>Ga0207650_10000001_pt1 | contig 1545726 bp, 1239 predicted proteins | sample KBSS63metaG_FD_184325 | JGI IMG/M metagenome (GOLD analysis project Ga0207650, IMG submission 184325) | Switchgrass rhizosphere microbial communities from Kellogg Biological Station, Michigan, USA - KBS S6-3 metaG (SPAdes) (version 2) | ecosystem: Host-associated > Plants > Roots >...
CGCCCGCTCCACTGCGGCTGCGCTCAGTTGCTTCATGACCGCATCGTGTCATGCCGCTCCGCAGCGCGCCGCTCAGACCGGACACTTCATTTGCTAATTTCACCGGACATATCATGTGCTAACGACAGGGTCTCAAAAAGATCTTGCCAGTAGGAGATGGTGGTGGTATAAAGCGCCACCTCCCCAATTGCTTCGCTTGGTGAAGACCACCCAACAGGTTTCCATCACTCCTGCAAACTAATCTGACTGGTCCAACGTGATTTGGGCCGTGGGGGGAACTATGTCCTACCAACAAAAACAATCCTCGATATTTTCGCTCGGCCTCGCGATCCTCGTGCTGACTGTGATCGGAATTTCACACAAAGCCTCAAAGAGTTCGCAGGGTAATGGAGCCGAGGCAAAAGCGTTATTGATCGCGATTCGGCCAGATGGTTTTGAGCCGGCTGAGATGGACGTTGAAGAAGGACGCTATCTGCTGGTGGTTCAGAACCGCAGCGGCTTAAGCGATCTCCTCGTCAGGCTCGAAGCCGAAGATGGAAAGAAGGCCCATGAGGGTCACACTCAACAACAACATTGGCGTAAGAGATTGGACCTCAAGAAGGGCACTTACCGGTTAACTGTCGAGAACTATCCCGAATGGTCCTGTGTACTCCACGTTAGATAACAGAAAGACTCCATCATGCGTTCAGCTAATAATCAAAGGCGGTTTTGTCTCCTTTCATTGCTCCTCTTATTCGTGGTCCAGACCACAAGCAAAGCGCAAAGCGTAACTGACGGCGCCACGCCCTTGGGTTTGAGTCCAGGCACGCCGGCGGGATCCTACGCTCTGGGCGACTTCGATTCCGTGAACCTTTACAACGGCAATCTAGGGTTTAGTTTGCCCCTCCTGACCATAAATGGGCGCGGCAGCGCCGGCTACCCAATAACGCTGAGGTTGGAACAGAAGTGGGTGGTCGATAAAGAAGTAGAGCCCGGCGAGCCGACGATGTATTACCCGAATGCCAATTGGTGGAGTCTCGACGGCTTCAAACCACTCTACAGCGTCGGCCGGCTCGAAACACGCCAGGCCGGCAGCAAGGAATTCAACATTCAATGCAGCAGCTACATACACACCTGGACGTTGACTCGCCTGACATTTACCGCGCCTGACGGCACTGAATATGAGTTGCGCGACCAACTGACAAACGGTCAACCCGATCATCCAATCTGTTCGGCCAAGAATCGCGGTCGAATATTCGTCACCAGTGACGGCACTTCGGCTACCTTCGTTTCTGATGCAGACGTCGTCGATTATCAATATGACAATCCGGCAAATACGCCGCAGTCTGGCAACCTGATGATGCGTGACGGCACTCGCTACCGTATCGACGGCGGAAAGGTGAGCTGGATGCTTGATCGCAACGGAAACAAGGTGAGCTTTACTTACAATCTCAGCCAGCGACCGACCAGCATTACTGATTCACTCAACCGGCAAGTGACGATTACGTATGGCAGTCTTGGTGGATACGACGAGATTACTTATAAGGGTTTCGGTGGCGCAACGCGCTCGATCAAAATCTATTTCGACAATCTTCAGAATGCGTTACGTTCGGGTTACTCAGTGCAAACGTACCAGCAGCTCTTTCCGGAACTGAATGGCTCTTATGCTTCGCCGGCCAATGTGGCCATCGTCAAAGCTGTCGAATTGCCCAACGGCAAGCAGTATCAATTTCAGTACAACAGTTACGCCGAACTCGCGCGCGTGGTGCTGCCCACAGGCGGCGCGATCGAATACGACTACGCAGCCGGACTAACGAACGGTGCGGCGAGCGGATACTTTGCGGGATTTGAAAAGAACATTTACCGGCGCGTCATCGAACGGCGTGTTTACCCCGACGGCGCAAGCGGAGTGAATTATGCCAGCCGCATGACCTACAGTCGTCCGGAGACTACAACGACCAATCTAGGCTACGTCATCACTGACCAGTACAACTCGAGTGGAACATTACTGACGCGTGCATATCACTATTTCTACGGTAGCGCGCGCCTCTCGTTCAATCTGCAACCCACCGGATACCCAGGCTGGAAGGATGGTCGCGAATATCAAACGGTCGAGTATGCCGCGAACGGTACGACTGCGCTGCGCCAAACTAACTACACTTTCGCCCAACGTGCGGCCGTGAGCTGGTGGACGGGCACGGCTGATCAGGAACCACCGAACGATCCACGTGTCACTGAAACCCTGACAACGCTGCTGGACACGAATCAAGTGGCGAAGCAGACGTTCGGCTATGACAACAGTGTTCCTTACAACAATCAGAACAACGTCAAGGAGTATGACTTCGGCAACGGCGCTGCTGGTAGTTTACTGCGCGAAACGCGCACGACGTTCGTGACGAGCAGCAGCTACACGGACAATAGTGTGCATCTGCGTAGCTTGCCTTCGCAGGTATCGGTTTACGATGGTGGCGGTACGGAGCGAGCCCGAACCGTTTTCGAGTACGACAATTACACTACAGACTCAAATCATGCCGGCCTCGTAAACCGGTCGAGCATTAGCGGCCTCGACTCTGCCTTCACTACCGGTTATCTCACGCGCGGCAACGTTACCGGCACTACTCGTTATCTTCTTGTTAGCGGATCCGTAACCGGTTCTGTTTCGAGCTATTCGCAATACGACATCGCCGGTAGTGTCGTTAAAGGAATTGATGCACGCGGTTATGCGACAACCCTTGTTTACGACGACTGCTTTGGTGCTCCTGACGGGAACGCCCGAATAAATTCAGCGCCGACGGAGCTTGGCGGACTATCGTCCTTCGCGTTCGTGACCAAGGTGACCAACGCTGCGAATCAGATTTCCTGGGGACAGTTTGATTACTACAACAGCAAGCCGGTCGATGGCGAAGATGCGAATGGGATTGTGGCCAGCGGCTATTACAGCGACAGTCTCGATCGTCCTTCGCAGGTACTCCGTGCCGTGGGCACCGCGGCGGCGAGTCACAGCACCTTTACCTACGACGACACTAATCGCTTCGTTACCGTTACGGCTGATCTGAACACCAACAATGATAGTGGACTGATCCGCAAAACGCTATATGACCAGATGGGCCGCAAAAGCGAAACGAGACTGCTTGAAGGTGGCACTAATTACCTTGTGGTCCAGACGCAATACGACGTTTTGGGGAGGGCTTACAAAGTCTCAAATCCGTTCCGGCCCTGGCAAAGCGAGACGGCCGTGTGGACCACTACGGCGTTTGATACTTTGGGCCGCGTGACCAGCGTCACCACTCCCGACAGCTCGGTTTCGTCAACAAGCTATCTCGGCAATGCTGTCACCGTTTCAGATCCTGCAGGAAAGGCGCGCAAGACTGTTACTGATGGACTGGGAAGAACCACTTCTGTTTACGAGGATCCAAGTGGGCTTAACTATCAGACCAGTTATGCCTACGACGTGCTCGACAATCTGATCACGGTCACGCAGGGTTCGCAAACCCGCAGCTTTGTCTACGATTCGCTGAAGCGGCTCACGTCAGCGACAAACCCAGAAAGCGGTACGGCAACCTTCGGCTACGACAACAACGGAAATCTAACCAGCAAGCTCGATGCACGAGGCATCACTTCAACTACGACCTATGATGCTCTAAACCGGATTTCGTCAAAGAGCTACAACGACAGCCCGCAAACACCGACCGTCAACTACTACTACGACGCCCAAACTCTACCGGGCGGCGCGCCCAGTTTCGATCGCGGGTTCTCAACCGGCAGACTCGTCGCTGTAACTTACGGCGGCACGAGCGAAGGAACGTATCAAGGCTACGATCAGTTAGGACACATACTGCGACAATATCAACGGACCGACTCGGTCAACTATCTCGTGGAAGGTTCTTACTTCGCAAACGGCTCGCTTCAGAATCTCACGTATCCGGCAGTGCCGGGAGCGGGCGATCGTCGTACGGTGAGTTATACAAATGATAGTGCCGGCCGAACTGCTTCATTGAGTAGCTCTGCGACCAGTTACGCTCCGGCGGCGAGTGTGTCGAGCATCGGTTATGCGCCGCACGGTGGCCTTTCCGCGCAGACCTATGGCAACAACTTGATTCATGCGGTGAGTTATAACAATCGCATGCAACCAATCGAGATCAAGCTGGGAACCAGTGGTGCACCCACTTCGGTTATCGATCTGACCTATAGCTTCGGCACAACTAATAACAATGGAAATGTTCAGAGCGCCGCGTACGCCGGCGGTGGCCTCAGTTACACGCAAACGTTCGCGTACGATGCCCTGAACCGGTTGACTACGGCACAGGAGAACGGCGGTTCGAACTGGTCGCAGACCAACGGTTACGATCGTTATGGAAATCGCTGGATCGATCTCGGTGGCGGAAACCAGAGTCTCTATTTCACGGCTTCGAATAATCGCATTACGGGCTGGAGTTATGACAATTCAGGTAACCTGCTTAACGATACCTATCACACCTATACCTACGACGCGGAAAACAAAGTGAGTAAAGTCGATGGCACAACGGCGTACGTGTACGATGGGAACGGCCAGCGCGTACGAAAACTCCTCGGAGAAAACACGCGCTTTATTTACGGTCTCAGTGGGCAGTTAGTGGCGGAATACAATGGTTCAACTGGTGCTCTAACCAAAGAATACATTTACGGCGCGACTGGTCTGATCGCGACCATCGAACCCACTGCGCTGAATTCCAATGGAACGCGCTATACAACTCCAGACAATCTCGGTTCGGCGCGCGTCATAACCAATACCAGCGCGGGAGTCGTAAGCCGGCACGATTACATGCCGTTTGGCGAGGAACTTGGATCAGGCGTTGGCGGCCGCACGGTGGGTATGGGCTTCGTTGTTTCAGATGGGCAACGACACAAGTTCACGTCACATGAACGAGATGCGGAAACGGGGCTCGACTACATGCAGGCTCGTTACTATCAGAACCTGCAAGGACGGTTCACGAGCGCCGATAATTTCGGCGGGTCAGTGGCTAATCCGCAAACCATGAATCTTTATGCTTACGTGGCGAACAATCCCGTACGTTACGTTGACCCGACCGGACATATGCTCTCGGACATAGGCGTTTACCAGACGTCTAATCCCGAGGTCGCACGTAAGGTCGAGCGCGCTGAAGATCAGGGCGTAAAGAACTGGGTAGCAGACCAACAGCAAAAGAGTGCGCAGAAAACCGGAGCCGGACAGCAACAACAGCAGCAGGCTGGGGCTACTCCGGTGAACTTTAAATTCGGTCTACGCATAGTGCCGGGCGATCCTGAGAAGCCGAACTCGGAAAACATCACCGGGAGTTACCTTTTAGTTACTGTCACGTGGGAATCCAGTACAGGCAAACTGGCAGATCTCGCAGATGTCCAATTTCGCGAAGTGCTGGACTACCCTAAGGAGCAAACTAATAAGAACGGTGGATACGAGGCTCCTGAACCTTTTTCCTTTGCAAATAAGAATCCGTATGCTAGCAAGGGAACCAGCATGAACAGCGACGGAGCTGGAGACCGGCATGCAGGCTATTCAGTGTTAACCCCCTACAAAGCAGCCGAAACGTCAGTAACGCAGACTTATCAATACAGCACCAATGGCGGTAAGAGTTGGGTTGATGTCAAACAACTCACAATAAGTCGATCAATCACTCGCGTGGGAGGAGTCTGGCAGGAAAAGATCACGCTCGTTGGCCAGTCAGCAACGATAGTCCTGCCGCCGAAGGGCTTCATCCAGACTAAATAGCAGACGAAGGGAAGTAACGATGTATCGCATAGTTATCTCTGTGTTGGTGAACTTGCTGGTGATTAGCGTCGCGATGGGCCAGAGCGTCGAACGAGATTCGAACCACGCCCACCTGGAACCGGCGGCTTCCGAGAGTACTGAGTGCCAGTACTCTCTCACGCTGGCCAAGACGAAGTTTAGCCAGTACGAACCGATTCTCTTGACGCTGGCGATCACAAATTCGTCTTACAAACCTTTGCCGGTTTCGCTTGGCTACAATCGCGAAGGCGGATTCATCTTCACGGTCAAACGGTCAGACGGATCTATCAAAGAGCTTCCTCCGAAGATCACGAAGGAAACGCTGACGCTGCTCGCAAACTTTAATGTTGAGGCGCAGAAGACTTATACGCAGCAGTTGATTTTGAATGACTGGTACGACTTTAAAGATCCGGGCGTTTACGAGATCAGTGCCAGCTTGGCGAAGGGTCGCCGGCAAGCTGAGCAAGCTTGTCTGAATAGTCGATTCAAAATTGAAATCATGCCTTTTGATGTGGCGCAGCTTCAACAGACTTGCAGCGCGCTGGTCGAGACGATAAGTCAAAACGTCCACAATGTCGGTAACGCCTTCGATGCTGTCAAAGCGCTTCTGGCTGTCAAAAGTCCGGTTATCGTGCCCTTTCTGGAACAAGCAGTGAAAGCGAATCATGCTGTCACCTCGTACGTGATTTCCGGTTTGGAAGAGGTTGGGAACGAGGAGGCTGTAAGAGTCTTAGTATCTCTTCTTGAAGAAGCGAGAACCCACCCGGATAACGGTGAGTTCCTTCAGGTCCGGAACGCCCTCTTTGCGATAGAAAGGAAGGCCACGGATCCGGCGACGCTCGATTTGGTAAAAATAACGCTGGCGAAAGTCCGAGAATGAAGATGTCGTTACTGCTTCCGACCTCGACGCACCCCCACAGCACCAGCAGACAGACGGTCACCATTGCGATCGACGAAAAGGAACTCTCTCGGATATTAAAAGCGACTTGTTGAGCGGCGTCACACTATAGTGAGGGCCGATCAGGGTGTTAATGCTCTATCGCTTTTTCATCGTTTCACGCAGCAGAAGTAATCCAAGAATAGTTCCCGTAATGATCCAGGAAAGCGATACAGTTCTGATCGGGCGAAAGTTTGCCGCGTGGTCCTTGATCTCAATGAAGCCAACCGGTGTTACTTGTACGCCACCGCCGCCACCCGCCCCATCCTCGTCTTGACGATGACCTGCACCACCGCCGAACCCCCATCGGGCCTTAGCAACCGGAATGACTGTAATTCCGTCTCGTTCCACAGGCTCGCCAAAAACGGTTGCCGCACGCGCGACCGCGCCAAGTTTCTCAGCGATTGTGCCAATGAATGTATCTGCCGAACCCGTTTTTTCTAAACTCATCGTCGCCACCTTCAGTTCTCAAAGTTGTCACAGTCTAACCTGCAACTAGAAGAACCGGTAATGGCCCTTGATGGTCCAGTCAAACAGTACGTCTTCGACTCGGGTACCGGCACCGATGTTGTGAACGATCAAGTAGCGATCTCCTGAGTCTGACAACATGTTTGTCACGATGCCGATGTGATCGGTGCCGCTGGTCAAGTCCCAGGCGACAATATCACCCGGCTGATAGTCAGTGGTGCTGTAGCTAATCGGCAACGACTTTCCCTGTCGTCTGAAATAAGCCATCAGATTCAAGACACGGCGCTGATCGATATTCGGATCCGGACTATTCGAACCCCATTTTATCGGATAGTCAGAGCGCGCTGCCTTCATGTCTTCGTGAATCTCTTTTTGCAGATCGATACCGGCTTTACGAAACGCACGAACTACAACATCCGAACAAACACCAGTTTGTTCCGGCACGTCCCCGCCCGGATAAGTGAGTGCGACGTATGATGGATCGTAACTGGTCGTCACACCGGCCTGGGCAATTGCGCCATCAAGCATTTGCTTGAGTTGAGGCGGGGCATTGTTTGGAAGTGGTCTGACAGCCGCCCTGGGTGGCACAGCGGGTTTGCGACTGATGACTTGTGCCTGTCGCTGACAGCCGCTTGCCACTAACACAAAGATCAGAAGTAGCAGCTTTGGATCAACCATGGTTCAGGCTTAGACGCCCGCTGTATGCCCAATGTTCCAAAAATTGGCGCCCCACCGGCTCTCCTGTCAGATTTAACAGTTACCTCATCATAAACGCTCTGGTAGCGTCAGTGTCGGCTTAAAGTCGGCGTCTGTTATGAGAGGAGAAATGACAGTGAAACTTATCAAGGTGATGATTTTTTGCATTGTTGCGCTGACTGCGACTTCCGCGTTTGCGCAGGACTCAAACTCAGACATGCAGATTCTGCTCGACAAGGTAAAAGCTGACAAGAAGGTCGTAGTGGCCGCGAATATGACCCTGACGGAATCCGAGGCAAAGGCGTTCTGGCCCATCTACGACGCCTATCAAAAAGATCTTCAGGCAATCAACGAGCGGCTGGGTAAAACGATTCTTGCCTACGCAGACGCATACAACAAAAAGTCGTTGACTGACGCCCAGGCGAAGCAGTTGACTCAGGAGGCCCTGGCGATTGATCAGGACGAGATTACACTCCGAAAGACCTACGCTACCCGGCTCGAAGGCGTGATACCGGGAATGAAAGTAGCTCGTTATCTCCAGATCGAAAATAAGATTCGCGCTGCGATCCGGATGGACCTTGCCGCCGGCATACCACTCGTTCCATAACCAACACGCGAGTCAATCATTCCGGCTGGTCCGACGTGGCTTTTCTCCAATTTTGGTGATCCTCCTAAACCAAGGGAGTACATCAACGAGCCTACCGGTGAAGGCTCCTTTTTCACTGGTGTTGCCTCCAACATCCAGATAACTCCGCGAGATGCGGCCGGGAATGCCATCCCGGGAATCTTAGTCACTGAAACCGTGGTCAACGCAGCGGGAACTCCTGTAAGACAGCGCCTGACACCATTCCCAGTGGGTTCTGATGGTAGCATTCCTGACCTTGTGGGAGTCGGATTGGAACCTCCACCTACCAGTCCTGTGTCGGAAGTTGATGCAGCAAACGTCTTAACTCGGATTGCACAAAGACAAACGAATCAAGTTACTATTCAAACGCCGAGATTCTACTCTCAAGCGGGAGATATGCTTGGCATGGCTATTATCCATCGACAATTTACCAACGTTGATGCAAACGGCAAAGTAATACCAACCACCAATAGCGGCGGTAAGCCCGTTGATAACTACTCAATCAAGGTCAAGCTTTTGACCATGTTACCGCCAGTGAAATGACCAGAATCTAAGGAGAAAGAATGACTCACCATATGAATCGAGGGTTGCGTTGTCTCGCGCTTTTTCCTGGTTGCGCTGCCGACACTCTGTAATGCACAACAACCGCAGGTTGTAACATTGGACCAGCCCATCGACCTGCATTGGCACAAAGCGACGCTGAAGCTTGTCGTCGGCATGCTATCGGTCGAAAAGAACATTCCAATCGGCATAGAGTTTAGTGCCAATGAAAAGGATGAGCCCAAACTGGATATTGATGTAAAGAATGCCCCCTTGATTGACGTGCTTAACCTTATTGTGAAACAGGAACCGGGATACGTGTGGGAATTCCGCGATGGTGTAATCAACTTCACGCCGGTCCGCGATAGAGATTCTTTCTTTGAAAGCTTATTGAACACGCCGATCCACACCTTTTTGTCCCCCAAGGGCAATAACAAGTTTGCTATCCGTGATGCTCTATTGAACTTGCCTGAGATCAAAGAGCTCATTAAGGCTAGCAGCGTCGAAGCTGAGACGTTGGGCTATCCTCACAGACCAAGTATCTATGCAAATAATGTTGATCTGAGCGACAGGAGTACAAACTTTCGCTCGCTGCTGAACAAGATCATAAGAGAGAGCGAGCACAATTCCTGGAGCTTGCAATGGGGAGACAAAAAGCAAAAAATCTTTGAACTTGGATTTTAACCGTGGGTCCGGTCTGTTCTAGCTATGATCAAATTTAAGTTTGCAAGCTGCGTTATCAGTGCGCTGATCGTCGCCGCGAGTTCTGTTGGCCAGAACACGTCGGCGCAGGTCACGAAGCAAGACCTGGCACGAATGCCGCTCAAGAACATGCCGCTCGATAATGTGCTGCAACTCGAGCATGAAAGCATCATTCAATTACTCGCTCGTTTCTCATTTTATTACAACGTTCCTTTCGGCTTCGAGATCGCGCGAGGTAGTCGCGAGCCAGACATCGCATTTAAAAAAGGGACGCTGTTAGATCTACTTAACCAATTCGTGACGAAACATAAAGAATACTCGCGGAAAATCGAAGATGGAGTGATTAATGTTTTCCCAAAAGAGGATTATCGCGATCCGGTAGTACGCGAAGTGATCGAGACGAAAATCCGCGACTTTTCTGTCGAAGAGAAGACCACTACGATGGGGTTCGGTGAAAACCTGCTTTCCAGTCCTGAGATCAAAAGAGTTCTCGAACTTTACGGAAGCACTTACGATGCCGGCTATCTCGGCGGGTTCTATATCCAGCAACTCGGACAGCGATACTCCTTTCACGCATCGGACATACAGTTGAAATCGATCCTGAATAAAGTGGTCAAAGAGAGCCCGGTAGCCAAAAACTGGATCATTCTAAACAACAGCTCAATTCAGAGACTTTATTTGAGAGTTAATGCCCGAGTTGAATACCCTTAGATGTAAGGCAATGAAGCATCTTTTAACGTTCACCGTACTGGTAATCTCATTAATAAGCGCCGCGTGCGGTCAACGTAGCGCGCCGCGCAATGCGCAGACCGACGCTTTGTTCCGCGCGACGATCGAAGGGAATACTGATATGGTTCGGTCGTTGGTGTCGTCGCCGGGCGCGGACGTTAATGCGACCAACGAGCGTGGCAGCACGCCGTTGCTGGAGGCCGCTCGTTTTGGGCATGAGGATATTTGCCGGGTGCTGATTGCTGCCGGTGCTAATCTGAAAGTAAAAGACAAAGATGGCAAAACCGCACTGATGTTAGCCGTTCAGAATAATCACGACGACGTCGTACGTGTTCTCAAAGAGGCGGGAGAGACCGAATAAAAAACTGAAGGGCGCCTTCGCCCCAGAAAGCGCCCTCCAGTCGTCGCCGCCCCCAACTTAAACAACTACCTCACTACCACGGAAATTTGGGTCCGCGCGATGGGACGAAGTTGATCGTCTTCGAAGAGGTCTCGTTGAAGCGCGGCTTCTCAAGGCTTGAGCGTTCGAATGTCGTGATGTCGCTGATCACGGCCGGTGCAGTCGCAGACTTCATAAATTGAGTGGCCGAAAACGAAGGCTGTTGTTTCTCGATGACGACCGGCGCTACGGCGATGGGTGACTTTTTGGTCGGGATGCTCGCGCGGTCTTTGCGGAGAGCCGCCAACTGGTCAGATTCGACCAAATTCGAGGTAGTGGCCACGGCGGTTTGATTGTCGACGGAGCCTGTTTGCGCTAACGCCGGCAGTGCTGCGAATACCAAAATGATGGCCGCGAATGACAAGTGCGAAAGTTGTTTCTGTGTCGTCATGGTCCTTACCTCTCTCCTTCTGTTTGTTTCTTCCTGACAGAAAGGAGAGTAGCAAGTTGTTAGCTACTCGAAAATTGTACGTTGGTTCGCGCAACCTGTACTTTGGTGCAGGATTGCGAGCAGTGATTCAATACTGAATGGCTTGCGCAAGAAACCGACGGCACCGGCTTTGAGCGCGCGTCGTTGCGTGATCTCATCGGCCTGGGCAGACATGAAAATTATGGGAACTCCCAGCCGCGACGCGTTGAGACGCTGCTGCAGCTCGAGTCCACTCATGCCAGGCAAATTCACATCAAGAATCAGGCAAACAGACGCACGAGACGCGTCAGAGTCGAGAAATTCCTCCGCCGAGCCAAACACGTCCACACTCAGCCCGGCCGCCTTGATGGCGCGAGACAACATGCGCGACATCGATGGATCGTCGTCAACGACGGAAATCAATGGATTAGCTTGCGGCATGCTGGTGTTGAGTTTACCAGCACGATAGGAAGGTCAGAATTGTACGAGAGTTCAACTAACCTGCACCAAAGTACAATACTCATCCAAAGATTACGCCAATTTCTGTGTAATCTGTGGATGGATCTTCAGCCGGTCAGCCATGCGCACCAGCTCTGCCACCGAGTCAGCTTTCATTTTCTGCACGACCTGCGAACGATGAGCTTTGATCGTGCGCTCGCTGGTGCCGAGCTTATGTGCGATCTGTTTGTTCAGCGATCCTTCCGTGACCAGCGCAAAGACTTCGCGTTCACGACTCGTCAATGAGTCGTAACGCGCCTGAATCTCAGCCAACTCATCGAGTTGCTTCCGCAGTTCACGATCTCGCGCGATGCCCTCCTTGATCGCATCGATCATGTCCTGATTGCGGAACGGTTTCGAGAAAAAACCCACCGCACCGGCCTTCATCGCTTCAACCGTCATCGGAATGTCACCATGACCAGTTGTAAACACAATCGGGAGCGGCCGTGATGCTTGCGCGAGGCGTCGTTGCAAATCCAAACCACTCAAACCGGGCATCTGCACATCAAGCACCAGGCACGCCGGACAGTCAGGCGGTGGCGCCGCGAGAAACGCTTCCGCTGAATTGAAAGGCACTGTCTTCAATCCAATTGTACTGACAAGGCGCGAAAGAAAATTGCGGAACGAGTCGTCATCATCGACCACGATTACCACAGGCGGTTTTTCCGTCATTGTATTTCCTGACTGCCAGCCGGCAGGCTGAACGAGAACATCGCACCACCGCCAGTATTTGATTCAGCCCAAAGCTTGCCGCCGAATGATTCAATGATCGACCGGCTAATCGCGAGGCCCATTCCCATACCGTTCGCTTTCGTGGTGTGGAATGGTTTAAATAGCTGTTCGCTTTTCGCAGGCTCGATCCCCATCCCACGATCGCTGACAGCGGCCAAAACACTCCCGTTCGACATCACTGTCTGCACCGTTAACTGCCGCTGATTCGCGTCCGTATCGTGCATGGCTTCAATGCCGTTCATACAAAGGTTCAGTAGCACCTGCTGCAACTGCACGCGGTCAGCTTCCACCGCCGGCAACGATTCACCCAACTGCGAATGAATAATCACTTGCTTTCTTCGCGCCTCGTGACCAACCAGACCGATGACGTCGCGCGCGACATCGCTCAGATTCAGCGGCGCTTTCTCAGGCACATGCTTTTTCACGAGCGAACGAATCCGCGAAATGATCTGGCTGGCGCGATGACCATCGTTGGAAATGTCCTCGAGTGCTTCTGCCACCAGTTTTAGATCCACTTCCTTTTCCTGAAGCCAGCTACGACAGATATCAGCGTTTCCGACAATCGCACCGAGCGGCTGATTCACTTCGTGAGCGATTGACGCCGCGAGCTCTCCCATCGTCGTGACGCGCGCGACATGTGCGAGCTCTGAACGCGTGTGCTGCAATTCATTTTGGGCGCGCTCGTGTTCGATCGCGATACCCGCAATGTGAGTCGCAACTTCGGTGAGTCGCGCTTCGGATCCAGTCGGCGCTTGCGGTTGTCGGTAATACATCGCAAACGACCCCAAAACTTTTCCGTGGCCCGTAAAGATCGGCGTCGACCAGCAAGCCCGCAAGCCAGACAGTTTCGCGAGCTCGCGATAGTCTTCCCACAGCGGATCGGTGAGCATATCCGTCACGATTACGGGTTGGCCACGATACATCGCGGTACCGCAGGAACCATTCTTTGGTCCAATCGGCGCGCCGTTAACAGCTTGCACGTAAATCTCCGGCAGGCGTGGCGCTGCGCCGTGACGAATGTGTTTTCCGTCCTCGCTCAGTTGCAGCACTGAACAAATCATTCCTTCTGACTGCGCTTCGATCAGCGTCACTAAACTGGCGAGAACGTCGGAAAGTGTGGCTCCCTGCGCGATCATTTCGAGCACGCGACCCTGACCGGCGCGGAAAGCGTCGTCGGATTCGCGCGATTTCGCGAGCTCGCGTTCTGCTTCTTTGCGGCGACTGATGTCTCGCCAAACGACGTACAGTATTTGTCTTTGCAGAAACGGGATCGAAGTCAGTGAGACTTCAACCGGGAATTCGCTGCCATTGCGGCGTTTCGCCAACCACTCGAAGCGATGATGGCCGCGCTCGAGTGCTACAGCAATCATTTGTTGCGCTTTGGCGGCTGATGAACTGCCGTCAGGCTGAATCGTAGGCGAGAGATCAGAGGGTAAGAGCGAGAGGAGTTCGTCTTTTCCGGCGGCGCGCAGCATTTCGACTGCCGCTTGATTGCAGTCAATGAACACGCCGTCGTCGAGTAAAAGAATGGCGTCGGGCGAGCGTTCGAAGACGAGTCGAAGCGCCAGTTCGCTATGAGATTGCTGCTGATTTGCGCCAATCATGGCAAATGCAGCTTGAATATCTTATTTGGGATTGATTGGCGACTGGCATTTCTGACAGGTTTATCCACAGATTACACAAGATGTAATAAATAATCTGTCTAATCTGTAAATCACTACTTCTACTTTGACGCTTCTTTATCGCTCCACTGGACACTCTCCGCGTGGATTGTCAGCCGTCCTGCGACCATCGAGGCCTGACCACGAACCACAAGCTCACGCACGTCCGAGCGAATCAACGCCTTGCGTTCAGCTTTGGGCAGTTGTGCCAGTTGCACTGAAATTCGCGTGCGGCTGGGCGAGTCGTATAGCTCGAGGCTTTGCCCGTCCGCATTAATCGCTATGACCCGCGCCTGAACTTCCATCGTGCGGCCTGCACGGGCGTCCGGCTTGTCGTCCGCCATGGCCAACCCGGCAAAGCTGATAACGATAAGGAATGAAAGCGTCAATCTAAACATCAATTTCATGGCGGCTCCTGTTATAGATTCAATTAATCAACCACATTAAAGAGGATACTGAATCCGAGAAGCGCATGTAATTGTCCGTTGGTTCCGTCAACCTGTACTTTGGTGAAGTAAATTATTGACGCGCGATCGATGCAGTCCTATATTCCGCTCCAGTTGGACCTCAACAAAAGGAAGCCACATGCGACTAATCGAGGAGCTTCTGCAAGACCTACGTTACGGCAGGCGACTGCTGGCCAGGAATCCCGGTTTCACTCTGATCGCGATCGTGACGCTCGCCCTCGGGATTGGCGGCAATACCGCCATATTCGGGCTCGCGGGCGCGTTAACGTTGACACGTCTCATGACGTCTCTACTGTTTGAAGTATCTCCGACTGACCCGCTCACATTTGGCACAGTGGCGCTCTGCGTAATCCCCGCCGCGCTGCTCGCCTGCTACATACCTGCCAGACGCGCGGTCAAAGTCGATTCATTGGTCGCGTTGCGGTACGAGTAATTGGAGGAAGATCGTGAACACACTACATGACATTCGCTACGCGTTTCGGATGCTACTCAAGCGGCCAGGCTTCACGGTCATAGTGGTTCTGACGCTCGCTCTGGGCATCGGAGCTAACACCACGATCTTCAGTGCCATCGACGCCGTTTTGCTAAACCCGCTGCCCTATAAAGACCCGGAGCGTTTGGTGGTGATATGGGAAACGAATAAGCAGCTCGGGCCCGAGATGTGGGATCGAAACGAAGCCGCGATTGGCAACTTCCTCGACTGGCGAGCGAACAATAAGAGCTTCGATCAACTCGGAGCGCTTTTCGATACCAGTATGAATCTGACTGGTGTTGGCGAGCCGCAAAGAATCAGGAGCTTTGTTGTCACCACCAATTTCTTTCAAGTACTCGGCGTGCAACCGTTGCTCGGGCGATCGTTTCTCCCGGAATCAGAAGCACCAGGGAGTCCGTTCACGGCAATTATTAGTCATGAACTGTGGCACAGACAGTTCGGTTCTGATCCGAATCTCATAGGCAAGAGTCTTACGCTCAATGCGCATCAGGTTGAAGTGATTGGCGTAATGCCGCCCGGTTTTGCGTTGCAATTCCCAATCAATACGCAAGTAGACATGTGGGTGCCGTTTGTTATCGACGCCGCCGATCCGGACTATCATGACCGCGGTAATAACTTTCTTTACACGGTGGGCCGGCTCAAGCAGGGCGTCTCGCAAGAGCAGGCACAGACCGAGATGAACCTCATCGCCAGTCAGCTTCAACAACAATATCCGGCGACGAATGCAGAGAAGGGCGTGAGGGTTGTTGCTTTGCAGAAACAGATTGTCGGCAACGTTGAGTCATATCTTTATATATTGTTCGCTGCTGTCGGCTTTCTCTTGCTGATTGCGTGCGCGAATGTCGCGGGCTTGCTGCTGGCCCGAGTTACTGCGCGGCACAAAGAAGTTGCTATTCGCATTGCAGTGGGTGCAAGCCGCTGGCGACTCGTACGCCAGTTATTAACGGAGAGCATGATCCTCTCTATTCTGAGTGGCTTATTGGGCCTGCTCCTCGCGTACGGCGGAGTAAAACTGCTGCTGGCGCTCACACCATCAGACGTACCACGACTGCATGAGATTGGTTTGCATGTTCCAGTGTTTCTCTGGACCCTCGCGATTTCCGTAGCGACGGGAGTGCTATTCGGTCTCGCTCCTGCAATTCAAGCTTCAAAACCAGATCTGAACACAGCTCTCAAGGAAAGCTCGGGGCGAAATCCTGGAAGCTTTCAGGGCAGTGGCTTGCGTAACCTGTTGGTTGTTTCGGAAGTTGCGGTCGCGCTGCTGTTGCTGGTCGGAGCAGGTTTGATGACTAAGAGCTTCTCCCGCTTGCAGCGGGTTGATCCGGGGTTTGATGCAACGAACGTGGTAAGCATGAACCTTGCTTTACCCACCTCGAAATACCGGCAACAACAGGTAAATATTTTTTACGACCAACTACTCGAGCGCGTAAAAAATCTGCCGGGAGTGAAATCCGTCGCAGGCGTTGATTTTTTGCCACTCGGCAGCGGAAATGCCTCGAGCCGTTTTGTCATCGAAGGAGCGCCAGTCGTGCCGTTGGCGGATCGTCCATATGCTGGCATACGCCTCATTACTCCGGATTACTTTCAGACAATGAGCATCCCTCAATTGAAGGGCCGTTCATTCACGGACCAGGACCGGGAGAACACTCCGAACGTGATCATCGTCAATGAGGCGCTGGCTAGCCACTACTGGCCCAATCAAGATGTGGTTGGAAAGCGACTCGCGATTTCCCAGGAGGAATCCGGTCCCCCTGTCTGGCGAGAGATCGTCGGCGTTGTCGGCAATGTCAGGCATAAGGCCCTCGAGACGGAGGTAATGCCGGAGGCTTATTTTCCATACAAACAGTCGCCGGGAAATTACATGAGTCTCGTCGTGCGAACTGCTTCGGATCCCGCGAGTATGGTTCCTGCGATACGCAGTCAGGTGTTGAGTATAGATAAGGACCAGCCGGTTTCTGACGTCATGACGATGGAGCAGCGCGTGGCCAAATCGGTTGCGGCTAAACGTTTCGTGATGTTCCTACTCGGCGCCTTCTCGATTCTGGCGTTGGGTCTGGCGGCGGTGGGGATTTATGGAGTGATGGCTTATCTGGTGACTCAGCGAACGCAGGAGATTGGCGTTCGCATGGCGCTGGGCGCGCAGAAGCGTGATGTGCTCCAGCTGGTTGTCGGGAAGGGTATGGTTCTGGCGATCATCGGAACCGCAATTGGCCTCGTTGCTTCTCTCGCGCTGACTCGCCTGATGCGGAGCTTGCTGTTTGAAGTGACTCCGACTGATGGGCTCACGTTTGTAATAGTGTCGGTGGTCTTGCTTACTGTGGCGCTGCTCGCCTGTTACATTCCCGCGCGCCGGGCCACGAAAGTCGATCCGCTGGTAGCGCTGCGATACGAGTAATCCATGACTTGAGCCCGTTCGTCTCGAAATTTGTACCGTTCGCGTATTACTTATTGCGATACGCTCACTTCACGACTAGCATGCGCCGCCAAAAGGAGACTCCTATGAAACTCAGAATTCTTTTGATCCTCTGTTGCCTGCTGTTGTCCGCTTCAATGAGCTTTGCCCAGACGACGCCGGAAAAGACTCCCGACGTTTCCACTGAACTGCGAAACGGCTTCAATGAAGTTAATGAATGGGTGACGAAAGCTGCCGAGATGGTTCCGGCTGAGAAGTACAGCTATCGCCCGACGGATACGGTGCGCACTTTCGGTCAACTGATCGCACACATCACGGATTCCTACAACTATTTCTGCGCGCACGGCGTGGGGAACAAAGTCGAATGGTCCACCCCGGTTGAGAAGGGCGCGACCGACAAAGACACGCTGCTACCGAAACTGAAAGAAGCTGTCGGGAAATGCAACGCCGCCTACAGCTCCGGCAACGGCCAGCTCAGACCATTATTCACCAACGTGGGCCACACCAGCCTGCACTACGGCAACATCATCACATACATGCGGATGATGGGTCTAAAACCACCGTCAAGTTAGGCTCGTTCGAGCTTCTTCTCTGTGCGTCCTCTGTGTCCTCTGTGTCTCTGTGGTGGTGTTTGGCATGAATTTAATAAACCACAGAGACACAGAGGTAGCACAGAGAAATGCGCGCAAAGTTGCACCTACTCCCAACTGTGCTATACTGCGCGCATGCGAATAAAGAAACAAAATTCTCACACCTCAGCACGAAAGAAGTCTTCGGCGTCTCTGTCAACTTCGCCTCGCGCGAAAAAGGCTGCATCAAAAGCCTCTAAGCGCGTTGGCAAGTTGAAAGCGTCCAAGACGAAAGAACGACCTGCCTGGCTTAAGAAGCGAGACGAGCTCACCTTGAAGATGTTTCAAGAGATTTACGAGGACTATCAACAAGGTAAATTCCACCGCATTTTGTAATTTCGCCCTGACAACCTGGAAAACGTATGCCGTATTTCACCTACGACACCTCAGTATGCGTTTCTCGAAAGTTCATTAACTTTAAGGAAATGCCGGAGAACTTCCTGATGTCAGCGGTCGTGCTGATGGAACTTACAGCCGGAGCTCGAGACGAGTCACGTCGAAAATCCTATGAAGAATTTTTTCGACAGTATCAAAAGGACAATTCATTAATCGTACCCAACGATGAGGATTGGCTTCTCACGTCAAAGATTCTGTTCTTGCTGACAAACCATCGCCGCCGCACAGAACATGGAAGACTAAAACGGTTGCCGCCCGGTGCGTCGCAGCGCCTCGCGCTTGATGTTTTGATCGCAGTGAGCGCACGCAGATGCAAGGCGCAGGTCGTCACTGAAAACTGGGCCGACTTCAAGTCCATTCAGCGCTACTGCAACACCACGATCATCAGAGCGGCGCAGTTCTTCAGGCGTCAGTAGTTCGTCAGGATTTCTTCCGGTTTGAAGCCCATCTTGCCGAGACGTTCGCGCGTTTGCTCGATCATCTCGCGCGAGCCGCAGATCAAGGCCACAGGTGACAACAGCTCGGGCAGGACGTTGTCCAACAACGATTGCACATAACCCGTCGGGCCAGACCAGTCGTGACCATCAGGACGCGAGATCACCTGGCGCAGCGCGACCCCGTGCTCGGCCCAGTCTTCAGTCTCATCTCGATAACAAAAATCATCCGGCGTGCGCGCACCGTAGAGCACAACCAACTGCCCAAACTCCTCTTTTCGTTTCAACACATGTCGCAACGCCGAACGCAACGGCGCGACGCCCGTCCCCATCGCAACGAAGACGAGATCGTGACCTTTCATCGCGTCCAACTTAAAACCATGTCCGGCGATCCCAACCAGCTCAATCTGATCGCCAACACACTTGTTGTAGATCACGGCGCTCGCTCCTGCCTTCTGCTTCACCAGCACTTCCAAATCCCGGTCGTCGGGTGCGCCAGCAAAAGCAAAGTACGCCGGCTCTTCACCTTCCACGCGCAGCATCGCCACCTGTCCGGGCGTGAAATCCACCGCCGCATCAGGGCGAAGATCAAACGAGCGCGTCACACGAGCCTGGTCACGAACACCTGTAATCACGAGAGTCTGAGGGTTTTTGAGCTCCATCGATTTCGCAGTGTAACAAATCAAACTTCCCATTCTCACGGTGAGTGTTTACAATTCCGATCCACATGACGTATCGCTCCTTCGCCACCATGCTGCTTATCGCGCTCGCTGTCTGGTCTGTTCAGGCCCAGTCAGGACGCAAGCATGTGAAGCCGGCTCCGGCGGCTGCGGTGCCCACGCCAACTCCCGAACCGACACCCACGCCAAAGAAAGCCGAGAAGCCTGCGGAGCTGCTCTTCTACGTTGGCGCGGATCGTACCGATTCGTATGCGATGCTTTCTTACGCATACTACGACTGGGCGATACGAGGTTGCGCCGATCGCTTACGGGCGGAATCTTCGGCAGGCGTTGATATAACCGATCAATCTTTCAGCCGCGGCGAAGCTATCAAGAAAGCGAAGTCTGAAACTAAAAGCTACGTCGTGCTGCTCAATTTGAAGTTTGACAATATGGCCCGCACGGATACGGAGCTGATACTCGAGTACATCGTATTTGCGCCCGGCACAGCGAAGATTGTCACGCAAGGCCATAGCTACCTGAACGCCAATCGCGCTGGACCAATCATCGCTGGACCAACATCGCGCGCCCCAAACAGCGAGTATTATCGTGAACAGTTAATAAGGCGGGCGGGTGAAGACGCGGGAAACCGAATTCTGAAAGCACTTCATCTCGACGTCGAGATTCCAAGACAACCGTAATTCACTCCTGATAAAGCTTCTCAATCACGTCGCGATACTTCTCATCAATAACTCTTCTCTTCACTTTCAAAGTCGGCGTGAGCTCGCCACCTTCGATTGTAAACTCATTCTCAAGCAACGCGATCTTCTTGATCCGCTCATACTTCGCCAAATTCGGCGTAAGCGCATCGATCTGACGTTGAATCAAATCGATGATACGCGGATGCGAGCAAAGCTCACTCCGGCTCGTAACTGATATCCCTTTCAACTTGCAGTACGACTCAAGCTGCTCCCAAACCGGCACGATCAACGCCGCCGGAAACTTACGCTCCGCTCCAATCAACACCACCTGGTTCACAAACCGAGATCCTTTGATCGCCGATTCGATCGGCTGCGGCGCGATGTACTTACCGCCGGAAGTCTTGAACAACTCTTTCTTCCGATCGGTGATGCACAGGAAACCATCCTTATCGAGCGCGCCAACGTCACCGGTCTTGAACCAGCCGTCACTCGTAAACACGTCACGCGTTGCTTCCGGCTTGTTGTAGTAGCCGCGCATCACGTTTGGACCACGCACTTCGATCTCACCGTCTTCAGCAATGCGAATCTCAACGTTCGGAATCGCCTTGCCAACAGTTCCCGGCCGGATCTCGTCGATACTGCTGGTCGTGATCACTGGCGAAGTTTCCGTCAAACCGTAACCCTGAACGATCGGAATACCCGCACCGAAGTAGATGTAGGAAAGATCCTCCGCCAACGCCGCGCCGCCCGATACCAAAAGCCGCATCTTTCCACCAAACGCTCGTTGCCACTTTGAAAACACGAGCTTCGACGCGATCGAATGTTTGAACTTGAGCAATGCGGGAACCGGCCGATGAGCGAGCACAAACTCAGCATACTGACGCGCAACTGACAGAGACCACGCCAGCAACGCAACGCTGACTTTCCCGCGCTCCGCAGCAGTTTCGCGAATACGCTGGTAAATCTTCTCAAAGATGCGGGGCACACCGACCAGCACCGTCGGACTCACTTCGCGCAAATTTGGACCAACCGTTTGCAACGACTCAGCGAAGTACACAGCCATGCCTTTGTGCAAGTACATGTACATTGCCTCGCGCTCGAACACGTGCGACAACGGCAACACTGACAACGCCGTGTCGTGTTCGCCAAACTCGTGATGTCCGGACGAGTCGATCAGATTCGAGACCAGATTCGCATGCGTGAGCATCACGCCTTTCGGCTCACCGGTCGTGCCTGAGGTGTAGATGATCGTCGCCAGATCGTCCGGCTTTGTCTGTACTACGGTGCGGTCTATGTAATCCGGCTCGAGTTCGCGTCCTTTTTCTTCGAGTTGGGCCAACGTTAAACCATCTTCGGGCGTCACGCCGTCTGCTTCAAAGAAAATGACGTGCTTCACCTGTGGACACTCACCAAGCGCGTCCTTCAACTCGATAAACTTTTCGCGATTCGCCAGAAAGAGAACGCAGGCGCCGGAATCGTTCAGGATGTAACGCACCTGAGGCGGCGTTAACGTCGCATAAATCGGAACATCGATCGTGCCCGCGAAGATCGAACCGGCATCGGTGAGCGTCCATTCAACGCGGCTCTCAGAAAGCAGTGCGACGCGATCGCCGCGATGCACACCGATGGCATGTAGTCCGGCAGCAATACGCTTGGCGCGCGCAAGTAGCTCGTCTGAAGAGACCGAGACCCAGCGGCCGTCGCTCTTGTAATTCAGTGTGTCAGGACGTTTGTGATTGCGCGCGATTCCGGTGAAGACGTCCACGAGCGTAGCGGGCTCGTCCGGCGAGAAAACGCGCCGAGGCGGAGTGCTTGAGTGAACCTCCATGTACTCAACCGCTCGATTCACGCTTGTTTACTCCGTTCAGAAAAATATCCAGCACCTCGTCTGCCATCGGCGCGAGCTTGTAGCGACGCTTCGAGAGGATCCAGTTTGTCGCCATTTCGTCGAGCGCGCCGAAGAGTATTTTAGCGACGACGTTCGCGTTCAGACCCGCGCGAAAGACGCCGGCGCGTTGGCCCTCTTCGAACGTCGAACGAATCAACGCGAGATACTCTTGAAAACCCGCCGCCGAAAACTCTTCCATAAACTTCGTCGAGCCGCGCAGCTCAACCTGGAATACGACCGCGAGATCGCGATCGGCGCCGAGTCGCTCGAGATGCAGCGCCGCGATCTGCCGCAGCTTTTCTCTTGGATCCGTAACGCGCTCGATCTGTTTCCTCGCGGCGTCGAGTGCTTCCTCGACACTGCGGTCGAAGATTGAATGGAGAATGTCTTCCTTGCTCTTAAAGTAAAGGTAGACGGTGCCATCGGCGACGCCGGCTTCGCGCGCGATGTCGGCGACTTTCGAGTTGAAGTAACCATTATGGGCGAAGACACTTATCGCGGCGCGCATAATGGCTTCACGCTTATCGCCAACGGCAGCGCGAACAGTAGTTAATGTACGAGCAGAGCGCATGTCGAACTGAATGATGCCTCACTCAGTTTCGTTTCGCAATGCAATTGGCCACAAAGACAAAAGTATTTACTCACGCAGCAGCGCAACGGGAAACCTTAGATTCTCGTTGCGCCGTTGCGCCGCTGCGGGAGAAATCCTCTTATTGATCTCGTTGCGCTGAGGTGTTGTCCGAGAGATCGTTGTCAGTTAGAAGACTCGGCTCGAGTTCGCGTGGGATGCCCTTCAACAGAAACTCCTGCGTCGGATATGGAATCCTGATCGAGCGCTCGCGGAAGAGCCGGGCGATGCGATAGTTGATGTCACTGCGAATCTGCACGTGACGGCGCGGCTGGTTCGTCCACACCAGCAAACGGAAATCGAGCGAGTAATCACCAAACTTCAAAAACTGCACGCGCGATTTCGGCTCCTCCAACACATTCGACACACCCTCCGCCGCTTCAATCAGCGTATGAGTAACCAGTTCGATATCCGAATCATCCGCCACCCCAATCGGAATCGAGATGCGCGCGCGCGGATCGCCATACGACCAGTTAACAACTCGCTGCCCGACGAGTTTTGAATTCGGCACGATGATCGCGATTCGATCGTTTGTTGTGACTACAGTCGTGCGCAGATTAATACTCTGCACGTCACCTTCATCTTCACCAATGGTGATGCGATCCCCGATTCTGATCGGTCGCTCGAAAAGCAGAATGAAACCAGACGCGATATCAGCCGCGATGTACTGAAGTCCAAATCCGATGCCGACTGAAAGCGCAGTAAAGAGGACCGCGATTGAGGTGAGATCTATCGCAAACGCCTGTTTCAAAGCCGCGAGCGAGCCGACTGTGATGACGACATATTTGGCCAGCCGGCAAATCGTGTAACGCAATCCCGGATCGATATGACGGCGGTTCGCAAGTCGCCGCTCGATCAAAAGACTCGACCAGCGCGCGATGAAGATCGTCAGCAGCACGACAACAGCGCCGATGATCACACTCGAAACAGAAAACTGGATCCTTCCAAACGTGAACTGTCGCGTTAGATAGGCCCAGACGCGTGCGATTATCGCCGCGTCCTGCAAAAGAAAACTTATGCCCGCAAGATGAACAAACATCCAGCTTAGAGCATAGCTGTTTGGTTGTTACAAAAGCGTTGTAACCATCAGTCGTTTTTCGAACGACGCACATAAAACTGCCAAAAAAGTTTCATTGACACGGTCTAAACGTAAAACTAAGATGTTCGACCAAAACCGATCCAGAAACTTGAAAAAACCAACTCAAAATCGAAACGAGTCCAAATAAATAGGAGACAACTATGCGAACCCCCGTTCGTCAGAGCTTCCCCCGGATTTCGTATTTTTTAACCAGCATTCTTCTCACGCTGCTGATCGTTCCAACAATTCTTGCACAGTCTCAGATCACGACCGGACAGATTCAGGGTCTGGTCCAGGATGCTAATGGCGCCGTGGTTCCCGGCGTGAACGTCGAAATCAAAAACCTGGAAACGAATTTGTCGCGCACCGTGACGACAAATGAGGAGGGCCGATACGTCGCCCTTGCTCTGCCACCCGGCAACTATTCAGTCACCGCGGTGAAGCAGGGCTTCGCTACTACCGTTCTTCCATCCACACCGCTGACGGTAGGACAAACGTTAACAGCTAACTTCTCACTTAAGGTCTCCGACGTTGCAGAGACCATCACCGTCACGTCTACGCCAACCGTCGACACAGTGAAGACAGAAGTCAGCACCACAATGAATGAGACCGCAGTGGCCACAACACCGGTCCTCGGACGAAAGTTTGAAGACCTGCTGACACTCACGCCCGGCGTCAGCATCACGCAGGGTCCTGACGGAGACGAGATCAACTTCTCGGGCCAGCGCGGAATCTTCAACAACGTGAGTCTCGACGGCGGCGACTACAACAACGGTTTCTTCGGCGAGCAACTCGGCGGACAACGTGCGGCGATCGACATCACGCTCGAAGCAGTGAAAGAGTTTCAGGTGGTTGCGACGGGCGCAGGCGCTGAGTTTGGACGCACGGCCGGCGGCGTGATCAACGTGATCACGAAGTCAGGCACAAACGAAGTTCACGGCAATGCTTTCTACTTCCAGCGCTTTGAAGGATTGACCGCAAACACTTCCGACGGCAAGCCACTCACGGATTTTCACCGCGAGCAATACGGCGGCACGGTTGGTGGTCCATTCAGTAAAGACAAAGCATTTTACTTCTTCGCTTTCGAAGGCATTCGCGAGAATCTGTCGCGGCCGAACCTGAGTGAACAGATCGGCGCCACGCCTTGCCCGATTACTACACCGACGATTGGGGCAAATGAAGCTCTAATCGGAGGCAATGAGGATTGCCAGCGGCTGGCGCTGATTAACTTCTTCCGCACGAATCGCAATCAGGAAGAAGGGTTGCCGGTAATACACAAGATCGACAACCAGGCGATCTTTGCCAAAGTTGATTTCAATTTAAACTCCGCCAACCAGCTCGCAATCTCATACAACTTCGACCACTCAGAAAATACCAACCAAACGTTTGACGTAAACACTTACGGCAACTCGGCAAACGGCATTGAGGGTCCGTCGAAGATCAACGTGATCCGCGCGAACCTGTTTACCACCATTTCGCCGACAAAGCTTAACGAGGCCCACTTCTCTTACAGTCGTGAATTGCGGCCACGCGCGGCAGTCGATTCAAACGTGCCGGCCGATACCGCAATGGGTTTCGCAACCACGTTCCGGTTCGGATTTCCGTTCTTCCTCGAGCCAAATGTCGACGAGCTGCTTTGGCGCACGCAGGTGAAGGACAACTTCTCTGTAATTAAGGGAAACCACAATATCAAGGTCGGCGGCGAATGGCTGCATACGCTTAACGATCAGGTCTTCCGTGGTTTCTTCACGGGCCGTTATCTCTTCGACAGCGTCACCGGATTCCTGCGCTATTCATCTCCAGCGGCAGCGAATGGCTTCGGGCCCAGCGTCGGCGAATGCTTTAACGCTAGCGGCGCTTTTACAGGCTGGATAACGCAAGGCGCTCCGTTCAATCAAACGTGTGGCGCCGGGAACAGCGTTGGTGGACCACTACTTCTCTACTTGCAGAATGGCATACCTACCGGTCTCCCCGGAGTACCTGAGCCAGGCGCATCGAACATCAAGAACGAAGACTACGCTTTGTTCGCACAGGATCGGTGGCAGATAACATCGAATTTCACCTTGAACTATGGCTTGCGATGGGAAGCTCAGATCTTCCCCGAGCCGGTCGTGCCGCCGAGTCAAACTGTTTACGGGCCGCTCTTAACCAACCCCAATTTCCCTTCCGATGGAACACTGCATAGTGCGAAGAAACAGTTTCAACCACGTCTCGGCTTTGCGTGGGATCTATCCGGCCAGGGCAAGTCAGTTCTAAGAGCACACGCCGGCATGTATTACGGCCGGCAGAACATGTTGTCGCAGGTCGGCTCGATCACCGATAACGGCGTGCAACAATTTGGTATTGCTTGCGCATCGTCTTTCGGCTGTAGCAACGGCAGCGCAACGCCCGTGTGGCCCAACATCGTAAACGTTCCGCCATCGGGCGGCTTTGTCGCGGGTTCCTCCATCCGCGTATTCAGCAAGGATTACGCTAACCCGAGAATTTACACTGCGAACGTTCAATTCGAGCAGCAGATTGCCGATGACTGGTCGCTCTACATGGACTTTACGCATACGAAGGGCGTCCATCTCACGCGCTTTATCAATCTGAATCGCGTGGGCCTGTTCCCGGGATTCGGTGATGTTTTTGTGACGAGCGCAGTTGGTAAGTCAGTCTTCGACGGATTTACCGTCGGCATGAGAAAGCGGTTCAGCAAACGGTATCAACTCGAGTGGAACTACACACTCGCGAAAGACAAGGACGACGATTCTAACGAGCGTGACCCGTTTACGGATCGCTCGTTCGATCCGCTGAACCTGAGTTTGGATTATGCGCTATCGGATCGCGACATCCGTCACAAGTTCAACTTCTTCACCTATGTCGAAATGGGATGGGGGTTTGAGGGGAACTTCCGCGTACAGGGACGAACGGCGCAGCCGATCACGCCTGCAACCGGTCGCACCGCCACCAATCGCAACATCGAGCGAAAGGACAACGAGTATTTCTCGTTTGACTGGCGCGTTCAGCGGCCGATCCGGCTTAATGAGCGCTTCTCGATCATTCCGATCATCGAGATGTTCAATACGTTCAATAACACGAACAACATCAACCCGCTCACAACGCCCGGGCTATTTAACTTCGACGGGTTTTTGCGGCAGGGTGTCGGTGATCCGCGGCAGGTGCAGTTAGCGGTGAAGTTAACGTTCTAAATCCGCGTTTATCTGTGTGAAAAATGCGGTGAGCTTTTGCGGATCGAGGGCACCATTGGTCCGCAACCCACTGCAAACATCAATCCCGAAGGGCTGAACTTCTCGAATCGCTGCGGCGACATTCGAGGGGTTCAGCCCTCCTGCTAAAAACAACGGCACATCGATCGCCTCTCTGATCTTCCGGCTCAAGTTCCAGTCGTGCGTTCTGCCCGTCCCACCAAGCTCCTTGATCTCGAGCGACTGGTTCCCTGAATCCAGCAAGATCGCGTCGACGTGCGGCGCCACTTCGATCGCTTCATCGACTGCTTCCGGCCCGGTGACGTGTACGACCTGGACGAGCGAAATACCCGGCAGCGCATCGCGTAGATCCTGATAACTTCCATGCGTCAGTCGATCGCAGATCTGGATCGTGTTGACTCCGAGCCGCCGTTGCTGATCGATGATCGAAGCAGCGTCCTGCAAGCACGTGAGCAGAAACGAGCTGACTCCCGGCGGAATCGTCGCGGCAATTTCAGCGATCAGATCTTCGGGAATTGGCCCCGGACCACTCGGCATCGCCGACACAAGCCCAACCGCAGACGCGCCCGCATCGATCGCCATCCACGCCTCCTCAACGCTCGCGATGCAACAAATCTTTACTCGCGGTTTCATCTCTTAATTACAGGCAATTCGATCATCGACAGCGCGCGGCCGTTTCGTTGCACTGCGATCGTCGGCGCTCCCTCCGCTGGAATTCGTATAAAAGTATCTTTGTCGTGACCCGCAATCGCAACTCGCAGCCGGTGTCCTTTCTTAACCAATACCGAAATCGGTTGCAACCCAAACTTCAGCTCCGCAACTTGCCCGGGCACGAGCGGCATCGCGTCCTTTTTCAGAAACGAGTGATACGGAACCGGAAGCTTCGACGGCTCTTTCGAAACACGGCGATGAAGCGCGCGCAGTTCGCCTTCAGTCAGGTAAGTGACTTTCCCGTTCTCGTCGACATCTTCAAGATAAACAAAGAAAGCGCCGTCTGTGTGCGTTGAAGTAACAAACAGAGTGACGATCGGATGACCCGTAATCTCGACGTCTGCTTCAAGCGGCTCGGTGGTGTAAGTGAGAAGCTTCTTGTCTTCGTCAGCACGATCCGGGTAGATGACTTCGCCGCCGACCTGCGTATGCCAGCGGTTCTTCGCGCCAGTCGTAGCATCAAAATTAACGGTGTAGCGATCTTCGCCTGACGACTTCGCGGGGGGAGCCTTGGTTGTCAACGAATTGTTCTCGTTGAAATACCACGTGGTCATCTGCGTGCCCGCGACCGGCCAGCGATCGGTGACCTTCCAACGCTCGTCGCCAATCGTGAAGTAGAACAAACGCTTCTCTGTATCGAGTCCGGTGTCGATGCCTTTCAGATAATGATCGAAGAAGCGTAGCCACTCGTAAGCCTGCATCGCGCGTTTTGAAGCAGGCGTTTGATACGGACTCGCGTTCTGCGATGCGCCGTGATTCCACGGTCCGATCACCGCGCGCTGGTAATTTTTCAACGTCAGAAAAGTCCTGATGATCGCGTCGGGAGTGCTGGCGTCGAACCAGCCGCCCCAGTTGTTGATGGCAACATTTGATTTTTCGATCTGTGCGGCGTAGTTGTGCAAACTCAGCTCGTCGAGCGTGTAGCCGAATGCGCGGTCATCGCGGAATGTTGTCTTGAGCGCGGCGGCGTAGACGTCGATGTTCTCACCGCGTCGCTTTATCGCTTCCTGGTAGAGTTTTTGATCGACGTCTTCGTCAACGAGTCGCACACCGGGATTCGTGTCGAACTCGCGATTGCCTTCGTTCCAGGTTTTTACCGTCCAGTCGGTGAGCAGTCCGCCGGGATAGGCCGTCTCGGCGTAGAGATCGAATTCGTAGTGACGCGGAATGACGGCTTTCACGGCCGGGTTCAACGTCGACGCGAGCCAAAGCGCAGTGTTGCCGGTGTATGAGTTGCCGATGGCGCCGACCTTCCCATTGGACCATGGTTGCGCGACAATCCAGTTCACGACTTCGTTGTAGTCGCGCACTTCGTCCTGCGTGAATGGCGCTTTCCAAACGCCGTACGACGCGCCAGTGCCGCGCGCGTCGACGAAGATGGTGGCGTAGCCGTGTGCCGGGATGAATGCGTTTGGCTCGCCGCCCTGTCGACCGCGCCAGTAACGAGTCATGTTCAGGATCGCTGGGATCTTCTGATCGGCGGGCAGGTCTTTTGGCAGAACGACCGTCACCGCGATCTTCACGCCGTCACGCATCGTGAGATAGAGCGAGCGCTGTGTGACTGCTTTAAACTGCGGCTCGACGTAGCCTTTGTACCGCTGCGGATCCTTGCCGGCCGGCAGCGTTGAAAGCAGGAGGTTGACGTCTTGCGCAAATGCGTAGACGCACAGGGCTAAAAGCAGTAGGACGACGCGCGTGATTTTTGTTGTCATCATGTTAATCCTGTAAATCCTGTCATCTTGTCTAGACTTACTAACACCACCACGCGTGCTTTAAGATCACACACTCGTTGACCGCTAACGACAAGGGATTGACGCGATGCGCCAGACGTTTACAGTTCAAGCGAAAGCAGTCGATAAGATCGTCAACGCTGCCCACGGCATCCAACCCGCGCATCTCTACGCCGCCGTGAACCTCGATCCGTCCGTGCTGCTCGATCCGGACAATCGCATCCCTTTCGCCCAACTGGTCGAACTCTATGAGAAGTCTGCCGAGCTCACCGGCGACAACAACTTCGGTCTTCACATCGGCCAAAGCATAAATCCCTCAGCTTTCGACGTCGTGGGTTACTGCGCGCTCAACAGTCCCACGCTCGGCGCCGCGTTCGCGCGTGTCGCTCGGTACCATTCGATCTGGACTGACGGCGCCTTATTCACTCTCGAAACTTCAAACGACACAAGCGCGATCATCTACAGCTATGCCGACACTTCGATAAAAGATCATCGCCAGGACGCCGAGATGACTCTCGCCACCGTAACCACTCTCTGTCGCAACATAGCGAGCCCTGACTTTGCGCCCACAACCGTCGAGTTCCAGCATGACGCTCCACTCGACACAGAAGAGCACATAACACTCTTCCGGTGCCCGGTTGAATTTCGCGCGTCTTCAAACAAACTCACTTTCCCAACGAGCTTTCTCACACTGCCGATCGCAAAGGCTGATGCGAGTCTCTGCGCAGTCCTCGATCAACACGCAGAAGAGTTGCTAGCGAAGTTTCCACCGCACGACTCGCTCGTCGATCAAGTGCGCAGCATCATCGCAAACGAATTGCGCGGCGGCGATCCATCGCTCGAGCGTGTGGCGGATGAACTCAGTCTCACTCCACGCACATTGCAACGCAAACTCCAGGAGCTCGGCACTTCACACAACGAGCTCCTCGATCATATGCGCCGCCAGCTCGCGATGCGTTACCTGCGCGAGCGCGAAATGGCGATCTGCGAAGTCGCTTACCTGCTCGGCTTCTCCGAATCAAGCTCATTCCATCGCGCCTTCAAACGTTGGACCGGCGTCACCCCAAAGGAATTCCGAAGTACACAAAAAGCACAAAAGAACAAAGGGCACATAAAAGCTACTGAACAATAAATCAGTTCAGCCATTTCTGATTGATGTGCCGTTTGTTCTTTTGTGCTTTTTGTGTACTACTCTTTGAGGCTACTTTGAGCAACCTCACTGCATCTTAGGCTCAGCTTTACAAAGAGATCACACCTGGATCTCGAATCGAACCAAAGTGCGGGTGACTTTTTTGCGGCGACGTCGCCGTTTGGTCTCGACGTGTGTCCGCAACAGAGCACACAAATTTCAAAAGGAGAATTACCATGAACCGATTGCGCTTGCCGGCGTCGCGCCTGGCGCTGGCTCTGCTCTCCCCGATTGTCTTCGCTGTTTCCAGCCTGGCCCAAAGTGCAGCTACACCGCCTGACGGTTGGGTCGTGCTTCCTGTGAACGAATACACTGCGCTTAAACGCGCTGCTGCTCCCGCCGAGCCCGAACCCGTTGCGCCGCCAGTCGAAGCGACGCTCAGTCGCATTGATTACGAGCTAAAGGTTGACGGCGATCTCGCAACTGGCGAAGCGCGTTTGACTGTCGACGTGATCAAGAACGGGTGGGTGCGCGTCGCGATGCCTGAGGGACTGATCGTGCGTGATGCGAAACTCGATGGACGTCCGGTAAATCTCGTGATGAACGCGACTGACAAAGGTCCAGGCCGCGCCGATCTACTGCTGTCGAAAACAGGTCGCTCAGTGTTGACGATGCAGATCGTTGCTCCAGTAACAACCGTCGCAGGCACCGACATTCTGCATCTTCCCGTCAGCAACTCCGCCATCTCGCACGCCGTCGTCGAGTTAGTGCGACAAGGCGTCGACGTGCGAATCACCGGCGGTCTTTTGCTGGAACATTCAGAAACTGCAAGCGGCAGTCGCTGGGTTGCAAACGGACGAGGCGGCGAGCCGCTTACGTTCGGTTGGCGAAGAAAGATCGACGACGAGAAATCAAAACAACCGCTGCGATTTCGTGGCTCGGTCACGCAGCTTGTCGGTTTGGGTGAAGACGCGACGCAGGTAAACGCTGAAGTTCAGGTCGAGGTCATGCAGGGACTCGCGAACGAAGTGCGCGTGCACCTGCCGGAACAGCTCACCGTGAACCAGGTTTCAGGCGCGATGGTGGCTGACTGGGACGTCGCGAATCACGAGCTCAAAGTGCTGTTCATCGAGCCCGTGCAGAAGACCGCGCGCTTCACCCTCAGTGGCGAGCTGCGACTCGCGCGCGCCGGAAAGCTCGACATTCCGTTGATTCGTCTGCCGAATGCAGAACGTGAAACCGGCGGCGTCGGTGTCGAGGTGCTCGGCGCGGGTGAAATCAAGGAACGTCGCCCGAGTGGGATGGAAGATGCTGAAGCCGGCGAGCTGGGCGGGCTGATTGCGAATCGACAATCACCGTCGCTGATCGCGTTCAGGCTTCAACCCGCAGACGGCAAGTCGCCACGAACGCTCTCGCTCGACGTTGAGCGCTACACGCCACAGGCAGTGCTCACTGCAAACATCGAAGAAGCAGAGTACAACACGCTGATCGCTGCTGACGGAAAGATCCTGGTCCAATCACGCTTCGCCGTGCGAAACAACCAGCGCAACTTTCTGAAACTCACGCTGCCTCCGACGGCTGTGTTGTGGAGCGCGTCCGTTGCTGGTCGTCCGATCAGACCCGGAAAAGCGCCGGACGGCTCACTCCTGCTTCCACTAGAAAAGACGCGCTCCGGCGAAGAGTCGCCCGCGTTCGTTGTCGAAATTTCTTATCTCGATCACGCCGCTTCGTGGACCGACAAAGGACGCACGCGCGTGTCGCTCGTCGCCGTCGATCTCCCTATCTCAAAGTCACATTTTTTACTGCATCATCCACCACTCTTTCGCGTGACCCCCGTGCCCGGACTCTCCGGCAGTTTCCGCCTTGCTGAGTACGCTGGGCCCGAGTCATCTGCCTTGCGTTCCCAGGCGGCGCCATCTGCAACCGAGCAGCAGCGCGCCGAAGGTGAGATCCCCGCGGATCAAGCAGAGGCGAAACAACTCGTCGCGAAGGCACGTGGCGACAAAACCGGCAAGCAGCCAGCGCGAAATCTTCCGTTGCGCGTTGTGTTTCCACACTTCGGTCCGTCGCTCTTCCTCATTTCGGAATTGACGGCCGAGAACCAGACGCCCGCAGTTGAGTTTGACTTTCTACGTGAGAGAAAGAAAGGTGACCGATGAGAGTCCTAATCCTGATTTTACTGATCACCGTCGTGGCCGCCGGCCAAGTCCGCAACACAACCGTCAACACGGCTTTGCCCGCGCCCGGAACCGCGGGAACCGTAACGCTTTCACTCAGCGAGTATAACCGTCTCGTTGAGCTCGCAAATCGCAAAGACAAACTGCCCGACGACGTGCCGCTGCCTTTCGTTTTGTCGCGTGCGGTATTCAAATTACGCGTCGAGAATCAGACGCTCGTCGGCACCGTCGATATCGACGGTTCTCTGCTCGCAAAAGGATCGGTGAAAACTCCGCTCACAACCGCCCTCACGATTCTCGAAGCCAAACAATCGAACAATCCGTTGCCACTGCTGCAGGAAGGATCACACCACGCCGCGATACTGAATGGTCCAGGTCCGTTCGCAGTCTTGCTCGGGGTTGCGGCACCTCTAACGATCGAAGCCGGACGTGCTTCGTTCACACTTCCGGTTCCACTCGCAAGCAGCTCAATCTTGACGCTCGAGCTGCCGGGAAATCACGCGAACGTTCGCGTCGAGCCGGGATTGGTGACGAGTCGCGACACAGCCAACGGTCTAACACGAATTGAAGCCGCGCTTGAACCCGGCAAAGCGGCGCGCATCTGGTGGACCACACGCGAAATTGCCGCGCCTGTTGCGCAACGCGAAGTGCGTTTCCTCTCGGACGTTAAATCCGTTGTTTCCGTCGGCGATTCGCAGTTGCGCGTCACAGCGCTTTGCGATCTGAATGTGATCCAGGGCGAAGCGGGCGAGTTCAAGATGGCTCTGCCAGGAGGGTACGAGCTCGTAACCGCATCGGGCAGCACGCTCGAATCGCACGACGTTTCCGGAAATATTTTGACGTTGCGAGTTCACGATCCGGCACGTCGTAATCACCAGTTTCTGATCGCGATTGAACGAACGAATCGCGAGACGCAGGCCGAGGCGCCGTTGCTCGAATTCGCAGATGCGCAACGTGAAACCGGCGAGCTGCTGGTTGAAGGTGCGGGCGCGATGGAGCTCAAGGCGACTGAGTCAGGCGGGCTGCGACGCATGGACGTGCGTGAAGCCGGCGCAATCACACGCTCGCTCTCGCATTTCCCACTGCAAGCTGCATTTCGTTACAACCGTCGCGCGAGTGAAGCGCCGAAACTGCAACTCGAGTGGCGACAGTTTCTCGACGCCGACGTGCTTTCCGCAATCGCCGAACGCGCGACCGTTACGACCTTGACGAACATTGAAGGACGCACGCTGACCGAAGTTTCTCTGCGCGTGCGCAATCACGCGAAGCCGTTCATGAAGATCGAGCTGCCTGCTGGCGCACAGTTACTTTCGGCAGAAGTCGAAGGCGAACGCGTGAAGCCTGTCGAGGGCACGGACGGGACCCGTGTTCCATTGCTGCGTGCGGGACTCGATTCGTCGAAGCCTTACAACGTGTCGTTTGTTTATTACAGCTCCGGATCGAGATTCGCCAAGAGTGGCGCTTACGATATGGGACTGCCGAAGTTGAGCATTCCGGTGAATCTGCTGACGTGGGAAGTCTCGCTGCCGGAACGACTCGAAGTGAGGCAATTCGGTGGCAACGCGCTTTCGGCGGAACTGTTTCCGGCGTCAATAGCGAGGAACATCGTCGATTCTGTTGATGAGTTTTCCGTTAGTTCACAGAATTGGACCGAAGTGGATCTCAGCACGCTCGAGCCGGGACAGCTCGGCGGCGTGATCGTCGATCATCAGGGTGCAGTCATTATTGGCGCGGAAGTTATTGTCACCAACACACAAACGGGGACCAGTTTGACCACGAGATCTGACAGCGAAGGTCACTGGCGCATCCTGGGGATGCAGCCCGGCGCGGTTAATGTCGCGATTTCATCACCGGGTTTCAGCAGGATGGTCCACGAAATCGATCTGCAAGCGTCGAAGCCCGCACGTATCGGGACTACGATGGAAGTAGCTGGCGCCACTGCGACCGTGGAAATAACAGGCACCGACATCGCCGAAAGCAACGGCCGCCAGATTGAAGACAAGTTAAAGAGGGATCGTGCAGCGCAGTTGAACACGGCGTCACAGAACGTGTTCAACCTGCAACGTCGCGTTGCGGGAATTCTGCCGGTAGCAGTTGAAGTACCGCGCAGCGGTAAGTCGTATCGCTTCGTTCGACCACTCGTGATGGAAGAGGAAACCCGGATCACTTTCCAATACAAATCACGATAAAGCTAGACCACAAAAGGCACAAAAGAACAAAAGGGACAAATAATTAAATCATTTTGTGTCTTTTGTGCTTTTTCGTGGCTAAATCTTGTTTGTGCCTATGCTGCGTACCAGAGCACGGCGAAGAAGTGACATGTGGTGCCGGCGATCACGAAGAGATGCCAGATGAAATGGTTGTAGCGGATTCGTTGCGCGGCAAAGAACGCGAGGCCACCGGTGTACGCAAGCCCGCCCGCAAGTATCAAAAGTAATCCCGGCACAGGGATCAGCATCAGCATCGGTTTCACTGCCACGACACAAAGCCAACCCATAATCACGTACAACACAATGCCGATTGGCGAGTGACGTGTTTGCTTTCTGATCTTCAACATGATGCCTATGATCGCAAGTATCCAAATTGCGGCCAGCAATGACCAGCCCCATGGACCACGCAGCACACCAAGACTAAACGGCGTGTACGTTCCCGCAATCAGCAGGAAGATCGCCGTGTGATCGAAGAGTCGAAATAACGCCTTCGCAGCTTCGTGTGTGAGCGAGTGATAGAGCGTCGAAGCGAGATAGAGCAGGACCATCGTACCGCCAAACACGCTGACGCCGACGGTGAAGTGAACATTCCCGGCGCGAACGGCCGCGGCTATCAGGATCGGAACCGCGATGAGCGCGAGGACCAATCCGAGTCCGTGGCTAATGGTGTTGGCGATCTCTTCTTTCGACATACGGCGGCCATTGTACACGGATTTTCGCGGATAAACGCGGATCTTTGTGGTATTGTTCGCGCCTGAATGGATCTAACCCTGCTGATCCTCGTGTTGGTGCTGTTTGCAGTGTTCGGTACTGCGATCGCGATGCCGATCGTTGCTCTCGTCATCTCAGTAAAAACCAGAAACAGGATTGCTCGACTCGAAGCCGCTCTCGCCGGACGACCGATAGTCGTTGAGCCTAAACCAGCGCCGCCATCACCCGAGCCGGTCATTCAACCGCCGGCACCGCCGGTCGCTCCCGAGCCGCCACCAATCGCGCCTGAACCACCACCACAGCCGCCACCGCGTGTGTCGCCGCCAAGGAAATCGCTCGACGCTTTTGAGCTCGAGTCGCTGATCGGACGTCGCGGAGTGGGCTGGGTTGCGGTCGTGCTGATCCTCTTTGCCACTGCGTTCTTTCTGAAGTACGCATTCGACAATCGCTGGATTGGCGAGCTGGGCCGAGTCTCAATCGGCATCACGTTCGGCATCGCGATGTCGCTCGCCGGTTTCCGGTATCAGCGGCGAGGCTGGCGCATCTTTTCACAAATCCTGACAGCGGGCGGCATCGTGCTGCTTTATCTTTCGACTTATGCAGCGTTTGGCTACTACCATCTCGTCGAACAAAAGACCGCTTTTGTTTACCTCGCGGTCCTGATCGCGGAAGCAGCCGCGCTCTCGCTAATTTACAACGCGCCAGCGATCGCGATCATGGCGTTGATTGGCGGACTACTAACGCCGGTCCTGCTTCACTCGGATCGCGACCAGTATCGATCGTTCTTTACGTACCTCGTCGTGCTTGACGCCGGCGCTCTGGCGCTGCTCAAACACTGGCGCGGACTCAGCTCGATCGCTTACTACGGGACACAACTACTCTTCTGGATCTGGTACGACGAAAATTATCATCACCAAAAGCGCGGCGCCGTTCTCATTTTTCAACTCGCGATCTTCCTTCTTTTCCTGCTGGCCCATCTCGCACGCGAGTTGCTCCGTCGCGACTCGGCCACGCTCGAAGACGCGCTGCTACTGTTAGCTAACCCGTTCGTCTTTTTCGCGACTGCTTATCACCTGCTCAATCCAACGCATCACGATTGGATGGGCGCGTTCGCGATCGTCATGGCGCTACTCTACGCAGGCATCGCGAAGATTTTGCTGTCGCGTAGCGCCGAGGGCCGGCGCGAGATACTGCTGCTGATCGCTGTCGCACTGACTTTCGTAACGATTGCGATTCCGATCCAGTTACGTTCAAACTGGATCACGATCGCGTGGGCCGTCGAAGGCGTTGCCATACTCTGGGCCGGTATCGAAATTCAATCCGTCAGGCTGCGCGCTCACGCATTCGGGCTCTTCGCCCTCGCGTTTTTCAAGTTTCTTTTTTGGGACACGCCTTACGGTTATCGTCCCGCATTCACTCCGATTTTCAATCGCTACTTCCTCTCGTCACTCGCGGTGGTCGGCTGTTATCTCGTTGCGGTCTACTTGTTTGAGCGAGCCGGAAAACGGAAGCTTATTAATGAACGAATGACGATGCTCATGATCGCCTTGGGCGCTGCACTCACGTTCTGGTTACTGATATCGATCGAGACTCACACTTATTTCGCCGGACGGGCGTTTGCCGAAAAGAGCATGGAAGCCGCGGATCACGAACGTTGGCTGGGCCAGATGGCGCTCTCGGTTGTTTGGGCCGCTTACGCTGCCGCACTTGCGGCATACGGATTCGTACGACGTGTGGCCGTAATCCGTTGGGCCGCGCTCGTTCTCTTCGCGTTCACAATCGTCAAGGCGATGCTGGTTGACATTGCAGAACTCGAGAAGCTCTATCGCATCATCGTGTTCGCTGTACTCGGCATTCTGTTGTTACTGGTCTCATGGGGTTATCACAAAGCATTTCATTCGCGGGAGCAAGTCACATGAAGTCTCTACTCTTTGTGATCGTCGCGGCGCTGGTGTTAGTTGTTTCAGTCTCCGCGCAAACGTCGTTATCGCTGTGGCCTTATTATGTCGAGGTCACGCCGGAGAAAACTGACGGTCAGATTTACGACGTCGCGGTGCCGCTTCCAGTGATGGACAAGGCGAGCACTGATTTAGCGGATCTGCGTCTCTTCGACTCCAACAACCGCGAGATCCCTTACGCGATTCGCATTCGCAGAGACGTGGATGAAAAACAAGAGATTCCCGCGCGGCTTTTTAACCACGGATACGCTGGTCCATCGACGAGTGAAGTGTCTGTGGATCTCGGTGAGAACCCTGGCGAGCACAACGAGATCGATATTGAGACTAACGGCGCAAACTTCCGGCGCCAGGTTGTGGTTGAAGGCAGTGATTCGGGTCGAGAGTGGCGGATGCTGAGCAATGATGGCGTGATTTTTAGTTTCGCGTCGCAGAACAATGTAGCCGAGTCGCAAAAGGTGAGTTATCCGACGAGCCGTTATCGATACCTGCGCGTGAAAGTTTCCCGCGATCCGATCACCGATGATGAGACGCCACAGGTAGCGAGCGTGAAAGTGCTGATGGCTGTGCGCGAGAAAGGCTTGCTGGCGACCTGGAACGTGCCGGTGCCGTCTTACCAGTTGCAGCGCAATCAGGGAGCGCACGCGACTGTTTGGACGCTCGATCTTGGCGGGCGCATACCGTGCGATCGTCTCAGTATCGAGATTGCTGAAGACTCGTTTTCACGTCCGTTTCAGGTAGAGGCGATCGACGATCCGCAGAATGTACGCTTGTTGGCGAGCGGTGATTTGAATCGCCATTCCGGTGAGGAAAAGAAAACGCTGGTGATTTATTTCAACGAAGAAGCGGTCGTGCGCAAGCTGCGGCTACAGATCACTGACTACAGCAATCCGACGTTGTATATCATGTCGATCAACGCGAGCGCGCCTGCACGGCAGCTTGTATATGAGATGAAAACGCCGGCTGCGCTACCGTTGCGATTGTTCTTCGGCAACGAGCACGTTCCGGCGCCACACTATGACTTCGAAAAAGAAGTGGCGGCGCGAGTTTCGACTGAGCCGGTTCACAGCCGGCTCGGCGACGTGTTCGCAAATCGCGATTACAAACCCGAACCCAAGCCACTCACCGAACGCGTGCCGTGGTTGATCTACGTCGTTCTCGCAGCCTCGAGTATCGCGCTCGCGTTCGTGTTGTGGAGTCTCGCGCGCACCGCCACACGCCTCAACCCTCAAAAAACAGGTTAGCCACAAAAAGGCACAAAAACACAAAATGATTGAATGAGTTAAGGCGCTAAATTCTCGTGCGGAAGAATTCGGCGCCCTTAATCTCAGAAATGCTTTTGTGTTTTTGTGCCTTTTTGTGACTCAAAACCTTTATGGGCCAGGGGTGAAGCCCTTCAATGGATTTCCATAGAAGGCGTCGGTCTGCCACGCAGTCTTGTTCCACATGCCGTCCTGATCGCCGACGATCACGACCGGAATGATCACGCGGTCGCTGCCGAGTTGATTGCTCGACGCAATTCCGTTGTCAAACTTCCCGCCGGGCTGGACCGTGAACTTCATCGATCGCGCCAGCTTGTTGTTCCAAAGCAACTTGAATTCGTATTCACCAGGATTAGCAGCGAGTGTGAAGATGTCTTTCGTAGTGTCGTCGCCCGACGTGTTGCTGCCTTTGATGTTCGGAAAGTCGCATTCAACCCGCGCCCATTTCGCTTTTTGCGGTAGCGACTCTTCGACGTAGTGAGTTGTGTTGTTTTCGACTACGGCTTCGCAACTCGCCTTCGCGATCTCCATGCCGTCCAAAAATCTTTTGCCGACTTCTTTGCCCTGATAGAACAGGTGCGGATCAAATTTGTACGCGTCGCCACGAACCCAAAACGAAATATGAAAATCAGGTAGCTTCCAACCGTAAACGTCAGCAGGGGTTAGATAAACGTAACCGATCGGAAGATTCCAGTCGTGGTCCACGAAGTAGACAAACTTTTGCGCGGCCTTTGGACCAGCCTCGTTTGAGTGCGCTTTCGCGACTTTCATCTTACCGGTGAAGAGCGTTGTGTCAGTGCCCGCCAGCTCATTACGCATTTTGATGACGAAGCTCACCGGGCCGGTGTAAAGGCTCGCCTTATCCTCGCCGATGTCTCGCCCGCCACACTCCGTTTTCCACCAGTAACCTTTTTCGACGTTGCCGGTGTCGCAGTCAAACTTCACCCACGGTCCGGTCGGCAGCGAATACTGCACGTATAGCTGGCTGCCACTCGTGATTGGACCATTGACGCGAAATTGCATCCTCGGTAACCAACTCCAAACGTCGAAGTTGCCTTTGTAAACGTTGACTGTGAACGCGGTAATCTGAAGTGTGTCTTTGGCGAGCGTGGGCTGGTCCTGGGCAGTCGCCGTGTTGGCCAGAAGGAGAAAGAGCACGAAGGCGCAGATAAGACGCAGCTTATTATTCAAGGGAAACCTCCTGATTGTTCGAGCGGATTTCTGGGCAAAAGCTCGGGAAGTTTACTACAGGGCGCAAGGATCTCTCACGCAAAGTCGCAAAGATCGAGGTACACAAAAGGCACAAAAGGACAAAAGGCACAAAAGGACAAAAGGCACATAATGCTTTTCTGATTTATGTGCCCTTTGTCCTTTTGTGCTTTTTGTGTACCTCGATTTCTCCGCCGTCTACTTCTTCGACACACCGCCGCTCAGAAACTTGATCGCAGCCTCGAGGATCTCATCGCGCCCGTCAACGAGCCCGCGGATCGTCGGCGCCACTTTTATCGTTGGTTGTATTCCGACTCGCTGCAACTGCCGGCCATCAGCGTGACGAACGTCGTGCCCGCTGAAACTAACCGTCAAATTACCTGGCAACACCATCAGTGTTACGTCGCCATTTGCACCTGCTGTCGGTGTGCCAATGAAGGTAACTTCGGTGGCTGCTTCGAAGAACATACAGGTGTGTTCGGCCTGGCTGATTGCATCTTCGTTTATCAACACGACGACCTTACCCTTGTAAACGTCGCCCTGCCGTTCCGGAATCCTTTGCGCAAACGAATAACTGGCGCCGTCAGCCAACTCGGTGTCGGTGAGACTTGTGGCTTCGAGAATCGGCCTCGAGAAGAGCGCCGCCACCACGTTCTTCTTTTCGGTCAGACGCGGAGCGATGGACCATGCCGTACCGTTTGGGTAACCACGCATGTCAAAAATAACAGCCGGTGTTCCCTTGATGGTCTCAAACATCTTGTCGACTTCGCCTGCTTGCAAACGATCGAGATCGGCATAGCCGAAGCCGCTTGGCAACACTTGCATAACGGGCGTTGAGCGTTCCAGCAGTGGGAACAACTTGGGATCGTTGATCGGTTGGGTTCGAGTCAGCTCAACGTCGCGAGTTTCGCCTGCGATGTTTTGCACCTTTAGTTTCGCAACGCTGTCTTTTGGTCCAAGTAGCAAACGGCCATTCACGGTTCTCATCAACCATTGCGGCGTTGAAGATGCCGAATAACGAGCCAGGAACTCGCGTCGCTTTTCAATAGGCTCGCCGTCAACTGCCAGAACAACATCGCCCACCTTGATCGGCAACTTGTCGTCCAGAACTTTTATGACGACCGATTTCTCTTCGATGTAGCCCGTGAGCACGGGCGGTATATGCGTGCCAAACTTTTCACTCGCGGCATTGGCGTTTCGCACTCCGCCATGTGAGTCATGCATTTCAGTCACCAGCTCGCGCACCGTCAACTGGTAATCCACCGCGTCTTTGTTTGCTTCAAACTTAGGAATGTAGCGCGGCAAAACGGTTTGCCACGAGTCGCCGATCAGGTGCTTGTAAGGGAAGAAATAGTTGATCACGTTCCAGTAACGAAAGAGGGCCAGCAGTCGATACTCGTTGTTTGGGAAAACCATTTCTGCATATGGCTGGTCCTTCTGCGCGATTTGGCCTGTCGCCGGTGCAGGCGCGCGATTTTGTCTTTGCGCCCCTCGCTTTGCTTGTATCGCTTCTTTTAAGGCTGCGTCTTCAGATGCGGATTTAGTGACAGTGACGTCAGGTTGCAACTCGATCGAGCCGTCAGGGTTCACTAGTTCGGCCGTGCGCATTCGCACTTTCACATTCTCAGGCAAATCGATCGTGAAGGTTTCACTCGCCGGCTGTTCACCTTCCTGTATGACGACGGCGCGTTCTGCGGCCTGCATGCCACTGAGCATGTCAGCGAATGAAGGCGAGTTTTGATTGATGATGAATACGATTGGCGGGGTTTTGGTTTTGCTTCGTCCGGCGATTGTTTGTGGCGCGGAGTTGATCAGACCTGAGTAGTAGAAGTTTGCTCCACCGGTGACTTGCGAGGCGTAGCCGTTGTGCATTCGATAGCGCGTCGCACCCAACACGACCGTTCCGTCGAGTATGCCGGTGAGCGTCTGGCGCATGAAATTATCAACGTGATACGCCTCGATATCGGTTGGTTTCGTCGTGCCGCGTGCGTCGAAGATCACGCTGCTGACTTTTGGTAAAGATTCGTTGATGGTGGTGGTCAATTTGTTGAGTGCAGAGATGTCATTCGCTACTGCTTTGGCGATCTGCGCGGTCTCGATAATCAATACGCCGTTTTCCGTGCGGACGAGTTTCGCTGGATCGACGGGCGTTGGGGTTTCGGGTTTTGTTGCGACGTCGATGTCAGCTCGCGTGGTCTTGTCGTTCAGCACTGCGAGCATCTGGTTGAGCGCGGCCTGGTAGTCCTGTGGTGACCTCGCGGCGTTAACCTTCGGAATGGTCTCGATGAGGGCCTTGTCCCAATCGATGTCGCGATAGGCGAGAAAGGGATGAAAGTATTTTACGGTTCCCCAAACCTTCGCCAGCCCTGCAAGCCTCGCGATGCGCACGTCCTCTGCTGGTTGCGCCTGTAGAGTCTGGCAAAACGCGGATGCTAGTAATAAAGCGCTGAGTAAAAATGCGAGAGGCTTGTGGAACGTATTCATTTTGGCACCTCGAAGATTGAGAGTCTGGTTACTAATTGAGTAAGTGACGAAATTTAGACCTTTATTACCACTACTCGCGGTTTTATTCCACTTTCTCCAGGAATCGTTGCGTGATTTGTACGACTGACCTTAAGCTTTGCCTACTCCCTGAACCGAGTTGGTTTTGACTCTAGCGAGGTAACCTCCATGAAGTACCTCTTCAGATTGTCAGTCACTATCGGGTTTACTTTAATCCTTTCGCAGTTTGCGTTTCCTCAAAAGCCGAAAGCGCCGGTTAAGAATGTCTCCAGTAAGGAAAAATCCGATGCAAAACTGGAAGCAGAACGCATTCAAAAAGAGCGACAGTCGCAGGCCCGCTCGTTGTTGGTCTCACTAGCAAGTGACGCGCGGAGTTTTCGGGACCAGACGTTGCGCGCTCGCTCACTCGCCCGAATTGCCGATGCGCTTTGGGAGATTGACGCCGAACAGGGGCGCACACTTTTCAGGAAAGCGTGGGAGGCGGCGGAGATAGCTAATCGTGAAGCCAATGAGCGTCTTAATATTCGCGATGGTAACGTCAGTATTAACCCAGAGCAATTTAACTCGGGGGCACTCACTTCGATAGTCTCGAATCCTGATATACGCAAAGAGGTTTTAAGGCTTGTTGCCCGGCATGATCGAGCGTTGTCTGAGGAGTTTCTGGAAAAGTTAAAGGAGGCCCCGTCGGAGGAGATCAAACCTGAGAAGCCGAGCACTGGTTTATGGGACGTGCCCGAAGCAGTGCGACAGAAATTAAGCCTTGCTGAAGATTTGTTGCGCACGGGCCATACCGAACGTGCGCTGCAATTGGCTGAGCCTGTTTTGGGAAGCATAACCAGATCGAGTCTGGATTTCCTCACCCTCTTACGTGAGAAGAATCCCGCGGCTGCCGACCAACGGTATGCGGCCATGCTCGCAAGCACTAGCAACAATATGCTGGCTGACGCAAATACGGTCTCGCTGCTTTCGTCGTATATTTTCACGCCTTACACGTACGTGATCTTCAACCCAGATGGCGCTGCTACAGGTACTTTTAATCCGACCACATCGCCGGCAAATGTCAGCCCGCAACTGCGACTAGCCTTCTTCCAAACCGCTAGCGCGATTCTATTGCGGCCCCAACCGCCGCCAGATCAAGACCAAAGCACGACGGGAATTGCGGGAAAGTATATGGTGCTCAAACGCCTGCTGCCGCTATTTGAGCAGTACGCGCCGCCTGAAATGGTTGCGTCAATGCGGGCGCAATTCGAGGCACTCAATTCTTTGGTGAACGACGGCGTTCGTCGTGGAGAAACTGAATCGGTAGAAAAAGGTATCACTCCTGAGAAACCATTTGCCGCCCAGGAAGCCTCGCTTCTCGATGAGATTGAACATGCGAACACATCAGACGAGCGCGATCAGCTTTATTTCAAACTCGCTTTACTCGCGCTCAAAAACGATGACCTGAAGGCTCGCGATTATGTAAGCAAGATTGAAGAGAGCGAATTTCGCAAACAAGCACAAGCGTGGGTTGATTGGGGATTGGCGATCAGTGCCGTTAAAAATCAGAAAGTCGAATTGGCTTTGGAGCTCAATCGGATTGGTGAGTTAACGCATATCCAACGCGTGTGGGTCTTGACTCAAACGGCGAAACTGTTGGCGAAAACTGATCGCCAGAAAGCTTCATCTTTGCTCGAAACTGCAACTGCCGAAGCGCGACGTCTTTCCGGAGGAGATCTGGATCGACCGCGCGCGTTATTCGCGATCGCCAATGCTTTCAGAGTGGTCGAGCCTGCGCGCGTCTCAGAAGCCACCTTTGACGCAGTTAAAGCAGCAAACTCGACCGATGGTTTCGTAGGCGAAGGCGGCATGATTACGCAGACGATAAACAGTAAGAACGTGGTCAGCGTAATTCCCCAGGACGTCCCAGACTTCGACATCGGAGAAATCTTCGAGGCTTTGGCCAACGACGACTACGAGAACGCGGTCCAGTTAGCCCGCGGCTTCCAGGGCGAAGCCCCACGCACAAACGCCACCCTCGCCATCGCCCGCGCTGTGCTGAATACAAAAACCGCCCGTGCCGGTGTGCGATAACGATCTACTTCGAAAGCCTATCCAGATTTTCTTAATACGTTCTGCATGGAACTGTTTCGACTCTCTTCCTCCACAGGCAGCTCTCCCGCATGCAAGAAAAAAGCTGAAGCGGGATTTATGGGGTCGCAGATGAACGCGGATTAGATCTGCGTAAAATCCGCGTTAATCTGCGGTCAAAAAGTTAACACCCGAGGTTGGTCTTGATGGCATTTGCTGCATTAATCAGCGATTGGCCCTCTGCTTGAGTGAGTACGTGGCTGTTGATGAAGCCTTGCACCTGGGTGATGAAGGCGCTGAGCTGGTTACATGCTGCGCCAGTTTGATTGGCGTCGAGCTTGGTCGCGACCTGGTTGAGTTTGTCGATCAACCCACTGCCCTGGTTTTGCGTGAGCGTGCCACCCGCGATCAGCGTTTCGACCTCATCGATGAGCGATGCAATCTGATCCTGGGGTGACGTCTTCGTAATCGCTATTAAGAAAGGATCGTTTCCGACCGGAATGGTGGCGGTCACAGTATTCTATTCCTGTTGTTGACCCTTCAATAAACACGGTGGTGACCACTGCGTTTGTTGCCGTCTCTATTACCGAAACGTTGGTGCTTGATAAAAAACCGTGGGTCACATAGGCGAAGGCCCCCATTCGGAGTGATAGCCACTGCCCTTGGGTTCACTCCCACTGTCACGGTGGCGGTTACAGTGTTGGTTGCCGCACTTATCACAGAGACAGTGTTGTCACTACCGTTCACCACGTAGGCAAAAGATCCGTTTGGAGTGACGACAATTCCAGTGGGTCCTAATCCAACCGGCACGGTGGCAACCATTGCATTAGTGACCGTATCGATCACCGAGACAGTGTTGTCGTCAATATTCGTGACGTAAGCTCTGGTTTGAGCGAGCGCGGTGCTGGCTCCGAAGGTAACGAGAAACAGCGCGAGCGTTATTTTTCTTAGCGCTGTGCCACAAGCGAGTTTTGAAACTGTTGAGGGAAATTCATTTGCTTTCTCCTTTTATGTTAGGGGCCTGATGAGAGCTCTACAGCTTTTCAAGTAGTTCGCGGATTGCCATGAGGTTTTCTTTCACTACATATCCGCAAGCTCCGGCTTCTCGAGCAGCTTCCCGAAACGGTTCGTCACTGTGCTTGCTGACGATCACGACCTTTGCGTCGGGAAATGCGTGGACGATGTTGCGTGTGGCTGTTAGTCCGTCCATCCGGCTCATTTCGATATCCATCAATACCCAATCAGGCTGGAGCTGTTCGTAAGCGGCGAGCGCGTCGGCGCCGTCGTCGCATTCCGCAACCACACTGAACAGGTCATGGACCACTCTTCCGATCAAGCGCCGCATAGGCGCGTGGTCGTCTACGATTAGCAATTTCATCTATCCTTCCGAGCGGGGAGCGAGGTGGATTATGTGATGGAAGTGGTAGGCAGGTAATCGGAGCTACTACCCATTTTGATATAGGTAGTACTACCTATTTTTAGCCACAAAAAGGCACACAATATAATCTCTTCTCAACACTATGAATATGGGGCCAGCCGCTTTTCAGTGCCGGCTGGCCCATGCAGTTTCAGGCTGGCTGTCTCGTAGTGCGTCCTATACTCGTATGCATAATCACAGCAGACAACGATCAATGCTCCGGATGCAATTTGAGCCATTCGGCTCGAAGCAGGAAACTTTCGTCAGTTACTATTTGATCACCGATGGTCAGCCCCTCCTGAACGGCAAAAAAGGCGTTACGGAAAAACTGGAACTAATAAATTGCCGGAGCGGCAAATTAATGGTTCAAGGGTTCAAGTGACAAAGTAAGTGGTAAGTCTTTGAAAAGAAATGGCGGAGGGGACAGGACTCGAACCTGCATAGCCTTTCGGCCGGCGGTTTTCAAGACCGCTGCACTACCATTATGCGACCCCTCCGCAGGGTGGGTCCGTTGAATATAGCCTAACCCCGGTTGTCCAAACAAATGGTGAACTGGAATTGATTTGATGACGCGGATCGTGCAGGATCTCGACAACACATGCGCGTTACCATCGGCCAGATTAATACCACCAACGGCGACTTCGAGAATAATACTGCCAGCATCATTCGTGCGATCGAGCAGGCCAAGCGCGAGAACTCCGATCTCGTTGTGCTGCCCGAGACCAGCATCCAGGGGTATACGTCGCTCGACTGGTTCCTCGATAAGGAAGTGCAACAGTGTGCGCTCGCACCGCTGGAGAAGATCATAGATACGACGAAGGGGATTACGGCGATTGTGGGGACCGTCAGGCCGACGGGTTTAGCAACCGGCCGGCGTCTCTTTAACTCCGCCGCGATCATTCGTAACCAGAAACTGCTCGGGTTTGCGGATAAGACGCTCCTCCCTGAATACGATGTATTCGACGATCCGCGCTACTTCCAGCCGAGCACCGAACGTCATCTCTTCCCACTTCCCGAAACAAAACTCGGCGTCGCGGTCTGCGAGGATTTTTGGAACGATAAGACCTTCTGGCGCGAAAGATTATATGCACACGATCCCGCCGACGAGTTGATCGAGCTCGGCGCCGAGGTCCTTGTATCGATAAACGCGTCGCCTTTCAACAAAGGCAAGATGGGCCAACGCTGCGCGATGGTCTCTCATCGCGCGATGACCGCGAAGATTCCGATCGTGTTCGTTAATCTCGTCGGCGGCAACGACGGCGTGATCTTCGACGGCGCCAGCATCGTCGCAGACGCGCAAGGCAAGATCATTTTGCAAGCGCCGCCTTTCGAAGAGTTCATCGGCACTGTCGATCTCAATTGCGACGTCGCTGACAAGCGTTGCCTGCCCGGCGACGATGTAGAAACAATTCACGATGCGCTCGTGCTCGGCATTCGCGATTACGCGCGCAAGAATGGTTTCAAACGCGCGGTGCTCGGGCTCTCAGGCGGCATCGATTCAGCAGTGGTCGCCACACTCGCGTGCAAAGCGATCGGCGCGGAAAACGTTTTGAGCGTAACAATGCCTTCGCCTTATTCATCGCGCTCGAGTGTTGACGACTCGATCGAACTCGGCCGGCGTCTCGGCATGCCCGTCATCGAGCACCCGATCACTGACGCGTACGAAGTGTTACTCAAACAAATGAACCTGCCGGCACCTTCAGTTGAGAACCGCTCCACAGCCGCGGAAAATCTCCAGTCGCGCCTGCGTGGTAACATGCTGATGACGATCTCGAATTCCGAAGGTCGCTTGCTGCTGTCAACCGGCAACAAATCGGAGCTCGCGCTCGGCTACTGCACGCTCTACGGCGACACTAACGGCGGGCTCGCAGTCATCGGCGACGTTTTGAAAACCGAAGTCTACGCACTCGCAAACTATCTCAACAAAGACAGCGAAGTGATTCCGCAAGCGATTATCGACAAGCGTCCTTCCGCCGAGCTCGCGCCGGGACAGTTTGACGATCAATCATTGCCGCCATACGACCAGCTCGACCGCGTGTTGCGTCTGTACTTCGAGCAGAAAGCGACGCCAAACGAGATCGTCGAGACTGGTTTTGAGCCCGGATTTGTGCGCGATATTCTCAACCGCGTGGAATCGCCGGCTAATGAATTCAAGCGCCGGCAGTTACCACCGACGCTGATCATCTCGCGCAATGCGATCGGAATCGGGCGCCGCCGTCCGGTCACGCATCATTACCGGCGCGAGCGTTTGAACTGCATTTGAACTGTTAGACCGCCGCTAGACCACCAAACATAAATTTTATTTGGTCTTAACTTGACGAATCGGCGTGTAACAGCGAATAATTTCGCGCGCGCTCACTAACGCCAACCCCTGAACGAGGTACCCTAAATGAAATACACAAAAAGACTCTCCCTTCTTTTGGTGCTGACTGTGCTGACTATCCCCTTTCTTGTTGCGTACGCGGCAGGTGGCCGCATCGAGGGAAAGATTACTGACCCGAAAGGCGCTGCTATTCCGAACGCCGCTGTGACTGTCACTAACGACGTGACAAAACAGGAATTTACCGCGACGAGCGACTCGCAGGGTCGATACAAAGTCGAGGGTCTGCCCGCGGGAATTTATACCGTGAGAGTCGTGGTCAAAGGCTTCAACGAAGGCCAGCGCGCTGACGTGAAGGTCCAGGACGATTCCGCGGCCACCGTCGATGTGCGCATGGAAATCGCGCCCATCGAAGCGCAGGTCAAAGTCCCTGCGGGCCAGAAAGCTAACCAGGATCCGATCTACGTGTCGCTCAGGCAGCTCGGCAAAGGCGACGATTTCGCGGGCAATTACGCGGTAGTCAACAACCTGAAGCTCAAGCGTGACGCCGCAATCTTCACACTGAAGTCAGGCGAGTTGTATTTCATCACGCCCGTCGAGGAGAAAGTGACGGCCGCAGTATTCATCGGCGACGGTGAGATGTCGCTGACTCCGCCGACCGATATCGAGAAGCGCAGTCTCAGCATTTTCACAGGCGAAGGCGCTATCACTGAGCAGTTCTCCAAGCTCGTGCTGCGCTTCACTGACAAAACGTTTGACGAAATCAAATCCTCGCCAAACGCGACGATGAAAACTGGTGGTCCAAACGCAAGCCAGGCGCGCGGCGCGTATCGCGACAACCAGGACCTGCTGCGCAAACGGCTGCGCGACAATCGCGATCTCCGCACGTTGTATGACATTTACAATCGCGCGGGCGAAGGGTTTTTCACCGCGTTCATCGACGGCAAGCGCTTCAATAAGCTGGTCTACATTTTCGAGCCGCTTGGTGTGCCAAACGCCACCCCCGAAGAAGTCGCGCTGTTGAGCTACGGGGAAACTGACGGCGGCATCTGGGTCGCCTTCCACCGTGAAGAGGAATGGGCAAAAGGCACTGCCTCAAGCTCTGAAGACAATCGCCTGATCGACATCACAAAGCACGAGATTGACGCAGCGATCAAAGGCACGCACCTCGCCGCCATGGATCGCCTGACGTTCAAAAGCCTGCGCGCGGGCACACGCGTCGTGCCCTTCGAACTCTTCGGGCCACTACGAGTCAAGAGTGTACAGGATAGCGGTGGAACCGAGCTGAGTTACGTGCAGGAAGACAAAAATGAAGACTCGGATTTTGCTGTAATCATGTCGAAGCCACTTGAAGCCGGACAAACGGTCCAACTGGCGATTCAATATGAAGGCGACGAGGCACTGCGTGACTCCGGCGGCGGCAATTTCATCCTGATTCCGCGCTCGACGTGGTATCCCGGTAACGCGAACGTGTTGTTTGCCGAAGATCGAGCAACGTTCGACATGACTTTCCGTTACCCGAAGAGCAATCTATTTGTCGGTACCGGCGCGCCGGCTGCGCCTGACGCAAAGGAAGGTGATCTCTCGGTGGCCAAGTGGTCCAGCGGACAAACGGAGCTCGCAGTTGCCGGTTTCAACTATGGTCGATTCAAAAAGAAAGTGGTCAACGATAAAGACTCCGGTTACGACGTTGAGTTTTACGCAAACACCGAAGTCCCGGACGAGATAAAGGAGATCCAGCAGGCTATCGAACAGATCGAGGCACGTGGCGGAAAAACGATGACCACGCTCGGCTCGATCTCAACCACGGGAATTGCCGACGCTGCGCTTGCGGATGCTCAGAACGCGGTACGTATCTACAACGCTTATTATGGAAAGCTGCCGTACACTCGCATCGCGATGACGCAACAGCCAGCCGCCACCTTTGGACAAGCATGGCCCACGCTCGTCTTCATGCCTTACATGGCTTTTATCGACTCGACGCAGCGCACCCAACTACTGGGAACGCGCGGCGGGACTGACAATTTCTGGCGCTACGTCGCTCCACACGAAGTCGCGCACCAATGGTGGGGACATATCATCGGTTGGGATAGTTATCACGACCAGTGGATGAGCGAGGGCTTCGCCGAGTTCTCTGCCTCGCTTTACGTGCAGTTCATTCGTGGCAACGACAAGTTTATCGATTTCTGGGAAGATTTGCGTAAGCAGATTGTCGAGGCTTCGCCGGCAACGAAAGATCGCAAGCCCTACACGGTTGGACCAGTAACGCAAGGGTATCGCCTCAACAACGGAAAGACCGGCGGCGTCGCGCGATACCTGATCTACCCGAAAGGCGCTTATATCCTTCACATGTTGCGGATGATGATGTACTCGCAGCAAGCCGGCGGCGACCAGCGCTTCCAGGAGATGATGAAAGACTTCGTTAAGACACACTTCAATCAGGATGTCTCGACGGAAGATTTCAAAGCGATCGTCGAGAAGCACATGACGAAGGAGATGAACGTCACTGGCAACGGCAAGATGGACTGGTACTTCAACCAGTGGGTTTACGGCACGCAGGTTCCGGCCTACAAGCTCGAGTACAAGGTGGCGTCCGATGGAACGTTGAATGGGAAAGTCACGCAGTCGGGCGTGTCGGATGATTTCGTGATGCTCGTGCCGCTCTATGTCGACATGGGCAAGGGCTGGGCGAAGCTCGGTGCCGCCCGGATGACGGGTAATACGACCATTGACATCAAGGATCTTAAGTTGCCAGCAGTGCCGAAGCGCGTTGCGGTTTGTGCGTTGAATGACGTGCTGGCGACCAGCATCGAGAACAGCAAGTAGTATTTAGCCGCGGATTTTCGCCGATGAACGCGGATCACAGAAAAAGTTCTGATCCGCGTTTATCTGCGGTCATCCGCGGCTCATTTTTTACGCATAACTGGCGTACACGCTCTTTATCTTCTCGAGGAACTCGCGGCGGTCTACGATGTAGTAGAGTTTCAACTGGCCGGATCCCGCAACCTCATCAAGGAGCTTTTCGAAGATCTCAAACTGGTCCGTCGCCTCGATATTGTGCGTTGCGAGGTAGCCGCCTTTGCGCATCCGGTGGATCAGATCCATCAACGTTAGCCGGCCCTCGAGCGTGCGACCACCGTGCTCGTGCGAACGGCTGACGAGATACTGGACCAGCAAACTCTCGTTATAAAGTGGCGGTGCGAGAAACAACCTCGATCCATCACGCTCCCAACCGTCTTCCAAATGCGACGACGGGCGCACTGCACGCAATCCTTCGAAACTTTCTGTCCACTTCTCTTTCGGCGCGACGCGTTCGAGGTAAGCCTTCGTCGCCTCCAGTAACCACGCCGGATCGTTTAGATCGATCGTGATGCGCAATGTGTCGAGCCAATCGAAGAACGCCTGGCGACGATTCGATTTGAGCTCGATCACCGCAAACTGGTCCTTTTTCTTTTCGAGTGTTTTGACGAGCTTACGTCGCGGCGCGTCGGTGGTCTTGCCGCCTTCGATGCAATGTGTATCGAGTCGTGCGTGCCAACGTTTCGCAGCGTTGCAATACGGGCAGCGCGGATGTTTCTCGTCGCTGTCGAAGAACGGGCGCACTGCTTTCGGCGACGTTAGCTCTTCGATAGTCGGGCTGTAGCGTTTGATCTCGCTGTAGGCAGAACGCGGCGCGAGTCCGATCTGTTTTGTGAAGATGTCGAAGATGCAGGCGAGACAGACAAGCGTCGTGTATTCAGTGACCGTGCCGGGCGGGAACTCAGTTAGATCTAAATCCTTCATTGCAGCGTCACTAACGCCGGACGCAGATCTGTGTCGGTGTGACCGAGTGCGAGATCGAGTTCGGCTTCGATGTCGCCGGTGGTCGTACCGAGAGATTTGAAATCGAAAAGCTCGTGGTCCAGGAGATGCGACGGAGTGGTGTTGCCGAGCGCATTCAGCATCGACGCGCGAACGTGCGGGATCTCCTTTTCCAGCTCGGAGATCAGGTTTTTGATCCGCACCCGTTTCAGATTGCTCTGCGATCCACAGAGATCACACGGAATGATCGGAAACTGTCGCTCCGCGGCATACTCGCTGATGTCTTTTTCAGAACAGTAAGACAGTGGGCGAATCACTGTGTTGCGCCCGTCGTTCGAACGCAGCTTCGGCGGCATCGCTTTCAGTGATCCCACGTAAAATAAATTCAAAAGAAGCGTCGTGATGATGTCGTCAGCGTGATGCCCGAGCGCGATCTTGTTGCAGCCTTCCTCGACCGCGACGTTGTAAAGAATCCCTCGACGCAGCCGCGAACAGACCGAACAATACGTTTTTCCTTCAGGAACGAGTCGTTTGACTATCGAATACGTGTCGCGCTCGACGATGCGAAACGGAACCTCGAGCGTGCTGAGATACGCCGGCAGCACTTCTGCCGGAAATCCGGGCTGTTTCTGGTCGAGATTCACCGCCAAAAGGTCGAAATGCACAGGCGCGCGGCGCCGCATGTCGATTAAAAGATCCAGCAGCGTGTGACTGTCTTTACCGCCGGAAACGCAGACCATCACGCGGTCGCCGTCCTCGATCATGCCGAAATCGGCGATTGCTTCGCCCATTCCCCGCAACAATTTCAGTTGAACTTTACTTTCCGTCATCATCCGCGACTCAGAATGCCATGTGGTCCGGGATTTTTTCAACCGCGGGAATTGTAATTTAATTACAAAGCTAGACACGGAAGGCGGAGTTTGTCTATGATGTGGAGCCCGCTTTTGCGCGGCGTTCATCGTTGTCTAGCATTCAAGCTAGGAATCCACTAACAAAAGGCAAGCGCGTCTGTTTCGTTGCATAAAGGTTCCGACGGCCGGTGACCAAACTTCCGCGCCCCCATATTTACGGAGGTAAAAATGCTCAGGATAGGAAAGAATGCCCAAGATCAGGAAAAGAATGACAACTCCAACTCCAGACCGGAGGTTCCTGATTACACTGCCAAGACCTACCCCTCGTACCAGTCAACGGCGAGCGTGGAGTCAAAACCGGCAGTTGAGCCGACAACCAACGGCAGCTCTCGTGCAATGACGGAGAGCGAGACGCTGGCCCGAGATATCAAGGAGGGGACGCTCAGTGGTTTCGTAGGCGGTGGAACGGTCGTCACCGGCGAAGCTAATTTTAAGGCCATGATGAGAGTTGACGGTCACCTTTCAGGCCGTGTCAGCTCGACGAGCGGTACGCTCATCGTGGGGGCAAATGGCAAAGTGGACGCAAATATCGAAGTCGCCGTGGCCGTGATTCATGGAACCATCAACGGCGACATCATCGCCACGCAGCGGTTGGAACTTGGCCGCGCCGCAAAAGTACATGGCAACATTCAGACGCCATCGTTGATCATTGAGCAGGGCGCGATCTTCGAAGGTACCTGCAAAATGTTGCAAATGAGCCAGGCTGCCGACAAAGCGAAGAGCAATATGAAGAAGGAAGAGCCGCTCGACACGTCGCGGATGAAGCCGATTCCGACGGATGCCGCAGCGAAGCCGGCCGACATTCCGGCGGCGACCAGCGTCGTGAACTAGAAGTGATTCTAAAGATACGCTTTACTGGGGTGGTCCTCACTGGGCCACCCCTTTTCTTATCCACAGATTACACAGATTTTAAATTACTCTGTGTAATCTGTGGATAGAAGGTATTATTCGTCGCCTATGCCCAAAATAATTTACGCGCTTCTGATCTCCATCGCCGTCTCCTCTTCAATCTACGCCCAGAAACGCGCGGTCGTCCCACCACCAACTCTGCTGCAAATCGTCAAAGCAGAAGACGAGCGACGCTGGGACGACGGGCTGCGCAGTCTCCTCTCAAGCCCCAATCCAGCAATCCGGAAGCGCGCGGCACTCGCCGCCGGACGCATCGGCAACGAAGACGCTGTCAACGCGCTCACGCCGCTGCTCGAGAAGGACAAAGATGTGAGCGTGCGCGCCATGGCCGCGTTCGCGCTCGGCGAGATCGAATCAGAAACTGCCGCGAACGCACTGATAGCAGTTTTGCAAACTCCGGCCACGCCGCTCGAGGTTCGCGCCCGCACAGTCGAAGCACTCGGCAAGATCGCTGCGGCACTGCCACGCGAACAGGAACCACGACAACGTGAGCTCGGCGCGGCGATCATCGAAGCTCTAAACTCCACGGATCAATCAACGATTCTGTTGGGCATGACTGCCGCTTTACGATCGCGACCTGCCAATGCCGGTCCCGTAATCTCTAGGTCTTTGACGCATCCAAATGCGCGCGTCCGTGCTGACGCCGCAAATGCACTCGCGCGTTTGCGACTGAAAGACGGTAACGATCAGTTAAGAAAATTGGTCGCGTCCGATCCGGATCCGATCGTGCGGGCCAACGCTGCTCGCGTGCTCGGCGTCACTGAAGACAAAGAGTCGTTTGACGTACTCGTGGCCAAGGCAATTGGCGATAGCGATTCCCGGGTGAGAGTCAGCGCAATTCGTGCTCTCGCTTCGTTGAAAGATCCTCGTGCTGCTGCACCACTGCTCAAACGCGGTGAGACTCTGACAGAGGAAAATGAGACTCTTGAGATTGCCACCACGCTCGGACGACTGTTGGCCCAGAAGGACGATCAGGCGGCAACAACCTGGCTGCGTAAAATCAACGGACAACTGAATCATTCGGCGCCCGAGGTTGAGCTCGCCCTTGTCCGTATCGCTCCTGCGACTTACGTAGCCCAGTTCGGAAGCGGCGATGAAGCGAGAAATGAAGTGCAACGGACAATCCTGCTCAACTGGCGCGCGGCAGCAGGCGTCGCCGCAGGTCTCGGTGAAATTGCCGCACTGCCTGACGCAACTCCAAACAAAGCCGAGCTCGCCGCGACCGCACAATCACTTCTGCGGGCGATGCTCGACTATCGCAACTCCGGTTTAACTATCAACACACTCGTTGCAGTGCATTCGGAATACGCGATTCCCGACGTGTTGCGTTCTCTTGCTGCTTTCAAGCCGCCGGATCTCGCGTCCGTTGCTATCGAGCAACTGAAAGAGGCCGACGTCATCATCCGCGGCACTGCTGCCGATTTGCTCGGCGATCTGCCACCGTCAGAAGAGATCACACGCGCACTCGCAGCCGCATGGCCACAAGCCGCCAGCGACACGCTGAACGACGCCACGCTCTCAATCCTCGACACGCTCGGCAAACAAAAGACACCCGCCGCTAACATTCTCATCAAACAAGCTTTGAGATCGGGTGATCATTTGGTCCGTCGCCGGGCGGTCGCTTTATTGAAAGCAAACGGCGTAGGCGACTTTTCGTCGCAAATCGGCACCGTCCAGACGCGAAACACCGACGCCGATTACAAACGCGCTCTCGCTCGTATCGGCAAGTCAACACGCGCGGTCGTGACTACCAGCAAGGGTTCGTTTACTATTGACCTGCTCCCCGACGCGGCCCCCCTTACCGTAGATAACTTCGTTCAGCTTGCCCAGCGGGACTATTTTCGAAACGTCACCATCCACCGGGTTGTGCCAAATTTTGTGATTCAGGATGGCGATCCGAGAGGCGATGGAAACGGCGGGCCGGGTTACCAGATACGTTGCGAGATCAATCAAGTGCCTTACGACCGCGCGGCAGTCGGGATGGCGCTCTCGGGCAAGGACACGGGCGGGTCGCAGTGGTTTGTGACACACTCGCCGCAGCCGCACCTCGACGGAGGCTACACGGTCTTCGGACGAGTCGTGACGGGAATGGATGTAGTTGACCGGATCGTGCGCGGCGACGTGATTCAGTCAGTGGTGATTAAGTAAAAGAAAATGTTTCTCACGCAGCGGCGCAACGGCGCAACGAAAATTTTTAGAAACGCGGCAGCGCGTTGCGCCGTTGCGCCGCTGCGTGAGAAATATTCTCTATGCGTTGTTATTTTTATATGCCTCTCGGCTCAGGGATTGATTGCGCAAACGCCTCAACAGGCGGAAAGACATTCATACAAGATCGATCTGAAGATCGATTTTGATCGACTCACTTACACCGGCACCGAGCGAGTTCGCTGGATCAATCGCGGCGAGAAGGCGACTTCAATCATCTACTTTCATCTTTATCCGAACCTGCGCACCGGCGATCAGCCGGTCCCCACATCTGACGCGGACGAACCACGCATCGACATTCTCGAAGTGCGTGCCGGATCTGACGACACACTGCTCTTGCCTTCACTCGACGATCAAGGCACGACTTTGCGTATCAACCTGCGCGAACAGGTCGTACCTGAAGCGACAACCGAAGTCGTCATCAAGTTCAAAGGCTCAGTGCCGGAAATCGATCGGGACGAAACGAGCCTGACGACGCACGTCGTGAAGCAGGTTAGCGCCGCAATAGGCAGCGATCGCGAAATGCGTCGCGCCCGCGACATCAATTTCTCCTGCCGTGGCGTGATGCTCCTCGGCTCTGCCTTTCCCGTGCTAACCGTGCACGAGGGCGACGAGTGGCGACGCAAGCTCGAGCCATCGGTCGGCGATTTTGTCTTCAACGAAGTCGCAGATTACGAAGTCAATATTTCAACAAACCAGAACGTTGAGGTGTTCACTTCTGGTCTTGAAGCCGGCCCGCGCAACGAGAAAACCGGACAAACTTTCACCGCCTCCGCGTTGCGCGATTTCGCGATTCTCGCCGGGCGCGGTCTAAAGAGCGAACACACGGAAGTACAAGGCATCAACATCCGGTCCATCTATCTCGCGGAACACGAGCGCGTTGGCAGACGTGCGTTGACCGTCGCGGCTAACTCGCTGCGAGTGTTTACGTCGCTCTTTGGACCACTGCCGTTCAAGCAAGTCAGCATCGCTGAAGCTCCACTTGTCGCGGGACTCGGAAGCGCCGAGTTCTCCGGTTTTAATGTCATCGCGAGTGCGTTCTACGTCGACTTCGACGCGCCCGCTGTCCGCAATCTGCCCGAGATCATTCGCGAGCAGAGGCCTTCGGTCGAGGAGAGCCTCGAATGGGCCGTCGCTCATCTCGTCGCGCATCAATGGTGGGGTGCGGCTGTCGGAAACGATCCCGCACGCGAGCCACTGCTCGACGAAGCGCTCTCCGGCTGGTCGGCGCTGCTCTACTACAAAAACATCTACGGCGAAGAGAAAGCGACCGCTGTACTCAACGATCAAGTCAAAGGTGTCTATCGTCTTTATCGCACGTTTGGCGGCGACGACATGGACGCCAATCGTCCCTCGCGCGACTATCGCAACACGTTCCAGTACGCTGCCATCGTCAGCGCCAAGGGTGCGCTGATGTTTGTTGACCTGCAAAAGACGCTTGGTGAAGAGAAGATTTTCGCGGCCCTCCGCAACTACTACCAGGCAAACCTTTACGAGATTGCCCAGCTCGAAGACCTGCGCATCGCGCTCGTCGCCGAAGCCCCGAATGAACAAAGGCGGATGATTGGTCGTACATTCACCCGCTGGCTAACCGCGAAGCGTGGCGACGAAGACATCGCACCGCCGGATTCGGAGTTGGCCGCAACGCTCGGACTCCCCACGAAACAAAATCCCCCGAAATCGGGTGGTGATAAAAACGCGTTTGGCGCGCTTGCAAAGGTGGGGAAATTCTTTTGGCAGCAAGTAACACGGATTCGTTAACAATCAATAAAGGTGTCGAGCGTTTGGGATGGCTCATGGACGATGTGTTCAGAGTGCCGATTCTCGGGTGGCGCTTTGGGCTCGATGCGTTGGTTGGTTTGATTCCGGGGTTTGGCGATACCAGCACGGCGCTCGTTTCGTTTTACATTCTTGCCGCGGCGGTGCGTCACGGTGTGCCGAAGATCACGATACTGCGGATGGGGATGAATATCGGTATTGATTATCTGCTTGGATCGCTGCCGGTGGTTGGTGACGTGGCGGATGCGTGGTGGAAGTCCAATCAGAAGAATGTGGCGCTGTTGCGGAAGCGAGCGACTGTTTCGGCGGAAGAAGCACACGCCGGGGACCTGAGTGATTGGATCTTTGTAGGTGGAATTATCGTTGGGTTGGCGGCACTGGCGATCGCGAGTGCAGTGGTGAGTATCTATCTTCTAACAAAGCTTTTGACAGGATTGACAGGATGAATCGATCATCCTGTCACCCTCTCTAAAGCTGTCTTTAACATATCCAACCCGCGCTCGCCCGCGGCGAAGCTTCTCAACTTTCCTTCCGCATCGAAAAGGTAATACGCGGGCACAAACCCCTGGTCATTTCCAAATGCATCTTTCAATTTGTGTTCGTTATCAACCGCTACCGGCTCGCTGATGCCATATTTGGAGATCAACTCGCGCACGGCTTCAACATCCGTGTCCGCTTCATAACGTGGCATGTGGATACCGATCACACGTAAACCTTGTTCTCTTTTTTCATCTCGCCATTGCCCAACGCGCGGCAGGTTGTCTTTGCATATCCCGCAGCTCGCCGACCAGAAGTGAACGAGTGTCGGATGGCCGGTCGTTTCTGCCTCAGCATGAGCCTGCGTACCGCCAAACCACTCCGTTGCGCCTTCGAGTTTGGGCAACTGTGTTCCAATCTTCATTGCCATTGCTGTGTTTCTCTATTTCTTATCCACAGATTACACAGATCGGATCTGTGTAATCTGTGGATGGTTTCATTAGTTCAACGTCTTCTGGCCGGGCTTCCACTCAGCCTGGCAAAGACCACCGGTCTGCAACGCCTGAATCACGCGGAGCGTTTCTTCAGCCGAGCGACCAACGTTCAAATCGTGGACGACTTTGTAACGAAGAATGCCTTCCGGATCGATCACGAACAAACCACGAAGCGCGATGCCGCGGTCTTCGATTAAAACGCCGTAATCGCGCGCCACTTTCTTCGTCGCATCAGCCGCCAACGGGTATTTCAGACCGGAAACGCCGCCCTTGTCGCGATCGGTGTTGATCCACGCGCGGTGCGAGAAAACCGAGTCAGTAGAAATGCCGATGATATCGGCGCCGATGTCTTCGAAGTCCTGGTAACGATCGCTGAAGGTCGTCAACTCCGTCGGGCAAACAAACGTGAAATCGAGTGGATAGAAAACCATCACGAGCCACTTGCCGCGATAATCGGCAAGCTTCACCGGCTCGTTTAGTTTCTCAATGTTCTTCGTCGAGGCCATTTCGAAATCCGGCGCCGGCTGGCCCACCATCGCCTTCTCTGCTGCTACTGCTGTTGCTGCTGTCATGTATCCTCCCAACTAATTTGAAATTGCTTTAATCGTTTGAACCTGCGCAGCAGTCGGGGCAACGTCCTCTCAACGTCAGGTGAACCGACTGCGGTTTAAAATGTGATTTGCGAGCGGCGGCGTTCATAAGCTTTGCGGCGTCCGGTAAATCGAAGTCGACCAGCTTTCCACAATCGTTACAAATCGCATGATCGTGACGATCGATTTCGCGATCGTAGCGGCTGGCACTGTCACCAAAATTTATCTCCAGAACCAACCCGGCTTCTTTCAGGTAACGCAGGGAGTTGTAAACAGTTGCGTAACTGATACCGGGCAGACGCTGGCGAGCCGCTTCGAAGATGTCGCTGGCAGTCGGGTGATCGTCGCGTTCCTGGATCACCTGAAAGACAGCTTCTCGCTGCGGCGTCAGCTTCGGTTTTGGCTTGGCTTCCTTCACGATGGATTTAGACTAATTCTAAATCTCGAATTTGTCAAACGCGGATGACGCGGATCAAAGCCGCGGATTGTTTCGAGCGAAATCTACTATCCGGTCAACGTAGGTTTCGAAGGGTGGGCAGTGGATACCGTGGGGCACTAGCATCTGCTGCGATTGGGTGGTGTCGTAGAGTTGTTTGACGAAGAAATACGGGACGGCGTGGTGCGGCAGTCCCGTGATTTTTGGCGACGGCGGCAGCATCAGGAAGAAGCGCACCCACTTGGCCGGGGCCGTGATCTTCGACCGGTGGCCGTCGATCGATTTTGCGATCGCGTTGAATAACTGGTTCGTCGTGAGCGGCGCTGGATCGGCGAGTTGCAGGGTTTTGCCGATCGCGCGTTCGTCAAACGCCAGCGCCGCCATCGCATCGACCACAAAATCCACCGGCACGAGATTCAGACTCACCTTGTGGTTTCCGATATTGATCGTCGAAAGCACGCCGGGCCACTTCAGGAGATAGTGAATCAGGTAGTAAACACCGTCGTATTTTCCTGTCTCGCCGGTTTTTGAATCGCCACACACGACCGCCGGACGATGAATCGTCACCGGCAAATCGTCCTTCGCCGACTCGACTTCCAGCTCAGCGAGATATTTCGATTCCTCGTAGTAGTTTCGATAACCCGCGTCGTGCCGAAGCTCTGTTTCGAGAATCACTCCCTCGCGCTTACCGGCGACGTAGCACGTCGAAACGTGATGAAACTGCCGCAGGTGCGACAACGTGCGGGCCAGCTCAACGACGTTGCGTGTGCCGCCGGCATTAACCCGCATAGCTAACGCTTCAGGAACCGCAAGGTCGTAAACCGCTGCGAGATGAAACACGCGCGTCGTCTGTTGTTGGACCAACTCGAGATCCGCAGCACTCAACGCCAGGCGCGGCTCGCTGATGTCGCCCTCGACAAACTCAAACTCAGCAACGTCTCTGCCGCTGAGTTGCGCAAGCCGTTCAATCTGCTCGCGCGCGCGACCGAGCAGTGACGGCTGCACCAGCAGGATAAATTTACTGTCCTGCCGTGCGAGCCTTTCGAGGAGCCGGTTCGCGATGAAGCCCGGAAAACCTGTTATGAAGAATGTCTCTCTATCCGGCATTGAATACCCTGAGTATAATTCACCGCTCAGGTCCATCCACAGATTACACAGATTTCACAAACCGGTCTGTGTAATCTGTGGATACAAGGTCAAAAAAATATGAACAACTATTGCATGTACGCGCGCCGAAGGGCGCTGGCTCTGGTCCTGTTCATCGCCGCGTTCATTACTGGCGCCGCGCAGGAGAAAAGCCAGTGTAACGTTAAAGTCACGCTGCTGCAGGTTAACGACGTCTACCAGTTTGCTCCTGTCGACCAAGGCAAGGCGGGCGGGCTCGGACGCGTCCTGACGCTCAAGAAATCGATCCAGCAGCAAAACCCAAACACATTATTACTGATGGCGGGCGACACCATCTCGCCCTCAGTCGAATCGATCACTTACAAAGGCGCGCAGATGATCGAAGCGTGGAATGCGATCGGTCTCGACTACGCGACGTACGGCAATCACGAGTTTGACTTTGGGCCAGACGTCCTCGTGCAGCGTGTTACGGAATCGAAGTTTGGGTGGATCGCGGCGAATGTGATCGACAAGCGAACCGGTCAGCCGTTCGGTGGCGCGAAGCGTTTCGTCGTACGTGAGTTTGGCGGTGTGAAGGTTGGACTATTCGGTCTCGTTCTGCCGGAGACGAAAATCACTTCGCGTCCGGGTGATAACGTCGAATTTCGCAGTCCATGTGATACGGCGAAGGAAGTCGTCTCAGAGCTGCACGGCCAGGGCGTGAAGGTGGTCGTCGCTTTGACTCACCTGTCGATGCGTGAAGACAAGGAAGTCGCTCGTTGCGCGGGCGTGAACCTGATCGTCGGCGGGCATGAGCACACGCTGCTCGAATCGCATGCGGGCATGGCGCCGATCTTTAAGATGACTTCAGACGCGCGTGAGCTCGGCCGCATCGATCTCAATATCACGCCGGCCGGAGACCTCGACAGTATCGATTGGAAAGTAATCCCGGTAGACAGCACGACAAAAGAAGCGCCCGAATTCGCGGCAATCTATCGCAAATACGCGAATCTTATGGCTGAGCTCTCGAAGCCGGTGGGCCGCACCAGCGTTGCACTCGACGCACGCAGCAAAGAAAATCGTACGCGCGAAACGAATGCCGGCAACTTCATCACTGACGCCTTTCGGAAAGCGACGGCGGCTGATGTCGGTTTCATGAACGGCGGCTCTGTTCGGGCTGACGCCGTCATCGGACCGGGAAGGTTGACACAACGTGATCTGTTGTCGATCCTTCCATTCAAGAACAAACTGGTGAAGATCGAGATCACGGGAGCGACGTTGCGGGCAGCGCTCGAACACGGCGTCAGTCGCAGTGCCGAAGATTCAGAACCGGGTGGATTTCCGCAGGTTTCGGGTGTGAAATTCTCGTTTGACGCGACTCGCGCGCCCGGAGCGCGGCTCGTCGACGTGACGGTAAACGGTTTGCCACTCAACGACGCCAAAAAATATACGTTGACGACAACGACCTTCATCGGGCTCGACGGCGGTGACGGTTACTCGATGTTCAAAGGCGCGACAGTGATCATTCCTCCGGATCGAGCACCGGTCGACGTCGATGCCGTGCGTAAAGCGCTCGGAACGCGGGCTATTGCGCCGAAGGTCGAGGGACGCATTAAACGACTTGATGTCGCGCAAAAATCTGCCGCAAACTGTAACTAATCCACAGATTACTCAGCTTGCGCAGATTTGTCTGTGTAATCTGTGGATAAGATGAAGCTTTATGGACACCTACGACGACACAGCAGCAGCGAAACGCTACGAAGCCAACCAGCTCTTTAACGAGGCTTACGAGGCGCAGCTCGCACACGATTACGAGCGCGCCATCGAGCTCTACAAACGCTCGATCGAGACGTATCCGACCGCTGAGGCGCACACCTATCTTGGTTGGGTTTACAGTTTTCAGAATCGATATGATGAGGCGATTGAGGAATGTCTCGAGGCGATTCGTGTAGACGAGACGTTAGGCAATCCTTACAACGACATCGGCAGCTACATGCTTGCGAAGGGCGATCCTTACGGATCCGTGCGCTGGTTCAAGCGCGCGTTGCTGGCGCCGCGATATGAGTCGTATGCCTTTCCGCATTTTAATCTCGGACGGGTTTATGAAACGCGGCGACAGTTTCTTGAGGCTGCGAGGCATTACGGTCTGGCGCTCGAGCAGAAGCCTGATTTCACAGAAGCCGCGATCGCCCTCAGAAAAATGCAGGCAAGACTAAATTAGCCGCGGATTCACGCGGATGAACGCGGATTGATCTGTATTTTCTCGCCGTGCTCGTCAACTGCGACATATATCACCTCAGCTTCTGTGACGCGCACGCGTTCTTCCTTTCCGAGTCGCTCAACTTCCACGATCACACGCACCGTTATTGACGTCGTACCGACGCGCACTGTCTCCGCGTAGAAACTCACCAGATCGCCGACGAATACCGGCTTGTGAAAGATCACTTCCTTCATTGCCACCGTCACAAACCGCTCCATATGAGTGTGACGATGCGCTTCGATGGCGCCTGCGGTGTCGATGTAGCTCAGGATAACGCCACCGAAAATGGTGCCGCGTGAGTTCGTGTCACGCGGCAGAAGAGTGATGCGTATCGCAGGATCTGTGTATTCGTGCATGAGCGCTATCCTAAAGCGGAACAAACAAACAGACAACGGTGTCTAAGCTGCCACTCCCCCTCCGAAACAGACCTGCCAGAAAGGTCGTGAGAAGATGCTGTTAATGACACTGCTTCAGGAAAACGTGGCGACGAGTAGCTTTGATGATCTCGGTAAGTTGCTGTTGGGTGGTGTGGCGGCGGCAATCGTGGTGGCAGTTGGCTTCGTGCTAATCCAATTCCGGATGCGAGATAAGAAACCACCGACGTCAAACTTCATCAGTATTACGGATAAAGATCCCTCTTCATCTGTATAAATCTGTGGCCCAGTCTGTGATTACGCGTTTAAGCTCGTCGAGTTGAGTGTCGAAGAAGTGTCCGGCGCCCGGTATAACGACGAGCTTTACTGGCACACTCGGCTCAAGTTCGGCGACCAACTCGCGCAATCGCTCGACATCGCCAAACTCGTCATGCTCGCCGTGGACCAGCAGCAGCGGCTTGCGACACTGCGCGAGAAAACTGAAGTCATACTTTTCGAGCGGCGTCCCGATCCCGATGAGAAACGCCACGCGCGGATCCTGAATAGCGACTTCCAGCCCGACTCTGGACCCAAACGAAAAACCACACACCGTGATCCGCAAACCCGGATATTGCTGAGACAGGTAATCCAACCCGGCGCGAACGTCGTCACGTTCACCACGTCCTTCGTCGTGCTGCCCGGTGCTCTGTCCTACGCCGCGAAAGTTGATACGGAGAACGGTGAGGCCCGCGTCGGTTAACGCCGCGGCGGCACGAAACACAACCTTATTGTGCATCGTGCCGCCGCCCAGTGGATGCGGGTGTAGGACCAGGGCCACGCCCTTCGCTACGCCCTGGCGAGGCTCTTTCAGAATTGCTTCTAACTGGCCGTGCGCTACAGGAATGAAAAGATTGCCGGCTGGATACATCAGCGCCGCACTAACTACTCCGTGTCTTCGGTTTCGCTGGCAGCGGCTTCAGATTCACCACCCGCGCCTTCTTCCATGCCAGACGCTTCAGCGCCCGTGCTTTCCGGTGACTCGTAGCCTTCCACTGCTGCCGGTGAACCGGACGACGAAGACTTCATGGCCCGCTTCTTAGTGCCTTTCTTCGTACCTTTCTTGGCGCCACCTTTCTTTGCGGCTTTCCTGCCGGCTTTTTTCGTGGTCTTCTTTGCCGCTTTCTTTGTGCTTTTACCGCCTCCACCCTTCTTCGTTGATTTCTTGGCTGCCTTCTTGGTCGACTTCTTAGCGCCTTTTCGGGACTTCTTTGACGCGCTCTTCTTGGTACCTTTCTTGGCACCTTTCTTGCCGCCTTTGCGCGCGCCTCTGGACTTCTTGGTTCCTTTTTTGGCTGCCATTTACTTCGCTCCTTATGTGTATTTTGAGTTTGGCTCAACGTAGCAAAATAATTAAAGACTGTCCACGATGTTTTTCTGCTTCTCTGTGCATCCTCTGTGTTCTCTGTGCCTCTGTGGTTGATGAATAACTTAGTTCACCACAGAGACACAGAGGACACAGAGGATGCACAGAGAATTAAGATCAAAAAGCAAGACTTCTTGTAGACACCATCGACCGTTTCAGCTACATTAAACCTGCTCTCCAACCAAAAGCGGTCAGATTAAAAACCTGCGGAAAGGCTGTCTCGATGCGAGATTATTACTCATCGTGCGTTAGTACAGATCTTCAGCCCTCCCTTCACAATCTCGCCCAGTTTTTAACAAGTCAATCCAATCATTCTTCTGATTTGGCGCCCGACGCCGAGGTCCTTGGAACCGAACCACGCGCGCGCAGAACGGCGCTCGTCGTCGACGACGTCGCCGATGTAACAGAGATGCTGGCAGTGGTGTTAACTCACGCTGGTTATTCCGTCGTGACGGCCGCCTCTGCACCGGCGGCATTGAAGGCCGCACGCGAGCGCCAGTTTGACGTGATCATTTCTGATATCGGCATGCCCGAGATGAATGGTTACCAATTGGCCCGGGAAATGAGGACGATGCCTGGTTACGAGACCGTTCCGATGGTGGCCGTCACCGGTTATTCGATGTTCGACGACAAGGAACGATCGACCAACGCCGGCTTCAACGCTCACATGACCAAGCCGATCGATCCGCGAGCATTACTCGAACTGATCGATCAACTGTGAGTTAAAAACTAGTTTGAGCGATTGATGAGGAACTCGTCCGGCACATCCTCCCAGTTTAAATCCAGATCTCCCATACAAATCGCTGAGCTTGTATCCAGCGCCCTCATCGTCGGCTTCTTTTTCTGGAGGCTCCAGTTCTCTACCTCCGCGATCTGCTGCGGCGATTTCGACGGTTACTACCACATCAAATGGACGCAAACGCTCTGGGAATCGATCAAGAGCGGACATTTTCCGCAGTTTCCGTGGCTTCCGCTCACAACGCTGAACTCGAAAGACTATGTGGACCATCACCTGCTCTTCCACATCTTTCAGATTCCGTTTGCTACGTCTCCGGATCCACGTCTCGGCGCTAAGATCTCGGCGATAATATTCGGTAGCCTGGCGGTGCTGTCGTGTTACTGGTTAGTGCTGCGTTATCAAATCCGTTATTCGTTCGTCTGGTTGATTGCGCTGCTTGGCTGTTCGGCGCCGTTTTTGTTTCGGATGAACATGGCGAAGGCGCCGCCGTTTGCGATCATCTATCTCGTCATCGCGATTCACCTGTTTTTCAAGCGGAAATACTGGCCGTTGCTGCCCCTCGCGCTGGTGTTTTCGTGGACGTACGATTTGTTTGTGCTGTTGATCATGGCGGCGGTTTTCTGGTCGGCTGCGATTGCAATTACTGAGCACCGGTTTGAATGGCGCCCGCTGGTTTACGTAATCGCCGGCTGTGTTCTGGGGCTCATCATCAATCCTTACTTCCCCCACAATCTCCAACTGCTCGTCGAGCACATGAAGATCAAGCTCACGGCGTCAGACTTCGACACGAAAGTCGGATCTGAGTGGTACCCGTACGACTCGTGGGAGTTTCTCGGTAACTCGGCTGTTGCCTGTATCGCGATGGTGGTCGGTTATCTTTTCTTTGAGCCGACGGAACGAAGGCGCGGCCAGTATCCGATTTTCTTCCTCCTGCTTTCGACGGCCCTGATGATCATGACGGCGCGCTGGAAACGGATTGCGGAATACTGGCCGCCGTTTGCAGTTTTGTTCGCGGGTTTTTCACTGCGACCGTGGCTCGCAGGTTACCGCCCGTATCTCACGCGACTGCCGGCCGACGTGCAGGAGGAGCTCGAGCCGTTTCTCGATCGTGAAGTGCCACCGCCGGATGATGAGAAGGCGACTACAATTCGCGATGTGATTCGAGTGGTTGCTGTCACCACCGTGGCGGTCGTGTTGAGTGTCTTTTGTTTATTCAACGTGTACGCCACGAAACAGGAAATTAACCAGAGTGAGCCTCACGATTTCTACCGCGCGGGCGCTGAATGGATGCGCACGCATGTGCCGCCGGGACAGTTGATTTTCAACACCGACTGGGACGACTTTCCGCGTCTGTTCTACTTCGATCCGATACACAACTACGTCTCCGGGCTCGATCCGAGTTATCTCTACGACAAGAATTCGGAGCTTTCGCGTCTTTATGAAAGCATCACACTCGGGCACGAAGAGGATCCAGGGCCGTTGATTCGCGATCGCTTCGGCGCGCGCTACGTGTTTTCAGACAACACGCATCATGATTTTTTCGAGCATGCGCGGTCGAGTGGCTGGTTTGATATCGTTTACGAGGACGCAGACTGCACGATCATGTACATTAGGGATCAGAAGATTGAAGAAGAGAATCCGTTGGGAGAACCTTGAGATGAACCGAGGTCTTATATTGTTTTTGGGTTTGGCCCTGCTCGCGACGGGCTGCGGCGGTGGTACTTCGACGAGCGCTCCAAATAACAATCAAACGCCTCCGCCGCCTGCTGCTTCTCCTACCGCATCGCTCACGGCCTTCGAACAGGATCTCCAGTACATTCGCAACGGGCAATACACTTACATTTGGGTCTTCTCACGTAAAGACGGAAAACCACTGGAGTCGACTGACAGCGCCTTCCTCCGCACCAACGCACCACAAGTTGTGGATTGGGTAACTACGGATGGAGGAAAGAAAGTGATCGGCGGAACGAACTTCAATCTCGAAGAAGGGAATTTAGAAGCTTTGAAGAAACGGTACGTCGCCGAAGACTATTCAAATAAATAATCCACGGCTAAAATCACTTTTCCAAACTGAGCCCGATCCTCAATCAACTCGTGCGCCTGCCGCGCCTCACTGAGTGGCAATACGCGATCGACAACGCCACGAATCTTTCCCTGCATGACGAACTTCATCGCCTCGAGCAACTCAGCCTTCGAACCCATGAACGATCCAAGCAGCGTTAAATGCCGGTAGAACACCTGCCGCAGATCTGTGCGCGCATCGAAGCCGCTCGTCGCGCCACATGTCACCAGCCGTCCATTATTTTTGAGCGACACGATCGATCCGGGCCACGTCGCAGCACCCGTGTGCTCGACAACAACGTCAACACCTTTGCGTCCGGTAAGTCGCTTCACTTCCTTCGGCCAATCGTCGCGCGAGTAGTTGATCGTTTCATCAGCCCCGAGCTCACCCGCCTTCGCAAGCTTCTCGTCTGAGCTCGCCGTCGTGATCACGCGCGCGCCACGCAGCTTCGCGATCTGAATCGCAACTGAACCGACACCGCTGCCCGCGGCATGCACGAGCACGTCTTCACCCGGCTGCACATTCGCGCGCGTCACGAGCATGTGCCACGCGGTGACAGTCACGAGCGGCAACGCCGCAGCCTCGGCCCAGCTCAGCTCCGCCGGCTTCGGGATGATATTCACACCCGGAACCGCCACTAATTCCGCATAACCACCATTCCGTCGATAACCAATAATGTCGTACTCTCGACACAGATTGTCCTGCCCGCTCAAACACGCCTCGCAATGTCCACACGAAACGCCGGGCTGGACCATCACTTCCATACCGGGCTTGACCCACGTCACAAGCTCCCCGACTTCGCGAACCACTCCCGCTACATCGCAACCGAGAATGTGCGGGAGGGGAATCTCAATTCCCGGCAAGCCGTTGCGAACAAAAATATCGAGGTGGTTCAACGCACACGCCTTCACCTCGACCAGCACTTCGTTCGCCCGGATCTGCGGCTCGGGTACATCCGTGTACTCGAGCACTTCCGGTCCACCGTGCTTTCTGAAAATCGAGGCTTTCATTTCGCGGCTTGCTCGCGTGCGTGATATGAGGAACGCGTGAGCGGACTTGATTCGACGTGATGAAATCCGAGCGACATGCCGATCTCGCGCCACTCAGCAAACTCTTCCGGCGTCACGTAACGCTCGACCGGCAGACGACGCGCGTGCGGCTGCAGATACTGTCCAATCGTCATGATGTCGCACGAAACGGAACGTAAGTCGCGCATAAGTGCGACGACCTCATCGAACGTCTCGCCGAGCCCGACCATGATTCCGCTCTTCGTCAACATGCCGCGGTTTTCGCGATCCCGTCGTGTCGCCGCGCGCTGTAACAAAGTCAACGACTGCTGGTAAACCGCGTCAGGCCGGACTCGTCGATAAAGGCGCGCGATCGTCTCAGTGTTGTGATTGAGCACGTCCGGCTCGGCGTCGAGTACCGTGTTGAGCGCTGCTTCGTCGCCGTTGAAATCAGGAATGAGAACCTCGACTTTGCAATCGGGATTCATGGCGCGCACGTGGCGAATCGTTTCGGCCCAGTGCGCGGCGCCACCGTCCGGCAGATCGTCGCGATTAACCGACGTGATCACGGCGTGAGCCAGATTTAGATGATTGACAGCTTCGGCGACGTGACGTGGCTCTTCCGGATCTAGCGAGCCCGGCAGTCCCTTGCCGACCGCGCAGAAGCCGCAGTGACGCGTGCAGATGTCGCCGCCGAGCATGAATGTGGCGGTACGATCGGTCCAACACTCGAAAATGTTTGGACAACGCGCTTCCTGGCAGACGGTGTGCAGGTTCAGACCTTCGATCAGTTGCAGCACCTGGTTCTGGTTGGTGGGGTCGCCCAGGCGGATGCGCAGCCATTCGGGTTTGGGTTGACGGACCTTTTGATTGTTGCTGATTACTCGGAGTTCGCGGGCCAATTGTTTACCTCTGGAAGGATTTTACAGTATAAGGTGCGAAGTTCAGAAAGGAGCGCGCCAATGAAATCCCTTCTCGTCGCTTGTTCCCTTGTTCTGTTATCTGCACTTTCAGCCAACGCTGATGTCGCCAAACCGAAAACTCCAGATAAGCCGGCCAAGCAGGTTCTGCGCACTGGCCTTGAGATCGTTCCGGACCCCAAAGTTTACGAAGCCAAATTACAGATCTCGCAGTCTGACTTTAACAACTTGCGCGCGGCCCTAGATGGCGGCGCTGGCAGTTCACCGGTTGTTGGCGGTATTGCGTTTAGCGCGCCGCGAACGATTATCGCCGGGCTGCTGATGTTTATGGCGGTCTCTGTTGCGGGCGTGCTGATTGCGCGTTCCTCGAGCGTTGGCCGAGTGCAGAAAACGATTGGAGCGGCGCTGCTCGTGGCCGTTCTGCTTGGCGCAGCGGCGATCATCACGCGTGGCAACGCCGGACCGCCGCCATCGTGGCGCTGGCGCAATCTGCCGCAGGCGCTCGCGGAAGGAAAGCCGACGCTCGGCGGTGTCGAGGTCGAAATCGTTCCCGACGATCAGGTGAATGGCCGGATGATGCGACTCATCATCCCACTCAAGAAACAGAACAGCCCCGGCGAGGAATAATTGCAGAACGCAACTGTAATTAACGGGTGGCCACAGAAGGCCATCCCTACAAATATTCCGGCGAGCGCACGGGTGTTCGCCGTGGTCGCTATTCTGTGCGTTGTGTCGGCGGCGGCGTTCGCGAGCTGGTTGCCGCTGCAAGTGTCGATCGTGACGCTCTTCCTCTTCGCCGGACCACACAACTGGTTTGAGCTGCGCTACTTCCTTATGCGACTGCCGGTACGTTTCGGCAGATCGCGCAACTTCTTTTTGACTGCTTTTGCCGGTTTGGGTGTGCTGACACTCACTTACGTCTCGCTTCCTTTTCTTTACAACGCAACACTCTGGAGCGAGGAAGCGTGGTACGCGTGTTTAGCTTCGTGGAACACGGCGCTGCTTTTTTGGCTGGCGTTGCTGGTGTGGTTGCGTAGCAAACAAAAGCCACGCGCGAATTGGAAGTGGACGATTCCGGTTGCACTCGCGCTGTGTTCGTTGAACTGGCTTGGTCCAGATCTGTTCAGTCTTGCGATCGTTTACGTCCACCCGTTGATCGCGCTCTGGTTTCTCGATCGACATATTCGTCGCACACGCCCTGCATGGTCGCGCGCTTACCGGCGTTGTCTGTGGCTCGTGCCGGTCGTGCTTGCGATGCTGATCTGGCAGTTGTCGCAGACCGCGCCGCTCGCTGACGACAACGGTCTGTTCTGGCGCATCACGCAACACTCAGGCGCGGAGGTGCTGCCGCAAGTTTCGAGTCACATGCTGGTTTCAGTCCACCTGTTTCTCGAGATGTTGCACTACGGTGTTTGGATCATCGCTTTACCGCTGATCGGACGGATCGGGAGCGCGCGCTTTTGGGAGGTGCGGACTGTGCCGATTGCGCGACATCCGAAGGGATTTCCACGGATTGTTGCTGCACTGCTGATCGTCGTTCTCGTTGCTGTCGGTGTGCTGTGGTTTGGTTTCTCGATTGACTACTCCACGACGCGCGATGTTTATTTCACGATAGCGATCGCGCACGTGCTCGCAGAAGCGCCGTTTTTGCTGAGGATGCTTTAGTGTCTCCGTTCGATCTCTGGCACTTCCTGCCGGTCGGTTATCTGCTCACGATCGCTATCGAGACTCCGGTACTCTTCTTTGGACTCTCGTCACATCATTCAAAACGGCGACGCATACTCGCGGGCCTATGGCTGACGGCGTGTACTTATCCGATCGTCACGCTCGTGTTGCCGTTGTTGCTGGTGGACCACTCGCGTGCGTTCTATCTTTTGATCGCCGAAGTGTTCGCGCCGGTAATGGAGTGTGCGTTGTTCTGGCTCGCGTTTGGGAAAGAAGTGACGTGGCGCGACTTCGCGGTGATCGTCGTTGCGAATCTGGCGTCGTTTCTCTCCGGCGAAGTCGTCTATGGATTTATTATCGATTGAAGAAGATCCGGATCGATGTTGCCGCCGGACAGGATTACACCGACTCGCTTTATATCAGCCGGAAGCTTGTGAAACATTACGGCTGCGGCGGCGGTAGCTCCCGAAGTTTCGACGAGGATCTTCATGCGGAAGAGCATGAATCGAAGTGTCGAGAGGATCTCTTCGTCCGTTACTGTTAACACGTCTTCAGCGAGTTTCTGCACGATCGGAAACGTTAGCTTGCCGGGGATCTGAACGCGCAGGCCGTCCGCGATCGTCGGTGGTGGTGGAATCGTGATTCGTTCGCCTTTTAGAAACGATTGTCGCGTGTCGTCAGCAGTATCTGGCTCGACCGGAAAACATCGAATCGCCGGGTTGATAGATTTAGCCGCACTTGCCACGCCTGCAAACAAACCACCGCCGCTGCACGGCGCAAGCACACAATCGAGATCAGGCACTTCTTCCAATAGCTCGAGACCACACGTCGCCTGGCCTGCAAGTATCAAATAATCGTCGTACGGTGGGACCATGATCAGTCGCTCGCGTTCGGCGAGATCGAGTGCGAAGGCTTCGCGGTCCTGTTTGTGACGATCGTAAAAAACGACTTCCGCGCCGTAACCGCGCGTCGCCGCGACTTTCGCCGCCGGTGCATCTTCGGGCATCGCAACGAGCACGCGCACGCCGGCTTCACGACCAGCAAGCGCGACGGCCTGCGCGTGATTGCCGGATGAGAAAGCGACGATGCCCTGCTGTTTCTCGTCGGCCGTGAGCGATTGGATCTTGTTCGTCGCACCGCGGATCTTGAATGCACCCGCGCGCTGGAAGTTTTCGCATTTGAAAAAGACTTCCTTGCCCGCTGCTTCGTTGAACTGCCGCGAAGTCAGTACGGGCGTGCGGTGAATGCGGGAGGCAATTCGGTGTCGTGCTTCGTTGATTTGATCGAGAGTCAGCATATTTAGGCCACGGGTAAACACGGAAAAGACGGATATGAAAAGACGTTACTGAAGTTTTCGGCAATACGATATTCGACGGTGCTCAGCGCGATTTCGTCGCCGAGCAAGACTTCCATCGACGTTACAGGCTCGCCTTCGCAGGCAATTATCAGATCGAAGAAACTGAGATCGGTGTTTACGTTGAGCGCGAAACCATGTGTTGTCACCCAACGCGAGATGTGTACGCCGATAGCCGCGATCTTTCCGCGCGGTGTGTGGACGCCCGTCAGTCCCTCGATGCGAAATGCATCGATGCCGAAGTCTGACATGGTCCGGATCAGGACTTCTTCAAGATCGCGAACGTAACGATGAACGTCTTCACGATCGGGACTGAGATTGATGATCGGGTAACCGACGATCTGGCCCAGGCCGTGATAAGTCACTTTTCCCCCGCGATTCGTCTCAAACACCGTCACGTTGCGCGCGCTTAGTTGCTCTTCGTTGAGCAGGACTGACGAGTTGTCGCCGCGTCGACCGATCGTGAGCGTGTGTGGGTGTTCGAGCAGAAGAAGCGTGTCCGGCTGGATGCCGGTTTTGACCGCAAGTTCCGTCTGTTTCTGAATTGCGAGGGCGGATTCGTAGTCAACGAGGCCCAGCCGTTGGACCAAAAGCTTTCTTTCGTTAGTCATACAACCAGATCGTGGTCTTTCCGCGTCATTCTAACAGCCGCGTTGGTCTCTGGTACAATCCCCACCACAGCGCGAAAAAACGATAACGCAGAAGAGGAGACAAACACTTTGAAACGCATCGCAATCACTTTAATGGCCCCACTCTTACTAATTCCCTCTTCCGCCTTTAGCCAAACACGCAGCCGCTCGTCCAGGCAAAAGCCGCCCACACAGGCACAGCAAACACAAAAAGTTGCGCAAGTGCGTACGCAGGGCGCGACGCGCGTTGCCGAACAGGTGAAGAATTTAGCGCGGTTTACTTACCTGCTCGGCGGTATCACCAACACTATCAACGCAGTTGACGATGCAGCGAAGCAAAACCAGGTGTCACAGGCAGGGCTGCAACAGAACCAGCAGCGAAAAGCGACGGTTAAATCGAGCTTCAGGGACTTCAAGGATGGCCTTGATAAGTTGGAGATCGACTTCCGCAACACGCCTGAGCTTCAGCCCTTTTACATCAAGCTCGCAGGCGTCGCAGCGGGCGCGGCCACAGCCGAAGAGCAGGCCAACGCGAATCAATTCGACGCCGCCGGCCGCACGCTGCTCAGCGTGATCAATCGATTGGCTGACGTGCTCGTGATCATGAGGCAGTAGATCACAAAAGGCACAAAGCAGAGCAACACAAAAGGCACAAAAAGCAGTCTTCACCATTCAGCTTGTGCCTTTTGTGTTGCTCTGCTTTGTGCCCTTTTGTGGCTAGTCTTGCTTCTTGGGGTAGTAGCCCTGGCGGGCGCGGACACGCACATCATTGCGTGCGGGAACGGCGACCTGAATTTTCCGGAATTGCCCGGCGGGAATCTTCTCGGTATCGGCGTAGTATTGCAGCAGATACTGTCCTCGCAACTCCGCGGCAACCTGTCGAAACACTCTATCGAGATCCGCATCGGAATCGGGAACGAACGCCGTACCTCCGGTCGTCTCCGCAATCGCTTCCATGCCTCTCTCGGCCCGCATGGCAATCATATTCAGCTTTATCGAAGGACCACCCGGATTCACTGAATAAAAGATCGCGTCAGCCTGCTGTACAGATTTTTGCACTCCCGTAACTGCTCGCTGGTGCGCCTGCAGTAGACCGGTTCTGGTTCCCAAGGCGGCCTGTTTCCCGGCCGTCGTGTCGTTGTAATCAGCAATCGATTGGCCTCGCGTCATGGTGCTGAAGTTGTCGTCACCATCCGACAGCACGATGATAACGCGGCGATAATTACTCGGCGCGTTAGCCGTAAGATACTTTGCCGCTGCATCAACGGTGTCGTAGAACGCGGTGGGAACACTGGCTGTCGCGGGCGGGATGCTCAACATCTTTGCGGCTGACGCATCCGCGGTAGCAAGCGGTTGGACTAAGTTTGCCTGGCCAGTGATGGTAAATATCGCAGCCTTGTCGGATGGCTTCATCACCAGCTTAAGAAACGCAGCCGCTGCTTTCTGTTGCGATGAAAAGAACCCCTTGGTGCTGACACTGCTGGAAATATCAAACAACAACGCGATCGCGAGCGGTACCTGCTCCGGATTGCCAAGGCCCGAGATCTCCTGCTGCTTTCCTTCTTCTTCCAATCGAAAGTCAGTAACCTGAAGACCCTGCACCGCGTTACCGGTTTGGTCCGTAACAGACACCGGCACCATCACGAGATTTGAGTTCGTGCGAATGACGTCTTCGATTTTTTCAGGCTCGACCGGCTTCGGAGTTGGTGTTGGCTTCGGTCTCCAAAGCGGTGGCGGCGCCGGTAGGTCTTTGACAGTTTTTTGCGCCTGCGCGGTTGGTGTAGACAGAAAAAGGGCCAGCACTCCTATCAGGAACGCCGGCCACAAAAGTTTTTTCTCGACCCCCAGAATCATCTTCGACACCCTTCGAGCCTGTTTCATGCCGCCAAAGCTGCTGGCTGCTGGCTCCCTATCCTACCGCTTTTTTGACGGCATGATCCATGACTCTTTTGGTGCCGTGCAACATGCGCGGAGTTGCACTGTCAAAGTGAACCCCGCGCTGCACACATTAGTTACCTGAACCCGAGGTGCCCGGATTCATGGTCGGCGCCGGCGACGTGAGTCCCTTGTTGACGAGCAACTTGATCTCAACACGTCGATTCTGTGCACGACCTTCACGTGTTTCATTCTCTGCAACCGGATTAATTTCACCGTAACCATACGGCGTCACGATTCTGCGCAGCGGAATGTTGTGGTTCTCAACGAGGTAACGAATCACTGCATCAGCACGACGCTGGCTAAGTTGGCGATTCAGGTTGACGCTGCCGCGTGAATCCGCAAAACCGGAAACCTCGAGCACGTAACCTTTCGCATTCAAAGCCTTGCTGGCAATGTCGTCCAACGTTGTCTTCGATTCTGGTGAAAGCACTGAGCTGCCTGATTTGAAATTCACGGCAGCAGTTTGCTGTGGTGCGTAGTCGTCGAGAGATGAAATGCGCTCGTTGGTCGCATTCACACCGGCGACAGCCGCGTCAGCAGTTGCCTGTGCAGCCTTCGCGCCGCCTCGCGCTGCGTTTGAAACAGCCGCGAGTTCTTCCAACTGACCCGACAGGCGTTGCGCATTCGCTTCAACCTGGCTCAGCTTGTTTTCCGTGTCAGACGCTCTCTCTTCGAGTGGCGCAGCGCGCGACTCGACCGCGCGGGCAACGCGCATATCTGATTCGTTGAACCGGATCTTCTCTGCTTCCAACTCACCCTGCCCATTGCCACGACCCTCAATTTCAAGGTTGAGGCCGCGGAGGATGCTGGTCTGTGCGAAGTTCGTGCCGCCGCGCAGGAACCCGCCTTTTGTCTTCACACTGGTCCTGTCGCTCAGACGAACAACCGTGTCCACGCCATTCATGTCACGGACGGTGAACGTATCAGAATCACGCCGAGTGACAACACCTTTGAGCTTCATTTTCTGGCCGCTCGTGACAGTGCGCGATCCGGCCGGGTTGGTCGTGTCTTGGGCCAATAAGGGGGAGGCTGAGAAGACTAACAGGCAGGTGGCAAGCACTGCCGGGGCAAACATTTTATGTTTAGTGAATACCATCGATTTATCTCCTTCAAACTGGTGACTAGTTAACGCGCTTCTTTGCGCGCGTCTTCTTCAAGCTAACAACGGCGAGTTTTTTCTCCTCGCCTCCCGCTCGTTAAATTTTGCGGATGACATCATTTAGATCGACAGCGAACTTAAGTCAATAGCCTTGGCCTTTCTTCATCGAATCACCACTTTATCGCAATAAGGTGTGCGTGGAAATGGAAATTTGTGTGTTGTTTTTGCAACTTTACCGCAAAGAAATAGGTCCTATAGACGTATAGGACCTATCCACTATTGAGAGTTTAAGACGGAATTAAACCGAAAAGTCGCCTGCTTCGAGTTCTTCTTTGATGAAAGCAAGGAAGCGTTCAGCGTCCGCGCCATCGATCACACGATGGTCGAAGCTGAGGGCAAAATAGGCCATCCAGCGAATGCCGATGAAGTCGTCGCCGTCGGGCGTAGTCATCACTTTTGCGCGCTTTTCTATCTTTCCGACGCCCAAAATCGCGAGTTGTGGCTGGTTAATAATCGGTGTACCGAAGAGCCCGCCAAACACGCCTGGATTCGTGATCGTGAAGGTGCCGCCCGTTACTTCGTCCGGTTTTAACTGCTTGGTCCGGGCGCGATCTGCAAGATCATTTGCAGCGCGAGCAAGCCCGGAGATGCTCAAATCGTCGGCACGTTTGATTACCGGCACAATCAAACCCCATTCAAGTGCGACAGCCATACCGAGGTTGATGTCCTGCTTGTAGATGATCTGCTCGCCATTCACCTGTGCGTTGAAGATGGGAAACTTTCGCAAACCTTTGTTCACGGCCTCGAAGATAAACGGCATGAACGTGAGCTTGGTCCCAGTCCGTTCGTAGAACGCATCACGATGCTTGTCGCGCAGTCGCGCGATGCGAGTCATATCGATCTCGTAAACGGTGGTGACGTGCGCGGAAGTACGTCGCGACAGGACCATGTGCTCCGCGATCTTCTTGCGCATGACGCTCATCTGCTCGACGCGATCGCCAAGCTGTGGTCTCGGCGATGGTGGTGCGACGATCTCCTGTGGAGGGGCAGGTGCGGGTGTAGCAACGCGCTCGGCCGGGCGTTGCGGTGGTGCTGCGGTGCTTCCCGATTCGATGTAACTGAGAATGTCGTTCTTGGTTACACGTCCACTTAGACCAGTACCTTCGAGTTGTGAAATATCAACGTTGTGCTCCTGCGCGATCTTGCGTACGAGCGGGCTCGACTTGGTCCGGCGTAGCTCTTCCGCAGTTGCAGCACTACCATCCTTTTTCTCTGCCGCTGGTGGTGCTGGCGGCGCAGGTGATGGCGGCGGCGTTGGTTTCGCCTGGACCTGAGGTGGCGGAGGCGGAGGCGGTGGTGCTGCTTGTTGTGGTGGCGATGGCGGTGGCGGAGCAGGCGCTGGCGGTGGAGGCGCAGGTGCTTCAGCTTTGGCCGGTGCTGGTGCGGTTGCTGACGCTTGATCACCGTCAAGCACAGCCACAACGGTGTTCACTTCAACGGTGTCGCCCTCTTTGAATCTGACTTCGGTTAACGTTCCGGCAGCGGGCGACGGAATCTCTGCGTCGACTTTATCCGTCGAGATCTCAAACAGCGGCTCGTCGCGCTCAACGCGTTCTCCAACCTTCTTCAACCACTTTGTAATCGTTCCCTCCGCGATGGATTCACCCATCTGCGGCATCACCACTTCAGTGCTCATCTCTACTCCAGTTTGTTAATAAGCCGCCAGCTTGCGTGCTGCGTCAACGACGTCTTTGATTTGCGGCAAGTAATAATCTTCCAACGGCGGCGAATACGGCACCGGCGTGTCAATCGATGCGATGCGAATTACCGGCGCATCAAGCCATTCAAATGCTTCTTCAGCAATCAGCGCCGCGATCTCGCCACCGATACCTCCGGTGCGCGAGGCTTCATGCAGCAGGATTACTTTGCTTGTCTTCTTCACACTCGCGAGTATCGCGGCCTTGTCGAGCGGCGCGAGAGTTCGCAAGTCGATAACTTCAACGTCCAGGCCTTCCTTCTCGAGCTCTTCAGCAGCATCGAGCGCTGTCAGGACCATGGCGCCAAACGTAATAATCGACAAATCTCTCCCCGAGCGCGCCACGCGTGCCTTTCCGATCTCGACGATGTAATCATCCGGCGGCAGCTCTTCGCGCAGTCGTGGCAAGCGATACAGTTTTTTGTGCTCGAAGAAGAGTACCGGATCCGGATCGCGGATCGCTGCTTTGATCAGGCCTTTCGCATCGTAAGCCGTCGATGGCTCGACGATCTTTAGTCCCGCAGTGTTCAGGAAAAACGCCTCGGCGTTGAGCGAATGAAATGGTCCTGATCGCACTCCCGATCCGCATGGACCACGAAACACCGCCGGAATGCCGGCCCCCCAGCGATATCGACACTTCGCGGCGTAGTTCGTCAGCAGATCGAAACCAGCAGAAATAAAATCGATAAACTGAAACTCTGCAACCGGACGCATACCCATCAACGCCGCGCCACACGCCGCACCGACAATCGCGCCTTCCGAGATCGGCGTATCGACCACGCGTTCCTTGCCAAACTGATCGATCAATCCATCAGTGACTTTGAACGCACCACCGTACGCACCGACGTCCTCACCAATCACAAACACGGTCGGATCGCGTTCCATCTCCTCCCAGATCCCCTGGCGAATCGCCTCGACAAGCGTGGCCTGTCCACCCCGCTCCGGGCGCGCAGATTTATGTTCTTTTTTGACGGCAGTCGACATCGTTAGATACTCAACCAATCTCCTTAATCGAGCTACAGTTTGTGCTTCTTTGTGGCATAAAAAGTTTTTGAGGCATTACCCCTCCAGTACTTTCGGTCTAAACGCCGGCGGGACGATGTTGTTTTCGAAAACTCCGTATGCCGCCTGCTCGCCTTCGGGCATCGGTGAAGATTCTGCCCAGGCGCAATCCTCGTCAATCTCGCGGAGAACGCTCGCGTCGATCTCTTCGAGCTTCTCTTTAGTTGCGTGATTGCATTCCAACAAATACCGTTCGTAACGATCGAGCGGATCGTTGTTCTTCTCCCACCACTCGACTTCGCCTTCCCCGACGTAACGCTGATCGTCGTGTTCGGCGTGTCCTTTGCGACGATATGTCTTCGCTTCGATCAAAACAGCGCCGCCGCCACGTCGCGCATAATCAGCCGCCTGCTTCGTCACTTCATAACACGCGACCACATCGTTGCCGTCGACGATGTGTGACGGGATACCGTAACCAGCCGCCTTCTCCGCCAGATCGCGCACTGCTGTTTGCAGACTGGTCGGCGTTGAGTAAGCGTAATGGTTGTGTTCGGCGACAACGATCAGCGGCAGTCGCTGCACGGCGGCGAAGTTGAGTCCTTCGTGAAATGCGCCGGTGCTCATGCCGCCGTCGCCGATGTAGGCCACGGCCACAAACTTCTTCTTCTGCATGCGCGCGCCGAGCAGGATGCCGGTCATCACCGGAATCATGTCACCCAAATGGGAGATTGGGCCAATGAAGCCCTTCTGCATGTCGCCGAAATGGATGTTGAGATCTTTGCCGCCGGATGGTCCCCACGCCTTTGCCATATACTGCGCGAAGATCTCACGCGGGCGAATGCCTTTCACGAGCACGGCGCCGAGATCTCTGATCAAAGGAGTGATGAAGTCATGAGGCTGGAGCGCGTAAGCGGTGCCGACTGCCGTCGCTTCCTGGCCCAGCGAGCGAAATACGCCACCGACGACTTTCGTCTGGCGGTAGAGATTCACGAGACGCTCTTCAACGAGACGCGTGAGCTTCAGGTAACGATAGAGATCGAGATGCTGCTCGGCGTTGAGTGTCGTCTCGGTGGAGCAGCTTAGTGGTTTGCCGTCGACGGCTTTGCGCGGCGCGTACTTCGTGCTGACGCGCATTTGAAAACGTGGACGCGCTGGGCGACGGCGGCGACGGGTTGATTTATCCGGTTGGTCCATTACAGTGTTTTTGAGATCAATCCACAGATTTCACAGATTCTTTTTTTATGTAATCTGTGGATCCTATATGTGAATAGCGAGATCGTGAACGCCCTCGGCGGCTTCCATCACAGCCTCGGAAATCGTCGGGTGCGCGTGCATCGTGCGCCCGAGCTCATCTGCCGTCGATTCGAGTTGCATGGCCACGCACGCTTCGGCAATCAACTCAGTCGCGTGTGGTCCGATGATGTGAACTCCGAGAATCTCGTCGTACTTCTTCTCGCTGACAATCTTTACGAAACCTTCTTCCTCACCGAGTATGCGCGCTTTGCCCGACGCCGAGAACGGGAATTTCCCGACCTTCACGTCGTAACCCTGCTCCTTCGCTTTCGCCTCGGTGAGACCAACTGATGCGACTTCCGGATCGCAGTAAGTACAATTTGGGACTAATCTTAAATTGATTGGTCGGACGTCTTTCTTACCGGCCATATGCTCGACGGCAACGATGCCTTCTTTCGACGCAAGGTGAGCCAGCAACGGCGTCGGCACGACGTCGCCGATTGCATACACGCCTTTTTCCGCGGTCTGCTGATACTCATCAACCAGGACGAACCCTTTTTCGAGTTTGATCTTCGTGCCTTCGAGACCGAGCCCCTGCGTGTAAGGCATTCTCCCGACAGCCACGAGCAACATCTCTGCTTCGAGGCGAACTTCCTCACCCTTGGACGTCTTGCCCGTCACGCGCACGCCCGTCTCAGTCTTCTCGAGCTTCTCGAGCTTCGTATCGACCTGCGACTTGATCCCGCGTTTACGAAAACTGCGTTCGAGCTCTTTTGAAACTTCCTCATCCTCGAGCGGCACGATCCGCGGCAAAAGCTCGACGATCGTCGTCTCCGCACCAAAGCGCGAATACACCGACGCGAACTCGACACCCACAGCGCCACAACCCATCACGATCAGCGACTTCGGAACCTGCTGCAACTCAAGAATGTGATCGCTATTGACGACGTGCTGGCCGTCAGTCTCGAATCCCGGAATCGGCCGCACGACTGAACCGGTGGCGATGATGATGTTTTTCGTCTCGAGCGTCTGTTTTTTGCCTTCAGCGTCGGTGACTTCAACTTTGCCCGGCAGCGCGAGCTTGCCCGTGCCTTTGAACACAGTCACCTTATTTTTCTTCATCAAATACTCGATGCCCTTCGAGTTTTTCAGCACCACCTTGTCTTTTCTCTTCTGCACGTCGGCAAAAGCGAGCTGAATGCCCGACGCCTGCACGCCGAAGTCAGCCGCGTGCTGCATCTGTTCGTAAATGTGGGCCGACATCAACATCTGCTTCGTCGGGATGCAACCGCGCAGCGTGCAAGTGCCGCCCAGCCGGTTGTCTTTTTCGACTATCGCAACCTTCAAACCCAACTGACCTGCTCGTATCGCTGCCACATATCCACCAGGCCCGCTGCCGATAATCGTTACGTCAAACTGTTCATTCGCCAATTTTGTAGGTTTCCCCTCGTCAAGTGCAGTAATAAAAGATAGGACCGGGCATTATAAACGTTTGGGACCGCCTAACAAAAAGCATCCACAGATTACACAGAAATCTGCGCAATCTGTGGATGCTAAAGGGAATTGCCTCGGTTTTAGAACTCGAAACGAGCAGCAAACTGCACCTGACGCTCGCGGAATAACGTGCTGTCAGCGCCGGTGACGTTAAAGAACGGATTGGTGCCCACGCCGTTGAAGGTCAACGTCGTGCCCGCCTGGTTATAAATGGTCGGGTTGACGACCGTGACCTGCGTGCGGTTGAAGATGTTGAAGCCTTCAGCCAGCACTTCGAGCTTGACGCTTTCCGTCAGACTGAATCGTCGCGAAAGCCGTCCGTCGAGGTACCAAATGTTCGGTTGCTTGAAGAAGTTGCGCGGTACCAACGCGAAACGCGTCCCCCCACCAGAACCATTGATGCCGCCGCCCGGCGTCGTATTGGAAGCGAAGCCAAATGAAGTCGGGGTGATGTTGCCGCTGATGTTTCCGGTAACTCGCTGTCCCGAGAAAGCATTGATTATCGGCGCAATCGTCCAACCATTAAAGATGGCCTTAGCAGCTCCATCAGCGAATGGATTCGGATTGTAGACCGCGCTTACCACAAACTTTTGCCTGCGATCGAAGAGTGAGAGCGCATCCTCACCTGACTGATCAAAGGCATTGAAAGGCAGATTATTTGCAGTGAACGTTTGCGAGCTCTGGCCTGTGTCAGAAGCACGCGACAAGGTGTAGTTCGCCTGGAACTGAAGTCCTCTTGTCAGGCGTCGGTTAGCCTGCAAAACCAACGCGTGATACTTGGAAACCACATCACTGCGAATTTCCGTGAGCTGCGCGAAACCAGTGTTGGGTCGTGGTCCTACAAAGATTGGCGTCAAGTATGTTTGGCCGGCAAATGGTCCACCGACAATGTTCAGCGCTACCGTACGTGCCGGAGGCGGCAGGTTGGTGTCGACGAAGTTTGGTAACGAATTACCGAAGCTGCCGAGATATGAAGCCGAGACCACTGTGTTTCTCGAGATCTCGCGTTCGACGATGAAGTCCCACTGATGAATCTGAGGCAGTTGGAAATCATCGTCAAAGTACTGCACGGCGCCTACCGGCGGATTTGAAGCGGGCAACAGGTTCGGATAGATCGGAAGCAGCGCGCAATCATCCGCCGCCAGGCCTGCGCATGCGGCCGGAAGATTTGTTGCACTGGCGGTAAACTGCCGCTGACCTCGATCAGTGCCAACACCTGTGTTTACGAGCGTGTTGTAAACCGTCGAGTTGATCACACGGCCGTAATAGAGTCCCCAACCACCGCGAACACTCGTCTTGCCGTCACCACTGACGTCATATGCAAAACCGACGCGTGGTCCAAAGTTGTTCCGGTCGTCGACTTTGTTATTCGTCTGCGGGAGGGCCGGATTCACGTTTACCGGATCCGGATTGAGTTGGTACTCGTAACGCAAACCGAGATTCAAAGTGAATCGTGGCGTCACGCGCCAGTCGTCCTGAAGGAAATAGTTAAGGTCTGTGGTCTTCATCGTCAGACCCAGCACACCGAATCCCTGGTTGAAGTTACCCGCATAGCATTTGCCCGCTTTGCGGAAAACTCCGGGTGTTTGCGGTCCAACACAACGGCCAAGCAGTCCGCTGTTCGTTGCGAGATTGCGAATCGAGCCGTTGGTCGTGAAGTTCACGTAGTCAACGATGAAATCCGGAAGTCCGGTGGTCGCGCCGGTGTAGTTGAACTCACCACCCGAGAATCGCAGGTTGTTGATGATGTCCTTGACGAAGTTGATGTCGCCGCCCCATTTGAAGGTGTGATTGCCGGCAGTAAGCGTGACTGTGTCGGCAAACTGCCAACGTCTCTCATCCGGAAATGAAGCACGCTCCAGAAACTCGGGCATTCCAAACGAGAAGGTCGTGGCGCCGACGAGGATCGTCTGCGGTGACCTGCCGCCAACCGCAGTAGTCGGTTCCCCCGGGATGGGAGGCTGACTAAACTGAAACTCGTTGTCGCGGCCCCACTGAAAGCGAAACTCGTTCAGGAGATTAGGACTGAGCGTTGAAGCGAGCTTTGCGTTCAACGAGTCGATTTGGACACCGTCGTCGCCAAAGTTGTCTACGGCGCGTGTGTTCGTGGCCTGCGTCTGAACTCCCGCAGGCGAATCCCAACGCAAACGGTTGTAACTGGCTGTAAACGTGTTCTTGTCGTTGATGACCCAGTCGACCTTAGGCAAGAAAAGCTTTTGGTCGCCCGTCCTCGGCACCGGACCAGACAGTGTGGACAGGAAGGCGAGCGTGCTATCGATTTGGGCGTTTGTCAGCCCGCGCTGGAGCAGCGCAGTCCGATTAGCCGCACTCAGATTCAGAAACCCGTTCTGACCAAAAACAGCCAGGCCGGGAAAGTCTCGGTTCTGCTGATCGTAGCTGAAGAAGAAGAACGCCTTGTCTCTTACGATTGGACCACCGATCGTGCCGCCAAACTGGTGGCGGACGTCATCCGGCTTGTAACCAACCGGGGTGAAGACGCCGTTAATTAACTCCTGACGAACGGCGAGTGGATTTCGAGCGCCCCACTTGTTGTTGCGCTGGTAGTAAAACGCGCCGCCGTGGAAGTCGTTCGTGCCGCTCTTCGTGATCGCGTTGACCACGCCGCCGGCTGAACGACCGTATTCTGCCGAGTAGCTCGAAGTGTTGACCTGAAACTCACGAATCGCAGCCTGGCTGACTGAGTAACTGATACGCGTGCGGCCACGCTCTTCGGCGAAGAACGCCTGGTTGTTGTCGCCGCCGTCGATCGTGTTGTTATTCAACAGGCCGGAGATACCGCGGAAGCTGATCAAACCGAACGTGCCGTCGGGCACTGCGCCCGGAGTTAACAAAGCAAAGTTTGACCAACGACGACCGTTGATTGGAAGCTCGTTGATTGAAGTCTGGTTGATGTTGGTTGAGAAATCCTGTTGCGTCGTGTTGATGACCGGCGCTTCAGCACTGACGTCTACCGTACCGGTTACCGGACCAACGGAGAGCGCGACTTCGAGGCCTGTTTCGCGTCCGACTTCCACGACCACGTTTTCCTGCGTGATCTGACTGAAGCCCGCGGCGTTCACCGTCACCGAATAAATTCCCGGTTGCAGGTTTGCGACCTTGAAGCGTCCGGTATCGTCAGTCGTGGCCGTGTCTTCTTTATTAGTGCCGGCATTTTTCGCGGTTACTGACGCGCCCGGCACGACTTCTTTATTGGGATTGGTAACGACGCCGCCGATCGAGCCTGTAGTGGTCGATTGCGCGAGTCCTATTGCGGTGAGAGCGAACACCATAAGGCTCGCGAAAAAGAGCTTTACTATTTTCGACATACGGGGAACTCCTTAGGCTATGAGTTAACTGTTGAATGCGCCTCAGCCCGTGGGCTGCGCCGGTGTTAGTTAGTTGTTACAGCGCCTAAATTCAAGTCAGGAAAAATTGCGATTGGATTGCAACGTAAGAAGCTGACTTCTACCACGCTCTCGTTTCTTTAGCAAGAAATTAGATTAACCGCGTCGAATTAAATGTGTGTAAAGAAAACGCGTGCTTGCCTCAGAGTCAGGATCCATGTTGGACAGGTGCGACTGCTCAAGTGTAAACGCTGACTATGAGCCAAAGTGTTATGTGTAAAGAAAACGCGGATGATATGGATTAGGATCCGTATCATCCGCGTCAACCGTGTTCGTGATGTCTAGAACTCGAAGCGAACTGCTAACTGGATCTGACGTTCACGGAAGAAAAATCCGTTCGACAGATCACTCGCTGTATTGAACGTCGGATCGAAAGTACCAATCACGCTCGTGCCGGATGCTGATAGAACATACATTCGGTTATTCACACCCGTCACTTGCGTACGGTTGAAAATGTTGAAGCCTTCAGCCAGGAATTCGATCTTGGATCCTTCTGTCACCTTGAAGCGACGTGAGATGCGCAAGTCAACGTACTTGATTGAAGGTGCATGGAACGCGTTGTTTGGCGTCAAACCAAATCGCAGCGATCCGTTCGAACCGTTGATTCCGCCCGCCGGGCTGGTTCCGAAAGTGTTGGGAGTAGCAACACCGGCAGGAGGAGTGAAGGCATTGGTATTCGCAGTGAAGCGGAAGCCTGAATACATATTTACGATTGGTGCAATCGTCCAACCATTCAGGATTGCTTTTGCAGTGTCACCAAAGCCGGTAAAGTTGGTGTTGTAAACAACGCTCGCGACGAATTTGTGGCGGCGATCAAATGGAGACAAGCCACTGTCCTGCTGCGGATCGAAAGGATCGAACAACGCTGAGAAGCCCGGAGTAAACGTGGCTGAGCTCTGCGCACCGCCGGTGTCCTGCGCTCGTGAAAGCGTGTAGCTGCTTTGGAATTGCAGGCCGTGCGTCAGGCGTCGATTCGCCTGCAACACGAGAGCGTGGTACTTCGTCGAGACGCTGTCGCGAATCTCGAGAATGTTGCCGAAGGCGGTGTTGGGCCGCGCGCCGCGGTAGAACGGAAACGCCCAGGTCTGGCCTGCGAATGGTCCATCGACGATGCTTACTCGCCCTTGTCCAGTTGGCGGATTCAGGTTCGTATCGACGAACGTCGTGAGATGTTGTCCATAGCTGAAAAGATAGCTGGCCGAGACAACTGTATTACGCGCAACTTCGCGCTCCACGATTATGTCGCCCTGATGAATGAGCGGGTTTTGGAAGCCGTCTCTAAAATAATTGACGGCCGCGGTTCCCGCCGGCGCTGAGGCCAGGATATTTGGAAAGAGTGGTGCCGCTGAATTGCCCGCAGGATTGGTGCCACTGCCAGCCGGAACAGAGCTGACTGCCTGGCCCGTCGACAATCCCGTGTTAATGAGCGCGTTGATGATGATCGTGCCGTTGATGCGACCATAGTACATTCCATAACCACCGCGCAGGCTGGTCTTGCCATCACCAGTGAGGTCCGCCGCGAAACCGATGCGCGGACCGAAGTTGTTTTTATCGCTGGGCTTGTTACCGGTCTGCGGTAACGCCGGATTTACCAGGAATGGTTCCGGGAACGCTTCATAGTCCCAACGCAATCCAAGGTTAAGCGTGAACCGTGGTGTAACGCGCCAGTCATCCTGAGCAAAGAAAGCCCAGTCAGTAGTTCTCTCTTCAAAACGCGGTTGGCCGAAACCCTGGGCGAAGTTGCTGGTGTAGCACCTGCCGGCAAATCGAGTTTGAGCGGCATTGGGTGCCGCAACTGCGGTGGCGCACCTGCCGGTAAGATTCGTGGTCGCGTTATTGGCATTAAAATTCGCAATAGCCGTGTCCCGGAGGGCGCCGTTCGTAACCCAGTTTGTGTAGTCAACGATGAAGTCGTTGATGTTGCTGTAAGTGTAAGAACCAGCTCCGGTGAACAGGTTGTCGTCGATGTCCCTGACGCGGTTAATGTCGGTACCAAACTTGAACGTGTGGTTGCCGGTCGTGTACGTGATTGAATCCGCGAATTGAAAACGGCGCTCATCGGGGAGAGCTACTCGATCCAGCGATGTGGCCTTACCGATCGTGACGCCGTTGGTGAGGGCAATCTGCGGTGAAAATCCGTTGGCCGTGGTCGGCTGTCCCGGCAGCGGAGTTTGGGCAAATTGTGAATTCAGCTCATCGGCCCACTGGAAGCGGAATTCATTGATGAGCTTGCTTGAGATAGTTGAAGCGAGTCTCAGGTTCAGAGAATCGACCTCGACGAAGTCATCACCAAAGCCACTACGATCGCGAGTCACGGTCGCACCAGTCTGAACACCCGCCGGTGATTTCCATCGCAAGCGGTTATACGTCGCTGTGAACTGATTCTTTGAGTTTATATTCCAATCGATCTTCGGCAGGAACAATCTCTGGTCACCACGACGCGGCACTTCGCCGGTCTGGTCGTTGATGAACGACAACGCCGAATCGATCTGCGCGTTTGTCAAGCCTCTTCCGGTAAGGGTTGGGCGGTTAACAGTGCCGAGATAGCCGGGCGTACTAAACACCGCAATGCCGGGGAAGTTACGTCGCTGCTCGTCGTAGCTGAAGAAGAAGAACAGAGTGTCTTTGACGATGGGGCCACCAATCGTGCCGCCAAACTGATATCGAACGTCTTCTGGCTTCAGAGCTTCTCTTGTCGAGACTCCGTTCACTAACCGGTTTATGAAACTATTCGGGTTGCGCGCGCCCCACTTGTTGTTGCGGTCGTAAAAGAACGCCGAACCGTGAAACTCATTCGTGCCCGATTTGGTGACGGCGTTGATAACGCCACCCGCGGACCGGCCATACTCAGCCGCGAAGTTTGAGGTGTTGACCTGAAACTCGCGAATCGCACCCTGGCTGATTGAGTACCCGGCGCGCGTGCGTCCGCGCTCTTCTGAGAAGAACGCCTGGTTGTTATCTCCACCATCGACAGTGCTGTTGTTTAGCAAACCCGAAATGCCGCGAAAACTGATCAGACCGAAATTGCCATCCGGAACAGCGGTAGGAGTAAGAATGGCGAAGTTGGACCAGCGGCGTCCATTGACCGGGAGTTCGTTAATGGAAGTTTGATTGATGTTGGTCGAGAAGTCCTGCTGGGTGGTGTTGATTACCGGCGCTTCAGCGCTGACATCTACGGTACCAGTTACTGGCCCAACACTGAGCGCGACTTCAAGGGTCGTCTCACGTCCGACTTCAACGACGATGTTTTCCATCGTGCTGGGACTGAATCCGGACGAGTTTACGGTCACGGAGTAGTTTCCGGGTTGCAGGTTCGCAACCTTGAAACGTCCGGTGTCATCGGTGGTGGCCGAATCTTCTTTATTCGTGCCCATGTTTTTCACCGAGACTGTGGCGCCGGGGACGACCTCTTTATTAGGATTGCTCACAACGCCGCCGACGGAGCCTGTGGTGGTCGACTGGGCAAAGGCGACTGCGCTGAGGGCGAACACCAGCAAGCTTACAAACAAGAACTTTACAGTTTTCGACATACAGGGGAACTCCTTACATGAGTTGACGGTTGAACGTTTCTCGGCCGCGCGAGCCGAGCGCGTGATTCTATCGCAATTTAGGACTGCAGAAATCAATTTAAGGAAGACTTAACACCTAATCCTGATGGGGACTTAGCGTTTAGCGAAAATTGGCAATCGTTGTGCCGGATAAATGTTGCAGTGGTCTGGGGAGACGAAACTGATTCACACCAATAGTTAACGCCTGGACAGACCACCGGAGCGGCTCCTGAGTTGCTCAAGATTTTGGATCTAATCCTAAATTCAGGAGAAGGCAATCCCGCGATTTAAATAAAACAGCCTCTGTGAATATAGGCCGAATCTTAAATTCGCTCGACCACCATCGCTATTCCCTGGCCACCACCGATGCAAGCGGTCGCGAGGCCGAAGCGTTTTCCACGGCGATGTAGTTCGTGCAGCACCGTCAAAACGAGCCTCGTACCTGTCGCACCCAGCGGATGTCCGAGCGCGATCGCGCCGCCGTTGACGTTTGTACGGCTGCGATCTAATCCCAGTTCTTTTTCCACAGCCAGGTACTGCGCCGCAAAAGCCTCGTTCACTTCCACGAGATCGATATCGTTAAGCGAGAGTCCAGCCTTCTGCAACGCCATACGTGTCGCGGGTACTGGTCCGATACCCATGATCTCGGGCTCAACACCTGCGTAGGCCCAGCTAACGATCCGGCCCATCGGTTTGAGATCTTTCTGCTTCACAAATTCTTCGCCTGCAATCACGAGTGCTGCTGCGCCGTCGACGATTCCCGAAGCATTACCCGCCGTTACAAATCCATCGTGCGCGAATGCGGGTTTGAGTTTTGCCAGGATCTCGATCGTTGTTTCCGGGCGTGCGTGATCGTCGTCAGTGACTTGAGTCGTTCCTTTGCGCGACTTCACTTCAACCGGAACGATCTCTTCAGCGAGAAAGCCGGCGTCTTTAGCGCGCTTTGCTTCCTGCTGCGATCGCAGTGCGTATTTGTCCTGCTCTTCACGCGAGATCTCAAACTTGCGCGCGAGGTTTTCCGCAGTGCCTGCCATTGGTGTGTTGCAGTAAGTGTCGAGCAACGCCACCATCAAACTGTCTTCGAGTTTTCCCTGACCGAGCGCGAAACCTGATCGCGCGCCGCGAATGACGTGTGGCGCTTGCGACATCGATTCCATGCCACCGACCAGACACGTCTGTGCTTCGCCGAGTTGGATCATTTGCGCGCCTGACACGATTGATTGAATGCCGCTGCCGCAGAGTCGATTGACTGTGAGCGCCGGACGCTCGAAAGGCACACCGGCTTTTAGTGCAACGTGACGAGCGCCGTAGATGGCGTCGCCGGATGTTTGCAGTGCGTTACCGATCACCGTGTGATCGATTTCTTCAGGCCTGACGCCGGTTGCTTCGAGGGCGCCACGCGCCGCGACTACGCCTAGATCGATTGCCGAAATATCCTTCAACACGCCGACATACTCACCCATCGGCGTCCGCTTGCCACCCAGTATGAAAACGTCCTTACTCATGTTCACATCCTCTGTTACGAATTACTGCCTCAAAAGAAACCTTGAAGACTACCATAAGAAGACCTGACCACAAAAGGCACATAGAAGAACACAAGAAGCACAAACCTTTCTATTGAAGAACGCCGAGCATTGCTTAGAAATCCCAAGCATTACTCAAAATTGACTTTGTGCTTTTTGCGTTCTTCTATGTGCCTTTTGTGATCACGATCTGAAGCGACGTTCCTGGACGTAGCGGTGGAGTAGTTCTTCTAGGAAGCCTTCGTAAGTGAACGTGGCGAGGTCGTAGGTGGGGCGGATTTTGTAAAGAATCGGAAGTGAAACTCTCCACGCCATCCACTGTCGCGGCATCTCAGAAAGATCCCAGCGGCGGCGCAGAAAAGTCTCTACTACTTGAATCTCCGCGTCAGTCAAACTATTCAGACTCGCAGTGAAATCTACAGGCTTGAAAGATCGTCGCATCGCGGGGTCGCTCACCGGGGTCGCAAACACCTTTGCGAACTCAGGCGCTTCGGCTTCGCGCTCACGAACCACGACTGTGCCTCCAACCATGTCGCCAATACGCTGATCGCGCGTCGAACAAAATACGGCGATCAATCCGATCGAATACGATCCCACCGGAAACATATCGAGCGCCCGAAGCAGATTTCGCACTGACGCTTCCCAGAACGTGATCGGCCGCCCATCCTCGCGAATCACTCGCAACTTCAACCAGCGCTTGCCCGGCGTTTGCCCACTCCAGATCCACTCGAAAAACGTGAAGTAACCGGCAAAGACCAGAAACAGAAGAATGATCATCACTGCAAGGACCCACTTAGGCGCGCTCGCGATCGTCTGCTCGATGAACGAGAAATTCATGAGGGTGATGCAGGCAATAACGATGAGCCCCAGCGCGAGCATTTGGATCGTGTGATCGATCGCGCACGCAAGAAAACGATTGCCGATCGACGCGAGCGCGAAGTGCAGCGGCACACGCTCCGGCGTCTCGATGATCAAAACTTCTTCAGTTGCGAATGTTGCTGACAGATTAATTTCCTCTCACTCGTACAAACTTACGTTTCCCCACCTGGACCAGCACCGAATGATCCGCGCTAATCCCAACCTCGAAATCAGTCTGCGTCCGTCGTTCACTATCAACATAAACACCGCCCTGCTCGATCACACGTCGCGCTTCAGCCATCGACGGCACCAGTCCGAGCTCGACCAAAAGCTTCGGCAGCTTCCACGATCCTGACGCGGTGGTTCGCTCCTCGATATCTTCCGGCGCCTGCTTGTTACGAAACATCGCATTGAACTCTTCCTCGGCTTTGCGCGCTTCGGCTTCGGAATAAAAATCAGCCACGATGTGTTTCGCGAGATCCACTTTAACGTCGCGCGGGTTGCGCTCGCTATTACGCAACGCAGCGATCTCCGTAATCGAAAGATCCGTGCACAACTCGTAATAACGCCACATCAGATCGTCAGTGATCGACATGATCTTTCCGAAGATCTCCTGCGGCGGCTCGTTGATGCCGATGTAGTTACCCAAACTCTTCGACATCTTCTGCACGCCGTCAGTGCCTTCAAGCAACGGCATGATCGTGGCCACCTGCGATTCCTGTCCGTACTCGCGTTGCAGATTGCGACCCATCAACAGGTTGAACTTCTGATCGGTGCCGCCAAGCTCGACGTCTGCTTCGAGTGCAACCGAATCGTATGCCATCACGAGCGGGTACATCACTTCGTGCAGCGCGAGTGGACGGTTCGCTTCGAGTCGTTGTTGAAAATCATCGCGCTCAAGGATCTGCCGCACAGTGACGTGACCAGCGAGACGCAAGAAGCCTGCTGATCCGAGCGTGTCCATCCAGCGTGAGTTGAAATCGATTACTGTCTTTTCCGGATCGAGTAACTTGAAGATCTGCTGTTTATACGTTTCAGCGTTGGCGTTGATCTCTTCGCGCGTGAGTTGCGGGCGCGTGGTGCTCTTGCCGGAAGGATCGCCAATCATTCCGGTGAAGTCGCCGATAAGAAAGATCGCGATGTGGCCCAGCTCCTGAAAAGCGCGCAGCTTGCGGATCACGACCGTGTGGCCCAGGTGAATGTCGGGCGCGGTCGGATCGGCGCCGAGTTTCACGCGCAAAGGCTTGCCGGTGGCGGCGGATTTTTCGAGCTTCGCGCGCAGCTCAGCCTCGCGAATGATCTCCACCGTGCCTTTGCCGAGATATGCGAGTTGTTCGTCAATAGTCATCGCTGGATAGAGTAGCTCAACTATTAAAGGGTGCGCTATCCTCGTTTTATGGTTGATACAAATCCTCTTAGCAATTGCCGTTTCGCGTTTGTCGGGTGTGGTGTGATGGCCGAGGTGATTATTGCCGGGCTACTCCGTAAGAAGCTGGTGGGGCCGGAGCAAATTGTCGGTAGTCACCCGCGGCAGGCGCGGCGTGAAGAGATGCACGTGAAGTATGGCATCGAGATGTTTGAGAGTAATCGCGAGGCTGTCACTGACACTCAACCGGAAGGGCCGGACGACAGCTCGGTCATCGTGCTCGCCGTGAAGCCGCAACGTTTGCACGCTGTGCTCGAGGAATTGAAAGGCGCGCTCGTGAAAAAGCAGCTCGTTGTTTCGATCGTTACGGGCGCGAAGATCGAGACGATTTCCGAGCAACTCCTGCATGCTTCGGTTGTGCGCACGATGCCAAACACCCCCGCGCAGATTGGCGAAGGTATGACTGCGTGGACAGCGAGCAGCGAAGTCAACGAGCAGCAGGAGAATCAGGTGCGCGCGATGCTCGATGCGCTCGGCAAGAATGTGCGTGTTGAGAATGAGCGACAGATCGATATGGCAACGGCGTTGAGCGCAACTGGACCAACGTACATTTATTTAATGATGGAAGCGCTGATCGACGCGGGCGTACACATGGGCTTCTCGAGACGCGTGGCCGAGGATCTCGTGCATCAGATGATGCGGGGAGCAGTGTTGTTTGCGATCGAGTCGCACAAGCATCCGGCGGAGCTGCGCAACATGGTGACGTCGCCGGGTGGCACGTCGGCGGAAGCGATCTATCAGATGGAGAAAGGTAGCTTGCGGACGGTGTTGTCGAAGGCTGTGTGGGCGGCGTTCCAGCGCGCCGAGTCACTCGGAAAAATTTAGCCGCGGATTTACGCGGATAAACGCAGATCTGAAAATGTTTCTGCTTTCTGATCCGCGTTCATCTGCGAAGATCAGCGGCTAAAACTAAGCTGACCGCCTCTGGATACAACTGGTGCTCTTGCTCTAAAATCCGCGCCGACAAACTATCAACTGTATCCCCCTCAATCACGGGCACGACTCGCTGCGCGATGATTGGACCACCATCGAGCGTCTCATCAACAAAGTGCACTGTGCAGCCACTCAACTTCACACCATGATCGAGCGCCTGCCGTTGCGCATCGAGCCCGGGAAATGCAGGCAGAAGACTCGGATGAATGTTGAGTATTCGCCCTCGAAACGCCTCAACAAAGCACGGCGACAACAACCGCATGTAACCAGCGAGACAAACAAGATCCACGTGGCGCTCGCGCAGAGCTGCGATGATCTCGTGCTCGTGCTCTTCACGATTGCGCCCACGACGCTCGATCGCAACGGCTTCGATGCCACGCTCTCGCGCGAGCTCCAACCCGCGCGCGCCGGGTTTATCACTGATAACGATCGCGATCTCAGCATCGGGTATTCTGCCGTCACGAATCGCATCACTGAGCGCCAGCATGTTTGATCCGCGACCGGAGATCAGGATCGCAATTCTCTTTTTCAGATTAGTACCTCGCGATTGCCGCTGATGACGTTCCCGATCCGGTAAGACTCAATTAGCTGTGACTCGATCTCATTCGCATCGCTCGCCGCACAAACGATCACCATCCCCACGCCCATATTGAACGTGCGATACATCTCCGCATCGGAAACGTTACCCAGTTTGCGCAGCAGCTCGAACAACGGCGGTATGGGCCACGAGCCGCGCTCGATCCGCACGGCAGTGCCTTCAGGAAGAATGCGTGGAATGTTGTCGGTGAGCCCGCCGCCAGTGATGTGGGCCAGGCCTTTGATCACACCTTTATCGAGCAGGCCGTCGAGTGGTTTCAGGTAACTGAAGTGTGGCAACAGCAACGCGTCGCCGGCAGTCATACTCAACTCAGGCAAGTGTGTATCAGGTTTGTATCCTGCCACTTCAAAAAAGAGTTTGCGTGCGAGCGAGTAACCGTTTGTGTGTAATCCTGCAGAAGGTAGCGCCAGCAAAACATCTCCGGGCGCGATCGTCTTGCCGTCGATAATCTTCGCGCGATCGACAACGCCGACGATAAACCCGGCAATGTCATACTCGCCATCCTGGTAGAAGCCCGGCATCTCCGCTGTCTCACCGCCAAGCAACACGCAACCATTTTCACAACAGCCATTCGTCACGCCTTCGACGATGCTCGCGACAACATCGGGTGATAACTTTCCGGTCGCGATATAGTCGAGAAAAAACAGCGGTCGCGCACCCTGGACCAGAATGTCATTGACGCAGTGATTGACGAGATCGCGGCCCACGGTGTTGTGTACGCCTGTCGCAAAGGCAATCTTGAGTTTCGTGCCGACGCCGTCAGCAGACGCTACAAGAACAGGCTGCGTGAGACCCGGAAACGCACCGTCAAACATGCCGCCGAAGCTACCGATCTCGGAAAGCGTGCGCTCATTGAAAGTCCGGCGCGCGAGATCTTTGATCCGGTCAGTAGCGCGTGTCGCGGCGTCGATGTCCACGCCCGCATCGCTGTATGAGATTGATTGTTTCATTCTTTTTTAGCCACAGATTACACGGATGAACACGGATTTCTTTCTGTGTTTATCCGTGTAATCTGTGGCTCATTTCTGTTCGGTTTTTCTCGGCTTGGGTGGCGGACCGAAGTCGCCATACGCGATGAACCCGGAGCGCGATGAATCATCCTTCTGCGCCATGCGGCCGGCCCACATATCTTCGGTCGTTTCCTTCGCGGTCTTGATCGTCATATCACTTTCTTTGCCGCGCGTCGTGATTGTGATCTCGCCCTGCAAATCGGTGCGATAGAGCTTCACATTCGGATTCGCCGCCCGCAGACGATCGAGCACGGCCTGCGACGGATGCCCGTAACGATTCCACGCGCCGCACGAAACGATCGCCACCTCCGGCTGCACACGCTCCAGAAAATCTTTCGACGACGCGTACTTCGATCCGTGATGTCCGATCTTCAACACACGACTTCGCAGATCCAATTCCTTCGTCAGCAAACGATGCTCAGTCTGATCCTCCGCATCGCCCGCAAACATCATCGAAAACGATCCATAATCGAGACGCGCGACGATTGAGTTGGCGTTTGCCTCGTTGCCGCCCGTGCTCATCTTGTCTTTCGTGAACAGGGGCTCCGACGGCGCGAGTATCATCAGCAGCGCACCACCACCGAGATCGTATTTCGTTCCCGGCTTTGCATTCTCATAATGCGCGCCGCTCGAGCTCACGGCTGCTTTGTAATCGTCGTAGAACTTTGTGAGCGAAGTGGTCTTTGTTGTTTTGCTTGTTGGCGGTGGTGGCTTCTTCGTGTTCTTAGGCGCTGGCGCGGCAAGCTGCGGCACGCTCGGCGGCTGACCGTTGTCGATCACGTTCAAGACTTTCACTGCCTTGAAAACTTCAGCCGCGCCGCCGATGTGATCCGGGTGCGGATGTGTCGCTATGAAATAGTCGAGCTGCTGAATGTTATTGCGCTTCAACGCCTCGACGACGGCCTTGCCCTTTGTCGTGTCGCCCGCATCGATGAGCACGGTTTTACCAGATGGAGAAGTAATGAGGATCGAGTCGCCATTGATTGGTCCAACATCGAGAATGCGGATCGTCAACTCGCCACCCGAAGCCGGCGGCGGCTGCGTTCGCCACCACGGCAGCACGTAGCGCCATGTGACAAAACCGCCCGCGAGAAAAACCGCGAGGAGCACTGCAATCGCACAACCACAGCCTCGTGTTGTTCGTCCCAATCAGTAATCCTCGTCTTAGTTTTTCCTTAAATATATGGGGCCGGGCGCTGCCGGTGGAGAATCGACCTGATTCGGCACGCGCAGCACGGTCGGCACGACGGAAAAATCTCCGCGCGTATACGCTTCGAGCGCGTCCTTTGCTTTCACGACTTCCCAGATCGACTCGCGGGAGATGACTTGCTCGATCATCAGCAGGAATCGCTCGCCGTCTTTTTGCTTGAGCTTGATCGGGGTTTTGAAGGTCAGCGTTTTCATGTCATAAGCCGGCAGCGAGAAGCCTTCCGTCCGATTCACGCGTATTTGAACTTCATTCCGCGCATCGATCGACGCGAGCGAATAGCGGAGACCAAGTATTTTCAGATCCGAACTGTTGCTGAGGGAGAGTTGCAGAAAATGTCCACCGCGCTCGCTTTTTATTAGAGATACCTGATGGATACTGAGCGGAAGCTCAAGAACCTGGAAAACCTCAATCGAAATGTCGCCGGTTTGCGGAGAAGGATTACTCACGCAGCGGCGCAGCGGCGCAACAGCGTGAGTGGATCCCCGCTGCGTCGTTGCGCCGGTGCGGGAGAAACCTTCCGCCGAAATCGTAAACACCAGAAGCATCAAGAAGACAAACTTCATTTTTAACTCTCAGCCGTCACCGACTCATGCTCGCGTTCCCAGTATGTCTCCGCTTCGCCGGTGATACGCGTCGGGTATTTACCATTCCAACACGCAACACACGACGAATCAGGGCTCAGCCCCGTCGCCGCGATCATTCCTTCGAGTGAAAGGTAACCCAGCGAATCAGCTTCGATGAACTTTCGTATCTCCTCGACACTCATATTCGCTGCAATTAGCTCCGACTTGTTCGGCGTATCGACACCGTAGTAACACGGACTGATCGTCGGCGGACAACTGATGCGCACGTGAATCTCTTTCGCGCCCGCCTCGCGAACCATCCGCACGATCTTTTTTGACGTCGTGCCACGCACGATCGAATCGTCGATCAGAACAACGCGCTTCCCGTTGATGAGATCGCGCACCGGGTTCAGCTTGATGCGCACTCCAAACGAGCGGATCGATTGTCGCGGCTCGATGAATGTGCGTCCCACATAATGATTGCGCACGAGCCCGAAACGAAAACTCAATCCGCTTTCCGCCGCGTATCCGATCGACGCCGCCACTCCTGAGTCAGGCACCGGCACGACGATATCCGCATCTGCAGGCTGTTCGACTGCGAGCCTGCGTCCCATCTTGTGTCGCGACTCGTTGATCGATTTTCCGTAGATCAACGAATCCGGACGGGCGAAATAGACGTGCTCAAACAAACACATCGAATGTCGCTGTGGCGGCAATGCTTTTGACGATCGCAAACCGTCCTGATCGATCACGATCATCTCACCCGGCTCAACGTCGCGCACATACTGCGCATCGATCAGATCAAACGCGCACGTTTCAGACGCAAGCACCCACGCATCATTCAGCCGTCCCAGCGCGAGTGGTCGAAAGCCACGACTGTCACGAATCGCGATCAGCTCTGTCGGCGTCAAAAACAACATCGAGAACGCGCCTTCAGTTCCGGTCAACACCTGCGGTATCGCTTCACGCACCGGCAGTCGCGAGCGCGCAACGCCGTGCAACACGACTTCCGTGTCAGAAGTTGAAGAGAAGATCGCGCCTTCACGTTCGAGTCGCAGTTTTTCTTCACGCGCAAACGGAAGATTCCCGTTATGACAGACTGCGATCTGCCCGTGTTGGCACGTGACGCAGAACGGTTGCGCTTCGAGAATCGAGACTTCGCCTGCGGTCGAATAACGCACGTGGCCGATCGCGCTCGCGCCTCGCAGTCGATCGAGATGTGTTTGATTGAAAGCCTCGGAAACGTGACCCATCGCCCGTTCGAATCGCAGCTCATTGCCATCCGACGCGACGATGCCGCACGACTCCTGGCCGCGATGCTGGAGGGCGTACAGGCCGAGATAGGTCAATCTAGCGGCATCCGGGTGTCCGAAAATTCCAAACACGCCACACTCTTCACGCAGCTTTGTGATCTCGATTTCAGTCAATTGGTTTGTCCTGGTTTGCTGGCTCGGGGATTACGGCGGCAATCATAACAAAACCGGAAATCAGTTTCACAGGATTACAGGATTTTCAGGATTAACATGTATCATGGCCCGCGTGCGAATCTACGTTCTAGCCCTGGCGGTCGTGGTTTCACTCGCGGGATTTGTGCGGGAATCTCGCGGCGATAACGTGCGGCCCGCGTCGCAGGTGTATCGTCGTTACTGCGTCTCGTGTCACGGCAGCGACGGCAAAGCCAAGACTTCGAAGGGCAAATACAGTCATGCGCGCGACCTGACCGACGCGCAGTGGCAAGGCGACGTCAGCGACGAGCGTATCTTCAACTCGATCATGAACGGCCGCAACCAGCGCGGCAACATGCCCGCGTTCGCTGACAAGATCAAAGAACAAGAGGTCAACTCACTCGTGAGTTTTGTTCGCGGACTGAAAGCGCAGTAATGGTTTCTCGTTCGTATATTTCCGGTTTGAAGCGTTTTGGGACGATGCGCAGTCTCGCGATCGTCGCGTTGCAGGGGTTGCTGATTCTCTTGCTCGTCGGCGCGGGTTGGTTGATTTATCGACGACTTCCGGCGAGCGGTTCTGAAGCTGAGCGCAATCAGCAGGCGACTGACTTGCAGATCGTGATCCGGCAGACGCCCGAGAGCGTTGGGCCGTCGTTGGATGTCGCGGTCAGTTTGTATCCGGTTGACATCATCGCCGTGCGACACGAGTTTTTCACCGAGCCGCCGAAAGGTAAGCGCTTTGAAGATTTTTTGAAGGAACGGATGAAGGGACGCTCGCCAGTCAATGCGCGCCTCGATAAGCAAGGGCACGGATCGGTGTCGCTGGCACCGGGTAACTGGTGGTTGCACGCCACGCTTTCGGGTGATGAGCAACTCGAGTGGCGTTTGCCAGTGACCGTTATCGGGTCGAAGCAGGTGATAGAGCTCACGCCTCAGAATGCGTACACCCGAAGTAAAACGTTCTAGCCACAAAGAGGCACAAAAACACAAAAATTATTTTTGAGATTTATGTGCCCTTTTGTGGGCTTGATTTGTGCCTTTTGTGATCAAAAATGCTTGCCCTCCGCGTCGATAAAAAAAGACTTTCAATCAAAGATGTCGACAGACCGCAGCGTGCTGATGAGGCCACCGTGCGTGTGGTGTTGTCGGGGATTTGTAATACCGATCTGGAGATTGCGCGTGGGTACGCGGGGTTTAGTGGGACGATTGGTCATGAGTTTGTAGGTGTCGACGAGAGTGGTCAGCGCGTTGTTGGTGAGATCAATGCCGGGTGTGGCGAGTGTGAGCTCTGTCGCGGCGGCGATTCAAGACACTGCGCGGCGCGAACGGTGCTCGGGATTCATGGACGTGATGGCGCGCATGCTGAGTTTCTGCAACTGCCCGCGATCAACCTCCTGCCTGTTCCGGAGAACGTTCCTGACGAACATGCAGTCTTCACCGAGCCACTCGCAGCAGCTTGCGGTGTGCTTGAACGAATAACAATCAACAGCGACGACCGCGTTGCCGTGATCGGTGACGGCAAACTCGGACTGCTCTGCGCGCAAGTCATCTCATTAACTGGCGCGTCCGTTGTCCTGATCGGTAAACACGCCGAGAAACTCCGCATCGTCGAACGACGCGGGATCGAAACGACGAGTCCGAAAGTCGCCACCAAACGGAAGCGCGAGTTTGATGTTGTCGTCGAGGCTTCGGGGTCTGCGACTGGCTTTGGTCTCGCCGTCGAACTGCTCCGACCGCGCGGTCAACTCGTGCTCAAGTCAACATTTCATGGAAAAACGGAACTTGACGCGGCGCCAATCGTCGTTGATGAGATTTCGATCGTCGGCTCGCGTTGTGGCCGCTTCGCCCCCGCGCTCGATCTGTTGAAAAACAAAGCGATCGACGTCGATAGTCTCATCAGCGAAGAGTATTCGCTCTCAAAAGGCGTCCACGCGATGCGCCGCGCTGGAACGAAAGGCGTCCTCAAAGTCCTCCTCCGTCCCTAGTTTTTTGCTCACAGACTACCCTTTCGCTATACTCTACCTCTTTCGCTGGGGCCTGATTTTTCCCGAAGGTGGTGAAATATGTTTGTTTCCAAAAGCAGCACAACTGAGCAAGAGCGAACCATTCTGAGAAAACTCCGCGTCTGGATCGCCGCGCTCGCCGTGGCGTGTTTGCTGGGCGGTATCGGCATCGGCGCGATGTTGTCCGGCCGCCCGACCGTCGCACAGCCCGACATGCAGATTGCCCGTGCGCCCGAAGCGCTCTCCGCCTCGTTTGCAGAGATCGCGAGGCGCGTTGAGCCTGCTGTCGTCAACATCGAAACCACCCAAAACCAGCCCGAAATCAGCGAAAAAGACGAAGATAAGGAGGATCAGTCGACCAATCCTCTGCTCGACATGTTCCGCCGTCAACGACGTCCTTCGCGCGGCATCGGCAGCGGTTTTATCATCAATCCCAAGGGCTACATCCTGACAAACCATCACGTGATCGAAGACGCAGCGCGAATCACAGTGGGTTTGCAATCAGGTGAGAAGTATCGCGGCACCGTCGTCGGCGTCGATCCGGAAACAGACGTCGCCGTGATCAAGATCGATGCACCGAAGGATCTTCCGACTGTGACGCTCGGTGATTCCAACGCGGCGCAGGTCGGCGACTGGGTGCTCGCGATGGGTTCGCCTTTCGGCCTGGATCAAACCGTCACCGCCGGAATCATCTCGAAGAAGGAACGCGAAACACCGTACTTCAACGTCTTTCAGCGTTTTCTGCAAACTGACGCCGCCATCAATCGCGGCAACAGTGGCGGACCACTCGTCAACATGCGTGGCGAAGTGATCGGCATGAACTCGCAGATCGCGACTTCAACCGGCGACTACAACGGCATCGGCTTCGCACTGCCAGCCAACGAAACCTCTTTCGTTTACAAACAGCTCATCGCGCAAGGCAAAGTGAAACGCGGTTATCTCGGCATCACGCTGGAATCTGTGCACGACGAGTACGCGAAAGTTTACGGCATGACTGAAGCGAAGGGCGCGATCGTCACTTCAGTAACGGCGGAAGAAAAGGGTCTGCCGACTCCCGCAACAAAGGCGGGTCTACAACCCAACGACATCATCGTCGACTTCGAAAACGCACCCGTGCTCAACGCGCAGGATTTGATTCAGCGTGTTGCGAGTACACCGGTGGGACAGCAAGTCTCGCTCTCGTACTTAAGAGACACGAACGGCAAGCTCGACAAGAAAACTGTCAGCGTTGCGCTAAGCGAGCGACCGCCGTCAAACACGCGCGAATGGGTTGGACCAACGAGCACCGCACCGAAGGGCAACGATCCGCGTGGCAACTCGCTGCATCTCGGCGTCACACTCGCGGAGCTGACACCGCAACTTCTCGCCGACCGTCACCTGACGGGCGTCCAGGGTCTTTACGTCAAAGACATCGACGCGAACGGTCTCGTCGCGGAGCTTCGCAATGCAGCCGGCCAACCGATGCTGGTTGAAGGCGACATCATCAATCGCATCAATCGTGTTCCGGTGAGCTCGCTCGCGGATTTCACGAGAGTATTGAGCGGACTCAAGGCCGGCGATCCGATCGTGCTCAACGTAATCAGAATTCAGAGAGACGTGAAGGGCGATCGACAGATCCCGCTGATCGTCCAGTTCACTTATCAATAGGCGTTTATGGCTCAGGCAAAAAAAGCAATCTCCAAAACCAGCGGGAAACTGGCGGCGCGCAATGCAGCACGCGCCGCCGTCAAAACTTATCAGAACTTCATTAACGGTGAGTGGGTCGACAGCGAGTCAGGCGAGATGTTTGAAAACATCAACCCGGCTGACACGCGCGACATCGTGGGCCGCTTTCCGCTCTCGACCAGCGACGACGTGAACGCAGCGGTTAACGCCGCACAGGGCGCGTTCGATCGCTGGCGTAACACTCCCGCACCCAAACGCGCTGAACTTCTCTTTCGTCTTGGCGAGATCCTGATCCGAGACAAGGAACAATACACCGCCGACATGACGCGCGAGATGGGCAAGGTTTTGAAAGAAGCCGGCGGCGACGTTCAGGAAGCAATCGATTGCACTTACTACACTGCGGGCGAGGGTCGTCGTCTGCACGGCTTCACCACACCGGCTGAGATGCGCGACAAGTTTGCGATGTGCGTGCGCCAGCCCGTCGGTCTTTGCGGTTTGATCACGCCGTGGAATTTTCCGATGGCGATTCCGTCGTGGAAACTGATTCCGGCGTTGATCTGCGGCAACACCGTCGTTTTGAAACCGGCCGAGGACACGCCGCTTTCGACTTATAACCTCGTGAAAGCTTGTGAAGAAGCGGGGATTCCCCCGGGTGTTGTGAATCTCGTCACCGGATACGGTGAGCCTGTCGGCGCGGCGATGACCAATCATCCCGCGCTGCGTTTGATCTCGTTCACCGGATCGACTGAAACCGGTCGTCTCGTCGCGTCTGCGTGCGCCGAGCGAAATGCGATCTGTTCGCTTGAGATGGGCGGCAAGAACGCCATCATCGTGATGGACGATGCTGATATCGATTTAGCTGTTGAAGGCGCCATTTGGGGCGCCTTTGGTACGTCAGGACAACGTTGTACTGCGTCGTCGCGATTGATCGTTCATAAGAAAGTTTACAAGCAGTTCGTCGCGAGGCTGGTCGAGCACACGAAAGCATTGCGCGTCGGTAATGGCGCCGATCCGAAGACCGATGTTGGGCCGGTGATTAATAACGATGCGGTCGAGAAGATCATGAGTTACATCCGTATCGGGCGTAACGACGACGGCGCGACACTCGCTTGCGGCGGCCGCCGGCTCGCGAAAGGCGATTACGCAAACGGTCACTTCATCGAGCCGACGGTCTTTACTGATGCGACGCCTGACATGCGTATCGCGCAGGAAGAGATCTTTGGACCAGTCACGACGGTGATTCCGACAAACTCGCTCGAAGACGCAGTCCAGATCGCGAACGGTGTTCGTTACGGGCTGTCCGCCGCGATTTACACACAGAACGTCAATCGCGCGTTCAAAGCGATGAACGAGATGTACACCGGCATCTTCTACGTGAACGCTTCGACGATCGGCGCGGAAGTACACCTGCCGTTTGGCGGCACCAAAGCCACCGGCAACGGTCATCGCGAAGCAGGAACCCAGGTGCTCGATATCTTTTCTGAGTGGAAGTCGATCTATGTCGACTTCAGCGGCAAACTGCAACGCGCCCAGATCGACCAAGTCGAGTCACCGCAATAGGAAAAAGCCATCCACAGATTACGCAGATATGTTTCTGTGTAATCGGTGTAATCTGTGGAAGGTTTCATTGGAGAAAAACTGTGATTGTTGGCCTGCCCAAAGAGATTAAAGACAACGAATATCGAGTCGGACTGACTCCCGCCGGCGTGCGCGCGCTCAAAGATGCCGGTCATGAGATCAGAGTCGAGAGTAACGCCGGCGCGGGTTCCGGCTTTGAAGACAAACTCTACGAACGCGCAGGAGCGACGATTATCGGTTCGGCTGACGAGGTTTGGGCCACCGCCGACATGATCGTGAAAGTGAAAGAGCCGATCGCGCCCGAGTATCCACGCATGCGCGAAGGCCAGCTCCTCTTCACGTACCTGCACCTGGCGCCGGATCACGCCCTCACGCAGGAGTTGATCAAACGCAAAGTGACGGGCATTGCCTACGAAACGATCACCGATCGCCGCGGCACGTTGCCGTTGTTGACGCCGATGTCGGAAGTAGCGGGACGCATGGCGATCCAAGTTGGCGCACACTATCTCGAGAAGATGAGTGGAGGTCGCGGAATCTTGCTCGGTGGTGTTCCGGGTGTGCCCGCCGCGCGTGTGGTAATCATTGGTGGCGGTGTTGTTGGTACAAACGCGGCGAAGATCGCGGTCGGCATGGGCGCGCACGTCACGATCATCGATAACAATCTCGATCGACTCCGCGAGCTCGACGACATTTTCCTTTCGAAGATCTCAACGCTCGCTTCCAGTGCTTACATGATCCACGACGCGATCTCGGAAGCTGATCTGATCGTCGGAGCCGTGCTCGTCCCGGGCGCAGCCGCACCGAAACTCGTCACGCGGGGGATGCTGAAAGACGTTCCGAATGGCGCTGTGATCGTCGACGTCGCTGTCGATCAGGGCGGCTGCATCGAGACGACGCATCCAACCACGCACTCGAACCCGACGTTCTACGTTGAAGGCGTGCTGCACTACTGCGTCGCCAACATGCCGGGTGCGGTGCCACGCACCTCAACGTTCGCATTGACTAACGCAACGCTGCCTTACGCGATGAAACTCGCGAACAAGGGTTTCTTCGAAGCAATCTCGAAAGATCCCGGTCTGAAAGAGGGCGTCAACACCTACGCCGGCCACTGCACCTACGAAGCCGTCGCTTCCGCGCAGGGAATCCCCTACTCACCGCTAGAGACTTTGATTAATCGAAATTAGTTTACTCCCGCAGCGACGCAACGGCGCAACGGAATGGCTTTTCTTTGCGCCGTTGCGCCGCTGCGGGAGTAATCTTATTTGTGTAAGTGGGCGGCGCAGGCGGCGAGTAAATCTTCCGGTGATACGGGCTTGGCCAGAAACGCATTAACCTGCTCAGACTCGTCAGTAGTGTTCTTTGGATCGAGCGCGCTGAGCAGAATGATCGGCAGGTGGGCCAGGTGTTGGCTGTTCCTCACGAAGCGGCACAACTCGTAACCATCGAGGTTCGGCATCAACGCGTCCGTCACAATCACATCGACGCGCGCACCCAACAAGAACTTCATCGCTTCCAGACCATCGCCAGCGGAAACAACCTCATATCCCGCACGTTCCAGCACGACTTCCAGATACCGCCGCAACGCAGGATCATCTTCCACCAAAAGGACACACTTTCTCCCTTCCGGCGAATTCACCATGGGCGGTGCTAGATCGAGTTCCTGCTGCGTGATCATACAGAGAGCTGGTCTTCGTGGGCCTTTGTGAGTTCTGAGCCGGGGTGGCTCGCGCAAGCAGGTTAGCCCGCGGGGCTCTCGTTTGTCAATGTTTTGCAGTTTCAGTCAATAAAAGCCCGGTGCCAAAGCTCAAGACCTAAAAGCTGGAAAACATGGAGGTTATAGTCTTCGCGACCCGAAAAGTTTGCATCCAGGACCCGTTTCACCTCGCCCGGACGGAATATCCCGCGCCGCTTCACCGTCTCTTCCGAGAGCAGGTCCGCGATGAGCGGCCGCAGCGGACCGCGAAGCCACGACCGGATCGGCGCCCCGAAACCAGCCTTCTTTCGCCACACCACATCCTTCGGCAAAACGCCTTCGAGCGCTCGCTTGAGCACGTACTTCCGCTTCAGCCCACGCAGCTTCAAACGCGGCGGCATGCGCGCCGCCATCTCGATCATCTCGCGGTTCAGAAACGGTACACGCACCTCGAGATTCGCCGCCATCGACGTCTTGTCTGTCGTCATCAGGTTGAGACATGGCAGAAACGTTTTTAGGTCGACGTACAGGAGTTGATTGAGCGGAGCGGCGCCTGCAGCGCGCGCGAAGTAAGCGCGATGTGTGGCGTACGGATCAAGCTCGGTGGTCTTTGCGCGGTATTCATCCGTGTAAAGGCGTCGCTTCATCTCGTTAGTGAAGTAAGTTCCGTAACCGAGGTAGCGATCTTCAAAGTCGAGCGCGGCGCTAGTGGCAAACTTCTTGGCGTTTCTTAGAGGTGCTGTTAGGCGTCCGGGGCGTCCACCGGGAAGCGCGCCCGCGACAGTTTTCATCAACGGTCGTCGCAGCATGTTTGGCACCGGATCGAATGCGGACGCGATCTTCATCGCCATCTGCCGAGGGTAACCCGCAAACACTTCATCGCCACCCATGCCGGAAAGCATCACGGTGAGCGTTTCGCGTGCGGCGCTCGAGATCAGGTAGCTCGGAATCGCCATGTCGATCGGCGGCTCCTCCATGTGATGGACCAGCTTCGGCAGTAGATCGGCCACGACGGGCTTCAACATGATCTCGTGATAGTCAGTCTGCAATTGCTCGTTGACGCGTCGCGCCCAGCGAACGTCGTCGGGAATGATGTCGTAACGCAGATCTTCACTCTCGATACCGACGGTGTACGTGCTGATCGGGCGGCCGTTGCTATGTCGCTCCATCATCGCGACGATGCCTGACGAGTCGATGCCGCCGGAAAGAAACGAGCCGAGCGGAACGTCAGCCACCATCTCCATCTTCACGACGCGATCGAGTGTGTCGAGCACGCGGTCGCGCCAGTACTCTTCGTTCTTCCCTTCTTCGATCGTCGCGAATGAAACGTCCCACCACTGCGTGAGTTTGATTTCGTCGTTATGGAAATGAAGCAGGTGGCCGGGCGGAACAGTATTGACGTTTGCGAACAGCGTGTTCGGATCGGGCGCCCAGAGAAACGTCAGAAACTGGTGCAGTGCTTCCGGGTTGAGCTCAGCTTTGATCAATCCGCTCGCGAGGATCGCTTTAATCTCTGAGGCGAAGACAAATGCGTTCTTAGCAGGAATAAAAGCATAGTAGAGCGGTTTGATACCGACATGATCGCGGACGAGAGTGAGGGTGCGTTCCGTGTTATCCCACACGGCGAAAGCAAACATGCCGTTGAGACGACCGACTGCGTCCCAGCCCCATTCGGAGATCGCTTCAAGCAGCACTTCGGCGTCACTGTCTGTTCGAAACTCATGACCGAGTGAGCGCAATTCTTCGCGGAGCTCGCGGTAGTTGTAGATCTCGCCATTGAACGTGAGGGCGTAGCGGCCGTCGTGCGAAAACATCGGCTCGTGACCGGCAGGAGTTGTGTCGATGATCGCGAGGCGTCGATGGCCCAAGCACGCACGGCGCTGCGACGAATCGATCGACTCCGAAACCCACGTCCCCGAATCATCACGCCCTCGATGCTCAACACTCGCCAGCATCGCCGCCATTAAGTGCTCCGGTTCCCGCCCTACTATTCCAGCAATTCCACACATAAAAACCATCCACAGATTACACAGAAAAATAATCGGTGAAATCTGTGGATTAGATCTCGAAGGGTTGGCGTTCGCGGAGAGAATCGAGCACGCGAAATGTCGCCCGCGTAGTGGCGGCCAGCTCGTCGAGACTGATCGGCGCCGTTCCACCTTGCAAGACGCTCGCGCAAACAACGCGCACCTGTTCCTGCTGACCTTTATCTTGTGCCTTCAACCCGACCTGTTCCTCGCGTCCGTCTTTGTAGAGCGTCGCACGGCGAAAGTCGTCGAGCACGAACGTACGGCCTGCACCAAATATCTCGACACGCTCCTTCGCGAGTCCTTTGTCGCCCTCAGCGAGATACGCGACGCTGCCATTCGATCCATCCGCGAAGCGCAACGTGATGATGACCGAATCCGCGTCAACAATCTTGCTCGATCTCGCACTGATCGATTCCGCGAAAAGACTTACGGGTGGCGCTCCAACCAGATACTGAATCAAGTCGATGAAGTGACAGACCTCGCCGATGATGCGGCCGCCGCCCTCCTCGGCGTTCTGCATCCAGTGTTCGTTTGGAATGCGACCGGCGTTCACGCGATAAAGGATCGAGAGCGGCGCGTCGACATTATTGAAGAACTCCTTGGCGCGTTGCGTCAGCGGCGCGAAACGTCGATTGAAGCCAACCATCAGTTTCCCCTGCGAACTTCGCGCCGCTTCCAACACTGACTCGAGCTGCTCGTCGTTGAGCGCAAGGGGCTTCTCGCAAAAGACGTGCTTGTTGCGTTCGAGTCCGCCGCGGGCGAGCTCGGCGTGAGTATTGTTGCGCGTACCGATCACCACGAGATTCACACTCGCATCATCCAATACTTCCTCCGCACTCGACATCGCGTACGCAAATCCGAATCTCTTGCCAACGTCGTGCGCTGTAACACCTGTGGCAGTAGCAATCGATCGAAACTCAACACGCTCGGTCTTGAAATGCGGCAGTAACATCGCCGGCACATAACCACCGGCGCCAATCACGCCAAGCCCAATCGACTTTTCCGACTTCCGCACAGGCGACGCTGCGCCGAGCGACACCTTGCGAATCACTTCCGCGCCAGGATCGTAGTTGAGCACGACGCCGAGGTTCGGCTCCTGTAACTCTCCCGAGATCAACTGGTACGCACGATCGGCTTCTTTGATCGAAAAGCGGTGCGTCGTAAGGCGCTCAACATTGAGACGCCCGTCGCCAATGAGTTCGAGAAAGCTCTCGATGTTTCGCTTCTCGGTCCAACGCACGTAAGGCAGCGGGTAATCGTGGCCGCGCTCTTCATACTCCGGATCGTAACGTCCTGGTCCATACGACATCGAAATGACCAGCTTGAGCTCACGACTGAAAAACGGCGCGCGTGGAATGTCCATGCCAGTCATGCCGACGACGATCACGCGTCCCTTCAAACGCGAGACACGCGCCGCCAGCTCGATCGGCTGATTCGAATCAGTGGCCGCAGTGATCAAAACGGCGTCAGCACCATGACCCCTGGTCCACGTCTCGATCTCTTTCGTTGCTGCTTCGCTCGAAACCACGGCTTTATCGGCGCCCAGCTCAAGCGCGAGCGCCACACGCGACTGGTCCAGATCCAATCCGAACACTCGACAGCCATTCGCCTTCAGCAGTTGCACCGTAAGCTGGCCCACAAGACCGAGACCAATCACCACAACAGATTCGCCGAGCGTCGGCTCCGCGAGTCGAACGCCCTGCAAAGCGATCGCGCCGAGTGTTCCATATGCGCCTGACTCGAAACTGACGCCATCAGGCAAGTGCACACAAAGGTTTTTCGGCACTGACAACACTTCCGCATGCGACGCAAAACCGACGCCCGCACAAGCAACACGATCGCCCGCGCGAAACTCCGTCACATCTTCCGCAACAGCCTCGACGATCCCCGCCGCGCTGTAACCGAGTGACTGCGAAGCCGCCATCTTGTCGCGCACGGACGCAAACGTGTTGAGCAATCCTTCGCTCTTCACTTTCGCGACGACTGCCTTGACGAGATCCGGTCGTTGTCGCGCCTCCTTGACCAGACCTTTGCTGACGAGCTCGACCGCCGCCCGCTCCGTGCCCGCGCTGATCAGCGAAGCCACGGTGCGCACGAGCACGCGTCCCTTCTGCAATGCCGGCACCGGCACCTCACCAACAAACGGCCTTCCCGTTTTTCTGTTTTGGAGTACTTGCTTCATAAATCCGCGTTCATCCGCGTAAATCCGCGGCTAAAACACTCTCAATCAACCCACTAACCCATTCTGCGCGCGCGTCCCACGTTCCTGTAGCGACCGCGGCCTGTCGTTTCGCTGCGTCGGCAGGATCAGTATCGTGCAGCGCCTCTTCAACCAGCCGGATGAAATCATCACGCGTGCGCGCAATCCTGAGCACGTCGCGCATCGGCTCATACTCAGGCAGCGGCGAGATCACCACCGGCTTGCCCGTCGCCAGATACTCACGCACCTTGATCGCCGATCCGTAACTCGTAAAAGACTGCTCAGTTTCCCACGGCAACACGCAAACGTCGAATCCAGCCGCATACGCCGGCAGCTCCTCATACGGCACCGGGGGCAAAAAATGCGTGTTCGACAACGCTTCAATCTCGAGCCCGCGCGATTTGTTACCGATGAACACCCACTGCCACTCAGGCCGCTCGCGCGCCGCACGCTTGATCAACTCCTGATCGACGAGCCACGGCTCCACAGCACCAAAGTATCCCAAACGCGGTCGCGGAATCTTCTCGATCGCTGGCGCCACTTCGACCTCACTAACGCGACGCCAGTGATCGAACTCAACCGCTTGCTCGAGCAGATGCGATCGTTCACAGCCACGCGTGGCTTCGGTAAACAGCTTTCGACCCGAATAGAAAACCAGATCAGCCGCATCGATCGCTTGCTCGTGCAGCCTGCGTATCAACGCCGGATCCGTAGCATGATCCATCGTGTTCGCATCATACTTGTCTGACACGTGATAGACCACCGCCGATTCGTCAAACGTGCCGATCATATCAGCAGCAGTAGGAATGGCGATCCAGAGTATCGGCTTCGTGAGACCGCGACTCCGCGCCAGACGTTTGATCTGTGTACCGATCAAGCGTCGATTGATCGAACGCGCCGCCGCAGTGCCGAAGAACGGCAAACTCACGGGCGAGACAACCGTGATGCCTTCGTCAGTTTGTCGTGCGAGTTTTGAGTAACTGCCGAGTTTGCGCTTGATGCGTGGCAGTAGATCTTTATGGCCCAGCGACGGCAGGCCCATCGAGATCGAGTTAACAAAGATAACCTTGTTGCCCGCGCGCGCGAACTTGCGCATCAGGTGGGCCTTGGAGTGTGGATGGTGATACCACCAGTCTTCACCGCCAAAGCAAATTATCGATTGGTTTCGCAGCACGTATCCGTAAACAATCCGCGTTAATCCGTGTTTCGCGCGACGCACAATCCCGAGACACCAAACGGAATATTCATATACCTCAACACAAAGCTCTCTGCGCCGAGCATGCGTGCTAACACACCATTCAGCGCCGATACGTTTATATTATTCTCGCTCTCGGCTTTGATCCCCGTCATCCGCATCAACTTTCGCATCGCCAGTATCGGCATGAAGAACGTGATGTTCGCGTAAGTCGTCCGCTCAACTTCAAACCCGGCTTGTTCGAGCACACGCTGCAGCTCCGGCATCCGGTAACGCCTTCGGTGATTGCTCACATCATCCTGCAAGCCCCACAAAAACATGAAGGTCGGCACAAACAACAACACGCGCCCGCCGGGCCGCAACACGCGTCGCATCTCTCGCAGTCCCGCAAGATCGTCGTCCAGATGTTCGACCACGTCCAACGCCGTCACGAGATCGAACGTGCCATCGTCGTATGGAAGATCTTCAGCCGCGCCGAGCTTCACGTTCCCGAGTCCACGCTCACGACAAAAAGCCAGTGCGTCTTCCGAAACATCAACACCTTCCGCGTCGCCATACTTCGAAAGCATCAAGAGGTTCGCGCCCGTGCCGCAACCAACGTCGAGTATGCGCGGGCGACGATCCGTGACGCGGCGGCAAATGTCTTCGACGAAGCTCGCGATGATCTGACGGCGCCCGATGTGCCACCAGTGCGACTGCTCCACGCGGAACAGGATCGGATACGTGTGCTCCATCATCTCGCGCGGAATGTTTGATTTTATTTCAGCCACGGATCTTACGGATCAAATGAACGATGCCCACGGACGAAAAGACTATTAATAAACCGTGCATCGGCAGAACGTAACGAATCTCGGTGTGGGCGGCGGTGCCCGGAACGAGATAGTAAAGCACCGTGACCAGCATCAAACAACTGAGCCGCCAATCGCTTCGGAAACCCGCGTAGATGCCAACCGCAGCAAACGGCAGAAACAGGTATCGGGCGACGCTCTGAATCATCCCCAGCACGTTCACAGCCATAGCGGGCAACCCAGCCTGCCAGTGCTCCGGCAGACATTTTTTGGCCGTCACGTTGATGCCGCTGATGCCGGTATAAGGCACGGGATCGCCCGCGACCTTCAACATTCCCCACATGCGTCCGAGCATCACACCTGCATACCAAACCGGATGTTGCCTGATGAATGCGAGCGATTCGCTCGTGCGCTCGCGGTCGCGTCGAATCCCATCAGGCCACTGGATTTCAATCGACATGTCCGCCGGCCTGCCCATGCGTTGGCGCTCAACTGCAACCATTTTATCGTCACCGAAAATGAATCCGTGCTCCTGTCCAAGTTCTGTCTCCCCCAGTCCTTCCCAAAGATTTACGCCGATCGTGCCGCCTGTTGGCGTGAAGTCGGGAAAGACGATGTAGTTGCGTATGACGATCGGCGCGATCAAAATTACTGTCCCAGCAAGAACTGCCGCGGCCATCTTTAATCGCAACCGCCACCCGTCTTTCATAAACAACAACAGCGCGACCGCCCAACCGACACACAAGTACAACGGGTTCACACGCAACCAGCAAGCGATGCCGAGCGCCACGCCAGCAGCAAGTGCGAGCCAGATACTTTTGCGCTGTGCAGAAAGAAGTAGTAACCAGTTGCCGCCGAGCACGAACCATGTCGTGGGCATGTCGGCTGAGGGATAGGCAGCATACATCGCAAACAACGCTGAGAGTGCGACGACAAAGGCGCTCGCAACAGCCGCCCGCGGGCCAAACACAGTCAAAGTAATTCCTGCGATCAGCAGGAACGAGAGAATTAAATCTGCAAACCAAATTACGAGTTGTACTGAGTAGGCGGAGTAATCACCTGTGACTTTGTAGATCAACGCAACGAGTGCGGGGAACGCCGGTGGATACTGGGCCAGATCAGTGCGTGTCGCATCATCGATCCAGAAGAGTTTCTGACGCCCCTCGAGAATGTCGCGCGCCTGCCGGTCAAACTTCGCGTACGAACCAACCTGAAACCAACCAGGATCGTTGAGATGCGCGCGCATGAATTGCAGCGTGAGGACACGCACGCTAATCGCGATGAGCAGCAACGTAAAGAGTACTGGGAGCTGTTTTCGATTAATCCGCAAAGTGCGAAAGAAGTTTTCTCACGCAGCGGCGCAAGGCGCAACGAAATGTTTTTGCTTTTCGCTGCGTCGTGGCGCCGCTGCGTGAGAAGTTTTATTTATGCGCCGTAACTATTACATTCCAGCCAATTGTTGTTCTGAGTTTCTCAAATACCGCGTCCGTGACCAACGGCGACAGAATACGAAGCTCACTACGCATTAACTGCTCCACCTCAACTCGCACATCCTTAAACATTCCAAACATCTCACGCACTTCTTTGCGGCTGTAAACTTTAACCAGCGGCCGGGCATTGCTATCACTAAACTCGATTACGCGGCTCATGATTTCTTCCGCCGATCGGCCACGCAAAAACTCAAGTCCCAGCACGCCGCGGCGCAGAACGATCTCGACCCAGTAGTTCAGCGAGTTGCGATGATAGAGCATGATCCGTGCTGTCCCACCCGGCCGCAGCACGCGATGCACTTCGCGTATCGACCCTGCTGTATCGGGCGTGTGATGCAGGACGCCGTTCGAGTAGACCACGTCGAAGCTCTCCGATCGAAAAGGCAAATGCTCACCATCGGAGATCATGAAGTTGCCATCAGCTCCGTAGAGCTTGAATCGATGTCTTGTGATCTCGATCGAACGCGGCGTTAGATCGATGCCCGTGCAGTACGCCCCACCACGCGCAAACTGCAACAAGTCCGTTCCCATCCCACAACCAACTTCGAGCAATCGCGCACCACGAAACTTCTCAAACTCCATCACGCGCGGCATCCACGGCGCATACTCTTTATATCGATAGCGCTCGACTTCATCGAAAAACTCGCGCGTCCCGAGCTCGTGCTCGCGATCGTACACGGCGCCACACGGATCCTGGCCCCACTGCTCACGCGCCCTGAGTTTTTCCTGCGCCAATCCTGCCAATTTTGTTAATCCTGCAACGTAGTCAGAGATTTATATGCATCAAGGACCCGTTGCGCATTATGCGTCCAGGTATGTTCTCTCTCAGCGGTCGCGCGCGCCTTAACTCCCAACGCGTGACGCCGTTCCTTGTCATCAATTAAGCGCACTATCGCTGTTCTCAACTCGTCAACATTCCCCGGCTCAACCAGCAACGCCGTCTCACCATCAACCAGCACCTCGCCAATCTGCCCCAATCGACTCGCCACAATCCCTTTCCCCATCGCCATATATTCGAAGATCTTAGTTGGCGATCCAAAGAACTCACTACCATCAGCCAGCGGCACATGCGGCGCGACGAGTATGTCGCAAGCATCAAGCAGACCCGGCACACGCTCGTGGCCCACTGCGCCCGTGAAGATCACTCTCCCACCAGCAACCTCAGCCTCTAATCGCTTCTGAACCTCAACCTGCAAGCTCCCACTTCCTACCAACAAGAACCTACCTGATGGAATCAACTTCATTGCTTCCGCAAGTTTCTCAACGCCATGCCACGGTCCAAACGTCCCGACAAAACCCGCAACCACCTCATCATCTTGAATGCCAAGCTCGCGTCGCGCCTCCGCGCCACCAACACCCGGCCGAAACCGCTCGACATCAACCCCATTCGGATTGACAACAATCTTCCCACTAGCAACACCACGCGCCTCGAGGTTCCGGCGCTCAACATTAGAGACGACAAAAATACGCGCCGCAGCGTCAAGGTTCAATCGCTCGTATCGCTCCAGCAATTCGAGACGCCCCACGCGATCCCAGTAACGGCCCACCCACACTTCCGAGCCGTTGTACTCGAGAAACAACGGCCGCTTCGTGCGATTCGCAGCGACCACACCGGCCCAGCTAAACCGCGCGTATCTTTGATAAATGAAATCGGGATCGGCCTGCTCGATCAACGGCACCGCACCACGCGTGAAGACGAGGTTATTGTGAATGTCGAAAAGCGCGCGTGTGCCACCGCCGGGTTGCGGCGGGATCACTGTGAAGCGATCTTCCTCGGCGTTCATACCGGCGATGAGATCGTTGCTGATGATCTGCACGTCGACGCCGAGCGTTTCGAGGCCCTCGACCACGCCTTTGATATGACTCGCAGCGCCACCCGCTTGTGTGCCTGGTCCAGGCGTCGAGCGCAGATAAACAGCTCGGACGCGCGGTCGCGGGGTGATCTTGCGTGGCATGTCTGCGAATCGCAGCGTCGTCTCTTCGAGTTGCTGCAACTCACGACGCGAGCGTGCGATGTCGCTGGCGCCCGTGATCGTCTCACGGCTGAGTCTAGCAGGTGCACCGAGCAAGACGTTTGAGCGGGACCTGCGAATCGTTTCGCCGTGTGCGTCAAGCATCAACACTTCGCGCGCGCCCGCGAGCGCGCCGAAGACCATGAAGAGATTCTGGCCGCGTTGCCAGGGCAGTCGCTCAGTCGCGATCGCGAGCACGTCCGGGCTAAGCGCCCGCAGCGATCGGAGGCGTGCGATGTGGCTGCCTTTTTCGAATTCGGCGCGTGAGATCAGATCGATGGAACAGTCGGGATAGAGCGCGAGCAGTTTGTCTCGCCAGCGGTCGAGGTCGCCGCTGAGTGCGAGGAGGACGACTCTCATCCGCGCAGGCTCCCGAGCACATACACCTCGGCAAACGATCGTCCGGTGCTGGTATGAAAATGAAGCGCGACGAGCGCGAAGATCATAGCGTAGCTGATCGACGAGGCGATCGCAGCGCCTTGTGCGCCATAACGCGGCACGAGCGCGAACACGAGAACGAGGTTGAGTATTAAAGTAACAATCCAGTAAACCGGGATCGCACGCGGCAGACCGAGCGCGTTGAAGTGTTGGACCAATACTGATTCTAGTCCGATCAGGTAAACGCCAGGCAAAAGGATAAGAAGCAGCTTTGTCGCATCGGCGAAAGCCGGGCCGTAGATGAAAGGCAACAGGAAGCTGAATGGGACTGCAGCGAGGCAACAGGCAAACATGATCAGAGTCGTGTAGCGACTCACCAGGCACGTCGTTTCACCACGCGCGTCCTGTTCCGACGTTACGCGCGGGAATAGTAGAGTCGCGATCACTCCGGGCAGTAACATCAATAACAACGCAAACTGCGAAGCGACGCTGTAGACGCCCGCTTCAGCCACACCACGAAAGTGATTTACGACCAGCAGATCCGCGCGAATGATGATCGCGCCCGCCAGGATCGAAATGTGAAATTTTAGTCCGTAAACGATCATGCGCCGCAGGAGCGCGATGTCCGCACGCCATTTCGACTGAGTCAGGCTTTTTGCTGATACCACCAACAGAAACGTAATTACACTTGCGACGAGAATGCTGGCAAGCGTGTTGAAAGTGACGAGCGTTTCGAGGCCGCGCTTGAGCAGTAACAATACGAGGGCTGCGTTGATGAGTACAAATGATTGACCGGCGAGATCGAGCAGGTTGAACTCGCGTATTTTTCCGACCGCGAGCAGGATGTTCAGGCCGATCAGCGTGATTAGTTGAAACGGGATCGAAAGGGCTGCTATACGAATCAGCTCAGGAGACACAAAGCCAAACCATTCGGGTTTGATTGAGGCGATGGCCATGAGTGCGAGGGCGAGCACCGCGCCAGTACCAAGCGCGAAGATCAATGAGTTAATGGCGGCACTGCGGAAGTGCGACTGGTCCTGTGCGATGAAATACGTGTTTGATGAAGGTAGTCCAAAGCTACCGATCTGAACAATCGTCGCCACCGCCACATTGATCACGGCGAGTTGGCCCACACCCTCCGCGCCGAGCCACCACGCAACGATGATCCCCGCAACGACGCTGTTGAAAATCATCAACAGCCGCGTCGCAAACGTCCATCCAATGGAAGGAATTAAGCCGCGGATGAACGCGGATGAACGCTGATCTGCGTTTATCCGCGTAAATCCGCGGCTAAAATTATTCGATCCACCTCTCATACCATAAGCTCAAATTCAGCAACGCCCACAGATGAAATCCCCAGTCGCGCGTCTTCGCACGATGCTCTTCCAACATCCGGCTGACAAAACCATAATCGAGTAAATCTCTTCGCCGCATCGACGAGTTGATCAAGTGGTCGTCAAACCATCCACCCAATCCCTCACGGAACCATTCACGCACCGGCGCACCAAACCCGCGTTTGCGCTCGTACAACAGATCACGCGGCAGGATCTCCTCGAGCGAGCGCTTCAAGATGTGCTTTCCGCTCGTGCCTTCAACTTTCAACGCCCGTGGCAATCCGAGCGCATACTCAACCAGATGATGATCGAGAAACGGCACACGCGCCTCCACACTCGTCGCCATCGTGATCTTATCGACGCGCATCAATAACAACTCGGGCAGTCGTAACTTCAATTCGAGATACGTCATGCGCGCGAGAAAATCCGCGTTCGGCCGCTCCTGCTCGATGTGCTTCAAGTACTTCTCAATTACATGCAACGACGACAAACCATTCAAACGTTCGCGCATCGGCTGCGACAGCACGCGCGGCTTGAACGTCTCGTCGTAAACCACCACGCCGCCCCAGAACAACGGCTCATCCGCACCCAACCGCCGTATCAATTCGATCGCCGCACGCTTTCGACCTGTCGCTTCGAGCGCCGGTCGCGAAAGATTCGAGATTGCGCGTCGCAACGAAAGCGGCAACGCCTCGGCATGCCGCCAGAAGTTTTCGTAAATGCGCAGGTGACGCACGTAGTTCTCGTATCCACTGAAGATCTCATCCGAGCCTTCACCAACCTGGACCACGATCGTTCCCGAGTCGCGCGCGAGTTTTGAAACGTAATACAGCGGCACGCAAACCGGATCCGCAATCGGCTCGTCCTGGTGAAAGACGAGGCTCGGCAGAAACTCCTGCATCTCTTTCTCGGAGATGATCACCTCGTGATGGTTGGTCCCAAACTGTTTCGCGATCCGGCGCGCTGGCTCGAGCTCGTTGAGATACTCGGCATCGCTGAAGCCGACTGTGAACGTCTCCACCGGACGCGACATCTGTTCTGACATCAGCGCGACATTCGCAGACGAATCGACACCGCCGGACAGAAACACACCGAACGGTACGTCTGACATCATTCGCTTTCGGATCGACTCGCGCAGCAAACGCAGGATCTCATCGCGTTGTTCGTCTTCAGTGCCTGCGGTCTTTTGTTTTGGAGGAAGCGCGTCCCAGTATTGCTGGATGTTAAGCGTGCCGTCGCGTGTCAACGTCAAAACGTGACCGGCGGGAAGTTTGTGTATGTCGCGAAAGAGCGTCGTGGGCGCGGGCGTCGTGAGAAAAGTCAGGTAGTGATAAAGCGACTGCTCGTCGATGTCGGGCGTGACCGCGGGATGTTGCAGGATCGACTTGATCTCAGACGCGAAGATAAAGCGGCCATCTTTGTGATAAAAGTAAAGCGGCTTGACGCCGATGCGATCGCGCACGAGCACGAGTCGCTCTTTGTTTGCGTCCCAGATCGCGATGCCGTAGTCGCCTTCGATCTCGTGAATGAAGTCGAGGCCGCGCTCTTCGTAGAGGTGCAGAATCGTTTCGGAGTCAGTGCGTGATTGATACTTGTGGCCGCGTCGTTCCAGGTCGGCGCGAATGAGTGCGTGGTTGTAGATCTCGCCGTTGAATACGAGCCATGTGCGGTTGTCGCAGCCGTGCATCGGCTGGTGGCCCGCGGCAGAGAGATCGATGATCGAGAGACGTCGAAAGCCGAAGCCGCCGCGATGATCGTCGAAGATCAGATCGCCGGCGTCGTCGGGTCCACGATGAGTCATCTCATCGCGCATACGCGCCAGTAGTGACGACTCAACTGAGCCCTGGCTTGCGCCGTATTCCCAAACTCCACAGATGCCACACATTATCCGCGTTTATCCGTGTTCCGGTTTTACGTTCCAACTGAGCTTGCTTAGTCGCCCTGAGATCCTCCAACAAGCACTAACAGCATCAGACATTTCACCATAATCACGCGACACTGGCCGCTTCTCCAGCATTGGTTCAACCTCCAAACCCAACAAAGCCACAACTAAACCACCAGCTTCAACACTCGAACCATTTACACTCACATCCAACCCCGGCGCAAAATGAAACCTCGCCTCGTAAACATGCTCCCCATCACCAAAAAACTCATCATCGATAACCCACGCGCGCTCGCGCTTGTCGAACACGATCGTGCGACGATGCGTCACCGGATATCCATAGTGTTCCGCAACCACCTTGTCAAAATCATCACTCGTTTTCCACTCGAGCACACGCGGCTTCGCTTCATTCCCGATCACAAACGGAGTATCAACATGGACCGTGTTCTGTTCGAGTCCATCGATTTGCACTGTCGAATGATACGCGGTGGATCGAAACTCATGCCGCTTCGCCAGATCCGCAGAATAAACATACGTACCCGGATCGACGATGAACGCGCGTCCACCCGCAGAGACTTCAATACTCAACACATCGTTATGCCCATGCGATCCACGCCCATCAATCCCCGCGTCACTCGCATTGAAGCAGAGATACAGATCGCGGTGGCGCATGATGTACGTGCCCGCATCGGGAAACGCCTGCGACACAGAATAACGATCTGACGAACTCAGCTCCTGAAAAGCGCTAACACCCTCTTCACCGAGTATCCAGAACAACTCTTCCGGCGGCTCCACTCCGTTGAGCTTCAATCCCGGATCTTTGAAAACGACCGCGCCGATAGCGAGCGGGTACCCGTGATCGTTTGCCTGTCGCGGATGCATCGGCAGCACGAGGCCGCTATCCGTGTCGCCAATCAACGGCGCAAACCCGTCAGGACGCAGATACGAGCGCACATAGATCAGCATCTGGTGAAGCTTATTCCAGTGCACCTGCTCGATCTCCTCTTCATTAAGCTGACAAAACAGAAACGAATAGAGAAACAACTCCAGGACGAATCGATGGTATCCCGTGGATCCTTCGTAGTCGGCGCCGTCGCTAAGCACCTGCTTGTCCATTTCCTGTAGCATGTCAACGAAGCCTAAGTTGGACCAATACTCAGAATCACGGTACTCAGGCAGAAAGTATCCCAGCCAGACCAAACCGGCGACGTCCGACAAATAGTGATTGCTCGTGGCGATATGCGAGAACTCCAGGTGATCGCAAATGTAATTGCCGTGCTCCTGAAAGAGTCGCAGCAAAAACTCCAGTGAGTCGTTGTCAAATTGCGGAGAGTGACGAAACACATGAAAAGCGACGATCAGATTCATCGTACGCAGCGCGACTTCCATTGCGCACGTCCAATTCGGCCCGCGGCCGTAAGGATTTTGCTGGTCCCAGTTTCGTAGCTGTGAAAAGAACTCGGCAGTGTAGCGCTCATCGTTAGTGATGAAGTAAGCACGTGCGAGCGTGACGAAGTGGCCGAGACGGTTCAACTCCCAAAGCACGCGCACATCCGAGCCGTCGCTGCGGATCAGGTTTATGTCGCCGTGATAATCGAGCGGCCACACGTAACCCGAAAGCGGATCCCGCGCCCACTCGATCTCTTCACCGAAATGTTTTTCTCCAAAGCCAAGGAGAGGCCAGCGATGCTCGTCAACGATAAGGTTCGCGGAAGCGATCAGCTCCGTCGCCTGTGTTGGGAAATGCGTGCGATAGAAATTCGCGCTCGCGCGGTCGGTAAATCCGCGAAAGAATTTTACGTCGCGATCTCCCTGAAAGTGGCGCAACGATTTCTCAGGGATCATTCGTTGCCAAAGATCGGCAGGCTTTTTCGTGTAATTCAGGACTTTGGAGCGGTCTTTGCGCTGGTCCAGTGAGGCGAAACTGCGACGCCACGCCTCACGCATTGCGGTCGTGAGTTTTACTTCGCCGCGAAGCGCACGTTTGATTTTATTAAGAACTGGCATCAGCGCGATTGTTCGAGCGCGTCGAGAATACGCTCGGACGTGTGGCCGTCCCAGAGTGGCGGCTGTGTGACAGGCTTCTTTGCGGAACCGTTCAGAGTGGCATTTGCGGCGGCGATGATCTTCGCGGTGTCAGTGCCGACGATGACGTTCGTTCCCATCTCGACTGTGATCGGGCGTTCTGTGTTCTCGCGGAGCGTAAGACACGGAATGCCGAGGGCAGTCGTTTCTTCCTGAATGCCACCGGAGTCTGTCAGAACAAGTCGCGCGCGGCTCGACAGGTTGAGAAAGTCGAGATAACCGAGCGGCTCAGTCATTCGCAGATCTTTTATCCCGTCCACGCGATCGTTCAAGCCGAGCTCGGCGATCGTCTTTCTTGTGCGCGGGTGTACGGGAAATACGATCGGCAACTTCGCCGCGATCACTTCTAGCGCTGCGAGTATTCGCTCGAACGAATCACGCCCATCGACATTCGATGGACGATGTAGCGTGAGTAATGCGTAATCTCCATCGATACCTAATTGTTCGTGTGTCGGCAATGCCCGCGCGACGGCGAGGTTTCGTTGGAGCGAGTCGATCATGACGTTGCCGACGAAACAGATTCGCTCCTTCGGAATGCCTTCTGCTATCAAATTTTCATCAGCGTCGTGGGATGGAGTGAAAAGTAAATCGGCGATCTGATCGGTCAGCAGGCGATTGATCTCTTCCGGCATCGTGCGATCGCGGCTGCGCAGACCCGCTTCGACGTGCGCCACTTTTATTCCCAGCTTCACACACACGAGGGCACACGCGATTGTCGAGTTTACATCACCGACGACCAGCACCCAGTCAGGTTTTTCACGAAGTACGACGGGTTCGAAGCGCTCCATCACCGCAGCCGTCTGCGCCGCATGTGAACCGGAGCCGACGCCGAGATGTGTGTCGGGTTGCGGCAGATCCAGATCGCGAAAGAACGAATCGGACATCGCTGCGTCGTAATGTTGTCCGGTGTGAACGACGAGCGGCAGGAAGGTTTCGGGGCGCTTTTTCATCGCGGCCACGATCGGCGCCACTTTCATGAAGTTGGGCCGCGCACCGACGACGTTTATGACTTTCAGCATTTTCTTTTAGCCACAAAAAGGCACAAAAAGCACAAAATGTAATTTCAATTGGAAGCGCCCAAAATGGCTTTCTTTTATGTGCTTTTTGTGCCTTTTTGTGGCGAATTAAAGTCTAATGATTCGGGCGCTGCTTTCGCGCCGGACGTCGCCGTTCAAAGCGTTGCGTGTGTCGACGATGAGCGGCACAAGGGAGCAGATGCGCTTGTAGTCGATGTCGCTGTGATCGGTGACGATGATTACGCAGTCAGCGGATTGCAGCTCATCGTTCGTTAGCGGCACCGAGTTTAGTGGCTCGCCGCTCGAATCCGTGTGCGCGTCGTCGAAGCGAATCTCTGAGACAAACGGATCGTGGTAACGCACGTTCGCACCTTTCGCCCGCAAGCGATCGATGATCGACAGCGCCGGACTCTCGCGCACGTCGTTGATGTCTTTCTTATACGCGACGCCGAGCAGCAACACGTTCGAGCCCTTCATCGCCTTGCGCTCGTCGTTGAGTCCATCGGAAACGAGCTGGACCACGTGCTCGGGCATGCGCGAATTGACTTCCTCCGCGAGACCGATGAAGCGCGAATCGAAACCGTGCTGGCGCGCCTTCCACGAAAGATAGTGCGGGTCGAGCGGAATGCAGTGTCCGCCGATGCCCGGTCCGGGATAAAAAGGCATGAAGCCGAACGGCTTCGTCGCTGCCGCGCGGATCACTTCCCACGTGTCAATGTTGAGGGCGTAACAGAGTCGCGCCATCTCGTTTGCCATGCCGATGTTGACTGCTCGAAACGTGTTTTCGAGAAGCTTCGCTGCTTCGGCAACACGCGCCGAGCTGACCGCATGCACATCGTTGACGATCTGTGAATACAGATGCGCCGCAACGACAGTCGAATCATCCGTCACGCCACCGACGACCTTCGGAATGTTGTGTGTCTGAAACTGCGGATTGCCCGGATCGACACGCTCCGGCGAGAACGCAAGCAGGAAATCTTCGTCGAGCTTCAGTCCCTTCGCTTCAAACATCGGCAACAAAACTTCGTCCGTCGTGCCGGGATAAGTTGTCGATTCGAGAATGATCAGTTGGCCGCGATGCAGGCGCTCCGCGATCTGTTCGGCAGCGGCGAGTATGTAAGAGACGTCCGGCTCTTTGGTTTTGCGCAGCGGCGTCGGCACGCAGATGATGATCGCGTCGCACTCGCTCAGATGACTGAAATCGGTGGTGGCACGCAGTCGCCCCGCGTCGACCACTTCCTTCACTTTCTGTGACGACACGTCGCCGATGTAAGAAGTGCCGGCGTTGATCTGTTGCGCCTTGGCCTCGTCGACTTCAAAGCCGGTGCCGTGAAATCCCCTGGAAGTAAACTCGACGAGAAGCGGCAGGCCGACGTAGCCCAGGCCGATGACGCCGATGTGTGCTTGTTTGTTGGTTATTTTAGAGATTAGGTCGTTTTTCATATGGCAGCGGAAAACTCCGAAACGGGAAGATAACATAGATAGGAATCCGTATTCATCCACGGCTTTTCTGTGGCACTATACGTCGGACCTGATGGCCACCGAATCCGCCCCAAAACTCGTCCGTGGTCTGAGCCTGCTTGACGCGACGATGATCGTCGTAGGCTCGATGATCGGATCGGGAATCTTTATCACTTCCGCTGAATCGTCGCGGCTCGTCGGCTCGCCCGGCTGGTTGCTCATGGCGTGGGCGCTCGCGGGCGTGCTCACGATCACGGGCGCGCTCTGTTGTGCTGAGCTGGCGGCCATGTGGCCACGCGCGGGCGGGCAGTACGTTTTCCTGCGCGAAGCTTATGGGCCATCGATCGGATTTCTGTTTGGCTGGGGTCTGTTTCTGATCATTCAGACGGGGACGATCGCTGCTGTCGCGGTCGCGTTTGCAAACTTCACCGGTGTACTTACCGATCGTATCGCCGGAGATCGATACCTGATCGCGCCGCTCGTGTTGTTGAAGCCGTTCACGATTAATGGATTGACGTTCAATGGTTATGCGTTGAGTTTGTCGAGCCAGCAGTTGCTCGCGGTCGTAATGATTCTCTTTCTCACGTTTATCAACACGCGCGGGCTCCAAACCGGAAAGATCATACAGAACACTTTCACGTTTACGAAAACTGCTGCGTTGCTCGGACTGATTTTGATCGGGTTGATCGTTGGCTGGAATAACGGCAGCGCTGCGTTCACGTCTTCGTGGTGGGCGCCGTGGGAGAATGGATGGAAACCTTCGGCGTCGCAGGTGTGGTTTGAGCCGGTGGGCGAAGGTTTGCTAATTCTGGCATTGCTGATGATGCTCGGCCGCGCGATGGTTGGACCACTCTTCGCGCAGTCTGCGTGGAACAATGTGACGTTCACGGCGGGTGAAGTGCGCGATCCGGGAAAGAATTTGCCGCGCGCGTTGTTGCTTGGGTGCGGGCTCGTGGTGACGTTTTACCTGCTCGCGAATCTGGCTTACATCGTGACGCTGCCGCTCGCGGGAATTCAGAATGCGCCGCAGAATCGCGTCGCGACGGCGGTGATGCAGGCGGTGCTTGGGCCACGCGGAACGGTGATCATGGCGCTCGCGATCATGATCTCGACGTTTGGTTGTAATAACGGGCTGATACTCGCAGGCGCGCGTGTTTATTACGCGATGGCGCGTGATGGTTTGTTCTTCAAACGCGTCAATAGCGTGAATGAGTTTCACGTGCCGGCGGTGGCGTTGATCGCGCAGGGATTGTGGGCGTCGTTCCTCGTGTTGCCGCGGACGGTGACGGTTAGTCCACAGACGGGCGCGCACACGTTCGGGAACGTTTACACGCAATTGCTCGAATACATTGTCTCAGCAGATCTGGTGTTTTATGTGTTGATGGTTGGGGCGGTGATCGTGATGCGGCGGAAGGCGCCGGAGATTGAGCGGCCGTACCGGACGGTCGGGTATCCGTTCGTGCCGCTGATTTACATCGTGATTGCGGGATTGTTCATTATCGATTTGGCGATACTCGCGCCGTCGACGTCGGGGATCGGGTACCTGCTCGTTGCAACGGGCATTCCCATCTACTTTATTTGGAAACGCGGATGAACGTGGATTGAAAACGCGGATCTGGCTACTTAAGCCATTCGTCCGCGATCTCTGTTTCGACTTTGACGGGGACAGTCTTCACATATTCTTCACCCGCAACACGCATTACGCGCTCGACTTTTTCGGCGACGGCTTCAGCTTCGCCAGAATCAGCCTCGACGACGATCTCGTCGTGAATGATGTTGACGACCTTGGCGTTCGTTTCGCGTAATTCATCGCGGAGAAGTTTTAAGGCGCGTTTCAAAATGTCGGCGCTCGTGCCCTGGATCGGCGTGTTCTTGCCGTTGCGCTGCGTCATCGAGATTTGTTGGCGATCGTTCTCGTCATAACGAAAGCGGACGAGTCGCCCGGAAGCCGTTCGCGCCTGCCGCTCGCTCACCGCCCTGTTCGCCGCCTCGCGTAAATACGTGTCGAGTTGACGATACGTCGCAAAGTAGCGGCGCAAGACATTCTCCGCATCGGGCACGCTCAGCCCGGTCATCAACGCGAAGCGCTGCGCACCAATGCCGTAAACCACACCGAAATTCAATCGCTTCGCAAAGTCACGCTGCTCTTTCGTCACTTGATCGAGCGAGGCGTTGAAGACCTGCGCCGCCGTCACACGATGCAGATCCGCACCTGAGTTGAAAGCCTCGATGAAACCGCGATCACCGGAAAACTCCGCGAGAATCCGCAACTCGATCTGCGAATAGTCAGCGATGATCAACTTTCGTCCTTCCGGATAACCACTGAAACAGCGCCGGTACTCGACCGCGTGCGGCACCTGCTGAATATTCGGATTCGTACAAGCAAAACGTCCGGTCGGCGCGCCTATCTGCCTGAAATCCGCATGCAGACGCCCCGTTTTGGGATTGATCATCTCGATCATGTTTTCGCCGTAACTCGTTAACGCCTTCTGCACGGTGCGATATTCGAGCAGCGTCCCGATGATCGGATACTCAACCGCGAGCGGCTGGAGTTTCCAGTTGCGCGTCGAATCAGGAACGGGAATGCCGAGACGAGTTAGCGCCTTGGTCAACTGCTGCTGCGAATCGAGATTGATGTCCTCACGTTGTGGGCCACCGAAAAGAGAACCTTGCGATGACTCTTCCGCCAACACCTGTTGCAACTGCTCCGCGAGCTCGACTCTTCTCTTCTCGACGATGCTTAACTGCTCGAGCCAGCGCTCCTTGTGCATGTAAAAGCCCGCAAGCTCGATATCGACGACGGGCATCACGCACTCAAACTCGAGTTGCGCGACTTTCACGAGGGACTCAGATTTCAAACGATCGATCAGCTTTTCACGCAACGGCAAAAGGACCGCTGCATCGCGCGCTGCATACTCAAGCTGCGCTTCCGACAACTCGAAGTTCCAGTTGCTCAGGCGCTCTGACTTGTCGACAGCTTCGTTCAAATAGCGGCTTGCAACTGTTTCGAGACCGTGACGCTCTTCGATGTCGCCCGCACCGACAAGTTGACTCGCAAGCAAGGTGTCAAAAAGCCCGCCCAGATCGACGTCTAGATTGTGCTTGATGAACTTCGCGTCGAATTTTGCGTTGTGCGCGATCTTGATCGGGCGTGGTGCTTCGAGGAGCCGGCGTAGTGGCGCGAGCGCTTCATTCGCGTTGCCGTTTGCGAAGCGATCGAAGTCGACGATGTAGACGCGATCCGTCGTGGCGAGCTGGATCAGTCGTAAGCGAGAGGTGTACGGATCGAGATCGGTGGTTTCGGTGTCGAGACCGACGACCGGTTGCGTTGCGAGAATTTCGATTGCTTTCCGAAGCTCATCGGAGTTCTTGATTAGATCGTAATTCATTAAGAAACCAAATTTAGATCCATCCACAGATTACACAGAATATGAATCTGTGAAATCTGTGGATGGATCTACAAAGCCATCAGTCGCTTCAACATGAAAATCTGCCCTTTGTGCTGGGCTTCGTGATCGATCAAACGGTGCAGGATGTAGCGCAGGTTGTATTCCGTCATCTCACCATTGCGCTCAAATGAGATGATGCGCTCCAGATCCTTGTCGTTGTATGAGAAGAGCACGTCGCGCGTTTGGTTGCGAATCAGCTCGATCTCTTTCAAACAAAACTCAGTCGTGTAACCCTTGCGCGCCACGCCGTCAATATCGTCGAGCACGTCCCAGAACGCAGCCTGCTTGTCTTCTTCGGTGAGCTTGTGGCCGCTGACAACCATTTGCATCCAGAACCACTCCGCTTCGCCGATGTGGAGCACGAGACCGCCAATCGAGTGCGCGCCGAGAAACGCAGGCTTGCCGATCAAATCGTCGGGAATGGTTTTCACTGCCGCGACGACCTGCGCGCGCACTTCCTCCATTCCGCTGAGGTAGTAACCGATTCCCGTTGCTAAGCCTGGGGTTGGCGTTAACACTCGGCGTCTCATTTAATATCCTTTCTTTCTCTGCGTAACCTCTGCGTTCTCTGCGTCTCTGCGGTAAATGAAACCGCCGAGGCGCAGAGGACGCAGAGGTTACGCAGAGACATGCTCCGGATGCGGCTTGACTAAAACCAGCAGCAGCAGCGCGGCCGTCGCGCCCATGAAAGCGCTGACAAGAAACGCGACTGCCGGCCCTTTCCAATCCCAAATCATACCCATCAGAAACGATGCCGGAAAAACCGTTATTCCGAATGCAAGATTGTACAAGCCGTACGCCGTTCCGCGTTGCTCGGGCCGCACCAAATCTGCCACGAGCGCCTTCTCAGCGCCTTCTGCGAGACCGAAGTAGATGCCGTAAACGAGGAACAAGACCCAGAGTGAAGCCTGGTGCGTCGCGAAAGCAAACCCCGCGTAAACAGCAGCATACAAAATCCATCCTGCAACGATCAATCGCTTGCGCCCGAGACGATCCGAGAGGTCGCCGCCGAACAAAGAGCTCAACACCTTCATGCCATGATGCGCTGCCCACAATAACGGAATGACCGCAACTGACACGCCCGAATCCATCGCCCGCAGGATGAGAAAACTGTCTGAGGAATTGGAAAGTGTGAAGAGCGCGAGCACAAATAGAAATCGTTTGAAGTTGCTATCAAACCCGCGCAACGAAAGCTTCTTGATCTCGGCTCCGTGCCCCTCCTGTTGCGGCGACTCGCGCATGAAAAAGATAGCGACAAGCACAGCGATTAGCGCCGGCACTGACGCCGCTATAAATATCTTCGAAAACTCACCAGCGGTGGGAGATTTGGCGTTCGCGACGAAGAGTATGACGAGCAGGTAACCAACAAGCGGACCGATAACCGCGCCCGCATGGTCCATCGCACGATGAAACCCAAACGCAATGCCACGCTGTTCGACGCGAACCGTGTCGGCAATCATCGCATCGCGTGGCGCCGTTCTGATTCCCTTGCCGATGCGATCCGTGAGTCGAATCGCGAGCACCTGGGTCCACGTTTGCGCGAACGCAAGCAGCGGCCTGGCAATCGAAGCAACCGAATATCCCGCGACGACCAACAACTTTCGCTTCGCTAAACGATCGCTGAGATAACCGGCGAAGAGTTTTAGCAGGCTCGAGATCGACTCGGCGAGTCCTTCAATCGTGCCGATCGCGCGTGCCGACGCACCGAGGCTGCTCGCGAGAAAGATCGGAAGCAGCGGGTAAATGATCTCGCTCGACGCATCGTTGAGCAGGCTCACCAGACCGATCGCAAAGACGTTGCGCGGCAACCCGCGATAACGCCGCCACAAATTGGGTTGCACTTTGTTATCCACAGATTTCACAGATTATTCTTCTGTGTAATCTGTGGATGTGTGTAGCTCGCCCTTACTATGGTCTTGATGTTACCGCGGACGTGGAAGTCACCTTCGATATCGACTCGCAGCGGATCGCAGGCGGCGACGAAGTCTTCGAGAATGATGTTGATGACGTGCTCGTGGAAGATCTTCACACTGCGAAACGAATTGATGTAGAGCTTCAAACTCTTCAACTCGATACAGCGCTCGTTGGGAACGTACTCGAGGCGGATGGTCGCAAAATCCGGAAAATCAGAAAACGGACAGATCGCCGTGAACTCGGTGATCTCGAAATTGATCTTGATCTCACTGCCGGGAAACTCGTACGCGAACGTGTCGAGCGGAAACAGATTCATCTCCGCTCGTGGTGTCGATTGAATATCAAGACATTGCTGGTTTGTTGGATTCATCGTTTTTAGTATGCAGGAGCGCGAGGGCTGCTGCCACCTCTATCGAAGAATTTGATCAGCACCAGTCCCGCGAGGAAGCCGCCGACGTGGGCCGCGTAAGCAACGCCACCTTCCTGGTTTCCGCCACCAAGAATACCGAGCCCGCTGATCAACTGGAACGCAAACCAGATCCCGATCGCGACATAAGCCGGTACGTCAGTCAAAAATCGGAAAAGGATCACCGTCACGCGCCGTCTTGGATGCAACAGAAGGTAACCGCCGAGCACACCCGAGATCGCGCCCGAAGCACCAAGACTCGGTACCAGCAACGCGCTTTCACTCGTCGCGAAGACGCCGGTCGTAAACACGTGGGCCAACGAGGCAATCACGCCGCATAACAAGTAGAAGATCACATACTTCACGTGGCCCAAGCGATCCTCGATATTGTCGCCGAAGATCCAGAGGAACAGCATGTTGCCGGCAAGGTGCATGAAGCCGCCGTGCATAAACATCGACGTGAATAACGTGAAGTAAACGGAACCAGGTGTTGGACCAAGACCGGGAATTACTATTCGTTGACCCATGTACTGGACTGCCCGCGCCGGAGTGACGATATCGTGGCCCTGAAGAATCTCCGCCGGCACGGTCGAAAACGAATACGTGAACTGGTCGTTACTGCCAAGCCCCTGCAAGACAACAAAGACAAAAATATTGAGCGCGATGATGGCATAGTTGACGATCGGCGTTATTTGCCTGTCAGTATTGTCGTCGTACAGCGGTAGAACCATGATCGGTCACCTCATGCAATTTTCCAGCCGCGAAGCTAACGTTAATCTGCGTTAATCCGCGGCTAAAGCAGTCTCGCGTGTTTTCAATAATTCGTAACCTTCCGAACGCGCGACGTAAGTAGCCGCCGTGATATCACCTGTGACATTCAACGTCGTGCGACACATGTCGAGTATTCGATCCACGCCCAGAATGATCGCGATCAACGCGGGGTTCACACCGATTGTCACGAGCACGCCGATGATAAATGGAATCGAGCCCGACGGAATACCCGCCGTGCCGATGCCGCCGAGTATCGCGAGATAAACGACCATTAGCTGTTGGCCCAACGACAGATCAACGCCCGCGAGCTGGGCCAGGAACAACACAGTCACGCCTTCGTACAGCGCGGTCCCGTTTTGATTTGCAGTCGCGCCGACAGTCAAAACGAAACTATTGATCTGCGGTGGCACGCCGAGGTTTTGTTCTGAAATTCGCAACGCTGTCGGCAGTGTCGCGTTCGATGACGACGTCGAAAACGCGGTCAACATCACCGTTTTTATGCGGCGGAAAAATTCGAGCGGCGAAATGCGCGACAGCAGATAAACCGAAAGCGAGTAAACACCGAACATGTGCAGGGACAAACCGATTAGCACGGTCGCGACAAACCACGCGAGCGCTTGTAGCAGGTCCAGGCCGAAACGTGCCGTGTTGTTGAATAACAGACACGCGACGGCGTATGGCGCAAACTTCATGATGATCTCGATGATCTTCGCAGTGATCTCGTAAACACCTTCGAGCACACGCAGCACCGGCCCGGTGACAGTCTCCGGAATCAGCGTGATCGCGATGCCGAGCATGAGCGCAAAGAACATGAGGTGCAGCATGTTCGCGTCTTCTTTTCCGGCTACTGCGTAGAACGGGTTCTTCGGAACGATCGTTTCCACAAAAGCCATCAACGGTTTTGGCGTCGCGGTGCTTGCCTGCTTGGCAGCTTCGACACTCTTCGTCGCGTCGTTCGCGTAACGTAACTGCAAGGCGGCTGCGGTGTTGGGATCGATGCGCTTGCCGGGCTTGATCGTGTTGGCGAGCGTGATGCCGATCACGGCTGAAATCGCTGAAATAATGAGACAGTAGCCGAATGATTTGATCCCCACGCGCCCTAGTTTGCGAATGTCGCCGATGCCTGCCACGCCGACCACGAGTGAAGAAAACACGAGCGGAACCACGATCATCAGCAGCAAGCGCAGGAATAGTTGGCCCACCGGCTGCGTGATGTTATCGACGATCCAGACGACCTTCGGATGATCACCGCCCAGAGCTTTATTAACAGAAATCCCCGCGATCACGCCGACCGCAAGACCGAGCAGGATCTTGGTGTGAAGCGGTATGCCTTTTGGCTTGTCTGGCGTCTCTTCGTCGAGATCGGTTCCTACTTCACGCTCGAACGCATCTCGCTCGATTCGGTTTGGGTTGTCTCTTTTTTCAGGCATGTGTGTGTTTGAGATTAGCGACCCCAGCGCAACTTGTCGCGCAGAACGTCGAAGTAGTTTCGATTGCTTGGCTGAATGAGATTGAACGTTGTGCGGCTCTTGCGAATTCTGACGTGGTCTGCAACCACTAATGGAAAACCAACCTGCCCGTCGAGCGTCAACGTTACGTCTTCCTTGTCTGTTTTTAGTAGTAACTCGATCTCCGCATCGTCAGGTACGACGATCGGACGATTCGAAAGCGTAAACGGGCAAATCGGAGTTATGACAACGGCATTCATCGAGGGAAAGATGACTGGTCCACCCGCGGAAAGATTGTAAGCAGTCGAGCCCGTGGGCGTTGAGACGATCAGACCGTCGGCACGAAACGAGTTGACGAACTGGCTGTTGAGATAAGCCTCGATCTCGATGATGCGCGCGAGTGCTGACTTATTGATCACGACGTCGTTCAGGACGCGGTTTGTCTTCGGCGGATCGTCGCCATGGCAGTGCTCGACTGCAAGCATGACGCGTCGATCGAGACGATAGTTTCCCGCGAGAATCGACTCAAGCGCGGTGTAAAGCTCTTCGATGCGAAACTCCGCGAGATAGCCGAGTCCGCCGTAGTTGATGCCGAGAACAGGAACTTCCTGATCGCCGATCATGCGCGCGGTGGCGATCATCGTGCCGTCGCCACCCAACACGAGCATTAAATCGACTTCGGCGGCGAGGTTTTCGTGCTCGAGCTGCGGGACCGGACAGCCGGTCTCGTGTTCGATGCGTTCGCGTTCGAGGTCTGGACCACCGACGAGCGTGATACCGCGCGCCGCCAGCCACGTAACCAGCTCGCAAATAGTCTTGAGTGCCTGAGGTTGATGCGGTTTAAGGACTATTCCTATCCGCTTGATTGACGACATGGTTGACGAGAGATAGTACACAAAAGGCACAAAGAAGAACACAAAAGGCACAAACTCCTCTTTGTGTTCTTGTTTGTGCCTTTTGTGTACTAACGGTTGTAAAACGCCAGGTATTCGATGTTGCCTTCTGCGCCTGCGATCGGCGATTCGATGACATGCTCGACCGTGAGTCCGAGTGTGCGTGCCGCGTCGTTAACCTCTTCAATAACGCGCGCGCGCTTTGCGGCGTCACGCACGACACCTCCGCCGCCAACTTCGCCACGCCCAACTTCAAACTGAGGCTTGATCAGCGTAACGATTGCTCCTCCATCGACGAGCAACGGCACTATCGCCGGCAAAACCTTTGTCGCAGAGATGAACGACACGTCCATCACCGCGAGATCAAACTTGATCGAGAAATCTTCCGGCGTCAGGTAACGGGCATTGACGCCTTCACGCACCTCAACCCGCGGATCGTTTCGCAAACGCCAATCGATCTGGTTGTGACCGACGTCTATGGCAACAACCGTCTTCGCGCCATGTTGCAACAGACAATCAGTAAACCCGCCCGTTGAAGCGCCAACGTCGAGACACGTCAGGCCCGCGACATCGATCTGAAACTCGCGCAGTGCTGCTTCGAGCTTCAGTCCGCCGCGCCCAACGTAACGACTCGTCGGATCATCGCCGCCCTTGATACGAATTGCTGAGTTTGGATCAAACTGGTAGGAAGGTTTTTCAACGCGCTGCTCGTCGACAAGCACGACGCCCGCCATGATCATCGCCTGCGCTTTTGTACGCGACTCAGCGAGACCTCGCTCGACCAGCAGTTTGTCTATTCGCTCACGCTTCACAGGATTAATATATCCTGCGAATCATGTCTACGCTCGTCTCGTCAAGGCCCTCGGTGTCTCGCTCAAGCTGAGATCCTTCGCGCAATCGTCACACAACCAAACGATGATCTGCGGCGCATCGGACCAGAAAAACGACGTCACTTTACTCGCCATCTTCACCGCATCGTCAACACGAAGTCGTTGCAAGGCTTGCAGGTAGAACACCCCATTGTAGAAATCACCATCAGCTCCCTCCTCGCGGTGAATACACTCCCGCTCACGAAACATCTGCCTCTTCATTGATGTTCACCATAACGCGCTTGCATCGCGCGGAAAAAGATCAGTTATTAAGTGTCGGGTTATTAATATGTGAGTTTAAACCAGGGACAACGTAGCGATGTGATGATGCCATTCGATCCAGATTCCGTCAACACATCTGTTTTACGGACGATCTGAACGGCGGCGTCGACCTTCGAAGATTTCGTCGAGGTTGGAAAGATCGCGATGGTTATAACGCTCTGCACGACGACGCTCGCGTCTGAGAACACGGCGTTCACGTCGTTCCTGCCATTGGTCGTAAAGCACTGCGTCGCGAATTTGTTGTAGCTGTTCTGCTTCGCTTGCCTGTCGCTCGTCACGATCGTCGAGAGGCTCGACTTTATCTTCTACCGGAACTGTTCTGTGCTTCGGCGCAGCTTTCGGAGTCACCGGCAGCGTAGTCTCAGCAACTTGTTCTTCTTCGGGACTCGGCGTGGCGCTCGGAGTACTCTCCGCAACAGCGACCGCCTCAGGCGTGACTTCCGGTTCAACAGCAAATTCGGTTGCAGTTTGAGGAGCATTGCGTAACTTCAGATACGAAGCCACGAGCGCCGACGCCGCGCCCAGCATCATCGCAATGGCGAAAGCGCCGCCGAGAAACCACTGGCGCCGGTGTCGCGCCTTCGCCTCAATCTTCTCCAAAGGCACGACGCGTCGCGCGGACAGTAGGGTTTGCTCGTCGTCGAAATGTGGCTCCACGTAATCCTTCATCATTAACCTCGAAACGTTTTGCAATCACGAGGCCAGACGGAAAGCGACTTGTTTTGGGGAGATTAGACGGGGAGAAAGGACGAAAAGCTTCCGATTTCGTGCACTAAAACCAAACCATTGCAGCAAATAGGCGCGAAAAGCACAAAACTCTTTTGTGTGACTTTTGTGCCGTTTTGTGGCTAATTCTTTCTTATTCCTTTTGTGGCCATGCGGCGATCGTCAAGGACTTCGACATTCTCACGGACGCGCGTGTAGATACCGTCCGCATCGAGGCCATACTTCGCCAGCAACAACTTCGCGTCGCCGTGCGTGATGAGGCGGTCCGGGATGCCCATGCGAACGACGCGCACCTGGTCCTGCAGACCGTTCTCTTCGAGCAACTCCATCACCGCGGATCCGAAACCACCGGCCAGGTATGCCTCTTCAACCGTGACGATCAATCGCTTGGTACGCGCGAGAGCCAGCAGTAACGGCGTGTCGAGTGGCTTCACGAAGCGAGCGTTGACAACAGTCGTCTCGATTCGATCTTTTGCGAGGCGGTCGGCTGCCGCGAGTGACGGGTGGACCATCGCGCCGTACGCAACGATAGCTACCTCACCACCATCGCGCAGTATCTCGCCCTTTCCGATTTCGAGTAGCTGCGGCTCGCGATCGATCGGAACACCGACGCCGTTGCCGCGCGGGTAACGCATGGCCGCCGGCCCAATGTGCTCCAGCATCGTAAACATCATGTCGCGCATCTCGCCTTCATCCTTCGGCGCCATCACGACGATGTTTGGAATCGGACGCAGATAAGCGATGTCGAGCAGGCCGTGATGCGTTTGTCCGTCGCCGCCCGCGATACCGCCGCGGTCGAGACAAAACTTCACATTCAGATCCTGAATACAGACGTCGTGTATCACCTGATCGAAACCGCGTTGCAGAAACGTCGAGTAGATCGCGCAGACGGGTTTCAATCCTTCGCACGACATACCCGCCGCAAACGTGACGCAGTGTTGCTCAGCGATGCCGACGTCGAATGAACGATCGGGAAACTGCTCGAGCGCTGTGCAAACGCCTGTGCCGTCAGGCATCGCGGCAGTCAACGCGACGACTTTCGGATCCTTCTCCATCAGCTCAGCGAGCGTGTTACCGAAGACAGTCGTGTACGTCGGAATTTTTGACGAGCTCTTGTGCGGTTTTCCGGTTTGAAGATCGAATGGGCCGGTCGCGTGCCAGCGATAGTAATCGGGCTCGACCTCCGGAAAGCCTTTTCCCTTCGTCGTCAGCGCGTGGACGATCACCGGGCCGTCTTTGATCTGTTTCGCTTCTTCAAACGCGGCGACAAGCGCGCGCGGATTGTGGCCATCGACGTAGCCGATGTACTTGAATCCGAGCTCGTTGACGAGGGCGCCAGGCAGTACCGCGGCAGCGATCATGTCTTTCATCGTCTTCGCTGCTTGATGCAGTCGCTCACCGACCGAAGGAATCGCGAGTAGCTTCTCTTCAACTTCGTCTTTGAATCTGTGATAGCCGTGCGCGCCACGGATGCGGTTGAGATAGCCGGTAAGCGCGCCGACAGCGGGCGCGATCGACATTTCATTGTCGTTCAGCACGACAATTAAACGGCTCTTCAAGTGACCGGCCTGGTTGATCGCTTCCATCGCCATGCCGCCCGCGAGTGAAGCATCCCCGATCAGCGCGACTACGTGGTGATCTTCGCCTTTGTGATCGCGTGCGATGGCCATGCCGAGTGCGGCGGAGAGCGACGTGGAGGCGTGTCCGGCGCCGAATGTGTCGTACTCAGATTCGTCGCGGCGCAGGAAACCGCTGATGCCGCCATACTGTTTGATCGTCGGCAGCAAGTCGCGGCGTCCGGTGAGAATTTTGTGCGCGTATGCCTGGTGGCCGACGTCCCAGACCAGTCGATCTTCTGGCGTATTGAACGCGTAATGCAGCGCCACGGCAAGCTCGACCGCGCCGAGTGACGCGCCGGTATGGCCGCCTACACGCGACATCGTTTCGAGTATGTAGTCGCGAATCTCGTCGGCGACGGTTCGAAGTTGATCAGGTGAAAGAGCGCGCAGGTCGGCTGGTGAGTTAATACTCTCGAGAACTGTCATCGTGGCCGCATTGTACTCCAATCAGTGGCATTGGCCGATTCACTTGGCGATATAAAGTACTCTGCTCAGTTCAGAGATGTCAATTTATTTTTCACGCGGCGGCGCAGCGGCGCAACGAAAAGCCGCGAACAGGAGTATCGTCGCCGCTGCGCGCCGTTGCGCCGCTGCGTGAGAAATCTTCCTTACGGTGCGCGACGGTGCAACCGGAGCACGGCGATCTCGGGGCGCACCCCAAACCGTAGCGGCAGACCAATCACGCCCGTGCCAGTCGAGACGTAGAGCTGAGTCTCACCACGTTGAAATAAGCCACGGGCGTATTTCAAATCCTGGGTGAATAGACTCGCGGGCGTGCCGAGAAACGGGAAATTCAATTGTCCACCGTGCGTGTGGCCACTCAGGATTAGCGACACGTTCTTCGTCTGATCGAAGTCGAGCACTGTCGGTTGATGCGAAAGCAGGATCGTCGGAGCGTTTGTCTTCAAACCCGAGAACGCGCGCGCCCAGTCGGTTGCGTTCCAGGACCAGTCGTCTATGCCGGATAACTGGAGTGAGTCAGAGCGTCGCTGGAGTGTGGTATGTGCGTTGTTCAGTACGGCTATGTGATGACGTTGCAGCGCGCGTGTTGTGAGCTCGGGATCGGTGTAGTGATCGTGATTACCGAGCACGGCCCACACACCCTCGGGCGCACTCAAGGTCGAGAGTGCTTCAGCACATGGCTCGATGTACCGACGGTACGTCGTGCTGTAGTCGCCAGTGAGCACGAACATGTCTGGCTTTGTCTGCTGCGCGAGATTGACCACGCGTCTGACTTCGCTGATTCCGAGGATGCGACTGTGATGAATGTCCGTGAGCTGAGTAATGCGAAAGCCTTCGAATGCCTGCGGCAGATCGCGGATGAAGATGTCGGTTTCGGAAATCAGATAATTGTAGGGCTCGATCAGCCGCGCATAAGCAGCGGTCGCCGAAACCGCAACGAGCGGCGCCGCAACCAGGCCGCGAACAAAGTCGCGACGCGTTAAAGAATTTCGCATGCGTGAGATTCTACTAAAACTTAAACGCGGATCTTCGCGGATAAACGCAGATCCGCGTTCATCTGCGTAAATCCGCGGCTCTTTACCTCTTTCCTTGACAATCCGCGGCTCGCGACTAGAATTGGTCTTCGCCTGTTTGAGGCACGGAGATGTGGCCGAGTGGCTGAAGGCGGCGGTTTGCTAAACCGTTAAGGGTCAAAAGCCCTTCACAGGTTCGAATCCTGTCATCTCCGCCAGTTATTTTCCGCTCAGAATGTCAGTTCGCGTTCGCTTCGCACCATCACCCACGGGCTACCTGCATATCGGCGCCGCCCGTTCGGCCCTTTTCAATTGGCTCTACGCACGAAAAACCGGCGGTAAGTTTCTCCTTCGAATCGAAGACACCGATCTCCAGCGGTCAACTGAAGAATCAACGCGCTCTATCATCGAAGGTCTCGAGTGGCTCGGACTCGACTACGACGAAGATCTTGTCTTCCAGTCAGCAAACGCGCCCGCGCATCGCGCTGCCGCCAATCGCCTGCTCGAGGAAGGCAAGGCGTATCGCGACTTCACTCCGAAAGAGCAACGCGCGGACAATTCAGTTAAAGAAGACATCTCGCAACGCGCGCGCGCTCAGTCTATGGAGGGCACGGACCAGCGCAGCAATCCGTATCGCGATCTGCCGAAAGAAGAATCCGATCGACGCGCTGCCGCGGGCGAGCCGTTTGCCGTACGCTTGAAAGTTCCGCCCGAAGGCCAGACGAAATTCGACGACATCGTCTACGGTCCGCAGGAGCGCAGTCACACGGAGATCGAGGATCTCGTTCTACTTCGTTCCGATGGTCACCCGCTTTATAACTTGTCAGTCGTGATTGACGACATCGCGATGGGCATCACGCACGTGATCCGCGGGCAGGACCATCTCACCAACACACACAAGCAGATTTTGCTTTACGAAGCACTCGGCGCGGCGGTGCCGCGGTTTGCGCACCTGCCGCTGATACTCGCGCCGAACAAAGGCAAGCTCTCGAAACGCAAACACGGCGAGGTCGTTTCGCTCACGACGTATCGCGATCGTGGTTTTGTGCCGGCCGCTTTTCGAAACTTTCTCGCCCTCCTTGGCTGGGCGCCGCCGGAAGGCAAGGAAGTGCTCAGTAAAGAAGAGTTGGTCGAGTATTTCTCGCTCGAAGGCATCGGGCGCGCGAATGCCATTTTTAACTTCCAGGAGAACGATCCGCGCCGCTGGACCGACGACAAAGCGCTGTGGATGAACGCGGAGTACATCCGGACGATGCCGCTCGACGAGTTGTTGCCGATGGTAAAAGCGGAGTTGCGCGCGAACAAACTCTGGCGCGAAGAGTATGATGATGACGACAGTGAGTGGTTTCGTAAGACTGTCGATCTGATTCGACAGCGTTATTTCACGCTGAAAGATTTCTCGGAACAGGGCCGCGCATATTTTTCTGACGATTTCGATTTCGACGAGGCGGCAGTCAACAAGAACTTGCGCAAGGAATCGCGCTTGCGAGAGCTACTGAAGGGTCTCGCCGACAAGCTGGAAAGTGTCGAGCCGTTCAACGTTGAGACAGCGGAAGCAGCATTGCGGGAGTTTGCTGACGAAGCTGGAGTGAAGGCTGGGTTGCTGATCAACGGAGCACGCACGATGCTCACGGGACAGGCTGTTGGACCATCAATGTTCGAGATCTTCGATGTGATCGGCCGCGATGCATCAGTGCAAAGACTAAGAAGTGGCATACCGTGGTAAGGGAGTTAATTGATGCTTAAAGTATTCGCCTTGATCCTTCTGACGTGCGGAGTTGTTGCGGCTCAGAATTCCAATTCTTCAACCACAACCGAGCGGCAGAGAAAGACAAACACGAATCGAGCGGAGGCACCCGCTCCCGCTCCTCCAAAGAAGGCGCCTGCACCCGCATCAACAGCGCAGGAGCCAGGCTCCGAAGGCGTGCTCGCCGCATTTAACACACTGCTCGACGGCATCCGGCACGCAAGCGTCGATGAAGTCATGAGCGCTTACTGGAACAACCCGCGGCTCAATCTCTTCAACTATAACGGCTCCGTTACGAAGGGTTGGGAACAGGTCAAGAAGAATCGCGAGAGCTCGTATCCCGAGATCAAAGACGTGAAGCTCGAGGTGCGAGATGTGTCAGTGACGATGCTCGGGCAAACGGGTGCGGTCGTTACGTGCCAGTGGAAGCAGTCGCAGACTTACAAAGGCTCGCCGGAGACTGTTTCGGGCCGGATGACGCTCGTGTTCAAACGCATCGGCAACGCCTGGAAAGCGATTCACCTACACTCATCAACCGACACGCCAAACCCCGCAGTGGTGCCGCCGTCCGAGCAGCCAGTCGCGTCACCTACACCATAGGTCTGGTCCACAGATTACGCAGATTCTTTATCAAATCTGTGTAATCTGTGGATAAACCTGCTGCGGCAATCAGAATTAGAAACGGGAATAACTCAACCGTATATCGTGGTTCGGGGTTTTCGAGGGTCGCAAAAAATCCGAGCCGCAAGAAGATCATTAGCTCAGCAAGCAGTAACCATCTTTTCTCGTTCTGACGCCACAACAACCACCCACCAATCACACCCAACAGCGTGTAAATCCCTGTCAATCCGGCGAACAGGGGCAACCAGTATTGCTGGTGAATATCGTGATCGAGATCGTCGAGCGGCAAGAGTTCGCCGTTGAACGGGTAGTACTGCGAGTGCGTGTCAAACCACAACGTCATCGCACGCTTCAAAGGCAATTTAATGTAGTAACGAAGGGGAGAACGTACGACTCGTTCCTGCCCGATTTGCGCGAAGCCAGCGTCGATATCAGGCGTCATCTCAACGTTAGCGTCCGCCGGCTCGGGATTTTCCTCCGGCTCCGGCTCTTCTTCCGGTTGCTCTTCTTCATCACCAGACGAATCATCGCTCTGATCGTCGGGGGATTGTTGTTCGTCAGCCTCGTCGCCGTCCGGATGATTGTATTTCTCGAACAGTGCAGCAACTCGGTCGCGTTCCTCCTTCGAGTCAAACGCGCGCGCCGGAAAATCCTCTACATGAATCTGTCGCGTGTCCATCGCCCAAAGCGCTGGAGCGACGTAGCGCTGATCGTCGAGCCACGTCCGCACCCACAGCAAATAACCGCGTGGCACAAACTCCCCCGGCATCTCCGCATGGGCAGGCGAGAGCGGCTGAAACACGTGGAACAGGCGTCGATTTCGGATGGTCCACGGCACGAGGACGAGACAGAAAGCTAATGAGAAGATAGCCGCTTGAAGAGTCGCTTCACGAAACTTGCGCAAATTCGAGAGCATCAGCGTGAGCCCAATCGCTGCAGCAAAGAGACCGCTGTCCGGACGAAACAAGACGGCGAGGCCTGCGATCAAACCAGTCACGATCCACCACGTGATAACTCGTTTCCGCACCGTCGCCTGGAACGCAAACGTCGCTGTCAGCACCATCGCGACGGCGAGAAAATTTGTCGGCACTTCGGTGAGGATTGTCGCGACGTAGATGGCTGTGAACGGACACACCGCGGCAAGCCCAAGCGCGATCATCGCCGCCCATTGTTTCCGTGACCACGCAAATACGACGAGCGCGATCAAGATACACGTGCCAGTATCAATCACAGCCTGGGCCACACGCACGGCCGTGTTATTGCCGTGACCAAAGCTCGAATAAATCGCAGCAATGAAAAGCGGATAACCCGGAAGCCGGATCAACGTCGACGTGTAAGGCGCCTGGCTCTCAATGGAATAGACGTGCTGTTCGAGTACGTTGCGCGCGATCTGTGAATAGACTCGCCCGTCATCCGGCTCGTCGTTAGGCAGGCGCAACGCGATAAATAAGCGAAAGCCGAGAGCGACGAGCAGCAGCAGAGCGTAAACAAATCTCTTTTTCGAATCTGCGTTCATCCACGGAATCTGCGGCCAGGATCTACGGCCCCGCCTCGGCCGTAGCCTTCCTTTCGAGCTTGCCCCACCCAACAACCGGCCCACGAATCGCCATCGCCACTGACTTAATCATCACGTAATACATCACCTGCCGGTAACAGAACCGCTGCAGGAACAACCACCACAACAAACTCCAACGCTCGCGTCGCTCCAGCAAAAACGCAAACCACGCCGACACCCAATCGATCGCGAGAAACAACGCGTAGTAAAGAATCACCTGCTGCAAGTTTGTCGACGAGTATTCCGGCCCCTGTTGCCACCGATCGATCGCGCTCGACACGAGCACGTAGATCAACATCAGATCCATCACCGGCGAAATCAACGGAAACAGAATCTGAAAGATCCAAACGTTCGGCATCGCGACAAACCCGAGCGCGCCATAACGCGGACGCAACAGCGCGTCGCGATGCTTCCACATGCACTGCAACGTCCCGTACGCCCAACGGAACCGTTGCTTCGCGAGCGAGCGAAGATTGTGGGGCGCTTCCGTCCACGCGATCGCCGTCTCTTCATAACCAATGGTGTAACCGAGCCGCCTGATCCGCAGCGTTAGATCCTGATCTTCAGCCAGCGTGTCTGACGGAAAACCACCAGCTTCGATCAAGAGATCCCTGCGCCATGCACCGACAGCGCCCGGCACAACCGTGATGCAATTCAAACTAGCAAACGCGCGACGGTCCATGTTCTGCGCGGTGATGTATTCGAGCGCCTGCCAACGTGTGACGAGATTCACACGATTGCCAACCTTCGCATTGCCGGCAATCGCGCCGAGATGTTTGTCGTAAAACCTGTGCGCAAGCGCGCCGACCGTCTGTGGTGCGAACAACGTGTCAGCATCGAGCGCAATAACGATCTCGCCGCGCGCGTAGCGCAGACCGGTGTTGAGCGCCGCCGCCTTGCCCGCATTCGCAACCGTGAAGAGCCTCACGCGCTCTTCAGTCGCGAATTTCTCAGCCACAACTTTGCTCGTCGCATCCTGCGAACCGTCGTCGACGACGATGATCTCGTAAGCGGAATAATCTGAAGCAAGCAGACTGCGGATCGTGTTTTCGATCACGAGCTGTTCGTTGTACGCCGGAACGATGATCGAAACGAACGGCGCGTAATCGCTGCCCGCGTGAATGCGTTCGCGATGGTACGATCTGAACCACTGTCCGACCGCGAGTGAGCCGATAAACAACAAGCGCGCCAGACCGAGCAGGATTCCGATCAAAAAGATCCACTGCAACACCCAACTGCCTGTGGATAAAAAGAAAAATGTGATCGCATCAGCGCGCGTGAACACGCGTTGGTTCGGCGGGATCACCGGCATGACCTGGTCTCGCGAGAATCCACCGAGATCAGATATCGGAACAAACCGAAACCCGCGCGCTTTCAACTCGTGAATCAAACGCGGCAACGCTTCAACTGTCGCTGAACGATCGCCACCCGAATCGTGTAGCAAAACAACTTCGCCACGTGTTTCCGGATTCGTGTCCGTCGCGCGATCGATCGTGCGTTGAACGATTTGATCCGCCGTTACGGGAAGTTGCCAGTCGTCAGGATCGATACGCACACCAACTATCACGTAACCGAGATTCTGCGCGACGAGCGCAGGCTCAACTTCCTGCGGCTTGTCAGCTTCTGCGTCACCGAAATACGGCGGACGAAACAGCACCGTCGATCGTCCGGTTACCGACTCGATCAAACGCTGCGTCGCATTCAACTCGAGCTCAGTCAACGACAACGGAATTTCGCCGAGGTTCGGATGCGTGAACGAGTGGTTGCCGATCTCGTGGCCCTCGGCCATGATGCGCCGCATGAGATCCGGATACGCCTGGCCGTTCTTGCCGATGATGAAGAATGTTGCGGGAACGTTTTCGCGTTTGAGGATGTCGAGAATCGCCGGCGTCCAGCGCGGATCAGGACCATCGTCAAACGTTAGCGCGAGCATGCCGGGACGATCGCCAGTTCGTTGCACGACGTACGACGACGGCAACGCAGTGAATTGTTCCGAGTTGATAAAGCCACTCGAATCAGACGCCAGATCGCGCGCGCCCTTCTGCGGCCGCGACATCACTTTCAACAGCTCGCCATTGCCTTCGAAGTCGACTTCGTAACCATAGTTGATCGTGCGCAGTGCGTCAGGCGAGCTGTTCTGCGTGCCGAGGATGGACCACACTGACGGATCTTCAGATCCGAGTCGCCAGATTCCGAAACCCGCCGGCTTGTAACCACTCGCCGCTCGCATCTGGTTGTAAGCCGTGACGCCGTCGAGAAACCACACCTTGTGATGCGACTGATCTTCTTCGTCGTATTCGAAATAAGGATTGCGCGAGGCAGAATCGAAACTCGGCGCGGCGCTCGACTCGCGGGCATTGATCAGCGCTTCCTGAAAGGTGACTTCGTCGGCGGTGTTGGACGCATCGCTCCAGTTATAGCCGTAGTTGCCGAGCGCGATGATGGTCTTCGCCGAATCGAGGTCGTGCATGCGCTTGATGAGGTTTTGTTCGAACCAGTCCTGCGCTGCAACCGGGCCCGCGTCGCTGCCGGTCCAGTGCTGATCGTAAGCCATCAGGATCAGGTAATCGGTCGCGGCGGAGTACGATTTGTAGTTCCAGTCAGGGTTGTCGAAAGGCACCGCCTGGACGACTAACAAACCCTTCGCGGCAAACGTCGCGTGCAGCTCCTGCATGAACGTTAGCAGGTTGGCTTGCGCAGAGGCGGGCGGCTCTTCGAAGTCGACGCAGATGCCCGCAAACTTGTTGTCCTGCACGAATGACGTGAGCGCGTTGATGAGTTGTTGCCGGTGCGGCTCGTCGGCGATGGTGCGTGCGAGCAGGTCGCTTTGCCATTTCTCGTTAACGACATTCTGCACCATCGGCAGGATGCGCACTTCCGGTCGCGTGACGCGAATCCAGTTGAGCGCGGGAATGTGAACGTCGGTGGCGAGCGGGTTCGAGCTATCGTCTTGCAAGTGCGACCACTCCGCGACGACCCAGTCAAGATGATCGAGATTTCGTTTGAGCGATTCGTAGCTCGACTCGTCCCAGTTGATAAAAAAGCCGACTGACAACGGGCGCGTTGCGGGAACAACGGGCGCCGGGACAGCCGGCGGCGCGGGAACCACGGGAAGGTGCGAGCGGCGCCTGGCCGGAACGACGTATTTCGTGGTGGCGAGTGCGTGTTGCAACTCGGCTTGCGCGCGCTTCGCCTTGCGTTCACTCGGATTCGCGGGAAGATTTGGCGGCTTTGGTCTCAGGTCTGTCGTGCGCGGGAGGTTTGGGATCGGTCGCAGGTTGAAGCTGGGCAGGACCGGATTCGCAAACACGCTGACAATGAAGACGATTGCGAGCGCCGTTACGAGAACTGAAAGTGCGAGCCATATACGACGCACGCGCCGCCAGCGGCGGCCGTGGGGGTCATGGAAAACGGGAGATTCCGAGGTTGACAAGTCGCACCTCTCGGCAGGAGCTTGCCACAAAAATTCGTGAGCCACTGCGGCAGGTAAACACGAGTGGCACCCGGTAATCTTTCAATCTTTTGCGTTTTTTTGGTGGGCAGTGAAAAAGCCGTCCACGACGATACGCCGTGGACGGCTTCGGTGAACTGTTGGGATTGGCCTGATGGCTACTGTGTGCAACTCGAAAGGAGGAGCACTATGCAGTGAGACTTCGGAACCAGAATCCTAACGGTTTATCTGGTTCAGAGGTCAGGCCGCAGCCACCTCACTGTGATAAGAACTCATAAATTTTAGAATCACCTCCTTTCCAGTGTTGCAAGCGATGATAAAACACGAGAGCGCAAGCGTCAACCAGTAATTTTAGCTAATTAAATGTCCTCGAACGTACACGCTCGATGGGTGTTCTATACCGAAGAAGTAAGCGAGCTCGCGATAGTCACCGCAATCGTGAATGACGAAGTCAGCGATCTTCCCGGCTTCGAGTGATCCGAGTTGTGCGCCGCGATTCAAACTGTACGCAGCGTTGATTGTCACGGCTGTGATTCCTTCAGCCGGAATCATCTTCATGTGTGTTGAAGCGAGCGAGAGGATCATCGGGATTGAAGGTGTCGGTGAAGATCCGGGATTGAAGTCAGTCGCGAGCACGATAGCGAGCCCGGCATCGATCATCTCGCGCGCCGCCGGATAGCGCGTCGATCCGAGCGCATAAACAGATCCGGGCAACAACACTGGCTGCACGTTCGCGTTTTTCAACGCCGCAATTCCCGCGGCGTCTGTGTGTTCGAGATGATCGGCAGTAACTGTTCCGAGTTCTGCTGCCAATTGTGCGCCACCTGAAAGCGACAGCTGATCCGCATGTATTCGCAAACCCATTCCGTGACATCGCGCCGCAGATAGAATCTTCCATGCTTCGTCAGTTGTGAACACTTTCTGCTCGCAGAACACGTCGCAGAACTCCGCGAGTTTCTCGTTCGCGACCGCCGGCAGCATCTCATCGATGATCAACTTGATGTAATCGTCGCGTCGTGAGCGATACTCGGCAGGGATGCTGTGCGCGCCGAGGAAAGTCGGCACGTAACGCAAAGAAGTTTCGCTGCCGAGACGTTTGATAACGCGCAGGATCTTGAGCTCGTCTTCGAGTGATAATCCGTAACCAGACTTCGCTTCGATCGTCGTTGTGCCTGAGCGTAAAAACCAGTCGCTGTAAGTCCAGCACTCATACGTCAACACTTCCTCATACATCGCCCGCGTCGCGTTCACAGTGGACTGAATCCCACCACCACGCGCCGCAATCTCTTCGTACGTCGCGCCTTTGCTGCGCTCTTCAAACTCATTAACACGCGTGCCGCCGAAGACCGGATGCGTGTGCGCATCAACAAACCCCGGCAACACAACCTTCTCGAGCGCGTCCACGACTTCAGTCTCGCTGTCGATCAGTAACTCGATCTCATCTCGACTGCCGACGCTCTCAATCACTCCATCACGCACAAACATGCCGCCGTTGGGAATAATCCCGAGCTCACGCAACTCCGGACCGACGCGCGGGCGTGCTGGTCCAGCCAGCGTCACGAGCTGCGAACAGTTAACAACCGCTAACGTCTTACTTTCTTTTTCTGAGGACATAGAGCGCGACGCCGACGACATTAGCTACCACGACAGTAATGATGATCTTCAGACCAAACGATCGAAGATCACCCACGTCAGTGATTGGAACGATCGCATAACGAATGTAGATCAGAGTGACGATAAATCCGGACGCACACGCGATCTTGAGCCACCACGGAGCTTTGACCCCCAGGGCCTTCATTCCAAACAGCGGAATTGCAAACAGGACCAGGTACGTGAGTGCGTAGAAAACTCCGCCGGCATTGTCGATGAGTTGAAACGCTTCGTGCGCGTGTACACCACTCAGGCTTGCTGCACCGATCACCAACGTCACTACGCCGACAAATAAAATCGAGTTGATTGGCGTTTTGTACGTCGCGTGCAGCCGGCTAAACCAGGCGGGCAACAGTCGATCCCAGCCCGCCACCATCGGCAGACGCGTGTTGCCGACGAAATAGAGACTCATCAGCGCTATTGTGCGAACGGCGATGCCGAGGATCGCGATGGAACCGATTGCTCCAACCCAGCCCAGAGAACCAAATCCGATCGAAAGCACCTGCGGAATCGGTCCGATCACATCGATGTGATCGCGCGGAATAAATGCGACCACTGAGCTCGTGCCCAGGATAAACATCAACGCGATTATCGGCGCCGAGATCACAACTGAACGCGCGATGTTCTTTGCCGGTGAACGTGTTTCACCCGCGGCGATTGCGATGTATTCGAATCCCGTCAAAGCGCCGAGTGCGAGTTTGCTGCCGACGTTGACGTTGTATTCAGAGAAGGTCGGAAGCTGGACCGTAAACGGTTCGTACGGTCCTCCGAGTGCGCGAGATAGGGCGAACAGCGGCAACAAGATCAAGACTGCAAAGGTGATCATGTGCACGATTCCGCCGACATTGTGAACCCACTTGCCAAGCGCCAGGCCTCGTGTAGCCGCGGCAACCATTGCGGCCACCAGGAAGAAACTGATCAGCATGTTCATACTCATGCTGTCTCTGATCCATGCCGCGGATGTTCCGATGGCGTAAGAAAAGTTTGTGGTCACAACCAATCCGGTGCCTGCGAGGATCGTGATGGCAAAGACCCAGAGGTTCCACCCAACCATGAACGCCACGAAATCGTTGAACGCCAGTTTGGACCATTGATACAGCCCGCCCTCGTATGGCATCAGACGATTGAGAAAGATCACGGCGACCGCGAGTGGCACGTAAAACGTGACGATAGCGAGGATCCAGAATGCGCTCTGCTGGCTACCTAACCGCGCCGCCCAACCGACCCAGAATGTTCCGACGACGAAAACAACCTGCGTCAGAACGAGGTCAAACAATCCGAGCTCTTTTTTGAAGACTGCACTGCGAGCTTCAACATCACGCTCGAGCTCAGTTACGGTCGGCGAGGTATTGGTTTCAGTGTTCATCGGCGCTCTTCAGTACACAATAGGCACAAAAGAACAAAGGCACAAAATCAGAAACGCATTTATATGCCTTTTGTGCTTTTTGTGTACTCACTGTCCAGCCATTGGACCACATCTGAACGCATTTCGGGAACAATTTCATGCGTCGCGTCATAAGACCGAAAAGTAACGGAGCGCGCCCGTGTCTTCAGTTGTCGTTCGTAATCGCGCACACGTTCAGGTGTGTAGAACTCATCCCGTGTGCCGGTGATATGCAGCACGTCAAAATCTGCCTCGCGATATGTCGGACTCGTTTCCCAGTCGCCCGGAATGCCGCCGCAAATGCCAACAACTCCGCGTAGACGATCGGTATGCGTGAAAGCGAAGCGATAGTTGAGGGCGCACGACTGCGAGAAGCCGAGCAGAAAAACGCGTTTCGGATCGGCGAAGCCCTCGTCAGTCAACGTCTCGATCAGATCGATAAGCGCGTGATGATGAAGTGCGACCGACTCCTCGGTACGAAAGTTTGTCAACCAGCCGAAACCGAAGCGCATTGGACCACCAGCTTCGCGCGGTTCTCGCATGTGCTGGTGAAACCCCTGCAGCGACGCAATCGCGAATCCCTCCGGCGCCATTAGCACGGCTTCGCGCATCATGTAACGCTTGTTCGCGCCATAACCGTGCAGCGCGATCAGCAGCGGCGCCGGCGAGACGGAGCCGGGACGCAGATCGTAATAGAGGTTGATGCGTGCTTCCAGAATTCGATCGGTTTGGGTCATATCAGTTTCCACAGATTACGCAGATTACACCGATTTAAGGTAGGATGACTTAAACTTTTCTTAGCGAGGTGCAGTGATGAAATTTCCGGGTGGATTTAACATCGAACAGATGATGAAGCAGGCGCAGTCGATGCAGCAGAAGATGCAGAAGGAGATGGATGAGCTGATCGTGGATGCTTCAGCGGGTGGCGGCGTCGTAACGGTGCAGATGAAAGGCAATCATGAAATCGTAGCGCTCAAAATCGATCCGGAAGCGGTCAAGGACGGCGACGTCGAGATGCTCCAGGACATGATCCTCGCGGCGATTAACGAAGCGAACCGGAAAGTTGATGAAGCGATGAAGGGCAAGCTGGGCGGGATGTTACCGCCGGGTCTGGGCGGCTTGTTTGGCTAATTGATCAGCGATGTTGGAATACGCCGAACCAGTCACCAAATTAATCGACGAACTGAAGCGCCTGCCGAGCATTGGCCACAAGTCAGCGCAGCGGCTGGCGTTTCATATCATGCGCGCGCCTGAGGCCGATCTCGAGCGGTTGATTGCGGCGCTGCGTGAAGTGAAACAGAAGATCGTTCTCTGCTCGATCTGCAACAACCTGACTGAAGTTAATCCGTGCCGGTTTTGTGCGTCGCCGACGCGCGATCATTCAGTGATCTGTGTGGTTGAAGAGCCGCATAGTTTAGTTGCAGTCGAGAAGACGCGGAGTTTTAAAGGCGTCTATCACGTACTGCACGGGAGTCTTTCACCGATTCGCCACATTGGACCAAGCGAGCTCCAGTTAGAGAATCTCCTGCCGCGCTTGAAACCGGAAAATAACGATGGAGTGGCTGTTCGAGAGGTAATACTCGCCACAAACCCCACGACGGAAGGCGAAGCCACAGCGAACTACATCAGTCGTCTATTGAAACCTCTGGGCTTAAGAGTGACGCGAATCGCGATGGGAATGCCGGTGGGAAGCGACCTCGAATATGTTGACGAGGTCACGATGGATAAAGCGCTCGCCAACCGGCATGAAATATGATCCGCGTTTATCCGCGTAAATCCGCGGATAATTAAAAACGTACGTGTTCAGGCGTGACGCCTTCTTTACACTCCGTACAATCCTGATCGCTCTCGTACATGTTCACATCGAAATCCATCAACGACTTGATCGGTCCGCCCTCGACTTCATCCGGCGCCGTGTCGAAACGCACGATCGCGCCGCAGCCGATGATCCTCGCACCGAGCGACTTCACGAGCTCAATTGTCTCTTCGATTGCGTGACCGCTGCGAATGATGTCGTCAACAATGATGCACGGATTAACTTCGCCCTTTTGCACGTATTGACGAAACTGCCGCTTGTTCTGCTCCTGCTCAGCCCAGTAAATCTGTTCGGCGTTGAGCGCATCGCGCACACCAAACGCCACCGGAATACCGCCTGAGCTCGGACTGATAATCGAGACTTTCGGCAACTGGCTCGAGATGTCCTTCTCAAGTCGAAACTTGCGGCTTAGAGCGACGGCCAGCACCCGCGCCGTGTCGTAATAGCGAAAGGCGAGTGGCATCTGAAAATAGTGTGGCGAGTGCTTGCCATTCGGGTAAATGAAGTGGCCCTCGCGAAACGCTCCGGTGCGCTTCAGAATCTGCATTACAGCATCTTGGGAAGGAATCAGCTCGACCATGCGGTTCTCCTGTTTTGTTGGCTGGGCGATTTTCGGTGCGCAGCATACATCAATTCACTCCGTTTTCGCAGCACGCTCGATATAAGTTCGCTGGTCGCGCGGCAAACCTTCCGGTAAAGCGTCGATCGCGAACCACTCCGCACGCTCCACTTCCATCGTATGCGATCTAACCTGCGCATTAGCACGCGCGCGAAACAACACTTCCACCTGCTTCGGTTTTTTGAAAGATCGCACTGCCAACACTTTCACATCGTCAACTTCCAACGCGATCTCTTCGCGCAGCTCGCGTCGCAGTGCTTCGATTGGCTGTTCGCCCGCCTCCAAAAAACCACCGGGGCAACCCCAGCCACTGCCCGCGCGGAAGCGGTGTTTTAAAAGCAGCACTTCGCCTTTGTCGTTGAAGATCACGGCGCCGGCCGTGACGGTAAAGCGCGCGTGCGCGAGACGCATCGTCCAGCGACGCATTCGTGACGGGAGTTTTCGCCAGACTCGGCTGATGAGATTCTGAAAGTTGGCCACCGGCAAACACTAATAACACGGATTTCGTGTACAATGCCCTCCGTCATGGCAGCAACTGAAACCGTCGCCGTCCCCAAGCGAATCACGAATGCACAGACCGTCTGCAACGAGAAGAACGAAAAGGGAAAACTCTGCAACGGTCACTTGAAGCAGTTGCGAACCGCCGGCGAAGCCGCCGAGATTCACCTGCGCGGAGATGACGTGCTGTTCAAGTGCCAGACGTGCGGCACGCTTTACATGGGACCGCCGCTGGGCCACGTGCGCGATCCGCACAAGCAGCACCGGTTTGTTGAAGCTGAGTTGCAGGCGTTGTTACAGGCGGCAGGCGGCACGTTGCCGGTGATCAAGAGGGATGAAGCGCGCGGCGTTTACATAATGATCGAGACCGAGGTCGGCGATCATGGTCACGCTCCTGCGAAGCCTGCGCCCGCAAAAGCCGCGGCGCCCGCAGCAGCAGCGCCGAAAGCCGCAGCACCTAAACCTGCGGCGCCTACGAAACCGGCAGGAGGACACAAACTCGGCGAGAATCCTAATCGGCAACTGTTCAAGCGCACGACGTATGCCGGTTATAAAGATACCGGGCCGGTCGCAGGTGAGACTTTCGAACAGAAGGTCGCGCGGTTGAAGGCGTTGTCGGCAGCGGCAAAACAACGCGCTGAAGAAGGTGGTGAAGCGCCGTCTGCGGCCGAGGTTACTGAGGTCTTGCAGGAGCTCGCACCCGATCAGGAGATTCCGCCACACACACCTCCGGCGGCGTCATCAGCACCGACGCACAAGCCGACGGGCGATGCTGATCGCTCATTGTTTAAGCGCTCAACTTACTGCGGTGTTGTCGATACAGGTCCCGTTCCCGGCGAGTCATTCCAACAAAAAGTTGCGCGATTAGCAGCACTCTCAGCTGCCGCGAAGCAACGATCCGAAGGCGGGTAACACGGATAAAAATCCGATTTAAAATCCGTGTAATCTGTGGCTAGAATTTCTCCGTGACAGTCAGGCCGTCAGTGGCGACTTTCCAGTTGAGCACTTCCACGCCTTGTTCAGCAGCCAGTGCAGCTTCAACATCCGCGCGGCGTCCGGATTTGCATAAGAAAGCGATGCATCCGCCGCCGCCCGCACCGCAAACTTTCGCCGCCTCAGCACCGTTCGCGAGCGCCTTTTCAACCAGCATATCCATCTGCGGCGTCGTGATCGTCGGCGCGAGTCGTTTGCGAACCGGGTAAGCCTTCTTCATCACATCCGTAACGCGATCCCAATCGTCAGCCACCAGCGCGTCTCGCAGATTGCGCGCGGAGTCACGAATCGCGTCAAACAATTCAAACAACTCCGGATCGCCGTCGATATGTCGCTTGTAAATCTCCCAATTGTTAATTCCGGAAAGCCGCGGCTCACCCGTATAGCAGATCGCGATTCGCTTTTCGAGCTCCTCGGTGTTGATGTCGAGCGACTCTCGCTCGATTCCGTCAGCATTGAAATGCATGCACAACACACCACCAAACAGCGGCGGATAGTAATCCTGAAAACCAGCCGGCACCTTGATCACAGTCGATTCAACATTCGCCGCGATCGTTACAAACTTTCGTTCGTCGTAACGATTACCAACGAGACGATTCAACGCACCGATACAAGCAATCGCAAGCGCCGAAGAACCTCCGAGTCCCGCGCCCGCGGGTACAGTCGCTTCCGCAACGAGATGAAAACCAGTCGTCGGTTTGAAGAAGTGGACCAGCTTCGAAACGAGCTCGAGTCGCTCTTCCTGTAAAAGATCTTCAATTGCTGAAAGGTGTGTTTCGAAGGAGACTTTCCGGTCACGCGATTCCAAAACTATGCGGCCATCGTCGTTCGTCTCGATACGGCAGCGTGCTTGAAGCGAAAGTGCAAAATTGACTGTTGTGGCGCCTGGATGGAAAAGGTAAAGAGGCCAGATATCGATTGTGCCACCTTCGAGGTCAACACGCGGGGGTGCGGAAGATTCAATTATCATAAGTTACGCAAGTTAGCACAGATTAACGCGGATTTGATAAAGCGATTTATACGGATCAGTCAGCATCGCTTTCGGGTTTCTTTTGATCGGTACGTCTTGGATGTTTAAACGGGATGTGTTCCTGCAACTCCTCTTTCAGATCCTGAAACTTTTCGCTGGCGGCGTGTTCAAGCTCCTGGAGCCGTTCGGGATTGGCCTCTTCCATCTTCGGTGAAAGCCAGTATCTCTCAATTAAATAGAACCCGACGATTCCCAGCAGCACGATCACCAGCAAAACTTTTCCGAGTCGCTGGAAGTCGCCGATCAAACCCATCACTGCGCCGCTGAAAAAGTAACCCGCACCCGCGAGCACGAAAACCCACAGAAAACAACTCGCAAACGACAGCACCAGGAACCGTAAATACGGCATCCGCCCGACGCCATAAAACACGCACGACGCCCAGCGCAGCCCATAAATGTATTTGGAAAGAAAAATCGAGAGCGGCCCGAATTTGTTCGTCAGTCGCTGCAATCTCGGCTGCGCGGCGCGGTAAAAACGAAATTCCCTGACGCCTTCGCAGAACCCACGCCCGGCGAAATACGCAATGTTATCGCTCAAACACCCGCCCACCGTTCCCCAGATCAGCACCTGCGCAAAGCTGTACGGTCCGAAAAACGCGCTGTGAGCAAGCACACCCGCCAAAAGGAGCGTGATGTCTCCCTCCACCATGACGAGAATGAAAACCGCGTAAAGCCCGTACTGAAACAGCAGATCGTTAAGAAAGTCGAGGTGCATGAAGAAACCAGACTATGAAACCTTCAAACTATGAAAGCCAGGAAACAAAAGATCAGCCGTTGGCGGCTGACAGAATAAACTGGAGGGCTTATTGTTGACTACTACTCTTCCGGTTCTTCCTCCTGGGGAGGCTTCACTACAAGAACCGGACATGATGCATGTCGCACTACTGACTCGGCCGTCGAACCAAAAAGGATCCGTCCCAGTCCAGTCCGCCCGTGCGACGCAATAACTATCAAATCGACGTCGCGCTCTTTCGCGACGCGAACAATTTCCGACGCTGCTTCACCGTGGACGACGAGTTCTTCCACGTCGAGTCCTGCACACTCGTCACATTCAGCAAGCTTGGGTAGTTCACGCTCGGCTGAATCTTCGAGCTGCTCGGTGATATCGGCGATCGGCAGGGGTTCGGTCATTCCCGAATAACCGACAGTCGGCACAATCGGCTCGATCACGTTGATGCAGATTATCGACGCTCTAAAGGTACGCGCCAGCGATGCGGCGTAGGAGAGAGCGTAGTTGCCACACTCGCTGAAGTCGGTGGGTAGAAGGATTGAGCGAATCTGCATCGTATCCCTGTTGAACGAAAGCAATTCTACTCTCTGGACCTCGTGTTTGACAGCCAAAAACCCCTCGACTATTCTTCGTCCACGATAATGCATTTCATCGGCATCAACATCTCTGGAACGCAAGCACGTGCCGCGTTGGTCGATTCTGAAGGATCGGTGGTCGAGGGCCGGTTCGGCGAAGTGGCCCCGAAACAACTGGTCCAGGAGTTGGCGGCGATGGTCGAGGACCTGCGAAAGCAGAACGTCGAAGTCGGAGCGATCGGCGTCGCGATTCCGGGCTTAGTCAATCGACAAACGGATCGCGTCATCGCGCCACGCGATCTACCGTCAACGATCGTCGGCGATCTTCATGGCGACCTGACGCGTGCGACTGGTCTACGCGTCGAACTCGAGAACGACGCGAATGCTGCAGCTTATGGCGAGTTCAAAGTCGGCGCCGGTCGTGGCGCGCGAAATCTTTTCTACATGATGATCGGAAACGGTATCGGCGGCGCGATTATTCTCGACGGCAAGCTTTGGACGGGCGCTTCGGGGTTCGCAGGCGAAGTCGGTCACATCACGATCGACACTGAGGGAATGCAATGCGTTTGCGGTAATACGGGCTGTTTAGAGACTGTCGCGTCAGCGCCGAGCATCGTGCGCCGAGCGCGCGAACGCCTGAATCGCGATGGCACGTCGTCACTTTCACGACTCGCTCTAAATAAAACATTCACAGCGGAAGACGTTGCACACCAGGCGAATGAAGGCGACGATTTCGCGCTTATGATGATCGAGCGCACTGGAAAATATATCGGCACGGGCGTCGCGAGCGTGATCAATCTTCTGAATATCGAGCGCATCGTGCTCGGTGGCGGCGTGATGGACGCCGGCTCGTTGATACTCAACCCGATCATTCAGGAAGTTAAAAGACGCGCTTTCCAACCCTGTTTCGAAGCCACCGAGATCGTCGCTGCCAAACTCGGCCTCGACGGTGCACCAATCGGCGCAGCTCTCCTCGCCAGAGATGTGAACACGGATTAATCGATCTCAAATCTGTCAAATCTGTGGTCCCATTTGAATTTCCCTTTCCATTTGGTAAAGTACGGCGTTATTCGCATTTAAATTAATGGGCCGAGAGGTTTGTGGGCTGAATAGCGCCCGACACGCTCTCCCGCGGTAATGCCACAGATCTTCCATCACAGCACGAACGCGCTGGCGAAAATCACGATTTATGGCGCTGTATTCATAATCGTCGCTTTGCTGTGGGTCGCTGTTGAGTTGAATCGTTCCTCCTGGAACACTGGCCAGTGGGTCGAACGTCAACAACCCGTTCAATTCAGTCATAAACATCACGTCGGTGACGACGGCGTCGATTGTCGCTACTGTCACACTTCCGTCGAAACGTCCGCGTCCGCGGGCCTGCCTTCGACGACGACGTGCATGAACTGCCACAAACAAATCTGGGCCGATAGTCCATATCTCGAACCTGTGCGCGCGAGTTTCCGCACGGGCAAGCCAATCGAGTGGATTCGCGTACACGACCTGCCTGATTACGCCTACTTCAATCACAGCATTCACGTGAAAAAAGGTGTTGGTTGCTCGACGTGTCACGGGCGCATCGACGAAATGCCGATTCTTTTTCAGACAAAGTCGCTACAGATGGAATGGTGTTTGGAGTGTCATCGTGCGCCGGAAAGATTCGTGCGGCCCGTCAAAGAGATTTACAACATGGAATGGCGACAGGAAAACAAAACGACGGAAGAGCTGAAGCAAGGTTTCGATTTAAAAATGGAATACAAGATTCAGGGCCGGCGAGTGCTGGAAAGCTGTTCCACTTGTCATCGTTAACGTTATGAGTGATAGCGATCGTCACATAAATTTCAAGCTGATGCGCGAACACATCCTGTCTTTGCAGGATGAAAACGGTCGACGCAACGGCAAGAAATACTGGCGTAGTCTTGAAGAACTGGCTGACACGCCGGTGTTTCGTGAGTTTGTGGAGCGTGAGTTTCCGCAACAGGCGGAAGAGTGGAACGATCCGATCGAGCGTCGCACGTTTATCAAGCTGATGGGCGCTTCGCTCGCACTCGCGGGTTTGAGTGGCTGCGTTTTTCAACCGCCGGAGAAGATTGTCCCGAACGTCAAACAACCGGAAGAACACGTTCCCGGCAAATCGCTCTATTATGCGACGGCCGCGCCGTTATTTGGCGCTGCGATACCGATTCTGGTGCGCAGCAATGAAGGGCGGCCCACGAAGATCGAAGGCAATCCTGAGCACCCAAACAACCGGCCCGCTGAAGTTGAATCTGAGAATCCGGTCTGGAACCCGCGCGGATCGAGTGCGACTGACATCTTCACGCAGGCGTCGTTATTGAATCTTTACAATCCCGAGCGTTCGTCGACGCCGCTGTATCGTGAAGACATTCGCACGTGGACGGCGTTTGTCGGTGAAATGCGGTCAGCGCTCGATGAACAGCGTGCGAAGCAGGGCGCGGGCATTCGTTTTCTGACGGAGTCGATCATTTCGCCGGCGCTTGGTCAGCAAATGAAAGACTTGCTTACTTCGCTGCCGCAAGCAAAGTGGCACCAGTGGCAACCGGCCAATAACGATAACGCGCGCGCTGGCGCGGTGATGGCTTTCGGGCAGCCGGTAAACACCACTTATCGTTTCGATCAGGCGCAAAGAATTCTTTCGCTCGATTGCGATTTTCTGTCGCCGACATTCCCCGGTTACGTGCGTTATTCACGCGAATTCATCTCGCGCCGGCAGGTGACTGAAAAGAACCGCGAGATGAACCGGCTTTACGTGGTTGAGACCACGCCATCGAACACGGGCGCGATCGGAGACCATACGTGGGTCGTGAAACCGAGTGAATTCGAGGCCATCGCACGAGCAATCGGAGCAGCGGCGACCGCACAATCAACGCAGGGCGGTCCGGCCTGGATCGGTCCACTCGTCAGTGACCTGCAACAACATCGCGGTGCGAGCATCGTTGTTGCAGGCGAGAACCAGCCGCCGTTTATTCACGCGCTGGCCCATGCGATGAACAACGCGCTTGGTAACGTCGGGAAGACCGTTTTCTACACCGATCCGCTCGAAGTCAATCCGGTCGATCAACGGCAGTCGCTGCAGGATCTCGTCAATGACATTGATGCTGGACGCGTCGAGTTGCTGGTGATCATCGGTGGCAATCCGGCTCAGAACACGCCGGCTGATCTCAAGCTCACTTTCGAGCGACTTCAGAAAGCCAAACTTCGCGTTCATCTGAGCGAGTTTAAAGACGAGACTTCTAACTTCTGTCACTGGCACGTGCCTGCTGCGCACTACCTCGAATCATGGGGTGACGCGCGTTCGTACGACGGCACCGTGACGATCATGCAGCCGCTGATCGAACCGCTTTACGAAGGCAAGACGGCGCACGAGTTGTTGGCAGTATTTTCGGATCAGTACGATCGCAAGCCGTACGAGATCGTTAAGAACTACTGGCAATCGCACCGTGGCGCCGGAAGTAATCAGCCAACGAGTAGTCCAACATCAACCACTGCAAATCAGCAAGCACCTGCGCCTTCGCCTTCGCCGTCTCCTTCGCAGGACTTCGAAGCCTGGTGGCGTAAGACGATCCACGACGGCTTTATTGAAAACTCGGCGTTTCAACCGAAAACTGTCGCGCTCAATTCCGGTTGGGCGGACCTCGCAACTCCGCCCGCGCCGCAACCCGCTGCGGGCACGTTTGAGCTTGTCTTCCGGACCGATCCGTCGATCTACGATGGCCGCTTCGCAAACAACGGCTGGTTACAGGAGCTGCCAAAACCGCTGACAAAAATCACGTGGGACAACGTCGCCATCGTCAGCCCAAACACCGCACAACAAATCGCTGGTGAAAATAGCATCAGCGGTGCGGTGAAAGGTCGCGAACATTACGTGCCGCTCGTTGACATCACCAACAAGCAAGGAAAGACCGTTCGCGCGCCGGTCTGGATCATGCCGGGTCAACCGGATGAAGTCGTGACGGTCCACCTCGGCTACGGCCGGACGGGACCCGGAAGTTACAGCGGGACTTACGATGGTACGGCGGGCGACGTGATCGGCTTTGATGCTTACGAGATCCGCACATCTTTTGAACCGTGGTACACAAGCGGTGTGCGCGTGACAAACACGGGACTCGATTACCAGCTCGCCACGACGCAGCTTCACTTCAATCTCGAAGATCCGCGTTTCAGCACTGAAGAGCGCGACGTTGTGCGCTCGGAAACGCTCGAAGAGTTTCTGCACGCAGAGAAACACGAGGAGCACGAACACCCGTCGCTCTACCCGGAATACCCATATAAGAACCAGGACCAAAACACGCCGGATTACGCGTGGGGAATGGCGATCGACCTGAACAACTGTATCGGCTGTAATGCCTGTGTGGTCGCTTGCCAATCTGAAAACAACATTCCCGTTGTCGGCAAACGTGAGGTCGTGCGCAGCCGCGAGATGCACTGGATTCGCGTTGACACTTACTTCCACGGTTTCGATCCAAGTCATCCCCAGGGCACCAACTTCATGCCCGTTCCGTGTATGCACTGCGAGAACGCGCCGTGCGAGCCTGTTTGTCCGGTCCACGCTACGGTCCACAGTGCCGAAGGCCTGAACGACATGGTTTACAACCGCTGTGTCGGCACGAAGTATTGTTCGAATAACTGCCCGTACAAGGTGCGCCGCTTCAATTTCTTCCTTTACCAGGACTGGAACACGCCGACGTATCAACTGATGCGCAATCCGGATGTGTCGGTGCGCAGCCGCGGCGTGATGGAGAAGTGTAATTACTGCGTGCAGCGCATTCAGAACGCGAAGATCCAGTCAGAGCTCGAAGATCGGAAAGTACATGACGGCGAGATCGTGACCGCGTGCCAGGCGGTTTGTCCGACTGAGGCAATCGTGTTTGGAGACATCAACGATCCGAACAGCCGCGTGTCGAAGTTGAAGCAGAACGAGCGTAACTATTCGCTGCTCGGGGAATTGAATACGAAGCCGAGAACAACGTATTTGGGGCAGTTGAAGAATCCTAATCCACAGATTACACAGATTAAATCTGCGTAATCTGTGGACGGTTTTAAAATGTCAGACGAAGCGCAAAAGCCATATACCGAAGGTCCGATGCACTCGACTTCGCCCGTGATCGATCCGGGGCTGACGTTTGCATCCGTCACCGACAAGATCAGCTCGATCGTCCTGAAACGCAAGACGTCGCTCGCGTGGTTCTTCGGCTTCGCCATCTCCTTCGCGCTCTTCCAACTGATGCTGCTGGCGATCACGAACCTCGTGTTCGTCGGTATCGGTTTGTGGGGCGTCAACGTGCCCATCGCGTGGGGCATCGACATTCTCAACTTCGTCTGGTGGATAGGCATCGGTCACGCCGGCACACTGATCTCCGCGATCCTGCTGTTACTGCGACAACGCTGGCGCACGTCGATCAATCGTTTCGCCGAAGCAATGACGCTCTTTGCCGTTGCGCAAGCCGGCATGTACCCGATTTTTCACCTCGGTCGCCCGTGGCTGATGTACTGGCTGTTTCCATATCCCAACACGATGGGAATCTGGCCGCAGTTTCGCAGCCCGCTGATGTGGGACGTGTTCGCCGTCTCGACTTACGCAACCGTCTCAGCGATGTTCTGGTTTGTCGGTTTGATTCCTGACTTCGCAACACTGCGCGATCGCGCCCGCAGCAAACCATTCCAGATTCTTTACGGCATGCTCGCAATGGGCTGGCGCGGCTCTGCGCGTCACTGGCATCGCTATGAGATGGCCTACCTGCTGCTCGCCGGACTCGCGACGCCGCTCGTGCTTTCAGTACACACGATCGTCAGTTTCGACTTCGCCGTCGGCATCATTCCCGGCTGGCACGCGACGATCTTTCCGCCCTACTTCGTTGCGGGCGCGATCTATGCGGGCTTTGCCATGGTTTTGTTGCTGACGATTCCGCTGCGACGTTTCTATGGCCTCGAAGGGTTCATCACGATGCGCCACATGCACAACATGGCCAAGGTGATGCTCGCGACCGGATTGATCGTCGGATACGGCTACACGATGGAAGCGTTCTTTGGCTGGTACAGCGGCAACAAGTACGAGCGCTTCATGATCTGGAACCGCATGCACGGTCCGTATCACCTCTACTACTGGGCGCTGATTCTCTGCAACATCATTACGCCGCAGTTTTTGTGGTCCAAAAAGATTCGCTCAAACCTGCTAGCGCTCTGGATCATCTCGTTCATCGTGAGTATCGGCATGTGGCTCGAGCGCTTCGTGATCGTCGTGACGAGTTTGCATCGGGATTATCTGCCATCGTCCTGGGGTATGTACCAGCCGACGCAGTGGGACTGGGCCATGTTTATCGGCACGATCGGGTTCTTCTTTACGCTCCTGTTTCTGTTTATTCGCTTCCTGCCGATGATCTCGATTTTCGAGATGCGCACGATCCTGCCGGAAGCGGAGGTGGAGGAGTAGGTTGGATAGAGACGATATCAAACTCGAACAGCCACTCGCGGCCGGAGATGTTGCGTACCCGGGACATCGACGTCACGCGCCGCCGCTCTATGGTGTGATGGCTGAGTTTGAGAATCCGACCGATCTGGTTGCAGCCGCGCACAAGGTTTACTCGCTCGGCTACCGGCGCATCAACGGCTATTCACCGTATCCGATTGAAGAGTTGTCTGAGGCGATTGGATTTACGAAGACGAGTTTGCCGCTGATTGTTTTTATCGGCGGGCTGATCGGTGGGCTCAGTGGATTTTTCATGCAGTACTGGATCGAGGTGATCGACTATCCGATCAACGTCGGTGGCAAGCCGACCAACAGTTGGCCGGCATTCATTCCGATCACGTTTGAGATGACAGTGCTGTTTGCGGCGTTCTCGGCAGTGCTGGGGATGTTGATTTTGAACAAACTGCCGCAGCCATACCATCCGGTGTTCAATCTCCCGAACTTTGCGCTCGCCACACGCGATCGATTCTTTCTCGCGATTGAAGCGAATGATGCGAAGTTTAATCATGCAGAGGTTGTGGATTTGTTGAAGAGTTTGAATGCGGTTGCAGTTAACGATGTCGAAGTTTAGCCACAAAAAGGCACAAAAGGTAAGAGCAATAGCTGCTTTGTGGCTGATTGTGGTTTGTGTTGGGTGCCGGCGTGATATGCAGGATCAGCCGAAGGTCAAACCGCTTCGTGGATCGACGTTCTTTGCCGACGGGCTTGGGAGCAGGCAGCCAATTGAAGGAACGATTCCGCGTGGTTTTCTGCGCGATGATAATCCCGAGTTCTACACCGGAAAGAAATCAGGAACCGCAACCTCCACTGCAACACCAGCTCAACAACAAACCGCAGGCGCACAAAACAACCCGCAACAAAACTCGTTTCCTGATGACGTCGTGGAGTTTCCGATCCCGGTCACGCAAAAAGTCGTGGAGCGTGGTCAGTCACGTTACGAGATCTTCTGCTCGGCCTGTCATGGTTTGACCGGAAACGGCGACGGCATGATTGTGCGCCGCGGTTTCCGTCGCGCCGCTTCTTTTAACGACGATCGTTTGCGACAAGCGCCCGTCGGACACTTCTTCGACGCGATCACCAACGGTTGGGGCGCGATGCCGTCCTACGCACCGCAGATTCCGGTGCAGGATCGTTGGGCCATCATCGCTTACATCCGCGCATTGCAGTTAAGTCAACAGAACGCCGCCGCCGCTTCGGCGAGCCCAGCGCCGTCAACTTCACCTTCACCCACACCCGTTGCCGGAGGACATCAATGATTCAATCATTCAATCCTCCGAATATGTCTGACGTTCAGAAGCGCTCACTGATCGCAGGCATCGTGTTTTTGGTTGTGCTAGCCGCGGGAGCTTTCATCAATGCCCGCGAGTTTTTCCAGGCTTATTTAATCGGTTGGACGTTCTGGACCGGAATCGCCGTCGGGTCGCTTGCCCTCCTGATGTTGCAGCACCTGACTGGCGGTGGCTGGGGCCTCGTGATCCGCCGCTCACTCGAAGCCGCAACGAGAACGCTGCCGCTCATGGCTGTGTTGTTTATTCCGGTTCTGATCGGCGCGCATTCGATCTATCACGAGTGGATGGATCCCGCAGAGGTCGCAAAACATCCTGCCGTGCAGTCCAAGGTGTCGTATTTGAACCTGCCGTTTTTCACGGTGCGCTTTGTGATCTATTTCGGCATCTGGATCGCGCTCGCGTTTTTCCTGAACAAGTGGTCGCTCGCGCAGGATCGCACCGCCGACAATCGTTACACGAAGAACATGCGCGTCTTGAGTGGTGGGGGAATGGTCGCGCTGATCTTCAGTGTCTCTTTTGCGTCGATTGACTGGTACATGTCGATCGAGCCTGACTGGTTCTCGACGATCTACGGATTTATTTTTGTCGCAGCGTGGAGTTTGAGCGCGCTCGCATTTGTGATCGCGGTGATGGCGCGACTTGTGCGCGAAGAGCCGATGCGCCGAATCGTTGCGCCGCTGCACTTTCACGATCTCGGAAAACTGATGCTGGCGCTCGTAATGCTGTGGGCTTACTTCGCGTTCTCGCAATTTCTGATTATCTGGTCCGGGAATCTTCCCGAAGAGATCACGTGGTACATCCGTCGCATACACGGTGGCTGGGGCGCGTTGATCATCACGATCGGGATCCTTCATTTCTTCGCACCGTTTTTGTTCCTGCTGTCGCGCGGAATCAAACGAAACCCCGGCAAGCTGGTTTTTGTCGCCGCGCTGGTGCTGGTGATGCGTTGCGCGGATCTGCTGTGGATGCTGGCTCCCGCGTTTGGGCATCGCATGTGGATCCTGATGGACGTCGCGGCGCTGATTGGTTTCGGAGGTTTGTGGCTCGCGTTCTTTACGTGGCAGTTAGGCAAACGAGCGTTGATTCCGATTAACGATCCGCAGTTTGAATCGACACTCGAACAGATGCATGCTGGTGGACATTAGTAATGGCTAAAGGCGACACACATAAGACAGAGACTCCGGACGTTTCGCACATCCGCAACGTCGAGGTCGAGCACGAGAGTAGCGATATCAACGTAAGCGGTGTAGTGACGTTCGCAGTTGTGCTCGCGATCTCGATCGCGATCGTATCTTTTGGTTTGACGTTTTTGTTTAAGTTCTTCAATGCGCAGGAAGCGAAGCGGGCGCCAAAGCCCGGCCCGATGGTGTTGACGCAGAAAGATCGCCTGCCGCCTGAGCCGCGTCTTCAGTCCGCGCCCGGTTTTCAGGTCAAGCTGGAAAACGGACAGACAGTCAATCTCGAACGGTCAGTTCCCCAATCTGAATATCGCGTTTTGCGACTACAGTGGGAAGAAAACCTCAAGACGGGATTGAAAGATCAGTCCGGCAACGTCGTGGGCATGCCCATCGGCGCTGCAATGGACAAAATCGTGTCGGAAGGTTTGGGGTCCAAAGCGAAACAGCCGAACGGGAAACTGGAAGACTACGCGATCAAGATGCCGACAGCGTCAAGCTCCGGCAGGGAAACAGAAAAGCGGTTGCAATGAAGTACATCTGTATTTATCTGTGTAATCTGTGGCTGGTTTTACTTCTGGCTGCCTCGTTTGCATTGGCGCAGAGACCGCCGGGACCGAGCTCGCCGCTGTATGGCGCGCGAACGGAAACCGGAAGTCCGTCGACCGGTCTGCCGAGTGCGCTGCGCGACGTTCGTATCGAACAGAAACTCGATCAGCAGTTGCCGCTCGATCTCGTCTTCCGCGACGAAAGCGGGCAGCAGGTAAAACTCGGCCAGTACTTCGGACACAAGCCCGTTGTCCTGGCGTTCGTCTATTACGACTGCCCGATGCTTTGCACGCAGATACTCAACGGTATGGTGACGTCGTTTCGCGTCCTGCCGTTTGAGATCGGGAAAGAGTTTGACGTCGTTACAGTCAGTTTCGATCCGCGCGAGACAAGCGAGCTCGCCACAAAGAAGAAAAAAGTTTACGTCGATTACCTGCCGGAGAAGATGCGCGCGGACGCCGCAAACGGTTGGCACTTTTTGACAGGCGACGCCGAAAACATCGCGAAGCTGACTGACGCCGCCGGCTTTCGCTACCACTGGGATGAAGCAACCAAACAGTTTGCGCACGCCAGCGGCATCATGGTGACAACGCCACAGGGAAAACTTTCACGTTACTTCTACGGCGTCGAGTATGCGCCGCGCGACTTGCGTCTCGGACTGATCGAATCGTCAGCAAACAAGATTGGATCCCCGGTGGACCAACTGCTGCTCTATTGCTACCACTACGATCCGGCGACCGGTAAGTACGGCGCGGCCGTGATGAAGATCATGCGCATCGCGGGTGTGGTGACGGTGCTCGGGATTGTGGTGATGCTGTTTGCACTGAGGAGACGCAATCCGAATTTGATGGACGTGAAGACTGGAGGCGCCGCTTAGTAAATGCAGCAAGGTTGGATTCCATTGATACCTGAAAGTGCCTCGACCGTCTCCTGGAAGGTTGATGCGCTGTATTTCTATCTGTCAGGCGTCACGCTTTTTTTTGCACTTCTAATCTCGTCCGTACTGGTCTTCTTTGTCATTCGTTATCGCCGCCGCACGCCTTATGAGATTCCCCGTCCCGTCGCCGGCTCGCACAAGCTCGAAACGCTCTGGACAGTCATTCCCTTCGTAATTGCGATGACGATGTTTGGCTGGGGCGCGAGCGTCTATTTCGACCAGTACAAGCCACCCGAAAATGCGATCGAGGTCTACGTCGTCGGCAAACAGTGGATGTGGAAATTACAGCATGCCACCGGACAGCGCGAGATCAACGAGCTGCACGTGCCTGTTGGTCGCAAGGTCAAGTTGATCATGACCACGGAAGACGTGATTCACGACTTCTACGTGCCCGCGTTTCGGACGAAAGCTGACGTCATTCCCGGCCGCTACACGACGCTCTGGTTTGAAGCGACGAAGACCGGCAAGTATCACCTGTTCTGCGCTGAGTACTGCGGTATGAATCACTCCGGCATGACCGGATCCGTGATCGTGATGGAGCAGCGCGAGTTTGACGACTGGTTGAGCGGGAATACCGGCAGCACAACGCCCGCGACTGCAGGTCAGCAGTTGTATCAAACGCTCGGCTGTGCGTCGTGTCACGGTGCGAATGGCGAAGGCGGGCGTGGTCCAACACTGGCTGGAATCTTCGGCAAACAACAGCAGCTTCAGAGCGGCCAGACTGTTACTGTTGATGAGGCATACATTCGTGAATCGGTCACAAACCCGCAAGCGAAGCTTGTAGTGGGCTTTGGGCCGATCATGCCGACGTTCCAGGGACAGGTAAGTGAAGACCAGCTCGTGCAGCTAATTGCGTTTATCAAATCATTGCACGCGAGCGGCGAGACGGCGCCAACTCAGGCCGCAAGCCCGGCGACAACGACTGCACGTCCCGGCGCGTCGCCAACGAGGAATGTCAGATGAGCCACAAAAAGGCACAAGAAGCACAAAATGTCTTTTACTCAGTTCATGGGTTTTATTTTGTGCTTTTTGTGCCTTTTTGTGGCTGAGATAAGTTTTTATGAAACCGATAGAGTCATTCGAAGTACCACCACCACCGAAGGTCAACTACATCAACGCCAAGTATGGGTTGAAGTCGTGGTTGTTGACCAAGGATCACAAGCGGATAGCTCTGCTTTACCTCGGCTCAATCACGTTCTTCTTCTTCATCGGCGGTATTTACGCCTTGATGATTCGCCTCGAGCTGCTAACACCGCAAGGCGATTTCATGGAGTCGACGACTTACAACAAGGTCTTTACCCAGCACGGCATCATAATGATCTTTTTCTTCCTGATACCGTCCATACCGGCCACGCTGGGCAACTTTCTGATCCCGATGATGATCGGGGCTAAGGATCTCGCTTTTCCCAGAATTAATTTGCTGAGTTGGTACGTTTACATGCTGGGCGGCGTGATCACGATTTATGCGCTGCTAGCAGGGGGTGTAGACACTGGCTGGACGTTCTACACGCCGTTCAGCACGACGTTCTCAAACTCGTATGTCGTCGCGACCGGCCTCGGAATTTTCATCAACGGCTTCTCTTCGATCCTGACCGGATTGAATTTCATCGTCACGATTCACACGATGCGGGCTCCGGGCATGACGTGGATGCGCATGCCTCTGTTTCTGTGGTCACACTACGCCACGAGCCTGATCATGGTTTTGGGCACGCCCGTGATCGCGATCACGATCCTTCTGCTCGCGTTTGAGCGTGTCGCACGGGTCGGTATTTTCGATCCAGCGCTGGGTGGCGATCCGGTCCTGTTTCAACACCTATTCTGGTTTTATTCGCATCCCGCCGTCTACATCATGGTCCTGCCGTCGATGGGCGTGATCAGCGAGTTGATTGCAAACTTCTCACGCAAAAACATCTTCGGCTACAGCTTCGTTGCTTTTTCAAGTATCGCGATTGCCGTGTTCGGATTTCTGGTTTGGGGACACCACCTGTTTGTCACAAGCCAGTCAGTTTACGCGGGCATGATCTTTTCGTTCCTGAGTTTCGCGGTCGCGATTCCGTCGGCAATCAAGGTTTTCAACTGGACTGCGACGCTCTACAAATCGTCGATCTCTTACGACACACCGATGCTTTACGCGCTCGGGTTTATCGGGCTGTTCACGATCGGCGGCATGACGGGTTTGTTCCTTGCTTCGCTGGCGGTTGACGTGCACGTGAGTGACACGTATTTCGTCGTCGCGCACTTCCACTACATCATGGTCGGCGGCGCTTTGATGGGTTATCTCGGCGGCCTGCATTACTGGTGGCCGAAGATCAGCGGGCGAATGTATCCCGAAGGCTGGGGACGATTTAGCGCGCTCGTGATTTACGTCGGTTTCAACCTGACGTTCCTGCCGCAATTTGTGGCCGGTTATCTGGGCATGCCGCGCCGTTATCACGCATACCCACCGGAGTTTCAGGTGTTCAACGTGCTCTCGAGCGCGGGCGCATCGATTCTCGGCTTCGGAATGCTGATACCCGCAATTTACTTTGTCTGGTCGATGCGTTACGGCCGCCACGCGGAACCGAACCCTTGGCACTTGCCCGGACTCGAATGGCGCACCTCGTCGCCGCCGCCAACCGAAAATTTTGAAGTGACGCCGGTTGTTACCTGGGATGCTTATGAATTCGCACCGCGCGAAGAAACTGAAGTGGTCGGTAAATTCCGGCCCGAGTTAGAGCGTATTTGACGATGGCTAGCCACGCGACCACAGCACCTGAAACCCACGGCCACCCGGCGCTGCAGCACCATTTCGAGAACATGGAGCAGCAGCGTGAGGCGGGCACGCTCGGCATGTGGGTCTTCCTCGTGACCGAAATCATGTTTTTCGGTGGGATGTTTCTTGCCTACACGCTCTACCGGTCGATGTACCCGGCGGCGTTTGCTTCAGCCAGCAACCACCTCGACATCACGCTCGGCACAGTCAATACAATCGTCCTGATTTTTAGTAGTTTCACGATGGCGATGGCCGTCTATTTCACGCAGACTGGTAAACATCGCCCGCAGGTGCTTTGTCTGATAATGACGCTGGTTTTGGGTCTGACATTTCTCGGCATCAAGGCGAAGGAGTACAGCGACAAGTACCACGATCATCTGATTCCGGGGCGTTTGATTCCGGGTAATCCGTACAATCCGGTGGTGGCGGAGCACGGTGATACAGATCCGCACAAACTGCACTTGCTGGAAGGCGCGACTAAAGAAAAGGTCGAGATGTTTTACTGGATCTATTTCGCGATGACCGGCATGCACGCGCTCCACATGATCATCGGCGCCGGGTTGCTGACGTACCTGATTATCTTTTCACTCAAGCTGCGTTTTGATCCGGAGTATCACAGTCCGGTTGAAGTAATCGGGCTTTACTGGCACTTCGTCGACATCGTGTGGATATTTCTGTTCCCGTTGCTCTATTTGCTCGGGCGACACCTGGAGCATGGATAATGAGCGAACACATAGTTCCGGTCAGAATCTACGTCACGATCTTCCTGGTGCTACTGATCGGCACACTTCTGACAGTGTGGGCGGCGTTTCAGGATTTTCCATGGCAGCTCAACACGATCGTCGCCCTGACGATTGCTATCACCAAGGCGACGTTCGTGGTGCTCTACTTCATGCACGTGCGCTACAGCACACGACTGATCTGGGTGATTTTGGCTGCCGCGTTGTTCTGGATGGGGATTTTGTTTGCCCTGACGTTCAGCGACTACTGGACGCGCGACTGGATTTCGATTGGCTACTGAGACATTACTCGCCCGGCTGCAACGTTGTTTCCCGCACCTCGATCAAGCGCTTACACGAAGGGCAGTTCAAGCGAATGGTCGCGTCTGAAGTTTTGATGGGCGCGCCACAATATGGGCAAGCGCCGTCAACTACGTTGTGCTGGAAGAGGTCGCGCATCATGAAGACGGGCAACACGAGGCCCGCGATGAGCAGCGGAATGCCGAAGATGAGTCCGATGGTCGCTCCCTGACCGAGAGTCAGGCTGATGACGAGGCCGGCAATGAAAAGCACGAGGCCGATACCGACGCTGAAGGAGAAGCTGTAAGCGCTATCAAACGTGCGGCCTGATTTCGCGACATCTGGTCGATTGGCGTCCATCTAAAACCTCCTGAATGCGTGGGATTGGTCTGGGGAGATCGCTTTCGAGCCCGGTAAGTGACTTTTACTCCCGCACGAAAGCCTTGTCAATGTCAGACAACCCATCCACAGATTACACTGATTGTTTTTGTGTGTAATCTGTGGATGGATCTTTACCGAAGAAAATTATGACGACTCCATTTGAAGACTTTCTTAAACAACATGACGAAGAATCGTGGTCGGCGACACTGACCACGTTGCTCCGTTCGATTCATGAAGTGGATCGCAACGCGACGCAGATCTGGTTCTCGTTTTATCCGCTGTCACTCTTTCAGGCGCTCGAGCAGTCAGACGATCGTGAAACGCTTGAGCAACGTCTGCTGATGCAGGGTAAGTTTTACCTGAAAGATCAGATTGATTCGTCGCACACGTTTCTTTACGGACATCGCTACTGGCCTGATGTTAAAAATGCCGTGCAGAAACATGCGCGCGCGTTTTCTGCCGGTGATAGTCGATCTCTCGCCGATCAGATCTTATCGGTCGCCGGACACATGAAAGTAGAACAATCGCTCGTGATTGGGCTCACAGCGGTGGCTTTCATGACGATCCGGCAGGCGGGTTTGGCGGCGTTCGAAGCCGCGCCGGGGCAGATGCTCATCGACAAAAAACACGCGCGCAAGTCGCCCGGCGATGTTTTGCGGGAACGTGCAGTCGACGACAGCCAGGGGTTCTTCAGTTTCCTCAAAACAATCGATAAGAAGTGGACCGTCACTTACGACGAAAACGACGAGCGCGCGAAGTATCGTTTGAATCACCTGCAAGACCTTGCGTGGGGCGCCGCTGATGATCGTTCACGCAACTGGCGCGAAGTGGATCCGCGACGAGTCGAGGGACCGATTCCGGTTGAATGTCGTTCGGCGTCGTGTGGAACATGCTGGGTTGGTGTGCTGGGTGGTGCGGAGAAACTCACGGACGTCGCGGCGCGTGAAGGTAAAAAGATCAAGGAGTTTGGCTACATCGAAACGGCCGAAGCGAAGCCGTTGATTCGTCTGGCATGCCAGGCGCAGGCGCAGGGCGCTGTATCGATTGTCATTCCACCGTGGAACGGGGTCTTCGGCAAGTATTTGAAAAAATCCGTCAATAATCCGTGAAGATCCGCAGCTCACCTCTGCTGTTCGTCTTTGCTGCAGCATTCCTCTGGAGCACGGGCGGGCTGTTCATCAAGTGGAACACATTAACCGGGCTGGAGCTCTCGTTTTGTCGCTCACTGTTCGCGATGATCACCGTCGCGATCCTTACGAGGCGTGAAGGATTCGGCCTGAACAGTATCTCGGCGATCGCATCATTGCTTTATGCCGTGTTACTCGTTCTCTTTGTCCTCTCAACCAAGGCCACGACCGCAGCTAACGCGATCTTTCTGCAGTACACCGCACCGGTGTACGTAATGATCTTTGAGCCTCTGATCTACAAAGAGAAGTTTCGTTTGCGTGATCTGGTTACGGTGCTGGTGTGTCTTGGTGGGATGGCATTGTTCTTCGTTGGCCAGCTCCGTCCGCAAGACGTCGAAGGAAACGTCATGGCGCTGGCCTCCGGGCTGTGCTTCGCGTTCTATTTCCTCCTGCTGCGTCATCCACGGGCACGTGAAGTCAACCGCGCGTCTTCTGTGATCTATGGAAATCTACTGGCCGTCATTGCTCTTGCAGCATGGGGATTGCCCGCCTTGTTGAACCTGAATGGGCAAAACTTACTCAGTGTTACGTATCTCGGCGTGGTCCAACTCGGGATCTCGTATGTGCTTTTCACAAAAGGCATGGCGCGCGGCGTGAGGTCACTGGACGCGGGCATCATCTGTTACATCGAACCCGTCTTGAACCCTGTCTGGGTCTTCCTGGTACTCGGCGAAAGACCCTCCCGCTGGGCCCTCCTCGGCGGCACCATTATCGTCGCCGCCGTCATCGTTCACATGCTACTGGACGCGCGAGGAAAGATGAGAGCGAGCGATGCCGCCGTCGCAACCGCCCACGACTAAGCGTCAAACACGCGACTACCCACTGGGATCGGGTCAGTACAGAGAGCGGTAGCGACCTCGTAACCATCGAAGTCAAGAATGCTGACACTGACCAGGTCGCTATCGCTCCCTGTACTGACCCGATCCAAGGAGCTTCCGGTCTACGTCATCCACGTTGAGCGGTTGTCGTAGTAAGCGGGTGAGCGATCGGGGTAGCGCTTTTTGTATTGATGAAAGCGTTTGAGGAGTTTTTCGTAGCGCTTGTCGGAGGAGTGGATGGGGGTGTGGGGAATTTCGCGGAGGTGGTTTTCAATCTTTGTCATCTTGCGCGGGGACAAGCGCCAGTCGTAATCACCTAAGTCATAAAGATTGGTGAGCCCATAGCCTTTGAGACGGCCAGTGAAATCGACGAAGGGATCGAAATAACTCAACGCAAGCGCTCTTAAAGATCGATAGACGGGTTTACGCCCATGCAGCCCGCGGTCGCGTGAGCGTGCGACTGCGCCCCAGTTTCCGTTTTCCTTGAACACAAAGATCACGTGGTCCAACAGATCCTGCGACTCCAAATCCAGCAGCAACGGCGGATATCCATGCTGTTCGAGAATCACCGCCGCACTCACCGCAGCTTCGAGACAGTGCACTCGACCTCGTTTGACGGCCTCACGAAACGAGCGAATCGTGCTGCCATTCTTCTCCCAGTTGTACGGGAGCGAACTGAAGAAGCGTTGTACTCTATGAGGGGTGTTGAGTCGCTGAATGAGCTTCCACTCGCCGGTTGTGAAGGATTTTGCGTCAGGAATCATGCGTAAATCGTTGACTTTGTTTGTCTAGACGACAAAAGCTCGAAGCACCACTTGCCTGAATCAACCGCAAATGTCAGACTTACAGTCCCGCTCACAACCGTGCGGCATCTCAAAAAGAATTGAGTTTAGCGTAAATACTTTTTATTTCCGTCGAAATTATCCAGCAATGAACCAGCAGGCTACAGTTCCCCAAAAAACTCGCGCAGAACAAGAAACTGAAAATGAGGCAAACCGCCTCCGAGAGCAAGTGGACGCCGCACTCGCGGCCGTCATCTCTCGTTCACCTGACGAGGTCGAGTCGTTACAATCCGCAGCCGATCGCATCGAGCGGGCCGCGCGTGACCTGGCCGACGCCGTGCGTGAGCTCGCACGACAGCGCAAGAGCCCGGAACTCTTGTAAGCAACATTGACCTCCGCCTAACGCTCTTTGGACCTTCTTTGTCTTTGAATGGAGACTGCTTAATGGCATCGATTCGCACCGCCAGCATTACCGAACATCTGGGTCGAAAAAATACGTCGTACGAATTGGACAACTACGGCATCAAGGATGCCGCTCGCGTTTACTGGAATCTCAACACGCCGGAGCTTTACGAAGAGATCGCGCGCCGCAATGAAGGCGTGTATTCAAATCACGGCGCGATCATCGTCGACACAGGTGAACACACGGGCCGCGCCGCGAAAGACAAAGCGATTGTGCGCGAGCCGGGCAGCGCAGACAAAGTTTTCTGGGGCGATGTAAATAAAGACTTCCCGCAGGAGAAGTTCAACGCACTGAAAGAGCGGATGATGGCCCACGCGAAAGGCCGTGAACTCTTCGTGCAGGACACGTTCGTCGGCGCCGATCCGAAGTATCGCCTGCCGGTGCGCGTCATAAATGAGCTGGCGTGGCACTCGCTGTTCGCGCGCACGATGTTCATCAGTGAGAACAGTGCAACTGAGCCAAGCAAACCGGAATTCACGATCATCAACTTTCCGAGTTTCCAGGCCGACCCGCAACGCGACGGCGTCCGCTCGCCAACGTTCATCCTGATGGACTTCAGCCAGCGTCTGGTCCTGATCGGTGGAACGTCTTACGCCGGCGAAACGAAGAAGAGCGCGTTCACGATCATGAACTACCTGCTGCCGCAGCGCGATGTGATGAGCATGCATTGCTCGGCGAACGTCGGTGCTGAAGGCGATGTCGCGATCTTTTTCGGTCTTTCAGGAACCGGCAAAACAACCCTTTCAGCAGATCCGGAGCGTCGCTTGATCGGCGACGACGAGCACGGCTGGTCCGACGATGGTGTGTTCAATATCGAAGGCGGCTGCTATGCGAAGGTGATCAAGCTGTCAGAAGAGGCCGAGCCTGACATCTATCGCACGACGAAGATGTTTGGGACGATCCTCGAAAACGTTGTTTACGATCCAACCTCGCGCCAGATCGATCTCGACGATGCACGCAAGACTGAAAACACGCGCGCGTCGTACCCGCTGACGAGCATCAACAACATCGTTCCCGAGGGACGCGCCGGACATCCGCGCAACATCATCATGCTGACGGCTGATGCGTTTGGCGTGTTGCCGCCGGTCGCGCGCTTGTCACCTGAGCAGGCGATGTATCACTTCCTTTCCGGTTACACGGCGAAAGTGGCGGGCACAGAAAGAGGCATCACCGAGCCGCAAGCGACTTTCTCGACGTGCTTCGGCGCGCCGTTCATGGTGCTGCATCCGGGTGTTTATGCCGATCTGCTCGGCAAGCACATGGCCCAACACAATGCCGCGTGCTGGCTGGTCAACACCGGTTGGAGCGGTGGGCCATACGGGGTCGGACAGCGCATGAAGATCAAATACACGCGTGCAATGATTCGCGCGATACTCAACGGATCGCTGGCGCAAACGGAGACGACACCCGATCCGATCTTCGGAGTTAATGTGCCAGTGTCATGCCCGGACGTTCCGAGTGAAGTGCTGCAACCGCGGAATACATGGGAAGACAAAGAGGCTTACGATCGCCAGGCCGCCGACCTCGCACGGAGATTCAATGAGAATTTCAAGAAGTATGAGGCGGGCGTGTCGGAGGCGGTGAGGGCCGTCGCTCCAAAAGTTTAAATCCGCGTTTATCCGCGTTACCCTGGCGGCCAATTCATCGGGCGTCCACCGAGGACGTGAACGTGCAAGTGAAACACTGACTGCCCTGCGCCAGCGCCAGTATTGATCACGCTTCGGTATCCTGATTCTCCATGCCCTGAATCATTCGCGACACGCGCGCCCACACGCAGCAAGTGTCCGAGCAGTCCTTCATCCTTCTGCGAAGCATCATCAAGCGATTCGATATGATCGCGCGGAATCACGAGCACGTGCATCGGCGCCTGCGGATTGATATCGCGAATCACGACGCAAAAATCATCCTGGTGTACGAACTCAGCCGGAATCTTCCCCTCAACAATCTTGCAAAACAAGCAGTTCTCTTCAGACATTTTATTCCCTTCTTGATACTTAAACCGTCTCAACCAACTGCGCCGTTCCAACCGGCGCGATAATTCGTTCGATCTCAGCGCCGACCGCGCGCAGCTTCGCTTCAATCTTCTCGTAACCACGATCGATGTGATAAACGCGATCGATCAGCGTCTCACCGTTCGCGATCAAACCTGCCAGCACGAGTGATGCAGATGCTCGCAGGTCCGACGCGATCACACGCGCTCCATTCAATGTAGTTGGACCAGTAACGAGCGCCGAACGCCCGTCGATGTGAATCTGCGCGCCCATGCGCTGCAGTTCCGACGCGTGCATGAAACGGTTCTCGAAAACAGTCTCAACAATCTCCGATGTTCCCTGCGCCTGCGTCATCAGGACCATGTACTGCGCCTGCATGTCAGTCGGAAATTCAGGATAAGGCGCAGTGGTGACGTCAACTGCTTTGAGCCCATCCGGACACGAAACTTCCAATGTCGTCGGATTGAGTACTTTAATGACGACTCCGGCGTTTCGCAGTTGTGAGATCACGCTTTCGAGATGATCGGGGCGGCAATCTTTGATTTCGAGCTTTCCCTTCGTGAGCGCGGCCGCGACGATGAATGTTCCGGTCTCGATTCGATCGGGAATGATCGTGTGTTCCGCGCCGCCGAGTGATGCTACGCCTTCGATCTGGATCGTTTCTGATCCGGCGCCGTTAACACGTGCGCCCATCTTGTTCAGCAGATCGGCGAGATCGACGATTTCCGGTTCGCACGCGGCGTTGTGAATCGTCGTCGTTCCGCGTGCGAGCGTTGCCGCCATCATGAGGTTTTCAGTTCCCGTAACGGTGACTTTGTTGAAATGAATGTCAGCGGCGCGCAAGCGTCCATCACTTGGCGCTCGCGCTACAACGTTACCGGCTTCGAGTTTTACTTCCGCACCAAACGCTTCAAACCCCGCCAGGTGCAAATCTATTGGCCGCGTTCCGATTGCACAACCACCAGGCAGCGAGACTTTCGCTTTACCGAAGCGCGCGAGCAGCGGTCCAAGAGCAAGGACAGACGCGCGCATCGTTTTCACGAGCTCGTACGGTGCTTCGAAAAGCTCAACGTGCGCGGCGGTGATCTTGTGCGTTCTGAGCTCGGGAGTCAGGACAGTCGCGCCGATATCTTCGAGCAGGCGACGCTGCGTGATGATGTCGCGAACGTACGGAATGTTATGGAGTGTAACGGTGTCGGCCGTGAGCAGCGCCGCGGCCATGCAGGGCAGCGCTGAGTTTTTGGCACCACTGATAGAGACTCTGCCGTGAAGTGGGCGGCCACCTGAGATACGAAACTTGTCCACGATGCGGGACAGAGTAAAGGAAGCCGCAAAGAAGCGCAAAGAGTTTTTAGCCACAAAAAGGCACAAAAGTCACAAAATAGAATTTCTTCAGGCGAGAAGCACTAAATTTTTATCATTTGTGCTTTTTGTGCCTTTTTGTGGCTAAACTGCTTGTGCCTTTTTGCGGCCTCACCGCCCTCTTGCTCGGTAAACCCTATTCGTTGTTATTGAGCTTCTTCAGATGCACACCGCCGTTCGTCGTCATCGCTCGAACTGTCGCCCCGCCTGAGCCGAGGTTGAGTGCGAGTTGCTTCGTGACTTGACCCTGAACCGTCACAGGGAATTCGGTATTTACACTGCCGTTGACTGTTCCCGTTTCGACATGCGCCGAGTAATTCTCAGGCACTGACATGATCACGCCGCCATTGGTCGTGCTGACGTCCATCGATTCACCGTCCCAGCGATCGCCGGCGAGCTCAATCACGAGACCGCCATTCGTCGTCGAGCCTCGCACTGCTCCACCAACTCGCTTCAAAACCACCCCGCCATTCAACGCGGTGAAGTCGATCTTGCCGTTTACATCCGCGATCGCGATGCCGCCGTTGTGAGTTTCGAGCGAAAGATCCGCACGACGCGGAACGAAGACTTCATAACTCACGTCCCAGTGATAATCGCGCCGATTCTCGGGCCCGGTCGCATGGATCTTCGCGCCACTGGTTTCGATCCGTACCTGTTTCCCCAGCGCTTCGGCTTCAGCCGCTGTCGGTGCGCCGGCCTGCACGCGCGCCCGCACCAAAACCTGGTTCTGGTCCCAACCTTTTACGGAAATGCCTCCGTTTTGCCTGCCATCGATCGCGATCGCGCCGCTCGGCGCCAGTGTCTGCTCCCTGATTTCGCAATTGCTGACAAGCCTGTCGTTGTAATAGCTGTTATCACGACAAGTCAGCGAGCGATCTCTGTCTCTTTGCGCAAACGCAGCGACACCTGTGAACGTCACTAACGCAGCAATCAGCACACTTCGGCCTAAAAACCTGTACATAACATCGGTCTCCTTAATGTCTGGGGTTGTGAATGTCGCGCTTTTCGCGGCTCTGAACGCTAAACACCGCGCGTCCGAAAGATGTGGCAGGATTTTAGCGCTTTCGCAAAACTACGATGCGCGGGATGCACTGCAAATCCGGGCGGACTTCGAGCAAAGACCACACAGATTCATCGATCAGATTCCTGACCTTCTCGCCCTGATCGAATCCGATCTCCATCAACAGATGCCCGTTTGGCTTCAGGAAAGCTGGAGCATCAGTAAGTAATCGACGAATGACGCTCAGGCCGTCGGCACCGGGTGACAAAGCTACGAGCGGCTCATGGTCGCGTACTTCGCGCTGCAATCCCGCCAGCACTGACTCTGACACGTACGGCGGATTCGAGACGATGAGATCAAACTGATGTTCACTCCGATCGAGAGCGTCAAAACAATTAGACACGACAAACACAGCTCGATCTGCAACCGATTGCTTTGCCGCGTTGAACTTCGCGATCTCGAGTGCTGCCGCAGACTTGTCAACTGCGACTGCACGAGCGCCAGCCCTCTCACACAAGAGCGTCACCGCAATACAACCTGATCCCGTTCCGACGTCGCAAATAAACTCACCATCACTGACTTCAAGCGCAGCCTCGACGAGTAATTCTGTTTCCGGCCGCGGTATCAAAACGTCAGGCGTGACACGAAACTCGCGCCCGTAAAAATCCTGCACGCCAGTGATGTACTGCAACGGCTCTCCCGCTGCGCGTCGCTCCACAAATTCGCGCAACTGGTCCAAAGAATCGTCGTCAACCGGATCTTCAGCATGACTGATCAGAAACGTGCGATCTTTACCGAGCACAAACGAAAGCAGCGAACCCGCTTCACGACGCGCCTCAGGCACACCACCGTTCTCCAGCGTCCGTGATGCCTCTCGCAGCGCTTCAGAAATGGAGTAATTGTTAGCCACAGATATCGGAATTAAATCCTGATTCACTCTTTCTACTCAACATAAGAACGAGTCTCGTTCCTCCCGTGGCGCAGGAACCCTCGGAGCTGCCAAGCTTCGAGGGTTCTCGCGTAAAAGGGCCGGAGTTTAACAACGTTTGGCGAGCGAGGTTGCCCCGTGGATAAGCTTTCTAAAAGCTGTCTCCTTTTTACTCTCAATTGGCTCGACGCGCAGTTAACCATTCTCTGGGTTCGCCTCGGCGTCGCAACCGAAGGCAATGCTCTCATGGCCCGCGTTCTTGAACACGGCGACTGGGCTTTTCTCAGCGCAAAACTTGCCATCGGCGCCTTCGCCGCTTACGTTCTTTATCGCTGTGCCCATCTGCCAATGGCTAAGCGTGGTCTAAATTTCGTGCTCGGCATTTACGTTATACTCATGCTCGTACACGTTGCGACCGGCTGTGTGGCCCTGGGCTGGCAAACGCCCATCGTCGTTCTCGGCTACCTCGGAAACCTTGTCAACTGAGCATTGTCATCCACAGATTACACGGATTTGCTTTTTAATTAATCTGCGTAATCTGCGGATGAAACTCGCCGCCGCCGTTCTACGTTGATACAATCTGCTCGCAACGGCGCCCGTTCTGAGAGCATCCTAAAAGCGATGTTAGCCACCTCTTGCCCAATTTTAGAAATTTAGAGAGGCACGACTTTTATGTACAAAGTTTCCGCACGCCAGATCTTATTGATTGCTCTTATCTCAGGGATTTTTGCGGCCGGAGCAGTTGTGATCTTAGACCGCATTAACAATCGCTTTCAGTCGTCGCAGGCGGCGTTCACCGAAACACCGCCGGCAGGTATCACCGATCCGGCGACTTCGACTGACGAACAGAACAATATCGAGGTTTACCGCACACTCAGTCCCGGCGTCGTCTTCATTCACTCAACGTCATACGCGCGCGACTTCTTCGGCTTCGTTGAGCCGCAGGAAGGCTCTGGTTCCGGATCGATCCTGGACCAGCAGGGAAACATCCTGACGAACTATCACGTGATCGAAGGCGCACAAAAACTTTCAGTCAGCATGGGCGGGAAAAAAGACTATTCGGCCGTAGTCGTCGGCGGCGATCCTGACACGGACCTCGCCGTGATTCGTCTGACTGAGAAACCCGCTGGGCAACTTACGGTGGTGCCGTTGGGCGATTCAGACCGGCTGGTCGTCGGTCAGAAAGTGCTCGCGATTGGAAATCCGTTTGGTTTGGATCGCACGCTGACTACCGGTGTCATCAGCGGACTGCAGCGACCACTCCGCGCGCGCAACAATCGCCTGATCGAAGGCGCGATCCAAACAGATGCGTCGATCAATCCCGGTAACTCCGGTGGGCCACTGCTCGACTCGCACGGTCGCATGATCGGTATCAACTCTCAGATTCTTTCGCCGTCCGGCAGCTCGGCCGGTGTCGGGTTTGCAGTGCCGGTGAGTATTGCCAAACGCGTTGTGCCGCAGTTGCTGCAAAACGGTCGTGTGCGGCGTCCGAAGCTTGGTATCAGCACACGCGATATTACGTCGCTGCGTAATCAGATCGACTTGCCTGTCGATGACGGTGTGTTGATTTATCAGGTCGCACGCGGTGGTGGTGCAGCTACGGCGGGTTTGCGCGGCGTTCAGCAAACCGAGACGGGCGACGTCGAGCTGGGCGACATCATCGTCGGTATCGACAACGACAAGGTGACGAATTCAGACGATCTCTTCCGAGTACTCGATAAACATCAGATCGGCGACACGGTTCAGGTGCAAATCTGGCGCGACGGCAGGCGGATGTCCGTGCCTGTGCGTTTGATGGAATCTCCTGACTCAAGGCGCTGATCACATGTAAAATGCGGCTCTATGCACCAGACGGCCCACTTCTTCAATTTGGGTTATGGCTGGCTCTGTAAACATTGCAGCGCGGAGGCCGCAGAGCGCAAACATCACGGTCATCATCACGGCGCTCAAAGTCCGCAAGGTCCCGCGCTGGCGAAGTGGGTTGACGAAGAACACTGGCGGGGGCTCGTATGCCCCCGATGCGGGATCTCAGAAAGATTAGGTTAGCCGCAAAAAGGCACAAAAACACAAAAATGGTTGAGAGTTAAGGCGCCCAAATCTCGTTTGGGAGAATTGAGCGCCTTAACTCATTCAACCATTTTTGTGTTTTTGTGCCTTTTTGTGGCTAAGATCCGAATTCGTTTTCGTAATCGCGCAAGCTTCGAGTGATCACATCCTGTGCTTCGGTGCGATCGTAAACATCCACGATCTCGACCTTCTTCTCTTTATCACTCGGAAGCTGCTTGTAACTCAGGAAGTAGTGCTTCAAACGATCGATTAATCCCTGCGGCACGTCGCGGATCTCGGAGATTTTTCCATAAGCCAGATCCGCCTCCAGTACGGCGATGATCTTGTCGTCGGCCTCATTTCCGTCGATCATTCTCAATCCGCCGATCGGCCGCGCGTGCAGAAAAAAGCTGCCATGCGTAAACGACTTCTCTGACAGAACGCAGATGTCCATCGGATCCTTGTCGCCTTCAATCCCCGTGCGGCCGGTGCGCGTCGCACATAACTCTGCCACCTCGCGACCACAGTATGTTTGCGGTATGAAACCGTATAGTGTTGGCGACATCGATGAGAAACGCTGCGGACGATCGACTCGCAAGTGTCCCGACCATTTATCAAGCTCATATTTGACTGCGTCGGTCGGAACGATCTCGATATAGGCGTTGACGAGTTCGGGCGATCGCGGCCCCGGCGTTACGCCGTGCCATGGATGCGCCTGGAAGAGTTGTTTGTTCATCTCGACACGATGATAAAATGGCGCACGTCCAAACGAAAGCCTGCGTAATGGCTGCCAGTGCTGAAATCATCACCAAGCCGGTTGCGAGCGCGATAACTTTGCGCTGGATTATCAGTGCGCGCGACGACACGATCTGGTTTATCGGCTCAGTCGTCTCGAGTTATGTGCTGCTGATTCTTTACGTGAGCGGGCTTCTCCCTCTCGTTCCGATGGTCGCGGCATGGGCCATCCTGATCGACGCACCACACGTTTTCGGCACCTTTTCGCGCACATATTTCGATCGCACTGAACGAAAGAATCGCGCGCGGCTGCTCTGGGGCTCGCTGCTCTTTTTCGTAATTGGACCAGTGTTTGTGCTGGCCGGCGCCGGGTTTGTCTTTTTCTTCGTGGCGGCGCTGTGGGCCTACTATCATCTCGTCAAGCAGCACTACGGATTCATGGTGCTCTACAAAAAGAAGAATGGCGATCTCGCGCGTGTCGATAACGTTCTCGATCGCGGGTTGCTGCTGTTTGCGTTCAACTATCCGTTTGTTGAGTTTATAGCGCGCGATCCTGAGGCGATGGTCCGGGTGCCGGCGTTGCTGCGCGGCGGTGTGAATGGTTTTTCGAAGCTGCTACTCGCGGGCACGATATTGTTCTTTGTGGTTTGGATTGGACGGCAGGTACAGCGAGCGATCGTAGGCGAGCCATTGAATGTGCCGAAGTATCTGCTGTTAGCGGCGGCAATTCCGATGCACTGGATCGTGTTGCTGACGCCGATGCCACACAAGCCAATCGCGATCGTGGCCATACTCACGATCTATCACAATTTTCAGTATCACCGTTTGATCTGGTTTCACAATCAGAAATACAAATCGCGTGAGAAATATGGGGCAGCGGAACTGATCAGCAGAAGGGTGCTGTTCTACATCGTGTTCGGAATCGTGTTTGGGATCATCTACCAGGGACCGCGACAAATCCTCGGCTACCTTGGCCTACAGGGGACACAAACGCTGGCCGTTCAACTCGGCATCTCGTTTCTGTGGGGATACGCGTTTATTCATTATTACCTCGACTCGAAGATTTGGCGGGTTAGAAGAGATCCGTCGGTAGGTAAAGCATTGAATATCTAATCTTCGCCGTGCTCGTCGCCGTTGAAATGCAGCACGGTTGATTCGTCGTCAATTACAGTCTCGAGGTGAACGGGGCGGCCCCAGAGCGTGTAGACGTGTTCGAGGGCTTTGCGGGCGTAGCGCATGTCGAGCTCCGTGCCCTCGTAGTTGTGCTTCATGAAGAGCTCGCGGTTGCCGTTGTAATCTCCATCCTCGACCTGCAAATACGGAAAACCGAAATTCGTCATGTTTGAAACAAGCTGATCGCGCACTTTCTCCCAGCGCTTCTCCGTAATCGTCCACTCCTCTTCCTCAACCAGCTCAAAGACAAACAAGTCGAGCTCTTCGCACAGCTCTTCAGTCAGGTAGTTGCGCAAAAATGAGACGTCGTTATCGAGCTCGCGCACTTCGAAGATCTTTTCGCGCCCTTCATTCCCTTTTCGACCAAACTTCTCACGCTCTTCTTTTGACGGCTCGTTCCAACGGCGCTCGATGTCTTCATAAATCTTGAAGCCGAGGTAGTACGGGTTGAGTTGGCCCTTCTGCGGCGAGACCACGCCCGAGTGAAGATTCGCAAACTCGATATGATCGTTGTCGCTGAGATCGAGCTCACGCATGATGCGCGCGTGCCAGATGCTGGCCCAGCCTTCGTTCATGATCTTCGTCTGCATCTGCGGCACGAAATACTCCATCTCTTCGTGCACCATCGCGATCGCATCGCGTTGCCACGGCGCGAGCGACGGCGAATTTTTCATGAGGTAATAGAGCAGATCTTTTTCGGGCAAACGCTCGCGCGGCTTGTCGTCGTCAGTAGTCTCGGGTGATTTAGCGGCCTTGGCGCTCTTGTCGAGCAGCCAGAGGTCGTCGTATGGCCCATCCTTCACGCGATGCTCGGCGCGTCGCTTTTCTTCAGCGATTGGGATCTCGCGTTTGATGAAGAAGTACGGATCTATGTGCTCTTCGATCGCCAGCACCGCGTCGAGGAACCGTTCGACTGTCTTGCGGCCATGCTTGAACTCATACTCCATCATTCGCTGCGCGTGCGTTGAGACACTCTCGACCATGCGGCGATTCGTTTTTGAGAAGTAAGAATTGTTTTTGAAGAAGTCGACGTGACCGAGCACGTGCGCGATCACCATCTTGTTCTGAATCGGGCTATTCGTCTCGAGGAGAAAACCGTAAGCGGGGTTCGTGTTGATGACCACTTCGTAGATCTTCGAGAGTCCGAAGTCGTACATCGTCTTCATGCGATGATAGGTCTTGCCAAACGTCCAGTGCGAATACCGGCCCGGCAATGCATACGAGCCAACCTCGTACATCACGGTGGCGGGCACGATCTCGAAATTTGTCGGATACGGATCGAGCCCAAACCCACGAGCGACCTCCCAGATCTGCTCGACCGCGTTCTCTAGATCTTTTATTTCCTTGTCTTGCATAAAACCGTCACGCGGGCGTCTCGACGTTCCTCCGGCCGAAGAACTGTTTCAGTGCCGGATACACGTCTTCCTTATCGTCGATCCGCACACCAACAAAACGATCCTTGTGCTGGAGTCGATCGCTGAAGATCGATAGCAACGCGCCCGAAGAACGCCTGTAACTCGACGAGCCTTCTTCACCGATCTCGCCATATCCAAACAGATTGCACGTCGCGATCAGCTCGTCGGCAAGCCGTACTGCTTCTTCATTATCGGAGTAGTAGTTGTCGCCGTCAGAGAAGTGAAACGGGTAGATATTCCAATCGGACGGACGATAGCGCTGCTTGATGATGTCGAGCGCGAGCTGGTAGGCGGAAGAAACTACCGTGCCGCCTGATTCTCCCTGCGTAAAGAACTGCTCCTCCGTCACTTCTTTCGCTTCCGTGTGATGCGATATGAAAACGATCTCGACGTTGTCGTACTTCGTTCTCAGAAACCGAACCATCCAGAAGTAAAAACTGCGCGCTATATATTTCTTAAACTCGCCCATCGAACCCGAAACGTCGATCATCGCGATGACGACGGCGTTCGACTCGTAGCGCATCACTTCTTCCCACGTCTTGAATCTCAAATCCTCTTTCTTGATGTCGCCGAAGCGCGCTTTGCCCTCACGAGCGTTGCGACGAATGTTTTCGAGGATCATGCGACGCTTGTCGAGGTTCGCGATCACGCCGGTGCGGCGAATCTCGTTGAACTGCGTCTTGCGCGACTGCACCGCCTTCTTTGCTTTCTCTTCGAGATACGGCAGATGAAGATCTTCGAAGATCAGCGCGGCTAGCTCGTCGATGTTTACTTCCGCTTCGTAGTAATCAGCACCGGCATCCTGCCCGGCCTGGCCTGTGCCCTGACCGCTGCCCGGTCGACTCTCGCGTCCAATCACGTCGCCAACGCGCGTCTTCCCGTCGCCCTGGCCCACGTGTTTGCCTTTTTGATAGTTGAAGCGAAACTTGTATTCGTCGAGCGCTTTGATGGGAACTTTGACGGTGCGCTTGCCGTCGGAAAGGATGATGGCTTCGTTGGAAACGATCGAACCGAGGTTTTTGCGGATAGCTTCCTTTACACGATCCTTGTGGCGCTCCTGATCGATGATGCCCTTGCGTTGTAGCGACCAGTCGTTGCGTTGGATAGACATAAAACCTCCATCCGCGATTACACGGATTTGCCTTTAACAAAATCGCTTACGACATTCGTAAAGGCTTCCGGATATTCCTCGTGTGGCAAGTGCCCGCATTTCAAAAACACGATAAAACGCGAGCCGGGAATCTCCGCGTGGAGACGCTCGCCGTCAGCAAGTGGAATCTCGCGATCGTTTTCGCCCCAGAGCAGGAGAGTGGGTTGCGTAATTAGATGCGCGTCTCTTGAGATGCGTTCAGCATCCCAGCGGCGCACGGTGTTGATGATCGCGCGTTGCGTTCTGGCAGCACGCAAAGGCAGATGTCGCGCATCGACGCGTCGTTCATCCATCACCCATGCGTGTCGATCGTAAACGCGCTTCATTCGCCGGCGCAGCAAGCGACGCGAGCCGATCAAAAGTGGCGACACAATGTCGCCCAACACGGGCGAGCCAAAGAAACGCATTAACATAAATTCGCAGGGCCGGTTATTGTTCACCGCGCCCACGAGTATCAACTTCTCAACTCGATCCGGATAATCGAGGGCGCAAGTCGCAGCAACTGCACCGCCGTACGAGCTGCCAATAAAAATAGCGCGCGGGATTCCGAGAGCATCGAGCAAACGCGTTAACAGTTTCGCTTGTCCTGCGATCGTATATTCACCGTTCTTTGGCTTCGCGGAATAACCGTAACCAAGCATATCGAGCGCGATCACTCGATAACCCGCTTCAGCTAATCGCAAGAACACTTTGCTCCACACGAGCGTCGACGATGCAAACCCGTGAATCAAAACGAGCGCGGGCGCGTGTCGATTGCCTGCTTCCTGGTAATGAACGCGGATGCCATCAACGTCGATGAAACACGAGTGCTCGGAGTGAAAAACGACGTCGCGGCACTTGTCCCAGTCAGCATCACGCGGCCGCAGGAACAATTTGCCAGCAATAGCAACTGTTGCCGCACCCGCGATCAAGTAACGTTTTTTCATAATATTTTAGCCGCAGATTTACGCGGATAAACGCAGATCTGATCCGCGTTTATCTGCGTTCATCTGCGGCTAAATAATATCCTACCGAGACAATAACGTTCCTACATAAGTCAACAACTCGTTCGCACAAACCGGACAATATTCGTGCTCCTTCACGAGCCGATCGATAACTTCGTTGATCCTTCGCAACTGATCCGGATCCGGCGTCTTCGTTGACGTCGTGATCTTCACCACGTCTTTCAAGTCGGCGAAGATCTTCTTCTCGATCGCTTCTTTCAGACGTTCGTGCGAGTTGTACTCAAACGGCTTGCCCTTGCGAGCATGCGACGAGATACGGATCAGGATCTCTTGCCGGAAAGTGTTCTTCGCGTTTTCCGAGATCCCAATCTGCTCCTCGATCGAACGCATCAACTGCTCGTCCGGCTCCATCTCTTCTTCCGTGATCGGATCCTTGATTCGCTCCTTGTTGCAGAACGCTTCAACGTTATCGAGATAGTTGTTGCACATCGTACGCGCCATCTCTTCAAACGAGTAAACAAATGCGCGCTGCACTTCGATCTTCGCAAGCTCGTCGTATTCCTTGCGCGCCTGCGAGATGTGGTTCAAATATCTTTCACGCTGCTCGCTGCTGATCCCGGTGTGTTGTTCGAAGCCATCCTTGATCGCTCGCAGCGCGTCGATCGGATTGATACACGTGACACCGTCGCGCACGAGCGCGCTTGAAAGTCGATTGATGATGTAACGCGGCGAGATACCATCCATACCTTCGCGAATCGTCTCTTCCTTCAACTCGCGCACGTCTTTCGACTTGTAACCCTCAACGTCTTCGCCATCGTAAAGCTTCATCTTCTTCACGACGTCGACGTTCTGGCGCTTCGGTTCCTCGAGACGCGTCATGACCGCAAACATCGCTGCGACTCTCAACGTGTGTGGCGCGAGGTGAACGTTGCGCAGCGCTTCCGACTGGTGCAAAAGCTTGTCGTAAATCCGCTCTTCCTGCGAGACGCGCAGGTTGTAAGGCACCTTCACAAGAATGATGCGATCCTGCAACGCTTCCGATTTGCGATTTCCGGCAAACGCGATGTATTCGTTCTCGTTCGTGTGCGAAAGGATCACTTCGTCAGCGTAGATCATCGCAAAGCGTCCGGTCTTGATGCTCTGTTCCTGCGAGAGCGTCAACAGGCTGTAGAGAAACTTCTCGTCAACCTTCAGCATCTCGACAAATTCCATCAAACCGCGGTTCGCGATGTTCAACTCGCCGTCGAAACGATAAGCACGTGGATCCGACTCAACACCAACATCGCCGATCGTCGACAGATCGATCGAGCCGGTTAGCTCAGTGATGTCCTGCGACTTCGGATCGCTCGGCGAGAAAGTGCCGATACCGACGCGTTCCTTTTCCGAGAACCCGACGCGATGCACTTTCACATCCTCATGTCGCCCGCCATATGTGTGCTCCAACGCATAGCGACATTGCGGACACAGGTCGCCTTCAATATAGATGCCGTAATGTTTCTCGACTTCAGCACGCAGTTGATGCGGGATGAGGTGAAGCGGCTCCTCGTGCATCGGACAGTCTTTGATCGCGTAAACGGCGCCGGCCTCAGTCCTGGTCCAATCTTCAAGGCCACGCTTGAGCATGTTGACGATCGTCGACTTGCCTCCGCCTACAGGTCCCATGAGCAGCAGGATGCGCTTGCGTACTTCGAGTCGCTGCGCCGCCGATTTGAAATACTCGACAATCCTGGCGATGGGTTCTTCTATGCCAAAGAGTTCGGTGGCAAAGAATTTGTAGGAGAGAACTTCGTGCTGAGTGCCTTCGTTCTGCCGGTCGATACCCACGGCATGAACCATGTCGTTAATACGAGCGTGTGAAAGCTGGGCAACGCGCGGATTCTGGGCGACTAACTCGAAGTAGTCACGAAAAGTCCCTTCCCAGCGCAGCGCTTCGTGCTCACGGCGCAGATCTTCCAAACGTTCGCTGATGTTGAATTGTTTTTTGCCATCCTGCTCTTGCATAGCCTTTGAAACCTCTTCGGCCTTCGCGCATCGGACAGCGTGTGGGGAGAGGCCACGCTAATTTTAGTTACACCGCAACATTCGTCGGGGAAACTGCGGTTTGATTTGATTGTGCTTCGTGATACGCCTCACGCGCGCGTAAGCGTGAGCTACGTCCTCGATGCATCACTTCTTCTCAATGATCGATTTCAAACGGAAGTCCGGTGGGAACGGGAAGCGAACGGCACGCGCGCTTCCTAGGGTGTGAAGTATAGCACAGGGGTCAATGATTATTTTGCAAACTCAATTTTCCCCGCCTAATACCACCTGAGGATGCACGCTTCGCGCACTCGCGTCATACCGACCGATGGCAATCAACTCCTCACCGGCGTCGTATATCCTCACGTTCTCTCCGTCGGCCCAATCCCGTTCAAGCGCCTTCAACTCTCTTCCATGATTGGCCCGCCGAACGTCTTCGCCGCTTAGATGCAGAGAAGGCAGCCATGAGAGCGCCGTGCCCGGCGGCAGCAGGACTTCCCCGATCGACTCTTCGCCAAAATGGATCTTTAACTCGTCGAGCGTGATCGCTTGATCGATACGCAGGTCGCCGACGCGCGTCCGTCGCAGCTCGGCTAAATGAGCGCCAACGTACAAACGTTTACCGAAATCTTCCGCAAGTGTTCTGACATAAGTGCCTGACGAACACGACACACGCGCGTGAAAATCGAAGGTGCCATCGAGGTTGTCCTTGATGAGTTGACCTTCAGGTCTGATTGGTGCGAACTCGTGAATGCAAACGCGAACCGGTTTTCGTTCCACGGTCTCACCACGACGCGCAAGTTCGTAGAGTTTCCTGCCCTCAACTTTCTTCGCTGAATACATCGGTGGTACCTGGTCTATGTTTCCGCGCAGACTTTGTAGCGCTGATTCGATTTCCAGTTCAGTCCAGTTGCGTACTTTTGTTGATGGACCAGGAATCGGGTTGCCGGTGCGGTCGCCAGTGTCAGTTGAGTATCCGAGACGAATGATTGCTTCGTATTCTTTATCAACTCCGGTCATGAACTGCGAGAGACGTGTCGCCTTGCCGAGTAAGATGACGAGCACGCCGGTGGCAAACGGATCTAATGTTCCCGTGTGGCCGATCCGACGCTCGTGAAGAATGCGACGCGTTTGTGCGACCACGTCGTGAGAAGTCATACCCGCAGGCTTGTCGATTACTAATACGCCATCCATGGTTAGACATTTTAGATCAGCGACCAATCCGCGTTAATCTGTGTTCAATTATCGTGACTGATTTGCGACGTAAAACATTTGAGCGCGCCATAAAATTGCTAGCGGCGAAGCCTCGCTCTGTCGCCGAGTTGCGCGAGCGTTTGCTCCGCAGTAAGGGCACGAACGAAGAAGTGGTGGAAACGGTGATCGCACGTTTGCGCGAGTATGGATATCTCAATGACGAGCGCTTCGCGTTCAGTTATGCGTCTTACAAGGTGAAGCAAAAGCCGGTGGGACGCCGGCGTTTGGAACGCGATCTCAAGTTCAAAAAAGTCGACAGCGGCGTCGCGAATGAAGCGCTCGAGATGGTCTTTGCCAAGACGCCCGAGGAACAGTTGATCGACCAGGCGATCGCAAAACGCCTGCGTATCCGCGGCAAGCCGAAGAACCGCATGCAAGCGAAGAGCCTGTTCGATCATCTGCTGCGGCAAGGATTTGAATTTGAGCTCGTAAGCGAGAAAGTGCGGTCCTTGGCCAACGATTACACGGATGAAGACTGATTTGTTACACTCGAAATCGATATGACTGGTAACGAAATTCGCGAGGCTTTTTTGAGGTATTTTGAGGAGCACGGGCACACGCGTGTGCGCTCGTCGCCGCTCCTGCCCGCCAACGATCCGACGTTGCTCTTCACAAACGCGGGCATGAATCAGTTTAAGGACGTCTTTCTGGGTGCGGAGAAGCGCGAGTATGTGCGTGCCGCGTCGTCGCAGAAGTGTATTCGCGCCGGCGGCAAGCACAACGACCTCGACGAAGTTGGAAAGACCGCGCGGCATCACACGTTCTTCGAGATGCTCGGCAATTTTTCGTTTGGTGATTACTTCAAGGAAGACGCTATCAAGTTTGCCTGGGAGCTACTGGTTGATGAGCTGAAACTCGATCCGAAGCGACTGTGGTTCACAGTTTATGAAGGCGACGCGGAAGTGCCGCCTGATGAAGATGCTGAGCGATTCTGGGAGCAGGTAGGTGCGCCGCGCGAACGGATCCTGCGCTTTGGTCGCAAGGATAATTTCTGGCAGATGGGTGAGACGGGCCCTTGTGGACCATGTAGCGAGGTTCACTATTACATGGGCGACAGCCCGGACGATCCGGAAAACTCAGCAGCAAACGTCAATGGACCGGGCGACACGATCATGGAGATCTGGAACCTGGTCTTCATGCAGTTTGATCGTAGTGAAGTCGGGCCGGGTAAGTACAAGCTCGATGCGTTGCCAAAGCCTTCGGTTGATACGGGCGCGGGACTCGAGCGTCTCGCTGTTGTCTTACAGGGCGTGAAGTCAAACTACGATACGGATCTGATTCGTCCGATCGTTGAATTCACCGCGAAGCTCGCCGATCGCCATTACGAACCGGAAACGCAGGAAGGTTTCGCGATGCGGGTCATTGCAGACCATGCACGCGCGACTGCCTTCGCGATTGCTGATGGAATCTTGCCCGGTAACGAAGGCCGCAATTATGTGCTGCGCAAGATCATGCGACGCGCGATCTACCAGGGCCATCACACGCTGCGATTTGAAGAATCGTTCTTCAATGAGGTTACTGACTTCGTTGTCGACTTTATGAAGGACTCGTATCCGGAGCTCGAGACGCATCGTGAGTTTGTGCAGAAGATGGTGCGGCTGGAGGAAGATCGTTTCCGTTCCACGTTGACGGTTGGGTTGAACAAGCTCGATGAAGTGTTCACCGCGAGCAAAGGCGCGATGCCGGAGTACAAAACGCTTGCGCGACTCTACGACACGTTCGGCACGCCGCGCGATCTGATTCGCGTTGGGTTGGAAGAACGCGGGTTTGCGATCGATGAAGATGAGTTCAACGGTGCGTTCGATGCGGCGCTTCAGAAGCTTCAGCAGACGGCGACGACGGAAAAAGGCGAGACGAAAGCGAAGGCTAATCCTGTTTATGCAAACCTCGCTGGCCGGCTGTCGAGATCGCTCTTTAAGGGTTACGAGACTACGAACGTTACCGACGCGAAGGTTGTTGCTGTTATCAAAGGCAATGAGGTTGAGTCGCTGAACGAGGGTGAAGAAGGCGAGATCGTGCTTGACCACACGCCCTTCTATGCCGAGAGTGGCGGTCAGGTCGGAGACATCGGCGTCATTGTTGGTCCAACGAGCGAGTTGGCAACTGTTCTCGATACTTACTCGCCGGCGCAGGGCTTGATCGTTCACAAGATCAAGGTCGAGAAGGGAAGTTTTAAGGTTGGTGATACGGTTTCGGCTGACGTCGACGTCGAGAAGCGCGATGCGACGAGACGCAATCACACTGCGACACACCTGATGCACGCTGCGCTGCGTGAGGTTTTGGGAACACACGTGAAGCAAGCCGGATCGGTTGTGGCGCCGACTTATCTTCGTTTCGACTTCACGCATTACCAGCCGCTCACAGCCGCTGAGAAAGAAGAGATCGAGCGCCTCGTCAACTATCACATCCTGCGCAACGAGCCTGTGCAAACGGATGAGATGGCGATCGAGGAAGCGATGCACTCCGGAGCGATGGCGCTGTTTGGTGAGAAGTACGGGGAGCAGGTGCGCGTACTTTCGATCAAAGGCGTCGAGGGAATTTTTTCGAAAGAACTGTGTGGCGGCACACACGTGCGCGCGACTGGCGACATCGGGCTGTTCAAGATCACGAGTGATGAGTCGATCGCGTCGGGTGTGCGACGCATTCGCGCGATCACGGGTATGGATGCTTACGAGCGGTTCCGTGAAGCTGAAGTGCTGGTCGACGGATTGAGCAGCGGGTTGAGAACGTCACGAAACGATTTGCCGATGACGGTAACGCGCTTGCAGGAAGAGTTGAGAAAGGCGCGTCGCGAAACTGAAGAGTTGAAGTTGAAGATCGCGAGTGGTGCAGCCGGAGCGTCGTCGAATGGTGACGACTCGCGTGAAGTGGCGGGTGTAAAAGTTCTGGCGCGCGAGGCGAGCGGGCTTGATGCCGCAGCTATGCGACAGCTTTCCGATACACTTTTGGCGCGGATCAAGTCGGGCGTGGTCGTGCTTGGGCGAAGCGGTGATGGGAAGGTTTCGCTGATTGTGCGGACGTCGGCCGATCTAACCGGAAAAGTTCCTGCCGGACAGGTGATCAAAGAGCTGGCACCGATCGTCGGCGGTCGCGGTGGCGGCAAAGCCGACATGGCTGAAGGTGGTGGAAACCAACCCGAGAATCTTCCCGCGGCGCTCCAGAAAAGTTATGAAGTCGTGGAGCGGCTGCTCAGTTAACTGCGGATGAACGCAGATGAACGCAGATCAGCGTTAATCCGCGTTCATCCGCGGCCCAAATTACATAGTCTTCTGTTTCTCCGTGAGTGTGATGTTCATCTTCTCAAGCGTGATCTTATTGAGCGTGCCGGTCACCTTGAGCCCTTCAGCCTGCTGATACTTCCGCAATCCTTCACGCGTCGCATCATCAAGCTTGCCGAGTTGTTCTCCGGCGTAAAAGCCCCGCTCCTTCAGAATCGCCTGAGCCTGGTTGATCTGTTCCTTGGTAGCGCGAAAGATGGGGCCGCGTTTGGCGCCCTGCTTCGTCGCTGACTTGGTCGTGGTTGAGGTTGAGTTCTGGGCTTGTGCTCCTGCCGTGCAGACACAGAGCAGCAGTAGAGTAAGTGTAAGGATTTTCTTCATGTTGTTCTTCCTTTTGTGAGGCGCGCAGAAGCGCGCGGTTTATGGTTTAACCGTGAGGGCTGTCGGTCCGAAAAATCGCCGCTATGATACCGCGCCTGTCAAGCACCGTTGCGTTTAACAATCTTGGCAATGGTTTTACGTCTGTGGTAGGATGCCAAGGTGCGAAGAACGCTCTACATTCTCGCCATCTTTGCTCTGGCAGCCGGACCCGCGGCGGCGCAGTATCAGGTCGATAATTTCGACTTCCCCAACGCCGTCAAGATTCAAACCCCTTCGAAGCCCGCACAAAACAAACGCCTGATACAGCTCACCAGCATGCCGATGAACCCATCGCTCGCCGGCTTCACGACCGGAAATTCCGACGTCGATAACTACATCGTCGAATCCGGCAAGCGCAACTCAGTCGACCCACTGCTCCTCTACTCGATCATGCACCAGGAATCGAGCTTCAAGGCCCGCGCCATGTCCAACAAAGGCGCACGCGGACTGATGCAACTGATGCCGTTCACTGCGAGCCGTTTTGGCGTCACGAATATCTGGGATCCGAAACAGAACATCGAGGGCGGCGCGCGCTACATGCGATTCCTGCTCAATCTTTTTAAGGGTGATGTGCGACTCGCACTCGCGGGGTACAACGCCGGCGAAGGCGCAGTGATGAAGTATGGCTACCAGGTCCCGCCTTATAGCGAGACACGCGAGTACGTGCGCCGAATTGGCAATCGTTACAGCATGATTCGCGACCCACAGGCGGTCGCGCAGGCTAGCACCTTACCGACACCGCAAAACAATCCGACCCCACTCAACGTCTATGAACGCAGCGTCTTCATGACCCGGCTCCCAGACGGCCGTCTGCAACTCGTCAGCCAGTAACCACAGATAAACACGGATTAGATACGGATTGATCTGATCCTTATCAATCTGCGTATATCTGTGGCATGATTGCCACCATGACCTGTTCGAGTTGCGGAGCATACGTACCCCCAAGCGTCCGTTTCTGTTCGAACTGCGGCGCTCCGGCGTCTGACCCGGAAGCTACGCGCATCGCACGCCTGCAATCGCGCTCGCTCGAAATGAGCGGCGACAACGATCTCGAGCACACTGTCTTCACTGTTAGACCGACAATGATGTTCATTAAGGCTGGTTATGCGCTGGCAGTCGTTGCTGGTATTGCGCTTGTGTTTCTGCTGGCTTCGCTAAGCGTTCCCGCGTCGATCTCGATCCCGATCGCGCTCGCGCTTCTGCTGATTCCGGGTTACTACCACATCCGCCGCAACATGGTTCGCTACACGGTCACTGACTCGAAGCTCCAGATCGACACCGGCCTGATCGCTCGGACCACGAAAAACATTCCCTTGAGCAAAGTGCAGGACGTGACCGTCTCAGCCACCATTCCGCAGCGAATGATGGGCTTTGGCGACATCATCATCGACAACGCAAGCGAGCTCGGCGGCTCGATCGTAATGCACAACATCAGCAAGCCGCGCCACTACGCCGACCTTCTTTTGCGCGAACTCAGACGCTGGCATTAAACTGGCGAGGTGCTGCCCAACCGCTCCAAGGAACATCAAAGCCCCGGCGGTTTCTAAACTTCGAGTTTTATTTCGGGGCCGCATGATGAGGAGTCGTATTGCGCTTAATATTTCTATTGGGTCTTTTGCTGGCTTTCGGGAGTTCTGCGTTAGCAGACACTCCGTCTGAGCCCGACCGACCACTACCAACCACTATCGGTAACTTCAGGCAGGTCAAAACCAACACTTCACCGTCAACAGAACACGATGTGGGCAACGCTGTAGAGCCACTCGCCTACCAGTTATCTGAGTATGCGGGAACCAAGGGTGACAGGGTGTCGGTGGAGATCGTGCGTCTGCGGCATGAGGCGCAGGCATATCAAGCGCTCAGCCTGGCCGCAGCGACAGCGCGCGGTAATACTTGGAGAAACGATATAGTGCCCAACCTTGGCGGTGGTACTGCTGGTTTTGCCACCGAGGTCGAGCTTGTCTTCTTCAAGGGCCAGCACGTCGTAAAAGTTAAGAATTTGAAGGGAAGTCCGGCGAACGTCAACGAGGTGGCGCAAAATCTCAGCGCAACGCTCGACAAAGGTGAGGGCGATATTCCGGCCCTAATAAAGCATCTGCCTCAACTGGAAGAAACACAAAAGAACGCGATTTTTCTGAACAGTTTCACAAATCTAGGCTTACTGCAGTTGGACCAACCGGTGTTGGACGCCGTCCAGGGCGGAGGCAATGCTGACGCGGCTCTGGCGACGTACGGCCCGAGTAAGATTCTTCTCGTCGAGTTCAACACGCCTCAGCTCGCGACGGAAAATGACAAGCGCATTATCGCTCGCATACAGGAGCTCTGGCGATTGGGCCAGCCGGCGCCCACCGCGTATCGTCGCGTCGGAAACTATTCCGTGTTCGTCTTTGACGCACCAGATGAGCAGACAGCCAAACAGCTAATCGACCAGGTGAAGTACGAACAGGTCGTGCAGTGGCTCGGCGAGAATCCAAACATTCTCAGGGAAGCCGAGAAACGCTACGTCAACACGACGCTCGGCGTGCTCGTCGCCGTTTTGAAAGCATCCGGTTATGCTGCGCTTCTATGTCTGGGCGTGGGCGGTTTGATTGGCGGGCTGCTGTTTAGTTACAGACGTGCACAACAGAAAGCCGCGACCGCATATTCAGATGCTGGTGGAATGCTGCGACTCAACCTGGATGAACTGTCTGCCGAGACGAATCCATCACGTCTACTTCGAGACCGTAACTAAAAATTTAGCCGCCGATTTTCGCTGATAAACGCTGATTTAATCGGCGTTCAACTTCGGAAATCCGCGGCTAAAGATCGGGTCAAAAAAATTGCGGGCTGCTGATTTTCCTGGGAGGCTCCCCCAAGCCTCGTCAAGACGTCAATCAGCAGCTCCGCTATTATTGCCCTTCGACTGCGTCACAAGCGTTACTCCGTTCCCCCAAAAGAGTCAAACGCTTGCTTCTAAATTCTGTGAGAGGATGCCTCCCCCAAAGCCTCCACTCACCGCAGTTTCAGAGCCTGACCCGATTTACCCTTATCTACCCTTCTTGTTCTGTTTTCCTCTTTGGCAATGACCGTGCCAACAGGGCCATACGGGACACTCCGAATCCGATAATGAAGCTTTTGCTGGGATTTCTTTGTGATCCGATGATGGGGAGATTGTGCGCGAACGGACACAAACGTCGAGGGATTGCACAACTTTCGGACAACTCCCACTGTACCACCGACCGATAATCGTTCGGTCTAAGCCAGAGCTTTGACGAAAGCTTCGACTTCGGCAGGTGTGTTGTAGAAATGTGGGGCGATTCGGAGGCGACCAGCACGTGGCGCCGTGATGATTTTCTGCGTGTTGAGCTGATGATAGAGCTGCATTGCAGACATACCTTCAGACGGCCGGATGCAGACAATCTGAGATTTCTCACCGGGCGCTCGGGAGCTTATGACTTTGTACCGTTTTGCCCTCAGACGCTCGCATAAATCGTCCGTGAGCTCTTCGAGATAGTCGGCGACGTTCTGCACGCCAAAGCGCGTTAGAAGCTCAAGACTCGCCTTAAAACCATATAACAATGCGGCAGGTCCGGTGCCGGTTTCCCAGGCCAGAGCGCCGCGGTTCCAGCCTTGTTCGAAATTGAAGTAGTCATCCGGGTTCGGAACGCTGATCCAGCCGACGAGCGTGGGTTGAATCCGCTCGCGAGCGCGATCTGAGAGATACAGGTAACCAACGCCTTCCGGCGACAGCAGCCACTTGTGACCCGCACCTGCGGCAACATCGATAAATTCGGCTTCAACATCGGTCGGGACGACACCGAGCGCCTGGATCACGTCGACCACGAATAAAGCGTCGTGCTGGCGGGCGATGCGGCCGAGTCGTTCCAGATCCATGCGAAAGCCGGAGGCATACTGAACGTGACTGATAGCCACGACGCGCGTATTGTGATTAATCAGCCTCGTGAGCTCCGCGAAATCGATCTTGCCGTCGCGCTCTTCACACATGCGCACCTCGACACCGAAAGCGTCCCGCACGCGTAGCCAGGGATAAATGTTCGAGGGAAACTCGCGACTGAAGGTGACGATGTTGTCTCCGTTGCGCCAGGTCAGGCCATTGGCGACGGATGAGAGCGCATCGGAGGTGTTGCGCACGAAGGCGACCTGTTCGGATCGCGCGCCGAGAAGTTTTGCGAGTAGCTCACGCGCCTGCTCTTTAGTTGCGATCCAGTCGCGGAAGTTTATAGAGCCGTTTTCGTGGACGTCTTTGAGTTGAGATTCAACTGCCTGGATCGTTGTAATTGGTGGAGGAGATACAGCGGCGTGGTTGAAGTACAGCGCACGGTGGGTGATGGGAAAGAGTGCGCGAAGTTCCGGAGTCATGGTGCATATGGCCTTCCGTAGAACTCCTTGTACAGCCACCCCAGCACACGTGCTTCGGCAGTGCAGAGAGTTTCGATCCAGCAGTTGAGCAGGAATTCGGTGCGGCCGCGTTGGAACGGAATCTTTTCCGCCTCCTTCACGATCGAGCCACCGCTTTGCAAGTCTAACTTGTACGCTTCCGCAGTTGTTTCGTTGGCTTTTGACGCCGCGTCGAGCGCACCGAGAAGTTGGCCTATCCACTCGTGCAAGCTGCGCTCGGTCGAGTTGTCGGCGAGCGCCTGAATGATTCCGATCGCGAGTCGATCCTCAGCACGGTTGAACTGAAAGATCTCTTCGCCCTGCGACTGCACGTGTTGCTGTTTCCACTGGAAAACCTCTTCGACCGAAGGGTGCCTGATGATCGCTACTCGCTGATCGTAATTGAGAAACCATTCGATCACATCCGGAATTGAATCGACATCAACCTGCCCGTATGCGTCTCGTTGCAGTGGCGGACCTTGCAGATCACTTTCGCTCGTCATTTCTTCACATTCAAATCGAACGAAGCCTTGATCTCGCCTACAACATCGTCACGACGATTCTTCACCGGAAAGAACGCGTACTTCGCCACTGCTTCAAGCGACTCATCGCGCAACACTCCCAGTTGCCGCAACGACTCGATCACGACCGTGGGACGCGCGCGCTTGTCGTCGCCGTCTTCAATCTTGATCGCGATACCCAAACCCTCGGGCCACTCTTCACTCGGCTTGATGCCCGCGGTGTAAACTCCCTCTGCACCGACCTTCGAAACTAAACGACGCGGCGCCGCGCGCATGAGCTCCGTGTCGAGCCGGTCGGATGTTCCGCCAATCAACTCCGGATTCGCGCTCATCACGCGCACGATGCGCTCACATGCATCACGCGCATCCTTGTCGAAGCTAGCCGGCGGCGAAACTAATCGCGCATACGCGAGCGCCATCGATTTAACGGTGATTCCAAACGCCGGCACCGCACACCCATCAACACCGACAGCCATGTCCGTCACCGCCACGCCCGAGAATTGCGACACGACCTCGACAATCGTCTTTTGCACGGGATTTTCCGGGCTCTCGTAGTTGTCGATCGGCGCGCCGAGGTGAACCGCGACGGCGAGCATCCCGGCATGTTTGCCGGAGCAGTTGTTGTGCAGCGCGTTTGGTTGTTCGCCGCGGGCGCGAAGCTCGAGCGCAGCTTCGACGCCGTACGGCTCGTGCGCGCCGCATCGCAATGCTTCTGGACCAAGACCGATCTTGCGCAACATCGATGCGGCAAGCTCCGTGTGAATCGGTTCGCCGTTGTGTGATCCGCATGCGAGTGCGACTTCACGATCGGTGAAACCAAACCGATCAGCGGCTCCGGTAGTTAAAAGCGGTATTGCCTGGAATGGCTTCGCTGAAGATCTCAGGTAGGTGACGTTCTCAGGTGCGCCGAGCGACGCGATGATGTTGCCTTCTGGATCGACAACGACGATGTGTCCACGATGACGAGACTCTGTTATTGAGCCTCGGTCAATTTCAACGAGCGGCTCCGCGAGCGGTATCTGTTGCGACATTGATCAGCATCTTGCCACAAAGAAGCAGTAGCCACAAAAGGCACAAAGAAGAACACAAAAGGCACAAAGCATATTAGCTGATGGTCAGTCGCTCGATGTATTGAGCGAGATCCCTCACCAATATGATTTTTGTGCCTTTTGTGTTCTTCTTTGTGCCTTTTGTGGCTACTGCTTCTTTGTGTTACTTCTTGCGGCCGCCGTAGCTGAGTACGGTCAACTTCACTGTGCGTCGTCCGAAACGCATCGCTTCGCGCGACGATGGTGTCCAGATATCAATGCGCTTGCCCCGCACGAGGCTGCCTGTGTCTGCCACCAGATACTCACCACTGTAAGCCCCGGCTTCGAGCCGCACGCGCGAACCCAAAGGCAAATGTCTTGGATCGGCAGCAATCAATCCCTTGGCGACAGGTCGTCCACTCGCAGTCCGTCCGCGCAGACTGTAAGCAGTGGCGACATAATTCGCCGGAGGCGCAGCGTACACCTCTGCGGCTGCGATCTTTTCTCCTAAGCTACCATTTGGAGAAACGACTGGTGGTTGTGGATCTTGAGAAGAGAGAGTCTCCGCCGAGAGAGTTGTGGCGGTAAAAGTCAAAGAGAAACTCAGAAGTGCAACACCAATTAGCGCACCTCCGCTGAAGTGATAATTAACTTTCAAATTCGGGTCTCCTGTCCGATGTTGTTACTTACTCTTCAGCGTCCTGCGCGAGTCCGTTCTTTCCTATGACTCGTCCCCTGGCTCTAGGAGTCTGCTATAAAGTCAGCCGAGGTTGGGGGCTTGCATCCTTGATGCGGTGCGCTGAAGTGTCTTGTATAGATAAAGCGAAAAGCGACGATTACTTCCAGTAATATCCGCGATTCGGGTCGACCCTATCACAGCGTTTAAGGTCTGTTCAACCGTGAGAATGGCGTGATTTTTGTGAGAAAAATAACAACGCTGTTGGTAATTAGTGAAATATCAAAAGTTAAGAAAAATCGATACGGTCACATCGACAGAAGTTTGTTTTCGAATTGTAACCAACCAGATTGAGGTTTAGAGCTTGAGGAAGTTTTCGACGATTTGGCGTCCTTCAGGATGCTCTTCGTCAAATAGTTCGGGATGGAATTGGACGCCGTAAACACGCCTGCCCTTCTCCTGCATCGCCTGGATCTTGCACGTATCGTTAGACGCAGTCGCGCGGAAACCATCCGGCAGTTCTTTTACTTCGTCACAGTGGTTGTGCCAGACAGTGATCTCTGAAGGTAAGTCTTTGAAGAGACCTTCGCCGGTGTTCTCGATCTGCAGAAAACCGCGCTCACGTTTGGCGCCGTTGTAGCCTTCGCCCGGTTCGAGTCGTCCCATGAGTCCGACTTCAGCGCCGTGTGCGATCGCGATCTGCTGGTGCCCACCACACACACCAAGAATCGGTTGGCTCGCATGTTTGATGACGTCGAAAACTCCCGCCAGCGACTGAGGTGAATACTGGTCCCACGGATGACTCTGACCGCTGAGAATGATGTGCGAAGGGCGCAGGCTGCGAACTCTCTGAAGCGAGACGTGATGAAAAGGCTCAGTGAGGATCTCGAGGCCGGGGATCAAACGCCCGAGCACCGCGCGAATCTCGCGTGGGCTTGCGCCTTGACCATCCACAGTGTTGTCGACGAGGTAAACGAGCACTACTTCAAACTGTAAAGCTTCCCATTGAAAGCGCCGATGTAAATTCGTCCGCCAAGTATCGCGGGGGTCGCGTTGATATTATCACCGATCTTCAACTCGCTGATCGCCACGCCATCGTCTGCTGAGATTGAATGAATCCATCCGGCTTTGTCGCCGAAGATTAAACGACCATCGACGAGCGGCGACGTTCCCCAGATCGCCGCTTTCGCCTTATACCGCCAAACGACCTCGCCCTTGTCGGCGGTCAGGCAATACAGGTAACCGTTGCTCGAGCCGATGTGTACTCTTCCATTCGCGACGATCGGGCTCGCCCAGATTCCACTCTTCTCTTTGCCTGTTCCACCGAGCGCCTGGTATTTCCAAAGCAGTTGGCCATCGCTCTGGCGAAAGCAATAGACGACGCCATTCTCAGCGGCTGTGTAGACTTTGCCTTCGTAAACCGCGGGCGTTGAATCTGAGTCAGCGCCGATTCGTGCTTTCCAGATCGTTGTTCCGTCGCTCAGGTTCAGACAGTAAAGATCACCTTGCTCGGTGCCGATGTATGCGCGATCGTCGACGACCGAGAAACTGCCTTCCATCGAACCGAGCCGCTCTGTTTTGTAGATCAACGCACCGTCATCGAGATTGAGGCTGTAGAAGAATCCGTCTTCGCCGCCGAAGTACACGCGATTGTTGATGACGGCCGCGGAGCAGTCGACTTCGAATCCTGTTTTGTATTTCCAGATGAGCGTGCCGTCACGCGCGTCGATGCAGTAGATGTAATGATCGAGACCACTGGCGATCAGTCGATCGCCGACGATTGTTGGTGTGGCTTTGAGACTGTCTTCAGTTTTGTAAGTCCATATCAGTCGACCATCTTTTTTGTCGAGACAATACAGACGCCCGTCAGCGGAGCCAAAATAAACGCGCGTTTCGTCGACTGATGGTTGGCCTGGCCAACTCGAACCGCCCCACGGATCCTTGTGCAAGCGACCCTTAATCCAATCGGTTTCGAATTCCCAGACGACTTCTAACTTTTTGCCGGCCCACGGGCCGGTGCCGTAGAAATTACGAGACGCGTTGCCGAGCCACATGGGCACGGATGACGGTGGCTTCGGGAGTTCTGGTGGTTTGGCCGCCTCCGTGGGGGTGACGACCTTCCCGCCGCACGCGGGCAGTAATAACAGCGCTAAAATGATGGGGGAGAGTTTTAGCATAATGACTCATGTCGGACAGGATCACTGCAACCAAACACCGGAATAGACTACTTCAGCCGTTCCCGTAATCACAACCTCGCCGTCCGTTCGCCACTTGATCCGGACTTCGCCGCCTTCCATCAACACACGCACATCGCGATCGGCCTTGTCGTTGACCATCGCCGCCACCGCGCCCGCGCACGAGCACGTGCCCGAAGCCGTCGTCTCACCGACACCACGCTCCCAAATACGCAACTCAATGAAGTCGCGCTCGACAGGCCGCACAAACACGACGTTCGTTCGATCAGGAAACTGCGGATGCACCTCGATGGCTTTACCAATCGCGCGCCAGTTGAGTGCGTTGAAGTCGTCGACGAAGATGCAGCAGTTCGGATTGCCCATTTGCATCGCAGTCACGGAATAGCTCTCGCCGTTCACGAGCAATGGATAATTAACAACCTTGTCGAGCGGCGGCGTGATCGACATCGGTATCGACGCGGTGTCGAACTTCGGTTGGCCGAGTTCTGATTCAAACAAAAACTTACCCGGGCCTGGCTGGCCGCGCAGGAAGTAGCGCTTCAATCCGGTTCGCGTGCTGAGTCGGAGCTCTTCCTTGGCCCAGAGTTGTTTGAAGTAAAGATACGCGACCGCGCAACGGGTCCCGTTACCGGAAAGTCCGGCCTCACTGCCGTCGGGATTGAAGATGCGACAATTAAAATCGGCTTCGTCTGTTTGCGCTCGCGCGATGATCGCAATCCCGTCACCGCCCGCGCCGTAATGCCGGTTACAGATCCGGCGCGCAAACTCACCAAGATCGCCGGCTTCACGAAGCTCATCTGCCTCGATCACGAGATAGTCGTTTCCGAGGCCGTGGAATTTAGTGAATTGTGGTTGCATTCGTGTTAGTCGGTGGCTTTGCCTGCGAACGAGGCGAGCAGGACCGCGATCGGATCGATGCACGACGACCGTGGATCTAAATCGTGCGGGTAGTTGTTGACCATGATCGTAAACGCGAGCTTCTCGCCGCCCGCCGTCGTGAGATAACCGCCGAGACTCGAGGCTGAGCTAAGCGAGCCGGTCTTCGCACGCACGTTGTTCTCGGCAGGCGTGCCTTTGAATCGATTTCGCAAAGTGCCGTCGATACCGCCAATCGGAAGCGAATCGCGAAACGCACTCGCATACCGGTGCTTGCTCATAAACGTCAACAACTGCACCGACGCTTCAGCTGTGATCATGTCGTTGCGCGAGAGACCGGAGCCATCGTCGAGCACAAGCGCCTCCGGCCTGAGACCCACAGTCTTCAAAAACGTTTTGACTGTCTCGAGACCGAGATCGCCTGACGTTTGCGTGAGGCTCGATGTCACTGCGGATGGTGGCGGTGGTGCGACTTTCCCGAGCGTTCGCAGAATCAACTCAGCATATAGATTTTGACTCGGCTTCATCGTCTGCGCCGCGATCACGCTGAGGGGCGGCGACTGCAACGTCGCGATCTCGTTTTCAAAAGCAGTGGACGAGCCAGTTATTCGCGAAGCGCCCGTGATCGTGACGCCTTTTTGCGAGAGCGACGAGCGCAGCATGTAAACGAAAAGCAGTCCGGGATGCGAGATGCCGATGCCGCCCGTGTAGCCGCGATCTTCGAGTGGAATGCTGCCGGTGATCGTGATCGTGTTCTCGCCGAGGCCACGATGAATCGAAAACTCGCGCTTGCTGCCTTTAGCTGACGTGGTGACTCTGTTGACGATCGTGAGCAGCGGATCGGCTGGACCAGTCGTAATCAACGCGGGCTGGCCGGTTGCCGTACCGGGTTTGATAAAGAGATCGAGTGCGTTGTCGTTGACCGTGAGCGGCGTGATTTCAGCGCCGTAGTACCACGTTAGATCTTCCCAGTTCCAACCTGCGCCATACTTTGGTCCAACGAAGTAACTCTCATCGCCGACGATATCGCCTTCAACGCGTTTCACACCTGCTGCGACAATGCGCGTGGCCAGATCGTCGATTCCTTTGATGTAGTCGCCGTTGTTGAAGCGTGCAGCGATCGACGGATCACCGCGCCCGTAAATCGTCAAATTCCCGTGAACGACGCCCGCAGCGTCAGGGCGCGTGCTGGCATAGACGGAAGTCGAGAAACGATAATCGGGAGATAAACGATCGAGCGCCGCAGCGATCGTGTAGAGCTTCATGTTCGAAGCCGGGCGCAGAAGCTTCATAGCATTCTCTTCGAACAGCACACGACCGTTGTCGAGCGAAACAACCTTGATTCCAACCATCGCCGACGACAACTCCGGTTTCGCGAGCACTTCCTGAATACGCGCCTGAAGTTCCGGCAGGGTCTTCGGCTGCTGCGCAAACGCAGACGAAACGCAGAACAGCAGAACATAGATCAGTAACAAGATTTTCCGTTTATGCATAAAAATCCGGCTTTAACTCCGTGTTATCCGTGGCTAATTTTTTCCATCAACTCAGCAAACCGCGGGTCCCCGCGCAACGACACCAAATTCGGATCATTCTCGAAACACGGCCGGTTCGCATTCCCAAGCGAAATCGATCGCTCGAGCCACTCGAACGCATCACCCTGCAACCCCTCGAGCGCGTAAACAGATCCGATCGAGTAACTGATGTCTGCATCGACTTCGCCATTACGCTTCACATCAGGCGTAAGCTGCGCGAGCGCCTCGTCGTGTTTTCCCTGCCCACTCAGAAACATGGCCATGAACGGTCGTATCCCGTGCATGTTCGGATGTTTCTCAACGACGTCTTTCATCAACTCTGCCGCCTGATCGGTTTGGCCCGTGTAGTACAACGCGAGCGCGCGGAAAGTTCGCACGAGTGCGTTGTCAGGGTCGCCGGACGTATTCAGCTCGCGGAACGTGTCGTCGAAATGGCCCATGTACATATGAACGAGCGCGCGACTGTAACTCGCTACCACATGCGCCGCCGGATCGAGCCGTACTAAACGATCATAGCTGCGAAGCGCCCGGCCATACTCGCCATCCAAACGATGTAGCAGCGCCTTGACGAAATGGACCACCGGCTCGTTTGGCGCCTCGCGTCGCGTGCGTTCGACTTCCTCGCGCGCCTTCTGTTTCTGACCGCGCCACAGGTACACAAAAACCATCAGCATCCGCGCTTCGCAGATGGTTGGATCGATCGCGAGCGCTTTCGTAAACGCGGCTTCGGCGCGTTCATAATCTTCCGAGCCGCCAAAACCTTTGAAGACGCGATTGACGTAGCACGCCCCGAGACCATCGTGGGCGAGCGCGAAGTTTGGATCGAGCTGGATGGCGCGCTCGAAATGTTCGATCGCTCCGTCGCAATCTTCGGCTGACAACGTGCGAAAGATGAAACGCGCGAACAAGTCACGACCGCGTAGGTATTGCTCGTACGCCGCGGGATTCCGTGTGGAGGCTTTTCCGGTTCCGACTTGCTCGTGCGGGCTGAGCTCAACACTCAAGCCTTCTACGATCCGCTGTGCAATCGTGTCCTGGAGGACGATGATGTCTGACGCGGCGGTATCGATGCGATCGCTCCATAACAACTCGCCCGTCGCAACGTCAATCAGTTGCGCAGTCACGCGAAAGCGATCCCCAGAATGAATAAACCCGGCCGTCAGAACGGCACTGACGGCGAGTTCCTGTCCGATCTCGCGCGGATCTCTTTGCTGTCCCTGGTATCTAGCAATTACTGAAGAAGGCCTGACGACCAACGAACGCACGCGCGCGAGCTCAGTAATCACCGCATCGGCAAGCGAGAATTCGTAGAATGCCGCAGCCGGATCGTTGCTCAAGTTGCGGAAACAGAGAATCGCAAGGCTCTTCTTTTCCTGATCCGTGACTGTTGTGAAAGGTGTTTCGTGAATGCCTGATTTTGACGAAGTGACCACGTTTGGCGCTGACGTCGGCGACTCAGTGCGTGTGATCGATTTCAACCAACGGACTGCTCGCGTAACGGGATTCGCGCCTGCGAGATGGCGCGGCGGCTCCGGCGTCACGCTCTGATAACCTGTCGCGCCAGCATCGAGCTCCTGTAGCACCCCGCGCAGCTCGTTGCGGAAGTCTTCCATGTTCTGGAAGCGATCCTTCGGCTCTTTCTCGAGTGCTTTATCGATGATCTGTTGCAGTCGCGGCGGGATCGCGCTCGAACGCAACTCTGCAATCGGTCGCGGCGGATCGTGCAGCACGGCGTGACGAACGTCGATCGTAGTCTTACCGCGAAACGGCCACGTGCCGGTTAGCATTTCGTAAAGCAACACGCCGAGTGAAAAGATATCAGCGCGCTTATCGACGCGATCGCCGCGCGCTTGTTCCGGCGCAGCGTAAGTCGCGGTGCCATACGGAACGCCGACTTCAGTAAGCTCGGTGCGGTGAATTCCGGCGGTTGCGGCTTCAGTGTCGTCAAGCAGCTTGGCGAGTCCGAAGTCGAGCACCTTCACCTGGCCAGTCGAGGTCACCATGACGTTGCCGGATTTGATGTCGCGATGAATGATGCCGCGGCTGTGGGCGGCTGCGAGCGCGTCGGCCACTTGCAAACCGATCAGGAGCGCAGTTTTAAGTTCGAGCGGACGACCCGCGACGAGCTGTCGCACGTTCTTGCCTTCGACAAACTGCATCGCGATGAAATGAACGCCGTCAACTTCATCGAGATCGAAGATGGTGCAGATGTTTGGGTGGTCCAGTGAAGACGCGAGTTTTGCTTCGCGTTCGAAACGTTTCAGATTTGATTCTTTCGCGCTGAGCTCGGGAGGAATGACTTTGATCACAATCGCGCGGCCAAGCTTGGTGTCGGTGGCTTTGTAGACCGCGCCCTGCCCGCCAACACCGAGCTTATCGGTTATGCGATAATTTCGAAGCGTCTTGCCGACCATATTTATTTAGCCGAAGATGAACGCAGATCTGCGTTTATCCGCGTAAATCCGCGGCAAAAGACTGTATTAGTTCTTCTGCGCTAGCGGTTGCCGTACCGACTTTTCCAACCACGATCCCGGCGGCTCGATTTGCGAACGACGCCGCCTCGATCATCGTCGCGCCGCACGCGAGTGCACACGCAAGTGCGGCGATGACCGTGTCGCCCGCGCCCGTGACATCATAGACCTCGCGCGCCGCTGTTTCGACGTAAACAGGTCCGCCGTCGCCTTCCAGCAACATCATTCCACGATCACCGCGCGTTATTAACACCGCATCACAGCCGAGCTGCTCGCGAATTATTTTTGCCGCCGTGTGTGATCCGTCGTCGGAATGATCTTCACTGTCGCTCATCCGCAGTGCTTCGAGGTGATTCGGCGTGACGAGCGTAGCCGGCCGATATTCGTTGAAGTTGCGCAACTTCGGATCGATCAGAACCGGAACCTGCTCGTACGCCAGCGGCAAAATCTCACGCAGGATCCGCGGCGTCACGACGCCTTTGTCGTAGTCTGAAACTACGAACGCGTCCGCCTGTTTCAGCGCTTCTTTCAGACACGCGATGATCTGGTCTTCGATTTTCGACGTGACCGGAACGCGCGACTCGCGATCGGCGCGCACGACGAGTTGGCTGTGCGCGATGATGCGCGTTTTTGTTGTCGAGCGGCGCGTGTCGTCAACGATCAAACAGCCGTCGTGAGATCCGAGCCCGCGCAGTTCAGTTTGCAAACGCTCGCCCGGTCCATCTTTCCCAACCACGCCAACCACCGATCCGCGCGAGCCGAGCGCGACGAGATTTGCCAGCACGTTTGCAGCGCCGCCAAGATGCACCGATTCTCGACGCACATCAACAACGGGGACAGGCGCCTCGGGCGAGATGCGCGTGACGTCGCCCCAAACAAACTCATCGAGCATCACGTCGCCCAGCACGAGAACGAAGCGGTCCTCAAGTGTCTTCAGGATTTCCGAAGCACGAGTTTTGGTTAGTTGGGACATGCGTTACGACAAAATGCGATCGATTGCGGCCGTGACCCGCGTCAAAGGCACGCGCAGGATACACTCGGGTTGATCGAACTTCTCGCAAAAATAGCCGTGGCAAGGCTGGCACGGCATCTCTTCAAAGACGACTTCGGCCGGCGCCGAATTCCACGGGCGCCAGTGGGCGATATTTGAAGAGCCGAAGATCACCACTGCAGGTGTGTCGACAGCCGCTGCGATGTGTGCGATGCCGCTATCGTTGCCGACGAACAGTTGCGATTGCGCGGCAAGTGCGGTGACTTCGGGCAGCGCGAGATCAAGAGTCGTGATTTTTACGGCAGCTTCCGAACAGAGTTTTTCGAGTATTGCTTTTTCATTTGGAGCTGCAATCGCGACTGGAGCAAAGCCGCGAGTCGATAAAAACTCCGCGACACGAGCGAAGTTTTCTGTCGCCCATTGTTTGGTTGCGAATGCGGCTGTGGGATGTATCAGCGCGATCTTTTGATCGTTTAGACCCGACTCAGCAAGAAGTTTCCGAACCGTGTCGTTTGCCTCAGTTGAGATACCCAACTGCGTGCGCGGGCGGTCCGTTACGGGAACGCCGGTCCAACCCAACAACGCGAGTTGTTGCTCGACTGAGTGTGTCTTCTGTTGTCCCCAAAGCAATAACGGCGACGGCGCCTGGTGATTATGAAGTTGTGCGTACTGATAACTCTTGAAGCCGACGCGATGACGCGCGCCAGTGGCCCGAGTCAAAAACGTTGCCGTAGTTCCACCGTGCAAGTTGTAAACAACATCGTAATTCGCCGCACGTAGCTCGCGGGCCACGCGCGCCCGCGTCATGAACCCGCCGCGTTCCAACACCATCACGTTATCGACGTGCGGATGATCGTTCAGCAGCGGCGCCACCCAATCCTCGACCAAAATATCTACTTCTACGTTCGGAAGAAAACGCTTCAATGCGAAAGCCGAAGGCGTGGCCAAAACGGTGTCGCCAATCGATCGCAGTCGAATCAGCAAAACCTTGCGCACGGCTGACCAGTCCCAGCGCGCGGGCGCCAACGCTTCCGCCTGCAATCCGTAGTTTGCCTGTGTTTCGATGACGCGTAGCTGTGGAGAGAGCTCAACGATGTCGCGCAGGCTGTTCATCGCATCACTCTTCGATGGTGGCCTCGTCGATTAGCATTACCGGAATGTCGTCGCGGATGGGATAGACGCGTTTACACTCGATGCACTTCAGCGCGTTTCCGTCCGGCTTGAGCTCAACCTTCGCCTTGCAAGCCGGACACGCGAGTATTTCCAAGAGTTCCTGACTGACTGCCATTACGAGACCTTTCGCGCGGGAATGCACAAAGCTTACCACAAAGCAGTATAGGACCTATATGACCTATTCCACCTATCTGCCCTATACTTCTGAGCATGTCGCTGGAATTCGCACTGCAATACGCCTGCCCCCTTCGCGCCAATTACTCCGAGCGCCACTTGCGCGAATGGGGACGCCTTAGCAGCTTGCACGCAAAGCTCACGACTGGCGACGCCAGCGCACCTTCAATCGATAAACTGGAATGGGTTGAAAAGGCGAGCCCCGAAATCGAGCGCATGCAAGAAGCGACGACCGTCTGCGCGCACTGCCCCGCAAGTCTGCCGCTCGACATCGCCGGCGACGGCGAATCGGTAGGCTGTCTCGGCCGCATCAATTATCCGGTTGAAGCGCAGTTTGAAAAGTTTCTGGCGGATCGCGTCCAGCTATCGCTCGACACGCTCGACACGGAAGATCAGCCGCGACTGCTGCGTATTCTTATCGATCCGGAGTCACCGTTTGATGGTGAAGCGACGAAAGAGTTGCGGCGCGTTGTTACTGAAGATGGTTTGCGGTTTTTCGAGTTGCGCGTGCCCATCGTTCTCACGCGCGAGGCCGCACGGCTCACGACCGACAACATCTTCGATCTACTCGCCGGATTCCGATCGGAAGACAGCGAAACAACCACCTACACTCGCGAGCTCCCGTACGAAGCCGCTGCCGACTACTACGATTTCCTCGACCTGGTTTTGCGTAGCGAGCTGAGCCAGTCGGAAGTTGCTCGACTCACGTCGCGCAGTCGAAACTACAACCAGTTTCTCCGGCTGCTCACCGCGATCGAAAAAGCCGAAGCACTGAATACGCGTGTTTTGATTGATTAAGTCTTACTGGTTGCGCTCGTCTAACATGCGGAGGGTGTCGAGGATGAGGTTTGTGTTGCTGACCGCCTGTATGCGGACGGGGAACTGTTCTGCCGTCTTTTGAAATTCAAACGTGCCGCTCGTGATCTCGACCACTTTCTGAAACGCCGGATCGGCGATGCTGTTACCACACGCCGCGTCGACGATTCGTCCGTCGTTGAATTTCACCTCGCCCTGGTGTTTCTCGCCGCTCAACGTCAGTACGCCGTTCAGTCTTGCGTTTTCGATAACTTGGATCGCGTCGAAGACGCTGATCGTGCTTAGGTCGCCCGCGAGCGTGAAGTGCCTGCGCTCGAAATTGGCTTCGGGCGCGGGTACGGGTTTTAGATCGGGCCGGCGAGCTCGGCGAATGGCCTCGAGTCCACCTGCAATGTTTATCCGACCATCGAGTTGTTTCGCTTCAAGGAGGCGGTCGTGGGCCGTGTCGAAGTCCTCGCGCTCGATATAGATGCTGGCGAGGGCGAGACACTGGCGGGCGGCCTCTTCGTTCTGCTTGTAACTGGCGCAGATTTCGCGCAGGCGCTCGCGCAGTTTGAGGGACCGGCCAGACATCTCGAGGGCCGTTCGGAGGCGTTTTATGGCCCTTTCCGGCGCCTGGTACTTCATGAAGAGCTCGGCATCGAGCAAAGCTGCTTCGATCTCGCTGACGTGCTCAGTTTGTGAGTCAGTGACTGGCATCGGGGAAGTTTACCATAAGCGATTTGCGGCCTGGCGACACGAAATGGTGCCCGGAATGGTCCTTTTTTGCATCTAAATCCGCGTTACGAGTGGGGAGATTCTCATGGCATGCAACCTGCGAGGTCTACGAATCGTAAAGCCCCCTCAGTTAGAAAGGATTGGCGAACTACAATGAACCGGTGGATGAAAAGAAGAATTGAACGCTCACGGGCTCGGTGCGAAAAATACAGAAGCCGCAGCTAGATTGAACTGAGTTTTAGACAGGATTTACAAGATTTCTCATAATTTTCCTGCAAATCCTGTCAATTCTGCAATCTTGTCACTTCTTAATACCTGCTCTCCCAAGCATCAAGACGACAGCTCCCGTAGCTAAAAGTCCATTCGCAGCCCGAGTCTGACCTGTCGTGATCGCATGGTGCGTTTCGCAACCAGAAATTCGGAAGAATCTATAAACTCGGATCCAAAGCTGAAGACGGTCTTGTTCAAGACATTATCGAACTCCACCGACGGCCTCAGCACTACACGCTCGGAAAGGTGAATGTTCCGAGTTACATTCAGATCGAATACAAACAATCCTGGGCCACGACCGGCGTTGCGTGGAAGATTTCCGACCTGACCGATCTGCGGAACACTGAATACCACGCGTGGATCGAGTGCCTCATCGGGCTGGCGCCATCGCAGCAATCGTAAATCTCCTGAATAGTTCGGTCGATCGTTCGAGACGTCATCGAGATTGCGATCCACACCTCCAATCGAGATGTTGAATGGCGCGCCTGACGCGACACGCCAGATCGGCGACAACTGGAACACGCGAACGTCGAACGTTCCGGAAAACACAAAGCGATGCCGCCGATCAAGCAGGCTGCGTGCTCGTTCCGCACGAAAGTCTCCCGGCACAAGCGCGTCCGAGGTATTAACGACTCCATCGTCGATCAGACTCGAAAGCGTGTAACCAGCTCTGAAGCTGAATCCCGAACCGAATTGCTTTCGCAACTCAAGAGTCATCCCACGATAGAAACTGTTTCCAACTGAGATGAGCTGCTCGAGCTCGCCGCGCGTCGGATCCGGACGCAGCCCGTTGATTGCAGAAAGCGCTGCTTCGAGCATTGTTGTCGACGATGGACTATTGAGACTCATCACCGAAACGGGAACACCAAACTCAATCGAACGAATTACTGTGTTCCCGTCTGAGTGGACAAATCTGACCAGCTCACCGGCAGTCGCTGCGTTGTAAACCGGACGCGTAGCGGTCGTTGGATTGATGAAGTTCGCGAAGTCGCGTGACGCGAGAAACTCGGTGAAGTTTTTGTAGCCTGCGGGAAGAATCGGCGCGTTCGCATTGAACTCGCGCCAGAGGTGTATGCCACGCGTGAAAGTGAAGTTTGCTTCCACAGAATAGCCGCGACCGAGATCGCGCTCGATACCGGCGTTGATCTGATAACTCTCCGGAATTCTCAACTTCGGATCGAGGCGGCGAGAAAAATCCGTGTTCTTTACGCCGAAATCACGCACTAAGCGCGAGTCAGCGCTTAGCGTCTCAGGAAAGCGAAGATTCGCAGCGATGAATGCACGACGCTGAGCGGCGGTCATCAACTTTCCCGTCGACGGATCGCGAAGTTGGTTCGTGTCGAAGAATAGTTGCTGCTGGCCGAGCGTGAAATCATCGATCGTGCGCAGCAGCGGACGATTGAAAAAGATCCCAGCGCCTAAGCGGAACACGAGCCTGCCTGACTCGAGCGGGCTATACGCAACGGAAAAGCGTGGACCGAAGTTGTTCGCGTCTCCCAGAATCGTCTCGTACTCGTAACGCAAACCATAACTCAACAAAACTTGCGGCAGTATTTGCCACTCATCATGCACAAACACACCCGTGTAGAGATTCTTCTGCGTTGATGAGCTCTGGAAATTCTGCCGGAATCGACTCGGCACGCCGGCAAGAAAATCGCCCGCACTCGCGAAGTTGAACGTACCGCTGAGATCCACGAGATCGATGAAGGTTGAGCGCACGTGATGAAAATCAGCACCAAACTTCAACGAGTGATCTCCATTGACGAACGAAAGCACGTTTTGAACCTGCACGCGCTCTTCGCGCCGATCGCTTCCGCCTGACGTCGACGATCCGGCAACTAAGGTTCCGGTCCGTCGTTCCGGATCGTCAGACGGCAGCGGATCATTAAGAGTTATGAGCACGACGGGCGTATTGCCGCTGCGTGCCTCGAACGCTGGTGCGAGACGCGAGTATTGAAATCGCGCCTGGTTAACGAGACGTTCTGAGAACACGAACGTGTCGGAATAAGAGATCGCGTCGGAATTGCGCCGTCGGCCCTGCAATGCTTCGGCGAGACGATTGCCGCCACCAAACCCTCGTAAGTTGATCAACCGGCCAGATTGATAAACGCTCGCCGCGTTGTGCATTGGTCCAAACTGGTGATCGACGCGCGCAGTGATGCTCGTGTTCTGCAGCGGTGTGCTGATTGACGAAATGAACGGCGCAATCTCGGCAGCGACGTCTACATCTTCAAGACGCGCGCGACCCGGCAAAGTTGGCGAAGGTAATGGAAACAAACGACTCTGCTTCACCGGCACGAGCGTGTCGATCAGCGCGCTATCCAACACTTTGTTCAGCTCGTAAGAAACAAAGAAGACTGTCGACTTTGCGATTGGCCCACCAAGCGTGAAGCCGCCGGCGTGGTCCTGTAACGGCAACCTCGGCACTCCAAGCGAGTTATTTCTGAATGTATTCGCGTTGAGCGCTTCATCGCGAAAGTAATAAAACGCGCGACCTTGAAAACTGCTCGAACCGCTGCGTGTGCGTAGATTGACGCGCCCGCCCGAAGCGCGACCGTACTCGGCGGAAAACTGGTTTGTAATCACCTGCACTTCCGCGACCCCTTCGAGCGATGGTTGGAAGCGTTCGCGCGCCGCACGATCGTCGTTGTTGTCGAGACCATCGATCGTCAGGTTGTTTGAGTAAGCCGGCGCGCCCGCGAGCGAGAACGTGCCGGCTTCTTCAGGCGTGTTTGCGTGATTGACGTCGCGATCTTCGGCGAGGTCGCGCGTTGAGAGTGGCTCTTCAGTGACGCCTGGAAGCGTAAAGAGCAAGTCGAGAACTGAACGACTCGCGATTGGTAACAACTCGGTCTCGCGAGACGTGAGCGTCGCGCCCGTGATCGTTCGTTTGGTGTCGACGATCGGAGTCGCAGCATCACTGATCACAACCGGTTCGATGACAAGATCTGACGGAAGCAATGTCGCATCCAGTTCGAGACTCAGTCCTGAAACTGTCGTGATGTTTGTTAATTCCTGAGCGGCGAATCCTGGAAATGAAACGCGCAACACGTAAATCCCAGGTTCGAGTTGAATCAGACGATAACGTCCTTCGGCATCAGTCGTTGTCGTGCGCTTGAGTGCAGTTTTGACGAGCGTCGCCTGAACTTCAGCGCCCGGAACAACAGCTCCGTTCTGGTCCATCACGCGCCCGGCGATCGTGACTGTGTCGAGGTCTTGTGCGTTTACATTGAAAGTGAATAGAAGAATAGTGAGAAGTGTGAGACGTGAGGTCAACATTTGTAACTCCTGAACAGTGAGGTTTGTTAAAGCGGGAGGGACTTTAACACGGATTTACGCGGATTGGATACGGATTTGATTATTGACGTGTCGAACGGCGTCGCAAAGCTGCAGCGCGGGTCATGGGGACAAGAGCGTCACTCCCCTCAGGTGCGGCTTCGAAATTCGTGAGCTCTTCGGCGTGCGACTGCAAGTATTGGAAGAAGCGCTCAAATTCCTGCTGCATCGCATCCATCTTCTCGCGCATGTTAAGTATGATCTCGACACCCGCGAGATTCACGCCGAGGTCGCGCGTCAAAGAAAGAATCAATTCCAGTCGCTCGAGATCAGGATCGGTGTAGAGCCTAGTGTTTCCTTCCGAGCGCGACGGCTTCAGAAGCCCTTCACGCTCGTAGAGCCTGAGCGTTTGCGGATGAATCCCATACTGCTCCGCGACCGCGCTGATCGTGTATGTTCTCGGCTTCCTGCTCACTCCAACCCCATTTCCACGCGCGGATTCGACGTATTTAACTTCGAATATTCCCGCAGCAAATTCTTCGTCTCTTCCGAAATCACTTTCGGCAAAGTCACCTGCACTTCAACAAACTGGTGGCCCTTCGCACCCGGATTTCGCAACGAGGGCGCCCCCTTATCGCGTAGTCGAAACTTCTGACCTGACTGCGTTCCCGGCGGAATGCGCAACTGCGATTTACCATCAACAGTCGGCACTTCAATCTTCGCACCGAGCGCTGCTTCCGGAACGGTGATCGGCACCGTCACATAGATGTTGTCGCCCTTGCGCGTGAAATATTTGTGTTGACCAACATTCGTGATGATGTGCAGGTCGCCCGGAGGCGCGCCGAGTCGACCGCCTTCGCCCTTTCCGGGAATTCGCACACGCGAGCCAGTCTCAACACCAGCGGGAATGCGAACCTTGACTGTCTCAGTTTTGGGCGTCACGCCTTTGCCGTGACACACCGAACACGGCGAGCGCCGTCGTCCGGTGCCACCACAATCCGGACACTCCTGCGCAAACCGCAGACGGCCGCCGGCTCGTTGCACCTGGCCCGTGCCTTTACACGTCGCGCAAACAACCACTGGTCCACCCGTGTCGCCCGCACCATTGCAGCGCGAACACTGCTCGGAACGATTGACCGTGATGTTTGTCGTCAACCCCTTGATCGCTTCTTCAAACGAGAGGCTCAGCGGCATCTCGATGTCCGCGCCTCTTTGCGGCTGCGGCCGTGGCGGCTCCTTCTCTTTCGCAGCGCCACCGCCGAACAAGTCCGCAAAGATGTCGCGAAAACTACTGCTACCGCCGCCCGATGAAGTGGAACTGCCGCCCCAGTCAAATCCTGTGAAGTCGAAACCGGGCGCTGTGCGACCACCGGCGCCGCCGCCGCTTGGACCAGCACCGCGCGCCGCTGCGTCCGCAAGGTTTTCAGAGTACTGCCCGAAACGATCGTAAACCTGTCGCTTCTTCGGATCGGAGAGCACGTCGTGTGCTTCCGACATCGCTTTGAAACGTTCCTCGGCAGCTTTGTCACCGGGATTTACGTCGGGGTGATACTTGCGCGCTAAACGCCGGTAAGCCTTCTTGATCTCTTCCGGCTTGGCGTCGCGCTTGATGCCGAGGATTTCGTAATAGTCTTGCTTTGCTGCCATTTACTTATTTGTAGAAAAGGCGGAGTGAACACATCTTCTCCGCCTCTTCCGCACCGCGCTCAAGTCTGTAACCCTTACTTGTTCTCTTCTACGTCCACGTATTCAGCGTCGATAACGTTGTCATCTCCCGAGCCCGTGCCCGATGACGCGCCTGCGGCCGATGCCTGATCTTCGCTCGCCTGCCCACCCGGCGACGGAGCACTCTGATAGAGCGCCTCGGCCAGTTTATGCGAAGCAGTCTGCAGTTTGTTAAATGCGTCGTTCAACTTCTCAACGCCACCTTCAGCCAACGCCGTCTTCGCCTCAGCAATCGCCGCTTCAACATCGGAAGCAACTGCTCCGACCTTCTCGCGGTTCTCGCTGAGCGTCTTCTCCATCTGGTAGACGAGTCCATCGAGGCGATTGCGCGCTTCGATCTCTTCGCGCTTGCGAACGTCTTCAGCAGAGTGCGACTCGGCGTCCCTCATCATCTTGTCGATTTCGTCCTTCGACAGACCCGATGAAGCCGTGATCGTGATCTTCTGCTCGCGACCAGTGCCCATGTCTTTCGCTGACACGTTCACGATGCCGTTTGCGTCGATATCAAAAGTCACTTCGACCTGCGGCATGCCACGCGGTGCCGGTGGAATACCGACGAGGTGAAACTTGCCCAACGTGCGATTGTCCGAAGCCATCGGTCGCTCGCCCTGAAGCACGTGCACTTCAACTGACGTCTGGTTGTCAGAAGCAGTTGAGAAGATCTCCGACTTCCGCGTTGGGATCGTCGTGTTTCTCTCAATCAGCTTCGTGAACACTCCGCCGAGCGTCTCGATGCCGAGGCTCAGTGGCGTAACGTCGAGCAGAAGAATGTCAGTCTTTTCGCCGGAAAGAACACCCGCCTGAACGGCAGCGCCAATCGCGACGACTTCGTCAGGGTTCACGCTCTTGTTTGGCTCCTTGCCAAACATTTCCTTCACGATCTCCTGGACCTTCGGAATACGCGTCGAACCACCAACCAGCACGACCTCGTCGATCTTCTTCGCATCGACGCCGGCGTCTTTCAGTGCTGTTTCAACCGGGCCTCTTAGTCTCGTCAGAATCGGATCAACCAACTGCTCGAAACGCGCTCGTGTTAACTTCATCGCGAGGTGCTTCGGACCAGACTGATCTGCCGTAACGAATGGCAGGTTGATTTCCGTCTCCATCGTGCTCGAGAGCTCGATCTTCGCCTTCTCCGCAGCTTCCTTCAAACGCTGCAAGGCCATCTTGTCGCCAGAAAGATCGATACCTTGATCTTTCTTGAACTCCTCGATGATCCACTCGATCAGTCGCTCGTCGATGTCGTCACCGCCAAGGTGCGTGTCACCGTTGGTCGACTTCACTTCGACAACGCCTTCGCCGACTTCGAGAACTGAGATGTCGAACGTGCCGCCGCCGAAGTCAAACACTGCGATCGTCTCGTCTTTCTTCTTGTCGAGACCGTACGCGAGCGCCGCCGCCGTCGGTTCGTTCACGATACGCATCACTTCCAGGCCGGCAATCTTGCCCGCATCTTTCGTCGCTTGGCGCTGCGCGTCGTTGAAGTAAGCGGGAACGGTGATAACAGCTTTATCAACTTTCTGGCCGAGATAGTCTTCAGCCGATTGCTTCATCTTCTGAAGAATGATCGCCGAGATCTCCGGTGGGCTCCACTCTTTGCCACCGGCTGCGAGCCGCACGTCGCCGCCGGGGCCGGAACCCTGAACTTTGTAAGGAACCTGTTTGATTTCTTCTGCAACTTCGTTATAGCGACGTCCCATAAATCGCTTAATCGAATAGACAGTATTTTCCGGGTTGGTTACCGCCTGCCTTTTAGCAACCTGACCAACGAGGCGGCTTCCATCTTTTGTGAAAGCCACGACCGATGGCGTGGTGCGACCACCTTCGGAATTAGTGATTACGGTTGGCTCGCCCCCTTCCATCACCGCCACGACCGAGTTGGTTGTTCCTAGGTCAATTCCAATAATCTTGCTCATCTTTTAGTCTCCAAAAACCTTCCTTGAGTAAAACATTCCAGACTCGCTGTTCATGGAAAAATTGGAAGCGATTGCCGCGGGCCTGAACGGTTGAGATCCCCAGCAACGACACTCACCCCTTGAACGCTCGGACAATATAAAGCTTGAGTGCGTCCTTGTCAACTTTATTGGTAATTATCTACTTGACGCGGGTAAGGATTCAGGGTAGTATGTCTCCGTGGTTGAGCACGCTAACATTCCTGTTCTGAATCGGTACTTTCCGGTGGCTTTGCCGCTCGCTTCACTTCTTCTGCTAGTTCCGGCTCAAGCGCAAATTCAAGTAGTTCGTCCGATGTCATTTCCATTGGTTCTTTCGGTGGTGGTGGTGACTGTTTCTCGTCGTCAGTGTCTTTCACTCTCATAAGGATTCTCCGTCATGCCTAGACCAATTAACCGCGCCAACGATATGAACCTCTTGAAGCTGATCGATAAGTACGATTCAGATGACAAGTGTCGGCAGACTCTTGAGAAGCTTCGTTGGCCGCTGGGCGTTCGCTGTATCCGCTGCGACTCCGAAAAGGTGTTCCGCGCTCAAAAGCGCAATCAGTTTGAATGTGGCGCATGTGGCTATCACTTCTCTGTTACCACCGGGACGATCATGCACGACACGCATTTGCCGCTCCGTAAATGGTTCATCGCTACTTACCTGATCTGCGAGTCCAAGAAAGGCGTCTCTGCCCTCCAGCTAAAGCGCACGTTGGGCGTTGCTTATAAGACCGCATGGTACCTCTGCCATCGTATCCGCGAAGCCGTTAAGGATGTCGATCACGAAACCTTGCTGAGTGGCATCGTGGAATGCGATGAATCCTATGTCGGCGGCAATCCAAAGAACATGCACAAGTCGCGCAAAGAAAAGTTAGGCCGCGTTCCCGGCACGCAACGCTTCGATCACAAAACAACGGTTCTCGGAGCCCTGCAACGCAATGGCGATGTACGCTTGGAAGTCTGCTCCGTCAAACAACCTACTCGCAAAGAACTGCACGATTTCATCAAATCGAAGCTTGCCGACGAAACCGCAATGATCATGACTGATGAAAACAATCAGTACGAAGGGATCGCCGACGACAACACGAAGCACGAAAAAGTAAGCCACACTCAGAAGGAATGGGTGCGCGGCGTGGTCCACACAAACGGCCTAGAGGGCGTGTGGTCGCTGTTCAAGCGTTCAATCGTTGGCAGCTATCATCAAGTCTCTGTCAAACATCTAGATCGTTACTTGGACGAATTCGAGTTTAGATTCAATAACCGTGAAAACTCTTTTCTGTTTCGCGATACGTTGCTGCGACTGCTCAATTCTACCAATCTCGAATATAAAAACCTCATAGCTGACGACGACGAAGCTCAACCTGTGGAAAACCTCAATAGATAGTGTTGCACTGAGATATAGCCCCTATATATTACCGCACAATATATAGGGGCTATATTTTGCTTGCGGCAGTTGTTGCGCTTTTAGTGGTCTTTTCGCCCACGCTACCCTTTATGTTGTATATCAAACAAAAGCGTAGCCAAGGGGGCCGAAGTGTGTTATACCAATAGCCATTTTTCTGCTGATTGTGAAGTTTTGAAAAGCGAATTGGAAGGAACTCGATTCCCGCGGGATCGCGAGCTTCAGGAAAGTTGCTCTCGATCCCTGAGATAACTAAGGCGCCAACCAAAGTATCTCGAAACGTCGGGACTCATAATTACTCTTGCGGAATAATTTTTTAACCGTTGTTGCGGTCGAGTCGTTGTGTTTTTACACGAACATGAAGCTTCTGTCAACAAGAAAAGCGGCGCGAAAAGCACTATTAGTTGAGGGGAACGCCGAAACGTCCCCCTCATATTGGGCGGGTGAAGCCGAACGGCTCAGGTGCGTGCTTGGCAAATCACGAGAAACCGGTTCGACTCCGGTCACCCGCTCCAATTCTTTGATGCTTCGTTTCATCGAAACAGGTTATTCGCCCAGCAAGCTAGGCGAGCTGCGATTCCGTAACGTGTCGGTACGGTCAATTTAATTTCACCGACATACCTTGCGTAGGTCAATTTTCCTACGCGCTCTCTGGCTTCTTGTTCACTGCGAGCAGGAATTTCAAACGACCACGATGTTCCATCGTGGTTATATTCGAACAGGTAACTGTTCCAAATCTCTTTTTCCGAAAGGACCATAGAATGCGATTCCACGCTTACAAGGATACCGCCGGCTATTGGCGCTGGCGGTTGTTAGCTGCAAACAATAGAACCATAGCCGACTCGGGCGAAGGCTATCACAACTATGCAGACTGCATAGCAGCTATTGACCTAGTTAGGTCGGCTTACAACGCGCCTGTCGTGTGAGGTCTAACCCGCAAAGATCAAGCCTCACAGACAGGCCCTAACCGGACGACAGTTTTGCCGTCCTTTCCTTGGTGGCTTCCGTTCCAGCGGAGGCCATCAAGCTTTTTACGATACAGATATCTAGTGAGTAACGCGAAATTATGCTGGGAATTAGTGCTTTGTGCAACATATTGGCTCCGCTGTCGGGGTCAGCGTGCCAAGGTTCCGTAGACGACAAAGCCGCCTAGCGCCAAAAGCGCTGGCAGCCCGTTACGCGGAGACCAAGGCGATGAAAAGTATAGTGGTCGAAGCTACAGCAGGTATTGGCCGTACCTGTGTGTGATAGATAGGATAACGCGGGGTTGCTACCTGTCAAGGAAATTTTGCTTGACAATCGAAAATCTGGCCGGGCTGCTATGGCAGTTTCATCTTGTCATCAACCAAACACTCCATCGGCAAACCAGCTAACCTGGAATACGCCAACACTAACATCATCGTGGGCTCACGCTGTCCTGTCTCATACTGCGAGATTTGAGACGCTCGCAATGGAGTGTCTTTGTAGTTCAATGCCTTCACGATCTCGCGTTGACTCATTCCCAGATTCTCGCGGATCTGTTTCATCTTCTTACCTAGCTTCTTAGGCATCGCTCGCCTATTCATTGGGAGTTACCTCCCGTTATAAACTTGTGCGATGCGCTACCTAGTGGTAGCATCAAGAAGCGTTGCTTATTACATTGTCGTTTCGCCCAGATATACCGGGCGACGATCACGTAACTGAATCCTCCGAGGTTACAAACATGAAAACCATTTATTCTTTCCGTCGCAGGGCGTTTCTAAATCCGGTCGCCACTAACGAGACATCTTACATTCTCGCACACGTCGAGTCCTCCCACGGCGGCAAGTACAAGTTAGGCGATAACCTGATTTTTCTTGCCGACTGTCGCCGCCAGATTATGCTCGAATTCTTTCTAGGCAACGAACGTGATAGGGAACTCAGCCTGAAAAAGATCAACTTGCTAATCGACGCCTTTACTCAGTTTCGCGAAGCACTCACTAAAGAAATCACGCTAATCGAAAAGGGCGAATAATGGACCGCGCTTCCCCCGAACCGTTTGGCGACTACGTGCGCCGGACGCGCAGATCAAAGAATCTTTCGTGCGCTGATGTCTCTAGGCGAAGTGCTCGTTTCGGAAAACGCATCGCTGGGGGCTATGTCAACCGCATCGAAAACGATCCGCACCTAAAGCCCTCAGTGGATCGCCTCGTAGCGTTAGCACGTGGTCTCGATGTCTCTGTAGAAGACGTGCTTGCACGAGCGATCGGGTCTGTACCCCTCAGTGAAAGAACCGATGACGAACTACGTCTACTTGCAAAGTTCCGTGAACTACCACCACAGCGCAGAAAGGCTCTCTTAACGATCATCGATGCGTTGTACTCACAAGAACTTAACTCGATCTTCCTCCGCGCCGTAACTGAGCAAGAGAACCGATAGGCCGGAACCTCCCAGCATCCGGCCTTTTGGTTTGTAGTCTAGTGGCTACCTCGCGGGCGTGCGCCCTCGCGGAATCGGGTTTTGGGCCAGTCCGGTGCAAATTCACCTCTATGTTTTATTGATGGATACCGAAACATTTTCTTTAACGGAGGTGGTGTCGGTTTTGCGCCTTCACTTTTAGGGATCAGCCGAGTCTCTACACCAGTTTCCTCACTTGCATAGACCATATGCAGCAACGACCTAAACACGCCATTAATCACTATCTCGTTTGCGGACTTGTAATAGACTTGCAGTATCGGCCTACCAGTATTATCAATAACTTCGAGAGCCTCGTCGTTGAAGTTTCGATCCCATTCTCGCGGCCTTACAGTAAACTCGTTTTGAATTAGTTCTACTTCATACTGATCACCCCGCTCTCCCCCGCCGCCCCACATTTTGACATCAACGAATGGTTTGCCGTCCTTAAGGTACATGCTTATTGAATTAAATGCCGGATCACCAAGCTGCAACTCCAGAGGAATGGGCTGTGGACCTTCAGCAAGCACCGAGCGCGGCATAAATATAAGATTATTCCCGAAGTCAAACACAATTTCGTCTGCGGTTTTCTCGCGAAAAGGGTATGAACCTGGTGTCGCGGTATCGTGCTGTGGGGATGCTGAAGGTAATGCCGTAGCCGAAGATGTAGCCGGTGCGCTTGGCGTTTGGGCTAATGTGAATACTTTTCCTGCAAACCAATAGTAACCGCAGAACAGAACCGATCCGAGGACCGCTAACAGCGGGTACGCTAACCAAGGCTTTGTATTCATGTGTATCCACATAAGAACCGGGTGGGTGGAGTTGGTATGAATAACATACCACGAGTAAAACACGAAAATCGCAGTCCAAATCTGCCTGAGATAAGGATGAATCCAATCAAACCGGCCGTGCTCTGTGCTTTTGTTGACCAACACGGGCAGAACCCCCATTGATAAAATGGTTACGAAAAGCGTCAGCATGGGCAATCTCTACTTTCGGCAGGACTAGAGGATCTGACTTTCCACGTACACTAACAGCAACTCGCCAGAGATCAAGATCTAGATCCTGTAAAATGCTGTCAAATTTAGTGGTTTCCATCTTCCCCTGCACGGCCTACCGTGTCAAGTAGATAATTACCACTTTATTTGAGTGTGTCTACTTCGGAGCGGCGGTCTTCGTTGACGAGTTTGGAGACGAAAAAGACGTAGTGAGCGCCGGAAAGGACGGAGAAGGCGAAAACTGTGGTGTAGATGGTCGGAAGGTACCAGCCGGAGCCGTAAGGGACGCTGGCTGCGAAGATGATGGCGGCGATGGCGAAGATCTGGACGGCCGTGTTGATTTTCCCAAGCATCGAGGGGCGAAAGCCGCGGAAACCGGTGACGATGTTGATTGCTGCCGCGCCCACCAAAATGAAGACGTCGCGGCTGATCACAGCGACAGTTACCCAAAATGGAACGGGAAGATGGGACGGCAATGGCTGCGGGAAGACGGATCGCATCGACAACACGACGAACGAGGTGACGAGCATCAGCTTGTCGGCAATCGGGTCGAGAATGGTTCCGAGCTGTGATTTCTGGTTGAATCGGCGCGCCAACAGGCCGTCTAAACCGTCAGTAACTCCGGCGAAAACGAAGATGGCGAGGGCGAGGATGAAGCGTTGATAGAAAAGTAGCGATACGAAGACCGGAATCAAAACCATCCGGAATACGGTCAAAAGATTAGGGACGGTAATTATGCGGGAGGACATTCAAGCAGGGTAGCCACAAAAAGGTCCGAAAACACAAAAGTAAGTCGCTCAGCTACTGCGGAGTTCGAGCAACGAAATCTCAGGAGGGCAGCCATAGCGGATCGGTAACACGACTGTTCCCAACCCACGATTAACGTAAATCTGCGTATTTCCGAGTTTGCCAAGACCCTTGAGCATGCGTTTGCGTGCGCCGCGCGGAGTGCTGCGGTCACCTCGGATTGCGACCTGGCCGCCGTGCGTGTGCCCGCTGAGCACGAGGTCGACTGACGCTCGCGCCGCGCGTCGCAGCAGAATCGGATTGTGTGCCAGCAGGAGCTTCATCTCGTCTTTGCCAGAGCCGGCGAGCGCCAGCGAGATGTCTTCGAGCCCGACCATTGTGTCGTCAACGCCAGCCAGCCAGAATGCCGCACCATCCTTTTCGAAACGCATCCCCTCGTTTATCAGGACCGTGATTCCCTCCGCGCGGAAAAGGTCTGTCAGCAAAGGCGCGTCGACCCAGTGATCGTGGTTGCCGAGAACGGCGTAAACGCCATATTTCGCCTTCAAACGACCCATCATCTCGGCACAAGGCGCGGCGTAATGTCGCTCCTTCGATATATAGTCGCCTGTCAGCGCGATGATGTCGGGCTGGAGCCGGTTTGCAGTCTCGACCGCGCGCTCGATCTGTTCAGTGCTGGAAAATGGTCCGTGATGAATGTCCGAGAGCTGCACGACGCGAAAACCGTCGAAAGCTTTCGGCAAACGGTTTAACTGGATGCGCTCATGCTCGATGCTGAGCATGTAGGGCTCAGTCAGCGCGGCTCGGGCAACGTGCGTCAGGCTGACGGCGAGGGACTTCAACGGTGTGTCTGGTCGCTTCGAACTGCCATAAGGCGCGACACGCCTACGCTGGGTCCATCTGATGGGAGTCGCCATATTTTTTTGCTTGGGTGGCGCCACCTGCCGGGTTGGCGCCTCGTAAGTGGGGCGCATTATAGATACCTCATTCTCCTGACGCAACTCTGAAAAGCTGCCAAATCGTGCTCCGGATTCCGTGGGATATGCCATAATCGACCCAATTTTACCGAAAACCTAATGAAACGAGTCGCCTTCGCGTTTTGGACGGCCCTCATTGTCGGGCTGTTTTTTATTTTCGCCAGCCGTCCTGTAATGGCGGCTGGAGAAGGCGCAACCGGCACCGAGTCACACGGTTTGGATCCCGCGGTTCTGATCGGCGTTGCCATCATGCTGGTATTGGCAAAAGTCGGCGGCGAGATCTTTGAGCGCGTCGGGCAATCTGCAGTTTTGGGCGAACTCTGCGCGGGTATCGTGCTCGGGAATCTGGTGCTCTTCGGTTTCAACTGGGCAGAGCCACTTAAAACTAATCAGACGATCGCCGCACTCGCTGAGTTTGGCGTGATCATTCTGCTCTTTGAAGTCGGACTCGAGTCAGACCTGAAGGAGATGGTGGAAGTTGGATGGTCGTCGTTGCTGGTTGCTGTACTCGGTGTGATTGCTCCGTTCTTTCTCGGTTGGGCGGTCTCGGCTTATTTCATACCCGGCGAAGCTCGTTTAGCTCACATCTTCATCGGTGCGACTCTATGTGCAACAAGTGTCGGTATCACGGCGCGCGTCTTTAAAGATCTCGGCAAGCTGGCGACGCGTGAGGCGCGGATCATTCTCGGCGCCGCAGTGATCGATGACGTGCTTGGATTGCTCATTCTTGCTGTAGTCGCAGGTGCGATTAAAGCGGCGGGAATTGGCGCCGCGCTGTCGTTCTTCGACGTCGTACTGATCGCACTGAAGTCACTCGCATTTCTGATCGGAGCGATCGCGCTCGGTCAAGTTTTGTTTCCGAGGATGCTTCGCGGTGCAGGCCGCTTCGAAACGCGAGGAGTTTTGCTGACACTCGCGATTGCGTGTTGTCTGTTTATGGCGTGGGCGGCGGCGAAGGTCGGCCTCGCGCCGATCGTCGGCGCGTTTGCAGCGGGGCTCATTCTCGACGAAGTTCACTACAAACCCGCAGGCGGGCGAAACGAGCGCGATCTGAACGACCTTTTGCAGCCAGTGAGTACGGTGCTGGTCCCGATCTTTTTCGTGTTGATGGGATTGAAAGTTGACCTGCGACTGTTCACGCGTGTCGACACTCTCGGCCTCGCATTCGCACTGACTGTCGCAGCAATCATAGGCAAACAGATCTGCGCGTTGGGAGTGATTGAGCGTGGCGTCAATCGTCTGGCAGTCGGGCTGGGAATGATCCCGCGCGGTGAGGTTGGTCTGATATTTGCCGGCATCGGTGCAACGCTGATGCTGCCGGCGGAGAGTGGAGAAAGTCAGCCGGTGATTAGCTCGGCGATTTTCGGTGCAGTTGTTATCATGGTCATCATCACGACATTGATAACACCGATCACTTTGAAGTGGTCGCTGGGAAGAAAAGAGCGCGCAAATGGGAGGGGTAAAAATGGCAAAAAAGGACCAGCATAAGGCCGGTATTCCGTCAAAACCACGCGGGCAACAGACTGGTTTCGCTGGTAATCCGGATCAGAATCGCGAGGAAATGAAGAAGACGCCCGCGCTGCGTGGGCGTCGCAAGAGTGAAAACAAGATGTTTGGCGACCCTTCCTCGCAGCAAGGCGGCGACGCGGTGACTCCGAGCACGAATTCACCGTCGACGCCCGGAATGAAGCAGTAAGCTGAACAGAGATCTTCGCGGATTTAAAAACCGATCTGGGGTCAACGCCAACCGAATCGCCGGATTCCGTGTCTGTATCATCGATGGCTGACAGTGATACGGAGCTAATCAAACGTGCGCAGGCGCAGGACCTTGACGCCTTCTGCCTGCTCGCCGAGCGGTACGCGCGCCGCATTCATCTGCTCGCCTCGCATTATTGTCAAAACACGCAGGACGCAGAGGATCTCTCGCAAGAGGTCTGGCTGAAAGCGTACCAGGCTGTGCAAACGTTTCGCTTCGATTCTTCTTTCTACACCTGGTTACGCCGCATAACCATCAACACTTTTCTGAATCACCGCCGGTCTAACTTTTTCCGGTGGCGCGGACAATCAACAGTTGTGCAACTGTTGCCAATCGATTTAGACGACTCGGGGGAGCTGGTCGGATCGAGTTCCGCGTCACCGGAAAATATCTATAACAAACTGCTTTTCGAAAATGTTGTTAATGCGCTGGCTGAGTTGACACCTTCGCAGCGGCTCGCGTTCCTGCTGCGCCACAACGAAGGAATGTCCTACGACGAGATCGCTAACGCAATGAACTGTTCAACCGGTACCGCGAAGAAAGGCGTGTGGCGCGCAATCGGAAAACTGCGTGCCCGGCTTTCGCCGGATTCACAACAGCCCGAGCCTTTGATCGACCTTGCTAGCGAATACTGATTGGAGTTTGGAATGCATAACTGCACGGAAACAAAAGAGCGTTTGGTCGAGCTCGTGTTGGATGGGCGACCGTTAGAGGCGGCCGATACGTGTGCCGCGTGTCGCGCGGAGTTTGACGCACTGAATATGACGCTGCGCATGACGTCGAGACTAAGCGAGACTGCCGTGCCCGCCGAAAGTTATTGGAGTGGTTATCACGCGAGACTCCGCGAGAAACTCGCGACCACTCCCACGCCTTCTCATGCAGAGACGCAAAGACGCAAGGAAGAACTCGGGCCTCTCTTTGAGACTATGCGACTCTGCGTGAGAACACAGGTTCGCGTTCCGTTGCCGCTCGCCCTCGCAGTAATCATTGCCTGCCTCGCCTTAGGGGTGTTCGCAATCCGTCGTGCTGAACAACCTGTGGCCCAAGCTCCGCTGGTCGTACGCGTGCCGGTTGAAGTTCCAGTGGTCCAGGAAAAAGTCGTTACGCGCGTCGTTTACCGCGACCGCCGCTCGCCATCAAGAAATTCGCGACGCGCAATCAACGACGATACACGAACTGAAAGCACGTTTGCCAAATCACGAAAACCAACAACCGATGAGATTCCAGCAAGTCTCAACGGTTTCAAACCAACAGACGAAGTCAAACTCACCGTTATCAAAGGAGGATCTCCGTATGAGAAGTAAGCTCTGGATCCTTCTGCTCCTCATTCACTGTTTGGGCGTCGCGGCAGCGGCGCAAAATCCGGCGAAGCGCCAGCTCGTGATGCAGGTTTCCAACGGCGGCTTCGTCGCGTTTAGAAGCGAAACGCCCGGCGCGAAGAGCACACCCGACAGCAATTCGCTCGCGGCGCTGCTTTACTCACAGGCGTTCGCCGGAAACAATCGCATCATTCATCGCGTGCTGACGGACGCGCAGAACAACGTCGTCTTCGGCTACGACCTCTGGATCAGCTCCGATCCGATCAGTAAGAAATTTAGTCTCGCTGTTTTGCCCGCTGATGAAGCGTTTCGTCGCACGTTTCTGAAAGACTACACCCCAACGCGAAACAACGCTTCATTTGCCACTTTTCCGAAATCAACATCGCCGCAAACATTGGATGACGGCGACGCAGTGTCGCTCGATCTGCTAGTAAATAGTGAATCGGGCGTGAGGATAGTCGACGTTGTCAGCGTGACTTTCGATCGCGCCACACTGCGCGAAGGCTACCTCGAATCGGCGCCAAAAGATTTCACGCTCGACGCCGTCGCCCTCTCGATGAAGAACTACAGCTTGACGATCAACGGCAATCTTATCGGTAAAAGTAAGTCGAGCATCGGCGCCGAAGGTGCACTGCTTTGGTTCTACATACCGGAGCGCGGACGCTTTATTTTCTCACTCGTCCCGCGCGAGGGTTACAACTTCGCGAAGGTCGCAGTGCTTGACGGAAACCGGATCGAGTTTAGTGTCGATGGCGAACGTTACGAGTGGCTTTCAAGCGCGTCAATCCTGCCGAATGGCGGCACGTGGAACCTTTGGGTGTTGCGCGACACTGGCTACACGCCGATGTTTGGTGGTCCTGCTGTGGCGCCTCCCCGTTCGACGAAAGGTCCAAATGTCTTCGAGAAGATCGAGGGCGCGTTGGAAAAACGTGGCGCAGAACTCACGTTTAATCTGCCCGGGCGGTCGAGTTCGAGTAAAAGTACAACTCTCGTACCCCTGCGCGTGATGGTCGGAGGCGCTGACTCGATGGAAAACCTGCTCCCGAAAAGTGCTCCCTAATTTAGCCGCGGACTTACGCGGCTCTCACTAGGTCTTCCCACAAATCTCTAAGGAGTCATCGAATGAAACGAATTGTTTTCGTTGTTGTCGTGATCTGTCTAATTCAATTGCAAGCATTGGCCCAGTCGGAGGAGCTTCCGAAGTTTGAGGTTGCGGCGGAGTTCACGACGCTCGAGCGTGAGGGCTTTTCACAACGCAGAACAGAGCCCGGATTCGGCGGGCGCCTTACATACAATCTCAACGAGAAGTTCGCCATTGAAGGCGCCGGCTACTTCTTTCCGAAGCGATGTTTTCAGTGTCGCAACGCGGGAAATATGACGCAAGGTTTCGCGGGAGTGAAGTATGGGAAGCGATTTGAAAAATGGGGCATCTTCGCAAAAGCACGGCCGGGCGTGGTTAGCTTCAGTCAGGGCACGTTTGACGTAGTTCCCACGGGGTCTCCGTTCATTCCGATTGAGTTGGAGTTTAACCGGTTAACGACGTTCGCGATGGACGTTGGCGGCGTGGTCGAGTTTTATCCTTCAAAGCGGATCGTCACGCGCTTCGACTTCGGCGACACAATCTTCCATTTCAAACGTCGCAATCTCAACACTATCGCGCTCGACCCGGTGACGAACGCAATTACTCCGTCGATAATCCCGTTACCCGCACGCACGTCAAACAACTTTCAATTCATAACGAGCGTCGGTTATAGATTCTGATCGGAGTTTAGCCACAGATTACACGGATTTTTAAATCCGATTTTTAATCCGTGTAATCTGTGGTTAGGTCTTAGTCGACGATCCAGGTGTCGCCGCTATTGATCAACTTTTCGAGACTGCCTGGTCCGGACTTCGCGACAGATGCCTCAATCTGGTCGACCATCATGTCTTCGTAAGTCGGTCGCTCGATCGCGCGGAAGATGCCGACGGGCTGCGGAAACTCCGGCTGCTCCATGCGTGCCAGCATGAACGCCACCGACGGATCGTTCAGGTGAATGTCATGCACCAGCAGGTCGTTCTCGGTGATGCCGTTCTCGCCAATCGTCACGACTTCCGGCAACGCACCTTTCATGCGAATGCCTTTCTCGCGGTTCTTTCCGAAAACCATCGGCTTGCCGTGTTCGAGATACAGCACGCGATCCGAGCGCACGGTGCGTTCAGCGAAATAATCAAACGCGTGATCGTTGAAGATATTGCAGTTCTGATAGACCTCGATAAACGAGATGCCCTTGTGTTTCGCCGCCGCGTCAACGATCACGCCAAGATGTTTGACGTCGATGTCGATCGAGCGCGCCACGAATGTCGCCTCGCTCGCGATCGCGAGTGAAAGCGGATTGATCGGATAGTCGATCGTGCCCGCCGGCGTCGACTTCGTCTTCTTACCAAACTCGGAAGTCGGGCTGTATTGTCCCTTCGTCAAACCGTAAATGCGGTTGTTGAAGAGGATGTAATTCAGATCGAGATTGCGACGAATCGCGTGAATGAAGTGATTGCCGCCGATCGAGAGGGCATCGCCGTCGCCCGTGATTACCCAAACGCTGAGATCGGGATTCGCGCATTTGATTCCGGTCGCAATCGCGGGCGCACGTCCGTGAATGCTGTGGAAACCGTACGTGTTCATGTAATAGGGGAAACGCGACGAACAGCCAATACCCGACACAAACACGATCTTCTCGCGCGGAATGCCGAGCTCGGGCATCACCTTCTGCACGTTGTTGAGAATGGCGTAATCACCACACCCCGGACACCAACGCACTTCCTGGTCGGAAATAAAATCAGCCTTCTTCAACTGTCCCGGCGGCGGCGCGACTCTGCCCGAAACCGACGACCCGCTATCGCTTTCAGCCGAAACCGACGTTTCCGCGAACGACTTATTCCCATTCCCACCATGACCGTTACTCTGTGTACTCATTATCTTTCTTGTTCCTTTGTGCCTTTTTGTGGCTATAAATACTCTTCGACTTTGCGGACGATCTCGCGGATCTGGAACGGGCGGCCTTTCACTTTCGAGAAGGGCACTGCATCAACCAAATACTTCGCGCGGATCATCGTGCAGAGTTGGCCCAGGTTCATCTCGGGGATGATTACTGTTTCGAAGCCTGACAAAACTTCGCCGAGATTGCGCGGGAAGGGATTCAGGTGGCGCAGGTGCGCTGACGAAACACTCTTCCCTTCGCGCTGCATCTTCTCAACTGCCGACGAGATCGAGCCGTATGTCGAGCCCCAGCCGAGCACGAGGACTTTTCCGGTCGACGCACCCATCACTTCCACAGGCGGAATTGACGCGGCGGCGCGGTCTACTTTTTCCTGGCGCAGCTTCACCATGAAATGGTGGTTCTCGGGATCGTAGTTGACGTTGCCGGTGATGTGCTGTTTCTCGATACCACCGACGCGATGCTCGAGCCCCGGCGTTCCCGGCAGCGCATATGGACGCGCGAGTGTTTCAGGATCGCGCGCGTAGGGCATGAACGTCGCTGGATCGTTGGCGAAGCTGACGTCGATCTTCGGCAGATCGTCAATCGCGGGAATCGCCCACGGCTCCGCACCGTTCGCGAGATAACCGTCAGACAGGTAAAACACCGGCGACATGTACTTGAATGCGAGTCGTACAGCTTCGATTGCCATGTGGAAACAATCACCCGGCGTCGCAGGCGCGACGACGATCGCCGGACACTCACCATTTCGTCCCCAAACAGACTGGAACAGATCCGCCTGTTCAGTTTTCGTTGGCAAGCCCGTCGATGGTCCACCACGCTGAACGTTGACGATCACGAGTGGCAACTCAGTCATTACTGCGAGGCCGATCGCTTCCTGTTTCAAAGCGACACCCGGTCCGGACGTTCCGGTCAATCCGATCTGACCCGCGAAGCTCGCACCGATCGCAGCGCAAACGGCCGCAATCTCGTCTTCAGCCTGAAACGTCTTCACGCCGAAAGCCTTGTGACGCGACAGCTCGTGCAGAATGTCAGACGCAGGTGTGATCGGATACGAACCGTAAAACAGCGGGCGACCGGAAATCTGTGACGCCGCAATGAACCCGATCGCAGTCGCTTCGTTGCCCGTGATCTTCCGGTACTTGCCCGGAGCGATCTGCGCCTTCTTGACTGTGTAATGAGTCGTGAAGACTTCGGTCGTATCGGCGAAGTTGTAACCAGTCTTCAGCGCGATCTCGTTGGCTTTCGCGAGCTCCGGACTCTTAGCAAACTTGCTGTGAATCCAGTTCAGCGTGTTGTCCATCGGGCGGTCGTAAAGCCAGTAGAGCACGCCGAGCGCGAAGAAGTTTTTTGAGCGATCGATCTCTTTGCGCGAGAGCTCGACGTTGCCCTTCAGGGCATTCATGTTGAGAGTCGAGATCGGCAGTTTGTGCACACGATAGCCGGCGAGCGAACCGTCTTCCAACGGGTTCGTCGCGTAGCTGGCGTATTTAAGATTCTCCGCCGTGAAGCCGTCGGTATTCACGATCAGCGTGCCGCCGTCTTCGAGGTCAGGCAGGTTCACTTTCAGCGCCGCGGGATTCATCGCAACGAGGACATTCGGCTGATCGCCGGGGGTCTTGATGTCCTGGCTCGAGAAGTTCAACTGAAATCCGCTGACGCCCGGCAAGCTGCCGGCAGGGGCGCGAATTTCTGCGGGGAAGTCAGGCAAGGTCGAGATGTCGTTGCCGACCACAGCCGACGTGTTTGTGAACTGCGTGCCGGTCAACTGCATGCCGTCGCCAGAGTCACCGGCGAAGCGAATGGTTACAGTCTCGACTTCTTGCAGATTTTTCTCAGTCTGCGGAACAGGAGGTTCTATAACAGTGCTCATCTCGTAGTTATTTAAGGCCTTTCAGAAAAAATGATGGTCGCCGGGAATAGTATAGGACATCTATCCACAGATTACACAGATAACGCAGATGTTTATGTTGTCTGTGTAATCTGTGCAATCTGTGGATAAGGCGACATGGCAGCGAGCTTCTCGATGATCGCGGGAAGAACGCGCAGAGTTGTGTCGATGTCAGCGTCGGTATTGTAGCGGCCGAGCGAGAAGCGAATCGAGCCCTGGGCGGCGGTGAATGGGACGTTCATCGCGCGCAGAGTCGGGGATGATTCGTGCGTTGTTGAATGGCAAGCCGAGCCGGTCGAAACGCAGATGCCCGCCTCGTCCAGGTGCATGAGAATGTTTTGGCCGTCGACGTATTCGAATGAAATGTTCGAGGTGTTTGGCAAACGTTTCGAACGATCTGCCGCGCCGTTGAGACGCGCGTTCGGGATCTTTGCGAGGATCTCGTCTTCGAGACGATTACGCAGGCGTTCGATAATCTCGTGACTGTCGTCTTCAACTGCGAGCTGGCACGCAGCGCCGAGTCCGACGATGTTTGGAACGGCGGATGTGCCGGCACGCCGTCCTTGCTCCTGCGCGCCACCGATAATGAACGACGGCAGCGACAATCCTTTGCGGATGTAGAGCGCACCGATGCCTTGCGGCGCGTGTAGTTTGTGACCGGATAGCGCGAACAGATCTACAAGTGTGCTCTTCAAATCGATCGGGATCTTGCCAACCGCCTGCACGCCATCGACGTGAAACACAGCGTCCGAGTTTTCCTTCACAATGCGTCCGATCTCTTCCATCGGAAACAACACGCCAGTCTCGTTATTCGCGAGCATGATCGACACGAGTGCTGTGTCAGGACGTAAAGCGGAGCGTAACTCGTCGAGTTTCAGCTCGCCATTGTTATCGACGCCCAGCCACGTCACTTCATAACCTTCCTGCTCGAGGAGGCGACAGACATTTCGCACTGCTTCGTGTTCCACTTGCGTCGTAATAATGTGCTTCTTGTTTGGCTGTGTTGCGAGCGCGCTGCGGATGGCCCAGTTGTCTGACTCCGATCCGCATGACGTGAACACGATCTCGCTCGTCTCAGCAACGCCGATCAAACTCGCGACCTGTTCACGCGCCTGTTCAATTGCGCGCTTCATCTCGCGGCCCAGCGCGTGCGCCGATGAGGGATTGCCGAAGTATTCGCTGAGGTAAGGCCGCATTGCGTCGAGCACTTCCGGTGCGACGCGCGTCGTGGCGTTGTTATCAAGGTAAATCATTTGTAGCAAGAATCTCCTGAATCAATTGGTGACACGAGCCACAGCCACCGCCCGCATTGCAGGCCCTCGTGACTTCGGCGACGGACGTTAAGCCACGGCTCTGAATCTCACGTTCAATCGCACGCTCCGAGACGAAGAAGCAGGTGCAAATTAGCGCTTCGTCGCCCGCCCAGTCGTCGCGCGCAGCATTACTATACTCGCGGATCGCGTCCAGTAGCGCATCGCGGGCGAGCGCAGCGCAGTTCGAATCTGCGACGTTGAGTGTCGCTGCCTCCGCTGTCGTCAGTCCCGTTACTTGCTCGGTTAACATCGACGCGGCGGCAACGAGAACATTACAACCAGCGGCCCTAAACCTCGCCTGAGACACTCTTTGCGCTTCGTCAATCTGGATCGAAAACCGCACGTGAGCGCCACACACCAGTGACGCCGCACGGCCAGCAAAGCTCGGCTCGTCCGCATCCCCGACGTTTCGTGGATTTAAGAAATGATCAACCACGGATTACACGGAAAGGATACGGAGTTGCACGGACAATGCCAATCAGCTACGCTTTTTCGCTTATGACAACACTTACTGAACAACTCATACTCGACGGCTTAAGACAAATCAAAGATCCGGATTTGCACAAAGATATCGTGACGCTCGGTTTTATCCGCGACCTGAAGATCGACGGCGGCAACGTCTCGTTTCGCATCGTGCTAACAACGCCGGCCTGCCCCGTAAAGGCCGAGATGGAAAGCGCGGCAAAGGAAATCGTGGGTTCACTGCCGGGCGTGACCTCGGTGGCCGTGACGATGGACGCCGAAGTTCCGAAAGGCCGCGGCCTCGGCGAGAAACTCGTCATCGAAGGCGTCCGCAACATCATCGCCGTTTCATCAGGCAAAGGCGGCGTCGGCAAATCAACTGTCGCCGTAAACCTCGCCGTTTCACTCGCACTCGACGGCGCTCGCGTCGGGATCATGGACGCCGACGTTTATGGTCCAAACGTTCCGATCATGCTCGGCGCCAGTGACGCGCGTCCGGAAGTCGACGTAAACAAGCTGATCCCGATCGAAGCGTTCGGCGTGAAGTTTATGTCGATGGCGCTGCTCCAGCCCGGCGATAAACCGATGATCGTGCGTGGTCCAATCCTGCACGGTCTCGTGAAGCAGTTTTTGTCAGATGTGAAGTGGGGCGAGCTCGACTACCTGATCGTCGACATGCCACCTGGAACCGGCGACGTGCAGTTATCACTCGCCCAATTAGTACCAGTGCAGGGCGCGGTATTAGTGACAACTCCGCAGAACGTCGCGGTCGCAGACGTGCGCCGTGCGCTACGGATGTTTGAAACGGTCGCGATCCCCGTCCTCGGCATCGTCGAAAACATGAGCTACTTCATCGCCCCCGACACCGGCACACGCTACAACATCTTCGGTGAAGGCGGCGGCCTGGAACTCGCGACCAGATATAGTGTGCCGTTCCTCGGCTCGATTCCGCTCGGAATTGAAGTGCGCGAAGGCGGCGACAAGGGCGTGCCCGTGGTGGTCAGCAAACCCGATTCACCGCAGGCGCAGGCGTTCCGAAAGGTGTCGGAAGAAGTGGCGCGACAGGTGTCAATCGAAGCCATGAAACCTGAGCTTGTCGTTTTGGGCAAAGGGCAATAAGATACGTTCAGCGTTTAAGGCTTAATTTTTATTTGAGAGGTTAGAGAAGATGTCAGCAACTACAGCGCCTACCGTGGCACTCAATGTCACTGAATCGGCAGCAACCGAGATCAGGAAGTTTATGGCCAGCGAAGACGGCCTACCCGAGACCTCAGGGCTCCGCGTGAGAGTTGTGCCCGGAGGATGCTCTGGTTTTCAGTACAGCTTGAACATTGAAGAGCAGTCGCGCGAAGGTGATTTCATCCTCGACGAGAAGGGCGTGCGAATGTTTGTCGATATGTTCAGCGCGCAGTATCTGAACGGCGTCGAGATCGATTACGTGAGCGGCGTCATGGGCTCCGGCTTCACGTTCAAGAATCCGAATGCCACCGGCAGTTGCGGGTGCGGTACTTCGTTTACCGCCTAAGCCTGCCGCGAGTGATTTTTTCGACAGGAGATGGGAGCGATCCTATCTCCTGTTTTTATTTTAAATCTTTCGAATCCTGCAATCCTGTACAATGCGGGCTTCAACTAACACTCAGGAGTGAACTTATCGATGCCGAAAATTCAAGCGGAAACTGCCAGCGGTCTCGTCGAAACTGAACCACCTGCCGGGAAAAAACTCGTACTCGCCCTCGAAGACGCGGGTATCGACATCCTTCACCGCTGCGGCGGCAACGCGCGCTGCACCACTTGTCGCGTTGAGATTCTCGAAGGTGAGCCCGGTGAAATGGGTGAGCTCGAACGAAACCGTCTTGCCGTGGAAGCGGAGCTCGCGCCGAACGTCCGTCTTTCATGCCAGATCCGCGTTAACAGCGATTTGAAAGTTCGTGTAATCAACCAGGCAAGTGTGCGCGGCATGGATGCGGGGCCACGTCCGCTTGACGAGTGATTGCGCGGCAGGTTGGTCTAGGTGTAATCTTCGCCCGTAATTCCAGGCTTTCAACACGGAGGACTTATGCTAATTGAGTCAACTGCTCATCTCCCCATCAGTCTGGCTATGTTCCAAGAAGTTTTTCATTCGCCCGACGGCGCTTCAATCGGTCGAATGATTCTGCGCTGGTCCCACTTCGTAGCAGGTATTACCTGGATCGGTCTCCTTTACTTCTTCAATCTAGTGAACGTGCCGGTCCAGAAAGGACTCGACGCGGACACAAAGAAAAAGGTCAATCCCGATCTGCTCGGACGCGCACTCTGGTACTTCCGTTGGGGCGCGCTTATCACGGTGCTGGTCGGTTTGACTTACTACGCGATGTACATCCTCGCGGTGGACGTGCGCAACGCGAATACACTCGGGCACGGTGAGCATGTTGGCGTTCTCTATGTGCTGCTCTTTTGGCTCGGATATCCGCTCGTCCTCTTCGCGATTGAGTTTCTTATCATTAAGAAAGTTCCAGGGGTGATCAAGGATGGTCGCGTGTTTGCGGTCGTCTTTTTTGTCCTCGTGGCAATCTTTACTTATGGAGTCGTCCGGTTTTTCGCGTCAGCAATGACTGTCGGAGGCGAGAGCTTCGCGAGTAACAAAGCTTATTCGATCGGTATCGGCGGCATGTACGGCATCGTGATGTTGTTGAATGTTTGGGGCATCATCTGGCCCAACAACAAACGCATCCTTGCCGCAACTGCGGGCACCGGTCCGGCCGCGCCGCCCGAACTCGCACGACAGGCCTTCATCGCTTCGCGTACGAACACGTGGCTATCACTGCCGATGCTGTTCTTTATGGCCACATCGCACGGCGACTGGATTATCTTCGGTAGATAACCAATATGAGGGAGTTAGGTCCTGTAGAATCCTATAGGACCTACTCTGCTTTGCCACACTAAATCACCAGCCTCACAACGTATTTGCCACACCTCCGCGCGATATTCTCAATCATCTGCACAATTGAATAGGAGGTATCTATGAGTTCAACAGGCTCTTATCAGCCGCGGCAGTTTAATCTCAGCGGCCTTAAAGGGATTTCAGATCAAACGCTGGAAATGCACTTCAAACTCTATGAAGGCTACGTCAAAGAAACAAACAACCTGACACAGCGAATCACCGAATTCATCAAAGACGGAAACGTGGACCAGGAAGAGATGCCGGCCTACTCCGAGCTCACGCGCCGGCTTGGGTTCGAGTATAACGGCATGGTCCTGCACGAGTATTACTTCGACAATCTTCAGAAGGGTGGCGGCACGGGCGATCCGTTGAAGACGTCGGAGTTTTTGAAAGCTGCGGAAGCGACGTTTGGCAGTTACGATATCTGGAAGGCTGACTTTGTTGGTATCGGAAAAATGCGCGGTGTGGGTTGGGCCATCTGCAACCAGAATCCTGCCAACGGAAGAATCTCAAACCACTGGATCACGTTGCATGAGACGGGGAACGTCGCGGGGTTTAATCCGATCCTGGTGATGGACGTTTGGGAGCACGCATTCCTGCTCGACTACAAACCAGCCGAGCGTCCGAAGTACATTGAAGCGTTCTTCTCGAACATCAACTGGAACATGGTTGAGGATCGGTTGAAAAAGATCACGGGCGTACAATCGGCGCGCGCCTGAAGAAGATTTCTCACGCCGCGGCGCAGCGGCGCAACGACGGACAGGGTGTTCGCTGCGCCGTTGCGCCGCCGCGTGAGAATTATTTTTGCGGGAGCGGTGGCTTGCTGAGGGTGCAATCCACCGTTAACGCCCGCAGGAAATCCAGTAGCGCTTCGCGTTGATCGGGAAGCGGGTGACGCGGCTGCAGGTTCTTCTTGTCCAGGTGCTCATTCGGTTTCCCGCCAGCCAGCATGATATCAACCGCCTCTTCCAGCGTCTTCGCACTCCCGTCATGAAAGTACGGCGCTGACTTCGCTATATCTCTCAACGTCGGCGTCTTGAACGCACCGTAGTCCTGCATATTTTTAGACACTTCGTAACGTCCAACATCAACCTTTGTCTGGTCCATGCCGATGCCGATGTTGTGAAACTGCTGATCAGTAAACAAAATCCCGTCGTGACAGTTGTTGCACTTGATCCCCTGAAAGATGTTCCAGCCACGGACGGCGGCTTCACTCATCGCACTCTGATCGCCTGCGCGCCAGCGATCGAACGCCGTGTTGCCGCCGATGATCGTCCGCTCGAATGCAGCGATCGCTTTCATCATGTTCTCAGCCGTCGCGTCGCTTTGAAACACTTTCTGAAATTGCGATCTGTAGTCCTGCAACGCATTTATCTTCGCGACGATTTCGCCCGTCCTTTCACCAACGCCCATATTGCCGCCTTTCCACGCAGCCATGGCCTGCTTCTCGAGTGAATCGCTGCGACCGTCCCAGTAAAACTGCGTGTGATAGCCGATGTTCCAAAGCGTCGGGCTGTTCCGCGTCAGTGGTTTGTTTTCAGCGCCGATCGCTTTTGGTAAACCGTCTGTTAGACCATGCTCGCAGACGTGGCACGAGTAACACGAGCGTGTGCCGTCGATGCTCAGTCGCTCGTCGAAGAACAACTGCTTGCCCAGCGCCACCTTTTCGGGCGTCATGGGATTGTCAGGCGGAATCGGCATCGCATCGTAACCCGCGAGCCCGGCTGGAACTGGGGCGGGAAGCGGCTGGGTTTTTGGGGAAGCAGGTGTAGACGAAGATGACCCGCCGGAAATCGGGACCGTGTTCTTACCGCAACCGACGAGCAGACTGAAGCCGATCAGTAGAAGACTAATTTTCCTGTTGATCATAAAATGCTACTTACATTGGTTTTGGCTAAATGTCTAGAACGTTTCTCATCATTACATTCATAGCGCTCGTGTCTGTTGCCTGCTCCGGCGATGGTGATAACGCGCACACGACTGCGACGACAATCGTTCCGCCACCGCCGCGACAAGTGTTGCGTGTCGAGAAGCGGGCCGCAAATCAGGCCCCGGCGCAACCTGATGATCCCACGTTGAAAGTCGATCCGAAGAAGCCGTTGCTGGTTTTCAACCTTCCGGACGGTAAGACATTCCGTGAAGGTGAGCCAGTAGTGCTCGACTTCTCGCTTGCGAATGTGAAGTTGAAAGGCGATGGTGGCGAGTATCGCGTGCGTTACATCGTCGACGATGAGGAGATGCAGTGGATCGATGCTCACGAACAGCTCGTGCTCAGCGGCTGGACGCTCGGCAAACACACGATTCGGATTGAGCTTATCGGGCCAGACGGTTGGCCGTATCGCAATGGCGATTACAACGTCGTGACGCGCGAGCTGACGGTGATCAAGTGAAGGAACAAGCATTCAACGAGCTGCTGAAAGACGCCGCGGGCTGCACGCTGTGTCCGGCGATGTGTGGTCGTAGCGCGGTGTTGAGTGAGTTGAATGGGTCGCCGGATGCGAGAATCCTGTTTATTGGTGAAGCGCCGGGACGTAAGGGCGCCGATCGGACGCGAGTTCCGTTTTCCGGCGATCAGTCGGGCGCAAATCTCGATCGTTTTCTGAGCTCGATTAACCTGACGCGGAAAGAGATCTTCATCACGAGTGCGGCACTGTGTAATCCAAGGTCTGAATCAGGCGCAAACCGGAAGCCAACGCAAAAGGAACTGTCAAACTGTTCGAGTTTTTTGCGACGAACGATCGAGCTGGTCGACCCGCGTGTGATCGTGACCCTGGGTTCAGTTGCGCTCGAAGCGCTAAAGCGCATTCAATATCACGAGTTGAGCTTGAAGACGTCAGCTGCGCAGATACATGCGTGGAATGAGCGCGTGCTTGTGCCGATTTATCATCCGAGCCCACAGGTGCTGGCGTCGCATCGACGTGAAGCGGAGCAGTTACGAGATTATCAAGTGGTAAAGAAGGCGATTGATGACTGAATATGAAGCAGTTCGTGACGGTGGTGCGGGGCTGATTGATCTATCGGCGGCGCGTGGGCGCATTCGTGTGAGCGGATCCGAGGCGACGATGTTTCTCAACGGGCTCATCACGAATGATGTGAAGAACCTTGCGCAGAATCGTTGGATGCCGGCGGTGTTTCCGACTGTCCAGGGACGGTTGATCGGCGCTGTCCGTGTGATTCGTGTCAGTGAGCCGGAGTTTTTGATCGACACGGAGTTGGCGTCGCACGAGGCTGTGTTGAAGACGGTTTCGAGGTTCACCCTGGCGGGTGATTTTAAGGTCGTTGATTTAACGAGTGAGACAGGGTTGTTAAGCATTCAGGGACAAGGTGCTGCGGAGATACTTGCGAAGCAGTTTGAGCAAGTCGATTTGCCGCAGAATGGCGTTGTCCAAACTGCCGGGGTCACGATCATTCGCGCGAGTCACACCGGCGAAGATGGTTTCGATATCTTCATCGACGCATCGGGGAAGGCTGAGCTTCAGCAAACTCTTGAAGCAGCAGGTGCACAGCCAATCGGTGAAGATACATTCGAGATCCTGCGCGTCGAAGCCGGCATCGCTCGTTTTGGACACGATATGGATGAAACTAACGTCGTGCCCGAGACAAATCTCGACGATGCCGTGAGTTACACAAAAGGCTGTTACGTTGGACAGGAAATCATCGTGCGGATAAAGCACCGCGGGCACCCGGCGAAGAAACTGACCGGCTTGCGTTTCGAGACGGACCAGCAGATTGAAGCAGGCGCAGTGATTCGATCCACGGACAATCACGAGATCGGGCGCGTGACTTCAGCGGTGATTTCGCCGAGACAGGGAAGCATCGGGCTCGGTTACGTTCGTTATGAATATCTCGTTGATGGAACGCGCGTCGTCGTCGGTGATGGAATCGATGCGATCGTAGGAAAGAATGGCTGAAGATCTTGATTTCCAACAGGCGCGCCTTGCGTATTCGATCATCGAACGTTTGATCGAGCACAACCGCGTCGTGAGTGACCTGATCGCGCTGATGGCCCAGGTGCTCGACGAAGACACGACAAAAGCGCTCACGCAAACGCCGACGTGGACTGCGTATCTCGATAGCCGCCGAGCGTTGGAAAAGACGAGAGCGGATGTGGAAACGTTCGTGGAGGTTTTGAAAAATTTTGACGCGGATGAACGCGGATAAAACGCTGATCTGCGTTCATCCGCGGCTAATAATTGTCATTATCACCTGGCGCTCACGGCCACCATCAAACTCGCAAAGAAAAATTCCCTGCCAGCGACCAAGTAGTAACTTTCCATCTTCAAATGGGATCGTGACGGATGATCCGGTGAGGCTGGCTTTGATGTGCGCGTCGGAGTTTTCCTCGCCGTGACGAAAGCCCATCCCGTGTTGAGGAATCAACGTGCGGAGTGCGTGCAGCATGTCGCGCGGCACGTCCGGATCGGCATTCTCATTAATAGTCAGGCCAGCCGTCGTGTGTTGCACATAAAGCACAACTACACCTTCGCCACCGCCTGATTCCGTAAGCTTTTCCTGGACGAGGTCAGTAAACTCAACCAGCTCTTCCCGGTTGCGCGACCTGACCTTCAAAACATTCATTTCTTCAATAACGCCCAACCCGTGGGCAGCACTGCCGCCCCCAACGCGATCTTGATCACGTCACCCAGCAGGAACGGCAACACCGCGAGCTTGAAGGCCGCGACTGGCGACGTGTTCGTGAGAATCGCAAACCACGCCCAGCCACCGAGAAATATGATGGCCGATCCGATCGCCATCGCCGCAACTGCAGTCTCGTAACGCTTGTCCCAACCATGCTCAGCAAACGCGCCCACAATGAACGCAGCCGCCGGGAATGCGACGAGATAACCGGCAGTTGGACCAAGAAAACGCACGAGCCCGGCGCCACCGCCTGCAAAGAACGGCAAACCAATCGCACCTTCGATCAGGTAAGCGATGACTGCCGCTGCGCCCAAACGCGATCCAAGCAACATGCCCGTCAACAACACTGCAAACGTCTGTCCCGTGATCGGTATCGGACCGATGTGAATCGAAAACTGCGCACACGCGGCGATGAACAAACTAAAAACGATCACCAACCCCGCGGAACGAACGGAATCGAGCGGCGCGAGCGCCGCTCCCATCAACGTGTCAGCCTTAACGTAGCTACTCATAGTTTGTGCTAGTCTCCCGCAACGCTCTTCACGATTTCTTCTTCAACCCGACGTGTTTCTGTCGAAGTCGCTCCAATGCGCATGCCGTGGAACGAGCGCCAGACAAAGAATACTGACACGAGGAAGAACACGAGCGCCAGTATGTGCGTCAAAGTCGCATTGCCGTTACGTGCGGTCAAACTCACCGCCAGTTCAACCGCCAGCAATCCGAAGAGCGTCGTAAACTTGATCACCGGATTCATCGCGACTGACGAAGTGTCTTTGAACGGATCGCCAACCGTGTCGCCGACGACCGTCGCATCATGCAACGGCGTACCCTTCATCTTCAGATCGACTTCGACGACTTTCTTCGCATTGTCCCACGCACCGCCGGCGTTCGCCATGAAAATCGCCTGGTACAAACCAAAGATCGCGATCGAGATCAGGTAACCGATAAAGAAGAATGGCTCCACAAACGCAAACGCAAGCGTCGAGAAGAACACCGTCATGAAGATATTGAACATGCCCTTCTGCGCATACTGCGTGCAGATCTGGACCACTTTTTTACTGTCTTCCACCGAGGCTTTCTCGACACCTTCGAGCCGGATGTTTGCCTTGATGAACTCAACTGCGCGGTATGCGCCAGTGGTCACGGCCTGAGTCGATGCGCCCGTGAACCAGTAGATCACCGCGCCGCCCGTGATCAATCCGAGCAGGAATGGAGCGTGCAGTAACGAAAGGCTTTCAACGTCGGTACGTAGTCCATCGGTCAGCGCCATGATGATCGAGAAGATCATCGTGGTCGCACCGACAACTGCCGTTCCGATCAGCACTGGTTTCGCTGTCGCTTTGAACGTGTTGCCCGCGCCGTCGTTCTCTTCGAGAAGATGTTTGGCGCGCGAGAAGTTGACGTCAACGTTGAAGTCTTTCTTAACTTCCGCTTCGACGTCCGGCACTTGCTCGATCAATGAAAGCTCGTAAACAGATTGAGCGTTGTCCGTCACTGGACCATACGAGTCGACCGCGATCGTCACCGGTCCCATACCAAGGAAGCCAAACGCTACGAGTCCGAAACCAAACACAGGCGCTGCAACCGGAGAAACCATCAACGCACCTAAGCCCAATCCCGCTTCGGCGCCGAAATTAGTGAAAAAGTAGGCGATAGCCATCAGGCCGACGATGCTGATGCCAAGCCAGTAGGCGGAGAAGTTGCCGGCGACGAGGCCCGAAAGAATGTTGAGCGACGGACCGCCTTCACGCGAAGACGTCACGACTTCGCTGACGTGCCGCGACTCAGTTGAAGTAAAGATCTTCACGAGCTCGGGAATCAGCGCGCCGGCGACCGTGCCGCAGGAAATGATCGTGGCGAGTTTCCACCAGAGCGTCGGGTTGCCGCTGAGCGCCGGAATCGTCAAATAAGAAACGACGTACGTGATCACGACAGAAACAATCGACGTGATCCACACGAGCGAGGTCAACGGCGCTTCGAAGTTCATCGTATCGGAATTCTTGTAACGCGCCTTCGCGATCGCGTCGTTGATGAAGTAGGAAAGCGCGCTCGCAACGATCATCATCACGCGCATGACGAAGATCCACACGAGTAGCTGCACCTGCACGATTGGATTGGTAACGCCGAGCAGGATGAATGTGATCAGCGCGACGCCCGTGACGCCGTAGGTTTCAAAACCGTCCGCGCTGGGTCCAACTGAGTCGCCCGCGTTGTCGCCCGTGCAGTCCGCAATCACGCCCGGGTTACGCGCGTCGTCTTCCTTGATCTTGAAGACGATCTTCATCAGGTCAGAACCGATGTCGGCAATCTTCGTGAAGATACCGCCCGCGATACGCAGCGCCGCGGCGCCCAGCGACTCGCCGATCGCAAAACCGATGAAGCACGGTCCCGCGTAACTGCCCGGAATGAAGAGCAAAATGCAGAGCATGATGAGCAACTCGACGCTGATCAGCATCATGCCGATGCTCATGCCGGCCTTTAGCGGAATCGCGTAAAGCGGAAATGGTTTGCCCTGGAGACTTGCGAAAGCCGTGCGCGAGTTGGCGAATGTGTTGACGCGAATACCGAACCACGCAACGCCGTAGCTGCCCGCGATACCGACCAAACTAAACAACAGAATGATCACGACGCGGAACGGCTCCATCCCGGACAGCACGCCGAAGTAAAGAATGATGACGACGGCGATGAAGGCTTCGAGAAGGAGAATGAACTTGCCCTGGGTTGTCAGGTAAGTTTTGCAGGTGGCGTAGATCAGCTCGGAAATCTCGCGCATTGCGCGGTGCACCGGCATTCTCTGGAGGTTCATGTACATCGCGAGCCCGAAACCGAGCCCGAGAACGCAGATAACAATGCCAAACAGCAGCAAATTATGGCCGGTGATGCCGTTCAGGAAGGTCACCTGCGTAAGATCCGGTAGCTCCAGGTTAGCTTCGCCTCCCTGATGGGATTGGGCGTAAGTTGGGATGCCGAGAGCCAGGGTCGTAACGGTGGCCGCAATGATAATTGCTGCACGGCGCAGTGTCAGCGATAGTTCCACTTCGGAAAATTCCTTTCGACTTGTCTAGATTATGGCGAGATACGCTTACGAAAACGGGTATTATCCACAGATTACACAGATTTTCAAAGACAGGGTTCGGTTTTCTCTGTGGAACCTCTGTGTTCTCTGTGTCTCGGTGGTGGACGTTAACCACGGAGGCACAGAGAACACAGAGGTTTCACAGAGAAGAAATCAATTACGACACGACTTCTTGAATCTGTGTAATCTGTGGATGGCTGCGTGTTCCTATCCAGCGCCGGATCGAGTCGAGCATGATGATCACGGCTGCGATCATGATGATTACCGTGAGGCTTGTGTTGATGAGGCCCTGGACCGATGTTTCCGGCTTTTGCGCGAGTGGCCAGAAGATGTCGGTGATCGATTTAAAACCGGCGACGAGCGTAGTTGTGCTGACAAACGCGAGCGGCAGGATCGTTACCCACGCGTATCTCGCGCGACCGGAGTTGATGATGATCGTCGTCGCCACGCATAAAGCCACAGCCGCGAGCAGTTGATTCGCGATACCAAACATCGGCCAGATCGTCGAGATCGAGCCCGACCAGATGAACGCCGCCCAGGCTGTGACCACCAGTGCTGAGGTCACGATCGAGCCCGGCAGCCACGTCGGCTCTTCGAGTTTCTTGTAAAAACGCCCGCCAAATTCGCCCACCAGAAATCGCGCGACGCGTGTGCCTGTGTCGATCGTTGTGAGGATGAAAAGCGCTTCAAACATGATCGCGAAGTGGTACCAATACTTCATCAATCCGCCGAGACCAGGTATGCCGTCGAAGATCTTCGCGATGCCGAGCGCGAGTGTGACGGCGCCGCCAGTTCGCCCGCGCAGGTTCTTCTCGCCTGACTCCTGCTCGAGTCGATCGATCTCCTGTGGCTGTAGGTTAAAGCCCTGGTCCGTGTGCGTATCGACCATTTGAACGTACGCAGCTTTTTGAGTCTCGGTGCGTTGCGGCGTGTTGATAGCGAAGTAATCGCCGGGGAAAAGCGAAGTCGCGGCGATGAGCGCCACGATGCCGACCACGCCTTCCATCAACATGCTGCCGTAACCGATCATGCGCGTGTCAGTCTCTTTCGCGATCATTTTCGGCGTCGTGCCCGAGGAGATCAGCGCGTGGAAACCCGAAATCGCGCCGCACGCGATCGTGATGAAGACAAATGGATAGAGCTTGCCGGGAATTACTGGTCCGCCACCCGCTGTGAACGGCGTAAACGCCGGCATGTTCAGATTTGGATGGACGAGGATCACGCCGATAATCAGAAACGCGATCGTGCCGATTTTTAAGTAAGACGACAGGTAGTCGCGCGGGCAGAGCAGCATCCACACCGGCAACACTGACGCGATAAAACCGTAAGCGGCCATGATCACGATCAGGCTGTTGCGTGAAAATGTGAACGTCTGCGCGAAGGAAGAATCGGCGATGTGCCCGCCGAGATAAACGGCAAACAGCAGTCCGATGATGCCGATGATGCTCGCTTCTGCAATCTTGCCTTTGCGGAAGCGATACATGTAAAGGCCCATGAACAGTGCGAGCGGAATCGTGAAAGCGACCGTGAAAGTTCCCCACGGCGACTCGGCCAGCGCATTCACCACAACCAAGCCGAGTCCAGCAAGCGCGATCACGACGATGAAGAGTATGGCCACACCGGCAACGAGGCCTGACAGCGGACTGATCTCCGTGCGCGCCATCTCCGCCAGCGACTTGCCCTTCCGTCGCACACTGCCGGCCATGATCATGAAGTCGTGAACGGCGCCACCGAGACACACGCCAATCACCAGCCACAAAAGTCCCGGCAAAAATCCGAACTGGGCAGCCAATACCGGTCCAATCAACGGTCCCGCCCCCGAAATCGCGGCGAAGTGGTGTCCAAACAAAACCCATTTGTTAGTCGGGTAATAGTTATGTCCATCAAACATCGTCTGCGACGGCACCGGCCTCGAGTCATCCAACGCCAACACCTTCGCAGCGATAAAAGCCGAGTAGTAGCGATACGAGATCGCAATCACGCAAAGTGAACCGATAATGATTGGAAGCGCGTTCATATAAAACTAAAACCTGGTTAACCTTCCTTATCTTTGGGCGCCCCGAGGGCAATCCCAACTGCGGCGCCGATCAGCCCGGCGAGGATGATAATTAGACCATAGAGAGTCTGATTGTGTTTCTCCGCCGTCGAGTCAAACGCTTCTGAGAATAACTCGCGTGGCGCCACGTCGTGCGGGATTACAAACAAACCAACCGCCACCAGAATAAAGCAGAGTGCTGCAAACTTCAGGCCCGCGGGAGTCCGCGATGGGCGTCCGAGTTTCTGACCGACTGCGCTGCGTGTATATCCATAAGAAAAATAAACTGACAGACCCAGCATCAGCCACCCGACAAAGCGCCAGTAAGAACCTTCCGGCAGGAAGTAAATCAATAATGCGCACGAGACGGCTCCCAAACCCGGCAACAGGTAAGGACCAAACGGCACTCTGAACGGTCTCTTTCGATCGGGATCTTTGTGACGCAAGACCATCACGCCGACACACACGAGAATAAACGCGAAGAGAGTGCCGATGTTGGTCAAGCTCACCATCTCGTCGACAGTGGCGAACGCAGCTATTCCGCCGACGGCAACGCCCGTCAGGATCGTCGTGACGTGTGGTGTCTTGAAGCGCGGGTGAACACTCGCGAACACCGAAGGCAGCAGTCCATCACGCGCCATCGAAAAGAAGATGCGCGGCTGTCCGAGCTGAAACACCAGCAGCACCGCCGTGTGCGCGACCACCGATCCAAACGCGATGACAGTGTTCTGCCACAACGCCTGTGGCGCGACAGTCTCGAGCGCCATCGTTAGCGACTCGCCGCGTTGAGCAGCAGTCCAGCTTCGCACCGTGTCCCACGGCACCATGCCCGTAAATACGGCCGCCACGAGGACGTAAAGAATCGTGCAGATGATTAGTGAGGCGATGATTCCGACAGGCAGATCTTTGGCGGGATTCTTTGTTTCCTCAGCCACAGTGCTGACTGCGTCAAAACCGATGTAAGCGAAAAACACCACCGCCGCACCGGTCAGCGTTCCAAACCAACCCTGCGGTTGAAACGGCTTCCAGTTCTCAGTCATCTTCGCGGGCGAAACGTAGTAGAGCGCGAGTCCGATGAAAAACAACAACACGAGGATCTTGATCAGCACCATGATCGCGTTGAAGTTTGACGACTCCTTGATGCCCCACACGAGGACGATCGTGATCAGCGCCACAATGCCAAATGCAAAAATGTTGAAGACTATCGGAAAACCGCCGATGTGTGGCGCGGCCGCAAGTGTCTCCGCTGAAGCGGTCCGATAGTTTGAAGTGAGCCAGTCAGGCACATAAATGCCGAGGTTGCGCAGCAGTCGATTGAAAAACTCGGCCCAGCTAATCGCGACCGCGACGTTGCCGATCGCGTATTCGATGATCAAGTCCCAACCGATGATCCACGCGACGAGCTCGCCGAGCGTCGCGTAAGAGTAGGTGTAAGCCGAGCCTGAAATCGGAACCATCGACGCCAGCTCGGCGTAACAGAGTGCTGTAAACCCGCAGACAATCGCCGTGATGACAAACGACAGCATCAACGACGGACCAGCGCCCGCGCGTTCGGCGGTGCCCGAAGCCGCGGTGCCGACGGTGGCGAAAATTCCAGCGCCGATGATTGCTCCAATCCCGATAAGCGTGACGCTGAAGGCGGTAAGCGTTCGTTTCAGGGCAAACTGTGGACCGCCGACGCTGGCCAGTATTTCGTCAAGGTTCTTGGTGCGTAAAATTCCTCGAAGCAATGTGTCGCCTCCGGGAGTGGATTTAGATAACTGTTGCTTGCGTTAGGAAAAGCTTGCGGAGTTTAACAAGTTCTTCATTTACAGGATAGGGGGCTGGTGGTAGGTTGGCGTCGTGTTTCCCTTCAGAAACATTCTCTTCCCTATTGACTCCTCAGAGAATGCCGAGGCGGCGTTGCAGTATGCGAATGCGTTTGCGCGGCACGGCCGTGGTCGCGTCGTGTCGTTGAGCGTGCAGGATGCGAAAGAGATCACGCAGGCCGCGATCGATCACGATATTGATCTGATTACTGTGGCGACGCGCGATCGCAATTTACTGACGCGCACGTTCGGCAGCTCGCTTGCTGAAGACATCATTGCGGAGTCGCCGTGCGCTGTGCTCGCGATCAGGCCACCGCAAAGAGATTTCGTGAATGGGGAAAGCGAGATTGAACTGGGGCGCGTGCTGCTCGCGACGAACTTCCGACCGTCGTCAGTCGCGGCAACGCAGCTCGCGACGCAGATGGCGAATCAGTTGGGTGCCGAGCTGCACGCGGTTTACGTTATCGGCGACTATTTCGAACAGATCTCAGTGATGTTTCCGGAAGGCGGACTGGCAGCTTTAACACGACTACGGAGTTACGTGCAGGAGCGTATGGCCAATCTCTCGCGTGGCGGAGGTGCGACGCACATCGCCGAAGGCAGACCGTACCAGGAGATCGTCAAACTTGCCGACACACTTCAGGCGGATCTGATCGTGATCGGAACTGCGGTACACGGATCGTTATTCGGAAGCAGCCACGTGTTGGGATCGGAGATCGAGAGAGTGATCAGGAATGCGCCGTGTCCGGTGCTCTGCGTGCCAGCCGCGCGCGTCTTGACGCCACTACCAGCCCTCGTCACGCAGATCGTGCCTCAAACTTAACCGCGGATTTTAGCCACAAAAAGGCACAAAAACACAAAAGGGATTATTGAGTTCAGGCGGCCTGAACGCGTCTTATCTTTATGTGTGCCTTTTTGTGGCTAACTACTGCTTCTTCTCGATAGGCCGATGTTCCTGCTGCCACAAATTGTACCCACCCAACAACTCTTTATGTGTTTTTGTGCCTTTTTGTGGCTAACTACTGCTTCTTCTCGATAGGCCGATGTTCCTGCTGCCACAAATTGTACCCACCCAACAACGCTGCCGCGTTTTCGATTCCTTTTGTCTTGAGAGCGACCACCGCACCGGCGGACGTATGTTCGGCCTGTCAAGAACAATAGGTGACAATCATCTTGTCACGCGGAAGCTCGTTCAGGTGGTTGAGGATCTCGCCCGCGGGGATGAGCTTCGAGCCGGGAATGTGTCCCATGTCAAATGAGGCCTGGTTCCGCACGTCGATTACAACCACCTGCCCGTTTTTCATCATCGTGTCCAGCTCGTCGGCCGTGACGCGACGCGCGCCATCGGCATAGACGGTGTCTGCACCGGGAAGCTGCGCAGGTTTTGTATTCTTAGTCGCGTTATCGCTGGCGTTGCACGCGGCGAAAATCACCGCCCCGAGCACAATCAATGCAAAATAGAATGTAGAACGCATGAAGGCACCTCCAAGGGACGTTACTGTGTTACGCCGCGCCGGATTTGTCAATCGCGTATGTTATAGTCTCGCTTCCCAACGGGAGCTTCTATGATGGAACGGTCGGACCCGATTCAGTGGGCCAAGGTAATTGACCACACGCGCTGTATCGGCTGTCACGCATGTACGACTGCGTGCAAGTCTGAAAATCTCGTTCCACTTTCCGTTACGCGCACATACGTCAAACACGTCGATATCGGCGTCTTCCCGCAAGCGCGCCGCGCACACCAGGTCACCCGCTGCAATCAATGCGCTCACGCGCCTTGCGTCACTGCATGCCCGACGGCGGCGATGTTCAAACGCGCTGATGGTATCGTCGATTTTGATAAGTCGATCTGCATCGGTTGCAAGGCGTGCATGGCTGCGTGCCCGTACGACGCGATCTTCATCAATCCTGACGACCACTCGGCTGAGAAATGTAACTTCTGCGCGCATCGCATCGACATGAAGCTCGAACCCGCGTGCGTTGTTGTTTGTCCGACGCAGGCGATCCTCGTCGGCGATATGAACGACCCGGATTCTTACGTCGCACAGATCGTCAATCGAGATACGGTGGCCGTCAGGCGTCCAGAAAAAGAGACCCTCCCGAAACTCTTTTACAAAGGCGCGCACCAGGCGACGCTCGATCCGCTCGCGGCGAAGCGTCCTGAAGGCGGACTCTTCATGTGGAGCGAGCAACAGGAAGGCGCCGGCTTCGTCACGTCCGGGAATCCGAATTACAGCAACTCATCGGCGGCGGCGTTGCTGTCGTACGACGTTGCGCACTCGATCCCGTGGGACTGGCGCGTCAGCCTTTACACATGGACCAAAGGCATCGCGTCCGGTGTTTACCTGATTGCGTGTTTGCTCGTGTTGCTGGGCGTGCTGAATGTGAACAACCCGATGTGGTTATGGGCCACACCGATAGTCTCCGGTGGTTTTCTGGCGATAACGGGCGCGCTGTTGCTCTGGGACCTCGAACACCCGGAACGGTTCTTCATGATCTTTACAAGGCCACAGTGGCGTAGCTGGCTCGTGAAGGGCGCGTTCATCATCGCCGGTTACACGCTCGTGTTGCTGTTGCACTTCATTGCGAGCTGGGTTGGATCGACAACATTTCAAACGTCGCTAATGATTGTTGGCGTGCCGTTGTCGTTACTGACGGCAATCTACACTGCGTATCTCTTCGCGCAGGCAAAGGCGCGCGACATGTGGCAAAACCCGTTGCTGCCACCGCATCTCGTGTTTCAGGCAGCGCTGCTCGGCTCGGCAATTCTGCTGCCCATCGCATCCGTGATGAACAATCAGGTCGACTTGTTGTTGTGGATCCTGGCGATCACGAGCGTGATTCACCTCTTGATGGTTTGGGGTGAAGTTTCGTTAACCCATCCGACAGCACACGCACGACTCGCGATCTGGGAAATGGTACGCGGTCGTTACAAAACCGACTTCTGGATGGGAACGGCTCTGTCACTGATCGGCGGTCTATTACCATTGCTCGCAATGCTCGGTGTTGTGAGCAGTCAAATAGGAATCGGAGGCGCGCCGTTCGCCTTGATCGGACTCATGCTCTTCGAAAACGCTTACGTTCAGGCAGCGCAGTCTGTGCCACTCGCATAAAGATGAAAGAGACTTTCTACCCAGGCCCGAGCCGTAGTCATCTTGCCGCGTTTCCACCGAAGGAGCGCTGGGACAACTGGACCGAGCTCGATCCGCGCGCGTGGCCGCAACGCAAAGAGCGTCATTATTCAATCGTCCCAACCACGTGTTTCAACTGCGAATCGGCGTGTGGCCTGCTCGCTTACATCGACAAAGTCACGGGCGACGTTCAGAAGTTTGAAGGCAATCCTGAACACCCGGGCTCGCGTGGCCGCAACTGCGCTAAAGGTCCCGCAACACTCAATCAGGTAACCGATCCCGATCGCATTCTTTATCCACTCAAACGCGCAGGCAAACGTGGCGAAGGAAAATGGGAGCGCACCACCTGGGACGAAGCACTCGACACACTCGCCGGGCGCATCCGCAACGCGATCGTTGAAAACCGGCGTCATGAAGTGATGTATCACGTCGGTCGTCCCGGAGAAGACGGTTTCACGGAACGCATCCTCGCGGCGTGGGGCATCGACGGTCACAACTCACACACAAACATCTGTTCGTCCGGCAGTCGCGAAGGCTATCAACTCTGGATGGGTCTCGATCGACCGAGCCCCGACCACGCAAACGCAAAAGTCATCCTGCTGATCAGCGCGCATCTCGAGTCGGGCCACTACTTCAATCCTCACGCGCAACGTGTGATCGACGGCAAAGCAAACGGCGCGAAACTCATCGTTTTTGACACGCGACTTTCAAACACGGCGACGCACGCTGATTACTGGGTTTCGCCGTATCCGGGATCTGAAGCGGCAATTTTGCTCGCGATCGCGAATTATTTGATTCAACACGATCTGTACAACCGGGAATTTGTGGAGAAATGGTGGAACTGGAAGGAGTTTTTGGCGGCAGAGGAAAACCCGGCCACGGATTTTGCGGATTTTGAAGCACGATTAAAACAGATCTATCGGGAGTATACGTTTGAGTTTGCGGCGCAGGAGTCGGGGGTTGAGGCGAAGGTAATAGAAGAGATCGCGAAGCTTGTGGCGACGGCAGGGACAAGGTTTTCGAGTCACAATTGGAGGAGTGTAGCGTCGGGGGTAAGTGGGGGGTGGATGGTCGCGCGTTGCCTTTTCATGTTGAATGCGTTACTCGGCGCAATTGCCACTGAAGGCGGCGTTTTTCCAAACGCGTGGAACAAGTTTGTGCCGCGGCCGATTTACACGCCGCCGCATCCGAAGATGTGGAACGAGATCACGTGGCCGCGCGAGTATCCGCTGTCGATGAATGAGATGTCGTTCCTGCTGCCGCACTTTCTGAGAGATGGCCGTGCGAAGCTCGATGTTTACTTCACGCGCGTCTACAACCCGGTTTGGACCAACCCTGACGGCTTCTCGTGGATCGAGATGTTGACCGATCCGGATCTCGTCGGTTGTTATGCTGCGCTCACGCCGACGTGGAACGAAACTGCTTACTACGCTGACTACGTGCTGCCGATGGGCGTCGGATCGGAGCGTCACGATCTTGCCTCGTACGAGACGCACGATTCGCAGTGGCTCGGTTTCCGCCAGCCGGTGATGAAAGCCATGCGACAACGTGACGGTGAGACGATCACGGACACCCGCAAAGTGAATCCGGGCGAAGTGTGGGAAGAGAATGAATTCTGGCTCGAGCTGACGTGGCGCATCGATCCCGATGGCAGCCTCGGCATTCGCCAGTACGCCGAGTCGAAGAAGTATCCGGGAAAGAGACTGAGCGTCGATGAATATTACGAATGGATTTTCGACAACTCGGTGCCCGGGCTGCCGGAACGTGCCGCCGAAGAGAATTTGACGCCGCTCGAATTCATGCGCCGGTACGGTGCGTTCGAAGTGAAAGAGAAGATCGGGCGAATTTACGAGGAGAGTGTTCCGGCGGAAGAGATCGAAGATGCGCGCAAAGATCGTTTTGGGCGAGTGTTCACGCGTGCGGCGAAACCGGCTGGTCCAAACATTGTACCGCTGCCGTTGCCTGATGGTGATGAAGAAGGACGCAGGCTCGTCGGTGTCGAGGTTGAGGGAACGCTCAAACGTGGTTTTCCGACGCCGAGCGGGCGGCTCGAATTCTATTCGTCAACGATGAGTAGCTGGGGCTGGCCCGAGGTCGCGATACCGGTTTATTTCAAGAGTCACGTTCACAAAGACAATCTCGAAGAAGATCAGACTATTCTGATTTCAACATTCAGGCTCGCAGTACAAATCCATACCCGCAGTGCGAATGCGAAGTGGCTTGATGAGATCGCGCACACGAACCCGCTCTGGATTCACCCCAGCCATGCGGCGAAGCTCGGCGTTCGCACGGGCGATCTCGTTCGCGTTGAAACTGAGATTGGTTATTACGTAGTGGCGGCGTGGGTGACGGAAGGAATTCGACCCGGCATCGTTGCGTGTAGCCATCACATGGGCCGTTGGAAGTTGACTGATGAAGGGCAGCGGCAGTTAATGGCCACGGTGCGGCTGGACCACAGCGGGAGTGAATGGGGCTTGAAGCGTGAGAGAGGAATCGAGCCTTATGCGTCTGAAGATCCGGATACGATGCGTATCTGGTGGAAGGATGCGGGTGTTCATCAGAATATGACGTTTCCGGTGCATCCGGATCCGATCTCGGGGATGCATTGCTGGCACCAGGCGGTGCGTGTGCGCGCGGCTGAGGCGGATGACAAGCCGGGAGATATTTTTGTGGATACGCAGAAGTCGCGTGAGGTTTATAAAAAATGGCTGGCGATGACGCGTCCGGCGGATAAGTATTCGCCTGATGGGACACGCAGACCTTACTGGATGCTACGTCCGTTGAAACCCGCGCGTGAGTTTTATAATCTGAAATAGGTCCCATAGGACCAATAAGACCTATGTTCTTCAAGCAATTTTATCTTGGATGTCTTGCGCATGCTTCTTACCTGATTGGGTCGGAGGGCGAAGGTGTGGTTGTCGATCCGCAGCGCGATGTTGATGAGTATTTGGCGGAAGCTGCGGCCAACAATCTGAAGATCAAGTATGTGATCGAGACGCACCTTCATGCTGATTTCGTCAGTGGTCATCAGGAGATCGCGGCGCGCACGGGAGCTCAGATCGTCTTTGGCGAAAAAGCGGGCGTCGAGTTTGAGCACCGCGCTGTGAAAGATGGCGAAGAGATCCAGTTGGGCAAAGTTATTTTGCGCTTTATTGAGACTCCGGGCCACACGCCTGAAGGAATCTGCGTTCTCATTACATCGCCCGGCGAGCCGCAAAAATTATTAACCGGCGACACGCTCTTCATCGGCGACGTCGGACGCCCGGATCTCGCCGGTGGCAAAGGCTATACACCGCAAATGATGGCGGAAATGATGTACGACAGCCTTCACGGAAAACTGCTCAAGCTGCCTGACGATACTGAGGTCTATCCCGCGCACGGCGCTGGCTCGATGTGCGGCAAAAACATGTCGAAAGAAACATCGTCAACCATTGGCGAGCAACGCAGGTTCAACTATGCGTTGAAGCCGATGAGTAAGGAAGAGTTTGTGACGATGATGACCGCAGACCTTCCCGAAGCGCCTAGTTACTTTCCGAAAGACGCAGAGATCAATCGCTCGGGCGCGCGTGGACTTTCCGAGCTACAACCACCACAACCGTTAACACCGCAACAGGTCCAGCAACTCCAAAACAATGGCCACGTACTGCTCGACGTCCGAAGCGCGGCAGACTTCGGCGCGGGTCACGTTCCCGGCTCGATGAACATCGGACTCGGTGGGCAGTTTGCAATGTGGGCAGGCAGCTTGATTCCGTTAAATGCATCGATCGTCATCATCGCCGACACTGGAGCACAGGTTGACGAATCCGTCGTTCGACTCGCGCGTGTCGGAATCGAGAACGTGAAAGGCTATCTCGAAGGCGGTGTCACGAGCTGGCGCGACGCCGGTTTGCCGCTCAACACGCTTCCGCAAGTCAGTGTGGCCGAGCTAAACGCGGCGCTAGTCAACAACGACATGCAAATCGTTGACGTGAGACGCCCTGCGGAATACGTCAGCGGCCACGTTCCGCACGCACAGAATGCGCCACTTGCGAGTCTCGACAAAAGTATTGGTCCACTAAAACTCGAGAAAGACAAACTGACCGCCGTAATTTGCGCCGGTGGTTATCGATCGAGCGCAGCCGCGAGTTTGTTGCAGCAACAGGGATTCTCAAATCTGCTCAACGTAATCGGCGGAACTGGCGCGTGGATCAACGCCGGCTATCCCACAGAGTAAGTTTTAGACAGGATTTACAAGACTTTCGGGATAAACAGGATTCCAAATCCTGTAGAATCTCGTAAATCCTTTTATGAAGCTTTTAATCGCCATCGGCATCATTGTGGTTGCCACGATTCACGGCTACGGCGCGGCGTGGCTCGCCATCTGGATGCTCTTTCACCCGTATAAATCAGCAAAACTTCTCGGCATCACCGTCTGGCCGCAGGGAATGATCCCGCGCCATCGCGAGAAGTTGGCCCAGTCGATCGGCAACGCGGTCGGTAACGAGCTCGTTTCGCAGCAAACCGTCTTTGACGCGCTCTTCGAAACGGATTTTTTCCAACGCAAGGTGGAAGAGTTCGTCAACGCGTATACAAACGAGCTGCTCAGTCGCGTCTATCCATCGTTCATAGACGCCCTCCCGTCGCAGGCGCGCGCGCCGATTCTAGACACGATCTCCGCCCTTCAATATCGACTTGCCGAATACATCGCCGAGATGTTGAAGAGCGAAGAAACCGCGAACGCGATCGAGAACTTCGTCGACAAACAGGTTGACGAATTACTCGATCGTCGTCTCGGCGATATGGTTAGTGATAGCTCACTCGACCACGTCCTCGAATTCGCCGAAGACCAGGTTCACAAGCTGTTCGCCACTGAAGGATTCGAGACGAAAGTACATGAGTTTGTCGCGGGACGTATGGACGATCTCGCGCGCAGCGACGCGACACTCGCAGACACATTCACCCCCGAAACGATCGCGTTCATCAAAGACCGCATCGATCAACAAGTGCCGCCGATCGTCCATCACCTCGCTGAGATCGCCACCGCCCAAACGACGCGCAAACAGATCGGCAGTTTGATCAAACTCGAGGTCGACGAGTATTACCAGCAACTCTCGCTGTTTAAAAAGATCTTCGTCTCGCGCGAGCGTATTCACCGTGAAGTTGATGAACTGATGAACAAAACGCTGCCGCGACGCGTTGAAGAGTATTTGCGCGGGCCCGCGTTCGAACAGGAAGCGGAGGCGTTTTTGAATGCGACCGTCGACAAGGTAATGGCGCGTCCGCTCAACGAGTTGATCGGCCAGTTTGACTCGATCCGTTTCGAGGATCTGAAGTCGCAGATCAGCAATCGACTTGTCGAGATACTTCGCAGTGAAGCGTTGTCAACGTCAGTTTCGATGCAAGTCGAAGAAACGATCGATCGTCTCCGTCCACAAACACTCGGTGCGCTGATGCAGCAGCTTGATTCAAACTCAACCACACAGGCGAAAGAGTTTTTGACCAAGAGCCTGCTCAGCCTTCTTTCACGCGACGACACGGCGCGCACGATCAATGCGATCATGAGCACGCAGATCGAGCGCTTGTTGATATCTCCGATCGGCCGTCTCGGCGATCACGTTTCGCGCAGTGCGATGGAGCGTGCGAGTTCGGCGCTTGTCGAGCGCATCACACTCGCGGCGCGCGAGCGACTGCCGGTTGCGATTGCCGAATTTGACGTTGGCGGGCTGGTGCGCAAGAAGGTATCCGACTATCCTCTTGAGAAACTCGAAGACCTCGTGCTTTCCGTGGCGCGGGACCAATTGAAGACCATTGAAATCTTTGGCGCGGTGATTGGGTTCTTGATCGGTGTCGCGCAGGCAATCTATTTCTGGTTCACTTACGTTCCCGGACGATAAAGGAGAACTGTGATGAGAAAACTAGCGTGCTTGGTTTTGCTGACGGTGTTCGTGGCGGGCTGTCATGGCAAGTTCACTTCGCAGATAAGAGGGTCAGGCAAGCGCGAGGTTCAAAAGCGCGACGTTGCTTCGTTCACATCAATCTCGACCGAAGGCGCGTTCACGATTGAAGTCACGTGTCAAAAGAATCAGAGTCTCGAAGTTGAAGGGGACGACAACGTGCTCGAGTACGTCACTACTGAGGTCAGCAGCAACATCCTGCGGCTCAAAAACACCAGGAATTACTCAACGTCTGAGCCCGTGAAGTTCAAGATCTCTGTTCCGAATCTCGAGGGTCTTTCCGTCAATGGCGCCGGACACGTCGATATCAAGGGAATGAATAACGACAAGTTTGAAATCGATACCAATGGTGCAGCGACGATCGTGGTTTCAGGGAACACGAAGTTGATCGACGTTGGTGCGAACGGCGCCGGCAAGATCGATGCGGAGAATCTTCATGCCGCGCGCGGTGTGGTCGACAGCAGAGGCGTTGTCAGAGTCGATCTCGATGTTGCTAACCAGCTCGACGTGACCATCTCAGGTCCTTCAACAGTTACATACAAAGGCGATCCGGTCGTGAACAAAACGATCCACGGTCCCGGTAAAGTCGAACGCCGCGGCAGCGAAGGCGCCTAAACTTCTTATCCACAGATTACACAGATGCATAAACAATCTGCGAAATCTGTAGATAAAGCTCTTTCCTGTTGACATTACACTCGCTACTGAATAACTTTTGCCATCATCGAAAGGAGCCTAGTTCCCGAATGACCTACGTAGTTGTTGAATTGTGCGTCGATTGCAAGTACACCGACTGCGCAGCCGTTTGTCCTGTTGAAGCATTTCACGAGCTACCGGATCGTCTTTACATCAATGCCGACACCTGCATCGACTGCGATGCGTGCGTGCCGGAGTGTCCCGTCGAAGCAATCTTCGCCGATACTAATGTGCCTGAGAACTACGCTCATTGGACCCAGATCAACATAGACGAAGCTCCGAATTATCCGATCATCAGTCAGAAGATCCCCGCCCTGCACGGACCGACTTGTACTGGCCCGGAAGAGTGACGGGTTGTTAACAGATCCGAGCGCGGTAGCGCCGAGGTAATGAATTGATCCGAGCTTTAATCCTCATCTTCCTCGTTGGCGCTTCCGCGTTCGCTCAATCCGGCCGACGCAATCTCCCACCGCCTACGCCGACACCAACTCCGACACCGGAAGCAAAACCGTCGCCAACGTTACCACCGGCATCCCAGGTGACTGCCGACAAGAACGAAGACTATCGTTGCACTGACGACGGCACACTCGCGCATCTTCTCGATCGCGATCAGGTCACGGCTTATGAGGTTAAGGAAGTTGACGTCAAAGCCGAGGTCACTGAAAGAAAGCTGCCCGGTTACACACGCGAAGCAAGACGAGTCGGCGTGGAGGGAATTGTCGTTCTCAAGGTGTTACTCGCGAGCGACGGAAAGATCGGTCGGGTGAGAGTGGTCAGGCGACTTCCCTATGGCCTGACTGAGAACGCGATTTTTGTAGCTTGCGCGATCAAATTCAAGCCCGCGATGAAGGCGGGCCAGCCCGTGGCGCAGTGGCTGAGCGTTCAATACGCATTCCGCCTCGCCGATTCCTCAATCTTTGGACCTTAATATGAAACGTTTAATTCTGCCCGTTGCGGTAAGCCTTTGCCTTGTCCTCGCAGTTTCAAAGCACACAGTGATCGCGAAAGATTCGTGGATCGGTGTGCGCACGAAAAATTTCTACCTGATCGGAAACGGTGGTGAAAATGAGGTAAGGAAAGTTGGATTGAAACTCGAACAGTTTCGCGAGGTGTTTACGCGTCTGTTTCCGAACATGAAATTCACCACGCCCGTTCCGACAACTGTTGTCGTTTTCAAAAGCGATGATTCGTATGCCCCGTTCAAGCCTCGACCAAATACCGGCGGATATTTCCAACCGGGCGAGGACGTCAACTACATCACACTCTCAACCGAGCTGCCCCGCCTGCCGGACCAGATCAGGATCACCGGCTGGCACGATGCGTTCTCGGTTATCTTTCACGAATACACTCACCTGCTCGTCGAAAACAATTTCGCAGACGCCCCGCTCTGGTTCAATGAAGGACTGGCGGAGTACTACAGCACGTTCACGATCACCGACGATCAAAAAGTAAGGCTCGGAACCCCAATTGGGACTCACGTCTTCCTGCTGCGCCAAAGCAAGATGCTGCCGTTGCGGACGTTGTTTGAAGTCGATTACAAATCACCGCACTACAACGAGAGCGACAAGCAAGGCATCTTCTACGCGCAATCGTGGGCGCTGATGCACTACCTGATCATTGGCAAAGCCGGAAAGATCGAGCAGCTTGGAAAATTCATGGAGCTGATCGCGGCGAAGACACCGCTCGACCAAGCGTTTCAACAGGCATTCGGAACGCCGATGGAAGAGATGGAAAAAGAGCTGCGCGATTACGTGAAGAAGGATCGTTACAACGTGATCGACGGCCATTTCGAATACAAACTCGAGCTCGACACTACTACGCAGGCCGCTCCGTTAACAGAAGCGGAAGCCTTAGGCTATCTCGGCGATCTACTCGCTCACAGCAAACGCAAGGACGCTTACAAGTATCTCGAAAAGGCGTTGAAACTCGATCCCAACCTCGGGATGGCGCATGCTTCGCTCGGGATGATGTATTTCTATGAAGGCAAAGTGAAAGAGGCGCATGCGAGTCTCGAGCGCGCGGTGGCGGCAAACTCGCAAAACTATCTTGCTCATTACTACTACGCGTTCACACTCGTCTATGGCGACGGTACCGTCACTAAGTATTCACCCGAAGTGGCCACTGACATTCGCAACCATTTGCAGAAAGCAATCACGTTGCGACCGGATTATACCGAGTCGTACAAGCTCCTCGCGTTCGTGAGTGCTGTAACCGGCGACGGGGTTGATGAGGCGATCGCGTCAATGAAGCGTGCGTTGAGTATCTCGCCGGGACGTCATGATTTCATGAACGCCCTGGCTGAGCTTTACCTCCGTAAGCAGGACTACAAAACTGCACGTGGTCTCTTCGAACAGGTAGTTAAATCGAATGCCAGTGAAGAAGAGCGACATCGCGCAGAACAAATGCTGGACGGGCTCGCCAGTTATGAAGCAACGATGGCCAAGTACGAAGAGGCGAAGAAAGGCGGCAGCGTGAGTTCTGAGCCAATGGTCGTCCCAACCGGAACAGACTCGGCTCAAAGCGCACCGGAACAGCCTACGGATCCGTCGTCTTATCTGCGTGAAGTGTTGCGCGTTCCGAAGGCCGGCGAGACTCAGTTGCAGGGAACGCTCGTGAAGATTGAGTGTGGTGCGAAGGGGATCGTGTTCGTGGTGCGGAGCGGGACGGAACTGCTGCAACTGAGAACGAAAACCTTCGACGACATTGAGATAACCACCTACGATCCGAAGGTGAACGGCGAGATCACGTGCGGGCCACGCCAACCCGAGAGCCCCGTAGTCGTGTGTTACATTCCGAAAACTGGTGAGTTGAAATCAGTCGAGTTCGTCCCAGCGGACTTTAAACTCAAGTAGCAAAACCCGATGCAAGAAAACCAATAAGGAGACTCCCATGAATTTTGACCAGCTTAAACACTCAGAACTCACGCAAAGCTACCGATCCGGGGTTAGATGGTTCTTCTGGATCGCCGGCCTCACCCTTGTTACTTCGCTCATTGCTCTTTTCGGCGGAGGGATAAGGTTTTTGCTAAGCCTGGGTCTCACGCAATTCATCGACGCCATCGCTGCGGTACTCGCCAAGGATCTCGGCGGCGCGGTCCAGGTTGTGGCCCTGATCCTGGATATTGTCGCGGCTGGCGTTTTCGCTCTCTTCGGCTACCTCGCCGGCAAGAAATTTCTCTGGGCTTACATCCTGGGAATGGTAGTTTTCCTTTTGGATGGACTACTGTCGCTCGCATTCCAGGACTGGGTCGGCGTTATAGCCCACGTGGTGGTGCTGTTTTTCCTCGTCCGCGGATATCTGGCTGGCCGCGAGATGGTGAGCCTTGAAAAGACGTTGGCCGCGGAGGCCGCCGCCGCACCGCAACCGGAACCAGCGATCTAATTAACGTTCTTCCTCCACAGATTACACAGATTCTGGTAATCAATCTGCGTAATCTGTGGACAAGTTAATTCTTGACTTATCACGGCACGCCTAATTACTCTTGGTGTGTTCTTGCGCCTGCCCTCATTGCCCTAACCTCAACACTAAATCGAACCTTTCAGGGTCGAACTATGGGACGCCGCGTCGTCTTCGTTCTCATTCTCGCTTTGTTCTGCATTTGTGCTGCTTGCGCCCACGACTGCGCGCCTCGCTACTGCACCCGTGTTGCTGACACAGACCAGCTCGACACGTGCGCTCGCGTTTGAATCAATCAGCCGTCTCGCAGAGCCATTCGCGCCGACTACGCCCGTGCCTTTCAGTCAGGACGATCGCACGCGCGTGATGCTTTTCGCGACGAATCTTACGTTGGTTTCTGGCGAGACCGTTACAGCTACGGCTGAAGACGGCAATCACATTCAGTATCCGCTGACAGTGGAATACGTCGGCAGCGTGCCAACTCTTTCTGGTGTCACATCAGTGATCGTGCGTCTGAACGATAACCTTGGCGATGTGGGTGACGTACTCGTGGGCATCACGTCGCACGGTATGACGAGTAATCGCGTACGCATCGGGATTGGTCACGTCGGTGGTGGTCCACCTGACGATGTGCCTGGCGCGCAACCGACTCCTGATCTCGGATCAGGCGCGAGTCTCCACGGTAAGCAAGTGTTCCCATTCGACAACGCCTGGAACCAGGACATCTCAACCAGTCCGGTCGATCCTAACTCCGACAACATCATCGCAGGCATGGGATTGAACACGAGCCTGCATCCAGACTTCGGCACGGTGTGGGAAGGCGCGCCGAATGGTATTCCGTACATCGTCGTCGCGGGCAATCAAACACCTGTGCCGATCAGCTTCAAAGCGTTCGGCTCGCAGAGTGATCCCGGGCCGTATCCCGTTCCTGCAGATGCGCCGGTCGAAGGTGGTCCAAACGGGACGGGCGATCGACACGTGCTCATTATCGATCGTGATAACTGGAGGCTCTACGAAGTGTACCGCGCGTTTCCGGTGAACAACGGGGCGAGTTGGAATTGTGATTCAGGTGCAGTGTTCGATCTGAATTCGAATGCGTTGCGACCGGCGGGTTGGACGTCTGCGGACGCGGCGGGATTACCGATCTTTCCGGGATTAGTGCGTTACGACGAAGTGTTTGAGCAACAGGAGATCAGACACGCGATTCGTTTCACCGCACAGATAACGCGCCGGGCTTACATTGCTCCGGCGCGTCACTGGGCCAGTACAAATACGAGTGTCGATCGGCCGCCGATGGGAATGCGTGTGCGGTTGAAAGCCTCGGTCAATATCTCCGGCTACTCACCCTCCATGCAGGTGATACTGCGCGCTATGAAGAAGTACGGCCTGATCCTCGCGGACAACGGCTCAAACTTCTTCATCAGCGGCGCCCCCGATCCGCGTTGGAACGACAACGATCTCAACACACTCAAGGGGATAAAAGGATCAAACTTCGAAGTGATCAAGATGGAAAATATTGTCACACAGTAATTTAGCCGCGGATGAACACAGATGAACGCGGACCAGAAAAGAGAAATCCGATCCGCGTTTATCCGCGGCTAACTTTTCCTATCGCTGTGCTTCGGTAGCGGTGTTCTTACGGCCACCATTTAACTGCTTCATCAACTCATCAACCGCGGCCTCGAGTTGACGATCGCGTCCGGCAAGCGCGTCCTCTGGTTTTATATCAACCAGCAGGTCGGGCTGAACACCATAATTTTCCATGTTCGTGTGTTTGGCATCAGCGAGATACACACCGACGCCAGGCGTTCGCACAGTCGAGCCATCGATCAAGCTGTAGCTGCCCGTGCCGATGACCGCACCCATCGTCGGCGTGCCGATCACCTTACCGAGACCCAGCGCACGGAACCCCGCCGGAAACATCTCCGCATTCGAAGCCGAGCGCCAGTTTTGCAACACGACTTTCGGTCCGAAGAATCCAGCAAACGGGCGGCTCGTCGCTTCAGTACCACGCGGCTGCCACACCTGATACTGCCGTTGGACCAGAATCGCGAGCAGCTCCTGTTCGATGTTGCCACCGCCATTCCAGCGCTGATCGATAATCATCGCTTCCTTGTTGCGATACTCGCGAAGCTCTTTCTCGAAACGTCGCAGCGACGGCGGATTCATCGCCTGAATGTGCAGGTAGCCGATGCGTCCACCTGACAACTCATCAACTTTCTTGCGACGCTCCTTCACCCAACGCTCGTAGCGTAACTGGCTGTAAGCGTTCGTCGTGATCGCTTCGATGCGCGTGTTCCACGCACCAGCTTCAGCCGGTGTTGAGTTGAACGTGACATTGACTTTGCGATTGAGCCGCGAGTTCAAAAGCGACCAGTATTCGTCACCCGCTTTGACTGGCTTGCCATCGATCGCGAGCAGGTAATCGCCGACTTTCACTTTCACCCAGTCTTTATCCGCTGGCCCATCTTCGTAGATGTACGCGACGCGATAGCGTCCCGCTGCCTTGTCAGACTCCAGCTCCACACCGAGGTGCGAGGTGTTGACACCACCTGCGCCTGGACCACGTGGCGGCGGCGCCGCGCCCGTGTGTGACGCGTTTAGCTCACCAATCATCTCGTTGATGATGTTGAGCAACTCCTGTCGATCGCCGACGAAATCGACGAGCGGTCGATACTTCGCGCGCGCGGCGTCCCAATCCATGCCGTGCATCTTCGGATCGTAGAAACGATACTTCATTGTGCGCCAGCCATCGTCGAACATCTCGGCCCACTCGGCCGGGCGATCGATACGAACGCGCACGTTGAAGTTGATACGACGACGGCCGGCTTCACGACCCGCAGCTGATGCTGCCGCTGCTGCCGCACTCGCGCCCGGTCCTGCGGCTGCTGCGCCCGCGGCCAACGCCACTGAATAGATGCCATCCCTCTCACGGAAGAAGAGCGTGCGGCCATCGCGCGAGATCGCAAGATCGCCGAATCCAGCACCAAAACCGCCGCCACCGCCTGGCCCACCACCGTCTGCCTCCTGCGGCGGCGCACCCGACGTGATTCGTGTTAAGCGACGACCGTCTTCCTGAATCGAATAGATCACCGGCACACTCGCAATACCCGCCGGCTCACTCGTCACAAAAACGATCGTGCGGCTGTCGGGCGTGACGATGAAGTTCGAAACCGGGAACGGCATGCGCGTCACTTGTCGCGTACGACGCTTCAGACCATCCCAATCCATCTTGATTTCTCGCGGCGGACGATTGGCTTGCGGTCTTGGTCTCGGAGCCGGTGCTTCACCTTCTTCACCTGCGGCAGCCGCTGGTGGCTGCGGCGGTGCTTGCGCCTCACGCTCTTCTGCGTCATCCGGATCGCGATCCTGTTTCTCCAGCCAAACCGAATGGACTTGAACTGACGGCGTGTTGTTGCTGGTAGGTTCGAGACGCAGGAAATAGAGCTTGCGACCGTCCGGCGAAAAGCGCGGGCCAAGATCATTGCTCGAATCAAACGTTACCTTGTGCGGTTCTTTCTCCGTGCCCGATGCTGAAATCATGTAGACGTCATTCGTGCGTGATGAATCAGGCTTCGAATACGCGATCCACTTTCCGTCAGGCGACCAGACTGGTGCGCTAAAACCGCCGTAACGCGAGCTGTCGAGCTCAGTCACCTGCTTCGTCGCGACTGCGAGTTTGCGCAGCTTGTCGTCGGAAGACGCAAACGCGATCTCTTTTGAATCCGGTGACCAGTTGTAGCTATTCTTCAGCGCGTCGATGTCCGTGACCTGTACCGCTTGTGCTGAGCCGTCGACTGGCACGACAAACAACTCTTCACGTCCACTCTGATCCGAAACATATGAGATCCACTTACCGTCCGGTGAATAAGAAACATTGCGATCGCGTGCGGCGCCGTCAGTGATCTGTTTGAGATCGCCTTCGTCGACCGGCGCGGTGAAGATCTCGCCGTGAATCGAGATCGCCACGCGTCGTGAATTCGGCGCGAGATCGTAATCGTCCGCCTGCGAATTGAACGACTGCACTTCCGACAAGTTTTCCTGTGTCTCAGCGTCAATATCGAGCTTGATTTGAGTCGCCCGTTTTGAGCTGACGTCGTATTTCCAGATGCCGAAGTCGTGCTCAAACATGATCACTTTGCCGTCGGCACTGATCGCGGGCCAGCGGACGTCGCCGTTCTTGAACGTCGTCACGCGATCGGCTTTGCCGCCGTTTTCGGAAACGCGATAGATGTTTGTAAGACCGCCACCTTCACGATCGCTGATGAAGTAGATGGAGCCGTCGTTTCCCCACATGGGCCATGAGTCGAGGCCGTCGAAGTCGGTTATCTGCTTAAAAGTCTTCGCCGCGACGTCCATGATCATGATGTCGGTCGAGTATGAGCCGCGGTAATACTTGCGCCAGTAGACCTGGCCCTTCTGGTTGTAAGCGAGCTTCTGACCGTCGGGCGAATAAGAAGCCTGGACGCCCATATCGGTTCCGGCTTTCCACGGCATGCCGCCTTCGGTGCTGACGAGATAAAGCTGCGGCATGAAGTCTTCGCCACGATTGCTGCTGAACAGGACCGAGCGCGAGTCAGACGACCAGCCGAGCACGATATCGTCAGCGGAATGAGTCGTAAGCTGTTTGGCGTTGCCGCCGCCCGCGGGAATCAGGTAAACGTCGAGGTTCCCATTGCGCTCACTTGAGAACGCGATCCACTTTCCGTCCGGCGAGAAGCGCCCGTAAACATCACGCGCCCGGTTTACTGTCAGGCGTTGAATGTTCTGACCATTCTCGTCAGCGGTCCAGATGTCTCCCAGATAGCTGAAGACGATGCGGCCGTTGTGGTAATGCGGATAGCGCACGAGTCGCGCTTCGCGACTGAATGCTGACGTGGTGGTGAAAATAAACAGTGCTGTGGCGAAGAGAGTGGTGGTTATTTTTCTCATGGCTCCTGACCTGCGCGTTAAGGGTTGGAAAAACTACTCGGAATGCGGTTGCGGGATTATAGCACCGCTGGCATCATTGTGCCCGTGAGTTTGACGTGTCGAAAAATGCACGCGCAGGATGTGGCCGACGCTTTCCACATGCTCGGCGACTTCCTTCGCGAGGACGAGCATTACCTTGCGAGTAGCCAGGCTTACGGCGATCTCGGACTGCAGGGTCTGAATAACGCGCTCGATATTTTTCTGGAGCATCCGGAGCTGGGTTTTGTTTGGATGGCTTACGATGAGGACGGCGTCGCTGGTATCTGTGTCGTGTGCTATGCGATCTCGACGTCGATGGGCTCGGTAGTGGCGAAGCTCGATGATGTTTCGGTGAAACCTGACCGGCGCGGAAAGGGCACCGGATCGGAGATGCTCAATCAGTTGAAGGAGCAGTTACGGCGCGAGGCCGTCACCCGCATCGATGTCGCCGTGCACCTCCAAAACCCCGAGGCCCGACGGTTCTACGAAAAGATGGGCTTCGTAGCCCTGAATGAGGAACGGCTCTCGTGTCTGATCTAAATTTAGCCGCGGATTTACGCGGATAAACGCGGATCAGATTTCTCTTTCATGATCCGCGTTCATCTGCGTTCATTCGCGGCTTAAATTTGAAATCTCTTCGAAATACTTCGCGAAGGCGACCATCCCACCCGAAGCCTGCTGCCAATCGAAATTCTCATTCGGTGCGTGATAGCCGTGCTCGGGTAGTGACAAACCGAGAAACAGCACCGGGCAGTTCAGCACTTTCTCAATACTCGTCATCGCGCCGATCGTCCCACCATCACGAACGAACACCGCTTCTTTTCCAAACGAAAACTTGATCGCCCGCTTCAGCGCCTGCGGTAGCTCGCCTTCGAGCACCGTCCGAAAGGCTGGCGCCGCATGCTCAAATTGAACAGTTACGTCAGGATTTTTTTCTTTCACTGCCGCCGCAATCTGTTTTCTGATCTTCGCCGGATCCTGCCCCGGCACTAAACGGCACGAGGCCTTCAGCTCCGCGCGCGGGGGCACGATCGATTTCAATCCCGGTCCCTGGTAACCGCCGACGATACCGTGAACTTCAAGCGTCGGCATGCCCCAGATTCGCTTCATCACCTCGAGCGGATCTTCAGTGCGCATCTTTTTCAAGTGATGCGCTTTCTTGAACGCCTTCGTCGTGAAGCCGCAGTTTATCCAGTCTTGCAGTTCTTTTTTGGTGGGCGGAATTACGTCGTCGTAAAAACCTCTGATTTTGACTTTGCCGGTGCGGACGTCGTACAGCTCGGTTAGAAGTTGCGCTAGCTCAGCGATCGGATTTCGCGACGCGCCGCCGGTTTCGCCCGAGTGTGTATCAGTCGTCCCAGTTTCGAGCCTGAGAATGAAACCAAGCAGCCCGCGCAATCCGGCCGAGCTTGCCGGACGATTTCGCGACACCCAAACCGTGTCAGAAACCACGACTGAATCAGTGCGCAGGTTCGGCTTTGCTTTCGTGATTATCTTTTCGAAGTTAGGCGAGCCGATCTCCTCTTCAAACTCCCACAGGAAACGAATGTTCACTGGAACCCCGGCTTCGATCGCCGCACGTGCGCCGAAGAGTGCGCTCAGCGCAGGGCCTTTGTCGTCAGTAGTGCCGCGGCCATAGTAAGTGTCGCCCTTCTTGGTGAACTGAAACGGCTCGGTGTCCCACGGCTCGGTTTCTTTCGACGCCGGCTGAACGTCGATATGGTTATAAACGGTCACGGTCGGCAGGTTTTTCTCGTTGCCGAAGACGCCGTGAATAACTGGATTTCCCCTTTCGGCGCGATAAACTTCGGCTTTGCCGCCGTAGCCCTCGAGCGTTTCAACCGTGAGCTCAACGCCCTTCTTGATGTCTTCTAAATGATTCGGATCGACGGAAACCGTAGGAGTTTCAACAAAGCGACGCAGCAACGATTCGTATTCGTCGCGGTGTGAGTTGGCAAAAGACAAAAGACTATCCCTGTTTAATGTCGTGGACATTCAGATCCTCCGTCGAACTGTCGTGCGAGAGCTTGAGTAGCCATAATAAAGCATTGGACACTTCTCTGCGCAACCTCAGCGTCCTCGGCGTCTCTGCGGTGATCCGAGCGCGAGTTTTACCGCAGAGACGCAGAGGACGCTGAGGTTGCGCAGAGAAAGCAGGCGACCTATCGGCGAATAGCGGCATCTACATGCCTACGGCGTTTTTGCAGAAAACTTCGTCCGGCGCTCTGCGTACATTCAAAAGCTTCGCTGCTTCGTGTTATTCTGGCGTCCCCGAGTTCTTCGGTTTAGGAGGGTTGCGTGAGAAAAAGGTCTTTTGCCCCGGGAATACTCTTCCTCGTTATTGCCCTGGCAATTCCCGCATTTATTATCGCTCAGCAAAACAGATCCGCCCGGCGAGCAACAAATCCCGATCGTCCGGCACCGACCAGCGGCTCAACCAGCAGGACGAGCCCGACCGGACCCGCGATCAAGAGTGACCTTGCCGAGGCGCTCGCGGTTATCCAGTCAAACCACATTGACGGCAGAAAACTGGACTACAACGCAATCTTCAAGTCGTCGATCAGCGGAATGCTGAGCGTCTTGGATCCACACTCGACCTATTTCGATCCAATTGAATACGCCTCCTTCCGCACCGAGCAGCGCTCGGAATACTTCGGTATCGGAGCCACGATCGAAGACCTTCGCGACGGCACTGAGGCCAATACTTACATCCGCGCCACCTTCCCGGATTCGCCCGCCGCTCGCGCCGGACTGCGATTTGGCGATCGGATTACGGCCGTCGACGGCAATTCGATGAAGGGCAAGACGTATCCGGAAGTGCGAAAGTTTTTGCTCGGCCCGCGCGGCACGACCGTGAAAGTCACCGTCGAGCACCCGGCGACGAAGCAAACTGAAACTGTGAGCATCGTTCGCGACGCGGTTTCGCTGCCTTCAATCGCACAGTCGTACATGCTGAAACCAGGCGTCGGTTACGTGGCGATGACTGGCGGTTTTAACCTGACCACGGCCGATGAGTTCGATCAGGCGCTGAGAGAGCTGCACGGCAAAGGCATGAACATGCTGGTGCTGGATCTGCGTGGGAATCGCGGCGGGTTGTTGATTCAGGCCGTTCGCGTGGCAAACACGTTCCTGCAGCGCGGCCAGATGATCGTTTCGCAACGCGGGCGTTTTCGCGACAGCTCGCAGCAGTATGCGGCAGTCAACGAGAATCCTGACGGTGTTCCGGTCGTCGTTCTGGTTAACGGCGACACCGCTTCGGCGGCAGAGATCGTTGCCGGCGCGCTCCAGGATCATGATCGCGCGCTGATCATCGGTGAGACGACGTTTGGTAAAGGTCTCGTACAGTTTCCGTTCCAGTTGGATTACGACTCGGCGTTGCTGCTGACAATCGCGAAGTATTTCACGCCGTCAGGTCGCTTGATTCAGCGTGATTATTCCAACGGCGGTTTCTACAACTACTACTTCCCAGGCGGTCTTGCTGCCGATAAGAAAGAGCAGACCACGACGACGCCGGCCGGACCGGAGAGCCATACCGATACCGGACGTGCTGTTTACGGTGGTGGCGGAATCTCGCCTGACGAAGTCGTCAAGCCCGGCACGATCAGTGCGGCTGAACGAAATCTCCGTGACGTGCTGTTTGCGTTCTCGCTTGAGTTGACCACCGGACGCATTCAGGGTTTCGAGCAGTACAAAGTGCAACGCGCGATCGAGTTTGATCACGACCTCGTGAGCGAAGATTTCCCCGTAACCGATGCACTCTTTGCTGCGTTGAAGAAGTTTGCAGCGGCGAAGCCGAATTACAAGACCACGCCTGAAGAGCTCGACAAGTTGCGCGGGTTTGCTGAAACACAGTTGCGCTACAACCTGTTATCAGCGGCTTACGGTTATCGCACGGCGACGCAGGTTTTCAACGACGGCGATCCGCAAATCACGCGCGCCGTTGATGCGATGCCACGCGCTCGGGAGCTTGCGCAGGCCGCAAGCCGTGCTCGTGCCCGCGGCTGAGAGACTGTCATCCACAGATTACACAGAATCGGTGTAATCTGTGGATGGCTTTCATGCGCACCCTCCTGATCATCAACCACGCTGCCGCCAAGGCGCGCCGTGTTTGGCCCATCATTCAGAAACAACTCGACGCCGCCCGCGTTGAGTATCAAGCCTACGAAACCAGGGGACCCGGTGATGCGACGCGGCAAACGCGCGCCGCGTTGAGATCTGGGGTCGAGTCTGTCGTTGTCGTTGGTGGTGATGGCACGCTCGGTGAAACTGCTGAAGGATTTTTTGAGTTCAACAACGATCTCGACGTTCACCCAACGCCAGTCAATCCTGATGCGACGCTAGCGCTCCTGCCTGCCGGTACTGGAAACGATTTTGCACGTGGACTCCTCGACAAACGTGCGCCGCTGCAAGACTGGATCAAAACCGTTATCGCGCGTTCGCGCGGCGAAAGCGCTGCCATCGTGCGAACGATGGATGTGCTTTACGGGCGTTGTAACGATTATGAAAAGCCGTTCATTTGTTTTAACGCGTCAACGATGGGCATCGGTGGCGAGACGGCCGGACGTGTCGCGGCGCAAGGCAAGTTTATGCGCAACTTCTCCGGTGAGTTTCGGTTTGTGTTTGCTGCGGTCGGTGCGCTGGCAGCGTGGCGCGAGCGTCGCGTGCGAGTGACAGTTGACGGTCGCACGGTGGCTGATGGTCCGATGAATCTCGCCGCTGTTGGAAATGGCCTTTATTGCGGAGGCGGCATGATGCTTTCGCCTGAGGCGCGCATCGACGATGGTAAGCTTGACGTGATCACGGCGTCGGGTTTGTCGCGCGCGAATGTCGTGACGGAGCTATCGCGCGTACACACCGGCGGTCACGTGAACAATCCGAAGGTCACGATCACGCAGGGCACGATCGCGCGAATTGAAACGTTTCTGCAACAGGATGCGATGCCGATGGAAGTGGATGGGAATGTTCGCGGCGTGACGCCCGTGCAGTTTCAGGTGTTGCCGGGCGCGTTGCGATTCGTTTCGAGTGCTTGAATTTTGGCCAGACGACGACGGTGTCGTTCCTCACCCGTGAACCTCGCCGCCACGAACGCGCGCAGGATGTCGAGCGCCAGCTCAACTCCGACTACACGCGCGCCGAGACACAGTACATTGCAATCGTCGTGTTCGCGTGATTGATGCGCGGAATACGTGTCGCCGCAGAGGGCAGCGCGAATGCCGTAGAGTTTGTTAGCGGCGACAGCGGCACCAACACCACTACCGCAGACCAGTATTCCGATCTCAGCGGCGCCATTCTGCACGGCCTCGCCGACCTGTTTTGCGTAGTCAGGATAGTCGTCAGGGATCGAGCCGTCGTGCGTCCCGAAGTCGATCAGATCGTGACGCGCGTGGCGCAGTTCTTCGATGATCCGTTCATTGAGTGGATAACCACCATGATCTGCTCCGATCGCAATACGCATAAGTACCTTTTGCCACAAAGAAGCACCAAAGGCTCCTTTAATTTTGTGATTTTTTGTGCCTCTTTGTGGCTAACTTTGAAGTAGCCGCCGAGCGTGCTCCATCACATTATCAACATTGAACCCCAGGTTCTTCAGCACGACATCTCCGGGCGCCGAAGCCCCAAAGCGATCCAAACAAATCACATCACCCTGCGGCCCGACATATCGATCCCAACCCTGTCGCACACCAGCCTCAACCGCGAGCCTCGCACTCACCGACGGCGGTAAAACCTGATCGCGATACTCCTGCGGCTGCTCCTCAAACAACTCCCAACACGGCATCGACACAACGCGCGCCGCCACACCTTCCTCCTGCAACTTCTGCCACGCCTCAAGCACCAGCGACACCTCAGATCCCGTCGCCATCAAAATCAGCTTTGGCGCCGGCGCATCAGCCAGCACATACGCACCACGTCTCAGTCCATCCGCTTTCGCAAACTTGTTCCGATCGATCACCGGCACTTTCTGTCGCGTCAACGCCAACGCCGTCGGCGCATGACGCCTGAGTATCGCAATACGCCACGCCTCACTCACCTCAACTGAATCCGCCGGACGAATCACAAACAAGTGCGGAATCGCGCGCAAGGCCGCGAGGTGCTCGATCGGTTGATGCGTTGGTCCATCTTCGCCAAGCCCGATCGAGTCATGCGTGAAAACGTAAATCACCTGCACTTCCGAAAGCGCCGCCAGACGAATCGCGGGCCGCATGTAATCTGAGAACGTCATGAACGTTCCGCCATACGGAATCAAACCGCCGTTCAGCGAGATGCCCGTGAGCGTCGAGCCCATCGCATGCTCGCGCACGCCGAAGTGCAGAATGCGTCCATCGTACGATCCGGCTTCGAAACTGTGACTCGACTTGATATCCGTGTTATTCGAAACACCGAGATCGGCAGAACCGCCGATCAGCATCGGCAACACCGGCGCGAGCGCATTGATCACTTCACCACTCGCCACACGTGTCGCGACTGACTTCGCATCTTCAAACTTCGGCAGATGATCTTCCCAACCGGCGGGCAGTTCCGCGCTCATCATTGCGCGCCAGGTTTTTGCTTCCTCCGGATTTGCTTCTTCGTATCTTTTAACCAGCTCGTGCCACTCCGATTCGAGCTGCTCGCCGCGCGGGATCGCCTCGCGATAGTGCGCGAGCGCTTCGTCAGGAATGTAAAAGTGCTTGTCTTCGGGCCAGCCGAGATGTCGCTTCGTCTCGCGCACTGCTTCCTCGCCGGGCGCGTCGCTGTGCGCCTTGCGCGTCCCTTCTGTCGGCATGCCGAAACCGATCATAGTCTTGACTGAAATCAAACTCGGCTTGTCAGTCACTGCTTGCGCTGCGCGAATCGCCTTCTCGATCTCGTCGAGATTGTTGCCGTCAGCGACGGTCTGCGTGTGCCAGCCGTATGCTTCAAAACGCTTCGGCACGTCTTCGCTGAACGCGAGACTCGTGAAGCCCTCGATCGTCACGTGGTTATCGTCATAGAGATAGATCAACTTGCCGAGCTTCAGATGGCCCGCGAGCGACGCGGCTTCGGCAGCGACGCCTTCCATCAGATCGCCGTCCGAAACGATCGCGTACACGTAATGATCGATCAGCGGAAAATTTTCTTTGTTGAACTTCGCAGCAAGGTGCGCGGCGCCCATTGCCATGCCGACGCCGTTCGCGAAGCCTTGGCCGAGCGGGCCGGTCGTGATCTCAACGCCGGGCGTGAGTCCGTACTCGGGATGTCCGGGAGTTTTTGAGCCCCACTGGCGAAAGTTTTCAAGCTCTTCGAGCGGAAGATCGTAGCCAGTGAGATGCAGCAACGAGTAGATCAACATCGAGCCGTGACCGGCTGAAAGCAGAAAGCGATCGCGATTTTCCCACTTCGGATTGCGCGGGTTGTGACGCAGGAAACGCGTCCAAAGCACATAAGCCATCGGCGCGGCGCCGAGCGGCAAACCGGGATGGCCTGACTCCGCTTTTTGGACGGCGTCGAGTGTCAGGGCACGAATGGTGTTGATGCAAAGTTGATCGATTTGTTTCTGCACAGGCGCGCTCATCTAGTTGGTTTCCTTAGCCACAAAGGGCACAAACTAAGACGCAAAACTCACAAAATATTTTTGTGCTTCTTGTGTTCTTATTTGTGGCTTTTGTGATCATAAAGTCGGTTGTAGAGTTCCTCCTGGCGTGCGAGTCCTTCCTGGTAGCGCGCGTGGCGCGACATGTCAGGCTCGAACACCTGGTCGATTGCAAATTGATCTTCCTCAATAGTTGCTATTTTGCCCACCACCTCCAGCGCAAGCAAGGCAGCGCCGCGACTCGACGCTTCCGCGGCTCCGCCAAGCAGCAACGGCCGGCCTAAAACATCCGCGATGATCTGTAACCACACCGGCGAGGATCGCAGTGCATTACCTGACGCAACAATCGTCGCGTTTGGTGCAACTTCATCCAACGCGCGCGCGATCAACGCAAATCGATATGCGAGCGACTCGAGCACTGCACGATAGATATCCCACGGTCTGGTCTGTTGTTGCAGTCCGAAGATTCCACCGCGCGCATCAGCGTGCCAGCCGGTACTTCGTTCGCCTGACCAGAATGGCAACACTGTCAATCCGTGCGCGTCGGGATCGAGTGCTGCCATCCTTTCTTCCATCTTCTCGGGGGCACCGTACAGGTCCAATGATTCATACAACCACCGGATCACGCCGCCACCATCTGACAACGCGCCACCAACAACCACACGCTCGCGGTTTGCTCGATAACACCACAAACCTGGATCGAGATGGTCCGGTGGCCCGCCTTCAAACACGACCCGCATCGCACCAGACGTTCCGATCATCAATGCGATCTTGTCTTTCGTGCTACAACCCGCGCCGATGTTGTTTGCGGCGCCGTCGCCTACGACTGTGACGAGTCGTGCTTCAGCGAGTGCGGGCCAGCGTGATGCGAATTCATCTGTGAGCCGCGCGTCTGTTTGTGTCTTGATCGTGGGCAGTGTGTCGCGTGCGATGCCGAGTGCAGCAATGAATTCCCAGTCCCAATCGCAGTTTCGTTGATTGAACAGGCCTGTGGCTGAAGCTGTGGAAACAAACGTTGCGCTTTCGCCAAAGAGACGCAGGCAAAGAAATTCTGCGAACCCAAGCCACCAGTGCGTTCTGTTGAACTGGTCTGGTTCCTCGTGCTGCAGCCAACGTAGTTTTGCCGGCCAGTAACTCGGATGGAAGCGACAACCCGTCCGGTGGTGAATTTCGGCTTCGTTGAATTGCGAGCGTAGTTCGTTCGCGAATTGAGCGGCGCGGGTGTCGGCCCAGGTGAGCAGTTTCGTTGTGGACTGTCCGGTTGAGTCGACGCCGAGTAGGCTGTGCCAAAACGCGGAGATGGCGATGTGATCGATCGGCGTTTGGAATTGCAATTGATCGATCGTGTCTACGACTTCGTTGACAAGGCGGTTTGGATAGAGCTCGCCAAAATTCGAGATCGAGATAGGGCGAGGGTTGTGGGCCCGGGCGCCGGGCACTTCATTGCCGCGCTCGTCAAACAACGACGCGCGCACACCTGACGTACCGACGTCAATGCTCAGTAACATTAGTTACTTAACTGTCTCTCGCACGAACGCAACGAAGTCGTGAATGTCATCCTCGCTCGTATCAAATGACGCCATGAGTCTGACTTCCGAGATCGCTTCGTCCCAAACGTAAAAGAAGTATTTCTCCTGAAGTGTTGGAATATACTCCTTCGGGATCGTCGCAAACACACCGTTCGACTCGACCGGCTGCGTGAGTTTGATCTTCGGCACCTTCGCCAACTCACTTCCGAGCACCTGCGCCATGCGGTTTGCGTGCGCGGCGCCGCGACGCCACAGATCACCGGAGAGCAGTGCTTCAAACTGGGCCGAGATGAAGCGCATCTTCGATGGCAAATGCATGCCCTGCTTGCGTATGTACTTGAAATCGCTCGCACGCGATTTATCAAAAAACACGACCGCCTCGCCGTACATCATGCCGTTCTTCGTGCCGCCGAATGAAAGTACATCGACGCCAACATCTGTGGTGATCTCTTTGAAGCTGTGATTTAGGGCGACGGCTGCGTTCGCGAGTCGCGCACCATCGATGTGTAATAACAAACCGTTTTCGTGAGCGAAATCAGCGAGCGTTTTCAATTCATCACGCGTGTAGACCGTGCCCATCTCAGTTGCCTGCGAGATGGAGATGACGCGCGGCTGCACGTGATGCTCGACGCCGATGCCATGCAGAAGAGGCTTGATTTGCTCCGCGCGCATTTTGCCATCCGGCGTGGGAATAGTGATTAGCTTGCAGCCGGTGAACTTCTCAGGCGCGCCACACTCGTCAACGTTCACGTGCGCCGTGTCAGCGCAAAAAATTGCGTGATGCGGTTGCGTAATTGCCTTGAGCCCGAGAACATTCGCGCCTGTACCGCCAAAAACAAAATAGACCGCGACGTCGCCGCCGAAGTGTTTTTGAAACAGCTCCATCGCACGAGAAGTTATTGGATCGCTGCCGTAAGCGATCACGTGGCCGTCGTTTGCCGTTTTGAGGGCCTCGATGATCTCCGGATGCACACCGGCGTTGTTGTCACTCGCGAAGCTGCGCTTGCTCAAAGCTTCTTCTCCTTGAAGTCTCGAGAAATCTCGCGGGCGGCGTTCGCGCCTGGTAGGCCCGTTAAGCCGCCACCGGGATGCGTGCCCGCGCCGCAGAGGTAAAGTCGCTTGAGCGGCGTGCGATATTGCGCGAATCCAATCAACGGACGAAAAGTAAAAAACTGATCGAGCGTCTGTTCGCCGTGGTGAATGTGTCCACCACTCACACCGTACGTTTCTTCAAGATCGCGCGGCGTGATCACCTGGCTGGCCACAATCATCTCGCGGAGCTTCGGTGCGTACGCTTCGAGCTTATCGATCACATTGCTCGCAAACTCATCACGACGCGTAACCCAATCCCCGTGTCTTAACTTATATGGCGCATACTGCACATGAATCGACATCACGTGTCTGCCTTCGGGCGCAAGCGACGAATCGCCAAGCGAAGGAATGCTGATATCGAGATACGGATCGCTTGAAAACTCGCCGTACTTCGACGCATCGAAAGCACGCTCGAGATAGTCGATCTCAGGACCGATATGAATACGACCGGAGAGTTTCGTACTGTCGTCCACACCTCGAAACTCCGGCAACCCATCGAGCGCGAGATTGATCTTCGCAACAACGCCGGGCGCCCGATAGTTGCGCATCTTCAAAAGGAAGTTCGGTTCGAGATCGATCGGATCGACGAGATTGAGAAACGTCGTACGTGGATCGGCGTTTGAAACAACCACTCGCGCTTCGATCTGCTCGCCGCCTTCGAGCAACACCTTCGGCTTATCGCCGTACGCATCGCTAATCTGTACGACTCGCGCTGACGTGCGTATCTCCACGCCCGCGGCTTTGGCTGCGGCTGCAAGCGCGTGACTCAAACCGCCCACGCCACCCTTGGGAAACGAGGCAGATCCGATCGCGCTGCCGTCCATCGCCGCCTGCCACAACAATCCCAGACTCGTCCCGGCTGACCATGGACCAGCAAATGCTCCATGAATTCCTCTTGCGGCGACAGTCGCGCGCAGCAACTCTGTTTCAAACCACTCGCTTACAAGATCCGCAACCGCCATCGGAACCCAGCGCAGCAGTCGATACTCGTCTTTCTTACCAAGACCACGAAACGCGAGTCCGACTTTTCCTAAGTGCCACAGATCAGTCTTTGTTGGTTGATCAATCGACGGCGGGGTCATCGAAAGCAGCGGCGCGAGTACGCGGCCGATGCGTGAGAAGCTGTTGACGAACTCCGGATAACTCCTCGCATCGTTTGCGGAAAACTTTTCTATTTCGCTAACCGTGCGCCCGACATCGTTATAGATGCACAACGATCTTCCATCCGGCGCGAGCGCAAGCACGCGCGCCTCAGGCGTGATCATCTCCAGTCCGTGTCGCGCGAGATTCAGATCAGCGACAACCTGCGACGACACCGTCGCCGCATGGTCCAACGTCGAACAACGAAACCCCGGATGGATCTCTTCAGTAATTGCACCACCACCAACCACCTCACGACTTTCGAGCACGAGCGTCTTCAGCCCACTCTTCGCGAGATAACACGCGGCCACAAGCCCGTTGTGACCACCACCTATAATTGTGACGTCGTAGGTCATTTCAAATCCATCCACAGATTTCACAGATTATCTGTGTAATCTGTGGATTAAATATCCTTCAGCATCTGCAACGCCGCATTCCGCCCCGAGGCGCCCATGATCCCGCCACCGGGATGCGTCGCCGAACCGCACATGTAAAGGTTCTTGATCGGCGTTCGATACTGCGCCCAACCCGGCGCGGGCCGCAGAAAGAAGAGCTGTTCGAGCGTTAGCTCGCCCTGGAAAATATTTCCCTCCGACAAACCAAAGTCGCGCTCAAGATCGAGCGGCGTCAGCACCTGTCGATCGCGAATCAGGCTCTTGATGTTCGGCGCGTGCTCGGCAATCGTGTCGACCACCGCATCGCCAAACTCATCGCGCTTCTCGTCCCAGTTTCCTTCCTTCAGGTTGTAGGGCGCGTACTGCACGAAGCACGACATCACGTGTTTGCCCGGCGGCGCGACTGAAGGATCCGTGAGACTCGGAATCACCATGTCGATATATGGGCGCCGCGAAAAGCGACCATACTTCGCCTCGTCATACGCGCGCTCCATGTAATCAACACTCGGCGAAATCGAGATCGCGCCGCGCAAGTGCGCACCTGGACCAGGCATCGCCTTGAAATCCGGTAGACCATCGAGCGCGAGATTCACTTTTCCTGACGAGCCGCGATACTTGTAGCGTTTAAGGTCTGTGCAAAAATCGTCCGGCAAATACTGCTCGCCGATCATCTTCATGAACGTCAGTCGCGGATCGACGCTCGAAGAAATCACGTCTGCAAGGATCTCATCGCCGTTTTCGAGCACGACGCCCGTCGCGCGCCCGTTCTTATGCAAAATTTTTGCAATCGGCGCGTTCGTGCGAATTTCGACGCCGGCTTCGCGCGCAGCATCAGCGATCGAATTCGAGATCGCGCCGGTGCCGCCGCGCGCAAAACCCCACGAGCGAAACGCGCCGTCGATCTCGCCCATGTAGTGATGCAACAGCACGTACGCAGTTCCCGGTGAGCGCACACCGAGAAACGTGCCGATAATTCCCGACGCAGACATCGTCGCTTTGAGCACGTCTGTCTCGAACCACTGATCGAGAAAGTCGACGGCGCTCATCGTCATCAACTGCACCTGGTTGTACTTGTCTTCGTCAGAGAGTTTCTGAAAGCGGCGACCGAGAAACGCGAGGTTCTTCCAACCTTTGGGATCGAGTGAAGTAGGATCGGGCGGCGTCATGCTCATGATCGGCTTCACGAAGTGAGCCATCTCGATCATCGCCTTGCCGTATTCGTCGTATGCTTCGGCGTCGAGACGCGAGTGGCGCGCGATCTCGCGGCGCGTGCGTGCGTGATCGTTGACGCGCCAGAGGTAATCGCCGTTCGGCATCGGTGTGAAGGTGCCGTCGAGCGGAAGAATTTCGAGACCGTGACGTGGAAGATCGAGTTCGCGAATGATCTCGGGTCTCAGCAGTGAGACGACGTAAGAGCAGACAGAAAACTTGAACCCGGGAAACACCTCTTCAGTGACCGCCGCGCCACCGAGCACATGCCGGCGCTCGAGCACGAGCACCTTTTTCCCCGCGCGCGCGAGATAGGCGGCATTAACCAGCCCGTTATGCCCGCCCCCGATCACGACGACGTCGTATTTATTGTTGGCTTGCCGCAAGCGCGTTAGCATACTTATAATCGCTCGCCCTGACAAACATCCGCATCTATCACTGCCTGGTGTATTATCTGAATAATGCTGAACGCTGGGGTTCTAACATTTCAGGAGTTTGCCATGCGTGAGCCATTGCCGCTGGCTACCGTTCACGAGGCCGTGCTTGAGTTTGTGCGCGGGCGCGACGATGTTGTTGTGTTTGGTGCAACTGCCGTCAATGCCTATGTGTCAGAGCCACGTATGACACAGGATATCGACTTGATGTCGCTGCGAGGGGCTGAGCTAGCGGAGGAAGTGCGAGAGTATCTAAGCGAGCTTTTCCACATTGCCGTGCGCGTGCGAACGATCGGTGAAGGTAAGGGTTACCGCGTGTTTCAAGTTCGCAAGGAAGGCAATCGCCATCTGGTGGATATACGACCCGTAACAGCGCTGCCCGAATCGCAACGTGTTGAGGATATTCCGATCGTCTCGCCGCCGGCACTTATCGCCCTGAAAGTCGCGGCTTATCACACTCGTCGCGGCAATCCAAAAGCATTCTCGGATCGACGTGATTTGGCGATGCTTCTCCTTGCATTCCCTGATCTTAAGAAAGAGTCCGGAGCGGTTGAAGATTCGCTAAAGTCACTGGGAGTTTCCGAAGAAGTTTTGAACTCCTGGCGTCAGTTGGTTGCTGAAGAAATTCGTCAACCTGAAGATGACGAAGAATTTGATTCCTTTACAGGCTAGGATCCTGCAAACACCGGAAAAGATCAGCCGCGGATGAACGCAGATAAACGCGGATCAGAAGAAGAGAATCTGATCGGCGTTAATTCGCGTTAATCCGCGGCTTAAAAAACTTCGATGCCTATCGGAACTGCGTTTCATGAACGGACATTCCCGCTCTGCGAGAGTCTTAGCTATCGCGAGTGGTCTGGTTATTATGCGGTTAGCTCGTATGAGCCACATCACGAGCATGAATACAATGCGATTCGGAATGCCGCGGCGTTGATTGATATTTCGCCGCTGTTCAAATACCGGCTCACCGGTAAGGATGCGACGCGACTAGTTGATCGCATAATTACGCGCGACGTTCGGAAAGTGTCTGTCGGCCAGGTGGTCTATACGCCGTGGTGCGACGAGCGCGGGAAGGTGATCGACGATGGCACCGTTTCTCGACTCGAAGAGAACACGTATCGCTGGACCGCAGCCGATCCGAGTCTGCGATGGTTTACGCAAAACGCCGCCGGCATGGATGTGCAGATCGAAGATATCTCCGAAAGCGTGTCAGCGCTCGCTCTGCAAGGTCCGACTTCAGGTCGCCTGCTGAAGACTCTCGTCGAAGATGGCGACATCACGAACCTCAAATATTTTCGCGTAACTAAAGGCACGATCGCGGGTGTGCCGGTTGAGATTTCACGCACTGGTTACACGGGCGATTTGGGCTACGAGATCTGGATCGAGTCAGATAAAGCGATCCGTGTTTGGGATGCGCTCATGGAAACAGGTCGGGCCTTCGATATTCATCCCGCTGGAATGCTCGCGCTCGACGTCGCGCGTGTTGAAGCCGGATTGCTGCTGATCGACGTCGATTTCAACAGCAGTAAGAAAGCGCTCGTCGATGAACAACGCTACTCGCCGTTTGAGATGGGACTTGGGCGCCTTGTTAATCTCGATAAGAATCGCTTCGTGGGCCAACAGGCTTTGATCGAAGAACAGAAGCACGGTCACGCGCGCGAGATTGTTGGGCTACAGATCGACTGGCCGCAGGTCGAGAGTCTCTATGAAAAAGTCGGGCTGCCGCCGGCTGTTTCACCGATCGCATCGCGCGTGGCGATACCTGTGTTCAAGGAAGGGATTCAGGTCGGCAAAGCGACGACGACCACGTGGTCGCCAACGCTGAAATCCATGATCGCGCTCGCCACTGTGAAGCGCGAGTACACACGCCCGGGCACGCGCCTGCAATTCGAGATCACGGTCGAGGCCGTCAGGCATCACGTGCGCGCCACGGTGGTGAAGACGCCGTTCTTCAATCCCAAACGCAAAACAGCAACGCCGGTTGTATGAGCGAATATTTGCAGACGATCATCGAGCAGTACGACCCAAACCTCGAGCTCGATTATGCGTCGACCATCCCAGCATCGTGGTACATCGACGACGAATTCTTCGATCACGAGATCCAAACTGTCTTCTCGCAATCATGGCAACTCGCGGCGCGCGCGGATCAGTTGACCGAACCAGGCAAGTACGTCACGACTGACATCGCCGGCGAGCCAGTGGTGATCGTGCGTGGAAATGACGGCGAACTGCGCGGATTTTTCAACGTTTGCCGGCATCACGCGGCGGCAGTTATGACCGCGCCCGAAGGCAAGGCGGCGCAGCTTCGTTGCCCGTATCACGGTTGGACTTACTCGCTCGAAGGCGAGCTGAAAGGAACGCCCGATTTTTCAGGTGTGTGCGATTTCGATCGCGCGACGAATGGTTTGGTATCGCTGGAGATCGCGGAGTGGGAGAACTGGGTATTTGTGAAGCTGGTCCAGGGTCGCGCGATGTCGGTCGAGGATTTTCTTGGTGAGGATCTGGTCGCGCAGGCGAGTGGTTTGCAGTTGAAAGATCTGCACTGGTTCGAGCGGCGTCATTATCACTTCGATTGCAACTGGAAAGTGTTTGTCGATAACTATCTCGACGGTGGTTATCACGTGCCTTATTTGCACAAGGGTCTCGATAGTGTGCTCGACTACAGTAACTACATGATCGAAAACGGCGAGCACTATTGTTTGCAGTGGAGCCCGATCGTCAGCGAGGGCGCGGAGGCGCAGACGGGCGCGGTCAGGAAAGGCGATCGGGCGCTGTACTACTGGATTTATCCGAACTTCATGATCAACTGGTATGACGGCGTGATGGATACGAATCTCGTCGTGCCGCGTGGTGTGGATGAGACTGAAGTGATCTTTGATTTTTACTTTCCGAATGTGATGAGCGAGGAGATGTGTAGGGCGAGTGTTGAGGTAGGCCAGCGTATTCAGGATGAAGATGTGGCGATATGTAAGTCAGTGCAGCGTGGGTTGAATTCGAGGGCGTACGAGGCGGGGAGACTTTCGGTGAGACGAGAGGCAGGTGAGCATTTGTTTCACCGGCTGCTTTATAACGATGTGCGTTTGACAGGACTTCCGGATTTTCAGGATTGACATGATTAATCCTGCAAATTCTGAAAATCCTGCAATCCTGTCTAAAGGCCATCTGCTGCGCGTGCTCGGCGTTGGCTTTGGTGTCGCAGTAATCATCGGCAATACCATTGGTGCAGGCATCTTCCGTGCGCCCGGCACGATCGCTGAGCAACTTCCTGTACCAACGTCCTTCATGTTCGTGTGGCTTGCCGGCGGGTTATATGCACTGCTTGGCGCGGTCTCACTCGCGGAGCTCGGTACGATGCTGCCGCGCTCCGGTGGGCAATATGTGTTCTCACGTTACGCGCTCGGAGAATACGCGGGGTTTATTGTCGGCTGGAGTGATTGGATCTCGTCGTGTGGATCGACGGCTGCCGTGTCGTTATTGATCGGCACGTTTTCAGTCGCACTATTCCCATCGCTCGACGGACACGCTGCTGCGGTTGCTGCTACGGTTGCGACGATCTTCGCGTTCCTGCAATGGCGCGGAATTGTTTGGGGTAGCAATATCCAAAACGTTACCAGCCTGCTGAAGGCACTCGCGTTTCTCGCGTTGATCGTTGCCGCGTTCGTGCTTGGCGGCCACGGCGCGTTATCGACAGCTCAAACTAATACCGCTTCGGTCACACTCGCTGCCATCGTTGTCTCGTTGCAGTCGGCGATTTACACCTACGACGGTTGGAGCGGTGTGATCTATTTCTCAGAAGAAGTGGAACAGCCGAACCGCAACATTCCGCGTGCGCTGTTTAGCGGCGTGCTCACCATCACCGCCATCTATGTGCTCGTAAACGTCGCATTGCTTTACGTATTGCCGATGTCGCAAATCGCGGGCAAGGAATTCGCAGCGGGCGAAGCGGCGAACGTGATCTTTGGTACGCACGGCAACACGATCTTCCGCTGTCTGACGATCGTGTCGATGCTGAGCGGGATTAACGCGCTTCACTTGATGGCGACGCGCGTGATTTTTGCGATGAGTCGTGATGGGCTGGTTTCGAAGAGGGCGGCGGTTGTTAACGAAGGCGGCACGCCAACGGTTGCCCTCGCGCTCAGTTTGATGGTCGCGCTGCTGTTCATCATCTTTGGTGAGAAGTTTGAGACGGTCATCACGGTGCTCGCGTTCTTCTTCGTGGTGAATTACATACTCTCGTTCGTTTCCCTCTTTGTGTTGCGGCGGCGCGAGCCTGATAAGCCGCGTCCGTATCGCGTGTGGGGTTATCCGATCACGCCGGCGCTCGCGTTAACTGGATCGGTGCTGTTTCTCGCCGGAGCGATACGCGCTGATACGAGGAATAGTGTTTATGCGCTCGTGTTGTTGGCGGTGAGTTATCCGGTGTTTAAGTTACAGCGCCTTCGTTATCAACATCCAGAATCCTGATCGTGGATTCGGTGTTGCGCGCCTTAAAACAGCTTGCGATGCGCGCACCGATCTCTTCCTCATTATCATTAACCAGACCTACGATACTTGGACCAGCGCCGCTCAACGCGATGCCGAGCAGTCCGGGCGACGGTGGAAGCGCGAGCGCTTCGGCCAGGCCTGGGACGAGTGACTCGCGATATGGCTGATGCAGACGATCGCGCATGGCTTCCCAGATCAAATCGTAACGTTGCTGAGCGATTGCTGCGGTAAAGATGGCTGTTCGTTGCAGGTTCTGAACGGCGTCGGTGCGCGTGATCGTTCGCGGGAGTGCAGCGCGTGCGACGTGTGTTGGTAATTGCGAGTGAGGTGAGACAACGACAACGCGGATCTGCGCGGGCCAGTCGAACCTTGTTGAAAGCACTGTTCCATCGCTCTGAATGCAGCTTGCGAGAAAGCCGCCGTAAATCGAGGCGGAAACGTTGTCAGGATGTCCTTCAAATTCAGTGGCGTAGTTGAGGATCGTTTGATCGGAGATCGAGTTTCCGGTCAGCAACGAGCATAGTTTGATACCGGCAACAATCGCAGCGGCGCTGCTGCCGAGGCCACTGGCGAGCGGTATTTCGTTATGCGCGGTGAGCTCGACGCAAGGCAGTGAAACACCTTCGCGGCGCGCGACGAACGACATCGCACGATAGATCAGATTCACTGCGTTGCGCGGCAGGGTTTCGTTCTCTTTCGCGCCGGTGGTGGTGACCTTGCAAGGTTCGGAAGCGTCCGGGACGGCGGTGGCGTTAACGGTCAGGTAGAGTTTTAGTGCGAGGCCGAAGCAATCAAAGCCCGGGCCGAGATTGGACGTTGACGCAGGAACTCGAACTTCAAAAGTCATCGCAAAAGATCAGCCACGGATTTCACGGATTGAATACGGATAGGGGTATTAACGAACGTGCTCGCCAGCGATGTCCCGTCGGGCGCGACTAAATTTTCAGTGTGATACTTGATCACGTAATCCGTGTCTTTCAACACGTGCCCCGTCAATACAGCAACGACAGATTCATTCTGATTAATTTTGAGTTTGCGAATGCCCGCGACTGTCGTAGCTGACGCAGGCTCACAACCGATTCCATCACGTCCGATAATAGCCTTCGCATCAGCAATCTCCTGCTCGGTGACTGTTATAACGCTGCCGCCAGTTTCCCGCACGGCGCGCGCCGCCTTCGGCCATGAAACAGGCGCGCCGATCTTGATTGCCGAAGCGAGCGTTTGGGGATTCTCCTCATTAAAAAAGCGCTCTTCCTCGTAAACAGAAAAGAATTTCGCAAAAGGCGACGCGCCCTCAGCCTGTACAACCGTTATCTTCGGTTGCCGATCAATCAATCCACTCTCAAATAACTCCCGAAAGCCTTTCCCGAGTGCTGAGCTGTTGCCGAGATTGCCCCCAGGCACAACCAGATAATCCGGCACTTGCCATTCGAGCTGTTCGCAGAGCTCAAACGCAACCGTCTTCTGACCTTCAATGCGAAACGGATTGATCGAGTTGACGAGATAAACCGACTCGTCTTCAGCAAGCTCGCGAATTTGGTTCATGCACGTGTCGAAGTTGCCATCGACCTCGAACACCTTCGCACCATAGTCAAGCGCCTGCGCGAGCTTCGCGTGACTCACTTCACCACTAGGCACGATGATGGCACACATCATCTCAGCGCGTGCCGCATACGCCGCCAAACTCGCCGCAGTGTTTCCGGTGCTTGCGCAGACGACGAGCCTCGCGCCCAGTTTGCGCGCTTGCGTGATGCCAACAGTCATGCCGGTGTCTTTGAACGAGCCGGTCGGATTACAACCCTGATGTTTGAGTTTTAGTTGCGGCAGGCGGCAGTAATCAGCGGAGCGTGGAGCGTCGTAGAGCGGCGTGTTGCCTTCCCCGAGCGAGACGACGTGAACATCTTCCGTGCAAGGAAGAAATTCGCGGAAACGCCAGACGCCACTGCGATCGCGAGGATCCTGAGATGTGCGTCGTTTTTGCCAGAGCTCGCGGAGAGGGGCTGAATCGATCTCTCCACGAAGCTCTACCTCGAGCAGCCCGGCACAACGCGAACACACGACGAGGCGGGCATCAAGATCGAATTCGGCATCGCAATGATTGCAGTGCTGGACATAGGTCCTGTTGGACATACAGGACCTATAACATGTTTCTTCTAGAAGCTGAACCGAAGCGATGCGTCGATGCGACGTTGGTAAGCCGGATTGGCTGCTCCAAACCCACCAAAGCCGCCAGTCGTCGACGTCGATTGACCAAACAGCAGCGATCCCAGGTTGCCGACAGGATTAGCGAAGTTCGCGTGGTTCAGAATGTTTTGGAAGTTCAACGAGAACGTCAGATTGTAACGGCCAGTGCCGCCACCACCTGGACCACCGAAACCGCCACCACCGCCGCCTGGTCCACCGAAACCACCACGGCCACCGCCACCACCGCCCGGACCGCCACCACCCGGACCACGACCGGCCATACCGCCGCCCATCATCGTGGTGTTTCGCCCGTCACGCTGCTGGTTATTGCCTTGTTGATTACCCTGGCCGTTCTGACGATTCTGCGCAGTCGAGCCACCTTCAGAACCGAAGCTCCACGTCTTACTGACGCGCAGGTTGACGCTTGTCGATCCAGGACCATCGCCGAAGTTGCGCGGAATCATCACGTCGCCCGGCGCAAACGTCAGCTTGAAATTTCCGTACGGCGTACACTTGATGTTGACCGTGTCAGAACAGTCTGCACCCTCGGGCGCCAGAGCCGGACGCTCGGTATTGAACGTATCACCGTTGATATCGCGTCCGAGCGTGATATTGAACGGGCGTCCTGAATTCACGATCACAAACGGAGCGAAGGTGATGTTCCACGGCGCGCGGAAGTTACCAGTGATCACGAAACGATGCCTGACATCGGTCGACGCGCGGCCATACTCCGTGCTGAGGTCGTACGGGTTCGCGGGCAAGCTGCCAATGCCATCGGCGTCGCTATTCGCTTTCTGAAAAACATAAAACGCGTTCATCGTCGCGTTGCGATGAAAACGGCTGTTGAAATTGACGATGAGCTGGTTCTGGTTATACCGACCGCTCGACTCGTATTCGAAGACGTTGCAAAGCGGCGAAGGATTGATATCCGTGGGAATAAAATTCGCGCAGTCCAACGGCCGAACACCACTCCCCGGCAAGCCCGGAACAAACGTTCCCGGCAGCGGCGCGTTCAGCGGCCTCGTGCGCAGAACGTGCAGCGTGCGAACGTTGATGTAACTGGTTGCGAGTGTCAGATTGTGCGGCAACTGGCGCTCAACGCTGATCACTGATTGCAACGTGTATGGCGCTTGTAGATTGTCGGCGAGTCGATAAACCGTTCCGGGAACTGCAAACGTAACGAGCTGTTCCGGCGTGGGAATCAGCGGAAAGAAATCCGGGTTCTGCACCGTGAACTGCTGTTGATTGACGCCGTTCAGTCGTTCCGCCGTCATCGTCAGGTTCTCACTGATGCGTTCGTAAAACACGCCATAGCCACCGCGGATGACAGTCTTCGATTGCTGTCCACCAGGCGACCACGCAAACCCGACGCGTGGTCCAAAGTTCAAATTGCTGTCGACATTACTCTGGTTCTCGTACCGCAGACCAAGACTCAGCGTAAAGTTTGGACGCACTTTCCAGTCGTCCTGCAAGTAACCACCGACATCCCACTGGCTGACTTTCGACTCCGGATTACCGGACGACAAACGAAACTGGCTCGCACCGCCGCCGAGTGCACGAATCGCAAGACCGCTCAATCCCTGCGCGAGGAAAACCTGCGTGCGGCGATAACGCTCGATACTGGTGATGAAATCCGTCTCTCCGGTGGGCTGCTCATTCGCATTGAGAACTGGACCAAGACCGCCACCGAAGAACGTGTAGGTGCCGCCGAAGTTCGATGGAGCGAATTGATCGATGTGAACGCCACGCAGGCGAGCGCCGGCCTTCAACGCATGTGCGCCGATTGCAAATGAAGTATTGTTCGTCAGCTCCCAATCGTTCGTCGTGCTGTTTGATTGGCCCACCTGAGATCCGCCACCCGTGAATGCGTCCTGCACATCGAGCGTCGGAATCGAATTGTCGGCATCCTGCGAGTTAGTCTGCCGTGAAAACTGGAATCGCGTTTCGTTGACGATCGTCTTGTTGATGATCGCTGTTTCGGTAAGCTGAATGCCTTGTTCGGTATTTCCCGTGTCGTACGCACGTGACGGCAACGAGAATCCGCCGGTACCCGTCACGCGCGAGGTCTTCGCGTAGTTGTAGCGGGCGATAAGGGTGTTGTTCGCGTTGATCTGGTAATCGACTCGGGGACTGAACGTTGTACGGCGGCTCGGAATCGCAACTGTTTCATTGAAACCAACGATATTGTTACTCGCGTCGAGAACTGTGGCGACGATGAGCGCCTGGTCGTTAATATCGCGCTTGTCGAAATCGATGAAGAACGAGGCCTTCTTTTTCGAGATTGGACCACCGAAGTTGCCGCCGTACTGTCGCGTTTGAATTGGGGGACGGGTGTCAGCAAATGGATTGCGGGAGTTTAGTGCGTCGTCGTTAAAGTTGAATGAAACCTGGCCGCGATACCGATCCGTGCCGGGACGCGTCAGGATTTCGATACGACCGAGACCGAGTCGATCGTATTCAGCGGAGAACGGATTTGCGTTGATGCGAATCTCGCGAATCGAAGCGCGCGGGGGCAGGCGACCACCGGTAAATCCGTCGACGAAGATCTGTCCGCCGTTTGGACCAGCGGATGGACCAGCTAACGCCTGGAGTGCTGCGGCGAGATCGTCCGGATCGTCAGGCAGCGCGTCGAGGTCCGCATCTTTTAGAACAACGGCGCCCGCGTTGTTTTCCGGCTCAGTGCTCAACTCACGATTATCTGTATTGACTGTTACTTTCTGTTCTTCGATCGCGACTTTGAGGGTGATATCAAACTGGACCGGCTTTCCGGCGGTGACTTCCACGTCAGGAGTTTCGGACATTCCGAAGCCCGCGTTGGTGGCGCGAACGGTATACTTGCCGGGCGCGAGGCCGTTAACTACATAAGTTCCACCGTCGTTCGTGACAGCCGACTTCTCCACGCCTTTACTGTCAATCACCGTCACGCTCGCGCCAATGATGGCCCCGCCCAACTCGTCCAGCACCTGTCCACGCAGCGAACCGGCGCGCTGTTGCGCAAACACGAGTCCGGGAATGCTCGCGCAAAGGGCGATTACCAGCACAATCTTTTTCATTCAAGGCTCCTTAGATACGTTTCGCTTACGGCGTGAAGAGTGCGCTACGCCCCCAGCTTGAAGCGCGGATTGTAGCGAAATCGGGCGTAAAGAGTCTGTCAATGGATTGTAAAGTTTTGTCAGTTCTGCGATGACACTTCTTTACGCACGAAAATGGGCGTTTACGGTAGGATTCCTCTCTGTGTAACCTCTGCGTTCTCTGTGTCTCGGTGGTGATCTTTCCAAACCACTTCTTAACCACCGAGACACAGAGAACACAGAGATTGCACAGAGAAACTTGCCTTAAGTCGTCCATATGTCTTTAAATCTTGCTGTACAGCAACCAATGGAACGTGTTCTTGTAATCGACGACGACGTCGGTCTTTGCGAGCTGGTGGGAGAGTATCTTCAGCCTGAAGGTTACACGGTTGAAGCGATCCACAACGGCGAGAAGGGCGTCGACCGCGCGCTGTCGAATGAACACGATCTGGTAGTGCTCGATGTGATGTTGCCGGGTACGAACGGTTTCGATGTGCTGCGTCGCATCCGCGCGCGTTCTCGAATTCCTGTTTTGATGTTAACTGCACGCGGTGACGATGTGGACCGCATTGTCGGACTCGAAATCGGCGCAGATGATTACCTTCCAAAACCGTTTAACCCCCGGGAGCTCGTCGCTCGTATTCGTGCGGTATTGCGGCGTGCCCAGCCCGTTGAGTCGACTACTTCCGCGCGTGAGACCATTCGTGTCGGCGACATAGAAATGGACAGCAACACGCGCAATGTCCGCCGCTCGGGGGAAGTAGTTGAGCTCACCGGAGTCGAATACGATCTACTCGAGATACTGCTGCGCAACGCGGGACAGATCGTGAAGCGAGAAGATCTGGTGAAGGAAGTTTTAGGTCGCGAGTTATCGCCCTTCGATCGCAGCATCGACATGCACGTCAGTAACCTGCGCAAGAAGTTGGGCCACCAGCTCAACGGTCTCGAGCGAATCAAGACCATCCGCGGCGTGGGCTACATCTACGGCGCCACCTCTGAGAGATCCGAATGAAGCCACAAAAAGGCACAAAGAAGTTTTTAGCCACGAAAAGGCACAAAAGACACAAAAAAGGGCAGTGCTGATTAGTCCGCTTTTTTATGAAGAATCCGTTTCGTAGCTTATATCTGAAGATCTTCATCTGGTTTTGGATCGCCATGATCATTATCAACGTCGTGCTGTTTGCGGCGTTCGCTTTGACGCGCCCGACACCGACGAGACGTTCGTGGCGTGACCTCGCACAGACTGGTCCAAACGCACAGAAGGCGGCTGAGATCTACGAACAATCAGGAGCGCAGGCATTGACCGCGTCGCTTCAGGCGACGGAAAAATCTTCAGGTGTTGGTGCGACTTTCTTCGACGAGAATGGCAAAGAACTTTCCGGACGCGCGGTGCCGCAAGGCGCCCAGGAGTTGATCGCGAAGGCGGCGGAGAGTCGTGATATCGAGTTTAACTTTGCTGTTGAAAACACACTCGTCGCGCGACCTGTCACAAGCGCGAAAGGCCAGCGCTACATCTATCTCGCACATATTCCTCGTCCACCGTTCCAACCGACTTTCCAGACTTTAGGCGTGCGTTTGCTCGTGGTGCTCGTGATTGGCGGTATCTTTTGTTACTGGCTGGCGCGTTATCTCACGCAACCAATTCTGAAACTCCGCACGACGACGAACGAGCTCGCCGAGGGAAATCTGGGCGCGCGTGTTTCTAAGAAGCTCGCCAAACGCGGTGATGAAGTCGGGCAGCTCGGACGCGATTTCAACTCGATGGCTGAGCGGCTCGAGTCGATGGTCAGAGCGCAGCAACGACTGCTGGGCGACATCTCGCACGAATTGCGATCGCCGCTCGCGCGGCTCGGCGTCGCGCTGGGTTTGGCGCGGCAACGGTCTGGTCCCGAAGCGAATGGCGCGCTCGATCGTATCGAGCGTGAATCAGACAATTTGAACGAGATGATCAGTCAGTTGCTGACCCTCACGCGTTTGGAGAGTGGCACCGATGGAAGAAAGCGAACGAATGTCGATCTCGCAGCGCTCGTGAAAGAAGTTGCCGATGACGCGGATTTCGAAGCACGCAGTTTGAATCGCGCGGTGCAGGTTGTGTCGAGTGACAACTGTTCGATCAAGGGTGTCGAGGAGTTGTTGCGCAGCGCGGTGGAGAATGTGGTGCGCAATGCGGTGCGTTATACACCTGAGGGAACGGCGGTTGAAGTAGCGCTGACGAGGCAAAATGGTCACGCAGTGATTAGCGTTAGGGATCGCGGTAACGGCGTTCCCGAAGAATCGCTCGAAAAGATCTTTCGACCTTTCTATCGCACCGAAGACGCGCGTGACAGGCAGAGCGGTGGTGGAACTGGTTTGGGCCTCGCGATCACCGAGCGCGCGATGAGGATGCACGGCGGCTCCGTTCAAGCTGTTAACGCCACGGGCGGCGGCCTCGCTGTCGAAATGATTTTGAATCTGGATCAGAATCCGCGTTTATCTGCGTGAATCCGCGGCTAATTTTCTTCGTGTTCTCCGCACCAACCCCATCTCCACGAATCTCACCACCAGTATCCAGATCAACGCCGCCACGAATCCCGCAATCACATCAGTCGTGTAATGCACGCCGAGATAGATCCTCGATAAACCAATCAACAAGAACATAGCCGTACACACGATCCAGATCGCTACGCGCATACGTTTTGACTTAATGCGCGCCGTGAGAATCGCCGCGAGCGCGCCGAAGAACACAGCGCTCGTCAACGAATGTCCACTCGGAAAACTGTACGTCTCAGGTGGCGAGAGATTGAAGAACGGCACCGGCCGCGGGCGCTTGAACGCAAGCTTGAGAGTGATATTCAAAAGCCCCGCACCGATCATCGTTAACGCAAAGAGCCTCGCCTCACGTTTCCACTTTCGCATAGCAAAGCGGACCACGACGAAGATCGTTCCGAGGCTGAGCGCGATCGTCGAGCCGGCAAACGAGAGCCCGCGCATGATCGCCGTCATTGGCGGAGAAGCGAGTTGATGGACCGCAGTCCGTGTCGCGTCGTCAAACGCGCGCGCGTCGCCTTCGAGCGCTTCGTCGGCCAGCCAGCCAAAGAAAATCAGCGCGAGGATTGCGGTCGCAAGACCAAGCAACAATGATAGACTGAGAAACTCAAGCAAACGTTTCTTGTTTGTGGGTGCGTCAGACACTGCTGCTTAGTATCACGGATCCGTGACCAAATTTCCCAGACGAAAGTTTCTTAAAACTATCGGCAGCGCTGCGGTTGCGACCGCGCTTCCAAACGTCACCATCGGCGCACAAGAGCAACAGCCTTCTGCCGCGCTATTTTGGGAGCCTGACTTTCGGGCGATTCAAGGCCCCGATCTCACGTTGGAGTCGCTCCGGCAGGGACTAAAAGAGTTCGCTGTCACCGTACTTAATGAGCGCGATCTAATCGCACAACTAAACACCACGCGATTCGATTTGCTCGTCACGCCATACGGCTCCGCATTTCCGAGGCGCGCGTGGCCCACGATTCTGAAGTATTTGCTTGACGGTGGAAACTGGCTCAACATCGGCGGCGTGCCGCTCTCGAGACCGATCATTCGGGAGCGCGCTTCGTGGCTCGTCGAGCCGAATCAAGCGACTTACCACAAACGTCTAGGCATCACGCACTGGTTTCCAGTCAACACCTCGACATACATATCCCCGCGCTATCTGCTTCAAGGTGGTTTCAAAGCTAACGAAACTTATGAGTTGTACGTACGTCTGAGCTCCTCGAATAATGAGCCGGACGAAGCCGGCAGCGATGGGCCACACGAGGGAATCGTTTACCCGGTAGTGACGCTGGAGAACACTGATCGTCAATCTATGGCGGCGCCGTTCATTCAGATCGATCGTCTGCTCGGCGAATTTGCAGGCGGTCGCTGGTTACTCGCGAATTTCAACGGAACGATCGAGCCCGGCGTAATCGCAACCCTTGCGTCTAGAGCAGTCCTGGGCGCCAGTCGTTTTGAAGTGAGAAGTGATTTCGCCTGCTACAAACCCGGCGAGATTCCGGTGTTGTCAGTCGAGCTGTTTCATCCGAAAGGTGATTTGCAAAAGCTCGCGACGACAGAGTGCACTATTGAAGTTAGCGATAAGACCAACACGATCGTTTCGCGCCTCAACATGACACTCAACGTCGAAGGCGCGAGAGCTGTCGGTTCAGTAAAACTTCCAGAAGCTGCAACCTTCAAACCGGGCTTTTACAAACTCCACGCGGAACCAAAAGTTAATCCTCTGCGGGTCGTTCACCAAAACGGTTTCTGGATTTACGATTCAGCACTGCTCGCGCACAGAAAGCCACTCACGGTCGACAAACATTTCTTCTATCGCGACGGCGCAGTCTTCCCGGTTACCGGCACGACTTACATGGCCTCCGACAAGCACCGTCGCTTTTTGTTCGAGCCGAATGCGTTTGTTTGGGACAAGGACTTCCGCGCGATGAAAGCTGCGGGCGTCAACATGGTCCGCACCGGAATCTGGACGGCGTGGAAGAAGTACATGCCGCAGCCGGGCAAGGTTGACGAAGCCGTGCTGCGCGCGTTCGAGGCGTTTTTGCTCACGGCGCACCAGTACGACATCCCAGTGATCTTCACGTTCTTCGCGTTTCTGCCGGAGACGTCGGGCGGTGAGAATGCTTATCTCGATCCGCGTTCGGTAAAGGCACAACAACAGTTCATCTCAGCTTTCACCGAACGCTGTCGCGAGGTTGACGACGTCATTTGGGACTTGATTAACGAGCCTTCATTCTGTTCGCCCAAGTTCCTCTGGAACTGCCGTCCAAATTACGACGCACATGAAAAAGCCGAGTGGACCGCGTGGGTCAAAAACCGCTATCCCGCGTCCATGGAGCAAGAACAACGTGAGGCAATGCAACTAGCCTGGCGCACCGCGAGCGACGACGTGTTTGAGCTGCCCCGGCTGCAGGATTTCGAGAGCGTTAACCTGATCGACGATCGCCAGCCGCTGAAAACGCTCGACTATCGACTCTTCGCGCAGGACATGTTCATTCGCTGGATACGCGAGATGCGGACCGCGATCAGAAGTAACGGCAACACACGGCAGCTGATCACAGTGGGCCAGGACGAAGCCGGACTCGCTGACAGTCCGAACCCGCAGTTCTTCGCAAACGAAGTCGATTTTGGATCGCTGCACAACTGGTGGGCCAACGACGATCTCGTTTGGGACAGTGTCATGGGAAAGACGCCGTCGAAGCTCAACCTGATGGAAGAGACCGGCGTGATGTTCTACGAGAAAGCTGACGGCGGCGCGCCGTGGCGCAGCGAGGAAGACGTCAGTCATTTACTCGAACGCAAGCTCGCGATCTCTTTTGCCGCAGACGGAGCGGGGTTCATCGAGTGGATCTGGAATACCAACCCTTATATGAACTCGACCAACGAAGTGGGCATTGGATTTCATCGCGTCGATGGCAGCGCCAAACCTGAGCTCGAGCCTTTCCTGCGAATCGCGAAGTTCATGTCGCGGTATGGTCAGTATCTGAACGAGCGCGTGCCGGAGCAGGTGGCGATGGTGATTCCTCACTCTCAGATGTTTTCGCCGCGCAGTTTTGCGCAGGAGGCAACGCGGCGGTGTGTGCGTGCGATGTACTACCACTGCGGTGTGCCGATGCAGGCTGTCAGTGAGTACAAGATCCCCGAATACCTGGACCAGGCGAAGTTGATCATCATTCCTTCGCCTGTCGTTATCGCGGAGAAGAGCTGGGTTGCGCTAGTGGATCGAATTGGTCGAGGCGCAACAGTCGCGCTTTCGGGTGCGCTCGATCTCGACGGGCTTCCTGGTTCCAGGTTTTCAGCGCAGCCGATGAAGAATTCGCCGATAGCTGAGTCGGAGACGATTACGATTGGCGGGAGAGAGTTCCTGGTGCGATACGAAGGAGAGAAGATGCAGCGGCTGGAAAAGGCGGTGGACGGATCGTCATTAGGTCAACCGGTGCAGCCGCTGAATGTGCCATTTGATACAGGCCGGCTCGTGTGGAGCCCGTTACCGCTGGAGCTGGGTGACTCAATGTCTGCGCTCGCGGCGTTTTATAACTTCGCGCTCTCCGCGACGCGCATCTCGCCAATTTTCAAAGTGACACCGCAAACACCGGCCGTACTCGTCTTACCATCGCTGTTTCGTGACGTGGTGCTCTACACCTTCATCTCTGAAACCGATCGCGACACGCAGATGCAGATCATACATCTCGAATCGCGAACACCGTTCACCGTCTCCGTCCCTGCCCAACGCACCGCGATGGTTCTGCTCGAACGAAAAACCGGAAAGATCATCGGCCGGCTGTAACACCATAGTGAGTAGTGCAGCTTTGCCTGAAAGGTCAAAAATCAACCTTGGATCGGGTCAGTACAAGGAGCGGTAGCGACCTGATCAGTGATCAGCATGCAATATTTTCTGACGACTCTTGACTCCCCTCGTTTGACCAGGTCGCTACCGCTCCCTGTACTGACCCGATCCAAGTGCGATCCTACTTTGGAGGCAAAGCGATGTAGAGCTTCAACGCGATTTCCTTGACATCAGCCGTCGTCACAATTTAGCCTCTACCGTCCTCGCAAACTACTTTCTGGACCATCCTTGCAAACTCAAGGTCCGGGCGTCTTTTTCTTTACCCAACGGTGGATCCGGCTAGGTGGTCACTGCATTAGAAGTTCGCATTTGAACAACTCTTGTGAGGTGAACAAATGGAATCCGGAAACCTCGACTTATTTGCGATCGGGCGAGCTGTTGCCATTGGTTTCGTGGTCGCCACCATTGTCTACTTTGTGACGAAAACACGTGCTGAATGGGCAAGATGGCGCGCCGTAGGAGTCATGGGAGGAATCGGCTTAGCGATTCTCCTGATCTTTCTGTGGCCCAGCCTGATCACCGTTCCAACTCTCGACGGTCTTAGCCAGGCGGAAGCTGAAGACACTCTGCGGAGTCATCATCTCGTTCCGCAACCCCGACCACAATATGCTCAGTCTGCCGATGCGGGCCGCGTCATAGCTCGTTCGCAAAATCCTTCAGCTGGAATTACGGTTCGGCGTGGGGCAGTCGTGTCGTTCGCAGTTGGCGAACACGGAGATACACCACCCGATCCTCCAATCGGTATGACCGTCTCGTTTTTCAAGCCTCGCGCAGGAGAGAAAGTCTCCTGCTCGCGAGGAGCGGACGGCGTCTTTAAGCTTACGGCTGAAGGTACGTCATCAAATCTGTCAACAACTACTCATGGCTTGCTCTTCTGGGTAAGACCGGTAAACCCGCCTGCCGATCGCGCCGGATGGTATCTGCAACGACCGCCATCGAATGGTGTGACTGAGATCAGATCGGACGGTTCGTGGACCGCAGTAGCACAAATCGGCAACGCGCAATACCCACCGCATGAGGGAGACACGGTGGATTTGGCCGTTACAATTGCCGAGAAGGATGCGATCGATAAACTGACTGCAGAAACCGGAGTCGTAGTGCGTAACCAACCGGTAGGAAAGTCCGCGATAGTTTCGCCAGTTACCTTGACGCTGAGATAGGAAAAAACTTTTGAAATTCATAACCTTCCTTGTACTCGTCCTGCTGCTGACCAGCGTGGCGTTGAGTTGCCGCCAACCAGCAGCTATCGAAGAGCAAAAGTCGAATCAGTGGCAGCTTGTTTGGGCTGATGAGTTTGACTACACGGGTTCGCCTGATCCGCAGAAATGGAGTTACGACGTTGGTGGTGATGGCTGGGGTAATAAAGAATTGCAGTTTTACACTGATCGGCGCACGGAGAACGCACGGGTTGAAAACGGCCACCTCGTTATTGAAGCAAGACGAGAGCCCTGGCAAAAAAGCCAGTACACATCAGCACGGCTGGTCAGCAAGGGAAAGGGTGATTGGATTTATGGCCGCATCGAGGTGAGCGCTAAGTTACCTTCCGGTCGTGGTACCTGGCCCGCGATTTGGATGCTCCCCACGGACTGGGAGTACGGAAAGTGGCCGGACAGTGGTGAGATCGACGTCATGGAACACGTTGGTTTCGATCCGGACGTGGTCCACGCATCGGTGCATACAAAATCGTACAATCACTTGATCAATACACAAAAGACAGCGCAGTTGGGTGTTTCTAACGCACGCACAGGATTTAATATTTATGCGATTGAATGGACGCCTCAAGAGATTCGTGCGTTCATTAATAAAGAACACTACTTCACCTTTAAGAACGAACGCCTCACAAATCCTTCCGCAGACTTCAGCCAGTGGCCATTCGACAAGAAGTTTCACCTGCTGCTAAACCTCGCGGTCGGCGGGAAATGGGGCGGCGCTCAGGGAGTTGACGACACGATCTGGCCGCAGCGAATGGAAGTCGACTACGTCCGCGTGTATCGAACTTATTAGTCGCGACAAAGCACTTTTTTGTGCCTCTATGTGGCTAATCCCTGTTGTATTATCCGCGCATGTCAAAAACGCTGAGCTTGTTCGTTCTCCTGTTTTTCTGTGTAACTCCCTTTGCCGCACAAACCAGTGCTGATGATTACAACGCCATCTTCAAACCACTGAAGTGGCGATCGATTGGGCCGTTTCGTGGTGGGCGATCGGTGTGCGGTACCGGTGTGGTCGGTGATCCGAAGACTTATTACATGGGAACGACCGGCGGCGGTCTCTGGAAGACCGAGGATATGGGTCTTAGCTGGCGCAATATCTCCGATGGTTTTTTCAAGACTGGATCGGTGGGCGCGATCGCTGTTGCCGAGAGTGATTCGAATGTCGTTTACGTCGGCATGGGTGAACACGCCGTGCGCGGTGTGATGACGCATCATGGCGACGGCGTCTACAAATCAACCGACGCGGGAAAAACTTGGAAGAAGATCGGGCTCGATGCGAGCCAACACATCTCGCGCATCATCGTCGATCCGAAAAATCCAAACATCGTATACGTCGCGGCGCAGGGCGCGCTGTATAGTCGATCAAAGGAACGCGGTGTTTATAAATCGGTCGACGGCGGTGCGACGTGGAAATCTGTTTTGTATGTTGACGATAAGACGGGCGCGGCCGAGTTGTCGATGGACATGAACAACCCGCGGATTCTTTACGCCGCGATGTGGGAACACGGTCGTCTGCCGTGGAAAATTATCAGCGGCGGTCCCGGCAGCGGTCTTTACAAGTCGACTGACAGCGGCGAAACGTGGGACAAGCTGAAAGACGGATTGCCCGAAGAGATGGGCAAGATGTCGATCGCTGTCAGCCGTTCGAACCCGGAGAGAGTTTACGCGCTGATCGAAAGCGATTCCCATAAAGAAGCGGGCGGGCTGTTTGTTTCGAGCAATGGCGGGAAGAAATGGAGCCGCATCACTAACGATCATCGACTCGTGCAGCGTGCGTGGTATTACATCGAGTTGTTTATCGATCCGAAAGACGAGAACACGATCTATGTTTTGAGTGCTGCTGCGATGCGTTCAAACGACGCAGGCAAAACGTGGGAAACGCTGTCGGGCACGCATGGCGACTATCACGATCTTTGGATCAATCCTGACAATCCAAACAATTTCATCATCTCGAACGACGGTGGTTCTGCAATCACTTTCAACGGCGGCAAGATCTTCAGTACGCAGAGCAATATGCCGACGGCGCAGTTTTACCGGATCAATGTCGACAACCAGTTTCCGTATCGCATTTACGCCGGGCAGCAGGACAACACGACTGTTTCGATTGCGAGTCGTGAATTAGGCGGCGGCGGGATTGGCACGTCGAGCTGGATGGCGTCGGCAGGCGGTGAGAGCGCGTTTCTGGCGTTCGATCCGAATGATGTTAAGTATGTGCTCGGTGGTAGTTATCAGGGGACGATCGAGGTGCTCGACGTCAAAGCGCAGGCGAGCACGAATGTGATGGCCGCGCCGATTCAATACCTCGGCATGGATGCGAAAGATATTAAGTATCGTTTCAACTGGAACGCGCCGATCGTCTGGAGTAAATACGAGCCGAATACTTATTTTCACGGCGCTCAATATGTGCTGAAGACGAGCGATAGGGGACAAACCTGGAAAGAGATCTCGCCTGACCTCACGCGCAATGAGAAGGAAAAGCAGGGCAAAGGCGGTGGGCCATACACGAACGAAGCCGTTGGCGCGGAAAACTACGGCACGCTGGCTTACATCATGGAGTCGCCGCACGAGAAAGGCGTGATCTGGACCGGCAGCGACGATGGATTCGTTTACGTGACGCGAGACGGCGGCGCAAACTGGAAGAACGTCACGCCGCGCGACTTGCAAGAGTGTTTGATTAATGAGATCGAAGTCTCGCCACACGATAAGGCTACTGCTTACATCGCTACCACGCGTTATAAGTTCAACGATCACACGCCCAGTCTTTACAAAACTACTGACTACGGAAACACGTGGACGAAGATCACGAACGGTTTGCCTGCGAATGCGTTTACGCGCGTCGTGCGTGAAGACGACGTGCGCCGCGATCTTTTGTTTGCGGGAACGGAGCTTGGATTGTTCATTTCGTGGAATGGTGGTCGCGACTGGTCACCGTTTCAGTTGAATTTACCGATCACGCCGATCACCGATCTGCGTGTTCACAAAAACAACTTGATCGCGGCGACTTCGGGTCGGGCGTTTTGGATACTCGACGATTTGAGTGTGCTGCGCCAGTACAAAAAAGAAGCGCCGTCGTTTGCGATTTACCGGCCTGACGGTGCGTATCTCGTAAACGGCTCTAGCGAGCTGGATGGGAGAGGCGATGAGTTTACGGGGGCGAGCACGTTCCGCGGCGTGAATCCCGCAACCGGCCTCGTCCTTTATTATCAACTGCCGGAGTTGAAGAAAGATGACGAGATCTCGATGGAGATCAAGGACGCTTCGGGCGCTACGGTGCGCAGTTACTCTTCGAAAGCTGATGAGAAGTTTGTGACGTACGATTCCGGGCCGCGGCCTGATCCGACATTATCGAAAAGTAAAGGGTTGAACCGCTTCGTCTGGGACATGCGTTACGAGACGATGGCGGGCGTGCCCAATGTTCGCATCGAAGGCGGTTTTGCCGCACATAAAGCGCCGCCCGGGCGATACAGCGTCATTTTGAAAATGGGCGGACAGACTGTCACTACTGACGCCGAGATCCTCGCAAACCCGCTCTACCCGACTGACGCCTCAACCTACACGACGTATCACCAGACGATGCTCGCCATGGAAACCGAGCTGACCGCCATGCATCGCATGGTCAACAGTCTCTACGAAAAACAGAAGCAGCTCGAATCCCTACTCGATTCATTGCCAGCCGGCGACAAGTACAGCGCGATCAAGAAAGATGGTGAAGCACTGTTGAAAAAAATGAAGGCGTGGGACGAAGACATGGTCCAGCGCAAGTCGAAAGCCTACGACGACGTGGAAAACTTCCCCAACAAGTTCACCGCCAACTATCTATTCCTAATCAACCAAACCGAAAGCGACATCCCCCGCGTCAACCAACCCTCGCTCGATCGCATGAAAGAACTAAACGCCCAATGGTCTAATTTAAAATCTCGCGGCAACGAACTCCTGACCCAGGACATCCCCGCGTTTAATAAACGACTATGGGACGCCGGCTTAGGTGCGATCTGGAAGGACAGTTAGTTACGCGGAAATTGCTCTACACAAACGGATTGCAACCGCAGGTGCTCGTTTCATGGATGAAATGAGCGATTGACAAAACCTTAATATGTTATATATTGCCTGTGCTTGACCGGCGCGTCTCTAGTGGCGGTAATCCGGTCTTGCTTGGGTCGCGTAAGCGACCCTTTTCCTTACGAAGGTCAGTATCGAACTATTCCTAACGGCTCATTAATGGCGGCTTTCTTATAGCAAACTCCCCTGAGAGTATTATCGAACATGTTATCGATGCCGTACTTCTGAATAAGCGGCGTGGGCGGGACTTCCCGCTTGAGTAGTGCAAAGGCCGCACAATCCGCCAGTTGGGTCAGGTATGAACGTGCAGAATCCTTGAAGACCGGATCTTCTATGATCCGATCTGTCGTAATATTCTTTGTATATTGACCTGACTCCCATCCTCCAAGTCTTGAGGGTATAGGATTGAATACGTGCATTTTTCGCAATGCGCGCGTGATTTCAATTTCTCTGCCTTCATCAGCCAGAATCACGGCCCTTGAGCGATAAATATTGAGCCTGCGATCTATTTCGTCACCATCTCGTGAGCCCATCTGAGTAGTAGCCCGATCAGAAAGCCCACGCCTTACGGGCAATTCTATTCGTTCTAACTCCAACATGGTTCGCTCTACTCTGTTAATTAAGCGATCCCACGCAGTCATTTGAGGATCAGTGTGATCAGCGGTACTTAGGCAGACGTTGAAAACCATTACGTTGGGCAAGGTCGTGATCAAATTCAATAATCCTTGAAAAATTCGAGAACGTTGCCATTTGGTAATTGGATTTAAACTAATTCGCCCTCTACCCGAAATTAAATCTCAAGCGTGAATTTCTTTTCTTAAATAGATCCCATAGTCTTTTTTGAGGTTGATTCTATGCTCTCGGACAATGTCAAAACAGTCTTTCCAGTCCGAGTGGCGAATGGCAATCGCAGAGAGACAATACTTTAGATCATCGTAAGACTCATCAACGTAGAAGAATCGAACTGGCATATAAGACACTCTCCAAGAAAGCCAAGATGGTCCAACTCTATCGCGCGGACACTTCTTGACGGTATGACGATCGTGCCGGGGGACTACGGCTGTGTTAGTGAAATCGAAGTATCGGTGTGGGTTGTATGGTCCGAACTCCGTGTGGTTTACGCGTATGTAAGTGTAACACGTTGTAGAGTAATGTCACTGAAAAGTGACAAAAGTTGTTATTGACACGATTCGGAAATAGGCATATTGTCACGCGCACAGTTGGAAATTTGCACCCCCACAAAACCCTGACTGCTGTTGTGTGTCCAAATTTTCCGTGAAGGTACTCATTAGCCTTCATGGGTCAACAATCAATCTACTCTTGGGCGTTCCCCATTGAGGTTTTCCTCGCAGAAAGCTTCCTCCGGTGCCAGGCCTACGGTTTCGATTGTTTGGAAAGTTCACGGCACATCACGATGCCGGAATGTTAACAGGACTTGAAGCGACCAAGGATCAGGAACTACTTAGTTATCTCCTTATCCATCGCGATCGTCCCCACTCACGTGAAGCACTCGCTTCACTGCTCTGGGGCGATACATCTACGGAAAAGTCCAAAAAATACCTGCGCCAGGCGCTGTGGCACCTGCATGCCGCGCTGAATTCCGATCACGGAAACGATTCAGAAGTGCTGATGGTGGACCACGACTGGCTCAGTCTGAATCCGTGCAGCAACTTGTGGACCGACGTCGCCGATTTTGAGCGCGCGTTTTCAGCCGCCGAGGGAATCCCGGGCCGACAGCTTGATACGGAAAAAGCCCGAGGATTGAAAGACGCCGTTACGCTTTACAACGACGACCTGCTGCCCGGCTATTACCAGGACTGGATCCTCTTCGAGCGCGAGCGTTTGCAGAATATGTACCTGCTGATGCTCGACAAATTGATCGTATATCTACAGTTTCGAGGCGAGTATGAAGTGGCGCAGGGCTACGGCGCGACGATACTGCGATACGATCCCGCTCGCGAGCGCACGCATCGACAACTCATGCACCTTTACTCACTCGCCGGAGATCGGACGTCGGCGTTGCGGCAGTTTGAGCGTTGCGCTCAGGCGCTCAAGCAGGAGCTCGGAGTTAAGCCGGAGCAAAAAACGGTCGAGCTTTATGAACGAATCAAATCCGATCAGATGGGCCATAACGAGTTTCCTGAAAACTCTCACACTTCAACATCGTCAGATATTCTTACCCGCTTAAAACAGCTTCAAGCGATCGTCTCGGGAGTGCAGCGACGCATTCAAAGAGACATTAAATCCATCGAGTCAATTCACACCAAGGACAAAATTTAGCCGCGGATTCACGCGGATGAACGCGGATTTAAGACGTTCCGGAGACGCCGTTGAGACGATCGGTCGACGTGTGTCCTGCTATAAGCCCGCCACATGGACTTAACAGAGTCCAAAGTTCATTCCTTCATCGTCAAGCTTTGGCTTGAGGGCGACGCTACTGCGTTTGTTTGGCACGGGCACATAACACACGTGCCGAGCGGCGAACGTCGTTATTTCAAAAAGCTGAGCGGTATCACTGATTTCGTCAGCGAATACCTCGACGGTAGGAAAGCGCAGCAGCCGGATCTCAAATCGCGCATGAAGGGCTGGCTCAAAAAACGCCGGGCGTAAAGAAGATGGGAACGTTTCAGGCAATCGCCGCGACGGGACAAGCCATGCTGGGACTGCTGTCTGACGCCGTGCCTCGGGATCTGTTTCCAAACGCGCAGTTTGAGCTTTACCAGATGAGCAACTTTCAGCAGCCGATGGAAGAAGGTATCTCGTTGTTTCTCTACCGGATCGCTGCCAACACTTCGCGCCGAAACCTGCCGCCAACCACCGGTCCTGATGGACGTCGCTTCCGTCCACCGATTCCAGTCGATCTCTATTACATCGCGACCGCCTGGGCGCCCACCGCAGTCAGACAACAACGACTGCTCGGCTGGGCCATTCGCATGTTTGAAGACGTGCCGGTACTGCCCACAGGTCTGCTCAATAACTACGGTCCGGAACCCGAGATCTTCAAGCAAGGTGAGACGGTCGAGATCATTCTCGATTCCCTCACGCTCCAGGATCTGAACAACTTCTGGGGCGTCAGCAAAAGCAGCCTGCAACTTTCAGTCGGTTACGTCGCACGCATGTTGCACATCCAGTCGTCAATGCCGATGACGGAATACGCGGAAGTGCAGACGCGCGAATTTGGAGTAGGAAAAGTTTAGACGATGGCAGCACCGTTCATCACTCTCGATCGCTTGACCTTGGTCGCGCCGCTCGGTCTGCGCTTTCACGACACGACCACTGGCACGATCGTCGGCGACGGTCTGAGCGTCTGGGCTTATCCGAATGGCCGCCCGACTGCGAAACGACAAGCAATCGCCAATCGCCGCGGCGTCTACGTGCTGCATCACGGTTATGGATTACGAGAGAGAGAAAACGGCGACGGATCGCGCTTCTACTGGGACAATCCCGTTCCGCCAAACAAAAACTTCGTGATCGAAGTCACTGACCTGCTGCGGCGTTTTCAACCGTTTCAGTTCACGGCGAGCATTCCGGCGGAAGGCATTTTCAAGTGGCTCGATTCGCCGCTTTCCACGCAAACGACCGTGCCTCTTTTTCCAGCGCCGACACTGAGCGTCGCTTCCGGAATGGCCGTTATTCGCGCTGATTTGTGGGACACGTCTCTGGACGCACCCGCCGCGTGGGCGGTGATTGAGGCGTTCACTGCAGGCAAATTCCTCGGTCGCGGGATCGCAGACGACGCTGGTCGTATCGCAGTGATCTTCGCTTTTCCATCACCTTTGTCCTTTGGCCCCGGTTCACCTCCGGGATCACCGCTGGGCTCTCCGCCGATAGCGACGAGCCCGCCGTTGACGGAACAGGTGTGGCCGTTAGAGCTGCGCGCGTTTTACACGCCCGACCGTCCGCTCGTGTCGCCGCCCGACTTCATAGAAGAACTTGGACCATTACTGCCAGATCTTAGATTCACTTTATCGCAGCCGGCCGCAACGTTGTGGGCCGATGCAGACCAGACAGAAATATTGGAAACGAACTTGCGATTCGGTCGCGAGCTGATCTTGAAATCCAGACCATCACCGTCGTCACCGCCTTCGCCGCTGTCGCAACCGCGTGATTCGGTGTTGTTCATAAGCCCGGCGGTCTCACCGCCATAAGGAGGAGTCATGCCTGAATACCTTGCTCCGGGAGTTTACGTCGAGGAGACATCGTTTCGGTCAAAATCGATCGAAGGAGTTAGCACGACCACGACGGGTTTCATCGGCCCGGCTCGATACGGTCCGCTCGATTTGGAACCCGAGATCATTACCAGTTTGGGAGAATTCGAGCGCACCTACGGAGACCGTCAACAGTTGAACTTCTCCGACGCTGCCGGAATGGACAACTACCTGTGGCACGCGGCGCGCGCGTTCTTTGAAGAGGGCGGCAAACGTCTCTACGTCTCGCGCGTGTTTCGCGCCGGTGCCGATGACGGGCGCGCCAGTGGCTCTTTGCCGGATGGCGGCGGAGCAGGCGCCGTCAACATCAGCGCGCGCTTTCCCGGCGAAGCGGGCAACATGCGCGTTCGTTTCGATCTGCTCGTGGGCCAGAACGTCCTCGGCACTGACGAAAACGGTAATGCTCGTGTCGCCGGACTGCTTGACGGAGACGTCGTGTGGATGGGCGATACTGCCAGCCCGATCGCGAGTCCGCTCGGCACGGGACAGCTTCATCGCGCGTCGTTCAATACGGTGACTGGAGTTTGGAGTTTCCGTTCGTCAGGCAGTCCTGAAGAAGTGTTGAACCTCGATCAGTTGGATCCCAATGGTGGCGACGTGATTCGTTCTATTACCGTCAGCGTTACGGTGATTCCGAATGACCCGGCCAGTTTTCCGGAAACATGGGCCGCGCTGCCGGTCGAGCCGGGTCACTTGCAAGCCGGCATGCCTGACTCGATGTCAGCGAAGTTTGCGGCGCAGCCAAACAATCTCGCGCAGGCGCGTTCCTTGCCGATCGTGATTGAGCTCGGAAGCGACGTCGAAACGGGCGCCGACGTGCTCAGAGCGTTATTCAATATCAATCCGCTTGACTTCGCGAATCCTGATGATCCGCTATTTGTTGAAGTCGCGTTGACTGGCGGTAACGACGGCGCGCGTCCGACTGCGACTGAATACGAAGGCGTCGAAGAGCCTGGCAAGACGGGTCTCAAGATCTTCGAAGATATCGAAGACATCTCGATCGTCGCGGCGCCTGGTTCGACGTTCGGTTACGAGAACGGCTATCGCAACGATGCGAATACGATCATCAACCTGCTGATCAGTCACGCGAGTCGCATGCGTTATCGCATCGCCGTGCTCGACAGTGGCCAGGGGCAAAGCATTTCACAGGTGCGAGCACAGCGTGCGCGGTTTGATTCGACTTACGCGGCGCTTTATTACCCGTGGGTCCGCGTGCTCGATCCGGTTACGCGCAAGGAGATCAATCTGCCGCCGAGTGGGTTCGTCGCCGGCATCTATGCGCGCAACGACATCAATCGCGCGGTCTACAAAGCACCGGCGAACGAGGTCGTGAATCTCGCGCTTGGCTTTGAGAAGTTACTCAACAAGTCGCAGCAGGACGTTCTCAATCCTGAAGGCATCAACTGCTTCCGCTTCTTCGAAGGCCGCGGTTTCAGGCTCTGGGGCGCGCGCACGATCAGCTCCGATCCCGAGTGGAAGTATGTGAACCTGCGTCGCTACTTCGCTTACCTCGAACACTCGATCGACAAAGGCACGCAATGGGCGGTCTTCGAGCCGAATGGAGAAGCGCTTTGGGGCAACGTGCGACGGACGATCGAGGATTTCATGCTCAACGAGTGGCAGATGGGTGCGCTGCTGGGAGACAAGCCGGAGAAAGCGTTCTTCGTGAAGTGTGATCGATCGACAATGACGCAGAACGATCTTGATAACGGAAGGCTCGTTTGCCTCATCGGCCTCGCGCCGCTGCGACCCGCGGAGTTTGTGATTTTCCGCATCGGCCAGTGGACCGCAGACCGGAAGGTCTAAGCGCTCAAGATAGTTTCTCGCGCAGCGTCGCAACGGCGCAGCGGAGAACAGGAATAACGTTGCGCCGCCGCGCCGCCGCGGGGGAAATCTTCTTAAGGAGGAAATCATGGCAGTTCTACGCGATCGCCCTTACGTTCAATTCAACTTTCTCGTCGACCTCGGCACGGGCAACACGGATGGTCCAGAGGCGGGCTTCCAGGAGATCAGCAACATCGGTATGGAAGTCACGGTCTCCGAGTATCGCAACGGCAACTCGAAAGAGAACAGCGTGCGCAAGATCACCGGCCTGAACAAAGCCACCGACGTCACGATGAAACGCGGAGTCATCGGTTCACTCAATCTCTACCAGTGGCTCAACGACATTCGCAACGGAAATCAGAACGCCGAGCGCACGGTCACGATCCATTTGCAAAACGAAGATCACACGGCCGTGGTCCAAACCTGGAAACTGCTGCGCGCCCGCATCATCAAGCACGTCAGTGGTCCGGTTAACGCCAAGGGAACTGACGTCGCGATGGAAGAGCTCACACTCGCTTACGAACGACTCGAAATGGAGTAGGTAAATGAGTGCGCGCGCGCCGAGAAGATTGCCCGGGTTTCGCTTCGAAACTCAGGCGCCACCATTGCCCGAGGTTCTGCCTCGCATGGATATCGCCGTGTTTGTCGGGTTCGCTGCTTCCGGACCATTGCAAACACCGGTGGCCGTCGAGTCGGAACCGCAGTTCACGGCAATTTTCGGTGACGACGCGCCACTTGCGTGGGACCTCGTCCGCGGTGAAGAGATTCACGCGCACCTTGGACCAGCAGTGCGCGCGTTCTTCCGTAATGGTGGACAGCGCTGTTGGATCATTCGCGTTGCACGACAAACCGCGAATGAGTCTAAACCGCTGAATCGCGCACGCTACAACTACTTCCCGATTCCATATCTCGCTCGTGCTGAGTTCAATCCGAACGGGCAGATAGCTAGCCTTACGCCGGCGTTTGCGCGTGCGAGATCGGAAGGCAGTTGGTCTGATGCGCTGCGGGTCAGCACGGCGTTGTTGTCACGACCGATCCAGGTCAACGGCGCTTTGCAGCAGGATGGCGTTGGGTATGCGATGTCGATCGTGCGTGATCCCGCAAATCCGCTTGCGGCTGGCGACATGATACGTCTGACGTACGAGAGTGCGGGTGTGTCGGTATTGCTCGCGTTGGAGACGATCGCGAACGTGTTGTCGAGTCCCCCCGCGACGCCGTTAGTAAACACAACTGTAAGCCGTGGTGTTTGGCTGTTGTCGATGTCGGACGATCCGAGTGCGCCCGCGCCTGACACGCCTGTGACAGCGGCTGTATTCACACGCGAAGAACTCAGCTCACCGCCGAATACCGAAGACGAGATCGATGCGTTTGAGATCGTCTACAACGCGGTGTTCGTTAACAACAAGGTCACGCTGAAGCTGCTCGACTGTCCATTCGCCGATGCGCCACAGCCTGGCTCGATCATCAGGATCGATCAGGCCGGCAATCAATGGTGGATGACGGTCGATAGTCTCGACTTCACGAGTGGCGACGAAGGCGTGCCCGTGTTATCAGGCAGCGCGTCTCGCGTCATCGATCCGCCGAATCCCCTGCCTACGGCAACTCCGGCAGGCGAGCGTCTCAGCTTTGAGATCTGGGTGCGACAAGCTGAAGAGTATTCGATCAGCCTCAGCGATCTCGGACTCGCGCCGGATCACGAACGGTTCTGGGCACAGTTGCCGACGGACGAAGAAGTCTATCGCCCAACTGACACGCCCACTACTGAGAACCCGGCAACGTTGCTCTGGAAGCAGGTCGGCGATTTGTTTCGTTTTCCACTCGCGGGGCTTGGACCAGTTGACGAGATCTACGTTCCGTTATTGATGCCGGGTCTTGCTGAAAACTATCTCGGTCCAGTCGCGCTGCCTGGCAGCGAAAGAGAACGCGACGGGCTCGCAGAGTTTGATGCGGCGCTGTTTTTGGATCGGGATCTCATTGAGATCGGCGCCGCGAATCTCGCAACCACTGCTGACTTTCTTCAGTACCTTTCACCGCATCCACGTCGATTGATCGGCATGCACGCCGCGTTTCCACTCGAGGAAGCAACGATCATCGCCGTGCCTGATGCAGTGCATGGTGGTTGGGTCAAGCATGAACGTGAACCGCTGATCGAGCCCGAGCCGTCACCACCGCCGCTGCGTCCCGAATGGTGGCACTTTCTCGATTGCAATCCGGCGCCGAAGAAAACACCTGCGATTAGCAGTTGCGATCCCGAGCCACCTGAGCTATCGCCGATCAAGCCGGTGCACGAGCCTGAATGGGGCAACTTCCTGAACTGCTCGATAAAGATCATTGAGCCGCCGCAGTTGTTCGCGTTTCCGCAGTTCAGCAGCGACGGGAACATTACCTTACGCTGGGAATTGTCACCGCCACAAGAAGCAGAATACGTGCTCGAAGAATCGTCGCAGCCAAACTTCTCCGATGCAGTGAAGGTCTTCGAAGGCAACACCAGCAGTTTCACGCTCTATGGTCGCCGAACCGGTGATTACTATTATCGCGTGCGGGCAATCATCGGAGCGGATACAAGCGACTGGTCCAATGGCGTTGCGGTTCGTGTTGAAGACGAGGAGTCGCGCTGGATCGTCGATAGCAAAGACTACGTGCCTGATGTGCTGCTTGCGGTCCAACGGTCGTTATTAAGATTTTGTGCAGCGCGTGGAGATATGTTCGGCGTGTTGTCGCTGCCGGAGCATTATCGCGAAGACAAAGCGATCGAGCATACGAGCCTGCTGCGCGCAACGCCGAATGTCGCACCACCAACCGAAGGCGTTTCGGCGCTCAGCTTTGGTGAAGTCAACGTTTTCAGTTATGGCGCGGTTTATCATCCCTGGCTGATCGGTCGCGAGAATCAGAACGATACTGTGATCTCGATGCCGCCGTGTGGCGCAGTCAGTGGCTCGATCGCCGAGTCAGCTTTAACTCGCGGCGCGTGGATCGCGCCTGCCAATCGCCCGTTGCGCGGCGTCGTCGCACTCAGCCCAACGCTACTACCCGAAAGACGCCTCGCACTTCAGGACGCACTCGTCAACATCGTTCGACAGGAGCCGCGCGGCTTTCTCGTGCTCGACTCTGACACGTTGAGCGCCGATGAAGACTTGCAGGAGATCGGTGTGCGTCGCCTGTTGATTCTGCTGCGTCGCCAGGCTTTGAAGCTCGGCGCGACTTACGTCTTCGAGCCAAACAGCGCACCGTTTCGTCGCGCGGTCGATCGTGGCTTTACCGAAATGCTCGACGGCATGTTTGAGCGTGGCGCTTTTGCGGGCGCGAATGCGGCAACGTCATACCAGGTCGTGACGGACAGCTCGCTGAATACGCCGCAGAGCGTCGATCTCGGACGCTTCATCATCGAACTGCGCGTCGCGCCGTCGCTGCCGATGCGATTTCTGACGATTCGCCTGGTCCAAACCAGCGATCGAACGCAGGCACTGGAGGTGAGGTAGCTCGTGGCTAATCCCGAGAAGGAACAAGTTGCGTATCCGTTCACTGCGTTCAACTTCGCGGTCGAGATCAAGGTTGATGGCGTGGCAATGCAGGTTGTCGATGCGGCGTTCTCCGAGTGCGACGGTTTAGAAATGACGATGGACGTGAAGACGATTCGCGAAGGCGGAAACAACGGCAGGCAGATCCGTTTGACTGGTCCACTCACGTTCGGACAAGTGACGATGAAGCGTGGCATGACTTCGAATCTCGAGCTGTGGGACTGGTTCAATCTCATGCTCAGCGATCAGTCGCTGCGCGCGGATGCGGAGGTCGTGATCTTTGCGGCTGATGGCGAGACGGAGCGCGCAAGGTTTCAGTTGTCGCGCTGCGTGCCGGTGAAGTTGAAGTCGCCGGCGTTGAATGCGAAGGACGGTGCGGTCGCGATTGAAGAGTTGCAGATCGCTTACGAGAAGTTGACGTTGAAGAAACCGTGAGGTCGTTCGTATGCCTGACTCACAAAAACTGGAAAAAGCTGAGCTTCGAGAGCTCGACGCCGAGTTTAAGAACGAAATCAACACCGACAAGAAGTGTCAGGTGCAGTTCAATCCTGAGACGCTGAAGGTCAGCTTTGCAAACCAGGTGGCGACGCCGTCGGGCGCGGGCGATCAGAAAGGCACGCCGGCGCGGCAATTTGTCGGCGCGGGCACGACGAAGCTGAGTTTGCAGTTGTGGTTTGACGTCACCGCACCGATGCCGCCGGAGCAGAAGAAGGAGCAGGACGTTAGAAAGCTGACGGCGAAGGTCGCGTACTTCATCACGCCGAAGCCCGAGGGCGACAAGTTTGTGCCGCCGGCCGTGCGGTTCATCTGGGGATCGTTTCAGTTCGACGGAATCATGGAGTCGATGGAGGAGTCGCTCGAGTTCTTTTCGAGTGACGGGCGGCCGTTGCGCGCGAGTGTGACGATCAATTTGACGCAGCAGAAGATCACGGAGTTCACGTTCAGGGCCACGGCTGGACCAGGCGCAACGCAGTCGCCGGGCACGCGACCGTTAACGCCCGCGCCGCAGGGCAAGTCGGTGCAGAGCATGGCTGACAGTCAGGGCAAAGGCGATAACTGGCAGGACATCGCGTCCGCCAACAATATCGAGAACCCGCGTCTGTTGCAGCCGGGACAGTTGCTGGATCTGAATGCCAGCGCCAGCGTCTCGGTCGGTGGCTCATTCCAGGCCGGAGGATCGATAACGATATGAAAAACATTTCCCCCGCGAGAAATCTTCGATAGGAGTTTGAGATGGCAGTTGTAGTTAACGAAGTTGAAGTAGTTCCCGCTGAGCGCGCCGCGGAGAAAGCGGAACAAGCGCAAGGCGGCGGCGAGCAGGCGCAGCCCTCGGAGCACGATATCCGCCGCATGGTTGAACAACAGATGAGTCGCTGCGAGCGCGTTTGGGCCTATTAACCAATGGCTGACGAGACCACAGGACTAAAAGAATCTCGACCAACGATCGTCGTTGACAACGAACTCAACGGCCCGCTCGGTGGCGGCCTGCTGACGCTGATGATCGTTGAGAACACCAACGGTCTCTATCGCTGCGAAGCCAAGTTCGGCAACTGGGGCGAGAAGAACAGCACCACCGATTTTCTCTACTTCGATCGCAGCGTGCTCGACTTCGGCAAAGACTTCGAGATCAAGCTCGGCAATGATTCGATCTTTAAAGGAAAGATCATGGGACTCGAAGGCAATTTTCCTGAAGGCCAGTCAGCCGAGATCACCGTGCTCGCCGAAGACCGCTTTCAGGACCTGCGTATGACGCGCCGCACCCGGACCTTCACCGACGTAAGCGATGCCGATGTGATCAAGCAGATCGCCACCGATCACGGCCTGACACCGGAAGTCGACGTGCCTGGTCCAACTTACAAAGTGCTCGCGCAAGTGAACCAAAGCGATCTCGCGTTCATCCGCGATCGCGCGCGCTCGATCGACGCCGAAGTTTGGATGTCAGACAAGACGCTTCACGCGAAAGCACATACCGGCCGCAACGGCGACAAGTTGCAGATGACTTACGGCAATCAACTGCGCGAGTTCAACGTGCTTGCCGATCTCGCGATGCAACGCACGAGCGTGGCCGTGAACGGCTGGAACATCTCGAACAAAGCCGCGATGCAGTTTGAAGCAACTGACTCCGCGATCAGCAGCGAGCTGAATGGCGACACGAGTGGCGTCAGCATTCTTCAATCAGCGCTGGGCGAACGTAAGGAAGCACTCGCGCACACAATTCCACTGAACGATCAGGAAGCGCAACACGAAGCGGAAGCGTTTTTCCGAATGAGCGCACGGCGTTTCGTGGTCGGACACGGCATTGCGGAGACGAACAAGTCGCTGCGTGCCGGATCGCAACTCGACTTGCAGGGGCTTGGGCCTCTCTTCAACGGCAAGTATTACGTCGCCGAAGTGAAGCACATCTTCGACAGTACAAAAGGTTTGCGAAGCGAGTTCCGCTCGGAACGAGTCGGGATTGGAAAGTAAGCAATGGAAAAGCCACCACTCGAAATGATCCTCGATGTACGACTTCCCAGCGGCCTCGGTGGTCGCTGGTACGGTGCGTTTCCCGCGCTCGTGACGGACATCGTGGATCCCGAAGGACTCGGACGCGTGAAGATCGCTCTGCCGTGGTCGCCTGACACCGCGGGCGCGCGCTACGAGACGTGGGCGCGGCTCGCGACGTTCATGGCCGGCAACAATCGCGGTAGCTGGTTCATTCCCGACGTAGATGACGAAGTGCTGATCGTGTTCGAAGGTGGCGATCCGCGACGGCCGTACGTGATCGGCAGTCTCTGGAATGGCAAAGACAAGCCGCCGGAGTCGATGGACGGCGCAGGCAAGAACTTCAAGAAAGTGCTGCGCTCGCGCAATGGCGTGAAGCTAACGATGGACGACACCGACGGCCGCGAGCAGTTCATTCTCGAGACGCCCGGCGGTCAGAAGCTGACCTTGAAAGATGGACCAGGCGCAGTCGAGATCGTCGACAGCAACGGCAACTCGATCAAGATGGAAGCGAGCGGCATCACGATCACGGCGTCGGCGAAGGTGACGATCAATGCGTCGCAAGTCGCGGTGTCGGCGGGAATGGTAACGGTTGATGCGGCGATGTCGAAGTTCAGTGGTGTCGTGCAGTGCGACACGATGATCAGCAACTCGGTGATCAGCGCGTCGTACACACCCGGCGCAGGAAATATTTGGTGAGCATGAGTACACAAAAAGCACATAACAGAACACCAAAGGCACAAAGGCTGTTCAGAAAATGTAAGGCTGCGCGGGTTCCGCATCGAGCTGGGCGCGATCGAGGCGGCCTTGGTCTTTTTTGTGCTCTTTGCGTTCCTTGTTGTGCTTTTTGCGAACAAAATAATGGCTAAGGATCAAGTTCAATGGGCAGCACCGTCGCCACTCTGGCCCATCGCGGCCGGAACGAGCGATATCGCTCTGCGTCGCAACGCGTTGCGCAAGCCGGTGATCCTGCGCTTCGCTGCCGACACGTTCATGGACGACTTCGTCAACCTGCTCGAAACAGATCCATCGCGAATGCACGAGCTCGTTGCAACGCCCGAAACGTGGCGTGGACCAACAGCCGAACCAGCGCCTGCGAAACCCGCGCCGCTCTTTGCACGCGAACTGAGTAGGCTCGGTCTCGCAGCCGCAAAGAAAAAAGGACTCGTCCCTTCACCGAGCGGCAAAGGTGTTTCGTCACTACTGACGCTGAACACTGCCGCGCAACCGAAGAAGCTCAAGCTCTATCAACCCGCGCATCAGCGTTATTACCTCGTCGCATCGTCGCTCGTCTGTGGTCGGGCAGGTCTACCGGATCGCGCAATCAATGCAGGCAGGCAGGAAAAGGTTAGCTACGTCGTGCGCCGAATGTTTCCGCCCGGTCCACTCGACATCAACGTTCCTTTGCCAGCCTTCGATCCGGCGACGTGGGAAGAGTACGCGTTTGTAGCAACTGCAACGGGCAATCGGTGGCAGCGAATTCTGAAGCAAAACGATGGCTTATTGATCGACGGCGAAGATCAATTACCACTCTTCGCGATGAACTTCACGGAAGACGATGGTCGCGGCAGGCGTCTCGTGGCGGGCCTGGTGCCGGTCGGAAAACGCGAAGCTTACATGGGCGCCGGAATGAAGCAGCAGACTGGCGATCCGCAGCCGGTCGTCGAGCCGCAACCGATTTCCGATCCACGCATGATTCTCTTTTGGTCTCAAGTGACTGAGCCCTGGAAGAAGCTACTCGAACAAGCAGCGAACGGCAGCAAGATGAACAAGGGATCGAAGATTCCTGACGATCCAAACGATCCTCCGCCGCCATCCGTGAGCCTAAACTCCGATAACACTGCCTCAACAGCGCAAACCCTGCGCGAGCAGATCCAAACCGGTTCGTGGTACGTGCTGCTCGACTTCGCCAACCTGCTCACGGAGCAAACACCGCGCGTGTGGCGCTTGCTCAACGGCCAGGGACCGCCGGCAGGCGAGCCCGCGTTCAATGCTGCTGAGAATGCGCTCGCGACTGCGATCACAAACACGACCTTTAGCCTCAACGCCACTCAAAAGGATGCTTTTGTCGCGAACACTGCTTACTCGACTTCGGCGATCAAGAGCTCACTAAAAGACGCCCTGCTCGCGGTAAAGACTGGCTCGATCGAGGCAAACCTCGAAGCAGTGAAGACATCGTTCGATCGCAAACGAAACTCGCTCGATCCGTTGTGGCCCAACTTTCTGTTTCCGCTTGCTGATCCGCTATTGCCGAGTCCGATGACGACACCTGCTCTATTGGATCAGGCGAAAGATAGTGTTGACGCACTCGCCGTGAAGATCGAGGCTGCGCTGCCTGCGACGCCCGTTGCCGAAGTGCCGAACAACCCGCTCGTGTCGCAGCAACCGATGGACATGCGAGAAGGTTGGTTTGTGATTCGCTGCGTGTTCACGCGTCCTGAGTGTGGGCCAATCGATCCGCCGTTGTTGAGTGAGCCGACGGCGCCGTTTCAGATGGCGGGCTTCTTCGATCCGGATGCGCCCGCGCGTCCGATCCGTATTGCATTGCCACTCGATACGTCGCCGGCGGGTTTGCGGAAGTTTGATAAGAACACCGCGTTCATGATCTCCGACATGCTTTGCGGGCAGATCGAGCGGGTGAAAGGACTCTCGCTCGGGGATTTGGTTTTGTCAGTGTTGCCGTGGCCGCTGCACAAGGATCTGTCGGTGCCGGATGGTGGACCATGCAAAAGCGACTCGGGGATTGAATTCGGAATGATCTGTTCGCTGTCGATCCCGATCATCACGATCTGCGCGTTGCTGTTGTTGATGATCATCGTCTTCTTGCTCGACATCATTTTCCGGTGGGTACCGTTCTTTATATTTTGTTTTCCGATACCTAAGTTGAAGGCGAAGGCATGAAGAAGTTTACTCCCGCGGCGACGCAACGGCGCAACGGGAGAATTCAACGTAGCGCCGGTGCGTCGCCGCGGGGGAAATTCTTATGAATTCTGGGCAGATATTTGGACGAGGAATAAGTTTTCCACCGCGCGTGGGGCCGGATGGGCGTGTGGCTTTCTCGGAAGGTGAGGCGAATGTGCGTGAGTCGATTCGCGTGATCCTGATGACTGAGCAGCCGGAACGACTACGAACGCCGAAGTTTGGTGGGAGTCTTGGTCGGTTCCTGTTCGAGCCAAACACAGTGAGCACGCGCCGCTCGATCCAGGAACGCATCACGCGCGAGTTGGCCCAGTGGGAGCCGCGCATCCGGGTCGAGTCAGTCAATGTCGATCCGGATCCGTCCGATCCACAGGCCGCTGTTGCAACGATTACTTACAAGCTGGTGGCAACACAGGCAGTTGAGCGTGTCAGCGTAGGCGTGAGTTTGGGAGCGTAACAATGCCTCTAACAATCCCATCCATCGATGATCGTCGTTACCAGGATTTGCTGAACGAAGCGCTCGCGCGCATTCCCGTTCACAATCCCGAGTGGACGAATTTCAACAAGAGCGATCCGGGCGTCACCCTCCTCGAGCTCTTCGCGTTTCTCACTGAGAACCTGCTGTATCGCTCGAACCAGATCCCCGAGCGTAACCGGCGCAAGTTTTTGCAACTGCTCGGCGTGCCGCTGCAACCCGCGTCGTCCGCGCTGGGTCTCGTGAGCTTCAAGAACGATCGTGGACCACTCGAGACGATCACGCTCAACAGCGGACTCGAAGTGCGCGCGGGCCAGGTGCCCTTCCGCACCGATCACGGCCTCGATGTGTTGCCGATCGAAACCGCCGTCTACTACAAGCAAACGATCGCTACTCCTGACACCGCCGTCACTGACTACTACAAGCTCCTTTACGCTTCATATAACGGAACGCCGCCGAACGACGCGGAAATCCAGCTCTACCAGAGCGTGCCGATCGACGGGCGCGAAGGAAACGAAGTCGCCATCGGCCAGGACGCGACTGATCGCTCGGCGTGGGTCGCGTTGATGGTGCGCGCGAGTGACAAGCCGGTCGATGACAGCGAAGCGGCAAAAGAAGATCTCAGGAACAAAGTCCGCGAAGCGATCGCGGGCAAGACGATCAGTCTCGGCATCGTTCCCGCGATCGAGGCCGCCACGCGAGTACTCGCGCCCGGCGGCAGTGCGAATCCCGAAGGCGAGCCGCTGCTTCAGTATCTGATTCCGAATGTTCGTAGTGATGGTTTGCTGCCAACGGATCCAACGCAGCGTGTGCCGCAGTACAGACCGCTGGTCGCGAGCCCGCTCGGTAACGTGCTCGAGACACCAGGCGTCGTTGAAATAACTTTGCCTTCTGCGGCGGAACTGAAACTCTGGTCCAATCTCGATCCACTCGAACAGGGCGTCGCGGATTTTCCACCATCACTCGAAGACAGTCGCCTGAACGATCGCGTGATCACTTGGCTGCGCATACAAGCGTCGCCCGGCGTTGGCGCGCGACTGCTTTGGATCGGCATCAACACCGTCTCGGTCACGCAGCGCGCGCACATCACGAACGAACTGCTGCCGGACGGAACTGGCGCGCCCGATCAGGCAGTGGTCCTGTCGCGCAAACCGGTGATTCCGAATTCGGTGCAGTTAACGGTGACTCCGCCCGCGAGTGAGACGCAGACGTGGCTGGAGCTCGACGATCTGCTGTCGGCTGGTCCGGAAGTTCCGGTGCCGGATCTGCGGCTGCCGCCTGGCGCTACGCCGGTGCCGCCGTTGCCGTCTGAAGTTTATGTGGTCGATGCCGAGTCGGGTCAGATCAAGTTTGGCGACGGCTTGCGCGGTAAGCGTCCGCCGGCTGGTGCGAAGCTGCGCGCGAGTTACGACTACGGCGTTGGTTCCGCGGGTAATGTCGCAGGCGCGTCGATTAATTCGAGCCCGGCTTTGCCTGCGGGCATCAAGGTAGTAAATCCGGTTCGCACGTGGGGCGGCACGGAAGCGGAGCAGGTCGTTGACGGCGAGAAACAGATTGCACGCTACCTGCAACATCGTGATCGACTCGTGAGCGCCGCTGATTTCGAGACGATCACGATGCGCACGCCGGGTGTTGATATCGGGCGCGTTGAAGTGTTGCCTGCGTTCAATCCCGAGCTCGTGCCAAATGAAGCGGGCGATGCGCCGGGCGCGGTGACGTTGATGATCATTCCGCGCAACGATCCGAAGCAGCCTGAAGCGCCTGTTGCCGACGCGATCTTTCTCGACACGATCTGTCGCTATCTCGATCCGCGGAGATTAGTGACAACTGAGCTTTACCTGCGTGGTGCGGTTTACAAGCCCGTTTGGATCTCGGTGGGCATCAACGTCGTTGCCGGTGTTGCGACTTCTGAAGTGCGTGAAGCAGTCAAACGCGCACTGCTGGATTTTCTCGCACCGATCGTGAGCACGACTGGTCTCGTGGATAGTCTTACTTCGCTCACGACGCCGGCTTACGCGTCAGCGCAAAAAGGCTGGCCGCTGTCGAAAGCCGTGACTGCACGCGAGCTGCTGGCGGTGGCGAGTCGTGTTTCCGGTGTGTTGCTTGTGAATGACGTTTTCATCGCGGAAGACACAAAGCCGTCGAGCGATCAGATTCCAATGAACGGTCTCGAGCTGCCGCGCGTGATAGGCATTAGCGTGAGTATCGGCGATCCGATGGACGTCGATTCATTACGAGGCCAAACAACGGTCACAACGACCACGCCAACGAGAATTGTTCCGGTTCCGGTAATTCCCGAGGAGTGTTAGCGAAGTAAATGGATTTGAATTCTTCTCTGTGTAACCTCTGTGTTCTCTGTGTCTCGGTGGTGATCTTTCCAAACCACTCTTAACCACAGAGACACAGAGAACACAGAGGTTACACAGAGAAATCTACTAAACAATGGACGCCAACGGCACTCGATTTCATCTCCTGCTAGGCCGCAACGACTGGGGCCAGTCACTCGTCGACACGGCGTCAGGAAAGAAAACTCTCAAAGAGCTTTGGGGCCTGTTGGGTTCAGAGCCTGGTTTGTTTTGGAACGAAGAACGCAATGAACTCACTTTAGAGCCTCGTCTATTTAAATTTACTGCGGCACCGAAGGACACCTTCCCGCTGCTCGAGAATCGACGTGGCGCGGGTCGCGATCGTTACGGCAACTGGTTCTGGATCGATGAAACGTCGCTGAAGATTCGCGTCCGATCGATCGGTTCGGGTCAGGTCACAGATTTCTGGCCGTTGGAGCAGAAAAGTTGCGCTCCGAAATCGAAAGGCGACTTCACGCCACTCAACGACGAAGCACCAGCCACACCGCTGAAGCTAAGCGGTCTCGCGATCACGGAAGATCATTACCTCGTCGTCGGTGTTACCGAACCGGCCGGTCTACTAATTTTCGATCTGCACACCGGCCAGGAACCGCGACAAATACTTTGGCCCAGCAGCGTTCCCTTTGAGCCGTTTGATATGGCGCCACGACCGGGCGGCGGTGTCTACATTCTCGATCGTCTCAACAAGAGCTATTGGGCGCTCGATCGTCATTTCAACGTGATCGGTCCGGAAGAAAACGGCGAGACGATCCTTGCGGAACCGCGCGAAGACGACTTCCAGCCGATAGACGAGAGCGAAGTGCGTGGCACGAAGCGTCGTGTGTTTCCGAAAAACTTTACGCTGTTGCAATCACCGCTCGCGCTCAACGATCCGATTGCGATCGAGTCGTTACCTGACGGAACAGTTCTGATTCTCGACTTCGATCCAACACAAAGATTCTCACGGATTTTTAGATACAGATTCGGTCAGCAGTTGGACGATCAGCTTTCCACCGAGGCGATCCTGAGCCTGATCGAAGAGGACGCGCAGAGTGAATTCACGCTCGTGGGTTACGACTTTGCAGTGGTGATGAATCGACTTTACGTTGTTGCTGCGGATGGTAATCAGACCTACGCGTTTCGCATGTGCGTGCGCAATGAGAAAGTCGAGCTGCAACCGATTGCGGAGTACTTGCCGATGCGACTCTTCGGCGGCAAGGCGCTCGTGGGCACGCCTGACGGTGTGTACTACGATTTTGCTGAAGACTGGATTCCGCTCATACAGCAACGTCGCCCGCGCTACGTGGCCGAAGCAACACTCGAAACACCACTCAAAACTGCGCTTGATAAACCTTACTTCGACAGCGGTGAGCCTGATTGCATCTGGCATCGCATCATGCTCGATGCTCACATTCCGCCCGATACGTCGATCGAGATCTGGAGTCGCGCGGCGAATGAGGAGATCGATTTACCGCTATTGCCGTGGCAGCGCGAGCCTGCACCGTATTTGCGCGGCGAAGGTTCTGAGATTCCGTTTCTGCGCGCGACTGTGTCAAACGCGTGTGTGGGTGTGCCAAACAAGAAGATCGGCGCCGGCACCTGGGAGCTTTTGTTTCAACGCGCGCGCGGACGCTTTCTCCAACTTCGCATTCGCTTGAAAGGTGATGAACGCAGCACGCCGCGTCTCCGCGCCTTGCGCGCTTACTACCCGCGCTTCTCTTACCTGTCTAATTACCTGCCGGGTGTTTATCGCGAAGACACGCAGTCGGCTTCGTTTCTCGATCGATTTCTGTCGAACGTCGAAGGTCTTTACACGTCGCTCGAAGACAAGATCGCTGCTGCACAGATCCTGTTTGACGTGCGCAGCGCGCCAACCGAAGTTCTCGACTGGCTCGCGGGATGGTTTGGAGTCGCGCTCGATCCGAGCTGGGACGAAGCGCGTCGTCGCATGTTTATCTCACACGCGATGGACTTCTTCCAGTATCGCGGCACGATTCGCGGTCTGACGATGGCACTGCACCTCGCGTTGGACCAGTGCGCTGACGAAAGCATCTTCGAAGCTACGAGACCACTTGAACCGATCCGCATCGTCGAGCGCTACCGCACGCGAACACTGCCCGGTGTGATCTTCGGCGATCCGACGCAGTCAACCGGACTGCGCGCCGTAACCACCGGCACATCGTGGCGACCCGATCAGGGACGCGCGAATCTTAACCAACGCTATCTCGACGCGCTCGGTCCGGAAGCGAATCCGCTGACGCAATACCCGCTCGTTCCACCCACAAACGCGCAGGAAAACGCGACGTGGACGCAGTTCTCCATCACAACGCTCGGGTTTGTTCCATCAATCGCCACGCCTGGCCCGATGACGCTTCCACTCTGGCAGGACTTTCTCGCACGTCGATATCGACGTATCAAGTCGCTCAACACCCTCTACCAAACGACGTATGCTGGCTTTGAATTAGTTCCGTTGCCTGATCAATTACCGCTCGATGGCGCGCCGCTCGCCGACTGGTTTCAGTTTGAAAGCGTAGTGCTGCGGATGCAGAGCGCTGCGCACCGCTTCACGGTGTTGCTGCCGATGCCTTTGTCGGTGGCTTTCAATCCTGAAGAACACCAGCGCCGCATGGATCTCTCGCGTCGCATCGTCGAGTTGGAAAAGCCTGCACACACTGTTTTTGACGTGAAGTTTTACTGGGCCATGTTTCGCATCGGCGAGGCGCGGCTCGCGCTCGACACTTTACTCGCGCAGGGCAGTCGTGCGCCGCAACTGTTGCCCCAGCTCGTGTTGGACCAGGGATTTGTCGGCGAGAGTTATCTGGCCCCGCCGGTACCTGAAAACGCTTGCGATCGTTTCATCATGGGACGCGATCCACTCCAGAACTCCTAGTGAGGAGATATAAATATGAGTTGCAGTTGTTTCTCATCGCACACAAACAGCATGACGTTGGCCGAGCCGAACCCGGCCAAACATGTCAACTTCAACGTCGGCATGGTTCTCGGCGTCGATGACTTCACGCAGGAGTTTGCGTACCTCTCGGGGCGCGACCAGTGGCTCGCGCGCGATCTCATTGGCTACGGCACGGTGCGCGGCTTGAATGTCCGCATTGAAGTCGACGCGATCAAAGGACCGCGCGTGGTGGTCGAGGCGGGCGTGGCTTTGAACCCACGTGGCCAGTTGATCTGTGTGTCTGCGGCGCAGTGCGCATATCTGAAAGACTGGGTCGCCGATCACTCTGCAGACATCACGCCACAGGTCAGTTCGCCGCCCAATTCGGACCTCCAGTTGTACGTCGTGCTCTGTTATCGCAATTGTCCGACTGACGATGTGCCGATCGCGGGTGAGCCGTGTCGCAGTGAAGACAAACTCATGGCGCCGTCGCGGTTGAGTGACGACTTCGTGCTGGAGCTGCGTCTCGAGAGGCCGAATCAACGCGAAGAGGATGCGGTGCGTGATTTCATGGCGTGGTTGAAGCAGGTCCACATCAGCCAGGTCGATCCGTCGACACCGTTGGACCAGTTTCTCCAGGCGATCCGCGATGCGGCGGCTGTGTGGCTGACGTCACCGCTGTCGTCGCCACTCTCGTCACCGCCAGGCGATTTCATGTTTGGCTCGCCGCCGGGATCTCTCGTCATCAACCTGGCGGATGCGAGTGAATACCTGCGCGCCGCGTTTCGCATTTGGGTGACGGAACTGCGGCCGCGATGGATTGAGCGCTGGCATGGTTGCGCGGCGACGCACATCGAAGGTGATGCGGCAGGTGACGAAGATTGTGTGCTGCTGGCCCAACTCGACGTACCGCTGCTGCCGCTCTCGCCGGGCACGTTTGATATTCCGAATGAAGAGATTCCGGTGAACCAGAACGAGCGGCCTTTCCTCGTGCACCTGAGAATGTTGCAGGAGTGGATGTTCGCAAATATGGCGATGACGGTTGGGGCTTTGACCGGTTCCGGTGGTGGCGGAAACCTCGACGTTGTGTCACTACAGGCGCCGAGCTCGATCACAAACGTCGATGGTCCAGCGACGATCGATCTCAAAGGGGAGCAAATCATCATCGCTAACAGCACGGCGGGATTGGTGCGGTTGAACCTGCCGCCAACGAAGGAACAGGAGGGACGCACGTTCGTCGTCAAGCGGATCAGCACGGGCTCGCTGGTGCAGATTTTTGCGGGGCCGGGTGATCTGGTGGAAGGACAAGGTTCGATCCAACTGACCGCACAGAACCGGTTCGTGCACCTCGTGGCGAATCCGAAATTGAACGCGTGGCACGTAATTGGGCAGTAGAAGGTGGTTGAAATTCTCTGCGTGGCCTCTGCGTCCTCTGCGCCTCGGCGGTTTTGAATCAACTTTAACCGCAGAGACGCAGAGAACGCAGAGGTTACGCAGAGAAGAAAGACGGGGAACAGAATGGATTCACAGATCAGTTTGCAACAGCCGATTCTCGACGGCGGCATTCGCTCGATCAATTTCTTCAATGGTCGCCTGCTGAGCGCGCGTGATCTGACGCGCGAGCAGTCGGCTAATCGTGAAGCGGATCGACGTTTGGGCCAGGCGGTCGGCGAGGGTATTGCTGATGGGCTCGAAGTCTCGAAGTCGCTCGCCTCGACGCAGCAATCACCTGTCGTTACCGTCGAGCCGGGTCTAGCGATCAATCGCCTCGGACAAACACTGATGCTCAGCGCGAAGACCGAAATCGCGCTCGTCCGCAAAGCCGCGCCCGGTCCGGGCAACACCGATCCGTTCAGCGAATGCGCGCCGCTCCAAACAGGCACATACGTCGCCGGTGCGGGTGTTTACCTCCTGACGATCGCGCCCGCGCAAGGCACAGAAGGTCGCGCTTCTACACACAGTCTCGAAAGCACGAATGCATCCTGCAACACCGACACTACCGTCAACGCCGTGCAGTTTCGCTTGATCCAACTGGATCAACAAATCTCGGCGCAGGACATGTTGAACCAGAACAAACTGCGCAATCTGATCGCTTACAAATGCTTCGGCGTCGACAACACGAGCAAGTTTCCTGTCGATCCATTCACTACGAATCTCGAAAAGTACGGGCTGCTCGACGATCTGCGCCCAACGTGGCTCACCGAATGTGAAGTACCACTCGCGATTCTCTACTGGACGCTCGTCGACGGCATTAAGTTCATCGATCTCTGGTCCGTCCGAAGACGTCTCGCACGTCGACTCACAGACAAGACGTGGTCGTTTCTAACTTCCGAGCGCACGAATCGCGAAGGCGAAGCGATGTATCTACAGTTTCAGAGTCAACTGAAAGATCTGCAGGCCTCCGGCGTCATAGCTTCACAAGTCAAAGCGAAGGATCACTTCAAATACCTTCCCGCTGCGGGTCTGTTACCAGTCGGCGGCAACGGCGGTTTCGACTACACGACTTTCTTCAACGAGATCACGATTCGCCAACCGATCTTTATCGAAGGCGCACAGCTTCGCTCGTTGTTTCAAGAATCGTTTGAGTATCCGCCTGTCGAGACAAGCAGCGAACTCGTTTTCTATCTGTACATCGTCCGTGAAAACGTGCAGTCGTCGCTCGCCGGTGCATTGTCGACGCAAACCTATGTGGTCTTCGCGAGTGGCCACACGCTCTATCGCGGCGAAGCGCGTTATGACGTTCATCACTGGAACTTCGGCAACTTTTCCTAAAGGAGTATCGAGATGGCCCAACTACTTAATCACGCTCAACCCGGTGATGTGATCACGGCTGAAGATTGGAATCTGGTCGTTGATGCGATAAACGAACTGTTGCAGGCCGGCCAGACAAGCGGCATCAAAATCAATAACGTGATACCAGCCGCTTCCGCGCTCGATCCTCTCAAGATCGGCAGCCTGGTCCAGGTCATCGGGCAAAATTTTGGCTTCTCGATCGGCCAGTCAAAAGTCATCTTCGAGGCTGGTCAAACGAGCGTCACTGTTCTGCGAGCACAGATGCTTTCAGGCTCGTTCGACGAGCGTTTGATGTTTATGATGCCGCCGATTCCAGGGATCACACCCGCAGGGTTGACGATGACGATGCGAGTGAACAACGGGGTCGCAAGTGATAATCGAACAGTGTTCGTAATGCCGGTGGTGATCAGCTTAATTGGCGATATTTTCGTGGGCTGGCGCGCGGACCTCATTCCGAATCCGGTTCCTAATCCAGTTGTATCCACGCAGCAGGCGGACTTCGCTTTCCGGCTCCAGAGTGGGACCAACATACCCGGTACCTACGATCTCACCGCCGACATAATCAATTCGAATGTTCCTGTTCCGGCTGGTCTTGTAGGCTCAATCCAGTTTCGCGAGAACAACGCGACAATAACAAGCAAGAAAATCGAGATGGGTAAGAGTGAGATCCGCGACATCGTTGTCAGGATTCCACAAATCCCGGTGACATTTGTTGCTGGAACAACTTTTACGTTGAAACTGACTGCGACGTCCGGAAGCGTGACCGGGACCGATCAGCGCACGATTACCGTCGGAACTCAAGTCCCGCAACAGGACCAAAATATTCAAGCTATCCAACTCCAACCACAAATATTCGTCCTTCCCGGTGGACAAAACGAAACCGAGCCAACCAACGGCAGACTTGAGGGGTCGACAATCAAACTCAAGACCAGCCGGCAAATGGTTATCGGATTCAACGTTAAGCTGCTTCAGAGCGGCGTTTACCAGGTGTCGATTGCCCCCAAACCGAATACAACCTTGATCGGATGGGGACCGGCGCTCGTTGATACGCAAGCTACAATTACAGTGCCCACCAACAACGATCAGACGACCAGGCTGTTGCAGTTTGGAGTCACTACGTCGACGGTCCAAACACCTAGTCCGACAGGAACAGTGATCTTTAAAATCAAACGAGACACAGCGTCGGTAGAATTCAACAAAGAGTTTGGAGTGGAGCTTTTGCCGTAACACATTGCTCTCAAGGGGGCTTTTGATTTCTCTGTGCAACCTCAGTGTTCTCTGTGTCTCTGTGGTTAACTAATTCTTAGCGATAACCCACCACAGAGACACAGAGAACAGAGAGGTTGCACAGAGACGACACATTAGCAGGCCCGTCAGACGGGCTGATAAGGAGACAGCCATGACAGTATCTATTCCCAGCGCCGGTGGCGTACCTGGCGCAAGTGGTCCGCCCGACTGGCTAAGTGGTGGCGCCGGACAAGACTTTAGATTCGACGACGTAAGGTGGCGCGGAGCCACAAAGCTTGATTTCGCCGCTGGCGCCGCACATGGAATCTTTTTCCGCGCAATACATGCTGCCAGCGGACAGGAATTCATTTACATCACCCTGCGCGCCGGGTTTGTGCCCGAGATGAACACGAGCCGCGATTTTATCTATCTCGGTCTCCAGAGACATGGCACTACCGACGCGATCGTGATCAGAATCCAGGCACACGATTCGTCGTTCTCAAATGCTGGTCCACCGTCGGCGAACCCTCCCGTCCACCCCTTCACCATTCAAGTGAACCAATCAACGGGTGGCGGTTCCTTCTCCGGCAATATTGTGGGCAATCCAAATTGGATTGATGCGAATGCAAGAGTCTGGCTACAAGACAACACCAATATCAGTGATCCGAATTTCCGTTGGGGAGTTCAGATTCGAATTCCGGTGAGTGCTGCGGGCGGCATTACAAACACAAATGGCCCACAGCTCGGTACCGATTTTGACATGTGGTACCTGATTCGCGGCTCCGTTATGGGAATGGCGACCATCCTCGGCGAGTACCGCATCGACGGAAATAACACAACCGCTTTCGATCTCACCAATGGTAACTATCCTCTGCCGGCTGGTATCTGGGATGAGTTCCAGCTTACTTCCGGACCAGCGAGCTTCGGCGGCGTCACCATTCTGGGCAACGGACAGAATGACGTGGTTGTTCAGAATGGCCTCGGCACTGGCACGACGATCCAAAACGGCGCGCTGAATACGTTCATTGCACGACCACGCAACTATCGAGCGGCGGGAAATGACATCGCGGCGGGAGATATTGCCGCAACATTTCGCATCGCAAACTGGGGCTCAGTCGCCACCGCAGCGCCCTGGGATTTTGTTGATCCCGCGATTACCACTCCAGTTGCGAGCACTGCTGTGATTCCGACGCTAGCGGCTGCTGCCAATCCGCCGGCTACGAGCCCGATTGCACAACCCGTGGTGATGAATCTGCCTCCGGGCAAGAGTACTCATCAGTGCGTTCTGTGCACGTTGTCGAGCACTGGTCCAGTCATGATGTTTCTGCAGGACAGCATCTTCAGAAACATGAACTACGATCACGCTTCGACCCTCGAGCGCGAGGCGGAGATCAATACCAGTGGCATGCCAAAAGATGATGCTCCGGATCCGCGCGACGTGTATATCGCGATCGAAAAGGTAGGCATGCTGCAAAACACGCCCGGCGCAGATGAAGGAATCTTCCTGATTAACCGCATCACGAGCGCAATGCGAAGAGGCGGTCCGCTTGCCGACAAACTGAAGCGGGTGCTCGAGATTCTCAAAAACATCGGCCAGGAAACCAAGGATCCGAAACAACGTCTGGAGATTCTTGTCACCATATTGAACGATGCCGGATTGACTGACGACGAGTTGGACCAGGTGTTTCCAACGTTCCGTGTGCACGTGTATCACGACACCGGCGAACGACTAAAAGAAAACGGTGAAGAGAAACCCGTGTTGCGTGCTCAAACATCTTTCGGGCTCTACATGTATCACGAAGGCGCTCTGGAAGGATGGCAAACGAGCATACAAGGCGCGACACGAATTTCTGAAAACGTTTACCAGATGCCAGTGCCAAAGGACGGCTCAGGCAAGATCAACGTAATCGTGCAAGCGGTCGAAAAAGGTCAGGATCGCATCCCGGAAGATCCGATCAAGCCGCCTAAAGGCATCGGAGAAACCGAACCACGACCTGACGACAGGAAGGGTTGTTTGCTGGCCCTTTGGAAGTTGTTAGGTCTGAAATAAGGCGTGGTAAATGCTTGGTACGCTCAACAGTTCCACGATCCTGAGGCTGCGGGTCTTCGATCGAGAGGGCAGCGATCTTGACCCGCTCGCCTTGCGTGGACGTTTGGAAAGCGTGTTGAGCGACGTTTCATTTGAGCCGCGTCTCCCGCCGTCCGCCATTCTCTTCATTCGCAAACTCAACGATCCATTGCCGGGATCGATCCAACTCGACAGTCCACACGCGCGAGCGCCACACGCGTGGCGGCACGCGTTTCAGAGAAGATTCGATCAGCTTGTGTCGAGTGCGGCGCGTCCGGCGCATGGGTTTGTTGCTGATAGTGCGGAGTCAGTCGTTTTTTATGACTATGCGGAGTTGTTGGCGTGTTTGACGGCGGATTGGTGTAGTGGTTCTTTGATGACGCGCTGGTGGTGGCAGGCGTTGATTAAGCGTGGGGATTTTTCGTGGCTTGTCAGGCAATTCTGGCGCGAGAAGACCGAGTATGTGCCGGCGGCGCTCGAGCATGTGGTTAGGAAAGGTGTGCTGGTCGAGTTTGTGAGCCGGTTAAGTGATGTTGAGGCACGCGAGATCCTGCAGCGCGTCGTGCAGACGTTTTCGTTAACGCGGATTTTACGGATTGAAAACGCGGATTTTTTCTCTGTTGATGTGGCGCCACTATTAATTGAGAAAACACACGTCCAGACACTAATGCCGTGGAGAGACGTGGTCCCTGAGAGCAACACGCCACAGTTGCGCCCGGTGCAGCAGCTCTTCGTCGGGATCGTGCTAATGGTCCATCGCGCGCCGTCGCGTGTGCGATCGGTGAGCTTTGCGCGCGAAGTCGAGCGCTGGGTCCAAGACCAGAACGTTGAAGCTCCGCGCACCCAAACAATCATCACCGAAGAAATACCTGAACCTGAATTCTTCAAGCCCCTCGAAACCCAAGCCCCGATCCGCGTAAATCCGATTCCAAGCCCTCCCATGATCCCACAGCCCGCCTCGCCACCAGAGGGATCCGTAAAATCCGTGTTCCAAAGATCAGAACCGATCAAAATCGCCAATGCAGTCTTCCACTACGAAGAACCTGCTACAACACACGAGGTCGTGACTGTCACTCAAGTCGAAGAAACAGCACCTCCGGAACCAATCACAACAGCGCCCGCTATTGAACCTGAGCCACTCGATCCCGCCACAATCGAAACAAACTTAGGCGGTCTCTTCTACCTGATCAATCTCGCGATATTCCTCGAAATATACAGCGACTTCACCAGCCCCGTTGAACAGTTCCACGACGATCTGAGCATCTGGGACTTCGTAACAATTGTGGGTAAAGAACTCGATCAAGAAACCGACGATCCGATCTGGGAGCTACTCAAGAATCTCGCCGATCGAGAAGACGAATTAATCACACCACCCTGGTTAACCGATCTACTCCCGCACATCCGCGCACGATTACACCTCGCCCTCGGCATCGATGACGATCTCGCCGAAATCCTCCTCCATCACGAGGCGAAGATAACCATCACCCCGACACACGCGCACGTCTTCTTCTCTCTCGCCGATCACCCGATCGAAATCCGCCTCTCAGGTCTGGACCGCAATCCCGGCTGGGTTCCCGCCGCCGGCAGATTCATCGCTTTTCACTATGACTAAAAAGACGCGAAAAAATCTATTCGACGGTTTGCAACCGACTCCGGCCGAGCACTTCAAGCTGTACTTCTATGGAGCCGTCCTTAGCCTCTTCCATCACGTGGTCCAGGTGTATGGCTCGAGTGAATCAGCCTTCAAGGAATTCCCTTTTCTCATCGGCTACAACAACGAGCTCGCCGACAGCGGCCTCTCCGGAGTCCACTCGACTGAAGCCGTTTCGTGGTGGCTCGAATCGCTGCAAGCATGGGAAGAAAAAGCAACCGGGCATCTGTCGTTACGGTCACTATGCAAAGCCGCCGGGTTGGACCACTCCGCGCTCATTCTGCTCACGACAGTCGGTTTGATCGAAGAGGATCTGCGCTTCGGTCTGGTGTTTGAAACCATGCAGGGCTCGCCCGGCCAGCATCGCGCGACGCCGAGTTTGCTCAACACGTGGGGACGCGACGAAGCACACTGGCGCGACGCACGCACGAATCTGCGACAGATGCGCGAAATGGGACTCGTGCGTGTTGTTAATCCGGAGTCGCCGCGGCTTGAATGGGCGCTGGAAGTGCCGAGTGCGTTGTGGGATGCGTTGCGTGGCGAGCAAAACGAGATTCCCGGACCCGGCATGCGCTATCGCCAACCGGCTGAGCTTGCGCGCATGGACGATCTGATTCTGCCGCCGGACGTGCATGAAAAAGTGCGCGCGATTCCCGGGCTATTCCGCGCGGGCGAAGCACAGACGCTCATCGTGCGTGGCGCTTATCGAAACGGGCGGCGCACGATCTTCAGTGCGATCGCACGCGAGCTCAACCTCGGGCTGCTCGAGATCAAAGGCATCACTGGACCACACGACGAGCGACTTCGCGTCGCTGGCCCACTTGCCACCGCGCTCAATGCGCTGCCCGTGATCGTCATCGATCTCGAGCCCCGCGAAAGCATCGAGATCCCGCGTCTATCCGCGTGCGACTCGCCTAGTGGCATCGTCATCGGCAAACAAGGCGGCGTGAGTGGCGAAGGTGCGGAACGCGCGCTCGTGCTCAGTCTCGACATGCCCGATCCCGGCATGCGCAAGCAACACTGGCAGCGCGCTTGTCACGAAAGCAAACTTCGCGACGTAGACACTGTCAGCGAGCGCTTTCGTATCACATCCGGAAACATTCATCGCGTCGCTCGGCTTGCAGAGTCTTATGCAGCACTTGCAAGACGTACCGAGATCACACTCGCCGACGCACAACGCGCGACACGCTCGTTGAATCGTCAAATACTCGACGCACTCGCGATCCGGCTGTCTGCATCAGGCGACTGGAGCCAGCTTGCTGTTGGTGGAGAGACGCGGCGTGAGCTGGAAAACCTCGTCAGTCGTTGTCGTCATCGCGAGCATTTGCCATCACAAGCCGACGCGGGTGTGCGCGCGCTTTTCAGTGGTCCAAGCGGTACTGGCAAAACTCTCGCCGCACGACTACTCGCTTCCACTCTGCAAATGGACGTATATCGTCTTGACCTCTCCAGCGTTGTCAATAAGTACATCGGCGAAACAGAAAAGAATCTAAACCTGATCCTCTCGCGTGCTGAAGAGCTCGACGTCATTCTTTTGCTCGACGAAGGCGACTCGCTGTTGACGCAACGCACCGGCGTCCAAAGCTCAAACGATCGTTACGCTAATCTCGAGACAAACTTCCTGCTGCAACGGCTCGAATCGTTTGAAGGCATTCTCGTCGTCACGACGAACGCGAGCGAGCGGATCGACAACGCGTTCCAGCGCCGCATGGACGTCGTGATCTCGTTTTCGCCTCCGTCGCCGCCGGAACGTTGGGCCATCTGGCAGCTCCACTTACCACCCGATCATGCAGTTGACTACTCGTTATTGGAAGAAGTCGCAGGACGTTGCGTGCTCTCCGGTGGCCAGATCAAGAACGCCGCGCTGCACGCATCGCTGCTCGCACTGGAAGACGGCGGCATCGTCACATCAGCAATGATCGGCGACGCAATCGAGCGCGAATATCGAAAGGCGGGCGGCGTCTGCCCCCTGCGGAGGAACTGATCTCTGCGTAGCCTCTGCGTCCTCTGCGTCTCTGCGGTAAACACGCCACTAAACCACAGAGACGCAGAGGACGCAGAGGTTACGCAGAGGAGGGCACATCTATTTCAGCAAACATTCGCACAACGAAACCAGCACCGAGCGCGCCGCCTCCAACACGGCCGGCGACTTCCGCGCGCACGTCGGCGCCGGCCACGTCTGTCGCGCCGCCGGCCGTGCGGCTCCCTCAGATTCTCGGCAAGGGTCTCTTCCAAACTCACGACGGCAAGATCATCGAGCTGCCGAAAGACATGACCGCCGAAGAAGCCGCGCGGCTCGAAGCTGAAGCACTCGCCGCCCAGAAGAAGATCGGCAAAGGACCACCGCCGCAACCCGTCCCGGACGTAAAGAAGCTCGACAAAAAAGAAGACAAAAAAACGCAGCTTAAAGCCCTGCCGAAGAAGAAACCGCCCCCAGGTAAAGGCAAACGCGCGCGTGGCAAGGGTGCAGCAGCGATGATGAAAGCTGCCGGCACGAGCAAAGTCGCGCAATATCTCGTCTCGAAAGCCGCGCCCGTCGTCAACAAAGGCTTCACGAAGTTAGATCAACTCCGAGCAAATCAGCAGACGCATGACAGCGCCGACGAGAAACGCGCGCAGTCAGAACAAGCACAAGTGATTCCTGACAGCGAAGGACAGTCGAAGAGCAACACGGGCCAGGTCAACGTTGTCAGCGATCGTCCGGCGCCGAAAGTCGATCCAAACAAAGGCAAACAAACGCTTCAGCAAACCCTGCGAGAGAACGTTCCGAAGTCGATTGAAGACGTCGACAACTTCAAGCGCGACAAGAAAGCACAACACACCGGCGCCGAAGTGTTAAAGGTCGTCCAAACAGACAAGAGCGCGGTCGTCTCGACATTTCAGGACATGGGCACCACACCGGCGCCCGCGCCGCGCGAGTTTGAACCCGAACCGTTGCCGCCACCCGAAGCCGCGCCTGGAACCGCCGCCCTCACGCTCGGCAAAGACGGCATCGCGCCGCTGCAAAAAGAGCACACCGATCTCTCAAACTTCACCAAAGAAGCCGACAGCAAGCTGAAAGAAGAAGGCGTCACGCAAGAACAGCTCGACATGGTCGACAGCGGTGATCTCGCGAATGCGAACAAAGAAAAGAAAGGGATGGAGAAGTCTGCGATAACCGAGCCGGTTGCAGTGCAGCAGTTTGCGCAGCAGGAAAACAAGAAAGTCGAGAACAATCTCAAACAGGAAGAGACGAAGAAGCGCTCGGAGATGAACTCCAAGCGCAAGGCTGGTCTCGGCGTGACCGGTCAGAAACAGAAAAACGCGAAGAGCTCGCTCGAAAAGAAACGCGAAGAAGTCGCCACGAAGATTAACGGCATCTACACCGCCGCGCAGGACAAAGTTAAGAAGAAGCTCGCCGATCTCGAAACGGCGGCGATGAAGCGTTTCGACGACGGGAACAACAAAGCAACGAAAGATTTCGAAGACACGGTCAACAGCGAGCTCGACGCTTTCAAAGCAGATCGCTACTCGGGCTGGTTTGGTTGGGCCAGAAAAGCCAAAGACTGGCTACTCGGCATGGATGACTTGCCGGGCGTGAAAGCCATCTTCGATCGCAATCGCGAGAAGTTTGTCACCACCATCAACAAGCTCGTCGAAGACATCACGGCCGACAACAAGAAGGTGATCCAGGAGTGCAAAGACGATCTACAAAAAGCGCGCACCGAGATCAAAGACTACGTCGACAAGCTTGGTCCAAGTCTCAAGGACATCGGCAAGAAAGCCGCCGAGGAGATGAACTCGAAGCTCGATGAGATGGACAAGTTCATCGCGAAGAAAGAAGAGGATCTACAAAACCAGCTCAAAGACAAGCAGACCGCCGCGATCAAAGCCATCGACGAAAAGATCGAGAAGATGAAAGAAGCGATGGCGGGCGCGCTTGCGAAACTCGGCAAGCTGCTGTTGTGGGCGGCGAAGAAGTTCTTCACGTGGGCGCTCGAGAAGTTTGGGTTCTCGCTGGGAGACATTGAAAGCATCATCAGCAAGGGCGCGGCGGTGTTGAAAGCGATCTTCACGAAGCCGATTCAGTTTGTGAAGAACCTGATGAGCGCCGCCATCAGCGGTTTCAAAAACTTCGGCAAAAATTTTCTCAAACACCTCCAGGATGCCGTCTTTGATTGGCTCACCGGATCGATCGAAGGGTTCCAACTGCCCACAACGTGGGACTTCAAAGGCATCATCAACATTGCGCTTCAGCTAATCGGTATCTCTTATGCAAACATCCGCCGTCACATGGTGTCGGTGATGACTGAACCCGTCGTCGTTGGTCTCGAAAAGAGTTTCACGCTCGTGAAGACGCTGATCACAGAAGGTCCGCTCGCCGCGTGGGAACAGTTGAAAGACATGGCGACTGACATCAAGGACGCATTCATTCAGGCAGTCAAAGAGTTTATCGCGCAGAAGATCATCGAGCAGGCAATCCAATGGATCGTAGGCATCTTCGTTCCCGGCGCGGGAATTATTAAAGCCATCATCGGCATCTACGACACGATCGTGTTCTTCATCAAGAAAGCGAAAGACATCATCAAGATGGTCGGCAACTTTCTCGGATCGGTCAGCGAGATTGCCGCGGGCAACATTGGCGCTGCGGCTGAAGCGATGGAGCAAGGTCTTGCGCGTGGCCTTTTGCTGGTAGTGAATTTTCTCGCTGCACTGCTTCGTCTCGGCGGCGTGACCGCGAAGATTCGCGCCGCGCTACAGAAGATTCGCGCGAAGGTAGACGACGTGCTGTTGAAAGTCGCGAAGTGGATTGCGACGAAGGCGAAGGCGATCATCAACAAGGTTGTTGGCGCGGTCAAAGGCGCGGTTGGATCAGTGACTCAATGGTGGAAGCGCCGCAAAAAATTCAAAGCTGGCGATGGCCAAACACACTCGCTCGTGTTTCATGGTGAGGGACGCGCCGCGCGTCTGTGGGTCGAAAGCGATCCGACGCCGTTTGAAACGTTCATCAAGGATGTGAAGGCTGATGCGAGTCCGCAGAAGGAAGCAAAAGCCCGGGCTCTCATCACAGCGAAAGAGATGGACGAGTTACGCAATAAAGCGTCAGTCACTGATGGCACGCTGAGCGATCCCGATACGCTGAAGTTGCAGGCGTTGTGGGACAAGCTCGCGGACGACGTGGCGATTCTCTTTGCCGGCGGAGCCCCGAAAGAGCCGAAATACGGTGTGCCTACAAGCCCGGCGGGTTGGGGTTCGGGAATGCTGATCTTGAATCTGAAGAACCCGCCACACGGTTCCCGGCCAAGCGTATCGAATCAACATTTTATAGACCTCAACATTCGGCGTTACGGAAATGTCACTTCAACCAGCACGGATAGTTATTACATCCTCGGTCATCTGCTAAACGAGACTTTGAGTGGTCCTGGAAATAAGTGGCCCAATATTACTCCGCTGTCTCGAAAAGGAAACGCGCAACATGTAACGCAAGTCGAAACGGATGTTAAAGCCCAGGCCAAGTCGAAGATTGTCCGCTACGAAGTGCAGGCGCGATATGGTCGAGCTGCCAGCGCGCTGCTGGGCCAAATCCCTGCTAACACCACGGACGCCGGATTAATGAACAAGCGCAAGGTGCTGCTCGCAGAGCAATACGTTCCCAGCACTTTGCTATGCCGGGCCTACACCACCGACGCTAGTGGGAAACCGGTCGGCGGGTTCAACCTGACGAAAGAAGTTCTGAACCTGGTCGACAGTAGCTCTCTCGACGACTACAACGTGCCCGGTCAGGCAGTGCAACGGCTCACGAAGCTGGCAATTAACGATGCGATCAAGAAAGCGCACGCGGGTGAAAAGAAATATACAGAGGCGTTGATGCTATTACCCGGCATTGGACCAACCCGAATAGTTGACCTAATCAACGGTGGGAAAGCGTGGGGCAAATGGGAAGACCTTTGGAAGGGTGTTAACGGTGTGACCAAGGAAACAACGGACGAGTGGCGCACTGCTGGCATTCCGGGCGGAGTGAGCGTGGTTCTTAACGGTACCACTGAATGGGTGTGACGACGGCTACAACTAAAGCAGCGAGTCCGGTTCAGGTTCCAACTGCGCCACAGACGAAGAATGTCTCCCGCAGCGGCGCAACGGCGCAACGGAAGAGACAGGGTTTTCTCCGCGCCGTTGCGCCGCTGCGGGAGAATCCTTCTACACGTGTCAGCGTCACCTTAAATAAATCTCAACCACGGAATGCCATTATCCAGACTGTTCAGCCGCAGGCTGACGTTGCGCCGCCAACAATCACACTGGGGCGTCCGGCAAGTCAGGTTATTAAGGATCAAACACTCAAGAAACTCCAATCAAGCACGATCACGAGCACCGGTGCGCCGTTGCCCGTCGCGGTTAAGAGTCCGCTGACGCATAGCTTCTCTGTCGACCTCACGCCGATTCGCGTCCACACCGACGCGCGCGCGCAACTCACCGTCAGGAGTTTCAATACGCGCGCGTTTGCTTACGGACACAACATCTTTCTTGGACCAGGCGAGTCGCCGAGCGATCTGCGACTGATGGCGCACGAAGTCGCGCACGTGGTCCAACAAAGCCGCGGCGCAGTAATTCAAAACTTCACTACCGGTCGCGGCGATGCGCTCGAACACGAAGCCGAACGCGCTTCAGCCGCAGCCGTGCGCGGCCAGAAGTTCAACGTGCAACAGCGCACTTCGCCACGTCCGCAGGGTCTGCTCGGTATCGATATCAGCATACCCGATCCGCTTGACTGGCTCGCCGGCAAAGCCAACATGATTCCGGGCTTCCGCATGTTGACGATCATCCTCGGGGTGAACCCGATCAACATGAGCCCGGTCGAACGCAGCGCCGCCAACATCTTGCGCGCGCTGATCGAGATCATGCCCGGCGGCGGACTGATCACACAGGCGCTCGACAACAATGGCGTCTTCGAGAAAGCAGGCGCTTTTGTCGAAGAACAGATCAACGCGCTCGGCCTCACGGGCTCCATGATCAAATCAGCGGTTACTGAATTCATAAGCAGCCTCAGTCTGCCGGGCGATCTGCTCAATCCGGGAGCCGCATGGGCACGTGCCGAACGAATCTTCACTGCGCCAATAGATCAAATTAAGTCGACCGCGATTAACCTCGTCACCGGCATCATCGAGATCGTCAAAGACGCGATCCTCAAACCCATCGCGAAGCTTGCTGAAGGCACGGAAGGTTACAACCTGCTGAAAGGCGTGCTCGGTAAGGATCCGATCACGGGCGATCCGGTCGATCGCAGCGCCGAAACATTACTTGGACCACTACTCAGGATGATCGGTCTCGGTGATGTTTGGCAGAAGATGCAGGAGTCGAAAGCGATTCCGCGCGCGTGGGCCTGGTTCCAGACCACGCTCTCGCAACTCATCGGTTTCGTCAGCGAGATCCCGACGCTGTTCCTGTCGGCGTTCAAGGCGCTCACGCTCGAAGACATCATCCTCGTTCCGAAAGCCTTCGCGAAACTCGCGGCAGTGTTCGGCGGCTTCATGGGCAAGTTTGTGAGCTGGGGCGTCGACGCGATGTTCAAGCTGCTGGAGATCGTGTTCGACGTCGTGAGCCCCGGCGCGCTTGGTTATGTGAAGCAGACTGGCTCCGCATTGAAGAGCATCTTCCAGAACCCGTTGCCGTTTGTCGGAAATCTCGTGAAAGCAGCCAAGCTCGGCTTCATGAACTTCGGCTCAAACTTCCTCACGCACCTGAAGAAGGGATTGATCGACTGGCTCACCGGATCGCTGCAAGGCGTTTACATTCCGAAGGCTTTGACGCTGCCTGAGTTTGGCAAGCTGGCGTTGAGCGTGCTCGGCATCACGTGGGCACAGATTCGCGCGAAGATCGTGAAGGCACTCGGGCCGAACGGCGAGATGATAATGCAGGGTCTCGAGACTGCCTTCGACATCGTCAAGGCGCTCGTGACCGGTGGTCCAGCGGCGGCCTGGGAAGTTATCAAAGACAAGCTCACGGGCCTGAAGGACATGATCGTCAGTGGCATCACATCGTTTGTTGTCGAAACAGTGGTGACCAAAGCGATACCGAAGCTGATCGCGATGTTCATTCCCGGCGCGGGCTTCATCTCAGCGATCATCTCGATCTACGACACGGTCATGGTCTTCGTTAATAAGATCTCGAAGATCATTCAGGTCGTCACTGCGTTCATCAACTCGATCGTCGCGATTGCGTCGGGCAATATCGGCGCTGCTGCCAGCAAAGTCGAGAGCATTCTCGGCGGATTGCTGTCGCTCGCGATCAGTTTCCTCGCCGGCTTTGTCGGACTTGGCAAAGTCACTGACAAGCTCATGGGCGTCGTGAACAAGGTTCGCGGCATTGTCGACAAAGCACTCGACACCGCGATCAACTTCATTATCGGAAAAGCGAAGGCCCTGTTTGCGAAGCTGTTTAGCAGGAAGAAGGGCGAAGAGGATCCCGAAGTACGACTCAAGAAGGCCGTTGCCGACATTAAACCCGGTGTCGAAGCGATGCTCGCAAAAGGCAGCAAGGGCCTCATATTCAAGGCCAAGCTACTAGGCTGGAAACTCAAACACCGGCTCACGTCACTCGAGATCGAGGGTGGCGACCTCATCGCTACCATCAATCCGAGAACTCCTATCACCCGCATCCTCAAGGGTGAAGCCGGTGTCATTCGCGTTGAGACTCACGCCGCCTGCATCGCGGTGGCGAGTTTGCCGGAAGTTATCAAGGTTGCCCAGGATATTGTGAAGCAGAAAAAAGGCGGCCGCGGTACGATGGAAAAACCGATTCTGGTGGATCCACGTGGCGGATTGCTAGGTGCAGCAGTCGCTCAACAACAAGGCTTGGCTACGCAGCCGTTCGAAAGAACAGTGTTTCAGATACCAGGGGCAGCGACGCCGATCACGACTATGCAGACGTTCTCACCATCGCCGTCGCACACTATTGTAGGACCAAGGAGTTCGCCCGATCCGGTCGGCAAATACAAGGATTATCAAGCGCACCTCGCGGCCCGTGGACTTACTGATCTTGACGCGCGTGTTGCCGTATCGCTGCTCATGGCCGGACAACCGCTTCCGGATAATCTGAAGAAACATGAGGGATTCCTCGCGGGACTGACGTTCCTGCTTGGCTCAACGGAAGTTGCCCGTATTCCGGCTCAGGCCGCTGCGCTGCCGACCGCAGTCAAGCAGCCTTCAGAGGCCGGATTGCCACACATCACACCCGCGGGTCCAGTAGGCGCCGTGCGCGGAAACGTTCAAGCTGACGTACAAGCGGGTGTGCCCGGTGCGACTCCACCATCTACAGCAGCAGATCCAGAAGTAGTTAAGACCGTTATCAATACTCAGATCGCCCGAACGGAAAATAAGGTCGTCGCTGAGCTGGAGCAGGGTCAACTTGTCTTCTCATCACCGGCTGCGATGAAGAATTACCTCAAGACAGAATTACAAGGGAAGTGTAAGGACGACGTGATCAAAGGGTTCCGCGTAGGTCAATAGCTAACAGGGAGGGACACGTGGCAACGATCAGAATGCTTATCAAAAGTAATGTTACGCGCGGTGAGGTTGAGTACATGGCGCTGGACCTCGACTGGCAGCTCTACACGCGACAGGAACCTGATCCGACGGGACATTATGTTGTTTGGGTTGACGGCGAGGGTGACGACCAGTCGGTCATCATCTACACCGAAGACGAGTTGGCGGAGCTTCGTTATATCAGTGTCGAGGGCACCAATGCACAAGCTGTCGCCGAACAGATCAAAACAACAGTTGGCGTCCATTCGCGCGAAGAGTTGGAAGAGGGGGTCGCACGCGCAACTGAACCTGAGGAATTGATGCCGGCGCTCAGAAAACTGGGCGCGAGTCTGTCGAAGACTTTCGAGCAGTGGGCGTTCGATGCATTGGTTAAGGGATTGGCCCATCCCGATCCGCGTGTTCGTTTGGCGACGCTCGCGGCGATCGGGTTTCCAGCGTGGCCGGCATTTCTCGAACCAGTGGCAAAGCTCCAGGAGACAGATGGCGACGTCAGAGTCTTGCGACGAGCCGCACGTCTTTACGGTTTGTTACTAAAAGCGGCTGGAAAAACTGAATGAACTCTTCTCTGTGCAACCTCTGTGTTCTCTGTGTCTCTGCGGTGAACTTAACCACAGAGACACAGAGAACACTGAGGTTGCAGAGAAATCCTAAAGAAAATGACTGTGTGAACGATCATGTATCTCGACTCAGTAAAACTATTGGGAACGCAGGTTGGCTATGGTGATGTCGGCATGAATGGAAGCCTCGGTTATGAAGGGCGCCAGGTGCGAGTGGGAAAGCAGCACTACAACCACGCGTTCAGCACGCACCCGCCTGCGCGATTACGTTTTCATATCGAACGACGCTTTGCGAGTTTCACTTGCCAGGTCGCGTTGAATGACGACGTGCCGGCCGGTTGGTCGCATGCTGATTTTTCCGTCGTTGCTGATGGCCGCGAAGTCGCTAACGAACCGTACGTGCAAGCCGGCGAGCCGCCGCGTCAGCTCGTTGCTGATATTAGCGGCACTGAGTATCTCGAGCTCGTTGTGCGCACCAGTCGTTGGGAACATTCGCATGCCGTGTGGCTCGACCCGCAGGTTGACGAATCACACGCGCCGATCGCGCATCTTTTCGATAGCTTGAATCGGGCCGAGCTGATCGTTCCGGAGCGTTTGCCACGCACTGAACGCTGCATCGCCACAGTAGTCTCACCCGGTTTTGAACACCTGCTCGACGACATGCTTGGGTCGCTTTACGCCAACGGCTGCGTCAACGATGCGCTCGTAGTCGTCTTCGTGCTGAACGGAAACGACGCGTGCAATCGGGTGATCGCGAAGTACAAAGCGACTCCAGTCCGCTGCCAGTCGCGCGCGGGCCTGAATCCGATGAGCAAGGCGGTGATGTACTCGGCAGCGCGCGTCGTCGATGCGAAGCATTACCTGTGTCTCGACGCTGACATGGTTGTGCTTGGCGATCTGCGCCCTATCTTCGCAACGCTCGAAGCGCTTCCCGAGGGACGAATACTCGCCTGTCGCGAGGGCAACACTCAATACGCAAATCACCTTGGCGCCGCGATCGATTCGATCTACGGCGGCGGCGAAGCGGACTTGCGCCAGCTCGAAGTCACACCGGAAGAGCAATCGTATTCACTCGTGGTTAACGATGGTCTGTATGCCGGCGATCAAACCGCGCTACGCGCGCTCGATGGAGCGATACGCGCGATGCCGCAGGCGTGTGCGTGGGTTGACGGGCACAGTCGTGTGAAGTGGCGCAACCAGTTCATCTTCAATCTCGCGCTTGCGCGGTTGCAGTGTGGTGTCGAGCTCGATTCGATTTACAACGTGCAGCTTCAGGCGCAGGACATTCATTTCTACGAGCAGGGATCGAGGTTGCGCGCGACGTGGCGTGGACGCGAGCCGCGTGTGCTTCATTTCAATGGCGGCGCGAAACGAAAGTATCCGCAGTGGCAGGGGAAGTTTTCTTCGATTGCGGATCCTTTGGCAGGCCAGATGGGCGGTGACAGTTACAGTGTGTTTGTCGAAGCACTGCGCGCGTGGGTTGGGCGTCATGGAGTCAAAGCGCTCGCGTGGTCCTTTTATGGTTTGACGAACGGCCAGAACGCTGCCGTGCGAGATCCGTCCGTATTGCCGCTGCTGGCGACGTTGCATTACGTGATTCGCGCGAATGGTTGCGTGCGCGTGCTTGAGACTGGGACGGCGCGCGGCATCTCGGCGGCTTGTCTCGCTTCCGCTGTTGCGCATCGCGACGGCGGGCGCGTCGTCACGCTCGATCCGTTTCTGTTTGACGGACGCGAAGAGCTATGGACCATGTTGCCCGAGAGTTTTCGAAGCTGCATTGAAGCGCGGCGTGTCGGTTCACTCGAGGGCATGAAGGCAGCGTTGGATGCTGGTGAAGTGTATGAGGCGGTGCTTTTGGATTCGGTTCACGAAGCTGAATTCGTGTGGGCGGAATTTCAACTCGCGGCTGAGCTGGTTTGTCCTGGTGGTTTGATCTTGATCCACGATGCGACGTACGCGCTCGGCACAGTGCCCGAGACGTTAGCGCGGATTGAGGCGGCTGGCTACAACGTCGTGAAACTTTGGGCGGCGGAGGGGGGCACTGCCGAGGACGATCATCTTGGTCTTGCAGTGATCGAGAATCGTCGACGTGCCGCGCCCGTGGTTATTTATCCACAGATTACCCAAATTGATTTCCAGGAATCTGCGTAATCTGTGGATTGATCAAATTCTATTATGAACACGATCTCCATTGGCATTTACGTTGATGGGCAGCTTGAACGGTTGCGGTGGACGCTTGCCAGCCTTCACGCAAACACGTCGTCCGATGTTGAGATCCTGGTACTGCTCGACGGAGTTGTGCTCAATGAAAGCGCCGGGCGCACGCTGCCGGCATGGAATCGCGTGAAAGTATCAGCAACTTCAGACGCGCGTGGCGCTGCGGCATGTTTCAATCGTCTCGCTTCGCAAACTGATACTGACGTGTTGGTGCTGCTCGAGTCAGGCGTGACAGTCGCGCCTGGCTGGCTCGATCGCCTCATCGCAGCGCTCGCTTCCGATCCACGCAACGGCCTTGCTGGTCCATCGACAAACAACTCGTGGAACGAGCAATCTGCATTTCCACGCTGCTCCGGCAACACCGCACTGATTGCTGCAACTGCAAACGAAGCCGCACGACAGTTTGGCAGTGAAGCTCGCACACTCGCCCCGCTCTACAGTCTCAGCGACTTTTGTTATGCCGTGCGACGTGAGGTGGTCGAGGCCGTCGGCGCTGCTGATGAGAGTTATGCGCTTGGTCCATGTTGGGAGATGGACTACAACATTCGCGCGGCACGAGCAGGCTGGCGCGGCGTGTGGGCCTGCGGCGCTTTTGTATATCGTCCGGCGTTCAGCGCGCGACGCCGGTTTGAGGAAAGCCGCCGTTTCGAAACGAGCAAACGGCGTTACCAGGACAAGTTTTGCGGTGCTCGTTTGCGTGGGCAGAAAACCGACTACCGTGAGCATTGTCGTGGTGATGCATGCCCGAATTTCGCGCCCGCGGACTTGATCGAAATCAAACGTGCATTGCCAGTAATGACTGTGGCTCCAACCTCGATAATCGACGGTTCGGAACCGCTCGTCACCTGCATCATGCCGACGCACAACCGGCGCAGCTTTGTCCCGCAGGCGATTCGTTGTTTCCTCCGCCAGGATTATTCAAACGTCGAGCTGCTCGTCGTTGATGACGGCACGGAGCCGGTCGGCGATCTGGTGCCAACGAATGATCGCATTCGCTACGTGCGTTTCGATCAGAAGCTCACGATCGGAGCCAAACGCAATCTCGCGTGTGAAAAAGCGCGCGGCGAGTTCATCGTGCATTGGGACGATGATGATTGGTACCCGTCGTGGCGCGTGCGCGCGCAGGTGCGGGCGATGCTTGAGCGCAACGCGGATATGTGTGGCAGCAGTCGCGTCGCGTACTTCGATCCGGCGCGCGATCAGGCGTGGGAGTATTGTTATCCGACTTCGAAAGGACCATGGGTCGCCGGCAACACGCTCGCGTATCGCAAGAGTTTTTGGAGTAGTCACAAGTTTCCCGACATTCAGGTCGGCGAAGACTCGCGCTTTGTCTGGTCCAGTAAAGGACGCGCGGTGGTGGATCTCGCCGATCCGGGATTGTGTGTGGCGACTGTCCATTCAAACAACACGAGTCGAAAGAACGTGAACGCGGTTTACTGGCATGCACAGCCGCACCACTACATCGAGTCGCTGATCGGCGACGATGTTTACTTCTATCGCGCTGCGGAAACATCGTGGCCGCTCGTGTCGTGCATTATGCCGACGTACGAGCGGCGCCGTTATGTGCCGCAGGCGTTGCAATCGTTTCTGCAGCAGGACTATCCGAATCGTGAGCTGATCATCATTGATGATGGTAAAGATGCGATTCGCGATCTGGTTGAGGGGCGATCGAACGTCCGGTATTTCCACGTTGCGCGCACGACGATCGGTGCGAAGCGCAACCTTGCGTGTAAACATGCGACGGGCGAGATCGTCGCGCATTGGGATGATGACGACTGGTACTCACCTGATCGATTGCGTTACCAGGTGATGCCGATCATTGGGGGCAAAGCTGATTTGACGGGGCTTGAGAATGCGTTCGTGCTCGAGCTACCACATGGCGAGTTTTGGACCACCGAGCCGGCCCTGCACCAGCGTTTATTCGTCGGCAATGTTCACGGTGGGACGCTCGTTTATCGCAAAGAGCTTTGGACACAAGGGCTGCGATATCCGGAAGTCAATCTTGCGGAAGATGCGGGGCTGCTGGTTCGTGCGACGCGCAAGGGGAAGAGATTAGTGCGTCTGTCGAATCCCGGCGTGTTTGTTTATGTGAGACACGGGCGAAATGCGTGGCAGCAGTTCGCGCCCGGCACGTTCATCGATCCGAAAGGCTGGCAACGCATCTCGCCGCCGATGGATTTTCCGGCGGATGTGCTTGAGTTCTACAAGCAGGCGAGTGCCGGGAGATAGTCTTACTCGCTTCGCAACGCCACGATTGGATCGACGCGTGTTGCGCGACGCGCCGGGATCAGACACGCCAGCAACGCTACAACCAACAACACGATTGACACGCCCATGAACGTGAGCGGATCCGTGGGCGACACACCATAAAGCAACCCAACCATCACGCGCGACAACGCGACCACGCCAACTAAACCAAGCGCGAGACCGATCAGCGTCATCGTCATTCCCTGTCGCACAACCATTCGTAGCACGTCCGTGCGTTTCGCGCCGAGGGCCATGCGAATCCCGATCTCCTGTGTGCGCCAGCTAACCGAATAACTCATCACGCCATATAGACCAACCGCCGCGAGCACGAGGGCGACGCCCGCAAAAATGCCGAGCAGCATCATGTTGAATTTTCGTGGAGCGACTGACGTGCTCAACATCTGTTCGAGTGTTTGCGCGCGCCAGATGATCTGTCGCGGATTGAAAGCCTTCACTTCTGCACGCGCAGCCGGTGTCAGTTGCGACGCATCTTCGGTTGTCGATCGAATCACGAGGTTCAGGCGACGCTCCGGTTTCTGAACGTACGAGAAATACATCTCCGGCTGCACGTCAGTATCGAGTCCCTTTCGTCTGACATCGTCCACAACACCGACGATCTCGCGCGGCGTTTTGTTCGGGCCGTCAAGAATGATGCGTTTGCCGATCGCGTCTTCGTTTGGAAAGTAAACCTTCGTGAATGCTTTACTGACGACCATCACCGATGGCGACTTCGCGGTATCACTGTCAGTAAAAACGCGTCCACGCAAGAGAGCGATGTCCATTGTTCGAAAGTAATCGTTGCCGGCGACTGTGTAGTCAGCGACAGCTTCCTCACCTGGTTTGTATGGCTCGCGACCTTCGATTTGAAAACTCACCTCGATGTCGTTTTCACTTAACGGCACATTGCTCACCACTGAAACATCGCGCACGCCGGGAACCGTCTTCATTCGCGCGATCAGTTGTTGAAATGCGGCTACACGCTCCTCCGTTGTTTTGTACTGTTCTCTGCTCAGCGGAATATCGAGCGCGAGCACGCCTTTCGGATTGAAGCCCGCGTCGGTTTGAAGTAAACGCCAGAAGCTGTTGATTAACAGTCCCGCGCCTGCGAGCAGCATCAACGACAACGCCACTTCAGACACGATCAACGCGCTGCGCATTCGGTTGCGGCCCGTGTACACGCCACGCCCGGTCTCTTTGAGCATGTTGCCCGGCGCGGGTTTGGACGCGTGCAGCGCGGGCGCGAGACCAAACACGATGCCGGTCAACGTCGCGAGTCCGAGCGTGAAGAAAAGCACATAACGATCGACACCAACGTCGCGTAGTCGCGGCACGTCGGCTGGTCCATAAGCCACGAGCAGATCAGTGCCCCACGTCGCGAGTAACAAACCGACAACACCGCCGGCTAATGCGAGTAGAACGCTTTCCATCAAAAGCTGGGCCGCGATGCGACGTCGACTCGCGCCGAGCGCCATGCGAATCGCGATCTCTTTCTGTCGAGAAACGGCTCGCGCGAGTAGCAAGTTGGCAACGTTTGCGCACGCGATCAGCAGGACGAGCCCGACGGCGCCGAGCATGATGAGGAGCGCCGTGCGATAGTCGCGCGTGACGTCTTCATGCATCGATACAGCGTTGAAGATGAGGTTTGTGTTTGAGACTGGTGACGACTGTTCGATTTGACGAGAGATGAGATCGAGATCCGCTTTTGCTTGCTCGACTGTTGTGCCGGGTTTGAGTCTGCCGATGACGGGTAGAAATCTGTTTGCGCGTTCCTCGCGGACTTCTTTCGTCATGAACGCGGCGGAGAAGAGTGGCTCCCAGTAGTCCTGGTTGTCATCGCTGATGGGAAACTCGAAGCCCGCCGGCATCACGCCAACGACTGTCGTCTTGCCGCCGAGATCGATCTCACGGCCGATGATGTTTGGATCACCGGCGTAACGTCGTTGCCAGAGTGCGTGACTGATCAGCACGACCGGAGCTGCCCCGGGCTTATCTTCGTCGGGAGTGAAGATGCGGCCGAGCTCCGGCTTGACGCCGAGGACGTTGAAATAGTCGGAACTAACCATCGCGCCGAGCAAACGTTCGGGCTCGTTGCCGTCGGTAGTGAATGTGCCTGAGCCTTGAAATGTGGCGACGTGTTCGAGTGTCGTCGAGGACTTCTGTACGTCGAGGAAGTCAGGCACTGAGAAAGTGCCACGCCCGTCGAGCGTCTGATTGCGCTGCTCACTCGCGATGTTGACGAGTTGTTTGGGCTGTGGGAACGGAAGCGGCTGCAGCAGGACGGTGTTGACTACGGAGAAGATCGCGGTGTTCGCCCCGATCCCGAGCCCGATAGCGATGATCGCCACCGCGGTCAGACTCGGTTTCTTCCACAACATCCGAGCGGAGTAGACGAGGTTCTTCCAAAGCACGTCCATAAATAATCCTTTGTCTGGCGAAAATGCGGACTGATCGCGTGTTCAGAATCAAGGATCGTGCCAGCTTTATTTGGCGGGAAATTGAATCAATCAGGCGTGAATCTGCTTCATCCGATTTCGCAAATGAGACTCGTCGATCCCATTTTCGATATGGAGCTGTAATCCTGAATTGAAGGAGGAATGTTTTGGTGGAGCCGAGGGGGATCGAACCCCTGACCTCATGACTGCCAGTCATGCGCTCTCCCAGCTGAGCTACGGCCCCAAATGCGTGAAGCGGCTGGTCGTAAGACTGATGCAGACTAGCCTAGCGTTTTGCGCTGAGTCAAGCAACGGCGTGATTGCATTTACTCTTGTGGCCGAATTGTGGCCATGAGAACTCAACATCGCCGCTCGAACAGCTTCGCGCTTATTTCGCTCAGTCGCCCCGACATACCGCTGAGTTGTTCGAACATTTCTGTGAACCCATAAGCGCTGCGATCGTGAAGTCGTCAAATCCCACCTCCCCTAACGTCGTTCCAAAGGTAGGCTGTAGATTTGTACCAAACCAAGCCCGCAGGGTCTTAGCCTCAGCAAGTCCCAACCTCCGCCGTTCTCGCGCTTCGCTCTTGTAGCGCAAACGCATTCCTAAGCACAATAACCGGGCGTAATATAGAAACTACCGCGACCTAGAGCGCGCTTGACGACAAGGAGATAACAGACTCATGAGCGACTCTTCCTTAGACGCCCATTACAAAATGGTTCTTAAGGGGTTCGTAGATGGCCGAGTAGTTCCTTTTCTTGGCGCCGGCGTCAATCTATGCGGCCGTCCGGAAGGCGTTGCTTCTCAGAAAGGCAAGTATCTGCCAAGCGGCAGCGAATTGGCGAAACTCCTGGCTGATGACTTCGGATATTTTTCAGAGGGGCAAGAGGTCGAATGCCCACACTGCCATGAGAATCATCGGATCACCTACCCACTAGATCTGCTGCGAGTCGCACAACACATTGCCGTGATGACTGGTTCTGGACCGCTCTATGACGAATTACGCAAACTCTTCGACGCCGACTATCCTCCTACAGCGCTGCAAACTTTCTTCGCAACCCTGCCCGCCGTCATGCGTGCCAAACAGCTTCCGCCGCGTTATCAATTGATTGTCACTACAAATTATGACGACGTGTTAGAGCAGTCGTTCGAGCAAGCGAATGAGCCGTACGATCTTGTCGCTTACATGGCTGATGGTGAGCATCGCGGAAAGTTTTGGCATTGGTCGCCCGATGGCACAAATAACATCGTCGACAAGCCGAACGAGTACAAGGAGGTGTCAACTGAAAAGCGTCCTGTGATTTTGAAGATTCATGGCGCAGTCGATCGGGCCACCGGTGAACGAGATAGCTACGTAATAACGGAAGACCATTACATCGATTTTCTCACCCGGACAGACATTTCCAATCTCGTGCCGGTACTACTGGCTGCGAAGATGCGACGAAGCCACTTTCTGTTTATGGGCTACAGTCTGCGTGACTGGAACTTGCGAGTGATTCTGCACCGCATCTGGGGGGAGCAGAAACTCTCGTACAAGTCCTGGGCCGTTCAACTTAACCCGCAGGAATTGGATTTGCGATTTTGGCTCAAACGCGACGTGGACATTCTAAACGTACGGCTTGAAGAGTACATTGCCGCGCTCAACAAGTACGTTCAAGAACTGCCGCCCGGGGAGGTGCGTGATGAGTGAGATGACAATGCACGATACGCCCTATAAAGGTTTGGTCCCCTATTCGGAAGATGACGCCCCCTTCTTCTTCGGGCGCGAACCGGAGCGAGAGATCATCACAGCCAACTTAATGGCCGCCCGTCTTACGTTGCTTTACGGAGCGAGCGGTGTTGGCAAGAGTTCGGTGCTCCGCGCGGGCGTTGCGTTTCATCTGCGGCAACTGGCGCAGAAAAACCTGTACGAGCGCGGAATTTCTGAATTCGGTGTCACTGTCTTTAACTCCTGGCGCGATGATCCAGTGGCGTTGCTTGAAGATCGCATTAACGAGTCTCTGTCGTATTTGCTACCGGAGAGCAGTCAGAGAGTGGCAGTTCCGCCGGACTCGAAGCGCCGCCTTACTGACGTTATCGAGACGTGGTCACAACAAATCAATGGCGACCTGTTCATCATCCTCGATCAGTTTGAGGAATACTTTCTTTATCACGCTCAGGAAGAGAGCGACGATTCCTTCGCTGCTCAGCTTTCGCAAGCTGTCAACCGCCCGGACCTCCGAGTCAGCTTTCTCATCTCCATTCGTGAAGACGCACTCGCGAAACTCGATCGCTTTAAGGGACGTATCCCCAACCTCTTCGACAATTATTTGCGCATTGACCATCTCGACCGCGAGGCCGGGCGCGACGCTATCACCGAACCGATAAAGAAATACAACTCTCTGCACCAGGGACGGTCAATCGGTATTGAACCGGCTCTCATCGAAGCGATTTTGGATCAGGTCAAGACTGGCGAGGTAGTACTGAGCACGGGGGGACGAGGAACGGTCCAGGCTAAGACAAGCCAGCTTCCCGCTCATGAGAGAATAGAGACTTCCTATCTACAACTTGTCATGACACGTCTCTGGCGAGAGGAGGTCAATGCTAAGTCACACGCGTTACGATTGGAAACCCTCGACAAACTCGGCGGAGCCAAACGCATTGTGCAGACGCATGTCGACGCCGTCATGAAAGCACTCGGTCCCGATGAACAGAATACGGCTGCGCAACTCTTTTACTATTTGGTTACGCGAGATGGCGCCAAGATCGCTCATACCGTTTCTGCTTTGTCCGAATATACCAAGCTCGAGGAAGTTCAAATAAGCAGCGTGCTCGAAAAGCTCTGCGGACGAGAAGCACGCATCCTGCAACCTGTCGATCCCCCGCCCGAACAACCCAATGCGCCGCGCTACGAAATCCGCCACGACAAGTTAGCGGCCGCGATATTGGATTGGCGGCGACGCCATGCACAAACTCAGGAGAGAGCCGAGGCAGCGCGACAATTGGCGGTGGAGGCCGAGGAGCGAACCCGAGCCGAGGAACAATTGAAGCGTGAACGCTCTCTTGCCAGGCGTTTGCGATGGGCGCTCGTTGGATTGGTCGTCCTTTTGATTGGAATGGGCGGTTTGACTGTTTATGCATTTCGGAAACAACGTGCTGCGACCGTAGCGGAGGCAGATGCTGTCGAACAGAGACTCGCTGTCGAGAAGGCCCAGACTGAAATTGTTAACCAGAAAAACCTGGCAGAAACCCAACGCGACAAGGCTGAGAAAGCCAAAGATGAGGCTGAGGCTGCGAAAATAGAGGTCGGCAAGCAGAAAGGTGTCGCAGTCAGCCAGCGTGACGCTGCCGAAAAGGCAGCAGTAGAAGCCAATAAACAACGGAATGAGGCTCAAAGGGCTCGCGCCGAGGCCGAAGAGTCGAATACCAAAGCTCTGGCTGCCGCCGACGCCGCTGACACCGCTGCATTCGAGGCTGGCAGGCAAAAGGGCCTGGCGGACGACCAGCGCCGCCGAGCTGAACAGGAAACTCGTCAAGCACGTCTCGCTTCCGCAAACCTGTTGTCTTTGCAAGCGAAAGATCTAAACGAAACTAACCCGCAGCGTAGTTTGCTGCTGGCCGTCGAAGCTATGAAATCAATGAAGGAGGCTGGCCTTCAGGTTCCCGCCGTTGAAGAAACGTTACGAACCGTTTTGGCGCAGACCGGCGGTCAAGTTGTAAGCGAACATAAGGCGACCGTTGACGATGTAGCACTCAGTCCGGGCAATCGTTTGCTGGTTACGGTCGATCGAGCAAACAAAACTGCTCAAGTGTGGGATCTAGCCGCTGAGCGTGCGGATGCGAGTGCCACACCGCGCGTCCTGAAAGACGTGGGCGGCCCCATAGCTATCAGTCCTGACGGCCATTGGTTAATTACCGGCAGCTACATTGATGGACGTGAAGTTGCCACCGCCAGCCTCTGGGACTTGCGACTACCAAATCTTACGGCGAAACCATTGCATACTGACACCGTGGCAACAGGTGCTAGTACTGTGATTGTCAGTCCCGACAGTCACTGGTTAGTAACAAGCGATGGCCAAGTTGCTCGTCTATGGAACCTGGCTTCGTCTAACCCTTCAGCGCAGTCAAATCTCTTAACTGACAACGCGAATCGCATTGTCATTAGTCCTGACAGTCATTGGCTGGCTATCAGCGAATACGGCTCCGGCTACATCATGAACTCAGGAAACGCCGGGTTGTGGGATCTCACTGCGCCTGTCCCTAGCTCGAAATCAATCACCTTGGGAGGTCACACCGCCCCCGTCACCCAAGTTGTCTTTAGCGCTGATAGCAAATTTGTGGCGACCGGCAGCTATGGACGCTTCGGCCACAACCTCGCGACTGACGACACAATGCGGATCTGGACCTTGAAGGACTTGAACCTCAAAGTTACACCGGTGCCTACTCGTATCCTGAAGTCCAAAGGCCCAATCTCCGGTGCTGTCTTCAGCAGTGACAGTCACACGATTGTCACCGGCGGTGATCTCGGAGGAGGGAGGAATGGCTATCGGATGGCTGACAGTACAGCACTTGTCTGGAACCTGAATGATCAGTCTGCCGCCCCTCGCGTGTTGGAAGCGGGCGCGCCGGCGGCCATCAGTACAGATAACGAGTGGCTGGTGACCTATTCATTGGACCAGGACACATTCGATGACAATCGAAAAGCGAATCCCTTTCGCGCTCTGGTTTGGAATCTGAAACAGAACGACTCGAAGCCCATGGTCTTAAGTGATGGCGGGCGCCCGCTTCTGATTAGAAAACTGTTTACCAGTGATGACCGCCGGTGGCTGCTCACTATCAGTGAAGATAATTCGGTGCGCGCCTGGGATTTGACCAAATTCAATGCGAACGCCACACCGCTAATTCTGCGCGGACACGACGAGCCGGTCGTTTCCTTTGCGTTCGGTGATGATGGTCAGACAATTGTTACAGGGAGCGCCGATAAAACCGCGCGCCTTTGGGACCTAACATCCAGCTCTCCTTTTCTCGGTACTAACCCACACATTATTCGCACTGACGGCGGTAAATATTTCCTTAGTCCCAATCAACGCCTGCTTCTCACTGTGGATCCCAATCACACCGCCAGCGTCTGGGATCTAACCGCAAAAGCACCAACCGCAAAGTCTATCGTTCTGCGCGGACACAGCGCGCCAATCTCGGCCGTGGCATTCAGCGGTGACAATCGGTGGGTACTCACCGGAGGTGAGGACACAACGGCTCGGTTGTGGGATTTGACAGCAGCCGATCCTTCCGCCAGCGCGCAGATCCTGCGCAGCCACACCGACAAGATAAGCTCCGTTGCCATCAGTAAAGATAATCATTGGCTGGTTACCGGCAGTTTTGACGGCACTGTCCGCGTGTGGGACTTTACTAACTCAACGGTGTCCAGCAAATGGGTACTCGCTGCAGAGGATTCTAAAGATGTCAACCCAGACAACAACAACGCTATCGGAGAGTTATATCTCAGTGCTGACAATCATTGGCTGATCACACGCCGATTCAGTTGGGCAGTCGGCCGACTGTGGGATTTGAGGGCCGCGAATCAGGCTCCGAAGTCACAACCTCTGTCGTTCTTCGAATTCCGAGTGAGCCCTGACGGCCACTGGATGGCGACCTCGAATGCGGGCGGCCAAAATTCTATGAGTCTTTTCAATTTAAAGGAGGATAACCCTGTAGCTACGTCTCGCATCCTGGCAGGTGATTATCGGATAAGCTATTTTGATTTTAGTCCCGATAGTCACTGGTTGTGCACCGATGGTCCAAAACACATGCCACGCTTGTGGGACTTGACCATTGCCAATCCTGGCACAGTCTTTACTGACTTTCCCGGTAGTTATAATCAGTCTGTCAGCAGCGTCGGTTTCACTCCTGATAGTCGCGTATTGGTCACTCGTAACTACGATGGAACAGCTCACATATGGAATTTGCAAAATCCGACCGCTGAATCTGTTGTCATTCACGGCGATACGAACGACCCCGGCAACGTGAAGATCAGTGCGGATGGTCGCTGGTTGGTTATCTATCCCACTGCCCGGCTGTGGGATTTGACTGCCAGGGAAATACCTGAGAACTCTATCAAACTGCCGGTTGAATCCTTACCCTACTCGGTCGACTTCAGTAGTGAGGGTAAGGATCCCCGTTGGCTAATTATCGAAAACTCCGCCAACAAAACCGTCCGTTTGTGGAATATGCGATTTGATGAGCTCGTTGAGCTTGCGTGCCGCACCGCTGGTCGCAATCTGACACCCGAAGAATGGAAAAAATATTTTCCGGGACAGCAGCAACGTGATTCATGTCCGGCTTTGCCTGCCAAACAATGATGGCGCGAAAGTGACGCGATTATGCGCAAGGACGTAACGAACTTTGACGAGCTATTGAAGAGCTTCGGTAGGTAACACACCACTTTTTCTTAGCTTTGCAGTCGACGCACTTGTGACCAAATTGTGGCCGGAAGAAACCGATACCATCCGTTACGTTGGACCAACCATTTGTAACGAAACGGCTACGGGCCGAGGAGGTCGACGCCTCTTTGGGCCAGCAGATCTAGCTGCGGTCGCGGGATCGAGGTATCGGAGACGTCCAGGGTTTGGAGGTTGGGGAGTTGATGGAGCGGCGTGAGATCGCGCACCGAGGAGCCGGATAGACTCAATACCTCGAGTGTAGCAAGAGCGCTCAGGGGGGCGAGATCCGTTACGGGTGTATTGTCGAGGCGCAGAACGCGCAGGCTCGGGAGTTGAGCGACGGGCGAGAGGTCGGAAACCTGCGTGTTGAAGAGAAAGAGTTCGGTGATAGGTCGCGCCGTCTCGATACCCGAAATATCCGCGAGTCGCGTATCGCTGAGATCCATTCTCTCCGTACTGTGGAACCAACTGAGTTCGCGCAACTCCTTCAAGTCTCGAATCTGAGTGCCATTCACTTTTAAATCCGTAAGCTTACTAAGACTGCGAAGCGGCGCGAGGTTCGCGACACTCGTGTTGTCGATCGCAAGTTCAGACAGTTCAGCCAAGCCCGCGAGTGGACCAACATCCGTCACCGACGTATAGCCAACATCAAGTATCGCAAGCTGCGTGAGGTTACTCAGCGGTTCAACGGATTGCACTTTCGTATCTCGCACACGAAGCACGCGCAGGTTGCGACTATTTCGCAGCGGCGACAAGTCGCTCACTTCGGTGCTGCTCAAGTTTATTTCCTTTAACTCGGACAGACTACTTAAAGGCGCGAGGTCGCGAATCACCAACCCGGGAAGCTCAAGCACCTCGAGGTGCGTCAGGTTTTTCAAAGGGTCTAAATCGAGTGGAAGACCCACCACGCTTTCGTGAGGATTTGTGTGGACGATTCGCAGCTTGCGAAGTTCCGTTAATTCAGATAGCGCTTCGAAATCCGTGGGACTTACATTTGCGAGATCGACAACGTTGCTGTCCATTTCGAATCTCGCTCCACAAAAAGTAATTTCCTGCTTGTTCATGAAACCCCGAATCAAATAGATGGAAGGCTGTGGTAATGAGCTTCGAGCCAATCCAGTAGTTTTTTGTCACGCGCGGCGTCTTTCAAAAGACTGTCGTATTTCTTTACCGCTTCCTCGATGATTTTATCCCTTAACTGCAAGTCGGTTAGCGCGCCCGCGGCGGGAAAAGGAATTGTTTTAGTTATACCCTTTATTAGGGAAACACCTCGCGAGATACTTTCCGACAACGTCACATCTAAAGTGGTCACCACCTGTTTGCCCGCCGCCTGCTCGTGGATAGTCAAATCCATGAGTTTCGACATCTCTATAATCAGCGCCTTGTTATCATTGAACGGTTTTTTATTACCCGCCAGGTATTCGCGGCGTAGCGCACGAATAAACATGTGGGCATCAACGCCGGCATCCCAGGCTTTACGAATATAAAGGTTCGCTGCCGCCTTGATCTTATCCTCCTTCGTAACAGCTCCGCCACCGGGCTTGATGCCGGGAGTGAAAGTCTTTTTGTCAAACTTGCTGACTCCCATATCGCGGCGGGGAAGTTCCTCGTAATGCGCGGCGTTGTTGACCTTTTTGGCCTCATCGAGCTCGAAGAAACCATCGTTGTTGTAATACACGTGATCTGTCACAGAAGCGGTGCCAAAGTGAGATGCTTCATGTATCAGAGTGGCCTTAGTTTCTTTTTCATCTTTAACCTGGGCCACCTTCAACAACAAATGCATCTTCTTGTCGGCATGGCTGGCCCATCCTCCCAACCCAACTTCGTCATCATCGAGGTTGTAATCCGTGCTTACCTGGGAATCCATTTTGGCCGGTAAATCACGCAGCGCCTTCTCGGCGTTCCCATAATTTGTTTTGGCAGTCGCGTCTTCACCACCAAAAACTGCTTTCAATCCGGCGGCATCGCCCTGAACTTTCTTGGCGAGATCCGCTGCGTCCACCATCGCCGTCTTGAGCTTGGGCTTGTCCGCCGCCTTCACTTTGGTTTCAGCTTCGGTAACTGACTCATAGATCTTCGAACGATCGGCAACGTCGATCGCGTTGTTGAATTCGGCCTCGTCGATCTTGCCCCCACCTGGAAAAATCTTGCCGACGATCGTGGCTACGGAATCTGCGCTCTTCAGTCGTTTTTCCCGTTTCATTCGCATCAGCAACTGCGTGACGCGATCCTTAATAACCGCCTCGGGAATTTTTAGATCCTTATCTTTGTACGTACTCTCAAGCTTTTTGAAAGTCGGCACTCGGAATTTGACGCCGGGCCGGCGCATCGACTCCGCCACTGGATTCTTCATGCCACGCCCGGACATTGTGACGATGGCGGATGAAGAGTTGTCGTTAAGCAGCTTGCGCATTGCCCGATTACTCATTTGCGGAGCTGGTCGCACAGCGGACTCCTTCGCCGCCTCGGAACTGGACCGTGACTCGTTACTGACTACCTGGTTCTTTGTTTTCGCTAAACTTGCCATCGCACTCCAAAACTAAATAGACGGAAGACTGTTGAAATGCGCCTCTAGCCAATCCAAAAGTTTTTTGTCCCGAGCGGCATCTTTCAAAAGGCTGTCGTATTTCTTTACCGCTTCGGCGATGATCTTGTCCCTCAACTGCGGATCGGTCAGCGCACCCGGTGCGGGAAAAGGAATTGTTGGAGTTAGGTCCTCTATAATGGAAACACCTCGCGAAATGCTTTCACACAACGTTACGTCCAAAGTCGTTACTATCTCTTTGCCAGCTGCCTGCTCGTGGATAGTCAAATCCATGAGCTTGGACATCTCCATGATCAGCGCCTTGTGATCAGCGAATGGTTTGTTATTACCCGCCAGATACTCCCGGCGCAAGGCACGAATAAACAGATGCGCATCAACCCCGGCGGCCCATGCGTTACGAATGTAGTCGGCGGCCAATCCCTTAACCTTATCTTCACGCGTCATAGCTCCGCCGCCAGGCTTGGTGCCGGGGACGAAAGTATCTGTGGGAAAATTACTGTTCCCCATTTCGCGCCGTGGAAGTTCTTCATAATGCGCGGCATTGTTGACCTTTGTAGCTTCGTCGGCTCCCAGAAAGCCAGCGTCCTCGTAATACTTAAAATCGTCTATCGAGGCGGTGCCAAAGTGAGCCGCCTCGTGTATCAGAGTCGCTTTAGTCTCCTTTAGATCTACCACTTGAGCAATTTTCAGCAACAAGTGCATCTTCTTGTCAGCATGACTGGCCCAGCCTGCGAGGCCTGTTTCGTCATCGTCCAGGTTGTAATCGGTGGTCACCTGAGAATCCATTTTCGACGGTAGATCGCGGAGTGCCTTCTCGGCATTGTTGTAATTTGTTTTGGCGGTGGCGTCCTTTGTGCCAAAGACCACTTTTAACCCGGCGGCATCACCCTGAACTTTCTTGACCAGATCCGCAGCATCTATCATCGCGGTCTTGAGCTTTGGCTTATCCTTCGCTCTCACTTTGGTGTCGGACTCGGCGATCGATTCATAGATCCTGGAACGGTCCTTTATGTCGATGGCATTGTTGAATTCGGCCTCATCGATCTTACCGGGAGCCGGGAAGATTTTATTGACGATAGTTGCTACCGAGTCTTTGCTCTTCAGCCGTCCTTCGTGTTTCATTCGCATCAGCAACTGACTGACTCGATCCTTTATAACCGCCTCCGGGATTTTCAAATCTTTATCCGTGTACGCAGCCTCGACTTTCTTAAAAGTAGGCACGCGGAATTTGACGCCAGGACGGCGCATCGACTCCGCAACGGGATTTTTCATCCCCCGCCCGGATAATGTGATCATGGCATTCGAGGATGAAGGGTGTGCGTCTTCATGTGTGTGACCATTGCCACTAAGCAACCTGCCCAACGCGCGATTACCAATGGTTTGTGGTGCTGGTCGTGAAACGGACGTTGACTCATTCACCGGCGCAGATTTTGACCGCGCCTCGTTGCTATGGATATGGTTCGTTGTTTTCACTAGATTCGACATCTCGATAGAGGCAATTGGACCACGCTCACTTTGCGTCAAAGTCCAAATCATTTTTGGATCGGGTCAGACAGGGAGCGGTAGCGACCTGGTCAGTAATCAGCATGCCATATTCCTAATGGTTCTTGACTCCCACAGTTTGACCAGGTCGCTACCGCTCCCTGTACTGACCCGATCCAAGTGCGATTTCTACTTTGAGGCAAAGCCGACCACGCTAAAGAATTAAACCTTGGGGAATTGTTTGTAATGAGCCTCGAGCCAATCCAACAACTTCTTGTCACGAGCAGGATCTTTCAAAAGGTTGTCGTATTTCTTTACCGCTTCCGCGATGATTTTATCCCTCAACTGAATGTCGGTTAGACCGAGCACGGCGGGAAAAGGCACTGATCCACTTAAGTTCTTTATCTTCGAAACACCTCCCGCGACGCTTTCCATCAACGTTACGTCCAAAGGTGTCACCATCTGTTTGCCCGCTGCCTGCTCGTGGATAGTCAAATCCATGAGTTTCGACATCTCCAGAATCAGCGCCTTATTGTCATCGAACGGTTTTTTGTTACTCGCCAGGCCCTCGCGGTGCACGGCACGAATGAACTTGTGCGCGGTGACGCCGGCATCCCACGCTCTACGAATGTAAAGATTCGCGTCTGACTTGATCTGGTCTTCCTTAGTAATGGCGCCGCCACCAGGCTTGGTGCCGGGCACGAAAGTCATTTTGTTAAAGCTGCTGGTTCCGAGTACGCGGCGCGGAAGCTCTTCGTAATGCGCTGCGTTCGCGACCTTTTTGGCCTCATCGAGCTCGAAGAAGCCATTGTTGTTGTAATACACGTGATCTTTTACGGTGGCGGTGCCAAAGTGAGATGCTTCATGTATCAAGATTGCTTTAGTTTTCTTTTCATTCTTAACCTGAGCAACGTCTAACAACAGGTGCATCTTCTGGTCGGCATGACTGGCCCATCCTCCCAGTCCGATTTCTTTGTCGTCCAGGTTGTAATCCGTGTGTACCTGAGTATCCATCTTGGCGGGTAAGTCGCGCAGCGCCTTCTCCGCGTTCGCATAATTTGTTTTGGCAGTTGCGTCCTGGGTACCAAAAACCGCTTTCAATCCGGCGGCGTCGCCCTGAACCTGCTTCACCAGATCCGCTGCGTCTACCATTGCGGTTTTGAGCTTGGGCTTGTCCGCCGCCTTCACCATGGTTTCGGCTTCAGCGACAGATTCATAGATCCTGGACCGGTCGGACACATCGACGGCGTTATTGAATTCGGCCTCGTCGATCTTGCCGCCACCCGGAAAAATCTTGGCGACGATCGTGGCTACAGAATCGGTGCTCTTCAGTTTTCCGTCGCCTTTCAATCGTCGCAGCAACTGAGTGACTCGATCCTTAATGACGGCCTCGGGAATTTTTAAGTCCTTGTCTTTGTAAGTACTCTCAAGTTTTTTAAAAGTGGGCACGCGGAATTGGACGTCGGGACGGCGCATCGACTCCGCAACGGGATGTTTCATGCCACGGCCGGGTAGTGTGACGGTGGCGTTGGAGCGAGACTCACTTGCATCGCCATTGAGCAGCCTACGCATCGCCCGATTACCTGTGGTTTGTGGTGACGGTCGCGAAGGGTACGCCGGCTCCATCGCGCGCGAAGATTTCGATCGCGACTGATTGCTAAGCACCGGACTCTTTGTTTTCACGAGGCTCGACATCGCGGGTCATTGTTGGATCGGGTCAGTACAGGGAGCGATAGCGACCTGGTCAGTGATCAGCATACGATAGTGGGACCAGGTCGCTACCGCTCCCTGTACTGACCCGATCCAAGAGAAGCAGTTGGACTGCGGCCGAACCAGCGACGAATCGATTGCCACCAGTTCAAACGACGCTGGCGTCTGTTGAGCGTCAAACCTTTGCGTAGTAACAGACGCTGCACCGCACGGTTTCCGCAGGTAGTTTGCAACCAAAGAATCGTTTCCGTTGATAACTCCTGGCGCCGTCTCATGAGTTGCACCGTCTACGTATTCGGGGTGTCGCCTTTTGCCTTCTTCACGGCAGTCTTTGACCCTCTCTTCGGAGTGTCCGAAGCTATCGCCACCGTGGATTCAGTGCGCTCCGGCGGAACTGGTGTTAAGGGTGTGGCGGTATCAACGGGCGCGGGCGTCACTGGCGTATCAATTGGTCCAGTTGGGCGTGTGGGTTGTTCCACCGGTCGTGGCGTGACGACTGGTTGTACTGAACAGGCCCACCAGAAGTCGCCAAAGGCCAGCACCTGACGACGACAGTCGCACTGGCTCAAGGTAACTTTGCCCGCTTCATCGACGGTGAACCCACTCAACACAACCCACGGTTCCTCCTGGCATTCCGGACAGTCCGGCGCTTCCGGATTGTTACCCTCGCCACGGCTAAACATTGGTGGTGGAGGTGGGTTCTGGTGCGACTCCGGACAATGATCGATGACGCAGATCTCGTAGTGGTCCTGAAAACGCGTGTGCTCACACGAGCTGTCCTCACAACCACAACCACCGAGCGGTACTTTGACGAGCCGCGTCTTCTTTTCGACGTAGCGAATCGCCAGCCACTGGTCATCAGTGTCCACCGGAGCAGGCTGTGCTTCCTGACACTCTTCGTCCTGCGATTCCGGTGGTACGCAGAGCTTGCGCACATCGACGCATTGATCGCTCTCGATAAAGATCTCGTCGCCGTATGGACCAAGGACAAAGCCGGACTTGACGATTACTTTCCACGGTTTTGTCGACTCGACGACTTCCGCTCCGCAGACTACACCCCAGCCATGCAGGTAGCGGTTGTGACGCCGTAGCCGGTTGCGAAAATAATCCTGCTCCAGCGTCATGTCGTCCGGCGTGACGAGTTGTCGCGCGTAGTACCGGGGCCGCTCGTTCACGCTCGGCCGGGCAGTTTGCGTGTGACAGTTGCATGGTGCGGTATTCATAACGTTCTCTCCTATTGCTTGCCGCCGCGGTTGTACGCCGGCGTTTGGTCTGCCAACCCGAGAATGATGTCGAACAGCAGATCATTCGTGTACACAATGGGCCGCGGGCTGATATCGATGTCTGACACTTCGAGCATGTCGTCGCCGTCCGGCAGCCGGATATTTGCGAGTGGAATGCACAAGTCTGACGGCGGATCCGGACAGCAACGCGTGATTCTCTCGACCAGCGCGTAGTAGTTGATCCGGCCGTTCAGAATGAAATCGGAAATACCGTATTCGCGATCGACCTCGGGAGCCTTGCAGTCTCGCAGGATCAGCTTGTAGCGTTCCTGAATCGCGGAGTTGGAACAACTAGCCTGCTCGCCGCAGTCGTCAACCAGCACCGGCACCGGATCACTCTCACACTGCTGAAAACAGATACACAGGTGAACGTAATCTTCCGGATAGCAATTTCCCTGCGAGTGTTGATTTGGATCCTGCTCTGGATTTGGTGGAATCTCGAGCGGCGCGCTGGTGCGCGGCACAACGATCTCTCTGCCGCCCCGATCGATTGCAATTCCGGACGTGACTTTTACTCCTCTGATCTTGTCAGCCGGTTGCACGTCGAGCCCACATAAGACGCCGTACCCGGTGACGAGCCGGTTCAAAAGCCAGCGCTTGCCGTTCAGGTAGTCTTGCTCCAATTCGAAGTGGACGACGTCGAGAAGTTGGCCGTAGAAGTAGCGGTTCCGGCTAAACGTCTGTAGCCCGGAGCGGTGTTTCATATCGTACGAATTGGATTGCATAACATCTCCTCACTTTATTTAGAGTTTTAAGTTGTCGCCGAGCCGGCTGCTTCCCAGACGAAACGCACCGGAACCACCCAGCCGTAGGCCGGCACCACCATCCTGGCCCAGCGGCGTTGGACCAGACGGGCCGCTGACAACAGTGTCCACACCAATGCGCGACTGGAAACCCGTGCGCATACTCGGCTCCATCACGACGAGGCGATACATCGTGTGCGCCGGTTTCTCTCGTTCGATAATTGCGGTTACGAGTTGCCGCCGCTCTTCGCTGTTGACTTCGCCGCGATGAACTTCAACGATGAATTGGTTTGAAACTCCGGCAAACACCGGTTCGCCAAACTGCGCGTCAGTGATCAGATACGAATGGTCCAACTGGGCCGTACTACCGAGCACTGCACCACCAGGCTCCATCGAGGTAAGACGTGTATCCGCACCGAGCACTGCTCTCGATCCGGTCGGTGCACCACCGCAGTTAGCAGGAGAAGACATCGCCCAAACCGTGCCCGCGGAGATTGGCTCAGTGATCGTGGCGTGCACGCCTGCATCTTCGAGCAACGCGAGACGCAATCCTCTGATGGTGCCGCGCCACTGATAGCGCCGAAACGCGCGTGCGATGCTTTCGCGAATGCGCGCTTCCGGTTCGCCGAGATCCAGTTCCACTGCGAGCCAGGTCGCCAGCCACGCGAGTGCATCGGCAGGCGCTGCGTGAGGATCGAAGTAGCGTGCGAGTGAATCCACTTCGTTCTCAACGTCTTCAAAGAGTCCCTGAAACAAGCTGACGAGCCGTTTCAGGAAATCACTCTCGCGTGTGCTGCCCGCCACCTCGCCAACTCGCTCAACTCGCGCCAGCGAAGGCTCGCGATAAATTCGCGGCAGGTATTCCATGAAACTGTCGACATCAAACTCGACTCGCATCTGGGTTAGGAGGGGCGTGCTGGTGCGATCGCTCGAGAAACGAGCCGCGACAAACAGGAAAGTCTTGCGCTCGTCATTTAATAAGAAGTCTTCGACGTCTACCGGGAGCGCATGCCAGTCGCGGTGGTGGAAAGGATTTTCCGAACCGGGATCGACAGGCGGAGGAACGGGCTTGTCAGACAGTGCGTAATGAAACTCGACGTGTGCGCCGGCGGCTTTCGTAACCGAGGCTCGCAGCCTGTTCCAATTAACCGGGCCCGCTTGTGCTCGAATCGCATCGCTCCAGAGAAATCCGAAGTTTACGTAAGCCGCGTGTTCGTCCAGCACTAGCGGCGTGACCGAGGCATTCGAGCTCACGAGAAGTTGTTTCTTGTGCCGATCGACTGCGAGCGCAGTGACAAAGCCGCGGAAGCCTGCTGCTTCTCCAGAAAATGGAAAGCCGTTACTGAACGCAAATGAGAGTATTCGTTGTTGCTTGTTATCGCCCGCATACAAAGCTGTATCGCCGGCGGCCATCGCAAAGATCTGGCCCATGCCGGGAACCGCGGTGGCGATCGGCAAGCCCTGCTTGTCCAAAACCTGATTTCCGTTTTCGTCGAACACAAAAATTGCGTTCCTCGTGAGATCGGAAACAAAGACGCGCGTATCGCTGCCGCTGCCACTGACGGCCAGGGCTCCGGGATTCGAAATGACTCCGCAGTGTTGCATGTTCGCGAGAAACGCTCGGTCCATCTCGCCCGTGCGCGCGAACTTGAGCACACGACGATTACCGGCATCCAGCACGTAGAGATTTCGCTCGCGATCGTCGGCCGCAACTGTCCAGGGATTGTTAAAACGATCAGCCGGATCGATGACGCTCGGAACGGAGTTAACTCCGGTGTCGCCCCAAACTTCCCGCAGGCCAAAATCGATGAGGTCGTAGAAGAGCAAGCGATCGTTACCACTATCGACGACGACTAACCGGGCCGGACGCGAGAGTACGAGCAATCCGCGCGGCTCGTTCAGACCGTTGATACCGAGGGCTTCAGTCAAACACGTCAACGTCTGCTGATCCGGATCACAACCGCCGCTGGCAACAATGCGATTCTCTCCAGGTATTGAATAGAAGACGCGGCCTGTGTCGTCGACTGCAATACCGTTCGGAGCACACGGCGTTGGTCCAGGTGTGGCCGGTGGCGGAAGCTGATCGGGAAGACGTGGCGACGACAGCAGGCGTAGCGCGCCTTCGGGTGAGAGCTCCAGACCGCGCGAGTGGAAATTGAGCCACTTTCCCTCGCGGTTCAGGTAACGGAAGTTGTCGCGTGCCTGTTGCATCAGCTACTCCTCAACGCCCATCCATTCCACGTACCAATCCTTCAATGCCGGATTGAGTGCCCCTGCGATTTTGTCGAGTGTCAGGGTGCGCAGATCGATAAGCATCGACGGGATGAATAGAGAGAACTTGAAACCGGTCCGATCATCAGCATCGTTGGCGTTAAACTTCGGACTCAAGGGATCAGAAAGCGAATAGATCCGCTCGAACCCATCGATGATCAGCGTAACTTCCTGAGCGTCAATCGTTGGTTTGACTTCGCGTGGTCCAATAACGTTCGCGAAGTAGCGTGGCGGCGTGCGGAAGTGCGCAGCGGAAGTGTCGACACGCACGGTCACCTCGATCGCGAAGTTTCTGACTGCCGCATCCCACTGCAAGTTCTTTTCAGTGCGGCCGGCGAAAATGAACGGCTGTGGTGGCGGTTTTGCGTTGCGACGTTGTGCGACCGAAAGCGGCTGGTTCAGTTTGCAGTTGAGGATCTCCGCGCGCGCCAGGCGAATTCGCAAGCCGTTTTCCACCTGCTCGTTCAGCTTCTGCAGCTTTGCCTGTCGACCTTCCAAAATAGCTGCAGAGCCAAACACACTGCTCGTCGAAACCAGTTCCACCCAGCAAAAAACGGGCTTCTCACGTAATCGGACTGCACTCCGCGAGGCGCAAATACCGTCACGTGTTTCCGTCTCTTTCAACAAAAGATCGGATGGATAAGAAACCGTCAGATCGTAATAGACCGGATTGCCCTGACCGTCGTTAGCGACTGGCGGAATCTGCAGCGTCTCGGGTTGCGTGAGCACGATTTCCCGGCCCAGCGAATCGACCGCATAACCGGCTTCGATCGTTACTTCACGATCGTCCTTATTGCCCGTAACTGCATAACCACTGGCGACGCCGGCCTGGTGCAGGCTCTGATTGTGGAGCCAGCGCATTTCACGATTGAACTGCTCCACGTCCTGAAGATCGGAGGCGAAGAGTCTCTGGCCGTTGAAAAATTTAATGCGCTCGGTAAATCGCGAAGTCCCGATGATAGGCATTGATGGTTACTCCTTAACTTGCGAGCATTCGCAATCAGCAGCTTCAGCTTCGGTTCCCGCGCAAGGTCGTGGCATCCGGTCCGACTCGCCTACGGCTAACCAACTAACAAACAGATCGTGTTTTTGAATCAAAGCGATTGAGCTACCACGCACGAAGAGTATCGACGCGGAGATGTCCTCCGGCCGGATGATGAAGCGGCCGGCATCGATGAGCGCGAGCGAGAGTGTTTTGGTTTCGGGAATAAATTGCCACGCCGAGGCTGACAGAGTGTGCGCTTGCCCGGTTAAGCGATCGAAACCAATAAACAAAACCTCGTCGCCCACCCGGAAGTCGAGCGCTTCTTCAAGCCGAAGCTGGATAACAACAACATTCAGAAATCTGGCACGTTCGGAGTCGATGCTGGCGAAGCCGACGATGTCGTGCAACAGCGAGCCGTCGAGCGAAGTGTCCATCTGAATTTGATTTCCGTTTACAGTTTTGACGCTCGCGGTTCCCTGCACCTGCCTCCAGCTCGTGATGTCAGCAAGAAAGTCTCCGACTCGCAGACGCGACGGCTGATCGACCTGCGTTTTGTTGTCGTCATTTGCATGGCTTGCGTTCATCGCGCCCCTGATCGACACGACTGATAGACGATCGTTTGCTTTGAGTTTGGGAAAAGGCTTGATGACCTTGACGACATTGCCCGTGACGTTTGTGACGAGCGATAAAGGTATCTTTTCTCCTGCGGCTGCGGGCCCCGCGATGATATCGCCTTGCCGCAACTGACCTGCAGGACTCACCTCGATGCTGCCATCGGTTTGAATCGCATCGACGTTAACCGCGCTCGGGAACGTGCAGAGCGCAATCACGTCACCGGTTTTCAGACCATCGATGGCGGCGGTGAGGGTCAGCGTCTGGCCACTCACACTCTGCACTTGTACGGGCAAGCTCGCGCGAAACAGCTCGTCGATTTTTGCAACGTATGAGCCGAGCGGAAAAAGCGAGGCGTTGGCAACCGTTACGGTCGTGGGCGAGACAACGCTTATAACTGTTGCCCGCACGCCGAAATCAGCGGCGACGATCGTGTCGTTCTCCGCAAGACCCGTGATGGCAGTACTCAACCCGATCTTCTTGCTACTGGTGAAGACTCCTTTAACCAGCACGGGAGCAGAGAAGGCACCGTTTGGATGACTCTTCGCGACAACATCCTTCACCTTGAAAGGCGCCACGGTATCCAACGTGATTCTGACTTCGTTCGAGTTGTCGTTGACGTCGATAACTTGTGTTCCTTCACCGGCGACGCCAAGCGAGTCGGTATTCCCGAGGCCTGTGATTACCTGGGAGAGAACTAAAACGTTGTTGGGTTTCTTCTCTATCGTAGCCGGAGCTGATTGCTCGGCCGTCTCGGTCAAACGTACTACGACATCATTGTCTGAATAGGCGCTGGAGTCTGCGACCTTTATCGTGATTCCATCATTAATGTCGTTGACAACTGAAGCTGCTTTGACAACTGCAAGTCTGTCGTCCTTCACGAGCCCAGCGATCTTGGGCGATAGCTCGAGTGTGCCCTCGTCGTCAATCGCGACAACGCGACTTGGTCGTGTGGTTGCGAGATTGCCATTAAGTTTCACTACAACGTCGTTGGGAGCAAACAAATCAGGGCGCGCGACCGTTACTTCGAAAAACGAAGCAGAAGGAGATAAAGCATTGACGATTGCTTCACGGCGCGTATTGCCGAAGGCGACGAATTTCTCCCCTGTGAAATTGATCAGTGGCTTATCAAGCGTTGCGATATCGCCACTCAACGCTTTGATAGTTGACGCATCCTGCGCGAGCGGCAGGAGACGCGCAACGAGGTCAGCCGGCGCGAAGAGATTGCTCGCGTTTAGTGTCAACGTTGGCGAGCCGGTGGGCGTCTGTGCAATCTGCCCCTTTGGATCGAGGATGCGCAGCGTCTGACGCGTGATGCGACGCAACATCAGTTGGAACGTGAAACCGTGGGCCGAAGGATTGTCGATACTCGCAAACCACGCGGGAATAAATTCGTCGCTTGGACTTCCGGGAATCACTTCCGCGAAGTAGTGAGGCACACGAGTAAAGCCCGCGGCCGACGTGTCGATCTCTACTTTGACGCCGACTTCGGTGTTTCCAATCTTCCATGGTTGCCACGTTGTTTCGCCGGGAATCGTTTGGCCCGTGCCCATTCGCGGTCGAGCCAGCGGGCGCGAGACAACCTGCCGGAAAGCCGGATCCGCTTTCACATTCGGTAATCCCTGGCTCAGTGTCGTGATCGCGATTTCCGTATTCGGATTTATCTCGAGTTGCGGTTTCCACTTGAGTGCGATTCCGTCGGCGGCAGTCTCATCGCGAGTGATGACGAGTGTTGCCGGAAAATCCTCGGGCAACGCGAGCGCTCGATTTGATTGCAGGATCAACTCTCGTCCGGCGCAGTCGTACGCCATGCCACAAACCACGATGACATTGTCGTCGTCTATCTTGATCTCTTTAGTCGTCTCGTCTCGTTCCAGCTCGAGTCCGATCGCGATGCCATACGCTGAATGTAACGAACGGTTGTGCAACCAGCGGAGCTGCTGATCGACGCGCAGTTGCGTGTTCAGATCACCGGACGCGAGCAGTTGGCCCTGCCAATAGCGAACTCGTTCCAGTTCTTGACGATTCTGTGCCATATCAACTCACCTTGATCTGGTGCGTGCCGGAAACAGTAAGAGCAAGTGGTCCAAGACAGAGATTGCCGCACTGCGGCTCACACCCGGGCACAACCAATTGCAGATTGAGTACGTGATCGACTCCCGGCACGCCGACCATCACCTCGACGACTTCGGATATGTAAACGTCGCGACCTAAAGGCCAGCCGGTTCTATCCGGACCGCCGCGCAACGGATCGAGGAACTCGCGCAACGTCGCTTCGACAGCACTCGCAATCGCGACTTTGCTTTGCCCCGTGAATACCTTCACTTCAGCAATAATCCCGACCTCGACGTACTCCGGCCCCGTCACGACGATGCGAGTGCCTATCACATGACGCGGATGAAGATATGCAGAAACCGCGTTCAGGAGTCCGGGAGAAGGAACCGGTTTGCCCAACGGAAGATACGGAACGACGACGAGCGTGATGAAGCCGGGCGCGGAATAACAGGGGAATCCCGGATGTTGATTCGCGAGTGCCGCAGCGCGCGCGATGTTTGTGCCCGGTGTGGCGAGGGCCAGAGTCTCGCAGTCTTTCAGTGTTACTGCGCGCGATTGTTTTTCGAGTAACTGGATCACACGGCCTTCAGCATGAGTCAGTGTTTCTTCACCGGTGCCGCCAGTGGCTGCGTCAGGATTCTCGATGAGTTGAAACTTCGCGGCGACGGACTTTGGATCGCCGAGCACTGCTGTGTTGTGTTCACCCAGATCGAGTGCGCAAATCGTATTGGCGGGAGCATTGCCGCCTTCGCCGAGTGTTAATGAGGTCACGGCGATGACGGGCACGCCCATCGGTGGCAGGCGCCCGTTCTGCCCGTCGCCAAAATGCACCGCAGCCACGTCCGCTTCCAAAACAAAATCGAGATCGGCTGCGCCGGATGCGAGGAGACTTTCGCGCTGGCGAGCCTTGCGCGCGGATCCGCCCTCGAGCGTGTACACCTCTAACGTATCGCTACACACGTGTGGTCCACGCAAGGTGAAGCGTTGATGCGGCGCGCCTGTGCCGGTGCCGAGGCGTATCGCCTCGACGATCAGCCGGCCCTGCTTTGCATTCGTCGCTGGTTTGAAAGCGAGTACTTTGACGAAGAGGGCGCCTTCGCTTTCGGATGTGAATTCAAGACTCGAGATATTGCCTGAAGCGTCAAACTCGAAAAGCAGCGAGGCAAAGCTGCCGGGCAACGGCGCTTCGCCGACCGCGATAACACCGGTCGCGACGGTCCATTCCTCCGATACCGGTGTGCATTGTTCAACTTCTACCGCGTTGACGAACACGCGATCCATCACCGGCGCGGCGTCGGCAAAGCCGGAAGCAAGACGTACGCGCACGTATGCTAACGGCTTCGCAATTGCGCCCGTGCGTACAACAGCCGCCATGTCTACCGATGGCAAGACGACGGAGCCTGACAAGGTGAACGAACGTGTATCGTCGATAGCTTCGATCGGTTGCCAGGTGTTTGGTCCTGTCTGTACTTCCCATACCAGCCTCGCGGAGTGATGTGGCGACAGAGTTGCCGCAGGCGGCGTTGGTCGAGTTCGGCCACAGCCATCGAGCGTGCCGCAGCCAAAGGAGCTGTTTGTTGCCAGCTCATCCAGGATCTGCCGGCGCGCTTCATCCGAAGCCTTATCGCCGTTGAATTGAAAGTGCAGGTTGAGTGAAGAGCCGCGCTTTACTCTTCCTTCGAGGCCGATGTAAAAGCTGTCGCCCGGCTTTGGATCTTCACCGAGCAACGAAATCGGTTTGCCCCGTTTCCAGTCGCTAATTACGTCACGCAGTTTGCCGTCACTCTCAACTTGCAGCCCGCCGATCGTCACTGGCTGGACGGTGAGGTCAGCGCGCAACTGAAACTTTCCATTCGCTGACAGTAGTAACGTCGTCGCCGGAAGATCGATAGCGGTCACGCCCTGTTTCAACCTGAATGTAACGACGCTGCGGGCTGCGGACGGCGGCAGGATTCCGGTTCCGATCAGCGACAGGAAGGTGCGGAGGTGTGAATCGGGAATGCGATCGACGCGATAGATGTCAGTCTCTGCGATCCAGGCGAGCATCTCCATCAACGTGATACCCGGATCGTGAGCGTTATGGTCGGTCCACGCCGGCGCAAAGACCGGGATCATGCTGCGGCCTTCGTCAACCAGGTCCGCCCAGCGGCGATCGTCGAGATTTGGTAGTGGTACAAACATCGCGACTATGCTCAGCTACAAAGAGTTAGGGATTTCTCTGCGCAACCTCTGTGTCCTCTGTGTCTCTGTGGTTGATGAATTCTGAGTAAAGCCCAACCACAGAGACACAGAGGACAAAGAGGTTGCACAGAGAAGAGCGCTCATCAGTCTTCCGCACCTTTCAGTTTCAACCTGATCGTGCCCGCAACCACGATCTGATCGGGCGGGACTTCAACGAAGTCTCCGCGCAATTCATCGTCTACCAGCAATTGGATCAACTCGGCGTGGTCCAAACCTGCAACTGCTCCAAGGACTGTCGCCACGTCAGAGAGATAAACACCGCGTCCAAAGTCCCAGCCGTCTTTTGCCGGCCCACCATGCAGCGGGTGCAAAAACTCGTTGAGAGCTTCACGCGCAGCTTTCTCAACCGAACCGGCAATGGAATTCGAGGCGGGCACGATCGTTGCGGAGATATCGACCGGAAAATACTTTGGACCAGTAACGTAGATCTGATGGCTCGCACCAAGCCCGGCAGGCGCGCGCTCCGCGAGATAAACCGTGATCTCTTCGCGCAGGCCACGAGTGGGATAAGGTCGCGGATCCTTGCTTTCGGGAATGGTGATGACTGTGAGCCAGCCCGGCAGCGTGCGCCCGGCGGGATTGCGGTTCGAAAGCGCTTTGACTACCGAAATCGCCGACGAGGCTTCACGGACCATCGCTTCGTAGTCGCCTGTAGTCAACGCTCGGCCGCGGTGCCGAACAGATGCAGGCGCGCGGACACTGAACGCTTCCAGAGTCTCTCCATCCGACCCGCCTTCAGCAGCGCGCGGATTGAAGACGGCCTCCACACCCGGCACAGCGCCCTGCAATTGCGCAATCGCTTTCGCCGCGACATTGCCATCGGCGCCGCCACCGGATTCAAAGCGTCGCACGTTGATGGTGGCATCGATCGGCAACGTACGCCCATTCACTCCGTCGCCGAAAAAGATCAGTCCGCGGGCGCGATCGATTGCGTAGTGACGCTCGTTCGGACCCGAGAAGAACAGGTTTGGTCGCGAATACCAGCGCACCCAGACTTCTGTTACTCGTTTTTGTTTGTCGCGCCGCAGCCGGAGATCACCCTGGATGAGCTCGCCGGGCAGGTTTTCTTTTCCAAGCAACGTTTCCAGGTCGCGAATGAAGCGATTATCGCCGCCGCTCAACTCGAGCGCGATCAGGCGCCACTCGACGTTTGCGCGAGCGCCGGAAAGCTCCAGCACTTCCAGTCGCTCGCCGGGAATTACCGGGATCTGCGTGATGCGAAAGACCTCGCTCGGTTCCCCGGTCGCTTTTCCAAGAAACATGTCGGTGAAGGTGCGGCGCTGCAGCGCCCACACTGCATTCGGGTAGATACCGGTCACGTCTACTTGCGGTGGTGGTCCATCTTCTTTCAAACGGCCGCGCAGCCAGTACAACGAAGTGCCGAAGCGGGCCAGTGCCTCGTTGTCACTCGCGGCGATGAACGAAAGTATGCCGGGCGAAGTCAGTTGTGCCGTTTCATCGTCGACCGCGACGTGACTGAACGCGAACCCATCCCAGTATTCCCAGGTGAACGCGGGCGCGGCGGCGCCTGTGGACTGTTCCACGATATCCAAAAATATTCCCAGACTAGCTGTAGGCGGTTTCTTATCGAATCCGAGATAAACAGCCGGCGTACTGTCCGCCACGCGCTTGTACGTTTGGAAGAACGATCCGGGCCATGTTGCTTCGTAGGTATGGTCTTCGTACTGGAAATCGTTGAACGTGATCACTCGCTCCGGATGAAATGGACCAAACTGCCACGAATAACTGAGCACCGCAGCGGCGAGGACTGGCGGCTGCGTCACAACTACCGTGAAGTTGTTGTTCGGCGGATTTGTTGTGCCTGACGAGAATGACATCCGCTGAAAGAAGCCATAGCCGCCGCTCACTAAACGCGCGCGCATCCAGTAATCGGCGTCGTCATTCACCGTGGTCGGAACCAGATCGATCGGCACTCGGAAGTCGAGGATTTCCGTCTTCGAGAAATCTTTCTTCACGACTTCGCGATTGAAGTTCAGCAACTCTGTCCACTCGCGACCATTCCAGTACTCCCAGATCACCTGCGGGTTGAGGTCGCCAAAATGTGCAGTGTCATGTGTTGTCGCAACGTCAGGCGTCCGCAACGTATCGGATGGCGCGCTCGTTCGTGGCAAGTGCATGCGGAAACGCGCGCCCGGCTTGGAAAAGATCTCGGTGTTGTTGAAGTAGAAGACCGTGCCCGGCTGCGGCAACTGGCCGAATGGGTAGAACGGTTTGGTCGTATCGAGTTTGGTGCCGTCGTTGAATGCCTTGGTCAGGGAAAGTGCCGACAATTTCAAAGTGAGATCGACAGTCGTGGTTCCGGCTGGCAAGTCGACGAGGGTTGCGGCGGTGAAGTCGAAGAACGTGACTTCAAATACAAGCCGGTTCTTGACACCAAAGTTTGCCAACGACGTCGTGAACGAACCGTTTGGTCCGGAGACGGTGGTTGGTTGACCAAAGTTTCGATCTTCCGGATCCGAAACCACGATTCTGACGTCGCTCAAAGGCTCTCCTGCTTCGTTGCGAACGAATCCTGTGAGAGTTACTTGCGGAACAGCTTGCAGGAGCGGCACTGATAAAAATTGCGGCGGCGGTGGTGGCGGCGGCGCGGAAGAGATCTTCGCCGTCAGTGTTCCAATCATCGGCTGGTTGACGAGACTGCTGATGCGGATACTCTCAACTTCAGGCAGCGGTTTTGCCGGGTCCGGAGGCAACGGCTGAATCAAACGACCCCGAATCCAATAACCCTGCACTCCATTGACTGTCGTTTTGTCAGCAGTCGCGCAGTCTGCGATCAGCTTGATAACGCCGCTGCTCGTGAGCCCATTCGTCGCGTCATTCGGATCACTCGTGGCCGGCTCACAGTCAGTATCGAGGGCGGCAAACTCTCTCCAGATTTTTCCGTCCCAGTATTCCCAGGAGATTTGCAGTGGCTCGATTGCCGGATGCAGCAGTTGAAACTCAACCGCCAGAATCACGTTGCCACTGAGATTCAGCAGGACGGGATGCGATAGATAGACGATGTGCTCGGTGTTGATAAGAAAATCCGGATCGAAGAAAGTTAACGCCTTGCCCTTCAAATAATCTGCGCTGTGGTTGATGTATTCATCTCGCCCCGGCCAGAGACTAAACACCTGGACCAGCTTGCCGGCTGTCAGACCGACTTCCGTTTCCGTCTCAAATACGATCTGTTGATTCGAGCCTGGCGGCGGTGGTGCGGCGATCGCCGTTCCTGCCGGCGCCAAGCTGTTCGAAACGTCGCTGGCAAGTTGGAACACGACGGGCGTTCGCGCCGCACGCGCCGGAGAGAGCCGTTGGCCCAGCAAATCGAGGAAGGCAAGCTTGTTTTTCTCGGGCGACTGTTGCAGGCGATTGATGATTGCCTGGAGGTAACGCGCGGCGATCAACTGGAGGCCGAAGCCTGGATCGCGTGAACCGGGTTTCCATTCGCTCACGTAACCAGGGCGGCGCGCTTCCAACTCCTGCAGGAAAGCGTCCTGGTCACGGTTATCGACCACAACTGTTGGCCTGACAATCATCGAGACGATCCTTCTCCCAGATAAAACGGATAAACCAGGTTGCCGACGCTGTTCGTGGCGCGCACGCGATAGCTGATGTCGATCAAAACGGTGCTTAAAGATTTTGCTGACGGTGTGACTGTTACCTCGATCACATCGATGCGCGGTTCCCAATCGATCAAGGCGTCGTGAACGCGCGTTTGCACTTGAGCCATCGTCGTCGGATTGACTGGTTCGAACAGAAAGCGATTCAGACCGGCGCCGAACGTTGGCCGCATCATCCGCTCGTCGTTGTTGGTCAGGAGGATGATGAGAATCGCCTGGCGAATGTCCTCTTCAAACTGGGCCATCGAGGCCTCTCCGCCTGCCGTCGCAACTGGAAAACTCCAGCCGACGCCGAGAAACGTTTTGTTGGAAACAGGCAATGCCATGAAACTCAGCCTCCAATCTCGACGAGGGGAAAACCAAAAATGATAGGCGCGCTGCAGCCCGCCATGTCGCCCATGCGCGCGGCCATGCGGCCGCCGATCAACACCGTCGCGCTGCCCTTGGCAATCGGCGAAGGCGGATGTGGTCCAGCGGGCGGCGGAAATGAACAAATGTGATTGTCACCCATCACCGCCGCGGGCATGCCGCCGATGAGAACGGTCGCGACACCTGGACCAGCGATTACGCCCGGATGCCCTGTTGGATCTCCTACTCGTGCTGCGAAAGGCACTTGTTCTCCTTAGTTCAACTTGATCGGTAGTCCGGTAACACTGCATGGACCAGTCGAGGTGATCGAAACATTCGCGGCGCTCATGTCGATCTTTGCGCCCTTGAGCTCGATCTGCAGCGCTTCCAACGCGATCTTGTTCACTGCCGAAATCTTCACCGCCTGCGTGACGTTGTCGAGCGTGATCGTCACTGTGCCGGCGAGGTTGGTTAGTTCTATTGATTTTGGATCGAGTGTGATCTTTTGACTGGTGCTGGTTTTGATCGAGATCGACTGAAGCGCGTCGTCAAACTCGATCTCATGGCCCAACGCTTCGGTGGCTCCGGTCTTTATTACTTTCTTGATGAGAACGTCAGTCGGCAGGCTCAGTGGCGGACGGTTCATCATGCTCCAGAGACCGCCGAGGATAAAGGCACTACCGAGATCGTTCTCTGCAAACGCGACGAGTACTTCGTCATCGATTTGCGGCACCCATTGAAAGCCTCTCGAGCCCGAGGCGCCGATGGCGCAGAGGCGCGCCCACGGTTCGAACTCCGGACGCGACGGAATTCCCACCTGGACGCGTCCGAGACCCAAAAAATCGAGATTGTTCTTCACGATCCCCGGTGCGATCGCGAAACGATGAGACGTTTTCGAGTCCGATACGAGATTGTCCAGTAACGCTTCAGCCATGTTCACTCCTCAATAACGCTTCAGCCATGTTCACTCCTCAGTAACGCTTCAGCGATGTTCACTCGTCATTAGTTTTCTCGCGCAAAGAGCCCTTTCTTGGATCGGGTCAGTACAGGGAGCGGTAGCGACCTGGTCATTGATCAGCATTCTTGACTCCCATCGTGACCAGGTCGCTACCGCTCTCTGTACTGACCCGATCCAAGTGCGATCCCTACTTTTGAGGCAACGCTCTTTCATGCCGAAAACTCTCCCTGAAGTTTCACTACTCGTCCTGCTTTCGGCAGGGGAATCGATCCGAACCAAACTTCTTTCCGCAGTTGAAAAGAGGTGTTGTAACCGCTGGCGTCGAATGTGTGCGTTGCTGCAGTGATCCGGTATAGACCACTGAACTGGTCTCCAAGCCCGTCGAGGCGAATAACACGGCTCGCCTTCACGCGCGGGTCGCCGATGCAACTGCCCGATCCGGTCAGCCGGTTGTTCAAACGGGGCAACAGCTCGCTGAGAATCGCGCGCGGCGCAGTGATGTAACTGGTGCATGAAACAGACAGCACATTGCCTTTCGCGTCATCACCAAGCACGTCTTCCACGCTGCCGACGAGACTCGGATAGATACTCAGGTCGAGACTCGCGCGGTCGTAATCCCATGAAGCGACAATCACAAACTCAGTCTGCAAAGCATCCACCCAAACACGTACACTGACGCCAAACACGTCGCCTATCGTCGTGAGTCGCGGCGTAAACTCTTTCAATGAGCCTCCCCATTTCAGAGTGAGGCTGGGCGTGAATTCCGAAATCAGGAACTTAAACTTCAGTATCCGGCCCTTCGGACTCTCCGTGTGATCGATGAACATCTCGTAACCGTTTTCACTCGCAATCTTGCTGAGGAAATCAAAATCGGTTTCCTTCTCCTGTTTGCGAGCGTCAGCGTCACTCGGCGGAAACTTCAGAAACGTGGCGAGCGTCATCAAAATCGCGAGTGCACTACCGACTGGATCAGACGAAGGAATCAGCAGGTTCGTGCCACTGACTATCCCCGCCACGACCGGATCCGGCAGCGCGAAGTTGCCAACGGACGGAATACTCAAACGAAACGAACGGTCCTTTGTCCCGTGCGTCAAACGATGGAGAAAGTCCTGCGCAATAACCTTCAGCGTTGGCATGCCGCTCGATGGAAACGAAGGCTCGACTCCCGTAATCTCACCAACAAACACTTCCTCCAGCGGATCGGGCGCATAACCCATCGAGAGCGAGAACGGCGTGTCGACGCTCAACAGCGGATGATCGAGAAATTGCAACGCCGGATTCGCGAGCGTCATCTCGACGCGATCCGAACCCTGGATACCGTCCTCGTAAGTCACACTCGAGATCGCGCCTTTCATGGCCATCGGCAATTGCTGGCCATTCAGCCTGACCACGAATTCCGGTGCGTATGTCGCGTAAGTGGCCATGCTATTGGATCACCTCACCGGTTGCGGGATCGCGAAACGGAAGCGAAGGAACGGCGAGCGTCTGACCAGCAAATAGATCGCGGGGATTGTCGAGACGGTTGAGTCTCGCGATCGGACGCCACAAAGTCGGATCGTCGTAATACTTGAAAGCGATTTTGGCGATTGTTTCTCCCTGCAAGACTGTGTGTTGCTTGGTGAAGTCGGCAGTCTCACGCTTGACCTGCAACGCCTCGTGTTCCGGATCGATGAATTCAGTGAAGCTCGAGGTGATGCGCGCCCGCACCGGACGGCCATCATCAAGGAAGAGCAGGAACTTCTGGCTCGCCTTCGTCAGTACACACCGAAACTGCAAAGAGGCCCACGACACGATGAGGATCGGCGGCGCGTGCAACGCCGGATCTATCTCCATCAGATGAATAAACTTTTCGGTTTCCAAGCGAACGTCGGAGAGCTTTTCGTAAGTGTCAAAGAGCAGCTCCATATCCAGCGTGCGCAGATTGCCGTGTGCAAACTGAATCAAGGGCGAGCTGAGGCCGGGAATCGCGTGCGACGCGAAATTGTTATCGCGGTTGAGACTGTACTCTTCAGGATTGAACATCACTTCGATGAACTGCTGGTTGTGCTCAATCGTGATTTTTGCTTTCGTCAAACCCATGTCAGCCTCAGATCTGTCCCATTCGTTCGCGGCGTGCTATCACGCGGCGGTCGATTTGTTTCATTACCTCGTTCGCGAGCATTTCGACGTTGAGAGCGGGCTGCGCCATTGACGGTATCGTCGCCGGAGTGTTTCGTCGCTCGAACGCATCGTGCGACCGCATCACTTCGCCGGCGGGCTCGACTGCTGTAGCGCGACTCGCAGCAGGCGCACGCAGGGCCATCGGCGTTTGCACTGCGGCGGGCTCGCTTATTCGCTTCACGCGCTGCGTCAGGAGTGTTGAAATCTCACGCACCTGAGCTTCGCGCTGCACGTGAAATTTTTGACTCAGTGTGATCGCCAGGTCGCTGGAGGTACGATTGACGGCGAGGGTCAAAGCGAGGCGCTGATGGTTTTCGTATTCTCTGACGTGACGTGCTTTGCGCGGATCTTCGTTGACGCTGGATTGTGAATTGAAAGCCGATTTATCAGATTTAAGATTCAGCAGCGTCATCTGTGCAGCGCTCACGTTGTTCGTCCACGCATTCACGACGCTTTGCTGGTTAACGGAAAGATTGAACTGTGGATGAAGATGGACCAGCGACGTGAACCAGCGTTGTTGCAGTGAAACTAACGTGCGCGCCAATGCGGGCACGTACAGCAGCATTCGCAGCCGGTCGAAGTCAGTGAAACGCGCGTAGCGCTGCCTGAGCTGCGTTGCCCACGCGAGCGAACGTGACGGCATTACGTTTATGCGACTGATTGCCTTACGCCTTTTCATGAAGCGCTCTTTCCCGTTTCTTCGTTCAAGCGCCCGTTGATCGACGAGATCTCAGCGACCCACCGGCGCCGCTCGGCATGCTCCAGTTCCATCACTTCCTTGTGCGGCCAGTGGAAGTGGTAAGCGACGAAGGCTACCTCCTCGTAAAGCGGATCGAGAGGGTAGCCAACTACCCCCCCACGGGGACGGCCTCCTGCTGAAACGTGTGGTTACACTTCGGGCAATTCACCGGAGGTTGATTCTGGTCCAACCGGTTCATGTCGTTGTAAAGCGATTGCAGGTGCGCCAGATCGGCGGAGTACAAGCTTTCGATCACCTTCGGCGTGACCTGCTCGATTCCACCCAGCCGCGTGACCACACGTGAAAGCAGAATCACGATTAGGTAAGCGGGATTCTGTTGCACGCGCAGATCTTTGAGCGGCAGGATTTCGTCGGCGGCAGTCGCCAGTCGCATTACACCTTCACGATGAAGTGTGCCGTCACTGTCCAGGTAGCCGAGTGGCAAAGTGAATTCTGATTCTGTTTGAAACATAAACACCTCACGCTCGTTCGATTCGCTCGTATGCGACCTCCAGCGTCTCAATCGAGAGATCGTTGCCCTTGGCGTTGAACGCCGGCGCCACATATTTCACCGGGAACGCCTGAAAGAGGTTCCAGCGCAAGACTTCCTGACCGGCCATGTCCAACTGAATGATCGAGATGTTGCGACGGATCTTCTCAGTGCGCCCGGTCATCACGTCTTCGTACCATTTGAAAAGCTGAGTGTCGTCGGTGTAACCACGCTTGAGCGACAGATTGCTGTGCTTCGTTTGTCCGGGAAACTTGCGTGTTCCGAGCAGGTCTCCGCCTTCGCGATACTCAACTACGTCAGTCGTGGCGTCGATGCCGCCTACTTCCTGAAAACGCGCGTTGGTCACTCCATCGATCTCCACCTGAAACTGAAAGGCGCGGAAATAAACCGGTTGTTGACCTGGTTGTGCCATGACTCAAAATCTCCTCTCCTGAAATTGAAAACTGTTGCTACGTCGTGGCGTTGGCTGGACGATCGAGCAGACCAATACGAATGATGATGAACTCCGCCGGCGGTGCCGGCCGAATTCCGACCTCGAGCGTCAAGCGCCCTAGCTGACGGTCGGTATCGGTATTGAATGCGTCAGGAAAGCGAACGTAGTAGGCTTCGTCCGCGGTGGCGCCAAACAGAGCGCCGTCACGCCAAACACCGTCGAGAAAGCCACGCACAGTGCGCGTGATCGCCTGCCGGAGCGCCAGATTGTTTGGCTCGAACACAGCAAAGCGCAGACCGATACGCAACGATTGCTCGATGAAAGTGGTCAAGCGCCGGACGCTGATATAGCGGAAGGTAGTGTTCGCAGTCGCAAATAATTGCAGTGTGCGCGCGCCGAAAACCGTCGGTCCGGCCGGGAAGGCGCGTATGATGTTTACACTATTATTGTTTAAGCCATCCTGTTCTGAATCGCTTATTACATGCTCGACAGCCAGTGTGCCCAGTAACACTTCGTTAGCGGGCGCCTTGTGAACGCCTCGCGAGGTATCTATGCGGGCATACAAACCGGCGATGTGGCCAGACGGAGGAGCAAAGATAATTTTCTTAGTGTCCTTGTCTTTGAATAAGACTGGCGCCACCTGGATTCTTGGATAATAGAATCCCGCCCAGATTGAATCGGGCGGGCGCAGTCCGGGGCCAGTCGCTGGAGGAACGGGCTTGGGTATTGATAGGTTTGCAATATCGGCGACTTTCGGTGGCGGATCGTAGATCGCAAACCTATTCTCCAATTTGGTGGCCTGATCATTGAGTTCTACATACACAGCACTGTCGGTGAAGCCGGGTGCGGCAATGATGTCGATATCTTCGATCTTCTCCAGTAGCTTGAGGCCGGCTACAACGTCTGTTGCCACGTTGCTGCCTACGTCGACGACATAACATTCCGTACCGCCATTCTGGAAAAATCCAAGCACTGCAACTCCGAGGTCCGTAATTTCCTGTGCACCTTTCTTTTCGTCGTCGAAAAAACCGTCATCCCTGATGTAGTCCTTGAAAAATTGATCAGCGCTGGTTACCAGCCGCGCGACGTTTTTGAACGTGTGGCCTGCATGGGGTCCGTTCCCCACGAAACCCGCAGTGCTGGTGCCAACGCCGGCGATTGGCGGCGGTCCAAGCCGGATCTCTTGAATCCTCACGCCCGGCAAATTAAGTAGTGTTGCCATGATGTTTGAAGCCCTCCTTTAAGGCGATAGCTGGAAAACGTGAGTTGCCGGCGGATCTGCCGGAACGTCGATATTCCGTTCGATTGGTGTCATCCCCGTTGCCGACGCTCGAAACTTGTGAACGCCTCGTAAGATTCCAGTAAAAACAAACCGGCCTTGCGCGTCTGTAGTTGCCGTATCGCTGCTGTCCAGCCGCTCCACGAGCGCGCCTGGAATGGGCGATTGGTCCGAAGCTTTCAAAACCACCCCGCCGATGTCGATCAACTCTTCAATCGTGCTGCTGCCGATCTGAGCGAACCGCTGAATGAAAGTCGTGACGCGCGGCATCGGCGGTGAATCAAGCAACAGATCGAGTGGAGCGGTTACAACCAGCATCACTGCCGGACGCCACGGCAACTGCATCGTGCTCCAAAAATCATTGAGCATTCGCGATGGTTCCGGAGGCGCAACGTTCAGGTAGACATGAGCGTTTTGAAAAACTACGCCGCCGTTTGGAATGCCCACCGCTGACGGAACCACGTCCGGATTTCTGAAAAGGATCCGCAGCACTTCCGCAAGCACCTGGTGTTCGTCCAAAACCGGCGTAGTGATGTCGCTGTCCTGCGTCGAGCTCCAGGCGGAGATCAGATAGTGCAGGTCCATATAGGCTGGCGGTTGTGAAAGAACCACTGTGCCGTCCGCAAGTGGCACGTTGTCCCACGCCGATCTGTGAAAGTCGCGGTTCTCGTGCATTGCGTAGAGATAGATACTCAACTGCACTCCGGTCCTGGCTCTTACTCGCGTCAGCCACTCGCCGTCCGGCACGCTGAAAAAGAAACTCGGTTTGGCCGGCGGCGGAGTTGTGGGCCAACCTGTGTCGAGCAGTCTCAGGATCAACCTGTCTACTACATTCAGCATCGCTTACTGGACCGTGTCTTCGAGTTCAATTGCGCTGATGGCCTTGCCAACCTTGGTGTACTCACGTCGCGTGGCGTGAAGAATGTCGGCCATTTTCACCGGACGCGCTTCTGCTGCTGCGAGAAAAGCGGCTGCGAGACCGATGTTGCGGATGTTTGCTCCACTCAAACTGAAACGCTGTGCGAGCTTCGCGAAATCGACGTCAGGATCGAGCTCGATTTCTTCCGGCCAGAGCCGTTTCCAGATCTCGAGTCGCGTGTCTGCCTCCGGGAAAGGAAAGTGAACAGTGAACGCGAGCCGTCGCCAGAATCCCTCGTCGATGTTTCCGCGCAGGTTTGACGTGAGAATCGTGATGCCTTCGTACTGCTCCATTTTTTGCAGCAGGTAACTGATCTCGACGTTCGCATATCGATCGTGAGCATCGTGAACGGTCGATCGCTTGCCGAAAAGCGCGTCGGCTTCGTCAAACAACAAGACGCTGTTGCTGCGCACCGCGGCTGCAAAGATGCGTTCGAGGTTCTTCTCGGTTTCGCCTATGTACTTGCTGACCACGCTCGAAAGATCGATGCGAAACAGATCGAGTCCCAATTCGTTCGCGATGATTTCCGCCGCCATCGTTTTGCCGGTTCCGGATGGACCAGCAAACAGCGCGGCAACGCCTTTGCCGGAAGAGAGTTTCTTCGCGAAGCCGCCTTGCTCGAGCACGGCGTGACTGTGTGTAACCCGCTGGCAAATTTCTTTGAGCTGCGCAATCGTGTCTGCCGGCAGAACGATGTCGGGCCAGTGATAGATGGGTTTGAGTCTTTCAGTCAGCGCCGCCAGTTCCAGTCCTGTCTGGTTGCGCGCGGCGGCGAGCAATTCGTCTGAGATTTCAGAGATGGTGAGCGTGCCGGTGTCAGTGATGCGCCACTCCATGCACTGGCGCGCAGTTTTTACTGCCGATTCGATCTGTTCCGGCGCGAGGTGGAAGTTGCCGGCCAGCGCCTTTAGCGTCTCCGGATTCAGCGGCACGCCGGACTCTTTCGCAAACCCCTTCCACAATTCACAGCGGGTTTCGTAGTCAGGCAGATCGAATGGGATCGTGAGGAAGCGATCGCTGCCCGCGATTGCGGCAAGCAGCGCACTGTCTGACGCAAGAATGAACGTGCCCGAGTAGTCGTTCAAAGTATCTATGAATGACTTCGCGGTCGATTCTTCCATGTTGATCGGATTGAGTCCGCTCACGAAGAGTACGGCGTTCGTGAACGACGCTTCGCGCTTGAGCAGCGAGGCGATCTCAACCGGCTCGATTCGCCAGGACGGACACCGGTCCATGTGGGCAGTTAGAAGCGCAACGTTGGTTGTTTCGGCAAATCCTTCAGCCGCGCGTTGCTTGCTCGACATTGCCGGTCCGGAGAACAACAGCCGCACCGGTCTGTTGTCTTTTTTAGCAATGCCGGCAAAGGCGGGGAGACGCCGTGCGACGTCATTGCCATTGTGATGTGACGTTGTGAGCGCCTCAGGTGAAGTTAACTCGCAAAACGAGGCGAGCCTGCTATCTAAATCATTTTTACCGAGCAGCAAGCTGACTGCGCGTTCATCCAATCTCAGTTGGTGGGCCAACAATGGTGCATCGCTCTTTCCCGAATCGACTGCCAGTCGCAGCAGGCCGGATCGCATTAACGGCGCGTCTGGCGCGAATCGAGTGCGTTGCTCAAGCCGAGCGTCCTGAGTGTCACAAAGCAGGCTGAGCGCAAGGTCAACTGTTGGCCGGCGTTTGGTAACGTCGTCCTGCAAGTAGGCGTAAATTCGTTCGTAACCCAGATCGATTTCGGGTGCGACTGCGAGCAGCAGCACTGAGGTATCGAATTCAGTGAAATCCCAGATGCCGCGGAGTGCTTCGATGGGTTGCGAGTAGTGGAAGTCGTGCAGCATCTCGCTGGCTGCTTCGCCGTGACAGAGGTAATCACCCTGGCGATTTATGAGGGAGTCGATCTCTTCTTCACTGATGTAGATGCCATGGTAGGAACCGTCGGTGCCATCGCTGCCATAGAGCAGTCGAGCGCGCGCGACCGCAAGCTTGAGAAGCGAGTCGAGGCTGCGCAGGTGAAATAGGAGTTCCGAGCGCGTCTCTGGCATTCGCGCTGGTTCAACGGCTGTTGCCATGGGCAGGTAGTAGGCACTTTGAATACCGCGCGCGTAAACGTTGGATTTATTGAGATGTGAGAAAGTTCGAACGCTCGATGGACCACGAAGAGTTACAGATCGTTATCACTGCAACTGTAACAGTGTGACACTTACTGCAAGACGAACGGAAACACGAAAGTTGAGGTGTAACATCGAATTCTCGTGCTTGGAGTTGCTAAGGGCTTTTGCACAAAAGTCTTAAATCCCACCCACGGCAGTGGGTGGTCCATTTCAGATCCTTTCTACCCCAAAAACCAAAAACGGTTAATGTCAGTGGAGGAGACGTGTGTAGAAAGGATTTGAACTAATCCACCCCACTGCCGTGGGTGGGATTTTGGACTTTTGTGCAAAGGCCTTCCACCACTTTCTTAGGAGTGGCTTAGGCTCACGGTCGGTTCGCTGCGTGAGATGCGATAGCGGGCCATTCGGCGGTAGACGGTCATGCGCGAACATCGTAACCGCCACGCAGCGTGACTGATGTTCCAGTTACAGGCCTGAAGCGCCCTGATGAGTCCCTTGCGGCTGCCAAGATCGAGTTTGTTTTCCAGTTCGGTGCGGAAATGTGACGGGAAGTCGCAGACACCGAGATAATCGGAAGTCGTGTTAACAAAACACGCTTCTACGAGGTTGCGGAGCTGCCGGACGTTTCCGGGCCATTCGTACAGTGACAACAATTCTGCGGCAGCATCCTGAAATCCTTTCACTTCGCGGCAGAAGCGAGCATTGAAAGCTTCTACAAAATGCTTCAGGAGCTTTGGAATGTCCTCGCGATTATTTCGCAGCGCCGGCATTTCGATCCGCACGACGTCGAGGCGATAAAAAAGATCCTGCCGAAACTGTTGCGAACTAACGAGAGTATCGATTTCGCGATTAGTTGCGGCTATCAAACGCACGTCAATTCTCAATCCGCGTGTGGCGCCCAACGGATAAACCTCGTGTGACTCAATCGCTCGCAACAACTTGGCCTGTGCGCCGGCTGCGATGTCGCCAATCTCGTCGAAAAAGATTGTGCCGCAGTGTGCCTGGCGCAGTTTACCCGGTGACTTGTTGTAAGCGCCGGTAAAGGCGCCTTTTTCGTAACCGAAGAGTTCGCTTTCGAAAAGAGAGTCGGGAATGGCGGCGGCGTTAACGGCAACGAAGGGCTTGTCAGACCGGGCGCCGCTTTTGTGAATCAGTTCGGCGACTAATTCCTTGCCGGTCCCGGTTTCACCGAGGATGAGCACGTTCGAGTCAGTCATTGCCACGCGCGCGACGTAGCGGCGCAGCGCAACCATGTTTGCGCAATCGCCGATTAGCACTGGCTGGTGATCGAACGACCTGATCGGCGCTTCCTGACCGGCGATTAAAGCGGCAACAGATGTTCTGAACGCCTCACTCTGGGCCGGTAAAGTGAAGAAATCGTCTACGCGCAGACGCACTGCTTGCTGCGTTATCTCAGCAGAAGCTGTGTGTGAGACAACGATAACGCGGAGATTTTGATTTTCTTCGCGCAGTTTTCGTATGGCTTTCGCGCCTGGGCAATCGCGACCCGGCAGAAGCTGGACAACCAGCAGATCGGGGGTACGCTGGTTATGGATCGTGTATTCAGTTAGCAGGGCGCGGACAATCTGGTGCAGGGAGTTTTCGGCAGTGCTGATCTGGATGAGGCGCATGATTTATTTTCCGTTCTGTTTCTTATGACAAACGGCGGCAAAGTGTTTGAGGAGCCGATAGAAATATTTCAGGTGAGCCAATCGGTCAGTTGGATTTATAAGTCTTTTAGTCACAAAAAGGCACAAAAAGCTCAGAAAATCAGCAGAACTATTGAGCTTTTTGTGCCTTTTTGTGGCTACTTTAGACGCTCGGTGTCGAAGGCGTATGCAACCTGTCCGGCCGTCAACACGAGCAGCCGCTTCCCGTCTAAACTGAAGCGTGTAAATGCCGCTGGGGTCTTGAACCGCAAGCGCGTTACAGGATTTCCCGTGGCCAGATCATAGATCGTTAGCTCGCCGGGATAATTCACAGCGATCTGGTGCCCTTTCGGATTCACCGCCGCGTTCGCGCCAAAAAATCTGTGCCGCAGCTCGCCGTCCGTGATCGAATAAACCAGAACGCGGTTGTTGTCGTCGCGCAAAACAAGCCAGTTGCCTTCAGAGAAACCCGTCTCGATATCAAATGAACCTTTGCCGGTCTCCAGTAATAGACTCCCGACGGACTTGTTCTGAAACGCGTCGATGATTTCAAGCACGTAGTCGTCGTCTTTGTTGCCCATCTGACGCGAGCGTTCCACAAGCGCCGGGTCTTCCTTCAATCGTGCCTTACCTGCCTCGCTACCCAGGCCCCAGTACAAGATCAGGCGGCCGGAGAAATCGTCGAAGAAGTAACCGGGCGCTTCCTTCGGAAAGTCTTTGCTCCAAACAACCGCATTCTTAACGATGTCGTGCAATTCGAATTTCACTTCGCGGTTCAGCGGTTCATTACCTTCCTCGGTCTCACCCGCTTCCGATCCCTCTTTATTCTTCTCCTTGGCTTTATCGGTTTTGAGAGTCTTGCGAACGAGCATGAAGCGACCATACTGTCGCGCACCTCGCTCAGGTATCGCACGCACTATATTGACGTCGCTCGTTCGTCCGTCGAGGAGGACAAGACTGTGATTCTCCGGTTCAAGCTTTGGAAAATCGCCAATGGCGGTTCCATTAGCGGCGACGAGGGCGCCACGGAAACCTCTAACGTGCAGCTTGCGCTCGCCAGTGTTCAAGTCCCACAGAGCCCCGCGAGTTTTCGAAGAAACTGCAAGCCATTGCATGTTGTCGGAAACATTCGCGGTATAAATGCGGTTCATTGAGCCCACCGGGATCTCCACTGATGGACCGCGCGTAGTGCGAAGAGTTTTCGTCTCGGCGATAAACTGCGCGGTAGAAAGACCGACGTTCCCTGACACGAGGTTAGAGATAAGTACGTCGTTCCAGAGCGCAACATTAGAATTGTTGAAACCGCCGATAGTCTCACCTCTCTCCAGGTCAAAGAAAGCAACGGTGTTATTCGAATACTTGACGATAACGTAGTTGGGATTTGCTGTAAGGGTCATCTCCATGGCAGACAAGCGAAACTTCGCGAGCCGCCGGCCCTCGGGAAACGTGAATATGCCGGAGTCGTCAGGGCTCGTCGGCATGGTTGCGAGGATTTTGGTCGGGCTGAGGAAAATGAAAGCGCTTCGGGTCGCCTTTTTCAGATCGCTGCTCGTTGACATTTGCTTGCGCGTCGTGAGATCGACCGCCAAAGCATCGGTCTCCAGGATGGAGACTGAGTCGACGATAATGCGGAAGCGAAACTTGTTTGATCGCGCGGCGAGGAGATAGTGCGAGTCTTGAGAAAATTGAAGGTTGAAGAAGGTGTTCTCGTGCGAAGTATTGTCGTCGTCATCCCGAAGCGCCCACATTACAAGCTCGAAGATGTTTAGTTTAGCGAACTCCTTCTTCTGAAAGATTCTCTTTCCTGTTTCCGTCTCAATCACGCTCAAACCCAGGTCGTAGTCAACACAGGCCAGGTATTTGCCGTCAGATGAAAACATCTGTTCCCAACAGTCGCGCCTGATCACCAGTTCGCGGACCTCGACGGGTTTGGCGTCGGAGATACTCCATTTTTCAAACCGCAGTGAGTCTGTACCAAACATGACGAACTTGCCGTCGGTGGTAAAGGATGCGGGACGCGCATCGGTCGTGGGTATCTGAAAAGCTACTTTTAACGGCTCGCGTTGGACGAGAGTGATCGCGAAATCGTCCTGGGTCAGGAAATATTTTCCGTCGTTCGCTATGGCAACGTGCCAGATGTCGCTCTTGAGCTGTGGCGAGAGTTCCTTTTTCCAAAGTAGACCCGGCAGCTCTTCAGCGACCTGGGCCTGGCGAAACGAAACCACTTCAGCCTGCCAGTTTAGATACTGCTGCGATGCGCTGGTGCTGCGGTTGTCGCGGCAAGTCGGCGGCAGCAATTCCGTGACTTTGATCATCTCGCGCAGTCGTTTATCGGTGGGAGTCGAGCCGCCGAAGATGTTTGTGAACCAGTTCCCTGACTTGGCTTTCGCTTCCGTCAGTCGCGCAAAGAATTCTGAAAACGCGTTTGGGTCGTAGCCGGCCGACACCATTGCAAACAAGCCGATGCGATCTGCTTCGAGCTGTTGGACCGACTCATGGCCCGAAGGCCGTGAAACACTTTTCGTGCGCGCTCGTTCGATCAACAGATTGAATTTCTCAGTAATGTCCTTGCGATCGCTGAGTTGAGTAACGTTGAGGATCTTTTTGAAAAGCTCCGACATGTCGCTGGCAGCGTGACGCACCGCGGCGTGGCCCAGCTCGTGCGCCATCACGCCTGCCAATTCGTCTTCCGTCTTGGTGAAGGCGATTAGTTTCCGGGAAATGAAAACGTATCCGCCGGGCGTGTTGAATGCATTCGCGTCGGGGATGTCAATGATGAAGAACTGAAACTTCAGCCCCGTGGATGGCAGGTGACGGACCAGCCGCTCACCGATTTCCCGCACGTATGCGAGTAGCTTTTCGTCCTGGATGTAGCGAGTTTCGCTGGCCATCCGTTGAGCATTCAGCTCGCCGAGGATCATCTCCTGTTCGGGAGAGAAGATGTTGTAGTTCTGGGAATTTGCCGTTATCGCCGGTGGTTTGCAGTCCTGAGCGGAAGCAGTAACACAGGCGAGAGTAAGGCAAAGAACCACGAAGAGGGGATAAGTTTTCCTGGACACGTTTGATTCTCTCTACTAAGCAGATTGAGGACTTCATCCGTCATCGAAACCGCTATGGAGCTGGCGGTTATGAAGGCGGAACTCCAGCTTAGCGTAGAGTTTGAAGAGGATCAACACATTTCAAAATACTGCCCGCGGTCCTGACTCCACCCACTGCCGTCGGCGGGATTACGCTGGCGCGTTGGAAGGTTTTTGTAGAACTTGCTTCAAAGTAGGATTCGCACTTGGATCGGGTCAGTACAGGAGCGGTAGCGACCTGGTCAAGAATCATTACGAACATCGCATGCTGATCACTGACCAGGTCGCTACCACTCCCTGTACTGACCCGCTCCAACAATGATGTTAACGGCGGAGGAAGGCGTAGCGATCTGTTTTGAGTACATCCCAGAGGGTGAGTGCGTTTTTGTAAATTCCTTCTTCCTGTGAGCCGCTTGTGTTCAGTTCATTTCTTCGCTGGTGAAGGATGTAGCGCAGAATGTTGAAGCAGGTCGTCGCCTGGCCACACGCGATCAGATTCCTGAGCTCCTCGGCATCATTGATCCATAACGTGGTCTCCATCATCTCCGCACGCTTTGCGAGCTCACGAAGTTCTTCAGTAGGCGCCAGTTCATTGACGATCGCTTTCGGAAACTTCGTGGTGTCGTCGAGATCGTAAATCAAATTCGTGACTTCGCGGCCGAGATAACTCGGATGCACCTTGATATCTTTATAAACGAGCGCGCGGATGCGCTTCAAAAACACTGACGACGTCAACGCGATGAGCGACTTCGCCCGCCCGCTGATGAGATCGATTAACTCAGGCACGGTCAAGCGTTTCAGGAATGGCCAAAGTTCGAGCGTCGTCATTTCCGACACGCGTCTTTGCGCTTCCCGGTACTGGCCACGAATCCAGATCAAGCCGCCAGCCAGAACACCCGAAAGCACTAGCGGCACTCCGTAAAGGAAGAGGTGCACCCAGTGAAACCCTCCGTTGAATACGGCTATCAACCACGCCGCAATCAGAATCACGGTCGTGGTACACGCAATGATGAAAACTAACCACGCCAGTTTCACCAGCAGACTGACAGTCAGCAAGCCACGCTTCTTTTGCGGCGCAAACTCGAAAAGCGAAGGATCGCGCTGGCTTGTGTCAGAAACTATCAACAGTCCGATCTGGTATTGATCGCCGCCGCGCTCGTACGCGCGCACGATGCTGTCGACACCTTGATTGTCGTAGATGCCGCCATCCATCAACGGCACACACTCTTTGAACGAGTCGCCCAGCGCGGTGCGAATCTCGTCTAGACTTCGCGGCCACAGAAAATCATCAGGAAAGCGAAACGGTTCGAATGCTGACGGAAAGCACGATGACGCTGCGGCGATGTCTGCGAGGCGTATTTGTTCGGCGACATCTCTTCTAATGGCGAGATTTCCGTTGCCGATGCGCGCCTTCGAGCTCGCGCTTCGTTGAAAGCGAAAGTAGTTTGCAGTACGAAATTCAGTGGCGTTAAATGACGCTTCGCGAAGGTGGGAAGTTTGATCGTTTAGCAGCCGTCCGAACGTATTGTCACCCAGCATGTTTGCTGACGCGTAAACTTGAGCGGCACTGCGAATGAGACTCGGCATCTGTCCGGCAAACGGCGAGCGTGCCGGTGGCTTGAGACCGTTTAGACCATCTCGAATAACGTTGGTGCTTGTCAGGAAGTCGAAAAAACCGCGATAGAAATCCTCAAAGCTTGCACCCTCGGTGACGCTCAATGCGTACTTCAATCCGGTCAGCGTGCCGCCGGAAACAGTTGATAACACGTGAACAGACTGAAGCAGGTTCAAACGATGAAGCATATCGAGCGTGCCGAGATGAAAGGCGGCCGCGCGGTAGCCACCGCCGGACAAGGCAAGCGCGATCTCGTCAAATGGTCGCGTGTTGTTGGGCTTTGCGGACGCCGTGATGGCCTGGTCCATATGTGACTCCTCAAATTTAACTGACCGTAAACGGCAACGTGTTCGACTGTTGTTTCTGTACGGTCACACCGATTGAGATTGGCTGGTTTGCTGTCCAGGGCTTACCGTTCGGATGCTTTGCCGGAATATTAAATTTGATCTCCTCGCTAGTCCAGATTGAAGCGTCAACCGGGAGATTATCGATCGTGACCTTATAGCGCGTTGGGCCGAAAAACGTTCCCTTTACTGTAACCTCTGCGTTTACTGGTCCAAAAAGCGGCTCAAGTTTACTAATGAAAGGATCGATCGTGAGTGGTAACTGGTTTGTAGTTCGGCCTTTCACGAACAACGCGATCCTGACGGTCTGTCCGCCGATCCAATCACCACCGTTGGGATTCTTATCCGGCAGCTTGAACTTCACACGTTCGTTGGACCACTCGAGTGGCGGATCGATTATCTCTTTCTCGTTGAGTGTGATGCGACTACCGTTTTGAATAGCGCCGAACGCGACCCCGGTAAGCGTAACTACCGGGAAAGCTAAACTCCGATCCACTGAAATAGCTGTTAGCACTGGCGTGTCGGTGGTGACAAGCTTCTTCCCCAGATACGCGGCGTTACCTAAACCAATCAACACCATCATGGCGGGAGCGATATCTGGAAGGCTGAGCTCTGTAACGGCCGCAGAATTAGGGTCCGCCGCGGCTACGATTTTTAGTGCGGCATCGACCGCAACGAAGTAAAGGACGATTGCGAAACCGGTCCACGTGATGGTCTGAATCTTGGTAAGTTCCGGAAAGCCGTTGTCATCCTGAAAGACTGCGCCGGGGCCGGCATTTGCCGTTGACGCGACAGTGGTGGCGGTTGTCGGCGTAACCGGCGGAGGCTTTTCGACCTGACCATTCGCGATTTGTGATTCAGTGATTCCCTTCGCCGCGACGAGTGTGGCAACGTCAAGACCGATCGCGATGAGCAGGTTGGCGGGAATGTTTGTGATCGGGTCGAAAGATCCTTTCCTTAACTTCGCGGTATACAGCGCCGCGTATGCGAAGATCATGACGACCGTCCAAAGAAAGGGTTTGAGTTTCGAGGTACTGGGCCGGCCGTCCTCACCGATGACCAACGAAAACGGGTTGAGCCTGCCGGTTAATAACCACGTTACCGCCCAGAAGAACAGCAGAGCGACGGTGCCCCATCCGTACGGCATCAGCACCTTGCGAGCCATTACGAGATAGAAGTATGTGAAGAGTCCAAATACTACGATGACGATAGTTAAACGGACCGCGCCGGGTTTTACACGCATGGCATTTTCTCAGTTGAATGGATCGGTGTTTCGTATTCATTTCTATATGGGGAATTCCAATTTTTCATTTCAGGCATTCCTACGAATTTGTGGTCCAATCTCCACGATTTTGCCGTGTATGTCTTTAGAGGATTTAAATACTGAACGCGAGTCATCCCAACAGCACTTCGCCGCATCATAGGCGTCGTTCGTAAGTTGTACCTCGCTTTAACTCAGCTCAAACCCAAAAGGAGATCACTCATGCGAGATAAGACAGAACCATCCAACCTCGAGAGCTCGGAGTCTAGCCTTCCGTTCTTCGCGCGTTTTCTCGAAGGCCAGGAGACGACAACGAATTCCTTCATGACGCTCAAGTACCCGTCCGATCGGGATGAGATCGAATGGAATCCGGTAATCGACGACAATAGATAAAAGACCATCATGAAAAACCCGGCCCACGTTGAAGCAGTCGCGCATTGCTAAACGCGGGCCGGACCTTTGAAACTACTCACCCAATGCGCGACGTTGTTCTACTACTGACACACAGCGGCGACTTCTACACCGTCGACCTTGTCGCACAGGCTCTCGCACGAAGAGGCGTCCGTCCCATTCGCTTCAACACAGATCTCTTTCCATCATTAGTCAAACTTTCGGCCCGCGCGGGCGACAAACGCGCTGCACATCTCGTCACTGAAACGGGAGAAGAGACTGACGCCGAGGAAGTGCGCGCCGTCTGGGGGCGCAAGATCTGGTCACCTCGTATGGCTGATGATCTTGATGAACGTTATCGTTCGATGTGCATCAGCGAGTCTGCCGCGGCACTCGAAGGCTTTCTCGACGCGCTCCATAACGTTCTCTGGGTCAATGATCTTGATTGCCAACGCAGCGCCGAGAACAAGCAGCGACAACTCCGACTCGCCGCGCGCGCTGGTCTGCGCGTACCAAGTACACTTGTGACGAACGACGCCGCCGCAGCTCGACAGTTCTTCACGGAAACAGAAGGTCAAACGGTAGCGAAGCTTCTTCGTCCGATCGCAGTCAGCATGGATGCCGATACATCGTTTGTTTATACGAATCGCGTACGGGAAGAAGATCTGGCCCAGGCCGAGGCACTGCGCCATAGCCCGATGGTTTTTCAAGAGTTGATTCCGAAAGCGTACGAGCTGCGCGTTGCTTATGTCGCAGGTGCAGCGTTCGCAGGTGCGCTTGATGCAACTGGCACATCACGTGGACATACGGATTGGCGTCGCGCTGCACCCGATGAGTGTCGCTGGCAGAAAGCCCAACTGCCCACGGAAGTTGTGACCAGCTTGCAAGCATTGATGTCTGATCTCGGCCTCGTCTTTGGCGCCGTTGATTTGATCTGCACTCCTGCGGGCGAGCACGTCTTTCTCGAAGTGAATCCCGGCGGCGAATGGGGCATGCTCGAACGCGACCTCGGTCTGCCCATTTCGGAGGCCATCGCCGAAGCCCTGGTCGAAGAGAAAAATAATGTCGATTCTCATCATCACACACAGCACCGATAACGAGAGCGTTACGCGAGTAGCTGACTCGATCGCGCGCAAGGGCGGTCACACGATTCGCTTTGACACCGATCGTTATCCGACCGACGTGCGTCTCACGGCTTACCACACGCCGGGTGAAGAGCGTCTTACGCTCACGAATGAAGAAGGCGAGTTTGATCTACGCGAAGTAACAGCCGTCTGGCACCGGCGCATCAGCTTTGGCGCGCAGCTTCCAAAGACACTCGACAAGCAAATGCGTCATGCGTCGCTTGGCGAAACGAGTGCGGCAGCGCACGGCATGCTCGCGAGTCTCAAGGCATTCCGCATGGACCACCTGCACCACATTCGTCACGCGGAGAACAAGCAGCTACAGCTACAAGTCGCTCACGAGCTCGGACTCGACATACCGCGCACGTTGACGACGAACGATCCCGGCACCGTTCGCGAGTTTGCAGAGAGTTGTGAGAACGGGATCGTGACGAAGATGCTCTCTTCGTTTGCGATCTACGATGAAGGAAAAGAACTCGTCGTCTTTACTAATCCTGTGAAGCGCGAAGACCTCGAAGATCTCTCTGGTCTAAATCTCTGCCCCGCTACTTTTCAGGAGTCGCTTCCCAAGTCACTTGAGATTCGTGTCACGGTCGTGGGCCAACGCGTCATGTCTGCCGCGGTTGATTCACAAGTCTCCACGCGCGCCACTCACGACTGGCGCCGCGACGGTCTCCGCATGATCCAGGACTGGCAGCCGTACCAACTCCCGCTCGACGTTGAAGAAAAAATCCTGCGTCTGATGGATTACTTCACCCTGAACTACGGCGCCATCGACATCATCCTGACGCCTGACGGCAAACACGTCTTCCTCGAGCTCAATCCGTGCGGCGAATTCTTCTGGCTCGAACGCTCTCCAGGCCTCCCCATCTCCGATGCAATCGCCGACGTCCTCCTCGGCCACTGAATTTAGCGGCTTTGCACAAAAAGGGATTTCTCTGTGCAACCTCAGTGTCCTCTGTGTCTCTGTGGTGTGGTTTTACTCGGAATTCATCAACCACAGAGACACAGAGGACACTGAGGTTGCACAGAGAAGAGACCGATCGAGACTTTTTGTGCAAAGCTGAGCTAATGCGGCAGGAATGGCGTTAGCTTCTTCACGATCACTTGCTGACAAACACCGCAGAAGGGGCGATTTAGATTTCGCATCCGGCAGTCGAACTCCGGACGGTAAACACCGCAGTGAAAATAATCCCCACCCTCGAACAGTCCGATCGTTCCCGCTGCCACGGGAGAAGGCTGAGGATCGCAGTTCGCACAGTTCGCATTGCTTGTTGTCGGTACGGGCGTTGCCGCAAGGATTAGGTCGCGCCACTTTACCTTCGCGCGGTCTTTGTTCGTGGTGATGTTGGGTTGACTCGGCTCGCTTTTCGAGTGTTTGTCGTGCCCTTTGTCTGTTGCGCAACCACTAAAGTACTCATATTCATCAGCGAGACCGAAAGCGGTGTGGCCCATTTCATGTATCGCGATCTCCACAGAGCCCGGCGCCTTTGAAAAAGTCGCCACGGGTCCGCCTGATCCTCCAGAGATCGGACTGTTGACCGCTAAAAAAGCCATATGCCATTGCGGCACTTGTTTGCTGACGACTTTCGTTACGCGACCGTTGTTTGCAATCAGCAGACGACGAATCCCGTTTGAACAAAACGAGGCGTCGAAAAAAGTCTTTGGCTTCGCGCCTGTGCCACCGCACTTCGTGGGATCTTTTGCGCCACTCTCGGTCGACGTAACATCGACACGATAGATGTTGATTGCGGCCCGGAGACGATCGAATGGCGCGGCTGCCAATAAGGCGTCGGCAAAGTTTTGCGCGTCGGTGGCAAATTGGGCCATCTCAGCACTGCGATAACCTTCGGACACAATAACGGCGTTCCAGCGCTGTTCCGGAGGTCCAGCGTCAACGATCTTCGTCACTCCAAGGACTTCTCCATTTGCCATGACGTGCTCCTTTACTTTTTGAGCTTCAAACGCAGAATTTCTTCGGCCGGTTTACTGGCGAGTGCGCTTACTCCCTTGGTTGGTCCTTTTGTCGCGGGTTTGCTGCGGCAAAGTATTACTTCCTCACCCTCATCGGTGTCTGGAACAACGACGACGAACACGCCTTTTCTATCCGGCGCGGGCACACGCGAGATGCCTTCGTTGGGCGTTCCCGGGAAGACTTCAGCGTCGTTCTTCGTTGGGTTGTGCATGACGGTGCGATACAGAGTCTTGTCGCGCGCGCTTCTGAGCTCCGCCCAAAATCCTTTGTGCGTCCCGTAGCCCTTCAAGGAGTCGGTAGCCGGCAAGATCATCTCGGTGCGTTTTTGTGAGACCAGCTTCACGTCGTTGCCGTCGTAAGAGAACGTCAGCCGCATCGCCTTGTTTGACTCGGGCGACTTCTTGCCTGGTTTTGTTTTTGGTTTTGCGGGAGTCTTGCGCGCCTTAGACTTTCGTGCACGTTTCCTGGTTACCATCGGTCCACTCCTTAATGCGATATAGATTCGCCCGCCCACGCTTACCGATTAACTCGATCATTTGAGCTTCACGCAGGCAATACGCCATCTTCTGGGCCAACTCTCTTCTGGTATTCGTCCGAGTTGCGAGATCTTCCGTTGTGAATGACTCGAGTCCCGCTGGAAGAAACCTCAACCAGTCAGCCGACGCTCCAAACACACGCCGATCGAGGACTTGAAGCAACTGACGGCCTTCGATGACCCATCCTTTCCCGCGCCATTTTCGCTTTCGCTCGTATCGCCTGACTTCTTCCTGTTTGATCATCAGGATTTCAAGCGAAAAGTTTGGATTCGACAGCAACTGCGGGATGCTGACCAGTTCCCAGAAGAGATCCTCCAACCGGCCTCGTTTGGGTGACCGGCGACGAATCGTTGCTCCACACTGGTAATGTTGTAATCTGACGATCCATTTCTCCTGAACTATCGGATAAATCAATCGCACCCGATGAGAGAGCGCCAGTTTGTTGAGTTTTGACTTGATTGAGGAGAAATTGCCCGTCTGGATTTCGATCAACAGATCGTCGCGAACGATATCGATCACAAACCCGCCAACCGGAACTTCAAATCGATCTCCCGGCCGCGCATACCACTGTTTTAGTGAAGCGTGAAGCGGCTTTTCGTTCAGTAATCCGATTCCTGGCATGTTACCTATTTTCTCTGCGTAGTCTCTGCGTCCTCTGCGCCTCTGCGGTAAAAGAGAGCATGTAAACCGCAGAGGCGCAGAGCACGCAGAGACTACGCAGAGGAGATCTTAACGATAGATTTTGCCGTTCCAGCGTAAAACTTTTCGCGAAAGAGTGCGTCCGTTGTCGTCAATTTTTCCGTTTGCGTCGTCGACGTAAATGATGAAACTGCGAGCCAGTGTTTGGCCTTGTATTACTTTGAGCGGTTCGGCTGCCGCGCGCGTCTCGCTCAATAACATCGCGGACGAGATCTCGTTTGTGGGTCCACGATCTCCGTTGAAGAGATTCTTTGGAACAGCCTGATGGGTAGTTGGATCGATAACAAAATAGTGGTTCGTCAGGCTCGGAGTCAGGCCGCCCGAACCGGTTGAGATTTCAACGATCTGTTGGGTGTTGAGTTTAGCTAAGCGCACGTTGACCGAATTGTCCGCCCGGGAGAAATAACCGTCCAAAACCTGCGAGACCGTGACGCGGCTCGCGTTGCGGTAGAGTACGAAGGCATTCGAGCCGCCGTACTGCGTTTGAAAACAGGGATCGGGTACCAAGACGAGCCTTATGTGATCGTTGCCGAACAGCCAGAAAAGGTAGTCGCCGTTGAGGAATGAATGGCGCTGGTCCTTGGTTAGTGGACCGGGTTTTTTGGTGTAGTCGCACACGCCAAGGTCAACGATATCCGTTGACCACCATGTTGGATCGGAGAATGTAGACAATTGGGACATCAGGGTTTTGATCGCAGTAAGGCGTACAGGAAGTTTGAGAACCTTTTCGTCGTAATCGTTTAACTGATCGTCGCACCGGTAGCTGAGCTCCGGGATCGGTTTCAACGCCGCGAGCGCTGGTCGCTTACACACGAGACGTTGTGCGAAGGAGAAGTTAATTACAGTCAGGAGCAGAACAATTGCGGCAGTGGTATGGCGTAGGGGATCGCGCATGAAAGGATTTTATTCCATTTGGGCCGAAGGCGTTATACTCTCAACCATCAACTAACCTCAAACAAGGAGAAAAATTAAATGCCTGATCCTTTAAATGCAGTTGTCGACATCTCTCACCACAACGGAAACATTGATCTGCAACAAGCCAAGGGCGATGGAATCATCGGTGTCATTCATAAAGCTACGCAGGGTACGTCGGGCCTCGATCCGATGTATGTGACTAATCGCGGGAAGGCCCAGGCTGCCGGGCTACTGTGGGGCGCGTACCATTTTGCAACCGGCGGCGACGGCGTCGAGCAGGCCCAACACTTCCTCGATACTGTCGGAACTTTTCAAAACACCCTACTCGTTCTCGACCTCGAGCAAAATCCAAGTGGCTCGAGTATGACGCTTGATGATGCGCGCGCGTTTGTGACTCACATCAACCAGGTCACCGGTCGCTTTCCCGGTCTCTACTCCGGCTCATACATTAAAGAACTACTCGGCAGCGCAAAAGATCCCGTACTCGCACAGTGCTGGTTCTGGCTCGCGCAATACGGTCCGACCGCAGTCGTACCAGTCAACTGGTCGACATGGACCATGTGGCAATACACGGACGGCGCAGTCGGTCCCGACCCACACGAAGTTGCCGGCATCGGACACTGCGATCGCGACAAATTCAACGGCGCTCAAGATCAACTACAAAAACTCTGGCTCACTACTTAAAACCAGCCGCGGATTAGCGCAGATAAACGCGGATCTGAAATAGTTTAAGTTCTGATCCGCGTTCATTCGCGTTCATCCGCGGCTGGTTTTGTCTGTCAACGTACCGAGCTTGGCTGGAACTTCGAGTTAGATCTCACCAGATCAAGGGGGAAGTGCTGTGGTTGATCAACTCGTTATACTCGCAAGAGCTCTCGCCACTGAGATTGAAACGCTGAAGGCCGAGCTTAGTAGTGATCAGAAAAAGATCGATCTCAATGACGAAGGCTTCAACTTCTACGACGAAGTCGAACGTTACGAGATCGAGTTGATCAGAAGCGCGCTGAACCAGTGTGGCGGCAATCAAAGTCAAGCGGCGAAACTGCTGCAACTCAAGTCAACAACCCTCCACGCGAAGATGAAGCACTATGGCCTGAACCCCGTGCGATCTCTCATGCTTCAGGGACAAAAAGCCACACAAATCAAGTAGTTTTACGAAAGTTTTCGCTGAAACAGGACCGTGAAAACTTTGAGGATTTGGATCAACTCAAAGCTTTGGATCGACACCTTCCATTTAAATGGTTATCAAAAAAACTCCGTAGGGTTGCCTCCGTTCACCAGGCTTAACAGCCACGCACTTTCGATATTCACCCTCAGCAAAAACCTGATAGAGCGATCTCCGATGTTTCGTAGACATCCGCGTTGGCACCTTCATTGCTTCTTTCATACGCGCTCGTTTCCCCCACTTGTAACAACCCTGTGAAATCAATGGCATTCCCGTGCGTGTCTTTCCGTTCGACTCGCACGCGTGAAAGAAGTATTTGGTTCGGAAAGTGAGATTCAAAGTATGAAAAACCTTTGGGCTTTATTAGTAGCGTGCTGCTTGAGTTTAGCGGCAGCAAACGTCCATGCGCAGGACGTTTCAACAAAAGGGACGATCGGCGGCACCGTTACAGATGCTGCCGGCGCCGCCGTGCCCGGAGCCAAAGTAATAGTGACAGGTCAAACGGGTGAACGAACTGGAACGACAAACGAAAACGGGACCTTCAGAGTTGAAAATCTGGAGCCCGGTACTTACACGGTGCGCGTTGAGCAGACGGGCTTCAAAAGCTCGGTTGCAAACAACATCACCGTGAACGTTGGTCGTGAATCGACACTCAACCTGAAACTCGAAACTGGCGAAATCACGGCGACTGTCGACGTCACCGCAGCCGTGGGTGGCATCGATCAACAAAGCACCTCGACTGGTCAGAACCTCAATGATCAGCTATTTCAGAATATTCCTGTTCAGCGGCAGGTATCGAGTCTCTTCTATCTCTCGCCGGGTGCAACCGACAGCATCAACGGCGGCCGCGACAACCCATCAATCGCAGGTGGATCAGCGCTCGACAACCTCTACGTTGCTGACGGTGTGAACATCACCAATTCGGCGTTTGGTGGCATCGGTACTTTCTCGCGCTCGTACGGAGCGTTGGGAACCGGTATCAACACCTCGTTCATCAAGGAAGTGCAGGTGAAAACTGGCGGATTCGAGCCGCAGTATGGCCAGTCCCTCGGCGGTATCGTGAACATCATTACTCAATCAGGTGGAAATGAGTATCACGGTTCTGTCTATGGCTTTGCCAAGCCGAGTGCATTTGAAGCGGATCGCCGCCAGGCCGATGACACTCGCGTCAACAAGCAGGGCATGTTACTTCACGAAGAGAACTACGACGCCGGTGCGGACCTGGGCGGCTACGTTCCGGGTTTGAAGGACAAACTGTTCTTCTTCGGATCATTCAACCCAACCGTTCGTCGTGAGATCGTCACGGGAGTTCAGGGGAATGCATCCGACATCGCCGCAGGCAATGGCGACATAGTCGACTCCGGTTTGTTCCTTCAACGTGGTGAATTTGCACGGCGCTATCGCACATACAACTACGCGGGCAAACTCGACTGGGTCATTAATCAAAATCACCAGGTCACGTTCTCGATCTTCGGCGACCCGACGAAGACAAATCTCTCGTCATTCGCGTTTCTGAACACCGACAACACTAGTGCCGACAGCATTCTCGATTTTGGCACACGCAACTGGGCAGCTCGTTACAACGGATCGCTCTCGCCAAGCTGGACACTGAATTCATCGTTTAGCCAGGGCAAGAGCCACTTCAATGAAACTGGCTTCGCAGACGTGAACCAGATCGCGCTTCGCACTCCAATCGATCCAATCCGTGGCAACTTCAACTTAGTTGGTCGCGGGTTCTTTGAGCCTACGGAAAGCACAAACTGGAAGTGGGACATCAACACGGCGAAGATCGTAAACAAGTGGGGACAACACACTCTCGGCGTTGGTTACACGTATCAACGCTCGCTCTACTCCGGCAGCCGTGAACGCAGTGGCCCGCGCTATGCGATTCCGTCAACAAATGTGATCGGAACTCCAGGCGATGAGCTCGGCATTCCGGCTTTTGCTGCCGGACAGCAATTCAACGTTCAATTTCGTTTGCGCGCGCAAGCGGATACCTGCACGTTGTGTCCGTTGTACAACGTCCGTGGTGACCTCGTGCCCGTGTCGTTACAAGTTTTCCGTGGTGAGTTTGGTCCACCGACCTTCGACACACGCGGAAACTACAACGCGGGTTACGTTCAGGACACGTGGCGCGTGAACAAATTTGTCACTGTGCTTGCGGGTCTGCGAACCGAACAGGAACGAGTGATCGGAAGCCCGAACTCCGTTACTGGCGATCGCTATGCTTACAGCTTTACCGATCAATGGGCGCCTCGAGTCGGCGTCACTGTTGATCCAACCGGCAACGGCAACATCAAGCTGTATTACAACTTCGGTCGCTTCTTCGAATTCCTGCCGCTCGACGCTGCTGAGCGTTCGCTGTCGCAGGAGCTCGATTTCATCGGCGCTCGCTTTGCCCCAGCGTTCACGGTCAACGGCGCCGGACAAAGAATCGTGACGCTCGATGCGAACGGTTCTCCGATACCCGTCATCGATGCCGCACACTTGCTGAGTGGGGCAGACGAAGCGGGTGGATTGGCGAACGGTATCTCAGTGTCAGCCTCCGATCTGAGCGCAATCACGGCAGGCACCAAGCTTGGCTTCCAGGATGAGCACATCATCGGTGCTGACTTCCAGTTACCGAAGAACTTCGTGTTGTCGGTTCGTTATCAGTACCGCAACCTGAAGCGGGTGGTGGAAGACATGGCCGTGCTCTCGCCTGAAGCCGCGAACGCCGGCATCGGTCAGACCTTCTTTATCGGCAACCCGAGCTCGCGGCTCGATGCGGCCACGAACATTCAGCAGTTTCTCTTCCCGGTCGGTGGCACACCACCCGCGGGTTGCACTTCCGGGCTCGATCCGGCGGAAGTTGACGATCCGGTTTCGGGCGCGCCGCTGGGAATGGTCTGCTTCGGCAGCGTCGGTATCAATCCCGTCACTGGCGGCTCGGTGAACATTCCGGACGGCACTCCTGACGGTTTCGCGGATCCGGTTAGAAAGTACAAGGCGTTTGAGCTCGAGTTGAACAAACGCTTTGCCGATCACTGGCAACTGTTGTCTAACTTCCGTGTTGCCTCTTTGCGCGGCAACTACGAAGGTCACCTGCGTAATGATAATGGCCAAACTGATCCTGGTATCAGCTCGCTATTCGACTTCACACAGGGAGACTTCAACCTGCTCGGCGATCAATTTCAGGTCGGCCCGTTGAATACTGACCGGCGCTTTGTCTCGAACATTTATGCGAGCTATGGCTTCGGCGGTCAGCGCACCGGGTTCAACTGGAGATTCTGGACAGGACTGAACGTTGGGGTGGGCTTCCACTCGGAGTCAGGCATACCGATCAGCGAGTTTCTGCCACATCCGGTTTATCTCAACGCTGGTGAGGTTCCGGTCGGTGGACGAGGCAAACTCGGTCGCACGCCGTTCTACAATCAACTCGATCTGCACGCTGATGTTCCGTTCAATCTTGACGAGCGTAAACGCATCAGCTTCATTGCTGACTTCTTTAACGTCACGAACAATCGTCGTCTACGATTACCGGATCAATTCCGGCAGTTGGATCTCGGCGAAAACAATCCCGACTTCCTGCAGCCGTCGACCATTAATTTGACGTCTGGTTTCCACTTACCTTTCTCCATGCGATTGGGAGCTCGCTTCGAGTTCTAAACAGTTTGCTCAGGAGATGTTTTACGGGAGGGAAAATATTCCCTCCCATTTTTCTTTGCAGTAGAATGCCCGTGCATCCATTTCCCACTTTCTTGGGAGAATAACAGTCATGAAGAGCACGAGAGTTGTGTTGCTGTTGTTGAGCATCATCGCGATCGGAGTTTGTCAGTTTGTAATCCTGGGTCAGGTGCAAACGCAGCCGAATGCCGCGGTGGTGGAGATACATGGGCAGGTGCGGTTTGCTGAAGGTGGCGCACCGGCGGCGAATGTCGTCGTTCGACTGGAGAGTTACGACGGTGGCGGCTCGATCAGCGAAGCGTTTACCGATCGATTGGGTAAGTTCAAGTTTACTAACCTTTCCCCCGCGCAGTATTCAGTGCGCGTGCGGCAGATGGGTTTTCGCGAGGCGCAACAGAACGTCGATATGACCACGACGACGAGCGGCCTCGTGATGCTTCAGCTTTTGAAAGAAGCCGCGCGGGCGTCGAGCACGTCTACTGTTGGGAGCATCGACGCTAACGTCCCGGCGGCGGCGCAGAAGGAGTTTGATAAGGGGACGGCGGCGCTAGCAGAGGGTGGCAAAGATAAGATCACGTTTGCGGCGCGCTGTTTTGAGAAGGCAGTTTCGATCTATCCGAAGTTTATTGAGGCGCGATTGAAGCTTGGCACCGCTTACATGGATCTTGAGCAGTGGGATAAGGCGCAGCAAGCTTTGCAAGCGACGATCGAAGCCGATCCCAAAGCGTTCAATGCGTTGTTTGCGTTGAGTGAGATCTACCTGCGGCAAAACAAGATCGCTGAAGCGGAGAAAGTGCTGGTGCAGGGACTCGCGATCCAGGATCAGTCGTACTTAGGTCACCTGAACCTCGCGCGCGTCTACTGGGAAAAGGCACGCGCCGAGAAAGACCTGATGAAAGCTAAACCCGCACTCGAAAGATCCTATGAGGAGGTGAAACGCGCGCTCACGTTGAATCCCGATCTCGCCGGCGCGCACTTGTTGAAAGGCAATTTGTTGCTACGCGTCTCACGCGCCTCCGACGCTCTCATCGAATTCAACGAATACCTGCGCCTCGAACCCAACGGCCCCTTCGCCGCCGAAACCCGCGCTCTGATGGAGAAGATCAAAAAAGCCACCGCCTCTGGACGCGGCTGATCGTTTGTGCATCCAAGTATGTCGATTGTTCTCACGAGTTCCGCCCACTCGTCCTGACTTACATCTCACGAGCCGTAGACTAAAGAAGATTTCTTAGCCACCAAAAGGCTCAAAAAGCACAAAATTAAATTCCACTCCGCATGGAAAATCCTTTTGTGTTTTTGTGTTTTTGTGGCTACTTCTTCCTAGTGGCGGCGTAGAGGGCGAGGGCGGAGCCGCTGACAAACAATAATGCGCCGCCGACAACCTTGGCTTGATTGGGAATCTCGCGAATGCCGGTGTCTGTGATGACGACACCGGATTTCGGCTCAACGTAAAGCGCGCGGTAGGTGATCACGCCACCCGCGGTGGCTACCAATATGCCAACAATGAGGAGGAGAGCCTTCAACTACTTTCCTTTGAACGCGGGCTTGCGCTTCTCCAAAAATGCGCTGACGCCTTCGTCTTTGTCTTCTGTCGAAAAACAGAGCGCGAAGAGATCTACTTCGCGTCGCAGGCCTTCATCAAGATTTGAGCGCGACGCGAGTTTCACTGCCTCTTTCGCGAGTTGCAATGCGATTGGACTCTTATCGGCGATGCGGTTCGCGATCTCCATGGTCTTCGCTTGGAGTTGCTCCGCAGGCACAACCTGATTCACGAGACCGATTGCGTACGCGGAGCGCGCGTCGATGATCTCGCCCGTGAGTATCATCTCCATCGCTTTACCTTCACCAACCAAACGCGTCAATCGCTGCGTACCACCACCACCGGGAATGATCCCGAGGTTGATCTCAGGCTGACCAAACGACGCCGTCTCACTCGCGATACGAATGTCGCACGCAAGCGCGAGCTCGCAACCACCACCGAGACAATAACCATTGATCATTGCGATCACGGGCTTCGGGAAACTATCGATCGCGGTGAACAACGATCGCCCCATCATCACGTCGCGCTGCGTGATCGACGTGCGGCCGGCAAACTCACCGATGTCAGCGCCCGCGATGAAAGCCTTGTCGCCCGCACCCGTGAAGATAACCACGCCAACCGAACCATCGTTGCGAAGCTCTTCGAGCAGCGCCGCGCCTTCTTCGCGAGTCTTGATGTTTAAAGCATTCCGCTTGTCAGGACGATTGATGGTGATGATGGCAACGCGCTCGCGTTTTTCGAGCAGAAGTGTCTCGTAAGTTTGCGGCATTCATAACTCCAGTGATGTTTAAGATTACTCGGAGGGAGGACTTTCGGGCTCAGCAGTTGCCGGTTGCTCGTCGGCAACCCACGACACGAACAGCCGCAGCCAGTTTTCGGTGGGTTCGGCTATCTGCACACCGACTCGCGCTGTTCCATAAATCGCTGCCGCAACTCTAACGACTAAAGCCGTCGCTTCGATCGGCGTGCCGTCGGGCCGGTGCGCGCGAATGTACAACCGTTCGCCGCGACTAACCTTCTGGTTCAAATGAAAGAGCGCGCCCGATGTTGAGATGTCGTCAGTTTCAGTCGGTTCGCTCCACGCGGAGCCATCTTCTGCACGACCGGAAATCACGATCGGCAGTCGCAGCGACATCCGCAACGCAAACCGTCTCTCTTCGTTGTTGTAAGGCGTACTCATCGCCAATCGTAAAACCCCTGACCCGTTTTCTTTCCCAATTTTCCTTCGCTCACCATCCGTCGCAAAACTTCCGGTGGCCTAAACGCTTCGGAGCCAAGCTCGCGATGCAGATACTCGGCAATGTTTAGTCGCACATCGAGGCCAACCAGATCGGTCAGCTTCAACGGTCCCATCGGATGGTTGTACCCGAGCTCCATCGCGGCGTCGATGTCCTGCGCGCTCGCGACGCCCTGTTCAAACATCCTCATCGCTTCGAGACCGAGGACCACGCCCAAACGACTCGACGCGAAGCCCGGAACGTCTTTCACGACGATCGGCTCTTTCCGCATCTTGCGACCAACCGCCGTCACCGTTTCGACAGTCTCAGTCCCCGTCTTTTTTCCAACCACGATTTCAACCAGTTTCATAATATGGACTGGGTTGAAAAAGTGCATACCGATAACAGCTTCGGGGCGTTTCGACGAACTGGCTATCTCGGTAATTGACAGCGATGACGTATTGCTAGCGAAAATGAAAGGGTGGTCGGACGCGGATTCGAGCTGCCGGAGAATGTGTTTCTTCAACTCGAGTTTCTCCGGCGCGGCCTCAATGATCAGATCTGCTGTGGCACACTCTCTCAGGTTCGTTGTCCCGTGAATCATTTGCAAGGTGCGGTCGCGATCGACTTCCGTCAACTTCGCGCGCTGAATTCCTTTCGCAAGGTTCGCTTCGATCGACGAAACCCCGCGCGCCAGCGACTCACGATCGACGTCGTTGAGCCAGACTCGAAAACCCGCTGCCGCGGCTACCTGAGCGATGCCATGACCCATTGTGCCGGCGCCGATCACGGCAATGGTTTCAATCGTTTTCAACGGTTCGACTACCCCAATAAGCGTAGTTATACTATACGCTCAGCCGAAAAGGCTATACTGCTGAGAAAATCCCTATGGACAACAATACGATCAAAAGAGACGTGGTCATCATCGGCTCAGGCCCGGCCGGCCTTACTGCCGCCATTTATACCGCACGCGCCAGCTTGAAACCGCTGCTGATTGACGCTCCGGTCGATGCGGAAAAACAGACGACGCCCGGCGGTCAATTGATGATTACCACCGACGTCGAGAACTATCCCGGCTTCTCACGCGGAATCGACGGGCCTGAGCTGATGCACGAATTTCGCAAGCAGGCCGAGCGGTTTGGGACCGAGTTTATGGAGGCGTGGATCACTGAGGTCGACCTCTCCGAGCGTCCCTTTCAGCTCTATACGAACACGCACACAATCTCGACTCAAACACTGATCATCGCCACCGGTGCGTCGGCAAAATGGCTCGGGATTCCGGGTGAGGCGAAGGTGCCCGACGGTTTCGGCGGCCACGGCGTTTCGGCGTGCGCGACGTGTGATGGTCCGTTGCCGGCGTTTCGAAACAGGGTGCTGGTCGTGGTCGGTGGCGGCGACACGGCGATGGAAGAAGCGACGTTTCTTACGCGCTACGCGGCGAAAGTTTATGTGGTTCACCGGCGCGACAAGTTGCGAGCGTCAAAGATCATGCAGGAGAAGGCGTTTCGAAACGAGAAGATCGAGTTTATCTGGGATTCTGAATTGAAAGAGATTCTCGGGACGCAGGAGCATGGCGTCACGGGTGTTCGTCTGCATAATTTGAAGACTGGGAAGGAAAGCACCTTTGATTGTTCGGGCGTTTTTGTGGCGATCGGTCACAAACCGAATACCGCTTTGTTCAAAGGACAGCTCGAGATGGACGAGGTTGGGTATTTGAAGACTTCGGGCCATTCGACGGCGACAAATGTTCCCGGCGTCTTCGCGTGTGGTGATGTTCAGGATTCATTTTACCGGCAAGCAGTTACAGCAGCGGGTACTGGTTGTATGTCAGCGATCGATGCTGAGCGCTTTTTGGACCACTTGCCAGTGACGATGCCGAGCGGTGAGGAGATCACGGACGAAGGCGAGCACGTCACACCGGATCACAAGGCGATCATCACGTCCGACGGACACATGATTCCTAATCAGGAACCAGTTGAAGAATTAGCCGCGGATACGGAAGTCTAAAAGTAAAATAGAAGAGTAGCCACGAAAGGCACAGAAGAAGAACCCCACTCAGGCCAAACTATTTTGTGACTTTTGTGGCAACTTCTTTTCTTGTGCTTTTTGTGGCTAAAGCAGAACGATTGATTCGTCCTTGGAGCGGCGCGTGGATGGAATTTCAGCGCCGCTCTCGTTGTATGGACAGGGTTCGCAGTAGGCGCCGACGCGTTTCAGTCGATCCTCACATTCGTTGCACTTCAGAGTGAGTCCGAGTTGTCGCAAAGATTCCAACAATGGCAGTAGCAACATTCCACGTTCCGTTAACGCATACTCAATGTGCGGTGGGTTGCCGCCGAAGTCGGTGCGCTCAACCAGTCGATCGTTCTCCATGTCGCGCAGCCGTTGCACAAGTGTGCGGCTGCTGATCGGAAAGAGACTATTCAGCAACTCCATCGTACGCTTTGGACCACTCAGCAATTCCCTCACGACCAGCAGCGTCCATTTATCACCGACCATCTGTAATGCGCCGGTGATTGGACAGCCATCGAGTTCGCGTCGTTTCATCGCGTGACTATGGTCTCAGGTTGATGTTGTAGGTTTTAATTTTTGAATTAAGCGTTGTGGCGTTCATGCCGAGCAAGCGCGCGGCGCGAGATTGATGACCGCCGGTCTGTTCCAGTGCCCGCCTGATTAGATCGATTTCAAATCGTCGTACTTCTTCGTAGAAATTGATACCGCGTCCGATGTCGCCGACTGCGGCGTTGCTGGCGCCGTCGTGATGTCCTGAAACAACTGACTTCGGATCGCTGATCTCCGTGCGCAAACATTCCTTCGTGATCTCGTCGCCGGGCGCGATCACCACGGCGCGTTCGATCGTGTTCTCGAGCTCACGCACGTTGCCGGGCCAGGAGTAGGCTTCGAGTAACGCGAGCACCTCAGGCGCGAGTTGCTCTGACACGGTTCGACCGTTTTCTTCGTTGTATTTCTGAGTGAAGTGTTGGGCCAGCGGCAAAATGTCTTCGACGCGATCGCGCAAAGGTGGCAGCTCGATCGGGACTACGGCGAGGCGATAGTAAAGATCCTCTCGGAAGCTTCCCTGCCGCACGGCTTCTTTCAGATCGATGTTTGTCGCAGCGATGATGCGAACGTCCACGCGACGCGGCGACGTGTCGCCCAGCGGTGTGAACTCGCGCTCCTGAATCACGCGCAGGAGTCGCACCTGCGTCTCGGGTGGAATGTCGCCAATCTCGTCGAGAAAGATCGAGCCGCCGTCTGCAACTTCAAACAAACCCTTCTTGGCCGCGACAGCGCCCGTGAACGCGCCGCGCGTGTGACCAAACAATTCCGACTCGAGCAGTTCCGAAGGAATGTTCGAGCTGTTGACCGTCACGAATGGACGACCGGCGCGCGTGCTGGCTTCGTGAATCGCCTTCGCGATCAACTCCTTACCAGTGCCGCTTTCGCCTGTTATCAGAACCGTCGAGCGCGCGGGGGCGACCTGTTCGACTAAACGGAAAACTTCCTGCATCAGATCGGAGCGACCGACGATCTCGCCGCGATCGACGGCTTTACTCATCGCACGTCGGAGTGTGCGTCGCTCTTCTTCTTTGCGGCGTCGTTTGATGCCCGCAGCGATTTGCGCTGTGATCTGTTCGTTCTGGAAAGGCTTTCTGATGCAGCCGAAGGCGCCGCGTTCCCAGGCGGCGATGGCGGTGTCGAAAGTCGCGTAAGCGGTAATCATCAGGATTACCGCATCGGGATCCATCTTCAAAAACTCTTCGAGCGCGCGCAGTCCACCGATGCCGGGCATCGAGACGTCGAGCAGCACCACGTCGTACGGGCGGCGGCCGTAAGCTTCGAGACCTTCTTCACCGGTCTTGGCGAGATCGACGCGATAGCCTTCGTTACTAAGGAGCGTCTCGAGCACCTCGCGCATGATCTCCTCGTCATCCACAACGAGGACAGATCCTTTTCTGGAGTTACGTCTTTCTGGCTTCATCATTTATCCACAGATTACACAGATTACCACAGAGCTCAAAACATATAGTGGTCTGTGTAATCTGCGTAATCTGTGGATAGCTAATCTCCGACGGCCTGGAGGCGAGCGCGGACGCGTGCGGTCGGTAAGGTGATGCGGAAAGTCGTGCCCTGACCCGGTGTGCTGTCGACAGTGATGCGGCCGGCGTGTTCCTGAACGATGCCATACGACACCGCAAGTCCGAGGCCCGTGCCCTGTCCGACACCCTTGGTCGTGTAGAACGGATCGTAAATCTTCGCGACGTTCTCCGGTGCGATACCGATACCCGTATCGGAGATCTCAGCGATGAGCGATCCATCGTCGGCTGTTTCGGTGGCGACGATGATGCGTCCGCCATCAGGAATCGCATCGCGCGCGTTGAGGATAAGATTCGTGAAGACCTGTTGCAGCTTGCCGGCGTTGCCGTAGGCCTCAGGCGCGTCCTTGGCGTAACTTCGAATGATCTCGATCTGGCTGCGACGCAGTTGCGGCTCGAGTAGCTGTAACGTGTCGTCGAGCACGCGCGCCACGTCGACTTCGGCAAACTCAGTCATATTGCCGGTACGTGAAAAGTTCAAAAGGTTGTTGACGATGTTGGTCGCGCGCTCCGCCTGCGTGCGCACTTTCTGAAGCAGCGCATGCTTCGGATCGTTCTCGTTCAACATGCCGAGCAGCATCTGCGTGTACGACGAAACGCCGGTCAAAGGAGTGTTCACTTCGTGCGCGACGCCGGCCGCGAGCAGACCGATCGAAGAGAGCTTCTCGCGCTGTTGCAACTGTTCCTCGAGCGAGATGCGCGCCGTCACATCTTCGAGTACGACGAGCGCGCCGGTTTGGCCCTGCGCGTCCTGCAACGGAGCGAGCGCGATGTTCAGCACAAGCGAACGATTACCGCGCGTGGCGGTGTGAAGTTTGTAGATGTTGCGAATCTCTTTGAGGCTCCAACGATCTTTGCCCAGCACTTGTTTGAGCGTGTCAGCGAAGTCTTCCGAGAACAGATCCTCAACACGCCGTCCGACTGCCGCGTCTCGACGCAGATCGAGAATGTGTTCGAGCGCTGAATTCAGGCGCGTTACGCGTCCTTCCAGATCGACCGCCAATAGCCCGACGTTGATCGATTCAATGATCGACTCATTGAATTCTTTCAACAGCTTCAACTCGGCGGCGCGCTCCTGCTGATCCTGGTAAAGCAAACTGTTTTCAATCGCGACCGCGACGTAACCGGAAACCGTGCGAAGGATCTCGACGTCTTCTGACGAAAGAATCCCGCCATCGACGGAGCGTCCGAGACCGATCACCGAGACCATTCGTCCACGAACAACGCACGGAACGTAGTAGTGCAGCGCGCGTCGCACTGCGCCTGAGCCGTTGGACTCACCACTGAGCTCGAGATCGTCGGCGCGAACCACACCAGTGTCAGCCGATCGCACGCGAATCATCTCGCGGAAATCAGCAGGCACAGGCAGAGGTATCGGCAAGCCTTCGGCACGGGCGACGACGTAACCCGACTTTGAATTTCTCGACTCGACGAAGATCGCTACACGCTCAACGTTCAGTACTTCCTGAAGACGGCGCACTAACGCATCGAGCAAAGGATCGAGCGCGGTGGTTGCGGAAAGCGTGCGACCGAAATCAAGCAGGCTGTTTCGCAGGTCGTAACGCTCGCCATAAAAAAGTCGATCGACTTGCTCCTGAAGGAACTTTTTCACCGGCGCGGCGACCATCACGATCGCAGCCATCGCGATCACAGCGATCACGACGCGCAAAGTGATCTCGCCGGAAGTGATTCCCTGGTCTGAGCCGAAGGCGTACAAGCCGCCAAAATAGACCGCCACGCCAATCAGTAACGAGATCGCGAGCGTCGTGAGCGCGTAAACAAAAACGCGTCGCACCACGAGCTCCACGTCCATCAACCGGTAACGCATGACCGAATAGCCAAACGCAAACGGGATCAGACCGAGTGGCAGAATCGCGACGTCAGTCAGCCAGCGATCGGTGGGCGCGCCAAACAAGTAAACGAGCGCGTAGAGAAATATGAACGGCGTGATCGCGAGTAACGTGCCCCACGCCACCCACTTCACCTGTTGGCGAACAATCGTGCTCTTTGCTTTGACGTAAGTCCGGACCAGCAACGCCGCACTCGCGACCAGCGCGACACTGAGATGCAGCATGTAAAGCCAGTCGAGAATTCCAAAGAGTTGTTCTGAAACGGGAATTCTTGAGAATGCGGGGATGCCTTTCGCCAGCTCATCGCGCAGGTATCCGAGCACTGTGAAAGCGAGCAGGAAGAACGCCGGCACGTAGAGCCAAATAGCGCGCCAACTTCGCGGCGCAGAGAACTGTTGCCGCGACGGGTAAAGCATACAGAAGTGCAAAAACAACGGCGCGAATAGAATCAGCGCGGCGTTATCGAGTAAGGCGATAGCGAGATCGAGATCGCGATAACTGCCGACAGGCGTATAGAAGAGAAAGACAAACGCAGCCAGGCAGAACGTCGCAAAGTGCAGCACGAACGGCGCGCGTCCGCCTTGTTTCAGCAGCACAAAGAAACCGACGAGCAGGAAGATAACGCCGATGAGGTTGATGTAGAGGAGGCGTGGCGTCCATCGATGAAATGTGCCAAGGTGATCCAGGTCGGCCCAGTACGCGCTGAGTTGTGGCGAGTATGCCGGGCGCGTCATGAGGTAATGCAGTTGGCCTCCTTTGCCGGCTTGCTCGAGGTAAATCTGCACGTGGTGCGCGGCGGCGATCTGCTCAGGCCGGGCGTTGGGATCGAGAGTGATACCGATCAGGCGATCGCCTGGCAACAGCCACGCGCGATCGGCAGCCGAACCGCGTTCGATACTTCGGGCTATGACTCCTTCTTTAGTGTCGACCCATTCGACGCCGTCCCATGGCGGCATTTCTTCTCGTGCGCGCTGGCGGAAGTTGAGGAGGCCCGCGCTAATCAATAGCGCTGCGCCAATCAGCAGGAACCAGGTCTTGGTTGTGATTATCGAGCCCTTCACTGCTACCTCAACTACGCGACCAATTCTTTCAAACGGACAGATCCGACACTGTTAAGCAAGGTTTGTTCCGGCCACTTCTTCTCTGTGCAACCTTTGTGTCCTCTGTGTCTCCGTGGTGTTTCAAGCCAAATTAACCACAAAGACACAGAGAACACAGAGCTTTCACAGAGAAGATCAATCCAACTTTTCGGAATTTCCGAGAATTTGGAAGACCGGCTTCTACAGCATAGGGAGCAGAACTGCGTGGGGCGAAATGGAATTAGCGGTCTGCTCTCTTCATCTGGTCCTAAAACCTGACCGAGATTCCACCACGAACAGACCGTCGATTGTTACCGATAATGGTCAGGGTCTCACCGTTCTCATTACTCGTTTGCGCGTCAAGCAAGTTGCGCGCGTCGAGTATGGCTTCGGCCCGAACGGGCAATCCAAAACTCGGCAACTCCTGCGTGACCTGAATACTCAACGTTGGATCGTAAACACCCAATCGACCCGCAAACGGATCGATCGCGAATACTGTCGCTTCCGGAGAGAATCGCAACACGGTTCGCACCTGCGTGCCGGTGCGGAACACGCCACCCAACTGCAATGCTGCAGTTTGGAACATCCCACTCTCGAACAGCTCGGCTGGCGTGGCGAAGCCCGCTGCCGAAAGTTGCTGGCCACGTCCGAAAGCGTAGCCTGCGGACGCGGTCCAAACGCGATTCAAACGTCGCGTGTAGACGACGCGAATCCCGCGCGAGGATCCCTGCTGGTTCGCAACGTCCATAAATGCATCGCCGGCTCCGCCTGAGAACGCGCTGGCTGGTCCACTCAACAAACCGACGCCGCGGCCGCTGGTCGTATCGAAGAACGCGGTTGCTTCGATGTTTGAGCTGTTGTCCAAAACTCTCTCGACTCCGAACTCGAGCCGGTGACTACGTTCGAGAACTGCCTCCCCATCGATGAAGGCGACTGGCCGCTCTGACTGGTTGCGGAAAATAACCTGATCGTTTTCGAAAGTTGCGACGCTCTGAATCCCGTCTTCCTCTCCGCCTGAAGCGAATGCCGCTTTCACGCGGGTGCGCGCATTCGCGTCAAACTGCACGCCGAATCGCGGTGTGATCGCGTGTGCGCCACCGGCGCCGATGAAGCGTGAATAGTCGATCCCCATCACGATCACGATACCGTCGCGCACGATCCACTCGTCCACAGCGCGCATCGACACTTGCCCGTAAAGATCAGCGTGATCGTTGAGTTTGTTAGTCCAAACAGGTGTTGCGAAGCGCACTCCCGAAGCAGTCAGGCCGACGCGATGACGATCGTTGACGCGCACGCGTGACGTTGCTTCAAAACGTCCCGGCGCATCGCCTGTGCCAGTCTGTCCTGCGAAGATCAGCTCAACGTGCTCGGAAACCGGCGTTGCTACGGCGAAATTGAGTCCGACATACGAAGTGCCGTACGCGTTGCTTGCGAAATAACTTTCTATAACGCCGTGTGGTCTTACTTTGGAATCGGAATTTGATTCGGTGGGTACTTCTGGAGCGCTCTCCATCTGTGCGGTTTCGGCAGCCTGCGCCTCAGCTTCGGTTACAGCTTTGACGGTTGGGTCTTCGCCTTCATTTTGCTGGAGGATTGAGCGCCTGGATTGTGACGATCGCAATATCCACTTCACATTGTCGCGATCTGGTCTCCGTTCCGGCAACGTTCTGCCCGAACCAACGGGCTCGAGGTTGAATTTGTAAACCAGCTCCTCCTGGGCCTTCACATCAACTTCCGTGAAGACTACTTCCGCGAAACCATTCGCGATCGCCTTGATGCCATACCGGCCGGGAAGAACCTTCGTGATGAAGTTGCCCTGCTTATCAGTACGCGCTTCTTTGACGGTCTTGAATCCTTCTCGCATTAGCGAGACGAGCGCGCCCGCGAGCGGGTTACCACGATTGTCGCGAACTGTTCCGCTGATGGTGGCTAGTGATTTATTGGAGCCTGCTGCGAGCGCGTCGCTGGTGATGAAAGACACCAGCGCGACAAGAGACAAACTAAAACCAAATGCTCTTCTCATGCGACAAAGACCTCCGCGGCCAAAGTCCCTATTGGAAGCCATGGACAGACGAAACTGGTTCAGGAAGGAGACGTTACCCGGAACCCCCAAAACAAGCCGTTATTGTCTGCCACGGGTAAATTGCTGTCAAGTTTATTGGCGCCGTAATACGGGATTTGCCCGCCACTTTGGGGCGTGCTAGGATCCAACACCCCATTCACCACAACGATTAATTTTCGCCCCTTTTTGGGTTTCCGAAACAAATGATAGACGACGTTCAAGCTACAAAACTCCCTAACGGAATCGCAGTCCTGACCGAACATATGCCGGGTCTCAGGTCCGTGACGACTGGAATCTGGGTCCGCAGGGGATCGCGCCACGAATCGGCCGAATTAAACGGAATCTGCCACTTTATCGAACATGCTGTCTTCAAAGGCACCCAACACCGGAGCGCTCGGGATATTGCTGTTGAGACTGACCGGCTGGGCGGGAACCTGGATGCCTATACGACCCATGAGATGACGGGATTTACCACAAAGGTTGCGGATACAGCGCTTCCACAGGCCGTAGATTTACTCGCCGACCTCATTTCGCACCCGCGTTTTGACCAGGAAGACCTCGAACGCGAGCAAAAAGTCATCCTCGAAGAGATGAAAATGGTCGAGGACACGCCTGACGAACTGCTCGGCGAGCTTTTCAACGCTGCGTATTTCCCCAATCAGCCGCTCGGACGCCCAATCGAGGGCACGCGCGAAACTGTCCCGACTTTCGATCACAAAATCACGGTCGGTTATCACGCGCGTGAGTTTAATTACAACAATCTCGTCGTCGCGGCAGCTGGGAATGTCGATCACAAACGCCTGGTCGAGCTCGTCGGCCAGGCGTTTGATGGTTGTGAAAGTGGAGCCGCCGTTCGGCCGCAGGGACTTGACCCCAGCAAACCGCGACCAGCAGCGCCGATTCTGATCGAACAGAAGAGCGAGCTCGAACAGGCGCACCTCGTTGTTGCGACGCCATGGCCGCACGCGCTCAGTAACGATCGTTATGCCGGAAGCTTGCTGGCTTCGGTGATCGGTGGTGGAACGTCGAGCCGTTTGTGGCAGGAGATTCGTGAAGAACGCGGGCTCGCGTATTCAGTCGGCGCCGCGGGCAGTGCGTTTTCAGACATCGGCGTTTTCAACATCTACGCGGGAACATCTCCTGAATATCTCGATGAAGTATTGGACCTCTCGTTGAATGCGTTGAGCGAAGTCGTCCACAATTGTGTGACTGACGAAGAGCTACGCATCGCGAAGGACCAGGCCATCTCGTCGATCCTGCTTGGACTTGAATCATCAAGCGCCCGCGCCGGAACACTTGCGCGACAGGAAATCATTCACGGTCGTCGCATCTCACCAGACGAAGTGATCGAGAAGATCCGCAACACGACTGTCGAAGAGCTTCAGGAAGTTGCGCGCACGTATTTCAAATCGGAAACACTCGCGCTCGGCGTCCTCGGAAATCTCAACGGCTTCAACGTCGATCGATCACGATTGGAAATTTAGCCACAAAAAGGCACAAAAGGCACATAACGTTTGATATAGTGCATTCCCGTTTGAATGCCTTCTACATTTTGTGCTTTTTGTGCCTTTTTGTGGCTAGATGAAACTTACTGTTCTTGGCAGTGGCTCAACTGGTAACGCGGTCCTGATCGTTGCCGGCAACACGCGCGTACTTGTCGACGCCGGATTGAGTGCGAAAGAGATCACCCGGCGTCTTGCAATGGTTGGCGAAGATGCGCAACGGCTCGATGCAGTGCTCGTCACTCACGAACACGGCGATCATGCCGGCGGCTTGCGGGTGCTACTCAACTCCCTCGATTGTCCCGTTTACATTTCAGGCCAAACTCTTGACGCTTATGTCAGCGAGCGCGTCAACGTCGCTAACGAAGAGCCGCGTCGACGTGCGAAAGCTTTGCGTGATCGAGTTGAGCAGATCGAGTCGAGCAAAGATTTTCGTATCGGCGAGATCGATTTTCATCCCTTCACGATTCCACACGACGCTGTGGACAATTTCGGTTTCACTGCTACACATCAAGGCGTGAAGATCGCGACGGTGATGGACTTCGGTCACATCAGTACACTCGTCACCGAACGTCTGCGTGGTTGCGCCGCGATCGTGATCGAGTCGAATCACAGCCGCGACATGCTCAAGGCTTGCGACAATTATCCGTGGGAGTTGAAACAACGTATCCTGTCTCGTTTGGGACACCTGTCAAACGAAGATCTCGCTGACTGGATTCGCAAGGGCTTTGACGGCTGTGCGAAATACATCGTGCTGGCCCACCTCTCACAACGCGCAAACAACCCATACCTGGCCAAGATCAACGCCGAAGTCGCCTTGCAGGAACGAGCGCCGCTGTTTGTTGGTTTCACCGAGGTGAGTCTCTCCTATCCAAAGGAGCCGACGCCCTGGATCGAGGTATGAAAGCTTTCTCACGCAGCGGCGCAACGGCGCAGCGTAAGACGAAAGCTTTACTTTGCGCCGTTGCGCCGCCGCGTGAGATCTTCTTAATCCTATTCTTATCGAGTTTGACCGTTGTTGCGTGCCGGCAGGAGGCGGAGCGCGGGCGTGTGCCGAGCGAAGTGCAGGAAGTGGTCACGAGTTTCGGTGAGAATATCGCGCAGGAACGTTACGAGCAGATCTACAGCGAGTCGTCGGACCTTTGGAAAAAAGACGTCACGCTCGAGCGGTCAAACGAAGTGTTCAAGTCTTTGCGAACAAAGCTCGGTAAAGTTGAATCTCGCGCGCTTCATTCGGCCACCGAGCAGCAGAATTCGGGTGGCGCGCTGAAAGGCCACGTTTATATTCTGAGTTACCAAACGCGCTTTGAACGCGGCGATGGGATGGAGACTTTTACATTAATAGAAGAGAATGGGCGGTGGCGACTGGCGCGTTACCTTGTAAATTCCACCGCGCTTCAGTGAAGAAATAATGATCGATCGTTACACATTGCCCGAGATGGGCGCGCTCTGGTCCGAGCAGAACAAGTTTCAGAAATGGCTCGACGTGGAAATCGCGGTCTGCGAGGTCCACGCCGAGATGGGCACGATTCCGCGCGAGGCGCTGGAACAGATCAAAGCGCGCGCGAAGTTTTCCGTCGAGCGCATCAACGAGATCGAGAAGACGACCAATCACGACGTGATCGCGTTCACGACAAACCTCGCTGAGTCGATCGGTGAAGCGAGCCGGTTTGTTCACTACGGTCTCACGTCGTCAGACGTGGTCGACACTGCGAATGCCCTCCTGCTGCGTGACGCTGCCGGCATTCTGCTGAAGAAAGTCGAACAGCTAATCGAGACGCTGAAACGACGTGCGCTCGAGTTTAAAAACACACCGCAAGTCGGACGCACGCACGGCATTCACGCAGAGCCGACTTCGTTTGGTTTGACGTTCGCGCTCTGGTTCGACGAGATGCAACGCAATTGCGAACGCTTGCAACGTGCACACGAAGCTGTAGCGGTAGGAAAGATCAGTGGCGCAGTCGGCGCGTTTGCGCATCTCGATCCAACGGTTGAAGAACAAGTCTGTGCGCGACTCGGATTGAAAGCGGCGCCGGTGTCGACCCAGGTAATCCAGCGTGATATTTACGCCGAGTACTTAACAACGCTCGCGATCATCGCGTCTTCGTTAGACAAGTTTGCCCTCAATGTTCGTCACTGGCAGCGCACGGAAGTTCGCGAAGCGCAGGAGCGTTTCACAAAAGGTCAAAAAGGATCGAGCGCGATGCCGCACAAGCGCAATCCGATTATCTCGGAACGCATCTGTGGTATCGCGCGGGTGATCAGAGCGAATAGCATTGTGGGACTCGAGAATGTGGCGTTGTGGCACGAGCGCGACATCTCGCATTCGTCAGCAGAGCGAGTCGTGTTACCCGATTCGAGTATCGCGCTCGATTACATCCTGCAAAAAGCGATCGGGTTGATTGATGGCCTCGTGGTCTATCCCGAGCGAATGCTCGAAAATCTGCGCGCAACCAAGGGTTTGATTTTCAGCGGCCAACTACTGCTGGCGCTTACTAATAAAGGACTATCGCGCGAAACGGCGTACGAGCTGGTGCAGCGCAACGCGATGAGAGTTTGGGATGAGGATCGGGATTTTCAGGAGCTGGTAAAAGCAGACGGCGACATCAAATCACATCTCTCGGTGGCAGAGATCGAGCGGATCTTCTCGCTCGATCACTACCTGCGAAATGTGGATGCGATCTATCGAAGGCTCGGGCTGTTGTAGCTACTTCGCCGAGAACTTCTCTGCAAAGTTCCCGATCACGGGCAGCTTGAAATACTGGCCCTGGAACGCCTTGACGAGGCACAGTATGAATCCAGCCAGGATGGCAAGGAGAAAAACTCCCCAAACCAATATTGAGACCAAACTCAGCACTGTAGCCAAAGCACTTGAAAGTTGGGCCGCTATCATGAAGACAATGAACAGCACGATCCAGAGAGCAATCGCTACAACGCCAACCAGCACGTTGAACAACAGCGACTGCATCGCGTGAAATCGAACCAGGCGACTGTCTTTTTCAATCAGGAAGAAAATCAGCCCGGACACCCAGCCAAAAATGTATGACAGCAACGCGGCAATATTTTCATCAAGCCCTGTACTGGATTTGCCGGCTTGGACTGGCGGCTGGCTGCTCACTTGGACGGGCGGAGGGTTTTGCATTATAAGTTTCTCCTGTTAGAAGGGTTTTGACTCCGGGCGCGATAGGTCTACGAGCCGGAGATATTATGCCAACAACTGCTTTTTAAGCAACGATTTGTTGATCCAGACGGTGACTTAATTTGAACTGCTTCTCTGTGCAACCTCTGTGTCCTCTGTGCCTCTGTGGTGATTTTGCGGCAATACAAACCACAGAGACACAGAGAACACAGAGGTTGCACAGAGAAATCTGGCGCGGCAGGTAACAGATGAAAGCCAAAGTTTATGTAAACTTGAAATCCGGAGTGCTCGATCCGCAGGGAAAAGCCATCCAGCACTCGGTCGAACTACTCGGCTTCTCGGGAATTTCCGACGTGCGGCAGGGGAAATATTTCGAGATTTCGCTCGATGAAACGATGGATAACGAGCGCGCCCTTGAGTCAATCGAGAAAATGGCGCGCGAAGTCCTTTCGAATCCTATAATCGAAGACTACCGCGTGGAGATAGAAGCGTGAAATTCGGAGTTATCGTTTTTCCCGGATCGAATTGCGACCACGACGCATACCACGTAATTTCAAAGCACGTGGGTCAGCCGGTCGACTTCATCTGGCACCGCGAAACCGATCTTTCGACTTACGATGCGGTGATTCTCCCCGGCGGTTTTTCTTACGGCGACTATCTTCGGGCCGGCGCGCTCGCCCGCTTCTCGCCCGTGATGAACTCGGTCAAAAAGTTTGCGCAGAGCGGGCGCTTCGTGCTCGGCATCTGCAACGGTTTTCAGATTCTCTGCGAAGCCGGACTGCTGCCGGGCGCTCTGATTCGCAATCGCGATCTGCACTTCATTTGCGAACACATTTACGCTCGTGTCGAAACGTCTGACAGTCCTTTTACTAACGAGCTGACGCGCGGCACCGTGCTGCGCATTCCGATCGCGCACGCCGAAGGAAACTATATCTGCGACGACAACACGCTCGCCGAGCTGCAACGCGAAGATCGCATCGTTTTTCGTTACTGTGAAAAAGACGGGACCGTCACAGACGCCGCGAATCCAAACGGCTCGCGCGACAACATCGCCGGAATTTGTAATCGCGAACGCAATGTTCTGGGTTTAATGCCGCATCCGGAACGCGCGTGTGAAGATTTGCTCGGCTCGAGTGACGGGCGCGATATTTTCCGCTCACTTGCGGCAACCGTGGCCGCAGCAGTTTGATTCTCCAATTAATATGAAGCGAACATTACCTTTCATCATCATCCTCGTCGTTCTCGCCGTCGCGCTCGGCAGCGCCTGGTACTTGACCCGGACCATACCCGCCTCGCCGACACTCGGAAGCCAGTCGCCGCAGTCATCGCTGCCGCCTGGCTCGCAGGGGTCGCCAGTAGCACAGCAGCAAAAACCGCCGGTCGTTCAGGGCGTTCCGGGAGCAGACCCGCCGCACGTACTTGGACCAGCGGATGCACCGATCAAGATCGAAGAGTTTGGTGACTTCGAGTGTCCGCCGTGCGGGATCTTTCACCCGATACTCGAGCAGATGAAAGCGGAGTTTGGCGATAAGTTGCAGATCACTTTTCGCGAGTTTCCGCTCGTGCCGACGCACCAGCACGCCCTGCCAGCCGCGTCAGCCGCTGAAGCCGCCGGGCTGCAGGGCAAGTTTTGGGAGATGCACGATCTGATTTACGAGCATCAGGGCGACTGGAAGAAAGAGTTTGACGTGCGCCCGATCTTTGAAGGCTACGCGAAACAGATCGGCCTCGATGTTGAGCGCTACAAACGCGATATGAATGGCGACCTCGTCGCGCAACGAATCTTTGCGGACGGCAAGCGCGGGCATTCACTCGGCGTGAAAGGCACGCCGACCGTCTTCATGAACGGCCGCGAGGTGCCATTCGAGAATCTTCCTGCTGAAAAGCTGCGCGTTGTGATTCAGAACGAGCTGCGAAGTAGTGGTAGATGAAGAAGCTTTACGTCGTCGCCGCGCTGCTTTCTCTTGTCGGACTTGCCGACGCGCTTTACCTCACTATCGAACACGTTACGGGACAGAGTGTCCGCTGCACGATCATTTCGGGCTGCTCGGCTGTTTTGAGTAGTCCTTATGCTGTTGTGGCGGGCATTCCGCTGGCGGCGGTCGGTGCAGCGGCGTATTTCACGGTCTTCAGTCTCGCCATTCTCACGCTCTTCGGTTACCCACGCGCCGCGACGCTTGTGCGAGCGATGGTGATCACGATGTTCGCGATCAGTGTGTGGTTGATGTATCTACAGGCCTTTGTCATCCGCGAATTTTGCCAGTATTGCCTTCTCTCCGCCCTCATCACGACCGCGCTCTTAGTCGTAACGATGATTGCTCGTCACGCAAGATAATCACGACGGGTGGCCACGGAGGGCCACCCCTACAGTTGTTGCTCATCGAACGCCTCCAATGAAGTTGGCGTGATCAATATCAACTGTAGGGGGCCCTCCGTGGCCGCCTGTCGTTTGGTGCCTGATGCTGCGGCAGTGTAAGGTATTGCTTTCCAAATCAGACTAAGAGAGCAGGTGAAGATGGCTCAGGAGCAACCCACGGTCGCGGATATTTTTCGTCGCGCGCAGTCTTTGCGACAGGAACATTCGGACTGGTCGTACACACAGGTGAAAGATCAGTTGGTCAAAGATTTTTCCGGCGGGCCATTTCCACCACTGCACAATCTGACCATTCCCGAGCAGGATGCACGCGCGCCCGAGGAAGACTGGACCGCCGGACTTCCAATCGTGAGGCGCGGCATTCAGTTTCAGGACTGGAAGGAAGTGATGACTGGCATCATTATCAGTCTCGAACAAACTGAAAACTACGAACGCGAACGCGGTCCCGAAGGAAATCGCGACGACTGGCACGACCGGACTGTCGGCATTGATGACGCGGTCGCGAAGGGCGTCGGCAAATGGATGCCGGACGAGCTGATCGCGCTGGCTGAGCGAAAAGGCAAAAAATCTGTGTAATCTGTGGTTGGATTTCAATGAGCTTTCTAAATAATCTATTCCAGGATCCGAAGTACCAAACAAACGATCCGCGTAAACCCGAAGAGATCGACGATGCGGAGATCATCATCAGTCCCGACACGCGCCGCGAGAAACGTATTCCGCCGGGACAGTCGCGCACGAAGAAGTGGCCCGTCCTCGACGCACACGGCACGCCGGACATCGATCTCGCGACGTGGACTTTCGAAGTTGAAGGACTCGTCGAGAATCAACTGAAGTGGTCGCTTGATGAGTTCATGCAACTTCCGGCCGTCCGCGTTTATGCCGACTTTCATTGCGTGACGCGCTGGTCGCGTCTCGACAACGTTTGGAGCGGTGTATCGACGCGAGAGATCGCGCGACTCGCAGGCGTGAAACCGGAAGCGAAATTCGTTCTCGCGCTCGCTTACGACTACGGTTGGACCACCAACGTTCCGATCGAATACTTCATGAACGAAGACTCACTCTTCGCGTGGTCCCACGATGGACAGCCAATCGCGCCCGAGCACGGTGGACCAGTGCGCCTGATCATCCCGCAGCTTTACGCGTGGAAGTCGGCGAAATGGATAAAAGGCGTGCGTTTTCTCGAGCAAGATCATGCAGGCTTCTGGGAAGAAGGCGGTTACCACATGCGCGGTGTACCCTGGGGTCCGGGCGATGGCGAGCGATTCCGCTATTCGTGAATAGACGCCGTAATTGATGTCTGAACGACCCGTAGCAAACACACCCAAAGACGCTGCCGCGATCATCCTTCTGCGGCACGATACTGATCCCGACAATCCGGAAGTTTTCTGGGTCCAACGCAGCCAACAGCTCGCGTTTTTGCCCGGTTTTCACGCCTTTCCGGGCGGGCAGATCGACGCCTGTGACGCTGAAGTCGACGTGCGCAACGCGCCGAATCCCCAAACGGCAGCGATGATCAGCGGCGCTGCGCGTGAACTGTTTGAAGAGTTAGGCGTGCTCGTTGCGCGTGGCAGTGAGACGCTCACGAAGGGCCAGCGAGCTTCCCTCCTCGACGATCTTGAATCAGGACGAATGTCGTGGCCGGCGCTGTTGCAGCACTACGAGCTGTATCTCGATGCTGATGATTTCACGTACGTCGGTCGCTGGGTGACGCCGCCGTTCAACGCACGACGTTTTGACACGTGGTTCTTTCTTGTGAAGTGTCCGCCGAAGCAGGAACCGAACGTAATCGCGGGAGAGCTTGAAAGCGGCGAGTGGCGCACCGCACGTGACGCTTACGATCGTTGGATGCGAGATCTGGTCGTCGCTGTGCCGCCAACGCTGCATGCGCTCAGAACTCTTGGTGAAGGTCTTACGCCTGATCTGGTCGAACGCTTTTTGTCGATACCTCAGGCGCACGGCGAACCCGCTCGACGCATCACCTTCCGTCCAAACTACATCTGCTTTCCGGTGCGCACGCCGACACGACCGCCAGCGACGCACACGTGCTGCTACATCGTTCACAACTCAAAGTCGATGCTTGTCTTCGATCCCGGATCGCCTTACGAAGACGAACAGCAGGCGCTGGCAAAATGTATTGACGACATGATCGGTGAAGGTCGCCGCGTGCGCGAGATCATCATCACGCACCTGCATCCGGATCATGTCGGTGGTGTGAATGCGTTAAAGGAACATCTCGGCGGTAACGTCCCGGTTGCTGCACATGCACAAACGGCCGCCGCGCTAAGTGATGTGCACGTCGATCGTTCGATTGAAGACAACGACGTGATCACGCTCGAGGGCGAGCCGGTTATCCACTTGCGTGCGCTACACACGCCCGGCCACGCTAAAGGACATCTTTGTTTTCATGATGAACCGCGTGGCGTGCTGATGACCGGCGACAACATCGTCGGTATCGGATCGGTGCTCATCGATCCGCCGGAGGGCAACATGGGTGAGTATCTAAACTCACTCGAGCGCATGCTCGCATTGCCCATGCTGGGGGTGCTGCTTGGCGGGCACGGTCCGGCTGTCGCAACGCCTTATCGCAAGATTATCGAGTACATCCTGCATCGGCTGGAGCGCGAAGAAAACATCACCGGGGCCATACGTGCAGGGGCTTCTACCCTGAAAGAGATCGTCGAGCGCGTCTACACAGACGTCTCACCCAAGGCGCACGCAATGGCCGAACGTGCCGTCCTCGCCCACCTCGAAAGGCTTCGTGAGTATGAGGTGATTGATAAGGAAACCTTTAACAGGATTACAGGATTTCCGGGATTATCCTGATAATTCTGTAAATCCTGTAATCCTGTTAGAATCTCCCCCACACCAATATGGATTACCCAAGAACCCTTAACGAACTCAGGGCGGCCAGGTATCAAACCCACTCGGTCAAGGACGAGCTGCGTCGCAATCTAATCACTAAACTGCAAAGCGGTGAGAGACTCTTTCCGGGCATTGTCGGCTATCAGGACACGGTCATTCCGCAACTGATCAACGCGATTCTGTCGCGGCACAACATCATCCTGCTCGGCCTGCGCGGACAAGCGAAGAGTCGCATCATCCGCCTGCTGACAGACCTGCTCGATGAGCGCATCCCAATCATCGCCGGTTCGGAAGTCAACGACGATCCGTTTCGTCCAATCTCCGCGTACGGCCGGCAGATGCTCGCTGATCATGGCGATTCGACGCCGATCGACTGGGTCGGTCGCGACGCGCGTTTCGTCGAGAAACTCGCCACACCGGACGTCACAGTCGCCGACATCATCGGTGACGTCGATCCAATCAAAGCCGCGAAGGGCGGTCACCTGCTGAGCGACGAGCTGACGATCCACTACGGTCTGCTGCCGCGCGCGAATCGCGGCGTCTTCGCGATCAACGAGCTCCCCGATCTCGCCGGAAAAATCCAGGTCGCACTTTTCAACATCATGCAGGAAGGCGACGTGCAGATTAAGGGTTATCCGGTGCGCCTGCCGCTCGACGTGATGCTGATGTTTTCGGCGAACCCGGAAGACTACACCGCGCGCGGAAAGATCATCACGCCACTGAAAGATCGCATCGGCGCCGAGATCCTGACGCACTATCCCAAAGAGATCCCGGAGGCGATTGAGATCACGCGACAGGAAGCGTGGACTGATCGCTTCGAAGATAGGGATCGACTGGTCGTTCCGGAGTTTATTCGCGAAGTGGTCGAGCAGATCGCTTTCGAAGCGCGTGACGACAATCACGTCGATAAGCATTCCGGAGTTTCGCAACGAATGCCGATCACGGTGATGGAGTCAGTGATCTCGAACGCGGAGCGACGCGCGCTGTTAACCGGCGAAGAGTTTGTCGTACCGCGTATTTCAGACGTTTACGCGGCGATTCCGTCGATGACGGGCAAGATGGAGCTCGAATACGAAGGCGAACAACTCGGCGCAAACCGCATCGCACGCGATCTCATCAAACGTGCCGCCGGCGAGATTTTCGAAGGCTACTTTGTCGGCATCGATTTTTCGCGAACGGTGCAATGGTTTGATGAAGGAAACAAACTGCTGCTCGCCGACACTGCCGCTGCCGGCGAATGCCTGAATCTCATCGAAGCGGTTCCCGAGCTACTCGAAACCGCGCTGATTCCTTTTGATTTCAGACGTTCCGACATAGGTGAGCTTGTTTCCACGTGTGAGCTCGTGCTTGAAGGCTTGTATGCTGAGAACAAGATCAGTCGCAACGAAGAAGGTGGCTACGCTGCAGTAACGAAAGCAAAGAAAGATCGTCGCGGTATGATATACGACGATTTAACGGAAACCGGAAAATACAGTTAGAACCATCCACAGATTACACAGATTATTAAATACTTCTGTGTAATCTGTGGATGGCTTTTCGCAATGAAGTTTAAATATTCAAAGTTCCAGGGGTTCGACGTCTTCTCCATCAATCTGGGTGAGTTGATGGACCGCATGTCTGATGCCCTGCTCGATTCCGGCTACGACGACGATTATTACTGGACCCGCCAGCAAAAAGAGACTGACAACTCACTCGACGCGCTGCGACGTGCGTTACTCCAGGCGCTCATGGACCAGGGCCTCGTCGACGAGCAACAGATCCGCGAGATGCTCGCGCAGAACGAAGGTAAGTTTCGCGGCTCGCTGCTCGAAGAGTTGCTGAATCAGCTGATCGAGCGACTCGTCGAAGAGGGGTATCTGTCACTCCGCGAAGAACAACCACAACGCGCCGAGCGGCAAAGAGGAATGCGTGGTCCGGGTGAAGTTTCGGAGCCGCTGCCGCGTGACGTTCGTTTCGAAGTCACTGAAAAAGGTCTGGATTTTCTCGGCTACAAGACGCTGCGAAATCTGCTCGGGAGTTTTGGCAAGAGCGCCGCCGGACGGCACGACACGGTTTATCTATCCACCGGCGTTGAAGCGGCTGCCGCGAGTAAACGTTACGAGTTTGGTGACACGATCAATCTCGACGTCAACACCACTTTGCTCTCCGCAATTCAACGCGAAGGTCTAAAGGTTCCGCTCAATCTCGAGTACCGTGATTTGCACGTCCACCAGTGTGATTACCAATCGTCATGCGCAACCGTCGTAATGCTCGATTGTTCGCATTCGATGATTCTCTACGGCGAGGATCGTTTCACGCCCGCGAAGAAAGTGGCGCTCGCGATGTCGCACCTGATTCGCACGCAATATCCGGGCGACTCGCTCAAAGTGGTCCTGTTTCACGACGATGCCGAAGAGTTACCGCTCGCGAAGCTCGCGACGACGCAGGTCGGTCCATATCACACCAACACCGCTGAAGGACTTCGCCTCGCGCGTCGTCTGCTTCAGGCGCAGCGCAAAGAGATGAAGCAGATCGTGATGGTGACTGACGGCAAACCCACGGCTTGTTTCTTACAGGGCGGACCCGGTACAAGTAAAAGTAAAACAGGCAACACGGCGCGTCGACTTTATAAAAACTCGATGGGCGGCGATCCGTTCGTAATGGCCGAGACTTTCAAGGAAGTTCAGGCGTGCCGAAAGGCCGGCATCATGATCAATACATTCATGCTGGCCAGCGACTACTACCTGGTAGATTTTGTAAAACAGATGAGCGCCATGACGAATGGCAAAGCTTATTTCGCCAACCCCGGCAATCTATCGCAATTCGTATTGATTGATTTTCTGCGGCGCAGGACTCGACGAGTCAAGTAGTTTTCTCGCCGCGGATTTCCGAGCTCTTCCCATGCGAAATCGCGTTCTCCTGCCTTATTTAATCCTTCTGCTGGGCTTCTGCTTCACGCTGCTCGTCTATTACTACTTCTACAAACTCACTTACGAGCAGGACCGCATCAGATTCAACAGCTCGGTGCAGGAGATACAGGACCAGGTGCGACTGCGTATCGCGACGTCAACTGCCTTGCTTCGCGCCGGCACCGGTCTTTTTGCTGCCAGTGATTTTGTTGACGCGCACGAATTTGAAAGCTTCGTTAACGAGATCGAGCTTGATAAAAACTATCCTGGCGTGGAAGGTATCGGTTACTCAGTCAGGTTTGCTCCGGAAGACAAGGCGCGGGTCGTGGCCGGCATGCATCGCCAGGGCTTCCGTGATTTCAGAATCTGGCCCGATGAGTCTCCTCGCAGCGAATACAACTCGATCATTTACCTGCTGCCCAATTCGATTCGCAACAACGGCGCGATCGGTTATGACATGGGCACGAACGAGACGCGGCGTCAGGCAATGGATGCTGCGCGTGACACCGGAAAGCCGTTTGCTTCGGGACGCGTACATCTTGTGCAGGAAAAAGATCTTCCCGAGGCCAGCAGGCAATCCGGCTTTTTGATCTATGTGGCGGTTTACCAAAAGAACGCGCGGATTAAGACCGAACAGGAACGACGCGATGCGCTGCTCGGGTTCATTTACAGCCCGTTGCGCGCAAAGGATTTTATCGAAGCCGCCACCGCAAACAAGAAGTACGACATTAACTTCAAGATCTATGATGGGACAGAAGAGAAAGCTGCCAATTTACTCGGTTCCGTCGGTAACGAAGTCTCCGCCAGGCCAATGTTTACCGAGACGAAGCAGCAGGAGGTTGAGGGTCGCACATGGACGCTGGCTTTTGTCACTAGCCCGTCTTTCGAAACCCATTCGAACAGATATCTACTCAAGTACACACTGATTCTCGGTGGGCTGCTCAGTTTACTTTTCGCCGCCGTCACGCGCGCTGAGGTTCGTGCTCGCTCACGTGCGGAACATTCGGCCGAAGAGCTCAAGAAATCCGCGACCACGATTCAAAACACGCTTCAGGAACGCGAGCGTGCCGAAGAAGCACTGCGCGAAACTTCCGATGCTTTGCGCGATGCGGATCAGCGCGCGCTGCTCGAATACGAACGCCTGCTCGAAAGGATCAAGGTCTTCGCGCAGGCGCTCGGGACCGCCAGAGATCTGCACGCGATCTTCAAAGCACTGCGCGAGTTCACAAACGTATCGGCTCCGTGTAATGGATTTTTCGTTTCGCTCTACGATCCGATTCGTGACGTTCGTACGTGCTGTTATGGCTGGGCCGATGGCGAAGAGCTGAATGTTTCGGAGTTGCCGCCGATGAAGGTTACGGCTTCTGGTCCGAATAGTCGTGCTGTGCGTACTGGTCAGGTGATCATCACGAACGACTACATGCGCGCGACGGCGGCGAGTCCAGGCGTCATTGTTGGTCCAGACAATGGTTTGCGGCCTGACTCGTCTTTGGCAGTGCCGATGGCGGTGATGGGTCGCATCATCGGCACGATCGAAGTGCAGAGTTACGAGAAGAATGTTTACCGTCCGGAACATGTTACGGCGATGAGCATGGCGGCAAATCTCACGGCTGTCGCGATCGAGAATGTGCGACTACTCGAGCTCGAGCGCGCTGCAAGAAAAGCGGCGGAAGAATCGAACCGTTTGAAGGACGAGTTTCTCGCGACTGTTTCGCACGAGTTGCGCACGCCGCTGACTGCGATACTCGGTTGGTCGCGATTGCTCGAAGGCGGCACGCTCGACGATTCAGTTACCCAACAGGCAGTCGAAGTCATCTGGCGCAATGCGAAAGCGCAGGCGCAGATTGTCGACGACATTCTCGACGTGTCGCGCATCATCACCGGCAATCTTTATCTCGATCTGCATCCGTTGGAAGTCGTGCCGGTCATCGAGAATGCGATCAACGTGGTGCGGCCTACGGCTGACGCGAAGGGTATCAAGATCGAGAAGTATTTCGATTCGGCGCCCGCGATGGTTTCGGGCGACGCAAACCGGCTTCAGCAAGTTGTTTGGAACTTGTTATCGAATGCGGTGAAGTTTACTGATACTGGTGGGCGTGTTTGTGTGAAGGTGGCGCGTGCCGGCGCTGCGGTTGAGGTGAGCGTTTCGGATACTGGCGTTGGTATCAGTAAAGAGTTTTTGCCCTACGTTTTCGATCGATTTCGCCAGGCTGACAGCACGACGACTCGACAGCACGGCGGGCTCGGACTCGGGCTTGCGATCGCGCGACACCTCGTGGAGATACACGGCGGTACGATCAAGGCTGAGAGTGGTGGCGAGGGCCGTGGAGCGACTCTTAAAATCAGGCTTCCGCTCATCGAATCAACTGCCGCTGTTAAGAGTTTCGCGGAACTGGATCAGCACAAAATGGCGATATCGCAGCAGTTGTTATCCGGGTTGAACGTGCTGCTCGTCGACGATGACGATGACACGCTGACGTTGATGGCAACAGCGCTCAAGCGACGGCAGGCGAACGTCACGGCGGTGTCTTCGGCGGGCGAGGCGATTCAGGCGATCACGCTCAAACGGCCGGATGTGCTCGTCTCAGACATTGCCATGCCGGATGAAGATGGTTACGGTTTAATCAAGAAGATTCGATTGCTGGAGAATGGCGCGTCGGAAAACATTCCGGCGGTGGCGATCACGGCGTACGCGAAAGAGGAGGATCGCGAGCGTGCGTTGTCGGCCGGTTTTCAGATTTATTTGGCGAAGCCGGTGGAATTGACGGAGCTGATTTCCGTTGTGGCGCGTGCGGCGAAGAGAGACTTTTAACCTATGGAAGTAAGTCAGGTTCGCATCAATAATATCAATTTAGCCTACACGGACACGGGTGTTGGTCGTCCGATCGTGCTCATTCATGGATATCCGTTCAATCGGGCACTCTGGACCGAACAACTTCCAGCACTGAGCAATGATCATCGCGTCATCGCGCCTGACCTCCGCGGCTTTGGCGACAGCGAAGCTTCTCGAGACACGAGCACGATGAACCAGTTAGCTGCGGACGTCGCTGCATTGATGGACCATCTCGAAATACCGCGCGCCACGATCGGCGGACTGTCGATGGGCGGCTACGTAGCCTTAGCGTTCTACAAACAGTTTCATTCGCGGGTGCGTGCGCTCGTTCTCGCCGACACGCGTGCTCAAGCTGACACCGAAGAAGGAAAACAAACGCGCGCGCAACAAGCAGAGAAAGCGTTGTCGGAAGGTATGGCAGGTATTGCCGACGCGATGTTGCCAAAGCTGCTCACGCCGGAGACTGTTAGCAAGCGTCCGGAGATCGTGAAGTTTGTTCGCGACATGATGTTGCAAACCAAGCCGGAAGGCGCGGCGGGTGCGTTGCGTGGAATGGCCGAACGCGAGGATCAAACTGAGCTGTTACCGAAGATCACTGTGCCGACGTTGATTCTTGTCGGTGCTGAAGACGCGATCACGCCGGTTGCTGACAGTGAGAAGATGCACCATGCGATCGACACTTCGCGCCTTGTTATACTGGACCATGCGGGACATGTTTCGAATCTGGAGCGGACGCAACAGTTCAACGACGCGTTGCTGCACTTTTTATCGCAATCATAGTCTGAGTTTTAGATGCCCGATTACAAAAAATTCTCGATCGAAGAGCGCGTACGCTGGGGTGATGTTGATGCGGCGCGCATCATTTTCTATGGCGCTTACATTCACTTCTTTGAATATGCGGAGACGGAGTTGTTTCGTGCCGTTGGGTTGCATTATGGAGTGATGTTTGATGAGTTGAATATCTGGCTGCCGCGCGTGCATCTCGAGTGTGACTTTCATCGTATTGCGCAGCTCGACGATATTTTGGAAGTAAGTGTTTGGGTTGGACGCTTCGGTACGAAGTCGATGCGATTGAATTTTGAAGTGCGTCGGAAGGGAAGCGAGGGTCTGGTTGCGACCGCGCATTTCGTGCTCGCGGCAGTCAACCAGCAGACGTTTGAAACGGTACCGATTCCGGCAGAGTTGCGAGAGAAGCTCGCGCCGTACACAGAAAAATGACGAACATGGCACTCGAAGGTCTCGATGAAAAGACGATCGATCGAGATCCGATCAAGCAGTTTCAGCTTTGGTTCAATGACGCGTTCGAAGCGGGGCTTCCGATGCCCGAAGCGATGACGCTCGCCACCGCGACTCCCGACGGCAAACCTTCTGCGCGCATGGTGCTGCTCAAGCAGGTGGACGATGATGGTTTTGTTTTCTTCACCAATTACCGGAGTGCGAAGGCGGAGCAGTTGGACGCCAATCCTTACGCGGCGCTGGTCTTCTACTGGGCGAAACTCGATCGCCAGGTGCGCGTCGAGGGAAGTGTCGTAAGAACGTCGGCGCAGGAGTCATGCGATTACTTCAAGACTCGGCCACGCGAGAGTCAGATCGGCGCGTGGGCTTCGGAACAGAGCCAGGCGATCGATAGCCGCGACGTTCTCGAGCAACGTGCGCATGAGTTGGAGGCTTTGTATCTGGATCGTGAGATTGATTGCCCCGAATACTGGGGCGGTTATCGTCTGAAGCCCGAGCGCATCGAATTCTGGAAGAGCCGCATCGGCCGCCTTCACGATCGTATCCTCTACCAGCGCGACGGCACCGGCTGGTCCATCACCAGATTAGCTCCTTAGCCACAAAAGGCACATAAAGCACAAAAAATTTTTCTGAGTTGAGGGGTTTTATTTTATGCGCTTTATGTGCCTTTTTGTGGCTAATCTTTTTTGTGCTTTTTCTGTACTAAGGGAGGAGGGCATTTTTGACGAGTTTCTTTTTGAGATCGACGTAGCCTTGTTCGCCGGCAACGAGATCGCCTAACACACGCTTCACGCCGCGGTGGCCGCGGGCGAATTCGATCATGCGCTCTGTAAAAGGCGCGCCCCAGAAGTTGCCGTAAAAGCGTGGCCGCATCTGCGCTGCCCGTCGCAGCTCGGCGCCAAAATCTTCACGCCAACGCTGTTCGTATGAGTGCGGCAATCCACTCAGATATGTCTCCGCAAACAACTCTGCAGAACGCAAAGCATAATAGATACCTTCACCCGTCACCGGATCTGCGAAGCCAGCCGCATCGCCAAGCAACGCCCAGTCGTCACCAGAAACTCTTCTCGTGTCCCACGTCTTGGCGGCGAGTCCCGGAATGCGCGCGGCGTAGCGTTCGGCCGTCGCGCGCAAGTGTTCCTCGATGCGTGATCGTTCTGGAGTGTTGGTGTCTTGCCAAAACTTTACTTTGTTGCCGTCGCACTGCGCGTAATACCCAGTCATGAATTGCCAAAGCAGATCGTCGAGCGGTTCGTGCTTGAAGGCGTCTTGCGTCGTAGCGATGCCGAACGAGAGGTGATCCGGTCGCGGAAAGGCCCACGCATATCCAACCCAGCCGGGTAAGAAAGCAACCGCTGTCGGCGCGCCACTGTTTGCCGGCAGCGGTGCACGATAACCAAAAGCCACTTCCATATCCGAAGGCGGCAGTGGTCCAGCGAGCATCTTTGCCACACCGCTGTTCGCGCCGTCGGCTCCGATCAGAAACGAACCGGTCCACTCAGCACCGCTATCACTAACAACGCGCCATCCATCGCCAGTTCGTTTTGTTTTTCTCGCTGAAATCTTTTCTGAGATGACGTGTGCGCCGGCGTCACGCGCGCGGTCGCGTAGGTAACCATCGAAAGCGGTGCGCGAATAAATCGCGAAGGGTTCATCCAACACAAGGTGAAGTCGTTTGCTGGAGGGAGAGTACAGATCGAGTTCGGTAATCGTGCGGCCGACAGCATTCAATAAGTGAGGCCATGCGTTCAAGGCCTTTGCTGTCACACCACCACCGCAGGCCTTCGGTTCGCGCTCAGGTCGCCCGTCGAACAATGCGACTTTTGCCCCACCTTTCGCGAGCAACTCCGCGGCGAATGAGCCCGCGGGTCCGGCGCCGGTGATCAGCAAATCAAAATCCATCGTGATAGAATACCAGCCGTTCCCTGCAAAATACGAAAGGCGCTCGATGACTCGCCAAAGCTGCCTAGTGTTTTCCGGCATTGCACCGCATCCACCGATCATGGTGCCTGAGGTTGGTAGAGAATCGATTGCCGGCGTCGTTGACTCGATCGAAGCAATGTCAGAGCTCACGAAGCGCCTCATCGAGAGCGGCGCCGAGTCTGTCATTCTGATCTCGCCGCATGCTCCGCTCGAGGTCGACTCGTTCGTTGCTTACGAAGGTCCGCAGGTTTCCGGCGACTTCTCACACTTCAACGCACCCGGTACGAACTTCACCACAGCGATCGACGAAGAGCTACTCGCTGCGATCAAAGAGGCCGCCGCTTCTGAGCATTACAATCTCTCGACGCTTCCCGAACATGATCTCGATCACGGCACCGCCGTTCCGCTTTATTTTCTCCTGCGCAACGGCTGGCGTGGGAAAGTGGTGACGCTGGGTTACAGCTTTCTCTCGAATTACGATCACTTGCGATTCGGATCGTGCATCAGGAAGGCAGTGGACCAGGTGGGCCGTCGCGTTGCGTTTATCGCGAGCGGAGATCTGAGTCACCGGCTCAAGCCGCAGGCGCCCGCGGGCTACAATCCAAACGCGCATGTGTTTGACGAGCAGGTTGTTGAGGCTCTGCGCTCGAACGATCCCGGAAAAATCATCGACATCGATTTCAACTTGCGCAGGCTTGCCGGCGAGTGTGGTTACCGGTCGATGCTGGTGGCGATCGGCGCGAGCTCGGAGCTGCCGTTGTCGTGCGAAGTGTTGAGTTATGAAGCGCCGTTTGGTGTGGGGTACCTTGTCGCTCAGATTACAAATCAAACCGTTGGCGCAGAGGCAACCGAAGAAATCTCACTGCCTGCGCTTGCGCGTGAAGCTGTGGAAACTTTCGTCCGCACGGGACAGATCCTTTCGCCACCAACTTCGACGGGCGAGTTTCTATCGTCGCGCGCGCCATGTTTTGTTTCACTCAAAACGCTGAACGGCGAGCTGCGCGGGTGCATCGGAACAATCGAACCCGCGAGAGACACACTCGCCCAGGAGATCATTGCCAACGCGATCAGCGCCGCTAACAACGATCCGCGGTTTGAGCCGGTGCGGCCGGAAGAATTGCCAAATCTGCGCTATTCGGTCGACGTGCTTTTCCCTTCAGAAGAAACAGTATTGGAGGATCTGGATCCGTCGGTGTTTGGTGTGATTGTTGAGGATGAAAGGGGCACGCGGCGTGGACTGCTGCTGCCCGACATTCCCGGGATCGATAACGCCAAACAGCAGGTCGAGATTGCCGCGCGGAAAGCCGGAATCGGACGTGATGAACGTGTCAGGCTTTATCGATTTAAAGTTGAGAGGTATCGGGAGCATCCACAGATTACACAGAATGAATAATCAATCTGTGTAATCTGTGGATAAGCTTAGACGTCGAGGTTGCGCACGTCGAGCGCGTTGTCCTCGATGAATTTCCGCCGCGGCTCGACAGCGTCGCCCATCAGCACGGTGAAGATCGAGTCTGTTTCCACCGCATCGTCGATTCGGACTTCCAGGAGCGTGCGCTTGTCGGGATTCATCGTCGTCTCCCAGAGCTGCTCCGGATTCATCTCGCCCAGACCTTTGTAACGCTGGATCGACAGATCCTTCTTCGCTGCCGCCAGCACCTTCTCGAGCAGCGCCTCGCGCGTCGGCACTTCTTCGCTCGTTCCGTTTTCACCCGAGACAAACGGCGCCGCGAGATCGTCTTCAAGCGTTTTGTACAGCTCGACTGCCTGCTGGAATTCGACAAATTGAGCAAAGTTCCAATCGATTACGAGATTGACTCCGGTATTCGTCGTCGTCTCGATTTCCCACAAACCGTGCTCTTCGTCAGTGGTCAGCTCCGTCTTGTACCCGGCTTTGTCCAGGGCTCCTTCGATCTTCGCCATCAGATCGCCATCCTGGAAGACTTTCCGGAGCGTTTGTCCTTCCTTTCGCAACACGCCTTTGCGTCCGCTCAGCGATTCGAGCAGGACATTCAGCATGTTCGGGTCACCACCGAGGCGCCGGGTCGCCCTTTCACAGTAACGTTTAAAATCAACCATCTTTTCCAGTGATCTGGCGAGCTCGCGTCCTTCGATAGCCTGCGTAGCTCCGGCTGCTTTGACCGTCATATCGCTCGTCGCCTGCCGCATCAGATACCGAATCATCGTGCTTTCGTCTTTGATGTACTCTTCTTTCTTGCCTCGCTTTACTTTGAACAACGGTGGCTGCGCAATAAAGACGTGACCCGACTCAACGAGCGCCGGCATTTGTCGATAGAAGAAGGTCAGCAGCAACGTCCTGATGTGTGATCCGTCAACGTCCGCATCGGTCATCAGGATGATCTTGTGATAACGCAGCTTGCTGAGATCGAAATCGTCTTTGCCGATCCCGGTGCCCAGCGCCGTGATCAGCGATTTGATCTCGCTGTGACCCAGCATCTTGTCGAAACGGGCCTTCTCGACGTTCAGGATCTTGCCCTTCAGAGGCAGAATCGCCTGGTTCTTGCGGTCGCGTCCCTGCTTGGCGGAGCCGCCCGCTGAATCACCCTCGACGATATAGATTTCAGAGAGCGACGGATCGCGCTCCTGGCAGTCAGCGAGCTTGCCCGGCAGCATGGTCGAGCCCAAGGCGCCCTTGCGGACGATTTCGCGGGCCTTGCGCGCCGCTTCCCGTGCCCGCGCGGCGTCGAGTGCCTTGCCGACAATCTTTCTCGCTACGGGCGGATTCTGCTCAAAAAACTCGGTCAGCCGGTCGTTCAGGAACGACTCGACCGCGCCTTTCACGTCTGAATTGAGTTTCCCTTTCGTCTGCCCTTCAAACTGCGGCTGCGGCAGCTTCACCGAGATCACCGCAACGAGGCCCTCGCGGACGTCGTCGCCCGTGAGCGAGCTTTTGAAGTTCTTCGCCAGGCCGGACGACTGTGCGTAGGCATTCACGGTTCGCGTGAAGGCGGAGCGGAACCCGGAAAGGTGCGTGCCGCCGTCTACCGTGTTGATGTTGTTCGCAAACGAATAGACCTTCTCGTCGTAGCCGTCGTTGTATTGAATCGCGACTTCGATCGAGAGGGCGTCGCCTTCCTTTTCGAAGTAGATCGGCTTGTCGTGCAAGGTCGACTTGTTCTTGTTCAGGTGCTTGACGAACTCGGCGATGCCGCCCTTGTAATAGAATTCGTGCGAACGCTCCGGCTCCTCACGCTCGTCTTTGATCGTGATCCGGATGCCTTTGTTGAGAAACGCCTTCTCGCGCAGTCGCTCTGAAAGCTTATCGAAACTAAACGCAGTCTCCGTGAAAATCTGACTGTCAGGCTTGAACGTGATCTTCGTGCCGCGCTTGCGAGTCTTGCCAGTCGGCGCTAGCGGCGCGACCGGAATCCCGCGCGCGTATTCCTGCTCGTAAGTTCTTCCGTCACGCCAGATCTCGAGATGCAGCTTTTCAGAAAGGAAGTTGACGCACGAAACACCGACGCCATGCAGCCCGCCCGAAACCTTGTAAGCGTTCGAATCAAACTTACCGCCGGCGTGAAGCTTCGTCATCACCACTTCGGCCGCGGACCTTTTTTCTTTCTTGATTTCGTCGACCGGAATGCCACGCCCGTTATCTATTACGGTGATCGAGTTGTCGAGATGGATCGTTACTTCAACGGTATCGCAATAACCCGCGAGGGCCTCGTCGATCGAGTTATCTACAACTTCGTAAACGATATGATGCAAACCGATCTCGCCCGTCGAGCCGATGTACATCGCCGGTCGCTTCCGGACGGCATCGCGGCCTTCGAGGATCGTGATTGAAGACGAGTCGTAAGCTGATCCTTTTTTATTAATATTTGGTTTTGTTGGTTCCGTTGGTCCGGTTGGTCCGGTTGGTCCTGCGGTTGACAATACTAATCTCCTATACTGCTGATTAATCTTCAGGCGAGGATCGAGTTGGCCGAAGCGGCGTCAGTTTTTGACTGGCTGCTTCGTACTTTTCCGTCCTCGATTTCGTATACATTCGCCCTTGAAAAGAAGCCCTCGACATGACTCCGCTTTGAGGTTGTGATGAAGGTCTGTGTGCGATTTTCAAGGTATTCAAGAAGGTGTCTTATCCTTCCCTCGTCCAGTTCCGCGTCAACGTCGTCGATGATGAAAACCGGATGGTCGTTCGAGGTTGAATTATACAACGAAATCGCCGCTAAGTCTAATAATAACAATGCGCTACGTTGCTGTCCGGAGCTTCCGTAAACCCTGATTTCCCGGCCGTCCAGGTGGATTTCCAAATCGTCCCGGTGCGGGCCGATCAAGGCATGACCGGCAGCCACTTCGGCAGCCATACGAAGCGCGATTCGCGAATGCAGCAACGACTCGTAATCGCTCAAGTCGCCCTTGTTCTCGAGTGACGAAACATAGCGCGTCGTAACGTCTCGTTTTTCAAACAGTTGCCTCTCGAGCGCCGCATTCAGACCTGCGACATACTCCTCCCGCGCGTTGTGAATTAACACTCCCAAACGGACCAATTGGTCGTTCCAGGGCGCGAGCAGATCTTCGACTTTGTCTGGACCAAGATCATTTTCGCTCGCGAGTTGCAGGACGCGATTCTTTTGTTTGAGGACCTTGGCGTAGTCGGAAATAGTTTTCAGATATGCGGGGCGGAGTGAGCTGATGCCTCGATCGAGAAAGCGCCGGCGTGCTTCAGGCATACCGCGCACAACATCGAGATCGGCGGCGGTGAATGAGAAGACTTGTAACTGAGTGAGATAGCGCGCGAGTGTTTCGCGTTTGGCGTTGACGAAGATCGTCTTCGAATTGTCGTGCAGACTGACTTGTAAATCGCGTTCGAGATCTGCGCCGGTAGTGACTTTGCCTCTGATGATCGCCAACTCTTCGCTAAACCTGATTGCTTCCTGGAGACGCTGTGTGCGAAACGACTTGGTCCGGGCGAGGATATAAATGGCTTCGAGCCAGTTTGTCTTACCCTGGCCGTTGTTACCGTAGATGATGTTAAGTCGTGGGCCCCACTCGATTCTCCCACTGAGGTTGCGAAAATTCGTCGCTTCAATTGCAGCGAGCAGCATGTGACGGATATTAGCAGATACTCCGTCACCAGATGGGATTTATGGGTGGGACGTCACCAGCGATCTTCAACTTGTTGTGAATACGATCCAAACCATAGCCATACCAGATCGGTTGCAGATCCGGACTGACGGCGCGCATGACCGAAAATGGACCTGTTGCAACATCAGCAGAAGTCACGTCAACTAACGCCACGCGCACACCTGCTTCGTTCAACGCCGTCGCACAATCTTTCAACGAACGCGTTGCGACAGTCTTGATTTCTCGAAGACTTACCGTTTCTTTACTACGCAAGCGATCGAACGCAGACGCCCGATCCTTTGGAAAATAATAAGCCGCATGATCCAACATCGCGCGCACACCGCTCGGATCTTCGGCTGGTTTCAAAACCTCCGATCGCATCATGCGACGCAGGTATGGACCAGTTTGTCCGAGCTCGAGCACAGCTTGCCTTAACGCTGCACATGGATCCAGATCACAACCAAGTCCAAAAGTAACTCCCGGATACCGATCGCCATCTCCAAGCGCAAGACAAAGCACGGTCGTACCGATCACACTTGCCGGCAGCCTGTAAACCTCCACCGTCGCTCCTAAGACTTCGATTCCTTCCAACACAGTGCGCAGTAGTGGATCGAGCGTGTCATCGACCTGAATGCGCTGTGTTGGACTCGCGGTGAGCCAGGTCGACATAAAGGCGTCGCGTTCTAAGAGCTCTAGTATCGCTCTCAGCGCCGCATCGTTCTTGTCAGTCGACGCAGCCAGGCCGTTTGATGTGCCTTGAGCGATCAGTTGCTCCTGGTGCAACTCAATGGATAGGAAGACGAAAAGAGCCGGCAGCCAGACGGGCTTGCTGTTATTCAACCAACTGCCAAGCACCCACGGGTGCGGAATGCTCGAATCAAATCGAACGTAGGGAAAGTCGTCACGATCGTATTGCTCATCGCTGTACAAGAAGAGATCGCGTGGATGCAAAACGTCTCCCTCAAGCTCGTCAAGACGCTTCCAGACAATCTTTTCGGGATCAACTACTGAAGCTGAATATCTCTCGATCGCCTCACCGACAGCCGATAACACCGCTCCTGAGATTGTCAAACCCTTTCCCCAACCGGCAGGCAGACGGTGCAATGAGCCATCTTTTTCCATCACGTGAGGCGGCGCCGCCTTGGCGATGATGGGAAGACTGACACGCGCGTCGTCGGGAGGCTCGATGAAAAGGTCACTGATAACCCCAGTGCGTCGATCGACCCAGCCTTCGAGCGCACCCAAAACCGTCTCGGGCGAATCTTCCGGCGAAAGATATACGCGCTCACGGGTTATTGACGGAAAGGCCGCGGCGCCGCCACACACATCACAACGAGCGAGAGGAATGATTTTGTGAAGCGACTCATCGAACGTCGAAAAATCGACAGCGAGCGCATGGTCTACCAGTGGTGATTGCTCCATCCCGAGGGCGTTGATTGCTTGTATCTCACGAATAAGAACAGGCGTGATCTTTTCAGAGATCTCGTCCGGTGACAGCAAAGATTCAGTAGCTGATTCAGAATTAGCACGAGCGGCTGAAAAACGTTCAAAGGCACAACGCCAGCATCCAGCCCGATTCGCGAGCGTTAACGGCCCGATCAATGCTTCGTTGTTTCTGATGTCGATGAACAGTGAGGGTGTGTTAGTGGAGAAAAGAACGTTGTCAAAAGCTTCTCCTAAAGCGAGCCCAATCGCATCTTCGGGGCCTATACCGATTACATGAATCGTGTTTAGGCCCCGAGCTGGATGCGACATGTTCGGACCATGTTATCGGCGTTTGGCAATCTGTTGGGCCGTAGTCTGTAAAGCTTTTGCTCCGGTCTGGACTGCTTTAGTGTGAGCGGCCAGGGCGTCGATCTGGCCATTAATCAGCTTAACTTCCATGGGCGTGGTGATGCCTATGATCATCTCCAGGAATTTCTGCTTGTCATCCGAGCTTCCACCGAGCAGTCTGAGAAGTCCTTCAAGGTTTAACTGGAGCGCTTTTACTTTCTTTACATCTGGTGGCATTAGGTCCTCCGTTTAAAAACAAGTTGGGTAGAGATTACGAGGGGCGGAAGTATCTTTAATGACGTGAGGGATGTCAACAAAAACCTTTAACAAGATTGGCTAAGCTTATGTCGGCAATCAGATACGCATCGGCATTACTACATACTTGTAATCATAGTCGCCGTTCTCGGAAGGCTTGAGCTGGGCCTGTGAATTTCCATCCTTGAACTCAAATGCGATCTTCGCGTCGCCAATCACGTTCAGAAACTCTTGCAGGTATTGTGCATTGAAACCAATATCGGTTATCTCGCCGGCGTAATCGGTTTGAATCGTTTCGTTCGCTTCACCTTCCTCAGCATTCTGCGAGCTGATTACTAACTCGTTGTTCTCGAGATGAAAACGAATCGCATGCGATCTTTCATCCGCCATCAAAGCCACACGCCTGATCGCATGGTTGAGCAAACTACTATTGAACTCGACTGACTTGTCGTTGTTCTTCGGCATCACCATTTCGTAATTCGGAAACTGCCCGTAGAGCATGCGCGAAATCAAAAGCCTTGGTCCAACCTGAAAATAGATATGATTCTCATCCATTCCCAGACTGATCTCTTCGTCGACACCGGCGGTTAATTTGGTTAACTCAGCGAGAGTCTTTCGTGGGATCAGGGTGTCGATAGATTCCTTCGCTCCGTTGCGCGCAATGCCTTTCTTTTCGACGTATGCCAGTCGATGGCCGTCAGTGGTCACCATCCGCGCGCCTGACTCGTCCAGAACAAACTTCGCGCCTGAAAGCGTGTAACGTGATTCTTCCTGAGTGATAGCAAAGATCGTTCGATCGATGAACGTCTTGATGACGCCGGCTTGAAGCTTTGTGGGCGCTGACTTGAATGATGGAACTTCAGGAAATGCATCTCTTGACACACCGACCATCTTGAAGCGCGCGCGATCGCATTTCACCGTCACCCATTCGTTGTCTTCTTTTTTGAAACTAACCGGTGCATCCGGAAGCAGTCGCGCGATCTCGAAAAGTTTTCGCGCTTGAACACACATAGAGCCAGGCGTCGTGATCTCTTCCGCGTCCATGTCACATCGCACAGTCACGTCGAGATCAGTTCCGGTGATCCGGATCGTATTCTCGCCGACTGATTCGATGAGTATGTTTGAAAGAACCGGTATCGTATTTTTCTTTTCAACGACACCCTGGACGAAGCCGAGCTCTTTTTGCAGGTTCTGTTTGCTGACGACGAATTGCATTGCCATTCACTCCTTCAACTATCCACAACCCGTCTCGCCGATTCTTCTACTCCCAGAATTTAAAATCTAATATTTATATCTAGTAGTAGCAGTAGGGCCTGTGGAAATGTGGATAACTAACCAATCTCACTCAAACTAAAGCACTTAGAATTCTAACTGCCCTGTGGAAACCTGTTGAAATCTCCACCGAAAATTTCGGAAATTTTTGGAGTTGAGAACATTAACATATTTTCCACAAACAATTCTCAGATGGGGCTGTGAAAATGTGGAAATCCTCTCTGCGCAACCTCTGCGTTCTCTGCGCCTCTGCGGTTAATCTGCATCTACTACTAATATCACCGCAGAGACGCAGAGGTTTGCGCAGAGAAAACGAAAATCTTATTCAAGTCTAAGTTTGTAACGACTCTGAGAGTTCACTGATCAATCGTTGCAACGTTTCGTCGGTCGCGACGAGGGCTTCGATTTTTTCCACAGAGTGAATCACCGTCGTGTGATGTTTGCCACCGAACGCACGACCGATCTCCGGATAGCTGTGCTTGGTCAGATGCTTGCACAGATACATCGCGATCTGTCGTGGATGTGAGATCTGCCGGGCGTTATTTTTCGAAACCAGCTCGTCGATTGTCAGTTTGTAAGTTGAAGCGACTAACTTCTGGATCTGCTGAATCGTAACGACACCGGACTCTTCTTCTTTGGCGATGTTTCTGAGCGCATCCTGGGCGAGAGTCTTCGAGATCGGTTCTCCGCGCAAAGAAGAAATCGCAATCAAACGAACGAGCGAACCTTCGAGCTCGCGAATGTTGCTCTTTACCCGGCCGGCAATAAACATCGAAACATCACTCGGAATCGAGACGCCAATCTGCGCTGCCTTTTTCGTCAGAATCGCGATCTTCGTTTCGAGATCCGGTGGTTCGATGTCTGCAATCAATCCCCATTCGAAGCGCGAGTGGAGACGCTCTTCGAGTGTTGGTATCTCACGCGGTGGACAATCGGAGCTGATCACGATCTGCTTTTGCTGATCGTAGAGCGCGTTGAACGTGTGGAAGAATTCCTCCTGCGTGCGCTCCTTGCCGGCCATGAACTGAACGTCGTCAATCAGCAACACGTCGACCGATCGATACTTCTCGCGAAAGCTCTGCGTTTTGTCGTAGCGAATAGCATTGATCAGATCGTTCATGAATCGCTCAGACGAGATGTAGCAGAGTTTGAGATGCTGGTTGCGAGATTTGATCGCGTGTCCACACGCGTGCATCAGGTGCGTTTTGCCCAGTCCGACACCGCCGTAGAGATAAAGAGGGTTGTAAGTGCGTCCGGGCGCTTCAGCTACAGCCAGCGAAGCAGCGTGCGCGAACTGGTTACACGAGCCAACCACAAAACTGTCGTAGGTGTATTTTCCGTTTAGCGAAGGCTCGGCGAGTGCGGAGTTTTCTGTGACCGTGATTGCAGGACTCGTCTCCTCATCGGAAACGGAAGTCGTTTCTTCTGTTATATCGGTTACAGGATCCAGTGAGGGCAAACTGAGATCGCTTGGCACCCAGTCAGAAACTTTTCCGACAACCCAACCGACCGAGTAGCCTGACAGTCGCTGTTCGTTGAGCGACTCAGCGAGCACTTTGCCGTAGTTACTCACGATCCAATCCTTCACATCCTGGTTTGGCGCACGTAAACGGAGAACGTGCTGCGAGCTATCCAGGCTTTCGAATTGGATCGGGCGAAACCAGGTTTCGAGGGTTTGTTGATTTAGTCGGCCTTTTAGCGAGTGAAGGATTCTACCCCAAACATTCGTCTCTACAGTAGCGCTCATTACTCTCCCGAAACCTACCCCCGCTATTCTCTGTTTAAACTACCGAAACCCGACCGCCAGAGAGTTTTCCACAAGGTTTTCCACAGCTAGTGGAAAACCTTCTCCCGGTTAAAGTATTGCTTTAAAGTCTTTTCCTATCAATTACTTAACGGGTGGCGACTTTCGGAGCGAGCGGAGACTAACATAGAAGTTTCGGATTGATCAAGCAAAGTAGGTGAATAAAACAACACCCATTGATCGCCCCATTCGAACGCGTGGTTTAACACGGATTACAGGGCACTTCCTTGACATAAACACAACACGCGGCTAGTCTTACCCTTTTCGTTTTTAAGGAGAATTCATTTCTATGTCTAAGCGCACTTTTCAGCCAAACAACAGACGACGCGCAAAGACGCATGGCTTCCGCGCTCGCATGGCGAGCAAGAACGGACGCCTCGTGCTCAAGAGACGTCGCGCCAAGGGACGAAAAAGACTGACGCCGGCTCATTACTGAGGTAGCGCGGCTGCATGCGGAAGTATTTGCGTGATACTTCAGAATTCCAGCACGTCTACCGGAACGGCAAGCGGTATGAAGGCGTATTCATCACCGCGTTTGTTATTGAAAATCAGGAATCGAACCATCGTCTCGGCGTGACCGCTTCGAAGAAAGCACTCGGCAAGGCGGTGCAGCGGAATCGAGCGAAGCGTTTGCTTCGTGAAACCTTTCGTTCAAACGAACCGTTCTTACGCGGGCTCGCAAGAAACTACGATTGGGTCTTGAACGCGAAGGCGGCGGTCCTGCATCAAAAAGTCGATGCGCCTCGCCAGGAGCTGTTGGGAATTATTGAAAAGGTTGGAAGGCTGGAGACGCGCGATATTGTTAGAAGCGGTTAGTTTGTGAAGAGCGTTCTGATCTCATTACTCAGATTTTATAAGTTGGCGATTTCCCCGCTTCTCCCCCCTTCGTGCAGATTCATTCCCACATGTTCAGAATATGCCGTTGATGCCATCTCTCGCTACGGCGCATTGCGCGGAAGCGGCATGGCTGTGCGGCGACTGCTCCGTTGTCACCCGTTTAATCCGGGTGGATACGATCCAGTTAAATAAAGCAATTATTTTTAAGAGAGGTTGATACCTCTACGAGACGATGCAACAGAAACGACTTTTAATAGCTTTAGTTTTATCATCCGCAATTCTGTTTGTTTGGAGTTATTTCTTTCCAGTTACGCCTCCAAATCAGAAGCCAGGGGCGACGCCTTCTCCGACCGCAAGTTCAGCACCGACGCAAAGTTCGAATCCGGCTCAACCAACAGCTCAACCATCTCTGTCCGCAGTTGCGAGTGTTAGTACAGCACCGCAAAGGACGATTAGGATTCAGACGCCGCTATACGATGTAAAGTTTGACACTCTCGGCGCCGAACCGGTTAGCTGGATAATCAAGAAAAATAAGATCACCGAGCGTGACATCTACTCAGTCGGCGGCCGTAGAGCAGACAAGGTACCGCTCGAACTGATTTCCGCCGAAGGATTGAAGCGCCAGCCACGCATGGTGCCGCTTCAGTTACAGACTGGTGATGACACGTTGGACACAGCTCTTCGATCTTCGACATACAAAGTCGAAGGCGTCGATCAGGCAAGTGGCGACGTCGAGATAAACCTCGGTGAAAAAGAGAAGAAAGAACTCACGTTTGTCTTTGAAGACGGCAATGGCACCCAGGTGCGGAAGAAGCTCGTCTTCGATGCTGAACGTTACGAAACAGATCTTTCGCTGCTCGTAAAGCGTGGCGAACAGACGATTCCTCAAGTCAAACTCTCGATCGGTCCGAGTATCGGCGATCAGGGAGTGCCGCATCACACGTTTTATTCAGTGGCGCCTGAGGGCGTTGCTTATGTTAACAACAAGCTTGAGAGACACCCGGCCGCCGGAATCAACAGCAACAGCAGTAGTCCGGATCGACTGGTACTAAACGGGCCGGCGGATTGGGCCGGAGTCGGGGATACGTACTTCGCGATGGTGGTCGTGCCGGATAAGAAGACGGAAGGCCTCGAATATCGCACGGTCTCTTACGAGCACAAGCCAAACGGCGGCACTGCGGAGAAGCGATATTTAGTCACCGCGTTCGTGCCGGTTCAATCAGACGGTTCTCCTAACATTCTTTATTCAGGTCCGAAGGATCACGATCTGCTGACTAACGCCAGCTCGATTGTGAGTGGGCTGGTCCAGCGGCCGATCGATCTCGAGGGTTTGATCGACTATGGTTTTCTCGGCTGGCTTTCAAGACCGCTGGCCGTTCCGATTCTGCGTGCGATCACTTTTCTCTTCAAAGCAACCGGCAGTTACGGCGTCGCGATCATTCTCTTCACGATCGTGATCTACTCGCTCTTCTTTCCGCTGAAGTGGCGCTCTTCGAAAGCGATGAAGAAAGCGCAGAAGCTGGCGCCGAAGATGAAAGAGCTGCAAGAGAAGATGAAGGGGATCAAACAGAATGATCCGCGCATGAAAGACTTGCAGATGGAACAGCTACGGCTGATGAAGGAGGGCAATCCACTCGGTGGGTGCTTGCCTTTGCTGATCCAGATGCCGTTCCTCTTTGCACTGTACCGCGCGATCACGATCTCTTTGGATTTTCGGCAGGCGAGTTTTCTATGGATTCCGGATCTCTCCGCGGCTGAGCCCTACCTGATTCACATCCTGCCGATCCTGATGACAGGCACGATGATCGTCCTGCAACTCGTGACGCCCGCGCCGTCGGCCGATCCATTGCAAAGAAAAATGATGGCGGTCGGTATGCCGATCTTCATGTTGTTCTTCCTGTGGAGTGCGCCGTCGGGTTTAGTTTTGTACTGGCTCGTTGGTAATATCGTCGGATTCACGCAACAGTTTTTAATTAACCGTTGGACCAAGTCGGACGATGAGGAGGTGCCGGCGCCGCCGCCGGCGAAAGGGCCTGCGGGACGGAAAAAAAAACTTGATGCACCGGCGACCGGTTAGCGAAGGATTGAATTGATGTCAGAGGTTTCTCAACAGGCAGCGGAGTTTCTCGAGAAGGTCTTCGAAATGACGGGGCTCGAGTTGCGCGTTGGCGTCAAACAGGGCATAGCGGGTCAAGTGCTCGACATCGAGGGCAAGGATTCCGAGTTACTCCAGGCGCAAACCGGCGAGCTGCTTGAAGCGTTGCAGCATTTGATCAATCAGGTCTTTGGCAGAAGCCTGGCTGGTGGCGAGCGTTTGGTTTGCGATGTGAACGGGTTTCGCGCGACTCGCGAGGCTGAGCTACAGGCAATGGCGAATCACGCGGCGAACCGTGTGCGACAGACCGGAATGCCTTTTACGTTTGAGCCGATGAGCGCGAACGAACGACGGATCATTCACCTGACCCTTGCAGACACTGCGGATCTCTTCACAGAGTCGATCGGTGAAGGCTCCGATCGCAAGTTAAGAATCAGTCCGAAGAAGTCCTAAATCCCCAACCCAACTTGGACACAGTCAGTACCACCTGCGGTAGCGGGTGGGTGCGCAGCCTTTAGGCGTGTATTGATGAGTCAGTAACCCCGCTACCGCAGGTGGTACTGACCGTGCCCAACCTAATACAATCTTCCCCGGTTTGTGATGAGTACGATTGTCGCACTATCGACACCCAGAGGGCGCGGAGCTCTCGCGGTCATTCGTCTGAGTGGACCGGACGCGATCGCGATTGCGCGGCGGATGAGTGGTGTCGATGCGCTTGAGCCGAGACATGCAACCCTCAGCACGCTTCGCCGGCCATCAGATGGAGACGATTTGGACCAGGTGCTGCTGACGTGCTTCAACGCGCCGCACTCGCTCACCGGCGAAGACGTCGTAGAGATCAGTTGTCACGGTTCGCCTGCCATTGTGCGAAGCATTATCGATACGACACTCGAGCTCGGTGCCGCACTCGCTGGTCCAGGTGAGTTCACCTTGCGGGCGTTGTCTAACGGGAAGATCAATCTGGCCCAAGCGGAAGCGATACGCGATCTGATCGCCGCGCAGACGGAGGCAGCAGTGAGGCAGGCCTCGCGTCAATTGAATGGCGAGCTTTCGAACGCGCTTGGTCCATTCAAAGAGAGACTGCTCGAGGTGATCGTGTTGTTAGAGTCAGCGCTGGAGTTTGTTGAGGAAGATATCCCGGCGCCGCGCGCGAATGAGATTGATAGCGACCTCGCTGTTGTGAGTGCTGGCGTTGAGAAGCTGGCACGAAGTTATAGTGCTGGAAGATTGCTTCAGGAAGGCGTTCGGGTAACGATTACTGGCCGCCCGAATGTCGGTAAATCTAGTCTTTTCAATAGCTTAGTGGAACGTGAGCGAGCGATCGTGACTGACATCCCGGGCACCACGCGTGACACGCTAACGGAAGCGATCGATCTCGAAGGCATTCCCGTAATCCTCACTGACACTGCCGGCTTACGCGAGACGACCGACGGAATTGAAACGTTAGGCATCGAGCGAACCCGGAGAGCGATGAGCGATTCCGATCTCGTGTTGGTTGTGCTCGATGGATCAGAAGGAGTTGGACCATACGATCGCGAGTTGATCGATCAGACTGAAAGCACACGTCGGCTCGTAGTCATGAACAAGAGCGATCTGCCTGGCTTCAACCTTCCCGCAAGTTGTCTTGAAGAGCTGCGACCGATTAATGTATCCGCACGAACCGGTGAAGGTTTGTCGACGCTGCGTGATGCGATACTCGCAAGTGTGAGCAGCAATGGGGTCGATGAAGGCGGTTTGCTAATCACAAACGCTCGCCACTACGATCTGTTGTGCAGCACGCAACTGGCGCTCGAAGCGGCACGTGCGGCGCTACGCGAGCGACACAGCGAGGAGCTCGTGCTTGTGCCGCTGCACAACGCATTGAAGTTCCTTGGACAGATCACTGGTGAGACAACGACAGAAGATATACTGTCGGAGATATTCGCGACGTTTTGTATTGGAAAGTAGTCATGTCGTTTGATGAGGCATTTGATGTAATCGTGATCGGCGCCGGACATGCGGGCTGCGAGGCGGCGTCTGCCGCGGCACGACTCGGCGCTGAAACCGGTCTGATTACACTGAATCTCGATCTCGTCGGCCAGATGTCGTGCAATCCCGCGATTGGCGGAATTGCCAAGGGACATCTCGTGCGCGAGATCGACGCGCTCGGCGGCATCATGGGCCGCGTCATCGATCGCACCGGCATTCAGTTTCGTCTTCTCAATCGATCGCGTGGGCCTGCGGTTCAGTCGCCGAGGGCGCAGGCGGATCGGATGCGCTATCGCGCGGAGATGCGGCGCACGCTTGAAGCGACGTCGAATCTTCATTTGCGACAGGGAAAAGTCATCGATTTTGTGCTTGATCAGGGAAGATTGGCCGGTGTTGTTCTGGAAGATGGACGCCGTTTTGGAGCGGATGCGGTAGTTGTCGCGACCGGGACTTTTCTGAATGGACTGATTCACACCGGGCGTCGCACTTATTCGGGCGGTCGCGCCGGTGAACCAGCATCGATCGAACTGTCAGAGACTCTGAAGCGACTCGGATTTCCAGTCGGTCGTCTCAAGACCGGAACTCCGCCACGGCTTGACGGCAGAACGGTGGACTGGAGCGCGTTCGAGCCGCAGCCTGGCGACGAAACGCCTGTGCCGTTCTCGTTCTCGACGGACAACATCGAGCAGAAACAGATTCAGTGCTACATCGGCTACACGACTCCGGACGTGCACGATGCGATTCGCGAGAATATCGCTGAGTCGCCGCTCTATTCCGGAAAGATCAAAGGCATCGGACCGCGATACTGTCCTTCTATAGAAGACAAGGTCGTGAAGTTTTCAGACAAGTCTCGGCACCAGCTCTTTCTCGAGCCCGAAGGACACGACACAAACGAAGTTTATTTGAACGGCTTTTCAACGTCGCTGCCGGCGGAGCTGCAACAGGATCTAGTGCGCATGATTCCGGGGCTGGAGGAAGCGAGAGTTATTCGGCCAGGTTACGCGATCGAATATGACTTCGTCGATCCGCGCGAGCTCGGGCCGGATCTGCAGACGACTCGATTGCCCGGTCTCTTCCACGCAGGCCAGATCAATGGGACGACGGGTTATGAGGAAGCCGCCTGCCAGGGACTGCTCGCAGGAATCAATGCGGCGCTCTACACACAGAAACGGGAGTCGTTCCGGCTGCGGCGCGAAGAGTCGTATACGGGCGTCCTCGTTGAGGATCTGATCAAGCAAGGTGTTGACGAGCCTTATCGGATCTTCACCTCGCGTGCGGAGTACCGGCTGGCGCTTCGTTACGACAATGCTGACGACCGTCTTGAGCGCTACGGCAGGGAACTCGGGTTGGTGGGCGATGCCGATTGGGAGCGCTTCAACTCGCGGCAAGCTCGTCTCGCGAAGATTAGGGCCGCGCTCGAAACTGTGCGCCTGCGTCGTGCCGATGCTCAGCATGCCGCTGTGTCGGCGCTGATCGGGAACGATCTTGGTGATTCGATTTCCCTCGATCAGTTGGCGAAGCGTCCGAAAGTGACCGCGGAGTTGATCATGTCCCTGCTGCCAGCGGAGCTAAAGCCGATAGCGAAGGCGGACCTGAATTCAGTCTTGGCTGATTCGCTCTACGCTGGCTATCTGGACACTCAAAAGGCGGCGATCGCGAAACTCTACCAGCACGATACCTTGAAGATTCCACGACACATGACGTTCCGGAACATAGCGGGCCTGTCGAATGAGATTGTTGAACGGCTCGACCGTGCCAAGCCGCTCACGTTTGGTGAAGCGCGGCGACTGCCCGGCCTCACGCCCGGCGCCCTCTCGACACTGCTGGCGTTCCTTTCGGCCCAGCAAAAGACCGCCTAAAGGGTTAATGTTTCACGTGAAACATTCCCAGTGTAGCCCACAGAGCCCCTCGTGTGTTAGGTTTAGCGCCAATCATGGCTAAGACGATAGCCGTCGCCAATCAAAAAGGCGGGGTCGGGAAGACCACTACCGCCGTCAATCTCGCAGCGATCATTGCCTCCTGGGGCAGTCGCGTTCTGCTCGTCGACGCAGACCCGCAGGGCAACGCCACCTCGGGCATTGGTATCGAGCGCGGCAGCTTCCGTCGTGGCCTTTATCACACCGTTGTTCTCGACGAGCCGATCTCTGGTATCGCTTTGTCGACGTCGATTCCGTCATTGAGCGTCGTTCCGTCCAATAAAGATCTTGCGGGTGCGGAAGTCGAGCTTGTTGGACTCGACCAGCGCGAGTTCCGGCTTAAGAGCGCCCTCGCGACCGTCGAAAGCGATTACGACTATATTTTTATCGACTGCCCGCCATCGCTCGGCCTCCTAACGCTCAACGCACTGACCGCCGCAAAGTCGCTCCTCGTCCCGATTCAATGTGAATACTACGCGCTCGAAGGCGTAACGGAGCTCTTCGATACGCTCGCGCGTCTGCGGCGGCTGCACAATCCCGGCCTGATGATCGAGGGTTTGTTGCTGACGATGTATGACGAGCGAACCAACCTGTCTGCCGCGGTGGCGGCGGATTTGCGCGATTTTTACGGCTTGCAGGTTTTTCAAACCGTGATTCCCAGAAATGTCAGGCTGGCCGAGGCGCCCAGCTATGGCAAGCCGATTATCAGTTATGACGCGAACTCCAAGGGGGCTGACGCATACTCACAATTAGCCAGGGAGATTATTCATGAATCGAAAAGCGCTAGGTCGGGGGCTGGGAGCTCTCCTGTCGTCTGACAGCACGATTGATCTCGGAGCTGAACCATCGGAAGTTGAAATCGACTCGATTGTGCCCGGCCCGATGCAGCCCCGGACGCACTTCGACGAGGCGAGTCTCGAAAGCCTTGCCGAATCCATTCGGACCCACGGCATCGTCCAGCCACTCCTGGTGAGACGCCGCGACGGCGGCTACGAGCTTATCGCCGGTGAGCGACGCTGGCGCGCGGCCAAATTGGCCGGAATCGCGCGAGTGCCGGTTGTCGTCAAAGAAGTACCTGACGATAACCTGCTGGAGATCGCGTTGATTGAAAACATCCAGCGCGAGAATCTCAACCCAATCGAAGAAGCGCAGGCTTACAAGAAATTGATCGAGACAGTGGGTCTGACACAGGAGTCACTGGCATCGCGCGTGGGACGCGACCGCTCGTACATCACGAACTACCTGCGTCTCCTTCGTCTACCCGATGACGTCCAGCAACTCGTTAAAGAAGGCCGGCTCTCAACCGGCCACGCTCGAACATTGTTAGCAGTGGATCAGGTCGACCTCCAGCGTCGACTCGCGCGGCAGGTTATTGACGGTGGTCTGTCGGTGCGAGCAACTGAACAACTAGTTCAAAAGGCGACAGAAGAGAAGCCAGCCAGACGATCCGCTCCTCAGGCAGTCGACCCGAATATCAAAGCTGCCGAAACGAAACTCAGAAGGGCACTCGGTACCCAAGTGAAGATTCTTCAAGCAGCCGACGGTCGAGGCCGGGTCGAGATCAGCTTCTTCAACACTCAGGACCTTGACCGAATTTATAATATGCTACTGTCTCCCACCACAAGCAGCACAATGTAAAATGCGAATTGGTTTTAGCCGCGGATTTCACAGATGAACGCGGATCAGCGCCTTATGCTCATCGGTTGATTCTGTTTTTGCGCCATGTTAGACTCGCGCGCTTTTCGACAGCCACAAATTGCGCACAATAGAGGAATCGGATGATTCTCGCAGAGGCCTCAATTCAGTTGGTTCCTGACGCTACGTTACTGCTCCACCTAGTGTTGGTGGTCGTAATGGTTTTTGTCCTGAATCGAACCCTGCTGAAGCCAATCAACGACATCCTCAGCGAGCGCGAGAAACAGATCACCGGGCGGCTAAGAGAAGCCGAGGCGATGGCGGCCGAGAGCCAGGAGAAACTCAAGAAGTACAACGACACTTTGCGTGAAGCGCGCGCCGCGGGCTACAGACTGCTCGAAAAAGAACGCGCCGAAGGTCTCAAAGAGAAAGAGCAACAACTTCGGCAGCGTCGCGATGAGTTATCAAAGGAAGTCTCCTCGCAAGTCGACCAGATTCGAAAACAGGAACAGGCAGTCAAGGGCGAGCTCGAAGCGCAGGCCGCAACGATCGGCAACTTGATAAGTTCTCAGATATTACGTCGATAACAATTTCTTAGAAACAAATGCTGTTACTAGCCACAGAATGGTACAACTACCCGGGCCTCGAGCTGTGGAAGTTCGCAAACCTCGCCATCTTCACGGCCGCGGGGATTTACATCCTGCGTAAACCAATCAGCCAGGCGCTTCAGTCACGACGCGGCGCGATCGAGCAGGAGCTCATCAGCGCGCAGAACGAGCGCGATCAGGCGGCAGCGCGTATTGCCGAAGCCGATAGTATGTTGAGTGGGCTCGACGATGATGTTCGAAGGGTTCGGGAACAAGCGAATGAAGAAGCAATGTCAGAACGGCAGCGCATCACCACTTCCACCGAGCGCGAGATTGAAAAGTTAAAACAGCAAGCACAGCGAGAAGTGGAAACGGCCGACAAGCTGGCGCGAAAAGAGCTGCGCCAATTCCTCGCAGAGAAAAGCGTTCAAATGGCGCGCGAGTCGATTCGCACTCAAATGCGACCCGAAGATGACACAGCGTTGATCCGCGAAAGCATTGGTGCGTTGAGGAGGACCACGGTTTGAGCTTGCAAACGGTTGCACGCCGCTACGCTACGGCCCTCGCCGATGTGGCTATCGAACGACGCGAAGAGAGGCAAGTCCAGAACGAATTGGACCAGTGGGCCGCGATGATCGAGTCGAACCCACAGTTAAAAGAAGTCTTCGCCAATCCAACAATCATTCACGATCAGAAACGAAAAGTTTTGGAAGACTTGATCGCTCGCAGTCGAGTGAAAGATACGACGGCGAGCTTCCTGCGCGTCTTGTTGAAGAATCAACGCCTCTCGCAGTTGCGAGATATCGCGGCGCGATACAGCCTCGTGCTCGACGAACGTGGGGGCATGCTGGCGGGAAACGTCACTACAGCGAGGCCGATCCCGGAAGATTTAAAGAAGACGTTGCACGAGACACTTTCGGCAGCGACCGGCCGCACGGTTCGTCTAACTTTTGAGACTGACGAAAAGATCATTGGTGGTCTGGTAGCACGCATCGGCTCGACCGTCTACGACGGCTCGGTGCAAAGCCATCTCGAGCGATTGGTGGAAGGCCTGGCAGGTCGATAATAAATATAGGATTCAATCATGGAACCAATAAGAGCGAGCGAGATTAACGAGATTATCCGAAAGCAGATCGAGAATTTCGAAACTGGCGTAACGGTCAGCGAAGTCGGAACGGTCATCAAGGTCGGCGACGGTATTGCCGAGCTGCATGGTCTCGAAAAGGTGATGGCCGGCGAGCTGCTCGAGTTTCCGCACGACGTGCGCGGACTCGCGCTTAATCTCGAAGAAGACAAAGTCGGCGCGGTGTTGTTCGGCGAGTTCCAGGCTATCCGCGAAGGCGACATTGTGAAGCGCACCGGACGCATCATGGAGGTGCCGGTCGGCGAGGCGCTGGTCGGGCGCGTGGTCGACGTGCTCGGCAATCCGATCGACGAAGCTGGTCCAATCGTCACTGACCACTACTATCCGGTTGAGCGCATTGCTCCCGGTGTGATCGACAGGCAACCGGTGAAAGAGCCACTGCAAACGGGTCTTAAGGCCATCGATGCGATGGTGCCGATCGGTCGTGGCCAGCGCGAGCTAATCATCGGCGATCGTCAGACGGGTAAAACGGCCGTTGCCGTCGACACGATCATCAACCAGAAGGGTAAAGACGTAATCTGCATTTACGTTGCGATCGGCCAGAAGGCATCAACGGTGGCCCAAGTGGTCAGGACGCTTCATGATTACGGCGCGATGGATTACACGATCGTGATCAAAGCCACCGCTTCGGATCCCGCTGCGATGCAGTTCCTCGCGCCTTATTCCGGCGCGGCGATGGGCGAGTACTTCCGCGACAACGGTCGCCACGCTTTAACGATCTATGACGATCTTTCAAAGCAGGCCGCGGCGTATCGCGAAATCTCTTTGCTACTGCGACGTCCACCGGGCCGCGAAGCGTATCCCGGCGACGTGTTCTACCTGCACTCCCGCTTGCTCGAACGAGCGGCGAAGGTTTCTGACCTCAAGGGCGGTGGCTCACTGACGAGCCTTCCAATCATCGAGACCCAGGCCGGCGACATCTCCGCGTACATTCCGACGAACGTGATCTCGATCACTGACGGCCAGATCTTTCTCGAAGCCGATCTTTTCAATAGCGGTTTTCGTCCTGCTATCAACGTCGGCAACAGCGTTTCGCGCGTAGGAGGATCGGCGCAGATCAAAGCGATGAAGCAGGTAGCGGGAACGCTGCGTCTCGACCTGGCCCAGTTCCGCGAGCTTCAGGCGTTTGCGCAGTTTGGTTCCGACCTCGACAAAGCAACGCAGGCACAGCTCGCGCGTGGTCAGCGTCTCACGGAAATTCTGAAACAGCCGCAGTATCAACCGATGGACGTCGAAAAGCAGGTGCTCGTGATCTGGGCCGCGACCAACGGCTTTACAGACGACATCGCGCTCGAAGACATCAAACGTTTCGAAGCCGGCCTGCTCAAGTTTGTCGAGAATTCACACCCGGGCCTGCTTGCTGACATCGCAGAAAAGAAAAACTTGACTGACGAGATCAAGGCCGGGTTGAAACAGGTCCTCGAAGACTTCAAACACGCGTGGTCCAAAACGCCAACTGACGGAGACTTCGCTGCGGCTCCGGCGCGAGCAGCGACACCAACTGGGGCCGCCGAAGCTGCCGCTTAATAACGTAACGCGATGCCTAATCTTCTCGACATCCGCCGGCGCATCAAGTCGGTCAAGAACACGCAGCAGATCACCAAGGCCATGAAGATGGTGTCTGCCGCGAAGCTCAGACGTGCACAGGACCGCGTCGTCACGGCGCGGCCGTTTGCAAACAAGATGGCGGAGGTTTTAGGCGAGCTCGCGCAGCGCACCGACGAAGATTTCCATCATCCGCTGCTCGACTATCGTGGCGATCAGCGTTACCTGTTGGTCCTGATCACTGCCGATAAAGGTCTGTGCGGCGCTTTCAATACAAACCTAACGAAAGCAGCGCAGGCTTTCATGCGCGAGAACGCTGACAAGCAGATCGAGATCATGGCGATCGGTCGCAAGGGTCGCGACTTCTTCCGCAATCGTCGCGCGACGATTTCGAGTGAATACATCGGCTTGACGGGTAAAGGTCGTGTTGAGTTTTCGGAAGCGCTCGAAGTTGCGCGCGCGCTCATTAAGCAGTACACGGAAGACACCGGCATCGATAAGGTTTACATCATCTACAACGAGTTCAAGTCAGTCCTGTCACAGCGCGTCGTGTTGGAACAACTGCTGCCCGTCGCGCGCGCGAAGCAGGACGAGCCGGAAGCGAAGTCGCAACAGCCGGTGTCGTTGATCGATTACATCTACGAGCAGCCACCCGCAGAGATGTTTGGCGAGCTTCTGCCGCGGCTTGTCGAGACACAGATCTTTCGCGCGTTGCTCGAGTCGATTGCGTCTGAACAAGGCGCACGCATGACCGCGATGGATTCGGCGTCGAAGAATGCGAGCGAGCTCATCGAGTCGTTGACGCTCAACATGAATCGCATCCGTCAGGCAGCGATCACGAACGAGATCATCGAAGTCGTCTCGGGTGCAGCCGCGCTCTAGCCCCGAAAGTTTTTTAGCCACAAAAGGCACAAAAACACCAAAAGATTGCTGTGGCCAGGTTTATTACTCGTTACCTTCCACTCATTGCCTGGCTCGTATTTATTTCTTTCGCTTCCTCTGACAACTTCAACGCCGGAAATACGTCACGCATCATTGGACCGCTGATCCTCTGGTTGTTTCCAAACACCAGTCCGGACACGCTGGCTGCCATTCATTACATCACGCGCAAGATTGCGCACTTTACTGAATACGCCATCCTCGGATTCTTAGCTGCGCGCGCGTTTCGCACCTCGCCACACCCGACGATCAAACAACGATGGTTTTTGATCTGTGTAGCCCTCGTGGTTGTCTATGCGCTTATCGACGAGTATCACCAGAGCTTTGTCCCGAGCCGCTCGGCTTCGATTTTTGACAGCCTGATTGATATGTCGGGAGGCTTGACGGCGCTGCTCATCGTCCGGAAAAGGACCGCAGCTAACACCCACGAACGCGGATCTGTATAATCTTTGCTGGTTTGAATCCTGCTCAGAATGAGGTTTGCAAATGGGAATACTTGATCGACTCAGCCCCAGCTCACAGTTTATCGAAGTAATCGAGTGGCTTGACGACTCGACAAACACACTCCTGTACCGCTTTCCGGTTAAGGATCAGGAAATCAAGAACGGCGCGCAGCTAATCGTTCGCGAATCGCAGGCCGCGGTTTTTGTTCATGAGGGCCAGATCGCCGATCAATTTCCTCCGGGCCGCTACACAATCGACGGCGGCAATACGCCAATCCTGTCGAAGTTGGGCGCTTGGAAGTACGGCTTCAACTCGCCGTTCAAGGCTGAAGTTTACTTTGTAAACACGAAGCAGTTCACCGACCTGAAGTGGGGCACGCCCAATCCAATCATGATGCGCGATACGGATTTCGGTATGGTCCGTCTGCGCGCATTTGGAATCTATTCGATTCGTGTTTCGGATCCGCAGGCGTTCATCAAGGAAGTTGCCGGCACGAATGCGCGCTTCATTACTGAAGACGTCGAAGGACAACTGAAACGAACGTTGGTGGGCGGTTTCAGTGACGCGCTCGGTGAGTCGAAGATCGCTGCGCTCGATCTCGCATCGAATTACGACGAGCTCGCGAAGTTCACACGCGTCAAGCTAAACGAAGAGTTCAAGACGTTCGGACTCGAGTTGACGAAGTTCGTCATCGAGAACATCTCGTTGCCGCAGGAAGTCGAAGCTGCTATGGACAAGCGCACTTCGATGGGCGTGATCGGCGACGTTGGACGTTACGCGCAGTTTCAGGCTGCAGACGCGATGCGCGATGCGGCGCAGAATCCCGGCGGTGGCGCGGGCACGGGCGTTGGTCTCGGCGCAGGGTTCGCGCTGGGCAATGCGATGGCTGGCGCGATGAATAATGCGATGCAGCAGTCGAATCAGGGTGGCGCCCAAAGCAGCAGCTCACAGGGTGCAGCCCCCGCAGGCGTCGCATGTTCGAAGTGTGGTCACCAAAACGCGCCTGGCGCGAAGTTCTGTGTGGAGTGCGGTGAGAAGCAAGGCCCAGCCACATGCGCAAATTGTCAGGCGCAGTTGACTCCCGGCGCCAAATTCTGCAACGAGTGTGGGCAGAAAGTTTAGAGCCGCGGATTAACGCGGATTACGCGGATAAATGTTCAAAGGGTTGACACGTCCACGCCGGGTTGTGATAACGGGCATGGGGTGTGTCACCCCGCTGGGCATCGGGCGCGAGGCGTTTTGGAGTGGACTCGTCTCCGGCAAGAGCGGCGTTCGCAGAATCGAGGCTTTCGATCCGTCGAGTTTCCCGGTTCAGATCGCCGCTGAAGTTCCTTCATTCGACTGGCAGTCGCAACTCAATCCAAAAGATCGCAAACACGTTCCGCGCACTGTTCCCTTGGCTCTCGCGGCCGCACGTGAGGCGCTCGAAGATGCGCGAATCTTTGCTAACGATCTATCTCTAGACGACCGGCGGGCTTTCGGCGTAGAGCTCGGAACAGGCGGTGGTGGTCTAGCTTTCACTGAACAGCAGTACGAATACTGGTACGTTGGTCCAACCAGCAAAGCGAGTGTTTACACGATTCCCGCTTCGACGCACGGTGGACTCTCGAGCGAGTTGTCGATGGCGTTTGGCCTGCGCGGGTTGTCGCACATCGTTTCGACTGGTTGCACGAGCTCCACTGACGCGATGGCCTACGCCGCGCAGCATATCGCACTCGGTCGCCAGGACGTGATGCTCACCGGCGGCGTCGACGCACCGATTGCTCCGGGCATTCTCGCAGCGTTCAACCTCATGACGGTTTTAACCAACGAGTGGAACGATGAGCCGCATCGTGCTTCGAGACCGTTCTCGCGAAATCGATCCGGAATCGTTCTTGGCGAAGGCTCGTGGATTTATGTTTTCGAAGAGCTAACGCATGCGCTCAATCGCGGCGCGCAGGTTTACGCGGAAGTGATCGGCTACGGCTCGACGTGCGACGCGTATCATCGCGTGCGACTCGCTGAAGATGGTGACGAGCCGGCGCGTGCCATGAGCCTGGCGCTCAAAGACGCCGGCTGCGAGCCAAAAGATCTTGACTACGTGAACCTCCACGGCACGTCGACTTTGCTCAACGATCGTATTGAGACGAGCGCATTGAAGCTTGCGTTTGACGGGCAAGCGGCGCGGATTCCGATGTCGGCGACGAAGTCGCAAATCGGGCATCCGCAGGGCGCGAGCGGCGCGGCAGGGTTATCTGCGGCGCTCTGCGCGATGCATACGAACAAAATCCCACCAACGATTAACCTCGATGAGCCTGACCCTGATTGTGATCTCGATTACGTCCCCAACGAAGCGCGCGAAGCACGCGTAAGGACCGCGCTCTGCAACTGTATCGGCTTCGGCTCGAAGAACAGTGCGATTGTGGTCCAGCAAATAGCTCATTGATCAGTGGTCCAACATGCTCGACAAATTCAAGCAACGCAGCCACAGACTCGAATACATCGACACCGGTAACTACACGGCAGCCGAGTATGAAGATTGTATTAGCGAGCTGCAGTTCGTGAACCGTTGGATGGGCGACGCGCACAGTTTGAAGGCGACGCTGCTTCGCGAGGTCGAATCGCAATCGCTGGCGAGCTTTTCGATTCTCGACATCGGTGCTGGTTCGGGTGAGTTGTTGCGTGTGGCTGCGACGTGGGCGCGGCAAACTAATCGGCACTTGAGCGCAGTTGGGCTTGAGTTGAATGAGAGTATGGCGGAGTCGATCGTGGAACAGTCGGAGCAGTTTGATGAGATCAGCTCGGTGCGTGGCGATGCGCTGAGGCTTCCGTTTGCCGATGCGGAGTTTGAATATGTGATGTGTTCGCTGTTTACGCATCATCTGCTCGACGAGGAAGTGGTCGAGGTTCTTCGTGAGATGAGCCGCGTCGCGAGACGGCGGATATTTGTGATCGATCTGCATCGACATCCGGTGGCGTATTTTCTTTACACAACGCTCGGCAAGATCGTTTTGCATAGTCGATTGGTGCGACATGACGGCGCCTTGTCGATATTGCGAGGTTTTAAGAGTGAAGAGTTGCTTGAGTTGGCCCAGCGCGCAAATCTGCGCGATATCCGGGTGGAGCGACATTTTCCATATCGGCTCGTGCTAAGCGCCACCGCGCGTGCAACCGTGCAATTGCCGGACGCGGAAGTTCGTTCAAGTCGCGCCGCGTGATCGAGGCACGGGTGGCCCTCCGTGGCCACCGTGGTGAATATGCTTAATAACTTCGACGTGATTATTGCAGGTGCTGGGCCGGCGGGGTCGAGCGCGGCGATACATCTGGCGCGCAAAGATTTCCGCGTGCTTCTCGTCGAGCAGAAGAAATTTCCACGCCCAAAACTCTGCGGCGAGTTCATCTCACCTGAGTGCCGGCGACACTTCGAAACACTCGGCGTCGCTGATGCGATGACCGACTCGGATCCCGCGTCGATCACGGAAACTGTTTTTTATTCATCTCGCGGACACCACGTCACGATTCCGAGCACCTGGTTTGGCGGACCTGCCGCACTCGGATTGAGCCGTGCAGTAATGGATAACAACCTTCTGCGACGCGCACAGGAATGCGGCGTCACGATTATCGAAGGCGCAACGATCACCGAACCGCTCACCGATAAAGATTCGGTCCGCGGCCTCAAGCTCAAGCTCAACGGCGATGAGCTACGGCACACCGCGCCATTAACCATCGACGCCACTGGACGCGCGCGCATCCTCACAAGAAAACTCCACACCGGCGAGCCAAAATCAAAACCAAAACTGATCGCCTTCAAAGCACACCTGCGAAACACGCGCGTTGCACCTGGCGCATGCGAGATCTACTTTTACCCGGACGGTTACGGCGGCCTCAGCAGCGTCGAAGGCGACGTCAGCAATCTCTGCTTCATCATCTCCGCGGAACAAGTAAAACGGCATCACTCAAACCCCGACCTCGTGATGCGCGAGATGGTGATGAAGAACCGTCGCGCCGCTTACACACTCGAACACGCACAACCCGAATCCGAATGGCTGAGCGCTTCGTGGGAACGTTTCGGCCGCCAGCAGCCGAGTCCGGCCAAGGGCCTGTTGGCGATCGGCGATTCAGCAGCGTTCATCGATCCGTTCACCGGCAGCGGAATGTTAATGGCGCTTGAAAGCGGCGAGCTCGTGGCTGATGTAATCAATCATTGTCGTAACGATCTGGACGCAGTGGAGGCTGACTATACCGCCGAGTACCTGCGAAAGTTTGACTCCCGACTGCGGATTTCCGGCTGGCTGCGTCGCGCCGCGTTCAAACCCCGCCTCGCCGGAATCGGGATAGCCCTCTGCGGCGCCAGCAAACACTTCCGCAGCCGCATCGTCCGCGCGACCCGCTCTTCCTTCAATCCGGCTTAGATCCGTGTAAATCCGTGTGAACTAAACTGCTTGCCACGTTCCCGCTTTTAGAGTAAAAAGGCTGAGCCAGTGGTGTCTCTCAGTTATCGTGCTATCCCAGAGTACGTGACCCACGACGGCGGAAGTACTCCCACTATTTACGATAGACCGCGCGAATTCCAGAGCCGCGAAAACCAAAGGAGAACCGACGATGTTGGTATCGTTAAAGTCCCGGCTTAACGGATCATTTCAAATCCCCTGTTTGTTGTTGCTCTTACTTCTTTCCGCCCCAGTCGCCTTCGGACAGGCGCAGTCGAACGCCGCCGATCTGCAAGGCACCGTAAGAGACGCGACAGGCGCCGTCCTAGCGAATGCCGCAGTGACAGCCCGCAATCCGGGCACGAACTTTTCGCGCTCTGTAACCACCAACGATGAGGGTTTCTATCGCATCATCAACGTCCCGCCCGGCGACTATGAAGTAACCGTCGAAGCGACGAACTTCAAAAAGGCCATTTTGCCCAAAGTGACTGTCACTGTCGGACAGGCCGCTTCGCTCGACGTTACGCTCGAGCCCGGACAAATCAGCGAGAGCGTCACTATTTCCGATACCACATCCGCAATTGTGGAGTCTGAGAAGACCGCCGTCGCCACGACGATCGACCAACAGCGCATCAACAATCTTCCGATCAACGAACGAAACTACCTCGCGTTTGCACTGACGACTTCGACAGTCGGACGTGACAACGGTCGTCCGATCGGACCGGCGCCTACGACGGGTTTGAACTTCGGCGGCCAGCGTGGTCGCTCAAATCTCGTGCAGGTCGACGGCGCTGACAATACAGATAACTCCGTGAACGCATCGCGTTCGACAGTCAGTCAGGAAGCAGTGCAGGAGTTTCAGGTCGTCACGAATTCATTTGCGCCTGAGTTTGGACGTTCCGCCGGCGGCGTGGTGAACGTCGTTACCAAGTCAGGCACGAACGAGCTGCACGGAAATATATTCGGGTTTCTGCGACATCGCAGCTTCCAGGCGCGCAATGCTTTTGCCCCGATCGAGGATCCGGCGTTCACGCGCGCGCAATACGGAGCCACACTCGGTGGTCCGCTGGACAAAGGCCGCACGTTCTTCTTCTGGGCTTTCGAACAACGACGACGAAACGAGTCCGGCTTCTTCACGAGCAACGTGGCGCAGGGCTTAACCAGCTCGGCAACCATTCCGGTGATTGCCGGTCTCAATCCGATCGCTCGCACATTCAATAACATCACGCCACAACAGGCTGCGTTCATCAATTCACTGGTGGGATCAGGTAACGCGACGGCGATCTGTGGCGCTCGTGCTTACGGTTTCTTAGCTTCGAGTGGAGGCACGACGGCGTTGACCGGCTCCAACCCGTTGATCTCGCCAAACGATGGCAGCCTCTGTCCGGCGATCAGTCCAATACTTCCCGGCCAGATCGGATCACGCTTTATTCTTTCCGGCGCGCCCGTGCCTATTGGAACTACAAACGCTGCAGGACAGTTCATCGCGTTTAGACCTTTGAACAATCTTCAGCGAGTCTTTCCTGTAACTGAGCGAACAACATTCAACTCATTTCGCCTGGATCATTTGATTACGCCAAGTCACCAGTTCAGCTTCCGTTTTGGTTACAACCCGAGCGAAATCACCGGCATTCAGGTCGAATCACAAAACCAGTCGTTAGGCCAGAACGATTTCTCGCGCACTGGTATCCAGACCCTGAAGGACTCATCGGCGGTCGCGACACTGACTTCAACGCTATCCACGAATGTGGTCAACGAAGCTCGCTTCAATTTCGGCGGGCGCAAAGCGACTTTCAAATCACAGAACGGCGACGCCGTGGCTTTCAACATTTCCGGTACTGCGTTCATCGGTCGCGAGCTCTTCTCGCCCGTGCTACGTACGGAAACTCGATATGAGTTCACTGACAACGTGAACGTCGTAGCGGGTGCCCACAGCTTCAAGTTTGGAGGCGACTATGCTTCCGTTCGCATTCCTGAGGCGATCTTCGAGCTCAACTTCGCGGGTCTTTTCAACTTCGGCGGACTCTCAGCATCGACATTGAATCCGGCCTTTGCCGGTGCGCCTGATTTTACGCCAGTGCAACAGTACGGACTCGGATTTCCAGCTAACTTTATTGAAGGCTTCGGCAATCCTGTCAGCAGTATCGGCAATAAGCCGATGGCATTCTTCGCGCAGGACTCGTGGAAGCTACGTCGCAACCTGACGATCAACTACGGTGTTCGTTACGACTATGAATTGACTGAGCAGATCCCAACACTGCCGCTAACCGATCCGCTGTCGGGAATCCAGCTAACAGCCGACCAGGTTCTGGCCGCGCAGGATGCGCTGGGTGTGCAACAGGGCTTCCCGCGTGACAAGAACAACTGGGCGCCGCGTCTTGCGATGGCGTGGGATCCGTGGGGCGATGGCAAGACTTCGATTCGCGCGGCGTTCGGTCTCTTCTACGATCACCCGTTGCTCGCGATCGCGTTCAACTCTGACATCGCTGACGCAGTGCAACAACAGCAAGGCATCTTGACGCCGGGCAGCCCAGCGCTCAGAGATTCCACCACCGGAGCACCGGTCTTGCTCAATGCAGTTCAGGTCTTTCAAGGCACTGTTTGCTCGCAGGCGAACCTTTCCGCGTTTTGCCAGGTAGCCATACCAGCAAATGGCCTGCCCGCAAACTTCCAAACACCTGGTGTGGCCGCGGGCGCGCAATATCAATTCGGTCGCCAGCGATTTAACGATCAGACGTTCCCGGGCTTTGGTCCAGTGCTTCCGTTCACGCTGCACGTGCAGAAGGACTTCGAATACGCATACGCGAACCAGGGTAACTTCACGGTCGAGCGTGAGATCACGAAAGACATGACGGTGACGGGTAGTTACATCTTCGTCGGCGCGCATCATCTGCCGCACCCGCTCGACGTCAACGCACCGCGAACGGATCTGCAAATCCAGAACTTCCGTCGTCTCTCGGGACGCAATCCCACAAACACGACGGAAGCCGTGGCGTTCTCGATCCCGACTTCTGGTGCGCCGTGTCCGTTTGGCATACCGCTCCAGTGTTTCACTTTGGCAGCGCCGACCGGAGCAGCCGCGTACCCGAACGCCGGTCAAACGTTCGCCATTATCGTGCCGGGAATGATCACCGCGCCGATCACGAATCTCGGCAGCCGCATCGTCAACGCTGCCGTGGCAAACTTCTTCAGACCGAGTGCGCCAAACTACTTCCTGGCCCAGGCGCTTTCAGGTGGTTTGGTAAGTCCAGCGGTGCTGAACGGAGCCCTCGCCGGATCGCTGCGAACGCCCGGCACTGTCTCGCCGTTCGGCTCGATCAACGCGCAAACATCGGATGGCAATTCGCTCTACAACGCATTGAACGTCGATGTGAAGAAGCGCTTCTCGCATAACTTCCAGTTCCTCGCGTCGTACACGTGGTCACACTCGATCGACGATTCGTCTGACCTGCAAACGCTTTTGCTGCCGCAGGATAATCGAAACTTCGGCGCTGAGCGTGCTGACTCGCTTTTCGATCAGCGTCATCGCTTCGTGTTTAGTGGCGTGATTGCTTCGCCGAGTAGTTGGGCCAAGGCCGGTGGTTTCCATCGCGCGCTCTCGAACTTCACAGTCGCACCCATCTTCGAGATCTCGTCCGGTCGTCCGTTCAACATCCTGAGCAACCAGGACACGAACAACGATCAGTCAAACCAGACCGATCGTCCCACAGTGCTCGACGATGGAACGCTGTGTGTGGCTGGCACGCCGGGCTGTGCGCCGGTGATTACGAACGGCGTGTTTACGAGTGGTAGTTTGGCCCGCAATTTTGGTCTGACGCACCGTTACGTTTCGCTCGATCTGCGCGTAGCCAGATTAGTGCCGATTGGTGAGCGCGTCCGGCTGGAGTTGATTGCGGAAGGCTTCAATCTATTCAACCGCTTCAACGAGGCTGCGGCGTCGCCGTTCATCGATGACGTGCGGGCGTTCAACCTGCGCGCCGGCAACGGCCGCTATTACAGCCGCCCCACCGCCGCCTTCGACCCGCGGCAGTTCCAGTTTGGGCTGAAGCTGAATTTCTAACCTTTACCAGCCTTATCCACAGATTACGCAGATCTGTGTAATCTGTGGATAAGGCACAACTCAAATCCTCTCCCCGGCATCCGAAGGGCTTAGTCTGTAGTTAGTCTGGTAGTCTGAGCTTTCAAACTGTTCCTCTCCCGAATACAATCATACGCACTATGTGTCGACTTACGCTTGTTCAACGTTTTATCACCGTCAGCGCCATATTTCTACTTGCCAGTACCGCGATCCACGCCCAAACAACCCGGCCGAGACGCACAAACAAGCAGCCTGCGCAAACGACTAAAACCCCTGCCGACGATCCGCTCCTGAGACCGGAACCGCAGCCCTCGCCGACAGCGCGAAGAACCAACTCGAACGATTCGTTGCTCGACGTGCAGCCCGTTCGGCCAGTGGCGAACACCGTCGCGCCTGCAGACACGAAACACGCATATCTTCTGCTCGAACAGAAACAATTTGCGGCCGCCGCCAAGGAAGCCAGGGAGCTCGCAGAGTCGCATCCTAACGATCCGGAAGCGTGGAAGATCGCGGGATTCGCGGAGTTGAATCTCAAGCAGTATGCGGAGGCGGCGAAGGATCTCGAGAAAGCAGTCGAGCTACAGCGCATTGCGAAGCAGGAGGATCCAAACACAGAGAGCGCTCTCGGGCAGGCGTACGTTCTTTCCGAGAAATATCAGGAAGCGCTGCCGCTGTTAACTGCGGCGATTAATCGTAACCCGAATCAGCCCGATTCGATGTTGATCTACTACCGCGGAATTTCAGAGTACAAGACGGGCAAGACCGCGGATGCTGAGAAGAGTTTCAATCAGGTCGTCAAACTCAATCCGAAAGACTCGTTGTCGCTCTTCTATCTCGCGCAAATCGGGCTCGCAAAGAACGACCTTGACGGTGCGATCGCGAATCTGAATCGAGCGACGGTTAACGACGCACGACTAACAGGTGCGTGGACGCTTTTGACGTCGGCTTACCTGCGTCGTGCAGCGACGAGCACTGATCAGGCGAAAGCCGATGCTGACTACATCAGCGCCGTGCGTGCGGGCGAGGGTTTGATCAAGCTGCGAACTGACGCTGAGGCGGTCACGCTTTTCGGACAGGCTTTGATTGGTTCGAAACAGTATGCACGCGCCGCAGGCGTGCTCGAACGCGCGACCAATGCGCCGGATGCAACTGGCGTTACGTTTTACCTGCTGGGTGTGGCCCATTCGCGCGCGCAGGCTTTTCCGAAGGCGATTGCGGCCCTCGAATCAGCCGCGCAGAAAACGCCTAACGACGTGAATGTGTATCGCGAGCTCGGCTACGCGTATGAAGTGACAAAGCAGTTTGCGAAGGCGCTGGCAGCTTATCAGAAGGGCTCAAGCTTAGCGCCGTCAGATCCTGATCTGAAGGAATCAATCGAACGCGTCAAACCGTTCGCGAAATAGATGAGTGGCTTGCCCGGGACAGCAAGGGCGTTTGCGACATATTCTCTGGTGCCGTATCTCGGCATCCTGTTCTGTCCCGGCGCGGTCCTGCTCGGCACCCTCGGCGTAGTTAGATCTTATCGTTCACAAGATGTCAGCGGCGACTCGTCTCGCCGCATCTGTTACGCAAGCACGATTGTTGGAGTTGTTGTAACTGCAGTTCAGTTGTTGCTCTGGTGGGTTCTCTACCAGGCGCCAATGTGGGCAAATCAAATCTGACCGTTTTAAGGAGAATGCAATGAAAATCATTTCCACAGTGCTCCTGCTGGGAGCTTTGCTCACCGGCGCGTATGCGCAGCGTCCACGCTCCATGGATCCTCAACCGGCGGATGCGAAACCGGCCACCACCGCCCCCAAGCCAGCCCCGGCTCCAAAGACGGTCAAGGCAAAATATGAGGGTGGGGTGTTTGGCTACAACAAGACGATGGAAGGCACGTTGACGTTTGACGACGCCAACAATCGCCTCGTCTTCAAAGACAAGAAGCCACCGAAAGAGATCTCCATCCCGTACGAGGCAATCACTTCGGCTTTTTCAGATTCGAAAAAGGTACAGCCAGCCGCTGCCACCGTGGCCCAGAACGTTCCGTCGATCTATTCACTCCCGGCGCGCTTTATCAAACACAAGGTTCGTTACCTGACCCTGCAATACAGTGATCCGGATTCGAAAATTTCCGGAATCACGAGTTTCAAAATCAGTGACAAGGCCCTGCTTGAATCAGTGCTGGTCACGCTTGCTGAAAAGACCAACATGACACTTCGTGGGGACATTTACGTTAAGAAGAAACCCGAAGACTCCAGCAAAGCGACCCCATAAGTTAGCCACAAAAAGCACAAAGAAGAACACAAAAGGCACAAAGCACATTAGCTGATGGTTGGTCGCTCGATGTATTGAGCGAAATCACTTCACTAATAGCTTTGTGCCTTTTGTGTTCTTCGTTGTGCTTTTTGTGGTCAATTATGGCTGGAGTGGCTCGCCTCGCGACTTGTCCCCCGCTGCTCCATTCCAGACCATGCGGTGGAAGAGGTCGTCCATCTGTTCGGGCGGTTCGCGCATGCCGCGATCGAGCCACCACGCCAGTAGTGATAACATTGCGCCTGCGTGTGTGAACGCGATCGCGGGAAGTTCGTCTGCCGGAATCGAGCGAGCGCGAGGTAATTCGGAGAGCCGTCGTTCTATCCCGCGCGCAAAGTGCCCGCGCGCGAGCTCCATGTTTTCCTGAAACTTGCCCGACTTAACCAGCGCTTTGTAGAACGGTTGCACATCGGCGAGATGCGTGAAAAACTCCTTCACCGGAAACACGCGATCCGATTTATCACCATGCGCCGAGAGCGCCATCGAGAGTGCCTCAAAAAACTCCTCCGAGTCGCTCATCAACAGGTCGTCCTTGTCGCTGTAATGCGTGTAGAAAGTTGAACGACTGACGTGCGCACGGTCCAACACCTCCTGGACCGTGATCGTTTCGAACGGTTTCTCCTGCATCAGCGCGATCAGCGCATCGCCCAGCGCGTCGCGTGTTCGACGCACGCGAGCATCAGTGTTCTTGTTCGATCCGGCAAGAGGCAGGTGCTGGTTCTTGGACATTCGTTACCTCTTTGTTCGATTACGACCCGCGCGGCCATCATACCGCTGGACAGAAGCGTTCCGATCTGAAAAATACACGCGAACAATTATGATCTCCTTAAACCACGTCTCCAAAACTTACGAAACACCGGCGGGCAAATTCGCGGCGTTGAAAGATATCGATCTCGAAATTCGACCGGGCGAGTTTGTCGGCGTCGTCGGTAAGTCAGGCAGCGGCAAGTCGACACTGCTCAACATGGTCGCCGGCATCGATCGTCCTTCGTCGGGCTCGGTCGCAGTCGCGGGCACAGAAATCCACGCGCTGTCAGAAAACAAACTGGCTGCGTGGCGCGGGCGAAATGTCGGCTTCGTGTTCCAGTTTTTTCAACTGCTGCCCACGCTTACTGCGGCCGAGAACGTCATGCTGCCGATGGACTTCTCAAAAACGATTCCACTGCGGGAGCGCCGGAAGCGCGCGGTTGAGCTGCTTGATCTTGTGGCGGTCAGGAGCCATGCAGACAAACTGCCGGCGACGCTTTCCGGCGGCGAGCAGCAGCGCGTCGCGATCGCGCGCGCACTCGCAAACGAGCCGCCGCTGGTCCTCGCGGACGAGCCTACAGGCAATCTTGATTCTGTCACGGCGAAAGAGATTCTCGATCTCTTTCGCAACATGGCGAATCGCGGCATCACAGTCGTCATCGCCACTCACGAAGCCGACATCGCGCGCGTGATCGATCGCAAGATCGAGATCTCCGACGGAAAGATCCATCCACAGATTTCACAGATATGACTACGATTTGGAAAAAAGCAATTCGTGACTTCTGGCAGGAACGCGCGCGCACCGCGCTCGTGGTGCTTGCGATCGCGCTCGGCATCTCGGCGTTCGCGGCGGTGTTGTCGTCCTACGCGATACTCACGCGCGAGCTCGATCGCGGATACCTGGAAACGAACCCAGCCTCGGCAGTACTGCGTGTCGACTCGATCGACAACGATCTCGTCAAAGCGATTCTGCAAAATCCCGAAGTCAGCGACGCAGAACCGCGCCGCACAATCGGCGGACAGATCAAGGCTGGCCCAGTGCAATGGCGCAACCTGATCCTGTTTGTAGTCGAGGATTACGGGAACATTCGCGTCAGCAAACTCGTGCCGGAGAGTGGTGCGTGGCCGCCTGCGAATGGCGAAATACTGATCGAGCGCGATGCATTTCAGGTCGCGAAGGTAAACATCGGCGACGCCGTCACAGTCAAGACTGCGAACGGCGTAGAGACACCACTCGTGATCAGCGGCAGCGTTCACGACGTGGGCCAGGCGCAGGCGCGCATGGAAAACATCGTCTATGGCTACACCAATCTCGCAACCTTGGTCCAACTCGGCGAAGAGCCGCGTTTCGATCAATTGAACATTCTCGTCGCACAAAACAGATTTGACGAAGACCACATCAGGCGCGTTGCGAACGACGTCGAGAAGTTGATCGAGAGCCGTGGACACAACGTGCGTCGCGTCGATATTCCACGGCCCGGCAAGCATCCGCACTCGGATCTCACGGGCATTCTGCTGTTGGCGATGTCGAGCTTCGGTCTGTTTGTGCTCGTGCTCAGCGGTATTCTCGTGATTAATCTGCTGACGGCGATGATGGCGTCGCAGGTGCGACAGATCGGCGTGATGAAAGCGATTGGGGGCACACGCTGGGCGGTCGCCCGAATCTATTTTGCGCAGGCGCTGTTTCTCGGAATCGCTGCGGTGATCGTGTCGATACCGCTCGGAATTCTCGGCAGTCGCGCGCTGTGCCAGTACATGGCGATGTTTCTCAATTTCGACATCAACAGTTTTGCAGTCCCGATCTGGGTTTACCTGCTCGTTGCATTGATCGGCGTCATCGCACCTCTGATCGCAGCGGCTTATCCGGTTTGGCGTGGGACGGCGACACCGGTCCGAGTCGCGCTCGCTGACTTCGGTTTGTCACAGGCAAACTTCGGCGCCGGTGCATTCGATCGCGCCCTCACGCGCATCGGTGGCACGTTTAGTTTGATCGCTTTCGCGATTCGGAACAGCTTTCGACGACGTGCGCGACTCGTGTTAACGCTGCTGACGCTTGCGGCGGGCGGGTTGTTTTTCCTGTCGGCGCTGAACGTTCGTGCGTCGATGGTGAACACGCTCGACCGCATGTTTGCAGCGAGGAAATCCGATCTGACGATTTCGTTTGCGAGAGGTTACGAGTTCGAGAAGATTCAGAAAGCGGTGAGCAACACGGCAGGCGTGAAGCGTGCGGAAGGTTGGTTCACGGGTGAGGGATCGCTTGGTGAACGTCGATTTACCGTTGTTGCACTGCCGGGTGATACGCAGCTTCTTGATTTCGACATCATCGAGGGAAGAAAGCTGACGCCGCAAGACACGGATGCGATCGTTATCAACAACGCGCTTGCAGGTCGAGAGCCGAAGATGCGCGTCGGCGAGACTGTTGTGTTGCGCATTGGGACGGAGGAAAAGGCATGGCGCGTCGTTGGAATTGCGCGTGAGGCGTTCGCGCCTTCGCCGGTCGGTTACGTACCGCTTACAGGGACGGTCAACAGTCTGCGACTCGCGCTCGACAACGCTGATCCGGATTCGATTGGCGCGCTGAAGACTGAGTTGGATCGAAATCTTGAGGCCGAGGGCATTCGCGCTCGTGGCAGTTCGACGAAGGGCGAGAGCCGGTTTGGGTTCGATCAGCATATGGTGATGATCTACGTGTTTCTGATCGTGATGTCGGCGATTGTTGGCGGTGTTGGTGGATTAGGGTTGATGACGACGATGAGTCTCAACGTGCTAGAGCGACGACGCGAGATGGGTGTGATGCGTGCGCTCGGCGCGACGCCGCGGATCGTGTGGCTGATGATCGTGGCGGAGGGCGTGGTGATTGGAGTGTTGAGTTGGACCATCGCGGCGTTGCTTGCGTGGCCGGTCAGCAAGGCTATCGGAGATTCGTTGGTCAAGGTGATGTTTCACAGTGGGTTGGATTTTACTTTCGAGCCGCTGGGGTTGGTGATCTGGATGCTCGTGTCGATCGGGTTGAGTGCAGTGGCGAGTTTTCTGCCGGCGTGGAGAGCTTCACGAGTTACAGTGCGTGAAGCGTTGGCATATGAATAAAGATTCTCTCGCGGCGGCGCAACGGCGCAACGAAAGTTCCGGGTTTTCCGTTGCGCCGTTCCGCCGCCGCGGGAGGAATCCTACCCGGTACGATGCAGGATGAAATCGGCGATGCGGTGCAGGACGTCGGTGGGGCGATCGAGTTGATCGAGGGCGTGACAGGCGTTGTGGTGTGCGTCGATGGCTGCGGCGCGTGTTTCTTCCATGCCGTGTAGCGCAGGATAGGTTGCTTTATTTGAGCGTGCGTCCTTGCCGGGGGTTTTGCCGAGGTCTTCGGCGGTGGCTGTTACGTCGAGGAAGTCGTCCGTGATCTGGAAGAGTAATCCGAGATGTGCTCCGTAGCTGGTTATTGCTGAGAGTTCGCTGTCGCTTGCACGACCGATGATCGCACCGCAACGCGCCGCTGCTTTGATCAAGGCTCCGGTTTTGAGCCGGTGAATCTCTTCGAGCTGCGCGCGACTCACCTGCCGCGTTTCGGCTTCCATGTCGAGTGCCTGACCTGCCACCATTCCGTCTGGTGTCGCCGCCGCGCGGGCTAGCTCCGAGATCAAAGCGATACGTGTTTCGGCATCCAATGCCATGTCTTTGGCGATCGTTTGGAAGGCGAGCGTCTGCAAGGCATCGCCCGCAAGGATGGCCGTGGCTTCATCGAAACGCACGTGACAAGTCGGTCTGCCGCGTCGCAGATCGTCATCATCCATGGCAGGTAAATCGTCGTGGATCAGCGAGTAAGTGTGGACCATCTCAAAAGCGCACGCGGTCCGTATCAACGCTTCAACAGGCGCGCTGAACGCCTGGCCCACTGCCAGCAACAACGCGGGCCGGAAACGTTTCCCTCCCGCAAAAACGCTCCAACGTATCGCATGATGAATCTTCTCCGGCGAGGTGCCAGCCAAGGGCAGCAGCTTATTGAGCTCCAGCTCAACGAGTGCACGACTGCTGGCCAACAGACTATCGAGCTCGAGTGGGTTCTGGATCGCGTTAGAGACCATTCTCATCCTCACCCACGGGTTCTTTGAACGCCGCCGCAACGGGCCGTCCCTGGTTATCCCGCAAGAGGATCTCGATGCGCCGCTCCGCCTGGCTCAGCCGTTCCTGGCATTCACGCGAGAGCCGTATGCCCTGTTCAAACAATTCGAGACTCTTTTCGAGCGGTAAGTCGCCATCTTCTAACTGCCGCACGATCTGCTCGAGCGCTTCGAGCGAAGTTTCAAACGTCCTGCTTTGTTCTGCACCGTTACTCATCATTTATCTTCCGCGACGCGATCTCCTGGGCTTTGCCTTCTTCATGAATGGAAACTCCGTATCAGTGTTGCCGATCGCCGGGAGCTCTTTCATTACACTGTCAACGACACGCTGCACGATCACATCATCTTTCACGTCGATTACTTTCCAGCCGTCTGCGTCGCGTCGCATGCCAAGTTCTATATCATGCCCGGCCATCTTGCCAGTTGCCTTTGCAGAATCGCCGTTTGTGGTCACTGTCATTAACGACTGAACTGCACCTACGATGGATATGAACGATCGTTGCTCGGGCGCCGCAGCGAACGCCTTCATCGCGTTCAGGAATTCGTCGTGAACAGTTTGCTTCACACGCGGTAACAACGAAGGCATCGTGCTATCGATCTTCTGCTGCATCGAGCTATTGATCGCCTGACCGTAACGCGCGGCAGCTTTCTGACCGACACTCGCGATCATGTTCTTCGCGATTTCTTCATCGTCTATTCGCTTCTGAAACTCGGCGACATCATTGCGCTGCGCGGCATCAAAAATTAGCGCGAGCGCATAAGTTGGTGACGACTGGTAACGCCGCACCAGGAAGTACCCACCCACCGCCGCCACCACAACAAACACCACCAGCAGCAACGCCAGAATCCCCAGCACACGCGGCCACCTCCTGCGTTTACGGACAGGCTTTGTTCCTTCCGTCGCAGGTCCATCAAGATTAATTACAATTCTTTGCCGCATTGCCCTGATCCGCGTTAATCCGTGGCTTCGATCCGTTCGATCCGCGTTCCCAGTTTTCCCTTCGCCAAACGCACCCTCAATTCATCACCTGGTGATACAGCAGATGCGTCGCGCACAAGTTTACCTGAAGCATCCTGCGCTATCGCGTAGCCTCGTTGCAATACTCCAAGCGGAGACAAAGCGTCAAGTGAAGCTGCCGCAAGCGCCAGCCGTTCGCGCCCGTCCTGTACCTTCGCATCGATAATCGCGTCGCACGAGTTCGTCGCTGAGTCGAGTCGTGCGCGTGCTTTTGCGAGGCGTGATTTAACTTCGTCGAAGGCGTGTGACAACGCTTGTTCCTGCACTCGAGCACGCAAGTGGACGATCTGATAGCGTGTCAGTCGCACGAGTTGACGGCCCATGTTGTCGAGCGCCGAGCAGATCTGATCTTCTCGCGCGGCGACAATCTCAGCGGCTGCGGATGGTGTTGCCGCGCGCAGGTCCGCGACGAAGTCGGCGATCGTGAAATCAGTTTCGTGACCGACCGCAGAAATCACGGGAATCGCAGACTTGCGAATCGCGCGCGCGACCTCTTCCTGGTTGAACGCCCACAGATCTTCTGTTGAGCCACCGCCACGACCGACAATCAAAACATCGACGAGATCCGCATCACGCCCTTCGCGCAAAGCTTGCTCGTGATAGAGATTGATCCAACGAATCGCGCGGGCAATATCGGGTCCGGCAGACTCACCCTGCACCTTAGCCGGTGAAAACAGCACGTGCACCGTTCTCGTGCGACGCGAGATCACGTTGAGAATGTCGCGAATCGCAGCACCCGTCGGTGAAGTTACGACGCCAACGCGACGCGGAAAAACCGGTAACGGGCGCTTTAACTCTTTCGCAAACAGACCTTCTTTTTGCAGGCGATCGCGGAGCTGCTCGAACGCGATACGCAATGCGCCCGCGCCGACTGGATCGAGTGCATCGACGACAAGCTCATACTCACCACGCGGCGCATAAACGGAGAGTTTGCCGCGCGCACGAACTTTCAAACCGTTCGCAGGACGAAAACGAATCCGCGTGTTGGTTGAGCGAAAGCACTTGGCGCGCAGTTGTGCGTTCTCGTCTTTGAGCGTGAAGTACCAGTGGCCCGAAGAGTGATCCTTGAAGTTTGAAATCTCGCCTTCGACCCAGACGGAAATGAAGCGTGATTCGAGTGCGATGCGGATCGAGTTTGTAAGTTGGGAGACGGTTAGCGGGCGGCGTTCTGTTTCGTCGAATAGTGCATTGAAAAGGGGTTGATTCATTCTTCTTACATAAATCTCTGCGCCGCCTCTGCGTTCTCTGCGTCTCTGCGGTTAAATTGCTTCTCACCGCAGAGATGCAGAGAACGCAGAGGTTGCGCAGAGAAGAGCTTTAAGGAGTGTTCAATTCTACCACCGGACTCAATCTCACAGACGCGCCGTCGCGGTTGGTGCGGACGCGCACACGCGGCGAAGCAGAGACGGAATTTGACGCGTAGGTGATCGTGTAGGCCGAGCGGAGCTGTGCCACTACATCGTCGTACGCTTTCTGCAAATCCTCCAAACGCCGAATCGGATAGTAAATACCGCCCGATGCAGTCGCCAGTTTGCGACCTTCATCCTCGGCACGCGTCGTCAAAGTCAGATAGCGCGTTCGCAAAGGATCGATCGAGATTTCCGGTTTCGGCACACTCGACTCCGGTATCAAACCCGAAGGCACGTACAAGGGGTAAACAAGCGCGCCCGATTCGAGCAACGCTTCGACGATCGCCGGAAACGGCAGGAACGACTTGTTGTCGTCGCCGTCTGACATCACGACGATCGCCGTGCGCTCGCCACGCAGCTTTCTCAAAGGCTCACTCAAAACATACCCGAGCGCATCGTAAAGCGCGGTGCCACCACCCGCGTCGATCTCGTCTAACTTGCGCGACAGCATCCCGCGATCGGTGCTGAAATCCGAAATCACCTGAATGTCGTCACGAAAACTGATGATCGAAATGCGGTCCTGAGGACTGGTCGTGCGCAGAAAGTCGCGCGCAGCTTTGCGAATAAAATCCATTCGCTCTTCGACACTTCCTGACACATCAAGCAGCAACACGAGATTGAACGGTTCATTCGCGGGCGAAACATTTGTAACCCGTCGCTCGATTCCGTTTTCCCAAACCGTGAAGTCTGACTCGCGCATGCCGCCGATCGCGCGTCCGTTGCGATCAGTCACGCTGGCATTGAACCGCATCAACTGCGGCGCAACCGCGCTGACGATGCGTCCCGGCGGCGTGCGTCTGACCAGCGAAGGTTCCTTCTCGGGCGGCGGCAGCGTCTTCGCGTAGTCGCCAAACATCTTCGGCGATACTTTGCGGATCGCCTGGACGAGCTCACTATCGCCACTGCGAACAATTGCGCGCGCGGCTTCAGTCAGCGGACGCTCACGCAAATCGCTCGGCGCGCGCTCCGGATCGATGTTAAGGAGCACAACGCCGCGCTGCGTGCGGAAGTCGAGTGCGACTAGCCCCTCTTCTTTCTTGACGTCTTTCTCGCCGAGCCGTCCTGATAGCTTGTAAACGCCGCCCGCCTTTTCCTTGATCTCAGGCAGTTCGACGTCGCTCATGTAGCGCGGCTTGCTGGCTTCCCAGACGAAGTTAAACTTAACAGCTTCGAGCGGCACGTCGGCGTGAATCGTTCCGGTGTCGGTCTTAACGACAGCCGACTCAACACTGCCGATCACGTCAACCGCGCCGGCCTGTCCTTCGACCTCGACTTTGGAGCGCGTGGGAATCGTGACGACGATATCGATGCGATTCTTCTCGCCGCGTGGCCGCACGTCGATATGAATATCGCTGCCTTTGCTTTCGACTTTGACGTCTTCAGGAGCGACCGCTGCTCCGGTAGATTTCGCGTCGATCGTCACTTTCTTCTGTTGCTCTTCAGACGCGATGACACTAACGCGACCGTCGAGATTTTTGACGACGAGCGACACCTTCTCGGGCGCTCCGATTTCCGATTTATAGCCCTGGGCGAATGCTGAAGAGCAGAACCCGACAAGCAGAATTAAAACCTGGGCGAGGCGTTTGAACCACATTGCCGACAGATCTTGCCCGCCTCGGCGCGAACGGTCAAGCGGCGACGCCGACTCGTTGAATCCGGGGCTGATAGGCTATCATGTCCCGGCTGTGTCAAAGTCGGAGCCCAGCCGAGACCCCCGGTTGTACATCCATAACCTCGTCAAGCGCGATCCGCTGACGGGTCTTGCGGAAGACGTGCGCAAGGGCCTCACGGCTCATCCCAAACGGTTTTTGCCGAAGTATTTTTACGACGAGCTCGGCTCGCAGCTTTTCGAAGCTATCTGCCTGCTGCCCGAATATTACTTAACACGCGCCGAAAACGAGATCCTGCAAAAGTATTCCGACGAGATTGTCTCTGCCGTCGACGGCAACAAGACCCTCGTCGAGATGGGCAGTGGCAGTGCGTCAAAAACGCGGCTGATCATCGAAGCCCTTTTGCGACGCCAGCAGGAGCTCTTGTTCATGCCCGTCGATATTTCAGCGTCGGCGCTCGAGAGCAGCTCGCGCATCCTGCTTCAGTCGTATCCGCACCTCAAGATCGAGGCTTATGCGGCTGACTACTTCGTGGGTCTCGCCGAGCTCGGAAAGAAAACGCGGACGCGGACACTCGCGCTCTTCCTCGGCTCAAACATCAGCAACTTCGATCTCGACGAGGCGCTGCGGTTCCTTCGTGCGATGCGCAGTGTGCTTAACAAAGGCGACGCGCTTCTGCTCGGCGCCGATCTCAAAAAGGATCCGGCGATCCTCGAGGCCGCTTACAACGACGCGCTCGGCGTTACGTCAGCTTTTAATCTGAACGTGCTGGCGAGAATCAATCGTGAGTTGAAAGGCACGTTTGACTTGCGTGCTTTCCGTCATCGCGCGTTTTATAACGAAGCTCACGGACGGATCGAGATCTACATCGAGAGTTTACTCAAGCAGCGCGTGCGCATCGAGAAGCTCGATATGGAGATCGAGTTTGCGGCGGGAGAGTTGATTCATACTGAGAACTCATACAAGTACGACATGGGTGGAATTCGCGGGCTCGCCGCGCAAACAGGCTTTGAACTCTCGCGGTCGTGGACTGACTCGCAGGAACGTTTCAGCAGTAATCTCTTGCTCGCCAATTGATCCAGCAGATGGGCCACACCGAGGCACAATCACTGGTCCAGTTTCACAACGTCACCTACTCACTTCCAAACGCCACCATCATTTCTAATATGAATCTGACCGTCGAACGCGGCGAGACGCTTGTTTTGCTGGGCGAGTCAGGCTGCGGGAAAACCACGACGCTCAAGTTGATCAATCGTCTGTTGACGCCGACTTCAGGTGAGGTGCGGGTTGAAGGAAAGTCGACGACGACGTGGGATCCGATTGAGCTGCGACGCCGCATCGGCTACGTGATTCAGGAAGGCGGGCTCTTTCCGCATTTCACGATCGCGCGCAACGTTGGGCTCGTGCCTTCGCTCCTGGATTGGGACGACGCACGGACAAACGAACGCGTGCGAGAGATGCTGAATCTGGTCGGACTCGATCCGGACCGGTTCGCTGAGCGTTATCCACGCGAGTTGTCGGGCGGACAACGGCAACGCGTCGGCGTCGCGCGCGCTCTCGCAGCAGATCCGCCGTTGCTCCTGCTCGACGAGCCTTTTGGCGCGCTCGATCCCCTCACACGCGCGAGTTTGCAGCGTGAATTTGCCGAGCTGGCCACGCGTTTGGGCAAGACTGCGGTTCTCGTCACTCACGATGTTCGCGAAGCGATGATCCTTGGACAACGCATCGGGCTCATGCACAAAGGACAGTTGCTGCTGCTCGAATCGCCCGAACGCTTTCGCGCGTCAGACCATCCGCAGGCCCGCGCTTACCTCGAAACATTGAACGTGAACGGAGGCGCGCATTGAGCTTCTGGCAGTTTCTCCAGGCAAACTGGTCGGAGCTGTTACTGCTCGTGCGGCAGCACATCGTGCTCGTCTTCGTGTCGATTCTCGTTGCGGTGATCATCGGCGTTCCAACGGGGATAATTTTGACTCGTTATCGCGCGTTCCGTGGTCCAGTGTTGGGCATCGCGAACGTGATGCAGACGATTCCGAGTCTCGCATTGTTTGGCTTTCTGATTCCGCTTCCGTTCATCGGCGGCATCGGCACGCGCACCGCCCTCGTCGCGCTCGTGCTCTATTCGCTTTTGCCGATCATTCGCAATACCGTCACGGGAATACTCAACGTCGATCCAAACGTTCGCGAAGCGGCAGTGGCGATGGGAATGACTGGCGGGCAGGTGCTCAGACAAGTCGAGCTACCGCTCGCGATGGGCGTGATTGTTACCGGCATTCGCGTCGCGACGGTGATCGCGGTTGGTGTGACGACGATTGCTGCGGCTGTTGGCGCGGGTGGGCTTGGAGTTTACATCTTTCGTGGTTTGCGACAGTACGACAATAACCTGTTGCTTGCCGGCGCGTTGTCGGCCGCACTGCTCGCGCTCGCGGCGGATTTTCTTTTGGGGGTGGTGGAGCGGCGGTTTAGTTTTGAGACGAAGCGAAGTTCGGCCAAGGGCTCAGGCGTGCGAAAGCTCGCTGTGGCTGTTGCGGCTGTGCTGGTCATTGGTGGCGCTATTTTATGGTTGGGCCGTTCGACACCATCGAGCGAGACTCGCGTAGCTGTAGGATCGAAAGACTTCACTGAATCAGCACTACTCGCGGAGATCGTTGCGCAGATGCTCGAGGAGCGCGGCGTTTCGGTCGAACGGCGTTTTGAGCTCGGCGGAAACCTGCCGCACGAAGCGCTCGTCGCGGGCACGCTCGACATCTATCCCGAATACACCGGCACGTCGTTCACTGCGATACTCCAACACGCGCCGATCACCGATCCACGCGCGGTTTACGATCAGGTGAAGCAGGAGTATGCAAACAAGTTCAAGGTTGAAGTGAGCCAGCCGCTCGGATTTGAAAACACGTTCGCGATCCTCGTGCGCGGTGAAGATGCGCGACGATTAAACCTCAAGACGATTTCAAACGCCGCAATGGAAGCGCCGCGCTGGCGTGCAGGCTTCGGACAGGATTTCATGTCGCGTGCGGATGGTTATCCGGGCTTCTCGAAGACGTATGGATTAAAGTTTGCGGAAGTGCGCGAGATGGATTTGTCGTTGACTTACATCGCGCTCTCGTCGCGACAGGTCGACCTGATCGCCGGCAACTCTACTGAAGGTCGCATACCGACCCTCGATTTATTTCAGCTCGCAGACGATCGTCGTTACTTTCCACCGTACGAAGCCGTTTATTTGGTGCGACAGGATTCATTGACGCGCGTACCGGCGCTGCAAGACGTGTTAGGCAAGCTCGCGAATGCGATTTCGACTGACGAGATGCGGCGTTTGAATTACGAAATTGACGGCAAGAAGCGTGATCCGAAGGAAGTTGTGAAAGAGTGGCTGAAAGAAAAAGGTTTTTAGCTTTAGCTGCTGGGCGCCTCGTCGGGAAGCGCCCAAGCCTCTAGTATTCAGTTGTCAGCAAGGCCCTGGGAAGCCTCAGTGAGGCCCCTAATCACTGCCTTCCTGGCTCGTTGTTCCAGCCGTTTCCTCTTCTTCAGTAGTGGTCGGCGAGCCAGTCTGCGGAGCACTACCTCCTCCAGTATCATTAACCGGCTTTTCCTTGTTAGGTGTTTCTGACATATCTTGATCTCCTTGCATGGTTGGGAGTTGAGCCACGGTGGATCAACTTTGTTAAGGGATATAAACCTGAATATCAGGCCGTGTAGTGTATTGCTTGAAGGTGTCTGGGCCCCACAATTGCTCAAGTTTAGAGCGCACAAACACAGCATTTTTAGACATTTCTTCCGCTTTAGTTTTATCTCCTACTTGTTCGGCCGCACGTGCGGCAATGGCCCACGCGCGCCATTCAGATTCCCGTTGTTCACTACGTGCGAATCTTTCCTGCGCTTTGGTCGCCAACGTTAGCGCAGTTTGCGGATCGTTCGCCTTTAAGGCAGCCTCTCCACAACGCAGGAGCGCAACTGAGTATAAGCCAAAGTTGCCGGAGTTTGATGAGACTTCCATAGCTTCGTCACACAATTGTTTAGCCTCTTTTTTTCCACCGGAAACGCTCTTCATTAAAGCGAGGAAGTACTTGCTTTCGATCAGCACATCGGATCTAGGTGGCGCTGTCTTGGCGGCCTCATCTGCCGAGACAGTTGCATGTGCAAGGTTTCCTTCACTGAAACTCAACTCCGCCTTAATGAGTTGAAGCTCCGGCAGCAATTGCGTGTAAGAACCTTTCTGCTTGTCGACCATTTTGAAGAGGTCTTCAAGCAAACTCCTTGCTTCGGGCAACCGGCCTAACCTCGCCAAAGTCCTGGCCCGGAGCGTGTTAGTAAATGCTATTGAAAACGTGTCCTCTGCTAATTCATAGGCCTTGAGAGCACTGTCGCACTTTTCCAGCGCGGCTGGATAATTTTCCTCGTCAAAACGCAGCAGACTGGTTTCGTAATCAAGATCGCCTATGGCTCCCGGGCTATTGCTGCCCTTGACGATTTCTATCTTTTGATTCAGTGCTTGTTCGGCGGCAGCAAAGTTGGCCTGACGACGATAGCCTCGAACAAGCTGCGTCAGACAGATACCAACACTCCGCGGATATTTCGTTTGCTGAAAATACTCCAATGCCTGCTGCACCATTTTCACGCCCTCATCGACTCGCGAGGTTTGAATGTACAAACCTCCCAGATTCGATAGTCCGCGTGCCTCACGCAGGCGTCCTTTGTTCGCCCTGGCAAACTGGATCGCTTGATTGAAGTAGAACTCCGCTCGTTCATCGTTGCCTCTGCTTGAAAAGGAGTTTCCGAGCTCGATCAAACCACCCGCAGCGAGATTCTCGAGTTGCTTCTGTTGTGCAAAACTGACAGCCTGCGTCGCATAGTTTTCGGCTTCTGAAAACAAACCACGTTGCGAATGTAGATAACTCAAATCGATTAACGTGGTGATTTGTTGCGCTTCATTGCCGATCGCTCGTGAAGCGTTGAGCGACTGTTGAAAATAATCCTTTGCCTCGTCAAACCGACCTTTATCATCACGCAAGAGAATGCCACGCCAGCGCAATATTTCGATCTTGCCTTCTTCATTGCTTCCTGCCTGATACAATCTCTCTGCCTCATCAAACATTGCGGTCGCGGCTTTTGTCTCCTGCTTGCGCTGATAGACGATGCCGGCTCGTAAATAGGCGGTGGCATACTGGCGCTTGTTCAACTCGATCGCTTTTAAGTAGTTCTCGAGTGCTTTCTCTGTGTTGCCATCGTTCTCATAAGCGTAGCCAAGATCCACGTACACTGACCCTTCGTCTGGCGCTATTTTTGCAATCTCGCTATACGCGTTCACCGCATCACCAAATTGTCTGGTCGTGGTTGCAAGGATCGCGTCCAAGTACAACGCATCTCGCGGCGAAAGTGGGGAACGCTCCTTAAGCTGTGTAGCAATAAGTAGCTCATCTTTCGCGCGGTCCGTAAAGTCAAGCTCAGTCCATGCCTGCGCGAGGCGGGCATGAGCTAAAGCGTAGCGTTGGTCAAGTTCAACCGCTTGAGCGAGAGCTTTACTAGCCTGGTAGTATGCGCCGTTCCGAAGGTGTTCAGTTCCCTTATCGTACCAATGTAGAGCCCCGGCAGGTGGCTGGTAGTAACTTCGAGGCCAGAAGTAATAGGCGGCCCAGATTACTAATCCGGCCCCGATGAAAATGGGGATCACGGATGCTATTGAAAAACGCTGTCGCCGCAGTTGCATCGTCAGCGTTCCTAAGGCGTTCGTGGCGCGCTTGAATCCTTCTGTCGGTTTCGCGGGCCGGCTCGATACGGGAACGCCGTTGGCACTCAGGCCCGTAGCGGCATCTTTCAAGTCCTTTAGAAACTCAGCCGCCGTCTGGTAGCGCGCGTCGACCTTCTTTTGCAAGGCCTTCAACGTCACGCGATCCAGCGCGGGCGTCACGTTGGGATTGATCTTCGACGGCGGTGGCGGCGTGACGTGAATGATCTGCGCGCCAATTTCCAGCACGCTGCCGCCTGAAAACGCTGACTGTCCGGTCATGCACTCGTAAAGCAGCGCTCCGAGCGCGAACAAGTCGCTACGTCCATCAACATCTTTACCGGTCGCCTGTTCAGGAGAAAGATAGAGCGGCGTCCCCACGATCACGTCGCTGCGCGTTTTCGTCGCGTAGATCGTCTTAGCGTCGAGATCGACATCGCTGGAAGGCGGCTCAAACAGGTGTTTGACTAGTCCGAAGTCGACCACTTTCACCTGGCCACGCTCATTGACAAGAACGTTCGAAGGCTTGATATCGCGGTGAACGATGCCCTGCTGGTGTGCTTCGCCGAGCGCTTCAGCAACAGCCGAAATGATTTCAACCGAGCGGTTGAGCGTGAGCCCTTCGTCAAGAAGATCGCTGAGCGACTTCCCCTTGACGTACTCCATCACGATGAATGGCTGACCAGTCGTGGTCTCGCCGTAGTCGTGGACCATCGCGATGTTTATGTGGCTCAGCGCGGAGACAGCCCGTGCTTCACGAATGAAGCGGGCGCGGTAGTGATGGTCAGTGGCAGTGAGAAACTTGATCGCGACTCGCCGCGCGAGATGCAGGTCCTCGGCTAGATAAACCGCGCCCATCCCACCTTCGCCGAGTTTTTCAAGAATTCGATAATGGGAGACTGTCTGGCCGATCATGCTCGCTTGGATCCATCGGGTTGCGAGAGAGAGATGTGCGGTGGTGCGAGTGTTACATGGTAGGCATTGTGCGACAGGATTACAGGATTTTCAAGAAAATCCTGAAAATCGTGTAAACCCTGTAATCCTGTCAAGGGCTTTGCCTCAAAAGTCCGAAACTATTCTTGGATCGGGTCGGTACAGGGAGCGGTAGCGACCTGGTTATACCATGGAGTCAAGAATCGCCAGGAAATATCGCATGGTGATCACTGACCAGGTCGCTACCGCTCCCTGTACTGACCCGATCCAAGTGCGATCCTGACTTTTGAGGCAAAGCTCCTGTCAAGAGGCTTTACAGTACGGTCTCACGTATCTTCTTCTCTTGCGCAGCTCGAAACTCATGTAACTTCTGCCGCAACTCAGGCCGGCTATTCGCAAGTATCGCCACCGCGAAAAGTGCGGCGTTTATCGCCCCAGGCTTCCCAATCGCAAGCGTTGCCACCGGAATTCCACCGGGCATCTGAACCGTCGCCAACAGCGAATCAAGCCCGTTCAAGGCGTCACTCTTCATCGGCACGCCCAGCACCGGCAACGTTGTATGCGCGGCAAGCACTCCGGCGAGGTGGGCCGCGCCACCCGCGGCACCAATGACAACTTCCAACCCGCGGGATTCCGCGGTTGATGCAAACTCCGCCGCCAGCGACGGCGATCGGTGCGCCGAAATCACCCGGCACTCGTGTTCCACTCCAAACTGAGTCAGCGTCTCATCCGCATGGCGCATCGTGTCCCAGTCAGACTGGCTACCCATAATGACTGCCACCAACGGTTCATTTCCATTTTTTTCCGCCATCTTATTCTCCCCACTATTCACCTTGATCCAACGAGAACCCACGCTCGCCGTCAAATGTATAAAGACCTTCCGTCTTGATGAAATCGTAACCCGCCTCAGCGATGCGCCCGAGCAGCGACACAACCTGCGCATGCGCGACTTTGCCACCGCCTGACTCGGTCAGAAATCGACAGCGCCAGTGATCCGAACAAAAAGTTTCCTTGTGGCCGCCCGGCCAGACTTTCACGCCACGATTGCTGATCATCGTGAGTTTGACGCCGTCGCCGTTGACTTGACTCAGCGCGTCGCCGAGATCGTCGGGCGAGCCCTTGGTCCAATCGAGGAAAACGTCAACACCAACGAGCTCTTTCTGCGGCGCCTTTCGGCTGGCGGCGCTCGCATGCGACTGCTCACCCTTGGAATACTTCCTCGACTTCAAAATCTGCGGCGTTTGTCCCAACCGCTCGATGACAGCGTCCGCAAACTCCTTCGTCCCGACCTTCTGTTTACTGACTTTGTCGTCGTAAATGTCATACGTGTGAATGCCGTCTTCAATCGCGCGCAGCCACGCGTTGTGAACACGTTCGGCGTGGTCAGTTAAGCCGACGTGGACCAGCATCATTACCGCGCCCAGTAACAGTCCCGACGGATTCGCGAGGTTCTGTCCGGCGCGTCGCGGCGCCGATCCGTGAATCGCTTCAAACATCGAAACGTGCTCGCCGATATTTGCTGATCCGGCGAGTCCGACTGATCCGGCGATCTGCGCGGCAACGTCGGAAAGTACGTCGCCATAAAGGTTTGGCATCACGATGACGTCGAACGCTTCCGGTGTGTCGGCGAGTTTTGCGGCACCGATATCAACGATCCAATGCTCGTTTTCGAGGTCAGGATAGTCAGCGGCAATTTCGTCAAAGATCTTGTGAAACAGACCGTCAGTCAGCTTCATGATGTTGTCTTTCGTGAAGCAGGTAACTTTCTTGCGGCTGTTCCGGCGCGCATATTCAAACGCGTAACGAATAATCTTCTCGGATCCGGGACGCGAGATCAGTTTCAGACACTGCACGACCTGATTTGTTTGCCGGTGCTCGATTCCCGCGTAAAGATCCTCTTCATTCTCACGCACGATCACGACGTCCATCACCGGATGCTTCGTCTCGACAAACGGGTGATACGAGACGCAAGGCCGCACGTTGGCGTACAGCCCGAGCACTTTACGAACGGTAACATTCAGGCTCTTGTAGCCACCGCCCTGCGGTGTGGTGATGGGTGCTTTCAGAAAGACTTTGGTGCGTCGTAACGATTCCCACGAGCTCGGCTCGATGCCCGACGAGTTGCCGGCGAGATAGACTTTCTCGCCGATATCGATGGTTTCAATCTCGAGGGGCGCTCCGGAAGCTTCGAGGATGCGGAGCGTGGCGGCCATGATCTCGGGCCCGATGCCGTCGCCATTAGCCACAGTGATAGGAATACGTTGCGACATTTTCCAAACCTTTCGTGGGTGATTTCTGAACGAGGGACAGATTATACGGATTACGAGGATTTTGCCTAATCTGTTAAATCTGTGGCTGAAACGTCAAATTTGTCCTTGACCCTTTCCAAGGGCTCCTGCATACTTTTGCCTACCAGTTACCTGCTCTCGCGCATCGACGGTGATAGCGCCTGCCCGTGATCGTTAAGGCGACGAGGTTCGGCTGAATAGAGAGTGAGGCAGTTGTCAACCAGTTAGAAGCCGCTCTCGAGATTTTTTAGAGCATCGGGTTCGTCGCAGCTCGCCGAAAGTATCGGTCGTCCCCCCCGAACTGGATCAGCGAATTCCAGCAAGACCCGCGCTTCCCTTCAGATAAGGATAGTTAGAATGGCTACAAAACTCTATGTCGGAAATCTCTCGTTTCGTACTACGAGCGAGGAACTGCGCGAGGCTTTCGCGTCAGTAGGAACAGTCGAATCAGCTTCAGTCATTGAGGATCGCGAGACAGGACGATCGCGCGGCTTTGCTTTTGTGGAAATGGCAACCCCTGAAGAAGCAGCAGCAGCCATCGAGGCTTTCAATGGCAAAGACTTTGGCGGACGCAATCTAACCGTCAACGAAGCCAAGCCCAGGACTGACCGGGGCGGTGGTGGTCGTGGTGGTTACGGTGGTGGACGTGGTGGCGGCGGTGGTCGTGGCGGTTACGGCGGCGGTGGCGGCCGTGATCGCGACAACGATCGTTACGAGCGCGAGCCCCGCTGGTAAGACTTTGGCCACGGATTACACGGATTTGAGATCCCGATTCTGTGTAATCCGTGGCAAATTAGTTTCTGGCCGCAGGCGTGATTTTAAGAGTCAACTTCTCACTGCCCCGCATTACTTCAATTAGGTACTCCTGACCGGCTTTCATTTCTCCCAACGCATACGTGTAGTCGTAGACGTTCTTCACTTCGCGATTACCGATCTTCACGATCTTATCGCCTGCTTTCAGTCCGGCCTTTGCTGCGGGCGAATCGTCGCGCACGCCGTCGAGTAGTAATCCATCGTTACTGTCTGCGTAGTTTGGAATCGTGCCGAGATAAACACGGAAGCCGCCACCGCGCGGAGGGTCGCTCTTGGCGGTCGTGAAAGTGAGTCGCGGGTCTGCTGAATCGACGTCTCTAACGATGCGCGCCACGAGACTCAGAATCCGTGCTTCGTCGTTGTAGTTGATCTTGTCGAATGTGTCAGATGGTTTGTGATAGTCGCTGTGCGTTCCCGTCCAGAAGAACAGAACGGGGATCTGTTTGCTGTAGAACGATGAGTGATCACTCGGACCATAGCCATCTTCGTTCATCGTCAAATCGAAGGCGCCATTCGGATCGGTGGTGATGATCGGACGGCCGTTTGCTGAAACCACGATCGGAACACCCTTCGGAGCCGGCGAGCCCGAGTTGGCCGTGATGGTTGTCTTCTGAGCCATGTTTGCCTGGGTGATGAGCCCGCGCCACTCTTGCGCCGTTCCGACACCGCCGATCACGAGTTTGCGATCTTTCATGCGGCCGATCATGTCCATGTTAATCATCGCCACTGTCTTATCGAGTGGCGCGAGCGGGTGATTGACGTAGTAATTCGAGCCGAGCAGTCCTTCCTCTTCGCCACCGAAAGCGATGAAGACGAGTGTGCGTTTGAGCTTTGGTCGTTGTGTGTTGAAGACGCGCGCGAGCTCGAGCACGCCTGCGGTTCCGGAAGCGTTGTCGTCAGCGCCATGATGGATTTCGCCGGAACGCGGCGCAAGGCTTCCTTCACCGCCGCGACCGAGATGATCGTAGTGTGCGCCGATGACGATGTATTCGTTCTTCAGAACCGGATCTGAGCCCTCGATCACGGCGACGACGTTGTGTGCCGGAACGTCAGCGCGTACGACGTCGGTTGCCAGCGTAACTTGTTTCGCATTTGCCAGCTTCTCGGCTGTTTGTTTGGAAATCACGGCGACTGGAATGCCTGCGAGTCCGGCATTGTCGTAATGCAATTTCGCGAGCGCATCGTTTTTGAGATCGTCTTCACTCGAGATGATTAAAAGCGCGCCAACGCCCGCGCTCTGAGCGGCCGCAACTTTAAAACGCAGTTGACCGGCGGTTGTAAATCTTCCGTGTGGATTGTCGCCGTCCGGCGTGCCTTTTTGAATCACGGCGACCTGGTTTTTCGAGTAAGTGCCTTTATAGTCGTTGTGATTGAGCTCGTTCGCGGTGATGCCATAGCCGACGAATACGACTTCTGTTAAGTCGAGCTTCTTGTTTATTGAAATGCCGAGCGGCATCCAGTCTACGCCGGCGCGAAAGTCGCTGCCGCTTGCTGAGAGCACATTGTTCTTGCCCAGCTCCACGCTACCGATGTATGGGAACGTTTGCAGGTAACGCGCCGACATTACGTTGATTTTGCGTGAATCAGTAGCAGGCGCAGGCCGAAGTCCGAGACGCTCGAACTCCCTGGCGATATACTTCGCGGCCTCATTGGCGCCCGGCGTCCCGGTGCGCCGACCATCCAACTCATCGGACGCGAGATAAGTCACGTGCTCCTGAATCTTCTCAGCCGAAGGTTCCTGGGCAACAACGGCGCACGTGAATAAGAGGACTGCGGCGACGAGGAGCGTAAATCTTTGGAGTTTCATATATCGCTTCTTTCTTTTCTCCCGCAGCGGCGCAACGACGCGGCGTACTCTTCCGTTGCGCCGCTGCGGGAGACCTTCTTACTCGACCCAATCAGCGATGAACACATTCGTTTCGCCTTGAGTCTTTGCATTCCGATTTGACGCGAACACGAGCTTCTTTCCATCAGGCGAGAACATCGGAAATCCATCGAACGTGTCGTTGAACGTGATCCGTTCTAACCCGGTCCCATCCGTGTTGATCTTGTAAAGATCGAAATTCCTCCCGCGCGGATCGTCCATGTTTGAAGCGAAGATGATTCGCTTTCCATCCGGGAAGAAGTATGGACCAAAGTTGGCTTTGCCGTTGCTCGTCACCTGTCGCTTGTTAGAACCGTCAGCATTCATCACCCAGATTTCGAGCGTCGTTGGACGAATCAGATTCTGTTTCAACAGATCTGTGTAGTCGGCTTTTTGCTGGTCTGTCTTTGGATGATTAGCGCGATAGACGATCTGCTTGCCGTCGTACGACCAGAATGGGCCACCATCGTACCCGAGCTCGTTTGTGAGTCGACGCACGTTCTTGCCGTTCTCGTCCATCGTGTAGATATCGAGATCGCCGTCACGCATCGACGTGAACACGAGCTTCTTGCCGTCGAGAGTGATCGTTGTTTCGGCGTCGTAGCCCGGAGTGTTTGTCAGTTGCTTCAGATCTGAACCGTCGGGCTTGGCGGTGAAGATGTCGAACGACGGGTACACCGCCCACACGTAGCCTTTCGAGAAATCCGGTCGTGGTGGACACTGCTTATCGCCGAGCTGTGTTGATGAGTAAAGAATGCGCTTCGCGTCCGGGAAGAAGTACGAACACGTCGTGCGTCCATCGCCGTTCGAGATCATCTTCACGTTCGAGCCGTCGATGTTCATCGTGTAGATCTGATCGCAGCCGTGGCCCTCGCGCGTTGATTGAAAGATGAGTTGTTTGCCGTCAGCGGAGAAGTACGCCTCGGCGTTCTCGCCGCCGAAGGTTAGCTGCTTGAGATTTTGCAGGTGCTTCTCGGCGGGCAGGGCGAGTTGATTGTCTTGTGTCTTTGCAGAGGAGATGCAAAAGAGAACGCCGATGATTAAAAGAAGGGGGAAACGTAGTGAGTTCATGCTGTTTTTGACAGGATTACAGGATTTTCAAGATTTACAGAATTAGCGCGACGGCGTCGACGGATTAGGAGAATCAGCGCCCAGATGCCGATGACAAGACTGATCAACTGCGAGGTTGAAAGCCCGGTCAGTGACGTCAGACCGAAGACGTCGCCTCGTGGATCGTCACGGACGAATTCGATCGCGAAGCGAATCGCGGAGTAGAACAATGCGTACGCAAGAATGACCTGCCCGTCGAAGCGTTTGCGTTTGTGCAGCCAGAGCAGAAAGAGAAACACGAGCAGCATTCCGAACGATTCGTAGAGCTGCGTAGGATGGAGGTGGGCGTCGATTGGTACCCCGGTTATCTGGTGGCCAGCCTCCGTAAATTTTACGCCCCAGGGCAATGTAGTCGGCTTGCCCCAGCAACAGCCTGCGGCAAAACACCCCTGGCGTCCGAAGAAGTTTCCGATCGCGATTCCCGGCGCACATGCGTCAGCGGTTTTCCACCACGGCAACTTGTAGCGCTTCATCAGGAAATAACCGGCGAGTACGGCGCCGAGCAATCCGCCATACCAGACACCACCGGAGCGGAGAAAATCGAGAGAGAGAAACAGCGCCGGATTGTCGCGATAATCAGGCTCGGTGAAGAGCATCAGGATCTTCGAGCCGACGAGTCCCGCCAGCAGCATCCACAAACTTAAGTCGTAGATTTTTTCGGCCGGCAAGCCGTCGCGCCGCGCGAGCCGAACTGCTATCAGAATCGCGCAGAGAAACGCGATAGCGAGAAACACACCATAGGTGTTGATGGGGAAATTACCGATTCGAAATAGCTCAGGATACATCCGCTTTCATCCGTGTCGATCTGTGGCTAAAAATTAGATCGTACGCCAACAGTAAAGCTCCAACAGTAATGCTCGCATCGGCGATGTTGAACGTGGGCCAGTGGTAGTCGCCGGCATGGAGGACGATGAAATCGATCACATAACCGAGTCGAGCGCGGTCAGTCAGGTTGCCCAAAATTCCTGCGAGCAGAAGCGCGCATGCGCCGAGAACGCGATCGTCGTTACGCGGCGTGCGCATGAAGTAATAAAACACCGCAATCGCTGCCAGCACCGCCAGCACGACGAAGAACCAGCGGCCAAACGACCCGCCTTCCTGCAACTGCCCAAACGCAATACCCGGATTTTCAGTGTAGATGAACTGAAGAAAGCCGCGAATCACCACACGCTCGTCGCCGAAACGCAACGCCCTGACCGCCCACGCTTTGGACGCCTGGTCGGCCATGTAGAGACCGAACGCCGCCAAAAGGTAACCGGCGCGCCAAGCGAAGCGCGTACGAAACCCAGTTGCGTTCTCGATGCTGGTTGCTATGCTGCCTCCTCGATCTCCTTCAGCGCAGCGACGCAGCGCTCGCAAACGGTGGGGTAACGCTCCCATTCACCGACGCGCGTCGAATAGTTCCAGCAGCGCTCACATTTCTCGCCGTCGGCAACCGAGATCGCGGTCGAAGCGCCTTCCGGTCCACTGCCAAGCTCCACCTGCGACACGATGAACAAATACCGCAAATCACTCTGATGCTTCTGAAGCAATTCGAGCGCGCTGCCCGAAGCCTGCAACGTGACTTTCGCTTGCAGTGAGCTCCCGATCTGCTTTGCAACGCGCGCTTCTTCCAACGCACGCAACACATCGTCGCGGATTGCGAAAAGCCGTTCCCACTCGGAAAGCAACTCCTCATGACTCACTTCCGTAGCCTTCGGCAAGAGGGCGAGATGGATCGACGGCTCTGCACGATCAGGCAAGTTTTCCCAGATCTCGTCAGCCGTGAAAACCAAGATCGGCCCGAGCATTCGCGCTAGTGCGTCTGCAATCGCGAGCAGCACGGTCTGCGCCGAACGCCGCGCCTTGTTACGCGGCGCAAACGTGTAAAGCCGATCCTTGATGATGTCGAAATAACGCGCCGACAACGCCACTGTTGCCCAGTTGAACAACGCTCGATAGACGTTGTGAAACTCGTAAGCTTCATACGCGGCGAGCACTTCTTTCGTCACACGGCTGAGCTCGGCGAGCGCCCAACGGTCAATCTCTTCCAGCTCGTCGTAAGGCACGGTATCGCGTGCCGGATCGAAACCATCGAGATTGCCCAGCGCAAACCGCGCCGTGTTTCGCAACTTGCGATACCCGTCAGTCACACGCTGAAGGATCTCGTCAGACGCGCGCATGTCGTCGAAATAGTTTGTCGACGCACACCACAGACGAATCGTCTCCGCGCCCGAATTCTTGATCACCTTGTCAGGCTCGATCGCGTTGCCCGCAGACTTGTGCATCGCACGACCTTGCGCGTCGAGTGTCCAGCCGTGCGTGATCACGGTCTTGTACGGCGCGTGATCGTGGGCCGCAATGCCAATCAGGAGCGACGAATTGAACCAACCCCGAAACTGATCGCCGCCTTCGATGTAAACATCGGCGGGCCAGCGCAGCTCCGGACGATTCTCCAGCACCGCAATGGATGACGTGCCACTATCAAACCAGACGTCGAGAATGTCAGTCTCCTTGGTCCACTCCTGCGCTCCGCATCCCTTGCACGTGTAACCCGGCGGCAACAACTCTTCAGCCGGGTGCGTGTACCACGCATCGCCCGACTCGCGCTCGAAGATATCCGCGACGTGATTGATCACAGACGGATCAGCCACTGCCTCCGTACACTGAGCACAATAGAAAACGGGAATCGAAACGCCCCAAACACGCTGGCGCGAAACACACCAGTCAGGCCGCCCTTTCTGCATGTTGCGCATGCGATCGACGCCCCAGCCGGGAATCCATTTGACGCGCTCGATCTCCGAAAGCGCCGCCGCACGCAACGACGTGGCAGGCGTTTCCGGCAAGTTGTCAGTAAAGTTACTGCGATCGCGACCATCTTCGTCCTTCTCGACGAGATCGGTGTGCGCCTGGTCCATCGCGATGAACCACTGCGGCGTTGCGCGAAAGATCACCGGATTCTTGCAGCGCCAGCAATGCGGATAACGATGGTCGTACTTCTCACTGAAAAGCAGCACGCCCTTCTCGCGCATAAACTCAACGATCGGATCGTTCGCATCAAACACGCGTTGGCCCGCGAAGTGTTCGACTTCGGGCGTGAAGCGTCCCGCATTGTCGACCGGGCAATAGATATCGAGACCGTAACGCTTGCCGATCACGAAGTCGTCGTGACCATGACCCGGCGCGGTGTGTACGAGACCGGTTCCGGCTTTGTGGTCCGCCTTCTTCTGCGCTTCGCTGACATCAAGTTCGGTCTCCGCATCGGATTCACCACCGAGCGTCACGTGCTCACCAACCATCAACAACGATGGACGATCGAGCCACGCATGACGAGCCTCGAGACGGTCCAACTTCGAACCCGGAAAGCGCGCCAGCACCTTCAGGTCAGATCCAAGACCACACTTCCCAGCGACTGCCTCGACAAGCTCACTCGCAACGATAAAAACCTCGTCGCCATACTCGAACGCCGAGTATTCAAAATCAGGATGCACCGTGATGCCGAGGTTTGCAGGCAACGTCCACGGCGTCGTGGTCCAGATGATCAGGAACACTTTCCGCCCGGCTAGTGCGGGATCGATCAACGCCGGATCGCTCCCCAGCGGAAACTTCACATACACCGACGGGCTCGTGTGCTGGTGATACTCAACCTCAGCTTCCGCGAGCGCCGTCTGGTCCTTGATGCACCAGTAAACCGGTCGCGCGCCTTTGTAAACCCAACCACGCTCGACAAAGCGCGCGAACATACGCGCCGTCTCGGCTTCGTAATGGTTCGACATCGTGAGATACGGATTGTCCCACTCGCCGAGAATACCGAGTCGTTTGAAATCGCGCGTCTGATTCTTCAACGCATTCTCAGCGTGCTCGCGACAGATGCGACGAAACGTCTCCACGCTCAGCTCGTTCTTTTTCTTGCCTTTTTTCTCGAGAGCTTTTTCGACGAAGGTTTCGATCGGCAAACCGTGACAGTCGTAGCCGGGAACGTAAGGCGTGTCGAAGCCCATCATCGTGCGCGATTTGACGATGAAGTCTTTCAAAATCTTATTCATCGCGGTGCCGAGATGGATATCGGCGTTCGCGTATGGCGGGCCGTCGTGCATGATGAATTTCGGGCGGCCCTCGCCGGCGCGGCGAATGAGTCGATAAAGATCGAGCTTGTTCCATTTCTCCAGGCGCGCTGGTTCGGCCTGCGCCAAATTGGCCTTCTGCGCGAAGGCGGTCTTTGGCAGATTGACGGTCTTCTTGAGATCGAGCGGGGTTTCAGTAGACATAAGCGTAAGTGTTAGATAGTAACAAAGCCATCCACAGATTACACAGATGGCAGAAACAATCGCGTAATCTGTGGATAAAAAACTAAGAACCCGAGCCCTCATTGGATGAGCTCGGGTTCTTTGCAATCACATCGTGATTATCTCAACCGATAAACATCTCATCCTCGGCGTATGTTTGGTTTATGGGCTTCGGCATCGGCGCCACGAGAACCTCGAGGCCACGGCGGAAGCCCGCCATAATCGCCGCAATCTCGCGCGCAGGCTCTATCACCTTCGACTGCACGTAGTCAGTCGTTTGCGCCACCTGCAGGTGCGTGCGATCGATCGTGCGGCTAACCAGCTCGACTTTATCCCGAGCCTCGACCGCCGTCTCACTCACCAGTTCCTTCAACTCAATGATCTCACTCTTGATCACGGCCAGCGACTCCGAAACGTGCCCCGTCGCCGTCGACAGGTGACCGGAGACTGCCGTGAACTGCTCGGCAATCAGTTTCCCCTGCACGGCGACCAGTTTGCCCTGTTCGCTAATCGCGGTGACGCGTTCGAGCAGCGGCTCCACCTTTTCTTCGAGCCGGTTCACAGTCTTCACTGCGCGGCTGACGAAAACCGCGAGCGCGATCATCGCCACCGCGATAAAGACAAACGAAGCAGCGATGATCACCATGATCCAGAACATCGGATCGTTAGTGCTCATTTGTAGAAGCAGTGCGAAATTCATTTCTGGTTAGTTCGTCGATTCACCACCACCACCAAAGTTTGGCGCTTCGATGCGGCCTGACATTTCGGTCTTGCGCTTTTCTTCTTGGTAAGCCTTCTTGCCGGCGTCGATTGCCGCGGTCAGCGTACCGGTTTGACGTGACGCTGCATCGCGTGCGTTTTGGGCCACTTCGGAAACTCTCTCCGACGCTTGCGAATACAGTTCGGCGGCACGGCCACGCGTTGCTTCATAGTATTCACCGGCACGGTCACCCAACTGTTGCGCTGCCTCGCGCGAGCGATCGATACCCTTTCGGGTGGCGTCGGCGATGTCGCCGCGCAGCTCGTGGCCCGATTTAGGGGCAAAAAGCAGTGCGAGAATCGCACCGATGCCGCCGCCGATGATTAGATAAGTCAGTTTGTTCGAAACACTTTCGTCTCCCATTTTCTGGGGTCCTTTCTTACACCAAAATTACGAGGATTACGGTTTTGGACTATAGCAAATGGTTGAGAGTTGAGGCAATGAACGTATAGGTCCCATAGGACTTATGCGACTTATTTCATGAATTGCCGTTGCCGTATTGCTCCAGCTTGCGGTAGAGCGTCTTGCGGCCGATGCCGAGGGCGCGGGCGGCGTGGGATTTGTCGCCTTCGGTATAGTCGAGCGTGGCCTCGATCGCCTGGCGCTCGATCTCTTCCATTGACGAAGGAACCGTGACCTCGAAAGTCGTCGTGCGGCCCTCGCTCGCGGCTTTCGCGCGCTCGACTTTGATGCGGTCGCGATCCTGCAAAGCGATCTTGCTGATCGCTTCGGGCAGGTCTTCGAGCTCAATCGCACGTCCGGATGCGATGATCACCGCCCGCTCGATCGCGTTTTCAAGCTCACGAACGTTACCGGGCCAGTCGTAAGTAATGAACGCCTGGAGAGCGTCTTTCGAGATTCCGGAAATGAAGCGCCCGGTCTTTTGTTTGTAGTGCTCGAGGAAGTGGATCACGAGCGGGTGAATGTCTTCGGGCCGTTCGCGCAAAGGCGGCAGCTTAATCGGAAACACGGAGAGACGATAGAACAGATCCTGCCGGAAACTCCCGAGGTCAACCGCGCGTTTCAGATCCACATTCGACGCCGCAAGCACACGCACATCAGTCTTGATCACTTCACTACCACCAACACGCATGAACTCGCCATCCTGCAACACGCGCAACAACTTCACCTGTGCCGACGGGCTCATCTCGCCGACTTCGTCGAGAAACAATGTGCCGCCATTCGCTTCTTCAAACCTGCCGCGACGCAACATGCGCGCATCAGTAAACGCGCCTTTCTCGTGACCGAAGAGTTCCGACTCGAGCAGCGTCTCAGGAATCGCACCGCAGTTTAGCTTGACGTATGGATGGTCTTCGCGACCCGAATTGAAATGGATCAAATTCGCGAGCAGCTCTTTGCCCGTTCCCGATTCGCCTTCGATCAGAACGGTGGTCTGCGTATCAGCGACGCTCAACGCGAGCTCGATCGCACGACGTATCGCAGGCGTCTGACCAATAATGCGTTCCTCGCCGTAGCGCTCGTGTAACGCACTGCGCAGGTGCATGATTTCTGCCGACAACTGATCGCGCTCGAGTGCCGTTCCGATCTGATCGGCGATGCCTTCGACAAGCGCGACATCGTGATCCTCAAAACCATCGCGCACCTGACTCCACACCAGTCCGAGTAAGCCAAACGTCTGTCCACCAACCCTCACCGGCGCAACGAGCGCGGCGCGTGCACCGAGCACGACGTTGAAAGCCATTCGCCACGTAAATGGCAAGTCAGTTTCCAGCAGGCGCAGCGTCTTTCCCTGCGCGAGCACTTCGACCATCGCCGGAAACGTAGTCAAGTCGATCGATTGGCCGTGCGATTGGAACAGTCCGTGAACAGAATCGACCGCCGCTTCAGGTGCAGCCTTAAACGCAGCGAGACTGAGACGACTACCCGCCGGATCGAGCACGCCAAGCGCCGAATAATCAGCATGGACGAGTGCAATCGCGCGTTCGAGCACGAGCGACGAAACCTCGCCAAAATCAGAACGCGCATTCAGCGCATTCGCGATCGACAACAACGCGCGCTTCGTTTCGGCTTCGCGTTCCTTATCGGTGTAGAGTCGCGTGTATTGATAACCGATCGCGATCTGCCCGGCGATCGATTGCAGAAAACTCACTTCATCATCGAGCCACTCACGCGGCGAGTGCGTCGTGTGTAGACCAACGAGACCCAGCACGTCATCACCAAGCATCACCGGCACGACGAGCAACGATCGCGTCCCGAGACTGGACGCAAGATAGCGCACCTTCTGATCAATCTTAGCGGCGGAGATATCGTCCAGCCGGATCGGCTTCCGCAGATCGACATGTTCCTGAAGTTGTTTGAGATCGAGCGGGATGACCGTGCCGAGACTCGAAGGCACATCATTCGACGCGCGCCATTCGTGACTGATGCGCAGCTCGCTGGCAGACTTCAACTGGATCACATCGCAGCGATCGACGTTCATCATCCGGCCCAGCTCAGAGACGATGACGTTGAGGAAGCGGTCAAGATTGATGGCGTGAGGCAGAGTCATTGCGAGGCGGTTGATAATCCCCTCGCGCGCCTCATGCATTTTGATCTTGCGTTCCAGAGAAAGGGATTGAGCGGTATTCGACATCGTACGGGTACAGAGAATAGACGAACCCCGCGGCAACATGCAAAGCAGAGATCCGTGTCATCCGTGTGATCTGTGGCTAATAATGGTTATAATCGCCGCATGCCGATTTACGAGTACGAATGTAAGAAATGCAAAGCTCACGTCGAGGCCTTCCAGAAGGTCAACGACAAGCCACTGACGAAGTGCCCCAAGTGCGGCGGGAAGTTGGAAAAGAAGATCTCCGCGCCCGCGATTCAGTTCAAAGGTTCCGGCTGGTACGTCACCGATTACGCCGGAAAGACAACTAAAAGCGAGAAGTCCGAATCCGAGTCAACGACCGAGTCAAAAACTGAAAAAGCAGACAAGAAGACGAAAGAGAGTTCTCCCCAGACGAGTTCGAAGTCCTCCGACAAGGCTTCACCCTCTAAAGTTTCAACCGGCGAATAGCCGCTCCGGATTTCAACATGCGTTCGCGATGTAAACTCCTGATCACCCTCCTCGTCATCGGATTACTGTCGATCTCGATCCTGGCCCAATCCGGCGTTCGACCAAATGCGAACGCGGCGGGCGGCGTGATGATCGGCGTCGTGGCGCGACGCGATAACAAGCAGACCAACCCGGTCACCAGCAACGACGTGGCGGTTTTCGACAACGGCGTCCAACAGTCAATTCGCAATTTCACGCCAGATCCGTCGCCGGCGCGCATCGTTCTCCTCGTCGACAATTCACTAACGATTCGCGCGGACGTTGAGAAGCTCGAGCAGGCTGCGCGCGAGTTCGCTTACGAGATTTACGAAGGCGACAAGCTCCTGATCGTCGGCTATGACGAACAGGCCGAGATCGTTTCTGACTGGACCGACGATGCGAAAGCGATCGAGTCGTCGTTGAAGCTGTTTCGAAAGAAAGGCCAGCCACATTTGTTCGACGCGATCCGTGCCGTGGTTGAAGAAGCGTTGCGGCCGCAACAGAATCCGAAGCGCATCATCGTCGTGATCAGTGATGGTCTCGACCGTGGCAGCAAAGCGACGTTCGAACAGACGCTGGCGGAGTTGCAGACAGAAAACATCATGGTCTATGCGGTGCAGGCAGTCGATCGCACGCGCGGCGCGATTCGACGCGACGTGCCGAAGCCGAAAGTCGTGATTGATAAGCTGGCGGAAGGAACCGGCGGGCAGATCTTCTCGATCGATGAAACGCAAGTAGCAGCGAAAGCCATTTGCGACGAGCTACGACAGAATCGTTACGTACTCTCGTACGTGCCGTCTAGCGCTCCATTTGGACAGGCCCGCAGCTTGTTAGTCGTCGGCAACGAAGGAATAACCGTCCGCTCCAAATCAATGCAACAACCCAATTAAAAATCCGCGTTTTCAATCCGCGTTCATCCGCGTTTCGAATACAAATAAAATAATCCACACATAATCAGCAAAATCAGCACTTCCATGAAGACGAAGAAGCTGAATGAGAACACTCCCTCGTCCGTGAACGCGTTTGAGTAAGCGACGTACGTTCCCATTAGCACACCGCCCGCGATCCATATCACCTGACGCTTCTTGTCCCACACTACTTCAATATCCCTGACAGCCAGTGGAGCAGATTGAGCGCGTATTGCTTGTTGTCGTTCCCCGGCACGTTCATGCCCATCGTGCGTTTGTCCGGCCCTGAAATCTGCGCCGACAACATCGCCGCTTCGCCCTGGACCACCACGCGGCCTTTGCCAAACTTCAACGCAATCGCCTGAGCGCGTCCAGCGGCGGGCGTTGATGTTTCGGCTGTGTACTCCGGCTTATCAGTCGCCGAATCGGCTAGTTTGAGGATCTCGACACTGCCTTCCGGTCCTTTCAACGATTGACCCGTGAAACTGCGGACGAGATTGATCCGCTCATTCGCATCACGGCCTTCAGCGATCGGGTGGTTTGCGAGGAGTTTGTTTTCGCGCGAGAAGATCAATTGTGTGGGACTGCCGGCGACACAGTTTTGCGGATCAAACGTGTAACCCTTGCTCATGTCGACGCCGAAACTATTCGCGAGTGCCGCGGCTGCGCCACCAAACGGCGCATGATCGGCGATGAGCAGCAATGCACCGCCGCCCTTCACCCAATCGGCGACAGCGGCGATTTCTTCCGCGGTAAATGCTGAATCGTCGGCGCCTTTGTCGTCAGCCTCCTCGGCGCCGAGCGCGTTGGCGATGACGAGAATCTTGAAACCGCTGAGCCGTGTCTTAACGAACGGCTGCCGATTGCGAATGACGTTGTAGCCATCGTTCAACAGCAGATCGACAAATGGTTTATAGCGGCCATCGGTGGTGTGGAAGTTGTGATGCGCTTCGTCAAACATCACGCGCGGTCCATCTTTTTTATACGCGGGCTTCGCGACGGACGTATCAAACTCCGGATCGGCCTGTTGCTGCGCAAAAGCAACGGGGACCAGACACACGACTAACGCAAAAATAGCAATGAATATCTTCATAGTGCTGTTAAAAACTATCCACAGATTGCACCGACTCAAATCTGTGAAATCTGTGGATGGCTTTAAGACCGGGACCTTAATTTCGACAATCGCTCAGCTGCGCTGTGCAGCGTCTCGTCTTTCTTACAGAAGCAGAAGCGCACCTGATGCGCGCCGTCGGCGGGATTGCTGTAGAAGCTCGATCCAGGCACACACGCCACGCCAATCTCCCGGATCAAATGCCGCGTGAACTCCACGTCATCCGCAAAACCAAACTTCGAGATGTCAGTCATGATGTAGTAAGCGCCATCGGGAGCAAACGTTCCGAATCCCGATTGCTCGAGCACCGGCAACAACATGTCTCGACGCCTCTGATACTCACGCTGCATCGTGTCGTAATACTCCTGCGGCAACGACAACGCGTAAGCGCCCGCTGCCTGCAACGGCGCCGCCGCACCGACGGTCAGAAAATCGTGGACCTTGCGAATGCCACTCGTGATCTCCGGCGGCGCGATGCAGTAACCCACGCGCCAACCCGTCACCGAATAAGTCTTCGACATCGAATTCACAACGACTGTTCGCTCGCGCATGCCGTCGAGTTGGGCCATCGAGATGTGTTTGATCTCGGCGCCCTCACGCGGATACAGAATGTGCTCGTAAATCTCGTCGGTAAAGCAAAGCGCGTCAAACTCCTGGCACAGCCCGGCGATAAACTCCATTTCTTCGCGACTGAAAACTTTTCCGGTCGGATTGTTGGGATTGCAGACGATGATGGCTTTCGTCTTCTTGTTGAACGCCGCTCGCAACTGATCGCGATCGAAGGTCCAGTCAGGCGCGCGCAGCGGCACGTAGACCGGATGCGCGTCGGAAAGGATCGCATCAGGCGCGTAGTTCTCGTAAAACGGCTCGAAGACGATAACTTCTTCGCCGGGATCGACGGTCGCCATCATCGCAGCGATCATGCCTTCAGTTGAGCCACACGTGACCGTGATCTCCGTTTCCGGATCGATCTCGATGCCGAGATACGAATGCGTCTTCGCAGCAATCGCGTCGCGAAAATCTTTCGCGCCCCACGTGATGGCGTACTGATTGATATCCTGATCGATCGCTTCCATCGCACGGCGCTTGATGTCGGCAGGCGCGGAAAAATCTGGGAAGCCTTGCGACAAGTTCACGGCGCCATACTTCAACGCCTCGCGCGTCATCTCCCGAATCACTGACTCGGTAAACGAACTCGCCTTTTTCGATACATGCCTGCTCTTTGAGGGTGATGGCGTGGTCATAGAGAAGCATTTAACCACAGATTACACGGATTTAAGGAATGATCTGTTCGCCGGCGGCTTCGCGTTTCAGTTGCGTGAGAATTGAGCGAATCGCAGCGGCGTAACTGCCGTTTGGCGCCAACTCGAGATACTTCTCGTAAGCAGTCACGGCTTCCTTCGGCTTCTCGACTCGTTCGTACGCGGCGCCGAGCATCTGGTAGATCACTGGCTCGCTGTCAGAAAGTTGGCCCAGTGCCTTTTTGTATTCGACGATCGCTTCTGCAAACTGGCCCTTGTCTTCCCAAACTTTCGCCATGCCGACGTAGGCCTCAGGTTGCACACCGGCACCTTCCCGGATCGACCGTCGAAACGATCGTATCGCATCGTCGTCAAACGCCTCTTCACGATAAATGCGACCCTCAACCGCTGAAGCTTCGGCGTACGTGGGCCGTGTGCGACGCGCGGCATCGATCGCGGCGTGCGCGTCTTTGAACTCGTTGAGCGACATCAGCACACGCGCGAGACCGACCTGCGCCGCGGGAAATGCGGACCGGAGTTTGATGGCTTCACGATACAGCTCAGCAGCATTTTGTAGAGACGGATCGTCGCGTGCTTTCTCGCGTGCGACTTCAGCTTCCTGGAATTTCAGTTCTGCCGGATCGGTCGTGGGTAAAAGCTTCACGGCCAGCGCACGGCGTCCGGGAAGTAGGGCAGCACTGGCCTCTTTAAATCCGTTCGCACGAACACGTACCGAATGTCGACCCGCGGAGACTTTCGTGAGCGTTAGTTTGCCGGACGTGTCCGTCGTCCCACGTCGGATCTCGTCGATCCAAACAATGGCATTAGGTTCACTTGTAATTGTGACAGAGGCTTGCGCGTGAATAGAGGGCGCGACGAGTAAAAACAACAGGACCGCAAATCCAAACTTCATAATCCGTAAACAAATCCGTGTAATCCGTGGCTATTCTTCGCCGCTGCCACTGACGCGTCGCTTCCTCACATTCGGATCGCCACCCGTCACGGCCCGTGACCCGACTTCAGGCCGCCAGTTTCCCTTGTCGTCGTAAAGGCGCAGGTATTGTAAACGGTTTCGCACCACACCCTGAACGTACCCGCGCGTCTCTTTGAACGGCACGGCTTCCGCCCACTCGTCGATCTCCAGCGGCAGCGACGCCTTCCATTGCACCGCCCGCAGCGGTCCGGCGTTGTAAGCAGCCGCCACATACTCGATGCGCCCAAACTTGTCGATCTGATCGCGCAGGTAAGCCGTGCCGAGCTGAATATTCAAACGCGGCTCGTAAAGCGATTCGGCAGTAATCTCACGATTCACACCATACTTCCGAGCCGTGAATCTCCCCGTTGGCACGAGCACCTGCATCAGCCCGTAAGCATTCGCGACCGAACGCGCGCGCGTCGCGAAAATCGTCTCCTGACGAATCAAACCCGCAACCTGATACGGATCGAGATTACGCGCCTTCGACTCCTGCGCGATGATGTCCCAGTAAGCGAGCGGATAAAACACATCCCACTGTTCGCGGGTCATCTCTTCGGGCTTCATCTGCGAATAATCGGGAAAACTGCGTTTCAGCGTGTTCAGTGCGCGAAGATTGTCGTCGTCAGAACGATAGATCTTCGCGATCGCGAGATTAACCTTCGGGCTGTCCGGCGCTTTTTCGCCAGCCTTCGCCAGTTCCTTCTGGGCCCAATCGTCGAGCCCGATATTCGACAACTGATCGGCTTTGATGATCCGCGTGTCTTCTTCTGGTCCAACTGTCTCTTCTGCGACTGTGACGGTCTTCAGATTCGCGACGGCACGCGCCACAACGGACTCCGGAGGAAACGATTTCGCAGGAGTGTTTCGCTTCATCGCGTCCAGTCGTTGCTTGGAGAGATAGCCGTACCAGTTCGCGTCGTAACGTTCGAGCATCGCTTCGTAAAGCGCACGTGCCTCGGCGAGTTTCCCTGCGCGCTCCGAATCGCGTGCGGCCCAGTAGCCAGCGCGACCGCGATTGTCGGTGTTCTTGTCGGCATAATAGGCGAGATGCTCGGTCAGCATTCGCGAGGATTCGGAGTAGTTCTTCGCCTGATGCGCATCCCACGCGAGGTCAAATTGCGCCTGTGCGACTTCGATCGAGTTGCCAAATCCATTAACCGCGGTGCGCTTGAAGTACGAAGCGTCCGCAGAGTTTTTTGCGTCAGACGCGATCTGCCCGACAGCGACAAACGCGCGCGGCGTGAAGTTGCTGTTCGGAAAATTGCGTCGCAACTCTTCGGCAGTCGCGCGGGCTTGTTCCCACTGTTTCGCGCGAGCGTACGTTTGCGCGAGATAGAACATTGCTTCAGCGCGCGTCTCGGCGGCCGAAGTCGGGATCGCGTTCAACGCTGCGACGGCGTCTGGAGTTCTTCTGAGAGTGTAAGCAGTGATGCCGCGCTCGAGTTGGTTCTCGTTGGTAGCGGTGGCGGGAAACCTCGCGAATGCATCGCTGTAGGCAGAGTAAGCGTCGGCGTACTTTTTTCCGTTGTACAGGCGCTGAGCACGCGTAATCGCCTCTTCCGTCGTGGCGGGCGACGTAGTTGAACCGAGTCGCGTGATCGCCGTCGCTGCTTCGGCGCTTTCAGCCGCTTCGGGCGCGAAGAAATAGAGTCGACGATACGCAGCGAGCGCGCGCGTTGGATCGCCAGTCTGCTCGTAAGCTTTCGCAGTCAGAAGTAAAGCAGCCGGATCGTCTGCCTGCGCGAAGTTTTTCAACAACAGCGGAACTGCGGCGACCTCGCCGGCTTTCGTCAGCAAATCCGCCGCTCGCAACGCCGCATCACGTGCGCGCAGCGACGTTGGATTTGACTGCATCAATTCCTGGTAAACCGCACGTGCTTCCTGCGTTTTTCCGGCCTGTTCGAGAGCGGTGGCGCGCAGTGAGAGTGCGTGGTCAGCGAGCGAGGTCTGTTCGGCGATCAGTTTTGTATCGAGTAACGAGGCCGCGCCGGCGGCGTCTCCAGCTTTGAGTTTGATTCGCGCGCGCAGAATTCGCGCAAGCGCGGCGGTTTTAGTGTGTGGAAACTGGTTCTCGATTCCCGCTACGACGTCTTCAGACGGCAGCACATCATTGCGCGTCATGCTGCGCAGGCTATCGAGCGCTTTTTGTTCTGCCAGGGTTTGCGGCCGCGTGACGCAGCTCGCGCTAAGGACAAACGGAAGCGAGACAACAGCGACCAGAGCAACGCCGATAAAAATAAAAAGTAAGCGATGTTTGGCCACTGGTAATACTTTTATCCACAGACTACACAGATTGATTAATAGAATCTGTGCAGTCTGTGGATGATCCCTACACGTTCACGGTTGCGCCGGGATAATTCGCGCCGAGTTTTGATTCATCACCCTCGGCAAGGGTGTTCACCAACTCGCCGTGGAAATAATCGTAACGAGCGGCGACCTCGGCTTTCACGCGCTTATCATACATCTCGCGAGACCGATCGATATACTCGCGCAAACGATCGTACAGGTCGTGTTCGATCCGACCTTCCGCGACCTTCTGCTCGTTGTACAACTTGATCTCGGAAATCAGCAAGCGTGCAAACCGTCGCGCGTCGTTGTGTAAACGCCGCTCCTCGTCGCCGTGGACTTCCACAGGTAGGTCCTGATCCTGACCATATCGTCGCCGCGGCTGCGCGGCTGCCTCGACTGGCGCTGACGTCCATGCGGGCGGTTCCTCGCCGGCGATTGGAGGTTGTTCTGCTGTCGCGGAAGAATCTTCAAACATACCCGCCGGCTCTTCAACCGGCACAGCCTCTACAAACGACGACGGCTCAACCGGCGCTTGCTCGTAAGACGGTGTTTCTTCCTGAGCGGGTTGATAATTCTCAATCGTCTCAGCACCGGTGAAAGACGGTTCCGGAGTGCTCTCCGGTTCCGGCTCTGGCGTGTATTCACTCGTAGGCTCGTACGACGGCTGCGGTTGTTCAACCGGCGCCGGAGCTTCCTCGGCTGTACGTTTGGGGGCCGTTGCGCCGCGGGCGGCTGACAAGAGCTCGACAGCCATTCCCGAAACGGTGACCAGCGTTTCGAGTGCTTCGAGATTGATCGACTCAGAATCGAGCCCTGCCGAATCGGCGTAAAGTACGGCCACCGCGCGCCCGCGAACTTTCAGCGGTATCGACACGATTCGTTGCGCCGTCTCTTCGCCAAGGCGGTTCAGTATCAAATGATCTTCTGAATGCGTGCCCGGACCACCACTCCACGTCGCGAGTTGCTTCGCAGCGCTGCCGACAACGGTGTCGGCGTTCACTGAAAACGAGATGTTCTGGATCGCATCGTCGCCCACGGATCCTTCGAAACCACGACCGCGCCAGCCCGTCGCCTGTTCGCCTTTAATGACGAAGAAAGCCACGCGCGGCGCAAAAGAAGAAGCACGGTTGACGAGCGCCTTGAGAATCTCGGCCTGCGATTTCTGCTCGTTAATCTCGCTAATGGACGATTTCACGATGGCCATGTCGCTCGAGGCCTTCGCGCGGGACGACTCGGACGCGGCCAGCTCGACACCTCGTTCGTGAGCCGCGTGCAAGTGCTCCGTGATGGAGGCGAGCATGCTGCCTTCCATCTGCACATCTGCCTGGCGTTCGAGAAAAGCCGTAAGCGACTCGTTGAGTAGACTTTGCAGAGTGGTTATCTCCTGCTTTACCGCACTCATGCGCGTTTCGAGATGGCTCTCGATCTCACGCTGCAAACTGTCTTCCAGGTGTCCGTTAACCACAGCTCGCTCCTCCGTATCGTGGTGTTGTTTTGACGAACCTCAAGGTCTTCAGGTAGGGATTTCTAACCCAAGGTTGATTATTAGCAATTGGTGAGTCCCGCAGGGGCCGCAAGAACTCTGGGGATGATTATGAACGGCTGGTATTCAGCTAGTCAAGAAATCGTTTTTCGCCAAAAGGCGTCGTCTGGTAATCTAACGGATTAGCCCGATAGTCGTCCAGTGTTAAATATGCCACCTACGATACTCATTGCGGAGGACTACGACGATAACCGCGAGCTGCTGCGGCTGTTGCTGGCAGGCGCGAATTACGACGTTCGCGAGGCGCGGAACGGGCGCGAATGCCTGGAATTGGCGCGCGAGGACCCGCCGGATCTGATCATGGTCGACCTCTCGATGCCGGGGTTGGATGGCTGGGAGGTCTTTCGGGAGCTCAAGGCCAACTCTTCGACGGCCCACATTCCGTGCGTGGCGGTCACGGCCCACACGGACCAGGACCGCGTGCGCGCCCTGCAAACCGGATTCAATGACTTCGTGGGAAAACCGTTTCGGACGGAAGAATTGCTGCTGACAGTGGCCCGGCTGGTTTCAAAAGAATCCGTGTAATCCGTGGCTAAAACTACTCACGGTAAACGACCCCGTTCTTCATCACGAATTTCACATTTCGCAGCGCCCCAACATCCTTCGTCGGATCGCCTTCGACTGCAATCAGGTCCGCCAGCAGTCCCTGCTTGACCGTGCCGATCTTGTCAGACATGTGCAGCACGCGTGCGTTTACGGACGTCGCCGAGCGCAGTGCATCGATTAGCGGCATCCCGAATTTCACCATTGTCTCAATCTCAAGCGCGTTATCGCCATGTGCGAAAACACCGACGTCGCTGCCACTCGCAATCGTTACACCCGCGTCGAGAGCCGCCTTAAATGCCGCTTGTTTTCGTTCAACATTTGTACGTGACGCAATCGCTAGCGTCGGACATAGCGCCACGTTACGTTCCTTCATCAAGCGAAACACTTCCGGCGTGCCGCCATCGCCGTGCTCGATCGTTTCGACGCCCGCCATCGCCGCGCGTCGCATTCCTTCGGCAGTCGTTGCGTGTGCGGCGACGGGAATGTTGGCGCTCTTTGCTGTCTCGACCACCAGCTTGATCTCGTCGAGCGAGAAGGTTGGCGCCGCGCCAGACTTGCCCCAGCGATAATCAGCATAGATCTTGATCCAGTCGGCACCGTGTCCGATCTGATCGCGAACGACGCGCGTGAGACTGTCGATGCCATCAGCCTCTTCAGCACCTTGCGGCACGGTCCACTCTGACGCGTAGCCCTTCGGTCCATAACTGCCCGTGGCGACGATCGCTCTCGTAACGACGATCATGCGCGGCCCGGGAACGATGCCCTGCTCGACTGCCTGCTTAAGACCGACATCTGCGTAACCTGCGCCTTCCGTGCCGAGATCGCGAATCGTCGTGAAACCCGCCTGGAGCGTGTTGCGCAGGTGGTTTGTGGCCCGGGCCACACGCAAACTCAGCGACTCGCGCGCCACCTGATCGTTCCACGGCGTTTCACTGTACGGATGAAGCAGGATATGCGAGTGAGCTTCGATCAGACCGGGCATCAGAGTCGTCCCCTTCAGATCGATCACCTTCGCGCCTGCCGGAGGATTGATGCTGTCTGCTGGTCCAACACGAACGATCTTGTCACCGTGAACGAGCACGGCCCAGTTGTCGTGAACCTGCGCCGACTCGCCATCGAAGACGCGAGCCGGCTTGAGCAGGTAGTCAGTTTCCGGTGGTGTAGTTCGTTGAGTTTGCGGTAGCAACATCGCCACACACATCAGAAATATGAGCAAGCGCATCGGATCATTTCTCGGAGATAACTACTTGTTGGAATGTCGGCGGCAGCGGATGAATCGTGCTGCGTGAGTATCCGGCGTTGGCAAACATTCGCTCCAGCTCGGCAAACGTGTATGCATCGCCACTCGGTGTGCCTGCCAGCATCACGAGGCTAAAGCCCGCGGACTCAATCGGAGTTACACGATCGTCGTTTGGAACAAACTCTAAAGTCACGGCTCGACCACCATCGGCGAGTGCCGCGTGCACTTTGCGCAGCAGCGTTTCGTTTGTGGGCGGATCAAAGTGATGCAGGAAGTTAGTTATCAGGACCAGATCATAACCACTGCCAAACTCGACATCGAACGCGCTGCCGTCGATCGTGTGATATCTATCAGCGACGCCGGCTTTCTCCGCATTTTCCCTGGCCACTTCCAAAACGGCCTTCCAATCAACCGCATGAATCTCTGCTTGTGGATTGTTCTGGGCAAATGCGATCCCGAATAGACCATGTCCGGCCGCGATATCCAGAATTTTCAACTTGCGATCAGGATTGGGATCGACCAGTTTGGGGATCAACTGCGCAGGCAGCGCCATCATCGGCGCCATCGCACGCGCGAACTTCACCCAGATCGGATTGTCCGGCTTGACCGTGCCGTGTGTATCAATCGCAGTACCGCCTTTGCGAACTGCTTCAGTCATCTGCCGGAAGCCTTCGAGCAGCTCCGGTGTACAAAAAAATCCGATCGTTCCACCGAGATAAGCCGGCGAGCGCTGGTCGAGAAAAGTTGCAGAGTCGAGCGTCAGCGCATACTGGTCGTCGTTCTTGGTTAGCATTCCCATTATCGTCAGGTAGTCGCAAAGAATGCGCATACCACGCTCGGCCGTTTGGCAGCGGTTCGCTATTGCAGATGCGGTCGTGTTGCCTTCGCCGATAGCCGTGAACACTTCGAGCTCGATGGCGGCTTTCAAAGCCTCGGTGCGCTGGTGCGCGTTGATTGTCTGGAAGAACAGTTGCGGGGATGGTTGCTGGGCTGCGGAAGAAGTAGACATGAATTTCCTTTCTCTTTTTTCTGATCCGTATTTATCCGTGCATCCTATCGAATCGGGTCACGCAAGACCATCTCAGCGACGGCGGCGGCCATATTCGCGGCTTCCGGATGACTGCGATGCAGGCCCGCGATCTGTAGCAACGTTTCGCCCGTGCGCGAAAACATGCGAAACAGATCGCCTTCCTCAGCGCGAGTCTCCCGGACGATGTCGGACCAGAGCATGCCGCCAGCCCAACGCACCGCGGCGCCTGCCGCAGAGAAGTTCAACTCCGGCGCCGGCTCGAGTCCGTGTTTCCATTCTTCAGCAGAGACTTTGAAACCGATGTCTTCGAAACGTGCGAGTGAAGTCACCACATCATCGGACAGCTCGAGTTCGCCGTAGTCGCGGTCTTCATCGGCAGTCAGTGCGGCCATGATGCCTGCAAGCTGTTTGGGCTCGAGTGAGTTGAAGAGACGAGCTTCCAGCGCTTCGCCGACGAGCAACGGACGATCGATGTGTAGATCTGCGAGCCAGCGTCCGCGATCAGTGACCTTTTCCGCTTCGTAATCGAGATAACCAAAAATCGCGAGCACTCTCGCGCGTTGCTCAAACGGCAGCCACACTTCTTCGCGCAACGCATCGATGCGTCGGGATGCGCGTTCGTAGTCTTCGGCAGTCGTATGAAGTTGCCAGACGACGTCGGTACAGCGCTGCTTGTTGGAATTCTGCGGTAGCAGGTTCTCGATCGAGTCGTCGATGACCTTGAGTGCGTCAGTCTCTTCGGCGTCAGCGTTGCGCAACCGTGGCTCGGGTAGCGTGAGATCGCGGCCGCGTTTGCGAATCTCGTCGAAGGCGCGCTCGATCTCTTCTTCTTTCAAACGAAACACCGGCGCATACACGCGGCCGATTCGCTCCTGCGGAAAGCTCGCGAGACGCCCGTCTTCGCGAAACCCGCGTATATTCCCGTCACGTTTCTCCGTCACCATCACGAGCCTGCGACCGGAACGTCCGATTCCCACGATGCGGCCCGGTTTCACCACCTCGTTCAGCCAGCGATGAAAAACCTCGGCCCGTGTTTGCGGTTTCGCTTCCTGCAAACGCGCGCGTATGCCGAGGAGTCGCTCGAGTCCGAGCACTGCGGAAGTCGGAATATCGCACCCCGTTTCTTTCAATGTGTTGTGGATCTTTTCTTCGCTTTCGCTGCGACTTCGTTCGAGCTGGGCCATCTGTCGCGCGGAGTCGCGATACGCAAAGCTGCGTTCAGCAATCTCGCGCACTGAAGTGAAACTTCCGTATGCGTCGAGGAGGTTGAGCAGCGTTGTGTAAGTGGCGCGAAACTGGCTGACGAGCGCATCGGGCGGCGCTTTCAAGAGCTGTGCGATGCGCTGCGGATCCTGATGAAGGCCCGGAGCGGCGATGACGAAGCCGACGTTGTCGCGGCCACGGCGTCCGGCGCGCCCGGTCATCTGCTGCATTTCTGAAGCGGAGAGCGCGCGCCAGCCACTGCCCGTGCGCGCGTCGGCGCCGGTGAGAACTACGCTGCGCGCGGGAAAGTCGACACCGGCTGCCACCGTCGTCGTGGCGAATATGGCATCCAATAGCCCGGCGCTCATCAATTTTTCGATCACGAGTTTCCAGGCGGGAATATGTCCGGCGTGATGCGACGCAACACCACCGCGAATGATCGTGTCCCAGTGGCGATGACCGCGCACTTCCGGATGCTGTTCGACGAACGCGCGCATGAAATCGCGTCGTGCCTCGCGGCGGCTGTCGTTTGGATCGCGGCGCGTGAGTGCTGCTTCGGATGCGGCCTGATCGCAGCGACGGCGCGTGGGCAGGAAGACGATGGCTGGGAGCAAGTTGTAACCTTCGAGCGCGGCCAACAGCGTTGCTGACGGCATCTCGGGCATTCGCAGTTTCATGTCAATCCTGATTCATCTGCGTTCATCTGGGGTCAAGGCTAAGATCTCGAGGTTTAATCTTCCTGATTCATCCAACAACCGCAACAACCGCTTGTCCGGTAGCAACACCGCTGATCGCAGCGGTACCGGGCGCTTAACCGGTCCGGTAATCACTCCGCACCGAACACCACGAATCTCTTCCAACCACACCGCAAACTCATGCGCGTTGCCGATCGTCGCCGACAACAACAACAACCGAATGCGCGGCGGCGTCAAAATAATCGCCTCTTCCCAAACATGCCCGCGGTCTTCATCCGCGAGATAGTGCGCTTCGTCCAACACCACGAGATCCGCACTGACTTCATTCCCACCACGCAGTGAATCGAAAAGCTGATTGCGATAGATCTCAGTCGTGCCGACAATTAGCGGCGCTTCGGAGTTCTCTTTCCGGTCGCCGGTCAGTATTCCGACCCTGTCAGCCCCAAATTCGTCAATGAATTCCTGGTATTTTGAGTTTGTGAGTGCTTTCAACGGCGACGTGTACCAGGCGCGCCGCCCGCTCTCAAGAAGGCGCCGGATTTCTTCTCGCGCAATCCACGTTTTGCCGCTGCCTGTCGGTGCTGTCACGAGCACGTCTTCGTATTCGAGGCTCGCGAGCGCTTCGAGTTGAAACGGATCGGGCTTGAAAGGCGTCTTACGAGGTGTACCGATGCCTTCGAGCAGTCGTTTCGTTTCGCGCGACGGTGAAACAATGCCTGGAGCTCGTACGTTAGCCCCATGGTCGCCCGGGCGGGCAGATTTTTCCGGGCGATTTTTTCCAGAGTGGGGACCACGCGAGCGGCGTTTATCCCAGTTTTTTCGGGTATTTCGGCGCACGAAAGTCATTCTAACTTTCAGAGAGTGGCCTGCGAAGTGCTAACGCGAACCCTGAGAGTTACAATGGCGTCTAACCCGGAGGCTTTTAAGACGGAATTTTTGCAGGATGTCTGAGTTGTTCGAGAAGTTTGAGGTAAATCGCGAGCCGCGGTGGCATGTGTTAACAAAGCTCGTCGGCGCTTCGCTCGTCCTGCATCTCGTGTTTGTGTGGATGGTGATTTACGTTCCTGCGTTTCGCGACACATTGAACATCGCCGCACTGATTGCGAGCACGAAGTTTGTTGAAAGAGATTACGAGGCGACGCAGATCGGCGATGTGCAGATGGTCCAGTTGAGCGACAAGTTTCATTACCCCGAAGGCTACTTCGCCCTCGACCAGCAAATCACTACCGGTCAAATTCCCGGACAAGCACCTGCCGTAGATCCATTCGCGCCGAGGATAATCTCGCAGGCGAGTAAGGAATCGAAGGTCGATCCGGAGAGCAAGCCGTCGCCAAGTCCGAGTGTTTCACCGGTTGCGAGTCCATCGCCATCGGCCGCGGCTGTCGCGCAAGCTAGTCCGTCGGCTTCGCCGTTGACGCCCGAACAAGCACAGCAAGAGTTGGAGAAAACCGCCGAGCAGAACAACGTCACGCTGCCGGAAGAAAACGAGATCAACAAGAAAGTCCTGAAAGACTTCGCCGCATACGCGAACGACTTGAAGAACCAGGGCAAGCTGGATTTCGAGAAGCCTTTCGAGATCGAGATCGAAGCGAAGCTCGACGAGAAGGGCAAACTCAAGGATGCGAAGTTCACGAAGAAAACCGGTGACGAGAATCTCGTTGAATTGTTTGGCAGGCTCGTGGCGGCGCTAAACGACAGTGGATTTCTCACGTATCTGCAGCCGATCAGCAAAGACAATCCCGGTGCGACAGTGAAGATCACAGTCAAACAGGGCGAGAAGGACGTGCTGGCTTCGGTTGCGTCAGAGGCGTCTTCGACGGAACGTGCAGAATCGTTGGCGAAAGCGCTGAACAATCTGCTGTACTTCGGAGCGAGTTCGCGTGCCGGTCACGATGAAGAAGTGTTGATGAAGAATACTAATGCGACGCCTGACGGGAAGCGAGTGATGGTCAACTTCTCAATGCCGCGGCAGAGCGTCATCGACATGATCAAGAAAAATCTAGAACCAGGCGTTTAATCACCGATTCACAGATTATTACTGATTGGCTAAACTAACTGAGCTATGAGTTTCGACAAATTCCTTACTAAAGTTTTTGGCAGCAGCAACCAGCGGTTTTTGAAATCAATCATGCCGATGGTCGAAAAAATCAACTCGCTCGAGCCGTCAATGCAGAAGCTTTCTGACGACGAGCTGCGTGGGCGCACCGCCTACTTTAAAGAGCGCTTGCAAAAAGCCGTCGCGGACGTGACTGATAAAGAAGAGCGGAAGCGTCGTGAGCGCGTCGAGCTCGACGAGATCCTGCCGGAGGCTTTCGCCCTCGTCCGAGAAGCAAGCAAGCGCACGACAGGCATGCGTCACTTTGACGTGCAGATGATCGGCGGCATCGTTCTTCACCAGGGCAAGATCGCCGAGATGCGAACGGGCGAGGGCAAAACGCTCGTCGCCACTTTGCCTGCTTACTTGAATGCGCTCACGGGTCGCGGCGGCGTTCACGTCATTACCGTGAACGACTATCTCGCTTCTCGCGACGCCGAGTGGATGGGCCAGATCCATCGTTTCCTCGGTCTCGAAGTCGGTTGTATTCAGAACGACATGGACGACTTCGAGCGCCAGACCGCATATGCCGCTGATATCACTTACGGCACCAACAACGAGTTTGGCTTTGATTACCTGCGCGACAACATGAAGTTTGACCTCGCCACGTGTGTGCAGCGTGGTCATTACTTCGCAATCGTCGACGAGGTTGATTCGATTCTGATCGACGAGGCGCGAACGCCGCTGATCATTTCCGGACCATCCGACGAAGCCACGGACAAGTATAAAAACGCCGACGCGATCATTCCGCACCTGAAAAAAGGTGAGGACATCGACGGCAAGAAGACGGGCGATTACGTCGTTGATGAAAAAGCACACACTGCTGTGCTGACCGAAGAGGGTGTTGATAAAGCCGAGCGACTGCTTGGTGTCGGCAATCTTTATGATCCGTCGAACATGGAATTGCTCCACTGTGTCGAGCAGGCTCTGAAAGCGCACACGCTTTACAAGCTGGACCATCAATACGTTGTCCAGGACGGCGAAGTAATCATCGTCGACGACTTCACTGGACGTTTGATGAAAGGTCGTCGCTGGTCTGATGGTTTGCACCAGGCGGTCGAAGCAAAAGAAGGCGTCGAGATCGAGAAAGAGAATCAAACACTCGCGACGATCACGCTGCAAAACTATTTCCGGCTTTACGAAAAACTGTCGGGCATGACTGGTACGGCTGAAACGGAAGCAGCCGAGTTTGCCTCGACTTACAAGCTCGACGTGATCGTTATCCCAACGCACATGCCGATGGTTCGTACCGACTTTTCCGACGTGATCTATCGCACGTTGCCGGAGAAGTGGGATGCGGTGATCGAAGAGATCAAGGAGTGTCACGAGAAGGGCCAGCCGACCCTCGTTGGTACGGTTTCGGTTGAGAACTCCGAGCTGATCGCGCGTCGTCTCTTGAAGGAGAAGGTCCCGCACAACGTGCTGAACGCGAAGTATCACGAGCGTGAGGCTGAGATCGTCGCGCAGGCCGGACGCAAAGGCATGGTCACGATCGCAACGAACATGGCCGGTCGTGGTACCGACATTTTGCTGGGTGGCAATCCTGACTTCATGGCGCGCGAGTTTCTGAAGAAGGATGAGATCGATCCTGACGAAGCGACTGACGAGCAGTGGAAAGTCGCGTATGCGCAGGCAAAGCAGATTGTCGAAGACGAGCACAATGAAGTCGTGGGACTCGGCGGTTTGCACATCATCGGCACCGAACGTCACGAATCGCGGCGCATCGACAATCAGCTTCGTGGCCGTGCTGGACGCCAGGGCGATCCCGGATCTTCGCGGTTCTTCCTGTCGCTCGAAGACGACCTGATGCGCATCTTCGCCGGCGACAAGGTAAAGGCGCTGATGCAGCGTCTGGGTATGGAAAAAGGTGTCGCGATCGAGTCGGGGATGGTTTCGAAGCGAATCGCGGCGGCGCAGAAGTCAGTCGAAGGCCGCAACTTCGAAGCTCGCAAACACCTGCTCGAGTATGACGACGTGATGAACAAGCAGCGCGAGACGATTTACGGCTTGCGTCGCCAACTGATGGAAGAGCCGGATCAGCGCGAGTATTTGATGGGTGATCCGCCGTCGTCCGGTGTCGCTTATGATTTGTTGTCTGACATCACGCGGCAGTATCTGAATCCCGATGTGTCGCCTGATGATTGGGACGTCGAGAACTACAAAATCCAGATCAAGACAATCTACGATTTGGATACTGACAGCGAGCAGATCGACATTCCAACCATGACGTCGCAGGAAGTGGTCGATGCGATCTGGGAACGGCTCAAGATCAAGTACGAGGGCAAAGAGCAACAGATCGGGCCGGAAGCGATGCGCACCTACGAGCGCATCATCATGCTCAACATCATCGACGCGCAGTGGAAAGACCACCTGCTGTCGCTGGACCATTTGAAACAAGGCATTGGACTCGTCGGCTACGGGCAGAAAGATCCGCTCGTCGAGTACAAGAAGCAGAGTTTCGATCTATTTCAGGAGATGCTCGATCGCATCGACACCACAACGATTCGATCGTTGTTCAACTTGCAGATCGTTTCTGAACAGGGCAGCCCGGAGAGTTTGCAGCCGAGACGTCCGCCGCGGCGTCCTGGCTCATTGAGATTCACCGGGCCAAATCAAGGCGCGGCTCCGGCGGGCGAGGAAGACGGCAAAGTGAAGACGGTTGTCCGCGATCAGCCAAAAGTCGGACGCAATGAGCCTTGCCCGTGCGGCTCGGGCAAGAAATATAAAAAGTGCCACGGCATCAACGCTTAACAGAATAGGTCCTATTTCGACCAATAGGACCTATCAATTCCCCACCTTGACTGCCGAAATCACATCTACAAATCCAGTCGTTCAAGCCATCATCAGCGGCAAGGCTCCGCAGCCTGCACGCCTCGCAGCGGCGCGCGGTCTCCTGCCGTTGCCGCAAAACGATCTGCTCGAGCTTCTCGTCGCGCTTACAACCAGCGACGACGCGCAAATCTCCGCCGCGGCAACCGAGACTTTGAACGGCGAGAGCTCGGAAAATCTTTTGAGCGCCGCTTCGGATCAGGAAACGGCGCCAACCGTTCTTGCACATCTCGCAACTCGAACTGACGGAACACCACAACTCTACGAGGCAACAATCCTCAACACGCGAACCCCTGATCACGCGCTCGCGAAACTGGCTGCTACAACGCCGCACAACTCACTTCTTGAGCTCATCACGATCAACCAGCAGCGACTCGTTCGTTCGCCTGAGATTATCGATGCGATCCTCAGTAATCCCGTATGCAGTGGCGACGCAGAAAGACGTGCTCGCGAAACACGGAAAGAGTTTTTCGAGAAAGAACGCGGGGCACGACAGATCGCTGATGAGCTAAGAGCGCGCGGCCAAACTGCCGCGGCAGAGTTTTTCGAAACAGCAGAATTGACGACTGTTGGCGGCGCACTCAGTGTTGAAGACGCGTGGCTCATCGCCCAGCACATCGAAGTCTCTGATTCTGATCTCGACGACTCATGGCTGCCCGCCGAGCGTTATGAAGAGCTCATGTCGGAATCTGCGGCCGAAGCCGCGGCAAACGCGCAACGCGTCATCGACAGTGAACGCATCGAATCGGGCGAGGTCAGTACCGAGCGCGTCTCGCTTATTCGCCGCATCATGTTTATGAACACGAAGGATCGGATGAAGCTTGCGATGAAGGGCGATCGCGAGGCTCGCAGTATTCTGGTCCGCGATTCAAACAAAGTGGTGTGTTCGGCTGTCGTTAAAAACCCAAGAATTACGGAGCAGGAAATCGAGAACGTCGCCGCGATGAGAACAGTTGCTGATGAGGTGCTGCGTATCATCGCGATGAATCGTGCCTGGGTGCGCTCCTACACAATCATTCACAACCTTGCAAAGAATCCTCGCACGCCGGTACCCACAGCGATGAACATCCTGCCACGCATCCGCACAAAAGACTTGCAGACCCTCCAGCAGAATCGAAATGTTTCCGAAGCCGTGCGTCGCCAGGCTTACCGGCTCTCACAGGTCCGGGCGGGAGAATAGCGACCGGCAGTTTTCTTTAGGTTGAAATGGCATTGAAATGCCCATGTTTCCTCAACGAAGTTAGATTTCTAACTCCACCCGCCTGAATCTGTCACGAACATTTTTCAAAAGCGTTTAAATTGTCCTTGACAGGTCACAGGTTATTCGTATAATTTCGCACACAACAAATAGCAAGGGTTGTTGGATTGGTTTGAAGCTATTTGGGACGGTGCGCTTTATACAAAATTTGCACTAATTCCCCGCACCACGCGCCGCCCGTAGGAATCGTTGCAGTTCGACGATTCTCATGCTTTCAGCCACCCGTTTTGCCCGAACCTACCCGTTACGCTTTTGCCCCGTCGGTTCCCAAAGAACAGACGGGGCGCCTCTCTTTTAGGCACTCTTAATGTGTTTTGGATCTCGGTTACAGTTGTTTTTGACCAGCCTCTATTGTTTGAGGGGGTTCGGCAGGTACCGCTTCAGGTGGCGGGGTTTGGCCACACATGCGGGCGAAGAGTTGTTCGTACTCGTCGACAACGTTGTCCCAGGCGTAGTGAGTTTGGATCCGTTGCTGCGCGCGGTTCCGATAGGCTTGGACCAGCGAGCCATCGCGCAGTACTCGCTGTAGTTTCTCCGACAAATCATACTCATCGATGTACGGAACGCCGGCATCACCCACTACTTCCATGTTCTCGGGTGTGGCGAGCGTCAGCACACAATTTCCATATCCCATCGCTTCGAGCAACGCCGGATGCGTTCCGCCCACCTCGGTCGCGTGTACATAACAATACGCGTTCTGCTGGAGCGCGCGATAATCCTGACCAAACACAAAGCCCGTGAAGACGATTCGCTTATCGCCACGCGCGCTCGCCTTCAAACTGTTGATGTACTGCTCGGCATACGGCGCGTCACCGACAACCAGTAACCGGTAAGCAGTCCGCACCTTTTTGAAAGCTTCGATTACGAGGTGAGCATTATTCTCCGGCTCGAGCCGCGACACGTATAAAACATATCGATTCGGCTCCACTCGCCATTTGCGCACTGCGGCGCGATCCGGTCGGCGCTCGACTTCACTCCCGTAAGCAATCATTGTCGACGACGCATTGTGACGCGCGAGGTAGTAATCCTGAATCACCTGAGCGTCAGTCACCATCTCGTTGGGCAATAAAGTCGACAAGTACTCGGCAAAGCGATAGTAGCGGCGCGCAAGCGGGCCCCATTTCTTGCGTTTGTGCTCGAGCCCGTCGACATTGATCGCCACGGGTGTTCCGGTGAGCCGCAGGATTGGACTAAACGGAGCATTCGCGCAATTGCAGATCAGCGCAGCGTCGTATCGTCCCGAGACCGCGTGAAGCGCGGAGAGAAAAGTGTGAATGACGGTGTCGAAATACTTGTGCCTGATCGTTGGCAGGACTTTTAGTTTGACACCGTGATACTCCAACTGTCGCGGTGAAACGTAGTGCGCGCGGCAATAAACAGTAACGTCGTGTCCGCGAGCCACGAGACGCGTCGCGAGATGTTCCGCGAACGTTTCAAACCCGCCGTAGCTGGCCGGGATTCCTCTTGTTCCTAAAATAGCGATGCGCATCAGATTACGGGGTTACCGAGGCCCGTGAGACTTCCTCATAGACTGCTAGAGTTTTACGTGCAGTCTCTCGCCAGTTGAATTCCCTTGCTCGTTCCTCTCCTTTAACGCTTAAGACTTTTCGAAGTGCCGAATCGTTTACTACTTTTTTTATGGCGCCGGCAATCGCCTCAATGTCGAATGGATCAACGGCGAGGGCCGCATCCCCAACAACTTCCGGCAAACTGGTCCTATTGCCGACAATCACCGCAGCGCCGCACTTCATGGCTTCGAGCGGTGGCAGTCCGAATCCTTCAAAGTATGACGGGTAAACGAAACACAATGCCCCCGAATAAAGCGCGGGGAGATCCTTTTCCGGGACGTATCCTGTCAAAATCACGGCGTCTTTTATATTTGTCTCGTCGAGAGCGCGCAAGGTCTCGTCATAAAGCCAGGCGCACTTTCCAACGAGGACGAGTTTAGGCAGCCTATCCGCTGAACCACTTTCTCGCAATGAGGCGTAAGCTCTGACCAAACGGGCCAGATTCTTGCGAGGTTGTATCGAACCGACCGACAAAATGTATTCACCGTCTATCCCATAATTGTGTCGTACCCGTTGCAGTTCCCTGTTGTCCATTATAGGACCAAAGTGGTCCGGTGCGGCGAGGGGAATTGCAGTAACACGTTGAGGCGAGATGCCGTAGGTTTCGATGATGTCGCGTCGTGTGTGTTCCGAGAGTGAAAGAATCCGCGCGGCGCGCCGGGCAGAATGCCGCACTGTCAGTTTCAACTGAGTGCGGCTGCGACGATTGAAAGTCTGCGGGAGATGCTCGAACGAGAGATCGTGAATGCTTACGACGACCGGGCACGGGCAAAACGGCGGCGCTGTAAACTGAACGTGCAACACATCGACGGGATTTTTGCGGAGCTCGGCGCTGAGTGTCAGCGGAATTCTGATTAACGGTGTGTGGGGAAGTGTTGAGCGAACTTTAAAGTTGGGCCAACGATTGCTGAAGCGCTCGCGAGCTTCGTTTGTAGTGATGTAGATCGTGTATTGATTGACGCTGTCGATCGCTGCCAGCGCCTCAATGAGATTGACAGCGTAGCTTTCGTTGCCCCCGAGCTTCGTCCCGACCGTGTGAGCATCGATTGCGATCCGCACTTTGCCTCAAAAGATTTTTAGCCACAAAAGGCACAAAAAGCACAAAACAAGAAGGAAATGTTCTGTGCTCTTTGTGCGTTGTGGCCAGGTTATTTCTTGCCGGCTGCGGAAGCCGAAGCATCGACGCCTTGGCCGCGCGTGTCGCGCTCACGGATGCGTGCGGCTTTACCGCGCAATCCACGGAGGTAGTAAAGCTTCGCGCGCCGGACGCGACCGCGCTTTACGAGATCGATGTGATCGATGATTGTTGCGTGCAGTGGGAAAATTCTTTCAACGCCGACGCCAAAACTCGTCTTTCGAACCGTAATCGTTTCGCGCGCGCCGCCGTGTTTGCGGGCGATCACGACGCCTTCAAAAACCTGCAATCGCTCTTTGGTCTCAGATTCTTTAATCCGCACGTGCACACGGACCGTATCGCCTGGCTGAAACTGTGGAATATTATTACGCAATTGCGTCTCTTCAATTCTGTCTAATCGATTCATTGCTCGATGCTCCTTAAAATCCGCTCTATTCGTTCAGCAAGTCAGGACGCTTACGCCTTGTTTTCGCGATTGCCGCTTCCTTGCGCCAACGTTCGATCTCTGCGTGATTGCCACTCAACAACACTTCCGGCACTTTCATTCCTTTGAACTCAGGCGGCCGCGTGTATTGCGGGTGGTCCAACAAACCTTCCGAGAAGGATTCAAACACTGCCGAAGTCTCACTGCCGAGCGCGCCGGGCAGCAATCGAACAACGGCATCGACCACCACTGTCGCCGCGGGCTCACCACCTGAAAGCACGTAATCGCCGATCGAGATTTCGTCAGTGATCAATGCGTCTGCGACTCGTTCGTCGACTCCTTCGTAACGACCGCAAATCAGCACGACGTGTGCAGTGTTTTCTGCGATCTCCTGGGCCAGCGCTTGCGAAAAGACCTGACCTTGCGGCGACAGCAACATCACGCGCGTTTTGACCGGAAAATCCTCCCGGCGCGAAGCTCCGGTTAAAGCTTCGACTGCGGTGAAGATCGGCTCAGGTTTCAAAACCATCCCGTCGCCTCCGCCAAAGGGGCGGTCATCAACGACGTGATGCTTGTCCGTGGTCCACTGCCGCAGATCGTGCGCCGTGATTTCAACCAGGCCGGCGTTACGAGCGCGTCGTAAAATCCCACAATCGATCACCGCGCTAAAAAACTCGGGAAAGATCGTGATGATATCGAAGCGCATGCATCCTTCTTGAGAATCAAAGATCCAAAAGTCCTTCAGGCGGGTCGATCACGATTGTCTTTCCCGCAGTGTCGACTTCCACGACGATCGAATCAGCCAGCGGTACCAGTCGTTCTTTACCGCTGTCGCCGGCGACAACGAGGATCTCGGCGCCACCTGTTTTCAACACGGATTTGACTGTGCCGATACTCTCGGCGCCAACCTTGACTGTGCATCCTTCGAGTTCCCAGTCGTAATAATGATCCGCCGGTAGCGGCACACGATCTTGTTCGGGAACAGCGAATTCAAATCCGACCAACTCTTTGGCGGTTTCGACGTCGTCGTAACCAGCCACTTTCAATACGACTCGATCATTCTGAAACCAGTAATCCTCGAGCCGTTTTGTTGTTCGCTCGCCACCTGGCGAAACGAGGATCAGTTCGTCGACGTCTTCAAACCGATCCGGAAAATCTGTCAAAAGCTCCGCGACGATTTCGCCTTTCAGGCCGCGGGGTTTAACCGCTCGCGCGATAACCACCAGCTCAGTCGCGCCCGCGTCTTCCATCGATCATTCAACGATTTCCAGCAAGTAGCGCCGATTCTTCTTAGTTCCGCCGATGCGTGCGAGTGATCTTAGCGCGCGTATCGTTCGCCCTTGCTTGCCGATGATCTTGCCGACATCGTTCGGCGCGACGCGCACCTCGATGAGCGTGGCTCCGCGTTGCTCGACTTCGCGAATGTCTACATTCTCGCTATCGTCGACCAGCGCCTTGACGATCATCTCGATGACGTCTCGCATAATTCGAACTGCTTAGGCGTGTGCCTCGCTCGCGGCTTGTTCAGCGCGTGCGCTGGTTTTGATTAACCGGCTGACAGTGTCAGTGGGTTGCGCACCCTTCTCGATCCAGTAGTTAACTCGACTCAAGTTGAGTTTGATCTCGGCGGGATTTCGCGTTGGATTATAGGTGCCGAGGTTTTCGAGATAGGCGCCGTCGCGCTTTGATTGTTTCTCTTTCACAACCACGCGGTATGACGGGCTCTTCTTGGCTCCGGTGCGCATTAACTTAATCGCTAACAATTCTTTCCTCCTTCAAGCGCCACTGATTCGTGGCTCACCTGCGTCTCTTCTTCTTTTTCTTTTTCAACTTCTTCCTTGACGGTGCTGCCGGCAGCGATGGCAACGAGGGCATTTCACCTTCGTCTCCAGCAAACCCGGCCATGTCGGGGATGCCCGTCATTTTTCTCAGCATCTTGCCTTTCAGTCCGCCGCCTCCTCCACCGCCGAATATCCCGGCGCTGGAAAGCTGTCGCATCATCTGTCTCATCTCGACGTATTGCTTGATGAGTTGATTGACCTGCGCGACTGACGTTCCCGATCCACGTGCAATGCGACGACGCCGGTTGGCGTTCAAGATGCGATGATCGTTGCGCTCTTCCCATGTCATCGAGTCGATGATGGCTTCTGTGCGCTTGAGCTCCTGCTCCATCATCTTCGACTGCTCTTCGTCCAACTGCGGCATACCGATGCCGCCGAGCAGCTGGTCCGGCAGGAGCTTCATAATCTTTGAAAAAGAGCCGAGCTTCTTGACCTGCCGCAACTGGGAACGAAAGTCGTCTAACGTGAACTCGTTCTTCTGAAGCTTCTTGAGCTGATCTTCGGCTTCTTTCTGGTCGACTTTCGCTTGTACTTCTTCAATCAGCGACAAAACGTCGCCCATACCGAGGATTCGCTGCGCAACTCGATCCGGATAAAACGGCTCGAGCGCGTCGTAACGCTCCCCAACGCCGACAAACTTCACCGGCTGTCCGATCACCTGCTTGATCGAAAGCGCTGCGCCACCGCGAGCGTCGCCGTCCATCTTCGTCAGGATCACTCCGGTGATTCCTACGCGCCGGTGAAACTCTTCAGCAGAACGAACTGCGTCCTGTCCGGTCATTGCGTCAGCGACAAAAAGAATCTCGACCGGATGAGTCTCCTGTTTTATCTGGACGAGCTCTTCCATCAGCGCGTCGTCGATGTGCAGACGGCCGGCGGTGTCGATCAAGAGCGTATCGAAGCCTGTTTGCTGTGCGTGTTTCTGTGCTTCACGCACCAGGGTCAAGGGATCGTCGCTTTGCGGATATTCAAAGATCTGCTGGCCCGTCGCTTTCGCGATGACCTTTAACTGCTCACGCGCCGCCGGCCGGTAAACGTCGACCGAAAGCAGTAACGGCTTTCGATCCTGGTTTGCCGCGAGCCAGCGCGCGATTTTTCCGGTCGAGGTGGTCTTTCCTGAGCCCTGGAGGCCCACCACCATCACCGTGTTCGGAATTTGCTTTGTAAAAACAAGCCGCGACGATTGGCCACCGAGCAACTCAACTAACTCGTCGAAAACAATCTTGACGACTTGTTCTGACGGTTTGAGTTCCTGCCAGACCTGCTGTCCTTCGGCTTTTTGCTGAACCGAACTAATAAAGTCTTTAGCGACTTTATAGTTGACGTCGGCCTCCAGAAGCGCCAGACGGATCTCTCTCAGCGCAGCGTCAACGTGCTCTTTCGTCAGCACGCCTTCGCCTCGCAAGTTCTTGAGCGTGCGTTTTAATTTGTCCGAGAGGGACTCAAACATATAACACTAGGCGAAGTTCCGCGCTGTAGACGGAAACGGAAATGATAGCGGCCGACCTTTGGGGTGTCAAGGCGCGGACGGATTAACTTGCGGCGTAAACCTCTGTGTTTTGACAAGTTAATTTGAGGCCCCGGAAATTGCTTGCCCAGCAACAAGAAAAATTTGTGTCTTCTGTACGTAAGAAAACTGTACGTTATTGCAGTCATGTGTTAAATTCACCACGAATACACGTTTGCGCGGCAAAACTTTAGCAACGAGTTTTGACGGTTTTCCCTCCCAACACGCATCATGAAAATTCAGCCGGATTGATCTTTTATAGGTACTAAATGGATAAACGTGTGGGTCACGGCCTCCTTGGACGTGATCAAAAGCCCCCTACAGACCGAGGTGTGGTCGATTTCTCTGACGCTCGGGTCAGAATTCGCTCGCGAGCGAAGCCTTCGCATGAGTCGCTCATGCGTGAGCTCGACGAGATCCGCTCGCTGTTAGACCAGGGGCTTTCCACAGAAGCGAAAGATCGTCTCGCAATACTCATCTCCAACGCCCGCCATAATCCTACGATACTTGCACTGGCGAGGTGTGCCCTCTCCACTGCGCTCGAGCAACAGGGGCATTATCGCGATTCACTCGCGGCTGTGGCCATGTATGAAGACTCCGATTCGCGCGCAAAGCTCGATGATCAGACGGTGAGTTACCTGCGTGTGCAAATCGGACTTGCATACAATTACAACGGCGATCATCCGAAAGCGATCACGATGCTTCAAGCCGCGTTGCGCGACCACGCAGAAAAAGGCGTGATCAACTTAGGCCACATTTACTCGGCTCTTTCTCGCACGTATCGAACCATTAGTGAGTATCCGATTGCGCGTGATTATGCGCATCGGGCGCTTGAGAGTTTCCGTCAGAATGGCGACTGGCGAGGTCTTGCTGAGTCTTATTTCGGCGTCGGCGTGGCCGATATTCACGAAGGAAATTACGAGGAGTGTCTCGAAAACCTCGAACAAGCACTCAAACTCATAGGCGATCGTCCGGCGGCCTATATGCTCGGCAAGGTCTATGCAAACATGGCCGGAGCCTGCTGGTTCCTCAAACGTCCGCAGGAAGGTATCGATTTTCTAAAGAAGGCGATCACCTATTACGAGCGCACCGACCACAAAACAAATGCCGCCAATGGTTATAACAATCTCGGCATCAATCTGATCTTGATCGGTCAGTGGGACAGGGCGCAAGAGGCATTAGAGCGCGCGCTGTTTTTGGCGACCGAAGTTGATGAGCGCGGCGCAAAAGTTCCCATGATCCTTGATTCTCTGGGCGAGTTGCACATGCTACGCGGCGATCTCGATCGAGCGAAAGATTATCTTGGCCGGGCTGTCACACTCGCTAATGAAAACGGAAACAAGTGGTATGCGGGTCAGGCACTAAGAACTTCCGGACGCTGTTCTCTGGCGACCGACGATCCTGCTAGCGCACTTGCAAAGGCGAAAGAAGCACTCGGTCTCGCTGAGCTCATCGGCGACCGCCAGGGGATTTGCGAGTCGCGGCTGATTGCTGCCGAAGCTCACTTGAGAGCGAACGAACTTGAGGACTGTAATCGAGAGCTTCAGCACGTTACCGCGGAGACGTCTGATGCGACCGCTGATCTGAATTTTACAGGTGAAGCACATCGGCTCAACGGAATGCTGAACATGGCGCGCGGAGATGCTGAGTCAGCCGCACAGCATTTCGGCAGCAGTGTTTCGATATTCGATATGCTCGGCGATCGTTATCGTGCGGCACGAGCCCATCTTGAGTTGGGTCGTGCGTACGCGATTATCCGGCCCGAGCGTGCGGGCGAGCATCTTAGCCGTGCGCTGAATACATTTCGTGAATTAGGTGCGCGGATAGATTTAACACGCGCAGAGGAAGAGTTGAGAGAGCTTGCGCGGGCGACACCGGAGCGCATTCAGGAGCAGTCAGCGTTGACGCAGCTCTTAACACTGCGGCTTGCGGAGGCAGTTGCGTCGCGCGAGTTGTTGTTACGCGAACTGGCGGCGGTGATGCGTCAGGAAACCGGCGCGCAACGAGTGATCATTACTGAGCGTGGTGAACGTAACGAGCCGAAAGTGGTCGTTGCGCTGGGCTGCGCGCCTGTTGAGAGTGAAAACATCGCTGTCGAGCTGGATTCGATTGAAGACGACTCGGCGCGTGCCCGCTATTGTAAAAAGCACGATGCGGAAGTGATCTTCTTGAAGTCGTCAAATGCTCCGGAAGCGAAGATGTACTTGTCGCCACGGAATCGATCGAAGTTGCCGAATGGAGTTTCGCTTGAGCCGTTGTTGCGTGTGGTTGAGTTGGGAATGGACGTTTGCGCGTTGCGTGCGGGGGCGCAAAAGAGTGGAACTAACGAGCATTCCGACGAGTTAACCGGCACGAGCCTGATGCCCGGATTCATTCACTCGAGCCCGGCGATGACGCAGCTAGTCGAGGAAGTTCACAAGATTCGCTCTTCTGACGTGACTGTTTTGGTCACGGGTGAGTCGGGTACCGGAAAAGAGCTGGTCGCGCGTGCGATTCACGCCATTTCTTCGCGGCGGGCGAAGGTTTTTGTGCCGTTCAACTGCACGGCTGTTCCGAAGGAGTTGTCGGAAGGTTACTTGTTTGGTTACCGGCGAGGCGCATTTACGGGCGCCGTGAACGATTCACATGGTGTGATTCGAACGGCCGCTGGTGGAACGCTTTTCCTGGACGAGATAGGCGATTTGCCACTCGACGTTCAGCCAAAGCTGTTGCGTTTTCTGCAGGAAGGTGAGATTCAACCCCTGGGTGAACAACGACCCGCCAAAGTTGATGTGCGTATCATCGCCGCGACCAACACGGATCTCGAAGAAATGGTGGCCCAAGGCCGCTTTCGTGAGGACCTGTATTACCGCCTGAATGTGATTCGACTGCGCGTGCCGCCCTTGCGGGAGCGGCGATCGGAGATTCCGACCATCGTCAACTACTACGTCAATCACTATTCAGCGAAGTTTGGTCGAAAGGATATTCAGATCACTCCACAGGCGGTCGATCTGCTGATGGTGAGCGATTGGCCCGGAAACGTGCGCCAGCTTTGCAACGAGATTCAGCGCACCGTGGCTCGTGCGGAGGATGGAACAGTCATTACTCCCGAGCAGCTTTCACCGGAGCTCAAACGGACATCGTCTCCGACTACACCTTCGGGAGCAGCGTCAATAACTTCACTACCGCCCTCCAACATCCAAACCACCGGAACTGGCACGCTTGCTGAGGCTCTGGCGGAAGTTGAGCGTCGAATGATTTCCGATGCTTTGCGCCGCCACGGCGGCAATATCTCACGCGCGGCTCGTGAACTTGGTTTGACGCGTCGCGGACTCTATCTCAAGCTCGAACGCCACGAACTCAGCGTCAGTGCCTAAGTCGCGTTAACTGTCCTGCGTTGCGCAATTTCCTGCGCGATTTTCGAGATCCGATCGATATCAAAAGGTTTGGCGACGACCCAGTCGGCCTTTACGGCGTTCTTCGTTTCGAGGCTGATGGCGTCGGCCCAGCCGCTGATGATGGCGATTGGCATGGATTTCGAGCGTTGCCTGATTTCGCTGACAAGTTCCCAGCCGGTCATCTCAGGCATGCCGATATCGGTAAAGATCCCGTCAAATCTTCCGTTGTTTTGATCGAATAGCGCCAGGGCGATCTCGCCGCTCTGGGCCGAGACGACCTCGCAACCCTCAGCTTCCAGGGCTTCGATTAACACCTCGCGGACGTGTGTTTCGTCGTCAACGACGAGCACGCGAACCTTGTCTTCCGAAGTCGAAACCGTCACTTCCGAGGGCTGATCGGTTTGGGCTACGGGCATCTCCTCGGTCACTTTGGGCAATGAAATCTTGAATGTTGTGCCGCGACCGGGCTCGCTTTCGACTTCGATGGAGCCCTCGTGACGGCGGATGATACCGAAGCTGACGGCCAATCCCATGCCGGTGCCGGCTTTGCCTTTGGTGGTGAAGAACGGATCGAAGAGTCGCTGCTTGACCTCGGGACCCATTCCAGTGCCGGTATCGGTGATGAGTATGACGATGCGGTCGCGGTTTTCCTGTGTGGAAACGCGCACTTCGCCGCCGGATGGCATGGCGTCGACTGCGTTATAGATCATGTTTACCAGTACTTCGCGCAGTTCGACGGGATCGCCTTGGATGTGGGCCTTGCAGTCTGCGTGCAGGGCGAAGCGGATCGGGGCGAATTCCGAGCGTGTTTCCCAGCGCGGGCGCGTCATTTCACAGGCATCCTTGAGCAGTTCGGCGACGGCGATGGTTTCGAACTCGCGGCTTGGGCGCTGGCGGGCGAAATCCTGGATGCGGCGAATTATGTGGGCGCCATCCTCGGCGCTTTTGATGATTAATTCGAGGCCGGCTTCGACTTTGCCCGGGTCGTTGCTGTTGCGGAGGATCAGTTGAGCGCGGCCCAGGATGCCCGTGAGGGTGTTGTTTACGTTATGGGCGACCCCGAATGACAGTTCGCCCAGCGCAGCCATCTTCTGTGCGTGAATTTCCTGTTCCCGCTGGGCTTCGTAGCGTGTGTGGGCCTCGGCGATGGTCTCGAGACACTTCCGCAGCCTCTCGCGGGTGGCATGTTGTTGGGAATTAGCGAGAAGTTGGTTCGCCTGCGCCCCAATCTCCCGGCGCTCATCATCAGCCAACTGCTCACACATCTCCTCAATCAGTATCAGCAACGCCCGCCCTGCTGCTTCATTGTCTTCGCAACGCTCTGCCACTCGTTGCGCTCGCTCGAAAATCGGCTTAGCTTCATGCTTCTTTCCGACACGGCACAAAACAATTCCGCGAGTTATTAAAGCCTCAGCCAAAAAGGCTTCTTCTCCGCTGGTTTCAAGAGTATCAACAGCCAGGTCAATGGCGTTTTCTGCTAGATCGTATCTCTTGGAGGCCAGATGAAGCTGCGCAAGCGTTTCGTCGACTTGGGCCCGTCTAACATGGTCATTTAGTATTTCAAATAACCGTCTGGCTCTGTCGAGATGAATGCAAGCCTCCTCAAATCTATTTAATGAGGACAGCAAATAACCGTGGTTATTCTCTACGATTGCAGTATATCGATGATTTCCAATTTGGCTGAAGTGAGAAAGTGCTTGGCTATAATGACCGAAAGCTTTTTCAAAAAAAACTTCCAAATTCTCAGTGATACCAATTTCCTTTAGGGTATTTGCAACTTCTAGATGAAAGCGTCCTTTCGGCCAATCGCCAGATTCTTCAACCAATGATGCAGCTTGATCTAAAAGGGTTAACGCATCTCGCAATCGACCTGCTAGTCTCTCAACAACGGCTAACCGGATAAGGCCAACGCCCCTGAGTTCCCGATCGCAGGGTGATAACTCGGAAAGTGCCCAATGTAAGGTCGTACGTGCTAAGTCAAATGCTCCCTGATGGTAATAACAACAAGCAAGCTCAATTCGGCCTTCAGCGGCGCGAGTCCGTTCTTCTAGCTGCTCGAATATAGCAATCGCTCCACTGAGCAAGGCTTCTGCAGGCTTTCTTCCACCTGGAATCCCTTTCGAACTAGCTACCCATCCGCTGAGCGTACCTGCTATGAACAACAATTCAGCTGAGGCAAGAGTGCTTAATCCTCGCAGTCTTGGCCATTCCCCCAGTGTCCACCACCGTTGCAATGCGTCGCAGCCCGCATCGTAGTCTCCTATCTCAAGACGCTCTCTCGCGACAGCGCAGCACGCTAAGACCTGTTCACTGGTACTCAGGAGAGGCTCGGAAATAGATTTAAAAGCTGTAACTCTCATGCAATCCCGTCTTGTCTAACTGTGGATTTTGACTATGTTGTATGCAGTGCCACCATAGTATACAAAGTGTCGTATTTGCATCACAACGATGGCCTATTCACAAGCAATTAATCAAGTTAATGATGGAGAACTAATCCGTAAACAGCTGATGTCTAGAAGCTAACCAGGGTTAATGTAATCTCTAAATCCGAAACTCTAACGGTTAAGTTCCTGATAAAGATAGATTTAAAGCAACCTCTCCTTTGGCATGACGCTTGAATTAGTAAATCATGTACTTGTTACTAACAACTTGCGGAGGAAACGAAAGCTTCCAGGTAGTCGTCCCCATCCGCAACGTCAGTAAATATCATCTACTAGGAGAATCAACATGACACGGTTTCGAAGGACTATTATCGCTAGTGTACTGCTGCTTTGTTTCGCGACTCTTTCTTACGGTGGAACGATCACTGGTTCTAGAACAGGCGCGAGTGGTTCACGGGCCGGCACAATCACTGGTTCACGGGCCGGCACAATTACTGGTTCACGGGCCGGCACAATTACTGGTTCACGGGCTGGCACAATTACTGGTTCACGGGCCGGCATGATTACAGGGTCTTCCCTCGGCTCTCTTGACAATATGTACAACGAATTTTTGTTTCGCCTTATGAGTGTCGTTTTAAACGGTGCCTTGTGAACGGTTGTTCTTGGTCAAAATCCGGTCATTTCGATTCTTCATCGTTTCAAAGATCTGTCAATGTGCTTGAAACTCGGGCCTTATCATGCCCGCATCCATTGACCGCAATATCTGTGCCTCGGGAGGGCTAATATATGAATTCCTCGTGCACTAAACATTTTTCACTGCTCGGCATGGTCCATGACAGTAAACCGCTAAGGGGCTTCATTTTTCCCGTCGAATAAACAGATCGGTTACAAACCAACTGAGTGGTTTAGGTAGATATCAACATAAGGCAGTTTGCAATGCGAGAACGTACGGATGGTGTATCTGTATTTTCAAGAAGATCTCGCATACGCGCAGCAATATAATGCCGTTCGGGTTGATCCATTTGGCTATACATTTCCTCAAATAATACAAGCAGTGCGCGGCTGGCTCCCTCAGAATCACCGCATCTCTGTGCTATTCGCCAAGCTCCTTCCAAAATCGCGCGCGCTTCCGTAAAGCGCTTGAGTCTACAAAATAGCTGTCCCCTCGTAGTAAGTGCTTCGGCTAATAAAGCTTCCTCGTCACAGGCCTCTAAGCATGAAACAGCTCTATGCGATGCCAAGTCCGAGATGTCTAGTTGATTAGTAGCCAAATAGAGTCGAGCTAGTGTGTCGTCAACTTGTGACGTGCGGACTAGATCATGAAATTCTTCAAACAACTTCTGTGCATGGACCAGTCGGACCTCCGCTTCGTCAAAACGACCGAGCTTTAGGAGCAGGAAACCATGATTATTCTCTACTACAGCTGCATATCGATGATGACCGATCGCCGCAAATTCGTAGAATGCGCGTTGGAAATGATGGGTAGCTTTGTCTAACAAGTCTGAACGGTTTTCTGCTAAGGCGATCTCCTGGACTGCGGTTCCAAGCTCATGATAATAGCGTCCGCTTATAAGTGGTCCCCCCTCTTGAATGAAAGGATAAGCCTCATCGAATCTATTGAGAGAGTTCGAGATGTGACCGGCGTGTCTTTCCACTACTCCTAACCTGATTAAGGCGAGGCTACGTAACTCACTATCTTCGGGTTTCAGTTCACCAAGGACTTTCAAAAGTGAATTACGACTAACAGCAAACAAGCCTTGACGATAGTACGACAAAGCAAGCTCGATTCTCCCTTCTGCAGCTCTCCTTTTTGCTCCCAAATATTCAAAAATGCCGATGCAACCACTTAACAGTTCCTCGGCATACTTTTGTCCTTTTTGAATGCGTCCAGTACTAGATAGGCCTCCCGCTAACGATCCAGCGGTGAACAGGAGGTCTGCCGCACCGTGTGAACTTAAATTGTTAAGATTTGGCCATTCTCCAGGCGTCCACCAATTGCGAAGCATTACACAGCCAGCGTCGTAATTTCCTATTTCAATCTGTTCTCTGGCTATGGTACATAATACTTGAACCTCTTCATTAGGACTTAATGTCGACGTGAAAAGCTGGCGCGCGTAAAAGTCACCGCTTACCTCACCGCAGGGTTCTCTTTTCTGTGAAGATGTTTGAACTATGCCTCTCGCAAAGCAGTAAGCCGCGTACCATTGGGGGGCGGTTGGGTAGTTTGTCTGCAGTTCGTTTGCGCGGCGGAGTTCACGCTCGGCTCCTTTCCAGTCCCACTCAAAGCGCAGCTTCACTCGCGGGTCGGATTCGGCCGTGTTGAGCTCCGGTTGATAACCGGTCTCGTCGTCTGTGCTCGGCACATCGTCTTCGGGCGGCAAATAGTTCGTTGCCAACCTCAGGTAACAATCAATGATCCCGGCATACGCCAGCGCATAATTTGGATCAAGCTCAATCGCGTTCCGAAAGTGTTTAATCGCCCGCTCAATACCGCTCCGCGTATACCTGCTCCAGTAATGCCGCCCTTCAAGATACGCTTGATACGCTCCAGCATTTTCAGTGTATCGAGTCGAAATTTGCTTCTCTTCATCGCCGCTCAGCTGCAGCTTCAACGACCCGACAATCTGTCGTGTTATCGCGTCCTGGACTTCCAGAAGATCCTGTTTCTCCGAGTCGAAGCTCTCACCCCACAACTGCCAACCAGTCGACGCGTCCACCAGCTCTACCGCAATCACGTTCTGACCCGGCCCGCTGCTAACCTTTCCGACAACCACGACCTGCGCGCCTAAATCTCTGCCGGCTTTTTGCGGATCAATCTCCAGCGTTTTGTAGCGGAAAACTGCACTGCGCGACATTACACGCAGCTTGGAAATTCGAGACAGGTTGTTGATGATATTGTCAGTAACCCCCTGGACGAGATACTCGACCTCAGGATCACCCATCACATTAGTAAACGGAAGAACCGCAACAACCGGCCGGTTGTTAACCTGAACACCGTTTGACAGGTGATTCTCTTCAGCTTCGACAACTCTCACGCTCGCAATGAAACAGTACCCCCGCCGCGTAACAGTTTCGATGTATCTCGGATCAACCCGATCATCCCCTAAAGCCTTGCGCAAATAAAAAATATTTTGACTAAGATTGGCTTCCTCGACGAAAGTATCGGGCCAGATCTCCTTCAACAGCTCATCCTTCTCCACCAACTGCCCAGCCCTCGTGACAAGCAAGACCAGGATGTCAGCCGCCTTGGGCGTGAGTGAGACAGTTTCACCCGAACGTTTGAGCAAGCGTGTATTTACACTCAGTTGATACGGTCCAAATTCGTAGTAGAGGTTGTTATGAGGCATAGGAACTGACTACTCCCACTTAGTCTGGTCCAATTTGCGATGGTCCAATAGTAGAGATTTATGAGGCAGAAATCCTTAGATATTACTAAGAACTTTTTTAGATTGTTCTAAGGATTTCTGCTTCTCAGAATGAGATAGTTCGCCCGTCGTTAAGCGCAATTGCTTTTCAACGGGCTTGCAAATTTTAAGAGCAAGTCTGACGAATGGCAAGATTTCGAGAGGTCCTCGAGTGAGCGTTTGATTCGGGCCAGTTGGTAGAGGGGGCAAAATCGACTGGTAGGACAGGTGGGGTCCTTCACCGGATCTGGGTACCTCACCCCAACGACGCAGCTGATCCTTGTGCCTCAATGCAGCTTCGCCCAGCAAGGCAAGCCTTGAGGCACAAGGCAGCGAGACTTGAAAGACGCCGCCGCTCAAAACGAATATGGATCGAAACCAATCTTTGTCGAGCACCTTCCGCGACTGGTATCCTTCCACGTTCGAGATGTCGCAAAGTAACACCATACTCAAAGATCGCGTGCGCGCGTTTTGGCAACAGAATCCCTGTGGGACAAAGTTTGCCGATGCGCCTCCTGGCTCACGCCGATTTTATGAGCTCGTAGAAGAACATCGTTATAAAAAGGAGTGGCACATTCCGGCGGCCGCGGGATTTGCACACTCAAAAGATCTAAGTGTGCTTGAAGTAGGTTGTGGCCTCGGGACTGATGGCGCTCAGTTTGCCAAAGCCGGTGCGAAATACACGGGTATCGATCTCACTCACGCCGCGGTTGAGTTATCAAAACGGCGTTTCGAATTATTCGACTTGCCCGGCACGTTTCGCGTTGCCGATGCAGAACGGCTGAATTTTCCAAACAGCTCGTTCGATGTTGTCTATTCGCACGGCGTGCTTCACCACACGCCGGACACCGCCGGGGCCGTGCGCGAGATCCATCGTGTGTTGCGTCCTGGCGGTAGGGCCGTCGTCATGCTCTACCACCGTGACTCATACAACTATCGCGTCAACATCTCGATGCTGCGCCGCGCAGGCGTAAACCTGTTGAAATGGAACCCAGGCGTCAAGCTGGTCCACCTCTTGACGGGCGAAGCGGAAGAGAGCCTGCGCGAGCATGCCCAGCGACTAAAAGATCAATCCGGCTATTCAAACTCAGAAGAATTCCTCAGCAGCAACACTGACGGCGCCGGCAATCCACTGGCGCGCGTTTATTCCCGAGCCGAAGCACGCGAACTCTTTAAAGACTTCGCACACGTGGAGCTGCGCACGTACTTTCTCAACAAACGTTGGCTGCCGTTGCTCGGTCCAATTCTCCCACGATCTGTCGAGTCGCGACTTGCGTCACGATGGGGTTGGCATCTGTGGATCTATGCTACAAAGAAGTGATGAAAAACTTTCTCGTAACTGGCGGCGCAGGCTTTATCGGATCTCATCTCGTTGATCGACTGCTATCAACGGACGTCACAAACATCACAGTCGTCGATGATTTCAATGACTTCTACGAACAGGCCATAAAACGTGAAAACGTCCGCGAGCACTTAAAAGATCCACGCTACAGCATTCACGAAATCGACATTCGCGATCGCGCCGCACTCGAACAAGTCTTCAAACAAACGAACTTCGATTGCATAGTTCACCTCGCCGCGCGGGCAGGCGTTCGACCGTCGCTTTCCGAACCTCAGCTCTACACCGAAACAAACATCAACGGCACGCTCAACCTGCTCGAGCTCGCGCGCCATCACAACATCAAACAGTTTGTCTTCGGCTCATCATCATCTGTTTACGGCATCAACGCTCACGTGCCTTTCAGCGAAGACGATCCGATTCGCCAACCGATTTCGCCATACGCCGCGACCAAAGCCGCGGGCGAACTTCTGTGTCACACGTACTCGCATCTTTACGGCCTGCGCTGCGTGTGTCTGCGATTTTTTACCGTCTATGGCCCACGGCAACGCCCTGATCTCGCGATTCACAAATTCGCGAAACTAATTACGCAGCGCAAACCAATTCCAGTCTTCGGCGACGGCACCACGCGCCGCGATTACACCTATATCGACGACATCATCGACGGCGTGATTGCCGCCATCCACTATAACCAAAGCAACTACGAAATCTTCAACCTCGGCGAATCGCGAACCGTCGAGCTCAACGAGCTTATTTCGCTTCTCGAAAAAGAGCTCGACACACACGCAATTATCGACCGCCAACCACCGCAGCCAGGTGACGTTCCGCAAACCTACGCCGATATTTCCCACGCGCGAGCGTTGCTAAACTACGACCCCAAAACACAGATCGAAGAAGGCCTGCGCCGTTTTGTCGAATGGTTTAGGATGAGAGGTTTGTGAATCTGTTCTACAATGTCGTCCGGTGCTTGCGCCCGCGGACGCCAGGAACCGTCTACACAGCCACTCATGAAGATTCTCGACGAACAGGAACAACTAAGAGAAGACCGGGCAAGTGTGCCCACTGATTCGCCTGACATTTCGGTTTTTCTCCCGGTTTTCAACGAAGAACCCAACCTTTTGCCGCTACACGCAAAGCTCGACGAAGCGCTCAAAACGCTCGGCCATTCGGCGGAAATCGTTTACGTCGACGACGGCTCCAGCGACGGCAGTCTGAAAATCCTGCGTGAAATCGCTCAACTCGATCCGCGAGTCCGCGTCGTCGCACTGCGCCGGAACTACGGCCAGACAGCAGCGATGGCCGCCGGCATCGACGCAGCAAGAGGAAAAGTCCTGATCCCGATGGACGCCGATCTACAGAACGATCCGGCAGATATCGCGCGCCTGCTCGACAAACTTGACGAGGGTTACGACGTCGTCTCCGGTTGGCGCAAAAATCGGAAAGACAAAATGGTCACGCGCAAGATACCTTCGATCCTCGCGAACCGATTGATCTCGTGGATCGGCGGCGTCCCGCTTCACGATTACGGCTGTTCGCTGAAGGCTTACCGGCGCGAGTCGCTCGAAGACGTTCGTTTGTACGGCGAGATGCATCGCTTTATTCCGATTTACGCCGCATGGGCGGGCGCGCGCGTAACGGAAATTCCGGTCGAACATCACGCGCGCACGATGGGCAAGTCGAAGTACGGACTTTCGCGCACGATCAAAGTCGTCTTCGATCTGATGACGATCAAATTTATGGCGTCGTATCAAACAAAACCGATCTACGTCTTCGGCTCGTTTGGCATGCTCGCGTTTGTCGTCTCTCTTTTGAGTGGTCTCTACGCCGTGTTTCTCAAGATCATTCACAAAGCTGACTTCGTGCAGACGCCTCTGCCGATTCTGAGCGTCGTGATGTTTGCGGTGGGAGTACAGTTTCTGTTGATGGGCCTTCTGGCGGAAATGCTCGTCCGCACCTATCACGAATCACAAGCTAAAGCCATCTACGCCGTGCGCGAACGCCTCGGCTTCAACAACTCGAAGACTCACAAATAGACAACATGTGCGGTATCACCGGTTGGGCCAATCTTGATTCTCACACGCCGCCACCTGACGGCGCGCGCGATTTGCTCCATGCGATGTGCGAGCGGATGGTTCATCGTGGTCCTGACTCCGAAGGCTTATTCGTAACGTCCGGCATAGCCCTCGGTATGCGACGGCTCGCGATCATCGATCTCGTCACAGGTGAACAGCCGGTCTTCAACGAAGACAGGAGCGTTGCGGTAATCCTCAACGGCGAGATCTACAACTATCGCGAGTTGCGCGACAAACTCGAAAAACGTGGACATGCATTTCGCAGTGCTTCCGATACAGAAGTGTTGCCGCACTTGTACGAAGAGTACGGCGACGGAATGATGCGCGAGCTCAACGGTATGTTTGCCTTCGCGTTATGGGATAGCCGCAGGCGCCGGTTGCTGATCGCGCGCGATCGCTTCGGAGAGAAGCCACTTTACTGGGGTATCTTCGACAACACGTTACTCTTCGCTTCTGAGCCCAAGGTTCTGTTGGCCCATCCGTCAGTTAAGCCTGCACTCAATCTCCAGGCGTTGAGACAATATTTATCGTTCGACTACGTGCCCGCCCCGCTATCGATCTACGAGGGAATCAACAAACTTCCAGCGGCTCACAAACTCACACTCGAAGACGGTCACGTAGAAGTCGAACGTTACTGGCAACTCAGTTACAAAACCGCCGAGCCAGTGCCGTCTGAGCAAGAGGCCGCAGCACACCTGCGCGAGCTGCTGGCGGACGCTGTTCGCATGCGTCTCGTGTCTGACGTTCCGCTCGGCGTGCTTCTGTCGGGTGGCGTTGATTCGTCGAGCGTTGCCGCTCTCGCAGTTGCGGCCTCTCACGAAGCAGTAAAGACGTTTTCAATTTCGTTTGCCGAAGCCTCGTTTGACGAATCCGCGTACGCCCGCAGCGTCGCGAAGTTTCTCGGCACAGATCATCACGAGGAACGTTTGAGCGCGAACCTTGCAGCGAATCTCGTCAGCGAGATCGGCGCGTGGATGGATGAGCCGTTCAGCGATCCCTCGCTCGTGCCCACGTATCTTCTTTCACGCTTCACGCGAAAGCACGTGACCGTTGCGCTCGGCGGCGACGGTGGTGACGAACTGTTCGCCGGCTATCCGATGTATGCCGGACTGCGCTGGGCTGAGTTCTATAAACGTCTGCCACAGTCAATTCGCGCAAGCGTCATCGAACCACTCGTTCGACTGATGCCGGTAAAGACGAAGAACCTTTCACTCGATTACAAAGCACTGCGATTCGTGACTGGCGCGAAGTACGACACAGTCGCGCGCCACCACGTTTGGTTTGGCTCGTTCACACCGGAAGAGCAAACAGACTTACTTACACGCGAAGTTCTCGCCGCGAGCGACGGCGAGATCTATGCGCACGCACGTCAGATCGCAGAGGAGTGTGACAACGAAGATCTCGTGACGCGCATGCAAAGCGTTGACACACGTTTATATCTCGCTGAAGACATTCTGACGAAAGTCGATCGCGCGAGCATGGCCGTGTCGCTCGAAGTGCGCGCGCCGTTCCTCGATCCGCGCGTGGCGGAATTCGCGGCGTCGCTACCATGCAATTACAAGTTGCGCGGTCAGAAGACAAAGTACGTTTTGAAAAAGGCCGTGAAGGAAATGCTGCCGCCATTCGTGACCCGTCGCGGCAAGAAAGGTTTTGGCGTACCGGTGGCGGAGTGGCTGAAAGAGAAGTTGCGACCACTCGCGCGCGATCTGCTGTCGCCGGAGCGCGTTCGACGCGCCGGAGTTTTCAACGCAAACTACGTCGCGCGTTTGCAGGACGAACACGAACGCGGCATCGCGAATCATCGCAAGCTACTCTGGACGCTCTTGATGTTTGAACTGTGGCACGAGAGCTTTGTCGAAACACCGCGGCGCATCGAGACTTCCGTTAGCGACAGGATTACATGATTCAGGCGGCGTATGATCAGCTCTTCTCGTGGTGCCAGGAATATGATTTCGCGGGACACGATCCCTTCGATGCGCTGAACAGCCGGCTCTTTCAATCGACACCGCTGGCCCAATCACGCAACGCGCGCTTCATCTTTACCCAACTCGTCAAGCGATCTCCTGCGGACTTTCGTAATGTGATTCGTGTGCCCCCGGAGCGCAACGCGAAGGGAATGGCATTATTCACGCTCGCGCAGATTGCTAATCATCGACGAGTAAAGACCGAAGAATCTGAAGCCGCAGTCAGCAACTTTCTCAGCGCACTGCTCGCAATGAAAGCCGATGGCTACAGCGGCATTTGTTGGGGCTATAACTTCGACTGGCAAAGTCGAAATTTCTTTGCTCCGCGTGGAACGCCGACGATTGTTCCAACTGCGTTTGCGGCAAGAGCTCTCATCGAAGCCGGACGTGATGAAGCGCGTAGCGTTTGCGATTTCATCATGAAAGACTTGCCACGAACGGTCGACACTGAAACCGAAGTTTGTTTCAGCTACGCGACCAATACAAACACTCGCATCTTCAACGCGAGTCTGCTTGCTGCAGAGGTACTTGCGAGTGTCGGCAAGATCACAGGCGAGAAGGAATTGATAGATCTCGCTGAACGCGCGGCTCGTTACGTCGTCAACAACCAGCAACCGGACGGCTCGTGGCTCTACGGTGCAGAACCAAAGCAGGCGTGGATCGACAACTTCCACACCGCTTACGTACTCTTCTCGCTGAAGCGCATAATCGACGCGATACGAAAAAATGAATTTCAACCAGCGCTCGAACGCGGCTATCGATATTGGAAGAGCAACTTCTTTCTTGCGGACGGTTGGCCGAAATACTACGATCACGACCTTTACCCGGCGGATGCGCACGCCGCAGCCAGTGCAATCGTAACTTTCCTCGAGTGCCGCGAGCTCGACAGCGAGGCGTTGAGCCTGGGCCAGAAAGTTGCAAACTGGACGATTCAAAACCTGCGCGATAGTCGAGGCTTCTTTTATTATCAACGACGACGCTTCTATACGGTTCGCAAACCCTACATGCGCTGGACGCAAGCCTGGATGCTTTACGCATTGTCGCGTTTGCTCGAGGAGACGGGGTGACGAATGATTAGAATTGGCGTAATCGGTTACGGCTACTGGGGACCGAACCTGGTGCGAAACTTCATGGCAGCACCTGGTTCGGCGGTGACGCGCGTTTGCGATCTGCGCAAAGAGCGGCTGTCGTCTCTGGGCAAACTCTATCCGGCACTGAAAACCTGCGCCGATTCATCCGATCTCATCAACGATGCGCAGGTTGATGCAGTCGTGATCGCCACGCCGGTCTCGACACATTTCGAGTTGGCGATGTCAGCATTGAAGGCCGGCAAGCACGTGCTCGTTGAAAAACCACTCGCCGCACGATCGGATCAGGCACGCAAACTTGTCGACGAAGCTGCGGCGCGAAATCTCGTGCTGTTGGTGGACCACACGTTCGTTTACACCGCCGCAGTGCGAAAGATTCGCGATCTGATCGCGTCAGGCCAACTCGGTGAGATTTATTATTACGACGCCGTGCGCGTCAATCTCGGTCTTTTCCAGCACGACGTGAGCGTGATCTGGGATCTCGCAATTCACGATCTTTCGATAATCGATCACGTGCTTCCATCAAAACCGGTCGCAGTGTCAGCAACCGGGATCAGTCACGTGCCCGGACAGCCTGAGAACGTCGCGTACATTACGCTCTTTTTCGCGAGCGCACAGATCGCGCACGTACACGTAAACTGGTTGACGCCGGTAAAGGTACGTCACACATTGATCGGCGGTAGTGAGAAGATGATCCTCTACGACGATCTCGAGCCGAGCGAGAAGCTCAAAGTCTACGACAAAGGGATCAATGTCACGCCTGGACCAGAAGACGTCTACAAGATGCTTGTGAGCTATCGTTTGGGCGACATGTGGGCACCGCAGCTCGACAACACGGAAGCACTGCAAACCGAAGCGCTCCATTTCATCGACTGTATCGAGCACAACAAGCAACCGGAAACGGATGGACCAGCAGGGTTGCGGATGGTGAACATGATTGAGGCGGCCGAAACCTCGCTTCGCGATCGCGGCCGGCTGGTTGAGCTCCAGTGGTGATTGCCAATGCGCCTCTGGATCGATCTTGCAAACTCCCCTCACGTTCCGTTTTTCAAAGCGTTAACCAGGCGATTCGTTTCACTTGGTCACGAGATCGAGATCACGGCCCGCGAGTTTGCGGAAACAGTGCCACTTGCCCACGCTGCGGGATTCTCGCCGGAAGTTGTGGGTGTGCATGGTGGGCGGGCGGTGTCGAAAAAAGCAGGCAGTATCGGCAGTCGCGCGTGGGCACTCGCCGGCTGGGCGCGCAAGCGCGAGTTTGATCTCGCCATCAGTCACAACTCGTATTCACAAATTCTCGCTGCACGCGCGCTCAGGTTGAAGACGATCACGATGATGGATTACGAGCATCAGCCGGCAAACCATCTCGCGTTCCGTTTTGCGTCTCGTATCATCGTGCCTGCGAGTTTTCCGGCGAAGCGTTTGCGACGCTACGGCGCGCGTGTGGGGAAGGTGCGGCGCTATCACGGGACGAAAGAGGATGTTTACCTGGCTGACTTCAAGCCGGATCCGGCGTTTGGCGAGAAGTTGTGTGAGCTTGGAGTTAATGCTGATAATGTGCTGGTCCTGGTGCGGCCGCCCGCGCATGATGCTTTGTATCACCGGTTTCAGAACACGTTGTTTGATGAAGCGCTGACGATGCTGCAGAGCCGCGAGGACGTGCAAGTGATACTGTTGCCGCGAAATGAAGCCCAGCGTGCGGCGTATTCGGGGAAGGAGCGAGTGATTATTCCGGCGGCGCCGTTGGATGGAGCGAATCTGATCGCGGCGAGTGATCTGGTGATCAGTGCCGGTGGGACGATCAATCGCGAGGCGGCGGCGTTGGGTGTGCCGGCGGCGAGTATTTACGCCGGGCGCTGGGCGGCGGTTGACGAGGAGTTGATGAAGGAAGGTCGATTGCAGCGGATAGCCAATGTCGCCGATGTGCAAAACCTACCGATGGAAAAAAAACGGATGATAAATCCTCGTCGATCGGTTGAGGTTATTGATGAGGTTGTGAGGCTCATATTTGAGTAAGTGTGGGTTGAGCAACGGGCGGCCACGGAGGGCCGCCCCTACAGTTGTTGCTCAACGGGCGCCTTCGACGATGTTGCGTGATGGACTACAACTGTAGGGGTGGCCCTCCGTGGCCACCCGCTCTGAAAATGCGAGCAGAACGGATAAAACAATCATCGATTGATGCCAGCATTGTACGAGTGCCTGCGCGCGCACCTCGCTGGATTGTGCCTGCCGTGAAGGTAACACTCGTCATCATCGACGCCATCGCTGCCGCCCTCTCGTTCATGCTCGCCTTCAACACGCGTGAAGGTGTCTCAATATTCGCGACGGGCGAAGGCTTCGCGTGGAGCGATCGTTTCGCGCCTTATGGTGCGTTGCTCGTATTCGTGGTCGCGATCCGCTTGTTGAGTTTTCGTTACTGCAACCTATATCGCGTGCGCGGCGAGTTTTCATTCGTCGACGATAGCATTCGCGTCTTCAAAGCCACTGCCATCGGCTCGCTGCTGATCGTGGCCGCGGCGTTCCTGTATCGCGGCGGTTTTGAGTTTCGCGCGTTCTCTTACGCGCGCAGCGTATTTGTTGCAGATTTTATTTTCGTGCTTGTCAGCATCGGCGCGGTACGGTTCCTCATGCGCGCCGGGCAAATGTTTGTGCGGAGCCGGCAGATCAACTTGATTCCCACGCTCGTTGTCGGACGCGGTCCCGAAGCGACATTGTTCATACGAGAAATGCGCGAACGGCCCGCGCTTGGTTATCGCGTGATCGGTGTTGTTGACACCACGCCGGTCGACGCGAACGCGGCTTTCGAAGATGTCCCCGTGATCGGTACGTTGGGATCACTACCCGAACTGATTCGCGACTCGGGCGCAAACGAAGTGATCATCGCTGACGCCGACGTGAATGCCGACGCGCTGTTTGAAGTGATGATGCGTTGTGGCCGCCGGCGCGGTGTCGAATTTCGGATCGCGCCAAGCTTGTTCAACTGCCTGCCGCGCAAGACCGAGATCGATCAGATCGGCGTACTGCCAATGATCCGGCTCTTCCGCGAGCCGTTATCGAGTGGCGCACGAGTACTAAAGCGCACTTTCGATCTGATCGTTGCCGCGCTCACGATCTTGCTGCTGTTTCCCCTTTGGCTTCTGATAGCGATACTCATAAAACTCGATTCCAAGGGACCAGTCTTTTACACGCAGGAACGCGTCGGCATGGATGGCCGGCTGTTTCTGCTATACAAGTTTCGCACGATGAAAGCGGGCGCTGATCCGGAGCTTCATCGCGAATATCAGAAAGCATTCATCGCCGGTCGCGCGGAAGCAAACGTCGGCAACGATAGTAAACCGACTTATAAACTGCTCGCCGACCCACGCATCACGAAGGTTGGAAAACTATTGCGACGGTCGAGCCTCGATGAAGTGCCGCAACTGCTGAACGTCATGTTGGGCGACATGAGTATTGTTGGACCACGACCACCGATTCCGTACGAAGTCGAAGCGTATGAATTGTGGCATCGCAAGCGACTCGACATGAAGCCCGGATTGACAGGGCTTTGGCAGGTGTCGGGACGAAATCGTTTGCCGTTTGAAGAAATGGTGCGGCTGGATCTTTTCTATATTGAAAACTGGTCGTTGCTACTCGATTTGAAGATCATTTTGCGCACAGGCTTCGTGATGATCGGTGGCCAGGGGCATTAATTCACTGGTCCAGAACTGCCAATGAGACTGCCAGTAAAAGGATCTTTTTAGTACCTCGATAAAGTGGTTCGATTTCACAGTTTTCAGTGAGCGCGTGTGAATCGCTGCATGGTCCGGCGCCCGTCGAAATCGACGTAATCCCCTGAAGCAGCGCCGCGCTCGAATTGTTTGAACCCGCATTTCCAATCGGCGGATCGAAACCCATCGCGCGATGCACGGCTTCCGCGATCTTCACGAGGTTCGATTCGCGATTGCCCGGCAACACAGCCGCGGGCGACGCCGAAATCACGTCGGTCTTCACCGTCACTCCTGCTCGTTTCGCTTCTTCATCGAGTATCGCCGCGATCTTCTGTTCGAGATCTGCGATCACGTCATTATTTGTCGAACGCAAATCAACCGTGAACCACGCATCTGACGCTTTGGCATTGACCACTTCGGATCCGCCGAGCATGCCGATGTTCAAGTTAGACGACGGGTTCGTTGGCACCTTCAATTCGTAAATGCGTGCGATCGCGCGTGCGAGTGGCAACGTGGCGGAGTAAGGCGGCGTGCGCGAGCGCGTGTGACCGCCTGGTCCAATGAAGTGATGGCGATACCAGTTGATGCCGATACCCGCATACGTGAATCCTTCGTAACCGCCGTCAAGCGCGATGTAGTAATCCACTTTGCCTTTGTTATCTTTCGTATACTGTTTCGCCCCTGTCATTCCGGCTTCTTCGTCAGTTGTGAACAAGAAGACGAGATCGCCTTTAGTTTTGATTTTGGCAGCGTCGAGGGCGCGGATCGTTGCGAGCAGCGCTTCGATGTTGCGCGTGTCGTCGCCGATGCCGGGCGCATAGACGCGGCCATCGCGCACGGTTGCTTTGATCTTCAGACCGGGTTGAAAGACTGTGTCCATGTGCGCGTCGAAAACCGTGACTGGACCACCGCCGGTTCCTTTGCGCGTAGCGATGAGATTGCCGGCAGAGTCGTAGCGAATGTCCAGCTTCGATTTACGAAGCAGACTCTCGATGTATTTGGCGCGTTCCTGTTCCCGTTTTGAAGGCGCGTTGATCTCGGTGATAGCGATCCACTCGCGCAAAATCGCGTCACGATCTTTGTCGATATGATCGAAAGCGGCTTTGACGCGCGGGTCGTCCTGGACTGATTTCACGTGATCGGCCGGCGTTTGAGCAAAACCATTTGACAGGATTACGAAGATTGACAGGGTTGACAGGATGATGCGCATGGGTTTTCCGTTTAAGATGGATTAGTAGACCAGCGACATTCTAATATGCCATCTATGCAGATTTCGACCTGGCTTGAACGAGCGATAGTTGCCTGCCTGTTTCTCATCGCCATATTCGCACCTCACTCAATCGCAGTGACGCAAGGGGCCTGGCTGCTCGGAATGACTTTCTGGGTCGTGCGATTGATCGTTTACCCACGACCGAAGCTCCTCCGCTCGCCAGTCGATTTTGCCCTCCTCGCATTCTTCATCCTCAGTGGCGTCTCAGGAATCTTTTCTTACAGTCCGATCATGTCGATCGGCAAGATGCGTGCGGCAAGCCTGTTCACGATTGTTTACCTCGTTTCACAAAACGCGAATTCGCTGAAGTTAGTACGGTTGCTGGCGCTCACATTGATCGCATCATGCATGATCAATGTCTTTCTCACAGCGGGTCAGCTCGCGATCGGCAAAGGCGTGAAAGTGCAAGGCGTGAAGCCTGAAAGCCCGCTCGCAAAAGCGGTGTTTCGGACGCGCTCGGTCATGCAACCGACGCCGATCGTTAACGGCGACACGATCTGGCAAGTCGATGGCAGTCCGGTTGGGACTCCGGAGGAGTTAGCCGCAGCACTCGCTTCCGGACCTGCAATCGCGACAGTGCGGATCTATCGCGTCGAGTGGACGCCGGAACTCGAACTGCCACGCGGGCAATTGCTGCAGGGAACTAATGCGCTGGACCAACTCGGCATCAGTAGCTGGTCACGTGGTCGGGACTGGCGCGCCACCGGTTTTTACAATCACTGGGTCACTTACGCCGAAGTATTGCAACTCATCGCCTCGCTCGCACTCGGGATATTTCTCGCACTCAGACAAAAGAAAAGCGTAGCCGGCGTGTTGCTATTCCTTGCCGTGGCCGGACTCGTGTTTGCCCTCGCGATGACGGTCACGCGCGCATCGTGGATCGGCTTTGCAGTTTCGGCTTTAGCGATGTTGTTGTTGACTTCATCGCGACGCACGATTGTCATCGTCGGAGCATGTGCAATTCCACTCGTACTGGCCGGAATCGTCCTGCTACAACAACGACGCAGCATCGGTTTCTTTGACAAGAGCGATCAATCGACAAGTTGGCGCGAAATGGCCTGGAAAGATGGCTTCCACTTACTCGTCAGTAAACCGCGACATCTGATATTCGGCGTCGGGATCGATTCGATCAAAGGACACTGGCGCGAGTGGGGACTGTTTGACAACGGCCGCCAGCCAATCGGCCACATGCACTCAAACTTGCTGCAGATCGCGCTGGAACGTGGGCTGCCGGCGCTGATCATCTGGCTGATCCTGATCGGGGTTTACGTGCGAATGCTCTGGCGCATCGCTCGACAAAAAACGACCGATGATTTTGCACGTGGCCTGGCCGTCGGCGCGTTAGGCGGCGCGCTGGGATTCTTCACAAGTGGTCTGGTCCATTACAACTGGGGTGACTCAGAAGTGATAACGATTTTCTATTTCATTATGGGGTTGTGTTTGGTAGTTGAAAGGACCAATCAACGAGTTACGGATTCACGTGTCCGCAATTGACGGATGTTGATATCGTTCGATGTCGTCGCCATCATACGATCCCGTGTGAGAACAGCTGGAACACTGGACCACGTACGTTGCCTTGATCTTGGTCTGGCCGCGAGAGAGATCGGCGAAAAGAATTTCCTTCTGCTGGCAGTGTTCGCAGGTGAAACGGAGATACCATTGGCCGGGGGTTAGCGTGCGCATTGCTTAGGTCCTTCGATTTCGAGTTCCGGGCGAGAGGAACGGGGCTACAGCTACACAGTGCTGTTCTTATAAGGCGAGACGGTGTTGAGCGTCAAGCGTAATAATACGGAGAAGACCACTATATTTATTTCCTCTTTCCAACTGACACAATCCGATCGATCAGCTTCGGATCGTCGGGCAGCAGACCGGATTTCGGAAGCCGCGGCGTCAACGTGATCCAATTAGGATCCATCGCGAACACTTTGCGAAACAGCGGTAACGACTCCTCCACGCGCCCCATGTTAACGAGCGCCACGGCATGCCAGTAAATCATCTCAGCATTATCCGGCACTAACTTTTCCGCCGCTCCATATTCACGCAGTGCGCCTTCGTTGTCTTTCTTTTCGACTGCAAGGTCTCCTGCATTCATGTGGTTGTAGGCGCGTTGCAACTTCACGAGACGGCGAAGCTCAACTAACGGCTCCGGACTGTCGTCAACTCGCAGATCGAACGTTCGATCTTTCCACGCGAGTCCGCTCGGTTTTCCAGTGACAACGACCAGCGCGGCTGATTGGCGCCCACGAATGTCGCCGCCTGCTGCCTGTGCTGCATCGAGCGCCGCAAGCATACGATCCGCAAGATCGCCTTTGGTATTTTCAAATGCTTTCGCCATGGCGGGCCAAACTTTATCGTTGAGCATCAAGTTCGCCTGGACCGAAAAATCCTTGCCGACAATGTGGCCTGCTGCCTGGATGTCGTTCTTTCCGGTCCACGCATCCACGCGGCCCTGCGCGTCGATCATCGCCACTTGCCTGACTTCTCTTCCTTCATCCTTTTCGAGCAATTTCTTCAACGCATCAGGCGCGCTCTTGCCCGCGCGCATCAATTCGAGACCGTTCTTCCCATAACTCGGATCTACAAACGACTGTGTCGCCACTGCGCCAACACCCGCTTCCGCCCAAGGCACGATTGGACCAACGGAAAACCAGTGTGACTGCACGGCAACACCAAGCTCCCCAGTCGCCGGATCGCGCGCCACGATCGAAAACGTATGCACCGGTCGTAAAGGACGCTTATCTGACGCAACGCCGGAAACACCGGGCTTTGAAACAACGAGCGTTAGCAGTACCAGAGCGAAAACCAGTGCGCGCATCATTCAACACCTCATTAAGAGACAAACGGATAGAACGACGTATTACGGAAGATCCAAAACGAAAGCACGACAAAGAACAGCGCGTAAATGTAAGGCGCCGGCAACCTATTCTGACTTGGCACGCCACCGCGCATCACGATCACGCTGTAACGAATCAGCGCATACAACAGAAACGGAATCGCGACGAGGAAAAATGGATTGAGCTCGAATGCTGCGACGAAGTGACCGTGAAGTAGCTGGTGCATCGCGCGAGTTGAACCACAGCCCGGGCACTGGTAACCAGTCAGGAATCGAAACAAGCAAACGGGAAAAAGACCAGTCTTACCCGGCTCAAACACAAAAAGGTATGCAGATCCTGCGAGTAACACTGACCAGATTGCAATAACGGTCGAACGCCGGTACATCTTGTAATCCTAAAACCAACCACGCCGGTTCTGAAAATACGTCCTCACAAAGTCTTCATCAGATTTGGTCAAATAAATGATTCCCTCGATCAACCCGAGGATCCAGCCGATACCGCACAGACCAAGCACCAGTTGAATAATTCCTTCAGTGGTGTAACCCATGATGAACTTATGAACACCAAACCCGCCGACGAGGATCGCGCAAATACCGGCAGGAATCTTTTTGTCCGCGCCCATTGATTCCCAGTTCACCATCTGGCCCGGGTTCACAGTCTGTATGGGCGGCGGCTGGTAGTTGGCGATGGGAGCCATGACAGCCTGACAGTTTGTGCAAAATTGTGCGTAGTCGTCGTTAGGCGCGCCGCATTTTGTGCAATATCTCATTCCGAATACCTAAAAACGTGAGCCCTGTGTAGGGCTCACGTCAGAGTCCGAGTAGGAATACTCCAGAGAAAACTGCGGAACGTTCAGAACGTTGCGGCTACATATTGCCCAAAGCGCCGATGCCGACACCGAGCACCGTCATTATTACCCAGATGGCGATCCAAATCAGTCCGAGTATTAGTCCGATATAGCTGAACATTTTTGCTTTGCGAGAGGACTCCAGCGCTCCGGCGGTGTCGCCGGCCTGTACCTGGCCGTTCACGCGGGCCGCAAAAATGACGGCGACTATTCCGAGCGGTAAGCAGCAAAACAACGAGATGATTGACGGAACCAGATAATTAGGAACACTTGCAGGTGCGCCCGGGCTGGGCGGGGGAGTCCACTCTTGAGACATTTAGTTTCTCCTGAATCCAGTCTTCGAAGATCGTTCGTAAGCCAAATTAGACCGCGTAATTCTGCGACGGCGGTGGCGGCGGTGGTGCATCTTTGCGTTTCTCGAAAATCGGGACTGAGATGAGTCCACCGATGATCGACAGCACGAGTAGACACAGCCCACCAAACAGGCCAGCCAGTACGAACAGCAGCAGTCCAGATACGCCTGGGGGAAGCTGAACGCCGGCTCTCACCAGTGTCTCTTCGAGTTGGGCGCTGCTAAGGAAATAGCCGATTGGGACACTTATGAGGAAGTAGAGAATCGCGCCGACAATTCCTGTCAGCACGCCCACAACGGCGCCTTCTCCGACTTTGACTGGAACGGGGGCCGACTTGATATACAACATACCGGCGAGGAGGCCGCCTCCGATAGCCCAGATACAGCAACAATAGTTAAGGAAAGGGATCGCGGAGAGAATTCCGACGATTAAGCCCCCCAAAAGTGCCGGCTTTAGTTTGTTCATTTAATTTGCACTCGTCAGACAGAAAGCAATCTACGGCCTGAACTTATGTTGGATTATTGGATTGGCAACGAAGCGCCCTGAATAACTAACAAAGCGGGCGGTGAATGTCAATAAATTTAGCCGCTTTTTGTGCCCTTTTGTGGCTCACTTAGCGACTTCGATGCGGTCGCCGGGTTGTAGTTTCGGATCCTGCGCGGCTCCCGACTTGATCTGCCTGATCGTGAAGCTAATCGTCACGAGACGGCCATCCGCGCCTTCGCGTGAGATTTCCACTTTGTTGTCGTGCTTGCCCGTGCCGCCGGCCGCCAGCAACGCCTGTAGTAGCGTGATGCCGGGTTGAAACACTTTCTGTCCCGGATAATTAATGCGGCCGCCGATGTAGTAGAACTCCTGCGGGCGAGTCGTCACTGTAATCACGTCGCCCGACTGTACCGTCAGGTTAAGAGTCGCAGGATCACTGAGATCGTGCGGTTGACCGGGCGTTCCGCCGCGCAGGATAACGACGCGTCCGCCGTCGTTTCGCAGTTGCGACTCAGCCAGCACCACGTAAAGCGGCACCATTTCACGTCTTAAAAACCGCGTGCCGGGATTCACGACGAGGCCTGTCACCATCACCGAATGACTCACGTACTGGCGCACACCAACGGAAAGCTGAGCCTTGTCATCGACTGCTCTTCTTTTAAGTTCCGCTGAAACGATGTTCTGAATCTCTTCGGGCGTGAGTCCCGCGACCGAGATCGTGCCGCCCGCGATGGGCAGGTCGATCACGCCGCCAGCAACGACCGTGAATAAGGTGGACGACTTGCTATTGGCCGAGTTGAGCAGACGGATATCGAGCACGTCACCAACACCAACACGATAGATTTCGGTTAGCGATGGCTCGGGCGTCGACGCCGCCGCCGTGGCCGACGTAACCGAGGCCTTGATGGGCACGACCGTTTCCTGTGCTGATACTGAAATAAGGGACGCGCAGACGAGAGACGCGAGAAGCGGGAGCAAAATTAAGTTTTTCATAAGCAGGGGCAGATGCTTGAATTCGCACACTCGGTACAGGAAAAGCACAATCGCCGCCATATTCCTGATTTTTCCTCCGCGAAGATCTGTGGCACAGTATGTTTGCATGTACGAGTTTGCAGTCACACCGGCAGTTACAAACATCCGTCGCCGCGGTGTCGAGATCTTCGACGTTGCGCCTGACAGCCTCGGCGCGGAGATGGATCTCGAGAGCGGCGACCGAATAATAAAGGTCAACGGCCGCGTGGTTCGCGACTACCTCGACTTCCGTTTTCAAACCGCGGGCGAAACGGATCTGGTGCTCGAAGTACGCAAGAAGAGTGGCGAGGATTGGGAAGTCGAGCTCGAGCGTGCTGAAGGTGAAGACTTCGGGCTATCGTTTGAAGCGATCGTTCCGCGGCAGTGTGCGAACGAATGTATCTTCTGTTTCTGTAACGGCAATCCTGCTGATGCGCGGCCTTCGCTGTTTATAAAGGACGAAGACATTCGTCTCTCTTTTCTCTACGGCAACTACACCACGATGACGTCGATCACTGAAGATGAGATGCGTCGTATCGTGGAACAGCGACTGTCGCCTCAGTATGTTTCAGTGCACGCAACGGATCTCGATGTGCGCGCTTACATGCTCGGCGTCGACAAACAACGCGCAGACATTTCAACGAAGCTCGCGCGCTTGCTCGATGCAGGGATCGAAGTGCACGCACAAGTGGTGTTGTGTCCGGGGATCAACGACAAAGAAATATTGAAGAAGACGATCTTCGATCTCGCTGCTGAGTTTCCACGCATCACGAGCGTCGCAATCGTGCCGCTTGGTCTAACTCGTTACAACTCGGATGCGCGCCTCACGCGAGTGACGCCCGAGTTCTGTCGCGAAGTGATCGATCAGGTGAGTGAGATTCAGGAAGAACTACACGCGAAGCTCGGAACCAACTTCGCGCTCCTCGGTGATGAGATCTACTTGCGCGCCGGACGACGCATCCCGGCACGATCGCATTACGGCGACTATCCGCAAATCGAAGATGGCGTCGGCATGGTCCGATCGTTTGCAAATGAATTTACAAAACTCATGCGCCGGCTCGAACGCGAGAGTTGGACCAGCAGCAAGCAAACATCAGGAACGATCTTCACCGGAACACTCTTCGCGCCCGTGTTGAAGAAAATGATCGACAAGTTCAATGCACGATTCGGAACGAGACTGATCGTCGAGCCGCTGGAGAATAGCTACTTTGGTGGCGATGTTTCTGTTGCTGGTCTACTGACGGGTCAGGATCTTTTGCGCGCGCGTGAAAGAGTTGCAGGCGACTTTGTTTGTATACCGAAGCAGATGTTGAAAAGTGATGATGCGATCATGCTGGATGGAATGAACCTCAGCGAAGTATCGCGCGCGTTGGGCCAGCCTGTTCACGCGATCAACCTGCAAGACCTGCCAACACTGCTAGCATGACCAAGAAGATCCTCGACGTTGGTTGTGGTCAGAACAAGTTTCCCGGAGCGATCGGCATCGATGCGAATCGCATGAGTCATGCTGATGTCATTCACGATCTCGGAACGTTTCCATACCCATTCGATGATGATGAATTTGAAGAGATTATTTGTCGTCACGTGATCGAGCATGTTCCTGATGTGCTTGGCTTCGTCAATGAGTTGCATCGCATCACAAAGCCTGGTGGCAAATTAAAGATCGTTACTCCTCACTATTCGAATCCCGATTGGGCCACAGATCCAACGCATCGCAATCACTTCAACAGTTATTCATTCACGTGCTTCATTCCATCACGCACGCCGTTTCCGTTCTACACAAGAGCAGAGTTGAAACCGCTCGCAACGCATGTGAGTCTTGCGAATCTCTGGCGTGCGTTGGGACTCGAGTTCGTCGTCAATCTCGATCAACGCTGGCCCTCAATGCGCTTCACTCGGAAGTTCTGGGAGTTTTACCTTTCAACGATTTTTCGTGCGAAGGAGCTTCACTTCGAATTTGAGGTGGTGAAGCCGCCTGTCTCGGCAGAGTTCGGAAGTGGCGGAAAACCTTAGGAGAGGCACGTCTACGGACGAAGTACCGGACCTGAAGTTCAAGTTATCGTATTCAGAACCTCCAAGATTCTACGAAATTTTGGTTGCCCCACAGCCAATAAATCGTACAATTACCTGCAAAATTGAATGCGGCGAAAAGGGCATAGTTCTTGCCGTCTGGATTGTGCTCGCATGCAAAACCTCCGTTTCGGAGGAAGATTAGAGCCTCCTCGCTCTAAGTAGGTTTAAGACAAAATTAGACAGACCAATACTTGATCGAGTCCTCGATCGATCTGAAGCGAAAATCGAATTTCCCTTTAGCGGCAGGTGCGGCGTCTTCCAAGGGAAAGGCTCTTAAAGCAGGCGGTAAAAGCATACTCAACGATATTTCATCCTGAGGAGGGAAAATGAGAAAGTTCACAACGCTCTTGATGACGATGCTGGCCCTGGTGACTTGCCAGATCGTTATTCAAGCCCAGGGTACGACCGGCTCCATCTCCGGTACTGTGACTGATCAAACCGGCGCGGTTGTGCCTGGCGCGAATGTCACCGTTAAGGGTGAAGCCGGACAGCAGTATACGGCTGTCACTAAGGGTGATGGCGTATTCACAATCCCCGGTGTTCCCGCAGGTACCCCGACATACACTGTGACGATCACTGCGCCGAGTTTTAAAACAGCAGTGATTCAGAACGTCAAGGTCGACGTCGCTACCCCGGCCACCGTTAACGCGCAACTCGAGCCCGGCAACATTAACGAGACAGTTGTTGTTGCTTCAGGTGCCGAAGTGCTGCAGACAGAAACGGCAACAGTAGGAACGACGATTAATGGTCGGCAGATCCTCGAGACGCCAATTCAATCACGTGACGCTCTCGATCTCGTCACTACGTTGCCTGGCACAACGACCACGGGCGTGGTCCGAACGTCATCCATTAATGGTCTGCCGAAGAGCGCACTCACCATTCAGATCGATGGCGTGGACGTACAGGATAACTTCCTAAAGTCGTCCGACGGATTCTTCACCTTTATTCGTCCTCGCATCGATGCGATTGACGAGGTGACAGTTTCAACGGCTACTCCAGGTGCGGAGAGTTCGGGTGACGGCGCCGTGGCGATTAAGTTCCAAACGCGTCGCGGAACCGACGAATATCACGGTAGCGGTTTTTGGCAGCACCGTGATGAAGGCTTGAACACAGCCAACTTCCAAAACAACTACCTTAAAGTTCCAAAGGCCAAGCTTCGCTTGAACCAATTCGGCGGCAGCTTCGGTGGCCCAATCCCATTGCCGCATTTTGGCGAGGGTGGTCCAGCGATTGAATCCGGCAAGGGCCGCGCGTATTTCTTCTTCAACTACGAGCGGTTCCATCTCAACGAAACTTCTCCTAACCGCCAACGACAAGTCCTGACGGCGGAAGCGCAGAACGGAATCTTCCGTTATGGAAACGGTGGCAGCCAAACGGTCAACTTGTTCAACATCGCTGGAACACAGGGTCTTGGTGTTACCACGATCGACCCGACCGTTAATAACATGCTCAACACCATCCGCGCTGCCACAGCCGTACGAGGCTCCTTTGATCCGCTTGGCACCGGTGGTCTCTTCTTCAGGCAGCCGTTCAACTTCGCGAATGATGGTCAGCAGCGACGACGTTTCTTCGTCCTTCGCATGGATGGCAACATCACGAAGAACCATTCGATCGAAGGCGTCTACAACGATCAGCCTTTCCGCTCGAACGTCGACTTCCTGAACAGCGTCGATCCGGCATTCCCGGATCTCGCGAACGCCGGCACACAGAATTCAGATCGACGCTCGTTGTCCCTCGGAGTGAGATCCAGCTTCGGTAGTAGCGTAGTCAATGAATTCCGCTACTCACAATTGTCTGGCTGGCTCGGTGGTGATTCGAGATTCGAGCTCATTGGTGGACCAGAGTTTTTCACCAACCTGATGCAGGGATATGCGATCACAATGGCAGCGGCTGGTCTAACCAACCCGGCGATTAGAAATGCCTTCAGCGGACGCTCATCGCCGACGCGGGACATCTCTAACAGCGTAACGTTCGTGAAGGGAACCCACACCTTTGGCTTTGGCGGACAGCTTAAGAAAATCGAAACGATTTCGGACTCGGTGGGCTTAGTGGCGCCGACGCTCAATTTTGGGTTGGTCGCGACTGATAACGCCTTGCTTGCTGCTTTCACCCCCGCGACAGTTCCAGGCGCAACTGCTGCAGAAATTACTAATGCGCAGAATCTGTATGCTGTTCTGGCCGGGCGTGTGAGTGGTTTCAACTCAAGCGCGATTCTCGGAGCCGATGGCAAATACCATTTCAACGGTTCGCGCCACTTCGAGATCGAGGAAAACACCAATGGTCTCTTTGTGCAGGATTCATGGCGCGCCAAAACAAATCTGACGCTGACTTATGGCATCAGATGGCAGCCGCAAACCGGTGCGAAGATGAACTCGGCAAACTTCGCGCTCTTGACCGATCCAAACATGGTATTTGACGTGTCGGGTCCGGGTAATCTGTTTAGCCCGGGAACCCTCACGGGTCAGGTGCCGAAAGTTCGCGTCAACGATATTGGCGAAAAAGCATTTGCGGACGACATGAACAACTTCGCGCCGAGCGTGGGTCTTGTTTGGAGTCCTAATTTCACCTCCGGTTTCGCTAAAAAGATGTTTGGCGGAGACGGAACTAGCGTGTTCCGCGGCGGCTTCTCGCGTGCATTTGTTCGCGAGGGTACGTTGATCGTCGAGAACAGCGTTGGACAAAATCCAGGTGGATCGCTTTCCCTGCAACGGTCAATTGCTTTGGGTAACTTGAGCGTTGGCACGTTCTTTAGAACACCGGGCAATCCCAACATCGTTGCGCCACCATTCGCTGAGGATCCGATTTCTCCGCGAACCGTAACGGCTGCGGACGCTGCCCTGGGCTTCACTCCGGATTTCCATTCCGGTTATGTTGATTCCTGGAGCGTCGGTTACCAGCGTCAGCTTGGTCGCGACACCGTGATCGAGTTCCGTTATGTTGGAAACCGTGGCAAGGATTTGCAGGTTCAGTACAACATCAACGAAGTCAATGCGATTGAAAACGGCTTTGGTTCTGAATTTGCTCTGGCCCAGCAAAACCTGCTGGCGAACATCGCCGCCGGTCGTGGCGCGAACTTCCGCTACGCTGGTCCGAATACTGGAACGAATCAGTTGCCAATTATGGTTTCGTACCTGGCAGCGGGTAATCCAAGTGCAGCCGCGACGGCAAGCTATGCCGGCGCGAACTTTGCCAATACGACACTCGTCAACTTCCTCGCGGCTTCCAATCCGAATGTGATTGGTTTCGCAACGAACCTGGCGAACAACCAACGTGCGAACGGCGCCGCCGCCGGTCGCCCGGTCAACTTCTTCCACAACTGCCCAACCACACTCGGTTTCTGCTTCCAGTTTGACAACACCGAGAAGAGCTGGTTTGACGCAGGCGTGATTGAAGTTCGTCGCAGAATGTCAGATGGTCTTCGCTTCCAGGCGAGCTACCAGTATGGCAAGTCGTTTACCAATGCGTACGCTTCGTCTAACACCACCTTCTTCGGTCTCGGTGCTGGCGACCAGAGCAACGCAGCGAACAACGCACTGCGCGACCGTGGTTTGGACAAGTCGTTTTCACAGATCGACTTGCGACATGCCTTCAAGTTTGACGCAACCTATGACTTGCCGTTCGGCCATGGACGCAAGTACCTGGCGTCGTCACACTGGCTGGCGGACTTCGTCCTGGGCGGATGGACGCTCACGCCGACAGTTCGTTGGCAGAGTGGTTCTCCGATCCTGATGGAGAACGTACAGCTTGTTGGTATGACGGCCGAGGAACTGCAGAAGTCGATTGGTGTGTACTTCAACACCACCGTTACTCAGCCTAATGGCGCAACTTCGGTTGCCAATGTGACCTATCTCCCGTCAGATATTATCGACAATACCATCCGGGCCTTCACGACCACCGGCAGCACCGTTAGCGGTTATAACGCTAATCAGGCGCCGACTGGACGTTTCATCGCTCCGGCGGGATTCGGTAATTGTCAGGCGAGAACATCAGGTCAGTGCGGTTATCGTAAACTCGTTATCTTTGGACCGAACTTCTTCAAGCTTGATTCGGCCATCGGCAAGCGCTTCAAGATTAACGAGCGAGCGAACGTTGAATTCCGTATGACGATGTTTGATGTGCTCAATCACACCAATTGGCGCCTGGGCGGCTGGACCGGCAACGTGAATAACATCACGGCTTTCACCGGTACCTTCGGCCAGATGTTGAATGGCTGGGCGTATCAGGATCCGAACGGATCGAACGATCCGGGCGGTCGCATCACGGACTTCATGATCCGTATCAACTTCTAACCGCGAGGTTAGTTCTCAAAAAGGCGTTGCCAAGCAAATTGGCAACGCCTTTTTTGCAGATTCTTTATCCACAGCTTACACAGATTCGGTGTAATCTGTGGATAGCGAATCGAACAATTCAAACCAGAGGAGCGTGTGTCATGGTCTCACAAACATGTGCTTTGACGCGGCGTCTATTATTCGTGGGGGCAATCCTTGTCTGGTCCGCAGCCCTCGCGATGGGCCAGCTCCCGGGCGGTCTAACGGAAACGACCAGCACGCGACTCGGTGGAAACAATTACATCGTCGGCACGGTCTATACGCCTGAGGGTGTGCCCATCAAAACGCGCATGAGGATCAAGCTGGCTTCGCTGGAGTGGGGCGACATCCTGGCCACGACTGACGAAAGTGGCAAATTTGTTTTTAGCGAGGTTGGAGCGGGGGTCTTCACGATTGTTATCGATCGCGAAAAGGAGTACGAGCCTGTATCGCACGAAGTAAGTATTACCAGAGCCCGTAACATCGTACCGGAAACTTATTTCGTGTCGATTCGTTTGCGAGCCATCGAAGAGAAAAGGCCGAAAGCTGGGGTTGTCAGCGCCGCGAATGCGGGAGTTCCAAAGGCCGCACTGGACCACTATGAAACCGCATCGAAACTAGCGCAGGAGAAAGACTATAAAGGAGCCATCAAAGAGCTAAAGCTCGCCGTCAACGAGTATCCACAGTTCGTCAACGCTCACAATCAGATAGGCATTCTTTATCTCCAGCTCAATGAGCTTGACAACGCCGAGTCAGCATTTAAAGCAGCACTAAAAATCAGCCCGGAAGCGCATGAGCCGTTGCTGAACCGTGGAGTTGCGCTTTACCGGCTCGGAAAGTTCAAGGATGCCGAAACCAGTCTTCGCGCCTCGTTGAAGGTCAAGGCGGATACTCCCGTCGCGTATTACTATCTCGGCCGAACGCTTAATAAACTGGGTCGCAATGAAGAGGCTGAGACTGCTCTTCTGACGTGCCTGAAATCTAGTCCGGACGAATTCAAGGAAGCCCATCGCGTGCTCGCCGCTATTTACCTCGACCGCGGCGCACTACCGCGCGTGGTTGAAGAACTGGAAACGTATCTGAAAGTTGTTCCAACTGCACCCGATGCCGACAATCTGAAAAAAGTGCTCGAACAGACCAAACGCGCCCTCGGCCGCGAGTAGTTTTCGCGGCTAAAACCCCTCCTCATCATGTTATCTTTCACTGGATGTCTTCATCGGTCACGACTCAACTTCCTCTCGCGCCTCTCGGTGCAGGCGATCTGATTGATCGCGCCGTCAGACTTTATCGTCGACACCTATTTGTTTTGATCAGGACTGCCGCGCCGCCGGTCATCATCGTTGCTGCCGGTTGGGTGCTCTTTTCGATCAGTATCCGGCAGATTTACCGCACGTTCGAAACCAGCGACCTCCTGCTATACATCCCTCTCTTCGCGGTATCCGTCGTCGTCATGGTGACCGGTTATCTTTTCATACTGGTCGTCATGGGCGGCGCCACCCGCACTCTGGTCGCGCATCTGCTTCGCAACGATCCGGTCACGGCCCGCGCCACTTACAACGCGGTGCGTGCTCGATTCTGGGGACTCGTTGGCGCGTCTCTGATCATGCTGTTTTGGATCTTTGCTGCCATCTTTGTTTCTTCTTCCGGCGGACAAATGATCGGATTCCTCACGTTGATCATTGTCGGTGGCTTAGCACTGGTCGCACCTGGTTGGTTCTCGGGAATTATAATGATCGTGGGCATGCTATTGACGACCGCAGTGTCGCTCTGGCTCTTTTTCGTGATCGTCGGACGAATCGTCTATGTCCCGCAGGTGATGCTGGTGGAAGGCAAGGGCGTGTTTGACGCGGTAAGCCGCAGTTTCACGCTCGCGAGTGGCAATGTTCGCCGCCTGATGGCGATGACGCTGTTTACGACTTTCGGCATCGTGTCAGCAATGTTGCTTCTACTCGTCATTATCCAATTCGTCGGTTCGGCGAGCGGCATTAAAATGGGAGAAACCGCGGACTGGCCCGTATGGTACGCTATCCTCTACAGCACTCTTGGACCATTGAGCTCAGTTCTGCTGACACCGGTTTGGATGCTGGGTCTGTCTCTACTGTATGTTGACGAGCGCGTCAGGCATGAAGGTTATGACATTGAATTGATGGCATCACAACAACTTGGTGAGCTGCCCGATGTGAACGTTATCTCACCTTTAGGAACGGCGCTCCACTCGATGGAACGTAAACAGCCACCGCCGCCACCGAGTTCGCCGAGACCGTCGGGTAGCGTCCTGAATATCAACGGTTAATGTCTCAGTCTTCAACAACACATTATCGCTACAGTCTCGCTGCTGTATTTGGTGTGCTGTTTCTTTTTCTGTTTCCGGCGACAGTTGCTGCTATTCCGATCACTGATTATCACTCCAACATTAAAGACGCGATCTCGACTCTCGGACATTTGAGCCAAAGCGGAGAGAACTTCGATAGTGAATTACCCGACGCAGTAGAGAGTGTCCGCGCAAAATTGCCCAAACACGAGACTGTCGAGTTTGAAGGAGAGGTTTATAACGTCGACAACTCCTGGCTCCACAAGGAACTCGACGAGCTTGCAAACGCGGATAATCGCACCGAAAGATTGGCGCACATAGTTTGGACTCTTCAAGCGATCGAAACGAGAGTTGCTGAACGGGCGAATCCCGGCGGCAGTCCAGCCGAGAACAAGGAATGGGCCAGGACACGTTTGGAGAGTATTCTCGCGCGACCGGAATACGCTACCGATACAGAAAGTTCAAACGCACTCATCCGCGTGATCCAGGACTTTCTCCGCTGGCTGGAGAAGTTTTTACCGAAGCCTCGTGTCGGCAACGGACGCGGGGTCAACTGGATCACGCTGATCGCGCAAGTCCTCGTCATCGGTCTCGCCGTGGTGGTGCTGCTTTACGTCGTCAAAACTCTGTATGTGAGATTTTCGGGACGTTCGCGAAAACCCAAAACGGGCACGAATCGTGAGGCGCGCATCGTCTTAGGTGAGCGACTCGAGCCCGAAGCCACAGCGACGGATCTGCTTTCCGAAGCTGAGGCGCTGGCTCGACAGGGCGATCTGCGTACAGCCATTCGCAAGGCTTACATCGCATTGCTGGTCGAGTTAGGCGACCGCAAAGTGATCAGTCTCGCCCATCACAAAACTAATCGCGACTATTTGAACTCGCTCCGCAGCGTTCCCCAGCTTCATTCACGCATGCGTGGGCTCACCGATAGTTTCGAGCGCCACTGGTACGGTTTCGCGAGTGCGACTCCAAACGACTGGCAGGACTTCCGCGCGGGTTATCTCGCAGCCTTGCAAACTGAAACGAATTAAACCATGCGCCAGCGACTCACCATCATCCTCACCTTCGCGGTCATCATCGGCCTGCTGGCCCTTGTTAGCAGCATCAGGTATGTGAAAAAGGAAAAAGAACAGGATTTCGAGTTTGCGCCAAATCGTTCTACCTATCACTCCGGTCCAACAGGTGTGCGCGCGTTTTTCGACTTCCTGGACGAGTCAGGCTACAAGGTGATTCGCTGGCGCGACCAGCCGCAAAAACTCTTGACCGACTCCGGCAAGTCCATCAAAACGTTTGTGGTTGTGGGCCAAACACGTGTGCGCTTCACTGACTCCGAGTGGGAAGCACTAACAAAGTGGATTGCCGCAGGAGGTTGTTACGTCGTTATCGATCGCCATCCGCTCAGTGAAGAGAAAGCGGAAACAAGAACCAGTTGGGACATCATCTCGCGACAGCTTGAGTTCCCGACATTGGACGTCAATCCAGCCAACGTGAAACAGATGACCGGAGACGTTGTTGCACTGCAGCCGGTGCAGCCGACAGTTTTCACACACAACATTCAATCAGTGTTGCCTTCTCGTTTTGCTTCACGCATGACGGTGGTGCCTCCGGAGGAAGTTGAGCCACATGACGACGATGCCGCGCCGTTCGCAGAAACAGAAGGGAAGTCGACGGCGCCTGTTGTGCACATCGCCGACGATAAAGGAGCGTTGCTGATCGACTACGCTTACGGATCCGGTAGCATCGTGCTTCTCAGCGATCCTTACATCGTTTCAAACAGCGGCATCAAGCTAAACGATAACCTGCAGCTCGCGCTCAACATCATCACCGCACGCGAAGGGCTGATCGCTTTCGACGAGTATCACCAGGGCAGAGGACCGATTCAAAACAGTTTCGCCGGTTACTTTGCCGGCACGCCTGTGCTTTTAATCGCCAGTCAACTGGGCCTGATCGTGTTGTTGGTGCTATGGACAAGAGGAAACCGCTTTGGACGGCCACTGCCGTTGCATCAAGTCGATCGTCGTTCGAGTCTGGAGTTTGTTGCGTCGATGGCCGAGCTACAACAACGTGCGCGCGCATTCGATCTCGCGATCGAAAACATCTACACGCGCACGCGCCGCGTGCTGGCTCGACATGCGGGTGTGGATTACAACAGCTCGCGATCTGAGATCGCATCACGCATCGCGTTGCGTGGGACGATCGACGCAACCAGATTGGAAACGTTAATGCGTGAGTGTGAAGAGGTCATCAATGGCCGGCCGTGTACGTGGCGCGAGTCGATCGATCTGGTGCGTCGTCTGCGCGAAGTCGAAAGAGATCTCGGTCTGCGTATGCGTCAAAGAGAAGTAAGACAAGCAGCAGAAAACATTTAATCTTGTGTTATAACTGACAACCGATGCCTGAGACCGTCGCCTCCACTGTCGAACACATTCGCACTGAACTGCAGAAAGTAATCGTCGGACAAGACGACGCGATTGAACAGATCTTGATCGCGTTGCTGGCCGAAGGACATGCGCTCATCGAGGGCGTGCCCGGCACGGCGAAAACACTGACAGTCAAAACCATTTCGCGAATCATCAACGCTGATTTCAGTCGTATTCAGTTCACACCCGATCTGATGCCTTCGGACATCACCGGCACGAACGTCTTCAACATCGCCAACTCGACGTTCACCTTGCGGACTGGGCCAATATTCACCGACATCCTGCTGGCTGACGAGATCAACCGCACGCCGCCGAAAACGCAGGCGGCGCTGCTGGAAGCAATGGAAGAACGCCAGGTGACGATCGACGGCGAGGCGCACAAGTTGTCGCCGATCTTTACGGTCCTCGCCACGGAAAACCCGATCGAGTATGAAGGAACGTACCCATTGCCTGAAGCGCAACTTGATCGTTTCCAGCTCAAAATCGTGTTGAGCTATCCAAGTCAGGAGCACGAGCTCGAAGTGGTGTCGCGTTGGAACGATGGATTCAATTCGAGACGCCTCGATCAGGTAGACATTCGACCGCTTCCGGATCCGGATGCGATCCTTCACTGCCGAGCGGAGATTGCGCGCGCGCGAATGGAGCCGGGCGTTCAGCGTTACGCAGTGGATCTCGTGCGACGCACGCGCGCGCATCCGTTCATTCATTACGGCGCAAGCCCTCGTGCATCAGTTGCGTTGTTACTCTGTTCGAAAGCGCTGGCTGCAATTCGTGGTCGTGAATTCGTAACACCCGACGACGTGCGCGACGTCGCGCTTCCGGTCCTTCGTCATCGCTTAACATTGCGTGCCGAAGCCGAGCTCGACGGCGTCACCACTGACTCTGTAATCAGCGACATTTTAAAATCCACCGAAGTCCCCAGATGAGCTATTTCTCTGCGTTCTTGCGTATCTCTGCGCCCTCTGCGTTGAGGCGCCGTTTTAACGCAGCGAACGCAAAGAAAATTTTGTGATTTTTGTGCCTTTTTGTGGCTAAATTTTTTTGAGGCTATTGTGCGCTTCGTATTTACGAAACTCTTCTACCTTCTGCTCGCGCTCGCTCTCATCCCTCTCGTGCTGTCGTGGGACCGGCCGTGGCTGCGCTGGATCGCACTCCTCTACAACGTTTTGCTTGTCTTTGGTGTGCTGATCGAGTCGAGGTTCTGCCGGCTTCCGAAAGGCCTGATGATCTCGCGCGAGTTTGGCAGCCGCTTCGCAATGGGCGCGGAGACGGAAGTCCACATTCACATCCAAAACGCGTCCAGTAAACCAGTATCGTTGATGCTGAAAGACGAATACCCGCCGCAGATGAGTTTGAACGGCGTGCGAGAAGGCCAGGTTGACGTCGATGCGCAGAGCACGGCAACGCTGGTCTACGCAGTCAAACCACCGAAGCGTGGTCGTTTTGAGTTTGGACAAACTGCGCTGCGATTCAAATCGAGATCGAAACTGATCTGGTGTCAGACAAAAGTCGTCGAGCCGGTGACGGTGAAGGTTTATCCAAACATGCGTCGCGCGCGTGAAGCAGAGTTGAAAGCGCTCGGCGCGCGCTCTGTTGCTTCCTCGCATCGCAAAACTTCGTGGCGCGGCGAGGGACGCGAGTTTGAATCGATGCGCGACTACGTGCGCGGTGATGAACTGCGTCACATCTCATGGACCGCGACGGCGCGACGCGGAAAACTCACGACGCGCCAGTATCAGATCGAACGCGATCAAACAATTCTGATCGCACTCGATGCCGGTCGTTTGATGACGGCGCGGATCGAGCAGGAGACAAAACTCGATTCCGCAGTACACGCAACGCTCGCGTTGTTTTCAGCGGCAGCACGCGCGGGCGATAACGCCGGACTCGTCGTGTTTGGACGCCGGATCAAAAGCTACCTGCCGCCGGGTCGCGGGCGTGATCACATCGAATCCGCACTCGAAGCGCTGTATGCGGTCGAACCGGAGATGATCGAGCCGTCATACCCGCACGCGTTTGAGTTCATTGCGGGTAATAGCAAGCGGCGCTCGCTGGTGGTTCTGTTGACTGATTTAGTTGACGAAGAGGGATCGAAGGAGTTGCTCAACTCGCTGCACATTTTGCGGCCGCGTCATCTGCCGCTCGTGGTGACGATAGCCGATCGAGATTTGAAAGCTGTGGTGCGGCAGGTACCTTCATCCGTCAAGGATGTGTTTACGCAGTCCGTCGCGGAGGAGATTATTCATCATCGAGAAGCGGCGCTGCGGATGGTTGAATCGCTCGGCGGACTCGCGCTTGATGTTACTGCTGCTGCGCTTGCGCCGTCGTTGTTGGAAACTTATCTGCGGGTCAAGGAGCGGGGTCTTTTATAGCGTCATCCTGTTTACTATCTCTTCCAACAAACAGCAGATAGGAAAACATCGCCACACCCGTAATCGCCCCGATCCCATATTTAATCCTCGGATCGATCGGCGCTGGCGAGATGAAACCCTCAATCGTCCCCGCGACGACAAGAAAAATCGCCACTCCGATCATCAACCGCACAGCTTCCATCCCGCGCGTCTTCAGCGCATCGGCGCGCGTCAAATCGCCGGGCATGATCATCGCACTACCGATGAGCAACCCCGCGCCGCCCGCGATGAAGATACACGACAGCTCAACTACGCCGTGGCCCACCATGAACGTCACGAGCTCATTCCCGTAGCCCGCGCGATAAACCAGTGCTACCACTGAGGCGATCATGAGGCCGTTGTACGCGAGATACAAAAGCGTGCCAATGCCGAAGGTCGCGCCATACGCGAAGGTGTAGATCGTGACCATGATGTTATTGGTCATGATCATGCTCGCACCGGCCTGGTTCGCGTTGTTGAGTGATTCCCACCACCGCGTATGTGTTTCGATGTTCATCTCACGAAATTGCGGGGAGACGCCCACCACTTCTGAGAAGTCCGGATCGCGATACGTGCCCACGAAACTGACGATCGAACAGAGCGCGAACACAGCAAACGCCAGGAACGTGTAGCGCCAGGTGCGACGGAACGTGCGCGGCAGCTCGCGCGTGAAGAACAGGCGAATGCGTTTGCCGCCCTGTGCGTCAGCGCGATAGATGCGACCGTGCGCGCGAATGACGAGACTGTTCAGGTAATTGACCAAACGCGGATCGCGCGACTCGGCGCGTGCGATCGCGAGATCGGAGGCCGTGCGGCGATAGATGCGGCCCAACTCGCGGACCTCTTCACGTCCCAGCCGCCTCAGTGATGAGGCGTCAAGCAGCTTGAGCAGGTCTTCGAGCCTTTGCCATGCGTTTTTGCGTTGTCTGACGAATCGGTCCAGAGGCACAACAAACAAGATACAAGCATCATGTGAATCCTGTAAATCCTGTTATCCTGTTTGCGTCTATGTCTCTGGTGGAATGCGTTCCCAACTTCAGCGAAGGCAGGCGGCCCGACGTGGTTCAGCAGATCGCTGCCTCCATCACTGCTGTCGAATCAGCCTGCGTACTCGACACGCATATCGATCCCGATCACAATCGCTCAGTCATCACTTTCGTTGCGCCGCCCGAGACGGTTGTCGAAGCGGCAGTCAGTGCTGTCAGGCGAGCTTCAGAACTCATCGACATGCGCATACATCAGGGCGAGCACCCGCGACTCGGCGCCACCGACGTGTTGCCGTTCGTTCCCGTGCGTGGTGTGACAATGGACGACTGCGTTCGAATCGCGCACGAAGCCGGCGCGACCATCGCGCGCGATCTCTCGATTCCAGTTTACTTTTACGAGCGTGCCGCGCTGCGCGAGGAACGAGTGAATCTCGAAGACGTGCGTCGCGGAGCTTTGGAATTACTGCGCGAACAAATAACAACGAATCCCGAGCGTGCGCCGGATGCTGGCCCAACGCAGGTACACGAATCGGCAGGCGCGATCGCAGTCGGCGCGCGACCATTCCTGATCGCCTTCAACGTTATCCTGCGCACCGACGACATTGCCGTCGCGCGCCAGATCGCACGCACGATCAGAGCGCGTAACGGCGGTCTGCCGTTCGTCAAAGCGCTCGGCTTTCGCCTGCACACGCGCGGCCTCGTACAGGTGTCAATGAATTTGGTTAATTATGAGGTAACAGGAATGTCCGCAGCCTACGACGCAGTGCGAGGCGAAGCAACCAGCCTGGGCATTGAAGTTGAAGGAACTGAAATCGTAGGCTTAGTGCCGCAAGACGCTGTAGGCCCCAGCCTTGTTCTCCCTGCGTCGAAAATCCTCGAACACCAGATCCGGCTCTGCAAATCCGTCTAATCCGTGGCTAAGAACCGAGCTTGATAATCGCGCGCCGCGACATCTTCTCAAGCCTCAACCCACGCTGTACTTTGAAACCAATCTTCCGGATCTGAAAGTTATCCCAGTCACCAACGTGTTCTTTATCGAGTTCGAAGATCATCGGGCTGCGGGCAAGCCTTCGCAGCATCGCCGCCGAAGTACGATATCCCTTCCGCGTGCTGATCTTCTTTTCTTCCTTGAGCGCAAGTTTCAAAACCTCCGGATCGGTCGGTCGAAAGCCGAGCTTGCGATAAAACCAGAATGCGCCTGACTGAATGCCTTCCTCGTTTTCAAATCCGATTTGATACGGATCGAGCGAGAATGCGGTGACGTTGGCGAAGTGATGCATCACGTTCAGCAAGCGCGCATACAGCCACGCCGTTTCACCATCACGAAACGTGTAATACAAATTGAATCCACTTTCCATGCGCTCGAAAAGTGACAGCCCTTCGAAGTAGCCGATCGCAACGCCGTTCTTGTAGATCATCACGGCGTGATAGCTGCGCAACGGGAGACGCCTCTCCGGTGGCAGACTCATGATGAAGATCTCGACACCGCGACCCAGCTCCGCTCGATAGACGTGATTCGGATCGCCGTGCGTGAAACCGTAAAGCTCGCGATAACGAACCGTCGAGGCGTCGCGCGCCATGTCGAGCGCCTTCTCGCCTTCTTGTGGTGACAACTTTTCCAACTCAGGCGAAGGCTCGGCAATCTCTTTTCTTAGATCAATCTCGCGACGTTGAATCAGCTGACCGCGATGATAGAAGCACTTTCTTCCGGGCGACTTTATTCCGGACAGGCGCATTCCTGTGCGCGAGAGGTTGAAGCTCGGCGTCCAGCGCACGTAGAGCTGTTGTGAATCGTAAAGCTCAGCGCGTTCATTCTCGGTCTTTGGTAGTTTGTCGAATTGCTCCATCAGCCACACTAGCTCTGGACTACGCCCGCGCGCGGCAGCTAACCATTCGCGGTAAGGAACATTCGCTTCGACAAGCGCGTCCTCTTCGAGCAGCGGCATAAATCGTGGCCACGTTGCTGCCAGCCGGTTCTCGCTTTCAAACCATTCCCAGTAGATCTGGAGCTGTGACGGGTGTCGCTGTAACAGCCGGCGGACGATGTAAAAGCTGAACGTGTCAGTAACCGAAGTTCCGGCTATGCCCGAAACTTCGGGATGCTCTAGTGGCGCGATGTCGATCTCCTGCTGTTCCAGGAAAGAAACTCTGTTCGCGAAACCGCGTAGCTCGCGTTCAGCAGCTCGCGCGATCGATGCGTTGTGAGGATATGCGCGCACGAATAGAAGAAGCTCGTGATATCGAACAAGCAAATCTATATCGTGAATTTTTATGCGTGCGAGTCGCTCCAGCAGTTGATTCAATCGGCGCGCAGCCGCTGGAGTGAATTGCGTTTTCAGCTCGTCGAGTTGGGCTAAGAGGCTTGAAGTGTTGTCACGCAGCACGATTCGTTACGCTCGTCGAATAAACTTCGCAGCGATCCAGCCCACCAGGACCAGCACTGACAAGATGAGCCAGTTGTAGCGCTCGCCGTAAGTCACGCCCGGAAAGTGGTTGCTGATCATGATGAACACGACCGGCACGGCCATGAACGTGTTCTGCTTCGAGCGCAACTTCGCGCGCGCGGAAAGTCGCTCGTCCGGCTTACGGCCTTCTTTCAGCGCGGCGATCATTTTCTTCTGCGACGGCAGTATGTGCATCCAGACATTCGCGGCCATGATCGTGCCGAAGATCGCTCCGAGATGGATGTAAGCCGCACGCCCGCTGAACACATTTGTCAGCAGATAAGACACAACAACGATCAGCACATAAGCAATCACCGCAAACAACTTCTCATGCCGGCCCAACGGCGACGCCATCATTACGTCATAAACAAATCCACTTGCGACAATGAATCCAATGCCGAGCGCCACAGCCACACCCGGGGTGAGGTTACGTACATCCGGATCAATAAGTGCGCCGCCGCCGAGGTAATAAACGAGGACCAACAACGCGAAGCCGCTCAGCCACGTGATGCCTGCCTCCCAGCGAAACCAGTGCAGCGTGCGTGAAACCAGGTCAGGCGTCTTTCGTCTCCCGACGACGTAAAAGCCGCCGCTATGGACCATCCACACCTCGGCCGCATTGCCGGTGTTGAGCGCTGCTTTTTCTTCTTCCGTGAGTCGCGCGTCGAGCCACGTGAAATAGTAAGTCGTGCCGACCCACATGATGCCGGCAAACACGTGTATCCAGCGAAATAGCAGGTTAAGCCATTCACTTAGCGTAGGGTCGAGAATGATCATATTGGGGCGTTCGCTTTAGCTACCGCGATAGGTGGAGTAGCCGTACGGACTAATGAGCAGCGGAACGTGATAGTGCTGAGAGCCGTCGTCGACGTTGAAAACGACCGACACCTGCGGATAGAAACAGGCGACGCTGAGCGACGAGAAGTAGGGCTCGGTATCAAAAACCAGCCGGTAAGTGCCAGTCGACACGGGCCGATCCACGAGAAAGAATGGTTTCACGCGGCCATCGGTGTCGGTCCACGCATGGCTCAACTCGGTCCAACTCTCGTCAGTCTCCTGCATTTCCAGCGATACCGCGACGCCGCTGGCGGGTGTTCCCCTCGACGTGTCGAGGATATGCGTAGAGATGGTGCTCATGTTCGCGATGCAGTTTACCAAAGAAAAGGCGACGAATTACGAAGAAGTCAGTAATTTCTTCAGCCGCAACTCGGTAATTTTGCCCTGTTCGGCGGCAGCGATGGGGAGTTCGGCCTCACGGTCGTGCTGCAGTCGTTCACGAAGGGCGGAAAGCATCTCTTCCGAGGTTTTGCCGGTGGCGCAAATGATGAAAATGAAGCCGAATTTCTGCTCGTAGGCTTCGTTTAGTGCTGCAAGCGAGTCGACTGTGTTCTGAGATGCGTTGGCGACGCCGGATTGTTCCTGACCGGACCATTGTTGCGATTGCGCGGAGACTTTGTCAGCCGCTTTTTTCTCGCCGATCTTTGGATGGCTGCGAAATGCTTCGAGCCAGTCGCTGCGCTCGAGTGACCACCAAACGTCGTGGGCACTTGTGAGTAGTGTTTCTTCGTTCGGATAGGGACGGCCGTTTGCCATCTCTTCTGCCCAGCGTTTGGAGCCGCAACACTGGAGTAATTCTTTCGCTGCTTCGTCAGCAGTGAGTGAGTTTAACCATGCGAGATGTGCGTACATCTTTAGTCAGCCAGCGTGCCGTAGATTCTTAAACGACTCACGCCGCCGTCAGGAAAGATGCTGAATCGAAGATGCGAGGCGACGCCCGTATCGTTTAGTTCCTGATCGAAGTAGTGGCGTGTGTGCGCTTGCAGTTTTGTGCGTGCGAGGACGTTTGACCATGGGATGGAGAGGTCTGTTAGTTGTTCGGTGGTTGCGTCCGGTAAGTTGCAGGCTTCGAGTGAACAGCTTTCGGGGAAGTTGCCTTTGAAGTGTGAGGTGTCGACTTCGATGCGATGGATTTGGCCGGGGCGGCCGAGTTTGATGATGGCCCAATCGTGGCCTGGACCACGCCGCCGTTTTGTTTCCCAGCCGTCGCTCATGTTTGCCGCGCGGCCCGGCATGATCAAGTTGTGACGATGACCGAAGAACATGTCGCTGCAGGAAAGTACGAGGCCGCCGTTTTCAACTGCGGCGAGATCAATGTAGCCACTGCGTTTGAGTTGGTCCCAATCGGGGACGACTTCGCCGTAGACGCGCAGCCGCGCGACACCACCGTCAGGATAGATCTTGAACCGAAGATGCGTGACGCGTTCGGCGTACTGGATCGCAAATGGATTTTGAGAGTCGCCACTGAGTGGCATTTGCGGGAGCAGCGGAACCCACGCCACTGTGTCGCTGGTTAACTCCTGCTCGGTTGGCAGGTTCGTGAAGGTTGCGCCCTCGATTGAGCAATGTTCGGGGTAGTTGCCACGAAAGAAACTCGTATCAACCACGACGCCGCGAACTATACCTGGGAGGCCGAGCCGGACGATGCACCAATCAAACCCTGGGGTGCGTCTCCGCCTACTCTCCCACCCATCCATCCACTTCCCGCGATCGGTATACTTCCCCTCAATAAAAACCGGCGCACTACCCTTCAGCAAATTCTCCTTAGGGGCAAAAAAATCATCATTCGCCACGAGCACCGCCCCACCCACACGCTCCGACGCAAGATCGATTAGTTCAGTAAAATCCATTTTTAGCCACAAAAAAGCACAAAAGAAAACCGATCACAAAAGGCACAGACCTTAGCCACAAAAGAGCACAAAAATACAACCAGCCATAGACATTGCGCGCTTAAGGCTCATTACACTGTAATGTTCAAATCCGGGGCGGACCTAGTTCACGATAAATTTTCGAATCTCAAGCCGTGGTCCGCCGAAATTGATTAGCAAGCCATGCTCGATGCGCGAGGCACGCAGATAACCTAAAAGTTGTGCCACGTGCTCGTCGACCAGCGCGAACGCCTTTGATCTCACAGATCAATTTGTTCTCTATCAAGAGATCCGCTCTCAGATTACCGAGTAGCGTCCCGTCTTCATCGTATACGCGAAGGTCGTGTTGCTGCTCGACGATAATTCCAAGTTTGCCTAAGCGATGTGCCAGAGCGTTCTCGTAGATTTGCTCACGATGCCCGCTGCGCAGGTATTTGTAAATCGCATAACTGGTTTCTCTGATGACATCGCAGAGCGCAAGAATATTTTCTTTGTGAGGTTCGGTACTCATGTGAGGTTCCTTTCAGTTTTTATTTTATGTTTCTTTGTGCCTTTTCCTGGCTAACTTATCTTAACAGCATGTGGCCCAAGGGCGCATCAATGATTTTTTGGCCGCGGAGAAATGTTTGTTCCACAACGCCGCTCAACACTTCACCGGCGTAAGGGGTGATTTTGTGGCGGTGGTGGAGGGTTGAGGGAGTGACGGTGAATTGGGCGTCGGGGTTCCAGATGACGAGGTCGGCGTCACTGCCAACAGCGATTGAGCCTTTTCGTGGCTCGAAGGAGACTTGCCGCGCCGGATTAGTACAAAGCCAGCGCGTCAGATCGAGCAACGAGAATCCACGACGGCGCGCTTCGGTCCAGACAACCGGCAGACGAAGTTGTAGCGAGGCGATCCCGCCCCACGCTTTCATGAAGTCGCCAGTCTCACGCAGTTTCATCTCTCCAGGACACGGCGAGTGATCGGATACGATCAATCCGATCGTCCCATCTTTCAATCCATCCCAAAGCTCCTCGCGGTTGCCGCGCTCACGAATCGGTGGACAACACTTAAACTCCGTCGCGCCCGCAGGCACTTCCTCGGCGGCGAAGTGCAAATAGTGTGGACACGTCTCAGCCGTAATCTTCACACCCGCAGCCTGCGCGTCGCGTAACAACGGGATCGCATCCGCTGACGAAAGGTGAACAATGTGCACTCTCGTGTCGAACTCACGACTCAAACGAATCATCAACTCGACGGCTTCATTCTCAGCAGCGCGCGGCCGCGAATCAAGAAACGCGCGATAATCGGGACCACCAACACTGTCTGTGATCGGCCCCGGCAACTCCGCATGAACAATCAACAACGCCCCAAGCCGCGTGAGCTCCGGCATCGCGTGACGCAAATCCGCTTCGGTTACATGCTCAAACTCATCGACACCCGAAGGCACAAGGAAACACTTAAACCCAACCACACCTGCTGCAAACATCGGCGCCAGCTCCGCCGTATTTCCCGGCACCACACCACCCCAAAATCCAACGTCAACAAAACACTCATCACGCGCCGTGTCTAATTTGGTAAAGAAGCCCGCGAGCGTCGTCGTCGGAGGCACTGAATTGAGCGGCATGTCGACAACAGTCGTAACACCACCCGCCGCTGCAGCACGCGTCGCACTAGGAAACCCTTCCCACTCGGTACGTCCCGGCGCGTTGATGTGAACGTGCGTATCAACAAGCCCCGGCATCACCACCGACTCGCCTGCATCAACAACCTCACAACCATCAACCACGTCATCAAATTCACCCACAAAAACAATTCGCTCCTCGCGGATGTGAACCGAACGAGGAGCAATTGTTTCGGGCAGCACCACTCGCTGCCCGCGAATGATTAAATCCGGACGCGGCATCTCAGCTAGTTGAACACGGGCGGTGGCGGCGGCATATTCGCAAACCCAACTCCCTCATCGAGGCCAAACACCTGCTCGTAAGCCTTCGCAATTGCGGCGTAGCCGATCGGCATTACCAAAAACGCACCAACGTAACAGGCAAGCACGCCGACCGTACTCATTAGCGACGTGAGCAGTACCATTCCCAAAAGCCGCCAGAAGTTTGAGAGTGCCGCTCTGAAGCTCAACTTGATCGCATCAGTGGCTGAAAGTTTTCGATCGACGATCAGTGGATAGACAAATATAAACCCGATGGAAATGATGATGATGATCGCCACCACCACGAGCCAGAAGAGACCGAACCCTGCCATCACTCCGAAAAGCGCCGCCGGGTTAGGGTCGCCGCCGCCGCTGCTGGACGCTGCTATTCCTACAAACATAAAAACGTAGAAAAGAATGTATGCAGGCACCACGATCACGATAACCGGGATCGTGTGAAGCACCGATGCGATCACACTCTGCCCAAAGTAGTCGAATCCTTTGAACAGCGTGCCGAATTCAATCGGCTCACCGCGGCGAGTCTTGAGAAACGCCAGATTGAGGCCACACATCATTGGCCCCATCAGAACGATCGGCACAGCGCCTCCGATGAGGACGCCGACGAGAGTCATGCCGACAAATAGCCAGTACTGGCTTCTAATAATCTCCCAGCCGCCTTTAATACACGACACGGGCTCCACTACATTGCGCCGAAAGGGGATCTCAGGTGTCATTTTATTTTCCTGGGGAACAGATTTAAGAACTTGATTGGGCTTTGCCCGAAAGTCTGATTTCTCTGTGCAACCTCTGCGTTCTCTGTGTCTCTGTGGTTGTTTTTCCTAAGCAATCTTTAACCACAGAGAACGCAGAGGTTGCACAGAGAAAAATTCAATAGGGTATTACCCATTAAAGACCCGGCGGTCTGACATCGGGCTTTGGTCGCAGGATCTCGGGTCCACGCCGGTTCGGGTTTCTGACGCCGCTGTCGCCGCGATTTATCGTGGTGCCTCGCGGCGCAAACGCGGTTGAGTAGTTACCTCCATAAGGAGAACGAAATAACTGCGAACTAAACGGAACGAATGTGTAAGTCGTTTGACCGGGCTCCTGATACCAAAAGCCGGCGCTTCGGAATCGACCTCGACGCAAACGAGCCAGAAAGGTCGCGGTCGCCACCGTCCCTCGCCCATTGTACAACTCTCCTTCGCCTCGATGCTGGCTCCAGAGATCAAAATTATCGACCGGCTCCTTGTCGCATTCAGAAATCGTGTTGCCTTCGATTCGATTACAGTCACTGATCGAGCGCTCGCGGAACGTCACTTTGCCTTCGCGAACCGTGATCGTGTTGCCATCAACGCGGTAGTTGCCATCGTCTCTGATTGTGGCGGAAGTCGACGAGCCGCCGATGATGATCTGCGGCGACTGTTTCCGATCAAAGTGTGCGACATCGACAATCATTGAACCTCGCGCGACTTTCAACGCGATCGCATCGCCCGTGAGCTGCTCGAGTAGCACTTCAGACGACGCGTCGATCCGCAGGTGCGTGTCAGGGAACAGTACCAGCTCAGCAAAACTGTTTACGTGCGTGCGCAGCTTATCGCCGGGTTCGAGCAGCGTCTTCTCGGTTAGCGGCTCCCACTCTTTAGCGGCTCTACTAAACTCAACACCATCTTCGACGAAGTTAACAGTTCCGGGTCGCGCTGAGATCACGCGCCCGCGAGCGTTTTCGTTATCGTTCTCGTCAGGCACCTCAATCTCAGTTTCGCCTTTCTTGAGTCGTGTTGACCACGATTCTGTTTTCTTTAGCGACTTGTTTGCCTGAACGAGTTGTTTGGCGCGCTCGCGGCTCCACGCGTCGAAGTCATCTTCGATCTTGTTATCGATTTCTGACACGGTGACTGTTTCATTTGCAGTGACCGCGCGCCGTTTCTTTTTGACTCTGAATCCGTTGATGAAGGCCTCGCCCTCACGCGCGACGACCTCAGTTCGACCACCGGCTGTCGTGTTGATTCGAAAGATGCCGGGACGACTTATGAACACTTCAGCGTCGGAAGTAATCACGCGGATCAACTCGGTTGCTTCATCAATCAGGTACCGCGAGAAGCCTGCGTTATCGCGCGTGAGGAGCTCGATAACGATGGATCCCTTGTTCAGTTTCAGTCGCATCTTTTCGTGCTGGTCGCTGAAGAGTTCGAGCTCGGTGTCAGCGCCGACACGCAGAAAATTTCCGGGCTGAAGCAGTAGCTCTGCATACGAGGCTTTGCCGCTGCGGATGAAATCGCCTTGTTCCAGCTTCAAGCCGGATTCGAGTGGAAACTTTCCATCGCCGCGCTGGTAAATGACGTCGCCTTTCACTGCGTTGGCCCTGATGCCTGAGATGAAGCCTTCGACGCTTTCGTCCTGGCCCAAAACCAATCCACAGATTACACAGATGCAACAAACGATCTGCGTAATCTGTGGATAAACGATCATGAGGGTTTGTTAAGCTCGTAATGTTAATAGAAAGTCAGTCAGCAGGTTTTTGGCTACCTGCAAACGATAGTCTGCTGTGGATCGGATGTCGTCAATGGGAGAGATTTCCTGCGACAACGCGGCGCAGGCTGTTTTGATTGTACCAGCACCGTGTTTTTGTCCTTGCAATGCGTCTTCAGTTTGTACGCAGCGAACGACGATCGGCGCGACGCTTCCGAGTGCGATTCGGCAGTCGCTGATCTGATCGTCGTCGAGTTTGGCGAGTGCCGCAAGACAAACTTTCGAGATTGCTTGAGCTTTGCGTGTGCCGACCTTGCGATAGTAATGCGTTGCACCGCGCGTGTTGCGTGGCATTCGAATTCGCGCGAGTAGCTCGTTTGGACCAATCAACATTTGCTTGTAGCCGGTGTGGAAGCTGCGATACGGCAACCAGCGCGAACCGTCAGTTGAGATGAGCTCGATCTCAGCGTCGTAGGCGAGCAGTGCCGGAGGTGAATCTGCGGCTGGCGATGCGTTAACGATGTTGCCGCCGATCGTGCCGCGATTCTGAATGGCGAGACCACCGGTTTCACTTGCAGCCTGGCAAAGCATTGGAAACTCGTTTTGCAACACGGGATGAGATTGAACGTCAGTGTAGGTTGTGAGCGCGCCGAGTGTGATGTGCGAATCAGTTACTTCGATTCCGCGTAGCTCTTTCAAGCCCCAGATGTTTACGTAATTACGGTGCGGTAGTTTGCCGGCTTCGAGTAGGACCATCAAATCCGTGCCGCCAGCAAATGGTTTCCAAACACCGGGTTCACGGTTGAGCAACGCGAGCGCATCTGCGAGGGATGACGGCGTGGTGAGCTGATAGTTTGGAATGAAGGCTCTCACTTCTGGTAAGCGCGCACGACTGATTCAAAAATTTTCATGTAGCCCGTGCAGCGGCAGAGATTGCCGGCCAGGCCGTTGCGTATGTCGGTTTCTGATGGTTGCGGATTTCTATTGAGAAGATCGACGGCGGCCAGGACCATCCCCGGCGTGCAGATGCCGCATTGCGCGCCACCGTGATCGATGAATGCCTGTTGGACAGCGTGTAACTGATCTTGATGAGCGACGCCTTCGATCGTTTTGATTTCGGAGCCGTTAACCTGTGCGACGGGGACGAGACAACTGTTAACGATCTGGCCGTCGAGAACAACGGTGCACGCGCCACACTCGCCTTCACCGCAACCTTCCTTCGTGCCCGTGAGATGTAACTGTTCTCTTAACACGTCGAGCAACCGAGCCATCGGGAAGAGGTCGAGCGTTCGTGATTCATTGTTTATGTTGAAGGTGATTAACATAGACCTCTCTGCGGCCTCTGCGTATCTCGGCGATCTCTGCGTTGAAATAGCCCTTTAACGCAGAGAACGCAAAGGTACGCAGAGAGCCGCAGAGATAACTTCTAACTACACAAAAGCCTTCATCAAACTCTCCGGCATTAATGGGATCGTCGTAAAGCTGACGCCGGTCGCATTCTCGATCGCGTTGAGTATTGCGGGCGCGGCGCCATCCATCGGCAGCTCGCCGATGCCTTTCGCGCCGCCTGGTCCATACGCGTATGGGTTCTCTTCGAAAAACACTCTAATGGGCGGAATGTCTGCAGGCGTCGGAATGATGTAGTTGGTCATCTGGTTATTCGCCATTCGGCCATCTTTCCACACGACATTCTCAAACAACGTGAACCCGATCGCCTGCGCGACCCCGCCTTCGATTTGTCCGGCCGCGAGCACCGGATTCAGCACGCGCCCAACCTCCTGCATCGCCACAAAATCCTCGACCCGCGCTTCATACGTCAACTCGTCAAACGACACTTCAGCAACGTAGACCGCCCACGCATAAGCACCATAAGCATCGCCCTGATACTTCTCATCGTCCCAATGCACGTTTGGCGGTGGCTGGTAAGTCGAGGACGTTTTCAATGATCCAAACTTCGCGATGTACTCGGCACAGGCTTTCCTAAAATCGCCGTCGTTATATTCCGCCGTTAACAGACCGCTGCCGATTAAGGTTTGTTTCAACCCGAGCACCGCAGATTCAACGAGTTTCCCAACCACCATCGACGTGCGCGACGCGACAGTTGGACCACTATTCGGCACGTGGCCCGTGTCAGGTTGAACAATCTCGATCGACTCGAAATCCAAACCGAGCGCTTCCGACGCGATCTGCGAAAAGATCGTGTTCGTGCCCTGTCCGATCTCGGTGCTCGCGGCCAGTATTCGCACTTTGCCTTCCGCTGTCGCTTCAGCAGAAACAACGGATTGAAGGTATACCTCACCCGATCCCGTAAAACCCGCGCCGTGCATGAAAGTCGCGAAACCGATACCGCGCTTCTTCGAAAAGCCACCATTGCTGGCGTGGTTCTCGCTCGCGAATCGTTCGCGTTTCGCGTGATAGTCGCTTAGCTCCAGCGCGCGCGTGAGCAGGTGGTCCATCTCTACGCGCTCGCGAATGATCTGGCTGGTCGCGGTTGTCTCGCCTTCGTGAATGAAGTTGCGACGTCGAAACTCTTCCGGCGTCAGGCCAATTGCGTGAGCGACTTTGTCCATGTGTCGCTCGAGCGCAAAGATGCTTTGCGGCGCGCCGAATCCTCTGAACGCGCCGTGCGGCGGGACATTTGTCGCGACCGCGCGACTGTGAATGCGAACGTTCGGACAAACGTATGGACCAGCGGCATGAATCGTTCCGCGTGAAAGCACGACCGGCGAGAGCGTGCAGTAAGCGCCACCGTCAATCACGAAATCGATCTCGACCGCGAGCAGCTTGCCGTCTTTCGTGACGGCAGTTTTGTGTCGCGTGCGCGACGGATGTCGCTTCGTGGTCGCGACCATGTCTTCGGCACGATCGTAAATGATCTTCACAGGCTTGCCTGACTTCCACGCGAGCAGCGCGGCGTGTCCGGCGATGAGCGACGGATACTCTTCTTTGCCGCCAAAGCCACCGCCCGTTTCCGTTTGGATGATGCGGATCTTTTCGTCGGGCAGTTCAAACAACTTCACGAGCGCTTTGTGAACGTAGTACGGGCATTGCATCGAGCCCCAAACAGTCACGCCTTCCGTCGCGCTTGCGATCGCGATGGCGCCGTTGTTCTCGATGTAGAGCTGCTCCTGCGCGCCGGTTTCGTACTCGCCTTCGATGATCAGGTCAGCGCTGGCCCAGGCGTCGTCAACGTTGCCTTTATCGACCAGAAACTTTTTGAAGACGTTGTCTTCGCCCCAGATGATCTCCTTTTTCGCGAGTGAGTCTTCGAGCGAGAAGATCGCGGGTAGCTCTTCAATTTCGATGCGCACATTTCGACGTGCTTCTTCGACGAGATACTTGTCTTTGTGCGCAAGCAGCAGTACGGGCTCTTCGGGATGATTGACGAAGCCGTCCGCGAGATATGGTTGATCGTTCAGGATCAGGGCGACATAGTTTGCGCCCGGGATATCTGCAGCCGTGACGATGACGAACTCGTCCCACGGGATGTCGCCGCCGAAAGAGATGTTCGTGATCTTCCCGCGCGCTACGGGGCTGCGAACGGTCGCGCCGTGAAGCATCTCAGGGAACGACAGATCGTCGACGTACAGCGCCTGCCCGGTGACTTTCTTGCGTCCCTCCTTGCGGGGGACTGGTTTGCCGATGGGATGAGTACTAGCCACAGATTACACGGATTTCTTACGGGTTTGGTTTAGTGATCACCAACGGGTTCGTTTCCATCTCTCTACGATAAAACACGCGCGGTCGTTGGACGGTGCGCTTCTCGCCTTCGACGAATGTGATCTCGCCTTCCAGGCCGATACCACGGCCCTGGGCCATCTTCTCTTCCTGCATCTGCGGCACGCGCTCGGTCGCGAAGTTGAGCCACTCACGCGCGATCACCACACCGTCTTTCGGTTGTGTATCCGCAACCGGCGTTTTCAAACCTTCCTCAACGAGCGCGTACGTCAGGTAACCATGACCAAGCTGTGCCGCTTCGAGCGCGGCCTGAAAACTCTGCGCCGCGGTCAGGATGTACATGCCTTTCTCGTACGCGAGTTGGGCGAGGCCTTTCGAATTCATCGGACCGCGCCGCTTCTCCTCGGCTTCGAGAGCCTGACCGGAGTTGCACGCATCGATAATCAACATCAAGTGACCGGCATCCAAACCCTCGACCGCAGCTTCAAGCTCGATATCGGAAATGCTGTGCGCGAGCATCGTGCTCAAACCCTGCTCCGTCAGCTTCGTGCGCTCGCCGGTGTAACCAAGATCGTGCGGTATCAGGTAGAAGCGTTGCGCCTGCGCCGTGCCGTGACCAGCGAAATAGATCACGACTGTATCTTCCGGCTCCGCGCGTTTCAAAGCATCGAGTGGACCAGCTTTAAGCGAAGGCGGGCCCACGTCGCCTGCGAGTCGCTTGATAGCGGCGAGAATGTTTGCCTTCGTGGCATCCTGATCGAGCAGTTGAACAACTTCGACGCGCTCGAAGCCACCGACCTCGGTTTGTCGCCGCTGCATCTCATCAGCAAAACTGCGCGCATCCGCAGATGCGTATTTCAAGTTGTACTGCGTGTTCGCATACTCATTAACGCCGACAGCGATGATATACGCGGTGCCTCTGCGTTTGAGCGTGTCGGCGCCGGTGAATACGAGAGGCGCGTCCTTGCTCTTCACGTTGTCGCGATTAAAGCCATACGCGACGAGACGGTTTGGACCAGCCGTAACCGTGATCTCCTCCTCCAGTGAAACATTCGGCTGGCCTTTCAGCACGTCGCCATGCCAAACCTTCACGAGCGATCCGTTGCGAAACAGTCGAACGTCCTGCGCGCCCGTGCCTTGCGGATTATCTTTATCCGCCGGCGCATCGGAGACGTCGATCTTAACCTTGACCGTGCGCGTCGCGACCGTTGATTCAGGAGCCTGACCCACGAGCGACAACTTCACGATTGGCTGACGTCGATCTTTCTTCGACACATCCAGCGCTACTTTCGGACGTTTCCCAGCGAAAACGTCTGCCAGCAAACCGGGATAGTAAAACTCGTTGAAGAACCATTCGATCGGCGCGACGTTGAATGTTTCCTGATTGTAGCGCCAGAGAATCTGATTCCAGGAAACAGGTGTGCCGTCAAACAAACCTTGCGGCGTGACGACCATCCACTCGCTGCCATCGTCGAGCGAGATCAATGTCAGCAGGTGCTCGCCGGTTTTTGTGTCCCAGAGAAACGTGCTGCCATCGTCAGTTGCTGAAGCAAGGAGGCGGCCGTCAGGACTAAAATCGATCGACTCGATCGCGGAAGTGTGACCGGTGAGCGTGCGCAACTCGTTTCGCGTCGCAACGTCCCAGATCTTGATCGTGTTGTCAGTCGCGCCGGTGGCGATGAGCTTGTTGTCACGACTGAAGGCGACTTTGCTGACGCCGCGGCCGTGTCCTTTGATCGCGGCAATCTGTTGGCCCGTGGTTACGTCCCAGAATTGAACCTGGCCCACCGCCTCGACTTTCAAATCCTTCATCATGTCGGCGGGATCGGGCTGCTTTGAACCCTTTTTCTGTTTCGGGTTCATCGCGCCACTCATCATGGCCGCGATGTCGATGTTGGCTTTCGACTCGACGCCGCCAGTGGCGAGCACTCTGCCGTCACTCGTGAACGCGAGCGACGTGATACTTCCGCCCGGCGTGCCCGCAGACATCGCTCCGATTGTGTTGGTGATCATCGCGGCCATATCAGCCATGTTGGGCATGGTCGGCATCTGGCCCGGCTTGATCGACGTTGGTGGTTTGAAATTAGCCATCGGCGACGAGCTTAGATCGCGGAGCTTGCTGCCTGACTGAACATCCCAAAGCGAAAGCTGGCCCATGCCGCCAATGACCGCGAGCGTTCGACCGTCGGCTGTGAACTCCGCCTGCATCGGAATCTCGCCAGGCGTTATCGAGCGGAACTCGCGACCAGTCTTCAGATCCCAGATCTTGATCTGGGCGCCGCGTGTGAACGAGCCCGGTGTCGGATGTGGATCTTCAACGGCGCCATATACGACCGCGAGCATCGAACCGTCAGCACTAAAGCTCGTTCGAGAAACACTTCCTGCTTCATTGGACGGCGTAAGTGTGAACAACTGCTTTCCACTCGGACTCTCCGCAACCGTGATCAAATTCGTGTTGGCCTTCCTCACAACGACGTGGCGTCCATCGGGAGTCACAATCCCATAAGTCTTCTCACCGTTGTCAGGGATGATGCGCAGACCGCGGCCAGTGCGCAGATCCCAACGCGTGCGCCCGCCGGAGGTAAGCTCGTTGCCATCAGCGCTGAACTGAACGCCGTAAGCCATGTTCGCGCGTCCAACGAGATTCGAGACGCGCTTACCAGTCTCGGTTTCCCAAACGATGATGTCGGTGTCGAAGCCGCCGGTCGCGATTCGTTTGGCGTCTTCGGTGAAACTGATGTACGCATCGGTTTGCGGGAACGCGCCGCTGTTTGGAACTTTCACCGTGGGCAATTCACGCAACGTTGCGACGTCCCAGAGTTTCACGGTGTAGCTGTCGGAAAGCGCGAGCAGTCGTCCGTCACGACTGAATTTCATAGGGGGGTAATCTTTAGTTGTTGGTCCAAGCTCGTGATCTTTCTTCGCTGTTAGATCCCAAAGCTTGAAGCGCTTGTTGTGAACCCCTGCGACGAGAAGACGACCATCGGGAGTCAACGAAAGCTGCATGCTATCGATCTGATTTTCAGGCACCTTAGTGCGACGAACTTCACGACCCGAAGCGAGATCGATCACGCGCACTTCATTATCTCCATCTTCGGCGGCAAACAGCAGTTGAGTGCCGTCGGCCGAAAGCGTCATGCCACCGTCGCCAAGGATGGCCATCGCGCCCTGCAAACCCATCTCGAGCGAGCGCAACTCGCGGCCGGTCGAAATGTCCCACACACGCGCGGCATCGCTGATGGTCACGAGTCGATTGTCCGACGCGAAGCCGATGAAATAGACGCCGAGCGATCCCATGATCGAGCCTTGCCCGGTGCCGCCGAGACGTTGCAGCTCACGTCCGCTCAACACGTCCCAAACAGTTACCGAGTTATCACTGCCGGAAGCAGCGATGAGACGACTATCACGACTAAACGCGATCGCCGGAGCGATGGCTACCGTAGTTTGGCCGCTGCTCGAGAGATCGCGCAGCTTGCGATTCGTTGCGGTTTCCCAGAGCTTGATCGTGTTGCTGCGATACGTGCCGGTGGCGAGCAGTTTGCCGTCCGGACTGAAGACCATGCGCGTCGCGCCGAAGAGATTGTTGTAGCCGGTTTGCAGGACGAGCTCGGGTTTCGCCTCGCGCGCGCGTTGATCGGTTGTGGTGCTGGTAGTTTGTCCGGGACTCTGGATTCCGAGTCCGCGCTTATCCGGCGTCGTCGTAGGGGTCGGCGACGGACTTTGCGCAAACGTAACCAAACAAGTGAAGAACAGAAGTACGACGACACTTAAACCATTCTTCTCTGTGCAACCTCTGAGTTCTCTGTGTCTCTGTGGTTTCAATCTTTCCAGCAAAAAACAACCACAGAGACACAGAGAACTCAGAGGTTGCACAGAGAAGATCACGATTCGGGTAAAACCGCTCAATCCTTTATTACACATACAACCACCTTGCTAATTCTGAATGCTCCAACAACAGCAATCCAATCGCGACGAGCGCGAGCACGTACATTACGGGATGAATCTCTTTACGACGGCCAACCACCAGATAAAGGCCAACGTGCGAAATGAAGCCCCAGAGTATTCCCTGGGTGATCGAGAAGGTCAGGGGAATGAGGATTATAGTCAAAAACGCGGGCAAACCCTCCTCGATTTTCCGAAAATCAATGTGGTGGACGCTCTTGAACATCGCCGCGCCCACCAGAATCAAAACCGGAGCAGTTGCGTAGACCGGAACCATTCCCGCAAGCGGCGCGAGGAAGAAGCACGGCAGAAAGCAAAGCGCCGTGAAAACTGACGTCATCCCGGTGCGCCCGCCGCTGTCGATTCCCGCAATGCTCTCGATGTAAGCCGTACCTGACGACGTGCCGGCGAGTCCCGCTCCAAATGTCGCAAATGAATCAACGACGAGGCCTTGTCGCAGGTGGCGCGGGTTACCATTTTCATCGAGCAGATTCGCCGCATGAGCGACGCCGATAAACGTCGAAATCGAATCGAAAAGATCGGTGAAGAGAATGCCGATGATCGCGGGCAGAAGCGAGAGTTTTAGTGCGCCGATAATATCCAGCTTCAAGAACACTGTTTGGAAATCCGGCGGGCTGAAGAGACTGGGCGGCGCTTTGATTTGCCCTGCTAAAAATGCGACGAGCGTTACGACGAAAATACCGGCCAGATAGGCCAAAGCACTCCGGCGAATCAAAAGCAACACAGTCACGATCAAGCCGAGCATTGATAGAAGCGCCGGCGTACCGAGAGTTCCGAGTTTTACGAATGTGACTGGATCCGAAATGATGAAACCGCCGTTCTTCAATCCGATAAACGTGATGAAGATGCCGATGCCGGTCGCGGTCGCAATTCGGAGCTCTGACGGGATTGCTTTCGCGATCGTTTCGCGCAGCGGCGTAACCGAGATCAGGAGAAACAGCACGCCGGCCCAGAAGATGATCCCGAGCGCCGTTTGCCACCAGACTTTCTGCGTCAGAATGATCGTGAACGTGAAGAAGGCGTTGATGCCCATGCCCGGCGCGACAGCGAACGGAAGTTTCGCGTAGAGGCCCATCAGGAGCGTCATCACGAAACAGACCAGGACCGTGGCGGTTAACACGCCGCTGAAAGCCATGCCTGTGCCGGGAGTTGAGAGGATCGTCGGGTTCACCACAACGATGTACGCCATTGTGAAGAACGTGGTGATGCCGGCGATTGCTTCGGTTCGAAGGCTCATTTAGACAGGATTACAGGATTTTCAAGACGCACAGAATAGCAAAACTTATCCTGTTAATCCTGAAAATCCTGCAATCCTGTTACGACCCTGCCAGGAGTTCCCCAACTTCTGCCGGGCCCTTATTCCGCAACGATCGCTACCATGCTCGTCTTCTTTTTCGACTTCACGGCCGCGAGCGTCGTGTCATCGCCTGCCAACTGCGCCTGCGCGAACACATATCGATCACCGTAGCGCTCAAACACGAGCTTCGCGTTCTCACTCGTTTTGCCGATGATTCCCGTCGTCAGGACCACCGCAACCGATCGTCCATTCATACTTCGTATTTGAAGTATTTTCCGATCCGAAGACGGGTTGAGCACGGTGATCGTGTACCTGCCGGCCGGCATCGTTGTCTTGCCGACATGGAACGCGAACGGAATTGTGGCAGTCACTCTTTGAGTTTGGGCTTGGGCGTTTATAGCGAGCACGCCTGCGAACACGAATATGATTAAGGGGATGTTGAAGATTCTTTTCATGTTTTTCGCCTCCACTTATTCACGCGGACGTTTGGCCGGAAACCCCTCACGGGGCCGAAACATTTGTTGTAAACTCAGCACTCATGCGTTCCTCCGAGGGCATAACGCAGCTTCTGATCGACTGGGGCAAGGGCGATCAGGCGGCGCTTGAAAAACTGATGCCGCTGGTCTACAGCGAGCTGCGACGCCTTGCGAGCAACTACCTGCGCCGCGAACGCGCCGAACACACACTTCAACCCACGGCGCTCGTCAACGAGGCCTATCTCAAACTGATCGATCAGCGAAATGCGAAATGGCAGAATCGCGCCCATTTTTTCGGAATCTCGGCGCAGTTGATGCGGCGCATACTGGTGGACCACGCGCGCCAGCATCAGGCGGTGAAGCGCGGCGGCTCGGCGCAGCAAAGAGTGTCGATCACGACGGTCGAGAAGCTCGTGAAAGAGCCGGAAATCGATTTGTTGGCGTTGAATGAAGCGCTTGACGAGCTGGCGCGGATGGATCCGCAGCAGAGCCAGATCGTTGAGCTGAAGTTTTTCGCAGGATTATCGATCGAAGAGATAGCGGAAGTGCTGGGGATCGGACATGCGACGGTCGAGCGCGACTGGAAAATGGCACGCGCGTGGCTGCGAAGACAATTAGGATGAGGGATTTCAGATAATTCGTGCGCGTCTATTAAGGAGAAGAAAATCCGCGTTTATCCGCGTAAATCCGCGGCTAAAACTTGAGATGACACCGGAGCGCTGGCAACAAGTCAAAGAGATCTTCAACTCGGCGATCACGTATCGCCCCGAGGAGCGCGGCCTGTTCATTTCGCAGGCATGCTCGGGCGACGACGAGTTGCGCAGCGAAGTCGAGTCGCTGATCGCGTCACACGAACAGAGCGGCGACTTTATCGACCAGCCGGCGTTTGAAGTAGCCGCATCGTTGCTCGTGAACGAAAAAGCGGAGCTAAACCCCGGTCAAACGATCGGATCGTATGAAGTGATCTCGTTCATCAGTCGCGGCGGAATGGGCGAGGTTTATCTCGCGGAAGACAACCGGCTCGGCCGCAAAGTCGCACTGAAACTCCTGCCCGCTTCGTTCACGACCGACGAAGATCGACTGCGACGCTTCGAACAGGAAGCACGCGCCGCATCCGCGCTAAATCATCCGAACATCATCACGATCTACGAGATTCGCCAGGCCGCCGGCTCGCACGTCATCGCGACTGAATTCGTCGAAGGCGAAACACTGCGACACCGTTTGAGTCGATCCGCGCTCACGCTTTCAGAAACGCTGAACATCGCGATCCAGGTTGCCGACGCGCTTTCCGCCGCACACAAAGCGGGAATCATCCACCGCGACATCAAACCCGAAAACATCATGCTGCGGCCCGATGGTTACGTGAAGGTGCTGGACTTCGGACTCGCGAAGTTGAGTGAACAAGCGACACCGGCAGTCGCAGCGGAAGCGCCGACGATTCAGGTACGCACTGGTTCAGGCATCGTGATCGGAACGGCAGGCTATATGTCGCCCGAACAGGCGCGTGGGCTCGGCGTCGATCATCGTTCTGACATCTTCAGTCTCGGCGCCGTGATTTACGAGATGCTGGCGCGTCGCAAACCGTTTGAAGGCGACACGCCAAGCGACACGCTCGCGGCAATCCTCAAGACCGAGCCGCCGCCGCTCGCGCGTGTCACGAAGGGCGTTCCTTCCGAGCTGGTGCGCATCGTCAACAAGTCGCTCCGAAAAGATCGCGAAGAACGTTACCAGGTGGTTAAAGATCTGTGGCTCGATTTGAAGGCGCTCAAACAGGAGCTCGAGTTTCAGGACAAACTCGATGGAACGGGTGTCATCCATGCGGGTGAGCCAACCGAATTACTTTCTGGGCCACGACAGACAGCAGAACGCAGCGCCATCAGCAACATCAGCGAATCGATCAGCATGGAAATTAAACGACACAAAGTCGGCGCTGCGCTGGCATTGCTGGTTCTGCTGCTAATCGCCGGCGCGGGTGGATTCGGAGTTTACAAATGGCTCAATCGCGCCGCGCCCGTGGCCCATTTCGCGGACGTCAAACTCACAAGACTCACAAACTCAGGCAATGCAATTGATGCCACACTCTCGCCCGACGGCAAGTATATGGTCTACGTCTTGAGTGATCGCAGCCGGCAAAGTCTTTACATCCGCCAGGTAAGTACCGCGAACGACAAAGAGATCGTGCCGCCCGCGCCGGTCGGATATTTCGGCATCACTTTCTCGCCTGATGGCACTGAGCTTTACTACGCAACCAAATCAAATCTGAGTGAAGGCACGCTCTATCGTATTCCCGTGCTCGGCGGCATTCCCGTCAAGGTCCTCGAGAGAATCGATGCACCAGTAAGTTTTTCCCCTGACGGCAAACAGTTTGCTCTGATACGCGGCAATTACCCGAATCAAGGTGAGAGTGCGATCGTGATCGCGAATGTCGGCGGCAGCGGCGAGCGCAATCTCGTCGTCAAAAAAATGCCGGAACGTTTCTACCCGATATTCTTTACTGGTCCATCGTGGTCGCCCGACGGAAAGATCATTGCCGCGTCGGTTTTGACTATCGCAGGACGCACGAAAGTCACGGGTTTCTCGGTTGCTGATGGAAGCGAAAAGGATTTGACGCCAGACTCGTGGACGTTCGCTTCGCGTGTGGAATGGATGCCTGATATGTCTGGACTGCTGGTCGTGGCCGGAGACAGCCCCGGCAATGCGATGCTCTGGTTTATCAATTATCCGGGCGGCAGCACACGCCGCATCACTAACGATCTCAATTCGTATCGAACGATCGCTCTGACGCAGGACGGCAACAAGCTGGCTACGGTCCAGTCGCAAGGCCTCGTGAATCTCTGGGTCGTGCCCGATGGCGACGCGAAGAAGGCCGTCAGGTTGCCAACGGGAAATGTCAGCAATTTCTTTACGTCAACCGGAAGCAATGTCGCGTGGGCGCCTGATGGGCGAATCGTTTACGTCTCGAATGAAGGCGGAAACGCGGATGTTTGGATTGCCAATATGGACGGAAGTAATCGCAAACAGTTGACTGCGGGAATTAAGACCGACGTTTCGCCAGTGGTGACTGCGGATGGGCGCTACGTGGTGTTTGTTTCGTGGGAAGACAATAAGAGAAACGTGTGGCGCATGAATATCGACGGGAGTAATCCGGTGCGGTTGACGTCAGGCTCGTTTCCGAGTCTTTCGCCGGACAGTCGTTGGGTGGTTTATTCTGCGATCGACGGACCTAAGCCGACGCTTTGGAAGGTGTCGATTGACGGTGGAACCCCTGTGCGAATTACCGATCACACGTCGGGAACGTCGGCGGTTTCTCCCGACGGTCGCAGGATCGCGTTTTCATATCCTGAATCACTGGATCCGTTTGCGCCACCGAACCGCATTGCTGTCATTCCATTCGATGGTGGGCCGATTGAGAAAGTTTTCGAAGTGCCGGCTATTGGGACAGTGCTTTCGGTAGCTCAGTGGTCCCATGACGGCAAGTCGATTCTTTATTCAGTGACGTCGAGTAATGTGACGAACATCTGGAGCCAGCCGATTGATGGTGGCGGGGCGAAACAGGTGACCGATTTCAAAGATTTGCTGATGACCGGGTTTGCGTGGTCGCAGGATGGGAAGCAATTGGCTTGCACTCGCGGCTCGCTGCTTCGCGATGCCATCCTTGTGACTGATTTGAAGTGATGTTGGCGTTATCCTTAATTCGAAATTCTTCTCTGCGGTTCTCGGCGTATCTCTGCGTCCTCTGCGTTTAGAGTGACGTTTTAACGCAGAGAACGCGTAGATACGCCGAGAACCGCAGAGAAAATCGGAGACGGACTAAATGGATCTGCGTGTGTTGCTAACGACGTTTGGGATCATCTTTCTGGCCGAGATGGGCGATAAGACTCAACTGGCGGCGATGACTATGGCGGCTGATTCGAAGAAGCCGTGGGCCGTGTTTATCGGAGCGAGTCTCGCGCTTGCGGCGGTGTCGGCGTTGGGTGTTTTGGTTGGGAGTGTCATTGGTAATTATGTGCCGATTGAGTGGGTGAAAAGGGTCGCGGCAGTGGCATTTATTGTGATAGGCGTGTTAATGCTTCTCGGTAAATTTTAGCCCATGCCACAGACTCCCCACATCGAACGCCACTTCACGTCGAGTGAAGTCGTTCGCGACATCGTTATCGGAATGGCTGATGGTTTGACGGTTCCGTTCGCACTCGCTGCCGGATTGACAGGCGCTATCGATCAGACGGGAATCATCGTCACAGCAGGACTCGCCGAGATCGCCGCCGGCTCAATCGCGATGGGCCTCGGCGGCTACATGGCCGCAAAGAGCGACGCCGAACACTACGCGAAAGAGCGCGAGCGTGAGAAACGCGAAGTCGTGGAGATCCCGCACGAGGAAATGCGCGAAGTTGCGGAAGTCTTTCAAGCCTACGGCCTCAGTGAAGAGGAAACGTGGCCCATCGTGCAGGCACTGAGACGCCAGCCGCGCAACTGGGTCGACTTCATGATGCGCTTCGAGCTGGGTCTCGAGAAACCCGAACCGGGTCGCGCTTTGGCCAGTGCGCTGACAATCGCGGGCGCGTACATCGCCGGCGGCCTCGTCCCGCTGGCACCCTACTTTTTTGCCCACACGACGTCCACGGCTTTGCTGTATTCCGTCGCGTTCACACTCGTCGCGTTGCTGGTTTTCGGGTTTGTGAAAGGCCGGTTTACGGGAACGCGACCTGTGCGGAGCTCCCTCCAGACGGCTCTAATCGGAAGCCTCGCTGCGGGCGCAGCCTTCGCGATTGCCCGTCTAATTGGCGGCTAAATCCGGTTAACAGTATAATCTCAGGCTCACGAAATTACTGTTAACCGCCAACCGGGAGGAAACCCAGAAATGGCTACTCAACTACAACGTTCGGACTCGATTGACAAGATTGTCGAGCTGCTTGGCCCCAAGGCGGACGAGCTACTCAAACACACGTCGCAAACGATCTCGAAGGACGACCTGAATCTTCCCGGTCCCGACTTTATCGACCGTGTTTGGAGCATTTCCGATCGCTCGCCGGCTGTCCTGCGCTCGCTGCAATCGCTCTTCGACAACGGCAGGCTCGCGGGCACGGGATATGTTTCGATCCTTCCGGTCGACCAGGGCATCGAGCACTCTGCGGGCGCTTCGTTTGCGCCAAATCCGCAGTACTTCGACCCGGAAAACATCGTGAAGCTCGCGATCGAGGGCGGTTGCAACGCCGTTGCGTCAACTTTCGGCGTGCTCGGCACGGTCGCGCGGAAGTACGCACACAAGATTCCGTTTATCGTAAAGATCAATCACAACGAACTGCTGACGCTCCCGAATAAGTTTGACCAGGTTTTGTTTGGAACGGTTAAAGAGGCACACAACCTCGGCGCAGTCGCTGTTGGCGCGACCATCTACTTCGGTTCTGATGAGTCCACGCGACAGATCACCGAGATTAGCAAGGCTTTCGCGCAGGCGCATGAGCTCGGCATGGCTTGTATTCTGTGGTGTTACCTGCGTAATCCGAAGTTCAAAACCCCGGAAGGCGACATGCATGCTGCAGCGGATCTGACGAGCCAGGCGAACCATCTCGGCGTCACGATCCAGGCCGATATCATCAAGCAGAAACTTCCCGAGCGTAACGGCGGTTACAAAGCCGTCGAACAGGCGCTGGGCGGCTCGTACGGCAAGACCAGCAAGCTTGTTTACGAGAAGCTCACGACTGACAATCCGATCGATCTCGTGCGTTATCAGGTCGCGAATTGCTACATGGGTCGTTGTGGTTTGATTAATTCCGGCGGAGAGTCGAAGGGCGCGAGCGACATGGCTGAGGCGGTTCGAACCGCGGTAATCAACAAGCGAGGCGGCGGCATGGGCCTGATCTCCGGACGAAAGGCGTTCCAACGCCCGATGAGCGAAGGTGTGCAACTGCTCAACGCAATTCAGGACGTTTACCTCGCCAACGAGATCACGATCGCTTAAATAGGATTTCTCACGCAGCGGCGCAACGGCGCAGCGAAAGAGCCAGCAAAAGATCTCTTCGTTGCGCCGTTGCGCCGCTGCGTGAGAAATCCTATTTCGGGTTCTGGCCCGTATATTCACGCTTGCAACCGGAAGACGACGTTAAATTGCTGAAAGCGATTGCCGCGAGGGATGAGGCGGCCCTGGCACAACTCTACGATCGCTATCGCCTCATCCTCTTCGGGCTGCTGATGCGTATATTAAACAACCGCGAGGAAGCGGAAGATGTCCTCCAGGAAGTTTTTCTTCAGGTTTGGCGCAAGGCGGAGGACTTCGACGAGAATCGCGGTCGCCCGTTTACGTGGCTGGTAACCCTGGGACGCAGTCGTAGCATCGATCGACTGCGCACACTCGCAGCACGCGATCGCGTCGCCGAGGCGGGCGCGAGAGAAGCGGTGGAAGAGATCTCAGACGCAGCCACCGACGCGTTCAAGTCAGAACAACGCGGCCTCGTCAGTAAAGCGCTCGCCCAACTCCCCGACGAGCAAAAGCGGCCACTCATGCTCGCCTATTTCGACGGCCTGACCCAATCTGAAATCGCGACGCGTTTGGGCGCGCCGCTAGGAACCGTGAAGACGCGCATGCGCACGGGTCTGATGAACCTGCGCGAGCAACTGGCCGGCAAAGGAGAGAGTTTCGGGTTTTAGCACGATGGTCCACGACGACTACAAAGAGATGATTCCGGCGCGCGCGCTTTCAGCGCTCGACGCAGCAGAGGAACGTGTGTTGAACGAACATCTCGAAAACTGTGCTGAGTGCCGCAAGGAGCTTGAAGACTGGCAAGCGACCGCAGCCACATTGTCGCTCACGCCTGATCCCGCTGAGCCGTCGCCGCAAGTTCGTGAACGCATCTTGAGTGAAGTTAGAAAAGATTTGAAGTCAACACCGGAAGTGATTCCGTTTAGATCCACTCCGAGGCGAAATATCTGGAGCTCGTTTGGATCGCTCGGCGCGATCGCAGCAGTCGTGCTCCTTGCGGCACTGAGTATCGGATTGGCTGTCTTGTGGCGCCAGAATCAGAAGCTCGAGCGTTCGAAAGACTTTGTCGAACTCGTAAACACACCGGGCGCGAGAGTAAGTGAACTGAGTGGGGTCGATCCCGGGCAGGGCGCAACTGCCAAATTAGCCTATGATCGAACTGGTCGCGCGATATTGATGGCCAGCAAACTTCCGAGCGTGCCGCAGGGCAAGGCTTACCAGTTGTGGTTCATCGTTGCGAACAAACCGCCAGTACCTGGGAAGACGTTTGTGCCCGACGGCGCGGGTAATGCCGTGTTGAAGGATGAGCTGCCGAGAGAGGCGATCGACGCGAACGTCTTTGCGATTACGGTGGAGCCTGAGCGCGGATCGAATGCCCCCACGAGCCCGATTTACCTGCGCTCATTTTAGCTGCTACACTCACGCATCATGAGCAAGGGGAATCAACCACCACCAGTCGATAACTCTGTCTCGGACTCAACCGGGCAGTACGATCTCCGTTTTGTTTTGTGGCGGCAGTTCTGCGCGCAGTATCAAATTCCCGTCGACACTTTGCCGAGCCAGTTGGACGATGAGCAGAAAGAATTGTGGGAAGAGATGAAGTCGAAGCGGTTGAAGCCTTAAATAAACCGATGAGTCAGAAACGGGTTGGTTAATCTCTCCTCACCGATCGTCGTCACGGGTCCATGTCCTGAATAAACCTTCACGTCGTCATCGAGAGTCAACAGTTTATTCTTGATCGAGCTGAGCAGTTGCTCTGTCGATCCGCCCGGCAGATCCGTGCGTCCAATCGATCCGGCAAACAGTACATCACCAACAAACACCACTGCTTCATTTCGTTCGTAAAGCACAACGTGACCGGGCGTGTGTCCGGGACAATGAAGCACTTCGAATTCGAGATTTCCAACCGAATACTTTTCACCATCAACCCAATGGTGATCGACTGCCGGCGGTTGCTCGAAAGCAAACCCGAGCGCCGCCCACTGCGAACGTGGAATACCGATCCACGCCGGTTGTTCCGGCAGCGCCTGGTACATGAACTCGTCGCCTTCGTGCAGATTGATTTTCGCGTTTGGTTGTAGTTTTTTCAGTGCCGCGACGCCACCGACGTGATCGAGGTGCGCGTGAGTCAGCGCGATCGCCTTTAGCTGAAGCCCGCGACGCTCGAGCGTCTCAACGATCCGCTCCGCCTCATCGCCAGGATCGATACAGATCGCCTGTTTTGTCTCTTCACAACCGATGATGCGGGTGTGCTGTTGAAAAGCGGTGACGGTGATTTCATCGATGATCATTAGCTTTGTATAATACTGCACAGAATGCGTGTAAGCACTCAATCAGCACCGCTCGCCGCTGTCCTCGATTCGATGACCACGGAAGGTGCGCCCGAGTTAACCGAACATCTCGATGCGGGCGCGCTCAAGTGTTATGCGTGCGGTCATCGCTGCCTGATCAAGTCCGGAAAACGCGGTATTTGCAAAGTTCGCTTCAACGAGGGCGGGCATCTTCGCGTGCCGGCAAACTACGTCGCCGCGCTCGCGTGCGATCCAACCGAGAAAAAGCCGTTCTTCCATGTTTTACCGGGTTCAGACACGTTGACCTTTGGAATGCTCGGCTGCGATCTGCATTGCGCTTATTGCCAAAACTGGCTGACATCGCAGGCGCTGCGTGACGATGCGGCCGGTACGAAGCCAACGATCGTTTCAGCGGAGCGACTTGTATCAATGGCGAAAGCGTATGGCGCCGCGATGGTTGGGAGCAGTTATAACGAGCCGTTGATTACGGCTGAGTGGGCGGTCGATGTTTTCAAACGCGCGCGACCGGAAGGTTTTCGCACGGCGTTCATATCAAACGGAAATGCGACGCCGCAGGTGCTCGATTACCTGCGTCCGTGGACTGACTGTTACAAGATCGATTTGAAGTCGATGAATGATAAGAACTACCGGCAACTGGGAGGCGTTGTCGACAATATTCTCGATACGGTGAAGATGGTCCACGAGCGTGGTTTCTGGGAAGAGATCGTCACGCTTGTCATTCCGGGATTCAATGATTCGGAAGATGAGCTTCGTCGTGCGGCGGAGTTCATTGCGGCGGTGTCGCCCGACATTCCGTGGCACGTGACGGCATTCCACCAGGATTACCGCATGACTGAAAACTCAAACACGACAGCGGCGCAGTTGATCCGCGCATGTGAGATTGGTCGTGACGCGGGTCTCAATTACATCTACGCCGGAAATCTTCCAGGCCGTGTCGGTCGCTGGGAGAATACTTACTGTCCGTCGTGTCATGAGTTGTTGGTAGAACGTTTCGGTTACCTGATCCGGCAAGTGAACGTCACTTCCGAAGGCCGCTGCCCAACCTGCGCTACAAATATTCCAGGCATTTGGAAGTAATCCACAGATTACACAGAAAAATTTATCTGTGAAATCTGTGGATGGATTTTGTGCCTTTGTGGTCCAGGTTTACGGTTGCGGAAGGATCTTTGTGGCCTGCGAGGCGACGACCTGCCACTTGCCATCGCGTTTCGCGTACACATCAAGAAATCGATATTCACCACTGATATCGATCGGTTTCCTTTGACCCGGTACGACGTTCTTTCCGTTCTTGATAACACCGCGTCCGGTGATGAATGCTGAATCGGCGTCGATCACCGTCACTTTCGGCTCGAGTATCTCGTACGACTCGGCCGTAATCGATCCGGATTCGATCGACTTTACTTCATCAGCCTTAGTAGCTGTCGAACCGTCTGGATAAACAATCACTGCGTTATCTGACACGATGCGTTTGACCGCCTCGGAATTGTGGGTCTTGTTCGAGTCGGCCCACTCGCGTTCGAGTTTAATTATCTCCGCTTCAATCGCCGCGGCATCATACGTCTCCTTCGCGGGACTTGCAGTTGCGATTGCATTATTGCGATTCGTATCGAGTGCGGGCTGGCATCCATTCATCACCGCGAGAACGGCGACGATCAACAAAGCCGGGGTTATTCTGTTCATAATTTTATTACTACGATAAACAACCGTTTTGAGTCAACTTTTCAGGGCCTCCGAGACATTGACAGCGCCCAATTCTTCGGATTATTGTTCGTCACATAAAAGTGCGTTTCCTACCTGTTTGTTAGTGAACACGTCAAGTTTGGAAAGGAGTAACCATGACTCGCCTTTTGAGATCCTCCAAATTTTGGTTACTAGGCCGAGCTTTGCTTGTGGTGATTGGGTTTTCAATTGCCGGAGCATCTCAAGCACAAACCACTCAAAAAAGGGCGGCTTTGGCCCCGGAGGAAGACCCGGTCTTTCACGAATATCGCGGGGTGAAAATCGGTTGGGTTGCGGATGAGGTCCGTAAGAAACTCGGCAGTCCGGCCAACAAGGGTGATGAGCAGGATTTCTACGTCTTTGGTGAAAAAGAGACTTGCCAGGTCCTTTATGACAAGGGCCAGGTGACGGCCATCTCCGTTGATTTCATGAACGGCGCCAAGGAGATCATCACTCCGCAACAGGTGTTTGGCGCCGATGTCGAAGCGAAGCCCGATGGCTCGAAGTATAAACTCGTGCGCTATCCGAAAGCTGGTTACTGGGTTTCGTACAGTAGAACAGCGGGCGACACTCCGATCATAACAGTGACGATCCAGAGACTTCCGTCGCAGTGACCCTGGCAGAGAACATCAAGCAAAGGGCTCGTTTCGAGGGATTCAACAAGGTTGGAATTGTTGGCGCCGAGTCGCTTGAGGACGAAGGGCGCCGGTTAAAAGAGTGGCTTGCGCGAGGCCATCACGGCGAGATGCGGTGGATGGCGCGCGACGTCCACAAACGCATCGATCCGCGCGAAATCTTTCCACCAGCGCGTTCGGTGGTTGTTGTTGCGCTCAATTACTTTACGCCTCACCAGCATCAGCAAAGTCCCGCCACCGGAAAAGTTTCACGTTATGCGTGGGGCGACGATTACCACGACGTCGTCAAAGAGAAGCTTGTGTCACTGCTTCAGTGGATCAAGGAGCAGGAGCCGAGTGCTGAAGGAAAAGTGTGTGTCGACATTCAGCCGGTGATGGACAAAGCGTGGGCCGTGCGCGCCGGGCTGGGTTGGCTGGGCAAGCATTCGAATGTGATCACGCAGGAGCATGGTTCGTGGGTTTTTATCGGTGAGCTGCTGCTCAATCTCGAACTCGAGTACGACAGCGAGCGTGTCGAGGACCATTGTGGAACGTGTACGCTTTGCATTGATGCGTGTCCGACGGCGGCGATCACTGAGCCTTACGTCGTTGATTCAAACAAGTGCATTTCCTATGCAACGATTGAGTTGCGCGCGCCGGACTTGCCGGCGGGGATGGATTTGGCTGGATGGCTTTACGGTTGTGATATCTGCCAGGATGTTTGCCCTTGGAACCGTTTTGAGCAGACGACGAGTGAAACGCGATTTGAGCCGCGCGAGGGAAATGTCGATGTTGAATTGGACAAGGTTCTCAAGTTCACGCCTGAGAATTATGCAGCGCGTTATCGCGGTAGTGCGATGAAACGCGCCAAGCTCGCGGGTCTTCAGCGCAACGCGCGCGCCTTATCTTGTGAATCCTGAAAAATCTTGTAATGCAACTACGCAACCCTTCCTATGCTCAGGAAATCGAGCAAAGCTTCGCCAAACAAACGATCATGGGCCTCATCGGCGCCGAACTAACCCGCATCGAACCGGGCGTGATCGAAATCACCCTTCCGTATCGCGCTGACCTGGCCCAGCAACATGGTTACCTGCATGCTGGAATCGTCACGACAATCGCCGACTCGGCGTGCGGGTATGCAGCGTACAGCTTGATGCCGCTGAATTCTGAGGTCCTCAGTGTTGAGTTCAAAGTGAATCTCCTGCGACCAGCAAAAGGCGAAACGTTTTCAGCCGTGGCGGAGGTTGTTAAGGCTGGCAAGACGCTGACTGTCGTTCGCGCAGACGTGTTTGGGATCGAGCAAGAGCGGCGTGAGCTGGTGGCGACGATGCTCGGCACGATGATCTGTTTAAGTAAATGAGATGTGTCTGATCCATTCCATCGGCGGCGCATTCACGAAACAACCTGAAGATCTGAATTCCAGTCTCAGCGTGAAAGCCTCTGATCTCATCAAGCGCGCTTTCGACGATATCGATTCTTCAAAGCTGGTCGATCATCACGTACACATTGCGGGGCTTGGTGTTGGTGGCACGAATGCGTTTGTGAATCCGAAGATGCTGACGTGGCGACATCCGTTTCATCGTTTGAAGTTGAAAGTTTATATGAGCTCGGCGGGAGTTGCGGATGAAGAGAAGGCTGATCCGCAAGCCGTCGCGCGATTGACGAGGTTAGTGGCGAGTATCAAGGATCACGGCAAGCACAGGTTGCTGGGGTTCGACAAGCACTACCGCAGCGATGGAACGGTCAATCTTGAAAAGACAGAGTTTTATGTTCCGAACGAATATGTGTTTGAGCTGGCGCAACAGCATCCTGATTTGTTCGTGCCGAATATTTCCGTCAATCCTTACCGGCCGGACGCGATTGCCGAGCTCGAGAAGTGGGCGCGACGTGGCGCGCGCGTTGTGAAGTGGTTGCCGAATGCGATGGGAATCGATCCTTCCGATCCGAAGTGTGACGCGTTTTACGAGAAGATGAAGGAGCTCGACCTGATACTGCTGAGTCATGGCGGCGAGGAGAAAGCTGTTGAGGCGGAAGAAGATCAGAAACTCGGAAACCCGTTGTTGTTGCGACACGCTTTGGACCACGGCGTGAAAGTGATTGTGGCGCATTGTGCGGGTCTCGGCACGAACGAAGATCTCGACAGCAAGGATCGAAAGGTGGTGGACAATTTCGATCTGTTCCTGCGTCTGATGGATGAGAAGCGTTATGAAGGGCTCGTGTTTGGCGAGCTCTCAGCGATGACGCAGTTCAATCGTTCTGGAAAACTGCGCACGATGCTCGCGCGTGAAGATCTGCACGAAAGAATCGTGAACGGCAGTGACTATCCATTACCCGCTGTGAATCTCTTGATCCGTACACGCCCACTCGTCAAGCAGGGTTACATCAACGCTGATGAGGCCAGCTCAATGAAGGAAATCTACGATTACAACCCGCTCCTATTCGATTTCGTTCTGAAGCGGACTCTCAGACTACCCGGAACCTCAAAACGTTTTCCGGCGTCAGTTTTTATGACCAACTCAGCTCTATCCGTTTAGCATCCGTGAAAATCCGCGGCCAAAGGGGTATCATTGGCCACGATGTCTTTACTCGATTCATACAACCGCCCGATTCGCGACCTCCGCGTGTCGCTTACGGACCGGTGTAACTTTCGTTGTTTCTACTGCCTGCCGCACGGCGAGCCGCCCATCGCGCCCAAAGAGCAGATGCTCTCGTACGAAGAGATCGACTACGTTTGCGAGATATTTGTTAGCCTCGGCATCGAGAAGCTTCGTCTAACGGGCGGCGAGCCGATGTTGCGCCGCGATATCGAAACCATCATTCGAAAGCTCTCGCGACTGAAGTCTTCCGGTCTTCAGGATCTCGCGCTCACAACTAACGGCTACTACCTGCCGGATCGCGCGCAGAGTTTAAAAGATGCCGGACTCGATCGCGTGACGATCAGTCTCGACAGTTTGAAGCGCGACGTTTTCAAACGCATGACGGGCGTCGATGTTTTAGACAAAGTGCTAAATGGCATTGCGGCCGCGAAAGCTGCGGGATTAGAGCCGATAAAAATCAACGCCGTGATCGTGCGTGGGCACAACGAAGACGAGGTGCCAGACTTTGCCGCGTTCGCGCGCGAGTACGACGTGAAGATGCGCTACATCGAATTCATGCCGCTGGATTCCGGGCACGAGTGGGCGCGCGAAGATGTTGTTTCCGGAAAAGAGATTCGCGAGCGGATCAGTGAACGCTTTCCGCTTGTTCGTGTGGATGTTGCGCGTGGTTCTGACACGTCGGCGCGGTATCGCTTCGCTGATGGAGCGCCGGGTGAGATCGGAATTATCGCGCCGGTGACGGAGCCGTTTTGCGGTGCGTGTTCGCGGATACGTTTGACGGCTGACGGTCAGATTCGCACGTGTTTGTTTTCGACGGTCGAGCATTCGCTGCGTGACGTAGTTCGCAGCGGCGCCTCACGCAAGGAGATCAGCGAATACATTCACTCAGTAATAATGAAGAAAGAACCACGCCACTTTATCAACGACCCCGGGTTCGTCGCCCCCTCACGGACGATGAGTTTTATCGGCGGTTAACTTGACGTAAGCTCTCAGTAGGGGATAGTATGCCCGCCAGGAATTACAACACTCACAAAACACCTATGAGCACCAAAGTCGAAGCCACAATCGAAGATCTCTATAAAGTCGAGGGCAAGGCTGAGCTCGTCAATGGAGAAATTGTAGAAATGCCGCTTACCGGCGGCTTACCTCACCTTGTTGCCCTCCAGATAACACTTTCTTTAGCAGCTTATGCGAAAGCCGCGAGAAAGGGACATGCCATTGGCGATAGCGCTGCCTTTGTAGTCAATTTACCCAATCGCAAATCGTTTAGTCCTGATGCAGCGTTTTATATAGGCGCTGTAACGATGAAGTTTTTTCAGGGGGCGCCCGTGTTTGCCGTTGAGGTTCGTAGTGAGAATGATTATGGGCGGTGGGCGGAGCGGCAAATGACAAAAAAGCGCGCGGATTACTTTGCCGCGGGAACGCTTGTGGTTTGGGATGTCGATTTACTGAGCGAAGATGTGGTTCGCGTTTACCGCGCAAGTGATCCCGAAAGCGTTACGATTTACCGGCGTGGTGAAGTCGCCGAAGCTGAGCCGGCTGTGCCGGGATGGACGATGGCCGTCGACGATCTGTTCCCAGAAACTTAAACCTTCGCAAACTCATCAATCTCTTTCACCGCTCGCAGGCCTGTAGACAAAGCCCCCTGCATCCACGAAGGCCACTGCGAAAGATGCTCGCCGGCGAAATGAATTCGTCCCTCGGGCGCGATTGCTTTGGCGAGATTATTAAACCCGACAAACGCCCATGCACCGCGCGACCACTCATCCTCCATCCAGCATTTACTCGCGCCGCGCTCAAAACTGTCGCGCAGTCCGCCAAACATGTCATCCAACTGCTTCAACGTCGTAGACATCCGCTCGTTTTCTTTTAGCTTCGTGATTCTCTCTGCTTCGCCCGGTCTCGCGTAGGTCATCAGAATCCCGCGTGGTCCGGGTTGGTTCCACGATGGTTGCCAGATCTCGATCGCACCGCTCGTAAACGCAAATCCGTTTAGTCCCTTACTTTCCCAAACGCGATTACGAGTCTGCAGGTAGACGCGTGAAACAGCGTCATAGCGAGTTTTCTTGATCACATCTCGCTTCTGCGACGACAGCGCCGGTAGCTCCATGTCGCGCAAAAGTGAAAACGGAATCGTGCAGAGCACATTATCAGCCGTCATCGTTTCCTGACGTCCAGCCTTCAAGAAAACAACGCGCGCTTGTTTGTCATCCTGCTCGATCCTCACAACTGGCGAGCCGTAGTGGATCTTGTTCCCAAGCCGCTCTGCGAATGCTTTCGGCAGCAGATCGGTGCCACCTTTGATCTTCTGCCAGCGCTCCGGTTTCCCGCCGAGGTCGTAACCGAAATGACCCTCCATCGCCTCAGTGAAACCATTGATCGGCACTTCTTCGCGCCCTCCGCGATCAAATCGAAGAGCGTGTAGCTGGCTCGGATAAAACGGCTCGAGAGGAAGCGCAAACTCCTTCACATACTTGTGCGTGAGATCGTGATCGTCCGGAATACGCGCCGCACCCGCTTCAGCAAACAGCCCATCAGAGAAAGGCTCGCGCAACGTGTGCACCCGCCCGCCTGGACGCGTTCGCGCTTCAAGCACAGTCACATCGTGACCAAGCTTAGTCAGCTCATAAGCAGCAACAAGCCCGGCCATTCCGGCGCCCAAAACGAGCACCTTCCTGGCCGGGCCACTCAGTACGATCGCTCTAACGCCGCCTTGATTCAGACCTGCACCGGCAAATGCAAGTGCGCTTCGCCTTAAGAATTGGCGGCGAGTTATTACCAAGAATTATCGTCCTCTGCCTGGTGAACTGTTCGCGCCCGAATCTGTACGCGTCGGACGTGGCGCCGGTTGCGGATTTTCATCAGGCGGCTTCGGCGGCATCTCGTCCTTCGAGAAACGCGGCAACAAATCATCGCGCATTGCCAACTGGTAAACGGCCCACGCCACGACCATCGCATCCTTTTTCACGTCGTCTTCGAGAATTCGTTCATAAGTGTCGAGATTCGTGTGCCACGTGTGCGTCCCGTACTCAATCGGATCCTGGCCCATGCCGATGCCGGGCAGACCAGCCTGACTGAACGACGTGTTATCCGAGCCGCCAAGTCTTCTGCTGCGCGTCACGGCTGCACCAACAACACCATCGTCTTTGAACGGCGCAAGAATATCGCGCAGGATGTCTGCCGCGGCGGGTGGTCCAAACACGTTAGCACCACGCACGCGCCCGGTGCCTGAGTCGATATTGAAATAACCGCCAAACTTCTCGTAACCAGCTTTCGGCTCTTCAAACGAGCCAAAGTGTTCCTTTACGTATGCCAGCGAGCCGAGCAGTCCCTGTTCTTCGCCGCTCCAGAGTGCGACGCGAATCGTGCGGCGCGGCTGAACACCGAGTGTCTTCAGAATGCGTGCCGCTTCCATCATGATTGAGCAACCGATCGCGTTGTCAGTCGCGCCTGTCGCTGAATGCCACGAGTCGAGGTGACCACCAAGCATGATCACCTCGTCGGCTTTGTCAGTCCCACGTATCTCGGCGATCGTGTTGTAAGACGTAGCGCCTTCGGGAAAAACGCGGTTGACGATATTAAACTCGAGCACGACGTCGGTGCCGTCAGCCAGAATGCGACTGATGCGTCCGAAGTCTTCATTGCTCATGACGACTGTCGGGACCACTTTGTTAACGTCAAACGTCCTGTTATTGAATGCCCTGATCTGCCGGAACTCACGACCCGCATCGTTAACGCGAACTAAAGCCCCGTTCGCTTTGAGAAACGCATCGAGCTGCTCGTCGACCTGGCGAGTCGTCAACGGTTTCGGCGCATTGGGCGCGGGAGTCGGAGTTGGCGACGGTGTTGGAAAATTGAACGGCCGGGCGTTTGGTCCATAACGTTGCTGCGCTTGTTCGTCACTCTGGCGCTTCGCCGGAGGATTTAAATTGACTGGTATCGTGGCAGGTTTGCCGACGAGTACGATCTTTCCGCGCACCTTCGCTTTCAAGTTGTTCAAGACCACCGTCAGCTGTTCCTGTGATGGTCTTTCGGGCAGTACCAAGTGGTAAGACGAAGCCTGCACTGTTCCTTTCGTGCTTGGAGTCCACGCGAGCACTTCACAAACGAGTGGATCTTTAACCGGCGAGACGATGTGCGCGGTCAAACGCTCATTCAACCAACCGGGATGTTTGAAGTCCCACGGCTCGAGATGCGCATTGTCGAGTCCCCATGCGGTCATCTGTTTGACGGCCCAATCAGCCGCGGCTTTGTGATTGGGCGAGCCAGTCAGTCGAGGACCATAAAGATCTGTAAACATGTGCATGGTCTTCATGATCTGCGAACGTTCCATCGCTTCTTTGCGAATGCGGGTCAGCATATCGCCGCTGCCATTTTGAGCGACGACCGGAAGCGAGAGCAGCGAAATGATCAGTACAAGGGCGACTACGCGTCGATTCAACATATTGTGTCTCCGGGAGATCGGGTGGGTTGGATTACCAGCGCCCAAGATTATAGACTACATCCATACTGATCGGAGAATGTCGTATATGAGCGCAGGAATCAAAATAACTGAAACCGATACTACGGAAACCACTTCATTGCCAAATTCGCGGCGTATTTACGTCGACGGTGAGCAGGCTGGCGTGCGAGTTCCGTTTCGCGAAATCTCGCAGAGCCAGACACGCAATTTCGACGGCACGATAGTCGCGAATCCGCCGGTCCGTGTTTACGACACGAGCGGACCGTGGGGCGATCCCGAGCTTCAGTGCAATGTCCGCGAAGGTTTGCCGCAATTGAGACGCGAGTGGATCGTTGATCGTGGTGATGTTGAAGACTACGCGGGTCGCGAGATACAGCCAATCGATGATGGTTATCTTACGTTCGACGCTGTCAAACGCGCGCGCGTCAAGGACGTCGGCAGGCTTGAAGATTTTCCCGTGATGCCTCGCGGCGTGTTGCGTGCGAAGTCGGGTGCGTGTGTGACGCAGCTTCACTACGCGCGTCGCGGCATCATCACGCCGGAAATGGAGTTCATAGCGATTCGCGAGAATCTCGGACGCGAAGCCGCATTGGAGGCGGGTGACGCGCCGCGTGATTCGTTGTTACATCAGCACAAAGGACAGTCGTTTGGTGCAGCGATCCCGCAGTTTGTCACGCCTGAGTTTGTGCGCTCGGAAGTCGCACGCGGGCGCGCGATTATTCCGGCCAACATCAACCATCCTGAATCGGAGCCGATGATCATTGGTCGCAACTTCCTCGTGAAGATCAATGCGAACATCGGAAACTCAGCTGTCGCTTCGTCAATCGAAGAGGAAGTCGACAAGATGCGCTGGTCCATTCGTTGTGGATCTGACACGGTGATGGATCTCTCAACCGGCAAAAACATTCATGCGACGCGCGAGTGGATCATTCGCAACTCACCGGTGCCGATCGGAACCGTGCCGATCTACCAGGCCCTCGAAAAAGTCGGCGGCAAAGCTGAAGAGCTAACGTGGGAGATCTTTCGCGACACGCTGATTGAACAAGCAGAGCAGGGCGTTGATTACTTCACGATCCACGCTGGTGTGCGTCTCGCTTACATCCCGTTAACTGCACGGCGCACGACCGGGATTGTGAGTCGGGGCGGCTCGATCATGGCGAAGTGGTGCCTGGCCCATCACGAAGAGAGTTTTCTCTACACGCGCTTTCAAGAGATTTGCGAAATCATGGCGGCTTACGATGTTTCGTTTTCTCTCGGCGATGGACTGCGACCGGGATCGATTGCGGATGCGAATGATGAAGCGCAGTTTGCCGAACTGGAGACGCTCGGCGAGTTGACGAAGATCGCATGGGAACACGATTGCCAGGTGATGATCGAAGGCCCGGGCCACGTGCCGATGCACTTGATCAAAGAGAACATGGACAAGCAGCTCGAGACGTGCCAGGAAGCGCCGTTCTACACACTTGGTCCACTCACGACCGACATCGCGCCCGGTTACGATCACATCACGTCGGCCATCGGCGCTGCGATGATTGGCTGGTTTGGGACGGCGATGCTTTGCTACGTGACGCCAAAAGAACATCTCGGACTCCCGAATAAGAAGGACGTGAAAGACGGCGTAATTGCTTACAAGCTCGCGGCGCACGCGGCTGACCTGGCGAAAGGACATCCGGGTGCGCAGTATCGTGACAATGCCTTGTCGAAGGCACGCTTCGAGTTTCGCTGGGAAGACCAGTTCAACTTATCACTCGATCCGGAAGTCGCACGCGAATATCACGACGAAACTTTGCCCCAGGAAGGCGCCAAGCTCGCGCACTTCTGCTCCATGTGCGGCCCACACTTTTGTTCAATGAAGATCACGCAGGACGTACGGGAGTACGCGGCGGAGCATGGAATCGGTGAGCAAGAGGCACGAGAAACAGGAATGAAAGAAAAATCCAACGAGTTCGTGGCTGGAGGTGGTGAGATCTACAGGTAATTGAGCCGACTTCATCCAGTTTTGGTTGCGATCTGCCCTCGGTGTGCGAAAATACATATAGCACTATCGAGCCAGGAGCAGGAAGATGAAGTTGAAGCCTGTAGATTCGGAAATGCTGGTTGCCGCAGGGTACGATGAGAAGTCGCATAGCCTGCTGGCTGTCTTCAGAACAGGGGAAACATATCGTTATAAAAACGTTCCGTCGTTTGTATATGAACGATTGATGAGTGCTGACTCCATAGGAAAGTTCATGCACAAGTACATCATCGGTCGCTTCGACTATGAGCGAGTGGCGACTTCGAGAAAACTTAAACACGGATGACACGGATCGTAAATCCGGATTTTAAATCCGTGTTATCCGTGGCTAATTTACGATCCCAGCCTTGCGCTGCATTTCCTTTAGCGCCTCAGGAATGAATGAAGTGATCTGGTAGGTTTCCTCACGACCGTCGACATACGTCTGATAGAGATTGAAATCGGGTAGCGAGAGACAGCTTAGCGGTGAGTGGTGGTTGTAGCCGGTATCGAGGCCGACGGCGCTGTGTGAGATGTAGATGCCGTGACGACCGAGCCGCCCGCGTAACGGCAAGAGCGGCGTTGGTGTGTGCCCAAACACACATGGCTTACCGCGGTAGTTCTTGTAAAAATCCATGTCGCGCATCCACAGCAACGACATCTCCGTGCTCTCACTCGGATGCTTACCTTCATCGAGCCCCGCGTGTACGTAGATCGCAAACCCGTCTTCGTAGTAAAAAGGCATCTCTTCCATGAACGCGAGGTGCTCTGCGGGAAATGAGCGCTCAAACAACGCCCGCATCTCTTCGAGATCCTTTTCACTATCAACTCGGACCGGATGACCCGTGTACTGCTCAAACGTTCGCTCGCCACCCACAACCGCCGAGAGCCACAGGTTACTGCGACCATCAAGAAAATCCATCAACATCTGTTCGTGATTTCCACGCAGGCAGATAACTCGCTCCGGATTCTCGCGCGTGAGTTTGAGAATGTGGGAAACGCAGCCGGGCGCATCGGCGCCACGGTCGATCAGGTCGCCCAAAAAAACGAGCGTGTCGTTTTCCGGATCTCGCGGCAGCATGTCGAGGAGATTGAGGAGCTGCGCGCAACGGCCATGTATGTCGCCAACGACGAATGTTTTCATTCAGACTGGTCCCCGGGTTGCTCGCGGTTGTTCTTGATGCGATTCATCAATTCAACGAAACGTGGATCCTCGTGCATGTCGGTCCAGTTAGGATCTGACTCAAACCATTTGTAGTTCTCATTGCCGAGACCGATCGCCGTCTCGAGCCATCGTAACGCCTCCACCTGCCGGCCTTGCAACAGATAAGCAGAAGCGAGCCAGTAAGAGATATCGTAATCCGCCTCTGCAACTTGTCTGACTTTCGGCGTCAGTTGCTCGTTTGCTTTGGTGTGTTGTCCCTGCGCGCTCAACGCAATTGCGAGGATCGGTCGCACCCCGTCGATCTGCGGATGTCGTTGCAACACGTGCTGGAGGATCTTGATGGCTTCGTTAACCTCGCCCTTGTAATAAAGAACGCGCGCGCGGAAAACTTTGATCAGCGGATGCTCAGACTCGATCGCCTCACCTTGATCAAGCTCGCGCATTGCTTCTTCATACTCGCGTTGATACATGAAGATGCGCGCGCGATTGTAACTCGCCAGCACCTTTTCACCCGGATTCAGCCGCACCATGCGATCGAAGCTGCGCAGCGCTTTTTCGTAATCACTGTCGAGCCGCGCGACCACGCCGCGCACAAACTGCACACCCGGATCGTTCGGATACTCATTACGAAGCGCATCAACTGCCTCACGCGCCTTTTGCTTTTGTCCACCAGTGAGATAGATGAACACCATGTGCATGCGCGCTTCGAGCAGTCGCGGATCGAGCGTCAAAGCTTTTCGAAAAGCATTCTTGGCTTTGTCGTGATCGCCGGCCTGGCCGAGGCCTTTCAAGACACGATTGACGTAACAACTTCCGATCGCGGAGTAAGCAAGCGCGAAGTTTGGATCGATCTCGATCGCGCGCCGGAAGTGTTCGATTGCCGAGTCGAGATGCTCACGCTCGATCGTGTGATAAATGAACGACGCGAGACAGTCACGACCACGCAGGTATTCTTCTGACGCAGCCGCATCAGCAGTTGTCTTTCGCGCGAGCTCGACTTTCTCGTCCGGACTCAACTCGAGTCGCAGTCCTTCAACGATGCGCTGCACGATGGTGTCCTGTACGCCGATGATGTCGCTGGCGTCTGCGTCGATTCGTTCGCTCCAGAGAATCTCGCTCGTTCGCACGTCGAGTAGTTGTGCAGTTACACGCAAACGATCGCCGGCGCGAAGAAACGTAGCGGTGAGGATCGCGTCGACGGCGAGCTCGCGTCCGGCTTCGGCAGCATCGACGGCTTTGTTCTGATACTTAACGATGACTGACGAGGGCCGCACCACCAACGATCTCACGCGCGCGAGCTCAGTAATCACAGCATCCGCAAGCGAGAACTGATAGAAATCGATCTCGCGATCGTTGCCGACGTTCTTGAACGGAAGAATCGCGACACTCTTTCGTTCGCGATCAGCAAGGCTTGTTAAGGGACTTGGTTGCGACTCCGAACCCGATCTTTGACTCGAAGAGCTCTCGCCGCTCTTGCTCCTCGTCAACCAGCGCAATGCACGTGTGACCGGACTTTCCTGTTTGAGATGTTTCGGAGCAACGGGCGTCGTGCTTTCATCGAGACCGGGTAGTGAGTCACTGCCAAGCTCGCGAATGATCTCGCGCAGGTCGTTGGCGAAATGCGAGATCTTTTGATAGCGATTGCGTGGATCCTTTGCGAGTGCTTTGTCGAGCAAGGCTTGCAACTTCGCAGGGATGCGACCCGGTCTCATCTTTGACAGCGGCTCGGGCTCATCATTCAGCACGGCATGACGAACTTCGATCGCCGTTTTACCCTGGAAGGGCCACGTACCGGTCAGCATCTCGTAAAGCAAAACGCCCGTGGAAAAAATGTCGGCGCGTGAATCGACGCGGTCGCCGCGCGCCTGCTCGGGCGCTGCGTACGTAGCCGTGCCGTACGGAACGCCGACTTCAGTTATCTCTGTGTGATGAATTCCCGACGTGCGTGCCGCTTCGTCGTCGAGCAGTTTCGCGAGTCCGAAGTCGAGTACTTTAACCTGCCCGCTCGGCGTGACCATCACGTTACCGGCTTTGATGTCGCGATGAATGATGCCACGCGCGTGTGCAGCGCCGAGTGCGTCTGCCGTTTGCAGCGCGATGGACAACGCGCTCTCGAGTGACAGCGGACGACCATTAACGAGCTGCCTCACGTTTCGCCCTTCGATGTATTGCATGGCGATGAAGTGAATGCCGTTGATCTCGTTGAGGTCGTAGATGGTGCAGATGTTTGGATGATCGAGGTGCGAAGCGAGCCGTGCTTCGCGTTCGAAACGCTTCAGATTGGCCTCGCGTGCGGTCAGCTCAGCGGGCAGCACTTTGATGACGAGCGTGCGGCCGAGCTTCGAATCGACCGCTTTATAGACGGTCCCCTGTCCGCCCTCACCGAGCTTCTCCAGAATTTTATAATTGCCTAAGGTCGAGCCGATCATTTAACAAACGAAATAGGTCCTATAGCGACTATAGGACCTATTTGCTGAGCGAACAACCGTTCTTTAGTCCGCCACTCCCATCTGCCAGAGCATAAACGCGTAATCAAATGCCGACTCACGCAGCGCGTCGTAACGTCCGGACGCGCCGCCGTGGCCGGCGCCAAAGTTGACCTTCAACAACAGCGGATTGTGGTCAGTCTTCATCGTGCGCAGCTTTGCGACGAGCTTTGCGCCTTCCCAGTACGGCACCTGGCTATCATTCAGCGATACCTTAACAAGAGTCGCGGGATAGTCCTTCTTCCCGATATTGTCGTAAGGCGAATAGGTTTTCATGTAATCGAACGCGGCCTTCTCGTTCGGATTGCCCCACTCGATATACTCACTCGTCGTCAGCGGCAAACTCGCGTCGAGCATCGTGTTCAGCACGTCGACAAACGGGACATGAGATACGACTGCCTTAAACAGATCGGGACGCATGTTCGACACTGCGCCCATTAGCAACCCGCCGGCGCTGCCGCCCTCGATCACAATTCGATCTTTCGACGTGTACTTATTCTTGATGAGCGCTTCCGCGCAGGCGATGAAATCGGTGAACGTATTCATCTTGTTCATCATCCTGCCCGCCTGGCGCCACTCTTCGCCGAGCTCGCTGCCACCGCGAATGTGTCCGATCACGAAGATCACGCCGCGATCGAGAAGACTCAGGCGATTCGACGAGAACGTAGGCGGAATCGAATAGCCGTATGAACCGTAGCCGTAAAGAAGCAGCGGTGCGCTGCCGTCCATCTTCACGCCTTTTTTGTAGACCATCGACATCGGAATCTTCGTTCCGTCTGAAGCGGTCGCAAACACGCGTTCAGATTGATAGTTCTTGCGATCGAAACCGCCGGGCACTTCCGTCTGCTTCAACAACGTCGACTTGCCGGTGTTCATGTCGTAATCAAACACGGAATCCGGCGTGACGAGTGATTCGTAGTTGTAACGGACGACGCTCGTGTCGTATTCCTTATTCGTACCGATCTCAGCAGCATAAACCGGCTCGGGGAAAGTGATGCGATTCCGTTTGTTAGTTTTGAAGTTGACGACTTCGAGTTGCTGCAAACCGCCTTCCCACTCCGAAAGAAGAGCGTGATCCTTAAAAAGACTGATCGCTTCGATCTTCACCGCGGGGTTGTGCGCGACAAACTCTTTCCAGTTCTTTTCAGATGGATCGTTCACCGGCGCGATGACGATACGGAAGTTCTTCGCGCCTTTGTTGGTGCGGATATAGAAAAGGTTGTCGCGATAATCGACGTCGTACTCGTGCTCCGGCGTTCGTGGGATGATCACTTTGAGCGTTCCATTCGGATCGTCTGCACGAAGATAGCGCGACTCATTCGACGTTTTGCTGAAGAACTGCAGGAAGATCACTGCTTTGTCGCGTGAGCGGTAGGTGCCGATGTCAAACAACTCGTCCTTTTCATCATAAACGAGGTCCATCTTGTCAGTGCCGAGCACGTGACGGAAAAACTTGTCGCTTCGCTTCGTAACCGAATCTTCGGTGACATAGAAGAAAGTCTTATTGTCATTGGCCCAGGCGAAACTCGTGACCCGCTCGATTCGCTCCGGGAAAAGCTGGCCCGTCCGCAGATCCTTGACTTGCAAAACGTACTGGCGATAGCCGGTGTTGTCGGTACTATAAGCGAGTAGGTTGCCGTCATTGCTGGGTTGAAAGGTGCCAACACTCATGAACTTTTGGCCCTTAGCCAGCTCGTTTTGATCGAGCACGATCTCTTCCGGCGCCTCAAGACTGCCTTTCTTGCGACAGAAGATTGGATACTGTTTACCTTCCTCAGTGCGCGTGTAATAGAAGTGATTTCCCGCGCGGTAAGGCACGTTGGTGTCAGTCTGTTTGATATGACTGAGCATCTCCTTGTAGAGCTTCTCCTGCAGAGCGGCAGTGGGTTTCATCACTGTCTCGGTGTACGCGTCTTCCGCTTGCAGGTGCGCCAACACCGCTGGATTCGTTTTTTCGCGCAGCCAAAAATAATCGTCGACTAACGTTGTGCCGTGGATATTCGTAGTTTTTGTTTTCTTCTCTGCCATGGGTGGTTGAGGCGCGCCTGCCCCTCCATTTGACTGTGCTATGACTTTACTATTGTTTGGGAGAACGGTCAGAACAAAGAGCAACAACAGAAAAAGCCAACGGGATTGGTTTCGCATACAGCACCTTCCTCATAAAGCACAATTTCATCGTCTAAGGGGAGATCGCTTCTCGTTAACGACCGGCACACGGCCGGCTAATCGTGAATGGTTCAACCACGGGGCGGGTTTCCCCAACCCGATCCGACATACTTTCCATTTTCCACGATGCATGGCACGGTGGGGTCGCCGTCCGAATAAGAGAACATCTCAGCGCGCCGAGCTTTGTCGTTCTGGGCGTCGTAGTCAGTGAAAGGAATGCCCTTGGAGTTGTAGTAATCACGAGCTTGCTGACAGTAAGGACATCCCGGCTTTGTGTAGATGACTAAGGCCAATTGTTAACCCCCGCAGTTGATTATGTACAAATTTGAGCAGGGAGCGATTATACTGCCGCTGCCTATGGCTGAACAAAGCGGCAGCTTTGACGCGGGTGCATCGGATCTACTCGATCCGTACGAGAAGCTCATCAGTCTCGAAATCATGGGCGCCGAGGTCAGCGTGCCTGAAAAGAACAGGCTGCTGCGGTGTTTTCAGTTTCTCTCCATCAATACCATTTCTTACGGCGACTTCTGTTGGAACGGTGAATGCACGAATTGCCAGGTCTGGTATCACATGAAAGGCCAGACCGAGCAGAGCGACCGGCCGGCGCTATCGTGCCGTTTGGAGTGTGAAGAGGGAATGGTGATCACGAAGCTCAGCCGGTTCATCGAGCTCGAGGGGATCACCAAATAAATCCGCGTTTATCCGCGTAAATCCGCGGCTAAATACTGCTTAGTATTTCGGCACGCTCGGATCTACCTCATCCGACCACCTCAAAATCCCGCCGGTGAGATTCATCAGTTTTCCCTGATATCCCGATCGCTGAAGCGCGTCGATTGCGCGAGCGCTGCGGCCACCCATCTTGCAATGCACAACCGTCTCGCGGCTCGGATCGATCTCGTTCATCCGATTCAACACCTGTCCCAGCGGAATGTGAATCGAATTCGGTATGCGGGCAGTCGCGACTTCATTGTCCTCGCGCACGTCAACGATCTGAATATCGTCGCCATTATCGAGGCGTTGTTTGAGTTCTGCTGGAGTTATCTCTTCCATATTGTTCTTCCGTTAGTTGGTTTACACTACAGACCATGAGATTCGAGTTTTACACAGACGCACTCGAAAACGTTCCCAAGTTGTCGGTTGATGGTACGGTCGACAACAGCATTCACTTCTCGCATTGGGAAGGAAATAGTACCCCAAGCGAAGTGAAGGCCGATACTTCGACGGAGATCGCGCTCAATCTCGTAGCTTCACCAAACCGCGCGGCGCTGACGCAAGGCATCGAGTTAGTCACTAACAACCATTTCGATACTGACGGAACGCTGTCGTGTTGGACTATTTTAACTGGCGAACGCGCGCTCGCGTATCGCGATCTCTTGATCTCCGCTGCCGAAGCCGGAGATTTTTCCGAATATTCGAGCGATGATGGTGTTCGTATGAGTATCGCGATACAGGGTTCGGATCAGGCGAGTCCGAATAACGACGACGGCTCGCCACTCGCGCGACTCCTCGCGGGTAAGGAAGTTGACGATGATGCGCGCGCGTATGAATTGGTATTGCCTAAAGTCGAACACTTGCTGACGCATATCAATGAGTATGAATCGCTATGGCGCGCGGGCTGGGAGAGTGTTGTTGCGGCAGTTGAGAGTTTTGAGAAAGGCGAATCCACCGTTGTCGAGCATTCAGATATTTCGGTGATTACGCTTGCGCCGAAGCTTTTTGATGGCGTGGGGTTCAGCCCTACTAGGCACTCAGCGCCTTACACTGCGATCTCAAAGTTTGCCAAAGGCCAGTTGTTTCTGATCGCGATTCCGACAAATTCAGGCTGGTTTTATCGAATCGATTATCCCTACTACTCGTGGGCCGAGACTGTTGTGCGTCCTCGGATTGTGCGACGAGATTTGTCGCCCGCATTGCAATTACTGAACAGTAGGGAAACAGGTTTAGAAGGACGCTGGCAAACTGATAATCGTGAGATGACTTCGGCAGTGAAGTTTCTCGACCCTGCGGGTACGTTGGCAGCATCGCGTTTACAGCCGGATGAAGTCGCGGATGTCTTGCTACAGTCTTCATCGCTGGCGGCAGTGTCGTAAACACGATGCACGACGTAATCATCATCGGCGCTGGACCAGCCGGACTCTCAACCGCTTTCTGGTGCGATGAGTTGGGCCTCGATACGCTCGTGCTCGAACAAGCTAACGAAGTCGGCGGGCAACTTCACCGCGTCTACAATCCGATCCGCAACTATCTCGGTCTCGGAGCTAGCAATGGCGCGGAGCTGCTCGAACACTTCGCCGCGAATATCGACAGTGCAGAATTCGATCTCTGGACGCAAACTACTATCAGCTCGGTGGATTTGAAAGCGAAGCGTGTTTCGTTGGCAAGTGGTGAGAACCTGCAATCGATCGCGCTCGTGATCGCGACTGGCGTGCGGCCGAGGGAGCTGGGCGTGCCCGGCGAGAAGGAGTTCACCGGAAAGGGGATGATAGAATCCGCTACCCGCGATCGAGAGCTCTTCGCCGGCCAGGATGTTTGCGTTGTTGGTGGTGGAGATGCGGCGGTCGAGAATGCATTGTTGTTATCGCATGATTGCCCGACGGTGACCCTCGTTCATCGTGGAAAAAAATTGCGTGCGCGGCGCGAGTTCACTGAGCAGCTTCAAACAGTGCACTGCATCACGGTTTTCACCGAATCTGTGCTGACGCGTATCATGGGGCACGATCAAGTTGAAGCGGTTGAGATCAAGCGAAAGCAGGGACTGAAGCCGTTTCAACTCGCAGTTGGCGGCGTTCTGATCCGGATCGGCGTCGAGCCGAACACCGAATTGTTCCGCGAGCAACTCGAAACAGAAAACGGCTACATCGCGGTGAACAGTCAACAGGAGACGAACGTGCCGATGGTCTTTGCTGTTGGCGACGTCTCGAATCCAGTTGGGCCAACAATCAGTGGTGCGACTGGAGCGGGCGCGACCGCGGCGAAAGTGATCGCCAGTCGACTTAACGCAAAATGACTGCCTATCTCGATGCTCACGTTGCGGCGTATCCGATCGAGTACATTGCCGGTATCGATCTTTACAACGCGGGCGAGTTTCATGCGGCGCACGACGCGTGGGAAGAACGCTGGATGGGCGAGGTTGGACCAAAGGAGAAACTGTTTTTACAGGCGATGATCCAATCGGCGGTCGCGTTTCATCATCTCGATATTGGCCGGCCTGGTGCGGCGCGTCAGATGTACCTGCGAGCGAAGGAGAAGTTTGCACGGCTGGGCGTGACTGTATTTATGTCGCTGGATCTTGATGAGTACCAGTCACAACTCGATCGTGCGTTGTCGTGGTTGTTGAATGGCGATCCGAGAGAGTTACCACGACCAGAGATCACGCCACCGAAGATCAGTTTGCTGGCGACGATTGATGAATTTGATTGACATCTTTAATCCTGATGAACTTTTCACGATTGATTTTATTAGCTTGCTGGTTTGGCGCGGCCCTCTTCTTCGGCGCGGTAGTCGCACCCGCATCCTTCGGCGTATTGCGATCGTTCGGTCTGCCAAACGCAAACGAAATCGCCGGCAGTATAGTCACGCGCTCACTTTCAGTCGTTAACATCGCCGGCTTTCTAATCTCGTTATTGCTGCTTCTAACTTTACTTCTACGCCGCAATTCGTCGAGCCGTTTGAGTTTCATCATTGAATGCATTTGTCTCGGCATCATCGCGCTAACGACTGGCATCGGCCATTGGGTAATCGCGGCACGGATGCGTGCGTTGCGCGCAGCCATGGTCCTGCCAATCGACCAAATCGCGGCTGACGACGCGCGCCGCATCGCCTTCAACAACCTGCACGGTTATTCGGTTAACGCGCTCGGACTTGCTATGATTGGCGCTCTTGTGGCAATGGTCCTGATGGCTCGGAACCTCCGCAACTAATTCTCAGATGGGTGAAGCTGGTGGAAATTATTGAAGACATTGATGGTTGGCGAAGACGGTTCGAGAGTTGGAGACCGGGCGCGGGTGATGAGCTTGGTGCCGATTATCCTTTTGTAAGGAACCGGCGCGCGCCGTTTACGCCCGCACGCCGCGCACTGCCGATGCTGAATCTCGCGCTGATCTCTTCAGCGGGCGCCTACATCGACGGCACTCCCGCGTTCGATACAAGTGCGACAAACGGTGACACGACTTTCAAGGAGATTCCGATTGAGGTTGAAGAGTCGGATCTGCGCTTTGCGGCGCGCGGCTACGATCCGGCGGCTGTGCAGCAGGACGTAAACTCCGAGCTGCCGGTTGTGCGATTGCTCGAGTTTGAAAAAAACGGAATTATCGGCCAGTTGAATCCGGTGTACTGGAGCTTCTGCGGGTTCATTCCCGATGCTGCTCGGGTTGTTGACGAGCTCGTTCCAAAGCTCGTTGAGCGAGTGCGGCGTTATGAAGTTCAGGCTGCCTTGCTAGTCCCTGCTTCTGTTTTGTGTCACCAGTCGGTGGGGCTGGTGGCGCGAGGGCTCGAGCTCGCTGGCATTCCCACAATGACGCTCGCAGTCGTGAAAGAGATAGTGGAATCGGTGCGTCCGCCACGTGTGGCGTTCTACGATGGAGCCCCTGGAACCGTCAGTGGCTTACCTAACTTCCCGGAACACCAGCGTCGCATACTCGACGAAGCGCTTCGCCTGATCGAGCCGATGGACCAGCCCGGCATACGTAAGCTCGTCGTGGCGTTGGAAACTGCAGTCGAGAAATCACGCGGCGAGCGATAACAATCATTTGATGTCACTCAAAAAGCGCTTCGGACTCGTCATACTCCTCATCATCGTTGTCGCGCTTGCATACCTTCTACTTGCGCCTGTGCCAATCGCACCTGCGGCGTGGACTCCTCCTGGTGCCCCTGCGTTGACGGGCCAGTACGCGCAGAACACGCGGCTCTCGCCGGTTCAGAAGCTTTCACTCGGTGATGGGCACAAGCCGGAAGACGTCGCACTCGATGCCGAAGGGAAGATTTACGCCGGTTTCGAAGACGGCCGGATCATGGTCCTTCAAGCTGACGGCACACAGCCGAGCGTCTTTGCCAACACGCATGGCCGCCCCCTCGGAATGATCTTCGATCGCGAGGGAAATCTGATCGTCGCGGATGCGATCAAGGGATTGTTGTCTGTAAGCAAAGCGGGCGAGATTAAAATACTGGCTGAAGAAGCAGACGGCGTGAAGTTTGGCTGTCTCAACGATCTCGACGTCGGCGCCGATGGCACGATCTATTTCACGGAAGCGTCGAGCAAGTTTCCGATGTCGCAGTTTACGAACGACTTGCTCGAGCATCAGCCCAACGGGCGTTTGCTTGCACTCGATCCCCATTCACGCGAGCCGCGGACTCTGTTGCGAGGGATTTACTTTGCAAATGGCGTCGCTGTAAGTCCCGATCAAACGTTTGTGCTCGTCAACGAAACTGGTGAATATCGCGTTCGTCGCGTCTGGCTCAACGGACCGAAGATGGGCCAGAACGACATTTTCATCGACAACCTTCCCGGGTTCCCTGACGGCATTTCATCGAACGGTCGCGATCGATTTTGGCTGGCGCTGGTGACGCCGCGCCAGGCCCTTTTCGACCGTATGCTTCCTTATCCGACAATGCGGAAGATGGTAGCCCGTCTCCCCAGATTCATGCAACCGGCGCCCAAGCGTTATTCCTTCGTCCTCGCTTTAGACTCGCAGGGCCGAGTCATCGAAAACCTCCAGAACGGCTCCCCTGACTGCTTCTCCGAAATCGCAAACGTCGTCGAGTACAACGGCGCCCTCTACTTCGGCAGCATCGGCGAAGACACGGTGGGCCGCTTCTCTCTCAAGTAAGTCAACATAGCCACTTTCGACAACAAATAGCCGGAATCGACAAAAAATAGCCGGATTCGCATCTTGGCAGGCGCTAGTTAATGAGCTAAATTAGTCAGGTATGAGCAAAGCCAACTCTAAAGCAGTACGACCAGCTTTTCCGCGCATTCGAACAACTCGTAGCGGGAGTCGGTATGTTCGCTCAATCGACATAATTAGAAGTCAGGCAGGACGAAGAGAAATCGACCTCCAACTGAAGTATCAGTCTCGCGAAAAGATTTCTCTTCCATCTGATCCTAATCCACCGAACGACAAAAAGTCGTAACGAAGGGCAAATCCTTGCATGCCCTACAATCTTCTTTTCTTACCCCTCTTAGGAGGGTATCTATTTCTTCGTTGGTGGAGTCCTACTCGCTATCACGCATTGCGGGCAGAAAAAGAACGGCTTCTGTTAATGGCGGCCGTGCCTGGCTTGGCGAGTCTTATCGTTGCATTCGCCATTGTTAAGGGAGCAGAGTTTTTGTTTCCTTGTTCAAATTGGCCTTACCTCCCGTGTATACCTTCCTGGTGGCAAGTCAATGTGCCATTCGAATACTTAGGCACATCGCTTCTAGCGTTCCTCTTAGGTGCTACGCTTGGTCATCCGTGGAACCTGATCTGTAAAAGAGAAATAGCAATCAACAAGGTGATCGAAAATGATCGGGTAGCGTTTGAGATTCTCCTAAAGAAAGCGCAAGATGAGGCGAAAACCGTAGCTGTCACATTGGGCAACAATAAGATTTACATTGGTTTCGTGACTCACCTTTTCAATCCGGGTTTACCCACTCGCTTCATACAGATACTGCCAACAAAAAGCGGCTATCGCGACGACAAAACCAAGACTTTCGAGTTTACTACTCCCTACTTGGAAGCATTGGATAGTCTCGATCGAGATTTCGAAGAAAAAGCAAATACGTTACAGGCAACAGAAACGCAGTATGAAGAAGCGAAGCAGTCCAAGGCACCCGCTGAGAAGCTAAGGATTCTTGAAGCAGAGATGGAACGACTAGATAGGGAACTTGAAGAAATTGCGGCGGTGGCAGACGATTTTGGAATTGTCTTACCGGTATCAGACATCGTTTCTCTAAATATCTTCAGCGAATACATTCACGCCAAATACTTCGCGCATAAGCTAAACTCCCCAATCGAGCTAGCTTGATCTGTCCAACATTTGTTCCGTATTTAAGGGTCGGGTTCTGGCGCAATCCGACTGTGCCCGATGAAGCACGTATACACCAATTAACAAACTGTATATCCGGGTACCAAAGCCTCGGTAGAAATACTGAGGGAATTAGCTTTGCCTCAAAAGTCGGAATCGCACTTGGATCGGGTCAGTACAGGGAGCGATAGCGACCTGGTCGCACCATGGGGGGTCAAGAATCATTAGGAATATCACATGCTGATCACTGACCAGGTCGCTATCGCTCCCTGTACTGACCCGATCCAACAATGATTTCTGACTTTTGAGGCAAAGCTGAGGGAATTTGTCTTTGTTTTGGACGTGGTTAGGAGATATCCAGAATGGTCTCACGTAAGCGATGAATTAAAGTTGCTGTTTTTCTCTCTAAGTCGCACAAAATAAAGAGCTTTCCCCGGACTGGCCCAGCTCCTCACAAGTACGGCACAGCGGTTGTTAGTGAATTGGCGTCGGAGTGCGGTGAGAGGTCATCCGACGCGGCAAAATTTCCCCTTTCTCTTTGGAGCAGAAAAACGACAATGATCAATTTGCTATCGGCAGCTACTGCTGTGCCTCAGAATGCCTTTAAGACGACAGAACTCGTCGGAAGTCTAATGCATAAGCTCTCCCCGGAACTTATCACTACAATCAACGCTCTCGGGGTTAACCAACGATATTCAACTCTCGAAAATTACCCACAGTTTCTATGCGGCGAGCCTAAAGCGGCTACCAATTCAACAACGAAGCTCGGCGTCGCTGCCACTAAACGCTGCATTCACGAATGGGGAGGTGACCCAAAGCGGATCGGACTACTCGTTGCAGCAACGAACACTCCTGACCAGATGTTGCCGTGCCTCGCGTCCGAGATCATGGGGAAAACGCACGGTCTCCTTTCCAGGTCATTGCGAACTGTCAACATGCAAGCCCAGGGTTGCTCCGTGCTACTGAAGTCTATCGAAGTGGCGCAGTGGTACCTGGCTGCAAATCCCGGCAAGCTCGCGATCGTCGTGATGGCGGAAGCGCACACACCTTACGTTGCGCCACTGCTGCGCGACGAGTATTCCGGCTATCGTGAAATCATCAGACTGCGAAAGGATCGAAAGCTCGATCCCGAGCAATTCGAGCAACAAAGGTTAGACACGACCTTCGTAATCCAATCGATGCTTTTTGGTGATGGCGCGGTCGCGTTGCTGGTAGGCAGTGAAGAAGGAAAGCCCGCCTTTGGACCAATCTCTCACCTGACCAACGATGAGCCAACGGACATGAACCTGCTCACGATGATCAACAACAGCTCACACGAGTACCTCAAAGGACGCCCGCAGTATTTCATGCAGCCAAACGTTCCCAGTCGCGGCGCGCATTACGCCGTGACTACCGTCAAGAACGTGCTAAAACATCCCGATTCGCCAGTCTCCAATCTGACGGAGGTTGACGATTGTTTGATCCACACCGGCAGCAAGAAGATTCTTGATGGTGTTTGTTCTCAACTCGATCTCGAACCGAAATCAGCGAAGGTGAACGGCTCGTACAAGGTTCTGGAACACTACGGCAACCTCTCGAGCGCTTCGACTGGTTTTATGCTGGCTGAGAAAAATGAGTGGTCAGGGCCCGCGATGGTGGTTGGTTTTGGAGTGGGATTTACTGCCAGTGCGGGAATTATGAACTTTAACTAAGCGACAGATTCAGGGATTAACACCGACAGCTTCATCCATCCTGGCCAGGTTTGTGAGTGTTAAGCAGACCTGCGCGAAGTCGAAGGGCTTGCCGATGATGGCGTCAACGAGGTCCTCCTCACCAGATGGCGGAGTTGTGGTTGGGCCATAACCGGTTACGAGCACGATTCTCATGTTGGGCCAACTCTTGCGAATCAAGCGCGCGGTTTCCCAGCCGTCCATTTCAGGCATCGCAAGGTCGGTAAACACAAAATCAAAGTCGCCGGTGCGCAGCTTCTCCACCGCTTCCTGGCCACCGCCCGCTAACTCAACACGGTGCCTGACTGCGACCAGCATCTCCGCGAGTGTCTCGCGCACCGGTTCCTCATCATCAACGACAAGAATCTTCAACGTGCGCGCTTCACTCCCCGTCTCAGACGACTCGTCCGACGACGACTCAGCCGCAATCGCTGGTAAATCAACCATGAAGTTTGACCCGCTACCTGGCTCAGAATCGACGCTGATCGATCCCGAATGGCGTTCGATAATGCTGTAACTCACGGATAATCCGAGGCCGGTGCCGTGCGCGCCCTTCGTTGAGAAGAACGGCTCAAATATCTTCTGCTTCACGTCCTCGGGCATTCCAATCCCATTGTCACTGAAATGCACTTGCAGCCTGTCGTCCTTACGACGGCAGGTAACCAACAAACGTCCGCCGCGTGGCATCGCGTCAACTGCATTCACGATCATGTTTACAAACACTTCACGCAACTCTGACGCACTGCCATACGTGTATTGCTCTCTCGGAGCGTTGAGCTTCACGTCGTATTCAAGCCCGCGCACGCGCGCCTCATTTTGCCAACGCGTCCGTGTGATTTCGACCGCATCATTGAGCAGCCCCGCAACGTCAACGAGCTCAAACTCCTTCACCGCCGACTTGCGTGCAAAGGTTTGAATGCGGCGCACGGTGGCAGCCGCATCTTCAGCAGCCGTTTGAATGATGTCGAGATTTCGGATGAGGGCCGGATCGTTGACCTGGCGTCGCAGCAACTGCGCGCGTCCGAGGATCGCGGCGAGTGAGTTATTGAAGTCGTGGGCCACGCCCGACGCGAGTTGACCGAGCGCTCGCAACTTGTCAGCCCGCGCAGCGCGCTCACGTTCTTCTTTCTGTTCGGTGATGTCGCGTGCGATGCCCAACACGCCTGTCGTTTGACCTTCAACCACGAGCGGTGAATTATCAACCCGCGCGTATCTCAGTTGACCGTCATGCGAGAAGTAACGCATCTCGTAAGTTTGGGCCACACCCTGCAACGCAGCATCCAGCTTCTCACGCACAAGATCGCGATCGCCTTCGTAGACCATGCTCAGCAGTGATCGCCCAATGAAGTTAGACCGCTGAAAACCGAGGCCTTTCAACGTTGCAGTGTTGCACCACTTGAAATTTCCCTCTGTGTCGACGGCATAGATCGACTCGCGCGCGCTCTCTAGAATATTCGTCAACAACGATTGGTGTTCGCGCGCGACAGCCTGCACTTTGCGCAGCTCGGAAAGATCGCGCGCAGTACACACAACTGCAATCGCGTGATTGTTTTCATCCAGCACCGGCTCAACCGAAACCAGCAACGGACGATTGAGCCGGCTCGGGGTAATCTCGATCGTCACACTGCGACCAGTCTCGAGTGCATTTTCAACGACACACGTTTCATCTTCTTCGCTGGATCGGAGTATGTCGCAACACTGGCGACCGAGCAGCAAGCGCGGGTGCACGGCTTCCATCGTGGCGCCGGCGCGATTCACACGTTTCAATTCGCCGGCACGATCGAAGATGAAAATGCCGTCAGACATCGCGTCGAAAGTCGTTTCCCATTCAGTCTTTCCACGCGCGACCATTTCGAACAGCTCAGCCTGCGCGATGCCGATGGCCAGTCGTTCTGCGAGTGCCTGGACCAGTGTCAACTCATCGTCCGCCCAGAGACGCCTGCGATCAGTTTGATGAATGGAGAGAATGCCGCGAAACTGCCCCTTCACGATTAGCGGATAGCTGATGGCGGACAGGATCTCGAGTCTGTGCGCCTGCGCGCGAACGTAAGCGCTGAGCGACGTGGATGAGTCGTCGAAGTTTTGCGCGTCGCTGATAATCAGTGGCTCATTGGAACGGGAAAGATTGCGCGCAATCGGATCGTCGTAGTCAACATCGACGTGCTTGATACTCTTGACACCGTCAGCGAGATACTCGTGTTCGAGTGGCGCGCTCATGCCTTCGCCATCCAGCAGGAACAAGTGAACTCGCGACGCGCCAAGTGCACGGCCCAACTCAACTGTTGCAGTGCTGAGAACCTCGCCTAAACTCAACGAGGCGCGAATCGCCATCGTCAAACGATTCACAAGGGCTTCACGTATCGAGGTCGATTCTGCTTTCTGATAAAGCTCGGCTTGCCGGATAGCGATGCCTGTTTGATCAGCGACGGCTTTAGCAAGCGCAATATCGGCATCACTCCAACGTCTTATTTGCCTCGTCGTGGAAAGCGCGAACGCTGCCGGAACATCATCACCGACCCTGATCGCCACGTACATGATCGACTTGACGTTCGCTTTGGAAAGAATGTTCTCGTAGAGGTCTTTGATACGTGCATCATTCGAGGCGTCTGAAAAATGCAAAACGCCAGTTTGGTCCAACGCCGAGATCAGTGTTTGCAAGTGGTCCAACGCAAAATCCGACTTGGCCGGCTCAACTCCTCTGACGTGATATTCCGCGACGTTCAACGCAGATTTCGTGCGGTCGTCGCGCATGTACAGAGAACAACGATCCACAGCGAGATACGAACCCAACTCTCTCACGGCGGTCTTGTAAATCTCATGACTATCGAGAGAGCAACGAATCGCCTGCGAAATGCGATGCGTCATCGCCTCGCGTTGTGCCTGTTGTGCGAGGAAGGCCTGGCTCTCGCGCAATATCTCTTCGGAATGTTTGCGCTCGGTGAGATCGCGCGCGATTCCCTGCACGCCAACCGGTTTGCCATCGCTGAAGATCAGCCGCGTGCTGACTTCGAGACGAACGCGACGACCATCCTTGGTGATGATGTCGATCTCATAAACAGTCGATACTTTCTCGCTCGCCTTGTGAGCGATCATCTCGCGTGCGAGATTTAGATACTCGGGCGCGATGACGTCAGCGACGTTCATGAGCGCCGCTTCTTCACGAGAGTAGCCGGTGATGCGTTCGCCACTGCGATTTAGCGAAGTGAAGTTGCCCTGCAGATCGTGCGTGTAGATGATGTCGTTGGCGTTTTCGAAGAGCTCTCGATAACGTTCTTCACTTTCACGGATCGACACTTCCGCTCGGCGGCTGTCAGTTATATCGGTCGCAACACCGATAACGCCGAGCACATTGTCGCGCTCATCTGTCAGCGGAGAATAGCGAACATCAAAAACCAGTTCGCCGATTGTTACGGCTGATGTGAACGATTCACCTTTCAGAGCGCGCCTGATGTTGTCACCAACCTGCGGCGTGTCAGCATAAACTTCAAACACTGATTGGCCCACCAGCTCGCCCGGCTCGAGCGAAAGACTCTTCAATCCCTCGCCTTCGCTCAACGTGAAGACGCCCTTTTTGTCAGTTGCAAACAGTATCAGCGACGCGCTCGCGACGACCGTCCGCAAACGTTTTTCTGCTTTTCTGAGCGCCTCGCGTGCCTGTTTCTTTTCAGTGACGTCGCGAAAAACGGAGAGCACGGCGGATTTGCCGTCTGAAACGAACGGCAAACCAGTGACTTCAACATCGATCTCCGCACCGTCGACCCGCAAACATTTCATTTCGACGAGTGGGGTGGGTTTGTGAAAACGCTGAATGTAGTCGACGCGTTCGGTAACGTGGTTGCGGTAGTCAGGATGTACGACCTGGAAGATCGACTTGCCGATCAGATCTTTAGCTGTCGCGGCACCCCAAAGATTTACTGCCGCCGGATTGAGATAAGTGAACTTACCTTCCTGATGAACGACGATCGCATCCGGTGAGAGCTCAACCAAACGACGGTATCGTTCTTCGCTCTCTTTCAATGCCTGTTCCATGCGATGGCGCTCGACAAGCTGCGCGACCTTAACGAGCAGTTCTTCATTCCGGAACGGCAGATCGAGATAGTCGTCGGCGCCTGCGTGCAGACCTTCGATCCCGGCATCGTCTGAGGGGATCCGGCCGCTTATCAAAAGGACCGGAATGTAGGCCGTTCGTGGATCTTCTTTCAGATGGCGGCAGAGCTCAAGACCGCCGACCACGGGCATGACAACGTCGCTGACAACAACGTCAGGATCGAACGCGATCGCGAGATCGAAAGCTTCCGAGCCGTCGAGAGCGGTCGCGATTTCGTAGCCTTCGAGTTGGAGCAGCTCAACCAACAGATCGAGGATCTTCCGATCGTCATCGACGATCAGGACGCGGCCACGGTCTGACGTAGTGATACTCATTCAAATCTGGGTGTCCGGCTCTTTGAGTAAGAAAACTTTGGGAGGGTTGAAAATTGAGACTTGTGGAGTTTCTTACAACGGCCAGGCGGACGCGCTGGCCGTGGCAGTATAACAGTTTTAACCCAGATGGCACAGATTAAACCTCTCATCTGCGCGGATCGGGTAAAAACCCGTGTTATCCGGGGCTAACTACTGATCCCCACCCGAGCGTTTCCGGGTGGCTGGGTCGGCGTTGGTGGTCTTAGCGAAATAGCCGGCGCGGTAGTTGAGCTTGAGACTTTGCTGTTTTAGCGCCGGATTTACTATCTGGATCTCGATTTTCCGGTATGAACCGTCGCGGGCTTTATTCGTCGGCGAATAGGCCACCAGATACTGCTCGCGGAGGTCTTTTTGAATCTGCGCAAAGGCGTCGCGAAGATCCCGTTCATGCCGCGGAAAATACGCACGGCCGCCCGTCTGTTCAGCGATTTTGCGGAGCGCGCCTTCGTTGACGTTGAACGTGTAGCGGTCGCCGATACCGATGGCGTAGATCAGCGCGTCAGATTTCTGGGCGCGCTCAATCGCCTCGTGGATTTTCATGCGGCTACTCGTGTCGTCGCCGTCAGTGAGCAGAATGATAGCGCGGCGCGTGTGCTCCGCGGAGGTGCTCATTAACTCTTCAGACGTGGCCCACACGGCATCCCAAACCGCGGTTGAGCCGGCGAGACTCTGGTTCGTCCCGGAGATTGGAGGCGTTCCATTGACAACTACGCCACCGCCGATATAACCCGAAGGCGGCACAAACTCGACGCGGTCAATCGCTCGCCTGAGCCGCTCGATACTGCCGGTAAAACCCTGCTCCAGCGTCGTGTCGCCCGTGAACGAGATAACGGCCGCTTCATCTTTGTTGGGACGCATCACGCTTTCAAGAAACGCCTGGGCCGCGACTTTTTCATCGGGAAGCGTGCGTTCTTCGGAAATGCTCGTGTCGATCAAGATCGCGATCGAGAGTGGCAAATCGATGTTCTGTTGAAAAGTAAAGACCTCCTGCGGCTTCCCATCTTCAAGCACGAGGATGTCTTCAGCCTTGAGATTGCTGATGAAGCGCTTGTTCTTATCGGCAGCGGTAAAGAAGAGGTTCGTCAGGTTCGTTTCAACTTTGATTATTTCGTCGGAATCCTGCGGCACTTCTTCACGGCGCGGAGTCGGCGACGGTGATGCAACCGCGGCAGCGTCCTGCTGAGTCAACTCGTTTTTGGCAAACTGCGTCTGGCTGGCGATTCCTCCGCACAAGAGTAGAGAAACCAAAACCAGCAATACAAACGGGCGACTGATTACGCGATATTGCATCTTTACTTCGAAACTCCTTACTGCGCAACGCTGTCAGCGATCGCTTTGTACCCTCGCTTGGTTCGCACTTTCAGATCGCCATGACCGTCTCCGAGCTTCACGTCGATCTTTCTGAACGTGCCGTCGTAACTCTTGTTCGTCGGATTGTAAGTGACGAGATACTGCGCGCGTAACTCTTTCGAAATCCTCGTGAACGATCGCTCGAGCGAAAGCATGTCGCCGGTGAAGAAAGCCGCACCACCAGTCTCTTCCGCGAGTGTTTGCAGATCCTTGTCTTTCTTATCGGCGACTTGTCCCGCTTCGACGCCGGGCACAGTAGCGAGAAATCCAGCCTTCGTAGAGATCGCGAAGATCGTCGTCTCAGTTCGTTGCGCGATATCGATCGCGTCGCGGATGTTCGCGCGGCTGTACGTGTCTTCACCGTCAGTCACAACCAGCAACACACGACGCCCTGGAACGGATCGCATCTTCTCGTCGCAAAACTGCCAGATCGCATCGAACAGCGCGGTCTGTGTTCCCATCTTCTTGACGCTGTAGACCGCCTTGTCGAGAAGATCGAGCCGGTCAGTGAAGTCCTGCAACAAGTTGATCTGATCGTCGAACGTTCCGAAGAGCACACGATCCTTGCGCAGCTTCACGACGGTGTGGATGAAGTTCATCGCCGACTCTTGCTGAAACTTGAGCTTGCCGGCTGTTGACGGCGACGTGTCCATCAGCACTGCGATATAGAGCGGTGTCGTTTGCGAGAGATCGTCCGAGAACGTCTCGATCGCCTGCGGCACTTTGTCTTCCAGAATCGTGAAGTCGCTCTGCGTCAGTCCGGGAACAAACTGGCCTTTCTTATCCGTGACCGTGATCGGCAATCGCACGCGGCGAACCTCGATCGTGACTCTGCCCTGCTTATCTTCTGGAAGCGGCGTGGGCGAAGGCTTCGGCTTCTGCGCGGCGACCGATAGTGCTGCGGCTGCAATAACGACAGCCAACGACAAGTATTTGAATAAAAATGATGTTACGCGTGCTGACATGCTAAATGGATTATAGTTCGGGAGCCGACCGCGGTCTGCTGATAACGGCGGTTCGATGCTTTCACCCCCCAACTTGTTGCCCTTTCTGGCTTTGTTATAGGTCTTATAGGTCGGATAGGGTGCTACAATGCGCGCGACTCGATCTCGGCGCAAATCCCATGTCCGACACCAGTTCACTGCCTGAGTACATCGCCCATTATCGCATCTTACGCAGGCTGGGCAAGGGTGGCATGGGCGAGGTCTTCCTCGGCGAAGACACAAAGCAACACGGCCGAAAGGTTGCCCTAAAAGTTTTGCCTCACGAGCTGACGAAGTCCGAGAGTCGTTTGCGTCGTTTCAAACAGGAAGCACGCGCGGTCCTCGCACTCAATCATCCGAACATTCTTACCGTCTACGAGATTGGCGAAACTGACGGCAGCTACTACATCGCGACTGAATACATCGACGGCGAAACACTGCGCCAGTGTCTGTGGCGTGGTCCATTAAAGCTCGATGAAACGCTCGGCATCGCGCTCCAGGTGGCGATGGCGCTCGAAGCCGCACACGCCGCAGGCATCGTGCATCGCGACATCAAACCCGAAAACATCATGTTGCGGCAGGACAAGTTTGTGCGCGATCGCTTCGTGAAAGTGTTGGACTTTGGTCTCGCCAAACTAACGGATCGCGACGCTTCGACAGCAGACCCGGAGGCTGTAACGATTCCGATAACCGAGACGAATCCGGGCGCGATTATGGGCACCAGCGGTTACATGTCGCCCGAGCAGGCACTCGGCGAATCGATTGACGAGCGCACGGATATTTTTAGTCTGGGCGTTGTGCTTTACGAGATGATCGCCGGACAGCCTCCATTTCAGGGAAAGACCGAGAGCCACACACGCGTTTCGATCATCGATCACGAGCACGATCCGCTTTCGGAGCACGTTTCGAATGTGCCGCGCCAGCTCGAACGAATCGTTTCGAAAACACTCGCGAAGGATCGGCTCAAACGTTACCAAACGATCACGGATCTCAAGCTCGATCTCGAACAGCTCAGAGACGAGATTCACACGTCGGAATATCCGGAGTTGACGAGATCGATAGCTCGCGAAACCGGAGCGGATTCCAGGGCGACGGTTCTGGCGGTGAGTCAATCGCAAACTGAAACTGTCGCTGACCGGAAGACGATTCCGAGCAGCACGGGTATCACTTTAGTTCCTCGAAGGCTTGCGTATGGTGTTTGGGGAGTGTTTATCGTTCTGGCGCTCGTGGGCGCCGTACTCTTCGTTACCAATTCGCGACGACGACCGATCACGTCAGTCGCTATCTTGCCGTTTGTGAATGACAGTAAAGATCCGAACGCCGAGTATTTGTCTGATGGTCTTACCGAGAGCATCATCAACAGTCTTTCACAACTGCCGAATCTCAAAGTCATGTCGCGCAATGCGGCGTTCCGATTCAAAGGTCAGAATCTCGATCCACTCGAAGCTGGGCGAAGTCTCGAAGTGGGCGCTGTATTGACCGGACGGCTTGTCAAACTCGACGACAATCTCGTGATCAAAACCGAGCTGATCAAAGTCGCAGATGGATCGCAGCTTTGGGGCGCGGAATACAAGAGCAGTGTTGCTGACATCTTCTCGGTGCAGGACGAAGTGTCGAAAAAGATCTCGCAGAGCTTGCGGTTGAGACTGTCGGGCGAGGATGAAGAAAAGCTCGCGAAGCGTTACACGAAAGATGCTGAAGCATACCAGCTCTATCTCAAAGGCAGATATTTCTGGAACAAGCGGAACGAAGAAGGATTCCGAAACGGTATCGACTTCTTTAGGCGCGCTGAAGAGAAGGATCCGACGTTCGCGCTCGCGTTCTCCGGGCTTGCTGATTCGTATGCGCTGCTTTGTGACATCGGTGTGGTCAGGCCTGTTGATGAAATGCCGAAGGCGAAGGCGGCGGCGCAGAAGGCGGTCGATGCCGATCCCGAGCTGGCTGAAGCTTACACGTCGCGCGCGTTTGTGCGGCTTGCTTACGACTGGGACTGGCTGGGAGCGCAGAGTGATTTCCAGCAGGCGCTGAAGTTGAATCCGAAGTACCCGACGGCGCACCAGTGGTATGCGTCGTACCTGATGCAGATGGGGAAGTTTGGTTTAGCGAAACAGGAGATTGAGGAAGCGCACAAACTCGATCCACTGTCGCCGATCATCAGCGCGAATACTGGTCTCTATTCTTACTACGAGAAAAACTACGACGATGCGATCGCGAAGTACAAAACGATGTTGCAGAGCGATCCGGAGTTCTGGGTGGCGCGACATTACCTCGCGCTTGCGTACGTGCAGAAGGGTAGGCATGACGAGGCGATCGTGGAGCTGCGCAGGTTGATCAAGGCGCCATCGAGTGGTCCGGTACCTGATCAGATTGTGGAAGCTGAGTCTGAGGCGTCAGCATCGCTCGGGTTCGCGTATGGAATGGCTGGGAAGCAAGCCGAGGCACGCGCGATCATTAATCAACTCGATGCGTTGTCGAAGCGGCGATACGTGTCGCCCCTTTACTTCGCAATCGTGTATGCAGGTCTCAAAGACAACGACAAGGCGATCGAGTATCTAAACAAAGCCTACGACGCTCGCCACCCCGGCCTCGTTCTCATCCGTATTGAGCCAATGTTTGATGGTCTTCGTGGTGATGAGCGATTCAAGACGATAATCAAACGCTTCGAACCAATCCCGTAATTAACGAACGGGTGGCCACGGAGGGCCACCCGTTGGTCCTTCTAACGCGGTCAACAATTCAGAAAGCTGGTCAGGCAAGGACGACTCAAATTTGACGAATTTACCCGTCGCTGGATGTTTGAATCCGAGCTTCTCAGCGTGAAGGAAATGCCGGTGGAGGGCGCGGATGCGGGCGCGGAGGCGCGGATCCTGGATCGTGTTATCGCGTCCACCACCGTACGTCTCATCACTAACCACAGGATGTTTGAGCCACGCGAGATGCACACGGATCTGATGCGTCCTCCCGGTTTTTAACTCCAAATCCAGCAACGTGAATCGATCGAACGCACGCCGCACGCGATACAACGTCAACGCATTCCGCCCGGCACGCACAACCGCCATGCGCGTCCGATTTGAAGGATCGCGCGCAAGCGGCTGATCAATCTTTCCGGAATTCGATTGAACGCGCCCATGCACGAGCGCAACATACGACTTGTACACACTACGATCGCGAAACTGATCCGAGAGGTTCTCCAACGCCGCATCAGTTTTCGCAACAACCAGCAGCCCTGACGTATCGCGATCGAGCCGGTGAACAATCCCCGGCCTCACCCCAGTTCCCGGCAGCTTTTGAAAATGGTACGCGAGCGCGTTCGCAAGCGTGCCTGAAGGCGTGCCCGCCGCAGGATGGACCACGAGACCAGCCGGCTTGTTTACCACCACCAGCGTCTCGTCTTCGTAAACAATATCGAGCGGAATATTTTCAGGCGTGAAGACGTCGGTCGGAGTCGCGACGAGCTCAACTTCAATCTCGTCTCCGTCGCGCAGCTTGTACGAAGGCTTCGCAATCTTGCCGTTCACAAGCACGTCTTCATTCTCAATGAGACGCTGCAAACGCGCGCGACTCCAGCCCTCGATCTGCGAGGCGAGATACGTGTCTAAACGAACGCCAACCTGATCCGGTCCAATCTTGAAACTGAGATCGCCATCAGCCATTGCGGCGTTCGAAATCTTTCATGAATGACACGAGCGCTTCGACGCCGGCGCGCGGGAACGCATTGTAGATCGACGCGCGAATGCCGCCGACGGATCGGTGTCCCTTCAAGCCGTCGAGTCCCTGCGCCGTTGCTTCCGAGACAAACTTTTTCTCGAGCTCTTCCGCAGGTAAACGCCAGGTGACATTCATCGTAGAACGACAATCGACGTCAGCATGGCCACGATAAAAATCCGTCGCATCGATCGCATCGTAAAGCAACTGCGCCTTCTCATCGTTCAGCTTCTCCATTCCCGCGAGGCCGCCCTGGTCCTGTAGCCACTTGCAAACCAGGTCCATGATGTAAATGCCCCACGTGTTTGGCGTGTTGTAGAGCGATTTATTTTGCACGTGAATGCCGTAGTCAAGCATCGTCGCCAGATTTTCGGGAATGCGCTGCAACAAATCATCACGAAGGATCACGAGCGTGACGCCGCTCGGTCCCATGTTCTTCTGCGCGCCCGCATAGATGAGCGCGTATTTATTGACGTCGAGCTCGCGCGAAAGAATGTCAGACGACGAGTCGACAACGAGTGGAACATCGCCGACGTTTGGCTCGCGTTTCCACTGCACGCCTTCGATCGTTTCATTGCTCGTGATATGAACGTACGCGGCGTGCGGGTTCAAACTGATCTCGTCGCGCGACGGCACACGAGTGAAACCACCGTCAGCCATCGTCGCGGCAACGTTCACGGCACCGACTTTTTTAGCTTCCTTGAGCGCCTTCTTGCCCCAGCTTCCGGTGAGAATGTAATCAGCGCTGCCGTCGGCGGGCAGAAAGTTCATCGGCACCATTGAAAACTGCAGACTCGCGCCGCCCTGTAAAAAAAGGATGTGATAGTTGGACGGAATTTTTAAGAGATCGCGCAGGCTCGCTTCGGTGCGATTGATGATCTCGTCGAATGTTTTCGAGCGGTGACTAATTTCCATCACCGACATGCCGACGCCCGGGAGACTAAGCATGTCGCGTTGCGCTTCTTCTAAAACCGGCACCGGCAACACCGCCGGCCCCGCGCTGAAGTTAAAGATTCGTTCCGTCATTTTTACTCCTCAAATCTCGATCGCAAAGCCTTTCCCGCGACCTTCGTCACCGTCGAGCGTGGCACGAAGCGTTCAGCTTCAACCATTAACCAGTTGGTCCAACCGGAAATCACTGTGGTCTTTTGCCGGTCGAGCCCGCGCAGCGCTGCGTCCACGACTTGTTCCGGCGTCTGAATCGTGCGCATCGGCGGTCGCTCCATCTTTGCAGATTCAAAAAAGTTTGTCTCAGTCACACCGGGGCACAGCGCCATCACAAAAATTCCGTGCAACCGATTCTCTTCCGCGATCGCTTCCGAAAACGAGAGGACAAACGCCTTTGTCGCAGCGTACGTCGCCATGTACGGAACAGCCTGAAAAGCCGCGGTCGAGGCGACGTTGATGATCGTGCCGCGCTTTCGTTCACGCATCGGACCGATAAAGCGATGCGTTAGATCGACCAAAGCCCTCACGTTCAACTGAATCATCTCGAGCTCGCGATTGAGATCGAGTTTTCCAAAGTCGCCCATCGAGCCGAAGCCGGCGTTGTTGATGAGCATGTCGATCTCGAGCTCGCGTTTCTTCGTCTCTTCAAACAACTGCACTCCAGCATCAGGTTGTTGCAGATCGAGCGCGATGTACTGTGCGCGAATACTGGTCAACCGTCCGAGCTCGTTGCAGAGTGCGATCAGCTTGTCTTCCGAGCGCGCGACCAGCAGCACGTTTCTCCCGCGTGCGGCGAGTTTTCTCGCAAAGGCGGCGCCGATTCCGGTCGATGCTCCAGTGATGAGGGTTGTGTTCATTTTCAAGAGTTTAGCCACAGATTACACGGATGACACGGATTAAATTCTTCTCTGTGACATCCGTGTAATCTGTGGCTAATGCAGTTCAAGCAAATCGAGCTCGATTATATCTGCGTTGCTTGCTTGAAGCTTGCTGAGGGTGTCTTTTGCGGGGGCGTTGTCGAGGTTGATGCGGGCCACCGCCGCTGCCGCGCCTTCAAACACGATATTTTCCATCTCCTGAACATTGATATGCTCGGCTTTGAGCGCCTCGAGCACGCCCGCAAGCACGCCGGGTCGATCGCGATGACGGACCACAAGCCGGTGCGTGGCGGGCGTTTGCCGCGCGAGATTCACAACGTTCGGCACCTTCCCGGTTTCTTTGAACTCTTTCACGATGCGCACAGTCTCTGCCGCGATCGCTTCCTGCGCCTGGTCCGTCGACGCGCCGATGTGATGCGTGCCGTAAAGTCCTTCTTCCTTCACGATCTCATCGTGAATCTCGCCAGTCGCGCTCGTCGGCTCAGCCGCATACACATCGGTGCCGACGCGTATGCCGCGGTTGCGCATCGCAGCGACGAGTGCTTGCTGATCGACGACTTCGCCGCGCGCTGTGTTGATGAAATAAGCACCCTCGTTCATCGCGTTGAAAAAGTCAGTACTAAGAAAATGCTTCGTCTCCGGAGTCAAAGCAACGTGAACGCTCGCGATGTCAGACGCGCTCGCAACCTCACGTGGCGACGCCTTCAACTCAACACCCAGCTCTGCCGCACGCTCCGGAGTCAAACTCCTGCTCCACGCAACCACAGGCATCCCAAACGCACGCGCGCGCGGAATCATTTCCTGACCAATCTTTCCGACGCCGACCAAACCGAGCGTGCGGCCAAACAGTCCGCGCGCTTTCGAAAACTCTTTCTTGTTCCACTCGCCGCGGCGCAATGTGACGACGTTGTCGGCGATGCGTCGATCGAGTGCGAGTATCAGCGCAAACGCGAGCTCGGCAACTGCGATCGAATTTTTGCCGGGACAGTTCGAAACATAGATCCCGCGTTTCGAAGCAGCGGACACGTCGATCGTGTTGTACCCGGCCCCAGCGCGCACGACCAGCTTCACTGGTCCAGCTTCGAGCATGGGTTCGGTAACTTTCGTCCCTCTCACCACAAGGACATCAGGCGCTTCCTTGCGAATCGCATCGACGAGCGCGTCGTCCTTCAAATCAGGTTGAAAAGAGATCTCGCAACCGAGCGACTCCAAGCCGTCCCGGCCTGATTGTTCGAATTTGTCTGCAATGAGCACTCGCATAATTAAATCGTGTGTATCAACAATCCGTCCCTTAGTTTCGGCTCGAACCACGTCGACTTCGGCGGCATGATTTCGTTCGCGTCAGAAACCATTAACAGTTCTTCGACCGTCGTCGGAAACATTGAAAACGCAACGGCAGCTTTGCCTTCGTTCACGAGGCGTTCGAGCTCTTTCGTGCCGCGCAGGCCGCCGATGAAGTCTACTCGCTTGTCAGTGCGAATATCTTTGATGCCGAGAATCGGATCGAGCAATCGGTCCTGAAGAATACTAACGTCGAGCATGGCTACCGTGCCGGTTGGCAGAGTGGCGGCGGGTGATTGTTGCAAACCGTACCACTTGCCACCGAGATACATGCTCCAGTGACCGCGCTTCGCCGGCTCCGGACTCGCGTTCTCACTGATCGTGAATTGTTCCTTTATCGCGTCTAGAAACTCTTGCTGCGAAAGACCGTTAAGATCGTGAACAGTGCGGTTGTAAGCAAGTATCTGCATCTGCGAGTCAGGGAAGATCACAGTCAGGAAATAGTTGTAATCCTCATTGCCGGTGTGCGCGAAGCTTTGTTGTTTCAACTCGGCGCGCGCTCGGCTCGCACTTGCCGCACGGTGATGACCGTCAGCGATGTAAAGCAGCGGCACTGATTCAAAACTCTTCACGAGCGATTCGGTTTGACTCAAACGCCAGATCGTGTGACGAACGCCGTCCGGTGCTGTCAGATCAAACAACGGCTCCGCGGCTGTAGCTGCTGAGACTTGTTCGTCAATTTCGGGACGTGCTCTGTAAGTTAGAAAAACCGGTCCTGTTTGCGCTTTCAACATGAGCATGTGGCGCGTGCGATCGTCTTCTTTGTCACGGCGCGTTCGTTCATGTTTGCGAATCGTGCCGTCGTCATATTCGTCAATCGAGGCGCAGGCCACGACGCCGATCTGCTCGTGATCGCCCATGATCAGGCGATAAAGATAGAGGCTTGGCTCGCTCTCTTTTTCGAGCGGCGCGTTGGCGATCAGTTTTTCAAAATTCTCGACTGCCTTTCGATAGACGATGTCGCTGTGAATGTCTGTGTCCGGCGGCAAGTCGATTTCCGGCCGCGATACGTGCAGGAAACTGAACGGATTTCCTTCGGCGAGCGCGCGAGCCTCGTCAGTGTTAACTACGTCGTACGGCACACTTGCCACTTCCTGGGCGCGCTCAGGTTGTGGACGCAAAGCACGAAAGGGACGAATGATCGCCACAGATCCTCCTGGTTATATGAGTTAGGCTGATGTGGTCTAAGACTAGCCGTTTAGGTGCGAAAACTCAAACTACGCTAGAATCAGCGCCGCACGGATGAACAAAATCGCGAAAACCATTCGACTCTTTTCACGTGGCGCGCGCAAGATCGTGACGCGGCCTGGCGAGGCGTGGCTGATGTTGCGGATGGCGTGGTGGGTCGCTGTGCTTTCTGCGATGGCGCGTTTTTATTCGTTGCCGCGCGCGCTCGAGATCGTGGCCGGGAAGCAGAAGCGTTCACAAGATGCTGTTGATCGAGAGGAATTGGCGCGCGCGATCGATTTACTTCTTTCCGCTGACGTCCTCGTGTTCAAGCCGATCTGTTGGAAGCGCGCCGCTGTTTTGCATCGATATCTATCGCGCAACGGCACAGCGACGAAGATCATTTTCGGTGTGCGGAATGAAAGCGGCGGCAAATTCGATGGCCACGCCTGGCTCGAGGCAGACGGCCAGCCCATCCTTGAAAAAGACCCTCCGAATTACGTCGTTACTTACAGTTTTCCTTAACGCGGCCCATGGTTGGACACGGTCAGTACCACCTGCGGTAGCGGGTGGGTGCGTAGCTGTTCTCAACACAAGCGTGATGGCTGTGCACCCACCCGCTACCGCAGGTGGTACTGACCGTGTCCAACCATGACGCGGATAGCCACGCAGATAAAAAAGGAGAGGCGCGTGTGCACCTCTCCCTTTTTATGTTTACTGGATCAGCGTTACGGCAGGGCTTCGACGTTGAAGAAGAATTTAAAGCTTCCTGTTTGCTGAATGCCAAGCAGGAATCGTACGTCGATACTCGCGCCATTTGCTATCGGCGTCGCCAGCGTTACCGTTCCAGCCGACATCGACGAATTAAATCCGCCACCGTTTGGCTGTGATGGAGGTTGCTCAAGCGTGGTTCCATTAACAGTCACGTTGCTGGTGCCACTGCCGCACGGTGGACGGTCAACGGTAACTACAACGCTCGTGGAAGTTCGCGGTCGCAAGTCGGCAATGCCGCTCGGAGCCGGAAACGTCGTCAGGTCAACCACGCGGAAACGCAAGCGAGTCACGTTTCCTCCAGTGTTATTAACCACGCTCCTGCGGATATCCAACGTACCAAAGGTGGAGTTGTTGGGCGGATCCGACGTGAAGTCGCGAACGCGATTCGGCGGAGACGCTGGAGCGACACAAATGTCGAGCAGATTCACTGCGAATGAGGCATTCCGCTCGATTGGCGAGCTCAGGTTCTCTGGTCCAGGCGCACCGAGGCGTTGACCTGCACCTGCCGACGTGCCGTTGGTATCGACGAACACGAAGTCAGCAGCGTTGTTGTTTGTATCTTTGAGATTTCCACCGGTCGGGCAAGCGCCGAACGTGGTGATCGAGCCGCCCTTGCCGCAGTTATCACGATAGAACGAGTAATTGATTGAGAAAGGAACCAGTGCGGGATATCCCGTGCCTTCCTTGTAGGTCGTGTTTGCTTCGGAGGTTGAGCCGACCGCGTCAATACGGTTTGCCAGGGTGAAGTCGGCTGCAATACTGGTATTGAAGATCGCAATACCCGCATTGTCAGGAATGTCAGTCGTGTAGGTGGCATCGCCCGTGGCGGTAGTCCCGTTACCTGCGGGATAAGAAGCCAGGCTATATCCAACACTGTTGACACACAGATAATGCCCCCTATTGGGGATAACTGTGCCGTTAGGTATAACGCAGCGGGCTACACCGTTCGAGGCTGCTACGGCATACCCGGTTCCGCCACCGGCTGCGACAGTGTGGTCGGCGCCGCTCACGTTTGCGATTTCAATAAACTCATCGTTCGCGCCATTGGGACCACGAACGCGGAATTCGGAAATAACGAGTTGACCTGCCGAAGCAACGTTGGCCGGCGGATCGTCAGTGGGCAAAATGTGAATTGAGGGAGTTTTCTCGACTGATACGCCTCGTCTTGGGCTTACAATCGGCTCAGCAGCCATCGGCGTAATACTGGAAATTGCGCTCGGCAAAGCAACTGTTTGCGGCGCGTAGGTGCCCAAAACTATAAAACTATTGTTAGCGGCTTTTTTCTTCCTGGTTTTCTTTGATTTGGTTTGAGACTTTGCGGTCTTGCTCGTCTCGGAACTACTCGCGGCCGGATCTTGGCTTTGGGTCGCGGGGCCGCCGGCAAAGGCGACTTGCGAGATCCCAACGGCCATTACAATTAGGCCAGCGAAGACCACGGGTCCCCGTAATGACTTAGACATTCCTGTATTCTCCTTTAAAGGTGGGCCCACCATGTTCAGTGTGGCGTTCGCCACCGTACCACGCCTTTTTGAAACCAGTCAACGAAATTAAACATGCAAATGTATGTTTATGTACGAATTACGGTAGTTGATAGGACCAGTTAAACACTCGATTTGAAGAGCTTTCGGCGGTCCCAGTTGACGAAGATCACGTACATCAGGAGCTGGTGTGGAAAGCCGATGTTCATTAAGGGGACTGTTGCAACGTGAAAAACAAACCCGATTCCGAGGATCAACCAGCGCAGGCGACGAAAGAAGATTGCGAGCGGAAAGAGTAGCTCCCAGACGAGTATGAACCCGACCGCATATGGCAGGTATTCCCGCACCTGCGGCAACCAGAACGCACCTCGGAAAGCGGTGTCGTGCAGGTTATCGAGCGAATGAAAGATCGCGAGGGCCGGCAGATTGTCTGCGCTTAAGTAGTTCCATCCAGCAACACGGAGCTTGATCAGTGCAGAGCTGAAATAAGCCCACGCCAGCAACAATTGCATCAGCAGAATCGGGTACGCGCAGGCAAAAGCGGGTCGTTGCGGGGCGGTTTTGCTTAGCCGCCCGTCGATCGAGAACGCGTCGCCGCACGGAGTGAACGCGATCACCACGAGGAAGTAGATGGCGATCATCTCGTCATGATTGAAGTGGCCGAAGCTACGCAGCAGGCCCTGATAGAACAACACCAGCAACAGCGTAGTCTTTGTGGAGACGACGGTGAATAGTCCGGCTGTGCTCAAGACGAGCGACAGCAGCATCAGCGTTTTCAGTGTCAGCATTCCGCGCTGTGTCTGTAGCGCGTCGAAGAAGCTCCACGGTAAAAACTTCATCACGCCGGTGGGCCGAAGGATCGTGGGCGGAAGCGAACCGAGTGCTGAGTAGGAAGTGACGACGGTGTCAAAAAGAAAAATGCCGTGCACGAAGAAACGCACGACACCAAGCGCAAAAGGACTCGCGGGAACGACGCGATTTACAATTCCTTGCGCCACGATTCTATAAACTTATCGTAGTCAGCATAACGACCACTTTCCCAGCGATACATATCGAGTCGCATCGCTTTGAGCCGCTTTGGTGACGATTCCGGCTCGCGCTTGTTGTAGATGTTGCCCCACGCCTGGAGTAGATCCGTAATGCGCGCGCCGGGTGGAAGGTTCTCGATGCCGCCGAATTGACGCAGCATCTCTTCGTTTCGTGGGTGAATCGTTTTCAGCTTGAACGCCTGGTTGTCGATCGTGGCGTTGACCATGGTCCAATTGCGGCTGTAGAGCGCGTTGGTCAACTGGATCGCGGCAACGTCGATCGTCTCTCCGGAAACTGTTTCGCCGCGCAGGATGCAGTAACTGCGACCGCGCTCGAGATCTCCACCCGCCATCATCACGTTCCACGCCGCGATGGGATAAAGATTGCGCACCGCAAGGAAGGCCCAGAACAGTGGCAGAAAAAGGGCGGCCGTGAGAATGGCGTACTTAACGGCCAGGCGCTTTGCAGCGTGGTCAGCTTGCGCCCAGGAGTTTGTAAGTTTGGAAATTATCGACAATGCGCTGCACGCTTGATGTGGCTTTGTCAGCCGCGATTTCGTAAGTTGAAGTGATGTCGGCGACGATCTCGCCCATCGACTTGCCTTTTTCGAGGCCCTTCCAGACGACCATCGCCGTCTCGTTCAGTTGATAGTATTTTTTCGTGTTGAGATCTACGAGTATGCCCTCGCCGCCGTCGAAGTCTGTGGCGACAACGTGTTTGCCTGGCCTTAGTTCGTTCATGATTATTTCACGGGTTCGAGTTTCGCTTCTGTTCCAGCAGTCGATAAGGCTCCCCTGCCCATCGCTCGCTCATTTCGCGTGCCGTGTTGGAAGCGAGTTGTTGTTTTGCGTCTACGTCGTCGACAAACGCGCGCGTGCCGGAAACTTCTTTTGAGTAAACCTTACTCGTGCGCGCGATCGTCTCCAGTTCCTCACTTGAGAGACTGACGTTGAAAAAGTTCAATACGCTTGCGATTACGGGTACAGACAGTTGATTGTAATTAAGCAACATGCTGTTCGCGTTCGCAAGCTTGAGCGCGGTTGAGTAAAAACTTCCGATAGTTCGCGCGCACAGTTCTTCGAGGTTCATCTCGCCGGCATCGCCGATTATCGAAGACAGTACGCGGCGATCTTTATCGATGAGCCACGGTGGCACGTCTCGCATGTTTGAGACGATCGTTTCGACCGGATCTCTGTAAAGGAAAAGCCAGGGCACGGCAGGCCAGATGCGTTTGATACGTTCGAGCTGAGCAAAGCTGCAACACGCAAACTTGATGAAGAGATGTCGCTCTTTGCCAGTGCGACGTTGGGCGAGTGCGTGGACCACGCCGCGCAGGAAGACTGAGTAGAGTGATTCTTTGACGGGGTTGTCAGCGTCGGTGATGAAGCGAGCGATCAGTTTATCGATCGCGTTTGCCTCGGAGAGAACGATCGAGTTGGAGACAGCGCGACACGCATTGGCGACGAGCGTTGAGCCGCAACGTGACGAGTGAAAAATAAAACCCGTTGGATCGACGCTCTCTAACTGCTTCTCCAATTGCAGCAGAACATCAAACTCCGTAAATCGCTCAGCTCGATTCTCTCTTCTAGCCCGCTCGACTGTTTGCTGGAAGAACGGCTCGGTCAGGTTAATACCGAACATCTCCATCCACACCAACCCCGGCCGCCCGTCAACAACAACAGCATCCACCGGCAACCAGCCCTTTAAATCCGTGCTTTGATCCGCATTCATCCGTGGCTAAATACTCCTCAATGCCAGGGAATCTTCCCGAAGCTTTGCAGGCAGAACATACACGGCGAGCCGATATAAACGTCGGGCGTGTGTAGTGCGGCGAGTGCGTCCTTCCTTCGTTGCAACTGCGCCGCAGCCAATGTCTTAAATTTCTCATACGCTGAAGCGAACGACTCGACATTCAGATCTGCAACAACGTCAAGTTCTTCGTTGGCGCCACGAAAACCGGAAAGATTGCAGCACAGCGACAGCCGTCCACGATAATCGATGTTCATGCTCACACCCGCGAGCGGCGCGCAGGGTGGGCGCGTGTCGTCGATATTGTAATAACCAACATCGATGCCGATATTCATCTTGAAGATGCGCGAGAGAATCGCGATCTCCTGTTCGGCGGCGCGCTGCTCGTCAAGGTTCAACGCCGAATCGTCTGCCACAGCATTCGAAGTCGGCATCACGTGTACGAAGTTCAACGAAGCCGCTCCCATTCGCGCTGCGAAGATCGCGATCTGCTCGAGTTGGTCCACCAGGTCGCGGCGCATCACGATCTTGATCCCGAAAGGCAGCTTCGACATGTAGCAACGAGTGAACGCACGCACCAAACGATCGAACGATCCATTTCCACGCCAGCGATCGTGATCTTCGCGCGTGACGCCGTCGAGACTAAACGCCACATGCGACAAAGCTGCACGGTTGGCTTGGAGCGCGGGCCAGACGCGTTCGAAGTGCCAGCCGTTGGTGACAAAACTGACAGTCGCCCCAGCGTCGCCGATGATGCGAAGTGTTTCAGCGAACTCGGGATGGAGCGTGGGTTCACCGCCAGTGAAACTTATCCGCGTCACACTAGCTGCCTCACGCGCCTCGTCGATAACGCGTCGTAGAAGATCGAGAGGGAAGAATTCGGCGTGTGAGCTGTAGAGGTTTTCGTCGGAGCGAAAGCAGTAGCTACAGTGAAGATTGCAGATGTTGGCCAGTTCCACGCTCAAACGTCGTGGGCCATAATCGTCCAAAGCAGTTTCAGAAAAGTTAGCCACAAAAAGGCACAAAAACACAAAATCAAGAAAGAGAGAAGAACGACGCTGCAAAACCGGGCGCTAACAGATCGCGGCCGGCTGAGAGATCAAAACCACGCGCCTGACGGGCGAGCGAGGAAAGTAGCTCCAGGTTGCTGCCGGCAACGGATCGATCATAGGTGGCCCACGGGCACGCTGTAATCAAACGCATCATGGTCTCAGCCTGCGTCAGCTTACTGAGTTGTGATCGCGATTCGCCATTCAGACTTATGAAAAGCAAAACGCCAGGATTAGCCTGGTCCACTCGGTTCGATCCCAAAGGCTCAAAACAGCGCTTAAACTGCGCGCCCGCTTCACTGATTGCAAAGAAACTGCGAAAGCCTCGCGCCTCAACCGCGCCATCCTTTAAACTCAACAACAACTCATCATCAGACAAGTACGACCAGCCTGACTGCACTAACTGCAACGTCAGCTTAGACTTTCCACTGCCCGACGGTCCAATGATCAGTACGCCCTTCCCACTCTGAGGTTCAACCACGCCTGCGCTATGCAGATCAAACAGCCCGAATCGTCTCAACGCCGCACACACTGCAAACGAAGCAGCCCTGCCGAACAAAGGATCTCCCAACCGGGGCAACTCACGAAACGAAACTTTAACTGAAACCGTGCCGCCGTTTTCGAGATGGACCACTGGCCCACCAAGCTCGAGATAAAGCCCGGCTCCATCGGTGTAACACTTTCCGCCGTCAGCGATTTCGAACGAATCGAGCTCGCGCGGGATTCGCTGCGGCAATGCTTCGCAGGAGAAACTAATCTGAATGTCAGGTGATCTATCGGGAAGGGAGACTGGAGTGAGTTGCCATCCTGCAAAGAGGCCTACGATTAGGTTACGTAGTTCGAGGTTAAGACTCTCGATAAATAACAACCGACCGGCAACCGAGTAAAAAGCCTGGGACGCCGGCCGGTCAAAGACCTGAATAGATTCCATGCAACCCGAAACTTCTATTGCTAGTTGGTTGCGCCGCTAGTCGCAGATTGAAAGAACGTGGTTGCCTCAAGAACATCAACCGGAACCGAGATTGCCGGTTCGACAAACACCTTCTTAATCTCGCTGCTCTCACCGCTCCCATTGTGCGAACCAGCGATTTCTTCGTTATTAATAATCTCGTTTTGCTTAGCCAAGTTCAGCTGCCTCCTCGGGTAATTTGCTAACTATATGGTCTCGATCGAGTGATGGCAACATAAAAGTTGGCCCAACATTCCGATCGCCGATCTTTGTACTGCGAAATTCTACTGAGTCGCTTTGGGCGGTTCAGCAAGAACTATTCGTAAGGCTCGTCGTTCGGCGTGTGTAAGATCGGCCCGTACATAAAGCCGAATTTGGGGGGACAGCTGCCGGACTACATCTTCGACTGGGAGTCTTGAGATTTCGGCATCAATTACCGTCGCAACATTCTGATCCTGAATATCCACTGGTATACCAAGTTCTTCACCAATCTTCAGCAGCACCAAAGCCACCGGCTGCTTCTTTGCCTTAACAGACAATAAATTATCTTTGAACTGAATCCGAAGCGGTTGTTCCTCGAGCTTCTTCTTCTCGTCTTCACTCTCTGGCTCAACTCCGTCTTCAGTGTTGCCTTCGATCAGCATCGATTGCGTAGCTCCGTTTATGACCGAGGTCAACGGCGGCTCGCCCTGGTTAGTGTCGAAGAGGTAGATGCCGAGTGGTTTTGGTTGCGCGCCGGAGCCGGTATCGATCTCGTAATCGATGTAAACAGTCGGCGACATCAACTGCAACGCCGGTTCGAGCGTCAGCTCGCTGAATTCGAGCGTCACGATCTCGTTCTGTCGTTCTGGTCCAAGAAAGACGGGAACTTTCAATTGCTTCGAAAGCTCTTGCGCCACTTCTGACATCTTCGCCTTCTCGGCTTTCAAAGAGATGTTCAGGATCGGGTTCTTCCTGGTTTTTATGGAGTAGGGCAGCTTGGCGGCTGGTTTTGCGTCTGCAGGTTTTTGGGTCTGCTTCGTGTCAGTTTCGGAAGTGGTGGGCTTCTGCGCGAGTGAGGTCGTGAACAGCGCGAGACAGACCATGACGGTCAAAGTAATACCCCTCGCATAGTGACACAAACCTCTGCGGTTCAACTTTTTCGTATCCTTTTTCCTGCGTAGTTGAGCGGGTTTGCTCCGGCGACTGACCACGCCTCCCGTTGCTGGAAAACTAACACGTGCAAATAAATACGTCAAATTTTCGTACGAAATAGACGAAAAGGACGCGTGAGGTAATACGCAAAACTCAAGCTGGGCGGGAGCGAGCGAGATCCCAGATCGCTGTCCGTGGGGCGAAGCATATAAAGAAGATAACGAGCACGCGCGCTGAGCGTTTTCCGCACCCCGATGTTGTATTTGAAAATCTCGCGCGACGTGGCCGGCACGTGCGTTGGACCGTTGAAGAGATGTTGGATGATGTTGTCAGCGAGCGTCGACAAACGTTGATCTGCTTCACAGCGTTGCTTCACTTCAGCGGGAACGGGCGCGTCGAGGAGTCGTTGCGCGAGATGCACGCCGAGCAGAAACATGCGCTCAGTGTCGGCGATTGCAGCGCGTTCGAGGAGCGCGGTCCAGTTCAGCGGTTGTCTTGCAATCAGTTCGGCGATGTCACAGATCCAGGCGAGCCGTTCCCAAAGATGACGCGAGCCATGCACGCACAATGAGAAAAGCAGATCCTCAGCCGAAAAAGTTTTGACTGGCGTGCCGTCAAGATCGAGTGTGATGAGATCCTGCCAGAGGCGTTCGCCGTTCACGGTTGATGCGAAGAGATGCGGGGCGACTTCCCAGTGCAGCTCGATAATCAAGCGGTGATTGTCGCGTGAGAACTGCATGTTGTGTTGCGTGTGCAGCAACATTTCCTGCTGGTCCAATGAGAGTGATTTGGATGGTTTGTAACCTTCGCGGAGGAGGATGTTGCGTGCTTTGAGCACGTCAGATTTCTTGACTATCACGTCGAGATCGACGAAGCGACGCAACGCGATGTCGCCGTAAGCGAAGAGAGCGAGGACGGGACCTTTGTAAGGGATCGCCTCGATGCCTTCGTCACGGAATAACTTAATCAGGCGGCAGAGCTCGGCGGTGAGTAGCGTGTTACGTGCTGAGTTTTCGAAGTAGTGCTTCTTGAGTTTGCTCAGAAACTGCGGCGGTACGAGATCTGATGCATGTTGCTGAAGCTGAACATAGACGAGCGGAACGATCGAGTGCCGCCGCGCGAGCTGAAACACATATTCCCAATCAACATCACCCGCACTCGTCCGCGCACAACAAAGCAATAAATCAGCCGCGGATTTACGCGGATAAACGCGGATCTGATCCGCGTTCATCTGTGTAAATCCGCGGCTAAAACTCTTACTCATTGACCTTGAGCACGGCGAGGAAGGCTTCTTGCGGGATCTCGACGCGGCCCACTTTCTTCATCCGCTTCTTGCCTTCTTTCTGCTTCTCGAGGAGCTTGCGTTTGCGCGTGATGTCGCCGCCGTAACACTTCGCGATTACGTTCTTGCCGAGCGCCTTCACCGTCTCACGCGCGATCACTTTGTTTCCTATCGCGGCCTGAATCGGCACCTCGAACAGTTGTCGCGGAATTAGCTGTTTCATCTTCTCAGCCAGCACACGCCCCTTTTGCTGCGCGGTGCTGCGATGCAGAATTAACGACAACGCATCAACCGGTTCGCCTGCCACGAGCACATCGAGCTTCACGAGATCACTTTCCCAGTAACCCGCAAGGTTGTAATCGAGCGACGCATAACCACGCGACACCGATTTCAATCGATCATAAAAATCCAGCACGATCTCATTCAGCGGCAGCTCATACGTGAGCATTACGCGATTCGACGTGATGTACTCAAAACCTTTTTGCAGCCCGCGCTTCTCTTCAAGCAACGGAAGAATGCCGCCGAGATGTTCATCCGGCGTGAGAATCACTGCGCGAATCACCGGCTCTTCGATCTTCGCGATGCGACCCGGATCGGGCATCTTCGCCGGTGAATCGATCTCGAGAACCTGGCCGTCCGTCGTTGTCACCACATAACGCACGCCGGGCGCAGTCGTGATGAGATCGAGATTAAACTCACGCTCCAATCGCTCCTGCACGATCTCCATGTGCAGCAAACCGAGAAAGCCACAGCGAAACCCGAAACCCAGCGCCGCCGACGACTCAGGCTCGTAAAAGAACGACGCATCGTTGAGCCGCAACTTGTCGAGCGCATCGCGCAACTCTTCGTATTGGGCCGTGTCCACCGGATACAAACCGGCAAACACCATCGGCTTGATCTCCTGGTAACCCGGAAACGGTTCTTTCGTCGGCCGCGCAGCTTCAGTCACGGTGTCGCCTATCTGCACGTCAGCGACAGCCTTGATCGATGCGGTGAGAAAACCGACTTCGCCGACGCTCAGATGATCGATCGGCGTTGGCGTTGGTCGATTAACGCCGAGCGTTTCCACCTGATAGTCGCGATACGCATTGAAGAAACGGATCTTCATGCCGGGACGAATCGTGCCATCGATCACGCGAAACAGAACGATCACGCCGCGGTACGAGTCGTACCACGAATCGAAGATCAACGCTTTGAGCGGCGCGGTCGGATCGCCTTTCGGTGGCGGAACGTCGCGCACGATCGCTTCGAGCACTTCGCTCACGCCCTGACCGGTTTTCGCACTGGTGAGGATCGCATTGTGAGTCTCGAGACCGATGAAGTGCTCGATCTCTTCGATCGCTTTTTCAGGCTCTGCGCCCGGCAAGTCGATCTTATTGATCACCGGAATCAGCTCGAGGTTGTTTTCAATGGCGAGGTAAGTATTCGCGAGTGTCTGTGCTTCAACGCCCTGCGAAGCGTCAACGATCAACAACGCGCCTTCACACGCCGAAAGCGATCGTGAGACTTCATATGAGAAATCGACGTGACCTGGCGTGTCGATCAGATTGAGCACATACCGCTCGCCGTTCTGCGCTTTGTAATCCAGCCTGACAGCGTGCGCTTTGATCGTGATGCCACGCTCGCGCTCGAGGTCCATGTTGTCGAGCACCTGGTTTTCCATCTCGCGTTCAGACAGAGCTCCGGTGAGCTCAAGCAGGCGGTCGGCGAGTGTCGACTTACCGTGATCGATATGAGCGATGATCGAGAAATTGCGAATTCGCGAAGGATCCATCTTTGCTAAAACTTATTCTATGTGCGCGTTAATGTAAGCACGCGCTTTTTCCTGTGTATTGATCGTACCGATGAACTCACGGTTGCGTATCGACCAGCTAACCTGCTGAACGACGAAATCCTGATAGTTATCGCCCGGGGTGAAGTCGTCTTCCATTATTCCGATCTTAACCGATATACGTCGCAGCAACTCCTGGTCACCAACGACGAGTCCGGCTGCATACAGCTTGTGCTTGTCGTCGTCAGACATTGAAGACGATGAAGTTGAAGACGAGTTAGAGTTAGACGAGTTGTCGTTGTCGTTCTTGTTCGTCGTGAAATCTGAATTGTCATTCGAATTGGAATTGCGATTTGTGCTGACGTTGAAATTGTAGTTGCGATTGGTTGCGGCGCTTCTCATGAAGTAATAAATCAGACCGCCGGCGATCGCGACCACAATCAAACCCAAACAGCCTGCGCCACCACAACCGAGAGCAATCTTCTGATTTCGATTCATTCTTTTCCCTCAGAAATAGAGTTAGCCACAAAAAGGCACAAAATCACAGAAAACAGACGAGATTATTTAATATTCTTCATCCAGGCGACGCAGCGCGCCAGGTGATCGTGCATGGTTCGAGCGTCGTCTTTATGAATATCGCCGTGACCGGGCAACACCCACTCAAATTCGTAACTCAGAAGTTTTTCCATCGAGCGCGTTTGCTCGGGCCACGAGTACCACGACACGCTGCGAAACGCCGTCAACGTTCGGCGTGAAGGTGACCAGGCGAGATGATCGCCGGTAAAGAGAAACTTGTTGCGATAAAGAAAGACGACGTGACCACGTGTGTGTCCCGGCGTGGGAATCACGAGCAGATCGTCGTCGAGTTGCACCGGTTCTTCGCCGCGAATTACATGTTCGACACCGAGCCGGTTCGCGCCGTCGTCAGCATGCATCAGTCTTTCGCAGTTGAATCGATCGCGAAACAACTTGTGCGCGGCAACGTCGTCTTTGTGCGTGAGCAGCATTTGACTGACGCCGCCCATCGCTTCGATCTGCTTCACGAGTTGACTCGCAAACCTTGGCGAGTCGATCAGGATGTTGCCGCCTTCACTTTCGGGGCGGACGATCAAATAACTCCAGGCGCCGAAGCTGTCTTCTGAAGTGAAGCCGCAGAAGTAAACGTTGTCTTCGAGCAGCATCGGAAACGCGTCGATGCCGAGATGCGCGTCGTGTCTTTCGATCGCGCCGATCGAGCCGGTCGGACACGCGACGAGGGCCATCATTGCGAGCTGTGTCTCATCGTCTGTATCGGGTTGGTGGTAGACGCTGCATTGGTCGCCGTGATCGCGAAAGATCATGGGCGCGAGTTGACTACACGTGTCGCAATCGATGCACGTGGAGTCAACAAAGAAGTCGCCAGGGACATTCTCAGGTAAACGTTGTTGCAGGCTCGCCACGAAGACATAGTAGCCACAAAAAGGCACAAAAGTCACAAAAGCCAAAACCTGAATTCAGCTTTTGTGACTTTTGTGCCCTTAGTTTTGTGCCTTTTGTGTACTAAAGATCGTACTCGTTGATTAGGCGATGTAAGTATGATCTGCTGATCCCCAGCTTCTTCGCGGCGGCGACTTTGTTGCCCTCAGACTGCAACGCGCTCTTGATCATGCGGCGCTTGAGGGCCTCGACGGCGCCTTCCAGAGTGCTCTCGTCACCGGGCGTTGTTCCCGGCAAGACGCGCAGCATTTTCTCCGGTACAAACTCCAGTCCGAGCGGCGAACTGCTGCTGAGCACAACCAACCGCTCGATCAAATTCTCAAGCTCGCGCACGTTCCCCGGCCAGTGATACTCGAGCAGGACTTCAACCAGCGCTGGCTCAAGCTCCGGTGTCGACTGCCCATACTTCTGCGCCGACTTCGCGGCAAAGTGCGCCGCGAGGATCGGAATGTCGTCAGGACGCTCACGCAGCGGCGGCAACACGAGCGGCACCACATTCAGCCGGAAAAACAGATCCTGCCTGAACCGGTTTGCCGCCACTTCCTTCTCGAGATCTCTATTAGTTGCAGCAATCAATCGTATGTCGACGGTTAAAGTCTTCGTCCCACCGACGCGCTCAAACTCACGCTCCTGCAACACACGCAACAGCTTCACCTGCACCCCGGCACTCAAGTCGCCAATCTCGTCGAGAAAGAGTGTGCCACCGTCAGCAAGCTCGAAGCGGCCTTTGTGACTTTGCGTCGCGTTTGTAAACGCGCCCTTTTCGTGACCAAACAGCTCCGACTCGATCAACGCCTCAGGCAGCGCCGCACAACTCACGGCCACAAATGGTCCATTCGCCCGTGGACTCTCCTGATGAATCGCGCGCGCCAGCATCTCTTTGCCGGTGCCATTCTCGCCGCTCAACAACACCGTCGCGCTCGTTGCCGCAACTGACCGCGCCTGCTTCAACACTCGTTCGAGCGCCTGGCTTGTTCCCGTCAAATGTGCGAACCCCGGCGGCCGTGACAACTCTTCACGCAATCGTCGATTCTCGATCTCCAGTGTCCGCATGCGCGCGGCCTGGTTGACGATGTGCAACAACTCCGCCGGATCGAGTGGCTTCTCAAAGAACCCGTACGCCCCACGCCGCACAGCCTCCAGCGCGGCGCGTTTCGAATCGCTGCCGGTAATCACCACGACTTGCAAAGGCGGATCCTGCGCACGCGCGACGTCGATCAACGCGAGTCCCTCGGCGATGTCGTCAATGTGTGGAGGCAAATGCAGATCGCTAACAACAACATCGATCACTTCGTTGTTCATTTGCGTACACGCTTCGTCGCGAGACGACGCTTGCAGCACTTGATAATCGGAGGTTAAAGCCCAGAAAAGACCGCTACGCACTGCGTCGTCGTCATCGACAACCAGTACGGTGCCTTTAGGGTAGGATTGGTGGGTCATCTTTTCCTACAAAATCGGTTTCCGCAGAACAGCTCGGGCGCACACGTATGCCTGACGTTATTTCCTGGGCAGCACTGCAGAGGAACGGGCGTAATCGGTATGCCTGGTGGAAGGGCTTTGCCGCACCCTTCTTAATTACGCCGGTCGTGTGGAATCGATGGTAGCACGACGCGAAATGTGGTTCCAGCGCCTTCGACTGAATCTACCTCGATCGACCCGCCACTCGCTCTGAGCACTTCACGACAAGTGTATAGCCCGAGACCGATGCCGGTTCTCTTTGTCGTGGCGAATGGACGAAAGAGTCGAGTGTCGATGAACTGTCGAGACATTCCGCGGCCAGTGTCGCTAACGGCGAACATCGGCGCGCCGTTCGCAGTCTGGCCAGCTTCGATCGTGAGCGTGCCGCCTTTCTCTGTCATAGCTTCGAGAGCGTTGAGGACCAGGTTCTCGAGCACTTCTTCAACACGCGCCGCATCGGCGAGTGCATAAAGGTTCGGTGGCAGTCGCGTAACAATCGAATGTTTGCTGCGCTGAGGTTCGGCCGTGATTGTGATGACGCGTTGAATGATCGGAATGAGATCGACGTTTGTGGGTCGCTTGTGTTCACCACTGAGACTGGTCATCGGACGTGAAAGCCGGGCCACGAGCGCTTTCAGTTTATTAGTCGCGCTGGTGAGTCCTTTTAAAGCATCGGCGCGGAATTGAGGGTTATCGAAATGACGCTCCATGTTACCGACAGTCAACGACAGACCTTCGATCGCATTTTTCAGATCGTGCGTGAGCATGGCTGAGAGACGCATGAACGACTCAAACTGTCGCGTCTCTTCTTCGCGTGCGATTTGAGCGCGCAACTGGTCTGTAACGACGTTGATGTTGTCAGCGAGACTGCGAAAGTCGTCACTCGATTCCAGCAGGATGCGACGGTTGAACTCGCCTTTTGCGATTGCCGATACGTCTGCCGATACCTGTTCGATACCTTTCGATCTGCTTTGCACATGCTGGTCGAGAAGAAACGAGGCGCCCGCGGCAAACAGCAATGCCAAAACCAATCCGGCGATTCCCCATCGATGCGCGCTCGAAAGCGCTGCAGATCGATCGCGCGCAACCGCTACGGCGACGTTCAACTGCGGCAGCGGTGAGTATGCTGCGAGATACGAGCCGGCTGGTGACTTAAACTCACGAACGCCGCTGTCGTTGTTTGTCATGGCGTTCGCGATCGTGTTGAAGCCTGGCAGTGCCTGGTTGATTTGGAGATCCTTGAGTGAGCGATTCGAGTGATAGACGATCTTTCCGGATCGGTCCACCGCCATGACCATCAATTGACTCGACTTACTTTCCAGGCCGCGCGCGGCGCTGGCAAACATGTTGTCGAGACTGAGTATGCCAATGACCGCCCCGATGTTGCTTGTGCCTTTCTCGTCGTGGATGGGGGCTGAGTATTCGTTGGTTTTGCCGGCGGTGTCGAGCCTTTCGAGTGTAACGTTACCCTGCGTTTCCCAAACGTGCGGATCGGGCTCTTTGACTTCGCTCCCGTGATTGTCATCACGCGTGGTCCAATCGCCCTCGCCTCGTCGAAATGCGAAAGGGTGACGGTCGCGATTGAATATCGTCAGACTGTCAAACTCTCTCATCGGCGGCAGCGCCTTCAACCACAGAAACAATCCCTGCGGATAAACGTCCCTCCGCTCTTTGTCTGAGACGATCTCCTGCACCTCTGCCAGCATGCTCAGACGAAGAACGTCGCTCTTCCGTGCGCGAAGCTCCGCGTCAACAGCGACATTGAAGGCATGCAGATCGTTCTCCACGATCGCGCCGGCGGTTGAATCGACGCTGCGCAGTCCGTTCCAGTAGTTGAGTCCGGCGAGCAGCAGAAGAGGTATGGCGCAGAGACATGAGTAGGTGAGAAAGGGTTTGCGGCGAGTCATCTTCTCAAGCTGGCTTGCGGCCGAATTCGTTCAGCAGCGGCGCGAGCGTCTCAATAATCTGATCGTGAGAAATACTGTTGCTGGCGACCAGCCCATTGCGATTTTGGACGTCAGGAACGTTGTAGTTCAAAGGATAACCGAAAAGATCGGTCATGCGCCCGCCCGCCTCCGTCAGGATGACTTCGGGCGCGCACGTGTCCCACTGCTTGGTGCGCCCTGACAGGTGGATGTAAACGTCGCACTGTTGCTCGATGATCAGGCCGATCTTGATTCCCACTGAGCCACGTTGAACTTCGTCCTTGAAGCCGAAGCGCGTGACGACCTGGTTCATGCGTGGGCTGCGGTGAGAGCGGCTCGCGGCCAAACGCATTTCAGAAAGGTTTTTCTTTTCCGAAACTTTTGCTTGTTCGGATTCGAAATCTGGACGCTCGATCCATGTTCCGCCGCCACTAACGGCGCGATAAAGCACGCCAGGCAGCGGTTGATAGACCACGCCGAGAACGCATTGGCCATTTTCAGCGAGGCCGATCTGGACCGCGAAATCGCCGTTGCCGTCGATGAAGCCGTTTGTGCCGTCGAGCGGATCGACCATCCACACGCGCGACTTTTTGAGTCGGCGTTCCGTGTCGACCGATTCTTCCGCGAGGATGCCATCATCGGGAAATTCCCGTTTCAAGCCGGTGACGATCAGTTCGTTGGCGATCATGTCAGCCTGGGTAACAGGCTCGCTGTCGTCGGCATAGTTTTTCTGTTTGACATGAAGCGGACCATCGTAGTGCTCGAGGATCGCAGCGCCCGCCACGCGCGCCAACTCGCACGCGACGCGCAGCTCGTGATCGTACGTTTTAGTTTCTGGAGTGGTCATGTCTCAAACGAAAATTCTCACGCGGCGGCGCAGCGGCGCAAAGAAAGCTTTCTTACGCTGCGTCGTTGCGCTGCTGCGTGAGTAATTCTGCCGCGTCGCGAACGGCCGCAACAGTTTCATCGATGTCGGCTTTCGTCGTCCGAAAGTTCGTGATGCAGGCGCGCAAGGCGAATTTCCCATTCACTGTCGCATTAGACAAGTACGCGCGGCCGCCCTTCTGCACTGTTTCCATGATGCGTTCATTCAGATGATCCAATTCCGCATCACTCGCGACATATCGAAAACAACAGATACTCAATTCCACCGGCGCCAACAACTCTAAATCATCAGCCTCCGAAACCAACTCTCCAAGGTACGCCGCAAGTGCGATATCTTCACTGATCGCTGCAGCAATACGTCGACTACCGTAATACTGCAACGTCATCCAAACCTTCAGCGCCCGGAAACGTCGCGACAACTCCACACCATAATCCCAAAACGCAAAAGCCTCCTCGTCAGCGTAGCCATGAGTTTTGATGTAGTCGGCGTCTTCCGTGCTGAACGGCGCGCGCGCCGCCTCCGCGTCATGAAAGAGTAGACAGCCGGCGTCGACCGGAACGTAAAGCCACTTGTGCGGATCGAGTGAAACCGAATCAGCACGCTCGAGACCGGCGAACAGATGTTTCTTACGTTCGTCCAACGAACCGGGCGCGCCGTAAGCACCATCAACGTGAAACCACAGATCGAATTCAGCAGCTACATCTGCCAATTCAGCGAGCGGATCAACGACACCGGTGTTGACAGTCCCCGCACTGCCAACGACACAAAACGGCCGCAAGCCCTCACGTCGATCGGCTTCGATCTTCTGACGCAACAGATCGACGCGCATCCGCTGCCGCTCGTCGCACGCGATCACGCGCACCTGATCGCGTCCGAACCCGAGAATGTCAGCAGCTTTCGCGATCGACAGGTGAACTTCTTCAGACGCATAAAGCGTCATCGGTGGACCGGAATTCCAGAGCCCGTGGCGCGAAGTGTCGACACCCGACTTGCGACGATGCGCAATCAGCAGCGCGATCATGTTTGCCATCGAGCCGCCGCTCGTTAACAGTCCCTTTGCGTCGTGATCGTAATCGATAAGCCGGCCAAGCCAGCGCACGACTAATCGCTCGATCTCGGTGCCCGCCGAGCCGGAACGCCAGCACGTGATGTTTGAGTTGAGAGCAGACGCGATCAGATCTGCGTAAGCGCCGACCGGCGTGGACGGCGAAGCGACATAACCGAAGAATCGCGGGTGACCGTTGTGACGGCTGAGATCCATGACGGTGCGACACTCGCCGATCAGTTGCTCGATCGATCGCCCGTCGCGCGATAGATCGGTATCGATCGCCGCGAGTGTTTTGCCGGCGTGATTTTCGGCGCGCACCTGACGTTCGGAGATCGTTGTCAGATACTCGAAAACGAGTTTCGTCGACTCGGATGAAATCTGCTGGAGGTCGTCTTCGTTAACGTCAAGCGAAGACTGCATTCGTAATGACATTGTGGTCACAAGCTAACATATCCTGTTAACATTCGCTCGCTATGCCAGCTAAACACGATCTCGTACTTTCTTCGATCGGCATCGGCACGTATCTCGGCAATCCGGACGCAGCCACCGACCTAAACTACACGCGCGCAATCGTTCGCGCCGTGCAGCTCGGCGTCAACGTGATCGACACCGCCGCGAATTATCGATTCCAACGAAGCGAGCGCGCGATTGGTGAAGCGCTGAAGATACTCGCGAACGAGCATGGCATCGCGCGCGAAGAGCTCTTCATCTGCACGAAGGGAGGCTACCTGCCTTTCGACGACGCGCCGCCGCAGAGTGTGGCTCAGTATGTGAACGAGACTTTCGTGAAGCCGGGTATTGCTTCGTTCGACGACTTCGTCGGCGGCAGTCATTGCATGACGCCGTCGTATCTTCAGAGTCAGATCGATCAGTCGTTGCGAAACATGGGCATCGAGGGTGTTGACGTTTATTACATTCACAATCCTGAGTCGCAGTTGCCGTACGTTTCGGAAGAGGAGTTTTATGCGCGGTTGAAGCGGGCGTTTGAGCGTCTCGAAGAGAATCGCAATCAAGGCAAGCTGGCGCATTATGGTGTAGCGACGTGGAATGGATTTCGTATGCCGCCGAATTCGGGCCAGCATCATTCACTCACGCGCATGGTTGAGCTGGCGCGTGAGGTTGGTGGCGAGGAGCACGGTTTTCATTTCATTCAATTGCCGTTCAACGTCAGGATGCCTGAGGCGACAAGCGTTATAGAAGAGGCGCAGCGACTCGGTGTATCTGTCATTACGAGTGCGTCACTCTTGCAGGGACGTATTCCACCGCAAACGGCGATCGAGTTTGTTCGTTCCACGCCGGGAATCACGACGGCGCTAATCGGGATGAGTAGCGTCGAGCACGTCGAAGAAAACTTAGGACGCGGATTAACACGGATGAAGGCAGATGAATAATGAATCCGCGTTCATCCGCGAAAATCCGCGGTTTAAATCATTCTCGGAGTTTTGGCCCTTCTATGTGTCCGAGCACAGCCGGCCGGCGACGCGTTGGCTGCATTTGATCGGAACCACCGCGGGCGTTGCGTTGTTGATCTATTTGATTGCGATCGGAAAATGGTGGCTGTTCTTTCTGGGTTTCGTGCCGGGTTACGGTTGCGCGTGGCTGGCCCACTTCCTGATCGAGAAGAACAAACCCGCCACATTCAAATACCCGCTTTGGTCATTCATGGGCGACTACAAAATGATCGCCCTCATGCTCACCGGCCGCATGGGCGCCGAGGTTAAAAAGGTTGCGCGGTAACATCCCCATCCCCGAAATTCCATTCGGCGAAGACCTCTGGCTGATTGTGCTCGTCACTTCTGTCCGCGAGCGTCGCACGCAGCAGGGCCGTCTCTTCTGCGACGCCTCCGCACGCAACGCCACCGGCACGATTGCGCTCAAAATCTGGGGCGAAACACTCGAGACTCAAAAAGGGATCAAACCCGGTCTCTGGGGTATCACCGGCAAACTCGAAACATTCCAGGATCGCTCGCAGTTCGTTGTCGCGGAGTATCGTCCCATCACGATCGAACAATATCGCGAACACCAACAAGCCGAGCCGCAACTCCCCCGCGCGTATACGGTGGACATCGAAACACTAACGCTGCCCGACTTCCGCGAACGAATCGGTGCACAACTCGAGCGCTCGATGCGACTCGGCAACATGCGCGTCGAGCAACAGCAACGTTACCTCGAAGACATCGCTGCGGAGGAAGAGCGTTGCTACGCGCTCGGTGCGTTGAGCGCTACGTCGGGTCGCGTGTTGTCGATCGCGCTGCACGTCGGTTCGATTGCGGGGCTGGAGTTTCCCGGGCTTGGTCCGGAAGACAGCGAGCACGTGTTTGGTATCGACAAGTACGGTTACGAAGAGGACGAGAAGGAAGCGCTTCAGAATTTTCTGACGATGATGAAGGACTTCGATCCCGATTGTGACGAGCTCGTGGGGCATAACATCATCGGATTCGACCTACCGTTCATCTTCCAACGCTGCCTCGCGCACTCGATCAAGGCGCGGCCGTTTGTGAATCTGGGTGAGTACAACGTGCGCGGTGTTTTCGACACGATGCATCGCTGGTGGCTCGGCGCGAAGCGGCACGTCAGTCTCGACGACGTCGCGTTTGCGCTCGGGATCGAGTCGAGCAAGACTGCGGACGTTGAAGGCAGCAAAGTGTTTGATCTCTATCAGGCGGGGCGACTCGATCTCATCCGCGAATACAACCTCAACGACGTCCGCGTCACGCGCAAGATCTACGAGCGCATGGTCGCGAGCTTCGGAAGGTAATTTCTCACGCGGCGGCGCAACGGCGCAGCGAAAGCCGCAAAGACTTCGTTGCGCCGCCGCGTGAGAAAAACCCACCTAATTGCGGTTGTTGTCGCAATCCTAAACAAGATGATGTGATATAGTTAGCGCCCATGGAAATCGTCTTCCCCGTGTCGATGCTGGCGCTTGGCCTCAGCATCGGCGCATTTTCCGTCTGGTTCATTACACGGACAAAACTGAAATACGAATTTGAACGCGGTCGCACGCACGGTGAAACAGAGCGCGCCGTGCTGCAAACCCGTCTCGAAGAAGAACGCAAGGCCAACCAGGAAAAGATCACGCTCATCAACACCGCCGAGACCAAGCTCGCCGACGCCTTCAAAGCGCTTTCCGCCGACGCGCTCCGCAACAACAACCAGTCGTTTCTCGATCTCGCGAAACAAAATCTCGAAGCGTTTCAACAGAACGCGAAAGGCGAGCTCGAACGCCGCCAGAGCGCGATCGGCGACTTGATCAAGCCGCTGAAAGAATCCCTCGAAAAAGTCGACGGCAAGATCGGCGAGCTCGAAAAGAATCGCGTCGGCGCGTATTCAGAATTGCGCGAGCAAGTGAAAGTCCTCGCGCAATCGCACTTGCAACTTCAATCAGAGACAGGAAACCTCGTCAAAGCTTTGCGCGTGCCGCATGTTCGCGGTCGCTGGGGCGAGATTCAGTTGCGCCGCGTCGTCGAGCTCGCGGGCATGTTGCAGTATTGCGACTTCGTCGAACAAGAAACAGTCGCGACCGAAGAGAGTCGCATTCGTCCTGACTTGATCGTGCGTCTGCCGGGTAATCGCACGATCGTCGTCGATTCGAAAGTCCCGTTTGATGCGTTCTACGAATCGATCTCGACGACTGACGATGAAGTTCGTGCAAGTCGATTAAAAGATCACGCGCGGCTTGTCAGAACTCACATTCAGTCGCTGAGTCGCAAGTCTTATTGGGAGACGGTGCAGCCCACGCCGGAGTTTGTGCTCTTATTTCTGCCCGGCGAAACGTTTTACAGTGCGGCACTCGAAAACGATCCGAAGCTGATCGAAGACGGCGTCAGCCAGGGCGTGATCATCGCGACGCCGACGACGCTGATTGCATTGCTGAAAGCGGTGTCGTACGGTTGGCGGCAGGAACAGATGGCCGACAACGCGCAGGAGGTAAGTAACCTGGCGAAGACGCTTTACGATCGCCTGCGCGTGTTTACAAATCACTTCGACGACATCGGCAGAAACCTCGACCGTGCACTAGACGCCTACAATAAAGGCGTGCGCTCACTCGAGTCGCGCGTGCTCGTCACAGCGCGGCGCTTCAAAGAGCGTGGCGCGATCGCGGGCGAAGAGATCGAGATACTCGAACCAGTCGACAAAGCAGCCCGAGCGCTGACCCGAGACGATGGCGGCCTGTTCCCCGAAGAGAATATGCCCCTGCTGAAAGCCCGAACGGCCAAAGCTAAAAGCTAAGAAGGAACCACAGATTGCACAGATCACACAGATTTCACCTCTGATCTGTGTCATCCGTGTAATCTGTGGTTAAAAGATTTTGTGAACGAGATCTGGTTAGGCCCGCTGCTCAACGACAACCGCGCGCTACTCATCGAGCGCTGCGCTAAATTCCTAGCTAACAACCAGAGCGACGCATTTATCTATCTCGCCGCGTCGTACCCACTGCTCGAACGAATCACACAAGAGCTGCTCGACGGCCAGCGCACGCGCGGTGTTTGGGGCGAGCTTCCGGTGTACCTGTTTCGTGGCCTCGTGCGTCGCGTGCTCTACTCGGCGGTTGACGAGAACGGTCACAATCTTCCGCCACGCATTCCGATCGATCGCGACGAGCTACCGTTGAAGCGCAGTTTGATCTCGCAACTACTGCTACAACTGCTCGCTAATAATCAGCTAAAAGCCTTCGCACCACTCGCCACACGCGAGGGTTGCGTCAACAGCATCTCCACACTCCTCGGCGAGATCCAGCGCGCCGCGCGAACTCCTGCCGAGCTCGCCGACATCCTTAACGCGCGCGCGAAAGATCTCGAAAAGGGAAACGGCACCACGCGCGGTATTACACAGCTCGATTTCGACAAAGAGATCTCGCTCATCTATTCAACGTACACGGAGCTTCTCGACGGCAGTCTGTTTACTGAAGAAGACGCCGAGCAGCTTCGCGCGCTCTGGATCCTGCGCGGAATGATCGATCAACACTGGGTGAAAGCGCCATGGCTCGCGAACGTGCAGCTCTTGGTCATCGACGGCTTCTTCGATTTCACTCCCGTGCAAGGCGAGATCCTGCGACAACTGATTCCGCTGCTCCCGCAAACGATCGTGAATCTCAATCACGACGACAGCAATCCCGAAATCTTCACGCCGTTTCAGGAGACGATCGGACAATTCGAAAGCATCGCAAAGTTTGACCAGGTACACAGTCGCGACTACGTCGCCACGGGCGGCGTCCTCGCCGAGCTGCGCGAAAACCTCTTCAACCCACTAACCTCGTCGGACGAAGTTTCAGAAGACGCGCACGCGTTCGTGCGCGAGATTCGTTATCTAGAATGCGGCGATCGCGACACCGAAATCCGCACGATTGCGCGTGAAGTCAAACGCCTCGTATTGGTAGAGAATTACGATCTGGCCGAGATCGCGCTCGTCGTTCGTCAACGCGCCACGTATGGACCAACGATCACACGCGTCATGTTGGAAGAGTCATTGCCGTGCAATCTCGAATTGCGCATCGACGCAGGCGACGTGCCCGCGAATCGCGCCGCGCTGAAGTTGTTGTCGTTGCTTGAAGGCTTGTCGACGGAAGATCCGCAGATGACGCGAATTGCTGAAATCGCAGATCTGGTCAAGTCAGAATATTTCAGACTCAGCGATGCGGAGATACGCGTCTTGTCGAGCCGTTTCGACGAGCAACACGCGAATCTCCTCGACGGCAACCTGAATCTGAAGAATCGTTATCGCGTCGGCTTCTGGGATGCTGACTCGCTCGAAAATGCGTTTGCCTACGTGGGCAGCGAGCTGAGCGTGAGCGCCTGGCTGGCGCGCGCGCACAAGCTGTACACGCATCTGCCCGGCGCTGCGGCAACTAAAGAGCTGTTGAACATCGATCCCGACGCCTACGATCGCGACCGTGACATCGCAGATAACGTCGAAAACGCGGAAATCGTGAAGCTCGAAGACAAAGGCGTCGAGAAGAAGCGACGGCCTTCGCGCGACGTTCATCCGGCGGCGCTGGCGTGGACGGCGCTCGTGGTCCTACGATTTTCCGAGCTGCTGCACGCCGTTCCACGCGAAGGCAAGCCGGCGTCGTTGCGAAGCGAGCTGATGCGGCTTCTTGATCGTCTGGGGTTCCGCGACCAAATAGCCGAGCCTGCGAAGCATTCGACCGACGAGAAGCAACTGCCGCAAGTGATGCTCAACTTCAACGCGCTCGAAGGATTGCGGCGCGCGTTTGTCGCGGCAATCAAGAGCATCGAGCTTGTTGCTGGTGGTCCGAGAACTGTTCGGCTGGCGACGTTTCTGCAGGAAGTGCGCCGCTCACTCGCCGCGCAGTCGCAGATCTTCGGTGCGCCCGATCGCAACGGTTTGCGCGTGCTCGAAGCGACGGACGTGCGCGGCCTGCGCTTTCGTGCGGTCTTCATCGCCGGGTTGATTGAAGGCGGTTTTCCGCTGAGTGCGTCGCGTGACTGGATCTATCCGCACGAAGAGCGTGATCGATTACGCGAATACGGCCTTACACTTGAAGATATATCTCCTAACACACTGCTCAAGGAGGAACACTACTTTTACCAGTGCGCGTGTCGTGCGACGGAGCGTTTGTATCTCACGCGACCGCTCATGCTTGGCGACGATTCGGAAACCGTCGCTTCTTACTACATCGACGAGCTGAGACGCGCGATCGCGCCACGCCGGCTCGAAACCGAGATCATTCGTCGCGATTACGACGGCAAGAACCTCGACGACGCCTCAACCACGACCGAGATGAAAGTCGGTCTTGTGCGCCAGCAGGAACGTCACCGCCATCGTGGCGCCAAATCCAGCCTGTTGCCGCAACCTCGCATCGTGCGACTGTTGACGCTCGCGCGTAACGACGGTTTCCTGAGTGAGGCTGCGTTGCGTCGCATCGATATCGAGCGCGAACGAGCGGGTCTGCTCTTCGGAATGTACGACGGCGAGATCACCGATCCGGATCTGTTGCACCTGATTAAGCTGAAATTCGGATCCGATTTTATTCACAGCGCCAGTGGTCTGAGTGTTTACGGTAACTGCCCTTATCGTTTCTTTGCGCAGCGCGTGTTGCGACTCGAACCGCGCGGCGAAGCGGCGCTCGATCTGCAAGCGATCGATGCTGGAAAGCTTTTGCACGACATTCTGCGTCGCTTCTTCGAGCGCCATCGTCGCGAGCCGCTACACAAACTCGATCGCCGGAAGTTGCAAAAAGAGCTCGCGAACATCGCGGACGCTGTATTTGACGAGCACGAGCGCATCGTCCCGCCGCTCAACCGGCAGATCTGGAAGATCGATCGTGAGATTCGCAAGATACTTTTGGACCAGGTGTTGTTGTACGAGTTGGAAGTGCAGGAGTCGGCGGAAGGTCAGCAGGTGTTGCCGTCGTATTTCGAAGTCGCGTTCGGCGGCATGAAGTCGGCGGCGAAAGATCCGGATTCGAAAGAAGAGCCACTCGAGCTCACGCGCAAAACATTTGTTGGTGAAGAGACGATCAAGATCAGCGGTCAGATCGATCGCGTTGACATTGCTGAAGACAACACGCTCATCGCTTACGACTACAAGCTGTCAACCGGATCGAGTCGCAGCGACATCATTTCCGGTCGCAGTCTGCAGCTTCCGATCTATCTCGAAGCACTCGAAAAACTGATCCTGCCGGACCAGCCGATCGCGGGCGGTGGTTACTACGTGATTCGCGGTGGTCAGGATCGACGCAACAAAGGTTTGTATCGCGCGAGTCAATTGGATTACCTGAACCTGCGCGCGAAGAACTCGGTGTTCACTGATGAAGATTGGACGAGGATCCGCGAGCAGGTCGTCACGCGCATCTGGGAATTTCTCGACGGCATCCGCGCCGGACGCTTCATCGTCGATCCATCAGAACGATTGAAAACCTGTCGCTTCTGTGACTACAGCGCCGTGTGTCGCTACGACCGCGATCGAATTGATAGGAAGAAGTAGTCCACCGATTACGCAGATTGCACAGAAAAATCTGTGAAATCTGTGGATGGTTTTATGGAACAACGCGTACTTTTACCAGAACAAGCCGCAGCCGCGTACGAGATCAATAAGCACATCTCTGTCACGGCAGGGCCGGGCTCTGGCAAGACCACAGTGCTCGTCGAGCGCTACGTCCACATTCTCCGCGAACATAGTCTATCAATCGATCAGATTGTCGCGATTACCTTCACCAATCGTGCAGCTAATGAAATGCACGAGCGCCTGCGCAGCGAGCTGAATCAGATGCTGCGTATCGCGAACGAGGAAGAGCGCCGTCGCTGGCTCAACTACAAACGCACGCTCGACGGCGCAGTAATCACAACCATTCACGGCTTCTGCGCGCGACTGCTGCGCGAGTTTCCGATCGAAGCGCGCGTCGATCCGCAGTTTCTCTTACTCGACGAGCATCGCGCGGCGATGATGCTCGAATTGATCGTCGAGGAAGTTCTTTCCGAGTTCATCAGCAGCGGTCATGTCGAGATCTCGCGACTGACGTTGGGTGTCGGTCGTAGCAGACTCGCAGCCGCCTTGGCCCAACTGTATCGCGAAGCACGCGGCCAGGGCCTCGGTCTCGAAGACCTCGCGCTCGCGACGGCTCGCGTACACGCTACCGAAGAAGATCACGCCGCGGCGCTCGAAGAGCTCGAACGCACGATGTCGGAATTTCTCGGCATTCGTCGTACGACGAGAGCCTCGATGACGAACAGGGCCGAGGTGCTTGACGCATGGACCGAGGCGCAGAAGTTATTGAAGTCGATTCCGTCGCACGAAACGCTCGCTGATTTTTGCCGCTTTGTCGAGAACTTCCGCTCGCATCGACCACAAGCGCGCGCGCCTGTGGCAGACCATGTAAAAGCGCTCGACACGCTCGTCTGGGAAAAAGGACTTCAGGGTCGCGTGCCGCAAGTTTGTCTGGATCTATTCGCGCGGCAGTACGCGCTCGAGATGGTCAACTTGTTGCTGCGCGTCGATCAGCGACTCAACGAGGAGAAGCAAAAACTCTCCGCGCTCGACTTCGACGATCTCGAATTGCGCACGCTCGAGCTGTTGCAGCGTCCGGAAGTGGTCGCGCGCACGTCTGAGCGTTATCGCTTCTTTCTCGTCGACGAATTCCAGGACACGAACGCCGTGCAGCGTGTGTTGCTCGAACGTCTCGCGCTCGCGAAAGGTCGCCGTCCGGCGAATCTTTTCATCGTCGGCGATCGCAAGCAGTCGATCTACGGTTTCCGCGGCGCGGACGTGGACGTCTTTCGCGAGATGACGTCGATCCTGCTTGCAGCGCGTGGTGAAGAAAAGCCTTTGCAGTTGAACTTCCGCAGTCAGCCACCGCTGATCGCGTTTTTCAATTATCTCTTTGCGCGACTGTTTCAAGTTCCGCCTGAAGTTCCGGCGAGCGAGTATAAGAACCTGGACCAGCTCGGTTATGTGAAGCACGAAAAGAGCGAACCGAAGCGCGAGCTGCGCGACAGTGATTCACTGAAGGGCCCACTCGTCGAGTTACTCGTCACGACCAAGCCTTCACTCGAAGATGATCCGCGTGCCGAGCAAGACTCGCGCGTCCTCGATGCGCAGCAGCTTGCGCGCCGTATCCTCGCGCTCACGCAGGGACCAGACAAACTCAAGTATGGCGACATCGCACTTCTGTTTCGCGCGATGACGCAGGTTCAGATTTACGAGTCAGTATTTCGTCGCGCAAACATTCCGTATCAAACTGTCCTTGGCCGCGGTTTTTACGAGCGCGAAGAGATCACTGACCTTATTCAACTGCTGCGCTTTTTAGACAACAAGACTGACGAGATCGCGCTCGCCGCGGTGCTGCGTTCACCGCTTTGTGGCCTCTCTGATAACGCTTTGCTCGGGCTGCGCTGCGCGCCGGCGGTGGATGAGGTCGAAACCGTGCGTGGATTTTCCGCGACGCGCCCGCTTTATACGGCGCTGCGTCATCACGAGGAGATTGCGTTCATCAGTCCCGAAGAGCACGAGCTACTCGATCGTGCGGCGAAGTTGATTGGCGAGCTCGTCGATCGCCGCCATCATTATCCGATTCAGGATCTGTTGCGTTACGCGGTTCAGGAATCGGAATACTTAACTGTGGTCGCGGCGAATTACGACGGCGCGCAACGTCTCGCGAACGTCGAGCGACTGTTCACACTCGCCGCGCGTTTCGAAAGCTCGGGAACGCATTTGATTCGCGACTTTGTACGTTACGTCGAAGAGTTTGAAGCGATTGGCAGTCGCGAGAGTGAAGGGCAGATCGATCAGGCCGCGGATGCAGTGCGACTAATGACGATTCACCAGGCGAAAGGCCTCGAGTTTCCGGTCGTGATCATTCCCGATCTGCAGCGGCTATCGCGCGTCGCAACTGACAACTGGGTGCTGCTCGATCGTCATCAGGGCCTGACGTTGAAAGTGCCGGACGGTCGCGGCAATCTCGTCGCCGGTTGCACGTTCAGTAATTTCGAGAAGCGACACGCATGGCGTGAGCAGTTTGAAAGCATGCGGCTGCTTTATGTCGCAGCGACGCGTGCTGAAGATCGGTTGATCTTCTCGGGCGTGACGGAAGATGTCGCGAAGTTAGGATCTAACAACGACTCATGGCTGAAATGGATCTGGCAATCCTTGGAGCTGCACGATAGGAGCGCGAGTGACGTCATAGATTTGGATGACGATGTTCAGCTACAGCTCACGATGAATCTCGCCGACGAGCCGCCGGACGAATTTGAGCCGCAGCCGGAACAGCCACTGCAGACGAGCATACACTCGGCTGATTCGTTGGCCGAGGCGTTCCCGCTCATCAAGCCATTCGGTCAGCAAAGCGGCAACGCGATTCATCGTTTTAGTGTCACGCAGTTGATCAACTACCAGCGTTGTCCGCGGCAGTATTATTTCGATCGCGTGTTGCAACTACCCGCTGCCGACCAGATGGCGGTCTGGAACACTGCTGAAGCTCCGGAACCACCGGCAAACCTCACGGCTACTTTAAAAGGTTCGGTGATTCACCGCTTTTGCGAACGTTACACGCCGGACCAGAACACCGAAGAATGTTTGCGCGCGAGTTTCGATGAGGTTTTGCGTTTGCGACAGGCACAGCTTTCGGATCGCTTCGTCGAGATCGATCACGAGCGCGCGATCCGAGCGATGATGCCGCTCGCGAAGAATTATCTCGCGAGCGATGTTTACAAGCGCGTCGAGGCGGTGCCGAAGATCGCCGAGCATTACTCCCCGCGTCCGGCGGGCGCTGAAGGTTTGTGGAGCGAGCTCAGCTTTCGTTTGCGACGCCGGCTCGGGGTTCTCAACGGTATCATCGACAAGCTTCTGATCACAGACTCTGAAATCGAGATCATCGATTTCAAAACTAATCGCATCATTTACGACAAATCCGAAACTCCACGCGAGCCGCCGGCGCCGCGAATGCGCAAGCCGAAAGATGGGCAATTCGCTTTTGATTTTGAAGATGAGGGACCGCCACAACCGGTAAATCGCCATCCGTCGCTTGAAGAGGCTCTGAAGACTGCGGCTGAGGATTACCAGTTACAAATGCAGGCGTATGCACTCGCAGTGCGCGAGCTGTTGCCGTCGCTTGCGGGCGCGAACGTTCGCGTAACGCTGCACTTTCTCGATCCGAATGTTGAGGTGCATCTCGCTGATGAGCTGCTCGAGCCGGCGCGTTGCGAGCAGGCGGTCGATGAAGGCATGCAGCGGACAATCTTCTCTTCCGACCCGGCGAATTTTCCGGTCAAGACTGCGCCTCACTGCCGCATGTGCAACTTTCTGAGTGTGTGCGAAGCGGGCAAGAAGTGGGTGCAGGAGAACTGGTCCACAGATTCCGCAGATTACACAGAGTAGAAGTTCTTGTCTGCTTCTGTGCAATCTGTGTAATCTGTGGACACCTATGCAAAAAATCAAAGCGTTTGATGGTGGGGAGTTTGACGGGTATCTGGCGCTGCCTGCGAGCGGGTATGGACCAGGCATCGTCGTGCTCCAGGAGATCTTTGGTATCAATCAATATTTGCGTGACGTTGCTGACTGGTATGCGGCGCACGGTTTTGTCGCGCTGGTGCCGGATCTGTTCTGGCGCATCCAGCCGAACATCGAGCTCACTGACAAAGGCGACGACTGGAAGCGCGCGATTGAGCTTTATCAACAGATCGATGAGGCGAAAGCGGTTGAAGATTCTGCGGCGACGCTCGCGTTGCTGCGAAAGCACACTGCGTGCAGCGGACGCGTGGGCGCCGTCGGCTTTTGCATGGGAGGGAATCTCGCGTACCTGTTGTCAGTGCGCTACAAGCCTGATTGTGCGGTTGGTTATTACGGCGTCAGCCTTGAGAAGAGTCTCGATGAAGCGAAGAACCTGAACAGTCCGTTGATGCTGCACATCGCGGGGCTCGACAAGTTTTGCCCGCCGGAAGCGCAGGCGCAGATTCATGCGGCGCTCGATACGAAAGCCACGATTCACGATTACCCCAACTCGGACCATGCGTTCGCGCGGACGGGCGGTGAGCATTACGACGCGGCCGCGGCAGAGCTTGCGAACCTTCGGACGCTCGAATTCTTTGTCACGCATCTTGCGGGTGCAGGTTATGCTTCTGCGCAACAGACTCTCTCGCAGCGTTGGGACGATCACGTGAAATACGAGTTCGCAACGCGCAACACTGACGACACGCTCGAAACAATGGTTGTCGATGCTTACGTCAATCACGTGCCGGTGATGACTGGCGGTGTCGGGCATGAAGAGTTGCGCGAGTTTTATTCGACACGTTTCATTCCGCAGATGCCGCCCGATACAGCGATGACGCCCGTGTCGCGGACGATTGGTGTCGATCGGGTTGTTGATGAGATGGTGTTTGAGTTTACGCACTCGATCAAAATGGATTGGATGTTGCCGGGCGTTGAGCCGACGGGAAAACACGTCAAGGTGGCGCTCGTCGTGATCGTTCACTTCCGCGACGGCAAGCTCGCGCACGAGCATATTTACTGGGACCAGGCGTCGGTGCTGGCGCAGCTTGGGCTGATCGACTCAACGAAGCTTCCAGTAGTTGGCGTCGAAAGTGCGGAGAAGGTCCTAAATCCGCGCATTTAATCCGTGTAATCTGTGGTTAAAACTACCATGAAACTGCGGCGCGATCTCGGTACACTTGAATCGTATGCCACTGTGATCGGCATATTGATCGGTGCGGGTATTTTTCAGGTCACGAGTCAGGCGTGGGCGCTGACTGGTCCAAGCGTGATTCTGGGTTATCTCGTCCTCACACCTGCGATTCTGGCCACGTCGATCCCCTATGCCGCATATCTCTCGACAGCACTCGGCCGCGAACCCGGCGGGGAGTATCTGCACATCTCGCGAACCGTGGGTGGCTTTCGTCTCGCATACATAGGCTCCTGGCTTAAGATCATTTCTTACATCGGCGCGGGCGCATATCTCGCAAACGCGATGGCGGGTTACATCATCGCCCTGAGCGGCAATCGTATTGATGCAGGAACATTTCGCTTACCGTTGGCCCTCGCAGCCCTCGTCATCTTCTATTCAATTCACGTGATCGGCATTCGCTGGTTCGGTAGATTTCAAGTGCTGATGTCGGCTTTGAAGTGTCTTGCGCTGCTCGTGCTGATCGTTCCCGGTTTGTTTGTGCTTCGCAGCGAAAACTACGTACCGTTTTTCACGCACGGTCCGAGCGGTTTCGGCGCGAGTCTTTTGCCGCTTTTCTTTGCGTACGCGGGTTTCGAATCGATTGCGCAAACCGCGGGTGAAGTAAAAGACAGCACGCGCCGTTTGCCGAAGATTCTGTTGAAGGGGATCACGATCACCGCGCTGATCTACGTCTTCACTTCGATCGTTTCATTTGGCGCGCTGCCTGGCGGACGACTGCAAGCGAGCAATGCGCCGATGGCTGAAGTCGCGTCGATCTATCTTCCGTCGGGCGCCGCGATGTTCGTCACGATTGGCGCGATCGCCGCGATCATGACCGCGCTCAACGGCACGATCTTCGTTCCTTCACGACTCGCAATCATGTTTGTCGAAGACGGTCTCGCGCCGCGCTGGCTCGGTTTCATCAACAAAGCGACTGCAACGCCGATACGCGCGTTGACGCTCACGCTCATCTGCTGCGCGATTTTGCTCATCAGCGGACAGCTTTCACTCGCGTTGAACGTTGCAGTTTTTGCCCTCGTCGTGCTTTATTTCATTCATAGCTTAGTATTTTTGCTCCTCCCTCGACTGAACCCGTCCCTTTCGAGTGAGATCAAGATCAGCCTGTCGCATCGACTACAACAAGCAGCCGCGATCGTCTCGCTGTTGTCGATGGGGTTGATGATCGTGATCCAGTTGCGACAGGACGCCGCGGTGTTGAGCACGCAGACGCTCTCGCAGCGGATCAGTGGGCAATCGTTGACGAGTGTTGAATTGATTGTTGTGTGGGGAGTTATTGGAGCGGGTTTGTATCAACTCGCCCGCATGCAGCGCGGCGGTGAGGCTGCGAAACTTGGCGCACATGCAGATTGAAGGCAAGCGAGTGCTGATCACAGGAGCGAGTCGCGGGCTCGGGCGCGCACTCGTGACGGCGTTTATTGATGCGGGCGCGAGGGAAGTGATCGCTGGGGCGCGCAAGCGTGAAGATCGAGAAGCGTTAGTGGCAGATCGTGTGACGCCGGTGCGCTTGGATGTGACCAGCGACCGGGATGTTGAAGCGCTTGCGGAGCTTGGTGCGGTCGATATTTTGATCAACAACGCTGGCGTTGCGGGTTTTGGTAATCCGTTGACGATGGATTTCACGGCGGCGCAGGAAGAGATAGCGGTGAATTATTTCGGCGTTTTGCGAGTGACGCGGGCAGTCGCGCCAGGGATGATCGCGCAACGTGACGGAATGATCGTCAACGTCGCAACAGCGTTTGCTAAAGTTAATTTGCCGCTTGTTGGAACTTATTGTGCGACGAAGGCGGCGTTAGTGTCGTTGGGCCAGGCGATGCGAGCGTACTTGTCTGAGCACAATGTTCGTGTAATTACAGTGATGCCGACGACGATCGACACTGACATGAGTAAAGGCGCGGACGTACCGAAGATGACGAAGGAGTTCGTCGCCGGTGAGATACTGGCTGTCATACGCGAAGAGCGGCACGATCCGCCGATTGGAGATGAAGCGAAGGGCGTGCTCGAGAATTTATCTAAGGACGCCCTTGGTTTAGAGAAAGTTTTACAGGGTTACAGGATGTAAACAGGTATCCACAGATTACACAGATTATTTCTTCTGTGTAATCTGTGGATGGATTTTATGATCAGCAACAGGCATCGAGATGAATTCCCAACCCTGGCTTCGGGTATTCATCTGCTCAGTCACAGCCTCGGCCCGGTGCCGCGTGCTGCGCGTGAGTCGATGCTCAGTTACATCGACGCCTGGGAACACCACACCAGCGAAGACGCATGGGCCACGAGCTGGTGGACGCTTTCGCGCCTCGTCGGCGATCGCATCGCAAAGATTCTCGGGGCCGGCGCCGGCTCAGTTCAGATCCAACCAAACGCGTCAATCGCGATGGCGACCGTCGCGTCGTGTTTCGACTTCAATAAAGGCCGCAACAAAGTCGTGACGACTGCGCTCGACTTCCCCTCGATGGAATACTTCTGGGACGCGCAGCGACAGATCGGCGCGCGCGTCGAAGTAGTCCCGTCAAGCGATAACATCTCCGTGCCACTCGAACGAATCCTCGACGCGATCGATAACGAAACGGCCCTCGTTGCGCTCGCGCACACGTCTTACTGCAGCTCATATCGCATCGACGCGCGTGCGATCGTCGAGCATGCACATTCAAAAGGCGCGCTCGTGCTGCTCGACGTCTATCAATCCGCCGGTGTCTTACAACTCGACGCCGTTGGCTGGAACGTCGACTTCCTGATCGGCGGCACGATCAAGTGGCTGTGTGGTGGTCCATCGTGCGGATACTTGTACGTCCGCCCTGATTTGCAAAGAGATCTGCGACCGCGACTCACGGGCTGGGTCGCACACGATTCACCTTTCGACTTCGCACACGCGCCCATGCGTTACGCGCGCTCGGTGCGACGCTTTGCGCAGGGCACGCCCAGCATCCCCGCGCTCTACTCAGCGATTCCCGGACTCGAGATCATCGAAGCCGTCGGCGTTTCTGACATTGCCGCCGAATCAGAGCGCCGCACTCAGTTGATGATCGATTTCGCGTCCGAGCGTGGTTGGACCATCAACACGCCGCGCGAGAAGTGCCAACGCGGCGGATCGGTTATGATCGGCGTCAACGAAGCGCCGGGGATGGTTGAGCGTCTGGCCGAAAGAAGAGTTTTCGTCGATTCGCGTCCGAGCGCGGGCTTGCGCATGTCGCCGCATTTCTTCAACACGGATGAGGAAGTCGAGGAAGCGCTTAACATACTTGCCGAGCTGATTGAGTCATGAGTAACGACGCTGCTGTCAACACGACTGCGCCCGACTTTACGCTGAAAGATGGCGACGGCGACAAGTGGCGCTTGTCCGATCATCGCGGCAAAGTCGTCGTGCTGCTTTTTTATCCCGGCGACGAAACGCCGGTTTGCACGAGACAGATGTGTTCGCTGCGCGATCGTTGGGACGACTATCTCGCGACCGGCGCGGAAGTGGTTGGCATCTCGTCTGATTCGATCGAGTCGCACAAAAACTTTGCGGCCCATCACGATCTACCATTGCGACTACTGTCTGATTCCGATGGCGCAGTGTCGACACGTTACAACGCGCGGTCGCTGATTCCAGGACGCGTGGCGCGCTCGGTTTTCGTGATCGACGCGAACGGAATAATCCGCCACCGCGACGTGCGCCCGATCGGCTTATTCAAGCCGAAGGACGATGATAATATTGCGGCTATCAAAGCTGCCCAGAAGCAATAGGACAAGGAGGACTTCATGGCTGACACAATCAAATGCACACACTGCGGTGAGAAGCGCCCGGCCCTTCCGTTCGCGCCTTTCCCCAACGAGCTTGGCCAGCGCATCGCGGCAGAAATCTGCCAGCCCTGCTGGAGCGGCTGGCTGCAAAAACAAACGCAGATCATCAACCACTACGGTCTCGATCTCACCAACCCTGACGCGCAAACGTTCCTGTTCGACAACATCAAGGGCTATCTGTTCGGTGACGTACCCAAAGTCGCTGAAATCGACACCACCAAAGAAGGAACAGTGAAGTGGTAAATATCTTCTAAATCTTTTCAATCCTGTCATCTCATCTCACTTCGGCTCGCCGTTTGCACACCTGCTCCACCAACGTATGTTTTCCGAACTTGGATTGTGTATTCACTTGTAAGGAGGGTATTTGATGAGACGAAGAATCACAGGATTCATAGCTTTAGCCGCGCTTGCGGTACTACTGCCGGGTTGCGATAACACCGCAAACCAGAACGCGACCGCCAATCGAAACGCGAACCTTAACGCCAATGCCACTGCGACAGCGACGCCAACACCTGTTGCCAACACAAACAGCAACAGAGCGCCGACTCGCGCAGAGTACGAGGCGAATAAGGAACGTTATAACCGCGAAGCCAAGGAGTCGGGCCGAAAGGTCGGCACTGGAGCAAACGACACCTGGCTTTGGATTAAAACGCGCTTCGATCTCGCAGCCGCCGACGATCTTCGCGATTCGACGATCAATGTTGACGTCGATAACGATATCGTGACGCTGAGCGGCACGGTGGCGAGCGCAGCCCAGAAAACGCGCGCCGAAGCAGTAGCGAAAGCTGTCGAAGGCGTTAAGAGCGTCAGGAACCAGTTAAAGGTGCAGGCCGGAAACGCGAACGCTAACGCGAATGCCAGTCCCGCCAGGGGCGGCACGAACCGCAATAGGTAAACACGGGTAACACGGATTTCACGGCTTTGATCCGTGAAATCCGTGTGCTAATCTTCACTTTCTTTCCTCTGTTTTTCGCAAAAATCAAAACGATGGGGATTTGGTTACCTATGCCAAAAGTCCGTTCGCGCCTTCTTGTCGCTTCCCTGCTGTTGCTTCTTGTCGTTAACCCGCTCAACGCCCAACGCACCGGTATTGATACTTATGCGATCACCAACGCTCGCATCGTCACTGTCTCTGGACCAGTGATCGAACGCGGCACGGTCGTGATCCGCAATGGGTTGATTGCCGCCGCGGGCGCAAACGTCAGCGCACCTTCGGACGCTCGTGTGATCGACGGCGCGGGTTTGACGGTCTATCCGGGTTTAATCGACTCGTACACAAATTTCGGGTTGCCGGAAGCTGCGCCCGGGCCTTCGCCGGGCGGTGGCGGCGGTGGCGGGTTCCTCCTGCAACAACTACAGCAGCAGCAACGACCGCCGAGTGGTCCAAACTCGACTCAACCCGCCGGACTGCAACCGGAAGTAATGATTGAAGATGTGATCCGTCCCGGCGGAAATGAGATCGAGTCGTGGCGAAGCGCTGGCGTCACGACGGCGTTGACGTCACCGCGTTCAGGCATCTGGATGGGCCAGTCGGCACTGATCAATCTCTCGGGCGACACACCGCAGCAGATGATCGTGCGTTCGCCTGTCGCGATGCATGTTGGTTTCACGCCGCTACGGACGGGAACGTATCCCGGATCGCTGATGGGTGTGTTTTCAACGCTGCGACAGATGATGCTCGACGCGCAGCGTTATCGCGATGCGATGCAGATTTACGAGCGCAACCCGCGCGGCACTCGCCGTCCAGACACGGATCGATCGCTCGCGGCGCTGATTCCGGTTGTTGATGGACGCATGCCAGTGGTGATGCTTGTGAATAGCGAGCGTGAGATCAATCGTGCCCTCGATCTCGCGAGTGAGTTTAAGTTGAAACTGATCATCGCGGGCGGACTCGAAGCGGACAAAGTCGCGGCTCGACTCGTGAAACAGGATGTGCCCGTGTTGTTGTCGCTCAATCTGCCGCGACGCACGACAGCGGCGATGCCCGAAGCTGATCCCGAGCCGATGCGTGTGCTACGCGAGCGCGTCGAAGCACAGCAAACGGCAGGCAAGCTTGCGAAGGCGGGCGTTCGGTTTGGTTTTCAATCGGGCTCGATGACAAACAGTTCTGACCTACTGGTTAACGCAAACAAAACAATTGAGAACGGATTACAGCCGCTCGACGCTTTGCGCGCGTTTACGATTTGGCCGGCTGAGATTCTTGGTGTTAAGGACCAGCTCGGATCGATCGAAGTTGGGAAGATTGCAAACCTGACGGTCACGCGTGGAGATCTGTTTGATCGGAACAGTCGCATTGCGCATGTGTTTATTGACGGGCGGCCAATTGATGTTAGACCGCCCGCGACGGGTGGTCCGGGTCAGGGACGCAACAGTTTAGCCGGGTCGTGGACCGTTATCGTAAATCTGGGCCAGGGCGACCGCACGATCAGTTTGACGTTGCAGCAAGAAGGAGAGCGCATCACGGGATCGATCTCAGGTCCGTTGGGAGCGGGTGAGATTTCGAATGGATCGGCGTCGAACACTGGTGAGGTGCGGTTTACGGTATCAGTGAATGTCGAAGGGCAAACGAAGGAAGCGACGTTCACCGGCAATCTCGCGAACAACCAGATTCGCGGGAACGTCGCGATCGTCGGCTCCGCGCCCGGAACATTCACCGCCACGCGGCCAAATTAGTTTGCTCACGCGGCGGCGCAACGGCGCTGCGCCACCGCGCCGATGCGTGAGAAACACTCTTTAATGGAGTAAACAATGAGACGACTAATTTTATTGTTAGGCATCATTGCGGTTTTCGGATTAACCGCGTACGCACAAACCGAAACCTTGATCCGCAACGCCACTGTGCTCACCGTCACGCAAGGTGCGCTTCAGAATACAGACGTGCTTCTGCGTAACGGCAAGATCGCGGGTGTCGGCAAGAATCTCAAGGCTTCTGCGAACGCGCGCATGATCGATGCTACAGGCAAGTTCGTGATGCCCGGCATCATCGACTGCCACTCACATTCGATGCTCGACACGATCAACGAAGGCACGCTCGCTGTCACCTCGATGGTGCGCACGCAGGACGTGCTCAATACGACCGACGTCGATCTGTATCGCGAGCTGGCCGGCGGCGTCACGACGCTAAATCTACTGCACGGTTCTGCGAATCCAATCGGTGGACTAAACACTGTGGTGAAGATCAAGTATGGCCGCCCGGCGAGTGAGTTTTTGTTTCCGGGTGCGATGCCGGGAATCAAGTTTGCGCTCGGCGAGAACGTGAAGCGATCGAGTCAGCCAAACCTGCCGGGCGTCACGCGCCGTTATCCAAACACGCGCATGGGCGTTGAGGAAACGATTCGCGATGCGTTCACGCGCGCGCGTGATTACAAGCGGACGTGGGACGAGTATCGCGAGGCGGTGAAGAAAGACAAGAACCTGATTCCGCCGCGTCGCGATCTGCAGCTCGAACCGCTCGTCGAGATTCTTGAAGGCAAGCGCTACGTGCATGCGCACTGCTACATCGCGAGTGAAATCCTGATGCTGATCAGTATCGCTGACGAGTTTGGTTTCAAGATCAAGACTTTCCAGCACGTGCTCGAGGGTTACAAAGTCGCCAAAGAGATCGCGCAACACGGCGCGGGCGCTTCGATCTTTGCGGACTCGTGGGGCTACAAGATCGAGGCTTACGACGCGATTCCTTACAACGCCGCGATCATGACGCGTGCGGGTGTTGTCGTGTCGATGAACTCCGACTCTGACGAACGCGCGCGACGATTGAACATTGAAGCCGCGAAAGCGATGCACTGGGGGGACCTGACTGAAGAGCAGGCGCTGAAACTCGTGACGCTCAATCCTGCGATTCAACTCGGCATTCAGGAGCGTGTTGGATCGATTGAAGTCGGCAAGGATGCGGATATCGCGATCTGGAACGGTCATCCGTTCAGTGTCTACTCGCGTGTCGATACGACGTTCATCGACGGCGATGTTTATTTCGATCGCGAAAAGGATCTCGCACGCCGCCCCGAACTAGCAAAAGAACGCGCGACACTCGAACAGGCTGAGCCAAACAAGCCACCGGCACGCGGTCAATCACCCCAAACACCTCGGCGCCGCCCGAGCGGTCATGAAGATGATGCGGAGGTTGAGAAGCCATAATGAAGATCTTACTTACACTACTTATTTGCGCCGGCTCAGTCGTCGCCCAGCAGATTGGCAATCCAACCACTCAGCAGGGCGTGCTTCCGCCGCGGGGCACGTTCGCGATTCGTAATGCGCGCATCGTTACTGTTACCGGCCCTGATATCGAGAACGGCACGGTGGTGATCCGCGACGGAAAGATCGAGGCGGTCGGCACGAATGTGAATGTCCCCGCAGGCGCGCAGACGATCGACGGCCGTGGCCTGTCAGTCTATCCCGGGATGATCGACGCCGGCACAAACATGGGCCTCGTCGAAGTTCCGCAAGGCGCGAACGGGACTGTCGATTTGTCTGAAGTTGGCGACTTGAATCCGAACGCGAAAGCCATCATCGCCGTCAATCCACACAGCGCGCACATCGGCGTCACGCGCGTCGAAGGCATTACGAACACGCTAACAGCTCCGACTGGTGGTCTAATTTCTGGCCAGGCGGCGCTGATCAACCTGCTCGGCACGGCGCCGAAAGAGATGGCCGTCGTTCCGCAGGCCGCACTCGTGATCAACTATCCGCGCATCGGCTTCGGTGGCGGTGGTTTTGGTGGCGGCTTCCAACAGCCCGCCAATCTCGCAGACACGCTGACCGCAAACGAGCGACAAGTCGAACAGATCCGAAAGATGTTGCGTGACGCCGACGCTTACGGCCGCGCGCAGGATGCGTACGCGAAAGACAAATCGTTACCGCGCCCGGACCGCAACGTCGTGCTCGAGCCGCTCGTGCCGTACGTCCGCGGCGAGCAGCCGGTGATCTTCCGCGCCGATCGTGAGGCCGAGATTCGCGGCGCGATCAAGTTCGCCGAAGAGATGAAACTCAAGCCAATTATTCTCGGTGGCAATGACGCCTGGAAAGTCGCGAGTCTCTTGAAAGAGAAGAACATTCCCGTAATCCTGACCGGCGTTTTTTCACTCCCGAGCCGCGAAGACGACGCGTACGACGCGCTTTATGAAAATCCGGCGAAACTTCAGCAGGCCGGCGTGCGTTTCTGCATTTCCACTGGTGACGCTGGTCCGGAAGTCAGAAATCTGGCGCAGTATGCGGGAATGGCAGCGGCGTTCGGGCTCTCGAAAGCCGACGCGGTGAAGTCAGTCACGCTTTATCCAGCGCAGATTCTGAACGTGGCCGACCGTTTGGGCTCGATCGAGGTCGGTAAAATGGCCAATTTGGTCGTGACAGACGGCGATTTGCTCGAAATTCGCACCCGCATAAAGTATTTGTTAATAGATGGCCGTGCGGTGGTGTTAACCAGTAGACACACAGAATTGAACGACGCGTTCAAAAATCGGAAGTAAAACCGTCCACAGATTACACAGATCAACCGGTGCAATCTGTGGATACTCCTGGAGGTTTCCCTTGCTTACTAAGAACCTACTTGCCCTCGCTGGCATTTTTGTCTTTTCAATCACCGCGTACTCCCAAACAAAACTACTGCGGTTCCCTGACATTCGCGGCGACCGCGTCGTTTTCACTTACGCGGGTGACCTTTGGACAGCGTCCTCCAGCGGTGGCACCGCCCTGCGCGTGACGTCGCATCCGGGCGTCGAGGTCTTCGGGAAATTCTCTCCTGACGGAAAATGGATCGCCTTCACGGGCCAGTATGACGGCGACGAACAGGTCTACGTCGTGCCGACCTCCGGCGGCGAGCCGCGCCAACTGACTTTCTATCCCGCAAAGGGACCACTCGCCCCGCGCTGGGGCTGGGACAACCAGGTGTTCGGCTGGTCCAAAGATGGCAAGCGCATCATCTTTCGCTCGCTCCGCGACTCGTGGTCACTTCCGATCGCGCGCTTGTTCACAGTATCGATCGACGGTGGTCCATCAACGCCGCTGCCGATGCCGACCGCCGGTTCCGGCGACTTCTCGCCTAACAATGATGAGATCGTTTACTCGCCACAGTCGCGCGACTTCCGCTCTGAAAAGCGTTACGGCGGCGGCCAGGCCAATCAGCTCTACATCTTCAATCTGAGCACGAGCGCCGCGAAGCGCATCACCGAAGGCCCGCGCGCCACGCGCGATGCGATGTGGATTGGCGACAACATCTTCTACAACTCAGATCGTGATGGTCATTTCAATCTCTACACCTACAACGTGTCGAGCGGCCGGACCACGCAAGTCACTACCAGCCGATCGTGGGACGTGCGCTGGCCCAGCTCGGACAATGAAGGTCAAATCGTTTACGAAATGGACGGCGAACTCGTCGTCATGGACGCCCGCACGAAGAAGAGCACGCCGATTTCGATCAATGTTCCTGCCGAAGGTAATTGGAGCCGGCCGAGTCGCGTGTCGGCTTCGAATCTGATCGAGTCAGTTGGACTGAGCCCGAAAGGTGAGCGTGCGTTGTTTACCGCGCGCGGCGACATCTTCACTGCGCCGATCGAAAAAGGTCCGACGCGAAATTTGACTGACTCATCCGGTGCCCATGACAAGTGGCCGAGCTGGTCGCCCGATGGTTCGCAGATCGCGTTCATCTCCGATAAGAGTGGTGAAGATGAGATTTATCTGATGCCGCAGGACGGCTCGAAGCCCGCGGAACAGATCACGCGGGGCGGTACCGCGATGCGCTATTCGCCGGAGTGGGCGCCCGATGGAAAACGAATCGCGTTCAGCGACAAGGATGGCAAGCTTTATGTCCTCACGCTCGCGGATCGCAAGATGGTTGAAGTGACTGATACGCCGCGTGGTCAGATTCGTGATTACAACTGGTCGCCGCGCGGAAACTTCCTCGCGTTCACGATGGTCAATAAGAATCAGTTCCAGTCTGTGTTTGTTTGGAGTGCGAATGACGGGCAGCTCAGAGACGTTACAGACGACTACTTCAATTCCTACAATCCCACGTGGGATCCGCAGGGCAACTACCTCTATTTCCTGAGTGACAGAGAGTTTGCTCCGCAGCTTTCGAATATCGAATTTAACTATGCGACGAATCGTCCGACTTACATCTACGCGATGGCGTTGCGCAAAGACGTCAAGAATCCGTTTCCGCCGGAGAGTGATGAAGTAACGATCGCGAAGAGCGCGGATGACGGAGCGAAGCCTGCAGCACCACCTGCAGAGAAGCCCGCTGAATCGCCTGCTCCTGCTGAAGCTAAGCCCGAAGCAGCCGCGCCGAAACCGCCCGCCACGATGAACATCGACTTCGATGGCATTTCGAATCGTGTGACGCGCGTTCCGTTAGGTGCTGACAACTACTTCGGACTCGCGGCCAAAACCGGACATCTGCTGTACGTGGTTGGCGGCGCCGGTTACTACGGTCGCCAGGGCGATCGCAATCCGTCGCTGCGCATCTACTCGATCAAAGATCGCAAAGAGACCCAGCTTGTCGACGACATTCGTGGTTACACGATGTCTGAGGATGGTTCGAAGATCCTCGTCGCACAGGGACCGGGTTACAACCTCTACGACGCGACGCCGCAAGGTGAACGATCGAAGAAGGCAGTCGCAACGAATGGGTTGTTTGTCGATCGCGTGCCGACTGAAGAGTGGAACCAGATCTTCAACGAGGTTTGGCGACGCTATCGCGATTGGTTCTACGTTTCAAACATGCATGGCTTTGACTGGGTTGCGTTGCGCGAGCAGTACAAGCCGTTGCTGAAGTATGTGCAGCATCGCTCGGATCTCAACTATGTGATCAGCGAAATGATCTCGGAGCTCACGGTGCAGCACGCGTACATCGATGGCGGTGATTTCCAGATTCCGCCGCGGCCGCGTTACGGCTTGCCGGGTGCGCGTTTTGAGCTTGACGCTCAGGCCGGACGTTATCGCATTTCGAAGATCTTCCAGGGCGATAACTCGGAAGATATCTATCGCTCGCCGCTCACGGAAGTTGGTGTGAATGCGAGTGTTGGCGATTACGTGTTGGCAATCAACGGTGAAGAGCTGAAGGCGAACGACGATCCGTATCAACTGCTCAAAAACAGATCTGACAATACGGTCCAGCTCACGCTCAACAAGACGCCGTCGATGCAGGGTGCGCGCACGGTTTCTTATAAGCCGATCACTGACGAGCAGAACCTGATCTATCTCGATTGGGTCGATCACAATCGCGAGAAGGTGGCGAAGGCGACTAATGGACGTGTTGGCTATCTACACGTTCCCGACATGGGCGCGAACGGTATCCGCGAGTTCATCAAGTGGTACTACCCGCAACTGAAGAAAGAAGCGCTGATCGTCGACGTGCGTGCGAATGGCGGCGGCAACGTTTCGCGCATGCTCATCGAGCGTTTGCGCCGGAGAGTGTTGGCGTTGAACTATTCGCGGACCAACGATGATGCGTCGACGTATCCTGACGGTGTTTTCATCGGACCGATGGCGGCGTTGCTCGACGAGAATTCAGCGTCAGACGGCGACATCTTCCCGGCGATGTTCCGCGAAGCCGGACTTGGACCATTGATTGGTAAGCGTTCGTGGGGTGGCGTAGTTGGTATTACTAACCGTGGTCCACTAGTCGATGGTGGTGTGGTGAATGTTCCGGAGTCGGGCTTTGCAAGCAAGACTGGCGAGTGGATCATTGAAGGCTATGGTGTGGATCCGGACATCGAAGTTGATAACGATCCACAGTCGGTAATCTCCGGCAAGGATCCACAACTCGAGCGTGCAATAGCCGAGGTGATGGCGAAGCTCAAGACACCCGTGAAACTTCCACCGAAGCCCGCCCCACCTGTGAAGACAATCGACCGCCGCCAAACCTCAAAGGCAACCGAGCAAGGGAATAAGTAGTTAACAATGATTACAGGATTTGCAGGATCAACAAGATATCCTGCAAATCCTGCTAATCTTGTAATCCTGTCTAACTAATTCCTGCGAAGAATTCGCTGACCGACACTTCAAATCCTTCCAGCACACGCGATTTGGCAATTTGCCCGTGTGAGTAACTGAAGATCTTCCACACCAGTATCTCGCCAATTTTGCTGGCGTGACGAACTTCAATGACTGTGTTCCACGGATCGACGAGCCACAACTCACGCACGCCTAACGCAAGATACGTATCAGCCTTAGTAGTGCGATCGTAAACGTTTGTGCCGCGCGAGATGAACTCAAAAACCACATCGGCCGAGGTCCGTTTCGCGCCCATGTTTTGCTCCAGCTCGCGTGACACGTACATCATGTCAGGCTCAAGGTAAGTTGAGCCTTCAGCGCGAACGTAAATCGGTTCCCGCGGGAAATACACCTCTCCTTCTATATCGTTTGCCAGTAAGAAGGCCATTAAGGCTCGGTTAATTCGTGAGGCGACAGACCCGTGAGGCGGGTTTGGCGGCGGAACCATAAAAAGATATCCTCCAATGAGTTCGTAGCGCGCATGGTCCTCTCGTTCGGGCAGTGCCCAAAACTCTTCGAGAGTGTAACGTCGCGTGAGTGGTGAGAAATTGACTTCGACTGATGTTTGCGTTTCTAAAGCTTGCATCGCAGTCCTCCAATCGATTGTTATCGTAACACGTTGCATTTACTCCTTAACAACCAGCTTTTCCAACGGCAGCATCGCCTGTGCGCCTTTGTGCTGCCAGCAGCGTACTGGACCACGCACGCGGCGTGAACAGGGCGTGCCCTTCTTTGTTCGCGCACCACAGATGTAGGTCTTTTCTTCGACAATCGTCGCGAGTGGAGTAGTCTGCGAGGTCGGGGTCGCCGCAGGGCGCTGAATCACCAGTGGCGGTGGTTCACGTCTGAATCCACGTCCGATCAGCACTCCCAGAAGAACAAACACAACACTGATCGCGACGCGTTGCAGTCGAAGCGCCCGACCTATTCGCGCGCCACATTCGTCGCAGAAGCGTCGGCTGGTCCAGACACGCCAGCGCAGCCGCACGATCTTCGCACCGCATTCAGAACAAAAATTTGGACGATAATCTGTGAGGAACGACAAAGTATTCGCATTATAGTCAATTCACGAAAAAAGCAACCGTTCAGAGGGCAAAAGCGTCCGAAATCAGCGCGTTTGAAAAACTTTGGACGGGCGGGCATACTTTGCAGGCCGATTTTCTATGCGTTATCCAAAACCCCTTTATCAAGCGTTTATCTTTGCGTTTTTTGTCTTTATTGCACTCGTTCCCGTGCGGGCTCAGGATGTCGACGACGTAATCCGCACTGAAACTTCACTCATACAACTGAATATCGGCGTCGTCGACAAGCAGGGGCGCGCTATCACATCGCTAAACCGAGACGATTTCACTGTTTACGAAGACGGCGTGAAGCAGTCGATCCAACACTTCGAGCCCGTCGATGCGCCTTTTAGTCTCGTGTTGATGCTCGACATGTCAGGCTCGACGATCAATTTCCGGCAACAGTTGAAACTCGCGAGCCAGCGCTTTCTCGACGCGCTCGCGCCTGAAGATCGCGTCGCGGTTGTTCAGTTTAATAAAGACGTTAAGTCGTTGACGGGCTTTAGCACTGATCGCATGAAGACGTACTACGCGATCGAGATCGCCAACGGCGCTGGTGAGACTCATTTTTACGATGCTTTGAAGTATGCGTTGAAAGAGTTGGAGAAGGAAGGGCCGCGACGCCGCAAAGCGATCGTCGTTTTGACTGACGGGTTGGACACGCAACTTCGCAACACCGATCGGTCGACGCTTTCGAAAGCACAAACGAATGAAGAGGCGCTTGCGACTATCAAGCCGCATTCGAGTGCGGAGTTGAATTACGTGCTCGCTTCCGCCGATCGACAGGGCGTTACGATTTACCCGCTCGCGTTACCCTCAGGCGATCCGAAACGTCTGCCGATGCAGACACCGAATATCGTCGGTATCTACGCGGCTGCGCGGGCGCGTATGCAGTCGCTTGCAGATCGGACTGGTGGTCGTTTGAACGAGATCAATCGTCTGGAATACATGGCGCAGCTTTATCGTGAGGTCGCCGCGAATCTTCGCACGCTCTACACAGTGGCCTACCAGGCGAAGGGCGACCGCGAGCGCGGGAAGTGGCACGAAATCAAAGTAGAAGTGACGAAATCCGACCTGACAGCGCGCACCAAACCCGGTTATTTCGCGCGGTGACCGTTTTACATCTCGGCGCGCATTATTTACTATTAGCGTCTTCGCACCCGTAGCTCAGTTGGATAGAGTACCTGACTACGAATCAGGGGGTCGCATGTTCGAATCATGCCGGGTGCACCAACAGGATCAACGACTTGCGGCGGGCTGTATGGTCTGCCGCTTTTCTTTTGCGACAAACTTGCGACAATGCCGTTGCCGATACTCTGACAGCACCACAATCGCGCCGCGCTTTCCTTGATCGGTTGCGTGGATGTACCGCATCGTCGTCACAATCGAAGCGTGACCCATGAGCTCTTTTATCTTCACCACGTCAACGCCGGCGTCGGCTAACCGAGTGCCGAACGTATGACGTAAATCGTGAAACCTGAAATCGGTGATGGATGCCTGGCGGCAGGCTGCGGAAAAGGCTTTCTTGACATCGGTATACCGCGTTCCGGTGTTAGGATTCACAAAGACGTACTCCGCATCGTCAGCCCGTTCGCGCAATTCGAGGAGAGCTGTCCGAACGATCGGTTCCATCGGCACGGAGCGATCTTTGTTCGTTTTTGTTTCCTTGAAAGTGATGGTGTTGAGGTCGAAATCCACATTGGCCCAGCGAAGTTTTAGCAATTCGCCGCGACGTGGTCCTGCGTAGATAGCCACCGTGACAAGCGGTCGCAAATACTCACGCTCGCCAGTCATTTCAGCGAATAATCTATGTTCTTCCTCGAAGGACAGATGCCTTGTTCGCTGATTGTTTTCCGGTAGCGATTGGACCTTTCGGCACGGATTCTGTGGTATTTCGTCGTAATCAACAGCCATCCGAAAAATGCCAGACAGAATCGCGAGCTCCCGGTTCACCGATGCCGGTTTTCGCGTTCTACCATAGCGAGTGATTGACTGCATTCGTTTGATTTTGAACTCCTCGATCATTTGGTGATCGATTTCGCTCAAACTCTTGTTCCCGAAGTGTCGACAAAAGACTTTCGCGTGGTATTCGTCGTCACTGCTGGAACGTTTATTAGCCTTGGACCAGGGTAGATACGTGCCATGCACGAACTCAGCGAACGGTATACTTGCCGTGACTTTGCCGTACTTGCCCTCATAGATTTTCGTCTTGATCTTTGTCTCGGCTTGCTCCGCTTGTACCTTCGTGCGGGCCTCGGGTAATGCTCCTCTGTACCTTTGTCTGCGGATCATGAAATCGTAGTAATAACGTGTTCCGCGTTTTCGGATTGTCATCCGATTGCTCCTTTCCGTTTGCAGCCGCCAGGAGCAGGCGCCACTTTACCACGTATCGCTCGAAGCCCTCGTTTCTTTTCACGTTTGCGATCGGCTTCCTCCAACATCCAATTGTGAATTGCGGTGGGATCGAATCTCACGAGGTCACCGGCGATCAGGAACGGGATGTAATCGCGGTCAACCCATCCGTAGATTGTGCTCTCACTGACCTGTAGACGTCGGGCCAGTTGCGTTACGGTGAGATAGATTGCTTCACTTTCAGCCGTCGATTCAGAACACATACTCACGAACATCCAGTAGTCTTCTGTATTTTTCCCACCGCTGGCGCCATCGCGCTTCGACTTGATCATCGCCGGACTGGATTGCGTGGATCGCTTAGCGATGATCGCATTTCGTTGGCAACAACTTCCTTGACGCGCGAAAGCGCGAACAGCGGTTACCTAGTGCGGGTAGAGCATGCTATATGCCAGAAACCTGTGAGTTCATCTCTTCGGCTTCTAAGTTGAATGGGTTCTACGAAATGAAGATGAGTCAGCAGATGTCGTGGTCCAGTTGCGGCCTTCAGACTGCACAGGAAACGAGGCACCCATTGCCCGGATCTCGGCACTCGTTACTTCGACTTGCCAGCGAATCTGCTGTCGTTCATCACTGCACGACGAATCCAAACGATGGGTTCGAACTGCTTTATAGACTTCGACTCAGGGTACAGAGAAATGCCTAAATATTCAGTCGCTCTTGAATTCACAGACAGCGATGTTGGCTCGCTCGCGAGGTCTCTCGATCCGGTCATATAGGCGCGAAACTTTAAGGTCTAAATCGCTGATTGAAATGGGGTTACACGTAATCTTAAAGTTCTTAAGAAAATTCCTTAAGAACCCCGAAACTTTAAGGTCTTAAGAATCTATAATTTAACTCATTCCTCGTGGGCCAAAAAAGTCGTCTATCCTGTCCGCTCACTTAAAGTCGACTTTAAAGTCGAATGTACCTTGGTCTGGAGCCTCGGATCAGCTGTGAACTTCAGCCTAGCGGCACTAGACACGAGCCGCAGGCGAGTGCTGCCGCATACGGTAGACGCCGGTTCGAGTAACTGCGCGACGTGAGAATTGAAAAGAAAGGAATAGAGGGGGCGTTTGATAACAGCGATTATGTTCTGGTTCATCACCAGGTGCTGTTGTTTGAGGAAGAACATAATCCGCTGTTATCAGACGACCGTCCTTATGAAGTGCTGAGACTGTTAAGGTAACAAAGATAGGCACCAAAAATCCGCTTAAAGATAGCCGTCATCATAAGAACGGGAATGCCCGGAATTTGCTACGCTGTAGTTGATTGTCCTTCCTTCAGCGCGTTCGTCGCGCTATACTTGCACGTCTAGCAAACCAACACAGGGAGTTGTAAACGAATTACCTCTCTCATACGATTCGGCTTCCGTCCGATACTCATCTTGAGTAGGCGGATTTGTTGGTGCGATCGCGTTTCATCTATGGTACAAGTCATGGGTAATAGAGCGCCGGCAGAACGCTCGTTCTTCGTTTGAAGGAAATTTTTCTATAGTCATGCAAAAGACGCTTCCACTTTTCCCTAATGACGAATCACCCGAGTCATTCTTAAAGGAGGCTTATAAACAGCTTGGCTTTGAGGAGGGGAGTCTTTTGGATGCGAGATCAAGTCCAGCGGTGGACGATCAGAGCTTGACCGAGTGGGTAGAAAAGGGAGATTGGCTTTCGCTTGCAAACAAGATAGGTGCGAAGAAAATTTTTTTTGTAAAGAACGATCCTGTAATCATCTTTTGTGAACACCATGATTCAAATGACATCGCTGGAATAATAAAAGCATTTCGCCAAGCATGGTGTATGGCCCGGCCTACCTGCCTGTTCCTGGCGTTAACCGGGGAACTTAGGGTCTATAGTCTAAATAACACGCCTCCGAAAGATCTTGATGATTGGCAACGGATAAAACCGCTTGCTGTAGCGCAGCGAATCGCGGAGGTTGCGGAAAAACTTCATGCTTTCCGCCGGGAACAAATAGAGTCAGGGAAGATCTTCGCAGATAAATACTTTGGAGATATTGGAGAACGAGCCGATCGAAGACTAATCCAAGACCTGAAAAGAGTTAGACAGTCTCTCTTGAATGCCGGTTTATCTCAACGTTTCGCGCATGCACTCATCGGTCGCTCTATCTTTGTTCGCTACCTTGAAGATCGGGGCGTACTTATACCGAAATATTTTGACCAAGTTGCTGAGGGTAATTCTGATTGGGAACAATTGTTGACCGAGCCGATTGATAAACCAGCATTATTGGTAGACCTGACCAAGCGTCGTTATCACTGCGTATTACAGGACAAAGACTTCACGTATGCATTATTTAGGCAACTAGCCGATCATTTTAATGGGAACATGTTCCCAGAAGACTTGGAAGAACAGAACGCAGTCGAGCAAAAACATCTAAATCTCCTCAGACAATTCTTGCTTGGTGACCGTGATGCTGAGCAGCTCAGTTTATTTTTTTGGGCATACGATTTTGAAATAATTCCCACTGATCTCATAAGCAGTATCTATGAAGAGTTCTACCATGAGAACAATGAAGATGATAAAGGTACTCATTACACACCGAGTGTATTGGTTGAGTTTGTATTGTCTCAGGTGATGCCCGCCACCGTTCTCGCAACGAAGCCCAAAATTCTAGACCCAGCATGCGGATCGGGCATTTTTTTGGTTGAAGCCTTCCGACGGATCGTTCGATATAACGTTCAACAATGCGGTCGGCGTTTAACATCAAGCGAGTTGCGCGACATTCTTCGAACACAGATAGTTGGTGTGGAGATCAACAGTGAAGCTATTCAAGTATCGGCGTTTAGTTTGTACCTCGCTCTACTGCACTACCAGAAACCACCAGACATCTTAGCGCAAATCGAAAACTCAAATCGTAAACCCCTTCCGCATTTGATTTATGACGAAGCGCAAATGGAGGATCCCGATCATTACCCAACGCTTCACAATGCAGATACATTTGGTTTAACCCAAAAGGAGCGTACGCTACTCGGAGATAAGCTATCTAAGAAACAATTTCGTGGCCGATCCGAGGCGCTAATACTATTCAATTCGACCGCCGCGTTACCATTCGATCTGAATAGTTTCGATATTATTTTGGGTAATCCCCCTTGGGGGTACAAAGCAGCTACCACCCAAAGTATCAAACAAACGCAGAAGCAGGCACAGCTATGGTGCGATGTCTTTAACTGGTCCATTGGCGACAAAGAGCTATCACAAGCATTTATTGCGCGTGTTTTAGCTTTACTTAAACCTGGTGGCATTTCAGGATTATTGGTTTCCACTGGAGTCCTGTTGAAGCATCATGAAAAAAGTAGACGATTTCGACGTCGATGGTTAACAGAAAGTACAATCTGCACCGTTGTTAATTTTGCTCACGTTCGCAACATATTCTTTAGTTCTGCTATTGCTCCATTTGCTTTTGTCTCGTTTAAACGTGATACGCCTGACTCCGCGCACCGGATAAACTATTGGTCGGCAAAAAAGACGGCGATAGTTGATAGCTTCCAAGCCGTTGTGCTGCGGACGCCGGATCTTAGATTGCCGTTACAGAGCGAATTGTTAGTCAATGAGTCTTTATGGAAAACCTATTGGTGGGGGAGCCATCGAGACGCCGCGCTTATCTCATCGCTGGCTCGCAATAAACCATTGAGCCAACTCGTTGAAGAACGAGCATGGGTCAAAGGACAGGGATATACGCCAGGCGTTGCAATCTCGAGTGGATGGTTGAATCAATATCTTGAACTTCCTATTAACCGTTTTACTAGGTACGGGCCTGCTCCAAAAGCGTTCCTCACAAAGACACCCAGCAGAGTTCATCGACGGGGGATCCAGGATCTTTACGATGGTTGGCGCATATTGATAAAACGCGGCATCACGCAGTCTGAAAGCGCTAACGGACGGATTGAAGCGCGGTTAGACAAACCTTCGTATTGTTTTAGAAATTCCATCCATGGAATCGCTTTATCTCAAACGAAGATTTGGGAGCGCAAAGTGCTAACAGGAATTTTGTGGTCCTCGCTTGCGCGGTACTTCTTCTTCCTCACTGCGAGTTCGTGGGGTACCTGGCATCACGAAATACATCTAGAAGAGATCCTAAGCCTTCCAATTAGATTTCCGCGAGACGAAAAGTTGCGAGAAAAAATAGTAAAGATAGTAGACGAGTTAAACGATTCCGGGGCGAAACGAAGCATAGGTTCACGGGCTAAACCTGTTTCTGCAATAGCACTGCGAGAACTTGAGCGGAGATTAGACGATGTAATATTTGAGCTTTATGAACTATCGGAGTCGGAGCAAGATCTGGTTATCGACATGTGTGAAGTAGGGCTTGAATTATTTTATCAACGCGGTGGTAGCAGCGCGGTGGGACCGATTAATTGGGATGCCGAATGGACTCATGGAACTATTGATCAACTTCCAAGAAGTCGAGTTTCCGATATTGGGTTAGATGGATACTTACGAGCATTTCTAAACATCTGGAATCGGCAACTGGAACCTCACGGCGAATTTCAATGGAACGTTATTAAGGATGCACAAATTCCGATGTTGGGGGTTGTATTTGCAACTCAAGAGAAAGGAAATGATCGCCCACTATTTATGTCGAATGACACTTCGGACTGGAAAGCGCTGCTAGAACAATCGGAAAAATACTTACTCCAAGAGATGACTAGAAGTATTTACATGGATGGCATGGTACGAGTGGTAACTGATACTGAGATATTCATTATAAAACGGGATGAGCGTTGGCTCTGGACGCGTAGTATGGCTCGCGAAGACGCCGAAGCAGCTATGCTCCAAGTAATACACCTTCAGGACGCTGTCCCAGCACAATGACTCGACCTCGACTCTCACAGTTGATGACATGGGAGAAGCATGTCGCACTCGTTTTAGAAGTATTAGCGGAGGCATTGCTAATCCTTAAGTCCAACGGTTCTCTTCCAGAAACAGAAGTAGACTTGAATAGGGAGTTGTATTGGTGTCTCCTCAAAGCGAACCAAAAGCTGTCGAAAATCGGGCGTGGGCTGGATCACCCTCCAGTTCCTGAAGGAAAGAATCCACCGGATACTGATGACGCCACGCGCTCTAAACGTGAGGACAAGATTCCTGATTTCTATTGGGGTTTCATTGATCATGCCGAGCCCGACCATCGACGTTGTGCGCGCAATTTGTTTATTGAGTGCAAACGACTTGGAAAGCCGGCTCGTTCTAGTTGGATTTTCAACCAGAATTACGTCCACTACGGACTCATTCGTTTTACAACCACGGATCACGGCTACGCTAAAGGCGAGAGGTCAGCGGTCATGGTGGGCTATTTGCAAAGCATGGAATTTGAAGAAGTGCTTCACGAAGTCAATATTACTGCCAGTTCCATATCTCTGACCCCGTTGAAAGGTCCTCTAAACGGCTGGCAGAAGGGTGGGATCAGTGAATTCGCACACAGTTTAGCTCGGGCATTTCCTATTTCACCCATGTTGTTACAGCATTTTTGGATTGACCTTCGCAATGTTAAGTGAGCTTACTTGCCCAAGGAACCGTATATAGAGAGACATAGATCATTGCGGTGAGAAGGACCATCGGGTAGTGCGATTCAGCATCACCGATTACGAACAGAATCTTTTTCGCTTGGTGCAATTTTTGAATCGAACTGCCTTCTATTTGAATCGGAGCTTTTAATAGTGCTAACCCTAATATGACCCCAATTCTCCTCCCGGACTTCATCCCCCCAAAGAACTAATTGGCGCTGGAGAGGCAGTTCTACTGGTTCATCCGGCAATGTATCTAGATGCCTGTCGATGTAATCCAGCACGCGCCGAAGAGTCGCTTGGTGCCATTGGACCTTACCGTAGTGCTTTACTTGAATATCCAAAAGATCCGCATCGGATAGGTCGGCACCATAGCGCGCGATGTAACGAAGGAGTCTGGGTCCAATTTTCCAGGGCAGATTCACCGTTTTCAATTGTAAGTCGCCGGCCAAAACTAACGCCCTTACAACGGACAGTTCAGGAAACGGATTCTCTTCACGATTGAGTTCAAGGGTTCGGGTAATGATGCCGGTAAAAAACTGGTCTTCTGCTGAATATATCTCCCTGAGGTGTCCTGGCTGAGGCCAGATGTCCATAGCAACTGCTTCGAGGTTTAAGAAAGTAGAAGTTGGAAGATGCCAGAAGTCATGCTGAGCGTTGCATTCGTTGAGAAGCGCATAGGTTCTTTCCAACGGCCATAGATCAAACTCCCAACTAAACCGCTTAAGATGGAGTCCGCCAAAACGCGTCTTCCGCGAAATGAAACGATTAAACTGACGCTCCAATTCACTTAGACCTACTCCCCAGACGACTATATCCAAGTCACGAGGCTTCCAAGCAGTTCCAACCACGAGACGTGAAAGTAACAGGGACCTGAGCGTCCCACCAAAGAACACTGCTGGCCAGTTATTCGCACGAATCTCTTGGAGTGTGCTTGAAATTCCCTTTTTCCAGCGCGGCGTATCGTCAAGCCGACAGAATGCTGCCACCTCCTGCCTAAGTAGAGTTTTGAGTGCTTCAATTTTTGACCCATCAGCCATTTGTAAGTTCCAAATGGAGTTGTTTTGCAAACGAGTCCGTCATCCCACAAACATAGTCAGTTACCAGCTGGAGTCTGTGATACTGTTCTGGAAGTTCCGGCATGTCCGCGACTGAATTTGCGAAGACGCGGCGATAATTGTCGGATATTAATGCGGCAATTTTCCCGGAGAACTTCTTTGTTCCGAATGTTCCGTCCACATCGATCTTCTTAGCACCTTCCCAAAACAGATCCATCAGATCAGAAATAATTCTTTTCCCCATAAGCTCCAGCTTTAAGGTTGAGGGGGTACAATAAACTTTCTCGTGACCGATTTCTTGGAGGCACTTTATAAGGTCTGCAAGCTCCCCGTCCTCTACAAGTTCACCACGGTATTTACCTCTCATTATCTCCGAATAGTTCTTGAGAAATGTTACTGCAGCATCTGGAACTAAGAGAGCTATCGCAGCTGACCGGAAAGCTGTCCCATGGATGTCATCAGGTAAGTGCGTAGAAAGCTCGGTGCGTCCCGCTTTCAGAATCGTGTCCTTTAAACCAAGCACCGCATCGGCTCGTTTGCCTAATTTAGTCCGAAGGATCTCTTCGAGATCGGACCACCTGATTACTGCTTTCTTGATCCCATCCTCAATGTCAGCGACAGAGTACACAATATCATCTGCGGCTTCGACCAAAAGCGTTATGGGATTTCTACTCTGACCAGTAGCAGTTTGTTGCCGAATAATTTTGATCAATTTATTTTCAGAGGCGAAAAAACCTGGCTTTGATCCCGAATGCCCTTTACCTTTACCAGCCAAATGTGAAGGCAGGACGTATTTACACGCAGCTGAAAGTGTGCCAAAGGTCAGATTCAGTCCATGGGGATCTGCAAGTATTTGAAGCTTGGAAACGATACGAAGCGTTTGAGCATTTCCCTCGAACTTACGAAAGTCTTGAATCAATTGCTGTTTGCCACCGAGTAAGTTGGAAAGAGGGTCCCGCTTGTCAAAGTCTCGCTCGAACTGCTCGCGATGATCGCCCAAATTCGTTGTCGGACGCGGCCGGTTGGGATTCAGTAACTTTTTCCATTCGAGCATTCCATTCACCTGTTTCCTCATTCTAACAAACCCAGTTAAGCCTCAGTATATTGCCCGCCCAATACCAGCGAAGAATCATGGTCCTTTTGCTACGCACCGAGCGCTTAAAGCCAGCTTAGACGATTCGATTACAGACCGAAAACCTGCACACTGGGTTGCGACAATCTTGTGACAACACCACAGCGAAACTAGCCTGAATAGGTGGTAACTGATGGACTCGCTGGCGGCTGCAACCTGTAACAAATGTTAGTAAATCGTAAAAGCCGTAACCTGATGCAGTGCTCGTGCTCGCACTACGAATCAGGGGGTCGCATGTTCGAATCATGCCGGGTGCACCAGCGATTTCAGCGGCGGGGCTTGGGCTCGGCCGCTTTTCTTTTATGAAAATAGATGTGTCAGTCTCGTATGAAAACGGACGATTGCATACGGGATCGAGGGTGGCGGATTTCAGTGATGACCGTCCGTCAATCATGGTGACGTCGAGGTGGCCTGATGGCTCACAAATGGTTGAAGCTATTGGGGAGCCACTCGACGTTGAAATGCGGAAAGCGGCCTGGGAGCGTGATAAAGGATCGCGGACTTATAATTCCTTCGACCCATTCGCAGTAGACCGCTTCGAGCGCCACCTGCGAAAGAGAATCGGTCCATTCGAAGTCGGCGATTAGCGCCAACACGCCTTCCAAGCAAAACCTGCCTGTGATGTTTTCCAGTTAGCCACCACTCTACAGCGTAACGAACTGCGGAATCATGTCTGGAGGCTATCATGGAACTACTTTCAGTACGCGACTTAAAACGAGGCGACTCGGGCAAAGACGTCGGCGACCTGCAAACCGCTCTACTCGAGCTCGGCCACAGAATTACCGACACCGAATTGATCAACCAATTCTTCGGTGAGACTACGCACGATGCGGTTGTCGGCTATCAGAAAAAACTCAAGCTTGTGCCCAACGGCATCTTTGAGGGTAAAGCGGCGTGGCTCATGGACGCGAACCACGAACATCCCAACAAGTTTATCGTCCTCGGCCAGGTGTTCGACGCAAACGGCGTCGCACAAAAAGATCTGACCATACGAGTTCTCGATAAAGATCTGCGCTCAGAGGAGCTCATCAAGGAAACGAAGACCAATAACGATGGCGAATACTCGGTCTTCTATAGAGACGACGACTTTCGCGCAGCCGAGAAGAATCGAGCTGACCTGTTCGTCCGCGTATTGAACCCCGCGGGAACCACAGTTCTCGCAACCTCACCAATCATTTTCAACGCTGGCAAATTTGAGATCGTGAATTTCACGATTGGCGAAGCTAAGGGACTCTCTGAGTTTGGCCGCATCGTGGCTGAGCTTACGACGGTGTTGCGTGGCATAGCGCAAAAGGACCTGACGGCAGACGATATTTCGTTCCTCGCCGGTGAAACCGGCTTCGACGCGGCGTTGTTAACCCAGCTCGCGGAAAGCGCGCGCCGCAACGCGCAGGCCAGCAGGATTCCGCAGTCAGCATTCTACGGTCTCTTCCGCCAGGGATTTCCGACAGTTCTCGAAGATCTACTGCAAAACGAAATCTCGTTGCTGCGTGCGGCGCTGGAATCGTCTTCGAACGAAGCGATCATCCCACAGCTCTCGAGCGCGCAGTTGGACCAGATAGCCAAGGACCTCCGCGAGCTGAAAGCCAGTCTGTTGCTGCAAACGGGAGGTGGCACTCCGTCACTCGGTGATCTGCTGGCGACTTCTGGTCTATCTGATGAGAAGCGAGGCATCGTAGCAGGTCTTCTCGTGCTGCATGGCGGCACGACGAGAAGTTTTTGGGACGCCATTGCCGCGACTAATTTCCTGCCTGAGGAGAAGAACAACGTGCGCTTCACGCTTCAGACAGGCGACCTGACTACGAACCATCTGCCGCTCGTAACTGCGCTGCGCAACGGTTACGACTTTACTCAGAATGGCGCACCACCGACCGCCGATCCGGGCACAGTCGCGTTACGTCCCTTCGCTGTAAAAGGTGTTAACGAATGGAAACAACTTGTTCAGACAACCGGCGCCCCAGCGTCAACTCCCGGCGCCACGCCACAAGAGAAAATCGACAACTACGCGGCGGCGTTGAATGCGTACATGGAAAACGCATTGCCGACTCCAGTCGTCGCGGGTCGATTCGTTGCAGACGTCGCCGGTGATAGCCCATTCAATCCGGTGCGGACTGACCTTCAGAAATTTTTCAATAACAATAAGTTTTACGAGTTTCGAGAAGTTCCGATCGACGTGTATCTCAGCACCGATCGCGATACCAAACTCGCCGGTGTCACCAACGTGCCTGCGCTGATTGCCGAGCTCAAAAACATGCAGCGTCTTTTCAACATGACGCCGCGCTACGCACAGATTCGTTCGTTCCGAAAGGACGATCTTCACTCCGCGTTTTCGATGGTCAAAGTCGGCGAGCGCAGGTTTGTTGAAAACTACACGAGCGTGTTGGGAAGCGAAACCGCTGCGATCGAAACGTACCGCAAAGCAAAGCAGATGCACGCGGCCGCGCTGAACTTCTATTTAGGACAAGCCGTCGCTGCGAATTCGGCGTCACCATTGGTCGTTCCGAACAGCAGCGTGAAGCAGGGATCGATCGTAAAAACTGTCGCCACGGCATCAGTCAGCCCTGACTTACAAACGTTATTCGGTTCACTCGATATCTGTGATTGCGAACAGTGCCAATCAGTCTACAGCCCAGCCGCATACTTCGTCGATATTCTGAAATTCCTCGGTGATGGTCCAAAGAAGCAGGGTCTCACGCCGTTGCAAGTGTTGTTTGGACGCCGGCCAGACCTCGAACACATCGAGCTGACTTGCGAGAACACGACCACGCAACTGCCTTACGTCGATCTAACGAGGGAAATCATGGAAGCGGCCGTCGCTGAGCGAAAGTTCAGTATCGGCGACACGAACGCGACCAGCATAATTGCTGATCTTAACCTGGAAAAGATGCCAGCATCTTTCCCGACCATCTTTGCAAACAGCGGTTACGCAACTACCGCTAAAGCTTCGGTCCGGAAAGACGAGCCGCAATCGTGGCTGATTCTCGATACCGGCTGGTCGTTCACTGTGAAGTATCTCGGAAGCGGCAACGGTTTTGAAGTTAAGGCATGGCCGCAGACGAGTTGGACCACGGACGAGCTGCGCGCGAATCCCGAACACGTTAACAGCGCGGCGTACGAGGATCTGCGGAAGGCCGTGTATTCATGGGACCTGCCATTGAATCTTCCGGTCGAAGAGATTCGCGGTTATCTCGGTCACTTCGGTGTGAAGCGCACGGAAGTGATGGAGACGTTCTTCCACGACCCTGCGTCTGATGTATTGACGAATCAAAGCATCGCTAACGAATACGTGGGCGTAACGACGGAAGAAGCGGGGATCATTACTGGTAATCCAACTGCAGCGCCGACAGGTCCGTGGGATTACTGGGGCCTCAAGCAGACTGGCAATGAGGGTGCCGAGCCAACTGAAAGTTCAGACTGGGACGTTGTTTTGCAACACGTCTCGATATTCCTACAGCAATCCGGGCTCGCATACCGCGAGATGTTGGAGGTGCTGGGTTCTTACTTCATAAATCCGGCCACCGCCAGCGGGCGACGGTTCGGAATCGTTTCAACCGACCCGTTACATGCGGACACCTGCGATTTGAGCAAGCTGAAAATTCAGGTAACTGACAGTACGATCTCCGACAAAAGAGCAGCACTGAAAGAAGCCTGGAACAAGATCCATCGCTTCGTGCGTCTCTCGCGCAAGCTTGGATGGTCCATGCGCGATCTTGACAAGGCGATTGTCGCGCTGCAGCAGCCGAACCTCGACATCACTCCGACTTTCCTGCTGCACGTGTCGCGAATCAAGCGTTTGAGCGAACAGTTTGGTCTGCCCGTCGTCAACCTACTTAGCTTTTGGGCGACGACGATGGACACCGGGCGCTATCTCGATCACTCTGCCGAGGGCGAGCCGGCCGTGCCGTCGCTCTACGCAAGTCTCTTTAACAATCGAGCCGCAGCCGGACAGGCGCTGCCTGAAGATCCTACAACGCTCACAGGCAAGCTTTCTGAAACCAAGCCCCGAATCGCCGCAGCGCTGCAAATCAGTATCGACGATCTGAACCTGCTGCTTGCGGATACGAACGTCGTCACGGATGACGTTTTATCGATCACCAACCTTTCGAAACTCTATCGTCACGCGACATTTGCGAGGGCGCTCAATTACTCGGTTCGTACGTATCTCGCAGCGCTCAAGCTGATCAACAAGACTCCGTTAGCGACGACTAAAGACACAATCGAGTTTGTGCAGCAGACCGAAAGAATCGCTGCGTCAGGTTTCAGCGTTGAAGATCTCAACTACCTTTTGCGTCACGATTTCTCCGCGAATTCTCCGATCGCGATCAGCGATGCAACGATCGCGTCTGTGCTTGGTTCACTTCGCGAAGAACTACGAAAGGTGGTGACGGAAAACAGTGTTGCCAGCGATGATCCGGATGAGGATCTTAAAAATCGAAAAATCGCGATCGTCATTCAGCGCCTGGGCGAATATCTGAACTTCCCTTCAAGCTCAGCCCGCGAACTGCTGACGAATTGGGTCAACTCGACAGCGGATCCTACCAAGAAAGCGATCGACGTTTTTCTTGCGACCGAGTTTGCGGAAGACAATCCAGACGATGAGGTGACAAGAGGCGTGTTTCCGAATCAATTCAACACGTTCGTTCGGTTGTACAAGATCGCCGCATTGAATCACGACTTCCGTCTGACTAGCCAGCAGCTCCAATGGCTGTTTGACTTTGGTCCAGGCAACGGCTGGCTAGACTTGAACAAGCTTCCATTTGACACCACGTTGCCGAATCCGTCGCTTTATCCGAGCTGGGCACGGATCGCCGATCTGTTCCAGTTGAGCGCGGCTTTACCGCTCGCAGAAGGCGTGCTTACCGATGTCTTCACATCAGCCAAAAACGGCACGACGATCGCTGCGCTGCTTCAAAAGATCAGCCAGGGGTTGTCATGGAAGTTGGAAAATCTGACCGCGCTCAATAGCGGCTTCAGCTTCGGTGTCGCCAACTACAAGGATGAACAAGCGCTTCGCCGCCTGCTTCCTGCATTCAGGATGCTGGACCAGCTTGGCGCTTCGGCCGATCAGTGTCTCTCCTGGACCAAGCCGGTCATGCTCCCAGCGGATGAACAGAAATTTTCGGCAGACGTCAAAGCTCTTGTGCGAGCGCGACTCGATAACGAGCAGTGGCTGGAAAAAGCCAAATCGCTCAACGATCCGTTGCGCGAAAAACAGCGCGCCGGCCTGGTCTCATATTTAGTCAGAAGCAAGGCGAAAACCGCAGATGAGTTGTATGAAAATCTCCTCGTCGACGTTGAAATGAGCCCGTGCATGATGACCACCAGAATCAAACAGGCGATCGGATCGGTGCAGCTCTTCATTCAACGCTCGCTCATGAATCTCGAAGGCGCGGTTGCACTGTCGTCGAAAGAGTCGCGTGAGTGGGGCCAGTGGCGCAAGCAGTACCGCATCTGGGAAGCCAATCGCAAGATCCTTCTGTACCCGGAAAACTGGATCGAGCCGGAGCTGCGCGACGACAAATCACCGTTTTTCAAAGATGTCGAAAACGAGTTGCTGCAAAGCGAAGTGACGATGGATACAGCAGAGACCGCGTTTGTCCACTACCTCGAGAAACTTCACGACGTGGCGCGGTTGGAAGTCGTCGGCATGTACCACCAGCAGGAGGTCTCGGATGACGGAACGAAGATCGAGATCGACACGCTGCACGTCATCGGGCGCACTTTCTCGACTCCGCACGTCTATTACTACCGGCGACAGATCAACTCGGCGAATTGGACGCCGTGGGAAAAAGTCGATGCCGACATTCAGGGCAATCACGTTATTCCCGTTATCTGGAACCGGCGGCTCTATCTCTTCTGGCCCATCTTTACGATGAAACAGAAAGAGAAACCGCTCACGATGCCTACCGACGGATCACCGATCGAGGGCGGCGAGAAAGTGCTCGAAGTGCAGCTCGCCTGGTCGGAATACAAGAACGGCAAGTGGTCAGCCAAGAAACTGGCAAGCCCGTTCCGCAGCGACTTAACGCATCCGGAGTCGGAGCTGAATGATGCGCAGTTCAAACTGTTCTCGTTCAAGAGTCGCATTGCAACCGTTCGGACCGAGTCGACCGCGACTGAGCACTTGTTTATCGATTGTTATGGTCCGGTCGAGCTGCTCAAGACGATCACGATTACTTCGACTGATCAAAAGACTATTAAGGAAACGGCCCTGTTCTCTTTAGGACCGGGAGAGTTAAAGGATGTAAACGCGAAAGTGGATGGCGGGACTTTTTCGCCGTCAGACGTGACCAAAGCGGATATCCGGAAAAAGGATTCTGCGGGCAACACAGTCGAAACGATCAAGCTAAACAACGACGGCACTGTCAGTATAAAAAACACGAGTGCAACGGATACGTTCAAGTACTGGCTGGCGTCCGCGGAATACCTGACGCAGAGCATAAGGAATGTAGGACAAAGGCAGGAATGCTTTATTGACGACGGTTTTCACTCGCCGAACCTTATTGGCAAGAATGGCGACTCGGCAAAAGCGTTAGCCGGAGTCGAAACCACGCTGTCGCCCGTCTTGCAAATAATCGGTGATCCGCCACGGTCCATCGACATAGCTGACAGTCAAGTGTGCACAATCGTCAGCGAAGCATATTGCAATTTCAATCTCGTGACGATTCCGACGACGACCACCACGACTACCACGACCAGCAAGACCACAGATCCATCGCAGGCCATAGTGACGTTCCACTTCGATGATGGCCAGCAAACTGTGAACGCAATGATCGATTCCGCTGCGAACTCGCAGATCGAGCCGATCGTCGGCACGATCTTCGAGAACATGATGATGGTCGAGAACCAGAATCCGAATAACGGTGGACTGTTAGACACACGGATACTTCAGAAAACTCCGTGGCCGTTCAGGTTGTTGCCGCTGCACCAGAGCTATAAAGCGAAGACGCTGGAGTACCCGGCATTCTTCCAGGACGATCTCCACGGTTATCTGGTCACGAAAGACGAAGACACGAACGACATTACGTTCAGCATGTTCTACCATCCGCTGGTTAGTAGTTTCGTCAGGTCGCTCAATCGTTCGGGCATCAGTGGACTGTTAACTCTCGCGAATCAACGATTGACAGATTCGGCGATCGCGTTTGACGAATATTCACCGGATGCGACGCAAGTTGATACCGACGCCAAACCGCTCGAGGACGTCGACTTCACATACGGCGGCTCTTACTCGCTCTACAATTGGGAACTCTTCTTCCACACGCCTTTCATGATCGCGACGCAGTTGAGCAAGAACCAACGCTTCGAAGAGGCGCAGAAGTGGTTCCACTACATCTTCGATCCGACGACGACTGACTCGCCTGACAACCCGACCACGCCGGGACCGGAGCGTTTCTGGCGCGTCATGCCGTTCTACAAACAAGCGAAGGACGGCACGCAAAGTCTCGAAGATTTGTTTGACGACCCAACCGCGAACGCCCAGATCCAGGAGTGGCAAGCCAATCCGTTTAGGCCACACGTGATCGCGAGACTGCGTTTAGTGACCTACATGAAAGCGGTTGTGATGCGCTACATCGACAATCTCATCGCGTGGGCCGATCAGTTGTTCCGTCGCGACACCATTGAATCCATCAACGAAGCGACGCAGCTCTACGTCCTTGCTGCACAAATTCTGGGACGCCGTCCGGAACAGATCCCCGCGCGCGCGAAGGCGAAGGTGCAGACGTTCCGTAGTCTCGACGACGAGGACTCACTGAACGGTTTGGCGAACGCGTCAGTGGAAATCGAAGGTTTCCTGTCGCCGTCAGTGGTGCCACCGTTAGATGAAGACAATCCTGACGGTATGCCGTTGATGCCGTTCTTCGGACTTCCGGGTAACGAAAAGCTGCTTGGTTACTGGAACACGGTAGCCGACCGGCTGTTCAAGATTCGTCATTGCCAGAACATCGAAGGCGTCGTTCGTTCACTGCCAACATTCGATGCGCCGATCGATCCAGGATTACTGGCCAGAGCGGCCGCCGCCGGAGTGGACATCGCGAGCGCGCTCAGCGATATCAACGTTTCGTTGCCACACTACCGCTTCAACACAATGTTGCAAAAGGCGGGGGATCTGTGTGGTGAAGTGAAACAGTTGGGCGGTGCGTTGCTTTCCGCACTCGAGAAGCGCGACGCCGAAGCAATGTCCCTGCTGCGTTCAACGCACGAGATGAAGGTGCTGAATGCAGTGCGAGCAGTCAAAGAGCGACAACTTGATGAGGCTAAAGAGTCACGTGCCGGATTGGATCGAAGCAAGGAGATGACCACGCTGCGCCGTGACTACTATCGCGATATCGCGTTCATGAATCAGTATGAAACGACGCAGTTGAACCTTACACAAGCGACACTGAACCTTCAGGTTTATGAGTCAACCATGCTCGCTTTGGGTGGCGCGCTGAGTCTGATTCCGAATTTCAAGCTGGCGTTACCTTCTTCCTGGGGCTTCACATCGGGTGGCGACAACTTTGAACGATCAGTATCGAGCTTCAGCAATTCCATCGGCAAAGTTGTTGGAATCCTGAACACCATTGGTTCGATGGCCGGCACGATGGGTGGTCACCAGCGTCGCTTCGATGACTGGAAACTCCAGGAGCGTCTGGCCAATAAAGAGCTCGAACAGATCGATAGACAGATCGCAGCGTCTGATATTCGCGTCGCGATTGCCGAGAAAGAATTGCGCAATCACAATCTGCAAGTTGAGAACGCGAGAGAAGCAGATGAGTTCATGCGCAGCAAGTTCACCAATCGCGAGCTCTACGATTGGATGGTCGGGCAGATCTCCGGGATTTATTTCCAGAGTTATCAGCTCGCTTACGACGTTGCGAAACGTGCGGAATCTGCGTTTCGACACGAGCTCGGTCTGCGAGAGTCAAGCTTCATTCAGTTCGGTTACTGGGACAGCTTGAAGAAGGGATTGCTCGCCGGCGAGCGACTCTCGTACGATCTCAAGCGCATGGAAGTCGCTTATCTCGATCAAAACAAACGCGAGTATGAGATCGTCAAACACGTGTCGCTGATGTCGATCGATCCGGTCAGTCTGGTGAAGTTGAAACAGACGGGTGAGTGTTTTGTGACGCTGCCCGAAACGTTGTTTGACATCGATTACACGGGTCACTACATGCGCCGGATCAAGTCAGTTGGTATCACGGTCCCGTGCGTGGCTGGTCCATACAGCGGCATCAACTGCACGCTCACGTTGCAGAGCAGCAGTATTCGTCACAGCAACGCGCTGATGAATGACAAATATGGTCGCCAGGCTGTCGATGCGCGGTTCGTAGACAATGTGGGAGCGGTGCAGTCGATCGTGACGAGTGGTGCGCAGAATGACAGCGGCATGTTTGAAACGAACCTGCATGACGAGCGCTACCTGCCGTTCGAAGGACAGGGCGCGATCAGCACGTGGCACATCGAGATGCCGAAGAGCTTTAAGTCATTCGACTACAACACAATCGCCGATGTCGTGCTGCACGTGCGTTACACATCGCGTGACGGTGGACCGGAGCTCAAAGAAAAGGCTGAGTTTGAGTTGCAGACCGCGCTCAACGAGTTCATTCGCTTCGAAGGCGCGCGTGGTCTGACGCAGATGTTCAGCTTGCGTCATGAGTTCTCGACGGAGTGGTCGCGTTTTCTGAACGCGCCGGAGGGTAGTGTTCAGAGTCTGACGGCAGCTTTCACGCAGGAGCGATTCCCATTCCTGTTCCAGGCGAAGGATATCAAGATCAAGGAGATGGACGTGTTTGTGAAAGTGAAGCCTGGCTCTGGTCACAACGAGAATACGATGAAGATCGCGCTGTCCCCAGGCGCCACTGCACCTGTACCACCGAGTGGTGAAACGCTGCTCTTGAGCAATTGGAATGAAATGGTGCGCGGGACGAAGAACAACTTAAACAACGATCCCGGCCTCTTCACTCTCAATGCGTGGCGCAACGTTCAGGACCACGTTGATCCAAATGCGATCCACGACATCATCGTCGTTTGCCGCTACACGGTTAGTAACCCATAGTGAATATGAGCCGCGGATACACGCGGATGAACGCTGATCTGCGTTTATCCGCGTTCATCCGCGGTTCTAAATTTGACACCCACCGCGAATCGCATTAACGTATCGCCCGTCCAACCCGACAAGTAGACCTCCCAAAAGCCCAGCCGAAGTTCGGACTGTCTGTCGACTTTTATCAAAAGGAGATTCCTGTAATGACACGAAGTCTTTTGCATCGCCGTCTGGCGATTATGCTGGTCTTACCCTTCCTGTTTGTAAGTGCTTATGCACAACGAAATCCTGATCAGGAGGTCCGTTTGAAAGAACTGCTGTCTGTGCCCGGAAAGCTCGTCAGTGAAGCTAAATCTTCTCGACCTGCGACTGAGCTAAAACTGACCGGTTATCGAGTTGAAGAAATAAAACTACCGCGCCAGTTGAACGTTCAAGTGCGTGGCCAACAAGTCGCCGTGGATAAGGCGTGGCGAGTCACACTGCAAGGTGGTCCATTCCCGGTTCGTGCTATGCCGGCCGTGATCTGGATCGACGATGAAATCGCCGGCTACGGCATCGAAAACGAAACTCTCTCCCAGGTTACCGCGATCACGTTTGACAGCTCGTTGATACGTGAAGGAGGAGTGGTTTCAATCTCTTACGGTGAAGATAAAGAAGGACGCATAAGAATTTCTCAGCGACTTCGCTTGACGCGTGAAGGAGGAAACCAATGAAAACCAAAAACTACATCCTCGTTTCACTAACTTTCATCCTCGTTGTTGCGGGAGCAGCGTTCGCGCAAGTCGCGGATCCCGGAACGCCCGGCCCGCTGCCAGTCACACGTGAAGAATACAACTTCGGCGACACGGCGTTTCAACCAACAGCCTTCCCCGGTCCAGTGGAGCTGCGCGCTTCGATTCACTATCCAACAAACCTGCCCGCTGGTCCATATCCGGTAATCGTCTTTCTACACGGCCGTCACGCCACTTGTTTTAAAGGCGGATCTCAACTGCTCCAGTGGCCATGTTCGACGAATGGAAGCCAGCCGATACCGAGTTTCCAGGGATATGACTACGTTTCAGAAGTGCTGGCGAGTCACGGCTACGTTGTGGTTTCAGTCAGCGCCAACGGAGTCAACGCCGTCGACAACGCCGTGTTTGATCTCGGCGCGCTCGCGCGTGCGGAGTTGATGCAGAAACATCTCGACATTCTGAAGACATTTAACACCACTGGCGGCGCGCCGTTTGGGACCAAGTTCGTCGGTAAATTAGATTTGACTCGCGTCGGCACGATGGGCCATTCGCGCGGTGGTGAAGGCGTGGTGCGTCATTACGTTCTGAACAACGCTTTGGGCGCGCCTTACGGCATCAAGGCTGTATTTCCGCTCGCGCCGACCGATTTCAACCGCGACATCGTGAACAATGCCGCTCTCAACGTGATGCTGCCTTATTGCGACGGCGACGTTGCCGATCTGCAAGGCGTGCATTTTTACGATGACGCTCGCTACAACGTCACTGGTGATAATTCGCCGAAGCATTACGAGCTTGTTATGGGCGCCAATCACAATTTCTTCAACACGATCTGGTCGCCTGGCTCGAGTCCGTTTCCGGGCGCGGCAAACGATTGGCTGGCGTTTATTCCTGGTGGCCATTCCGACTCACATTGTGGTTCCGGCAACACCAACCAGCGATTAACGGAAGCACAGCAACGCGGCACCGGTCTCGCTTACATGACCGCGTTCTTCCGTGCTTATGTCGGTGGTGAGACTCAGTTCGTACCGCTGCTTACCGGCGATGCGCCGCCGCCGGCTTCGGCTCAAACAACCAATCTGTTTGTGTCGTATCACGCGCCGGCCAATCGTCGATTGGATGTGAACAACTTATTGAACGACACCAATCTCGCTACTAACAATCTGGGTGGTGCGGCGATACAAACTGCGCTTTCGCCGTACGAGTTGTGTGGTGGTGATGAACCGCAACCGCAGCGTTGTATAGCTGAAGCGCTTAACGCGCAACAACCACACACGACTCCGAGCGCGCGCTCAGGGTCGCGAGGGTTGAGTCAACTGAAGACCGGTTGGAACGATTTGACCGGCAACTACAGAAACAACATACCGGCAACGTTGGGTAACGTCACGGGATTCCAGGCTGTGCAGTTTCGTGTCAGTGTGAACTTCGCTGATGTTCGCAATCTTGAAGGTCTTGCTTCGGACTTTCGCGTGGTGTTGACTGATGCTGCGAACAATTCAGCGTCAGTGCGCGTCAGTGATGTTTCGGGCGCGCTGTTCTTCCCGCCAGGCGAGGTTCTGGCCGTGCCGAAAGTTGTACTGAACACGGTACGCGTGCCGTTGAGTGCTTTCAGCGGCGTAAACCTGAATGCCGTGCGTTCAGTGCAGTTTACGTTCAACGAGCGACTTCAGGGCGGCATCCTGATCACTGACGTCGCGTTCGCCTCAGCACCATAGTTTTTAGCCGCGGATTACCGCGGATGAACGCTGATCTAATCCGCGTTTATCCGCGAAAATCCGCGGCTAAAAAAGATCATTTTTCTAACATTTTGAATTGTCTATAGATTTTTGGCTTATTTCATCTGTTCCCCGCTCACCATCAACAACTTAAGTTACTCACTCCTCCGCTCTTAACCGATCTACACAATCTTGGAATACACATTGCCTCTCGCAAGTCGACGACCCCTACCACGTCTCCAAAGTTTTGTAATCGCCTAGCGAAACTTTCAATCTGCGTTTCTCCGGGCCGTCACCTATCCACAACAAACGACGACAGGCCGCCAGTCGTACAAACGGAGAATGCTTATGCATACTGCAACCAGACTACTGATGCTCTTCGCCGTGTTGCTCGCGTGTCTTTGTCCCGCCTTCGCCCAAAATTCCGGATCTATCGCAGGCGATGTGAGGGACGAAAAACAAGCGGTCATCACGGGCGCCACCGTCAACGTGCGCAACATACAAACCAACGAAACACGAACCGCACAGACCAACGCCGATGGTCGCTACCACTTCGCCAACATGGCCGTCGGTAATTACGAGATCACGGTCGAAAGCACCGGCTTCGCCAAGTATCAACAACAGGGGATCACGCTCGCTCTTAACCAGGCGGCTGTGGTTGACGTGACGATGAAACCTGGCGCGCTGCAGGAAGTCGTGAACGTCGTTGAAAACGCGTCGATGTTGAATACCTCGACACCTGAGGTCGGCACTCGCTTCGACCAGAAGCGTCTATCTGAGTTGCCGCTGGCTACAACTCGCAGCGTTTACAACATCGCGTTGTCAGCGCCGGGCGTGAGCCAGATAAACTCAGGCCAGAGCGCCTTCGCTGGAGGAACAAACTTCTCTTCGAACGGCGGCCGAACCCGTTCAAACAACTTCATGATCGACGGTCAGGACAACAACAACTTCGGTGTTGCCGGATCGACGATCCCGCTGAACAATCCTGACGCGATTCAGGAAGTCAGACTCGTTACAAACCAGTTCAGCGCTGAGTATGGTCGCAACTCGAGCGCGGTGTTCAATGCGATCACGCGCAGTGGTACGAACCAGTATCACGGCTCGGGCTTTTGGTTTCACAACGACAATGCTCTGAACGCGTGCAGCAACACACAGAAGGCGGGCACGAATGGTTTCTGCAAACCCGACCATGCCGATCCGTCGCATCATCACGCCCCGTTTCGAATTGAAAACCAGTTAGGCGGAACGATTGGTGGTCCACTTCACCTGCCGCGCTTTGGCGAAGGTGGCCCAGGGATTATCAACGGCACGGATCGCACGTTCTTCTTCTTCGCGATTCAACGTTGGTGGGACCGGCAGCTCGGCGTCGGCCAGGCGCTGAACGGCGCGCCGACAGCCGCGGGTAAAGCGATCATCGAACAGGCCGCGGGCGACTTGCCGCAGGTTCGCGCGCTTCTCGATTTCCTGCCGGCCGCGGCCACACCACTGAATCAGACTGTCAGGTTCCAGCGTAATGGACAGACCTTCATCGTACCTGTCGGATCGTTGACCGGCTCACAGGCCTCGACTTATGACGACTGGCAGACGTCGGTTCGTATCGATCATCGCTTGAACGATAAGCACACTCTGAACGGCCGCTATCTCTACCAGGATTCCGGCGCCCTCGGCAGCATTCCTGGTGTAGCCGCTTCGCAGATCACGCCGCCGGGACTTTCATCGATCGTTCCCGCCCGCACACAAGGTGTGAACCTGCAATTCACGAGCGTGCTCTCGCCGAAGTGGATCAACGAATTACGCGGGGCGTTCCTGCGCAGTGCGAATGCGACGATCGCGCTCGATCCGCGTTCTGAGCTGATTCCGTCGATGGAAGTTGTCGAGCTTGGTCTGAGCGGTTTCAACGCTGGGCCAACCCGAACCGCGATCGGCCTCGGTGTGAACCTGCCGCAGAACCAAACGCGCAACACCTACCAGATTCAGGACAACGTCTCGTACACAAACGGCAATCACGCCTGGAAGTTTGGCGCTGATATTCGTCGTAACCAGCTTCACCAGCTCTTCAAACCAACCACGCGCGGCTTGCTCGAGTATGCTTCGCTCGACTTTCTCGTGAAAGATCTGGCGACGCGCGCAAACATCAACAAAGATTTGCCAGGCACGGCCCTGGTGCTTCACTCCGATTGGCACGATTTCTTTTTCTTCGGCCAGGATGAGTGGAGAATCAAATCCAATTTCACGCTGACACTCGGACTACGTTACGAAAACGCGGGCCAGCCAATCGGCGATCTGGTTGATTACAATCAGCCGGTGCTCGCGGCCTTCAACAACGACCCGCGCTTCGTAGTGCGTCCGATACCAGGCAGAGACAACAATAATTGGCAGCCGCGACTCGGATTCAACTGGAACCCGCAAACGCGCAGCAGCGGTTTGCTGGGTTGGTTGACTGGCGGCGATAAGCTCGTGTTGCGCGGCGGTTACACCCGCACTCACGACTACGCTTACACAAACATCCTGCTCAACATTTGGAGCTCGTTCCCGTTTGTCGCCGCGGTGTCGTCATTCCCAACGACCACAGCAAGGCCGATCGGCGGGAATCCTAATGGGAGTAACGACGCCACTGTGATTCCGAATGCGTTTACAGTGCTGCAAAATCCGCCGTTCAATCCAAACACAGTCAATCGGACCATTGTGGACGAGGATTTCCACATGCCGCTTTATGACTCCGTAAGTTTGGAAGTGCAACGCGAGTTCACGCGCGATCTCGTTTTGCGCGTGGGTTACGTTGGCACAAAGGGAACAGGTTTGTTTGAGTCGGTGGATGCCAATCCGGCGGTTATCGGCTGTACTAATGCGAGCGCCGCAAACCAATTCTGCCGGTCAATACCAAACCAGGGTCCGACGAGGCTGCGCACGAACTCCGGTATGTCGATCTACCACTCGTTGCAGACAAGCCTCGAGAAACGTTTGAGTCGCGGGTTTAGTGCGGGACTTCACTACACCTATAGCTCATTCATCGACACGATGTCGGAGATCTTCAACGTGTCATCAGGTGAGATCGCTGTGGCGCAGGACTCGTACAATCGCGCGGCCGATCGTGCCCGATCGAGTTTTGATCGTCCGCATCGTATCGCCGGAAACTTCGTTTACGAGTTGCCGTGGTTCCAGGATCAGAAGGGCGCCAAAGGTCTGGTGCTTGGTGGATGGCAGTTCAACTCGCAGTTTTCGCTGCAGAGCGGCTCGCCGTTCACGGCGCTGAATGGTTCCGATCCGGCAGGCACACTCGCGAGTATTTCAGCGCTGGTCGGCAATGCAATTAGACCAAACCTGAATACAACGCTCGACTTGTCGTCGATGAGTGTTGAGGAAATACTGCAGGCTGGCGGACGTTCGTTGTTCCGCCCGATCACGGCCGCGCAGCGCGTCGGTAATGCGGGACGAAACATCCTGCGTTCTGACGGAATCAACAACATCGATTTCGGTATTCTGAAGAACACGCGGGTCGGTGAGAATCAACGCTTGCAACTCCGCGCGGACTTCTTCAATTTCACTAACTCTCGAGACTTCGGTATTCCGAATTCAACAGTTACTTCGGCAAATTTCCTGAATCAATGGGGGACAGACGGCGGCAATCGTCGTATTATTGTCGGCGTACGTTATGTGTTCTAACTTACACAGCCACGGATCTTCAGCGATGAAGATCCGTGGCCTGCTTTTTTTAGTGTTGTTCTGTGCGTCGGTTGTGTGGGCGCAGGAGCCGAGTGGTGTCGAAGTAGTTAAATCAAGCTGGAGCAAGGTTCGTATTGGCTGGGAGCGCGATCCGTTCGGTGGCCCACTCGAAAACTTCGACGAGATGCGCTCACGCGCGCGCAACGAACGGCGCGTCGCGCAGGGTGGTGGTGAGCGTGCGAAGCGCGACGCCAAAGCCGACGAAGCCAACCTCGCGAAGATACGCGAGAAGAATCCGTCGCGGTACTATTTCATCTACAAGACAAAGATCAAAAACAACCACACCGCCGCGATCACTCAGCTCGACTGGGATTACGTCTTCTACGAGCGCGACACTGAAAACGAGCTCGGGCGACAGCAGTTCACGAGCGACGAACACGTTGGACCAGGCAAGACAAAAGAATTGACAGTCACCCTCACCTCACCACCAACGCGCACGGTCAGCGTTACCTCCTTGAACCTCGAAGAGCGCGACCGTTTCACCGAAAAAATCGTCCTCATCCGTATCCAATACGCCGACGGCCGCGTCTGGCAAGCCCCTGAATGAATTATTGCGAGATAAAACCCCGGTATCCGCTTGGCCGTTTTGTGGAGTGCTTTTGGATGCTGGAGAGTGATGCGCCGGCACGGAACCCCGAACGAATTCTTCCGGATGGTTGTGTTGAGTTGATTCTCAATTTCGGCGCGGAGTTTTCGCAGCACTGCGAAGGGCGACAGCAGTTGCAGCCGAGAAACTTCCTCGTGGGCCAGATGACCGGGCCGATTTTGATTTCGCCTACAGGCGCGGTCCAGTTGATTGGGATTCGCTTCCATCCCGGTGGGACGCTGCCCTTTATGCGTTTACCGTTACACGAGATTACCGATCACGTTGTGGAGTTGAGTAGTCTGTCGAGCAAGCTCGAACGCGATTTACTGCACGCAGCTTCCGTATCGTGTTCGTTGTTGGATAAGGCTACCGCGATCGAAGATTTTCTTACTGGTGAGCTGCTGAGCCGCAAACACGATTCGAGACTCATGAAGCTCGCCGCGAGAATCGTCGAGAGCGGAGGATTAGTATCAGTGGACCAGCTTGCGAACGATGCCGGAATCAGCAGCCGCCAGTTGGAGCGCCGGTTCCTGCGTGAGGTCGGGCTTGGTCCGAAGCTACTCGCACGGATCATTCGCTTTCAGCAGGTGTTCCGCGCAGTTGAGCAATGCGATGCGGCGTGGGCCACCGTTGCTATCGAATGTGGTTACTACGATCAGGCCCATCTGATCCGCGATTTTCACCAGTTCGCACGACAGACGCCGGCAGTCTTGTTTGGGCATCAGAGCGCGCTCACCGAGTCGTTTACACGGAAGGCGCGGAAGTCGGATTTTTACAATACGGCTGGGTGAAGAGAAGGTACATTTCCTGACATGATACTTAAAGCTTGTTTACTCGCGATCGTATTCACTCAAACTCCAACACTCGCAGACATCTCGTGGATCTCTGGGGCGTGGCAAACTGAGCCCGGTGGAAGACGAGAAATTGAGGAGCATTGGACGAAAGTGGCCGGCCAGTCGATGCTCGGGATGAGTCGGACGGTTGCGGGCGATAAGACGGTTGAGTTTGAGTATCTGCGCATCGAGCAACGCGCGGATGGGATCTATTACGTCGCGCATCCGAAAGCCCGTTATCCCGGCACCGACTTCAAACTGACACGCGCGTCAGCGACTGAAGCCGTCTTCGAAAACCCGCAGCATGATTTCCCAAAGCGGATTATTTATCGGAAGATCAGTGATGACGCTCTAACGGCGAGTATCGACGGCGGTGAAGGCACAAAATCAATTTCCTACGCGTACCGTCGAATTAAATAACCAGATCCGCGTTTTCAATCCGCGTAATCCGCGTTCAAACACCGAGTATTGCCTTCGCGATCGTAAAGTAAATCACGAGCCCCGTTGCATCGACGAGCGTCGTAATCAACGGCGCTGAGAGCACTGCCGGATCGACCCCAACACGCTGCGCCGCGATCGGGATCAACGCCCCGACCGTCGTGGACCACACGCAGATCGCAAACATCGTGACTGAAACCGTCAACGCGAGCGGCATCGGCGCTTGCCACAACAACGCCTGACCAAACGCAATCGGCGCGACCATCAACCCAACGAGCATGCCTGTAGTCGCCTCACGCATCGTGACGCGCCACGCATGACGCACACCAACCTCGCCGAGCGCGAGACTGCGAATAACGGTCATCACCGTCTGCGCCCCGGCATTCCCACCCGTCCCAATCAACAACGGAATAAAAAACGCGAGCGCCACAACCGCCGCGAGCTCCGCCTCAAACCGGTGCAACACAGCACTCGTTAGCGTGCCCGCGACAAACAACAGCAACAACCATCCAATTCGCTTGCGCACGACACGCCCAATCGGATTGTCAAAATAAGGCTTGTCCATCGCGCCCGGCTCAACCGCCGCCATGCGTAGCAGATCTTCAGTTTGCTCTTCAATCAGCACGTCGATCACGTCGTCAACCGTGACAAACCCAACCACGCTTCCGTCCTGCTCGACAACAGGCACCGCAAGCAGGTTGTACTTCCCGATCTTCTGGGCCACCAGTTCCTGATCGTCCTGCACATTCACCGTTACCGGTCTGCGGCGACACACCTGCAGCAATGGCCGATCGATCTCCGCCATCACGAGATCGCGCAACGACACGGCACCAATCAGTCGATCAGTTTCCGGATCCATGATGTAGCACGCGTAGATCGACTCTTTCTCCTGTGCGACGGTGCGAATGTGATTCAAAGCCTCGCCGACAGTCATCTTCGGATCGAGCCGGACAAACTCAGTCGTCATGATCCCGCCCGCAGTGTGATCCGGATACTGCAAAAGATCTTCAAGCTCGGCGCGCACTTCCGCACTGAACTTCGGCATCAGTCGATGACGCTGGTGTATCCCCATCTTCTGAATGATGTCCGTGCGCTCATCTGCCGAGATATCTTCGAGAATGGCAGCGACGCGGGCGGGTTCGATTTGTTCGAGAATTGCCGCGCGACGACGCATCGTCGGCTGATCGAGCAGCTCGATACAGCGCGCGAGCGGAAGCATCGAAACGATCGCCGCGGCTTCGGCGAGATTCAGTTGATTGAGTAGCTCTGCAAGATCTTCAGGCAGCAGGTCAGCGACTTCCGAGCCAATGCCAACGAAGCTTTCATCCAGCCGGAGCTGAATGCGTTCGAGTAGCTGCTGGAGATCTTTTGAGGTGGGCATTTACACTGATTTATCCGTGTATTCCGTAGCATTCAATGTTGCCTGAGCTGCGGCGAGACGCGCTACCGGAACGCGAAACGGCGAACAACTCACATAGTTGAGACCAATCTCATTACAGAATGCGATCGACTGCGGATCGCCGCCGTGTTCGCCGCAAATTCCCACTTTGAGATCAGGCTTCACACTGCGCCCGCGCTCCGCTCCCATGCGCACGAGTTGGCCCACACCGTCGCGATCGAGCACCTGGAACGGATCGTCTTTCACGATCTTGCGATCGATGTAGTTCGGCAGAAAACGGCTTGAGTCGTCGCGACTCAATCCAAAAGTAGTTTGCGTAAGATCGTTTGTGCCGAACGAGAAAAACTGCGCGTGCTGAGCAATTCGATCGGCCATCAACGCCGCGCGTGGCAATTCGATCATCGTTCCGACCAGGTATTCGATCGTCATCCCGTTCTCGCCCATTACCTGTCGTGCGACTTCGTGAATCAACTCGGCCTGTTGATGTAGCTCTTCACTCAGCGAAACAAGCGGCACCATGATCTCGAGCTCGACTTTCTTGCGTTCGCCCTGAACCTGGCACGCCGCTTCGAAGATCGCGCGACATTGCATGCGCGTCACTTCCGGAAACATGAGGCCGAGACGACAGCCACGAAAGCCGAGCATCGGATTCGCCTCACGGATACGATTCACCTGTCGCAGCAACGCGCGCTTGTGATCGATCTCGTCGAGCACGTGGTCCATGTCGTTCAGCGATCCGGCGACTTTCAGTTTCATCTTGAGCTCGGCGAGCTCGGTCAGAAGCTCTTCGGCATTCGGCAGAAATTCGTGCAGGGGCGGATCGAGAAGACGAATCGTGACCGGTAGTCCGGCCATCTCGCGAAAGATGCCGATGAAATCGCCACGCTGGAGCGGCAGCAACTTCTCGAGTGCTTTCTCACGCGCGCCTACGCCCTCCGAGAGAATCATCTCGCGCATCGCGGCGAGGCGTTGATCGCCGAAGAACATGTGCTCGGTACGACAGAGCCCGATCCCTTCAGCGCCAAAGCCACGCGCCGTCTTCGCGTCGAGCGGCGTGTCTGCATTTGCGCGCACGCGCAGGCGACGGAATTGATCGGCCCACGTCATGAGCTTGTAAAAATCGGTGCCGAGCGTCGGTTGAATCGTCGGCACTTTACCCAGAAACACACGTCCGGTTGAGCCATCAACCGTGATCCATTCGCCTTTCGGAACAACAGTGGCGTCGACAGTGAACTGCTGCTGGCTGTAATCGATGTTCAACGCCTGCGCGCCGCTGACGCACGTCTTACCCATACCGCGAGCGACCACTGCAGCGTGACTCGTCATACCGCCGCGCGCAGTGACGATCGCCTGCGCCGCAACCATGCCGTGAAAGTCGTCGGGACTCGTCTCCTGTCGCACGAGCACCACTTGGCGGCCTTCGCGTGCCAACTCCTCTGCTTCGTCAGGACTGAAAACAACCTGGCCCTGCGCCGCGCCCGGACTCGCCGGCAGACCGGTGGCGAGCACTGTCGCATTCGTCTTCGGATCGACAGTCGGGTGCAGCAGTTGATCGAGTTGTTCGGGTGAAACGCGTTTGACGGCAGTCGCCTTGTCGATCAGTTTTTCGTAAACCATCTCGACCGCGATTCGGACGGACGCCGCCCCACTGCGTTTTCCGGTGCGTGTTTGCAGCATCCAGAGCTTGCCGCGCTCGATCGTAAACTCGCAGTCCTGCATGTCGTGGTAATGCTTTTCGAGCAGGTCGGTGATCGAAGCAAACTGTTCGTAAACTTCCGGCAGCTCTTTCTTGAGTTGATTGATCGGGTTCGGAGTGCGAATGCCGGCGACAACGTCTTCGCCCTGCGCGTTCAGCAGATACTCACCGTAAAGCTCTTTCTTGCCCGTCGAAGGATTGCGTGTGAAGGCGACGCCCGTGCCGCTGCCTGCGCCCATGTTTCCGAAGACCATCGCCTGCACGTTGACGGCTGTGCCCAGCGTGTCAGGTATGCGATTGATGCGACGATAGTCGATCGCGCGACGTCCCATCCACGAGTTGAACACCGCGGCGATCGCGACGCGCAGTTGCTCGTATGGATCCTCGGGAATCGGCGACTGCTCAGTCGTTATGATCTGTTTCTCAGCCGCGATGATCTCGCGCAGGTGATCCGATCCGAGGTCTGTATCCTTCCCGCCTTGTGTCTGTGCTTTGAAGCGATCGAGCACACGCTCAAACTTCTCGTGCGCGACGCCCAGCACGATCTCGCCAAACAACCCCGCGAATCGTCGATACGCGTCGAGTGCGAACCGGAGATCGCCCGTCTGTTCCGCCAGGCCCTGCACTGTCTCTTCGTTCAACCCGAGATTGAGGACCGTATCCATCATGCCCGGCATCGAGAACGCAGCGCCCGAGCGCACCGACACGAGCAGCGGGTTCTTCGGATCGCCAAACTTCTTGCCGACCTTCTCCTCGATCCGCTTGAGGCCGTCTTTGACCTGGTCCCACATGCCATCAGGGAAGTTTTTGTCGTTATCGAAGAAGGCGTTGCAGGCTTCGGTGGTGACGACGAGTCCGGGAGGCACGGGCAATCCCGCGCGCGTCATCTCACACAACCCGGCGCCTTTACCGCCGAGGAGCGTTTTGTCGTCGCCGGGTCCTTCATCGAAGAGGTAGACCCATTTGTCCGTTGTTGTCTCAGTTATTTCCGGGGTTTCTTCAGTTACAGTGCTCATTAAAACAGGCTCACTTGATTGGATTGGCAGTAGATCAGAGTGGAACGGGTTGTTCCAACCTTGCAAATTACCGCATTTCCTGGTGTTAGGGAAGCGGGGGTTAACTTTTGTGACTTTTCGTGGCTAAACTATGTGCCACTATGCCAAATGTGACGACTCTCAATGTGAACGGGAAGAAGCTGCGCGTTGACGTCGATTCGCAAACACCTCTGCTCTACGTCCTGCGCGATTATCTGAATCTGACTGGAACCAAGTACGGTTGCGGCGAGGCGAAGTGTGGCGCGTGCACCGTGTTGGTTGAGGGCCAGCAGATGCGTTCGTGCGTCACGCCTGTCAGTCGAGTCAGCGGCAAGCAGATCACCACGATTGAAGGCATGGAGCAGGATGGCAAGCTGCACCCGTTGCAGGAAGCGTTTCTCAAAGCCGACGCGTTGCAATGCGGCTACTGTACGTCAGGGATGATTATGGCCGCCGCAGCGTTGTTGAAGAAGAACGCGAAGCCGAGTCGCGATGAGATCGTCAAACACATGGACGCGAACGTTTGCCGCTGCGGCACGTACCCGCGCATTGTCAAGGCCATCGAGATCGCAAGCGGCACCGCACGGGAGGTGGCCGAATGAACGAGCACGACGGCGAGATTATTGAGCAAGAGCGCTACGAGCTATTCGCTGGGCCAACTTATAACTTCAATTTCAATCGTCGCCAGTTTCTCAAAGCGTTCAGCGGCGGGATCGCGCTGATCGTGCCGGTGACTAATCTGATTGCGCAGCAGGAGCAGGGCGAATCAGGTGCAGGCCGCGGAAATCAACGCATTCCAAACGATATCGGCGCGTGGATCCATATCGACGAAAAAGGCACAGTCTCAGTTTTCACTGGCAAAGTCGAAATTGGTCAGAACATTCGCACTTCGCTGACGCAGGCAGTTGCGGAAGAGCTGCACGTTCCGCTCGATGCGATTCGCATTGTGATGGCCGACACGGATCTGACGCCGTTCGATCTCGGCACATTCGGCAGTCTCACAACGCCGCGCATGGCGCCGCAGTTGCGCAAGGCAGCGGCCGCCGCACGCGAGACGTTGATTGCGCTTGCGGCCGAGCAGTGGAAAGTCGAGCCTGCTTCGGTTCGTATCGTGAACGCGCGTTTCGTCAATCATGATGCGTCAAAAACGTTGACACTTGCTGAAGTCGCAAAAGGTCAAAAACTCGTCAAGACGATTCCCGCGGATGTCGCGATTACGGCGGCGAAAGATTGGACTGTGGCCGGCACGTCTGTTCCCAAAGTCGATGGTCGTGATTTCGTCACCGGAAAACATCAATACACGACTGACCTGCGACGCGAAGGCATGCTTTACGGTCGCATCGTTAGACCATCGGCGCTCGAAGCGAAGCTCGTATCGAGTGACACGAAAGCCGCTGAGGCGATGCCGGGTGTTCTCGTTGTGCGTGATGGGGACTTCATCGGTGTCGTAGCGTCGAATCGCGAAACTGCGATACGCGCGGAGAAAGCGATCGCGATCCATTGGCAAGCGCCTGGACAACCGGGCAACGACGAGTTGTTCGCTTATTTAAAGAAGAACGCTGAGGCTGGTCGCGCGCGTCCAGTGGGATCGGTCGCGGACGGTATGGCGACTGCGGACAAGAAACTCTCGCAAACGTACAACATCGCCTACATCGCCCACGCGCCGCTCGAGCCACGCGCCGCCGTCGCGGAATGGAACGACGGCAAGCTGACAGTTTGGACCGGCACGCAGCGGCCGTTCGGCGTTCGAGAGGAACTGGCCGAAGCGTTTCACATTCCCCAAGAGAAGATCCGTGTGATCGTGCCCGATACGGGTTCCGGTTACGGTGGCAAGCACACGGGCGAGTGCGCGGTCGAAGCGGCGCGGCTCGCGCGTGCGGCTGGCAAGCCGGTCAAGCTGGTTTGGACGCGCGAAGAAGAGTTCAATTGGGCCTACTTTCGTCCAGCAGGTGTGATCGAAGTGAACAGCGGGGTGAAGAACGACGGAACTGTTACTGCGTGGGAGTTTCATAACTACAACTCCGGCGGCTCGGGTATTCAGGTCAAGTACGACTTTCCGAACCAGGACATTCAGTTTCACAACAGCAAGTCGCCGTTGCGACAGGGCTCGTATCGCGGACTTGCCGCGACGGCGAATCACTTCGCGCGTGAAGTACACATGGATGAGTTGGCCCAACTCGTTAATATGGATTCGGTGCAGTTTCGTTTGAAGAACAGCAAGGATGCGAGACTCAAGGCTGTGTTGGAAGCGGCGGCCGATAAGTTTGAATGGAGTAGCAAGAAAACTGAGGGACGCGGGCGCGGCATTGCGTGTGGCTTTGAGAAGGGCAGTTACATTGCGACCGCGGCGGAGGTTTCAGTTGATGCGAAGACCGGGCGCGTGAAGATCGAGCGCGTGGTCGAGAGTTTCGAGTGTGGCGCGATCGTCAACCAGTTGCACTTGCACAATCAGGTTGAAGGCGCAGTGGTGCAGGCAATTGGCGGCGCGATGTTCGAGAGTATTCAGTTTAAGAACGGGCAGATTCTTAACGGGAAGTTTTCGCAGTATCGATTGCCGCGGTTTAGCGACATGCCGGCGATTGAGATCGTTTTGCTCGATCGAAAAGATCTGCCATCAGCGGGTGCAGGTGAAACGCCGATCGTCGGCCTCGCACCCGCTGTTGCGAATGCCTTGTTTGATCTAACAGGCAAGAGAATCAGATCGATGCCGTTGAGTGGATAAGCTTGTTGTAGGCTTCGGCGATCATATTGGTAATACGCCCGTTATCCGAGTATCTGCGGAAGTCGAACGTCGTCACCGCCGCTACGCCTAAACTCGAGGACGTCAAAAAGATCTCATCCGCGTCGGTCAGATCGGTCATCTCGTAAATCCCCTCGAGCACGGGAATGAAATGCTTGTCCGCGATATCGATCACGCACTCGCGCGTGATGCCTGCGAGTGCGCCCGTGCTCAAGTTTGGCGTGTGCAGCGTGCCGTTCCTCGTCCAGAACAAGTTCGCCGTCGTCGCTGAAACGATCTCGCCGCGCTCATTCAACACCACTGCGTCGTCAAAATCGCGGCTCTGCGCTTCTTCCCACGAGAGCACGTGATCGAGATAGTTCAAACTCTTGATTCCTGACAGCGGTGAGAACGTGTTGGTGCGATAAGGCGAGACCGCGAGCGACAGACCTGCGGGCGCGGGCTTTTGCGGATCTCCCGTCATGATCAGCAGATCCGTTTTCTTCGCGCCGGGCACCTTCGTCTTCCAAATATCGCGACCATGCCGCGCGAGCATGATCACGCGCGCGCGGCCCTCCTTAACCTGGTTGACCGAGATCAATTTTCCCAGCGCGTCGCCGACGTTCTTCTCGTTACAGCCGGTGAAATCCACATCGAGCTTTTTGGCGTGTGTGGTGAGACGTTGCCAGTGTTTGGTCCAGAGAAATGGTTGTGAATTGTAAATGGCCAGCGTGGTGAAGACGCCGCGCCCGTAGAGCATCGCGGAAGAGACAGGCGCGACGCGCGCTTTCGTCGCCTCAACCATGCTTTTGTTGAGGTAGATGACGGGATGCATTTAACTCATCTAAACGCTCACGATCTCTGCTTGCAACTTGTCCGACAACGCACTTCTCCAGACGGCTTCCATGTCAGATACATCCATCGCTACAACTTCATTTCCGTTCACGTTGATCTTTAAGCGTGTTCCACCAACGCTGCCGATGATCGCGAACGGCGCATTATTACGTTCAGCCATCTCCTGAATTGTATTCGCCTCAGCGGCGTCGAAACTGATCACAATCCGCGATGGCGACTCACTGAACAACATCGCCGTTGGACCAATCTCACCTTCAAGATCGATTTTAGCTCCGATCGCGTCACGTCCGAGCGACGAGAAACACGATTCAGCAAGGGCGATTACGAGTCCGCCATCTGAACAATCATGCGCGGAAAGCAGCAACCCCGCTTCGGCCGCCTCGAGACAAGCCTTTTGCACCGCCAACTCACGATCGAGATCAAGCTTAGGCACAGGGCTGTCCAAATCGTCCTGCGTCGTCCCGAGCAGCGCAATCACGTCACCTGATTTTTTAAATCCCGGTAACACAACTCGCCGCACATCCTCGATCAGCCCGACCATTCCGATCACAGGCGTCGGCAGAATCCCGCGCCCCTCAGTCTCGTTATAGAACGACACATTGCCGGAAACGACTGGGGTCTCGAACGCGCGACAGGCCTCAGCCATCCCATCGATCACTTCTGAAAACGACCACATCACCTCCGCCCGTTCAGGCGACGCGAAGTTCAAACAATTCGTAATCGCGATCGGCCGCGCACCCACACAAACAACATTGCGCGCCGCCTCAGCAACAACCAACTTCGCACCTTCGCGTGGATTCGCGGCGCAATAACGCCCATTCCCATCAAGCGTCATCGCGAGCGCGCGTCTGGTTTCCTTAATCCGAACAACCGCGGCATCAGCCCCCGGCAGAATCGCCGTATTCGTCCGCACCATATGATCGTACTGCCGATAAACCCACTGCTTCGACGCAATATTCCCAGACGCCAACAACCGCACCAACTCCGATCCCAAATCCGTGCTTTCAATCCGTGTAATCTGTGGCTCCTGCTTAGCGTAGGGTGTCATCGGCCGCTCGTATCGCGGCGCTTCGTCAGTCAACGCTTCGACCGGAATGTCCGCGACCATCTCGCCGTTATGAACAACCTGCATCCGTCCCGTGTCTCGCACGCGCCCAATCACAACTGCATCGAGGTCCCACTTGCGGAAGATATCAACTACCTCGCGCTCACGACCTGAATGCGCCACGATCAGCATTCGCTCCTGCGACTCTGACAGCAGCATCTCGTAAGCAGTCATGTTCTGCTCGCGTTGTGGTACGAGCGACAGGTCCAACTCGATCCCTGTACCCGCGCGCGCCGCCATCTCACACGACGATGAAGTTAGACCAGCCGCGCCCATGTCTTGAATGCCAGCGACCGCACCACTGCGCATCGCCTCGAGACACGCCTCCAACAACAGCTTCTCGAGAAATGGATCGCCAACCTGCACGGTCGGACGTTTCTCCAGCGCTTCTTCGTCAAACTCGGCCGAGGCCATCGTCGCGCCGTGAATTCCATCGCGTCCGGTTTTCGCCCCGACGTAAAGTACCGGATTGCCGATGCCAGTCGCTTTACCGAAGAAGATCTGATCGTGTCGCACGAGTCCGAGTGCAAACGCGTTCACGAGGGGATTGAACGCGTACGCATCATCAAACGCGACTTCACCACCAACAGTCGCAACGCCAAACGCGTTTCCGTAATGCGCGATGCCGGCGACGACACCAGCCAGCAGCGATCGATTGCGACGACCATGCTGCGGATTATCGAGCGATCCGAAACGCAGGCTGTTCATCGACGCGACCGGACGCGCGCCCATCGTAAAGATGTCGCGCAGGATGCCGCCGACGCCTGTAGCGGCGCCCTGAAAAGGCTCGATGAACGATGGGTGGTTGTGTGACTCGATCTTGAACGCGGCGCACCAGCCGTCACCGAGATCGACGACGCCGGCATTCTCGCCAGGCGGCACGATCACGCGTGGTCCAGTGGTGGGCAGGCGCTTGAGATGAATGCGCGAAGATTTGTAGGAGCAGTGTTCGGACCACATGACCGAGAAGATTCCGAGCTCGGCAAAACTCGGTTCACGGCCAAGTAGTTCCTTTATTCGCTCAAATTCCTGTTGTGTGAGGTTGTGTGCGGCAATAACTTCAGGAGTAATCATTAGGAAGCTTCAAGTTATCCACAGATTACGCAGATCTGTGTAATCTGTGGATAAGCTTTACTGTGAATCACTTTTCTTAACTGCTTTCTCAATCGCCTCGCGCAACTCGGCGGTGTTCACGCGTCCGATGTGCTTGTAAACGACCTCGCCCTTTTCGTTGTACAGATACGTCGCCGGCAGATCGCCTTGCCACCTTCGATCGATGAAATTGATCGCAGGCTCCGGATCAGTGGTGTTCAATAAATAGGCCGGCATCGTCGCCTTCATCGAGCTAAGAAACTTCGGTACATCAGTCTTGATCTGATCTATGTCGTCGAGCGACACCGTGACGAAGTCCAGCGAGTTTGGCCGGTAGTCCTTATCGATCTTCACCAAATCGGGAAACTCATCACGACACGGATCACAGAACGTGGCCCAGAAGTTAACGAGCAACGGGCGCTGACGTTGCTGCGTGATCAGGCCCTTGAGCGCCTCAGTATCGATCGCCGAGACGACAGGCAATGGCGCCTGTGGCTTCGCGGCACGGCCGTACTTCTTTCGTTGGGCCGGCGCCGCGAAACTCAACAACAAAATACACAACGCGATGGGAATAACTACTTTGGTAAAACGCATAACTACCTACCCGCGTTTGATGCTGCAACCGAAAGCCTTGGCTTCTGTCTTCTCAACGGCCTTGCCCGAGATAGCCGAGTCGAGCGCATTGCGCAGATCGTTTGACTCAACTTGCGCAGCGTTGCGCGAGTTGTCGATGCGTCCGTGATACAGAAGCTTGTTGTTCGCATCGAGGAAATAAGCCTCGGGCGTTACAGAAGCGCCGAGACGATCAGCAATCTTGTTGCCTGGATCCTTGAGAATCGGGAACGAGAGTTTGTGTTCCGCAGCGTGGGCTTTAACTGCTGCCGCATCTTCCGCAACGTTCGAGTTGATACCGATAACGGCGATGCCTTTCGCTTTGTAATCCTCGGCAAGCTTGGCCATGCGCTCGTTGTAAGCGTTGGAAACCGGACACTGAACCGCGATGAACAGCAGCACCGTGCCGTTCTTTCCGTCGAGTGATTTCAGTGAACGGTCCTTGTTATCGACGTCGGGAAGCGTAAAGTCGTCAATGGTGGCGCCAATCGCCGGCGGCGCGGGCACTTCACCTTCAGCACGTGCGCCCGTAGCAAGAACGGCGCCCGCAATCACAAAAACCGCGGCGAACAGAATCGATAGATTTTTAGCTCTCATTCAACAACTCTCCTTTAACGCTACTTAGAAATCTCGTGTAATCTGTAACTGTGGAGTCGTTGGATAATATAACTGAAACAATTGAGCAGGCGCTACCAGTCCCGGTGCGGATGGACGCCGACGAACGTTACACAGGTCGCGGCGTCACGGTGGCATTTCTCGACTCCGGCTTTTACGCACACAAAGATTTGGTCGAGCCGGAAAATCGCATTCTCGCCTATCACAATATCTTTGAGCCCGAAGAGGGCGTTGCAGCACTGCAAAAGTCTGACGTTGCAAGCTGGCACGGGATGATGACCTCGGTTGTTGCGGCGGGAAATGGGCATTTGTCTGACGGTTTCTATCGCAGCATCGCGCCGGAAGCGAACGTCGTGCTCGTCAAGATCGGCAAGACCGGACGCATTCCCGAAAGCAACATCGAAACCGGACTGCGCTGGGTGTTTGAAAATCGAGATAAATACAAAATACGCATCGTCAACATCTCTGCGGGCGGTGACTTCGAGCAGACTTATCTGCAAAATCCATTGAGCCAGCTCGTTGAAGAGGTGACGAAAGCGGGACTGACAGTGGTTTGTGCTGTAGGCAATGCGGGGATGTTGCCGGGTCATCCGGTGTTGCCGCCAGCGAGTGCGCCATCGTGTATCGCCGTTGGGGGTCTCGACGATCAGAACTCACTCGATCGCGCGCGCCGCGGGATGTATCGCTCGTCATATGGTCCAACGATCGATGGACTGCAGAAACCGGAAGTGATCGCGCCGGGGATCTGGGTTGCTGGTCCAATCCTGCCACACACGCCGACCGCAGACCAGGCTGGTCTCTACGCACAGCTCGACAACGCTGCTGACGACGAGTTACGCGAGATCATCCTCGCGCACGCGGCAGTAGACAAAGACATCTACGCCGCGCGCGATCTTTCCTTGTCGCTGTTGCGCCAGTTGATCACGATCAAATTGCGTGAAGGAAACGTGATCAATGAGCACTACAAATTTGTTGACGGCACGTCTTTCGCGGCGCCGATCGTCTCCTCGATCTTGGCATGTATGCTCGAGGCAAACCCAAAACTCACGCCACAGCAAGTTAAGCGCATCCTGATCGACTCAGCCGAGCGCGTTAACGGAATCGAGGTTGATCGACAGGGCTGGGGCGTCGTCGTGCCGCGCAAAGCGGTTGAGATGGCGTTGCGTTGCCGTGGGTGATGTGCAACAATTCGCGACACCGTAAAAAACACCTACCGAAGAGATTGGAGAATGTTTGAGTTCGTATGTCTGAGAATGAATCCGCAATAGGCGAGGGCACGGCGACAGCAACCGAGCCTGAAGCGAGCACTGAAGAGATTACGTATCATGCTGTGGAGAAAGATGGAGTAGTCACGGCTATTTGGGAAATGCAGGGTCGCAAGCACCTGCGCACTATCGATCCACGCTCACGCCAGGGACAAGACATCCTTCGTCTTTACACCACCGAGCATCACGACGAAGTCGCCTCGTAGAATTTAGCCGCGGCTTAAATAAGGTTTTGGGGCGCGCCCCTAACGAATGCTTCGAGGTTGTCGACCAACTGATCGGCAAGCGTTTCCATTGCCTGACGGCTGGCCCATGCGTTATGTGGCGTCACGATCAGGTTTGGCAGATCCACTTCGAGTAACGGATTTCCATCGCGCGGTGGCTCGTTTCGCAGCACGTCAATACCTGCACCTGCAAGCCGTCCATTCTTTAAAGCCTCGATTAAGGCGTGATCGTCGATCAGCCCGCCACGCGCGGTGTTAATAAGAATCGCCTCGGGTTTCATTTGCGCGAGCTCTTCCGCGCCGATCAGGTTTTTGGTTTCTTTCGTGAGCGGGCAGTGTAACGAGAGCACGTCGCTGCGTCGTAACACTTCCTGAAATCCGGCTTTATCATCACGCACGGCGACAAGCACTTCCATTCCTATCGCACGCCCGAGTTGTGCTGTGGACTTTCCCAGTGTTCCAAAGCCTACGATTCCGAGCGTCGCTCCACGAAGATCTCCGATCGGGTGATCGAGCAGACAAAACTGCTTCGCCTCATGCCAGCGTCCTGCTTTCACGTCGTTACGATATGCGATGAGATTGCGTCGCAGCGCCAGCATCAACATGAGCGCATGCTCGGGTAACGAATTCACCGCGTAGCCGCGCGTGTTACAGACTGCGATGTTGTGGCTGCGGCAATATGCGAGGTCCACGTTATCGACTCCAGTTGCCGCCACGGCTATTAGTCGTAGCTTTGGCAACTGTGAGAGTGTTTCGGCACGGAGTGGAAGCTTGTTGCAGATCGCGATCGTCGCCGGTGCGAGACGCTCAACGACCTCACCCGGCGCCGTTTCTCCAAACTCGCTCCACTCGTGCGCAAACGCAGGTCTTCGAAACGGAACGTTGAATGTGTTTCGTTCGAGAAAGACGATGATTTCTGTTGTCATATCCGGTTATTATAAGCACTGAAATGACTATCAGGAGCGCATCGCCGGAAGACGGACCAGCCCTGACAACCATCGCGCTCGACGCCAAGCGTTACTGGGGTTACCCTGAAAACTGGATCAGACACTGGGAATCAGACCTCACGATCTCGCCCGAGTTCATTCGCGACAATCACGTCTATGTTTACGAAGAGGATGAACAGATTCGTGGCTTCTACGCGCTTTGTGTCGCCGGGCACAAAGCTGAGCTGGAACATATGTGGGTGACGCCGGCGGCGATCGGCACGGGTATCGGGAAAGAATTGTTTCTCGACGCGATGGAGCGTGCCGCAAAGCTCAATGTGAATGCGGTTGAGATCTGTTCGGATCCGAATGCGGCGGGATTCTACAAGCGCATGGGCGCGACGCAGATCGGTGAAGTCGATGCACCTGTCGACGGTGAGCCGCGAAAGTTACCACGCCTAAAGATAACTCCTTAGCCACAAAAGAGTTTTAGCCACGAAAAGGCACATAAGTCACAAAAAATGATTTGTGACTTATGCGTCCTTTCGTGTGCCTCTTGGGTCCTAGTTGTCGATCGGGCGATCGGGTTTTACCGGAGCAGGTCGTGGTGACTCGCTGCGCGGCGACTCGGAACGCTGCGGTGGATCGTTGCGCGGTGGTGGATCATTGCGCGGTGGTGGATCATTGCGCGGTGGTGGATCATTGCGTGGTGGTGGATCATTGCGTGGTGGTGGATCATTGCGTGGTGGTGGATCATTGCGTGGTGGCGGATCATTACGCGGCGGCGGATCGTTTCTTGGTGCGGGAGCTTCAGATCGAGGCGTCTCACGACGTGGTTCTGGTCGAGATTCGCGTGGCTCTGAACGTGGCTCGGAGCGTGGTTCCGAACGCGGCTCGAAAGTCTTCGTGGGGCGATTTTCGATCCGTGGCTCTGGCCGTCGCTCTGGTTGCGGTTCGGGTCGTGGTTCAGATCGCGGCTCAGGTCGCGATTCCGGAGACGATGCAGGCGTAGCAGGTTGTTCGTTGCGCGGCTCATTCCGTGGCTCACTGCGCGGCTCGGGATTGTTGCGCGGCGGCTGGGTTTCGATTGCCTGCTGGCCACGCTGACGTTTCTGCACTCCTTCCGGCATCGTTGGTCGCACATAGCGCGGCTGCTCCGGCTGTTCGCCAGACTGGTTTGACGTAGACGGATTTTCGGGTCGACTAACAGCACCGGTCGGCGTTTCAGCTACAGGAGTCGACACGTTGCCTGGTTGTGATGGCGCTCCTGGCTGATCTCGTCGCGGGTCACGGCCACGATAAACTCGTCTATGTTTCAACTCCTCATCCAACGTCACGCCGGGTGTGCGATCACCTGCACCTGTCGGACGATCCGGCAATTCAATCACTGGCACCTGACGTCCTGGCCGACCATCGGAAACAGTACGACCCGGAAGATTTTCACGATCCGGCTCGCGCGCGAGCACCCGTCGTGCAATTGACTCATCAGCCGCTTCTCCGCGCCGGTTTGGATTGCCAAAATCGCCACGAGGCACGCGCGTCACGCCGCGCCAATGCTTGTATTCCGAAGCGCCAGGATCAGCCGGTCGTCCAGGTTGGTTATTACCGTAACCGGGATGCCGGTAACCATTGTCGTGACGATAGTGTCGCGAATGCGGATCCTGTTGGTAGTAATTCAGCGGGTACCAGCAAATGTTGTTGCCAAACGAGGCGTCGAAGACAAACGCGACGAGGGCCGGCCGCCACCAGCTTCGCTTTCGGTAAAACTGGCTGCGCGGGCACCACGCCCAGTAGCCGTTGTAGTAAACCCAGCGGCCGTAGTGATAAGGCGCCCAGCCCCACGACTCGTAACCAACCCACGTCCAGCCGTACGGTGGACACCAGGTCCAATGCCCGTAGCGATACGGTGCCCAATCGGTGTAGACGTTGAGCGAGCTCGCATTGGGCCGCCAGACCCAGCCGTAGTCGTTCGTGTTGACCCAGTCACCGTAGTCGTCGAGATCTTCAGCGCCAAAGACGTATTCGTCGAAATATTTCGGGTCACGGTTTTGACGCGACGCGAAATACTGCTCGCGCTGTTTCACCCACTCATCAACAGCATCGGGCCCCTCAGAAGCCGGATAGAAATCCCAGTCTCCCGCATTCGGTCCGCTGGCGATCAATTCGGCCGTGCGCTCGTCGCGCAAGGTGAATCCGGAAGTGTCTGAATAGATGCGAGCCTGGCCACCGTCGCGCACAGTCAACCGAACGCGACCCTCGCGCGGTGCGTCGATGCGGTAGAGTCCTTTTTTCTCGGCTGCGAGTGTGGACCGCGGCGCATCAATCTCGAAAAACTCTTTTTCGCGGTCAAACTTTGAGAGTCGCAGCACTAGCGTGCCCTCGATGAGACCGATCGCAACGCCTTCATCACGCAACGTGACGATCCGCAGATATGCGCGGTCAGTCACACGCACGAAGTTTCGCGAGTCGATTTGGATTTCGAGCTGGCTACCCTTGCCGGTCGTGATGGTGTCGCCCTCGACCAGCGGGTAGTTCACGCGGGCGGTCTCCCAATCTTTGTTACCGGCGCGTCTGAGGTTGACCTCGCCGCCGATCAGGCTGATACGCGCGACGCGGGCTTTCACGTCGTAATCGTCGGAGTCGTCGTTGTCGTCGTCAGCGCGGACCGGAATTGTTATGAATAAAAACGTGAGAAGGAAAAAAGAAAAGAGAAAGCTGGTTTTTAGTCGGGAGACTCGCATTGTTATGCTCCTTCTTGATTCGAAGTGCGGTTGGGCCGGAATCGAGCAAAGTGCATGCCCGCCCGCGCGCTGTTAAAGATGGATTTATATGTTTTGAGACTTCTCAAGCGCGTGGGCCGTTATCACGGCGTGAGAATATCGTCTTGAGAATTCTCAAATTTGCTTTGGACCAAAAACCTGAGCGATTCATTGAATTCGATGCGGACGGAATTTGCCTGAGACAGTGCACGCCCGACACGATATGGTGCGAGCTTCTCGTTACGACGTGGTGATCATCGGTGCTGGGATCAACGGCGCGGGGATCGCTCGCGACGCGGCGATGCGCGGTTTGAAAGTGTTGTTGATCGAGAAGGGCGAGATTGGCGCTGGGACGACGAGCGCGTCGACGCGGCTGATTCACGGTGGGTTGCGCTATCTCGAACATTTCGAGTTAGGACTCGTGTACGAGTCGCTGCGTGAGCGCGAGACTTTATTGCGGATCGCTCCAGAACTCGTGCGTCCGCTGGCGATGGCGATCCCGATTTACAAGCAGAGCAGACGCGGCTGGCTGACGATTCGGGCCGGGATGATTCTTTACGATCTGCTTTCCTGGAGGAAGTCTCTGCCAGGACATCGAATGTTGTCGCGCGCCGAGACTCTCGAGCGGTGGCCGGGACTAAATCCGGAAGGTTTGGTCGGGTCAGCGCTTTATTACGACGCGCAAGTCGAGTTTCCCGAGCGACTTGTGCTCGCGAACGTCCAGTCGGCGCGTGAGTTTGGCGCTGAGGTGCTCACGCACACGCGCGTGACGAAAATAACGGCTTCGGGTGTTGAGTTTGAGGGACAGTTTGCTGAAGCCAGTGTGATTATCAATGCTGCGGGGCCGTGGATCGACCTAGTGTTAGAGCATGCACCCGTCAAGAGTCCGAAACTGATCGGCGGAACAAAGGGCTGTCACATCGTAGTCGCTCAGTTTGAAAGCGCGCCCGTGAATGCGATCTATCTGGAAGCCCGCAGCGACGCGCGCCCGATCTTCATCATTCCGTGGAACAAGCTTTACCTGATTGGAACCACAGACGTTCGTTTTGAAGGCGACCCGGATGAGGTCCGGTGCGAAGATTGGGAAATCGACTATTTGCTTTCCGAGACTAATCTCGCTTTGCCTGGCGCCCACCTCAAGCGCGATAGCATTCTCCAGACTTATTCCGGCGTGCGTCCATTACCTTACCAAAGCAGCACGCGGCGGCACTTCATCCGCGAACATCCGCAACTTCCGAATCTGCTCTCAATTGTCGGCGGCAAACTCACGACGTATCGCAGCCTCTCGGAAGAGTGCGTCGATCTAATCTTTCGAAAGCTCGGAAAGAATCCACCGCCATGTAGAACTGCCAAAGAATATTTAGCCGCGGATGAACGTGGATAAACGCAGATCTGCGTTCATCCGCGTTCCTCCGCGGCCAATAATTTCATTTGGTTTAAAGAGTCGCGGGCGAATTGTTTTTGTAGCCGTCGCGCCAGCGGGGCGCTAAGCCTGACGAGTGGATGCCGCGGGTGTGAGAAGGCGAGGATGTCGTACCAGACAGTGTCATCTGGAAGCCACTCAACTAAAAATCGCTCCTCACCTTTTTCAACGTGATCGGGTAACGTGCCGTACGCAAAACCAAAACGACGTTCTTCTTCAATCGTATAAACCACGCGCGCGGCGCTGAGCGACCACGTCCCAAATGCACGCGCCTTCACCGCGACCGTGGCTCCAACTTCGACCCGAACACCGCGCGGCACAATTGTGACCCAACCGAGATCGAAGTGTCCCCAGTTTTTCAACGCATCAATAGCTTTGCGGTAGATGGCTTCACCGCTGCCGAGCTGAATGCGATTGTGATCCACAGTGTAGCTTGTGGGTGGCGTCGCATTCGTCGCACCGACTTCCGCATACGTAAACGGTAAATCGCGTTGCAACGCGACAAACCTCGCGGCGTCTTCTTCGCTCGGCTCTCGTATCAGAAACATTTTTAAGATTTCATCCGCGCGCGCGGATGGTGACGGTCATACGCCGATCGCAAATGCATGTCAGTGATATGCGTGTAGATCTGTGTCGTTGAGATGTCGCTGTGACCAAGCAGTGCCTGCACCGAACGTGAGTCTGCGCCGTGTTGCAGGAGATGAGTCGCGAAGCTGTGTCGCAACGTGTGTGGCGAGACGTTCTTGATTCCCACCTTTTCAGCGTGACCCTTGATCATGGACCACGCAAGCTGGCGCGTGAACGGCCGCCCACGATGCAGGAACACATTCGGCAAAGACTGTTTGCCGTATCCCGCTTTCAGTGCTGAATATTGTTGCAGCCAGTGAATCGCGCTTTTGCCGAGCGGCACGCGGCGTTCTTTGTTTCCCTTGCCGTGACACTTGACCAGACCCGCAAGCAGATCGACGTCCGCATGCTTCAAGTTCACGAGCTCAGAGACGCGCAGACCCGTGGCATACATGATTTCCAGCACCGCACGATCGCGTATGCCTTCCTCAGTTGAGATATCAGGCGCCGCAAACAAACGATTGATTTCGTCTTCGGTGAGAAACTTCGGAAGGTAGGCGAAGCGTTGCGGTGTGTCGAGATCTTCAGCCGGATGCGACTTGATATGACCGTCGAGCATCAGGAACTTAAAGAACCCACGCGTCGCGCTCACCGCCCGCGCGATCGACGCCGGTGCGAGACCTTCACGCGAGAGACTCGCGATCCACTTGCGCAAATCCGCGCGGGTCAGATCAGAAGCTTCTTTTCCGTTCTTGTTGGACCAGGTTTGAAGTCGATCGAGATCGCGTCGATAGCTGTCGATAGAATGACGCGCGAGACCTTTCTCGACTTGCAGGTAGGTTAGAAATTCCCTGATGAAGTCTCTATCCACAGATTACGCAGATTACACTAAATCTGTGCAATCTGTGGATTATTCATAGCGGAGTGCTTCAATCGGATCGAGTTTAGACGCCTTCCGCGCGGGCCACACGCCGAAGATCAATCCAACACCGATCGACACTGTCAGCCCGGTAACTACTGCCCACGTAGGAATTGACGCCGGCATACTCGGTATCAGCAACATGAGCAGTTGCGCGATTCCCGCTGCCAGCACCACGCCGAGCACACCACCAAGAAACGTCAGCATCATCGCCTCAAACAGAAACTGCCGCACAATATCGCGGCGCCGCGCGCCGATCGCCTTGCGCACGCCAATCTCGCGCGTTCGCTCGGTAACACTGACGAGCATGATATTCATCACGCCGATACCACCAACGAGCAATCCCAAACTAGATATCGCGATCGCGATCAGTCCGACCATCGCCGTGATGCTGTCAAACTGTTCGATAAACTTGTCAGCCGTCTTGATATCGAAGTTGTTCGGCTCATCAAACTTCACATGCCGCCGCCGTCGCAGGATCTCTTCCGACTGTGCGAGCGCTTCCTGCACTCTTCCCGTGCGCCCGCGAATCACCATCAGCATGTAACCTTTTGCTGGCGCGACCTTCTGCGCCGTGCGAAAAGGGATATACACGGCATTGTCTTCTTCGTTCTCGCCGAAGAACCCTGCCTTGCGCTTTTCCAGTACGCCAACGATCTCGAAGTTATAACCACCCATGCGCACCTGCGCGCCCGCAATCTGGTTGTAACCGGGGAACAGCGCTTCCGCTGCGTTTACACCAATCACCATCACGTTCGCACGCTGCGAGTCGTCGGATTCGGTGATAAAGCGACCTTCACTGAGCGAGATATTGGTGATGTCGGCGTAGTTTGGTGAGACACCCGACGTGTTTCCCCAGCGATAGTTGCGTCCCTGGTAGGTAACGTTGTCGTCAAATGGACCACCACCGTAACCGACATTCGGTGCGATGTGTGCGACGTCTTCAACGGCGCTCGCCTGGGCTTTGATCGCTTCTGCATCGGCGAGTGTCAGCGGTCTCCGGAGTCGTTCAGAACGATCTTCACTGGTGCGTGGACCAGTCGAGAGATGGAACGCGTAGATGTTGTTCGTTCCATACTCCTCGATCATCGCGACGATGTTCTGGCGCAGGCCCGTCAGCAGCGACGCAATACAGATCGCGGTCATCACGCCGATCACGATACCGAGCACCGTCAGGAAGCTGCGGAACTTATGACCGCGCACACTGTCGATCGCCATCTTCAGCGTCTCGCGCAACATTCCTTTGGGCAGTCGAAGCTTCATGCAATATTCGTCGATCAGGCTTTTGTCAGTGCCAGAATGGGATCAAGCCGCGCGGCCTTGAACGCCGGGTAAATGCCCGCGATCATGCCGACGATGGTGGACACACCCAACGCCAAAATGATGTAGCCGATCGTTATCGTCATCGTGATCGACGCGAGTGTGGTTATGAGAGTGGTGATTCCCCAGGAAATCAACAACCCGATGATGCCGCCGAGCGCACAAAGAATTCCCGACTCAATCAGAAATTGCATCAGGATCTGTCGCTTCGTTGCGCCCACTGCTTTTCTGAGTCCCACTTCAAACGTTCTTTCAGTCACGCTCACCAGCATGATGTTCATTACGACGATGCCGCCCACCACGAGGGTGATAAAAGTGATTGGGATGACAACCTTTGCTATCGCGCCTGTGAACTCGTCGATCTGGTTGTTCAATTCTTCAACATTTACAAGACCGAAATCGTCTTCGTCGCTGCCGTTGAGACGATGCTTGATGCGCATGGCCACGCGCGCGTCCTCGATCGCGCCGTGAAAATTCTCGCGGTTGCGACTCTTGCCGTGAATCTGTAGACCGTTGCGCCCGAAGATTTGGAGGTGCGTGGTGACGGGAATGTAGATGTGACGATCCATGGAGCCACCAAAGAACGAGCCGCGCTTCTCTTCAACGCCAACCACGCGCATTGGAAGTCCACGAACTTTGAGCGTTTTTCCGAGCGCGTCCTGGTTCGGGAAAAACTTCTCTTTGATTTCAGCTCCGAGCACGACCACGAGGGCCGAGCGCTGCACTTCATCCTCCGATATGAAGCGTCCGAACTCGATAGTTTTGTCTTCAATATCGACCATGTTGGCCGAGTGGCCGAAGACCTGTGCACCTGGAAACTCGATGCCGTCCTGTTTGAGATCAACCCCGCTTCCGACGCCCGCGCCGACCTCAGAACATGACGGGCAATGGTCGCGGACCCATTCGTAGTCGTCCCAGTTAAGTCGTTTGTTGCGTCGATTTCGTCGTTCAAATTCTTCGTCGTCCATGTGACCGGAGAAGGCCATACGGGCGATCATGAAGTGGTTACTGCCGAGGACTTTGCTGATTCTATCGACGACGTAGGTGTTGAGACCGCTGATCGAGGCGCCGACAGTCACGACCGAGGCGACACCGATGATGATGCCGATCAGCGTCAGAAACGCCCGCAGTTTGTGGGCAAAGATCGACTGCAGGGCGATCTTCAGCGCATCGGAGTAAAAAGAGAGAATCGCTTTCATAACACGGAGTCGGGGGCGTATACGCCGTGTAAACCCGTGAAGTTCAGTTTGAAGCTACGGGTTTACACGGATAAGACGTTAGACACCGCCGTGTTATTAACAGCTCAGGAAAGATCCACAGCAGGTTGCGACGCGGAGCTCCCGCCAAATCGCTCTGCCCAGCGCACGCGTCCCGTTATCTGCATGACCACAAAAAGCGTCAATATCGACCCGATCGTGATCGCCAGCCCAGTGAATCCCTTGAGGAAAAACGCGTAGGAAAACAACACGAGATAGACGATCTGCGCGAGCGCCGCTTCCCGGCTCGCGAAGCCGATCCCGACGACGAGACGAAGGTAGCTCACGACCAGGGCAACTGACACGAGCGATGAGATCGCGAAAGCCGCGTGAATCGAGATGTGATCGACGAGGTAAGCCAGCAGCAGGTGGAACACGAAGAATGCGGCCGCGAGGAAGAAGTAGTTCATCGGGTGCAGATCGATACCGCGCATCGTCGTGATAATCAGCATGAGGAAGAAAAAGAAGAAGAGTGATACTGGGGCAAAAAAGCTGATTCGTCCCGCCAGTGGACCCGGCTGCAACTTCTCCGGCATGACCATCGCGATCTGGTATCCCGACAGCAGACTCTTGTAAGTCCAGTTGAGATCCCAGCCGTTGCTCGTCTCAGTTTTTTCAGATGGAGAAATCGTGTTGTCGGGAAAATCAATGTCTTTGAAGTTTGTTTTCATGCGCAGCGAGAAATCGCGGACCTGCGCCACATCGCCGTCACCAAAACGATAACGCCACTGGTTGAGTCCCTGCGAGCTGTAGCTGATGCCGAGCTGGGCAGTCTTGCCGGCGGCGACTTTGAACGTGGTGATGGCGGCGTCCTTTTGATTTGTCAGGAGCACATTGTTGCCATCGACGGTGAAAATAAGATTGTCGTAGATGGCTTGAGTGGTGGGGAATTGGAATTTGAAGTCAACTGTTTGTTCTTTGTCGCTCGTGTTGCGGAAGCCGTAGACGCTGTTGAATTTAACTTTGTAAGTGCTGTACCAGAGCAGTCCTTTCTGGCGGTGCTCGAGATCGAGATCGACGTCGATCTTGCTGCTCTCGAGCGGTAGGTCCGTTATATGATCTTCGGTGATTGTCTTGATAACCGTCTTCCCCGCCTCAATTGTGGCTTGCTGTCGCGTCGTGGTTGTTTTGAACGACGCGCTGGGTGGAGCCTGATTGTGTGCGGTGCCCCACAACGATGCGACCCGATCTGAAGACACGGCACTGGAATCGTAGGTGCGCGAGAAGAGGGTGGCGCCGAGGATGGCCCAGGCAAGGGACGTGCAGATGAATATGAACACGATGGCGATGATTCTCTTTGTCATAGTCTGGGGATTTTCGGACGGGAGGGGATTAGCGGCAATGTGGTGATCCACAGAAACCGCCTGTGAGATCCTACGGCGTGAAGGGCTTTTTCCCGCAAAGCGCGTGAAAACTTTTTAAGCTAGCGCCTCGCTCACCAGTTCGGCTTGTTCTTTCTGGTGGATGCTGTAGGAGCCGGTGGCCGGGCTCGCGGAGGCTGAGCGTCCCACGTATTTCGGGCGTTCACAGCTCGGCAGCAGGTTCTCGAGTCGTTCTTGGATGAACGTCCAGCCGCCCATGTTTTGCGGCTCTTCCTGCGCCCACACCAGTTCTTTCGCGTTCGGATACTTCGCGAGCATCTCGCGCAGACTTGTTAATGGGAACGGATAAAATTGCTCAAGCCTCACTATCGCGACACTTCGATCGTCACTCTTCTTCCGCGCCTCGGCGAGGTCGTAGTAGACCTTGCCGCTGCAGAGCACGATCCGCTTCACCGCATCACGATCCTGGATCTCGGCATCATCGATCAGCGGCTGAAAACCTCCGCTCGCGAGCTCCTCGATACTCGATGCCGCAGCCGGCAATCGCAGCAAACTCTTCGGCGTCATCACGACGAGCGGCCGCTCCATTCCCGGCCTGATCTGCCGCCGCAGCAAGTGGAAATACTGCGCGGGCGTAGTTGGATAACAAACTTGGAGATTGTTCTCCGCGCAGAGTTGCAGGTATCGCTCGAGACGCGCGCTGGAATGCTCCGGTCCTTGTCCTTCGTAACCGTGCGGCAGCAGCATCACGAGCCGTGAAGTCTGTTTCCACTTATCTTCCGAAGCGGCGATGTATTGGTCAATGATCGTCTGCGCGCCATTTCCGAAATCGCCAAACTGCGCTTCCCACAAAACGAGCGCGTCTTTATCGACCACCGTATAGCCGTACTCGAATCCGAGCACGCCTTCTTCCGACAACGAGCTGTCAAACACATCGAAGCGCGCGTCAGGATTTGACTCGGATCGCAATTCTGACAATGGCACCCACGATTGTCCGGTTTGCGTATCGAAAAGCACAGCATGACGCTGGCTAAACGTTCCGCGTCCGGAATCCTGCCCGCTCAGGCGCACACGCGTGCCTTCAATCACGAGCGATCCAAACGCGACGGCTTCAGCAAACGCCCAGTCGATCGGTGCACTACCGTCGCCCATCTTCGCGCGGCGCGCGAGTTGGCCCACCATCTTCGGATTCACATGAAATCCTTCAGGCACGACGGCGATCTTGTGCGCGATACTACTGATCGTTTCGGCCGCGACGCCTGTGGGAACCACTGCCGAACCGTCCAGTTCTTCGACGCGTGGCAGCGCATGCGATGGCTCTTCAGTTACCTTTCGTTTCGCATTCGCGAGCGCGTCTTCATAACGACGAACACGCTCAGCGATCAGGTTGTTTACCTCTTCCTCGGTGACGACGCCTTCCTTGATCAAGCGCTTCGCATAGACCGCGCGCACGCCCGGATGCGCTTTTACGCGCGCGTACATCAGCGGCTGCGTGTAGCTCGGCTCGTCAGTCTCGTTATGGCCGAGCCTGCGGAAGCCGATCAGATCGAGTACGACGTCTTTGTTGAACTCCTGGCGGTAGTCAAGCGCGATTTGCAGCACGCGATACGCGGCTTCCGGATCGTCGCCGTTGATATGAAAAATCGGCAACTGCGTCATGCGCGCGACGTCAGTTGAGTAGATCGTCGAACGTCCGGCTTCCGGAGACGTCGTGAATCCGATCTGGTTATTGATGATGATGTGGATCGTGCCGCCGGTGCGATAGCCTTTGAGACCGGCGAGGTTCAGCGTCTCCATCACGACACCCTGCCCGGCGAAAGCCGCGTCGCCGTGCAGCAGAACGGGAAGCGCCAGATCGATTACCTGCTCGCGCGTTGCGCCGCGCTGGCCCAGCATCGTGTCCTGCGTCGCGCGGACCATTCCCTCGACGACCGGATCAACGGCTTCGAGATGGCTTGGATTTGGCGACAAAGAGAGCTGCACTTTGCGGCCGTCAGCGAGAACACGTTCGCCCGTCGCTCCCTGGTGATACTTCACGTCGCCTTCATCCGCCGGAAACTCCGGATGTACCGAGCCTTCAAACGCCGCGAAGATCCTCTCGCACAGGTTTCCAATCACGTTCGCTAGCACGTTCAAACGTCCGCGATGGGCCATGCCGAATGTAATGGACTCGACACCACGCGCCGCAGCGCCATCGATCAGTCGATCGAGAAGCGGAATGATCGTTTCGCAGCCTTCGAGTGAAAAACGTTTCTGGCCGAGATATTTCGTGTGCAGAAAACGCTCGAACTGTTCCGCCGAGATCAGTTTCCATAGCAGACGTTTCTTCACGTCAACCGCGAGCGGTTGAGGTTCGACAAACTCGCGTCTGATTTGATCGCGAATCCACTGCTTCTCTTCTTTGCTTTGAATGTGACGGTACTCGATGCCGACTTTGCCGCAGTAAGCACGTTGCAAAACACCGAGAATCTCGCGGAGCGTCATGCTTTCACGATTGGCGAGTCCGTCAGTGATGAACGTTCGATCGAGATCCCAGATCGTCAAGCCGTAATTCTCGATGTCGAGTTCCGGATGATAGAGAATCGGGAGCGCGTGCAGCGGATCTGTGTCGGCGATCAAATGTCCACGCACGCGATAAGCGTTGATCAGCTCGATCACTTTTGCTTCCTTGAGCGTTTGCTCGCGCACCTGGTCTTCCGTCAGGAAAAACGGGTTGCGATCGAGGCTCCAGCCAAACGGTGCGTGCGGAATACCGAGGTTCAGAAAAATGTTTTTGTAGAAGTCGTGCTTGCCGATGATGAACTCGTGAACGCGCGCGAGAAACGCTCCCGACTCAGCGCCCTGAATGATGCGATGATCGTAAGTGCTGCTGATCGAGATCGCTTTACTGATGCCGAGTTGCGACAGAGCTTCGGGCGCCATCGCCTGGTACTCCGCGGGATACTCGATCGCGCCCGTGGCGATGATGACTGACTGGCCTTCCATCAGTCGCGGAATCGAAGCGACTGTGCCGATCGTTCCCGGGTTGGTTAACGAAATCGTTGTGTCCTGAAAATCGGGGATCTGGAGTTTGCCTTCGCGCGCGCGTGTGACGACGTCATCATACGCGGTCAGAAACTCGGCGAAGCTCAGCGCGTTTGCGTTCTTGATGTTCGGAACGAGAAGCGTGCGTGTGCCGTCTTTCTTTGTTAGATCGATAGCGACACCGAGATTGACGCCTTTGCGTTTTACGCGCGATTGAGTGCCGTCAACGTTAGCGTAGCCGTCGTTGAGCTGCGGGTACGTGTCGAGCGCGCGCAAGACCGCCCATGCGATCAGGTGTGTGTAAGACGCTTTGCCGCGATCATTCTCGGCGAGATGTTGGTTGATGATGCGACGGTTTTCATCCAGCAGCTTTACTGGGATGCGGCGTTCGGAGGTTGCAGTCGGAACGGTGAGACTGCGCTCCATGTTTTCGACGATCTTTAGCGCCGGTCCGCGAATGGGAAGTACTTCGCCTGCGGGTTGCGGTTGCGGCTTAGCCTCGGGAGCTTTCGCCGGTGCCGGAGCAGGCGCAGCAGCCGGTGCCGCGCTGGCTTTTTGTGGCGCAGCGGCTCCATCGCCGCCATTGCTCGTAAGTTCACTGAAATACGCGCGCCAGGAGTCGTCAACTAGCTCGGGGTTGTTGCGGAAGCGCTCCAGCAAACCTTCGACGTAGGTGGCGTTGGCGCCGAATTCCTCGGCGATTAGCTGGGACAAATCGGGTGTATTTTGCTGACTCAAATTCGTTACCTCGGGAACTGGATAGACTAACAAATCCGTCCCAATCCGTGAAATCCGTGGCTTATTTCTCGATTAGAAACAGGAATTCTCGGTTTGTCTCGGGGTCGTCGTTTATCCACTCGTTCGTCCAGCGCATGCCACCCATCACGTTTCGCTTGTAATCAACTTCAACAACGTCGATCAGCCTTCCCGAGCGGCTAATCACGTCGTTCAATTCTTCCGCCGTTGCGCGTCCGCCTGAGCTGTAAGACAAAATGATGTATCTGGCTTTCGTCTGTCGCAATAGGCGCTCGATCGCTTCGACGACGATGAACCGCCCAGCTTCATTCTTCCGGTACTCTTCAAACACCGACGCACTCAACACATCACTCGTGTCTGCGCGCCTGTTTGCTTTGCCGAATAGGGCAGGGTTGTCGAAGAGGCAGATCGAAGTCCAAAGGTGATAGTAGGCAGCGTAGCGGACGCGCGACGGCGGCATTTTGTCATTGTTGGAGCCGTACGGAGGATCGTAGTAAGCCAGGTCAGCGTCTATCGATTCGACGAGATCGAAAATATCTGCGTGATGAAATTCGTGTTCGCGTGTTTTAGGAATCAATCTCGGCACGCGCAACTTCATCTCGCGATACGAGCGTGGCGACCAGTCGCTGAGGTACGAAGCGTAATGTCCGATCGTGCTGTCTACCTGGTCCAGCGCGAGAATGAGACTCGCTAATGCGACTGCTTTTTCATCGGGAGTTAGTTGCTCGATCACTTCGCGGATCGCGTCGAGTTTGAGAGTGTTGTGTCGTTGCCAGGGCTTCTTGAAGTCGCCTGAGTAGTGTTCCGTGAACCATCCGTGTTTGCCGGGAAGCGCATTGAGATGATCGATCAGCTTCTGGTAATACTCAGCCGGATGAGGGCTCAACAGGTAACAATCACCAAACACCTTGGACCACACGGCAATATCGTTTGCGATCACGCGATAACCGGATTGCGCGAACGCCTGCGAAACTCGCGTCGTTCCTGAGAAGCCGTCGAACACAGTTCTGGGTTCAACTCGTGCGGCCAGCTCGAGAATGTGAGGCAAGAGCTTCAGCTTAGAGCCGGCGTACTTGATACCTTCGGTGCGTGGAATTGTTGATGGCATTAAGGTATCGTACGCTTACGTCAGTACCCGCATAAACATAATGGAACAAGTAAACGAGCCACGCACTAAACTCAGGACAATTGTAGTTTTTGCGATGCTGTTTGCCGTCTTCGGCGCAGTCGTCGTCTTCGCTTACTTCTCGACTTTCTCGCGTCCGGTCACGACTGTGATACTCGTTCGCCACGCCGAGAAAAAGATCGAACCGACTAATCCCGATCCCGATCTGGCGCCCGAAGGAGTTGAGCGTGCCCAGGAGATCGCGCGTGTCTTTGGGGATGCAGGCATCAACGCAATTTACGCCACTCAGTACAAGCGCACACAGCAAACCGTCAAACCGCTTTCGGATCGCACAGGCGTGGCCGTGACGGTGCTTGAGTCCAGCCAGACGAACGAGCTACTGCGGCAAATTCAAACGACGCATCGTGGCCAGACGGTTTTCGTAGCCGGTCACAACAACACGGTTCCCGCGATGGTCTCCGAGCTGAGCGGCCAAACTTACCCCGTCATCCCCGAAAGTGAATACGACAATCTTTATATCGTCACGATCTACCGTTTTGGTAAAGCGAAAGTCATCAAGCTGAAATACGGAAGATCGAGCGTACAGGGCGTTGGCTCGGGCACGATGGTCCCAATGAACAAATGATTCTCGTTGGCTTTGCACAAAAGTCTTAATCCCACCCACGGCCGTGGGTGGTGCATTTCAGATGCTTTCTACCCGAAACTTACAAAGCAGCATTGGAATCCCACCAACGGCAGTTGGTGATCGTTCAAGTTCCTTCTAAGAAGGATTTGAAGTATCCATCCACTGCCGTGGGTGGGATTTACGACTCTTGTACTAAAACTACCATGAAGAAGAACAAGAAACCGCGCAAAACGAACGTCGACCGCCGCACCTTTGTAAAACTACTTGGCGCCACCAGTTTGGCGGCCACAAACCTGCCGCTCGACGCGCTTGCGCAAACGCCATCACCGACACCATCTCCTTCGCCCAGCCCGTCGCCGACACCACCACTGCGCATCACGCAGGAAATGATGCACCAGGCCGAGAAGCTGATCGGCATTGAGCTGACTGACGCGCAGGAGGCGATGGCGCTTAGCGGCGTCAATCGCAATCTCGACGCCTACGAGGCGAACCGGAAGATCGATGTGCCCCTCGATACCGAGCCGGCGATCGCGTTTCATCCCGCGCGCGCTAAGAAGGAATTGTACGCGCCCAAGACGAAGTTTCGCTTCGGCAAGGTTGAGTTACCGCCATTCAACAACATCGAAGACCTCGCCTTCGCCACTGTTCCTCAGCTCGCCGAATTGATTCGCACGCGCCGGATCAGCTCAACAGAGCTCACGAAGATGTATCTCGCAAGGCTGAAGAACTATGGAACAAAACTGCTTTGCGTCGTGACGTTGACGGAAGATCTCGCACTCAAACAAGCTGCGGCCGCTGACGCAGAGATCAAGCGTGGAAAGTATCGTGGCCCACTGCACGGAATACCGTGGGGCGCGAAAGATCTCTTCGCCACCAAAAGCATCAAAACGACCTGGGGCGCTGAGCCATATCGCGATCAGGTAATCGATTACGACTCGACAGTCGTCGAGCGATTGAACGAAGCCGGCGCGGTGCTCGTCGCAAAGTTGTCGATGGGCGCGCTCGCACAGGGCGGGCGCTGGTTTGCCGGCGTGACGCGAAATCCCTGGCAGCCAGAAGAAGCACAAATCGGCTCGAGCGGCTCGTCGGCTGGTCCGGCCTCTGCGACTGCGGCTGGTCTCGTCGGGTTCTCGATCGGCACGGAGACGCTCGGCTCGATCGTTTCGCCTTCATCGCGTTGTGGTGTCACCGGTCTGCGTCCGACGTACGGACGCGTGAGTCGTTATGGGGCGATGGGTTTGAGTTGGACCATGGACAAGATCGGTCCGATGTGTCGCGGCGTAGAGGATTGTGCCGCCGCGTTGCATGCGATCTATGGTCCCGATGGGAAAGACATTACGGTGGGCGACGCGCCGTTCAATTGGAACCCCGATACAAACATCAGCACGTTGCGGATTGGTTATCTCAAGACGGAATTCGAGCCGAACATTGGCGGTACGGGGGCACCACCAGCTCAGATCGAACAGCGCCGCGCGCTCTACAAAGACGCACTCGCCGTACTCGAAAAAGCTGGTGCAAAATTGACGCCGATTGAGTTGCCGAAGATGGCAGCAGGTTCGTTGCGGTTTATCCTGTCAGCGGAAGCGGCGGCTGCATTCGACGACATCACGCGCGATGGACGTGTCAACCAGTTATCAGGGCAATCGCCTAACGATTGGCCCAACAATTTTCGCACGTCGCGATTCATTCCTGCTGTTGAGTATTTGCGTGCGCAGCGTGCGCGTACGTTGCTCATACGTGAGATGGAGAAGCTGATGTCGCAGTGGGACGTTTTTGTCAGTCCAGCACCGGGCAGTGCGAGTTTGCTGGTGACAAACCTGACCGGAAATCCCGCGGTGGTGTTGCCGTGTGGGTTTGTGAACAATCTGCCGATCGCGATCATGTTTACCGGAGGCGTTTACGACGAGGTGTCGCCGTTGCGGGTGGCGCTGGCGTTCGAGCGTGCGACGAAGTGGCATACGATGCATCCGAAGCTGGACGCCACGGATTAGACGGATCTTGAGGGGATTGTGATCGTGAAGGCCGAGCCCTTCCCGAGTTCGCTTTCGATTTGCACGGATCCGGATCGCTGTTCCACCGTTGTTTTGACCACATCGAGACCGACGCCGCGGCCCGAGATCTCGGAGAGTTCCGAGGCGGTGGAGTAGCCGGGGTTAAATAATATTCCGGAGGCGATTGTTTCGGGATCGATACCTCGGCCGTCGTCGGTTACGGTGATTTTGAGTTGATCTTTGTCTTTTGTGGCCGCGATGGTGATCGTTCCGCGTGATTCAATGCCGTGATGAACGGCGTTGCGAACGAGATGGATGAGGCAATCCGCAATCGCGTCGTCTAATGGGATCTCAGTACCGCGCACGTCGAAGTTGATCTCTTTGCCGAGTGACGCTGCGGTCGATTTTCCTGAGCGCACGATCCGATCCCACAAGTTAATAACGATTGGCTCAACGCTGACGTTAGGCGCGTGTGGTAGATCTTCAGATCGTGTTGCGTAGAGAATTTTGAAGTTAATCTTCTCGTTCTCCACCTTGGGGGCGACGGATATTATCTCGCCGTCGCGATTCAGTCTCTCCTTCAAATTCTGAAACTGTTGATCAAAGTCTGACGGGTCAAAGCTCGTTTGGACGAGAAAAAGTTTCGCACCTTCTTGGAGCGATTGATTGAGGGCATGTTTCTCTTCTGTCTTGAGGGCCGCGGACATTTCCGCCAGTTGTTGCAGCACGTGATTGTCGAGTGTTGAGTCGCCGGTGCGTAAAGAATGGAGCACGTTTTCGAGCTCGTGAGCCGCGCGGCTCAGGTCATTCAGACCATCAGCGGCAGCGACTGCCTTGACGTTGTGTACCTGGCGAAAGAGTGCGTCGAGTTGCTGGCGTGTTGCGGGGCCGGTGGCGGTCGAGGCGCGTAGTTCTGCGAGGGCGGTTTTAATTTGTGCGAGCTTGTCTTCGAGGTCCGACAAGTTTCTTTACTCATCTTCGGCGGGCGTACTTGATTCCGTATCAGAGTCTTCCGCCTCCGGTTGGACGTTCTTTTGGGGCTGCTGTTCGTCGAGATCGCGTTTTATGGCGTCGAGAATGCCGTTGATGAACTGAGTCGCTTCGTACGTCGAGAACCGGCGCGCGATCTCGAGGGCTTCGTTGATCGCGACGGTGCGCGGCGTCGGTTCGTACAGAAATTCGTAGACGGCGAGTCGCAGGATATTGCGATCGACGACTGCCATGCGTGAGATGCGCCAGTGTTCGGCGCGCGAGCGGATGCGCTCGTCGAGTAGCTCGAGATTTGAGAGCGTACGCGCGGCAAGACGTGTGGCAAATTCCCGCGCTGTGGCGTCGAGGTCAGTTTCTCCAAGCTCAGCCCAGTAGCTTCGGACGACCTCGTCCGCAGGCATTTCGGCAACATCAGCCGCAAAGAGCATTTGCAAGGCACATTCACGCGCCTTACGTCGCGAACCCATAAAGTATTACCAAAAACTGTTTAAGCCACAAAAAGGCACAAAGGGAAACAAAGCGCTTTTCTAATATGAATCATGAATGCATTATGTTTCAGCTTCTGTGCCTTTTGTGCCTCTTTGCGGCTTATTCGAATGCTTCCTTATAAAGATTTACCAACTCCACCGCCGTCATGGCGGCTTCAAACCCTTTGTTCCCGAGTTTCACACCCGCGCGATCGAGCGCCTGATCGACTGTGTCGGCTGTAACGATTCCGAATACGACCGGCAACCCACTCGTCAGCCCTGCATGTGAAATGCCACGCGCGACTTCGCTCGCGATGTAATCAAAATGCGGCGTTTGACCACGAATGATCGTGCCGAGACAGATTACTGCGTCAAACTTCCGCGACTGTGCGAGTCGCAGCGCCAGCAGCGGAATCTCGAAAGCGCCCGGCACGCGATACACGCTGACGTTCGTGTCCTTCGCGCCGAGTCGCTTCAAACTATCAAGCGCGCCTTCGACGAGTCGAGCCGAGATCAACTCGTTCCAGCGACTGGCCACGATGGCGAAGCGAAACGCTTCAGCATTGAGACGTCCTTCGTACACCGTTGGCTGCAACCGATCCGACTCCGCGAGCTGAATAGTTACTACGTTTCGCAGTATAGGAGATGCTTCCAGACGCATCAAGTTGATGAATTCTGCTTATTGCGATCGCAAATAAGTTTTTGGAGTCTCTCGGTTACAGTGAGAAGGTCAAGCTGAATTCGCCGATGAGAGTCATTGAGGACGATCTGATCACGATTCACTTGATGCACAGTAAAGCTAAGTTCATCAAGAACCTTGCGCATGGCTTGCTGGCCATCTTCAATACGTTTTTGGCCCGACTGTAACTCCGCAATATCTCCGACAACCTTGTGCCAAATTGGACGAGTGTCGTGAAGTCTCTCGTCCACTTTCTTTTCGAGGCTCTGAAGTCGATTGTCAATTTTTGTGACGTGCGTGTCGAGATTCTCAATGGCCGTGAGGACTTTGTTGTCGTTTCCGTTCTTTGGTAGTTTCTCTGTGAGATCTTCGCTCATTCGTTTCTCCCTTCAGAGAGCATCCTACCACCTTGATTCTCATTAAGATAGACGCGAAAACAGCTATTTCTTGTCGAAAACGGCTATTCTTACGCCAACGAACCTAAACGAGGTTCATCGGCGTGGGGTTTTTGGCGTCCTTGGTGTAGTCGTAGAAGCCACGGCCGGATTTACGACCGTACAATCCCGCCAGCACCATGCGCTTCAACAATGGTGGCGAAGCGAATCGCTTCTCACGAAATTCATTGAACATGATCTCGGCGATGTAGTACGTCGTATCGAGCCCAACGAAATCACCAAGCGTAAACGGACCCATCGGATATCCACACCCGAGCTTCATCGCGTTATCAATATCGACAATCGACCCCACACCCTCTTCCAGCGCGCGAATCGCATCGAGCATGTACGGCACCAGCAAGCGATTCACGATGAAACCCGTCTTATCACCAGCACGTACCGGAACCTTCCCGAGCTTCTTCCCAAACTCCACCGCCTGCTCATATACGTCATCATCCGTCAATATCGTCTTCACCACCTCGACCAGTTTCATCAACGGCACCGGATTAAAAAAGTGCATGCCAATAAAACGACGCTGACGTTCCGCTGACGTCGCCGTCATCATCTCCGTAATCGACAGCGACGACGTATTCGACGCAAAGATCGTCTCCGGCTTGCAGATCTCATCCAGCTGTTTATACGTGCTGCGCTTCTCGTCAAGGTTCTCGATGATCGCTTCGATAATGACGTCGCAGTCTGCAAGGTCGCCAAATGAAGTCGTGCCCGACAAACGACCGCGAATCTGCGTTTGCTGATCGGACGTGATCGTTCCCTTCTCGGCAAACTTCGCGAGCGACTTCTCGATACCGCCAAACCCTTTCGCAATCAGATCCTCAGAAACTTCCTTCACGACCGTGTCGAATCCAGCCGTGGCCGACACCTGCGCAATACCCGATCCCATCAGTCCGCATCCTAAAACTCCGACTTTCCTGATCTCCATTTATCTCTCCTATAAAAGTTTGATCACGGCGTTCCCGTGTAATTTTTTGCAGCGACTTTCAACCACTCATTGTATTCCTTAACCCAATTCGTATACTCGTCAACCAGCTTTTGGTCCAACACCGGCGGTCGCCCTGGTTCCGGCTGCGGGCTTGCCTCGGCCGCGGCTGCCGCCAGTCTCGCAAGAATGTCTAATACCTTGAATCTCAATTCGGCGGCACGCGCGTCAGGCACCGGCGCCTGCATTGCACTTTGAGTCACCTGCTCGAGGTTAGACAAGTCATTAGCATGGATCACTGCCGAAACTTTTTCCTGAACCTGGTTCATCGTATTCCAATAGTTCAGAAAAATCAGCTTGTTCGCATTCGGTGTGGCCTGGGCGACCGCGGGCAGCGCTCGATTAAAATTTCTTACGACTTTGTATGCTCCAAACGCGATCGCAATCAAACACAATACCTGCAATGCTCGCCACGCCGTCGTGAGACTCGCGCGTGCTCCGGGTCTCCGATAATCGATAAACAACGCCAGCAAAGCACCGACGAAGAGCCCGGAAAGGTGCGCGGCATTGCTGATAAAGCTGCGCCCTATAAAACCAATGAACAAGTTTATGAAGATGATCGGCAACAGGCCCGTGCCAAACACGCGCTTGAATCCTTCAGGAAGCTCGCGCCGGTACTTAATGCCAAACACAAACAAGACGCCAACAAGTCCAAACAGCGCTCCGGAAGCTCCGGCCGCAGGCCCGTCGAAGCTTTTGAAAATGAAGCTACCCAACAGTCCGCGCGCGAGTGACGGTCGCAGCGCGAGATAACTTCCAAGCGTGCCCGCAATACCAGTCACCACGTAGAACACAACAAACTTCGCCGAACCGTAAAGCTTCTCGACAAATGGTCCAAGTATCAACAAGCTGAACATATTCATCACGAGGTGCAGTATGTCGATATGGACAAACATTGGTGTGATGAAGCGCCACCACTGATTATTCGGAGCATTGATCAGGTAATTCAGTTTCGCGCCGTATGTGACGAGGACCGCTTCAGAAAAGGGGTGTTGCAGAGCTGTGAACGTGAGCCCGCTCGACTCCCACATCAGTAGAAACACGAACAGGTTGGCGACGAAAAACGCGATCGTAAACTTATACGGCCGATTCAGAACGGCGCGAGCGAAGCGGATCGTTTCGCGGTCCGGCGGGCGTTGTCCGGCGTGAGCAGTGGGTTGCGTTGCGGTTGAGGCGCCGCAGACGGCGCATTGAGTTTCACCGGCGCCGACGATTGACCCGCAACTACGGCACATCGTTGGCCGGCCGGGGTTAGTTTGGTTGGATTGACTTTCGGACAATAGGTGGAAATTAGCCACGGATATTCACGGAGCAGATCCACTGTAAATCCGTGAAATCCGTGGCTACAACTCAGCCCATCTTCTGAAGCATGTTCACAAGGTCGTCCGCGTGTTCCTCTTCAACGGCGAGAATCTCTTCCATCAATCGTCTCGAGGTCACATCCTGGTTGCCGAAGTAAGTAATCATCTCGCGATAACTGTCGATCGCGATACGCTCGGCAACGAGATCCTCCTTGATCATGTCGGTGAGCGTCGTTCCTTCGACGTACTCCGCATGACTACGCGTCAGAAGACCATCGGGGTTGAAGTCTGGCTCGCCTTGTAACTGCACGATCCGATGCGCAATCTGGTCGGCATGGCCCTGTTCTTCGTTTGCGTGCTGTAGAAACTCGGCGGCCACGCTCTCCGCATTGATGCCGGAGGCCATGAAATAATGACGCCGGTAGCGGAGCACACAAACAATCTCGGTTGCGAGCGCTTCGTTTAGAAGTTTGATTACGGTTTCGCGGTCCGCGCTATAACCCGATGTGACAGCACCATTCTCGATGTGTTGCCGGGCGCGTTCGCGCAAAGTTTTGATATCAGTGAGAAATGGTTGATCAGCCACGAGCTCACTCCTCTGCAATATGAATTTAGGGGAGGCAGGATCTTAACACATATCAGATCCGTTTCAATCTGTGGCGGAAAGCTTGCCACTTACTTTCAACTCTGTTGGCGCATTTGCATCACTCGTCACCTCAACCGGCACTTGCCACACGAGCGTTTTGATTCGACACGTGCCGGTGTTGTCTTCACGACAGTAAAACAATGTGACTTGCGCCCGAACAGTGGCAGGTCCCGCTGCAGACGCGTTTAGCGGCACACGCACTGGAAGCTTCAGATCTTTACTGGCGCGCGCGGCATTCTTTTCATCAACGGCCAAACTCTTCCCGTCAACAGAAACTTTGTAACGCTGCGGCGCGAGCGGATTCAGGTGGTAACCTTCAGGCAATTCCACATCAATCTGAAGCGCGCCATCAGCACCCGCGCGAAGCTTCTGCGCCGCGACTTTGATCTCTTCGGCATTTGGACCAGACGCCGTCTCGAGCGCCTGTACGTTTTTCATCGGCGGCGTGAGACCATTGATCTTCAACGTACTCGTGCGTTTTGTTTTTAGATCGACGACGCGAATCGCATGGTTGTTTGTATCCGCGACGTAGAGATTTCCGTTCGCGAGCGCCAATCCAGCGGGCTCATAAAACGAAGGCGCTGATCCATCTGATTGTCCGGGTTTTCCGGTGCCGAGCAAACTCGTGACTTTCTCCGCTTTGGGATCGAGCTCTTTGATCTTGTGATTGTAAGTGTCGGCGATCAGGAGTTTGTCGCCGTAAGTCAGGAGACCGAGCGGATGTTGCAGTCGAACATCATCGCCGGTGCCGTCAACATCACCAAACTCGAAGAGATCGCCGCCCACGAGAGTCTTGACTGTACGGCCTGCAAGATCGATCTCGCGAATGATGTTTGACTCGCTGTCAGCGATGTAAAGTTTTTTGCCGTCAGTCGCCATACCGGAAGGTTGCGCGAAGCCTGCGTCACGAGCCGGTCCATCGATGCGTGCCTCGCGACCCGAGCCAGCGAAAGTCGATACTTCATTCTTATCGAGATCGAGTTGCCAGATCTGATGTGGACCAGCCATCGCGATGTAAAGCACGCGATCGACGAGTTGCAGATCCCACGGCGAGCTAAGAGCGACTGATCGCGCCGGACCGGTTTTGAAATACTCGCGCGATTGCTGGCCCGTGCCGGCGATCGTTTCCACATTGCGTGATTTCAGATCGACGCGGCGGATCAAATGGTTTTCAGTGTCAGCGACATAAAGGCTATCGCCGGCGAGCGCCATGCCTTGCGGACGATAGAAAGTCGCTTTGTCGAACGCGCCGTCTACAGCGCCGGCATCGCCTGTGCCGATCGTATCGACGAGCGTGCCGTCAAGCTTTGTGATCACGATGCGGTTGTGATTTGAGTCAGCGATGAACAGTCGATCGGTCTTCGCGTCCGCAATAATCTTGCCGGGAAAAGCGAGCGGCAACTCGCCGACTTTCGCCCGTTCGAGAACGAGTTTCAAAGGCTCTTCGTTCAGGCCACCTTTGCTGCGAGAGTCTGTGACCAGCTTCGCGATGGTTTGATCGATAACGTCGTAATTGCCTTCGCCGGAAACGCCGCCGACGATGTAACCCGCGGGATCGATCAGCACCTGCGTGGGCCAGGCGCGCACGCCGTAACTTTGCCAGACCGCGTATTCCGAATCGTTGTAAACGGGATGCTCGATCTCGTAGCGCAGAATTATGCGACGGATGTTCTCAGTTTCCTTTTCATTCTGAAACTTCGCGGAGTGAACGCCGATTACCACGAGCTGGTTCGCGTATTTCGCTTCGAGTTTCTTCAGATCCGGGATGATGTGAATACAGTTGATGCAGCCGTAGGTCCAGAAATCGAGTAGAACGATCTTGCCTTTCAAAGCGGCGAGCGAGAGCGGCTTGTCGGTGTTGAGCCAGCCCTGGCCGCCTGTGATTTCCGGAGCGCGAACTTTTGGTCGTTCTTGTGCAGACATTGAAATACCCTGGGCAAACAAAAGTAGGACGAATATTAGGGCGACAGATTTTACGGATTTCATACGGATTTTTTCTTGCCGGGGTCATTGTTTCCGATCCACCTGCATCCGTGCAAATCCGCGGCTAATATTTTAACCTTTACGCCTCGTGAACAAGCAGGCGTTTACAACTCTCGAATACCAGCATCTGCTGGAGCTGATCAAGCGAAACGCGCAGACCGAAGCCGGGCAGCGTCGCGTTGAAACACTGTCGCCGATTGACGACGCGTCTGATTTGCGCCATGCGCTCGCCGCGCTTGCAGAATGTGTGCGGCTGCGCGCGCGTGGAGTCAAATGGTATTTCAACGGATTGACCGAACCGTCTGAATCGATTGGACGATTGCGTGTTGAAGGTGCAAGTCTCGATCCGCTTGCGATCTTGCAAACCGCGCGACTCTGCGATCAGGCGATGTCCGCGCGTGCTGCGATTCTTGCCGAGCGTGATGAAGCGCCGGTGCTGTGGCAACTGGTCCAGGATCTGCCCCGCGAGCTCAACACGCTCGTGGCGCGTGTCACGAACAAAATCCTACCGAGCGGAGAGATCGACGATCGCGCGAGCCCGGAGCTCGCCAACATTCGTCACGAGATCAATGTTCTTCGTTCGCGTATCACGCGTTCCCTTGAAAGATTGATGCAGCGATCTGCTGAGGCGATTCAGGACGAGCTCGTGACGATCCGTAACGATCGTTTCGTGATTCCGGTGAAGGCTGATCATCGCGGGCGTGTTCAGGGCGTTGCGCATGGTTATTCGTCTTCCGGCGCAACGGCTTTCATCGAGCCGCTCGAGACGATCGATGCGAACAACGAGTTGCAGAACCTGCACGAGAGCGAGGCGCGCGAGATCGCTAAGATTCTCTTCGGTCTGTCAGAAGAATTGCGCGCGCAACTGCCTGCGATCGAGATGGCGGCAGAGGCTGTCGCCGAGCTCGATTTCATCAACGCGCGCGCGGTTTTTCACCACAGCTTCGACTGCGTCATTCCCGAGATTCAAACGGAAACAAATGGTAGCGGTGAGCTGGAGTTGATCGAAGCTCGCCATCCGCTGCTTGAAGAAAACCTGCGTGCGACGGGCGGCTCCGTTGTGCCCGTCTCGTTTGCGCTCGACAACGAAAGGAACGCGATGGTGATCTCGGGCGCGAACGCCGGCGGCAAGACAGTCGTGTTGAAGACGACAGGATTGCTTGCGTTGATGGCGATCTCAGGTATTTCTGTGCCGGCGCGGTCGGCACGTTTTCCGTTTTACGCGTCCGTGCTCGCTGATATCGGCGATCATCAATCGCTCGCCGCAAATCTCTCGACGTTTACGTCACACGCGGCCAACATTGCGCGGATGATCGAGTTGTGCGAAGCGCCGGCGCTCGTGCTGCTCGATGAAGTCGGCACGGGAACTGATCCCGAAGAGGGATCGGCGCTCGGTGTCGCTGTCGTCGATCATTTCAGACGCGCCTGCAGTGCGCATGTGATAGCGACGACGCATTACAGCGGATTGAAGATGTATGCGGCGAACGAAGAGGGCGTGTTGAACGCGAGTGTTGAGTTTGACGAGAAGACCTTGCGCCCGACTTACCGCTTGCTCGTAGGCGTCGCTGGTGCGTCTTCTGGGTTGGAGATTGCGCGACGATTCGGCGTTCCCACGCAAATCGTGGAAAACGCGATGCGATCGGTGGCAGACTCGTCGTTGCAGGCGTCGGAGTATTTGCGTCGCATCAAGCGCGAGTCTGAAGAAGCTGAGGCACTGCGCATTGCGTTGGAAGAGGAACGACAGGCCGTCGCTGAGAAGTTTGCGTCGCTCGATAAGGAAGCTGCGAAACAGGAACGCGAACGCCAGTCGACGTTTGATCAAACGGTGCAGCGCGTGATTGGCGAGCTTGAGAAACATGCGCGTGAGCTCGTTGCGAGGATCGAAGATCGTACGGAGCGCGTTCGTGTCGAGCGTGATTCGCAACGTCGGATTGCGGAGATGAAGCGCACGGCGCAGAGAGAAGTTCGTGTTGTGCGTGAAGGGCAGCCAGTTCAACCGGAGCGCGTCGAGCCCGAAGTTTCAGTCGAAGAAGCTCCGGAGTACGTCACGGCAGCGCCGCGCGAGATCGTCGTCGGCGATCGCGTTAAGCTGCGCTCGTTTGGTTCGGTCGGCATCGTGGACCAGATCAAGAATGGTGTTGCTGAAGTGAGAGTGAAATCACTGAGGCTCCGTGAGAAACTCGAGAACCTTGATTTAGTCGAAGCTACCACTCCGAAACCGCAAGCCGGCAAACTCGAAAAACTGCGACGTTCGGCAGCGACCGAAACTCGCCTCGCACCTGCCGACGACAAAGCGCAATCGGAGTTAAACGTCATCGGACAAACGACCGACGAAGCCGTTGACGCGGTTGATAAATTCCTGGACGAGGCATCGCTGGCGAGTCTGAGCAAAGTAAGGATCATTCACGGTCACGGCACGGGCGCCCTCCGTCGCGCAATCGGCGCCCTACTCGACGGCCACCCTCACGTTTCACGTTTCCTGCCCGCCCCACCCGACCAGGGCGGTGCTGGTGCAACACTCGTTGAGTTGAGACAATGACTCAGTGGAATACCACCAACGGTAGTTGGTGGTACGTCCAGATCGAGTCTACACAGGAAATAAAATTGCGATGCAATACCACCAACGGGAGTTGGTGGATTGTTCGGATCTTCAGAAAACCCAACCGCAATCGGCGATCTGAACGATCCACCAACTGCCGTTGGTGGTATTCAGAACTTTTTGGGATGTTGTTAGTAGAAAGAGTTTGAAGAATCCACCAACTGCCGTTGGTGGGATTTTTTTAAGAATGCGTTACCCCCAGACATTCATCGACGATTTAAAACGACAGGCAGACATCGTCCGGGTCATACAGGATTACGTGCAGCTCAAGAAGAAGGGCGCGAACTGGATGGCGTGCTGCCCGTTCCACAAGGAAAAGACGCCTTCGTTCTCGGTCAGTCCCGCCAAGGAAATCTTCTACTGCTTCGGCTGTCATAAAGGCGGCTCGGTGTTCAATTTTGTCATGGAGGTTGAGCGCGTCCCGTTTCCCGAAGCGATCAAAATCGTTGCTGACAAAGTCGGAATGCCGTTGCCGACAATGGTCGACGACGGACGCTTCGAAGCTCGTCGCCAGGAGTCGGATCTCGTCATCCAGCTCAACGGATGGGCCATGGAGTGGTGGCAACAGCAGCTCGAATCCAGCAACGAAGGCCGAATTGCGCGCGAGTATCTAAAAGACAGAGAAATCACCGAAGAGACGGTAAAAACGTTTCGTCTCGGCTACGCGCCCGACAGTTGGGACGCCCTCTCGATCTATCTGAGAAACAAAGGCGCCACTCAGGACCATATAGATCGCAGTGGCTTGGTTGCGAAAAAGGAGGACACGGGCCGTTCTTACGATCGCTTTCGTGGTCGATTGATGTTTCCCGTGCTCGACGCGCAAGGGCGGCCCATCGCTTTCGGCGGCCGCACGCTCAAAGGCGAAGACGCGAAATACATCAACTCACCTGAAACCAGCGCGTACGTAAAAGGTCGAAATCTATATGGCCTGAATCTCACGCGTGACGAGATTCGACGCCAGGGTTTCGCGATCTTGGTTGAAGGATTTCTCGATCTCATCGTGCCGTATCAACATGGGGTGCGAAATGTCGCCGCGAGTTTGGGAACGGCGTTGACGCCGGATCAGGTAAAGCTTCTAAGTAGGTTTGCGCGTAAAGTTGTAGTCAACTATGATGGCGACCGAGCCGGCATCAACGCAGCAAAGAAAGCGATCGAAATTCTCCTCGCCGACGATTTCGATGTGAAAGTGCTGGTGCTTCCCGACAACGCGGATCCGGATGAATACATCCGCAAGTTTGGAGTAAGTGAATATCAACGACAAAGAGCGCAGGCACAACCACACATCCAATTCGTGATCGAAAGCGCTTTACGCGACCGTAATCTTCACCGGCCCGCGGAAAAGGCTGAAGCCGTCGAAGAAGTTCTTCCCTACATTCGCGCCGTCAACAGCCGCATTCAGAAGCGCGAATATTTTGACATGGCAATGGATGCGCTCGGGATCGATCGTGAAAACACGAACACGTCCACGTGGCGACGTGAGTTGTGGCAGATGGTGCGGGACAACCGGAAGCTTCGTCCCACCACCGTTCAGGCGTTGACCAGACGAACTGAGGCCACCGCCGCAGAACAGCGTCTGCTTGGCTTGATTCTTGCAGACGAAAACCTGCGACACGAAGTCCTCGAAATGTTGCGTGAAGAAGATTACGAAGATTTGGCCACCGCGCCGCTCTTCAAAGCGTTGTTTGATCTCGAACGTGAAGGCGCAGAGATTGATTACGACAGTCTGACTCGCAAAACCGAGGATGACGAGTCTGCCGCGGCGATGATCCCGATGGTGCTGATGAACTCATCACTGCACGCCTCAAACGAGCATTACATCGCCGCCGAGTGCGTCACCACGTTCAGATTGATGAAGGTGGACCAGCGGATCGAAGAGTTGAGAAGAGAGCTGGTGATCGCCGAGCGTGAACAGGACATGGATCGGCTTTCGAAACTCTCGTCAGAGCAGATTCAGCTTTCTGCGCAGCGCCAGTCGATGTTGTTGCAACCGCAAAGATAGGAATTCGGAGCTACAGCGGTGAGTAGTATGGAAGAAAAAGATCGTGACGACGTGATGGAGCGACTGCTCGAGCTGGGCGGCGACAAGAAATACCTGACGTTTGACGATCTCAACCGTGAATTGCCCGACAATGTCGTGTCTCCTGACGATATTGAAGACGTACTTCAGAAGCTCGAAGGCTCGAATATCCCGGTTGCGGATTCTGATGAAAGACTGCTCGAACAGGCGGCCGTGACGGTCGCTGACGAAGACGAAGAAGCTCTCGACGAAGACATCGAATTAGACCTATCCGCCGGCGCGCTCGAAAAGACAAACGATCCAGTTCGACTTTACCTCCGCGAGATGGGCGTTGTGCCGTTGCTCACGCGCGAAGGCGAAGTCGCGATCGCGAAGCGCATCGAGCGTGGTCAACTCAAGACTCAGAAAGCGATCGCGCGTTCTCCGATCGCCGTCCGTGAAGTGTTGAAGATTGGTGAAGACCTGGAGAACGGTCGTATCAACATCCGCGACACCGTTACCTTTTCGGAGCAGGCTGAGCTCACCGGCGATGAAGACAAGGCCGAAGAGTATCGGACCTGGACTATCGAAGGAATCCAGAACATCAACAAGAATTGCAAAGTAGGGTTAAAAGAGCTCGAGAAGATGAAGCTCGAGCAGAAAGAGTGTCACGGAAAGAAGAGCAAGAAGCTCGCGAAACTCAAAAGAAGAGTCGCGCGGATTCGACTCGAGATCGCACAGGAGATCGGACGCCTCAACTTAACTGAGCGTGCGCGCCAGAGACTGATCAATGCGATTCGAGCGGTACAGAAGTCCGTGCGCGAAGCCGAGCGTGAGATCGATAGTGCAAACGAGAAGTTGAACAATCGAAAGCGGCTCAAGCCCGAGGAGCAGCGAGATCTCAAGCGTCGCATTTTGATGGCGAAGAAAAAGCTGCTGCAAATCGAGATCGACAACTATGTCAGCCCGATTGAGATCAAGCGATCGTTACAATCGATCGTCATCGGCGAGCAGCAGACGGGCCAGGCGAAACGCGAGTTGGTCGAGGCAAACTTGCGACTGGTCGTGTCGATCGCGAAGAAGTACACGAATCGCGGTTTGCAGTTTCTGGATCTGATCCAGGAAGGCAACATCGGTTTGATGAAGGCGGTCGATAAATTTGAATGGCGGCGCGGTTACAAGTTTTCGACGTACGCGACGTGGTGGATCCGCCAGGCAATCACGCGCGCGATCGCCGATCAGGCGCGCACGATCCGCATTCCGGTACACATGATCGAGACGATCAATAAGTTGATCCGCACGTCACGATCACTGGTCCAGGAGTTGGGCCGTGAGCCGACGAGTGAAGAGATCGCGCGGAAGATGGATATTCCGGTCTCGAAAGTGCGGAAGGTTTTGAAGATTGCTCAGGAGCCGATCTCTTTAGAGACGCCGATCGGCGAGGAAGAGGATTCGCACCTTGGCGATTTCATAGAGGACAAGTCGATCCTGAATCCGGCGGACGCTGTGGTTGCATCGAACCTGCGCGAGATCACTGATGAGGTTCTAGCCACGCTCACGCCGCGCGAGGAAAAAGTGATCAAGATGCGTTTCGGGCTTGGGACGACCGGTTCGGAGCACACGCTGGAAGAAGTTGGGCAGCACTTCGCAGTAACGCGCGAACGCATCCGCCAGATCGAGGCGAAAGCTCTCCGAAAGCTGCGCCACCCCTCACGCTCCCGAAAACTTAAAGCTTTCCTCGACGGCGCCCCAAGATAGTTTTAGCCGCGGATTTACGGGGATGAACGCAGATCTCAAAAACATTTCTGTTTGCTGATCCGCGTTTATCCGCGTGAATCCGCGGCTAAATATTTACTTGAAAGCCAGGAACGCCGTGCTCTTCACGGTTTCATTGAATTCGTAGTTATACGTATACCCCGGAAACTCAATCACCCGAACAAACTGAACCCTCACCTCGACACGATTATCCCGTTGCGCAGCCGTGATGCTGGCGTCAGCAGGCACCTCGTATTCAGCCGCTTGCTTCCTCAGTTGTTCCCCGGCCCATGACGGCGGATAACCCTGGGCCACCGCAACGTCTGCGTAGTGCTGCATCAAATCCTTGAACGTTTTTGCCTGAAATGCCACAGGCACGTAGAGATATCCCGCATACCCGACCGAGCACATGATCGCCATCACGATGACAAACTTGAGGGTCGCACTCCCTCGTTCGCCTGATCTTTGCATCCTTAGAAACTCTCCTGTTGGCGTAATCCCGCTCGCAACGAAAGCCGCAAATTCTTCGCGCTGATAAGCCGGCCTTCCACTATCTTCGGCCGGCCTATTCCTTCGAGCAACACCCAATTGATCTGACCACCGACACTCTTCTTATCGTGCTTGAGCGCGCCGGTGATCTGGTTTGTATCGAGATGGTCTGCGCGTGGCAGTGGTCCGCAAAGTCTGACTGCATCGCGCAACGAATCATGAGTCCCGGAGTCGATCAGACCCAGGTTTCTCGAAAGTTCTCCGGCAACTAACATTCCATAACCCACCGCTTCGCCATGCCGGAAGTAGCGATAGTCCGTGATCGTCTCGAGCGCGTGGGCCGTCGTGTGTCCAAAATTGAGCACGCGCCGTGATTTTGTATCGGTGCGGCTGGTCGACTCGCGCTCGTCGTTCGCCACGATCGAGGCTTTGAAACCGCACTGCGCCGCGATCAGTTCTTCAAACTCCGGCGAGAGTAAATCCGGTTTTTGAAGACAGCTGACGGTCATTTCAAATAGCGACCTGTCGGCCATCAGCGCCTGTTTCACCATTTCACAGAAGCCGGAGACGAGCTCGCGCGGTGGTAAAGTGACGAGTGTTTCAGTGTCAATAAAGACCGAAACCGGCTGATGAAAAGCGCCGACCAGGTTTTTCCCTGTCGCGAGATTAATCCCGGTTTTGCCGCCGACTGACGAGTCGATCTGCGACAAAAGCGTTGTCGGCACTTGGACGAGCGGTAGTCCGCGCAGGTAAATCGCAGCGGCGAAACCCGCAAGATCGCCAACGACGCCACCCCCAAGTGCGAGTACGAAATCGTCCCTTTCAAAGCGGTTTTCGCTCAGGAACGTCACCGCTTTCTCCAAACTACGGAACGATTTATACCGTTCGCCCTCAGGCATGAGCCATTCGAGCGTGGTAAATCCTGAAGACTTCAAAGAACGCTTAACTTCCCGGCCGTAAAGTCGAAAAACTCGATCATTGGAAATGATTCCAACGCGACGAGAAGGTTTTACTTGTAGTGATTGCCCGAGGTTTCGCCTGATACCGGCGCCGATGTTGATTTCACTTTTGCGGGCTTGTTGATTTAGCGAGATGTCTAGCCGGTGCATCGACCGGGGATTCTAGCTTTAAAAGCGAATGGGCGCGACATACGTGGGAGTGCGTCGCGCCCATCCATATTCGTGGTTACTGTCCTCACCCCAGCAACCACTTGAGACGGAGGATCCACCAACCGTCTCTCTTGCCCCGCAATATACACCGCAACGCCTGTGCCGTGCAAGTAGGTTTTTGTCTTTGCTTCAAGACCCCGATGTTTACTTAGTAAACACTCAGGGACTCGGCGACGAGTCGCTTCGCTAATCGTGAGTCGTGTAGATTTTTCTCGGGTGTGCGTGTAGAAATTTCACGAGGCGCCGATTTCACCCTCGATGGCGCGGGCGATGCGCGCCGCGTATTCCTCGATTTGATTCTGGTTCTCGCCTTCGATCATGACCCGAGCCAACTTCTCCGTCCCTGAATAACGAAGCAGCAGCCGTCCTTTCTGCGAGAGCAGTTCCTCAACTTCTGTGGCCGCCGCCCGGACTGAAGCCAAATCGGTGAACGGCACCTTCTCGTGCACACGCACATTCACGAGAATCTGTGGATACTGTCTGAACCCGGCCGTCATCTCAGCCAGCGTTTTGCGCGACTCGCGGAGCGCACGCAAGAGACATAGTGCGGTGATCATGCCATCGCCCGCGAGACTCAGCTCCGGCATGATGATGTGACCTGACTGTTCACCGCCGAGACTCGCGCCGAGTCGCAGCAGTTCTTCCAACACATATTTGTCGCCGACGTCAGTTCGCGCGAGCCGGATGCCGACGGAGCGCAGGGCGATTTCGAGACCGATGTTGCTCATGACGGTCGCGACCACGACGTTGTCTTTCAAGTTACCGTGCGACTGAAGGTGAGTGGCGAGTGCCCAGAGCGTCGCGTCACCATCGACGAAGTTGCCGCTGTTGTCGATGAAGAGCGAGCGGTCCGCGTCACCATCGAATGCGACTCCGAGATCAGCACGCTCGCTAATGACTTTCTCGCGGAGCGAATCAATGTGAAGCGAGCCGCAGTTGAGGTTGATGTTTCGGCCATCCGGCGAAGCATTGATCGCGATGACTCGCGCACCGAGGCGTTCGAACAGAACTGGTGCGAACGCTGAACTGGCGCCGTTTGCGCAATCTATGACAATTGTTAGGCCCTCGAGCGTCAATCCTTTGGCAATGTCGTCCGCGAGGAACGAAAGGTAATCCTCATGAAGTTGCTCTTCAATCTTTGGTGATCGTGCGACAGAACCGGGTTGAGCATCAATCGACTGCTTGTCTTCGAAAATGTCCAGTTCGATTTGACGCTCGACAGAGTCGTCCATCTTTCGGCCCGACGGGGAGAAGATCTTGATGCCATTGTCCTGGTAAGGATTGTGCGAGGCGCTGATCACGACGCCCGCTGACGCCTGCATTTTGCGCGTTAAAAAAGCGACGCCCGGCGTAGTGATCACACCGGCAGACATGCACTTCGCGCCCGCGCGCGTGGCGCCCGCCATGAGTGCGTGCTCGATCGATTCACCAGATTCGCGTGTGTCGCGACCGATAATGATTTGCGGTGCCGGAGTGCGTTCCGCGAGATGTGCGGCGAGTGAAAACCCGATCGCGCTAACAGTCGCTGGATCGAGTGGAAACTGTCCTGCTTCACCCCGTATACCGTCGGTCCCAAAGAGAGCTTTCATTTCGCAGGTATAAACCTCGAAGTGTGGACAAATTTCAAGAAGACTTTTCCTTTCAACGCGTCGGGCACTTCAAGACGAGGCTTAAGATCCTCGCCATGCAAAACGATCTTCAATTCTTCCGGCTTCAACGACTCAAGAAAACTCGCAACACCTAACAGCGTAATTGACGTTGTCGCAGGCTGGACTTTATCACCGTCTTCAGTCGTTACAGCAACGTCTGCGAAAGTCTTCTCGATTCGTCGTTCGCCGATCTCGACTGTGACATTGACCATCGGCTCGAGTAGATCGACCTTCGAATCTGGAACGTCGAGCGCCACGTTTGGCGCGGTGAAACTTTGATTGTGTCCGGCCAGCCAGACGCTTTCAGTCGCAACTTTCTGTAGCGTGTTCACGCGACTCGCGGGCCCACGAACAGAGACACTGCCTTTACTCGGGTAAACGGAATAAACCTCGAACCCATCCGCCGGCTTGCCTTCGAGTTTCGGGTCGACAGGTACTTGCCGGTCCACGATCTCCTCGAGGCGAATCGGAATCGCGCTCGGCTGAAAAGCGTCGACTTTGATCCCTTGCGGCAGGATGATCTGTGCTTTGTCGGCGAGACGCAAAACTCTCTCGCCTGAGCGTTGATCGCTGATGTCGACGGTCGCGACCAGATCGAGCGATGTCAGATCGTCGAGCTTGTTGCGACTGCCGGTGAGCATCACGTCGACGGTGCGCGGCGGATCGTTACTGATTTCGAGTGATGGAGGGCGGATGAAGTTGAGCTGGACGTTGACGTGTGCGGTCACGGGCTGGTTTTGTCCGGTGACGAGCAGCCACAAGACGATCGCGATCGCGAGCGAGAGAAGTTTCAGGCTCCAGTCTTCGATGAAGATCCGGCGCAGCATCTTCTCGACGCGGTTCGGCGCCGGCCGTGGATCGGATGTTGTGACTTCGTCTTCGTCCTGGAATGGCATCGGTTCTTTCGACTCTCTTGGACCCTATCCAAGCACGCACCCTGACTTCCCGGCCCGCTAGACCGAGGCGACTTCTTCTGCTTCGCTCTCAGCTTCTGGGTGCTTTGATTCTCTCTTCGGTCCGGCTACCAGCGCTTCAAGAATGGCCCTGCGGAGCTTGGTTGCGTCGAGGCCGCGACGGATTTCGCCACGCTGCACTAACGAAATCAATCCGGTTTCCTCGGAAACAACCACTGCAACCGCATCCGTATCCTCAGTCACACCAATCGCCGCGCGATGCCGCGTTCCGAGGTCTCTCGAAAGCCTCGGATTCAGCGTCAGCGGCAGAAAGCACGATGCCGCCGCAATTCGATGACGTCGCACAACCACCGCACCATCGTGCAACGGACTCGCCGTGTTAAAAATACTCACCAACAAGTCGTAACTCAGCTCCGCATCTAGCTGCACGCCGCCGTCGACCACATTCTTCAACCCGACATTTCGCTCGATTACGATCAGCGCGCCCGTCTTCGTCGAAGCGAGCGTCGTCGCCGCAAGGATGATCTCGTCGTAAACACCCTCGCCAAACTGCCCGCGATGTCTCGTAAACGGCACCCTAAATCGATTTCCAAACGTAATCAACGCCTGGCGAATTTCCGACTGGAACAAAACGATGATCGCAATCCCGATGTACAGCAGCCCGTTACTGAGAACGAACTCCAGGGTCGCGAGATCTTGTTTGACGGAAAGCCAGTAGAGAAAAACGAGGGCGATGATACCGGCGGCCATTGGAGCAGCGCGTGTGCCCCGCAGGAGTTTCAAGACTCCATACACAAGCAAAAAGACGAACAAGATGTCCGCGACATTGCGCGGCTCGATCATCCGTCTCAAATACTCGGTGTATGGCAGTAGCAATAACATCTCTGAGCAGTATTCATCCGTGAAATCCGTGGGCTTCGCATTTCAACTCTTCAACCAATATGGTCTGGATCGTCAACAAGCTCGGCGCGAGCAACTTCAATAAACATCATCTCGACTTTGGGCTCTGCGCGTTTGATGCGATCCTCGACCTCGAGGATCGACTGCTCGATATCGCCAGTTTTCAGATCCGGTCGCAGCTTCACGTGCGCGTTAATCAAAATCTGTTTCGGCGCCAGGTGCATCGTCAAAAGCTCGACAACCTTTTCCACGTTGGGATGACTTTCGATCGCCTGCTTAATTGCCGCCAGCACATTCGGATTTGCGGCTTCGCCGAGCAGCAGTCCGCGTGATGAACGCGCCAGGACGAAAGCAACGACCGCGAGCACGAGGCCGATAATTATCGACGCGACCCCATCCCAGTATGCCCCAGCGGCGCCGCCGACCTGATAATCGGTCAGCAAAAGTCCTATCGTCGCGATCACGATTCCGATCAGCGCGGCTGAGTCTTCAAAGATCACCGTCTTGGCCGTCGGATCTTTCGATTCGCAGAGATACTGCGCGAACGTCATTCCTTCGTGATAAGCCTCTTTAATTTCCTGGTACAACGCCAGTGCGATCGAGCCACTCTCCAACACGAAGGAGATGGCAAGCACAGCATAGGCCCATTTCAAGTTCGTCGGCGGATGTGGATGCGCGAGTTTATCGATGCCTTCGTAGATCGCGTAAGTCGCACCGACGCCGAAAATAAAAATCGCCGCTATGAAAGACCAGAAAAACCGTTCCTTGCCATACCCGAACGGGTGCTTTTCGGAGGCTGGTCGCTTGTAAAACCGCAAACCCAACAAGAGAAAGACCTGGTTTGTCGTATCGGCGATCGAGTGGAGTGCCTCAGCCATCATGCCGGAGGACCCTGTGATCACCGCGGCCACCAGCTTCAGTATCGCGATCAATCCGTTGGCAAAGAGCGCGCCGAGTACGGCCAGCATATGAACAACAGATTACACAGAACACGCAGATTCTGTAAAACAATCTGTGTGATTCGTGTAAATCTGTGACTTATTTTTTACGTTTGATTCGTTTGAACTTGCCGCTCTGAAGAAAACCAACGAGCTCGCCCGTTTTTCCCACTACCGCAACCGACCCGATCCCGTTTCGCTTCATCAACTCCTGCGCGTACGCGAGAGTCGCATTTGGCTCGACGAAAAACCGCGGTGCGATAGGCCGCATGACGTCTCGCGCACGCGTGAGGTGCCAGCGTTCGCGCGGCAAAGTCTTCAGATCTTCGAGCGCCAACATCCCGTGCAGACGCCGGTTTTGTGCGACTGGAAAAGCGACCTGCCGGTGCAACGGCAAGACCGAGTCGATTAAGTGACTGATGAGAGCGTCAGGCTCGACTGAAACCGGGGCCGACATCGCTTCGCTGACGACGTTTCGGATTCGTCTGCGAACTTGCTTAACGACGCTGTAAGCAGCGTCGAAAAGAAATAGACCAACGAGCACCGACCAGAAGCCCATGAAATAAGAGCGGAACGTCGGCGCGATGGCCATGTAGACGCCGAAGATGATCAGGATGGCGGCGATCAACATGCCGCAAATTCCGGCGAGGCGCGTGGCTTCACGAATGTCGCCGGTGCGGCGCCAGAGCAGCGCGCGCAACACGCGACCGCCATCGAGCGGGTAACCGGGAAACAGATTAAAGACTGCGAGCAGCAGATTGCCGGCGCACAGCAACAACAGTACGCCACCGACTTGCGGATACTCCAACATCATCGCCGGCAGCATCAGTACAAAACTGATTGCTGCAAACAGAAAACTCGCCGCTGGACCAGCAACCGCGATACGAAACTCGGCACGCGGGCTTTCAGGCTCGTTTCGCAACCGTGCGAGGCCGCCAAACGGGTGCAGCACGATCTCTTCGATCTCGATGCCTTCGGCCCGGCCCATCAGCGCGTGCGAGAGCTCGTGACCCAGTACGGAAAGAAACAGGCCAATCGTTGTTACCACAGCGAGAACCCAGGCGACTGTGACAGTCACGGGTTTCATCTGGAATGAGCCGACCCACATGCCAACGCGACTGAGGTTCATCGCGATGAGCCAAACACTCAAGACAAAAACTATGAACCAGCGGTAATCAAAACGCACCGGAATCCCGAAGATGTGCGCCACGGTAACCTGGCGTTTGAAAATTTCCGCTGCTTTCATTTTTTAGCCACAAAGAGGCACAAAAAGCACAAAGGGTAAAACTGATTTTTTGTGCTTTTTGTGCCTCTTTGTGGCTACCCTTTCTTACGTTTCGAATGCGGTGGCTTCGGTGTCGATCAATGGATGTGCCTCGGTGCGCGAGACGCGTCGCAGCAATAGCGGCTCTTCGTACAGTTGCGACAATCCGCGCACGATCGCGAATCGCGGATCGTCAGCGACTCGCACGTCGAGATTGAGCTCCTTTTCGAGATAGCTCGGCAGTCCTTCCAACGAAGCGCCACCGCCAGTCAGTATCAAGCCGCGATCGAAAATGTCGCCCGCTACTTCCGGCGATAGATCGCCGAGCAGAGACCGCACCTCTTCAGCAATTTTCTTAATTACCGGCAACGTGATCGTGTAAACCTCGCCAGCCGTAAGATCGACAGCGCCCGGACTACCCGTCTGCACGTCGCGACCGCGCACGTGGACCTTCTTGTCCGGATCTTCAGGCTCGATCGCAGAGCTCAGCTCGAGTTTTAGTCGTTCTGCTGTTTGCACACCGATTGTTAGACCCCGGTGACGCCGTAAACGATCCATGATTGCGACATCAATATCCGAGCTACCGATCCTTTCAGCTCGCGATGCGATAATCGACCCGCTGATAATCGCCGCAACGTTCGTCGTGCCGCCGCCGATATCGACAACTGCCGCCGCATGATGATCGTTGAGCGGAACGCCGGCGCCGATCGCAGCCGCCTGGCCCTCTTCAATCATGTAAACACGGCTGATGCGCGCCTCTTCCGCCGCTGCCAGCAGCGCACGTTGTTCAACCTGCGTCACTTCCGAAAGCACGCTCATAATCGCGCGGCGACTGAAGTGCGAAAGTCCGCTGCGCGCTGCCCTGACGAAGTAGTCGAGCATCGTCCGCGTTCTTTCGAAATCGGCGACGACACCGTCAACGAGCGGCGCAATCACCGTGACGTCGCGTGCCTCGCGTCCCTGCATCTTGTGCGCTTCGTCGCCGACAGCGATGACTTCGCCCGTGACCTTGTTAATAGCGACGACCGACGGCTCGTCAACGACGATGCCACGCCCGCGCACGGCGATAATCGTGCTCGCCGAACCCATATCGATTGCCATCGAATCGGAGACGAGGTTCTGGAGGGCGTTGAGGCCGAGGAGGGTTTTAGTTTTCCCGATGAACGACATACGACCTACTACTAAAAAGATCCGCTTGCTCTTTGCCAGTCAACTTCCCAAAGATTTACGGGCTGCTGGCGATTCTTAACCATGATCGGCTCGCGTGGCTTCAGTTTATAGCGACTGTGCGCGGCCTTCGCAGTCGCATCGCTGAGCAGAATCTCACCGCCAAGGGCATTAGACTCGAGTCGCGACGACGTGTTTACAGTATCGCCAATCGCTGTGTATTCCGAACGCCGATCGGAGCCGATGTACCCGACGACCACTTCCCCGGTGTGAAGTCCCATGCCAACGCCAATCTCTGGAAATCCTTCGTCGTGTAGCTCGCGATTGATTCCCAGCATGCGCCGCTGCATCGCCACCGCCGCGTTCAGCGCGTTCGATGCGTCGTCGGGCGTGGCGGTGGGGGCACCGAAAAGCGCCATCAAACCGTCGCCGAGATACTTATCGAGCGTGCCGCCGTGCGCGAAGATGATTTCAGTCATCGCTGAAAAATAGCGATTGAGCAGGCTAACAATCTTTTCGGGCGGCGCGTGTTCTGAGATGCGCGTGAAGCCGCGAATGTCAGCAAACAAGATCGTGATGGTCTGACTGACGCCGCCGAGTTTGAACGAATCAGGATTCTCGAGCATCTGCTTCACAACAACTTCGGGCAGGAATCGACTGTAATTCGCGCGAGCTACTTCTTCACGCGCCAGACGCTCGTGCGCCCGCGCATTCTCGACGGCGATTGCCGTCTGCGCCGCCACAGCGCTGATCAATTCGAGATCGTCCGGCTTGAACGCCGCAAACGGATCGAGACGATCGGCATAAAGCGCGCCGTGAACACGCGTCTCAGCGACGAGCGGCGCACAGATCGTGGATCGAACACCTTGCGAGACGATCGAGTCCACTCCGGCAAACTGCTCGTCTGACGCTGCGTCCTGCGAAAGCAGCGCGACGCGGTCCTTCATCACTTTCCGCGTGATCGTGCGGCCGATGGAAAGCCTGCGCGCGTGTGCTTCGAGCTTGTTATCGCGCGCGCGCATCGCAATCGGCGTCAGGTTTTCCGAGCCGTCCTGTTCGGCGAGTAAAGCAACGACGCGATCCGCCGGCGTCGATCGAAAAATAATATCGGTCGCTTTTTCAAATATGGCGTTTAAATCAAACACTGAGCCGAGCGTTTTACTCATCTCGTAAAGTGCGCTCAGGATGTTTGCCTTGCGTTGCAGCGCTTCGAGAACTTTGTCGCGCTGTTGCGGCGCTGAGACTTCTTCTTTCGAACGCAGCACCGTCGACATCACGTCGTTTGCTGAAATCAGCAACTGCGTGTGACCGAGCGGCTTGTCGTCGTAACGAACGTCAGTGGTGCGCTCTTCGATTGGTTGCTCGAAACGTAACGTACTCGCGCCGATGGTGATGCGGTCGCCGTTCTTGAGCTGCTGCTCGAAACGCGGCTCGCCGTTGAGGAAGACTTTATTTGCGCTGCGACGTAGCTGGCCGTTGATTACTGCGCCGTCGACGATCGTGAAATTTCCGTTGTCCGATTGATTGATGTGTGCGTGATAACGAGAGGCACGCGGATCATCCAGCACCACTGTGTTGTCGGGTGCGCGACCGATTGTGCAAGCAACGTTGGGCGAAAAACTAAACTGCCACTGGCGCCCGCTCGCATCGGTGATTTTTAGATGAGCCATGGCGGCGCGATCCTAACAGTAGATATTGATGCTGACAACAGTAATAGCTCTGCGGTCTCTGCGTACCTCAGCGTTCTCTGCGTTAAATGGCAACCTAAACGCAGAGACCGCAGAGGTAAGCAAAGACCGCAGAGAAATACTTTGCTCAAAACTGGTCTTCCGCTATCATTCGACGCGCGTAACCTCGCACCCAGAAGGAGTAACCCGAATGAGTTTCTCCGCTCGTTATCTACCCGCGGTCCTGCTCACGCTTTTGAGTCTCCCAATTTCGCTGTGGGCTCAGGCTGCGTCCAAACAACAACCCACCAAAGCGCCGCGTGGCTCGATCTCCGGTCGAGTAACGATCAAAGAAAAGCCTGCGATCGGAGTTGTGGTCTCACTGCGTAAAAACGAACAAAGGGACCCGTTCGAGGTGGCACTGAGGGCCACGACGGATCAGGACGGCAACTACCGCATCGTGAACGTTCCGCCGGGCAACTATGAAGTCACGCCTTCGGCTCCTGCTTTTGTGCCGTCCGATCTGAAACAGATACGCACCAAGACCGTTCTCGTCGGTGAAGATGAAAACGTCGAAAACATCAATTTCGCGCTCGTCCGCGGCGGCGTTATCACTGGAAAAGTCACGGATGCAGATGGACGTCCGGTCATTCAGCACCAGGTCAATATTTTTCGCGTCGAGCCTTCTAACCAGCAGCAGGGGCAGCAACCGGGACAACAGCTACGCCAGTCTTATCCAAATGCCGGTGGCCAAACGGACGATCGCGGAATCTATCGCGTGTTCGGGCTGGTGCCGGGACTATACAAGATTGCGGTGGGCCGCAGCGACGAGCTTTTCAACCAATCATTCGGCGGCGCACAGCGCGCTACATACCAACAGGTTTTCCATCCTGACGTAACCGATCAATCCAAGGCGACTGTGATCGAAGTCGGTGAAGGAACCGAAGCCAAAGACATCGACGTTACGCTTGGTCGTGCTTTGCAGACTTTCAGCGTCTCCGGGCGAGTTGTCGATGATAAAGGTGCGCCAGTGCCGAACGTCCGCCTTGGTCTACAACGAAATTCGGGCCAGCGAGCCGAGTTTGTTAACTCGTTTTCATCAACGAATAACCAGGGCGATTTCGTTGTCGAAGGATTGATCCCGAGTAAGTATGGGATCTTCTTGTTGCCAAACCAGAATAATGGTCTGCGAGTCGAAACACTCACGTTTGACATCATCGATCAGGATGTCAGTGGACTAACTCTCAAACTCGTTCCGGGGGCGAGCGTGAGTGGCGTGGTCGTGGTCGAAGGTGATAACAAAGCGGGCATCGCGAAATTTCCAGAGCTTCAGTTGCGGGCGTATGTTACGAATCCGACCGGCGGAGGCGGCCTCGGATCTTCAAGCCAATCGCCAATTGCACCGGATGGCGGTTTTCTGGTGCAAGGCTTACCCGGTGGAATGCTGAACTTCAATATAGGCAGTGTGAGTATTCCGTACTCATCAAAAGGATTCGTCATCGCGCGAATCGAGCGTGATGGTGTTCCCGCGCAGCGCGGCATTGAGATCAAGGACGGTGAACAGTTAACCGGTGTTCGCGTTGTGCTCGCTTATGGCACCGCGAAGCTTCGCGGAGTGGTGAATCTCGATAATGGTGTGTTGCCTAACGGCGCGCGCTTCTTTGTCAGAATTGTAAATAAATCGGGCCAACTCCTCAGCAACTTCCGACCACCGGAAGTCGACGCGCGCGGACATTTTTTGATCGAAGATTTACCTGCAGGCGTGTACGAGATTCAGGCCGGGGTTACGGGTCTTCCCCAAATGCCGAAAGTTGTAAAGCGCGAATTTAGTGTTCAGGACGGCGTAACAACCGACATAACAATCACGATCGAAGTGCCACAAACTCCAAACCCGTAACCACCATGGGAATTCAGAAACTAATCGCATCGTCATTTCTCCTCATCGGCTTGTGCACGGTTATGTGTGCGCAGCAACCGGCGCCCACGCCGAAGAAGACGGATGAGCCGGTAACAAACGGTGTCATTGACGGGAGAGTAGTAAACGAGAGTGGCCAGGCAATGTCAGGAGCGACGGTGTTTGTCAGGGCAGCAAATTCCAGCGGCGGACGAACGACCACGGCTGACATTGAGGGAAACTTTCGCATGAGCGGCCTCGAGCCGGCGCTCTATACCGTGTCCGCGACGGCGCCAGCCTATACGATGGTGGTCAGTTCCGCGGACCCATTTACACCGACTTACCACCGCCTCGGTGACACGGTACGAATCGAGATGGTTCGCGGCGGCGCCATTACCGGAACCGTTACGAACGGACTGGGAGAGCCAGTCGTCGCAGTTCGTGTGCGCGCAACAATGATTCGCGACGCGCGCGGCGAGGGCGCAAAGCAACTGGCGTATATAACTTCGGAACAACCTACAGACGACCGCGGTATTTATCGAATTTACGGATTGCGGCCCGGCACTTATATCGTCAGTGCCGGCGGTTCAGGTTTCGCATACGCGTTCAATCCATTCGATCAGGACCTGCCGACATATGCACCGTCTTCGACTCGTGATACCGCGGCGGAAGTTCTCGTGCGCAGCGGCGAAGATTCGAACATCGACATTCGTTATCGTGGCGAACCGGGGCATACAATCAGCGGCACGGTTAAAGTCGCAGGCACTAGCGGCTCGTCGGTAGCGTTGGCGCAAGCCGGGAGTGCCATTCCGGTCGGAAACACATATCAACCTGATGGCGCGCGCGGGTTCACCTTCACCGGTCTGGGTGATGGTGATTACGACATCGTTGCTCAGGAGTTGGCGTCAAATCCGAACGCTACTACCACCCCGGTATTCTCGGTGTCTGATCCGAAACGTGTCAGCGTAAAAGGCGCTGACGTTACCGGAGTCGAGCTATCAACAAAACCGCTGTCATCGATCAGCGGGAAGATCGCGCTGGAGCCGTCGAAGGTGCCGGAGTGTCAGGGCAAGCGGCCACCGCTGTTTGCTGAAATGCTGGTCCGGCTTCAGAAACCTGAAACGGAAAAGGACAAGGAAGATATGCTGACGCTAAGGTTCCTGGCGGCGTCGGCGTCACCCGATGCAAACGGTGCGTTTCAGTTGCGCAATCTTGTTGCTGGTAAATATCAGTTCGAGCCGCGGTTTTATGCGCGCTACTGGTATTTGGAATCGATCACGACGACCGGAACACCGAAGCCACAGAAGTTCGATGCCGCAGCGAACTGGATGACAGTAAAGTCAGGCGAGCAGCTTTCGAATCTCACGATCACACTTGCTCAGGGAGCGGCGTCGATTCGCGGGCGAGTTGTAGCTCAGGAGGGCGCTCCGGTATCGGCGATGGCTCTTTATCTGGTGCCGGCTGAACCCGACAAAACGAATGATGTTTTGCGTTACTTCGTGAGCGATGTTGGTGAAGACATGACGTTCACATTCAACAATCTGCCACCCGGACGATACCTAACTTATATCGACACGCAGACGACCACTTTGAAGAAGTTCCGCCAACCGGAAGCCGCCCCCGAGCGCCTCAAAGTCCGGCGCAACGCTGAGACGAAGAAGAACGAGATCGAACTAAAGCCGTGCCAAAACCTCACGGACTATAAACTCAAACCATAATTTGAGCCGCGGATTTGCGCGGATAAACGCGGATCTGAAAAACAATTTCTTATTCTGATCGGCGTTCATCCGCGTAGATCCGCGGCTAATATTCTTCCCCCTCCAAACCTTGACCATTCGCAAGATAGCTTGCTAGACTCCATCTACTTACCAAACAGGGCTTCGACGCAATCCTGCGTCCTCGGACAAACTCCCACAGACACGCGCGTGCGGCGCCGTCTGATATTTTCAAATTCGATGGAGGTGCATGGTGGGCTTCAAAGTCGGCCAGAAAGTCGTTTACCCGAATCATGGAATCGGGACCATCGAGCAAATAGAACAGAAGCAAATCGGCTCAACACTCCTGCCCTTTTACACGCTTCGTCTTGCTGCTAATAACTCAGTGGTCTTAGTTCCCGTATCCAATGCTTCTGAAGTTGGCCTGCGCGCCCCAATCTCATCGGGCGAGTGTGACATGCTTTTCAAAGCACTATCAGATGATTTTTCTTCCCCCGCTAATGATTGGAAGGACCGCTTTAAGGAATTCTCGGAAAAAATGCGCACTGGCGACATCTTCGAGGTTGCCGACGTGCTCAAGCATTTGACCTATCTCAGCAATATCAAACCGCTCTCTTTCCGCGAACAGCGTATGCTCGAACGTTCTCGCTATCTGGTGGTGTCGGAGTTGGCCGCAGTTTGTCGCCAGCCCGAGTGCAATATCGAACCGCGCGTCGATCAGGCACTCGCACGTGCTCACTCGAAGCACGACCGTCGTCCAGTCCGCGCCCGCGCCGCCGGGGCCGCACTAGGACACTAAAGAACATTCATCCACAGATTGCACAGATCACGCAGATTCATTAATGGATCTGCGTTATCTGTGTAATCTGTGGATGCACTCCGTCCGTGATATGATTTCCGCCCCACATGACAATCGCGGTAAAACTGCTCTCTGTTCTCTTGCTGGTCGCAGCTAACGGGTTTTTTGTGGCTGCTGAGTTTGCACTCGTGGGCGTGCGCTCGTCGCGGATCGAGACTCTTGCCGCTTCGGGCAACGGCTCCGCGAAGCGACTCATGGGCCTGCTCCAGAACCTCAACGCTTACCTGTCTGCGTGCCAACTCGGAATCACGCTCGCTTCTCTTGCACTGGGATGGATTGGCGAGCCGGCCATCGCGCGATTACTCGAAGGTCCGTTGTCGGGCTTTTCAGAAACGGCCCGGCACGCCATCGCCTTCGCTATCGGCTTCGCGATCATCACTTCGCTGCACATCGTGCTTGGTGAACAGGCGCCGAAGTTGATGGGTCTCGCCAAGGCCGAAAGAGTTGCCCTCGCCGTCGCCCTGCCGATGCAGCTGTTCTATCGTGTCTTTAGTTTGCCGATACGCGCGCTCGACTGGGCCAGCGCCCGCACTGTTAACCTCTTCGGCATACAAGCAACTTCAGAACACGCCTCGATTTACACGGAAGAAGAGTTGAGAAAACTCGTCGACATGTCACGCGAGAGTGGTCACCTGCGCGCGGAAGAGCGACGTTTGATCCATCGCGTGTTTGAGTTTTCTGACACGGTCGTGCGCGAAGCGATGGTGCCGCGCACGGAGATGGCCGCGATTCCGAACACCTGCAATCTCGAAGAGATCACGAAGGCATTCGATCAGCATCGTTATTCGCGTTTGCCGGTTTATCGCGAGTCGTTCGACGACGTGTGCGGCTTCATTCACAGCAAAGATGTAATGCCGTACCTACTACACCCGGATAAGTTCAAGCTGGAAGACGTGCTGCAACCGCCGATGTACGTTGTTGACACCGCGCGCCTCGAACACGTTCTGCGCCAGATGCAGAAAGCGAAGATGCATTTCGGGTTTGTAGTCGATGAGCACGGCGGACTCGAGGGCATCATTACGCTCGAAGACCTGCTCGAAGAGATCGTTGGCGAGATTAGTGACGAGCATGACGAGGAAGTTAACGAGCAGATCACCGAGATCGATAAGCGCAATTTCGTGCTTGCCGGCGGGCTCGCGGTTCGCGATCTGAATCGACGACTGAAATTGTCTGTGCCTGAGTCAGAGGCGTATACGACTGTCGGCGGGTTTCTGATGACCGAAGCCGGTCACGTGTTGAAGCCCGGTGAAGTCGTGAAGCGTGATGGTCTTGTTTTCAAGGTCGAGAGAGTTGAGAAGCGACGCGTGATGCGCGTCAAGCTCGAAATTTTACAAACCAACGGAGAAGGGGAAGAAAAGGATGAGCTGGATCGAGCACGTTCAGGCGCGTGAAATACTGGACTCGCGCGGTAATCCGACTGTGGAAGCGGAAGTCGTTTTAGCAGATGGTGTGATTGGACGTGCCGCAGTTCCTTCTGGCGCTTCAACCGGTGAGAACGAAGCGGTCGAGCTGCGCGATGGCGATAAGAAGCGATACGGCGGGAAGGGAGTTTTGAACGCGGTTCGTAACGTCAATGAGGTGATTGCCCCCGCGTTGCAGGGATTCGACGCATTGGACCAGGTGGAAGTCGATCGCGCGCTTCTCGATCTCGACGGCACAGCAAACAAATCGAAACTCGGCGCCAACGCATTGCTTGCCGTCTCGATGGCGACAGCACGCGCCGCGGCGACGCAGCTCGAGATCCCACTCTATCGCTATCTTGGTGGTCCAAACGCCCGCACGTTGCCCGTGCCGATGATGAACATCGTCAACGGTGGCGCGCATGCTGATAACAATGTCGACTTTCAGGAGTTCATGGTGGTTCCGTGTGGCGCTCCGAGTTTCAGTGAAGCGTTACGTGTGGGTGCGGAGATTTTTCACCAGCTCAAGTCGGTGTTGAAAAGTAAAGGCTACGCGACGAGCGTCGGTGACGAAGGTGGATTTGCGCCGAACTTGAAGTCGAATGAAGAAGCGGTCGAGACGATTCTCGAGTCGATCGTTAAGGCGGGCTACAAGCCGGGCGACGATTGTTTGCTCGCGCTCGATCCCGCGGCAAGTGAGTTTTACGACGGCAAGAAATACGTCTTCAAGAAGAGTGACAAGCGAAAGTTGTCGAGTGAAGAGATGGTGGCGTACTGGAAGAGTTGGACCGAACAGTATCCGATCATCTCGATTGAAGACGGCATGGCGGAAAACGATTGGACCGGATGGAAACTGTTGACCGATGAGATTGGCGAGAGGGTGCAGCTTGTCGGTGATGATCTTTTCGTCACCAACACTGTGTTTCTGCAAAAGGGAATCGATCTCGGTGTGGCGAATTCGATTCTGATCAAAGTCAATCAGATCGGTACGTTAACGGAAACACTCGACTGTATCGAGCTCGCGCAACGAAACCGCCGCACGACGATCATCTCGCATCGATCCGGTGAAACCGAGGATCCGTTTATTGCCGATCTCGCGGTGGCGACTAACGCCGGTCAGATCAAAACCGGATCGCTCTCGCGCACGGATCGCATCGCCAAATACAACCAGCTCCTTCGCATCGAAGAAGATCTGCGCGGCGCCGCGCGCTACCCCGGCCGCAAAGCCTTTCATCAATCTTTGCCACAAAAAGGCACAAAAAGCGCAAAAGCAGTTGCTAATCAGCGGAGGGGCTAAATTGAACTTCTAAAATTTCTATAGGCTTTCTCTTTTTGTGTTTTTGTGCCTTTTTGTGGCTAAAAATTATGACTAAGAAACGCGGGCCGCTGGCCCTGATCATTATCGACGGCTGGGGCTATTCCGCGTCGCGCGAAGGCAACGCAATCGCACTTGCCACTACACCTTTCTATGACGAGCTCTGTGAAAAATACCCGCAAACCCTCCTCGAGGCGCACGGATCGCGCGTCGGTCTGCCTGCGGGGGTGATGGGGAATTCAGAAGTCGGACATTTGAACATCGGCTCGGGCCGAGTCATTCGCATGGACGTGTCGCTCGTCGATCACGAGATCGAGACGGGCGAGTTTTTCCGCAACAAAGTTCTCGTAGAAGCGATTGACGGCGCGAAGACTCGCGGTAAGGCGCTCCACTTGATGGGGCTCATGTCAGACGGTCAGGTCCACTCGTCGCTCACACACCTCTACGCGCTTTTGAAGATGGCGAAAGAGCACGGGCTCGAACAAGTCTACGTTCACTGTTTTCTGGACGGCCGCGACACTCCACCTTCATCGGGAGCGCAGTACATCGCAGCGTTGCAACGAAAGCTGGACGAGATCGGCTGCGGTGAGATCGCGACGGTTGTCGGTCGTTATTACGCGATGGACCGCGACAAGCGTTGGGAACGAACCCAGCGTGCCTTTGATCTATTAACTAAGGCGATTGGCGAGCGAGCGCTCGATCCAATCACGGCCATCAATGAGTCGTACGCACGCGGCGTGACGGATGAGTTTGTCGAGCCCGTAGCGATCGTGCGCAAAGACGGCGCTCCAGTCGCGACGATCAAAGACGACGATTCAGTCATTTTCTTCAACTTCCGTCCTGATCGCGCGCGACAGTTAACAAGGGCTCTCACGATTCCTGGCTTCAACGAGTTTGATGTTTCTGATCGGCCACGTGTGCACTTCGTCTGCTTCACGATGTACGACCACTCGTTCGACCTGCCCATAGCCTTTCCACCGCGCCATCATCGCAACGTGCTGGCGGAAGCGTGGGGCGGTATCTGCGTGCGCAATTATCGTCTCGCAGAGACGGAGAAATATGCGCACGTCACTTACTTCTTCAATGGCGGTGTCGAGAAGGAGTATCCGTGCGAGCAACGACTACTCGTGCCGTCGCCGAAGATCGCGACTTACGATTTGCAGCCTGAGATGTCAGCGTTCAAAGTTACTGACAAAGTGCTGCGCGGGATTGATGAAGGCGAGACGGATGTTTTCGTGATCAACTTCGCGAATCCTGACATGGTGGGCCATACCGGCAAGTTGGATAAGACGATCGAAGCGTGCCAGTACGTAGACACCTGTCTCGGCTGGATCACGAAGCGCATGCGTACCGCGAATGGCATCACGCTGATCACCGCCGATCATGGTAACGCCGAGCAGATGATCGATCCGACCAGCGGTGGACCGCACACCGCGCACACGATAAACCCCGTTCCGTTTCACTTGATTGATGAAGAGTCGGTCGGCGTGAAGCTGCGAACCGGTGGCGCGCTTGAAGATGTCGCGCCGACGCTGCTCGGTTTGCTGGGGGTCGAGAAACCAACTGAAATGACGGGTCGCGATCTACGAGAACTTTAGCCACGGATTACACGGATGATGTTCGATCCGCGCAACATACTCGTCATCGATTTTGGCCAGCTCGGAGACGTCGTGATGAGTCTGCCGGCGCTGCGGGCGATACGCGAGAAGTTTCCGTACGCAAAGATCACGGTCGCTGTTGGAAAGCCTGGCAAGGAATTGCTGAATCTTTGCGGTTATGCCAACGAGATTCTCGAAGTCGATCGTGTTTCGCTACGTGATGGTCCGACACTGATCTCGATCGGGCGCATCGCGAAGTTCGTATCGCAGGTTCGCAAGCAGAAGTTTGATTTCGTTATCGACCTGCACAGCTATTACGAAACAAACATTCTCGGCTTCCTTTCCGGCGCGCCTCACCGGCTTTACTCGCGCCGTGAAAACCGCTCGCTCGACTTCCTCGCCAACTTCAAACCACAACCCACGCGAGAAAGAACGACCGCGCACCTCGTCGATCGTTATCTCGACATGCTGAAACCGCTCGGTATCGAGAACGTGCCGAGGATTCCGGTGTTGAAAACGAGCGCGTCTGATGACACAGCGGTCGAAGCGATGTTGAAGAAAGAGAAGGCGCAATCGCGTGAGCTGTTGGTCGGCATGTTTCCGGGCGCCGGGAACGCCAGCCGCGTTTGGCCGCTCGAGAAGTTTGCGGAGGTGGCCGATCACCTGATTCGCAACGACCGGGTGCGAGTGATCGTCTTTGCAGGACCTGAAGAACGGGCTCTCGTGCCGCAGATGCGGGCAGTTTTCCCCACCGGGACGATCTTTTTCGACCGGTTAACAATTCCCCAGTTGGCGTCAGCGCAGGCGCGTTTGACCCTCTTTATCTCGAACGATACGGGCCCGGCGCACATCGCGGCGGCTGTCGGGACGCCCGTCGTCGTGATTCTCGACCGCCCCGACCTGAACAGCTTCACACCCGTCGGCGAGCAAAACCGCTTTATTGGCGGGCCTTTGATCACGAATATCCCGGTCGCGGACGTCTACCGCGCCGCCCACGAAATTATCTCTCTCAACCGTACCGATCAGATTTTTGCCGCGGATAAACGCGGATAACGCGGATCTGCGTTCATCTGCGTTCATCCGCGGCTAAATTCTTATAGACAAACATCGTTTAACTTCGTTAGTATGGCTTGGGCCGCGTGACCTGCCCAGCCTCACGCTAAATCTATCCAAATTTGGCCTGCCTCAGCGAATTATGGAGAAAACAATGTTCAGAATGTTCAATCGATTATGCTTGATTACGCTTTGCCTGTTGGGTTTGAGCGCCGCGGCAAGTGCTCAGACAAACCTGACAGCCAAGGCCGGTAGTGCCCCCGCCAACGCTCCTGCGGTCGAAACCGACAGATCCCGGGACGGTTTGATTGGCCCAGTCCGGCGCGTGCGCACGGAAATCGCCAAGCTCTTGTCCGCTGACGGCCAGCAGGAAGGCAAGCACCAGGTCGTCGAGCTCGTCGCTTACGACATCAAGGGCAACAAAATCGAGAACCAGTATTTCCCCGTCGCCGGCGCTACGCTGACCGGTAAGGAAGTCTACAAGTACGACGAAAAGGGAAATATCAGCGAGATGACGTTGCTCAATCCAGACGGCACGTTGCTGAGCAAGGAGATCTACAAGTACGAGTTCGACTTCCTCGGCAACTGGAGCAAGATGACCACGTCGGTGGCAGTTGTCGATTCTCGCGGTATCAATTTCGAGCCGACTGAAGTGACCTATCGCTCGATCATGTATTACCTCGACGAGAACATGGTCCGAATGGTTACGCCAGGCGCCACAACGGCTCCAGCCCCGGCTCCAGTCAGCAAACCGGCTGAGACGAGAACAACCCCGGCCAACAAGAACAACAAGAAAGCTCCTGTGGTTCTCGAGTTACCGTCAGCGTCGAATTCGGCGTCGAAGCTTGCGAGTGGTCCAGTTGATGTAAAGGTCCAGACCGTGAGCACGAACCAGCCGCTGCCGATTATCAGTATCGATGAACCACCGCCGAGTCCGGGACCGAAGCCGATTCTCAAGCCCGTGTCTGGTGGAGTTCTCAACGGCACCGCAGTCTCGCTGCCACCGCCGACTTATCCTGAGGCTGCGAAGCGCATGAGGACGCAGGGCGTGGTTACAGTCGAAGTAATCCTTGACGAGGCCGGCAAAGTCGTTTCGGCAAGTGCTACGGCTGGTCCAACGATCCTGCGCGACGCGGCTGTGCAGGCGGCACTCAAAGCGAGGTTTTCTCCCACGAAGCTTTCCGGTCAACCGGTCAAGGTTTCCGGCGTGATTAACTACAAATTCGCGCTGGTTCCCTAACCTACCTTTCGGTGGCGCGCCGGGCCTCTTCGGCGCGCCATTCTCCCCCTCTTTTCCAACAGGCGTTCTTTTAGAAGGGACTAGTTCTCATGGCATTAACCGGACACCTCAGTGATCTTTCACTTTCTGAGTTAATCGAGTTTTTCTGTAACCAGCGCAAAAGCGGCCGTCTCAAAGTTTTGTATCCGAAGGGTGCGGGATACTTTTACTTACAGGCGGGCTCAGTTGTTGATGCGCGTATCGGCGTGCTGCATGGAATCGACGCTGTTTACTACGCGCTGACACTTCCGAATGCAGAGTTTGAATTCAGTGTCGACGTGGAAGCGAAGAGCCGGACCATCAATCAACCGTGGACACAGGTTGTGCTTGAAGGTTTGCGACGATTGGATGAGAGCATTGCACCGAGCGTCGCGTTTCCTTCGGATTATGTTCCTGAGCCGGATGAGCTCGAAGGCAAGTCGGTCCCGGTCGAAACGCAATCGGATGTTGAGAAGTCGTTTTCACCGGCGTTTCTTTCGTTTGGGAAAGATAGTGGAAGTCGTCGCAAGCCGCTTTTCATTGGTGCGATAGCGGTAGCGGTCGTGGCGAGTGTGGCGGTGATTGGCGTGCCGGCTGGTTGGTACAGCAAGAAAGCTGCGCCACCGCCAACGCCTGAAGCAGTGAGCCAGGCTCCCGCGCCAACTCCGGCTGAAACCGCATCGCAGCCGCAACCGACAAGCACTGAAGCGGCGCCGGCCGTGGAAGATCCTGCGGCGGTAGCACTACGAAAGCAACGTGAGAAAGAGCGCAAGGCTCGTGAAGCGAAGAATGCTGAAGGTGAAACGGCTGCTGCGGCGCCAACGGTTGAAGGAGTGAAGCCTGGAGCGAAGCGAGTGGTGGTGACGGTGACTTACGACGAGTCAGGACGCGTGACGCAGGCCTCAGGTGGTGATGCGAATGCGCTGCGTATCGCGCGGCAGAAGCGCTTCCCAGCGGGGAAAGCCGGATCCGCGACGGTCTCGATCCCGATCAATTAAATTAATAGGTCCTATAGGACATATAGGACCTATTATTTGATTCCCACCGTTCCGAGAATCACTAACAATCCACGTTTCAATCCGAGGTCACGGCCGCGTGGGTCGTACCATTCGTCGAGACTGTGCGAATACGCCGAGCTTCCACCAGCACCGAGCGTGATCGCAGGAACGCCTAACGATATCGGCAGGTTTGAATCAGTCGACGATTGATCGAGACGAGGGTCTCCGCCGAGCAGTTTAGTCGCTTCCATTGCGAGCTCAACGAGCGGTGAATCCGCCGGAGTCTCGCCCGTCGGTCTCTCGCCAATCAAATCAACTTTCAGTTTCAGTAACGGATCACCAGCGCGCCGCGTCGCATTCTCCTCATCAACTGCGTCTCTCGTTGCCCGCCTGAAAAATGCATCAAGCCTTTGCAACTCCGCTTCAGCAGCCGAGCGCAGGTCCACTTCCATCGACGCTTCACTCGGTATCGAATTGACACTGCGCCCACCTTCAATGCGTCCGACGTTGAACGTCGTGCGCGGCTCTTTCGGCGCCGGAAACCCCGCAAGTCTCGAGATCGCGCGTCCGATCGCGTGTACCGGATTCGGCAGGCCGAAATCGCCCCACGAATGTCCGCCTGGTCCAGTTACCTCGACGCGATAACGACGAGATCCCAATGCGCGATTTGTGATTCGATCGAGTCCCGGACCATCAAAACTCAGAAACGAGTCGACGTGTTTGGCCCAACGGCCTTTCGTGAAAAGATGTCGAACGCCACGCAGGTTTCCTTCACCCTCTTCACCAACGGTTCCTACGAACAAAATCGAGCCCTCTATTGGAATCTGTTGCGTCTGGATGGCCTGCACGAGAGCGATCAGCGCTGCGAGTCCACAGCCGTCATCAGCGATGCCTGGCGCGTACAACTTGCCGTTACGACGAACGACGTTGAAATTCGTGTCTGCGGAAAAAACTGTATCGAGATGCGCGCTGACGACCATCAAAGGTGATCGCGAAGATCCCCGCAGCAGTCCCAGACAATTGCCTTCTTCATCGATCTCAACCTCGCTCAATCCCAGCTCCGAAAACTTTCGACTGAGATACTCAGCACGTTCCTGCTCGCCGAACGGACTCGCCGGTATCGAGCAGATTCGAATGTGCTCTTCAGTGATTGCGTCAGCTTTGGTTTCGAAGAAACGAAGTGCCCGCGCGACGTGAGGCGTCGCCATGAGCTGTGCTACAGATTTGCCGGGATGAACACGGATCACAACAGCGACAAGATCTCACTCTCTTCGAGCACTCCGCTAGCTGATTTAGCATGCTCGTAAATGCGATTGACGCGACTCTCGTTCGGTTCGAGGCCGCGCTTCTCGAGCCAATAAATAACATTTGATTTGCCGCTCATCGGTCCGATTTCGATCACTTGCTCGAGTCCAAACTCACCGGCCGGAACTCCCGAGTAAACAATGTCCGCCAACCTCTGATCGCCCTTCTTATAACTCTTGATCACTGCCGCAGCGTGAACGCCCGTTGCCGTTCGAAACGCGTCACGACCAAACACCGGATAATTCAACGGCACAGTCCAATGACACGCGCGCGCCGCTGTTTGGCAATACTCGCCAAGACGCGACAGATCGTTATCGATCCAACCCAGCAGTTTAAGATTTACGAGCAACTGGTCCAGCGGCGTGTTGCCGACGCGCTCGCCCATTCCGAGCGCCGAGCCATGCACCTGATCGGCGCCGGCCTGGATCGCTGCGAGGGAATTAATCACGCCGAGTCCGCGATCCTGGTGGCCGTGCCAGTCGAGACGGATGCCGCCGCCCTGTTCGTCGATGATGTTCTTCACGAAGCGTACGACAGCTCCTGCGCCGTCAGGCGTCGAATGTCCGACAGTGTCGCAAACACAAACAGCCTTGGCGCCACAGCGAATCGCAGTCGTGTAGAGCGCACGAATCGTTTCCGGTTTCGCGCGGGTTGTGTCTTCGGTGACGTACATGACCGGAAGGCCCTGGCTCACCGCAAAAGTGACAGCCTCTTCAGTCATCTGCAGAAGCTTTTCGAGCGTCCAGTCTTCAGCAAAGAAGCGCACGGAAGACGAACCGATGAACGTACACGCTTCGATCGGAATTCCGGCGCGTTGCGAGATCTCGACAATCGGTGTGATGTCGTTGCGATGCGTGCGAGCGGCGCAGTTGGGCCGAATCTTGAGTTTGTTATCGGCGATTTCTCGCGCGAGTCGCTCAACTCCGGCGGCGTGTGTGCCGCCGGCGCCAGGCAGTCCGATGTCAGCGGTATCGATCCCGAGCGCTTCCATCAGGTGAAGGAGCTCGAGTTTTTGTTCGACTGGTGGTTCGCAAACCGACGGCGACTGCAAACCGTCGCGCAATGTCTCGTCGTCAATCCCGATATGGCGATTGGGCGCCGTGAGAGACGGTTCGATTGTATTCCAGTCATAAACCAGTTCGTCGATTGTCATGGCAGTAGTATAAGCCACGGATGAACGCGGATATAAACGCGGATCTGTCTTATACTACGTTCGCCTTTGCCTTTCTCTTAGGAGCGGTTAGCCATCAACGAAGAATCGTTCGCAGCCCTACTAGCCTGGCTTGATCCAGACAGCGATGTAGCCGGGCAAAAATATGAAGTAATCCGCGCTGGTTTGATCAGGATATTTGTGTCCAAAGGGTTCAGCGACGCGGAGGATCTTGCCGACGAAACGATCAACCGCGTGATGAAGAAGCTGCCCGAGATTCGCGACACCTATGTCGGCGAGCCCGCGCGTTATTTTCACGGAGTCGCGCGTTTCATCGTTCGCGAGGTAAACCGGCGCAAGGAAATCGCGGTCGAAGAGGTGCCCGTGGTTTCGATCGAGGACGAAGTTCATAGCGACGAGTACGACTGCTTGGTGAAGTGTCTACGGTTCCTGTCTGCGGACAAACGCGAGTTGATTCTCGACTATTACATCTACGATGGGCGTGACAAAATCGAGCAACACCAGCGGATGGCAAACGAGCTTGGGATCACGGACGGCGCGCTGCGAGGCCGAGCGCACCACGTTCGCGGAAGCCTTGAAAAATGCATACAGAAGTGTATTGAGCAAATGAAGGCAAACGAAAGTTAGTATTCGAGTCATATTCAGTAGCGGTACTTTAGTGGGGGGAAATTCTCATCATCGATCAGACGGAAAAAACTGAACTAAAAGACTATCTTCTCGGCAAACTCAGGGAAGAAGAGGAAGAACGGGTCGAAATCCGGTTGCTGAGTGATCAGGTTTATACCGAAGAGTTTGACGTTGTTGTAGATGAATTAACTGATCAATATGTGGCGGGAGACGTTCAGGGCACCGAACGCGAGCAGATGGAGCGACATTTCTTTGCTTCGCCTGCGCGGCGCGAGAAGTTGAGGATTGCTGCGGCACTGAAAGAGCGCCAACAGACGAATCGGAGGCGCTGGCTGCCATCGCCGGAGCTGCGAGTTGCGGCTTCGATTCTCATCATTGTTGGTGTCACTTTCGGAGCCTGGTACGCGCTCAGGGGTGGTGAATCCGAGTTGGACAAAGGTCTGGCCGCGCTGCAATTAGCCTACGCGGGACAACGACCTATCGAGGGGCGCGTCTCGGCACTGCCACACTCGTCTTACTCGCAAACGCGTGGAACCAGCGTTGACGATCAGCGAACCGAAAATCTGCGACGCGCTGAACTACACCTCGCGCAAGCTGTGAAAGAGAAGCCGTCACCGGAAGCTCATCACGCGCTCGGCAAGGTTTATTTAGCGCAAGGCAAGTTCGACGAAGCGATCAAAGAATTCGAGCAGTCGCTCAGCGGCAGTCGTAACCAGGCGCAAATCTATAACGATCTCGGCGTCGCCTGGCTCGAAAAAGGCGATTCCACTCGTAGTCTCGACAGTTTCAATAAAGCGCTTCAGCTTGACGGCAATTTGCAGGAGGCACTTTTCAACCGCGCCCTCGCTTACGAAAAACAATCCCGATTCGTCGAGGCGAAGACAGACTGGAACGAGTATTTAAAACGCGACTCGACTTCGCCCTGGGCAGACGAAGCACGCCGGCATTTGGTACCCTAAGTTGATTATCTCTGCGGTTCTCTGCGTATCTTTGCGTTCTCTGCGTTAAAGGGCTATTTCAACGCAGAGATCGCAGAGATCGCAGAGATACGCAGAGAACCGCAGAGATCTTAATATATCGGAATGCATATCAAGACTATCGCGCTCGGCTCCGATCGTGCGTCGAAGATCATGGCCGTGCGCGCCAGCGTCGCTCGTATTGCTACAATCGATCCTGATTGGGCTAACGCAAACGTCATCGCGCGTCGTGTTGAATCAAACGTCCCTTCCATGCCGCTGACTGACTGGCAGTTGATGCAGGGCGCGCAGGAAAGAGCCTTCGCCGTGCGCGATTCGCTCAAGAGTCGTCGCCTTGAAGCGGATATCTATGTTGGGTTGGAAGGCGGGTTTCACTCGGTCTCGATGGAGGGCGAGTGGCACACGTTTTTGCGCGGCTGGGCTTACGCAACAAACGGGCAGCAAGGTGCGTTTGGAGCCGCGCCGTCGATTACTGTGCCACCTGAGATCGTGAAGAAGGTGGTGGAAGGCCGGCGCGAGCTTGGTGTGGTGATTGACGAAGTCACGGGCGGTCGAGATTTGCGTAGCAAGCAGGGCGCGTGGGGCGTGCTCTCGCGCGATCTGGTGACGCGATCGATGAGTTTTGAGCTAGCACTGGTCGCTGCATTTGCCCCGTTTTATAACCCGAAATTTTATTCGTGATTAAAGGAACAGTAGAAACCTAAACGAGAATGGATGAACTAGTCGCACAAGTTAACCATGAAGAACCGCCACCGCAGTCGCGCGGTGCTGGTTGGATAGAAGTGATTGCGGGCTCGATGTTTTCCGGGAAGTCGGAGGAGCTCATTCGCCGGTTGCGTCGCGCGAAGATCGCGCGGCAAAAAGTGCAGGTTTTCAAACCCGAGTTAGATTCGAGATTTGCTGAGAACCAGATTGTTTCCCACTCGGAGATGCGTCACGATTCGGCGAATAGCCGTTCGGCCGCTGAGATACTCGAGAAAGTCGACGCGGACACGGAAGTTGTCGGTATCGACGAAGGACAGTTTTTTGACAACGATCTGGTTACGGTGGCGAATGCACTGGCTGGCCGCGGTGTGCGCGTGATCATCGCGGGCTTGGATCAGGACTACACCGGCAAGCCCTGGGAACCGATGCCGCAACTACTCGCGATTGCCGAGTACATCACAAAGACTCATGCGATCTGCATGAAGTGTGGACAGCCGGCCAACTACTCACAGCGCACGTTCGAATCGGAAGAGCGTGTTGCGGTCGGGGCCTCGGACAAATACGAAGCGCGTTGTCGTGGCTGCTTCGTTCCCCACGCGGACGCCCCGACAGTGCATTCGAATTAAGTCCTTGTTCTGGGATTTCTCTGTGCAATCTCTGTGTCCTCTGTGTCTCTGTGGTGTGGTTTTACTCGGAATTCATCAACCACAGAGACACAGAGGACACAGAGATTGCACAGAGAAGAGCGCCATCGAGACTTTTGTGCAAAGCCGCATACCTTTGCGTTCTCTGCGTTAAAAGGGGCTATTTTCAACGCAAAGGCCGCAGAGATACGCAGAGAGCCGCAGAGAAACACCACTTTGATCTTGCCATTCGACATCACCTGATATAACTTCTCCGCCGTTAACTGCCAGCTTGCCTCTTGCCGCCGCAAGCCTTTTCAAATTTCCCGGGACGCTCGAAACGTTTTCACCGGAAAACAACATATGTATTGAGCCTTCAGATATGTAGTTCGTCCCAGAATCGTTGAACTACAACCAGCTTCTGAAGGGACTCTTTAGGGTAGGTCCCATATGAACATCCGCCACACTTCCCGGCATCTGTGGTTAATGCGCGCCCGTCACTCACGCCGCGCCCTTCTGATCATTGCCCTGTTGGCGCTACTCGCAGCCGGTGCGATCTTTCGATCTTTCTATTTTAGGAAGTCAACCGTCACCACCGGTCTTGAAGCGCTGGTACATGCTTATGAAGGGCGCCGGCCACTCCAGGCGCGTATCTCTGGTCTTGCGTATGCCCCCTTTGTCTCCCGTAGAGGTGAATCTGACGATTTCGACCCAGTCAATCGTGACCTTGCCGAACGATTGCTGCTAGAAGCGGTCGCTGAGAAACCCACATCTTCAGCACGTCAGGCGCTTGGCCAGTTCTACCTGATGTCGGGAAGTCCCACCAAAGCGACGCTCCAATTCGAGGAGGCGCTAAAACAAGATAGCAACAACGCGTCACTTCGAAACGACTTTGGCGTGGCACTCATGGAGATGAGTCACAAGTCTCCGGCGGCCGGTTCTGACAACGCTTTGCTTTACGCGGCGAAAGCTCTCGAAGAGTTTGAGTCCGCGTTAAAGCTCGACTCCGCAAACGTCGAGGCTCTACATAATCGTGCGTTAGTGCTGGACCAGTTAAAGCTGCCGCAACAGCGTGACCAGGCGTGGCAGGCTTATCTTGCACGCGAAACAAACTCAAACTGGACCACCGAAGCAAAACGAACGATTCAAAATCTGTCCCACTCGGAGCGATTGAACCGCACGCAGTTGTTGGAAAGTTTTATCGCAGCAACTCTCGCCGCCGATGAGGAACGATCGTGGCGTGAGTTGACTCGCAACAAGGAGATGATCACAGAAACGTTCATCCCTCAGGAGCTTGCTTACTCTCTTGTCTCTGCGTTGTTGAATAAGAACACTGATGAGGCGGCGAAACTAAGCAACGCCTTGCGCTACGCAGGCAAGCTGGAGGTGGAAAAAGCCGGGGACCCGTTCGTTTCCGAGCTCGCAGCCTTTTACTCGCACCTTTCAGTCGAGCAACAAAAACTGCTTCAGGAGGCACACGTTCAACTCAGGAATGGCTACGCCGAATGTCAAAAAGGTAACTTCAATGCTGCGCTATTCGAACAATCGCGCGATTTGTTTCTGCGCGCCGGCGACGTGTTGGAAGCGAAGATCTGTGACTACTGGATTGCTTATTGTCTGAGTTCGAACTCTGACGACGTCGCGAAGAGCACTGAGCTACTGTCGTCGCTCGCGAAGTTTGCGAAAGCGAAAAATTATCTCTGGCTCGAAGGCCAGGCGCTTACCTGGATTGCCGACAATCACACAGGACGCCGCGACTTTTCCAAATCACTGGAAAATTATGACATCGCCTTCTCGATCGCGACGAAGATTAACGACGTCTACAACCAGCAAAAGATTCTCAGCCAAACCGGTAACAACTACATGCTGCTCGGTCAGCCCGAGCGTGCCCTGCGATACGACTGGCGGGCGCTGCAACTAACTGACCCCGCGTCAAACAGCGTCCGCCAAACGTGGCGCACTTACCTCTACACGGCTCGCGCACTGTCCGCGCTCGGCTTGTATGAAGCTGCGGCGCAATACGGCGCGGCGATGCTAAGCCTCGCGGTGAATGATCCCGCGATGGTCCATTTTTCCTACCGGTATCTCGCCCAGATCAACGGCGGCAAGAAAAACGTGGAGGAAGCATTTCGACTCGCTTCCGAGAGCATGAAATTCGCGAATTCGCTGAGGCTCCAAACCGAATCTTTGTTGCTGCTCGGTCACCTGCAGCGGCAGTCGGGTGCGATTGAACAAGCAGTCAAGAGCTACAGCGAGGCGATTGCTAATTACGACAAAATCAAACCGGGTGTCTACAAATACGATGCTCTCAAGGGACGTCTGCTCTGTTACCTCGCGCTGAAGGACAATACGAATTTCGAGGCCCAGCTTCCCACGGTCCTCGACGAATTTGAAAAGCAGCGGGTGAAAATCTTCGAGGAACAGAGTCGAAATATTTTCTTCGATCGCGAACAAAACGTTTACGACCTTGCTATCAATCACGAGCTCGAGAAGAACGACCAGTTGAGCGCGTTGAATTACTCGGAACAGTCACGCGCGCGATCGCTACTCAAGGCGCTCAGCGCTGATGCAGCCCCTTTACCTCCGAGCGATCTCAAGGGCCAATTGCCGGCGAACTTACAGGTCTTGCAATATGCAGTGCTGGACGACAAGCTCGTCGTCTGGCTTGTAACCAACAACCGGATCGACGCAAAAACGAAGAATTTTCCCGTCGACGAGTTACGCGCGCTGGTGACGGAATACGTCAAGGGCATTTCCAGCGGTCCAGGTAAAGCGGACAAGTTGCGAGCCGTCTCGCAGCGACTGTACGACGCGTTGATTGGACCATTTAGAGAAGCTCTCGATCCCAATCGTGTGCTCTGTATCATTCCTGACAAGTTTCTTAGTTACGTTCCTTTTGACGCGCTCATCTCGCCATTATCACAACGATATCTGCTCAGTGAATTCTCGTTATTTACGTCGCCAAGCTTGAACGTGTTGATGCGGGCCACCTCGATAGCGAAAGATCATGCAGGTACGAGCGCCGAAACACTGCTCAGCATCGGTAATCCGTCGTTCGATCGCCAGCAGTATCCGGAGTTGGACGATCTGCCGGCGGCGGCGCGCGAAGCGAAAGGAATTGCGGCTAACTATTCGAAGTCGTATCAACTGATTGGACCGGAAGCCGTCAAGCAGGCCATCGAAAAGCAATTGCCTGCGGCCGACGTAATCCACTTTGCAGGACACTACGTCACTAACAACACAGAGCCGCTGATGTCGAAACTCGTGCTCGCAAGGGAAAAAGGAGCCGGTGATTTAACCCTCGGCGAGCTGGTCCAAATGAAACTGCCGCGCACGAAGCTGGTGGTATTGTCGGCATGCGAGACGAGTGGAAAAGACTACTACAACGGTGAGGGTTTGATCGGGATCGCGCGAACGTTTTTGCGCACCGGCATTCCGCTCGTAGTTGCCAGCCAGTGGTCAGTCGAATCGGAATCGACGGCGCAATTGATGTTGAAGTTTCACCGTTACCGAAAACTTTCTGGAGTTTCCAGTCTTGTAGCCCTGCGAAAGGCTCAGCTCGAGTTGCTCGAAGATCCAAGCGGTCTTTATAGCGACCCATATTACTGGGCGGCCTTCACCGCAGTCGGTGGCTACGCAGATTTCTAAAACAAGGAGAAAAAGACGATGACCCCCCTCGACCATGATAACGCAACCGCAATAGTCTCGATCTTTGGACTTGCTCTCGGTTGTTACAACGCCACCACTCAAAACTATGAAGTCGCATTCTTGCATCACGAGTGTCACTCTCTGAAGATTGAGATCAAGAAGAAGCTGCCTTATGGCGAATCGAAAATGACGTACGAGATCGGAGATACCCACCACCGGATCTTTATTGACGCCGAGAACTGCGTCACACCCGCAGATCCAATCTATTTCATTGGTGACGACTATGACGACTTCGATCGCTCGGAAATAAACGGAGACCCGGAAGACTTTCGCTGGGTGGTTGACTTCGAAAGGAATTTGAACGGCGGAGAGTTGGTTGATTTAGAGATTGCCAGGGATCCAAAGACCCATGAGCCACTGGTGACTGTGACTGAGATGTATATCTCCAAGCCACGTCTCTATGCCGACCCGGAAAAAATGACTGATGGTCCGTTCACCCTGGTTAGTCTCGGTCCTGACGGTGAGCCGGTCCCCAACAAAGCCCCCGAGCCCTTCGGGCTTTTCACTGAGCGCCTCAAGGCTGACATCACTTGTCAAAACGGAGGAGCCGTGATCTTCAGAGTAGATGGACCACAAGGTTTTCAGGTGCACTTGCCGCATGGTTCTGGTCCGCACGAGATCACAATCACAAACATCTGTCCGCCAAAAGAAGACGAAAACAATGGGCGGGACACCATCCGGGATTCAGCTCGCCCCGGTACCGACCCCGATAAATTTGAACCAACTGACTTCCGCCACTATTACCTGCTAATTAAGGATACAAATGGCAAGAAGTATGACGTTAAGAAGCCACCCGATTCCGGCGAAGGAGCAGTCTGCAACGTAGGCAACGTTGGAGGTGACGGACGCATTGGTTTGCTTCCGGTGCCGCTCAGCTCGAGCTGACGTACTGCGCAACCCTAATTGATCCTTCTCACAAAGGAGTTTGTCATGAAATGGAAGCTCAGAATCAATGGCAAAAGAGTCAAATGGCAGCTACAGGACACCGTGGCAATTGTGCCTCCCCGAGACTTTCCGCGACCCATACCGGAAAAACCGGGTAGCAGACGACGGGTTAATGGTGACGCTTTCCGCGTCAATGGTGACCCTAACCGCCGGCAACAACGAGATCGCATGACGTTTGAGAAAGCTGGCTGGCAGTTTATCGGGGCGAACAAACCGCTGCCGCCATTGCCGCCCGACCATCCTGTCAAGCCTGTTCGTCAGGTATTCACTAACGAGAGCGGAGATGTATTGATCGAAACTGACATCGCCACTGTGCAACTCAAACCGGCGGCGATGACGAAGCGGCGAACGGCAAAGAGGATCCTTGCCGAAGATGGTCTAACTGTGGTCCATAAGCTTAGTTTTGCGCCTCATCTCTATGCCGTTCGACTGCCTAAAGGACGTCCGTTAATCGAAACGATCAACGCGCTTCAGGCAAAAACCGACCGGTACGTCTTTGCTGAACCCAGCATGCTGCAGCGGATTAGCGGGCGTCAGGATCCTAATGATCCGTTATTTGGAGAGCAATGGCAGCACAACGACTGGAGGGGTCTTCATTCGGTCGCAGCATGGGAAAACAGCAAAGGCGAAGGTGTGCGTATTGCGATAATTGATATCGGCATGGAAATCAAGCATGACGACCTGAAAGCCGGAATCAAGGGTGGTGGTTACTTTGAACCGGAAGAACCAGGAGGAGCAACCGGGACGTTCCACCGGTATGAAGTAAACATGCCCTATTTCCCCAACCAGCCTCACGGCACTGGTTGCATGGGAATGGCCGGCGCCCGGCAGAACAATAGCAAGGGCGGCTGTGGCATCGCTCCAAAATCGGACCTTATGCCAATCGCCCTGGCGGAATATGAAATAGGAAGTCAGCTTACGCTTGCTCGGGCCATTCAGTATGCGCTTGACCCGCAACAAGTCGATCCCGAAGGTGACGATAAACCCGCTCATATCATTTCCTGTAGTCTGGAGACTGCGAAGGACCTCGAAACAGTGTTGAAGCTGGCCATCAAATCGGCGACTTATGGACGTGAGGGGTTAGGCGTACCAATCTTTTGGGCCGTTAAAAATGGGGATTCAAAGATCAACGAGGATCCTGTTTGTTCACTCGCAAACGTCATTGCTGTTGGCCGATCTCGTAAAAACGGAACAGTGTACGACTGTGCGCGTGGTCCAAAGTTGGAGTTTCTGGCACCCGGCCGCGACGTTTCGGGGCCTACAGCGTGGAATGCCAACAAGATATGGTCGGGGACGAGCTTCGCGACGCCGCTCGCTGCCGGCGTAGCGGCTTTGATTTTGTCCAAATATAAAACCTGGACCGCTCAACAAGTGCTACAGCGTATGAGGGACACGTGTGACATGCCCACACATGATCCATCTGAAGATGATCGATATGGTCATGGCCGCATCAATGCCGAGCGCGCCGTGCAACCGTAACTTTTTGACATGATGACAGGATTTACAGGATTGGCAGGATTACCCTGTGAATTCTGTAAATCCTGAAATCTTGTCAAAAGCTCCTCACCAGCAAGGCAACTAACCCCACCGTCAACATCGTCTCACCGCGCAAGAAGTCTTCATAATTTCGTTCCTATAGTCTCCCCGCGGTTGTCTCCCCGGCAATCCACTTCACTAGGAGTACGACAATGAAGCCTAAGCACCTAACCACAATAACCTTTTTCTGTCTCCTCCTCGCTTCTATAGGACTGTTCATCAACGCCATGGCCCAAAAGCCGGACGCCACGGCCGAGTCGAGTTACCGGCTCTCTGGTCCATACACACACGGCAATCTCACCGTGTTTCTCGTACACGGAAAGGATTTGACTAACAAGACTTTCCTTACTCTGCAGGAAGCTCTCGCGCAAAAGAAGGTCAGGGTTTATGAAACCGGAGACGTGCATGAGCTTGCCATCAGAAATCTCTCGAACCAGGACATCTACGTTCAAGCCGGCGATATCGTGCGGGGCGGCGATCAGGACCGGATGATCTCGATCGACTTCATCGTACCGCCGAAGTCAGGCCGCATGCCGATCGCGGCGTTTTGTGTCGAGTCGGGACGTTGGAGCAAACGCGGAAACGAGGAGAACGCGTCGTTCAACAGCTCTGAAAACATGATCGCCACGAAGGACCTCAAGCTTGCGGCTAAACGAGAACGGTCGCAGGAAGACGTGTGGAAGAACGTCAGCGTGGCGCAGAAGAAGTTAAGTGATAGCGTCGGCGGCGACGTGCAGGCGCCTATGTCAGCATCGAGCCTTGAGTTGTCAGTTGAGAACGTAAAAGTGAAAGAGAACACAGAAAGCTACATCAAGGCGCTTTCCGGAATACTGCAAAACAAGTCAGACGTGATTGGTTATGTCTTTGCGATTAACGGTCATGTTAATAGCGCAGACGTTTATGCTTCGCGTGCGTTGTTCGCGAAGCTCTGGCCCAAGTTGCTAAAGGCGAGCGCTGTGGAAGCGGTAGCGGAGTTGAACAAAGACGTTGAGGCGAAGCCGGTCGTGAGTGAGGCTGTGTATACGTTTCTCACGGACTCAGACAAAGCCCGGTCCGAAGCGCGAGAAGTGACACGGCGCGTGAAGCTCGTGACGAAAGAAGACGAGAAGAACATCTTGTTTGAAACTCAGGACCGTGCGGCAAACGATGGCTGGGTACATCGAAACTACATTCGTAAACAGTAGCGCGGGAAGCAGAACGACTGTTGACCGAAATTGTATTTCAGTCATGTGCTGTGCCGGATAAAATTTGTGGCGAGAAACCGCAAAGGCGAGCGACTGTTCACGAGGTCGCTCGCCATTGCTTTAGGGGTGAGGGGTATGTGTCGCGCGTGGGGTGTTATTGTCAATGCGACGCTTCAATGGTTATGACTTTAGCGGGTCAAACATTTCAGAAATATTTTTAAGAGGATGGTTAGTGAGGACTTACTCGATTACACGGAAAGAATATTTCTCGATAAACTCATTGGCGCCCGACTCCGACACACCACACAACTTCACTTCATAATCTCCCGGACTCAGCATCTCGCCAGTGATCGTGAGTGGAACAACATACTGCTCGCCCTTCGATTCCAGTCTCAACTCACCACGGGTTTGCACTGACTTGTTTTCTCGAAACAGCTCCGACTTGTAGTTTCGAAAATTCGGGTTTGCCAGCTCGAGCTCGAGTTTCAAGTCGTACCCTTTTGGTGGAACGTTCACTCGTGGCGCAGCAGCAGGTGCAAGCGTGACCACAACCACCGGCTCGACACGCTGCTGGGCCAAACGTGACGGCGGTCTTCTGTAGCCTAACCAGCACAGCAAAGCTACACCGAGCAAGACCACGCCAGCGATGCCAAACACCATCACTGGTCTGCCGGCGTCCGGCAACATAGACAGGTTGAAAGATTTTTTGGCGGGAGCGCCTTTTTCGACGTGAGGCACTGCAACGGGAAACAAATGGGAGTTCACGTAGCGTTTCAGCAATTGTCCGAAGCGCAGGTTCTTTTGACGTTCAGCGGTGATCAGGAAGTGAGTCTCAAACTGCTGACGCTCGAGTGTCGATAGACCACCGGCGACATATGAATCGATCAACTCTTCTTCAACGAGCAAAAGTTCTTCGTAAGTCTCGGGCGCGGAAAGAATCCGCTCTTCCAACTGGGTTTTGCGATCGCCATCCAAAATGCCCAACAAGTAGCTTTTTATCTCTTGTTTGTCAGCGGTGAGATTCAAATTGTGTCTCCGGCAACAGGTACTTCTGATCTTAATGACTTTAAAGCGCCACTTATTTCATCCATGTGAGCGCTCGATACACTTTTCCACACACTCTTTCAGACCCATCCGAATACGATAAACCCGAATACGTAAAGCATTTGGAGCGATTCCGAGCTCTTCTGCAAGGGCGCGTCGATGCTCTGTTTCAGCGGGCCCCTCGGCGCCGTGATACCGCAGCAGCAAGTCGCGATGCTCCTTGCTGAGTCGCTCGATACAGCGTTCGAGGCAGTTAAATTCCAGCTCGATCCGGTCTGGATCGTTTGTTGGAGGCGGCGTGGGCTGAGGAAGTTTGCGCCTCAGGTGTTCGAGGTGAACTTTATTAGCGACGCCGAAGAAGTAGCGTATGCGGTCGCCGCTAAATTCTTTTTCGATCTCTTTGAGCTTGCTGGTGACGCGATTGATGGTTTCGTCGGCGAGGTCTTCGGGCTCGACACAGCCGCGCCCGGTGAAGATCTTGATCAGGCTGCGCCGAATTTTCTCGTACTTGAGGGCGGCTTGTTCGCGATCGGAATCAAGCCAATCAAGCAACGCGTCAAAAGCTTCCTGTGACAGTTCCCAGTCTTTGTTCATTCGGATGTGGGAGATAGAACTTCAGAGGCCAGGTAAGTCGCAGGCACAGTTAGCTTAATTAGGAGGGTATGTCAACGATAAATTTTTGTGGGGCACTTTGCCGCACCCGGAGCGGGCGGCTACGAAGGGCCGCCCCTACAGTTGTAGTCCACCACGCAACTTCGTCGAATGCGCCCAGTGAACAACAACTGTAGGGGTGGCCCTCCGTGGCCACCCGTTGCGAATGATTAATGCGTGATCTTGGTTGAGTAGAGGATACCGTACATCGCGTCTTTGTGCTGCTCGTAGCCTTTGCCGGTGGTTGCGAGCATCAGGTTGATCATTTGCACCTGACCCAAATACTTCCGGTAGGCAAGCCATTGCAGACGCCGGAAATCGTCGGGCTTTTCGGGATTCGCTTCGCGAAACTGAACACCCGTGAGCCCATCGATCTCGACCCACTTCAATTCATCAACTTCACCATTCTGCGCGCGCGTCTTCGCGCCATCGTAAAACGCCTGAATGCTCGCATCGGTCGGGAAATCCCCACCCATCGGCGAGATGTTCACATTCAACGTCGCTCCATCACTGCCACCCGGCGAACGCCAGACAAACGACTTCGATTCATTTTCAAGCTCGGTCCAGGTTGGCGGCACCGTAAACGACATACCCTGACGATCCCACTTCACCTGTTGACCGCCGGAGAGCGCCGCTGTTTGCGCGACTGTTGGCTGTCCGTGTTCAGCGGAGCGCGCGCTGCCGCCGCCAGACGCGGATGGGCCAGAAGCTGAATTGGAATTCTTAAATTTGCCGGCGAGGTTGCAAAGCGACAGGGCAAAGCCGAGAAGCAGCAGGACCAGTATGTTTTTCATGTTTGTCTTTTACCAGATCTTGTAAATCCTGTGAATCCTGTTATCTTATGAACCTTCCCTTCTTAAACACCCCCTGTAAATAACGTCGCGCGCGAGCGCGAACTATTCGGAGAATGCCATATGAAACACACCGACGTCAGACCGCCGGTCTTTATGCTCGTATTAGCTATCTCAGTATTCGTTATTGCAGCGAGTGGTTGTGCGCGTGGTCCAGTTGCAAATGCAAATGTGAACACCAACATCAACACCAACGTTAATGCCAACGTCGCCGCCAACACGAACATCAACGCCAACACAGCGCCATCAACATTGTCGGCGCGTGAGCCGGACGCCTACAAAGCCACGATCGTCTTTACTGCCGAAACCGAAGGCGGAGACAAAGCGATCGGTATTCCGACTCTCTCTGCCGACGTCGCGAAGAGCGGCAACGACCGTCGTCTCTCATTTAAACTTCCAGACGGTTCGGATCTCATCTATCTGGAGAAGGCAGGCGTTCAATACGGCATCGCGCCCGCACGAAAGCAGTATGCAGAATTGACACCGGAAGCCACGGGCTTTCAGATTCAGAAGCTGATGACGCCGGGTCAACTGGTGGCTTACCTCGAAAGACTTCAGGGCATCCAATTCGTCGGCGAAGAACAACAGGCAGGTCGAACAGCGCTGAAATATCGTTACGCGCGAACTTCGCAAACGCAAACATCCGCCGGCGAAGTCCATACAGAATCGTTCATCTACGTCGATAAAGACACGGGATTACCGCTGCGCGCGGAACTTTTCAGCGAAGCGAGTGGTAATGTACAGGGAGTTAAAGGCGCGAAGGTCGTCGCGGAGATGCGCGACATTAATACGAATCCCGATCCGAGTCTTTTCGAAATACCAACGGGCATGAACAAGGTTTCGGAGCAGCAGGTGCGCGCGCAAGTGAACGCGGTGACAAACACGATTGCGGCAGTGCTCAGAACGCTTTTGCAGAATATGAACACAACGCCGCAGCCTTCGGCTTCACCGACTGCGTCGCCAACTGTGTCACCAGCGACCAGTCCAAGCCCGAGATAGTAAAGGTAAAAAATGAGATACGTTGTCATTCTCCTTGTTGGAATCTTACTCGGCGGCGGTGCTGCAGTGTTTTTTCTCGGCGCGCCGCCGGCGAAGTCCGCGCCTGGTCAGGCGATCAAGCCGCCTGACCAGAGTGGAGCTCAGCCGGGCGCTGTTGTAATAGCGTTGGAGCAGCGTTTTATCGATGATGTTCTCGCAACGACGTTCAGCGGTCTCGGCATGCCAACGTTTCAACTCGGGCAATCACGAAATGGTTCGGAGCGGATCGAGCAGGCGCTGTTTCAGGGTGGATGCACAAACTCGATCACTCTCCTGCCGGAAGTCAGCGGCGTGAAGACCGGGGTGCAGTTTCGCAACGGCAATGTGTACGCGCCGATGGCGTTTCAGGGAAGTTACAACCTCGCGGGCAGTTGTATGCAGTTCAAGGGTTGGGCGCAGAACAAGATCAGGTTGTCGTTCGATCAGGAGAAGCAGACGGTTTATGGATATGTCGACGTTGAGGGTGTCAACCTTGAAGGTGTGAATCCGATCGCGAACAACTTCGTCACGGTGTTTGTGCAGGGGGCGATCAATCAGAAGGTGAATCCACTCATACTCGTGAGTGAGCCGCAGTTGTCGTTGCAAATTCCGGTGAAGGCGAGCAACGGCGCCGTGAAGGCGCGCGCGAAAGACGTCCGCGCCGAGATACTCGATGGCTCATTGAAGCTTTATCTGACTTATGAATTCAGCGGCGTGAAAGACGGAGGAACTTAGGCCACGGATTAACACCGAAAAGGCGGATCAATCATTGAATGTTTGTACCGTGTTCATCCGTGAAATCTGTGGCTGGTTTACTCGCGAGAAGTCGTTGCCTTTCGAAGTGCTCAGCAATTTCTTCCGCGGTCTTTTTGCCAACGAAAGGCGTTAGCTCCGAAACTCCAGCGCGTGAGATTCTCTGAATCGATCCGAAGTGCCGGAGCAGCCTTCCTTTTCGTTTATCTCCAACACCTGGAATCGCCGTTAACTCGGAAGTGAAGTCGCGGAGTTCGCGGCGCTTGCGATGGTAAGTAACCGCGAAACGGTGCGTCTCGTCGCGGATCATTTGCAGCAGACGCAGTATCAGCGAGTGTGAATCGAGATAGATCGGCTCGTCCTCACGACCCTTCATCAAAAGGTATGCAACGTCATTATGCCTTTGCGGTGGTTTCACAATTCCCACCATCGGAATCGCTTCGAGTCCGAGTTCGCTCATCGCACTCGCCGCTGCATTCAACTGCGCTTTGCCACCGTCGATCATGATCAGATCCGGCAGCGGCTTTCCTTCTTCGAGCAAGCGACGATAACGCCGCGTCACCACTTCATTCATCGACGCAACATCGTTCGCACCTTCAACACTTCTGATCCTGAACTTTCGATACTCGGAACGATTCATCTTGCCGTTGTCGCAAACGACCATGCCCGCAACATTCTCCGCGCCCTGAATGTGCGAGATATCAAACGACTCGATCCGCGCCGGAAAGTGCGGCAACTCCAACGTCTCCTGTAACTCTTCGAGCACGAGCTTCATGTCCGGCTTGAGAATCCGAAAACGCTGCTCAAACGCGAGCTTTGCATTCTTGTCGACGAGATCGATCATGTCGCGCTTCTCGCCACGTTGCGGATCGTAGATTTTGACGCGACGGCCTTTTCGTTTCGTGAGCGCTTTTTCAAGCAGCTCGCGATCGCTGAAATCAACCGGCACGTAGATCTCGCGCGGCACGTAGTCTGACGCGTAATACTGCGACAACACGTCGCTCAAAAACTCAGCCGGATCGAAAGCGTCTTCCGGCAAGTCTTCCCAGAAAAACTCGCGGCGCCCGACGATGTTTCCTTCACGCATCGTGAAGAGTTGCAGCGCGAGACGTTGACCTTCGCGGTAGTAACCGAAGATGTCGACGTCGCTTTCGGAAGTCGTCGCCATCTTCTGCTGTTCCGAAAGCCTGATCACAGTCTTGCGCAGGTCGCGATACTTCGCCGCGAGCTCGTAACGCGTCGCGTCAGATGCTTCCAACATGCGCGACTCGAGCTCGTCCGCCAGCTCTTTGTTGCGTCCCTCAAGCAGCAGCCGCACGTCGCGCACAGCTTCCTGATACTGTTCCGGCGTGCACAGTCCCTTGACGCACGGGCCAAGGCAGCGTTTGATGTGATACTCGAGACACGGACGCGGCGCTTTACCGTCGATCTCGATGTCGCACGTGCGTAGTTGGAACGTCCGGTTTATCAAATCAATGGTCCGGCGCGCGAGACTCGCAGGCAGAAACGGACCGAAATACAACGCACCGTCGCGTTGGACGCGACGCGTGATCACAACCTTCGGAAACGGCTCGTTGATCGTGAGTTTCAGGTGTGGGTACGACTTGTCGTCCTGAAGCTTGATGTTGTAACGCGGCTTGTGCTGTTTGACGAGCGCCGCTTCGAGTATTAATGCTTCAACTTCGTTGTCAGTAACGATGAACTCGAGGTCGGCGATCTGGCCGACGAGCGCGTCCGTCTTCCGGTCGAACGGCCGCGCGCGAAAATACGAGCGGACACGGCTGCGGAGGTTCTTCGCTTTGCCGATATAAATCACCTTCCCCGCCGCATCTTTGTGCAGGTATACGCCGGGCGAGGTCGGGACTTCTTTTAGTTTCTCCTCAATATTCACGATGTTTCGATGCTATTTTAACTGAGCCAAATGCATTTTCCACTTACGCCCCCTGCAGACAAACCATTTGACGCCGTCGGCTTCGGGCTGAACGCCGTCGATCACCTCATCGTGGTGCCGGAGTATCCCGCGTTCGATACGAAGATGCGCCTACTCGATCACAAGCAGTCCGCCGGTGGGCAAACGGCGACCGCGATGGTTGCACTGCGGCGCCTGGGTTTGAAGACGGCTTACGCCGGAAGGTTCGGATCCGATCCCGAAGGGCATTTTGGTTTTAAGACAATGAGCGAGGAAGATGTAAACATCGACTTCGCTGAGATCGTCGAAGGCGCGAAGAACCAGGTCGCGTTCATCACGATCGACGTGCGCAGCGGTGAGCGGACAATCGTTTGGGATCGCGACGACAAACTCGCCTACGCGCCACAAGACGCGCCCGCTGAGTTTGGAGCATTAGGAAAGGTTTTGCATCTCGACGGACACGATCCGCCGGCGTGCGCGCGCGTCGCAAAAGCGGCGCGTGAAGCCGGCACGATCGTTTCGGCTGACATCGATAACGTCTACGAAGGCTTGCCAGAACTGCTACCGTTGATCGACATCATGATCGGATCGAAAGAGTTTCCGCGTCGCGTGACTGGAATCCAGGATCACCGCGAAGCTCTCGTTGAATTGAAGAACCGCTATGGTTGTGCCTTGGTGGGCATGACGATCGGAGCGGACGGCGCCGTAATTTATCACGAAGGGCAATTCATCGAGTCTCCGGGCTTCGAAGCTCCCGGCGGTTGTCGCGACACGACCGGCGCGGGCGACGCATTTCACGCCGGCTTTCTTTACGGCTTTCTCAACAGCGAAGATCTCGAAACGAGCATGAAACTCGGCAACGCCGTCGCGGCAATGAAGTGCAGCGCCCTCGGCGCCCGCACTGCTCTCCCAACTAAATCTGAGCTAGATCAGTTCCTACGCGCGCAATCCGTTATATAATCCGTGCAATCCGTGGCCTAACTCTTCCGAGGGAAAAATGAAACTCTTCTTGATTGCAGCAAGTCTGCTGTTCGTCAGCTTTAATCCGATTCAACGATCGACCGTAGCTGACATCGTCTTCAAAAACGGTAACGTCTACACCGCAAACGACCAGACGCCGAAAGCAGAAGCGCTCGCCGTCAAGGGCGACCGCATCATTTTTGTCGGCACGAACGCAGCCACTGAGCGACTTGTTGGCCCAAATACACGCGTCGTCGATCTGAAAGGCCGGACTGTGTTGCCCGGATTTACTGACGCGCACCAGCACCTTTCCGGCGTCGGCCAGCGCGAGATGACACTCAATCTCGAAGGCACCACGAGTCTCGAAGACTTGCTCGCGAAAGTGAAAGCGCGCGTCGATCAGGCAAAGCCGGGGGAATGGGTCACGGGCCGCGGTTGGATCGAAACGCATTGGCAACCACCGGTGTTCCCGACGCGCTGGGACCTCGACAAAGTCTCACCAAACAATCCCGTAATTCTCGGACGCGCCGATGGCCACGGCGCAGTCGCAAACAGCGCCGCGCTGAAACTCGCTAACGTTGATAAAAGCACTCCGAATCCATTCGGCGGCGAGATTTCGAAAGACAAGCAGACTGGCGAGCCCAACGGCATGTTGCTCGATGCCGCGCAGGGCCTCGTGCGCCGCGGCGTACCACCCTCAACCAAAGAAGACGACGAGCGCGAAGTGGTGCTTGGAGCGAAACGCGACGTCGAGCTCGGCTGGACACAGGTCCAGGATGCCGGCGGTGATTACGGAGACATCGACATCTTCAAAAAACTCTATGCCGCCGGCACGCTCAAGCTTCGCATCTACAAGGCCGTCTATGGCCCAGGGCCACAAGCAAATCGCCTGCTCAACGAGGGCGCAATCATCGGCGAATTTGGAAATCGGCTGACGGTCAGAACAATCAAGGTCGTCTCGGATGGCGCACTCGGCTCACGTGGCGCGGCACTGCTTGGACCATACTCAGACGCGCCCGACACTTCCGGATTTCTAACCGTCAAAGCCGAAGAACTGCGACCAATGCTGATCGATGCTTTGAAGAAAGGCATTCAAGTCGAGACACATGCGATCGGCGATCGTGCGAATCGTTTCATACTCGATGAGTACGAAACAGCACTCAAAGCCGTGCCTGCGACCGAGAGAAAAGTTGCTGACCCGCGCTGGCGTGTCGAGCACGCGCAGATCGTCAACCCCGCTGACATTCCGCGTTTCGCGAAGCTCGGAATCATTCCGTCGATGCAGCCGTCGCACGCGATTGGCGATCTCTTCTTCGCGCCGAGCCGTCTCGGCATTCCGCGTCTGAAAGGCTCTTATGCATGGGAGAGTTTCATCAAATCGGGCATCGTTGTTCCCGGCGGATCTGACGCACCGGTTGAGCGTGGCGAGCCGATGATCGAGTTTTACGCGGCGGTCGCGCGGAAGGACCAGAAAGGATTTTCCGGTGAAGGCTGGCATCCAGAAGAAGCCGTAACTCGCGAACAAGCGCTCAAGATGTTCACCATCTGGCCGGCGTATGCGGCGTTTGAAGATAAACTGCGCGGCACGATCGAGGCCGGTAAATTGGCAGACTTAACGATCCTTTCCGCCGACATCATGACCATTTCTGAGCTCGAAATATTAAAGACGCGCTGCGTGATGACAGTTATCAATGGCGAGATTGTCCATGAGGCCACCTAAGCTGATCATAAAAACAGCGATTCTCTCGCTTGCGCTTGCTTCTTTGCTTTTGGCACAGGAGCCAAATCCGCCTGCGGCAAAACCTGCTGGTCCAACTGTACGACTTAGTCTGATCGTAACCGACTCAAAGGACAAGTCTCTCAACGCGATTAGCAAAGACGATCTCCGCGTAGTCGAAGATAAAGTCGAACAAACCGTATTGAGCGTCGACGCGGATGTAAGGCCGGTCGATCTAGGCATCGCTATCGATGCCTCCGGCTCGGTCCGCCGCTATCTCGAGCCCGTTATTCAGGGCGCCAGGCTCATAATTGTTAACCGCGAGCCTAAAGATGAGATCTTTCTCGAGCGGTTCATAAGCACCAACAAGATCGAGAGGCTTCTGGACTTCACCAGCGATCAGAAGCTCCTAACCGACGCCCTCGACTCGATATATGTGGAGCACGGACAATCAGCGGTCATTGATGCGGTTTATACAGGCGTGGAATATATAGCAGGTCACAATCGCAACTCGGATCGGCGTAAGGCGCTGGTAATCTTTACCGATGGCGAAGATCGCAACAGTTACTACAATGTGGAGAAACTTCTCACCCTCCTGCATAAGGAACGAGTACAAATTTTCGTCGTGGGTTTGATTCTGGATCTCCAGGATAAACCCACCAGTACCGCTCGTGCAGGCAATCGAGAGCGGGCCATAAAACTCCTGACTACACTTGCTGAAGAGACTGGCGGCCGTGTGTTCTTTCCGAGAGACGACTCCGAGCTGGGCCAGTCAATCGCTCAGATAGTTCACGACCTGGACGGACAATTTCGAATTACTTATCAGTCGACGAACGATGTGAAAAAGGACTTTCACAAAGTCGAGGTAAAGTTGATCTCATCGTCTGGTGAAAACCGGAAACTAATTGTGCCGCGTGGTTATGCGTCGCCTTAACAGACAGGATTATCATGAAAACACGTCGCGACTTCCTCTCACTGACCGGCAAGAGTCTCGGTCTCGCTGCGCTTACGACACCAACAATCGGCGCGCTCCTGAAAGAAGTCGAAGCGGCGACGCGCAGTGTGGCCCATCTCACGCCCGAGCAGGTCGCGATGGATGAAGACTACTGGTCCATCATTCAAAACTCGTTCACCGTCACGCGCGGCATCGTGAATCTCAACAACGGCGGCGTTTCGCCCAGTCCGCGCATCGTCACCGAAGCACTCGTTCGTTACATTTGGCAGCAGGAAGACGCAACCGCCTACACGATGTGGCAACTACTCGAGCCACAGTCAGAAACTATACGCACCGGACTCGCGGAGATGTTTGGTGTTGACCGCGAAGAGATCGCGATCACCCGCAACGCGTCAGAGTCACTCGAGATCCTTTTGATGGGAATGGATTTCAAACAGGGCGACGAGATACTCACCACCACACAAGACTACCCGCGCATGTTGACCACACTACGACAGCGTGAGCGTCGCGAAGGTCTCGTGCTCAAGATGGTGAAGATCCCGATCCCGCCAAAGAACCTTAACGAGATCACGGCAGCGTTTGAAAAAGGCATCACGAGTCGAACGAAGCTGATTCTCGTTTCGCACCAGGTGAACATCACGGGCCAGATCACGCCGGTAAAAGCAATCTGCGACCTAGCGCGCGCGAAAGGCATCGAGACGATCGTTGACGGCGCGCATTCGTATGCACAGTTTGACTTCAAACAGAAAGATCTCGGTTGCGACTACTTCGGGACGAGTTTGCACAAGTGGCTCTACGCGCCGAAAGGAACGGGACTGCTTTACGTCAAGCGCGACAAAATCGAGAAGCTCTGGCCGTTGATGGCGGCGGAGTCGAAACAGGCAAACGACATTCGCAAGTTTGAAGAGATCGGCACACACTCCGCGGCGCCGCGGCTCGCGATCGGTGAAGCGTTACTGTTTCACAACGGGATCGGTGGAAAACGCAAAGAGGCGCGACTCCGCTACTTGTCGCGTTACTGGATGAACCGTCTGAAAGACGTGCCGAAAGTGAGCTTCAATACGTCGTTCGATCCAGAGCAGTCGTGTGCAATCGCAAACGTCAATATCGCCGGAATCGATCCCACCGCGATCGGGAGTTATCTCTTCAACAAGCACCGCGTCTTCACAACGCCGATCGTACACGAGGAATTCAAAGGCATCCGCATCACCCCGAACGTCTACACGACCCTCGGCGAGCTCGATCGCTTCTGCAACCTCATGGAATCAATCGCCCGGAACGGCCTGCCGACTTAATCCGTATCCCTCTGTGTGATCCGCAGTTATAACTGCTAGAATGCCGGTGGTTGGAGGTTTTGATATGGCGGAAGTTCGGGACCCAATTCGTGACGTTGCAGAAGCCGTTTTAGGCGGTTTGCGCCAGATCGGTGATTGTTCATATGCAATTATGCCCAAAGACATCGCACACTCGGTGGCGGGCATCAAGAAGGCGCTGCTCGGCTCGCTCACGAATGCGCTTCGGTGGGAAATGGAGTGGATCGACGACCGCGTCGCGGGCGGCGACAAGCTGAGAGAGGAGTGGCGCGAGAAGGCCCGGCAGCGGACCTCGCAGGCAGCTCAATAACATGGAAGTCCTACTCGCAGAGGAATTCGGTTTTTGTTTCGGCGTCGAGCGCGCTGTCGAGATGGTTGAAGAAGTAGTCGAAGAAGGCGCGCGCCCGATTCGCTCACTTGGACCACTCATTCACAACGCGCAGGAAATGGAGCGACTCGGCGCTCGCGGTGTTTCGACGATCGATTCGCCTGACGAAGCTGACGCTGACACGATCGCCGTGATTCGCGCGCACGGTGTCACGCCACAAGTACAACAAGAGCTCGAGCAACGAGCGGCAAAAGTGATCGATGCGACGTGCCCGTTTGTGACTCGCGTGCAGCACCTTGCCGAGCGCGCCGCGCGCCAGGGACGCGACGTTGTTGTCGCAGGCAATCCGGATCATCCGGAGATGATCGGCGTGGTTGGTTACGCGCCAAACAATACTTACGTCGTGCGTGATGCGAGTGAAGTAGCCACGCTTCCAAAGCTGCGTTCACCGTTGGTCGTGTCGCAAACAACGATCAAGTTGCAGACGTTTCTGGACGTTGCGGAAGCAGTTCGCGAGAAGGCTGACACTGAGCCGCAAGTCATCAACACGATCTGTTCGGCGACGCGCGATCGACAGGACGCCGCGCGAGCACTTGCCGGACAGGTCGAAGCGTTTTACGTGATCGGCGGCCGCCACTCATCTAACAGCGTTAAGTTACTTGCAGTTTGTCAGGAACAATGCGCGAAGAGTTTCCTGATCGAGACTCCTGCAGAGATCAATCCGGCTGATTTGCAGGGTGTGAAGAAAGTCGGCGTAACAGCGGGCGCCTCAACTCCAAACTGGCTCATCGACCAGGTCGTCGAACGTCTTCATTCAATAAGCGAGTAGTACACAAAAGGCACAAAAGAACAAAAGGCACAAAAACATTTTGAGAAGTTAAGGCGCCGAATTCTCCCGTACGAGAATTAGGCGCCTTAACTCATTCAACCATTTTGTGCTTTTTGTTCTTTTGTGCCTTTTGTGTACTACATCTCGTCGGCTTGATCGAGTGCGCTGGTGATCTGGCGGGCTTCCTCTGAACCGTACTCGATAACCTGTCTTCGCAGAGCGGCGCGAGCTGTTTCTGCATCAACCGGATCATTCAACAGGGCGGTCAGTATCGAAACGGGGCAGCGGGCGAGTGCTTCGTTAGCGAGCTCACGGACGATCGTGTCTTCAGAGCGCGCAAGCTCGCAGATCTCGCTGGGCGGAAAGCGCGCGGTTAAAGCGTCTGCAAGGATGTCGATGCGACGATAGTCTCTTTGCGTTTCGGCGCGACGGACGAGTTGCGCGAACACCTCTGCTGACTCGGTTTTCTCGAGAAGAACTGCGGCGCACGTGTCAGCGATAGACTTCAGTTTGCCATTCTTCTCCGCGTCGAGAGCGGCGAGAAAACGGCTGAGCTCGAGATCGGCGCGCGCGTCGTACTGAAAATTTCGAGGTGTTTGAGTTCCGGTTGAGGCGTTTTGCAGCGCCCGCTCGATGAGCCCCCGTGTGGCGGGACGGAGCTCAGACCAAACGGTGGCGATGCGGCTCCCGAAGTCGTCGATGCTGAGGGGCAAAGGCATAGAACGGCGTACTATACGCCAAGACCCGCGAAAAGCGAAAATCTATGTGCTGACGTTGTGATCCTTAATCTCCGCAATTGTCGGAAAGGGAATCTTCACGATCTGCCCATTCGCGACCTCCATCTTTACGCTGGGCGTGGTGAGAGCCTGGGTGGTCTTCATGCTTCGCACCGTCCCACGCACCCGCCTGCCATCAGTCGTGATGATCTCCACGTTGTCTTTGCCATAAAGCGGTTGGAGAGCTGCGAGTGCTTTGGTAATTTCCACAATAAGAACCTCCAGGATGTCACGCATTATTGCCTTTGCGGGCCTCAAAGTCTAACGAAGTAGCCCCGGATGCAACCGGAAAACATTATTTGGCGTATAGTCCCTGTCCGTGTATTCTCGTTTAGATTCCCGGAATAGGTGGATCCGCTATGTCGCAGGTTGCTGAAACAATTTGTTCAAACTGCCATTCGACGATGCCGGCGGAGCTGCGCTTTTGCCGGAATTGCGGATTTCGACTGACTGGAAGCACAGGTGGCTACACAGGAAGCCAGTACACTCCTGCGGTCGCTGATTCTGCTGCACTTACAAAAAAGAAACGCCGCATCAGCGGGATGTCGTGGATCTTCATCGGACTGCTGGTGTTCTTCGTCGGGGCTGCTGCATTCACCGCGTTGATTACTCCGCTGCGCCAGCACGCGAACATTGTCTCGCGTACACCCGTCGTCAAGTCTTACATCGGAATTGATGATTTCAATAACACAGACCAGGGCGTGATGTTCGAAGCCGTTACTACACCGGGCGGACCCGCAGATCAGGCTGGACTCGTCGGTGGCGACGTTCTTCTCAGCTTTGACGGTCAACCGATTAAAAACGAAGATCAGATTGAAGATCTCATGGAGAAAACGCCGATTGGGAAGACAGTCGACGTCGAATACCTGCGAGACGGTCAGAAGAAGACGACCAAGTTGACGACGATCTCGCAGGAGGACAACAAGAGATTGTCTCGCGAGTTTGAACGTCGACCGGAAGGACGCGCTCACTTCGGTTATGAAGACGGCGATGCCGAGCGAGTGCAGGTTCCGGGAACGAATCTATACGGCGTCAGGTTGGGAACAGTTTTGCGCAGCCGCCCTGCGGATCTCGCTGGCGTCAAGGAAGGCGACATCATAACGGCGTTTGATGGTGTACCGATTCGCACGAGTGAAGAATTACTGATGCGCGTGCGCCGCGCCCTGCCTTACAGCACCGTGAAGTTAAGCATCGTGCGCAAAGGCGAAAACGAAACCGATCCGGTCGAGAAGCTCGAGATTCCGGTGAAGATGGGTAAACAATAATTTAGCCGCCGATGAACGCAGATGAACGCGGATCAGAACATTTCCTGTTTTTCTGATCCGCGTTTATTCGCGTTTATCCCCAGCTAAATATTCTCTTAGCCGAGCTTCCATTTCGAGTTTTAGATCTTCCCGTTCTTCTTCCATTTCATCAGCTTCAAACGTTTCAAACAACGCATACTGCGTCTGCGCCAGCAGTCTCAATTCCCACGCTTCGCGACCGTTATGTGAAGGGCGCGAAAACCACAACGCATCAAACGTCGCCTCTTTTACCGGCAAATCTTCCGGAAGTTGAAGCTCGAGGCGCGTCTCCGGTCGCAGCAGTGTACTCCGCAATTGCCACCCATGCTTGCGGTACATCGCCGTCAATTCCGTAAACAAATCCGCGCTTTTCATGCTCAAATACGGTTCGGACGGAGCCTAGCACAGTTCGGCTACTGTTGACCGTGTCAATCGGCCGCCACTATCATCTCAGCGCTTTGGAGGGTCGCCTGAGTTCCAGACAAGTAATTAGTGTACTGACTAGCCTGATTCTCCTCATAGTCTGTCGATCGATTGCGAGCGGGGTGATATCAGTACCGGAAAACATGTCAACAGAATCAACTCCTTTTTACGAAGCCCTCGCGAAGGCCCTCAAGAAACGGAAAATCAAGATCGACGCGGTTTGCCCGCCGTCCGATCCGGTCTCACGCCGCATTCTCGAAGAATATGGCGCGATCTACCTCGCTAATAAGAAAGTTACTCCGCCACCGGTCTGTATTTTTACTACCGAAGAACAGGTGACGAAATTCCAGGACGAGGCCGGTTTTGAAGCCGAGTTTATGGGTTACGACAATGTCGAGCTCCAGCCCGAAGCGCTGAAAAGCCTCGCCAAAGCGCGCAAAGAAGCACAAAAGGAAGGTCTCGACATCACGCCGCGTGATGGTGCGGAAGCAGGCCGGCGCAACTACGAAGACAGCGTGCGCCTCTGGAATTCGCGCTTCGAACCCGCGCTCGATTACTGGTTGTCGCAGGGTCGACTCACCGAGGAGCAAGTGACACGTATGCGAGGTCTGCCGCTAAGGCAGCAAGTCGCAGAAGTCCTGGAGCTTGAAAAAACGGGGATTTATTTCAGCAAAGACCTGTCAAAGTCGATCCTTTACTCGATCGCAGCGCCGGGCGCGTCGCAACACATCGCGATGCTGGCGTTTGATGTGAACGAGTTTGACAACCCGCGCGTGCGCGAGATCATGGGGAAGCATGGTTGGTTTCAGACCGTGCTCAGCGACTTGCCTCACTTCACGTATCTCGGGTTGAAAGAGAAGGATCTGCCGAAACACGGGCTGCGGAGTCTTGAGATCAACGGGCAGGTGTTCTGGATCCCGAATGTCCCGGGCGTTCATCCCGGCCTCGACAAGTGAGCCACGGATAATACGGATTTAAAATCCGGATTTTTATCCGTGTTATCTGTGGTTGGATTTATGCTAAACTATGCGGCCTCTTCCCCCGTCCACGTCCAAAAACCGAAGTTGATTTCGACCTTTTTCCCGAAGGAAGGTCAATATGGATGTCCCCCAAGTTATCGCTGGCAGATTCAGAATAGAACGCGAAATCGGGACCGGCGGCATGGGCGCGGTTTACCTTGCCACGCACCTCGATCTCGAACGCCCGGTCGCAGTCAAGATCATCAGGCCGGAGTTTGCCGCTGACGCCGACGTCTCCGATCGCTTTCTGCGCGAAGCGCGAACGATGGCGAAGCTACGCCATCCGAACGCCGCGATGATCTTCGACGCCGGAAATCTGCCTGACGGACGTCACTACATCGTGATGGAGTTTGTTGAGGGGGAAACTCTGTCTCAGGCACTCGCACGCCAGGGCCGTTTTTCATTTACTGACGCAATCGATATCGCAACGCAGATCTGCGACGTTCTCGAAGAAGCACACCGGCTCGGGATTATTCACCGCGATCTCAAACCGTCAAACATACTGCTCGGCAAGCGAGGCGTTTGTGTGCTCGATTTCGGCGTCGCGAAAGTTTTGGCTTCGTCTGCCGAATCAACTGCGACACACGCGAGCACTGGTTCGGGACAATTGATCGGAACGCCGCGTTACATGTCGCCGGAACAGTGTTTAGGACAACGCGTCGGCGCGCGCAGCGATCTCTACAGTCTTGGTGTGCTGTTGTATGAAATGCTGGCCGGTCGCCCGCCGTTCGTCGATCCGCTGCAATCAGCGTTGTTGGTCAAACAGGCAACCGCAGCCGCACCACCATTGCCGCGATTGAGGCAGGACATCCCGCGTTCACTCGCGCTCGCAGTTCATAGTTTGCTTGCGAAACGGCCGGAAGATCGACCGCGCACAGCGGCGATGGCGAAGATGCTTTTGGAGCGCAGCCTGTTGCGACCGGAAGGTCCGGTGGCCCATGCTGATCCGATGTCGTCGATGGTCGCGGCTGCCGATGCCGGGCGCGGTTTGCTGTTTCGAGTCGGCGCGCCGACGATCCTCGTAACGATTTTCAGTGCACTGCTCGTCTGGGGTTACACGGGCGGCCAGAGTGCGACCGAGCCGCGCATACCAAACAATGCGCTGCCAGTTGCTGCGTCACAATCGCAGTTCACTCCAGCTACGTGGCGCACCGGCTCTACTGCTCCAACAGGCGGCGTTACCCAACCGCGCGAGAATCCAAAACCCGTCGAACAGTTGACACTCGATCAAGCACGCAAGATCGCGGCGCGTTTCGTAAAGGGCTCGCTCGGCGATGTTGAGATTGTTGATACCGACACCGGTCGAGCGATTGTTGCCATTAACAATCAGCGGAAAGCCGGCACGACAAACTACCTCGTGCTTCAGAAACAGAATGGAAAGTTTCGACTCAGCGCCCAGGGACGACTCGACGCCAAAGGGTTCAGTCATGCGAGCTGGAGCTCTGAAATCGTCGACGCCGATGAAGACGGTTTTGAGGAGTTGTTGTTTACCGGAAAGGACCCGAGCGAAAGCCGCAACCTTCGGCGGGTCGTCCTGTTCGTACCGAATGACGAGCGCACTTACTCGATGCAGATGACCGGCGAAACCACCCCGCGCGGCACTCCGCGCATTCAATGGTTATCGAACGCAGCAGGGGCTGACGCTGCTCCGTATCGCACTGCCCTCCGCCAAAAAGCCAAAGCGATGATCAAGAGGTAGATCCTGTAAATCGTGTGATCCTGCAGAAAACTGTGACAGGATGACAAGATTTGCAGGATGTACAAGATTCAAGATAACCTTTTCCCCACTATCAACATCAATTTCCAGCATATGGAGTTATCAGTGAAACGAAGTTCGCTCGTCTTTCTGCTTCTACTAACGTTATTGTCACCATCCACGCTCTCCGCGCGAGTGCTGACACCGCAACAGCGTTCGACGAAGCCAACCACAGCACCCGCGACCGCAGCCGCTCCGGCGCGACTTCCCGAAGCAAACCTGATCAGCAAGGTGCTTCCGAACGGCCTCGAGATCATCATTCTCGAAGATCACTCGATCCCGCTCGTCACGATCGAGCTCGCGGTACGAAACGGCTCTTACACCGAGCCGCCCGAGCTGAACGGCCTGTCGCACCTTTACGAGCACATGTTCTTCAAGCAGAACCGCGCGATCAGAGACGCTGAAGATTACGTGCGCGCCATCGGCCAAAAGGGCATCGCTTACAACGGCACCACGCGCGAAGAAGTAGTTGATTACTACTTCACCACGACGAGCCCGAATCTTCGTACGGCTATGCAGTTCATGAAAGACTCGGTGCGCTATCCGCTGTTTGACGAGCGCGAGTTTGGTCGTGAGAAGCAGGTGGTGATCGGCGAGATCGATCGCAACGAGTCGAACCCGTTCTTCTACCTCGCGAGAGAGATGAACGATCGTCTCTTTTACAAGTATCCCAGCCGCAAAAACGCACTCGGAAACCGCGAGACAGTCGGCGGCGCCACGACTGATATGATGCGGCTCATTCAGGGTCGTTATTACGTTCCAAACAACTCAGCACTCGTGCTGACCGGCGACGTGAATCCCACGGAAGTGTTCGCCATGGTGCAGGAGCTTTACGGCGACTGGCCCAAGCGTGAAAAAGATCCGTTTGTCGAGTTTCCGCTTGTCGAACATCCGCCGCTCTCGAAGAGTGAAGGCGCAGTGATTCAGCAACCAGTGCAGAACGTGATCATCAACATCGGCTGGCATGGACCGTCGATCGGTAAAGATAATCCCGCGACTTACGCAGCCGACGTTTTCTCGTTCATCCTGCGACAGCCGAATTCGCGCTTTCAGAGAAATCTGGTCGATACGGGTTTGGTAACCGGCGTTGACTTGAGTTACTACACGCAGCGCAACGTTGGACCAATCGCACTCATCGCGCAAACCACTCCAGACAAAGCACACGCAGCGATCAAAGCGATGTACGAAGAGGTGGCCCACTTCAACGACAAGGACTACTACACCGACGAACAGCTCGAGAGCGCCAAGGCACTACTCGAAGCCGACGATCTCTATTCGCGAGAGAAGCTGAGCGACTACACACACACGCTGAGTTTCTGGTGGGCATCGACGGGTCTCGAATATTTCCGCGGTTACCTGCCACGGCTGCGCGCCACGTCGCGGGCCGACATCAGCCGCTACATCACCACATACATCCAGGGCAAGCCGCACGTCGGTCTCGCCCTCATGTCAAGCGACGCTCAAGCGCGAGTCAAGCTTACACCGGAAGAGTTAATAGGACAGTAGAACGTCAGGACAATCATGAGCCAATTTATGAACCAGTCAGAACAACAGTCGGGTATGTCTTTTCGCGCTAAATCGCTGCGACGGCTGATCAGCAGTGCGCTGCTGGTCGCGATGATGTTTGTCGCCAGCACGGATTATTCGCAAGCGACTCAACCTCAAACAACGAAACCGCAATCACAGGAGACTGTTCACAGTGTCGTCGCAAAACAGGCGGCGCTGGTCAGCGAGTTTGAAGTTAACGGGCTGAAAGTGTTGCTGAAGCGACGTGAAGGAAGTTTGACGGTGGCAGCAGGTCTTTTTATTCGCGGCGGCGCGTCGAACATCAACGCAGAAAACGCAGGCATCGAGACGTTGATGCTCAGCGCCGCAACTGAAGCGAGCGCAAACTTTCCGCGTGCAAAGATGCGCAGCGAGCTGTCGCGCATGGGCACGGTGATCGGCAGCAGTTCAAATAACGATTATTCCGTGCTGTCGCTGGCCAGCACGCGCATGCACTTCGATCGTTCGTGGGAAATGTTTACTGACGTCGCGCTGCGGCCGTCGTTTACAAAAGAAGACGTGGCGTTAGTGCAGCAGAGACAGGTCGTCGGGCTCAGTGATGATACTGACAATCCCGACGTGTACTTGCAAAAGTTGCAGGAGCGCGTGGCTTACGCTGGTCATCCGTATGTGAATAACACGAGCGGCACGCCGGAAACAGTCGCGAAGCTCACGCCGGAGGATCTGCGCGCATATCACACGAAGCTGATGGAAACGTCGCGGCTGTTGCTCGTGATCGTGGGCGATCTGAATCCGAATGATGTGCGCGGGCTCGTGGCGGCGAGCTTTGGCAAGTTGCCGAAGGGTAACTACACGCCAAAGCCGCTCCCGCAACTCGCGTTTGATAAATCCACCGTGGAAGTCACGCCGCGCGAGTTACCGACGAACTACATCCAGGGGTTGTTCACGGCGCCGTCGCTTACCTCGCCTGACATTTACGCGATGCGTATTGCGAGCTCGATGTTGCGCGATCGTGTGTTTGAAGAAGTTCGTGTGAGGCGAAATCTGTCGTACGCGCCGGATGCGTTTCTGCGAACGCAGGCGGCGAATGTCGGTGGTTTGTATGTGACGGCCGTGGACGCCAATCAATCAATACGAGTGATGCTGAGCGAGATCGCGCGCTTGCAGACTGAGCCGGTGGGCGCTGACGATATTCAGGCAGTCGTGGCCCAATATCTGACCACGTATTACCTCGGCCAGGAGACGAATGCCGCGCAGGCCGGTGAGTTGGCGCAGTATGAGTTGATTGGCGGTGGGTGGAGAAATTCAGTCAGCTTCCTTGAGAAGCTGACAGCCGTGACACCCGCGGATATTCAGCGCGTCTCGCAGAAGTACATGAAGAATATTCGGTTTGTTGTCTTAGGTAACCCGAAGAGCGTAGACACCGGTGTCTTCACCGGCCAGGCAGGGTAACAAAAGAATTACTCCCGCAGCGGCGCAACGTCTTCCTTTGCGCCGTTGCGCCGCCGCGGGAGTAATTCTTTTTACATCGTCTCGCGAAGATACTTCTCGTAGAGTTTCGGATCTAGTTTTTGCAGGGTGCGGGCTTGCTGGGCGGCCATGCTTGGGTTGCCGCTCTCGGAGTACGCTATCGCCAGGTTGTAAAAAGTCTCGGCCCAATCAGGACGCAGCCGTGCCGCCTCGGTGTACGAGTCAATCGCCTCGCGCAAACGTCCCGAGTAGTAATAAGCATCACCAAGCTTGTTGTGGATTTCCGGATCGGCGGGTTTGAGCTGCAGCGCCTGCTGATAAGCGCGAATCGCTTCCACGTTCTTGCCCTGCTTCACCTTGCAATACCCAACCTGCACCCACGTCTCAGCGCGCCTCGGATTCTTGTTCGCCGCATTTTCAAAGTAACCGACAGCGTTGTCGTAATTACCGAGCCAAAGCGAATCCAGACCCGAGCGATACAGCGACTCAGCCACATCGCCCTTGCCTTTGAGCGCCAGCTCCGACAACGGCTGAAGTTTCCCAGCAGTCAGCTCCGCAACACGCGCCGCCGCAATTGCGAGATTGATATTCTGCCCGTTCGTGACTTTTACCGTCACGACACCGAGCACCTGTCCTTTTAAATTGAAAACCGGACTGCCGCTGTTTCCATGCGAGATCGGCGCCGTGATCTGAATGATGCGATAACTATTCGGCACTTCCCGCACCGCGGAAACAATCCCGTCGCTCACCGAGCCCTCGAGCTTGAGCGGATTACCAATGACAAAAATGGTTTCGCCTTCATCCGGCAAATCTTTCGCGAGCTCAGTGCTTCTGGCGGTACGCTCCAACGGCATTTCGACACTCAACAGCGCGAGGTCGCCCTCTTCATCGACCGCCAGTGTCCCATTTACCGGAAAAACCTTACCTTTGCCGTCGAGAGTCTTGATCTCGGCGCGAACCGCGCCACGGATCACGTGAAGATTTGTCACGACCTGGCCCGGCCGCAGAAAGAAACCGCTGCCGGTCATCAACGCCTCACCATTCGCGTCGTACGTTGCGATTGCGACAACAGCCGGCTTTACTCGTTTTACGAGATTGGGGAGAGTTTCGTCTGCCGCATGCACCGATGCACGCGCAAAGGAGGCGACGAGGAGAATCAGTGCAAACGGGAGCAGACGAGGATAGTGGCTTCTCTTAATCATGTCGTTGACACCCAGACAAAAACGGAGACTTCGGCGCGTGAAGGGATTCACGAACAGGGGATCTCGCAGTTATTGAAAAGATGAAGTGGCTCGATTCAGAGCCAGTCGGGAGACCTGAAGAAACTCAGGGCAACTTCAGCGAACGACATATTAAACTAAGTTGGTACTTTGGCGAAAGTTTTTTGTGAAAGATTTGACACAGAAAAGGGTCGCCCTCGCGAGCGACCCCTAAAACGAGCAACGCCAATGCCTTAGTTACGGCACAATGTGAATCGATCCGACGGCTGGGCCGACCGGAATTTCGCCGACAGCACTTTCCATCGTCACGATCAAACCAAAGTCCGGCAGAGCGACTTCTGAACGGAGTTCAGCTTCGTTCCGGCCGCCCGTGTTAATGACCTCGCCGATCTTGGTGAACTTGTTATCCGGCGAAACGGCCCACACGATGAACTTCTGTCCCGCGGGCGCTTCCTTCAATTCGTGGAAACGCATCTTGACCTCAGTCGGTCCGTCTTTCCGCGGCGTGATGAAAACGTTCGCGCGCGCGCCCGTTAGCGCACCCGTGAAGTCGACTTTGATTTTCGTGTCATCGCCTGTTTTGTAAGCCGGGATGTTGAGCAATGGCGCCGAGTAAGTCGTCTTGGTTTCAGTCATCGGGATCACCACGGTCGTGCCACTCGGAGATGAAACAACTGCTCCGGGCGTCGTGGTGGTCGTGGTCTGCGCAGTCGCGGCCACTGGCGCTCCGACGGCCGCTACTTTTTCATCACCCTGACGCGCTACCGGGATCACCGTAAAGCCGTCCGGCACTGCGCTCCTGAAGAACACTTTCGTATTCGGATCATAAGCCGTCAACGCCGGCTCGGGTGATGCGAACAACATGAACTTCGACAGCGGAGTCGTCGCGGCGAGCGTGCCTGTGCCGTTTGCAATGGCAACTGGTCCAAGAACGGTAACTACGCCCTGGTCATCAACCGCGTAAAGCGTCATTGCAGTCGTGTCAGCGGGAACACCCGTTAAGTTCAGTTTGATCCTGGTTCCATCGTCGTCACGGAGAATGGTCGCTACTCCCTTGGCTCCAGCGATGTTGACTGGGGTTAGATTAAGCAATACTTCTTTCTTTACTGGATACTCAATGATTGTGTAGGTGCCGTCGGGATTTTGGACCGTCTTGGTAACGGTTGTTGTTTGTGCGAGAGCGATAGCAGCAAGTGCAAGAGTCAGGACCACCGCCCCCCAAACGCTCAAAACATGCTTCCTCATCAGTTGTACCTCCCTTGTGTCTAATCAATCGCGATTAATTGTCGAACGCGGGGGAAGCTAACTTGAGATTTTGGCAATATTTATGCCGTTTACGAGATTGGCCTTTTATTGGTGATCGAGGTATTTGTACGAAGTAGATCAATACAGGCGTGTATGGTGAGGGAACTTAGCCACGGAAGACGCGGGGGAAAATTCGGATTTAATCCGTGTCATCTGTGGCTAAATATTGTCAATAACTTTTCAGTTCTGCGATGGCTTTGGCGACGTCGGATGCCTGCGGCAGAATCGCATCTTCGAGCTGCGGTGCGTACGCGACGAAGGTATCGAGCGCGCAGACGCGTTTGACTGGAGCGTCGAGATACTCAAACAACTCATCAGTGATCCGCGCAGCGATCTCGGAGCCGTAACCCCACGAGAGTGAATCTTCATGCGCGACGATAACCTTGTTTGTCTTCTTCACTGTTTCCGCAATCGCGTCCCAATCAAACGGCGCGAGACTGCGCAGGTCGATGATCTCAACACTGACGCCTTCCTGCTCCATCTGCTTCGCCGCGACGAGTGAACGTTGGACCAGTGCACCGTAAGTGATGATCGAGAGATCCGTTCCTTCGCGAACTCTCTTCGCCTTGGCAAACGGAATCATGAACTCATCATTCGGATACGCTGACTTGTTGTACGCCTGCCGATAGAGATGCTTGTGTTCGAGAAACAGCACTGGATCATCGCAGCGAATCGCAGTGCGCAGTAGTCCGTTCGCGTCGAGAGCATTCGATGGATAGATCACGCGCAGGCCAGGGATCTGCGTGAATGTCGAGACGCCGGATTGCGAGTGGTAAACAGCGCCGCCTTTCAGATAACCGCCGACAGGCACGCGAATCACGAGCGGCGCTTTGAATTCATTTCCCGAACGCCAGCGCAGCAGCGCAAGCTCGTTGCGAATCTGGTGCATCGCGGGCCAGATGTAATCGAAGAACTGGATCTCGACCACGGGCTTCAACCCGCGCGTGGCCATGCCGATCGCGCGTCCGACGATGTTTGCTTCGGCGAGTGGTGAATTGAAAACGCGCGCGCCTCCATGCTTGCGTTGCAGGTTTGCGGTGACTTTGAAAACGCCGCCCTTGCCTTTCACTGTTTCGAGATACTGCTCGCGCGAGCAATCGGCAACGTCTTCACCGAATACGACGATGCGCGGATCGCGCGCCATCTCCGTATCGAGCGTGCGATTGATCAGGTCGACCATCGTACCGGGATTGCCGGAAAGCTGAACTTTGTCTTCAGTGTCGAAGTCTTTGCTCGCCGGATCGACATCAGGTGAATAGACGTAATTCGTTGCGGTTTCACGCGCTGGCTGCGGACTCGCAAGCGCGATATCAGCCGCTTCATTCACCAGCGCGTCGACTTCATCTTTGATCTGTTGGAGGCCGTCCTGATCGATCACGCCTTCGTCGATCAGCAGCGCACCGAAACGTTTGACTGGATCGCGCTCGGCGTCGCTGGCGCGTTCCTCATCCGGCCGGTAGAGCTTTTCATCGTCTGAAAGCGAGTGTGAATACGGACGAATAACTTTCGCGTGAATGAGCGCCGGACCTTTTCGCTGGCGGCAGTAATCGACCGCTCGTCGCATGGTTTCCAAAGATTCAATTGGGTCGGTGCCGTCACATCGTTGCAAATAAAGTGACGGAAAACCCTCGAGCAGCCGAGACACGTCGCCGCCCGCAGTTTGCACTTCGACCGGAACGCTGATCGCGTAGCCATTGTCTTCAATCAGGAACAGCACTGGCAGTTTCAGATTACTGGCAGTGTTGAGTGCTTCCCAAAACTCACCTTCGCTGGTCGTGCCGTCGCCGAGCGAGACGTACGTCACTTCGTCATCTTTGAAACTGCTGACACGCTTTTTCAACTCGGGGATTAGCTCGAAGCGATAACTGGCTTCGGCGCAACCGACTGCTTGCAGCAACTGGGTTCCGGTTGGAGACGACTGCGAGACGATGTTGAGTTTTTTGTGGCCCCAGTGTGAAGGCATCTGCCGCCCATGTGAGTTTGGATCGGCTTCGGCGCCAACGGCAGAGAGCAACTGCTCGAGCGGCGTCATGCCGAGTTGCAGGCAGAGCGCGCGATCACGATAGTACGGATAAAACCAGTCGTAACCAGGCTTCAATACCACGCCTGCGGCAACGAGAACCGCCTCGTGCCCCGCGCCACTAATCTGGAAAAAAATCCGGTTCTGTCCTTTGAGTTGAATCTCTTTATCATCGAGACGCCGCGACAGATACATCGTGCGATACATCTCGATCAGCAGCTTGTGGTCGGGAAGTTCCGTCGCGGTCGTATGCGTCGACTCAGTCTTCCGGACCAGCTTCAAAACTTTAGTATCAGTATTCATAAATGACGTTTTCTCACGCAGCGGCGCAACGGCGCAGCGCCTTCGGTGTCTCTTCGTTGCGCCGCTGCGCCGCTGCGTGAGATCTTACTTTCCTATGATTAACTTCGCGATCGTCTGTAGCTGCATGTTCGACGTGCCTTCATAAATCGCACCAATCTTCGAATCGCGCCAGTATTTCTCGACCGGATAATCCTTCACGTAACCATAACCGCCGTAGAGCTCGATCGCCTTAGAACTGACGCGCTCGGCCACACGCGACGAGTAGAGCTTCGCCATCGCTGCTTCTTTGACGAAGTTGACGCCCGCGTCTTTCATGCGCGCGGCGTTGTAGACCATCAAACGCGCGGCCTCGAGCTCAGTTGCCATTTCAGCAAGTTGAAACTGAACTCCCTGAAATTGGTTGATCGATTTCCCAAACTGTTGCCGCTCCGCCGTGTAACTGAGCGCGGCTTCGAGTGCGCCGGCCGCAATCCCGATCATCTGCGCGCCGATACCGATGCGGCCTTCGTTCAACGTTTCGATCGAGATCTTGTAACCTTTGCCCGGCTCGCCGAGCACGTTCTCCTTCGGCACTTTGCAATCTTCGAGTATCAGCTCGACTGTCGACGAAGCGCGGATGCCGAGTTTGTTTTCCTTCTTGCCGATGCCGAAACCCGGAAAACTCTTCTCAACGACGAATGCCGTGATGCCGCGATATCCGGCTTCGGGATTCGCATTCGCAAACAACACGAAGATGTCAGCCTCGATTCCGTTCGTGATCCAGAGCTTGCGACCGTTCAAAACGTAGTGATCGTCTTGCTCGACCGCGCGCGTCTGCATCGCGAATGCATCCGAACCCGAGCCCGGCTCACTCAGCGCGTACGCGCCGACGCTCTCGCTCGCGAGTCGCGTCAGGTATTTCTTCTTCTGATCCGGTGTGCCCCAACGAATGAAAGCGTTGTTGACGAGCGTGTTTTGCACGTCGACAAAAACGCCGACCGACGCGTCAACGCGCGACAACTCTTCAACCGCGAGAATCGCAGTGAAAAAATTCGCGCCCGCGCCGCCAAACTCCTCTGGCGTCTCGATGCCCATCAAACCGAGATCGAAACACTGCTTGATGATCGCCGGATCGAGCTTCGCGACCTCGTCCATGTGCTCGACGCGCGGCCGCAATTCGCCCTCGGCAAATTCGCGCACGCTCGAGCGAAACATCGTCTCGTCTTCTGTAAGTGTGGTGAGTGGACTCGGCGCAGGTTGTGCAATTGCTGATTGGGATTGACTCATGTGTTGATGCTCGTCTTACGGTGTCGAAATGGAACATTGCATCATAAACTAAAGCCACAAAAAGGCACAAAAGGCATCTACAGATTACGCAGATTGATTAAATGAATCTGTGTCATCTGTGGATGAAGGATGCTAGAAGGTATAGTGGTTGCTGAGAATCGAGCGATGGCGAACGATGTTTTGACTGAGAACCAGAGTGGGAGCAGGAGATTTGCGCCACTTGGGATCATCTTCGGTCTGTTAGGTCTGCTTCTGTTCGCGTATTTCGTGAGCCGCGCGGGCGTCGGCGAGATTCTTTCAAACATTCAGCGACTCGGCGCCGGTTTTCTCCTCATACTTGCTGTTTCGAGTACTCGCTACATCGTCCGCGCGCTTGCCTGGACGCGCTGCATCGAGCCGCCACATCGACTTCCTTTTCGCGACGCATTCGCGGCCCGTTTGATGGGCGACGCGCTCGGCAACATCATTCCGTTTGTAAGCGTCGCGGTGAGCGAGCCGTCGAAGGCCGTGTTTGTGAAAGATCGTGTGCCTTTGATCGTGGCCTTGTCGGCGCTCGCGATTGAAAACATTTTTTACGCGCTCACGGTCGCGATTTTTATCTTCTCAGGTACTGCGACGTTGTTGCTCACGTTCTCACTACCGAAGGGACTGCGATACGCGAGCATCGGCGCTCTGGTTACGACGCTCGTCATCATTCCTTTGGTTTTTCTCTTAATTCGATCGCAGGCGAGGTTTCTGAGTGGCGCGCTCGGGTTTTTGAGTAGACGTGGCGTGTTGCCGAAGCTCGTTGCGAAAGTTAGACCGCGAGCGCAGTCGTTGGAAGATCGTGTTTACGGGTTTTATGCGACGAGCCGGCGGAGTTTTCTGTCAATCTTTTTGCTGGACATGTGTTTTCACGTGGCGGGCGTGGCGGAGGTTTTTATCACGCTCTCGTTCATCAGTCCGGTGGCGCCGACGCTCACGCAGGCGTTCATACTCGAGTCGGTGAATCGAATCATCAACGTGGCATTTAAATTTATTCCCCTGCGCGCCGGCGTTGATGAAGGGGGAACCGGTCAGGTTTCGAAGGCGCTGGGCTTCGCGAGAGGAATCGGCGAGACCCTCGCGATCGTGAGAAAAGGCCGCGACATCTTCTGGAGCGCGATTGGTTTACTGTTAATTTGGAAAAGAAATCCGCGTTTATCCGCGTAAATCCGCGGCTAAATTCTTACTCGTAAGCAAGCGCGTTCACTGGATCGAGATTCGAAGCTCGCCACGCCGGATACAGCGCCCCCAAGATCCCACCAACAATTCCAATCGCCCCCGCCACAACCGCCCATCGCCAACTGTACTCAAACACCAGCCCGTAAGCTTTGTGAATCAAATATCCCGCGACGAGTGAAACCACAAATCCCGTTACCAACCCGATAAGACTGATCAGTATCGCTTCCTTCTCGATGATCCCGACGATGTAACCGCGTGAGGCGCCCATCGCTTTCAAGATCCCGATCTCGCGCGTCCGCTCCGTGATCGTCGTGTACATCGCCAGCATCACCACGAGCGAGCTCACCACCGCCGCGAGCACAACCAGCACACGTAAAAACACGCCGAGGAGCGGAATGCTCCTCTCAAAACTCGTAAACACTTCGCGCGTCGGCTGGATCGTATTCCCCGGCAACTCCCGATCGATCCGCTGCGCGACTTCCTGAAGCTGGTCCGAATTGCGAAGTTTCAAAAAGATGAACGTACACTTGCCTTCCGCTTCAAGCGCCTTCTGCATTGCCGTGAGCGACATCTTCACGCGCGCTCCAGATTCAGGCGAATAAATTCCCGCGATGCGATAGTCCTGCGTGCCGAGCGGTTTCATTCCATCGCCCACGTGCAGATTGTTTTGTTCAGCTTTGACCACATCGATCACAACTTCGTCGTCACTGTGTGGACCACTTCCCGCGACCATGCTGATGCCATTCATCCGCGCGTAAGCGTCCCAGTCAACGCCATCAATCTGCTCGATACCGATCCCCTTCGTGCCCTGGTTGAAATGACGAATTACCGGCAGCGCTTCTTCGATGCCGTCGATCTGCTTCAACCGATCGACATATCTCGTATCGAGATTGGCGGTCGTGGCGGTCAATTGCACCGCGCCGGGCCGCATGAAGATCAACTCCGCGCGGACGTTTGTGGCGCGACGCTGCAACTCATTTGACATACCGCGCGCGAGGCCCGTGAATAGCATGACCAGGGCCACACCGAGCGCGACGCCGGCAACACTGACGAGCGTGCGAATCGGTCGTTGGCGAATGTTTGAAGTAACGAGGTTATCCATTTGCAATAAGTTTCGGACAGGTTTTAATTTGGAGTATAACCTAGCTGCGGCCAAAACATTATGAAGACGCACAAATCACCATTCATCTACTCCCTATCAGTCTTAATCATCCTGCTCGCGCTCGTTCTCGTGGGCCGGAGCTTTGTCCCGGAGCGGGTGCAAATCACGATCCTCGGTACGACGGATCTGCACGGCAACATCAATCCGATCGACTATTACACCAACAAACCCGACAACCGCGGCATCGCGAAAGTCGCGACCTTGATCAAGCGCATTCGCAAAGAACAGCCAAATGTCGTGCTCATAGACTCGGGCGACACGATCCAGGGCTCGCCGCTCGAGTCGTTTCACGGTCGCAAGAACAACACGCCACCTGATCCGATGATGCTCGTGATGAACTCGCTCAACTACGATTCGATGACGGTTGGTAATCACGAGTACAACTTCGGTCTGAAGGTCCTCGAGAAAGCACAGGGGGAAGCAAAGTTCCCCTGGCTATCCGCAAACACATACGACATAGCCAAAAAGGAAACACACTACAAACCATACATCATCAAGGAAGTCGCGGGTGTGAAAATCGGCATCCTCGGTTTGACGACGCCGGGCATTCCCAACTGGGACAATCCGCCAAACTACGCTGGCCTCGAATTTCACGAGCCACTCGTCGAAGCACGCAAGTGGGTTCCGATCCTACGCGATCAGGAGAAAGCGGACGTCGTCGTGATCGCGATGCACATGGGACTCGAAGAAGATCTCAGCACGGGTGTAATGAGCCCCGGCCAGGTGCTACATGAAAACGAAGCGATCTTGATCGCGAAGGAAGTTCCGGGCGTCGACGTGATCTTCATGGGCCACACGCATCGTGAGATCCCTTCGCTCTACATCAACGGCGTGTTGTTGACGCAGGCAAACCACTGGGGACGACATCTCGCGCGCGCCGATCTGTACTTGCAGAAAGCAGGCACGGGCTGGCGTATGTATGCGAAGTCGGCGCGCACGATGCCGAGTGACGATCGTGTCGAACCGGATCCGGAAGTAGTGAAAATAGCTGAGCCTTACGATCGTGAGACGCAAGCGTGGTTGTCGCGTGAGATCGGTGAGTCGCCTGAGGAATTAACCGCACGCGACGCGCGCTTTCGCGACACCGCGATTCTCGATCTGATTCAGAAAGTGCAGTTGGACGCGGGCAAGGCGGACGTGTCGATGGTGGCGAGTTTCAACCCGGCCGCGCGCATCGCGAAAGGTCCGGTGAGCGTGCGTGATATCGCGGGCTTGTATGTTTATGAAAACACGCTCGTGGTGCTTGAGGTTACGGGCCAGCAGCTCAAAGACGCGTTGGAACACTCCGCGAAATATTTTAAGGAATACGTTCCCGGTAAGCCGGCGAGCGATCTGGTCGACGAAAAAATTCCCGCTTACAATTTCGACATCGCTGAAGGCGTCACTTACGATCTCGACATCTCGAAACCGATTGGTCAACGAATTCAAAACCTGCGCTTTCATGGTCAGCCCTTGTCAATGACGAAAAAACTTCGACTCGCGACCAATAACTATCGCGTTAACGGCGGCGGTGGTTACGACATGTACAAGAACGCGCCGGTGGTCTACCGGTCGAGTGAAGAGATCCGCGAGCTGATTATCGATTGGGTTGAGAAGAACAAGACGGTTCCTACGAAGCCGAATAATAATTGGCGAATCTTACCGTAACAAAAGCATCCACAGATTTCACAGATAAATGTTTCTGTGTAATCTGTGGATGGGTCTGATGCTGTTAGAATGTCGCGTCATGCCCCCTCGTCTCGCAGCCATCTCCGGCAAACTCAAAGGAGCTATCTTCGCACTGAATGAAGAGTCGCTCATTATCGGTCGTGAGACCGGCGCCGATCTCTGCATCGCGGACGCGTCTGTCTCGCGCCGTCACTCGACAATCGAAAAGCACGAAACGGGATTCGTAATCACGGATCTAGAAAGTCTCAACGGCACGTTTGTTAACGACGTACCGATCAGGACTCGGCTCCTCGAGCATGGCGATCGCGTTCGCATCGGCGATTCGCAGTTTCTGTTTCTGACGCACGAAGGTGACGCGACTTCGAAGTCGAGCGATGTCAGGATCGATGAGGCGCACGTCGTCAGCGGCTCCACCGTCCAGATTCGTTTCGACGACGCGATGTACCAGATGACGCGCGATCTCAGCGCGCTCATAAAGATCAGCACGGCGATCAACTCGATTCGCGGCCTCGACAATCTGCTCGAACGATTGCTCGATCAGCTCTTCGAAGTCGTGCCCGCAGAGCGTGGCGCGATCCTGCTTATTGACGAAAGCTCCTTCGAAACGAGTCTGGTGTTCGGACTCGATCGAGTGTACGGCAAAGACGCGGCAGTCAATGTCAGTCGCACGATCGTGCAGCAGGTGTTGCGCGATGGTGTCGCATTGCTGGCTAACGACGCGCCCTCGGAAACCTCGCTCGTCACTGACAGTTTGATTGAAGCGCGTACGCACTCAATGCTGTGTGTTCCGCTGATTCTGTTCGATCGCAAGCTCGGCGTTATCTATCTCGACAGCACTGTGATGCGCGATCATTTCAATCGCGATCACTTGCAGCTCGTCACTGCGATCGCCGGCATTGCGGCGGTTGCGATCGAGAACGCGCGACAGTTTGAATGGCTTGAAACTGAGAATGAGCGCCTACTCGCTGATATAAATATCGAGCACAACATGGTTGGCGAAAGCGCCGCGATGCAGCGTGTCTATCACTTCATCTCGAAAGTCGCGCCGACGGAGGCGACGGTCCTGATCGGCGGAGAGAGTGGAACAGGCAAAGAGCTGGCTGCGCGTGCGATTCATCGAAACAGCAAGCGCGCACAGAAGCCGTTCATGGCGGTGAACTGCGCCGCGCTCAACGAATCGCTGTTGGAGAGTGAACTGTTCGGACACGAGAAGGGATCGTTCACGGGTGCGTTCGCGCAGAAGAAGGGCCGGCTCGAAATCGCGGATGGCGGCACAGTTTTTCTCGACGAGGTTGGAGAATTAACGCCGCCGCTGCAGGTTAAATTGTTGCGCGTGCTCCAGGAGCGCGAGTTTGAACGCGTCGGGGGAACAGTAACGATCAATGTAGACCTGCGTTTGATCGCGGCGACGAACAAGAACCTCGAAGAAGCGATCGAGATGGGCCAGTTTCGAGAGGATCTTTACTATCGTCTCAACGTAGTTTCGCTGGAGATGCCCGCATTGCGTGAGCGACGCGAAGACATCATGCTGCTCGCGAATTACTTCGCTGACAAGTTCGGTTCGCGTTCTAATCGAAAGTTGAAAGGCTTCACGGAGGAAGCACGCGCGCGTTTGACATCGCACGATTGGCCAGGCAATGTGCGCGAACTTGAGAATGCAATCGAGCGCGCGGTGGTACTCGGGACGACCGATCTGATACTGGCGGAAGATCTGCCGGAGGTGTTGCTCGAGAGAGAAGTTAACGTTGCAAATCTGAATACGTATCATGGCGCAGTGGCACAGGCGAAGAAACAAATTATCCTGAACGCAATGCAGCAGACGGCAGGCAATTTCACCGACGCTGCGAAGCTTCTCGGAGTGCATCCGAACTATTTGCAACGCCTCGTTGGGAACCTGAATTTGAGAGAGCAGGTGAAAAGATTCTCTGCGTAGTCTCTGCGTCCTCTGCGCCTCTGTGGTGATAGTTAAACCGCAGAGACGCAGAGGACGCAGAGACTACGCAGAGAAATTTAGGAAGGGTATATTGCAAAACGAAACTAATCTCTCCCTGCGTGAGGCGACGCCGGAAGACGAGCCTTTTTTGTTGGAGGTTTATGCGAGCACGCGTTTGGAAGAGCTCGAGGGATTTGGTTGGAGCGACGAGCAGAAGCAGGCTTTCATCAAGATGCAGTTTCTCGCTCGCGAACGGGTTTATCCGCGAGTCGATAATCGGATTATTGTTTTGAACGGACGACCTGTTGGCCGAATGCTCGTTGACAGAAGTGACGAAAGCATACTGTTGAGAGACATCGCGCTTTTGACAGAGTTTAGAAACGCAGGGTTAGGAAGCCGTTTGATACAGGATCTAATGCAGGAAGCCACCGCCGCCGGTAAACCGATCAAGCTGCACGTCCTGGCCTCATCTCCAGCAGCGCGGCTATACGAGCGTTTGGGTTTCGTTAGAAGCGGCGCCGAGGCAACGTATTTGGAAATGAAATGGGTTCCTGCTACAAGTTGAATTAATGCCTACCTACGGGATCAACCCCTACATCAGTTTCGTCGAGAGTCGTTTGATTCGGGGTGTGGTCCAACACGCGGTCTTTCACCGGTTAACGGGTGAGTTAATTGAGCCAGACGAGCGGGTTCGCAATCTGTTGTTGACGACAAAATTAGGGACTCGACTCTCAATTAATGAAGCTGACTTCCTGTTGCGACCGCTGGTCCAAAAGGAGTTTTTGATCCCGGAGAATCACGATCCTCTGGCGCTCGCGGTTGATCAGTACGTGACTCGCCCGATTCAAAATCCCGCGATCGCGTACCGCTCAAAAACCGGAGAATGGATCCTCGTCCGAACTTCAATGCTGCACACCGTCTACTCGCGACGACTCGACGAGCTGCCTGAGATCATCGAAGAAAAATTGTCGCCCGTAGCTGCCGGCATTCTGTTGAAGGCGGACGGCACCAAAACGCTTTGGCAGATTTATAACGAGTTACGCGTGGATGATTCAGAGTTCAGATCGGCGATCGATTTCTTAACCAGCCAGGAACGGCAGCTCATCAAATTCACCCCTCGGCTCGAGGATCTGGACGAGCCTTTTTCGCTCGTCAATATTATTCCGCGGAATCTTTATCACTCTGAGCGAAAAGACCGCGATGCTATTATCGATTTTCATTTAAGCGGAATTGAAGATGCAGCCTGGGAATTCGATCAAATAGAACCAACCTTAAACCACGGCTTCCGCTTTCCGCATGAAGCGCTGGGTGGGCTCAATTATGGCTCGCGCTTTTGCCTGGCGACGCTGAGGCCCGAAGTAGTTCCGCTAATCAACAACTCAACTGCGCTGCAAGTGTTGGAAGTTGGTGGCGGCATGGGTACCTTTGCGCAGGCGTTCTTACAACAAGCCGCAAATTTGAATGGGACCACCATCAACTATCACATACTTGATCTCTCACCGACTTTGATGGCGAGTCAAAGAAAAATCCTTGCTGAGCTTTTACCCGAGTCGAGACATTTCCAACAGGATGCCACCGAGTTTGATCTTCCGGACCACACCTTTGACTTGATTATCTCGAATGAAGTCATCGCGGATTTTCCGGTCGCGTCGCTGCAGCGTAATAACGATGGAACGTGGCAGGGAGAAGGCGCTTACTATCTCGACAAATACGATCTCCCGGACCGGGACGCCCCGGATTCTTTTGTGGTTAACGCGGGAGTTTTTCGTTTCATCGAACGGGCGTGGAAACATTTAACTCCAGGTGGGACGCTGATCCTCTCCGAGTATGGATCGGTGCAGCATTACCCGGCTGCGTCTTTTAACTTGAACCACGACGAGTTTACGATTCACTTTGGCCACGTTATCGCCTGTGCCACCAAAGTCGGCTTTCAATGCCGGTTACTGACATTGAAGGAGTTCCTTGGTTTTGATGATAACGTTTTAGTGCTTGATGGACGCGAAGAGCATCTGCTTTGCTTGAATCACGTCTTGAAGAATTATGGAGAGGTTCTGCCTTACGCGGTGATCTCCAAATCAGATTTCGAACAACGATGCGGGGGCATAGTAGAAGAGACAGGACTGATCGGGTATTCTTTCTCGCCGCTGCACAAGGGATTTCATTTTGGTCCCAACCTAAGAGACTTTCTGGTTCTGATAATGCACAAACCTGAAGAGGAGATATGAATGGAAGCTTCTTTAACGCACGAAGAATTTAGTAAAGCTAAGAACACGAAATTCAAGGTTGAGTTTGACGAAAACACTCACGTGGATTTGGAGCTAGTCACGGTTTCGGACGTTAAACTGTATCCTCAGCAGGAGGAATTTGCGGTCGAGTTTCGTGGTCCATTAGACATGTTTCTCGCTCAGGGCCCACACAACTTTTCGCACGAGGAAATGGGCCAGTTTGAGCTCTTCATCGTACCCATTAAGCAGGACGCGGAGGGATTTTACTACGAAGCAATTTTCAATCGTCTAAGGCAGCAGCCAGCGGAATGAGCAGCGAATCACCAAACGTCACACTTCGTCCAATTGGTCCGGACGATTACGATTTTCTGGTTGAGGTTTATGGCAGCACTCGTGCCGAAGAGATGGCCATGGTGCCATGGACCATCGAACAGCAGCAGGCGTTCGTGCGCATGCAGTTCACCGCCCAGCAGGACCATTACACGAAAACATATCCCACGGCCAGCTACGACATAATCATGTCTGACAGCCGCCCAGTGGGACGTCTCTACGTGGCCCGGTTGGACCAGGAAATTCGAATTATCGATATTACACTGCTGCCTGCCGAGCGGAATGCCGGAATCGGCAGCTATCTGATCAAGCAACTACTCGACGAAGCGAACCGCGCCGGAAAAGTCACACGGATCTTTGTGGAGGAATTTAATCCTTCACGTCGTCTCTTTGAACGTTTGAATTTCTCACTAAGCGAGCAGCACGGAATTCATATGCTGCTGCAATGCAACCCTGGTCAACACCTCGCGCCGTAGCTTTATCCTTCGAAAAAGAAGAGAACGATGAGCTGTGGGTTGATACAGGAAGTTAAGAATGAAGGCGATTGATGACTGCCTCGTAATGTGGAGCACGCGCGTCTTTGGTTCCAACCGGAACGACCAGGAACGAGAACATACCCAACTGTTCATGCTCGATCAGATACGTATCTTGTTTCAGAGCTGCTTCTTTTGGACCACGAAACAGGAGTGAAAAGCCTTCTTTACCTGCCGCCGCCTGTTTCTTTGAAGCAAAACTAGTTACGTCAACCAGCGTGATCCTCACTTTTGATGCCTGGTGATTAATTATAAAACTCGAGCCGAGCTGCGATCTGAATGAAGAGATATTCAAACCAGCCGGCGTTGACTTTGTCGTGCCCAAGGCGTTCTCGGTGAGGGCCAGCGGAACTCCCGCTGCAAGTGCCATAAGCGTACCTCGCTTCAAGAATTCTCGGCGCGAACTACTCATTTGTTTCCTCCTAAAAAGTTTGCTTGATCTGGGCTTGCGGTAGAAATGGTGGTGCAGTCTATTGCTTCTTTAAAAAACTTGCAATCAAAAAAACACACTGAAAACTTTTTTGAGAATCTTCCATTACACTCTTGTAATATCTCCGCTTTCGATCTATAGTGCGCCCTCAGTCGCTCGACCCTAAGACAAAGCGGAGCCTTTTCCGCAGTAGTTTTTGCAATTAGACCATGACAGATACTGCATCGGTTTTTAGAGAACCATGCAAAAGTCGAAACCACTGTCTGGGCCACTCCCAGAGCCCCATACAGTCGGCCGGATAAATCATAAAGATTCCATTGCGGCTTTCCTAAAGGAATAAGGAGACGATTCGATGGCCCAACCATATGTAGGCGAAATAAGAATGTTCGCCGGTAATTTTCCACCATCTGGGTGGATGTTTTGTGAAGGTCAGTTGTTACCGATTTCTGAGAATGAAACTTTGTTTCAGTTGATCGGCACGATGTATGGCGGTGACGGGGAGAGTACTTTTGCGCTGCCTCAGCTTCAGGGCAGGATACCGCTGCACTTCGGCACTGGTCCTGATGGAATTAATTATCAACAGGCGGAACAGGGCGGAGTTGAATCGGTAACGCTCACTACACAGCAGATTCCGATTCACACTCATCCGCATTTCTGTTTTTCCGACAATACTGGTGCTGTTTCAAGCAATCCAAATCAGGCTCTGGCGGGCCCGTCAGACATAAACCAGTACAGCAATAACACCGCACCTAATGCTCAGCTGGGAACACCCGGTTTTACAAGCGCTATTGCCGGAGGCTCGCAGCCGCATGAGAACTTTCAGCCGTACCTTTGTATCAACTACATCATCTCGCTCTTCGGGCTATTCCCGTCTCCAACATAAAAAGCGGTTCTTCCTTCCGAAGAATCAACTACGGTTGGTATACCGAGGCTGAACGTTAACAATTTGAAGGAGTCATAATCATGGCTGAACCGTTTTTGTCAGAAATTAGAATCTTTTCGTTCAACTTTGCGCCGAAGGGCTGGGCGACGTGTGACGGTCAATTGCTGCCTATCAATCAGAACCAGGCTTTGTTCTCTTTATTAGGCACGACCTATGGCGGCAATGGACAAACCAATTTCGCTCTGCCCAATTTGCGAGGCAGGTCACAGATCCATGAAGGTTCTGGCCACACCCTGGGCGAGGCCGCTGGTTCTTCGGCCGTTACGGTTAACATCCAGCAACTGCCCACGCATACGCATCCTCTCACTGCCAACATGGCAGTGGTCGGCGCCAATCTGAACGCAACTTTGGGCACTCCTGCTGGTAACAACTGGGCCAATACCGGAAAGACGAATTGGAATACCGCGTTTCCAGGAAATGCTGTGATGGCCCCGGCGGCCGTTAGTAACGTCGGTGGAAGCCAGCCGCATACGAATATGATGCCCTACCTGGTGCTCAATTTCTGTATCGCACTCCAGGGAATTTTCCCATCGCAAACCTAGAAGAGGGAGAGAAACATGGATCCATTTGTTGCTGAAATCAGAATTTTTCCATTCAACTTCGCGCCCAAAGGTTGGGCATTCTGCGATGGGCAGCTCCTGCCGATAAGCCAGAATACGGCGCTCTTCTCCCTGTTGGGAACAACCTATGGCGGCGACGGCAAGTCAACCTTTGCGCTTCCGGATCTGCAAGGCCGCTCTGCTATGCATCCAGGACAAGGTCCCGGGTTGTCGCTACATGACCTGGGCGAGCAGGGTGGTGTTGAATCGGTCACTCTGCTGCAGTCCGAAATACCGGCACATGCACATGGTGTTGGCTTCGCGCTTGGTGCTGACGGCAATTCAACTTCGCCGGCAAATGCTGTTTGGGCCCAGTCAGCGGCAGGTCGAGGAGCGGCTGCTCTTTATCAAAACGGGTCACCGACGGGACCAGTGCAACTCCAGTCGCTGGCTGTCACCGGTGGTGGTCTGCCGCACAATAATATGCAGCCTTACTTGACGCTCAATTACTGCATTGCACTGCAGGGTGTCTTTCCACCGCGTCCGTAAAGTCGGTCACATTCTAAGCAAAGCGTCTCGGCACACGAGACTGCGTAAACTTTTCCCAGCGCTCCAGAGGAGCGTGTTTATAACTCTGGACCAAGGAGTCGCAAAATGTTTCACGCCCAGAACAGGAAATTTAAACGCAAGGTTACTAGAATCTTGGCTATCGCCTCCCTGGTAGCTGTAAGCGTTCTGGTATTCGCGATAGCGCCTGGCTCCGCCTCTGCCGGGGCGAACCGGGCTGATAAACGCAATCATCGCATCCGTGTGCCGGCCTCAGCGGCTGCTTCCAACACAGCAACGGTAAACTTCCCACTGCCGTTTGCTGCCATCGATGTCGATCGCACTGACGATGCTGCCGCCGCTTCGGCTTGTACCGCTGCGGCGAATGACTGTAGCTTGCGCGGCGCGGTCGCGTTTGCCAACGTGAACCCGGGCACCACGATCAATGTACCGGCCGGAACGTACCAACTGAATATCGCCGGCGGCCTCGTAGAAGGTTTCGCCGGCGATAACTCGATCGGCGATATCGATATCAGGGGTAATAATACCGACATCGTAGGCGCCGGCTCAGCTACCACCATCATTCAACAGACACAGCCGAACGATCGCGTTCTCGAAGTAAACCCGGATCTGCTTGCCAACTTCAATTTCTCGATTTCCGGTGTGACCATCACCGGCGGAAAAGAAACTACAGCGGTTGGCGGCGGCGGCATCATCTCCGGCTCGGTCGGTAACACGGTGTCGGTGACGAACTGCGTGATTACAGGTAACTCCGCAACCGGCGCCGGTACGTTTGGCGGCGGCGGCATCTCGCACTCCGGCGGAAGTCTTACGATTACGGGCACGACGCTCTCGAACAACTCTACGAGCGGCAGCGGCGGTGGTTTGGGTTACACAGCGGGAGACCCGCTGATTAGACCAGCTACCGGAACTCTTACGGTAAGCGGTTCAACGTTCTCAGGTAATACCGCGAATTCAGCCGCCGCAGGTGGTGGCGGAGCGGATCTTTTCAACTTTAACCTCGGCACGGGCGCTTACAACATCGACAGCACGAGCTTCTCTAATAATACGGCGCCCAACGCTCGCGGTGGCGCGATCATCGTGGAGAGCGGTCCGCTCACCATGACGACCAGTTCTCTGTCGAACAACTCGGCAGGTAACAGTGGTGGCGCGGTTTATTCCAGCGGTAGCGCCTCAATAACTTTTTCAAGGCTGGTCGGCAACAGCGTTCCGAATCCGTTGAATGGACTGACTCTGTTTGTTGTCTCCGGTCCTTTTACGGCTGATGATAACTGGTGGGGAATCAACACTGGTCCAGGAGCAAATGATTTTCGAAACAGCACCAGCAGCGTGTTTCCGAATACGTACCTTCAGCTCCGTGTTAGTGCCAGTCCGACTCAGCTCTGCAGTGGTTCTACGTCAACTTTGACGGCCGACATCAAGCAAAGAAATATTGGCGCGCCTTTGACTACAGAGTTGAATGGCCTGCCTACCTTTATCGCCGTCTTCCACAATGTGGTAGGTGGAAGTGTTTCAGGCGCCACGAATTTTGTTAGTGGCGTGGCCACGGCAACATTCATGGCAGGCGCAGTACCCGGACCGGCCAGTGTCGATGTCACAGGCGACAACGAGACTGTGACAGCTAACATGACCATTGACACTAATCAGACAACCGATCCAGGAGACCAGGTTGTTTGTGAAGGTCAAACGGCAACGTTCAGCACCACAGCCAGTGGCCCAGGCCCGATCACCTTTGTATGGAAGAAGGGCGCGACGGTTCTGAACAACGGCGACCTCGGCGGACGAGTTACCATCACCAATGGCAGCAACACCAGTACGCTGAGCATCAGCGGTACCGTGGTGAGTGATTCAGACACCTACACTGTTGAAGCAAGCGGTGAATGCAATCCCGCCACGCAGAGTGCAACACTAACCGTCAATGCGGCTACGCACACTACTGATCCTGCCGATCAGACAGTTTGCCAGGGCACTGATGCTCACTTCTCTACGACTGCATCAGGTACCGGTCCATTCAGTTATGCATGGACTCTTGACGGCTCACCGTTCAACGGCAACAGCCCGAGCATCACGGTTCCAACCGGCTCGCTGAGCATTGGAAACCACACAGTCACAGTAACAACTACGGGATCATGCGGTAGTGAAACACAGACCGCGATCCTGAATGTCAGTAGCGGAACTCCGACGATCAATCTGATCACGAATTCCGTGACCGTGTGGCCGCCCAATCACCAGTACCAGACGTTCAACGTGAGTGACTTCGTCTTGAGCGCTACCGCAGGATGTGGCGGCGGCGACATCACCAACAGCGTAGTTATCCAGAAGGTGACGAGTGATGAGCCTGAGGATAGTGCGACTGGCGGCGATGGCAACACGCTGAACGATATCGTGATTGCTGCGAACTGTAAGTCGGTGCAACTGCGACGTGAACGTGACGGCGGTCTTAATGGACGCGTCTACACGATCACATTCAAGGTTACCGATTCGTTCGGCAACACTGCGACGGCAACCGTTAAGGTCAATGTGCCCATCACCAATGGTGGCTCAACCGTCGATAACGGCGCAGCCGCAGGCTACACGGTAAATAGTCTCTGCCCATAGGCGAGGGATGGCCCAGAACTTGTTTTGATGAAAGGTAACTGACATGAGAAATACGTTGCGCAAGTCGAGATCAGTTTTCACGTCTCTCGTACTCTTGGGTGTTTTTGCCGGCGTCATGGTCTATGGCCCATTGCAGTCCAGGGCCTATGCTCCCACGACAGCCATCACGATTACGAACAATTCGAGCCGTGAAATTCGACATGTCTTTCTTTCGGCTCCGGACCAGAACAACTGGGGCGCGGACCAGCTCGGGAATTCGGTGATTGCCGCGAACGGCGGATCTTTTACAGTTGGCAATGTGAGCTGTAGTGGTCCAAGCATCAAGGTCATCGCCGAAGATCACGATGGCTGTTTCACGTATCAAGTCGTGAGCTGCTCGGAGAATTCGAGTTGGACCATAACGAATGACAGTGCTCGCGACTGCGGTAACTAGAAGCGAGAACTGATGACAATCTGAAGTGCGGGCGCGGGTGAATAACCCGCGCCCCATTTCTTTTGAAGGAGGTGTTGGACCATTGAAATCAACTCCGGCAGCGATCGTTTTGGCGCCTTCAGGAAGAGTGTTTAACTCCTTTGTTCACGGCGGTTTCCTGCCATTGACAGGAACAGTGTTCTGCCCTTGACGCTGGCACAAGACGCAAGTAAAGTAACGTCGCCAAGAATTCGGTTCCATCGGATTTTCCTACGTTCTAAACAGTCGCCTGTTCAGTTTCCTCCGAAGGTTAACCGTTCTTTAAGTTCCTAACCATCTCAGTTCACGCGCTTACTCCCAGGAGGGTTTACCTATGCGTCCCCTAATGAATAAGACTCACCAGTCCCAGACTCTATCTTCTCGAATCACAATTAGAAACGCTGCGAAGCTGCTGGCTATTTTGTTAATAGTCGTCGCGGTGCCACTTGCTCTTTACGTACGAGTCAAATCTGAAGACTCGGCGAGGTTTAGTAAGGCGGAAGGTCCCGTCACGGTTACTAAGCGCGCCAAAGAGCAGGTAACGGTTCACGCCGCAAATCGCGGCAGGTCGTTCTTTAATCTCCAGGACGGACACGAAATGACCGTCACGTATCGAGGAGATCAGGCAGCGGTTGCCGCTTTGCAGAGTGGCGCTGCGCAGGCGCGAGCCCTGGCATCGGCGGATCTTGATGGTAATGGAACGCCGGATTTGATGGCAGCCTTCGCCTTCAATGGCGAGGGAATAATCACGGTTCAGCACGGAAACCCGGATGCGTTCGCTCCCAAGGACGATTCGGTTTTTGTGCGTATGCAACAGGGTTACAACCCCGCATCGTTACTGCCGGAAACGGAAGTCTATAAGCTTCCTGCGACACCGGATTTTGTCGCGGCCGGAAGTTTTTCGAGCGGCTCTCATAAGGATGTTGTCTTTGCCGCAAAGGGCGGTGGCCTTTATCTAATGAGGGGAAATGGCTCGGGCAAGCTTGGTGAGCCGGAACAGATCAATTTGCCGGGACCCGTAACGGCATTAGCTGCGGGGGAATTTCGCGCGGCCGACGGGTTTACCGATTTGGCCGTAGGCGTGAGCGGCCCCGATGGCAATTCCGTAATGATTTTTGACGACGGCGCGGAGGGTTTCTCAAACGCGCTGGCGCAGTACCGGTTATCCGAGCCGGCGAGTGCGATTGAGTTTGGCGGGTTAGACGACGATTCGTATCTGGACGTCGCTGTAGCTGCCGGTAGTGAATTAGTCGTTATTCACGGCTGGGGTCGCAAGGAACAGGTGTCGCCAGAGTCGCGCACGGAACGCTTTAACGTTGGAGGCGGTGTGCGCGGATTGGCTCTGGGAGAGTTTACGTGGGATCGTGAGGGTCGGAAGGAAATCGCCGCCCTCACATCTGAGGGTACCTTGCATATAGTTCAGCAAGGGAAACTAGACACTCGCCCGTTTGACGGCGCTGAAGCAGCCCAGCGGACCAGAGGCAATCTTAAGCCCCAGAAAAACACTCAGTTCGACACAGAGTCGGCTCCGAGTTGGAGAGCCGCACAAGCTGGCGGGTGGAAGGACTCTAAGCAGATCCTTGGCAGCAATCTGAGTGCTGACTTGCCGAAGCCGTTGATGAAGGCAAATCTGGCAGGTCGAGAGCTGGATGAGGTCATGGTATTGGGGCAATCGCAGAAGCTCGAGATCCTGCGTCCCCTTGGGAAGAATGATTTAGCTTTGGCTTCTGAGCAGTCACTTGCTGTTACCGACGATACAGCCAAAGTAACCATGGACGTGGAGAGTGCACCGGTCGCGGCGTTGACGCTTCCGAAAAAGCTCAATGGTACCACCGACATAGTTGTGCTCGACTCCATGAGCCCGCAAGTGAATATCGTTCCGAACGCTCCGAACACCACGATTACGGTTGATAGAACCGACGATCCTTCCGGCGGTTCACTGGCAGCGGCCTCCGCTTGTACGGCAGCCGGCAGCGACTGTAGTTTGCGTGGCGCCCTCGAATTTGCCAATCTTCCTCAAAACAACAACACTACGATCAGTCTTCCGGCGAACACTTACATCCTGTCCGCTAACGGCACCGGAGCCGGTGGTTGTGACGGCAACAGCGTGGGTGACCTTGGAGCCAATCAGACCATGTCGATCGTCGGCGCGGGCGCGGCGACCACGATCATCCGGCAGACCGGAACCGGTCCAGCCAGCGACGGCGACCGCGTGATGTGCATGAATGAGCCATTCACGCTAGACCTGGTCTACAACTTCTCAGGCTTTACGATGGTTGGCGGTCGCGATGGTACGGCAGCGGGAACCGGCACGGCCTTAGGCGGCGGCGGCATCATCGGCGGCGAGAAGGGCAACGTGCTGACGCTGACCAATGTGGTCCTCGCCAACAACCAGGTAACGGTACTCGGCAGTGCGAACATCGGCGGCGGCGGTATTCAATGGACCGGCGGCGACCTGAACATCACGAACTGCACGATCGGCGGTAGCGCCGCACCCGGCACCTATGCAGACCGGACCAGCACCAACACCGCCAACCTTCAGGGCGGCAGCGGCGGCGGCGTAATGTTTACGCCGTCAGCGCCGAGACACACTGCGGCAACGGGCATACTGACGATGAGCGGGTCCACTATCAGCCGCAACACAGCGGGCTCGATCGGCTCGGGCGGCGGTGGAGCAGACCTGCTGGTCTTTGGTTTCGCGGCCCCCGGTGGTGGCGGTACCGGCTCGGCGACAATCGGCACCTCAACTTTCTCCAATAACTCGGCCAACCCTGGCAATGGCGGCGGTATCCTGGTTGAGTCGCTGGCGACCACGGTGGCCACCACCAGTTTGACTAACAACTCGGCCGGCAATCGCGGCGGCGGCATTTTTGTGGGCGGCGCGAGCTTGCTGTTGAACGGTACGAATCCGAGCATCACGTTCACGGGAAACACCGCGACCAACGGCGGGAGCAGTGTGTCTACTTCCTCGGCGGTAAACGTCAGTGGCACGAATACCACCATCGGCGGCGATATCGAGATCAACACGCTGGGTTCATGGACCAATAACGCTGGTAGTACGCTGGCGCCCACCAACGTGGTGGTCACGGGCGGCACCTTCACCATGAACAACAGCACGATGAACGTGAGCGGGAACCTGACGATTGGTCCGGGACCAGTGGTGGGCAGCACGTTCAACGGCAATACGGGCACAGTGAATATTCAAGGCAACTTCGTCTTGAATGCTGGCGGCGCGCCGGCGACTACTTTGAACGCGGGAACAGGCACGTTCAACTTCAATGGTACGGCCGCGCAAAGCATCACTAACGGCACCAGCATCACGTTTTTCAATCTGACGGATTCGAATACTACGAATCCGCTCACAGCCAATAACAGTTTTGCGGTTGGCGGCACTCTCAATGTCAACGGTGCGAACGCGATTTTTAATCCTGTAGCAGGTGCAGTTATCAGCGGCGCTGGAACACTGACCGGCACCGGTACGGCGCGCGTTACGCGCATTGCGGCCACTGCAGATTTCGCATCGCAATACACAATCACGAACAAGACGCTGACTAATCTAACAGTGGAATACATCGGTACGGCCGCACAGGTCTTGAGTGTAGCTCCGATCGCCTTTGGACCACTCAAGATCAACAACGGCAACGGCGTGAACGTTAATACCGGTACAGCGACCGTCAACGGTCTGCTTACACTAACAACCGGAGCTCTGGGTGTTGGGAATCAGACCCTCATACTCAACGACGGCAGCTCGGTGGTAGGCGGTAGCATTACCAGCAATCCCGCTGGAACGGTCAACTACAACCAGAGCAGTGATGGCCAGAATGTGCGGGCGTTCAATTACGGCAATCTGACCTTCAGTAACTTCAACAAGGTGCTCGAACCCACCGGCACGATTGGTATCTCCGGTGTGTTTACGCCTGGCACTGCGACCGGTCATACCATCACCGGCAGCACGATTAACTTCAACGGCACCGGTGCGCAGACGGTACCGGCGTTTAATTACAACAACCTGACGATCAGCGGCGCTCGAGGAGCCAACAACGTTACGCTGGCTAACCTCGGAACGATAGGAGTCGCCGGAATCTTCAACCCGATCGCCACTTTCGCCGGCGGCAACTACGTTATTACCAATAGCACCGTCGACTTCAACGGCAGCGGTCCGCAGACCATTCCTGCCTTCAACTACTTCAACCTGACGAGCAGCAACACTGGCGCACGCACGTTGCAAAACAGCGGCATTATCGGCATCGCGTCGGTATTCACGCCAGGTACAAACGTTTACACTATCGTGGGCAGCACCGTGTCATACAACGGGACCAGCGCACAGACGCTGCCTTCGACGTTCACCACCTACTTCAATCTGACGTCAAACAACGCCGCTGGCGTAACCGGTTTCGCCGGCCTGACCGTACAGCAATTGCTGCGCGTTCAGACAGGAACGTTCACCAGCAGCAGCACCTACAACAATGTGCAGATCGATGCCGGTGCAACCCTCGCGGGAACTAACGGCACCACGATCAACGTGGGGGGTAATTGGACCAACAACGGAACCTTCACTGCCAACACGAACACGGTGAACTTCAATGGTTCCGCAGCGCAGACTATCGGCGGCACGGCAGTCACGACTTTCAATAACCTGACGATCGCGAATGCGGGTGCGGGCGTGAGCCTGGGTGCGAACGCAAACGTCAACGCGGTGCTCACGCTGACCAATGATCTGACCACTGGCGCAAACATCCTGACGATGCCAAGCACGGGTACCTCGGCCGGAACGGCTGACGTAATCGGTAATGTCAGGCGCACAGGATTTCTCGGTGGTGGTCCAGCTCTCAGCTTTGGTAATCCTTTCAATAGCATCGGATTCATCGCTCAGGGCACGGTGCCGACAGACATCCTGGTCAACCTCGTGAAGGCTGCCCCGGGTGGTTTCCCAGGCTCGTCGATAAACCGGACCTATACAATCACTCCGAATGGCGGCGCCGGTTTCTCAGCCACACTACGGCTCCACTATCTGGATGCGGAGTTGAACGGCAATGTTGAGACAACCCTCGGACTCTTCCGAAATACTCCACCGTGGGTAAGACTCGGACGCACCGGTGCGGTCGATACCGTGAACAACTGGGCCGAGCTCTCCGGCGTAACAGGATTCTCTGCGTGGACGTTAAGCTCCGCAAGGAACAACACCACCACGGAGATTACTGCTGATACTCCTGACCCGTCTCAGCTCAATGAATCAGTAACCATCAACTTCAAGGTTCTGAGCGCTGTCACGGGCGCACCGCAAGTCACTGGTAACGTGACAATCACGGTGAACGATGTAAGCGGCGACACCTGCACTGGATCGATCAATCCGGTTGACGGTACCGGCACGTGCAGCATCGCGTTCACTTCGTTTGGGTTGAAGACATTGACCGCAACCTACAACGGAGACGACAACTTCAACACCAGCACGGACACTGAACAACACGAGGTCGACGAGCCGGATGTGACCGTGGCGGTCTCGCCAGCTTCCGTTTTGGAAGATGGCCCAGACAATCTCGTTTACACGTTCACTCGTGAGGGCCAGACGACCAGTGCGCTGACGGTCAATTTCAACGTGACAGGCACAGCATCATCGGCCACCGACTACGCGCTCACCGGAGCCGCAACGTTCGATGGCACGAATGGCACAGTCACGATCCCGATCGGCAGCTCGACTACAACGGTGACGATTAATCCGACAACGGACAGCACTGTAGAAGCTGACGAGACGGCGATCGTCAATGTGGCGGCGGGTACCGGCTATGACGTCGGCACGCCTGGATCCGCTACCGGAACGATCACCAACGATGACACTGACGTGTCCGTTGCGGTCGCTCCGCTCTCCACGACTGAAGACGGCGCTGGAAATCTCGTCTTCACGTTCACACGCGTTGGCGTCACCACTGGTGCGCTGACCGCAAACTTCACGATCAACGGAACAGCCACGTTCAATACGGACTACACGCAGACGGGCGCGGCTACTTTCGTTCCGCCCAACGGCACGGTCCAATTCGCCGCCGGCAGCTCAACAGCGACGGTGACGATCGATCCGACAGCGGATACAACGGTTGAACCTGACGAGACTGTGATTCTGACAGTCGCGCCAGGCACTGGCTACAACGTCGGCGCCCCAAGCGCAGCGACGGGAACCATCACCAACGACGATACGGATGTTTCGATCGCCGTTGCTCCTGCATCAGTTGCGGAAGATGGCGCAACGAACCTGGTCTACACCTTCACACGTACCGGTGTGACCGCAACTCCGCTGACGGTGAACTTCACGATCGGCGGCACGGCCACCTTCAACACCGACTACACGCAAACCGGTGCGGCGACGTTCGTTCCGCCCAACGGTACGGTGACGTTCGGTGCGGGTAATTCAACTGCGACGGTGACTGTCGATCCGACGGCAGATATTACTTCAGAGCCGGATGAGACAGTGATTCTGACGCTGGCAGCGGGCACGGGCTACAACGTAATCGAGCCCAGCTCAGCTACAGGAACGATCGTCGATGATGACGTGACGGTGAGCGTGGCGGTATCGCCGGGAGCCGTTGACGAAGATGGTACGACTAATCTGGTCTACACCTTCACGCGTAACGACTCTGACGGCGCGCTGACTGCTAACTTCTCGATCGGCGGCACAGCGACCTTCAACACCGACTACACGCAGACGGGTGCGGCGACATTCGCACCACCCAACGGCACGGTGACATTCGCAGATGGCTCGCTTACGGCCACTGTCACGATCGATCCGGTCGCAGACAGCACGGTCGAGCCAGACGAGACTGTCATCCTGACGGTAGTTGCAGGCACAGGCTACAACCCGGCCGCCCCGACTTCGGCCTCAGGAACGATCACCAATGACGACACAGATGTGTCCGTTGCGGTCGCTCCGCTCTCGACGACTGAAGACGGCGCTGGGAATCTTGTCTACACGTTCACACGTACCGGCGTTACCACTGGTGCGCTGAGTGTGAACTTCACGATCAACGGAACGGCCACGTTCAATACTGACTACACGCAGACGGGCGCGACCACGTTTACGCCACCAACAGGCACGGTCGATTTCGCTGCTGGTAGCTCAACTGCAACGGTGACGGTCGATCCCACAGCGGATACAACGGTTGAACCTGACGAGACTGTGATTCTGACAGTCGCGCCAGGCACTGGCTACAACGTCGGCGCCCCAAGCGCAGCGACGGGAACCATCACCAACGACGATACGGATGTTTCGATCGCCGTTGCTCCGCTGGCAGTAAATGAGGATGGCGCAACGAACCTGGTCTACACCTTCACACGTACCGGTGTGACCACAACTCCGTTGACAGTCAACTTCACGATCGGCGGCACGGCCACCTTCAACACCGACTATACGCAAACCGGTGCGGCGTCATTTATTCCGCCTAACGGTACGGTGACATTCGGAGCGGGTAATTCGACCGCGACAATAACTGTCGATCCGACCGCAGATATAACTTCCGAGCCGGATGAGACAGTGATCCTGACGCTGGCAGCGGGCACAGGCTACAACGTGATCGCACCCAGCTCAGCTACGGGAACGATCACTAACGATGACGTGGTCGTGAGCGTAGCAGTATCGCCGGGAGCGGTAGATGAAGATGGTGCGACTAATCTCGTTTACACCTTTACACGTAACGACTCTAACGGCGCGCTGACCGCGAACTTCTCGATCGGCGGCACGGCAACCTTCAACACCGACTACACGCAGTCGGGCGCGGCGACATTCGTTCCGCCCAACGGCACGGTGACGTTTGCGGATGGCTCACTTACGACCACTGTCACGATCGATCCGGTCGCAGACAGCACGGTTGAGCCAGACGAGACTGTCATCCTGACGGTAGTTGCAGGAGCCGGTTACGCACCCGGCGCCCCGAGCTCAGCTACGGGAACAATCACAAACGACGACACGGATGTGTCCGTTGCGGTCGCTCCGAGCTCAACGGCTGAAGACGGTGCTGGAAACCTCGTGTTCACGTTCACACGAACCGGCGTAACAACCGGTGCGTTGACCGCGAACTTCACGATTGGCGGCACTGCTACCTTCAACACCGACTACACGCAGTCCGGTGCAACCACGTTTACGCCACCGACGGGTACGGTCCAATTCGCCGCCGGCAGCTCAACTGCCACGGTGACTGTCGATCCCACGGCGGATACAACGGTGGAGTCTGACGAGACTGTAGTTCTTACAGTTGCGCCAGGCACCGGTTACGGCGTCGCCGCGGTGAACGACTCGGCAACGGGCACGATCACCAACGACGATACGGATGTTTCAGTCGCCGTTGCTCCAGCATCGGTTCCGGAAGATGGCCCAACGAATCTGGTCTACACCTTCACGCGAAGCGGTGTGACCAGCACTGCGTTGACGGTGAACTTCACCATCGGCGGCACGGCTACCTTCAACACCGACTACACGCAGGCTGGTGCGGCGACATTCGTTCCGCCCAACGGCACGGTGATATTCGGTGCGGGTAATTCGACTGCGACGGTGACGGTCAATCCGACGGCGGACATGACATCCGAGCCGGATGAGACAGTGATCCTTACGGTGGCGGCGGGCACTGGCTACAATGTGGCCACTCCAAGCTCTGCCACTGGCACGATCGCGAACGACGACGCAGTCGACGTGGAGATCACAGCCAAGACTGACGCTCCCGATCCGGTCTGTGTGGGCGCTAACATCACCTACACCATCGGCTTCAGGAACAATGCGTCCGGGGCGGCTATTAACGCTAAGGTGAGCGACACGATTCCCGCCAACACGACGTTCGTTTCGGCTACTCTTCCGTCAGGTTGGAGCCGTTCCGATTCAGTGGTGGCGGGCGGTACTGGAACGCTGATGTTTACCAATCCGTCAGTTGCCGGTGGAGCGACGGCCACCTTCACAGTGGTTGTCAAGGTCAACGCCGGCACGCTTGGTGGAACCATCATCAGCAACACGGCAACAGCTTCGAGTGATGTCCCAGACGACGTTCCGGGCAACAATTCGAAGACAGCTACGACCACAGTGGATCCGAATCCGCCGGTGATCAGTGGACTTTCGGCGGATCCTTCTTCGCTGTGGCCGAAGAATCACAAGATGCGTGATGTGACGATCAACTACTCCGCCACCGACGGGTGTGCCGGCGTGAATTGTCAGATCACAAACATCACGAGCAACCAGCCGGTTGAAGGCACAGGTGACGGTGATACTTCGCCAGACTGGGAGTTCGTTGACGAACACCACGTCCGGCTACGTGCCGAAAGCGCCGGAGGCAGCGACGGTCGCATCTACACGATTACCGTGACCTGCACCGACGCGGCTGGTAACACGACAACCAAGACCGTCGAAGTACACGTTGGGCATAACATCCTGACGCCCACGAGTGGCTCGGCGTTCAAGATCAATACGGCAGTCACGTTCACCGGCACGTTCTGGGATAACAAACCCGGCACGAAGCACACGGCAGTGTTCCAGTTTGACGATCTCGTCAGCGGTGCTGCGACCATTGTTGAACCGTCTGGGTCAAAGAATGGCACAGCCAAGGTCAGCTACACCTTCAAGGATCCGGGCGTCTACAAGGTCACTCTCAAGGTGACTGACAACACCGGAGCCGTGAGTTGGGTAGATACCCAGGACGACCTTGAGGCGATTGTCGTGGCCTACGATCCGTCGCAGGGGGCCTACACCATTGGCGGCGGTTGGTTCTATTCTCCGCTGGGATCATTGATTTCCGATCCCACCCTGACCGGTAAGTTGACATTTGGCTTCAACTCCAAGTTCTTCAAGACTGCGACAAACCCGAAAGGTGAGTCTCAGCTCAGCTTCTTACTTGGAGCCCTGGATTTCAATGCGCTGAATTACGACTACCTCGTGATAGATAAGTCCCGAGCCCAGTTCGCGGGATTCGGGAAGATCAACGGGGTTTCAGGCTACAACTTTATTCTGACCGTCATCGATGGCAATCTGGCGGGAGGAGATGGAGTAGATAGGTTCCGCATCAAGATCTGGGAGAAGACGACGGGGCTTATCGTCTACGACAGCCAACCGGGGGCCAGCGATGCGGATAGTCCGACAATGGCCGTTGGACTCGGTAGTTCTATAGAGATAAAGACAGACACAAAGAAGTAAGTTTCAAAACAACTCAACAACCAAGTTAGCCGCAGAGCTAACTGGTTGTTGAGTTGTTAAAATAACCCTCTCTATCCAACGTCGGCCACAGGTCTACACGCTTCGATACGTGTATATCGGTGGCCGTAGTTTGCCCTCTCCACGCAACCACTATACCTACCAACAGGTTTTAAGCTACAATGTGCCGGTTGAAAGACCGAGCGTCCTGTTCCGGTCAATCGCACCATTCATAAGGGTCTTCAGTTACTCCGATAAACGTCCGAAACGTCTGCCTTCTCAAATATAAGGAGCCCCATGTCTCTGCGCCTTCAAGCCAACTCCCGCTTGCTGTTTAGATTAATCAACTCACACCGAGTCCTGTTTATTACGTTAGTCGCCATAGTCGCTTTGGCAGGAGTTGGAATTTCCAAGTCCTCCGCGGTGAAGAGCACTCTCTCAGTCATAACTGGTAATTCAGAGCTGGCCGCCTCAACGACATCCCCAGCGGGGACGATCACCGTCCACGCAGCGGGCCGCGGCAAGCCCTTCCTGAATTTCCAGGATGGCAGCTCGATGAAATCTATTTATCGAGGAGACAGCGTACTGGCTAACGCGTTGCAGACGGGCTCAGCGCAAGCGCGGTCACTTGCTTCAGCAGATTTTGATCTTAATGGGGCACCGGAGATGGTGACGGGCTATGCCTTCAACGGCGCGGGCATGATCACGCTCCAGCGCGGAAACCCCGATGCATTTGCTCCCACTGACGAATCGGTCTTCGTGCGTATACAGCAGGGATACAACCCCGCGTCGCTGCTTCCAGAGGCCGATGTTTATGCCGTACCCGTTTCTCCCGACTTCCTGGTTACAGGAAACTTTACGCACGATTCTGAAAAGGACGTTCTGTTTGCTGCGAAAGGCGGCGCTCTTTATTTAATGGCTGGAGACGGCTCAGGCCGGCTTGGTGGTCCACAGCAGATAGATTTGCCGGGACCTGTGACTGCATTGGCTGCCGGAGAATTTCGCGCTGCCGACGGATTCACCGATGTCGCCGTGAGCGTCACGGGACCGGGCGGGGAGTCGTTATTGATTTTCGATGCGGTCGAGGGATTTTCGAACGCGTTGGCCCAGTATCCATTGTCTGCGCCGCCGAGTGCGATTGAGCTCGGTATGTTAGACGACGATCCATTTATGGACGTCGCGACGGCTGCGGGTAGTGAAGTAGTTGTTGTTCACGGGTGGGGTCGCAAAGAGCAGGTAGCGGCGGCTGCACGAGAGGAGCGGATTCCGGTTTCATCAGGCCTGCGTGGATTGGCATTGGGAGAGTTTTCGTGGGATCGGCAGGGCCGCACTGAAATTGCGGCGCTTTCAGCCGACGGCAAGGTCCATATTGTTCAGAGCGCCAAATTGGATAGTCGCCCGTTCAGTGGCGCCGAGGCCGCCCAGCGAACGAGAGGCAATGTTAAAGCTCAGGAAAGAATTAGTCTGGATATTGAGTCTGTTCCGAGTTGGCAGCCTGGGCAAGCTGCCGGCTGGAGCGAATCCAGCAGCTTTTCAGCGGAAGTGAGTTCCGCAGCCAAACCGTTGCTGCGCGCAAATCTCTCATATCGCGAGACGGACGATTTGTTGTTGATGGGGGCGAGTCAGTCCAAACTCGAAATTGTAAGTACCAACACTTCGACTGGTGTTCTGAGTGGCAAAACAGGTGGACTCTCAGCTACGAGTGTGTCTACTGAAAATAATATAACCAGAACAACTTTGGACGTGGAGAGTGCGCCGGTTGCGGTATTGACGCTTCCGAAAAAGCTCAATGGTACCACCGACATAGTTGTGCTCGAGAGCACTGGGCCAAGCATCGTTCCGGATGCGCCAAACACCACGATCACGGTTGATAGAACCGATGATCCTTCTGGTGCTTCATTGGCGGCGGCCTCCGCTTGTACGGCGGCGGGCAATGACTGTAGTTTGCGTGGCGCCCTGCAGTTCGCCAATCTTCCTGCAAACAACAACACCACGATCAGTCTTCCGGCGAACACTTACATCTTATCGACCAATGGGACCAGCGCCGGCGGTTGTGACGGCAACAGCGTGGGCGACCTCGGAGCCAATCAGACCATGTCGATCGTCGGCGCGGGCGCGGCGACCACGATCATCCGGCAGACTGGAACTGGACCAGCCAACGACGGCGATCGCGTGATGTGCATGAACGAGCCATTCACGCTGAATCTGATCTACAACTTCTCAGGCTTTACGATGGTTGGCGGTCGCGATGGTACGGCAGCGGGAACGGGCACAGCCTTAGGCGGCGGCGGCATCATCGGCGGCGAGAAGGGCAACGTGCTGACGATGACCAATGTGGTCCTCGCCAACAACCAGGTAACAGTACTCGGCAGTGCGAACATCGGCGGCGGCGGTATTCAATGGACCGGCGGTGACATGAATGTAACGAACTGCACGATCGGCGGTAGCGCCGCACCCGGTGCTTATACGGACCGGACCAGCACCAACACCGCCAACCTTCAGGGCGGCAGCGGCGGCGGCATAATGTTTACGCCGTCAGCACCGCAACACACAGCCTCAACGGGCATACTCACGGTGAGCGGTTCTACTTTCAGCCGGAATACGGCGGGCTCGATCGGCTCAGGCGGCGGTGGTGCGGACCTGCTGGTCTTTGGTTTCGCGGCTCCTGGTGGCGGCGGTACCGGATCGGCGACAATCGGCACTTCCACGTTCTCGAATAATCAGGCCAACCCCGGGAATGGCGGCGGTATCCTGGTTGAGTCGCTGGCGACCACGGTGGCCACCACCAGTTTGACTAACAACTCAGCCGGCAATCGCGGTGGCGGCATTTTTGTGGGCGGCGCGAGCTTGCTGTTGAACGGTACGACTCCCAGCATCACGTTCACGGGAAACACCGCGACCAACGGCGGCAGTAGTGTCTCTACTTCCTCGGCGGTTAACGTCGATGGGACTAATACCACCATTGGCGGCGATATCGAGATCAACACGCTCGGCTCATGGACCAACAACACCGGCAGCACGCTGGCTCCCACCAATGTGGTAGTTACCGGCGGCACCTTCACCATGAACAACAGCACGATGAACGTGAGCGGGAACCTGACGATTGGTCCGGGACCAGTGGTGGGCAGCACGTTCAACGGCAATACGGGCACAGTTAATATTCAGGGCAACTTCGTCTTGAATGCTGGTGGCGCACCGGCCACCACATTGAATGCCGGCACCAGTACGTTCAACTTCAACGGCACCGGCGCACAAAGCATCACTAACGGCACCAACATCACGTTCTTCAATCTAACGGATTCGAACATTACGAACCCGCTAACGCTCAACAACAGTCTTGCGGTTAACGGCACTCTCAACGTCAACGGCGTGAACGCGATTCTTTCGCCTGTAGCAGGTGCAGTCATCAGCGGTACTGGAACACTGACTGGCACCGGTACCGCGCGGGCTTCGCGCATCGCAGCGACCGCAGATTTCCTGAACCAATACACAATCACCAACAAGACGTTGACGAATTTGCAGATCGACTACAACGGCGCCGGCAATCAAACGGTTAACAACACTCCGGCTTACAGCCGTCTCAGGATCTCGGGATCCGGCACTAAGACGTTGCAGGGCAACACCGTCATCACCAGCAATCTCGACATCATCGCAGGCGCAACGTTCGCCGCTAGCACCTTTAATTTTGGCATCGGCGGCAATTGGACCAACGGCGGTACGTTCACTCCTGGCACCGGAACAGTTACATTCCAGGGCACGACCGGAACTCAATTGCTGACCGGCAATACGACCTTTTTCAATCTCACGCTAAACAACAACGGCGCGACAACGAATTTCGGCAACACAACTACGACTGTGGGTAACGATTTGGTCGCGACTGCCGGAACCATGGACGGCAGCACGTCCACTATCGTCTTCACCGGTGTCACGGATAACGCAGGCTCGATCAGCGGCGCGGCTGCGAAGAACTTCTTCAACCTGCAGATCAACAGCCCGGCCGTCATCACTCACAACGCCGGCGCAAACATCACGATCGAGAACAACTACAGCAACGCCGGAACGTTCTCTCAGGGCGCGGCTCTTACGACTATCTTCGACGTCGATAACACTGCCGATGGAGCGCACACGCTCTCGGGCGCCGGAACTACGACGTTCGGCAATTTCACAATCAATGCCTCGAACGCCGTTGACGCGGGTTCGCACAACTTTAATGTGATTGGTGCAGCCTTCACGTCGACCGGTTCGTTCACCGGCAATACCAATACAGTCACTTTCAATGGCGGCGTGGCCCAGTCGATCACGGGCGACGGTGTGAAGAATTTTGCCGGCCTGCTCGTTAACAACGCCAATGGAGTCTCGGTACTCAATAGCGCGCAGGCAGTTGACGCGGCCGTCCTTGGAATTCTGACGCTCAACACGGATCTGACAGTTGTTCCAGGAGCAATTCTTCAACAAGCCGGTACTTCAGCGGGTGTGGCCGATGTGCTCGGCACAGTCAGACGAACGGACCTCGGCGGAGTCACAAGATCTTTCGGCAATCTCAACAACCAGATCACGATCAACTCCGGAACGGCGCCCACGCAGTTAGATTTCAACCTGGCCAAAGTCACACCGACGGGATTTCCTGCCGGAGTAAAGGTAGTTCCGCGAACTTATGCTTTGTCGCCCACCGGCGGCTCCGGAATTTCAGCGACCCTCAGACTGCGATACATCGATCCGACTGAGCTCGTTGGTCCGGGAATCACTGAATCAAGATTGGTCCTGTGGAAAGACACGACAGGCAGCGATAACTGGGTAGCGCAGGGCGGCACTGTCGATACGGCAGGCAATCACGTCACGCATAGTGGTATCAGCGGGTTCTCCGAATGGGCCATCGCTGAAGCTGCCGACCTGACACTTAGCAAGGCGAACAACGTTAGCGGTTCGGCTGTTGTGGGCCAGTCGTGGAATTGGACGCTTACCGCGGCCAACACCGGCTCGCCTGCGACGTTCACGGCAGGTCAGACGATCATCACGGACAATCTGCCGAACAGCAACATCGTTTACGGTACGCCGACGGTACAGAACGTTTCGAACATCACGGGCAGTGCAAACATTAGCTGCTCGATCGTGAGTAACGATTTGACCTGCGTCGCGAGTGGCGGAAGTGTGACCTTTGCTTCAGACATCGGCGCAAGCAACTTCGACGTTGTCTTCAGTGCGACAGCGCAGGCTGCCGGCACCTATCAGAACCCGCGTACCGGCGGCGGTATCGCGCAAATCGATCCAAACAATCTCATCGCTGAAAGCAATGAGACCAACAACTCGCCGGCTAACAACACGGTGACAGTTGGTAAAGCCAACACAACAACCACGATCAACTCCGATAACCCGGATCCATCCGTAGTGGGCCAACCGGTGACAGTGACTTGGAGCGTCACCGTAAACGCGCCTGGCGCACTGGGTGCGCCGCTCACCGGCAATGTCACAGTCAGCGACGGAACAAACAATTGCACCGCAGCAGTGTCTGCCGGTCAGTGCGACGTTACATTCACTTCTGCCGGTGCCAAGAGCCTGACAGCCACATATGCGGGCGACAGCAATTACAACGGCAGCGCTTCAACGCCGGCCACTCCGCATACCGTTAATAAGGCCGATACCACGACGACGATTACATCGGACAATCCCGATCCTTCGACGCCGGGTCAGTCGGTAACTGTTCAATGGACCACGACGGTTAATTCACCTGGAGCGGGTACGCCGACGGGCAACGTCACCGTCACGGTGAGTGGCGGCGCGGAAACTTGCAGTGCGGCGGTAGCAACCGGTCAGTGCTCGCTGGTTTTGAACAACACCGGCCTTCGAACCATCACGGCCACCTATGCAGGTGACGCTAACTTCAACACGAGTAACGACACCGAAGATCATACGGTGTGCGGCTCGAGCCTCGTTACCACAACCGCCGACAGCGGCGCGGGCAGTCTGCGTCAGACAATCGCGAACGCTTGCGACGGCGCGACTATCACTTTCGACTCGGCAGGCGTGTTCGCCACGCCGCAGACAATCACGCTCACGACCGGTGAGATCCTTGTCGACAAGAACCTGACAATCAACGCGGGTACGAGTGAGATAACTCTCAGCGGCGGTACTACGAGCCGCGTGTTAAATATCAACGCTGCGAAGACGGTGGGCATCGTTGGTTTGACCTTCACTGGCGGCAGCACCACCGGCGACGGCGCGGCCATCATTAACAACGGCTCGTTGACCGTCGTCAATTCCACTTTCTTTGGCAATGCCGCCGGATCTGATGGCGGCGCGATCAGCACGACTGCCACCGGAACGAGTTTGACGCTCATCAACACGACCATCAGCGGCAACACCGCAGGTGGAAGTGGAGGTGGTCTCATTACTCTCGGCGGCACAGTGACGATCATTAACACCACGATCACTAATAACTCCGCCGACCAGGACAGCAATAATGCTGGTGACGGCGGCGGTATTCGCGCACACGCGGGCACCGTCACACTGAAGAACACGATCGTCGCGGGCAACTTCAATGAGAACACTCCGGCGGCGGACACTGCCGATGACATCAGCGGCACGGTCGATGCAGCCAGCTCGTTCAACCTAATCGGAACCGGTGGTTCCGGTGGACTGACGAACGGTGTCAACAACAACCAGGTTGGCGTCGCGGACGCAGGCCTGGGAGCGCTCGCTAACAACGGCGGCACGACTCAAACGCACGCGTTGTTGTCGACGAGTCCTGCAATCGAAGCCGGTAGCAATGCAAACCTGCCAGTCGATACATTCGATCTCGACGGTGACGCAAACACGGCTGAAACTCTGCCGGTCGATCAGCGTGGCAGTCTCTCGCTGACCATCTTCTTCCCACGCGTTGCTGACTCTGCGGATGCGAACGTCATTCAAACAGTCGACATCGGCGCGTTTGAGTTGCATCCGTCGATCGAGGACATCATTAACCAGTCGACCAACGAAAACACGGTTAAGAATGTAACCTTCAACATCGGCGACGATACGGGCGCGCTAATCACTTCGGTGACGGCGACGTCTTCGAATACGACGCTCGTACCGAACGCCAACCTGGTTATCACCGGATCAGGCGGCTCGCGAAACCTGCAAATCACGCCGGCTACAAATCAAACCGGCACCACCACGATCACCGTCACGGTTACGGCGACCAACGGTCGAACAGCAACAGACACATTTGACCTGACGGTCAACGCCGTGAACGATGCGCCGGTGGCCAACAACGATTCGTACGCGACTGATGAAGACACGCCTCTGGTTGTTAATGCTGCCAACGGCGTGTTGTTCAACGATACTGACGTCGACTCGCCGCCCGCATCACTCACGGCTATCCTCGTGGTCGGACCGGCGAATGCGTCGTCGTTCACACTCAACGCGGACGGCTCGTTCAGCTACACGCCGAATGCGAACTTCTTCGGTTCCGACTCGTTCACTTACAAGGCGAACGACGGCTTCCTCGACAGCAATGTCGCTACGGTGTCAATCACGATTAATCCGATCAATGATCCACCGTCATTCACGATCGCTGCTGACCCGCCGCCAGTTGTTCAGGACGCGGGAGCCCAGACGGTCCTTAACTTTGCGACGAATATTTCGCAGGGACCAAATGAGACGGGTCAGACATTGACCTTCAACATTACCCCTGGGCCAACAACCGGCACGCTAACGTTCTCGGCGCAACCCGTAATCAACGCGACCACGGGCACGCTGACTTACACGGCGAATAACGGCACGAGCGGTACGGCCCAGTTCAGCGTGACGTTGAGTGACAACGGCAGCAACACGCCGCCTAACTCGAACACGTCAGCGCCACAGCAGTTCACGATTACGGTAGTTCCACCTAACGCATCTCCGGTGGTCACCACCACAGCCGGCAATCTCGCTTACACGGAGAATGCTGGTGCGGTAGCGATCGATCCGGGCGTGACTGTCACGGACAGCGACAACACGGATCTCACTGGAGCGACGGTGGCGATTACAGCCGGCTTCGTGAGTGCTCAGGACACGCTCGCGTTCACGAACCAGTTGGGCATCACCGGTAATTACAACAGTGGTACGGGTGTGTTGACACTCACAGGTACGACTACAGTTGCTAATTATCAGACGGCGCTGCGTTCAGTGACTTATGCGAACAGCAGCGACAACCCAACAGCATCGCGGACGATCACCTTCACCGCGACTGACGGCATCAGCATCCCCGACTCAGCGACTCGGGGCATATCTATCACGGCCGTGAACGATGGGCCGGTGAATACGGTGCCCGGTCCACAGTCCACGAACGAAGACACGACGAAGGTGTTCTCGAGCGGCAACGGCAACCAGATTTCCGTCGCCGATGTCGACCTCGGCGCAAACCCGATCAAGATCACCTTGACGGCAACTAATGGCACTATGAGCCTCAGCACGACCGCCGGATTAACGATCACAACTGGTACCGGTGCTGCCGACACGACAGTGGTCTTCACCGGCCTGCTGTCAGCCGTTAACACTGCGCTGAACGGCTTGTCGTTCAACCCGACGGCGGACTTCACTGGTGCGGCGTCGATCCAGATCGTCTCCGACGATCAGGGCTTCACGGGAACCGGCGGCGCGTTGACGGATACAGACACTGTCAACATCACCGTCAACGGGATAGACGATGCTCCGTCGATAATCACCAGTTCCGGCAGTCTCGCTTACACCGAGAATGATGCGCCGGCAGCGATCGATCCAGGCCTGACGGTCACGGATATCGACAGTGCAAATCTGGTAGGAGCGACAGTAGCGATTACTACAAACTTCGTGAGCAGTCAGGACGTGCTGGTGTTCACCAACCAGTTGGGCATCACTGGTAGTTACAACAGTGGCACTGGAATTCTGACACTTACCGGTACGAGCTCGGTTGCTAATTATCAGACGGCGCTGCGTTCAGTGGCCTATCAGAACAGTAGCGATAACCCGTCAACTTCCCCGCGCGCGGCGACCTTTGCCATCAACGACGGAACCAGCACGGTTCAGTCGACGCGCGGTATCACTATCACCGCCGTGAATGATGCGCCGGTGAATACGGTGCCTGGTTCGCAGGGCACGGCATTAAATACGCCGCTTGTTTTCTCGGGCGGCAATGCAATCTCGGTTGCGGATGTCGATGCGGGCGGCAACACCATTCAAGTAACGCTTACAGCCAGCAACGGCACGCTGACACTCAGCGGCACTAGCGGCTTGAGCTTTAGCTTCACTGATGCAAACGGCACCGGCACCGGGGACGGCACGGCGGACGCGACTATGACCTTCCGCGGCACGCTCGTGAACGTCAACGCAGCCCTCAACGGCATGACCTTCACGCCGGCAGCGGGCTTCACTGGCGCGGGTGGGTTGACCATTACCTCCAACGACCTCGGCAACACGGGCACGGGAGGACCTCTTACCGACACAGATACTGTGAACATTCAGATCGGCGTTGTTAACGTCAGCATCGCGAATTCGCAACTCGTTGAACCATCGTCGGGCTCGGCCAACATGGTGTTCACAGTTACGCTAAGCACCCCGGCGCCTGCTGGCGGCGTATCGGTGGATTTCACCACCGTGGAAGGACCACCGGCGCTAAACATGGCAACGGCAGGTGAGGACTACACGACCACGGCGGGAACTGTCACGTTCGCACAAGGCGAACAGTTCAAGACGATCAATGTGCCCATCCTGTCGGACAACAAGCCGGCTGAAGGCAACGAGCAGTTCCAGGTAGTGCTGTCGAGTCCAGTGAACGCCACTATCACTCAGGGCACGGCCACCGGTACGATCCTGATCGTGGTCCAAACAAGCCCGATCCTGATCAGCGAGCTCAGAACGAGTGGGCCAGCGGGAGCAGGAGACGACTTCGTCGAGATTTATAACAACACTGACCAGCCGCACGTCGTTGCTGACGGCTCTGGAATCAACGACGCCAACCACGGCTATGGCTTGTTCAAGATGGGCACTGACTGCAACTCGAGTCCGGTTCTCATCGGAGTAATTCCGAACGGCACGACTATCCCGGCGCGCGGACATTACCTGTTTGTCGGGTCGGCCTACAGCCTCGCTAACTACGGAGGCAGTGGGGCGGCGGCCGGCGATCAGGTGATGACTGAGGATATCGAGAATGATCGAAACGTCGCGATATTCAAGACAGCGTCGCTGATCGAGCTCTCGGGTCTGACACGTTGGGATGCGGCCGGATTTGGCACCAATACCGGTGGAACCTGTGACCTGTTACGAGAAGGCACGACGCTGCCAGCCATGGCCGGCAGTACGCTGGAATACAGCTTCTTCCGCGATGAGTGTGGCAAGCAGGGTAACCCGGCAACGTTTGGTCTATGTCCAACTGGTGGCTTCCACGCGGATACTGAGAACAACAGCAAGGACTTCGTCTTTGTCGATACGTTGGGCTCGGTGACACCTGCGGGGCAGCGGCTCGGTGCTCCAGGTCCTCAAAACCTGGGCAGCGCGCGATTGAATCTAACGATTCCGTCGTTACCAATCGACGCGACCAAGGGACTGCCGGCGGATCCAAACCGCGTCCGCGATACGACGCCGGTGACGAATGGTGCATTCGGAACACTGTCAGTCAGACGGCGCTTTGTAAACAACACGGGTGCTCCTATCACGCGATTGCGCTTCCGTATCGTCGACTTCAGTAGTCTCGCCGGGCCGGGAGCAATCGCTGACCTGAGGGCGTTGAGCTCGCTGCTGATCACTGTCAACGGCGTTAACGATTCAGCGACGTGTGCGGCAACGGGTACGCCAACGACGGCGCCTTGTTCGGTGCCCGTGTTTGGTACAACGGTGGAGCAACCGCCCACTCAATCCATGGGTGGCGCGCTCAATAGCAGTATGAGTGCGGGAACGATAACGGTGCCGCAGCCTCTCGCTCCGGGACAGAGCATTAACCTGCAGTTCCTGCTCGGAGTGCAGCAGACGGGCGCGTTTAAGTTCTTCTTCAATATCGAAGCGCTGCCGTAAGGAAGGAACCATCCACAGATTACACAGATATTGTTCTGTGTAATCTGTGTAATCTGTGGACTAACCTTTTACCGTGAGAGGTTCAGGCTCCGGTTGGCGTCCGCGGCCCGAGTCGAGCATTGATGGTGATGGCGGTGGTGGATTTGCGACGAGGACTTCGAGGGCGGCGTCGAGTACTTCCGCGATGCCCGACACGAAGATTATCTGCAACTCCTTCTTCACGTCCTCGGGAATGTCGTCGACGTCAGCTTCGTTTCGGCTCGGCAGAATGATCCGCCGGATGCCTGCACGATACGCGGCGAGGACCTTCTCTTTCACGCCGCCGATCGGAAACACCAAACCCGACAATGTGATCTCGCCCGTCATCGCCGTGTCAGGTCGAACGCGCCTGCCTGTGTAGAGCGATGCGAGTGCCGAGGTGATCGTCACGCCTGCGCTTGGCCCATCCTTAGGAATCGCTCCTGCCGGAACGTGCAAGTGAACACCGAAATCTCTAAAAATATTCGGCTCGATACCAAACTCCGCCGCGTGTGACCACAGGTACGACTGCGCCGCGCGCGCCGACTCCTGCATCACTTCACCGAGCTGACCCGTGATCGTGAGCCCACGACCACCCGGCAGCAGCGTCGCTTCGATGAACAGCACTTCGCCGCCCATCTCAGTCCACGCCATTCCGGTTGCGACACCTGCCGGCAACTCTTTGCGCGCCTGCTCAGGATAAAACTGCGGCGCGCCGAGATACTCGCGCACCTCGTTGGCCGTCACGGTGACTGACTCAGCCTGTGCCTGCGCGATCTTGAGTGCGACTTTGCGCGCTATGCTGCCGATGCTTCTCTCCATCTGCCGCACGCCCGCTTCACGCGTGTAGCGCGCGGCGATCAGCTCGATCGCATCATCAGCAATTTTAAGTTGCGCGTTGTTCAGACCGTTCTCGGTGGTTTGTCTAGGAATCAGGTAACGCTTCGCGATCTCGAGTTTCTCGCGATCGCTGTAACCGGCGAGACGAATGATCTCCATACGATCGCGCAACGGCGCCGGAATCGGACCAAGCTGGTTCGCAGTCGCGATGAAGAAGATCTTCGACAAGTCGAACGGCAGATCGAGATAGTGATCGCGGAACGAGTTGTTCTGTTGCGGATCGAGAATCTCGAGCAGTGCCGCCGCCGGATCGCCGCGATAGTCGTTACCGAGCTTGTCGATTTCATCGAGCATCAGCACCGGATTGTTCACTGCCGCGCGACGAATTGACTGGATGATGCGGCCCGGCATCGCGCCGATATACGTACGGCGGTGACCACGTAGCTCAGCTTCATCACGCACGCCGCCGAGCGACATTCGTTCAAACTGGCGGCCGAGTGCACGCGCGATGGATCTACCGAGCGATGTCTTACCGACTCCCGGTGGTCCAACAAACAACAGTATCGGACTCTTCGTATCGGGCCGAAGTTTGATGACGGCAAGAAACTCGAGGATGCGTTCCTTAACGTCTTCGAGACCGTAGTGATCTTCATCGAGAATGCGACGAGCTTCCGCCAAATCGAGTTTATCTTCCGACGACTTCAGCCACGGCAATTCGAGAATAAAATCGAGGTACGTGCGAATGACGTGATAATCGGGCGCCGCGGGTGGCAGGCGTTCCATCCGTTTCAGCTCACGCTCGGCTTCGGTGCGTACTTCTTCAGGCAGCTCGGCCTTTTCGAGACGCTCACGTAGTTGTTCAGCCTCAGCAGCTTCGCCGGATTCGTCTTCCCCAAGCTCTTTCTGGATCGCGCGCATCTGCTGGCGCAGCACGTAGTCACGTTGCGCCTTGTCCATTTCAGTCTGCGCTTCGGAGGCGATCTTCGAACGCAGTTGCAGTATTTCAACTTCGCGCGCGAGATTCGTGTGTGCGAGACGAACCAGCTCGTCGACAGTGTTTGCTTCGAGCATCTTCTGCTCTTCCTCGACGCCGAGATTGAGGATCGAAGCGAGGAAATACGACAGTCGCGTTGCGTCCGCCTGGCCCAGCACTGCGATTCGCACTTCGGGAGGCACGTTTGGCAGTAAAGCCAGCGCCTCGGTAATCATCTGTTGCAGGTTGCGTTTCGCGGCTTCGACCTGATCGGCATCGACTGTGCGCGGCTCGGGCAGAATTTCAACTACAGCGCGCAGGAGCGGATCTTCCTGTTTCCACTCGACCACACGAATGCGCTCAGTTCCCTGAACGATGATGCGCATGCCCTGATCGATCCGCTCCATGCGCTTGATCATTACGAGCGTGCCGACTTCAAATAGATCAGCTTGCTTAGCGTCAGTATCATCGGAGCGATCGGGACGCACAGTGATGCAACCGAGCAACTTCTCCTCTGTGGAAAGTGCGGCTTCGACTGCTGCGAGCGAGCGCGGTCGACCGATACCCAGCGGCACGACTGTCTCCGGAAAGATCGTGAGGTTTTGTAATGCCAGCACGGCGATTTCGAAAGGCTCGCCCTTGGCCTGGGTTGAGAATCTCAAACCCTCCACTGATGGGTTTTCTGATTCAGTCGACGAAGTGTCAGTAACTGGGAGTGGTGTCTTATTTTCAACAGTTTCCGGCATATCTAATCCTGTTCCCTACGCACGTCGATTATCAAGAATCCATCGCTGTAATCCTGTCTGATCGACGCTCCTTCAATCGGCGCCGGAAACTGGATAGATTTTTCAAAACGACTGTAGGTGATTTCCATTTGGTGGTAGGTGAAGCCTTCACGGATGTGCGTGTCTTTGCGACAGCCACGAATGTTGAGGAATGAGTCACGTATCTCGATCTCAAGCTCCTCCATGCAAACACCTGCAAGGTCCACTTTCACGCTCCAACCTTCGGACGAACGATAGACGTCCGCGGCGGGATTCCAGAGACGGCCAGACGGTACCACTCGCCGATCCGTTCGGATCAGCGAGAAATCACGATCAATCTTTCGCATGGCAGAAGAATACCAAATATAGGTCCTATAAGTCCTATAGGACCTATATTGATTTTGTTTTTAACCAAACAGCCTGTTCCAGAACGACGTGCCCTTCGAAATCTCTTCGAGAGCATCGCTGAGCTCGCGATCCTGGCGCGTCTCGGTTGCAACATCGGCCATCGAGATCATTCCGACGAGGTAACCGTTATCGTTACATACCGGAATACGACGGACCTGTTTGTCACCCATCTTCCGAATAACGTCAACGACACGATCGTTTGGTTTCGCGGTGTAAATATCAACTGACATAACATCTTCCGCGCGGACGCTTGCACAATCCTTATTGTCTGCAACACACCGCACGACGATATCGCGGTCAGTGATTAAGCCAATCAGTTTGCCGCGCGCGTAATTACGATCTTGATAATTGCGTTCTGAGCCCTCGGATCTACCGTTACCCGCCGGGGCGTCATACTCAACCACCGGAATCACGCCCACATCTTCCTGCTTCATCATGCGTGCCGCTTCAACGATCGTCGTATCGCGTGTGGCGACGACGAGTTCGCGAGTCATGATGTCGCGGCACCGTAGCCGGGAACGTTCCGGACCGTATTCGCGATCGCGCCATCTTCCCGCTCCGAGATCCTCGCGTCCCTCGTAAAGAGAGCCACGCCGCGACTCATCACGGAAACGTTCGCCACCGCGGTATTCTGCGTAGCGCGGCTCGTCGTAGTTATACTCGGCGCGTTCGCCGAACCGGCCGCGGTTGTAATCAGGCCGCCGTTCATTATCAAATCTACGACCAGTACCCCACGGCTCGTCGTAACCGGCGCCGAAATTTTCGCGTCTCAGGCGCTCCTCGCGTGGGTAATAGTCCCTCTCGTCATCCATCTCGTTTCTGTATTTGGCCATTGCCTTCCCTCCTTAACCCGGAACCATAAGTTTGCTGGGGGCTTACTAAAGGGGGAAATAAAATCCGCGTTTTCAATCCGCGTTTATCCGCGTTACATGTTCGTCTCGACTTCAGCGATCACCTGCACCTTCGATGAAATATCCAAAGACCCAACTTCGATCGGCGTCGCCACATCTCCTCGTTTCGCCAGGAAACTTTCAGCCTGATAGACCGGCACTGGCGGTCTCTGCTGAAATCCTTCTTCCTGAACTTCAACAATCCGCACGACGCGCCCGCCGAGCGCCGACGCGATCACCTGCGCCTTGCTCACCGCTTCGCGAGTCGCTTCGCTCAACGCCCTATCGCGCGCTTGTCGATCCTGCCGCAAAGTGAATGAGATACCTGCAACATCGTTCGCGCCGGCTTGTGCGGCTGCGTCAATCACGCTCCCGACCTTCGTCAAATCGCTGACCGTCACAGTTACGCTGTTGCGCGCTTCGTAACCGGTGATCGCCGGCGGCTGACCCTCTTTGTAGACGCGTTGCGGTTGCACACTGTAACCACTCGTCTTTACTTCGGCGCCACTTCCTGCCGCAGCTTTCAACGCACGCACAACAGCATCAGTCTTCGCGGCGTTGTCTTGTTGTGCGGCGAGCGCCTGCCTGTTTTGCGTGACGACTGAAACAGTCACGACCGCAGTGTCCGGTTGCGCCTGGACGATCGAATCACCGGCTACCATCACGCGCGTAACACGTCGATTATCGTCACGACCCGGTGTGGCAGCATTCTGCTCGGTCGGTTTCATCGACTTCGCCTCGAACGGTGTGCCTTCCATGAAAGTCGTCATCACGTCTTTGGTTTCGCCGATTGCCTCGACATTCGTCGACTCTTTAAACCAGTCGTTACTCTGAAAGTTCTTGGCGTTTAGGATTAGATATTTTGCGTCGCTGGCGGCGATGAGCCAGCCGCCTGCTTCGACAGTCTTTTGTAGTTTTCCGCGAACGGTGATTTCTTTCGCGTGCAGCACCGTGGCGGCAGTGAGAATAAGCGCCACAACGCCAGTAATTAAAAGTGTTCGTTTCATGATCTCTCCTCTTTTGGTCCTAGGATCTCACAGCCGAGGGAGAGTTGGAACCGGCAGCGAAGATAGAGAACGCGCGAGAGGCGAAAACTTGCTGGCAACTTGTGAATTAGGTTCAGCAAAACGTGTTTTGTTACCATCCATTCAATGCAATCATTCGATACTAAGACAGACGTAATTATTGGCCGCGTTGACGACCTGCGCCCGGGCGCCTGCGTTAGTTATGAGCTGCCCGATGGCAACGAGCTAGCCGTGTACAACGTGGATGGCGAATTCTATGCCACCGAGAACTCCTGTCCGCATCGCGGCGCGCCGTTAAGTCAGGGTGCGCTTTGCGGGCATGTGATTGAGTGTTGGTTGCACGGGTGGCAGTTTGATGTAAGGAGTGGGGAGTGTTTGACTGTACCGGATCGGATACGGACGTATCGAGTGACTGTGGAGGATCAAATGATTAAGGTCAGTTTAGCCACAGATTACACAGATAAAAATCCGGATTTTAAATCCGTGTAATCTGTGGCTAATTCCCGTCGTTGCCTATAGCCTCAACTGGACAACAAGTCAGCGCCTCTTCACACATCGCCCGTTCTTCCTCAGTCTCTGGCTGTTTAAAGACGAAGGAATAATTATTCTCATCGCAGCGCGTGAAGTTCTCCGGTGCGGTGTCGCGACAGACATCGCAATCGATGCACGAGGAGTCCACGTAAAATGCACCGCAGACGTTCTCTTTTACTTTGTCGTTCTTATCAGGCACGCTAGGGATGAGTCATCTCTTCCGGAATTACCATCGCGTCAAACTGTTCCCCGGTCAAATAACCCAACTCGATGGCGGATTCACGCAAGCTGATCTTCTTCTTGTGAGCATTCTTGGCAACCTGGGCAGCTTTGTCGTAACCGATGTGAGGATTCAGCGCGGTCACGAGCATTAGGGAGTGTTTCAAATGCTGGTCGATCTGTTCGCGATTGAGCTCGATTCCATTGATACAAAACTCGACGAAACTGTGCGTCGCATCGTGCAGCAGTCTCACTGAGTGCAGGAAGTTGTGGATCATCACGGGCTTGTAAACGTTCAACTCGAAATTGCCCTGCGAGCCACCAAAACTCGTCGCGAGATCGTTGCCAAACACCTGCACCGCGACCATCGTGAGCGCTTCGCTCTGCGTCGGATTCACTTTGCCCGGCATGATCGACGAGCCCGGCTCGTTTTCCGGCAGGATGAGCTCACCCAAACCAGAACGCGGTCCTGACGCCAGCCAGCGCACGTCGTTCGCGATCTTCATGAGGGAAGCAGCGAGAGTTTTCAACGAGCCACTCGCTTCGACGAGCTCATCGTGTGCTGACAATGCGGTGAACTTGTTTGGATGAGATCTGAATGGTAACTGGGTGAGCTCTGCGATCTTCTTCGCGGCGCGTTCACCGAATTCCGGATGCGAGTTGAGTCCGGTACCGACGGCGGTGCCGCCGATAGCGAGATCGAGTAATCCAGGCAGCGCGAGTTTCAAGCGTTCGACGTCACGTGCGACGAGATTTGCCCAGCCGCCCATTTCCTGATCGACAGTGAGCGGCGTCGCGTCCTGCAGGTGCGTTCGGCCGATTTTTACCACGCCGGCAAACTCTTTTGCCTTTGCTGCAATGGCGTCGTGCAGCTCCTGAATACGCGGAATGAGTTTGTTCAACTGCTCGGCGGCGGCGATGTACATCGCGGTCGGAAACGTGTCGTTTGACGACTGCGACATGTTCACGTCGTCATTCGGGTGAATCGGCTTCTTACTTCCCATCACGCCGCCGGCGATCTCGATCGCACGGTTCGAGATCACTTCGTTGGCGTTCATATTGGTTTGCGTGCCGCTACCCGTCTGCCAGACGCGCAATGGAAACTGATCGTCGAGCTTGCCTTCGATAACTTCATCACACGCCTGCACGATCAATCTTGCTTTATCAGAAGAGAGCTTGCCGAGCTCTTCATTCACGAGGGCGGCGGCCTTCTTGAGAATGCCGAGCGCGCGAATCATCTCGCGTGGCATGCGGTCGTTGCCGATGTTGAAGTGATGAAGTGAGCGCTGCGTCTGAGCTCCCCAGTAGCGATCAGCGGGGACCTCGATTGCACCCATCGTGTCGGTTTCTATTCTGGTTTTAGCGGCTTGTTCAGGGGATTGTTGCACCATCGTCAAACGGATCTTGCCACAAAAAGGCACAAAAAGCACAAATGAAGAAGACGGGAAATTTATTTGTGCTTTTTGTGCCTTTTTGTGGCTAAAATGGTTTGGACGCCCCAGCGTTCCTCAGCCCTGAAAGCTCACCCGGTTAAGCACTCATGATTTGGGAAAATACGAAACTCCTACTTGGCCTCCTTTATCGTCCCGTGTCGTCGATGGGCAGGATTGTCGATGAGGGACACTGGATTTATGCCGCTGTGGTCGTGGCCGCGCTGTCGATGATCTTTCATGCGACCGTGACTTCGGTCATTTACAACAACGTCGAGGCAGTCTACCGCGAGCTGCCGCCGCAACCTGTTGAGGCACCTGACGACGCCGAAGCTTGGGCCGACGAAGATTACGAGCCCGCCCCTGCGCGCCCGCACTTCGTCTACGATCGACATCCATTACCACTAGTTGGAGATCGTGGTTGGTGGTTCGTCTCGTTTGCGCCGCCCAGTTTCTTCACTGCCGTGATGGGTATGGCGGTTTTGTATATTCCGGTTTTGATCCTTCTGGTCGCGATTTCAGGTGCGAATGCGAGCTTCAGCGTGCTGTTTCGGCGCGATTATGGGCCCTTACTTACGTGCGGATTGATGGCGTGGGCAGCGTCTCACTTTCCTTTTGCGCTTGCCGGATTTGCACTCGAACCGTTGGGATTGAGTGAGAAGACGGCGCTCGGACTCTGGGCTGCCAGCGCGATCTGTTTCGGACTGCTGATGGCGCTCGGACTGCGCATGCTCTTCGGTATTAATTATTCAAAAGGACTGTTGCTGATTGCCGTCGCGGCGCTCTCGTTTTCAGTACAGGCAAAGCTGTTTGCAACCGTGTCGCCATTCCTGTTCTCGCCGTTCCTGCTCTTCTACGGTTTTATGATGTTTCGCGGCGACATCGGCGATATCGGTTTCTCTCTACGACAGCGCCAGGGATTTCGTCGCTCGATGGAAGCCGCGACAATCAATCCGAAGGATGCGAGTGCGCATTATCAACTCGGACTCATCTACCAGTATCGTCACCAATATGGTGAAGCGATCTCGCGTTTCGAAAAAGCGGTGCAAATCGCCCACGATGAAACCGACGCGCACTTTCAACTCGGCCGCATCGCACGCGAACAAGGACGACTGCAAGACGCGATCAACTATTTCAGCATCGTGCTCGAACAGGACGAAAAGCATTCGCACAGCGAAATCTGGCGCGAGATCGGCGCGACGTACCTTGCAGCATCGATGTTTGCTGACGCCAAGGACGCACTCGTGAAATTCATCGATCGCCGTCCTTACGATCCCGAAGGACTCTATTACTTAGGCAAGACGCTCGAACAACTCGAACAACGAGATGAAGCACGCGAAATTTTTAATCGTTGTATTGAGGCAGTAAAGACAATGCCCTCGTATCGTTATCGAGAGCACCGCAAGTGGGACAAACTCGCCAAAGAAAGACTTAAGAATCCACAGATTACACAGACTCAATCTGTGTAATCTGTGGATGGTTTTGTTAACGACTTATCGCGTCGCCAACGTCTTCGATCGCTTCGCCAACCTTCCTTCGTGCTTTGCCGAAGCCTTCCTTCACCTGACCACCAGCATCATCTGCCTGGCCCTCTGCCTCGAGATCGTCGTCGTTGAGCGCTCTGCCAATAGTCTCTTTGGTTTTGCCTTTAGCCTGATCCCATTTTCCTTCAACTTCATCTCTATTCGGTAGACCCATTGCTAACCCTCCTTATTGTTTAGTAAAGCTGACCTTCGTCTCCGTTATTCAGTCCGAACGTGTTCGCCTCCCAGCTCATTCATCAGCTCTTCGAGGCGTTCAGTCTCTTCGCCATCGCGTGCTTCCACACCGATCAGAATTCCGCCACCCTTGATGCCGGCCTCGTAAACTTTGGCGCGGTATTCCGGAATGCCTGCTCCGATCAGCGCACCGATCAATCCGCCCGTCGCTCCACCTGCGCCAGCGCCTGCAAGCGCCGCTGCAATTGGACCAGCAATCACGAGATTGATTCCGGGAAGAAACAGCGTAGTCCCGACCGCGGCGATCGCCGCGAGAACAGCGCCTACGGCTCCACCAACGGCACCCCCGATTCCCAAACCGTCAGCAGCATGTGTTCGTGTTTGCAGAGCAAACTCCTTGGATCGAGTGGCGTCGGACATGAGTACGCTGATGTCGTCGCGGTTGAAGCCGCGTTTCATGAGCGCATCGACGGCCGACTCGGCGGCTATTTTGCTCTTAAAAAGGGCTGTTACTAAATTTGCCTTTACAGAATTTGCCTTGGCCATACAATCCTCCAACAGACAGTTCTATTTGAGATCCCAGTTGGCAACACGTATGCCATCACAGATTGCGCAGATTTCTGTGTGATCAGTCGTAATCCGTGGACGGCTTTCGTACGGACATTCAGATTGAAGATCCTTCAGATCAGTTCAGCTTCGTCTTTCGGCGGCGGCGAGCGTTATCTTGCTGATCTCACGAATGCACTTGTTGATCGCGGACACGAGCTGTACGTCGGAGTGCGTCCACATTCGCCGATACCGCGACACTTGCAGCTATCTGCCAACCGGATTTTTACATTGCCGTTGCGAAACGCTCTCGACGTGCGGAGCGCGCATGAGCTCGACAGGTTTGTGCGGCGTAATGGAATAGAGATCGTGCATGCACACATGGCGCGTGATTACTCACTTGCGTCGTACGCCGCGCGTCGAAATTCGAATACGAAGTTTGTGGCTACGCGTCACGTTTTGTTTCAACTCAATCGACTGCATCGTCACACGCTCGCGCGAGCCGCGCGTGTGATTGCAGTGTCGAATGCAGTTGCGCAGGAGCTGCGCGCGTCGGGGGTTGTGAATGAAAAACAAATTGCGGTGATTCCGAATGGGATTGATGTGGAGCGGTTTAGTCGTGCGCGTGCGAGTTTCGATCGAGTGCAGTTTCTGCGCAGCATGGGATTGCCGGTTGATTGTTTGCTGGTTGGGAGTATTGGTGAGTTAAGGACGTTGAAACGTCACGACGATTTTATCCGCGCGGCGGCGATCGTTGCGGCGCGTTTTCCAGAAACGCAGTTTGTACTTGCTGGGCTAGATACATCAGCTTCCGGTGAGGTGCGCAAGCAACTCGAAGCGTTAGTGAACGAGTTAGGGTTGAGCGAGCGTTTTTATTTTCTCGGTTGGCTGGACGATGCGGAGAAGTTGTTGTGCGCGATGGATGTGTTTGTTTCCGCGTCAGAGACTGAATCGTTCGGATTAGCGATCGTCGAAGCGATGGCTGCCGGAACCGCCGTCGTCGCCACCGCAACTGAAGGCGCGCGCGAAATTATCGAAGATCAAAAAACCGGACTGTTGGTCCCAATCGGCGACGTAGAACGCCTCGCCGCATCCGTGATAAATCTGCTTTCCGATCCCGAGAAGCGACGCGCCATCGCCACCCAATCCGCGCAATCCGCGTTAGAAAGATTCAGTCTTACACGGATGGTTGATGAGGTTCTTAGAGCTTATCGATCTTAGCTGCGAGGATGAAATCGCTCTCAGTTAGACCATCGATCTTGTGCGTCCAGATCGTGATCTCCGCGTTTCCCCACCCAAAACAAATATCCGGATGATGTCCCTGCTCCTCCGCCAGATCACCAACGCGGTTCACAAACTCCTGTGACTCGAGAAAGTTTGGAAATCGATAACTCTTCTTCAAATGATGATTGTTAACAACCTCCCAACCTTCCAACTCCGGCAGGAGCTTCGCAATCTCTTCTGCAGTCAGTGGCGGCACGCCACCACGACATGGCACACATTCTTTAGCTGATAGTCCACTCATAAATTCACCAAAGCCTTTTTCAATAATGCTATCTGCCCTGCATGATAAAGATCGTGCTGCACACCGCCATGCAGCGTCACGTAAACACTCGAAAACGGTATATCGGGATGAGTCATGATCGGTTCATTCAAACGCGCGTCATCAACACTCGCAATCGCGTCCAGCAGCTCGCGATGGTTGTCGATCAACTGCTGTTTCGTCGTTTCCCACGCCGCCTCACTCGTGTCGTTGATCGGTTCCCAATCCTCCGCGTCGCTGAGTTGTGCCGGATCGCCGTTGAGTCGTCGCAGGCACGCGCGTTCCCACGCGGCGATGTGCAGCGTCAACTCCCAGATCGAATGCGCGCCGGGAATCGGATGCGCCGCCGCCTGCTGTGCCGTAACTCCCTCAAGCAACGCCAGCACTGACGGTCCATGCCACGCTTCACCTTCAAACGCGCGTCGAAACTGATCCCGGATGCGCTCCACTTCCGAAATGCATCGTTGTTCCTGAGGCATCATCGTTTTTATCCTCCTGGTTCTGTGCGATTCTACAATTTCCGTCGATAGCGTGATAGGCTACGTCCCAACTGTTCAAATCTCAACCGTGCGAAACGATAACCAGCAAACTTCTGCGCTCAAGCAGGTCGCGATTTTCTGCGACGGCTCGAGTCTTGGCAACGGAAAGGAAGCGAGTCGCGCCGCGGCAGTCGCATTGCTCGGATACAAAGGTTACTGGCGCGCTGTCGGCGAATATTTAGGCAGGGCGACGAACCAGCAGGCCGAAATCGCCGCGGCTGCGGTGGGACTCGAGTCGCTAACTCAACCTTGCCAGGTCAGTATTTTCACAGATTCGAAATATGTTGTTGAGACCATGAACGGACGTTTTCGAAGAAAGGCTAACCTTCCGTGGTGGGAGCGCCTGGATCGCGCGGCGAAGGCGCACAAAGTCCATTGGGAATGGACGCGCGGGCACGCCGGTCACGTACTGCAGGAAGCCGCCGACCACGCCGCGCGCAGCATTGCCGCCGCCGGTCACGTCGAAGAATCGATCCTGCGAGATACCGTCGATCAGCTCGGCGTCATTGAAACCACGGATTTGCGCGGTTTATAATCGCGCCTCCCCATCAGCCCATGCTCAGAAAAACCGCCTTGCTACTAATCTGTCTCCTCGCGCCTGCGGCTCGCGCCCAGGATGCGATGCGTGGCTGGCAATGGCAAAATCCTCTGCCGCAGGGCAATTCCATCAATTCCATCAAATTCGCTCCCGATAAAAAGCATGGTTGGGCCGTCGGCAGCAATGGCGTTGTGTTGACGACGGATAACGGTGGTTTCGAATGGGAAGAGCAAGTCAGTCCGGCCCAAACGACGCTTTACGGCCTTTACGTAAAGGATCGCTCGCGCCTCGTGATCACCGGTGCGCGCGGTGTGGTGCTGACGACGACCAACGGCGGTGACAAATGGGTGCTGCGACCGAGCGGTGTTCGCGATCATCTTTTTTCTGTAACTTTCGCGCCGAAGAATCCTCTGCTCGGTTGGGCCGTCGGCACGTTCGGCTCGATCATCGCGACGACTGACGGCGGCAAGACCTGGAAGACGCAGTCGAGTCAAACGTCAGCGCACCTGTTTTCAATCTCTTTTGTCGATGCGAAAAATGGAATCGCCGCAGGGTCACACGGAACCCTCCTCTTCACTACAAACGGCGGCGCTGATTGGAAGCAGTCGAAGAAACTGACCGACTTCGCGCTCACCGGCGTCACGTTCACGTCTGAAAAGAAAGCAACTGCGGTCGGTTATCGCGGCACGATTCTAAACACCGAAGACGGTGGTGAGTCGTGGTCCATAAAAGAGAGTCTGGTCACTACCGATCTTCATACAGTCTTCTTTACTGACGATATGCACGGTTGGGCCGCCGGCGAGAGTGGCGTGATTTTGACAACTGGCGACGGCGGAAACATCTGGCTGCCGGTGAATGTTCGCACTAGTCCACGTCTCGCCACGCTCTACTTCTCAGATGAGTCGCTCGGTTGGGCCGCCGGTTCTGACGGACTCGTCGTGCGCACCGATGACGGTGGTCTATCGTGGCAACGACTCACCGAAGGCGGGCGCGACGATCTCGCCAACATCTTTTTCATCGACAACTCACACGGTTGGGCCGTCGGTGAACGTGGAAAAATTCTCTTCACTGCCAACGGCGGTAAGAGTTGGACCATCCGTCCTTCAGGGGAGACGGTAACGCTGAATGCGGTCACTTTTGTGACGGAAAAATCCGGTTGGGTGGTTGGTAATAAGGGCACGATTCTTCATTCAGCCACCAACGGCGTCACGTGGGAGCGCGTTCCGAGTCCCGCGACGGAAGATTTGTTTGGCGTTTCATTCGTGTCGCCAACCGAGGGTTGGGTCGTTGGTGCGCGCGGAGCCGTTTGGCATACGAAGGATGAAGGTGTGAGCTGGGAGTTTCAGCACACGAATTCACTCAACTGGCTCGAAGACGTGAAGTTTGTCGATCCGCTGCATGGAACTGCGGTCGGCTCCGGCGGCACGATCCTGCGCACGGAAGATGGTGGTGAACACTGGAAGCGCGTCGATCAGAATTTGAAAGAGTGGTTGTATGCGCTCGCGTTTGCTGATGCGCAGCGTGGTTACATCGTCGGCGCGCGTGGCGTTGTGCTACGGACGGACGATGGTGGTGCGACGTGGAAAGATCTCGAGAGTGGCCTCAACAGTAATCTGTTTGGTGTCGCGCTCGCGAGCCGGAATGACGTGCTGGTTGTGGGTGAGCAGGGCAGCATCATTCACAGCAAAGACGCCGGGCAGACGTGGGAAATCCAGCCGTCGATCACGAGCACATCGTTGTTTTCGATCGCGTATCGTGGCGGGACGAATGTCTGGGTTGCGGGGCGAGGTGGCGCGATTCTCAGGCGAGTCGATCCGATAGCGACGGTGAGCCTTCCCGTGACTAAGTTGCCGCCGTTGTTGAGGGGTACGCCGAAGTTGGAAAATGCGGTGATTGACGAGAACGATATCCCGAAAGCAAAACCACCGAAGAAGCCTGCGGAAAAACCTTAACCACAGATTACACGGATAGAAAATCCGATTTCAAATCCGTGTTATCTGTGGATAATTCTGTCCAGGGGTTACACGCGGACGGGGTGTTCTTTAGCATAGGAATACGCGCAGTACGCTGAGACGATGTGGCAGACCCACCCGAGCGTGCCGCCCGTCCCAAGCCAGAAACCAGGCGTCAAGATCAACCACAGAATCCCCGCCAGTATGCGGCCGTTGTATAGCTGCCCAACGCCCGGAATAATCAAACTCAAAACTCCCGCCAACACTGGATCACGCATCGTTTCAGCCACCTCCACAAGTGGAAGCACATACGACAGGCGCGCGGGTTTTGTTCGTTTAGCGCTCGCCGTCGACGCGCCGCACATCCACGATCTCGCCTCGGAAGGTCTTCAGCATCGTCTGGACAGCCGGGTTACTCTCCGCCATCTCGCGCAGCCGTTGTTTCTCCAGCCGCTCCTCGTCCTTGCGGCTCAGTGGCTCACCGTCAGCCGACGGATCTTTCACGACGATCCGGACGCCCATCTCTTTGCCGGTAACTTCATGGCACGCATCACGCACGAACTTGTTGTTGTCAGCCTTCGAAAGCGTATCGCGGAAGTGACGCGCATCGGGTGCAAACTCGATGCACATCTCGCTTTCTTCGAACACTATCGCCTGCGCGGCTTCGAGCGCGGGTATCAGCAGCATTTTTCTTTGGCGCTCTAAAACACTTTTCACTCGCTCGATCGTCGAGAGCTCAGCCGCAGGCGCGGCAGCTTCGAGTTTTTCTTCGACTGGTTTTTCGAGTGCGGGTGAGACTGCGGCAGCGGCAGTAAACGACGATCCTGCGGAACGAGAAGTCGGACGCTCGGGCGTGATCTTACCTGGACTCCCGCTGGAACCTGACGGGGTTCTCGTTGTAGAAGACGGTTCGCTAGTTTCGAGTGCGGAAAGGCGTTGAAGAATTTCGTTGATACTCTCGACGCCGCGCAGCTCCATCAGTTTGACGATCCCGATCTCGAGTTGGTAACGCGGCTGAGTTGCGGCGCGCAGTTTAGTTTCAGTTTCGGCGAGCGAGTGAAAGAAGCGCACCAGATCGGATTCAGAAAACAACGCCGCCTGTCGTTTCAACTCTGCCGGCTCACACACTGCGGCTTCCAACAACTCTTCGTTGCCTGAAACTTTCGTCACCAGCAAGTCGCGAAAGTGCGCGAGCAGATCGCGACAGAAGTTTCGCAGGTCATGACCACGCATCACGATGTCGTCCACTGCCGCGATCGCTTCTGCCGGCCTGTTATCTGCAATGCTGTCGATGATGCGTTTGAGAATGTCAGCGCCCGCGACGCCGAGCGCCATCTCAACGTCTTCTTTCTTGATCTTGTCGCCCGCGAAACTGATCACCTGGTCCAGCGCAGACTGTGCATCGCGCATCGAGCCCTCGCCGGTGCGCGCGATCTCGCGCAGTGCATCGTCAGGGATTGTGATCTGTTCCGACTTCGCGATCAGTTTAAGACGTTCGAGGATCTTCGTAGTCGCGATCGTGCGAAATTCAAACTGCTGGCAGCGCGAAAGGATTGTTTCCGGAACTTTGTGACGCTCGGTCGTGGCCATGATGAAGACCACGCGCGGCGGCGGCTCTTCGAGGGTCTTCAGTAATGCGTTGAAGGCGGCGCCGGAGAGCATGTGAACTTCGTCGATGATGAAGACTTTGTAACGATCGCGCGCGGGTGCGATGCCGACGCTCGCGATGATTGCGTCGCGCACGTTGTCGACCCCCGTGTTTGACGCAGCGTCGATCTCCTGCACGTCGATCGAGCGGCTTTCCGTAATCTCACGACACGACGGACACTGATCCGGATCGTCAGAACGGCACGGCGTCGGTGTTGGTTCTTTTGCTTTGTGACAGTTGAGCGCTTTCGCGAGCAGACGGGCGCTGGTTGTTTTACCAACCCCGCGTGCGCCCGAGAAGAGATAGGCGTGGTGTAACCGCTGATGCTCGATGGCGTTGCGGAGTGTCCGCGTTATCGGTTCCTGGCCTGTTACTTCGTCGAATGTTTGCGGACGCCATTTGCGAGCGATTACTTGATAGGCCATTTGTGTCGTTTGTTTTTGAAGTGAGTAGCGAACTGGCCAGACCCCGGACTTTCCCGCAACACACGCTGCCGTTGCTACCGTTGCTCCGTTCCCGGCCTGGCGGGGTTCACATAGCGAGCGTTGTGCGGAGCCCGGGATCTGATAAACCTAAATCTCTGTCTTTCGATGCGCGAACATCCGCAGTAGTCCGTTGATAGCCAGATGTAGCAGCGCGTAGGCGATTATCGCTACAACTATCGGAAGGAGCAAGGTGTGACCACTGTCTGTGCTCGGACTCGCTACAATTCCACGAAATGGCGCGTAAAACGGGTTGCTAATCGCGACGATGAACTGTACGAACCCGGCGGTGCTGCGTGCTGCCATCAAAGCCAGCAGAAAACGCATTCCGAGCAGAGCGTAGATTACCCAGAAAATGTAATCGACGACCTGGGAAATTCGCGCCAGCCCGCGCGAGCGCTCGACTTCACGCTCAGTTTCAACGACCTCGTTTACTGCCTTCGAACGAAACTCACCGGCGACTTGATCGATTCTTTGCGATTCGCCCGGCGCTGTTTTGACTGCGGCCCGCTCGCCGATCTCAGCCTGTACCTCGCCTTCAACCTGACTCTTTACCGACTCGTGCTGTGCCGCGCGTCTTGCCTCTTCGATCGCTAACTTGTCGTCGCTCATTCGACGTCCCCCAATGTAGATTGATCTTTGTTACGAGGGGGCGTCGGGGAAATCGAAATGTTTATGGCGGAGAGGGTGGGATTCGAACCCACGGAACGGTTCCCCGTTCACAGCATTTCCAGTGCTGCCAGTTCAACCACTCCTGCACCTCTCCAGGGAGTAAGTCCAAAATTTTGTGGCGGAGAGGGTGGGATTCGAACCCACGGTGGGCGTAAACCCACTCCGGTTTTCGAGACCGGTGCACTAATCCACTATGCGACCTCTCCGCGTCTGGAAAAACTCCTGCATCAGCGCGCGACACTCCGTTTCCAGCACGCCTGCGCTGATCTCAATTCGGTGATTCAAAAAATCTGTGTCGCAGATACGAAAGCGACTGATAACTGCTCCGGCGCGTTCGTCTGGCGCGCCGTAAATCAAACGTCTCACTCGCGCCTGTATCAAGGCTCCGGCGCACATCGCGCACGGCTCAATCGTCGAATAAACATCCACTCCGGTGAGCCGGTAATTCCCGAGCTTACGGGCGGCTTCGCGAAGCGCAACGATTTCAGCGTGGGCTGTCGGATCGCAGTCGGTACGCGTACGGTTTCCGCAAACAGCGACGAGTTGGTTTTCGCTAACGATGCAGACGCCGATGGGCACTTCACCGATTGCCTGTGCTTCGCGCGCGGCCACAAGTGCCTGCCGCATCCACTGCTCATCCAACTCTGATTCCAACGAACGGCCACTATAGGGCGCACGCTGAAACAGTGTCAAGGAAGGCCACAAAAAGGCAGAAAGACATTTAGCCGCGGATTTACACAGATAAACGCAGATCTGCGTTCATCCGCGTGAATCCGCGGGCAAATGTCTTTTCCTTCTGTGCTATTATCAGTTTCCGGAGTTCCGCGCCCCACTCTGGCGGCGTGATCCATTCAAGTCCAATGTCCACCGAAGCAAGTCATAGAGGTAGTGGTCAATTATCGTCAGATAGGGTAACCGGCAGGCTCAGGACGACGCCATCAGCCGAGCCGTTGGCGGACACCACCACGCAATCAGCCGCCGGACTGATGCGCCGCATCTCGCCGTCGGAATTCAACACCGCGATGATTCACTTCTATCGCGGTGAAGTGCAGCGCTCAAACACCTGGCGCAATCGACTTGATACTACTACAAACTGGGCTGTGCTCACTGCGGGCGCGACGCTGTCTTTCGTTTTCAGCTCGCCTAACAACCCGCACTTCGTGATTCCGATCAACTCGATACTCGTCATGATCTTCCTGCTGATGGAAGCGCGGCGTTATCGTTACTACGAGATCTGGTCCAGCCGCGTAAGAATTCTCGAGACAGGTTACTTCGCACATCTGCTGATGCCAGACAGCAGACCGGCCGACGAGTCGTGGGCCGAGCACCTCGCAGCCGATCTCACGACGCCGCACTTCACGATCACGGAGTGGGAAGCTGTCGGGCGCCGTTTGCGCCGCAACTATCTTTGGATTTTCGTCCTTCTCGCACTGAGCTGGAACCTTAAAGTTTATCTTTCGCCTTTACCCGCGCGTGACTTCAATGTTTTCATCGATCGCGCCACGGTTGGTATCGTGCCCGGTTGGATAGTCTTCGTCGTCGGGATAGTATTTAACGCTGCCGTATTTGGTTTTGCGATTGGAACTGTTCGATTGCGCGAAGCGACGGGCGAGGTTTTGCCGAAACACGAGTTTTCATTACGACCATTTAAACGAATGACAAGCTGGACAGCCCCAATAACGAGGCGCACCACAGTCCGCGCGAAACGCGCGCGCCAACGCGTGCGCAGCCGCGAACAAACCGCCGAGTTCAAGAAGATCGATATTTCCGAAACACCCGAGACGCGAGCTGAGGTTCGTAGTTAGTCCATGCTTCAGCTTAGTGGTCAACAACTCACACTCCAGCAAATCGTAGACATTGCCGAGGGCCGGGAACGGGTTGTTCTCGGTGACGACGCACGCATGCGCGTGGACCAGGCGTGTCAGGTTGTCCATGACATCGTCAAGCAAGGGCGCACTGTTTACGGAGTCAACACGGGTTTCGGCAAGCTGTCAGACGTGAGCATCGATCGCGCTGATCTGATCCAGTTGCAACTGAATCTTGTGCGCAGTCATTCATGTGGTTTGGGTGACCCGTTGTCAGAGACGGAAGCACGCGCGATGTTGCTGTTGCGAGCGAACGTACTCGCGTCAGGATTCAGTGGCGCGCGACCACTCGTGATCGACACTCTTGTAGCGATGCTCGAAAAACGTGTGACGCCGGTCATTCCGGAAAAAGGAAGCGTCGGCGCGAGCGGTGATCTGGCGCCACTCGCACACCTCGCGCTCGCAGCAATCGGCGAGGGAGAAGTTTTCTACAACGGTGAACGATTGCCCGCGGCGACGGCTCTCGAGCGCGCGCAGATCGCACCGCTACAATTGGAAGTGAAAGAGGGTCTCGCGCTGCTCAACGGCACGCAGGCGATGGGCGCGGTCGGCTCACTTGCGCTTCATCGCGCGGAAAGGCTTGTTCGACTCGCTGACGTCGCCGGCGCGATGTCGCTCGAATCTTTGAAAGGCACGCCGGTCGCATTCGACGAGCGCATTCATGCAGCGCGTCCACACCCGGGCCAGGTCGCAGTCGCGGCGCACTTGCGAGAGTTGCTGCAAGACAGCGAAATCCGGCAGTCGCATCTCGTCGGCGATCCACGCGTGCAGGACGCTTACAGTTTGCGTTGTATGCCCCAAGTTCACGGCGCGATTCGCACCGCAATCGATCACGCGAAACAGGTCGTCGAGATCGAGAGCGGCAGCGCGACGGACAATCCACTCGTCTTTTCGGAGACTGGTGAAGTGTTGTCAGGCGGAAACTTTCACGGCGCGCCGCTCGCACTCGTTTTTGACTACGCCGCCATTGCTTTGACAGACTTGATGAGTATCACTGAGCGTCGCATCGATCGTTTAGTTAATCCCGATTCAAACGAAGGACTGCCGCCGTTTCTGACCGCGCATCCGGGGATCTCTTCGGGATTTATGATGCTGCAAGTGACCGCGGTCGCGCTTTTGAACGAAGCGAAAGTGCTCGCGCATCCGGCGAGTATTGATAACGTGCCGACGGACGGCGGCAAAGAAGATCATGTTTCGATGGGCATGACTTCGGCGACGAAGCTGCGCGCGATCCTGAAGCTGGCGGAGATGGCGACGGCGATCGAGTTGATGGCAGGCGCGCAGGCGTTGGAGTATCATGCGCCGCTCACGCCGGGACGCGGCGTGAAGCAGGCGTACGAGATCGTGCGCAGTCACGTAGCGCCGCTCACGCAGGATCGCGCGATGGCGGGCGACATCGAAAAGCTTACAGCAGCGATCATCCGTGGTGATTTTCAATCTGTGTAAAGTGGAGGACTATCAATGTCGAACCCAATGGACGACCGCAGACGAACTCTCGAAGGAGAATACTTTCATAAGAAAAATCAGGAAGCGTTGGAAAAGCTGCGTGCGAAGATGAAAGTCGCCGCAGAGGCCAAGGCCGCGGGTCTTTCGTCGATGAAGTGTCCGCGTTGTGGCGGGAATTTAACAGAGAGCGACTTCGAAGGCGTCATGATTGATACCTGCGATAACTGTAGCGGTGTGTGGCTCGACCCCGGCGAGTTCGGACAACTCGTGCAGAAGGAAGGAAAAGCCGGTTGGTTTAGCCGCTTTTGGAACGCTCGGGACTAATGGAAAACAGACTAATTCGCGCGCCGCGCGGTGCTGAGTTAAGTTGCAAGGGTTGGCACCAGGAAGCGGCGCTTCGTTGCCTGATGAACAATCTCGATCCGGACGTCGCCGAGCGTCCCGACGAGCTAATCGTTTATGGTGGTGCGGGCAAGGCGGCGAGAAACTGGGCCAGCTTCGACGCGATCGTGCGCGAGCTGCGCGAGCTCGAAAACGATGAGACACTGCTGGTCCAATCAGGCAAACCGGTCGCTGTCTTTCGTACTCACGAGCACGCGCCGCGCGTTCTGATCGCGAATTCCAACCTTGTCGGCGCATGGGCCAACTGGGAACATTTTCACGAGCTCGAACGCCGCGGTTTGATGATGTACGGCCAGATGACTGCGGGTAGTTGGATCTACATCGGCACGCAGGGCATTGTGCAGGGTACGTTTGAGACGTTTGCTGCGATGGCTGACAGGCAGTTTGCCGGCGATCTTTCGGGCAAGCTTGTCGTATCAGGCGGCATGGGCGGAATGGGTGGCGCACAACCGCTCGCTGCGACGTTGAACGGCGCTGTATTTCTCGGCATCGACGTCGATCCGGCGCGCATCGAGCGACGCGTTCGCACCGGCTACTGCGATCGAATGGCGATGACGCTCGACGAAGCGCTCGACATCTGCGACGACGCGCGCGAACAAAAGCGTGCTATTTCTGTCGGCCTTGTTGGTAACTGCGCAGAAGTGTTGCCGGAGCTCGTGCGCCGTGGTGTGCCAGTCGACGCAGTTACAGATCAAACGAGCGCGCACGATCCATTGAATGGCTACGTGCCGGCGGGAATGACGCTCGACGAAGCTACAGAGCTGCGTGAAAAGGATGCGGCGGCGTATGTCGAGAAGTCGATGGAGTCGATGGCGCGGCACGTCGAGGCGATGCTGGCATTGAAACGCGCGGGCGCGGTTGCTTTCGATTACGGCAACAACATTCGCAAGCAGGCGTTTGATGCGGGTTGCAGGGATGCGTTTGAGATACCGGGTTTCGTGCCGGAGTACATTCGTCCGCTCTTCTGCGAAGGCAAAGGACCGTTTCGCTGGGTCGCTCTGTCTGGCGATGCGGAAGACATTCGCAAGACCGACGATCTCGCGCTCGAGATGTTTCCTGACGATCGCACGTTGAATCGCTGGCTGCGTCTGGCGCGCGACCGTGTTCACTTCCAGGGATTACCGGCGCGTATCTGCTGGCTCGGTTACGGTGAACGTGCTGAGATGGGCGAGGCGATCAACGATCTCGTCAAGCGCGGCGATCTCAAGGCGCCGATCGCGATCGGGCGCGATCATCTCGACACGGGTTCAGTCGCATCGCCATTCCGGGAAACCGAAGCGATGAAAGACGGATCGGACGCGGTGGCAGATTGGCCCATACTCAACGCGTTGCTGAACACGGCGAGTGGTGCGAGCTGGGTTTCGTTTCATCATGGTGGTGGTGTTGGGATCGGATATTCGTTGCACGCTGGGCAGGTTTCGGTTGCGGATGGAACGGCAGAAGCGGCAAAGCGTTTGAATCGCGTGTTGACGAACGATCCCGGCCTGGGTGTGGCGCGACACGTCGACGCCGGTTACGAGGAAGCCGAAGACACAGCGCGCGATAAAGAAATCAAGATCCCACTATTAGATACGAATCAATCACGTGCTTAACTTTGCCACTGAAACCGCCCGCGAGGCGGGAAACCTGCTGGTCCAAAAACTGGGCACCGCGAAGGTCAGTACCAAGGGCGACATCAATCTCGTCACCGAAGCCGACATCGCTGCTGAAAACCTCATCATCGAACGCATCCGATCTTACTATCCACAACATGGAATTCTCGCGGAGGAGTCGGGCGAGGCTGTTTTGACGGGTGGCCGGCGCAGCGAGTGGAAGTGGATCATCGATCCGCTCGATGGCACGACAAACTACGCGCACGGTTACCCGTGTTTCTGTGTTTCGATCGCATTGGAACGCGAAGGGCAGTTGGAGATCGGAGTTGTTTACGATCCGATGCGCGATGAGATGTTTGCGGCGGAGCGTGGATCGGGCGCCACGTTGAACGATAGAAAAATTCGTGTGTCGTCAGTTGAGGAGTTGAGCGGCGCGATGTTGTGCACGGGTTTTCCTTACAACGTGCGTGAGCGTCCGGACTTCGCGCGCGACTTCACAAACTTCACAATGAATGCGCAGGCTGTCAGACGTGATGGATCAGCGGCGCTGGACCTCGCGTACGTGGCGTGTGGACGCTTTGATGGTTTCTGGGAAGACGGCCTGAGCCCCTGGGACATCGCAGCCGGCGCGCTGCTGATCTTCGAGGCACGCGGCAAGGTTACGAACTTCAACGATCAGCCTCTCGACATCTACAACGAACAGGTCCTCGCGACCAACGGACTCATCCACGACGCCATGATGCACGTCCTCAAGAAGTAGATCACAAAAGGCACAAAAAGGATCACAAAAGGCCCAAATTCCGTACTTCTTCTTTTGTGCTTTTTGTGGTCCTTTTTGTGCCTTTTGTGATCTACAAAGCTGAGGCGATTACTTGTGCGAGACGTTCGCTTTCGCGGCGGGCGCACGCACGCGTCTCTTCATTCGAACATGGCTCCGGGTAGTAGAGAGGGTGATAGGTCACGACGACTTTCCCGAGCCTCGGAAATCGCCAGCCTCGCGGCCACACACGATTTCCGCCCTTGATCGTCACCGGCAAGATCGGCACCTGCGCCTCCATAGCTAAACGCACCGCACCCGCTTTGAATCGATCCAGCGCACCTGTGTCCGTACTCCGCGCACCTTCCGGAAAGATCACCACCACGCCACCATTACGCAACCACTGCAACGACGTACGTATCGCCGCCGGATCACTCCCTTCGAGCGCGAGCGGCCATGCGCCGAGCCACTTCAGACCCGTCCCAACAACAGGCCAGCGGAACGCCGCACTCCACGCGAGATAACGTGTCGGTCGCTTGATCGGCAGCGAAAGCCAGAATGGATCGATGTACGTCTGATGATTCGCCGCTACGATCACTCCCCCACGCTCGGGTATGTTCTCGATTCCAGAAAACTCAATCTTCCACAACAAGCGGCTGAACGCACCAACAACTGGCCGGATCCTGTTCAGCGCCCATTGCGGCAGCATCGTGGTGCTCGCCGCTGCGCGCGGATCCTCTCGTTTAACGGTGCCGTTGTTACTCAAAGTACTCACTTGTTTGGATGGTTATCTTACAACGGCCATTCCTTATCTATGAACTCGACATGAATTCTCGGAACGCCGTCCGCGCCTTTGCTGCGCGAGCGAATGGCTGCATGCACGGTGATCCGGTACTGCTCGCTCGTCAAACGAACAAACCGACCCAGCGGCACCTCGAGCGTCGTGAACAGCGTCGCGCCTTTAATGCTGATGTCTTCCGTAACCGTGTGTTCACTTTCAGTCACTTCGCCATTCGGATCCACGATCTCGATTCGCATATCGACAGCGATGTTATGCCGCGTGTGAGCGCGCTGATCCTCAGTTGAAAGCGGCGTCAGGATTTCTTCAGGAGGAGAGAGCGCTTGGAAAATCGTCGTTGAAATGTCGTAACGCTTCCACGGCTCCTGCTCATAACTCGCCGGCGCACGCTTGCCGATGAACGCGACGCCGACTTCAAACACAGTCTTGTTTTCAACAATCGAGGTCTTGATATACCTCACGACCGCCCAGATCTTGTACTGGTCCTCCACATAATCGAACACGCGTAACTGCCGCGGCATCGGGATCGTCATGTGCAGCAGGCGACCCTTTTCGGTGGGATGCTTGAGTCTAAAACCGGCGCCAAACGGGGTCACATTCGTGAGCCGTGTCACCTCGGTCCACTCGAAAGTCGGCGTTTCGCGGCCACGCACGCGCACTGGTAGGGTGAGTGGGAGTCGCTCGCGAATTCGTTTCCAATTTCGCTGTTCACTCATGGGAGCCGACGGACGTGAGAACGGTTCCGAAAAACGTCGGGAGTGGTTACACGAAGCTATTGATTTTATTAGAGTTTTCGCCTATTTCGTGTTTGCCAATCACACTCAAAAAAGGCTAAAATACGGGCTACTTTGAGCCCTATGCTTCACCTGTTTTTTCTCCCCCGAAAAGCGCCAAACTCAAGCTCGGTATCTCTTCAGTGGGGCCAAACTGTGTCGCGGATTGTACTGGAAAGGCTATTAGATGGAAACAACTTCTGAACGCAATCATATAAACATCGAAGACGAGATGCGGCGGTCGTATCTCGACTACGCGATGTCGGTAATTATCGGCCGCGCGCTGCCCGACGTTCGCGACGGACTGAAGCCTGTGCACCGGCGCGTGTTGTGGGCCATGCACGAGCTCGGCAACACGTACAACAAGGCGTACAAGAAGAGCGCGCGCATCGTTGGCGACGTTATCGGTAAGTACCACCCGCACGGCGACATGCCCGTATACGACACGATTGTGCGCCTGGCCCAGGACTTCTCGATGCGTTACCCGCTCATCGACGGACAGGGCAACTTCGGATCGGTCGATGGCGATGCAGCAGCGGCGATGCGTTACACGGAAATACGCATGGCCCGTTTGGCGAATGAAATTCTTGCCGACATCGAGAAAGAGACGGTTACGTTTCAGCCAAACTACGACGAGTCGCTCAGCGAGCCGACAGTTTTACCAGCGCGCGTTCCGAACCTGCTGATCAACGGTTCAGACGGCATCGCGGTCGGAATGGCGACGAAGATCCCGCCCCACAATCTCACCGAGATCGTTGAAGCGACGTTGTTGTTGTTGAAAGACCCCGAGACAACTGTTCAGGACCTCACGAAGATCGTGACCGGGCCTGACTTTCCAACCGGTGGATTTATCTACGGTCGCGAGGAGATCAGAAAATCGTATGAAGAAGGCCGCGGCGTGTTGCAGATACGCGCGCGCGCCGGCATCGATCGGATCGGACGTGGATCACAGGAACGCGATGCGATCGTCATCACCGAGATCCCGTTCCAGGTCAACAAAGCCCGTCTGCTCGAGCGCATCGCCGAGCTAACCAACGAGAAGAAGATCGAAGGTATTTCCGATTTGCGTGACGAGTCGGATCGCACCGGCATGCGCATCGTGGTTGAGTTGAAACGAGACGCGGTGCCGCAAGTCGTGCTCAATAAGCTTTACAAGCTGACGCCGATGCAGTCGTCGTTTGGCGTGATCAATCTCGCGATCGTGAATGGTCAGCCGCGCGTCTTGAATCTCAAGCAGATGCTCGAGGCATTCATCGAGTTTCGTCGCGAGGTTGTGCGGAAGCGAACCGAGTACGAGCTGCGCAAGGCCCGCGCGCGCGCGCACATTCTCGAAGGGCTGACGAAAGCAATCGACGCGCTCGACTACATCATCACGCTCATTCGTAATTCGCGTTCGGTTGACGAAGCGCGACAGTGGCTGCAGGGCCAGTTGCAAACGACGAGTGAGGTCAAAACATGGAAGGGCATTCCTTCTGACGTTCAGCTCAAGACGTACCTGGGCCGCGTGCAGAAGACGATGGAGGGCCTCGCCTTCTCCGAAATTCAGGCGCAGGCGATTCTCGATCTGCAACTGCGACGAATATCAGCGCTCGAACGACAAAAGATCATCGACGAGTACGAACAGGTGATCAAACTCATCGCTGAGCTCGAAGAGATTCTCGGGAATGAGCGCTCGCTGCGCCGCGTCATCGCCAAAGAGCTCGAGGAAGTTAAGAAGGATTTTGGTGATGGGCGTCGCACGGAGATCGTCGACGAAGGTGTTGAGCTTTCGATCGAAGACCTGATCGCTGATGAAGACGTGGCGATCACCGTTACGAACAGCGGTTACATCAAACGTACGCCGATCACGACTTATTCACGACAGGGACGTGGTGGTAAAGGACGCTTCGGCGCTGCTGCGAAGAATGGCGACTTTGTTGAGCATCTATTTATCGCGTCGACGCATGCGTACCTGATGATCTTCACTGACGACGGTATGGTCTACAAGATCAAGGTTCACGAAGTGCCTGATGCGGCGGCGTCCGCGCGCGGCAAAGCGGTCGTGAATCTCATCAACATACCGTCAGATCGAAGGCTCGCGGGCGTGGTGCCGGTGCGCGAGTTTGCGGAAGGCCGCCACGTCGTGATGGTGACGCGCAAGGGCGTGATCAAGAAGACGTCGTTGGCTGATTTCCAGAACATTCGCACGAATGGCATCATCGCGATCAATATCGATGAAGGCGATCAGTTGCTCGACGTTGTTTTGACTGATGGCACGAAGCGCATCTTCATCGCGACGCACAACGGGCTCGCGATTCGGTTTGACGAGAAGAATGTACGGCCGATGGGACGTGCGACACGCGGCATGCGCGGCATCGATCTGCGACCGGATGATTACGTCGTCTCTGTTTGCCCGGTGTCGGCAGAAGACAAGGAGCGGATGTTGTCGGTTTCCGAGCTGGGTTACGGTAAGCAGACTTCGATCATGACTTATCGACTGCAATCGCGTGGTGGCAAGGGCGTGATCAATATGAAGACGACTGACAAGACCGGGAAGGTGGTTGCGGTGTTTCCGGTTGAAGACGAGTCGGAGATCATGATCATCACGCAGCAGGGCAAACTGATCCGCCTCGAAGCCGCCGACATCCGCAAGACCGGTCGGAGCGCCCAGGGCGTGCGCCTGATCAAGACCGACGCGGGCGACAAAGTTACGAGCGCCTCGCTGGTCGAAGCCGCAGCGGAGGAAGAGACAGAGGGTGTCACGGAATAGTTAGTACACAAAAGGCACAAAAGACACAAAGCTTTCAGAAGTTAAAGGCGCCGAATTCTTCCATGGGAGGATTCGGCGCCTTAACTGTTAAAAAATTTTTGTGCCCTTTGTTCTTTTGTGCCTTCTGTGTACTACTCTTCGGCTACAACCCATTCTTCCCCGCCTTCGTAGATCTCTTTCTTCCAGATGGGAACGGTGCGTTTGAGTTCTTTGATGGCCCATTCGCAGGCTTGGAAGGCGGCGCGGCGGTGAGGGGCGCTGACGGCGATCACGACGCTCGTTTCGCCGATCTCGATACGGCCGGTGCGGTGAACGATGCCGATGTGCGCGATTTCGAATTGTTTGTGCGCTTCGGCGCCGAGGCGCTGCATCTCCGTTAACGCCATCGTGTCATAAGCTTCATAGATCAAGTAGAGCGTTCGTTTGCCTTTGGTCCACTCGCGGGCGTAGCCATCGAGCGTTACTGTCGCGCCACACTCAGGCAGCACGACGCGTCGTGAAACCTCGCCGACATCGATTGCCTCGGTCGTTAATTCAAAAAAATCCTGTGATCCACCACCACTGACTGGCGGAAACACCGCCAACTCATCATTCTCTTTCAACTGCGTATCCGGTGTGGCGTATTCCTGATTCACCGCAAACAACAACGATCGCCCAAAACGCTCGAGCTTCTCAAACCGCTCCTTCAAACTCTGAAACGCACTCGAAACAGTCGCCGGAGCCTCAAGCGCCAGATCCATTTGATTAGCACCAACCGCATCACGCGCCGCGCCGAAGAACAACACACGAATGTTCATTCAATCTCAATCCTTTTCCCGCCATGTCCATTACTCTTGGCCAGCTCGTGAATCCGCGCACGCTCCTCGTACCCTTTCACCGCGATACTCAACATCGATCGCAATCTCTCGAGCCGTTCCGACGTCGAACGAAGCTCGAGCATCTCCTGTTTGACTTCGGCATCGATCTCCATGGCGGCTGCGACCAGAAACGAGAGTCGCTGTGGCTCAGTGTTCGAAATGTCCGGCAACGTTGCGCGCTCGTCGTTGATGGTCCGCACAGCCTGCGCGATTCGCGTGAATGTTTCTGCTACTTCTCTCGCAGGCGCAGCGAGCAACTCTTCGTCTTCGTCTTCATCTTCGAAATAACTAACCTGGGCCACCAGATACGGTTCGCCACTTTCGACGTACGACTCGATGCGATACCTGATCACACCGATCGTCAATATGTTTGATCGACCGTCAGGAAAAGTTTGTGTCTCGGTTACTTCAGCGACACAACCAACGTGACCTGTCGGCGGCATTTCATTCTCGGAAGTTGTTGGATCGAAGTAAGAGAGTCCGAAGAGGTTCTTTCCGAGGCGAATGTCGAGAAGCATTTGCCTGTAGCGCGGCTCGAAGATGTGCAAAGGCAGAGGCACACCGGGAAACAGCACTACCGGCAGGGGAAAGAGTGGGAGCTCGTGCAGCCCAAGCACTTTATCGCTGGCTTCGCTCATTTATTTTGATCGGCTACGGAGGGGATTATGGCAGAGGGCGCGCAGGGCCGCAAAGACCTAGAAAAAATTCGGCCCCCGCTTTTCGTTGTTGGGCTACGTGAGCGGGGGCCATCGAGCACACCGTCAGATGAGAGGGGTTCCATCCACGGTGCTGTACGGACGCCAAAGGGAGTGTGCGTCCGGATGTCAAAGAATCTGCGCGAACAGTTCCAGCCTATGAACAGGGGTCAACCGGCAAATGCTCGCCAGCATGTCTTCAAGCTCAAAGGGTTTGGCGAAAAAGCCGTCTGCGCCTGCGTTGATGCACGCCTTTCGCACTTCCGGGTCAGTGTTCGAACTCATGATCAAAACCTTCGAGTTCGAGAGGTGACCTTTGATGTACTCAATCAACCGCAGACCCATGGCGGGCGAGTCTTTCTCGGGAGGCATTTGCAAGTCCAATATCGAAATATCGGGCTTGTAAAAGGTCGCCCGCCGGATCGCGGTCTGCATATCGTTGGCGGTCACCACGTCGTACTCATCACACAACGTCCAATAGAGCTGTTGTGTGATCTGTGAATCGTCATCGACTATCAAAATCCTGGGCTTCATTACGCGGGTTCTCTTGGCAAAGTCCGTACCGTGATGCTCATTCATATACGAACGCGGAAAACAAAGCGGATGTGGGACTTGCAGGGAATTTTGCGTGTAGACTTATGGGCACAGTGAGGCACTGAGGCGTCCTCATTTGTAGACTGATTTTGGGGCCGCGGATTTTCGCGGATAAACGCTGATCTGCGTTCATCCGCGGCTAAAAATTTATGGTTTTTTGGGTGGTGGTGGTGGCTCGTCGTCTTCCCCAACTTCATCGACGACCTTCAGCTCCGCACCAAACTTCTGATAGTTTCGGAAGCGAATGTCGTTACGACTCTGAACCACGACCTGAGGGTTGACGGTCGTCAGAAGGATCTCGGAATGCGTCGGCAGTAGATACTTACGCTCGTTGATGCTGACCCAATCGTAATCAATCACGCTGGTGGCGGCGGTGATCGGAAAGTCAGGCGGAATCTCCGTCGCGATCTGTTCGAAACGCAGCACGCGATCCAACTCGCGATCGATCCAGACGCGGCCACGTGAACCCACCAACGCCTTCGCACCAGTATCGGCAAGACCCAGCGTCAGTTGTGAGTTGTCTTTCTTGACCACGTATTCATAAACAACCGTGCGTCTGGTCTGAATCAGGTCTGTATCGACCATCCGAAATTCGGTTTTCGACTCCGGCTTAAAAACATCCGCGACTGCCGAGATGTATTCCACGCCGCTCGATGATGCGCCCGGCGGCACGTACTTGTTCTTACTGAAATCCTTGCTTGCTTCGGCATCCTCGCCCGGCGGCGGCGCCATTCCATTCACGGTCAGAACTTTGTATTCCTCGCCAACATTCGCACGATAACCAACAGCGATCGTCAAATTGTCCCGCAGTTTCCAGTTGGACGTGTTGCCGTAAGCGACCGAGCGCTTGATGATTTGCTTCACCAGGAAGTCGGGCATCGCATTCGCAGCCATGAGCGTGACGTTGCGTGTGCGTTCGAGAAGCTCGCGTCCTTCGTTTTCAGGAGGCAGTGTGGACGCGGCCGGATTGACGCGGCGGCGCTCCGCTTCTTCGAGCGTGCGTCGCAGCAGTGAGTCGTTACCACTTTTCGTGGCGACGAGCGAGCGCATGCCGTCGGTGAGCGGAAAACCGATGCCACGCTGCCTGATCTGTTCGATGAGATCGTCGCGTGTGTCAGGGCTGCGTTGGAGGTTATAGAGCAGCTTGACGAATTCCTGGTTGGTTAGCGGCTTTGGATCCTGGGCTGAAACGGTCACCGAGATCAATAACAAAACGAAAAAAGACTTATAAATGCGGTGCATGCTTATTTCCGATGGAACTTCAGTATTCGCGGTTGCCTTAGAGAATCTCACGCGGCGGCGCAACCGCGCAACGAAAGACGCGGCGTCGTTGCGCCGCCGCGTGAGAATCCGTTTCTGGTTAGCAGAGTTTTTCGATAGCTTGCCTTAGCACCATCGCACATCGCTCCAACTCATCGATCGGCACAAACTCGCCTGTTCGATGCGCTTCGCGAATGTCTCCGGGGCCGATCACAACTGCTTCACTGCCGAGCAACTTCATTTGGGCGGCTTCTGTTCCGAACGCCACGGTGCCGGATTTGTTGCCAGTCGCATTCTCCAGAAGCTGAACCAGTGGTGAATCAGGCGAGGTTTCGAAGCCGGTATCCTGGCGGTTCGCATCAACAGCACACTGAAAATCCGGATCAGACTTCATCTCTTCAGCGATCGCAGCGTTGAAAAGATCGAGCAGGTGTTCTGAAGGTTGTGTTGGTATTGGTCGCCATTCGAGTGTGAACCGGCATTCGCCAGCCAGCACATTCTTCGCCGAGCCACCCTGAATCAGGCCGACGTTGAGAGTTGTGAAGGGTGGATCGAATGCGGCGTACTGGTCTTGTTTGAGTTGTGTCGCGATTGATTCGAGGCGGTTAATCAGTCGCGCGGCACGGAAGACAGCGGATGCGCCGAGTGCAGGATAAGCGCTGTGTGCTTCGCGGCCTTTGACGACTACTTCGGCGAGCGAGTAACCTTTGCCTGCGCGAATGGGCCGTAGTGAGGTGGGTTCACCGACAATGCTATAACGAACGCGCAGCGGCTTGGCCTGGGCCAACTTCTTCGCGCCCAGCAATCCGACTTCTTCATCGGCTGTAAATATCAGTGCCAACGGTTTCTTTGCTTTGACGTTCTCAACCGCGGTAAGCGCGGCGGCAATAAATCCCTTCGTGTCGCAAGCGCCACGACCGTAGAGTTTGGCATCACGTTCGGTGAGATTAGTGGCTTCGGACCAGTTTGGATCGTACGGCACCGTATCCGTGTGCCCCACCAACGCGAGCTCAACTTCCTGGACATCGTGACTCAACGCAATCAAATTAATTTTCTCAACACCACGTCCATCCGCGTACGGATAGCGACGCGTGATCAAACCCAACGCCTCACACCGTCGCTCGAGATGCGCTATGATCTCCGCATTCGATCTCGTCGAGACCGAATCAATCCGAACCAAATCCGCGAGAGTCTCTTTTATCATCCGTCTAATCCGTGTTTCACGATTTGCTTGCCACCTACAACCACGTCGCGAATTGCTGTTCTTGATAGCGAGAAGACGATATTAGCTAATAAGTCTTCGGGCGACGCTCCCGCAATCGAGACATCATCGAGATCGACCGTGAAGAAGTCAGCCGGCGCTCCGGGTTCGAGTTTTCCTCCATCGAATCCAATACTCTCCGCACCATTGATCGTCGCGCATTCGAACAACCTTCGCGCGAGTGCTGAGCTCGAATCGTCATCTACCGGCGCGAGCACATTCCGCGCAGTCTTCTGCAAGCGCAGGTGATACTCAAGCTCACGCGCATCTTCCAACAGATCGATCTGAATTTGACTATCAGTGCCGAGCGACACGCGTACCCCCGCATCAAAATACGCATCAACCGGCACCACACCATCGCCGAGGTTTCGTTCAGTCGTCGGACATGCACACACGATTGTGCCTGCACGCGCCATCGACGCGATCGCTTTCGGTGTCACGTGAATCGCATGAACTGCCGTGAAGCGTTTGCTTAGCAATCCTTCGGTGTCGAGCAATGCCACGGGTGAGCGACCATACTCTTCAATACACGCGCTCACTTCTGCCGGTTGCTCCGCGACGTGCATGTGAACCGGAAGACCACGCTCATTCGCAAAGCCCACGATCGTCTTGAGGTAATCGAGCGGCACAGCGCGAACACTATGCGGCGCGACGCCGGCCCACGCCATATCGCTTTTCAACTCTGGCGCGTCGAGCAGTCGTTCGAGATGGGTAAGAAATGTGTCGGGGGATTGCTCGATAAAACGGATCTGCTGAGGATTCGCTTCGAGTCCGAATCCCGATCGTGCATAAGCGACACGCAAGAGCGCGATACGAATACCGACGTCGTGAGCAGCGCGAATCACTTCACGCGCGAGGAGGTTTGGATCTGAGTAAGATGACCCGTCAGGCGCGTGATGAATGTAGTGAAACTCGCCGACAGCCGTGATGCCCGTCAGCGCCATCTCGAGAAACGCGAGGCGTGATGCGTTGTATATCTCTTCCGGACCGAGCCGGTTCGCGGCGGCATACATCTGCTCGCGCCACGTCCAGAAGCTGTCAGTCGTGTGATGTGAACGATGCTCCGTGCGCCCGCGGATAACGCGTTGGAATGCGTGTGAATGCGCGTTGACCAGTCCCGGCAGCAGCGCACGATTCTTCAAGCGAATCCCGTCATCGCGCTTGCCAATTTCCAGAATCTTTCCTGATTCATCGCACACGAGGGCGAGATCAGACTGAAAGCGTCCGTTCGCATAGATCAAATCCGGCAACCACACTCGATCCATCATCGCTAAACTTTTATGGCTAACACCTCGCGCGCAGCAGTTCTATCACCAGTGCAACTGATCCTTCTCGGAGCATCCAGATAACTCAACTGAAACCCATGGTCCTCGTATAACTCGATAATTCGCGGCGTCGCCTGATTCGATACCACGACCGGCCCACGATGCGCCTTCAGAAACTTCGCCGTGCGCACCTGATCATCCCATGAAAACCCGCCCGCACTGTACGTCGTGAACTCTACATCATACGGCGGATCGGCATACACAAAATCTCCCGGCTCCAACGAGAGCGCTTCGACATCGACATTACTAAACTCCCACTGCCGAAATACCGCCGCATATTGCGAAAAATCGCGCGCGTAATTGATCGCGTTGTAGGTCCCGAAAGGCACATTGAAATCGCCGCCTTTGTTGAAACGACACAGGCCATTGAAGCACGTGCGGTTGAGATAGTAGAACAACTGCGCGCCTTCCTCCGTGTGCGCCTTGCCACGCTGAATCAAACGATTGAAGCGCTCGCGATGCCGATAGAACAGCTCCTCTTCGTTACGCATACGCACCCGCATCTGCAAACCATCTTGTACGTGACGATAGAAGTTGATCAGGTGCGGATTGATGTCGTTGAGCAGCGCCTGCTTTGGTTGTAGGCCCAGTACGACCGCAAGCCCACCGCAAAACGGCTCGACGTATCGACGTTCTGTGTTGGCCTCCCAGATAGGTTTGAGATGTGAGACGAGCCAACGCTTGCCGCCGGCCCATTTCAAGGGCGGCTTATACATCGCGAACACCTGTGAGTTTGCGCCAGAGCGCGGTGCTGTAGACTTTCGAGAGTCTGAGCGGTCGATACGCGTAGTAGAGCGAGTGTAGTGATGCGGGTAGCGCGAGTGATTGCCAGTCAGGCAAGGTTGGGACAAAGATCGAGCGCAACGCTGAGACGAGCACGTCGCGTTTTCGGTCCATGATGCGCAAATTGTAGAGATTTGTTTCGGTCGATTCGGCTGGACCAAAGGTGGTGAATAGCTGCGCGCGAATCTGCGTCGCCATCCGTTGCATCGTTTTGTCCGGGTCGATTGATGCAAACACGTCGGATGGAACCGGCACGTCTGAAAACGCTTCGACGAGTCGCAAGCCAAGCGCGAGGATACGCGTTGCGTGTGCTCTTGCTGCACGATCGACGAGCGTGCCCCAGTCAATCTCGGTTGTGGCGCGTACCGACTCCGCAAGACACGAGATCCATTCCAAACGCCGCCACAGATGCTTTGCGCCGTGCATTGCCTGATAAAGCAGGAGATCCTCAGCGCCAAAAGTCTCAACAGTAGTGCCTGCGAGCGAGACTGATTGCAGTCGCGACATTACCTCATCAGTTTTAACTCCGAAGACAAAGCTGCGCGGCGCGAGATCCCAGTGCAGATCGACAACCGTGAGCCATTCATCGCGCATGAACTGAATCTCGCAATGATTGTTCAGGTGTGAAGATAGCTGCGCGGGGGTCAGTTGCGGTGTCATTTCGTAGCCGAGCGATTCGAGCAGCAGTCGTGCTTGTGTGAAGTCACTGCGGTTGATCAGCAGGTCGATATCGCCGGCCTGGCGCAAAGACATCTCGCCGTAAGCCATTTGTGCGAGGAGCGGGCCTTTGAATAGCGCGACTGGGACGTTGTTTTCTTTGAAGAGTTTGTAGACGCGAAGTTGTCTGGCAGTGAGATGAAGTACGTTCTGTGAATTCGCGACTGACTCGCGTTTCAGACGCGAGAGGATTTGAGCGGGGACGAGATTAGTTGTTATGTGTTTGTGCAGGAGTGGCAGCAGACCGTGGGCGTAGGCGACCGCGATCAGATAGTCCCAATCCAGATCGTGTTTTATGAGAGAACGCAAGTGATCGGGATCGGTATCGCGACGTGCGATGTAGAGGAGCAGATTGTTAGCCACGGATTGCACGGATTTTTATACGGATTTGGCGTAAGCGTTCGAGAGCGTCTGGCGTGACCAGGATTGCGCGTACAAGCCATTCTGATCGATTAATCGTTGATGACTGCCTGATTCGACGATTTGACCGCGATCCATGACATGGATCATGTCGGCATACATCGCGGTTGTGAAGCGATGCGTGATGATGATCGACGTTCGGCCAAATGCGAGTTGGCGAAAACGTTCGAGCCAGTCTGCTTCGGCCCATGGATCGAGCGCGCTGGTGGGCTCGTCGAGAATGATAATCGGTGACTGTCGCAGAAACGCGCGTGCGAGTGCGATGCGCTGCCACTCGCCGACGCTGAGCTCAGTTCCGCCTGCGAACCAGCGGCCGAGCAGCGTTTGCTCTTTGTCCGGCAGGCGCGAAACGAGCTCTTCGGCGCCCGCCGCGCGAAGAGCAGTTTTAATCTCAGCGTCTGTCGCGTCGAGTTTGAGATCACCGTAAAGGATGTTATCGCGCACCGTGCTGTTGTAGTGAAACGGCTGTTGAAATAGGACGGTGATTAGACGGCGCAGATCGTCCACTGGAAAATCTTTGAGATCTTTGCCGTCGATTGTGATCGAGCCTGAGTCGGGATCGTAGAAGCGACACAACAGCTTTAGCAGCGTACTCTTGCCCGCACCGTTCGGACCGACAATCGCGATGATCTTTCCGCGAGGGATGGTCATGGTGAAATCGTCGAGCGCTTTGCTCGTTGCGTCGGGATAACTGAAGGAGACCTTATTGAAAATAATGGAGCGTTGAATGTCACGAACGGTTGGCCACGGAGGGCCACCCCTAGAGTTGTTGCCGAGGGACAAAAATTCGAATAGGTTGCCGAGGAAGAGGCTGTTGCCGTAGAGCTGCCCTGCGTTTTCGAGCAGCGTGCGCATCAGACCCTGGCCTTGATTGAAGGCGGCGTAGATCAACGCGAGTTCGCCGAGCGTTACCAGCCCGCGTGAGGCTTTCATTACCATTAAGCCGATAGCGGCGCCCATGATTACCAGAGCGATCAGGCTTGCGGCGAGTTCGGCGAAGCCTTGGCGTCGTGTTAAGTGAAGACGCTCGGTGCGCAAACGGGTTCGTAACGTTTTGTGCAGTGATTGAAAGTGCTTGCCGAGACCGAAGAGCCGGATCTCCGCGGCTGCTTCAGCGGTGGTCATGACGAGATCGTAATACCACGCGCGTCGATCGTCAGCAGTGGTGCGTTGCCGCCATTGATACTCAGCGAGTGCGTAATGAACGACGACGTAAAACGCCGGGAGGGTGCTTAGCAGGAGCGCGAGTGCCAGCCATGGTCCAAGGGGAATCAGTATCGCACCCATCGCGACAAGCGTGATGCTGTTTTGCAGTAACGCGCCGAGGTTGCCGAGCAGCGCCACCGGACGATACCGCGCTTCTGCACGCGCGCGATGCAGGTGATCGTAATAATCAGACAGTTCGTAAAAAGCTAGATCGACTGAAACCGACTTCTCATGAATCAGTGAAGTGATGTGATCCTGCAACAACTCGGCCTGCACCGTACGCACCCAGTTGATCGCGTTGCGCACGACTTCCATCAACAACAGCACGCCCCCAAGCAGTAACAACGGCGTCAGCACGGCCCGCGAGCTTCCGTTGCGCAACGCAACGACAACGCCATCAACCACCAGCTTCGTGAGATAAACAGTCGCAGCGGGCAAAAGTCCCTGCACGATCAGCAACGCGATCCATACAGTGGTCCACGGCCGCGCTACCGCCCAAACGAGCTTCAGCGCACGTGGCAGGTAAGGCAATTGCCCGAGCGCCTTGCGTAGTTTCGAGCTGAGGATTTTGGCTGAGCTGAACATTATCTGAGTTGCGCCGTCGAGAGCGGCACGCCGTAGAACGTCGACTGCTTCAAACTCACTTTTTGATCGATGAAATCCGTGTCCCAACGCCAAACATAATTGTCTTGCACAAAATCTGCCGCGAGTCGTAATTCAATGCGATCGTTTTCAGAGACTCCCACCGGCTGAGAAAAAGGAAAGAAGCCCTGGCCGTAGATCATGCGCGTCGCCGACGGATGGTTTGAAAAGCCGATATCCCTGTTATCGTCGCCCAGCTCTGAATCAAACCAGACTGTAAATCCATGCGCCGTGCCATTTCGTGCTGCGCGCCACGAGATCTCAGCACGCACGTCGCGACTCTCAACTTCCCCGTAATCGATCGTGTTCCAGCACACTGGCTCAGCTAAAAACTGTTCCGCTTTGATATGTGTCTTCCGCCAATTGTTCGTGATGAAGCGTGTTCCGGCGGAAAGATCAAGCTCGAACTGGTTTTGCCAGGGACTAACAAGCTCCGCATATTGCTCGGGCGCCTCGACAACTGCAGCCCACAGAATATCGCGACGCGGGATCAGTACGCCGCCAGGCGCCAGTAGTCTTTGCCGCGCATCAATGATCGACGAAATGTTTTGTTCGAACCACGGCAGCACACCGCGCAAATCAGAAACGATGATGGTCGCGGGCTCGGGCAGCGTGATCTCGGTCGATAACTTTTCGAAGAACTCTATTCGATCGGCGAAACCGTTAGCGACGGCGGCTTCACGCGCCAGACCGATCACGTTATCCGGTTCGACAGCGTAAACACGTCGCGCTCCAAGCTTGCACGCAAGGAGCGCAAAAACACCCGGACCACAGCCGAGATCCATCACGACTGAATCGCGATTAACCGTCCGCCGCAGCGCCGCCGCATACGCATTCATACGCGGAGCATCAGCGATCATTTGGCCGTAAAAGTGAAGAGAATACATTAGCCGCAGATTTACGCGGATAAACGCGGATCTTTAAAGTCATTTAATATGCGATCGCATAATTCGTTGATGCGGCCCGGGTTGGCGTGTGGTGTCACGCGTCGTAACGCAACCTGATTCAAAAGTCGCGTCAACAATTCAAACTCACGCGCGCGCATGTGTTTGTCCATCAGCTTCGTCGCGTATGTATTTGCCACGAGCGACATCAACCCTTCCGCACGATCGAGTGAACGAACGAAAGGCGCCGTCGCATCATGGCGTCGCTCGCTGAGATGATAGATCGCCGCGAGCCGCAACGGCTCACGCTGAAAGTTATTGTTTAAATCGAGGTAGCACTTGTCCCAGTTTGGCGTGAGCTTCGGCAAGTGCGTCTCCGATCCATAAAGCGCCTTCACCGCCGCGGGCCACAAACGAATACACGGATAACCCGGCCGCACGAGAAAATGATCGCCGCGATCGTCGAGCGTCACCACATCTTCCGCGAGGATGCTGTAACCGCGCTCCGCAAACGCAGCCGCCGTAGTCGACTTACCTGATCCTGCCGGACCGAGCAACGCCATCGCTTCATCTCCAACAGCAACTGCACTGGCGTGTAAACAAACAACGCCGCGCAGCAGCATTACAAATCCCATCACTGGACCAAGCAGGTACGTCGTCGTGTCTTCGAGCGTCAAAGGTTCGCGCCACGCAGCCCACACCTCCGTGCCTGCTTTGTCGATCACAAACTCCGTCTCGTCGGCGTAACAGAACCTGTAAAACTCGCCGTCGCGCATGCGAAACACGCGCAAGGCAGGTTCACCGCATTCACTCTTGTAATCTGCGACGTAGGAGGTCTCAACCTGCATGGCTGTTACTTCATCGAGCCATGCAGGAAGTGAGCCGAAGGATATGCGAACGTCTTCCGATGCTATTATTGAAGGAGAAACGCCGGGAATCGCTCTGTTGGAGATAACCCCAAGACCATAGATCGAGCACCGGTAATGCATGACTGAGATCAGGTTCCGGTTTTGGGCCCGGCTGCGGCGCCACCGCCTCCATCATCAGCGCCCTTCGGACCAGCGTTCCTCGTGATCTCGCGAATGTTTCCGTAAACGATGACTTCCGGCTTGTGATATGGCTTTTTGGTTTCGTGTTCCTGGGTGGTGGGTTTACGTTCCATGCATTATCTCCATCTTCATCCAGTTTCAGCATTTGAGTTCTTTGTTGCCGCCACTTTAGTCACCTGCGTTTGCGACGTTCGTTGAACACCGGGCTGGGAGTTAGCGAGCCAGTAGTTCAACGCGAAGATTCGGAGATTGGCCCAGAGGCCGTCGGATGTCTCTTCATCCGCCACTGATCGTCGACGATCCAGGTTAACAAAAGTCCTGAGCTGCGGACTGACCTCAAAACTATCGAGGCATCTTACACTACCGCGCCGTACCAATTGAAGAGCCGGACTACCTGCGAGTGGTGTTTTTGGTCGATTAAGTACGGCGGACGGTAGTTTATCTTTCATCGCCACGCGCAGAATGTGTTTATTAATAAGCCAGGGACGCGCCGGAATCGACGACAGAAACTCGACGAGACGTACATCCATGAACGGGTGACGCACTTCGAGATTTAATTTCGTAGAGCTCGGATCGTAACCTTCGAAGAGCGCCGTCCAGATCGGATTTAAAGGACTTGCCTGATTGATCGATGGTCGTTTCCAACGCTCAGCCAGATGCGTCCGTTTCGCAAACGCTTCGTCGAGCCAACTGTAGGGGCGGCCCGCCGTGGCCGCCCGTTTCCTCGGAATAAAACGCCTAATCTTTTTCTTGACGCTTCCGAGACGCGACGGTTGCGGCACGTTCATAAACGCGTCGCCATCGTAACCGGTGAGCATTATCGGGCTAAACTTCGCAGCCAGTCTCAGAAGATCGTTGAACTGTCCCGTTAGCGCCGATATTAGAAAAGGCTCGGGTTGATCCATTTCGCCTGGCATCTGCGCGTCAAATAACGAATATCGATCGGCGCTCAAATGCGTAACTGGAATGCCCAGATGTTGCGCGGCGAGCGTTGAGTAATGACGTTCCTCGTCCGGAATCAGGCTGTCGTAAACAACCGCGAAGCCGTGAACGTCTTTGCCTTGCTCGCGCGCAAGTGCCGCCAGGCTCGTCGAGTCGAGACCGCCGCTCATCGAGATTGCGACACTATCTTCTGTTAGACGATCTTTAACTGCGCGTGATAACAGCTCTGAAAAATGTTCGACGTACGACGATGGATCTCGATAGCGCACTTCGGTTGACGGTTCGGGTGTCCAATAAGGCTTTACCATGATCGAACCGTTCTCGACTGTAAGCGTGTGACCAGGCTTTAGTCGCTGAATGTCTTTAAAGATCGTCGTCGATAGATCCTGGTTTACTCCGAACAGAAGATAGTCGCCGACTGCGATCTCGTTGAGAGTGTTTGAGACGATTGGCCGGAGCTCGTTAAGGCAGCTGCTAAACGCGAATTCGTTATTGATATATGTGTAGTAAAACGGCTTCACACCGAAATGATCACGCGCGCAGAAGTAGCGTTGTCGACGGCCATCCCAGATCGCGAAAGCAAAATCGCCGGTCAGGTGTTTGACGCAGTCGTCGCCCCATTTCTCGTACGCCTGGAGGATCGACTCAGCATCAGATCCTTTGGCTGTGATCGTTAAGTCATTAGCCACGGATTTAAACGGATTAGGTACGGATTAAGAGGCCCTGATCGACGAGGCTCTCGACGAGCGCGAGCAGATCGGTTCTTAAAACCTGGGGATCGACGTCGTACTCGTTGCGCAGCCGATCGTAGGCGGTCTCGATCGAGTCTGAAGTTGTGAGGGCTGATAGAAAGCGCGTGCCAACGTCGTCGAGGCCGTAGTAGCGTTCGCTGTCGAGATTCAGAATTACCGACTCTTCCTGAAGCTGCGAGATCAGGACGTCGTCAGGGATCGTCACGCGATCCGAGAATGAAATTGTCATGGCTGCGCATTCTAACACGCTCTGTTATTCTGTCGCGGCAAAAGGAGCCCACGCACATGCGAGCATTAACGAAGCTTCTTGCTGTTTTACTCGCAAGTTCTCTGACGGTCTCAGCACAAACTGATCTCACCAAAGAACCGACGCTGTACGTCGTTGCGTACGCGCATCTCGACACGCAGTGGCGCTGGGAATATCCGCGCGTTATCAACGACTACATTCCCAAAACGCTGCACGACAACTTCGCGCTCATCGACAAGTATCCGCACTACATCTTCAACTTCAGCGGCGCGAATCGCTACCGCATGATGCGCGAATACTGGCCCGCCGACTACGCGCGTCTGAAGCAGTACGTGGCCGCGGGTCGATGGTTTCCGGCAGGCTCGTCGATGGAAGAAGGCGACGTCAACGCTCCTTCAGCGGAGTCGATCTTTCGCCAGATACTCTACGGCAATCGATTTTTTCAACGTGAGTTTGGCAAGACGAGCACTGAGTACATGTTGCCTGACTGTTTTGGATTTCCCGCATCGCTGCCGAGCATTCTCGCGCACGCCGGATTGAAAGGTTTCTCGACACAAAAGCTGACGTGGAATTCAGCGGCGCCCGTCGGTGGCCCCGGCTCGATCGAGGAAACACCGCGCGGCATTCCTTTCAACGTCGGTTACTGGGTTGGACCAGACGGTCGCGGCATCGTTGCGGCGCTCAATCCGGGCAGTTACGGCGGACAGGTTAGAGAAGACATCAGCAAGAGTCCTGCCATCGCCGGCAACAACTCTGTCGATTGGCCACGTCGCGTCGAGCGAAATGGAAAAGCGAGCGGTCTATTCACTGACTACCACTATTACGGCACCGGCGACACGGGCGGAAGCCCACGCGAGGACTCGGTGCGCATGATGGAAGCGATCGTCACGCGTAACAATGCGCTCGTCGAAGCACAGACCGCGGTTGGTGATGGACCATTGAAAGTCGTCTCGGCAACAGCGGAGCAGATGTTTCTCAACATTCGTCCGGAACACATCGCTCGACTGCCGCGCTATGAAGGTGATCTGTTGTTGACCGATCACTCCGCGGGTTCGATCACCTCGCAGGCTTATCAGAAACGTTGGAACCGGAAGAACGAGCTGCTTGCTGACGCGGCGGAGAAAGCCTCGATCGGCGCGGCGTGGCTTGGTGTTCGCGCTTATCCGCAGGAGCGGTTGAACAACGCCTGGACGCTCGTGATGGGCGGCCAGTTTCACGACATTCTGCCCGGCACCGCGACACCGAAGGCTTTTAACTTTTCGTGGAACGACGACGTGATCGCGATGAATCAGTTTGCTGGTGTTTTGACGAGTGCGACGGAAGGGATCGCGTCGGCTTTGGACACGCGCGCTGTGGGAACGTCGATTGTTGTCTACAATCCGCTGAACGTCGAGCGCGAAGATGTAGTTGAAGCGAAGATTGCGATTGTTCCTGGCGCAGCGCGTGTAGTTGCTCCTGATGGGCGCGAGGTTCCGGCGCAAGTCGTTGATGGCAAGGTGTTGTTTCTGGCGAGAGTGCCTTCGGTAGGATATGCGGTTTACGACGTTCGGTTTGCTGATGACTATAGCGCTGCTGTGCCGTTGAAAGTATCGCCGCGGTCGCTCGAGAATCAGCGTTACCGGATCGCGCTGAATGCTGATGGAGATGTGTCGAGCATTTTTGACAAACAGCTCAACCGCGAGCTGCTCGCTGCACCTATGCGTCTCGCGATTAAGAACGACACGCCCGCACAGTGGCCCGCCTGGAACATGGATTGGGCCGATCAGCAGAAAGCGCCTCGTGCTTATGTAAGTGGAAATGCGCGTGTGAGTGTGGTTGAAAATGGTCCGGTGCGTGTGGCAGTCGAGGTTTCGCGCGAGACCGAAGGTTCGAAGTTTAGTCAAACCATTCGCTTATCGACGGGAGATGCGGGCAATCGTGTCGAGTTCAGCGATGTGATTGAGTGGAAGACCGCGAACGCAAATCTCAAAGCGACGTTTCCGCTCACGGCAGCTAATGGGAAGGCGACTTACAACTGGGACATCGGCGCGATCGAGCGTGGCAACAATGATGAGCACAAGTTTGAAGTGCCGTCGCACCAGTGGTTCGATCTGACTGATCGCAGCGGCACGTTTGGCGTCACGATCCTTTCTGACTGCAAGTACGGTTCTGACAAACCTGACGACAAAACACTTCGTTTGACTCTCCTGCGCACGCCGGGGATCGCGCCACGTGCAGGCTACGCCGATCAATCAACACAAGATTGGGGACGACACGAGATTGTTTACGGTCTCGCGTCGCACGCCGGCGATTATCGTCGCGCACAGACTGACTGGCACGCGCAACGTTTGAACCAGCCACTGATCGCGTTTGAGAGCTCGAAGCATCCGGGCCCGCTTGGCAAGACGTTTTCGATTCTTCGTACAAACAGTAGTCGTGTTCGTGTGCTCGCGCTGAAGAAAGCCGAAGACACGGACGAATTGATCGTGCGGATAGTTGAGCTTGATGGGCGCGAACAGCCTGACGTGCGTATTGGGTTTGCAGCGCCGGTGATTGCGGCGCGCGAAGTCAACAGTCAGGAATTTTTGATCGGCAAGGCTTCGATCGATAAAGGCGAGCTGGTAACTAATCTCGGACGATTTCAACCGCGCACGTTTGCGGTAAACCTTGCGCCACGATCAGCGAAGCTCAATCCTCCGCAATCGACGCCGATCACTTTGCCATACGATCTCGCCGGCGCAGATCGAGATGGTGAACGAATGAAGGCTGGCTTCGATGGCGAAGGTTACGCGCTGCCCGGTGAAATGCTTCCGCGTGAGCTTTCGTACGGCGGTATAACTTTTCGTCTTGGTCCGGCAGACAAAGCAAACGCGCTCGTCGCGCGTGGGCAGGAGATTTCATTACCCGCGAAGGTGGCGCGGTTGTACGTGCTCGCCGCGTCAGTAGGCGGCGATCAGGACGTCGCTTTTCGTGTTGGCAATGAAGAAGTGCACGAGACGATTCAGGATTGGAGTGGCTTCATCGGACAGTGGGACGATCGACAGTGGAAGCAGACTGAAGTGCGTTTACAGCCACGCACCCCACCACCGGACATTCCACCTGACGTCGCCGCGCTGTTGCAAAAATCGCGAACAAGATTGGATCCGTACGGCGAGATGCTGGGCATCACCCCCGGCTTTATAAAGCGTGCACCCCTTGGTTGGTTCGCCTCTCATCGCCACACACCTGCGGGCGCCAACGAAGCGTATGCCTATTCATACTTGTTCGTTTACACACTCGACGTGCCCGCGAACGCACGAACGCTAACACTCCCAACCAACGATCGCGTACGCATCCTGGCCATCACGGGCTCAAACGAACGCGACGGAGTAAAGCCCACCCAACCACTCTACGACACATTGGAGCGACAATGACGGCGCTCAAGCTATCACAGATTCATAAGTCCTTCGGCCCAACGGTGGCGCTTGATGGTGTCGATCTCGAGCTGCGTGAAGGCGAAGTACACGCATTGATCGGCGAGAACGGCGCGGGCAAGAGCACACTCATGAACGTCATCGCCGGCTCGCTGCATCCCGATCGAGGCACGATAGAAATCTATTGCAGACCGTACACTCCCTCAAACCCACTTGACGCACGCACACATGGCATCGCACTGATCCATCAGGAGCTTTCACTCTGCCCACACCTGAGCGTCGCTGAAAACGTACTGATGGGCATCGAGTCGTCACACCTCGGCTGGCTCGATCGCGACGGGCTTATTGCGCGCACAAACGATGTCCTCAAAACATTTCAGCACGCAGACATTCGTCCGGAAAAACGCGTCGGCGATCTCTCCGTCGCTGCGCGACAGATCGTCGAAATCTCACGCGCGCTCGCCGCCAACGCACGCATCATCCTCATGGACGAGCCGACGAGCAGTCTGCAACGCGAAGACGTGGCCCATCTCTTCACGCTGATTCGCAAGTTGAGCGCTGAAGGCATCTCGGTGATCTACATCAGCCATTTTCTTGAAGAAGTGCGCCAGATCTCGGATCGCTTCACCGTGCTGCGTGATGGTCGCAGCGTTGCGACTGGAGAGATCGCGAGTGTCACCGACGACGAACTGATCGCGAAGATGGTTGGTCGTGCGCAACAAAATCTCTTCCCCGTACGTTCTCGAGCAACAGGCGAAAGACAAACGATACTCGAGGTCCAAAATCTTGCATCGCCTCCATTATTGAAGCGTGCATCGTTTGAGTTGCGTCGCGGCGAGATACTCGGCATTGCAGGTTTGATGGGCTCCGGACGCACGCCGCTGTTGCGCACGATCTTCGGACTCGAGCGTCCTGAAAGTGGAACGATCAAAGTAAACAAAAAGAGTTTGCCGGCCAGACGAAGCACGCCGGCGATGCGTCTAATCGAGGGTCTCGGATATCTCAGCGAAGATCGTAAAGGCGACGGCTTGACGTTGAACCAGTCGATCGCCGACAACGTTACAGTCACCAGATTTAATTCGTGCTCGCGTTGGGGCTGGCTCGATCTCGCCACGCAACGCAAGCAGACTGAAAAGCTTGTCAACGCTTTAAAGATCAGGACGCGCGGAGTACAACAGAGCGTCGAATCGTTGTCGGGCGGCAACCAGCAAAAGGTCATCGTCGCACGATTGCTGCACCAGGACGCGGACGTGCTTTTGCTCGACGAGCCGACACGCGGCATCGACATCGGCAGCAAGGCGCAGGTTTACGAAACGATTGCTGCGCTGGCGGCGCAGAACAAAGCGGTGTTGATGGTAAGCTCGTATTTGCCGGAGTTGTTTGGGATGTGTGATCGATTGGCGGTGATGAGCCGCGGCAGGCTTTCCGCAGTGAAGCCGATCGATCAATGGACTCCGGAATCTGTCTTACAAGCGGCCATTGCCGCCGCTGATTTACACGGATGAGGGTACGATTATGAAATACATTACTGTAATTATTATCTGTTTGGTCGTAGCAATGTCCGCACGAGCACAGTCAGCGCTACATGACATGGTGAAAACTGAGCAGGCATTTTCGAAGATGGCCGAGGAGCAGAATGTGCGCGATGCGTTTGTAGCGTTCATCGCCGACGATGGTTTGTTGTTTCGACCCGGTGCTGTGAACGGCAAGCAGTGGATGCAGGAACATCCGGTGCCGCCGTCAGACAAGAATCCGTTACTCGCGTGGCAGCCTGCGTTTGCCGGCATGTCGGTGTCAGGCGACCTGGGTTTCACGACTGGACCATGGGAGCTCAAAGCGGATCGGAGCGATCAGAATCCGTCCGGCTATGGCCACTTTGTAACTGTCTGGAAGAAGCAGGCGGATGGCACGTGGAAGTTCGTGGTCGATCTCGGGATCAGCCATCCGCAGTCAGGTGGACCACAAACGTTGTGGCAACCGCCAGCGCCTGATCCGAACAAGAAGACGTCGTTCAAGCCGGTCGACGAGGCAACGGCGCTGGCGGCATTGCTGGAGCGCGATCGAAACTATGCCAGTGCACAACGGAAGCAAGCACTTGCTGCCGTCTTTCCCGTTTATGCCGGGCGTGACGTCCGGCTTTATCGTCCGGGCAACCTTCCATACGTCGGCGTTCAGGCCGCGACTGAGGCGTTGGCAACACCTAAGGGCCGGTTTAGATGGAAGCCAATCGGCGGCGGCGTCTCGCTCGCCGGTGACCTCGGTTACACGCATGGGACGTATGAAGTGATCGACGACACGAAGAATGTGATCGAGAAGGGCAGCTACGTGCGGATCTGGAAGAAGCGAAATGGCATTTGGCGGATCGTGATGGATGTCGCGAACCCCCATTAGCCACAAAGAAGCACAGAAATTTTTAGCCACAAAAAGGCACAGAAAGCGCAAAAGAATTAAGCAAAATCATTTTTGTGTTTTTGTGCGTTTTTGTGGCTAACTAAGTCTTGAGGCATGCGTACGTTTAGGGCTCCGGGAAGAGTGAATCTAATCGGTGAACACACCGATTACAACGACGGGTTTGTAATGCCCGCCGCGCTCGACTTCTTTACGTGGGTTCGCCTCACGCCGCTCGATCAACGCAAACTGCAAATTCATTCAGAAAACTTCAACGAAGAAGTCGAGGTGGATCTGGACGATCCGAATCTCGCGGCGCGTGGACACTGGAGCGATTATCCGATCGGTGTCGCTGTTGTGATCGAGCGCGCGGGTTATCGTCTGCGTGGTGCACGCTTACGAATTCGTGGCGAAGTTCCGATCGGCTCGGGACTCAGCTCGTCGGCCGCGATCGAAGTCGCGACCGCGTTTTCACTTGCGGCGCATTCCGGCCTGAATATCGACGCGCGCGAGCTCGCGTTGCTTTGCCAGCGTGCGGAAAACGAGTTTGTTGGCGCGCGTGTTGGTATCATGGACCAGTTTGTTTCATTGTTTGGGCAGGCACAGCACGCGCTGCTGCTCGATTGTCGTTCACTGGAATTCACGCTGTTGCCGCTGCCCGACAACGTTCGGTTGATAATTTGCAACACGATGGTGAAGCACGAGCTGGCGTCGAGCGCTTACAATGAGCGGCGGGCGGAGTGTGAAGCGGGTGTGCGCTTGTTGGCGCAGTTTTATCCGAACATCCGAGCGCTTCGTGATGTAACTTTTGGGCAGCTCGAACAGCACCGCAGTGAATTGCCCGAAGTGGTTTATCGACGTTGCCGGCACGTGATCACGGAGAATGCGCGTGTGATCGAAGCAGGTGCGGCATTGGAGCAGCACGATCTCGATCGGTTTGGGAAGTTCATGGGCGAGTCGCATGTGAGCTTGCGTGATGATTACGAGGTCAGTTCTGATGAACTCGATCTGATGGTTGAGCTCGCGCAGAAGATTGACGGCGTTTATGGCGCGCGTATGACTGGCGGTGGTTTTGGTGGATCGACGGTTAATTTGGTGAGAGAAGAGAATGCTGATGAGTTTCGTGCGCGCGTAGCGGAGGGTTATGAGCGCGTCACGGGATTGAAGCCGGAAATTTACATTCGTAGTGCAGGCAACGGCGCCGAAGAGATTAACAATATATGAAGCTGATCATCTTAGCGGCGGGTTACGCGACGCGCCTGTATCCACTAACACTCAATCAACCGAAGCCGCTGCTGCCGGTGGCGGGTAAGCCGATGCTCGAGCACGTGCTCGACAACATCTCAACCATTCGCGATATCGATCAGGCCTACATCGTCACGAATGCGAAGTTTGTCACGCACTTCGAAAAGTGGGCCGAGAATTATCGCCCCGATCTCCACTTCCGCTTCACGATCGTCAACGACCAGAGCACCGACGACTCAAACAAGCTCGGCGCCATCGGCGACATGCATCTGGTTTTGACCGAGCACCAGATCAAAGACGACATCATCGTCGTTGGCGGCGATAATCTTTTCAGCGAAGACCTCGCTGAGTTTGGTGATTACTGCAAACAGAAAGACGCGCCGGTGACGGGCGTGTACGACGTCGGCGATCTTGAACAGATCAAGAAATACAACGCGATCGTGATCGACGAGAACAATCGCATCACGTATTTCGAAGAGAAGCCGAAAGAGCCGCAGAGCACCCTGACGGGCATCGCGCTTTATTACTACCCGCAATGGGTGCTGCCGTTGATTCACCAGTACATCGAAGACGGCAACAATCCCGATCAGCCGGGCCGCCTGGTCCAATGGCTCTACCCGCGCGTGCCGTTTTATGTGTGGAAGGTGCCGGGCATCTGGTACGACGTCGGCTCAATCGAGACCCTGGAAGAAGCGAACCGCGTCTTCAGCAATGGCTAAAACAATCTACACCCTCAAGAACACATCCGGGTTTGAAGTCTCTGTTACGAACTACGGCGGTGCAGTCACTTCGCTTAAAACACCGGATCGCAATGGCAACTTCGGCGAGATCGTGCTGGGGTTTAAAACGCTAGACGAATACGTTCAGTGTCCACGTTATTTCGGCGCGCTAATCGGTCGTCACGCCAACCGCATCGCGCGAGGCCGATTCTCCCTCGACGGCGTTGAATACCAGCTTCCGTGCAACAACGGCGCTAATCATTTGCACGGCGGTTTCAAGGGCTTCGATAAGCGCATGTGGGATGTGCGCGAGAGTGACAACACGCTGCACCTCACCTATTTCAGCAAAGACGGTGAAGAGGGTTATCCCGGCAATCTCACTGCGTTTGTCGATTACACTCTGCTCGACAACGAGCTACGCATTGATTACCGCGCGACAACGGATCGCGACACGATTGTTAACCTGACAAATCATTCGTACTTCAACCTGCGCGGCGCGGGCACTATCCTGGACCACGAGCTGATGTTGAATGCAGATCATTTCACGCCGGTTAGCGAAGATCTGATTCCAACGGGCGAGATCAAAGCTGTTGACGGCACACCGATGGACTTCCGTAAAGGCAAGGCCATCGGTTCAGAGCTTGCGAATGTCGCAGGTGGCTACGATCACAATTTCGTTTTGAACGACTGGGACGGCGCGCTTCGACTAGCTGCCCGACTCTACGAACCCGTAAGCGGTCGTGCACTCGAGATCTTGACGACCGAGCCGGGCATGCAGTTTTATTCAGGCAACTTTCTCGATGGGAGTTTGATCGGAAGAAACGGCGTCGCATACGAACTGTACACTGGTCTTTGCCTTGAACCGCAGCACTTCCCGGATGCCCCGAACCACTCGAACTTTCCGTCAACCGTTCTTCGTCCCGGCGAAGAATACAAACAAACGAGCGTATATCGGTTTTTATCCGACTAAAAACCCGTGTTATCCGTGGTTAATCTACTTCTGATCTTCTTGCTCCTTCCCGGTGTGGTCTTCGATCACAACCCGAACAACACCGCCAACCGTGACTTCAAATTCAATCGCATCGCGTCCCCATCTAAAGATGACGCCGCCACACGCGCGAAGCTCACTTTGATCGATGGTGACCTGGACGGAGGCAGCGCCGAGCTCGCCGCGCTGACAGACGGTCGACTGCCACGCGACGAAGACGAACCGGGCTCGAATGTTTACTTCCGGGCCGGAAGCTCGGGCGGCCGCTTTCGCATGGACTTCGGATCTCCAATCGATATCGCGCAGGTCAACTCATACTCATGGCACCCAAACTCACGTGGTCCACAGTTGTACAAACTTTACGCGGCGGATGGATCAGATCCGAAGTTGAATCTCGATCCGAAACGTGGTGTCGATCCGGCGAGTTGTGGCTGGAAATTGATCGCGCTCGTGAGCACGCTGCCTGATGAAGGTGAGATGGGTGGTCAATACGCCGCCAGCGTGAGCGATTTAGGCAAGCATCGTTATTTGCTTTTTGATATCTACGTCACCGAGCTTTACGACAACTGGGGCAATACATTCTACAGCGAAATCGATGTTATCGGTGGCTGAGTTCATACTCACGGATCAATGCTTCATGCGTCAACGTGAGCCCGATATCATCCAGTCCCTCGAGTAAGCAGTACCTCTGAAACTCACTAACTACGAATAGAATCGACAACCCCCGCGAATCTTCAACCGTCTGCCGCTCCAGATCCACGGTCAGCTCGTAACCCTCGTGCTGCTGTGCGCGCGACATGATCTCTTCGACCTGTTCGGTAGTGAGCGTTATCGGCAGCATGCCATTCTTGAAGCAGTTATTCGTGAAGATATCAGCAAACGACGGCGCAAGGATCGCCCTAAATCCAAACTCGCCCAGCGCCCACGGTGCATGCTCCCGCGACGATCCACAACCAAAATTCTTCCCCGCAACAAGAATCGACGCGCCTTTGTAACGTGGTTGATTGAGAACGAAAGCTGGATCCGAACGCCAATCGTAAAACAGAAACTCACCAAACCCCGTACGCTCGATGCGTTTCAGAAATTGCTTCGGGATGATCTGATCCGTATCAACGTTCGCGCGATCGAGCGGCGCAACCAAACCGGTGTGTTTTATAAAGGCGTTCATTAGTTTTCTCACGCAGCGGCGCGGCGGCGCAAAGGAAGACGCGTTGCGCCGTTGCGCCGTGGCGTGAGAAATTTCCCCCTAACTATTTAAATTCCCAGGCCCTCACATCCGTGAAGTGTCCCTTGATCGCCGCCGCCGCCGCCATCATCGGACTAACGAGATGCGTACGTCCGCCGCGCCCCTGCCTTCCCTCGAAGTTGCGATTACTCGTCGACGCACAGCGCTCGCCCGGCTCGAGGATGTCGGCATTCATACCCAAACACATCGAGCATCCCGCTTCGCGCCACTCAAATCCTGCTTCATGAAAAATCCGATCAAGGCCCTCGCGTTCCGCAACGCGCTTCACTTCCTGCGAACCGGGCACGACCATCGCGCTCACCGACGAGTTGATCCTGTAACCCTTCACGACACGCGCCGCCGCTCTCAAGTCCTCGATACGCGCATTCGTACACGAGCCGATGAACGCGCGGTCGATTGCGATCTCTTGAATGTGTGTGCGCGGTTTGAGCGCCATGTATTCGAGCGCGCGCTCCGCCGCCTGACGATCCGCAGCACTCTTCGCGTCCGCCGGATCGGGAACATAACTCGTCACCGGCACCACCATGCCGGGACTCGTACCCCACGTCACAAACGGCTCGAGTTGCGATGCGTCGATCTCAACAACACGATCGAATTTTGCATCGTCATCACTGCGCAGAGTCTTCCAGTAATTCACATCTCCTTCTGGAGAAAACCTGCGGCCCTTGAGATACGCGAACGTAGTCTCATCAGGAGCGATCATGCCTGCGCGTGCGCCGGCTTCGATGCTCATGTTGCATAACGTCATGCGGCCTTCCATCGAAAGCGCTCGCACCGCGTCGCCCGCGTATTCGATCACGCATCCAGTCGCACCGTCAGTGCCGATCTGCCCAATGATGCCGAGCGCCAGGTCTTTCGCCGTCACGCCTTCCGGCAGCGAGCCGCGCGTTTCAACCTTCATCGTCAACGGCTTGTTTTGCGGCAGACATTGCGTTGCTAAAACATGTTCGACTTCACTCGTCCCAATGCCGAACGCAAGCGCCCCGAACGCGCCATGCGTGCTCGTGTGACTATCGCCACAGACGATCGTCATGCCGGGACGCGTGAGTCCGAGCTCTGGTCCAATGACGTGAACGATACCCTGCTCCGGCGAGTTGATATCGTAGAGTTGAACGCCAAAGTCATGGCAGTTTCGGCGCAGTGTCTCGACTTGATTGGCGGCAACAGCGTCAGCGATGGGGAGACTGCGATCAGTAGTAGGAACGTTGTGATCGACTGTACCGAAAGTGAGATCCGGGCGTCTCACTTTGCGGCCTTCCTGGCGCAAACCATCAAACGCCTGCGGCGACGTCACCTCGTGGATGAGGTGCAGATCGATATAAAGGAGCGTGGGCTCGCCGCGCGCTTCACGCACGACATGCGACTGCCAAAGTTTATCGAATAGCGTGGGCATCATTTACACAGCATGATACGCGTGACGCATGTCCGCGATCTCGGTGACAGCCTGGCAAATCAACTCACCAAACTCGCTCGTTGTCACAACATAACCGCCCGTGCCTTTAGCAATATCAGGCGTGCGATACCCAGCTTCGAGCACGTCTTGAATCGCCTGCTCGATGTCGCTCGCTTCCTGTTCGAGTCCAAACGAGTAGCGCAACATCATCGCCGCTGACGCGATCGCGCCGCAGGGATTTGCCGCATTCTGCCCGACGATATCAGGCGCCGAGCCATGCACCGGCTCATAAAGCCCGACTTCACCGCCGATGGATGCCGACGCGAGCATGCCTAACGATCCGGTAATCACCGCCGCCTCGTCAGAAAGAATGTCGCCAAAGAGATTCTCAGTTAACAACACATCGAAGCGGCGCGGATTCGCGATCAAGTGCATCGCACAAGCATCGACGTAAAGATGCTCGAGCGTGACGTCAGGATAATCCTGCGAGACGCGAATCACAGTCTGTCGCCACAGTTGTGAAGTCTCGAGCACGTTAGCTTTATCGACTGAAGTTACTTTGCCACGACGTTTGCGCGCGGCGTCAAATGCGACCTTCGCAACGCGCTCAATCTCCTCGACTGAATAGCGCATCGTATTCGTTGCGACATCAGAATTAATACCGCGTGGCTCGCCGAAATAGAGACCGCCGAGTAGCTCGCGTACGATGAGAATATCGGTGCCGCACGCGACTTCAGTGCGCACGGGCGAACAAGCCGCGATTGACGAGTATGCGATTGCTGGCCGCAGGTTCGCATACCCGCCAAGCGCGCTTCGCAGCAACAACAGACCTGCTTCGGGCCGTTGATTCGGCGGCACGCGATCGAATTCCGGCGCTCCAACTGCGCCGAGCAAAACAGCATCTGACGCGAGCGCTGCGTCGAGCGTGGCTCGCGGTAGTGGCGAGCCAAAGCTCTTGATCGCAACGCCGCCGATGGCGTGTTCCTCAAATTCGAATCGGTGATTTTGAATGGCTGCCACCGTTTGCAGCACTCTGACCGCTTCCACCGTGACTTCTGGTCCAATCCCATCCCCGGGAAGAATCGTAATTCTTGCTCGCATAAATCTTCTTTCTAAGCTGCTACAACGTTGTGGGTGTTGCTTATTAACGAAATCAAATCCTGATCGTAGATGTTCTTCTTGCGATCGGCCAGGTTCGTAAACCTCATGTATGCCGCATCAAGCTCTGCCGCGGTGACGTCATAACCTAGCTCAGCATAGCGCAAGGAGAGTGCGTGTCGTCCCGAATGCTTGCCGAGCACGAGCGAATTAGCGGGTACGCCGACGGATTCCGGCGTCATGATCTCATAACAAAGCGGGTTATTGATCACACCGTGTTGGTGAATCCCGGCCTCATGCGCGAATGCATTACGGCCGACGATTGCTTTATTCGGTTGCACGTCAAATCCGACGATGCTCGAAAGCAGTTGGCTGGTCGGATAAAGCTCCACCGTCTTGATGTTTGTCTCAAACGGCAGACGATCTGCGCGCACGTGGAGCGCCATCACGATCTCTTCGAGCGACGCATTGCCCGCACGCTCGCCGATACCGTTAATCGTACACTCCACCTGCCGCGCCCCCGCTTCGATTGCCGCGAGACTGTTTGCGACTGCGAGTCCGAGATCGTTGTGACAGTGAACACTGATGATTACGTCGTCTCGATCCTTGACGACACGCTTGCGCACTTGTTGGACCAGATGCATGTACTCATTTGGCGTCGTGTATCCAACAGTGTCCGGCACATTCAGCACTGATGCACCGGCATCAACCGCAGCATCGAGCACTTCGCACAGGTAATCGATATCGCTTCGCGTCGCATCTTCTGCTGAAAACTCAACATCATCGGCGTAAGTGCGTGCCTGTCGCACAGCGGCGCGCGTCATTGCGATTACTTCGGCGCGCGTCTTCTTCAGTTTGTGTTCGAGATGGATATCAGACGTTGCGCAGAAGGTGTGGATACGGGGGCGAGCAGAATACTTCAGCGCCTCGGCAGCGCGCGCGACGTCCTGTTCGGCGGTGCGGCAGAGCGCAGCCACCTTTACGTGCTGGCACTGGGCGGCGATGGCTTTGACGGCGGCGAAGTCACCATCGGAGGCGATCGGAAAGCCGGCTTCGATGATGTCGACACCGAGGTCCTGTAGCTTAAGTGCCATCCGGACCTTCTCCGTCAGGTTCATCGAGCAGCCGGGCGACTGTTCGCCGTCACGCAAAGTTGTATCAAAGATGCTGACTCGGTTTTGTGGCATGGGGTCCCTCCTGTGGGCAAGGAGGGATGCTACGGAGGGTTGGGCCAAGAGTCAAAGCTATAATCTTTATAGGAAGATTAAAATATTTCATCCACAGATCACACAGATAATCTGCGTCATCTGTGCAATCAGTGGATTACTGTGCCGGTACTTCCGCAATGCGGCGGGCATATTCCTCGAACTGGCCGGTGTAATAGAGACGGGTAAGGTCTTTGTCTAATTTAGTATTCTTAATCCGCTTCCGAATTTCCCGAAAAATCTTTTCTTTTAACCAGTAACCATGATCGTAACGCTCACCAATCGCCGACGCGGACGCGAGCTTATCGATCTCGGGCGTCGTCAAGCCGCGACGCCACGCCGCGCGGTAAACCATCAATCCTTCCTGGAACGATTGGCTGGCCATCTGCCCAAATAACATATTCAGCCCGTACCAGCCTTTCTTGTGCGTATCGATCAGCGGCACAACATCCGGGTGCGGATTACTCGCACTACGATAATCGAGCAGCGACACGCGCAGATCGATTGCTCGATCACCGTCATAATCGTATTCAATCGTGTCTAAAAATCCGTTTTTATCCGTGTCCGTATACTTCACGAGCTCTTCAACACGCGGCGCGATCGGTTTTGGCGAAGGCGTCTTGCTGCCACCGTGATACTCGGCATTCTTGTCGACAGTCCACGCGCCCCATTCAGCTCCCGCAAGATGCAACTTGCGATCGAACACGCCAACGTAGAGCTTACCGCCACCGGAATTGTCTTCGTCAAACTCACCACGATCGCCGAGTGAATCAGCTTGCGGGTGTCCGGAAAGTCCGGGCTTTTCATCCGGTCCGGCCATCGCGAGCTCCGCGTAATTGCTCCGACGCCACTTCTTCGTCGAATACAGATCGATATCCTTTGGACCACCAAAACCATGCATCGGGTAATACATCTCGACACGTTCCCACCGGTGATCGTCATCGTCCTCATCAAACACGAAATACATCGTCGCCCAACGCGCATTGAAAAACTCGTCGTAACTCTTCTCGTGCGGCATGTACATCAGCTCATCGATCTGGCGCCAGTTGTTCCACTGAAAACAACCGTCGAACTTCGGATTGCCTTTGAGCGCGGGATACTTGTGCGTAAACTGCCGGTACGGAATTCCTGGTCCACCCGCGCCACGCAGCGACATGTCGTAATCAGTCTCGTTGCCTTTGGTCGAATCGTTGTCGAGATCAAACGTCGCGAACGCTTCGCTCAGCACGCCTGAAAGTCTCGTCACGTCCTTGTCGAGCGGCGGCACCGGATCGAGCCATCGAATCGCCATCTCACTTGCGCCATCGTTATCGAAATCGAAGAAAGCAAAAGGGTTTTCCCAGTTGAGACGCGGATCGGGCAGTGACTGCGGCGGTCGATGAACTTTCAAAAAAACAGCGTTGCCGTTGTAATCGGGAAGCCAGTCTGTCGTGCCGGTGTAGCCCCAGTTGTCGTTGCCGAAATCGTACTTTGTCCAGTCAACCCAGCCGAGCACGCCGTCCTTCTCGACGTCGATGAAGACCATCCAGTGCGACTCGCCTGGATCGAACGTGCCGTTGGACCACGCGCGGCCTTGCGTGACGAATGCTTGTAGATCCGCACGGCCGTCGCCGTCGTTGTCAGCCCACTTGATGTTGATGTCTGTTTCGCTGTCGTAAATGCCGTCGCCGTTTTTGTCGATCTGCATCACGTCGCCGACCTGATCGCCGCGCGTGTCGGTGGGAAGCATGTCGCCGTTTTCATCCAGCCAGCGGACGCGCTTGCCGTTCCACCAGCGTTCGAGAATGTCGGGCTTGCCGTCGTGATTGATGTCGAGCCGGACGATTTCGTCGGATGGAGTTGTTGATTTAAGTGCAGACTTGCGGAGATCGATGTTGCCGTTCTGTGGAGTGATTAGTAATAGGGCTAATGTAAATATTAGGTTCATGTTGGCGGAGGGTTTATCTCACAGGATTTCAGGATTGACAAGATTGGCATGATAGACTGCAAAACGAATGACGCGCATAAGTCGTCGTACCTTCATAAAAACCGCATCAGCCGCAATGGTTGCCGGCACGCTGCTCGGCAAGCCTGCTTCTTACCTCGGCGAAACCACCGCAAAATTCTTACTGTCAGAGCCAATAAAGGAGTGGGAATACCGGAGCGGCGGTCTCGGTGGTCCATGGGAAGCGTGGCGGAAAGCGAATGACGACGCGAACGTTTGGGCAAAAGTGAACGTGCCGCACTGCTTCAACGCGGTGGATGCTGTCGATCCAGACGTGCCGTACTACCAGGGTCCCGGCTGGTATCGAACGAGGCTGGCGGTGAAGAATCCATATCCCGCGGGTCGTACGCTTCTGCACTTCGAAGGCGGGGGACAAAAGACCGAGGTGTTCATTCATACCGACAAGGTTGGCTCGCATGTCGGCGGCTACGATGAATTCACCATCGATATCACTGACCAGGTGAACGCGCGCCCGAAGGTTCTGGGTGAGGCCGCGGTCCCGGTCGCCGTGATGTGCGACAACTCGCGCGACCTCCAGATGATTCCGTCCAATCTCAGTGATTTCAATCTCTACGGTGGGCTGTACCGCTATGTGAACCTGGTCTACGTGGCGGCAATTTCCATCGAGCGCGTACACGTGGTGGCTGAGCCTCTGCCCAACGGAAAGGCGAAAGTCACGGTTCGAGCCCGGCTTCACAATCCTTTGGAGCTCAAGACCGAGCTCGATTTGGAGCTCAAGATTTATGGCCCGAATCATCAGGTAGTTCATTCGGAATTGTCTAAGGTCAATCCCTGGAAGGGCACTCGCGATCTGTCCACGTTTGTCATCGACTCGGCGTCGCTGTGGTCACCCAAAGAACCATCGCTCTATTTCTGTCGCGTAACGTTGGCAAGTGACGATCATGGGCCATCGATAATCGGCGAACAGTTCGGTGTGCGCTCGTTTGAGTTCGTCAAAAATGGACCATTTAAGCTTAACGGCGAGCGACTGCTGATTCGCGGCACGCAGCGTCACGAAGATCACGCCGGCGTCGGCGCCGCGATGACTGACGATCTCATGCGCAAAGAGATGCAGTTGATCAAAGACCTCGGCGCAAACTTCATCCGTCTCGGACACTTTCAACAATCACGCACGATTCTCAATCTATGCGACGAGCTGGGGCTGCTCGTGTGGGAAGAGATTCCGTGGTGTCGCGGCGGGCTCGGCGGCGAGCGCTACAAGGAACAGGCGCGTCGCATGTTGCGCAACATGATCGATCAGCATCGCAATCACCCGTCAGTCATCATCTGGGGACTCGGCAACGAGAACGACTGGCCCGGCGACTTCGAAGAGTTTGATAAAGACAAGATCCGTGCGTTCATGATCGAGCTCAACACGCTCGCGCACACGCTCGATCCGTCGCGCAAGACTGCGATCCGGCGTTGTGATTTCTGCAAAGACGTCGTCGATGTTTACTCACCGTCGATCTGGTCTGGCTGGTATCAGGGCAAATACACCGAATACAAGACGCGAGTGCAGACGGAGATCAAGAAAGTCGATCATTTCCTGCACATGGAGTGGGGCGGCGACAGTCACGCGCGCCGTCATTCGGAAGCGAGCCAGATCTTCGCGCGTGCGCCGCAGGAAGGTGACTGGTCGGAGACGTACATCTGCGATCTGTTTGACTGGCATTTGAAAGAGCAGGAAACGATGTCTGAGCTGACGGGCAGTGCGCAGTGGATCTTCAAAGACTTCGCGACGACTTTGCGGCCCGGCAATCCGGTGCCGCGCGTCAATCAGAAGGGACTCGTCGAGCGTGATCTCACGTTGAAGGAAGGTTATTTCGTGTTTCAGTCGTACTGGGCTGAGAAGCCGATGGTCCACATCTACGGGCATACGTGGCCGGTGCGCTGGGGCGCGCCTGACGAAGCGAAGCTGGTGAAGGTTTATTCAAACTGCGAAAAGGTTGAGTTGTTTGTGAATGAGGTGTCGGCGGGTGTTAAAAAGCGAAACAGCCAGGATTTTCCAGCGGCTGGGCTGCGTTGGCTGGTGAAGTTCAAAGCAGGTGAGAACGTTATCCGCGCTGTTGGAAAAAACACATCAGACGAGATCCGGTTTGTGTATCAGACTGAGAAGTGGGACAAGCCGGCGAAGTTCGTGCTGAAAGTTTTGGGCTCTACGGTTGAAGCTCAGCTTGTGGATGCGAAGGGTGTTTTATGTCTCGACGCTCGAAACGTTGTGAGATTTGGATTAGCAGGTGACGGGCGTTTGATCGACAACCTCGGTACATCAACCACAGCGCGCAAAGTCGAGCTCTACAACGGACGAGCTCAGATCAGCTTTCAAACAAACGGAAGGTCAGTAATCAGCGTTTCATCGGAAGGCCTGCCAACTGCATTATTAAGTATTTAGCCGCGGATGAACGCAGATGAACGCAGATAAGAATTAAATCCGCGTTTATCCGCGTAAATCCGCGGCTAAATATTCCTACAAAGAGAACGTACCGTAGAACGCGCTGTTCTCACCCGACCGCGACCACGGCTCGCCGACAACTTTACCGGAATAAAGCGCCTTCGATGTGTAACCAACTTTGCGATTCTCGAGTCCGACGAGCGGTGCGTACCAAACGAGGTTCGGCATCTTGCAGCAGAGATCGTTCGGCATCCCCTCGACATTGATCGCCGCCTCGTTTGTCACGACTGCATACTCACGACCATTGCGCGCAAAGCTAATCGGCGCCGTGCGAACTTCGACAACATTGCCGAGCGACGCCGCATACTTTTCTTTCAGCGCGTTGACCATTGCGAGCGCCTGCGTACGTGATGCATTCGAATCAATGATGATTTCAGACTGGCGCGCCGCATTGCTCTCGACGAGATTCGCGTCAGCACTGACGATCGCCATCGCGCGCACGCCGCTGAGATCCACGCCCTGCCATTTTCCGGAGGTCACATTCCACGCCATCATCGCATCGCGTCCGGTGGTGACCACTTCGCCGTTGTAATGACACGCACCGGCAAACACGCTCGCCGTGCGCACCTCAACGTAATCCCCACGAAGACTGACATTCTCGGCTTGCGAGCTGAAAACAAGCGCGCTCACTGCTACGAGCATCGCTGCGACTGCTAATAATCCTTTTCGCATTTCGAAACCTCCAGGATTTCATTATACGGATTTGAGTGCGGATGTGTAGCAGGCACGCCCGGGGCCGCAACGCTCCGGATCGACGCTGGCGTTGTCAGGCCCGATTACCTCCTGCGTTTCGCAGCACCAGACGTGGTTGGTCGCGTCGAGATACTCATCTGCGCTCGCGGCGAGTCGATCGAGCATGTAGTACTTCTTCGAACGCAACGAGCCGCAGAATGGTGATTGCACTGGTTCGACTAATTCGTTTGCCATAACGATTCTCCAAACTTAAACACTTCCGGCTTTCGCCAACGCGCGGCGGACGAGCGTTTGGGCGAGCGGGACTTTGTACGCGTTTTTCTCGAGTGGTTTTGCCTCGGCGAGCGCGATCTTCGCAGTCTCGGCGAGCACGGCCGGCGTCAGGCTTTTTCCGATTACAAACTTCTCCGCCGCCGGAACGCGCCACGGTATCGGAGCAACGCCACCAAGCACGATTCGTGCATCCTTCACTTCTCGATTATCACCGAGTTGCACGGCAACTGCAGCCGAGGCGAGCGCGAAGTCGAGCGACTCACGCTCTTTGAATTTCAAGTAAGTCGAATGCGCGGCGACCGGCGACGACGGAACCAGGATCTCCGTGATGATCTCTTCATTTTTCAAAACGTTCTCACGTCGAATATTGCCCTCAGACGGCAACGTGAAAAACTTATCCAACGGAATCGACCGTTTGCCCTTCGCGCCAACAACAGTCACAGACGCACCAAGCGCGAGCAACATCGGCGCGAGATCAGATGGATGCACGATGTACGATGGACCACCACCGATGATCGCGTTGTACTTGTTCTCGCCATTCGCGGCGTAACAGGCCGAGCCCCCCTTCTTCAAACAGTTGACTTCCTCGAGCCGGAAGTACCAGCAACGCGGACGCTGGCACAGATTTCCACCGACCGTGCCGAGATTTCGAATCTGCGGCGTCGCGATCGAATGCGCCGCTTCAGCGAGCCCGGGAAAACTCGTGCGCACACCAGCATGCTCTTCAAGCTCACTCAACGTAACGAGTGCGCCGATCGTGAGCCCACGCGAATTCACCGTGATCTTATTAAGCCCGCGAATGTTTTTAAGATTCACGACGCGCACCGGACGCGACGTGTAGTCTTTCATCGTCGTCAGCAGATCCTGCCCGCCCGCAATCGGCCTCGGCGCCTCATCAATATCACCTGACGTGACGGTGAGCATCTTTACCGCTTCACTAACACTCGCCGGATTCGTCCATTCAAACGATTTCATGTTTTTATCCTCGGCTCAGAACAGTCGAATTCATTAGCCCCATCAGAATCTTATCGGGCGTGATCGGCGTCTCGCGCACGCGCACGCCAGTCGCATTGAAAACCGCATTCGCAAGCGCGCCGACCGCCGGAATGATGCAGCCTTCCGCGATCCCGATCACAGCCTCGCGTTTATCTTCATCGTCAATGATCGGCACCATCTCCGGCATCTCTAAACTGCCCGGCAACTTGTAATCGCCCATCCCCGGATTGAGCATCATGCCGAGCTCCGCGTCCATCACCCGGCCTTCCCAAAGCGCCATACCGAGCGACTGGATCATGCCGCCATTGATCTGACTCTCCATCGTCAAACGGTTCAACGGCAACCCCCCATCCTGAATGTGGACCATCTTGATCGGTCTGACGTGACCTGTTTCAACGTCCACTTCCACTTCGGCGAAACACACGCCATGAATGCCACGCGCCTGCAAATCCGCACGCCACTCACCATGCGACGTGATGCCTGCCGCGGGCAACGCCGCCACCGCCTGTTGCCACGTCAACGACTTTCCATTTGCTGAAACCGTGGCATCAGCGAAGCGCACTTCTTCGGGTTTCGGATTGCCAAGCAGCGGCGCGACGCGCTCCGCCATCAGCATGCGTGCTTTGATCGCCGCGTCCTTCACTGACGGCGACAACGACGGCGCTGTTGTCGATCCACCAGACGGATTTGCCGCGCCGAGTTTTGAGTTGCCGATGCGTTCCTGCACGTCTTTGATCCCGAGACCAAGCTCTTCTGCGACGATGGCTCTCGTGTACGTGCGTGTGCCAGTGCCGAGATCCTGCGTGCCGACTGCGACGAGCACCGAACCATCGCGCGCGATCGTCACATCAACTTTGCACTGGTTGTTTCCGCCGCCGCCCCACGTGCCGACAGCGCAACCCATCCCACGCTTCAATGGACCAGCGTTTCCACCCGCAACCGGATTCCTTCTGGACCAACCGATCTCGCGAGCGCCGCGTTCCAACTGCCGGTGATAAACCTCGTCGCGCAGGTTCTTCTTGCGAAACTCGACCGGATCCATCTTGATCTTGTAAGCGAGCTCGTCGACGAGTGTCTCAACTGCGAACGACGCCTGCGGATGACCCGGCGCGCGCATCGCAATCGACGAATCTTCATTCGTGTGCAGCGCATAAATCTCACGATACGTATCGCCCATGCGATAGATGTACGGCTGACCGGCCTGCGAGCCCTGGCCGATGCCGCCGAGTCGATACTGGCGCGCTTGTAGTGCGACGATCGTGCCGTCGTTCTTCACGCCCGCTTTCAACTTCTGCCACGATCCCGAGCGATTGCCGGCCATCACAAACTCGTCGTAACGCGTGAACATCAACTTCACCGGCGCCTTCGTTTGTTTCGAGAGCCGGCACGCGAGCATGCCTTCGAGGTTGAGTCCAAACTTCGAGCCAAAGCCGCCACCCATATGCTCGACCGTCGTCGTCACCGCGTTGCTGGCGAGTCCCAACTCTTTGGCTGCGTCTTCGTGGATCGTGAATGTTCCCTGCGTTGACGCGTAGATCGTGGCGGAGTCGCCACCGCGATAATCGACGACCATGCCGTGCGTTTCGAGACACACGTGATGAACGCGCGAGGTGATGTATTCGCCCTCGACGATCGCGTCCGCAGTCGCAAACGCGGCTTCGGCTTTCTGCGCATCGCCGTTCTTTGCCTTCTCCGCGAGATTATTTTCATCGGCGAGAACTTTCGGCGCGTCAGGCCGAATCGCGTGATGCGCGTGGACCACGTGCGGCAACACTTCATATGTGACTTTGATAGCGCGGAGTGCGTCGCCCGCGATCTCCGGCGTTGTCGCAGCGACTGCGGCAACTGGAGCGCCTGCGAAGCGAACTTCAGTAAGCGGCGCTGGAATGATCGCTTTCACACCCGGAATCTTCATCGCGGCGTCGGTATCGAGCTTTGTCACACGTGCGTGTGCGTGTGGGCTGCGAAGCACACGTGCGTAAAGCATGCCCGGCAGGCGTTGATCGTATGTGTATTTCGCGACACCGGTGGCTTTCAGTGGACCATCAACACGCGTGATGCGTTGATTGAGCAGCTTGTGTTTGTCGTTTGGTCCCCAGCCTGGGCCAGAGTCTGCGTCAACTTCGATCTCGACCATCTGCTCGACGCCATTAACTACGCGCGGCACGCGGATCTTTTTCTTCGGTTTGGGGGAAGGAGATGGTTGTGCTTGTGGTTGCTGTTGTTGCATGAGTTAAGCCTGAGATCCTTTCGCTGCTGCTAGGGCCGCTTCGAAAACACGCGGGTAGGTTCCGCAGCGGCAGAAGTTGCCCTTGCATGCTTCACGAACTTCCGCCATCGATGGGTTCGGATTCTTCTTCAGATATGCGGAGATCGTAGTGACGAAACCGGGCGTGCAGAAGCCGCACATCAAAGCGTCGTTTTCGACGAATGCTGTCTGCACGGCGTTTGGTTTATCCGGCGTGCCCAGGCCTTCAACAGTCGTGATCTTCTTGTTGGTCGCATCGACGGCCAGAACGAGACACGAGTAAACAGGCTTGTCGTCGAGCAGCACCGTGCACGCGCCACACGTTCCGACGTCGCAAACGAGTTTTGGACCAGTGACCGCGGGATCGAGATGATTGCGAAGTGTGTTCAGCAGCGTCGTGCGCGGCTCGACCTGCGCTTCACGCTTTTGTCCGTTCACGTCGAGAACTACTTTTACTGTTCCCGAAAGCGATTCCGGACTGGCAGAATTTTCTGCGCCTTCTGCTTCGACCCATAAGTGGTCGGCAATAGCAGCGCCCGCGCCGGCGATACCGACGCCTTTCAGAAACTTACGCCTGCCTGGATCGTGAGATTTTTCTTCACGAGACTTGGTCATTGCTTCTCTCCCGCGGTCTGTGGTATTGGTCAAACCATTTTCAGGTCATCTTGTACTGTATCGGTGGGCATAAATTAGCACATCTCTAACGAACGAGGACAACCAATGAAACTCATTGCAGTAATTGCGTTGTTGTTAATTCTCTCCTGCGGCTCTATTGCACAACCAAAAACAGATTGGTCAGTCGCCACAGTCGAGTCGACGATGAAGCGGTATCCCACCGCGAAAGACCTCGGCTCGTGGGGCTACGCCAAATCGCTTTACCTCTACGGCCAGTATCTCGTCTACAAACGCACGCACGATCCGCGTTATCTGAAGTACATCAAGGATTGGGTCGACATGCACGTGGACGATCAGGGCGTCGTCCGCAGTGCGAACGCGCAGGGCGAGGTCCGCGAAATCACGTTTGACAACCTCGACAGCATGTTGCCCGGTAATCTCCTCCTCCTGCTCTACCAGGAAACGAAGGAACAAAAATACAAGCTTGCCGCAGATCGCATTCGTAAGCGCTTCGACACTTACCCGCGCACGAAAGATGACGGGTTCTGGCACGCGACCGGTAAAAGCCGCGAGTGGCAGTTGTGGGGCGACGGTGTGTTCATGTCGATGCCATTTCTGGTGCGCTACGGAAACATGTTTGGCGACGCTAAATACGCGAATGACGAGGCCGTTCTTCAATTACTGACCTACTGGCTCCATTTGAACGATCTCTTCACCGGCCTGATGTTTCACGCTTATGACGAGAGTGGGCAATCCGCGTGGGCGGACAAAGAAACAAAGCATTCCGCCGAGAGGTGGTGCCGTGCGATGGGCTGGTTTGGCATGACGCTTATCGAGGTGCTCGAGTTATTGCCGCGCGATCATCCGCAGCGCCCGTTGCTGGTTGGTCATCTCGGCCTGCTCGTGAAAGCTTGGGCGCGTTATCAGGACGAAAAGACCGGGCTCTGGTATCAGGTTGTTGATAAGGGCAACGATCCTGCTAATTGGCTCGAGACGTCGAGCTCCAGCATGTACACGTACGTGACTGCGATGGCCGTCGATCGTGGTTATGTTGAGAAGAAGTATGCGGCTGGCGTGAATCGAGGTTATGCCGGCGTGCTAACGAAGATCTCGCTCGACAAAGACGGCCAAACAAACATCACTGACATCTGCGAAGGCACAAACGTCGCAGACCTCGCTTACTACTTCGCACGCAAGCGCAACACGAACGACTTCCACGGTCTCGGCGCATTTCTGATCATGAACGAAAAATTCATGAACAAAACTCTCAACGGCAGCAGCCGCACGCTTTGGCAACCACAAAGCCATCCACAGATTCGGCAGATTAAAAAATAGTCTGTGAATCTGTGGATAAAAGCTTGACCTCCTTTGAAATTGGTATTATAAGTTTCGCGCTCGGCTCAAAATTGTTATGACCAATTCGACGGCTCCGAAGTTGAAAGTTGTTCAGCCGGTGCGTTCCGCGCCGATAACCGAGCAGGTTGTCGAGCGCGTCTACGAGCTGATCAAGCGCCAGGATTTGCAGCCCGGAGAGCGCCTGCCGCCAGAGCGTGAGCTGTCAAAACAACTGGGAATCAGCCGTCCCGCTTTGCGCGCGGGTCTGAGCTCACTGATCTCCATGGGCGTTCTTCAGTCGCGACAGGGCGCGGGCACGTTCATCTGCGATGGTCCTCCAGCTCTCGACAGTGAACCCCTGCGCCTGCTCGCACAGCTTCACGGTTTCAGTTATGAGCACATGTTTGAAACGAGATCGGTCCTGGAAGTCGGCGCCGCCGGGCTGGCTGCGGAAAGAGCTACCGGGGAGCAACTCGCGACGATGTCGGAACAGATCGCCGACATGTTTGCATCGTTGAAAGACCCCCAGCAGTTTCTCGTGCACGACGTCGCATTCCATCGCGCAGTAGCAGCCGCCTCAAACAATCCAACGCTGGCGACACTCGTCGAGATGGTCTCAGCAATCCTTTACGAGCGACGCCGCGAGACGATCGAGCGCGCACACGATTTCAACGAAGCCCTCGAGCTCCATCGCAGAATTTACCGCGCCATCCGCGCACGCAACCCGGAAGAAGCGCGTGAAGCGATGGGCGAGCACATTGTTCGAGCCCAAAAAGCCTTTGCGCTTGAGGAAGCGCAGCAAAAGAACAAGCCATAACCGGAAAACAGTTAGCAATTTTTATTTGGGTAGTCCCCTCGTCTTTTTATTTAAATTGTCCCAACTAGAGACAATTTGAGTTAACAGCAGTTTCAAAGGATTTTGCCAATTCGAAGGAGGAGTCCCATGTTCAGTTTTCTGCGTTGTAAGGCGCCTATCCTGGCAGTCGTTGCGTTGCTCGCAATCAACTCCATCGCAATCGCGCAAACGATTACCGGCTCAATATCAGGCGCAGTCATGGACCAGACGGGCGGAATGATTCCCGGCGCCACCGTCACGCTAACCAGCGAGAAGACCGGACAAGCACGCGGCTCCATTTCCGACAGTGAGGGCCGCTTTAATTTTGCCGCGCTCCAGCCAGGGCCCTACGCTTTGAAAATTGAACGCGTTGGTTTTCAAACACTCGAACAGCGTGGCGTGATCCTCAGCGCTAACGAAAACCTCGCGCTCGGCGATCTCAAACTCCAGCCCGGACAGGTGAGTGAAACAGTCAGCGTAATGAGCGAGGGCACGATCGTCGAACGTGAAAGCAGTGACCTGACTGCGCGCCTCACGGCCGACCAGATCAACCTGATCTCGACCAAAGGCCGTGACGTTACTTCGCTCCTGCGCCTCCTCCCCGGCACTTCAAACAACGACGACATCGAAGGTGCGGGCGACGGCTTCGGAACCGACCTCCCAAATATCTCGGGCCAGCGTGGCCGCTCGACTGTGCCAACGATCGACGGCTTGTTCGCCGGCGAGCCCAGCGGCTCCAACAAGCTGAGCATGACGATCAACCAGGACGCCGTCGCGGAAGTGAAAGTGCTGCGTAACAACTACGGCGCTGAATACGGCAACAACGGCGGCGCGATTATCAATATCGTTTCCAAAGGAGGCGGCAAAGACTTCACCGGATCGGTCTACTACTTCCTGCGCAACGAGTCGCTCAACGCCACACCCTTTTTCAACAACAAAGCCGGTTTGAGGAAACCGCTGTATCGTCACCTCTATCCGGGCGGCAACGTCGGTGGTCCAATGTGGCTGCCGAAGTTCGGTGAAGGCGGCGACTTCTGGCTAAAAGACAAAGCGTTCTTCTTCTTCGCTTACGAGAAGCCGCACCAGATCACGCCACAAGACCCGCGCTTCGTGACGATGCCGACGGGGCTCGAGCGCAACGGCGATTTCTCACAGTCGATTAACTCAGCAAACCAGAAAGTGTTTGTGAAAGATCCACTGCTGCCCGGCGGTTGCGCTGCGAGTGACACGAGCGGCTGCTTCCGCGATCCGTCGCGCGCCACGGCGTCGAACCCGCTCGGCCTGAACATCATTCCCACCGCGCGCTTCAACGCGAGTGGATTCGCGTTGCTCAACTATTTCCCGCTGCCGAATACGTTCGGTGGCTCCGGCGGCTCTGCTTTCAACTACGTTTCGCAAAGTCCACAGGACGTTCCCAAGCGCAGCCAGGTGCTTCGCTTCGATATCAAGCCTTCAAACAACGACACGATTTATTGGAAGTATCAATGGTGGACGTCTGACAATCTCGGCACCGGCACTTCCGGCTGGCCCGGCAATGACAACAATCGCTGGGGAATCGATTCACACTATCTCTACAGAGACGACGGCTGGACGACTAACTGGGTGCGCGTAATCAACTCAAGCGTCGTCAACGAATTCACCTTCGGGATGCGTCACGATTCGGAAGGCTTCATTCCCGGCGACGGCGAGGTTGAGCGCGTGCAGCGAGGCGCTTTGAACTACACCGCGCCGCAACTCTTCCCACAAAACAATCATCTCGGCACGATTCCGAGAGTTACAAACTGGGGCGGTGTTCGTGGTCCAACTAACGGCGTCGCCAATATCAACTGGCTCGATCGCTGGGGTGAGACCGGAAACGACTACGTCAAACCATCGTTCGCGGACAACCTCTCGATCACGCACGGCGATCATGCTTTGAAGTTTGGTGTGTACTTCGAGCGACTGCTCAACGGCGAAGCGCCGGGTGGACAATGGTCCGGCGTGTTCAATTTTGCCGGCAACGACAGCAACTACACGGCCGCGCTCGGCAACACGAGTTACGCTTACGCAAACGCCTTGATCGGCAACTTCAGAAACTACCAGGAATCAACCGCGCGCCCATTCACGAATCTGCGTTTGACGCAGGTGCAGTGGTACGCGGCGGATCAGTGGAAGATACACAGGCGTCTCACGCTCAACTATGGCCTGCGTTTTGGCTATCACTCCCCGTTCGAGCAGATCGACGGGCAGGGTTCCAACTTTGTCCCGGACTTATTCAACAGGGCGCACGCAGTCGCGTTGTATGAGAGCGCGTGCGCCGTGTCGTTTACTCCTCCGGCGACTTGCCCGGCAGCACAACGCCGAGCGCGCAACCCGGTCACGGGCGAGTTGATCCCTTTGGTTGGTGCGAATGCTGGTCTCGTCGGCGCTATTGTGCCGAACAGCGGCGACGCCAACAATGGTCTAGCTCTCGGCATCGATCCAAACACGACGCCCGGCTACAGAAACACGAAGGCGATCGACTACGAGCCGCGTTTTGGTCTCGCGTGGGACGTTTTTGGTTCGGGTAAATCAGTGCTTCGTTTTCAGGGTGGCGTTTATCACGCGCCGCGCGTTGGCGGTGGTACAACCGGCGGCAACCTCGTCAACAATCAACCTGCCAACCGTACGTTCAGCATCGACTTCGGCAACATCAACAACCTGGCCAGCCTGACCGGCACTGCGTTGACGAGACCGTCGGCGCTGAATGCGGTGGAAGAGAAATCACACACGCCGTCGATCTACAACTTCACGTTTGGGATTCAGCAGGACATCGGCTTCCAGACCGTGATGGAAGTCAGTTATGTCGGATCGTTTGCTCGTCACCTGGGCCAACGGATCAACATCAACGGCGTACCTGATGGATCCCGTCTGGGTACGAACAACATCGATCCGGTAACCGGCCAACGAATCGGCAACGATTTCCTGCGTCCGTATCGCGGTTATGCCGACATCAACATGGTGGCGTGGGGCGGGACTTCAAACTACAACTCGCTGCAGGCGCAGATCACGCGCCGTTACACGAAGGGTTTTCAGTTCGGTTTGGCTTACACCTACTCGAAGTCGTTTGACTATGCGAACGATGATTCGTCCGATGTGTTCTTTGGCCGTCCTTACAAGGACTTCAACTATGCGCCGTCAGACTTCGATCAGACGCACATCCTGACGATCAACTACATCTACGACATTCCGAATCTCAGCCGTAAGGTCAACAACGGATTCGTGAAAGCGATCTTCGATCAATGGCAGCTCACGGGCACCACTTCTTATGCGAGCGGCAAGCCGAAGAACATCTCAGTGACTTACAACGGCGGCGTCACGGACATAACCGGTGGCCAGGACAACGCGCGCCCGAATACGATTTGCGATCCGATGCGCAACATCAGTGGTTCTGATCCCACGGGCACGCCATACGTCGTGAACGTCACCTGTTTCGCGAGGCCAACGCGGCTTGGCGACATCGGCAACACACCGCGAAATTCGTTGCGCATGCCGTCGATCTTCAACAACGACATCGCGCTATTCAAGAATATTCCGATGGGTGAGAGTCGTGCGCTGCAACTCCGCTGGGAGGTTTACAACGTTTTCAATCACACAAACTTCAGGGACATCGATGCGGGGTTGGTGTTTGATGCGGCAGGCAATCAGACCAACACACGCTTCGGCGCTCCCATCGCAGCTCGCACGCCGCGTGTGATGCAGGCTGCAATCAAATTCAGTTTTTAGCCACAAGAGGCACAAAAAGCACATGAACATGAAATCGTTTCTTTTGTGCTTTTTGTGCCTTATTGCCGCCCAAATGGGTTCCGCGCAAACCTGGCCGGCACGTGTCCATGACGGCGCAAACAAAGATCTGATGGTGATGACGCTCGGCGACGTCTCGACACCGATCGCCGACGGCACGTTCGATCCAGCGAAAGACGAGTTGCGCCTGAAAGACGGCACTACACTCAAAAACTACTTTCGCGACACCCTCAAAATTAAATACTTCCAACCGATTGATAAAACTCGCTTCCCACTGCCGCCATCGGGTTGGTGTTCCTGGTACTTCTTCTACCAGGAGATCAATGAAGACGAGATCAAGCTGACGACGAAGTGGATTGCGGAGAACCTCAAAGACTTCGGTATGCAATACGTCCAGATCGACGATGGCTGGCAGGGCACGGGCCACGGCCTCGGTGAAAACCGCGACTGGTCCACCATTAATAAACGCTTCCCAAGCGGCATGAATGGTCTCGCCGCGTACATCAAATCTCTTGGTCTGAAGCCCGGCATCTGGCTCGCGCCGCACGGCCAGAGCAGCGAATCAGTCGTGAAGAATCACGCCGGCGTTTTCATGTTGAAGCCTGACGGCACGACTGCTTCAAACACATGGGAAGGCACGTTTCTCGTCGATCCGTCGGCGCCTGAATCGCAGAAGTATTTGCAAGACTTGTTTGCGAAGCTATCGAGCTGGGGTTACGAGTATTTCAAGATCGACGGCCAGCCGATCGTCGTGCGCGAGTATCGCAACAAGAAAAGCTTCATGAAGAGGCCGGCAGACGACACGGACGCGCTCTATCGCGACACGTTGAAAAGCATTCGCCAAGGGATTGGACCAAACAGTTATCTGCTCGGCTGCTGGGTCGTGCCGCTGGAAGGCGTCGGGCTGATGAACGGCTCGCGTATCGGCGCGGACGTGTTGCCGAATTGGGATGGTTTCAAGTTCGCGATGCGCGCGACGATGCAGTATTACTTTTTGCACAACGTCGCGTGGTACACCGATCCGGATGTGTTCATCGTGCGCGCGCCGCTACCACTCGAACAGGCGCGCGCGTGGGCCACGTTGCAAGGATTGACAGGCCAGGCGGCGTTGATGAGCGATCGTCTCGTCGATCTCTCGGCGGATCGCGTCGAGCTGATCAAGCGCGTGTATCCGGCGGTGGATATTCGTCCACTCGATCTGTTTCCGTCCGATCGTAACAAGCGCATCTGGGACCTGAAGATCAATCATCTCGGTCGTGCGTACGATGTCGTTGGCGTCTTCAACTTCGATGAAAGCAAGCCGAACTCTTCTTACTTGTCATGGAAAGATCTGGGGTTGCCCGAGGATCGGACCGTGCACGTTTTTGATTTTTGGAACAAGGAATATCTCGGCGCGTTCGAGAAAGGCATCTCGGTCGATGTTGGACCAGCGAGCACGCGTGTGTTGTCGCTTGTTCCAGCCACCGATCAGATCCAACTCGTCTCGACGAGCCGTCACATCACGCAAGGCTGGGTCGACCTAATCTCGCAAAGCATCAACGGAAATCGTTACACGGGCAAAAGCAAGTTAATCCGTAACGATCCGTATAATCTGCGGTTTGCTTTTCCGCGTGGTAAGAACTTCCGTATCAAGAGCGCGACCGCGGGCAAGTTGCCGGTGCGCATCGAGAATCATCAGGGTTGGGCGTCGGTTGAGATCGTTTCGCCTAGGACGACGGAAGTTGCTTGGGAAATTCGTTTTGAACCGGCGCCGGCTTATCACTTTCCGGTCAAAGAGCCGCAGCACCTTTGGGCCGAACGCTACTCGATCGATGGTGCAAACCTGCGTTGGGTGATTCCGGCCCAGCCAACATTCGCTTATCAGGTCTCGCTGAACGGAACAGTCCTGGGCTATACGACTTCGCAAACGTTTGCGCTGCGCGGGCTGGATCCGAACACTAACTACACAGCCGAAGTGAGAAGCGTCTGGCAGGATGGGATGCTGAGTGAGAAAAAAGCGCAACTATCATTCACGCTCAGGAAAATCCAGCCGCCGGAAATGTTTCTATCCGATCTCGATCCGGTGCGACTGACGCCGGGTTGGCGGCAGCCTGAGCTCGGTGGACCACCATTCGGGAAGAGCATCCGCATGCCGACCAATTCCGAGATTGAGTTTGAATTGAATGGGACGTACGACAACTTCGTCGCGCAGGTGGAGAGTGATGAGGCGAAGGTGGAGTTTTTCGTGATTGGAGATGGGAAGGAATTGTGGAAGAGTGACAGCCCGAAATCATTGAAGATCGATGTGAAGAATGTGAAGCGGTTGACGTTCCGTGTGCGACGGGTTGGTGAAGGTGGACGTGTATACGCCAATTGGGTCAATGCGAGGTTAACTAATTGATTTCGAGGAGGACACTGCTTCAGTTAGCCGTTGTTTCGCCGATTGCGGCGGCGTTGACGCGTGCGCAAGGATTACTTTCGGGTGCGCCGAGTAAAGTCATTCCATCAATCGACGGCTCGGATGTTTCACGAATCAAAGTCGATCGTCGCTGGAATGGATCAATCTGCCAGACCCAGATCAAAAATCACGGACGTGATGGGGTGAAGATCAAAGAGATCGTGTTATTCGATCTCAAACTATCGTTTGCGTCAGGGGCGAAACTATACGGTGAAGGCTTTCAGATGCTTTCGCAAACCGGCGGCACGTTGGGCGGGCCAACAGACCTCGGTAACTACACCGACGCTAAACACTACAAACTCCCTGCGCCGCCCAACACGAAAGCCTTCTACGGCATGATGATGCTCTCGCCCTCTGCGAGCAGTCATCACTTGTTTGCATTCACATCGTGTCGCCGCTTCATGGGCCAGTTTTATCTCAACTATCCATCACTGCAGGTCGTCCTCGACATCGAAGGCCGCGAGCTTCGTCCTGGCGAGGAGTGGGAACTCGAATCGTTCACCTATCAATCCGGCAACGATCGCGAACAATTACTCGATCACTTAGCGACACAGCTTAGTGCCAATCATTCACCCCTAAAATTCACCGCGCCGCCCACCGGCTGGTGCTCGTGGTACTGCTTCGGCCCGCGCGTCACCGCACAACAAGTCCTCGACAATCTCGACTTCATCGCGAAGCACACGCCCGGTTTGCGTTACATCCAGATCGACGACGGCTATCAGCCCGCGATGGGCGACTGGCTCGAGACCGGCGCGGCTTTCGGCGGAAACGTGCAGGGTGTGTTGAAAGAGATCCGCGCGCGCGGCTTCGAGCCCGCGATTTGGCTCGCACCTTTCGTGGCTGAGGAAAAGTCTCAGGTCTTCAAGAATCGTCCAGACTGGTTCGTGAAAGATGCAGACCGTGAGCCGCTTCGATCCGACCGCGTCACGTTCGGCGGTTGGCGTCGTGGTCCATGGTACGTGCTCGATGGCACGCATCCGGAAGTGCAGGGTTATTTACACAACGTTTTTCTAACAATGAAGCGCGAGTGGGGCGTCTCTTATTTCAAGCTCGACGCAAACTTCTGGGGCGCGATTCACGGCGGCCACTTCCACAATAAACGCGCTACCCGCATCGAAGCGTATCGACAAGGGATGAAAGCGATCGTAAACGCTGTCGGCAATGGCTTCATTCTCGGTTGCAACCACCCGATCTGGCCGTCGCTCGGACTGATCCACGGCTCGCGCAGCTCAAACGACATCAAGCGCACGTGGGAACGCATCGAGACGACTGCGCGACAGAACCTCAGTCGTAACTGGCAGAACGGCCGTTTGTGGTGGAACGATTCCGACGCGATCGTGTTGACCGGCGATTTGCCGGATAACGAGTTTCAGTTTCACGCGACTGCGATTTACGCGTCCGGCGGGATGCTTTTGTCTGGCGACGATCTCACGAAGATCAGCGCTGAGAAACTCGCGATGTTGCGCAAACTGCAACCACCGACCGGTGTCGCCGCGCGTTTTGACGACGACTCATTTCGCGTAGGAAGAATTCCGTTGCGAGACCACGAAATGTTGGCGGTGCTGAACTGGGACGACGCTCCGCAAGACGTTTCGATTAGCTTGAAGCGACGTTGCCGTATCACTGATTTTTGGAGCGAGGCTGCTTTAGGGATACACTCCGAGAAATTCGAGATCAAAGACATGCCCGCACGTTCCGGGCGTTTGCTGATCTGCGTTAATCCGTGAATCCGCGGCTAAAATAAATCATGCACCCAAGCACGCTTCGCAAAAAGCTCTCCGGTGTGATCGCGTTTCCGGTCACGCCTTTCAAAGAAGATCTGTCACTCGATCTGCCCGGGCTCCACGAGAACCTCACGAAGCTGCTCGAGCATCCGATCGCCGCCATCGTCGTAGCGGGCGGCACTGGCGAGTTGTACTCGTTGACGCCTGCTGAATACACGCGCGTAGTTGAACTGACTGCCCTCGCGATCGAGGATCGTGTGCCGGTGATCGCTGGCGTCGGCTTCGGGCAGCGTCTCGCAGTCGAGATGGCCCAGGCAGCAGAGAAGGCGGGCGCCGACGGCATCCTCGCTTTTCCACCTTACTACCCGCAGGCGGAAGACGAAGGGCTACTTGAGTATTACCGCGCGATTGGTAAAGCAACGCGCCTCGGAATGTTGATCTACACTCGCGATTGGGCCAGTTTTAGCCCCTCGATGGTCGAGCGTCTAACTTCGATTCCCACTCTGATCGGTTGGAAAGACGGTCATGGCGATATTCGCCGGATGCAGATGATCATCAATCACGTCGGCGATCGCCTGCACTGGATTGGTGGCGCGGGCGACGACATGGTTGCTGCTTACTTCAGCATCGGCGTGACTACTTTTACCTCGAGCATCGCCACCGTTGCGCCTCAACTATCATTGAAACTCTGGGAGCTTGCCGATGCCGGCGATTCCGAGGGGCTCACAGATTTGCTCGAGCGCTGCGTCGTTCCACTCTTCGCACTGCGCGCCCGTCGCAAGGGTTACGAAGTTTCAGCGATGAAAGCAATGATGGACATGGTTGGTCTGAGTGGTGGTCCAGTCCGCCCGCCACTCGTCAACGTCAAGCCGGACGAAGAAGACGAGCTAAGAACGATACTCGCGAGTTGGGAAAAGTTTTTATAAATCTTTGTTGAAATCCAGGAGACAACGTGATGAACAGGCGAAACTACCTGGCCCTGATGGGCGCAGCCGCAGGTGCTCTGGCCACTTCCAAGCTCGTTTCCGCACAGGAGCCCAAGCCCGCCGAGGTGAGCGCTCCGACAACCTCTACGATCGAGGATCGCTCGCGCCGCATGAAGTGGTGGCATGAAGCAAAGTTTGGCATGTTCATTCACTGGGGCCTTTACAGCACGCTGGGCCGTCACGAGTGGGTGATGGAAAACGAAGGCATTCCCGCGAAGGAATACGAGCAATACGCCAACAACTTCAAACCGAAGCCGAATTTCGCCGCCGCCTGGGCCAAACTCGCGAAACGCGCGGGCATGAAATACATGGTGATGACCACCAAGCATCACGAAGGCTTTTGCAACTTCGACTCGAAGCTCACCAATTACTGCGCGACGAAGAAAGCGCCCGGCCGCGACCTCGTAAAAGAGTACGTCGAGGCCGCACGTGCCGAGGGTTTGCGTTTTGGTTTCTATTATTCGTTGATGGACTGGCACCATCCCGACGGTGCGCGTTGCCTGAAGGATGAAGCCGCACGGCGTCGCTTCGTCGATTACATTCACGGCCAGGTGCGTGAGTTGATGACGAACTACGGCAAGGTCGACATTCTCTGGTACGACGTGCCGTGGCCGCTCGACGCGAAGGGCTGGGAGTCAGTCGAGATGAATACCACAGTGCGCAAGCTCCAGCCGGACATCATCATCAACAATCGCTCAAAGATCCCCGAAGATTTTGACACGCCCGAACAGCGAATCGAAGCGTCAGCCAACCGTCCGTGGGAATCGTGCATGACCTTGAACGATAGCTGGGGTTATCACATTTCCGATCGCAACTGGAAGACGCCGACCACGGTCATTCGCAATCTGATCACGTGCGCGCGTGATGGGGGAAATTATCTTCTGAACATTGGCCCAACTGAAGATGGCTCAATCCCACCCGAATCGGTGGATGTTCTATCAACAGTCGGCGACTGGATGGCCAAACACGGCGACACGATTCGTCTTTCCGATCCTTGCCAGCCGCGTCGAGGCAACTATCTGAGCTACACGCGCCGCGGCAACACGCTCTACGCGCACGTTCACTACTGGCCCGGCGAAACCGTCGTAATAGGAAACCTGCTCAACAAGGTCAACTCGGTCACAATGCACAACACCAACACGCCAGTAAAATTCGAACAGGACGACTTCCGCATTCGTCTGGTCGGCCTGCCCAAACACGCTCCTGAATTGGTGACCACCTTCGCGCTCGAGTGCGACAGCGAACCGCGCCAGAGCCACGAAGGCAAGCGGGCAGAAAAGCCTCGCGACGTATCCGCGTAAATCCGGCTTTCATCCGTATAATCCGCGTTCCAATGATCGACGCCCATCAACATTTCTGGCAGCTTGGTCGTTTCGACTACCCGTGGATGTCCAAAGATCTCGATGTGCTCTATCGCGACTACGTTCCAAAAGATCTTTCCCCAATTCTTCAACGCCATCAAATCACCCAAACAGTCCTGGTCCAGGCGAGCAACAGCATCGCTGAAACTCAGTGGCTATTAGATCTCGCTGATTCAAACGACTTCATTGCCGGCGTTGTAGGTTGGGTCGATCTAACAAATCTCGATGAGCTATCAACGCACCCTAAATTCAAAGGCGTCCGCCATCTCGTCGAAAGCGAGCCGAACGACGACTGGCTCGTACTGCCTGCTGTCCTTTCAGGTTTACAAAAACTTTCTGAGTGCGGTCTTTCTTATGATCTACTTGTACATACTCGTCACCTGAAACACGTGCCTGTCGTCGCTGAAAGCTGCCCCGATCTGAAGCTGGTGATCGATCACCTCGCGAAGCCACCAATCGCACTCAACGAAATCAAAGAATGGTCAGATGCAATCAAGCCCCTGGCGACTTATCAAAACTTATATTGCAAACTTTCCGGTCTGGTCACCGAAGCAAACTGGCAGTCCTGGCACGTTGACGATCTACGTCCTTATGTCGACTGCGCACTCGAATCGTTTGGCACGGATCGCATTATGTTTGGCAGCGACTACCCTGTCTGCCTGCTCGCAGCTTCCTACGATCGCGTACTCGGCTCGTTTCTAGAGATCTTGAAGGATCTTAACGACGCAGATCGTGAGAAGATATTCGCCAACAACGCGGCAAAGTTTTATCGTCTCGACTGATGCCTGAAACCTATTTCATCACCGGTGCGCAGGGCTGCATCGGCTCCTGGATCGTGAAAGCGCTCACTGAGCGTGGCGATAACGCCGTAGTCTTCGATCGAAGCGACGACTCACGCCGTCTCAGCGCGATCATGAGCGATGACGATCTTGCACGAGTGCGTTTCATCACGGGTGACATCACGGATGGCGCGGTAGTGTTATTTGCCTTGAGTGAATCCAAGGCTACGCGCGTAATTCATCTTGCCGGATTACAAGTTCCAACCTGCAAAGCCGATCCGGTTGCGGGCGCACTCGTGAACGTTGCCGGCACACTCAACGTCTTCGAAGCTGCACGAAAAATCGGCATCAATGGAATCGTGTATGCGAGCTCAGCGGCTGTCTACGGAATGAATGACGACGACGTCGCGCTTGATGAGACTGCCGCTTGCGAACCGACAACTCATTACGGCGTCTTCAAACGCGCGAACGAGGGCAATGCGCGCGTCTACTTTCTCGATCACGGTATCAACAGCGTCGGTCTGCGCCCTTTGACTGTTTACGGCGTCAATCGCGACACCGGTCTAACGAGCGATCCAACTAAGGCGATGAAATCCGCCGTGCTCGGCAAGCCTTTTCACATTCGCTTCGGCGGCGCAACGGACTTTCAGTACGTCGCAGACACTGCAGCTACCTTTATTGCGTGCGCCGACAACATGCTCGAAGGCGCACACGTCTTCAACCTGCACGGCGAGACCGTCACCGTCGAGCGCATCGCAAATGTCATCAACACGTCTTCAAACGGCGACTTGATCACATTCGGTGGTCCACCGATCCCGATCGCGGCCGCAATGGACGACTCAGCCATAAGACGCATGATGCCTTCTCTGCCGTCGACGCCATTGGAAACCGGCATGCGCGAAACGATGGATCGCTTTGCTGCCCTGCGCGACGCCGGGCGTCTCGACACGAGCGATTTAACGTTATGAGTTAGAGCAAGGGATTATGAGTGCAGCACCAGTACCGGGCCATACGATGAAGGCGAGCGTCTTGTGGGACGTGCATCGTCTCGAAGTACGCGACATCCCACGCCCCGCGATCTCGCCTTACGAAGTGTTGATTCGCGTCGCGGCAGTCGGGCTGTGTGGCACCGACGTACACATCTTCGCTGGTCACGCAAACTACAACACAAACGAGTACGGCCAACCGATCCCGCTTGCGTTGCAGCCGCAAATCCTCGGCCACGAGATCACCGGCGTAGTCGAGCAAGTCGGAAGTGCGGTCAACGATCTGCGTGAAGGTGATCGCGTCGTAATCGATCAGGGATTGAATTGCGTCAGCCGTCGTTGCGAAGTGCTTTGTGAATACTGCCGCACAGACAACAGTCACCAGTGTGAGTTCTATCGTGAGCACGGCATCACCGGATTGCCCGGTGGTCTCGCCGAGTTCATCGCGGTTCCGGCGGTGAACGCGATAAAGATCAATGCTCCGCTCGAAGCGTCGACGGCGGCGCTCGTTGAACCGCTCGGCTGCATCATTCACTCGTCTGACATGGTGGCACGAGCACGTGCGACCGAACGTCGTGTGCGGAGCGTGTTAATATGCGGCGCTGGACCTGCTGGATTATTGTTCACTCAGTACCTGCGCAACGTGCTACGTTACGAAGGCTTGCTCTTCGTCAGCGATCCGAATGAGCGTAAGCGACAGCTCGCGAAGACGCTCGGCGCTGATGAAGCGATCGATCCCGCGGGCGCAGATCTGGTCGAGGTTGTGCACGAGCACACGGGTGGAAAGGGTGTCGAATATTTAATCGAGGCGTCGGGATCAGGCGAGGTCTTTCGTTCGATGCCTGGGTTGATCTGCAAGCAGGCATTAGTTCTGTTGTATGGACACGGTCATGCAGGCACGGATCTCAGCGTGTTGAGCAGCATACTATTTAAGGAGCCTGTGCTCGTGAGTTCTGTCGGCGCGTCGGGTGGGTTTGAAAGCGATGGGCGTCCGGCAGTCTACAAGAACGCATTGAATCTGATCGAGCAAAAGCGCATCGATATCGCACCGCTGATCACGCATCGCTACACGTCGTTCGCCGATGTCGAGAAAGCATTGTCGAGTGATATTCACACCGACGATTATGTGAAAGGTGTGGTTATTTTAAACGCGGATCTTCGCGGATGAACGCCGATCCGCGAAAATCCGCGTTCATCCGCGGCAAAATACTTCATGAAGGTCTCGCTATTTGTAACTTGTCTTGTCGACCAAATGTGGACCAGCATCGGCGTAAGTAGCGTTGAGGTGCTGCGACGTGTCGGGTGTGAGGTTGAGTTTGATAAGCGACAGACTTGCTGTGCGCAGCCGGCTTTCAATACCGGTTATCTGGACGAAGCGCGCCTCGTTGCACGGCGGTTTATCAGCATTTTTGAAGAAAGCAAAGCCGACGCGATCGTCAGTCCTTCCGGTTCGTGCACGGCGATGGTGAAACATTATTCACAACTCTTCGCTGGTGATCCCAAATGGCTGCCACGTGCGCAGGCGATCGCTGCGAAGACGCATGAGCTGAGCTCATTCCTGGTGCGCGTGCTCAAGAAAGAAGACGTTGGCGCCTCGTGGAACGGACGATTGACGTGGCACGATGCATGTCACGGCTTGCGCGATCTCAATATCAAATCAGAGCCACGAGCTCTGATTCGCAATGTGCGTGGCGCTGAATTCGTCGAGCTCGAACACGCGGATTCGTGTTGTGGTTTCGGTGGGACTTTCTCGGTGAAGTATCCGGAGATCTCTGTGGCGATCCTGGACCAGAAGATCGACGCGATCGAGCGTGCGGGTGTGCAGGCTGTGGTTTCCGGTGATGCAAGTTGTTTGATGCAGATCGGCGGACGGCTCTCGCGTAAAGGATCGAAAGTGCGAGTAATGCATCTCGCGGAATTGTTGAATGAATCATCTCAGCAGTGAAACATTTAAAGAGAACGCCAGGGCTGCCCTCGCGGATGTGCAACTGCGCGGTGCGTTGAAGAACGCGACGTCGCTGTTTGGCGAACGACGCAAAGAAGCCGCGGCGGGTCTGCCGAATTGGGAAGATCTGCGCACCCAGGCGCGCGCGATCAAAGACGATGTCTTATTGCACCTCGATCGCTATCTCGAAGAGTTTGTGCGCAACGCGGAGAGTCGCGGCGCCACCGTTCACTGGGCCCGCGACGCTGCCGAAGCCAACCAGATCATCTGCGGACTCGCGACCGAGCGAAACGCGCGCATCGTCGTCAAGAGCAAGAGCATGACGACCGAAGAGACGCATCTCAACGACGCTCTCGAAGCCGCCGGAATGCAAGTGGTGGAAACTGATCTCGGCGAGTACATCATTCAACTCGCAGGGGAACCACCATCGCACATCATCGCACCCGCGATTCACAAAACACGCCAACAGATCGGCGAGCTCTTCACGGCCGAGTTAGGCATGCCGCCGACCGACAATGTGGATCAAATGACGAGCACGGCGCGTGCGAAGCTGCGCGATCGCTTCGCTGCTGCCGACGTGGGCATTAGCGGCGTGAACTTCGCGATCGCTGAAACAGGCACCATCGTGATCGTCGAGAATGAAGGCAACATTCGTTTGACGACGAGCTTGCCGCGCATTCACATCGCGGTGATGGGTATCGAAAAGGTGATACCGCGCTTTGCCGATCTCGATGTGTTTCTCAAACTGCTGCCTCGCTCGGGCACAGGACAGAGACTGACGACGTACCAATCGTTCATCACAGGAACAAAACGCGCGCCGGCAGATGAAGGTCCGGAGGAAGTTCACATCGTGTTGCTCGATAACGGCCGCTCGCGAATGCTGGCCCATCCGGTGACGCGGCAGTCGCTCGCTTGCATTCGTTGTGGCGCGTGCTTGAATGCGTGTCCGGTGTACCAGCAGGTTGGTGGTCACGCATACGGGTCTGTGTATCCGGGTCCGATCGGCGCAGTGATCACGCCGCAGTTGATGGGAATTCAAAAGGCGGCGCAACTGCCGTACGCGTCGAGTTTGTGTGGCGCGTGTCGTGAAGTTTGTCCGGTGAAGATCGACATTCCGCAGTTGTTGTTACATCTTCGTGGCGAGATCAGCCCGCGCAAAGGCAGTCGCGCTGAGCGTCTCGCGTTCAAGATGTGGGCCAAGGTGATGGTGAGTCCGGCGCTCTACAAAATGAGCGGGGTGGCGGGTCGCATACTTCAGCGTGTGATCCCCATCTCACGCGCATGGACGAATGGCCGCGACCTGCGTCCAATCGAGTCGAAGAGTTTTCACGATCTGTGGTCCAATGAATAACTCCGCACGCGAATCAATACTCAGCTCGATCCGCACGCACCTGGCTGCGAGTCCGCCCGTTGATGCTCATCCTGTTAATCCTGTAAATCCTGTCATCCTGTCTCAGGAAGATCCGGTAACGCGGTTCAAAGAATCCGTCGAATCCGTATCGGGACACTGCATCATAACCACGGATACCGCGGATGTTTTAAGCAGGATTATCACGGATCTGAAAGCGAGACGTATCGCGAACTCGGATAATCCACCGAATGCGCACGATATCTTCGGCTACGAGGTGGGCATATCAACCGCACAGGCGGGGATCGCTGAAACAGGCACGCTTGTTCTCGACAGCGCCTGCGAACGCCATCGACTCGTGTCGCTCGTGCCACCGGTACACATCGCCATCATCAATGCTTCAGCAATCGTCGAGACGCTCGGCGATGCTTTGACGCTGCTACAGAAAAAGGAAATCAGCCCGGCAATCACGTTCATCACGGGCCCATCACGCACGGCTGACATCGAGTTGACACTCGCCATCGGCGTACATGGCCCACAGGAGTTATACGTCATCGTTGACGGATCAAAGTAGATGCACATCATTTCTTTCGCGACAAAGGAGACCGAGTGGAGCGTGCCGCGCCTCGGCATCATTCTGGAGGTGGGCGGGCACGACACCGGCTACCGTCTTGATTGCGAGAAGCTGTTTCCCGAGCCCGAACGCCCGACGAATTTGCTCGCGTGGTTTGACATGGATCGTCCATGGTTTCAGAAAGCACGCGCGACGCACGATACTTTGATCAAAGACAAGCAGGCGCTGAATGAAGCGCGTAACAAAGGTTGGCTCGTCCCGAGTAGCGATGCTTACTGGTTCGCGCCCGTGCCGCGGCCAGGAAAAATCATTTGCATCGGTTTGAACTATCGCGATCATGCCGCTGAAAGCAAAATGCCGATTCCCGAGAAGCCGGTCGTATTTTCGAAGTTCTCAACAGCCGTGATCGCGCCCGGCGAGCCGGTGGTCCTGCCGTCGACAAGTCAACAAGTAGACTACGAAGCGGAACTCGCGGTCGTCATCGGCCGGCGCGCAAAGCACGTCAAAGCGGCTCGCGCATATGATTACGTGCTTGGCTACACGGCTTTCAACGACGTTACCGCGCGCGATTTTCAGTTTGCCGACGGGCAGTGGCAGCGCGGAAAATCGTGTGACACGTTTGCGCCGATGGGTCAGACGATCGTTACCACCGACGCGATCCATGATCCGCACAAGCTTTCGATCAAGCTCGTGCTCAATGGCCAGACAATGCAGGACTCAAACACAGATCAACTGATCTTCGGTATCCCTCAGTTGATCGAGTTTCTCTCGGAATCGATCACGCTCGAGCCGGGAGACGTGATCGCAACCGGAACGCCACCGGGCGTCGGCTTCGCACGCAATCCGCCGGTGTTTTTGAAGCCGGGCGATCAGATGGAAGTACTGATCGAAGGCATGGGCGGTCTCGGGAATCCCGTAGTTAGCGAGGAAAACACTTAACAGGAAAACATCATGCGCAAAATACTTCTGCTGTTGCTTGTTCTGACTTTCGCGCTCGCGTGCACGTCGAAGGGTGGTCCATCCACGAATAACGCGAAGAAGAAACTCACAATTGCCGTCATTCCGAAAGGCACGACGCACGAGTTCTGGAAGAGCATTCACGCCGGCAGCAATAAAGCCGCGAGCGAGCTCACCGCGCAAGGCACTGAAGTCGAAGTGATCTGGAAAGGCCCGTTGCGCGAGGACGATCGCGAACAGCAGATACAAGTCGTGGAAGGTTTTGCAGCGCAGGGCGTGAGCGGCATCGTACTCGCGCCGCTCGACAATCGCGCGCTCGTCCGGCCTGTCGCTGATGCGGACCGTGCAGGCGTGCCGACGGTGATCATCGATTCGGGTTTGGAGTCGGATGAGTTTGTGAGTTTCGTCGCCACTGATAATCGCAAGGGCGGCACGCTCGCAGCCGATCGCATGGGCCAACTCCTCAACGGCAAAGGCAAGGTACTCGTGTTGCGTTACGCGGAAGGCTCAGCGAGCACGACCGAGCGCGAAGAAGGTTTCATTACACAAATGAAAGCGAAGTTTCCGGAGATCGAACTTGTCTCGACCGATCAATACGCGGGCGCGACGCGCGACACGGCGAAGCGCGCGTCAGAAAATTTGTTGAATCGGTTTGGTGATGTTGTGCAGGGGATCTTCACGCCTAATGAATCGTCGACCGCGGGGATGTTGCTGGCGCTTCAGGACATCGGCAAGGCAGGGAAGGTTTCGTTTGTCGGCTTCGACTCGAGCCAGACTTTTATCGACGCGATCAATGCTAACCAATTGCACGGCATCGTCGTGCAGAACCCATTCAATATGGGTTACCTGGGCGTGCGCACGATGGTCGACAGCCTGCTCGGCAAACCGGTCGAGAAGAAGATCGACACGGGCGTGATGCTCGTCACGAAAGAGAACCTGCAATCACCGGAAGTGAACGCGCTGCTCCATCCGCCACTGGACCAATATCTAAAATAAAATCCGTGATTTTCATCCGTGTAATCTGTGGCTAACTCTTCGTTGAATGGTTGATCTCAAACAAAATCTGAACCGCCTCGGGCCGGTGTTCGGACTGCTGCTCGTGATCGGCGTCTTCTCGTTGTTAGTCGATACACCGGGCAGGCTTCTCTCGCCAAACAATCTTCGTATCGTCCTCTCGCAAACAGTCATCGTCGCCATTGGTGCGATCGGAATGACGCTGATCATCATCAGTGGTGGGATCGATCTCGCTGTTGGATCGACGATCGCTTTGACCGGTGTCGTTACCGCGCTCGCCATCAACGCAGGCTTTCCGCCAGCAGTCGCTTTGTTGAGCGGAATTTTAGTTGGTGGGTTCGTTGGTGTGGTCAACGGGCTCGTGATCACGCGTTTGAAAGTCGTGCCGTTCATCGCGACGCTCGGCATGCTTGGCGTGGCCCGTGGCGTCGCGAAGTGGCTGGCGAATCAACAAACGGTCAACATGCCTGGCACGTGGTTGAATGAACTGCTGGTGATGTTTCCGAAACCATCGTGGCTGCTCGTTGCGCCGGGCGTGTGGATCGCAATCATTCTCGCTGTTTGTGCGGCGATTGTTCTGCGCAACACCGTGTTTGGGCGACGCGTTTTTGCGCTTGGCTCGAACGAAGCTGCGGCGCGCGCGTGTGGTATCGCGACTGACAGGTTGAAGATTTGGATTTACGGGCTCGCAGGTTTGTTGTTTGGACTGGCTGGCGTGATGCAGATGTCGCGTTTGCGGCAAGGCGATCCGACAGTCGCCGCGGGATCGGAGTTGGACATCATCGCTGCGGTGGTGATTGGTGGTGGGAGTTTGAGTGGCGGCGAGGGAAGCATTTGGGGATCGATGATTGGAGCGCTGATCATGGCGTTCCTGCGCAACGGTTGCCAGCAGGTGGGTTGGCCCAACTACATTCAGGAGATCATTATCGGCGCGATCATTGTTGTGGCGGTGGCGATCGATCGCTGGAGATCAAGAAGTTAGCCACAAAAAGGCGCAAAAAGCACACAAAGGAGAGATTGGATGAGCGCGAGATTTGTAGGGGTTTTTGTGGTTGTGATCTGGGCGTGTGGTTTTGCATTTGGACAGGCGCCGGCGGCAACGCCGAGCCCGGATTGTGGTGAGATGAAGACAAGGTTGGACCGCGCGGAGGCGAGGTTGAAAGATTGGCCGGCACTCGCGCGTTACAGCGAGGAGAATCTGAAGACTGTTCCGGCGTCTATGGATGGGCCGCGGCGCGTTGTTTTCATGGGCGACTCGATCACCGATTCATGGGATGATCCCAAGTACGGCGGGTTTTTCCCTGGCAAGTCGTACATCAATCGCGGTATCAGTGGTCAAACAACACCGCAGATGCTTATCCGTTTTCGCCCGGACGTGATTGCCCTCAAGCCGAAAGTCGTCGTGATACTCGCCGGCACAAACGATCTTGCGGGCAACACTGGTCCAACTACTCTCGCGGCGATTGAAGACAATCTCATCTCGATGGCGGAGCTCGCCACTGGAAACGGCATTCACGTCGTCTTTGCCTCAGTTCTTCCAGTCAGTGATTACGAGATGCGTGACGGTAAGCCGATCGTGCAGACCGTGCGTCGCCCGCCCGCGCAGATTCTCGAGCTCAATAAGTGGCTCAAAGAGTACGCCGCGAAGCACCATCACACCTATCTCGATTACTTCTCCGCAATGGTCGACGACAAGGGCTTCCTGAAAAACGAGCTGAGTGACGACGGACTTCATCCCAACGCGCAAGGCTATGTCGTGATGGCCCCTCTCGCCGAAGCCGCTATAACGACGAGTCTAAAACGTCGCAAGTAACTCGATAAAACAAAGAAAAAAGTTGACAGCCCGCATTCAGAAGAGTATATGTTCCACGTTTAGACAAATTCGTTCGTCCCGGTCACCCAAATAAACCTAAATAAAACAGGCCTGTCCTTTAGCCTGTAAATAGTTCGTCTAATTAGTCTTAATAAAGAACAATATCGCCCATGCGCAAGATTAACCCACACGATTTCACGGTCGCCCGGCGCGGTACCAGCCGCGAGATCAACCGGCAGATCGCGCTTAATCTTATTCGCGCCCACCAGCCCGTCTCGCGCGCTGACCTCGCCCGGTTGATGAACGTCCGGCGTGGCGTTGCCAGTCTGCTGGTAAGCGAGTTGTTGAGCGAGAACCTGATCTTCGAGGGCGCTCTCGGTGAGTCAGTCGGCCGTGGTCGACGCCCGACTTTTCTTTATATCGACTCCCGCGAGCGCTGCGTTGTCGGCGTCGACATTCGCGCGTCGCGCACTTTCATCCTCGTCACCGATCTCGTCGGCCGCCAGCTCGGCGCAGTCAGCAGTTTTCAAACCAATCGCGACGTCGACGTCCTGATTCAGGAGCTCGCCCGTCGCATCAAGCAAATACTCACCGACTACCACGCGTGTGAAGGTGTCGGTGTTTCGGTCCCGGGCATGGTTGAGCCGACAAAAGGGCGTGTGGTTCATGCGCCGACACTTGCCTGGCATGACGTCAACCTGCGCGATCCGCTGGCCGCGGCGTTGGGCATACCCGTCCAAATCGAGAATTCCGGTAAGGCGTGCGCCCTCGCCCAACTTTGGGCCACCCGCAGCGACGTTGTTGCTTCGGGAAACTCGGTGTTCGTGAGCGTTTCGGACGGCGTCGGTGTGGGCATAGTCGTGAATGGCGAAGTACTGCGTGGCCGTCACAACACCGCGGGTGAGTTTGGTCACGTGCCTTTGAGCATCGATGGTCCAAAGTGCTCATGCGGTGCAACTGGTTGCTGGGAAGCTTATGTTTCCAACCTCGCGACACTCTCCCGTTACTTCGGGCGCGACTTGTCTGATCCGCGACCGCGTGATTCCGAGGAAGCAGTCTTCAGTGTTGAAGACTTGATTGCGCGTGCGCGTGCGGGCGAAGCGAAAGCACTTGCCGCCCTCAACTCGACAGCCCGTTACCTCGGCCTCGGTCTCGCTTCGATCGTCAACGCACTCGATCCCGCGCGCGTTTACATCGGCGGTGAAATCACGACTGCGTGGAGCCTGATCGAGCCGATTGTGCGCAGTGCATTGCGCGAGCGCACGTTGACTGAGTTTGGCGGCGCGACTGAAATCCACGTCGTGCCCGCAGAAGATCATCCGCGCCTGCGCGGCGCGGTTGCCCTCGTGGCCGCACCAGCCTTCGCGGCCCCGATGGTTGCTTAAAAATCCGTTTGGCGAAGCCATCTGCGTAATCTGTGGCTAAAACTCTTCCCTTTGGAGGTCCAAGATCGATGCGAGGCTCTAAACAAACCCTGTGGTTACTGTTTCTCATTCTCATCGCTTCTCAGTCCGCCCTGGCCCAAACCGTTGTCGGTCGCATCTCCGGTACTGTGCAGGACGCGAATGGCGCCGGCGTTCCAAACGCATCGGTCAAAGTCGTCAACAGCGCGAACAACTCAGAACGCACCGTGACGAGCGACGAGAACGGCTTCTACACGATCACGAATCTTCCGGTCGCGGTCTACACGATCGAAGCGGAGGCCAAAGGCTACAAGAAAGCCCTTGTCTCCGGTCAAAGCGTCACGGCTGACGCGAGACTCACGATCGACATGAAACTCGAAGTCGGGGAAGTTTCGGAAACGGTCGAGATCGTCGGCGCGGCCGGTGAAACCGTCAACACGACCTCCGGCGAAGTCTCGCGCGTCATCGATCAGCAGCAGGTGCAGAACCTCGCGCTGAACGGTCGCAACTACATTCAGTTACTTTCGTTCGTGCCCGGCGTCGCACTTCTCAACGACGATCAGCTCGAGTTGACAACGAGTCTTGCGACGAACAACCAGTCGATTAACGGCAATCGTGGCCAGACAAACAACGTCACGATTGACGGCGGTTTCAACTTGCAGTCGGGCAGCAACGCGAGCCAGATCAACAACCTCGGCATCGACTACATTCAGGAAGTTAAGATCCAGACTTCAAACTTCTCAGCCGAGTACGGTCGCAACTCCGGAGCGCAGGTGAGTCTCGTTACGCGCAGCGGCGGCAACGATTTTCACGGCAGCGCGTTTGAGTTTTTAAGGAACGACAAACTTGACGCACGCTCGTTCTTCGCGCCCGTCAGACCGACATTGCGCTTCAACAATTTCGGTTACAGCATCGGTGGTCCAATCGTTAAAGACAAACTGTTTTTCTTCGGTGGTCAGGAGTGGAAATACATCCGCCGTCTCTCGGCCGCACAACGCCGCACGGTTCCGTCGCTCGCAGAGTTGAACGGCGACTTCTCTTTCCGCCTGCGTGGACCAGACGGCGCCGTGGGCACTGCTGACGACGGCGTGTTGCGCGATCCGAACAACAACGCGAACACCTGCGTTGCCCCGGTAATTACTGGCGGCGTGGTTACCACGGCGGCGAATCGCACCGGTTGTTTCGGCGGCAACAACGTTGCATTGCGCAACATCATTCCGACTAACCGCATTACGACTGACGGCCGCGCGATTTCGAATGTCTACCTCACCGCCGTTGGCCTCGCCACCGCATATACAAACGCCCCGGTAGGCAACAACATTACGTTCCAGCAACCAAACCCGCTCGACTATCGTGAAGATCTGATCCGCATCGACTATCGCATCAACTCGAAACACACGCTCTACGGTCGTTACATTCACGACAAGAACGTTTTGATCGATCCGTTCGGCACATTCATCACCACCCAAGTGCCGACCATTCCGAGCCTGCGCATGCGTCCGGGAACTTCGATTCAGCTCTCGCACAGTTGGATGATCAGCCCCACTTTTATTAATGAAGCAAAGGCGACGGGCGCGTGGGTGGCCCAACGAATTCCGCCCGACGGCGATCTCTGGGAGCGCGAGACTTATGGCTTCCAATTCCAGCAACTGTTCCTTAACGGCGGCAGATTTGAGAACTCGATTCCTGACACGACGATCAACGGCTTCGCAAGCTTCTTCGGCGCGGCGCGTTCACTCGTTTCTCCCACAACCGACATCAACGGTAGCGATACGATCACGCTCGTGCGCGGCAATCACACGCTCAAGACAGGCGTGAGCGTCACGCGCAATCGCATCGATCAAAACGCGCGCACTACGTACGCCGGCCAGGTCGATTTCAACACCGGTGGCAACACGCGCACTTCAAACAATTCTTTCGCCGATGCCCTCCTCGGAAATTTCAGAACTTACAGCGAACAAGCCCTCGATCCGCTGGGCTTTTTCCGTTTCACACAGACTGAAGCGTTTGTCGCGGACAGTTGGAAAGTGAATCGCAAGCTGAGTCTCGAGCTCGGCATGCGTTACCAGTTTGGCCAGCCGATCTACACGCAGGCCAACAATATGGCTAACTTCGATCCGTCGCTTTACAACCCCGCGCAGGCCGTCACGATTCTCGCGAACGGAAACATCGATTCGACCAGAGGCGGCAATCGTTTCAACGGGCTCGTGCGCGCCGGTGACGGTGTGCCGTCTGAAGAGCTCGGACGCGTGCCCGGCGGTAACAGTGCCGACGTGCAAGCCGTGCCGGTCGGCGCGCCGCGCGGACTTTACGAAGGTCATCACTACTTCATGCCACGCGTCGGCTTTGCTTATTCACCTTTCGACGATAACAAGACTTCGATTCGCGGCGGCTTCGGCATGTACTACGATCGCATCGAAGGAAATTTGATCTTCCCGTCGCTAAGCAATCCGCCATTTGCGACGAGCGCGCAGTTTCAAAACGCAAACCTGAGCAACATCACCGGCGGTTCGACAACGTTGGCGCCGTTTGCGCAGATCAATGCAGTGAATCCTGATCTCGACACGCCTTACACGATGAGCTACAGCCTCAGTGTGCAACGCGAGCTGCCGCACGGGATCTTTGCAGAGGCAGCTTACGTCGGTAATCTCGGCCGGCATTTGATTCGACAGCCCGACATCAACCAGCCGACATTTGAACAACTTCGCGCGAATTTGCCTCCAGGTCCGAACGTCAACGTGAACGCGCTGCGGCCGTTCAAAGGCTACACCGCGATCAGAATGCGCCTGAGCGATTCGACGTCGAACTATCACGGCATGCAGCTTTACCTGGCGAAGCGCAAAGGCGATCTATTGATGACGACTTCGTACACGTGGTCCAAGGTGCTGACCGACGCGAGCGGCTTCAACGATAATCCGGAAGATCCGTTCAACCGGAAATTCAATTATGGACCGGCGACGTTCGATCGGCGTCACGTCTTCGCGCTCACTTACACTTATAACGTGCGGATGTTTAGTCGCACGCACGGCTTTGTTAAGGCGGTGCTCGACGGTTATGAGGTCAGCGGTGTGACGCGGTTACAATCAGGTCCGTACCTGACGGTGACCGGAACGGCAAATTCGGTATTTGGAAATCGTCGCGCTGATTGTGTCAGTAGCGAGACCCTCTTCGAGGACGGCGAGCGTGGTCCAAACAACTGGGCCAGGCGTGACGCGTTCGCGATTGCGCCCGACACGCGCCGTGGCACTTGCGGTGTGGGCACGCTTCTCGGCCCGGGCTCGCAGACATGGGACTTCTCGCTGCGTCGTAATTTCCGGTTGACGGAGCGGTTCGATCTGCGCTTCCAGGCTGATATCTTTAACGCTTTCAACCGAACGAATTTCCGGGATCTGGATAGCAATCTCAGCAACACGACGTCGTTCGGGACGATTTCGACGTCGGGTCCGCCGAGGAACATTCAGTTCGGGTTGAAACTGACTTTTTAACCACAGATTACGCAGATAACACGGATGAGAAAAACCAAAATAAGATTTGTCTTCATCTGTGTAATCTGTGGATACATATGCGTTGCCGCCCAGGCGCGTACGGTGACAACGGCCAGTTTACGCGACGACGTAAACACGTTTTTGGGTAAAGAGCTCGCCGCGCACCTGAGCGCGATCAAGTCGCTGGATCCGCCACCAGATCGAATTCTCGGTGTGCCTACGACCGGTGAGTTTTCGTGGGGCACGTTCATGCGCTCGCTTGCTGCGTACGCGGAGACAACCGGCAATCGCGAGCTTGCGGGACGCGACATCGCGAAGTGGGTGGGCCAGATCGGTCTGATCGAATCGCGCGCGGGCAGCAAAGCGTTTTCGCAACTTTACGCCGCGCTCGCTTTGCGACACTTCGGTCGCGACTTGAAAACGAATCCGCTGTGGCAGAGCTTGTCGCCGGAGGAGCAGAAGGCGTGGCGCTCGTTGTTGAATCCCGAGCGCTTCTACGATCCGAAGACGAATCGCGTCGTCAATCTTGCTGAGAACTATCTCGGCGTCGCGGCGCGGATCGCGAGTATTGGTTATGAGCTCGGCATTTCGAACGACCGCGCGTTTCTAGACAAGCTGCTCGATCGCGCCGCGGTTCAGTTTACGGAAGGGAATCTCTACGCTGACGACGCACCGCCAACTGGACGTTTCGATCGTTACTCGAATGAGTACGCGCGCTACATCTGGGAAGCTGCGGAGACCGCCGGACGAAAGGATTTGCTCGATAAAGTGCGGCCGTCGTTGATGGTCCAGATGCGTTTGTGGTGGGACGTTGTGTCGGAGGATGGATACAGTTACAACTGGGGGCGCAGTCAGGGCGTGGTCAGTTATCTCGACACGCCCGAGATCGCAGGATTTCTGGCATTGCATCCCGAGTTCAGGCCCGCACCGCTCGCTGACATCGCCGCGCTCTATTACCAGGCATGGAATTACCTGCTGCACGATTATCGCAGCGACGCGCACCTGCTTTCGATCTTTGCATTCGGACGTGGAAACTATGCTTACATCTCGCGCGATCGTGAGTGGCAACAGACGACGGGTTTCTTCGGGAAATTGGCAAACTCGCACACGCCGATCGTGAATGCGTTGGAGAAGGAAGGGATTGCGACGTTTCCGGTTGTGCCGGCGTTGCGTGACGTGGCGCGGTTTGAGTTCTTTCGAAAATCGCCGGAGCGATCGGCGGGTGTTTGGATTGTGCGGCAGGGCGCATTGCGTTTTGCGTTGCCGATCACGACTGGTCCAAAGCCCGGCATGTCAGACTATTTACCGGCGCCGCATGGACTGCCGGGTTTCGCGGCGCCGGTTGAGCAAATCTATCCGGTGCTGACGCCGTATGTGGAGCTTGCTGATGGTCGGACTGTTGTTGCGACCGATGGGGCTGACGTAATCGAGCCCGCGAGTAATGGGCTGTCGTTGCGGGTGCGTTGGACGAAGTGGGCTGTTGTTGGTACGCCGTCGGGAAAAGTTCAGGATGTCGGATTGACCTCCGAAGTCGTGTGGCGAATCGAGAATGGCACGTTGACGCGCGAGGAAACGTTGAGTTCAAAAGGTGCAACGAGTGTTCGTCGGTGGCGGCTCGCTGTGCCAAGCACGTACGATCAGGTCGAAACTGACATGAGTAAAGGCGTGCGTGTTGACCGATTCTATTCGGCGAAGGGATCACTCGAGGTGCGTATGATCGACGCGAGTTTTCCTTTGAAGACCGCGATCGTGGCGAGTGGAGATAGTGCGCTTGGACGTGGAGTGCATGGCGCGATACCTTTGCATCTCGTGTTCGAAGCTAAAGACATTACGGTGAATAGCGCTTTAAATTACAAAATCGCGCTGACACCAAAGTAGAGGAGTTTTCATGGACCAGGAAGTAAATCAAAATCCCATCACTGCGGAGACGTGTTTCGTACCCAAAACCCACGAAGGCAAGGGCCGTCGCACAGCAGTCCGGCCCGGCGCAACTGCCGCGCGATTTCTGCATTACGGACGCATCACACTCGCCGCTGGTGATCCACCGTTGCAGTTCAACAGCAACGATCACGAAGTTGGATTAATTTGTCTTAACGGTAAAGGAACTGTGCGCGCCGAGGGCGAAACGTTCGATCTCGATCGCTACGATGCGGTCTACGTCCCGCGCGATTCGGAGATCGAAGTAAGCACAACAGACGGTATCGATCTCGCTGAAGTCTCAGCGCCGGTCGCGAAGCGATATCCGATCAAGTTTGTCTCGTACAAAGAAGTTCGTCGAAACCCGAAGCTGCATCTCATCGCCGGCAAGCCACCTGCAGAGCGCGACTTGAACGTGCTCATCGGCGCGAATGTCGACGCGGGCCGCATCATGGCCGGTGTAACTTTCTCGACGCCCGGCAATTGGACGTCGTGGCCTCCGCACGAACATTCAAAACTACTCGAGGAAGCCTATCTTTTTATCGACATGCCGTCGCCGTCGTTTGGGGTGCAGTTTGTCTACACCGATCCTCAAAAGCCGGAGCTGGTCCAGGTCGTGCGCGAAGGCGATTGCGTGTTGATGCCGCAGGGTTATCACCCAAACGTTGCTGCGCCGGGGGGGCAGATCAACTTCCTGTGGATGATGGCAGCGATCAGGGAAGGCGAGGATCGACTTTACGGAGTCGTGAACGTGCAACCCGAATATGCCGCGGGCGGATCGGGATTGGAAGCTGTTAGCGACAAGAAGTAGAGGGCACAAATGTCTACCACCACTTCTGAGAACCACGGGAACGGCAACGGTAACGGTTTCCCTCGACACTTGAATTGGTCCACTATTCCCGTCGAGCACCCAGCCGACGGAATCGAGCGACAGATGTTCGTCGGCAATCGGATGATGATCTGTCGTTTTCGTTTCAAACCGTTTCTGGTGACTCCCGAGCACGATCATCCACACGAGCAGATGACGATCGTCGAGCGCGGGCGCGTGCGATTCTTTATCGAAGGCAAGGAACAGATCGCGTCCGCCGGCGACGTGCTGCACTTCCCGTCAAATTGCTGGCACGGCGCCACGATGATGGATGAAGAGGTGGTGCTGATCGATATCTTCTCCCCGCTGCGTGAAGATTTCCTGAAATGATTCTCGATCAATTTAAGCTACACGAGCGCGCTGCTCTGGTCACCGGTGCGTCGACCGGTCTTGGCGCCGCGATCGCGATCGCACTTGCCGAAGCCGGCGCGCAGGTAGCTTGTCACGGCAACACGCGCTCGCCTGAGTCAACCTGCAATCAGATCGAGAGCGCGGGCGGAGTTGCATTTCCGATCACTGGCGATCTCAGCAAAGCCGAAACCGCGCACGATCTAATTTCCCAAACACTCGATCGCTTCAGTCGCATCGACATCCTCATCAACAACGCAGGCACGATTCGCCGCGCGCCCGCAGTCGACTACTCCGATGACGACTGGACGGCAGTGATCGAAGTCAATCTTTCGAGTGTCTTTCGTCTTTCAAAGCTGGCAGGCCGGCAGATGATCGACAGCGGTCGCGGCGGCAAGATCGTCAACATCGCTTCGCTACTTTCGTTTCAAGGCGGCATCACCGTGCCTGCTTATGCCGCATCGAAAGGCGGTGTCTCGCAGCTAACGAAAGCGCTCGCGAACGAATGGGCCAAACACCGGATCAACGTAAACGCGATCGCGCCCGGCTACATGCGCACCACCAACACGACAGCACTACAAGCTGACGAAACACGTAACCGCCAAATCCTCGAACGCATTCCGGCCGGTCGTTGGGGCGAACCCGAAGACGTCGCCGGCGCCGCAGTCTTTCTTTCCTCGCGCGCGAGTGATTACGTGAACGGCCACGTACTCGTCGTCGACGGAGGCTGGATGGGAAGATGATCGAAGAACAGATCCGCGTTTATCCGCGTTCATCCGTGACCTATTTTCGCTGGGTCATCTGCGCGCTCCTGTTTTTCGCGGCGACGATCAACTACATCGACCGCCAGGTCATCGGCATCCTCAAGACAACTATTCACGACGAAATCGGCTGGAGCGAAGTTGACTACAGTTGGGTCGTCTTCGCATTCCAGGCCGCATACGCGATCGGCCTGCTCGGCGTCGGACGTTTAATCGATCGCATCGGCACACGCAAAGGTTTCTCACTCGCGATCATCTTCTGGAGCGTGGCGGCGATGGCCCATGCGTTGGCGCACACTGTGCTCGGCTTCGGTGCGGCGCGTTTCTTTCTCGGTCTTGGCGAGGCGGGAAACTTCCCTGCCGCGATAAAAACTGTTGCTGAGTGGTTCCCTAAAAAAGAGCGCGCGCTCGCGACGGGAATCTTTAACTCCGGCACGAACATCGGCGCGCTCGTAACGCCGCTCGTTGTGCCGGTGATCACGATCGCATGGGGCTGGCGCGCGGCATTTATTGCTACCGGCGCGATCGGTTTTATCTGGCTCATCGCGTGGCTGCTGCTTTATCGACGTCCCGAAGAACACCCGTCATTATCAAAAGCCGAGCTCGAATACATTCAAAGCGATCCGCCCGATCCGGTAGTCAACATTCCCTGGGGACGCCTCCTCCCGCACCGGCAAACGTGGGCTTTCTCGGTCGCCAAATTCATGACGGATCCGATCTGGTGGGTATATCTCTTCTGGCTGCCAGACTTTCTACACAAACGACACGGGCTGAGTTTGAAAGACTTTGGACCACCGCTCGTTGTTGTTTACCTGATGGCAGACATCGGCAGCATCGGCGGCGGCTGGCTCTCGTCGTCGCTCATCAAGCGTGGTTGGACCATCAACGCGGGCCGGAAGTTAGCAATGTTGATTTGCGCGCTGGCAGTCCTTCCGATCGTGTTCGCGGCGCAGACATCAAATCTCTGGGTGGCAGTTGTGTTGATCGGGCTCGCTGCTGCAGCGCACCAGGGCTGGTCGTGCAATCTTTTCACGACAACGTCAGACATGTTTCCGCGACGAGCAGTCGGATCGGTGGTCGGCATCGGCGGCATGGCGGGCGCGGTCGGCGGCATGATGATCGCGCGCCTGGTCGGCGAGATACTCGAGCGGACCGGCAGCTACGTGCCCATCTTTATCATTGCCGCCTCGGCCTACCTTGTGGCATTACTTCTCTTTCATTTATTGTCACCCAAGCTTGACCCAGCTAATCTTTAAGTTGCCACAAAAGGCACAGAAAAGATGAGCCACAAAAAGGCACACAAATCGCAAAAGAGAAGAAAGCCTTTAGGGCTAAAGCTTGAACTCTGAACTCGGCCAAAATCATTTTTGTGTTTTTGTGCCTTTTTGTGGCTAAAAATTCTTATGAGTGGTTTGGTGGCTAAATCGAAGAGTGGTTGTCGCTGGGACATTGTGAGTCTCGGTGAGGTGATGCTGCGACTCGATCCGGGCGAGGGACGCGTGTCGACGACGCGGCACTTTCAGGTTTGGGAAGGTGGCGGTGAGTACAACGTCGCGCGCGGGCTCAAACGATGCTTCGGAATGGACGCTGCCGTCGTCACAGCGCTCGCTGACAATGCAGTCGGGCGGCTGGTCCAGGATCTGATCTACCAGGGGGGCGTTGACCAGTCGCACTTGAAGTGGGTGAAGTTTGACGGCGTCGGACGCACGGTTCGCAATGGACTAAATTTCACTGAGCGCGGCTTTGGCGTTCGGGCGGCTGCCGGTTGCTCCGATCGCGGTCACACGGCCATTTCCCAACTGCGGCCGGGCGATATCGACTGGGAACAGATCTTCGGGGCAGAAGGCGCGCGCTGGTTTCATACCGGTGGAATATTTTGTGCCCTCTCGGAATCGACGCCTGCCGTGGCGCGTCAAGCAATGGAAGTCGCGCGCAAACACGGCGCGATCATCTCTTACGATCTCAACTATCGCGAATCTCTCTGGAAGTCGATTGGTGGCCAGGCGCGTGCGATTGCTGTGAATCGCGAGCTGGCGCCGCTTGTTGACGTGATGATCGGTAATGAAGAAGACTTCACTGCGGCGCTCGATTTCGAAGTTGAAGGACAGGACGAGCATCACTCGAAACTCGACGTCGCCGGCTTTCATCGCATGATCCAGCGCGTCGTGGCTGAGTTTCCAAACTTCAAGGTCGTAGCGACGACGCTGCGCAATGCGAAGACCGCGACGATCAACGACTGGGGGGCTGTTTGTTACACAGGTGGCGAGCTTTACCAGGCGCCGGTGCGAGAGAATCTGGAGATACTCGATCGCGTTGGTGGCGGTGATTCGTTCGCGTCGGGATTGATTTACGGTTTTCTCACTGAGCGTGGACCACAATGGGCGGTCGAGTGCGGCGCCGCGCACGGTGCGCTGGCGATGACGACGCCGGGTGATACGACTATGGCGACGTTGGCTGAAGTCGAACGAGTAATGAAAGGTGGAACAGCGCGCGTTGCCAGATAAAACCGAAGTCATTCAGAAGATCAGAGACACCGGCATAATTCCCGTCGTGCGCGCGACCAATGCCGATGAGGCGATGCGCGCGATCGATGCGATTCGCGAAGGCGGGATTTCGGTGCTCGAGATCACGATGACTGTGCCCGGCGCGGTGAAAGTGATCGAAGACGTCGCGAAGCGTTATGGGAACGACGCGCTTGTTGGTGCGGGAACTGTGCTAGATCCTGATACGGCGACGGAGTGTATCTCGAGTGGTGCGCAGTTTATTGTAAGTCCTGCGCTCAATCTCGAAACGATTGCGCGTTGCCGCGAGCTCGATATCGCGGTGATGCCGGGTGCGTTGACGCCGACGGAGGTGGTCCAGGCGTGGAATGCCGGTGCGGATTTTGTGAAGGTGTTTCCCGCCGGTGCGGTAGGCGGGCCAAGTTATCTGAAATCCTTGAAGGCGCCACTGCCGCAGATCGAGCTCGTCCCGACTGGTGGCGTCTCGCTCAAGACTGCCGCAGACTTTATTCGCGCCGGCGCGGCTGCCCTCGGCGTCGGCGCTGACCTCGTTGATATCAATGCGATTCGCGAAGGGCAGAGTGCGTTAATTACAGAGCGGGCGAAACAGTTTATTGAGATTGTGCGCGAAGCGCGGGCGTCCTAAGGTAGTTACATGACTCCAATAAGCGAGTATGCGATCGTCGTTGGTCCGAATGATAACGTTGCCGTCGTCAAAAAGGAGACCTTCGTCGATCTCGAAGTGCTGCTGCCAAACGGCGCACTCGTGAAGCTACGCGATGCTGTTCCGCCCGGACATCGCTTCGCCACGCGAGACATTCCCGCCGGAGAATTCGTCACACAATTTGGTCAACCAATCGGAACATCGCTAGGCATTCAGAGCGGCGATCAGATCACGCACGCCAACATGTCGAACGACGTGCCGCTCATTCGCGATCTGCCCGACTCGCTGCACACGCCTCCACCCGATTACTTTCCTGAATCCGAGCGCCGCACCTTCATGGGCTTTCGTCGCGGCGATGGTCGGGTGGGTACGCGCAACTACGTGCTCATCGTGCCGACTAGCATGTGCGCGAGCCACGAAGCGCAGCAGATCTCGATGATCGCGGAGTTCACGCTTTACAACCGCGACAAGTACAAAAACGTCGATGGCGTGGTTGCGATTCCGCACAACAAGGGCTGTGGCTGCCAGGATGGATCGACGATCGATGTCATGCTTCGCACGCTTTCAAACTACGCGGATCATCCAAACGTCGGCGGCGTGATTCTGATCGATCTCGGTTGCGAGAAAACGAACCTGTCACAAGTCGAGAAGTATCTGCTCAAGCGCGAGAAGTCGTTTGATAAACCAGTGGCGAAGATCGGGATTCAGGAAGTCGGTGGCACGCAAGCCGCGATTCAGCAGGGGCTCAAAGACGTGGAGCAGATGCTGCCCGAGGTGAATCGTGCGGCGCGCGAAGAGTGTTCGGTGAGTGAGATCGTGTTGGGTGTGAAGTGTGGTGGATCTGATGGGTTCTCGGGGATCTCTGCAAACCCGTCGCTCGGGCGTGCGGCGGATCTGCTCGTGCGATCGGGAGGCACGGTGTTGATAACTGAAGTGCCGGAGTTTTGTGGCGCTGAGCATCTGCTGGCGTGTCGTGCGAAAGATGTTGAGACTGGTCGAGAAGTTTATCGGATGGTTGATTGGTATAAGGAGTATGCGTCGAAGTTTGGCGCCGTGCTCGCACAGAACCCGAGTCCCGGCAATATCACGGGCGGACTACTGAACATCACGATCAAGTCGCTTGGCGCGATCGCGAAGGCGGGGACGACGCGCGTCGAAGGCGTGTTGGAATACGCGGAGAGCTGGAAGACGCGCGGGCTGAATTTGATGCAAGGACCAGGCTACGACCAGGAATCCACGCCGGGCCTTGTTGCTGCAGGTGCGACCGTTGTCGTCTTCACGACCGGCAGAGGCACAACGATCGGAAACGCGATCGCGCCTGTGATCAAGCTCGCGTCAAATACGCGGATCTTCGAGCGGATGAAAAACGATCTTGATATGTCTGCGGGTGGCGTGATCGATGGAACAGAGACGATCGACGAAGTTGGTGGGCGCGTCTTCGATCACGTGATCGAGGTTGCGAGCGGTCTCGAAGCTAAAGCCGAAACGCACAAGCACCGCGAGTTTCAATTCTGGGCTGAGCAAACCGTTTCACTGTAAAAACCGGGCCACGGATTACACGGATCAAAAATCGGATTTTATCCGTGTAATCTGTGGCTAATATTAATGTTAGCTGTCGATGATCTTAGGGGAATTCTTTGCCAGGCGCTCGAAGTGATCCGGCCGGGTGAACGCGTCCTCGCCATCATTCCCGACAAGACGCGCGACGATAACACTCACGAACTCTTCCCGATCGCCAATGAGTTTTTAAAGAAACGCGGGGTTGCATCTTTCGATGCGCTTGTCGCGCAGGGCACGCACCCGCCGATGACCGCAGCGCAGAAGCTTTCAAAGATCGGGAACGCGGATTTCCGCGGATCTTTGTTCGATCATCGCTGGGATGATCCAGACGAGTTGATCACGCTCGGTGAGTTGAGCGTCGAGACAGTGCGTGAACTAACGGGTGGCTTGATCGATCAAGCGGTGCCCGTCAGCATCAACAAATTGCTCGCTCCCGGAATCTACGACAGCGTGCTCGTGTTTGGCGCCACAGTCCCACACGAAGTTGCAGGGTTTGCGGGTGGTGCGAAGTATTTCTTTCCCGGAGTAGCTGGACCAGAGTTAACGCACACCACGCACTGGCTCGGCGCACTCGCCGGCATCGAAAACATCATCGGACAAGTCGAAACACCTACGCGCCGTTTGATCGAGGCAGCCGCCGATCTGATTCCCGCGCGCATCATCTCGCTGAACACTGTCGTCTCGAGAAACGAGGGCGCGTTGGTCACGTATGCGCTCTTCGCGGGCGATATCAAAGATGCGTTCCGACGTGCAGCCGAGGTGAGCCGTCAAGTCCACATTCGCTACACCGGACGTAAATACAAACGTGTGATCGCGCTGCTCGATCCGCATTACGACGAGCTTTGGGTTGGCGGGAAGGCGAGTTACAAACTCGGCGGGATCATCGAGGAAGGTGGCGAGCTAATCATCTATGCGCCGCACCTCACAAAACTTTCCGAGACGCACGGTGAATTAATTGAGAAATACGGTTACGCGCCGTTGGAGAGCGTGCGAGACATGCTCGGTGTGTCGGAGGAGCTTCGTGAAAATCTCTGCATCGCGGCCCACCTCGCGCACGTCGCGTACGCTGGAAGGTTGGACCAACACGGTAAGGTTGTCCCGCGTTATCAGATCACGATGGCGACCGGTCTCGATGAAGAAACCTGTCGCCGGGTCAACCTCGGCTACCTCGATTACCGCACGCTCGACTACGAAGCGATGCGCTCAGACTCGGATACGTTAGTCGTTGCAGATGCCGGCCGTGACCTCTATCAAGTCTCGTAAGACGGTTTCTCCCGCAGCGGCGCAACGGCGCAGCGTTAAAACCTCGGGCACCCGAACGTCTTAACATTGCGCCGTTGCGCCGCTGCGGGAGAAATCTTTTTACGCCACTAACGCCGTCGGTGCATCGACGTACTCGGCGATGAACTCATTCAACTGCCACCCACCAAGCGGCGTCGAGAACAAATAACCCTGACCGTTTTCACACTCAAGCTTTCGCAACAACTTCAACTGATCTTCCGTCTCGACACCTTCCGCAACCACATCCATCCCGAGATTCTGCGCGAGCGCCACGATCGTGCGCACGATAGCGAGGTTCTCCTCGTTTTCCATCATCTGCGTCACAAACGAGCGATCAATCTTCAACGTATCGATCGGGAAACGCTGCAAGTAACTGAGGCTCGAATAGCCGGTGCCAAAATCATCAATACTCAACTGCACGCCGAGCTCTCGCAACTGCGTCAACAGCCCGACCGCCGCTTCAATGTTGTCACTAAACACTGACTCCGTGATCTCGAGCTTCAAACAACGCGGCGGCAGTTGGAACCGCTCCAGCAAGCTCGCGATGTTCTCAACCAAACCCGGCTGATTAAACTGCTTCACTGACAAGTTGACGCTCACGAACAACGGCGGCGCCACCGGATAAGTCTGTTGCCACTCGCGCGCCTGTCGACATGCCGACTCGAGCACGGTCTGTCCGATCGTCAGGATCTGGCCCGTCTCTTCCGCAACGGGAATAAAATCCTTCGGCGGTATGATCCCAAACTCCGGATGACGCCAGCGCACGAGTGCTTCGAATCCGATCAGCGTGCGACTTCCGAGCGAGACGATGGGTTGATAATCGACGAAGAGCTCATCGCGCTCGCACGCGTGACGCAGATCAGTCTCCATCTTCAAACGACTCATCAACTCGCCGTGCATGTCGTGCCCGAACACTTCGTAACGCGCTTTGCCGCGCGCCTTCGCCTGGTGCATCGCGGTCTCTGCATCGCGCAGCATGTCTGACACCTGCTCGTAATCGGAAGCGAGTGCGATGCCGATGCTCATCGTCGTATAGACTTCCTGGCCCAGCAAGTTGAACGAGATCGAAAGTGCCTGCTGAATGCGCGTCGCTACTGACGACGCCTCTTCCTCACCCGAAACATCATCGAGCAACACGGCAAACTCGTCACCACCGACACGCGCGAGTACATCGCCCTGTCGCATGCACGTCTTCACGCGCTGCGCGATCTGTATCAACAGTTGATCCGCGCTGGCATTGCCGAGACTATCGTTAACAAGCTTGAAGCGATCGACGTCGAGCAGCAATACTGCACACTGCTGATCCCGACGTGAGACGCGCAGCTTGAGCAGATCGTAGAAGCGCGCGCGGTTGGGCAGGCCCGTCAGCGTGTCCTGCGTCAGTTTCTCTTCGGCCTTCTTGCGATCGCTGATGTCCTGTACCTGGAAGAACAATCGCTTCGCGCCGCTTTCCGAATCCTTCAAAAGCGAGACGTGCCACTGCACCCAAACCGTGTGGCCGTGCAAGTGAATGTAACGCTTCTCCTGCTCGTGGCTTTGAATATAGCCTTCGAGCACGCGCTGAATGTACGACTGCACGGGTCGTAGATCTTCGTTATGAGTGAGTCGTTGAAAACTGGTCGCGCGCAGCTCCTGCTCTGAGTAGCCGAGCAGTTTGCAAAGCGATTCGTTCACCTGGAGCCAACTGCCGTCGACTGACACGACTGCCATTCCGATCGCGGCGTTGTCGAAAGTGCCATGACTGCCAACTGCTTTCGGAGTCGAGAGCGCAAACGGAATCGAATCAGGCGCGAACTGTGCTTCGTTCTGAGCTCGCTCGGATGTGCGGCGTCGCTTCATGCGTTTCTGCTCGTACATCGCCTGGTCAGCTTGTTCGAGTAACTCTTCGAAACACGCCATACGTTCGGGCTCGAGTGTCGCCACACCAATACTGAACGAGAGCTTGTGACTACGAGTCTCGCTCGCGTTGTACGCTCTCAGGTTTTCATTGAGTCTTGCGATCGCTTCTTCTTTACTCGCGTTCAGATCGGTGACGAGCACTGTAAATTCGTCGCCGCCGAGACGCGCGATGATGTCGGAGCTACGGAAACTGCGATTGAGAATCGCGGCGGTTTGGATGAGCGCGTTGTCGCCTTCGTTATGTCCAAACTCGTCGTTGATCTTCTTCATGCCGTCGAGGTCGATAAAGAGCAGTAGCAGCTTTTCTTTTTGGCGGCGCGCGAAGTCGAAATAAGGCGCGGCCTGTTTGAGCAATCCGCGACGGTTGAACAGACCGGTTAAATCGTCTTTCAGTGAACTGTTGCGCAGCGTTTCTTCGAGATTCTTGCGCTCGGTGATATCGCGCACGACCTGGACCAGACCGCCACCATCAACACTCGAGATCGAGATTTCGAGCGGGAAGGTGCCGCCGTTGATTTTCAGACCCATTGCTTCGCCGCGCCACGAACCGTCACGCCAGACAGCGGGCATGATCTGCTCTTTCATGCGAGCGAGCTCTTCCTCGAAGTAAAACATTTCCCAGTTTGCGCCGATCAGTCGTGTGGGATCTGAGTACCCAAAAGTCTTGGCATAAGCGTCGTTTAGATAAATGCAGACACCGGTATGATCGATGATGGCCATGCCGTCCATCGAGGCTTTCATCGCCGCGGCTTGTTGGGCAAGAGAGCCGGCGGCGCGTTTGCGCTCGGTGATGTCGCGGGCCACGACGGATGCGCCAGTCATGGTTTTGCCTTCCATGATCGGGCAGATCGTTAGCGAGACGTCGATCGGCGTGCGGCCCTTCTTGAGATGGACCATCTCATGTTGCGTGACGTTCTCGCCGCGGGTGACTTTTTCAAATAACAACGAAGCTTCCTGTCCGCGACGATGATCGAAGAGCATCGAGATCGGTGCGCCAAGAGCTTCTTTGGAAGTGTAGCCATAGATGCCGCGTGCACCGCGGTTCCAGCTCATGATCACGCCTTCGGTGGTTACGCCGATGATTGCGTCGCGCGAAACGTCGACGATGCCTTGCAGGCTTGATAGCTCGTGTCTCACGCCGGCGAGTTGTTCCTGAGTGCCGCGCCAGCTTTTCCAAACGACCACACTGGCAAGGATTTGGGCAACGATGAGAACAACGACGAATTCGGTGAGATTGGCTCCGAAGAGCGCGGAGACGATGAAGCAGAATCCAAGCGCGGATGGAATCACGAAGGTAGGGAGGGGCCAAAGCTTTCGGCTGGCGCGGGAGATAAAAGAGTTGCTATCGAGGAACATAACCGGCTCAAAGCGATGTTTGATTCGAATAGAGCTAAGTGGGTAACTGGGGCTCACCACTCGTGGGTTGTCAAAGCGTGCGGGCTATTCGCCCACCCGTCTATAAGCCAATGGTGTGCCAGTGTGTATTTGGTGATAAACGGCGGGAAGCGGTGGGCCAGTTGAGTCAAACTAACCGGCGTCTCCGGCATTCTGACGAGAATTCGATTATTTTGAACAGCCGCAAAAAGGCCGATAGAGTCCAGTGCCAAGCTGATTTCACTCGAGACTCATCACTGTTTGAGCGCCCATGTCGCGATGTATTCGCCAAGCTCGCCCCTCTTACTCAAGGCAGCCACGGCTTTTGCGGCTTGATACTCTATATTCCCGATAATGCCTTTACGGTTCGGGACATTATTGCGTACGGTGAAGACGTACCAAATCTTTGGGTGGAGGCCGTGTTTGGCAAGTAACAACCTCAAGGCTTTAGGCGTAAATCCGAAGACATGATATGGCTCAAATGTAGGTGCTAGATTAACTACCCAGTCGCGCCACCGAAGTCTCTGATAAAGATTGCCCAGAGTAAAGTACAGTCCCCCTTCATTCGGCACGTCAATAAAAAGCGCTCCACCTGGTTTGAGGATACGCGCAATCTCTTTCACAGCCCCATCAGGGTTGAAGAGATGTTCCAGTACTGCCCCCAGGATCACAGCCGTAAAGCTTTCTGCTTCAAACTGGCATTCTTCGAGAGGCTGCTGTAGGACTTCGGCGCCTGAATGGCGGGCGGCATGTTCCGCAAAAGTCGGTGACGTTTCGATCCCAAGTGCTTCCCATCCAGCTTCTCGTGCCGCTCGTAATACTTCACCCCGACCTGCCCCGATGTCCAGCAGTCGCCCTTTGCCGGTGCTCAAGCTATTCAACTGCTGCATCAACATCGACGCATACTCGTACTTCGCGTTCGAATCGTGATGTCTGAAATACTCCTCGGGATCTACTGCGTAGAGTTGTTCAAGACCGCCGATTGGCTTCGGCATTGGGTTGGGGAAAATCAATTCACAGCGTTCACATTTCCAAATCCGACATTCGACGCCGAGGTTTTCGCGATGAGCCGAGCCGCCCCGGCGACCGAGGAACTTCGATGCCGACATTTCGCAGATAGGGCAATCTTGAGGTGCCCATTCAAACATCTGCTCTTCTGCCATCTGGTACGTGCTGCTCAGTTTGCAATAAGGAGTTTGGTGCCGGAGGTCGGACTCGAACCGACATGTCCTTGACGGACGCCAGATTTTGAGTCTGGTGCGTATACCAATTTCGCCACTCCGGCGCGAAGGATGCACATGATAAGACGCATCCTCGCGGAGTGCAACCACTAACAGGACCGAGCGCGGGAGCTAAAGGTAATTCGTCCCACGAAGAGGCAAAAGGGGAAGATTGACCCGGCGCTACCGCGCTCGGTTCTGTGCTATCCCAATACATCTCAATTATTTAAGTCCGGTGTAAAAACATGTTTGCCACAGGACCAGCAAAACAGCTAGAATGCCTGAGCCAGGTAATGGCGGGGTCTACCTAGCCCCTTACCCACGAACTCTCACAAGCTGGTTGAGCTCTACTATCTTTCTAGCCGCTGATGCCTGCCTATCTCAGGAGAAAACCATGCCGACAACTGTGTCGCCCCGGATTCTGATAGTTGACGACGAAGTCGAAATAACCGAAATCCTCGCCGATCTCCTAAGTGAAGAATATGAGTGTCTGCGGGCGGCCTCGGCAGAAGAAGCACTCGCGCACCTTCACGGAAGCCAGTTTCAACTCGTCATCAGCGACATCACCATGCCCGGTATGAGCGGCCTCGATATGATCCCTCACGTCAAAGCACTTTCATCCGACACCGTGGTGGTGATGATCAGCGGTATGCAGACTGTTGAGAGCGCGATCGGCGCCCTCCGTCTCGGCGCATTCGATTACCTGATGAAGCCGTTCGATCTGAGGCAGGTCGAGGCAGTCGTCAAACGCGCGCTCGAACACCACGATCTCGTTGTTGCGAAGCAGCGCTATGAGAACCATCTCGAAGAGCTCGTCGAACAGCGAACTGTCGAACTCGACAAAGCACTCAACTCACTCGAAGGCGCCTATCGCTCAACACTCAAAGCACTAACAGCGGCACTCGAAACCAGGGATTCAGAAACTCACGGGCACTCGGAACGCGTAGTTACTTACAGTCTGCGACTCGGACGCGAGTACGGTTTGAGCAGCGTTGAGATGAAGTCGTTGGAGTTTGGCTCGTTGTTGCACGACATCGGCAAGATTGGCGTGCCCGATTCGATCCTGCGCAAGCCGGCGAAGCTCACGGAAGAAGAGTGGGTGCGCATGCGCGAACATCCGCTTCATGGACAACAAATCCTGCGCGGCATCGAGTTTCTCGAAGGCGCGGCGCGCGTGGTGGCCCAACATCACGAGAAGTGGGACGGCACTGGTTATCCGCTCGGTTTGCGTCGCGAGGAGATCGACATCAACGCGCGCATCTTCGCGGTTGCGGACGCGTTCGACGCGATCACGAGCGATCGCGTTTATCGACGCGGAAAGCCATACGAAGCCGCAGCACAGGAATTGGACGACTGGGCCGGTCGACAGTTCGATCCGAAAATCGTGGAGGCGTTTCATCGCGTGCCGAAGAGTGATTGGGAAGAGTTGCACCGGCAGTCGTTGATGCCCAAGCCCGATCAGTTTGACGTGCGCCAGGTGATGCGCATGATGGAATCAGGCCTCGAAGCCGTAGTCAGATAAATTAGCCACAAAAAGACACAAAAAGCACAAAAGAAAGAGACTGAACTGGCTGAAGTTTGGACTTTTTCTTTTGTGCTTTTTGTGCCTTTTTGTGGCTAATTTATCTGAGGCACGACGTAGCCGCGGCGAGATTGGAGGCTGAGGCCGACGCGGCGTGATGCAACTTCGATGCGTCGATACTCGCCAGGCTTCGCTTCTGCAAGCGGTCGCTTCGGACGATAAGTGACAACGTATTCAGCGCCGATCGCGCGTGCGACTTCGTTCGCTTCGGCCAGCATCTCCTGAGCGTTGATCGGCAACAACATCTTTCCGCCCGTCTCATCAGCGACATTCTTCAAAGCCTCCTGGCTCTTCTTCACTTCCGCTTCATAAGCCTTGCGCATGCGCTTCATCGCCGGATCGAAACGAACGCCGATACCAAAAGACGGTGAACGCGTGGTGCCGGGAGGTAGTGTCGGATCCGTAGCCGTGATCGGATCTGAGCTTGGCGGACGTTGACCGGTCGAAACCGTCTTCGATTTATCAGGATCCTTCTGTTGCACAAACTCTGTATAACTGATGATGTGGACCGTGGCGCGCGCAGCAATCAGGCTCTTCATCGCTGCAGCACGATCAACTTTGCTGCCAGGCGAGTCAACGCCATCAGTGATCATCACAACGTGACGACTTCCCTCGGGTCGATCTTTTAACTGCGTACCCGCGTTTGCAATCGCTTCAGAGATCCGGGACCGCTTTGCTGAGATCAGTTTGTTTTTCAACGTCTTTAACACGACTGACTTGTCGGTGGTCCATGGCTGCAACATCTCAGTAGCATTACCCGATTGCATAACCGCGATCGACGCACCCTCTTCAAGCTGTGCCACGAGCTGCGATGCAACATCGCGCGTCAGACTCGTCTTTTTCGACACGCCACCCATGCCACTCGAGTCGCCGCCCGTGTCGAGCACAAACAAAACGTTTGCCGGAATGTGCCGGACGCTGCGGATCTGCTGAGCGACGCCATCTTCGAGCACGAGAACATCGTCGAGCTCGAGTGTCGGATCGTAGTGGCCGTAGGCGTCGAAGGCCATGACCGGAAGCCGGACTTCTTCAGTAAAGATTTTCTCTGTCTCTTCGGGGGTTGGAGAAGGCGACGGTTTTGGCTTCGCGGGTTCCTGGCTGGAGATCTGCGTGGCGGCAAGAGAAAACAGAGCCGCTATGACGAGAAGACCAGTTGTGCGTTTCAGCCACATTGTGGGAATCGGCTGTTTGATGCCTCGAAAAAACGAACGTTGCCACAAAAAGGCACAAAAACACAAATCAGGGTTTCGACTACGAGCTTGACTAGGTTTTTCGGGCCTGAGCTTGCACGGCTGTGATTGCGATTGCGTCCACAATATCGCGCGCCGTGCAGCCTCGAGACAGGTCGTTCGCGGGTTTGTCCAAGCCCTGGAGAATCGGTCCGATGGCGGTGGCGCCGGCCAGGCGCTCGGTTAATTTGTAAGCGATATTTCCAGCTTGCAGATCGGGAAAGATCAACACGTTCGCACGTCCCGCAACCGGAGATCCCGGCGCTTTCGACTGCGCGACGGCCGGAACCAGCGCCGCGTCCGCCTGAAGCTCACCATCAACCTGCAACTCAGGCGCGCGCGCCTTCACGGTGCGCGTCGCTTCCACAACTTTATCGATCAAACGATGCTTCGCACTCCCTTTCGTCGAGAACGAGAGCAGCGCGACACGTGGCTCCGTTCCTAGTAACGCCCGGCAGGAATCTGCCGCCGCAAGCGCGATCTCCGCCAGCTCGACGGCGCTCGGCTCAATCACCACGCCACAATCCGCATAGATCATCGCGCCATCGTGTCCGAAATTAGCATTCGGCAGCGCCATCAGAAAGAAACTCGACACCAGCTTGAATCCAGCCCTGACGCCGATGCAATGAAGCGCCGCTCGAACAGTGTGACTCGTCGTGTTTGTCGCACCCGCAACCGAACCATCAGCAAGACCCGACCGGACCATCAAGTTGCCGTAATACAAAGGATCTGACACGAGCGTCCGCGCTTCGTCGGCCATCAGCCCTTTGGCGCGGCGCAAATCGTGAAACAAAGAGACCATCTTGTCGAAGTCAGCGGCGCGCTTGTGATCGATGATCGTGACACCACCAAGATCAACTCCACTATCTCGCGCGATCGACCGAATTTTTTCGTCGTCACCGAGGAGCGTGATACGCGCGAGACGCTGAGCTGTAGCTTCGGCAGCCGCGGCTACCGTGCGCGGGTCATTACCTTCAGGCAGAACAATGTGTTGCGGCCTTGACGCGGCGCGCTGTCGGATTCGATCGAGGATGTCCATGGGCGTTAATGTTGCCACAGATTACACGGATCAGCACGGTTCTGTATAATCCTGCGTATGTCAGAATTAAACCTGCGAAGTCGCATGACCAACCTGCTCCTCGTCATTCCCAACCTGCTTTTGCTGAGCGCGCGGTTGATGGTCGATCCGAGAGTGCCCGCAAAAGAGCGGCTGCTCGTCGCGGGTGCGATTCTCTACGCCTTCATGCCTCTCGATTTCATCCCGGACATGCTGCCATTTGTGGGCCAGGTAGACGATGCTTACCTGGTTGCGTTGACGTTGCTGCGTTTGATGACTGTTACTGATCCGCGCGTAGTGCGCGAGCATTGGCGTGGTGGCGGAGACGTGGTGGAACTAGTCGGAGCGACTGCACTTCTCGCAGGCAAACTACTACCCCGGCGAATCCGGCGCGTACTGACCTCAAACGTGGAAGCGCCGAAAACTCCGCGTGGGAAGAAAGACCCGATGAAAACGCCGTTACTCGTCGAACGGCCCATCATCGAATCCGAATCTGTTCAGTCGTAAGCGGAGCGACTTAAGCGGCGAGCGACCAATCGATCACGCCTTCAACTGCGTTTGCCAGCTCGGCAACGAATTGCGTGTTACTCGTCTTCAACGCCCAGTATCTGATCTGCTCGGGTGTTGAATCCGAACCAACCTCATCAAAGGCGACGAGCGCGCAGCTCAATGACTTTGAGTGTGTAATTACAAACCACTCGCGCGACAGCCGAAAATCCTTATTCAACGTGATGAGCCTGATGTTCGGATGTCGCGGCGGACGCCAATCGTCTTGTCCAAATAAATAGACCGACTCTGACACGTCTGCGATGCGCGTGTAGCGATCGATGATCGGTTGCAGCATCGAAAACTTCTCGACACCCGCGTAGACTCGTCCCGAGCGATTTGTTCGGAGCAGAATCGCGTTTTCGATCATCAGACAGCCGTACTCGACCGACGCGGTGGTGGTGTGACAGATAAAACTTTCGCGTTGGAAGTCGCGCCGGGCGAGGCTCGCAATTTCGCCAACGTTCTCAACGTTCTGAGAGCCGGAGAACTTGAGGGCTTGCTCGAAGATTGAAAAGTTTCTCACTGAGGAGGGCCTCCCTACCTAGCCAGTGAGAACTTTTAGCGGACTAAAACTGCGAGAGCGTTACGAAGATTTCGTTAAAGTGTGTGCGTCACGGGAGAGACTTCTCTGCGCGACCTCTGCGTCCTCTGCGTCTCAGCGGTTAAACTCATATATTCATCACAGAGGCGCGGCTTTGCACAAAAAGTCTCGATCGCTCTCTTCTCTGTGCAACCTCAGTGTCCTCTGTGTCTCTGTGGTTGATGAATTCCGAGTAAAACCACACCACAGAGACACAGAGGACGCAGAGGTTGCACAGAGAAGAGTGTTATCGAAGGGCGCTTAGGATTTTCTCGTGGATGCCACCGAAGCCGCCGTTAGACATAATCGCGACAACGTCGCCCTCGCGGAGCTCGGGAACGAGGTGAGTGACGATTTCCCCCGCGTCAGGCAAGGCAAAGGCGGGCTTTCCCTGTTGCGAAATCGCGTCAATTAACGCGCGGGTATCCAGCGCACGTCCCTTTTCTGTGACCTTATCACTATCGAAAACGGCAGCGATCACCACGTAGTCAGCGGCCGCGAAGGCGTTGGCGTAGTCATCCTGAAACACAGCCAGTCGCGACGACCACGAGCGCGGCTCGAAAACGGCGATCAAACGACGATCACGATATCTCGCTCGCAAGGCGCGCAGCGTTTCACGAACGGCAGTCGGATGGTGGGCGAAGTCGTCGATCACGAGCACGCCTTTCTCCTCGCCACGCACTTCCGCACGTCGCTTCACGTTCTGAAAACTCGCGAGCGCGCTAGTGATTTTCTCTTTGCTAACTCCCCATGCATCAGCCGCAACGATCACCGCCAGACAATTCAAGAGATTGAATTCACCGACGAGTGGCGTTTGAAACTCTCCCCACGATTGGTTCTCACATAACACTTCAAACCGCGAGAGTCCTTCGCCAAACTCGGCATTACGCACTTGCCACTTCGCGCTCGGGTCTGTACCGAAAGTCTCAAGTTGCGTGAAGAGTCTTTCGCCAAATGATTCGACTACCGCTCGCACGTGTGGACTGTCCCAACCCGCGATCAGACGACCATTCTCAGGCACGAGATTCATGAATCGACGAAACGCGAGTTTCACTGCATCGAGATCGCGATAGATGTCAGCGTGATCGAATTCGATGTTGTTGACAATCGCGAGCTCGGGCAGGTAGTGCATAAACTTCGGACCCTTGTCGAAGTATGCAGTGTCGTACTCGTCTGCTTCGATGATGAAGTAATCGCTGTCAGCGACGCGAAAGCTATGGCCGAAGTTCTGCGCGACGCCACCAATTAGGAATGTCGGATTCAGATCGCCCTGGTCCATCACCCACGCGGCGATGCTCGTTGTCGTTGTCTTGCCGTGCGTGCCTGCAACTGCGAGTGAGTGTCGACCACGAATGAACTCTTCCTTTACGACTTCGGCTTGCGAGCGATAGAGAAGTTTCCGTTTGAGTGTTTCTTCGACTTCCGGATTGCCACGCGGGATCGCATTGCCGACGATCACACAATCGGGCGCGGGCGTGAGATGTTCGCGTTTGTAATCGGGAAAGACGTTGATGCCGAGCTGCTCGAGCATCGTCGACATCGGCGGGTAGACGTTCAGATCAGAGCCGGTGACGTGATGACCGCGCGCCTGAAGCATGCCGGCCAGAGAAGCCATCGCCGTTCCGCAAATGCCGATTAAGTGATAGTGCATGATTAATTTCTCTGTGCAACCTCTGAGTTCTCTGTGTTTCTGTGGTGAGTTTTTACTACCAATAGTTAACCACAGAGACACAGAGAACTCAGAGGTTGCACAGAGAAGACTGATTATTATCTTAATTCGTCTGCATAAACCTTCATCGAATCCGCGAGCGACATCGGTGCGAAAGCAATCTGTTGTCGCGCGGCGGAGATGTCGGCGTAAAAATCGAAGTCGGATGTTACGCGATCGACGGGAGTAATGTCGCTCTTGCTGCCGAGTGCGTCAACGAGTGCGCGCGCGTATTCCATGGTTGTGGTTCGTTTGCCGCAACCCAGGTTGAGTATCGTAAAAGTTTCGGCGGGTGGTTGCGAGATACAGTTGTCGACAGCGCGCAGTACGTCGCTGATGTGAAGTGCATCCCGGACCAGTTCGCCGCGTGCGAGAAGCTCGATCGGCTCGTCGCGTTGCGCAGCGCGTGCCAGGTTGTCAACAAAACTCTCCTGCTGATTCGCTCCGTAGATACTCGGTAGACGCAGCACAACGATCCTGGCGTAGCGTTGAAATGTTTCGAGCAGTTGTTCGGCCCAGCGCTTCGTGGCGCCATACGGTAGTGTGCCGCCTGCCGGACCAGCTTCATCGACGGGAATCAAGGAAGGCCGGCCATACACGCTCAAGGTCGAGGTGTAAATGATCATGCGTGGTGGTTGTTGCGTTAGTCCTTCAATCAGGTTTGAGGTCGCGTGAACATTCGCATCGACGAAGTCTATTAACTCACCGGGACCGGGTTCTTTAGAATAGGCGTGAACGACTACCTCGGGAGCAGCTAGCCTCTCGATCACGCGCGGTGCATCCTGCGCCGTCAGATCAATCGTGACGGTCTGGCTTGCTGCCGTGCAGTCTTGCGGCGAGAGTGCGGTGACGTCATGTTGATTGGCGACGAGGTGTTGGGCCAACCTTGTGCCAACAAACCCATTACAGCCGGTTATCCAAATGTTCAAGCGAATGGTCCTAACGAACTAATTGGTGTTGTTCCAGTTCGGCAGTTGCCTGCGTCGTGTTCTCTGCTTGTTGTTGTCGCACCCAATCGAGGAGCTCCGGAATACCGTCTGCCAGTTTCACCTTCGGTTCATACCCGAGCAACTTCCTGGCTCGCGAGATATCTGCAACGCAGTGACGAATGTCGCCCTCGCGGTATTTGGCTGTGATTTGCGGCTTGATGTCTTTGTGCAAACCTTGGGCGAGCATCAACGAGATATCCGACACTGAAATCGGAGAGCCTGTGCCGATGTTCACTGCCTCGTAATCGGCCTTATCGGTTTCGAGGGCGAGCATGTTCGCTTGCACAATGTCGCTGACGTGCACGAAGTCTCGCGTTTGTTCACCGTCTTCAAAAATCATCGGTGATTCACCGTTCAATAAGCGTCCCGAAAAAATCGCGCACACGCCCGTATATGGGTTTGAAAGAGCCTGCCGCGGACCGTATACGTTGAAATAGCGAAGCGCAACGACGGGAATGTTGTAGGCGCGGCCCACCACGAGGCAAAACTGTTCCTGGTCCTGTTTTGAAATTGCGTAGACCGAGGAGGGGAAGAGTGGCTTGTCTTCGTTTGTTGGAACCGGCTTAGCTTTCGCACCGCATTGAGGGCAATTAATCTCCCAATCGCGATCGAGGAGTTGTGATAATGGTCTTAGTTTTGGTTGGACCGGCCCACACTTGTCGCAGGCGTAAGCGCCTTCGCCGTATATCGACATTGACGATGCGACGACGAGTTTTTTGATCTGTGGCCGGCGCTTCACGATTGCTTCCAGCAGCACCGCCGTGCCGAAATCATTGGCGCGAATATAGCGGCCGATTTCATACATCGATTGGCCGACGCCTACTTCAGCCGCCTTGTGGTAAACAACCTCGATTCCCTCGAGCGCATGGTTGACCAGATCGGCGTCGCAAACATCGCCTTGCAGAAACTCAGCCTTCGGGTTGAGGTGCTGTGGCCCAGCACCGCCATGGACCTGTTCCACTAACGCGTCGAGAACTCTGACGCGATGACCGCGATCGATGAGCGCATCAACGATATGTGAGCCGATGAAACCGGCGCCGCCTGTGACCAGAATGTTCTTCATCTAATACTCCCTAATGCGCGTTGAAATAGCGTGGTCAAGCCTGAGACGCGTGCTGCGAACAACACCTCGTCATCGTCGTCGCCGATCAGGTTTCGCCGCAATAAAAACAGATCCGTGGCGTGGTCATTCGTGCCGGCGTCGGTTGTCAGAGCACAAGTGTACGGAAGCTTTCGCGTCATCGCGATAGTCGCTTCAGAGTACGAGCCGTAAGGGAAAGCGAGTGGCATCGTAGCTTGCGACAAACGTGTTGCGATTGTTTGGTGTGACGCAAACAATTCCCGTTCGGCTTCTACCGGCACGATTTCCGACAGCTTACGATGTGAACAAGTATGCGAGCCGATTTCCACACCATGCTGCTGCAGCGTTTTCACTTCTTCCCACGATAAGAATTTCTCGTCATCAGACTCAGACCACTCGTTATGGTGCGATTGATTGTTTGACTGAATCCGATCCGTAATTAGGAAGATCGAAACGTGCATGTTGCGCGCTACGAGCCGCGGTAACGCACAGGTAAGAAAGTTTCGGTAGCCGTCGTCGAATGTCAGCACGACGGAATAATCCGGTAGCGGCACTTTGTTCTGACACGCTTTGACGAACTCAGCCAGTGATATCACTTGATAGTGCCGGCGTAAGTAGTCTAATTGTTTTTCAAAACGATCGGCACGAATGTGCAGTCCATAGCGGTCTGATGGGTGACGTTTGCTGCGTTCAGTTACGCCGTGATAGCAAAGGATGACCACACGCTGACGGTTCCACCACGCAGCGAGCCGGGTGATTCGAAGTTTCTGTAGTAATGAGAAGAGGCGTCTCTTCATCGCTGTAATATCACGCGCTCTACTTGGATCGGGTCAGTACCACCTGCGGTAGCGGGTGGTACTGACCCGATCCAAGCAAGCAATCCACCCTCTAGACCTTCTTATAACGGCCCACGAACCCATGCGCCCAGAATGATACAAAAGCGCCTCTCTGCGCGTGCCATTTCTCAAATGGCATGTTCATCCGCATAGTTGGCCCCGGCGCGACGCGCGTCAACGGATAAGCAATAGGCGTGAAATGATATTGAGATATACCATCCGGAATCAGTCCCACGCGCCGCGCCGCCTGGTCCAACTCATCAGGCTGTAATCGCAAACGGGGCAGATGATCGGCAGTCGCGGCGCCCAGTAACTTCGCGAGTAGACGAACAGGCATCATGGCCGCAACTGTGACGCGGCTAACATGCCAACGTTTCGGCATCGTAATAATCGCGATGCCGCCTGGCTTCAACACGCGCGTCATTTCCGCGAGGGCCTGGTCCGGAGTCTTTAAATACTCGATTACTGCCATGCAGATTAGCTGGTCATACGAGTTATCCGCGGCGTTGATTGCCTCTATGTTTCCCTCAGCGAAATGAACGCCCGGAAGATGACCAAACTTCTCCTTCGCTTCACGCACCATCTCCGGCGAAAGATCGACTCCATCGAAAGTACCGCCACGTTCGAGCACAGCTTCAGTCATCACGCCTGGACCACAGCCAACGTCCAACACACGGCCGAGTTTTTGAGGCAACAGCTCAAGGACTCGATTGCGGCGCACGTGAAAGTGATAGTTGCGGCCGTCGGCGGAGGCATAAAGACGCGACCACTCACCCTTGGACGCGAATTTGTCGAAGTGTTCGATGACGGCGCCAGCCTGGGCCGGTGAGTTTTCAGTTGCCATAGATCATTTGCGCCCTCTGTTCTTTTTTATAGCAGTCACTGATTCATAGATCCTTGTTAAAGCATCCGCTGACTGCTGCGGCTGAAACCTGCTGAATGCAGTTTTACTGGCCGCTGTTCCGAGTCGCAGCCGCTCGGATCCATCTTCCAACAGCCGGCAAACTGCCGCAGCAATTGCTTCGTGGTCTGCAGGCGGAACGAGGATCCCATCCTCTCCATCACTTACGACTTCCGGGATTGGACCAGCCGAGCTTGCAACGCACGCACAGCCCGCGGCCATTGCTTCAATCAGCGCGATTCCCAATCCTTCATAAAGGGAAGGGAAGATAAAGACATCACAAGCTCGTAAAAAATGAGTCACATCTCGGCGCGCGCCCATGACGTGAAAATGGTCTTTGACGCCGAGCTCGGTAGCTTCACGCTCGAGCTGCTCCGTCCAGCGCGGATCCGTAGTCGCCCCAACTGAAACAAGATGGGCCGAAGGAAATCGCTTACGGATCGAAGGCAATGCTCGTAATGCGTAAACCAGTCCCTTCTGCGGCGAAAGCCGCGCGACGTTCAACAGGATGATGCTATCCGCCGGCAAGCCGCACGAGCGTAACAACTCAGCCCGGCTCGTTGCTGGTGCGTCCGTCAAAGAATCAATATCGATTGGATTGTAGACAAGGTCAATTGAGTCCAAAGGAACGCGCAGGTGACGATTTGCGCTTTCTCGCACGTAGTTGCTCACCGCAATTAGCCGATCGTTACCCGCGTTTGCTGTCCAACGATCGAGCCCGCGCACGATTCGTCTTTTCATCAGACTGACGTCGGCGCCGTCGGCCCATGCTTGCTCTTCGTGGTCGGGATTGTGAATCGAGCTGATGACTGGTGTACCTGTAAGCCGTCCGGCGATGCGACCGATGATGTTAGCGGCCCACAAGTGACTGTGAATCAGATCGGGTTTGTTCGCAAGCAGCCACGTTCGGAGATTTTTAATTCCTTTGGGAATCTCGCGCGTGTTCCGGCAATTCAAGGGAACCACCGGTACTCCCAAAGCTTGAATTGGTTCCAGCCAGTGGGTGGCGTGCGGGTAGACCGTGATCACGGTGCTGCGAACTCGTTCCCGGTCAAAGTGTTTTAGATTCGTGTACAAAAGTCTCTCCGCGCCGCCGGGACCGAGCGCCTCGATGAGATGAACGACGTGCAGCACTCTGGGTAATAACACGTGATAACCCTCAACGCAAAGACCGGGTTACGGCTTTGCCTCGAAATTCATATAAAGCTCATTCATTTTAGCCATCTGTGACTCGTACGATCCGCTCAGACTAACCCGCCGCTCTGCTTCTGAGGCTAGCGACTGGGCCAACGAGCGATCTTGCAACAGTCTCGTTAATGCTGTCGCCAGGGCCGCCGGATCTTTCGGGTCCACCATCAGTACAGTCTTATTTTCCTCAATGTAGTGTGAGTCGTAATTGGGAATCCGGCTAACCAGAACGGGTGTCTTACAAGCCATCGATTCCAACACCGACATCGGCGTCCCGTCACTACTCGGAATTGAGACAGTAACGTCAGCCAAACGGTAATAGTCGGCCATTTCATCATGCGGGATTGCGCCAACAAACCGCACTCGATCATGAGCGGATCCGCGCGCGAAAATTTTGCGCACCTCAGCTTCGTAAGCTTCGTCTGTAGCTACCGGAACCACGGCAAATATGAAGTACGCGTCCGCGACGGCTTCGCAAACTGACGATGCAGCGAGTGCGATTTGATCGAGATTGTAGAGCGGCCTCATTAGCCGTGGACTCAGAATCACCCGAGCCGAGGCAGGAAGGTTCAATCGCTCCAGCAGGTATTGCGGCTGCGGACCTGGGGAAAATCTCTCGAGCTCAACTCCACCGTGAACAACCTCGATCGGCACTTCAGGCCCGCTGAATCGCCGCACAATTGGAACCAGTTTGTTTGACCAGCACGTGATGAGGTCCGCGTTGCGCAGCGCGTAAGGAGTTAACCAGCGCTCGCGAATGTCGGGACCGGGTTGCCAATCTTCACCGAGGATGTCTCCGCCCATCACCGTTATCACTGTTGGATGAAACTGCGAGAGGGCTCCGTACCACGCGTTTACTCCTACAAAGTGAGAGTGCACGAGGTCGATTTTCTCGTCTCGCAGTAGCTTTCGCAGGCGTGAGATCTGTGCTGCAGTGCGCCAGAAACGTTTGAGATGAAACGGGCTGAGCTCACCGAGGTATCTGGCGCCTGCTTGTTCGAGACCATCGATGTCTTGTTGTGTTACCGGTGCGAACGACAACAGCGACATCTGATGGCCGCGATTGCTGAAGTAGCGGAGCCACCGGCGAGCATGAATATAGCGTCCATCGGCAAGGTAACAAATGCGCATAGAACGGGGTGCGAGTCAGGGACCTGAAGGAAAGCTGATAATCAAACGTGCGCCGGGAATTAGCCGGATCAGTTTATGGAACGATGACATTTAACTCCACAAAAAAGCAGAATTATAAAAAAGAGATATAACAACCACGGAGACACAGAGAACACCGAGAGATCGCACAGAGAAGAATTCAAATTAATCACTACGGCATTTAAGTGGGAGTAACCAGCCGTTTAATCCGGCGCCTTCCGAGGTGCGCTACACGGGAGAGTTGGCCCGGGTCTGTGGCAACGGCATCGAGGAGAGTCCCTAAGCCACCGGCTTTTTCGCCGGCATTTATGCGGCTAAACGCCAGTTCCAGCTTCGCAGTTGCGAGCCGTCGCTTGATGGCGGGAGCCGCATTCCCAAGCTCTGGATTCCTTTTCAAAGCGGCGTGCAACGCACGTATCTGTTTGCGACAGGTGTCAACTGAATTTGCCACACCTGAACATTGGTGCGTGTGTTCGCGTCGTAACGCGAGCGGCTCGTTGCAGTAATAAACGCCGTAGCCGGCGCCGGCAATGCGAAGCGACAAATCGTAGTCGTCCATGGGAAAGATTGACTGATCAAAATAACCAACTTTGTCGAAGACGGCTTTCGGAATGGTAAAGCCGGGGAAGATGTGTGAGAACTCGAAGATATTACTCAAACTGCGAACGCCGGTTTGCACCGGATGATTTCGCAGTTCGCTTTGGATCTGATGCCACGTGCGGCCGTTGAAGAGAATTTCTCCCTCAGAATCGATAATCGTCGAATCGCAGCAAAATAACCCAGTTTCCGGGTAATCGCGAAAGATGTTGACTGCGGTCTCGACGTGATTTGGAAGTAGCGCATCGTCGCTGTCGATAAAAACTATCAGTTTTCCCTGCGCCAGGCGGATACCATCATTTCGCGCGATTGACGCACCGCCATTTTTTGGCTGTTCGTGCACGCGCACAAACGAGTAGTCCGGTTGAGATTTGAGCCAGGCGACGGTGCCATCGGTCGAACCATCGTCTATTACCAGTGTCTCAAGATGCGGGTAAGTTTGCCGCTTGATGGAATCGAGACAGATCGGAATCCATCGCAGGCGATTGAAAGTTGGAATAATGACCGTGACTAATGGCGGTTGCATAATTTGAACCTTATTTGCGAATACCGGGGGACTGATCGGAGATTTTATCGATAACTTGAAACAGGTCCTTCGCTGCGCTACGCGTGCCGTTAGAGTAACGATAATAGCGGAGCGATACGATTTCCTTCATTATTCCCGGGATGCGGCGCATTTTCGATTGTGGCAACAAAGCGCGTCGGCGCAGATGAGTAATCTGTGGCTCCAATCTTGTTAACGCGCGTGCGCATGGAAAAGTCGCCGCATGAAGCGACAGACGGTCGTAAATGGTTTCAAGGTAATGCAGCTCATCTATAAATGAATTCCGCCGGCGAACTGCTCCCATGAGCGTCGTTTTCATTTTAGGTTCGTCGAGGTCAGCCTCCAGAATCGAACGGAAACCAAGCTGTTGAGCTTCATGTTGACGATATTGAATCAACAACTCGGGCAAGAAGACGACCGGTGCGGTTGCCGCAATCATGAGCGCGAGCCAGCCATCATGAATCACGCGCCACCCGTCATGAATAAGATCAGTAGGAATTGGGATTGCGAGTTTACGGAAATGGCTCCGGAAGGCCATCGTTGCGCCTGTTACTACGTTGTGATCCAACAGCACATCAAACCCTTCGCCGGCAGTGAAAAGCCGTTGTTGACGATCGTCAAATCTGATGAGCTGCCAGATGGTCCAGGGCGTGGGCGCTAATGTATCCTCCACTACCACACCATTACTGAATACCATTCCGACTTCGGGACGACTGGCGAAAACTCCTTCAAGCCGTTTTAGTTTCTCCACACTCCAAACGTCATCTTGATCTGACAGGGTAATAATATTACCGCTACAAAGATTGACTGCCTGCTCAAAATTACGAGTAGACCCCAGGTTCCGATCGTTCTGCGCAACGCGAACAGGAAATGAACTACGCCGAGCGAATTCGTCGACGATCTGTTTAGTGGAATCCGTTGAGCCGTCATCGCAAATCACCAACTCGTCGGGAGGCCGAGTTTGTCGCGCAATGCTATCCAACTGCGCTTGCAAAAACGCAGCGCCATTGTAGGTACACATTGCAACTGAAATCTGCAGGGTCATAGCTTCGCCCCTGGCGAAGTAAATGGACTACCTTTACTTGAGTCAAAATCGGGGAACTGCTGATCGCGTGGATTAATCAGACGGTTTTTCTCGTGCGGCCATTCTATGTCAAAAGCTGGATCATTCCAGCGCACCCCGCCGGCGCATTCGGGGGCATAAATATCTGACACGGTGTAGAGCAGTTCTGTGTCATCCGCAAGTGTCTGAAAACCGTGAGCGAGGCCGGCCGGCAGGTAGATCATCGACCGGTTCCGAGCCGACAGTTCAGTGGCAAACCATTGGCGGTATGTAGGAGACTCGGTGCGAAGATCGAGTCCGACATCGTACGCCGCCCCGGCAGTACACCTTACGAGCTTAGCCTGGGCATGCGGAGGTGTTTGGAAATGTAGACCACGTAACGTTCCGCGTTTCGGGTTGAACGATATGTGGCCTTCGACGAATTGGTTTTCGATCCCGCGCTCGGCAAGTGCATCGTGCGTCCACGCGTTAGCGAAGAATCCCCGAGCGTCTTCGAAGCGCTCGGGCTCAATCAGGTAGACTCCAGGGATTTTTGTGTTATGAAAAATCATCGCAATTTACTGCCGCCGCCGAGAGGGCACCGGCGTGAAACCATAAAGGATCTGAGTGAATTTTTCCAAACCGCAGTCCTGCACTGAGTCGCTTAATACTGCCGCAATTTGCGGGCAGTTGTTATGTGCCAAGCCTGGTGAGTGACGTCGTTACCAGAGCTGTCAGGCGATGACGCGGCACAAGTGGAGCTGCACATGCGCAAACCAGCCACTTCAGAGCGTGTTTTGGCCTGTGGCTGTTAAAGCTGGCGCGCAGCATTTCTCTGAGGCAATCCTTGAGTGGGCCATGTAGTATGGTCTCAAACGTCAACCTTTCCTGCTCCTTGATAAAGTGTTGTCGGTTTAGCTTGCGGAGGTGCGGATCGTCTGTCAGAGACTTTATTTTCGTTCGTATGTGTAGCATTGCGGCATACATTCTTCTTCTGTCCTGACTTGAGCTCGTTGTGTGAGAGCGCACCAGCGCGAGCGTTCCTGGTAGATTCTCATATTGAAATGTCACTCCAACGGCCGCGCAGCGAAGCCAGTAATCCCAGTCTTCGGCTGGCGGCAACTTGTCGTCAAACCAGCCCACTCGCTCAACGACGGAACGACGCACTAACGGTGAGTTGATTACCATAATATTTCGCTCTATGAGTGCGGCAAGAACATCGCGGCCACGGCCTGAAATTTCCGGCATCCAGGGCTTCTCTTCTCCCCACATCGTGTATAGCCATTTCTCCGGCTCTTCGCTTCTGAAGTAGCGAACGCTTCCATAGACAATGTCGATGTGGGGCTGCTGCTGCAGATAGCTTACCTGCTTCTCAATCTTCTCGGGCTCGATCAGATCGTCGGCGTCGAGAAACTGCACATACTCCCCTGAGGAGTGACGCAGACCAAGATTCTTGGCAGCAGCCTGTCGTGCATTTTCCTGTCTCAAGAACTTGAAGCGCGTGTCTTCGTTTATCAAACGCTGTACTTGTTCGGCTGTGTCATCGGTGGACCCGTCATCCACGACCACACATTCCCAGTTCGAGTAAGTTTGTGCGCGCAGGCATTCCAGCGTCTTGCCGATGAAGTGCCCGTAGTTATAAGTCGGTACGATGACGCTGACGAGAGACGCCTCGTCGCGAGGGGTCGGATTGTGCCGCATCTCCAATAGCAGATGACTCATCAACGCTGTCTCTCCATCACTCCCTTCTCAATGTCAGAATGCCATGGAGACACGACTCGGCAAAGGTCTCATCGTCGGGGTTCCCCATTCAGCCCCAACAGACTAGTAAACGCCGTACGAGCAGCGGAGACACTGAAGTCTGTTCGGGCACGCTCATATGCGTTTGCAGCTACCCGCCGACACAACTGTGCATCGCTGAGTATAAGCTCGATAGCTTCAGCAAGTCGTGCTGGATCATTCTCGTCGACGACAATGCCGCAGTCGTGCTCACGGAAATACCACGATACAAATGAAGCGCGAGGTGCGTGCACGAGGATGGGGCGGCGCGTCGCCAGATATTCACCGAGTTTCGTAGTCGCCGAAGTCCTTACGAGATCGGGGTAGGGCGAGTTGAAAGCAAGTGGCAGAAATAGTATGTCGGCCTCCATCTGTACACGCGGCATCTCTGTCATAGACAACTGTTCGTGACGCACGATTGGGCCGCGTACACTTTCCCGCTCCAGAGTTTGGTCTGATTCATTCGTGTAGAGGTGTAGACGAATGTTCCGATTTCCCAGTTTCGTTAGCGCGGCCATCAGATTTCGAAAAGCGTCGAAGTGAGCCTCGTAAATGGCGCCTGTATAGACGATTTTGATCTCCTCCGAGGCTCTCACAGCCGTCCGATTCACGACTCCATCCATTTCATAGGGCGCAATATCAAATGAATTGTGGATCACGGTTGCCTTCACGCCTAAACGTTTCTGCAAGTCGTCGCGTAAAACTTCGTTTGGAGCGATCACACCTGCGGCGCCGTTCATGACCAGGCCCTCCAGGCGATGAGCCCAGAATGCCGCCACCGGATCCGCCCACTCACGATAGGAGTAATGATCGAAAATATATGCGTAGAAAGGAACTTTTGTGAGACGGCTAGCGAGGTAACCAGCAGGCAAAAGTGTGACGTCACCAGTGCATGCGACAACGGCATTACAGTCTTCACTCCGCACAATGTTAGCTATGCGTCGCGAATGATGCACAACTGCCAGCGGAATATTGATGCCTTCGCGGACTCGTCGCAGACCGAAACGATATCCCCTCTCAAGTCTGAAGGGCGGCGGGAGACGGTGATAAGAGCAGGGCAGAAACTGCGATGGGCTTTCGCTCGCGTTCTTTACGTCATGTCGCTCGGGAGAGACGAGGCAGTAGTGCTGGGGGTCAACGTCATGCAACATCCGGTAAATGACAAGTGCCTGACCCGTCACGGACGGAGGGACATGGTGGGAAACCAGGGCGAATTTCATCCTGCCACTACTCGACATATTCAGAGTACGTGCGACCTCGCCCAGTCAATATATTCGGCAAGACCTTCGGCGAATTCTATACTGGGCTCGTAGCCGAACGCGACTCGAGCTGCTGAGATGTCCGCGCGGCTGTGCCGGACGTCGCCTTTGCGCGGCGGTCCGTATTCGACTGTCACGTCAGTTCCGCTTGCCTGGCGCATCAGCGCGACGAGCTGATTAATCGTGAGCGTCACTCCCGACGCGACATTGAAAGCGCCCGAGAGGCCGCGTGTCCGCGCAGCGAGAATATTGGCGCGCGCGACGTCGCTGACATTGACGAAGTCACGCGTCTGCTCACCGTCGCCATAGATCGTTAACGGGTTTCCTCGCAGTAGCAAATGGGCGAAGATCGGAATGACGTTGCCGTAAGCGTCATAGCGCTGATTGACGCCGTAGACGTTGAAGTAACGAAGGCAAACGGCTTCCAGCTCATACAGCTTCGCGTAAGCGAGACAATGTTTTTCCTCGGCGAGCTTGCTGACACCGTAAGGCGTATCGGGCTCGCAGGGATGGTCCTCGCGGATTGGCAGGTGTTTGAGCTCGCCAAAGATTGCTGCCGACGAGGAGCACACCACTTTTCGCACGCGCGCCCGGCGCGCCGCTTCGAGCACGCGTAGCGTCCCGAGCACATTGACATCGGAATCATCTACCGGGTTCTCGATCGAGCGCGTGTTGCCGACCGACGCAGCGAGGTGGAATACGACCTCGGCGCCGTCGGTCACGTGGTCCATTGCGCTTGCATCGCGCACGTCTCCCTCGACCAGGCGCACGTGTTTCAGCCCTTCGAGGTTCTCACGATAACCCGTAGCCAGGTTGTCGAGCACGACAACGTCGTACCCGTCTTCGGCGAGGAGCCGTGCCACATTGGAGCCGATGAAACCTGCCCCGCCGGTTACCAGTGCCTTGCTCATCTTAGATTGTAGACGCCGCGCATCCAGTCCGCCGTAATACGCATACCATCTTCAAGACTGTACGTGTTCTTATGGTCCAGGTCGCGGACTGATTTCGAGATGTCGACGCGCTTGATCTTAGTTGTAAGAATTTCTGATTCGCGATGTTCGACGATCGACGGGTTGGCGCCGGTCACTTTGATTACCACGTCCGAGAGGTCTTCGATCGAATGATGATGCGCACCGCCGATGTTGTAGGTCTCGCCTGGTTTGAAGTTTTCCGAGATGTTTGCAGCCGTGCGGACAGTGTCAGCGAGAAACGTTGACGTGCGGTGATGACCGCGAAAAACGGTGTACGGCTGGCCGGTGAGCGCGCAATAAAGAAAGCGGCAGTTGACCGAGCGATATGGACTGTAATACTCCCCTGGTCCATAGGTATTGAAAAGCCTGACGACAACTGATTGCGTGCCGTACTGGATCCCCGAGTTTCGAACCTGCATTTCGTTGACCCACTTCGTCATCGCATAGTCGTTCATCTGCTTGATCTCATACTCATCCATGACGGATTCGGCCATTAGCTCAGGCCAGTCGCCATAAACCTCCGAGGACGAGAAGTGAATCAATTTGAATCCCAGTCGTTCCTGTAGCCGGATAACATTCTTGGTTCCGACCGCATTTGTGCGCCACAAGGTTTCGTAAAAGTCTTCTCCATTCCAACGTCCAAATTCGGCGGCGCAATGATAAACATAATCGAATGGACCCATGCGCTCGAACACGCGCTCGATCTGGCGAAATTCGCCGACGTCGCAACGAGCATAGAGTGGCTCTTCGACGTCGGTGCGCAAAGAAAAGCCAACCTCGTCGGGCTGGTGATAAAGATCGGCGGAGACCACGTGATGGCCGCGCGAGCGCAACTCCTTGATTAGTCCCGTGCCGACGATGCCTAAGCCGCCCGTTACAAGAATCCGCATCATTTTTTGTGTGATCTCACCTTTATTGTTGAGTTTTTGCTGTCCCAGACCGACCGCGTAGGATACCGTAACGAGGCTTCAACCACCAACGGGCGTACCGGCGTCCGCAATCTGCTGCAAGCGCTCACGTACGTGTGGGCCATGTGCGAGCGCGAGCACAATGATCTCGCAAATCCGCTTCACCTCCGCTGGACCGATAGCTGTTCCCGTCGGTAAGGCCAGAACGCGGCCAGTAAGCTTTTCAGTCTCGGGCAGCAGCAGACCCGCATTAGGATAATAAGAACGATAAGGCTCGGCGCGATGACAACCAGGGTAGAAATAACGGCGCGCCAGGACGTTCTCAGCCCACAATACCTGCTGCAGCTCGTCGCGGCTTAGTCCGGCTGCAGCCTCGTCAATTTCAAGAACGACGTACTGGTAGTTGCACTTTTCCGCTTCATTGTAGGTTAGGAACCGGATACCGGGCAGCGATCCTAACTCGTTTTGGTATACATGATAGTTGCGGCGATTGGTGGCGATGAAGTCGTCCATGCTTTCCAGGTTTGTCAATCCCATCGCCGCTGAGATCTCGTTCATCTTCCCGTTTGTTCCGATGTAATCGACATTATCGTAGTAGGTGAAACCGAAGTTCTTCATCAAACGCATTTTCCGCGCGAACTCATCGTCGTTCGTGACGACGGCGCCTCCCTCCAGCGTATTGAGAAACTTGGTTGCGTGGAAGCTAAACACTTCGGCATCGCCGAAGCCGCCAATCATTCGACCCTTGTAAGTACAGCCAAAGGCATGGGCGGAATCAAAGAGAAGTTTCAGACCGCGCCGCCGTGCAATGTCTTCTAATGCATCAACGTCACAAGTGTGTCCCCACAGGTGAACGCCCAGAATGCCGGTGGTGAGCGGAGTGATCAACCGCTCGACGCATGATGGATCAAGCGTATGCGTGCGCGGATCGACGTCGCAGAAGACGGGCGTGATCTCCTGCCACTTGAGTGCATGTGCCGTCGCGATAAAAGTAAACGACGGAACAATCACCTCGCCCTTCATTCCCAAAGCACGAATCGCGATCTCGAGAGCCACGGTCGCATTGCACATCGCTATGCAATGCCGGACTCCCGTCAACTCAGCGATCTCTTTCTCAAGCTGCTTAACGTAGGGGCCTGCGTTTGTCAGCCAGCGGCGATCAAGAATGTCCGTCACGCGTTCCTGAAATCTTTGGCGATCGCCGATGTTTGGCCGACCAACGTGTAACTTTTCTTCGAACGCCGGCTGTCCACCGAAGAGCGCCAGACGATTCATGGTTGATGTTTCTTGCATCTAGTATTTCCTCTGCACACTGACAAGAACATATCTCTTCTCTGTGCAACCTCTGTGTTCTCTGTGTCTCTGTGGTTAACTATCCCACCGCAATAACTCACCACAGAGACACAGAGAACACAGAGGTTGCACAGAGAAATCAATCAGAAGTCTCCCACTGTGAGACAAAGCGCATCTCTCAACTGACGCGGTTGAGCACCCTGACTCCGAACCGAAGCGCACGCTTTAGCTGCAGCGCTGCTCGTGAAAGCCACCGCGGTGGAACCCAGTTCACTCTTTCGATCTGCTGGTCGGCTGAGCTCGGTGCGGTCACCCCGGACAATTTTTGCTCTATGAGCCGCAGGTAGGCGGCTTCGCATTTTTCGATCGACACCTTTGGGTTGCCACGTGTCTCTAACACGTATGCCTCGGCGCGCCGGGCCATGTCGCGGCGATAGGTTTCGTCCTCAAGCAGACGCGCAACACTGCGCTTCATGCGCTGAAAATCCCATCGTGGTATGAGCAAGTCTGGTATGTTGATGAACTCGTCGGCCAGAGACCACTCGGTTTGGTCGTAGAGCTTCGTGTAGTCATTTTCAAACGCCACGGATGGAATTCCAAGTGCGAGGGCGTCGAGGAGCGCCCCACCGCCGCCTGAGGGAAACGTGTCTATGAGAACCTCAGCGAGGCACAGGGCCTTGAGATAACTGTCACCACGCCAGCCCACAAAGCGCATGCGTGCTTTTGCCTCCGGCGTGAGCACGTCCGACAGAAATGGTATTTGCGATTGATCGACGCCCAGTGCCAGGTAGTACATTTGCGGAAACTCGTGGAGTAACTCGACGATCGCCTGCCAGAAACGAGGTTCCTGAAATTTGACATAGCGGCCGGCGCTGGCGACTACTCGCGCGTTATCAGGGATGTTCAGCTCGCGTCTTTCGTACGCCGTGATGTTGTTCCGGTCCGGTAGATCATTCGCTAGCGGAGTCCAAACGCAATTGAGGGGCGTATCGAGTAGCGGATGCTTGGACCATGCCAGGCCTGCATCCAGATCGGGCGGCGCGAATTGCGGCGGCGGGCCTTGCACCATTCCCACCACGATGGGCGCGGGCCGCAGCGAGGTGATGTAATAATGCTGAAAATGGGCCAACGCGCCGCACGTGACTAAAACGTCGGCGCGTTTGTAGTAAATCGCGCGGGCAACGTCTCGCAGTTGCTCGTCCAATCCGCCTCTAGGCGCCATCGTTACTTTGTATCCGTATTCTTCAAACTGGCGGAGGTGTTCGGGCCCCGCTTCGGAAGCGAGAACGTCACTCTCTGATTCAGGAACGAAAAACATCGGCTCGAAGCGGGAACGATCGTGGTAGCGCGCGAAGAGCAGAGTCACCTTGATAAGCACGGAGCCTACCTCGGTTATCCCCTTTACCAGATAGGCCACGCGGATCTTTCCGGACTTGAGGAGATCCTTCCGCGTCCTGGGCCGCAACCGGTGAGGTTGCGCGAGGCGATGCATAGCATCAAGGACGTCGAAATCGTACTCAAACTTGTCGAGCCGCTTGAAGTCCATGTAGGCATACTGCCAGCGGTCGAAATAAAAAATCGCTGTCGACACGTCGCCGCGCGCTGCTGCTGCTATTCCCAGCCGCTTGAATGCGTCGCGGATGGCAGGGATATCATCCAGCGCGGAGTGAATCTGTATGTAGAGAGGCAGGAGGTCTGTGCGACAGCCACGAACCAGCCAGGCGCGGTGTACGAACGATCTGGCAGGCGCGAGGTTCTCCGGCCGGCCGGAGTCGAAGTACGCTTGCGCCAGTAGACGGTAACAACGCTCGCGCTCCTCGGGCCGCTCCAAAAAAATATACGGCAGCAGCTCACTGGAGGAAACGCTTTCTCCGCCCGCGATCCGAGCTAAGACTTCCGCGAAGCTCCCCAAAGATTGCTGCAACGTGTTCACGATTTATAAGAGGTGCACAGGTAATAGAACTGATAGACCTGATGTACCGTGACCCGTTCTAAGCTGGACGGCATCAGCTCAACCGGACACTGATGAATAACGTCATGACTGGACAAGACCCGCTTGAAATAAAACTTCTCAATCCAGGAAGCCGATTTATACAACTGCTCGTCGAGAAAGAGTAAAAGCGCGCCCGGCTTCGCTACGCGAGACATTTCCTCTAATGCTCGTTTTGGCTCGCTATAGCCATTAAGCGCCCCATAATTCAAGACTACGTCAAATACTTCTGAGTCAAAAGGCAGCTCCAGAGCATCTCCCAGGACAAAATCCATGGCGACACCCTGGGTGGTCATGAACTTTACGCCCTGCATTAGCATCGTCTCGGAAAGATCGAGTCCCGTGTAATCAGCCTTGAGTTTCATCCACCCGTGTCTGTACAGCGAGTTGCAGGTTCCGGTTGAGATATCAAGCACCTGCAGTCCGCCGGGTTTACGCTGGAGCTCTTCGATTAGCCGCGCATGAATTTCGGGAAACGACTCGGAAGGCTTAAACCGCGCGAACCGCAAAGAAATCTTGACCGGTATCGCTGTGATAAATAGATACAAAAGATATCGATGTCTCAGCAGAAAAATGCTGAGCGCGAGAAAGAGCAGAACCACGATGACATCGAGCAGCGATGGGTCACGCCAGCCCTGGGCCAGAAATAAAAAATTGAAAGTGTAGCCTGCCAGGGTCAACATGACCGCGATGCTCACTACATAAGCAAGCCACCCGTTCCAGTAGTTAGGGCGCACGGGAAGGGCCAGGAACGGCATGACGTATTGATACCAGCGGCCCAGGAATCCATTGTAGAAGAAGTCACGTAGGGCGCGGTCGTGTTCACCCAGACGCTCTTCGACGTAGAGCCGCGGCACGCCGTTGGTGGTTGGGTACTTGCGGCCACACACCTCGCAATGCCAGTAGGTTGTGAACACGCGCCAGGAACTGCTTCGGCAGGCGAGGCAAATATACTTTGAGAGATTCATTCCGAGGCGTGTGCTTGTGACTGCGCGTGCGTCTCCCTGAGATCCAGCACGAAACTCCATTTGCCGGCGTCAGAGTTCCAGTCCAGTTCGTTTCCCTCGTCAACGAGAGTGACCGCATGCGGCAGGTCATAGCGAAAGATGATCACGTCGCCGATATCGTGTGTGTCGTGAGTGTCTACCAGGCCGAAGGGTGTACGGAATGTCGTTCCGCCCGTTTTCACGTCGACGTCAAGGCGAGACAGACTGGTGATTAGACCAACGCCCTGCGGCAGACGCGGATGTGCATGCTCCGTCAAAAAACCTCCTCCGGAAGGATAATGAAGCACCTTAATCCGCAGACCGGTCACAGCAAAATCGAAATCAGTTTCGGCGACTGTGTTTTGCAAGTCACGCATCAGCTCGCCCGTCTCTCGCGCAGCGCCGCTCACGTAATCCTCGAGTATGCTCAGGTTATTGAATCCCGCCTGATGAAAAATGTGTGGAAGCGTAGATTGATAATTCCCGCGATCGATGCGGTGGTAATTAACATCTGGAGTTGTCGTTGGTGACTTGCCGTGCGGGTACTCGGGTATTTCACGCCACCAACGCCGCACCGCGTTTCGAAGCTCGAGCATCCGGTCGGGCGCAAACACACCTTTCAGAATTACAACGTTTCCCTCCGCCAGGATTCGCCTCAGCTCCTCGATCGGGATCTCAGCAACGATCCTGCCATTGCTGACGGAAGCACGTACGAGCACGAGACCGTCGGATGAATAGTGATTCTTCGCTGCGGGCATCATCAAAAGTCTGCCAGTCTATCGCCTTTAGCTGGAGATCGCATAACCGAACCCTGACTTGCCGAAGCCGTTGCCGTTATAAAACATGAATTTTGTATCATGCCGCTTGAGCACAAAAGGGTAAGCGTTCATCTCGCTGTCCCAACCTTCGGAAGATAATCCAATACCAGCATCTTCATCTTTCCGTGTCCATTCAATGCCGTTGTTAGACTCGGCGTACCCGATGCGGTAGGTGTTCGCCGGATTGGTCCTGTAGTCGGCGCCCTTTCGTGTCGAGTACCACATTCGATACAGGCTATCTTCCTTCAATACGGTCGCGCTGCAGATCCCGCCTTCGTTTTCGTCCTGATAATCAATCGCAACGATGCCGTCGCGCTTCCAATTGATGCCGTCCACGGATTCGGCGTACTTGATGTGATAGAAGGGTTCCGGCCGGCCATCCACCAATTTCCAGTCCGTACACGACTGATACCAGATGCGCCACACGCCATCCTCGATCATGACGCACGCTGTGCCGGTAAAATATGGCTCGTGCGGTCGCAGGTCGAAAATGGGGCCTTCGCCGTATTTTGTAAACGTCACGCCACCGTCCTCACTGCGCGCCAGGCCGATCGAATTGTGATAGGGAATCGTGGCGCGCATGGTCCAGCCGGCATAGTAGAGATATTTCGACGCGCCCTGCGTGACAACAGACAGAGGCATGATCCCGCTTTCATCAAACGTACCGAGCCGTCCGAATGGCAGTAGCGTGCAGTTATGTTCGTACAGGATTTTGTCTGGTCTGCCTGCCTCAACCTCGATGAAGCTGATATTGCTGCGATTGCGTGCGTCACGAGTAGCAAAATAGATGCGCCATCTTTCTTCATCCAGGACATCGACGATCGGAAGCTGAGCATGGCTCAAGTTCCATTCGTGCTGACCACGCGGCTTGTAAATGAGGCCTTTCTTCACCCAACGATTCGCCAAGCTGCATTATCCTTTCGATTTATGCGAGAGGCTGCGAATCTCGTCGCTGCGGAAACCTGCCGGTTCGGAAGTCGTCGCCTTGTAAACTTCGAACTCCTTCGTATCTTTCAGGATTGTCACACCCATGCCGATGAGGGTTTCGCGCGCGATGACCGTTTCATCACGAATGGTAGCGTTCACGCCAATGAAACAGTACGGCTCGATCACGCAGGCGCCGGAGATCACGACGTGCGATGTCACCATGACATGATCCTTTATCACTGTGTGATGACCGATGTGATTACCACTCCATAGCACTACATTGCTTCCAATCTTGACGAAAGGCTGGATGGTGTTGTCTTCGAGGATGAAGCAATTGTCGCCACACTCAAATCCAGGGAAGCTCGTAGCACGTGAGCTAACATAACTTATCAGCTCGTAACCCTTCCGTTTGGCAGCGTCGTATCGATCAGCGCGCACGTGGTTCATTCGCTTAAAGCTAATCGGGATGAACATTTTGAATTCGCTTGGTGGGAAATGCCGTTCGACCTCTTCAAACGCAACCACTGGCAGGTCTTTGTAATCGCCCTTTTGCAGATATTCGCCGTCCACAGTGAAGCCGGCTACTTCATGCGGAGAATCGTTCGTTAAATAAAAATGGGCCAACTCCGCCCATTGGCTTGTCCCAAATACTATTATCTTCGCCAATCGCAGCTCCTTTTTCAGTCCTCTGTGCAACCTCTGTGTTCTCTGTGTCTCCGTGGTAAGTTATTGCTTTGAATTAGTTAACCACAGAGACACAGAGAACACAGAGGTTGCACCGAGAAATCAATAACACAAATTCCCTGGGTTAAGTGCCGCAAGCTGATCCGGAATGAACCATCCGTCTTTTCTGACTAAGCGTCCATCGCAGTAAACCTCTCCTCCGCCCATTTCAGGAGTTTGCATCAGAATGAGATCCCAGTGGATTGCCGATCTATTTCCATTGTCGCACACGCTATACGCATTGCCCGGCGCAATGTGCACGGAACCGGCAATTTTTTCGTCGAATAAGATATCGCGCAATGGTCTCTGCAGACCCGGATGAACTCCGAAAGCGAACTCGCCCACATACCGCGCGCCAGCGTCCTGATCGAGTATGTCCTGCAACTTCGTCTGCTCACGACTGCACGTGGCATTCACGATCTTTCCATCTCGAATTTCAAAGCAGACGTCTTCGAACGTCACGCCATAATAGACGGACGGCACATTAAACCGAATGCGCCCGTTGACCGATTCGCGCACCGGCGCTGTAAAAACTTCGCCGTCCGGGATGTTGTTACGACCGTCGGATTTGTGCGCCCCTATGCCTTTGATCGAGAAGCTCAGGTTTGTGCCGTTTGGGCTGACGACCAATACTTCGTCTGTTTTCTCGAGCAGCTCAATCAGCGGATCCATTGTCTCGCTCAGATGCGCATAGTCTCTAAGACAAAGATCGAAGTATAGATCCTCAAACGCCTCGGTGCTCATTCCCGCACGCTCAGCCATCGCAGCCGTCGGCCAGCGGAGTGCGACCCAACGCAGGTGGTTGTTTCGATGTTCGTAATGGACGGGCTGAATGTAATGCTCGAGTATGTTTCGAAGTTTTTCACCGGGTATTCCGGCGTACTCCTGCGTATTCAGCGGTGCACGAATACTAATGAACGCATCAGCTTGTTCGAGTACGTGGAGCTCGGAGCGCGCCATGAAGCGAACGTCTTCAGCGTCGTAGGTAAGGGCCAGCTCGCGAATTATGCGATCGTCTTTGAGCGACACGAGCGGTGTGGCGCCAACCGCACGAGCTTCTCGAATCAGCTCGATCACGATTTCGCGAGGAGTATTGATGGCCTCGATGACGACCTTCTCCCGCGGTTTCAGCGCACAGGAGTATTTGATAAGTAATGCTGCGAGCCGATTGATCCGTGGATCTTTCATGTTACGAGAATTCGGTCTTCTCTGCGCAACCTCTGTGTTCTCTGTGTCTCTGTGGTGAGTTATTGCGGTGGATTAGTTAACCACAGAGACACAGAGAACACAGAGGTTGCACAGAGAAAACTATGAGAATTCGCCCGCTCGATAAGCGGGAAAGTAATTCGTCGACCCGACTCCGCGAGTTTCGACGAGCTCGTCATACCTGGGTCGATCCAAAATTCGTCCACATAAATATGCAGTGCGGACGCCGGTGGACCATCCTTTCTTAAAGCGCCCGAGCCCGTCTGTCGCCGCGGCTGACACCCCGGCGCTGCTACCCAGGTTTAGCCACTCCGTACCCGCATCGGCGAAATGTTTGATCGCAAAATCAAATAGTCCAAATGACGCTCCGAGCTCATACCCCTTATCACTGTAAGCGCCGAGATGATAATAGGCGCAACTACCTTGCCGGTACCACAACACGATACCCATTGGCATACCCTCGTGCGTGGCGCGGAACATTTCTATTCCCGGAACGACCAATTGTTTTGCGAAAGCGGCCCGCGAAAAAGCTGAAATACCTGTGATCTGATGGCGCCGAACCAGCACCGCATAGAGGTTCACCCATTCGTCTAAAAAGTCGATTGGGCTCGCACATCTCTCTATCGACATGGCGCGTTGCGCCTTGCGCGCGTTTCGGCGGTGATGAGGGTGGACAAAGGTTTCGAGCTGGCGCGTTAGATCAACGACAAAATGCTCCTTGAATGGCGCGCACAGATCAGGGAAACATCGTCTCAGTAACTCCTGATCACACTCCGCTAAAGCATCGGTTACTACCGTCACGCTGACCAGACCGTTCCCAACACTTTCGAGATCGTGTTGCAGGCGTGACCAGTCCTGACACTGGAAGAGCGGGTAGCAACCCATTGCATCCACATGTTGGGAATCAGGTATCTGTCGCTCCAGAATCCACCCGCCGCATTCCGGCAACAGGCGAGATGTTCCAAACTCGCTCAATGACCGGCAATAGTCCGGATGCAAATATCCTGCAGTGATAGGAGCTTGCTTACCTGGTGGGATTCGCAAAGAGAACCGTTTCCCCCTCGTAGATCGTGAAATGATCGAGAAAGAACTCGTATCCAAGGTCCAAATTATTTATGTAGAGTGGAATTTCAGCAATGTCATGCGGTTTGTGGTAGACAGAAATAGCCAGCTTTGGTTTGAAGGTGCGAATCGTCTCTTCAGCCCCGCGCAAAGCCTTAAGCTCGGCGCCTTCAATATCCATCTTGATCAGGTCAACCTTCGGCAGCTTTTCCTGCTTCACAAGATCATCAATGGACAAGGTTGTCGTCCGCAGCGAGCCTTCCTTGCTGCTGTTCAAGCTGGTGGCCGGTCCGGAAGGAGAATACGTACAGTCCTCGCCGGATTGGTCCCACAACGCGTTCTCAAAAATCGCGATTCGCTTCGCAAGTTCAGGGTTGAGCTTTAGATTTCGGTCGAAGACCTCCAGGTTCTCAGGCGTAAACTCGAACGTGAAGACTCTTCCTTGTGGGCCAACTTCATGGGCGAAGTAGAGGGCCGTATCTCCCCAGCCACCGCCTCCGTCGATCACGTAGTCACCGGGGCGCGCTTTAATTGGAGGGTTGGTTTTTCCGTACTCATACTGGTGCAGCATGAATATAATTTGAACTCCGCCGGGTAACGTATAAAGCTCGATCGGATATCCGATTTTGTTCAACGCAAAATGTCGCAACTCCCAATTGTTGAAGTTGATCTTTATTGTGGCTGCCCCGTTAGCCATAGCGTGCGCAGCTTTTCGCTGCTCCCAATAAGAATCTGTGTTCACGGGCATTTTGACTTTATTGTTCCCGAGAATCTTGTACGAGATCAGTTTGATCAGTGTAGCTTTTGAAGCCTCGTCTGCCAGTAGATCATAAACAGGAGAGAGCTCAGCTAATACGGTCTCCAACCGTGACATATTCTCAATCGGGAGATGAAAATAGTTCGGCAGAATTGCAACTGTTCTTTTAGGAAATGATTGGTTGAACCGGGTGAGCAGTGAGCTCTTCCAGGTGGCTTCGTAGGAGCCAAAAATTTCAGAATCCCAGTTATCTAACCCGAACCAGTTTGGCGTGCTCACGATCAGTTCCTGCATTAACGCCACGTAAAAATGTTGGGCCATACGGTTAAGGTCTTTCTGTTAAATCAGGTTGGGTGACTCCCACTCCAATCTTGGTCTTACAATGCCTGGCCATTTGCCGAAAAAGTAACCACCTGCCTGCTCGGCATCGTACACTTCGAAGTTGAGGATTTGTGAATGCATGTAAACCGAAACGCCGTCTTCTACAGCTTGAATACTTACACTATAGATACCGTCGTTGAGGAAGTGTGCCGGAATCTTTATTACTTCCTTGATCAATCCGCGCTGCCGTGGACCAACTTTCGACGACGTGGCCAGTACGTACGTTCCCTCGATGGTGAACAGATGCATCGTAAAGTTCACCTCGCGATCGCACGAATAATTCCAAAACTCAAACTCCAGCTGGAACGGTGTCTCGCTCGAGATTTCTTGTTTTTCGTCTTCGGACAATGATTGTAATCTGGCGGAGAGAATTCTTATTCGTTCGTTTCCGGGGGCGGTCGCGGGATCCGGCCAGGTTTGTTCCACCAGGTTTGGGGAAGCACCACGAAGAAAGTCCATGACCACTTGCCTGGTTTCGCCTATCTCCTTGATTTCACCTCGATCAACCCAGATAGTTCTGTTGCACAAGGTTTTCACGGCTGACATGTTGTGACTTACAAACAAAACCGTGCGGCCCTCTGTGGCCACGTCGCTCATCTTACCCAAACATTTTTTTTGAAACTGTGCGTCACCAACAGCCAGCACTTCATCAACTATCAGGATCTCGGGTTCCAGATGTGCTGCGACGGCAAAAGCCAGCCGCATATACATTCCACTCGAGTAACGCTTAACCGGAGTGTCGAGAAACTTCTCTAATTCAGAAAAGTCGACGATCTGATCGAATTTGCTATCGATCTCGGTCTTCTTCATCCCCAGGATTGCACCATTCAAGTAGATGTTCTCTCGGCCGGTCAATTCGGGGTGAAAGCCAGTGCCAACCTCGAGCAGGCTGGCGATGCGGCCATAGAGCTCAACGCGACCGGTGGTCGGCTCAGTTATACGTGACAACACTTTCAGGAGGGTTGATTTGCCCGCGCCGTTACTGCCAATGATGCCGACTACTTCGCCTGGCTGCACGTCGAAGCTGGCGTCTTTGAGGGCCCAGATGGTATCGGTGTTGCGCTTGCCGTTGCCATGTTTGAGGCGCTGTAGAGGAGCGCGGACAGCTTGAGTAATCGACTCTCGCAGCGTGTCATAAGCAGCGTCGCGGGTGCCAATGATGTACTGCTTTCCCAGATTTGTGGCGCGAACGATCGGTTTCATCGAGCTTAAACTATATCGGCGAAACTCTTCTCCATGCGGCGAAATGCGTAGGACGAATAGATTAGGAGAAGCAGCGTAATTACTGCCGAAACGGCCAGGGCGATCCAGTTAAAGGGGCGGCCGAACAGAGAAGAACGGTAGCCTTCAATTATTCCCGTCATCGGGTTCAGTAAAAGCAGCGACCGTAACTTCGCCGGCAGAAAACTTGTCGGATAGATTATGGGCGAGAGGTACATCCACAACTGAACCATGAAGGGCAGCGCGAAGCGAACGTCACGATATTTTACATTCAGCGCGGACAGCCACATTCCGGTTCCCAGTGCGAGTAGTGTTGTTAACAGCACCATCACTGGAAACATCAGCATGCTCCATGTGAATCCTACGCCATAGTAGATCATTAAAAGCACCAGGATGACAAACGCGATGGCAAAATCAACCAATCCGGCAGCCACAGCGGCGCCCGGAATAATCATTCTTGGAAAATAGACTTTAGTGATCAGATGAGCGCTGCCCACCAGGCTGTTACCACTAGTGGTAATCGCGTTTGAAAAAAAAGTCCACGCCAGCAGACCCGTAAACGCAAAAATCGGATAGGGAACATTGTCTGAGGGAACTCCGGCCAGCCGTCCAAAGAACAAGGTGAAGACGAGCATTGTAAAGAGCGGCTGAATAATGGCCCACGCAATTCCGAGCTCGGTCTGTTTATACCGGACTTTAACGTCACGCCAGGTCAGGAAATAAAGTAACTCGCGATATGCCCATAGATCACGTAGATCGAGAGCGCTCCACCCTCCATTTGGTTCGATTACGACTAAAGGTTCTTCGGGTAAACCTTCAGGTGGACCCTGGTGATTTTCTAGTGTTCTTTTGCGGGTGGGGTTAGCTGTGGATATAGGCGCGGTCTCGTTATTGGTGCTGGAAATACCCATCAGATTCTTTAGAGTTAGTTCGTCGAAAGCCGATTAGTCTATCCACTGCCGTCACTAAGCGTCAAGGCGACGACTTATAGCGTTGATGCGCGTTACTTTAGAATTCGGGTGGCGGTGAAGGCGCCAATCTCCGACCGAAACTTATACGGACTTTCCTCTTCCTCGACACTGGTAACAAAGATCAGTTTACCGGTGATTGAGTTGTTGGAAGCAAACTTACCTTTGAAGATTAGCGTTCCTACCTCGCGACAACAGGTCCCGAGTTGCAATTCAAGATGGCCGGAAAAACTCACCCGTTGATTCGACAATTCGGTCCATACCGCTGGCTGCGCCACTATCTCAGATTTCTCACCTGCTTTGGGATTAACAAGCGAAAAAGAACCCACGCCGTTCGGCTGCGAATCGAATATCAAGTTGTTCTCAGCCTCAACGCCGTCGGTAAGATGAAATTTCACTTGCCACTTACCGGTGACATCCGAACGCTGTGCTGATTGTGCTACACCCAGTGAGACGCTCACAATAATGAGGATGACTCCAAATAAAACTTTCATGGTTTTCATTAGTTCCGTGAATGAAATTTAATTCTGAACGGACAAAGGCGGCCGACCCAATTCGAGCCGGCCGCCTCGCCATTCAGACCTTAACTGTTCAGGTTAGGCCGGCCCCACACCCGTACAACTGGGGCATCCATTGGTGCCATTTCCAAACACCTTGTTATTGCCTAACGTATCAACTTCTCCACCCAGACCAACGAGCGCTCCGTTGCCGTTGTTTTGGATGAGATCGCAGTTGCTGATACGAACTACTGAACCACCGGTAAGCGCTTGCACGCCGTTGCCGCCGTTGTTGGCTGAAACGGAGTTGCTCAGGTTGACGACGCCCACACCACCGATGCCTTCAGCGCGCACTCCATCACTCGTATTACGAGCGAACATGCAGTGCGATGCGGTCACACGTGCGTTGCCTTTGGCATGAATGCCGTGTTGGTTGCCGTTAAAGGAGGAGTCAACGGCGGACACTTTAACCAGACCCGTGGTGGTGGTTAAATCGAGACCCGCCCCGGTATTGTCCCTGATAACCGTATTCCTGATATTGAGAACGATATCGTTCGATTCCGCAACGCGAATTCCTGGCCCGGCAAACCTGAACATCACGCAGTCTTCGATGTTGACGGTTTGCGCCTGCAGGATATTCATGGCTCGAAGCCCGTTGCAGAAGCCGTTAATTGAAATACCGCGGATCGTGATCACGTCAGTTGCGGCTGCGTTGATGGTAATCCCGGTAGTTAGGGAAGCCAGAATTGAAGCAAACGTTCCAGTGCCGTCGAGCGTGATCGACTTGGTGATCGTAACGGCGCCGTAACCGCCTGGATCCAGCGCATCAATCTCACCGCAAGCAGCGGTTTTTGAAATCGCGCCGGCCCATGTTTTACAGGGGGCCGTACGGCTACATGGGTTAGCGTCGTCGCCAACACCTGATACCCAGGTGCGCGACGCCTGCGCGTTCGCGATTGAAGCAAAAGCGAAAGTGAAGATCGCAATTGCTACAAACTTGAGCGTGAACCGAAACTTGTTCATTTTGAATCTCCTTCTAATTTGACTATGGGGTGGCCACCAATGGAAAACGGAAAGTTCCGGCCACTGTTGCTTATCCCCGATGGGTTTAAGAGTAACGAGTCATGTAAACCGTGGGATCGACCTCTAAGTATTACGCGCAATAGGAGGAGAGATTGGTTCTCTCCTCCGAAAAATTGTCGAACCGTCAAGAGCAGGGTAGGTTCGTACACCCTATGGTATTCCTCACGTGATTCGAGGAATTGAGTAACGAATTGCCCTGTGCTGACGTAAGGGTCCCATTACTGATAAAGGTTTGGACCTGGGAGTTGAAATCGGCCAGCTTGTTGCACGCGACGTTGGTCTTGCCTTCATTGATCGCATCGAGTGCGGCTTGTAACTTACTGAGCAAGCCCTGTCGCTGTGTTCCAGTCAACCCCGAAATCCCGTTGATGAAACTCATCATGTTCTGAATCGTCACCTGCGGTGTTAGCACCGTGACTGTGAACGAACATGATGCCGAATTGCCATGTGCGTCGTTGACTGTGTACGTGACCGTGGTTGTTCCGATTGGGAACACTGAACCAGGAGCTGGACCAGCAGTCCGTGTTGTAGTCGCTCCCGGGCAGTTGTCAGTTCCGACCGGCGGCGTCCATGTTGCTATTGCGCCTGTCGGACAGCTTGGCTCAAGCGTGATCGGGAGTGGACAACTGATTACGGGCGCCGTGTTATCGACCACTGTCACGACCTGGGTTGCCGATGCCGTGTTGCCATGAGCGTCGGTTGCTGTGTAGGTCAGGACGGTTTCGCCAACCGGGAAGTTATTTCCTGCCGGCACACCACTGCGAATGACAGCGCCGACTCCCGGGCAATTGTCCGTTGCTGTGCCGGTTCCCATCGTGCCATCGAGGTTGCTTACGTTGACGCCGCACGAAGATGCGCCTGGTCCGGTAAAGAGCGTTACCGCGGCCGGAGCAGTTACAACTGGCGGAGTGTTATCCGTTACGGTCACGATTTGAGTGTCTGTGGCCGTGTTGCCTGAACGATCAGTTGCGGTATACGTGACGGTGGTGCTACCGACCGGGAAAATATTTCCGGCGGGAACGCCCGTGCGCATGACCGTTACGCCTGCACAATTGTCGTTTGCAACTGCCGACCCGAGCTGCGTTTCAGTTACGAAAGTGCCGCAACTGGTTGCGCCGGGCCCGGTGCTGACACTGACGTCTGCAGGGGCAGTGATCGTCGGCGGGATAGCCGGATTTTCAGTCACAGTAACGAGCTGTGTTCCGGTCGAAGTGTTACCTGCCGCATCTTGCGCGGTGTAGGTGATCGTCGTGGTTCCGGTTGGGAATATGTTTCCTGCTGGAACACCGCTGCGAACGACCGTTACCGAGCTGTTGCATGCTCCGTCGTCAGTTGCTTCCGCGACTCCCAACTCATCGTCGAGTAACGCCGAGCATGACGCGGTAGTTACGCTGACGTTTGCCGGCACCGTAAGAACTGGCGGCGTGTTATCAGCGCCACCGCCGGCTATCACCGTGACGTTTTGGACGCACGACGCAACATTGCCGTTGAGATCATCCGTCGCCGTCCACGTAATCGTGGTTAGACCAGCCGGGAATGGATCGGACAGTGGCCGATCGTCACTTCGGCGTGGGGTTAGCGTTACATTGTCCGGCAGATTAACTGTCGGGGTGCCGATGGTTGCTGCCGAAATCGTAGCCTCACACGATCCGCTTGGAGCAGTGACATTCACGTTTGCCGGGCATGAAATCGTCACCGGGTCTCTGTCGCCCGCTGACAAAATCGTTATGGTTTGCGTGCAGCTTGCTGTGCGACCACCGGCGTCAGTGACGGTCCAGGTTATTCCTGTAGTTCCGAGTGGATATGGATCAGTCACCGCATGGACTACCGCTGGAGTGACGACATTTCCATCATCATCAAAGGTCGCAGGTGTATCGTCACTGCGAACGGCGGTTACTGTTCCACCGCCCGAGGCATTAATCATCGGAGTACCCGGTCCCATGGGCAACGTGAAATCAGTAGCACCTACCGGAGCCGTCACCGTGATATTTGCCGGGCAGGCAATCGTCGGAGGATTAGTATCCAGAACGGTAACAGTAAAGAAGCAACTTGATGCTCCGATTTCCGAAGATGACGTAATCGTATGGGTGCCGACTGTAAAGAATGAGCCCGATGCCGGACTGTTCGTTACGGCTCCGCAACTGCCATCAACCGCGGCTGCCGCAAAGGTAACAAAAGCTCCCGGCTGACCACCGGAAGTGGTATCAGCGGTTACGATCACATTAGCCGGACACGTCAGCGTACAGGTTCCACCTGCACCGCTCTCAACAACCGTGGTTACTTCAGCGAAGTTGTTTAGTTCGTTCAGGTCATTTGTGCCCGTCGGATTGCTCGGCGTTAAGCCACCGATATCCGCGCGGTTGAGAATAGTGGTGCCAGCCGGCGTTCCAGAGTTGACTTCATAGGTTCCTACGAATGTGGCAACGTCATTGGCAGACAAACCAGTAATCGAACAAGAAGTAGTTCCCGTCCCACCAGCCGTTGGAGTAGTACACGTAAATGTCGGGCCGGTAAGCTGTTGAAACGATACGAAGCTCGTATTCGCGGGCACTGCGCTCGTAAACTCGATATTCGCCGAGCTATCAGGTCCATAGTTGTTAACCTGGAAACCAAATGCCACTTGTCCACCCACTAGCGCTGACTCGGGCACGAAACTCGATGTCACTGCCAGATCCGCAGTGGCGTTAGCCGGATCGACGACGGTAAATTCTGCGCTCGCCTCGCGAAAGAAGAAGAAAGGATTTCTCACTACTACGTGCCACAAGCCGCGGCTATCAGCAGTGACTGCGCCGACGGTGAATGTGGGGGTGATTTCCAAACTTCCTGTCTGAGGGTCAGTCGTGATGTCGGTTGATTGTGCAATCTTCTGGTCAGGACATTCCCAGGTTATACGCCTGGGAAACGATCCGCCAACAGGAATTCCAGTGATCGATATACAGACCGTTTCCCCGACCTCGAAAACTGTCTTTGGCGTGGTGCAGCCGTCCGCATACGTTGTGAGCATGGGCAGCGCTGCCAGAGGCGTAAACATCGGTCCAACTTTTGTCGGAGCGGAAGCGGCGCGATTCAGCCCGCCGGTGCTGACCGGCGCAGATATCTTTTGGCTGGACGTGGCCCTATTCCGTTTTTCACCTTTACTTCTGGAGGCAGATACGGAGGTACTTAAGTAAAGACTACCCGCGAGGAAGCCCATGAGAACTAATATTGCCGTGAGACGAAGGAGTAGCCGGGTGCGGTAAGTCTTTGGCGTTGCACTAGCGACGGGGAGTTCATCGCCTTTGAAGGATAGACTTAATGCTTTCATTATGATCTCCTCTTATGATCAAGCGGGCCGTTCAAATGCCTGGGTCCGACGATGGGAATACTTCGGAAATTAAATTTTAAGACGGTCCAATTGCGCGCGCGCCTAAACTACTTGAAGAGAAATGGACAACGAAGTCGGACAGAATGCGTTCATCGGGTGTCGGGGGAAATTTCGTCGGACTTTTTTACCTGGAGTGAATCTCGACTAGGTTTTCATTAGGATTCTAACCCGCTGGACTATTCGATTTTAAGCGTCATGCATTTCTGAAGTTTAGTTTGGCCGTCATGGCGCGAAGCTGGACGCGCGGCTGGATGCTTCGGTAGCTTCAGTTCGAGGAACACGCGACGACCGAAAATCAGTGAATCGTCGCAGGACCATCAGAAACGACGGGGGTGTATAAAACATTTCCTTTTCCAAGTCAATAAGAAAATATTAAAAAGATGGCCAATTATTGCTGGACCATGCGAATACGTGAGGATTTGCCACCGAGGCGATAGTTTGATAACAGATTGCGTTTTGATTTTCGTTTGTGAGGTTAATGTAAAAACACATGCGTAGATTCTTCGTAACGGGTGGAGCTGGATTTATCGGTTCAGCCTTCGTCCGCCTGCTGCTCGACGTCATTCCTGAAAGCGAAATTATCAACCTCGATGCATTAACGTATGCGGGAAATCTCGATAACCTCGAGGGATTGGATCCGGCGCGACACCAATTCATTCATGGTGACATTGCGGCTCCTGAAAAGGTCCACAATGCTCTGCCGGCTGATTGTGAGGCGATCATAAATTTCGCCGCAGAGTCACACGTCGATCGAAGTATTGCTGACTGCGCTGAATTCCTGCGCACGAACATCATCGGCACACAGGTGTTGCTTGATGCGGCCCGTGCGAAAGGTGTGAAACGCTTTGTCCAAGTGTCGACAGATGAAGTAATGGGCAGCTTAGCTGAGGACGACTCGAGTTATTTTACGGAGGAATCGCCGTTCGCACCGAATAGTCCTTACGCAGCTTCGAAGGCAGCGGCTGAGCATTTTGTGCGTGCGGCCCATCACACGTTTGGTCTGGATGCGGTTGTGACGCGGTGTGGAAATAATTATGGCCCACGGCAGTTTCCCGAAAAGTTTTTGCCGCTGATGATTTGCAACGCATTCAACGATCAATCGATTCCAGTGTACGGTGACGGGCTTAACGTTCGCGATTGGATTTATGTGGATGATCATTGCCGCGCGATTTTGGCGGTAATGGAAAAAGGCAAGCCGGGCGCTGCCTACAATATTGGCGCGCGGAATCCGCGGCGAAATATAGAAGTTGCTGAATCAGTGCTCGCAGCGTTGGGAAAACCGAAGTCTTTAATCCGTTTTGTGGTTGACCGTCTCGGTCACGATCGTCGTTATGCAATAGACCCATCGCTCATAGAATCCGAGCTGGGTTGGCGGCCGCAGGAGACGTGGGAAAGCGGCATTCAAAAGACGATTCAGTGGTACCAGGAAAACAGCCGTTGGATCGAGCGGACACGAAATAATGAGTACCGGGAATATTATCAAAAACAGTACGGCGATAAGGGGGCAGCAAGTTGAGAGTCGTCGTTACTGGCGCTCGTGGTCTGGTTGGGCGAGCCTTAACTGAGCATTGTGCTGCTGTTGGCGATGAAGTTCTTTCTTACGGTCACAAGGATTTGGATATCACTGACCGCGACGCTGTTCGGCAAGTGATTCTTAGAGACCGGCCTGACGTGGTCATTAATTGTGCCGCATGGACCAACGTCGACGGATGCGAGTCTGACCAGGAGAGGGCTTTTGCAGCGAATGCCGCGGGACCAGAGAATCTTGCTGCTGCGTGTAAGGAAGCGGAGTGTATTTTCATAACGATCTCCACTGACTACGTTTTTGACGGTGCGAAATCCGGTTTCTATACCCAGCTTGATGAGCCGAATCCCGAGAGTGTTTATGCGGCCAGCAAGCTCGAAGGTGAGCGTCGTTCTATGCTGGCTTACGATCAATCGATCATCGTTCGCACCGGTTATATCTTTGGCCCTGGTGGGATTAATTTTCTGAGCACAGTTGTCGAGCGCATTAGGAAGGGCGAGAGACTTAGGACCATCAGTGATGCTTACGGAACCCCCACATACGCAAGAGATCTCGCGGTGCGTTTGCGGGAACTGGCAGAGAAAAATGTCGCGGGCATTTATCACGTGGTGAACAGCGGACCGGGTGTGAGTTTTGAAGAGTTCACTCGTAAGGCTGTCGCGCTGATTGGGAATCGCGAAGTCGTGGTGGAAACGGTCTTAGCAGACACGCTTAAGCGTCCGGCAAAGCGCCCTCGCAATTCTCGTATGCGCTGCCTGCTCACCGAAAACCTGGGCCTTCCCCCTCTGCGCGACTGGGAAAGCGCCCTCGAAGAATTTGTCTTAGCCGCGGATAAACGCGAATGAACGCGGATCGGAGCTTGTATTTCTGATCCGCGTTAATTCGCGTTTATCCGCGGCTTCCGCCTTGCGGGATTCGAACACTCTGTTATTATTCTTTCCCACTCTGTTTTGAAATAAGGGGCTGAATCTATGGCTATTCAAGATAATCGATTGATTCCTGTTTCGGGTCTGGACCGCGCGGTGGACCGGCCGCTCACGGACCTGGCCCCAAAGCCCTACGGTGGCTACGGCGCTTCCGCCAACGACCCAAACACCCTCAAGGATTATCTGTCGGTCATCCTCAAGCGAAAGTGGTTGATTTTGAGTCTCGTATTGGTCGTCACTTCGCTGGTGGCAATACAGTCATTTAGAACACCCTCAATCTATGAGGGCGAAACGATCATTAGAATTCAGCAAAAACAGCCGAACATCCTCGCAACCGACAAGATCATTATCAACGGCCAGAACGATCCCAATTTCTGGGGCACGCAGCTAAAGTTGTTGCAGAACCCGGCACTCGCTCGCCAGGTCGTTCTCACGCTTGACCTGCCTCATAACACAGCGTTTTTCGGTGGCCAGTCACAGAAGGGGATCTTCGACGCGTTGCGCCGTTTGTTTTCAGCGCCAAAGCCAGCCGCGACACCAGGCGCACCCCCGGGTGGTTTGGCGGTCGTAACTGAAAATCAGCCTTCTTTAGCCAAGTTAACGCCCGAAGAGATCGAGAAGTTAGAAGCTTATGAAGACGCGATCATCGCCGGCGAAACAATCGAGCCGATCCCGAATACTAATCTCGTAAAGATTATATACAGGCATTCCGATCCCGAATTAGCACAGAAAATCGCCAACACCCTGGCCGAGGTTTTCAAAAACTATAACCTCGCAATCGCCACTGAAGGGTCGACGAAAGCTGAAGACCAGTTGGCTAAAGAGATCGCGAGACTGCAAACGCAGAACAAGCAGGATCAGGAAATACTGTGGAATTACGCTAAGAGTCACAATCTGTCACTGACGATTGGAAATCAGCCAAATCTCGAGGTTACTCGGCTGGCGACCTTGAGTGGTCAGGTATTGGAAGCTGAAAACGCGACAAAGCAACTGAAAGCGCAGCTTGACGCAGCGAACAAGGAAAAAGATCCGTTTTCAGTTCCTGCCGTTAATGTGTCTCCTCGAGTCGAGAAACTACGCGACCGCATCTCGGTACTCAAAGAGCAACGAGAAGCTCTTTTGGTCACTTACAAGCCGGAATGGCCGGCGGTGAAGAAACTCGACGCTCAAATCAAAGGACTCGAGGCAGAACTGCAAAGAGCCCCCGAAGAAATCGTCACCTCGCTTCTACGAAATTACGAGGCCGCGGCCCAAAAGGAAACTTTATTGCGTCGCTCTTACGAAAACCAGAAAGCGACGACTACCCAGCAAACGCGAGATCAGATTGATTTGCTGGCGATGACGCAGAATCTCGAGACCAACAAGCAGCTTTTGGCTACTTTGCTGCAACGTCAACGTGAGTTCGATCTATCGAATGGAAACAGTTCGAATGAAGTAAGTATCGCTAACTACAGCCGGTTGCCCAAAGAGCCGGTTGGTCCACCGCGGTTGCGAAACATAATTATCGGGCTGTTGCTCTCGTTGGGCGGCGGAATCGGCCTCGCTCTGCTGCTCGACTTCCTGGACGACACCGTGAAATCTGTCGAGGATGTCGATCGTTACATTCACCTGCCTGCGCTCGCTTTGATCCCGTCTGGTCACGACCGTCGTTTGCCGGGTGTGCGTAGTGGAGCGCCAGCGCCGGTATCGAACACGACTGCCCTCGCCATGATCACGGATGTTCGTTCGCCTATTACTGAGGCGTATCGACACCTGCGAACGTCGTTGCTGTTATCGTCTGCCGGAAAACCTCCGAAGAGGATCCTGATTACTTCCAGTCAGCCCGCCGAAGGCAAGACTACAACCGGGATCAATACAGCTTTCATGCTCGCGCAAACCGGAGCTGAAGTTTTAATGATCGACTGTGACTTACGACGGCCACGGCTCCACGCGCAGTTTGACCTAGCTAACACGAAGGGACTGACGACCTGGCTTTCAGGCGAGAAGAATCTCGACGGTTTGATTCAAACATGTGAAAAGGCGCCGAATCTAAAAATCCTGACCTGCGGCCCCGTACCTCCGAATCCGGCCGAGTTGCTGGGTTCCCAGGAGATGCGGAAGCTTTTAGATATTCTGAGCGAGCAATACGCGCACATCATCATTGATTCACCGCCGGCGATCTCTTTCACTGATGCGTCGATCTTGTCGACGATGGTGGATGGAGTAATTCTCGTGGTACACGGCGGACGAAGCTCAAGAGCCGTCGTGCGGCGTGCAAAACAACAACTGCTCGACGTCGGGGCACACATCTTTGGTGTCGTCTTGAACAACGTGAAGGTCGAGACGCACGACGAGTATTATTATTCTCGTTACTATTCCAACTACTACCAGACAGACGCAGACGCTGATCAAGGTGCAGGAGAGACTGCATAGCTGATTTGGCCACAAAAAGGCACAAAAGGCACAAAATAGAAGAGTAAGAATCTTTGTGCTTTTTGTGCATTTTTGTGGCTTGAGACTTGAGAGAAATGAAGGTTCCATTAATAGATTTACAGGCGCAGTATGTTTCGGTACGCGATGCGATTCGCCAGGCAGTGGATCGTGTCTTCGAGACACAGCAGTTTGTGATGGGTCCGGAAGTCGCAGCGCTTGAAGCGGAAGTCGCTGAGTATTGTCAAACGAATGAAGCGATCGGTTGCGCTTCCGGTTCTGATGCTTTGCTGCTGGCGCTGATGGCCTTGAACGTTGGTCCAGAGGACGAGGTCATCACGACGCCGTTTAGTTTTTTTGCGACCGCCAGCGCGATTGCACGGGTGGGCGCGCGACCTGTTTTCGTCGACATCGATCCACTTACTTACAACTTGAATGTCGAGCAAATCTCGGCGGCGATCACTTCGCGCACACGCGTAGTGATTCCAGTGCATTTGTACGGTCAGTGTGCCGAGATGGATCAGATACTGGCTCTGTGTAAAGCGAAAGATCTGGTTGTGCTCGAGGATGCTGCACAGGCGATCGGCGCTGAAGATCGCGGGCGGCGTGCGGGTTCGATGGGTGTGGCTGGTTGTTTTAGTTTTTATCCGAGTAAGAATCTTGGTGCGGCGGGGGATGCAGGGATCATCACGACCGGTGATCCGGCTTTTGCAGCCAGAGTGCGAAGGCTGCGTGTACACGGTGGTCTAACTGAGTATCAACACGTCGAGGTGGGCATCAACAGTCGTATTGATGCGCTTCAGGCTGTCGTGCTTCGCGCTAAGCTGCCTCATTTGGATGGCTGGTCCAACGCGCGAGCGGAGAAGGCGCAAACCTATTCGCACCTGTTGGAAGGCGCGAAGTTAAGCTTCCATCTGGATCCGCCGTTCGTTAAGCCAGACAGTCGTCACATCTTTCATCAATACGTTGTCCGAGTTCCCGATCATCGCGACGCGCTGATGGAGCACTTAAAAGAGCGCGAGATCGCGACCAAGATTTATTATCCGATTCCGCTGCATCTGCAGGAATGCTTTGCATACCTGGGCTACAAAGAAGGCGATTTCCCAGAGGCCGAGAAAGCCGCTCGGGAAACTTTCGCGCTTCCCCTGTTTCCAGAGCTCACTTTAGAGCAACAGGAATACGTGGTGAACGCGATCAAGGATTTCAACTCTGCGTAGCCTCTGCGTTCTCTGCGCCTCTGCGGTAAAAAAAGCATGTAAACCGCAGAGACGCAGAGGACGCAGAGGCTACGCAGAGAAATTCGCAGGAAAGTCTGAATGCCACAACAGCCAAGAGTGTTGGTGACGGGAGCCGGTGGTTTCATCGGTCACCATTTGACCAATTACCTGGTCGAGCGGGGCTACCGGGTCAGAGGCGTTGATATCAAGAGACCGGAGTTTGACACGACGCGCGCTGACGAATTTCTTCTACTCGATCTCACAAACGCTGAGAACTGTCTGCAAGCGACGCGCGAGATTGATGAAGTTTACGGACTGGCCGCAAACATGGGCGGCATCGGATTCATCGAAAACAACAAAGCAGTAATAGTTCGCGACAACACACTGATCAACCTAAACACGATCGAGGCCGCGCGTCTGAATGGTGTTAACCGCTACCTCTACACCTCGAGCGCCTGTATTTATCCGGGTTACCTGCAGAACGAAACGAACGTCGCGCCGTTGAAAGAAAGCGACGCATATCCAGCCGATGCCGAAGACGGTTACGGTTGGGAGAAGCTCTACATGGAGAGAGTTTGTCGTCACTACACCGAAGACTTCGGACTCGAAACACGCGTGGTCAGATTTCATAATATCTTTGGTCCACTCGGCACCTACGACGGCGGCCGTGAGAAATCACCGGCAGCGATCTGCCGTAAGGTGGCGCTCGCAAATCATGGCGATGAAATCGAAGTTTGGGGAGACGGGGAACAAACGCGGTCTTACTGCTACATTGACGATTGCGTTGAAGGAATCTACCGGTTGATGCGCAGCAATCATCGCGAGCCGATTAATCTTGGCCAGGATCGAATGATCTCGGTCAATGAGCTCGTAGACATGGTTGCAAATATTGCCGGCAAGCAGATCGGGAAGCGTTACGACTTGACCAAGCCGCAGGGCGTTAGAGGTCGCAACAGCGACAACACTCGTCTGCGCGAAGTTTTGGATTGGGAACCCGCGATTTCCCTCGAGGAAGGATTAGCTCGCACCTACCACTGGATCGCCGCAGAACTCACCAGAGCAGTGCAAGCAGCACCATGAAGATGTCGCTCGAGGGCCGGCGCGTTCTGTTCATCTCCTACAACGGCATGCTTGAACCGTTAGGTCAAACGCAGGTGCTTCCGTACCTTCGTAAGCTGGCCCTACACGGCGTCCAGTTCACGCTCCTGAGCTTTGAGAAGAACAATGCTTTCACTGCGGAAGGTGAACGTAGTTGCGCAGCGCTGAAACAGGAGTTGATGGGCCAGGGAATCGAGTGGCACTGGCTACGATATCACCAGCGACCATCATTGCCGGCTACTGTTTTCGACGTGCTGGCAGGCATTCGTTTCGCCAGCCGTCTGGTCCAACAAAACAGAATCGAGCTCGTACACGCACGCGCGTACATACCAGCCACGATCGCGCTTTCGTTGAAGCGAAAGTTTGGGATCAAAATGATCTTCGACCTCCGCGGATTGATGGCTGAAGAGTATGTCGATGCGAGGCATTGGCCTGAAGGCGGCTTGCGCTATCGCGTTACTAAATCGACGGAGCGGCGGATACTGGCGGGCACAGATGCGGTGGTTACTTTGACTGAACGGATCTGGCCCATCATCAAAGAATGGAAAGGGCTGAAGGGCCGGGACGTCGCGCACGCAGTGATACCCTGTTGCGTCGATCTTTCCTTATTCACGTTCAAAGAGCAGGAGCGTGCAAGGTTACGCGCAGAGTTGAAGCTGGATGATCGGTTCACGTTTGTCTACAGTGGTTCGCTCGACGGCTGGTACCTGACCGAAGAGATGGCAGATTTTTTTGCGAGCGTCGTCCGGAAACGAAATGACGCACATCTGCTCTGGCTTACCACGGGAAGTCGTGAGCGAGTCAGTCAACTGATGAGCGCGCGTGGAATTAGTGAAGATCATTTTTCCATTCGCAGCGTTGCGCCAAAGGAAATGCCTTCGTATTTAGCTGCCGGCGACGTTGGTCTCTCATTCATCAAACGTTGTTTCTCCAAATTGGCCTCGTCGCCGACAAAGAATGGTGAATACCTTGCGTGCGGGCTGCCGATTCTCATTAACTCCGGAATCGGAGACTCGGATGGTTTGACACACGAATCCCCCGCGGCAATCCTGATTGACGACTTCACTGAACAAGATTTTGACGCCGCGTGGAATGCAATTCAGGAATTAGCGGATGATCCACACATCAAAGCGAAAGCCCGTGCGACCGCGGAGAAAGTCTTTGATCTTAACAGCGTCGGCGCGGCGCGATACGCGTGCCTGTACGAAACCCTGCTGACCTCATGAGAGTGTTAGGATTGGCCACATATCCAGTCGAGGCGGCGGCGACTCGGTTCCGAATGATCCAATTCATCGAGCCTTTAGCCGAGCAGGGGATTGAGCTCTCTGTTTATCCGTTTATCGATTCCAGCCTGTACGGCTCGCTCTACAACCGATCGCAGTGGCCGCGTACAGCGTTGGGCCTGAGTCTTGCGGCGGTTCGGCGCGTGCGCGAGCTGGTGCGTGCGCGGAAGGCGGATGTTGTGTTTGTGCAACGCGAGGCGATGATGTTTGGACCACCGCTGGTGGAATGGTTGACCGTAAACCTGCATGGGTGTCCGATGGTGCTCGATCTTGATGATGCGACGTATGTGTCGTACAAAAGTCCGACTTACGGCCGTATCGGAAGCATGCTTAAATGGTTCAGCAAGACTAATGATCTGATTCGCTGGTCGCGCCTGGTTACGTGTGGCAATCGTGAGATCGCAGCTTATGTGACGAGTAAGGGACGGGAGGCGGTCGTGGTTCCCACCGTGGTTGACACGACGTGCTTTCGACCGTTAGGTGAGCGGCCGGCGAGTGATGTACCCGTTATTGGCTGGATCGGCACGCACTCGACTTTTCCTTATGTGAAGACAATCTTTCCCGTGCTTGAACGACTCGCGCGTGATTACCGTTTTCGTTTGCGACTGGTCGGAACCGGAGCGGATAACGTTGTCATTCCCGGTGTGGAGATTGAGAACCTGGGATGGAAGCTGGAGCGGGAAATTGCAGATTTTCAGTCACTCGACATCGGAATTTATCCGATCGTTGAAGATGAGTGGTCTGTTGGGAAGTCGTGTTTTAAGGCGGTTCAGTATATGGCTGTCGGAGTTCCATTTGTGGTCAGCCCGGTGGGAGCTTGTCATGATATAGCCGAGGCGGACCGGACGCATTTTGTCGCGCGTAGTCAGGAAGAATGGTACGAGCATCTTTCTGGGCTCCTGAGCGACGCGGGTTTAAGGCAGCGGATGGGTGAAGCTGGGCGCCGCTACGCGGTCGAGCATTACAGTATCCAAGCGAACGTTCAGAAACTGGCCAGCGCATTAAGAGCCGCAACCTCTGCGTAGTCTCTGCGTCCTCTGCGCCTCAGCGGTAAAAACGCATGTTAACCACAGAGGCGCAGAGGACGCAGAGGTTACGCAGAGTCACTGCAATCGTTAGTAAGTTTGTGTATATTGACAGGTCGACATGTATATCGTTGGTTTAACTACACTTGGCGATTCGGCCGCTAGCCTGATAAAGGACGGCGAAATCGTTGCTGCGGCTGAGGAAGAGCGCTTCTCGCGCCGCAAACATCACAGCGGCTTTCCTTACAACGCGATGCAGTACTGCCTCGATCAGGCAGGCATCGGAATCGCCGACGTCGCGCATATCGGTCTGTACTGGAAACCCTGGGTGTTACGTCATAAAGCCCTCCAGGCTCTGAAGTCCGCCGCCATCTCCCGCGATATGTTCAAGGCTCGCGTCGATCGCGGCGTCACTCAGGTTGGTGAGAGCTACCTCGGCATGTTGCGGCACCCGCGCCGGATTCGAGAACACTTCGGCAACAGCAATTTCAAGTTTCACTTTCTCGAACATCACCAATGCCACGCTGCGAGCGCGTTTTTCGTTTCCGGTTTCGATCAATCAGCCATCATGACGTGGGACGGAACGGGTGAAGACACCACCACCCTGTTTTCTCGCGGTGACGATCGAACGATTCAACCTTTGAAGAGAATCAAGCTTCCTCACTCACTGGGCCAGTTCTATTCGGCTGTTACCAACTATCTCGGGTTTGACATGTTCGAAGGTGACGAGTGGAAGGTAATGGGGCTCGCTGCGTACGGTAAGCCTGAATACTATGATTTCTTCGCGAAGAAGGTGCTTTCAGTAAATGGCGATCACGATTTTCGCGTAGACATTCGTGTGTTGGACCACCATCTGGCGAAGTACTACCAGTTTAGCGAAGCGTTGACCAGCGTGCTCGGTCCGCCGCGCGCGAAAGGCGAAGAGCTCTCGCAAAAGCATTGGGACGTCGCCGCCAGCGCACAGAAAGTTCTGGAAGATACCGCACTCCATTTACTGTCAGGACTCTTCGAGCGGACGGGCAGTGAGAATCTCTGTATGGCTGGAGGCGTGGCGTTCAATTCTGTCATGAATGGCCGCATCATGACGGAGACGCCGTTCAAGCGCTTCTTTATTCAGCCGGCGGCTGGTGACGCGGGCTGCTCGCTCGGCGCCGCGCTGTTAGTTTGGCACAGTCGATTGAAACAACCGCGCAAGTTCCGGATGGAACATGCGTACTATGGTCCCGGCTTCAGTTCTGAAGAGTGTGCTGCTGCGTTGCGTGCCGCGGGATTAAAGTTTGAAACGCTGCCGGACGAACAAATGCTGCCGAAAGTCGCGGCGATGTTGGCGGACGGTGCAATCATTGGCTGGTTTCAGGGGCGTATGGAGTTTGGCCCACGCGCGCTCGGTAATCGTAGCTTCATTGCCGACCCGCGTCGCGAAGACATGCGTGAACTGCTGAATAAAAAGGTGAAGCTGCGCGAGTGGTTTAGACCGTTGGCGCCGTCTATGAAAGAAGAGGCTGCGAACGATTTGTTTGGGCATCCTCATTACGATCCGTTCATGATTACAGTGTTGAATGTCGTCGAGGAAAAACGTGGCGCGATACCGTCTGTAGTCCACGTGGATGGAACTGCGCGTCCGCAAACGGTAAGCAGGCATATCAATCCACGATACTGGCAGCTTATTAACGAGTTTGAAAAATTAACCGGGGTGCCGCTTCTGCTTAACACGTCATTCAACGTGCAGGAGCCAATCGTTCTCTCTCCGGCCGACGCTATCAACACATTTAGCAAGGCGAGCTTCGACGCGTTGGTGTTAGAGAACCACCTCGTCGTGCGTTAACTGCTTCTCTGTGCAACCTCTGTTGTTCTCTGTGTCTCTGTGGTGAGTTGTTGCTGAGAATCAGTTAACCACAGAGACACAGAGAACACAGAGGTTGCACAGAGAAATCTCAAACTAAGGCACAAATGAGGGCAGTTTTATTATTTATTTTGTTGATCGTCTGCGCCGTGATCGTCTTTACGGTGCCCACGATAGTTGCGCCTTTCAAGGAATACTCGACCTATGACGCAGGTCAAGCAGTCTTGTTCTGCCTGACCCTCGCGATAATCGTTGGCTGCTTCGTCTATCGAAATAAAGAATACCGGTCATTCCTGCTGCAACTCTTTGGCTGGGCCCTGGTGGTGCGAATGCTCGTCGCCACTGGGATCTTCATATTCAACGTGCAGGAGTTCTTCGGCGGCGACGCTCTTACGTACGACTATTTCGGTTACGCTCAGATGAAGGCGTGGCAGGGAGACTCTTACTATTTAGGTATCGCTAATCACTTCATGGAAGGACAGGCGTCTGCATGGGGCATGATCAATATGGTCGCGCTCGTCTACTCAATAATCGGACGCAACACCCTCGCCGTACAGTTTGTTAATTCGATCATCGGTGCCGCAACGGCAGTGCTGGTCTTTAGTTGTGCTCAGCACGTTTACCAGAATGTTCGGGTCGCCAAAATTGCCGGCATCTATGTCGCGTTTTTCCCGTCACTCGTGCTGTGGTCGGCTCAGGGACTGAAGGATGCTCCGATAGTCTTCTTTCTCGTCCTCGCGATTCTGGCAAGCCTCCGTTTGAGTGAAAAACTCTCAGTGAAGCATGGCGTCATACTGATCGCCGCACTGTTTTCAATTCTCAGTTTACGGTTTTATGTTTTCTACATGATTGTGGTGGCAATTGCCGGCGGATTTCTGATTGGTTTGCAGAAGATCACGCCGACAAACTTTGCGCGCCAGTTTGTCGTCATCCTTATGATGGGTGTGGCTTTTACTTACCTCGGCGTGACTCGCTACGCAAATGCGCAATTCAGTCGTTATGCCACGTTGGAGGCAGTGAACCGAAGCCGCGCTGATCTGGCCCGCGCCGGATCCGGGTTTGGCCAGGAAGTGGACGTGTCGACAACTGAGGGCGCGATTTCGACGATTCCGATCGGTTTGATCTATCTGCTGTTTGCACCGTTTCCCTGGCAACTTGTTTCCTTGCGACAGAGCATCACGCTTCCGGAGATGATTATCTGGTGGCTCTCATTTCCCTTAATGGTGCTGGGTGTTTGGTATTCAATTAAATACCGCTTACGCCAAATCTCGCCGATTCTGATTTTCACAACGATGCTTTCAATCGCTTACTCAGTATTTCAGGGAAACGTGGGCACCGCTTATCGCCAGCGCGCGCAGTTACTGGTGTTTTATTTTATCTTTGTAGCGGTCGGGTTTGTGTTGTTGAAAGAGAAGCAAGAGAACCTCGATCGGTTTAGAAGGCGTTAACCGAAATGTGTGGAATTGTAGGCATCGTTCGTAACGACGGGAAGCCGATTGACGAAGCGCTGTTAGCGCGGATGAATAACGCGATTCGTCATCGCGGTCCCGATGACGATGGCTTCTACGTCAACGGATCGGTGGGCTTGGGCATGCGTCGCCTAGCGATCATCGATCTCAAAGGCGGAGCACAACCGATCCACAATCAGGACCGCAGCTCCTGGATCGTCTTCAATGGCGAGATCTACAACTATCTCGAGCTGCGCGAGAAGTTGGAAAAACTCGGCCACACCTTCTACACCAACAGCGACACCGAAGCTATCGTTCATGCTTACGATCAATTCGGTGTTGACTGTCCCAAACACCTGCGCGGGATGTTCGTCTTCGCAATCTGGAATGAACGAAACCAGGAACTGTTCCTCGCCCGTGACCGCGTCGGTAAAAAGCCGCTCCTGTATGCGCATGTAAACGGACAACTCATCTTCGGTTCGGAGTTCAGCGCGCTGCTGCTTCATCCGGATGTGAGTCGAGACATTCAACCGGAAGCACTCGATTACTATCTTTCGTTCATGTGTATCCCGGCGCCGCTGACTGCTTACCGCGCGATTCGGAAACTCGAGCCCGGACACTGGCTGCGTTGGCGCCACGGGGAAATCGAGCTGCAGCGTTACTGGCAGCCGGATTTCACCAAGAAGATCGATCTCAGCGAGGAAGAAGCAGGCGAACGAACGGTTGAGATTCTACGCGATGCTGTGCGCGTGCGTTTGATGTCGGAAGTGCCGCTCGGCGCGTTTCTCTCAGGCGGGATCGATTCGAGCGCCGTTGTGGCATTGATGAGTCAGGAGTCGAGCGAGCGAGTCAAAACATTCTCGATCGGTTTTGATGAACAGGACTTCAGCGAGCTACATCATGCGCGGCGCATCGCCGAGCATGTCGGCGCCGAACATCACGAGTTTATCGTGCGGCCGGACGCTCTCGAAGTGTTGCCCACCCTCGTCGAACACTATGGTGAGCCGTACGCCGACTCATCGGCTGTGCCCACGTATTACGTCGCGAAGGAAACTCGCAAGCACGTCACAGTTGCTTTGAACGGCGATGGCGGCGACGAATCGTTTGCAGGTTACGAGCGATATATCGCGATGGGACTGACGGAAAAGTACCGCCGCGTGCCGTCGTTCCTGCGTGAGTCGTTGATCAAGGAAACGGTAAACCTGATTCCCAGCTCACCGTTAAAGCGCAGCCGAGTGAAATCCGCCAAGCGTTTGCTCGACGCGGTGGCGCTGCCGCGAGTCGATCGCTACGCGCGTTGGGTCAGTGTTTTCAACGAGCAGACAAAACAGCCGCTTTATTCGGATCGTTTTCGAGAGCAAACACAGGCGGCCGATGCGACTGGAATACTGGCAGAATGGTTCAAGCGCGCTAATGGCATCGGCGTCGTGGATGCAATGCTACTCACGGATCAGATGACTTACTTGCCTAACGATCTGCTTGTGAAAGTCGATATTGCGACGATGGCAGTTTCACTCGAAGCGCGTTCGCCTTTTCTCGATCATCATGTGATCGAGTTTGCGGCGAGTTTGCCGCAAAATCTTAAATTGCGAAGACTGACCAGCAAGTATCTTTTGAAGAAAGTTCTGCGCAAGCTGTTGCCGAGCGAGAATCTCAAGCGACGAAAAATGGGTTTCGGAGTTCCAGTCGGTCACTGGTTCCGTGGCAAGATGCAGCCGTTTCTGCGAGAAGTTCTCCTTTCAGAGAAGGCGTTGCGCAGAGGTTTGTTCCAGCCGGACGCAGTAAGACAGTTGATCGAATTGCACGTACGTGGTGAACGCGATTATTCGCAACAGCTCTGGACGCTTTTGATGCTCGAATTGTGGTTCAACCGATTCATTGATTAACGGGGGGAAACGTTGAAAGGTGTAGTGCTAGCTGGTGGCCTCGGGACGAGATTGAGGCCCCTGACTTCCGTAACAAACAAACATCTGCTGCCGGTGTACGACCAGCCGATGATCTATTACCCGCTCCAGACACTCGTGAATGCCGGTATCACGGACATCATGGTTGTGACTGGTGGCAGTTCCGCTGGTGACTTCCTGCGCTTGTTGGGGAATGGCAAAGCATTCGGCCTCAAGCACCTCAACTATACGTACCAGGAAGGTGAAGGCGGCATCGCGCAGGCGCTCTCGCTGGTCGAACACTTTTGCTCTGGCGAGCCCGTTTGTGTTGTGCTTGGCGACAATATTATCGAGGGAAACATACGTGCGGCGGTGGCTGATTACCATCGCCAGGGTCGCGGCGCCAAGATCATTTTGAAGAAGGTTCCGGATCCGCAACGTTTCGGCGTGCCGAGGCTCGAAGGCAAGCGCGTGGTTCGTATCGACGAGAAGCCGGCGAAACCACAGTCAGACTATGCAGTCATCGGCATTTACATGTACGACGAGACGGTGTACGACATCATTCGAGATCTCAAACCGTCCGGCCGCGGCGAGCTCGAGATCACAGACGTCAACAACGCCTACATCGAGCGTGATGCAATGACATGGGACGAGCTCGAAGGCTGGTGGACCGACGCCGGCACGTTCGAAAGTCTCCTGCACGCCTCGAATCTCGTCGCCGAAACGGGCGCCAATAAACAGTAACTCTGCGTAGTCTCTGCGTTCTCTGCGCCTCTGCGGTAAAAGAAAAAGAGAACGCAGTAAACCGCAGAGGCGCAGAGGACGCAGAGACTACGCAGAGAAATTTCAAATGCAACGTAGCTCTTCACAACCTGAGGTTCGCAATCCCAAGGTAGTCAGGATTATTGCCCGGTTGAATGTCGGTGGACCAGCGAAGCACGTTGTCTGGTTGACTGCTGGATTGCATGAGGATTTCAACACCGTGCTGGTAACGGGCACGGTTCCCAAAGGTGAAGGCGACATGAGCTATTTCGCGGAAGATGCAGGAGTGTTTCCACTCTTCATTCCCGAGATGAGCCGCGAGATATCGGCGAAGGATGCCATCACCGTCTGGAAACTGTTTCGTCTGTTTCTGCGTGAGCGGCCCGACATCGTGCACACGCACACAGCCAAAGCCGGCACGGTTGGACGCGCTGCCGGATTTTTATATCGTTGGCTCACTCCCGGTGTTTTGATCGGCAAGCCACGTCAATGCAAGTTTGTTCACACTTACCACGGACATGTTTTTCACAGCTATTATGGCCGTGCGCGAACGCGATTGTTTCTCTTCGTCGAAAAGTTGTTGGCGAAAGTCGCTACGAACCGGCTGATAGTTGTCAGCAAACAACAGAGCATCGAGATTGGCGAGAAGTTTGGCGTGGGCCAGCCGTCGCAGATCAAAGTGATTCCGCTTGGTTTGGATCTCGACATTTTTTCCGACTATGCCAAGCGACGCTCGAGATTCCGTCATGAGTTGTGTATCCCTGACCACACTATTCTCGTCGGCATCGTCGGCCGCTTGACCGAGATCAAGAACCATCAGATGTTTCTGAATGTCGTCGCGCGCTTCAAGGAGATCGATCCCGCCTGCTGGAGACAAGGTGCGGTACGTTTCATCGTCATTGGCGACGGTCTATTGCGCGATAGTCTGGAATATCAGAGCCAGTCGTTGGGATTAGATAAAGATGTGATCTTTGTCGGTGGCAGAAAGGATCCCGAGTATTTCTATCCTGCACTTGATGTGGTCGCCCTGACATCGCATAACGAGGGCACGCCGCTGACGCTGATTGAAGCGATGGCGAATGCACGCCCGGTCGTCGCCACGAATGTCGGCGGTGTCGTGGATCTTCTGGGTGAGGTAATCGAAGATGGACCATATAAAGTTTGCAGTCGCGGAATCAGCGTTCCTGCTGGTGATGAGGAAGCTTTTGTGGCTGCGCTCAGCCGGATCATTCGCGACCGGTCTTTGCAGCAGGAGCTAGGTGAGCGTGGTCTGGAGTTTGTCGAAGTAAACTATGCGAAGGAACGGTTGTTTGAAGACATTAAAGCTTTATACAGCGAATTGATGAACGAGGGCAGAGTTGCGGATCGCGAGTTGAGCGTTGCAGATTTCAGGGCTAACTCGCATTCAAAATTTCACTAAGGAGCATAACGGTTGCGAGTACTTATCACAGGCGGTGCCGGTTTCATCGGATCACATTTATCCGACGCTTATATCAAGCGCGGGGACGAAGTTTATGTTATCGACGATCTATCAACCGGATCGATCGAGAACATTCAGCACCTGAAAAGTCATCCGCGTTTTCATTACACGATTGATTCGGTCCACAACCTTCCCGTAACTGCGGAATTGATCGATCAGTGTGACGTCATCTTCCACCTCGCAGCCGCGGTTGGAGTAAAGCTCATCGTCGAGAGTCCTGTGCGCACTATCGAGACGAACGTGCGCGGCACGGAGGTAGTGCTTTCAGTCGCCAACAAGAAAAAGAAGAAGGTGCTGGTTGCCTCGACTTCCGAAGTGTACGGTCTGAGCTCCGATGTTCCGTTTCGTGAAGACGGGAATCTGGTCATGGGCGCGACCACCAAAGGGCGTTGGAGTTACGCCTGCTCGAAAGCCATCGATGAGTTTTTAGCTTTGGCGTACTGGCGCGAAAAGAAACTTCCCACGATTGTCGTGCGACTCTTCAATACAGTTGGACCACGACAAACCGGACAGTACGGGATGGTCATTCCCACGTTTGTGAAGCAGGCGCTCGCAGGCAGGCCCATTACAGTTTATGGCGATGGCACACAGAGCCGCTGTTTTGGTTATGTGGGCGACGTGGTCGGAGCGCTGACGAAGCTGATGGATAGCGACGAGGCGGTTGGGCAGGTCTTCAATATCGGTTCGAATGAGGAGATCTCGATACGCGCGCTCGCTGAACGCGTGAAGGAGGTCACGAAGTCAGACTCAGAAATCGTGTATGTGCCGTATGACCAGGCCTACGAAGAGGGTTTTGAAGACATGCCGCGGCGCATTCCCGACATCTCGAAAGTTAGCGAATTGGTGGGTTTTCGTCCTGAAATGAGCCTGGATGGTATTTTGGAATCAGTGATTGATTACCAGATCGGACGACGTCGCGCCGCGGGCGATTGAAAGTTATTGCCAATCCACAGATTTCACAGATTACCCAGATTCTGTGTAATCTGTGGATACAAAACGCGGAACCGATATGCCTCTTAATCCTCGTACGCTCCTGGCAGTTGCGGCATCTTTTTGTTTAGCGCTGATACTGACGCCGCTGGTGCGCGCGTTTGCGCGTCGCTTCGGTTTTGTTGCCGTACCCAAAACCGATCGGTGGCACAAGAAGCCCACCGCCATGCTCGGCGGTGCGGCAATCTGGCTCTCGGTAGTCATCACCTGCCTCGCATTTTCGCTGCAAACCACGTATGGAAAATTTATTCTGTTAGCGAGCACTCTGCTGTTTCTCGTCGGCCTCGTCGACGATCTAATACACATCAAGCCTTATCAAAAACTGATCGGCCAAATCCTCGGCTCCGCTTACGTTGTTTACTACGGCCTGAGTTTGCCGTGGACCGGTTCAGTGCTCTTGAACATGGCGCTGGCCATCTTCTGGCTGATTGGCATCACGAACGCCATCAACCTGCTCGACAACATGGACGGTCTCGCTTCCGGCATCGCGATCATCGCGGCTGGATTCCTGGCACTCAGCTTCATGAACAGCGGGCAATTCATCGAGGCCGGCGTGCTTCTCGTTTTCGCTGGTGCTCTGCTTGGTTTTCTGGTTTACAACTCGAACCCGGCATCAGTATTCATGGGCGACTGTGGCTCGATGTTTGTGGGTTTCTTTTTGGCGAGTTCGGCGCTCACTCACATTAGCGGTGGCAGATCGAGAAGCTTTCTGCCTGTGCTTGCAGTTCCGATCCTCGTCCTTTTTATTCCTATCTTCGATACGACCTTTGTCACGGTATTGCGGAAGCTTTCCGGACGTGCAGCATCGCAAGGCGGACGCGATCATACATCGCATCGACTCGTCGCTTTGGGAATGTCGGAACGTCACGCGGTTTGGATGCTCTACGGGTTCGCGGCACTTTCAGGGCTACTCGCGATTCTCGTACAACGAGCGCGATTGGACGTCAGCCTCGCTGCGATCGCGGGCTTCACGATCGTGCTCACCCTCATCGGTGTTTATCTCGCCGGAGTTAAGGTTTACGACAAGAGCGAGGAAGAGATGGCGATGCAAAAAGATAAGCCACTCTACGCCTTCCTCGTTGACGTTTCTTACAAGCGACGCATCTTCGAAGTGTTCCTTGACATGGTTTTGATAACCCTGTCGTACTGGGCGGCCTACGCTCTGAACTTCCCACAGGGGAATCCTGCGTGGCAACTGTTTATTCGCACATTGCCTGTGCTCGTGTTCATCAAGATGCTGGTGTTTCTGGTGATGGGCGTTTACCGCGGGCTTTGGCGATACACGGGCATGAGTGATCTGATCGTGTTTGGAAAAGCGGTGGTGCTTAGCTCCGTGGCCAGTTTGCTACTGCTACTATTTGCATTCCGGTTCGAGGGTTTTTCCCGCAAGGTATTTATCATCGATCTGGTGCTAATGTTCATGTTCCTGGCCGGCAGTCGCATGGCGTTCAGAGTGTTCCGGCAACTGCTGCCGGCGGTGAGTAAACAAAACGGACGCCGCGTTTTAATCTACGGCGCAGGTGACGGCGGTGAGCTTTTGTTAAGAGAGTTGCGAAACAACCGCGAGCTCCACCTCGCGCCGATCGGTTTTCTCGACGACGATCCGGCGAAGAGTGGAAAAGTGATTCACGGATTGCGCGTTTTTGGAGGAAATGGTGATCTGAGTGAGATCTGTATGCAACATGAAGTAGATGAAGTGGTCATTTCCAGTTTGAAGATGACCGAGGAACGTATTCAGGAAGTATTGCGCTGTTGCTCAGAACGGCAGATCACGGTGAAGCGAATGCGTATCACGATGGAGGAGTTGACGTCGCGTTAATTTCTCTGCGTGATCTCTGCGTTCTCTGCGCCTCTGCGGTAAGAGAAAACGAAAAACGCATGTAAACCGCAGAGGCGCAGAGGACGCAGAGGTTACGCAGAGTTGAAATAACAAATGCCACAAGAATTGATCCAGGTCAGAGTTCAGAATCCGCTGATCAAGATACTGCTATTGCTGCTTTTGATCGTCGCGGGCGTTTGGTCGTACTTCGCCGTGAGCTGGTATATCGGTAATACTTTTGCCGAATACTCAGATCCGAATGCAACTACTGTCGATATTGCACGCAGGGCAGTCGGAATGGCGCCGAACGATCCTATGACGCACTGGCGTATGGCCCAGGTCGCCGAGAAAACCCTGACTTTGGACAAGCAAGGTGCGGCTATCACCGAATACGAAAAGGCGGTGAGTCTATCTCCAAACGATTATCGCTTTTGGATGTCGTTGGGCCGGGCGTATGAGCAAGCGGGCGAGGCTAATAAGGCCGAGCAGGCATTGAAACGCGCGGTTGCGCTCGCGCCTGCTTACGCTTACCCGCATTGGTATCTCGGCAACCTGCTATTGAGAAATGCTCGTTACGACGAGGCTTTTGCTGAGCTGCGACTTGCAAGTCAGGCCGATCCCGAACTACGGCCACAACAATTCAACCTCGTTTGGGCGATCTACAGCGACGATCCGGAAGGGCTCAAGAATGCAGTCGGATCCACCGCCGAAGTGCGGGCCGCGTTCGCGCTCTACATGATCTCGCAACAGCATCTTGCAGAGGGCCTGCGTTTGTGGGATACCCTGAGTGTTGACGAGAAAATTGCAAACAGATACAGCGCTCAACAAATGATTCAGAGTCTGATTAAAGACTTCAAGTTTCACGCTGCCCTAAAGGTTTGGAACGATATTGCGACTGAGAAATTCCGGACAGAGGTGGGCCACGTTTTCGATGACAGTTTTGAGCTGGCAGGCGGGTATGGTCCAGAAACCGTATTCGGCTGGCAGGTGGAAGGCGCGCGGCAAGTGCAGATCGGAGTCGATGCCGGCAGGCTGCACGGCGGAACGAAGAGCCTGCGATTCGTGTTTGATGTGCGCGCGAATGTTGAAACTGTGCAGGTCTACCAGCTTGTGCCCGTCCAGCCGGGAACGGCATACGACTTTGAAGCCTACGTGAGCACTGACAAACTCACGACTGCCGGTGCGCCTCAGATTGATATTGTCGACCCGACGAACAATGCAGTGCTGATGTCTTCGCCGATGGCTCCAGTTGGCACTAACGGCTGGACTAAGGTCAGCCTGTCTTTCAAGGCCGGCGAGAAGACGGAAGCAGTAATTATCAAGATCGTGCGTTTCCCATGCGTTAACAAAGAGACACCAGTGTGTCCAATTTTTGGTACGGTTTGGTATGACGACTTCAGTATCAAACGAAGAAACTAGTCTGCTCGTTACAGACTCCGTGCAGTCGCTCGGCAGGACGAGCTCTCCGGAACAGGCCGTGTATCGCATCAGGCATACGCTGCCCAGCCGGTTTGCCTTTCTCGTCATCTGCGTCGCGATTGTGCTTTCGGCGCTCGCGTACGGAACAGTTCACTACTGGGCGCTCGCCTTGTTCAATCTGGGTGCGTTGACGGTCCTCGTGCTGTGGATGCTGGACGCCTGGAATTTGGGAACACTCCGCGTCAGCCGTAACTTGTTACAACTGCCTTTGCTTGGAGTTCTCTTACTCGGGCTGATTCAGCTTCTGCCACTTTCCGGCACCTTGTCACTCGATCCTTATTCGACGAGACTCGTGCTGGTCCAAATAGCGACCCTCCTGATCTACTTCGCCGCCACCCTCGTGTTTGTAGACACGCCCCATCGTCTGCACTTGATGGTGCGAACGATCATGATCTTTGGGTTCGTCCTGGCGATCTTTGGACTGACGCAATCGTTCACTAGTCCAACGAAGGTTTACTGGGTTCGCGAGCTCAGCCAGAGCACGGCTTTCGGTCCTTTCATCAATAGACACCATTTCGCCGGGTACATGGAACTGACGATCGCGTTGCCGTTGGGATTGCTCTTTGCCGGCGTGGTCGATAAGAAAAAATGGGTGCTCTACCTGTTTGTAGCGGGACTGATGGGCGTCGCTTTGGTAATGACTACTTCTCGCGGCGGAATCATAAGCCTGGTCGCGGAAATTGCGTTCCTGACTATCGTAACGGCAATCTGGAGAACGCAGAGTGAGCGGCGTGGTAGAAGGAAATCAAGCCCGTTGAAAAGTGTTGCCGTCCGAGCCGGAATGGCGGGGGCATTGTTGATTGGTCTGTTTTTGGGTGTGCTGCTGTTAGGCGGCGAGTTCTCGATATATCGTTTCATCGATAGCGTGAATACTGACGACCCGACGACAGGCCGCGCGCATTTTTGGGCAGTCACGCTAGACATAATCAAAGCACACCCGATTGTCGGTACGGGTTTGGGCGCTTTCGGTGTTATCTACACGCGCTACGATTCGCGCAATGGTCTGTTTCGACTCGAGCAGGCGCACAACGACTATCTGCAAGTGCTGTCTGACGCGGGTATCATCGGCGCGGTGTTGGCGTTCAGTTTCGTGGCGCTGCTGTTTTGGAAGGCGATCTCGCGGGCGCGTTCGAAAGATGATTTCCGGCGCGGCGTTGCGTTGGCGGCGTTGAGTGGATGTTTCGCTGTGTTGGTGCACAGCTTTTTTGATTTCACGCTGCACACGCCTTCGAATGCACTCTTGTTTCTTGTGATGGCTGCGCTCGCGACACTCAACGGGCGTGTCGAAGCACCGCGGCGAAAACACCGCCGAAGTAGCAGTGAGAGCAGCAATTCGGAGTAGAATTTCTTTTCTGTGCAACCTCTGTGTTCTTTGTGTCTCTATGGTGGTAATCGCGTATAGCAACCACAGAGACACAGAGGACACAGAGGCTGCACAGAGAAATCAAATTAAGGAGAATCCTGCGCTTGTCTTCCGTCCCGGGTTTAATCCTCGAAGCTGTCCTGCGTCACAACAAACAAGACGCGCTCAACCATCGTTCTGAAGGCAAGTGGCACAGCATCACGGCGGCAACATTCGTCGAGCGCGTCAAGAATGTCGCCCTCGGCCTCGCGGCTCTCGGCATACGGCCGGGCGATCGGATCGCGCTGCTTTCTGAGAATCGGCCTGAATGGTCGATCGCGGACCTCGCGATCCTGAGTCTCGGCGCGATCAACGTCCCCATTTACACGACGCAGGCGCTCGAACAGATCGAGTACATCCTTTCCGACTCCGGCGCACGCGCGATCTTCGTTTCCACACGCCGGATCTACAAACACATCCTGCCAGTGCTCGCAAAGCGACCGCTCGAGCACGTGTTCTTTTTCGAATCGGACGTCGCGGAAGACGTCGAGCACGGCATTGCACTCGAGCAGTTGGAACAGAACGGCCGCGACCTGGCGCAGCAACGGCCCGGCGCGTTCGAAGCTTACCTGCAAGCCGTCAGGTCGGAGGATCTCGCGACGATCATCTACACATCAGGCACGACCGGCGAGCCGAAAGGCGTGATGCTCACGCACAACAACTTCACCTCGAATGTAGTTTCGATCGCGAAAGGTTTGCCGATCATCGCGACTGACGTGGCGCTGTCGGTGCTTCCCCTCTCGCACATCTTCGAGCGCGATGGTTTTTATGTTTTCTGTTATTGCGGCGTATCGGTTTACTACGTGGCATCGTTCGATCAGGTCGGTGAAACCCTGCGTGAGGTTGCGCCAACGGTGATGACTGCCGTGCCGCGATTGTTTGAGAAGGTCTATCACCGCATCATCAAGAAGGGCATGTCTGCGAAGGGCTATAAGAAGTCGATCTTCATGAGCTCGCTCGCCACGGGCCAGAAATACGGCGAGCTCAAGGACAAACGGAAGTGGGTTTTCCCGCGCCTCGCGATCAAACAGAAGGTCGCGGATAAGCTCGTGTTTTCAAAGTGGCGTGAAGGTGTCGGCGGGCGCTTGCGATACTTCGTGTCCGGCGGTGCGCCCCTCTCGCCGGCATTGTCGTATTCGTACCTCGCGGCAGGCATTCCGATCCTGCAAGGTTACGGCGCGACGGAGACGTGTATCGTGTCGGCAAACCGGCCAGGTAACAATCACGTTGGATCAGTCGGAATACCTTTCGATGGTATTGAAATTAAGATCGCGGAAGACGGCGAGATCCTCGTGCGTGGCCCAAACGTGATGCGTGGTTACTACGGGCAGCCGGAAGCGACCGCGGCCGTGATCAAGGATGGCTGGTTCTACACGGGCGACGTCGGCCACATCGAGAAAAACGGGCATTTGTACATCACCGATCGCAAGAAAGATCTGTTCAAGCTGTCGAACGGGAAGTACGTCGCGCCGCAGTTGATCGAGAGTTTGTTGAAAGAGAGCGAGTTTGTGAGTCAGGTGGTGGTGGTCGGCGCGGGCCGAAAGCAGCCCGTAGCCTTGATCGTTCCGGACTGGGAAAACCTGAAGGAAGCGGTAGGAGAGGATGCCCCCAAGGATCGTGCTGAGTTGAGCAAATTTCCAGCGGCCGTCAAAATCGTGCAACAAGACATAGCAAAACTCACCTCATCCCTCGTCGACTACGAGCGCATCCGCCGCGTAGCGCTATTACCAAACGAATTCACCATCGACGGCGGCGAACTAACCCCCACCCTCAAAGTAAAACGCAAAGTGATCGACGATCGCTACGGTGAGCTCATCGAGGACCTCTATTCCTGAGATCCCGATCCGCGTTTTCAATCCGCGTTCATCCGCGTCCGAGGATCGACTCCGCCAGAATACGCAGATTCATCGGGATTTCCGGCGTCGGATACCTCGTGATCGCCGCTTGATGATGCGCCAGTAACCTCAACTCCGCACAGCAAAAATCACATGCTTCGAGGTGCTCGCTAACCGACGTTGCTATCTCCGCCGGTAAGTTCTGGCAGCGAAACGAAACCAGTGTCGCTGAAGCCGGACACGCTGCAGTCTTTAGGAAGGGTGTTTCTGAGGTCTTCATTGAGCCATCCCTGAGATTCACCCCGTATATATCTACAATCACCCTCACTTTCCAGAGCTTTTTCTAAGAATTTCATAATTTTTAACACGTGTAAAAACTTGTTGCCCGATATTTAAAATACTGGTACGATGCCTTCGTCAGTCAGCACACTGACGCACTTCCAGGAGCACCAACCGCGATCCAGCGGTAAAAAATCGGGCTAAAAAGCGAATTTTCAAACAGCTTGCTGTCGGCTGGCACCCTGTACTTTCTATGCCGAAATAACGGACGCACCCAACCCATCCGAAGCTCACACACCCCCACCCGATTCAGAACCAGAACTCCCAGACGAGTAGGGCAAACGACAACCCGTGAAATCCATAAGCGAAGATCCTGAAAAGAAAGCGGACCTCGAGCCGGGTAATGGTCGCCGGCTGCCGAGAGAACGCCGCTGCGACCAGCAAAGAAAGCATGCGAAATGGGTGGATAGCCTGCGGGCTTCCGACGTCAATCGTCTCTGGACCGACCTGCACCGCATAGTTTCGCATCATCCGCTTGTTCGTGCATCGCGCAGTGCCGGCCTGCTTGTTGAAGAAGGCTCGGGCGCTGCCTACACCGATTTGACCCAGGAGCTCTTCGTCCAACTACTCAGCAAAAACCGTTTCGAACACTACCTCGAAACGGAAATGACTGACTACGAGATCGAATGCGAGATCAGCCAGATCGAGCTGACAAATCTGCTCACCGCAGAGCTGCGCAAGCGACACCCGGAAAGTTATCGTATGGCGCGTCGCATCTCGACGTTGATCCAGTCAAGCCCGAACTTCCGTCGTTTCGATTCGAGTGGCATGGACGACGAGCCACACCGCCGTCTCGCCGATCGTGTTTATGGTTTGAGTGAGTGGAAAAATGACAAATCGCGCCGCGGTGCGCACGAGGTCGAGCAGCGCGTGCAGATCATTGCGGTACGACAGCGAGATACGCGGATGGTCGGCTGCACAGGTGATTCGCAGATCGTGATCAGCAATGTCGATCTTGAAGATTTGATCGTGTCAGTGCTTGATGCGGTGGATTCGCCGGTTGACGTTCGCACGCTGCGCAGTCTCGTGATGTCGCGCCTGCCGGTGATGGATATTTATCTCGTTCCGCTTGATGGTGACGACAGCGACAACGAAAACAGCAATGCTTATGAGCCCGTTGACAAGCGCGAGAATCCTGAAGAAGGGTTGTTGCGACGTGAATCGGAGCGCGAAGCGGCGAATTTCGTCGAACAGTTTATGGCGAGTTTGAACGAGGCCGTGCGTGGGAAAGTGAAGCAGTACAACCGGATTATCGGCGTGCTTTGGTATTGCTACCTGAGCCCGGATCACGCGACGCAACTGGAAGTCGCGGCGGTATTAGGTGTTTCTGATTCACTGGTTTCTGACTATCGCCGGCGTATCGAGCAGGAGCTGCGCGCGCTTTCGTTTACGGAAGTCGAAGAGGCGAAGCAGTTTGAGCTGGCGCTGCGCAAACACGTCAAAGCGCTGATGTTTGATTTGGAAGAGAAAATAGCGGTGTAAGTAAACGATCGCATTGCCGGGACCGACTGGAGCTGCCCGCGCCGCCGGCGCTAGCAGCTTTTTTGTTTTCATCCACAGATTACGCAGATTCTATTAATCAATCTGTGTAATCTGTGGATAAAAGAAATCCTCCGGACAGGTTATGATGTCTCCCACGTTATGACAGTGAAGCCACCATCTCTGGATTACGAGCCCCTGAAGCGAACCACTTCTGACGCCGTTGTTGACGACGGGGGCGAGTCTGTTTTTAAAAGACCCGGGAAGTTTGGCGACGCTGATGATAAATGGGTGGGCGTCACACGCGAAGAGAAACGCGAAACGACATCCACGCCCGAACCCGACGCCAAAGAAACATGGATTCACAAGCACGGTCACTCGCTTAGCTTTGCCGGAATCTTTCTGTTTACGGCGTTCGTTTTCTTTCGCCCTTATGAATTCTCACCTTCGTTAATGTGGCTCTCCTCTGCCGCGTTCTGGATAGCTCTTGCGACGCTCATCGTTTATTTACTGACGCAACTGGGTCTCGAAAACAGATTCACAGCCCACCCGAAGGAAGTAAATCTTGTTGTTTTGTTTTTGGCGACCGCTCTTCTTTCGGTTCCCCTCGCGCTCGAACCGCCTAAAGCATGGGATGCCTTCGTCCAATTTTTCAAAGTCGTTTTGATCTTCGTCGTGATGGTTAACGTGGTGCGGACCGAGAAGAGACTGAAAACACTGTGGGTTCTCGTGCTCATGGCGACCTGCATTCTGTGTATCAATGCCATAAACGACTACCGTTTCGGACTACTCGAGCTAAAGGGTGTACGCATCAAGGGATCGATTGGTGGATTGTTTGACAATCCAAACGATCTGGCGCTTCACCTCGTCACGATGTTTCCAATCGCCCTGGCGCTGTCTTTTGGCTCACGGTCTTTAATGCTCAAGCTCGTTTACTTTGGCACGGCGCTTCTTATCGTGGGCGGTATCGTGGTTACGTTCTCGCGTGGCGGATTTCTCGCGCTTATGTTCGCGAGCGTCGTGCTGCTCTGGAAGCTGGTTCGTAACGCCAGGTGGCTTTTGGTGCCGGTGGCGCTGGCCCTCGTGGTCTTGTTCGTATTGTTTGCGCCTGGAAACTACAAACAGAGACTCTCGACGAGGGACGATGATTCGGCCATGGCGCGATTCGACGATTTGAAGCGATCCCTCTTTGTCGCCTCGAGGCATCCTGTACTCGGCGTCGGAATGGACAATTACGTTCTCTTCTCAAACGCCAACAAGGTGACTCATAATGCATATACTCAGGTAGCTGCAGAAATGGGCGCCGCGGCCCTGGTGTTTTACATTCTATTTATGGTCGTGCCGTTCAAGGGCCTTCGGAAAATTGAACAGCAGAGTTTTGACAAAAAGTCTGAACGCCGGTTCTTCTATGCCGCGACGGCGTTACAGGCAAGCCTGATCGGCTACATGGTGGCCAGCTTTTTCGCGTCGGTGGCTTACCTGTGGTACATCTACTACCTGGTCGCATACGCCGTTTGCCTGCGGCGCATTTATGATGCTGCCATGGTAAAAGACATGGCTACGCCCCCGAACAACACACTACCCCTGCAATCTTGAATTCCCACGGGTTTACCAGATGAGACATACCTAGCGTGTCGACACCGAAAGTCACAACTACTCAAGAAGAAAAGTACTTTCGTACCGACCACTTAAAGACCAACCTTGGCCGCCGAACTGCGAGAGGTGGGGTCGTGGCGATCGCGTCGCAGGGGCTCAAGTTCGTATTTACGATTGGCGCCACCTCGGTAATGGCTCGTTTGTTGACGCCTGCTGACTATGGTCTTATAGGAATGGTGGCGTTCGTAACCGGGTTCGTCTCGATGTACAAGGACCTGGGCCTGTCGACCGCCACGATTCAAAAGAGCGAAATCAGCTCGGAACAGATCAGCACTCTCTTCTGGGTGAATATCTTATTGAGTCTCGCCATTACGGTCTTTACCGCGGCGCTCGCTCCGCTGGTCGCCTGGTTTTATAAAGAGCCGCAGTTGACCTCGATCACGATGGTCACGGCGCTCGGGTTCATCATCAGTGGCCTCGCGGTCCAGCACGAAGCGCTACTGAGAAGGCAGATGCGTTACTTTGCGCTCGCTTCGATCAGCCTTGCGTCGATGGTTATGGGTTACGCGGTTGGCATCTTCCTGGCCTGGCGTGGTTTTCGTTTTTGGGCGCTCGTGTTCAGCCAGCTTGCAGTGGCCACGACGACCACACTGCTCACGGTGATTTTTTGCCGCTGGATGCCGGGGCTTCCCAAACGAAACACCGGCGTGCGCTCGATGATTAAGTTTGGTGGAAATCTTACCGGCTTCACCACGATCAACTATTTCTCACGTAATCTCGACAACCTGTTGATTGGCCGTGCTTGGGGAGCTCAGCAGCTTGGGCTCTACTCTCGGGCTTACCAGTTAATGGGTCTGCCTATCGAGCAGATCAACGAGCCGATCGGCTCAGTCGCAGTGCCGTCATTGAGCCGTCTGACAGAGTCGCCGGAAAGTTATCGTCGCGCTTATTTGCGAATGCTGGAAAAGATCGCCCTCCTGACCATGCCCGCCGTAGTGCTCATGATCGTTACGTCCGATTGGATCGTTCGCATTGTTTTAGGTCCGCAGTGGACTGGCACGACTAGAATATTCGTGCTGCTGGGAATCACCGGACTGTTTCAACCGATTGCCAACACGACCGGCTGGTTACTTATCAGCCAGGGCAGAGCGAATCACCTGTTGAAGTGGGGCTTTATCAGTGGGCCGCTGATCATGGGTGCGATTGTTGTTGGTTTGCCGTGGGGCGCAGTTGGTGTGGCGGCGTCATATGCATTCGCGCGAGTTTGTATAGTTGACCCGATCTTGTACTGGTTTGTCGGACGTAGCGGTCCGGTGCGAACGAGCGATTTCTATAAAACGATCGCGCCGTTTGTACTGGCCTCAGTGTGTGCGTTGCTCGCTGCACTGGCATTCAGAAGATGGAGCAGTATTGATAACGGAATCAGTATCGAGAGCGGAATTTGGACCATTCTGATCTGCGGGATCATTATTGCAGCCACGACATTTTTGATACTGGCGATCCTACCCGCAGGCCGGAAGGCTTTATACGATGTGAAGCACTCGTCGTTGCTGCTTTTTAGTAGAGGAAGAGCGCCGGTGCAATCGTAAATCATGAGTGCGAAAACCGCCCACGGCAGTGGGTGGATGATTCAGATGCCTTCTACCCAAAACCTAAAACGCAGCCTTCGAATACCACCAACGGCAGTTGGTGGATTGTTCAGGTGCGATCTAAGAAGCGATTTGAAGTATCCACCCACTGTCGTGGGTGGGATTACATTAGCCAGGAGTATGTCTGTAGAAAGGATATGAATCAATCCACCCACTGCCGTGGGTGGGATTCGGGCGGTATCGACTCGACGCAACATGAGTGCGAATTTAAAAAAACTCGTTCCCCGGTCGATCAAGCGGCCAGTCAAAGACATGCTGCTGCGGCGACAGCTTCGTCGCGCGATAAAGGCGATTGGCAGACTTCCGGTGGGTGAGAGTCCGAGTCGACGACAGCTTACAGAGCTGATAACCGGCTGGAGTAATGAAGGATTTGCAGCAAACCTCGAATATCTGGAAGCCGTAGCTGAACATTCGGTTAAGACTAAAGGTCCGGTGTTGGAATGCGGCAGTGGTGTGACTACGATCCTGATGGGAATTTTGTGTGGCAAACGTAACATTGACGTGTGGTCACTCGAGCATTATGACGAGTGGCGACAGCGTGTCTCGGGCGTTCTTTCAGACAACCATATTGCGAGGGCGAAAGTTTGTCCGGCGCCGTTGGTAGAGTACGGCGAATTCGTCTGGTACGATCCTCCCCTCGCGCAAATGCCCGACGCGTTTTCTCTCGTGATTTGCGACGGACCGCCGGGATTGACGAAAGGCGGCCGTTATGGATTGCTGGCGGTGCTAGGTGATCGGCTCAAAGACGCGACGATTTTGCTCGACGACGCCGGACGTCCCGGCGAGGCGGAGATGATTCGGCGCTGGGAAAACGAGGCCCGGTTTAAAACTGAGATCAGAGGCGATCGAGAGCGCGGGTTCGCCGTGATGCGACGATTAGGTTGATTACATGTGTGGCATAGCAGGATTTATAGATCTCTGGGACTCGCGTGAGGCGCGCGACAAACAGGACCGTGCGGCGATACTCGACCGTATGTGTCGCATCATCCAGCATCGCGGTCCAGACGATCAGGGAGTGACGGTTCAGCCGGGCGTCGCGCTCGGGATGCGCCGCCTCGCTATCATCGATCTCGTTAGTGGCAACCAGCCGATGTCTGGTGAAGACGGCTCGGTCACGATCGTCTTCAACGGCGAGATCTACAACTTTCAGGAAATCAAACCAAAGCTCGAAGCGCGCGGTCACGTCTTTCAAACGCACTCCGATACAGAAGCCATCGTTCACGCTTACGAAGAGTTTGGTCCTGACTGTCTGAAAGATCTTCGTGGCATGTTTGCCTTTGCGATCTGGGATGACAAAGCACGCACGCTCTTCGTTGCCCGCGATCGCGCCGGAAAGAAACCGCTTTATTACACGACCACCGCAAATGGAACATTCGTTTTCGGCTCGGAGTTGAAAGCCCTCCTCGAACATCCCGACGTCCAGCGCGAGCTCAATCCCGAAGGACTCGATGCTTACTTCACACTCGGCTACGTTCCGGATCCGTTGAGTATCTTTCGTCACATTCACAAGCTGCCGCCGGGATGCTACCTGACGTTTAAAGAAGGCAACGTTTCGGTGAAGCAGTACTGGGATTTCGAGCTTGAACCTGCCGAATCGACAAGAGAAGAAGACTATCTTGAGCAGCTACGTTTTCTGCTCGATGAGTCAGTCCGTTTGCGCTTGATCTCGGATGTGCCGCTCGGTGCATTTCTCTCCGGTGGTATCGATTCGAGCACGGTCGTGGCGCTGATGGCTCGTCACATGGGCCAACCGGTGAAGACGTTCTCGATCGGTTTCCACGAAGACAGCTACAACGAGTTGAAATATGCGCGTGTGACGGCGCAGAAGTACGGCACGGACCATCATGAGTTTTTTGTCACACCAGACATCTGCGAAGTAGTCGACGATCTCGCGTGGCATTTTGATGAACCGTTTGCCGACTCGTCCGCGATTCCCACCTACATGGTGTCGAAACTCGCGCGCGACCACGTCACAGTCGTGCTGTCCGGCGATGGTGGTGACGAGTTGTTTGCGGGCTACACGCGTTATGTGGTCGATCGGAAACGTGGTGGCTTTGAGCGTTTACCGAAGCCGCTGCGCGAAGGTGTGATGCGGCCCTTGAGCGAGCGACTGCCGCACGCTGCCTGGGGACGCAACTACCTGCACAACGTTTCTCTCGATCCGATCTCGCGATATCTCGACAGTGTTTCTGTTTTCACGAATCTGAATCGCAGATCGCTTTATACGTCTGACTTTTCACGACAGCTTGGACCAGGCGGTTACGTCGCCAGTCTCTTTAATAAATTGGTTGAGAATGTCAAAAGCGATGAGCCGCTCGATCGTTTGTTGTATCTCGACAGTAAAACCTATCTGCCCGGCGACATACTTACCAAAGTGGATCGCATGAGTATGGCTGTATCGCTCGAGGCACGCGCGCCGCTGCTCGATCACAAGCTGATCGAGTTTGTCACACGCGTGCCAGCGGCTTTGAAGTTGGCCGGGCTCGAGACCAAGCATCTGCTCAAGCGAGCTGTGAGAGATCTGGTTCCGGCGGAGATTCTTGACCGGCCGAAGCAGGGATTTGGTGTGCCGATTCAAGAATGGATCAATCAACAATTGCGATCGCGCATTCGTGATACTCTGAGCGATACGCGGACGAAGCAGCGAGGCTACATTGATTCGCATTACGTCAGCGTGTTGCTGGATGAGCACGAGCGCGGCCGTCGCGATCATTCAATGAGTTTGTGGGCTTTGGTGATGCTCGAGCTCTGGCACCGGCAGTTTTTGGATGGTCCAATCACCAGTCGCAAAGAGTCGCGCGAAGCACAGTTGGTAAGCTGAGTGAAGCCTGCCGTTCTTCAATTAATCGACAGCTTTAACCAGGGCGGATCCGAGCGTCAGGCTTTGCAACTCACGCGGCTGCTCGTTGAAAGCGGACGCTTCAAAGTTCATCTCGCGTGTCTCAGTCCGGAAGGTGTTCTGCGCGATAGTATCAACGATCTCGACCTCGGCGAGATTCATTCATTTCCTTTGAACAGCTTCTACGATCAAAACGCAGTCAAGCAACTGAGACGTTTTGTACGCTGGTTGAAGTCGTCTCACATCGACATTCTTCATACACATGATTTCTATACAAATGTTTTTGGCATGGCCGGCGGAGCGCTCGCGCGTTTGCCGGTGCGCGTCGCGTCGATGAGAGAGACTGCGGGCATGCGTAGCGCCGCGCAGAAGCAGGTGCAGCGAGTGGCTTACTCTTTGGCGCATCACGTCGTTGCGAATTCGAATGCGGTGCGCGAGAAGCTTATCCGCGACGGTGTCACGCCTGAAAAGGTGTCCGTCATCTACAATGGTCTGGACGTCCGGCGACTTGCCACGACGTTGTCCCGCGCGGAGTCGCTGTCATTGTTGGGACTGCCTGGAGAGCGGCGATTCATCGCGATCCTCGCGAACATGCGACACGAGGTTAAGGACTATCCGATGTTTCTGCGATCGGCGCGACAGGTAAAGTCAGCGGTTCCTGACGCAGCGTTCTTGCTGGCAGGTGAGGGCGAGTTGAGCGACTCACTGCGGGGTTTGGCTGAAGAACTGGGCATTAACGACTCGACGTTTTTTCTCGGGCGTTGTGAAAAGGTGGCTGAGTTGCTGGCTGTTTCGGAAATTTGTGTGTTGAGCTCGAAAGCGGAGGGGTTTTCAAACTCTATTCTTGAATATATGGCTGCGGGGCGGCCTGTAGTTGTAACTGATGTTGGTGGTGCGCGAGAGGTGGTTACTGAGGGTGAAACTGGTTACCTCGTGCCTTCGGGTGATGATGCGATGATGGCCATGAAACTCATCGCACTGCTCCAGGACCCCGAACGTGCCCGAGCGATGGGCGCAAAGGGCAAACAAGTGGTCGAAGAGAAATTTTCGTGCGAAGCTCAACTGGCCCACACCGAGAGCCTCTATGATGATTTGCTAGCTCGTTAGCTGATTTCTCTGTGCAACCTCTGTGTTCTCTGTGTCTCTGTGGTTAAGCATTGGTCAGGAAAGATCACAACAGAGACACAGAGAACACAGAGGTTGCACAGAGAAGAAGTGAAAATGAACGTTACTAACGCTCAATCACCGGTGCGTGTACTGATTGTTGCGCCGTCGTTCGGCATTCTCGGCGGGCAATCGGTGCAGGCCGCGCGTCTGCTTGAGCGTCTCAGGCAGGAGCCTTCGCTGGAGGTTGGATTTTTGCCAATCAATCCGCGTCTTCCCGGCGGGCTGCATCACCTGCAAAGAATCAAGTACGTTCGTACCCTCGTCACATCGATCGCTTACGTGTTCAGCCTGCTTGCTCGCGTTTACAAATACGATGTCATTCACGTGTTTTCCGCTTCGTATTTCTCCTTCGTGCTTGCCCCAACACCCGCCATCCTGATCGGCAAGCTCTATCGAAGAAAAGTTCTACTCAACTATCACAGCGGCGAAGCAGAAGATCACTTGCAACGCTGGCGACGCAGCGCCATTCCGACGATTCGCCTCGTTGATTCGATAATCGTTCCCTCGGAATACCTCGTTCGCGTCTTCGCTTCATTCGGACTGAAAGCAACCGCGATCTACAACCTGATCGACACGAGCACCTTTCGCTTTCGCGAGCGCTCGCCGTTGCGTCCGGTGTTTTTGTCGAACCGAAATCTGGAAAGCCATTACGGCGTCGATCGCGTGCTGCGCGCGTTTGCGATCATTCAGGAAAGGATTCCTCAAGCGAGTCTGACAGTCGCCGGTGACGGCAGCCAGCGCCACGCACTGAAAACACTGGCCGAGGAGCTCAAGCTGCAAAACACTGAATTCGTCGGTCAGATCGCTCCCGCAAATTTCGCTGACGTTTACGACGCCGCCGATATCTTCCTGAACGGCTCCGAGATCGACAATCAACCACTCTCAATCCTCGAAGCGTTTTCGTGTGGCTTACCGGTGGTGACGACTGACGCCGGCGGCATTCCTGACATCGTGCAGGACAGAAGAACAGGCATGGTCGTGTCGTGCGGTGATTACGTCGAGATTGCGAATCGAGCGCTCACGCTCCTGGAAAATCCCGTGCTCGCCAAACAGATCGTCGACCACGCGCGGCAGGAATGTTTGAAATACAGTTGGGAAGCGGTGAGAGACGCATGGATGAGCGCCTATCATGGTCTTGCGAACCACTTGACGATCCGAGATGAAGAGCAAGTTGCACAAGCTTAGACAGGTTGGTTTAGACGAGCTTCGCGTCCGCAGCTCACAGGCTCTGGCTGCGTTTGCTGAAAGGCAAAACTGGTCCAGCCAATCAAAACTGATTTCCGACGATGCTTTGCTGCGTTTGCTCGACGGTGAATTGAAATCAACTTCGGATCTGCTCACTCACTTTCGCGAGAGAAAGAGTCCGAAGTTTTTTGCGTCATTCACTGATCCGCAAGCCACGATCGATGAGCTCAGGCGTCGCTGGCCCGGTGCTGAGAACCAGATCGTGAAACGCGCCGATCGGATCATCGCAGGCTATTTCGATCTGCTCGGCTTTCGCAATCTCAGCTTTGGAAATCCGATTGACTGGCACCTGGAGCCTGTCGCCCGCAAACGTGCGCCACTCGTCCACTGGAGCCGTTTGAACTACCTGAATGCTGATCTTTTCGGCGACAAGAAAATCACCTGGGAGTTAAACCGGCACCAGTATTTCATCACGCTCGGCCAGGCTTACTGGCTGACAGGCGACGAGCGATACGCGCAAACTTTTGTAGAACACGTTAACTCGTGGATGGACCAGAACCCGCCAAAGCTCGGCGTGAACTGGGCCAGCAGTTTGGAAGTCGCGTTTCGATCGATCGCGTGGATCTGGGCGCTCCACTTCTTCAAAGACGCGTTGAACCCCGAGACGTTCTCAAGGTTGTGCAAGTTTCTCTATCTGAACGCGCGACACCTCGAAACCTTCCTTTCCACTTACTTCAGTCCCAACACGCACCTGACCGGCGAGGCCCTGGGGCTCTACTACATCGGCGCGCTCATGCCTGAGTTCAAAGAGTCTGCACGATGGCGGAACAAGGGTCTCGAAATTTTGCTCGCGCAGTTGCCACGACACGTGCAAGCGGACGGCGTCTATTTTGAACAGTCGAGTTACTACCATCGCTACACGACAGATTTTTACTTGCACCTGCGTGTGCTGCTTTCCAACGCGGACGCGTCGATACCCACGGTGCTTGATGAGAAGCTCCGCTTGCTGTTGGACCACCTCATGTACATCACCCGACCGGATGGCACGACGCCGCTCTTTGGAGACGACGACGGCGGCCGGTTGTTGAGTTTCTTCGCTGCACCTGGCAACGACTTTCGCGCCACGCTGGCCACAGGCGCCGCGCTTTTCGAACGCGCTGATTACAAGTTCGTTGCCGGCGACGCCGTTGAAGACGCGCTCTGGTTACTTGGACCAGCGAGCGTCGCACGTTTGGATCAACTCGCTGCAGCGGAACCGGAAAAACAATCAGTCGCTTTCCCCGCGGGCGGTTACTACGTCATGCGCGATGGCTGGACTGCCGGCTCGAATTATCTTCTGTTTGATTGCGGACCGCATGGCACAGACAATTGCGGCCACGCACACGCAGACGCGCTTTCTTTCGAGCTCGCCGCCAACGGAAGAACACTCCTGATCGATCCGGGAACTTACACGTACACCGGATCAAAAGAGATGCGCGACTGGTTTCGCAGCTCTGAAGCGCACAACACGCTCACCGTCGACGATGAATCGTCATCAGTATCTGACGGCCCCTTCTCCTGGAAAACGATTGCGCGTTCCGAGTGCTCATCGTGGATAACAGACGAGACTTTTGACTACGCGGCCGGATCGCACGACGGTTTCATTCGTCTCACCGAACCCGCCAAGCACACGCGCTCGATACTCTTCATTAAACATGCTTATTGGGTGGTGCGCGATGTCGTCGAAACGTCCGGCGCCCACGACCTGCAAGTGCGATTTCATCTCGCTCCGGGCCTGGCGCCGTTGCCGTTACCCACCAATGACAACACAGTGCGCGTAGTCAGTGAAAATCTTGACACACCCGTCCTGCAAATTAGCGCTTTTGCTAAGAATATCGAGTGGGAGACGGAACCTGGCTGGATTTCGGAGTGTTATGGAGAAAAGAGGGAGGCGTCGGTCCTCTCGATCGGCGTTCTGGCCAAGGGTTCGGAAGAGCTAGTAGTATTTCTTTTGCCTGATGGCGGGGCGGTGCGAGAGATCGAGGCGCAGACCGGGCGCGCTTTTGAAATCGAGATTGCCGGGCGCCGGGATGTTTTGAAGTTCGACGGAATGAATCAGCCACAGTATGTGCGGTATTAACGGAATAGCTTTGTCATCTCGCTCAGGACGCTCGGTGGACCCCCGTGTCCTCGAGCGCATGCGCGACGTGATCACGCATCGCGGGCCTGACGAAGCAGGCATCTTCGTTGATGCGAATATCGGTCTCGGCCATCGCCGCTTGAGCATTGTTGACGTGGCCTCGGGTCATCAGCCGATGACTAACGAAGACGGCTCACTTCAGATCATCTACAACGGCGAGGTCTACAATCACGCTGATTATCGCGACGACCTGGAAGCGCGCGGTCACGTCTATCGCACCCACTGCGACACGGAAACGATTCTCCATCTTTACGAAGAACATGGCGACGCGTGCGTCAATTACCTGCGTGGCATGTTTGCCTTCGCCATCTGGGACGGAAAGAAAAAAGAACTCTTCATCGCGCGCGATCGACTCGGTGTTAAGCCGCTCTATTACTTTCACGCTGACGACGGCTCGCTCTACTTCGGATCGGAAATCAAAACGATCTTCCAGGCGAGCAATTTAAAACCCGAGATCAACTTTCACGCTCTCCCGGATTATCTCGCCAATCACGCGACCTCAGGTGAAGAAACTCTCTACAAGGGCGTCAAGCGTCTACTGCCCGGCCACACACTTGTTTGGCGCGATGGTGCGATCGAGATCAAGAAATACTGGGACGTGAGTTTCGTTAAGACTGCGGACCAGACGCGCAGTGACAAAGACTTCATCGCCGAATGGTACGAGCTGTTTCGCAATTCTGTCCGGCTGCGACTCATGGCTGATGTTCCACTCGGAATGTTTCTGTCAGGCGGGATCGACTCGTCAGCTATCGCGGCAGTGATGAGCGGCATGGTAGACGAGCCGATCAAAACATTTTCCGTCGCCTTTGCCGAACGAGAAGCAAACGAGCTCGCTTACGCACGAATCGTGGCCGAAGCTTATAAGACAAACCATCACGAAGTGGTTGTCAGTCCGGAAGAGTTTTTCAATGCGTTGCCGAGGCTGGTTTGGCATGAGGACGAGCCGCTGGCCCATCCGTCGAGTGTGGCGCTCTACTTCGTTTCACTGCTGGCGTCGCAGCATGTGAAGGTCGTGTTGACAGGTGAGGGAAGCGACGAGCTGCTGGCTGGTTACGGGCGTTATCGCAAGACGATTCTGAATCTCTCGCTTGGCAAACGCTACTGGAGTTTGACGCCGGATGTAGTTCGCGGTGCGGTGAGTAGCGGTATCAAAGGATTGCCGACGTCGAGAATGAGACAGAAGCTGTTGCGAAGTTTTCTCGGTGTGTCGCCTGATATAGAGAGCATTTATTTCGATAACTTCGCGGTGTTTCCACTCGCCATGCAGGCTGATTTGCTTTCGAATTCGGCTGTGGAACAAATCGGACGGATCGATCCGTACGCCGGTGTTCGCACTGCGCTTGCAGAAACCGATGCTGAATCGTTGCTCGATCGCTTGCTCTATACAGACATTAAGACTTACCTGCACGAGTTGTTGATGAAGCAGGATCAGATGAGCATGGCGACTTCCGTGGAGAGTCGGGTTCCGTTCCTGGACCACAAACTGGTCGAGTTTACGTGCAGTTTGCCGGAGCGATTGAAGCTGCGTGGCGGGACGACGAAATACATTTTGCGTGAGAGCATGAAGGGCGTTTTGCCGGAAGCGATCTTGTCACGATCGAAGATGGGATTTCCGGTGCCGATCGCCGCGTGGTTCCGCGGTGCTTATCGATCGGTGATTGATGAGTATGTATTGAGCGAGCGCGCGATGAGCCGTGGGTTATTTAATCGCGACTTTGTGCGCGACCTTGTGAACCGGCATCAGTCCGGCGCTGAAAATCACGACGAGCGACTATGGGCTCTTGTCAATTTCGAGATCTGGCAGCGGCAGTTTTTTGACGGCGAGGCACGGCACGATGTGTCGCCATTGTTGGCCGAGGTAGCCGTATAGAGGAGGACTGTTTGGGAGTTTTAGGGGGCGAACTGGGTTACCGTCTTTTGCGCCGGCTCCAAAAGGTGAGCCCGGGCAACGAGATCACTACGGCTTATGAAGGTCGCAGCAAGATGGAAGTGTTCTTCGGGCCGGAGATTTGGCGTGAGCTGTCTGATAAGACAGTACTCGATTTCGGATGCGAAGCCGGTGTTGAAGCTATCGACATGGCCCAACATGGCGTGCCCCGGGTAATTGGATTGGACATCCGCGAAGAAGCACTAGCTGCAGCGCGGTTAGCTGCAAAAAAAGCGGGCGTTGAGAATGCTTGCACTTTTACCACCCAGACAGATGAAAAGGTCGACGTCATTGTCAGCCTGGATGCGTTCGAACATTTCGGCGATCCGCTCGCGATGTTGGGTAAGATGCGACGACTGTTGAAAGACAACGGTTACATCCTCAGTTGCTTTGGACCGACCTGGTATCATCCGCTGGGTGGACATGGTTTCTCAATTTTCCCCTGGGCCCATTTAGTGTTCACTGAGTCGGTATTAATGCGTCGGTACCGCGAAGTTTCGGGCCGATCCGCTTATCATTTTAACGAAGTAGCCGGCGGCCTGAACCAACTCACCGTGAGAAGGTTTGAGAAGATCGTAGCGCAGAGCGAGTTCGAGTTCGAGAGTATTGAACCCGTGCCGATTCGCAAATTGAAGCCCTTTGCAAACAGGTTGACGCGTGAGTTCACCACGGCTGTCGTTAAGTGCAAGTTAGTTCCCAGGTCGGCACGGTCTTGAAGGATACGCCGAAGGCGTTCGCTAATTTGAGCCCAGGGTTTGAGGAACGAGAACCCTGGGGACTAGGACCAAATGCGTTCAACCCTGAAAGGGTTCGCCAAATGCCGAACCCTTTCAGGGTTCCATCGCTCTCGGGATCGTAAACCAGGGTTGTCGCTGGCGCTCCAACCCTGGCCTGAAATTAGCGAACGCCTTCGGCGTAATTTGATCAAATTTTCAAATTGAGGCACTACTCTAAGTCCTGCAACTAATTACTTCCCATCAAGCGTGAGAATCCTTTGGTTAAAAACTGAGTTGCTGCATCCGGTTGATAAGGGCGGGAAGATTCGCACTTACAACATGTTGAAAGAGCTGAAGCGCGACCACTTCATCTCGTACATGTCTCTCGATGACGGTTCGGCAGACAGCGCCGCGCGTGAGCAGGCTTCCGAATACTGCCACGAGCTGATTTGCGTGCCTTACCAGCAGCGCGAAAAGTTTTCGAGCGGGTTCTATGCCGAGCTGCTTCTCAACCTCGCATCTCGCTTTCCATACGCGATCAAGAAATACGAATCGGCGTCTATGCGCAGACAGATCAGCGAACGTGTGAACAGCGGAAGGTTCGACGTCGTCATCTGCGACTTCCTCGCGCCCGCGATAAACGTGCCACACGATTTGTCGTGCCCCACGATCCTCTTCCAGCACAACGTGGAGGCGATGATTTGGAAGAGACACTTCGAAGTACAAAACAATCAGCTGAAAAAGATCTACCTGCGACAACAGTGGCGCAAGATGGAGCGCTTTGAAAGAGAGACGTGCCGGCGCTTTGATACGGTGATCGCAGTCTCAAAAGACGACTGCGAGCAAATGCGCAACGAGTATGCGGTCGATAACGTGTTTGAAGTGCCAACCGGCGTAGATACAGATTTCTTCACGCCATCCGGCAAAGAGACCGTCGATCCGCATAATGTCGTGTTCACCGGATCGATGGACTGGCTCCCGAACGAAGACGCCATTCGCTACTACACGGATCAGATCCTGCCGCTGATCAGGAGATCGCTTCCGGATGTAACGTTGACCGTCGTCGGCCGCAATCCTTATCCGGGCCTGCTCGAGCTGAGCCAGAAAGATTCGGCGATCGTGGTTACCGGACGCGTGGAAGATGTTAGACCATACATGGAGCGTGCGGCGGCGTATGTGGTTCCGCTTCGTATCGGTGGCGGCACTAGATTGAAAATCTATGAAGCGATGGCGATGGAGAAGGCGATTGTCTCCACGACCGTAGGCGCTGAAGGTCTGCCGGTGACAGACGGAAAAGAGCTCTTCATCGCCGACACGCCCGAACAGTTTGCGGCTGCGGTAGTGAATCTACTAACCAACCCGTCACAGGCAAACGCGGTGGGCCGGCAGGCGCGACAAACAGTGGTCGAGAAGTTTGGCTGGAGTGGAGTGGCTAAGTGCTTCGCCGAGATTTGTGAGACGACGATTCGCGATCATCGTCGCGCCAGAGTCGCAACCAGTGTTGATGTTAGAAGCCAACAACAATCAGCCGTTTGAGCAGCCGATGTCGATACGAGCAGTAGAAGCCTGCGATAGCGTGTCGGTCATCATCCCCTGCTACAACGAAGAGCGTTTCATCGGCAAAGCGCTCGAACAGCTCGCGGACCAGTTTGACTTGGATCGATATGAGCTGGTGATTGTTGATGGTGCGTCGGAAGATCGCAGTCGCGAGGTTGTTGAGGAATTCTGCAAGCGTAGGCCTGATGTGAATGTGTTGCTCGTCGATAACCCCGCTCGCAACATCCCAACAGCTCTAAATCTCGGCATCGCCGCCGCAAGCGGAAACATAATCGCCCGGATGGACGCCCACGCCGTTCCCTCAGACGGATACATCCGGCGCTGCGTTGAGGTTTTAAAAACGGGCGACGCCGGAGCGGTGGGAATGCCGTGCCTCGTTAGACCAGGAGCCGCCACGCTCATCGCACAAGGAATCGCCGCCGCCGTTTCGCATCCATTCGGAATCGGTGACGCCAAATACCGTTTGGGCTCTATTGGCCCACAGCAGGAGGCGGTCGATACAGTCGCTTTTGCGTGCTTCAGAAAAGCACTGTGGAAAGAGCTCGGCGGCTACAACGAATCGCTGCACACAAACGAGGATTACGATTTCAACTATCGTGTGCGACGATCCGGGCGGCAGGTAATTCTGGATCGCGGCGGCCATTGCGACTATTTTGCACGTTCAACGCTGAAAGCCCTCGCCGCGCAGTACGTGAGATATGGCGGTTGGAAGGCTGAGATGATTCGACTCCACCCGCGCTCGACAAAGCTTCGTCACCTCGTGGCGCCGCTTTTTGTCGCATCGATCCTTGTGTTCGGCATCGCCGGGATTTTTTGGAAGCCCGCGTGGTGGCTATTGCTCCTCGAGTTGGTAGTCTATGTTGGTTGCGCGCTACTCGCGGGCTGGCAAGCTGCACGACGGGCAGGCGCAGGGTTGCAAATGGCTTTGGTCATGCCTTTAATCTTCGCGACTATTCATCTATCGTGGGGTTCGAGTTTTCTGGTTCGATTAATCGCGTTTGGATCGGGTCAGTACAGGGAGCGGTAGCGACCTGGTCAAACCATGGGAGTCCAACAATGATTTTGGTGTTTTGAGGCAAAGCTGTCAGATGATCGATCGGATTGGCATTGCAGAGACTGCGTTGGACACAAAGCTTGATGACCGGCTCAGGTCTGCCAAGCACAGGATCGCCGTCCTGATTCCCTGCTACAACGAAGAACTCACGATTGCCGAGGTCGTCTCGCAGTTTCGCGCGGAACTACCGGATGCCGACATCTATGTCTTCGACAATAACTCCACCGATCGCACGGTAGAGGAAGCTGCTGCTGCGGGGGCGCTGATTTTTCACGAGAAACGGCAAGGCAAAGGTTTTGTCGTGCAGTCGATGTTTCGCAAGATAAGCGCTGACGTTTATGTGATGGTCGATGGTGACGGCACTTATCCCGCGCCGCAGGTGCATCGTTTGATCGAGCCGATCCTGAATGACGAAGCGGATATCGTGGTCGGTTCACGGCTGCACCGTGACGCCACCAGTGAATTCAAAGTTCGTAATCGTCTCGGCAACCGTTTCTTTTTGTACGTTTTGAACTACACGCTGGGCGCCCGTATTACCGACATGCTTTCCGGTTACCGCGCGTTCAATCGAGGCTTTGTAAAAGGCGTCCCGTTATTTGGCGGCGGATTCGAAACCGAAACCGAGTTGACTATCAAGGCGTTGAATCGCGGCTTTCGCATTGTTGAGGTTCCGGTTAACTTGACCACGCGTCCCGAGGGAAGCTTTTCGAAGATTCGGATCTTTCACGACGGATTCCTGATTCTGAACACGCTTTTATCGCTTTTTCGTGACTACAAGCCCTTAACGTTTTTCGGTAGTGTCGGGTTGTTCATCATTGCGCTCGGTCTGATACCGGGGTCAGTTGTCGTTTATGAATTTATCCAGACGGGCGTGGTATCACGCTTAGCGTCGGTGGTGCTTGCCGTAGCTTTGATTCTCTGTGGTTTGCTTTCAATAACGGTAGGTCTAATTCTTCATACGATCGTGAGACGATCGCAGGAACTAGACCACCAGCTTCGCATTCTGATGGACGACCTGCGCCTGCAAATTCAAACGGCGGTGAATCGCGAAGATCGATAGATAAATTTTCTAGTTTGATTAAATACGACCAGCAGGAAAATAATTCGTGAAACTCAGTATTTTTGGTCTTGGCTACGTCGGTTGTGTATCGGCTGCGTGCTTTGCGAAAGAAGGACACACGGTTACCGGCGTTGATGTGAACACCACCAAAGCCGAGATGATCAACGCGGGCAACAGTCCGATCATCGAGGCCGGCATCGGGCCATTGCTTGATGAAGTGGTGAAGGCAAATCGTTTGTCGGCGACGACTGATTCAGCGGCGGCAGTTCATAACACGGACGTTTCGCTCATTTGTGTGGGCACTCCGAGCAATACAAACGGCAGTTTGGACCTTCGCTACGTGACGCGCGTTTGCGAGGAGATCGGCGCCGCGTTGAAGGACAAGACCGAGCGCCACGTTGTCGTCATACGCAGCACGATGCTGCCGGGAACAATCGAGAGCGTTGTGATTCCGACTCTCGAAGAGCACTCGACAAAACGTGCAGGCAAAGATTTTGGTGTCTGTATCAATCCCGAATTTCTGCGCGAAGGTTCTTCGTTGAAAGATTTCTATGCCCCGCCGTTCACGTTGATCGGAGCAGACGATCCAGAGACAACCGCGACAGTGCGAGAGTTGTATAGCCGCATCGACGCGCCAGTGATTGCGACTTCCGTGAAGACCGCGGAGATGGTCAAGTACGTCTGCAATTGTTTTCATGCGCTGAAGGTCAGTTTTGCAAATGAGATTGGCAATATCTGCAAGGCGGTGGGCGTCGACAGCCATGAAGTCATGGATATTTTTTGCCAGGATACAAAACTGAACCTGTCGCCTTACTACTTGAAGCCAGGGTTTGCATTTGGCGGCTCGTGTTTGCCGAAAGACTTGCGCGCGATCAATTACAAGGCGAAGCAGGTTGACGTCGATGTACCGGTTTTGTCGTCAATTCTTCCCAGCAACAAGCAACAGATCGAGCGCGCGGTTGAGATGATTCTCGCCACCGGTAAGAAGCGTGTCGGCATTCTGGGTTTTAGCTTCAAGGCGGGCACTGACGATCTTCGTGAATCGCCGATGGTTAGTTTGATCGAGACGCTGATTGGAAAAGGACTTCAGCTCAGTATCTACGATCGCGACGTTTCACTGGCTCGGCTTTTCGGCGCTAATAAAGAGTACATCGAAGGGCAGATCCCACACATTGCTCAACTCATGAGCACGAGTATCGATGACGTGCTCGAGTTTGCTGATGTTTTGGTTATCGGAAATAAGGCTGAGCACTTTAAAGAGATCGAGAAGCGACAGAAAAAAGGACAAGTAGTAATCGATTTGGTGAGACTGTTCGAGAAAACCTCCGATAACAACTACCAGGGCATTTGCTGGTAGATTTCTCTGCGCAACCTCTGCGTTCTCTGCGCCTCTGTGGTGATATTAGGCCGTAGAAAACCATTTACCGCAGAGAAAGCAGAGGTTGCGCAAAGAAGAGACGGATCACCACAATGCCGAAGCGGAATCGTTTTAACTGGCGACGAGTATTCGTCGCCTTTTTGTTGCTCGTTGGGTGTTGGCTGGTGTCGTGGCTGGGCGCGCGCTGGTTGATTGTCCGTGCTCCACTAGAGCGCGCGGATGCGATTGTCGTTCTCAGTGGCTCAGCAACTTTGTCTGAGCGCGTGAAACATGCCGCGCGTCTATATGCTGAGCAGCGCGCGCCAAAGATACTTCTCACCACCGACAACCAGCAGGGAGGCTGGTCTCGTTCCGAGCAACGCAATCTGTACTTTTACGAGATCGCCACCCGTCAGTTAAGTCGATTGGGTGTTCCAACAGAAAACATTGAAGTAGTTACACCTCCAGTCGCCAGCACGTGGGATGAAGCCACCGTCCTGCGCGACTATGCAAAGACCCACAACCTGCGCTCGATTCTGATAGTTACTTCGTCTTATCACTCAAGACGCGCGCTCTTCACCTTTCGTCATTTCTTCGCAGATGGATCCACGCAGGTTGGTATCGATCCGGTTGAGACAGGTATTCAAACTCCGCAGCCTGCAACCTGGTGGTTACACATCCGTGGGTGGCAACTTGTTTTAGTTGAGTATTTTAAGCTGATCTACTATCTTTGTCGTAGTCTTTAAGCGCCTTGAGCCCGATCTGGTACAAGCCCCCAATTCGAAGTTTAGCTGTAGAATAGTTATCTATTCCGGCGGCGGAACTATGCAAATAATCAAAAATCAGGCAAATGTATCCAAAGCCCTATTGTTTTTAGGGGTTTTGTTCCTTCTGGGACTGGCGGCGGATACGGCGAAAGCGGACCCACTGTTTTTCAGTAATGTCACCGCGTTCCAGAATAACGACACGGTCCAGGTCAATCTACTCTCCAATCCCGGCACTACGCTGCTTGGGTCAACGCTTACTTTCAGCGTGGATATCACGGGTGTGCTGCCAATGGGCGTGACCGATACTTTGAGAATCACTTACACGGAGTTGGGAAGTGCGCCCGTCGTTCAGGATTTTCAAATTCCGTTGTTCGGTAGCGTGCAACCACCCTTCACTCTCGTTTTTTCAATTGTCTCACCGGGCCTGAATCCTCAAGGAGTGCCGGCAACTCTCACCATAGATCTACTAAATAGTGCTCCCGACTTTGTTACCCCAGGAGGGGAGTCGGTTAATTCACAAACTTACACATTCAACGTCAAACCCGTGCCTGAGCCTGCCACACTATCCGTGTTGTTTGGCGGACTCGTGGCCTTAGGAATCAAAGTGCGGCGTCGGACTGAGTAATTCGGACTGGGTAAATTAAGATTCTCGGGGTGTTTAGGGCCTCTGGGTTTACTGTAAAGAATGTCAATACTTGTCCCTGCGAAGATGGATCTGTCTATAAAGACAAAGTTGGTGAACCCTGCCGAAAATCTCGACACTGCCGCCGTACTAAAACTGCTGGCCATCTCTTACTCCTATCCACCCAAAGAGGAGCCCAGAGCGATTCAAGTCTCACGACTGTTGAAGCACTTAAACGCGTCCACCGTTTTGATTTGTGAAGGCCCGGGCGGCAGGGACAGTGATGCGGAGTCGTTTCTCGAGAAAACAGTGCGAGTTCCGTTTTCACAATCTTTCGGACGCGATCTGTTAAATCGCCTTTCGAGTCGAATTTATCTGCCGGTAGTATCGAGAACGCCGGATCATCTTGGTACGTGGAAGAAGTCGGTGCTGAATACAGTCGATAGTCTCCTGAAAACGCACGAATACCGGCCGGATGTGTTGGTTACGTTTGCTTTTCCGCTGATCGACAACGTTATCGGGTTGGCGTTAAAGCGTCGTTACAAGCTTCCGTGGCTCGCGCACTTCAGTGATCCGTGGGTTGATAGCCCGTTCCGGCACGACGATCCATTAACGAAGACATTGAATCGACGACTCGAGCAGGGCGTGATCGAAAATGCCGATCGTCTCGTCTTTACTTCGAATGAGACTGCGACCCTGGTGATGGCCAAGTATCCCTCGACGCTGCGATCCAAGGTAAGGATTGTTTCGCACGCCTTCGAGCCGGATCTTTTCGAAAGTGCTCCACATGGGAATAACGGTCGTTTAGCTATTCGTTATCTCGGCGATCTCTATTATCCCCGGACACCGAAGCCGCTCTTCCAGGCACTCGAGATCTTGTTGTCAACGGAGCCCGAGCTGTTGAGCCGGTTCTGTTTCGAAATTGTCGGCGATGTCCACGAACTGGATATGGAACAAATGGGTCTGTCCAGATTGCCCCCCGGTCTGGTCGTATTTCTGCCCCGAGTGAATTATGCTGAGAGCCTGTCGATGATGACGTCGGCAGCAGGGTTGATGGTGATCGATGCGCCGGTTCCAAAGAATACCGAGAGCGTGTTTCTGCCGTCGAAGTTGATTGAATACGTCGGCGCCGATCGACCGATAATTGGATTGACACCGCCGGGTACTGCGGCATATTTGATTGACCGGCTGGGTGGATGGGTAGCGGATCCCGGAGCGGCGGATCAGGTGGCGACGGTGCTGCGTGAATTCCTCTTGTTTGTTTGGGAGCGGCGCGATCAATGTAGTGCAGGTTGGGGACGTTCAGAAGTGCGGAGCGAATTCGAAGTTAACAACGTTGCGTCGAAATTTCAGGAAGTATTGGCGGAGCTAATGTAGTTTGATGGCAATGGCAACTCAAGAACAAGATTTAGGTAAGTTGAGCGAACACGCGACCGAGACCGCGAGCGGCCAGCGATTCGAGTTTGGCAAAAACTGGAGTCGATTTCTCGAGCTGCTCGACGACACGCGGATCAAAGAAGCTGAAACGTCGTTGAAGCAGATGTTGGCGGTAGATTCTCTCGAAGGAAAGAGTTTTATCGACGTCGGATCGGGCAGTGGCTTGTTCAGTCTTGCGGCGCGGCGTTTGGGAGCGCGAGTACACTCGTTTGATTACGATCCGAATTCGGTCGCCTGCACCACTGAGCTGCGAAAGCGTTACTTTCCAAATGACAATGCGTGGAAAGTAGAAGAAGCTTCAGTGCTCGATCAACAATACCTGAATTCACTCGGTACGTTCGACGTCGTTTATTCATGGGGCGTGCTTCACCACACCGGACAAATGTGGCAAGCGCTGGAAAATGTTCACCGGCTCGTCGCGCCCGGCGGCAAACTGTTCATCGCTTTGTATAATGACACCGGCAGCCAGAGCACACGCTGGAAATGGCTCAAGAAAACTTACAATCAGTTACCCGGTGTGCTGAAAGTGCCGTATACAATGATCGTAATCGCACCTGATGAGCTGAGGGCGCTGGCGCGATCGGTGTTGACTATGAACCTGGGATCGTATTTCCGCTCGTGGTCGCAATACGATCGGCGGCGCGGAATGAATCGGTGGCGCGACATCGTTGACTGGGTGGGCGGTTACCCGTATGAGGTTTCAACTCCTGACGAAATCTTCGACTTCTTTACCGAGCGCGGCTTCATTCTTACGAAACTGAACTGCGGACGTGTTGGTCTCGGGTGCAATCAATTTGTTTTTAGCCGAAAGTAATGCGTTGAGTGATAAGAGTGACTCACGATCCAAAGCCTTTATCGCCATCGCAATCATTCTGGGTTCGCTTGGCATCTTCCTGTTGCTCGCGGTAGCACAGATCCGACGAAATACGTCAGCTACTCGTGAACGTCGCGTCGGAAATTCCTCAACCATACAGGTAAAGGCGGGCGGAAACTTACAGGCGGCGATCGATGGCGCCAATTACGGCGACGTGATTGTTCTCGAAGCCGGCGCCACTTATAAGGGACCAATCACGCTTCCATTAAAAGAAGGCGCTTCCGATCAGTACATCACGATCACGACCTCAAACCTTAGCGGTATCGCGAAAGAAAACGAGAGAATCAATCCACAGCTACACGCGAAGGCAATGCCGAAGATTGTGGGTCCGGATTCTTCCGCGGCGATCGCCACTGCCGACCGCGCGCACCATTACAAGTTCATCGGGATTGAGTTTGCGCCCGCTGCGGATTCCAAGTATCTCTACAATCTGATCGATCTCGGCAAGAGCGACTACAAATCCTTATCTCAGTTTCCACACGATCTGGTCTTCGATCGTTGCTACATTCACTCCACCGGTCTTAACAAGGCGCGGCGAGGAGTGGCTCTTAACAGCGCCAGGACCGACATCATCAACTCGCACATCTCGGGTTTTGCGGGCGCTGGCGACGAAACACAGGCGATATGTGGTTGGAATGGTCCAGGGCCTTTCAAGATCGTGAACAACTATATCGAGGGCGGCGCACAGAACATCATGTTTGGCGGCGCCGATCCGGCGGTTCCGAATCTGGTTCCTTCCGACATTGAGATAAAGCGGAATTACTTGTTCAAGCCAGCTGCCTGGTCTGGGGGGGTTGCAACTATCAAAGGCGTGATTGAGCTAAAGATGGGACGCAATATAACGATTGATGGAAACGTGCTCGAGTCTGAGGCCCTAACCGGTGCGTTTATTCTGACAGTGCGCAACCAGAGCGGCGGCGCTCCGTGGAGCACGCTCGAAGATATCAACATCACCAACAACATCGTGCGCCACTCAGGCACCGGCTTCAGCATTCTTGGCAAAGACGATGCGCAGCCGAGCCAGCAGGCAAAGCGTATCCGGATTGCTAATAATCTGCTGGTCGATATCGTTCCTGATTATGCCGCCGTGTTCATGGTTGGTTGTTGCGCCAACACGCTTACGGTCGAAAACAATACCGTGGAGCAAACCGGAAACATCATGACTTGCTACGGAGTTCCCAATTCCAACTTCGTTTTCCGGAATAATATCGTCCAATTCAATTCGTACGGATTTGTGTGTCCAGTGAACATGCTGACGGGGGATTCTCGCGGGAATGTGATTGTCGACAACAAGAGCCAGATCTCAGCCAACGGTTATCCGGCCAACATACCGAAGGGGAATTTCGTAGTGAATTCACTCGACCAGGTTGGGTTTGTTGACTTTGCAAATGGAGACTGGCGTATTGGTCCACAGAGTAAAGTTAAAGGAAAAGGAACGGACGGGAAGAACCCGGGAGTCGACTTCGATGCTTTGGGTGCTGCTGTCGCACCGTCTGACGTCAAACCCCCGTACTTTGGAAAGCAGCAGAGATAGTAACGAAGCAGGATGCAGAATTTCGTTAAGAGACTGGCCAGGCGATCACGGTCCGCTATCATCATCTACAAGATCTTTGATAATCGCCGTCTGAAGAAACGAATCGAGTCAGGTGACATCGAGACGATCCATGGTTCAACTCACCTCAACCAAAGCGTTACCGATAGCCTCGCCTACATCGAAAAACAATTTGCTAACTACATCAAATACGCGGGTCTGTCTGCTGACGATCTGAAAGGCAGGCGTATTCTCGAGCTGGGGCCTGGCGACAATCTGGGCGTAGCTTTGAAATTTCTTGCGGCTGGAGCAGCATCAGTAGTTTGTCTCGATCGATTTTATTCGAAAAGGAACTCAGCGCACGAACGAGAGATCTATAAAGCATTGAGAGAAACTCTGAGTGCCGAAGAGAAAGTCAGATTCGACGAAGCAGTTAAACTCACTAACGACGTCGAATTCAATCCGGAGAAGCTGCAGACGATTTACGGCGACACGTTGGAAACATTCGCCGCGAAACCCGAAGTCCGAAAGTTTGACTTAATCCTATCGTGCGCAGTGTTGGAAGAGATCTACGACCTGGATCCGACGTTCGCAGCGATGGATGCGCTGCTGGTTCCCGGTGGCCGAGTGATCCACATAATCGATCTCAGTGATTACGGCATGTTTCGCAACCAGGGAATGCACCCGCTAACTTTCTTGACTATTTCGGAAGCGGTTTACAAACGAATGGCGTCAGACTCGGGACTGCCAAATCGAAAGCGATTAGGTTACTACTTAGGGAAGATGAAGCAGTTGGGGTATCAATCAAAGCTATTCATTACCAGTGTACTTCCGGGTGGACGACTTGAGCCGGCGCCAGAGTATGTACCCGGAAAATTTAAAAGCGAAGCATCGAGCCGCATGGTCACTGAAGTTCGCAATCGACTCGCCCCTGAGTTCAAGTCTCTCGACGAGGAAGAGCTACTTATCGACGGAGTGTTGTTAGTGGCCAGAAAAGCGCTATGAATCAACACCACGACGACGCGACTTTCCTGCAAAAACTTCGATGGTCCATTCCCTGGCTCGTGCGGTATCCATTCTGGCGCGCGAAAGAGTTGGGCCGGCGGTTATCTGAAACCTCCGGCGAAACTCACGTGATCTTTCTGGTGGCAAATCACTGGGAGCCCGGCACGGGACCGCAGGCGATTCCACGTGTCGAGCACTGGATGAAGATGGCGCGCGAAACGGGCAATGCTCTTCGTGACGGTGACGGCGCGGCCTTTCGGCACACGAATTTTTATCCCGCTGAACAATACGATCGCCCGCTTCTTGAAATGCTTTCGGAGTTACAAGCGGAAGGCTTTGGTGAGGTCGAGATTCACCTTCATCACGGCGTTGAAGCACCCGATACTGCTGAAAACACGCGACGCATACTCGAAGAATTTCGCGACACGTTAGCGGAAGAGCACAAATGTCTCTCGCGCGAGGGTCCGGAATCTCCAGTACAGTATGCGTTTGTTCACGGCAATTGGGCGCTTGCGAACTCGGCCGGCGATCGTTGGTGTGGGGTCGATTCCGAAATGCAGATCCTTGCGGACACCGGTTGCTATGCTGACTTCACTTTGCCGTCAGTGCCGCACCAGTCGCAGGTTAGTCGCATCAACGCGATTTACAGTTGCGGTTATCCGCTCACGCAGAGAAAGCCGCACCGTTCGGGTCCGGCGGTCGTGGTGGGTAAAAAGCCGACGCTCCCGATAATCTTTGAAGGGCCGCTCGTGTTTGACTGGACGCGCCGGAAGCACTCGTTGCCGGTTCCACGACTCGACGACGGCGCTCTCGCACGGAATTACCCGTTGAGTCTCGCTCGATTCAACCGTTGGTTCAACGCGCGGATTGCGGTCGCTGGCCGGCCAGACTGGGTCTTCGTGAAGTTGTACAGTCATGGTTTTTTCACCTGGGATCAGGACGCAATGATAGGCGGGCAAATGCGGCGCTTCATGAATGAAGTCCTTGAATTATCTGAAAAGACTAAAGAGTTCTCGGTATGCTTCGCCTCCGCACGCGAGGCATACAACATGGTAATGGCTGCGGTTGATGGTCATTCAGGCCCGCCCGGACGTTATCGCGATTACAGGCTGCGCCAGATCATGGAGCTCAAACCATCCACAGATTACGCGGATTTTGTGGCCTCTGTGTAATCTGTGGATGAACTTTGTAAAGGGCTGGGATGTTTAGGGTTTTGGTCGTATTATCCCTTGTGGGCTGTGTTTTGAGATGAGACCGATAGAAGTTGTCAGTAACAATCGCTTTCCGACCCGGTTGCCGCCATCTGAGGGCGTCGTCGAGGGATTGTATAAAGACCTCGATCAGAACGGCATTGTTCTACTTCCGCGTCTCATCCCGGATGACCAGTTGCAATCGATGCAAAGTGCTTTCGAGTCGAGATTGCAACGGCTTCGCTGGAACAATTTCGAGGGTTACGAAAAGACAGAACCTTACCGCCACATGATCGAAGATGTGCTGCTCCTGGATCAGGGCTTTCTGGATCTGGCCATTCACCCGATTGTAAAAGCGCTCGTCAAAGCCTACGTCGGGGAAAAAACCGAGCTGACGGAAGCACGTGGCTGGAGATCATTACCTACCAAAAGAGATTTCCACGGTTGGCATGGTGACGCATGGTACGACCAACAGACACATCGTGAGATTCCCAGAGAGCTGAAGCTGGCGTTGTATTTGACCGACGTACGCAGCGGCGCTTTCAATTACATCCGCGGCAGTCACCGCAAGAATCATCCGCGTCCCGTGCGAAATGCGGAGCTTGGCGATATGTCGTCGTTCGAGGTCGTCGAGATGATGGGCAATGCGGGAACTGCATTTATGTTTGACACTTCCGGCATTCACCGGCAAGGCGTGCCGATGCTCGAACGACGTCACGCCATCTTCTACAACTATCACGATCCACAAGTACGACTACAGGAAGGTGACCAAAAAGCTAATCGTTATCATCCGTTGTTGCTGAACGCTGCGTTTCTTGGAGACTTGTCTCCGGAAGATCAAAAAATGCTCGGGTTTGGTAACAAAACCAATTTCATTCCAGCCTACATCAAACCCGCCCAACCGCCGTTTCTTTATAACGTCTTCATGTCGACTCTGAATTTACAGTTGCGCGCGCGTAGCCTCCATGAGCGAGTGGTCGCTAAGCTAAATCAGATGCGCAGTCGCAAGTGAGACGTCAGTCGCCCTCGATTCCTGATGCAAACCGTCGTTTCAGTTTTTGGAGTTCAACCTCTGCGCATTGGTGGCACCGAGACATTCGCCCGTGAGCTGTCGTTGCAACTGGGCCAACGTGGATGGAAGAGTGTGCTTTGCTTTGAATCCAAACCTGCTGAGGAGGTGGCAAGTTTTCTGGATCTTCCGAATGTTAGTCTGGAGGTGCTGGAGGATACGACCGGCTCGAATTTGAAGGCGGCGAGCGAGTTGGCGAGTCTGTTAAAGCGTCACAAGCCCGAGATTCTACATCTGCACTTTACCGGGTTCGTTGGGCTCTTCCCATGGCTGGCGACATTACTGTCGGTTAAAAAGGTTTTCTTTACCGACCACTCATCAAGACCGGCGAATTACACTCCTCGTCGCGCACCTTTTTGGAAGCGCGCTCTGGTGCGATTGATCAATTACCCGATCACAAGAGTTGTTTGTGTCAGCAAGTATGGCTGTCACTGTATGAAGACACTCGATCTACTCGAGAGTGACCGTTATGAGCTCGTTTACAACGGAGTAGATCTTACGCGAGTACAGCCAGACCCTGCTCGGGGAATTGAATTTCGGCGACGTTTTGGAATTGCCGACTCCAGGGAGGTTATTACACAAATCAGTTGGATCATTCCTGAAAAGGGAATTCCTGACTTGCTGGAGGTGGCGAAGGTTGTAGTCGCACGCGATCAGAATGCCCATTTCATAATCGTCGGCGAGGGACCGTATCGAGAGCAGTACATGAAGCAGGCGAGCGAGATGGGGCTCAGCGATAACGTAACCTGGACCGGATTGGTCATGGATCCTTTTGGTGAAGGCGTATTCGATGCTGCTGATATCGTTTGTCAGTTCTCGCGTTGGGAGGAGTTGTTTGGATGGATGATCGCAGAAGCGATGGCGCATAAAAAGCCCGTCGTGGCTTCGCGTGTCGGCGGAATACCGGAGCTGATTGCGGATGGAGAGTCTGGCTATCTCGTCGAGCGCGATAACCCAACCGCCGCTGCTGACAAACTACTTAACCTGCTCCGGGATTCAGATTTGCGACACAAGATGGGTGCAGAGGGTTGTCGCCGAGTGCACGCTACATTCAATCTGCGGCAGAACGTGGAGCAGTTAATCCGCTCTTATCAACTTTAAGAATCGATATAGTGATAGAAGGTTTCTGTCCCATCTGTGGTTAAGTTTTAGGGCCGAGAGTTAGCCACCACAGAGACACAGAGTAAGCACTAAGAAGAACTTTTCAGGTAGTATTTCCATGAAGGGACGTCTCTTTGAAAATGGGTTCTGCTGAAAATATCGCATTCTTGCTGGATTCAGCGCCTCGAAATTGGAGTAGTCAAGAAGACCGACATCTGCTTTTGTGTCAGGAGCTCCTCAAAAGGGGTAGCCAGCCAGTACTTGTTTTCGCAAAAACTCTGCCTCCTGAAATCGAGGACAGGTTTATCAAAGCCGGAGTACAGGTTGCTGCGATTGATTATGGGCAAGGATTTCTGCATTACTTTAGGGAACTGGGCAGATTACAAGACAGGTTCCAGATAACTGCGGTCCATATCATCTTCTTTGATTATTTCAGCGCCATCTGCTGGCTCGCCAGAATTCGCGGAGTCAAACACATTATCTATGAAATGCAGAATGGCGGCGTGTTCAAGGCTCAATCCTGGAAGAAGAAACTACTGCATCTGCGTAATCGCATAGCGACCAATCCGACAACAAAGATCATAGCAATTTCTAATTTCATTAAGACTCTTTTGACAAGTGCCGGGGTCACGGAAAACAAGATCGCCGTCAGGTACCTCGGAATTGATACTGAAAGGTTTAAACCGGACGAAGAAGCCCGTAAACGCTTGTCGGCGGAATACGACTTGAATCTGACGGATTTAATTCTTTCTACAGTTTCTTACCTGAGACCCATCAAGAATCCTCAAACGATCGTTGAGGCTTGCGGCTTGTTGGCGGCGCGAAACGTTTCCTTCCGACTGCTCGTGGCTGGAGATGGCGAGATGCTAACTGAGCTCAAGGAGTTAAGCCACCGCCTAAATATTGCTGACCGCATTCTTTGGCTTGGTCTCGTACCGAATCCCGCTAGTTTGTTACAGGCATCGGACCTTTTTCTTTTGACTACCGTCGGAGAAGCATTTGGTTTGGTGCTCGCTGAAGCGATGGCCTGCGGTGTACCGGTCGTCGCAACACGAAGCGGGGGCATAGTCGAAGTAATAGACGACGGGAAGACAGGATTGTTGGTGCCTCCACTCGATCCAGCGGCTCTTGCCGATGCGCTGGAGCAGTTAGCTGGCGACCCCGCTCGGCGACACGCGATGGGAGTCGCAGGACGCCAGCGAGTGCTCATGAACTTCACGGTTGAAACTGCGGTTAAGAACACTATCCGTTTATATGAATCGCTTGGCATCGCCTAACGCTCACATCCGGCCGTTTGAAAACGAAAATGCAATCCGCACAATTCCGCAACCTTTAACACCAAAATTCCTCACAAAATACACCTGAAATTATTATTGACAAACGAAGTTCAAAACTGTTGAAATGGTTCCGTTGGGCAGTACCCCGCCCCAGGCACTGTAAGGATATTTCATAATTACGATTGCACGATAAAGGCAAACTCGTTGCGAAGCGAGGACTGCAAAGCCGTGAGTCTCCGGAGTATGGGAGATTGTCTGGTTGCCGAAGGCGATCGGAAGAGAGCCGACGCGATCTTCAGATTCTGCTAAGCACGCCTTTATTGGTTAGGGGAGACTGAGGATTTTCGATTGATCCGCTTCGGTGTGATCGTTTCTTCCGCCTTGGAAGACTACGGTTGCAGGCTCGTTCTTCTGAACGTTCTCTTTCTTCCTTCCGCGTTCCTATTGTTAGTTAGCAACCACGGCACTTCTTTCACGACTCCCGACAAATAACGCTTTGTAAAGTCAGGGAAACGGCTACGACCCGGATCCTTCTGCCGCCCTCAACCTGCTGAGGGAAATCAACTCACATGCAATTTTGAGAATGCATCCCCGAGCGGTACGGGTGTGCTTATCCAGGAGTCTATGTTGAAAACTTTTATCTCCCTGAACGGTGTCGTCCGATCGATTATCGTTCTGTTTACTATTCTTTTAACTTTCAGTGCTGCGAGAGCGGCGACCATTGTCGTTCCCGCGGGGGGAAATATTCAGGCAGCGATCAATTCCGCCCAATTTGGCGACACCATCATTTTGCAGGCGGGCGCTACTTACGAGACGCCGGCTGACTTCGCCCCCTACATGTTGCCGAATAAGGGCAGTGGATCGGGCTACATCACTATCATGTCATCTGTGCCACCGCCGCCCGACGGCACGCGAGTCACTCTCGCTGATAGGGCCAACATGCCAAAGCTGGTGGTGAAGAAAGGCAGTGCTTTCTTCGAGGCGCTACACGGCGCGCATCACTACCGGTTGAGTGGATTATGGGTTACGAACAAGCAGGGCGGAACGACGACGCTGTTGCTCGGCAACAATGGCGAAGATATCGCTCACCCGGACCCACGTGATCCACAGGTCGATTGGCCGCACGACATCGTCATCGACCATTGCTTTTTTAACCCGGTCGAGTGGGACATGTATCCGGAAGCTAATTTGTGCTCGTCAGTCAACACAGCGGTTGGCATCGTTGGCATAAACGTAACGATCCGCGACAACGTGATGAAGGGATTTGGCGCTCGTTACGGCAGCAGCACCGGCGCTAATTTACCTGGTTGCGGAACCGTACCCCTCGATGGAGAGTCAGTCATCATCGGCACTGCGCCGGGCCCGATGCTAATCGACAATAACCAGATGGAGGAGTGGTTTGTAGCGTTCTTCATTGGCGGTGGTGATCCAGGTTCAATGTACGGCGGCACAGTTGCTTCCAGTCCTATGCCGACCTTGACTTCAGCAACATTGTCAAACGTCAATGGCTTGAAGGTCGGCGACAATATCGCTTTCGAGATGAATGTTGATTCACCAACTTTCAGAGGCATCACGGTTGGCGCTGGCACTGTCACGGGGATAAGTGGAAACAACGTGACCTACACGCGTTTGGTTGGTAAGTGGGGCACGAATGATAACTATATACAGATCCCCGATGGCGCCGCGCGGCCTAAAACTGTCGCTGATCCGGGTGGCGTTGCTCCTTGTAGTCCTAACTATCTGGGTCAACCAGTCTGGTGTAGCAAGGCGTACTGGGGTGGCTACAATCCGAGCAATATCACCATCACACACAATTACATGAACAAGCCGAAACGCTGGTACGACTATGTCGGCACGGATGGAAAAGGATTCTTCGAGATTAAGTTGTGTGATACGTGCCTGATTGATGGAAATATCTTCGAAGGCCGCGCTGGATTTACTGTTACCGTGCGCAACCAGGGTGGCAGAGCTCCGTGGTCAGCCATCAGGAACCTCACGTTGAGTAACAATCTCGCCACGCAATTCAGCGCCGGTTTCTACAGTCTATTCTTCGATAACGAACAGCTATCGACGGAGTCGAGCAATATTGTTATTGATAACAACCTGATGTACGGCGAGTATAACAACTCCAGCCAGTCTGGTTTCAGACCCCGAATCTTTAGCGGCACATACGGCGACAACGTGCGGTTCACTCACAATACCGTGCTGCAATCCGGGCGCATTATGACTTACGGCAACTCGGTCGACATGGCCGGTATCGATGAACTGACCAATTTCGTTTTCAAGGATAATATCGTTAATTGGGGCACGGGCACAGAGATTGGCTATGCTTGTTTTGACGGCGGCAACCTGTCAGTTTGCACGCCGAACTATATTTGGACGAAGAACGCGATGATCGGCGCGCCCACTGGTCCAATCTACGAGGAACAAACGTTAGCTAGTTTCCCGGCTGGTAACTGGAATCCGGGGACCATGGCTGACGTTGGGTTCACTAACCCGGGAGCTGGTAACTATAAACTGCTGTCGACCAGCCCGTACTATCGAAAGGCGAGTGACGGTAAAGATGTTGGTGTTGATATGGATCAACTGTTGGCCCATCTGAATGGACCGATTCCGATTCCTACGCCGACACCGACTCCGACCGCAACGCCGACACCATCATCAACGCCGACACCGAACCCAACACCCACACCGTCATCAACGCCGACACCGACACCAACGCCGCAAGCGTCGCCCAGTCCAGCAATTCCGGCCGGCTCTTCGGTATCGATAGTCAGTCGGGCGAATGTGCGAGAGGCGCCGAATTCGACGTCTACAATAAAGTTCATTGCCGAAGTCGGATGGAGAGGCACAACCGGACAATGCCAGCAAGACGTGGCGAGCACGAACGTTTATTGTTTCGTCACTTTCGACAATGGCAGTAATGGGTATGTGGCGACTCAGTTTTTGAAGGTGGAAGCGGCGCCGCAGCCATCACCGAGCCCATCGCCTACACCAACTCCGGTAGCGACACCCACACCCACACCGACACCGACTCCAACACCGGCGTCGATTACGGTGAGTGTGACGAGCCCGGTGAACAATTCAACATTCAGTGTCGACGCGACCGTTACCATCAACGCTTCTGCGGCGCCTAAATCCGGCACTACAGTAGCCAGTGTCACCTTCACAGCTGGTTCTACAGTGATCGGAACAGACACTGTAGCTCCTTACAGTGTGGCATGGAGCGGCATGGCCGCCGGCATTTACCAGGTGACTGCCGTTGCGAAAGACACTCAAGGTGTTGCCGCCACTTCGAGTCCTGTACAAATCAAAATAAGCAAGGCGCTGAAGTCAGTTCGCAAAACAAGAAACAGCGCCACAACTCTTGAAAGCGCGCTCGCTGCTTCCGGTGGATCGTCAACTGGAGACCAGGCGTTATCCGCAGCCGACTTCGATAATCTTCTCAGCGACATTCAGCAGGCTTATCTCGACTTCAATGCTGAACGAGCCATGTTTACCTCGGCAAAAGGCTTAGAGGATTATCTCTTTGCGTCGCTGTTCCTGATTCGCTCGAGTGGAAGCTTGTCTAAACTGCCGTCACAAAACGACGCAATAACCAACCGTATGGACAAGCTGGATGCATATCTGGCTTTCTGCGACGACCTCATGACTAGCGCGACCATTTCGCAAGCTAGTCTTAATGAGGCTAATCAGGTCAACGCAAAAGTCGGGCTGGCGATCAATCAGCCAAATACCGTTGCGCCAACAGGCGGCTTGTTGATGCAGGACGGCGTCGGAATGATCCTGGGTTCGGCTTCGAACCCGTTTACGAACTTGATAATGAATGCACCAAACAACGCACATTCATTCGAGCTCGGTAACGTCAGCGTCATGATTAAAGGACGTGCGGCCGAGGTGCTTTCTGTCTCGCCGGCCAATGTCACGTTCAAGGTGCCCAACGATTTAACAGGGGGCCTGGCCGACATTATCGTGACTTCGCGTGGAGGTTACATTTCATTCAGTACGGCGAACGTGTTTGGGTTGAATCCAACCATCTTTATGAACACGGAGAACACTGGCGCCGGAGTCTTCCTGAACGCGCTTAACGTTCAGTCCGGAACTTTCTCCACTACAACTCCGGGGCAGCTTATTGGATTAGATACCCGGACGCGTGTTTCGTTCTTCGCCACCGGAATCAGCTCCGCTCTCGTCAGCACGGATCTCAGCAACGATGTCTTGCTGGCGAACGGCCAGATGCTGCCGAACCTTGCAGAGGCGGTTAAAGTTGAAGCACGCACCAGCAGCGGTGCAACAGTCATGCTGCCGGTCGAGTATGCCGGTCCACAGGGTGTGTTGTCCGGGTTGGATCAGATCACCGTGATGTTGCCGGCCCAGCTTTCGGGCGCCGGGAATGTTCAGTTGACGGTGATTATCGGTTCCACGCGGAGCAATCCGGTTAACCTCGTTATCCAGTAAAGATTCAGATTCTGGATAAACTCTTAAGGGTGGTTCTTCGGAGCCACCCTTTTTTCTTGTGACTCCTCGTGGCTGGTATTAACCTAAGCCGTTTAGTCATGAACATTCTCGGAATATCTGCCTTCTATCACGACAGCGCCGCGGCCTTAGTTCAGGACGGCGTGATTGTGGCCGCGGCTCAGGAAGAACGATTTACGCGCCGGAAGCATGATGCTGCGTTTCCGATAAACGCGGTAGCTTATTGTTTGCGCGAGGCCGGCATAACTGCGGCGCAGTTGAGCGCAGTGGTCTTCTACGAAAAACCCCTGGTCAAAGCCGATCGGCTAATAGAGACATATCTGGGCGTGGCGCCGAGCGGTCTTCGCTCCTTTGCCCTCGCGATACCGACGTGGCTGCGCGAGAAGAGCAATATCCCGTCTCTCATTCGCCGGCAGATCGGTAAGGAATATGAAGGACCGGTGCTGTTCACCGAGCATCACGAGTCGCATGCAGCGAGTGCATTCTTTCCTTCCCCATTTAAAGAAGCCGCGATCTTAACCGCAGACGGCGTTGGCGAGTGGGCCACAACCACGATCGGCGCGGGCGAAGACAATCATATTCAACTGCTGCACGAGATTCGTTTCCCACATTCGTTGGGTATGCTCTACAGCGCGTTCACTTACTACACCGGATTCAGAGTCAACTCCGGCGAATACAAAGTTATGGGTCTCGCGCCGTACGGCGATCCCAAATACGTCAACCTGATCTACGACAACTTGCTCGATCTCGGCGAAGACGGATCTTTCTGGCTGAACGGGGAATATTTCAACTACTGCTCGGGCTTGACGATGACGAGCGAACGTTTCCACAAGCTCTTCGGTGGACCACCACGCCAGCCCGAGTCTCAGCTAACACAGAAAGACATGGATCTCGCGGCCAGTATTCAAGTCGTTACTGAAGAAGCGATGTTGCGAATGGCGCGGCGTGCACACGAGGAAACTGGAAAGACAAATCTTTGCCTTGCTGGCGGTGTCGCACTCAATTGCGTTGCGAACGGTCGCATTCTGCGCGAAGGTCCGTTCAAGGAGCTTTGGATACAACCGGCGGCAGGAGATGCAGGTGGAGCGCTCGGCGCCGCGTTGGCAGTCTGGCACCAGATGATGGGGCGTTCGCGCGACAATCAGGGGCGTGACACGATGCGTGGAGCGCTGCTCGGGCCTGAGTACACTGACGCTGAGATCGGTGCGTATCTAGAGAGTGTGGCGGGTGTGTCGGAGCGGCTGCCGGATTTGGCGCTCGCGCGAAAAGTGGCTGAGCTGCTTGCGGCTGGGAAAGTGATCGGTTGGTTTCGTGGCCGGATGGAGTTTGGACCACGCGCATTGGGTGCGCGCAGCATCATCGGCGACGCGCGTAATCCGCAGATGCAGTCGCAGATGAATCTCAAGATCAAGTTTCGTGAAAGCTTTCGCCCGTTTGCGCCATGTGTGCTGCGCGAACATGCATCGGAGTGGTTCAATCTGAGCGGCGAGAGTCCGTACATGCAGCTTGTGGCAACTGTCAGGGAAGATAAGCGACTAGCCATTCCACTCGACAAGACGTCGCTGTGGGGTATCGATCGATTGAATGTTCAGCGCAGCGTGATTCCTGCCGTTACGCACGTGGATTACAGCGCACGAATTCAGACTGTTGATGCTGAGCGTCATGGATTGTTCTACACGATGATGGACCAGTTCTATCGGACCACCGGCTGCCCGGTTATCGTCAACACCAGTTTCAATGTTCGAGGCGAACCGATCGTGTGCTCACCGGATGATGCTTATCGCTGTTTTATGTTTACACACATCGATGCGCTGGTGATGGGCAATCATCTACTGCTCAAAGAAACGCAACCACCGCTGCGCGGAGCAAGTGAGCACCTCGCACAGTTTGCGTTGGATTAACAGTGCTTTGGATTTAACAGTCTCTGCGTAGCTCTGCGGGCTCTGCGCCTCGGCGGTAAATATCACCGCAGAGACGCAGAGACCGCAGAGGTTACGCAGAGAGATTCAGATGAAGATAACGGCGCTTCCATTTTTTCAGCACGTTAAGTGGCAACCCGATGCCAGGGAGTTGCGACGGTTTGCGATAGCAATGCTGGTTGGGTTTTTCGTGTTCGGAGCATTGTCTACGTGGCGCGCGAAGGGAATCGGCACGGGCGCGATTGTTTTGTGGAGCATCGGTGCGGCTCTGGCAGTAGCTGCTTTCGTGCCGAAGCTGGGAAGAATCGCGTATCTGACTGTTTACTTGCCGACAAGCATCATCGGTTATGTTGTCAGCAACGTCATGCTCACGTTAATGTTCTTCCTGGTAATTACGCCGCTGGGTATCGTTCTCAAGCTGACGGGTAAAGATCTTTTGCAGCAACGCAGGCAGAACCGCACAACTCAGTGGACACCGGTAAAGGAAACTAAGACCGAAGACAGTTATTACCGGCAGTTCTGAAGAGGGAATATGAAGTCATCTGACGAATTCAGGAAGAACCCGGGCTTCTTTCGGGAGCTCTTACAGTTCATTCGCCACAATAAAAAGTGGTACCTCATTCCTATTGTCCTTTCCATTTTGGCGTTGGGCGTTCTTATTGCTTTAGGCAGCACGGGAGCCGCGCCTTTCATCTACACACTGTTCTAATACCGGAAAGCGGTGCCCTTTAATCGTTTGTTAGATTTGGCTGAAAGATTGTCACGAACGCCAAGATGCGCTAAGCTTTCCGCGTTTAACCCGGTTTCGTAGAAAACTTGCCCTTTTCTGGCGAAACTAATCAAGGAATCGGAATGAGTGTCGCCGCAAAGAAACTGTGGCAGAGTCTTGCTCTCAGTTTCGCCATCATCTTTACCTACGCCACTGTCCTGGCGAAGCTCTTCCACGACTGGTGGAACGATGAAAACTATTCCCACGGTCTCTTAATCCCTTTAATTATCGGCTATATCCTTTGGATGCAGCGGGACAAACTCGCCCGTATGCAGGTCAAGCCCGCAGAACTTCTGGGTGGCGCGGCGGTCTTATTAGGCTTGTTGGGGCTGTGGGTTGGCGTCGCTGGCGCAGAGCTTTATACACAGAGACTCTCCCTCATCCTGCTGCTCGCCGGCATGGTGGTCTATTTCTGGGGTCTGGCCCTTTTGAAATTTCTGCTGGTGCCGTTCGGTCTGTTGTTTCTGGCGATGCCGATCCCGGCCATTATCTTCAACAAGATCGCTTTCCCACTACAGTTATTTGCTTCGCGCTGCGCCGTGTGGTCTATGAGCGTGCTGGGAATTCCAGTCTTGCGCCAGGGAAACATCATAGAGCTCAAGCCGCTGAACTCCTTTGACACCAAGAAACTCGAGGTAGTTGAAGCCTGCAGCGGCATCCGTTCGCTGATGACGCTCATTACGCTGGCAGTCGTCTTCGCCTATTTCACTCATTCCCCGGGAGATCAGCCTCCTTCCGGCAAACGTTTTGGCTGGCTGAAAAGCTATTGGTTCTGGCGCGCGACCATCGTTATCGCCTCGTCAATCCCGATCGCCATTTTGACCAATGCGTTCAGAGTGAGTGGCACTGGTGTCCTCGCGCACTATTATGGAACAGAGGTCGCCGATGGTTTTTTCCACTCTTTTTCCGGTTGGGCCGTGTATATAGCCGCTTTTATTCTCTTGTTCGGTATTGGCATGATTCTTGATCGCTTTCGACCGGCCCAGGCTGGCGACGAGCAGTCGAAAAAGAAAACGCCCGAGCCTGAAACTGGTGTTTCCATCAGTCCAGTGATCTCGGCCGAGGGCTCGGAGCTATGAAACCTTCATTGCGTTTTGCGGTGTTGCTGGTCCTGATCCTGGTGGCGGGGGTGCTTGTCAACGCGTGGTCCTATCTCGGCGAAGCTCACGTTGAGCGCAAAGAGCTAAAGGACTTTCCACTGAGTATAGGCGCGTGGCAAAGAACCGGAACCGACGAAATACTTGATAACGAAACGCTCAAGGTCCTGCGAGCCAGCGATTACGTGTTGCGTAACTTCCGTAAATCCGATGGTCAGCTCGCCAACTTTTACGTCGGCTACTACGCGAGTCAGCGTACAGGCGCCACGTATCATAGTCCATTGAACTGTCTACCCGGATCGGGTTGGACTCTGAGTGAGCCAGGCAAAGCGACGGTTGCGCTGCCTGACGGATCAGAATTCGTTGCTAACAAGTATGTAATCCAGAACGGCGAACATAAGAGCATGATGATTTACTGGTACCAGGGACGCGGCCGGAATGTCGCCAGCGAATACTGGGGCAAGGTCTACACTGTGTTTGATAGTGTTCGCCTGCGCCGGTCAGATGGCGCGATGGTTCGTGTCACCGTACCGGTTGGTGATTCAGAAGCAGCGGCTGAGAAAACAGCGATCGAGTTTGCTTCTATTGCGTCGGGTGTTTTACCTGAATATGTACCGTAGCGTACGGGGATAATTGGCAGGAAGAATCTATAGTTCAGGAAATCACTATGAATTAGACTTTTTTGAGAGTTGTCTCAGGTTTTGAAGAGATAACGGCATTGCCCGCCGAAATCTTCGAGGGATCTGGAACATTATTAATGCTGCTGCCTGGATCAAATTAACGAGGCGGCCGTAACGGAGCAAAAAATTAAATGAGAAGTGAGTGCCGAGGTAATACCTTTCATATAAGCGTTTTGTGTCTTCTTTTGGCAGCCGTAGTTTCGCTTGCCGGCTGCTCCAATCCTGATAAAGCCAAAGCCGAACACGTTGCGAAGGGCGAAGCTTACCTGAAAGACTCAAAGTTTCAGGAAGCTACACTCGAATTTCGCAATGCAATACAGATCGACGACAAACTCGCCGAGGCCCACTGGGGTTTAGCGCGCGCGTTTGAAGGGCTCGAGCGCTTTCCGGAAATGCTCGATGAGTTACGCAAGACCGTAGCTCTCGACAAAGAAAATCTCGACGCACGCATCAAACTCGGCAACTACTACCTCGCCGGCAGCCGCAATCGCGCCGACATCATCGCCGAGGCAGAACGACTCGCCAAAGAAGTTCTCGATAAGGATCCGAAGAACATCGAAGGCCACATCCTGATGGGCAGCTTGTTCTTCGTCCAACAGCAGAAGGACAAGGCTTTCGAGGAGTTGAATAAAGCACTCCAGATAGACACGAGCAGAATTGAGTCGTATCTGAGTCTCGCCAAGTTTCACATCGCCAATAGGGAAGCGCAGAAAGCCGAAGAGCTTTTCAAACGCGCTATTTCTATCAACGCGAATTCGCCGCTGGCCCATACCGAGTACGGCAAGTTTCTAACGCAGCAGAACCGGCAGGCTGAAGCTGAGGCTGAACTGCGCAAAGCCGTGGAAGTTGGCCCAAACGATCGCAATGCGAGATTCACTCTCGCGAGTTATTACTACGTCAACAGGCAGCTTGATAAGGCTGATGAAGCGTACAAGGCCCTCGCTGCGTTGCAGCCGGACAAGCCTGAAGGCCAGGCCGTGCTCGCTGACTTCTATTCGGCGGTAGGCCGCAATGACGATGCCATCAAGATCTATCAGGACATCGTTGCCAAGTCGCCGGATTATGTTCAGGGCCGTTATCGACTAGCCGAAATCATGTTGACCAAGGGCGACACGCAGGGTGCGATTGCTCAACTCGACGCGGCGTTCAAGAAGGACCAGCACGACCGCCAGGCGCTCCTGCTTCGTGCGCGCATGAAGGCGGCGCGTGGCCAGGCCGACGATCTGAGGAGTGCGGTCGAAGATCTCAAAGACGTTCTCAGGCAGGAGCCCAACTCAAGAATGGGTCTGTATTTAATGGCCCAGGCGAACTACAACCTCGGACTTATCGATCAGGCGCGTGCGTTCGCCTCCGATCTCGAGAAGAACTATCCAGACTACCTGCCGGCGAAGTTGATGCAATTGCAACTGACGATGGCCGGCAGTAAGGCCAGCGACTACCAGGCAGCGATACCACTCGCTACAGACTTGCTCTTGCGTGTGGACAAGACGGCTCCGGATCGTGACAACTCGCCGCAGGTGCTCGGTGAAATTCGTGAGAAAGCGTTTCTGGTTCGCGGCACTGCACAGCTTCAGTTGAGGAATCTGCCGGCCGCACGGCAGGATTATGAGGCAGCGAAGAGTATCGCTCCGCAAGATCCGGTTGTTTACAACAGTCTCGCACTCATCGCGTTTGCTGAGAACAAGCCGCAGGATGCAATCAGCTCGTTTGAAGCCGCGCTCAATGTTGACGCCACCAACTTCGACGCGCTCAACGGTCTCATGACCCTCTACGCGAGGAACAAAGAGTTTGACAAGGCCCAGGCGCGAATCGATCGGGCGCTCAGCTCTTATCCGAACATGGCTTCGTTGCACTACCTGAAAGCGCAGGCGGCTGGTTACCAGCAGAACACCCAGATGATGGAAGCGGAATTGAACAAGTCGTTGGAGCTCGATCAAAACTACCTGCCCGCTTACTCGGCTCTCGCGGCGCTCTACATCCAGTCGAACCAGCAGGACCGCGCCATCGCGCAGTATCAGAAGATCATTAGTTTGCGACCGGAAAACGCCACCCCTTACGTCTTGATCGGAATGCTGGAAGATCAACGAAAGAACTACGACGCTGCGGCTGACAACTACCGCAAGGCTTTGGAGAAGGATCCAAACTCGGTAATCGCCGCTAATAACCTGGCGTGGCTTTATGCGAACACCGGCAAGGGCAATCTCGACGAGGCGGTACGCCTGGCCCAGAGTGCAGTGCAGAAGAATCCTAACGTGGCTGGTTTCATCGATACGCTGGGATGGGTCTACTACAAGAAAAACCTTCACACCGCGGCCGTCGAGCAGTTGCGCCAGGCAATAAAGATTAACGATAAAGAGGCTCGAGCGACGAATGGTTCGCCGAGTGCGGCTTATCACTACCACCTTGGTATGGCTTTAAAGGGAAAAGGCGAGAAGGAAGAAGCGCGTCAGGAATTGCAGACCGCGATTCGGCTCGGGGAGAAAGCGCCTTTTGGCGATTTGGAAGAGGCAAAGAAGGCGCTGGCAGAGTTGTAATTGAAGAAAAGATAGGAGTGCGTTATGAGCGTAGAGTTTAGACAACGAAAACCAAGTGAATACTTGAAGATTTTGCGGCGGCGCATATGGTTCATCATTCTTCCAACCATAGCCATTACGGCTGCTGTTATTTGGGTGGTCTACAAACTACCCGACGTCTACGAGTCGTACACGCTGATTGTTGTCAAACCATCAACGCTGCCGAATTCAGTAGTGTTGAATAATAACGACGACAACTTAACGCGCCAGTTGACAGCCATCACTCAGGTAGTCACCAGCCGCAGCTCGCTAGAGCCGCTCGTTCAGAAATACGATCTTTACAAGGCGGAACGAATGCGCGGCGAGCCGATGGAAGGCGTTATCGACATGATGCGTTCGGACATCAGGGTGACGCCGAACACGAGCCGGAACGACATAACCAACGGCTTCAACATCAGCTACCGCTACCGCGATCCGAAGACCACTCAGGCCATCACCGCTGAGCTCGCCGGCAAGTACATCACCGCGCAAACGAGCAACTCCTCGGCCTCCGCGCAAGCCGCGCTCACGTTCATGGACAACCAGGTGAACAAGGCACGCGAAGCTCTCAGCGAAGTCGACAAGCAGATGCTTGACTTCAAGTCCTCGCACCTTGGCGAGCTGCCGTCTGAAGCTCAGGCCCTATTCAATCAATTGGCTGGTTTGCGTGAAGAACAGAAGGCGTTGATAGCCGAAGTTGGACGGCTTCAAGACCGTCGTGCCGCCGCCGCTGCCCAACTGACTACGATCAAGTCAGCCAGAGCGCAAGCCATCATTGACACGGCTGAGAATATAACCGATCCAAAGACCACCCTCCCTTATTCGCAACTCGTAACGCGTAAAGCTGCCTTGCAAGGTGAGTTGACCAGGATGAAGCAGGAGTTGCGTGAGAAGCATCCGGACGTGATCGCAAAGCAGAAAGAGATCGACCAGGTCCAGGAGTATATGGATTCGATGATCGCGGAGTGGAAAGACAAGATCAAAGAGAAAGAAGACAAACTCAAGAAGAGTCCTGACGTTGCTTATGCCGCGGCGGAACAGGAAATCAAATTGACGGAAGGTGAGATCAAACGCCAGCAAACGCTACTGGCGACGAACGAAACCCAGATCGGTTCGATTATCGAACGAATCAACAAGGTGCCCGGTGTTGAAGTTTCACTGAGCGCGCTTGAACGCGATTACCAGGTGAAGAAGGCGGCCTTGGACGGTTTGCTCGCACAACAAGCAAAGATCGCCCTCAATGCCGAGGCGACCACCCAGCAGCAAGGCGAAGGTATTGAAGTGGTCGATGCTGCTAACTTGCCGCAAAAGCCTGTAGCGCCGAAGCGACTCATGCTGAGCAGTCTCGGAATCGCGGTCGGTCTCGGTCTGGGTTTGGTGCTTATCGGTATCTTTGAAGGACCACGCCTGCTCACGATTCAAAACTCCGAAGACGCCCGGCACTACACCGGTTTACCGGTGCTGCTTGCTGTGCCCGAATTGCTGACTCCGCAGGAAGCGCGCGCGATACCGCGTCGTCGTAAGTTGCTACTTGCAGCCGGAGTTATCGCGACGATTGTGAGTATTCCGGCGTTGGCGCTGGCACTCAAGCTCACGCACGTTTTCGATTTCCTGATGCAGAGCTCGGGCCGAGGGTAATCGCGGGTAAAGAACTGGAGGTTCAAATAGGTGTACGCAGAATTTTATGGTTTGAAAGAATTGCCCTTCGCGCTCACTCCCGATCCGCGCTTTATCTATTTCACTCCGTCACACACGGAAGTGATGGCCAACCTGCATTACGGCATTGAAGCGGGCAAGGGGCTCGTGGTGGTGACCGGCGAGGTGGGCACTGGAAAGACGACGATCCTCCGCTGGATGATGGAGCGTCTCGATCGCACAGTGCTCGTCGCTTACATCTTCAATCCACGTTTGTCAGTGCCTGAGTTTTACCAGCACGTCGCGACGTTGCTCGACGTGCAGAAGTGGGAAACAAAGTCGGAGTTGTTACTTGAACTGGGCCGAGCGCTCGAGTCGCGCCACTCACGCGGTTTGCGAACCGTGCTGATCGTCGACGAAGCGCAGGGCTTGTCTCCACACGTGCTCGAAGAGATTCGTTTGTTATCGAATTTCGAATCGAACACGGCGAAGCAGTTACAGATCGTTTTGACTGGACAGCCGGAGCTTCGTGAAGTGCTGAACAATCCGGACCTGCGACAGTTGAAACAACGCATCGCACTACGCTGCGTGATCAAGCCTTTGCCGAACGTTGAAGAGACGGACCGCTACATCACTTCGCGTTTGCTGGTTGCGGGCGCCGAACGCACAGACATCTTCACGTCCGAAGCTGTCGATTACATTTTCCGGTGCTCCGACGGCATTCCGCGAAACATCAACAATCTTTGCGACAACGCGCTCCTCGCGGGTTATGCGGCAGGTGACACGACGATTGCCCGGTCGATCATTGAAGACGTGGCAGACACGTTCGACATGTTGCCCCGCACAGATCGAGGACGAGGACAAACCGGAGAAGAACGCGAAGCTCCCGCACGGATCTTTTCCAACGCCGGCCGAGCCGAGCTATGGAACGCGGGAAAGACCACGGGAGATACAGACTAAGATTTTCTATCCACAGATTACACAGATGAGATAAACAATCTGCGTAATCAGTGGATAAAGAAAGCCACCTTGAGGTGAATCGATGGGAAGAGTTTTTGACGCCATGAGACGACACAGCGCGACCGATAACAACGGTAACGCTGCGAAACCAACAGCAAAATCAGAGCACCGCGAGGAGCGCCCGCGCGTTACCGGGCTGCCTTCACCGGAACAGGTTGAGGAACAGTTGTTGAGCGGTTCCACAATCATGTCTGTTCCGCATAAGACGGTGCAAAGTTCAGCGTCCACTGCGCACACTGCGGATGTACCCGGCGGGTCGGCACTCCCCGGCGGATTTGCTTCGCGTGATGCTGGGGCAACTTTGGGCGCTGCCGAGGCGACGCGCGCCGGAGGATTCGTCACTTTCGACGTTTCCCCGTCGCGCGTCGAACCTCACTTGATTGCTGTCAGCCAGCCACGCTCGGCTTACACCGAGAAGTATCGAGAGCTGCGCACTAAGCTGCTCCAGGCCAGCGAGCGCATGCAGATGCGCGCCATCGTCGTCACCAGCGCCGGCATTGCTGAAGGCAAAACCCTCACTGCGCTCAATCTCGCCTGGCTGCTGGCCCAGACTGAAGGCGTCCGCGCACTCGTTATCGATAGCGATCTGCGTCGCCCGTGCGCCACTGATTATCTCGGTATCGAAGCCCAGGGCGGACTGTCTGAAGTACTCGGCGGTCAGCTCAGTCTCGAAGACGCGATCGTTCGTCTCGAACCCTCCGGTCTTCACCTTCTGCCTGGTGGACGGCCGCGCGACGACGTCGCTGAATTGCTTTCTGGTCCAAGCTATGCACGCATACTCAGTGAAGTGCGTCGCATGTTCGACTACATCATTATCGACGCGCCGCCGCTCGGCATCTTCTCGGACGCAAGCGTGTTGATGCAACGCGCTGATGGTGGGATTTTGGTGGTCCGGGCCGGCAAGACTCGTTACTCGACAGTCGACAAGCTTTTGGATCAGATGCCGAAAGAGAAACTGCTGGGCGTGGTGTTGAATCGTACTGAGGAACAGCCTGAAGCCGCTTCTTATTACTACGCACACCGCTACTACAACCGGGACAGAAGAACTACTGAAATGCATCCGATCCCGTCAGAAAGAGTTGAAGAGGAGGTGGCAACGGTCAATTGAGAGCGTTCCGTCTCAACCGACGAACGATCCTGCTGATTATCGCCGAGGCGGTACTCGTCTACGGCGCGATCATCGGCGCCGTGTACCTGCGCGTCGGCACAGAAGGCGCCCAGTTTGAGCTCATTGACAAGAATGGTTATTGGAAAGCAGCCGTTGCGGGTTTCTTCTGTCTCGCCGCTTTCTACCTTTTCGACCTGTACGACTTTGTCGTGATGAACGACCGGCGCGAGCTGGTGTTGCGACTGATCCAGGCGCTGGGTTTGGCATGGATTGCGCTCGCGTTCTCGTTCTACACGTTTCCGGGCTTGATGCTGGGTCGCGGCATCTCGTTGATCGCTCTGCCACTCGCACTCGCGTTGATGGTTAGCTGGCGAGTCTCGATTCACTGGTTTCTGGGCCATCCGGATTTTGGCGAGCGCATTCTGATCGTCGGCTCCGGGAACCTCGCGGTCGAAGTTGCGCGTGAAGTTTTGAACCGCCCCGATGCGGGCTATCGCATCGTGGGATTCGTCGGCAACGACGCGGAGCTGCTGGGCAAAAGTCTTATCAATCCGCGCGTGATCGGTTTGACCGAGGAGCTCGACCACATCGTCAAGCGCGAGAACATCGATCGGATCGTAGTCGCGATGGGCGAGCGGCGCGGCCAACTGCCAACGAACAAACTTTTGCAACTGAGTCTTACGGGTGAAGTGAACATTGAGGAGGGCGCTTCATTTTACGAGCGCATTACCGGTCGCGTCTCGTTGAACATGCTTCGTCCCTCATGGCTGATCTTTACCGGGCGTGGACGACAGAAAAAGCTGGCCGGAGTTGCCCGTAGCGCGGTCCACTGGTTCGTGGCCCTCGTGGGCGCGATTCTTTCGCTGCCAATCGTGATCGTCACCGCGATACTCATCAAGCTCGAATCGCGCGGCCCGATTTTTTACAAGCAGGAACGAGTCGGCAAAAACGGGCACACGTTTGTGCTCGCGAAATTCCGCTCGATGAGAGTCGACGCCGAACAGGACGGCCCGGTTTGGGCCAGCAAGGGCGACTCGCGCACCACGCGCGTGGGACGAGTCATTCGCAAGATTCGCGTCGATGAGATTCCGCAGTTCTGGAACATTCTGAAAGGCGAGATGAGCTTCGTTGGCCCACGGCCGGAGCGCCCGCATTTCGTGGCCCAACTCGCCGAGGAGATTCCTTTTTATGAGCAGCGGCATCTAATCGCACCGGGACTCACGGGCTGGGCCCAGATCAAGTATCCCTACGGCGCGTCAATCGAAGATGCACGACAGAAACTTCAGTACGATCTGTTCTACATCAAAAACCATAGCCTGGTGCTTGACGCATACATCATGTTCGACACGATTAAGATCATTCTGTTTGGGCGGGGAGCCCAATAAGTCGGTTGGAGGTTGAGATGACTATGTACACCCGAATGGCGCTCGCGATCGGTATGCTGATCGCATTGACTACCGGCATCGCTGCTCAAACAGACACGCCGGCCCAAGGCGATGCGCAAAAAGCGCGACCGCGGACTACGACGAGCAGCCAGAAGGATCCCCAGAAAGATGCGAAATCTACCGGCGAGCGGCTCGAGCCCGACGATTCCTCGCGAACGCCCGTTGATGTTCCTCCCGACATGCAGGCAAACCGCCAGGAACAGGTCTCGGAAGAAGCAGCGGTCACGCCGATCTACAACAACTTCTTCACGACCTACAAGCTTGGTCCCGAAGACATTATCTCGGTTGAGGTATTCAACCAGGATCGCTACTCGCGTAAAAACATCATCATCCCTCCGAGTGGCCGCATTTCACTCTCGCTGATTCCCGGCGGGGTTTTCGTGAACGGCAAAACGGTCGAAGAAGTGGCCGAGGTCATCACGAAGAAATACGACGAGTTCATCATCGATCCGCAGGTTACGGTTTCGCTCGACAAGGCGTCGTCGTATCGTTACAGCGTTATTGGTGACGTGGGCCAGCCCGGTATTCGTCTGATGAGTCACCGTATGACTGTGACCGAGGCGATTGCCGAAGCGGGCGGCGTGCTGAGCACGGGCGACCGCAGCAAGGTTTACGTGCTGCGCCGGCAGTCCACCGGTTTGATGTCCCCGATCCTCGTCAATGTTTCTGCCATTTACAAAGGCAAAGCTCCCGACACGACCTATCTCGTGCCCGGCGATCAGATCATCGTGCCAGGCAACAAGATGAAGAAGGTCAGGGAGTGGCTCAGCTTCACCTCCGTGCTTGGCTTCGCACGCATCTTCGGCGTCCCCGTGCCGTAGTTCCTTATCCACAGATTACGCAGAGGTTTTCCCATCTGTGTAATCTGTGGATAACTTCTTTTCAATGATCTCGAGAGTCGCGCTTACATCATTGATGTTGCTGCTCGCGTCGCCGGCGTTCGGCCAGGTGGGCACGTGGGCGCGGCAGCGCACCGGCTCGCTGGCCTGGCTGCACTCAGTCTTCTTTCTCGATCAAAACCGTGGTTGGGCCGCAGGCAGTAAGGGCACCCTGCTGCAAACGTCTGACGGCGGTAACACCTGGACGCCGCGTGCCGCGCAGAGTAAAGACGCCATTCGCGACCTCTTCTTCGTCGACGAGCGCAACGGTTGGATGGTCGTCGAGGTAAACGTTTACGAGCTGAAAACCAAAGACGACCCGCGTGCCTATCTCATGAAGACGACAGACGGCGGCGAGCACTGGAATCGGGTTGAGATCAAAGGATTCGACATCGATGCGATTCTCGTTCGCGCCGTGTTCAACCGCAACGGGCGTGGCTGGACTTTTGGCGAAGCCGGATCGATCTGGGCGACACGCGACGCCGGCGAGACGTGGAGGAAGTTGCAGTCACCCACGCGACGATTATTGCTGGGCGGGATCTTTGTTGACGATGATCGCGGCTGGATCGTCGGCGCTGGCGCAACGATCATTCAAACGTCGGACGGCGGAGAAACCTGGTATCAATCGACACTACCGCAGGTTGAAAAAACGGTTCGTTTTAATGCGACGACGTTTATCGACAATCGCAAAGGTTGGGCGGTCGGAAGTGGCGGCATTGTTTACAACACCGTGAACGGCGGCCGCACCTGGGAACGACAGCAGTCGACCGTTCCTGTCGATCTGTTTGACGTGAAGTTTGTTGACGGTCGCGAAGGCTGGGCCGTGGGCGCGGAAGGAACCATCATTCACACCGTAGATGGCGGCGAGCATTGGACCACGGAACGCAGCGGCACAGAACACCCGTTAGAACGTGTGTTCTTCGCTGACAAGAATCACGGTTGGGCCGTCGGGTTTGGCGGGACAGTTGTTTCATATCTCCGTTAAAAGATATGCGAACCATAATCCTCTCTCTAATCATCATCGCAGCGGCTTCACCGGTCTTTTGCCAGGACACGGTGGAGACTTTAAGAACGCAGATTGAGAGCGCGGCCAGCGACTCCGATCGCGTAAACGCGATCGCAAACTCGAACGCATTCGACCCGGCAGGCTTCTATAATCTCGGCAATGGGCTTGCGCGTCTGGGCCACAACGAAGCTGCTATTGCCGCCTATCGCAAAGCCATCACGCAACGAAAAGGTTTTTACTCACGCGCGCTGAACAACCTCGGCGTCGTGTTGCTTCGCACCGGCCGCTGGGACGAAGCGCAGGAAGCTTTACTATCTGCTCTGCGGTTCGAGAACTTTCGTTACGCCGAAGCGAGTTACAACCTCGGGCGCGTCTACGCCGCACGTGGCCAGAACGATCTCGCTGCGCGTGAATGGCGCCGCGCTCTTGCGATCGATCCACAACACGATGGAGCGAAGCAGGCGCTCGCGAATCCGGGTAATGAAGAACGAATCGTCGTCGCCGCATCGCAGTCTGTGAAGCCGGTTTCCACTGTAAACAAAGCGTCCGTGGCGCCGAAAACGCTCACGATCGATCAGGCGAGTTACGATCTACTGCAAAAAGCACGTAGTGCAGTCGAACGTGGGAAGACGACTGAGGCGGTTGAGGATTTCCAGCGTGTGTTGCGTCGTCAGAATGGTTACTTTCCACCTGCGAATCTCGAGTTGAGTTATGCGTTGCTGACTCTCAAGCGATATGACGAAGCACAGACGAACCTGCTGCAGGTTTCACGGCGCGACGGCGATCGTTATCCGATCAGTTACTTTCATCTCGCACGTTTATACGAGCGCAACGGTGACTTGAAACTCGCTGAAGCCGCGTTCGCACAGGTCGCTCCTACCAACGCGCAGTTTCTTTTAGACTTGAGCCGCGTTCGCGAGAAACTCGGCGACTACAAAGGCTCGCTCGAGGTGATGGAGCGTTACGTAAAACTGATGCAGGACCAGGGACAACGACCCGAATGGTCCGACGAACGCCTCGCCGATCTCCGCACCAAAGCCGCAAAGCAAGATTAGCCACAAAAAGGCACAAAAAGCACAAAAGTTTTTTCAGAGAAATTTTTTGTGCTTTTTGTGCCTTTTTGTGGCTAAATTAGTCTGCTTCAACATCCCCTACAGGAGTTACGACCATGACTACACGACTCCCTCTGGTCATCGTTCTGACACTCGTCTTCGCGTCGTTCGCCCACGCCCAGACCAGCGCAACAACGTCACCATCACCGTCGCCCACGCCTAAGCCCGCCATGAGCCGCGCGCAAAGCCAGCGGGCGATCATCGCAACCGAGAGGAAACTCTGGGAAGCATGGAAGAATAAAGACATGAAGCCGTTCAAAGCCAATATTTCGGCTGACGCCGTCATGATCGGCAACACTGGCGTGGCCGACAAGAAAACTTCTCTCGCAGCGATGGAAGGCGAGGCTTGCGAAGTTAAGTCTTACGAGCTGATGGATCTCAAAGTCACCTTTCTCAACAGCAGCACCGCGATTCTGACTTACAAGTCGACACAGGATGCGACGTGCGGTGGCGAAGCAGTTCCACCCACGGTTTGGTCCAGCAGTGTTTACGTGATGAGAGGCGGACGATGGTACGCGGCTTCCCATCAGGAAACCATCGCAAAATAGGATCACAAAAGGCACAAAGAAGCCCACAAAAAGCACAAATGATTTCTCTTAAAAGACTTGTGCTTTTTGTGGGCTTCTTTGTGCCTTTTGTGGCTAATCCACTTTGGGGCGCATGTGCGGGAAGAGGATGACGTCGCGTATGGACGTGCGGTTCGTGAGCAGCATCACGAGTCGATCGATGCCGATACCAATCCCAGCCGCGGGCGGCATCCCGTAAGACAACGCGCGGATGTAGTCTTCATCCATCAGCATCGCCTCTTCGTCACCTCGCTCACGCTGCTTCACCTGATCGCGAAAGCGCTCGTATTGCTCTGCGGGATCATTCAACTCAGAAAACCCGTTCGCGATCTCCATGTTTGCGATATACAACTCGAAACGCTCAGCCACGCTCGGATTCGCGGGCGACGCCTTCGAGAGCGGCGAGATCGGTTTCGGAAAGTCAGTGATGAAAGTCGGCTGCACGAGGTCGTGCTCGACGTGCGCCTCGAAGAGCTCGAGCACCCGGTCGTCTGTGATCTGATCTGCCGGAACTCGTCCCGACAAACTCTCCTTCATCCCCACACGTGAGAACAGCGATCCGAAGTCGATCTCATGCTCGCCAAACTTCACATGCGTGTGGCCCAACACGGTGAACACCACAGTGCGCAACATGTGCTCACAGAAATCCATCATCGCGTTCACGTCAGCGTAGGCCCAGTAAAACTCGAGCATCGTGAACTCGGGATTGTGTCGTGTCGAAATGCCTTCGTTGCGGAAGTTTCGATTGAGCTCGTAAACCTTTTCGAAGCCGCCGACGAGCAGGCGCTTCAAATACAACTCCGGAGCAATGCGCGCGTAGAGATCGATGTCGAGTGCGTTGTGATGAGTCTTGAAAGGACGCGCGGCGGCGCCAGTGGGCAACGGCGTCAGCATCGGTGTCTCGACTTCGATATAGCCGTGGTCTTCCAAAATGTGCCGCAGCTCACGCACGACGGCGGCACGAACCTCGAATACTTCACGCGCCGTCAGCACCTCGTCTTTCTCGACCATGAGACTTCCGGCGATCAGATCCGCGTAGCGTTGGCGCTGCCGGATCTCTGGATCCTGGATACCGTGCATCTTGTCAGGCAGCGGCAGCAGTGCTTTCGACAGAAACTGAATCTTCTGCACGTGGATCGAAAGCTCGCCCGTGCGCGTCACAAACAGGAATCCTTCGACGCCGATAAAGTCGCCGTGGTCCAACAGCAGAAACAATTCCCAACCGTCGACGTCGCCTCCGTCAGCACCGTTGTAAACGCCAACGACGTCATTCTTGCGAATGTAGATTTGCAGGCGCGACACGCCATCCGAAAGATGAACGAACGCGACCTTGCCCATCTGGCGCGGTGGGGTCGCGATGCGGCCTGCGACTCGCACGACAAACTTGTTCAGATCTTCAGTTGGTTCGAAGTCGCGAAACTTCTCGACGACCGCGGTGATCGTGTCGTCTTTTTCGGGGTCGACGACACGGCTGCGCTCGTACTTGTTCGGGTAAGCGTTGCCGACGAGCTTTTGCAATGCTTCGAGATGCTCGCGCCGCGCGAACGTTTGATCGTTTTCTTCGATAAATGGAATAGACATAAAGGGCGAATTATACAGACATGCGGCAAATCCTGTAATCTCTGGCTGATGATCGAAAAGATTTTGACCGGCCAGGCAATGCTTGCCGAGCGCGAGCGTCTGCGCGCCGGCGGCAAGCGGCTGGTTTTCACAAATGGTGTGTTTGACCTTTTGCACGTTGGGCACGTGCGTTATCTGGCGGAGGCGCGTGCGCTCGGCGACGCGCTAGTCGTGGCGATAAATAGCGACAGAACTGTGCGTGAGTTGAAGGGACCAAACCGGCCGGTTTTTAACCAGGCGGAGCGTGCTGAGATACTCGCTGCTTTGCGGGTTGTTGATTACGTTGTTGTGTTTGACGACGTCTCGCCGCGTAGCCTGATCGCCGAACTGCTGCCGGATGTGCTGGTGAAGGGTGGCGACTACAATCTCGATCAGATTCATGGGCGCGAAGAAGTCGAGGCCGCGGGTGGAAAAGTAATATCGCTACCGTTCGTAGAGGGATCGTCGACGACCGATTTAATCAAGAAAATGAGCCGCGGATGAACGCGGATGAACGCAGATCTGCGTTAATCCGCGAAAATCCGCGGCTAAAAAAATGATCGAACAAGTTACAGAGACGAGGGAATACCAGAGACTGCTGGCGGAACTGCGGGCTAATGCACGTGTGATCTCGATTAGTGGGTTGGTGGCGGGGTCGGCGAGGGCTTTGGCGGTGGCTGCATTGCAACGCGAGACGGGGAAGACTTTTGCTGTTGTATCGCACACGACGCGCGACCTTGAGTCGTGGGAGAGCGACCTGGAGTTTTGGTATTCGGCTCTGAATGCTAAAGAACCTGACGAGAAAGATATTCTTGTTTTGCCTGCGTCGGAGACGGATCCTTACGCCGGGATCTCACCGCACGCGCAGACACTCGAACGACGCGCACTCGCACTCTGGCGATTACAACAACGTGCGTCGAAGTTTGTGCTCCTGACGACGCGTGCCTTGGCGCGTAAGACGGTTAGTCCCGCCGCGATTGCGAAGACAGGAGTGATCCTAAGACGCGATGAAGACTTTTCGCCGGAAGTGTTAGTCGAGCAACTGTTCGCGACCGGTTACATGCGTGAAGATCCTGTCGGCGGCGTCGGCGAGTTCTCGATGCGCGGCGGCATCGTCGACGTTTGGCCGCCCGGACGAGAAGCACCGGTGCGACTCGAATTTTTCGGCGACACGGTCGATTCCGTCCGCGAATTCGATCCGGAAAACCAGCTTTCGACCGCGCAGTTGAAAGAAGTCGAAGTGGCACCGATGCGCGAATTCAGCGTGAATGCACTCGATTTCCAACTCTGGAGCGAAGCGGCACGCGAGCGCTGGGCCGACGAGCGTTACGCACGCTCGCTCCGAGATCGCACGGCGTTCGCTGACGAAGGCGAAGCGTTTGCCGGCTGGGAATGGCTGGTTCCGATCACGATGGATTGCTGCTCGAGTGTGTTCGATCATCTCGGCGACGTTGTCCTCGTGATCGACGAGCCGTCCGGCATTGAAGCGTATCTGAGTGAGTTTTATGAGCGACTATCAGATCGCTACCGCGAGATCGACGAAGCTGACGATATCGCGCTCACCCCCGAAGAGCTCTTCCTGACTGCCGACGAGATAAGACAATTGATTTCAACTCTCCAGCGCGTCGAGTTGCGCACACTTGGCCGCGCTGCTTCAGAAATAGACATGGACCTCGCGCTCGAAGCCGAAGCGCCCGCAGTCCAACTCGGTCGTGCGCGCGGGACGCGACAACCGATGTTTCTGTTTCCGGCAGTCGAGAGCGCGGTCGAAGTCGAGTGGAAGTCGCAATCAACGCTTCGTTATCACGGCCGCATTGCGGATCTCGTGGCTGAAGTGAGTCGCGCCGTTGAAGAAGGACGTGCGACGCTTTTCGTGATGCCGAGTCTCGGCGTAGCAGAGAGAATCGTCGAGATCCTCAACGAGTACAAAATCGAAACTCGCCTCACCTATACGACGGAAGCTTCCGATCCAACAAGCTGGCGACCCGTAATCGTGACGGTTGGCGATCTGAGCGGCGGCTTCGAGCTGCCGCAGGCCCGCCTGGTCGTACACGTCGAAACAGATATTTTCGACGAGACTGCCTCGGTCGAGCGACGACCCGCGGCCGCCGAACGAACACAAACACAGCGGACCGAGCGGAAAAAACGCAGGTCGAAAGCCGCCGCATTTCTTTCAGACTTTCGCGATTTGAAGCCCAATGATTACGTGGTCCACATCGATCACGGTGTCGCGCGCTTCGGCGGTTTGCAAACGCTGGATCTTGGACCACGTACCGGCGAGTTCATGCTGCTTTACTACGCCGACGATGCGAAACTCTACGTTCCGGTCGAGCGCCTCGACCTCGTGCAGCGTTACTCGAGCGCGGAAGGACACCAGCCACAACTCGATCGACTTGGCGGTCTCGGCTGGCAAAAAACAAAAGCCAAAGCCAAGCGCGCGATGCGCGACATGGCCGACGAGCTTTTGCGTCTTTACGCCGAACGAAAACTCGTCGGTGGTTTCGCGTTCGCCGCTGACACACCCTGGCAACAGGAGTTTGAAGACGGCTTTCCATTTGTGCTCACGCCTGACCAGGAGACGGCGATCGAAGACGTGAAGAAAGACATGGAAGAGCCCGTGCCGATGGACCGCTTGCTGTGCGGCGACGTGGGTTACGGCAAGACGGAAGTCGCGATGCGCGCCGCGTTCAAGTCAGTGATGGAAGGAAAGCAGGCAGCGATACTCACGCCGACGACAGTGCTCGCTTATCAACACTACGACACGTTTCGCAATAGATTTGCCCCGTTTCCGGTGAAGGTCGAGTTGTTATCACGCTTTCGCTCGTCGAAAGAACAGAAGGAAGTCGTGAAGCGGATCGAGACTGGTGAAGTCGACGTGATCATCGGCACGCATCGCATCCTTTCGAAAGATGTTCAGTTCAAAGATCTCGGGCTAGTGGTGGTTGACGAAGAGCAACGATTCGGTGTCGCACACAAAGAACGGCTGAAACATCTCAAGAAGAAAGTCGACGTCTTGACGCTTTCCGCCACGCCGATTCCACGCACGCTCAACATGTCTCTCAGTGGCATGCGCGACATGTCGCTCATCGAAACGCCACCGCGCGATCGACTCGCAATCCAGACGCAGGTGGTACAGTTCTCGGAGAGCGTTATTAAATCGGCGATCGACCTCGAGCTCTCACGCGGCGGCCAGGTCTTCTTCATTCACAATCGCGTGGAGACGATTGACACTGTTGCGGCGCTTGTAAAACGACTCGTGCCGAACGCGCGGCTCGCCGTGGGCCACGGGCAGATGAACGAAAAGGACATGGAGCGAGTCATGCTCGACTTCATCGACTACAAATATGACGTTCTGGTTGCAACCACCATCATCGAGAACGGGATAGACATCCCGCGCGCAAACACCATCATCATAAATCGCGCCGATCACTACGGTCTTTCTCAGCTTTATCAATTACGCGGGCGTGTGGGGCGCTCCAGCCGCAGGGCTTATGCTTACCTGCTGATACCGAGTGAACAGGAGCTTTCGCCCATTGCCCGTCGACGTTTAGCAGCCATTCGCGAGTTTTCAGATCTGGGGGCCGGGTTTCGTATTGCGGCCCTCGACCTTGAGCTACGTGGCGCGGGCAACCTGCTCGGCGGCGAGCAGTCGGGGCACATGGAGGCGCTCGGCTTCGATCTTTACACGCAAATGCTCGAGCGCACAGTCGCCGAGCTGCAGGGTGAAGAGGTTGAGGATGAGACCAGTGTTACGCTCAATCTCGGCGTAGATGTTGCCATTCCGGACGATTACATTTCCGACATGGGACAGCGGCTGCGAACGTACAAACGAGTTTCTTCGGCCCGCGACGAAGCGACACTGACGGCCATTCGTGAGGAGACGGAAGACCGCTACGGGCGAATTCCGGTGCCGGTCGACAGGCTGTTTTCGTATGCGCGTTTGCGTCGTTTGTCGGAGGAGTTGGGGATAGTTTCGATTGATAAGACGCCGGACGGAGTGGCGTTTAAATTTAGTGAAAAGGCGAGGATTTCACCCGAAAAACTGGGAGATTTCGTGACGAAGAACAAGGGAGCAGTCTTTACGCCCAACGGTGTTTTGCGGCTGGTTTTAACTGAAGACGACCAGGACAACGTGCCCGAAGTAGCCCGCGCCGTGTTGCTCCAGATTCGCGCTAGCGATTAGAATTCAGAACCTTATCCACAGATTACACGGATTCCTTCTGTGTAATCTGTGCAATCTGCGGATAAACAATAACAGGAGTTTTTATTGTGAAAGTTAAGTATTTTGCAGCCTTCTTTGCCGTGCTGGTTCTGTTCAGCGCCACGAGCGTCTTCGCACAGGAAGGCGAGATGCAGGTCGTCGACGAAGTGATCGCCCAGGTCAACGACGATGTCATCACGCTCTCGATGCTGAAGAAGGAGACCAGGGAACGTATTGAAGCGCTGAAAACGAACGGCATGACCGAGCAGCAAGCGATGGATGAAGTCGCGAAACGCCAGAACGAGCTGATCGCGACGCTGATCAACGAGAAGCTTTTGCTGCAAAGAGGCAAGGAACTCGAGCTCTCCAACGACATCGAGGCTGAAGTCAACCGGCGCATGTTGGAAATCGCGCAACAGCAGGGCATCAACTCGATCGAAAAGCTCTACGAAGCGATGCGCCAGAATGGACTCGTTCCGGAAGACGTGCGTCGTACGATGCGCACGGAAATGATGAAGCAGGCCGTGCTGCAACAGGAAGTTGATCGGAAGGTTTACCTCGGCCCTTCGACCGAAGAAGTGAAGAAATATTATGAAGCGCATCCTGACAAGTTTCGGAAGCCCGAGACTGTGAAGCTTTCCGAGATCTATCTAGTGTCGACTGGCAAAGACGAAGAGGCAGTTAAGGCACGCGCCCTCGAACTGATCACACAGGCCCGCGCGGGTGCTGACTTTGGCGCACTTGCCGCAGCCAATTCGGAGCGTGAGAAGGAAGGGAAGCGCACCGCGCCGCAGGATAAAGGCTACGTTGGCGAGTTTGACGTGCCGAGCTTGCGCGAGGACCTGGGAGCCATTTTGAAGGACGTGAAAGCCGGCGGCGTCACTGAGCCGATCAAAACCAGCGAGGGCTATCAGATCCTGCGTGTCGATGCCCGCATCCCTGGCGGATCGACGCCGACGTTCAACGACAATCGCGTTCGCGAAGCGATGTTGATGGAGCGACAGCCGAAAGAGCGCGAGCTTTATCTTCAGAACTTGCGAAACGAAGCGTTTATCAAAGTCACTGAGTCTTATCGTGCGGGCGTTGACCCGCTCCTGAAGATCCAGGCGCCAGTTGCGGCGAAGGGCGAAGATAAAAAGAAGAAGGACGAGAAGAAATCAAATAAGCCTTAAATTCTGCCACGGATGAACACGGATGACACTGTTCATTTCACTTCTGATCTGTGTTATCTGTGTTTATCCGTGGCAAGGTCAGCCTATCGAAAAGCCTCGCATCGTCGTTTACAAACGGGAACGTAAACTCGAGCTTTACTCAAACAAAAAACTGATTCGCACATATCGCGTTGGGCTCGGGTTTAGTCCCGTTGCCGACAAGGTACGCGAGGGCGACGGTGCGACCCCTGAAGGCGACTTCTACGTGTTCGTCAAGAACAACAAGAGCGCTTACTATCTGTCGCTCGGCGTCAGTTATCCGAACGTCGAAGATGCAGAGCGTGGCCTGCGTGACGGGCTGATCAATCGAGCGCAGTACAACGCGATTGTCGAAGCGCACAAGAAGAAGACCGCGCCGCCGCAGTACACGAAACTGGGCGGCCTGATCTACATTCACGGGAACGGCGCGAAGAGCGATTGGACATGGGGCTGCGTCGCGTTGGAGAATGAGCAGATGAAGGAGTTGTTTGACGCTGTTTCAGTCGGGACACCGGTGACGATCAAACCGTGATGACGGAAATCAAGCCTTTCAAAATTCGAGACGTCGAGATCAATCCGCCGCTGGTTTTGTCACCGATGGCGGGTGTGACGGACGTGTCTTTTCGTCGACTGTTGAAACGGCGTGGCGGTGTTGGTCTGTCTGTTTCCGAGTTCATTTCAGTCGAGGGTTTGACGCGAAACAATCCGAAGTCGAAACGGCAGATGCGCTTCTACGAAGACGAGCGGCCGTTTGCGGTGCAGATCTTTGGTGGGCAGGTTGAGCGCATGTGCATGGCGGCCGAGATGGCGCAGGAAGTCGGCGCCGATATTCTCGACGTGAACTGCGGCTGCCCGGCGCCGAAAGTCGTGAAGCACGGTGGCGGATCCGGACTGCTCAAGGATCACAACCGTCTCGCAGACATTCTCAAAGCGATCAAGAAAACGATCACGATTCCGTTGACTGTGAAGATTCGTGCGGGTTTTTACGACCACACGATCAATGCGGTGGATACTGCGAAGCTCGCCGAGGATTGCGGCGTCGAGCACATCGCACTGCACGGTCGCACGAAAGAGCAGGGTTATCGTGGTCTCGCAAACTGGGACCTCGTCAAGCAAGTGAAGGAAGCAGTGCGTGTGCCGGTGTCGGGCAGTGGTGACGTTACGACGATCGAAGGCGCGTTTGCGAAGTTTCGTGAAACTGGTTGTGACGGTGTGTTGATTGGCCGCGGCGCGATGGCGAATCCGTGGATCTTCCGCCAGATCGAAGACGCGATGCACGGTCGTCCGATCTTCGAGCCGACGTTAGCTGACAAGCGCGCGATCCTGCACGAGTATTTCGACATGTTGCGCGAAGACATGCCCGAGACGCCCGCCATCAATCGCATGAAACAATTGGCGGGACAGTTCACGCGTGGCTTGCAGGGCGGCGCGCTCTTCCGCACCTCGATTTACCATTCGCACACGGTTGAAGAAGTGCTCGATCGTATTGAGGAATATTTCGAAGCAATCGAAACCGGCCGGCCCTATTATGGTGAAGCAGGTGCTCCTGTCGAAGAAGCACCCGTTCTCGATTCCTGTGAAGCCGCTACGGTTTAAGTGCGCTTGCTGGCCGGTTTTTTCCCACTACCAGTATCGAGATCAACCGGGGCTGGATATCCCTTCTGAGCCTGAGTTGCAGTTCCGAGATCAATCACGACCTCTTTCTTCGGCTTAGAATTCAACGCGTTGAGAATCTGCGTTCGCTGCTGCTCCGAAAGATCTTCCAACTTCAAACCATTCGCCTCGAGCACGCGTCGCAAGTTCTCTTCAGTGTTCGTGTCCTGCGCGTAAACGTCTCTGTAAATGTGTAGCTTCCCATCCTCGAGCACGATCGTTTCGTAACGCAGTTCGACCGGCACGGTCTGGTTGAGTTTTACAGTCTGCGTTTTTTCCTTGTCCTCTAAGTACGTGGCCATCCTGGTCGGAACATCCGGCGTGTTTGACGCTTGCCCGAGCAGTGTGGCGAAGTCTTTGATCTGCGCATCCGTCAGTCCAACACACCCGTGCGAAGCAAACTTTCCGATCTTCGCGGGCGACTTACCACCGTGAATCAGCGACGGCAGACCGATCGGTATCTTGATTGGACCAAGCGGATTGTCTTTGTCGCCGGCTTCGACAGTCTCACCCGGCGTGACGTTCTTCATCTTCGCGACCCACGGCGAATCTGGGGGCGTCCACGTCGGATTGAAGATGATCTGCTGCGCGCGTCTTAATCCAAGCGGCAAAGGAAACTGCGGATACCCGATGCCGACTTTGTACGACTTCACGAGCGATCCGTCCTGAAAAACATCCATGCGAAAAGCGGGGATGTTGACGACGACGCGCGTGTCAGTAGGAACGGCGTTTGGTCCTTTCAACATCTGCACATTGTCATTTGCAGCTTCAGAGGCGTCGCCCTTGGACCAGTATTCGTTTGCGACTCTTGCGACTTCTTTTGCTTTGTCTTCGCCCAGGATTGAGCGCAGTTCGTCTGCCGCGCGTTGACGAGGATTGCCGTCGGTGTCTTCGCTGTCTTCTGCGTTGGTTTCACGAAGCCGGGCAATAGAAGCAGTTGAGGCGCGCTTGATCGATTCCACTTGCTCGTCGGAAATTTTGACGTCCTTTTTGAGCCGCGCGACAAACTTGTCGTCGGTCAACAACGCATCGAGCAGCGGCAGCGTTACTTCCACGGACGCGGTGTCGGTAGTAGTTGCCGGTGACGGTGATGCTGAAGCTGATGGCGACGGGCTCGGCTGATTCGACACCGTAGTGTTTGAATTATTCGGTGCAGGCGCGCAGCCCATTGTCAGCACAATCAGAAACCAGGCGAGAATAAAAAGTCGACGAATAACGGTCATTTGAGCTCCTCGATTTGGGTTTGTCCGTAGGTGTCTGAGCAACGAGCGTTCCAGCGAGGAGACGATGTTTAGAAGGATTTTCTGAACGATTTGCGAACGATGAAGGCGCTAACGCGTTCGGTCGTGTAGCAGTGGGTAGGGGTTGATATTAGTGCCTTCCCAGTAGCGTTTCGGGTCGGAAACGGCGGCGATCGAGAAGTGCAGGTGATAGTTTCCGGGGCCCGCATTGCCGGTGTCTCCGACATAGGCAATCACTTGACCTTGATTCACGACGCTTCCTTCGGTGAGTCCATCGGCGTAGCGCGAGAGGTGAGCGTAGTAAAAGACGAGATCCCCTTTTGTGTTTAGTTGATAGATCGTCGTGCCGCCGCGATCACTATTGAAGAGTTTCAGAATCTTGCCATCAGCCGCAGCTAACACAGGCGTTTCAGCCGCAGCCATTATGTCGATCGCGTCATGCACGCGGCCTTCCGAACGCGCATCATCAAAGGTGTCGATGAGCTGATCCGGACGCACGCCAGCCACGGGAATGATCAGACTTACCTGCCCAACAAAGTTTGCAGGCTCGGGTGTTGGAGTTGGTTCAGGCGGCAGTGGTGTGCCGACAGCAACGGGACTAGTTGGTGGAAGATCGATCGCCGGGAGCAGCGGCCTCGTCCGGTAAGTAATCGCCAGCCACACCAGCGACACAACCACCAGAAACACAACACACAGCATTATTCTTAGCTTCGCCACGAAGGGGTTACACAACAACTGCCGTTCCAAGCCATCCACAGATTACACAGATATTATTTCTGTGTAATCTGTGGATGTTTTTATCGTTCTATTCCGAGCGGCAGAAGTGGCTGTGGCGTCGTGCCTTCAAAAAACCAGCTCGCTCCAACACGCAATCGATGATGCCACGTCGGTAACCGCGACGTGTACAACGCGAATCTCGCCTGCCGCGCCAGCGCTCCACCAAACGCCTTCCCACCAGTCAAAACCGCCGCGCGTTCCGTCCCGAGACTTAGCGCTTCACCAAGCTCCTCGAAGTGTTTGGTCTTCATCTCTTTCCCTTCGAGATAATCCTTGATGTTATCTCCCGCCAGACTCGCCTGCTGAAACGCGAGTTGCGCCGTCCCCGCGAGTGTTGGCGTAGCATCTGGATAAAACGCGATATCACCCAGCGCGAAGACGTTCACGTACTGCGACAACTGTAACGTCGGCTTCACCATCAGCAACCCACGCTTGTTCTTCTCAACATCGAGATGCTCGATGACGGGGTTCATCTTCACGCCGCCAGTCCACACGACTGCCGCCGTCTTCAGTGTCTCCTGATTTCCTTCATGCTCAAACGTGATTCCGTCTCGCGTGACTTTCACCACGCGCGTCTCTGTATGAGCTTCAACCTTTGACTGGCGCAGCGCGTCTTCAACAAACACTCGAATCTGGTCGCCCATGCCGGGAACAATGCGGTCGGCCATCTCGATCACGAGTACGCGCGGCTCGCCGTTCAACCCGCGACGCTTGACCGCATCGTTCAGCAGGTCAGCCATCTTGGTCGACAGCTCACAGCCACTCGCGCCGCCGCCAACCACAGCAAATGTCAGTTCGTTTCGCATCTCGAGCGGCGGCATGTCAGGCGGAATTCGATCGAGCGCCGCCACCATCAGCGCGCGCAGATCGTCCGCGTGCTCGAGTTTTCGAAAGGGCTTTGAAAACTCTTCCGCGCCTTCAACGCCGACGTAATTCGTGATGCCTCCGAGGGCGAGCACGAGTACGTCGTAATTCAGCGTTTGCTGGTTGGCGAGTGAAATAGACTGCGACTTGAGGTCGATTCCGGTCGCTGCGCTTTTAACCAAATGCACGTTGTCTTCGAGGAGCTCGTTGTACCTGGGCGCGATGTGCCATGCCTCGACTTCGCCGCTCAGATACTCATAGAGCATCGGCGTGAACAGGAAGTGATCGGCGTCGCTGACGAGGGTCACATCCGCGGCTCCGGCTATTTCAAGCGCAGTAAAAACACCCCCGAAGCCGCCTCCGAGAATCACGATTTTTGCTTTTGACATTGGCCGCGATAGTACACCGAAACCGGCCACAAAGAGGCACAAAATACTTTCTTGCCACAAAGAAGCACAAAAACTCACAAAAGGAATTTTTCGGAGAAATCTGCGGCATTAGTCAGCTTTTTGTGCCTCCTGTGTCTTCACCTTTGCGCGTTTTTGTGGCACATGTTACAGTGACATGCTTTTTAAGTTTAGCGGTTGCCGCTTTTAGGCGGAGTGTACTGCGGTCGAGGAGGACCATTTAAGCAAGTGGCGTTAGCAAAACAAACCAAGGAGCAGATAGTTTCTGATTTCCGTACCCATGAGTCAGACACCGGGTCTCCACAAGTCCAGGTGGCGCTTTTGAGCAAGAGAATCAACGACCTCACAGAGCATTTTAAGACCCACAAGAAAGACAATCACTCGCGGCGCGGCCTGCTGAAAATGGTCTCGCAGCGTCGCAGTCTGTTGGATTACTTAAAGCGCACTGATATCGAACGCTACCATGAGGTAGTTAATCGTCTGGGTCTGCGCCGTTAGATTCAAACGTTGAGAGAGAGCTTCGAATCTCTGTTCACTTAAAGCCCGCGTCTATCGAAGAGCTTGTGGCAGTGCCGAACGTGACGGCGATTGACTGCGAACAAGCGGACGTGTACGGCCCAAAGCTTCGAGCAATTAGGCGGCATGAGCTTCACGGTTCAAGAGGCTCGTGCCGCCTTTTTTAGTTGCTGCTTTTCGCCTTCACCGCTTCACGTGGCGGCCCAGAAAACTTATAAGAGCAAGTTAGCTTGCCAAAAACAGCGAGGTGCTCCGTTTGTGTGGGTGCCCGCGACCTGAACACTGTTCAGGTGTATCGTGCTAAGGAGAATAGAAATGTCACAAAGGAAATACCTCAAAGAATCAATCAAGCTTGGCGATAAGGAGTTGACCGTTGAATCCGGCCGCGTTGCAAAGCAGGCGGACGGCTCTGTCGTTATACGTTATGGCGACACGATGTTGCTGGTCGCCGCCGTTGGCGCTCTAACCGCCCGCGAAGGAATTGATTTCTTTCCCCTCACGGTCGAGTATCGTGAATCAAACTATGCGGCCGGGCGCATCCCCGGTAATTACTTCCGGCGCGAAGGCCGTCCTAATGAAAAGGAAGTCCTGACCAGCCGTCTGATCGATCGTCCCTGCCGCCCACTCTTTGCCGAAGGTTATCGAAACGAAACTCAGGTTATTGCCAGCGTTATTTCAGCGGACCCGGACAACAATCCCGACGTTATTGCCATCACGGGCGCGTCGTGCGCGCTTTATCTATCAGACATACCGTTTATGAATCCCATTGCGGGCGTGCGTATCGGGTTGATCGAGGGACGTTACATTGTTAACCCGACTTACGACGAAGTACGTGAGTCGCGTTTGAACTTGATTGTCGCCGGAACTGAAGAAGCGATCGTGATGGTCGAGGCCGGTGCGAGTGAAGTTTCGGAAGAGATCATGGTTGAGGCCCTGATGCTCGCGCACAAGGAGATCAATCGACTTTGTCGCTGGCAGAGAGAGCTCTACAAAGCGCTCGAGATTCAGAAGCGCGAAGTCACGGCTCTGGAGCTCGACCCGGACATGACTCGCGAGATCACCGAGCGTTACGCGGAAAACCTGCGCACGGCTCTCGACACAACCGGTCAGGAAAAACGCGCCAGCTACGCGGCGGTCGATGCACTGAAGAAGGAAGTCGTCGAGTCGTATCCGGAAGATCAGCCTGAAAAACGCTCGATGGCGAAACTGATCTTCGACCAGCTCAAAGAGATGGTCTTCCGCGACGATATTCTTAACAAGCGGCGGCGTCCCGATGGTCGGCGGTTTTCCGAGATTCGTCCAATTACATCGGAAGTCGGCTGGCTTCCACGCGTGCACGGCTCGGCGCTTTTCACACGTGGCGAGACGCAGGCGCTCGTTTCGACAACGCTCGGCACCAAAGAAGACGAGCAGTTCATCGACGATCTCGAGAAGGGCGAAGTCAAACGCCGTTTCCTGTTGCACTACAATTTCCCGCAGTACTCGGTCGGTGAGGTCGGACGTTACGGTTCGTCGAGCCGGCGCGAGATCGGACACGGCGCACTCGCGCGGCGCGCACTCGAGACGGTCCTGCCTGAAGATTCAGATTTCCCGTACACCATCCGCATAGTTTCAGATATCACCGAATCAAATGGGTCGTCTTCGATGGCGACTGTTTGCGGCGGCACGCTCTCATTGATGGACGCGGGTGTGCCTCTGAAAGCTCCGGTCGCGGGCGTTGCGATGGGACTCGTGATGGAAGGAAACAAGTACGCGATCCTGACCGACATCGCGGGCGCCGAAGATCACTACGGCGACATGGATTTCAAGGTGGCCGGCACGCGCAACGGCATCACGGCGCTGCAGATGGACATCAAGATTGCGGGCATCAACGCGCAGATTATGGCCGAGGCGCTCGAGCAGGCAAAGAAGGGCCGGCTCTACATTCTCGGCGCGATGGAGAAGACGCTGGCCGAGCCGCGTGAGGAGATCTCGGCACACGCTCCGCGCATCATTCAGATCAAGATCAACCCGGACAAGATTCGCGACGTCATTGGACCAGGCGGCAAAGTTATCCGCTCGCTCGTTGAAGAGACGGGCGCGAAGATCGACGTCTCGGACGATGGCACGATCTCGATTGCCACGGCAAGTGGTGACGCTGCCGATGCGGCGGTGAATCGTATTCGTGGTCTAACTGCGGAGGCCGAGGTGGGCCAGACGTATCTCGGCACGGTTAACCGGATCGTTGATTTCGGCGCGTTCGTGGAGATCTTTCCGGGAACGGACGGGCTGCTGCACATCTCGGAGATCGCGGATCGTCGTGTTAAGGACGTCCGGGACGAACTGAAAGAAGGTCAGCAGATCCTCGTGAAGTGCATCGGCCGCGAAGGCAACAAGATCAAGCTCTCGCGAAAGGCCGTGTTGCGCGAAGAGAATCGCAAGGCCGAAGCCGCCAGCCCGAGCGACGGCGGCGGCGAATAATTGATCTCACCTGTGCATGGTGGATAGGTCCTATAAGTCTATAGGACCTATTTTTTTGCCCAGCGATGGTCCAAGTTCTAGACAGCGCGTCCAGATCACAGACAGATCCGTGGTCCTGATCGTCAAATCTCTCGATTTTCCTCAATATTTCCTGCGGCCCTCGAATTGCTCGTAGTTTTGCACACTATTATGTGTGATTGACTATTGTCCCTGGGCGCTCCCTCACCCAGCAAACTGCAGGCAATAACGAAAGCTTTAGGTGCGGCTGGAGTTTTTTGGTTATTAGCACTGTCCCCTGTATTGGATATAGACATCTCGATGAGATCAAGCGGTAGTCGTCAAAATCGCTCTAAACGTATGAATTCAACTGTTGCCCAGTACTCTCGTAAAAAACTCCCGAAACGTGGCCGAACCAGTCGCGTGCTCCCCGCGATGCTAGTGGTTCTATTGACCGCGATGCCCGCCCTGGCTGAACCGGTAAAATTCAACCAGGTGGTCCAAACTCTTACTCGCACTCAAGGGGTTCTCGATATGCGGCTCAACACGCTCGCGCAGGATCCAAAGAGTGATGGACAAAAGGGCGAGACCGTTGCAAAGACACAAGGTCCAAAGCAAACGGACGGCAAAACTGAACCAGTTATCTCCAGTGTTGTAGTTACCGGTGACGGGAAAACTATCGGCGTCGAGGAAATCGAAGACGGCGAAGTTGAAGGCACGATCTGCGACTGCGGCGAGATATTTATCGCCGGCGCTTCTTTCCCGAAGTGGCCATTCCTGTTCCTCGCGGCCGTACCGCTCGTTTTCATCGACCGTGATGAAAACCCACAATCAACGCCGACGCCGCCGCCGGACAGTAGCCCGACACCGACACCGACGCCAACTCCAACGGCAACGCCAACGCCCACTCCCGAGCCTGCGTCACTGCTTTTGTTGGGAACTGGCTTGCTCGCTGCCGGTGCGGGTTTGAGAAGACGTTATGCGAAGTCAAAGATTAAGGAGGACCAATAATGTCGCAACGTAGCTTAATCCTCCGTAATCTCAAGTTTGCTTTCATAGCCTTGTTTGCGCTTGTCTTCTTTGTAATTCCGGCGACCACAGCGTCCGCCAAATCGAAGAAAGTCAAATACGCAACTATCAAGATTCAGACGAATCCGGCTGGTCTGCTGCTGATGATTGACGGCAAGCCGCGTGGTGAAACCACAGTGGATTTTCGCGCCTTCGATATCGATGCCGGAATGCACACCGTTCAGGTCAGATTACCTAACGGACAGTTCTGGACACGTGAACTCGAGCTGCCCGCGGGCCGCGTGAAGTGCGTGGTGGTGAATTATCGTCCGTTGCCGCCTCTGCCGAAGTCACCATGCCCGTTCCCGGTCAACATCTCTGCGCCGAGCCAGGTCACTGAAGGCGAGATCATCACTTACACCGCTGATGTCGCTTACAGTGGCAACGCAGCGTTGAAATACAACTGGGTAGTCACGCCGTCCAGTGCTCACGTTATCAGTGGCCTCGGAACGTCGACGTTGAATGTCGACTCTACCGGACTCGGCGGACAACGCATCATCGCGACGTTGACGGCTGACGATGGATCGTCAGATCCGGCGTGTGCTCAAAGTGCGCAGGCAGTTTCGATCATCGCGCCGATCAAGAAGGTCATGATTGTTGCACGTGAGTTTGACGAGTGTAACAACTGCACGTTCGACGATCAGAAGGCGCGTCTCGACAACCTTGCCGTTGAATTGCAGAACGATCCGACTACCCGCGCTTACATCATCGCCTATGGTGGACGGATGAGCCCGGTGGGCCAGGTCGAGAAGCTGATGAATCGTGCGCGCGAGTATATGGTTACGCAGCGCGGTATCGATGTTTCGCGGCTCTCGGTTGTGAACGGTGGTTACCGCGAGGAAGACAGTGTTGAGCTGTGGATCGTTCCGAGTGGCGCCGCTGCACCGCAAGCCACGCCGACCGTTCAAGCAGGGGAAATCAAGCGCCGCAAGCGGTAAGATCATTAGTCACAGATTTCACGGATCAGATCCAGATCAAATCCGTGTAAATCTGTGGCTAAAATTTTGTTTCTGGTTTACAGTTACGGCATTCCCTCCATTTAGCCCCCAGGTTAAATCTCGTTCAAAACAAGGAGGAGCCTTCATGGCCGAAGAAGGTGGTGGTGGTGCCGGCAGTGTCGGCGTTGTCGCTATTGTGGTGATTTTTGTGCTCATCATATTGGTTGGGGTGTTCATGTTTAGAGGGCGAATATTTGGAGGTGGAAGATCGCAGAAGATCGACGTCAACATTCAAACACCAAGTAAGTAAACCAGAATATGAGCCGCGGATTTACGCGGATGAACGCAGATTCTATTTTTTATTCTGATCCGCGTTTATCCGCGTAAATCCGCGGCTTATTTTCGAAGTGTTTTACTATTTAAGAGAATTTTGATAATCCTGTATTCGTGCCTGCACCAAACATCGACACCATCGTTTCTCTCGCCAAGCGGCGAGGTTTTGTTTTCCCCTCTTCCGAAGTTTATGGCGGCCTCGGCAGCGCCTGGGACTATGGCCCACTCGGCGTCGAGCTCTGCAATAACGTCAAACAAGCCTGGTGGCGCTGGCTCGTCTACGAACGTGACGACATCGAGGGCATCGACTCGTCGATCATTCTCAATCGTCTCGTTTGGAAGTACTCGGGTCACGAGGCGACGTTTAATGATTGGCTGATCGATTGCCGCAAGTGCAAAGGCCGTTTTCGCGCCGACAAGATTGTCGACAACAAGTGTCCTTCGTGTGGTGCGAACGACTGGACCGAAGCGCGGCCGTTCAACACCATGCTGCAAACCAAACTGGGCGCTGTTGCAGATGATGATCCGACGGCGTTGGCTTACCTGCGACCTGAAACCGCGCAAGGCATATTCATTAACTTTCTGAATGTGCAGACGACGATGCGGCGCAAATTGCCTTTCGGTATCGCGCAGGTCGGTAAGTCTTTTCGCAACGAAGTGACTCCGGGAAACTTCATTTTGCGAACTCGTGAATTCGAGCAGATGGAGATGGAGTATTTCGTCTCGCCGACTGCCGAACACTCCAAGCTCGTGGACTATTGGGTCGAACAATACCTTGAGTGGTTTGGCTCGCTCGGTCTCAATCGCGAGAATCTCTTTTTGTATGAAGTTCCGAACGAGGAGTTGGCCCATTACTCAAAACGCACGGTCGATATCATGTACAGGTATTTCCCCGAGCGTGAAAAGCCCTGGGAAGAATTGATGGGAATCGCGTGGCGGACTGATTTTGATTTGGGCACCCACTCGAAGAATAAACTCGACGCTGAAGGAAAGCGGCTGAACCCTGACTCAACTGAGGATCTGTCGTACTTCGATGAAGCGGCGAAGCAACGTTTTTATCCGCACGTCATCGAGCCGGCGGCGGGTGTCAATAGAACCGTGCTGGCGGTGTTGATGGATGCCTACTCTGAAAAGACGAATGATAAGGGCGAGACGAGGGTTATTCTGAAACTGAGCCCGCAGCTCGCACCGATCAAAGCTGCGATCCTGCCGCTCGCGAAGAACAAACCCGAGATCGTCGGCATGGCAAAAGCGATCAAGCGCTCGTTGCAACCGGTGCTGCGTGCGGTTTACGACGACACCGGCGGCATCGGAAAACTTTACGCGCGTCAGGATGAGATCGGAACTCCGTTTTGCATCACCGTGGATCACCAGTCGCTCGAGGACGAAGCGGTCACGGTGCGCGACCGCGACACGTGGGAGCAGGAACGAATCAAGGTTGCCGATCTGGCGGAGCATTTGCAGAAGCGTTTGAAACCGTTTCCGGTGCCGGAGTCGATTTAATTTATGCCTATCGTTAAGAAACGGAATGAGCAAACTGAGACGCGGCTTCTGCTCGAGTCAGAAGATCCGGTCGAGCTGCCGCCCGCGGAGATCGATGACAAGGCAGTGTTGGTCCAGTTTGAGAAGTTCAAGCCGTACATTCCGGAGTTGCTGGAGACGTTGCGGGCGGGAACGGTGGCAGAGCCGGTGCCGGTGATGATCGATGGATCGACCTTCGCGGTTCATGGTCCGACGCGAACTTTCTGGGTGAAGCTGTGGCACGCAGCCGGCAGCGAGATGACGAAGATCGATCGCGCGCAAGTGATCAGTTGTTTGCCGTCCACGCGCGGCGTGCAGGTCGTCGTCGAATCTCCTGAAGAAGATCCGTAAAAAAAATCCGTGTCATCCGTGGTTAATGTCTCGTCCCTTGCCCGCGCCATACACGACGCTGGGGGTCGTGCTTTGCTCGTCGGTGGCTGTGTTCGCGACGAACTGATGGGCGTGCAACCGAAAGATTGGGATCTCGAAGTCTACAATCTGGACGCCGCGCGCCTGCGAGAGATCCTCGACCAGTTTGGACCAGTCAACGTCGTCGGCGAAGCCTTCACCGTCTACAAACTTGGTCACCATCTCGACGTCTCGATCCCGCGCCGTGAACGTAAATCAGGACGCGGTCACAAGGGTTTTGTGATCGAAGGCGACCCGTCGATGAGCATTGCCGAAGCGACGCGCCGTCGCGACTTCACTATCAACGCTATCCTGCAGGATCCACTCACTGGTGAGCTTATTGATCCGTTCAATGGACGTGGCGACCTCGAGCAGCGCATCCTGCGTGCAGTCTCGAGAGACACGTTTGCCGAAGACAGTCTGCGCGTGCTGCGTGCGGCGCAGTTTGCGGCTCGTTTTGAATTCGAGATAGAACCGGAGACGATCGAGCTTTGCCGCACTATCGATCTCAGCGATCTGCCTGCTGAACGGATCTGGGGTGAGATCGAGAAGCTTCTGTTGCGCTCGGCTCATCCGTCGATCGGGCTCGAGTGGCTGCGACGCTTGGGCGCGATCGAAAGACTGTTCCCGGAAATTCAGAGCTTGATTGAAGTGCCGCAGGATCCCGAGTGGCATCCCGAAGGCGATGTGTTTGTACATACAAAGCTCGTGATCGATGGCGCGCGCAGGTTGATCGACGATCTTCCGTATCCGCGACAAGTCACGGTGATGCTGGCGGCGCTTGCTCACGATTTTGGAAAGCCGGCTACGACTGAGTTCGTCGAGGGCAGGTGGCGTTCGCGCGGACACGAGGAAGCAGGCGTGCCGCCGGCTGAGAGTTTTCTGAATCGCGTCAATGTGCACACTATCGACGGTTACAACGTGCGCGCGCAGGTGATCGCGCTCGTGCGCGAGCATTTGAAGCCGGGCGAGTTTTACAAGAAGCGCGACGAGGTCGGTGAGGGGGCGTTTCGTCGCCTGGCGCGCCGCTGCGAGCCCGATCTGTTGTATCGCGTGGCGAAGGCCGATTCGCTCGGACGAAATGCGGAATGGGTGCCGCGCGAGAAGTGGTACGGCTCCGAAGCGCAGGAATGGTTTATCCAGCGCTCAAGAGAGTTGCAGGTGGAGCAGCGCCCGCCTGATCCTTTGCTGCTGGGGCGACACTTGTTTGATCTGGGCGTCGAGCCCGGGCCGCGGATGGGCGAGATCACGCGCGCGGTTTACGAACTGCAGTTGGATGGGCGCGTGCGAAATTTAGACGAGGCGATCGCGGAGGCAAGGAAACTTATTAGCCGCAGATGAACGCGGACTTACGCAGATCTGCGTTAATTCGCGTTCATCCGCGGCTGCTGTTGTGTGACGCAGTGGATCGTGCCCATGCCCCAGACTAGTGGTTCGCAGTTGATCGGTACTATCTGACGAGTAGGGAAGAGTCGCTGAAGCGTATCGACAGCACGCTCGTCGTTTGCGTGACCAAACACGGGCGCGAGAACGACGTTGTTGGCGATGTAAAAGTTTGCATAGCTCGCCGGCAGACGTTCGAGGTCGCGGGTCGTGGTGCTGCTGCCGCCGACAGTTCCGGGCATTGGTAAAGTAACGATCTCGAAAGGCTTTCCATTTGCGTCCGTCATCGATCTGAGGCGCTTCAGATTGTCTTGCAGGAGCTCGTAATTCACATCGGCAGGATCGTCTTCAACAGCGCAAACGATCACGTCGGAACCAGCGAAACGAGCGATATCATCGATGTGACCGTCAGTGTCGTCGCCGACAATGCCTTCGCCGAGCCACAAGACTTTCGTCACGCCCAGGTAGTCTTTCAAATATTGCTCGATCTCTTCGCGCGACAGATCGGGATTGCGGTTTGGATTCAACAAGCATTGCTCAGTCGTCAGCAGACAACCGGCGCCGTTCACTTCAATCGATCCGCCTTCCATCACAATACCCGCTGAGAACCTTTTCATCTTCAGAAAAGGTTCCAGCCGTTGCGGCACGGTGTTGTCTTGCTTGAACGTTTCGTACTTGTTTCCCCACGCGTTGAAGATCCAATCGTTGAACGCGCCCTCATCGTTTGGGCCAATCAGGAAGTTTGGACCATAGTCACGAATCCACGAGTCGACTGTCTGAATGTGATGGAAACGGATACGTGAAGCTGTCGCCTCACTAAGACGGTTGCGTACGACTTGTTCTGTTTCCTCATCGTCAACGAGGAGATTGACGATCTCATGTGGCGTGAGCGCGGAAATCATCTCGAGGTAGATCTGCTCGACCTGCGTCACTCGATCGGGCCAGGTTTCGGGATTCTTGGGCCACGTGAGCCATGTTGAGTGATGTGGATGCCATTCCGCAGGCATGCGGAAGCCGAGCTCTGACGGCGTTTGTGATCCGTGTTCAGCCATCGAGAGTTTGCGACCGCAGCGATTTCAATCGAAAGTACCTGTAGATCCCGAGGCAGCTAATCAAGACCCAAAAGACTTCCATTAGCATGGCAGACAGATTGAAGTTGACGAGAAGTGAGAGCACGATCAGGGTGGCGCCCACTGCATTCAATAGTGAGTAAGCAAGCCCATCGCTGCGAATCTTATTCAACTGCAACATCAGGTAGGTAATCATCAGCACCACGACGCCGACGTTGCCGATCAGATCCACTAGGCCGTATTTCATACCGAGCCACCGAACCGGACACGCAACCCCTCATATGCATCGATGCGACGGTCGCGGAGGAAGGGCCAGTTGTGTCGGGTCTCTTCAATCTTTGAAAGATCACATTCAACGACCAGCACCTCTTCGTTCTCCGCAGAGGCTTTCGCGATGATGTGACCAAACGGATCCGCTACAAACGACTGGCCCCAGAAAGTCAGTTTGCCTTCGCGTCCCACGCGATTGACGACCACGACGTAAACTCCGTTCGCGATCGCATGGCCACGTTGAATCGTTTCCCACGCCGAGTGCTGCGCCTCGTTCATCTCCTGCTTTTCGTCAGGGAGCCAGCCGATGGCCGTCGGGTAGAACAGAAAATTTGCGCCGCCGAGCGCCGTCAGTCGTGCCGCTTCCGGAAACCACTGGTCCCAACAGACAAGTGTTCCGACCTTGCCGTAGGTGGTGTCGTGACTTTGAAAGCCAAGATCTCCCGGCGTGAAATAAAACTTCTCGTAGTAAAGCGGATCGTCAGGGATGTGCATCTTGCGATACTTGCCTGCGATCTGGCCGGAGGCGTCGATCATCACGGCGGTGTTGTGATACACACCCGCGGCGCGTTTTTCGAAGAGCGAGGCAATGATGACGACCTTCTTTTGGCGCGCCACTCTGCTGAGCGCTTCCGTCGATGGACCGGGTATGGTTTCGGCCAGTTTGAAGAGCTGGATGTCTTCCGTCTGGCAGAAGTACTGCGAACGAAAAAGCTCCTGCAAACAAACGATTTGCGCACCGCGCTTGGCTGCGTCGTTGATTCCGGCAATCGCCTTCTTAAGGTTTTCTTCCGGCTCGGGAACGCAATTCATCTGTACTAAACCGACAGTAGGTACGTCGGCGGCTCGATTTTTCTTCGGCATGTCCCGAGTATAGCAAAGCCTTTTCCACAGATTACACAGAGATCTGCGTAATCTGTGGATAGTGCGGTTTGGACATTGGAGTTTCTACTTCGGTAAGATGTCCGGTCATTTTTAGCACGCTACTGGAAAGAGTAATTAAATGATCGAATTTGAACTGACCGAGGATCACAAGGCCCTCGTGCAAACGGTGCGCGAGTTTGCGCAGAAGGAAGTCGCGCCACACATCAAGGAATGGGATGAAAAGCAGCAATTTGACCCTTCGGTACTGAAAAAGATGGCCGAGCTTAATCTGCTCGGAGTTTGCATTCCCGAGGAGTACGGCGGCGCCGGTTTCGATTACATCTCGCTCGGACTTGTGTGCGAAGAGCTCGAAGCGGTTGACACCTTTTTGCGGGTGGTGATGTCGGTCCATACTGGATTGAACTCGTTGACGCTTTACACGTGGGGCACTGAAGAGCAAAAGCAGAAGTACCTCGTGCCGCAGGCAAAGGGTGAAAAGATCGCGACCTATGGTTTGACTGAGCCAGGCGCCGGTTCCGACGTCGTTGGCGCGCGATCGACGGCGCGTCGCGAAGGAAACGAATGGGTATTGAACGGCGAGAAGATGTGGATCAGTTTGGCAGACGTGGCTGACAACTTTCTTTTCTTTTGCTGGACTGACGAAGAAAAGAGACGCAAGCGCGATCACACGGGCATGTCATGTTTTATCGTCGAGCGGACCATGAAAGGTTTTTCGTCGGGCACGATCCACGGCAAACTCGGCATTCGCGCCGGCAACACGGGTTACTTTTCCCTGCAGGACGTGCGAGTGCCTCAGGAGAACATGGTTGGCGAAGAAGGCGAAGGCTTCAAGATCGCGATGTTTGCGCTCGAGCAGGGCCGTTACACTGTGGCGTCCGGCGCGACCGGAGTAATTCGCGCCTCACGTGACGCATCGGTAGCATATGCGAACACGCGCGAGACTTTCGGCACTAAGATCGGGAACCACCAGCTCGTTAAGCAGAAAATTGCCGAGATGGAAGCCGATTACCAGATGAGCCACTTGCTTTGGCTGCACGCCGGCTGGTTAAAGAACGAGGGCAAGCCAAATGCAAAGGCGACGAGCCTTGCGAAGTGGCAAGCCACCACGCGCAGTGAGAAAGCGGCCTCGATGGCCATCGAAGTTCACGGCGCCAACGGCTATTCAAACGATTATCCGGTGGAGCGCTATCTTCGAAACTGCAAAGCCGCAATCATCTACGAGGGCACGCGCGACATTCACACCCTCATGCAAGCCGACTGGGCTCTCGGACTGAAAAAAGAGAAGGCCGCACGTCGCACATTACCGCCCTTTAAGAAATAAGATCCGTGTAATCCGTGGCGAACTTAAACACGGATTACACGGATTGAAGACGGATCAGTGTGAGAGGAAGACGTCCCATGCCCAGCGTCCAACGTTGGCATTGGAGGCGTCTTTTACTTTCGCGCGGTATTTAAACTCGTTCCCGAATTCATCAACACGCTTTGATTCTTTGAAGTCCAGCTCGAACGCCTTGACGTTCAACTCCGCGAGCGTGTGCAGCTCCTCCGACTCAGAAATGCCATTGTGATTTTTGTCCTGCCACAGACGAAGGCTCGCGAAGATCGAGTCGCGACTATCGATCATGCCGTCAGCATTGCCGCCATTTGCCGGCTTATCAAACTCAGCGAGCGCCAGAAATCCGTTTTTATTACTCGCGGGTGGCTGCGCAGTAAAGTCTCCAAACAGTTCAGCGCCGCGGTCGATATTTCCGTTGCCATCGCGATCGAGGGCGAGCCACGCATCGTCGGCACCCGGCTTGGTCCACCCCAGACGATCTCTGGTGCCATTGCCATTCAGATCGAAATCGACTCCGTCAGCCGGGTTCGTTAGCGCGATACCATCACCCGCGATATCGATGACGATCGGCGAGCCACCACAGGTATCACAGCCCAAACAGGTGCAAGTCAGGAACTCATATTCGCCTCCAAACCTCATACAACGGCTCGCGAAAGTTGCATTGCATTCGTTTGTGCCGCCACTGCTGAAGCAACACAAACCTGATCCGTTTGGACTGGTCCCGATCGGGCAAGTGCCATTGAAGGCAGGTGTCGTGCACATGTTGCCGGCCGTGGCGAGAGCGCAACTGTAGTGTTCGGCATTAACGTCGTGCCAGAGGTTGCCGCCGGAGATGGTTGCTGATGCGGAGGCGACGAAGATACTCAAAGACACAGACGCAGCTCCGCCGCAACTACTGCCCAAAAAGCACGATGAAATCGCCACTCCCGTCGCCGCCGCGCACGAAATCGTGGTGCCGAGCGCTCCGGTCCGGCTCTCAGTCTTCTGATCTTTCGACGTGACATGCCAGAAAAACGGAGTGGTATTACTGAGCGTACCCGTTTCGAGGGCGGTAAAGTTACTGACCCCGACTGAGCAACGTTGCTGCTTGTTCTGCAGCGTGGAACATTGGCCGGTATAACCCGCCGTGCCGCCGTGCCGCCCGGATGCATGCTCCGCGTCATCTTCACTGTCCCAAAAGCCCAGGAAGGTCGATGCGAAGAGCGTTTCGGTAGATCCCTCGTCTGGCATTATTGTGTCGCCGACATCACCCGTGTCCCCGCCATCGCCACCGTCCCCGACGTCAATCACATCGATCGAAGCACTCGTCTCAACGAGGATTCCATTCTTCGACTTGTACGGTGGACGCTTCTCCTCCCAAACGCTGGCTACTCCGTTGACGATTGAATCCCAAAACTCCGGAGGCGCGCCAGGTGACTCACGGAACAGTGCGAGCGCGCGATACGTCCGCGCTCTCCCTTCAAGCCTGGCAGTCACGCGATAAGAAACAAACGAAGCGATGTCGTAATAGCGAGCAGCTTCGAAATGAAACACGTCGCTCACGGTCCAACCGGGATCGAAAACAGAAGCATACTGCCCGTGCTCCCACGTGGCGGCAAAGGTGGCTTCCTGTGGTCCACCATCCTGCGAGTGACCACCACGTGTTAACGACAGGACATCACCTGTAGGCATTGTGACCAGTTCCGCGTACGGCTTGTTCAGGATCTCCTGAACACTCCCGGAACGAAAATCCGTAAGCTCGAATTTCACGCTCGCGGGAGAGCGAAACGGGCGGCGCGTGAGTTCGTTGTCAAAGACCTGAGCGGCGGCGTTGTAGAGTTCGAGTTTGCGATAGGTTTCGCGAACGATCTCTTCCTGTGCAGCGTTGGAGCGCTCCTGTGCGAGCACTGGACCAACAAAAGAAACAAATAGTGTAAAGACCAGACAGACAGCATGTTTCATTGTGAGGATCTCCTAATTTGTTGAGGTAGCGCGCTGGTTCAGCTCCTGCTCGATGATTCTTTGAAACTCGACAAAGCTGAGCGCGCCTTTGATTACTTTTCCATTTACTACAAAACTCGGTGTGCTCTCGATTCGCAAGAGTCTTGCAGCTTCAATGTCTTTAATGACTGCCGCTCGCGACTGCTCCGAAGCAACACACTCCTGGAACTTCGGCAAACCGAGTCCCAGATCCGAGGCAATCTGCTCGAAGACCGGTGGCGACAAGTTGCCGGCGGCGAACACTGCATCGTGAAATTGCCAGAACCGATTCTGCTCGGCGGCGCAGTAAGCCGCTCGCGCCGCCGGCAACGAATTGCGATGGCCTTCCAACGGCAAGTGCTTGAATACGAGCCGTACCTTCCGGCCATAACTCTCAACGATCTGCTTGAGTACGCTCTGCACCTGTTTGCAGAACGGGCACTCGAAGTCTGAAAACTCAACGATCGTCACCACCGCATTCGTCGCACCTCTAACAGGCGAGATACCGTCATCGAGCTCTGATACAAACACCGGTGGCGGTATGTTCATAGTGACGATCCACTTCTTGCGCAACGCGTCCAGGCCGGTGCGGTAGTGTTTCATACGTGCCTGGTTCTCCAGATCGAGACGCAAACGTTCGCGCGCCTCGTCAGGACTCATCGTTGCGAAGAACGACGCGTTCTGTTTGTAAGCATCTTCGACCTGCGCGCGCGTGACGTTCACCTCCCCGAGTGTCAGTTGCTTTCGCAGATCATCGATCGATATGCGCCGTGCGGCAGCCTCGCTCTCGAGAATCTTTGTCGTGATGAGGTTCTCGAGCGCAGCCTTGCGAATCGCGTAGAGCTGTTGCTGTAGCGGATAAATCTGTGCCGCCACCGAATCATCCACCTGTTTCTGCGTGATCTCGATGTTGTTGACAGTTGCAAGCACCGTCTCGGGTGTTTGCGCGTAAGCAGCTACCGCTATTGCAAAGATCAAGCAGTTGGACCAGATAATCGAGCGTGAGGAATAGACAAACATCTCTAATGACTCCATTTCGTGAGTTATTCAAAATCAACTGTAGGGGCGGCCCTCTCTGTGGCCGCCCTTGCCACACCAATAACGTGTTCCGAGAGACGGGCACAGAGGGTCGCCCCTACAGTTAGCCCTTCAACCTTACTTAGAAAGGATGATCATGGTTACTGGTGAGTGATTAAGACTCTAGGCTCAGTTGTGAGTGTAGTCAACGGCTATTTGTTGTCGAAAAGGGCTAAATTTTGGCGAAAGTGGCTATCGCCCGCGTCTCTGTTTGCGTCTGATCGTGCGGCGGTAGGCTGTTGGTGTGGTTCCGTATTTCCGGCGAAAGTCGCGCACGAAATGAGTATTCGAAGCGATCCCGACCTGCTTCAAAATCTGCTTGATGCTGAGAAACGTCGTGCGCAACATCTTCTCAGCCCTCATCAGCCGGATGTCTTTGAGATATTGCGCCGGACCCATTCCGGTCTCTTGTTTAAAGAGATGTCGAAAGCGCGATGGCGAGAGATTCACGAGCACGGCGAGCGCAGGAATATCCCACGACGCCGTCGGATCTTTTTTAATCCTGGAAATGATGAGCTCGATTCTTCGATCCATAGTGATGAGGCCCAGAAACGAAGAGCGGGCGTGAGAGTACCGTTTAGAGTTGCGTTTGTCTAGTATGCTAGTATGAATGAGCATTTTAAACCTGATTCCTTAACCAGGAGACACAGATGGGTGACGACCTCAGGACAGAGCGCGAGCTGTCGTTGGATTTCTTGCGCGTGACCGAAGCCGCTGCAATCGCCTCAGCCAAAACGATGGGTCAGGGCGATCGAAAATTCTCGGACCACGTTGCCGTCGAGGCGATGCGAGAGGTGATGGATACTGTGCCGATGCGCGGGCGCGTCGTGATTGGCGAAGGCGAACGCGACGAAGCGCCAATGCTTTACATCGGCGAGGAGGTTGGAGGCGGTTTTGGCGTCGGCGAGGAAATTGCCGAGTCGTGCCCGGAAGTTGATATCGCGGTCGACCCGCTTGAAGGCACAAATCTCTGCGCGCTCGGTGCGAACAACGCGATCGCCGTACTCGCGGCAGCAGAGCGTGGCGGCTTGCTCAACGCGCCTGACATTTATATGGACAAGATCGTGGTTGGACCATCGTCACGCGGCGTCGTTGATATCGATGCGCCGGTGAAAGACAACCTGAAAAACATCGCGCGCCGTCTCGGACGCGACATCGAAGACCTCACAGTGATCGTGCTCGATCGTTCACGACACAAAAAATTGATTAATGACGTGAGGGCTGCGGGTGCTCGCATTCGTTTGATTTCGGATGGTGATCTCTCGGCGGGTATCTCGGCGGCAGTTGCTGGAACGAATATCCATGCGTTGATGGGAATCGGCGGCGCGCCCGAAGGCGTTATTACTGCGGCAGCGATGAAGTGTTTGAATGGCGAGATTCAGGCGCGGCTCGTGTTCGATCCGGATCGACTCGGTGTTGATAAAGACAAGGTGCCGTCGCGTCAGGAGGTGCTCGATCGTTTGGAGACGATGGGCATCAAGGATCACAACAAAGTTTACGACACGGATGACCTCGCGCCCGGCAAGAAGATCATTTTCGCTGCAACTGGTGTGACTGACGGTGCGTTGCTGAAGGGTGTGCGCTTTTTCGGATCGGGAAAGCGGACGCATTCGGTGGTGATGACGACCGAGTCGCGCCACATTCGATTTGTTGACACGTTACATATCGAAGGTGGGCCGGATACAGTCATCCGGTTTTAGCCACAAAAGGGCACAGAAGCACAAAATGAATGAATACATTCCCCAAGTGGTGCCGACGCGAAGGCCGCTGGTTTTCTGGCTGGTGAGTGCGGCGACGGTTTGGGGGTTGGTTTCGTTGATACTCGTGGCGCCGGTCGCGGCTGCGGGCGGTCATAATGGCCTGGCTTTCGCGATCTATCGTGCGTTCGGCACGCTCTGTCACCAAATTCCCGAGCGCTCGTATTTCATCGATGGTCACAAATTCGCCGTTTGCTCGCGTTGCACGGGAATCTATTTCGGGTTTGCGTTCACGTTGTTGCTTTACCCCCTGGTTCGTTCACTCAGAAACACCGCGACGCCACCGCGGAGCCTTTTAATGCTTTCCGTTTTACCGCTCGCGATAGACTTCAGCCTGACGTTTTTCGGCTTCTGGGAAAACACGCACACGTCACGTTTGCTTACGGGAGCGCTGCTCGGAAGTGTGTCAGTGTTCTATGTAATGCCCGGAATAGTGGACTTGAGCCTGCACTCGCTCACAAAGCGAACACACCAGCCCCGGCCCGTGACGTTCACGCTCGCCTCGCCGGAGCGCATCGCAGCCGCCCCCAGCGACTACAGCGCGCCGGAACGCAGGATTTGAAGCCCGGCGGATTTGAGACACGCAGCCCGTTAAGGTAGAATCTTGCGCTTTTGGACGTACTGTAATTCATGATTTTTCAGTCACCAGCACCGACGCCGTGGCCCAGCCCGAAGGGCCCAACGCCGCAAGCTCTTTTCGAGCAGTACTTCCACGATCTCGTCAACAAAACCTGGGGAAACATCAGCCCTCTTTACCAGCTCGACACATTCGACTGGATCATCCTGCTCCTTTATTTCGCAATTCTCGGCACGCTTGCGGTCTACGGCGCGTACCGCATCAAGCAGGTCATCGACTTCTGGCGATACAAAAATTTTGTACCCACGCCCAGCGCGCATTTCGCTGAAGCCGAGCTGCCTACGATCACCGTCCAGCTTCCGCTTTTCAACGAACTCTACGTCGTCGATCGACTGCTCGAGGCCGTCACCGCGATCGACTATCCACGCGAGAAGCTCGAAATCCAGGTGCTCGACGACTCGACTGACGAGACAGTGCGCGTCGCTGAAGCCGTGGTCGCGAAGTATGCGTCGCAGGGATTCGATATTCACTACATTCATCGCTCCGATCGCACGGGCTTTAAAGCCGGCGCGCTCGAGAACGGAAACAGGTTTGCCAAGGGCGAACTGCTCGCGATCTTCGACGCCGACTTCGTTCCGAAGCCTGATTGCCTGCGCAAGCTGGTCGACTTCTTCACCGATCCGATGGTTGGCTGCGCGCAGATGCGCTGGTCGCACATCAACGGCGACTACAACCTTTTGACGCGCCTGCAGACGATCATGCTCGACGGCCATTTCGTCGTCGAACAGACCACACGCAATCGCACCGGTGGCTTCTTCAACTTCAACGGCACGGCCGGTATCTGGCGTCGAAAGGCGATCGAGTTGAGCGGCGGCTGGCAGCACGACACGCTGACTGAAGACACCGACCTGAGTTTTCGCGCGCAATTGATGGGCTGGAAATTCGTTTACCTACTCGACGAGGAAGCGCCGGCGGAGATTCCGGTCGAGATCAATGCGTTCAAAGCGCAGCAGCGACGTTGGGCCAAGGGCGTGATGCAGGTTGGCATCAAGCTTTACCCACGCATCTGGCTGGCGCCGCTGCCGTTTCGCGTGAAGCTGGAAATGTTCTTTCGCTTGACGGGCAACATCAGTTATCCGCTGATGATCGTCGCGAGTTTTTTGCAGTTTCCCCTCCTGCTGGTGCGTTACAACCAGCCGTTTTATCACTTGATGGTGCTTGACCTGCCGCTGTTGTTTTTCTCGTCGATTTCGGTGGTGTTGTTTTATGGCTCAGCGGTTTGGTATCTCGACCAGAAACGCGCGCCGCGACTGTTGCACTTGCCGCTGGTCATGGGGCTCGGTATTGGTCTCGCGTTTTCGAATGCGCGTGCGGTGCTGGAAGCGTTGCTGGGTGTGAAGTCGGAATTTGTGCGGACGCCGAAGTATCGTGTTGAAGAGACTACGGACGCCACCTGGAAACGGAAGAAGTACAAACGTAAACGCGGTCTGCTTCCACTGCTAGAGTTGAGTTTTGCAGTTTACTTTTTACTCGCGATCGCCTACTCCGCGCGACTACACATGTGGGGAACGATACCGTTTCTGCTGCTGTTCTTTTTCGGGTTTGGGTACATGGGCCTGATGAGCTTGCTACAAACGGCGAGTGGCAAACGCCTCGCAGCGCTCTGGCGGCCACTTAAAACTTAGAAAAATCATCCACAGATTACACAGATCTGTGCAATCTGTGGATGGTATTAAGATCTTTCAAGGGAAGCGCGATCCCATTTTGCTAAATCCGCCCCAGCTTCATACGTACTCTGCATAAACTCGATCAACGCCGTTTCAGGCTGCGCCGCTGTTCGCACATCGTCGTACATCAATAAAAACTCACCCATATCCTTGCTATAGAACGCCTGCTGCGGTCGCACGGTGGCTTCACTCAAACCATCGGGCGCGGGCGCGGTGTAGGAATAGTAAGCAGGTTTGCCGAGTGGTCCCTGCCCGGGCCACCAGCCATGACTGATCACCTCATGCGAATAAGCTTCACGCGTGATCACATCAGCATCGGGCTTCACCGGCGCAGGCCTTCCCGAAAACCTCGTCACCGCAAGATCGAAGCTGCCCCAAAAGAAATGCACCGGACTCGACTTGCCGATAAATCTCGATCGAAACTCCTGCATCGCTCGCTCAGATACACGCAGTACCTGCCAGAATCTCTCGACGTATTCGCGATCGTACGACTTATGCTGCTCGTCCTGATCGAACGGAATCGGATCCGCGATCTCGACCGGCATCTTCCAGATCTTCACTTCAATGTCGAGCTTCTTCAGCGCGTCCATCGTTTCGCGGTAGAACGTCGCGACAGACTTCGGCTCGAGGGGCACGAGCGCGGTGGTCCCATCGCTGCACTTCGTCACGAGGTTGTGATCGATGAAGTCAAACTCCATTTCAAAAAAGCGTTCCTCGTAAGGCATCGCGGTGGTTGTCAGTCCACGCGCTGAAACGTAAAGCGGCACGTTCCACCAGTGATTAACGAGCGGCGTTTGCGCCAGACGAATTTTGCCGACGATCTGCGACCACATGTGGACGGTCGCACACGTATCTTTCCATTCTTCGAGCGGTAATGATGGCCAGTCAGACATGTGCCAAAGATTAACGCGGAAAACACGGATCAGCAAAAGGATCCGTGGCTTGACACCGCATTGGCGCGAGCCCTATAGTCTCCGCATCATGATGAAGGCCTGCGCATGTTGTCGCTATTGTCAGTGGTGCTACTGCACCGCGACCGAGCGGCCGCGCAAGCAGGTTGGAGTAGCAGAAAGCTAACCACCAGCAATTTTGACGGCGAAACGGTCGCACTTCTTGAAGAAGTTGCGACCGTTTTCCTTTTGGACGAGTTATGCAAGTCGAAGTTCTCGAAACCCCTATCGCGACCATTGAGCCCGGCCGGATCGAAGCACATATCGGTCATACGCCATTGTTACGGCTGCGCTTATTTGAAAAAGAGCTGAGCCCGGGCGTTCTAATCTTTGCGAAGGCGGAACATCTGAATCCGAGCGGCTCGGTGAAGGACAGGGCTGCCCTTTCGATGATTCTCGAAGGCGAGCGCAGCGGCAAACTCAAACCCGGAATGACGATCCTCGATGCGACCAGCGGCAACACGGGGATCGCCTACGCGATGATCGGCGCGTCGCGCGGTTACGCGGTCAAGGTTTGTTTACCGAAGAATGCCAGCCCCGCGCGCAAACGCATTCTGAGAAGTTACGGCGTCGAGATCGTCGAGACCGATCCGATGCTCTCGACCGACGGCGCACAACTCATCGCGCGCGAGATCTTCGTCGAGAATCCCGCGAAATATTTTTATCCCGATCAGTACAACAACGACGCAAACTGGCTGGCGCATTACGAAACTACCGCGAACGAGATCTGGGAACAGACCGAGGGCCGTGTCACGCATTTCGTAACGGGACTGGGAACGTCGGGCACTTTTGTCGGTGTGACGAGGCGTTTGCGAGAATTGAGCCCGCGACTGAGAGCGATTGCAGTGCAGCCCGAGTCGCCATTGCACGGGCTTGAAGGTCTGAAACACATGGCCACCGCCATCACGCCGGGAATCTTTGACGAGAAGCTGGTCACGAAGACGCTGGAAGTTGCTACCGAAGATGCGTTATTAATGACGAGTAAATTAGCACGTCAGGAAGGATTACTGGTCGGGCCGAGCTCCGGAGCGAACGTGTTTGCCGCGTGGCGCGTGGCGGCTGCGTTGCGTGAGCCGGCAGTTGTCGTGACGGTGTTGTGCGATGGTGGCGAACGGTATTTAAGTGAGAGTGCTTAAAAGAATTTCTCACGCAGCGGCGCAAAGGAAGAGTGCGGATCGATATACATCGTTGCGCCGTTGCGCCGCTGCGTGAGAAAACTTTCTTATGACAACCAGAGACATCACAACCAAACTCGTGCACGCAGGCGAGCGACGCCCGTTGCCGGACGCGCTGCCCGTCTCAACACCGATCTACGCATCGGCGACGTTCACCTACGAGACGATGCAGGAGATCGATCAGGTCTTTGCTGGTGAGAAGCAGGGATTTATTTACACGCGTTACGGCAATCCAACGACTGCTGCACTCGAGGAAGCTGTGCGCGAAGTCGAGGAAGGCGCCTTTGCCTGCGCCTACGCAACCGGGATGGCGGCGGTCCATGCAGCGCTCATCGCGTGTGACTTGAAGGCCGGATCGACTGTTCTTGCTTCGCGAGATGTTTATGGCGCAACGACAGGTTTACTTAACAACGTTCTCGCTAACTTCGGTGTGAAGACAGTTCAAGCTGATTTCAGCGACATGGATGCCGTGCGCGAAACAGCGCGTGAGCTTAAACCACAGGTGCTCATTGCCGAAACGATCTCGAATCCTTTGCTGAAAGTCTGTGACATAGAAGCATGCTCTGAGATCGCCCACGAGAATGGTGCACGTTTGATCATCGATAACACCTTCGCGACGCCTTACCTGCGCCAGCCTCTGAAACTCGGCGCCGACATCGTTGTTCACAGCGCGACGAAGTATCTCGGCGGCCATGCAGACACGATGGGCGGCATTGTGGTAACGCGCGACGAAATGGACAGTCTCGCGCTTATCAGCGTGATGAAGCTCGTTGGCGGAGTGCTCGGTGTTTTTGATGCCCACGAGATTTTAAGAGGGTTGAAGACGCTCGCAGTGCGGATGGACCGGCAATGTGAGAATGCACGCGCGCTCGCGGCCTACTTAAGAGAACACGAGCGGATCGGTCGTGTTCATTATCCCGGTCTCGGCGCGCTTGTTTCCATTGAGCTGCGCGACAACACACAAGAAGCGGCGTTTCGTTTCATGGACGGGTTGAAGCTGGCTCTTCGCTCGACGAGCCTGGGCGACGTGTTTACAAGCGTGCTGCATCCCGCGACCGCCTCGCATCGGGATCTCTTGCCTGCGAAACGAGAGGAGTGGGGCATTGTCGATGGGCTCGTGCGTATCTCGGTCGGGATCGAAAAGATCGACGACATCATCGCCGATATCGAGCAGGCGTTAGCCGGATGATTACGATTTCCGAAAGTTTACTTCAAGAAATCCGCGCGCATGGCGTGAAGGATTATCCGTACGAGTGTTGCGGCCTATTGCTCGGTCGCTACGGCCCGGACGGCAAAGTCGTTACAGAAACGTATCCGATCTCGAATGCGCGCGAGGAGAGTGCGAAGCGCAACCGGTTTTTGATCGAGCCAGTGGAACTGATGCGTGGTGAGCGTTACGCGCGCGAGCACAATCTCGAGGTGGTTGGGTTTTATCATTCGCATCCGGACTCGCCGGCCGTGCCGTCGCAATACGATCTCGAGCACGCGTGGCCCACTTACTCGTACATCATCGTGAAGACACTTGCTCATGACGCGACAGACCTGTTCTCGTGGGTACAGGAACCGGACCGATCACGGTTCAATCAGGAAGAAATCCGCGTAGTCAGCGGTTAACAATTTCGAGGGATCAAAACATGCCAATCACAATCACCATCCCGGCGCCGCTACGGCAGTTCGCAGGGGGACAGTCGCAGATCACCGTCGAAGCAAATACTGCCGGTGAGGCGCTCGATCTGCTCACCTCAACACATACCGGACTGCGCCGGCATCTCTTCAATGATCAAAACGCGCTGCGCAACTTCGTCAACGTATATCTCAACGACGAAGACATCCGCCACGCGTCCGGCCCAAACACGCCCGTGAAAGACGGCGACACGATCATGATCGTTCCCTCAATTGCCGGTGGCGCCGTGATCGAGACGGAAGTGGGCCAATCGTTGCCGGAGCTTTCGAACGAAGAGATCCTGCGTTACAGCCGTCACCTGATCATGCCGGAAGTCGGCATGCAGGGGCAGCGAAAGCTGAAGGCAGCGAGTGTGTTGATGATTGGCACGGGCGGGCTGGGCGCGCCTGTCGGCATGTACCTCGCCGCAGCGGGTGTTGGTCGCATCGGCATCGTTGATTTCGACGTGGTTGAAGAATCAAATCTGCAGCGACAGATCATTCACGGCACGAAAGATCTGGGCCGGCGAAAGATCGAATCCGCGCGCGATCGTTTACGCGACATCAATCCGCACATCGAGATCGAAACGCACGAGGCGCGCCTTACGAGTCACAACGCGATGCGACTCTTCCGCAACTACGACATCGTAGTCGACGGCACTGACAACTTCCCCACGCGCTATCTCGTGAACGATGCGTGTGTGTTGAGTGGTAAGCCAAACGTTTATGGCTCGATCTTCCGCTTTGAAGGACAGGCCAGCGTCTTCTGGGCTGAGAAGGGCGCCTGTTATCGCTGTTTGTATCCGGAGCCGCCGCCGCCGGGACTCGTGCCGTCGTGCGCTGAAGGTGGAGTACTCGGCGTGCTGCCGGGTATCGTCGGCGCGATCCAGGCAAACGAAACTATCAAGATCATTCTCGGCGCTGAGGATCTGCTGATCAATCGTCTGCTGTTGTTTGATGCCTGGCCCATGAAGTTCCGGGAGTTCAAACTGCGAAAGGATCCAAAGTGTCCTGTTTGCGGCGAGGAACCGACGATCAAGGAACTGATCGACTATGAAGAGTTTTGCGGAGTGGCGGCGCACCAGTTACCGCAGACTGAGTCGAAGCTCGAAGAGATCTCTGCGACTGAATTGAATGCGCGTCGCTTGCGTGGTGACAAGATTCAGATCATCGACGTGCGCGAGCCGCACGAGTTTGAGATCGCGCGCATACCGGGGACGAAGTTGATCCCGCTGGGCCACGTCGTGAGCCGGATGAATGAGATCGATCACGAGGTTGAGACGATCGTTCACTGCAAAGGCGGCGTGCGCAGCGCGAAGGCGATTGAGGCGTTGAAGCGTGCCGGGTTCCAGGGACGATTGATCAATCTCAAGGGCGGGATCTCGGCCTGGTCAGACGACGTCGATCCGCGAGTTGCGAAGTATTAATCCACAGATTACACAGAATGGGCGCAATCTGCGTAATCTGTGGAGCGGTTCGTCACAAATTAGCGCCTCACGCACTCAGCCCACCCTAAACTACGCCTCCAACTCGCTACTAATCGGAGGAAGTTATGAAAAGAAGAGAATTCATGAGCCAGAGTGCAGGTTTTGTCGCCGTTGCAGCCGCACTGCCTGACAGCGCTTTGTCAGTCCCAGCGAACAATAAACTCACCCCTCCTGAGAAAGGAAAGATCCCGGTCGCGTTTGCTATCTCGGAGGGTGTTACCGTGATCGACTTCGCTGGACCATGGGAAGTCTTCCAGGACGTGCATGTAACCGCGCGCGGCAGCAGCATGGACGAGCAGATGCCGTTTCAGTTGTACACCGTGTCGGACAAGACTGAGGACATTACCGGCTCGGGCGGGCTCAAACTTGTGCCTGACTACACGTTCGACACGGCGCCGCAGCCGAAGGTCGTCGTTGTTCCCGCGCAGCGCGGATCGCAGGCGCTGCACGCGTGGCTCCGTAAAGTTTCGACAACAGCAGACGTGACGATGTCTGTTTGCACGGGCGCGTTTCAACTCGGCAAGGCTGGACTTTTGTCGGGCAAATCGGCCACGACGCATCACGACTTTTTTGAGCAGTTTGAGAAAGCATTTCCTGATGTTAGCCTCAAGCGCGGGCTGCGCTTCGTTGAGAACGAGAAGATCTCAACCGCGGGTGGTCTGACTTCCGGAATCGATCTCGCGCTGCGCGTAGTCGATCGATATTTTGGCCGCGACGTGGCCCAACAGACTGCGACTTACATGGAATACCAAAGCAAAGGCTGGATTGCCTGAGCTCTGCGTAACCTCTGCGTCCTCTGCGTCTCTGCGGTGAACTCGCTCTTATAACCGCAGAGACGCAGAGGACGCAGAGGTTGCGCAGAGAAAGTTAAAAATTGCGTCAATCCTCTCTAACCAAAGCGCTTGGCATCGTTGCCGTCTGGGCCCTGTTGGGTACCCTTTATGCCGGACCGATCTATCTCGAGCTCCGCGCCGAACAGCATGGGCATCAAGCGTGGCGCATCTTCTCGTGGGGCATCCTGATATGGCTGGCGTGGGCGCCGCTCACGCCAGCGATGTTCTGGCTCGCACGCCATTATTCGCTTGTCGGTGAGAGGTGGAAGCGCAATATCATTGTCCATCTGCCCGCGTTTTTGTTGATGTCCGCTCTTCACACCGCCGCGAGCACTGCGGTGTTGTTGTCGATTAGGCCTTTCGACGACATGGGAGCAGCTGGAAATTATTGGCTTAGCGTTCTTGCACGCCTGCCGAGCGCCTTTGGCTCCGACGTGCCGGTGTATGGCGCCGTGATCGGAATCTTCTACGCGATCGACTACTACCGCAAATATCGTGAGCGCGAGTTTCTCGCCTCGCGACTCGAAGCGCAGCTCGCACAAGCGCAACTCGACTCGCTGCGAATGCAGTTGCACCCACACTTTCTCTTCAACACATTGAACAGCATCGTCGGCCTGGTTCGCGATAACAAGAACACCGCGGCTGTGAACATGCTCGTCGGGTTGAGCGATCTATTGCGTCACACACTCGAACACTCTTCGCGACACGAAGTCGAATTGAGGGAAGAGATCAACTTCATCAAGCTGTATTTGAGTATTCAGGAGATGAGGTTTTCCGATCGACTCCGGATCGATCTCGATATCGATCCAAACACGACAAAGGCGCTCGTTCCGAATCTGATCCTGCAACCACTGACGGAAAACGCATTGCGTCATGGCATCGGCCGCACCGCTGATTCAGGCCTGATCGGGATCCGATCTGCTGCTCAGAATGGTCACCTGCGTTTGACTGTCTACGACGAGGGCGCCGGCTTGCCCGATGACTGGCAACTAAAAGGCAGCGCCGGAATCGGTTTGGCCAACACTATCGCGCGACTGCAACAACTCTACGATGACGATCACGAGTTTGATATTCGTAATCGAGATGGCGGCGGCGTTGAAGTGGTGATCGTGATGCCTTTCAGGACTGCGTAGTAAATGGCCGGAAAGATCAAAACACTCATCGTCGACGACGAGCCACTCGCGCGTCGCAACCTGCGTGTGCTGCTCGAAAGAGATCCGCAGATCGAGATTCTCGATGAGTGTCGCAACGGCCGCGAAGCAGTCAAAGCCATTAACACGCTTTCACCGGATCTGATCTTTCTCGACATCCAGATGCCAGAGATGGATGGCTTCGACGTGCTGGCGCATGTTGGACCAGAACACATCCAGGGGATCATCTTTGTTACTGCGTTCGATCAGTATGCGCTGAAGGCATTCGACGTTCATGCGCTCGATTACTTGTTGAAGCCTTTCGACGACGAGCGATTCACGCGCGCACTGGAACGTGCGAAGGCGCAGATTGCAGCGCGAGAAATCAACCAGTTGAGCGAGCGGCTGCTGGCGTTGCTGGAAGAGCGCGAGACGGAGCGCAAAGGATCGAAACCCGAAGAGCGTTATCTGACGAGGTTGATGATCAAGGCTTCAAGTCGGATGATGCTTTTGAAAGTTGATGAGATCGACTTTATCGAAGCGGATGGGAATTACGCGAAGCTCCATGCCGGGCGTAAGACACATTTGCTGCGCGAGAAGATGAACGATCTCGAGGGGCGATTGGATCCGGCAAAGTTTGTGCGGATACATCGATCGATCATCGTGAATCTCGAACGGATCAAGGAGATGCATCCACACTTCAATGGTGATTATGTCGTTGTGTTGGACGACGGGCGACAACTAAGACTTAGCCGGACCCGGCGAGAACAGCTTGAGGCCAGGTTAAGAATTAGCCGGGGATGAGGCTTTCTCTGTGCAACCTCTGTGTTCTCTGTGTCTCTGTGGTTAACTAATCCGTCGCATAACTCACCACAGAGACACAGAGAACACAGAGGTTGCACAGAGAAGAACGATTTCGGATTTATTGTTTGTCTTCTGAGGTGCGGTACTTCTCCTTTTCTTTCTCACGTTGCAGGTAAGGGATTCCTTTTTCCATCCACTCAGGGGCGGGGGCGCCCTTCAGGAAGTGATCGAAGAATTCCTGTAATCGTCGCGTGTAGTCCTTCTGATTGATCCGCTTCCGCAGTCCGTGCTTCTCGCCGTTGTAAGTGAACATGTAGGCTTCTTTGCCGAGACGGCGTAGCGCGAGGAAGTACTCGATTCCCTGATACCACGGCACCGCATCGTCCTCGTCGTTGTGAATCATCAGCAGCGGCGTCTCCACTCGATCCGCGCGGAAGATCGGCGAGTTGTCGAGAAAGCGCAGCGGATACTCCCAAAGACTGCCCCCGATACGCGACTGCGTGCGCTCGTACTGAAACTGTCTCGGCAGCCCCGTGGCCCAGCGAATACCGCTGTAAGCGCTCGTCATGTTTGCTACCAAAGCGCCGGGCGCCGCCGCTTTGAAGCGATTTGTTTGTGTCACCATATAGGCGATCTGGTAACCACCCCAACTGTGTCCCTGGATTCCGATCGCGTTCTCGTTCACGTAACCTTTATCGACCACTGCCTGGATTCCCGGCAACACACATTTCAAAGCGCTCGGTCCCGGATACCCGATCGTGTAAACGATGTCAGGCATAAAGACGAGATAGCCGTTGCTGACGTAGTACGTCGGATTGATCGACGTGCCTGGCGCGGGATTGCGGAACTGGTGCAAACCCTGCGAGAGCCTCTCGTAGATGTAAACGAGCATCGGGTACTTCTTCTTCGGATCGAAGTTATCCGGTTTCAGAAGCAGGCCCTTCAAAGGCACGCCGTCAGTGTTTTTGAAGCTCACGAGCTCGCCGGTGCCCCACGTATATGCTGCCCGTTGTGCGTCGCCGTTACTGACGCGCTTCAACTCGCGGAACGAGCTGTTCGTCACCCAGACATCCGGAAACTGATCGAAGCGCGAGGCCGTCATGATCAGCACGTCGGCGTCTTTGGCCTTCGTCGGACTGTTGAAATCCTTCGCCGTCATCAGGAGTTTTTGCGGGAGCGCAGTGCCGCTGACTTTGTCGCGATAGAAGCCGGAGTCGCGTGTTTCCTGGTTTTCAGCCGAGAGCAGCATCGGCTTGTCGCGATCGATCGAGCGCTCGCGCGGATCGAGTCGAACGTAACGAAGTGCTGTTGATTCTTTACGGCCGACACCGTCCGTGAGATTTGTGGCGGCGCTGCCGTCAGGCGAGACGCGCCAGATGTCGTATTTATCGTAGATCAAAACGTCGGCGTCGTCTTTGGTCCAACCGGCGATGCCGTAAGAGCCGGGCGTCGATGGTGTGTCGTTCTGTTCGTTGTAGAAGTTAACTTTGATGTCCTTGGTGAGGTTGACTGTCGAGCCGCCGTTTACTGCATACGAGTACCAGTCTTTACCGTCGAAGTAGATCGCGTATTTCGCCCCAGGAGAAAGCGAAACGTTGCCGCGCTGTTTGGTTAAGAGTGGTTTGCGCGAGCCGTCGGAAGTTTTGACGAGATAGTAATCAGTTAAGCCCGGATCGTAGTCGTTTGTGACTCGATATTTACGATTGTCAGAGCCGATGGCGTAGCTGCCGTCGTTCGAGGGCGTGATGTTTTCCATCGTGTCGTCGGCCAGCTGGACGAATTTCTTCTCGTTTAGATCGTAGACGGCGCGATACGAGCGATTGCGATCCTGTTCGGCCCGGACTCTCTGAATCGGTTGCACGTAATCGTCTTTCCAGTGCCATAGATCGACGAGAACTTTTTCATCAGCGGGAATCTCGTCGTCGGGGTTCTTTTCGGGCTCAGGCGGAGGCGCGGTGCCGAGGAACAGGTGACTGCCGTCGAGCGAGAAACTGAGGTTTGCGCGCTCGCTCACGACGAACTCTTTGCGGAAGCCGGGCGAAGTGGTGGAGACGATCTCAGTTGCTTGCGGATCTTTGCGATTCCAGTGGTAGACACGAAACTTCGATGGTTTTGCGTCGGCGTCTTCTTTATCGCTGGTGAAGGCGAGTTGTGTGTTGTCTTCGTCCCAGGTCAGCTTTTGATACTTGCCTTTGCCACTCAGGAGTGTCGTAGGTGCGGCGTCGCTGTCGGTGGTGACGGCGTAGACTCCGTTTGTGTCTTCCTTGCGTGATGAGACGGTGTAGACGAGTGTTTTTGCGTCTTTGCTGATCGTGAAGTCGAGGACGTCGGTGAACTTGCGATCGGTGGAGGTTGTCGTGTTACGGAGGATGAGGTCGGTTCCGTATTCCTTTTTGTTGCGAGAACGACGCGCTGTTGATGTAGGTGTCGCGCTCGGCTCTTCGTTACCCGGCGCTACCGGGCTCGGTTCTGTGCGCGGCGAGGCGCCAGGCTCAGGGGAGCTATTCGGTGCTGGTGTAGACTCTGTGCGCGGCGCGGGCTGTGTCGACTCAAACGAGTAAGCGATGAATCCACCGCTGTCTTCGGGGACGCGGAAGGCTTTTACTCGCTCGATGTGTGTGACAGTGCCGTTTGAGAGGTCCATGATCGAAAGGCCGTTCTTCGGCATGTCCTCGGGCTTCTTCTTTTCTTTCTTCGCTTTGTTTACTTCGGCTTTAGTGGGCTCAGTGCCGAAGACAAGAAAACGTGAGTCTGCGGTGAACACAGGTCGCAGCAAACGCGCCTGCTCGGCCTGAAACTCAGCCATGTTCGTGCCCGGATCGTCCGGTGGTGGTAACGGCGGACGATAACCTCGCGGCGCGCGCCAGTCGACTCCAGTCGCGATATTGCGCGCGACGATCTCGCCGTCGCCGTCCTGCGGCACGTATGCATAAGCCACAAACTTCCCGTCGCGCGAAACCTGTTGCGCCAGGATCGATCGCCATGAATCGTAGTCCTGATGTGTGAGCGGACGTTTAGCGGCTGGAGCGGCGGCCTGTTGCGCGAGAACTGTGGTCGCGAGCAAGGCAAACGTGCAAACCAAAGCAACAGTACGTTGAAGCTTCATGGGGCACCTCATAAGTTGTGGGACTAAGACAAAAACGCGGGTGACGCAGATCAGAGCAGATCCGTGTCACCCGCGTCAATATGTCTTAACGACTTTTAGAAGAACAGCGAGTACAACAGCCGGTTTGGTGAACCAGTACCAGCGTTTGTCACAACGTTTGTCGTCGCGCCGTTGACGATGGCGTTACGAACAGTTGTTGACGAAGCTGACGGGTTAACCTGCTTGTAGAGTGCTGCTACGCCGGCAACGTGCGGTGAAGCCATCGAGGTTCCACTCAACGTTGCGGTGGCCGTGTCAGAAGTAGAATACGCTGACAAAATTCCCGAACCCGGCGCGAAGAGGTCCAAACACGTGCCGAAGTTTGAGAATGACGAGCGTGCGTCCGTCGTCGTGGTCGAGCCGACGGTGATCGCATTCGCTGCGCGAGCCGGTGATGAATTGCAGGCGTTGGCGTTGCTGTTACCCGCTGCAACTGCAATCGCCACACCCGAATTCGAAAGGTTGTTCACAGCGGTATCGAGGGCACTCGATGCTCCGCCGCCGAGACTCATATTGGCGACAGCCGGGTTCGAGTGATTTGTTCTCACAAAATCAACACCGGCGATCACGCCTGAATTTGTACCGGAACCGCTGCAATTAAGGACGCGTACGCCGCGCAGGTTAACGCTCTTCGCCACGCCGTAGGTCGAACCGCCGATCGTGCCTGAGACGTGAGTGCCGTGACCGTTACAATCCTGCCCGTTGCCACCGAAAGCATCAAACACATTCGCTGCACGTCCGCCAAACTGCGTATGCGTGGTGCGAATGCCGGTATCGATGACATACGCGAAGACGCCTGCACCGGTATGGTTGAAGATGTAGGTTCCATTCGTTGGTCGACTGCGCTGGTCAATGCGATCCAGACCCCACGGTGGATTGCTTTGCGTTGCATCGGCGGTCACGATGCCGTCCTCTTCAACATATGCGACTCTGAAGTCCATGCTCAACGCTTCCGCATCTTCAGGTGTCATTTCTACCGCAAAGCCGTTGAGGGCGTTCTGGTAGATATGTTTGAGTTTCCCTCTATGCGTATTGCTCAGCTCATCGGCGATGTACGGTGCGATCGAGAATCTTCCCATCTCGCCGACGACGTCGTTATTGAGCACGACGATGTAACTGTTCTCAACCTTGTTTGCGTTTTTCCGAAGCTTGTCATTCTTGGCCTTGCCGGCTGGTGGTGACGAAAGTAACGCAGCGATGCAAAGGCCCGTAAATACAACTAACGCGAGAACTTTCTTCATGCTTTTTTCCTCCAGATAGAGTTGGTTGGTGGGGGTGTTGAGCCGCCCGCAACGGCGAGACAACGAGCGGGATAGACAACATCGGCTATTGAATAAATCCGACATATATAGATAAGTCGACCTGGGAGGAAAACCTGAAGTGTTATTAACTAACTACTGTTTTGGGACGTGTGTTCTGGGACGGGAGGCGCGCAGTATGCCATCAATTTTTTCGTAGCGCAAGTATTTCAAAGCGTATATCTTCCATCCCGTGAATCCTGCGAATCCTGTCAAAACTTTGTTGTGGGCGACTACATTGTTGTTGGTATTTTCACTCGACGTTGTCGCTCAAAATGGTGTTCATAGCGCGGACGCTCTTGGCAACTGGATCGCACTCGATGCGCCGCCGGGTTGGGAGCACCTAGCCACCGATCAGATCATGCGAGCGATGCCCGGGTGGAAACGCGATGTGCTCGGCAATCTTGTTTTGCGGAAGGGTAGTGGCAGTCCGAGACGTGTGGTTGCGTGTGGTTTGGATCGTCCCGGGTTTGCCGTTACTGAAATTACTGATGACGGTTATCTGCGGTTGCGCGAGGCCGGCGCTGGACGACAGCATTCGCTATGGGTCCAGTTTCACGAAGGACAGCGGATCAGAGTTTTGACGCGTGCGGGTTTTGTGCCTGGTGTGGTGATTGTTAAGAGCACGCACTTGCAAGGCGGGCGTGTTGTGAATGCGCCGGTTGCGACGCTCAACGATCTTTGGGTTGATGTTGGAGCGTCTTCGAAAGCGGAGGTGCAGCGGCTCGGGATCGAGATGTTGAATCCGGTGGTGCGTGATGTTGCTGCGTGGTCGTATGGTGAGTTTGTGGCCGGGCATTTGGCTGGAATGCGTGTTGGTTGTGCGGCGGTTGCGAGTGCGGCGCAAGGGGAAGTGAAGAGTGGCGAGACGATCTTTCTGATCACGACGTTGCGTAGCTTTGGTTTCGATGGGTTTGAAGCGGCGCTGAGAGCACTCGGGCGTGTTGATGGAGTGACGCTCGTTGATGCGGGTGATTCGGTTGGTGAGGCGTTTAGTCAGAGGCTGGTCGAGAAGCCGGCTTACCTGCCGGAGTCGACGGGTCTAACAACTGTCACCGTATTGTCACCGCGCGTCCGCTTTGCCGGGACACTCGTCGAGAGCGTCAGTGTTTCGGACGCGGAGAAGTTGTTGGCCGTGCTTGCCAAAGCCGCGGGAGCGGATAAGGAACCTCAATGGACAACTGTAGGGGCGGCCCTCCGTGGCCGCCCGTTCGATAACCAACACGACGGGTGGCCACAGAGGGCCACTCCTACAGTTGTTTCCAACGTGGCAAGTGTGCTCAAAACGTTGGCTGATGTTCCGGCTGTCTCTGGTCACGAGCGCCCGGTTCGCGAAGCCATCATGGCTGCGCTGCCCGCGTGGGCGCGTCCACTAACCCGCACAGACAACGAAGGCAACCTCATCCTCGAAGTTGGACCAGACCGCGATCCGTTGATGTTCATCGCACACCAGGACGAAGTCGGCTTCGAGGTCACGAACGTGGCTGATGACGGCATCGTTTCGCTGCGCACGCGTGGCGGACTATTTCAATCGCTGTGGGAAGGTCAACCGGCATTGCTTCACTTCGATCGCGCCGGTGCAGCGCCGTTGCGCGGTGTGTTTGTGCCGAGAGAAACCGCCGTTAACAAACAACCGGAAGCATTGACGGCATGGTTTGGCGTTGACGGCGCTGCTTTGAAACAGCTCGGCGTTACCACTGGGCTATCTGTCACCGCATACAAGCAGGCCACTCGACTCGGAAGCAATCGCTTCACGGCGCGCGCACTCGACGATCGTGCCGGATCGACAGCGCTCATCCTCGCTGCACAAAGAATCCAACCGGCAACTCTCAAACGCAAGGTGATCTTCGCGTGGTCCGTGCGTGAGGAGACTGGACTCGAAGGCGCAAGGGACCTCGCGAGACAATATGCTTCGAAAGTAAAGCGAGTTTACAGTGTTGATACGTTCGTTTCGTCTGACTCACCGGCTGAGACGACGCGATTCGCGTACGCGCCGCTTGGTCAGGGTGCAGTCATTCGCGGTCTAGACAACTCCGCCGTCGCGCCGCCTGCCGAGCTCGATCGAGTGCTCAACATCGCGCGGACGCAGTCGATACCGATTCAGGTTGGGGCGACGAATGGCGGGACTGATGGTTCAGACTTCGTGCGCTATGGTGTGTTGCACGTGAGTTTGTCGTGGCCCGGGCGCTACAGTCACTCGCCGGTGGAGGTGCTCGACCTCAGAGACTTGCAAGCGCTAGAGCGACTCGTCTACGCGATCGCGACGGCGCCATGAAGACAATTCTTCTAATCCTGCTTGTCTTGCTGCCGGCGCAAGCTTTCGCACAACGCGATCTCACTCGTTACGTCAATCCATTCATCGGCACGGGCGGGCATGGGCACACGTTCCCGGGTGCGATCGTGCCGTACGGCATGGTCCAACTCAGCCCTGACACGCGGCTCACAGGCTGGGATGGTTGCTCGGGTTATCACTACTCCGATTCGAAGATCTACGGTTTCAGCCACACTCATCTCAGCGGCACAGGCATTTCCGATTACGGCGACATCCTGTTGATACCGTCGGTTGGCCGCAATTACTCCGGACGCTTCCAACATCGAAACGAAACAGCGACACCAGGTTACTATTCAGTGAAGCTCGACGACGAAAACATCCTCGTCGAGCTCACTGCCACCGCGCGCGTCGGAATGCATCGATACACTTTCCCTGCAACTGACGACGCAAACATCACCATCGACCTCGCACACCGCGACAAAGTGCTCGACTCAGGATTTCGCACGCTGGGTGTGAACATGGTCGTGGGCTGGAGAAGATCTGCGGCGTGGGCCAAGGATCAGGTTGTCTATTTTGCCGTTGAATTTTCGCAGCCCTTTACGGCGCACGGGTCGATTGACACGGACCGGAAGACTTATTTCCGCTTCGATACACGAACCGGTGCGCCGATTCTCGTGAAGGTCGGTATTTCGGCTGTTGATATCGAGGGCGCCTTAAAAAACCTGAGAGCCGAGGTCAGTCACTGGGATTTCGACAAGGTGAGGTCCGATGCTAAACGCGTGTGGAATGCTGAGCTCAACAAGATCGCAATCAACGGCGGCACAGACGCACAGTTAACCAACTTCTATACGGCGCTCTATCACGTGATGACCGCGCCGAATCTCTTCATGGACGTTGATGGGCGCTATCGCGGTCGAGATTTCAAAACACACCACGCTAAAAATTTTTCGAACTACACGGTTTTCTCGCTTTGGGACACGTTTCGTGCGGCGCACCCGCTTTACACGATCATCGATCAGCAACGTACGCGCGACTTCATCAAGACTTTCCTCGCGCAGTACGAACACGGCGGACGCCTGCCGGTTTGGGAGCTTGCCGCAAACGAGACTGACACGATGATCGGTTATCACGCTGTTTCAGTGATTGCCGATGCGGCGATGAAGGGCATCGATGGGTTTGATCTAAACAAGGCGTTCGGAGCGATGAAGCACAGCGCGGAGTTCAAGGAGCATCGTGGGTTGGCTGCTTACATCGATCATGGATTTATCTCGACGGAGGACGAGCGCGAGTCAGTCTCGAAAGTGCTGGAGTATGCATATGACGATTGGTGTATCGCCCAAGTCGCGCGGATGCTCGGTAAAAAAGAAGATTACGAGCGTTACAGCGCACGCGCGCAGTCGTACAAAAATATTTTCGATCACGCGACCGGCTTTATGCGCCCGCGCACAAACGCCGTGTGGGTTGAGCCGTTCGATCCGCGCGAGGTTACGTTTGCGTTCACTGAAGCGAACTCGTGGCAGTACACGTTCTTCGCTCCGCACGATATCAGCGGGCTGATCACGTTGATGGGTGGACGTGAATCGTTCGCGCGAAAGCTTGATCAGTTGTTCACTGCGGAAAGCCAGACAACTGGTCGCGAACAGGTAGACATCACGGGCCTGATCGGGCAATACGCGCACGGCAACGAGCCGAGTCATCACATGGCCTATCTTTACAATTACGTGGGCCAGCCGTGGAAGACGCAGTCGCGCATCGCCTCGATCATGGTCCAGTTTTACAAACCTGAACCCGACGGTCTGATCGGAAACGAAGACTGCGGGCAGATGTCGGCGTGGTATGTGTTGAGCGCCGCAGGATTTTATCCGGTGACGCCGGGTTCAAATGTTTATGCGATCGGATCGCCGTTGTTTCCGGAGGTGCGATTCAACCTCGAGAATGCGAAGTCGTTTGTGATCCGCACTGTCAACCGTTCAGATCGAAATGTCTACATTCAATCAGCGACGTTGAATGGAAAGGCTTACAACAAGTCGTTTTTGTTGCATCAGGATTTGATGGCTGGTGGCGAGCTCGTTTTCAGGATGGGTCCGCGACCGAATGTGAGATGGGGAACCGGAAAAGGGAACGAGCCCGTGTCGCGCATTGATGGTGCTGAGATCGTTCCGGTGCCAGTGATCAATGCTGCCGGGCAGACGTTTCAAGGACGATTAGAGATTGCGTTAGCTGGGACCGGAGATCTCTATTACACAACCGACGGATCAGCGCCACAGCGATTTACGAAACCATTCTCAATCGAGGCTGACACGACTGTTAAAGCGTTCTCGATTGCGGCTGACGGCAGACGCAGCCAGGTTGCGACGGCGAAGTATCACCGCATCCCGCATGATTGGAAGCTCTCACTGGAATCACGCTACAGCTCGCAATACACGGGTGGCGGCGACTTCGCCCTGATCGATGGTATTCGCGGTACGACGAATTGGAGCGGTGGCGGCTGGCAGGGATATCAGGGCAAAGATTTCGTCGCTGTGCTGGATCTGGGAAGCGTGGCAGAAGTTTCGAGCGTTGGTGCGGGTTTCCTGCAGGACATGGGTTCGTGGATCTGGATGCCCGCGCGTATTGAGTTTGCGCTCTCGCTGGATGGAAAGAGCTTCGAGCCTGGCATCACGATCGAGAATGACGTCTCGATACGACAGGAAGGCGTCGTCACGAAAGACTTTGTTAGATCGATCCCGCCGAAGCAGGCGCGTTATGTGAGGATTCGCGCCGTGAACTTCGGGAAGATCCCCGCGTGGCATCCCGGCACCGGCGGAGATGCGTGGATCTTCATGGACGAGATCGTCATTCGATAAAACTTACCACTCGAGTGTGAAGGCGTATTCCGAAGCGCCACCTTTCGTATCTCTGATCCGCACGACTGCCGTGAAGTCGTTTTCGCGCGAAGGTTGCTGCTCGATAAAGATCTCGCCGCGACCGCGCTTTTCTGTCAGCCGAACAGTGACGCGTCGATTCGGAAGCGAGTTACCAAAGTTTGGCTGCCCATCGTAGTAAGGCGTGCCGCCAATCGTCTCGACATCAGCTGAGCCGCCGCGAATTCTGATTCGCACATCATCGTCAACACGGCCACGCCACGTCATGCGCCCACTACGGCCGGTGTCGGGATAATCGCCACCGCCTCCACCACCTCCTCCATTGAGCTCGCGTTGGATGTCGTTCAGCAGGCGCTGGATGTTGTTCCAGTTAGCTCGCTGGATATTACGGGCATCAACGGAACGCGCGAGGTTCTGAAGCATGTCAAACGAGTCGCGCAGATCCTGGACGCGGCGACGGTCGACCACCATGCGATAGAAAATCCGAGCGGCTCCCGCAAACTGGTGTGCGAGCATCACCGCTTCGATATCGTTGCGAAACGCGCGCGGGTTGTTGGTGAAATTGCTGTAGCTGGAGTCTGCAAAGTCTTGCGCGTCACGCGACAACCGATCGGCGAGATCGGTTACGCGGTTCTGCGGGCCAAACTGGCTGAGCGCTGGGCTCGCGAGTAACAACACTGCAACCACGACCAAAAGGCTTCTAGTGATCATAGATTCCCTCCAATTTTTAGCGGCAAAAAGGTGCAACGGTCGGGAATCATATCATTGCCACGCGCATCTAATGCATGCGGTTTTGTTATACTTGAAGCCGTTAAAAACAGCCGGCAGAGGCCGGCAAGGGAGTAACAAATGAGTTGGAATCAAGCTTCGTATGTTTCACCGGATGTTCGCGATATGCGAGTCACCGCGTTTTTGAGCAGAGTTTATGGCTGGATGTTTCTGGGATTGCTGCTGACGGCGGGCACTGCGGTCACTGTCGCGTCGTCGCCGCTGTTGATAAAGACGCTGATTCTCAATCGAGGTCTGCTATTCATCATGATTCTCGCACAGCTTGGACTGGTGTTGTACCTATCGGTCCGAGTGGAAAAAATGGCGCCGGCGACCGCCGCGATATTGTTCCTGCTTTACTCGGCTTTGGTGGGGGTCACGACGTCAACCATCTTTCTGGTCTATACGGGCGCTTCGATCATGTCGGCGTTTGTGGTTGCAGGTGGAACGTTTGGTGCGATGGCTGTGTTTGGCAGTTTGACGAAGCGCAGTCTGGCCGGCGTGGGTCAATTCATGTTCATGGGGTTGATTGGTCTGATCATCGCCTCAGTCGTGAACATCTTCCTGTTTAGCAACATGCTTAACTTTGTGATTTCAGTGGTGGGCGTGGTGGTGTTCACCGGGCTAACGGCGTGGGATGCGCAGCGTCTGAAACACATGGCTGTCGCGTTGCCTGATGGGCGTGTCGGAGCTTATGCGGTTGTCGGCGCGCTGTCGCTCTACCTCAACTTTATCAACCTCTTCTTCTTTATCCTGCGGCTGATGGGTGGTCGCCGCAACTGATCACAAAAAGCACAGAAGAACAAAAAGCACAAAAAGGAAGAACACCTTGTTTGGGTGATTCTTCCTTTTGTGATTTTGTGCCTTTGTGTCTAAAAGTTTCTTAGCTCTTGGTGGCGAAGCCGCGCTTCTTCATGAGAGCGTCGACCTTGGGATCGCGACCGCGGAAGGCGCGATATGCTTCAGCGGGATCGACGGTGTTGCCCACTGAGAAGACGTACTTGCGGAGCCGCTCCGCTACCGCACGATCGTACGGTCCTTTGCCTTCCACAAACGCGCCGAAAGCGTCCGCTGTGATCACGTCAGACCAGAGGTAGCTGTAGTAACCAGCCGAATACCCATCGCTCGAGAAGACGTGCAGGAACTGTGGCGTGCGATGGCGCATCACGATCTCTTTCGGCATGCCGAGCTGTGCGAGTGTCTCGCGCTCAAATGCGTCGGGATCGATCTTTTTATCACCAGCGAGGTGCAACTTCATGTCGATCAGCGCCGCTGACAAGTATTCCACTGTCGCGAAACCCTGATTGAACGTCGCCGACTTCTTGATCTTATCGACAAGCTCCTGTGGGATCGGCTTGCCAGTCTGGTAGTGAAGCGCGAACTTCTGCAGCACTTCCGGAGTGGAGAGCCAGTGTTCGAGAAGCTGTGATGGAAACTCGACATAGTCGCGCGGAACGGCGGTTCCGGACAGTGATGGATACGTGACGTTTGAATTCAGACCGTGCAATGCGTGTCCAAACTCATGGAACATAGTGGTCGCATCGTCCCACGAGATCAGCACCGGCTCGCCTGGTTTTCCTTTAACGAAATTGGCGTTGTTCGAGACGATGGTCGTGACCTCGCCGTTGACTCGCTCCTGGGTGCGATACGCATTCATCCACGCGCCCGAGCGTTTGCCGGCGCGCGCGTACGGATCGAAATACCAGAGTCCGATGTGCTTCTTCGTCGTCTTGTCAGTGACTTCCCAGACGCGAATGTCAGGATGCGCGACGGGAACGTTTGTCACGGGGGTGAAGTTGAAATTGAAGAGCTCGCCTGCGACCCAGAAGATGCCTTCGCGCAATTTTTCGAGCTGGAGATAAGGCTTGATTTCGTTCTGGTCCAGATCAAATTTCGCCTTGCGAACCTTCTCCATATAGTAGCGATAGTCCCACGGCTCGATCTTAAGCTTCGCGCCTTCTTTGTCGGCGAGCGCCTGCATGTCGGCAACTTCCTCATGCACGCGTGCGACAGCGGGTTTCCAAACGGCTTCCATCAGCTCCATTGCTCTTTCGGGCGTCTTGGCCATCGAGTTTTCGAGACGCCAGTGTGCGTGTGTCGGATAGCCGAGCAGTTTGGCGCGTTCGGCGCGTAACTGGAGAATCTCGGTGATGATTGCGTTATTGTCGTGCTCGCCTCCGTTGTCGCCGCGGTTGACGAACATGCGCCATGCTTTTTCGCGCAGGTCGCGACGATCCGAGTAAGTCAAAAAGGGATCAATCGACGAGCGCGTGTTCATGATCACCCATGTGCCGGGTTGTTGTTTCTTCGATTCAGCGGCAGCAGCGGCTGCATCGCGGAGGGACTGCGGCAGTCCGGCAAGCTCGTCTTCGCTTTTCAGAACGATGAATTGATCGGTCTCTTCCGCGAGTACGTTCTGGCTGAACTTTGTATACAGTCCCGCGAGTTGCTGGTTGATCTCCGAAAGACGTTTCTTTGCGTCCGAATTGAGACGAGCGCCGGCGCGAACGAAGTTTGTGTAGTAGAGCCATGTGAGGCGCTGCTGTTCGGGAGTCAACTTCGCTTTTGCGGGTGAGTTATAAACAGCTTCGATCCGTTTGAAGAGCGGTTCGTTCTGCGTGATCTGATCGTTGAAGGCGGCAAGTTTTGGCGCCATCTCGCGCTGCACCGCCTGGTATTCCGGACTCGCCATGGTCGCGCCCCAAACGCCGTAGAGCGTGCCGACGCGGTCAAGCGTCTGGCCAGTACGTTCCATCGCGACGATCGTGTTTTCAAAGTTGGGTGGCGCGGGGTCGTTCGCAATGCGCTGGATCTCCGCGAGATTTTCGGCCATCGCGGTTTCGAGCGCCGGTTTGAAAAGCGGGATCTGGACGCGGTCGAACGGTGGAGTACCGCCGTACGGGCCTTCCCAATTTGCGAGCAGTGGGTTGTCTTCAGTCACTGCATGAGATGTGTTGGTGTTAACAAGCATAGTGGCAGCAAGAAGCAGCACGATACTTCCCAGAATCAAGTCGCGCATAACTTGGCATTTCCAATCTGAATAAAATTTGGGAGAAATACGCAGAAAGGTGATTTTAGCCACAAAAAGGCACAAAACACAAAAAGGAAGAACACCTGGTCTGGTAATTCTTCCTTTTGTGCTTTTGGTGCTTTTTTGTGGCTACGGTTCGCCGTCGCCCTTCTTGCCTTTTTTCTTAGCGGGCTCGGTTTCGCGTGGTCGGGTTGTAGCGGGAGGAGGTGCCTCGATCTTGGGCGTTGTAGCTTCTGGCTTTGCTGGCCCCTTTGGTTGATCGTCGGTGTCAGCCTTCGGTGGTGGCGGCAGTGTTACCTGTTCCAACTTTGGCTCAGTCGTGCCGGCAGGCAATTCAGTGTCTTCATCAGTTTTGGCTTGAGCAGCTAGCTCTGCCCGTTCAGCCGCAAGTTCGCGCTGGCGCTGGCGGAAGAGCTCGCGCATGTCTTCCGGCATCTCCGGAGCTTTCGGAAATTCTTCCTTCTCCTTGTCTTTCAAAAACGTCTTCATAAACTCGACGAACATCGGCAGCGCGCCCTTGCCGCCAGTCATGTCGTTGCCGAGCGGTTTCTTCTTGCCGGGATAACCCATCCAAACGCCGGTCACGTAAGTCGGCGTGTAACCGATAAACCAAACGTCTGTGTGATCGTTAACCGTTCCGGTTTTACCTGCGACCGGATGCGGCAGCACATTTGCGGCGGTTGCGGTTCCACCGGTGACGACACCGCGCATCATTCCGACCATCGTCAACGCGACATACTGGTTCATTACCTTGTACGTCGTGCGTTCCCATTCTTCGAGAGTCGCGCCGTCACGATCGAGAACTTTGCGAATCAAGTGTGGCTCAACACGTATTCCTTTGTTCGGGAACGCCGAATACGCCGAGACCATTTGATCGAGTGGAACTTCAGTCGCGCCGAGTGCTGACGGAAGATACGGCGACATCGGAACTTTGACACCGAAACGACGAACCATCTGCGCGCCGGTTTGAATACCGACAGTTTGCAGCAGGTGTACAGCGGGAATGTTCATCGACTTCGCAAGCGCGGTCTTCAACGGCATGTCACCGCTACCAAGCGAGCCATCGTAGTTGTGCGGTTGCCAGTCGCCGATGCTTATCGGCGCGCCGCTGACGGTCGTGTCAGGCGTCATGCCCCACTCGACTGCGGCCGTGTAGATGAACGGTTTGAAGCACGAGCCGGTCTGTCGATAAGCCTGCGTAGCGTTATTGAATTTGTTGGTGTAGAAATCGTATCCACCAATCATCGTGACGATCTCGCCGGTCTTTGCGTTGAGCGTCATCATCGCGCCCTGCACCGCTGGAACCTGCGACAACTCGACTTTCAAACGCCGGTCCTTCTCATCAACTTCCTTGATCTCAAACTCCGCGAGGTGACCATTCTTGAACTCGCTGCCGGGTTGCCGTTTACCCCAGCCCATATCGGCGGCGGTTAGCGTAGCGGTGTAGTTGCCGAAGCGCACAGAAGCTTCGTTGCGTGCGCGATCGACTTTCATGATCAGGCCCATCAGGTGGCGGCCGGTTTCGTAGTCGTTGCCGTACCAGTCGGGATGCTTGTAGTTGCTGAGCTCCTGTGCGGTTGCTGGTCCTTCGCCGTTGTTAACGGTCGTCGGAATCATTGTGTAGTTCGAGCGCCATGAGGTATGACTGCGGTCGTAGGTTCTTAAGCCGGCGCGCAGTGTTTCGTAAGCTTTCTTTTGCGCTTCGACGTTTATGGTCGTGTAGACGGCAAGACCACCCTGGGCGACGCGAGTCGTGTACTTGTCTTCGAGCTCCTGGCGGATGTACTCAACCGGGTAATCGAATGGAGACGATTTGCGTTGTGACTGGTAGTAAGCGGTGTCGGCCAGTTGAATCGGTTTTGCTTTCGCGGCGTCGACTTCTGACTGGTTGGCGAATCCGTTCTTCGCCATCAGATCGAGCACCAGATCGCGGCGCTCTTTTGCCTTCGCTGGATTTGATGTAGGCGAATAGTCGCTCGGAGCTTTCGGAATGCCGGCGAGCAGTGCGGCTTCGCCGAGTGTTAGATCTTTTGCCTGTTTACCAAAGTAGGTTTCGGCGCCGGCTTCCATGCCGTAAGCGTTCGCGCCGAGAAACATGTGATTCGTGTAGAGCTCCATGATCTGGTTCTTGGTGTAGTACCGTTCGATCTGGAGCGCGAGGATCCACTCGTTGACTTTGCGCGTGTACGTTTGTTCTTTGGAGAGAAAAAGATTTTTCGTGAGCTGTTGCGTTAAGGTCGAACCGCCTTCGACTCTGTCGGTCGTCAGGTTCTTCCATGCGGCGCCCATGATGCGAATCGGGTCGATGCCGATGTGATCGTAGAAGCGAACGTCTTCGACCGCGAGTATCGCGTTTTTGAGTACCGGCGGAATCTCTTCGTATTTAAGTGGGATTCTTTTCTCAAGTGCAAACTCGCCGATGACTGTCTGGCCGTCGTCAGCGTAAACGCGTGTTACGACGCTGGGACGATAGGTCGCGAGGGCGGCGACTTCGTTTGCGGCGCGCGAGTAGTTCAGCTCGTAAGCGGCGATGATGCCGGTCAGTCCGCCTGCGGCCAGCGCCAGGAGCAGGACGGTGGGCAGCCAGAGTCGTGCGAGCAGGTGCTTGCGTTGTTCAGGAGGCGTATTAATGATCGCTGTCGGCGAGTATTTCTTATGATTTATAGCCATGAGTTAAATGATCTCCCAGGGACAACTTGCCCTGATGCGGGGAGCGCGGGCAACGTGGCTAGCCACAGAAGTGTGAATTATGCCGCAAAACGGCACAAAAGGCACAAACGCATTTGATGTCGAGGTGCATCAAAGCGCAGCTTATTGAGCTTTTTGAGCTTTCTTACGGCGCGGTTATAATGGCCGCGCTCGCAAATGGGGGCGACAGGCTTCGACAGGAACCAGAACGTCGTCGCGATGCATGCCGGGCTACCTTATGCAGCTCGTTAAAACGCGTAGGGAAACACAACTGCCAATAACGAATTGGCTCTCGCTGCCTAATTAAGCACCGAGCGTCTCGCCGCAAGTTGCTCATGCGCGCGGAGTGAGATGTCACTTATATGAGCTGGCCCGCACTTTCGGTCCGTGAGTGTGGGCGAGACTAAAGCCGGGCTAGCTCTTGTCGACGTCTTGTCGCTTCACTTAGTCGACATTGAGCGAATTTTTGTCAGGTTCGCCTGACAAGAAAGAGAAGCGACTAAGCATGTAGATTCCTTCGGCGTTGGTTTTTGGATCCGAGTTCAATTCTCGGCGCCTCCACCAAAAATTTAGATTGCGGGAGTCCTCACTCCCAGCGAACGGCCCAGAGACAAAGATATGAGCACACTAACTCACTTAATGACTGCACAAGAACTAGGAGAAATGGACGACGGTTCAAATCGTCACCAACTTATTAAAGGAGAACTCCTCACAATGCCTCCTGCGAAATATGAACACATGCGCGTCGGCGCTAACCTCACAATAATTTTGGGACAATATGTGAAAGCTAACCGGCTTGGTGTAGTTGGCACTGAAGGCGGTTACAAACTAGAAAGCGATCCCGATACCCTTCTGGCGCCCGATGTTTCATTTGTCGCCCAGGATCGCATTAGACTGAGTCCCGAGGGTTATCATTCCGGTCCACCCGATCTTGCCATTGAGGTGTTATCTCCGGGTGATAGGAAAGGCTACATTGACCGCAAACTGCTCCTGTGGCTCGGGACAGGCACACGATCGGTGTGGCTCGTGGATCCGCGGCGTCGAACAGTTGAAGTGATCTCATCACTCAACGATCGAAGAACGTTCCACGAAACCGACGAACTCGTCGATCACACGGTCCCTGGCTTTCGCGTAAAAGTCTCCGAGATCTTCGCATAGGCCGGCTCACTTGGACCGCAACCTTCCCATCGGCATCTTCGACAGCGGCGTTGGCGGACTCACAGTCTACAAAGCCCTGCACGAACGTCTGCCTAACGAGCGCTTCGTCTACCTCGGCGATACCGCGCGCGTTCCATACGGCACAAAATCACTCGCGACCGTCGAACGTTACGCCGTCGAGAATTCAAAATTTCTCGAAGCACACGGAATTAAACTACTCGTCGTCGCCTGTAACACAGCTTCAGCACTCGCTCTTCCCGCAATTCGCAAAGCGATCAAAGTTCCAGTCATCGGCGTGATCGAGCCCGGCTCGCGTGCCGCTGTCGAAATCGCCCAGGACAAAACCATCGGCGTCATCGCTACTGAAGCAACAGTGCAGAGTCACGCGTACGCGAAAGCGATCGCGGCGATGGGGGCGCAAGGCGAGGTCATCGAACGCGCTTGCCCGCTATTTGTTCCGTTAGCCGAGGAAGGATGGGCCGGCAGTGACGTAGCACGCAATGTTGCCCGAGATTATTTGCAGGACTTCACCGAAGCGCCTCCAACAGCACTCGTTCTCGGATGCACTCACTACCCGATCCTCCGCGACGTGATCAGCGACACTGTCGGCCGGGAAGTCAAACTCATCGATTCCGGCGCAGCGACTGCCCGCGACGTCGAATCACTGCTCGAAAGCTCAGCTCTGACGCACGAAGATGCGCTCGATCTTTACCAGGAACGCCAACTCTGTGATGATTTAGACCACTTTTATGTGACCGATGCTGCCGAAAGATTTGCTAAAGTAGCCGAGAGATTCTTAGGATCTGCTCCATCCATTCTTGAAGCTGTAGAGATTTGGGGACACGATGAGCTTCGAACGCACTGACGGACGCGCTCCCGACGAGCTACGTCCGGCACGGATCACGCCGGGCTTTCTGCCATATGCGGAAGGTTCCGTGCTGATCGAAATGGGAAACACACGCGTGGTTTGCTCCGCGTCTCTTGAAGACCGCGTCCCGCCGTTTCTGAGAAACACCGGCCAGGGATGGTTAACTGCCGAGTACGCGATGTTGCCTCGTGCAACACAAACGCGCACCGGGCGAGAGATCGGTCGTGGTGGACCATCCGGCCGTACCCACGAGATACAGCGACTGATTGGACGTAGTTTACGCGCAATTGCGGACATGAAAGCGCTCAGTGAGCGCACGCTCACGATCGACTGCGACGTTTTGCAAGCCGATGGCGGCACGCGCACCGCTGCTATCACGGGCGCTTACGTAGCATTCGCGCTTGCCAGTCGTCATCTACTCAGGATAGGCAAAATCACACGCTCGTTAACGACCAATCACGTTGGGGCAGTCAGCGTCGGCATCGTTGGTAACACTCCGCTGCTCGATCTCAAGTATGACGAAGACTCGCGCGCCGAAGTTGACATGAACATCGTGTGTACCGACGACGGCAGGTTTATCGAGCTGCAGGGAACGGCCGAGCGCGAGCCGTTCAGCCGCACGCAGATGGACGAGATGGTGGCGCTCGGAGTAAGTGGAATCGAGACGCTGATCGCGATGCAAAAGGCCGTGATAGCGGAGATGGATTGAGCAACGACGATATTAACCCGTGGCATCTGACAAGCTTTGGAGGAAAAATGCGACGAGTTTTAGCTTTTGTTCTGGCTCTGTTTGCCTTGACGGCGCCGGTCGCGCTCGCTCAACAGCTATACACAAACGACAAGGTTGAATATAGCTTCGAGCTTCCTTCGGCCACGTGGCGATCCATCGTCGACCCCGACGCTGCTCACGAGCATCCGGAATTCGTCTACGGCGATCGACTGGACGGATATCTAACCATTCGCAAGGAAATGGTCGACGCCAACACAACCATTGCTCAACTCGCCGAGCAGGATCAGGTCAAACTAAGATTCCTGCCCGGCTTCGTCGAAGGAAAACAGGAAACGTTCAACGGACGCCTCGACGGTATCACCGTCTCATATGAGTTTGTAAAAACAGGCAAGCCGATGCTGGGCCGCACGTATTACCTGCGTGCCGATAATCGCACCATTTATTCGCTGCGTTTTACTGGTCTGCGCGATAAGATCAGTCGCATACGTAATCAAACGGATTTGATCGCCCGCACTTTCAAGCTTAAATGAAGCTGGCCCATGGACTAGCCATCAAACCTTCTGCGATACACGGCAGAGGCTGCTTCGCCACCGTACCTTTCAAACGACGACACAAGATCGCGGAATACACTGGCGAAAAGATCACGAACGCTGAAGCTCGCCGGCGTGCGCACCGGAAGATGTTGCGGATCTGTGAGGTGAATAGTCGCTGGAGTCTCGACGGCAGCCGTGGCGGCAACGGCACTCACTACATCAACCACTCGTGCGTGCCCAACGCGTTCATGCAGATCCTCTACAATCACATCCTCTTCATCGCCTTGCGCGACATCGAGCCAGGTGAAGAGATCACGATCGACTACGAACAGACCTTACATTCCGACGATAAGCGTTGTATCTGCGGCGCGATCACCTGTCGCGGCACGATCAACAAGTAATCGGTCATGGCTTGGATCGGGTCAGTACAGGGAGCGGTAGCGACCTGGTCAACGATGGGATATCGAATGCTGATCACTGACCAGGTCGCTACCGCTCCCTGTACTGACCCGATCCAAGTTAGACGCCATCGCTCAAAGTCTCGGAAGTGTGAAACTAAACTTCGAGCCACGTCCTTCTTCCGAATCGAGATCCACTCGGCCGCCGTGTTGCTCGACCACTTCGCGCACAAACGAGAGGCCCAAACCTGTCGATTCTTCGTCCTTCTCTTGTCCTTCACGAACGACGCGATAGAACTTGTCCCACACGCGCTCCTTCGACTCAGCGGGAATCCCGAAACCTCGATCTTCAACACACACGCGCACGCTTTCAGCTTCGAGCGCCGTTGAAACAGTAACTGTCGTTCGCTCTGGACTGTATTTGATCGCGTTGTTCACGAGGTTCTTCACGGCCTGCGTGATCAGACTTTTGTCTGCTGCTACGGGCGGGATGCGATGCGCCGGTTGCTCGATCAAACGAATGCGTTTCTTCTTCGCTGTCGGCTGCAGTGAATTGATCGTTTCTCGCACCACTTCATCGAGGCGCAGCGGAATCTTCAAGACTTCCTGCTTGTCCTTGCGCTGCAACTGAGTCACGGAAAGAAATGTATTGATCATGCGCGACATGCGCTGCGACTCGTTCGCGATGATCGAGACAAACTCCCGAGCCTGCCCGGGAATATTCTCATCAGCGGTCAACAATTCAGCGAAGCCGTTGATACTCGTGAGCGGCGTGCGCAGCTCGTGCGACATCAGCGAGATCATGTCGCTCTTCAACTTTTCATACTCTTTCGTGGCCGTCAGATCTTTGACATACAAGGCAATGCCAATCGGTTCACCTGCATGCTCACGAAGCAGCGAAATGCGAAGGTTGAGTATCTGGCTCTTCGCTTCGAAGTTGAGCTCGCCTTCGTATTCGTCGCCGCTTTGCAACACACGTCGCACAGCGATCTCAGGTTCGTCGAAGACGTCTGTGCGGAACTTGTTCAGCAAGTCGAAGAGATCGATTTTTGAGACTTGCTCGTTTGTGAGTCCGGCAAAAGTCATGAGCGCGGGATTGACGAGGGCGAGCGTGCCGTCGAGATATGCGATCGCGACGCCGTCGTCGATATGCGCCAGTGTGCTTGCTTCACAACGCTGCTCGACGGTGACGGCTTTCAACACGTTGAGTGCATCAAGCTTTCTCTTGCTGCCGCTCTGTGAGAAGAAACTGAACGCCTCGGTTGGCACGGCATTGTTAGTGAAGCTTTCACGCTCCAGATTGCGAGCGAACTGCGAACCGACGGCGAGTAGCAAAGGCGTGTCGTCAACTGAGAATTCGGAAGCGAGTCGAATCAGCAACACGCCTGCGGTTTCACTTTCGTGAAGCAAGGGAACGGCGACTGTGGTTGTTTGACTCACGATCTTGCCGGTTTTTGCGGCTCGCTGGCAGAGTTTGATTCCTTCCCGCCAGACTGCATTCCGGCGCGGATCCTGTGGATTGGGTGCAGGGCTTTTGTAACGGACGACAGTCTCGAGAACTTTTGAGCCATCGCAACGGAATACGACAGCCTCACTCAGCGGCAGAACTGTGTTCAGCAGTTTGAGGCCACTCCCCAGCCGGCCATTCGCGTCAACGATTGAGGCGCCATTGGCTGTTGAGGAGTTAATGAGTGACCGCATCAATTTGCGATCGATAGACCAGAGCCGGTAGACGTGGATGAGGAGCAAACACAGAATGCCGCTGACCACAATGAGACAGGCGTTGGTCAGAGCATCGAGGCTCAGCAGAACGTAGCCCAGCACCCCGGCAAGAATGCCGATGGCAGAGGCGACTACATACGTTAGGGTTTTTGTTCTATTCAAGGCGTGAGTGCGGCTGGGAAGGTATTCAAAACGCCGCGGGGATTATACCGTGTTTAACCGGGGATTACACGGATTATTTAGTGATTGCGGCTAAGGCGGCGCGAATCGCTGGGAGTTGGTCGTCGAAGACGGTGCGTAAATCCAGAAGGACTTTTCCTTCGGAGATGCGAGCGATGATCGGTGGTGAGTAACTCCGAAGCTCGTGCTCGATCTCCTGTGCCGATTTGTCCGGATGGGTGATAGCGATGAGTGTTGTCGGAAATGTCGAGGTTGGTCCGGCGCCGCCACCCAGTGCCGATTCGCCTGCCAGCAACTCGACCTTCAGACCTTCAGCGACATTTCGCGCGCGTTGTTCGAGTTCCTCCGCAGTCGCCGACAACATCTGGTTTACCGGTACCTCGGCAGCGTCTCGTTGATGTGAAACGAGCGTCGCCTCCAGAGCCGCGAGTCTCAGTTTGTCGCTGCGTAACGCGCGATAGAGCGGATGCTTCCGAAGTCGCGAAACGATCGATTGTTTCCCCACGATCAGTCCGGCCTGAGCGGAGCCGAGTAACTTGTCGCCACTAAACGAAACCACGTCAACATCGCTCTCAACGATCTCGCGCACCACGGGTTCATCAACAACGCCGTACTGCCGTAGATCGGCGAGTTGCCCTGAACCGCCGTCTTCATAGATCGGCAATCCGGACTCGTGTGCCAGGGCTGCCAGCTCCGCACGCTCAGGCGAGCTCGCGAAACCAACGATGCGATAGTTCGACGGGTGAACGCGCATGATCAGCCGCGTATTCGTGTTGATGGCGCTCCTGTAGTCGTGCAGGTGAGTCCGATTCGTTGTCCCCACTTCAACCATGCGCGTGCCTGAGCTGGCCATCACGTCGGGCACACGAAAGTCGCCGCCGATCTCAACGAGTTCTCCACGCGAGACGATTGTCTCACCATCACCTGCCAACACTTTGAGAATCAGCAACGCGGCGGCGGCGCAGTTGTTCACGACCAGAGCGTCTTCGGCGCCGGTGAGATCTTTTAAGAGTGATTCGACCCGCGTTCCACGTCCGCCACGCGCGCCACTCTCGAGGTCATATTCGAGTGAACAGTAACGTGCCGCCTCGTCAATCGCGTCGCGAGCCGCCTGTGACAGCGGCGCGCGGCCCAGGTTTGTGTGAAGGAGAACCCCGGTCGCATTGATTACGGCTCTAATCCCCGACTGACTCTCGCGCTCCGCTGTTGCTTCCATGCGCCGGACCGCCTCAGTAAGTAGACCATTGCCTGTTGCTTCTACCGCGCCGTCACGGACCAAGGTGCGGATCTCGGCGATTACTGAACGTGCGATGTTCGTCGCTCTTCTAGTCCCCACACGATCGCGCAGCTCACGGGCCGTGTCAGTGCGTAAAAGTTGGTCCACTGACGGTACGTGACGCAGGTTATCGTTCAAATTCGACATAGAGTTTCCTATCCACAGATTACACCGATACCTTTCTTATTGACACATCGCTTTTGCAGCACCTAGACTGAATTTGCGTCTGCACCGTCGACGCCCCCGCCACATTTCCTCGCTCAGGAGATCATTAGTGGGACTACGCGATAACAAACTGCTCAGATCAAAACTGCAAGTTCAGGCCAAAAACAAATTCGGCGCCGGCGAGAACCCGCCGAGTACGGATCAGGAACTGACGCGGCTGGAAGACGACATCCGTCGTTTGCGGGTCGAGTTTGACATCTTCTTCAATGGCGGTTCGAAGCGGCCGCCGTACGACACAAAGGGGCGCGTCGAGACCCTGCTCAAACGGCTCGCTGACGACCGCACGATAAATTTTGCTCAGCGTTATCGCTACAACTCGCTGGCCGCCCGCTATAACGCGTTTCGAGATCTCTGGCGCCGCACGATGCAGGGACGTGAAGAGGGTCGCGATGCGGCCTCCGCGGCTCGGGCCAGTGCGAAGAAGGAAGTCATAGACCATAAAGTCGAACCCCTGTCGGTTGTTTGTCTGGACGCCCATCACGAAGTCGAGCTCGTGAAGAATCTCTACGATTCGCTAATCGAAGCGAAACGACACTGCGGCGAGCCGACGGAAGATCTTTCGTTTCCGAAGTTTCATCGATTGATTGCGTCGAAGACTGATGGAATCAAGCAGCAGAAGGGTTGTGAGCGCGTGCGATTTTCAGTTGCGGTTGAGGATGGACATGTGAGTTTCAAAGCGCGTGCGGAGTGAAGGACCACAGGAGTTAGAAAAGAAAAGGGCGACCCGCACTGGTCGCCTTTTCTTTTTGTGAGCTTACCGGACCCGTGACCGGAAGCAAGTCAGTGGCTTTGCTAAAGGCAAGCCGGGGAGACACTACGTCTTCGTGACTTTTTCAGCCTGAGGTCCCTTTGGGCCTTGCGTAACCTCAAACTCGACTTCCTGGCCCTCTTCGAGAGTCTTGAAGCCGTCGCCCTGGATGGCGCTATAGTGAACGAAGATGTCCGAAGAGCCTGGTTGCTCGATAAAACCGTAACCCTTCGAATTGTTAAACCACTTGACCTTACCGGTTATTCTAGACATAACAACGAATCCTCCTAACGATTCGGTAAAACGGACACGAAGCCATGGGAGCATCGTACCAAGGTTAATGCTTGTGAGCCGGGTCGCACCTTGAAATGGCGCTAGACGGAAACACAACCAACAAAAAATGCATGATGAAAAGCGCGGGGAGCGCTATTTCAGCATGCACAGACTACGGGGGCAGAACTAAAACTCATTTCTTAAAGCTTGTGGATCGGGATGCTGGGCTCGGAAATGCCGTCCCTGCATTGAACGACGGCGCATATTAGGCGAAGTTCACAAACCTGTCAAGCAAGAAAAGTTTTTTGTATATCGCCTAAGTTAAAGCGTTACCTCAGGTTAGCCCGCCTACGCTGGTTGTTTTATCTCAATTCACGGCCCCTTTGGTGCTCAACAGCAGATAGGGCAGTGGATCAACAGCCTGATCATTTATGCGCACTTCGTAGTGAAGGTGTGGTCCAGTGGAGCGCCCGGTTGACCCGACTTTCCCCAGTAATTGGGCCCTTGAGACGGTCTGATTGAGTTCGACGTCAATGTGCGACAAGTGACCGTAGCGAGTAGTTAGACCGCCACCGTGGTCGACGATCACGATCTGTCCGTAGCCATTTTGCCAGCCGACAAAAGAGACTTTACCGCTGGCGCCTGCAAACACGGGTGCGCCCCACGGCGCCTCGATGTCCTGCCCGGTGTGAAACTCATAACCGGAGCCGCCGAATGGGTTCCGGCGTCCGCCGAAGCCGCCTTCCAGCGTTCCCTCGACCGGCCACACGGTCGGAGTGTAGCCGCGTTGGCGCAGAATCGCCTCGTAAGCGCGTAGATCTTCCTCAAGCCTGCCCATCTTCGCGGTGAGCGTGGCGAGGCCCATCTCGTCCAAAGGCAGCGCGGGGCCGCCGGTTCCGGGCGGGATTGGCTGCTCGACGACACCGGACTTCTCAGCCAGCTTCCGGGACGTGTCTTCAACCTTCTCGACGCGGTTGTTCAGTTTTTCCAGTTCCTGTCGCTGGCGCTGATTTTCGGCGCGCAGGCGTTGATTCTCAAACTCGATACGCAGGTGATTGGCGTGTTGAGTTAAGCCGTAGAGTCCGTAAAAAAGTCCGACTCCCAGCACCAGGAGGACGGCGCACAGGATCGTTACGAATCTTTTTTCGACGCGGATTCGTTGGACTCGGGCTCGGGAACGGGACGTATGGGCAATAATAAAGGCATAAAATCGGTCTTCTTTGGCCATTCTGTGAACTCCTGTTGCCGCGCAGTAAAACCGGGGCGCGACAACCGAAAGCACAAACTCGCCAAAAGCGATTTGCGCGATACGGGGAAAGTTGTCTTTTATGAAACCTACTTGAAGATTTGCAGCGGGTGGATTGGAAACCTCAAGGTCCCTCCGAGGTGAAACCCATCCGGCCGGTCCTGCAAAGGCCCTGACCCTATCACAGGCCTGCAAATTGTTGCAACTTTATAGACGAAATATAAGGAAGGTGTCAGGAAAACAGAATAGGTCCTACATGACAAATAGGACCTGGCACTGCGATGGAATTCAGACTCCAGCGTCGCGTCGTCTGCAGCGATCACGCCAGATCGCGAGCGCGATCATTACAAGCACCGCAACGAACACGACAACGATCGCGACCTTCAGCGCCGTAAGCAGGAACCCTACGAGCAGAATCAGTTGTTTCAGAAGAGCGACCACCACGAGGATCAAAGCGACGATTGCTCCGAGTCCGCCAAAACCTTTAAGAAGACCACAACACATAAATTTTCAACCTCGTAACGGAGTATAAATCAGGATCTGCGTTCGAAGGGTAACGGAGTTACGTCTCGCCGCGCGAACTGTGTAGTTTCACCTGTCCGAAAGTTGGTGGCGTCTACCGGACGGGAATTCGGAACCACCGACGGTGGTGGACGTCGCGAATCAAATCTGACGATCCGATCAGACCCTTTGCCGCGACGAATGTAATCAAACAACATGTAAGCACCGAGCGCGACGAGCGCCACCGGCAACAACTCCTTAATCGGAAGCGTAACTCCTAACAACGTATGCAGCAGGAAGAGCGTGCCGATAATGATCAGCGTCGTTCCCCACGCGAAAGGATTTCCATAAAGCCGGCGAGCAATCACATCGTCTTCAGAATCCGGACTCAGCCCTGCCCGCAGCAACTGCGCCGTCCGGCACGCATCGACCGCCGCAAACAACCATGTGCCGATAACGCCAAGAATGAAGAAGTGCATCCCCTGCGTCACGACGGCCATTTGGAAGAAGCTGGCGAAGATCGCGAAGTGAACAATCGCTTTCGAAGTTTGCCCGTTATAAGCAGCACCTAAACCCGGAACAAACGAAAGCAGCGTGGCGACAAATGGCGAGCTCTTTCGTTTCAGGATGTTGGTTGGGTGCGAGCTTGAATGATGCCGCAGCAGCTCAACTCCCTGCACGATGCAGTCCTGGCAGAAAGGAAATCCACGCACCCGATGATCGCAGGCAGGACACAACCAGCGTGCGCACTGATTGCACTGAACCACCGCCGGATTCTTAGCATGGTAGCCACAGTACATCATTTCGTTAAAACCTATCTCCCTACTGATTGTGCGCCTGTTCGCTCCGCGAGTTGCAGGCCGGCAGCATAAACGCCACTGATCGAACCGTCAGTGGAAACTGTACTGGTTAACACAAGAATCGCCACGAGTAGCATTGTGGCGACTGTGACGAGTTGTGGGGAGATGAGCGGGTCTAGCCACAACCGGAATCGTGAAGCGGCGCGCGCCGTCCACGGAGCCTTGATTTCTTGCGCGGCTGCGGTTCCTAATGTTGCCTGCAGAATTCTTTCGTTCAGACCCTCGGGCAATGGTCGCTCTTCGGAAATGTACGTGTAGCAAGCGCCGATAGATCTAACCACTTCGCCGGGAAGCTCGGTGCAGCGATCGCACATTGCTGCGTGGCGTTCCCAGCGGTGATAGAGATGTGCGGGGAGGAAGCCGTCGAGATAGTCAGTCAGACACTCTTCAAACTCCTCACAACCCATCGCTGTATCAGGCACTGTTTTTTGCAAAATACGAGCTTCCAGTTCTCTTGAAGGCGGGGGCACGCTTGCCGTTCGGCAAGTCTCGATCGTGCCGCGTACCGCTAACAGAGTTTCGTGGCACACGGGGCACTTCATTGCGTGCTCACCCATGAGCCGATTAGTTTCAGGACCTACTACGCCCTCAATGTAGTCGGTCAAAAGATTTTCGAAATCCACACAAAGCATCGTTTTTTCACTTCCCGCGCTTTCTTCTATGCCTCACTCATCGCAACTACTTTCATCCTTCGCAGAATCTTCGCCAGCTCAATACGCCCGCGATTGATTCGCGACTTAACCGTTCCTTCAGGAATCTTCAGGAGGTCAACGATCTCCTGGTAACTGAGCTCTTCGATATCTCTCAATATCACACACGTCCGCAGATCGGGTGACAGTTTGTCGATACCCGCCTGCACCTGAGCTCCAAGCTCGCGGCGCTCCATTTCTTTCTGAACTGAGTTTGTCCGCGTATGGAGGTGATAACTGTGGTCGGCGAGATCGTCAGCGAGGTTATCGTGCGGAGTGCGTTGGCGCTTGCGGTAATCGTCGATAATCAGGTTACGCGCAAGACGCATCAGCCAGTTCTGTAAATCACCCTGCTTGGGGTCGTATTGATCCAAAGAACGGTAAACCCTAACGAAAACTTCCTGCGTAAGATCTTCTGCCGTATCGGAACGGGAGGTGAAGCGGTAAGCGAGGTTATAAATACGGCGGGAATAGGTTTGTACAATCTCTTCCCACGCCGCGCCGTCGCCTGCGCGACACCTGCGAACCAGTTCGGCTCCTTCACTAACGGCCAACGCCTTAACAGCTCCCACTGTGTCCTCTCCAGGTACCTGTAGGTCGAATCGTTTACGACAGGTACCAAATTAAAGTTCAGGCTAAGTTTGCCATAAAGATGCACAAACAGCATATGTCTTGTGGAATATTTAGCCGCGGATGTACGCAGATGAACGCACATCGGCGTTAACCCGCGTCTATCAGCGGTTAAGTATCGCCAGACCTCAACCTTGCTGATCTCCGTCTCATGTAGTAGGCTGTGCGGCCGGCCCAACATGTTGTGGTTTGAGCTGACCTGAGGCAAATGTCGAGCGCCCAGAGCTATCGCAAATACATTGAATTCGTTGTTCTTTGTCTACTCGCCGCGGCGCTTCTGTGGTGGTTCGGCCGTAATCTCGAATGGGCAGAGGTCGGCCATGCAGTTCGGAACTCAGACCCAATGCTTCTGGCCGCCGCCGTCCTGGTCATTAGCACCGTCTATTTTTTACGGGCTCTTCGCTGGGGCGCTTTACTGAAACCATTGAGCGCCGCAGGTTTCGCTGACTTATTTGCCGCTACGACCATCGGTTTTAGCGCGGTATTTCTAATCGGACGGGCGGGGGAGTTTGTGCGACCCGTGGTGCTGTCGATGCGCGATCCGCGCGTCAGGCCGACCGCTTCGCTCGTCACGATTGCCGTTGAACGTATTTACGATATGAGCGCCGTTGCGCTTATGTTCGCCATCAACCTGCTTTGGTTCAAGCCACCGCGGTCGCTCGATGTTTCCTTCGAAAGAGTTCGTACCGCAGGTTGGGTGCTTTTAGGCGCAACGGTACTCGGCATCGTCTTTCTCATCTGGTTCCGGGCGCAGTCGTCGCTGGTGATCGGGTTTATCGAGCGACTCTTGGGCTGGCGTTTCATCCCGCGAAAGCTAACTAAAATCGTCTTGAGTTTATTTGAACAACTTGCGCAGGCGTTGCGCGTGCTCGTGAACCTGACCGAGCTATTCGAGACGATTGGTTGGACTATCCTTGTCTGGTTCGCAATCGCCTCGGCAAATCTTCTGGTGATGCGAGCTTTCCATCTTCCGGTCGGCTTCGGCGAGACGATCTTCGTGCTCGGTTGGTCGTTGGTCGGATCGCTCGTACCGACACCGGGCGGAGCGGCCGGCGCTTTTCACGCGGCAACGGCGGCAGGTCTTCTGTTTCTCGGCGTCCACAAGGAAATTGCGGCGGCGTTATCGATTGTTATGCATCTTGTAGATTTTGGTCCCGCACTCTTATTTGGAGTTTTCTATTTGATCCGGGGGGATTTGAGCATATCGAAACTGCGCACGATGATTTCACCCGAACCTTCGTAAGGCGACACTGCCGTCGCCTCACGAGTTCCCGGAAAGGGGTCCAACTTATATGAAATGTCCATTCTGCGCGTATCTCGAAGATAAGGTTGTTGACTCGCGTGAGTCTCGCGAAGGCGATGCGATTCGTCGCCGGCGCGAATGTCTCAGGTGCGAGCGACGATTTACCTCCTACGAGCGCATCGACGAGATACCCTACATGGTCGTCAAGAAAGACGGGCGCCGCGAAACCTTCGATCGCAACAAGGTCATGGCCGGTTTGTTGCGCGCCTGCGAAAAACGACCTGTGCCTTCGAGTAAACTTGATAGTATCGTCAACGCCATCGAGAAGTACGTGCAGGAATCCCCCGAACGCGAACGCCCGACCAGCAAGATCGGCGAGATGATCATGCGACGCTTGAAAGAACTGGACAAAGTCGCATATGTTCGTTTTGCTTCTGTGTATCTCGAGTTTGAAGACGTCTCGGAATTCATGACCGAGCTCAAACATCTCGTGCGCACACGACAAACAGGGCCCACAAGCAAGAAGTAGTATTAACGAGCGTAGTTTTACCGAACCAAGGGATTAGCAATGATCAAACCCATTCGCGCGACTGGATTAGAACGACTTGAAGTTCAGCGACTGCGTGATCGCGTGGGACGCCTCTATGCGGCTTTGCAGGAAGCGACTGAAGCGGAGAACCCGCTGGCGTCTGGCGAATGGGCGCCGCCAGTCGACCTCTGCGAAACGGAATCGATAATCTCGATCCGCGTCGAGTTGCCCGGCGTGACTGCCGATCAGATCAAGATCGGATTAACCAACACCAAACTCCGCATCTGGGGTGAAAAGAAACGAAGACCCAGCCGGCGACGAATCATTTCCTACCTTTGCTCCGAACGCAGTTTCGGAAAGTTTAGCCGGATCGTGCCGCTGCGCTGGACAGTTTGCATTCGAAACGCAACCGCCGAGCTGAAAAGCGGCGTGCTGCACATTCATCTCCCAAAGATCGAAGATCGAAGGGGAGAGGAAGTAATCGTGGAAGTTAAGGACGCTACGAGTGAGTAATATTCTCTGTGCAATCTCTGTGTCTCTGTGGTGATGTTTCTTCTGATTTAACCACAGAGACACAGAGGACACAGAGATTGCACAGAGAAGTAAACTCAAACGTAGCGGTCGAGAATCACATCATGGCAATTGTGAAAGAACCAGAGTTTACCGAAGCAATCGAAGCTGCTGACACCGATCAGCAACTACAGATTCCGAACGAGCTGCCGGTGCTGCCTCTGCGCGACATCGTGATCTACCCGTTCATGATCGTTCCGCTGTTTGTTTCGCGTGAGAAGTCGATCAGGGCAGTAGACGAAGCGCTCGCCGAGAACCGTATGATTCTGCTCGCGTCGCAGAAGGACCTCGATAAAGAGGAGCCGGTGGCGGATGATCTCTACGCCGTCGGAACGGCCGCGGTAATCATGCGCATGCTCAAGTTGCCTGACGGTCGCATTCGCATTCTGGTCCAGGGACTCGCGCGCGCCCACGTCGAATCAGTTGATACAACTGGCGAATACCTGCGCTCGAAGGTGAGCGTGATGCAGGAAGTGCTGCCGCCGGAACGTTCGCTCGAAGTCGAAGCCCTGGTGCGCAATGTTCGCGCGTCGATGGAAAAAGCGATCAATCTCGGAAAGAACATTTCTCCGGAAGTGATGGCCATCATCGCGAATCTCGATGACGCGGGACGTCTCGCAGATTTATCTGCTTCAAACCTCGAATTAAAAGTTGAAGACGCACAATCAGTGCTCGACATCGCCGATACGACTGCACGGCTTCGTCGCGTCAACGATCTTCTAAACAAAGAGATCGAAGTCCTCACGGTCCAACAGGAAATCAACACGCAGGCACGCGCCGACATCGATCGCTCGCAAAGAGAGTTTTACCTGCGCCAGCAACTGAAAGCGATTCAGAGTGAGCTCGGCGAGGGAAATGAGCTCGCGGAAGAAACGGCGCAGTTCCGTGAAAAGATCGAAGCCGCGAAGATGCCGAAACCGGCTGAAGAAGAAGCGCTGCGACAACTGAAGAAACTCGAACGCATGCATCCAGACGCCGCTGAAACCGCGACGTTGCGAAACTGGATGGAGATCATGACCGATCTGCCTTGGTCCAGATCTTCAGTCGACAATCTCGATCTGAAAAAAGCAGAAACTGTACTCAACGAAGATCACTACGGTCTCGAGAAAGTTAAAGATCGAATCATCGAAGCGCTCGCCGTGCGCAAGCTGAAAGAGAAGCCGAAAGGTCCGATCCTTTGTCTCGTTGGACCACCGGGAGTTGGCAAGACTTCGCTCGGACGTTCAATTGCGCGTGCGCTCGATCGGAAGTTTGTGCGTTTGTCGCTGGGTGGTGTTCACGACGAAGCGGAGATTCGCGGTCATCGTAGAACTTACGTCGGCGCAATGCCGGGCCGGATTATCCAGGCCGTACAACAGGCGGGCACAAACAATCCGCTCATCATGCTCGACGAGATCGATAAAGTCGGCGCTGATTTCCGTGGCGATCCGTCGTCAGCGCTGCTCGAAGTTCTCGATCCAGAGCAGAACAATTCGTTCCGCGACAACTATCTCGGCGTCACTTTCGATCTCTCGAACGTGATCTTTATGACGACCGCAAACGTGCTCGACACGATCCAACCAGCGTTGCGCGATCGCATGGAAGTGATCCGTCTTGCCGGTTACACGGAAGAAGAGAAGCGCGAGATCGCCATTCGCCACCTGATACCCAAGCAGATGGAGGAGAACGGCATCACGGCCAAGGATCTGCACGTTTCAAAAACCGCTCTGACCGTGATCATCCAGCAATACACGCAGGAAGCTGGACTGCGCCAGCTCGAACGCGAAATCGGCAAGATCTGTCGTAAGGTCGCGCGGAAGATTGCCGAAGGTCACAAAGGCGGTATCAGAGTTTCGTTGAAGAGCGTGCACGAGTTTCTCGGCCCGCCGAAGATCATTCCTGAAGAAGTGCTGAAGAAAGATCAAATCGGAGTCGCGACTGGTTTGGCGTGGACAGCAGTCGGCGGCGACGTGCTATTCATCGAAGCGCTGCGCATGAAAGGCAAGGGAAACCTTGTTTTGACTGGCCAGCTTGGCGACGTGATGCGCGAGTCAGCGCAGGCTGCTTATTCCTACGCGAAGTCGCGTGCAAAAGACCTCGACATTGCCGAGGAAGACTTCAGTAACTACGACCTGCACATTCACATTCCCGAAGGCGCGATTCCCAAAGACGGTCCGTCAGCGGGAATAACACTGGCCACTGCAATGGTCTCAGCATTGTCGAGTCGACCGGTTCGGAAAGACGTGGCAATGACGGGCGAGATCACCTTGCGGGGCAACGTGCTGCCGATTGGCGGCGTGAAGGAAAAAGTACTTGCGGCTAGACGCGCGCGGGTGACAACGATTATCCTTCCGCAGCAGAACCGTCGGGATCTCGACGAAGTTCCGAAAGAGCCATTCAAAGATATTCGCTTCGTGTTTGTTGACAACATGCGCCAGGTGTTTCGTGAAGCACTGGGCGAGAAGGTGCTGCCTCCGGCCAGTCCGGCCCCGAGGCCACAGAGGATCCCGCAGGCCGCAAACGCGCGTCCTGCGTGAATTTAATACGGTCATGATAGTTGAACAACCAACGAGTATTACGGTGAATCTCAGTCCGCGGTTAGGTTCCGCGGCTCGGCAAGTCGCAATACCCATTTCAAGGAGTGTTCCAGTGATTTCTTCCAAGCGCAGCTATCTATCTGTCTTCTTCGGCGTAATCGCTTTAGTTTTAGTTTCTCAAGTCTCAGCCTTCAGTCAGGAAGTCGAAAAAGCTGAAACCGGTAACGTAACGATCAAAAACTTTGGGCAGATGGATGACCGGTTTTTCCGTGGCGCCCAGCCAAAAGAAGATGCCTACAAACAGTTAGCTGCACTCGGGATCAAGACCGTGATCGATTTGCAGATCGAGACGAAGGACTATGAAAAGCGGCAAGTCGAAGCCCTCGGAATGAAGTATGTGAACATTCCGATGAGCGACAAGGATTATCCCGAGACTTCGAAGATCGATGAGTTTCTGAAGCTTGTTAACAATCCTGAAACCGGCAAGTTTTACGTGCACTGCGCCGGCGGACGTCATCGCACAGGCGTGATGGGCGCTGTTTACCGCTTCAATCTATACAACTGGAACTACGATCAGGTTTATGCCGAGATGAAGAAGTTTGACTTCTATACGCGCTGGGGACACGGCGACATGAAGAAGTTTGTGCAGGATTACGCCGCGAACTGGCTGACCAAACAACAAGCCAGCGCCACCGTTACCACGTCCACCGCTAATCAGAAATAGGTCTAAACAAGTCAGGAAGCCATCCACAGATTACACTGATTTTTCTGCGTAATCTGTGGATGGCTTTGTGGTTATTGATACAGATACGAGTAGCTCTTCTTCTGATCCCACTCGATTCCGCGAACGTTAGGCCCGTCAATCGCCAGAATATCAGCACTGAGCTCGTCAGTACTTATCATCGGGCTCACATCAACCGCGTAAACGATACTTCCCGGTGAATCCTCCGTGGCCTCGCGGTCGATCGCTCGCAACTCTTTATCGAAACCATGCTGCTTGAACACCTGCCGCAGCGCTCTCTGCGTCGAGACGACATTCACCGTCGTCACCTTCAATTCCATCGAGCGAAACACCTGTTCCGGCTCGCGCCACTCGAGTATCCAAAGCACAAGCAACGCGAAGAACGCTAAGACAAGCGCGAGATCCCAGCGACCAACACCTGACGCGAGCCCCAGCGCCATGCTGATCAAAAGCACCGTGATCTCTTTCGGATCACGAATGTTCGTCCGAAATCGCACGAGCGAGACTGCGGCGAAGATACCAAACGCCCGCGCGGCGTTGTCGCCCACGATGATCATCAGTGCCGCGGCGACGATAGCCAGTAAGATCTGCGTTTGCGAAACGTAAGGATTGCGTTTGAGTACGAGTATGCGTCTGCGAGGACGATATGCGAGTGCCGCACCGAGCAGTGCGGCGAGAAGCAGGCGGAGAACGAGCCGTCCTAACGTCTCCGCCCACGTTGTGCCGCTCGCATAAGTTTCGTAGTGCGTGCCGAATAATCGATCGATGACGTTATCGCCTGATTGTGATTGGGGTGTAGGTGACGGACCGAGGACGGCATCAGGCGTCGGGCTTTGTCGAACTATTTCCGGAGTTACGCGCCTGCCACCACCAAGAAAGTAAACGGCGGCAAGCGCGCTCAGCAGAACCACGCCCGTGAAGACGACTACAAGCGTTAATAACTCTTTTCGCTTTTTGTTAGCGACCACCTAGTTCCTGCCGATCTGCACGGCGGGACGCAGGCTCAAGAGCTCGTTTGTGCGCTCGCGGACTTCGCCCGCCAGTAAATTGATCTGGCCCGGCGTGTAGTTCGCCGCACGAAACGCATCACGAAGCTGCGCGTCGCTGAGCTGCGAAAGCAGACTCGCGATCCACTGCGCATCCTGAACCGTGATGTTTTTCATCAACCCGCTGTTCTTTCCACCGAAGTGCAGCACCACGCGATTGCCTTTAACTTTCTCGAAGAAGTTTGACTTCGCGTAGTTCGACGGATTGTTTCGACTTCTCGTGAACCGCCAGAAGAGCGGCGTCGTGCTCGCGTGTCCAAACGTCGCGCCGAGATCGCTGATCGCGTAGCGAAGCTCGTTACCGTCCTTCAGGATCACGTTGTTCGAGTCTTTCAAGTCCCAGTTGTTAATCATCGCCATCATGATCTTGAGACCCTGCAACTCCGGCGTGCCGACAAACGGATTTTGTTTCCACTTCCACTCGCCCGCACGTTTCAGGTTTTCAGGTCGCGCTTCGAACCTGACGTTGCTGAACGTTCCTTTACCGGGAATCGTGACGCGCGGAACGAGATAGTTGACCTCAGTTAAATAACCGAGACCGTAGAGCAGTCTAACGGCGGACGTCTCCGATTGTGCTTCTTTACCGATCTTCACGACCCACTCACGACCAGCGCCATCGCGCACTCGATACTTCTTCGAGTAACCACCCTTCTCTTCTTTAATAAACGTGATGCGACGCAGATCGGGACGCATCGCGGCGCCACCTGGCCCAAGAAAGAGATCGCGTGACGCGATATCATTGGGACGCTCCCACAGGATGGGCGTTCCCGTGAGAGCTTCTTTCTTTTTCTTCTTGGCCGCGAAACCGGTTTCTATTGAAGTGACGCTTAACAGCAGCGCAAACAGAATCAGTGTTACAACGTTCCTCTTATGCTTCATCGTGGTCCATCCTGTAAATCCTGCAATCCTGTAAAGCAGATCATTCACTCGTCGGCCGGCCGATAAAGTATTCCTGGCTATTGAACGGCTCCCCGCCGCGACCTAGGTCGATGTATCTGCCATCAGGCTGCAATTCACGCGCTTTCGTGTTGTCACGCAAATAAGCGTCAAGCAGCACGTCGCGCAAATAGCGTTTTGATTGGGGATCAGTTACAGGGGCTACAACCTCAATGCGGTGTTTCAGGTTTCGGGCCATCCAGTCAGCGCTGCCGATGTAGAGCTCATCGTCACCACCATTTTGAAACCAAAAGACGCGGCTATGCTCGAGAAAACGACCGACGACGCTTCGCACGGTGATGTTTTCCGACAAACCCGGAATTCCCGGACGCAACATGCAAATGCCTCGCACGACCAGATCGATCCTCACACCCGCTCGCGAGGCCTCGTAAAGCTTCTCGACGATCTGAAGATCGGCAAGACGATTGAACTTCGCGACGATGTGCGCCGGTCTACCCGCGCGTTGATGCTCGATCTCGCGATCGAAGAGTGCGTTTAGCTTGTCGCGTAGATCGATCGGAGCAACCATCAGCGTGCGATAGTCTGTTTGTTGCGAGAAGCCTGTGAGATAGTTGAACAACTCAGTCGCGTCACGTCCGATCGTGTCGTCGACCGTAAACATACCGAGATCGGTGTACGTGCACGAAGTTGTCGGATTGTAGTTGCCGGAAGCAACGTGAACGTAACGGCGTAGAGTTTCACCTTCGCGTCTCACTACGAGTGTCAGCTTGCCGTGTGTTTTGAGACCCATTATGCCGTAGACGACGTGAACGCCTGCGTGGTCGAGTTTGCGGGCCCATTCGATGTTGTGCTCCTCGTCGAACCGCGCTTTCAGCTCGATCAACGCCGTCACCTGTTTGCCTTGTTCGCTCGCGCGGATCAGCGCCGGTGGAATCGGTGAATCAGGACCAGTGCGATAGAGACAGATCTTGATCGCCATTACGTCAGGATCTTCAACAGCCTGATTGATGAATCCGGTGACGCAGTCGTACGAGTCGTACGGGTGATGCAATAGTCGATCGCGTTCACGGATCGCGTCGAAGATATTGTCATGCTCCGTGTACCACGAGGGTACCGAGGCGGTGAATGGCTCATCTTTCAAGTCAGGACGATCGACGTCAAAGAGCTCCATCAAGTCCTGAACGTGTAGTGGGCCATCAAAAACGTAAACGTCGTCGTGCTCGAGATCGAGAACCTCGGACAGATACTCCGTCATCTCAGCAGGCATGCTCGGAGATATTTCGAGTCGCACCGGCGCGCCAAACCTCCGGCGACGCAACTCTTCCTGAATCAAGCTCAACAAGTCTTCCGCTTCTTCTTCGCGGATCTCGATATCAGCATCGCGCGTGACGCGGAAAAGATGACATGGACCAGGATTCATGCCAGGAAACAGCACCTGTATGTTTGCCTCGATGATCTGTTCGAGTAATACGAAACGATTTCCGGAAGCGCCGACTGGTACCAGGCGCGGCACGAGTGACGGAACCTTGATCCGGACAAACCGCGACGCTTCTCGTTTTTTACGTCCAATCAGTCTTTCTTCTTCCGGCGCATGGACCATCAGCCCGATATTCACGCTCAGCGGCGAGATGTAAGGAAACGGGTGACTGGGATCGACAGCCAGCGGCGTCAGGATCGGATAGATCTTTTCCATGAAGTAGTCTTTGAGGCTCTCTTGTTCATGGCGCGACAGCGATTCGTATGGAATCAGAGAAATGCCTGCTGCTTTGAGTTGCGGCAGAATCTCTTCACGTAAACAACGAGCCTGCTGGTCGATCAGCACGAGAATACGTTCGCGCGTTTTTCTCAACTGTTCCGCCGGCGTCAGGCCGTCTGGTGAAACGACGTTTTCGTCTTGCAGCTCCTCCTTCAAGCCCGACACGCGAATCTGGAAAAACTCGTCGAGGTTAGAAGAGAAGATGGACAAAAATTTCAGCCGCTCAAGGAGCGGGTTGTTGTTGTCGAGTGCCTCTTCCAGCACTCGTGCGTGAAATTCCAGGAGGCTCAGCTCGCGATTGAAGAAGAATTGTGAACGCGAGGGCACCACGCCGATCTCGGCGGGCCTGGGGAATTCGTGAACTTTAGTTTTGACGACTGTAGACATAGGTTTCTCTGTTAATCGGTTCTCAAAATTTTGATTCTGACACACAGGGAGAACATGCCCTGATCGGGGCAGTGGCAAGCATCGTTCCGTCCGAAGGTTACGAGGTTATTAGCAGACTAAGAGTTGCTCTGTTAAAGGTTTAGCTATTTTGTTACGAAACAGGCTCGAATTTTCCATGTATGGATTTAAACCACAGATTCACGGATGATCACCGGATTTGTTAAATCTGTCTTCGATCCGTGGCATCCGTGGTTGATTCTTTTGCAACCAATGCAGGTCTAAAGCGTGGAAAATTTTACTGTTTGAGAGTCTGTTTCAATTGTGGTGTTGTTTGACACCCTAAAAAACCGTGTGGTAACCTCCGAAGTGATTTTGGCTCCTGTTTCAGCGAGTCCTGCAGTGCAAGTCAAAAGGAGCCATTAGATACCGCACAAACTGAGGAGTAAGACGATTTGATTTCAACGAGCTTTCCTCGTCTGAAAGCCTGTGTGGCTTTACTAATGGCGCTCGTCGCTTCGGCGGCAACTGCTATCGCTCAGATCCCTGTCGCTTCATCGGCACGAACAATCCCTTCAGAAGTTGAGCAGTCCGAAGGTCGCATTTCGCAGATCGTGACGCGTGCGGAAGATCACTTCCGCAGGGGCAAACTCAACCTCGAAGACAACAAGCGCGAACAAGCTCGCGAAGAGTTTGATAAAGCGATCGATTCGATCCTCGAATCGGGCTTTGATGTGCGTGCTAGTCAAAAACTGCAAACGTACTATCTCGAGCTCGTCGAGCGTATCTATCGTGAGGAAGTTCCAACTCAGCAGCCCAATGCCGCGGTAAACGCGCAACTGGTCGCTCAAAACACACAGACGCAGGATCCAAAACCCGCGCCTGCTCCGCAGATTGGATTTCGCGATCAAAAGTTTGAGCCTTCGCCACTCGACGATTTGAGCAAACTCGTTCTTACCGAGGATGAGAAGCAAGTCTCGAATGCAGACATTGCCGCGTTGGGAGAAGCTCAGAAGAACGTCAATTTCACGTTCACTCTTAATCCGTTAATTCAGCAATACATTAATTACTACCAATCGCGTGGCCGCTCGACGATGGAAAATGGACTGCGCCGCTCAGGCCAGTACATGAGGCTCGCGCGAAAGATTTTCGCTGAGGAAGGTGTGCCGCTGGACGTGACCTGGCTGGGCCAGGTTGAAAGCGCGTGGAAACCGAAAGCCGTTTCGTGGGCGGCAGCGTCGGGCTTGTGGCAGTTCATTCCGAGCACCGGTCGCATGTATGGCTTGCGCCAGAACGCTTACATCGACGAGCGGAATAGTTACGAACAGGCGACGCGCGCGTCGGCTCGTCACCTGAAAGATCTCGCCAGGCGCTACAACGGCAACTGGGAACTGGCGATGGCCGCTTACAACACCGGCGCCGGAAATGTTGACCGCGCCATCTCGCGTGCCGGCACTGCAAACTTCTGGATGATCTATCCGTACATCGCGCAGGAAACACGCAACTACGTTCCCAATATTCTCGCGGTGATCCTGATTGCCAAGAATCCAGAGAAATATGGATTCAAGGGAATCAAGTCCGATGCGCCGATGTCGTACGACGTGGTACAGGTTCCGACAGCGATCAGCTTGCAGCTCGTCGCCGACGCGACCGATTCCAACGTTGATTACATCCGCAGCCTGAATCCGGAGTTGAAGCGCGACATCACACCGCGTGGCGATGCGTACAACGTGCGCATTCCGGCGGGACGTGCGAAACAATTTGCATCTTTGATTCAGAGAATCACGCCGGACAAGCGTGAGTCGGCGCGGTTGATTTCAGTGGCGCCTGGTGAAGACTGGCAGGCAGTTGCGAACCGAACAGGTTTCAACGCTGCTCAACTTCAATCGTGGAATAGCGGTGTTGAGTTGAAAGGCGCCACGAAGATCGTGGCTCCGAGCAGCGGCATCAAACTCACCAAGTGGGTGAGATCGACGGCGGCTGCCACGAACGCGGGCGATATACAAGGTCCTGGCCTCAATAAAGTTCGTGCTCGCAAGGGCGAGACGATCGCGAGTATTGCTGCTGCGCGCAGTCTCGATGCCAACGATGTTGCCCGGTTGAACGGAATCCCGGTGAACTCTGAATTGAAAGCCGGACAGGAAATTAAAATCCCATCGACAGCGACTGCACCCTCTCGGCGTCGCTAATTTTTCGAAAGTTTTTAGAACACAGATTACGCAGATGTCTAAACTGACATCTGTGTAATCTGTGTAATTTGTGGATAAAGGGGCCGCCTCACATGCTCTTCAGAACACTCTCCGCAGCCGTCTACGGTATCGACGCTGATCTTGTCGACATTGAAGTCAACTTAACTCCGGTTCGTAGTGACAACGACAAGGAGCCGCCGGTCACGATCGTCGGTCTTCCTGATCCCGCCGTGCGCGAGTCGCGCGAGCGCATTCGTGCGGCAATTCAAAACTGCGGTCACTTCTTTCCATTTAAAAAGACCACGATCAATCTCGCTCCGGCTGATGTTCGCAAGGAAGGAGCGAGTTTCGATCTGCCGATCGCGTTGGGAATACTCGGCGCCAACGGCGAGCTCGCCGAACGCGAGAACCTGATTCACGTCCTCTGTGTCGGCGAGCTTTCGCTCGATGGCCGCGTCCGAGCGATCAAAGGCGCGCTGCCGATCGCAGTGCTGGCGCGTGAGAGCTCGATTCGTCATTTAATTCTGCCGGAAGAGAACGCGACGGAAGCTGCGGTGGTGTCGGGCGTGAACGTCTACCCGGTCGCGGATCTGCGCAGCGCGGTGAATCTGGTCGAGCAGTTGCGATCGCCAATGCCGCCGAAGCCGATGAAGGTTGATGTTGAAGGGATACTCCGGCGCACCGGTCAATATAGTGTCGATTTCAAAGAAGTTCGTGGCCAGATGTCTGCGAAGAGAGCGTTGGAGATCGCGATCGCCGGCGCACATAACATTCTGCTGATTGGACCACCGGGTTCAGGCAAGACGATGCTTGCGAAACGTTTGCCGACGATCATGCCGCCGCTCGAGTTCGAGGCAGCGCTGGAGTTGACGAAGATTCACTCTGTCGCGGGTTTGACTGGGCGTGCGGGGCTCGTCACCGAACGTCCGTTTCGGTCCCCTCATCACACGATCAGTGATGCCGGATTGATCGGTGGCGGAACGCTACCGCGGCCGGGCGAGGTTTCACTCGCGCACCACGGCGTGCTGTTTCTCGACGAGCTGCCTGAGTTTGATCGCAGTGTTTTGGAAGTGTTGCGGCAACCGCTCGAAGATCAACAAGTCACGATTAGTCGTGCTTCGATGTCGTTAACTTTTCCTGCTTCATTCGTGTTGGCCGCTGCCATGAATCCATGCCCTTGTGGTTTCTGGAATGATCCGACGCGCGAGTGTCGCTGCTCTCTGACTCAGATTCAGCGCTACGTTGGTCGCATTTCCGGACCACTCCTCGATCGCATCGACATTCACATCGACGTACCCGCCGTGAAGTTTCGCGAGCTGCGCGGCGAGACTGCTCCGGAAACGGACAGCTCTGCGATGATTCGACAACGCGTCATCGCAGCACGCGAGCGACAACATCGTCGCTTTGCGAGCGAAAAGATCTTTTCGAATGCCGCCATGACCCCGCGCATGATCCGCACGTACTGCCAGATCGATTCACACAGCGAGAAGACGCTCGAGAACGCGATGCGCCGTCTCGGCTTATCAGCGCGCGCCTACGATCGCATTCTCAAAGTGAGTCGAACCATCGCAGATCTCGAAGGTTGCGACGCGATCAATGCCAATCACGTCTCGGAAGCCGTTGGTTATCGTTCGCTCGATCGCACGTATTGGACGTAACGGGTGGCCACGGAGGGCCACCCCTACAGTTGGATTCGATCACGCCACATCATTGAAACGCGCTCTGTGGCCGCCCGCGCTTGTCACCACGCGGTCTCAACACGTATCCTGCAACGCAAGCCGTACGAAAGTATTGATTCGGCTGGGAAAATCGCTATTTTTAACGTCGGGTAAGGCAACGACGCGCGTGAAGCGCAGCATCACAGCCGCGTTTGAGGGTACTGACTTCCGCATCGCTTCCCCACGCGGGCATCCAAAGGAAACAGTGCTGCTCCGTTGAAACTCGCGGAAGCGTGAGATTCGTGCCAAAACAAGCCGGAAGTTGTGAGATTTCTTCCGAGCTTGCCCGAGTGGACGACCACGTGACCGCAGCCGAAACCGAGACACCGCAAACTACAGATTATGCGCTGGCGCAGAAAGCCGCTGATGGCGACATGGCTGCTTTCGAAGAGCTTTACCAGCGTCATAATCGCCGCGTTTACTCGCTCTGTTTGAGAATGACCGGCAATGTCTCGGAAGCTGAAGATCTCGCACAGGAGGTCTTCATTCAGCTCTTTAGAAAAATTGGTAGTTTCCGTGGTGAATCCGCCTTTACTACCTGGCTGCACCGCCTGACCGTCAACCAGGTGCTCATGCACTTCCGCAAACGCGGCGTGCGCATGGAGCAGACGACTGAGGACGGCGAAACGCCGATTCAGATAGTAAAAGGCACGGAAAACCCCAATTCCATGCCCGTAGTTGACCGGATAGCGCTCGATAAAGCTATTGCTCAACTGCCGCCGGGTTACCGAACGGTGTTCACGCTTCACGACATCGAAGGGCATGAACACGAGGAAATTGCCAGGATGCTTGGGTGTTCGGTAGGAACGTCGAAGTCGCAGCTACATAAAGCCAGAATGAAATTGCGCGGGCTTTTGAGGCAACAGAAAACCGAGGAATAGCCTCGAAGCTATGAGCCAGCGAATTAGTTTGCCAAATGGCTCGGCTTCAAACGCAGTCTTCCCTTGATTGATGACAACCGGGACTAGGTTCTGTCAGCGACAGTTTGATTTCGATTTGTGTGTGTTTATGAGACAGAACGAAGGTGGTAAGCAATGAACTGCGAGACTTGTCAGGAACTCATCCACGATCTGATTGACGGATCGATTACCCAAAGAGATGAGTTCACTCTCAATACGCACCTCAGAGAGTGTTTGGATTGCGATAGCGTACGCCAGGATCTGGCGACGATTGTCGACTTCTCCCGCACGCAACGCGGAATTTACGAGGCGCCGCCAAACGAGCAGGCGCTGTGGCTTCGCATTCGCAACACGATCGAGGCAGAACTCCCGAGTCGCGTCAACACGAATACAGACCGTGCTTCATTCTTCAGCCGCTGGATGGGTCGTAGTTGGGAACTCTCGTTACCACAACTAGCTGCATCGGCCGTCGCGATCGTGTTGCTGGTGTCGCTCGCGACCGTAGTCGGATTACGTCGCTGGGGTGGTTATGGAACGGAGACCATCGTAGCGGGAACTCAGGCTGAAGCTACAGATTTAAGTGATCGTTTCTTCCAGCGCCGGCAGGTAATTGATTACTGGAACCAGCGCGTCGAACTGAACAAAGCTCGCTGGAGTCCTGAGATGCGCGAGACTTTCGAGCGCAACATGAAAGTGATCGACCAGGCGGTCTCCGATTCGATGAATGAATTGCAACGGAATCCACATGACGAAGTCTCCGAACAAATGCTCAACGAATCGTTGAATGACAAGCTGGCGTTGCTGAAAGAGTTTTCCGATTTGTAATAGATTGGTTTGATTAAAAGCCCCATCGTAATGAAATTTAGATTCTTAACTTCGCGTTCCTCTGTTCGCGCCGGTGTTCTCGCGATTGGTGCTGTCTTAGCACTGTCCTCTGTCAGCTACGCGCAGGAAAAAATGTCCAAGCGCTATGCGGCCGGAAAAAATGTCCGCATCGAGTTGAGAAATATCTCCGGCACGATCGTCGTCGAATCGTGGAATAAAGATGAGATCCGTCTTTCAGCGACGATCGAATCGAAGGGAACTCACGTTACGCCGAAACAGATCAACGACAGTCTCGTCGTTGACGTGATGAGCGAGAACCGCGGTAAAGGTGACGTCGGCGACATCAACTTCAAGCTACAGGTTCCGGTTAATTCATCCGTCGATTTGGAAACGCGTCGCGGAAACATCAGCGTTGCGAACATTCGCGGTGGTCTCGTGCGCGCGCACGTTTCTTCGGAAGGCGACATCGAGCTCACCAATATCACTGCTTCGCATGTCGTCGCGCAGAACGTTATCGGCAACATATTTTATGACGGTGAGTTTCAGCGCTTCGGCACTTACGAGTTCAAGTCAAACAAGGGCGACATCACGATTCGCATTCCGGGTGATTCCGCGTTTCGTTTAGAAGCAGCGTCGCCCGCGCGCAAGATTGCGTTGAACGACTTCTGGAACAAGAACTTCAAGTCGACAGACGGCAGAAAGATCGTTGGTGATGTCGGCGATGGCCGCTCGTCTGTGTCGATTATCAATTTCAGTGGTCAGATCACTTTCTTGCGAAGGTAAACTTCGCAGCTCCAATGGCAAGCCTCATTACGGACGTTGCAATAAGCAACGTCCTTTTTTTGTTTTCGAATGCCGCAAACGACGCTACTATGCTTGGCGATGAGACGAGCGATTCTTTTTATTTCCATCCTGTTAAGTTGTGCTGGTCCAGTCTTCTCTCAAAAACCCGCTGCCCCTGAGATACAACTTTTGACGCGCACGACGCGACGGCAAGAGACGGTTCGTTTCTCTTACGGCGGCACGGTCACCTTGATCGCAGCGCCGCGAGGCAACGTGACTGTTGAAGGCTGGTCGCGCAATGAAGTTGAGCTGACTGCCGACATCGAGTTGAAGGGCCCAACAGAAGCTGACCTGGACCAGCTTGCTAAAGTGAACACTTTCGTCTTTGACGAAGACCTGAATCACTTGAGCGTGCTCACCACCGGCACGCACGATCGCGCTTACATGAAAAAAACAGCGAAGAATTTTCCTAAGAACCTGCTCAACCTTCCTTGGAAGATCGATTACAGATTGCGCGTTCCGATCAATACGGATCTCGAGGTGAATGCAGGTCACGGCGCTTTGACGCTTTCCGGTGTCGAGGGAGCATTACGTTTGAGTGCTACGGAAGGCGACACAGCTTTATCACTTACTGGCGGCACTGTTACGACCACCGTCGCCGCCGGCTCAATTACTTTGAATATTCCGACACGGAGCTGGCGCGGCGCTGGTGCAGACATTCGCATCGCTTCCGGAACGATCAATGTCGATCTACAGCCGGGATTCAGCGGCGACATCGATGCAGAAGTCCTGCGCACCGGCAAAATCGTCAACACTTTTGAAGGCCTCGCCTCACGCGAAAAACCCGGCATCACGGAACGCACCGTCCGCGGACGCGCCGGTGCGGGCGGCGCATATTTCAAGTTCACAGTTGGTGATGGAACAGTAAACATCCGCCGCGCCGCGCAATAAAACATCCAGGTCAATCCTGTTACATCCCGAAATCCTGTAAAATGCGTTTTCTTTAAACAAGATGAGCATCAAATCAGATAAGTGGATTCGCCGTATGGCCAAAGAGTACGGCATGATCGAGCCGTACGAACCCGGCCAAATCAAAGTCATCGATGGCAAACGAATAGTCTCGTACGGAACGTCGAGTTATGGCTACGACATTCGTTGTGCTGACGAATTCAAACTCTTTACAAATATCAACAGCACGATCGTCGATCCGAAAGAGTTTGACGAGAACAACTTCGTCAATCTCAGAGGCGAGTCGGTAATCATTCCACCGAACAGTTTCGCTCTAGCGCGCACTGTTGAGTATTTCCGCATCCCGCGCAACGTCCTCACGATCTGTCTCGGCAAGAGCACTTACGCACGCTGCGGAATTCTGGTAAACGTCACACCATTTGAACCGGAATGGGAAGGCTTCGTCACGCTCGAGTTTTCGAATACGACGCCGCTACCGGCAAAAATCTACGCCAACGAAGGCGTCGCCCAGGTGGTCTTCTTCGAATCCGACGAAATCTGCGAAACCTCCTACAAAGATCGCGGCGGCAAATACCAGGGCCAACGCGGCGTGACGCTGCCGAAGATGTGAGGATGCTAACCCTACTCGATACGCTTCGCTTCAAACAACTCGATACCCGCGCTGTGCTGCCTAAAAGGGGGAGTGCGCTTGCGGCGGGGTTAGATGTTTGTGGGATTGAGGACGTTGAGATCGCTCCTAAACAACGTGTGATGGCGCGGACGGGGTTGGCCGTGGCGATTCCGCCGGGGTTTTATGGGCGGGTGGCGCCGCGATCGGGATTGGCGGCGAAGAATGGACTCGATGTACTCGCCGGTGTGATCGATTCGGATTATCGAGGTGAGATTGTTTGTGTGCTCTATAACACCGGCGACGAAACCATCAACCTGCCTGCCGGAAGTAAGATTTGCCAGTTGATTATCGAACAGATCATCACGCCTGAAGGTGCGTGGGCGACCGATCTTGATGAGACCGCGCGCGGCGCCGGCGGATTTGGATCGACAGGCTGACCTCTACTCTGCTAAAAACATATAACGACGGGCGGCCACGGAGGGCCGCCCCTACAGTTGTTCTCATTCACGCAACTTCGTCCGGAGGCGCTCGATGAGCAACAACTGTAGGGGCGGCCCTCCGTGGCCGCCCGTCCTAGACAATACGACTAAGGAATACCAAAAAGTGAACGATCACCCATTTAACCGGACACGAAAATATCTCGCGCTCTTATTAACAACTCTACTGCTCACCTCAAGCGCGCTCGGTTGGACGCAGGGCGCCGCGCCGGCAACGACGCGCGCAATCACGGCGGCCGAGCAGAAACTCGTTGACAACATCACCGTCGCGAGTCTCAAGGAAACTGTAAACGCGCTTGCCGCCGACGAGATGCAAGGACGCGGAACGGCGCAACCGGGCGGTGACAAAGCTGCCGCATACCTCGCCGATCGTTTTGCAAAGCTCGGTCTCAAGCCACTCGGTGACAGGAACACGTACCTGCAATCAATCAAGTTTAAAGAAACGCAGTTTTTACCCCAGACCGCATTCACCGTCGGCGATCAGACTCTCAAGTTCGGAACAGATTACTTCGTATCACCGCCGTTGAGTGGTGACGAAAGCGTCAGTGCGAAGATGTACTTCGTTGGTTATGGCCTCTCCGTTCCTTTCCTCAAACGCAACGATCTCGGCGAGGTTGACCTGCGCGGAAAGATCGCCGTAGTGCGAAATGGCCCACCACCTGAGATCGGAAAGGATCAGTGGAAGAAAGCACAGGGAACGCTCAACGTGTGGCGCGCTTTGATTCAGCGTGGCGTCGCGGCAATCGTGACTATTGGTGGCGACATGGAAACTCTCACGTTCTCCGAGCTCGCCGATTATTTAACGCGACGCCAGGTCGAGCTCGATGGCGAACAGGAGATGCCTGACTTCCTCCCGCCGTTCATCAGCATCAGCGAAGCGGCGGCGGAGAAATTATTCGCGGCGTCGGGAGTCACGCGAGCTGATGCCTTCACCAAGGCTCAGAGTAGCGACTTCAGACCGATCGATCTCGTGCAAAACGGCAGCGTCACGGTGAAGCTCAGGAAAGCGAAAGGCGCCAGCAATAATGTAGTCGGACTGCTTGAAGGCTCCGATCCGAAGTTGAAGGCGGAAGCGATTGTTTTCTCAGCTCACTACGATGCGTACGGTCTCTCAGCCGATAACCGCATCTATCACGGTGCTGCCGACAACGCACTCGGAGTCGCAGAGATGCTGGCCATCGCGGAAGCGTTTTCCAAATCAGAAACCAAGCCGCGCCGCTCGATGATTTTTCTCGCGGTGACGGGAGAAGAGTATGGCGGCTATGGATCGGATTACTGGGTGAAGAACCCGACGTGGAAGATCAAGCAAGTCGCTGCTGACTTCAATCTCGACGGCATGGGCACGGAGGTTTATGGACCAGTCAAAGTGCTGGTTGGTTACGGTGCTGAGCATTCGTCACTCGGCAGTTTATTAAATGAAGTCGCGGCGGCTAGTGGCTTGAAAGTGATTCCGGATCCGATGCCTGAGGAGAAGTCGTTCTATCGTTCCGATCACTACTTCTTCGTGAAGAAAGGTGTTCCGGGGATCATGATTCTCGGTGCCCCTGAGGGCAGTGTCGAAAGCTGGACTGACCGCTTGAAGAAGTGGGAGAAGACAGACTATCACCAGCCGACAGACATCGTGCGTCCTGATTGGGATTGGACTGGCCCACGCACTGTTGCAAGTGTGATGCTGTTGATGGCGTTACGCGCAGCGAATGACGAGGCGATGCCGGCGTGGCTGCCGTCGTCGATGTTCAATCGCGAGCGCGGGACTGACAAGCCAGCGCCACCCGAGCCGTAGAGCAAAAAAGTAATTAGCTGCAAAGGCACAGAAAGCACAAAGAAACTACTCTTCATTTTGTGCTTTTGTGCCTTTTGTGTACCCCAAATGCTTCACCCTCCAAGTGCCACAGCTTTTGCATGAAATCGTACCAAGCCCCTCAAACACTGCGATTTTGTTGAGCATTGTTTGAAGGTGATTCAGCGGTACGTATCATTTTCAGCCTTTCCCCTGAACGACTACTCGCTTGGCACAAAGTTTGAAATGCAGGCCCCAGGTCTGAAGGAGGAGAAGAGATGAGACCCATCAGAAAAACGATTTTCATGACGTTCCTATTGGCGCTGGTGACCGCCGGCGTGGCCACGACTGGCATGGCCCAGTTTGGCAACGATGCGGCCATTCGCGACATCGTGGAACATATTCAAACTCGCACCGGCTATCTGCAGCGCGCGGTGCAGAATGCTGCGGATCGAAACAACTATCGCGTCAACGATATCAACCGTTTAATCCTGGATTTCGAGAACGCAGCAAACCAACTCGACCGGCGACTCGGAACACGCCGGACAACCACCACGGAAGCGCAAATGCTCCTTGATCGCGGTGTGCAGATCGATACTTTCTTCGCGAACAATCGACTCGGATCAGGCTCGCGCCGCGAGTGGCAGACCATTCGCGCGGATCTCGATCAGCTCGCGAGCTATTACAACCTAAATCCGCGTTGGAGCTCAGGCGGTGGAATCGGGAGGGGCGACACTGGTTACGGTGGCGGCTCACGAAGGGATTTGAACGGCACCTTCCGCCTGAACACGAGTCGGGGCGACGATGTGCGCACGGCTGTTGATAATGCGACCCGAAACCTGTCGCTAGCCGAGCGCCAGCGCGTGTACGATGCGTTGCTGAGACGCTTCGATCCGCCGCAGCAGATTGCGATTGAACGTCGTGGAACCTCGGTGACGATCGCTTCGACGCGCGCGCCGCAGATCAACTTCGTCGCGGATGGCCGCGAACAGGTTGAACAGACGCCGCAGGGACGCAGTGTTCGTGTTCGTGCGAATTTTTCAGGCGACGCATTGACGATCACGAGGACGGGCGAGCGTTCTAACGATTTTACTGTTACGTTCGATCCGTCAAGCGATGGTCGTGAGCTGCTCGTTACGCGGACGCTCTACAGTGATCGCGTAACGCAACCGGTGACAGTCAGGACATACTATGACCGGACTTCTGACGTCGCGCAGTTGAATGTTTACGACACCAATCGCGAAGGCACGGGTGGCGTAGGTGACGTGGCAACCGGCACCTGGGTAGTTCCGAATGGAACAGAGCTCGTTGCGGTGCTGAACAACGATCTGTCAACACAGAACGTTCGCGAAGGCGACCGCTTCACGATGACGGTTCGATCGCCGGGCCAGTATGACGGTGCGACGGTTGAGGGTTCAGTGGTGAGCATCAATCGTGGCGGCCGCATTACCGGGCGCTCGGAGATGACGTTGGACTTTGATGCGATTCGTATGCGAGACGGCCGGAGCTATCGCTTTGCCGGCATCCTCGAATCGGTTCGTACAACGAATGGTGATGTGGTCCGTGTTGATAACGAAGGTGCGGTTCGTGACAGCGACCAAACCAACAAGACAGTTCAACGCACGGCTATCGGGACTGCGGTCGGCGCCATTATTGGTGCGATTGCGGGTGGCGGTAAAGGCGCGGCGATCGGAGCTGTGATTGGCGCCGGCGCCGGTGCAGGATCGGTATATGTTCAGGGTCGAAGCGATCTTGACTTGAATGCCGGAACTGAGCTGACCGTGAGGGCCACTGGTCCGCGAGGCTAACCGCAAAAATAAGCCATCCACAGATTACACAGAGAATCAAAAATCTGCGTAATCTGTGGATGAAACTGTTTAGTTGATTGTGATTGATGCTGGTTGCGGAAGGCGCTCGATAGTTAATGTTAACTGCTGGCCGGAGCGCACCGGACGCTTGTCTGGGGTTTGAAAAAATAGAAAACCGTGACGACGCGAATCTCCTGACGACAGCGGCGTCTTCAAATCAACAGCATAAGCGCCAAACTCATTTTCAAACTGCTTGCGCGAATTCGGATTGTAGGCGTAAACCCCGTTCGCCTTCATGATTCTCGAAACCGCACTCTTCGGTGACAGTAGTTTCCACTCTTTGTTTTCACTATCACGCAGACGGAATCGCGCGCGCTTGATCTCCACTGGCACGCCGCTCTCAAACGCCAGCTCGACGCGCATCGCCAAAACACCGCTCAGCGGCAGGTTTGCTTCAAAGAGCTCCTGACTCTCTTCGTCTGTCAACAAAGGCGCAACGCGAATCGTCACGCCGCCTGCGTCTGCGCTGCGCGTGTTTGCAGGCATCGGCGGCAGTTCGGTAACCGGCTTCACTTTGTAGAGCGAGGCGGCGGTACACGACGCTGAACCGAGGGCAGTGAGCAGGAGCAGGAAAAGTCCGGGTCGGGTCATGGCCTCAATTTACACTATGTTACTATCTGCCGAAACCATGATTAGACCGTTCCGTGGGGTTCACCCGCAGATTCACCCGACCGCGTATGTCGACCCCAGCGCCCAAGTGATAGGCGACGTACACCTTGGAGAAGAAGCTTCAATCTGGTGCAACTGCACCGTCCGCGGCGATATTCATTACATCCGCATCGGCGATCGCGCCAACGTGCAGGACAATTCCGTGATTCACGTGCGGAATGGCACTCATCCCACGATACTCGAAAACGAAGTGACGGTGGGCCATAGTGTTACTTTGCACGGGTGCTACGTCGAGCGTGGATGTTTGATCGGAATCGGCGCGATCCTGCTGGACGACGTACGCATCGGCGAGTTGTCGCTGGTGGCTGCCGGATCGCTCGTGAGTCCAGGCACGATCATCCCGCCGCGATCTTTGGTGATGGGATTTCCGGCGCGAGTGAAACGTCCGTTGAAGGATGAAGAAGTTGCAGGGCTCGAGGTGTTTTGGAAGAACTACGTGGAGTATACGCAGGAGTACAGGAAAGAGATGATGTTGTAAGAAAAACTTTTGTCTGAAGGACTTTAAATGATCCGTTTCTCAAAATTCATTTTCACGTTAGCTGTCTTGATTTGCGCGAGTGCGCCTGTCTTTGCACAAACTGACGACAACCCGTTTCTCCTCAAGCGAGGCGATAACGAGTTTGGGTTCTGGGCCGGCTTTTCACCGAAAGCAACCACGATCTTCGAAGGTCTCCATGAGGACGAAGCCGAGGATCGCAAATTCTTCATCGCTGCACTCCGTTACGGTCGCACACTTGCTGCTAACAATTCACTCGCGTTGCAATACACGCTCGACGTTGTTCCAGTCGCAGTAGCCACAGGCGTGATCGTCTCACGCACCACGAGCCCGAGTGGCGTCGATACTTTCCGGCGCGAGACAGCATACGGCGCAGGATTCACGCCCTTGGGTTTGCAACTCGATTTCGCAAACGGCAGGAAGGTCCATCCGTACGTTCACGTCAACGGCGGCTTTCTTTATTTCAACAAAGACGTGCCGATCGAGGATTCGGGACGATTTGCTTTTGTCGGTGAAGCGGGCGGTGGCGTGCGCATCTTTACTTCCGAGCGTCGTGCGGTAAATATCGGTGTCAGGTTTCACCACATCTCGAATGGAGATACGTCGGGTTCGAATCGCGGCCTAAATCAGTTTGTGATTTACGCCGGTTTCTCGGTTTTCAAGTAATGCCTTCAGCGAAGACACAGCCAGCGCGCGGTATGCGCGACTTCCTGCCCGCAGACGTTCGCAAGCGCGAATACGTCATCGATCTGGTCAAGGAAGTTTATGAAAGTTACGGGTTCGAGCCGCTCGAAACGCCTGCGGTTGAAAACATCGAGACGTTAATGGGCAAGTATGGCGAAGAAGGGAACCAGCTCATCTTCAAAATACTCAAGCGCGGTGTGCATGAGTCAACGGGTGAGGCCGATCTCGCACTGCGTTACGATTTGACGGTTCCACTCGCGCGTGTAGTTGCGGAGTATCGCGACAAGCTGCCGAAGTTTTTCAAGCGTTACCAGATTCAACCTGTGTGGCGCGCTGATCGCCCGGCGCGCGGGCGCTTTCGAGAGTTTTACCAGTGTGACGTCGATGTGCTTGGTTCGCGTTCGACGATTGTCGAGGCGGAAATCGTTAGTGCGGCGAGTGAGGTTTTATCGCGGCTCGGATTTAAAGATTTCTGTGTGCGGCTTAATCACCGGAAGGTCTTAACCGGAATTCTCGGTATCGCTGGTGTCTCGTTGGATAAGCACGAATCAGCGCTCATCGCTTTGGATAAGTTAGACAAGATCGGCAGTGAGGGAGTTAAGAAAGAGTTTGAGGCGCGCGGCGTGGCAGGGACTGCCGGTGATCAACTGTTATCGTTCTTCTCGGCTTTATCTGAGCTCGAACACGCCGCCGAGATCGTGACTGAGGACAATGCGCAGCAGGCGTTTAATAAAGCTGTGCTGGGGCGCATTGTCGAATTCGTGAAAGACAATGAGCTGGGCGCGCAAGGCGTTGATGATTTGCAGTCGATACTGGATTTCGCTGACGTGATGGGTATCGGTCATCGCGTGAAGATCGATCCGACTCTGGCACGTGGACTTTCTTATTACACCGGCGCGATCATGGAGATCAATGTGAAGGATCTCGCGGGGAGTCTTGGTGGTGGTGGGCGCTATGACAACCTCGTCGGGATGTTTCTCGGACAGGATATTCCGGCGTGTGGGTTCTCGCTGGGGCTCGAGCGAATACTCGTCGTGATGAACGAGAGAAATATGTTTCCGGCAGAGTTGGGGTCGTCGCCGGCTGATGTGATGGTAGCGATATGGAATAAAGATAGTGTAGTGGAGTCAATTAAATTGGCGAGGGAATTGAGAGCCGGAGGTCTGTCGGTTGATTTGTACCCGGAGGCTGATAAGCTCGGGAAACAGTTCAAATATGCGTCGTCGATTGAGGTGCCGTTCGTTGCTGTTATTGGCGAAGAGGAGCAGGCACAGGGATTGGTAGCTATCAAAAACATGGCAAGCGGCGAGCAGCAAACCGTTAGACGCGGAGAGGCGGTAGATCTAATAAATGGATTTCTCACGCAGCGGCGCAACGGCGCAACGTAAGACGCGAGAAACCGGAGGCGTTGCGCCGTTGCGCCGCCGCGTGAGAATTGTTTTAGAAATACAGGATCTCAGATATGTCCAGTGAAGCTATAGTTCAGAATTATCATGAGGATGCAGTCAAAGCGATGCGGGCGTACAAGAAGCTCGCGGAGAAGGCGATTGCGCAGTTGAAAGACGAGGAGTTTTTTATAACTCTCGACGAGGAAGCAAACAGCGTCGCTGTGGTCATGAAGCACATGGCCGGGAACATGATCTCGCGTTGGACTGACTTTCTCAGTTCCGACGGCGAGAAACCCGATCGCAATCGCGACATGGAGTTTGTCATCGATGCGACGACCACCAAAGACGACGTGCTTGCATACTGGGAGCGCGGCTGGAAATGCGTGATTGATGCGATCGAGCCGTTGACTCCGGAAGACTTCGAAAAGACTGTGTTGATTCGCGGTGAGAAGCACACGATCGTGCAGGCGATCAATCGCCAACTAATGCACTACGCGTATCACATCGGCCAGATAGTTTTTCTCGCGAAACACTTTCGTTCAGCGGAGTGGAACTCGTTGAGCATTCCGCGAAATCGCTCGGCGGAGTTCAATGCGGCTCTAATGAAATGAACGCGCACATTCATCACGTCAATGTCACCGTTCCGAAGTCGCTCGAAGATGCGGCGAAACACTTCTATGGTGTTGTGATGGGCCTCGAAGAAGTGCCGAAGCCGGAAGGCTCGCGCGGACGCGGCGGCGCGTGGTATCAACTCGGCCCGATCCAGCTTCATCTTTCTATCGAAGCACAGTTCGGCGAGAACTGCATCAGCAAGCGACACATTTGTTACACCGTCAGCGACCTCGCTCAAGCTGAGGAACGGTTTCGGAATGCGGGCGTTGAGATCATACCTGACGATTTGCCGACGCCGGGCTGGTCACGATTCTACGTTCGCGATCCCGGCGGAAACCGTTTAGAAATAGCGCAATCTGTTTAATCTGTGGATAAGAATGCTCGATAACTTAGGAAACTTAGAACGCACTCACTCTTGCGGACAACTGCGAGCTCAGGACATCGGCAAACAAGTCGTGCTGATGGGCTGGGTCGCAAAACGTCGTGATTTTGGCGAGCTCACTTTCGTCGATCTACGCGATCGAGACGGTATCACTCAAGTCGTTTTCAATGCGGAAGACGGCCCCGAAGCGCACACGAAAGCCAAGGACCTGCGTGGCGAGTATGTGATTGCAGTTAGAGGCGAAGTTGTGGCGCGTGCCGAGAACACACGCAACCCGAAGCTCGCAACCGGCGACGTCGAACTTCATGCGCGAGAGTTGTTGATACTCAACGATGCGCGCACGCCGCCGTTTCAACTCGACGCCGCGCCCGATGCGCTCGCGAGTGAAGACTTGCGTTTGAAATATCGCTATCTCGATCTGCGCCGGTCGCAGTTGCAGTCGAACCTGCTTCTCCGTCATCGCGTGACGAATGAAATCCGGCGCTACATGTCGGCGCAGGGTTTCACCGAGATCGAAACGCCGATCATGATCAAATCGACGCCCGAAGGCGCACGCGATTACATCGTGCCGTCGCGTATTTTCCCGGGCAAATTCTTTGCACTACCGCAGTCGCCACAACTCTTCAAACAGTTGTGCATGATCGGCGGCCTCGATAAGTACTTCCAAATCGCTCACTGTTTTCGCGACGAAGACCTGCGCGCCGATCGCCAGCCGGAATTTACACAACTCGACGTCGAGATGAGCTTTGCCACACTCGATCAGATCTATAGGTTGATTGAAGGTCTGTTCGGATCCGTTTTCAAACTCATCAACGTCGAACTGCCGGGGCCGTTTCCACGCTTCACGTTTGCGGAAGTGATGCGTCGCTTCGGATCAGACAAACCAGACCTGCGAATTCAGGGACTAGAGTTACAGGATCTTGCGCAGGTTGTAGAAGGAACGGATTTTCCGCCGTTCGCGTCGGCGCTGTCGTCCGGCGGACAAGTGAAAGGAATCGTTGTTCCAGCTGGCGCAAACCTCTCTCGCAAGGTGCTCGACGAGTTACAGGAGTTTGCAAAGCGTTACGGCGCCGGCGCACTCGCGTGGATCAAACTGGGCGATGAAATCACATCATCGCTTTTGAAAGCTCTTGGTGCTGATGTTGTCACGCGCATGGCGGACGTTGCGGGCGCGAATAAAGGCGACGCCGTTCTGATCGTTTCTGGCAAGCCGAAGATCGTCGCCGCGAGTTTGGGTGCGTTACGAAACGAGATCGCGAAGCGTGAAAAACTGATTCCGGCAAATGTCTACGCACCGCTTTGGGTGACTGACTTTCCGATGTTTGAGTTTCACGAAGAAGATGGTCGCTACTATTCGATGCACCATCCGTTCACGTCGCCGGTCGATGAAGATCTCGAATTGCTGCAACGAGCGGTCGAAGGCGGCGAAAGTAATCTGCTCGGACAGATTCGAACCAAGGCTTACGATCCCGTGATCAATGGCGTCGAGATGGCGAGCGGCTCGATTCGTATCCATCGGCGCGACGTGCAGCGTCTCGTTTTCAAAGCGCTCGGAATGAGTACCGAAGAAGCTCGCGAGCGATTCGGTTTCTTTCTCGACGCACTCGAATACGGCACGCCGCCACACGGCGGCATCGCGCCGGGAATCGATCGGCTGATGATGGTACTGGCCGGCACTGACAACATTCGCGACGTGATCGCATTTCCAAAAACCGCATCCGCCGCCGATCTGATGATCGACGCGCCCGGTGAAGTCGATCCAAAACTGCTGGAAGAGTTGCACCTGCGAGTCGTCGAAGACTGACCATGCCGCTGCTTCAACTCCGTCGTGAACATGTGGACGCGATGATCGCCCATGCTCGCGAGACCGCGCCGGCGGAGTGTTGTGGCTTGATTGGCGGAATTTCAGAAACGCGAGCAGTCACGCTTTATCGCCTTCGCAACGTCACTCCGCATCCTGAATCAGCTTACGAAGCCGCACCTGAAGATCTCTTTAACGCGCAACGCCAGATGCGCGAGCGCGGCGAAGATCTGCTCGCAATCTATCATTCGCACCCGCGCGCATCTGATCCGAGCCCTTCTGAAACCGACGTGCGCCTCGCCTACTATCCCACGGCCAAATACCTGATCATCGGTCTCGCCGGCATCGAGGCCGTCATCAAGGCTTTCTCGATCTCCGAGCGGGAGCATCGCTGGCAACAGGTTGAGTATGAGATCGCAGACTAGTAAGATTGGCCACAAAGAGGCACAAAAGCACAGGAACAAGAACCAAAATGGAGTCACGGCCTCTTAACTAAATCCATTATGTGATTTTTGTGCCTTTTTGTGGCTAAAATAGTTTTGTGCTTTTTTGTGGCTGAAGATGGAGACGAAGAAGAGCAAATACGACACTAATCCTCTCGATCCGGATGTTGAACGGAAAGCAGAGGACGTCTGGGGCGATCTTGGCGGCGTCACTCAGCAAGTGGGCGGCACGACGCAGCAAGTCGGCGACACGCCCAACGAACCGCCCCGGCCACAGAACATTGACGACGCGCGAAAGAACGTCTACTCCGAGGCGCCCACTCGTCGTTATGACAATCCACCTCTCGAAGCTCCATACCCGTCAATCTTCGTTCCGCCTACTTATGCGCCACCGCCGGCGCAGTATCAGTCACGAGAGAATATCTACCAGGCTCCGGTAACAGCCCCATCCTCGCGACCAATCCGTGGCATCGGCATCTCGGAGAAATGGGCCTCGATGCTGCCGTACGCGCCTTTTTCTATCGGCCTCGTGGTTAGTCTGCTCGAGTTGTTTCTCGTGCCGCGCAGCGAGGGAAAAGTTCGTTATCACGCGTCACAAGGCGTCGCGCTCCACATCGCGATACTGATAGTGCAAACGATCTTCAGCGTGATCAGCATGCTCACTGGCAGCACACTCGGCGGGACGCTGTTCAAAGTAGCGGCCTTTGCGTTTCTGATTATCTCGATGATTCGTGTCGGGAAGGGCGAGCCGCATCAAATCACCCCGCTTGCCGAACCGGCTCAATGGTTTAACAAGCATATCGAGCCTCGCAACCGGGGCTGACCCCATCTGGCATTTTCATTGCATTGTCTACTGTCCTGATCGGTTAGTCGCGAAATATGCGATATTTACGAAGTGAAACCGATCTTTCGCAGGTAGATCTGCGTTTCGTTTTGGTGCAACACTCCCCGAAAAGGACGAATTGCCGATTTCCACTAAGGCAATCGTAATCGGCAATGGAGGTAATAAAATCGATGTTTAAGAGACAAACCTTAATCGCGTGGCTAACGCTCGTGGCGATCAGCGTGATGCCGTTCACGGCGTTCGCACAAGCGACGCAAATCAAGTATCACAGCAACAAGTACAGTATTCAGGACGACATCAAACTCGGCCGCCAGGCGGCGCAGGAAGCTGAGAGCCAGTTTCCTTTGCTGCGCGATCAGGAAGTGCAAAGTTATGTGGAGAATGTCGGACGCCGGCTCGTCACCGCCATTCCATCGCAATTTCAACATCCGGAATTTCAGTATTACTTTAAAGTCGTAAACGCGAGAGACATCAACGCGTTCGCGCTTCCCGGTGGTCCAATGTACGTCAACCGCGGAATGATTGAAGCGGCACGCACTGAAGGTGAGATGGCGGGCGTGATGGCCCACGAGATCAGTCACGTTGCGCTACGACACGGCACGGCGCAGGCGAGTAAGGGACAGAAGTACAGCATACTCGGCGGCATCGCCGGCATCGCCGGAACAATTCTCGGTGGACCAGGCGTCGGCCAGTTGGCCCAGGCGCCATTTGCGGTTTACCTGCTGAAGTTTAGTCGTGAATACGAAACTGAGGCTGACATTCTTGGTGCGCAGATCATGGCCCAGGCTGGTTACGATCCGCGCGATCTCGCCAACATGTTCCAAACAATCGAGCGTCAAGGCGGCGGTGGTGGTGGGTTCTTGAGCGATCACCCGAGCGCGAGCGATCGTTATGCGCGTATCAACAGGGAAGCTCAGTACCTGCGGGTTAACACTTCAGCCAATCGCGACTCGCGTGAGTTTGCGCGCGTTCAGCAACGTTTGCGTGGCTACGGGACCGCGCCAACGATGGCTGACATTCAACGCAGCGGGCAGCGTTATCCGACAGGTGAGCAGACCGGCAACTATCCGGACAATGCGCCGACGGGACGCGTGTCGTATCCGTCGTCTCGCTATCAAAGCGTTTCGATCTTCAACGGCGGTGTGAATGTGAGTGTGCCGAGCAACTGGCGGCAGGTCAGTGAAGGCAACTCTGTTTGGTTTGTGCCTGAGGGCGCTTACGGTCAGTACAACGGCCAGGCAGTTTACACGCACGGTGTGAGCTTTGGTGTTGCTCAGACGAATAGTCGCAACTTGCAGAGCGGAACCCAGGAGTTGGTCAACAACTTCGCGCAGGGAAATAACAACTTGCGCACGAGCGGTGGTTATCAACGAAGCACGCTCGACGGTCGCACGGCGCTGTGGACGACGCTGACGAACGTCAACGAAGCAACCGGGCGTCCGGAGACCATCAGATTGATCACGACGCAATTGCGTAACGGCTCACTGTTCTACATGGTCGCCGTCGCGCCGCAGAACGAACGCGGGTTTGATACTGCGTTCAATCAGGTGCTGCAGTCGCTGCGGATCAACGACTAATAATTTTAGCCGCGGATTCACGCGGATGAACGCAGATCGGCGTTTATCCGCGTAAATCCGCGGCTACTTCTTCTTCGCTTCCTGCCACAACTCTTCCAACTGATCGATCGACGTTTGATCAAACGCTTTGCCGCGCTCGTGAAGTGCGTTCTCGATGTATTCGAACCGCTGCCTGAACTTTCGATTCGTTAACTTCAACGCGGCTTCGGGTTCGACCTGCATGTGTCGCGCGATGTTCGTTGCCGCAAACAATAGATCGCCCATCTCTTCTCGCACACGCGCGTGATTCGCTTCGTCTTTCAATTCAACGTGATCTTTTATCGCCGCGCGCAGCTCACCAATCTCTTCCTGTAACTTATCGAAGATGTCGTCGACAGACTTCCAGTCGAAACCGACGCGCGCTGCTTTCGTGGATAACTGGTGCGCTTCCATCAACGCGGGCGCTTTCGAAGAGACACCGGTCAACAATGATGTGTTGATGTTTTCAGTTTTCCCTGATGCGCGCCGCTCTTCGGCTTTCATGGTTTCCCAGTTGAGCAACACAGTCGCAGCATCGTTGGCTTCGACGTCACCAAACACGTGCGGATGCCGGCGCACCATCTTGTCGTGAATCGCAGTTGTAACGTCGTCGATAGTGAACTCATCGCGCTCCTTCGCGACCTGCGCGTAGAAGACGATCTGAAACAACAAATCGCCAAGCTCGTCACACAATTCGCGTGGCCGTCCCTCGCGCGCGTCCTCAACCGCTTCAAACGCTTCGTACGCTTCTTCAAGCAGCATCGGCGCGAGCGTGGCGTACGTTTGCTCGCGGTCCCAGGGGCAGCCGTTGGGCGAGCGCAGGCGAGCCATAAGTGCGACTAAATCGTTAAATGTTGCAGGCATGTCGTTAGTCTAACACCGCATGCGTGGTAAGCGCCTTTATGGTTTAATATCGCCATGCAAGAAGAGCAACCCACTTTCAAAGTTACGGACCGAAGACTCTTTAATGCGGACGGCAGCCCACGGGATTTGCCTCCCGAAGAGAAGCCGGAACCGGCTGCCGCCGCGGCGCCAGAACCGGCCGCAGCCGCGACAGCTCCTGAGGTCGAAGAAGCACAAGCGACACCGGAACCGGAAGTTTCAGCAAGCCCTGCGGCTGCGGAGGAATCACCGGCAGCAGAAGAAGAGTTCACTGAAGAAGATCTCGCTGACGCGCGCGATCCGGCGAGTTTTTTGAACTTTCTCATGATGCTGGCTCAGAATGCCGCCTCTACGCTCGGCATGGTGGAGCACCCGGTAACGCACCAGCGCGACGTCGATATCGACGCGGGCAAACATTGGATCGACGTACTTGGCATGTTGCAGAAGAAGACGGAAGGAAACCTTACGCCGCAGGAGAAGCGAATGCTCGAAGGGCTGCTTGCAGACTTGCGGATGCAGTACGTTTCGCTCGTCAACTCGCCGCAGCAGCCGGGACCGAGATTTTCCGGTAGCGATATCACTGGGGGGAGATGAAGCTTACCTTTTTAGGTACGGGAACCTCCACCGGTGTGCCGTCAATCGGTTGTGAATGTGAGACCTGCATCTCGGACGATCCTCGCGACAAGCGACTGAGAGTTTCAATCATCATCGAACATGCCGGGCGCACCGTGCTGGTCGATACGTCTGCCGACTTTCGACAACAGGCGCTGCGCTTTGGACTCAAACATCTCGATGCGGTCCTGATTACTCACTGTCACGCCGACCACGTTTTCGGGCTCGACGATATTCGCCCGCTCAACTTTCGCTTTGGCGCGTTGAGTGTCTTTGCGAATGAACGCGCGTGGGTGGATATCAAACGCATCTTCAAGTACATCTTCGAGCCTTCGCACTTCGGTGGTGGTCTACCGGAAGTGATTCCCAACATCGTGACGCCGGGCGGGAGTTTCTGCATCGGCGAAGAACTCGTGATCACGCCGCTTGAAGTGATCCACGGCCGGTTGCCGGTGATGGCTTATCGCTTCAATGATTTTGCGTACCTGACAGATCTCAGCGAGATTCCGTGCGAGACAATCGACGCGCTGCAAGGTCTCGATGTGCTCGTGCTCGATTGTTTGCGGTTCACCGAACACCCAACACATTTGTGGGTGGATAAAGCTTTAAGTTATGTGGACCAGCTAAAGCCGCGACGAACTTTCTTTACTCATATCGCCCACGACATCAAGCATGCGCGAGATTCAGCGCGTCTGCCCGCGGGCGTCGAGTTTGCTTACGACGGATTGGTAGTCGAGTGAATGCGTCTCTTTCACGGAACTGACAACGCCGAGATTCAACGACCAACCGTGCTCACGCTCGGCGTGTTTGACGGTCTGCATCTCGGTCACCAGTTGATCGTGCAAACCGTTGTTGAGCGCGCGCGTGCATTGGGTGCAGTGCCGACAGTGATCACATTCGATCCGCACCCGCGTGCTGTGTTGCATCCCGAGTCGGCGCCGCCACTGCTGCAAACGTTCGATCAGAAGATCGAGGCGCTCGGTGTGCTTGGTATCGAACAGACGATCGTGGTGCGCTTCACAGCAGCGTTTTCAGCGATCCGCGCCGAGGAGTTTCTCCGCGACGTTGTTATCGATCGGTTGCACGCGAAAGAGGTCTATCTCGGTAAGGGCTTCGCGTTTGGGCACAATCGTGACGGCAATATCGAGTTGTTGAAACGCAAGGGTGAGGAGCTTGGTTTTGTGGCAGGCGAAGTGCCGGAGGTTAAGCTGCGTGGCTGTCGCGTCAGCTCCAGTAAGATTCGCCAACTGTTGGCTGCCGGTCACGTGAACCTTGCGCGACGCATGTTGGGCCGTCCGTATGGCGTTGAAGGACGCGTCGAGCGAGGCGCAGAACGTGGGCATAAGCTCGGGTTTCCGACGGCCAACCTGCACCCACACAACCGCGTCATACCTCGGAATGGTGTGTACGTCACGGGCACGTTGATTGATGGGCAATGGCGCCGTAGCGTGACGAATGTGGGCCTGAGACCGACGTTTGCGGACGCCACGGAACCTTCGGTCGAGACCTACGTAATGAACTGGGACGGCGACCTTTACGGCGATGTTGTGCGTGTTCGGTTTTTGTATCGCCTGCGCGACGAGCGAAAGTTTAGCTCAATCGAGCAATTGAAAACGCAAATTATGATAGATGTCGATCGTGCTAATAGTTATTTTGAGAGAGGCGGCACGAAGCACATGCTGGCAGTTATATAGTCGTAATCGTAATGAATACAAATCAGGCACTAGTTAAAACAAATCATTCGAACGGAAACGGGCTGGCTGTGAGCGCGCAGCCCGCGCCGAAGCAGACGGCTCAAGTTCCACCGTTAACTGAAGCGTTGGCCGACGAGATTCTTGCAGGACGTGACTTCCATGGTTGGCTGCGTGCGGCGCGAGTCGCGCGTGTGCTCGGGCTCTTCTCGCTCTACCTCTTTCTCGACACTTATGACATTCGAGCAGACTTCAACAATCGTGGAGTCAAGAGGCAATTGGAGCTCGCGCGTGGGTTTGGACGTAAGGCGAGACTCAAAGCGTGGGTTACCGCACAGCTTTACGTTGCGTTTGATCGGTTAGTGCGTGCGTTGCGCTATTTAGTTTTTCGCGGCGCTGAAGGTTCGACGAAGAAACAAGCCCGGCTCGAGAAGCAGGCTGTATGGCTGCGCGAGTCGTTGATCGATCTTGGTCCGACGTTCATCAAGATCGGACAGGCGCTCGGCACGCGTGCCGATCTGTTGCCACTCGAGTACGTGAAAGAGCTTCAGAAACTGCAGGACCAGGTGCCGGCGTTTCCGTCGTCCGAAGCTTTCGCGATCGTCGAATCAGAGCTTGGTCGCAGTCTGCACGAGTCGTACAAAGAAATCGATGCCGAGCCGATCGCTGCCGCATCGCTTGGTCAGGTTTATCGCGCACGCTTGCACACGGGTCAGGAAGTCGCGGTCAAAGTTCAACGTCCGAATCTACAGTCGACCATCTCGTTCGACGTAGCGATCCTGTTTCGACTCGTGAAGTTAACCAATCGATTCTTCCCAAAGGCGAATGAGAATGCTGATTGGGAAGGGATGCTGCGCGAGTTTCACTCGACGATTTTCGAAGAGATGGATTACGTGAAGGAAGGGCGTAACGCGGACAGGTTCCGTTACAACTTCCGGACGTGGCGCGCGATTCGAGTGCCGAAGATTTACTGGACGCACACGAACACACGCGTGCTCACGCTCGACTTTATTCGTGGTACGAAGGTAGTTGATCTCGAAGGTCTGCGCGCGAATCGCATCTCGCCGGTTAAGGTCAACCGGATGCTGATTCGGACGTATCTCAAGCAGTTACTCGAAGACGGCTTCTTCCACGCGGATCCGCACCCGGGAAATCTGCTCGTAATGGACAGCGGGCATCTTGCGTTCTTCGATTTCGGCATGGTTGGGCGGATCGATCCGAAGCTGCAGACGCAGATGATCGATGCGTTCTTTCACGTCGTTGGTCGTGACGTGAAGGGCCTCGGCCAGGACATCATCAATCTGAATTTCCTGAAGCCGGGAGTCGATTCGGAGACGGTGCGGCCGGTGGTCGAAAGTCTGTTCACGCACTATCTCAACCTGAAACTTGGCGAAGTGAATTTCAAAGAGCTGACGTACGATCTCGCTGAAGTAATCTACGAGTATCCATTCCGTCTGCCGTCAAACTTCACCTACATCATGCGCGCGCTAATGACGCTCGAAGGTATCGGTGTTGTGACCGATCCGGGTTTCAGTTTCTTCGAAACAGCGAAACCGTTTGCGAAGGAGTTTATGTTGCGACGTGAGGGGCGAGCGTTTCGCAAGATGATCTTCGACAAGCTCACGGGCCGCGAGAACGGCGACAGTCATATAGCGTGGTCGCGAGTCTGGAAGCTCACGAAGATGGCGGCGCAGATGTATCTCGATCGGAAAATTTAGCCGCGGATGAACGCAGATAAACGCAGATCTGAATAAGAAATTTCAGATCTGCGTTCATTCGCGTTAATCCGCGGCTTATTTTCCGAGTTGGCCCCGCAGGGCGCCGTTGGGGAATTCTGCGTTGTGCACGTTCACGTAGTAGCTGCCGGGGTTCTTGATGATGTCCATGATCTTTTCCTGTTCCAGCGGCGCGCATTCCTTTGACGAACCGTTTGCCGGAGGCGTGAGCGTGACGATCGGTGGTCCGGCTTTACCAGCCTCGCCGGTGTGGATGTGAGCGCCGTTGGCAGGCGCGATCTTGTCGACCTTCAACTCGTAACAAACCTGACTTTTCCCCGGATTAAGAGTGATTCTGGCTGTGCCGGTTCCGTCGGGATCGCCTGGACCGGGAACTTCGGCTGCGCCCGTCAGTGTGACGGTTATCGGCCGCCCACCCTGCTGATCCTGCGCTGACAATACGAAGCTGAGACCCGCCACGAAGAGAATCAAAGCAATCAAACCGAGTGATTGTCTCATCTCACCCTCCTTATTTTGGCGTTGAAGATTGCTAGATGGAGCGGCGAGAAATTACGTGAGTTAGACCAAGAAGGCGTGGAGATTCTGTAGCTTTTGTGTGTTGGTATAGGTCCTATACCTTTATAGGACCTATACCGGGCAAAACACCCTATCTGGTTGGGGCTTTTTCGCCGTTCTGACCAGGGATGTTGAGTCGCTCGCGGAAGAGATTGAGTAGCAGCAATGTGCCGATTCCGCCGCCACCTTCAGATCCTCCACCAGTGGCCATGACGTCCGGCGTGATGCGAACGCCCTTCTCGCCGATGACTTTCAAGGTCTCCACAAGCGCGACACCCTGCGCACCAAGCGCGTTGACCTGCTCGCGATACGCGACGCCTTGCGCCTCGCCCATCAAACGAACCTTCTCGGCTTCGGCACGGCCCGTTTGCTGAATGTAGTGGGCTTCGCCCTCGCCCTCAGCCTTACGCTGCTCGGCGCGTTTGCTTGCGATCTCGACGCCGACAGTCGCCGCCATCAGATCTTTCTGGTTGTCGGCCTGTGACTTGGTCTTTTCGAGTTGAATGCGTTTCTCTTCGGCCTCGCGTTGAGCGTTGTACATGTTCTGACGCTGCTCGGCGAGGATCTTCTCGGTCTGCGTCTTCATCAACTCTTCCGGCAGATGGATGTGGCAGATGAGCACGTTCACTACGTCGACGTGATACTTGAGCAGGTGCGCGCGCACGCGAGCTTCTGCGCGTTCCTGTTCCTCGTGCCGGTTTTGCAGGTACGCCATCGCGGACGACTCAGACGCCTGGTTACGGAAGATCGAGTCGATCAGCGGATGCATCACGTTTTGAATCAAGCGTTCGATGCCGCCAATCTTCGCCACCATGAACGGTGCGTCTTCAGGCTTCACACGAAAGACAACGCGCACTTCCAACTGCATCGTAAAACCGTCTTTCGAGATCACCTCGAACGGATTGAACGTGTTGGCAACTTCGCCCGCCGTCCATTCCACCGTTTGGTTCGTGGTCGGAATGACGATCGGCGAGATAGCGAGCGTGTTCACGTAGTAGCGGCCTGGTCCAACCACCGCTTCCTGAATGCCACGATAACCTTCGGGAACCACATAAGCTTCGTGCGCACCCTCATCGAGACGTCGATCGGCCGGATCGCCGGTCATCAGATCAGCCTTGATCTGTTCGGCGGTGCGCTTATCGTCCATCACGTCGAGACGAGTTACAGAATCTTCGACCTGCTCCTTCTGCTCGCGTTCCATTCGTTCCCGCACCTTCGCCGCCATCTCACGTCGGACCTCTTCGGAAGGATCTTTACCGACGTTCGACACAACTACTGCGACCTCACCCGGCTTAATCTCCTTGGCTGTTTCGGGAATGACCTTGAACAGCAGCGGATTGACGTAGTAAGTGCCGGGCAGCAGGATGTCCTTCTGTGGGCCACGCTGGCCGCCCTTGCCGATGAACTCATGCCCGTCCTGAAAGTTGTCATGACCGGCGAACGACTCGGCCACGTAGTCGCGTGGATTAAGCGGCGCGCCGTCCAACGCCTCGACGAGACCGATCTGATTCTCATTGATCACAGTCGCATCGAAAAGGCGAACATTGAAGAGACCAGGCTTTGCTTCATTCCCTCCTTCGAGAGAAGCCGATTGCGTCAGGATGCGATAGACGCCCGGCGTCATGATGTCGACCTGCGGTCCTTTTTGGCCGCCCGATGCGATGAACTGTTCGGCGTCCTGGAAGTTGCGGTGGTCAATAATCGCTTTGCCCAGCAGGCGGCCCGGATCGAGTGGGTCACCGTCAGCAGCAGTGACTACGCCGACTTTGCCCTGCGGCACGAGCGTCGCTTTCGCGATTGAAACTCGGAAGAGGTACGGGTGAATGGGCCAGAGACCCGGTGGGAGGGTGCGGAGCTGAATACCTTTCACGCCGCCCTGTTTGATAAACGCGATCGGATCCTGGAAGTTGTTGTGAGCATTCTGGGCGCGGTCCGGCGCGAAGATGCGACCCGGAGGCATCGGCTCACCGTCAACTGCTTCGATTATGCCCATCTCATCGGCGCCGATTTCGATCAACGGGACTTTGCGCACTACTTTTTCAAAAGGAAACTTGATCAAGTGCAAGCCCGGCTTCAGCACGTCGGCCTGGATACCGACTTCGCCTTCCGTTGCTACCACTCTTCCCGGAGGCATTTTCGCGCCGATGTACCGTCGTTCTTTAATCGCGATTTCTCGTGCACCGACGTTGACGAAGATCCGGTTCACGATAACGAGGAAGATGATCAGAAGAACGAATGCTAGGAAAAGCAATGGGATCACAGTTGTGATGTCAAGATTTGGCATGGTCTTTCTCTTTCAGTTCAACTGGAGGCAGTTGATGGTTAGATTGGGTTGTTAGTGGACTCAAGCTCACGATTCGTACGGGAAAGCGTCTCCTTCAGGACAAAACCTGCGCCTGAAGTTCGAGTGTGTGACGACAGTACCCAGTATTCACTGTTGAATAACGCCTGGAGCTCGCGCGCGGATAAATCTGACAGGCTACCGTCTCGCCAGGAGAGCAGCACGAGCTCGATTGCCCTGCCGTAATTCTTCGCATTGTCAGAAAGGGCCGCAGCATGCAGCAGGTTTGTTGTGGAAGTTCTATTGGGCGATTCCTGGAACGCTTTAATGGCTGTGATGGCCTGTTGAAAAGTCTCTGCGTCTACTTTGGCGCCCTTTGCCGATACTTGATCGTCAGTCGGGGGTCTAAGTTGATTAAGGCGGAAGTCGGAAAACAGTCCCCGCGGTTCTTCTGGTGGCAGATGCAGGTTAGTAGTTTGCGACGTGTTCGCGGGTTTCTGCCAGAAGTAAATGGCGATAGCGAGTAGGCCTAAAACCAGAACCGAAGTAAAAAGAAGAGGGACCATCGCGGTCAAGGTAGTTATACGCCTGTTGGCAGGGAAAGTTCAAGATTCTGGAGGCGTCCGAGTCGAGATTCTCACACGGCGGCGCAACGGCTCAGCCGAAAAAGGCATACGTTGCGCCGCCGCGCCGCCGCGTGAGAAATCCTATTTAGTAGCCAAAGCATTGAAGAACAGCGGGTAGGTTACGAGCGACTGCGCCCGGTATTGAGGCCGGAAGCCGAACAGGATCACGCGTCCTTTGCCCATCGTAACCTCCACGAGTGGAGCTTTGCCCTTGATCAAATCCCCACCCAGTAACCAGCCGGAGAGTAGCGGATCTTTATCCGCTGGGTACGATGCGATCACGTGAACATTCGGATCGTTCGTCACTTCAAACACCGGCGAGTCTTCAGCCCACGCGATCGTTTCTTTCGGCATTCCACTCGCGAGCGGATGCGAAGTATCGAGCTCGATGCGCAGTATCGATCCCGGAACGTAGAAATCCGTGCGCGGCAGTCCTGACACAACATTGCGCAAAGGTAACTTGAACTGCTCGATCGCGAAGTTCGCGGCGCGATTTAGAAAGATCAACGTCCCGCCAGTCTCAACGAAATCGCGTAACGTTTTCACGCCTTCAGGTCCGAGACCGCCGCTCAGTTCAGGTGGCATTGCACCGCTACGATAACCTTCAAGCAGCGTGCGCGCGGGCTGATCAGGGATGAGCAGTGTGTAGTACTTTCCCGTGACACCAGGCGACGGTTTATAAACTGTGATGCCTGCGCGCAAATCTTTATCTGTAAGCACACCATAAGAGATGTTCTTCGAATCGAGGATCCATCTGGTCCAACCTTCATCCTGACTCGGAACAGACGAGTGATAGATCGCAAACAGATCGATACGCGGCATCTTCGGAGCGTCAGTCAAAACATCCGAAACCGTTTCCGTACTTCGCACCGGACGAAACGGCGCTTTAATAGCCTGCACCGGCACACCCATTAATAACGGCAACGTGTTTGCTGTTACGTCGTACGGCGCAATCGGATGCCCGTCAGCGTCTCTAAGATTTGGATAATGCTGGACCTCGAGCAACGCCTTCGCGAAGGCGCCATAAGGTTGATCCATTCTGACCAATTGTGTAGCGCTCGGAAGAGTCTGCTTGCCGACTTTAAAAACGGTACCTTCTTTTGCAGACGAAACTTCGACACCGCCTCGTTTTAGAATATTCAGGAGCGCTTCGGAATTTGGTGACGGCTCCACCAGAAACCCGTATATCTCACCCGCCCTGCGTGGCCGCACCGCGTCTTTCCCAATGGCGTAGAAACGTCGCAACCACTGCTCGCGATTCGTGGCCGCATGGTCCAACAACAGAAACGCCGCGGTCGTCATGTATTTCGTGATGTCGCTCAAGTGCCACTCACCACCGCGCCACAGTGGGCCAAACTTCGGCGACTCCTTCTGCGGATCGTAGCCTTCCCGCGAACGAAGCTCTTCAAATTTCAACGTCATTGGTGACGCGATTCGCGCAGACGCGGTTTCAGACAACATGCGTACACCGGCGTGATAGTGCGAATACGCGCGCGCGGGAGTCCATGCGTCGTAAGTTGAATTCGTGGTGATGCCTTCGAAGCCCTTCGCGCGCATCTCGGCGGCCATCCAGTTTCCGAGCTCCGTGTAACCTTGCACAATCGCTTTCGGCACGTTTGGCTCGACCGGCGCCATGTAAGGCGGCAGAAAAAGGCGCGAACCAAAAGCGCCTTGCTGGTGGATGTCGTGGACGATCTGCGGATGCCAGACGTTGTGAATCTTATCGACAGTGAGCTGCGTCTCGACTTGCGTGAAGGCATACCAGTCGCGGTTGTTATCGTGACCGGTGTATTTGTGATAGAGCTCGGGCGGATCGTTACCTTCGAATGGTGTGCCGAGTGTTTTGTCGTACCAGTTCTTGACGATGTCTACGCCGTCCGGATTCAGTGATGGCACGAGCAGGACGATCGTGTTGTCGAGAATCTTTTGAACGTTCGCGTCGGTTGACGAAGCGAGCTGGTGGGCAATCAGTGTGCTTGAGAGATACGAACCGACCTCAGTCGAGTGAATTCCGCAAGTGATTAGAACGACGTTCTTACCCTGTCGAATCAACTGAGCTGCTTTGCGATCGCGTGTGGCGAGTGGACCGAGCTTGCGCGGATCGGCGAGCTGGTCCTGAATCTTCTTGAACTCTTCAAGGCGCGCGAGATTCGCGGGTGAGCTGATGGTGGCCATCACGAACGGCTTGCCCATCGTCGTGTTGCCGAGTCTTTCGAAGACGACCCGGTCGCTGGCGGCGTCGAGTTTCTGGAAATAATCGACTATCTGATCCCAGGAGGCGAGTTTCCGATCCTCACCCGGCACGAAGTCGAGGACTTCAGCGGGCGCCGGGATCTTTTTCTGGCCCGTGGCGATGCCAGTCACGAGAAAGAGCAGCAGCAGTGTGATTATTCGTGTTTGCATGGGTTTCGGCAGTTAGCAAGAGGTTCTCACGCAGCGGCGCAACGGCGCAACGGAAATCCGCCGCGTCGTTGCGCCGCTGCGTGAGAAATCCAATAAGGGCAACCTCAGAGCGCCTAATCCGGTTCAAAAACACCGTATTCATGGTAAAGTAACGGCGTTTTCTAACCCCTGCGCACTCCCCGTTTTTCAAAAACTTGTTGGAGGTCAATTCGGATGTCCAGTGAAAGCATCCCTGCAAACGAGTACCCAGACCGGGTCGGTTTCAAGCCAGATAATCCTTATCTGACGACTTTTCGGCCCTATATTCCGGCAGGAGTCAGGCTGCGTGAGCTGACAATACTGCCGCTGATCGTGGGAACGGTGCTCGGCATCATCTTTGGTGCGTCCTCGCTTTATCTCGTGCTCAAGGTTGGTCTAACGGTCAGTGCGTCAATTCCGGTTGCGGTGATCTCCATCACGCTTTTCCGCGTGTTATCGAAATTGGGTCTGCGCGACGCGACGATTCTCGAAAACAACATCGTTCAGACAGCAGGTTCAGCCGGTGAATCGATCGCCTTCGGTATCGGCGTCACGATGCCGGCGATCTTGATCCTCGGATTTGATCTTGAGTTATCGCGTGTGATGCTGGTTGCAGTGCTTGGCGGTCTGCTTGGCATCCTGATGATGATTCCATTGCGACGCGCACTCATCGTGGCTCAACACGGATACCTCAAATATCCCGAAGGCACTGCCTGCGCCGAAGTATTAAAAGCCGGCGCCTCCGACGAATCTCGCGCAGCCGCGCTCGAAGGATCGCGAGAAAGCGCTGCGGTTGTAGATGAAGCGATGACTGGCGGCAAGACGATCATCAGCGGCTTCGGTATCGGTTTTCTTTACTACGGTATCGAACAGATCTTTAAGACCTGGAAAGAGTATCCGGGCAAAGTCTTCGGCAAACCGTTTGAGGGTGGCTCGGTCTCGATCGAAAACAACCCCGCGCTGCTCGGTGTCGGTTACATCATCGGACCACGCATCGCATCGATCATGGTCGCGGGCGGCGTGCTCGCATACCTGGTTTTGATTCCGGCGATCAAGTACTTCGGTGGTGGCTGGATGACGCCGCTCGCTCCGGAAACCACACATCTGATCAAAGACATGAGCGTCTCGCAGATTCAAAAGGGCTACATCCTTTACATCGGCGCGGGCGCCGTCGCAGCGGGTGGAATTATCAGTCTGTTCCGTTCGCTGCCCGTGATCTGGAGTGGTTTGAAAGGTGGTCTTGCTGACTTGCGTCGATCCGGTACGGGTTCCAACGACAATGCACCGCGCACGGACCAGGACCTTTCGATGAAGTTCGTGCTCGTCGGCATCATCGCGTTAATGGTCGTGATCATGATCGTCCCGCAACTCAACCTGCGCTTCAACATCCTCGGCGCGATCCTGATCATCGCGTTTGGATTCCTTTTTGTAACGGTTTCGTCGCGACTAACGGGTGAAGTCGGATCGTCGTCAAATCCGATCTCGGGAATGACGGTTGCGACGCTGCTGCTGACGTGTCTCGTGTTTTTAGTTATCGGTTGGACCGCACCGCCGTACTTCGTGACCGCGCTTTCGATCGGCGGCATCGTGTGTATCGCCGCTTCGAATGGTGGAACGACGTCTCAGGACTTAAAGACCGGTTTTCTCGTCGGTGCTACACCGAAGTCTCAGCAGATCGCGATTCTCGTCGGCGCTCTTGTTTCTGCACTCGCGCTTGGACCAATCCTGCTGGCGATGAATCAATCGGGCAGTGTTTACGTGCCGGTGGCTCAGAACAAGGATTTCAGTTTTCCCGCAGACTTCAAGTTTACTCCCGATCAGTACGTCAAGAGCGGCGACCAGCCGAAGAAAGAGCGGCTGCAAGGCGGACAGGCGAGCGCTGATACGAATGAATATAACGTCGTACATAAGACGACTACCGATTACGGCCCAGCCGGACGTTACTTCGTGAACGACCAGGGCGTGCCGGTTTATCTCGCAGATCCCGGTATTAACGGTATCTACGATAAGCTGCCAGGCACGAACAACACAGTCGCGAAGTTTACCGCGCCGAAGGCGACGTTGATGTCCTACATCATCAAGGGAATTCTGAGTCGTGAGCTTCCCTGGGGGCTTGTGTTGCTCGGAGTAATGATCACGATTGTGCTTGAGTTGAGCGGTGTGCCTTCACTTGCTTTTGCGGTCGGTGTTTACCTGCCGATTTCGACGTCGGCGCCGATCTTTGTTGGCGGCGCGGTGCGTTGGCTGGTGGACAAGTACCTGCGGAAGAAGCCGGAAAATATGGATCTCAGCGAAGAACAGATGGCGGCTGAGACTGACAAGAGTCCCGGTGTGCTACTCGCGTCGGGTTACATCGCCGGTGCGACGCTCGCGGGCGTAATCTTCGCGTTCCTGAATTTAAGGGAGGGCATTGTTGCGCAGTTGAAGGTTTTTGAGGAGTGGGCGACGCATCACAATCCGTTCTTCGAAGGCCCGAATTCAGACATGCTGGGAATGATTCCGTTCCTGATACTCACGATTCTGCTGTATCTTGTGGGGCGGGAGTTGGTACTCAAACCGACCCCCATAGTCCGTCGCGAGGAGTGAGTTTATCTCTGTGGCACTCTGCGTATCTCTGCGTTCTCTGCGTTAAGGTTATTTCAACGCAGAGGGCCGCGGAGTTACGCAGAGGGCCGCAGAGGAATTGTTTATGCGTACAAGAATAATTCTTCTGTTGTGTGTTTTTGTCTTCGGCACTTCCACCTCATTCGCGCAAACTCCGCGTACGCCCACTGAAACAATGCGCGAGTTTTACCGCATGATGCGCGAGAAGAAGTTTCGCGAAGCGTTCGATATGACCATCTATCGCGCGGCAATCGAGGGCCTTTCGACGCAGGAGTTCGACGATCTCAAACCCGATTTCGACAAGATGGCTATCGCTGTCAGCGAGAAGATCCCCGAGAAAGTCGACATCACGGGCGAACAGATCAGCGGCGACGCGGCGACCGTCTTCGTGAAAGTAATCGACGCGGACGGCAAGGAAAAGATCGAGCCCGCCTCGCTGATCAAGATCGACAACGCCTGGATCGTAGGCGATCGCGAGAACCTCGAACTGGTCCGCAAGGAAGGCAAGAAGTTTTTCTTCGAAGCCCGCATTAATGCCCACCACAGCGACGTTCAGGACATGTTGACGCGCATCTCGCTTGCCCAGGTGGTCTACGCGCAAGGCCACAACGGCCAGTTTGGCAACATGGCTGAGCTCATCACCGGCGGCCTCGTCCCGAAAGACATCGAAGGCCCTGAAACCACGGGCTACCGCTTTCAGGTGTTCCGCGCCACGGATGGAAAGTCATGGTACGCGACCGCCGAACCCGCGCAGTACGGCCGCTCGGGCCGTCTTTCGTTCTATCTCGACGCTTCGGGAGTGCGAAGCGGCGACGCAGCCGGCAAACCTTTAGTGGTAAAGAATTAAAGTATTGCGCTACTGCGAGCAGGTTTTCTAGAATGCTCGTGCGGCGAACTGCCCCCGATCGTGCCCTTCCTCAAATTGGTCCGAGAATCTCTCTAGCGGTTTCGAAGGATGTCGGAGCTACCGCGTAGAATCGTGTCGCAATTGCGCCGTTTTATCGGAAACCGGCGACATTCTAAGCGTGTGCGGACGCGGCTGGCCTTCACGTTGAGATTGTCAGATCCGCGTTTGAGCACGAACGGTTCCCGGCGCTTGCCGGGCCTCAGCGGGCACACCTTGGACGTCAGTGTCACCGGTTTGGCGTTGATTGTTCCAGCGATCCGGATCGGTGAACACTATCTCGCCGGGGCCGATCGAAAGCTGCACGTGAAGCTGGAACTGCCGAGTGGACCAGTCGAGATGAAGGTGGTGACGGTCAGGTATGAGAATCTGGAAGACGGGAGTGGATACCTGATCGGGTCTCGGATTATTGAGATCAGCGACGCGGATCGAAAGAGTTTTGAGAAGTATATTTCAGCCGCGGATTCACGCGGATAAACGCGGATCTACTCGAAGCGCAGTTCTCCAAAGACATCAGGTACGTGAAAGTTAGGTTCGGGTGTTCTTGTCGGTAACCATGCGAGATAACGCTCTGGCGCTTCCGGGCCGACACAACGAAACACATTCGCTCGCCACACGTCGCCAGCCGACGGATTATGAAGCGCCTCGCTCCAGGGAATTCTCATCCCGACGAGTAATTGTTCTTCTTCCAGCTTCGCAGCGGTCGTGAAGCCTGAAGCAAAATCCCAATCCGTTTCTCTTCCTTCCGGTCGCACCACGATCCCGAGATCGATCCACTCGCCTGTTGGCGCTGCTTCAAACTCGAAATACCGCCACGGCTGCGTGGGATCGGGCGCGAGGAAGATCTCGCAGACGTCGCGATCCCAAAGGCCGAGTGTCTTTGTGTTTGTGACTGGAGTCTCAGAGACGATCAGCGGCTCCTGCTGTTTGCCAACAAACCGCACGTGCAGCGCTTCATCAGACCAGCAAACTCTTGCTTCAGCATGGCGCGACGGCATCGCCGGCTCACCGGACCAGTAATGTTCGATCTCTACGGGATGACACTCCCGCCAGATTGAGTTATCAAAGTCGGATGGGCAGATGGGTTGATTGATGTGGTGCGCGATTAAGGAGCTCATCTCGATTTCAACGCGTTCATACAGTCATCTAACAACTTCACCGGATCTTCATTCGTAAACACACGCGCCGTACTCGTCCTCTTCCCAAACTTCTGCATCAAGTACTCCGACTCATCAGCAACACCACCCGTCCCCGTCAAACACCCGATAATCTTCCCTTCATCGTAGGCGATCGTGAACTCGTTCAACGATCCCATCGCTCCAGACACGAACAGCACGATATCGCTCGACCTCACGAGCACGACATTTCGTCCTTTCAACCCAAACCCCGTATAGATCAGCGCATCGCACGCATCGACCGGCAACTTGTACAACTCGCTGTGCTCGCGTTCATTGCTCGCGGGCGAGATACCGATATGAAAGCTGCCCGCTTCGTGCGCCGTCTTACCAACGACGTACACAAGGCCCGTCGTCCCGCCCGTAAGCAGTAACACATCCTTGCCCGCAATCACGTGCGCGAGACGCTCGGCCTTGTTGACAAGCGTGTTGCCGGTCTCGAGCCGCGCGCTCTCAGCAGCGGCCGAACCCATCACTCCGACTTTAGTCTTCATAGTTATTCTGTCGACTGGTGAACAACCTGCTGCTCGTCCACTCTTAATCGCGCCACACGTTCTTCACGATCCCACCAACGCTGCGTTATGAACCACACAATACCCGGCAGCAGAAAGAAAGTTCCAATGCCAACCGTCACGATCCGCGGCGAGATCTTAAAACGGTCCAACAGCTCACCAGTGACGTAGTTAGATGCTGCCATAGTTAAAGTCACCAGCGCCATCTCCGCGGCAAACACGCGCCCGCGAAAACTGTCAACAACCTCACGTTGCAATATCACTGTGGAAAAAACCCAGAGAATACTGCCGCCACAGTGTGCGATTCCCAGCACGACGAGCGCAAAAATAAAACTCGTCGCGCTACCAAACAAGACGTAAAAAACGCCGCCGATCAGAAACGCGATCCCGATCGACGCCTGCATGCGCCGGTTTCCTTCGCCCGCAATCCGGCGAGCGACGATCGGACCGACAGCGGTTCCAATCCCACGTGCTGCAAACAGAACTCCGATACCACCGGCAGCATCCTTGCCAACCGGGAAGATACGTTCGCCGAATACTGCCAGCAGCGTCAGTATGCCACCGCCGATTCCCCACGCCGGCTTTACAAGCAACGCCGCCAGGACGCGCGGTCGATCCTTAACATACTTGATACCTTCAATCGTCTCGCCAATCCCCAAAAGCCGGCTTAGCGAGACTTTTTGTCGCTCACGTTTCTTACGTTTCGGAAGGCGAATACTCGCAATCAAGGCTGCTGACAGCAAATACGTCACGGCATCGAGAATGAACGCGGCATCAGTTCCAAACAAGCTTGTGATGAAGCCTCCGATCGCCGCGCCGATTGTGAGCATCGCTGACCACGTCACCGACGAGATCGCGTTCGCGGCCAGGAGCTCACGATCCTCGACAATCGATGGTACAGCCGCTGTCTTCGCTGGCTCGAAGAACGTCGAGAGTCCGAGTTGAAACACCGTCAGCACGTAGATGATCCACAACTGATCCGGGCGACGCACAACCAAAAACCCGAGCACCACGAACGCGCGCAGGATGTCTGACACGATCATGATTCGCTGGCGGCTGAACCGGTCAGCAATCACGCCTGAGATAGGTCCGAAGAAAAAACTGGGAACGAAGCGCGCGACGAGCAGCAGACCGACGTCACGACCCGAGCCCGTGAGTTTAAGAATGATCGTGTAGAGCGCGATGGTGTCGAACCAGTCGCCCATCTGACTGACAACCTGCCCGAGCCACAGTTGCCTAAAGCTACGGTTCCTGCGCAGCAGATCAATGTATCCGACGTGTGTTGGCAATTCCTTATCCGCGTTCATGCGCGGCCAGATTAACCAGCCTGACTGAAATTCTCAATATGACCTGTCAGAATGGAATGACTCACAATCAACAATCGCGAATTCACGGAAATTTCAACGGCACGACAGTTGAAATATGGACGGCGCGGTGCAGAAGCCAATGGCTTCGCGGGCCCTCCGCACGGGGCCCGTAGCCGCAGAGTTCTATGACAATAATGAGTCGTCAAACATCTCACCCAGCACGGCAACCCGATCGTATCGGGTTGCCACTTGCCCAATTCACCGGAGAGAGAGCTGAGTTGCTCCCAGCTCTCTCTCCGGTCGCGTCGCTGCGCGCATCGCTGGGTCACTGGTGGCATACAAACCAGTTGTGGATTGCGTGGACATTGCTCGGTGTGCCGCTCGTGCTCGAATTGATCTACGGCACGTTTCTCTTGCCCTATCTCATCCTGACTCCAATCTCAATACTTGCAACTTATTTGATCTACCGCAGCGCGCGTGCGCGTCTGCAATCGAAGACGAGCGAGATCGAAGCGCTCAGTGAACTTCATCTCGCCACCGCAGAAGCCCTCGCGACCGCGATCGACGCTAAGGATCAAACAACACATTGTCACGTTCGTCGCGTGCAGATCTACGCCGCAGGTATGGGCGAAGTGTTTGGTCTTTCGCATGACGAGATCGCTGCACTCAAAGCCGGCGCGTTGCTACACGACATTGGCAAACTCGCCGTTCCGCCGCACATTTTGAATAAACCCGGACCTCTGACTCATGCTGAGTTTGAGAAGATGAAGATCCACACGGTCGTCGGCGCCCAGATCCTCGGTCGTGTGGACTTCCCCTATCCAGTGATTCCGATCGTCAGGCATCACCACGAACAATGGGACGGCCGTGGTTATCCTGACCGTCTGCGCGGTGAACAGATCCCCATCACCGCGCGCATTATTTCCGTTGTCGATTGCTTCGACTCCATTCGCGAAGATCGACCATTTCGCCGCGGCATGACGCTCGACGAAGCGACTGCGTTGCTGCTGCGCGGCTCGGGAATTCATTTCGATCCGGTCGTCGTCGAGCAATTCATCAAAAACTTGCCGCGTTTTGACGCCGAGATTGAACGTCTCGGCCTGCAACATCAATGCGCAAACTATTCAACTGAGCCGCCGATTCAACTCAGCGAAGTTGATATGAGTCAGACACGCGAGCGCGGCTCTTACATCGCTTACGATCAGATCAAGAAGGCGCACCGCGAAGTTTATGCGTTGTACGAGATTGCGCGCACGTTTGGCACGTCGCTGAACGTCGAGCACACGCTCGAGATTCTCGTTGACAAGGTGGGCCACGTGGTTCCGTTCGACACGTGCATCGTTTACTTCTACGACGATCAGAAAGGTTACGCTACCGCACGACACGTCGCCGGCAAGCATGTACAGAAGCTCGCAGGACGTCGCATCGCGCTCGGTGAAGGCGTCACGGGGTTTGCGCTTGCGAATCGAAGCGCTGTTAATCAGCTACATCCGAGTCTTGATTTCACCGATATAAATCCCGACGCAGGCGTAAGGTTTCGATCGATGGCGTCGTTGCCGTTGTTCAAAGATGACGTGTTGCTCGGCGCGCTCTCCGTCTATTCAGCAGAGCTCGAGCAATACACCGACGATCACATGCGGCTGCTGGAGACTGTGACGCGGCTTGCTTCGGACGCGTTGGGAAATGCGATGCAGCACGCTGAAGCGGAGTCGAATGCGTTGACCGATCCGCTCACGGGATTGCCGAACGGCCGTTATTTGTCTCTACGTTTTGAAGAGGAGGCCGCACGCGCACGCCGCACGGATCGCACGTTCCAGGTCGTGATGCTCGATCTCGATGAGTTTAAGAACGTCAACGATACTTACGGGCACAAAGCAGGCGACAAGATGTTGCGCGAGGTGGCGCATCTGATCGCCGGCCAGTTGCGCGAATATGACTTTCTGGCGCGTTCCGGTGGCGATGAATTTGTCGCCCTCGTGCAGGAGGTTGTCGGCGCGCAGGTTGAAGATTTGTGTATGCGTATCGAGAGTGCGGTGTCGAAGTTCTCGCTGCCGCTCGGAAGAAACCGATCTGCGCGTGTTGGAATTAGTATCGGGACGGCGACATTCGGTGTCGATGGCGACACGCTGGACCAACTCGTAGTCGCTGCCGATAACGAGATGTACCGCATGAAGTCGAGCCACAAATCTACTCGGATTGCGGACGAACCGATTAATACAGATCTGCAAAATTCGCCAGTTTTCTGATAGAAATTTGGGAGAATTCTTGACATATTCCTCACTCATCGCTTTCAATCGCATTGAGGCGTGTCTCCATGACGTGTCTCTGCTGAAAGCATGGTAGCTCCCGCCGAAAATCAAAGCGCCACACTCTTAATTGTTGACGACGACGCGGCCGCACGCGACCGGTTCCGCGAAATCTTCGAGGCTGCGCAGTACCGTGTCGTAACGGCAACAGAAGCAGCATCGGCGCTCCGTGTCTTGAAGGGTGTTCGTTGCGACCTGGTCGCACTCGATCTCGAGATGCCGGGCGTCGATGGTCTCGCCCTCTGCAAACTCCTGCGCGCGCAGCCTGCGACGAGCAAGCTGCCCATCATCGCGCTTTCGGAAAGCGACGACGAAGCCCGCAAGGTCCAGGCATTCACCGCCGGCGCCGACGACTACATCACGAAACCCTCAACGCCAGGCGAGTTGTTGTCGCGCGTCAGTCTGCACGTGCGCACGTCTCAGCGCGAGTGGGCGTTGCTCGGCAGCAATCGCGAGCTCAGGTTTTTGTCAGACATCGGTCGCGGGCTGTTGCGCGCGCTCGAGCCCGAGCAACTCGTCCGTCGTGTCGCGGGCGCGACTTACGAAGCGATCGACAGCTCGCTCTGCGCCGCGTACGTCACGGTCGGCAAAGACAAAGATGCGATGTGCGTCTTCGACCGAGAAGGCGCTGCTGACGATCCGACACTGCTGGATACCGAAGCGTTACAACAATGGCTGCGCTCGGCAGAGTCTGCAAACTCGTTACTCGTCACTGAAAAGAATTCGTTCTTGCTTCGCGACAATGATCACATGGCAGAGTATGTCTCGCCATTACGTTTTGCCGGACGCACGAAAGGCGCGTTGATCGTTGCATTCGATCGTCGTGAAGAGTGCGGCGAGACCGAGCGGCGTTTGATCGAGGCGGCGGCGCAGCAGACATCACTCGCAGCACACATCTGTTCGCTCTACCAATCAGCGCGTGACACATCGGTGAGCCTGGCCCGAGAAGTTGAACGCCAAACGGCTGAAAGTGAAGCACAGAAGAGGCTCATCGAAGCGATCGTCGACAGTTTGCCGCTCTCGCTTTACGCAATCGATCGCGAGTATCGCGTCGTTGCATGGAACCGCAATCGTGAGCTTGGTGAGCTCGGTATTCCGCGCGGGTCAGTGCTCGGCAAGAACGTGTTCGACGTGCTCACTCGCCAACCGCGCGACATGCTGGAGGAAGAGTTTGCGCGTGTGTTCGAGAGCGGTGAGATCGAGCGCATCGATCAGGAAACACCATCGCCAAAAGGCGACATCCGCCATTGGGTCATCAGCAAGATTCCGATGTGGGCCGACAACACGGGCGAAGTCAGTCACGTGATCACTGTCGGCGAGGAAGTCACGGATCGTGTGGAAGCGAATCGCGCGATTGCGCGCGCCGAGAAACTCGCGGCGGTTGGTCGACTCGCAGCGGGCGTGGTCCATGAGATCAATAACCCGCTCGCTACGATCTCCGCCTGTGCCGAGTCGCTCGAAGCGCGTGTGAATGAAGGCGCGTTTGCAGGCTCAGCGGCGCTCGAAGATCTGCGCGAGTATCTCGGGCTGATCCGCAGCGAAGCGTTTCGTTGTAAGAGCATCACGATGGGCCTGCTCGACTTCAGCCGCACGCGCACTTCGGACCACGTAACGATCAATCTCGCGGACGTGATTCAGTCCGCAGTGCGTTTGCTTTCACACCAGAAACGCAGTCCATTCGTCGAGTTCAAGACCGAAATTGCTACCGATTTGCAGTTTGTTTCGGGCGATCCCGGCCAGCTACAGCAGGCCGTCATCGCGCTCGCGACGAATGCACTCGATGCGATGGGCGATGATGGCACGTTGACGATCGTCAGTCGTAACGAAGGTGACAAAGTCGTGGTTGATGTGAACGACACGGGCGTGGGCATTCCGCCGGAGAACCTGCCGAAGATCTTCGAGCCGTTCTTCACGACGAAGGAAATAGGTCGTGGAACCGGTCTCGGGCTGGCCGTATGTTATGGTATCTTAACGGAGCATGGCGGCACTCTTGACGTGCAGTCAACCGTGGGATCGGGTACGACTTTCACGATTACTCTTTCCGCAGTCAAGATAAGCGAGGAACAGACAGTTTGAGTGAGCAGCAACAGCAGGCACGAATTCTGATCGCAGAAGACGAGGCCAACCTTCGACTCGTTTTGCAGAAGGAATTGGAGAGGCTGGGCTATCGAGTGCAGGCCGCGCCGGACGGTGAGGCGGCTTTGCGCAAACTCGAAGAGAGCAATGTCGACGTGCTGCTGTGTGATATCAACATGCCGCGCATGGATGGCATGGAGCTGTTGCGGCGCGTTTATCAACGGCCCAATCCGCCCGAAGTGATCATGTTGACGGGCCAGGCTACGGTCGAGACTGCCGTCGAGGCGATGAAGCTTGGCGCTTACGACTACCTCACGAAGCCTTACAGCATCACTGAGCTCGACGTACGCGTGAAGCAGGCGGCTGATAAGCGACGGTTGCGCGTCGATAATGTGCGACTGCGCGAGCAACTAGCGCGGCAGTCTGCGTTGCCTGAGATCGTTTCCGTGTCGGAAGTGATGAAGGAAGCGATACGGTTGATCGAGCGTGTGGCGCCGTCAGAAGCGTCGGTGCTGATTACGGGTGAGTCGGGGACGGGAAAAGAGCTCGTGGCCCATGCGATTCACAGGCTGTCAAATCGTGCTGATGCTTCGTTTGTCGATTTAAACTGCGCTGCGTTTCAGGAGTCGTTGCTCGAGTCGGAGTTGTTTGGTTACGAGGCGGGCGCGTTTTCCGGTGCGAAAGGCAGGAAGCTTGGTCTGATCGAGCTTGCTGACGGTGGTACGTTGTTTCTCGATGAAGTGACAGAGCTGCCGGCGCAGTTGCAGGCGAAACTTTTACGAGCGATCGAGACGCGCACGTTCTTCCGTGTTGGTGGTGTGCGCAAGGTTGAGGTCAACGTTCGTATTGTTGCCGCGACGAATCGAAATCTCGACACGGTGGTCAACGATGGCGTGTTCAGATCCGATCTGCTTTATCGCATCAACGGTTTTCAGATCAGTCTGCCGCCGTTGCGCGAAAGACCTGAAGACATCCAACCGCTGGCGCGTTACCTGCTCAAACAGATTGCCGGAACTCAGCCGCCGGAGCTCGCTGAAGACGCGTTCATGGCGTTGCGTTTGTATCACTGGCCCGGGAATGTGCGGCAGTTGAAGAACTGTTTGGAGCGCGCGGTGATCTTGTCGAACAACGGCCGCATTACGCTTTCGGAGCTTCCGCCTGAAGTAACGCGCCCGGCTGTGCCGGCGCCGGCGCTAACAAGTGTCGCGCCGTCTGTGCCTGGTGCGGAGTCGGTTGTTCCAGTTGCTGCAATTCCGCAGACCTCCGGATCGTTAAGGGAAGTTGAGCGCCAACAGATTCTCGCGGCGCTCGAGCAAACGGGCTGGCACCGCGGCAAGACCGCCGAGATACTCGGCATCTCTCCATCCACACTCTATCGCCGTTTGCGCGATTACGATCTCGAACGCAGAAGATAAATTGGCAAAAGTCAGGTGGGGGCTCATCGGTTGTGGCGACATCTCGCGAAGGCGTGTAGCGCCGGCGCTGCGTGACTCGGCGCTGTGCGAGCTGGTCGCAGTCAGCAGAGCGAAGACCGAGCTCGCGGAATCGTTCGCGAAGGAGTTCGGTGCGCGGCGGTGGGTTTCAGACTGGCACGATTTGCTGATGGATTATGAGATCGATGCCATCTACATCGCGACTCCAGTTCATTTGCACGCCGAACAGGTAATCGCTGCGGCCGAACGAGGCAAACACGTGTTGTGTGAAAAGCCGATGGCGCTCAACGTGGCTGAGTGCGATCGAATGATCGATGCGTGCCGAGAAAACGATGTAAAGCTCGGTGTTGCTTACTATCGTCATTTCTATCCGGTTGTGCGGCGAGTAAAGGAGTTGATCGATTCGGGTGATCTGGGCGTTCCCGTTGTCGTGCAGATGAACGCATTCGAGTGGTTCGATCCGGACCCCTCAGCGGCGCGTTCGTGGCTTCTTAAAAAAGATCTATCCGGCGGCGGCCCAATGTTCGATTTCGGCTGTCATCGCATCGAAGTGTTACTCGATCTGCTCGGCGATATCAGCAACATTAAATCAACGCTAGCCAACACCTTCTTCAATCGCGAAGTCGAGGACACAGCCACCGCGATGTTTCAGTTTGAGCGAGGAACTTGCGGAACCTTAACTGTCACTCACGCCGCCCGCGAACCACAAGACACACTCGACCTGTTCTTCACAAACGGCTCAATTCATATTCACGTCCTGAACGAAGGAACGATGCGAGTGCTGACGAAGAACGGCGAGCGCATCGAAACCCACCCAAATCACCCCAACATTCACCAACCCCTGATCGAAGATTTTGCGACGGCGGTCCTGGAACGGCGTGATCCCATCGTCACCGGCGAGGTCGGACGATCTGTAGCTCTGATTGAAGAGAAGATTTATTTCTGATCTGCGTTTATCTGCGTGAATCCGCGGCTAAGTTTTTAATTTCCTGCGATCGATCTTCCCGCGATCGTTCTTCGGCAGCGAATCAACAAATTCCACCCAACGCGGATACTTGTAGATCGCAATGTTGTCCTTCACAAACTTCTTGATCTCTTCAGCTAACTGATCAGCGGCCGTAAACCCTTCACGCACGACGACGAACGCCTTCGGCTTCACAAGTCCTTCCGACTCGTGGCCCACGACTGCACACTCCAGCACCGCCTCGTGCTGCAACAAACAATTCTCGATCTCCGCCGGCGCAACAAACACGCCCGAGACTTTCAACATGTCGTCCGTGCGACCGTGATACCAGTAATAACCATCTTCATCAACGTGAAACTGGTCACCGGTCGTACACCAATCGCCGGCGAAAGTGTCCTTCGACTTCTCGTGTGCGTTCCAGTAACAAAGCGCGGCTGAGTCGCCCTTGATCTTCAGCGTTCCCATCTCACCCGTCGCGACTTCGCTGTCTTCAGCATCGACGATTCTCGCTTCGTAACCCTCGACGATGCGACCGAGACTGCCGGGTTTGATATCGCCCGGGCGATTGGTGATGTAGATGTGAAACATCTCAGCGGATCCGATGCCGTCGCAGATGTCGACGCCAAACGCGTTCATCCATCGTTCGTAAAGCTCTTTCGGCAACGCCTCGCCGGCTGAGTAACAGAATCGCAGGCTCGCAACATCCTCAGCCGAAGCACCCGGCACGTTCAGCATTGAGTTAATCATCGTTGGAACGGTCGTCAGGATTGTGGGACGGTATCGCTTGATGACCTCGAACATCTTTTCCGCGGTGGAGCGTTCGGAGAAGAGTGCCGTAGCGCCGCCGACGGCGAACGGAAAGAGCAGGTTGGTTCCGGTTGCGTAGCCGAAGAAGAGTTTGGGAACTGAGACGGTGAGATCGTCAGCGCAGACGCCCATCGTCGCTTTCGCAAAGACCTCGGTGTTGAAAGGAAGATCGTGTTGCAGATGGACTGCGCCCTTCGGATGTCCCGTCGAGCCCGACGTAAACAGCCAGATCGCGATATCGTCACGCCGCGTATCAGCAGGTGTGCATTCATCAGAAGCAGCGTTCACCGCTTCATCAAATTCAACCCACTTTGTGTTTTCAGGCGTTCCTACAACAAGAACGCCGCGTAGATAGCGCGCATTCTTAGCAGCTTCGGCAAATGTATTTAGCAGCGACTCGTGAACGATCGCGACTTTTGCACGTGTGTAGTCGAGGTAATACTCGTAGTCCGCGACCGGCAGCAGCGGATTCACCATCGTGATCACCGCTCCGATGCGCGCCGCACCAAACCACGTCCAGACAAACTCCGGACAATCAGGCAACACCATGAGCACGCGATCTTCGATGTTCACACCAAGCTCGCGCAGCGCATTACCGGTTTGATTCGAAAGCCGTGCAACTTCGCCATACGTCCATTCTCGATCTTCGTAATAAAGACAGAGCTTATTCTCCCGACCTTCCTCTAGATTGTGATAAAGGAAGTAGTCGGCCATGTTGAACCGTTCTGGAAATGATGGATACACGTTATTGATTTCTCTGTGCAACCTCTGTGTTTCTCTGTGTCTCTGTGGTGATCTTTCAACGAGGTCTCAACCACAGAGACACAGAGAACACAGAGGTTGCACAGAGAAGAAGGTTACTTGTTTTGACCCTGAAAGATTTTTTCCAAAAACGCTGCCAACGTTGCTTCATCTTCCGGACTGCTCGAATTGAACTTCAACGCAAACCCGATCTCCGAAGCTTCATTAACCACCTCGGCCCAGAAGTTGACCATCTGTCGATCTGTGAGCTGGATCTCGATCCAGACGAGCTCTTTCACTTCAACCTTGCCGCCAGTCAGCACGAAGCAACCGCTGCGACTGAGATCAGTGACGGTTGCATTCTCGCGCGAGAGCACGCCTTCCCAGCGGGCCGATAATTTGACTCTCGCACGCGGCGCAGATCTTCTGTCTTTCTCCATCAGTGTGCAAACGGGCAACCACGTTCACCGTGCGCGATGTCGAGATGAGTGCGCGCTTCCCAAAGCTCAGGAAAGAATTTTTTATCGAGCGTGGTCTTAAGATATCCGATGCCTTCCGATCCGCCGGTGCCACGCTTCGCGCCCACCATGCGCTCCACCATCTTTATGTGATGCGAACGCCAGAGCGAGAAGTACTCATCGTGCTCGAGCAGGCTTTCTGCGAGTTGAAACTCTTCGTAACGTTCCTCGAAATGCGTGAGCACTTCGAGCGCCGCCCGCGTGCGTTCTTCATAGTCCCTAACATTGAGCCCACGGCGTTCCAGCACACGATAAAAACATTCATCGAGCGACGGTCGCGACATCCGCGCTTGCAATCGCTCGTACGCAAACTCATCCGTCGAGAATTCACGCAGAATGTTTTTGTCTTTCAATCCCGAAGAGAACTCAATCTCGCGAAACTGCATCGACTGAAAGCCGCTCGCCGGATTCAGTTGTTCGCGAAAAGCGAGAAAACTGATCGGTGTCATGCTTTCAAGAATATGAATCTGATTCACGAGCAGCTTCTCGATCTCGACCACGCGTTTGATCGCGCGTGTCGCAGCAGGCACGCGATCTTCTTCCATAAACTGAACCGCCGCGTCGAGCTCATGCAGGATCTGTTTGAACCAAAGCTCGTACGCCTGATGGACGGTGATGAACAGCAGCTCGTCGTGATGTGCGGGATCTGACAGGCAACCCTGAAGATTGATTAGGTCTTGAACGCGAAGATACTTGTTGTATGAGAGTGGCGGATTGTCACCGTAGTTGTTGGGCATCTAGAACGCAGCCCCCGCCGTTTCATGTTCTCGATAACTCTCGGACTCAGCGATCTTCTTCATCTCTTTGATCACGAGCTCGAGTTCATCGTCAGTGGTGTAGAAGTGTGGTGAGATGCGAATTCCTGCACCGGGTCTAAAGTCGACGATAAACTCGCGATGAATCAGCTCCTTTGTGATCGCCGCCGCGTATTCGTGCGCGATCGTAATGGTGCCGGCACGTTGCTTTACGTCTTTCGGACTCGTCACTGTGAATCCGGCTTCTTCGGCAAGATTGATCAGATACTCCGTCTGTCGCATGCTCTTCTCGCGGATCTTGTCGACGCCGATCTTGTTGATGATCTGGTAACCCGACTGTGCTGCGTAGAGCGCGGGAATCGCGGGTGAGCCATGCAGGAATCGCGTGATGTTTGGCGCGTAACGCATTGACGTATCGAACGCAAACGGTGACTCGTGGGCCATCCAACCCGTTGTCTTCGGCTCGAGTTTGTCTTGTAGATCTGGTCTGACGTACAAGTAACCCGCGCCTGGTCCACCACAGAGCCATTTCACAGACCCGCCGGTCGCGAAATCAGCATTCAACTCTTTTACACTGAACGGCACAGTGCCAGCCGATTGATAGGTGTCGAGCACGACCATCGCGCCCACCTCGTGCGCGCGATCGATGATGGCTTTTGCGTCCTGGAGGAACGCGCTCTTGAAAAGAACGTGCGAGAAGGGAACGAGGAGCGTCGTTTCGTCAATCGCTGCGAGCATCTTTTCGAGCGGCACGGTCATGCCGTCGTCTGATTTCACTTCCTCGATACGAATGCCGCCGTCACGTGCGTGCGCCTCGTAGACGTACATCACCGATGGGAAGTTCAGCTCTGAATAGACAATCTTGTTTCGCTGCGGCGTCGGTTTCAGACAGGAGAGAATGAGCGACTGGCAGATCGAGACGTTCTGATGCATCACCACCGTGCCCGGCTCGGCGCCGATGATCTGCGCGACTTCATTGCCGATCGTGACGGGCATGTCCCACCAGCCTTCGGCCCACGCGCGCACGCCGCGGCTCGCCCACGTTTCGGCATAATCATGAAGCCGATCGTACGTCGCTTTCGGCATCGCGCCGAGACTATGCGAGATCAGGTAAACGGTCTTATCAAGAATCGGAAACTCGCTGCGCCACTTCAGTAAATCGTCAGACAAATGAGCATCCTCCTGCCTCGTAATTTAACAGAATTACGCGAATCTCTGTAATCCGTGTAATCTGTGTAACGGAACATGTGGAAATTCGCTAATCCAATTCGTCACAAGATACTCGAGACGCGCTGGCCCACCGCTGAGGAAGCCGCGCGATCTCGATTGTTCAGAGGAATTCAAATCGGGAGGCTCGAGGCGCGCAGTTGCACGTGGGTCCCGGCGATGGTGCCGTGGCGTGCGACCGAGGATGGGTTTGTCACGGAGCAGAATCTTGACTGGTATCGACGGTTTGCTGAAGGACGCCCGGGAGTACTAGTGGTCGAAGCGACGGGCGTGCGCGACATCCCCAGTGGTCCATTGCTTCGCATTGGCGACGATCGGTTCGTTCCCGGTTTGCGGAAGTTGGTTGAGACTGTAAGGGAAGCTAGCCACGGGGAGACTCGTCTATTCATTCAGATCATCGACTTTCTCTCCGTAAAGCGACGGCCGGAGAAGGAGAAGTACTTTCAGCGATTTCTGAACGTTGACGATCATCATCGACGTGCCCTGATGGAGCTAACTTCTCAGTCAGCTTGGTTGAGGGCTCCGGACGATCACGTGCGTGAGTTTTTGCAGAATGCCGACGATGAGATTGTCGATTTGGTGTTGCGTCCGAGTGAGTTGGAAGCATTGCGCTTCGGATACCGCGAGCGTGTTACTGATACACACCTGAAACATGTTCGCGATCTGCCTCAGGAGTTACCGCCGATATTTGCGGAAGCTGCGGAACGCGCGCGTGAAGCTGGATTTGATGGCGTCGAACTGCACTACGCGCACGCTTACACGATGGCTGGGTTTTTGAGTGCGCAGAATGATCGTGCGGATGGATATGGTGGATCGCCGGAGAATCGCGTGCGTTTACCGCTCGAGGTTTATCGCGAGGTGCGCAACCGTGTTGGCAGTGATTACGTGGTGGGTGTGCGATTTTTGGCTGATGAAGTGATCGCAAACGGTAGTCGTCTCAAAGATGCGATCTTTTATGCGAAGGAGTTTGCTGCAGCCGGGTTTGATTTTCTTTCGCTTTCCAAAGGCGGCAAGTTTGAAGACGCGCAGCAGCCGAAGGTGGGCCAGGCTGTTTATCCATACACCGGTCAAAGTGGCTACGAGTGCATGCCCACAGTTCTATCGGATGAGGTTGGTCCATTCGGCCGCAGCGTTCCGTTAGTTGCGGCTATCAAGAAAGCCGTGAACGAGAGTGGGTTTGCGACGCCGATTGTGGCGACGGGTGGCATATCGACATTTGAACAGGCTGAAGAGATCCTGCAGTTGGGTCAGGCAGATATCGTCGGTATGGCGCGTCAGGCGCTCGCTGATCCAGACTGGTTTATGAAGGTGCGACTCGGTCGTGGTGATGAAGTGCGCCGCTGCACCTACACAAACTACTGCGAAGCACTCGATCAAGCCCACAAACCAGTGACGTGCAAGTTGTGGGATAAAGGCCGGCGCGTGTTGGAACCACCGCCGTGGTCATCCATGGCTTGATTCATACTGTGTGATGAAGTCCGGTGCGCGTCGCTTCAGATCCTCATAAGTAACACGTCCACTTCTAGTCATCAGCACATACGCCAGTTCGATCGGACTCAGGTGCATATACTGAGCCGCATTCTCAAACCACCGCATGCTTTCAAACGCCGCCGCCTGGTAATCTTCGATGATGGGCCGTCGTGTCTTTTCGAAATGATCGAGCGCCCCGGACACGCTCGCTGTTTGCTTAACCGACTCTGCCAACGCGATTGCATCCTCCATCGCGAGCTTCGTTCCAGATCCGATTGAAAAGTGCGCCGTGTGCAAAGCGTCTCCAATCAACACGACATTCTCGAAAAACCATTTGCGGTTCTTCACCAGCAGAAAGTTGATCCACTTCGAATTATTCGAGAGCAGCTTATGTCCGTTAAGATCCTGCGCGAAGACATCACCAACATAATCCAGCGTCTCTTCGCTGCTCATCTGTTCGAAGCCGGCCCTGGTCCACGTCTGTGGATCACATTCGACAATGAACGTGCTGGTTGTGGGACTGAATTTGTATGAGTGTGCCGCGAATACACCGGCACTGTTCTCACGAAACGTTAATGTTAGACCGTGGAATAACTGGTGAGTTCCGTACCAGATGTAACGATTCGCGCGCGCATCGAGCTCAGGCTGAAACTGGTCCTGGTAGCGCAGCCGCACCGTGCTGTTCACCCCGTCAGCGGCAAGCAACAGATCGCAATCATTCCGCAGCGCCTCGACATCGTGAATCTCCGAATGAAATTCAAGCTCGACACCTAGCTGCTCCGCGCGTCGTTGAAGAATTTTGAGTAATTGAAGCCGCGCGATTCCCGAAAAACTATTCCCATGAATCGAAATCTTCGCATCGCGGTGAACAACATCAACATTGTCCCACGCCTCAAACTGTTTGGTGATCTCACCATGCGAGACATCATCCGCAGCACGCAGGTTGGCGAGCGTCTTCCCTGAAAAAACAACCCCCCACCCAAACGTATCATCCGGCCCATTGCGCTCCCAAATCTTAATCTCGTGCGCAGGATCAGCCTTCTTCATCAATATCGCAAAATAAAGCCCCGCCGGCCCACCACCAATGACGTTGATCTTCATAATCATTTGCCACAAAAAGGCACAAAATGCACATAAAAGATCCTTCTTTATTTTGTGCTTTTTGTGCCTCTTGTGGCTATTACTTCTCCTTTGACAATAGCGCGTTCAATGAGTTCAAGACTGGCGATCTTCTTCCGTATACTCGAAACCTTCCACTTTAGGGTCGAAGCCGTAGGCGCGAATAACATCCTGGCCCGGCAACACACGCGCGATGAAACGTCTTTTGATTTCGAGTTCGCTCGCCTGGGGGAAACGGTGTTTTAGATCTGCAAGCACCATTTGCCGTGTGGCATCCGTGAGTGCAAATGCCATCGAGAGTCTTTGCTCCGGCGAAAGCTTCCGCATCAATTCATAATGTTTGCGTTGGATGTGTGGAGTTGTGTCAGGCGAAAGCGCCTTCATGCTTGTTCCTTTAAGAGCTGGCCGGCGATGACGAGCTTTTGGATTTCGGAGGTGCCTTCGTAGATGCGCAGCGCGCGGACGTCGCGGTACATGCGCTCGACGACTGTGCCGCTGACCAGGCCGGCGCCGCCGTGGATTTGGACCGCGCTGTCGATGATGCGTCCGGCGGCTTCGGTGGCGAACAGCTTTGCTTCACTCGCCTCGCGTGTCACTCGGCCGGTCTCAGTATCACGTGCGTAAGCCGCGCGGTAAACGAGGAGTCGGCCGGCATCGAGCTCTGTGATCATGTCGGCCAGTTTTGCCTGGACCAATTGATGCTCAGACAATAAGCGGCCGAATTGTTTGCGTGCGGAGGCGTAACGAACTGACTGGTCCAATGCGCGTCGCGCCATACCGCAGGCCGCCGCTCCGACGCTCGCACGAAACGTGTCCATCGTTTCCATCGCCAGCTTAAAACCGTCGCCTTCTTCTCCGACCATGTCTTCAGCCGGCACGCGGCACTCGTTGAAAGCGATCTCTCCGATCGGATGTGGCGCAATCAGCGAAGTGCGCTCGACCACGCGAAAGCCCGGCATTTTCGATCCGACCACAAACGCGGAAAGCACGGGCCGCCCGTCTTCACGCGTTCCTGTCTTCGCAAACACGATGTAGAAATCGGCAATACCTGCGTTTGAAATGAAGCGTTTTCTGCCGTCGATGACGTAAGTTTCACCGTCGCGGCGAGCCGTTGTCTCGATCGCGGCGACATCCGATCCGGCGTTGGGCTCCGTGAGTGCAAACGCCGCGATTGCTTTGCCGTTTGCGGCGCGTGAAAGCCAGAAGTCGCGAACGTGATCGGGTGCGGCGCGAGCAATCGCGTACGTTCCCAAACCTTGCATGATGAAAGCCAAATCGGCGAGCGCGGAAGAGTAAGCAAGCTCTTCGCGAATCAAACACAGTGAACGTACGTCGATCTTCGACTCGGCCACTGCGTACTTCAAAAGACCTTCGCCCGCGAGCAGGTTTACGAATTCTCTGGCAACGTCTTCAACATTCTCTTCGCCGGCCGCACGCGGCTCGATCTCCTGTGCGACAAACTGCGCCACGCTTTGCGCGAGATCCCGATGCTCCGGCGTAAAGAAGGGAAGTTGAGAAATCAGGCGATCCATTATTGAAACTTTGCCTCGCGCTTCGCGACGAACGCTTCGTATGCTTCGCGATAATCGGGATGCTGCATGCAAATCGCCTGCGCCTGCGCTTCGCTTTCCAGAGCAGTTTGAAAGTTCATGTCCAGCTCGCGATTGAGCATCTCTTTTGTCTTACCGAGGGCGAACGCTGGTCCACGCGCGAGTTTCTCAGCAAACACCCTCGTTGTTGTGGCTAATTCGTCAGCCGGCACGACGCGATTGTAAAGCCCGATACGTTCGGCTTCGGTGGCTCTGACGAAGTCTCCCGTGTAAAGCATCTCAGTTGCTTTCGAAAGTCCGACGACGCGCGGCAGCAAATACGACGCCGCCATATCAGTGCCGGCGAGACCGACCTTTACAAACAAGAATGCAATCTTTGCTTCTTCACTCGCGATACGAATGTCAGAAGCGAGCGCGATGCACGCGCCGGCGCCGGCCGTCGTGCCGTTCAGACTCGCGATCACAGGCTTCGGCAGTGCACGCATGTTCTGAATAAGCTCGCACGTCATGCGCGTGAACTCGAGCAGGCCTTCCATGTTGCGACTGAAGAGCTCGCCGATAATGTCGTGTACGTCACCACCCGAACAGAAAGCTCGTCCGGATCCCGTGATCACTACGACGCGCACCGAGCGGTCGTCACGCAACGCAGCAAACGTGTCTGTCAGCTCGCGATACACTTCAAACGTGAGTGCGTTGAGACGCTCTGGTCGATTGAGCGTGATCGTCGCGATGCCTGAGTCGTCCTGCTCGTAGAGAAAGGTTGCCGGTTGTTTCATGTCGGAATTACCGCCATACCTTCGATTTCGACTTTAGCCCGATCATCTAAAAGGCCCGCGACCTGGACCAGAACCATAGCGGGAAAGTGTTTGCCCATGTGTTTGCGGTAACGGTCGCCGACTTCTTTCGTGCGCTCGCGATACTCGATCTTATCGGTGACGTATATCACGAGCCGCGCAATATTATTCGCCTCACCTCCGGCCGCACGCACCACCGTGATCACATTTGCGAGTGCTTTGTCGAACTGCTCGACGAAGTCGTCACTGATAATTTTCTGGTTTTGATCCCACGCGATCTGTCCGGCGATAAAGAGCAGTTTACCGCCGCCATCGACGAGTAGGCCGTTGGAATAACCACTAGGCGCACCGAGAGCGTCAGGGTTGATTAGCGTGAATGCCATCGTGAGGAACAGGTTAACATACAAAAGGCGGCCACGGCGGGCCGCCCCCACAGTTGAGGCAAGTAAGGTTGTTGTTACAGCAGCTTATCGAGACGGGAAGCTAATTGCGCGGCGAGATTACCACTCGGATCGAGCCCGCCGATTGGCCCATCAACCATGTTGCCCTGTTTGTCGAGTATTACGATCGACGGCAGTTGGTCCACGCCAAACTTCTTCGAAACCGCGCCATCAGGATCTCGCAACACGGTGACTTTCAAACCATACTTGTTCGAGAACGCTCGCAGTTGGTCATCACTCGCAAAGTTCTTCGACTTCGAATCGTCTGACTCAGTGCTGACCCAGTAAACTACAACGCCTCGATTGCTGTACTCATCGGCCAGCTTTCTCACACCCTGAAGTTGCGTCTTCGATAACGGCAACCACGACGCGCCAAACGCCAGCACCACGATCTCGCCACGAAGACTGTCAGACGTAACCGTTTGACCATCGATTGACCGCAACGAGAAGTCTGCGCGTGCCGGATTCTGGGCGAGAGCAACGCTGGTTGCCAGCAGAGTCATGAACGCGGCCAGGACTCGTTTTCGTCTTTTTCGAACCATCTTTCTCCTTCGCCGAACGGTTCAAAAACGCTCGACTAAGTGCGTTAGATGAATGCTGCCAGAGTTACGTTGGTCTAGGCGGCCGGCCCGTAACTTCCAAATGTAGGGAGGTGTAATCATCCCACGTATCCATGTCGCGAGCAATGAATGGCGAGGCAACCGGAACGCGTATGACCTCGCTGCGATGGGCGTCAAAGAGCGCTCTTAACCCGCCGATCTCTGGCAGGTTCAGCAAATCAGTCCTAAAACTGAGATCGACGAGCACCGGGTGACCGCCGCGGTCTTGCCAGGTTGGAATGACGAGACGAGCGCCGCTTTTCCATGATTCGAGGATTGTGGAGACTACTGTTGGCGGGACAGCTGGGTGATCTACAAGGGTAATCAGGGTTGCCTGAGCTGTCTCGGGAAGTTCGCGTACGCCTGCCGCGATCGACGCACCCATCGGACTGTCGGGATCAGGATTCAGTGCGAACTTAACTTGAGAAACTTGTTGGCGAATGTCGTCAGCACGATGTCCCACGACGACCACGATCTCTTCAACGCCACCTTCGCGCAGGTAGTCGATGCAGCATTCGATGACGGTTTTGTTTCCGAAGGGGAGCAGCGGCTTGAACGCGCCCATACGGCTGGAGCGGCCGGCGGCGAGAAGAATGGCTGCGACTTGAGTCATTGAAAGAGTTTTCTCACGCAGCGGCGCAATGGCGCAACGAAAGACGCTGCGTCGCTTTGCCTCAAAAGTAGAAATCGCACTTGGATCGGGTCAGTACAGAGAGCGGTAGCGACCTGGTCAAACCGTTAGAGTCAAGAACCATTAGGAATATCGCATGCTGATCACTGACCAGGTCGCTACCGCTCCCTGTACTGACCCGATCCAAGAATGATTTTGGACTTTTGAGGCAAAGCCACGCTGCGCCGTCGCGCCGCGGCGTGAGAAAATTAATCAGACTTCAAATCACGCAGTGCGCGCAGCGTGTATTGCCGCGCCATCTGCTTGCGCCACTGGTAGACAAAATCGGTGTTGTCGAGTGGTCGGGCTTTGATGTAAGCCGCTTCAGCCGCCGCCTGGATTTGATCGTCTGCGAGTGGCTTTCCGATCAACGCAGTCGCGGCTTCTTTGATCTCGACTGGAGAAGGTGCGATACCGCCGAGAATGATGCGAGCGTCAATTACCGAAGTGTTGTCAATTTTGATCCACGACGCGACACCGAGCACTGGAAAATCGAAAGCACCACGACGGCGCAGTTTCTGATACGAGGCACGCCAACCGTTTGTCGGCGGTAATTGAATATCGACGAGGAGCTCGTCCGGACGTTTGTGCAGGTAGTCAATGCCGTCGTCGTTGTACAAGCCGGCAGCGTCGATCACTCGTTCACCAAGCGTTGAAGCGAACCGCAACTTCGCACCGATCGCGACCATGACCGGAACGAGATCGGAAGATTGAACCGCCCAACATTTCGAGCTTCCCGGCGCGACCCAACAAACGTCGCCATCTTTCTTGAGACAGAAGTTAATGCCTTTGCGCCACTCGTAATTCTGATCGTAATAGTTACAGCGTGTGTCGAGCAGCAGATTGCCGCCGACTGTTCCCATGTTGCGGAGTATCGGTGTGGAAATCGTGCGCGCTGCTTTAGCGACGACGGGATAATCACGATTGATGATGTGGTGTTCGCAAATTTCTGTCAGCGTTACTGACGCGCCGATACGCAAGCCGCCGTTCCCGTCGCCCGTAATTTGGTTGAGTTCCGGGAGACGCATCACCGAGATGACGGACCGAGGCATCTGTTGCCGTCGCTTCATATTCGGGTACAGATCAGTACCACCGGCGACGAACTGGCCCGCAGGCCCCGCCTCGCCTCGAATCTTCACCGCTTCCGCGATCGTCTGCGGAACGTGATACTCAAATTTGGGCAGTCGCATCATAAAAACTTACTCACGAATGGACGGCGACTCGCGGCATCTCGCTGCCGTCGCCTCCTTCAGCCGGCGTCAACACTTTCAACGGCTCAGGCCAGGCGACGGGCGGGACGCTGTCCGGGCCGTAACGTCCGTCGCGGCCGCGCGATTTATCTTTCAAAGCACGTAGAACTTTCTCAGGTGTAATAGGTACTTCGTCAATACGCACGCCGACTGCATTGTAGACCGCGTTCGCGACGGCGGGCGGCACCGGCAACAACGGTCCTTGCCCGACTTCCTTCGCGCCGTATGGTCCATTCGGATCGGGATCTTCGATCAGGTACGTCTTGACGTCGCACATCTCCATCGTCGTCGGGCTCTTGTACTCCAGCAGCGATGGAAACTTGTGTACGACGTTGCGGTTCTCGCGATAGACCATCTCTTCCATCAGGATCTCACCCAGACCCATGTAGACACTGCCTTCGACCTGTCCGATCACGAGCATCGGATTGATCGAGCGCCCGATGTCGTGCGCGATCCACACCCGCTCAACCACGACGATTCCCGTATCCGGATCAACATCAACTTCAGCAACCGCAGCGGAGTAACTGTACGCGGGCGATGGTCCAACACCGGCGCCTTTAAACTTCCCCGGCGATCGCGGCGGCGTGTACGAGCCGACCGTCCCAATCGTCCCAAACTTCGACTCCGCCAGAACTATCGCTTCCGCAAACGAAACCCCGACTTCCGGATTCTCGACATCAAACACGCGGCGCTCAGAAAGCGAAAGATTCTCGATCGGAACACCGAGTTTCTCAGCGACAGCCATGACTAACAACTCACGTGCTCGCTCGGCTGCCTGGATCGCGGCGTTACCGGTCATCAACGTGACACGAGAAGAATAACTTCCAAGATCAACTGGGGTCAGATCCGTGTCAGCCGTCACAACGCGAATATCAAACGGATCGATTCCGAGAACTTCCGCTACGATGTACGCGAGTATCGAATCCGATCCCTGCCCGATATCGGTCGAGCCGCACATCACGCAAACGCCACCCTGACGATCGAGCCGAAGCTGCACACCCGACTGCGGCATGTTGTTCCAGTAAATCGGCAGACCCGCGCCGCAGATGTACGAGCTGCAAGCGACGCCGATGCCTTTACCAAACGGCAGCTTGCGATTGCTCTGGTCCCACGAAAAGCGTTCTTTCCAATTCGAGCCTTCGACAACTTTATCGATACACGCGCCCAAACCCATGCTGCCGATGCGCAGGTAATTTGCCGTCACTGAATTCGGCGCGACGAGATGCTGGCGACGAATCTCAACCGGATCGAGTTGCAATTGCTCGGCGATCTTGTCGAGCTGAACTTCCAAGGCGTAACGCGGCTGCGGTGTGCCGTGCCCGCGCTTTGGACCACACGGCGGCTTGTTTGTAAACGTTCGTATTCCCTGAAACTTGTAACGCGGTACGTTATAAGTAACTGTTTGCAGTGCGCCGGTATAGAAGGTACTCGCGACGCCATAACTCCCGTACGCACCACCGTCGAGATACGACTGGAAGTGCATTGCTGTGATCGCCCCGTCCTTCTTCACGCCTGTCTTAACGTGCATCAACACTGGATGGCGCCCACGATGACAGTAAAAGACTTCTTCACGCGTCAACGTCACCTTCACCGGACGTCCGGTAATCATCGATAACTTGCAAACGACGACTTCGTGATTGAACGGATCGCTCTTGCCGCCAAAGCCGCCACCGTTCGGCGTCGCAATCACACGGATGTGGCTGGCAGGCAGACCGAGGACTTTCGCGAGCGCGCGATGGACGTAATGAGGCGTTTGCGTCGAGCTCCAGAGTGTGATTTTCCCGTCTGAATCGAAGTGCGCAACAGCGGCGTGCTGCTCCATCGGCAGGTGCGTGTTGCCTTCGTAGAAAAACGTGTCTTCACGAACAAGATCGGCTTCAGCAAACCCTTCTTCAAGATTGCCAAACTCAAGCGATACTTTTTTATGAATGTTGCCGCCGTCGCCGTAATCGTGAATACGCGGCTCGTCGATCAGCACTGCTTCCTCGATAGTCGAGATCGTGTTGAGCGGTTCGTATTCGACTTCGATCAAGTTCATCGCATCGAACGCAACGTCTTCATCGATCGCAGCAACAGCCGCGACGGGATCGCCGATGAAGCGAACCTTGTCGACGCAGAGCGCGTGTTCGTCCTGGCTGACAGGCAGGATGCCGTACGGAATCGGGAAATCTTTTCCGGTGACAACAGCAAAAACGCCGGGCAATGCCAGCGCTTTCGAGACGTCGATGCTTTTGATCAACGCATGGGCTACGTGCGAGCGCAGGAGCTTACAGAACAACATGCGCGGCAATACGATATCGTCCGCGAACTTCGTCTGGCCCACACACTTCGCGCGCGCGTCAACTTTCCGAAAAGGCTTTCCGACAATGTTTAGGTTTTTAGCCACAGATTACACGGATAAAAAGCGCGGATTTTAATCGAGTCCGTAGACGCTCTCTTTAGGTAACTCCATTTCTTCACCACGCATGCGCGCGGCCGCCAACTCGACTGCCTCGTAGATTTTAATATAACCAGTACAACGACACAGGTTTCCGGAGAGGGCTTCTTGAATTTCGGCGCGCGACGGGTTCGGTGATTTCTTTAGCAACTCTTCGGCAACCAGTAAAAATCCAGGTGAACAATAGCCACACTGAGCAGCGCCAAGATCGGCGAACGTTTGCTGCAACGGGTGTAGCTCAGCGCCGTCAGCCATGCCTTCGATCGTTTTCACCTCACGACCTTCAGCATCAAGCCCGAGCATCAGACACGAGAGGATAGAACGCCCGTCGACTAGCACCGCGCACGTGCCACACTCGCCCAGCTCGCAACCGTGCTTTGTTCCGGTGAGATTTAGATCTTCACGCAAAACTTCGAGCAACGTCTTGTGCGGTGCGAAGGCGACCTCGGTGTGTTCGCCGTTGAGTGTGAAATGGATGTGCTTCTTACTGTGGAGCGGCAACGTCTTTCTTCTTCACTTTATTCAAAATCACATTATCGATGAGACGCGTCTTCCCGACGTACGCCGCGAGCGCGATCAGGATCGGTCGATCGTCGAGCCGATCGAGTTTCTCGAGAGACTCAGCATCAGCGATTGTAACGTAGTCTAAACGTGCGCGCGGTTCTGTCTCGACTGTCGAGCGAATTATGTCAGTGAGCCGGCCGGCGTTTCGCTCACCTTCTTTAAATGCGGTCTTCGCCTGTTTCAGTGCTTTGTGCAGGATCGTCGCTGAGTTTTGCTCGTCCGGAGTCAGGTATAGATTGCGCGACGAGATAGCGAGTCCTGAATCCTCACGCACGATCGGCAATATGACGATCTCTGTATCGAACGCGAGATCCTTCACGAGTCGTTTGATCACGAGCGCCTGTTGCGCGTCCTTTTGACCAAAGAAAGCGAAGTCAGGCCGCACGGTGTTGAGCAGGACTGTGACGACTGTCGCGACACCGCGAAAGTGACCCGGTCGTGAATGCCCTTCGAGCTGTTCTGAAAGTCCTTCAACGTTCACGTAAGTTGAAAAACCCTTCGGATAGATCTCTTCGACAGTCGGCGCGAAGATGTAATCGACGTTGTAATCAGTCAGCAGCGCGGTGTCTTTAGTTAAATCGCGCGGGTAGTGCTCGAAGTCTTCGCCTGGTCCAAACTGTGTCGGATTCACAAAAACAGAAACCACAACAACGTCGCACATCCGCCGCGCTTCGCGCACGAGACTCAGGTGTCCTTCGTGCAGCGCGCCCATCGTCGGAACGAGCCCTACAGTTTTATCCTGTTCACGGCGAATTTTGCGCGCGACGGAACTCATGCGCTGACGACGGTTTATGATCTCCATAGTTGAGGTTGGATTAGGACTTCTCGGCCTTTGAGTCTCTCGATGGGACCTCGATATCCAGCTCTGCTGCAGTTTGCGCAGGCAGTGCATACGATTCTGCTTCCGACGGGTAGGTGCCGTTTCTCACGTCTTCAGCATATCGCGTGATCGCGTCGGTCATCACCTCGCGGAGGTTTGCGTAAGGCCGCACGAAGCGAGCTTGTTTGCCAAACGACAGGCCCAGCATGTCGTGAATGACCAGCACCTGAATATCGCAGTGAACACCGGCGCCGATTCCGATAGTCGGAATGCTGATGCTCTCGGTGATCATTTGGGCTATCTCGCGCGGTACGACTTCGAGCACAACTGCAAACGCGCCGGCGTCTTCCATTGCTTTGGCGTCGTCGATCAACTGCTGCGCCGCGCTCGCAGTCTTGCCCTGCACGCGGTAAGCGCCGAGTTGATTGATCGACTGCGGCGTCAGGCCGATATGGCCCATCACACTGATCTCCTCGTCCACGAGGCGCTTCACAAGGTGCACACGCTTGTGTCCGCCTTCGAGCTTGATTGCTTCGGCACCGCCTTCCTTAACGAGTCGCAGCGCGTTTCTCACCGCGTCGTCATCGCCCGTGTGGAAAGTTCCGTAGGGCATGTCCGCGACGAGCAATGCTCGGTTGACGGCGCGGCGCACGGCTTTCAAGTGAATGAGAATTTCCTCGAGCGTCACAGGCACGGTGTTGCCGTATCCGAGGACGACGTTGCCGAGGCTGTCTCCCACGAGGATGATATCGATGCCGGCTTCGTCAACAATGCGAGCGGTCGGGTAATCGTACGCTGTCAGACAAACGAGTCGTTCGCCACGTTGTTTACTTAACCGCAAAGACGGTGCACTAACCTTTTCCGGCCTTTCAGGCTTCAGATAGGGCATGATTAGCTCTCTTTACACCACGATTTGTGGACAATTGAATTGCCAGTGGAACAGGAGACTTGCAGTTGTCGCGGGCGTGATAACAAGGTGGGCATTATAACGGGAAACGTCGGAAGTGGAAAAGCGTAGGAGGTCTCTCTGCGTAGCCTCTGCGTCCTCTGCGTCTCTGCGGTTAACGGAAATCTTCACCCCCGAGGCGCAGAGGACGCAGAGGTTACGCAGAGAATCGAATCACGCTGGAAGAGTCTCTCGCTTCTTTCAACAGCTCACTGATCGGCTTTCCGCTGATAGGATGCACGAGATTTGGGATGAGCTCGGCGAGCGGCACGAGAACGAAGCGTCGCATGGGGATTCGCGGGTGTGGCAGTTTCAAAAATTCCGTATCGGATCGCGCATCTTTAAATATCAACAGATCGAGATCGATCGTGCGCGGACCCATCCGCACATCTCGTGTTCGTCCCAGCGCATACTCAATGCGTAACAACCGCGCGAGCGTCTGTTCAGGCGAGGGAAGCGTCGAGCCGCGCAGCTCAGCGACCATGTTCAGAAACGCAGGCTGCTGTTCATACTCGACCGCTTCGGTTTCATAAATGCTCGATAGTCGAATAACATCCAAACCGGCGTCCAGCATTCCACGCACAGCAAGCAACAGGTAGCCGGCGCGATCGCCGAGATTTGAACCGAGTCCGACGTAAGCGTTTTGGATCATTAGCGATGTCCCAACTGCTGACCTTAATCTGGCTTAAATGGCGACTGTTGCGCAACTCGCTTCGGTCATCGAAAGCCGTCGTCAATCGCGTGGCCTCGATTCTCGGCATGCTGATCGCGCTGTTTCTGGCCCTCATCGTGGCCGCCATACTCGGCTTCGCTGCATACGGACTCAGCCAGCCTGACGCGCTCGGTAACGCATTCAGACGCACAGCCACACGCGACGTCTCTGCGTCTGCATCAGCGGAGTTCATATTCTTTTCGATGTTTGGGCTTATTTATCTGATGTGGGCCACTGTTCCTTTGAGTATCGGCGGCAGCAAGCAGTTCGATGCGGGTAAGCTGCTGATGTATCCGATCACGCTTCGCAAGCTCTTCGCAGTCGACTACCTCAGCGAGCTGACAACGCTGCACTCGGTGTTTGCAATACCGGCTGTGATTGCGATTTGCGTCGGTGTCGCTTTCGGAACCGGCCACACAACTACGGCCTTTCTGGTGGCCTTTCCAGCGATACTCTTTGGCCTCGCGCTTTCAAAATGGCTTTCAACCACGATCGGATCACTATTCCGTCGCAAACGCGCGCGCGGTGAAACGCTCGTGGCGCTGATCGGCGCCGTTGCAGGGTTGGGCGCGGCAGTCCTTGGCCAGATCGCGCCGATACTCTTCAAACACGCCGAGTCGTTTCGATCGTTGCGATGGACACCGCCCGGAGCCGCGGCGTATTTGTTAGTCGGTCCTCCAGACGACACTGCCGGATATGTACTCGCTTTCGTCACTCTGAGCGCGTATGGCGTGGCATTGATTATTGCGACTTACTGGATCGCGCGTCGTGCCGCACTCGGAATGGAAGGACGGCGACGGCAAAAAGCAGCGGTCGTCGCCGAGACAGCGACTGGTTATTCCGGTTGGCAACTGCCGCTTGTCTCGGCTGAGCTTTCGGCAGTTGTCGAGAAGGAAGTGCGCTACGCGATGCGCAACGCACAGGTGCGAATGATGGCGTTGATGCCGCTGGTATTGATCGTGGTTCGATTCATGAACGCCCAAAAGTGGTGGGGTCCTCCCAGTAGTGCGCCGCCGGGCCGTTTTCCCACCTACGGTTCGGGTTTGCTAGCGACTGCGGGCGTGCTCTACGTGTTTCTCATCCTGGCGGGGTTGTCGTGTAATCACTTCGCCTTCGAAGAAGGTGGAATGCGGACGTTGATCTTGTCGCCGATCGATCGTCGCAAGATACTGCTCGGGAAGAATATCGCGATCACACTACTGGCGCTCGTTTTCGGAACGGTGCTGCTGACGCTGAACACGATCATCTTTCGCGATCTCGATGCGTCGAAACTGTTGTTCATCGGTTTGAGTTTTGTGAGCTTTGCGGCGCTCAGCGCGACGATGGGTAACTGGCTGTCGATTCGTTTTCCGAAGCGCATGAGGTTCGGGAAGCGGTTGAATGTGTCGGGTGTGGCGGGGCTGTTGTTGATTCCGATGGTGATCGTGCTCGCCACGCCGCCAGTGCTGGCGACGCTTGTTGGTTTGTTTACGAGCAGTCTCGTCTATGAATATGTAGCGTTGTTTGTGTTTGCGGTGCTCGCAGTTGGGTTTTATTTTCTCATGCTCAACTTTCAGGGACGATCACTTGCGAAGCGCGAGATCGACATTCTCGAAGCAGTACGCGAGCCGTCGGACGAGTAAAGTCTCTGTGTAATCTGTGGATGGTTTTTGTTACACTACGTGCTCGGTACTTTGAATCTAATTCCAGTGATGCTGCGGCATCCGGGCGGGTTTAGAGCCCCGTCAATACACAAATGGCTCGCAGAAGATTTCGCAGCAACCAGCGGCACGAACCCACCACGGAGCGTTCCTTTCAGGAATACATCCTCTCCACTCCCGCACCACAAACATCTCGCACCGAACTGTTGCGATTGATCCGCGGTGGTGAAGACACGTTTCTCGAGCTCAAGGTAAAACTCTCAAACACAGAAAAGATCGCACAGGAAATCGTCGCACTCGCGAACACCGGCGGCGGCGTGATCATCTTCGGCGTAAACGATCAACTCCGTGTTGAAGGTGTTGACGATCCGGAACGAGTTCAGGAAGATCTTGTGCGGATCTGTCGCGAAGAGGTTCAACCTCCGCTCGTCCCGTTTATCGATCGCATCGCACTCGACAACGGTCGACGCATCGTCGCCCTCGATATCGAAAGCAAGCGACGCCCGTATCGAACACGTGATGGTCGCTTTTACCTGCGCATCGGAGCCGAGAAGCGCGAAGCGTCGCGTGAAGAGATCTCGTCGTTATTAGAAGAGTCGCGCCCGCTTCGCTACGAAGACGTGCCCGCCCTTGGCGCAAGGATGGAAGACATCGACGAGGCGCACTTGTGGAGCTACCTGCGCGAGTTTGAAGGCGGAGCTTTTGAAGAAGCGACCGTGGTTGGTTATCCGACTGCCGACGTGCTCGAACGGGATCTGTTGTTGGCAACCAATGATGGCAACGACATCGTGCCGACTGTCGCTGGGTTGTTGTTGTTCGGACGTGATGAGCCGATAGCGGAGTTGTTGCCACGAGCGTCTGTGACGGCGACGCGATTCTCCGGTGATTCGTTGCAGTCGCCCGTTGTTGAACGAGTCAAATTCTCTGGAAACCTGGTTACGATTTACGAAGGTCTCATGCGATTCGTGCGGCGCTATTGCGATCTGTCTGAGGTACGTCCGAAGAGTTCGACGTTAACAGACGATTCGCCGGTGCCGGCGCGTTCGAGTTATCACGCGGGTGTTGTTGCTGAGGCGATCACAAACATGCTCGCGCACCGCGATCTCGCATTGAGAGATCTGCCGAGTCGTTTGCATGTATTCGATCACTCGATGGAGTTTGTGAATTCGCGACGCAGTTCCGGGTTCTCGCCGGTTGCGCAGAAAGCGATACGTTACGGAATGCCGGAGCGTTTGAATCCGCGTCTCGCGGCAGTGCTGACGAGTCCTGCGTATGGATTGAAGTTAACGCTTCAGGGATTGCCGGCGTTGCTGCGTGAGTCGAAACGGTTTTCGAACAGGAAAGCGGAGATCGTTTCGTTTAATGATGAGTTTCGGTTGAAGCTTTACGGAAGTTTTTAGCCGCGGATTTACCCAGATGAACGCGGATAAGAATAAGTTCTTATCCGCGTTCATTCGCGGCTAATATTATTTCTTGGAATCGCCGTCGGGCTTGGGCGAGTTGTAGAACTGGCGCGCCTGAACAACAAATTCCTTATCGTCGTACGTGCCGTCCCCATTGACGTCCACGCTCACTTTGAGCTTGTGCTGTTTCCCATCGCGCACGTCACCAGGATTGAATGCGAGACTGTACTGACTACGCAGCAGAGAGTTGATGTTGCTGAGCACCTTCGGCAACTCTCCTTCGAACGTCACCGGAAAATACGCACCACCAGTTTCCTTTGCGAACGTCTGCAACGTGTTATCAGCTTGAAGAAAACTCATCCGGCCCGGCATTCCGGTCAGACCGTCGGTCGCAGGGAGTGAATCGCCGTAGATCTTCTTGAACAAATTCGCTGTGCCGATGATGTAAACCGGAACGCCGGAGTTTTGAAGCACCTTGCGCGCGTCGCCGTAATTGATCTTGCTGAACGTGTCGATGCCGGAAGCAATTAGCAACACGGCACGACGCCGTCCCTGCACCGACGCGAGACCAGCATACTCTGACTTGTCAGACTTGGAATCTTCGAGCACGACTGAATCACCACGTCCGCCCACAAGTACGAACTTCAACGCGTCAAACAAATTCGTCTCGCGAAACGCCGGATTGTTTCTCAACAACAACGTAACCACTTGTTGCAATCGACCCGGATCGTTCGTGAAGTCTGTCAACGGAGTTGGACGAATATCGAATGCGACCACCGAAACATAATCGTCAGGTGGCTTGATGAACTGCGAAAGGAACATCGCGGTCGGACGAATCACTTCGTACGTGCCGGGCTCGTAACCTCTGTTTCCGTAGAGGCCAAACATCTCCGACCATTTGCTGTACTCAACCACCATCGCAACCGTGATCGGCGCTTCGGGTGTTGAGAAGTTTGTGATCGTTTGCTGTGTGCCGTCGGCAAAGATGGCGAAGTTGCCCTTCTTTAGATCCGTAACGATCTGGCCGCTCTTCTTGTGATACACAACCGCGTCGATGTTGACGATCTGCGTCGTGGTGACGACTTTTTCGAGGTCCTGTTGCTTGCTGGGCGGCTCGATGTCTTTCGGAAGAGGCTCCTGACCTTGTTCGCCCGGTTTGGCAGTTTCACCGGGACGTTTGTTTTTCTTCTCGTTAGAGGTGGGTGGCTGACGTCTGGACTGCGACCACCCGGGGCTTATATTGGCGCCGAGCAGCAATAACGAGAGCGCAATACCAAAAAACTGATAAGAACGTTTAAATCTCATAATGTTCACTCCCGAAGAACATAAGCGAGGCAGGGTTGGCGCCTGCGGGCAGGCTTACACTTAGCTATCGGTCTCCGAGGCTAGTTCCGTGTGATGCGAGCACGTCAACTCGCGTTTGCCGCTATTAGCGGCCGCTGGCTTCTGCTTCGATTACGATATCGTAGCTGCCCGTATTATCCGTCAAATCGCCCTCATTGACACCCAGAAACAGCACCCCATCTCGCTGCGCCACGAATTCTCGTCGGGGACCGATGACGATAAAGTCGTCATTATCGTCGCCGATTACGGCGATGAGCGCGCCCGTGGCTTCGTTGCGCATCAGTTTGTCGTTATCCGGAATGGTGTTCAAGCCACCCGGAGTTGAGAAACGTCCGCGGCCGAGGGAAACGCGACCCGAAGCACTGATTCGCAGTCGCTGTCCTTTGCGCACGACGAGACCGCTGTTCGTCCAACCGTTGTTAGAGTTGTCGGCACGGACTCCGACTTTGATAGTAAAGAAGGTCGGAGCCGCAGAAGACGAAACAGGTGACGACTCGATCGTGCGATTGTTGTCAGGTTGATTGACTGGACCTGTCGGGCGCGTCACGGGCGGCGGATTGTTGCGCGCGGTGCTGTCGTCCATCGTGCTCGACGAGCTGCTGGTGTTGCCGTTGTTTGAGTCGAACTCGATCGATTCGACGTCTTCTACGTAAACGGTGGTTTGCCCGCGTCTGCCTCTTGCGTTTCCACCGATCAGGATAGTGAATTGCTGGTCCTTAAAACCGATCACCTGGCCGCGAATAACACTGCCGTCTTTGAGGCGGATGGTGTCAGCAAGCAGAGGTGTTGAGATCGAAACCAGCAGCAAAGTGGAGAGCAGAAGTCGAAATGTTTTCTTCATGATACTTCTCCCATATTGGGGGCATTCCGTTGACGAGGTTTAGCAAGACTCGAATGCTTTTGCAAGCGGGAGAGCGCGTGGAAGAGAACTGATTAAGCCACAAAAAGGCTCAAAAAGCACAAAATATTTTCGGTTAATTGTATTGGTCCATGATCCGTTTTATCCGTGACTTTATTCAATTTTCTGCAAGTATTTTGAAGATACTCCTAACAACCATTCATTCTTTCGTACACGTTAACGCCTTCATGTTCACGCTCATGATCCGGCTAAATAGCAATGCAGCTTGCTAAAAAATTCAATGACTCGTAAACGATCCGAATTTCCCAACGACTCACTTACCACTCACTCAAAATTTCCAGAACGCAAGCCGCATTTTCGTACGGGCACGAACTTTGCACTCGTGCTTTGTGCGTGCCCAGACTTTACTGAACACGCGTAAGTAGAAGTCAGCGGGATAATCCAAAAAAATAGATCATAGTAGGGCGCTCGTCCTCACTCAAAGGATACGACTGTCTTCCTGACGCTGGCTTCCAAACGCACCTCGCTTACGACCGAGAAATAAACAAGGTTCAGGCGTCGTGCTCGTGAATGAAAACAGATTAGGAGATTCAGAAATTATGACGAAACTAAAATCGTCACTGATCGTGAGTCTACTCTTACTTCTCTTGCCAGTCGTATGTTTCGCACAGACGACGTCATCGACCTCAGCCGTCACTGGAACCGTAACCGATCCCACGGGTGCAGTGGTGGCAGGCGCGACTGTGACTTTAGTCGATTCCAAGACTTCGCAAGAAAGAACGACGACGACAAACGATCGGGGCGTTTACTCGTTTGCACAAGTTCCACCAGGGCAGGGTTACTCGCTTAAATTTACTGCCACTGGATTCGAGACTCTGGAACTGTCGGGAATAGCGCTGGGTGTAGGAAATACCGAAACTCACAACGCGCAACTGACGGTGGGCCAGGTGTCCACAAGTGTTGTTGTCACCGCCGAAGCCGGCGCGACACTGAATACAACCGATGCCAGTATCGGAAACGTTATTGAAGAGCGACGAATGAAGGAGCTTCCCATCGCGATTCGTAGCTCGCCAGCCTCACTGATCGGCTTGCAGCCCGGTGTTGTCGGTAACAACGTCGGCACTGGAGCCACCAACCGCGTCGGCTCTGTGACCGGTGCGCGTGCGGACCAGGGCAACATCACCGTTGACGGAATCGATGCGAACGATCAGGCCACTGGCCAGGCGTTTGCCACAACCGGCAACGCGCCCATCGATGCGATTCAGGAATTCCGCACGGTTACGGCGAATCCTGCGGCATCAGAAGGTCGCAGCAGCGGCGGTCAGATCGAGCTCATCACCAAGAGCGGTACGAATGATTGGCACGGTTCGCTGCGCGAGTACAACCGCACTGCGGCGACTACCGCCAACAGCTTTTTCAACAATCGCAGCGGCATCGAAAGACCGCAGCTTACCCGCAATCAATATGGCGGTAGCATCGGCGGTCCCATTTACCTGCCTAACTTCGGAGAAGGCGGCCGCTCATACTGGAGAGGTGAGGACAAGGCATTTTTCTTCTTCGATTACGAAGCGCGACGCGATGCCCAGGGCATTTCCTACGCTCGCACCGTACCGCTTCCGCACTTTCGAAACGGCGGTCTCGCGTACGTGAATGCCGGTTGTCCTGCCAATTCACGACTTAACGTCAATCCGCAGTGCATCACGATTTTGACCCCGGCCCAGGTGGCGGGTTTTGATCCACTGCATGCTGGTGTAAATCAACAGCTATTGGACTTCGTTAACCAGCGATATCCGCTGCCGAACGATCTTACGGGCGGCAATGGCGTTAACACCGGCGTCTTTCGTTTCAACGCACCTTCTCGCCGTGCGGACAACACGTACACAGGTCGTGCTGACGTGAATATCACCAATAACCAACGACTGTTTGTTCGCGCGAATAAGATCAGCGCTGCCCAGACAGATACTGTTAACTCAGTAGCCGCGCAGTTCCCGGGTGATCCGGAAACGGCTCAGATTACTACCGGCGACTGGGCTTTCGCTGTCGGTCACAACTGGACGGCGAACAGTAACTTCGTGAACTCGGCAACAGTCGGTCTCACGAAATCGATTCTCGGATTTCCAAATCTATTCCATCCGTCTTCGCCTCAGTCGTACACGTTCACACCACTGACGGCGCCGTTTGCCGGCTTCGCCACCCAGGCGCGTGAAGTTCCAGTCTGGACCTATCGCGATGACGTGAACTGGACGAAGGGCGCCCATGGAATAGCGTTTGGCGCTTCAGTCAAAACCATCAATCAGAGGACAAACCTGACGAGCGATTTTAACTTCCCAACGGTGGGACTCGGCGGCAATTTCGCTTCCAGTCTTGGAAACGGACTTGCCCGTCCGGCAAACCTCAATACGGGCGCCGCGACGCGAAATGCATACGACTCCGCGTTGACGTTCCTGCTGGGCACTATCACTTCGGTAGGCACGAGATTCAACTACGACTCGTCCCAGGACGTACTTCCGTTAACCACTGGAAGAAATCGTGACTGGCGTTACAACGAGTATGAACTCTACGCCGGTGATAACTGGAAGGTGCGTCACGATCTCACGCTTACGTATGGAGTTCGCTGGCACATTTATCCGGCGCCGTATGAAACAAACGGAGCCCAGTCAATTCAGAATATCGGTTTCGATGACATCTTCAATATTCGCCAGCAAAACGCTGCAGCGGGAATTGCAAGCGCATCGTCTGAACCGTTCCTCGTTTACAACTTAGGCGGTAAAGCAAACAATGCCAGACCGTTCTACGACACTGATTACAACAACTTCGGACCACGCCTGGGTTTCGCATGGAATCCGTCGTTTAAGGATGGTGTGTTAGGTAAGTTGTTCGGCGATCGCAAGACTGTAATTCGCGGCGGTGGGACTGTTTCTTACGATCGTCCCGGCGGCGCCATTACGTTCCTTCAGGATCAAAGCACTTACATCTTCGACACCTTTGTAACTAACAACTTCTCGGCCGCGACCGGTACTCTTGCGCTACAGAACTTCCCGCGCTTCTCGAGCATCAACAGCGTGCCGGTTACCAACACGGCCCCGCCGGTAACCATACCGTTCACTCCGCGAGTAAATGCGGCTGGTGTCGGAATTGGCAGTGCCGGTCAAAACACAAACTACGCGGTAGATCCTAACTTCAGGATCCCATACTCGATGCAGTACACCTTCGGCTTCCAACGTGAATTGCCCGGCAATTTCATTTTTGAAGCCTCGTATGTAGGACGTCAGGCGCGCGGACTCTTCACTCTCGCGGATGCAGCTCAGATCCTGGATTTCAAGGATGCAGCATCCGGCCAGTCGATGTTTGCGGCCTTGAATAACCTGCAGGATCAGCTCAATTCGGGTGCACCGATTACGCCGCAGCCCTGGTTTGAAAATCAGATCGGTGCGGTTCTCGGCGGCCCGCAATTTTGCACGCCCGCAAATCTTCCAGGCGGCGCCGCAAATTGCACCCAATTTGCAGTGAACAGTTGGGGGTTCGAGATGTCGATCGGCGATACCGCCGATACGATCCAGGGACTCCGCCAACAGGGAGCTCTGCGCCCGAACGTGGGTATCAGCTCGCAGTTCGCCGTGAATGCATTCGTCACCAACAAAGGCTCGTCAAGTTACGACGGCATGTTGTTGAGTTTGCGGAAACGCTTCTCGAACGGTTTCCAGTTTGACGCTAACTATACGTGGTCGCACTCGCTCGATAACCAGTCAACCGTTGCAAACACTACGACGGCTGGCGGGTTGATCTGCGACGCGACTGACCTGCGCGTCTGCCGTGGACCTTCAGATTTCGATATCCGTCATCTGTTCAACGTAAACGGAATCTGGGAGTTGCCCTTCGGTCGCGGACGCATGTTCGGCGGTGATGCGCCGGGCTGGGTGAATACAATCATCGGTGGTTGGGAAATCACCGGTATCTTCAATGCCCGCAGCGGACTGCCGTTCAGTTTGGCGACGGCTTCGTGGCCACGAACCTTCATCTTCGACGGCGCCAACGGTGTACCCGCGGCGTTGACCGGAGACCTGAGTGTTCTGCAGGCTTCGATCCATGACACTCCGAATGGAATTCAGTTCTTCGCTGATCCACTTGCGGTTCATGATCCGAATACGGGAACAGGCGTGGCGCAGTATTTCCGCCACGGTCAGGCTGGCAGTCGTAACGTACTTCGCTCGCAGCCGTTCTGGGTTGTTGATACGGCGCTGCTGAAGAACTTCAGATTGCCGTGGTCTGAAACTCAACGTATTCAGATCCGCTGGGAGTCATACAATCTGTTCAACCACAACGTGTTTGCGCCACCGGCGGTCATTGACATCGGTTCGCAGAACCTCGGTCAGATCACTGGCGTGCAAAGCACGGCTCGTGTAATGCAGTTTGGATTTCGGTGGGAATTCTAATTCAACTTGACTCTCACTGAGTTTGTTGGGGCTCCCGAACCTGGGAGCCCCATTTTGTTTTTGTAGACTGCAACCGCTTCCTGAGTGAAAATAATCGACTCATGAAACTCCAAAGAGAAATTGCCCTTTTGAAATTCGTGCTGCTGGTGGTGTTTGTGACGTCGCCGCCCGCAATGAGTCAGGCCGGTTATGTTCTGTGGGGCGATGTCAAGATTGACGACAGCAAGGCAGCGACGCCGGGACCATCGAGCGTAACGGTCGTCTTGTATGACCAGTCAACCAAGATCGTTGGCCGTCAAACCGTCAGCAACCGCGGACGTTACCGGTTCGCGAATTTGCGTGGCGGAGAGTACGACCTCGCCATTGAAACCAACGAAAGCGAAATTGCGCGCCTGCGTCTGCAACTCACCGGAACTACGGCCTCGGATGTTCGGCAGGATTTTGAGTTCGAATGGAAAGACAGACCGGGCTCTAGATCAAACACCGTCGGCGTAGTCTCAGCCGCAGACTTATATAATCGTTCAGCATCGAACAAGTCGCTGTTCGACAAAGCGCATGCAGCGGTTGAAAAGAAAGACTATGTAAACGGAATCAAGCTGCTCAATCAGATTGTCGAAACTGACGCGAGCGATTTTCAGGCGTGGGCTCTTTTAGGGACTCTCTACCTGGCCCAGGAAAAAAGCGAGGACGCTGAGAAAGCATACGCGAAGGCGATCGAGATCAAGCCCACCTACGCTCTACCGCTAATCAATCTCGGCAAGCTGCTGTTAATGCAAAAGAGATTCGATGAAGCCGTCGACAAGTTAACGCGTGCCATCGAGCTGCAACCGCAGTCGCCTGACGCAAATTTGTTTCTGGGTGAGGCTTACCTTCGTTTGAAAAAAGGATCGAAAGCGATTCCGTATTTGAACGAGGCAGGAAAGCTGGGAAACATCCAGGCCCATCTCGATCTGGGCTGGCTCTACAACGCAGCCGGGCTGAAAGACAAGGCCGCCATCGAATACGAAGAACTTCTCAAGAAAAAACCTGATTACCCCGACCGAAAAAAGCTGGAGCAGTACATCAGCGAAAACAAGAAACATTAGGAGTTTGAGTTTTTTCTCTGTGCAACCTCTGTGTCCTCTGTGTCTCTGTGGTGATTGTTAGCTTGTTGACCACAGAGCACAGAGGACAGAGGTTGCACAGAGAGAATGCAAGGATAAATACAAATGCGCCCCATCAAAACAATAGTGCTCTCATTTTGTCTATTTCTCGTTTGCGGAATGTCGATAGTTTTCCCGGTTCACGCAGACAAACTATCAACCCAGGAACTCGTTACTAAACATCTCGCCTCGATCGGTTCGACCGAAGACATCGCCGCGAGCCGCACGCGAGTGGCAACTGGATCGACGCAGGCGCGGTTGCGTCTCACAAACACGCCAGTTGAACTTTCTGGACCAGCCCAAATCGCTTCCGACGGAGATAAGTTTTTACTCGCGATGATCTTTCAGTCCAACAACTACCCGCATGAAAAGGTTTCTTTCGACGGTGAGAATGTTGTCATCGGAGTCTTAACCCAGGGCGGACGCTCGCAGCTAGGAAATTTTCTGTTCTCGCAATCGGCATTGTTGAAGCACGGCTTGATTGGTGGAGTCTTGTCGTCGGCGTGGCCCTTATATAACCTCGATAAAAGAGACGCGAAGCTGAGCTATGCTGGAATGGACAAGATCAACGGCAAGCCCGTTCATAAGTTGAAATACGTTCCACGCAATGCAGGCGATCTGAACATCAGTTTGTATTTCGATGCGAATACGTTTCAGCACGTCAGAAGCCAGTATGAGTTAGTTGTTTCTGCTCGTCAGGGTGCGATTGCTGAGACTTCGGTAAGCCAGCACGATAATCGTTTCAAGCTGGTCGAGGACTTTTCCGACTTTCAGCCTACAGGAAAGCTGATGCTCCCTCACACGTACACGATCGGTCTAACCGTCGACCTTTCAAACCGAACACAACAAATGGAGTGGACCATCAACCTCCAGCAGTTTTCATTCAACGACGCAATTGACCCCGCCGTATTCAAAGGCAACTAGTATTAAGATCACAAGAAGCACAAATTAATCTTTTGTGCTTCTTGTGCCTTTTTGCGGCTTAATTCTGCCTCAGTGCTGGCATCGGGATCGGAACGCCGTATGTAGTAGCACCGATGCCGACGCCACCTTCACACGAATTCGGTGGCACCGTACACACGCGCCGCGTCGCGGGACACTCTGCGGCCCAGAACATGTATCCAAGCATTCCGCTCGTGGTCCCAGCGCCGTTTGGTGAGACCGACTGCACGTACGCTCCGGTTGAGTTGATCAACGAGCTCGTGAAGTTGACGCACTCAGGCGCGGGCTTGGAACCGGTGACGATGTACAGTGCGCCGGTAAACTTGGCGGGCGCGAGCGGCACGATCGGAGGCGCAAACTGCGGCTTACCATCGACGTGCTCCTGCCAGTCAGCGGTCGCCGTCGCGGCAGAATTCGGCTGACGCGCGGGAACCATTGCATTCGCGTAATCAAGCACGGGCGTCGACGTGTTCAGCCAGTCAAGCGTGGCTTTCCGCGTTATATCGATCAGCCAGCGATCGCCTGCTGCAAGATCGATGGTCAAGCGCGCTGCGTGATTGTTTCCCGAGGCGTCGTACGGATGGACGGATCGATAAGCATTGATGAACGCCTGCAAGCCGGTGAGATTCGGATTTGTGTTTTCTTCGTAGTCGATCTCGAAACCGACACCCAGACGTTGCGCGGCCTCGGCTGCATTCAATCCGAGTTGCACGGGATTGGTTGCGAGCGCCTGGTTCCATGCGTCGGTGTAAGTGATTCCTCCCATCGACAACTGCACGCGAACCCCGCGCGTCTTGAAGTAATCAACCACTGCCTGATTCATACCGATCGGAATACCCAGCGACGTGCTCGCATCGTTGGTCTTGTTAAGCAGTCGCAGCGGGTGCACGAAGCTCAACACGACGAGGTTCACGGACGGCGAGCCGTCGCCGCGATCGATTAGCCAGCGATTGCGGGTATTGAAGTCAGTCATGTTGCGCACAGTGGACCATGTACAAAAGTCATTACCACAATGCCATGCACCGTAGACCGAGATTCCAACAAACGCAGCGACTGGTTTTGGTTTTGCGGGTACACCGATTAAGAGTGAAGCGAAAACGATAAGACTCAGCACAAACATTCTTAGCATTCCATTGTTCCTCCGTTCGTGGATTGAGCAGTGAGGTAGACTGCTTGCCGTTAGATCTAAAGGCTTCTGGGTCTGGGAGCGGAGTGGTAACTGGTGGTGAATCTTATGGTATCTCAGGAAAATGATCAAAGATTTTGGTTAGAAGTGCGGAAGAAACAAGTGAACTGAGAACCGTCAAAAGGTTTGCCTCGGATTCTCTTACATTAACTTAGGCTATGGACCACACTAGTTATCGATGAAACATTGAAGCGTATTGTTTGTGTATCTACGTTTTTAGAGGACGTTACGGCAGGCGGCAATATACGCCTGCGACCTCAGCGCCTTCGATTCAATGCTCTGCGCCGCAGCGAGTGTGCCTTGCCAGTCGCGCTTTGCAGCCTCCTCGAAACAGTGGCTCAGGTCGGAATTGGGGAGTGGGAGCCACACCTTGGACTTTGCCACTTCGAGCCTCACACCGTACACACCGCCGTCGTAGCGGTCAGCACGGTTAATCGCGTTCACTCCGTCGGTAAGTACCTGCGCGGCCCATGATGCGTCTGCGGTCGCATAGAGTATCCCCGCCGTCGTCACGAGGGCCGCAGCCCGCGCCTCAGGGTCTTCGATTCTTGGGAACGAAGTCATCGCCGTAGACAAAAAATCGGAAGACATCTTGTTCTTTCCGGCGTCACTAGCTACGAGCGCGGCCGATAGAGCCAGGTAGGTGCGGAGTCGCGCATCGGACAAGCGGTTTACTTGAGTGTTGAAGCTATACCAGTCGCGCTTATTGAGTGACGCCTCAGCGATGCGGAAAGCCAGGTAAATGTTGAGCTGCTCCCGGATTTTGTCGTCCTGAATCTCGATGACTTTTTGAACGGCCTCCGCGTACTTACCATCATCGATCTACTGGCGGATAGCTATGGCCAGCAGCTCTGCACGTTCCGCCCCGTCGCGAGCCTTCTCGGCGCTCGCAAAGGCAGTTTCCCCGGCGTCGAATCGGAACACAGTGCTTTCAGCCACGATCCTTTGGGCCACCGTAGCCAAACCACTCAACGCCCGTTCATCTAACTTCGCCCGCTCGGCAATTATGGTGTATTTTGCGTCAAGCAGTAGCCAATCTTGACCGCCCATACCCAAACGGTCCGCGTAACCGCGCAGTTTCTTTACCAGGAAGAAAATGAGGCCGACTTGAACTGCGTCGTGGTCGTCACGCTGTTCGAGCCAGATTACCTCGGAGTTCAGGTAGGCAGCAGACGCACTGAGATATGCCGCCACGAGTTCCCGATTCATCTCTCTGCTGGGCGGTGTCAACGGACTTGCGAATGTTCCGAATTCTAGTGGCTTGCCTTCGCGCCCACCGCTGGGCACCGGCACGGACATTTGGGATTCCCTGAAGACGTAAGTCGAGAGGATGGTCACTTGGATCGGGTTGTAAATCCTGCCGCCTGAGAGTATCGAAAGGGCCACGCGGAAAAGCGAAGCCGCAGCGCCGACATCGCGCCGTTCGAGCTCATTCAAATATGCCGGGAATGATCCGGGTACGCCGGTCTCCAGCACTTTCGCGGCGAGCGCGATCGACTGCGCAGTGTCGGTGTCGAGGCTTGCTTGTGCGAGCGATAATCGCTCGCTGAGCGAAAGTGAGTCGCCCTTCAATATCTCTTCAAGACGTTTCTGGAATTTATCGAACAGTCCTGCCGCTGCCTGCGGATCGTGTCGAGCGAAGGCTGTTAGCAGCGTTCCCATTCCCGCTCTGATCTGAGAGCGCTCTTGCTTCTGGGCGGCGTCCGAAGCAAACCTCTCCGACATCGCAGCGGCGGTTTTGATGAAGATTGCCCTCGCGTAAGTTTCGTCATGCTTCCAGAGTAAATCGAGGGCACCCGTCAAGACAGCCACGCGCGTTCGCGTGTCCTGAATCTCGACGGCTCCCTCGACCACGCCCTTCAAAATGTCGACGGCCTGTGTCTTGCGCTGAGCCTCTTCCACCTTGCGCTGTGCTGCCTCTCCCTTGACCCCGGCGCTCTGGGGCTTCTGGCGCACTTCACTTTGTACGGCCATGGCCGGAGCGAAAACCGCTAAGATCAGTATTAGGCTAATTCGCTTTCGCATTAGATCGAGGGAATTGTGTAAGTCACAATTCGCAAGGAACTTCCGGTAAGACGCGGTAGGAATGCCGCTTGTTGACAACGCTCCGCCTCCTACCGGAAGAGTTCCTAAAAGATACTTAATCAAGTTGGCCGGGTCCCCCACTGCATGACCCGCATGAGGTACTGCCGTTCGGCACGAAGCAGCCGGTGCAGCCTTTCCCGCCGATAACCACATCCGGGCAGTAGCATGCTTGGGTTTGACTATTCCTCGAGCATGAGGTGTTTGTGTTGCAGCCCTCGCCCTCGTCAGCGTGAACCTTATACAAGGTGTATGCGCCGCCCGGCGCCACTATGCAGTAAGAGGCGGCAACAATCACCGCTATCCTGACTATCCACCAAAGTCTCTTCACTGGTTCGTTCCTCCTTTCTTATATTCAGATGATTTAAAACAAGGCCTCAAACACTTTCAGCGCCAATGGCGCAGCAGGGATCTCCAGCGGCGAACCAGTATAGGCACTGGCCGGCCGACCGAACCCATAATCGGGCGCGTAGACCTTACCGTTGAGAAACAGTAAGTTGCTCCGTCCAGGATTAATAAATTTTAGATCTCTTCCAATCATCTTCAGGTGCTCGTCGTACACGTCAACGACCTGGCGACCGCTCGCATCGCGCTGGCTGGTCCAAACCAGTAGGTTGCCTTTCCCGGTAAAGTTAAGATGGAAAATCGGCGGGTAGTTACGTAGTCCGACGCCTTGGCCCAATCCACCGATTGACATCTTGCGTATATGTAACTGTCCGTCCTGTTGCTCGATCGGATGGTGGTCGTAAGGTCTATCGATCGTCTTAGCCAGAGAGCCGTCTGCCAGGGAGTAAACATAAACTTTGTATTCGTAAATGTCAGAGATGTATAGGAATTTCTCTGATAGCGCGAAGTCGAATGCGCCGGGGGTGTACGTCGGATTAAAATGAACCGGCTTTTGAAGAGCTGCTCGCCTGTCGCAAAATGTTAAGACCCTTTCCAATCAATGCATCTGGCGGTTTTCGATCTCGTAGAAACCCTTCCAGTTCAACAGCGAGCGTTTCGGAAAGCGCTGGCCAGTTTCCGATGCGTTGGACGCTTGCTAGTGGCTCATCTGACGTGTTGCTTCGAATCAGTACTGAACACGAAACATCTCATCTACTGGTAATGGGTTCAAAATATCTAGAACATTGCCAGCCACTGCGAAGAATGCACGCGGAGGCGAGAATGCATGCACAAATCCTGAGAACATTACGAGGAGCCGCTTTTCGGCGGGAGACAAACGCTTTATCGCTGAATTTGCCAGAAACTCCGCTGTAGCCATTTCCGCAAATCGGTTAATAAGGGATTTATACGTGTATTCTGGAGAAGCTGCCGCAAGCAGGGTTTTCGGCAACCATTGTCGTTCGGCATCAGAAATTAACGTTCTACCGGGCGAGATGGGCGCGCTGCGTGAGGACGCTAGGCGTCGAGGGCGGGAGGGCTAATCAAACAAACCTTCCCGCCTCATCCAACAAGAACTGTCGATTGGAATCAGAAGCTCTAAGGAGAGTCATTAACATGTTTAATGCACTGTCCTTGGCTCTTAAAAGGGCCGACAGGCGGGCCGAACTTTTTATAGCCGCCGTTCTTGCAGTCATCTTTGGTCTTCGGGGTTGAAGGCGTGATCGCTATAGCTACAGGAAAAGCGCCGACAGGGATGGTAGCAACTACGGTATTGGTGGTCGTGTCAATCACTGAAAGCGCGCTGTTGCCAAAACTCACAACATAAACACGAAGGCCGTCGGGCGTGATGGCGATCCCATTTGGCAAGAAGCCAACGGGGATGGTCCCAATCACAGTGTTGGTCGCCGTGTCGATCACAGAGACCGTGCTGTTGGAAAAACTCGTCACATAAACTCGAAGGCCGTCAGGTGTGACGACCAATCCCTTAGGATTAGCATCGACTGGAATAGTAGCAATTACTGTGTTAGACGCCGTATCGATGACTGAGACCGAGCCCTCGCGATCGTTCAACACATAGGCGCGAGTGCTGTCGGGTGTGATAGCAACTCTAAAGGGAAGGTCCCCAACAGGGATCGTAGCAATCACGGTGTTGGTCGCTGTGTCGATCACAGAGACCGTGTTGCTGAGGTCATTGACAACATAAACTCGGGTGCCGTCAGGTGTGACTGCCACACCAAGGGGGGCACTGCCGACGAGAACCGTATCGATCACGGTGTTCGTTACGGTCTCAACAACTAAGACCGTGCTGGTAGCGAAGCTCGTCACATACGCAGTGGAACTGTCGGGTGTGAACGCTATCGCAGCCGCGTGAGAGCCAGCCAAGATGGTCGCAATCACAGTGTTGGTCGCCGTGTCTATCACAGTAACCATGTCGCTGGAATTGACAACATAAGCTCGAGTGCCGTCGGGTGTGATCGCCACATCAGCAGGGCTGTCAACCGGGATATTAGCAATTACTGTGTTAGTCACCGTATCGATGACGGAGACCGTGTTGTCGTTACTGTTGGACACGTAGGCTCGTGTCTGAGCGTGCGTTGTGCTCATCGCGCCGCTGAGCCCAATAAAGATCAGCAACACGCATCTCATAGTAAGAGCGAAGTGTCTCAAGTATGAAGTGGACCTGTTCGTCATGTTTACCCCTTTGTCTAGCGGCATGTGAGATGGTGATAACTTGCGCTGTGGCATAACGCAGCGCTCCAGGTGAGTTAAAGGTTAATCTCGGCGGAAGCAAGACTCTCCTTAAGTTGGGAGTGAGACTCTCGTCAACGTGAGGTGTAGGGTCTTACGAATGAGGGGAGAACTCGTGAGAACGAACACCGTGAATAGCCGCCTTTTTATTCCTATCAACGAAGGAAATCAATAGGGATTGTCCTGAGGCAGGATTAAGTCGGTCAGCCAACTATATTACCCCCCATTTGAGTCGGGATTCCCGGTCAGGTAACTGAGAGGCCGATCTGAGTGTCGGCCTTTTGGTTTGGCCGAATCGATGATATAAGCCCGCTGCTATTCCAGCCTCATTTGTAAGTGGGTGCCTCAATGCCGGAACTAGAACCACAAACTAAACCATCCCAGAATCCAGTTGGCCAAATTATCGAGCGTTATAGGGAAAGGTCGCGCAGGCTACGCCGAAATGCGGGAATAACCATAGGCATCATTGGCGTACTCTTGGTGTCCGGCATAGCGATATTTCTCGCCGCTGGTGAGATAGCAAGAAGGGAAGATGAGCTCGCCTCAACAAAGGCATTGCTCGAAAACACGTCCCGAACCTTATTGCATAATCAAACGATGCTCAGCTCCGATCTCATCGAGAGCGAAGCTAAGGCTGGAAAGATCACTGAGGCTGGTATTAAGGATCTGAAGGAATCAACCGTTCATTTGGAAGCCGTGGCAAGCCTAATAAAACAAATGGACGAACGACCGCCTGTCATGTACCCCCAACAGACGTACTTTTTAGTCTCTACAGTCACGACACGCGTTGGAATCATCGTGTTGCTCTTATTCCTCGTTCAGATTCTAGTACCTCTTTACCGATACAATATGAGGCTTGCAGCATTCTATGATGCCCGCGCCGATGCCATCACACTTGTTGAGAATCGTCCAAGTGAACAACTTGAAACTCTGGTATCACTTCTCTCGGCAGAGGCAATTGACTTCGGCAAGTCGCCTGTACCCCCAAGGGAAAAGGCTTTAAAACTGGTAAGGATATAAAAATGAGGCCCTAAGCTTCACTCACAGCAAGATCGACTTCCCGGCATGGGGTGATCATAGCGTACCGAGCCTTCTGTATCTCCACGTTAGCGTTCTCATCAAGTCTCGCGTGCTCAACTGTGAGAAGTAAGTCTGTGTTCTGCCAGGACAACTGGGTGAAGCCGCCATAGGACTCTTCGGTTTCCTGTTTGTGGAGCTAAGAAGTCGCCATTACATCTTCATCTTTTTTTGAGCTTGGCCAGAGCTTCGATTATCGCTGCATTATCATCAATACGCTCACGCTCATGCCCTTGGTCACTTGCTTGCTGTCCCTTTACTTTCTGACGTAACAGCCGCTCGCGGTACTGTTGATTAGCGGCTATCATGTCAACTTCTAAATTCTCTGCAAGCAGAGGCAGTTCTTCAATGGCACATTCTAATACAAGGATGTCACCATGAACGCTCGCCGCCCTATTCGATACCGTCCTCATTGCCCATTCCCTATTGAAAAGCGCAACCCACTCAGGGGTGGGCGCGTCAGAGAGTTGGAAGGGAAACTTTTTGGAATGTCTTCTGGAACCATCACGCACCTGGGCCTCTTCTGGGTTGGCAATAATTGTGATGTCTTGGAAATCAATGGACATCAGATTGCTCCTTTAGCTCTCGCTTTTCTTGTCTCAACAGCTTTGCTCGTATCGTCTCTACGCTAATAAGCAACAGAGCACCAAGCAACTTAACCAACACGGCTTCCCCAAGCGTGTTTTCAGAATGACACTCTAAACTGAATTCACAGCCTGCACAGCCTTCAATAGGACCACGTTAGCGCCCGCATCAACGGGTGCTACAGTTTCTCAATTACTAGCGTTTGAGCAGGATCAATATACCCGCAACAATGCCAAGCACGGCTAATCCAGTAGTAACCGTGGAAGAGGCCCTGATGCTGAGCAAGGGCAAGAGTCCCGTGAGAATCAACCAGAGACCAAGCAAAAGCATTCCCAGATTTCTGCCTGCCAAACTACTTGTTAATGTCATGCTTTTCTCCCTTTGGATGCTTTTGGACGCGAGGAACGAGGCGGCTTATATCACAAGGCGAGACAGTTTAGGAATAGTGAGGCTCCAAGGTTTACTTTGCAACGTTCACTTGCTGCCCTCCACTAGCGGCGATATTGAATTGCAAAGCCGGTGTGTTGCGCGAGAGTTTGCGAACGCGGGCGAGTGTCTCACATGCTCGAGTGAAACGCCGCTGAGCGGCACTCAACCTTTTTTCCCAAAAGATTCCAAGCGTTAGCGTGATCGACTGCTTCATGGTATGTGAATAGTGTAGTTCCACTAGACTGAGCTTCAACCAAGATAAAGCAGCATCTTGAATCAATAATTTCTCAAGCGCCGGCGCTTCGTTATAACCGAGTTCCTGCCTCAAAGATGATAAACGATGCTTCCAACATTCCTTTACTCCGGCGACCGAAGATGAATTCTCAATAACAGCACGCTCAGCATATTGTGCCGCGCTCAATACATCTCGCCACAATTCGAGGCTCTTGTTTCCGTTCAGCAGTTCAGCCAAAGCAGCGACATCCTCCGGGCGTGGATTCCCTTTGTTGGTCTTGTCGAGTAGGGTTCGAAACTTTGCGCGGGTCTCTTCGGCTTTTGCTGTGACCGTTTCAAGGTCTGGCGGCATTGCGTTTGCGCCTCCATTGTCTCTTGTGAGTGTGAAAACCAGCCGCCAGAAATGACGCTTCGGTTATCAATTCAATTAGATCGCTGGCTTGGTTCAGGGCAGCTTCGGCTTTCTCTGCTTTGATTACTTCAGGGGATTTCATTGTGCGAGCAAGTTTTTCCATTAGCGGCGAAGTAGATTGAAGTTGTGCAACCATTTGAGCGATCTCGCCACGCCCAACATAGACAGACTTCACTCGCGAGCCGTCGCGCTCTTTCTTGTAGTAATACGAATTGTTTCCTCGTTGCTCCCAGCCCATTGTGCTACACCGTATTCACTTGCCCCGCTTTTGAAGGCCAGCGCCAGCGCAAGTCTAGCACGCTAACCCATCGGCGAAATCGGATTTCGCACTACTTCACGCGCGCGTTTTTTGTGTCAAATGTTAGGTTCAGCAAGCCCGTTTACGGCAGTCTCTTTTGCGGCACTTTCTGAGTTCGGTTTAGTTGGTTTTGAACCATCTGGCGCTTTTCGGGATTGTCATTTAATTCTTTGAGGATGGACTTAACCTCCTCCTCAGATGGAGCTGGAAGGTTTCGTGGTCTGGCAGCAAGTGACACCTGAAACTGTGTGAGCACCGCTTGGTGTTCTCTATAAGCCTCAAGCTTCAAGATATCAGTATCCTTTCTTGCCAGCCCCAAATTCTCAATACGACGAATTCGCTCTTCGTACTCATCTTCTAAGAACATGCGCCAGTTGAAGTCATCGTCGTCTTGAATGACCACACGATACCGCTTTTTCCACTGTTTTGATGCCAACCAAATTGATGTAGGTAAAAAGAAACCGAGCGAAGAGGTTGCAACAAATGAAGCGAGATAAAGATTATTTGTGAACGTCAAAACAGAGATCCCAGCAAGGCTCGAACAAACCGCGCTAGCAGCCATGTATACTCCCCTCATAGCCTGTAACTCACTTTTGTTTTTCCAGTGCGCTTGCTCCTTCTTTATTTCCGTAAAGCGTTTTAGCGCGCTGCTGAATTTGCCCATACCAGATATCTCCTGATTCTGTTGGAGGGTCAAAAAGCTGAAATCAAGTCAACAAGTTCCCCTACCTTTTATGTGTTTCGTTCAATCTAGGAGAAGATCGTAGTTTTCCCAAAGAATCTCTCTTCTTAAACGAGATTCATCGTCATGGCTATGATTCGGGATTGTCGGTGACTGCGCAGAAGAGTTTTTGCTGTCATTATTGAATATTGCTAGCTGCTCTTGTAGAACCGTCTCAATTATGTAGAGTTCTCGACCTACTTCGACGGCCCCCTTACCAAGGTTCCTTTCCATGGTCTTTACTCGCACGTCCTGCTAGACATGCAGCAAGGTGCTTCCGACAAACTGGAACGGATGCTGTTCGCGAAAACAGGCATACATTAACCGCGAAATTTTCGACTGGCACACTATAGGCACACAAAACGGGCGGTCCAAAATGTGGGCCGCCCGTAAGTGTTTGATTCTATTTGGCTGGGAGGCAGGGACTCGAACCCCGATAGCCAGATCCAGAGTCTGGAGTCCTACCATTGGACGACCTCCCAGCAAGAGGAATTTGAATTTACGTATCGAGCCTTCGCTTGTCAACTGAGAGCCGTACACAAAAGGCACAAAGAAGAACACAAAAAGCACAGAGCGTATTAGTGAGGTGATGTCGCTCAATACATCGAGCGACCCAGCAGCAGCTAATGTGCTTTGTGCCTTTTGTGTTCTTCTTTGTGCCTCTTGTGTACTACGCGCGGTCTTCGACGCCGTCGAGCTTGAAGCGTCCAGCGGCCAAGAGCGCGGTGGCGTCGGCGGGGCGATATTCCCAGTGCCATGATTCGTTGGAGACCGTGCGGACGAAACCGTGCTTTGGTCCATTCAGCTTCAACCACTCGTAGATCTTGTCCGATCCGTCAAACATGTTGTGACGAGTGTTGAGATCAAACGCCTGACCGTGCTGGTGATTTGAATGGCCCGGCTTCGCGGCGAGATTGCCGCGACCCGATTCAAACAATCGCCGCAACTCCGCTTGGCGCTGAAACGTTCGAAACGCACTGTTGATCGAAAGCTGAATGTTCTCTTCTGCAGCCGCCTCGGCAAGCTTGAGATAAGGATCGAGACTGTCGAGCGTGATCTGTTCCATCTCACCGCCAAACCCGACGATGTTCACGAGCAGCTTTGGACCAAGGAACTCACCCCGGCGCCAACACGCATTCGGGCCTTTATTGTCGATCCACTCGTCAGAGAAGTAGAGATCCGAGCAACCGTCTTTCAGATTCGAGAGCTTGGTCCAACCGATCTCTGCCCCCGTCTCCATGCGGCCCTCGAAGATCTCGATCTTGCTGACTTTGACAAACTTCCCGTCAGCAGACGTTTCCATAACAGAAACAAACGACCGGAGCGGGATCGTCGTACCGCGAGAAATGAACTCGGGCGCGCCATCGCGTATCAACGCATTCTCGTCGATACAAGTCATGTTGCTGCCAGACGGCTCGAAGTCCCATTTAGACGGCGCTAGACCGGCGGTTTCGTTCTTAAACCCGCCCTCGAGATTCATCGCAGCGGTCCAACCATAAACTCGATCGCTACTGGCCGCTGCGGCTAGCACAAATGTGTGCCTGCCGGAATCAGTCTTGACGTCTCTCACCTTGATCTCTGTACGTTGGGGTACAGTCTTGACGTCGCCGATGCGTTTGCCCGGGAGGATATCGTCACCTGCCTGGTAACGCCGCTCCTTCAACTCCTCGTCACGAATGATCGATTTGCTCGACTCCACGACGAATGTTTTGTTCACGTAGCTCTTGTAGTTCATAGCAACACCGTAATTCCTTTCGGCGTTTTGCCCGTATGGTATTCCACACACTGCAAGCGGCTCAAAAATTAATGCTTGAACCTGATGCCTTCAAGATGCACAATGTGTACGACTGTAATTTGTCAGCGGCACACTCCTTAATAACAACTAAAGACAATCGCCTTTTCTGAGCTCCCGGAGAAACACGAATAGCAATGGCTGAACACGAAGACCAGATTGCACAATATCGTCTACAACTCGAAGAGACCGCCGCATTAGTAGCCCGAATTCGTCATGAGATCAACAACCCACTGACCGGCGTCCTGGGCCAGGCCCAGCTCTTGTTGCGTGAAGACTTGAGCGAGCGCTCACGAAAACGCGTGCAAACGATCGAGGATCTGGCGTTACGTCTGCGCGATATTGTGGCCCAATTGCGTGAAGTGCAACGGCCGGGTGGTGACGGCGAATCCAGCTAAACCGAAACTGTTTCTTCGTCTTCGACTAGATAAGGACTTACCTGAGGCGTTTCAGCATCTTCCGCCAACACAGCCTGAATCACAGGCAGGCTCAACGAATGTTTCGTCGTATTCAGCGGCACTGATTTACCGGCAGCGTAGACCTTATGCCGGCCATTGTCCTGGTACCACTCAGCGAGGCCGGCCGTCTTGTGCATGTTCTCAATGATCTGCCGCCAGCCGACGCCGGTGTTGTAAGCGCAAAATGAGATCTCGCCTTCCTGTGTGCCGTACGGAATCACGCACATCTCGGTGCGGCGAAAGTCGTAATTGAAAAGATCCTGGAACCACATCCCCTCGACGCAGAGCACGCGCCAGATGTCATTGTCAGCGGCGTTCTTCTTCTGGGCCATGCGATCGTTTCGATCAGAGTTGGAATTCGTTGACGAAGGTTTGAACAGGTTGATGATCTGAGAGATCGGAAAACCTTCCGGCGCAAGCTCCGCGCTGAAGTTTCGCATGATCGCCATGCCGAGCTGCGCGTACGAGAGTTTGCGGCCGCGCGCAGTGTCAGTGATCACGGCAACGTCCTTCATAAACTGCTCGTAGTTAAAGAACTCAAATAACGATCTAAATTCGCCCGTCTTCTTGTTAACTACAAGCAACGTGAAGATGCCGCAGTTTGGATGGCAGTTACACGACGACCAGCCCCAAGGCGCATCGGCGCCCTGCAGCATATCCATCACGCTCGTGAACGCTGAGTAAGACGAGAGCGGGAACCAGTCGCGCAGCGGTTGAATGTGACCGCCGAGTTGGTTCTTCAGATCGTGCGTCATGCCCGCGAGTGTGTAGCGCCACTTCGTGCGCAGCTCGTCGGAGATATCTTCATCGCGTCCGGTGAACGAAACCGGCTGGAACGCGATGGTCTGCACCTTGTCAATATTCTTCGCGGCAAACTCGACAATCTGACCGATACCATCGTTGTTGATGCTGTTAACGATCGTCACGACGAGCGTGACTTTGATACCAGCCTCAGCGAGGTTCTCGATCGCTCGCAGCTTAACGTCAAACAAGTTGCCGACACCGCGATGCTTGTTCTTCTCTTCACTCACGCCGTCAAACTGTAGATACACACCATGCTGTCCCGCAGCCTTCGCGGCTTTGCAGAACTCGAGATCTTCAGCGAAGCGAATGCCATTCGTCGCGGCGAGTATGCGATAGAAACCGATCTTCTTCGCGTAAGCGACTGCGTCGAGATAGTAAGGCGAGAGCGTCGGCTCTCCACCGGAGAAGAGAATGATCACCTGTCGTCGCGGCTTGAATGAAACGGCGCGATCGAGAATCGCTTTCGTGTCTTCAAACGTTGGCTCGTGAACATAACCAACCTGGTTCGCATCCATGAAGCACGGATTGCACATCATGTTGCATCGATTCGTCAGGTCGACAGTCAACACCGCGCCGCGTCCAAACTTGATATTCGAAGTGCCGTGATGATGAACGTCTTTGTCTTCAGCGGCCTTAAAGTCACGACCGAAGAACAGCGACTCGATGCGCTCGAGAAACGCAGGGTCAGTCGACATCACATCTTCAAACTGCCCGTGCTTCGGACACGTCTTTCGCATCACGACGTTGCCGTCAGCTTCGAGTATCTGCGCCTTGATCTCACCGGGATGCTCGAACATCAACGTGTCGAGCGGCACCGCGCCAGTGATCACCGCATTACGAACTTCTTTTACGCAGGTTGGACAAAGACTATCGGTCTCGCGTGGGAAACCGAGTGGCGGAGCCGTGCGTTCGTAGGATTTGAGAAGAGGACCAGGGGCCCAGTTCGGGCGAATCGCTTCACCTTCCGGGAGTCGCTGGTTGACTGACTGAAACGCTTTCCACGCGACGTCCGAGAGGCCGGAAATCAGCCGGGAGCTCTTCACTCCCGACAACTTACTTTTTTCTGACTCCCCGCGGCGAAATTGATCACTAAACAAAGGCTTTCGGTCTCCTGTGGTACTCAAAAACACAATAAAGCCCGAGCATCATAAACAGGATTTGCAGGATCCACAAGACGCGATTATCCTGAAAACCCTGTAAATCTTGTCAATTCTGTCAAAAATGGCGATTCATCCCACAGCGATCATTGAGGACAACGTCGAAATTGGCCCAGATTGCGAAATCTCGGCCTACGCTGTCATTAAACGATATACCCGCCTCGGGGCCCGAAATCGCGTCTTCGAGCACGCGGTTATCGGCGGCGAGCCGCAGGACGTGAAGTTCAAAGGCGAGACGAGTTATCTCGAAATCGGCGACGACAACATCATTCGTGAGTATTGCACTTTTCATCGCGCGAACGGTGAAGGGCAAACGACGCGCATCGGGTCGCGCAACTTTTTCATGGTTGGAGTGCACGTCGCGCACAACTGCGAGATTGGTGACGATAACATCTTCGCGAACGAGGTCGCGCTCGCGGGGCATATCACGATTGAAGATCACGTTTTTCTTTCCAACAATGTTGGCGCGCACCAGTTTGTGCGTATGGGCCGTTACGCGATGATTGGCGGGAAGTCGAAGATCGTGCAGGATGTGTTACCGTTTTTTATTACCGACGGAAATCCATCGCGACTGCGTGGTGTGAACAGCGTGGGTTTGCGACGCGGTGGTTTTTCTGAAGAAGAGAGACGCGCATTGAAAGATGCTTATAAGTTGCTATTCAGATCGACGATGCCGATTCAGGATGCGTTGCGCGAGCTCGAGTTGGTTGACGATGAGAACGTTGAGCATCTGTTGAAGTTTATTCGCAGCTCGAAGCGTGGATTCATAAGAACATGAAGATGACAGTTCAGGAACTCGCCGAAATCGTTAGCGGTCGTGTTGTTGGCGATCCTGGAACGCAGATTGAACGGATCGCGGACCTGATTAACGCGGATCAGAGTGAGATTGCGTATGTCGATAATGAGAAGTCGTTTGCCGCGGCGATGGAGAGTAAGGCGTCGTGTTTGATCGTGAACGATGCTGAGAAGTTCCCCAAGAGGACATTAATAGAAGTTAAAAATCCGAAGCTTGCGTTCTCGTTGATTGGTGCGGCGCTGCATCCGCCTTTGCGGCGCGCTCCTGCGATCCATGCGACGGCGGTCGTTGCTGATACTGCGGACATGGCGTTGACGGCGTATGTTGGTCCAAATGTGTGTGTTGGTGAGTACACGCATGTCGGGGCGTATACGCGGCTCGAAGCAGGTGTGGTGCTCGGTGATAACGTGAGTGTTGGTGATGATTGCGTGCTGCATCCGAATGTTGTTTTGTACGACGGTGTTTCAATTGGCAATGGCGTGATACTGCACGCCGGTGTGTGTCTGGGTGCGGATGGGTTTGGTTATGTGCGACACGATCTCGGTTATCAGAAGTTTCCGCAAATCGGAACGGTGGTGATTGAAGATGATGTCGAGATTGGCGCGCACACGTGTGTGGATCGTGCGGCGCTCGGGCGCACCCGCATTGGTCGCGGGACGAAGCTCGACAACATGGTCCACGTGGGCCACAACTGCGACATCGGCGAGCGTGTCGTGATTGCTGCGCAGACGGGAATTAGTGGCAGCGTCGTGATCGAAGATGATGCGGTGATTGGCGGGCAGGTCGGCTTCGGTGATCATACGCGAGTGCAGCGTGGCGCGGTGATCGGATCGAAGGCCGGGATCTTACCCGGCAAGATCGTGCGGCCAGGTGTTTGGTGGGGCATACCCATTCAGCCGCTCGATGAGTACAAGCGCATGAACGCACACATGAATCGCCTGCCGCAGATGCGTGATCAGATTAAGAAATTACACGACGAGATCGAGGAGTTGAGAGAAAAGTTAGCACGGATGAACACGGATTGACTGAACGATTAACTCCGCGGCGCGCTGGGAGGCTCCGGGCTCGCCCAGCTTATGAGCGACATCTCGCAAACGCTCGCGCATCGTTTTATTAGCAGCCGGATCTAAAAGCCTCAACAATTCCTTCACGACATTCTCACTCGTCAAATCATCCTGCATTAGCTCCGTTGCGATCTCTTGTCCCGCTACGAGATTGACGAGTCCGTAGTGTGGCACTGTGATCAATCGTCCGAGCGTGTGCCAGTTGATCGGCGACTCTTTATAGACCACGACCATCGGCGTTTCGAGTAGCGCCGCTTCGAGCGTCGCGGTCCCGCTCTTAATCACCGCAGCATCAGAAGCGCCGACGGCTTCGCGAGTCTGTCGTTCGATTAGTTTGATATCACTTGCAGTGATCTCCCGCACCTCAGCAACTGTGCGGCTCGGCGCGACCACGACAACTGATTGAACCTCCGGCCGCAATGTTCGGAGCTGCGCGATCGCCTCAACCATCGGCGGCAGAATTCGTTGCAGCTCTTTGATCCGGCTGCCCGGCAGAAACGAAACAATCGGACGCGCCGGATCGAGATCGTTGCGCCGGCAAAACTCTTCACGCCCAAAACGCGCCTTCACCTCACCGGCTAACGGATGCCCGACAAACTCAACATGCTCGACCTCACGCGCCTTGTACCACTCAACTTCAAACGGCAGGATCGACAACAACAGATCGACATCGCGCTTGATGTTGTTCACGCGACGCGCCCGCCACGCCCATAACTGCGGGCTGATGTAGTAGATCACTTTCAAGCCGCGGCGATGCAGGGATGAAGCGAGTCGAAGATTGAACTCGGGCCAGTCGACGAGGATCACTGCATCAGGCGCGCGTTCAATGGCGGCAGCTTTTAATGCTCGAAAAGCGCTGAGGAACTTTCGAAAGACGCGCCCGACTTCCACGATGCCCATGATCGCCAGCTCATCGGAATTGACGATCGTCTCGACACCAGTGTCACGCATTAGCGGACCGGTCGCGCCGAAGAAATCAATGTCTGCTCGTTGTTGTAATTCTCGAACAAGCGCGGCTGCGTGAGCGTCGCCCGACGGCTCACCGGCGACGACCATCAATTTGTGGCGCTTCGGCACCCGCGGATAATAGCAGACACGTTATCCACAGATTGATTTTTGAATCTGTGTAATCTGTGGATGGATTTATGCTAGCATCCACGCGCCCTTATGATGCGCCTCGCGTTCGTCACCCTTCTTGCCCTGTTCGCGTGCACGTCTGCATTCGCGCAGCAAACTAATCCGGTCGATCGGAAAGTCGCAAACCCGATGACCGACACGCCAAACGTCAATCCACTTAATAACGATCAACCCGTGCAGCGCCGTCCGCCCACACAAAATGGTGTGCCTGGTGTCGCGACGGATGAGCTCAAGGTCGAGTCTACTAAGCAGGAGAAGTCTGGTCCTGAGAATGCAATCGTTGCCGTTTATGAAGGAAACGTTGACGCGCGCATCGGCACGTATCGACTTCAGGCCGACAAGATCACTGTTTACGAAGCTGAGAACAAGGTGGTCGCGGAAGGCAGCGTCGTTTTCGATCAGGGAGATCAGCAACGCATCACCGGCTCGCGTGGCGAGTGGAACTATCGCACGAAGACTGGTTACTTCGTCGACTCAACCGGCTATACGAATTCAACACAGGACGGCACGCGCATTTATTTCACTGCGGATCGAGTCGAGCGAGTTAGTCTCGATACGATCGTGGCGACGAACGTGCAGGTGACCGCTTGTGACGAAGACGTTCCGAAGTGGAGTTTTCAGGCGAAGAAGACGCGCATCAAAACCGGCGATCGTGTTTACGTCTACTCGCCGACGCTGAAACTCAAAAACATGCCCGTGTTTTACCTGCCGTATGCTTCGGTGTCGATCAAGCCACGCGATCGAGCCTCCGGATTTTTGACGCCGACGTTTGGCGGTTCAGGCGCCAAGGGCTTTCGTTTATCGACCGCTTATTATCAAACACTCGGCCGCTCCGCCGATGTCACACTTCGCAATGACATCTACACCCAGCGTGGACTCGGCTTCGGCGCCGATCTACGCACGCGCGCCAACTCGCGCTCGTATCTCAACGTCGGTTTTTACGCCGTCAAAGATCGAGTATTTGGGCCATCCGCGGACGACGCGCATCCGGATCAAGGTGGGTCGAGTCTTTACGTTGACGGCGTACACTATTTCAAAAATGGTTTCATCGCGGTGGCTGACGTCAACATCACGTCGAACCTCGCGTTCCGCCAGGTCTTCTCCGACAACATTCAACAAGCCATCTCGCCGGAAGAGACGTCGCAGGTCTTTATAAACAAGGACTACAACGACTATAGCTTCAACTTTCTCATTCGGTCGCAGGTGACGTCGCTGGAAAACGCACGCATTCGTATTCGCCAGTTGCCGAGTATCAGTTTCGAAAAACGTCCGGGCATCGTCAGCTTCTTCAAGAATCTTCCACTCTACTTTTCGTGGGAGAGCTCTGCTGACGGAGTTAGTCGCAAGGAAACTGTTGAAGACCAGGTGCAATTTGTGAATGACGTGGGCGGCAATCCGATCATCTCGCCGTCGATCGTACAGCGACTCGATCTGCACCCGCGCTTCGAGCTGCCGTTGACCTTTGCCGGCTGGTCCGTCACGGCATCGGGCGCCGGACGCGTGACGTTCTATTCAAACTCACTCGATCCAGCGACGCGCGACGTTCTCGGCCGCAACGTGACGCGAGCTTACGGAGAGTTTGAGCTTGACGTGCGGCCGCCCGCTTTTGCGAGAGACTTTCGTCGCAACGGCAATTTCTTCTTTCGTCACGTGATCGAGCCGTACGTGGTTTATCGAAAGCTTTCGGGCATCAACGACTTCGATCGCATTATTCGTTTCGACTACATCGACGCGGTTGCCGATACAAACGAGATCGAGTTTGGCATCGCGAATCGATTCTTCACGCGGCGCTCGACTGAAAACGTCAGTGATGCACGCGCGACCAGCACCGATACTGAGAACCGGCAGCAACTGTCGACTCAACCGTACGAAGCGCTCACAATCACGCTTCGTGGTAAGTATTTCTTCGATCCGTTCTTTGGCGGCGCGCTCGAGACGGGTCGTCGCAACCAGTTTTATCCACTCAACACGCTTTCCGGATTTGTTTATGGCGGTGTTCCGAGACGCTTCTCGCCTGTGAACGTCGACGCTCGTTATCGTCCGCGCCGGGATCTGTTCGTCGATGTGCGTAGCGATCTCGACACGAACGGCCACGGTATTCGGTCGCTGTCGACGACGTTTGGGTTATCCAAACGAACCATCTCGGTGTTTCAGAGTTTCTACTACACGCGTGCCATCGAGCTTTCGCCTGACATGGTGCAGTTTGCGGATCCGCGCGGGTTCGAAGCGGGAACGGTGCGTGGGTCGCAGTGGAGCCCGGCGGTGTTTTTGGGCAATCGCGACCAGGGATTTTTCGGCGGCGCGTCGTTCTTTTTCGATTTCCAGAAGCGGCCGGGAAGAGGCGACAGCTCGTTGATCAGCTCGACCGTGACGCTGGGGCATGCCTGGGACTGCTGTGCGGTGGCGGGCCAGTTTTCGAGCTTCAACGTTGGACTCAGAAAAGAGAACCGCGTGGTTTTCAGTTTCCGGCTGAACGGGATTGGCAGCTTCGGCACCGAGCAGTTTGGCCAGCGCTGGTGATAAGCGAACATGCTTGGAAACGGTCAGTACCGCCCGCTACCGCAGGTGGTCCTGACCGTCGCTTTGCCTCAAAAGTAGAAATCGCACTTGGATCGGGTCAGTACAGGGAGCGGTAGCGACCTGGTCACACCGTTAGAGTCAAGAACCATTTAGGAATATCGCATGCTGATCACTGACCAGGTCGCTACCGCTCCCTGTGCTGACCCGATCCAAGAATGATTTTGGACTTTTGAGGCAAAGCCACTAACCGTTTCCAACAGAAAATCTAGAGAATGCTGTAAATCCTGTCACTGCTTTTGCTATCATGGCACGGCGGCGTTCTGCTCGCCTTGCGGCTCGAAAAATTGTTGGGCATCCCTACGACGGTTTTGCGCACCTGACGTGCCGGTATTTTTTAAAGAAATCTACCTCCCCGATTTGCGCGCTTCCAAAGGAACTGAATTTGAAGAATATCCCTCTCTGTTTAAATGGCCGACGCGTGCGCCTCGTCTGCCGTCAATTAGTAGCCCTCGTACTGGTCCTAACCGTTTTCCTGCCCACCCTGGTCGTTACCGTCTCGGCCTACGTGCCGGCGGACACTCGGTCAGACAATGAACACTGGCTCATTTATCGCGGCGCGAACGGCGACACCGTTTGCCGCAAAGCGACTGAAGCAGAAGCGCGTGAGCTGGATCAGATCAAGCCGACTGGCCTGCAACAGATCAATCACCTCGAGCTTCTCAAACCCCGTTTAAGCGCAGAAGATTTGCCGCAGCACCTGACGATCATTTTGCGCGGAACTGATAACTTGAAGGCGAACCCGGCGGCGGAAGCTGCCTTCAACCGCGCCGCTGCCGCCTGGGAGAGCGTCGTCAGCTCCCCGATTACGATTTACATCGACGTCGATTATGGCCCGACCAATTTCGGAGCAGCCTGGCCCGCGCAGGTATTGGGCTCGACCAGCTCGCCGGCCACAGTCGGCATAAACTACGACGCGCTGCGGCGACAATTAATCGCGACTGCCAACACTCCCGACAAACTGGCGGTTTACAACGCTCTGCCGACCAACATCTTACCGACAGATCTCGGGAATATAACTTCACTACAAGTCTCCAAATCGATTGCGCGAGCCATTGGGTTCTCAGATCCGACCGCGCCGGCCCCTCCCCTTCCGTCCCCTTCCGCTTCCCCGCAACCCTTAACGGCTGACTCGGCAGCACGAATCGGTTTCAATTCACAAATCGTTACTTACGATTTTGACCCGACTAACGGTATTTCTGGCACGGATTTCGAAGCCGTTGCAACTCATGAGATCGGACACGCGCTTGGCTTTACGTCTCGATCCGGAGGTACGCCAGGACAGGCTGGAACGGTGGCCCCCGCGATGTGGGATCTATATCGTTTTCGACCCGGAAATACGTCCACATCGGCCCCACGAATCATGACCATCGGCGGTCCGTTTCCCAATTCTCAAGTCTATTTTGTTCCGGGCCAAAATGAGCTCGGACTCTCAAACGGTGGTCCTGATCCAGATAACGATCCAAACAGCGCCACGAACAATTCCGATCACAATCAATCAAGTCACTGGCGACAGGCAATCCTAAATGGCGATCTTATAAACGGATACATCGGCATCATGGACCCGCGTATTCCGGGAGGAATCAGAAGACAGATTACGGTCAACGACATCAACGCGCTCAATGTCTTCGGCTACAACAACAACAGCATCAGCCAGGGGCCACCTCTCAACGACAATTTCGCATCGGCGCAAACGTTAGCAGGCTGCTCTGGAACGGCGGTGGGTTCGAATGTATTTGCGACTCGCGAAGCGAATGAGCCAAACCATTTTCCGGTGCCAAATTTTTCAGTCGCACATCGTTCCGTCTGGTATCAATGGCAAGCTCCGGCGAGCGGCACCGCCACGATTAATACTTTTGGAACCGGGTTCGATACAGTTCTTGCCGTCTATACCGGAAATAGTGTTGGTGCGCTCAACCTGGTCGGCAACGACGATGATACGGCCGAGAGAACGAGCCAGGTACAGTTTACTGCGACTGCGGGAACGGTCTACAGGATTGCGGTAGACGGTTTTAATAACGACCAGTCGGGCGGTGATTCTGGTCCAGTCACGATCAACTTCTCGCAATCTAGTTGCTCAGCCTCGGCTGTTTTCCTAAGCGCCGCGAATTACACAGTTAATGAAGGCGCAAATTCGCTGACAGTTAACGTAACTCGCACTGGAAGCCCCGGCGCCACGTCAACTGTTAACTTCGCAACGGGGGATAGTGCCGGACTGACTAATTGCACCGTTGCCAACGGAACTGCCTCGGAGCGCTGTGATTACGGCTCCGCTAACGGAACGTTACGATTCGGCCCGGGCGAAACGACCAGGTCGTTTACGATTCCGATCGTCAATGATGGTTTGGTGGAAGGTAACGAGACGTTTTCGATCACGCTGAGTTCGCCGTCAGGGATGGCGCTGGCTTCACCGCAAGTAGCGACTGTCACCATCACAGACGACGACAACGCGGCGCCCGCGCAGAATCCTATCGACGGCATTAATTTCTTCGTCACACAGCAGTACATCGATTTTCTCGGTCGCCTGCCTGATCCCACCGGTTTCCAAAACTGGGTGGATACGCTGAGCGGCTGTCCGAATGGCGGTTTTGGCGAGAATCTTAATCCGAACTGCGATCGTGTACACGTGTCTGCCGGATTCTTCCTGTCGGCGGAGTTTCAGGGTCGTGGTTACTTTGCGTACCGCTTCTACGAAGTCGCGCTCGATCGACGACCTTCATACGCTGAGTTTGTGCCTGACTTGTCGATCGTGGGTGGACCACAGTCGCCGGAGTCTGAGGTGCTGAGCAAGCAGGCTTACACGGACGCCTGGTTGCAACGACCCGAGTTCAAGAGCCGTTACGATAATCTCTCAAACACCGCGTACGTGAACGCGCTCGAGGCGAACGCGGAAGTCACTGTTTCCAACAAGCAGGCGCTGATCGATGCACTCAATGGCGGTCAGATGAATCGCAGCCAGGTCCTGCGTAATATCGTTGAGAGCCAGGCGGTGGCCGACCGCTTCTTCAATCGTGCATTTGTATCGATGCAGTATTTTGGTTACCTGCGGCGCGATCCGGACACGATTGGATTTCAAAACTGGCTCGACACGCTTAATGCCGATCCCAGCAATTTCCGTCACATGATTTTTGGTTTCCTGTTCTCGACCGAATATCGTCAACGTTTCGGTCCATAAGACGTTTTAGCCACGGAACGTATTGATCTTTTCCCCGGGAGTTTAGTTCTATGTCTACCTATATTCGAATCCTTCTTGTTTCTACAGTGTTCCTCGTCCTCCTCGTTTTTGCGGCCGTGAGTTTTCCGGTGCGATCGGGTGCGCAGCGTCAGCAGGCGACGCAGACGGCGCAAACGACGACTCCGCGAAAGCGACAACGCCAGCAGATGTTTGTCCCCGGTGAAATCCTGGTGCGTTATCGCAGCGAGCCGATGGCGAAGAGCAAGGGCGCCCAAATGCGCATTGCCGCGCACGATGGGAGATTGTTTTCCGTCGATCTAAAACGCACCCATGGTTCAGATCTTCTCCCCGGACTGCGACTCGCACGAGTTGCGCCCGAAGAAACGCTCGACGCCGTGGCTGCTCTTCGCCAACAGCCGGACGTGATCGACGCCGAGCCAAACTACATTCTGAAAGCCGACGTTAATCCCAACGATCCACGCTTCAATGAGCAATACGCCCTGCCGTTGATAGGAGCGCCGCAAGCCTGGGACACGCGAACGGGCAGCACTGGAGCGGGAAGAGTTGTTATCGGTGTTATCGATCAGGGCATCGACTTTAACCATCCCGATCTCGCCGCAAATATCTGGATCAATCCGGGCGAGATTCCCAACAACAACGTCGATGACGACGGCAATGGATTTAAGGACGACGTCCGCGGATTCAACTTCGTCGATAACAATGGTTCGACGTTTAGTGGTGTAGCTACTGAGGACCATGCAACTCACGTTTCCGGAATTGCAGGCGCAGTCGGTAATAACGCAACTGGGATCGCCGGCGTTAATTGGTCGGTTGGTTTGATGTCTTTGAGATTTCTTGATGAAGACGGTTTCGGCAGTACCTCAGATGCGATTGACGCAATCCAGTACGCCAGGACCATGCGTAATCTTTGGGATACGACAGGCGGGACGAAAGGCGCAAACATCCGCGTCCTGAATGCAAGCTTTGGCGGCGCGCTCTTCAGCCAGCAATTCCTCGAAGCTATCAACCAGGCAAATACAAGCGGCCTTCTGTTTGTCGCTGCTGCCGGCAACGTCGACAACGGAACTATTGAACCAAACAACGATCTGGTTCCACACTTTCCGTCCAACTTCGACGCTCCCAACATCATTTCGGTCGCGGCCTCGAATGCGAGTGATGGACTAACGAGCTTTTCCCATTTCGGTGCGACAACGGTCGATATCGCCGCACCGGGTAACGCGATTCTGAGCACGACTCCAAACAACACGTACTCATCCTTCAGCGGTACGTCGATGGCTGCGCCGCAAGTCTCCGGAGCGGCAGCGTTATTGTGGGCGCAGAACCCAAACCTGACAGTTCAGCAGATTAAGAATGTGCTGATGGCGGATGGCACGGTTATTACAAGTTTCTCAGACAAGATTTTGAGTCAACGACGACTGAACGTCGGCAACAGTATGGCGGGTGTGGTCTCCGGTGACTCGACGCCGCCGGGAACAGTCGGGAGTTTCCACATCAATTCTCAGAACGGACGCAACCTGAATGTCGGTTGGACTGCATCCGGTGACGATGGTGCGGGTGGTGGTAATGCATCGCTTTATCGAATCGACTTCACTGACGGTGGTACCGGCCAGGTAACAACGCTGAAAGGCGTCATCCCGAAAAACGCCGGCTCGCTGCAGTCGGTTGATATCAGAATTCCTTTCAAACACCTGTTAGGAACCCTGACGTTACGTGAGTTCGATAACGCCGGAAACGAGGGAACACCGGCGACTTTGCCGGTAGGTGTTCCGTTGTCTGCCGGTGATCCTTACACAATCAGTGTTGGCAGTAGCGCCGCGCTTACAAACGGCGGTGACCGTCTCAATCCCGACGGCGACGATCGTTACATTGAATTCGCCCTGGATTTTAGTTTTCCGTTCTTTGGCGAAAACTTTACCGAGCTAACGATCTCAACAAACGGTAATCTTTTCTTTTCCGAACCGCCGCGTCGAATTGGTCTGCCACCAGGCTTTCTTGATGACGCCGATGATCCGCCGGGCTCACCACGCGCGCTCGGTGGCTACAAGATGATCGCCGGACTCTGGGAAGATATCGATCTGAGCACTTCGAAACGAGCCGATGCCGGCGTTTATATAACCAAGTCAGCCGGTCAGATTATCTTTCGCTGGCAGGGCGTTCCATGCAACTTCGACGGCGCTAATTGTACGGGTGGCACTCCGATCAATTTCGAAGTTGAGCTCAATTCAAACGGCGTTATTCGCAGCCGTTACGGCAGTGGCAATACGTCACTCATTCCGACCGTGGGACTCGGTGGCGGTGCACAGGACGGTTACGTCGTTGATTCGCATACGTCTCTCGACGAGCAAACACCGAAGTCTCTGACCAACGCTGGACAGGTGACTTACACGCCACGCGCTGCGTCAGTAATTTCGCTTCAACTCGAGTCTGCGACGAGCAGCGTTATTGAAACCGCGGGCCATATAGACATCAACGTTACGAGGACTGGAGATCCGAATGGTTTCGCGACTGTGAACTACATAACCAGCGACACCGCCGGACTCACGAACTGCCAGACCGTAAACGGCAAGGCGTCGGAGCGCTGCGACTACGAAACGGCGGCGGGTACGTTGCGATTCTCGGTTGGTGAAACGACGAAGACCATCATCGTTCCGATCGTGGATGATGTTCTTGTTGAGGGACCTGAGACTTTCACGCTCACACTGAGCGGCGTTTCAGGAGCCGGTCTCGGTACGTCGACCAGCACCATAACCATCAATGACAATGCTAACGAGGCGTCCACTCAAAATCCGATTGACGGAGTTGAGTTCTTCGTCACGCAGCAGTACATCGACTTCCTCGGTCGTTTGCCCGATTCGGTCGGTTTCGCAAACTGGGTGAATACGCTGGGCAACTGTCCTCAGGGAGGGTTTGGAGAGAATCTTAATCCGGGCTGTGATCGCGTACACGTGTCGTCAGGATTCTTCTTCTCGGCGGAGTTTCAGGGACGTGGTTACTTTGCATATCGCTTCTACGAAGTCGCGCTCGATCGGCGGCCGACGTACGCTGAGTTTGTGCCTGACCTGGCGCTCGTAGGTGGACCACAGTCGCCGGAATCGGAAGTGTTGAGTAAGGCGACGTACACGGAAGCGTGGACGCAACGAACCGAGTTCAAAACGCGTTACGATGGTCTGAATAACTTGCAGTATGTCGATGCGTTGCAAGCGAATTCGGAGGTCCCGGTTTCCAACAGGCAGGCCTTGATCGACGCGCTCAACAACGGGCAGATGTCGCGCGGGGAAGTATTGCGCAACATCGTCGAGAGCCAGGCGGTTGCGGATAAGTTCTTCAACCGGGCGTTAGTGACGATGCAATACTTTGGTTACTTGCGCCGCGACCCGGACTCGATCGGATTCCAGAACTGGCTCGATACTATAAATGCGGATCCGAGCAATACTCGGCACATGATCTTCGGCTTCCTCTTCTCAACGGAGTACCGCCAGAGATTCGGACCATAGCCACGAAAAGGCACAAAAGTACAAAAAGCACAAAAGCGACTTTGTGCCTTTTGTATCTTTTGTGCCTTTTGTGATCCTTTACTAATGAACAGAACACTACTATTGGTGCTCACCGTATTGGGCGTATTTGCGGTGGCGAGTCTTTGGCCTGCAACTCCTCCGGCGCTGAGCGCTTCGGCCGAAAGCCACGTCGCTTCTGCGTTCACGCCACAGTCTTCTGATGCGCTGTGGCGTGATGTGAAAGTCTTGCCGGAACAGCAACGACAGACTGCCGGTCGTCCAAACAAATATCGCTCGCTGAGCCTCGACACGATCCACCTGCAATCGCTATTGCGAAGAGCGCCGCGTGAATTCACAGAGGCAGACGCGCCGATTATCAGTCTGCCGATGCCCGATGGATCGATGCTGCGTTTCAAGATCTACGACTCACCCGTCATGGAAGAAGGGCTCGCGTCGCGTTTTCCGCAGATACGCACGTTCACCGGCCAGGCCCTCGACGGCAGCGCAGTCACCACTCGCTTCGATTGGACGCCACAGGGTTTTCACGCCATCCTCTTGACTACCCGAGGTACCGTGCTGATCGCGCCCGATGGGCCAAATCAAACGTCGTCCTACATCTCTTTTTTTCAGGGTGATCTTCCGGCTGGTTCGATGGAGTGCGACGTCGATGCTTCCACTCAGGAAGATCCTCTCGTCGCCATGAAGCAGATGGGGATGAAGGCTAGCCTCGTGTCTTCAGGGGCAGCGCTGCGAACGTATCGTCTCGCAGTTGCGACTACCGCCGAGTACACGCAAACTTATGGTGGCGGCACAGTCGCCGGCGGCTTGTCCGCTGTCACGACCACCGTCAACCTCGTCAATGCTATCTTCGAGCGCGATGTCGCTGTACGCCTCGTCCTGATCGCGAATGAGGACCAGATCATTTTTACTGACAGCGTCACTGATGGCTACACCAGCGACAATGTGAACTCGCTGATCGGAGAGAACCAGGCGAAGCTCGATGCAGTGATCGGCTCAGCCAACTACGACATCGGACACGTCTTTGACGGCGGGATACTTCCCGGCGGTTTCCAGTTTCAAGGTTTGGCGTCCCTGGGTGTCGTCTGTCGCACAGGGCTAAAAGGACGCGGCGTAAACATAGTCAAGAGTAGACCGCCATCAGACGTGGTCACTTACTACAGCGCCGCGCACGAGATGGGCCACCAGTTCGGCGCCTCACACACTTTCAACGCGACTTCCGGCACGTGCGGACCACAGCGCGCCGCCGCGACGGCTTATGAGCCCGGCACAGGCTCCACGATCATGGGTTATCGCTTTGCCTGCGGCTTGGAAGACATGGAGTCCCAGGACACTTACTTCCACACCGCCAGCATCGAGCAGATCGTGGCTTACACGACAGGCGTGAACGGTGGTTCATGCCCCGTCACAACTCCTACCGGCAACAACATTCCAACCGTGGACGCGGGATTGAGTTACACCATTCCGCAAAGCACACCTTTCGTACTGACCGCCACCGGGAGCGATCCGGACGGAGACACCTTGACTTACACCTGGGAAGAGTTTGACCTCGGCACTCCTGGGCCGCCAAACACGGATGACGGTTCGCGTCCGATCTTCCGTTCGTTAGCGCCTACGACAAACCCTGCGCGTCTCTTTCCGAGTTTGTTACAGATTATTTGTCCGCAGTGCTTCGTCCCGTTGAGCCAGTCGCTGGGCCAGTCGCTACCGCTGACGACGCGCCAAATGAAGTTTCGCGCGACCGTGCGTGACAATCGTGCCGGTGCAGGAGCGGCGAGCTCTGATGAAACCATCGTGAATGTGCGAGCGGAGGCTGGTCCGTTTACGGTGAATCGGCCAGACACGTGGAACGTAAAGACTTTGCAGACCGTCACCTGGAACGTGGCCAATACGAATAACGCCCCGGTGAGCTGTGACACAGTGAGAATCAGTCTTTCGCGCGACGGCGGAATTACCTTTCCGATTATTCTGGCGAGCAGTACTCCAAATGATGGCTCTGAGACGGTGGTAGTCCCCGGCACGCCCAACCCCAATTCGAGAATCAAAGTTGAGGCGGTGGGAAACATCTTCTTCAATATCTCACCTCCCTTTGAAATAAACGGCGCGGAAGACTTGAGCATGCAATTGAGTTCATCTGGCTATACCGTGAATGAGGGCGCGGGTTTCGTGAATGTTCATGTGACGCGCGGCGACACGTCCGGAGCAGCTACGGTGAATTACACAACGAGCGATGCGGCAGGCCTGACGAACTGCACGGTCGCAAACGGAGTGGGGTCGGAGCGTTGTGACTATGCGACGGCGGTCGGCACGTTGCGATTTGCGGCGGGTGAGTCGAGCAAGTCGATTACTATCCCGATCGTCAATGATGGGCTGGTCGAAGGAAATGAAAACTTTACAGTGACGTTGAGTGGCGCAACAGGTACTCCACTTAGCTCACCACAGGTGGCGACCATCACGATCACGGATGATGATGTGACGCCGGCAGCGTCGAATCCGATCGACAACGTACCGTTCTTCGTCACGCAGCAGTACATCGACTTCCTCGGGCGCTTGCCTGATTCGGTCGGTTTTGGGAATTGGGTGGATACGCTGAACGGGTGTCCGAATGGCGGCTTCGGAGAAAACCTTAATCCGGGCTGTGATCGCGTACATGTGTCGGCGGGGTTCTTCCAGTCGGTTGAATTTCAGGGACGTGGTTACTTTGCGTATCGGTTCTACGAAGTCGCGCTGGATCGGCGACCGGCGTACGCTGAGTTCGCGCCTGACATGGCGATCGTGGGTGGACCACAGTCGCCGGAATCGGAAGTGTTGAGTAAGCAAGCCTACACGGAAGCATGGACACAACGGCCCGAGTTCAAGACGCGTTACGATGGTTTGTCTAACCCGGCGTATGTGGATGCGTTGCAAGCGAATGCGGAAGTCACGGTTTCCAACAGGCAGGACTTGATCGATGCGCTCAACGGCGGACAGATGACGCGCGGAGAAGTATTGCGAAACATCGTCGAGAGCCAGGCGGTTAGGGACAAATTCTTCAATCGGGCGTTTGTGGCGATGCAGTACTTTGGATACTTGCGGCGCGACCCGGACGCGATCGGCTTCCAGAACTGGCTCGACACGCTGAACGCCGATCCGAGCAATTTCCGGCACATGATCTTTGGCTTTCTGTTCTCAACTGAATATCGCCAAAGATTCGGACCATAGTTCACAAAAGGCACAAAAGCCGAAACACAAAAAAGCACAAAAATAAACATTGTGCCTTTTGTATTTTTTGTGCTTTTTGTGATCCCCTCTTCTGATGAACATCGCACTTGACGGCATGCCGCTGGCCTCACCGCTGACGGGCGTCGGACATTACACGGCGGAGTTGGCGCGCAATCTGGCGATCGTCGCGCCGTCCGATTCGTTCACGTTCATTTCACCGCACGGTCTGCTGAAAAGGCGCTGGTGGAGCCTCGGCCTGCCGCTTCACTTGCTGCGAAACTCCTTCGATCTCTTTCACGGCACGAATTACGAGATCCCGTTCTGGTCGCGGCGTCCGACAGTCGTAACGATTCACGATTTATCGTTAATGCTGCTTACCGGCGTTCACACAAAGGAACTCATGTGGCGCGGGCGATGGCGTCAGCCAGGGATGGCAAAGCGCGCTTCCAGAATCATCACACCCAGCAACAGCATAAAAAAGGAGCTTTGCGAAGCATTCGATATCCCCCGTGACAAAGTGGCGGTGACGCCCGAGGCGCCCAGACCAGTGTTCAAAAGAAGGGAAGACCCCGAGCTCCTGCGCCGTCTCGAGATCGAAGGAGACTTCATTCTCTTTGTCGGAACTATCGAACCGCGCAAGAACCTGCGTCGCCTCGTCAAAGCCTTCGATCAAATGCTGCGTAACACGTCGTTGTCTCCGAAGCTCGTGATTGCGGGCGGGAAAGGCTGGATGATGGACGATTTCGTCTCGTTCATCGAGGAGAAAGGTGTTGCCGACCGCGTTTGCCTCACCGGTTATCTTCAGGACGAAGATCTGTGCACGCTTTACTCGACTTGCACGGCATTCATTTACCCGTCGTTGTACGAAGGCTTCGGGCTACCGCCGCTCGAAGCGATGGCATGCGGCGCGCCGGTGATCACGAGCCGGACGCCGGCACTCATGGAGACTGTGGGGAATGCCGCCCGGTTAGTTGATCCCAAGGACATCGGCGACATTGCACAGGCCATGACCGAGATGTTGAGCGATCAAAAGACGCGCGAACACTACGCGGAGCTCGGCAAGGTTCACGTCAAACAATTTTCGTGGGAACAAACCGCCCTAAAAACCCTCGACGTTTATCGCGAGGTGTTGAGATAAACAAAAAGGGCGACCACGGCGGGTCGCCCTTTCAATTGTGTTCTTTTGCGCCCTTTTGTGGCTAGAACCGGTTCAGATACTCAGTCGAGAAAATGAAACCGAAGATCATGTGACGGAAGTTGCTCGGATCGGCGTTCAGCGTGTCGACCCAGTTCTGGAATCCAATCGAGTCCGGGTCGCGTCGCAGGTAACCGAAGTATTGCATCGTCACAAAGCCGCGGTTGAAGAACTTATTGAATACCGTCGGGGTCTCGACGAAAGTTCTCAACACCTGGGCACGAGTTTGTCCGCCATTCAGCGCCGCCACGAGGTCGGCTTTATTCGGGAGCACTACGCCGGCCGTCTGCTCCAGTTTGTCGACATAGGCCTGATTGGTCAGGCTATCCGGGTAAAGCGCTTTGAATTCGTCCTTCAGCACGAAGTCGTTCATGTACTGGTTCTTGCTTATGACTTCCTGCTCGGGAGATTGCGCGCCACCGACCTTCTGCATGTCCGGAATGAACTCTTTGTAGGTTGGACGGCGACCCAATGAGGCATCGTAGAAGCGATACGCGAAGTAACCGCGGCCCTGAAACTCAACCGACTGGTAAAAGCCGGCTGAAACGTGGACGCGATCACAGCTCGGATTAAGATTCTCTCCAAAGCCGCCATCTGGACAGCCACTCAGCGTAGTCACCCAGTTCGCAAAACCGGTCGAATCTGGCATGCGGCCTAGAAAGTCGATATATTGCTGCTGCACAAAGAAATCGATATCTGTGATAGTAATAGGCGTATTCGTTCCCGGTCTCAGGCGCACGGGTTTGACCTTGATATTGCCGTAAAAAAGCTCAGAAGGCAGTCCAGGTGTCTCGGTTTCTATCCTGAGTGTGGGAGGCGACTGGGCCAAAACAGGGACGGCAACAGCGCTCAAAAGCGCAATAATCAAAAGACTAAAACCGATCTTCATTGTTTCTCCTAGATTCCCAATTAGTTTTGCTCGGGTGGGTCGGATTGGGGTCTGTCCGTGAGCGCCTCTCGCGCTACCAAGGCCGAGTATAGCGATCTGTGACAAACGCGTCAATTAAATCGTCTGTTTGGATTACAGTTCTAATCATGCTAATCCTGTAGATTCTCGAACCCTGTCAGAAGACATGTTTACGGAAGTCCAAACCGCCCCATCCGAGGTCAAAATCGACGGCAACCGGACCGAGTTGTCGATTCTGATGCCGTGTCTCAACGAAGCCGAGACCCTCGAAACCTGTATCAAAAAAGCGCAAAAGGCCCTTGAGGATCTCGGGGTCAACGGCGAGGTCATCATCGCTGACAACGGAAGCACGGACGGCTCGCCCGAAATCGCTGCTTCTTTAGGCGCGCGAGTGATTCATGTGGCCGAAAAAGGTTATGGAAGCGCGCTCCAGGGTGGCATCAAGGCGGCCCGCGGCAAGTACATCATCATGGGCGATGCCGACGACAGCTACGACTTCACGAACCTCGGTCCGTTTCTCGAAAAACTGCGCGACGGCTACGACCTCGTGATGGGGAATCGGTTCAAAGGCGGCATTGCACCCAAAGCCATGCCGCCGCTTCATAAATATCTCGGGAATCCCGTGTTGACCGGGATCGGACGGCTCTTTTTCCGAAGTCCGTGTGGCGACTTTCACTGCGGCCTGCGCGGATTCAGCAAGGCGGCTATTCTACGTCTCGATTTGCGGACGACGGGGATGGAGTTCGCGAGTGAAACGGTGGTGAAGGCGTCTTTGCACGGATTAAGGATCACGGAAGTGCCGACGACGCTCTCCGTCGATGGACGAAACCGGCCACCGCACTTGCGAAGCTGGCGCGACGGCTGGCGTCACCTGCGGTTCCTGTTGCTGTACAGCCCGCGCTGGTTGTTTCTGTATCCGGGGCTGTTGTTGATGCTGATTGGCACGGTGGCGAGTGGATGGCTGCTCGTTGGGCCGCGAGTGGTCGACGGCATCACGCTCGACGTGCACACGTTTCTGTATGCGGCGATCGCGATCGTCATCGGTTACCAGACAGTGATCTTTGCGATCTTCACTAAGGTGTTTGCGATCACTGAAGGACTGTTGCCAGAAGATCCAAGACTCAAGACGCTGTTTCGTTACATCAAGCTCGAAACAGGGATACTCGCGGGTGTACTTCTGCTCGTGGCCGGCATCGGTTTGTCGGTTTACGCGCTGAGTTTCTGGAGCTCGAGATCGTTTGGACCACTCGATCCGTCGCAAACGCTGCGGCTCGTGATCCCGGCAGTCACTTTGATCGCGATTGGATTGCAAACTGTGTTATCAAGTTTCTTTCTCAGCATACTGGGATTGCAACGGCACTAACAACGGCTTTCTCTGCGATGCTCTGCGTATCTCTGCGTCCTCTGCGTTGAAATAGCACTTTAACGCAGAGAACGCAGAGATACGCAGAGAGCCGCAGAGATAAAGCACGAAACTAAAAATAATCAATGAAGTTGCCAAGGATCATTGTTTATCTGTGGATAGCACTGCTCGCTTTCTCCCTTTACATTTCAGTGCGCACTTCTTACCGGCGAGCACTCCAGACAGAAGAGTTTGCTTACGCCTGCGATTCGTTTGGTTACCTGCGTATGGCGAAAGAGTTCCGGCACGCGTACGAGCACGGCACGTGGCCTAAGTTCGAGCTCGAATCACCGCAAACGCGACTGCTGATCAACTTCATGCTGCAAAGCAATGTTCCGTCGACGCGCTGGGATGAAGCAATTGCGCCTCACGCGCATCACTACGCCCCGCAGTCCGGCTACGTGATCGCGCAATACCCGCCGGGAACTGGTCTCGTGCTCTCGATGTTTCCGCAGGGCGAAGCAGTCTATCGTCTGAATCGACTCGTTGTGTGGGTGTTCGCGGTTATCGGCTTCGGAGCGTTATTGATCGCGGCCTGGAAGCGGGCGTGGGCCACGATCGGGTTGGTTGTGTTGGCGCTGACCGTCGGGTTTATGGTGATGGCGCGACTCGGCGCGCTGAGTTTCTCGATGAATGCGGGACTCGTGCCGATCCTTTTGACGTCTGTATTTACTTTGCTCGCGTTGCGGTTCAGGACGGCTGATCGCTATGGTCTTGCGATCCTTTTCGCGTTGCTTGCGGGTATGTCGCTGGGAGTAGCGACGATGGTCCGTCTGCCGTCGTTCCTATTGTCGGCTGGTTTTTTAGTACTGCTCTGGCCAGGCCTTCGCAACTTTCGAATCAAGAGTCTGCCGGTAGTTTTCGCGCTCGGCGTGACACTCACGGGCGTGCTTCCAGTCGTGATTAATCAGCAGGTCGCCGCGGGCGCCTGGTATCTCACAACCTATTCGCGAGCAGACGCTGAACCACCGACGCTAAAATATTTAGGTCAGAGCGCTAACTACTTTCTCGTTAGCGGCGAAGGATCTGTCGACAACTGGTCTCTCGTTGCAGGCGCCGTGGGTCTCATCGGTTTCCTGATGCTTTACGTGCGGCGAGACTCAGACCAGTCCAATCGTCTCGGATTGAGTTGGAAACGTTTTGTCCTCGCGGTACCGCTTATGTGGTTGCCGACGCTTTGTTATTTTTTGCTGCACCGGATCAACGGCGCACATTACATGGTCTCTGCGTTATGGGCCACGGTGACGCTTCTTGGTTTGGGAGCTTTTGCGATCGAAATCACGAGCAATGCCGCGCTGCGATTTGAGCCGCGACGAATCCTCTCGTGGGTGGCGCTGGCGCTGATACTCTTTCCTGTTGCTGCGACACTCCAGCGAACCTGGGATAAGCGTGACCTTGGCCCCGCGCCTGAAAGATCAATCACGCATGCGCCGATTCTGCTGCCTTCGGAGCTTGTAGATGACAAGGCGTGGATCTGGGCGGACCTGTTGACGGGTTCACTCTGGTACTACGCGAACAAGCCTGCATTCAAGATTCAGTTCACGGACCACGAGATACGCGAGAAGATGTTTAAGTTCGTTTGGGAGCGAGGAGAGCGACAATATTTGATCCAGGACGGCGAGCAGATGAAGGTGTACATCGCCGAGATTGAAAAGCTCGGGGGCAAACTCGAGATGCGTGGTAAGGTCGACGGCCAGCCGTACTTCCTCGTCGTTTGGCCTGAAGGTGGACCTTCAAACGCGGATAAACGCGGATGAAGACGGATCAGACTCGTGGTTTTCCGCGATTAGCGATTCTGCTTGGTGTTGGAGGCACGATTCTCTATCACTCGTCGCAGTTCTTTTCCGGCTTCGATAAGTTTTTTGGCGACCGCGGCGACGTGCGTGGGTTTGTCTACTTCATGGAGCACTGGTATCTGTCGATACTGGGCAAAGCGTCGCTATTTAATCCGGGAATCTTTTATCCGACGAAGCGAACCCTTGCTTACTCCGATCTGCTCTTTGGTTTTGCCGCGCCGTATTCCTTCTTTCGCGCGCTCGGTTTCGGCATGTTTACGTCAACCGAGTTCACGATCATTCTGTTCACGTTTCTTGCTTACTGCACCGCGTTTGTTTTGTTGTATCGAACGCTGGGGTTTGGACTGATACCCTCGTGTGCAGGCGCGATGTTCTTCGCGTTCAATAGTCCGAAATTTAATCAGCTCACACACCTGCAATTGCAATACGTGTTCTTGTTGCCGCTCATCTTTGCACTCGTGATCACATTAGCGAAGCAAGTTGAAACAATCACCGATCGAAAAGCGGCCTGGCTGTTATCGCTGGCTGCGGTTTGTTTGAATGTGCAGCTCACCACCACGTTTTACTACACGTGGTACTTCACGATTTGGATCTTGATCTTTCTCCTGCTTGCGCTCGCGTTTCGCGCATCACGCAACTTCATCATCACGGGCATATGGAAATTACGGCGCGCGATACTTATCGGCGCCGCGGTTTTTCTGGTTGGGTTCATTCCGATTGTATTGATCTACTTGAAGGCAATCCGGGGCGGCTCGTGGTATCAGTTTGACTTCGTTATCCAGATGATTCCCGACTGGCGATCGTTGTTATCGATGGGTGACGGCAACTTCGTCTGGAGCTGGTTTTACAAAAGGATCGTTGGCGATCCGCGGCCAGCGACGTGGGGCGAGCTGATGGTTGGTATTGGCCTCGTACCTTCGCTTGCGTGGATCGCGTTGACGGTCGCGTCGGTTTGGTTGATCAAAAAAGGGCGCAAGGGTGAGATTGGTTTATTGTTTCTAGGTGTGATGATCCTCGCAACGAGTATCTTTATCGTGCTCGGCGTGAAAGTCGGTGGTCACTCGCTTTGGAAATACATCTATGAGTATTTCCCGGCGGGCGGTGCGATTCGAGCAGTGTCGCGTTACGTGATCTTTTTGACGCTGCCGATGTCGATCGCGTTTGCGTATGGACTGCAGAAGGCGCTCCAGTTTGCGAACGGGAAGCGAGCGTTGACTGTCGCGGTGTTGCTGGTTGCGGCGTTCGGGGTGTTTGAACAGTTTGGTGTGCCGCGAGTCAACGGCGCTGGTTTTTCAGTAACCGTTGAAGAGAATTACCTAAATGCGATGGCGGCGCGGATACCTGCCGATTGTGCTGCGTTCTACGTCGCACCCGGTCCAACTCCGAGACACTCCACCGCCGAATATCAGTACGATGGGATGATGATCTCGGCGTTCTCGCGCGTGAAGACTCTGAATGCGTCGAGCAGCCAGTTTCCACGTGACTGGGGTTTATACAATTTCAAGAACCCGGATTACGAGAGCAAAGTGAAAGAGTGGATCGACTCGCAAAAGATCACGACGAAGGTTTGCCGTCTCGAGCTTTGGCCAGAGGTGGAAGCCTTCGATCCGAATTTCCCGAGTTCGATCGACGATCCGGAATTCTTTGTGCGCCAGTTGTACCGAGACTTTTCAGGTCAGGAACCGGACGCGCAGGTAATCGCTTCGCAAGTGAGTAAGATCAAGAACTGCCAACCTAACGATGAGACGTGCGAGCGCGCGCACGTGGCGCTCAACATTTTTCTCGCGACGGGTTTTCACGAGCGCGGGTTTTTCATCTTGCGAGCGTATCAAAGTGGCCACGGACGCCTGCCGAGTTACGAAGAGTTCACGGATGCGATGCGTCGCTTTGACGAGTTTAAGGCGAGTCAAAAGTTTCCGGAACGGATCGATAGCGATGAGATGATGCGGCTCGGGAATCAACACTTCGTGATCCTGCACTACTTTGGTTACCTGCGCCGCGATCCCGATGCGCGTGGTGTCAATAATTGGACGGAGGCTCTGGATCGTAGTGGTGTCGCGGCGCAGGTTACGGAGGGGTTCATTAATTCACTTGAGTACCGGCAACGTTTCAGAAATTAAGCCGCGGATTCACGCAGATAAACGCAGATAAGAAAGACGTTTTCTGATCAGCGTTCATCTGCGGCTAAATATTTTCTTCGATAGCGGCGATGAGTGATTTTTTGACGGTCTCGGTTTGGTAGCGGGAGAGGACGTAGTCGCGGCCGCGTTGGCCCATCGAAGTGAGTAAACCTTCGTTCGCGGATAATTCAGCTAAGGCGTGGGTGAAGGTTTGGTAATCATTGTAGATGCGACCGGCGCCACTGTCTTTGATGTGATCTGCTAAAACTGTCGAGGCTTCGCTCGCGAGCACCGGCGTGTTCTGCGCCATCGCTTCGAGAGTCACGATACTAAAACTCTCATTTGGCGACGGGCTCACAAACATCATCGCGCCCGACATCAAACGGAATTTCTCTTCAGCACTCACGAACCCCCGGAACTCAATGTCTTTATGCTCAGGCACCGGCATGTCGTCCTTGCCCGTGATGACCAGCCGCAACGGCGATGGGTGTGTCTTTTTATAAGTAATGAAGTAATCGAAAAGCTGAGCACAACCCTTATTCGGATCGACACGGCCCGAGTAAAGCAGGTAAGGCGCGGGCATCCACTGCGGCTCGCGCACGTCCGTCTCGATCGCCATCGCAACCACTCGTCCCGGCAGGTCGCCCCAGAGCTTCTGGCCCACGCGTTGTTCGGCAGCCGTCAGCCACACGATCTCGCGGGCACGGCGCGCCGCGTATTTGTACGCCGGAAGATACGCAGGCAACTCGTCGTGCAGTGTCGGTGCGAAGAGCGCATGACCTGCCGGAACTTGTTGTAGACCGAAATACGTCGTCGGGTAGAGATAGGTGATGAAAATGATTGCGCGGTAGTCGCGCCAGTTTTCGTTGATGTAGCGCAGCAACGGCTCAGAATACGGACCCTGATGACGGATGAAATCTTCCTGCAACGCCACCGACCAGTTAAGGTGCGGCACTTCCTGAGTTCGCGTCGGCGCGATTGGGCCAAACTCTTCCAGCAAGCGACGATTCAGCCCGGACCAGTAAACACTGCGTCCGATAGTCACTGGAAACCTGACGATCCGCACTTCGTCTTTAGTTTCCGGTCCTTCCGGTAAAGTGTTGGCCCACTCGGAAGTGTCGACTGCGGTGGTCGTCAGTAAATCGACTTGATACGTGTCGCTGAGAAGCTGTGCGTAGTGCCAGGCGAGTGTTTCCGATCCGCCGACGATGTCTTCGTGGCACCTTTGGACGACGATTGCGACTCTACTCATTGCAGTTTAGACATCGCCTGTAAAAAGATGTGTTCGGCGGTTTTATTCGTAAACATCGACTCGTAACGGCGGTAGCCACGCCGGCCCAGAGCTTCTCGCACCGCGTTGTCTCTCACAAATAGATCGATCGATCCGGCGATCAGCATCGGATTGCGCTCGGTCCAGACGATGCCCGCGTCGCCTAAAGTTTCCGGAATCGCGGTCGATGCGTAAGCCGTGATCGGCAGTTTCATCGACATCGCTTCGACGAGCGGAACGCAGAATCCTTCGTGCTCGCTAACAGTAACAAATGCGTCCGCGACGAGGTAGTAGGCCTTCAGTTCTTCATCAGAGACGACACCGGTAAACACGATGGCGTTCGTTAGATCGAGCTTTTGCACCACGCGCTGCAGGAGCTTTGAATACGGGCTGAATCCTTCGCCGCCTTTACCTACAACGATCAGACGCGAGTTGTTGTTGTAGTCGTAGTGATAGTGTGCGAAGACTTCGATCAGATGGTGCACATTCTTATTCGGCACCACGCGGCCAACGGTAAGTATGTTTGTCGTGTTGTCGGAAAATTTTTTGAGAGTCTCTTGATTCGCCGTGATTTTCGATAGTCGATCGATGTGATGAAACGGCGGCACGACAAACGACTTCGCCGGATCGGCGCCGATCGCGATCAACTCCTGCATGTTGAATGACGAATCTGAAAGGTAAAGCTCGCATTGGGCCGCGGCAAGATCGGTCAGCTCTCTTCGTCCTCTCTCGCACAGGTCCTGATCGGTACGACTGAAGCCTGCGAAAAATTCGGCGGGCGTGACGTTGTGATACTTGATCACGCGGCGGCAAGACAGCTCGCGCACGAGCTGCACGCCCGGTTGCCAACCGCGCGAGTGATGATAGATGAGAATGTCGGTCGGGTTTTTTAGAAACTTCCGGATGGGCGCGAGATCGGAAAAGATTCGAACGTCGTTGCCGTTCCTCTTGAGAACATCCTGCTCGCCCAGAATGTCGTTACTGACGGCATCAGCAGGCGCCAGGCTCGGCGTTAGAATCGCTACACGCTTCATCACATGATCTTTATCCACAGATTACACAGATTTTTATCTCATCTGTGTAATCTGTGGATGAACTATCTCAAGAAAGCGCTTCTCGATCGCGTGGTTTGAAAAATTCTCCTCGTAACGACGCGAGCCTCTGTAAACGAGTGCCATCTTCTCCGCTTCGTTCGTCTGGAGGAAGTCGATCGATTGGGCCATCAGGAATGGATCGCGTTCTTCCCAGATGAGCGCTGCGTCCTGCGCGGTTTCGGGAATCGCCGTGGACGCGTAAGCGACGATCGGAACTTTCATCGCCATCGCCTCGACGAGTGGCACACAGAAACCCTCATGCTCGCTCGTCATCAACAACGCGTCCGCGAGCAGGTAATACGACTTCAGCGACTTGTTCGAAACCTCTCCCGTAAACACGATGCGCGAATCGATTAGCCACTCATCGATCAGTCGTCGCAACGCTGCCGCGTATGGCTCAAACGCATTGTTACCCGCGCCGACGATGAACAAACGCGCCTGGCTATTGAAGTGATAGTAGTAAGTCGCAAAGGCTTCGATCAGATTGGCGTGTCCTTTGTTGGGACGCACACCGCCGACCATCAGCAAGTTGACGCTCTCATCGTGATAGTTGTCGAGCAGTTCGAGATCCGCTTCACCCGCGCGCAGGTCATCAGCCTGGTTGAATGGTGGAACTACGAATGTCTTGTGTTCTTCGCTGCCGGCGGCGATCAGATCTGATTTGTTGAATGCCGACGCGGCGAGATAAAGATCAGGCTGCGCGGCGACAATGTCTTTGAGTTGTGAGCGCCCGGTTTCGCAGAGATGCTGGTGTTGCTCGCTGATGCCCTCGAAGAACTCAGGCGGCGTTACGTTGTGATACTTAACGATCTTCCGGCATCTTGCGGCTTTCATCGTCTCGACACCGCTCGTGCAGCCGATCGAGTGGTGATAAATCAACACGTCATCGTTGGCCCGTAGGTATTTGAGCGCCGCCGCGGGCGCCTCGATCCGCTCGCCCGCCAGACTCGAATTCTCTGCGAAGATGCGCACCTCGTGCCCGCGCTCGCTCAACACGCGACGCATCGTGAGAACGTCATTACTCACAGCATCAGCATACGTGAGCGTCGGAGTAAGAATCGCAATGCGGGTCATTGAGTATCGGGTTTGCGGGCGATGACGGCGTAGTTCATTGGACCGTATAAGAAATGATTTAGATGGCTGGTCAGTTGATCTTTGACTTCGATCTTTGTCGACGAAATTGCGTGGAGTTTCAAAACGTCTTCGCAACGAAAGCCGCGCGCTTCCAACAGCAGCTTCATCGTCGGAATCGGTATCGGGTTTTTGTGAGTCGGGTCGAGATAGAAATTACAACTGCCGACCAAAAGGTTTTCCGGGTTTGGAGTTTCGAGAATTATGAGCCCACCCGGCTTGAGCGCGCGTCCGGCTTCGTCGAGAAACTTCACGAGCGTTTCCAGTGGCAGGTGCTCGGCGAAGTGAAAAGCCGTGACCGCATTCAGACTTCCATCCGATAGCGATCCGAGATAACTCAGCGCCTCACGTTCCTCAACATCCAGCGACAAGTCTTTACACTGCTGGACCAGAATCCGATTCGTGTCGATTCCGCGCGCCTGACACCCAGCTTCGCGCAGCACCTGGAGCCACTCGCCGCGCCCGCAGCCGACGTCGAGTATGTCAGAGCTGATTCCGGCCTTTTGCAACACCGGCAGGTAAACTTTCACTTCCTCTTTGATCTCTTCGGGTGTCCCGCGCAAGGCGTCTTCGAGCGAGAAGTAAAGCGAATCCAGCAGGTGATCTTGTTCCGGATGCGCCGCTTCAGATCGCTGAACCGGGGCTGACGGCGTTACAGCGGCACCCTCGAGGAGATGTGAGAGACGTGTTTCCTGTTGCGCGATGTCCATCCGCGACCTTTGCAAACGCTCGATCACATCGTCGATCTGCTTTTCAAGCTCGACTTTCAACGCCTGCAACTCAGCCGCATGTCGTGTCGCGTGATGCGTCGTCAGATCTATTCGCTCCGAAAGTTCTGACTGCGTGGTGCTGAGATTGCGCGCGAATTTTTCCTGCTCGCGGATGAGCGAGTCGAGTTGTTTTTGCAGCGATTCAAAGTGAGTGCGGTTTGCTTTCGACTGCTCGCGCATCTCGTGCGAGAGGTGCGCCACCGCGTCGTTGATGTGACACGCGACGCGCTCGAACTGGCCCATCGAGTGTGATTCCAGCCGGCGGAAGTTCGTGATGAGCACAGGCAGCCGTCCGATCGCCACGACCAGACGCAGAAGATAACCGGCCACCGGCACGCGATACATTTTTCGCAGAACAGAACCCCGGCTGAGACCTTCGATCTGAGCGTTTACGTTTTCGCCTTCAGATGAAAACCGCAGCGCGCTGAGAACATCGAGCTTGCTGTAACGACCGTTGCGCAGGTTTTTGAGGAAGTGGGCCATCCCCGAGTCATCGGGTTCGCGTTTCAGGATGACTTTATAAGCGTTCCGCACAAACACTTCGTCGTGAAAACCGAGCAGATCGTTCACGTGATAGCGATCGCGTTTTTCGAGTTCCGGTTGCAGTTTCAGCGGCGGCAGTGAAGAGATTTGAGGCGCGAGGAAGGCGTTGAAGTTTTGAATGATTAACTGTCGATAGCGCGCGGGATCGCCGTTGTTGAGCGAGCTGCGTTTGCGGCTCTCGGCGTCCTTGCGTATCTGGGCCATCAATGCAGCGAGGTCGAGGTCGTCCGTTTCCATTTGCGCGTCCATTATGATCGTATTTTCTCCACAGATTACACAGATTGTTTTAGAGAATCAGTGTAATCTGTGGATGACCTCGCGAGGCGTTTGCTCGATGCCGTCGCGTTTAGATTCACCACGCCTTCCATCTTCGTTACCGACATCACTCTAAAGAACAAACAGCCGTCCAGCCAATCAAAGCTGACGGCAGCGCTGCTGTGCACGGCGACGCACAGCGAATACATCTCGAGCGCGAGCCAGCAGTTGAACTCAAACGTCACTTCAGTCAGCTCGCCGCGTCTCACTCTCTCAAATGGCACTTCCTGAAGCTCGGTATTCGTTCCGTAGACGTGAATGCCGTGTCGATTCCTGATCAGGAAACCGCAAACGACGTCGTCTAGATCTTCGTGCGCCACATAAACAATGCGAACGGTGACGGGCTCGCCAGTTTCGACCAACTCGATCGGATGTAACGCGCTATCTAGTAGTTCGACTTGCAACACTTCCGCACTGCGATCGCCATGACGATAAACGTAACTCAGCGGCGTCGCCTTACGTTCAACAAATTCGCCAGGCTGGTCTGCTGTTTTAGTCGAGCTCGCTTCGTACGCCTGCTGCCGCGCCATGATGATCTTCTGATAACGATTGAGCACGTCGGAAGGTGTGCCTTCGGCGATCTTCTGTCCCTGGTTCAACAGAACAGCGCGATTGCAGAGCGCTCGAACCGCTGACGGATCGTGCGACACGAACAGAATCGTCGTCCCATTCTCCTGCATCTCCTTGATCCGGCGCATGCAACGATGCTGGAACACGGCGTCGCCGACCGCGAGTGCTTCGTCGATGATCAGTATCTGCGGTGCAACAGCGATCGCGGCGGCAAAAGCGAGACGGATATACATGCCGCTCGAATACGTCTTGAGCGGCTGGTAAATGAAATCACCGATCTCCGCGAAGCTTGCGATCTCGGGCAGCAGTTGCTCGGTTTCGGCTTTCGAGAAACCCATCAACGCGGCGTTCATGAAGATGTTCTCAATGCCGGTGAACTCCGGATTGAATCCCGCGCCGAGCTCCAGCAACGCCGCCACACGGCCTTCGATTGATACGCTGCCGTGTGTGGGTTCGAGTGTGCCGGTGATGATCTGCAGGAGCGTCGATTTGCCTGAACCGTTTGGACCAATGATACCGGTGGTCGTCCCTGCTTCGACTTCGAAGCTGACGTCTTTCAACGCCCAGAACTCGCGGTGCGCTTTCCAGTGACCACGCGTCAACGTCTCTTTCAAACGGTCCGCAGGCCGATCGTAGATGCGATATTGTTTCGAGATGGAATCGACGCGAACAGCAATCTCAGGCATACAAAAGTCCAAAATCATCCTTGGATCGGGTCAGTACACGGAGCGGTAGCGACCTGGTCCGTGATCAGCATTAACCAGGTCGCTACCGCTCCCTGTACTGACCCGATCCAAGCGCGATTCCAATTCTTGAGGCAAATCTCAGGCATGACTTAAACTTTGCGCTTTTGCGCGAGAAGGATCAGACTCAGTTGACAGCGCTTCCAGATCTGACAAAACCATCTCTTTGATCAACTCAGCGAACGTGTACGTCGGCTCCCATCCGATCGCTTCCCGCGCTTTCGACGCGTCGCCAATCAGCAGATCGACTTCCGCAGGCCGGTAATATCTCTCATCAATCTTTACAAATTCACGATAATCGAGTTCCACTTCACCGAAAGCGATCTCGCAAAGCTCACGCACGCTATGCGTCTCTCCAGTCGCGATGACGAAATCGTCTGCTTCGGGTTCCTGGAGCATCGAGTGCATCGCGCGCACGTAGTCTTTTGCGTGACCCCAGTCGCGTTTGGCGTCGAGATTCCCGATGCGCAGCTCGTTGGCGAGACCGAGTTTGATTCGCGCCACAGTACTGGTCGTCTTGCGCGTCACAAACTCAAACCCGCGTCGCGGGCTCTCGTGATTAAAAAGAATGCCGCTGACGCAAAAGAGCCCGTACGCCTCGCGATAGTTCCTCGTTAAATGGTGACCTGCGACTTTACTGATTCCATAAGGACTGCGCGGCTGAAACGCGGTCGTCTCTTTTTGCGGTACTTCGTTGACGTTCCCAAACATCTCGCTCGAGCCGGCGAAGTAAAAACGACACTTCGGTCGCAACTCACGCAACGCGGCGAGCACGTAATGCGTGCCGTTGATGTTCGTGCTCATGGTTGAAAAGCCATCGGCGAAGCTTTCCGCCACAAAACTCTGCGCCGCGAGGTGATAACACTCGTCAAAATCGTGTTTGCTGAAAACGTGGAAGATGCTGGCATAGCTTTCGAGACTGGCCGGGTGCAAGGTGACGCGGTCCAGGAGATGTGTGATACGGCTGAACCTCGTCTCGGGCGCTTCGAGGGCCACGCGGCGGACCAGCCCGTGTACTTCATAACCCAAACTCAGCAGGTAATCGGCGAGGTAACTGCCGTCCTGACCGGTAATTCCAGTAATCAGCGCTTTCTTCGGCATTCTTTTCTCCGGAAATAGGTCGTAACGGACCTATAGGTACTTATACTGCGGCAAAGGACATTATCAAATTCAGTCCCTGCTTGCGAAGCGGAGGTGTTCTGCTTAAAATGGCCAGTCTTTAATAGCCGGCTCAGCTCCCCGAGGACATCTAATCTGCTCGTATCTGCGTCTTTATTGTTATTTCGGAGGAATCTGTGAAGCACGCTTTCTTGTTCTTGTGCGCCATCATCGTGCCTGTGTCTTTAGGTGGCTCGCTTGCCTCGGTATCGGCCCAGTCGACAAGTCCGACTCCGGACCCATTCACCGTTCAGCTCACTTCGTCTCCGACATCAGCTTTTAGCTCGATCGTGAGCGATATCAGTGCAAACGGCCGCTTCGTCGTTTTCACTTCGAATGGTAACGTAGCCACTGTAAATCCGAATAACGCCGACGGCAATCGCGAGATCTTTTTGGCCGACTACGCGCAACGTCGCATCTTCCAGATCACCAACACTAAAAACGTTCCGATCCCGGTAGCGTCGCCAAGTCCGACGCCCACGCCGAGTCCAACACCAACACCGAGCCCGACTGCATCACCGTCGCCAACTCCGACCCCGCAACCTACACCGGCAGACCGATCGCTGGTAAAGATCGAGATCGACAATCGTACGCCGATGATCTCTCTGCAACCGGCACTGGTCGGTGGCTTGCGCAGTTACATCATTGTCTTTAGCTCGAATGCGCCGGATCCAAAGTTCTTCGATGGCTCTGATAGCACCGCGCTGAGTGCTGACGCGAATTCGGAGATCTGGATTTATCGTGTTCCCGCAGTTGCAGACATAGATCTGACTCTGGGCACTGATCTGCCGCTTCAGGATCTTTCCACAGGGGTGTTTGATCAAGTTACGAAAGATACGCCTGCCAGCCGGGCGCCGACGCCCGGATCCGCCACCGTCGCGCCATTTTTCTCCGACGATAATCGCGAGCCGACAATCTCTGACGATGGCGCCATCATCGCGTTTATCTCCACGAGAGATCTCGTTCCGACGGTTGGTAATGTTGTTGGGAACGCGGATTTCAATCCCGAATTGTTCCTTTACACCGTCGCGAGCAAGACAACAGTTCAGGCGACAAGGACACAGGACGCGGTAGTTGGAGTTGGTCTGATCTTTTCTACCAATCCCATGTTGTCTTCAGACGGCTCGAAAGTGGCGTTCATGTCGAGCGCCAACCTGGCCAGTAACAACGCTGACAACAACGCCGAGATTTTTACGACCTCTTTTTCGGCTGGCGCGGTCGGGTCTTTCTTCCAGGTCACGCGAACGCTGAACAACGTTGCGAACACGAATGTTTTGAGTCCGGGTCGCAGAATGAGTCGTAACGGTGGCCTGATCGCCTTCGAATCGCGCGCCAGCGATCCGAAATCAAATGCCGCGCCGACAAGCGGCGTTCTCGGAAATTGGGTCTATACCGTCGGGACCGATACGTTCAATGAGGTCGGCATTAGACCGCCGATTTCAGATTTCGCGCGCTTTCCGACGTTCACTGATTACGACTCAGCGGGAAATCCGGCGACGCTCGTGTTCACTTCGTTCCTGAACTTCCGTCCCAACGGAACGTTTCCGGATTCTCTCGCGACCGCGCCCGAAGGTTTGAATACGGACAACTCGGCTGAGATTTACGTGACCCCTCTTCCGATTACGTCGACGAACACCTTTACGCGAATCACTAACATCACGAATCTCTCGACGTTTGGCGGCACGCGACCACTCGCGAGTGAATCGCGCAAGCGCATGACGTTTTCGCTTGGCGGCGCCGAGATTGGTGGCGGCAATGGAGATGGTGGGACTGAGGTTTTCTACCTGATAACACCGACGATCACGAGCCAGTCGTCCGCAGTGCTCTCGTTCTTTACAGGCGCGAGTAACATGCCGGTGGCGGCTGCTACGCCGGTGCCGAGCCCGATTCCGAGTCCGACACCAACGCCGAGTCCGGTTCCCGGAACGCCGTCTGGTCTGGCGCCGGGCGAGCTCAGTATTGTTCGTTCGACTGTAGCGTTGGCTCCGTCCGACGTCACGTTTACTTGTTTTTCAACAGAGAATTGCGTTTCAGAGACGACTCGTTCGCCGGCTTTACCGGTCGAGCTTAATGGAGTTTCGGTCAGCGTTAACGGAGCTGCCGCCGGCCTCTATCTGGTAGGCAACACAACTAAGCAGATCAATTTCGTGATGCCGATCGGTTTACCGCCTGGGCTTGGCACCGTCGCGGTTAACGTGCTCGACGCCGGCGCGAATACCGACACGCTGCATCGTGGACTTGTTCAGATTGTTTTCGCCCAGCCCGATATCTTCACGACTACGGGGGATGCCGGTGGGCGGGCAGGCGCCATCAATATCACCAATCCGATGACGCGATTGTCTGAACCGTTCAGTGTCACGTCTGACGACGGAACGGGGACTCAGGTACCGACAAAGCTTGAATTGACTGTTACGGGCTTGCGTTTTGCCGCGCGGACCGAGGTCAGCGTCACGGTTGGAACGACGGTCATCACCGGCGATGCGATCCTATCCGTTCAGCCAAACCGGGAAATGCCGGGCTTTGACATCGTTACCTTCACACTTCCGGCTTCCTTGGCGGGTGCCGGAGACGTTCCGATACAGGTGACATTCACGCGAGGCGCGCAGCAAACTGCGCTCAGCCGCCCCGCGGACACCGCGCCGCACATAACGATCAACTAACACAAGCCATCCACAGATTTCACAGAACAATTCTGTGTAATCCGTGGATGGCTTTTTTGTGCCTTTTTGCGGCCAAACCGTGGTACGATGCGGGGCGCGTTTCTCGACCTCGCCGCCAGGGAAGTTCAGATGCAGTATCCGGTCGCAATCATAGCGAGTCTCGCCCTATTTTTTTCTCTCGGCACTCGAGAGCGACTAGAGATCCGCGACTCGTTCGAGTTCGAACCTTCCGCCCAAACTGTTCGCAGAATTCGCTGGCCTAAGAAGACCATTGAGGTCGCGTTCTCAACGTCTCTGCTCTCTCCCGGCTCGAATATTAAAGCTGATAGCGACGTCGTTGGCGCCGCTCGCCGCGCACTTGCACGCTGGTCCAGTCTCGCGAATATCAACTTCCTCGTTACGTGGTCTCAGGCGACTTCCGTCAGTCCCGCAGAAGCAGGCGACGGAATCAGTCTTTTGACGGTCGCCGTCACTCCCGAAAACGAAGCGTTCAATTCCGAAGCGACCACCGGTCGCACGCGCGTCTTCTTTGATCCCGAAACAGGTCACATCGCGGAAGCAGACATCAGCATCAATCCACGACCACGCGCCGAAGATGGAACTGAGCTCCAGTTTTCCACTGACGGCTCCCCCGGCACATACGATCTTGAAGCGACCTTCACACACGAGATTGGTCACCTGCTTGGGTTGGACCATTCGTCAGTTTTGTCGTCGACGATGCAGGGTCGCCAGGCGTTCAACGGCACCTTCGGCTTGCCCGCCCTGACTGAACGCACGCTGAGCGAAGAAGATCGACAAAAGATTCGCGGTCTCTATGGGCCAAATCTGAAGCTCGGACGAATCGAAGGACGGCTCGCAGATAACCGCACGCCCGGCTCGTTGACGCCGCTGAACGGTGTCAGCGTGTGGGCCGAAAGCCTTGTTAATGGCCGGCTGATCGCGAGTGATGTTACTGCTGAAGACGGCACGTATCATCTTGAAGGACTGGTGCCTGGACAGTATCGAGTCGTCGTCTCGTCGAGTGTCGATGCGGCGCAGAAGTTTCGCAGTTTCGAGTTGTCGAACCAGGTAGTCGTTAAGGCTGATGTCGCGACGCCGCTCAATTCGAGCCTCGTGTCGCCACAGGCTTCGGTTCTGAATCCAAAAATGATCGGGCTCAATGCTGAGCTCTCGACAGTTGCGCTCCCGCTCACTCCCGGCAAGCGTGTGAAGATCTACTTCGGTGGAGAAGGTGTGGATCAAGTGCCGGGCACGAGCATCGCCGTCAATTCGCCGTTCTTCACCGTCGACCCGGCAACGTTGACGCGCGAGCAGATTGCTGCGCCGTTTCCGATCGTCAGTATCGAGGTGCAGGTCGCGCCGAATACGCCGTTTGGCGATTACACGCTACGGCTCCAGTCTAACTCTGGTGAGACTGCATACGTGCCGGGCGCGATCACGATCGATCCGGGCGTCGCTTCGACGTTCTCAAATCCTGTTGACGATTACCGCTTCTTCGTCACGCAGCAGTACATGGATCTGACTGGCCGCGAACCTGACTCAGCCACATTCGACAAATTGACGGCGCAACTTACTGGCTGCAATTCCCGCAGCGACTGCCTACGCACACGCAGGATCGACATCTCAACGAACCTGCTCGTTGAAAATGAATTACCTGCAACGGGCGTGTTTCTCTACGGACTTTACTCGACCGGACTCGGACGCCAGCCGCGCTATTCAGAACTGGAAACCGATCGCGCTGTTGCATTGAATCAGAAGAGTGAATTGGAAGCAGTGCGCCTCGCACTCGCGAATGCGTTTGTGGAACGCGTGGAATTTAAGCGGCGATTTCCCGCGACGATGAAGCCGGCTGAGTTCGTTGATTCACTGCTCGCGACGATGGCTCAAACAGCAGGCGTCGATCTCACCTCAGAACGTAGTTTGTTGATCGGTTTGCTGGACGATAGCGTAAACGGTCGTGCCACAGTGTTGACGCGGCTCGCTTCGGACCAGCGCGTTATCGATGCGAACTACAACCACGCGCTCGTGCTGTTCCAGTATTTCAACTACCTGCGGCGCAATCCCGACGAACCTGGCTTCAACATCCAGGTCAACATACTCAAGAGCAAACCCCTTCGCGATCCCGACGCAGCCCGCTCACTCGTCTGCAACTTCCTGAACTCCGCCGAGTACCAAAGCCGCTTCACGATGGTTCCCACACACACCAATCGTGAGTGCAACTAATCCGCGTCCTAATCCGCGTTAATCCGCGTTAGTGTTATATTGGCCGTGCTTGAAGCAAAGACTACTCTCGTACCTCGTCTGCCCATCGTGTGAAGCACCGCTCGATCTTTCCGTCACTAAATCCGAAGACGGCGAGATCATCGAGGGCGAGCTGCGCTGTACGTCCTGCTCGAATTCGTTTGCCATCACTGACGGCATTCCGCGTTTCGCAAATCTCGATCAAGTCGAGAGCGACAAGCGCGCCACGGCTGCGGGCTTTGGCTGGCAGTGGCAACACTTCACGCAGGAAGATGAGCGCTACGCCGAACAGTTTCTCGGCTGGATCGCGCCCGTCACACCGGAGTTTTTCCGCGACAAGATCGTGCTGGAAGGCGGTTGCGGCAAAGGGCGTCACACACAGCTCGCCGCGCGCTGGGGAGCGCGAGACGTGATCGGCATCGATCTGAGCGTCGCGGTCGAGACAGCCTTCGCAGCCACACGCTCATTGCCGAACGCGCACATCATCCAGGCCGACATCTATCACCTGCCGCTCGCGCGCAAGTTCGACTATGCTTTTTCAGTCGGCGTGCTGCATCACTTGCCTGATCCGCGTGGCGGGTTCCTGGCTTTGGCTTCGAAGGTGAAGCCCGGCGGCCATATCTCGGCGTGGATTTACGGCGCGGAAAACAACGAGTGGATCACACGTTTCGTGAATCCCGTGCGCGAGAAGATCACTTCGCGCATCGATCAGCGCGCACTCCTGCAATTATCGAAACTGCCTGCAGCGTGTGTATATCTTGCGACGAAGCTCGTTTATGGACCACTGAACCGGCGCGGGCGGTCGTTCGCGAAACGGCTTTTCTACAACGACTATATGAGTGCGATCTCAAGTTTCGGGTGGCGCGAGCAGCACACGATCGTCTTCGATCATCTCGTAGCGCCCACCGCGTTTTACATCTCGCGCGATGACTTCGAAACGTGGTGGCGCGACATCGACGCTCGCGACGTCGAGATCAGTTGGCATAACAAGAACAGTTGGCGCGGTCTCGGAATGATAACTTGATGTCTACAGTACGCCACATATGGCAGCCACTCTGGCGACTACCTTCGCGCGCGGATCTGATCTTCTCCTTCGCGAAGCGCGAGCTGCTGGGTCGTTACAAAGGCTCGGCACTCGGCATCGCGTGGGCCGTGCTGACGCCCGTCGTGATGATCGCGATCTTCACGTTCATCTTCGCGGGCATCTTCGGCGCACGCTTCGGCGCCAACGATTCCCACTGGGACTACGCGCTCTATCTGTTCTGCGGTTTGCTGCCATGGTCGATGTTTCAGGAATCCGTGCAGCAATCCGCAAACACGATCCTGGCCCACTCAAATCTCGTGAAGCGCGTCGTGTTCCCGTTGGAAGCGTTACCCGCCGCGCAAGTGTTCGCAGCCCTCGGCAGTCAACTCTTCGCGACGGTCGCTTTACTGATCGCAACGATCATCATCCGCCAGCGCCTCGAGTTAACCAGCCTCTTTCTTCCCGTACTACTAATTCCCCAACTACTCTTCGCCCTCGGCGCCGCCTGGCTCATCGCGTCGCTCGGCGTCTTCCTGCGCGACATCACTCAGGGCATCATGTTGTTGCTGATGGCGTGGATGTATCTGACGCCCATAATCTACCCTGAAGCGATCGTCCCCGAGCGTTTCCGCACGTTCATCAACCTGAATCCATTCACCTCACTGATCCGCAGCTATCGCCATATCTTTCTCGACGGCACCACCCCCGACTGGCGGGGCCTCGCCTACTTCACCACCTTCGCCGTAATTATCTTTCTCTTCGGCTACTGGTGGTTCGCCCGCACCCGCAAAAGCTTCGCCGACGTCGTCTAGCCACAAAAGGCACAAAAGCACAAAACGATAAATAGAGTTGGTCGCGCCCGAATCCAAATACTTTTGTGCTTTTTGTGCCTTTTTGTGGCATGATCTTCGACCTGACCAAGAGGTACAACCCATGAACAAATTAGGATTAATCATTGTATTTTTGACCGCGACGGTCACGGTAACGGCGCAGGAGTGGACGCAGTGGCGTGGGCCGGCGCGCGATGGGTCGGTGGCGAGTAAAAATGCACCGGCAGCGTGGCCGGAGTCACTAAAACGGACGTGGCGCGTCGAGATTGGTGAAGGTTATTCGTCGCCCGTGGTTTCCGGAGGGCACGCGTTTGTTCATGGAAGACGCGATCCGGAGGAGATTGTGGCGAGCATCAACCTCGCCGATGGCAAAGTCCTCTGGGAGCAGAAATACAAGGCTGACTTCAAAAAGAACCAGTACGCCGTCAGCATGGCAAAGGGACCAAACGCGACCCCACTCATCGTAGGTAATCGATTGTTCACACTCGGCGTCACTGGAATGCTCAATGCATGGGACACCGCCACCGGAAAACAACTCTGGTCCAAAGATTTCTCAAACGCAATCGACACCTCGAAATTGTTCTGTGGCACCGCTGCATCACCATTGCTCGTCAACGGACGCGTCGTGGTCCAGGTCGGCAGCGACATTCACGGCGGACAGATTCTTGCTCTCAACCCCGCGACTGGCACGACCGAATGGGAATGGAAAGGGCTTGGACCAGGCTACGCTTCACCAGTTATGATCGAAGCGAATGGCAGCCAGCAGATCGTGACGATGACCGAAGGCTCGATCGTCGGTCTCGACGGCAAAACAGGCAAGGAGCTGTGGACAGTAGCATTTCCTGACGAGTGGCATGAGAACATAACAACACCACTCTGGACCGGCACACACCTGATCGTCTCTGGAACACGACAAGGCACACACGCCTACGCGCTCGCGCAGAATGCCGGCAAGTGGCAAGCAACCGAAGCCTGGAAGAACCCCGAGATCGCGATGTACATGAGCTCTCCCGTTTTTGGCGACGGCCTCATCTACGGCCATTCATCAAAAAGGAAAGGACAGTTTTTTGCGATTGACGCGAAGACCGGCGCGGTGCGCTGGACCACTGAAGGCAGAGAAGGCGAGCACGCTTCGTTATTACTGACTCCGCAACACGTCGTTTTCCTGACGAACGGCGCTGATTTGATCGTTGCGAAACGCGGGACACCGGCATTCACGGTCGAGCGTCGTTATGAAGTGGCTGAAGCCTCGACCTTCGCCATGCCGGTACTGCTCGGATCTAATATACTGGTTCGCGACGCGACCAGTTTAATGCTGCTCACGGCTGGAAAGTAGACCACCCATTGATCCCCATCCCGTGGCTCTAACTTTGGACAACACTTCGGCACTTCTGCTCAACAGGCTGATCGACGCGAGCGTCGACGGTATCTTCGCGTTCGATCGCGACTGCCAGATCATTGCCTGGAATCGGGCCATGCAGCGTATCTCCGGTTTCAGTCGCGAAGCCGTGCTCGGCAAACGCGTTGGCGACATCTTTCCTTTCCTGCGAGAAGAGGGTAACGACAGTTGCTTCCTCGCTGCGCTCGAAGGTAAAGAGTTGGTTTACGAGTACCATCCTTACGGACCTGCCGAGACCGGCGTTTTTGAGAGTCATTACTCACCACTGCTCGACGAGCAAAACAACATCGCCGGCGGCATCGCTGTCATCACTGACATCACCGCGCGCAAGCAGGCCGAAAGCGCCGCGCAAACTGCGTATCGACAACTCGCTTTTCACGTGGAGAGCTCGCCACTGGCAGTGGTCGAGTGGGACAGCGACTTTCGCGTCTCGCGCTGGTCTGCGTCTGCTGAACGACTCTTCGGCTGGAAAGCGGAAGAGGTGATCGGGAAACACGTCAACGAGTGGCGCTTCGTTTTTGCAGACGATGAAGACGCGGTCGCGCTCGTGACGAACCGGCAGCGCGAAGGTGTTGAGGTTCACGGCATACTGCGGAATCGCAACTACACGCGTGCCGGCTCCGTGATCTTTTGCGAGTGGTACAACTCCGTGCTGCACGATGATCGCGGCAAACTGATCTCAGTCTTATCGCTCGTGCTGGACGTGACTGCGCGGCAGAGCGCGGAAGATGAGAGATCGGCGGCGTTGTCGCGCGAGCAGGATGCACGCAAACACGCCGAAGAAGCCGATCGTCTGAAGGATGAGTTTCTCGCGACGCTCTCGCACGAATTGCGCACGCCTTTGACTTCGATTCTCGGTTGGGCGTCGATGATTCGGAACGGCGAAGTTGAAGGCTCCAACGCCTCACGCGCGATCGAGACGATCGAGCGCAATGCACGTTCACAGGCAAGACTGATCGATGATCTGCTCGATGTGTCGAGAATCATTACCGGTAATCTTCGTCTCGATCTTCACCCGCTCAATCTCGCGCCGATCGTTGAAGCCGCGCTCGACGCGTTGCGACCGACGGCAGACGTGAAAGGAATAAAACTTCAGACGCGCTTCGAGCCGAGCGAGTGCCTGGTCAAAGGCGATGCAAATCGTCTGCGACAGGTGATCTGGAACCTGTTGTCGAATGCGATCAAGTTCACGACACGTGGCGGCAGTGTGAACATATATCTGAAATGTGTTGAGTCGACTGCGCGTCTGAGAGTCAGAGATACTGGCGACGGCATCTCCGCAGAGTTTCTGCCGTACGTGTTCGATCGATTCCGGCAGGCGGAAGGTTCGATTTCGCGGAAGCAGGGTGGTCTCGGATTAGGTTTAGCGGTGGCGCGGCACCTGGTTGAGCTGCATGGCGGAACGATTAGCGCGGAGAGCGAAGGACTCGGCAAGGGATCGGTGTTTACGGTCGATCTGCCGATGACGCAGGAGCGGCGCGATCCGGCGCGCGCGGAAGAGCGCAGGCGTGAAGTTGATCGGCGGCGCAGTCGCAAAGGCGTGGTGAGGCTCGATGGTGTACACGTGTTGCTGGTTGAGGACGACGACGATTCGCGCAAGCTGCTCGGGACGATGCTGAGACGCTACGGCGCGCGCGTGACGTCGACGAAATCCGCGGCGCAGGCACTCGAGGTGTTTGCGAGCGAGTTGCCGGATGTGATGATTAGCGATATTGGCATGCCGGATCAGGATGGTTACGAGTTGGTGCGCAAGTTGAGAGCGTTGCCCGTGGAGAAGGGTGGTGCGACACCGGCGATCGCGTTGACGGGTTACGCGTCGCGGAAAGATCGTGAGCGCGCGCTCGGCTCGGGTTACCAGACACACCTCGCGAAACCGATCGAACAGGCGGAGTTGATCACGGCCATTGCGGAGCTCGTTGGACGCGGTGATTAGTTCTTTATCCACAGATTACACAGATGGTTTTCTGACATCTGTGTAATCTGTGGATAAAGAAAGTACAGTTAAGAATGAGGTTACAAATGAGACAACGACTTTACTTCATCCCAGTTTTACTTCTTTTAATACTCCCAGTTTACGCGCAGCAATCGGATCCGTCGCTGCTCACGCTCGACTCGATGTTCACGTATCGCATCCGCCCGCTCGGGCCGGTGCAGTGGCAGACGGACGGCAGCGGCTATCTCGCACTCGAGCCGTCGCCGACTAAAAAGCCTTTTCTTGACATCATCCGCTACGACCTGAACACCGGCGATCGCACCATGAAGGTCTCCGCCGAGAAACTGATGCCTGCGGGCGCCGCCGAACCACTCGCGGTTGAAGAGTTCGCGCTGACAGCAGACGAGCAGAAGCTACTCATCTTCACCAACTCTGAGCGCGTTTGGCGCAGCAACACGCGCGGCGATTACTGGGTACTCGATCTCAAAGCCAACACGTTGAAGAAACTCGGTGGCAACGACGCGAAGCCTTCGAGTCTCATGTTTGCGAAGTTTTCGCCCGACGGCCAGCGCGCCGCCTACGTGCGCGAGAACAACGTCTACGCTGAGAATCTTTCCGGCGATTCGAAGATCACAAAACTCACCAACGACGGCTCGCGCTACATCGTCAACGGCACTTTCGATTGGGTCTACGAAGAAGAACTTTTCTGCCGCGACGGCTTTCGCTGGAGTCCTGACAGCAAACAGATCGCTTACTGGCAGCTCAAATCCGAAGGCGTGAAGGAGATGACGCTAATCAACAACACGTCAGCTCTCTATCCCGTGGTCACCACGTTCCCGTATCCGAAAGCAGGCGAGACAAACTCCGCTGCTCGCGTCGGCGTCGTAGATGCGAATGGTGGTCCAACGCGCTGGATCGAAGTGCCCGGCGATCCGCGCAACAACTACCTGCCGCGCATGGAGTGGGCCGCGACTTCAGATGAGTTGATCATTCAGCAACTGAATCGTCGCCAGGACACCAACACCGTGATGATCGGCGACGCGCGCACCGGCAAAGTTCGTCCCGTGTTGACTGAAAAAGACGAAGCGTGGGTCGACGTTGCGTGGGGCGACATCGACTGGGACAAAACCGGACTCGGGCGCGGCGACGTCGAATGGATCGACGGCGGCAAACGTTTTCTCTGGACCAGCGAGCGCGATGGCTGGCGTCATATTTATTCCGTGTCACGCGACGGCAGCGACGTGAAGACGATCACGCCCGGTAATTACGACGTGATCAGCGTGGCGCGAGTCGATGCGCAGAACGGTTGGATGTATTTCATCGCTTCACCGGAAAACGCAGCGCAGAAATATCTGTATCGCGTGAAGCTCGACGCCACGGGTAAAGAAGAACGACTGACGCCCGCGAATCTTCCCGGTACGAACGGCTACAACATCTCGCCGCGCGGTGATTTTGCGATTCACGATTATTCAACGTTCAATCGCGTTCCGGTGATCGATGTGGTGCGCTTGCCGCAACACAGCGTCGCGCGAACGCTGATCGACAACAAACAGGTGCAGGATCGACTCGCGCAGCTAAAACAAACGCCTTCGGAGTTTTTCAAAGTCGATATCGGCGATGGCGTTCAGCTCGACGGCTGGATGATGAAGCCTCCCGATTTCGATCCGCAGAAACGCTATCCGGTGCTGTTCCACGTTTACGGCGAGCCGTGGGGACAGACCGTGCTTGATGCGTGGTTTGGCCGGAATCGTCTGTGGCACCAGATGCTCGCGCAGCAGGGTTACATCGTGATGAGCGTCGACAATCGCGGTACGCCCGCGCCGCGTGGACGCACGTGGCGCAAGATCATCTATCGCAAGATGGGTATCGTGAATTCGGGCGATCAGGCCGCGGCAGCTCGTGCGATCGCGAAGTGGCCGTTCGTCGATCCGGCGCGCATCGGCATCTGGGGTTGGAGTGGCGGCGGATCGTCGACGCTCAATGCGATGTTCCGCTATCCGGATGTTTATGCGACTGGCATGGCGGTAGCGCCCGTGCCCGACCTTCATTACTACGACTCGATCTACCAGGAGCGATACGGCGGACTACCCAAGGACCATCCGGATGAGTGGAAGCAGAGCTCACCGATCACGTTCGCGGGCCAGTTGAAGGGTAACCTGCTGATCGTGCATGGGACGGGCGACGACAACGTCCATTACCAGGGCACGGAGGCGTTGATTAATGCTTTGGTCGCGGCGAATAAGCAGTTTTCGATGTTTTCGTATCCAAATCGATCACACTCGATCTCGGAGGGAGCGGGGACGTCGAGACACTTGATGGGACTGCTGACGCGCTATCTCAACGATAAAATGCCCGCGGGACCAGCGCCAGCAACCACCAGCTCGGTGCGGTAAGAGACAACATCCACAGATTACGCAGATTTTTCTGTGTCATCTGCGTAATCTGTGGTAGCCTAACTTCGGGTTGACGGCCAACCCGCTTGCCCAGTTCTCACCTCTCCTAAATTCAGCGAATTCTCATTCATGGTATGGAAACCAAAGTCGATGCAGCCCTGCGGCGTCTCGTCGCCACCAATCTTGTCGCCATTTTATTCACCGATCTTGCCGGAAACATTCTCAGTGCCGACGACAGTTTCCTGAATCTGCTCGGCTACACTTCCAAAAACCTGCCAGCCAACATTCACGAGCTGACGCCGCCTGAACATCATCGTCTGGATGAAGAAGCGTTCGAGAAGATAATGGCGTTCGGCGCGTGCGCACCTTTCGAAAAAGATCTCTTGAAGCAAGACGGCACACCGTTGCCGGTTTTGTTTGGCGCGGTGATGCACGACGAAGAGATCGCGTGTTTTGTCGTCGACCTTTCTCAAAACAAGCAGACTCAGGAAAAACTCAACCACCTCGCGTATCACGACGCGCTCACCGATCTGCCGAACCAGGTGCTGTTCAAGGATCGACTCAAGCAGGCCATCGCGCTTTCTCGTCGCAACGATCACATGCAGGCTGTGCTTCTGCTAAATCTTGATCGCTTTAAGACGATCAACGATTCGCTCGGCTACACCGCAGGCGATCGTTTGTTGCAGTCAGTGGCCCAACGATTGACGAGCTGTGTTCGCGAAAGCGATACGGTGGCGCGATTCGGCGGTGATGAATTCGCCGTCTTGCTCACGAACATTCCGCGCGCGCAGGACGCAGCGAACGTAGCGCGCGCGATCAAGCAGGCGCTGGATCAGGCGTTCCTCTTTGAAGATCAGGAAATCTTCGTGGCGAGCAGTATCGGCATCAGCATGTATCCGCAGGACGGTCGCGACACTGCGGGACTGTTGAAGACTGCGGGCGTCGCACTCGATCGCGCGAAAGTGCAGGGCGGCAACAATTTTCATTTCTACACGGCGGGCGGCACGACGCGCGCGCTCAAACAGCTCGTGCTCGAAAGTAATATCCGTCCGGGGCTCGAGCGTTCTGAGTTTTTCGTGCAGTACCAGCCGCAGGTTGATATTCGTGGTTTTCAAGTGGTGGGCATGGAAGCACTCGTGCGCTGGCAGCATCCGAGTTTGGGTCTGCTGTATCCGAGCGAGTTCGTTACGATCGCGGAAGAGACTGGCTTGATCATCGCGTTGGGCGACTATGTGATGCGCACTTCATGTGCACAAAACAAAAACTGGCAGGACAAGGGATTGCAGCAGATGCGCATGTCGGTGAACTTCTCGGCGCGACAGTTTCAGCAGCCGAGTTTCATCGCCGATGTATCGCACATACTGAAAGAGACGAACCTCGATCCGCGTTGGCTCGAGCTGGAGCTGACCGAGAGCTCGATCATGAAGGATCCAGAAGAGGCGATTGAGAAGCTGCACGAGTTGAAGTTGATGGGGATCAGCGTGGCGATTGACGATTTCGGCACCGGCTACTCGTCGCTCAATTACCTCAAGCGTTTTCCGATTGACACATTGAAGATCGACAAGTCGTTCGTTTCAGATATTTGCAAAGATCCCCACGACACGGCGATCGTGCGCGCGATCATCAACCTCGGACATGCGCTGGATATGACGGTGGTGGCAGAAGGTGTCGAGACGAAGGAACAGCTTCAGTATTTGAGCGCGCTCGAGTGTGATGTCGTCCAGGGATTTTTGTTTAGCAAGGCTTTGCCGGCGAAGGCGTTTGAAGAGTTGCTGATCGAGCAGCGGCGGGTGACGTCAGGAAACGTTTCAGCAACGGTGCCTTTATCGGTCGATTCGCTCGTGCCGGCGAATTGAGATTTTGCCTAAAGCATTAGCGCGGCGTCTTTGTCCAGCATCCAGATCAGCTCACCTTGTGTTGGAATAACCGCCTGCGCCGGATATTTATTCTCGCCTTGAATAACATCTCTTACGATCTGTGCCTTTTCAGCACCGCTCACCAGAAACACGATTGATGAGCCATTGTTTAATAACGGCAAGGTCATCGTGATGCGATAGCTTTTGAACTTCTCGACGTATGGTGCAGCGACGAGACGTTTCGTTTCGTGCAATACATCTGAGCCGGGAAAGATCGAAGCGGTGTGACCATCCGTGCCGAGACCGAGGAAGATTAGATCGAGGCGCGGCAGCGTTTGTTTTGTTACGTCGATCAGGGTTTGTTCGTATTCGTTTGCTGCGGCTGCCGCATCTGGATTCTCGCTGCGGATGCGATGAACGTTGTCTGTTGTAACAGGCACGTGCGACAGCAGCGCCTCGTTGGCCATACGGTAGTTGCTGTCTGGATGATCAGGAGGAACGTGACGCTCATCAGACCAGAAGAAATGCATGTTCGACCACGCCACCTCATCTCGAAACTGCTGGGCCAGAATCTGAAACATCAACTTCGGCGTCGATCCACCCGACAAGGCCACAGTCTCCGGACACTGCGCAACAAAATACTCCGCCGCCGCGAGCGCCAATTCCTGTGCACTATCGAAAATCTCAACCATAATCCGCGTTTACAAAACTGCGATGATTCTCAACGGTCCACCACTTCCACCCTTGATCTTCATCGGCAACGCAATCACCGAAAAGCCCTTCGCCGGCAACTGGTCCAGATTCGCCACATTCTCAAACGCCGGCACATTCTTCTCAAATAAAGCCCGGTGACTCTCAAACAGCGTCGACTGCCCGTAATCGATGCTCGCCGTGTCTAACCCGATCGCTTTAATCGATCTATTCGCTGTGATCCAGCGTGCGGCAGCAGGATCCAATCCCGGAAAGTGTAGCTTCGCAACTGCCTCTGCACCACGTTCTTCAGTGCCGAGATACTTCTTCCGATCCGGATAAAACTTTCCAAAGCCCGTGCGAAGCAAAACGATCGTGCCCGCAGGAATCTTCCCGTTACGTTTCTCCCAGTTTTCAAAATCAGCCACACTCACGAGATAGTCGGGATTCGTCGCACACTGCGCTGTCACGTCGATCACGATCGCCGCACCCATCAGTTGGTGCAACGGGAGCTCATCAACCGTGTAACGCCCTTTCGCGAAGTGCACTGGCGAATCGAGATGCGTGCCGCCGTGTTCCGCCGCCGAGTAACGATACGCCGAATAGAAGTAACCCTTGTCAGTCATTCCTTCAAAATCTGTTTCGAGCTTGAACTGCTCGGCCGTGGGCCAGTAGACGCTGTTCGCATCGAACGCGTACGTGAGATCGACGATGCGACCCGACGGAAAAGCGCCGGATTTCTGCGCCATTACCGGAACAACGAGAATGAGAACGACAACAAGCGCGCGCAAACACTTCATGTGGAGTGCTCCTTAGCGTTAGGTTTCTGTTATCTTCATGTAAACGCCCAAACTAAGCAAGGGAGCATTTTTAATGCAAATCGGAATGATTGGACTCGGCCGCATGGGCGCCAACATGGTGCGACGCCTGCTGCGAGGCGGTCACGAGTGTGTTGTCAACGATCGCAGCCCTGATGCGATAAAGGCGCTCGTCGACGAAGGCGCGACCGGCGCCGCATCGCTCGACGAGTTTATCGCGAAGCTCAAGCCGCCGCGCGCGGTCTGGTTGATGATTCCCGCGGCGCTTGTCGACACGATTCTCGATCAACTAGCCCACGTTGTAGCTGCAGGTGACGTGATCATCGACGGTGGAAACTCTTATTACATCGACGACATACGTCGCGCACACGAGTTGCGCAGTAAAGGTATTCATTACGTTGACGTTGGAACGAGTGGTGGTGTTTGGGGACGCGATCGTGGTTATTGCCAGATGATCGGTGGTGAGAAAGATGTCGTCGCTCATCTCGATCCGATATTCAAGACGCTCGCGCCCGGGCGTGACGTGGTTCTTCCAACGCCTGGACGTCCGGTCGATTCAGGCACGGCCGCGGAAGGTTACTTGCACTGTGGGGCTGCAGGCGCGGGACACTTCGTGAAGATGGTCCATAACGGGATCGAGTATGGGTTGATGGCTGCTTATGCCGAAGGTTTGAACGTGCTCCATCATGCGAACGAGGGCAACGAGGAAAGAACTGCGGATGCCGAAACGTCGCCGCTGCGCAATCCCGAGCACTACCAGTATGATTTCAACATCGGGGATATTACAGAGGTTTGGCGTCGCGGCAGTGTGATTGCGTCGTGGTTACTCGATCTCACGGCAATCGCCTTTGCAGAGAGTCCACAACTCGAAGGTTTCTCAGGCCGCGTTTCCGATTCAGGCGAAGGACGTTGGACCATCAATGCGGCAGTTGAAGAAGGCGTGCCCGTACCCGTGCTGAGCGCGGCGCTGTTTCAACGTTTCAGCTCGCGCGGTGAAGCCGATTTCGCAAACAAAATCTTGTCGGCAATGCGCTTCCAATTCGGCGGACATCGCGAGAAGTAATTTACTCTGCGGCCCTCTGCGTATCTCAGCGTTATAGGCGCAGTTAAACGCAGAGGCCGCAAGAGATCGCAGAGGTAAAAGCAAATCATGTCAGCAGTAGTCGTAGAACCAAAACCAGTTCAATTAGAGCAACCTGAGTTGCCGAATGCAGAGCCATGCGTGGTCGTGATTTTTGGCGCGACCGGCGACCTAACGAAACGCAAACTGATGCCCGCCCTGTGCCGCTTGACCGATCAAGGCTGCCTGGAGAGCGTGCGCATCCTTGGCGTTGGTCGCAGTCACATGACCGACGAAGAGTTCCAGACACAAGTTCGCGAAGCACTCGAAGACTCGAAGAAGATCGAACACCTCGACGACGAAACATGGCGTGAGTTTTCAGAACGTTTGCACTACATGTCGGGCGAGCTCGACGATAAAAACACCTACCAGCAAATCACGGCGCGTCTCGAAGAACTGGCAAGCGAAGGCGCGAGCAAGAATCACCTTTTCTATCTCGCCACGCCACCTCCGCTCTTCTCAACAATCGTGAAGCAACTTGGTGAAGCGGGACTCAATAAAGAAGACGGCCACTGGAGCCGCATCATCATCGAAAAACCTTTCGGACGCGATCTCGAATCGGCGAAAGCGCTGAATGCAACCGTCGCCGAAGTGTTCAAAGAAAGCCAGATCTATCGCATCGATCACTACCTCGGCAAAGACACCGTTCAAAACATACTCGTCTTTCGCTTCGGCAACTCGATGTTTGAACCGATCTGGAATCGAAACTACGTTGAATACGTCGAGATCACCGCCGCGGAAGCGCTTGGCGTAGGCAGTCGCGCTGGTTACTACGAAGGTGCAGGCGCACTGCGTGATATGGTTGCGAACCATCTCCTGCAACTGCTGACACTCACGGCGATGGAGCCCCCAGTCGCTTTCGATGCTGACAACGTGCGTGAAGAGAAAGTGCAGGTGTTGCGATCCATTCGTCGCATGAAGCCGGAACAGGTCGCTGAGCGCACAGTGCGCGCGCAATATAAGGATTACAAGGAAGAGGAGGGAGTCGCCAAAGAATCCACAACCGAAACCTACGCGGCCGTTGAGTTCAACGTTTCAAACTGGCGCTGGTCAGGTGTGCCATTCTACGTGCGCACCGGCAAATGTCTCTCACGCCAGCTCACGGAAATCGCGGTCCACCTGAAGCGGACGCCCCAGGCTCTCTTCGCACGCACACCCGTCGATGAAATCGAGCCGAACGTGATCGTGCTGCGCATTCAGCCGAACGAAAGCATCACCGTGACCTTCGCCGCCAAGCGTCCCGGCTTCGAGATGGCCACCAACACGGTCCACATGGATTTCTGTTACCAAACAGCATTTGGTGTCGAGTCACCCGACGCATACGAGATGCTGTTGCTGGACGTGATGCGCGGTGATGCGACTCTCTTCATCCGCAGTGACGAAGTCGAAGCTCAATGGCGACTAATCACTCCCATCGAAGAAGCCTGGTCCAATCAAGCCATCAAAGAACTCCCTCTCTACGACGGCGGCACCGACGGACCAACTGAAGCCGACGATCTCCCAATCGGCAACGGCCACAAATGGCGACGCCTAATGGAAACTCAGGCAGGATGTGATTAGCCGCGGATGAACGCAGATCTGGATGAGAAAGTAGATCCGCGTTTTCAATCCGCGTTCATCTGTGTCCAAGACTGGCCACGACTGCCGCGAGCTCATAACGGTCAACAGGCTTCGCAAGGTGCACCTGATACCCTTCGGAGAGCGCGCGCACGCGATCCTCAGTCCTCGCATACGCCGTAAGCGCGAGCGCTGGCGTTTGCCCGCCCTTCTTCTTCGGCAGCTTGCGAATCTTCCTGATCATCCCGTAACCATCCTCGACCGGCATGCCGATATCTGCGATCAGCACATCAGGTAACCAGTTCTCGATCGACTCCAATCCTTCACGCGACGAGCCAACCGCAACCACCTGCGCGCCGCATTTCTCTAGCATCATCGTCAACAACGTGCGCGCATCGATCTCGTCATCAACCACGAGCACACGCAATCCATTCAGTGACGACGGCTTGCGATCGCGTGCCTCAACTTCAGCCAGCGCCGGTTGTTTGAGCTCCTGCGGAAGCGGATGCTCGTTTGCGATCATCGCCGGTAACCTGACGGTAAACTTCGCGCCCTGATTATCACCGGCACTGTCAGCGAGTGCGGTGCCGCCATGCAGCTCGACAAGATGGCGCACGATTGCGAGCCCGAGTCCGAGGCCGCCATAGGTTCTCGTCGTCGATCCGTCAGCCTGCCTGAAACGATCGAACACGTGCGGCAGAAACTCCGGATTGATACCGATGCCAGTGTCGTTTACAACGATCTCGACGTGCGAATTGATACGTTGCAGAGTGACCTGGACCAGCCCGCCCTTGCGCGTAAACTTCACGCCATTCGACAGAAGGTTCCATACGATCTGCTGTAAACGTTCGCGATCGCCGAACACTGGTTCAACACCTGGCTGGAGCAGCACTTGCAAACGAACGCCCTTCGCTTCCGCAGTCGGCCGGATGCTTTCAGCCGCTGCCTCGATCACCGAGTCGAGGTCACACGGGACAAACTCGAGTCGCAGCTTGCCGGTGATGATGCGCGACACTTCGAGCAGATCGTTGATTAGCTGGCATTGCGAGTTGGCATTGCGGAAGATCGTCTCGATTGCCGTGCGTTCCTTGTCAGGCTCGACTTCATCGTTCAAAAGTAGATCGGCCCAACCCATGATCGCGGTCAGCGGCGTGCGCAGTTCGTGCGATAACGTTGAGAGAAACTCATCTTTAACGCGGTTCGCAGCTTCGGCTTCCATGCGCGCTTCTTTTTCTCGCTTCAAAGCCTGGCGACGCGCGGTTACATCGTGGGCCATGCCGCGCACGATCGGTTTCTCGACGCCTTCGGTGCGGAGCGTGTTGTAATACTCCCAAAGCCTCGTTTCGCCCGTCGAAGTACGGACTTTCATGATGCCGCCGGCTGAGCCTTCAGTCCGCACAGTGCGCATATATTCATCAAATTGCTCGCGATACTCAGGCAGCAGCCCGTCACGAATGTTTATGCCGATGAGCGCGTATTGCGGGTAGCCCAATACGCGCGCCGCCCACGGATTGACCGACAACACGCGTCCTTCGAGATCGTGAGTGCAAATCAGCTCGTGACTGTTATCGACGAGATCGCGATAACGATCTTCACTGATGCGCAGTGCGGTCTCGGCCTTCTTGCGCTCGGTGACGTCATCGACGAGGACAAACTCTGCGGCACGACCGCCGAACGTCAAACGATTCGAAGTGATCTCGACGTTGATCACGGTGCCGTCTTTCTTCCGGTGTCGCCATTCACCTGCGGGACCAGTGCCAGATGTGTCAGCGAAGATGTAATCCTCGAGCAGCTTCACGTCTTCAGGCGGACGAATGTCCTTGATCGTCATGTCGACAAACTCTGCGCGCGAGTAACCGTAATGGCGCACCGCCGCATCATTCACGGCGAGGAAGCGAAGTGTCGTCAGATCGTAGACCCACATCGGCTGCGGATTCGATTCAAACAACAAACGATACTGCGCTTCTGACTTTCGCAATGCTTCTTCGATACGCGTCGCGACAGTCACATCGAGCACGAGCGAAAGCACTGAAATCAGCTTGCCGTGTTCGTTGTAAAGCGCGGAGTTGTACCACTCGCAATGCAGTATCGAGCCGAGCTTCGTGTAGTTGCGATTGCGCGAGATACCGTGATGCTCCTGCCCGCGGTTCTGTCGTTGGCCCACCTGGTTAACAACTTCCACATCCTCGGGAACGACAAACTCCCAGTCGTTGAAACGTTTGCCGAGCACTTCCGCAGATTTCCATCCGAAGAGTCGCTGTGCGGCTGGTGACCAGCGCAGCACGCGGAATTCCTGGTCCCACTCGATGACCGCGAGCGGCGTGTTCTCGACGTGGAACGCGAGACGTCTGTGTTCGTCGGGCGGTGCGGTTTCCGCGAGCTTGCGTTCGGTCACGTCGCGGATGATAGCGACGCCGCCGACCACTTCGCCCCGCTCGTCATGACGTGGCGAGTAGTAGCCGTCGAAGAAACCGTTGCGGCCAGACTGCGCGATGACGTAAGGCCGATTCTCCGCGACGACGCTTTCGCCGGCGAGTGCCTCGAAGTAATATTTGTCTTCTCCCGTTTGCTTCAGGCAGGGGAAAAGATCGAAAGCGCATTTGCCGAGCACGTTCTCACGCTTCACCCCGGAGATGCGCTCCATCGCGCGGTTCCAGGTGGTGTAATTACACTCGCGATCAAAGGCGATGATGCCGTCGACGTTGGCTTCGAGCAGGCACTTGAGAAAGAGGTCTTGTTCCTGAACTTCGTAAGACATTGTTTTAAGGAAGAACTGGCAATCTTGTCAGCCAAGAGGAAAAGGCTGACATAATAGCAATCCGTCTTCATCTGTGTAAATCTTTGGGTAAATGAATCTATTTCAACAAGCACCCCCGGCACTCGGAAACCAGTACACAGATGACCGTGTGCTGCGCTCGTATCTGGCGCGTGTATTTCCTCCAGACGTCCTCAGCGACATCGAGGAATCCCTTTCCGAAATGGGACGGCTTGCGGGCGGCGAGTTGTACGAGTTGCAACTGGCCGACCGTTTGAACGAGCCCACACTCACGCAATGGGACGCATGGGGAAACCGCATCGATAAAATCGAACTGACGCCGTTGTGGCGCCGGGCTGAGCGTATTGCGGCCGAGCACGGCGTGGTCGCCACGGCTTATGAGCAGAAGCACGGAAGTCTGTCGCGTGTGCATCAATGCGCGCTCGCGTATTTATTCACACCGTCGACTGACATCTATAGTTGTCCACTCGCGATGACTGACGGCGCTGCACGCACGCTCTTGAATTCCGGTAATCAGGCTCTGATTGATCGCGCCGTGCCACATTTGATCACGCGCGACAGGCACGAGTTTTGGACGGCCGGGCAGTGGATGACTGAGCTCACCGGCGGATCTGATGTTGGACTTGCCGAGACGATCGCGAAGCAGGAACCGGGTTCGAACACGTTTCGACTTTACGGGCGCAAGTGGTTCACCTCGGCTATCAGCAGTCAAATGGCGCTGACGCTCGCGCGTCCGGAAGGGAATCCGCCCGGCGGTCCCTCTGGTGGTCGTAGCCTCGCGCTGTTTTATCTCGAAACCAGGGATGAGCAAGGCAGGCCGCGCAACATTCAGATCAACCGTTTGAAAGACAAGCTCGGCACGCGCAAAGTTCCGACCGCGGAGTTGACTCTGGATGGAACACCAGCACAGCTCGTAAAAGGTTCGACTGATGGCGTGCGCAATATCGCGCCGCTTTTGAACATCACGCGTTTGTGGAATGGGATCAGTGCGGTGGCGTTGATGCGTCGTGGTCTTGCATTGAGTTCTGATTATGCGAGTAAACGGGTGGCGTTCGGTGCGCCGTTGTCTGAAAAACCTTTGCACGTCGATACGCTTAAGACTCTGCAAGCAGAATTCGAAGCGGCTTTTCACCTCGCGTTCTTCGTTGCTGAGTTAACAGGGAAGAGCGAGACGCGTGAGAGTTCAGACGATGATGCGTTTTTGCTGCGAATGCTGACACCGATCATGAAGCTCACGACTGCTAAACAAGCGGTGATGGTTACGAGTGAAGTTCTTGAGAGTTTTGGGGGCGCGGGTTATGTCGAGGACACCGGATTGCCGGTGCTGTTGCGTGATAGTCAGGTGCTTCCGATCTGGGAGGGTACGACGAATGTCCTCGCGCTCGACACCTTACGTGCATTGCGCGCGGATGATACGGATCCGAGCCACGGATTGAGGCGTTTCGACGCGGCGGTCAGGCAGATTTTGGAAGGTGTTGGTGATGTTAGCGTGGTGAATTCGACGTTGGACCATGCGGCGAGTTGGTTGGCGGGCGCGAAGGGTGAGGCACTTGAGGCAGGGGCGAGAAGATTCAGTCTCACGCTTGGACGTACGATCGAGTTGGCACTGTTAATAAAACACGGGATGGATTCCGCTCATCGATTTGCGAGCATAGGTGTTGACCTGATTTTTTAAACAGGGTTTCTCTGTGCAACCTCTGTGTTCTCTGTGTCTCTGTGGTTTTCGTTTTTTGGATCACCACAGAGACACAGAGAACACAGAGGTTGCACAGAGAAGCATTGAGAAATTCGCCTAATCGTGTAATGCTGTCACCATCGTCAGCGTCGCCAATCTCCAAAGAAAGGAATATCTTTCCATGAATCGGAATACACGCCTTTCCCTGCTCATTTTCATGCTGCTCGTTGCTGCTTCCACTGCGTTTGCGCAGCAGAAGAAGAAGCCCGCAGGGCCCGTTAAGGAATACACGATCGAGCAGTTCATGAACACTGTTCGCATTGGCGGCAGCTCCTTCTCGTCTGACGAGAAGTCGATCCTTTTTCACAACAACAAGTCAGGCATTTTCAACGTCTACTCCGTCCCCGTGAGCGCAGGCGCCGCGACGCAGTTGACCAACTCAACCAAGGAGAGCACTTTCGCCGTCTCCTATTTTCCCAACGACTCGCGTTTTCTCTACTCGTACGATCGTGGCGGTAACGAAAACAGTCACATCTACCTGCGCGAGCTCGACGGCAGCGAACGCGATCTCACACCCGGTGAGAAAGTGAAAGCAAACTTCCTCGGCTGGGCTCACGATCGCAAGTCGTTCTACTACTCGACTAACGAGCGCGACGCACGTTTCTTCGACATCTTTGAAATGCCGATCGACACGTTTAAATCGACCCTCGTTTACAAGGACGAAACTGGCCTCGACGCCGGCGCGATTTCCGACGACAAGAAGTTCGTCGCGTTTCAGAAGAATGGCGGTTCGCCGGCTGACTCCGATATTTATATCTACAACGTCGCCACCAAAGAGATGAAGAACATCACCGAGCACACCGGTGATGTCGCGAACAGCGCGGAGACGTTCGACGTCAACTCGAAGTATCTCTACTACCTGACTGATTCAGGCAGCGAGTTCAAATATGTCGCGCGTTACGATCTCGCGACCGGCAAGAGCGAAGTCGTTGAGAAAGCACCGTGGGACGTTTCTTATACTTACTTCTCGCGCAACGGAAAGTATCGCGTGACGGCGATCAACGAAGATGCGCGCACGAAGATCAAGATCTACGACACTGCGACGGGCAAACTCGTCCCCCTCCCGCAACTGCCAAATGCGGACATCACCGGCGTCAACATCTCGCCGAGCGAAAAGCTGATGGCGTTTTATCTGAACGGCGATCGCAGTCCGGCGAATCTCTACGTCTACGACTTCACGTCGAAGAAAGCGACGAAACTGACGGAGAGTCTGAATCCTGAGATCAATACGGCGGATCTCGTCGACTCCACCGTCATTCGTTACAAGTCATTTGACGGTGTCGAGATTCCCTCGATTCTTTACAAACCGAAGAACGCGAGTGCGACGAATAAGGCTCCGGCGCTATTGCTGGTCCATGGTGGTCCGGGCGGCCAGACGCGCGTCGGTTACAACGTGATCGCGCAGTATCTCGCGAACCATGGCTACGTGATTCTCGGTGTCAACAATCGCGGCTCGAGTGGTTATGGTAAGTCGTTCTTCGCGGCAGACGACGGCAAGCATGGTCGTGAGCCGTTATGGGATTGTGTCGAGGCGAAGAAGTACCTCGCGTCGCTCGGCTATGTTGATGAGAAGAAGATCGGAATCGCGGGCGGCTCGTACGGTGGTTACATGGTTCTGGCCGCGCTCGCGTTCAAGCCGGACGAGTTTGCGGTGGGCGTCGATCTGTTTGGTGTCTCGAACTGGGTGCGCACGTTGCAGTCGATTCCGCCATACTGGGAATCATTCCGCAAGTCGCTCTACAAGGAGATTGGCGATCCGAGCAAGGATTTGGAAAACCTGCGCGCCGTGTCACCGTTGTTCCATGCCGACAAGATCGTGAAGCCGCTGATCGTGTTGCAGGGTGCGAACGACCCGCGCGTGATCAAGCCCGAGTCGGACGAGATCGTCGAGAACATCAAGAAGCGCAATGGTGTTGTCGAGTATGTGTTGTTCGATAACGAAGGGCACGGGTTCACGAAGAAAGCAAACGAGATTCGTGCGTATAAAGCGATACTCGATTTTCTCGATAAATATTTGAAGAACGCGGATGGAAGCGGGATCACGAGCCGGATTAACGCGGATCAGAAGTAATTTGTGCGAGGCGGTGGGCTTCGGAAGTGAAGCGCGGCGATTGGCATTCGGCGACGAGTGCCTGGTACGCGGTTAACTTCTCCACCGCCTCATCTCGTTTTCCGAGAGCTAACAGGACTTTGATGTAAAGTGGGCCAAGCCATAGTTGACTCACACGTGAATCGGTTGGTGACACGAGTGCGTCTGCGTCTCGGCAGACCTGTTCAGCTTCCGCTAGCTCATCGCGTCTGAAACGAACTTCCGCCAAACATCTGAGCGCTTCGAAGTGTGTGTACAACTGACTCGCTGACGACTGTTCCAGATTCGCGAGCGCTGTCTGTAACGCTTCATCATGACGACCCTGCATCACCTGCACGACTGCGAGACTCGGCCGGCATAACGCGAACACGCGCTTTTCACCGATCGCTTCGCCAAGCGTGATGCCGTCGAGAAGTTCCTGTTCAGCCTTCTCAATCTCATTCAGAAACAGCCGGCACTGCGCGGAGTAAAAATGTACCCACGCGCGGCGCTCACGCGAGTGAAGCTTGTCGACGATCTCGATCTCGCGCTCCGCGTACTTTAACCCCGCCTCGTACTCGCCTTTGTGCACCGAGTTTTCACCGAGATACTCAAACCCTGTGGCCTGCGCGAACAGAACATTGTGCTTTTCACCAAACTCGATCGCTCGTCGCGCCCAGCGATCGGCTTCGTCGTAGAGTCCGTAGTGTTGATAACCTGCCGCTGTGTAAACGTAGATCTGCGAGATCATCGGCGCGGCAAACGTGCTGACACTCTCGCTCTCCGCCGTTGGCCCAACAAGCTCGACTGCACGCTTCAACAATTCGATCGCCTTCTTGTGACGCCCGGCGAGATGATGAAAGCGCGCTTCGGTTGAAAGCGCGTTTGCTGTCTCGAGTGGGTTTGTGACCGGATCGAGGACCTTCAAAGCTTCGTGCAAGTATTTGTGCCCGCGTGGATCGTCGGTGGTGACGAGAGAAGCTGCAGCCTCGCATTGCAAACGCACGCGCGTGGCGGATTCAGTGGCTAAAGCAAGCGCGCGTTCGAAGTGTTCCGCGGCAAGGATCGTCTCACCGTGCAGCATGAAAGCTTTGCCGATCGCTTCTTCCTGGGCCAACTGCTCTTCCGTGAGACCGAGTGCTTCGGCACAGTCGCGCGCGCGACCGTAAGCCGCAATCGCTTCATCGAATGCAAAGACACGCGCCGCTTCCTCGGCAGCCTTCTTCGCATACTTGAGACCGCGCTGGTGATCGCCGGCCTGGATGTAATGATGGGCCAGCTTCTCGACTGCGCACTGAGATCGTGTGCAGTGTTGCTCGAGTCCTTCGGCGACGTGTCGATGCAAACGACGGCGCCGGATCGGATTCAACTCTTCGTAAAGCACTTCGCGAATCTTGTCGTGCGTGAAGCTGAACGAGTCACCGGAGCCGGCGGCAATCAGTTGCGCGCCTGCGGCTTCATCGAGTGCGTCGAGTAGTGTGTCTTCGTTCTGTTCAGCCGCAGCCGTGAGCTCTTCGAAAGTGAACACCTTGCCGAGAATCGCGCAGATGCGCAGCACGTCGTTGCAGTTTTCAGAAACGCGATCGAGACGATTGCCGATCGCTTCTTTCACGCTCTGCGGAATGAGCATCTGGTCCATGTCGCAGCGCCGCCAGCGTCCACTTTCGCGCCGCACGGAGCCGCGCTCGATCAACGCCTTCAACACTTCCTCGACGAAGAACGGATTCCCTTCAGTCTCGCGATGTACGGCAACTGCAAACTCGCCACTGACGTGTTCGCCCAGCAGCGCATCGAGTTGATCGCTTGTTTCGGACTCGCTGAAGCGACGCAGCACGATGCGCGTGGTTAAGCGTTCGCGGTTCCAGTCGACGAGTGCTTTGGCGAGCGGGTGTGCGCGATCGAGCTCAGTCTCGCGATACGCGCCAAGGATGAGCACGCGCTCGTTTCGCAGTTGTCGCAACAGGTGGCCCAGCAGCCAGAGTGTGCCGCGATCGGCCCAGTGCAAGTCGTCGGCGTAGAAGAGCAGTGATTGTCGCCGTGCGATGTTGGAGAACACTTGCGCGACGGCGTCGAAGAAGAGCAGTCGTTCTTCGTGTGGCGCGAGCTGCTGTCGTTCAGCGAACGAGCCGAGTCGGGTCTCGATCTCGGGGGCGAGCTTTGCGATCTGTGTCGCAGTGTCGCCGAGGATCTCACGTAAACGATCGTTGTTTTGTTCTTCGCGTGCCCAGCGACGAAATGCTTCGACGAAAGGCAGATAAGGTGTTGCGGCTTCGTATTCGTAACAACCGCCTGACAAGACGAGCGCGCCGTCGACGGCCGCCTGGATCGTGATCTCGCGTGCGAGACGCGACTTTCCCGCGCCGGGTTCGCCGCTCAGCAAGACTCCGTGACCGCGTCCTTCACGCGCGCGCTGCCAGAGTTCGCGCGCTTCGGCGAGCTCGGCGCCGCGACCAACGAGACGACCGCGTGCGAGTGCGTCGAGAATCGCTGCGACTGGCGCAGCTTCAGCCGGTGCAGATTCGGTTTTGAGTGATTCGAGTAACGCTGCACGCGTTTCAGCCGCTGAGCCGAATCGTTGTGCCGGATCTTTCGCGAGCAGCCGCACGATGATCGTTTCGAGAACGGGCGGGATATCGGAACGCAGGACGCGCGGCGGTACGACTGGCGCGTGAACGTGTTGCGAAACGACCGTCAACGGATCGTTGCCGTGAAAAGGCACGCGACCTGTTGTCAACTCGTAGAGCAAAACGCCGAGCGCGTAGAGATCTGCGCGGCCGTCGACTGTCTGGCCCAACGCCTGTTCGGGCGCCATGTAAGCGGCGGTGCCGACGATGATGCCGGCGCGCGAGATGCGCGCAGCGTAAGCAGGCAGAGCGAGTCCGAGATCTGCGAGTTTCACCGTGCTCGAGTCGCTTGTTCCCGACAGCAGAACGTTATCTGGTTTCAGATCGCGATGAACGATGTGATTGTCGTGTGCGTGTTCGAGTGCTTCGCAGATCTGGACGGCAATCGCGACGACGCGCGTGAAATCGGTTGGACGAGCCTGTGAGAGTCGCGGCCCGGAGACGTATTCCATTACGAGAAACGGAAATCCATCTATTTCGCCGACGTCGTGAATCGTGACGATGTGGGGATGATTGAGTGCCGCGGCGGCGCGTGCTTCGCGGAGCAATCGTTCACGCGAATCGGAATTCTGAGCGGAGAGGAGTTTTACGGCGACTTCGCGCTGGAGCTCGAGATCAGTCGCGCGAAAGACAGTGCCCATACCACCGCGACCGATCTCACTATCGAGCCGGTAGCGTTCGCGCAGGATTGTGCCGGGAGGGGGAACAGTCGTCGCGCGTAGCTCATCCGGGAGGATGCGCGTCTGCTGTGATTCGACCATGAAGAAAGAATAGCCACAAAAGGCACAAAGAAGAACTCAAAAAGCACAAAAAGCATTATTGGAGGGATCTCGCTCAATACATCGAGCGACTCGCCATCAGCCATGCTCTTGTGCTTTTTGTGATCTTCTTTGTGCCTTTTGTGTACTAAGGTTTGAAGGTGTACGTGATTGTGCCTTCAGTTTGGCGGCCGCGGAGTTTTTCGGGGGAGAAGGTTGATTTCATGGCGGCTTCGGTGGCGGCGCCGCGCATGAGCCAGTCGCCGCCCGCACCGCGTGCCCAGTAAACCTGGCCGTTCTTGTCAACCATCACACGCACGGTGACGGTGCCTGACACCGGCTCCGGTCCTTTCACCGGGCATTCAGCGTCAGGTAGCGACACGGATTTCCCAACGAGATCGCCGCCGACCTCGGGCGTGCCTTTTTGCAGTGGTCTGGTTTGCTCGGCTGCAACTCGCTCTGCGGCTTGTCTCGATCTGTAGATATAAGTCGTGATGAGTGAGCCGAGGACGATCGAACCGGCAAGAGTGATGATCAATAGTATCCAGAACAGCGGTACGTTCGACTTTGGCGGATCGGAGATGATCGGCTCATCAGCGGGAACGAGTCGCACGATGTGATGAGCGCAGTACGTAACCAGATCGCTGTTATAGATCGCATTGCACTGCGGGCAGCGTTTTCGCGTGTTGGATTTCTCGGGCGTCGTCGTCGGTGCGGGCGTCAGTATCCGCGGCGGCGGAGTGACTGATCGCGACGGCTCTGGCGGTGGCTCCGGCGCTGGCGGCTCCGGTTCAGGAGGTGCGATCACAGGAGGCGGCGGCTCAGGAGGCGGCTCGTTACGATTCAGTCGCCGCAACTCCTGCTCGTGCAGTCTCTGCTTGAAACCTGCGATCCAGCGAAGACTCTTCTCAGCTTCCGAAACACTTTCCTTTTCTTCTTCATTGGTACGCTGCGGAGGAGGAGGTTCTTTTGCCGCCGCCTTCTGAGGAGGAGGCTCTTCGAGTGGGATCACGATCTTCCGCGGCGGGGTACTCTCACGGTGGGTGTTCGTGAGAATAGCGACCGCTTCCGTCAGTCCACGGCGTTGAGCCCACTCGAGCGCGTTAAGGCCGAGATTGTCCCGTAGCTGCGGATCGGCACCCGCTTTCATCAGAAGTTTAACGAGGTTTGTGTGACCGAAAATAACGGCGAGAATGAGGGCCGTTTGACCGCCGCCCGTAGTTTCATTTACGTCGGCACCATTGGCCAATGATGTTGATACAGCTTGTTCATCGCCGCTTTGAACGGCGTTGGTCAATGGTAGGGAATAACTCACCGCACGGTCCCTTTTTGAAACTCTCCGAAACCAGCAGGAGGGGGCTCGTGCGTTATTCTACAGGAAATCCTGTTCAAACCCGCCTAAAACGGCGGTGGAACACCCAGCCTAAAACGGCGGCGGAACAAAAGCCGAGTTGAATCCCAACGGTGCCGGGAACGACGCCGCTGTCGGACGGACGCCCGTGCGTACCCATGCGTCGATTGCGCCAATCGAGGTCAGGATCTGCGGGCCGGTTAAGTTACAGTGACCGACTCCAGTCGTGAAAGTCTGAAACAGAAGATCCTGTTTACCCGCAGCCGCATTCGTTTCCGCATAGGCTGACTCATTTGCGACCACGAGCAGTGGATCGATGATCGTGTGCACGCTGAGAATCGGATTGCGAATCTTGCCGTTGAAATCCGTGTTGTTGCGTACGTAGTTTCGGGCAGACTGTTTTGCCTCGATCTTGGGTCGCGCGTTCATCTGCGCCAGCCATGCATCGACCACTGGCGTCGGTAGTCCGATCCCCGCGAGATAAGCTTTTTCTGCGGGAAGCAGATCGTAAGTTTGATCGACGTTCTGCACGATTGGACCACCCGCGCGTCTCTGTAGCTCGGCGCGTGCTTCGGTAATGAAGAAGAAGTCAGTCAATGCCCAGCCAGGGAAGAATGCCGGAGGTGGTGGCGGCGTGATGCCGCGGCCCGGGTTCTTCGCGACGAGTCGAATGAATTCAAACTTCGGAAAGTTTGCGATGTTGCTGAGCTCGGGCGCGAGCTTCGCGAGTACTTCAGTGTCGAAGTCGATGTCGTCTCTTACTTCGCCGATGGTTCCCCACGACTGTGGAATTCCAAACACGACGTCGTAAGCGAGATAAAGCGGAACGCCGCTGTCCCAGAGTCTTGTGGCGCCGGCACCCGCGCTGCACAGGCAGAGCGCGCCGTCGTAGATACCGTTGAACTGCTCCATGCTTTTGTAACCGACAAACGTTCCGAGCGACGCAGCGACGATGATCGTGCGTTGTGGTTGGGCGACGTTCTCGCGAAAGAAGACAGCGAGGTTCTTAACGTCCTGGATCGCATCTTCGATGGCCCAACCATTGTCTTTGTATGCGGTGCCGGCAAGTGCAAAACCCTGCGCGAGCAAAGGAGCTTCGAGCGCGGCGCTTGGCGCGACGTCGGCATTGCGGTTGTCGATCTCGCCGGGATGATCGGCCTTGTCGCGATAGCCGTGCGCGAAGATGAGGAGGGTTCCATTCCAAACTTCGGGCACGCGTATCCGGTACGGCGCACCATGAATCTCACCCGACAGATCAAGCGGCGCCGCCTTGGCCGTAGGTGAACGATCGATCAGTGCTAGCGAGAGTAAAAGAACGACAATAAGAGCGATCAGGAGTCTGGCTTTCATCTCAGCGTCCCCTTTGTTTGAAGGAATGGAGGAGGTGGACGGAGACTACCACTGCGAGGCTTGGCACGACAAGGAAAATCGATCCCTAAGGCTGAGTGAGTTGCTCAATCGAAAAGAGATCTACGAACCCCCACCACCCGTATTAGTCGGAGGGTCAATCGCCATGCTCTCGTCGGACTCATCAAAGGGAGATTCGGCTGTTGTGGTTGCTGAGCCTCCACCACCGGTATTCGTTGAGCTTCCACCACCGCTATTCGTTGGTGGGTCTATGGTATACGGGTCTGTCGCTTCGCTCATATTTTTAGTTCCCAGATTCGGATGACTTATGATTGAACGGCTTCTCCGTGGAACTGTCAAGCTTAGCCGTCGCTGGTTCGGCAGGCGTCAATTTTGCCAACCATTCCTGAACTTTCTGAACTTGGGGAGACTCAAGTTGCTGATAAATCTTGAGGGCCTCATTGGCCTCGAGCACGGCGTTCTCGAGATCTCCAATTCGTTGCAACGCGAGGCCGATATTAAAATGCGCCCCTGCCTCGCCGAGTTTGTCCCCAAGTCTTTGGGAGATCTGAAGCTGCTCGCGACACAAAACTATGGCTTGATGTGGGTCTCCGATCTTGTTATATGTTCGACCCAGATTGCCTACGATAAATGCCTTAGTTTGCAAGTCTCCGATCTTATCGTTGATATCGCGAGCTTCGAGATAATAGTTAATCGCCTCATCATTTTTACCGAGTAGGAGAGATGCGTTTGCCAGATTAACCAAGGCCGCACAAACACCACGCGAATCATTTGCTTGCTGTGAGATCGTGCGTTGCTCTTCAAAACATGCGATCGCCTTTTCAACATTGGCGGTACTACGATACTTCAAACCCAGATCGCGATACTGCAAACCAAGATTTGACTGAATGAGAGCTTGCTGCGGCATGTGGAACTGGATGGCGATGGGTAATGCTTTTGTATAAATCTCAATTGCTGTCTCGGTTTTGCCTAAAATGCCCTGCGCCCCTCCGAGTCCAATCAGATGAGGCAGTTGCGCTGTAGGATCTTCTAATCGTTTCGCTGCCTCTAACCCTCGCTGGAACCACTCAATCTTTGCCCGTGGCGTTTTACGAAATTCGAGTATCTGCACCGCATATCTTGAGTAATCACTACAAATCGAGGCGGCCTCCATATCCGACTCTGCGCGACGGGCGCTCCACTGAAATCCCGCGTTGATGTTTTCCTGTTCTCGATCGAATAAGGTAAGCCCTTCGATCGAAGCATCACCGCCCTGGCTGAATCGAGTATCTGCGTCCTTGACTACCCCAAGATAATAGAGTGCATGATTCTTTCGCGTAGGTTCTTTCTCATCGTTCGTGAGTCGTTGCTGTGCGAACAAACGCATGAGTGCATGAACGCGATAGCGGCCTTCTTTAACGTCGTAAAGCACCAAACCAAACTTGACTAGATCACTCAGTTTCGAATGATCGGGATCGTCACAAATAGTCTCTTCGGCTTTCGCATCGAATGAATCCGAAAACACAGCCAGTTTCCGAAACACTCGAGCCGCGTCGAGCGACAAACGTGAATAACTCAGACTAAAGGACGCCTCTAACGACACATTTACGCCTTGAGTTCCAATTAGCTCAATTCGTTTTTGCTCGTCACTGAGGTGTTTCAAATAAACATCAGGTTGGAGATCGGGAGTCGCGGCGAGGGTGCTGGCCGCCGCGCGAACGGCCGGCGGAAGGTATCCACAGAGACGGCAGATCTCATCTGCTATGTCTTCTGGCACTGTGGGCGAGATACCGCGGAACAACATCCTGGCCTCGTTAGGACTGAGTTGATTGAGACTGATGCTGAACATTCCGGGAAGCACCAGTGTGTTACGGGAAGTTATTAATAGCACTGAACCCTTTGGTGGTATGAGAGGTGTAACTTGTGTCTCATTGGCTGCATGGTCCAGGAAGATCAGTGCGCGTTTGTTATTCAGATGGCTTCGATAGAGTCTTTCTAACTCCTCAGTCTTTGCAGGCAGGTCGATCTTAGGTCCGGCAAATGCTCGTATGCAGGCTGAAAGCGCATCAGCCGTCTCAGTAGGCACTTCATCACTGCCGTGCATGTCAACGAATATTTGACCATCCGGGTAATCTGCGCGCAGGTGCTCACTAACCTGAAGAGCGAATTCAGTCTTGCCGGTTCCAGGCATTCCCGTTACTACTGCTATTGAAGCGTCGGTACGAAGAGCAATTAACACCCGGTTGATCTCGTCCCCGCGTCCCACGAAGTCACGAACCGGCGAGCGCAATTGGAAGGGACGATCCTGAACAGGAGGCGTTTCTGGACCAGTAAGGATTTCTCTCGCGGCCTTCACAACAGCGGCACTCACGAGTGGCGCTCGACGCGCCAGACTAAAGAAAGCATTAAGATCATCCCGCTCCAGATCGGCAAAGCTCGCTGATTTATTCGCCGCAAATAGTTGAAATAAATTTTTTAGAGTGGACTGCTTTACTGCCTCAACCAAAACCGGATCGATTTGTAGGTTATTAAGTGCCGGCTGATTCTGACAACTAAGCAGTTCCAGTTGCTTTAACAGAAGGGCGTCCGACTTCAAATGATCAAATACTGTTGGATATGCTGTTTGAAGAATAACGACTTTGGCAAGTCTTAAAGCGGTCACTGTCTCAAGATTGAGGCGTTTCTCGGCAAGACTCCATAGCAGCATGAACACATTGATAGTGCGTTTGATTTGCCGCGGATTGGGTGAAAGTCCTTCAGCAAAAATCTGCGCGCACTCGGGATGAGGCCAAGCCACCTTTAGGGATTTAATATAGGAACTCATTGCGTTTCCTTCTATTGGCGGCAGGGTGAAAGGCAACTGAATAAGCTTTTCTATGTAGTGTCTGCTGAACTCAGGTGATTGACCATTGGTGGCAATATCTTTGTACTTTGCCTCGAGTCCTCGCGCTATCACTTCGTGATCTATTCCCAGAACAAAAACGCATCCTTTTACATCGAGGAAGAGTTTGATAGCTTCCAGTACCTCAACTGCTTTTTCTGGCAGACAGCGATCCAGATCGTCAACAAAGATCACGAGCCGCTGACCTGCAAAGTGCTTTTTAACCAACTTTGCGAATTGATCCTGAAACTGCTCGATGTGGCGGAGTTGAGATTGATGATGAACTATTAAATCGCGCTGGAAGGCCTTGGCAACGTCAGAAACATCTTCCGCAAGCTTCCCTCCGCCAATGCCCTCTTGCGCAGCCTCAACGGCCTTTACGAGGGTCGACAAACCCGGCACAAACGAAAAGCTTAGTTTCAGCGCGCCGCCTGCTCCTGCTGTTATGAGTTGTGGCCAGTCTATCGTGAGGCCGCCTTTTTCCTCCCACTCCACATCACGATACAAACTCTGCTCAAGATGTTGGATCGTATCTTTCAGATCAGACTTTGAGTCGTCTGTTAATCTTTGCCGAAGAGTATCCAGAACTCTCAGCAGCATCGCGCGCCAAAGGGCATCTTCCTTGTAGTATTTCCACGCATCGAAGCGCACGCACACGAAGTTTTTTAATTGAGCGTCTTCCTCCAGCAAGTCTTGAATCATGCCCATCAGGGTGGTTTTGCCGGACCCCCATGCCCCAAAAACGCCTATCGTTAATGGAGTTTGAGTCTCTCTTCGAGCAATAAGAGACGCCAGTGATTCAGCGTAGGGTTTAAAATCCAGGTAGTCGTGCTTAGAGGGCTTGTCTGGAAAGAATGCCGCAGGTTCGTTTAGCTCTTCTTCGTCATCTGCTGGATCAAATGTTTCCGCGATATCTGGGGCTTGTGGCGGTGGATTCAGGAGTGCGGCGTTTGGTTGTAGTCGAAAGATGTTGACTATAGATCGTCTCAAATTTGAGTGAGAAAGGCGACATTGATTACCTCCGTAAACCTTAGTTGAGTCTCGGCGCGTTGGATTGATCGAACGTCTGATTGAGTGAGCGCCAAGCGTCTTGAGGACGACGAACTAATTCACGAATGGGTCGCCCATAAGATATCACACCCACGAGCCGACCGTCGTTGATTTTCTTCTCTATTAATGAATCGACCTGCCCTCTGGCGTGTGAAGTACGCGTTAGCTAATGGCCAGAATTATCAATACGCAGTTCTGTCACTTCCTCGCACCGGAGCCTTACTACTGGGCCGGCTTCATTTTGCAGGGTGAATGGCTAATCTCCTACAGCGCGTTTAGGAAAGCGACGAGTTCGGCCCGTTCTTGATCTGTGAAGACGAATCCGAGATGTCTTTCGTAGTGAAGGACCACGTCGGTTAGCGTTGGCGCAATACCGTTGTGGAAGTACGGTGCGCGCGCGGCGAGTGCTCGCAGAGTCGGAGTCTTAAACCTGCCGAGATCGTTCCAGAGCCCGGTGATGTTACCACGGCCTGCGTCAGTTAGCTGGCGAGTCTCACCGGTGGTCCTGTTGCGGAACGTGTACAGCGGCAGATCTGGAGTACGAGCCTCTGCGGACGCGACGCGAACGTCGAACATGGCATTGTAAATGTTGGTGCCGTTGTCCGCCGAGTTGTGGCAGCCATTACAACTGCGACCGTTCGCGTTTGTGCTGTTGAATATCTCCTGGCCGCGCGCGATCTGAGCTCGTGTTGGATTTGAATGACCAATCCACGCATCGAAGAGATCAAAACGGCCTTGAGTCTTCTCCATAATCGACAACGCCTCTGGCCCACCCTTCGCGCCCTCGGAATCGAGCCTTCCGAGGCCCGGTACGATCAACTGCGCTGTCGATAGCGAGCGTTCGAAATTGACAATATCGTCAATGACTTCCTGCGTCGCCGGCGGACCTTGTTGAGCACCGGTTATGTTGCGTGCGGCCTGCGTGTTCAAGCCTGAGATCAGATCGACGCCGTTGTTTCCGCCGTCCCAGTTAATCGTCAAGCTGCCTTGTTTGAAGTTTATTGTCGGCATCACGCGGCGCCAGTGTACGAGTCGATTGAGGTTCGCAAATCCATGCGGATCTTCAACCGCGATCAACTCCCACTCAGAATTTGGACGCGGAGCTCCACCGCGCCGGAATACACCACGACTCAACATCATGCTGTACGCAGCGAGTCGCGCAGCCGGTGTCGAGACGTCCATGTTTGGATTGTTTGCGTCGAGCAGGTTGAAGACCGGGTGCGTTCCACCGGTTGCATCGAAGAGGTCTTGTAACGTGCCCGGGTTGATACTCCATGCTTCTTCGGCGATATGGCATGAAGCACAGCTACGCCCGTTTGTGCACTGAGCCTGGAAGAACTCACCGGTGAGATCGACGTTTCCCTGCGTGCTAAAAGTCGCCGCTTTCCCGCCGGGGTTTGGATGGGGAAGGTTATTCGGAAGCTGCTGAGCTTCCATCGAACTCACTTTGCCTGGAATCGAATGCTAGTACTGAGGCAAGTCCGAGTGCAATCGTCAGCGTGAGTACAACAATTCTTCTGCCGGTCATTTCTAATCTCCTTTAGTCAATGCTCCTTGGCTACAGAAGCAATGACGCAGCAGATTAGTTTTTCCTCTCTGTGTGAAACGACGACGGGCGGCCACGGAGGGCCGCCCCTACCGTTGATTTCAAGTGACGGTTGAGAAGGGTCTACTTCGTCTTTGTTGTATCAATCCGCGCGTAGAAGATGTTTGTGTCGGGAAGTTTTTCGTCCTGGGCGATGACGATGGCCAGGCCTTCTTCCTTGCCTCCATCGCGGCGTGAGAAGAGACAGAGGGCGCCGTGGTTTCTTTTGTCTTCCATGTCGCCGGTGCAGCCTTTGTCGTTTGCGGCCCAGCCGGCGGCTTTCATTCGATCGTTGGAATAGAAGTCCTTTACTTCCTGTGCGGTTTTGTCTGTGCGGAACGAGATGAAGTTGACTTTGCCTCGAGTCATCCCGCGAATCAACAATCGCATTCCCAGTGGAATCTCGATCTCAGCTTTTGTGGCGCCCTGAAACGGCGGCACGTCGGGCCAAAGCTCACTAACGGTGCCCGCGTTTTTGCCGCCTCCAAGCCGCTCCGAAAGCTTGCATGAAATAGCCACACCGAAAACTAAAACCAAAGCCAAAAGCGAAGCCGATGTTCGCATACTTGCCTCCTTAACGCGTGACGATCTTAACGCGTTACGATCGTTCTCACCTGGGCGCGTTTGAGTAGAGTGACCATGCCGTTGCGGCGGTACCATACACCATCTTTTGTTCGCCAGACCTCGTCGGCTTCGATCTTTCCGCCGCTGGTCAGCATTATTACGGGCTTGCCACCCTGGCGGTTTCCGATTCCTGGTCCACTCGTCGACACTGGATCGCTCGTAGAGCGTGTGTGTGCAGTCGAAGACTTTTCCGGTGATGTTCGTAGAGATGGAGCGATCGATGGTGACGGTGACGGTGAAGGCGAGACTTCGACGGATGGTGATGGTGTTGCTGAAGGCGCAGCGACGGGCTCGACAGTTGTGACAGGAGTTTCAGTGGCCGCAGATGCTTTTTGCTGACGAGTGAGGCCGTAGTAGATCGCGAAGACGAGAACACTCAGCAGTAGACCAATCGCTGCTGCGATGGGCCACGCGCGGCGTTTGGGTTTGGGAGTCTCGATTGCTGAGTCGTCGACGTGCTCGAGTGGAGTTTGATCGAAGTCACACTTCGAGTCTGAGTCAGGAAAGAGGAAGAGGCATTGGGGGCAGCGTTTCATCGGGGACTTTACATGACGTCAAAACTTGAACGGCTTCTTGAGAATGCGTCCGGTCTTTTTCAATATAGAGCTGACCTTTGATTCGTCTTTCTTCTCGTCAACCTTTGACTTGGCTGGTGCTGGCGTGGGTTTAGTAATCGCGGCTTTCTTAACCGGCGCCGGAGCGGCTGCTGCCGCGGCGGGCTTCAGCTGTTCGGGCTTCGGCTCTTCAGCCGGCGGCTGTGCTTCCGGTGTCGGATTTACGTGGACTTCGGCGGGAACGGGATTCGACGTAGTGGCAGCGCTCGGTGCCGGTGGCGTGTAGCTGTTCTGTGTCGCTTTGCGATGGACAGAAACGTAGTAAACCAAACCAAGGACGAGAGCGAGTATTACAGTGGCGAACGCCGGAACGGCCCGGTTTCGCCTCGGTGCTGTTTTGGGTGCGGGCAACGTCTGAAGAGCATGGTGATTAGGCAGCTTCCGAGAGTCTAAGACGAGGAGAACGCCGTCCATGTCGCAGAGACTCTGGTCGTCTTCGTAAATAAATTCACACTTCGGGCACCTTTTCATGCGAGTCTCCTGGAATGTGCTTGTATCGACGGGGCCTGCGGATGGTGGAAGCTGGAGTGAGTTCTCTCCGCAGGAGTCCAGAGTACACCCTAACGGGCGAAGGATTCAACAATGTTTTCTGCAGGAATTCAGGATTTGCAGGATTTACACGATAAAAATCCTGTAAATCCTGTCTAAAGATACTTTTCGCGCAGGACGCCGATGTGGTGCGCGACGTGGCCGGCGATGATGTATGCGATTGCCCTCACGGAAACGGAATTGTCACTCGCGACGCCCGTCCGATCCCACGCCTCTGAGGGCAGGCTCTTGAAGAAAGAGATCGTCGACAGCCGCACGTTTTTGAACTCCTCAACGAGATCAGCCCACGAAGTGTTGTTCGCATGGGCGTTTTCGACTGCGATGTCCTGTTCGAAACTCGGCAGCGCGTCGGTAAACCCGCGCGCAAACCAGAGGGCCCGGCCGGCAAAAATCCGTTCACCGTCGTTGACGTGGTTCAACACCTCGCGAATGGTCCACTTTCCCGGCGCGTAGGCATGAAGACTCTGTTCCTCGCTGATCCCGCTCAGAAGCTGGAGCATTTCGCCCATCTGATTTTCGATCGCGGGCACGATGTCATCGCTCGTGACAAGGTCGATGTACCTGAAATAGTAGTCGGCTGCTTCGGTTGTTTGTGGTCGTGTCATTTGGCTGAAAATCCTAACAAAAATCGATGAATTTCGTAACCAACCAAGCACTTTCTGTGTCTATCTAACGCGTATAGGAACAGAGGAGTTTAGAAGTTATGAAAACGAAGAAATTAATCTCGAAATGGGTAATAAGCGTTTTCGCGATGCTGTTGCCGGCGGTTGTGCCGGCTGTCGCGCTCGCTCAGCGTGGCGCTTCCAATCCGCAACTGGAAAGAAAGGTGCGGAAGGAGCTGGTAACGCTGCCTTATTACGGTGTATTCGACAATCTCGCATACAAGGTGGACGGTGGTACCGTCACTCTCTACGGTGAAGTCGTGCGTCCTTCGACGCGTTCTGATGCCGCAGGCAGAGTGAAAAGACTTGCGGGCGTGACACGCGTTGTAAACAACATCAGAGTGTTGCCGCTGTCACGTTTTGACGACGACATTCGTCGCGCAACTTATCGATCGATCGCACGCATGGGTGGGCTTTATCGCTACCTGCAGGGTACAAACCCATCGCTGCACATCGTGGTTGACAATGGTCACGTAGCATTGGAAGGCGTGGTCTCCAACAGTGGTGATCGAAACCTCGCGTACATGGCGGCGAACCGCGTACCGGGTGTGTTCTCGGTGAAGAATAACCTGCGTGTTGAAGGCGAAGGCGCGCAGTAATCCACAGATTTCACAGATTACGCAGACGAGGAATCTGCGTAATCTGTGGATAGAGCCGTTCCCATCAGGAACCAAAACATCATCGCCACCTCGGCATCCCCGTAGTTGTAATTCACAATCGAACTCATCAGAAAACCGGTCAGTGCACCGAGTGTCCCGAGCAAGATCCCGTAAAAGTTGGTATCACTCAGATCCGCTGCGCGTCTTTCTGCACGAGCAATAGTTAACCAAAACAAGATCATCATCCACAGCCAGAGCGCAAGCATCGGCAAGCCACGATCAAACGCAAGTTGTAGCGGAGTAGAGTGCAGGTGAAGCATGTCTTTGCCGGGAAAGCCCCACTCGTTCCAGTGCAACTGCATAGCGTCCATGCCGTGTCCGAATATCGGGTGAATCAATATTCTCGACAAACCATTACTCGCAACCTCATACCGTAGTGAAGAGCTCGGATCGCCCAGCAAGAGGGCATTTCGATCGCGTGTTTGCCACACCACTACTGCGGCAAATGCAAGAACAGCAAAGAGCGCGAATGTGAACACCACTCTTAACGTCGCGCGCAGCGATCGCAGAGCCATCACGCTCGCGCCGATCACAAACGCGATGATCACAGTTCTCATCGCCGTGAAAACGAGACCAGCAGTCAGCAAAGCAGCCGCGGCAATGGCGATTCGGAAGATCTTGTTCGGGCCGTGATTTCTGAGGTGAGCCAGGGCAAAGCCGAGTGCGAGTTGCGCGATCATCTGGATTAGCTCGGCAAACGTCTCGTAGTGACGAGTCCAGCCCGAAGCACGAAAGCGATGGTTCGACTCGTTTCCGATAACTCCGGAAGCAACCGGCTTGGACGAGGTAAAAGATCGCTCGACTTGTTCGCCCTGCGTAATGAGACCGGCAGTCACCGTCGTGTTCGCCGGCATCTGGGTCAGTATTTGATCGATGTCGGCTGTCGAATAGACGCGCCGTCGATTGATCTGCCAGATCGTGTCGCCAGGCCTGATCCCAATCTGGTTGAACGGACTGCCGGCCGCGATCGACTCGACCACCACTCCGCGCCCACGCAACAGATCAAAAGCACTGTAAAGCGCGCCCGCCGACGCCGAAACGATCAACAACGCCACCAAAATCAACGCCGATCGTCGCGAGAGCGTTGCGCGCGCGAGGTAAAAGATGAAAACGCACCACGACGCCTGCAGCTTTGCCACACTGATGCGAGGTTCTTCCGAAAGTAGAGCGGAAGCGACCGTCCAGAGTAGTGATAAGACAATGATCAGGTCGAATTTAGACCAACGCAGGCCAAAACTGCGTGTCTGCAGCGTTCTGATCACCCATCCGAGTCCCGCAAGTCCAACACCAATCACGCTTGCAGCTACTGAGTGTGGCGCGAACGCAACGTAGATCCCGAGACCCACGAGAGCGATTTGCTGCCCCGCTTTTCCACGCAGACTTTGTCCGTTCGTTGATGTCGTTATCATGCAGAAATGCTTGCGTTGACACGCTTTATTTACGCATGTTAGCGTATCTCGCGGCTATTTGCCGGACTTGCTCCGCCCGCTGCTACGATTAGAAGCCGCCGACAATCTGTAACCGAAATTAGATCCCCAGATGGCTTTCGATAAAGCTAAGGTCTTAAAAGCCGCTGAGAAATTCCTTTCACAGGGGAAGTTCAACGCTGCAATCAAGGAGTATCGGCAAATCGTCGATAACGACGTTGACGATCTCACTACCTTGAACATGCTGGGCGATCTTTATGTGCGCTCGAATAAAAAAGAAGAAGCAATTTCGTGCTTCGAACGCATCGCCGAGCACTACAGCGCGCAGGAGTTCAATCTCAAAGCGATCGCGATGTACAAGAAGATCGAGCGGCTGCGCCCGCGCGATCCGGTCGTCGCCCTCAAGCTCGCCGATCTCTACGGCAATCAGGGCCTGGTCCATGATGCACGCGCGCAGTATCTCGTAGTCGTCGAGGCTTACACAAAGTCAGGCGACAACAAGCGCGCCCTCGACATTCTCCACAAGATCGCCGATCTCGACCCGAACAACACCGAGATTCGTCTGAAACTCGCCGACGGTTATCTCAAAGAGAACATGCGACGCGAGTCAGCCGCTGCGTTTGTGCAGGCCGCGAATCGTTTTCACCAGATCGGTTCACACGATCAGGCGCTCGACGCTTACAACAAAGCACTGCAGTTAGTGCGCGACGATCGCGAAGCACTCCGCGGCATGCTCGAATCACACATCGCGCGCGGCACCGCTGATGAAGCTGCCGAAGTGCTGGATCGTATTGTCGAGACTCAGGAAGACGACAAAGAGCTCGTGTCGATGCTTGGGCGCGCGTATCTCGAAGCTGAAGATCCGAAGGGCGCCGAGCGTGCGACATCGCTGCTGATGGCGCAGGACGCGACAAACTATCCGCAGTTTCTTCCAGTCACGCGTCTTTATCTGAAGACCGGAGAAGTAGACGAAGTGATTCGCATCCTCTCGACGATTATCGAGCGGATGCTCGCCGGACGCGAAGAACGAGAACTGCTCGAGATCGTCAACCAGGTTTTGGATCAAAATCCGGATCACGTTGCCGGCTTGAGAATGCTGGTTCGCATTCACTGGTGGCAGCGCGATATGGACGCGTTACGATCGTCACTCGAGCGTCTCGCGGAATCAGCGGAAGCGTCGGAGCTCGTAGATGAAGAGCGCTACGCGTTGACGCAGTTAGTAAGACTAGCGCCGGACGAACAACGCTATCTCGATCGACTCAATCTTCTTGGCGGCTTGCAGGACGAAACCACGGAAGACTTCTCGCCGCTGCAGGAGCCGGAGACGGGCGAGCCTGGCGACACCGATATTCCGCAGTTTGAGACGTTTGCAGTTGTCGAAGAAGAAGATCAAGCGGGCGACTTCGCGCCGGTGGTATCAGATGAGTTTGAAACGAATGCTGCACCCGAGCCGACGTTCAACGATCCGACCGCGTCGTTTGCGGACCTCAACGAAGATGAATCCTTTGCGACTTCAGCCACCGACTTTCAGGAAGTTGACTTCAGCATCGTCAGTACTCCCGACACACCTGTCGCTACCGCCCAGGAAGCACCCGTTGATGAAGAGCGTCACGAGAACGTGATGCGCCAGGAGCTCGAGAGCGTCGACTTCTACATCGCGCAGGGTTACTCGGACATTGCGGTCGACACGCTTGAGATGCTTGAACGCCAGTTCGGTCAGCATCCTGACATTCAGTCGCGTCGCGAGAAGCTTACACAGCGTGAGCAGCCAGTCGAAGAGGCGACGGTGTTTGAGTTTGGGGGTGTCGAGGAAGTCGCCACACCCGTTCCACCAGATACGATAACTTTCGACGCTGACAGCGCGTATGCATCACTCGTCGACGAGGGCAACAATGTTGGTGCTGCGAAACCAGTGGCGAAGGGAATAGATGCCGGTCTCGCCGAGTTGTTTGAAGAGTTTCGTGCGGCTGAAGAAGGCGACGAGGTTCGCGAAGACTACGAGACGCATTACAATATGGGTACTGCGTATAAAGAGATGGATCTCATGGACGAGGCCATCCAGGAGTTTCAGACTTCGGCGAGTCTAGTGAAGCCGGGCGATGGCACCTCGCGCTACTTGCAGTGTTGCAACATGCTCGGGCATTGTTTTATTCACAAGGGTATGCCGGAAGCGGCAGTGCTTTGGTTCAAGAAGGGATTGTCGGCGCCGGGACACAGTGAGGATGAGTATCAGGCGCTGCGTTACGAGCTGGCGTCGGCGTACGAGCAGCTCGGCGACTTGAAGCAGGCGCGTGATTTTTATACAGAGGTTTATGGCGTCGATGTTTCTTATCGCGAGGTCGCGGAGAAACTCAGCCAGTTAAGGAAGCAGGAATAATATCTCTGTGCATCCTCTGTGTTCTCTGTGCCTCTGTGGTTGCAGTGACCTCTACCACAGAGACACGGAGAACACAGAGGATGCACAGAGAAGAAGGAATAGAAGTTGTCAGCGAAGCTAAGCGTTATTTTTTACATCATTTTGTGCCTCGAGATTGGAATCTTTCTGACGGTGGCGCCGTGGTGGCCGCACGGCATGTGGGGGATCAGCGATTGGGGTAACAACTACTTTCTGCTGTATGCTGCCCGCAAGACAGGCATTCAGGGTTTGCAGGCAGTGGTCGCTTCCGGTTGGGTGCGCGGCGCGGTCAGCGGTGTAGGACTCTTGAATCTCGGCATCGCGTTCTGGGAGATCTTCAACTTCAAACGCACCGTCACTGCTTTGCAAAACGAGACGAGCGCCAGGAAGAGATCGACCGAAGATGTCGCTGCCAGTTCCGATTATCTATCCGATAACGAGCGGTAAGACGTCACCTCAAACAACTCCCGACGATCCCCAATTCTCCGAGATCCTCCGGTTAGTTCGTGCAGCTGTAGACGCAGACGTTCCCCTGTTTCAGATTCGCGAGAAGTCGTTGCACGCGCGCGTGCTTTACGAACTGGTTGCGCGTGCGGCGGAGATCACGCGCGGCAGCAGGACGCGATTGCTCGTCAACGATCGATCGGATATTGCTCGCGCTGCCGGCGCTGATGGCGTGCATTTGACCACACAGTCTTTGCCGCCTGAGGTCGTAAGATCGCTTTTTGGTGCGGAGTTTTTGATCGGTGTCTCGACACATTCGCTCGACGAAGCGCAGGCGGCACGTGCCGGTGGTGCTGACTTCATTGTGTTTGGACCAGTCTTCGAGACAGAATCGAAGCGCGCCTTTGGTGAGCCGCAGGGATTGAATAAGCTTGCTGAAGTCACGCGCGAGCTTGGCGAGTTTCCAGTCGTGGCGATTGGTGGCATTACGCTCGATAACGTTGATGAGTGTTTTCAAGCGGGTGCGCGTGGTATCGCTGCGATTCGCTTATTGAATGACACAGAAAACCTGACCAGATGGAAATGACGAGACCAGTTGTACTCAGCATCGCCGGGCTAGATCCTTCGGGTGGCGCAGGTATCGTTGCAGACATCAAGACGATCGCGGCGCTCGGTTGTTTTCCGGCTGCGGCGCTCACGTCGATCACTTTTCAAAACACGACCGGTGTATTTGGCGCTGAGCATCAGTCTGCTGCGACCTTGCGCGCGCAGGTCGAGCCAATCGTTCAAGATTTAACCGTTATGGCGGCGAAGACAGGAATGTTGCCGACTGCGGAGATCGTCGCTGAAGTAGCGCGACTGTTTGGAGAAGAGAATCTGCCGGCGCCGGTAGTTGATCCCGTTGTAGTAGCAACGTCAGGCGACGTGCTGATCGACGATGAGGCTTTCGAAATCCTGAAGACGAGACTATTTCCGCTCGCGCGTGTCGTCACACCAAACATTCCAGAAGCAGAGAAGCTCGCAGGTTTTTCAATCAAGAGCGAACCCGACATGCGACACGCCGCCGAAGCGATTCAATCGATTGGCGCTCGCTCCGTGCTCGTGAAAGGCGGCCACCGCAGCGTCGGCGGCCAGGCCCTCGACATTCTCCTGGACGAGAACGGCATCTTCACCGAATTTCAAACTGACTACATCGAAATCAGCGACATCCACGGCTCCGGCTGCACTCTCTCCGCCGCAATCGCCGCAAATCTCGCAAAAGATCTAACCCTCGAACAATCCGTCGCGCTGGCGAAAAAATACGTGACCGACGCCATCCGCGCTCTACAACACGCCCCTCGCATCGGTCACGGCGCAAAACCATTGTGATCCACAGATTCCGCAAATTAGACAGAATCTGTGAAATCTGTGGATGGTTTTATTCAATAGTAACCTTCTCCATCTTCACTTCACTCACAGGCTTGTCATTCATCGTCTGCGAAGTCGCGATCGCATTCACGACATCCTGTCCCCCAATCACTTTCCCAAAGATCGTGTAACTCGGCGGCAACGGATAATCGACGTGCATGATGAAAAACTGCGATCCATTCGTGTTTGGACCAGCATTCGCCATCGCCATCGTCCCTGCTTTGTAACCGCGCTGGTACACGGGCGATTTCGGATCGATCTCGTCATTGAAGCGTCCGCCCCATGCTGATTCGCCGCCGCGTCCGGTGCCCGTCGGGTCGCCGCCCTGAATCATGAAGTTTTTGATCACGCGATGAAAAATGATCCCGTCGTAGTAACCACGCTCGGCGAGGGTGATGAAGTTCTCAGTGGTCTTGGGTGCGTCCGTCTCCAACAACTCGACCTTAATCGTTCCTTTGTTCGTCTGGATCACTGCCGTTCGATTTGCCATGTTTTCTCCTTACTGGTTGATTAATTGAGGGTTCAAGATGAATTGTTCGATCGCGAGCGCCACACCGTCGTCACGATTCGAAGCAGTCGGGTGCAAGCCCGCAATCTCGCGCAGAGAGAGCGGCGCATTTGCCATCACGACGCCTGTGCCCGCGAAGAGCAGCATTTCGAGATCGTTGAAGTTGTCGCCAATGGCCATGATCTCTTCACGCATGACGCCGAGTTCAGCGGCGGCGGCTGCAACGCCGGCGCCTTTCGACGCGGCGGCATTAACGATGTCGAGCAACGTAAAATCCTGCTCGAGATATTTCGTGCCGAGGACTTTCACGGTGGCGCCGAGCTCCGACTTGAGCGTCTCTTCTAGTTGGTCCATCTCCACACAGCCGCCGGAAAACGAAAGATGAATCGGATCGTGATCCAGGTAGTCTTCGAGCGACGCGACCTGTCGCACGGCGTTACTGCCTTCGTCATCACCATGAATGCGACTGGCCCACGAGATGTACCTGTGGGCAGCAGTATTGCCGCCGCGAATATGATCGTAAACAAGCACTCCCAAACCTTCGTGATCGTCACTCAGCAGCGCATCCGCGTCAGCTTTGCGCCCGATCTGCAACGCTTCACGCGCGGCGTCGAGTGGCAACGGCAACACTGAAACGGTCTGCAGTGTGGCCGCATGTTTGGTCAACGCGCCGTTATGTGAAATCAGCGGAACGTCTAGTCCCAGCTCGAGCGCCACCGGACGTGAGTCACGAAACCGCCGCCCCGTTACGAGCGCGACGTGGACGCGCTCTTGGCGTGCGTGATCGATTGCAATTCGATTGCGCTCAGAAATGAGGCCCCGAGAATCGAGCAGAGTCCCGTCCAGATCGAGAGCGAGCAGACTTATCGGCATAAGGAAAAGACAAGGTACACAAAAGGCACAAAAAGCACAAAATGAGTTCCGAAAAGCTTTTGTGCTTTTTGTGCCTTTTGGTGGCTAAAGTTCGTCTTTGATGGTATTATGCGCGCCCCACAAAACAGAATCTTGGAGGAAAAAGGTATGCGAAGGCTAGGATTGTCTCTTGCAGTAATTGCCTTGGTGTCGGTCTGTTCTATTGCATTTGCCCAGGGCTTCAAGAAAATCAGTGAAATTCTGTCAGGGTATGAGGAGACCCCGTCAGCAGTTTCAACCACCGGTAATGGAACCTTCAACGCGCGTATCAGCAACGATAATTCGCACATTGACTGGGAGCTGAGTTACGCAGATCTCGAAGGCGCCGTTCAGCAGGCTCACATCCACTTCGGACAGAAATCCGTAACTGGCCCGATCAGCGTGTTCCTGTGCACGAACCTCGGCAATGGACCGGCCGGCACTCAGCCGTGTCCCGCGCCGCCAGCGACGATCTCGGGCACCATCACGGCCGTGGATGTTACCAACCTGGCGAATGAGCGTGGCATCAGCGCTGGAGAATTTGACGAGTTGCTTGCGGCGATCCGTGCGGGCGCCACTTACGTCAACGTTCACAGCACCCGCTGGCCTGGTGGCGAAATCCGCAGCCAGATCAACGGCAACAGCGGCGACGAAAAACACTAAGACGTTCACCCGTTCCGCTTACTAGCTTGCTCCGAGTGCAAGGGGTTTGCTGCACCTAGCGCAAACCTCTTGCTCTTGCCTGCGCCTACCGCCGCACCTCAAATAACAAGCCGCGTTACCTCGAATTCCCATTTCTAGCGCATACTTAGCGCCGTTCTCCCGTAATTTGCCCAGTAATTAAGGAAAATCTATCAATGAATGTCACTCATCTTGAATGTGGCCTCTGTGGAACCAAACACGAGGCACATCGGTTGCACAATCTTTGCACTGCCTGCGGTAAGCCTTTGCTGGTTCGCTACGATTTAGAGCGCGCCCGAATGTTTTTGAAGAAGGAGTCGCTCGCCACCCGGCGCCCGGACATGTGGCGCTATCGCGAGATGCTCCCCCTCGAACGCGACGAAAACATCGTCTCGTTGGGAGAGGGTTGGACGCCACTTTTGCGCGCGGTTCGATTGGGCAGGCGCGTCGGTGTTCCGGACCTTTTCATTAAAGATGAATCACAGAACCCCACGCAGAGTTTCAAAGCACGCGGAATGGCCACCGCAGTCTCGATGGCGAAGGAGCTGGGCGTCAAAAAACTGGCAGTTCCATCCGCCGGAAATGCTGCCGGCGCACTGGCGGCCTATGCTGCTCGCGCGGGACTCAAGTCGTACATCTTCATGCCGCGCGACACGCCACGCGCAAACGTGGTCGAGTGTGAGCAAACAGGCGCTCACGTGACCTTGATGGATGGCTTGATTACTGACTGCGGCGCTGAGGTCGGAAGACGAAAGGAAAAGGAAGGTTGGTTCGACGTCTCGACATTGAAAGAACCCTATCGCATCGAAGGAAAGAAGACGCTTGGATACGAGCTCGCAGAGCAAATGGAGTGGCGCTTACCCGATGTAATTATTTACCCGACGGGCGGCGGTACCGGTTTGATCGGCATGTGGAAAGCGTTCGACGAGATGGAGCAACTGGGTTGGATCGGAAGTAAGCGGCCGCGCATGGTGACGGTGCAGGCTGAAGGTTGTGCGCCGATCGTGCGCGCGTTTGAAGAAGGGAATCGGTTCGCGGATGAGTTTCCGAATGCGGCTACGACAGCGTCAGGTTTGCGCGTGCCGAAGGCGATTGGAGACTTTTTGATACTCGATGCGTTGCGTGCGTCAGGTGGGACTACGGTGGCGGTTAGTGATGAGGAGTTGATCGAAGCGGTTCGTGATATCGGTGCAGTTGAAGGAGTGTTTTGTGCGCCGGAAGGTGCGGCGTGTTTGCCCGCGCTGAGGAAGCTCGTTGAGTCGGGTGAGGTTAATAAGCATGAACGCGTGGTGCTCTTCAATACTGGATCGGGTGTGAAGTATATGGAGTCGTTTACGCGGATTAACGCGGATTGAAAACGCGGATTTTTGTGTGGGAGGCGAGTAGCTTGAAGATTTTAGGCGTTCTAATTTTGTTGTTAGTGGGTGTAACTAGCGTGGCGCAGGCGCAGACGCCGTGGTTGACGGATGCCGAGCGGGCGCGCTTTGAGGAGTTGCGGCGCAGTGGGCTCGACGCGCTCTATAACATCGACTACGACAAAGCAGATCGCGACTTCAAGGAGATCGTTAAGCTTTACCCGAATCATCCGGGTGGTTATCAACTGCTGGCGGCGCGGCTCTGGATCAAGACGCTTTATGAGTCGCGACGCTTGCAGGTGTCGCTTTATAGCTCGGAATCGTTTTATACAAATGGCGACGACAAGGTTGATCCGAAGATTGTGACGGAGTTTCGCAATCTCACGCGTGAAGCGAAACGTCTCGCCGAAGCAAAACTCAAACAGGAACCCAAAAACATCGAGGCGCTCGATTTTCTTGCCAACACGGAAGGACTGAAAGCGTCGTTCGAAGAAGCTGTCGAACGTCGACATTTCGCGGCGCTGCGTGATGGTAATGACGCCGTCGATCATCATCGTGAAGTGTTGAAGCTCGATCCGAAATACATCGACGCGCAGATCACCATCGGTCTGTACGAGTACGTCGTCGGTTCGTTGCCGTTGCCGGTGAAGATACTCGCGGGTGCGACGGGTTATCGTGGCTCGAAGAAGCGCGGGCTCGCGATGCTCGAGCAGGTCGCGAAGGAAGGTCGCTGGTCGCAGGACGATGCCAAGTCTGTGCTGATTATCCTTTACACGCGCGAGAAGCGTTTTGCTGAAGTGATCACGTTAGCGCGTGAGCTGAGTGCGAAGTATCCGCGCAACTATCTGCTGCGCGTCGAGACGGCTGATGCGTTGGTTTCCCTCGCTGGAGTGAAGCGGAAAGAAAAAGATGTTGCAGGTGCAGTGCAGGCTGAGAAAGAAGCGTTTGCGACGTTTGATGAGTTGCTGCGCGATCGAAATACGGCTGCGCGTGCGCTCGATCTGATCCATTTCAAATACGGCGAGGCGTTGTTGATCGCAGGCTATAACGAGCGGGCGGCGAAGGAGTTCCTGGCGGCGACGAAGGTCGATCGTGGTGAGCCGGGGTTGATTACGATGGCGCATCTTTTTGCGGCGCGGTCGTATGACGTTGCGGGCAAGCGCGACGAAGCTCTCGCGCAGTACAAGGAAGTGCTGGCGCGTCCGAATGTTTACGATGCGCACGATGAAGCGAAGCGCGGGTTGCGGCAGGCGTACAAATCGGAGTCGAAGCCTGATGCTGAGCAGGATTAACAAGATGTCAAATTCACGTCCGCGACGATTGCTGCTTTGTCTCGACGGTGTCCCTCATAAGCTGATCGAGGGGGAGCGTAGTCGTGGATTGTTCGACAGTTTCAAATCACCTGCGCGTCTGCTTTCTCCGTTTCCGACGATGACGAATGTGGCGCTGTCTGCCATGCTGGGTGCGACGCCGCCCGCGGGTTACGAGAGTCTGTATTTCGATCGCAAAGCACGCGAGTTGCGCGGTGGAATCAGCAAGTACGTCGGTCGCCGCACGCCTGATAAAGTGCCGTCGTCGTACATGGAGGAACTGGATTACCAGGAACCACTGCCGTTCGAGTTTTTGATCTACGTGGCGCCCGAGAAGGTTTGGCGTGCTGATATGCAACGATTTCGCGAACGGTTTAGGGCCGCGCCTCAGAATCGCGACTACTTCGCGTTTCTCAAAGCGACTGATGGTTTGCTGCACGCGCAGGGGCCGGAACGTTTGGCGGTAGCGCTTGAGTCACTCGACAAGATCCTCAAAGAGATTCGCAGTTACTGCGGCGACGAAACGGAGATCGTGATGTTTTCCGATCACGGCATGAATCTCGAAGAGAACCGTCGCATCCCACTCGCCTCGACACTTCGTCGACGAGGATACAAGGTTGTGATACCGGCGTTTGGTCTTTGTAGTTATGCGGCGCTTTATTGTAACGAGGATGTGATTCCTGAGGTGGCGCGTGCGAGTGCGGAAGTGACGGGAGTCGATTTTGCGGTCTACAAAGATGCGGCTGCCGCCGTTGTTGAAAGCTCGCGTGGACAAGCGCGTATTGAATACGAAGCAGCGACTGACAGTTATCGATATGTGATCGTCAGCGGTGATCCACTTCAACTCGGTTCTTTCCCGAACACCTTCAACACTGACGCAACATGGTATGAGCGAACTGCCGGACATCGTTATCCGAACGCCGTCGCAAATGTCTACAAATCGCTGTTTACTCCGCGTGTGAAGCACACCGCCGACGTCCTCATCAGCATGAACGACGGTTATTACTACGGTTGGACAGCCTTCGGCCGCTTCGTACGTCTCCGCGCGACGCACGGCAACGCGCTTCAGTCCAGCTCAAACGCGTTTCTGATGAGCACTCATAGAAATTTCCCCGCCTTCGTTCGCGCCGACGATGCAAAGACGCTGCTGCGTAATTGATCCAGATCCGTTAATCTGTGATTCATGTCAGCAGCATCCCCGGCGGTCCAGACGTCTCAACTTGTCAAGCAGTTTGGTGACTTCGTTGCAGTTGATCATATCGACCTGCGCGTGAACCGCGGCAGCTTCTTTGGCTTTCTCGGTCCAAACGGCGCCGGCAAATCAACCACCATCAAAATGCTCACCGGACTACTGGCGCCAACAGGGGGCATGTTGCGAGTCCTCGATCTCGACATCAGCACGCAGCCGTTGGAAGTGAAGCGGCGCATCGGCGTTGTGCCTGAGGATCTCAACCTGTTTGAGCGACTGACGGGGGCCGAGATGTTGTCGTTCACAGGGCGCATGTACGGGCTGCGGCCTGACGAAATAGCGCAGCGCTCGAAAGAATTGCTCGAGTTGATGGAGCTTCAGGACGAGCCGCGCAAGCTGATCATCGAGTATTCGCACGGTATGAAGAAGAAGCTCTCGCTCGCGTGCGCCCTCATTCACCGGCCGGAGATACTATTTCTCGACGAGCCGTTCGAGGGCGTCGACGCGATCGCTTCACGCACGCTGAAGGATCTCCTCTCGCGACTAACTGCCAGAGGATTGACGGTATTTCTCACGTCACACGTACTCGAGATTGTCGAACGTCTGTGCAGCGACATCGCGATCATTGCGCAGGGTAAATTACTGGCTTCGGGATCGTTGAACGAGCTGCGAAAGGGGATAGGGCCTGTGTCACTCGAAGAGTATTTCATTCACGTGGTTGGTGGGACGCGCAGCTCCAATGAAGAAGATGTCCTGCAGTGGATGACCTAATATCCGCGATAATCGTGCATTTCATCCGTGTAATCCGCGTTTAAAGAAAAGTCTTGGCCTCGTGCCCTCTGGTCGGCTAGAATCGTTTCCGTTGTAACCCTCACTGCCCAGAGCTTTCCTAAATCAACTCGTTCTCCCTACGAGGTCCCCAGTATGGATTCGAATGTCGGTCTTGCGATTCAATGTGTTGGCATACTCCTCATTACGCTACTTTCATTGTTCATGCAGTCGTCGATCAAGAGCAACGCGCTCAGGTATTGGACTGCTTCATGGGTGAGCCTTTCGCTTTCGCTTATTAGCCTGTTTGCCGCGTTCCGGCTCGCTTCAACCGCCACGATTTTTTACTCCTGCTACTTTCTCGCCGAGTATCTCTTCGGTTTGCTGTTCCTCGCCGGCTGTCGCAGCCAGGTAACGGGCAAACCGTTAAGCAGAAAACACAGTTACTTCCTGATACCCGCGATAGTTGTGTCGCTTGTACTGCCGTACGTCTCGCGCGACTTCAACGATCTTTTCATGATTCACGCCGCGATCCTCGCGACGTTGTTCATGATCGCGTTCTTTACTCTGCGCAAAGGCGGAGAAAGGACGCCGGGAATTCAGTTGATGTCAGTGGCGCTGCTGTTGATGACGCTCGATTTCCTGCATTACGTGCCGGCGTTCGGAGCGCGCAAGGGATTTCTCGGAATCATCGTGCCGGCGACGTATTTTCGCTACACGTCACTCTTCGATCTGCTGTTTGAAATACTGCTCGCCTTCGGGACGGTGATGGTGTTGATGGAAAGCGTGCGCCGCGAAGTGGAGTTCACGAACCGGAAGCTAACAGATGCGCGCGATCAGCTCGAATTGCTGGTCCAGATGGATCCACTCACGGAAGCATTGAATCGTCATGCATTTCACTCGCTGCTGCGACGACCTGAATCCGGAACTGATAATACGGCGACTTCGGGCAGCGTTGCGGTGCTCGATATCGACAACCTGAAACCGATCAACGACACGCTGGGCCATACGGTTGGTGACAAAGCGATACGTGCCGTGGCGCGGGCGATGCGATCGCTTGTGCGTGCAGACGATATGCTTTTTCGTTGGGGTGGTGATGAGTTTCTGGTCTTGATGTTCAAGCTGCCGCAGCCTGAAGCAGCACGGCGCCTCGAGAAGTTGAACAAGATACTCGATGAGAACTGCGAGCGCTGGATTGGGGAACCGGTGAAGGTGACGGTCTCGTTCGGCGTCGCGGGGTTTACGTCGTTGACCGATCTGGGGCAGGCAATCGAACAGGCTGACAAGGCAATGTATGCCCAGCGCAATCAGGTGAGAGGCCTAAGCGGCGTTTAGCCACAAAAAGCACAAAGAAGACTGAACACAAGACTCACAAAAGATAACCCACAAATTACACAAAATAATTTTTGTGTTTTTGTGGCTTATCTTTTGTGCATTTGTGGCTAAGGTGCTTCGACGATGAGCTCGCGGCCGAAGGTGAAATTCGGTTTTTTGCGGCCCTTCATGTACTTCGCGGCGGTTTGGGATAGTGACGTGATCAGGATCGGCAATGCGATCGTAGCGTCGCAGGGCACGTAAGCAGTGTGCGCGCCGCGGGCGAGTCTCCCGTAGATTAAGCCTTCATCAAACGAGACCGCATTCGATCTTCCACCGGGATGTGGAGCGTCAGTCGAGATCTGGATCGCGTACTTGTGCCCGTGATGATGTTCCTTCTGCAGGAACGACGAGAGCGTCGCCTGTTGAATAAAACTCTTCGTTGTCCCACCACCAAGATTGAGAATCCCCGAGACGCGCGCGTTGACCATCACGTTCATCATATCGAGCACGTCCTGAATCGTGTCAAAAAGAAAATTATTCTTCTTCTCAAAACGCGCACCCGCAATCCCGACCGCCAAACCACTATCAGCAATCGCCGGACAGAAGATCGGCACTTTCGCCTTGTACGCCGACGTCAACACACCATCTTCCGACGCGATCTCAGCCAGCTCTCGTCCCAAAAGATGTAAGAACTCGCGCACTGAGTACGCGCGCGTTTGATCGAGTTGATTAGTAAACCCGCCAATCCATTCCTTCGCTTCGCGATACTCCTCGTCGCTCGCGAGCAGATCCCACATACGACTGATTTGTGCTGATTCGAGCTCAGCATCAGTCATGCTTGGATGGGCCTGGAAGTGATAACGCCCGAGTGTTTCGTGTAGATCGTGAAATAGGAGTGAACCCGAGAGGACCAGCACATCAACGAAGCGGTTCTTGATCACATACGCCAGCAAGCGGCGCATGCCCGCGGGAATGAGCGCCCCTGAAGCCGCGACCATGATAGTCGTGTTATCGCCAAGCATGTCGAGCCAGATGCGATGCGCTTCGGCAAGTTGGCGGCCTCCAAAGCCTGTTCCTTCCATCTTCTCGAGAAGTCCCGCCACAGAGCGATCGCGGTCCACCTGGACTGGACGCGTGGGAGTGGTCAGGTACTTCGATGCTTTCGGTTTTCGTTGAGTAACCATGCAGGTTGTCAAACCTCTTGGATTGAACGTTCGGGTAGATCGAATTTCAGGTATTACATAATTAGTAATCAGTCTTCCGCCGTGCACGCGACTTCACACCGTTCACAGCGAGATAGGTATAAGCCTCGTAGCGCGACTCGTAGAACTGGGCCAGATCGTAACCCTCGGCTTCGCTCAGCTCGCCATCCTTGATGCGCCGGTTGATGAGACGTCGAAAACCGTCGTGCAAAAAACTGCGCTCGTAGCGTGCACGCTCGGCCGCAGCGCCGACAGTCGTGCCCCTGATGACCTTCTTGATCAGGAATCCTTCTTCGTCGATATGTATGTGTGCCTCGTGCGGCGCGCCGAAGAGATTGTGATTGTTTCCCATCACTTCCTGGTACGCGCCAACCAGCAGGAATGCGAGGTAATAAGGCTCGTCCGGATTGAGGTGGTGCAACTCGAGCACCTGCTTGACGTCGTGCAGGTCTACAAACTTGTCGACGATACCGTCTGAGTCGCACGTGATGTCGCAGAGCGTCGCGTATTCAGTCGGCGTTTTATTGAGATGATGGATCGGAACGATCGGAAACAGTTGATCGAGCGCCCAGTGATCGGGCACCGAACGAAACACGGAAAAGTTGGTTAAATATTTTGCGCAGAGCAGCCGGCGCAATTCACCAAACTCTTCTGATACGTATTTCGCTTGTTGCGCATACCTGTCGGCGCGCTCGCAAACGTCCCAGAACAGCACTTCGCCTTTCGCGCGGTCTTCGAGGGAGATCAACCCGAGATCGAAGAGCGTGAACAACTCTTCGCGATGTTCGAGTGCATCGTGATAATACTCACGATAGTTCTTCACAGTGATCGACTCGCGCAGATCGCCGAGCTCGATCACGACTTGTGGATCGTCTTCGTCGATCGCGATCGGAGTGATGTCTTCGACAACGGTTTCGATCTCGTCTAGAACATTGGTTACGAGAATCGCGTGATAAGCAGCGAGGAAGCGTCCCGACTCCTGGATGATCGTCGGATGCGGAACGTTCTCGTCATCACACACCTGCTTGATCGTGTAGATGACGTCGTTGGCAAACTCCTGCGCGGTGTAGTTTGCTGAAGAGTCGAACGCTGTCTTCGAGCCGTCGTAATCGACAGCCATGCCGCCGCCGACGTCGAGCAACTCGATCGGCACCTTCATCTGGAAGACCTTCGCGTAGACGCGCGCCGCTTCCTTCATCGCATTCTTGATGCGCTTGATGTCGGTGAGCTGCGAGCCGATGTGGAAGTGGAGCAGCTTGAGCATGTCCATGCGATCGGCTTCTTCGAGACGGCGGATCACTTCGAGCAACTCGGTCGTTGTCAGCCCAAACTTTGCGGCCTCGCCACCAGACTTTTCCCAGCGCCCTGAGCCTTTCGAGTAGAGCTTGACCCGCATACCAAGCATCGGGAGTGCGCCTTCGTGATGCTCGACGACGTTCAGCACGTGATCGAGCTCGTTGAGCTTTTCGATCACGATCACGACTTTCTTTCCGACTTTCGCGCCCGCAAACGCGAGCTCGATAAACTCCTGGTCCTTGAAACCGTTGAGCACGAGCAGGCTGTCGTTTGGTTGTTCGAGCGCGAGCGCGGCGTAGAGCTCGGCTTTCGAGCCTGCTTCGAGTCCGAAGTCGTAACGAGAGCCTTCGCGGAGGTATTCCTCGACGACCGCACGTTGCTGGTTTACCTTCATCGGGTAAACACACATGTGCGCGCCCTTGTATTCGAATTCGCGGATCGAGCGGCTAAACGCGCGCTGAAGTTTTCTGACTTGAGCTGCGACCAATTGCGGGAAACGCAGCAGCACGGGCGCCGTGATGCCACGTTTGGCGAGGTCATCGATGATCTCTTTGAGGTCCGCGGATCGAGGATCTCCCTCGACGGGGCGGACGATAAGGTTTCCCTTCCGGTTTACATCAAAGTAGCCAGCGGCCCAGTTTTCGATTCCATAAGTTTCGAGCGTTTGCTCGATTGCCGTGGTCAATTGGCGGTCTCCTGCCTCAAAAATAAAACGTGAACGATATGAATCCCTTTAGCTGAAACGCAGATGTACATTTTCCGAATCGAGTTGCGGAGTTTTTTGTTTGGGTGGAACGCTTTAGTCGGGGAATGTAACAGAAAATGGCCGTTGCGGTCTATAACTTTTTTGTTTCATAACGCCTGCAAAACTGCGGATTTAGACGAGAAACCTCTGCGAAAACTCTGCGTCCTCTGCGCCTCTGTGGTAAATAGCTGAATTCACCGCAGAGGCGCAGAGGGCGCAGAGTTTTCGCAGAGAGAGCTTGACATCATTCAACCCGCGATTATAATCACAGTTTTTTACGCGACGCCTCCAATGCCGTACGACTGTTTTCCTAGAGTCGTTAAGCACGCCAAAATACTTCGCACCAATCACCGCGCAGGGGCGAAGAGCACCCCCAACACTCCCTTAATCTTTCAGGAGAGAAAATGAACCCTAAGACTGTCTTGAAATACGCTGCCGACCAGGGCGCCAAATTCGTTTCCGTTCGCTTCACGGATTTGCCCGGCTCCTGGCAACACCTGACTTTCCCGATTGCTGAACTCGGAGAAGACCAATTCGAAGATGGTTTCGGCTTCGATGCGTCTTCGATTCGTGGCTGGGCTGCCATTCACGAGTCAGACATGCTGCTCGTCCCCGACCCGACTCGCTTCTGGATGGATCCATTCGCGGAACAACCAACACTCTGCCTGATCGGCAGTGCCGTCGATCCGATAACGAAGGAAGGATACGCCTTCGATCCACGCTCGGTTGCACAACGCGCCGAGAGTTATCTGAAATTCACCGGACTCGCCGACACCGCTTACTTCGGTCCCGAAGCTGAGTTTTTCGTGTTCGATCAGGTGAAGTTTCACAACGACCAGAACTCAGCCGGATTCACGCTCGATTCAGACGAAGCACACTGGAACAGCGGCCGCGATGCGAACGAGTTTGCCGGAACCAATCACGGTTATCGCATTCGCCCGAAGGAAGGTTACGTGCCGTGCGCGCCGACCGATTCGCTGACGGATTTGCGATCCGAAATCTCGCTGACGTTGGGCAAGTGTGGCGTGACTGTCGAGTGTCATCACCACGAAGTTGCTACCGCCGGACAATGTGAAATCGATTTTCGCTATTCGACAATGTTGGGGACGGCAGACAATCTTCAAATATTCAAATATGTAGTTCGCAATACTGCACACCAGTTTGGAAAGACGGCGACGTTTATGCCGAAGCCGCTGTATGGCGATAACGGTTCGGGAATGCACTGTCACCAGTCGTTGTGGAAGAGCGAGAAGCCGCTCTTTGCCGGCGATGGTTACGCGGGACTTTCTGAGACTGCGCTCCATTACATCGGTGGATTGTTGAAGCATGCGGCGGCGATTGTCGCGTTTGCTGCGCCGACGACGAACAGCTACAAACGTCTCGTGCCGGGCTTTGAAGCTCCGGTGAATCTCGCGTATTCGGCGCGCAATCGTTCGGCGGCGATTCGTATTCCGATGTTCTCGACGAATCCGAAGTTGAAGCGCCTGGAGTTTCGTCCACCAGATCCTTCGTGCAATGCGTATCTCGCGTTTTCGGCGATGTTGCTGGCGGGGCTTGATGGTGTTCAGAACCGGATCGATCCGGGTGAGCCGTTAGAGAAGGACATCTACGATCTTTCACCGGAAGAGTTGAAGGACGTGCCGACGTTGCCGGGCTCGCTAGACGATTCGCTCAAGGCGCTCGAAGCCGATCACGACTTTCTGTTGAAGGGCGACGTCTTCAGCCCGCAACTGATCGATCGGTGGATCACATACAAGCGCGATCGCGAGATCACGCCGCTGCGCATGCGCCCGCACCCGCTCGAATTTTCGCTGTATTACGACATTTAAGGCGAATTTGATTCTTCGTAAACAACTGTAGGGGTGGCCTCCTTGGCCACCCGTCTTTTAATTGGAAGAACGGGTGGCCACGGAGGGCCACCCCTACAGTTGTTGCTCACCTCCGCTACAATGGGCAACGTGCCCAATCTCGAATTCCTGCTCCGCGATCTGCCTGATCAGCATGGCGCGCGTCTTTTCGTCGAGCGCCTTGCCAAAGAGCAGCCGCGCGCTCACCAGACTCTCCTCAAACAGCCCGCGCTGCTCGCAGACGTTCTCGCGCTCGCTGCGTGGAGCCCGCTGCTGGCCACAACGCTCGAACAGAACCCTGAATATCTTGCGTGGCTCTCGCGCGAGCGAACCGATCCGCGCGTCAGAACGCGTGACGAATTAAAAGAAGCACTCGGCCGCTTCGCGCTCATGAACTCTTCTCTAAACCCGCAAGTCCTGCTTGCGCGTTTTCGTCGTCGTGAGTTGCTACGCACTTATCTGCACGACATTCGCCGCTCGCAAACGCTCGTCGAGACGATGGAAGAACTATCGAATCTCGCCGACGCGATTCTCGACTATGCGTTGAGTCTCGCACGCCAGGATCTCGACAATCGCTACGGCTTGCCGCGTCGTGTTGACGATCGCGGTCGCAGCGCCACGGCCGAGTTTTGCGTGATCGCGCTCGGCAAGCTCGGATCGATGGAGCTCAACTACGCTTCCGATATCGATCTCGTCTTCCTTTACTCAGACGACGGCACAACAGCCGGCACGGGCGAGCGCGGTGAAGTCAGCAATCGCGAGTACTTCGTGAAGCTCTCGGAAACGATCGCGCGCATTGTGGGCCAGTCAGGCGGCGAGGGCGCGGCGTATCGCGTCGATCTGCGTCTGCGCCCGCACGGGCGCGACGGCTCGCTTGCGTGTTCGTTGCAGGAAGCCGTGCGTTACTACATGAACACCGCGCAGGACTGGGAACGCCAGACGTTGATTCGTTCGCGCGCTGCAGTCGGATCGGCGGAACTGTTTTCGCGATTCAAAGCAGCCGTGACGCCCGCAGTCTTTCGTCCCGATGTTTCAGTCAGCGGAGCGCTCGCGAGTGTTCGTCTGGCGAAGCAGAAGATCGATCGCCAGGTCGAGAAGAAGAGCGGCTACAACGTGAAACTCGGTCGCGGCGGAATTCGCGAGATCGAGTTCATCGCGCAGGCGCTACAGTTGGCCCACGGTGGCCGTGATGATTGGTTGCGCGTGTCGCATACACTCGTGAGTCTTGGCCGGCTGGCAGATAGGGGTTTCATCACGCAGCCTGAGCGGAGTGAGTTGTCAGACGCTTATCGTGTCCTTCGTTGCCTCGAACACCGTTTACAGATGGAGCACGGGCTACAGACGCACACGGTTCCCGAAGCCGCTGAAACTCAGGCACTCCTTGCGCGCCGCATGGGCTTCGGCGGGGCCGATCAATTTCTTCACGTGTTAAAGACGCACACAACTAACGTGCGCAACACCTACGAGCGTCTGTTTGCAGACATCGAGGATACAGCTCAAGCCAAAGACGAAACTCCGCCAGTTGTTATCGACAAAGACGCCGCACTCGCAACTGCCGCAGCACGCATCCTGGCAGCGCACAGTACCGAGCGCGGTAGCGCCGGGCAAACGGCATTGGCGCACCACCTCATCTTTTTGTCCCGCCAATCACTAAACCCACATCGCGCCCTCCTCCAACTCTCGCGCATCGCGGCTTCTGTGGAGAAACTCGATCATCACCTCGTCATTACAGACGCAAATCTCGACGCGCTGGTCCAACTCTGCGGCTCATCAGATTCGTTTGCGGAAATGATCGCCGCAAACCCAACGCTGATCACATCCCTGGGCTCATCGCCAGCCACATCGCTCCGTCGCGACTACCGCGCCATCCTTCGCACAGCAATCGATGCCGAGCGCACGTTCCCCGCCGAGATGGCAGCGTTTCGTTTGCAATGGGCCGAGCTGCTCGTCGAGATCGGCGCGCTGGATGTCGCGAACGAAATCTCGATCTTCGAAGCCAACCGTCTTCAAACCGACCTCGCAATCGCCAGTATGAACGTCGCCTACCTGATTGCCCGTCGCGAGATGGCGCGTCGTTACGGCTCGTTCAGCGGTGGTCCACGCATCGCGTTTTACGGTTTGGGACGTCTCGGCAGTGGTGGCGTCGATTACGGCTCGGATCTCGATATCCTGATCACTTACGACTCGCTCGTTCCATCACCGATAAAGTCGTTAACGCAGGACGAAACGTATTCACGACTCGTCGAGTTAATGATCGCAGCGCTTTCGAGCATCACGCGTGAAGGTTATCTCTATCGCGTCGACATGCGTTTGCGCCCGCACGGCAAGAACGGACCACTCGTCACCAGCTCTGAAGGTTTTCTTGACTATCTGAAGCAGGAGAGCGCGCCGTGGGAGTGGCTCGCATACGTCAAGTTGCGTTCAGTTGGCGGCGATCAGGAAATGGGCAAGATGATCGAGACGCATGCGCGGCATCGCATACACGCAAACGCTGAGCGACTCGATCCGAAAGAGCTGAAAGCCGTGACGCGGCACGTCCGTGAGCGGCTTGAAAAAGAGAAGGGCACGGCGCGTCGGAAGCTCGGCACGGATATCAAATATGGCCCAGGCGGCATGCTGGATGTTTATTTTGCGTCGCGATATTTACAGCTCAGAGATGAGGTGATGGATGAAGGTGACGACCGGTCGACGGCTTTCACGCTCGATAGATTGCGGGAAGAGGGATCGTTGAGTGAAGAGGACTTTGTCATATTGAGTAGTGGTTACAGTTTGTTGAGATCGATCGACCACAACCTGCGATTGATTGTCGGTCGATCGACCCGCTTACCCGATCCGAATCACCCGACAGCGAAGGACGTGGCTTCGCGCGCGGGATTCGAGTCAGTGGCGGAAATGCAGGAAACGCTAACGGATCAAATGAAATCTATCCGCGCCGCGTACCAACGTATTTTATCCGCGGATATCGGTGGCTAAATCCTCGTTCCAGCAGCGGGTGCACCAGCGATGTAAGCGCTTCCGTTCCTCGATCGAATAGTCACTGGGCAGCCGCTTCACAACCTCGCGCTCCTCGTCGTTCAGCTCGTCCCACGTCTTGAGCCCGGGTTTGTCGCATCTCAGACATTTGTTGTTAACAGTCATAATATATATTTACTACCAAACAGTCCTCGTGTAACTTAGCAACTGCGCCCTCAGGGGATTGTTGGGAAACCAAATCGCCGCTCGCGCGCATCAACGTCTCGGAGAAACGGTTAACGGAGAATAAATGTTTCGCATCAAGGCCTCTTACGCAGATCAAATGGAACTACGGACCACGGTGGAACGCGCCCGTGAATTCTTTGGCGAGCTCCGTAATTTTGCGGATCTAATGCCCGGCATCGAAGGCATACGCAAGGAAGCGGGAGGCATCATGCGCTGGATGGTCCGTGCGGAAGTTCCGGTGATCGGCGCGGTACATGCGGCCTTTGCGGTAGAAAAAACCGAGGATTCTCCGGAACGTCTCGAGTGGTCACCCGCCCGCTCCGAAATGAAAAATTACCTGCGCTACGCCGCTGTATTTGAAGAGCGTGGCCACAAAGTCCTGATCAAGATCGTCCAGCACGTCGAGCTGCGTCGCCAACATGCGAGAGAACTGCACCGTCTCGCGATTCTCGTCGGCGAAGGTCGCATCAGTGCAGAAATGCAAAAACGCGTCCGGGAAATGATCAAAACATTCCTCGAACGCGCCCGCGTAAAACTGGAAGCCGAACCATCCACAGATTACACAGATTCTTTGGCTAATGAATCTGCGTAATCTGTGGATAGCTAATCCTCCTTCGGTCTTCCGTAACTGATCAAATTCGCGAACATCCGGTAGCCACCCGGCAAGCCCGCGCGCAGTTGTCGATACCAGACATAACTCGTGTAGACGTAATTCCCGCGCCCGTAAGACGCCACCAGCAGTCCGCCTTTTAGCGGCGGCTCGCCTTTATCGTTCGTCGAGAGAATGGCGGTGTAGTGCTGCTGGTCCCATTCACGTGGAAAATACAGTCCACGCTCCTGCACCCAATTCTCAAAATCCTTCTGCGTGATCTTGTTCGGAAAGTTGAGCAGGGGATGACGCGGCTGCAAAAAGAGCACGGGCGCATCTTCTTCCGTCACGCGAGAGTCGTCGATCACTATCGGATACGGCGCGAGCTGCGGCCGGCCTTGCGCCTCATTCGGGTTCCACTCGTTCGTGCGATGATAAAAGACGAGCAACGTCCCGCCGTCACCAACAAACTTCAGCAGACGATTGTTAACCGGAACCAGATCCGGATGCGCCTGGTAACCACGGTTGTCGATGATGATGGTGTTATAGCCCGACAAGTCTGACTTCGCGATGTCGTCGACAGTCAGCTTCTTCGCATCGACTCCCAAAGCCGCAAGCGATCTTTCAAGAGTTTGATCGTAACTCGGAAGGTAACCGACTTTCCTTCCGCTCACCACGATTGCGTCCGCATATACCAGCGGCACATCTCTCTTCGCGATCGGGTCCTTCGGATTCGGCTGGTCCACCGTGATCGCAATGCTCGATCCCTGGATTTGTCCGGTCGGCAGCGCCGTGCGCACGACGAGGTTCGACGTTTCAGTTTGGCCTGGTTGGAGATCGATTTCACGCCCTGTCTCAAGACTCTGACCCCTGACGCGCAACAGACCGCGAAACTCAGCCGGCAAATGGTTCTTTAACGTGATTTTGAACTCGAGTGGTCTCTGTGAAGTCGCGGGTGAGCTGACGTACGGCGACGGATCGACGCTGACGATTTCAACAGCAGGTGCGACTTCTTTGCGCGTGTCAGTCTCGACGTGAAACGACACTCCTTCAATCGATAGTTCAGCGTCGAGTTTCAAAGGCTCGCCGAACAACCGGCCGTCGTAAAGATGCTCAGCCGAAGGCACACTCAAATTCGTGTTCTTCGGCACCCCGGTTTTTATTTCAACTGATGTGTCAGTGCCGGGCAGCATCTTCTCAGCAGCCTGGAGATTTCTGTTGGTGCCGAGTCCCGTAAACTTCAACTGCTTGATCTGAATCTCTGCAACGCCCCCATTCGTGATGACTGCCGCAAGCCGCGCATTGTAACCCGGCACGAGCACCGCATCTTCAGGATTCAGCACCACTGACGCACCCGCCGCGGCAGCGACAGCATCATCGAGACGCGACGACATCAGACTAAAACGATGCGCATCAGTTGCAACTATTTCTTTCGGCGCTGTGAACGCGCCGCGTCGTTTCGCGTTGAGCAATGCGACAAGCACTTCGAGACGTCGCTCGGTGAACTCCGTCAGAGGTTTGCTGTCGATAGTTGGCGCGACGAGTTTTGAAGCGACTGCTTCAGGCAACACGAGGCCGTCGATCGGTGTCTTTGCGTTCGCGGGAAGCCCCTGTGAGTTCGGAGCTTGTTTGAGGAGGTTGTAGCGAATCGGTCGTGCACCGCCCGCCGGGACTGTCTTCGGCCACGGACCCTGCGTCGCGTGTTTGTGTAATCCGTCGAGTGCTTGTTGCGCGTAGGTTGTTCCGCGCACGGGATCGGTCTCGTTTGGATCGAGTGTGACGACTGATGCGCCTGCAGCCGGTTCGCCGCGGAGACGTACGAAGAGTCGTTGCACTTGCCACGTACCGGCCTGGGCGAGTTGTTCCGGAAACTGTTGCGGATCGGCGGCGGCATCGACTGCGGCTAAGACCGTGCGGCCGGTCGCCTGGTGATGTCCGTGTCCGCTCGTTGTGTCGTGATTGGTGATGATGACGTCGGGACGAAGCAGTCGAATCTGCAACACCATGCGTCGTAGTATTTCCTTCTCGCCCCACGCACGAAACGCCTCTTCAGCAGACTTCGAAAAACCAAAATCGCGAAAGCCGAGGAAGTGGGGCTCAGAGCCTTGCACTTCGGCAGCGGCCATCGTCTCGCGCGCGCGAATCACGCCGAGGTCTTCGTACAGCTCGGGACCGACAGCGTTCTGCCCGCCCTCGCCGAAAGTCGAGAACAGCGAGACCGTGTGCATTCCATACTTGCGGCGCAGAATCGTGAGCGTGGTGCCGTCTTCGTCGTCAGGATGCGCAGCGACACACATGACCGTCCAGGGGCTCGTGAGATCTAGCAGCGCCTGGTGAAACTCTGCCTTGTCAGACTGCGCGGTATTGCCAGCTTGCGTCTGGGCGCGCGGCTGCGTACCGAGAAGAAGGCTGCAAAGTAGAAGCGCAAGGTAGGTTCTTAACTTAATCTGAAATGCCATTTATCGTTTCCTGTTTTTCTCACGCGGCGGCACAACGACGCAGCGGCATGCTTGATTTGAACGTAGCGCCGTTGCGCCGCCGCGTGAGAAATCTTCTTTATCCTCTTAACTTTTCAAGGCGTCCCGCCACGATCATGCTGATCGAGATGATTACGATCAACACCACTCCGTACGCTGCCGCTGCGCCGAGATTGAAGTCTCGTAACTCAGATGCAATCGCGATCGAGATCGGTCGATTCGCCGGAACAAACACGAGCACCGAAGCCACATATTCGCCTAACGCGATCACAAATGCCAGCAGCGTCCCCGCCACCGCGCCGGGCCAAACGAGCGGCAGGGTGACGCGCATAAACCGCTGCCACGCACGCGCGCCGAGCGAGCCGGCCGCTTCTTCCAAGGTCGGATCGACTTGTTCCATGCTGGCCTGCAGCGCACGCACCACGAGCGGCATGAAGCGAAGGAAATAAACCACCGGCAGGATCCAGAACGTGCCGACGAGGACGAACGAGCCGAGCAGCAGACTTGGCCCGCCGTACGCTTCCGCCACCGAAACCGCGACGACCGTTCCCGGCAGCGCCCACGGAACCAACACCAGTAGTGACAATAACCGCCGCCATCCCTCACCGAAAAACTTTTGCTCGTTCCGTCCTCGTCGCAGCAAGGTGACCACAGCGAAGCTCCATAACAGCGCCGCTACCGCCGCGATCGCCGACATCGTGACGCTGTTGAAAAACACTTCAGCCGCCCATGGATCGGCGAATAGTCTTTGATAGTTTGCGAATGTGTAGGCTGACGGTATCGTCTGCGTCGTCCACGAGCCTTCGCGCGCGAAACTCACGAGAAACAACGTCGCCACCGGCAACACGAGAACGATTGCGAAGACGACCGCAAGTGTTGTTGCGAGCACGCGCGCTGGTCCGCTCGCGATGCTGGCGCGTCGACGTGGTGCGCCTTTCATCGCTGCGGCTGCGAATCGTCGTGTTCCTTCATAACGTTGAAAGAAGAAAAGTGCGCCGAGCGAGATGACGGCGAGTATGACTGTCTCAGTGATTGCGATGACAAAGTCGCCGCGTTGACGCGCCGTGAAGATCTCGAGTGTTAGTACGCGCACGTCTCCGCCGAACAAGAGTGGCGCGCTGAACGACGCCATCGAAGTCATGAATGTCAGTAGTGCGGCGGCGAGTAGCGATGGTGTTAGTTGTGGTAACACAACGCGTCTGACCACGGTTGTCTTCGACGCGCCGAGACTTCGTGCTGCTTCCGCGAGACTCGCGTCGATCCGGCGCAATCCCGCGCCCGTGAGCACGTAGAAGAACGGGTACATCGTGTATGTGTGAAAGAGGATTAACGCGGACCAGCCTCGTAGTCGCCAAGGCGGATTTTGGAGGCCGAGCAGGTTTTGGATTCCGTGCGCGAGGATGCCGCTCTCACCGACGAGATAAATAAAAGCCACTGTGCCGACGAGTGGTGGGAGAACGAGTGGGAGGGCGGCGAAGGCGGCGAACAACCGTCGTCCGGGAAAGGTGTAGCGCTCAAAAAGAAATGCGAGCGGTATACCGACGAGCGCGCAGCACAGAACTGTTGCCACTGACAGACCGAGGCTGCTGACAATCGCTTCGAGGACGATTCGCTGGGAGAGTATTTCGGTGTAGTTGGCGAACGTCCAGGTTCCGGCGCGTTGAAATGAGCTGATGGCGACGGAGAGGTTTGGGTAAATCACGCCATACAGAAGCACCACAGCTGTGACCAAAAGCAGGGCCACGGATCTCCACGTATGAAGACGGATTCGGTTCTTCACTTTAGCAGGGTCAAATGATCCGGGGAGAGGATCACGTTGCAAGGTTGATCTACTTGGAGGCCGTTGGTTTGGAGGACGAGGGCTTCGATTAGTAGGCCGTTGGCGTCGACGCGCACAGTTGACGTTGCGCCGCCAAAAACGATCTCGCGAATGTTTCCGCGTAGCGAATTCTCGGCGGTGTTGTTGTTCGTGCTGAGTTCGACGTGCTCAGGCCGGATCGCGAGATAGACCGGCTTGTTCAGGGGCGCGAGGTTTTCGTGTTTGACGTGCAGATGCAGCGTATGTTCGCCTTCGAGTGTTTTGAACTCGCCGTCTGTCGTTTTACTGGAACTTAAACGCATCGCTTTGATCAAGTTGTTCCGGCCCAGAAAACTCGCGACGGAGATTTCCGACGGTTGCTCGTAAAGCTCGCGCGGGCGACCTGTCTGCATCAGTTTTCCGCCGACCATCACGCTGATGCGATCGCAGAGTGCGAATGCTTCTTCCTGATCGTGTGTGACGTAAACCGCTGTTAGCCCGAGTCGCGTTACGAGCTCGCGCAGCTCGCGGCGCGTCTCTTCACGAAGCGAGACGTCGAGATTTGATAGTGGCTCGTCAAATAACAGCAGGGCAGGTTCGATCGCGATTGCGCGCGCGATGGCGACGCGTTGTTGTTGTCCACCCGAAAGCTGATCGATGGCGCGTTTGCCGTAATTGGGAAGTTGGACCAGCTCGAGGGCGCTGTTCACGCGCTCGTTCATCTCCTCTTTGCTCTTGTGACGCGCGCGTAGGCCGAACGCTACATTCTCGAAGACGTTCAGGTGAGGGAAGAGCGCATAGTTTTGAAAGACCATGCCGAAGCCGCGTCGCTCGGGTGGCAGGTTCGTGATGTCTTTGTCTTGAAAGAGAATTGATCCGGAGTCGGGTTTCTCGAGACCCGCGATCATGCGCAGCGTCGTCGTCTTGCCGCAGCCTGATGGTCCAAGCAAACCGAAGAACTCGCCCTGATTGACGTCAAGCGAGACGCCGGCGACAGCGCGCGTGGTGCCAAACGTCCGGGAGATATCGTTAAGCGAGAGAAAGGGCATCTTTTAAAGCCCTCCACAGATTTCACAGATTCTGTGTAATCTGTGGATGGTTTCATTAGTGTTTTCTGATCTCAGTGTCCCAGTATCTTAACCAATCGCTGCCTTTCTTGCGCAAGAGGTCCCAATCGAGCGGCATGACTGTGAACTGCTCGTTCATCCACGCCGGTAGCTGCGCGCGATCGAGATCGGTGCGCACCGGAATGCGGTAATACTTCTGCGCCGCGTACGCCAGACTCTCTGGCGTCGTCACGAATTCATAAAACCGTTTCGCCTCTTCTGCGTTTGGTCCACCACGAACGATCGCGATGCCGTCGATGATTAACGGCGTGCCACTCGCCGGTATCTTGTAGTTCACCGGAAAATTCTTCTGCTCTTTGTGAAGACGAACGTCGGGCATGTCCCACATCGTGACGAGTCCTTCGCGGCGCGCGATTTTCTGCATCAGGAGCGTTCCGTCAGCCGTGTATTCGTGCACGTTCGCGTCTAGCTTGCGCAGCCACTCGTAACCTTTGTCAGTCGAGCCGGTGTCTTTGTAGTAACGCCAGATCATCGCGCCGAAGATCGCGCGCATCGTGTCAGACGGATTTGGATTGCGAATCAGAACTTTGTCGTGCCATTTCGCATCGAGCAGGTCGTCCCAGTCGTGCGGGGCTTCTGTTTCTGTGACTGCTTCGCTGTTGTAGGCGATCACCTGCGGAGTTTCGTAAGTGCCGTACCAGCGATCGCTTGTGTCACGTGCTGTCGCTGGAACTTTGTCAGCCCATGTCGGTCGAAACTCGAGCAACAAATTCTCGTCAGCGGCCGTTTGGAAAGTCGTGTGCGACGCGCCCCACCACAAGTCAGCCTGCGGACGATTTTTCTCGACGCGCACGCGCTCGAGGATCTGTCGCGAACCCATGTCGAGAAACTGAATGTCGACCTGCGGGTGCTGTTGTTTGTAGCGCGTGACGAAATCTTTTAGTAGATCCTGGCCGTGCGGCGTGTAGATCAGCAGGCGGCTCGTGTTACCGGAGCCCGGACGACAGGAAAGTAGCAACGCAATCGCGATAATTGCGCAGGCCAGCCAAAACAGCTTGAGTCGCATCGAAATGCATGCTATCACGTTTAGGGGTTAAGGATGAGCACTCTCAAACGCAGAATCATCAGGGCCGGTGGCTGGGGCGTCGCGAAGCGCCTCATCAAACCAATTCCGATTGTCGGGTCGGTTTTTGCCTTCGGGCTGGCGGGCTACGAGATCAAGAGGAAGGGTCTGATACCGGGCGCCGTTCACGTGGGCCTCGACGTGACGCCATTCATCGGCACCGCCAAGAACGTCGTCGAATTATTTACGGGCGATCTAATCCCAGATAAAGCTGATCGAAAGAAATCCGTGACATACGTGGTTACGAAGCGCTGATTGGCGGTCGTTCCGTGAATGGTTTGACCTGCTCATACGCGTGCGCGAACTTCAGCAGTTGGTCTTCGGACCAGTATGGCCCAAGCAACTGAAATCCAATCGGCAATCGTTCAGATGAAAGTCCGCACGGGACACTGATCCCCGGAATCCCCGCCAGGTTTGCCGTCACCGTATAAATATCGTTGAGATACATCGCTAGCGGATCGTCCGTCTTCTCACCAATCGCAAAAGCAGGCGTCGGCGAGGTGGGAGTGATAATCGCATCACAACTCGCAAACGCCTTAAGAAAGTCGTTCTTGATCAACGTCCGCACTTGTTGTGCTTTGCGATAGTAAGCGTCGTAATAACCTGCGGAGAGCACGTAAGTCCCGAGCATGATGCGACGCTTAACTTCCGGTCCAAACCCTTCCGCCCGCGTCTTGCGATACATCTGCCGCAGCTCCGGCGCATTCTCGGCGCGAAATCCGTAACGAACACCATCAAAGCGTGCGAGATTCGAAGAGGCTTCGGCAGTGGCGATGACGTAGTAAACAGCGATCGCGTAGCCGGCATTCGGCAGCTCGACATCGACAATCTCCGCGCCGAGATCGCGATAGACGTCAACCACACTCTCGACTGAGCTCTTCACTTCATCGTCGAGCCCCTTGCCGAAGAGTGAGCGCGGAAAACCGATGCGCGCGCCTTTCAGATCGCCGGTCAGCGAAGCCGTGTAATCCGGCACGGGAACATCAGCGGTGGTGGCGTCTTGTGGATCGCGTCCGGCGATCACGCCGAGCACGCGTGCCACGTCTTCAACTTCGCGCGCAAACACACCAACCTGGTCCAAAGACGATGCGAACGCGACGAGACCGTAGCGCGAGTTGCGACCGTAAGTAGGTTTCATACCGACGACGCCGCACAACGATGCTGGTTGTCTGACAGAGCCACCCGTGTCTGAACCGAGCGCAACCGGAACGATGCCGGCCGCGACAGCCGCTGCCGAGCCGCCTGACGAGCCACCCGAAACGCGTGTCGTATCCCACGGATTTCGCACCGGACCGAACGCCGAGTTTTCATTCGACGAGCCCATGGCAAACTCGTCGCAGTTTGTTTTTCCGATGACGACGGCGCCCGCATTCTTCAGCCGCTCGATGACGGTAGCGTTGTAAGGCGGATGATAATCACCAAGAATCTTCGACCCGCACGACGCCTGCATCCCTTTAACGCAAATATTGTCTTTCACAGCCACAGGAATACCGGCGAGTGGACCACCACGACCACCCCGCTCGATCTCCTCAGCGCGCCCCGACGCCCCCTCACGATCGATTTGCAGAAAAGCGTTGAGGGTTTCGTTTAGCTTCTCTGCTGCGTTAAGTGAAAATTCAACTGTTTGACGCGACATGTTTGCCTCAAAAGCATTTTATGCCACAAAAAAGCACAAAAAAGCTCATACACGTTCTGCTGGTTTTTTGAGTTTTTTGTGCCTCTTTGTGGCTAAAATATTCAGCCATCACTACAGAACCTTTGGGACGCGGAAGTGGCCCTCGGCGGGGTCAGGGGCTTCGGCGAGGGCGATTTTTTGACCAAGGGAGCCGAAGATTTCGTCGGGGCGAGAGGTTTCGGTGCTTTCACCTTCAGGGGTCAGGCCGCCGATGGCTGGCTCGACGCTTGTCGTGTCGAGTTCGTTTAGTTGTTCGACGTATGCGACGATTTCCGCGATCTGTGGGCCAAAGGTTTTTAGCTCTTCCTCGCCGAGCTCAAGATGGGCTAGCTGTGCGACTTTCTCGATATCTGATTGACTTATCGGCATCGTTTTATCTCTTGCGTTTTAATGAGCGTAAGGCAGTTTTCAGGAAATTTTTTCGCAGCTCCTGGTCGTGTATTGTGTTGGCCGCAGACCATAATTCAAGCGGCACTTCGTTGTCGAGCGGCTCGTCCTTTTCCGGTTGCTCAATGTGTGGTTTCACATGTTCACGATCGACGACGAAATTAAATGCACTCACGAGCGGTTGGCCCAGGATCGTGTTTACGCGAAAGAGTAGTTGACCACGCATCGCGTTTAACTGCTTTTGCCAGATCGGATCAGCAACCGCGATGGTCAACGTTCGATTTTCAAGTTTCAAAGCGACTGCGTGTTCTTTCAAACCGTCACCGGCAGCGTGTTTCCAGGCCGCAATGGCTGCCGCTTCCGCGACTTCGGCGGAGTTGCCGGACGCACGGAGAACGGTGGGTAACGATTTGATGAGCTGATTCATGTTTTATGCTCTTGCGCTGCGCGATTGAAACACGCAAACTTTGCTGCTGCAAGCCATGAGTCATCTTCGCGAAAAACTGGTGTTGGCGTCGGGCAGTCCGCGGCGGGCTGAGATACTCGAGCGCGCCGGATGGCCGTATGAGATCATCGTTGCCGGTATCGACGAGACGGTGTTGGAGAACGAGGATCCGGCCGCGTATGTGCAACGGCTCGCGCGCTCGAAAGCAGAAGCGGTGGCGAATCGGTTGGAAGAGGGATTGGTGCTCGGTGCTGATACGACGGTTGTTGTCGCAAACCATATCCTGGGCCAGCCGGCTGATGATGACGATGCACGACGAATGCTGCGCTTGCTGAATGCGAAGTGGCATGACGTTTTGACTGGTGTCGCGGTGGTGAGAGTCGGTGGTGAGACGCGTGTCGGATACCAGACGACGCGCGTGCGTTTCGCGGAGATGAGCGAACAGGAGATCGATTGGTATATCGCGACGCGTGAGCCGTTGGGCAAAGCAGGCGCTTACGGGATACAGGGAAAGGCGGCGCTCTTTATCGAAGAGATCGAGGGAGACTACTTCAATATTATGGGGTTGCCGATCAGGTTGGTTTATGAACTAACGAATAATAGAAGTCAGAAGATATAGAACAAGTCAGGAAGAGGGGCTTGCCCCCGCCGTTGCTTGGATTGGACGAGCGGGGGCAAGCCCGTCTTCCTGACTTGTTCTATTCTCCCGGCTTCTTCTCTTTACAACACTGTCCCGCCGTCGACGTTTATTCCTTGTCCGTTGATCCCACGGCCTTCGTCTGATGCCAGTAATAGAGCAACAGCGGCGACTTCTTCGACAGTTACAAGCCGATTCTGCGGACTCATTTTCCTTAGCGTGTCCAGAGCCTCTTCGGCCGTCCGTCCGGTGCGCGATGTTATGCGTTCGACGCCGCGTGAGACCATGTCAGTATCAACATAACCAGGACAGATCGCGTTCACGGTGATTCCCGTTGTGGCGACTTCGAGTGCGATCGATTTTGTCAGACCAAGAACGCCGTGCTTTGAGGCAGAGTAAGCGGCGATGTAGGGCGCGCCGGTTTTGCCTGCGATGGACGCAATATTGATGACGCGTCCCCAGCCTTTCTTCAGCATGGCCGGAAGTGCAGCGCGCGTGCAGTAAAACGTACCGGAAAGATTGATCGAGAGATGTCGATGCCAGAGCTCGTCAGTCGTGTTGACGACTGTGGCGCTCTCCGCGATGCCGGCGTTGTTGACGAGAATATCTACGCTGCCAACGCGCTCAAACATCAGCGCGACACTTTCCGGATCAGCGACGTCGCATACAAGCGCGATTGCTTCATTGCCGATCTCACGCGCGACCTGTTCGACTTGTTCGGCAGTCCGCGCTGCCACAGCGATACGCGCACCCTGGCGTGCGAAACCGAGTGCGATTGCGCGTCCGATGCCACGACCGCCGCCGGTGATCAGTGCTGTTTTGCCAGTTAACATTAATGACCCGTAAATCGCGGTTCGCGTTTTTCCAGGAATGCGTGGATGCCTTCGTGCGCGTCGTCAGATTCGAAACAACGCAACTGCACTTCAGTCTCGTAGCGTAACATTTCTTCAAGCTCAGCCGCCTGGCTCATATAGACCGCATGCTTAGCTGCAGCTAGCGCGATTGGCGGCGCCGCGCGTAAACGTTCAGCGAGTTGTAAGGTCGCGCTTTCCAACTCTTCCGGAGCGACCACCTGATTGACGATCCCGAGTCGCACAGCTTCCGCCGCATCGATCGACTCACCCAGAAAGAACATCTCGCACGCTTTGTTTGGCGTCACGAGACGTGGCAGAAAATATGATCCACCCCAGTCAGGATGTAGCCCGACCTTCGCAAACGACTGACTGAATGTGGCCGCCGTCGATGCGATGCGCAGGTCACACGCAAGCGCAAGATTGCAGCCTGCGCCCGACGCTGGTCCATTGATCGATGCAATGACTGGCTTCGTCATCTGGCGAATCGCGAGGATCACTCGTCGCCCGGCGCCAAGTATGCGTGAGAACTCTTCCGCATCACGACGCTGCATCAACTCGGCCATAAACGCGATATCGCCACCAGCACAAAACGCACGACCCGCGCCCGTGATGATGACTACACGAACACTACGATCGCTGCCGGCGTGTTCGAGCGCTTCAGCGAGATCGCGACGCATATGGCCGACAAACGCATTCAGACGGTCCGGACGATTGAGTGTGATCGTCAGGATGCTTTCAGTCTCTGCGACTTGAATGTGCTCGCTCATCTAGCGTCCTTTGAATTCAGGCTTGCGCTTGTTTACGTAAGCGTCCAAGCCTTCCTTCGCGTCTTCAGATTGGAAGAGCTGTTGTTGTAACTCGCGTTCGAGCGCGAGCGCAGATTCGAATGAGATCTCTGAACCGGTTTGCGCGGCGCGCTTGATGCGGCCAACCGCGTGCGCGGCCTTGTTTGGCGTCGTGAACTGGCGCGCGTAATCCTGGACCATCTCTGCAAAACGTTCAAGTGTCTCTGCTTCGAAGATCTGATTCACGATACCGAGCGCGAGACCACGCTCGAAGTCGAACAACTGTCCAGTAGCCATCATCTCGATCGCTTGCGACTTTCCGATAAGCCGCACGAGACGCTGCGTACCGCCAGTGCCGGGAAGCACGCCGAGCGAGACTTCGGGCAATCCCATTTTGCCTGCGCCTTTGCGTGCGATACGAATATCAGCCGCCATCGCCACTTCGAGACCTCCGCCAACGCAGTGACCATTGATCGCTGCGATCACGAGCTTCGGCGTTTGCTCCAAGCGATTGAGCGTCTCGTTGGCGTGCAGACAGAAATAGTATTTAAAAGTTGGCGTGACGTTGGCAAGCATTTGAATGTCAGCGCCGGCACAGAAAAACTTCTCGCCTTTACCCGTGATCACGATCACCTGAACAGCCTCGTCCATTCGCGCATCGAGAATCGCGCGATCGAGCATTTGCATCATCTCGTAGCTGTACGTGTTTGCCGGCGGATCGTTGAGCGTGATCAAAGCGATCCCGTCCTTCACTTCATAATCGAGTTTTATCATCCGTGTTATCCGTGGCTCCAAACGCTCGGGCTTTCTGACGGTATCGGCAACCCGCGACACATACCGTTTGGCACAAACCCGTTGAGGAACAATTTCATAACATTGCTCGCGAGATCCGACACTTTTAATTTGCCGTGCGGATCGTACCAGTTATAGATCCAATTCATCATCCCAAACAGCGCATAGGTCGCAACGGTCAAGTCGATCGGCTCCTGGCTTTGCTGCGTCTCCTGGACCTCGCGCAGGATCTGTCGCGCGAGTTGAGTGTATTTGTCTTTGCGTGTCGAGACGTGATTGTACAGATCGCCGCCAAGCGATTCTGCTTCGTGTGAGAGCACTTTCATCTCAGACATGTTCGCTGCGAAGAACGAGAGGTGGTTCTCGATGAAGATGCCGAGTTTTGTGATCGGATCTTCGACACCTTCGAGGCGCTGTTCTAAACGTTCAAGCACACGACCAAAACAGTTGTCCTGGATCAAAAACAGCAGCTCTTCTTTCGACTTGCAGTAGTGATACAGGCCCGCGAGACTCACGTTCGTTGCGCGCGAGATGTCGCGCATCGACGTCGAGTGATAACTCTTCTCGGCAAAGATGCGCGCCGCCGTGCGCAGGATGAACTCCAGTTTTTGATCGTAACGTGACACTATAATTTCACGTATTCGTAATCAAACGGCTTGCCTTTGATCCCGGCTGCCGGAGGCGCGATCCAGTTCGCGATTTTGCCGATCTCAAATACCGGATGCATGAGGCTGCGCACATACTCGCGATCTTCGATCGTCGGTAGCCACTCTGATTTCTTTTGGTCAAACTCTTCTCGCGAGATCAGATTTCCCTGAAGATCAAACGTATGGCCCGCAAATTCACCTACGTGCCGGTGAAAGCGCGGGTGCGGCAAGTAGAGACGCTCACTCGCGCCTTCATCTGCTAGCACTTTGTTCCAACGCGCGAGGCCCTTCTCGCAGTCTTTCACATACTCACCGCGCAATACCTCATTCAACGCATTACGTAGCGGCACTTCGCGCGTCTTTAGTTGACCATCTTCAACAATGGTCATCGTGAAGTTCTCGTTTGTCGCGGAGTGATCCGTGTACTGATCGCGCTCTTTGTAACGACCCTTCAATCCCGCCGCAAAGAAGTCAGCGGAGTTGGAGCTGATCTCACCGCCGAAGAGATCGAGTGAATAGCTGAACCAGAAGTTGATGTACTTCTGAATGATCTCGAGCGGAATACCGCCGAGCTCACGCACGTCACCTTCCTTCATCAGTTGCGCGGTGCGACGGCAGACGCGGCCCAGACCGGTGTCGCCGACAAACATGTGATGCGCTTCTTCAGTGAGCATGAACTGGCACGTGCGCGCGAGCGGCTCGAAGCCCGACTCGGCGAGGGCTGAGAGCTGATACTTGCCGTCGCGATCGGTAAACATCGTAAACGCGAAGAAGTTGAGCCAGTCGTCGCACGGTTGATTGAACGCTTCGAGGATGCGCGGCTTGTCAGGATTGCCGCTGCGTCGCTCGAGTAGCTCGTCGGCTTCGTCACGACCATCCCGACCGAAGTACCCGTGCAGCAGGTAGACCATGGCCCAGAGGTGTCGACCTTCTTCGACGTTCACCTGAAACAGATTGCGCAGGTCGTAAAGAGATGGACACGTCTTGCCGAGTTGTCGTTGTTGTTCGACGGACGCAGGCTCGGTGTCGCCCTGCGTGACGATGATGCGACGCAGCGCATTACGAAACTCGCCGGGAACTTCCTGGTAAGCAGGGCGGCCGTAGTTGTCGCCGAAGCCGACTTTCGCGTCGGGCTGCGGTGGCTCAAGAAAGATGCCCCAGCGATAGTCCGGCATCTTCACGTAATCGAAGTGGGCCCAGCCTTCTGAGCCAACGTCGACCGCGGTCCGGAGCCACACATCTTTTTCCTGAAAACCCTCAGGTCCCATCTCACGCCACCAGTCGAGATAGTTTGGCAGCCACTTCTCGAGCGCGCGCTGGAGTTTCTTGTCCTCGGAGAGATTAACGTTATTAGGAATGCGATCGTATAAATTCATAGCTATTTCTCATCCACAGATTACGCAGATTACGCAGAAATTTTTCTGTGTATTCTGTGGATTGCTTTAAGTCCTCTTGTAATCGAAGTGCGCCTGTGTTGGTTTGCCATAGTTGGTTAGCGCACCTTCTGGTCCAACTGCGTTGGGGCGCTGGAAGATCCAGTTTTGCCACGCGGTCAGACGGCCGTAAATTTTTGTATCCATCGTTTCCGGGCCGGCGAAACGAAGCGATGCTTCCATGCCGGTCAGTGCGTCGGGAGACAGAGAAGTGCGCTCTTCGATCGCGACGCGGATCTCGTCTTCCCAGTCGAGATCGTCAGGCGCGAAAGTGATGAGTCCGAGATCTTCCGCTTCTTCAGTGTCGAATGTTTTCTTGTCACCAAACACTTCGTCGAGCTTTTCGGGCTCAGCGAGAAAGCGCGACTGCATTCGTGTCAACCCATTGCTCATCGGAAACGCGCCCTGATTCAACTCCGAAACTGCAAGCGAAGCATCCGAGTCCATGAGCATGTAGCTGCGATCGGACGCGAGCAGCAGCTCGAGCAGGTTGCCTGCAAAACAACTTCCCGGTTCAACGATTGCGAAGAAACTCTTCGCCGTAAGATCGAGACGACGAAGCACGCGCGCCATGTACAGAATGATTTCGCGCACCAGCCAGTGATCGTGATTAGCAGCCAGTGTCTGATCGATCGACAGAACAGTTTCAGCGTCGCCTTCGGTGCGCAGGCAAACGAGACCGATCAACGGTTCATTCACGCGCAGGTGAAGGAGGGCATCATCGAGTTCGCGGTAAGCTTGCAGCGGCCAGTAGGCAGCGCCGAGTTCCTGAATTTGATCGGCCGTCGAGGGCTGCGGGCCTTCGGGCGCGTGAACTGTTAAATCCGCGTAGCGCTGATCGCGATTTAGTTTGAGCTTGACGTACTTGTAGTTTCGCACGTCATCAGTAGTTTCAAACTCGAGTGGTGGTAGCTTGATTCCTTTCGTGGCGGGAGCAGCGTTGACGAGCTGCTTGACGCGCGCATCGATCGATTCCTGAAACTTGCTCGTCGGAAAGTAGCCGTCGATCAGTCCCCACTCCTTCGCGCGTTTTCCTTTCAATCCCTCTGCGAGTGTTGAGAACACGTCCGCGCGATCGCGGCGCACTTTTCTTTTATCGACGAGACGCGTGAGTCCACCCGTGCCGGGCAACACGCCGAGCAAGGGAACTTCGGGAAGCGAGACAGCGGAGTTGCCGTCGTCAACTAGATAGATCTCATCGCAAGCGATCGCTAGTTCATAACCGCCGCCCGAGGCAGTGCCGTTCAATGCGGCGATGTAACGTCGACCGGAATGGCTCGAGTCGTCCTCGATCGCACAGCGCGTCTCGTTCGTGAACTTGCAAAAGTTGACTTTGAACGCGTGTGACGATGAGCCGAGCATATAGATATTCGCGCCGGCGCAGAAGATCCGCGGCTTGAGGCTCGTAATAATGACGGCCCGCACTTCCGGGTGCTCGAAACGGATTCGCTGGACGGCGTCCGCAAGCTCGATATCGACGCCGAGATCATACGAGTTGAGCTTGAGCTTGTAACCGTCGGCGAGCGTCTCGTCTTCCTGGACGTCCATGGAGAGTGTGGCCACAGGGCCTGCGATCTCGAGTCTCCAGTGGTGGTATTGCTCAGGCGCAGTTTGGAAAAGGATTTCAGGATTTGACATGATTGATAAGATTCTCAGTTCGAACGTTCGTTCGGATTTTAGGCGAGACCGTGGAGTAGGTCAAATGTCACCACAGATTTCACGGATTCCACAGAAAATCTGGGTAATCTGTGGATGAAGCTTGACAGTTTTGCCCGACTGCTCGTAGGGTTTGGTGCTTCCAGACATCCTGGAGGCGAATCTGTTCTGGTGAACGGCGCGGTCTTCAAAACCGTTAGTGAGCCCGTGAGAGCGGGCTTGGGTAGGTTCGATTCCTACACGCCTCCGCCAGGCTAAATTGTTCTTTTACAAGGAATTTCCTCACATGATCAGAGATTGGGTTGAGCTGAATATGACACCAGGCATCGGTCCTCGCGCCGCTGCCAAACTCCTCGAGCGTTTCGGTTCTGCCGAGGCAGTCTATAAAGCAACAAGAGCCGAATTGGAGCAGTTGCGACTGCCGCCGGAGGCCGTCGACACCATCATCGCCCGCGACTTGCTCCCTCGTGCCGATGCCGAGATAGCTGCGGTAAAACAGCTCGGCGGCGACATTCTTTTATTAGACGACGGGGTTTATCCCTCATCCTTACGGGAAATCTACGACCCGCCTATTGTTCTATATGTTAAAGGCGCATGGTCAGATTGCTTGGACCGTCCCTGTATCGGTGTGGTAGGGTCAAGGAGGTGTTCGACCTACGGCCAGAACGCGGCAAACATGCTGGCGCGCGACCTGGCTGAGCGAGGCGTGACCGTGGTTTCGGGTTTTGCGCGCGGCATCGACGCTGCTGCGCATCGAGGCGCGCTGGAGGCAAATGGCCGCACAGTCGCCGTTCTCGGCACCGGAATCGACGAGGTTTACCCTCGTGAACACAAGAAGTTAGCGGCTGAGATACTCGACCATGGCGGCGCCTTGGTCAGCCAGTTTCCATTGGGGACGCCGCCGGTCTCGGAAAACTTTCCGTACCGGAACCGCATCATTAGCGGACTGAGTCTCGGGGTCGTGGTAGTGGAAGCAGCGGAGAATTCGGGATCTTTGATAACCGCGCGGCTGGCGATGGAGCAGAATCGGGAAGTTTTTGCTGTGCCCGGAAATATAACTTCTCGAAACTCGTTCGGCACGAACTATCTGATAAAAGGCGCGGGAGCGAAGCTCGTGCAGCAGTGGCAGGATATCGCCAGTGAGCTGCCGCAGCCGGTCGCCGCGTCGCTTTTGCCGCCGCCTTTTAGTGAACGGAAGAACCCGGTCGCCGAGCGACTGACATTCGTTCCCGAAGGACTTTCGCCGGCCGAGACGTGCGTGTTTAAGTTATTGACGCCGGACAGCCCGGCGCATGTTGATTGGCTTTTTGATAAGAGCAAGCTCCCGATTTCGGAGCTGACGGCTGTGCTGCTCTCTTTGGAAATTCGAGAGCTGGTGAGGGCGCTGCCCGGTAGATGTTTTGTGAGAAAACTGTAAATGGCAAAAAACCTGGTAATAGTTGAGTCGCCTGCAAAGGCGAAAACCATAAACAAGTATTTAGGAAAGGACTATCTGGTCAAGGCCTCGATAGGCCATATTAAAGATCTGCCTTCCAAAGGTCTCGGAGTTGATATCGAACACAACTTCGAACCGACGTACGAGTTGATTCCCGATTCGAAGAAACGTAACAACAAGAGGATCGTTGCCGAATTAAAGAAGGCGGCGAAAGAAGCTGAAGCAATCTATCTCGCTGCTGACCCGGATCGTGAAGGCGAAGCAATCTGCCAGCACCTCAAAGAGGAAATCGTTCCGAAGCGACCCGCGAAGCCTGCGTTTCGCGTGATGTTCAATGAGATCACGAAGCGCGCGGTCAATGAGGCTTTCGATAATCCACGACAAATCGATGAGAACCTCGTCGATGCGCAACAGGCGCGTCGCGTGCTCGATCGTTTAGTGGGTTACAAAGTCTCGCCGTTGCTGTGTCGCACGATTGGTGGACGCTTGAGTGCCGGTCGCGTGCAGTCAGTCGCGCTCAGAATGGTGGTCGAGCGTGAGCGCGAGATCGAACAGTTTAAGACGACTGAGTATTGGACCATCGCTGCCAATCTGAGCTCGAAACTGCCGCCCGCGTTTGATTCACGACTGTTCAAGGTAGACGATCAGACAGTCAAAACCAGCGGCTTCGATCAGGATCTCAAGAAGAACGAGATCATCATCAACGATCAGACTAAGGCTGATGAGATCGTTGCTGAAGCGCAGCAGCAGTCGTTCGTCGTCAATGACGTCACGACGAAGGAACGTAAACGCAATCCGGTTCCGCCGTTCATCACTTCAAAACTGCAACAGGAAGCTTCGCGCAAGCTTGGCTTCGCAGTGAAGAAGACGATGATGCTCGCACAGAAGCTTTATGAAGGCGTCGAGCTTGGTGACGAAGGCTCCGTCGGTCTCATCACCTACATGCGAACTGACTCAACGCGCGTTTCGGATGCGGCGCTCGGTGAAGTTCGCGATTACATCAACGGTCAGTACGGCGGTAATTATCTGCCGGAGAAGGCCGTCCACTATCGCTCGAAGAAAGACGCGCAGGACGCGCACGAAGCGATCCGCCCGACCGAAGTCGCGCGCACGCCTGATTCGTTGGCGAATTATCTCAAACCCGAAGAGCTGAAACTGTATCGCTTAATCTGGCAGCGCTTTGTTGCGTCGCAGATGATGCCCGCCGTCTTCGATCAAACCACGATCGATATTCAGGCCGGACGATTCATCTTCCGCGCGACCGGTTCGGTGCAAAAGTTTGACGGCTTCCTCAAGATCTACCAGGAAGGCCGCGACGAAAAGACTTCTGACGACGATGACGAAGCTGAGCGCAGCCTGCCGCTGGTCGAAAAGGGCGAAAACCTTAAGCTGAACACGATCACGCCTGAGCAGCATTTCACCGAGCCGCCACCGCGTTACACGGAAGCGACGCTCGTGAAAGCGCTTGAAGAGAAGGGCATCGGACGGCCGTCGACTTATGCTGCGATCATGTCGACGATTCAGGAGCGTGAGTACGTCGAAAAGCTTCAGGGACGCTTTCATCCGACTGCGCTCGGCAAGACCGTCAACGATCTTCTGATCGACGGCGGTTTCGACGATCTTTTCAATGAGACTTACACCGCGCGCATGGAAGAGGAGCTCGACGAGATCGAGGAAGGGAAGATCCGTTGGACCAAAGCGCTGCGCGAGTTTTACGACAAGTTTGAAGGCGACCTGAAAGAGTTTCAGGCCTACATCAAAGACATCAAAGAGAAGAACGTACCGACTGAAGAGGTGTGTTTGAAGTGCAACACGCCGGGTATGGTCCAGAAGTGGGGACGCTTTGGTCCGTATCTGAAATGTCTCAACTGCGAAGCGACACGCGATGCCGAACCGGCGAATGGTTCGAACGGCGCTTCAGCTTCAAGCGAAGCGCAGCCGGCGAGTGAAGAAGCGGCCGAACCGGAAACGTGCGATCTGTGTGGGAAGCCGATGCAGTTGAAGCGCGGGCGCTTTGGACCATTCCTTGGCTGCACTGGTTATCCGGAGTGTCGCAACATCAGGAAGATTGGCAAGAGTGGTGTGGCTGCACCGCCGCCCGTGCCGATCGATGAGAAGTGTCCGGTTGACGGAGCGCAACTGGTGAAGCGTGTCGGGCGTTTCGGCGAGTTTATTTCGTGTTCGAATTATCCGAAGTGTAAGTACATCAAGCAGGAGACGGTTGGTGTTTCCTGTTCGCGTCCGGGCTGCAAGGGCGAGATCGTTGTCAAGAAGTCGAAACGCGGCAAAGCGTTTTACGGCTGCTCGGAATATCCGAATTGCAACGTCGTCTACTGGGACAAACCCGTGCTCGAGACTTGCCCCGACTGCAACGCGCCGTTCCTCCTCGAGAAGACCACGAAGAAGCAAGGCACCTTCCGCTACTGCGCCAACGAAGATTGTCCCAGCCACGAAAAGGCACAAAAAACACAAAAAGTCTCTTAAGTACTATCCACAGATTACGCAGATTGTTTATGACATCTGTGTAATCTGTGGATAACAGCTTTGGGGCTTTTGTGTTTTTTGTGGCAGTATTAGGCGTCCATCCTATCTTTTAGGTACAACTTCGAGGAGACCACCATGATTCATCGGCGTATTGCGGCCGTAGTGCTGCTCCTGATATTCATCATCTCGCCGGCTTCTCTGCTTGCCCAACAGGCACCGGCTCCCGCACCAGATCCTAACGATCCAATCCAACGCATCAAGGACGAAGGCATGAACCGCTCGCAGGTCATGCAGACGCTGAGCTATCTCAGCGACGTCATTGGACCACGCCTGACTGCGTCACCGGGCATGAAGCGCGCCAATGAATGGACGCGCGATCAGCTGACCAAATTCGGTCTTCAGAACGCACACCTTGAAGCGTGGGGACCATTCGGTCGCGGCTGGACCTTGAAGCGGTTTTCCGCGCAGGTGACTGACCCGACTGCGATCCCTTTGATCGCGTATCCGAAAGCCTGGTCGCCCGGTCTGTCGAGCCCGCTCACTGCCGACGTCGTTTACTTCGACGCAAAAACAGAAGCAGACTTCGAAAAGTACAAAGGCAAGCTCAACGGAAAGATCGTTTTGACGGCGCCTCTGCGCGACGTTAGTGCGCATTTCGAATCACAGGGCACGCGCCTAAGCGAGAAAGACTTGTTGACGCTCGCAGACGCGCCCGAGCCGCGTCCTGGCGGTAATCGCGGAAACTTCGGCAACAATGCGCAGTTCCGCGCCGCCTTCGAGCTCGCGAATGCAAAGTTGCGCTTCTTCCAGTCCGAAGGCGCGGCAGTGCTGATCGATCCAGGCCGAGGTGATGGCGGCACGATCTTCGTGCAGTCAGCAGCCGTCCCGCAACCACCGCGTGATCCAAACGCAACTGCACAACCATTCGCTCGCGGCATTCCGCCATATGACAAGAGCGCGCCAAAAACGATGCCGCAGCTCATCGTTGCGGTCGAGCACTACAACCGCATCGTGCGCATGTTGCAGGCCGGCGAGCCTGTAAAGATGAACGTCGATCTGGCGGTTGCGTGGCAGGACGCAGATCCGATGGGCTACAACACGATTGCCGAGATTCCAGGCACCGATCTTAAAGACGAGATCGTGATGATCGGTGGTCACATGGATTCGTGGCACTCGGGTACTGGCGCGACTGACAACGCCGCAGGCTGTGCAGTCGCAATGGAAGCCGTGCGAATCATTCAGGCGCTCGGTATCAAACCGCGTCGCACGATCCGGATCGCTTTGTGGAGTGGTGAAGAACAGGGACTACTCGGCTCACGCGCTTACGTTGCCGAACACTTCGGTACGTTGCAAAACCCGGCGACCTCCGCCGCGCCTGCCACGGGTAACCCGAACAATGGAATGGGCGGTGGCAATGGCGGAAATGGAAACGGTACTCCGGCTGGACCAACGCTCGTCACGAAACCTGAGTACGAGAAGCTGAGTGCTTATTACAATCTCGATAACGGCACAGGCAAGATTCGTGGCGTTTACCTTCAAGGTAACGAAGCGGTGCGTGCGTTGTTCCGTCAGTGGCTCGCGCCGTTCCGAGATCTTGGCGCAACCACGCTTTCAATCTCGAACACCGGTGGTACGGACCACCTTTCGTTTGATGGGATTGGATTGCCGGGGTTTCAGTTTATCCAGGACGAGATCGAGTACGACACGCGCACACATCACTCAAACCAGGATGTGTTCGATCGGATTCAAGGCGATGACATGAAGCAGGCAGCGACGATCATGGCCGCGTTTATTTACCAGACGGCGATGCGTGATCAGAAAATCCCACGCAAACCTGCTCCCGGAGCGAGATAAATCTGCGTAATCTGTGTAATCTGTGGTGAGCTATCCACAGATTACACAGATCATTATTTCTTTCCGCCGCCCGTCAATACGTACTGCTTCACGTAGCGGCGCAGATCTTCGACGTTGGTCTTTCGGTAGGCGACAAAGTCGTTTGCGATTCCCTGGTCGGGAAGCGCGAGCAGAATAAAAGCCTCCAACAATCCTTCTTTATCGAGCTTCTTAATCACCTGTAGCGACTCATCCCCTTTTTGTTGGTCAAGCACTTTAAGCGCCGCGCGCATTGCCGAAGCTTCTTCTTTCAAACTGTGACGAGGAGTCTTTTCGTTCGGATACTCCTTGGCGAAGTTCGCCTTCTGCCAACCACCTCGAATCAATCCATACATCATCCATGCGCCTGGTGCACCGGTCTTGTCTTTATCCTTACCAAACAAACTTGGATCCAGATTAAGAGTCGTTTCACCTTCCTTCTTTTGCGCGACGCTCGCCGGAATCTCTACACGTGGGTGTGAAAGCTCGACGTGGACTTTCTCACCCCAGTTCACAAAGGCTGCGCGCGAGAGACGGCTGTAAGGTTCGGCGATGTAAGCTTCTACAAACTTGTCGCCTGCTTCAGTGACTTTGCCCTGCTTCATGAGCGAGTCGCCCCAGTAGCGGTAAGCAGTCTCACGATCGGGATTGATCGCGACTGCACGCGCGAACCATTCGCTGGCTTTCACCTGATCCGCTGTCTTGAAGTAGACGTCGCCCGTGAAGAGTGCGGCTTCGTAGAGTTTCGGATCGAGCATCAGCGCGCGCTGGTACATCTCGATCGCTTTCGGAAACTCTCCCTTTGCGAATGCGGCTTCGCCTTCGTGCATTGCCTCGTCCACTTCTTTCTTCGACGAGAAACTGTTGTCGTCGCCGCCGTCGGCCGGAATACTGTCGATCAACTCTTTCGAGAGCGCACTGTTTGCTCCGAGTTTTAGCGCCTGCACGAGAAGGGCTCGGCCTCGTTTGCGAGCTGACTTACGCTCTTCAGCAGTCTTCAGGTAAGCGCTCTGCGTGAACACGAGCATACCGAGATTTTCGATGATGTCAGGATCTTCCGGGTACTTGAGCGCGAGTTGTTCGAAGAGCGGCAAAGCCTCAACGAACTGCGCATCTTTGTAAAGTTGAAAGGCGCGTTGGCGATCGGGATCTCCCTGCGCTGTTGCGGTTGCGAACGAGGCGAGAAGCAGGAGGACCAGAATCCCGAATTGTGCAAATTTTTGGAGGTCGGACATGCGGGAGAGTCTATCCCGGCGAGGTACAAAAGACAAAGTTTAAGCCGCGGATTTACGCGGATAAACGCGGATTTTAATCTGCGTTCATCCGCGAAGATCCGCGGCTAAATATTAGGTCGGGTTGCGTTCCAACGAGGGTTGGTAACTCTGTTTTTTTGTATCCGCGTTCGGAAGATGATCCCCGATGAAATTTCGCAGCGAAGTGATCAGTGCTGGTAGCACGACTGTCTTCGCCGTCTTCGAAAGCTCCTGCACAAAAGCATCGCCAATATTTCCTGCCTCGTTCTTAACCCGGTCGAATGCAGGGGTGTTGGCGATTTTCTGGAAGAAGTTTGGTCCAGTGTCGTGGGACGTGCCGTTTCCCGGTTTCGTGTACACGGGAGCAGTCATCGGCGCGCTACTCGCAATTCCCTGGGTTGCGTAATGTCTCGTCTCCTCGCCGTAGCGATCGATCGCCGAGTGGTATCCACGTTCGTCGCCTTTTACGTAGTTGGCGATGCAGTAACCGGTACAGAAGCCAGCGCCCAGGGCTGCCGCGCTCCAAACAACCGGCCGTCTCTTAAACTGTTCACGCCAATCGAGAGTGTCTTTAACTGCCTGTACTTGATTCGCCACAGTTTCTTTTATCTCCGATACTGTATTTGTGATCGAATCGCGCGCTTCGCCCATACGACGCTGAAGTTCTTCCTTGGAAGGCTCCTCAGTCGTTAGGTCTTGCGCGCGAGCCAGTCCTAGAGTTCGTTCTTCAGCCATTGCTTATCCTTTCTCAGTTCTTGAACTGTTCGCTGGGGTACCAGATCCTGTCTGGAGAGCCGGCTCTTCATGAGCATCACGACGATCGCGCCCACCAGTAGATAGAAACCGCCAGTCACTACAAACCCGAGAGCGTAACTGCCCGGTTGGCTGAAATTTGCCTGCGCGAACAGAGTCGAGACTGCGAAAGCGATCGCCACATTGAGAAGTGCAAAGCCGACTGTTGCGATCACGGCGCCAATCGCGATCATGGTGACGCCCCGCGCGTAGGCGTTTGCCTCCTCCTTGATCTCCACTTTGAATAACGCAAGCTGAGAATTGAAGAGCTGCATTACGTCATCGCCGAGACGGCTGAAGAGGTTTGGCAGACTTTCAGCGTCGTTGCGTACGTCTAAGCCGTTAGTCTTACTCAGACTTGTATTTGTTGCCGCCATCTTGGTTCACCCCCTCTTCGTGTATTCGCGACCGGCTTAGCGCCGGCCCCGAATAATCAAACCGAGTAAGAGACCCGCTGCTGCTGAGATCAGAAGTGCCTGGCCTGGTTTTTGGCGCGCATATTCTTTCGCGTTTTCTGCGAGCTCGCCGAGATCTGCGTTTTGCAGTTCTTTGAATTTGTCGCCGACGACGGAGACTTTGTCACTCACGTAGTCTTTCGCCTGACTGGCGACTTCAGAGATCTTCTGACCGTAGTCATGAGCCGTTTGCGATAGAGCGGTAGCGGTGCCGGTTCCAGTGTTTCCGGTCGTACCTGGGGTTGCGCCTGTTGTTCCGGTGGTTGGTTCGTTGATGCTTCCATTTTCTGGCATGTCTTGAATACTCCTTCTCAGATAAAAAATAGAAATTGGGCTAGCCGCACAGTTGTGCAAGCTTTGTGCCGACAGAATCTGAGAAAAAGATTGGCATTTCTGCGCGCATCTTGTTGCGAAAGAATACAACCGTGCATAAATCCGTCCACTAATCAGTGGCATCCGTGGCTAAGTTCTTGACATCAAAGCGGGGCCGATGGTAAGTAAGTACTTACTTTACGCCTAGTAGAAGGAAGATAAAGAGTATTGAGTAAGCAGATGACGATTGAAGGGGCCGCAACCAGCCCCCGGATGGCGGGAGAAGAGCGGCGGCTCCAGATCCTCGCAGTGGCCGTAAGCCTGTTTTCACAGAAAGGTTTTCGCGGCACCACAACAAAAGAGATAGCCACCGCGGCCGGAGTCTCCGAGGCGATGGTGTTTCGACACTTCGCCACCAAACAGGAGCTCTACTCCGCGATTCTCGATCACAAAGCTTGCGCCAGTGGCCGGTTTGATCCGGCGGATACGGCGGCTGCACCGATGGAGCGCAAAGACGATCGCGCCGTATTCGAGTCGCTCGCACTCGGCGCGCTGGACCATCACGAACACGATCCTCAGTTTCAGCGACTCCTGCTCTACTCGGCACTCGAGAAGCACGAGCTCTCGCAAATGTTCTTCGATCAGATCGTGCGGCACGTTTACGAGTTTCTGGGCGGCTACATCCGTGAGCGGCAGCGCGACGGAGCGTTCATCGACATCGATCCGGCAATCGTGGTGCGCTGCTTCATCGGCATGGTGATGCACCACTCGCTCAATAACAATCTCTGGGATCCCGATCGTCGTTTGCTGAACATCTCGAACGAAGCCGCTGCAAAAGTTTTCACAGACATTCTCTTAAAGGGAATTACTTTGCCCGAGGCGGCAAAAGCCGAATAATTAATAAAGACAAGATGCAACTTACAGGGAAATTAAAACTCGCGCTTGTGATGCTGCTGCTCGTCGCCGTCGGAGCTTTTGTCGCGTCGTGTCGTGGCTCGAAGGCGAATGTTCGAAAAGAGGAATCAGCCGCGAATTCGGAGCCAGTCGCAATCGAGGTGACGACTGCGGCCGCGATCAAACGCGAGCTGCCGCGCTTCTTTGAAGCAACCGGCAGTCTTGCAGGCGACCAGCAAACTGACGTCGCGCCGCAAACTTCAGGCAAGGTCGTTGCAGTCGGGGTCGATATCGGCAGCTACGTGAGGCGTGGACAGATGCTTGTGCGTCTCGATGACGAGGAGCTGAAACTTCGTGTTGCGCAGGCGTCGTCGCAAGTCGAACAAGCCAAGGCTGCAGTTCGCCAGGCCGAAGAGAAGATCGGGCTACGCCCGGGACAGAAGTTCGATCCCAATCGCGTTGCGGACGTCGCGGCGGCGAAAGTCACTCTCGATCTAGCCGAGAAGAATTTGCAACGTGCAGAGAAGCTGATCGAGTCAGGCGACGTGTCGCGTTCGTTTTACGACGAACAACGCGCGCGACGCGATCAGTTGAAAGAGCAGTACGAAGTCGCTCTCGCACGCGCTCGACAGGACTATGCGGGAGTGGATGTGGCGCGCACGAATGTCGCGAACGCACAGGCGCAGTTAGCCCTCGCGCAAAAGAATTTGCAGTACGCGGTCATTCCGGCGCCGATCGATGGTTATGTTACCGAGAGAGTAGCGGACCTGGGCGAGTACGTTTCGCCGCAGCAGAAAGTCGTGACGATTGTTCGCACCAACCCGCTGCGCATTCGGATCGACATTCCCGAGCAGGCGATTCCGGAAGTGAAGGTGGGCCAATCGGTGTCGATTACGACGAGCGCGTGGCCTGACAAAAACTTCGCCGGACGTGTCGCGCGCATCGCGCCGAATGTTTCAGCGCAATCGCGCACGTTGACGGTCGAAGCCGAGATCGAGAACAACAGCAACGCACTCAAGCCGGGCCAGTTTGCGGCTGTGCGAATCTTGCAGGAGCGTGCAGAGCCGGCGGTACTGATTCCGTCGCGCGCGGTCGTGAATGACGCAGGCGTCAATCGCGTGTACGTGATCAAGGACGGCCACGCCGAACAGCGTCTCGTGCAGACGGGTCAAACAGATGGCGACCTGATTGAGATCAGAAACGGCATCGCCGCGGACGAGCAGGTTGCGACGAGCAACCTGGAACACTTAACCGACGGCATCGCTGTGAAACAGTAGGAATCTTCTCTGTGCAACCTCTGTGTCCTCTGTGTCTCTGTGGTGAGTTTCCAGTTTAACCACAGAGACACAGAGGACACAGAGGTTGCACAGAGAAATCAGAAGAAACAATTGTCATGCAGAAGCTAGCTGAAATATGTGTTCGCCGTCCGGTCTTCGCGACGATGTTGATTCTCAGCCTGACGGTTGTTGGGCTCTTCTCCTACAAGTCGCTGGGCGTCGATCTGTTTCCGAAGATCGACTTGCCGACGATCACCGTCACGGTTGTGAATCCCGGCGCGTCGCCGCAGGAGATCGAGACCGAGATCACCGATCAGGTTGAAGGCGCGGTCAACACGATCTCCGGTATCGACGAGCTGCGCTCAACGTCCGTCGAAGGTGTTTCGCAAGTCTTCATCACGTTCCTGCTCGAAAAGAATCCTGACGTCGCGGCGCAGGAAGTCAGAAACAAAATCGAGCTGATCATCAACGATCTTCCGGTCACGGCCGAAGCGCCGATCGTGCAAAAACTCGACACTGACGCGGCGCCGGTGGTCCGTATCGCTGTGTCAGCGCCACGCTCTCTGCGCGAAGTTACAGACGTTGCCGACAACCAGATCAAGCAGCAGATCGAATCGATCAACGGCGTCGGCGACGTGCAGATCATCGGTGGACGCCGTCGCGAAATTCAGATCTGGGTTGACCCGGACAAGATGCGCGCCTTCAACGTAACAGTGGCGCAAGTCGCTGATGCCGTGCGCGCGCAAAATTTGGAAGTTCCGGGCGGTCGTGTTGACGAAGGCGCACGCGAGCTGACGGTGCGCACGATGGGCCGCATCGTCAACCCTACCGAGTTTAACGATCTCGTGGTCGCGAATCGCGGCACTTACGCAGTCAAACTCAGCGACATCGGTTACGCCGAAGACGGAGCCGAAGAGCCGCGCACTGAGGCGCGACTCAACGGCCAGCCCGCGGTGACGCTGATCGTCTCGAAACAATCGGGCCAGAACACGGTTGCCGTTGCTGATGCTGTGAAGGAGCGTTTGCAGGAGATCAGTAAGACGCTGCCGCCGGGCTTCAAAACCGAAGTCGTCGGCGACCAGTCGATCTTTATTAAAGCGTCGATCGAAGCGATTCAGACTCACTTGATCGAGGGCAGTATTCTCGCCGCGATTGTCGTGTTCGTCTTCCTTTGGAGTTTCCGGTCGACCGTGATCGCCGGTCTCGCGATTCCGACGTCGCTTATTGCCACGTTTGGTCTCATGGCGGCGATGGGCTTCACGCTCAATCAGATCACGATGCTTGCGCTGACCTTAATGGTTGGTATTGTGATCGACGACGCAATCGTCGTACTCGAAAACATTTTCCGCTTTATCGAAGAGAAAGGTGTGCCGCCGTTCCAGGCAGCGATTGAGGGCACGAAGGAGATCGGCCTTGCGGTCATGGCGACGACGTTGTCGCTGCTTGCGGTGTTTTTGCCGGTCGGTTTCATGGGCGGCATCGTCGGACGATTCATGTCGTCGTTTGGTTTGACGTCGTCGTTTGCGATTGCTGTGTCGTTACTCGTTTCGTTCACGCTCACGCCGATGCTCGCGGCGCGTTTGATCAAGCGTAGCGACGACGAGAAAGAGCGCGCGCTCGAGAAGCACACGGAGCCTGCGGATCACGGCTCGAAAGAATCACGTTTTTACCGCCCGATCGATCTCACGTACACGAAGCTGTTGACGTGGTCCATGAAGCATCGCTGGGTTATCGTCACGGCCTGTGTGTTAGTGATCGTGAGCATCGTTCCGCTCTTCATGTTTGTGGGTAAGAACTTTCTGCCGGTTGACGACCAGGCGCAGTTTGAACTCAACGTCCGCGCGCCTGAGGGCTATTCGCTAGCCAACACCTCGACGCTGGCCGAACGCATCGCTGCTGATGTGCGCAAGCTGCCCGCAGTGACCGATACACTCGTGACGATTGGTGGCGGTCTGCAGGAACAGGTAAATGTCGCCACGATCTACGTGAAGATGACTCCGATCGAGGAGCGCAAGATTTCACAGCAAGATCTGATGGTGCGCGCGCGCACTGAGATTCTGGGTAAGTACCAGAAACTCTATCCCGGACAATTGCGCACGAGCGTGCAGCAAGTTGCTGCCATCTCCGGCGGCGGATTCCGCAACGCTGACATTCAGTACGTGTTGCGTGGTCCGGATCTGAACAAGTTGAAGCAGTACTCCGACGCGATGATGGAAAAGATGAAGACGATTCCAGACGTCGTCGACGTTGACTCGACATTGATTAGCGGCAAGCCGGAACTCCGCGTCGAGATCGACCGCGCCCGCGCGGCGGATCTCGGCGTGAGAGTCGGCGACATCGCGCAGGCGCTCAACTCGCTTGTTGCGGGTCAGAAAGTGTCGACGTTCAACGCCGGAACTGATCAGTACGACGTGCGTGTGCGTGCGGTCGGAGAGTTTCGCACGAGTGTTGAAGGCCTGAAGCGAATGATCGTGTCGTCGGCGAAGGTTGGTTGGGTCAGTCTCGACAATCTCGTCAAAGTCGAAGAGGGAACTGGACCGGCGGCGATCGATCGTCTGAACCGTCAGCGACAGGTGATGTTGCTCGGTAACGTGCGGCCCGGCGGTTCGCAGGCCGCAGTGATTCAGCAGTTAGACCAGTTTAAGAAAGAGATAAACATCGATCCGGCTTATCAGACTGGTCTCGCGGGACGTTCGAAGGAGCTTGGTCGCGCGGGTTATTACTTCTTGCTGGCGTTCGTTCTTTCGTTTGTCTTTATGTACATGGTGCTCGCGGCGCAGTTTGAGTCATTTATTCATCCGATCACTATTTTGTTGACGCTGCCGCTCGCGATTCCGTTCGGCATTCTGGCACTGCTGCTGACGGGGCAGACGGTGAATATCTTCTCAGGGCTCGGGTTGTTGCTGTTGTTTGGTGTGGTCAAGAAGAACGCGATCTTGCAGATCGATCACACAAATCAACTGCGTGCGCGTGGCATGGAGCGGCTCGAAGCGATCATTCGTGCGAATCGCGATCGACTGCGGCCGATTCTGATGACGACGATCGCGCTCGTGGCGGGCATGTTGCCGTTGACGATCTCGACTGGTCCAGGTTCGGGAACGAACCGATCGATCGGCGTGCTCGTGGTTGGCGGGCAGACGCTCTGTTTGTTGCTGACGTTGCTGGCGGTGCCGGTTTTCTATTCGCTGTTTGACGACCTCGCGCGTAGTCGTGTTTGGGGTTGGAGTCGTGAACGTGTGGGAGGTTTGTTTGGACGTGTGCGGCGGAGGGCGGCGACGGCTGCGGCTGGGTTGATCTCAAAGCAGTAAGAATTACTCCCGCAGCGACGCAGCGGCGCGACGAAGAATTTTACGTTGCGCCGTTGCGCCGTTGCGGGAGAAAACTAGTTAGGAAGAGCAATGTTAAATAGGATTTTGGTATCAATCATTCTTGTGTTGAGTCTTTACCCGGTTGCGAGTGCGCAGGAAACGAAGCCGATGCCGGAGATGAGTCGCGTCGGTGTTGAAACGGATCAGGTGCACCCGCTGTCCCTCCGTGAAGCGTTGGCGATGGCGCTCGAGAATAATAAAGACATCGAAGTCGCTCGCCAGACTGTGCGTATCGCGGAGTTTGATTATCGCGGCGCGCAGGGGCTTTACGATCCGCGCTTCACGACGCAGGCTTTTTACGAGCGCATTGAGAATCCGATCTCGAGCTTCCTCGCCGGTGGCCAGAACGGCTCGACGATTCAGACTGATTACACCGGCACTGCGCGTCTCGAAGGACAAACACCCGCTTTCGGCGGCAATTATCGTCTCGACTTCTCATCGGTAAAGCTCAACACAAACAATCAGTTCGTTGCACTAAACCCGCAATACCCGACGTCGCTGGCGTTCAGTTACACGCAGCCGTTGTGGCGCGGGCTCAAGATCGATCAGACGCGCCGTCAGATTCAGATCGCGCGCAAGAACCTTACGTTAACTGACACACAGTTTCGCCAGCGCGCGATCGACACGATCACAAACGTGCAGCGTGCTTACTGGGATCTCGTGTTTGCCCTGCGCAATCTGCAAGTGCAGCGCGACGCCGTTTCAACCGCGCGTCAGCAGCTCGAACACAACAAGCGTTTGGTGAACGAAGGACAACTGGCGCCGATCGACGTCGTCGCTGCTGAAGCGCAAATCTCATCTTTCGAGCAGCGCGTTTTTGGCGCGCTCGAAGAAGTTTCGCGCACTGAGAACAGTCTCAAGAACCTGATTGCTCAAGACCAGAAAGCGAATCTCTGGTCCGAGTCGATCGTTCCGACCGATTCAGTCGATCTCGCGGCGCCGGTGGTTTCTCTTCCTGATGCTTTGAAGACAGCGATGGAGAACCGGCCCGAGTTGCAGCAATCAGACGTGTTGAAGGAGATCAACCAGATCGATCAGCGCTTCTTCAAGGACCAGACAAAGCCGGCGATCGATCTCGTTGGGACTTACGGTGTTACTGGTCTCGCGGGTTCGGTCAGCAGCAATATTGTGAATCCGTTGACTCAATCGAGCGTGTTATTGCGACAACGTGTCGATGAGCTTTCTGAGCTCGCTCATTTGGATCCGCTGCCGGTTATTCCGCCGCAGCAGTTCTCGCAGGATTTGCTCGGCGGCTACGGGCAGTCGCTACAGAACCTGCTTGCGAATCGCTATGGCACCGCCAGAATCGGAGTGCAGATCAGTTTGCCGTTGCGTAATCGCACTGCTGAAGCGAACCTGGGCCGCTCGCTGGTTGAAGGCGAGCGCATCGGAACACAGCGCAAGCAACTCGAGCAAACAATTCAGGTTGATGTTCGTAATGCATTGCAGTCGGTGCGAAGTTCTGAAGCTCGTTTGCGTGCGGCAGTCGCGACGCGTGAGGCCAACGAACAGCAGTTTGCGAGTGAGCAGAGGAAATTGGACGCGGGTCAGTCGACAGTATTTCTCGTGCTGCAACGACAAAACGATTTGACTGAATCACGTGGTCAGGAGTTGAGGGCGCAGACAGATCTGAACAAGGCGATTGCGGACTTACAACGAGCCACGGGCAATGCGTTGAATGTGAACAGTATCGTCGTGCGAGTGCGCTAACAGGTTTCCCCGTGCGGCAGCACCAACGACGTAGAGCGGTGGGTTTCAGGGGGCGAAACTCACCGCTTCCTTTTTTAAAGGATTGCTTCGACGACTTTGAACAAGACGATGATCGCGGCAATACCGCCGATCGAAGCAATTACATACCACACCGGCTGCTTGGCTCGACAAGCTGGACAACGGGTTCGCGTGGGAGCCACGTCCCTCTCGCAATTACGACACGTCATTCGAAATTACTTCCGTCGCAAAGACTCACAAGCTACACAAAATGGATTAGGGTTCAGTTTTGTGTTTTTGTGCTTTTTTGTGGCTCCATTCTAACATTGGTCCACAAGGGAAAGTGATCGGAAACTTCAACTTTTTTATCGATTCCAAAAGCCGCAGCTTCCAGACCTCGCAGCCAAAACCAGTCAAGCCTTAGCTCGATCGGCACAAACAGGACTTTTCGTCTGAAGGTCGAGTCATCCTTAAACGGAGTTTTCCATCCTGCGTTGGAAAAAAGTTTTTTAACTTTGCCGCCGACGTTCGGCTCCCAGGTGTTGAAATCGCCCATCACCATTGCAGGCATATCAGCAGGAAACTGAGCGAGGTCGTCGAGCACGGCTTTGTACTGCTCCAGCTTTTTTCCGATCTTGATTCGTGTTTCCGCGTGCGCGGAATAAATACGCCAGCGACCATTCGGCATTTCTACAGTAGCGCCAAGCGCGACGCGCCGCCGCTGGCCTGGTCCAGGATGCGGGAGGACGATTCGGTGCACGTCTGACAACGGGTAAAAACTCAAAATTGCGACACCCGTTTCCTCTTCGTCAGTTGATTTGGGCGACGGCGGCGCGGCCCAGGAGTAGTACATGCCCAACGCATCGGCGATCATCTTTACTGTATTGTGGTGTCCGGTGCGTTTCTTGTGTCGATCGACTTCCTGTAGCGCGAGTATCGAAGCGCAACCAATCTCAGGATCTTCCTGTAGCAACTTGATCAGGGTCTGGAGATCGTCGCCGCCGCGCCAGCGAATGTTGTAAGAGATGACTTTGATTTCAGATGGCGCGGAAGTTTGTTTCCGGATGGTGGCGGCTTGTCCCGATTCGAGGAGAGAAGTGTCGTTGTGGCCCACGAGGAGCGAGAGCAAGAGAACGAGTACCATCATATCTCCAATCTTCCCTGGTTAGTTTCCGGTCGTCATTTTAAGCTAAACTTCGTCTATGAGTCTGCCCGAGACCAAACTCGATATTCTCGCAGTTTTTTCACATCCTGATGACGCGGAGTTGTCGGTTGCGGGAACACTGCTGAAATTGAAGTCCCAGGGTTATCGCACGGGTGTTTGCGACATGACGCGCGGTGAGATGGGAACGCGCGGCACTCCCGAAATTCGCGCGCGGGAAGCTCTCGACGCGGCGCGCATCATGAAACTCGACGTGCGAATAAATCTCGAGCAGCCTGACGGGCACGTTTGGCCGACCGAAGTGGCGCGCACGGCGCTTGTTCGCGTGCTGCGCACGCACCAGCCGAAAGTTCTTATCACGACACACGAAGACGATCCGCATCCGGATCACGCAAACACGTCGATCATCGTGAGACAGGCAGCGCGGCTCGCGACGATGAAGCGCTACGACGAGGAGTCGGGCCTCGCGCCGGTGCCGATGCCCGCGATCATGCACTCGCTTTTCTCGCGACGCATCGTACCGTCGTTTGTAGTTGATGTCTCTGATTTCGTTGATGAAAAAATGAGCTCGATCCGGGCATACGGCTCGCAGTTTTACGATGCGGCGTCGAAAGAGCCGGCGACGCGCATCAGCCAGCGTGGATTCTTGAGTGAGATTGAATTTCGGATGAGATACTTCGGCTCGCTGATCGGCGTCGATGCCGGCGAACCCTTTTACGTGCGCGAAGCGCTAAACGTCGACGATCCTCTCGCACTTCTCACGCGCCCGATGAATATTTACTCGTGAAATAGGTCCTATAGGACGAATAGGACCTATTTTTTCTTAGGCTCGAGAATCGCTCTTGCGATCGCAATGGTCGCCACAGCACGTGGGCCTTCACCTTGAAATCCTCTCGCAAGCTCGACAGCTCGATCGTAATCCTGCAGCGCCAAATCTTTGAAGATCCCTTCGAGATCGAAATCGGGCGCGTCGTTGGTATGCACGGACGATCCCGATTTGCTCTGGAACATCAACACGATCTCGCCATCTTCACCTGTAAATCCTTCCGCGGAGTTCGCTGCTTTCACGGCGTCAAACGTCGCGTCCCAAACACGTCCAGGATCGACAACCTTGAGCGCGTTTGCCACTCCCACTAACGCGCGCGGCAGGTTTGGATCAGACACATCGATGCGACGCGCTTCATTCGCGGCTTCCTCTACCACTCCAAGCGCTTTGTCTTTGTCAGTCTTTACCAGCAATTTGGCGCTCTGCGCGAGTACCCACGTCTTGAGGATCTGAGTTAATTCGCCTTTGTGGACCAACTCCAAGGCCTCATCCGGTTTCTTCTTCTCCACAAAATAAACCGCGAGCTCTCCATCCACGAAAGCCTGCGCCTGTTTACGCAACTCCGTGTTTTCCACCTTGCTGACATAATCACGAGCGCGCAGGTCGCCTTGGCGTATAGCGAGGTAGGCCAACTGTATATACAACGAATCGCGTTCGTCAGACGTCTTTGCGCGTTCGATTTTGTCGAGCAAAGACTGCTCACGGTCGACGGCAGGTTTTTTGGCCCGTAGCCCCTCGTCCAACGAATCCTGGTCGTAACGACGAGCGCTCTCAGAAATAATCGTGCTCAACGCGCTCATATGACCACGAAGTGACTCGACCATCGCCGGCGGCGCTGATTGTTCGAAGAATGGTAACAGACGTTTTATCACGAGATATTTTCCGTCGAGACCGGCTGAGCTTGGGTCCGGTTGTCCCGGCGGCGGCAATGGTCTTAAAAGGATCGCTGCTGCTGTCTGGAAAAATGCGTTCTTCAATTCAGGCGAGACCGCAGCCGGCGTGATCGTTGACGAGGATTGCGAGGTCGATGTGCTAGTGCCAGTGAAGACCATGTAAAGGTGAGGAGTAAAGATGTACGACGCGAGCAGCGAGACGGTGTTGGCGTCAGCCTGCGAATTGTTGTTCGAGCTGGTCAGCAGTGCGGCGTAACGTGCATCTGCGACGTTCGCGTTCTTCTCGCGCACAAAACTGAGGAAGTTCATGCTTTCCACCGTTACGAGCGCCAGCACTGGCTCAGCGAATTGAAGCGCGCGCTCCAATTCATCGTTCTGAAGTAATTCTCGCGCCACCGATAATCGCTGTTTCATCGCCTCGCTGAGATTGTTCGGGTTTGGTTTTCCGGTGGCTGAGCTAGCGGCTTCGAGCTTTTGCAGCCGCAGCTTTTCGAGAAACTCTTCACCGAGGGCGCGATCGTGTTTCGCTGCGAGCCGCAGCACTTCACGACGTATGTTCGGCGGATCATTGACTACGTAACCCTTATTACCGGTGCGAAGCTGTTGTTGGCGAATCTCTTCCTGGAGTTTTTTGTCGCTCTCGACGTCAGCGACTTCAGCAGCATCCCACGCTTTGCGAAACAGCAAGCGACCTTGTTCGGCATCGACTTGCCAGAGCGCATCAGCGATGCGCGCGAGAGATCGTGCGCGCAGTGTCTCGTCCCGGAAGGTCCGCGCATCACTCGAAAGCGCGACGAGTAGCGCGCGTGCCTTCACGCGACGCTCTCTTTGGGCAAGCTCTTCTTCTGTTAGCGCAGCAGACTTCGGCACCGCTGTCTTCGCAGTCGGCGCCGGCTTGGTATCAGGTGTTTGTGCGTGGGCTACGAGGGCTGACAGGGATAAAAGGAATGCGAGGGTGATTCGCTTCATAAAATCCACCTTTTCCGTGTAAATCCGTGGCTTAATTCGCCGCGGTTGCCACCGGGTCCTTCTTCTTCTCGAGCACTGTGCGTGCGATCGCGAGTGTTGCTACAGCCCGAGGCGCTTCTCCAGTGAATGTTTTGGCAAGCTGAATCGCTCGAAGTAGATCGGCACGCGCAAGATGCCTGAAAACCGCCAGTAAGTCAAAATCTTCGCCCGTGCTTTGTGACACCACGACCATCATCTTCGTTCGCAGAACCGAACCGATGCGGCTGTCTTCGCCCGTGTAAGTCTCGGCCCCGTTTGCCGCTTTCACGACTTCACTGAGAATTTCCCACGCACGAACACGATCGACTTCCGCGAGACCAACCGCAACCGCCGTCAACGCTCGCGCGCGATCCGGATCGCTGTTACTGATGCGACGACTCTCGGCGAGCGCCTCGTCGAGCAGATCGGTTGCGCGTGAGCGTTCGTTTGCCACGACGAACCTCGCCGCACTGGTCAACGCCCACACCTTTTGAATACTCGTGAGATCGCCGTTCTTGACGAGTCGGGTGATCTCGGTGACGTCTTTCTTTCGAACTGCAAGTTGAACTAGTTGGAAATCTGTATAAGCCTTGACGCTCTTACGCAACTCCGTGTTCTCGATCTTATCGACGAGATCTCTTCCACGCGGATCGCCGTCGTCCGAAAACGCGACTGCATAGTCGGCATAAATCGCGTCACGCTCGTCTGAAGTCTTCGCGCGATCGAGTCGCTCCTGCATGCGTTGGGCCCGATCACTTTCTTCCGATTCTGGTTGAATGCCCGCAGTGACGGCACGATTCTCACCCTGCTGAAATGTGGAAGGCACGTACGAAGCGAGCGCTGTCATCTGCGTGCGCAAACCGGGCGCGAGATCCGCAGCATACTGTTCAAACAAGGGCAGCAGTCGTTTGATCATCAGGTACTTTCCGGTTTGACCTGACGTCGTGCGATCCTGATCGGGAGCAGCGAGTGGTTGCATCAGGATCTGGTATGCGACCTTCAAAAAATTGGTTCGCAGCGTTTGATCGACTTCGGGTGCAGGCGTTGGACCTCTCTGCCGGCTTTGATTCGCGCCGCCACTGGGCTCGAATGTTACGTAAAGAAATGGCGTGAACAAATACGACGACAAACCTGATACGGTGTTGGCGTCAGAGTTTGCGTCGCGCGCCGCACGAGCCATTAGTGCTGTGTAAGCAGAATCGGCGAGTTGCGCATTCTTCTCGCGCAGTGCTGAAAGAAAGAAGATCGTATCGGGGCTGACTGCGGTGAGTGCGGGTGTGGCGAATTCAATCGCACGTTCGACTTCACCGTCTTCGACAAGTCGTCGTGCGAGTTGCAAACGCTGCGACACGCCGAGTTGTGTGCCCGGATTGTTTCGACGTTGATCTGCTGCAGCTTCAGTGCGTTGTTTCTCGTTTGCTTCGTCGAGTGCTTTGAGAAACTCTTCGCCGAGTTTGCGATCGTGTTTGGCGACGAGTCGCAGGACTTCGCTCCGTATGTCTGGACCGCCGCGGACCACGACTGGCTCGCCGGCAGTTTCCAGTCGTTTCATTTCGTCGGCGCGTTTCTTTGCGGATTCAGCGTCGACGATTTCGGCCGCTTCCCACGCGCGCCGGAAGAGTTCTCGCGCACGCTCGGGATCGGTATCCCACAGGACGTCTGCGGCTCGCGCCTGCACGCGCGCGCGTCGCGTTTGATCTTTGAAGCTGCGGGCCTCGTCAGCGAGCGTGCTGACGAGCGAAATCGCGACGGTGCGTTGCTGCGCGGCCTCGGCGTCGGCGTCTTCGGCGGCGGGCTTGGCTTTTTTCGGCTGGGCGAAAGTGACTGGAACAAACAGAGCAAGGCAGAGACACGCGATTGCGGCGAAGGGTAGGCGCATAGAACACTCCTGTAGGTCTGAAATGCGGATGGAAGTAACCGGACGGTTCCACGCGCGCGCGGCGGGCAGGTTCCAAAACATCCACAGATTACACAGATTTTTTACGGATTTTTTCTGCGTAATCTGCGGAATCTGTGGATTAGACGGCAATGACCTCTAATTCGGGATCGACTTCCTGCTTCAACATGCCCTCAATCGCCATCAGCGTGCCGGTGAGGGAACTGGGACAGCTTCCACACGCACCCTGGTAACGAATGCTCAGCGTGTGTTCACTCAATCCGATGATTTCGAGATAACCGCCGTCACCCATCAACGCCGGTCGTACTTTTTCATCCAATATTTCGTTGATTCTCAGCAGGCGAGGATCGTCACTCGCGACCGCCGCGATTGGTCCACCAACTGCCGCCGCGGCCGCTGCTGCCGCCGCCGCACCATTCACTGCGTCAGCCGCACGAATCGGAACAGCGAGCGCCGGGAGTAGCTCATCCCAGTCGCCCTCGTCGTCTTTCTCGACCGTGATCATCCGGTCCATGTAAAAAACCGAAACTACGTGGCCCACATCAAACAACGACTTCGCTAATGGATCGTTTTCAGCCAGTTCCGCTGAACCATATTGCCGTGCGACGCCGTTACTGACAGCCTCGCGCAGAATGAATTTCACGGCATTCGGGTTCGGTGTTTCTTCAATATCACTAATCTTTGGCATGCCGACATTATAGCCCCTCGCATGCACAGAACCGAGCGCGGTAGCGCCGGGTCAACTTCCCAAGTCAGGTCTTTTTACTGAGTTTGACCCGGCGCTACCGCGCTCGGTTCTGTGCGTTGGTCGGCTCCATAAATAATCATTAATCGCATAGGTAAATTCTTCTTATACAAAAGCCGCATTCGCGTTGCAGGAATCATTGCTAATTTTTAAAAGCAGGAATATACTCCGCTCCTCACTTGCCCCCCCTCTCAGAAGGTGAGTCAAGTTGAGATAGAGGCAGGCGATAGCGAGGGTCGCCTGCCTCACATTTTTTACGGTTGAACTTGTGCTTTGTGCTTGCTAATTTGAGAGCGCAATGAACATCGGCATCACGGTATATCCCACCTACGGCGGCAGCGGCATCGTCGGATCTGAGCTTGGCAAAGAACTCGCTCAACGCGGTCACACGGTCCACTTTATTTCTTCCGCACTGCCCACAAGATTGACTGAGCTCAACGAGCGCGTGCGTTTTCACGAAGTGGAAATGATGTCGTACCCGTTGTTTGAGCACCAGCCTTACACACTCGCGCTCGCAACGAAGATGGCGACCGTCGCCGAGGAAGAAAATCTCGATCTACTGCACGTTCATTACGCGATTCCACACTCGATCAGTGCGATTCTCGCGCGCGAATCGCTTAAGCCGCGAAGACGTTTGCCAGTTGTCACCACATTGCACGGCACAGACATCACGCTCGTCGGTGCTGACAGATCGTATTTGCCAATTACGCGTTATGGCATTGTTCAGTCTGACGGCGTCACGGCGATCTCGAATTACTTGAAAGACGCGACACACGAGATTTTTCACTTCGACGATATCAAGGTCATCCCGAATTTTGTTTGCCAGTACGATTACAAGCGGCTCGAAGTCAACAGCCTGCGCGCAACGCTCGCGCCGCAAAACGAGCCGCTGCTGGTTCACGTCTCGAATTTCCGTCCTGTTAAGCGACCGGTCGACTGCGTCGAGATCCTTGCGCGCGTTTTGAAGAAAGGCGTGAAGACGCGTTTGATCATGGTCGGTGACGGCAGTGAACGCACGAATGCCGAGCATCGCGCGCGCTGTCTCGGCATTTACGATCAGTGTTCATTCGTCGGCAAGCAGCCGCGCATCGTCGACTATCTGTCAGCTTCAGATGTGTTGTTGCTGCCGTCCGACCAGGAATCGTTTGGACTTGCGGCGCTGGAAGCGATGGCGTGCGAAGTTCCGGTGATCGCGTCGCGTGTCGGCGGTCTTCCGGAAGTCGTGACTGATGGTGAGACGGGGTTTCTGAGTCCGGTTGGCGACGTCGACAAGATGGCTACGGACGCCGCGCGTTTGCTTTCCGACGAGAAACTGCGCCACGAGATGGGCCAGCGAGCGCGTGAGTCCGCCATCGATCGCTATTGCACGGACTGCGTTATTCCCGAATACATCAGTTTTTACGAGCAGGTAATCGCGAAACAATCCGTCTGAAATCCGTTTAATCTGTGAGCACGCATTCACTGATCGTCGGCACTGCCGGTCACATTGATCACGGCAAGAGCGCTCTTGTGCGGGCTTTGACCGGCGTCGATCCCGATCGTCTTCCCGAAGAAAAACGCCGCGGCATCACGATCGATCTCGGTTTCGCCGATCTCGAGCTGGATGATCTGCGCATCGGGTTCGTCGACGTTCCCGGCCACGAGCGCTTCGTCAAAAACATGCTGGCGGGAGCGCACGGCATCGATCTGCTGGCGCTCGTGATCGCGGCTGATGAAGGCGTGATGCCGCAGACGCGCGAGCATTTCGATATTTGCCGTTTGCTCGGCGTCAGCAATGGCCTCGTTGTGATCACGAAGACAGATCTGGTTGATGAAGAGATGCTTGTGCTGGTTGAAGACGACGCGCGCGAGTTGATTGCCGGTTCGTTTCTCGAAAACGCGCCGCTTGTTTCAGTGAGCTCGCGCACGGGCGCGGGGATGGACCAGTTGAAGTCGCAACTTGTCGATCTTGGCAAGCGTGTGCCGCCGCGATCGAAAGATTTCACGACGCGTCTTCCGATCGATCGTGCGTTTTCGATGAAAGGTTTTGGGGCAGTCGTTACCGGCACGCTGATCTCAGGGAAGATTACGGAAGGCGACGAGCTCGAGTTGTTGCCGTTGACGGTCAATGTGCGCGTGCGTGGGTTGCAGGTGCATAACAAGTCAGTTCACGACGCACATGCAGGGCAACGAACGGCAGTGAATCTCGCCGGCATTGATACGGCGGAGATCGAGCGCGGCATGGTGCTGGCGCCCGCCGGGCGTTTGCGTCCGACGCAGATTGTCGATGCGTGGATTGATGTGTTGCCTGGTGCGTCGCGTGCGGTGCGCTCACGTTCGCGAGTTCGGTTTCACATTGGTGCGACTGAAGTGTTGGGACGGGTGCGCGTGTTGGGAGGTTCGTCGGTAGAACCTGGAAACGGTGGTCTAGCGCAGTTGCGGCTGGAAGCGCCCGTGGTTGCAGTGCACGGCGATCGTTTTATCTTGCGGAGCTATTCGCCCGCCGAGACGATCGCAGGCGGAGTGATCGTCGATCCATTTGCGACAAAGCATCGCGGACGTGAGATGGACCACGCGCTGGAACTGTTGCACTTGTTGATGCGTGACGAGCGAGCGGCGAAGTTTGAAGGTTTTGTGCGCGCGGCGGGAGTTCGCGGTGTGCGGCTCGCGGATCTAGCAGCCGCGACTGGTTGGACCAACGAAGTGCTCGCGAATGTGGCGGCTGGCGTTCAAAAGCACGGGTCAGTGATCGAGGTTGGCGGGTTATATATCGCGCGCGACAGTTTCGATCGTCTCAGCACAGCGCTGATCGCTGAACTGGAGCGGCATCACAAACGCGAACCGCTCGCCCGCGGCATGTTACGTGAAACCTTGCGCGAGAAAGTCTTCACACATTCCGCGCCTGAATTATTCAACGGCGTGCTGGCGCGGCTCGAAGGCGACGGCAAAGTAGTTTCGGAAAAAGACATCGTGCGCTCGAGTGTCCATAGTGTCGGGTTGTCCGATAAGGACGTCGAACTCAGCAACCGCATCGAACAGATCTACCTCGCGGCCGGAGTCGAAGCGCCCTCGCTCGACGACGCGATGACAAGAGCAAACGTGCCCGCTGCACAACGCGCGCAGGCACGCAAGCTACTGCAATTATTGCTCGACGATCGCAAACTCATCCGCATCCAGGGCGAAATGTTCATGCACTCGAAAGTGATCGAAGATCTAAAAACCAAACTCCTAACGTATGCCTCCCAACACGAACCCGATCGCCTGATCGACGTCGCCGCCTTCAAAGATCTGGCCGGCGTCTCACGCAAATACGCCATCCCCCTCCTCGAATACTTCGACCGCGACCAAACCACCCGCCGCGCCGGCGACAAGCGCTTGATCCTCAAGCCACGCTAATAATGTTTTATTATGGAGTCGGCTTTGCCTCAAAAGTCAGGATCGCACTTGGATCGGGTCAGTACAGGGAGCGGTAGCGACCTGGTCAGTGATCACCATGCGATATTTCCTGGCGATTCTTGACTCCATGGTATAACCAGGTCGCTACCGCTCCCTGTACCGACCCGATCCAAGAATAGTTTCGGACTTTTGAGGCAAAGCCTATGGAGTGGAATACTTTGTCATGAACTTAATGTTGGTCCTATTCCTAATTTTTTCAACAGCGGCATGCCAATCAGCAGCCACGAAAGTTAATGGTAGTGGACCTTTACGACATCAGGACGATGCCGCCCGTGCAAAAGCGGAGGCGCTATGCCAGAGACTCCCGGAAATGAAAACAATGCCTTTTAAAGGCGAACCTATTGACGATGACGTCTACAACGGGTTAATCGCACTGAAAGAAGCCGCAATCCCTTGCTTGATAGAGAAAATTACCGACACCAATAGAATGAACGATCCTCGTCAGGCACCTGTGTATGGTGACTTTAGAGTTGGAGACGCCGCCTTTTTTATCTTGCTTCGTTTAACGAAAGTCTCGTTTGAAGAGATGTTACCTACTCAAGTCAGAAGCAAACTCGAAGATGAAGGAGTCTATGCGTACTTTGAGTATATTGAAAAAGCTGAGAATCGAAAGACGCTCCAAACTAAATGGCGAGCTTGGTATGATCAAAAACAAATCGGGAACAAGCAGTGAACTCCATTCAAGTCGTTTTAGATCCTAATCACAACAGTCGTCTATCACAGAACGTTTACGAAGTGGACGAAAAGGGAGGTCGCAGGGACGAATTTGTAAGCCTTGATCTTCCAGATGACGAGATCTCAAAAAGAGCAGAAAAACCGAAACAAATAAAAGAGGACTTTTCTCTTTATAAGGGCTCAATCGCGGAACTTGTCACGGTCCGGTGGAACGATCGCAAATGCCAATAAAGGTTTATGACACATAAGAAGATCCGCATAGCCGTTTTGTTTCGCGTCGATTCGTAAACTCAATCTCGGAGGAAATAAAGTTTGCGGTTAATTTCAGCCTTCACTTTGATCGTCGTTCTCGCGATGCCAATCTGCATAAATGCTCAGCAGAAAGCTCCGGAAGAGTTCGTCTCTGTTATCGGGCAGTTTGGCGTGATGCTTCCCAACAATATCTGGGATGAGTTCAGGTACGACATTATTCGGTTGGATAACGACAAGTTGATCTCATGGATCTATCGCTGGGACCTCCACTCTGATCAAGCAGTAGTGCTTTATGCAGTTGGCAAAGTCGATTTCGAGGCCAAGGCGGATTTCTACCTCGAGAAAATTCGGGACAGCTACGCGCCGGGCGCCGTCAGGAATCAAAAGAAAACGTCGTTTGCTGGACATCCCGGTCTTATCTCCGTGATCGACAGCCCCGTACGCGGTCGCGAGATCAGTCGCTCAATGATATGGACCTACCTGCTCAAGAATCGCGTTTACGTGATGTCATTGACGTTGGACGACAAGGCCAGAACCGAAGAACACCTGAAACTAATGTCAACATTTAGACTCCTGAGTCCGCAAGAGCTTGAACCGCGGGTAGCGGCAATGGTGGAGGAACTCAAACCAGAACAACTGCCTCTGGAACCCGCTCCATCACGTCCCACAACCGATGCACAAGATGCCGCGCTAAAGGGTCGCGTTAAGAGTGTCACGACTGAGTCAGAACCATATGTCGATGAGTCACTTCACGGCGCACGCGAGTTGGTTTCAGTTGAGAATTATGACGAGCAGGGAAACATTGTTAAGACTGTCGCTTATCAAAATTCTCGTCCTGTCAGAGTGCGAGTTTATGGGATACATAAAGAAGATCGCGCTTTCCGAGAAACGATTAGGGTCTGGAAATCCCCGGCTGACTCGAAAGACAAAAACGCTTCCGTCGTCGAAGAACCCAAGCCTGAGCAGGAACTCTATACGATCAAATATAAATATGATGCCGCAGGTAATTTGCTTGAAATGCGTGTGCTTCGCGATGATGACGGCAAAGTGATGGAGTCAGCAAAATATAATCTGAAGTCGAAAACCGTGACGCACCGGTATGATCCCGAGTATGAAGCAGCTCCGAGCCACTTCGTGCAGAGGAATTTCTTACAGATGATTTCGATTGCGAGTACTCCTGGAAAACCACAGGAAATAGTGTCTACCCTGGATGCGAATGGAAACTCCATACAAGACGCGCACCAGGTGCCGACTGGGCGACGATACTCGCGGCCGGGCACCAATCCTTTCATCCTGAGCGAGGAGTATTTTATGATCTACAAAACTGACAAAGAACGGCACGAATACAAATTCGACGACCATGGGAATTGGATCGAGCGAAAGACGTTCGCGCTAACAAAGGACAAAGGACCAGTCGCGAAGGAGATCGCTTATCGAACTATCACTTACTACCAGTAATCCTCAAGACTGTAAGCGCAAGTGAGACACGAGTGATCTCGAACAATCACGAACTCTACGAATCAGTCGGCGCTCTGAGTCAGCAGCTTCGTTCTTGCGGTGAAGTGAAGTGGAATTCTCTGTTGGACGACGCATTGTCAGTGAGTACGTTACCCGGTGAAGTTCTGGGTGAAATTCGGCTGCAACTGCTAAACCTTCGCCACTCTGAAATTCCATCTGGCTTAGAGCTTAACGCGCAGATAGATGATTGTTTGTCCTACTTAGATCAGATACTCGGACCACCACCGCCGAAGTGATTCTTGAAAAGTTCTTGACAGCCGAACGGCACGTTGTGGGCACGGCGAGTCAAAGTCCGTCGTTTGCGACCAACTGCGCGCAGGCGGAAGTAGACTCCGATTTCTCAGCGGCCCTCTGTGGATCTCTGCAATCTCTGCGTTGAAAATAACCTTAACGCAGAGATCGCCGAGATACGCGGGGGGCCGCAGAGAAGATTCTCAAATTCAGACACCGCCCTCTTAACGATAGGCTTGCATTCCCCCACCCCCGGCGTTAACATGCAGCCATAAATTGAAACAATTAATTGGCTTTTTCCTTAACCTTCATATTCAATTTCCTGGCCGGAGGTCAAAATGAAAAGCCTGAAAGATATTCTCGCGATACTGGTGGGAGTTGCCGCTGCTATCGGCGCGATCTTTTATTTTTACAAGTTTGTGACCGACCCAAACCCCGCCGGCGGTCACACGTCTGGGTGGATCGCGCTAGTGTTGGCTGCAGTAGCCTTTGTTTGTGGTTTGATATACTTTCTGGGCCACGTAAACAAAGAGGAAGAGATTCACATTACGCAATAGCAGCGCTAACGATTTACCGACAGCGGGTCGAACACATGCTTCCCCGCTGCGATAAACTTGCGCCTGCTGACCCCCGACCCTGATCGACGCCGTTTGTGCACCTACCAAAGCGGCTTATGTGCGCAGACGGCGCTTTTTTGTTACACGATATCGGGGTCAAGAAAAGGAGAGACTCGACACAAAATGTTCCCACTGCTCTTAATGCTTCTGCAGCAGCCTCAACTTCGCGCCACACAGCCAAATTACTTTTTCCCCGTGGTGGTGTTGTTGCTGATTGCAGGTGGCGTTGCCTGGCTGATCGCTGCCGTACTCGGCTTCGCCCGCTCGCCTGCGTTTGGGCCGTCAGCCCGCTGGTTCTCTTATGCGGCGGTCTGCATGATTATCTATCACCTTCACTTTCTGCTGTTCGGCGTCTTCGCCGTGCTCGGCGTCCAGCAAAACTCGGTTGACCTCAGTATGGCGCTGGGCGTCGGTGCATTCTTCAACCTGTTTGTCGTCGTTGGGGCGATTTGTGCGATTATGGGCTTTGTCAGAATGACGAATCCGCGATAACTTCTACTGTGTTGATGAATAAGAAACTGCTTGCGGGCGCCGCGCTTGTTCTTGTCTTAAGCGCGGCGGTCCTGTTTTTAGTTGCCGCACCAAATTCTACGCCCAGCGCGCCGCGAGATCAGTTTGTACGGCAACGCGGCGGACGCTTCATGATCGGTCAGAAGCCGTTTCGGTTCGTGGGCGCGAATGTGGCGGTGATGTATCGCGACGAAGATCGTGCGCGCATGCCCGAAACGTTGCGCCAGGCGGCTCAGGCAGGGATCAAAGTCGTGCGCGTTTGGGCGTTTGGCGAAGGCGGGCCGAACGACGTCAAGCCGATGGCCGATTTTGAAGACTGGCCACGAACCCACTACTTCCGGCGCGCTCCCGGCGAGTGGAACGAAGAGGCTTTTGTCTATCTCGACAAAGTCATCGCCGAAGCAGCAAAGAACAAAATTTACGTGCAGCTTTGCCTGACGAACTGGTGGCGCGACACGGGCGGTGTCACTCAATACCTGCGCTGGGCCGGCATCAACGATGCTGCCGACGATAATTACAAATTCGGCATCAACAACGAAAAAGCGATCCTCTTCTACACGAATCCTGAGACGCGTCGACTGTATCGCGAGCACCTCGAGAAGCTCGCCACGCGAAGAAACACGGTCACCGGTGTTCTTTATCGTGATGATCCGGCGATCTTCGGTTGGGAATTGATGAACGAAGCACAGGTGATCACGGGACGTTGGGCCGAACGCCGCGCGTGGTTCGACGAGATGAGCGCATATTTGAAATCGCTTGATCCGAATCACTTGATCGCGCCGGGCGCGTGGGGTTATCGCTCGTCAGCCGAGCGCCGCGAGTGGCTTTTAGATCACGCAATTCCGACGATCGACTATTGCGACGTGCATAGTTACCCGCGTGACGATCACGATAGTTTTGTCGATTCGCCGAAAGCGTTGCGAGAGTTTATCGAGAATCGTGCTGCTGCTGCGTACTCGTTAGGAAAACCGCTCGTGTTGGGTGAGTTTGGAATGGGGGTTGAAGGCTTTAATGGTGCTTCGCAGCTCGAGTGGTACCGCGCGCTTTTCGAAGGGAATGCGCGTGCGGGGGCGGGTGGCGCGATGTTCTGGATACTCACGCCCGATGCGCGCAGAGGTTATGGCGTGACTTATTCGTCGCCTCGCGATCAGCAGTTGCTGGCTGAAGTTGCACGAGCGTCGCAGATGTTTGAGTCGTTGCAGTCGGCGGAAATGCCTTCGAACTTGCAGAAGAGTGAGCGACACCTGATCCCGAGACAGTTTGCGTGGTCGCGTGATGAAGTTGATCCGGCGACGTTGCCGCAGATGATCGTGCGTGAAGACAAGACGATCCTTTATCAATTCAAGCCACAGATGGCGAGCGCTGAACGTTTCGAGAAGATTGGCGAGGGCTCGGGATACATCTGGGGATCCGGCTCCGGTTATCTCGAGTTCACGGTGCCGAGTCGCGCTGATCGGCGAAAGGTCAGCGAGATCATCGTCCGCGCGCATCTTCAACCTGTGTTGCCGATCGATGCGACAACTGATTTCGTCAAGACGCGTGTGACGCTGTTTGTAGAAGATTGGGACGGTGGCTCACGACTGATCCCTGTCGAACAAAAAGGACAACCGATCGTTCAGGAGTGGCGTTTGACCGGGCTCTTCTTGCGACTGCGTGCAATGCGTGGTCTACCCTTGAAGATTCGCTTCGAAGTGACACCCGAATCCGACTGGCTCTACGGCGTCAACATCTCAAACTGGCCGGAAGGCTACGACTCCAAAGACGCGCGCCCCGTCGAAGTTGAACTAAGACATGATTAGCCATAAAAGGACACAAAAACACAAAAGAGGCACTCTTTAGCACTACCGGAAAATACTCAGCGAAAAATACCGAATCCACTGTATTCCCACCCGCCGGTAAAATAAGTAAATTTTTTCCAATCAGCACAGTTTGAGTCCGATGCGCTTCCGGAGGGTTATAGGTGTGCCCACTGGTCAATCTGAGAATTAGCTGGAGGAATTATGGCGAAACAAAATGGGAAGAGTCAGAAACCAAACATCCTCGTGATGTGGGGGGATGATATTGGCATTACGAATTTGAGTTGTTATTCCGATGGTCTGATGGGATACGAGACTCCCAACATCGATCGTCTCGCGAAGGAAGGCTTGCGGTTCCTTCATTACTACGGTGAGCAGTCGTGCACCGCCGGGCGTGCCGCCTTTCTCACGGGCCAGCACGGCATTCGCACGGGTCTCACGAAGGTCGGCTTCCCCGGTGCGCCGATGGGAATGAGCCAACTCGATCCGTCGATAGGTGGTCTGCTTAAGAGTCTGGGCTATGTCACGGGACAGTTTGGCAAGAATCACGTCGGCGATCGCAATGACACTCTGCCTACCGTGAATGGGTTTGATGAGTTTCTCGGAAATCTTTATCACCTCAACGCAGAAGAAGAACCCGAGCTCCCCGACTATCCGAAAGATCCCGCGTATGTGAAGAAGTTTGGTCCACGCGGTGTGCTGAGATGCAAAGCTACTGACAAAGATGACAAGACTGTGGATCCGCGTTTTGGCAAAGTCGGCAAGCAGACCATCGAGGACACTGGTCCACTTACTAAGAAGCGCATGGAAACGATTGACGATGAGACATCAGAAGCAGCAATCGACTTCATCAAGCGACAGAATAAGGCAGGCAATCCGTTCTTCTGCTGGTTCAATGCCACGCGCATGCACCTGCGCACGCACGTGCGTCAGGAACATCGTGGTCGCTTCCAGCACGGCGACAGTGAATATGTCGACGGGATGATCGAGCACGATGAAACAATCGGCTCAATTCTCGACACGCTCGATGAGCTGGGGATCGCTGACAACACGATCGTCGTCTACAGCACTGACAATGGTCCACACATGAATACCTGGCCCGATGGCGCGATGACCCACTTCCGTTCAGAGAAGAACACAAACTGGGAAGGTGCATTTCGTGTTCCATGTCTGGTGCGTTGGCCCAGTGTCATCGAAGCTGGAACAGTGACCAACGAGCTCATGAGTCACAACGATTGGATTCCGACGCTTTGCGCTATTGCCGGTGAGCCGAACATCGTGGAGAAGTTGAAGAACGGATATACGGCTAATGGTAACAAGTACACGGTCCATCTGGACGGGCATGACCAGTCGGAATTTCTGCGCAAGGTGCGCGGCACGGCGGCCAACAACAATGGCGTCAAAAGCGCGCGAGGTGAATTCTTCTATTCTGACGACGACGGGCTCCTCGTAGGCGTGAGGCTGGGCGATTACAAGTACGTCTTTGCGGAGCAGCGTTCACAGGGCACCTTGGAAGTATGGGCCGAGCCGTTCACGGTGCTCCGTCTGCAAAAGATCTACAACCTGTTTCAGGATCCGTTCGAGCGTGCTGACATCACGTCCAACACTTACTGGGATTGGAATCTGAACCACGTCGGCAGTGCGTATGGAATGATGGAAAAGGTTTACGAGTTTGCGGCGACATTCAAGGAGTTTCCGCCACGCTCGTTCCCGCCGAACTTCAATCCGGCAACCGTTCTCGAACAAACGCTACACAACATCAAGGCAGTGAGAGCACTGCACGAATTGAAGGAGGAGAAGGTTTTGGCCGCTGCTGCTGCGGCAGCGTCATCGGCAAAGAAATAGATTTTCTCTGCGTCCCTCGGCGTATCTCAGCGTTCTCTGCGTTAAACCTCAACTCAAACGCAGAGTGCGCAGAGATACATCGAGAATCGCAGAGAATGGTTGCTAGAACGCATCGACTTTTGGCATTATGACCCCGCCCCAGGCCCAGTTGGTCCTGCAAACCCAACACAGCTAGACCACACTAACTGCTAAAAAATCAATTCTCGAGAGTTCACATGCCACTTACATCAAGGTTGTGTCTACGCGTGCGATATTGCCTGATCCTAATCCTCCTGCTCGGCTGTCAATTGACTGCTCACGCTGCAACAACCTTCGTCGTGACCAACACGAACGACAGCGGCGCCGGATCACTGCGTCAGGCCATCCTCGATGCGAATGCCAATCCCGGATCCGATCTCATTACATTCGATATCAGATCGGGACTGAAAACGATCATGCTCGCTTCCAAGCTGCCTGACATCTCAGATCCGGTGGTCATTGATGGGACCACGCAACCTGGTTTTGCTGGTCCACCGCTAATCGAGATAAACGCAACCAATATCGGCTTTAACACGGTGCTGTCCATCAGTGCCGGAAACACCACTATTCGCAGTGTGGTTATTAATAACTTTCAGGATGGCGCCATTTTGATAACCAACGGCGAAGGAAACCACGTCGAGGGTTGTTACATAGGAACTGATGCCACAGGCAGCGCAACTACGAATAGCAGAGGTAACGCAATTGGGATTGGCACCTCCAACAACATAATCGGAGGTACAACCGCCAACGCACGAAATGTGATCCATAGCTTTACCAATGGAATTTCGATCTTCAATTCCGGCAATGGAAATCAAATTCTCGGCAATTACATCGGACTCAACGCCGCCGGGAACGCGTCGCTCCCAAGCTTTCAAGGCATATTCGTCGGCACATCCAACAACGTAATAGGCGGAACCACTCCCGGAGCGCGCAACGTGATCGTGTCCGAGGGCCAGGGCTGCATCGTGATTCAGCCGGGCGGATTTTTCACCACTTCCGGTAACGTTGTTCAGGGAAACTACATCGGGACCGATGTCACGGGCAATGTCGCTTTAGGTTTAGCGGATCACGGCATCGTGATCTTCAACTCGTCCAATAACAATCTAATTGGCGGTACGACTCCTGGAGCTGGAAACGTCATTGCGGGGGCCGGGTTTGGTCTTCGCATCGATGGTTTTAGTGCTTCCGACGGACCTCCGTCCGGAAACATTGTGCAGGGTAATTTCATCGGTGTGGGCGCCGATGGATCCACACCGGTGCCAAATCGCGTCCAGGGTGTTCGCATCTCTTCGGCTGTTAATACGACAGTGGGTGGCGTTGCTCCAGGCGCCGGCAATGTAATCGCATTCAATGGTCGAAGCGAACAAATCGGCGTCAATGGTATTGAACTGATCGGCGACACAAACACCAACAATAATTCCATCCGCGGTAATTCTATTTATGCGAACGGTCGACTCGGAATTGATATCAATCCGAGCGGAGTAACGCCGAACGATGCGGGAGATGTCGACGGTGGTCCTAACAATCGTCAAAACTTTCCTTTGATTACGTCAGTGGTTTCAGCAGCCGGTCAGACAACGATCACGGGCACAATTAACAGTACACCGAACACCACGTTCGCACTCGACTTCTATGCAAACGCGGTGTGTGATGCAAGCGGTAATGGTGAAGGCGCAAAGCCTTTCGCGTTGAACCCTGCCCCCGTTACAACCGACGCAAATGGCAATGGAAGTTTCAACATCATCGTGCCAACGTCGTTGCCGGTCGGTCGGGTACTTACGGCAACGGCCACAGATCCAATGGGCAATACCTCAGAGTTCTCTCCCTGTAGCTCGGGACAAACACTCGGCAGCGTTCATTTCGAGCCTGAGTTTATAGAAGTTATCGAAGACATCGGCACTCTTCCGATTACAGTGAAGCGTGACGGCGGCGTTGGCACCTTGACGGTCCAATACTCCACTTTGGATAGGGACGCGAAGGCTGGTGAAGACTATGTTGCGACTTCGGGAACGCTCACCTTTCTTGAAGGCGAGACGACGAAGACCATCAACGTGACGATCTTGAATAACGCAGCTTTGGAACTCGGTGAATTATTCATGGTCACGCTCAAGAATCCGGACCAGCCGGATGTAGTTGGCAATCCAGGCGTAGCGCTCATTCTTTTACAAGACAACAGCACCACGCCGGCGCTCAGCATCAATCGCGCCAGCATGATCGAGGGTAATTCAGCCACATTCACGGTGAGCCTCGGCCCGGCAACCGGCCGCACCGTGACGGTTAATTATTCGACATCAGATGAGTCCACGACGAGCGGCAAAGATTATCAACCCGTTTCCGGAACACTGACTTTCAATCCCGGTGTGACCACGCAGACAATCGTTGTTCAGTCACTTGAGGATACGATTGATGAATTTGTCGAGACGCTTAACGTCAATCTCAGCAATCCGGTAAATGCAAACCTCATCAACGACGGTGTGGGAGTGGGAAATATCATCGACAACGACGCAAACGTCACCGTGTCGATCAGCGACGTGAGTGTGATTGAAGGAAATAGCGGTACCACGTCTGCTGTCTTTACGGTGAGAGCGTCTGCACCGCATGAAAAGTTCATACAAGTCGCTTACTCTACGGCTAACGGAACCGCTACGGCTCCGAGTGACTATGTGGCGAAAAATGGAAATGTTTTTTTCCTCCAGGGCGAACTGGAAAAAACCTTTACGATATCAGTCAATGGTGATACCGAGACTGAGCCAAACGAAACTTTCCTGGTAAACCTCACCTTTTCTGATGCAGCAGCTATCGTTCGTGGGCAAGCTACAGGTACGATTATCAACGACGAAGGGGCTACAGCTCCTCTACAACTATTGCTGGACGAGTCTGGACCAGACCCGATTCAAGCTGCCGCACTCGACTCAATACTCCTCATGCGGGATCCGTTTCCGGTTATTAATCCGAACATGATGGTTACGGGGCCGGATCGAAACACGCGATTGGATCTCTTCGCGAGGAACCTGCAGCTTGGACAAGGCGAGACTGCAGCATCAGTGGTAGTGAGAGTGGTTGATAAAAACAACCAGAGTTATGACGTAGCTGCTGAAGCGGTGTTGTTGGTCCAGGGTACCGATCTTACGCAGGTAACATTCAGGCTGCCGGATGGATTGCCGGACGGGAAGTGCATTGTAGAGTTACGAGCGCAGGGCCGGTCCAGCAATTCCGGCACTTTCAGGATTCGCAATTAACGCTCGTAGATTACGGCTGATGGAACAACGCCGAGTTTGAGGTTAGCAACCGGGGTTTCGTGTTCGCGGAGAGTGGAGATGATTGCGTCGTTGCTGAAGTAGCGGCGACCGCGGGCGACGATCACGAAATCGCCAACTGCGAGTTGCTTTACTGCATCCGGATCTGAGAGTGAGACGCAGACAAGATCCGGTCGCTTCGCACGCTCGGCGTAATATGTCGCCAGCGAAGGACTCTCGCTCGCCACCCGCGCGCCGGTTCGAGCGCGAGTCGCAATCTCTCCGATCGCGTCACGCATGCTCGCATCGTAAAACTCATCGTGCGGAAAGTAATAACCGGCCCAGTTGATGCCGCCACCGATCGAGTTTGTAAACAGACGAAAGTGCGGCGCAGCGTTCACTGAGTTAATCACTGCGCCTGCGATTACGATCACGGCGAGACTTGCCGGAATGTAATGCTTCAGACTCGCGCCGTCAGAAATCCGGTTCGCCAGCCAGCGACCGGCGAATTGAATCCCGAGCGCGCTCGTAATCAACACCGCGGGCAAAATGGTTGTGTAGTAACGCGTAAACTTTCCACCTGGAAAACAGAACGCCACCACCCACAACAAATACCAGAAGAGAATGAAATAACGCCCGTCGCCGAGCTTGCGTCGAAAGAGCAACGGCAGACCCGCGACGAATCCGAGCACAGTCAACAGCGGCAACTTCACTGCGGTGAAGACGAGGTAGAAGTAAACGGGAATACCGTTCAGCCAGTCACTAAAACGCTGCGTGTAGAGCTGGCCCATGAACTCGTACCCGTCGTGACTGACGCGCTTGCCGCCGGCAAACAATCCCATTTGCCGCCACGTTTCCGGTAGCAGAACTGTCGGACTCAGGACCAGAAACACGAGACCCATGATCGTGAAGAAAATGAGCAAGCGTTTCTTGCCGAGACGCCAGCGCGTTTCCGGCAGGCTCTGAAACATCCAGTAGTAGCAAATGCTGATCGCGAAGAGGTGCGGCACATACTTCGACGCGACCATCGCGCCGTACGACGCGGCAGTGAGCCAGTAATATTTATTCGGGTTACGGTCCGTGCTTTCAGCGGCGCGCTGCCCGCGCAACCAGAACACGTTTGCCAGAAGAAAGAAGAACAGCAGAAACGAGTCTTCTTTCGCGATGCGATTGAGGCCGATCGCGGCGGGATCGAAGGCCCACAAAGCGGCTGCGATCAGTGCGACTTCCAAGCCAAACAGTTCGGAAGCGATCAGGAAGATCAGAATCGTGCTCAGCGCGCCAACGATTGCGGTGGGCAGTCGTAGGGCCGTCTCGGGCGCGATTTGATTAGCGACGAATGTGTTGTTCCACTTTTCGGCGAGGATGATTGATGCGGCCTGGCAAGCCTTCATCAGCATCGGATGTTCGCCGTTCGCGCCTGTTAGTCCGTGAGCGCGGTAGTCGGCGACGGCATTGAGTTTATTGAGTTCGTCCTCGCTGAGACCTTCAGCGCTGAGGCCGGTGACACGAAAACCAAAACCCGCGACGACGAGGACGATGAGTGCGGCAAAAACGAGTGTTTTGCTGTTTGCCAGGACACCACGTCCGGCGAAGAGCTCAGGCCTCAAACCGGCAGTAATGATGGCTTCAGCGTGTACAGACAAGATTCAAACCTCTCAACAAAATGCACAAGGGTATCGGAACAGGCGTGTGCTGTCAAAAACAGATAAATACTATCCACAGATTACACTGATTTTATAAATTGCTCTGTGTAATCTGTGTGATCTGTGGATAGAATGATAATCCTGTCCCCATGGACCAAACACAACTAGCGCGCAGACTCGGCCTGTTCGATGCCACCATGATCGTGATGGGCGGCATTATCGGCTCGGGTATTTTCATGAACCCGTCGGTGGTGGCCCTCCAGGTCCACACGCCGTTTCTGATTCTCGGCGCGTGGGCTGTTGGTGGATTGTTTGCGCTCACGGCGGCGTTTATATGGGCTGAGCTCGCTTCGCTCCGGCCGGATGTCGGAGGCCAGTATGCGTACTTGCGCGAAGCGTTTCATCCCGGTGTGGCGTTTCTTTACGGCTGGGTGCTGCTGCTCGTGATTCAGACTGGCGGGATGGCCGCGGTCGCAGTTACGTTCGCGCGTTACTTTGTCGAGCTGACAAGTGTGCCGGTCTCGTCCGCGTATCTCGCGGTCATCGTGCTCGCAACGCTGACTGTGATCAATTGTCTCGGCGTGCGCGCGGGTAGCACCGTGCAGAGCATCTTGATGGTGTTGAAGATTGTGGCGATCGCGATGCTGGTCGTGTGCGGATTTCTGTTCGCACACCGAACCACAAATCCGTCCGGGCTGTTGGATAGACCTGTTTCAGGTGATTTGATCACCGCATTCGGCGCTGCACTCGTGCCCGTGATCTTTGCATACGGCGGTTGGCAAACATCGACGTTCATCGCCGGCGAGATCAAAGAGCCGCGCAAGAATCTTCCACGCGGATTAATACTCGGCGTCACAGGCGTGGTCATACTCTATCTCGCGGCGAACGTGGTCTACACGAGCGTTCTAGGGACTGCGGCACTCGCCGCATCAAAAGCGCCCGCGTCCGACGTTATGCGCAGCGCACTCGGAGACTTCGGTGCGCGTCTCATCGCAGCAGGCATCGCGATCTCGACTGCGGGCTTTCTCAGCCAAAGCATGCTGACTGCCCCGCGTGTTTACTTCGCGATGGCAAAAGACCGTCTGTTCTTCGAACGCGTCGGCATGGTGCATCCAACAACACGCGCACCGATTATCGCCATCGCGCTTCAAGGCGTCTTGGCGATCGTGATCGCCCTCCTCGGAACTTACGAACGAATCCTGAACTACGTCGTCTCCATCGACATGATTTTCTTTGGACTCACCGCGTGCTGTATTTTTATCTTTCGTAGACGCGAAGCGCCTGCCGTGACGCGAGTTCCCGGTCACCCGTTCACGACGATCGTCTTTATCGCAATTTGCTGGCTCGTGGTAATCAACACGGTCTATCGTTATCCGGAAAATACATTGATAGGAATCGCAATCATGATCGCAGGTATTCCCGCTTACTGGTTTTGGCGACAGAGGAGCAGCAGATGACGGCCGCACGCGAAGTGATGGGCTCGGCGTACATGAACTGGGCCAAGACGCGTTCCGTTGCGAACTACAACCTCGCGACGAGCGGCCTCGGCAACGTGAAGCTAAGCGAGCTTCAAGTATCGCTCGACGATCTCGAGATTACCGACGGCGGCTACGGTTATCAGCCTTTAATACAGTCGATCGCGACACGGTATCGAGTCGCTCCTGAAGAAATCGTGACCGCAGCGGGGACGACGTTCGCCAACCACCTCGCAATGGCCGCGTTGATCAAGCCTGGTGACGAAATCTTATTTGAGCTTCCGGCGTATGAGCCGATGCTCGCGCTCGCTCGTTACCTTGGGGCGGACGTCAAACGTTTCTCGCGCCAGTTTGAAGATAAGTTTCAGCCGGAAGATCTCGAACGGCTTGTCACTCCGAAAACTCGACTGATCGTGATCACGAATCTTCACAATCCGAGTGGCGTGCTGATCGACGATTCGAGGATGAAGCAGATCGGCGAGATCGCGCGTCGTGTTGGCGCGCGCGTGTTGGTTGACGAAGTCTATATGGAAACGCTGTTTGAAGAGTCGCCGCGCACGAGTTTCCATCTCGGTGAAGAGTTTGTAGTGACGAGTAGCCTAACCAAAGCGTTCGGATTGAGTGGATTGCGATGTGGTTGGATCCTCGCGCAACCTGATCTCGCGAAACGCATGTGGCTGCTTAATGATCTCTTCGCAGCGACGGCGGTGCATGCGGGTGAGCGGCTGAGTGTGGTGGCGATGCAACAGCTCGAAGGAATTGGCGAACGCGCGAAGCAGTTGCTCGATCGAAATCGTCAGATACTAAATGACTTTCTCGATACGCGTGAAGATCTCGAAGTCGTTCGGCCGGAGTTTGGAACTGTGATGTTCCCGCGTGTGCGTCACGGAACATCCGAAAGACTGTGCGAGTTGTTACGTGAGAAATACGAGACGTCAGTCGTGCCCGGGATCTTCTTCGAAATGCCCGCACATTTCCGGATTGGCATCGCGGGAGATACTGACGTGTTGAAAGCTGGTCTGGAGCGATTAGAGAAAGCACTAAATGAAATTAGCCGCGGATGAACGCGGATAAACGCTGATCTGCGTTCATCCGCGTTTACCCGCGGCTTAATTCTTCTTAATGTCCTGGACCAGGAGCCAGTCGCGTACTTGCTCGGCGGCCTCGATCCCAACGGCTTCGGTCGTGATCCGGATCGGCGTGCCCGTGGGCCAGTTGTCTTTCTTCAGCATCGGACCGCCGACCGCCTTGTAATAAACCTTCCCTTCAAACTTCTTCTGCCCCGTCTTCGGCTCAAACACCAGCACCTTAACGTCGAGGTCCGGTGAGTTCAGTATGACCGTCCCGCTCTGAAACTCATCAACATCGAACTGCAACAACACAACGACTGCCTCCGTCTCAGTCTTCGCTCGCTTCACGGCGCGATCGCGTTTGATGTCGCCCATCGAAGTCGCCTTGACGTTCTTAAACTCGCCGAGGTGCTGGAGAAAGTTGGCGAAGATCGCGTCTTCGCTCATCAGGTGTTTCGACGAAGGCTCGATCCCAACCAGCAGCGACACCCGCTGTTTCAACTCGCGCGCGCTGCTTTTCGGAGTAACGTTGGCGTCGGTTTGTGGCGACGGAACAGGCGTTGGATCGGGTTTCGGGGCGCGCCTGCCTGACTGCGCCACCGTCTGCGTGGCGAGCAACAGCAGCAGGCTCGATGCTGCAAAAAGGCCTTTTTTGTGGCGGTTTCGCTGAAAGCCGGGGAGCATTTTCATGCGTTATTCTCCAGCGGTGACCAGAATGTGACCTTAGAAGCGGGCTTAGTCTACAAGGTTGCAACAGAGCTGTCGAAGTTTCGGCGGTTTCGGCTCGGTCAGGTAGATTTGGACGGCCGACTCCTTCCGCAACTGCTCCGCGTACGCCGACACCGCCTTTTGCCTTTCCAGCCCCAACAGATACTGCATGAGCATCGGCTTCACTTCTGAAAAGTCGCCTTTGAGTTGCGCTTTGTTCGCGTTGTAGTAGGCGCGCGCCTGCTCTTCGGTGACGATCTCCATCTTTGTGATGACGTGGCTGTTTATGAGCGCTTGCGGTGTGGTTCCGAGTCGTTTGGCTTCCTGGTCGAGAAGTAGATCATTGATACGCAGGTCGACATCGCGCTTGCGAAGGGTGTAGACCTGTTGTTGCACCTGGAAGATCAGCGGCAGCAGGCTTGTTTCGATGTCGCTGGAAGTGATGTTCACTCCGTTGACGGTAGCAAACACGCGCGCGAGCTCTGCTTCATTCGTTGGCGGCGTGACTTGCGTGTTTACAATCTCGATCTTCGCTCCCGCACGCAGAGTGGTTGCGAACTCTCGTACACGCGCTGCAACGCGCTCCGCTCTCAATTGCGCCATGATGTTGTTTTTGACGCTATTGAAACTCCCACGATCGCGGTTTGTGCTTTGTTCGTAGATCGCTTTCGCTTCGGCTTCGGTTGGTGGTGTGATCTTTGAGGTAACGCCGGTCTCGAGGAGTTCGGTCGTCGTGATGCGGCGACGCTTCGCTTCCATCTCGAGCAGAAGATCGTTGATCTTCAACTCGAGTTGCCTGCTGCGCGCGACGATCACCGTGTCCTGTGTGAGACTTATCTGCGTCAGCGTTTCGATACTTAGATCCTTGCGTGTGATCTTGACGCCGTTAACTACGGCGAGGACGTTGATCTCGGGTTTCTGCTCGCAGCCACAGTTCGGGCCCTGAAAGAGCGAGAGCCAGAGGAGGACAAGACTAAGGAGCATAAAAAAGGTTTCTCACGCGGCGGCGCAACGACGCAACGAAGAAGTTGGTTTAACTTTGCGCCGTTGCGCCGCTGCGGGAGAAATCTTTTTTCAACACGCGGATTGCTTCCCGCGCGTAGTACGTCAGGATGATGTCGGCGCCGGCGCGTTTGATGCTCGTTAGTGTTTCCATCATGACGCGCTCTTCGTCGATCCAGCCCTTCTGAGCTGCCGCTTTGATCAGCGCGTACTCGCCGGAGACGTGGTACGCCGCGCACGGAACATCAAATCGCTCACGCACCATTTTCAACACATCGAGATAAACGGTGGCAGGCTTCACCATCAGGATGTCTGCGCCTTCGGCGTAATCGAGTTCTGCTTCGCGCATCGCCTCGCGCACGTTCGGCGGATCCATCTGGTACGCGCGGCGGTCGCCAAACTCCGGCGCGCTCTGGGCCGCCTCGCGAAATGGTCCATAGAACCCCGACGCATACTTCACCGCATACGCCATGATCGCCGTGTTCTCGAACCCCTCGGCGTCGAGTAAGGTGCGAATCGCTTCAACCTGGCCGTCCATCATCGCTGACGGCGCGACGATATCAGCGCCCGCCGCCGCCTGGCTCAACGCCGTGCGCGCGATTAGATCGAGCGACTCATCGTTGATAACTTCACCGCCGCGCACGACACCACAATGACCGTGCGACGTGTACTCACAGAGACACGTGTCCGCCATGATGATCATTTCCGGCGACGACTGTCGCACCGCGCGGATCGCACGCTGGACGATCCCGTCTTCCGCGTAAGCTCCGGTGCCTCCGGTGTCTTTCGATTCAGGCAGGCCGAAAAGGATGATGCTGCGCACGCCCGTGTCCTGTGCAGCAGCGACGTCTTTCGTTAGCTCATCGATCGAGAGATTGAACACGCCCGGCATCGACGAGATCTCGCGACGCACGCCTGTGCCGGGACAGACAAACAACGGCAACACGAAATTTTCCGGCGCGAGTCGCGTCTCGCGTACGAGCGAACGGATCGCGTCAGTTCTGCGAAGTCGACGTGGACGATGAATCATGTACGACATATTAATTACCAACGGTGATAAGCGGGATGGCCGGGCTTGACGGCGACGAAAGTGCCGCGACATGTGGCGCAAACTTTGTCGTGCGCGATCAGCTCGCCTTCGACGATCGCTTTGTCGCCACTCGACTCGACCACGCGCGCAACGAGTTTCACTGGACGATCGCTCGGCGTCGGGCGCAAGAGCTTGATTGAGTACTCAGCCGTGACGGTGCAGGGCGGTTTGTCAGCGCCACTCTTCTGCATCAGGTGCCACGCCGCCGACCAGTTGCAGTGACAATCGAGGAGCGTGCCGATAATCCCGCCGCTCAACATCCCCTCAAACGCTTCATACTCCTTACTCGGCTGCCACTCGGCAATAACCTCGTCGCCATCCGGAAAACTGCGAACGTGCAGGCCCTTCGGATTCGCCGGTCCACAGCCGAAACACGCGAGATTCGGAGCAAATGTTTCCTGGATACTCTTCATTGTTTTAAACTCTGCCGCAGCTTGAACCGCTGAACCTTTCCCGTCGCCGTGTACGGCAACTCAGCGACGAACACGTACCGGCGCGGTTGCTTGTGTCGCGGCAGCGACTGAGCCGTGAGCTTACGCAGCTCGTGCTCCAGTTGCGCTGAGTCGGATTCTACATCCTGCTTCACAACAAACGCACACGCGCACGGAAGCTGATTGGAGTCAAAATCTTCAACCACCGCCGCGCGCGCCACTCCCTCATGCCGCAACAACGCACCCTCGACTTCAACCGGCGAGACCCATCGTCCACTCGATTTGAAACAATCATCGCTGCGTCCCATGTGAAACCAATAGCCGTCGCTGTCGCAGCGATACAGATCGCCGGTGCGGACCCAGCCATCGACGAACGTCTTCGCAGTCGCCTCCGGATTTTCCCAGTAATAAAGCGCCGCGCTCTCGCCTTTGATCCAAAGATGTCCTTCTGTATTCACCGGAGCAGGCTCGCCTTTGTCATTAACCAAACGTGCTTCGTAGCCGCGGATCAAACGACCACTGCTGCCGTAGCACACCTCGTTTTCAAAGTTTGACATGAACATGTGCAGCATCTCGGTCGATCCGATTCCGTCGAGCAGTTGCACGCCAAACTCTCTTTCCCACTCTTCACCGAGCTGAGCAGGCAACGCTTCACCAGCCGAGACGCACAGTCGCAGGCTTGAACAGTCGAGCTTCATTCCAGCGCGATGATGTTCGAGCAGAAGGTTATTTACCACCGGAACGGCGAAAAAGATCGTCGGTCGATGCTCATTGAACATGCGCGAGATGATGTCGGGCGAGGGCTTCTCGCGACAGAGAATCGTCGTCGCGCCGTTGAGCAGTGGAAACGTGAAACTGTTGCCGAGACCGTAAGCGAACGGCAGTCGCGACGACGAGAACAGCCGATCGTCAGTCGTCAGACACAACACTTCGCGACAGAAGGTTTCCTTCGTGTAGAAGATGTGGTCCTGTGTGTGAACCGCGCCTTTCGGCTCGCCTGTGCTGCCCGACGTGTAGAGTATGAATGCCGGATCGTTTGGACCAACAGTGGGGAAGTTGAGGCTTTTTCCGGCTGCTTGGTCTCGCAAAAGCTCGAGTGAATGAAGGGTTATCGGCCCGATGTTCTCGTAACAAGCCCGCCCGGTTGGACGCTCAACAACCACGACATTTTTCAGTGACTGCAACTTTTCTGGCGCATGTGTCAGCAACGTGCGGCAGGCCTCGGCCTCAATAAAGGCCACACTGGCGCCGGAATTGTGAAGGATTGAACACTGCTCTCCGGCTCGCAGCACCATGTTGATGGGAACGGCGATTGCCCCAAGCGAAATCGTGGCGATGAACGCTTCGACAAACTCGGGTGAGTCGTGAAGCAGAAGCGCAACTCGATCGCCGCTTGCGACGCCGAGCGAGTTGATGACCTGGGCCATCGTCGACGTCTCGGCGCGCAATTCTCCATAGGTGATCGTGCGGCCGTCGAAACGGATTGCTGATGACGAAGGGTCATTCCGGAAGATGGCGTCAAAGAGGTTCATAGGTCCTGTTAATCCTGAGAATCCTGTCTATACATGTCATGGATATCACACATCATAAATCATTCTCGCAACTGTTCAATTCCTTCATGGAAGAGAGCAACATCCGCTGGGGCGAGATCATCGGTGGCTTGCTCATCATCGGTTGCTCGACCGCGCTCGTCGTTAGTCTCTGGGCGCAGATCGCCGAAATTCCTGTTCTCAAGTTTCTGATCTTCACGACTGTCACGGCCGTGCTTTTCGGAATCGGGTTGTACACGCAATATCGTTGGAAATTGCGAACAACCAGCCGCGGAATTTTAACGATCGCGACTTTGCTGGTGCCTTTGAACTTTCTCGCGATCGCCGCAGTCTCGGCAGGCAATTCTTCCGGTCCACTCGTGATCGCGAGTGAGCTCGCCGCGCCTGCGATCTTTCTCTGTCTGGTTTATTTCGCGGGTCGCGTCATCACGCCCGGCTGCGCACAAATCCTTTCGGCAGGCGTGCTCGGATCGTCTGTTGGTCAACTGCTTGTTCGACACTTCGCATCGCTCGATGCTTCGCCGTGGCTTTTGATCTTTCTCGGCGCGTTTCCAGTCGCGTGTTATGTCACGACTGTCGGACTTGCGTTGCGTGTAGTGCTGCACGATCGGCAAATTGACGAAACCGAGACCACGACTGTTTTCACCGCGCTCGGGACGATGAGCTTTGCAGCGCTGCTGCCGTTTGGTTTGTTGCTATACAGGTCGGGGCCAATCGGGATGTCGATGATGTATCTCGCACCGCTCGTCACGCTTTGGGGATTGCCGATGCTCGCGACGGGCACTGTTCTGTGGCGCAAGATCGCAAACAAAGAGTTAGTGGCAGCGAGGACGGCGGGTACGGCGCTAGGAATTCTCGGGTTGATGATTGTCCTCGCGGGGATGATCCTCGCGTGGCCCAATCCTGCGAGCATCGTTCCGGCAGCGCTGATTAACTTCGCGGTGCTCACAGTGCTTGCGATAGCGCTGGAGCTGCCGGTCGCGCACGTGATCGCGGCGCTCTGTTTTGCGCTTGCTTACGTCGTAACTTTTCACGTCGTCAGTGGGAATATCACGTGGGAAAACCTGCGCGTGATGTCGTTGCTCGAGGTTAGTGTTTCTGTTCGGAGTGGACAGGCGCTCGTGGGTGCGGTGGCGCTGTTCGTGATCGCATCGGAGTGGCTGAAGAATAGAACACGTCAATGCTACATCGTTGCGGCGTCGATCACGGCGATTGTGAGTTTGGTGCTCGTGACGGGTCTGGGCATCGCCGAGCTCGATCAGTACTCGGTCTGGATCGTTTACGGTTTGTATGCGCTCGGGGCCTTCTGGTTGGCGTGGCGGGATCGCGCGCGGCAATTCACGTGGATCGGATCGGCGTTGCTGTTGGGTGCGTTCGCGTTTAACTTCGCGCCGGCCGGGTTCGCGTTTCCGTGGCAGACAGCGTTCTTTGCGCACGCGACGATTTGCGCAGCGGCGGCGATCCTTAGCTCGAGGTACGAGCGCGGTAAGGTTTTCTCGGTGCTCAATTACAGCGCGCTGGTCTCGATTGTGCTGGGTGTCGTGTGTCTTTTTCAGGCGAACACGTGGACCATCACGTGGATGCAGGCGCAGCGAGTGTTCTGGATCGCGGGCATTCTGTTACTGCTGCTGTGGCTCAACCGTCGTAGGCTGGTGTTCAGTCTGTTTCAGGTCGCGTTGCTTTGTGCGCTCGTACTGACTGTAAAAGCCGCGCTACAAGAATTCGACTGGTACTCGTATGTGCCACACGCGTTTCTCCGTCCAGCAGCATTGCAGATCTACGGCACTATCCTCGCGCTGTTTTGTCTCGTGTGGCTCGCGCTGCGGTTGTTGGCGCGACGTGCATTACCAAAATCGGGTGCTGACCCAAGGTGGGTTCGATTACTTGATGGTAAATACGCGGTCGATCGATTTTTGTTGTGGGCGTTGATACCGGCGTTTTTGTTGCTCGCGGTTTATGGATCGCTTTCGGGGATCACGCAGGAATTGGCGGGCTATGGCGGCCTCAACATTGCCGGATTCCCACACCAGGAAGCGTTTGGACTCGGCTCGTGGATCGTGTTTGGACTGTTGCTGGTCGCGATGATCGGGAGCTCTTGGGAGCGACGGAGCAACGCGTATCTGCTCGGCGCGGTTGCGGTACTCGCTGGCATCATTCCGCTGCTGGCGGGACAGTTCGAAACTCAGATAGCAACAGCGACTGCGTGGCGCTGGCTGGCAGCGACGTTTCTGCTTCTTGGCTCGATCGTGATTTGGTCGCGGCGCAAGATCTCAGAACGATTGGGCGAGGGTTTCGTTGAAGAAGTACGAACCGTTCTGTTCGGTCTGACGATCCTGCCTCTTTTACTCCTCACGAGCTACGCGGCCTTGCGAACCGTCTTTTACTTGCCACTGCATGGTCCGACCAGCGGCTTCATTTACGGCGTACCGCTCGTGATCGTCGGAATAGTGTTGATTGGTCATGCACTGCGCGAGCGCCGGCCGAGCTTCGCCTTCTTTGCGGGCGCCTTTTTCAATGCGACGATCACCGTTGCGTTCCTGCTTGCAGTCGCTACAAGTCAGGGTTCGATGGATCGCACCGTTCTCGTTCGTCTCGTGCAACTGAACGTGATCACGCTCGCAGTCTATTTACTGCCGTGGCTGAGCGCGCGGAGACGCTGGCAGTCAGCCTTGGACCATCGAGGTCAGCGGGTTGCTAACTATCTGCTCAAGTCGCAACTGTGGCTGGCGATCAGTTTGAGTGTTGCTCTATTTCTTCCGGCCTTATTCATCATCGTGCTGTTTCCCGATCAAGCGGCTCATGGCACGGCCATGGTGGGAAGCTATCTTGGTTGGTTGAGTTTCGCGTCAATAATAACCGCTGCGATTTGGTTCAGACCGGTTTCACCGTGGACGCTTGCCTGTTCATTACTTAGCGTCAGCTGTTTGGTTGCTTTCGATTTCGCAGAGATCAGCGGTTGGGCGGGTTTGCACATACTGACTTTATGCGTCGCGGGAACAGCGTGGTTGATATTTGCAGCAGCCGAACTGGGCGCAAATAAATGGCGAGCGACCGCGAGGAATGTGTCGGCGATCGTTGGCAGTATCGCTGTGTGTCTCAGTCTGCGCGGATTGTTCCACGCCGAGTGTTCGACTGTGTGGTGGTCTATCGGTCCCTTGTTATCGATCACCATGCTCGCCGTGGCGTTGAACCTAAGGACAAAAACGCGCGGTTACATTTATGCGTCAGGTCTTTTGTTTGCGATTTTCTCATGGTTGCTCTTCGCGCAGGAACGCATGCATGAGAATCAGTTTTTGCTCGTCAACCTGATCGCGAACTCACTCGCATCTGTGCTTTGGCTATTGCTCGATCTGCGCTCACGTAAAGGTGAGTCATCAGCCCGCTATTATTCATCATTTCACAACATCGCCGCACTGTTTTCGCTCCTCGTGCTTGCCGTCGTTGTGTTTCTTACGCCGCATGCGCTTTTCAACCCAGCGGAGCTGACCTGGTTGGGTTTTGCTTCCGTAGTTGTTCTGATGACCGCATGTTTGTGGGATCGATACGCGAAGTGTGCGGTTGCCGGACTTTACGCGCTTGGTTTGATCGGGTTTGTGATCGCGCTTCAGCAATTAGAGTTGAGCCCAACGGACTTCGCGTGGTCCGCAGCCATTGTTCTTGCCATCTACAGTATCTGCGTCGCTCTTATTTGGCACTGGCGTAGACGAATCATCGCTTTCGCACAGCGGTTCGGAATTCCCGAACGCATCAGTGCCGATGTCACCCAGCTTCCGTGGCTTGCAAGCTTCATGATAGTTGCCGTGGCAGGCGTTGCGGGTCTCGCCTGCTGGATGACACTGCGCTTTTTCGAATTCGACATGCGTGCGTCAGCCGCTCTCGCCTTCGCTGCACAGTCTCTGACCCTTGGATTACTCGCAGAGGGAAGAGAAGCGCAACGCTGGCGACGCTCGGCCATCGCAGTTTTTGTTCTCGGGCTTGTCTTCTTCGGCTGGTCATGGCTGACGCCGTTCGTAAACGCAACCTGGCTAAATCGCAGCGTGATCTTAATGCTCGTCGTGTTTGCCCTGACGAGCGTCTACGCAATTCTTCTCAAGACGACGAACAGGCATTTTCCTGACTGGACCAACGCAGCGCGCAATTGTGTGCCGTGGTTGCTCGGCGCCGGCGTCGTTGCCCTGTTCTTCTGTCTCGGAACTGAAGTCCGTTACCAGCTCGACTTCGGCGCCGTGCTCATCAATCCACTCGCGCTCATCGCGATTGGCGCAGCGTTGCTCGCATCCGTGGTCACTTGCGTGCTCTTCGCCGTCTCGCCAAACCACGATCCGTTGAATCTTTCACAGCGTGGTCGTATGCGATATGTGTATGTCGCCGAGGTGATGCTGGCGTTGCTGTTTCTGCACGTGCGTTTGACGATGCCGTGGCTGTTCACAGGTTTTATCGAACGCTTCTGGCCCATCGTCGTGATGTCGATCGCGTTCTTTGGTGTAGTGTTGAGTGAGGCACTGCGACGACGAAAGGTAATCGTACTGGCCCAACCTCTGGAACGCACAGGCGCGTTTCTGCCGCTGCTACCGGTACTTGGATTCTGGATTGCAACATCAGAAGTCGACTTCTCGGTGCTGCTGTTTATCGCCGGCGGGCTTTACGGGCTGTTATCGATCCTGCGTCGCTCGTTTGGCTTTGGTCTGTTAGCGGCCGTGGCTGGGAATGGGGGACTCTGGTACATGTTCCAGCGCACTGCTGATTTTGGGTTCTTCCAGCATCCGCAGTTATGGCTGGTCCCGGTTGCGCTCTCCGTTCTCGCAGCGGCTTACCTGAACAAAGACAGGCTCGATGAGGATCAGTTGCTGGCCGTGCGATACCTGTCGCTGGTTACGATCTACAGCTCGTCAACTGCCGACATCTTCATCAACGGCGTCGCGAATTCACCGTGGCTGCCGTTGATACTCGGATCGTTCGCGCTCGCCGGCATCTTCGCGGGCATCATCTTTCGCGTCCGCGGCATGACGCTGCTCGGCGCTGTATTTCTGTTGTTATCGATTGTGACGATGATCTGGTATGCGTCGGAAAACTTCGGCTGGACGTGGCTCTGGTACGTCTTCGGTATCCTTACCGGCGCCACAATAATCTTCACCTTCGCGATATTTGAGAAAAAAAGGCATAAAACTGCCGCGGATTTACGCGGATAAACGCAGATCTGATCCGCGTTCATCCGCGAAGATCCGCGGCTAATTATTTCTCCGCCAGCTTGCGGCCGGCGTTGAGGTTGTCCCAGTTCAGGATCGCGTTGAAGACGAGGAAGTAGCTGCCCTTTGTCTGCCCGCGCCAGAACGGGTTTGTTGAGAACAATAAGATGTGCCCGTTGCCTGAAGGCACATCGATGATCGCTGCGCGCTGGGCGATCTCGTCGCCGCCGTCCAACAACCCGGAAACAAACAGGTCGCGGCTGTCGGCGTAACGCAGGATCACGCGCGGACGCTGGTTCGGTGGAATCAAACCAATCGCGTTGCGTAGTTGCTCGTCGGTCACCGGCGGCGCTTCCCACGGCTCAACTCGCGCTGGTGGATCCGGAATTTCTGCTGGCGGGCGGCCTTGCGGTACGTCGGGATCGTCAGGAGTACCGCGACCGGTGGCGCGTGGCGCTGGCCGTCCACCGCGTCCACCAACACCATTATTGATGTTGAAGATCGGACCATTCATACAATACATCGCGAGCGAGTCGCCGTAGCCGTAAGCAATCGGACTCGCCGCATCGACAGACTTCGTTCGCAGTATCGCCCCGACTGCACGCAGACGTTGCGAGCGATTCACAGAAACGCCTGCTGTAAACCCGTAGTTCACAGCGAAGTCGGACGTGTCGTCGACAGTAATGAACAGCCCACCGTCTTTCACAAACTTCTGCAAGTTTTGCAAACCATTCCAACCAAGCCCCGGCCGCATGTCGTCAGTTTCATCAATGGCGCCGAGGTTTGGCGTAAGCTGCGTTTTCTTCCACGGCAGCGGATTGCCGTACATCGGCATGCCGTTGATGATCGCCTGCGCACCGCGTCCGACGGGCGCAAACAGAATCACATCATACTTGCTCTTGAGATTCGGCTCGCGCGAAACGTCCTGCGTGCTGATGTACGCAAAAGGTACTTGCAACTGATCGAGACCTACGCGATACCAGCCTTCATCCTGCGTACTTAGCCACGTGTGCATCATCGCGATGCGCGGTGCGCGCAGCGGGTGCGTCTTCACTGACGGCGCATCCGCGACTGCATAGACCTGAATACCGAGCTCGTTCGCAACGCGTCGCAGATCCGCATCGTTAGCTTTGCGCACGATAAACGAGCCGCGATTGAACTTGCGTCCGCCCGCTTCGAAAGGCTCTTCCGCTGCGTCCATCTCGACGTCTTTCAAACGGTAACGCAGCGTGACGAGGGCGTTGTCGGCGTTGTGATTGATCACGTAGACCGCTCCGGCATTCGTGATCCCACCCGGCGAGCGTACCTCACCCGTTACGCGGTCCATCGGCGTGGTCAGCACTTTCGTGTCGACCACCCGCACGACCTCGACGTTTCCAAGCTCACCCATGGTCCATGCCGTATCGTCGTAAATGTCTGTTTGCGGATCGTTTGGCGCCCAGTATTGATAGTCGAGCAACGCATCGGCGATGCGGCTGTACGGCTGGTCCATACGCACGATGTAACTGCCAGCGGGGAACGTTCGATCTTCATTCTTTGGTGCGGGAGTCGGCGATGCTGATGGGCGCGCTGGAGCAGCAGAAGCGGCTTTCTTTCTCAATGTAACTGTGAACGGAGCGGTTGCTTTGCTGAGCTCGACGCCCTGTGCTTGCAGCGTGCGCAGCAGCTCTGCCTGATTGGCCGGTCGCGGATCGTCGCCGGGAAGAACATAAGCCGCGGGACCTTCCTGCTTCGGCTTGTCGATCGAGCGCTTACTCTTTAAATAGAAATTTTTGAGAAACAGCTTGCTGTTGTTGCCGAAATAATAAAGCGACGTGAGCAGAGCCGTCTGCTGGTAGTTATTGTTGTTTCGCTGCGACCACTTTGCTTTCGGCAGCGGTGGGTTTTGTCGATACCACGTGCGTTGATACTCGCTCGGCGACAATGTTCGCTCTACAGTGTCTGCACCGGCGTTGCCGAATGTTTCGTACAGACGACTGATGCCGTTGTGTGTCGCTGCGATGAACATCAGATAACCGGGCGACCACGTGTCGAAGTTGCCGTGCGCAAAAACGCCGGGCATGCCAAACTTCGTCATCTCCGAAACGTTGTTCCAGCCGATCATCTGCCACTCGTCGGTCAAAATCGGATCGACCCACGCGTTGTATGGACCATCGCCGATCGTGTTGTCATAAAGATACGGGACTGACTCGTGCAGATCGTGAAGCACCTGCGGTTTCCACGCGAGGTACGTGTTCATCACGTTGCGCGTGAGTTTCAGCGAGAGGCCGATCGCATCGCGGTTATTGTCGTGTGCGACGTAGTGTCCCCAGTAAACCAATCCCGGCCAGTTCTGATTCGGATGCGCGAGGTGCCAGTTGTAAACGTCGACCATGCGATTGCGGCCGTCGACTTCGACGACCGGCGTGATCAACGTCAACACGCTGTCGCGGATCGACTTCACGTACGGGCTGTTATCGACGACGAGCCGGTACGCCAGTTCCATCAACGCGGTCGGCGAGCCGGTCTCGGGCGAGTGAATCGTTCCCGTGATGTAATAGACTGGAAACGAAGCGTTGACCAGAGCGTCTGCCTGGGCTTCGTCCATGTTGATGATTCGTGGATCGGCGAGTTTGGTGAGACGCGCGCGGTTTTCTTCGAGTTTTGAAATCAATTGCTCGGAGCCGATCGCTACCGCGATCATCTCGCGTCCTTCTTCGGTGGTGCCGATCGAAAAGACTTTCACGCGCGGGCTGGCGCGCTCGAGCATGCGCATGTACTTGTAAACGTCTTCGGCGTACGGCAACTTGCCGGGCGCGCCCGCGACGTCGCCGAGCACGGCTTTCGGCGTCGGTATGTCACTCGACGAGGGCAGGTAGTCGGTCAGAGGAGAGTTGAAGTACGGCGCGGTTGTATACTCGCGAATCTTGTTGGTGTACTCCTGATCGATCGGTTGATTGGGATCGCGGCCCGGCTTGATTTGGGCGTTGGCGATGATGGCGAAAGTTGAAAGAGAGAGCACCAAGATAAAGAGCGACCTAAAGGGGCGCGACAGGATCATGTGATTTTTTCCTCAAGCAGGCTTTTAACACAGATTACACAGATTACACGGATTTTGAAATTCGCGAAATCTGTGTAATCTGTGTAATCGGTGGATACAAAAATTCCAAAAGCTGCCGGTGGGGTGCCGGCGATCATCACGGCGGTTAAGACTATCTCCGAAGAGATGGGGCTCGTGCGTGGTGTGCGCACGCTGCTGAAGGTGAATCAGACGGGCGGCGTTGATTGTCCCGGTTGCGCGTGGCCGGAGCCCGATCGAGAGCGTTCGCATTTTGAGTTTTGTGAAAACGGCGCGAAGCACGTCGCTGATGAAGCGACAACGAAACGCGTCACGCCTGAGTTCTTTCAACAGTGGAGCGTCGCCGAGCTTTTAGAGCAATCAGATCAGTGGCTGAACGCACAGGGACGACTCACGCACCCGATGCTGTTGCATCGTGATGCGACTCACTACGAACCGATTAGTTGGGACGACGCCTTCGAGCTGCTCGCAGGCGAGTTGAACTCACTCAACTATCCCGACCAGGCGATCTTCTACACCTCGGGCCGCACCAGCAACGAAGCGGCGTTTCTTTATCAATTGTTCGTCCGCCAGTTTGGCACGAACAACCTGCCTGACTGTTCAAATATGTGCCACGAGTCGAGTGGCTCTGCGTTGAGTGAAACGGTCGGCGTCGGGAAGGGAACGGTCACGCTTGAAGATTTCGAAGAGGCCCAAGCGATCTTCGTCATCGGCCAGAATCCGGGCACAAACCACCCGCGCATGCTGACGTCGCTCGAGCGCGCCAAGCGACGCGGCTGCAAACTGGTCCACATCAATCCGCTGCCGGAAGTCGGGATGACGCGCTTCAAACATCCGCAAGACGTGCTCGGACTACTCGGCTCAGGAACAATCCTCGCGGATCTGTTTCTACAGGTGCGAATCAACGGCGACGTGGCGCTGTTAAAGGGAATCACGAAAGCCGTCCTCGCGCATAAACACTCACTCGATCGCGACTTCATTGCTCAGCACACGACGGGCTTCGATGAATTTGTCTCAGCGTTGCAGGCTGTTTCGTGGAGCGAGATCGTCGAGCAGAGCGGAGTCGACAGAGAAAAGATCGAAAACGCCGCACAGATCTTTGTCGAGTCGGAGCGCACGATCGTTTGTTGGGCCATGGGACTGACGCAACATCGAAACGCAGTCGCGAACATTCAGGAGATCGTCAATCTGATGTTATTGCGTGGGCAGCTCGGAAAGCCTGGTGCCGGGTTGTGTCCGGTGCGTGGTCACAGCAACGTGCAGGGCGATCGTACGGTCGGCATTTGGGAACGACCGACGGAAGCGTTTCTCGATAAGCTCGGTGAAACATTCGACTTCGAGCCGCCGCGAAATCACGGCTTCGACACAGTGCGCGCGATCCACGCGATGCACGAAGGACAAGGCAAAGTGTTCTTCGCGCTCGGTGGCAACTTTCTCTCGGCAACACCCGATACAGATTTCACTGCCGCAGCCTTGCGTCGCTGTCGCCTCACGGCGCACGTCTCAACGAAGCTCAATCGATCGCATTTGATCACGGGCGATCGCGCGTTGATCCTGCCGTGTTTGGGGCGCACGGAGATTGATCAGCAGGCGACTGGACCACAGTTTGTCACGACAGAGAACTCGATGGGCGTGGTGCAAGTCTCGCGCGGCTCGCTCCGGCCTGCTTCCGAGGAGCTTTTGAGTGAACCGCAGATCGTCGCACGGCTTTCTCGCGCGACACTCGAACATCGCACTACCGTGAACTGGGAAGAGCTTGCAAACGACTACGACAAGATTCGCGATGCGATCGAGCGTGTCATTCCCGGATTCGACGATTACAATCGACGCGTGCGCGAGCGTGGCGGCTTTCATCTTCCGAACGCCGCGCGCAATCGAGTCTTCAACACGAAGTCGGGCAAGGCGCAGTTTACAGTGCACGAGTTGCCGAAACACGATCTTGGCCCAGATCAGTTTTTGATGATGACGATTCGCAGTCACGATCAGTTTAATACTTCCGTCTACACTGAAAACGATCGCTATCGCGGCATCAGCGATGGCCGGCGCGTCGTGTTTCTCAATGGAGAGGACATCGCCGCGGCGGGCCTGAAAGCGCAACAAGTTGTAGACTTGGTCAGCCATTTTGAAGGTGAGGAGCGAATTGCCAGGGCGTTTATCGTTGTCCCGTACGATATCCCGCGTCGCTGCGCTGCGACTTACTTTCCCGAAGCGAATGTTTTGGTGCCGGTGCGTCATGTCGCGCTGAAGAGCAACACGCCAGTGTCGAAGTCAGTCGTGATCAGCATCCGGCCTGCAACCGAGGAGCCAGAGTAAATGCCCGTTCAAACTGCTAAAAAGAAGGCTGCTAAAACGAAAGCGACGAAAAAAGCCCCTACAAAGAAAACCTCAAAGAATCTCAAAGCCACGGCAACGTCGAAGAACGACGTGAAGCCGAAGCTTTACGCGAGTCTCGTCGTGCAGTTGCGGAGTCTGCTTAAAGGCGAGCACGACTTCATCGCGAATGCGGCAAACTTCAGCGCGCTGCTTTTCAGTTCACTACCGAACGTGAACTGGGCCGGGTTCTATTTCCTGAAAGATGACGAGCTTGTGCTTGGTCCATTTCAGGGGAATCCTGCGTGCGCGCGCATTCCGATGGGTAATGGCGTGTGCGGCGTGGCGGCGCAGCGACTCGAGACGATCATCGTCCCGAACGTTCACGAGTTTCCGGGACACATCGCGTGCGACGTTGCGTCGAATTCGGAGATCGTGGTGCCGTTGTTTGATGGTGAACGACTGCTCGGCGTGCTCGATCTCGATAGTCCGACGATCGGCCGGTTCGACGATCAGGACGCGGAAGGCTTGAACGAACTCGTGACCGTGTTTGTCGCGCACGAAGAAGGGCTTTAGCCACAAAAGAGCACAAAAAAGCACACAAATAAGAAAGCCACCGAGCCAGGGACAGGGTGAATATCAGGTCATGATAAGTATTAGAAGATCAAAAGAGCGCGGGCATTTCGATCATGGGTGGCTCAACACTTACCACACTTTTTCGTTCGACCAGTATTACGATCCGCGTTACATGGGCTTTCGCACCTTGCGTGTGATCAATGAGGATTTTGTTGCGGCGGGTCGCGGGTTTCCGAAACACGGGCACCGCGACATGGAGATCATTACGTACATCCTCGAAGGCGCGCTCAAGCATGAAGACAGCATGGGCAATGGATCCGTGATTCGTCCGGGCGACGTGCAACGGATGAGCGCGGGTACGGGCGTGCGACACAGCGAACAGAACGCATCGCTGGCGGAGCGCGTACACCTGCTACAGATCTGGATCCTCCCGGACACGATCGATCTCGAGCCGAGTTACGAGCAGAAGGCTTTCACTGATGATGAGCGACGAGGGCAACTGCGATTGATTGCTTCCGAAGATGGTCGCGACGGGTCGGTGACTGTACACCAGGATGTGAGCTTGTTTGCGTCCATACTTGATATGGATCAGGAAGTAACACATGAGATGGATCCGCTTCGCTATGCGTGGATCCAGGTGGCGCGCGGCGCGATCACGATCAATGGTGAGAGTGCTTTGCAGGGTGATGGTGTGGTTATAACCGGAGAATCGCATCTGCGAATCAAAGCGCAAGAGCCATGTGAGATCCTCTTATTCGATCTTAAGTGAGTACAGGATTACAGGAATTTCATGATTTACATGTCTTGTTCATCCTGAAAATCCTGAAATCCTGTCTAGCATGACTGAACCGCATCCACGCCGCTGGCAAGCTCTGGCACTCTTATCAATCGCTGAGTTGCTCGGCATGTCGCTTTGGTTCAGTGGCTCCGCTGTCGTTCCCGCACTCACGCGCGAGTGGCAATTATCGCCCTCACAAATAAGCTGGATCGCGATCGCTGTTCAGCTTGGCTTCGTCGCCGGCACGCTCATTAGCGCCACGCTCAATCTTCCTGACATCATCAGCACGCGACGTCTCTTCGCCGTCTCATCGTTTCTCGGCGCTGCTACTAACTGGTATTTCGGTCTCTACACACTTGATGCTTCCAGTGCGATCCTATTGCGCTTCCTGACAGGCGTTTGTCTCGCCGGTGTTTATCCGCCGGGCATGAAGATCATGGCGACGTGGTTTCGTGAGCGGCGCGGTATGGCGCTCGGCGTTTTAGTGGGCGCACTCACGATGGGAAAAGCGACGCCCTACCTCGTCAACGCTATCGGTTCGGCAAGCTGGCGCATTAACATCCTCTTCGTTTCGGTGCTCGCTGCAGTTGGCGGGCTCATTGTGCTGTTCTTCGTTGAGGATGGTCCATATGCACTGCCGCCGGCGAAGTTTGACATGTCGCAGGTTGTTCGCGTGTTCAGTAATCGTGGCGTGCGACTCGCGAGCTTTGGTTACTTCGGGCACATGTGGGAACTCTACGGCATGTGGATCTGGATTCCGGTGATGATTCGTTCGAGTCTCGCGCTTAGAAATGCTAATCCGGAACTCGCGGAGATTGGCTCGTTCATCGTGATCGGCGCAGGCGCGATTGGTTGTGTGGTTGCCGGGTTGATTGCCGATCGTGTTGGGAGAACTCTTGTTACGTCGTGGGCGATGGCGATCAGTGGCACGTGTTGTTTGGTGATTGGATTATTGTATGGCGGCAGTCCGGTGTTGCTGTTGCTCGTTGCGGCAATCTGGGGGGCGACGGTTGTGGCTGACTCGGCGCAGTTTTCATCGTGTGTTACTGAGCTTGGAGATCCGCAGTACATCGGAACCGCGTTGACGATTCAAATGTGTATTGGGTTTTTGTTGACGAGCGTTTCGATCGAGCTCGTGCCGAAGATTGATAATTGGCGGTATGCGTTCATGATTCTCGCGCCTGGTCCGTTGTTTGGGGTGATTTCGATGTTGAGGTTGCGGCAACTTCCGGAAGCCGTGAAGATTGCGCATGGAAAACGGTAACGCGGATAAACGCGGATTTGTTACGGATTTGATTGCGTAATTCCGAGGGTGTGTATTATTCTCTGCCTCACAGGTGATTTGATGAAAGTACTCTGCTTCCTCAGACTTAGGCTGAACCGAGCTTGATTCGGGCTCGGCGGCTCCTTTTCTAAATCCAACTACAACCGAAGTGTGTTTCCGAGTGGACCTTCTGATCCACTTTTGAGGTTTGATCATGCAGCAACCAGCTATTCAGGTGCGCAACCTGCGCAAAAGTTTTCGCAAGCGAAACGGTTTCCGCAAAAAGTCCGAGCTCTGGGCGATCGACGATGTCTCGTTCAGCGTCGCGCAGGGCGAGACTTACGGGCTCCTCGGACCAAACGGTTCGGGCAAGTCGTCGCTGATTCGCGTTCTTTCGACTCTGCTCATTGCGGATAGCGGTTGCGTGCGGATGCTCGACTTCACGCTGCCGGAGCAGGCGGACGAAGTGCGACGGATCATCGGGCGTGTCAGCGTCGACGCGGCTTTCTATAAGAAACTGTCAGCGCGCGAAAACCTGCTCTACACCGCACTGCTCTACGGCCAGAACGCGCGCGAGGCTGAACGCCGCGTGATGGAGATTCTCGAGCAGCTCGGAATGGAGAATGCGAAGTTCTCGACGCCGCTCGAGGAGATGAGTCGCGGTATGCAGCAGAAGATCAGCATCGCACGCGCACTCATGATCAACCCGCCGCTGTTGTTGCTCGACGAGCCGACGACGGGTCTCGATCCGAAGAGCCGTCGCGACGTGCAGTCGTTCCTCGAAGACCTGCAAAGGCGCGAGGGCACGACGATCCTTTTGACGACGCACGACATGGCCGAAGCGGAACGACTCTGCAAGCGCATCGGTTTTCTGGCGCACGGCAAACTCGTTGCGGAAGGAACCGCCGCGCAGCTCATGCAGCGCTCGCACGCCGCGACGCTCGACGACGCCTTCATCAAGTTAACTGGTGAAGCAATCGTCGAAGAAGAATCCACAGATTACGCAGATTGCTCTGTGTAATCTGTGGATGGATTTGGAGGTAACGATGGAAGCGACTTTAAGACAAACGTGGGCCTTCCTGTTTCGCGGGTATCACATCACTCGTCGATACATCGGCTGGGTCGTCGTTTTCAACTTTTACGCGCTCGTGACGTCAGCGACAGTCGCGCTGATCGGTGTCGCGCAAGGGAACTACCAATTGACACTGACGCTCGTCGTCGGTGCGTTGCTGTGGAACTATCTTTCGTGGCTTTACAACGAGATCGCGATGTCGATCGCTTACGAGCGCTGGGAAGGAACGCTGGAGTACACGTTCATGGCCCCGGTGTCGCGCGCGGTGCACCTGCTTGGCGTCAGTCTGTTCTCGTTGCTGAACAGTATTCTGACGAGTGTGATCGTGCTCGTTGGTCTGATGTTGTTTACAAACTTGAACCTGCGTGGCGCGAACCTGTTTGGTGTGGCTGTGGTGCTGGCGGTGAGCACGCTTGCGTTCGTTGGGCTCGGACTGTTCGCGGCGGTGTTTCCAGTGATGAGCGCGGAACGAGGAGCGGAAGCTACCCATATCTTTCAGGGCTCGCTTCTGCTGGTTTCTGGCGTTTATTATCCCATCGATGTGCTGCCACACTGGCTGCAACCGCTGTCGGCACTTTCACCGGCGACTTACACTTTGTCTGCTTGCCGGAAGTTATTCGGAGTGGGGAACGCGAACTCGACGGCTGAGTATCTCGCGGGCGCGCCACTCTCGGCCGTGTCGCACGAGCTGCTCATACTGGCGTTGATGGGCGCGATACTGCTGCCGCTCGGTCTCTTCGTCTTCGTAAAGATGGAGGCGTGGGCCAAGAAGACAGGCAAGTTGAAACGAACGGGATGAGTTGATGGAGGAACTCAAAAAACGCACACGCGATATTATCAGGCGACTCAAGCGAGCTTATCCAGACGCAAAGACCGCGCTCAATCATTCGAACCCGTTTGAATTGTTGATTGCGACGATTCTTTCAGCGCAGTCTACGGATGCGCGCGTCAACATCGTTACGGCTGATCTTTTTCGGAAGTACAAGAAGCCGGAGGACTATCTGAAGGTCTCCGCGCACGAACTCGAGAAGGACATTCACTCGACCGGGTTCTTTCGGAATAAGACAAAGTCGATCCAGGGGACGGCGAAGCTTCTGACTGAGCAGTATGGTGGAGAAGTGCCGCACACGATGGATGAGCTGCTCGAGTTGCCGGGTGTCGCGCGGAAGACGGCGAATGTGGTGCTGGGGAATGCGTTTGGGATCAAGGCGGGCGTCGTGGTTGACACTCACGTCACGCGACTCTCGCACCGGCTTGCGTTATCGCAGGAGAAGACTGCGGAGAAGATCGAGCAGGACTTGATCCCGATCGTGCCGAAGAAAGATTGGGTGATCTTCCCGCACCTGATGATCTATCACGGGCGGAAGATCTGCAAAGCGCGAAATCCGTTGTGTGCTGAGTGCACGATTGAGAAGCTGTGCCCTTCATCCTCTCTCAAGACCGGCATTCACCCACCTAGCTAGACCACAAAAGGCACAAAGAAGAACACAGAAAGCGCAAAAACAGCAAACCATTTCTGATTTACTGTTTTGTGCTTTCTGTGTTGTTCTTTGTGCCTTTTTGTGGTCTGGCTACTGTTTAGCGACTGAGGCCATGATGGCCTGAGCGGCCTGTTGGCTCAGTGGCGTGATGATGTCTTCGCCTGCTGATTTTGCTTTGCCTTTGAAGGTTTGCGCGAAGCTAGGCGTCTGGCTTGTCGGGCGCTCGAGTCTCACGTCGAGTGTCAACTCATCCTTATTTTTGATGTTCTGAGCGACAGTTGCAGCGACGACGGTATTCGTTGCCACGACTGCTGCCGTGCCTGATCCGTAACCGACGTTGCTCGCAACTTGACCTACTGAACTGCTGAGCATGCTTCCGAAACCACCGCCACCTTTCTTGTGCGACACATTCGCGAAGACGATGTAGTCACACTGCTTCTGCTGCGCTTCAGCTTGAATCGCCGCGCCCGTGGCTTCGATCACGACGGCTTCAACATTCGTCCCTTTGAGGTTCTGTTGCAGAGTGTTCTGCACTGCCGCGGCAAGATTTTGCGCGTTCATCCACTCAGCGACGTTGCCAGTCTTCACGGCTGCGACTCCGAAACGAATCACGCCGTCACGCTTCGGCGTAACCGTAGTCGCTGCTGCTGCGGCGCTCGGCTGACTCGCAGTGCTCGTCACGGTTGCGGAGCCACCCGTCTCAGCCATGTTGCCGGGGTTCGCGTAAGCGGCGCTCATAGCACTCGCGAAGTCTTCTACTTCGCGATAACCCTCAGGAATCTCGAACAGACTCTGATCGAGTGTCGCCTGTGAAAACTCAACTACTTCATTGATCGTCGAAAAACTCTCGGCGCCGTCGGGGCCAAACATCGTCGTCTTTTCCCAAACCGGATAACCCTTCTTCGCGGTGCCGATCGTCTTAGTCTCATACCGATCCTGACAACCGCCGCCCGCTTTTGGTCGATAGTTCGTGTACGCGCGGCTGCTGTCGCAATCGAGCGCGAACGTGGCGTCGATGTACCAGCCATCGATTTCCATCCTGGTATTGTTTTGCGAGCACGCGTCCGGCGACGACTTGATCTCCATCGAGGTGATGATGTGACGCGCCGTGTAGCCAAGGATCTGTTTGCGCTCGCCCGTGTCTTTCGTGGTAACGGTGGAAGTAACAAGGCCACCTTTCTTCACGGGTTGAGACGCAGGCGTCGTCGTCGTGGCAGGCGTGGTGCTGCTGGGCGATGGCTGATTGGGCTGATCGTACGGGTGAATCATGTACATCTTCATCTGCGGCATGATCTGGATGTTTCGTCGCAGATCACATTGCTGGATCATGATCATCTGGCCGCTGTTGGTTTCGCTGCGCTGGCGCTTGCCTTTGATGTAGCTGGTGTTTTCGTAAGTCTGGCCGCCGGTCGTTTGCCGCGTTTTGACTTTCGTGTCGGCGCTGGCCGTCGCGGAGAGTATCGACAGACAGGCGATTACAACTGCAATTCTGACGATGGTGGTTTTAAGCATATCCCTCTTGTTTCTGGTTGTGGTTTGTGTGACTGGGAAGACGCTGCCAAATTCAGGCCTCATAATAGAACGCGAAAGTCGGAAAGAAAAGGGGTCAAAATAGGTCGTACCGGACGTATTTTTGACCCTCCCTCGCGCCACAGCTAGAATGACCGCGCCGTGAGCTACAGATTCCCCTGGCATCGTTTGAGCGACGAGCAGTTGCTTGATATACGCATCTGCGATTTGCCTATCAAAATCAAAGGTTCGTTCCTCGAACCCCACATAATACGGCTCTATGGCGAGCTCAACGACCGCGGAATCCGCTTTAAACCGCATGTTTGGCTGTCAGAAGAGTGGTTTTCACCGGACGGCGTGCCCGGCATCGCCATCCCGTTTTACCTCGCGCACCCGCGCCTGATGAAGCTCGAACGGAAGCAAATGCTCGAAGTCGAGGGCGGCACTGACAAAGAATGTATGAGCATTCTGCGGCACGAGGCCGGCCACGCGCTCGACACCGCGTTTCGCCTCCACTTCAAACGCCAGCATCGCGAGCTCTTCGGCTCCTTCGCGCAACCGTATCCCGACTTCTACAAGCCGAAACCGAGGAGCCGCAAGTACGTTCTGCACCTGCCCGCCTGGTACGCGCAGGCGCATCCCGCGGAAGACTTCGCCGAGACATTTGCCGTTTGGCTGGCGCCGCGCTCGCAGTGGCGGCGTCGTTATCGCGGCTGGCCGGCCTTGCAGAAGCTCGAATACATCGACGAGCTAATGACCGCGCTCGCGGGTACGAAACCCAAGAACGGAACGCGCACGAAGATCGATCCACTATCTGCACTGCGCGGAACACTGCGCGATCACTATCGTCGCAAGCGCGAGCGTTACGACTTCGAATGGCCCGCCGTTTACGATCGCGATCTGCGTCGCATCTTCTCCGACGATCCACATCACAAGCACCGGATGAGTGCTGCGAGTTTTCTGCGCAAGGTGCGTCGCGAGGTGCGACAGATAGTCGCTGAAGGCACCGGCGTACACCAGTACACGATCGATCACGTGCTGCAAAATATGATCGATCGCTGCAAAGATTTAAAACTTCGTGTAGCAACCCCCTTCCGCGAAACGCGAAGGCGTGTCATGATAGTGCTGACTGTGCAAGTAATGAACGTGCTCCATTCGGGTTATCATCGCATAGCCGTATGACCTTTGAGCCGCGACGTAAACTGCGCATCATCGTGCTGGTCCACGAGGACCTCGTGCCTCCTGATTCGTTGGACGGTCTTTCCGACAAAGAAAAAGCCGAAGTCAGAACTGAGTTCGACGTCATCTCGACGTTGAAGAAGATGGGCCACGAGGTCTATCCGGTCGGTCTCTACAACCAGCTCAACGTGATCGGCAATGCGTTGCTGGAACACAAGCCTCACATCGCTTTCAACCTGCTCGAAGAGTTTCATGGTTATCCGCTTTACGATCAGCACGTGGTTAGCTATCTCGAGCTGATGAAGCAGGCATACACCGGTTGTAATCCGCGCGGCATGACCCTCGCCCACGACAAGGCGCTGACGAAGATGATCCTTTCTTATCATCGTCTGCTCGTGCCGAACTTCGCGGTGTTTCCGATGAATCGAAAAGTGCGGCGTCCGATGCGTTTGAAGTTTCCGCTTCTGGTTAAGTCGATTAGTGAGGAAGGATCGGTTGGGATCGCGCAGGCGTCGATCGTGCATGACGATGAGAAGCTGACGCAGCGCGTCGAGTTTATTCATCGTCAAAACAAGACTGCCGCGATCGCGGAGCAGTACATCAAGGGCCGCGAGATTTATGTGAGCGTGATCGGTAATCAAAACATTCAGACGTACGCGCCGTGGGAGCTTGTGATGGAGAAGCTGCCGGAAGGCGCTGAGAATATCGCGACGTTGAAAGTGAAATGGGATCCGAACTACCAGGAGAAGGTTGGCGTGGCGACGAGGGCCGCTGATCTAACCCCCGAACAACTCAAGACACTCGAGCGGTTGTCAAAGCGAATCTATCGGTATCTATTTCTCAGTGGCTATGCGCGTTTGGACTATCGCATGACGGAGGAAGGGCAGTTCTACTTATTGGAAGCGAATCCGAATCCGCAGATCGCGAATCACGAGGACTTCGCTGATTCGGCTGAATATTCGGGTGTGCCTTACGATCAGCTACTGCAGAAGATCATCACCGTGGGCATGAACTACGCTAGTGCGCGTAACGGAATCACCGGCTAATCTCGGAACCTCACACTTATTGTCACTTTAATTAGCTCATACATAACGAATCGAATTTTTAGATTGTTGGGAGTCGTGTGCCCATGACAATAGTTATAACTCTGCTTTTTACTCTGACGCTTTATCTTAAAATGCAGCGTGCTTAGTAACGATTTGTAACTTTGCGGCTACAAATCTTTCAGATTGACCGCACTCGCAAAGGATTCGTGACTTCTTTCAGTGCAAGTCCTTGATACGCAAGGCGTTTCGTCACGAAACAGTCACATTGCCGCTTGAACCACTCTGATCCAGCCGCTAAGATGCCAAAGGTTTTAGCGGTGCCCCCCTCACGCAGCAATATCAAAAATTAAAATTACTAGAGAGAAGGTAGTTCCCTGTCTATGGCGTTTAAAAAACTGTTCCCTCGTGCTTTGTTTGCCAGTTTGGCCCTCGTAGTATTAACAACATCAGCATTCGCCCAAACTCGTCCACGAGTGACAGTTCCGAGCGGCGACGTAAATGAAGTAGCCTGCTCGCCTGATGATTTCGCCGCAGTGGCCGCAGCGGCCGTCTCCGATTCAAAACCCACCTGGGAAGCTAAACCAAAACCAACTATCGACCTTTCGCCTACGACGACGCCGTCGAGCGCCGGTTTTATTAAGTACGAATCACAATTGATGGCCGCGATCGATCAGCGACTCGGAACGCCGTATCGCTGGGGCGCCACTGGTCCAAACCGCTACGACTGCTCGGGATTTGTCTGGTCCATTTACCAGGCCACTGGCATCAACTTTGAAAGAGTGAGCGCCGCCAACCTGTTTGCGCGCTTCGAGCCTGTGCCGGTTGAAGAGCAGTTCAAGTTTGGAACCCTCGTGTTCTTCAGTGGCCTGAAGCACGTCGGCGTTGTTGCTGATGAGCATGGCTTCTATCACGCCTCGCGCCGTCACGGTGTTATCTATTCAGAGTTTAATGATTACTGGTTGAAGCGCATCGACGGCTTCCGTCGCGTGCCACTCAACGCGCAGATCGCAAAGAAGTAGGCCACAAAAGGCACAAAGAAGAACACAAAAGCACAAAAGCATTAGCTGATGGGGAGTCCCTCGATGTATTGAGCGAGATCCCTTCACTAATGCTTTTGTGCTTTTGTGTTCTTCTTTGTGCCTTTTGTGGCCTACTTATTGTTTGGAGGAGGGATGAAGCCTGCTTTATGGGTGTCGTCGCGTGCTTCCCAGACTGCGACGATCTTGTCGATCGCGACGTAGCAGTTTTTCCCATCATCATCGCGCAGGTGCAGCACGCCGGTTTCCACTTTCAACACTTCACCACGCACGCTCGATGCGCCACCGCAGTAAACGTCGATCCTCTTCCCGATAAACCTTGATAAAAAGTCTTCCACTTCGCCCTACTTCTTCCATTTCTTAAATGTGAGCTTCACGAGCGGCAGTGTGTCTGGATCATCCTGTTGCTCACGCTCGAATTTGTAGAGGTCGTAGTAAGCGCAGCGCTTTGTGGTCGGATACTCTCTACATACCGCAGGCCTCGCGTGATAGATCCCACATCCACGCGTTTCAGGATTTATGAACTGACATGCATCGCCAAAAAGCGGATCGCGCTTGCGGCGCAGCACTCTTTCCTTTGCGTACATCTTGGTATACCGGGCCGTGGCTACTTCTTCAGTAACGCCAAAGTGCTTCGCCAACCGGCGAATATCGCGTGGCGTTACCTGAACGCGCTCATACGCCGAACAGCAAAACGCCGGACAATCAGTGCAGTCGTAATAAACTTTCGGTTTAGCGGTCGGAACTGTTCCCATGATTGATCCCCGGTTCTCTCCTATCGTCGCTTTGACTTTTTGTATTCCGACAACAGCAGGTTCATAAACTGCTCACGCTTCTCATAGAGACGTTTCGGCTCGCGTGCCTCGTGACGCGTAAGAGCATAAGCCGTAATGAGCGGAAGCGCTACTGTAGAGTCGACATAACAGACAACTGCGTCAGGAAGTCGATCCGGATCGACCTTGCCCCACGACACTGCTTCACCAGGAGTTGCTCCTGATAATCCACCTGTGTCAGGTCGAGCGTCAGTCACTTGCAGAAAATAATCGTGACCACGTTCGTCGATACCGAGCACTTCCTGGATCTGCGGTTCAGTTTGTAAGAGGAAATTTTTTGGTGATCCACCACCGAGTATGAAAACAGCCGAACGACCTTTTACTTTCTTGCCGTTCGCTTTCACTTCGCCACGTTTTGCAGCAAGGACGATCGACGCAGTCTCATTCACGTCGAGCGACGGATCGAATGCGAGCTTGTTGCCTTGCAACGCTTTCGCAGCGACGTTCATTCCGATCGAGGAGTCGCCCGGCGATGACGTGTAGATCGGGACTGCGTATTCGTAAGCGACACCGAGTAGCGACTTATCCTTGATCCCGAGTTTCTGCTCGCGCTCGTGAACATATCGCCCGCACAGGTAGTGAAACTCAGCCGTCGACATCGGACGCTGAAACTCCGGTCCTTCGATTATCCTGCGAAAGAACGCGTCAGTATCGAGCAGCACTGAGTAATCGAAGAAGATGTCGTAGATACGGACCACTTCTTCTTCGCGCAGCGTGACATCGGAGGTGTGCGCATTGCCCTGGTGCATGGCGAGACCGATGCCGAAGTGCGTGTCGTGATAGAGATTGGCGCCGGTCGAGATGATCCAATCGACGAAGCCCGCTTTGATCAGTGGAATCAGCGCGGAAATACCGAGTCCCGCGGGCGTTAACGCTCCAGTTAGTGAGACTGCGACCGTGACCTCCGGCTCGAGCATTTTCGTCGTGTAAAGCTGGCACGCCTCACGGAGGCGCGCGGCGTTGTAGGCGAGAAAAGCCTCATCGATTAAATCCGCAACGGCTATGTTTTTCTCAATTGGGGCAGGATCGATTCGTTTGCCGCGAAGAAATTTGCTTTTGTGTTTACCCATTTGTTCTTCTATTAAGGCGTTTGCGCCTTCTGTGACTGTTTCTGGTCCATCTCTGACGCATCTTCTTCCGGAGCTTTTCTGACACGCAGTCGCAAAATGCGTCGTTCGTCTGCCTCAAGAACTTCAACTTCCAGGCCGCGCATCATCAGTCGCTCGCCCGCTGCAGGAACTGTTCCTGACTCATTGATCACGAGTCCGGCGATGGTAGTGAAATCGTCGTCTTCGATCTCCATGTCGAAGAGCCGCTCGATCTTTCCGATCTCAGTCGAGGCCAGTACTTCGTAACTTCCATCCGGACCTTCAACAATATCTTCCAACTCTTCGCCGGCGATGTCTTCGTCTTCGATCTCGCCGACGATCTCTTCGAGAATGTCTTCGACAGTGACGAGCCCACAAACGCCGCCATACTCGTCAATCACCATCGCGAGTTGCGCGTGCGCCTTTTGCATCTCTTCCAACAGTTCCGCAACGGGTTTTGTTTCCGGTATGAAGTACACCGAGCGTACGAGCGATTTAATGCACTCCTCTTCACGACCGTCAGCCCAACACTGAAGCAGATCGCGCACGTAGATCATGCCCTCAACGTTGTCGATCTGTTCGCGATAGACTGGCAGACGCGAGTATTTCGATTCGAGAATGATATCGCGTGCTTCACGCACCGTGGCGTTTTCAGGGATGGCGACGATGTCGGGTCGCGGCGTCATGACTTCACTCACGCGCGTATCACCGAATTCGATAATCGAGTGGATGAGCTCGCCTTCTTCTTCTTCAAGGATGCCTTCTGCCTCGCCGACGTCGATCAGCGCTTGAAGGTCGCCGCTGTCGTCGTCTTCTTCCTCTTCCTCACCGGTCTCTGTCACCTGATCCTTTCGCCGGGAACGATCAAAAAGCCGCTGAAAAGGATCGGCGATGAACGTCATGATCGGAAAGAACGGCCTCACGATGGGCAGCAGGAAGAGCAGCGTGCCTTCCGGGTTACGCGTCGAGATGAATAGTGGAATCAGTTGACGAAAGATGCCGGCGAGTATCAGTCCCGCGAAGAGTCCGACGAGCACGAGCCGCGGATCGGGGAAAAGGCTTAGTGATATAGAAGTTATAAGAACAGCGACGACGACGAGCAGTATCTGAATCATCGCCGAGAGGGCGAAGCTGAAGCGCGGGCGATGCTCCAGTGCCAGGCGAAGAAACGGTTTGGATGGTTGTTCGGGCTTGTCTCCGTTTTCGCCCATCAGGCGGCGTAGACCCACGTCGCTCAACTGGGCGAAGGCCATATCAACCGTGGCCAGCAGAGAGAGTACTATGAGCAGTAAGAGCGCAAGCCCTATTTCAAGTTCCATCGATGGGGAAATAGTATGGACAGGATTGACTGGATTTACAAGACCATCTCTGCGGCTCTCTGCGTATCTCGGCGTTCTCTGCGTTGAAATAGCCCCTTAAAGCAGAGAGCGCCGAGATACGCAGGGACCGCAGAGATCTAAATCTTCAACTTCTTCCTCAATCTCAATTCCAGCCGGTTCATCTCACCATTATCAGTCTCATGGTCATACCCGCAAAGATGCAAGAGGCCATGAAGTATCAACTGCGCAATTTCATCGTCAAACGATAGTCCATTGTCCTTCGCCTGCACCGCCGCCGTATCAACTGACACCGCCACATCGCCCAGATTGAATTCCTCTTCCGCTGGAAACGACAACACGTCCGTCGCTTTATCAACGCCGCGAAACTGCCGGTTCAGTCCTCGTATCCGTTTGTCTGAAACAAAAGCGATCGTAGCTGAGGATTCGCTCTTTCCGATTGCGTCAAGCGCCCGTAAGGCAAAATTGGTCCACGCTTCAGTGTCGAGTTTCAAGCGTCGCTGGCGATTGACAACCTCGACCATCGCTATATCTGTGGCTTCCGTGTTTGCTCTTCGTAGGCGCGGATGATCATCTGCACGAGCTTGTGTCGCACGACGTCTTTGTCGGTGAAGTAAACGAACTCAATGCCTTCGAGCTTTGACAGGATTCGTTCTGCTTCGATCAAGCCACTGCGTTTGCCGGTCGGTAGATCGACCTGCGTGACGTCGCCAGTGATCACGGCCTTCGATCCGAAACCGATGCGCGTGAGAAACATCTTCATCTGTTCGCTCGTCGTGTTCTGCGCTTCGTCGAGAATGATGAATGCGTCTGACAACGTACGGCCACGCATAAACGCGAGCGGCGCGACTTCGATCACGCGCTTTTCGAGTAGACGTGTGACGCGCTCGTAGTCGATGAGATCGAAAAGCGCGTCGTAAAGTGGGCGTAGATACGGATCGACTTTGTCTTGCAGGTCGCCGGGAAGGAAGCCGAGTTTCTCACCAGCTTCGACCGCCGGACGTGCGAGCACGATGCGGTTCACCTGTTTCTGCATCAACGCCTGCACCGCCATCGCCACGGCCAGATAAGTCTTGCCTGTGCCCGCGACGCCGATACCAAACACGACGTCGTTGTCCTGGATAGCTTGAATGTACTTGCGCTGGTTGACCGACTTCGGCGCGACCTGTTTCTTCCCCGCCGGATTGAAACGCGTTTTGGTGAAGTAGTCGCGCAGGCTGAAGGCGCGGTCTTCGGCGATCTGCGCAAAGGCTTCGCGCAGCTCTTTGTCAGTGAATTGTTTTCCTTCCTTGAAAAGGTCGGAAAAGTCTTCGAGGATACGTTGGGCGGTCTCGACGTCGGCCGGGTCGCCATCGATGGAGACATCCTGACCGCGGGCATCGATTCTCACGTCAAGCAGAGACTCGAGATATTTGATGTTCTGATCGTGAACACCAAACAGCGTCTCCAAACCACGAGGCGGCAACTCAATCTTCTTCAAACTGTCTTAACTTTCTCCTTCGCGCAGCAGGACCGATTGGGATAATGCGGGGGTGTGGTGAGCAGTAAATTAACGTCCATAGATTGCAAAATTGACGCTACTACAGGCGTTGTTCGAGTGTCAATACGGGTGAGTGGTGCAATTAGAAATTCCTCTTGCGTAACCTCTGCGTTCTCTGCGCCTCTGCGGTAAAAAGAGAAATGAAAACCTTGTAAACCGCAGAGGCGCAGAGAACGCAGAGGTTACGCAGAGTTGGGCATGCGTACGAATTTATTTCAACTTATTCCCGCCGAAATGGTAGTCTTATCCAGACTTTAGTTTACTTCTCCGCTATCGAGGCCGCTCTCAGTCTCAAAGCAAACTCGAAGGAGTATCCCAGTGCCTGAATTTCTTTCAAATGTTACCCCTTTGATGGTTTTTCTTGGCATTGCTGCGCTTGGCTTTGTCTTTCTGCTCATTTCCCTCATCGTTGGAGACATTTTCGACAGCGTAGGCCTTGACCTTGGGGTTGACGGCGCCGACGGCCACGCCGCCCTGGATAGCCGCGTCATCAGCGTATTTGTGACTGCATTCGGAGGCTTCGGCGCCATTGGAATTCAACTGGGACTTTCCATCGTCGCCAGCTCGCTCCTCGGATTGGGCGGGGGCATTTTATTCGGTGGTTTGGTCTCACTGTTCGGACGTTTTCTCATCAAGCAGCAATCTTCCAGTTCCGTGACCACACAACAACTAATAGGACGCTCGGCTCAGGTTGTGGTTGCGATTACGCCCGGAAGCCTCGGCCAGGTGAGTTGCCGCATCGGTGAAGAGCGGGTTGAAAAGCTGGCGCGCGCCCGCGACAACCGCGAGATAAAAGCCGGTGCAACTGTTCGCGTCGATGAAGTTGCCGGAGATTCACTCATCGTCAGTCCTTACGAATCTTCAACATTCTCCCAACGCTAGTTTGAGGTACAAAGCGATGCTCGATTTCCAGACTTTACTCATCCCCATTGTGATCTTAGTCGTAGTGCTCGGCTTTCTGATCGCGTTAATGCTGCTCAGCCGAAACTACATCAAGGTTTCACCAAACCAGGCTGCCGTTATATCTGGACGCTCTCGAAAACTGCCTGACGGCGCTGTCGTTGGCTATCGACTCGTAAGAGGCGGCGCCACGTTAATCTTTCCCTTTCTCGAAAAGGTCGAGTACCTCAATCTGAATGTGCTCACCGTGCCGCTTGCCACCTCGCGAGCTTACACCGTGCAGGGAGTTCCGGTGTCAGTAAAAGCCGTAGCCAACGTGAAGATCAAAGGTGACGACGACTCGCTACGCGCTGCCGCCGAACGCTTTCTCGGTATGAAAACCGATGAGTTTCATAAACTCGTTTTTCAAACTCTCGAAGGTCACTTGCGCGCCATCCTCGGAACGCTCACCGTCGAGGAGATTAATAACGACAGGCAGAGCTTTGCGCAGAAGTTAACGACTGAAGCCGCCGGCGATCTCGAGAAGATGGGAATCGGTCTCGATGCTTTAACGATTCAGGAGATTTCCGACGAAGAGGGCTATCTCGACGCGCTCGGCAAGAAGCGAACGGCGGAGGTACAGCGCGATGCTGAGATCGGCAAGGCCGAAGCACTACGTGATTCCAAGATCAAAGCGGCTTTGGCAATGCAGGAAGGTGAAAAAGTTCGACTTGCGTCAGAAGCCGATATCGCCGCTTCAACCAGAGAGACCGAAGTAAAACGGGCGCAATTCCAGGCTGAGATCAAACGTGAGCAAGCCACTGCGGAGCAGTCTGGGCCATTGGCTGAAGCGAAGGCGCGCCAGGAAGTTATCGCACAGGAAGTTCGTGTAGAAAAGATTCGTACTCAGGAGCAGATTGCGGTCCAGGAGCAGGAGGTATTGCGACGCGAGAAGGAACTGGAAGCGACTGTTATCAAGAAAGCGGAAGCCGAACGCCGGGCTTCTGTGCTATTGGCCCAGGGTCAACAGGAAGCAGCAATTCTCGAGGCCGAAGGGCGGAAGCAGGCACTGATCGCAACAGCGGAAGCCGAAAGCCAGAAGCTACAGCGGGAAGGCGCTGGTCGCGCGTCGGCAATCGAGGCGGAAGGTCGTGCTGAAGCCGAAAAAATCCGGGCCCTGGGATTGGCCGAAGCGGAGAAGATTGAGGCACAGGGATTGGCTCATGCGAAAGCTGTCGAGGCTCAGGGATTAGCGGAAGCCGTGGCAATCAAAGAAAAAGCCGCCGCCTGGCGTGAGTTCAACGACGCGGCTCGCCTGCAGACAATACTGGAAAAACTGCCCAGCATCATCGAAGCAACCGCGCCTGCGCTAAAAGCCGTTTCCGAACCGTTGGGAAACATCGATAAGGTGGTAATGATTGATCATGGCGGTGACGGGAATGGTGGCGGTTCCGGTCTAAACCGTTTTGCCCAGACCGGTCCAACGATGATCTACGCGCTCCTGCAACAGTTGCAGGCCTTAGGACTGAACGTGCCGGACCTACTCGCACAACTGGGCACAACGAACGGCGAGCAGGCGGTGAAAGTGCCAACTGTGACCAAGAAAGAAGAGTGATAAGGCGCTGCCGCAGATGGTCTCAGGGCGGTAAAGAAAAAGCGGACTAAGGCTGGTTTTAGAAAGCGAAAATGCTCAGGTAATACCTTGATCAATCCTCGCTTATTATGTTAATACCGCAGAGTTGTTAAGTTTGGGTTTGCCTTTCTTCCTATTACGTTGGCTGAAAAGCCAATCGGCCCAAGATGCGATCAACATCAAGGGCCGACATTTGAAAAAGAAAGGAGCAACGTGGAAATGGTGTTTAGCCTACGCATTCCGCGTCGCTTGTGGGTAATCGTCAAGGTCTCGGAAGATGGCCTTGCGATTGTGGTTTTACCACTTAGGGCCGCGAGGCCCTAAATCTGATGCAAAGAACCGTAGCCTTCGGGTGAATTGGACTGGGTCGGGTCTATATGACCGGCCCTTTACCTTTGTCAAATCTCCCGTTCGGGAATTAACGCTTGCGTTAGCCTACAAGCTAATCTTTGCAAACGTCAAGTTTATTTAACAAGTAAAATATTTAAAATATTTACTTTATTCTGTTCGAGCTATCCCCCAAGAACCGCAGTGTCGCTTGACACTCGGTGGCTCGATACTTACAATCCGTCACTTGCGCTTTGGGGCGGGTGCGCCCGGCGCGTTGGGAGAAAGTGAATGCCGAATCATAAATCAGCAGAGAAACGCGTCCGACAGAGTGAGAAAAGGCGCGTTATCAATCGTGGCCATCGATCGAAGGTCAGGACGTATATCAAGAAGATGCGTACGGCGCTCGACTCGGGTACGAGCGAGGATGTGCAGAGCGTGCTCCCTGAGGTCATGTCAGTGATCGACAAGTCCGTGCAAAAGGGTGTCATGCACAAGAACGCAGCGGCGAGATACAAATCGCGGCTGACAGTTCGGGCAAACCAGGCGGCCAAGTAGACTAAGTCAACAACAAAAATTTTACCGAGGCGGATCGACATTTCGGTCCGCCTCGGTTTTTATTTTAAAAGGAGAACGTGATGAACCGGTACGAGTCAGAAGACGAGATCGAGAATGTCGTGCGTGGGTTTGAGGCTTGTGAAACCGGCGCGGATGATTTCCATCACTCGGAGCACCTCGCGGTGGCCGTCTGGTACTTGCATATGATGGACCGAGATGCGGCGCTCGATCGCATGCGCGCCGGCTTGTTGCGGTTCTTAAATCATTACGAGGGAAACACGAGCAAGTATAGCGAGACGATCACGATGTTTTATATCGACAAGATAGTGGAGAAGTTGAATCAGATCGGGCCCGAGGTGTCGATCGTTGAGAAATGTAACGCAGTTTTAGCCACGGATTTTCGCGGATTGAAGAGGGATTAAGAAGCCAGTTCGCAGACGAGCAGCTCGAGTTGCAGGCGCGGAGTGGCTTGAGAGGTTTTGATGGCGAGATCAGTGGCGGCGGTGAGTTGAATGCCACGTGCGATCTTGGCAGCACTGCTGCGTTGTAGAGTTGAAATGTAGGAGTCGCGCTTAAAGGGCGGCAGGTTGATGTTACGGAATACTTCTTCGCGACCGCCGCGAGAGAGTAGATGTTTACCGAGAGCGAGCCGGTGATAGTTACCCGCGATCAATCCGACAAGCATTACTGGCTCAGCGCCGTCTTCCAGGAGTCGATGAAGCGTTTCGAGCGCTCTTTTGCGATTGCCCGCAAGCAGATGATCGCCGAGCTCGAAGTTCGATAACTCGCGTGAACGGCCGATCAGCTCATCAACATGATCGGGAGTGATGCGTCCGGTGTTTGCAGCGGCGGACGCGAGTTTCTCGATCTCGTTGGAGAGCGTTTGGACGTCACTTCCGACGAGGCTGATGATTTCGCCCAAGACCTGATCGTCAGCCGCAACCTTCAACTCTTTGAGCCGCGACTTGGCCCACGCTTTTGCTTCCGCATCTTTCAACGTCGCGAACTCAACAACAGTGCACGTATCCAGTAGTACCTTGCTCGATTTCTTACGCTTGTCTAGCTCATCGGCGGTGAAGATCATGACGGTCGAAGGCGACGGATTATTGAGATAACGAATCAGGGTCTCCTCGTCAGCTTCGCGCAGCTTTGCGAAGTCGCGAACGCGAATGACGCGCGTGTCAGACATCATCGGCAACTGCTCTGCCGCCGCAATCGCAGACTGCACCGGATCGCTCGACAGGCTAAACGACGACTCGTTGAACTCGCGCAGCAATGTACGACTCAGTGCCAGATCCGTGATCGTTTGCGCCGCCACTCGACGCAGGTAAACCTCAGGGCCGAGCAACAGGTACAGCGGTCGCAGTCCTTCACGTAGAGATCGTTCGAGCTCGGTGCGCGTCAGTGTTTTCATTTTTTATCGATATCGACTGCGTTGATGAGTGTGGAGACGATGCTTTCGGCAAAGCTGCGTGACATGCGCAGGATTGCCGGATCCTCTTCGTTGAAGAACGTGCGCGGGTCGCTGGCGAATTCATACTCGCCGCGAAAGACGAAGTTCTGATTATCGTAGAGAACACGATTCTCTTGCTGGTCGCGCACGGTAACCGCAGCCTCGATCGTCACTTCATAAATGCGCGCGCGTCCCTTGTCGTCGAGCAGCACGCCGCCGAAATAGAACTTCTTGATAACGCCCTCGATCACCGCATCAGCACCCTCACGCTGTCCCTGCACGCGCAGCCCGCGCCCGCGATGCACAAGCTCGCGCATCACCGCATCCGTAAACCGCGATTCGACTTTGTAGCGCAGCGCCTGGCTCTCCATCTGAAACGCCGGCACCCCGATCGTCTTGAATCGATTGGGCAGTTGATTCTTAGTAACCGGCTTATAGCACTCCGCAAAACCGGAGACGAAGAACAGCATCAGGATGAAGAGGGAAACACGGATTGGCGTATTCATTGGCGCCCGATTGTCTCATATGTTCCGCGGATTTTCACGGATCGCTTCCGCGACACGGATTGTTTCAGCGGCGGCTTTCACATCATGCGCGCGGATGATGTGGGCGCCGTGGAGGATGGCGGTGGTGATGGTGGCCATGGTGCCGTGCAGGCGATCTTCTGCGGGGGCGGGTGTGCCGGTTTCGTCGGCGAGGAGGCGGCCGATGAAAGACTTTCGCGAGGTGCCGATCAGCAACGGATAATCGGGGAAGGCGGCGATGAGTTGGTCCAGCTTGGCGAGGAGTTCCAGGTTTTGGTCCTGTGACTTGCCGAAGCCGATTCCCGGATCAATCACGATCGATTCGCGCTTGACGCCGCGTCGTTCGGCCATGTTGATACTCGCACGGAGACTGTGTGTGACTTCGTGCATGATGTCGGCGACGGGTGGCAGGCGGTGCATCGTTGCTGGTGTGCCGCGTGAGTGCATGAGCACGAGTCCTGCACCAGCACGCGCGACAGCATCGGCGATGTAGAAGTCGAAGCGAAGCGCGGAGATGTCATTGACGATTGCGGCGCCTGCTTCCAGAGCTACGCGTGCGACTTCGGATTTGGTTGTGTCGACTGAGATCGGTATTTCGGTGCGGTGGGCTAAAGCTTCGATAACGGGAACGACGCGCTTGATCTCTTCCTCGACAGTAACCGGCTCGCCACCAGGCCGTGTTGACTCACCGCCGACGTCGATGATGTCCGCGCCTTCCGAAATCATTTGCTCGGCGTGCCCAAGCGCTGCATCGAGAGAAACGAATTGTCCGCCGTCGCTGAAACTATCAGGGGTGACATTTAGAATGCCCATGATGAGCGTTCGCTCACCGATGGGCATTGCTCGATCTCTAATTTGCCAGGAAGTCATTTTCCACAGATTACACAGATTATGTCGATCTGTGTAATCTGTGGATGGATTTAGGCAGGTTGCGGATTGCCGCCGGTTATCGGTGGCAGAATCGGCTTGAGCGGCTTCGCGGTCGGCTCCTTCAACTGTGGCCGATCTTCGTCGTTGCCGGAATCGACCGACGGATTCTCATCGAGCGGCAGGCCCGCGACAATCCTTCGAATCTCAACACCATCCAACGACTCGCGCTCCAACAAGCATTCAGCCAAACGAATCATGGTTTCGCGATTCTCTTCGATGATCGCCTTCGCGCGCTCATACTGCGCGGTGACGATCTTCTTCACCTGTTCATCGATCTTGATCGCAGTGTCTTCCGAGAAATCACGATGCTGAGCAATCTCGCGTCCGAGGAAGATCTGCTCTTCCTTCTTACCGAAGGTCAGCGGACCCATCTCAGACATGCCATACTCGCAAACCATCGCACGCGCGAGTTCGGTCGCACGCTCAATGTCGTTCGAAGCTCCCGTGGTGATGCTGCCGAGGAAAGTGTCTTCGGCGATGCGACCACCCATCAGGATCGAGATCTGGCCCAGCAGGTAATCCTGGCTGTAGTTGTGACGGTCACCTTCGGGAAGCTGCTGCGTCACGCCAAGGGCCATGCCGCGCGGAATGATGGTGACTTTGTGAACCGGATCTGCATTCGGCACTTTCAGACCAACGAGCGTATGACCCGCTTCGTGATATGCAGTGACGCGCTTCTCTTCGTTCGAGATGACCATGCTCTTGCGCTCAGCACCCATCAACACCTTGTCTTTCGCCAACTCGAAGTCGCCCATTGCAACGAGCTTCTTGTTGTAACGAGCTGCATTCAACGCCGCTTCGTTAACAAGGTTGGCGAGATCCGCACCCGTGAATCCCGGTGTACCACGCGCGATCACGGAGATATCAACATCTTCACCGAGCGGAATCTTGCGTGTGTGGACTTTCAAGATGCCTTCACGTCCACGAACGTCAGGTCTAGACACCACGACGCGTCTATCAAATCGCCCTGGTCGTAGCAGCGCCGGATCGAGAACGTCCGGACGGTTCGTCGATGCGATCAGGATCACGCCATCGTTCGACTCGAAGCCATCCATCTCAACCAGCAACTGGTTCAACGTCTGTTCGCGTTCATCGTGACCACCGCCAAGTCCTGCGCCACGATGCCGTCCCACCGCGTCGATCTCGTCGATGAAGATGATGCACGGCGCATTCTTCTTGCCCTGTTCAAACAGGTCGCGCACACGCGAGGCACCGACACCGACAAACATCTCAACGAAGTCAGAACCAGAAATCGAGAAGAACGGAACGTTTGCTTCACCCGCAATCGCACGGGCCAACAACGTCTTACCGGTTCCCGGCGGTCCCATCATCAAAACGCCCTTGGGAATACGTCCGCCGAGTTTCTGAAACTTCTGCGGCTCTTTGAGAAACTCGATGATCTCCTGGAGCTCTTCCTTCGCTTCTTCAACACCAGCCACGTCTTTAAAAGTCACACGCTTCTGCTGGTTGTTGAGAAGCTTCGCGCGCGACTTCCCAAACGACAATGCCTTATTGCCGCCTGATTGCATCTGTCGCAGCATGAAGATCCAGATTGCGATGATGAAGAGTAGTGGCGCCCACGTTATGAGCATGGGCCAGATGAAACTCGCGCTCGATTCTTCTTCAACCTTCGCTACGCGCGGCTTGCCGTTCACGATTTCGCGCGCTGATTTAAGGAGATCGTTCTTTCCAGGTTCGTTTGATAAAGCTACTCGATATTCCTGATTATTAACGTCAATTGCCACGGTCTCACTTTGCTTGACCGTGAGCTGTTTAAGACTGCCGCTTTGGATCATCTGATCCAGCTTGGTCAAATCCACGGTTTGATAGCTGCTGCCTCGTGGATTGACAAGCTTATACAACAGTACGGCTCCCGCGATAATCAGGAGCCAAAATACGATCTGTCTCGCCGTAGAACTCAAATTCATTAACGCCTCCGACCCCCGATAATACCTTATCAGGGCGTCATTTGTCGCTGCCCAGCTTCGGCTTTATTCCGAAACAACTCAAGTGAAAAATAACTGTCCCCTTTGATGCAAATACGGCTCTAAGGTTCCCCAATGTAAATGCCGAATAATCTTGTAAATCCTATCAAAACTGACTGTCAATCGTTTTCCGACTCAAATTCCAGCCGGTTTCGCCTGCGTCTGACCTTTCCGCCACTCGGTAACTCGGCCACTCGCCCGCCCGCGTTTCCTTCCAAAAGCTTCTCGACAGCCAACAGATGAACCATTTCCAGTCTTCGCGTACCGCCGCGCGCGTTCGAAAGCCATTGCCTCAGCGCCCTCCTCCGCAATGCCGGCGGTGCATCGGCCAGCACGTTTACGTCCAATGCAGGCACTTTGGTTTCACCACTCTTCTCGTTAGACACCGCCGCTCGCTGTAACAGTGCATCAGAATCGGTGACCAGTACCGCGCCATCTTCGCGAAGCTGCGTTGCCGTGCGCGAGATCGCTTCCACGATCCGGTTGTTGAACGACTGCATGAGGGGCAGGAGCTGTTTTCTCACCTTCACGCGGGCAAAAGTCAGGTCGTCGTTCATTTCGTCAGAAAGAAAGTTGATCCGGCGGAGACGGCAATAGTCTTCGGTTTCCGAGCGCCGCGCCCAGAGGAGGGGCCGGACGAGTTTGATTGAGCTGTTTTTCGCGACTGGACGGAGTGATTCCATGCCGCCGAGGCCGAGGCTGGCGCTGCCACGCATCAAGCGCATCAAGACTGTTTCGGCCTGATCGTCCATGGTGTGAGCGGTTAGGACGTAGTTTGCCGAAATTCTTTTGGCTGTGCGTTCGAGAAAGGCGTAGCGCGCCTCGCGGGCTGCTTGTTCGAGGTTGTCATTGGTTTCGCCGTCGTCGTCGAGCACTTTGGCGCGGCCGATCACGCTTTTAAAACCGAGTTTTGCTGACAGGTCTGCCACCCATTTTGCGTCTTTGCTGCTTGATTTTCGGAGACGGTGATCGAGGTGTGCGACGCAGACGCCGGTGTAGAGTTTGTTATTTGTTTTGAGCTCTTCGATCGCGAGCAGCAGGGCGGTCGAGTCGGCGCCCCCCGAAACGGCGACAACGACAGTCTCCCCCGAACTCGGTAGCTTGAGTTTGCGCCACTCAGCCAGCAACATCCGCGAAAATTGATTAAGCCGCATTTATGAAGTTTAGCCGATCCGCGTTAATCCGCGTTCATCTGCGGCCAATTCTTTCGCGACAATTTATTGAAACTATCGCGTCGTTTGTAGTTTAGAAACCGTAGCGCTTTAAAATCCCGGCAAATACGATCAGGGGGGACGATGAGGGTAGAAAAACAGATACGATTCAACGAGTGGCTGCTTGGATCGACGATTTTATGCGATTCGTGCGGCTGCCTTTGGCTGGTTCCGGCCGCACAGAAACAGGATAGCTACCTTTGCCGTCAGTGCGGCAGCGAGGCCACGAACAAACCCGCGCCAATGTCTGGCGACCAGCCAAACAAGCGCTCCAATCATTAGTCACAAATCTTTACCGGGTGGTGTTTACCTCACAAGCAAGGTGGTAGTCTGCTTTCTTTCTTAGGATTTCCTGGAGTGCGTTGAGTGGTCAGCTAACTCCAGGAAACCCACATCCGGAGGACAACATGAAATCCTTACGCGCGAGAGTAATCTCGATCACTGGTATGCTCGGCGTTTTACTGCTGTTGTGGGCGTGTTATCCCGCTTCAGAAGTCACCTACTCAAACCCGCAAGAAATCACCAGTAGCCAATGGCTCATCGAGTACTCAACAACCGAGAACAAGCTGCATCTCTCGATGCGCTACCGGCGCACACGCGACACCGGCTTCAGCTATAACGACAGCGGGTTTAACGTCACGCTCGACCAGCTTACCGGGCTCACGCGCGAACAACTCTTGTCGCAAACCGGCACCAACGTTCGCTTCCAACTCAAGCGCGACGCGGGCACATTCGACTTCGAAGGCTGGTTCAGACAAGGAAACGGCTCCGGCCACTTCGCGTTTACGCCCAACAGCTCTTTCAACTCCGAACTCGGCCGGCTCGGCTTCGGCAGAGCAACCGACGACCAGCTTCTCGCCCTCGCTATGACTGACACAGGCCTCGCCTTTATCAACGAGTTGAAAGCACAGGATTACGACACGACAACCGTCGAACAGCTCGTCCGTATGGCGCATCACGGCGTCAGGCTCGAATACCTCCAGGGTTTGAAATCACTCGGTTACACCGTCAAAAGCACCGATCTCGTCGTGCGCATGAAAGATCACGGCGTGACTCTGAACTTTATCAAGGAACTCGCCGCCCTCGGCTACAACAATATGTCTCCCGAGGATCTCGTCAGAACCAGAGATCATGGCGTCACCGCAAAGTTCATCAACGAATTTATGGCCGCGGGCTACGAGCGCGCTCCACTCGACCAGTGGGTCATGCTGAGAGATCACGGCGTGACGGGGGAATTCGTGTCTGAGTTGAAGAACCTCGGCTACGATCGTCTTGCCCTCGAAGATCTGCGACGCATGAGGGATCACGGCGTCACGACTGGCTTCGTCAAGGAGATCAAAGACATCGGCTACGCCAACACGAACGTCGAACAATTGGTGCGGCTGAAGGATCATGGCGTCAGCGCTGCTTACATCAAACGTATGAAAGAGCGTGGCTACGCCGACCTCACACTCGACGAATACATCCGATTGCGCGACCGTGGCGAGCGCGAGTAAGTGAAGCGCGCGAACCTTGGGCCACCATCGCCGCATCACACAATTTCACAGATCCCCTCCCCTCGTTGTAATCTGTGTTGTCTCTGCCCATAAACTGTTTTTTCGAGGATTGAAATGAGATTAAGACGACTGTTTTCTGCGCTCCTGCTGGCGCTATTTGGCTTACAAACACTGCATATCACTGCGCTGGCCGACGAAGGCATGTGGCCGTTCAACAACGTGCCGCGCGCAGAAATCAAGAAAAAATACGGCTTTGAAGTTACCGATGAGTGGTTGAACAAAGTTCGACTCGCGTCTGTGCGCTTCAACAACGGCGGCTCCGGTTCGTTCGTGTCGCCGAACGGTCTCGTCCTGACGAACTATCACATCGTTGAAGACATCGTGGGAGAAGTCAGCACCCCGGAAAAGGACCTCGCGAAAGAGGGATTTGTCGCTCGCACACGTGCCGAAGAGATCAAGGCGCCGAGTCTTGAGTTGAACGTGCTCCAAAGCATCGAAGACGTTACGTCGCGCGTGAACGGTGCAGTTAAAGCCGATACGACTGACGCCCAAGCTTTTGCGGCGAAGCGTGCAGAGATTGCCGCGATCGAGGCGGAGTCGACGAAAGCCACCGGGCTGCGCTCGGACGTCGTCACGCTTTACCAGGGCGGACAATACAATCTTTATCGTTACAAAAAGTACACCGACGTTCGTCTGGTGTTCGTGCCTGAGTTTCAAGCCGCGTTCTTCGGCGGCGATCCTGACAACTTCAACTACCCACGCTTCAACCTGGACATGGCCCTGGTGCGTGTTTACGAAAACGGTCAGCCAGTCAAACCGGAGAGTTACTTCAAGTGGTCCACTGCCGGCGTCAAGGAAGGTAATCTCGTTTTCGTGACTGGCAATCCGGGTTCGACTTCGCGTCTCGACACAGTCGCGCATCTGGAAGAGCTGCGCGATACCAGCATTCCGATTATTCTTCGCTTGCTGGAGCGACGTGAGGCGATGATGAAGAAATACATGGCGCTGGGTGAAGAGCAGACTCGGCAGGGGCAGAACGAGTTGAACAGCGTCCAGAACAGTTTGAAAGTTTATCGAGGGCAACTAAAGGGACTGCAAGATCCGGCGCTGATGGCTCGAAAGCAGAAAGAGGAGCAAGCGCTGCGCAAAGCGATCGCAGAGAATCCCGAACGACAGAAGACGTACGGCAATGCGTGGGATGCTATCGCCAAAGCACATCAGACTTATCCAACCTATATCAAAGAGCGTCGCATCTTCGAGCAGATGGGCGGTTTCAATTCAACCTATTTTGGTTTCGCGCGCGCTCTCGTAAGACTTGCGGAGGAAAACGCGAAGCCGAACAACGAGCGCATACTTGAGTATACGGATGCTCGTCGTGCGTCACTCGAGCTTGCACTCTACTCGCCGGCTCCGATTCACAATGATTTCGAGGAGTTGAAACTCGCTGATTCGCTCGGTTTCATGGTCGAGTTGCTGGGCGCCGATCACCCGCTCGTGAAGCAAGTGCTCAACGGCAAGACTCCCGAAGCACGCGCTGACGAGATGATCACCGGCACGAAGCTGGGTGATGTGGCAGTCCGTAAAGAACTGGCCGCAGGTGGCAAAGCCGCGATCGACGCTTCGACTGATCCGATGATCGTGGTCGCGCGAATGATCGACGCGAAAGCGCGCGAAGTTCGCAAGCGTTACGAAAGTGAATTGACGGGTGTCGAGCGTGCCAACTACGCCAAGATCGCACGAGCCCTTTTCGAGACTGAGGGAACGAAGCTCTATCCCGATGCGACGTTCACGCTGCGACTTTCGTACGGCGCCGTCGAAGGTTACATGGAGAACGGTCAAAAGGTCCCGGCGTTCACGACGATTGGTGGTCTATTCGCTCGCTCTGACAAGTTCAAGCACGAGTTTCCATACAACCTGCCCGAGCGTTGGGTGGCGAAGAAGAGCGCGCTCAATCTGAATACGCCGTTCAACTTCGTGTCGACGAACGACATCATCGGTGGAAACTCAGGCTCACCGACGATCAATCAGAACGGCGAATTGGTCGGGCTGATCTTCGATGGCAACATTCAATCGCTGGTCGGCGATTTCATGTACGACCAGTCAGTGAATCGAGCTATCTCGGTTGACTCGCGAGGAATGTTGGAGGTGTTGAAGAAAGTCTTCGGGGCGAGTGAAATCGTTTCCGAGTTGACCGCAAGCTAGATTGAAACCCATCCACAGATTACACAGAACATTATCTGTGTAATCTGTGGATTATGCCTTCTCCAAGCCAGCGTATTTCTCTACCAGTTTTTTCTGCCCGTATCCCGGGAAGCTCACGGTTAATTTCGCAGACTCGCCCGCGCCTTCACGTCGCAACACAAGCCCGCGACCGTATTTGGAATGCTTCACGTAAGAACCTGGCGTGATTTCATTCGATGGTGCAGTTGGTGCTGATTTTGAAATGTTCGGCAAACTACCTGACGTCTGGCCCATCTGACGGCTGCGTTGTTTGAAGAAGTCCGCGATCGAATCAACGCTGTCGTAAGTCTTGCCCGTGTACTTCTTCCGCTCTTTCTTGTACTCGCCCTGCTCGTAATCGATCTGCTGCGAGCCGCCTTTGAATGAAAGCCACGACTTACCAAGACTCAGATCTTCGAGCATCTCTTCCGGCATCTCGTTCAAAAACGTCGATGGCTCTGACGCGAGCTCTTCTCCATAAACACGACGCTTCATCGCGTGCGTCACGTACAGGTAACGCTCGGCACGCGTCATCGCGACGTACGCGAGCCGTCGCTCTTCTTCCAATTCCGCTCGATCACTCGCCGCGCGCGAATGCGGAAACAGACCTTCTTCGAGTCCGACGACAAACACGAGCGGAAACTCGAGTCCCTTCGCCGCGTGTACCGTCATGAGTGTGACGGGCGCGTCGCGTTTGTATTCGTCCTGATCGGAAACGAGCGCGGAGTGATCGATAAACTCGCGCAGTCCTTCAATCCCCTGGTCGTCATAATCGACAGCGGCGTTAACGAGTTCCTGCAGGTTCTCGAGTCGACCTTCGGCTTCATCCGTACGCTCGCCACGTAGCGACAATTCATAACCAGTTTCGATAATCGCGGCACGCACAACATCAGAAACGGGCTCTTTACTCGACTCGTCCGGCGTTTCCGCGAGCTGCGCGAGTTTGTTGATGATGTTGCGAAAACTCTTGAGCGCGCTGACCGCTCGCGGGCCAAGACTTCCCGGTTGCTCGATCATGTTGCTGATCGTTTCCCACCACGACAGCTCGTAATCCTTCGCGCGCCGTTCGAGCTCCTCGATCGTCGTTTTACCGATGCCGCGCGGCGGGCTATTGATCACGCGCCCGAGCGCGATCGAGTCGTTTGGATTCAGCGCGAGCTTCAGGTACGCGATGATGTCACGCACTTCCATCCGCTCGTAAAACGAGAAACCGCCGATGATGTTGTACTGCAAACCCGCGCGCCGCATCGCTTCTTCAAACACACGCGATTGTGAATTGGTACGATAGAGCACGGCGGCGCGAATCTCGCGCTCGTCACGTTGATGCTCGATGACTTTGTGGGCCACCCAGCGCGCTTCCGCTTCCGCGTCGAACGCCTGGTAATAACCGACGCGACCGCCGCGCGGGTTTGAAGTCCAGAGGTTCTTGCCCTTGCGCTCGAGATTGTTCTTCACCACCGCGCCCGCGACGTCGAGAATCGTCTGCGTCGAGCGATAGTTTTGTTCGAGGCGAATAGTCTTGGTTTTGGGAAAATGCTTTTCGAAATTGAGAATGTTACTGATGTCCGCGCCGCGCCATTTATAGATCGACTGATCTTCGTCGCCGACGACCGCTATGTTCTGCGACTTCTGGGTGATCAGGCTGATGAGTGCAAACTGGAGCGAGTTGGTGTCCTGGTACTCGTCGACGAGTATGTAACGAAACTTGTTGTTGTACTTTTCTCTGATTTCATCGACGTCGCGCAGCAGTCGCACGGTTTTGATCAGCAGGTCGTCGAAATCGAGCGCATTGTTGCTGTGCAGGCGCGCTTCGTACATCTCGTAAACCTTCGCCATGATCGCGCGGCGCTCGTCCTGGTACTCAGCACGCGCGGCAAATGCCGTCGGATCTTCACCGCGATTCTTGGCCGAGCTGATGGCTGACTGTGTTGCGCGTGGTGCCACGTACTTCTCGTCGTAACCCAGATCGCGGATCGCCTGCTTGATCAAACGAATCGAGTCGTCCGTGTCGTAGATCGTGAAGCGACGTGTGTACTTGTCGTTGAGCTTTTCGATGTCCTGTCGCAGGATGCGTACACAGAGACTGTGAAAGGTCGAGACGAGTGGTAAGTCGTTGCGTTCCTGCGTGTGAAGCAGTCGCTGGACGCGCTGCCGCATCTCATCGGCGGCTTTGTTCGTGAACGTGACGGCGACGATGTTCCAGCTCGGAACTTTTTTCTCGGCGATGAGATACGCGATGCGATGCGCAATGACGCGCGTCTTGCCTGAGCCCGCACCTGCAAGGATCAGGAGCGGTCCTTCGGTGGCAAGCACAGCCTCGCGTTGTTGTTCATTTAGTTGTGACAGGAAATCCGAATCCACGCGTGCGTGCATTTAAGCACATCGATTCGAGTAGTCAAAATCGGCGTAATCTGTGGATGGATTTGACCACAAGAACCAGATAGATTCAGGATATTGTGAGATCTAAAATCCACACATGCTGAATAACGATCAACTATGGCAAGCAGTCGTCGCTAAAGACGCCCAGTTCGACGGGCAATTCGTATTCGCCGTCAGCTCGACTGGCGTTTACTGCCGCCCGTCGTGTCCGTCGCGTCGCGCACATCGCGAACGCGTCCGTTTCTTCGACTTGCCCGAAGCCGCCGAACAAGCAGGTTTCCGCGCGTGCCTGCGTTGCCAACCAAAACGCGCCCGCGTTCTGGATCCGCAGATCGAGCTCGTGCAACGTGTCTGCCGTCTACTTGACGAGACTGAAAGCGACACACCGAAACTCGCTGAGCTCGCGTCGCACGCCGGCGTGAGCGTCTTCCATCTGCAACGCACATTCAAGCGCGTGATGGGCATCAGCCCGCGCCAGTATGTCGCGGCGCGCAAATTCGGCAACTTCAAAGCGCTCGTGCGCAAAGGAGAATCGGTGACTAACTCGCTTTACGAATCAGGCTTCAACTCCAGCAGCCGTCTCTACGAATACGCGTCGGAAGAACTCGGCATGACACCCGCAACTTACAGCCGCGGCGGTCGCGGTGTGAACATCAGTTACACGATCGTTGCTTCAACCATGGGACGTTTGCTCGTCGCGGTAACTGACCGCGGCGTGTGTGCCGTGAGAATGGGCGACGACGATGCAGAACTCGAGAAAGACCTGCGGGAAGAATTTCCACACGCACAGATCGCACGCGAAGATTCCGCCTTGCGCGAGACAGTCGAGAAGATTCTGAATCACCTCGACCAGAACGAGCCGCGACTCGATCTACCGCTCGACATCAGAGCCACCGCGTTTCAACGCCAGGTTTGGGAAAAGCTGCGCGCGATTCCTTACGGCCAGACAGTTTCATACGCCGACGTCGCCAAATCACTCGGCAAGCCAGGCGCGGTGCGTGCAGTCGGCCGCGCGTGCGCGACAAATCCAGTCGCACTCGTGATCCCGTGTCATCGAGTCGTGCGCGAAGATCAGAGCCTCGGCGGCTATCGCTGGGGTTTGGACCGTAAGAAAAAACTTTTAGACCACGAACGCGGACGGCCCTTTTTACCATCCGAATCCGCGTTAGAGGAGGCGGGGGGCAGACGGCGTGAGTAGGCACTCTTGGGGGATGTAGTGCCGCCGCCGTTTGCCCTCGAGGGGCGCCACAAAAAGGCACAAAATTAAGAGACCACAAAAAGCACAAATGAAGAGTGTCTTTTGTGCTTTTTGTGGTCTTCGTTGTGCTTTTTGTGACCCTACTCCACCGTCACTGATTTAGCGAGATTTCGTGGCTGATCGACATCGCACCCACGTCGCACCGCGATGTGGTACGCCAATAACTGTAAGGGAATGATCGAGAGTATCGGCGACAGCAGATCGCTAGCAGCCGGAATCTCGATCACATGATCTGAAACCACCGACGAGATCGAATCGCCTTCAGTCAACACCGAGATCACGATACCCTCACGCGCTTTCACTTCCACGATATTCGAATGCGTCTTCTCGTACCGCAGCTCTGAAGCGCGATTGCCTTCTTCACGCGTGTTGATGAAGAGCACCGGCAGCCGCTCGTCAATGAGCGCGTTTGGACCATGCTTCATCTCACCCGCCGGATAACCTTCTGCGTGAATATAAGAGATCTCTTTCAACTTCAGCGCGCCTTCGAGCGCGACAGGGAAGTTGATCCCACGACCAAGATAGAGAAAGTCAGTCGAGCGGAAGAACTCTTTCGAGAGCTCCTCGATGCCGTCTGAATCGTTGAGCAGGTGCTCGAGTTTCACCGGTAGCTCGGCCAGCTCCTGCGCATGAAAACGCGCTTCGTCAACCGACAGCACCTTGCGCAGGTTTCCGAGATACAAACCCAGCAAGTAGAGCGCGATCATCTGCGCGGTAAAAGCCTTCGTCGAAGCGACGCCGATCTCCGGACCAGCGTGCGTGAGAATTGTGCCGTCTGCTTCGCGCACGATCATCGAACCCTGAACGTTGCAGATCGCGAGCACCTTCGCGCCGAGCTCTTTCGCTTCACGCAGTGCCGCAATCGTGTCGGCCGTTTCGCCTGATTGCGAAATCACGAGCAACAACGTGTTCTCATCCATTACCGGACTGCGATACCGAAACTCCGACGCGTAATCGACATCGACCGGCACGCGTGCGAGCTGTTCGATCATGTATTTGCCCGCGAGTCCCGCATGCCACGACGTACCACACGCCGCGATCTTGATCGAAGTAAAGCGTTTGAAGTCGGCTTCGGTGATGTTGCTCATCTCGTCGAGAAACACCTGACCACTGTCGAGCGAGATACGTCCCTGCACCGTGTCGCGAACGGAGCGCGGCTGCTCGTAAATCTCCTTGAGCATGAAATGCTTGAAGCCGCCTTTTTCCGCCATGATCGGATCCCACGTGATCCGCTGAATCGACGGCTGCACTGAATTGCCTTCGAAGTCTGTCACGCGCACTGCGTCACGATTGATGATCGCGATCTCGCCGTCTCCGAGAAAGAAGACGTCGCGCGTGTGTTGCAGGATCGGTGGAATGTCTGAAGCGACGAAGAATTCGCGATCGCCGAGACCGATCACGACTGGAGGACCCTGGCGCACGGCGATGATCGTGTCAGGCTCGTCAGCGTTGATGATCGATAGCGCGAAGATGCCGCGCAGTTCAGCCACAGCCGAGCGCACGGCCTGTTCGAAGGAGGAATCGGTCTTGAGATATTCCTCGATCAGGTGGGCCATGATCTCTGTGTCGGTTTCGGTGACGAAGTGGTGATCGGACTTGCGCAGTCGCTCCTTTAGCTGGAGATAGTTTTCGATGATGCCGTTGTGAACGACGACGACGCGTCCGGTGCAGTCGCGATGTGGATGCGCGTTCTCTTCGGTTGGGCGGCCGTGTGTGGCCCAACGCGTGTGGCCGATGCCGTACGTGCCGTCGAGCGGGCTCAGGCGGATCGTCTCTTCGAGATTGCGCAGTTTGCCTTCGGCGCGACGGATCTCGAGGTCGTGATCTTCGTTGACGACTGCGATACCGGCTGAGTCGTAGCCGCGATATTCGAGCTTACGCAGCCCATCGATGATGAGCGGCACCACCTGTTTGTTGCCTACGTAACCAACAATTCCACACATTCGAGCTTTTACTCCTCAGGGTTCGTTAAAAGGATTTCTCACGCGGCGGCGCAACGGCGCAACGCCTGGTGCGACTTTCGTTGCGCCGTTGCGCCGCCGCGTGAAATATTCATTTGAGTTTCTTCTTTACTTCCGCCGGCACTCCAGCCACTAATGAATCCGGCGGCACATCTTTCGTTATTACCGATCCCGCGCCGGTCTTCGAACGCGCTCCAACACGAACAGGCGCCACCAGCATCGTGTCGGAACCGATTTTGACATCGTCTTCGATGATCGTTTCGTGCTTGTTCACGCCGTCGTAATTACAAGTGACTGTTCCCGCGCCGATGTTTGTTCGCTCACCGATCGTCGCGTCGCCGAGATACGTAAGATGCATCGCTTTCGCGCCGCGTTTCAGTCGCGATTTTTTCACCTCGACGAAGTTGCCGACCGTCGCTTTCTCCTCCAGCAGCGCGTTCATCCGCAGGTGCGCAAACGGTCCGACCGAACAGTTTGACTCGACCTGCGAATCGACAATCACGGAATGATCTTTTACGGTCACATTGTCACCGAGACGCGAATTCGTGATGCGTGCGCCTGCGCGGATCACACAACCTTCCCCGATCACAGTTTTCCCTTCGATCGTGACGTTCGGATGGATGATCGTGTCGCGACCGATCTGCGCATCGGCACTGATGTACGCATGCGACGGATCGATAAACGTCACGCCACTTTCAATCATCAGCCGTCGAATCGCCGAGCGCCGGACGAGGTTCTCAAACTCCGCCAGCTCGGCGCGCGTGTTCACTCCCGAGACTTCGCGCGGGTCGTTGACTAGATAAACACTAACAGTGCCGCCGCTCGCGAGAATGATCTCGGCTACGTCGGTCAGGTAGTACTCACCCTGATCGTTCTTCGGCTCGACTTTCCGCAGCGCGTCAAACAGCGCGGTGGCTTCAAAGCAGTAGATGCCGGAGTTGATCTCGCGCACGAGTCGTTCGTCTTCTGTCGCGTCGCGCTGCTCGACGATCTTCCGGAACTCGCCATTGTTATCGCGAATGATGCGCCCGTAGCCGGTCGGATTCTCGAGACGAACACTCAGTATCGAACACGCCGCGCCGGTGTTATTGTGGTGCTCGATCAGCTTTTGCAACGTCTCAACACGGATCATCGGCACGTCGCCTGACAACACGAGCACGAGCGAGTCTGAGTCTTCCAGCACACGACGCGCGGACTCAACTGCATCGCCGGTGCCGCGTTGTTTTTCCTGAATGACAAAACTCGCAAGCTCGCCAACTTCCGCCAGTACCGCACGCTCAACTTCTTCAGCCTGGTGCCCGAGGATCGTGATGATCGAGCGCGGCTCAAGCGCCTGCGCGGCTCTGACGACATAAGCAATCAACGGCGCGCCACCTAGTTCGTGCAGCACCTTTGCGCGCCGCGACTTCATCCTGGTGCCAAGACCGGCAGCCATGATCAAAACGTTCAGGGGTCTGGACGATGTGTTGTGGTTAGACATCTCTCGGAGTTTAGACGACAACCGGGGTGAGTGCTTGTTTGCGGCAGTCGATCACGACGTGTGCAAGCCGATCCGAATTGTGCCGGACCTGCACGCCGTCATGCAGCAGATCAGCACGGACGATCTCGGTCGTTTGATCGAGCGCATCGTCAATCGAATCGTGAATACCGATTTGATAAGCGCCCTCGGCAGCGTAGCGTTCAGCCTGTTCTGCGCTGATACGACGATTGTTTACGACCACATAATCGAAATGAATCTCAGGTGCATAATTCTGGATTGTCTCGAGGTGTTTCCGCGCGTTGTACCCATCAGTCTCACCAGGTTGAGTCATTAGGTTGTTGATGAATATCTTCGTCGCGCGCGACTGGCCGATGACACGTGCAACCTGGCTCACGAGCAGATTCGGCAGGATGCTCGTGTAGAGCGAACCTGGACCCACAGTGATGATGTCGGCGGCGCGAATCGCTTTGAGAGCTTCGGGCAAGGGAAGACATTGTTCCGGCTCGAGTCGCAAACGGCGTATCGGAAGTTTGGACGCGGAGATTTGAGTCTCACCACGCACCACGGATCCGTCTTCCAGCTCGGCTGCGAGTCTGACGTCGCTGATCGTGGCGGGATAGATGTGGCCCTTGCTCGCGAGAATCTCGGAAGAGACGCGAATGGCTTCATTGAAATCTCCTGTCACTTCGGTCAATGCCGCTAAGAAGAGATTGCCGAAGCTGTGCCCACCGAGCTCACCGTCGCCGCGAAAGCGATAACTAAAAAGACGGGACATCAGTTTCGAGTCTTCCGAGAGCGCGATCATGCAGTTGCGGATGTCGCCGGGAGGAAGCATTTGCAACTCATCGCGTAGACGTCCGGAGCTGCCACCGTCATCGGAGACAGTGACGATCGCGGAGAGACTCTCGATCCACATCTCATCACCGGTGTTTCCGACAAGACGTTTCAGACCGTTGAGTAAACACGATAGCCCCGTGCCGCCGCCAATGGCTACGAGTTTCTGACCGAGTGTGGGAGTTGTTAGTTGCAATGAAAGCCTCGGAAAAGACTGAATACCTTAACGCAGTTGAATCATACCTTAATTGAATTTTTAGCGCCTTCCGCGCGTTTGCGGAAGATATCGCTTAGGAGGGGCTACTAAAGATCAGCCGATCGAAATCGGGGTCGTTTCGCAGTGGGTTCAGGTCGTGATCGTGTTGTGCACGCACGCGCAGGTTCGGTTGCAGGTCGAGTGCGCGCTGGAGTGATTCCAGGGCGAGATCGATTGAACCGAGTCGAGCCCGCGTGGCTGCAAGGCCGTAGTGAATATGCGCCGCTTCCGGCTCACGCTTGAGCGCTCTTTCGAACATCTCCTGCGCCGCTACATACTCACCTCTATTGAGCTCGATGACGCCGCGATCGTAAAGCGAGTCGGCATCACGTGGGAGAATACTCTCAGTTCGCAGGCGTGACTCCGCAATCGCGAGATACGTCCGCGCGCGCGCTGCGACTTCTGCTACCTGCGAGTATTTGTCTACGAGAATTCGGAACTGGTTCCGCGCCTCAGCAAACCGGCCTCGTGCAAATTCTTTGTGCGCCCGCTCAAACGCGAGCAGAGCTGCCGACTCATCGACGGTCGGTGGTCTTGGCGGTGGTGGAGCTGGGGTCGGCCGAAGTGCTCGAACCGCAGCTTGCTTCTGCGTCGTTTTGACCCTCGAGGCAACGACCTTCTTAGCGGCTGCAGCTTTGCGAGCCACAGGTTTCGGCGCTGCCTTACGGGCTTTTGCTGTTGCCTTCGATTTGGCAGCAGTCTTCTTGGCCGGGCGCACCTTGGCTGCCGATCGGGCAGACGATTTGGCGGCGGCGGCTCTCGTGGCTTTGGGTTTGGAAGGTGACTTCGCTTTTACAGCGCGCTTCGCGCTTTTCGCGGCTGGTTTAGCTTTTGAACGCGATGTTGACCGTCTCAACCCTTTTGTGAGACTGCTACTCATGACCAGATTCTCAAAAGGCTGCTCACCTGAAGCGAGCAGCCGTAAAATTGGACCGCAGCTTACCATAGACCCACCTCTAGATCAATGGAGACAAGTATTTGCGGGTGCTTTAACCACCGAAAATCAGACCACTTTTCCGACACAAGTTTCAACAAAGAAAAATGTTGATGGCCATCGTTGGCTATGTTAAAGTGCTTTTCGGCTTATGGGAGGCTTAATCCACCTCGGCAAACTGCCCCAACCGAAGAAGTAACCTCTTTTAGTTTCAAAAACTTGCAATCCGCGGAACAGGCGTTTTCACGTTTAGCTCTCCAGGAAACATCCCGCCCCGGCCTTCAATAAAAGAGTCGCACACAATGGCAGAACCAATCCTTTTGCGTGAACAGCAATACCACCAGATAAAGGCTGTCCTGGCGCGATTGCGAATGGACGCCTCAGCCAAGGTGGTCTTTCTCGTAGATAAGGACGGTCAGGAAATCGCATCCCAGGGTGAAGTGGGAAATCTTGACACAACCAGTCTCGCGTCGCTCGCTGCCGGTAATGTCGCGGCGACCGGTGGTATGGCTCAACTGATCGGAGAAAAGGAATTCCCAACGCTCTCGCACGAAGGCGAAAAAGAGAGCATCCATATCTCCGTAGTCGGCAGGCTGCTGCTCGTGGTCGTTTTCGACGAGCGTTCCAGTCTCGGGCTAGTGAAACTCCGCAGTAAGCAGGTTTCGCATCAACTGGCGAAGATGTTTGAAGAAATTACTTCTGCAGACTACGACGACCTCGATTCTCCCTTCGCCGGCATTACGGACGAGGACATCGACAGTCTTTTCAGCTAACGGCACGCTATGACCTTCATCAATTACGCTTCGAGAGAAATCAACTGCAAGATCGTCTACTACGGCCCAGGCTTGTGTGGTAAGACGACTAACTTGCAGTACATTTTTGATTCGACCGCGCCACAGGCGCGCGGCAAGCTGATTAGTCTCGCGACAGAGACTGATCGCACGTTGTTCTTTGATTTTATGCCGCTCGAGCTGGGGACAGTTCGCGGTTTTAAGACGCGCTTTCACCTGTACACCGTGCCGGGTCAGGTTTTTTACGATGCGTCGCGCAAATTGATTTTGAAGGGTGTGGATGGAGTGGTGTTCGTGGCCGATTCGCAGGAAGAGCGGATGGATGCCAATATCGAGTCGCTTTACAACCTCGAGGAGAATTTACAAACGCAGGGCTACGATTTGATGAAGATCCCGTACGTGCTGCAACTGAACAAGCGCGACCTCGGCAACATCGTACCGGCGGAAGATCTGGCGGCTGAGTTACAGAAAAAGGGTGAGCCTGTGATTGAGGCTGTTGCTTCGACGGGTGCGGGCGTATTTGATACGTTGAAGGCAGTTGCGAAGCAGGTGCTGACGGAGCTTCGAAAAGGTTAAGCCATAAAACCATCCACAGATTTCACAGAGAATGATCTGTGCAATTTGTGGATGGCTTTGTACTTTTGTGGCTACTCTAAGCTTTTGAGCATCAACAAACCGTCGCCGCCGTTTGAGTAGTACTTCGGTAGTTTCTGCGTGATCGAGTAGCCGAGGCTTTCGTAGAGTTTCTGTGCGGCGATGTTCATTGTCCGAACCTCGAGTCGCACCAATCTCACATTCCGCTTTCGAAAGCCATCTTCAACCTGTCCCATTAATCTCTTCGCAAGATTGCGTCGCCGGTGTTCGGGCGCGACGCCGACAGTCGTCACGTGCCCAGTGTGATCCGGTTCGACGAGTCCAATCACGAATCCCGCCATCACCCCTCCGGGTGTCACGGCTCGATACGAAACTGATTCAGGTGCGGTTAGAAGGTAGTCGAACGTTTCGCGGCTGTAGGCCTCGCCGTCGATGAAGCAGCGCTGATCGAGTCGCCAGACCTCATCCAGTTGCGAGATGGTGAGCGGGCGAAGATCGTAGCTCGTGCCCCACGAAGGCGTCGGTGTCTTCTCTTTCTTCTCGCTATCGAATTCAACATCCGACGGCGACCACCAGCGGGAGCGAAATTTCTTTAGTACTGCCATAACGTAATTAGGGTTTGGGAGAGACGACAACCGCCCCTAGTTTATCATCGACTTTTTCAGAATGCCTACAGGATTAACATGCAATCACCGTAACTGTAAAAGCGATATCGTTCGGCTACGGCGTGGCCGTACGCACGCAGGACGAGGTCGCGATCCGCGAAGGCGCTGACGAGAATCAGCAGCGACGAGCGCGGCAGGTGAAAGTTCGTGAGCAGTGCATCCGCAACGCGAAAACGGTATCCAGGTTTGATTGTTAGCCTGGCGACGCCAGAACCGGCAAGGACCTCACCGAGCTCGTTAGCTGATGACTCGAGCGCCCGCATTGTCGTGGTCCCGACAACGATCACGCGCTCTGCGTCGTTGATCTTTTGCGCGCTGGCTTCGGAGATCTCGTAATGTTCGCTGCTTACTGAATGCTGGTCTACATCGTCAACACGAACGGGCTCAAACGTTCCGTAACCGACGTGCAGCGTGACTTCCGCGAGCGTGGCAATCTTCGCAACTTCTTCAAGCACTTCAGGCGTGAAATGCAGGCCGGCGGTCGGCGCTGCGATCGCACCGCGCTGTTTGGAATAAACAGTCTGGTATCGTTCGCGATCTTCATTCGAAACACCGGTAGGGCGCTTGATGTAAGGCGGTAGCGGCGTCGATCCGATCTGCGCGAGCACGTCGTGAAATTGACCTTCACAATGGAAACGCACGCGACGCATCTCGGCTCCTGGCTCGTCGAGTAGTTCGGCAATCAAGCGACCATCGCCGAAGACCGCACGTGCGCCCCTTTTCAAACGACCGCCGGGACGCACAAGCGCTTCCCAAACTTCCGGCTCAATCTCGCGTACGAGGAAGATCTCGACCTGCCCGCCTGACTCCTCACGACGCCCGAGCAGCCGCGCGGGAATCACACGTGAGTTGTTCACGACGACGACATCGTTCGGCCGCAGATACTTCGTGAACTCTCTAAAATTCGAATCAGCCCAAGTCTTCTGCTGCCGGTCCAAAACGAGCATCCGCGACGCATCACGCTCTTCCAACGGCGTCTGCGCAATCAACTCCGCCGGTAGCTCGTAATCAAAATCCGCAATTTGCATCCGTGTTAATCCGTGGCTGAGGGATGCTCGTAATGGAACACCGCTGTGAGCTGGGCGCCGAAGAGCAGGATCAAACTCGAAACATAGCTCCACGTGAGAACAGCGACGACAGCGCCGACAGATCCGTAAACCTGATCGTAATGAAAGTAATGAAGACTCAGCGCGAAGATGTACTTCGCGAGTTCCCACAGCAGTCCCGCGACAAACGCGCCCGGCAGGGTGTCTCGCAAGGTGACTTCCGCTTTCGGCATGAAGCGATAGACGAGCACGAAGAGCGCCACCGTGACCAGATAACTCAGTGTCGCAAACAATACCTGCCAGAACGCGCTGCCGACTGACGCGAGTAACGTGTATCGCTCGATCTGCCGCGGCGAGAGCCGGCCTGCCATTTCACGAAGCGCAACGAGAATCCCCGTCACGAAAACCGATGACGCCAGCAGCAATCCAACCAATCCGACCATTCCGATTGTCAGTGCGCGTCCATGCAAAAACGTTCTCGACGTCGCGCCCCAGATGCGATTGAGTGCGCGTTCGATTACGGCAAACACCCACGAGCCCGCCCAGAAGACGAGGATGACGCAAGTGATAACCGCACCCACGCCAATATCGGAGAATGCCTCGATCGTGTCACGCAGGAACTTGCTCGATCCGGGATAGACGTCGACGGCGTGTGTCAGTAGTTGACTGCCGGCGGCGAGTTTGTTGCTGAGTGCGAACATGAGCAACAGCGCCGGGAAGAGCGCCATGAGTCCGAAGTAACTCATCGCCGCAGCAGACGTGAAGAGATCGTTTTCGTGAAACTGGTGCAGCGAGTGGCCGAGCATCGAGCGCCATGGCGAGCGGTTTCGAACGCCGAATGAATGACGTGAAAATGAAGGCCAACGTTTCATGAAAACTTAGCCGCGGATGAACGCGGATTCAGCGGGGGTCGAACAGGCTGGGTATTCTTGAGCCGGGGGTCTTAATACCGAAATGTTCGTACGCGAGCGGCGTCGCCATTCGCCCGCGCGGCGTCCGATCCAGGAATCCAATCTGTATCAAATACGGTTCGATGATCTCCTCGATTGAATCTTTCTCTTCGTGAATCGACGCGGAAATCGTGCCCAGTCCGACTGGTCCACCGCTGAACTTCTCGATGATCGTCAACAGCAGTTTGCGATCCATTTCGTCGAGCCCGTACGTGTCGACTTCCATGCGATTCAACGCATCGTTTGCGACTTCTTTGTTGATGCGGCCGTCGTAATCGACTTCCGCATAATCGCGGACACGACGCAGCAGTCGATTGACGATACGTGGCGTGCCGCGCGCACGTCGCGCGATTTCACGCGCGCCTTCATTATCGATCTCGGATCTGAGGATCTCAGCGGAGCGTTTGCAGATCACTTCGAGATCGTCGTGCGGGTAGAAGTCGAGATGAAAGACGATACCGAAACGACCGCGCAGCGGTGCAGTGATCAAACCGGCTCGTGTCGTGGCACCGATGAGCGTGAACTTCGGTAGCTCGAGTTTGATCGAACGTGCCGCCGCGCCCTGGCCGATCAGCAAATCGAGTTGGTAATCCTCCATCGCCGGGTAGAGTTTTTCTTCGAGCGCCGGCAGCAGGCGATGGATCTCATCGATAAAGAGGACGTCGCCTTCCTGCAGGTTAGTCAGGAGCGCGGCGATGTCGCCCGCTTTCTCGATCGCGGGACCGGCAGTCGAGCGCAACTCCGCACCCATTTCGTTCGCGATGATGTTTGCGAGCGTGGTCTTGCCTAAACCGGGCGGGCCGGTGAGCAGCACGTGGTCGAGGGCTTCGCGACGATTGCGCGCGGCCTTCATGTAAACGCGCAGGTTTTCCTTGACCTGACGCTGGCCGATGTATTCGTCGATACGAGTCGGGCGCAGCGTGAGATCGAATTGCCGATCCTCGTCGCTGGGAAAACCGTCTTTCACACGCGCTGATATTGACTCAGGAGGCATGTTGATTTCAAACCCTTGCGAGTTTCTTCAAACTGCGTCGCAGGATCGACTCGACTGTGACGTCGCCGCCTTCGCCGAGTGCGGCGTCGATGGCTTTCTCGGCTGCCGAACGTTGGTAACCGAGATTGAGCAGTGCTGAAAGCGCGTCGGCGCGAACAGTGTCTTCGGTTAGCTCGCCAACTTCCGGTTTCGCGCCCAGCTCTTCTTCGAGTTGAGCAGACGACAGCTCGGCGACTTTCTCACGCAACTCCATGATCAGGCGTTCGGCAGTTTTGCGTCCGACGCCGGGAATCAACGTGAGTCGCGCGAGATTGTTGGTTCTGATCGACGCGATCATCTCATCAGCGCTCATGCCGGAAAGCAGCGTGATGCCGAGTTTGGGGCCGATGCCGCTGACAGAAATGACCTTCAGAAACAGTTCACGCTCGCGCGCGGTCTTGAAGCCGTAAAGCTGAATCGCATCTTCGCGGACGTGCGTGTAGATGCGAAGCTGAACCGTTGAGCCGAGGTCTTCCAGATCGTAGAAAGTCGAGAGCGGAATGCTGACTTCATAGCCGACGCCGCTGACGTCGACGATCACGGAAGTCGCTTGTTTCGAGAGCAGTGTGCCGCTGAGATGCGCAATCATGCGGGCGGGATTGTAACAAAAAGGTATACCTTTATACCGCTAAATGACCTATACGTCCTATTAGCGTTATACTTGCCGACAGGTTCCGCCCCATGAAGTCCGAGAAAATATCAGAATTAACAACGAGCCGCTTGAGTGTTTACCTTCGTTGCCTCAATGCGCTTCACTCCGCCGGAATCAAAACCATCTCGTCGCAAGCGCTGGCCGAGCAGTTCAATCTCAACTCGGCCCAGATCAGAAAAGATCTCGGTTACTTCGGCGAGTTTGGCGTGCGCGGTGTTGGTTACTACGTCGACGATCTGCGCGAGCACATCACGAAGATACTCGGTCTCGACACGCCCCATCGCGTCGGCATCGTCGGCGCAGGTCGTCTGGGCACCGCACTCGCGAACTACAACGGTTTCGACAAATCAAACTTCATGGTCGTCGCCCTCTTTGATAACGATCGACAAAAGATTGGTCGTCGGATTGGCGACGCGAAGCTTCTCGTACATGATGTTGACGAGATCTCGAACATCATTCGCGCTGAAGCGATTGACGTGATGGTGATCGCTGTGCCCGCGAAAGCCGCGCAAAGAGTTCTCAACCAGATCATGTCGGCGGGGATTAAGGCGGTGCTGAATTTCGCGCCGGCGTCGTTGATCTCTAGACGCGGCGTGAAGGTCAAAACAGTTGATCTAACGACGTCGTTGGAATCATTGTCGTATTTTCTATCTCAGCCTTCCGGTGCTGCGTCTCACGCAAAGACGCACAAGCGCAAAAGTGACATTCCATGGATGAGCAGACAATCAAAAGTGATCTGATCCGGGTTTGCCACCTGATGTACGAGCGGAGCTATGTCGTGTCGTCGGACGGCAACGTGAGTGTGCGACTCGACGACGGCCGCATCCTCGCGACGCCGACGATGACGTGCAAAGGACGCATGACCGAGGATCTGATCGCGATCACGGATCTCGAAGGCAAAGCACTGAACAATCGTAAAGCATCGAGTGAGCTCGCGATGCATCTGTTGATCTATCGTGAGCGTCCGGACGTGAAGGCTGTTTGCCACGCGCATCCACCGCACGGGACAGCATTCGCAGTCGCAGGCCTCGCCATCGATCAGCCGATTCTTTCGGAAGTGATCCTGACGCTCGGATGTGTGCCGCTTGCAGCTTATGGAACTCCGTCAACAGAAGAATTGACGCGCGAGATGCAGCCGTTCGTGCAACATCACAACGCGCTCTTGATGGCTAATCACGGTGCGGTTGCTTATGGTGCGGATCTCTGGCAGGCGTGGGATCGTCTCGAGACGTTGGAACACACGGCAAAGATCGCGATCCTGTCGCGCATGCTCGGCGGTTCGAAAAATCTGCCTGCCGATGCGATTGAGAAGTTAATCAACGTCCGCGAGAAGGCGGGCTATCTCGGCGAGTCAGCGCGCGGGCAGGCTTGCGGTTATCTAAATCCTTCGGAAAATGGAGATGCAAAGATTTCACTCACGCGCGAAGAGCTGGTCGAATTGTTAAGTCAGGCAGTTAATGGTAAATAATCCATAATTAAAAATTTCTGTTAGGAGCATCTGAATGCAAGAAGCACTCGGAATGGTGGAAACAAAAGGCCTCGTCGCTATGATCGAAGCCGCTGACGCGATGGTGAAGGCCGCGAACGTCACGCTCGTCGGTTACGAAAAGATCGGCGCCGGCTTTGTGACTGCGATCGTGCGCGGCGATGTGGCCGCCGTGAAAGCCGCGACTGACGCGGGCGCCGCCGCCGCGCGACGCGTTGGCGAGCTCGTCAGCGTGCACGTGATTCCGCGTCCGCATGGCAGTGTCGACGAGACTTTGCCTATAGGTCTCGATCGCTAACCAGCATGATCATTGCTCGCATCCTCGGGACTGTTGTCTCCACGCAAAAAGACGAACGGTTGAGCGGAAAGAAGTTGCTGATCGTGAGACCGATCAATGTAGACGGCAGCGATACCACCGGCTACGTGGTTGCAGTTGACACAGTGGGCGCCGGATTTCACGAGCGTGTTTTGGTTGTTGCCGGATCGAGCGCGCGCCTGGCCCAGGGGATGAAAGATGTGCCTGTTGATGCAGCGATCGTCGGCGTCATTGACACTGTTGACGTGGTCCAGAATTAAGATGCAACTCGCACGCGTGATCGGCACAGTCGTGGCAACAGTGAAGAACGATTCGCTCGAAGGACGAAAGCTGTTGATTGTGCAGACTCTCAATTGGAAGCTTGAACCGTCAGGCAAGCCGATGGTAGCAGTCGATGCGATCGGCGCGGGTGTTGGCGAACTGGTGTTCTGGTGTCGCGGCAAGGAAGCGAGTTTCCCGTTCAAACGAGAAGACACGCCGACTGATTGCACGATCGTCGGCATCGTCGATTCGGAGCAGCACGTAACCACATGATTCTCGCACGCGTGGTCGGAAACATCGTTGCGACGCAAAAGAACAGGCGTTACGAGAGTGCGCGTGTGATGTTGTGCCAGCAGATCACGCCGGAAGGTGAGGATACGAGCTATTCGACACTCGCGCTCGATTCGGTTGATGCGGGTATTGGTGATACGGTGCTGATCGTTCAGGAAGGATGGAGCGCGTCGACTGCCGCAACTGGCGAGGCAGGCGCTGCGATCGATTCGGCGATCGTGGGAGTTGTGGATCGGATCGATCTCTTAACGTAGATGGAAGAGCAAGCGAGACTGATGGCGGAGAGGATCGCGCGGCGCGTGGCGTCGGGCGCGACGTCGCCTCAGAGCAGTGATATCAGTTCAGAGTTGGCGGCGGTGCGCGCGACTCTAAATGAGCTCCAGGATCGATTGGTCCAGATTGAAGCAAAGGTAAGCGTTCCACGAGTGCATTCACCGTGGAGTCATCCGAGCTTGGATCGCTTCGGAGTGGAAGAAGCGACGGTGTCGGAACTCGTCGACTTCTTCCAAACCGAAAAGCAGTGCAGCATAGAACCTGGTGGTAAGCCGTGTGATCACTGCGCCATGTGTAGTTCAAGAGGATTTTAGGCCGCGGATTTACGCGGATAAACGCTGATCTGCGTTCATCCGCGTTCATCCGCGGCTAAATTTCATTTTGTGTTTTGATTTTGCCGCAGCGAATTCGCGTTAATCTGCGGTACCTGCTTCGCCGCTTCGTCAGCCTTGAAGAAAGGCTCCTCCTTGAATCCGAAAAGCTTCGCTGAAATTACTGTCGGAAAGCGCGCGCGCGTGGTGTTGTAGTCCTGCACGCTCGTGTTGTAGTCGGTGCGCGCCGTCGCGACGCGGTTCTCAGTCCCCGCAACCTCATCCTGTAACTTCAAAAAGTTCTCATTCGATTTCAGATTTGGATACGCTTCCTGCAGCACCAGCAAACGCCCGATCGTGCCGCCGAAACTGTTCGCAGCGTCGATAACCGCTTGTTTTTGTTCCGGTGATTTGTCGCCACCCTCACCTTGCGGAGCCTGGTTCTGGGCATTGAGGAGTCGCGAACGGGCGGCCGCAATCTGGCCGAATACTTCCTGCTCCTGAATGCCCGCCATCTTTGCTGACTCGGCAAGATTATTTAAAAGGTCGCCACGTCGTTGTAGTTGTGTTTCAACGTTGGCCCATTTTGCCTTCACGTCCTGTTGCTTCGTCGTTAGCGTGTTGTAACCACAGCCACTCGCCGCAAAAGCAATCAGCACAAGGCCGACAAGCATTACTAATCTTCGCGTCTTCATCTCAAAATCTCCCATGTGTAAAGTTACTGAGTTGCCGTTCCAAGCTGGTCAACTGCTTCAACTACCTGCTCGATCTGAAACAGGTAAGCTCCGAAAAGATCATTCGCTTCTTTTTCTGACGAGGGAAGACGATCGTTTGCACGAAACTCAAAGATTCGTTCAAAGGGCGCCGGGTCTAGCTGCAACAGTTTCGCTGTCGCACGCACAACTTCAGGTTTCGAAACTGGTGCGTCGTAGCCGTGCAACATCAACACGGCGCGGAAGAGCGATGCGAAACTCGACAAGCTGTCGCTCATCAAATCGCACAACTTCTCGACTGAAATCGACGCGGGGATGTAAAACCGGCGTAACTGAATCAACTTGCTTCTCAGCTCATACTCCGCCTGGTGACGCAGGTTTGCATCCGAGAGTTTTACGAACTCAAACGGATCTTGGCCGAAAAGAACCACGCGCGCGTTTGCCATCTGGTGAAACTCGATCGGAAAAACGTCCGCAGCATCCGAGAGCTCTTCGACAGTGAAATAGACGGGCATTGGATGGCCCAACCGTTGCCACTCACGCATCGGCGCCTGTGCCTGGCGCAGATCTTCCGGCGTGATGCGGTTTAATGCGATCAGGATGTTGTAGTCGGAGCGTAGCTCGATGTTATCGCCCGCAGCGGCAGAGCCGTAGAGCACGACTGAGGCGAGGTTCGCTCCGTGCGTTGCGCGCAGATCCTCGACGAGTCCGTTGAGAGCTTCCTGTACTGCAGTCTTAACCATAATTTTATCCGTGCAATCCGTGGCTGTTACCAACTGCCACCCGAGCCTCCGCCACCAAAGTCGCCGCCTCCGCCAAAACCGCCGCCAAATCCACCCCCGCCGCCGAAGCCGCCACCACCGCCGAATCCTCCGCCGCCCCAGCCGCTGCGTCGACCGCCTCCTAAATTACTAAACAAACTTCCCCACAACAGCGCCTGCAAACAACCACCACCACCTCCTCCGAAACCACCTCTTCTTCTCGACGCCGACGACAGCAAAATCAATATGAAGATGATGACGATTATGCCGCAGCACACCGTGCTCAAAGTCGCTTGCGGAGCTCTTTGCTGCGGTTGCTCTTGAATCTCGACGGCCTGATTCTCACCAATGCCTTCAACACTGAAGCCACGTTTTTCTGCGAGTGTCGCGACGTAAGCCTCGATCGTGTCGCGGATGCCTTTGCTGTAGTTCTGTTGTCTGAACTGCGGCACCATTCGTTGACGTTGAATCTGGCCCACAAGTCCGTCCGGCAGATCGCCTTCGAGGTGACGGCTAACTTGCGTGAAGTACTTGCGATCCTGAACCGCGACGACAAGCAGGAAAGCAGCCTTTTCACTGTCTTTCGCGCCAATGCCCCAGCCGCGCGCGACTGCGAGTGAAAAGTCGTAGATGTCGCGGTCATTTGTCGTCGGGACCGTCACCACGGCGTATTCGATATTCCCGCGCTCCTTTAAATCCCGATAGATCTGTTCGAGACGTTGTCGCGTGTCGCTGTCGATGACGTGTGCGTTATCGACGATCGGAGTGAAGGGAACTGGAAGTGGAACAGGCGACTGCGGGGTAGTCTGGGCGCTAACCGCAACCGAAAAGACCAGGAGCAGAAGGCCGAAGCTGGCCGAGGCAAAAAGTAATTTTTTCAAGCGCGCGTGCAATGGCGAAATCTCGTCGTTGCTAACCCTCTATCAAACGATGCAGTAAATAGAAGAGGGCGACCCCACCAAAAACGACAATCGAGACCGTGGGGTTTCGTTCTTCTTTAAAGTTCACTTCGGGGATCAGGTCGCTGGCGGCTACATAAAGAGTCACGCCGGCAGAAAATGGTAGTGCATAACCAACCGCGTTGTTCACACGTTCCTGAAGCAAAGCGACGCCGATCACACCTGCCAGAGTTGCGGCGCCGACCGCCGCAGTCGCAATTAAAGCTTTCTGGGTCGACCGTCCAGTGGCAAGCATGATCGATGCCACAGTAAAACCTTCGGGCATTTTGTGAAGCAGAATCGCGATAAACACCAGGATTCCGACTTTGAAGTTGACCAGAAAAGCGGATGCAATCGAGACACCGTCGAAGAAGGTGTGAATACAAAGACCACCGACCGCGGTGTAAGCAGAAGACCGGCGTAGAAAGTGTTCCGGGTGTGTTTCTGCGCCGAAATGGAAGTGTGGCGCGAGTGTGTGCTCGAAAAACTGTATCGATAAATAGCCGGCAAGCAGCAGTGTCATCGCGCCTGCGACTGCTTCCGGGGTCGGTTGACTGGGTGATGCGCTCGTCCAAATGCCGACTGTTTCCGGGAGAATCTCGATGAAGATGGCGGCGAGCATGAAGCCGGCGCCAAGCGCGACGAGGTATTTAAGGAAGCGTTCGCCGTAGCGGTGGGCGCCTGATTTGACCAGAACGAGCCCACCAAGGACATTGGCGCCCGCCGCCAGCAACCCAAACAGGAGAATCGATGTCATTATGTGGTGGGCCACTATAACAATTTTTCTCCCGCAGCGGCGCGGCGGCGCAACGCAGGATGCGTCTTCCGTTGCGCCGCCGCGCCGCTGCGGGAGCATCTTTTGGTTTCACAATAGGCGAACACGAGGCGATCATCTCAGCGAGCTAACCTATTGACACACCGTGATGTGCGGCGTAGTATCCGGCCTTGGGTGGTCAAAAGTGGTCGGAAGTGGGTCCAACCTCGTAGCAACACCGATCATCAGCAACGCTTTTCCTTTGGGCCACCCACCAATGCTCTCTCGTCAGGTCGGAAATATGCTGCGAGGAAACTACACGGCGCGAATCGATATAAAGGGGCGCCTCAAAGTTCCGACTGAATTTCGGCGGCTGATCGAAGAGAAGCACGGCAAAGACTTTTATATCACGAGCCTCACTGGCGAGTACGTTCGGATTTACCCGCTGCCGGAATGGGAATCCATCGAACAGAGGCTTTCGTTATTGCCGTCGATGGATCCGGCGCGCAGACGGTTCCTTGATAGAACGAATTATTTTGGTCAGCAAGCCACAATAGACGGCCAGGGCCGCCTGTTGATACATCCATTGCTACGGAAGAGTGCGGAAGTTTTAGGCGACGTGGCGGTGCTTGGCTACCTGACCTATTTGGAAGTTTGGGAGCTCGACAAGTTCAAAGCTCGCATGCTCGCCGATCCATACACGGAGGAAGACGAGGCTGCGATTGCGAGACTTGGAATTTGACATTGACGGATCTTTGAACGAGATCACGGGGCGGTGGTGATGGCTGCGCCTTTGGGGGGCAGAGGCGCGCCCCATCGCCCCGTGCTGCTAGAAGAGACATTGAAATTTCTCGCTCCTGAGCGAGGAGGTCTCTTTGTAGATTGCACGGTTGGTCTTGGCGGACACAGTGAAGCAATCTTGAAATCCTCCCCCGACACTCGCGTCATCGGAATGGATCTCGACCCCGCGGCGCTCGCCTATACCCGACAACGATTAGCGCTTTTCGGAGATCGATTCCATGCTTTTCAAGCCAACTTTCGCGACATCAACGCCGTCCTCCAACAGGCAGATGAGCGCGATCCGAACGGCATTCTTGTCGATCTTGGCGTCTCTTCATTGCAGTTTGATTCACCCGAGCGTGGGTTTAGTTTTCGTTTTGACGCTCCGTTAGATATGCGGATGGACCCGACCAGCGGAGCCACCGCCGCCGATCTTCTACAGCAACTTCCCGAATCGGAAATTGCCAGAATAATTTTCGAATACGGCGAAGAACGACACTCACGACGCATCGCCCGTCGCATCGTCGAGCGTCGCGAACAAGGGAAGCCGATCACGACCACTACGGAGTTAGCCGACCTTGTGCGACACGCAGCCGGTGGGCACAAGCGGCACCAGATTCATCCGGCGACTCGCACGTTTCAGGCTTTGCGAATCGCCGTTAATCACGAGCTTGAAGGGCTGGGAGAGTTTGTCGAGTCAGCAGTCGATCTTTTAATTACGGACGGCAGGTTTGCCGGAATTAGTTTTCACTCGCTCGAGGATCGGATTCTCAAACGCGAGTTGAGAAGACTCTCGGGGCATTGCGAGTGTCCGCCCAGAATGCCGGTTTGTTCGTGCGGCGCGCGCAAAGTTGTGGAAGTGCTGACGCGCCGGCCCGTGGCGCCGAGCGATCGCGAGATTGACGAGAACCCGCGCGCACGCAGCGCCAAGCTCCGCGCGGCTCGAAAACTTTATCCACAGATTACACAGACGTAGTTTTTGCTCTGTGTAATCTGTGAAATCTGCGGATAAGTCTTATGAAACGATTTCCTGAGCATCAACTCAACGCAAAGATTCGCCGCACGCGAGACGTCACCGCGCTCTCGCGTCTCGGCCTGTTGTTGTTCTGTGGTCTTGTTCTCGCCAGCGGTTTTGTCTTCGCTGCGAAGCAGCACTTCGCCGCCGTGCAGTACGGTTATCAAAACGAGAGCCTGCGCAGCGAGCGCAAGCGACTGCTCGACGAGAATCAGCGTCTCTCGCTCGAAAAGGAACGCGCGATGGCGCCCGACAAACTGGCACCCGCTGCACTACGCCTCGGATTGAAACCGGCGCGGCCTGGTCAAATTGGAAATAATCCGCGCTAACCCGCGTTGATTCGCGGCTAATAATAAAGCGTCCTCATCACGCTGCTGGGTAGAAGGAAACAAGGTGATGTTGGCACGCCTCGTCGCTCGATCAAAATCCAGACCTGATGTCTCGCCAGGCCGCGCGCTTTTCGTCGCGGCTTTTATTGGTTTTTGGATGCTCGTAATTTGCGCGCGACTGGTCTATCTACAGTTCTCGCAATACGAAACTCTCGCGAACCGCGCGCGCCAACAACAGCAGAATGAAATCGAAACAATGCCACAGCGTGGCGAGCTGCTCGACCGTCAGGAGCGTCAACTCGCACGCAGCGTGCAGACAGTCTCGTTATTCATCGATCCGGATGGTCTCGACACAGCGACTCTCGATCGCAATGCGCAACAACTCGCCCAACAACTCAATCTGAAGCAGTCGCAACTCGCTGCTGACTTTCGCAAAGCACACGACGACAAGAAACGGTTCGTGTGGATCGCGCGTCGCCTCGATGCAGATCTCGCGAACAAAGTCGTCGCGCTAAATCTTCCGGGAGTACAACAACAACTCGAGCCGAAGCGTTACTACCCGAACGGATCACTCGCAGCACACGTGCTCGGTTACGTCGGTCTCGACGGTAAAGGTCTCGGCGGTGTCGAACAGTTTTACAACGCGAAGATCTCGGGCGAGCCCGGTCAGCTCTTTCTCGAAAGAGACGCGAATGGCAAGCCGTACGAAGGTTACGAGATTGCGGCAAAGCAAGGTCAGACAGTCGTCCTAACGATCGATCAAACGATTCAGTACCAGGCGGAACAAGCACTGCAAGCTGCGGTGCAACAATCGCGCGCGAAATCCGGCAGCGTGATCGTGCTCGATCCACGCAGCGGTGAGATCCTCGCGCTCGCAAATGCGCCGACATTCGATCCGAACAAAGTCTCTGAAGCCAAGCCGGAAACAAGATCAAATTGGGCGCTACAAAACATCTACGAACCGGGATCGACGTTCAAAGTCGTCGCATTCTCCGCGGCGCTGGAAAAAGGACTCGCGCGAGTTGATGAACACATCGACTGCCAGATGGGCGCGATCACTGTCGCTGGACGTGTGGTCCACGATCATCACCCGTTCGGTTCGTTGACGATTCCCGAGGCGCTCGCGAAGTCGAGCAACGTGGCTGCGATTAAACTCGGGATCCGTGTCGGTGATCCGACGATGTACGAATACATACGTCGTTTCGGCTTCGGCGCAAAGACAGGAATCGAATTGCCAGGCGAGACGAACGGCATTCTACGAAAGGTTGAACGCTGGCAGCCGTCGTCAATCGGTTCGATCGCGATCGGGCAGGAAGTCGGTGTGACACCGGTACAGATGGTGTCAGCATTCGGCGCATTAGCAAACGACGGCATGCGAATCGCGCCCCACTTGATTCGTGAAGTGCGTGATGCCGGCGGCAACGTCGTCTATCGCGCGCAGCCGGATCAGCGACGCGTGATCAGCGCCGAAACCGCGATCGCGTTAAGAGGAATGCTCGAAGGCGTAACGCTGAACGGCACTGCGAAGAAGGCGCAGCTCGACGGTTACTCAGCCGCGGGGAAGACTGGCACCGCGCAAAAGATCGATCCCAAGACGAAAACGTACTCGGGGACGAAATTTGTTGGTTCATTTGTCGGGTTCGCTCCGGTGAGCAACCCGCAAGTCGTCATCATCGTTGTGATTGACGAGCCCGCCGGCGCATATCACGGCGGCGACGTCGCCGCGCCGGTGTTTCGTGAAGTTGCCGAACAAGTGCTACCGACACTCGGCATCGAGCCAGATATCGAGACGAAGTCCGCGCCCGATTTGATCGCGCAGCAGATCAACGAAAATCCCGAACGTGCCGCGAAGATTCGCGAAGAGCAAGCGCAGTCAGAAGAGCAGCGGAAAGCCACAATGCCAACCGTGGACAGCAACGGGGGGCGAAGCGGAGAAGTTGTCTACGCTGCTTCGACACGCAAGGCCATACTGATGCCCGACTTGCGTGGCCGCAGCGTGCGTGATGTGGCTCGAACGTGCGCGCAGCTCGGTTTGCAGGTTGAAGCGCGCGGCGAGGGAAAAGTTTTCAAACAGAGTCCGTCAGCGGGAACAGAGGTAAGCACAGGCCAGCTTATTTACGTTGATTTTGGGAGGTCGCAGTAAGTTGTTAAACCCGACAGATGAAACAACTCTCGAAGATGACGTACACTACGGCATTGCTGACTGCAGACGACGACTACGCAGCCAGCGTTCATCCCTCCGGGCACAAGATCATCCCCCAAAACATGGGTCGAGCGGTTATGTGCGTCCTGCCCACAGTCGTGTTGGAAGCTTTGCCGAGGTTTTGGCAAATGTTTCGATGAATCAAAGCTCGCTTTCGAAGCTCGTTGAATGCTTGCTCGGTTCGACTGACACGCCCTCGCAGGAAGAAAAGGAAGAGGCCGTAATCACGTGAAGGTTGGCGAGGCTGCAGCTTTGATGGGCGCTAATGCAGATAGCATCGGCGCCGAGATGTTTGACAAACAGATAAAAGATTATTCCATCGACTCGCGTTCGGTAGGCGCGGGCGAGCTCTTCTTTGCCCTTTCGCAACAAGACTACGCCCGCGCCGGTTTTAATGGTGAGTTTGTCGATGCGCATCGTTTTATCCCTGATGCGTTTAAGCGTGGTGCGATTGCGGCAGTCGCGCGCACTGATCGCGTGAGTGGTGATTCGTTTTTGGAGAGCGTTAAGGATCGTTTGTTGTTGGTTGACGATGCGATCGCGGCTTTGCAACTACTCGCGCATCGTGTCTATACGAACTGGGGAAAGCCGGTCGTCGCGATCACCGGCAGTGCCGGCAAGACGACGGCGAAAGAGTTGACTGCGCATGTTTTGAAAAGTGCTGGTCATCGTGTTTTGAAGAGCGAGCGGAATTACAACAACGGACTCGGATTGCCTTTGTCAGTGTTGCGCATGGTTAGCGAGGATCGTTCACCGGATCAGTTTGATCTCGCGGTGCTCGAAATGGGAATGTCGTCGCCGACACACGAGATTCAACGGCTCTGCAAGATCACGCCGCCCGATGTCGCGGTTGAATTGATGGTCGCGCCGGTTCATCTCGAATACCTCGGCACGATCGAAAACATTGCTGCGGCAAAAGCGGAGTTGATTGAAGGACTGAAACCGGAAGGCACCGCGATTCTCAATGCTGATGACGCGCTCGTGATGAAGATGCGTGACAAGCACAGGGGCCGCACGTTGACGTTTGGTACCGACAACGTTGCGGACATTTCGGCGAGTGAGATCGACACGCGCTTGCTTGGCAAGATTGAGTTTCGTTTGCGAACGCCGTTGGGTGAAGCGCGTGCGTTGCTTCACATGAGTGGTCGTCACAACTTGAGCAATGCGCTCGCAGCGTCGGCAGTTGGAACGGCGTTCTCGATACCGCCGGAAGAGATCGCAGCGGCCTTGAAGACGGCGCAACCTCCGAAGATGCGTGGTGAGGTTTTTGATTTCGCAGCGGGGTTCACGGTGATTGACGACTCTTACAACTCGAATCCGCGCTCGTTGCTGAACATGGTGCGGACGATGGCGGAAGGCGGTCGCGGGCGTAAGCGACTTGTTTTGATCGCGGGAGAGATGCTCGAGCTCGGACCTGATGAGGTGTCGTTGCACCGCGATGTTGGCAGAGAGATCGCCGGCATCGGGATCGATGTGTTGTGGGGAGTTCGTGGTTTAGGCAAGGAGATCGTTGCAGGTGCGAACGAGGCAGGACTCGCGGCGACAAAGTTTTTCGATTCATCCGATGAAGTCGCAGATGAGTTGATCAGGGAAGTGAAAGAAGGCGATCTGATTTTGATCAAAGGTTCGCGAGGTGTGGCGACGGATAAAGTGGTGAAAGCGTTGCGTGAGCGTTTTCCGTTGGCGGGAGAAGACGAAAGTTGATCTACTACTTCCTGTACGAACTCCTCTACGTCCATTTCAAGGACAAGGATTGGTATCTCGTAAAGGCGCTCAACGTCTTTCAGTACGTCACGTTTCGAACTGCTTACGCGACGATCACGGCGCTTCTGATCTCGCTCTTCTTCGGCGGCAAGCTCATTGATTTCCTGAAAGAGTGGAAGGTGGGCCAGCAGATTCGCGAAGAGGGCCCGCAGGCGCACCAGGTCAAACGCGGCACACCGACGATGGGCGGCGTGCTGATCGTCGGCTCGGTTTTGATCTCGACACTGCTATGGGCGCGACTTTCCAGTGTGTATGCCTGGACCGCGATAGTTGCGACGTTGCTTTTCGCTGGGGTTGGTTTCGTTGATGACTACTCGAAGATGGCGAAGCAGCGAAGTCTCGGACTAACCGGACGACAAAAATTATTGGCGCAATTGCTAGTCGCTGTGGGCGTTTGGGCAGTGCTGTTCACGGCGACGAAGTCATTCGGAGGTACTGGCTATTCGTGGAACGTCCTTATTCCGTTTTTTAAAGCGACTAAGGATCCGTTCGGGGTGAGCTACATCGGTCCTTATTTATATTTGATTTTGATCGCGGTGGTGCTGTTGGGATCATCTAACGCGGTGAACCTCACGGACGGCCTGGATGGGTTGGCGACCAGCGTGACTGTAATCGCGATGGGCGCGTTGACCGGTTTCACCTATGTCAGTAGTGACGCACGTTGGGCGAACTATTTGGACATTACTCATCGACCCGAAGCCGCTGAGTTAACAGTTTTTTGCGGCGCGATGGTCGGGGCGAGTCTCGGGTTTCTCTGGTACAACGCGCCGCCGGCGCAGGTGTTCATGGGCGATGTCGGCAGTCTCGCGATCGGCGGTGCAATGGGAACGGTGGCGGTGCTGACCAAGCAGGAGTTTATGTTGCTGATGGTCGGCGGCGTGTTTGTGATTGAAGCGTTGTCGGTGATGTTGCAGGTGGGCGTGTTCAAGATGACGAGACGCACGACCGGCACCGGCCGACGCCTATTTAAGATGACGCCATTGCATCATCACTTCGAGATGCAGGACTGGAAGGAGTCGAAGATCGTCTTCCGGTTTTTAATATTGGCAATCTTATTCGCGTTGTTGAGTCTTTCGACTTTGAAATTGCGTTAACTGTTTTTTGTGGCTCTTAGTGGCAAGAAAGTTTTGATTGTTGGCGCGGCGCGCAGTGGGATTGGTGCAGCTAAGTTCCTTGTGGGCCAGGGCGCGGTCGTCGCGCTCACCGATCAGAAGCCGATCGAGAAATGGTCGCCCGAGGCTTTGGAATTGAAAGATTTGGGCGTGGGTTTGTTGCCGGGCGAGCCGCCGAGTTGGTTACTCGATCAACTCGATCTCGTGGTTGTTAGTCCTGGTGTTCCGGCGACGATCATCCCGATTCGTTACGCCGAGCGAGCGGGCGCGGAAGTCATCGGTGAAGTCGAGCTCGCGTACCGATATTTGAAAGGTCGCGTCGTTGCCATCACGGGCAGTAACGGCAAGACAACAACAACGTCACTGATCGGTGAGCTGCTGCGCGATGCCGGCTTGACGGTGCAGGTCGGCGGCAACATCGGCAAAGCGCTGATCTCGATGATTGAGACTTCGCGCGATGATGGCTGGACGGTCGCAGAACTTTCGAGTTTTCAACTCGAGACGATCAAGACCTTTCGTCCGTCGATTGCAGTCGTTCTGAACGTGACGCCGAATCACATGGATCGTTACGAGACTTTCAACGACTACGCTGCCGCGAAGCACCGGATCTTTATGAACCAGACAGCGGAAGACACGGCGGTGCTCAATGCGGACGATCCGACGGTTTCGTCGTGGGCGAGCGGCTTGCGCGCGAGGGTGATGCAGTTCAGCGTCAAGAAAGAAATCGACGATGGAGTTTTCCTGCGCGGGCGTGAGCTGATTTATCGCGAGAAAGTGTTGCTGAACGTTGACGAGATGAAGCTGCGTGGAATGCACAACGTCGAGAATGTTGCGGCTGCGATGGCAGCAGGAATCGCGGCGGGCGCGTCTGTTGAATCGATGAACAGCACTGTGCGGCGGTTTGATCCGGTTGAGCACCGGCTGGAATTTGTAACCGAGATCGAGGGCGTGAAGTTTTACAACGACTCCAAAGCGACGAGCGTCGATGCGACGTTGAAAGCGCTCGAAGCATTCTCGCACGAAGCTGGAAAGGTCGTGTTGATTCTCGGCGGCAAAGGGAAGAAGGCGCCGTACGCGCCGCTCGAATCTTTGGTACGAGCGAAAGTTAGAAAGCTCGTACTCATTGGTGAAGATGCTGAGACGATCGCGAACGAGTTGGGAAGTAGCGCGCCATTCGAGCGCGCATCGGACATGAAAGACGCTGTCGCGCGTTCGTATGCGGCTGCTGAAAAAGGTGACGTGATTCTGCTCGCGCCGGCATGTGCGAGCTTCGACATGTTTGACAGTTTCGAACACAGGGGAAAGGTCTTCAAAGAAGAGGTGTTATCCACAGATTTCACAGAATCTGCGTAATCTGTGGATGGTTTGCTATGGCTCGGAAATTAGCACCAGATAAATGGCTCTTCGCGGCGACGGTCGGCCTCGCGCTGTTCGGCGTCGTGATGGTCTATAGCGCGTCCGCGGTGTTGGCGCAGAAGGAGAACGGCAGCCAGTTTCACTACGTGCTGAAGCAAGGTGTTTGGGTCGCGATCGGATTCGTCGTGATGCTGCTCGCGATGCAGTTCAACTATCAACAACTGAAGAATCGCCGGATTGTTTACACGCTGCTGATTCTTTGCACGGTTGGTCTCGTTTCGGTGTTTGGTTTTAGCAGTGTGAACGGCGCGCATCGCTGGATAAAACTTCCGGGCGTCAATCTTCAGCCGAGCGAGATATCAAAACTCTCGCTCATCATTTTTCTTGCGTACTTCCTCGAGAAGCGCGCGGGAGAGGAAGGAGACTTCTGGCGCACGTTTGTTCCGTGCGGTGTGGTGACAGGTTTTTTAGCCGCGCTTGTTGTAATCGAACCGGACTTCGGTACCGCAATGATGCTTGCGCTGATCTTTACAGTTGTGATTTTCACCGCGGGCGCGCGTGTTCGTCATCTAGCGTTGGCGGCTGCACCTGCTTTGGTCGTCGCTGCGGGCTTGTTGATCCTCGTGCCGTGGCGACTGAAACGTCTGATGACGTTTCTCGATCCATGGGCCGATCAGCAGGGTGGCGGTTTTCAGGTGGTGCAGTCGTTGATCGCGATCGGATCCGGAGGAACGAACGGCCTCGGCTTCGCACAGGGAAAACAGAAGATGCTGTTTCTGCCGTTCGCACATTCCGATTTCATCTTCGCAGTCGTTGGCGAAGAGCTTGGATTAGTGGGCGCGCTCGCTGTGGTTGCAGTATTTGCGCTTTTTCTCTGGCGCGGCGTGCGTACGGCGTTGTTAGCGCCGGATCGGTTTGGGATGTTGCTGAGTCTCGGAATCGTGACGAGTATTGTCGCGCAGGCGCTCTTTAATATTAGTGTGGTGCTCTCGCTTGTGCCGACTAAGGGAATTCCGTTGCCGTTTATTTCGTACGGTGGATCGTCGCTCGTGCCGACGCTCGCGGCGGTCGGGATCCTGCTCAATGTTTCGCAGCACGCGAGCGGATCGCTTGACGTCGGATTGTTTGAGAAAGCGACGACAAAGCTGCGCGAGCGAGAGAAGTTGAACGTGACGGCTTTTGATCATTGAAATGCGAGTAATGATTGCTGCCGGTGGCACTGGCGGACACATCTATCCGGGAATCGCGGTGGCCCAGGAGATCATGCGGCGCGATGCGACTTCGAAAGTGCATTTTGTCGGTACTGCGAAAGGATTGGAGACTCGTTTGGTGCCGCAAGCAGGTTTTGAGTTATCGCTCATTGAAAGTGCCGGGTTGAAGAATGTGAGTCTCGGTGCGCGGGTGAAAGGTGTTGCATTGCTGCCGCGGAGTTTTAATTCGGCGCGAAGGCTGATGCGACAGTTTCAACCGGACGTGGTTGTGGGCGCGGGTGGTTATGTTTCCGGTCCGGTTGTGTTGACAGCAGCGATCACGAATCGTCCGACACTCGTGATGGAGTCAAACGCGCTGCCGGGCTGGACCAATCGCGTGCTTGCTCGTTTCGTCGATCGTGCAGCGGTTTCGTTCGAACAGGCGGTGCCGTACTTTCGAGGTAAGGCGAAAGTGACAGGCAATCCGGTGCGGCGCGAGTTTTTTGAAATACCGCCGAAGCGACGTGAGCCGGGAAAGTTTTCGTTACTCGTCTTTGGTGGATCGCAGGGTGCTCGAGCAATCAATGAAGCGATGGTCGCGGCGTTGCCGAAGTTAAAAGAATTGCCGGTTGAAGTTTGGATAAAGCATCAAACCGGACCAGCGGATTTTGAAAAGGTAAAGGCCGCGTACGAGGCCGCGAGTTGGAGCGAACGTGGTGACGTTCGTAGTTACATTGACAACATGATGGCAGATTTCGCGGAAGCCGATCTCGTGTTGTGTCGCGCAGGCGCCACGACAACCGCAGAACTGATAGCTGCTGGTAAGGCGTCGATCATGGTGCCGTTTCCCCTCGCCGCCGACGATCACCAGCGCAAGAATGCCGAGGCATTGCAGTCCGGTGGCGCCGCGAGAATGATCTTGCAGCAGGACTTGAGCGGCGACAGATTGGCCACCGAGATTGAAAAGCTGGTCCAGGATCCGCAGGAACTGGATCGCATGGAAGAAGCAAGTCGAAAGTTGGCCCACGGCGACGCAGCCGCCGCGGCGGTCGACATTATTGAAGAGCTTAGCCACAAAAAGGCACAAAAAAACACAAAGTGAATTACTAGATCTAACAGTGAAGTACGAACAAACAAAGAGAGAACAACACCAGGAATTAGGCGCGTCGCAGAAAGTCTTTTTTGCGATTTTTGGGCCTTTTTGTGGCTAAAAATGTTTCGTCGAATTCAACACGTCCATTTCGTAGGCATCGGCGGCATCGGCATGTCCGGCATCGCCGAGGTGCTCGTCAATCTCGGCTTCCGTGTCTCGGGCTCCGATCTGAAACGCTCGAACGTCACCGATCGCCTGCAACAGATGGGCGTCGAGATCTTTGAAGGACATGCGGCTGACAACGTCGGACATCCACACGTCGTCGTCAGATCAACTGCAGTGCGCGACGACAACCCGGAGATCATCGAAGCAAACCGCCTCTCGATCCCTGTAATCCCGCGCGCCGAGATGCTTGCGGAACTAATGCGACTCAAACCGCACACCGTTGCCGTCGCCGGCTCGCATGGAAAGACAACCACGACTTCGATGGTCGCTACAGTCCTGGGCCACGCCGGACTCGATCCAACAATGGTTGTCGGCGGCGTCGTGGGCGCGTTCGGTTCGAATGCACACCTCGGCACAAGCGACTTGATGGTCGTTGAAGCCGACGAGAGCGACCGATCGTTTCTGATGTTGACACCCACGATCGCCGTCGTCACCAACATCGATCGCGAGCATATGGACTACTACCACGACATGGACGACGTGCGTACCTGCTTCGCGAATTTTGTTAACAAGGTCCCGTTCTACGGCTCTTCAGTTTTGTGTCTCGACGATCCAAATGTGCAGGCGATCATCCCGCTGCTCGAACGTCGCCGCCTGACCTACGGCTTGAGTGCGCAGGCCGATGTTTCAGCACACGGCATCAGGCACGACAACAACTTCGGATCGTCGTTCACCGTCTGGCGTGGAACGGACGTGATGGGCGAGATGATCCTGCGCGTGCCGGGCGTGCACAACGTCTACAACGCGCTCGCGGCGATTGCAGTCGGTTTCGAGTTGGAAGTGTCGTTCGAAAAGATCGTCGAGGGGTTGCACCAGTTCACGGGCGCGGGTCGCAGGTTCCAGGCGAAAGGTGAAGTTGATGACGTGCTCGTCGTTGACGACTACGGGCATCACCCAACAGAGATCAGGGCCACACTCGCTGCCGCCAAACTCGGCTCAGGTGGACGGCGCATCGTAGTTTTGTTTCAGCCGCATCGTTATTCGCGAACGCACGACCTCATGCAGGAGTTTGCGCGTTCATTCAATAACGCTGATGTGTTGTTCATCACAGACATTTACGCGGCGAGCGAGGATCCAATCGAGGGTGTAACAGCAGAAGCGCTAACGGCTGCCATCAAGCGTTTCGGACATAAGGATGCGAACTACATCGGCTCGCTCGATAACGCTGCGACGATCATGCGCGAACACGTGCAGCCGGGTGATCTCGTGTTGACGCTCGGCGCCGGCACGGTGAATCGAATTGCCGATCAACTGCTCGGGTTGTTGAAAGAAAAAGAAATTGGCCACGGATCTAACGGATAAAAGCGTTTCGGAACGAGATCGCGCAGTCGAAGAGATCGCGGCGCGGTTAGGTGTGCGTGCGGAACGCGGGAAACGCTTCGCGGAGCTGACGAGTTTGCGTGTCGGCGGCACGATCGATTGGGTCATCACCCCGGACACTGAAGAGCAGGCAGCGGCGATTGTTTATGAACTTGATAAAGCGGGCATCGGTTGGCGACCGCTCGGCTCCGGCAGCAACGTGCTTGCGGACGATGCCGATCATCACTACATCGTTCTTAATCTGAGCAATATGAAAGGCGAAGTCCACATCGACGGCGAGCTGGTTTCAGTGAGCGCGGGTTATTCGCTGCCGCGACTCTGCATCGATGTGTCGCGCGCGGGCCTGTCAGGCATCGAGGGACTCGGCGGCATTCCCGGCACGGTCGGTGGTGCGCTCTGGATGAATGCCGGTGCGTACGATCACGAGATCGGAACCGTAACTGAAAAGGTTCGTGTTGCTCGCGAAGGCAAGGTCGTTGAGATTCCCGGCGACAGTATCGAGTGGAACTATCGTCACACTTCATTCCGAGAAGGCGAGTTGTTGCTTGGCGCGACACTGCGTCTCAAGCCTGACGATCCCGAACAGATCAAGGCGCGTATGGATGAGGCGAAGAGTCGTCGACTCGCGACTCAACCGCATGGTTCGCGTTCCGCGGGTTGTTTCTTCAAGAACCCCCCGGCAAGCGGGATCGGCACCGGCAAAATGATCGACGAGATGGGAATGAAGGGACAGCGACGCGGCAGTGCGATCGTCTCGCCCGTACACGCGAACTTCATCGTAACTGAAGGTGAGAATGCGCGTGCGGAAGATGCGCTTGCGCTCGCGGAAGAAATTCGTGAACGTGTGAGACGCGAGCAGGGGATCGAGTTGGAGTATGAGGTTGAGCTTTGGCGCTCCAAACCATCCGCAGATTACACAGAAAAAACATCCGTGGAATCTGTGGATAAAACTGAAGAAAGGAGTGTTGAGCGATGAGAGAACAGGTCGTGGTGCAGAAGGTTGGTAATCGTAGCGGCATCGGCAAGAGCAAGTCGGGTGTGGGTCAGCGTCCGGCGAAGCGCGCATCGGATGCAAACGTTGCCGCGCGGCTGCGATCGCTTTTGACGTACGTGCCGCTCGCGCTTCGGATCGGTGTGATTGCCATCATCGCGCTGATCGCGTTCGTCGGATACCGTGCGGCCGCGTCGGCAAGCTTCTTTCAGGTGCGAACGATCGAGACCCGGGGCGCGTCACGCGCTTCGGTTGACGATATCAAGAACGTTGTGCGTCGAGATGTAAGTGAAACAGGTGTGTGGCAGGCCGATCTGCAACAACTGAGCACTCATCTCGAGCGTTTGCCGTGGGTGCGCACCGCGGTCGTCACGCGTGTTCTTCCTGACGGCATCCGAATTCGAATTACCGAGCGCGAGCCGAAGGCGGTTGTGCGTAACGCGGCCGGAAGATTCATCTGGGTCGATGACGACGCAGTCTCTCTCGGTGAGATGTCGACGACCGATCAAATGCCCGCGTTCTTCCTGCGTGGTTGGAACGAGGAAGATTCGAACACTGCGCGTACTGAGAATCGCGATCGAGTGAAAAAATTTCTCGAGTTGCAACGTGACTGGAGCGGACAGGGGATTTCAGAGCGTGTGAGCGAAGTGAATCTACTCGATCTGCGCGACGTGCGCGTGCAGCTCGCGGGTGATGATTCGCAGATCGAAGTTCGACTCGGATCGCAGGAGCAGAGCGCACGGCTCAGCAAAGCGTTGAGCGTTCTCGATGCTCAACGTCAGACCGTACGCGGACCACTGATCAGCTACATCGATCTTACACAGGGGAAAAGAGCGATCGTTGGGTTAGTAACCGGCAACCAATTAACAGAACCGAGCCCGGTAGCGCCGGCTCGTCCTAACAACTAAAGAGCCCCCGACATGGCCAAGCGAACACAGCACACGATCGGTCTCGACATCGGGACAAGTAAGGTGACATGTATCGCCGGCGAACCTGGTGAAGGTGGATTGCTCGAAGTCGTCGGCATCGGTGAAGCAGAAGCGCGCGGTTTGCGCAAAGGCGTGATCGTTAATCCCGACGCAGCGGTCGATGCGATCAAGAAAGCAGTCGAAGACGCGGAGCGCATGAGTGGACTCGAAGCAGAAGAGGTCACGATCAATCTCGCCGGCTCACACATACTCGGTTTCAACGGCCAGGCGATCGTTGCTGTCTCTGGTCGCGATCGCGAGATCCTCGCTGAAGACGTACGACGCGCCATCGACTCAGCGTGCGCGATTCAACTTCCTGCCGGACGTGAGATCGTCGATCGACTGCCGCAGGAATTCATCGTCGACGATCAGGATGGCATTAACGATCCAGTCGGCATGATCGGCGCACGTCTCGCGGTGAAGGTACACATCGTTACGAGTCCGGTGACGGCGCGTCAGAACGCAATCAATGCCGTGAATCGCGCGGGCCTCGTCGTCGCAGATATGGTTCTGGAACAGCTCGCAGCCGCTGAAGCATCGCTAACTGAAGATGACAAAGAGTTTGGAGCTGCACTCGTGGACGTCGGCGCGGAGACTACGGGACTGATCATTTACCAGCGTGGCGCTGTCCAGCACACGGCAGTTTTCCCGCTTGGCGGCTCGCACTTCACAAACGACATCGCTTTCGGACTTCGCACGCCGATTCCGGAAGCCGAGAAGATCAAGCGAACCGTCGGCTGCGCGTGCAGCAGCTCTTTGAGTGAGATGGAACGAGGTGAACTCGTCGATGTGCCGTCTGTTGGTGGACGTCCACCACGACAACTCTCGCGCCAGATCCTCTGCGACATTCTTCAACCGCGTGCTGAAGAAGTGTTAATGCACGTCGCTGACGAGATCAAAGACGCGGGTTGGGAACGACAACTCTCGAGTGGCGTCGTGTTAACTGGTGGTGGCGCGTTGCTACACGGCATGACTGAGATCGCGGAACAGGTTTTCGACGCGCCAGTGCGCATTGGTTATCCAGAACGAGATCGTTTTGGTGGGTTGGTTGAAGACATTCAGAGTCCGGCATGGACTGCCGCTGCGGGTCTCGCGCTGCTTGCGCATCGCACTCAGGCAGCGGAGATACGAACTGGGGTTAGTCGGCGCGGATCAACAGGTAAGCTAACGCACTTCGTGTCACGTTTTAAAAATAGATTCGGTAGTATTTTCTGACAAGTTGTTGTATGCTTGCGCCCCGGTTGCACAAGATATTGTCCGCCAGATATCGAGGCCAGTGGCTCAAGAACCCCAACATAGAAGGAAGCGGCCTTGGAAGCCATCCCGTTTTGGGAGAGAGGAACTAACTATGACACCGGACACTCGTCAACCGGGCACGGGCATTAATATTTTCATTGATGATGATCCGCCACTCACAGGTGCGCGGATAAAAGTGATCGGCATCGGCGGCGGTGGCAGTAATGCTGTCAATCGCATGATCGAAGCCGGCATCGAAGGTATTGAATTTTTAGTTGCGAATACTGACCTCCAGGCGTTGAAGCGTTCGCGCGCGCCGATCAAGATCCAACTCGGCAGTCGTTTAACTAAAGGATTGGGCGCGGGCGCCGATCCTAATGTTGGCCGCGAAGCCGCACTCGAAGACACTGACAAGATCATTGAAGTGCTCGAAGGCGCTGACATGGTCTTCGTAACAACTGGTCTTGGCGGTGGCACCGGAACTGGTTCAGCGCCGATCATCGCGTCACTCGCTACAGAGCTTGACGCGCTGACAGTCGCAGTCGTGACCAAGCCGTTTCATTTTGAGGGTCGACGTCGCATGCAGCAGGCGGATAACGGACTGCGTGAGTTGCGCGAGTGCGTCGACACAGTGATCACGATTCCGAACGAGCGATTGCTGCACACAGTCGATCGTGGCGTGTCACTCGCTGACTCGTTCAAAGTTGCTGACGACGTGTTGCGTCAGGCAGTACAAGGCATCAGCGATTTGATCACTGTGCCGGGTTTGATCAATCTCGACTTCGCTGACGTGAAGTCGATCATGCAGGGAATGGGAATGGCTTTGATGGGCGCGGGCAGAGCGACTGGCGAGAACCGCGCGATTGAAGCGACTCAGCAGGCGATCTCGTCACCGCTGCTCGAGGAAGCCACGATTCAGGGCGCCAAGGGTGTTTTGATCAACATCACCGGTGGACCCGATCTGACGTTGTTTGAAGTAAACGCTGCGTCGTCGATCATTCGCGAGTCTGCTGACGATGATGCCAACATAATTTTTGGCGCAGTGATCGACGAGAGTCTGACTGACGAGATGAAGATCACTGTGATAGCGACAGGTTTTGACAGAGAAATCACATCAGTAGCGTCTGCCGCTGCGACAACGGCGATTCCCGCGCCGCCAACGCGTTACGTAGCACGGCCAGCCGACGACCTCCCAAGGCCGATGATGGGTTCTCCTCGTGTTGATGATCTCGATGTTCCGACTTTCATTCGAAAGAAGGCTGACTAGAGATCATTTTGGGCAGGATTACTGCTTTTCATGGTTGTCGCGGCCGAACCGTCAATCATGAAAATACTGTAATCCTGTCTATTTTTTTGAAGCGGCTCTCTCTGTGCAACCTCTGTGTTCTCTGTGTCTCTGTGGTGTGTTTTGCTCGGAATTCAGCAACCACAGAGACACAGGGAACACAGAGGTTGCACAGAGAAAAGGGGAAGCCTTTTTGATCATGAAATTACGCCCGCAGACTCGCCTTTGCTTGCATCGTTTCTTGCATCTAAATCTTTGCTAGCAGGACGGTTTTTCTCCTTTGCTTTTTCTGGTTTTGTTGTGTAGCATGTCCGGCATTCCTTGCAGGAAATTCCATTACGGGTATAGTTCGTTCCTCTCCTCGGATGGGCCGCAGCCTGCGAGAGCTTTGACACTGTTCTGAACATCAAACCTGTGTCCTATACATTGGTAGTTCTCGACTGGGCGTAACCGCCGGTCATAGATTTTTGGAGGTAATAATCACGTGAATCGTAAACTCATCAGAACCACACTCGCGGAAGTCAAGGGCAAAGCCCGAGAAGTTCCGCAGCCCAGAGAGCGTTCGAATGGGAGTTCCCGCGCCTCAAATGAAGGTAGAGAGCAACGCGCTCCACAGCAGCATACGCCGGTCCAGGTTAAGAAAAGAATTCCGCCTCCCAACGAAACCAACGCGGAAATCTTTTATTACAAGAAACAGATCGACGCACACACAGTGATGGTTATTGTTCTACTTGATGGCGAAGAGATTGAAGGCACGATCGAGTGGTACGATCGTGGCGCGCTCAAGGTCAATCGAAAGGGTGCACCCAATCTGCTCGTGCTCAAGCGAAACATCAAATACATCTACAAGGCTGAAGAGCGTGTTGAAAGTGCCAGCGCATAGTTAATGCCTCGCCCTGAGTTCTCGCCCTGGACAACAGTGCGTCGCCTCAAGCAATGCGACACTCAGAACAAAGCCCAACGACTTCGGGACCTCGACCGAGGCGAGTTTTGCCGCGCATCGGCATCACGATGGGAGACCCTGCAGGCATCGGGCCCGAAGTTGTTCTGAAAGCTGTCGCCGAAGAAGAAATCAGACGAGTTTGCGTGCCGGTGATAATCGGCGATGCCCAGTTGCTGGCTCATACGGCACGCACACTCGATCTGCAATCCGGTTACGACATCATTCGTTATGAAGAGTCGTTTCCGGATGATTTCTCCGAACCCGTTATCTATCACCTCGACAACATCAGCGGTTTCATCGAGCCGGGCATCGAGTCAGGCGCAGCCGGCAAAGCTGCGGCTGGTTACATCGAAGCGGCGGTCGAGTTGTGTGCCGCGGGCAGCATCGATGCGATTGCGACTGCGCCTATAAACAAGCGGGCGCTGTTTCTCGGTGGTTACAGTTTTCCCGGTCACACGGAGTTTCTGGCTCATCTCACCGGAGCCGAGGAATACGCGATGGCCTTTGTCGCTGCAAACCTTCGCATCGTTCTCTTGTCGACGCACGTTCCCCTCGCCGAAGCAATTCGGATGGTCGAACGTGATCGCCTCGTGAAAGTGATCAGTCTTACGCATCGCGAGCTTCAGCGTTGGGGCATCGAGCGCCCGCGAGTTGCGGTTGCCGCGTTGAATCCACACGGTGCTGAAGGCGGACTCTTTGGAGTGGAAGAGGCGTCGGAAATCATGCCTGCGATCGAAGCTTCACGCCTGATTGATGATATAAATGTACAGGGGCCGTTCTCGGCAGACACCGTTTTTCTGCGAGCCTCGCGAGGCGAGTTTGATGCGGTGGTCGCCTGTTATCACGACCAGGCGATGATTCCGGTAAAGTGTTTGTCGTTTGGTGAGGCCGTGAACGTAACCCTCGGACTGCCTTTCATCAGGACTTCGGTGGACCACGGCACCGCTTTCGACATCGCCGGAAAAGGACTCGCCGAGCATTCGAGTATGGTGGCTGCAATCAAACTCGCGGCAGAGCTTTCCATGCAGGCTGGTGAGAGTGGTCGTGCAGTGGAAATTTGAAACAAGAGAAGAACACTCACATGGAAAACAACGACACCCTTACGAACGATAACCGGCGTATGCTCGTCGCTGATGACGACCCCGCGATTCTTCGTCTCATCGCAACGATTCTCGAGAAAGAAAACTTCTACGTAGTGACGGCGCGCGATGGGCGCGAGGCTTACAAGATCCTGCAGTCGGATCCGAATTTCACGGCTGCGATTCTCGACGTCGTCATGCCGCATATTTCCGGTCCTGAGCTGGTCCGCTATATGAAATCGGAAGAGCGGCTGAAGCGGATTCCGGTGATGATGATGACTGCCGAGCAGGATCCGAAGCTCTCGTCTGATAGTTTTTCAGCGGGCGCGGTTGTATTTCTGCCGAAGCCATTTACAACGGCGCAGCTGCAGATCATGTTGCAGATGTTGATTGGTAAGAAGACTGCCGACTCCTAATGCGACCCTCCGTCATCCTTCTGCTTCTTTGCGGCCTCCTTATTCCCATCGAGGCGCGCGCCGATATCAGCCAGAAGAATGCTCGCAAAGTGATACAGACCATGCTCGGTTGGTCTCTGCCTGGCGATGCCGTTCGAATTCAGTCGATTCGATCGAATGGGGCTGAGAGTGCGGAAGTTAGTGCGGAGATTCAGACTGTCTTTCGACTGCGATTTAACGAAGGGCATTGGGAGTTGCGCGAGGTCAGAACGGCGCCGGATCGTTGGGAGCAGTTGGAAGTGATTGCGCGTGCGGCTGGGGCCGAGTTGCCGTCAGGTGAGTGTGATGCGCCTTCTGAGTTTGCGCGAAGCAAGTCCGAGACGGAGTTGACGACTAAGCGTGCGCGGTGTTTGGTTGCGAGTTTGTTCGGCATCGCACTGCCTTCCGATGAAGTGAGGATAAGAGAGATTTCGCCATTCGGGTTGTCGCTTGGATCGGAGTCGTCGACGCTGGTAGAGGCGTTTGTCCGCGCAGACTTTCGTTTGACCCGAGATGCAAAGGTTTGGCGAGTTGCAGAGTTCAAGAGTGGTAATCGTGAGTGGGTAAACGTCAGTGGACTCGCTGCTGCGATCGATCAGGTCAAACGCTCTGCAGCCACTGACGAACTATCAACTATCGCCAAGGCTCTGGCCGAACTCCGTCGTGAACGTGGTTCGTTTGTCGTTTCTGACAGCGAATCGGTCCTGATCGATCATCTCAGCCCGCGCTATCTGACGCGCGTCATCCGCGTCGATCCATGGCACCGGCCGTACAAATACGAAGGCCAGCCCGACCATTATTCTCTCCGCTCCCTCGGCCCCGACGGCAAACCCAACACACCCGACGACGTCGTGGTCTCCGGTCCCTAGCAAAAGCCGTCTAAAACAAACTCTTGACTGCCGCTTACCGCGGGTGTTAGGTTTTCTACCGGGCCTTATTCCAAGGCCCGCTTCGTTTCGACTTGCCCGCGCCATCCGTGCATACGCACAAGGCCCCGCCGATGGTGCAATTCAGCTAAAGGAATGGCTTTGCTAGCTGGACGCAAACTCCTACTTGCCGACGATTCGGCCACCATTCAGAAAGTTATCGACCTTACGTTCGCTGACGAAGGTGTGCGAGTCGTGACTTTCGGCAATGGCCAGGACGCCATTGATCAGCTCCTGGAAGTGCAACCCGACATAGTTCTGGCAGACGTCTTTATGCCGGCTCGCAACGGCTACGAGGTCTGCGAATACGTCAAAACAAACGAGAAGCTGAAACACATCCCAGTAGTGCTGCTCGTGGGCTCGTTTGAGCCGTTCGACGAAGCGGAGGCGCGCAGAGTTGGCGCGGATGACATTTTGACCAAACCATTTCAATCAATTCGACGACTGATCGACAGGGTGGGAGCTCTTGTTACAAGCCCGCCGGTCGAGAAAGAGAGTCCAACCGCAGAACTTCCGAAGGCCGAAGAGCCCGAGGAAGAGTTGATGGATACTTACGAGTTGGAAGTCACGACGGCGGATACATTACCGCTCGAACAGGCGTTGATAGACCATGAAGAACAGAAGGTGGAACAACCGGTTGCCGAAACGGAATCGTTACCACGTGAGGAAACAATGACAACTGAGACGCGCGACGATTCCCGAAGCGATTCAGACGTGCTGTTGGACCTTGGCGAGTTTGAGCCCGTGCACGCGAGTGCTGATGATGATTTTGTTTTAGATCTCGATGACGAGCCTGGTCATATTGAGACGCCTGCTTATGCGGCCGCAGCGCCGATGCGCACGTTTGTAGAGCCTGAAGTGAAGGAAGCTGTAGCGGCGGCGAGTGCATACGAGTCGAGTTATCAGCCACAGGTTCATTCTTCATTTGCAGACACGCAGGAGTTTGCGTCTGAGATGCAGGACGTTGCAGTTGCCGAACCCGAGTCGGTCGCTGCCGAACCGGAACCAGTTGCAGCGTCGACTTCTTTTAGTCCCGGTCAACTCACCCCCGAGATGATCGACGTGATCGCGCGTCGTGTGGTTGAGATGATGTCGGACAAAGTGGTGCGCGAGATCGCGTGGGAAGTGGTCCCGGATCTGGCGGAGTTATTGATCAAGCAACAGCTCGAGAAGCAATCGAAGTAAGAGTTTTCGAGTTCGATTTACCGAGCAGGTGACTCTCGCGAGTCACTTGCTTTTTTTGTTTGAGCTCGCAAATTGCGACCTCAAGATCGTCAAAAACTTTATCAAATACCCTAATTTTGATCTTGAGGTCACAATGGTGTGACCTCAAGTTTTGCCTACATCAATAAGCGAGCGAAGTCCGAAATCGTTGTTGGGCCGAGTCAGTACCACCTGCGGTAGCGGGTGGGTGCGCAGCCATTAGGCCTGAATAAAGATGTCAGTCGCCGCACCGCTACGCACCCACCCGCTACCGCAGGTGGTACTGACCCGAGGCGCAGCGTGAGAGTTCTACTTGATAATCCACGAGGGAAGCTCTTTCTCAACGTTTTCAATGGGAACGCTGTCACCATTATCCAGTTCAGAAAGGCCCTCCCGGACTGCAGCTACGAACTCTATCTCGCGTGCAATATCCTGAAGCGAGGCGTCGTCAGGAATGCGTCGAAGCAAGTCTTGAACGATTTCCTTGTTGGTCATAGCTGAACTTTAACAGATCTACGTGTTTTGAACTTTCAGCACCCTCTAGCGTAGACTGTTGCTTTTCGTTTTCATCCCGTTACGCACAGAGTTACGCATGGAGATCCCCAAACAGTACGACCCTAAAGAGGCTGAGCAGCACCACTACGAACGGTGGGAGCGGAATGGGTATTTTGCGCCGGAAATTAACAAGGATCCGGGCGCGCCGGTGTTCACAATAGTTATTCCGCCCCCGAACGTCACGGGCTCGCTGCACATGGGCCATGCGCTACAGCATACGCTCATGGACGTCATGACGCGGCACAAACGGATGTGCGGCTATCGCACACTCTGGCTTCCGGGAATGGATCACGCCGGCATCTCCACGCAGCTAATGGTCTCGCGCGCGCTAAAGAAAGAGGGCAAGACGCGCCACGATCTCGGGCGCGAGAAGTTCGTCGAACGTGTTTGGCAGTGGAAACGCGAATCGGGTGGACAGATCACCGTGCAGATGCGTCGTTTAGGCGATTCGGTCGACTGGTCGCGCGAGAAGTTCACCATGAACGAGGATCTTTCGCGGGTCGTACGCGATGTGTTCGTGCGTCTCTACGAGGACGATTTGATCTATCGCGGCAACCGCATCGTTAACTGGTGCCCGCAGGACCAGACGGTGCTCTCCGATCTCGAAGTCGAGAAGCTGCCTCAAGCGGGAAAACTCTATTACCTCCAGTATCCGATCAAGAACAGCGACGAGCGTGTAACCGTCGCTACTACACGACCCGAAACGATGCTCGGTGATACGGCCGTTGCCGTTAATCCAAACGACGATCGTTTTCGCGAGCTCGTGGGCCGGACGATCATGCTGCCACTCACCGGCCGCGAGATTCCGATCATTGCTGATGAGTACGTCGATCCGGAATTTGGTACAGGCGCAGTAAAGATCACTCCCGCACACGATCCAAATGACTACGAAATGGGTCTGCGACACAACCTGCCGCAGGTGGTCGTGCTTGACAGTCACGCGAAGATGACTGCTGACGCGGGTGCAGACTTCCTAGGCATGGATCGTTATAAGGCACGCGAGAAGGTTGTTGATGATTTCGCTGCACTCGGACTGCTCGACAAAGTAGTTGATTATGACTTTTCGATCTCCAAATGCGAACGTTGCAAGACTGTCATCGAGCCACTGATCTCGACACAGTGGTTCATGAAGATGGACCAGCTACGCGATCTCGCGCTCGATTTGATGTCGCGCGAAGACAAGCCGAAGTTCGTTCCCGAAACTCCTTATAAGAAGGTCTACACTGACTGGCTCGAGAACCTGCGCGACTGGACCATCTCGCGACAACTCTGGTGGGGCCATCAGATTCCCGCCTGGTACACGCGGGGCGGCGACGTCGTCGTTGCCAGATCCGAAGAAGAAGCGCGCGCAAAAGCCGGCACGAGCGAGCTCACGCAGGATCCGGACGTGCTCGACACATGGTTCTCGTCGGCGCTCTGGCCGTTCTCGACACTCGGTTGGCCCAATGACACAGACGATCTCCGAACGTTCTACCCGACTTCAGTGCTCGTAACAGCACGCGACATCATCTTCCTGTGGGTTTCGCGCATGGTGATGATGGGCATGAAGTTCATAGGCAAGGAGCCATTCGCGGACGTCTTCATCACGGGAACGATTCTCGACGCGCAAGGCCAGCGCATGTCGAAGACGAAGATGAACGGCGTCGATCCGATAGATGTGTTCGACAAGTTCGGTGTCGATGCGACGCGCCTCACACTCGCGCAGGTCGGCAGCACTGACACGCGCTGGAACGAGAAACAAGTCGAATCGTATCGCAACTTCGCCAACAAGATGTGGAACGCCGCGCGGTTCTGTTTGCTCAACTCGGAAGGCGCAGAAGTTAAGCCGGAGATACTCGAACAGAGCACGGCGCTGCACGATCGCTGGATCGTCTCACGACTAAACAAAACGGCACGCGATCTCAATGCGGCGATCAACTCGTACGAGTTTCACGGTGCAGTACAGACTTTGTATCACTTCTTCTGGGACGATTTTTGCGATTGGTACATCGAGCTCGCGAAGGCCGATGTAACTGCGGAACAAGCAAGCGACGCACGAACAGAAGCGCGCACGCGGCTGTTGACCGTTCTCGAACAGGCTCTGCGCTTATTGCACCCGTTTATGCCGTATATCACTGAGGAGTTGTGGCAGCGCCTGCCCGGCGACAAGCGTTTGCACACAGCGTACCAAGGCGCGGAGCCGACAGTGATGCTGACTGCGTATCCCGAAGGCGCGACAAATTTGATCGACGAAGCTGCTGAATCGGAGATGCAGGCGATCATCGAGCTGATCTCGCGCGTGCGAAACATTCGCTCAGAAATGAATATTAAGCCTGGGGAGCGAATTCCGATCGTTGTTGCCGCACCTGACGAGAATCTCCGTCACGTTTTTTCAGCGGCGCGCGAACAGATCTCGCGTCTCGTTCGTGCTTCTGAAGTCGTTGTGACTGGGCGACTCGAAGCACCGAAAGCCTCGGCTCGCGCTGTGCTGGCTGACGGAGCGGAACTCGCAGTGCCGCTCGAAGGTTTGATTGATTTCGAACAAGAGCGTCGACGTCTGCAACGCGAACAGGAAAAACTCCAAGCCGAAGCCGCGAAGCTCGAAGCGCAACTCAGCAATCCCAACTTTGTGTCGCGCGCGCCAGAAGAGCGAGTGAATGAAGTGCGCGAGCGCATCGCCGCCATCGCGCAACAGTCGTCTCAACTCCAGCAGACAGTCGAGAACCTGCAATGAACTGGATCGACGAAGGCGCACTCTTCTCACAAATTAGTCTCTTCCTCCGCGAAGATCTCGGACGCGGCGACATCACTACGCAGTCGATCATCGCGCGTAACACACGTGCTCGCGCTCGTTTCGTCGCGGGCGAAAATATGATCGTTGCGGGTCTCGAAGCTGCGGAAGAAGTGTTTTTGACACTCGACTCGCAGCAGCAGCTCGAAGCGTTCGTTTCGGATGGTGAAGAGGTCGAGGCCGGGAAAGTGATCGCGCGGATGGTTGGTTTTGCTGACGTGTTGATCTCCGCCGAACGTGTGGCACTAAATCTTTTACAGCGACTGTCAGGCATCGCGACGCTCACGAATGCGTACGTGAAGGCAGTCGAAGGCACGGGCGCTCAGATCACAGACACGCGTGCGACTACGCCGGGATTGCGTCCTCTCGAGCGATACGCGGTCGAGCTCGGCGGTGGTTACAACAGCAGGTTTGGTTTGGACGATGGTGTGGTCGTGACATCGAATCACATTTCGATTCTCGGCGGGGTCGGTGGCGCAGTGAAGAGTGCGAAAGAGAAGCTCGGTTACCTGCACAAAGTCTCGGTGCAACTCTCGAATGAGAACGACGTACGTGAAGCGATAAACGCCGGAGCTGATGTGCTCGTGATTGAGGATCAGAGCGCGAAGGAGTTTGCGCGATTGGTGTCGATCGGGCGCGAATTGTCGAGCACGATCACCATCGAATGTGATGGAAACATCACGTCTGAGAATGTGCGCGAGTATGCCGAAGCCGGTGCGCAACTGATTCGCATTGAAGCGTTGACGAATGCCGCGCCCGCCGCGAATATCAGTTTCAAAGTACAGCCTTTTTAGCCACAAAAAGGCACAAAAACACATAAACAAAGCAGTAATGCGTTTGGGAGAAAAGACTCGTCACAGACTTGCGCAGCGGGCCCTGGCGCGCCAACTTGCTTACCAGGAACGCAAGGCGGAACACTTGCGCGGGCGCGAAGAAGAGGTCATCAGCGCGATGATTCAATCCTCGCGACGCGTGCGCGACACCCTTGAGGCGTTTCAGCCAATCGAGCCGGATGCGGATGTGGTTGAAGTCGGCAGCGGTGCGCATGGATTGATTTTCTACTTCGGTTCGCAACACGGAATCGGAGTTGATCCGCTTGCGGTTAGTTATCGAAGCCTCTTTCCGCGCTGGCAGAGTTGTGCTCAGACAGTGGCTGCGGTGGGCGAGTCGTTGCCGTTTGGCGATCGGAGTTTCGACGTCGTGATTTGTGATAACGTGGTCGACCATGCAGAATCGCCGGCGCGAATCGTGCGCGAGCTGGCGCGCATTCTTGTTCCGGGAGGCCTGCTGTATTTCACGGTGAATGTTCATCATCCGGTGTACGCGGTTGCGGCTGGTGTGCATTCGAGCTGGAGAGCAGTGGGCGTGCCGTATGAGGTCGGACCGTTCGCCGATCACACCACGCACCTCACAGTTGAAGCTGCAGAAACGTTGTTTGACGGACTGCCGCTGCAAATTTTGAGTGCGAAGAGTAACGTTGACGAAGCGAGGGCGCGGGCGCGTCAAAAGCCGCCACGACATGTCGGAGACAGGTTGAAGCGCGTGTTTTTCAAGAATGCGCTTTATGAGGTAGTCGCGCGGCGCGAATAGCGTGATTTTGCCGGATTTTGCTGGAACAAGCCCCGGAAACTGACGTGGAAACTTTGAAGCATCTGGCCGGAGCTTGATGGCATCTTGATACCGAGAGTATCTTAGGGGGCAGGTTTGAGAAGGAGCACCACAATGCCTGTTTGGATTCGCAATTACGTCAAAGTCCTCATTGCTGCATGCCTGGTCGTAAGCTTCTGCCTCGTCGAGGGCGACGCGCAGACGCGGCGAAAGAAGCGCACTCGAAAGTCAGCGCCCGCAGCGCCGAAGCCAGTGATTACAAATCCGACGATCGCGCCTCCTGATGGCACCAAAGCTCCTGCTGAGAACGGCGATGTGAAGATCATCAGCACTGCTGACCAGACGAAGGAGCAGTCGTCGGAAACGCTCCAGGGCTGGAAGCCAAAGGTCACCGCTCCGGCTCCTGCTCCTGCTGAAGAGGGCGATACGGAGTCGTCGGCGATCAAAGACCTTACAAACCAGGTCAACAGACTGAATAACAAACTGACATCAATGCAGGAGGACGATCGCTATCAACTCGATATGGAGCGACTGACTCGTGCTGAGCAGCGTGCGGAGCAGATACGCGGGCAGTTGATGGATATCCAGGGCAAGATTGCTGATTTCGAAGCGCGACTTGAGCAGATCGATTATGCGTTGAGACCGGAGAATATCGAGGCGGCCACGCAGGGTTATGGAAGCACCCGTCCGGAAGTGGCGCGAGATACGCGCAGGAAGCAGCTCGAGAGTGAAAGAGGACGAGTGGGTGCGCAATTGAAACTCGCTGAGACCAGCCGAGCGCGATTGGAAGTCGCGGTTGTGAATGCAGATGCGGAAGTCGACAATTTGCGAGCAAAACTCGAGCAGCGTCGTGCGCAGATGGACGCCCAGCCCGCCGAGACATCGAAGCCGAAAAAACCGTAAGAAGTTTTAGCCGCGGATTTACACGGATGAACGCGGATCAGAATAAGAATTCTGATCCGCGTTTTTCTGCGTAAATCCGCGGCTAGATACTGCTGTGGAGGGAGACCGCGCGCCAGACGCCCAGTTGGTTGATGAAGGTTAGTGTGTAAGATTCGCCGCGTACGATGGCGGTGTCGCCGTAAACCGAGATACTCACCTTAGCCGGATCGGGCTTTCCATACTTCACTTTCTTCGCTCGCAGATCGTCAAACAACTGTTGACGTGTCGTTTGCACAGAGCCATGTGTCCAGACGAAGGTTGGATCGGTTAGCGCCGTGAGTTTGTCGACGTCGCCCGAGACGATTGCTTCGTGAAGCGCAGCATCCGCGGTTGTGACTTCGCTTTTGCTCTCCACTTCGGTGCGCGGCATGCGCGTCGACTGCCAGTTCACTACCTGCCACTTGCCGTTGCGTTTTACGAACGTGCCGCTGTTCAGCAGATTCGCCACATTCTTTTCCGTTGTTGCGACGAGACGAAAAGCCACGACTGCCGTGTCGCCGTACTGTTGAATGCGAATATCTTCAGCGGTGTAGATCGTTTTGGGATCGGTTGGTTTCGGCGCAGGCGTGGTCCGCACATCGTGCATCACCTCGGCTTTGTTTACACGACGACCAGCAGAACGTGTGTAGATCAAATCATCGGCCCAGAAGCTCTCGTGGACTGCAACATCGCCGCGTGAAGCGCCGGCGAGAAAGTCGTTCAGGAGTTTCGTGAGCTCGGCGGCGTCGGGCGCGGTCTGCGCGGAAACAGTGGTCGCGAGCAAAAGTAAGAGTGTGATTGGCGCAAGCTTTTTCATGGTGGCACATAATAGATCTCAGCGCTGTTTCTGAGCTACTGTTATCGCCCACCATTGAGCCGCTGCCTTCATGTGGCAGCGCCGACCAATACCACGCTGAAACGTCCGTCCAGGTTTCACCGGAAAGTGGGCCACTGTGCTTTGCCGCGTGATACTTTGTACTTTAGTCGCGGTGACGTAGACTCTCCAACAGAAAACACGAACGAAGAAGCATAAAGTTCCATGTCCACTATCCCGCAACGTGATTTGTATCGCTTGATTAATGACGCTAACGACCGTGGCGAGCGCGTCGTCATGGCCACGGTGGCGCATACGCGTGGCTCGACTCCGCAGCAGCGCGGTGCGAAAATGCTTTTCTTTCAAAACGGCGAAGTCGCGGGTACGGTGGGCGGCGGCTGTATCGAGGCCGAGGTTTGGGCGGAAGCGAAAACGGCCCTGCGCTCCGGCGAATCGCGTTTGCACCACTTCTCGCTCACCGCGGACGAGGCGAGCGAAGAAGGAATGGTTTGTGGCGGCACGATGGATATATTTGTAGAGGTATTGGGTAACTGATGTCGCAGGATTTCATCGCAAACTACAAGGCCAAACACCAGCATCCGCTGAACCGCCTCTCGCACAGCATCGGCATTCCACTGATCGTCATCTCTCTGCCGTGGTTCTTTTTCAACTGGCGCTGGGCGCTGGCGCTGTTCATCGCCGGCTGGATTTTTCAGTTTGTCGGACACGCGATCGAAGGAAATCAACCTGCGTTTTTCAAGAACCCCGTCTATCTTCTGGTTGGACCGCTCTGGCTCGTACGCCGGGCAGCGTCTGCAATCGGCTTTGCTAAGCTGAAACTCTCAAAGTAACAACATTGATGACCGAGACAAGCAATCAAACATCTTCCGTTACGAAGATGATTGAGCAAATACTGGAACGCGGTGAGGTCGCGGTGGTCGTCACGCTCGTGACTGGTCCAGGAGCGATTGGCGCAAAGCTGCTGGTCCAGGAGAACGGTGCGGCTTCCGGCAGCCTCGGCGAGTTGGATTCGTGGGTAGTCGAGAAGGCGTCAGACTTTCTCGCTTCACGTGAAGAAACGCGCATGTTCGCTGTTAACGAAACGTCGCTGCTGTTTGAACGACTGCAACCCGCGCCCCGCCTCGTTGTTTGCGGCGCTGGACACGTTGGTGCTTCGTTGGCGCGACTGGCTGCGTTCACCGGTTATCACACGACGTTGATCGACGACCGCGCCGAGTTTCTCAAACGCGAACGCTTCCCGGAGGAAGAGATCGAGTTATTAGTCGCTGACGATTGGAGCTCCGCGGTGCGTAAAGCGGTGGGAAATGGTCGTGGTGTTTCAGTCGCAGTCGTGACGAGAGGTCACAACGAAGACGAACAGTGCATGCACATCGCAGTGGACGTGAATCCTGACTATCTCGGGCTGATCGGCAGCAAGCGCCGCACGTCGATCGTGATCGAGCGACTGCGCCACGCAGGCATTTCGGAAGAGCAACTCGGAAAGATTCACGCACCGATCGGCCTCGACATCGGCGCCGTCAGCCCCGAAGAGGTCGCACTCGCCATCCTGGCCGAGATCGTCGCCGACCGCCGCGGCGGCACCGGCGTCCCGTTGCGCCACAAAAAAGCACAAAGACATGCCCAGTGAGATTGCGGTAACCGCTCGCCGCGGCGGAATGTTCCGCGCGCTTTCCCATCGTAATTATCGTCTCTTCTGGGTCGGCGCATTTCTCTCGAATGTCGGCACGTGGATGCAGGCGGTTGCGCAAGGCTGGCTCGTTTTACAGTTGACCAACTCGCCGTTCTGGCTCGGACTCGACGCGTTCATGGCGACAGCGCCCGGTTTTGTTTTGACATTGCTCGGCGGCGTCTTTGCCGATCGAATCGATCGACGTCGACTGCTCCTGTACACTCAAGTCATGGCCGGACTCGCCGCACTCGGTCTCGCCGCCCTCGTGGAGACGTCGGTCGTGAATCGTTGGATGGTGCTGGGTTTTTCGTTTGTGACTGGCTGTTGTATGTCGCTGGCGAGTCCTTCGTATCTGGCGTTGACTTACGATCTGGTTGGTCGTGAAGACGTCGCGAATGCGATCGCGTTGAACTCAACACAGTTTCAACTATCGCGCGTGGTTGGACCAACGCTGGCCGGTGTCGCGTTTCGACTGTTTGGACTCGCGGGTTGTTTCTTTGCGAACGGCTTGTCGTTCATCGCGGTCGTGGTGGCGCTTTGGATGGTGCGAATGGACCGGCGTCCGAATGCCCTCGCGCCTTCCGACAAGCAACGTGCGATCTGGCGTGACCTGGTTGAAGGTCTGCGTTACGTTCGCAACAGGCCGCGTGTGTCGTCGTTGTTGTTACTCGCGGCCGTGAACAGTCTCTTTGGCGCGCCTTACTTCAGTCTCGTGCCGATCTACGCGCGCGATATCTTCCATCTTGGCGAAACCGGGCTGGCGTTATTGATGGGCACGGCAGGAGCGGGAGCGTTCTTCGCAGCGCTGCTGGTCACTTATCTCGGCGATTTCAGAAGGAAGGGCTGGTTTGTTCTCGGAGGCGCGATCCTGTTCGGAATATGTATCATGGGATTCGCGCTATCTTCGCGGCTGAAGTTTTCCCTGATGTTTCTCTTCGGGCTCGGCTTTGCGCTTGTCTGCTCGATCGCGATCACTAACACTCTCCTGCAAAAGCTCGTTACGGATCAGATGCGTGGCCGCGTGATGAGCATGTTTCTGCTCTCGTTTATGGGCACGATGCCGATCGGAAACCTCGTCGCGGGCAGCGCCTCGAACCATTTCGGCCCGCAGCGCACGCTCGCGTTTGGCGGGCTCGTCGTGACCATCGTGGCGACGAGCGTACTGATTTTCAATCAACGACTCAGGGAACTGCGATAGAGTTTAGCTGCGGATCTGCAAGATCGACCAGAGAGCGCCGTTCTACCTCCCAGCAATGTTAATTTTTCCGGAGAATCTTGTATGCGAACTCAAACAATTACGTGGGCAATCACGCGGGTTTTGTTGAGCTTTTCCATCCTTTGCGCCCTGGCGACAATCGCCAGCGCGCAAGGTGTCATCGTTCCGGGCCCGTGCCGCCGCTGCCCAGACCCGCGACCAGTTCCTCTCCCGCGCGCTCTCCCTATCAAGTCGATCAAGATCGACACGAAAATCAGCTCACAAGTCGCTACCACGCACGTCGAACAGGTCTTTCGCAACGACACGGCAGCGACCCTCGAAGGCACGTACCTGTTTCCGATTCCCGAATCAGCGTCGATAGCCGAGTTTGCAATCTGGGACGGCGATCGACGGCTCGTCGGTGAAGTCAGGTCGCGCGAAGAAGCACGCCGGATTTACGATGAGATCGTTCGGCGCCAACGCGATCCGGGATTGCTCGAATACGCCGGCAAAGATTTGTTCCAGGCGAGCATCTTTCCGATCCTCCCGCACTCCGACAAGAAGCTCGAGATCACTTACACGCAGGTCGTGCGCGCGGAAGGTGGCACGGTTTCGTATCGCTATCCGCTCGGCACTGGCCGCCAGTTAACTCAGATCGGCTCGGTGGCTGGTCGAGTCGAAGTCGAAAGCAAAGAACCTGTACGCAACGTTTACTCGCCCACACACGCAATCGACGTGAAGCGCAGCACCGACCGTCGCTCGCTCGTGTCATTCGAGAGTGAGAGCGGCAAGGAACCGCAGGACTTTCAACTGTTCTACACCATCTCGAAGGAAGACTTCGGTCTGACCTTGCTGACACACCGTGAAGCCGGAAAACAAGGTTACTTCCTCCTGATGATTTCGCCGAAAGATGATTGGTCTGAGCAGGAATACTCGGCGAAGGACGTTGTGTTTGTCGTTGACACCTCCGGCTCGATGGCTGATGAAGGAAAGATGGAGAAAGCACGCGGCGCACTGCTGTACGGCGTGCGAATCCTGCGCCCGCAAGATCGCTTCAACATCATCTCCTTCGCCGGTGAAGAGCACCTGATGGAAACGGGTTTGATCGCAGCCGATGAGAAAGGTCGTGCGCGTGGTGAAGCGTTCGTGAAGAAGTTGAAGCCGGTTGGTGGAACAAACATCAACCAGTCGTTACTCGCTTCCTTACGTCAATTCAGTGAAACGGATCGCGAGCGACCGAAGATGCTCGTGTTTATGACTGACGGTTTGCCGACAGTCGATGAGACGAACGTCTCGCGAATACTCGACAACGTGCGCAAAGCGACGAGACCTGGTCTGCGGTTGTTTACATTCGGTGTTGGTTATGACGTGAACACAGCGTTGCTGGACAAGCTTGCAGCAGAGAATGGCGGCGTCGCTGATTACGTCGAGCCGAAAGAAGATCTCGAAGTGAAAGTTTCGAACTTCTTTTCGAAGGTCAACTATCCGGTGCTCACGGATCTGCAGCTCGACATGGGCGGCGCACGAACAGATCTGATGTACCCTCGCAACATCCCCGATGCGTTTCGCGGATCGCAAGTGACATTGATCGGTCGCTACAGCAACGAAGCAGATCTCAATTCAATCCGCCTGCAGTTGACCGGCAAAGCAGGTGGCTCAACGCGGACTTACACATACACGAACCTCAGCTTCCCATTGCGCACCGATGCGAACGATTATCTGCCGCGGTTGTGGGCGACGCGTCGAGTCGGTTGGCTAATGGAGCAAGTGCGCTCGAATGGCGAGCAGAAGGAGTTGCGCGATGAGATCGTCGATCTGGGCACGCGCTACGGAATTGTGACGCCTTACACGTCGTACCTCGCGTTGGAAGACGGCGCGGTGTCGACCAATATCGTGACCAGGCAACCGGTGACCCGTCGAGCAGCCACGGGTAGTGGTGGATTTGGAAACATGAATGCGCCGCCCAGCCCCTCGGGAAGTCCGAAGGCGATGTCGGAGAGCGTGGTTGTGACAGGTGCGGATGCTGTGCAGCAAAGCAAGATGCAGCGCGAGCAGCAGGATGTGCTTCGTATAAAGGACGACGACGTGCGTACGGACGCTGTGAAGCGCGTAGCAGGCAAGACGTTCTATCTGATCGACGGCGTATGGACTGATTCGGAGTTCAAAGCCGAATCGAAGCTGCCGGAGACGGTGCTCGTGTTTGGCAGCGACGAGTATTTCGCTTTGCTGAAGCAGAATACGAAACTCGGGAGTTACTTCTCGTTGGGAGAGCGAGTTGTCGTCGTGCTCGATGGACGCGTTTACCGAGTGAACTCGAAATAAGAAATCAGCCACAAAAGGCGCAAAAAGCGCAAAAGAGAAGTTTGTGCTTTTTGTGCCTTTGTGGCGTTTCTCTTGTCTAAAGGCTCCAATCTAAGGTACAAAACTGAAAACAAAATCAGTTATGAGTACCAGAACCCTGAAGCTAACACGCTTTTCTGCTGCTCTTGTTGTGTTTCTGACTCTGGCTGGGTCAGCACGTGCCCAGGGCTGGATACCCTTCAAGATCAACACCGGCGGAAACGATCTCAACACCGTCTACTTTCTCGACAGCAAACGTGGCTGGGTCGGCGGTGACGGCGGTTATCTGAGCTCCACCCAGGACGGCGGTCAAACGTGGATGCGCCAGAACGTCGGCACGAAAGCCGCCATAAACGACATCTACTTTCGCGACAAAGACGCCGGCTTTTTCCTCGCCGGCAATTCGATCTTTATCACTCGCGACGCTAACACTTGGGTGCAGTCGCGAATCTTCCTGCCGGAAGAGTTCGAGGGCGCCGATGTTGAGTTGTACAGCGTGCGCTTTTCGAGCAAGAACAAAGGCTGGGTTGTCGGGTCGATCAGCAAACGCGAGCGCGTCGTCGATAGTATTCTGGTTTACACGGACGATGGCGGCGAAACCTGGCGCAGGCAGCGTGCGCCCAGTCGCGTGGAGTTGATACATATCGACTTCGTCAGCGACAAACGCGGTTGGATTGTGGGCGACGCGGGGACGGTTTTGTTCACGCGTGATGCGGGCGCGAGCTGGGTAAAGCAGAATGTGGGCGTCAGCAACACGCTCTATCACGTGGATTTTCGCGACGACAGAAACGGCTGGGTCGTTGGCGAGCGTGGAACATTGTTGCGCACGACTGACGGTGGTGAGACGTGGAAGGTGATACCCACAAGCACGAATGTCACGTTGTTGAGTATTCAGTTTTTAAACGATGATGAAGGTTGGGCGATTGGTCGCTCGGGCACGATTCTCAGGAGCAGTGATGAAGGAAAGACGTGGATACCACAAGAATCGACAACGAAGCAAAACCTTTACTCGCTGAATTTCAACAAGAAGATCGGATGGGTAGTTGGTGGTGATGGAGTTGCGCTGCGTTACGAGCGCAATTAGTCCGTGCAAGCAACCTGTGAAGTGCTGAAAGACATCTGAACGTCGAGGTTAACGGATCGTCGCAAGAATAGTGACGACCATAACACTCGGTTCCTCCTGTGATTCGCCCGGCATGTCGGCCATGCCGGGCGCTTTTATTTGTCTGGAGTTTTGAGAGCTGCTTGGGCAGGTCGTACTGACCATGTCCAAGCATAGCGCTGACTCTTGAGAGTAAAGCTTCAGGTTTCAGTCTTTGCTGCCGGTGAAGGGGAGTTCCTGAGAGTTTTGCAGCTTCAAGGTTCCTTCGACTTGCTCGCCGTCAAAACGCGCAAATAGCTCAGTTTCAACAGCGTGCCCGTCCATCTCTAAAGAAGTCGTTGACGTGAACGAGTTATTGTTCACTTCGATCGGTCCGAGCTCGGCGTCGCCCATTTCTGAGTGAAATACAGCGGTGTGCCCTGACCCCGAGCGCTCGATCGTCAACGCAGCCGGAATGCTCTGCCCGAGCGGCGTTTCGATCTCGATTGACCATGTACCCACGGGATCGGTCGGTCCCGACGCTTCAATGGATTTTCGCTTTCCAGCAGTATTGTAAACCTCAATATCTTCGGCGTACGGCTTCATCTGCTCCATTACAAGAGCACCATCGCCAACGACGATCAACGCCGCTTCATCCGGTTTTATGTACTTCTCTGCAACTCGCTGAATATCCTGCACCGTCACTGCCTGAAGCCGATCGCGGTAAGTATTGAGATAGTCGTCCGGCAGATTCAACATCTTGATCTGCACTAACTGATCCGCGAGTCCTTCCTGCGTCTCGAGTCGGATCGGAAACACGCCCGTGAGATACGACTTCGCGTCACGAATTTCCTTGTCTGACACCGGCTCATTACCAATTCTCTCGAGCTCGTAGAAAAACTCTTTCAACGAATCGCCCGTGACTGGCGTGCGCACCTCGGCCGTCGCGCGAAACGTTCCGGCCGTGCGCCGCGCGTCGAGATTCGTGTATGCGCCGTACGTGTAACCCTTGTCTTCACGCAGGTTCATAAACAGTCGCGACGACGCATTAGCGCCGAGCACCGTGTGCATCAGCATCATCGGAAAATAGTCAGGACTCGTTCTGATGATGCCGCTGTTTGCAATCACGATGTTCGACTGCGCCGAACCCGGTCGATCCACGAGATACGCCGTTCTTTTCGTGCGAACCGGTGGCGCCGGGAAATTCGCAACCACTTTCTCACCGCTTTCCCACGTCGAAAACAGCGACTCGATACGACTCACGATATCTTCGTAACGAACGTCGCCGGCGACAATGAAAAAAGCGTTATTCGGCACGAGCTTGCTGCGATGAAAGTTCACGAAGTTATCGCGTGTACAGCGATCGATCGACTCCGGTGTGGGCGCCACGATCGAGTAAGGATGATCGCCATACATCACACGCGAAACCATCTCACTCGCGAGAAACGACGGTTGCGCTCGCTGCTGTCGCAAACTCTCCTTCGTATTCTGCTTCGCGAGCTCGACTTCGTTTTCAGGAAACGAAGGCTCGAGGATCACTTCCGCCATCAAGTCGAGTATCGAATCATTGAAATTTGAAAGCGCTGACGCGCCCATGATCGTGTAATCAGAAGTGGCGCCGGCTGACAAACTCGCGCCCATGCGAGCGACCTCTTCAGCGATCTCTTTACTCGTTCTCGATTGAGTTCCTTCAGGCAGGAGGCCCGCGAGCAGATCCGTCAGGCCCGGAAGCTCCGGCGGATCAAACGCGCCGCCCACAGGAAACGCGAGCCTGTAGCTGACGAGCGGCAATCGACTGTCTTCAACAACGACGAGTGAGAGCCCGTTACGCAGAGTTGTTTCTCTCGGCGTGGGAATGGAGATCGGTCTTGGTGGTAGCGGCGCAGGCGCCACCTTACGAAAAATATCTGTTTGACTCATGTTATGGATGAAGCGGGCCCGTCCCTGGCTTAGTTTGCGGCGGAACGTCCGCTGGGTCTTTTGGTTGTTCTGAGGGCGATGTGTGAACGATGTCTGCATGCACCGGCGATTCAGGCTCTGCCGCGGGCTGATCGGGAACGTGCGGTGGCGGCGCAGCCGGTTGATGGGGATCGCCCGGTGTTTGTGGCGAAGCTGATGCCGCTACCTCTTCAGCCGCAGCAGGAGCCGGAATGATATCGAGCACGACGCGGTTGTCGACATTGATATGACGCGCGGTTGCATTTTTGATGTCGTCAGCCGTGACGGCGAGATAGTGGTCCAACTCAGAATCGACCAGATGCGGATCTGAGTCGTACAACGCAAACTCTGCGAGACGCTGCGCGCGATACATCGTCGACTGCCGTCCACGAACAGCATCGTTACAGAGCGAGTTCCGCAGTTTCTCCATCTCTGCTTCCGTTGGTCCATCGGCCGCGATTCGTTTGATCTCGTCGAAGATCTGCTCGCGAATCGTGTTGACATCCTGGCCAGGTTTTGGCAGCGCGAAGATGTACAGCGCTGATGGTCCACGACGCTCGTCAACGCCGCCCTCAATAGAGACGACCGACTCGTCGCCCTTCACGAGTTTTTGATACAGGCGCGAGCTGTCGCCTTCGAAGAGCAAGGTACCCGCGAGTGAAAGTGCGTAGAAATCCGGCGTGCGTCTTTCCGGTATCTTCCAGCCGAGAACAAAAGCGGGCGCCGGCGCTAACGGATCGTGAAACGTCTCTTCACGAATCGCGACCGCTTCCGGTTCCGAAACGTCGACTGGCGGCGGCACTGGTTGCGCTGGAATGTCTCCAAAATACTTTTCCGCGAGAGCGCGTGCTTCGTCGTTATCAAAGTCGCCGACGACAGTCAGCACGGCGTTGTTCGGTGCGTAGTAAATACGGAAAAACTCTTTGATGTCGTCGATAGTTGCCGCGTCGAGATCTTCCATCGATCCGATCGTTGAATGCGAATTCGCAGGGTTCTTGAAGATCAACTCGTTCATGCGGAGAAACGCGGGAACGTACGGCTGATTGTCGTAACGTAGACGCTTCTCTTCCTGCACTGCATGGCGTTGATTGTCGAGGTTTTCCTGCGTGACTTTCAGCGAGCGCATGCGATCGCTCTCGAGCCAGAAAGCGAGTGGCAGGTAGTTTGACGGCAAAGTCTCGAAGTAGTTTGTGCGCTCGGTTGAAGTGGTGCCGTTCATCGTGCCGCCGGCGTTGAAGATGTATTGAAAGTGCGCGGCTTTGGGGACGTTCTCCGAGCCCTGAAACATCATGTGCTCGAACAGGTGAGCGAAGCCGGTGCGCCCTTCTCTCTCGTTGCGCGAGCCGACGTCGTAGTAAACGGCGATCGAAACGACAGGGATGGCGCGCTCCGGGCTCAGGACAACACGCAGGCCGTTAGATAGCTTGAATTCTTCGATTGGGGTTGATGGTAAGTGAAATCTATCTGCCACAAAAATTTTTCCACTAGAAACAAAGGCGTGCTTTACCGTTCGCGAGGAAGGGTAAAGCACTGCTTTGGGGGGATGTTGATAAGTTAGGCGCGAAAGGCGAGCGCCCGTTTATTGAAGCTTCAGACAGTCTTATTCTCGGCGATCATGCCGCGCAGCTCAGCTCGCAGCCGTTCGATTTCGGCGAGCTTCTGTCTGACACGTTCAAACAATGCTGACTGGGTCTTGATGCCCTCATCGATCAGGAACCCGGCTGCTTCAGCACGATTCCGGAAGACACCCGCCTGGACCAGCGCTTCGAGTTTCTCCTGCGCTTCAGGCGAGATCTTCACCGCGACCACGTAATCATCCTTCGCGGAGATCGCCTTTTCGATGGTCCTACTGATATCGCGTCCGATGGCGCTCAGTGATTCCGGAATACGCGAGGCAATGTCGCGGACTGACGAAGCTGTGCGATTCTGTTCGTCCCCAGTTTCCGGATCGTCGTCACGAAGCATCAGATCGTCGATTCTCTCGGGTGCCGGGGGTTCTTCCTTGTGATACGGACTGCTCATTTTGGTATAGACTCCTTTGCCAAGTACCGAATTCTACCTGTCCGTCTTTACGATAGTTTGTCGATGTAGGTTCATTCTACGGAGCGCGGGAAACACGGTCAACCTCGGGGAGCACAACCTTGCTCGACCAGTCCGCATCCGTTATATTGCAAGCGCGGCTAATTAATAATTTCGCCGTTAGAAGTCTTTAAAATCCGAGGTTCGCAGTGAAAAGAATTTCGTCTCACGTCGCTCTGGTCCTACTCGCTATTTCTCTCGTCGTTCCGAGTTTCGTTGTCGCGCAAACTCCTGGCGTCCGCCGGGTGTCGCGCGGGGCGACTCCCGAGACTATTCGTGTCCAAAAGGATTTCGATGAAGCGGTGAAGCTCGTTCAGGAGCAGTATATCGACGGCAAGAAGCTCAATTTTAACGAAGTGTACAAGTCGTCGATCATCGGCATGCTTCGTTCACTCGATCCTCATTCCAATTATTACGACCGCGAAGAGTTTGACGAGTTGAAGACCGATCAGCGCTCCGAGTATTTCGGAATCGGCGCCTCGATCCAAACTTACATTCGCGGCGATCAGCCCGACACTTACATCACCGCCACTTTTGACAATTCTCCGGCAGGACGAGCCGGACTGCGCTACGGCGATAAGATCGTCGAAGTCGATGGTGTGGCGATGACGGGCAAGTCGTCGCTGGAAGTTCGCGACAAGATTCGTGGCCCACGCGGATCGACTGTCAAGCTGACACTCGAACGCGCCGCCGACAAACGCATCCAGAACGTCGACATTGTTCGCGATGCAGTGCCGCAACCGTCAATCCCTGACGCTTACATGCTGAAGCCCGGCGTGGGTTATATCGACATGACGCGCGGCTTCAACTATACGACGACAGACGAACTACTCGACAAGCTCGATAACCTGCACGCGAAAGGCATGACGTCGCTCGTGCTCGACTTGCGCAACAATCCGGGTGGCTTCCTGGACCAGGCGATTCATGTCGCTGAAGTGTTTCTGCGCAGCGGGCAGTTGATACTGACTCAGAAGGGCCGCAACGGTTTTCGTGACAACACCTATGAGTCGCGAAACAACGCGCCAGATATGACGCCGCTCGTGATCCTGATCAACGAAAACACCGCGTCAGCATCGGAGATCGTCGCCGGAGCGATGCAGGACCATGACCGCGCGTTGATCGTGGGCCAGACCAGCTTCGGTAAAGGACTGGTGCAGAGCATCATTCCACTACAGTACGGCGCCGGTTTGACGTTGACTTCGGCGAAGTACTACACGCCATCAGGTCGTTTGATTCAGCGCGATTATTCGAACGGTGGGTTCTACGATTACTACACGCACGGCGCGGGCGTCGGACGTGAGCCGAAAGAGCCGGCGAAGCCGGCGGGGCCAGAGACGAAGACTGACACGGGCCGCGCAGTTTACGGTGGCGGTGGAATCTCGCCGGACGAAGCTATCGGCCCGCGCACTGTGAACTTAACTCAGCGTCGTATATTGAGTCCGGCGTTTGTTTTTGCGCGCGAGCTGGTGAATGGGCGTGTTCGTGGCTTCGAGTCGAGCCGCATCGCCGGCGGGATCAATTTCCAGCACGAACTGCAACCGGAGGAGTTCAAGGTCACGGATGCGATGTTCAGAGCATTTCGTGATTTCGTCGCGGCCGATCCGGCGTACAAAGTTACAGCGGCGATGGTCGATCGAAATCGCGCCTTCGTCGAACTCGAGCTGCGGTTCAATATCGTCACTGCGGCTTATGGTCGTGTAGTTGGCGACCGAGTTTTCATCATGTCGAACGACCCGCAGGTGGCAAAGGCGGTGGACGTTCTACCCAAAGCCCGAGACCTCGCGATGGGCTCCTCCGCCAAACAGTAGGTCCACAAAAGGCACAAAGAAGAACACAAGAAGCACAAAAAGCATATTTAGCTGAGGGGAGTCGCTCGATGTATTGAGCAAGGCCCCTCCACTAAAATTGCCTGTGCTTTTGGTGTTCTTCTTTGTGCCTTTTGTGATCCTGTTTCATGGACAAAACAAAGTCTTGCGTCTAAAACCGCGCTTGTGCTACGTTAGCGCCATGAAATCCAAGAATCGTCCAGCCAAAGGTCTCGTCAACACCGAAGAGCTCGGGCGCGCCATCAAGCGCAGGCGCGAAGAGCTCGGGCTCAGCCTGCGCGATGTTGCGAGCGAAACATCCGTATCCGCCTCGACACTCTCACGCATCGAAAACGGCACCGGCAAACCTGACGCAGACAACATCGCACGACTCACCACGTGGCTCGACGTTCCGATGGAGAGAATCCTGAGTGGCCGCGATCCGAAAGCTGAAGAGTCGAAAGCCGTGGTCTATTACCCGGAAGAACCCACGCCCGAGATCGTCGAAGCTCATCTTCGCGCCGACAAAAATCTCACACCCGAAACTGCTTCTGCGCTTTCCGAGCTGTTTCGCGTCGCTTACACTCAGTTCAGCAAGAGCGATAAAGGCTCCAAAAAACGAAGTTAATTCTGATCCGCGTTTATCCGCATAAATCCGCGGCTGTATACTCTCCGAGTGCTACTTGGCGATCTACCTCCAGGTGAAAAGTGGCGAAATTTCGAGTTGAAAGCTCTTGGACTGCGCGACTTCGCCCGCGCCCGCATTGACCAGCCATTAAATCCTTTCGCGCTCGCACGCTTTGCAAATCTGATCGTGATCCGTTTCGATCAGATAGAAGGCTTGAGCGAGAGCGCGCGTGAGCACCTGCTCGGCTCGGCTTCGGAGAGTTGGTCTGGTGGCGCGTGTACGCTCCCGAACGGCATGAAACTGGTGATACTAAACCCGACGCACGGCCGTTCGCGCACGAATGCGACGTTGATGGAAGAGATTTGTCACGTATTTTTGGGCCACCAGGCCAACCGGCTCTCGATCGTAACGAGGGACGATCGTGGTAAGGTAATGAATCGCGACTACCGCAAGGCCGATGAGGAGGAGGCCTACGCGGTGGGCGCCGCGGCTTTGGTGCCGTACGCGTCGTTGAAGAGAATGCTCTTGCAGGGAAGGACTTCTACGGAGATTGGATTACACTTCCGTGTTAGCCCGGAGCTGGTTGAATATCGAATGAAGGTTACGCGACTCTGGCACGAGCACAAGGATCTTTCACGCAAACGCGTAAAATAGAATCCCATGACGGAACGTTTGAAAGAAGTTACTTCGCACGGTTTGTCGACGACCGACAAGCTGCGCATGCTGCTCGACATTACCAAGAAGATCAGCCGTTCACTCGACCTACAGGAAGTGCTGAACCTGGTGATGGATACGCTCGACTCGCTGATCCCTTATGATGCAGCCGGCATCTTTGTACTCCAGTGTCAGGACCCGGAGCTCGTCCCGGACGGCGAAGAACCCTGCACCTTTAAATCCGAAGCGGTCCGCGGTTACGACATCGATGAGCTTTCCGATCTGCACTTGAAACTCGGCGAGGGTTTCATCGGCAGCGTCGCTGTGAGCGGAAATCCGATCATTTCTCACGACGTCCGGAACGATCCCGTTTACATCAACGCGCGCGATCGCACGCGCTCTGAGATGGTTGCGCCAATCATCTCGAACGACGAAGTCATCGGCGTCTTCGATCTAGAAAGCGACGAGCTCAACGCTTATTCAAACGACGATCTGGAAGTGTTGATGCTGCTGGCGTCGCAAGTGGCGATCATCATCGAGAAGGTGATGCTGCACGAGCAGTTGATCGAGAAGAAGCGACTACAGGGCCAGTTGGAAGTCGCGCGGCAGGTCCAGCTCGAGCTGCTGCCGGCGCACGATCCTGAGTTACCCGGTTATGACATCAGCGCCTACAACTTTCCGACCGAAGAAGTCTCAGGCGATTACTACGACTGGGTGCGAATCTACGACGATGAACTCGGGATCGTGATCGCTGACGTATCCGGCAAAGGCGTGCCCGCAGCGATCCTGATGGCTTTTCTGCGATCGAGTTTGCGAGCGGCGACGCACATCGGTTACGCGACGAACGTATCGCTCGCGAAGGTGAATTACCTGCTGTGGGAATCGATCGAGCGAAACCAGTTTGTGACAGCGTTTCATGCGATCCTTGACGCTTCGAATCGAACGTTGTCGTATTCGAATGCCGGTCACAATCCGCCGCTGCTGCTCAACTCGAAAGGTGAGGCGCGTTTTATTGAATATGGTGAGCAACCTTTGGGGATGTTTCCTGAGACGCGCTATCACCAGTATCACTTGTTGCTGGAGCCAGGCGACATAATGGTGCTTTACACGGATGGTGTGACTGAAGCGTCGAATCTTGATGGCGTGGAGTTTGGACGTGACCGGCTCGTGCAGGCAGTGAAGGACAACTACGATCGGCCTGCGCGAGAGCTCATTGCGAGTTTGGAGATGGCGGTTTTGGAGTGGACCGCAAATCGGGGCGCGACTGACGACGTGACGTTTTTTGTTATAAAGGCCCTTAAATGACTTATCCGAAGATTACGCAGATTGAATCTGTGTAATCTGTGGATAGTGTAAACTGGTGAAGCTAGTGTGCGGTCAACGAGCAGTGGGCGTGATCACCGCCTGGTGCGAGTGGCGCACGATAGTCTCCAAAGTGAAACTCAGCTTCGGCCTCCGATAACGCATACACATCGAAGCCATATGCATCGAGATAGTCTGCCAAATCATCGGGGGAAAGAAGATATACGGCAGGCGAATAACCCGCTTCAACACGAATTTCCAGCAGGCGCTCGATCACTTCAAGTGGTGCAAAACATCGCACAGGATCTCTGTAGGTTGCCATGTTTCCCAGCGCCTTTCTTTTCAATTTCGGAGCACGGTCCATCTTTTCGTCTAACGTGCTCTCAAATAGCGAACTCTTGGATGTACGTAACTAGAAAGTAGTTTGTTCTTCATAGACAAATATTCATTAGCACAAGTTGTCGCGTTCTTTGACGCGCGAGCTAAACAAAAAGTTCCAAAATGAGCAGCCAACAACCACCTACCTCAACCACTCAAACTCCAGCGCCGCCAGCTTTGAATTTCATCGCTATCCTGCGTGAAATGCTGAGCACTTCAGACAAAGTCAGCGATCTGATCTTCAGCCCGGGACGTCCGCCGCAGGTCGAATTAGCAGGCAAACTCGTGCCTGTTCGCGTTCCTGGTCTCGATAAGTTGACGCCGGCCCACACCGCAGGTATTGCGAAACTGATCATTGGAAATCAGCAGTCGGCAGTCGACAGCCTTGAAAAGTCGGGCTCCGCTGACTTGTCGTTCAGCGCACCGGGCGAGGCTCGTTTTCGCGTGAATATCTTCAAGCAGCGCGGCACGCACGCGATCATAATGCGCGTGATTCCGATGCGGCCGCCGCGGTTCAGCGATTTTAACCTGCCTGATGTACTGAAAGAGATAGTAGATATCAAAAACGGTATCGTGCTCGTCACTGGACCAACCGGAAGCGGCAAGAGCTCGACGCTCGCCGCGATCATCGATCTCATCAACGAGACGCACTATTACCACATCGTCACGATTGAAGATCCGATCGAGTTTCTGCACACGCATAAAAACTCGACCATTCACCAGCGCGAGCTGCACTCGGACACGCCGAACTTCTCGATCGCGCTTCGCGCTGCGCTGCGACAAGCGCCAAAAGTGATACTCGTCGGCGAGATGCGCGACCGCGAGACGATCGAAGTCGCGCTGGAAGCGGCTGAAACCGGTCACCTCGTGTTGTCGACGTTGCACACGATCGATGCGTCGAAGACGGTGGATCGAATCATCGGCGTGTTTCCGAAGAATGAGGAGAAGGTGATCCGGACGCGGGTCGCGCAGTCGTTCCGGTTTATCGTGTCGCAGCGTCTCATTCCGCTTTCGGACGGGAAGGGCAGAGTCGCCGCGATCGAGATTTTGAAGGCGACAATGCGCACGCGCGAATACATCGAAAAAGGTGAGTCAGAAGGGAAGTCGCTGATCGACGCGATGGAACAGGGCGATCAGGACGGAATGCAGACGTTTGATACCGTGATCGAGAACTTTATTCGCGACGGTGTAGTCTCGATCGAGACTGCGTTGCCGTACGCGACGAATCAAAACAATCTGTTACTGAAGATCTCGGATCTGGCCGGCGCGCCACCACCCGAAAAGCCTTCCGAGCCTGCGCGTGACGAAACCTCGATGCTCGACCTGATCGAACCTTAGCCCGCGGATTACACGGATTTCGGACGGATTTGTTATCATCCTCCTCGTGTTTCCGAAGGTTCAAAAGGCCTTGCTGGGCCTTGTACTTCTGGCGGCCTTCTCCCCAACGACAGCCTACGCGGATGACGAAATCCGCATCGATTTGCCTGCCGGCGGCCAGCTAAAAGTTCGCAACGATTTCGGCGATGTGACGGCTGAGGTCTGGAGCAACAGCCACGTCGCTGTCTCTGCCGTTATCGGTGGTGATGGTTCAACCAGATTGACCCGGTCGCCGATCATCATCGACAACCGTGGCTTGCTGATAACGATCTCCGTCGTGCGACGGCCAATGGATCCGGTCGTGCCGATTCATCTCAAGATCAAAGTACCTGACAACGCCGACATTACTGCGCGGTCTGCGCGCGGTGACATCCAAACACGTGTCGGAAAAGGTGGGCCAAAGATCGACATCCAAACTCAGGCCGGCACCATAATCCTCGGTTCCCCATCACAACCTGAGAATGGAACAGCCAAAGAGCCTGAGCTACTCGGCGCCAATGGTCCAAAGAATGCTGCTGGTACTCCTGCTGCGCCAGTAAACACCAGCGACGAGATCACCGAGGGCGACGTCATACGCGTCGATTCACAACTCGTGACGCTAAACATCAGTGTCATCGATCGAAGCACCAATCGTGGACTGCTAGGCCTGGCCCAATCCGAGTTCAAGCTGTTCGAGGATGGCCAGGAGCAACGGATCGTTCAGTTTGAATCGTCGTCTGCGCCTTTCGATCTCATGCTCTTGATCGACTTGTCCGGATCGACGAAAGATGTCATCAAGCTGATTCGCGTTGCGGCGATTCGTTTCGTCAACGCAGCGCGGCCCGCCGATCGCATCGGCGTGATCACGTTTGCCGGCGAAGCGAAGGTGATCTCGGAGCTAACTGCCGATCGTGAGTTGCTGCGGCAGCGAATCGAGACAATCGATACCGCACGCGGCGACACGAAGCTCTACGACGCGACCAACTTCGCGATGGATGAGTTGTTGAAGGAGTCGAAGAAATCGCGCAGGAGCGCCATCGTACTGATGAGCGACGGGCTCGATGGAACAATTCACGGTGTCAGCGGGCAGCAGGGCTCGCGCCAGAGTTATCCAGAAACTCTTCGAAACATTCAGGAGTTTGACGGTGTCTTATACACGTTGTGGCTGAACACCGAATACCAGGCGATGAGCCCGTTGGATACACAGCCGGAAGCGTTCGACGCCGGCCACGATCGCCTGAAGGAGATGGCTGACGCAGGCGGCGGCGTTTTTTACGAAGTGGAACGATTGACGGATCTCGCGGGTGCTTACGAGCAGGTCGTCGCTGATCTTGGAACGATGTATAGTTTGGCTTATCGTCCTACAAACAGCACACGCGATGGAAAGTGGCGAGCTATTCGGATCGGTGTTAGCCGCACTAACGCCGTGCCGCGCGGCAAACGTGGGTACTATGCGAATTAGAGTGTTCACAACTGTTTTTCTCGTTTTTGTTTTATGCGCCGTTGTGGTTGCTCAAGACCCGCCCGAATCAGTTGAAACCGTTCGCATTGATTCAGACCTGGTTGATTTAAAAGTCAGCGTGCTGGGTTTTCCTACAAACGCTCCGCCACCGATGCTCGATCCGAAGGACTTCGTCGTTTTAGAAGACGGAGTGCCACAGGAAATCTCATTCTTCGCTGCAGCGGATACGCCGTTCGATCTCGTTCTATTACTGGACCTCTCCGGTTCGAATTCCAAAAAACTGAAGATGATTCGCAACTCCGCGAAACGTTTTGTCGACGCGGCGCGCGACGTAGATCGGATCGCGCTCGTGACGTTCACGAACCGGCCGGCGCTTTACTCTTCATTCACTTTGGATCGCAAGAAGTTGAAGAAGACGATTGACGAAATAGATGAAGCGTACGGCGGCACGAGTTTCTGGGATTCGCTGGATTGGGTTCTGCGCGATCTGATTCCGCAAGGATCAGGACTCCGCCGCAGTGCGATCGTCGTCATGACGGATGGTGTTGATAACGCGCTTCCGAACGTTGAAGGCGATGGTTCGCAAATTCCGTTTGAGGCGTTGCTGGAAACAATCAGGAAGTCAGAAACGATGGTGTTTCCGATCTATCTGGACACCGAAAACGAGAACAGAAATCGTCACGATATGTTGCCTGTAACTTACGCGACGGCGCGCGAGCAACTCGCACAGATTGCGAGTACTTGCGGCACGCCGATGTATAAAGCGGCGCGTTTGAGCGATCTCGATCAGGTGTATGCACAGGTGGTGCGCGACCTCAGCACTGTCTACAGCATTGGCTATCGCCCCACGAACAAAGCGCTCGATGGCAAATGGCGGTCGGTTGAAGTGCGTTTGTCGACGCGGACAGATTTATTTGCACGTACTAAACGCGGCTACTTCGCTAAATCGCGTTCTTAATCCGTCTTCATCCGTATGAATCCGTGGCTAAAAACTTGTAAATGTTCCTGACCAGACTATAATACTCAGGAGCTTAGCGCCCGCCCACAACCTTTATCGCGAATTCGGAGGGTATTTCGATGAGAAAAGCTTCCAGCCTCCCGGTGTTGTTCACTCTTTCAGTGGCCTTCATCCTGTGCTGTTCGATCGTCAACTTTGCTCAAAATCGGGAAAAATTCGTGATTTCCGCCAAGGCGGGCGGGATTAATGCCATCACCGGCCAGGCCGACGTTCATCCGAAAGGCGAATCGGAATGGCAGCAACTCTCGATCACCGACGATTTGGATTCCGGCGATCGCGTGCGGACCGCGAATGATGGCCGTGTCGAGATCCTTCTGAATCCGGGTTCTTACCTCCGCGTCGGTGGTGATTCGGAAGTAGAGCTCTTGAACAACACGCTTGCGAATCTGGAAGTTCGCCTGCTGCGCGGCACCGCGATCGTGGAAGCTACCGGTGCGGACGGGCTCGAGCTCAATATCAACATCAGTACCCCCCACACAAAACTCGCGATTGTGCGGCAGGGGCTGTACCGGTTGAACGTGATTCCAAACGACGCCACTGAGCTAATCGTCCGGAAAGGCCGTGTAATCCTCAGCGATTCGCACACGAAGGTTAAAGGCGGAAACAAGGTCGTTTTCAGCGCCACGAATGTCTCGGTCGCAAAACTGACGAAGGAAGAAAAGAAGGCTCAGGAAGACGTCGATAACTGGAGTAAGCAGCGCGCCGAAACCCTCGCGAAAGCGAATCGAAAGATCAACGACCGGATGATGAATTCCGCGTTTGCGTCTTTTCGAGACTGGGATCCGTTCTCGCGCTCTGCCGGATTGTGGTTCTACAACAGGAGCGCCGGCTGTTACACGTTCCTTCCGTTTTATTATGGCTGGGGTTCGCCGTACGGCAATTCTTACTCGACGTCAATCTACAGTCCGTTTGGTTACCCAAGAGCTAACTGGCCACAACAACCCGTAAATAACCCGACCGGCTCCAATGGCACGCCTTCTGGCGGAACTGGAACACCTTCGGGCGGCTACACGCACCCGACGCGTCCCGTTACAACACCGACGACAAGTCCATCAGGCTCTTTGGGAAATCCAGCGGGCCGCCGCGAACGCATGATCGATCCCGACACGGGCGCTCGCATGCCACGAAAAAATATTGAGTCGTCGCGCCCCAATCAAGATTAGCCACAAAAAGGCACAAAAAGCACTAAAAGGTTGAATCAGCTAGGGCGCCGAATTCTTGTGTGGGAGGATTCGGCGTCTTAACTTTTCCAAAGTGTCTTTTGTGCTTTTTGTGCCTTTTTGTGGCTAGCTCTTTTGTAGTTCTTCGAGCTCTTCGTTGATGAGGGCTTTGATCTCAGTTTGTTTGAGCCCGGCGAGGATGAGTTGGGTCAGGGCGGTGCGTAGTTGAACGCGCAGGCGGTCGTCAGGCTTGTCTTTGAGCTTTTGGGATATGACAACAGCCCCGGAACCGTGCTTGACGCGAATCAGGCCTTCTTTCTGCAAACGGCGATAGGCGAAAGCGACTGTATTGAGGTTCACGCCGAGGTCCGATGCCACCTGCCTCACGGGCGGCAAAAGCGTCCCTTCTTCCAGCTCGCCCCGCGCAATCAGAGTCTTAATCTCATCAACGAGTTGCTGGTAGAGGGGCCGCGCGTCTCGTTCATCAACCGTAACAAACATATTGTCTGTTGATTGTATACACTAGACAATCTTCTTATGCAACAAGAATGCTGATTGCACCACGGCGTCAACTTTGGCCTCAGAAGCGACCGTATCCCCCACCATAAACAGGTTCGGCACCGAGGTTTGGTGACCTATCTCAACCGCTTCATCAACTCCGAGCACCATTCCGAGCTTGCGGCGCGTTGAGTCGTAAAAAGTACGCGGATTGGCGGTTTCGATGACTTCAATGTCACTACCGAGTTCGGGCAGAGCGGCGTGCAATCTGTTCCAGAAATGCTCCAGCGCGTCCTGGTCCCATTGCTCGTAGTCTTCCTCACTCGACTGGTAGGCGAACCACGAATCGATTTCTGTGCGGGTAGTGAAGGTCACCGCGCGTTTCCCAGAGATCGCGAGGGTGAACTCACCTTCGCTATCCTCCACGCGCATTAGCTCGGCTGGGAGCCGCGCCACCGCCGACTCTTCGATTCCCGCATACACAACATAAACGCCCGTGCCGTGAAGTGTGCTCAGTCGCTTCTTGATTTCAGCGGGTGTGCGGTTTAGTCCGACGAGTTTGCCGTACGTGTCCCAGATCGTGAGATTGCTGACGATCGCTTTTTTCGCAAAAACCCTCTCGCCACTCAGCAGATCGACTCCTACTGCGCGTCCAGCATCGTCATACGCAAGCCGTAGCACGGGGGAATTCAACCGCAGATTTCCGCCACTCTGCTTGATCGATTCAGCCAAACGCTCAGCCACCGTCGCCGGTCCCCCAACAATCGAGTAAAGATCGTCAGTAGCTAACGCGACATCACTTCGATCAGCACGGCGAAGAATGTAAGGCGATTGCCGCAGCGACACTTCAGGCATTGCGACCGGCAGTTGTGAAAAGAGTTGATCGTAGACCTCGCCGGCACCGAACGAAGTGTATAGCCCCATCCCCGGCTCGAAGTCATAACCGGAAAACTCGACGCGCGCGATACACCCACCGACCTGCGACTGTCTCTCGAGTAAGCACGTGTTCAGCCCACGCGCAGACAACAACGCCGCGACGGTCAGACCCCCAATCCCGCCTCCCACTACGACGACGTCGTACGCGCTCATTTGAAGATATCTTTATTGACGAAACCGCCCAGCACGATGAGGACCGACTGTATGCCGTTGAAAACGAGGTGGATAATGAAGGCAGGAAGGAGTTTACCCGTAACCGCGCGCGATACCGTCAACGTGATGCTCAGCACCGTGATGACAATGATTACAGCGAGATTGTTGCGGTACTGAAAAACGTGAACGCCCGCGAACAGCAGCGACACGAGGGCGATTGCGACACCCATGCCCGCTGCTTTTTCGAGTGTGCGATAGAGCAGGCCACGATAAACCACTTCTTCAACGAGAGGCGCCGTGGCGACCGCCACGAATGCTGTCGCAATGCGTGTGTAGATGGAGCTCTCGATCAGAATATCCAGATCCGTCTTGCGTTCTCCGTAAAGCGAGGTGACGCCGAGGGCGAGAAGAAAGAGCAGCGTCGCCACGAGCACACTAACCAACGTAACAACCACCGGACTGGCATTCCTGGGCCACTCGAACTCGATATTCTTCCAGAACGGGCGGCGACCTCCGTACGTGATCAAGAGCCACACAATCACAAACGTGAGCATGTGCGTTGGAATGATTCCTATCACAGAATAAAAAATGAGCTGCTTATCCGTGGCCAGTGCTTCCGGTGTCGGCGGACCGTATTTAGCTATGCGATAAACGAGATATGGAAGCGAATAGATGAGGGGAACGATCAGGAGCAACACGACGCTTGCGACCCACACACCCATGCTGGTCCCCACGTCGAGCCACGCCGAGGTCCATGTCTCCTCCTTCGCCGGTTGAACTGTGACGCTCGGTCGCGGCTCCGGTGGCTCAGCGTGTTCTTCCGGGAGCGGTGTTAGTTGCTGCGATGATTCTTCGGTGAACACTTCGATGAGTTTAGGTGGTTGATTGTTTGCGGTCAAACCGCCGGGTATTCGATGTCCAACAATGGTGCTCCGACGCGTGGCGCAGCAAGGATCAATCCGATGATCGTCTTCGCATCCTGAATCTCGCCGCTCGTGATCATCTCGAGCGCATCGCCGATCGGCAAACGAACAACATCCAGTACCTCGTCCTCGTCAGGTTGTGGCTTGCCTTCTATCAATCCGGTGGCGAGATAAACCCACATCTTCTCTTCAAGAAAACCGGGCGACACAAAAAACTCCGAAAGCTTGTCGAGCCGTTCTGCGACGAGTCCGAGCTCCTCTTCGAGCTCGCGCGCAGCGCCGGCTTCAGGACGCTCGCCATCATTAAGTGTGCCTGCCGGGAGCTCGAGCAGGTAACGAACTGCAGGATGGCGATACTGTCTCACCAGCACGACAGTACCGTCGTCATGGACCGGCACGATCACGGCGCTGCCTGGATGATGGACCACGTCGCGTTGATAGATGAGCTCGCCTTCAACGACGGTATCGACCGTGACCTTGAACACGCGGCCTTCGAATACTTTCTGACTGCTCAGTATTTTTGGTAGCTCTTTAGTCATTTTGTCTTCCTGAGTATCTGCGGGCGCAGCTCGCCAACGAGATAAAGCGATCCGGCAACGCAAATCATTCCCTCCGCCGGTGTGTTAGCGAGTGCCGTTTGCAACGCTGTCGCACTGTTGTCACTTTTCAAAACTTTTCCCGGAGCATAACGCATTGCGATGGGTTCGAGCATTTCAAGCGTAGCACTGCGTGGGTTATTGACCGTTGTCAGAACCAGCACGTCTGCAACTGGAAACAGTATTTCACCGATCTGCTCGAGTTGCTTATCACGCATCGCGCCAAAAACCAAAGTGAGCGGTCGTTGGGCGAACTCGTCGAGGTACGTGCGCAATGATTCTGCACCGGCGGGATTGTGCGCGCCATCGATTAGAAATGCCGGTTGGTGTGGAATCAGTTCCAGTCTGCCCGGGTGCTGTGCGGTTTCGAGCCCGCGGACGATTGCAGCGTGCGGAATATCAAGCAACCCCGCTAGTTGAATCGCCACTGCGGCATTTTCGAGCTGGTGACGGCCACGCAGCGAGAGAGTAACTCCGGCTGTGATCGAATCGACGAGGATCGGTGTCACACCAGTTTCTTTACAACGCTGCAGCAAGATTTCCAATGCTTCAGGATACTTTTGTCTTCCGATCACTGCACGCACACCCGGACGAATGATCGCGGCTTTTTCGGCGGCGATACTCGCAATCGTGTTGCCGAGATACTCCTGATGGTCCAAAGCGATTTGTGTGATGGCGACTATGTGGGCGTTGGCGGCGGTGGTGGAGTCGAGGCGCCCTCCCAATCCGGTTTCAAGAATGGCCAAGTCGATTTGTGCCCGGCGAAATGCGAGCAGGGCGATCGCTGTTACCTGTTCGAAAAACGTCGGCCGAGCTTCGAGTTGTTCAGAAACTTCGCGGACGGTAGTCGCACAGGCTGCAAACTCTTCGCGCGTGATTTCAGTACCGGAAAACTTGATACGTTCAGTGATCGAGACGAGGTGAGGGGAGGTGTAAAGACCGGTCTTGATCCCGGCGGCGCGGCAGATTGAATCGAGCATCGCGGCCGTTGAGCCTTTACCGTTCGTGCCGGCGATCTGAACTGATTGAAACGCGCGTTCGGGGTTGTCGAGAGCGTTGAGAAGAAGTTCGGTATTGCGGAGACCGAGTTTGATAGCGAGAGTCTCATGCCCAAGACTCAGGAGATACTCAACAGCCGCCTCAAAATTCATAAGAATAGTTAGCCACAAAAAGGCACAAAAAGCACAAAAGAAAAAAGTGAGGAGAACGGATCAACGTACCGACAATATTTTCTTTTGTGCTTTTTATGCCTTTTGTGGCTAACTATTCTTTCAGTTTTGCGGCGCGGCGGGCACGTTCGATGTCTGATTCGCCGTGAATCTCCGGGTTCATCATGAAGCTCAGCAGCTTTGTGAGGTAGTCGCGCAGCTCGCGGCGGTCAACGATCGCATCGATCATCCCGTGATCGAGCAAAAACTCGGAGCGCTGAAAATCCTTCGGCAGTTTTTGTCGAATCGTCTGTTCGATCACGCGCGGTCCGGCAAATCCAATCAGCGCCTTCGGCTCAGCGATGATCACGTCGCCCAGCATCGCAAAACTCGCCGTGACGCCGCCCGTCGTCGGATCAGTCAGCACTGAAATAAACGGCAAGCGCGATTCATCAAGCGCCGCGAGCGCCGCCGAGATCTTTGCCATCTGCATGAGCGAGAGCGTGCCTTCCTGCATGCGCGCCCCACCCGACGCAGAAAAAATGATCACCGCGCTGTGTTCTTCCATCGCACGCTCGATCAGTCGCGTCACTTTCTCACCAACCGCGGAGCCCATCGAGCCACCGATGAAACTCATGTCCATCGCGGCCGCAAGCACCGGATGATCGCCGACCGTGCCACGCCCGTTAATGATCGCCTCCGGCAACCCTGACGACTTTTTGGCTAGTGCGATTCTTTCCGAGTAAGGCTTGCTGTCGACAAACTCAAGCGGATCTATAGAAATGACTTCGCTATCGAGCTCTTCAAACTTTCCCTCGTCGAAAAGCATTCGCAGCCGTTCGCGCGCGCCTATGCGGAAGTGGTGATTGCAATGTTTGCAAACCTGGAGCGCGTCGTCGAGCTCACCCGTAAACAGGTGCGCTTCACACCCGTCGCATTTAACGAACACGTTTTGCGTGTTTACTACGCGTTCTTCGGGCGGAACTGCTTCGATTCGTTTGCTTTTCTTGCTGAACCAGGCCATAGGAATGCGGGGAAGGGTAGCACAAACCGAAGATCTGTGGTATCCGCGCGGCTAAAACTCGATCCCCTGCTGTGCGCGAATGCCGGCCGTGAATGGATGCTTAATCTCCTTCATTTCCGTCACGAGATCGGCGGCTTCTATCAATTCCGGCGGTGCATCGCGGCCCGTGACGACGATGTGCAGCGCGGGTTGTGAGGCGCGTATCGTGCGAATTTCCTCCAACACCTCAGCAACCGGCAACATGTTGTAACTAAGCACGTAGACGAGCTCATCGAAGACCAGCATATCGTAATCGCCCGAGCGCAGCTTCTCGACGCAGAGCGCCCACGTCTCGCGCGCGGTCTTGATGTCCTGCTCGGCGTTCTTCGTGTCCCAGGTGAAGCCGTCGCCCATCGTGTGGACTTCGATCCCGAGTTTCTCAGCGGAGACATGCTCGCCATAACGATCGTTGCGCGACTTCATGAACTGAATCATGCAGCACTTCAGTCCGCGTCCGGCAGCGCGCATCATCAGACCAAGCGCACACGTCGTTTTGCCTTTACCGTCGCCGGTATGGACCATCAGCAGCCCGCGCGTCTTCTCCTGGTAATCCGCGCGGCGCCACTTGTACTTCTTATCTGTTCCCGACATAAATTTCAAAGCCACAAAAGGCACAAAAAGCACAGAAAAACTATTGGTGCTTTTTGTGCCTTTTGTGGCTAGATAACTGACTCAGTTTCTTTCAATGCGTCTTCGGTGATGTCGCGGGCGCCGTTCGCGCGCTTCACTGCGTCCTGTAGCAGCGCAACGATCGTCGTCTCGGCTTCTTCCCAGCTTCCCTTGAGCGTGCAGCCGGCTGCGTTTCGATGACCGCCGCCACCAAACTTCTCCGCCACCTTCGCGACGTTGACATCGCCTTTAGATCTCAAGCTCGTGCGATAAACTCCCGGCTCACTCTCTTTGAGCATCGCGACAGCTTCGACCTCGCCCACCGTCAGCGGATAGTTAACAAATCCGTCTGCATCTTCGTCAGAAGCACGCGCCTGTTGCTGCATCTCCATTGACTGCCGCATACACGCAACGCGCCCGCTTTCATCGCGACGAGCAGTCGATAGCACCGCACCCATTAGCTGAATTCTGCTCCACGGGTAACTTGCAAAGACTGCCTCAGCGGTCTTCGCAGGCTTGACGCCGGTCCGCACAAGCTCAGAAGCGACTTTGAACGTCCGCTCAGTCGTGTTCGAGTAATGAAACGATCCGGTATCGGTGATCAGCGCCGTGTAGACGCATTCAGCAATCTCTTTCGTAACGCGAACACCGGTCGCTTTGCAGAGGTTATAGATCATCTCACCGACTGCCGAAGCAGTTGAGTCGATCCAGTTGATGTTGCCAAAAAGCGCGGTGGTTGAATGGTGATCGATGTTAACGACGAACTGTTTCTCGAGATCCGCGAGCCCGGGCCGCGTGATGTCCGAACACTCGATCACGAACACTGCATGGTAAGAAGGATCGACTGCGGGAGTGACGCGTACCTCGCCAGCGCCAGGCAGTTGCTGGTAAGCATGTGGCACCGGATCGCGCATGATGACTTCGACATCTTTATCGAGCGCGCGCAACAACCAGTAAAGACCGAGTGACGATCCCAAACTGTCACCGTCAGGGCGAATGTGTGAGGTGATCGCGAAACGACGTTTTGCCTCGATCAGCTCGACTACTTGACTAAGCATAATTGCAAAATTCGGGAGGAGCTTTTAATAGGACCTATACGACCTACAGGACTTATTACTTCCTCTAACTGTTACTATCCTTTCCTTGACTTTCCCATTCCCGCTCGATCTCCTGTAGCAGTTGATCGACGCGTTCGCCTTCTTCTTCGACCCGATCGCGCACAAAGTGAATCTCAGGCGTGCGTGGAAGATTCAACGATAGCCCGAGTTGCTTGCGCACGAACGGCGCAGCATGCTTCAACGCTGCCAGCGCCTCCTTGTGCTCGTCCTCGTCACCGGCGATCGTGACATAGACACGCGCAGCACGTTTGTCCGACGAAAGCCGAACGTCCGTAACCGTGACCATCGTCAACCGCGGATCTTCCAATTCGTAGCCGACAATCTGAGCAATCTCTTCCTTCAGCGTGTCGGCCGTTCTCTCTGCTCGACGCATAAACTTCAGCGCCCTCTATAACTCAGTGGCGGCGACTCGCTCGACGATGTAAGCTTCAATCTGGTCGCCGACTTTCACGTCGTTGAAGTTTTCCAGACTGATACCACACTCGAAGCCCTCGCGGACCTCGGACACGTCATCCTTGAACCGCCGCAACGAAGCGATGTTGCCTTCCCAGCTCACGACACCGTCGCGGATCAAACGCGCACGCGCATTGCGACGCACCGTTCCATCGATGACCATGCAGCCGGCGACAACTCCCGCTCTCGGTACGCGGAACACTTCGCGAACAGCAGCCTTGCCGAGGATTTTCTCCTTCTCGATCGCTTCGAGCATGCCGATCATGGCCGCGCGAATCTCTTCCTCAACCTTGTAGATGATCGAGTGGAGTCGAATATCGACTGCTTCCTGCTTCGCGACGTCCGCCGCACGTGCTTCGGGTCGCACGTTGAAGCCGATGATCACGACTGCCGACGACGACGATCCAGCCTGTGTTGCAGAACCAAGCAGAACGTCTGACTCGGTGATCGCGCCCACGCCCGATCGAATCACTTTCACCTTCACCCGATCCGTCGAGAGTTTCTGCAATGTCGACTTCAACACTTCGACTGAACCCTGCACGTCGGCCTTGATGATGACCAGCAGCTCCTTGACTTCGCTTTCGCCCAGCGCTTCGATACCGCGCTTCGTCGTTTGCAGCAGTGTTGCCTGGCGACTCAGCATCTGACGATGCTGTGATATCGACTGTGCTTTCGTGATGTCCGAAACGACCTGCAAACTCTCGCCGGCCTGCGGCACGCCTTGCAAACCAAGCACTTCGACCGGAGTTGCTGGTCCGGCTTCGGTGATCGGCTCGCCACGATCGTTGAACATCGCACGAACCTTGCCGGATATCTGCCCGACAATGAAAGGCTCGTGAATCTTGAGCGTTCCCTGTTGGACCAACACCGTCGCTACCGCACCGCGACCGCGATCGAGTTTCGCTTCCAGCACGACGCCCGAAGCAAGACGCGTCGAGCTCGCGCGCAAATTCAGAATGTCTGACGTCAACAGAATCGTTTCGAGAAGCGTGTCGAGGTTCTGTCGCTTCTTCGCAGAGACCGCGACCATTTCCGTCTCGCCGCCCCACTCGAGTGGCGACAGACCCTGCTGGGCCAGCTCTTGTTTGACGCGATCGGGATTCGCGTCTGGTTTGTCGACCTTGTTGATGGCGACGATGATCGGGACACCTGCGGCACGCGAGTGCTCGATAGCTTCGATCGTCTGTGGCATGACGCCGTCGTCAGCCGCGACAACGAGCACGACGATGTCGGTCGCCTTCGCACCGCGCGCACGCATCATCGTGAACGCCTCGTGACCCGGCGTGTCGAGAAACACGACGCGACGAGTCTCTCCCGGATTATCCGGATTCGGGACTTGCACGCTGTATGCGCCGATGTGCTGCGTGATGCCGCCTGCTTCACCGCCCGCGACGTCAGTCGTGCGGATCGCGTCAAGCAGCGAGGTCTTACCGTGATCGACGTGGCCCATGACAGTAATGACCGGAGCACGCGGCAACTCAACGTCATCAGCGTCGGCGGCGATCAACTCTTCAAACTCTTCTTCCGCCACCATCTCTTCAAACGGCACGAACGAAACGTCGTAACCGAATCGTTTGCCGAGATCGGCCGCGACGTCGTCCATCAACGGTTGATTGATGGTCGCAAACACGCCGCGCTGCAAGAGCAGCGTCACAATGTCTTTCGGCTTGATTCCGAGCTTCTCGGCAAACTCTTTAACTGTCGAACCCTCGATCAATCGCACTGCCTTTAGTTCGCCTGAACCGGGCACCTCGAGTCGACCGGCGATGCGGTCTTCGAGTGACAGCGCCCTCGGCGGTGGAATGAAATCGCCCCCCCTGTCGAACCTCCCGGCCTTGCCTTCGATCTTTCGACCACCGCGCGGGCTGCTGCGTCTTGAACGACGACGACCAGCGTCGGGTGGTGGAATGTAAGTAGTCTGCGGCGTGGCAGTCTCGCCCGGCGTTCCGAGTCGCTCGGATCGCGGCAATGACGGTCGCTCTCGCAAGCGATTGCGATCCGTGGGGCGTTCCCGCTGCTGTTCCCGCTCTCTGGTCGGCGGCGGCGGAGGTGGAGGTGGTGCAGGCGCACGCTCGCCCGGACGTATGCCGGCGTTGAGCGCGGCCGCAGTCGGTCGCAAGACTCTGACTTGTCGCGAAGGAGGCGGAGTTCTTGGTGGTGCAGGCGCGGGTGTCGGCATGACTTTCGGCGCCTCAACGCCATTGGTCGGCGCAACCGCTTCCGGCGCGATCACCGGCTCTTCGATAACGGGCTCTTCTGCCACGGGCGCCACTTCAACCGGCGTGGGCGGTGGCGGCGTTTCCTCGATCACCGGCGCTTCCGCACGTGCGGCTGGTGCCAGCTTCTTGACCAGCCTCGTAGTCGCGATAGGCGGCTTGGCGGCTTGCGGCCCGGGACCGGCCGATGTCGCGGGTGGAACCGGTGTCGCGGCAATCGGAACGCCAGGAGTATCAACGGGCTCGGCGATTACCGGAGCCGGTGGCGCCGGGGGTGGTTCAGACTCGTGGATCTCGGCCTCAGCCTCGAGGGTGGGCGCTTCCGTAGCCGGCAGCACCGCGCGCTTAACCACTTTCACTGCGCGCTTGATGGTCGTTTCCTTCTTCGGAAAGTACTTGTTCCGAATCTTCTCGGCCAGTTCTTTCGAGACCGAGTTGGAAGGCACGCTCACGTCCACACCTTCACGACGCACCTCTTCGATGAGTCGCTTGGTATCCAGCTTTAATTCTTTGGCGAGATCGTAAATACGAACTTTAGAGGAAACTGTCATGCACTCCTTCTCGACGCGTCTTTCCTGCGTCCTGACGACCTAAGTGATTGGGCACCGCATGCCCAGTCACTCAGCGTCGCTCAGAAGTTCGGCGCCTGACAGCAGGGGCAATGCGGGCAACACAAACGGCCCGAAGAGACCGCATATGTGTTGTTACTATTTGACTGCATCAGTGGTTCTCATCGTCGTCTGAGCTCCCGCCTGATGCAGTCTCTTCCGAAACTGCGGGAGCCGATGTCTCAGCTTCTTCAGCCGTAGCGTCTGAAGCAAGTTCTTCGTCTTCCAACTCCTGCGCAACTTCATCGATGTGTTCAAATGCTTCGACACCTGAGGAAGTTATGTCAGGAGACGGCGTAATCGTGTCAGGCCGCAAGTCGCGACCTGCTTCCTGCAAAGCGAGCTCGTCGGCCGGGATCGCCTCGGCTTCACTCAATGGCACCGGATCGGCCGAATCCCAGGCCGGAATTTCCGGTTCCGCAGTGAAGGGAACACCTCGCTCGACTGCTTCGTCGTAGCCTTCCGCAGTCGATTCCAAAGACGGTTCCACTTCTTCATCAATCGATTCGTCAAACTCTGCCGAAACGGCGTGTTGCTCTTCAATCTCTTCGCCGTCTTCACCGGTACTGCGATCGCGCAGGGCTGTTATGGCTTTGGAAGCCTCCAGGATCACTTCCGCTTCGTCCAAACTCAGATCGAGGAACTCGACGAGGTCGTCGACGGTAGTGGCCGCGAGCGCATCGATATCGTTGATGCCGTGTTCGGCCAGTGCTTCAGCCTGTGCGGCGGTGACACCTTCAATAGCCGACAGCGGCACTGCTTCGCCCGAGGCGATGAGCGCGCCCATCTGTTCGGTGACTTCGCGCTTGATCTCTTCTTCGCTGCGGATGTCGATGTTCCAACCGACGAGTTTCGTAGCGAGACGAACGTTTTGACCACGCTTGCCGATTGCCAGAGAGAGTTGGTCCTCGTTGACGATGACTTCCATCTGGCGGTTTTCGATGTCGGTGATTCTGACCTGATTGACTTTCGCAGGAGAAAGCGCGTTGGCCGCAAAAACTGAAGGCTCGTCAGACCATTCGATGATGTCGATCTTCTCGCCCCGCAGCTCGCGAATGATCGCCTGCACGCGTGAGCCTTTCATACCGACGCACGCGCCGACCGGATCGACGTCACGCTCGTTTGACATCACGGCGATCTTGGCGCGCTCGCCGGGTTCGCGGACGGCGGACTTGATCACGACAGTGCCGTCGTAGATTTCCGGCACTTCCATTTCAAACAATCTTAGTAGGAGCTCGGGAGACGTGCGCGAGACTTCGACCTGTGGTCCTTTCGACTCTTTCGAAACGTTATTTATGACGACGCGAATACGTTCGCCCTGGTTCCACTGCTCGCCGCGCGACTGTTGTGAACGCGGCAGAATCGCTTCGAGATTGCCGAGATCGACGATGATGTTGCCGCGCTCGAATCGTTTGACGTAACCGTTGACGAGATCGCCGATCTTGTCGATGTATTGCTCGTAGACGTTGCTGCGAACGGCGTCGCGGACTTTCTGAAACAGGATCTGCTTGGCTGTCTGGGCGGCGATGCGTCCCAGCTCTTCCATCGGTAGTGGCAATAAAAGCGCGTCGCCCAGCTCGACTTCATCGCCGGCGAGTTCGCGTGCTTCGTCGATAGAGAGTTCGGTGGCGGGGTTCTCGACTTCGTCGACGACGACTTTCGAGGCCGAGAGCTCGATGCCGGTTTCGGCATTCCAGTCGACCTGAATATCTTCACCGGATCGAAACTGTTTTTTGGCGGCCGCGCGTACGGCTTCCTTCATTGCTTCGATCACGAGGTCGCGGTCGATGCCCTGTTCCTGGCAAAGCGCCTCGATATTTTGTGCTATCGATGAACTCATCTTCTATTTGCCCGATCTATATAGGACCTACACGTCCTATCTCTTCAGCTCTTCGCTAACGTCCACCTCTATATTCGCCTTGGTTATCAAATCCAGAGGAACCCGCACTTGCCCGCTGGTTCGATCTTCAAAAAGCACATCGTCGCCCTCGACTCCCAGCAAACGACCTCGGAAATTGCGCTGGCCGTCAATCGGTTGCCGCGTCTTCATCTTCGCGTTGCTACCAGCGAAGCGTTCGAAGTCGGCTCGTTTATAAAGGCCGCGTTCGAGTCCCGGGCTTGATACTTCCAACGTGTAGGACGCGTGGATGAAGTCTTCCACGTCCAGAATCGTGCCCAGGTGCGTGCTTACTTCGGAGCAATCCTCGTGGGTGACACCTTGCGGCTTATCAATGAATATACGAACAATCGGCTTGTTCTCGGGGCCGGCTACCTCGGCGTGCACCAGCTCAAGGCCATGATCGATTGCGACTCGTTCAGCTATCTCCTGAACCCTTTCTGCAATCGACTCGTTTGCCATTCTCACCCTTCTGACGGTTCTCGCTCCAAAAGAAAAAGTGGGCGCGAAACCCACCGGACGAGCCCCCGTGCCTTCGAGCAAGCTGCTAATTATACGGAAAGGGAGGGGTTCAGGCAAACGCGCTTAAGCCATTCCCAACCTCGCTTTTACAAGCTCGCTGACGAGGCGTCCGTCGGCGTTTTTGCCTGCCAGTGCGGTCTGTGCGGCTTTCATCACCTTGCCCATGTCCTTTATTGAAGTCGCGCCTGTTTCGGCGATGGCAGCCACGACGGCTTGCTCGATCTCGTCCTGTGAAGCGGCCTGTGGCAGGTAGATCTCGATAACGTCGATCTCGGCTTTCTCTTTATCGACGAGTTCCTGACGGCCCGCTTTTTCATACTGCTCGATCGAGTCGCGACGCTGTTTCACCAGCGAGCGCAGCAACTTCTGCATGTCGTCATCGTCAAGCTCGCTGCCCTTCTCAATCTGGCGATTCATCATCGCCGCCTTCACCATCCGCAGCGTCGACGTGCGATTCGCATCCTGCGCCTTCATCGCCGCCGTCAGATCCGCGACAATCTGTTTTGTAAGACTCATCTTCATGCTCCTAACCGTGTAATCAGTGTAATCCGTGGCTAACTAAGGCACAAAAACAGGAACCTTGAGATCCTTGAGCAAGTGTTGTTGCGACATCAGCTCCAGCAGCTCAGAGGCCATCAAGCGGTGGCCCATGTGGTTGGGGTGGATCAGCTCACCAAAGAAGCCCTGATTCACGCTGCCCGCCGCTTCCGTCAATTCCAGTATCTCGAGATACGGCGTCTGATTCTTAGCCATGTCCGACTTCAGCCACGCGCGATACTGCGTCATTAACTGTGCCTCCGGCGGATTCGTAACACTGTCGCGATAGGGCGCGCCGATCACGATCACCGCCGCACCATGATCTTTCGCAAGTCGAACGATCGCGTTGAAGTTATCAACATAATCCTTCTGCGACACACGCGGCACCGGCGTGCGTACAACCGGTTTCACATCCTTCCGCGATCTGAACCAACGCGTCGCATGCGCAATCGCCTGGCTGTGATCGATCAACCAGCGACCAGCCACCGAGACCCGGCCCGTGTCAATCAACTCGCGATCCGGCGCATCGCTCAAACTCGCATCGTTCCAACCAAAACTCGCAATCACCATGTCCGGCTGCAAATAACCGATATCGCGTCGCAACCAAGCCAAACCCTGATGGCTCGTGTACCCCGGCACGGCCATAGGAAACACTTCAATGCTCCGGTTCGGATTCGCCTTCCGCAACTCCTTCTCGAGCAACATCGGATACGGCTGCCACTCCGGGTTGTAATCGTTGGGCTTCTCCGGCCACACCGGCGGCACACGATAACCAAACGTCACCGAGTCGCCGAGACAAACAATCCGAAATGTCCCCGGCGGCTTCCTCCCGATCGGATAATCAGCACGAAAACTCTGCGCGTTCGTCGAAACATTCGTGAAGTCCCAGTACACGTGGTCCAAATTCGGCTTCAATCGCCACAGCAGCAACGGATCGCCTTCAAAGATCGTCGACTGCTGCGGGCTCGCAACCTGCATCTTCTGCTGCGCCGTGTTCACAAACAGATCGAGACTCTCGACGCGCGTCATCGTGAGGCGCGTGACGAGCTCGACCGACAACAAGAGCAGCAGGAAAACGACGTAGATAAATCCGATGTAAAGCAGTCGTCGCCGGAGCGGGATCTTATTTGATGTGGCCGTTTGATTTCGCAAGGTAGTCGCGCAAGAACCGACCTGTGTACGACTCAGGAATGTCCATGATCTCTTCGGGCGTGCCCACGCCGACAACGTAACCGCCGGCGTCGCCGCCTTCCGCACCGAGATCGATGACGTGATCGGCAGTCTTGATCACGTCGAGATTGTGTTCGATTACGAGGAGCGAGCCGCCCGCGTCAATCAACGCTCGAAAGGCTGACAGTAGTTTGTTGATGTCGTCGAAATGCAAGCCGGTGGTTGGCTCGTCGAAGATATAGAGCGTCTTGGCGCCGGTGCGCTTGAGCAGGTGAGCTGCGAGTTTGATTCGTTGTGCTTCACCACCCGAGAGCGTTGTGGCCGATTGGCCCAAACGCAGGTAACCGAGACCAACATCGTCCAGTACGCGCAAACGGTTCGTGATCTTCGGCACTTCACGGAAGAAAGTGATCGCCTCGCGCACAGTCATGCTGAGCACTTCGTGTACGTTCTTGCCGCGATAACGAATGTCGAGGATCTGTTGTTTGAAACGTGTGCCTTTGCACTCTTCACAGACGAGCTCGACGTCCGCGAGAAACTGCATCTCGACCGTGACCGTGCCGTCGCCCTGGCAGACTTCGCAGCGCCCGCCGGGCAGGTTGAAAGAGAAGTGTGACGGATCGAAACCGCGCGCCTGTGCTTCGCGTGTCAACGAGAAAACTTCGCGGATCGCATCGTAGACCTTTATATACGTTACTGGATTTGAGCGCGGCGTTCGTCCGATCGGTGATTGATCGACAAGGATCACGTCGTCGATAAAATTGCCGCCTTCGAGTTTCTGAAAGGCGCCGACGGGTCCCTGCCACTCGCCGCGCTGTTTCTTAAAGCCCGCGTAGAGACAGTCGTGAATTAGCGTCGACTTCCCACTGCCGCTAACGCCTGTCACACAGACGAGCATGTCGAGCGGGATCTCGACATCGATGTTCTTGAGATTGTGTTCCGCTGCGCCCTGGATGTTAATCCGGCGTTTCTGCATCGTGCGGCGCTGGCGTGGCTCCTTGATCTCTGCGTCACCGCGCAGGTAGCGCGCGGTAAGTGAAGTCTCGTCGGCTAGCAGTCCTTTAAAATCGCCTTCGTACATCACGCGACCGCCGAGTTCGCCCGCAGCAGGACCGATGTCGAGAATGTGATCCGCAGATCTCATCATCTCTGCATCATGCTCGACGACGAGAACCGTGTTGCCGATGTCGCGCAGGTTCTTCAGCAGGCGAATGAGACGATCGTTGTCGCGCGGGTGCAGACCGATTGATGGCTCATCGAGCACGTAGAGTGCGCCGACTAGCGATGAGCCGAGATTGGTTGCAAGTTGGATTCGCTGTGCCTCGCCACCGGAGAGCGTCGATGCGAGTCGATCTAAAGTTAAGTAATCGAGTCCGACTTCAACCATGAATCTCAAACGCCGTCGCACTTCGAAGAGTATTCGGTCAGCAATTGCGGCCTGCTCGGTCGAGAGCTCGAGCGTGTCGAAAAACTCAGCCGCTTCTTTGATCGAGAGCGAACATGTTTCCGGCAGTGTCTTGCCACCGACCTGTACGTCGCGCGCTTCCTGGCGCAAACGCCCACCGCCGCAATCAGGACACAACGTGTAACCGCGATACTTCGAAAGAAAGACGCGAACGTGAAGCTTGTACTTCTTCGTCTCCATCCAATCGAAGAACCCACGCACACCGCTCCAATCGCCGCGCCCTTCGATGATCGCCTGCTGGTCCGATTTCGAGAGCTGATTGAACGGCACGTTCATCGGGATCTTTTCCGCGCGAGCGAATTGCTTCAGCTCCTGCATTGCCCACTCGTGCTGCGGCTTGGTCCACGGCTCGATCGCGCCATCTTTTAATGACAGACCCGGATTCGGAATCACGAGATCGAGATCGAGTCCGATCGTATTTCCGAATCCCTGACACGTCGGGCATGCGCCATACGGATTATTGAAACTGAACAACCGCGGTTCGGGCGTCGCGTAAACAGTGTGGTCGTACTTGCACTCGAAACGTTCCGAGAACCACATGCGTTTCGGTTCCCCCTCGGCGGTTTGGATCAGCGCGGTGCCGTGACCTTCCTGAAAACAGATCTCGAGTGAATCAACGAGACGCTGGCGAACGTCTGCACGAGCAACCAGTCGATCGACGAGGACGAAAACGTCTTCGAAGTCGTTGCGCGGGTAATCATCGGGCGATTGCAGCTCGATCGTTTGACCGTTGAAGAAGAGGCGCGTGAAGCCTCTCTGCATCAGGCTCATCAGGTGCGCTGTCACCCATTGACGCGCGTTTGTCCCCCGGCCGCGTTTCTTTGACGGTTCGCGATTTGTTTCGTTGAGTCCGGCGGAGGCAGGGAAGAGCACGTAAAAACGTGTGCCTTCCGGCAGGTCGCCGAGCACCTCGTCGGCGATCGAGTCGGGCGAGTCGCGTGTCACGAGTCGTCCGCAGACGCGGCAGAAAGTTTGTCCGACACGCGCGAAGAGCAGTCGCAGGTAGTCGTAGATCTCGGTTTGAGTGCCGACAGTCGAGCGCGGATTGCGCGTCGAGTTCTTCTGGCGAATCGCGATGGCGGGCGCGATGCCGTGAATCTCGTCGACGTCGGGCTTGTCCATGCGCTCGAGAAACTGCCGCGCGTAAGCTGACAGAGATTCGACGTAACGGCGTTGTCCTTCGGCGTAGATCGTGTCAAACGCGAGTGACGACTTGCCCGACCCGCTCACGCCCGTCACCACCGTCATCTGATTGATCGGAACGGTGAACGAGATGTTCTTGAGGTTATTGACGCGGGCTCCCTTAACTTGAATTGCTTCTTCAGGCATACAGACACGAATCGAGCGTAGTCGAAAACCAGCAATAGTAACGTGAATTGCACGTCGCTCCAAATGCACATTTCTTGCCGCGGATTAACGCGGATTTTCGCTGATCTGCGTGAATCCGCGGCTAAATACAATTGACAGGCTGATGCGCGAAGAGGAAAATGCCCCCCAACATGAAAACCTCTCGATTTCTATTGCGTGGATTTCGCCGGCCGCGCGAAATCGCCAACTTCGCTCTCGGCAAGCTCGAACGCCAGGTCATGGAAGAAACCTGGCGACTCGGCGAGGTCAGCGTGCGCGACATCCATCGCGCCTTTGAAGAGCGAATTGCATATACAACTCTGATGACCACGCTCGATCGTCTCTTTAAAAAGAAACTACTCGAGCGCCGCAAAGACGGCCGCGCGTTTGTCTACGCTGCCGTGGTCTCCCGCGACGATCTCGATCGCGGAATTAAAGAAGACGTAGTCGATGGACTGCTCGGTCACGGAGCCGACGGCGTTGAGCCAGTGCTTGCCTGTATCGTCGACACGATCAGCGAACGCGATCGCGAGCTGCTCGACGAGCTCGATCGCCTCGTGCAGGAAAAGAAACGCGAATTGCGGCGAAAGGGCTAAATGTACGAGTTTCTCGGTATCACGCTAGTCCTTGCTCTGCTGCTGACGATCAACGCCACCGCGACGTTGATTGCCGCAGGCTTTGGACGTCTGTGCCGGCCGCTGCTTCGCAAATGCTCGGCACGGACGCGCGCTGAGATACTTTTCGTGATGCGCATCGGGCCGCCGGTGCTCGCGATCGTCGCGATCGCCGCGTTCATGATTCCGTCGTACCTGATTTACGAGCCGCATGCGAGCGGGGAATCAGTGAGTTGGAAACTCGGCTTGCTCGCGACGCTCTCGGCAATCGGCGTGGGTCTCGCGATCTCGCGCGGCATCCGTACGTGGCTTGCGACCAGCCAGCTACTCAACGATTGGCTCGCAAACTCCACGGAAATTGAGCTCGAAGGGATTGGCGTTCCCACGTTTGTCCTGCAACACCGGTTTCCGATCATTGCGGTTGTTGGTGCTCTTCGACCGCGCTTGTTCATCGCCGATCACGTGCTCGAGTCGTTGAGCGCGGAAGAGCTGGCAGCGGCTGTTTCGCACGAGTGCGGACACCTCGCCGCTCACGACAACTTCAAGCGTTCGGTGATGCGCGTCAGTCGCGCGGCGCTGTTGCTGATTCCGTGTGGAAGATCTTTGGATCGTGCGTGGAGTGAGGCGTCTGAATCTGCGGCTGATGAACATGCCGCGCAGCAGAGCTCGCTCGTGGCCCTGAATCTGGCGTCGGCGCTCGTGCGAATCGCGCGGATGATTCCGAATGGGCAGCGACAGGAGATTCCCGCGGCGGTCTCGGCATTTCTGAGTGAAGATTCGCCGGGGGTCAAAGTCAGAGTTCGGCGTCTGGTCGAGCTCGCCGCGACCGACCCACGCTTGCTCGTCAGTAATGCCTCAATCGTTCGTTTCGTTCCGTGGCTCGTCCTCGCCTTGTTTGTTGTCGTTGGCGTGACCATCGAGAGCCGCCCCCACGTTCTCGCCGCAGTGCATCACGTCGTCGAAAACATCGTCGTTGTCCTCAGTTAATTTGCCTACGACGACTGGTAGTAGTTCCGGCCCTGGTTTCTAATCACACCTCTCATATTCTGGCTATGAAACAACTATTAGCAGCACTGAGGCTTTGTCTTCTCGCCTGTGCCATGCCGTTCATGGCGGCCGCCGAGGAAGGTGAAGGCAGAATCAACGGAACAGTCAAAGATCCCGACGGCGCAGTCGTGAGCGGTGCGAGTGTTTCACTGCTCAATGCGTATCGCGCTGTAATTGCCGCCACCACAACTGACGCCGAGGGCCGTTTCGCGCTCGAAAGGCTCGAGCCCGGCGACTACCAACTCAACGTTGAAAGCACCGGTTTTGTGCGTCACCGTTCGGCAGTCCGCGTCACCCCCGGCGACGCGCAGCCACTCGGGATCGTGCTGGAGGTCACGCCGATCGCCGAACAGGTCACGATCACAGCCGAAGCCGGACTCGTTTCTGACACGCGCAAAGTCGATACCCAAGTCAACGTCATGAACGAGCGCAAGATCATGGAGCGTGCGCCGGAAGTAGTGGCCCAGGTCGTCGACGAAGAGACAGGCGTAAATCTGCAGCGCACGAGCCCGTCGCTCAGCGCGGTGTTTGTGCGTGGCCTGACTGGACGAAACGTTGCGGTATATGTCGATGGCGTTCGTTACACTACGAGTGCGCAGCGCGGCGGTGTCGGCACGTTCTTCAGTTTGATCGAGCCCTCGACGTTGGAGACAGTCGAGATCCTGCGTGGTCCAAACAGCTCGCAGTACGGTTCTGACGTACACGGCGGCGTCGTTAACTTCATTTCGCAGGCGCCGAGATACGGTAGTCCTGATAACGAGTTTCACGGCCACACAAACATCTTCTACACGTCGCCGACAGACGGCGCCGGTGGCAATGCGCTGTTAACTTACGGCACTCGCAAGTACGGCTTTTTACTCAACATCAACGGGCGCCGCATCAGCACGCTCAGGCCGGCGGACGGTCTCGATTACCACGCCGCCGTCACGCGTTTTCTCGGCATTCCGTCTGATATCTTCGGCACACGTTTGCCCGACACGGGTTTCACTCAATACGGCGGGCTCGTTCGGGCAAACTTCAATGTCGACGACAACACACAACTTCTCTTCAGCTACGCGCGCAACCAGCAGGACAATGGCAAGCGCTACGATCAGTTACTGGGCGGCGACGGCAACAACATCGCCGACTTGCGCAACCTGATGACTGACACGTTCTACGCGCGACTCTTCCGCCAGAACCTCTGGATCTTCAACAACGGCTCGTTCACTTTTTCTTACAACAGCCAGCGCGAAGAGCGGATCAACCAGGGCGGGCAGGGAAATCCCACCGGCGCGATCACAAACCAGCGCGAGCGTACGAACGTTTTAGGTTTCAATTTTTATCTCGACAAACAGACCGGCGATCGCAACACGTTTCTCTTCGGCGCCGATGTTTATCGCGATAAGATCAACGCACCCGCATCGACCTTCGATCCAGTCCCCAAAACCTTTACAGCTTCACGCCCGCGCATTCCGGATGGCGCGCGTTATCTTTCGTACGGCTTCTTCGCACAGGACAACTTCACCGCGATCCCTGATCGCCTGACGATAAACGGCGCGCTGCGGTACAGCGTCGCGTCATACGAATCGCACGCGAGTAACGCGCCGCTTGGACCAGACGGACGGCCATTGTTTCCTGACGACAGCCAGCGTTTCAGCGCGCTCTCGGGACGCATCGGTGGTGTTGTGAATGTTACCGGCGGCTTCGACATCGCTGCCAAGTACACACGCGGATTCCGTGCGCCAAATACAACTGACCTCGGCATTCTGGGATTAGTTGGAACAGGTTTCGAAGTTAACTCGGAGACGGCAATCGAGCGCGGTGGTTTTATCGGCACGACCTCGGGCGGCGATGCTGTTTCAACCGGCATTCCCGTCACGCGTCTCGATCCGGAATACAGCGACAGCTTCGATCTGAGTTTCCGTTACACGAGCCGTCGCTTTGGCGCCGAGTTCACGGGCTTCACAACGAAACTCAGTGATGTGTATTTCGATCAGGCGCTCGTCCTTCCACCCGGTGCTGTCCATACGTTTCTTGGAAGTGAAGAGATCATTGCCCAGAATGCCAATGGTCTCGTGTTTGTCGCAGCCGCGCCGACCACTCCCGTGCTTGTGCGCGTAAACTTCGACGACGCTCGTTTCAACGGTGTCGAGTTAAACGGTCGCGCGCGTTTCACAGATCAGCTTAGCTCCGCTGCTAACTTCACTTACATTCGCGCGCACAGTTTGCTGAATGGGCTGCCACCGAACATCGAAGGTGGACTGCCGCCAGCGACAGGGTTTGTGAGCTTGAGATATCAACCGCGCTCGCGTCTTTACATCGAAGCTTATTCGACGCTGGCTGGCAGGCAGAATCGTCTCTCATCACTCGATCTAGCCGATCGCAGAACGGGCGCGGCGCGTTCGCGCGCGAACATTCAAAACTTCTTCCGCCGCGGCGCATGCGTACGCGGAATCACCACAGTGCCGGCTGCTGGTTGCGGCAATGCGGGTGGAATTCTGATTCCGACTGGCGAGACACTCGCGCAGGTGCAGAACCGTGTGTTGCCGAATGTCGATAACAACACGCTCGTGCCGCTGTTTCCACACCTGCCGGGTTATGGGTTGGTTGGTGTTCGCGGGTCGATCAAGTTTGCGGAGCGATCGGAGTTGTTTGTCGACTTCGAAAACATCTTCGACAAGTCGTATCGCGGGATCAGTTGGGGAATCGACGGCGCCGGACGCGGCGTGACGCTGCGCTACCGTTACGAGTTTTAGAACGCGGATAAACGCGGATTAAATTCGGATCTGATCCGTGTGCCTACGGCGCATGGTAGTAATTCCGTTTTGGCCGCACAATCTGTCCTTCGGAATTCTTAACCTCAGGTGATCAAATGAAAAATAAGCTCATACTTACCTTGCCTCTGATTCTGTCTGCTCTCATCACTTGTCTAGCGCAGTCGCCAAACACCGCTACGATGATCGTCATCGTCAACGACCAAAACGGCGCGATCATAAAGGACGCGAGAGTCTCCGTCATCAACAATGCCACCGCCGCCTCGCGTGAAGTCATTTCAGGCACTGACGGCACGGCCACGTTTCCAGCGCTGTCGCTGACCGGCACTTACAAAGTCACAGTCACGCACCAGGGCTTCGGCAACGAAGAACGCGATGGATTGACGCTGCGCTCCGGCGAGACAGCAACCATAAAAATGACGCTCCAGGCGGGCTCGCAAAACGCGGAGGTCACTGTTTACGGCACTGCGGAAGGCGTCCGCGCGGATCCACAAGTCGGTCTGCCACTGACGCCCGAACAAATCAACGAGACGCCGATTCTCGGTCGCAAAGTCTCGACCTTGCCGCTGCTCAACTCGGCATTTCGATCGGGTAAGGGAACCGGCGACCTCTTTGTCAACCAGACTTATTTCATCACCGGTGCAGGCTCGCGTCGTACCACCACGTTCACACTAGACGGGGCCAGCAACGATGAGGGTTGGGGTCGTCAGACTGCGATCACGACGATACCGCTCGGGGCTATTCAGGAGATCGCCATCATCTCGAACGCGTTCTCAGCCGAATATGGCTGGACCGCCGGACCGGCGCTGAACATCGTCACCAAGTCAGGCACAAACGCCTTTCACGGCGAGGGATTATTCCTGATTCGTCCCGGCGACTGGCAGGCCGAGTCGTTCTCGACCAACGGCTTCTGCCCGAAGTCAGTGCCGACCTGCGTCGTTCCGTCGAATATTACGTCGGTCAGTCCGGTGGACATTCCCGATGCGCTGCAACAGTATTCCGGCACGATCGGTGGTCCAATAGTCACGGATCGCACGTTCTTCTTCGCGACGACTGACTACACGCGTCAGAACCGCACGACGTTTCTTTCAACCACGCTGCCGGCGTTTGTGTTGCCGCCAGACGGAAATCTCGAATACACCGGTCACTACCGCCAGTTCCTGTTTGACGGCCGCGTGGACCACAAGCTCACCTCGAGCCAGAACTTGATGTTTCGTATGAACGTCGATCGGTTCTCCGACGACAACCCGCAGGACGCAGTCGGTGGCACAAACGCGCCGAGCGTGGCGCGCCGTTACTCGCGTCGCTCCTGGACCACACAGGTGAACCACACTGCCGTTATCAATCCGCGACTGCTGAACGAAGCGCGATTCGCTTACCTTCATGGTGATCCCGTTACGTTGTGGGAAGCGCAGAATCTGTCAACAACTTACACGCGCGCGGGTGCGGTGCCGTTTACGATCGGACAATCGCGCGCTTCAGATCTCTGGGGACATCAGGTGCAGTTCTCGGACACGATGTCGTGGTCGCTCGGCAAACACTACCTGCGTTTCGGCGGCAGTATCATTCATCATCGCTCGGGTGGAACCGGCAGCGAGCCGGGCACGGCAATCCTCGGCACGTTCACGTTCTTACCCAGCACCACCGCTCCCTTCGGCCAGTTAACACTCGCACAAGTTCAGAATTACACGCAGCCGATCAACTTTGGCATCAGCAGCTACGACTTGCCGCAGTGGCTTAACACCGTCTTCGTGCAGGACAACATTCACGTGCGCAGCAATTTCACACTCGATCTCGGGCTGCGTTATGACCGCCAGACGCTTACCGACGCAAAGAACAACTTCGCGCCGCGCATCGGCTTTGGCTGGCACCCCGGCGGCGATTCACGACTCTCGATTCGCGGAGGCTACGCGATGTACTACACGCAAATCCGCTCGAACCAGGTCGCTGGTTATCTCGTCAACGGGCTCGATGGCTTGACCACTTACACTGCCGCTCCCGGCGACGTCGGTTTTCCGACGTGCCTCGTTGGCTCATGTCTTCCCGTTGCGGTCGACCCGATAACGATTCCTGCAAAACAACTGCCCGCGCGCGATATCACGATTCGCGCCGGCCTGCGTGATTTTTATCGCGACCAGTTTGCAAAGTTTGGACTGAATTTCGACCTGCTGCCGAACTATTCCGACAAGCTCGTCAATCCACGCAGCCAGGTGCTGACTATCGGTACCGAGCGTGAGTTTTTCAAAGGGTTCTTTTTGGGGGCCGACTACGTACACCAACACTGGTCCAACCTCGATCGAACCGTTGATTTGAATGCGCCGACACCGTTCAAGCGCACAGCCGCGAAGCCGACGCGAACGGTTGCTGAAGCGAACGATACACGGCCTATCCGGCCCGCTCCGGGCGGCGTGCGCCAGGTGAACGTGATCATGAATCTCGGTGTGGCTGATTACGACGGACTGCAGACGCTGTTTAGCTATCGTGGTAATCGGAAAATGTTCGCTTCGGTGGGTTATACGTTATCGAAAGCGACGAACACCTTTGAGCCTGACGGCAACGGTATCGGACCGAATGAAAATCACATCAGTCAACTAGGCGAAATTGAACGTGGTCCAAGCGTAGTCGATCAGCGTCATCGCGCAGTGATCACGTTCCACTATCGATTCCCCTTGGACATCACTGCGGGTACAGTGTCGATGTTTGCATCCGCGCGTCCGTTCAATGGAACCACTGGCCGCGACGACAACGGTGACGGCATCAACAACGATCGTCCGATGATCGATGGCGTGATCATCCGGAAATCGGCGTTTCGTGGCACGTCCACGTCGGACGTTGCCGCGTTTGTTGAGAAGCGCTTCCGGTTTTCAGAAAGCAAGGCGATTCTGTTGAGATTGGAAGGATTCAACCTTTTCAATCATGGAAACTTCCTCGGACGTGGGGTGACGGTTTTCGGAATCAACCAGACTGCGAATTCGACGTTCGGGTTGTTTACCACAGGCGTGGGAACGTCCGGGAATGCGATCCCGGCGTTTGCGAATATCGATCCGCCGCGGATGTTCCAGATGCAGGCGAAGTTTGTTTTTTAATCCGTGAAATCCGTGGCCTAAACCATGGGAGGAGTGTCCTCGAAGGGTAAATCGGGTTGATAGCTGCTCTCACGGCGGGCGACGTAGAGTCGCATTGCGAACCAGAGAATTCCGAGGGCGAAGGCGATCCAGGCGATGGTCCAGAAAATAGCCGGGATGCCGGTGGCGTTCGCCATGTTCAGCGCATCAGTTTGCACTGTCGGGGCGAATGGTGATGAAAGGAAAAAGACCGTCTTCAGATCGAAGAGTGCGTTGAGTACGCATTGAACGGCGAGGAAGCTGACGAAGAAAGTCGCGACTCGCGCACTCGCAAACCTCGCAATCAAAACCAGTCCCGCTGAGATAAATAATCCCGCCAGCAGGGTGAAAGGTATTCCGGACCACGCTTGCACCCAAAAGAGCGGTTTGATAAATCCGAAGATCATCGTCATCGCGAACACGAGAATCCCGCAACTGAGCAGGACGATGCGGGCCGCGACGGCTCTGCGGATCAAGACCAGCAGCAACGCGCCGAAAGCCATCGAGCCAACGTAGCCGGCGCTTGAGATCAGGACCTGTGAAATGATTCCGCCTTGCGTGGTGTATGTTTCGCCACTCGCGTTCGTCGCGACGCTCAGGCTCGCCACCGAGTTTCCCGTGAGCAGAGCTGCTAGCGCGTGTCCGCCTTCGTGGATGAACGTTACGAAAATCCGGAAAGGATAGGTCAGGAATTCAGCGTAGGGGATGAACGAGAGCACGATAGAAATCGTCGCGGCGATGAGCAGTGTCATGGCCTGGGGTCGCGCGTCTTGTGAAAGCCTTAATCGCATCTTTAACTCTCCGGTAGTTCGGCGGATTTTTCGGCCCTTATTTTAGTGCCGGGATGATTAACGCACAATAGTCCGGGCGGGTTCCCAAAGGCATCCACAGATTACACAGAAATATCGGTGTAATCTGTGGATTAGACTCTTTTGTAATCACCAGACTTGCCGCCGGTTTTATGTTCCAGGCGAACATCGGTGATGGACATTCCTTTTTCGAGGGCTTTGCACATGTCATAGATCGTAAGCGCGGCGACGGAGACAGCGGTTAGTGCTTCCATTTCGACGCCTGTTTGGGCGTTTGTGGAGACCTCGGCTTCGAGCGCAACGCCGTCGTCTTCAACCGCCGCTCGCACGTCGACATGCGTCAATGGCAGCGGATGGCAGAGCGGAATCAGATCCGCGGTTCGCTTAGCCGCCATGATCCCGGCCAGACGGGCGGCTTCGAGCGGATCTCCCTTCGGTGTCCGGTGTTCACGCAGTGCCAACACCGTTTCGCTCGTCATTAAAACGCGCGCCGACGCCACTGCCCGTCGCGAAGTAATCTCTTTGTTTCCAGTGTCGACCATCCGCACGCGGCCGTGCTCGTCAACGTGAGAAAGCTGTGTCATCGCGCAGAGTAGATAACAAAAACATGTGGCAATCAAGTAGTTCTCGACATTCGACCATGTTTCCGTCTATTCTTCGACCGACCGGGACGAGAGCCTCATTCGAGTTGCTCTCAGCTCTCCTTCCCACTTCTCGAGCCTGGGTTAGTTCTTTAGTAAAAAACAAGCGGTAACAAAAATCCGAATTATCGACATTGAACGTAGATTCGCGTGTGAACGTACATTAACGAACTTATTTGAAACTCGGAGGTCCCCTGTGTTCGAAACGGATAAGGAAGTGCTGGATTGGTATGAGCGACAACCCCGCGCTCTATCAAAAGAGTACGTCGCCGGCATTAAGTGGAATGAGATTAAGAATCATCCGATCAATCCCGCATTCTTACCGGTGCTCGTTTACATGCGCGACATCGAATACTTCACTGATATGTATTATCAGGAGTTGCGACGCACGCCGACCGGCAAGGATCCCATAATCAAAAAGTTTATGGATCGCTGGAGCATCGAGGAGTTGCATCACGGCAACCTGCTCAATCGCTTTCTGGAAGAGGCCGGATACCCGACCGGAAAAAACTGGCAGGCCGAAGCGACACGCAAGATTCCACGTCTGTACACGATCGGAAGTTACCTCGTTGATCACGCTTCACGTCCGTTTGGAAAATACTTTCACGGCGCGCACATGGTTTGGGGAGCGATCAACGAGATCACGGCGATGAATGCTTATCGCAGGCTTTCAGATCTCGCCGGTCATCCGGTGTTAAAGCAACTGCTGATCGGGATCGTGCAGGAAGAGTCGATTCACGGAAGTTTCTACTGGAACGTGGCGCGCGTGAAGCTTGGTGAGACAAAGTTTTCGCGCGATCTCGCGCGCTTCATCATCGGCAAGTTCTGGAGTCCTGTTGGGCAGGGAGCGAAGCCGAAGGGCGAAGCAAACTACGTGATGGCGACGCTGTGGCCGGGTAAAGAAGGACTCGAATTATTCGATCAGAAAATCGCCAGCCGCATCGAGCGCTTGCCTGGTTTCCTTGGATTCAAAGGATTGACGGAGAGAGTTGCGCCGATCGTGCAGAAAGGCGTTGTCGCGAATATTGCTTGTGCATTAGGCGCGTCCCTGTTGTTGAGCTAGTCATTCGGCATACGGGTGGCCACGGAGGGCCACCCCTACAGTTGATTTCAAGGCAGGCGAAGAACGGTGACTAACGATCCGGCTTCGATCGTTTTGACGTTTGCGGGAACGATCACGAGCGCAGTTGTTAACGCAAACGCCACGAAGTCTGACGAGCCGCCCCACTTCAACGGAAACGCCACCAGCTCTGCGTCGTCGTTACTCGTAAGCTGAGCAGGCAAATAGCTTTCACGATCCGCTGTTCCCTTAACACTACGAGCCAGCACGGCAGTCTCGCGTTTCAACGCGGGTTCTGCTGTGCCTTGCATCGCGAGCAGTGCGGCGCGCGCGAACAGGTTGAACGTCACTGATACTGAAACAGGATTCCCGGGCAGCCCGAAAATGAATGTGCCGTTCGGCAGACGTGCGAAGACGGTCGGTTTACCGGGACGAAGCGCGACGCGTTCAAAAAAAATCTCCGCGTCGAGTTCTTTGAGCGCTGCTTTGGTGAGGTCGTAAACACCCATCGAAACGCCACCTGAAGTCACGATCAGATCGCAACGTTTCGCAGCTTCAGCTAACTGATTTTTTAGAAGCAGAGTTTCATCACCGGTGAGCGGCATGCGTTCTGTGACTGCACCGGCTAATTCAGCGTAAGCACTGATCGAGTAGTTGTTCGAATCGCGAATCTGATCCTGACCGGGTTTTTGATCTACTGGGACGAGTTCAGATCCTGTTGCGAGTACTGCCACGCGCGGCTTTCGAAACACTTCAACCTGCGCGTAACCAAACGCAGCGAGCACGGCCATCATCGCCGCGTTGATTGTTGTGCCGGCACGCAACACAACCTCACCAGCCTCGATCTCAGAACCACGCTTGACGATCGATCTTCCGGTCTCAACAGTCTCGATCAGTTCGACCACCGTGCCATCTTTCAACTCGGTAGTTAACTCAACCTGCTGCACACTATCCGCGCCAGCGGGAACGGGTGCGCCAGTCATGATGCGCACTGCCTGTCCTTCTTCCAACTGGTTATGCCAACCCTTGCCCGCAGCTGACTCACCCACGATTCGCAAACGCGCCGGAACGGCTGTCACATCCTGCGCGCGCACCGCATATCCATCCATCTGCGAGCGGTCGAACGGCGGCAAATCCGTATCAGCAACGACATCCGCAGCCAGCACCCTTCCCAACGTCTGCTCGATTCGCACACGCTCCGTGGCAAGCGGAGCCGTTTGCTGCCTAACAATCTGAATAGCTTCCGCGACCGATATCATCTCTGCTTTTCTTTGTTATGTGACTTTGTGCCTTTTTGTGGCAAAAAACCGAAAGGCCGGTTTTTGGACCGGCCTCTCAAGGTTGGCGGAGGCATTCAGCCTCTATTGGTTACCGTCCTCACCCCGGCAACCACATTCACCGTTGGGTTGAATTGTAGTCAAAAAGGCCGCGCGGTCAAGCGCGGCGGCAAAATTTTTTTGGAGTGCCCGTATTTTGCGGGATCTCTCGTGAGGCTTACTAAGAAAAGTGGCGGAGCCGACGGGACTCGAACCCGCGACCTCCGACGTGACAGGCCGGCGTTCTAACCAACTGAACTACGACTCCGCAAAGAACTGTTTTCATTTGGTAGGCACGGAGGGATTCGAACCCCCAACCTCTTCCTTGTAAGGGAAGCCGTCTACCATTGACGTACGTGCCTTCGATTGGGATGACCCTGCCGTCAGTCCCGATTCAAACGGAATCGCCATGCTATGAGAACGAGGCATTAGTGTCAAGGCCGCAAAAAAGCGCAAAACACTCGAATACTTAAATCGATCTATTTAAGTATTTTGTGCATCTTTGTGGCTAGTCTGCTTTTGTGGCAAAATTCGAGGCCGAGAGCCCATCCAGTATGTCGCTATGCAAGTAATTACAAAACTTTCTCGTCGTTTGCCCGGCTCACTTGTTCTGCTGATGACGGTGTGTGTTGCCGGGCAGCAGATCACGCAACAACAACCCGCGCAGCGCCCGCGACGCGTCAACGGCTCCCAACAAACAACTGAAGCGAAGAAAACTCCACCGGCATCCGCCTCCGATGAGGTCGATGAAGGCGATGTTGTCAGAGTGGAGACGCAGCTCGTGTCTGTTCCCGCAGTCGTGACTGACAGCGCGGGACGCCCGTTGTCAGGTCTCAAGCCGGAGAACTTTCGTCTCATCGAAGACGGCCAGGCACAGACCATCACCAACTTCGGCACCACCGACACGCCTTTCGAAATCGCGTTGCTGCTCGACACCTCGGGCTCTACACGCGACGACGTAGCTCTCATACGCGCAGCCGCAAACAGTTTTATCGAAGCGTTGCGCCCGGGAGATCGCGTCGGAGTGGTCGCGTTCAATCAGGCCCAGACGGTTCAATCTCCGATCGCGGTTGTCGAAGTGTTGTCGTCACTCACGAGCGATCGCGAATCGTTGCGAACCGCGATCGACAATCTCGGCGCCAGCCAGGGCACGCCATACTATGACGGTCTCGAGAAAGTCGCTGATAGCATTTTCCGCGATCCGCCAAAAGACGATGTTAAGGGACGCCGCGCCATCGTTGCTTTAACTGATGGTGTCGATTCGTCGAGCAACTCGGATTTTAACAATGCGAAGATAAAGCTCGCGCGCGCCGGCATCGCGTGTTATTTCATCCAGGTAAACACCGAAGACTTCGTCGAAGATCGCTTGATGAAAGACTGCCAGGACGATGGAATGCTCGCGCTTTCGCAAAGACAAATACAGCGCTACCGTGAGCTCTTCTTCCCGAAAGCGAAGGCAGAGAATTTCGATAGCTTCTGCCAGATGGGACCGTTTGAACGAATGTCGATCAGTCGCGCCCTCTACACTCTGGCGCGCAAAGAGATGAATGATCTCGCGCGCACGTCGGGGGGACGAAGTTTTGAAGCGGCGACGCTTGCTGACGCGCGTGCTGCATTCGCGCGCGTGGCTACTGATATCGGCACGCTTTACAGTCTCGGTTACTATCCAACCAACAAAGCTCGCGATGGAAAGTTTCGCTCGATCAAACTCGAAGTGCGCGGCTTGAAAGACAAAGCACAGATCCGCGCACGCGATGGATACTACGCCCCGAAACAATAAAAACTTGATGCCCACTTCGTTCCCCTTCAACCGCGTCCTATTAATCGTTCTCGACGGCGCAGGCATTGGTGCAATGCCTGATGCGCCGGATTGGGGCGACGCCGGCGCTGACACGTTTGGTCACATTCTCGAGTCGCGGCCCGTGCGACTGCCGAACTTGCAGCGATACGGTCTCGGCAATATTCGTCCACTGCAATCAGTGCCGCCGTTGGACCATCTCAGCGGTTCTTATGGACGCTGCGCTCTTCGCTCAAATGGCAAAGACACGACCACCGGTCACTGGGAGATGGCGGGCATCATCCTGGACCACGCGTTCCCGACTTATCCGAACGGCTTTCCAGCGCCGGTGATCGATAAGTTCGTTCGTGAGACGTCTGTGCCCGGCATACTCGGAAACGTTCCGGCTTCAGGGACGGAGATCATAAAGGAGCTTGGTGAGCTGCACGTCAAAACAGGCAAGCCCATTGTTTACACATCAGCAGACTCGGTTTTCCAGATCGCCGCACATGAGGAAGTGATACCGCTCGATCGGCTTTATGAGATCTGCGAGATTGCGCGTGGGATACTCGATGGCGAACACAAAGTCGGGCGAGTGATTGCGCGCCCGTTCCTGGGTCAACCGGGTTCGTTTTATCGCACCGAGAATCGTCACGATTACGCCGTACCGCCACCGCGCGAAAACCTTCTGCCTGCGCTTAGAGATGAAGAGCTTGACGTTGTTTGTATCGGGAAGATCGCGTCGATTTACGATTCGATGGGTGTGACTGAGGATTTGACGGCGAAGAACAATGAGCAGTCGATCGATCAGACGATCAAAGCTTTGAACGACTCGACGCGCGGCTTGATCTTCTCGAATCTCGTCGACTTTGACATGTTGTATGGCCACCGGCGCGACACTGAAGGCTACGCGAAAGCGCTCGAACACTTCGACACACGCTTACCAGAGATCGAGGCCGCAATGCGTGATGATGACGTGATGATGATCACTGCTGATCACGGAAACGATCCAACCTTCCGCGGCTCCGACCACACACGTGAATACGCACCGTTGCTTGTCTACGGGAAGAATTCGCGAGCAGGAATTAATTTAGGGACGCGAGAATCGCTGGCCGACATCGGCCAGACGATCGCGGCGAACTTCCGCGTGAAACTTGCCGCCGGCCAGAGCTTCTTAGAGTCGATTACACAATAAGCACAAAGAGGATCACAAAAGGCAAAGAGGACCACAAAAAGCACAAAGAACATTTTTGTGCCTTTTGTGGTCCTCTTTGTGCCTTCTGTGTACTACTTTTTAGCGGTGAGGCTCTTGTAGATCGTTTCGACCCAACGATCGGTCTTGATGAATCCCGTACCCCACGGTGCCCACTCGGCGGGTAATCCTTCGGTCTTGATCTGATCAAGCGTCTTTCCGGCTGTGATCTTCCCGCGGACGATTTCGGTGGTCTGTTGGAGCATGCGGTGATACGACTTCAGATCGTCGAGGGTTGAGATTGGGCCATGTCCGGGAATCAGTTTCGCGTCTGCCGGAATTTTGCCGATCAGTTCGCCGATATTTTTGACCAGACCCTCGACACTCCCACCACTCTCCAAATCCACAAACGGAAACCGACCCGCAAAGAAATCATCCCCGAGATGCACGACATTCCACGCACTGAAGAAGATCACACTGTCACCATCCGTGTGACCATGCGGAAAATGAATCGCGCGAATATCTTCACCGTTGAAGTGCACCGATAAAGAATCATTGAACGTGATCACTGGCAGCGCTTCTTTCGGGGACGCCGGTGTGGTGCTATTGAACACTGCCGATTTCTGTTCCGTTGCAAGGCGCTTACGAACATTGTCGTGCGCAATGATCGTCGCTTCAGGACCAAAGGCGACGTTGCCGCCGGTATGATCTCCGTGCCAGTGAGTATTCAGAATGAAGCGCAGCTTCTTGTCCGCAAGCCCTTTCAACGCGGCGCGAATCTTGTCCGCGAGTGGCGCAAACTGATCGTCAACAATCAAAAGCCCATCATCGCCGACAGACACGCCGATGTTTCCGCCTGAGCCCTGCAGCATGTAAACGTTGCCGGCAACCTTCGTCGCTTTGATTTCAACCTTTGAAAAGTCAGTTTGCGCATGCGCCGAGATGGCACACACCAGCACAACAGTTAGCAACAGAAACTTCTTCACGTTTGTTTTTCTCCTACGCTTCTGGATTCTTGAGTACTGCGATGAACGGCAGGTTCCGATATCGTTCGGCAAAGTCCAAACCATAGCCAACTACAAACTCGTCGGGAATCGGAAAACCGAGATAGTCGATCTTTACTTCGCGCTGGCGCCGGTCGTACTTATCGAGCAGGGCCGCGAGTTTCACGCTCGCTGCTCCGCGCGATTGAAGGTTAGCGAGCAGATATGAAAGCGTCAGTCCAGTATCGACGATGTCTTCGACGACGAGAATGTGACGACCTTCGATCGGCACGTCGAGGTCTTTCATGATGCGGACTTCGCCTGACGTTCGCGTCGAAGAGCCGTAGCTCGAGATGGCCATAAACTCGATACTCACCCGCGTATCGATCGCGCGCATCAGGTCGCTGAGAAAAAAGCACGCCCCTTTCAACACGCCAATCAGCAACGGGTTGAGACCGGCATAGTCGCGCGTGATCTGCGCTCCGATCTCTTTAATGCGCGCCGCAATCTGTTCCTCTGAAATAAGAATAGCTAGATTTGGATTATTAAACTCCGAGTCAAATCGGGCTGATGAAGTAGCCAACTTGTTTCTCCTCTAGTAGGTATTTTCTCTGTGCAACCTCTGTGTTCTCTCTGTCTCTGTGGTTGTATTGCGAAGATCACCACGGAGGCACAGAGAACACAGAGGTTGCACAGAGAAGAATTTGCCTGTTTGCCGCGGTGTGCGACATACTATGCAAGCTCTTCCTTAAGGTCAATGACTAACAGACAAATAAAAACACTTCTTTGCGCTGTTGCTCTGACGTTTTTAGCGGCTCCCGTATTTGGGCAGGCGACAGCGGTTCAGCCGTGTCAGCAAACAACAACGCCACCGCGCGCACGGTTGTTGAGGGTTGACGCGAGCGTTCCCGCGGATCCGGATGTCGAAAAAATAATCGCCCCGTACAGCGAGCGAGTCAGTGAGCTGGGTAAAGTGATCGGACGGCTCGAAGGCGGACTCGCGAAAAAAGGTGCGGGCGCAGGCACGCTTGGAAATTTCGTCAGCGACGGAATGCGAGCGCAGGCAAAAGCGAAACTCGGAAAACCAGTCACGCTCGCGATCATGAACTCCGGTGGCTTGCGTAAAAACGACATCGCGGCCGGCGATCTGCGCGCCAGCGACATCTTCGAGTTGTTGCCATTCGAAAACGCTCTCGTCGCACTCGACGTCACCGGCGCTCAGCTTGTGAAGATAATCGAGGTCGCGACGAAGGACGCGCAATCCGGCGCGCGGATCCATTTTAAGTACAACGATCGCGATCGTCCGGAATTCATCAGCGCGAAGCTTGTCGACGAGAATGGGAACGAGCAGGAGATCGATCCGAATAAGACCTACACGATCGTCACCCTCGATTACCTTTTGCGACTCAACAGCGGCGCTTACGCGATTCTCAAGGAAGCGAAGAGCGACGCGCCGCTAAACATTACGTTGCGTGATGCAGTGATGAATTACGTCAAGTCGGAAACTGCAGCCGGACGACCGATTCGCGCCGCGATTGATAACCGTTTTGTACAGGTTGGACCAGGACCAAAGTCGACGGAACCGCCCCGATGATTAATCGACGAACATTTCTAACGACTTCAGCAGCGTTCGGCGTAGGTTTGATAGCGTGTCCGAGCAGTGTATTAGCGGCTGACACGATCATCACGATCCTGCACACCAACGACACGCATTCGCAGATCGATCCCTTGCCGGCGAACGATGCGAACGCAGGGAAGGGAGGCGTCGCACGCCGCGCGACAGTCGTGAAGCGAGTTCGGAAAGAGAACCCGAACACGTTGCTGGTCGATGCAGGCGATGTGCTTCAGGGAACGCCTTATTTCAACTTCTACAAAGGTGAAGTCGAATACAAAGCGATGTCTGCGATCGGTTACGACGTGGGCACGCTCGGCAATCACGAGTTTGACAATGGAGTCGAAGCGCTCGCGAAGGCGTTGACGTTCGCAAACTTCGACATCGTCTCTGCGAACTACGACGTGAAAGGCACCGTGCTCGAACAACGTGTCAAACGTTACGTCGTGAAAACGCTCGCGGGAATACGCATCGGGTTGTTTGGTTTAGGTGTGAGTCCGACTGCCTTAATCACGCCAGATAATTTCAAAGGTGTGACTTACATCGATCCGGTGGTTGCGGCGCGAGACGTCGTGAAGAAACTGCGTGAAGAAGAGCGTTGCGCGCTCGTCGTCTGCATGTCGCATCTTGGCTATAACGCAGACAATAAAAGCGGTGATTCGTTCGTCGCCTCGCAGGTTGACGGTATTGACTTCATCGCCAGTGGTCACACGCACACGTTCATGAAAGAGCCCGTCACGCAAACGCAACCGTGCGGCGCGAAAACGACGATCTTCCAGGTTGGGAAGAGCGGCATCTACGTCGGCCGTGTTGACTTCACGTTCCGCAACGGAAAACTTGCTGACACTGACGTGCGCTTGCTCGATCTGAGGGGTGTTTGATGGAAGACGAAACTCGCGATCGAGTTCGGGCGCTCGTGCGTGAGGTGTTGGCGAAAGCCGCGCCTGAAATCGCTGACGACAAACCTCAATCTCGCTTCGTAAATACAGTTCCAGAAACCAGCACGCAGAGTGCAGTGACGCGTGATGAGTCTGCGAAGAGCGTGATCACTGAGGACGACGTGCGTGGGTTAGAAGCGGGCGCGGTGCTGCGGATCGGTGAAGATGCGCGTCTCACGCCGTTGGCCCAGGATATTGTCAACGAAAGAAAGATCGAGATCGTGCGTCGTGCGTCTCGGCGTGGATCGAAGGCTTCGAAGCTAATCGCAGTTGGCGCCGATCACGGCGGCTTCAAGATGAAGGAAGAGCTCAAAGTTTTGCTCGGTGAGTTGGGCCACAAGGTGCAGGACTTTGGTGCGTACTCGGAAGAGGCGGTTGATTATCCTGACTTCGCGCATGCGGTCGCGCGCGCGGTGGCTGATGGCACTTCCGATCTGGGGATCGTGATTGATGGCGCTGGCGTTGGCAGTGCGATGACGGCGAATAAGGTTCCGGGCGTGCGGGCGGCGGCGTGTTACTCGGTTGAGGTCGCCCGCAATTCGCGCGAGCACAACGACGCGAACGTGTTGACGCTCGGCAGCAAGACGATCAACAGCAAGCAGATGCGCGACATCGTGATGACGTGGCTCTCGACCGAGATCACCGAAGACCGGCATCGCAAACGCGTCGCGAAGATCGACGCAATTCAGCGCCAATATCAGAGGTAAATAGGTCCTGTAGGCCCTATACGACCTATTAGTCTAAAATGCTCGCGCGATGGCCTTCTCAAATAACGGCGATTACGAATTACTGATCGAGCAGATCACGGATGCGATTGTTGCGCGTCTGAATGGCGACGGTAGCTCGGAACAAGCTGCCATGTGCGGCTGCACGTCCGAGTGTTTCCATCGCTGCCCGGAGCGCATGCACCGCATCGTCGACGCCGGCGCAGCGCGCATCGGACTCGTGCTGGGCCAGACGGGCTCAGCGAGAGAATGGGCCAGCTTGATAGATCACACACTTCTCAAGCCTGAAGCTACAGACGACGATATCAAAAAGCTCTGCCAGGAAGCCGCGAGTTATCACTTCGCATCGGTCTGCGTTAACCCAACGTGGGTGCGCGTCGCTGCCTGCAACCTGATCGGCAGTGGCGTCCCCGTTTGCACCGTGATCGGCTTTCCACTCGGCGCAACACTGCCGGACGTCAAAGCTTACGAAGCACGCCGCGCGATCTTCGACGGGGCAAGGGAAGTGGATATGGTGATCAACATCGGCGCTTTGAAGAGCGGTGACGATTGTCTCGTCGAGCACGACATCCGTTCGGTTGCACAAGTCGCACACGAGTACGACGCGATCTGCAAAGTGATCATCGAGACCGCATTATTAACTGACGATGAAAAAGTGCGCGCGTGTGAGGCAGCAAAACGAGCCGGCGCTGACTTCGTCAAAACCTCAACCGGTTTTGCAAAAGGCGGCGCCACCGTGGCAGACGTGGCCTTGATGCGACGCACTGTCGGATCGGAGCTGGGCGTGAAAGCCTCAGGCGGCGTGAAAGGTCTCGATGACGCGCGCAAGATGGTTGAAGCCGGCGCAACACGCATCGGCGCGAGTGTCGGCGTTAAGATCGCACAGGAAGCAGCCGGCAAAACCCCCACACCAGCAAAATCTTCCTCTTACTAGGACGGTGATCGATGCCGGCAAACCCGAAGCTCCTGGCAGTGATTCTCGGCGGAGGCGCCGGTAATCGTCTCTTTCCACTCACGCAACAGCGATCGAAACCGGCCGTACCGCTCGGCGGCAAATATCGTCTCGTCGACATCGCGCTTTCAAACTGCATCAACTCCGATATCCTGCGCACGTTCGTGCTGACGCAATACAATTCCGCGTCGCTCAATCGTCATATCGCCCAAACGTATCGCTTCTCGAATCTCTCGGATGGCTTCGTCGAGATACTCGCTGCTGAGCAGACGCCCGAAAGCCCGCACTGGTACCAGGGCACTGCCGACGCCGTCAGACAAGTCTTACCTCACATTCGCGACTGGGGCATCGACACGTTATTGATTCTCTCCGGCGATCATCTCTATCACATGGACTATCGACAGTTTCTCGAGCGTCACCGGCAAACGAATGCTGACGTCACAGTCTCAGTGATTCCGTGTGCGCCGGGCCCGGCGAGTGAGTTTGGTTTATTGAAGGCTGACGAGACGGGACGCATCATCGAGTTTAAAGAGAAACCGAAAGGTGACGAGCTGCTTTCAATGCAGGTTGACACGACGCAGCTCGGTCTCGATGCGAACGAAGCACAGCGACGCCCATATCTCGCTTCCATGGGGATCTATGTTTTCCAGTATGAGCAACTGGAACGACTGCTCGCGGAGGATCCTACCGGGATGGATTTCGGCAAGCACATCATTCCGGCGGCGATTAAGTCGCGGCACGTGCAGGCGTTCATGTTCGACGGCTACTGGGAAGACATCGGAACGATCGGCGCGTTCTATCGCGCGAATCTCGACCTGACGAGCAAGATTCCGAAGTTCAATTTGTTTGACGCTGAGGCGCCGGTGTTCACGCGCGCGCGTTACCTGCCGCCGTCGAAGATCGAAGAGACGGAGATCAACGATTCGATCATCAGCGATGGTTGTATCGTCAACGGTGCGAAGTTAACGAACTCCGTTATCGGTTTGCGTAGCCGGATTTCGAAAGGCGTGCAGGTTGAGTCGTCGATCTTGATGGGTAATGATTACTATCAGACGTTTGAGGACATGCGGCTCGATTTGAGCCGCGGCTTGCCGCGCGTTGGGATAGGTGAGGGAGCCGTAATTAAGAAAGCGATCATCGACAAAAATGCGCGCATCGGAAAGAACGCGCGGCTGCTGAATGAGAGCAGCTTGGTCGAGGTTGATGGACAAGGTGGCTCGTACTTCATCCGCGACAGTATCATCATCGTCCCGAAGAATGCGGTGATTGCTGATGGGACAGTTATCTAGCCACGGATTTTCGCAGGCTTTACTTCTAACGTTTTACTTTAACTAAATGCCTTTTGAATTTCCGACGCGCGACTATCACCCCGCCACAGTCGAACGAACTTCTCAAAAGCGTCGCAAGTCCGCAGTTCCACGAATCAAACTCCCCAGAGACAAGAAAACTCTCGACGTTCAGTTTGAAGATCGTGTCGTTCGGCTCACTAATCTCAACAAGCTATTCTGGCCGAAGCTTGGCGTTACCAAGCTGGATCTGATTCAGTATTACCTGGACGTTGCGCCTGTGCTCCTCCCTCACGTGTTCGATCGCGCGATGGTGATGAAGCGCTATCCAAACGGCGCGGCGGGCGAGTTCTTCTTCATGAAGCGCGCACCGTCGCCAAGACCTGATTGGATTGAGATCTGCAACATCGAGCACGAGTCAGGGAACATCATCAACTTTCCGATGATTCAGGATGTCGCGGCGTTGATGTGGGTCATCAATCTCGGTTGCATCGATCTTAACCAGTGGTATGCGAAGTGTGATGACGTCGATCGCCCCGATTACGTGCATTTCGATCTCGATCCAGTGCCGAATGCGACGTTTGAGAAAGTGTGTGAAGCAGCGTTATATCTCAAGCTAGGGCTTGATTCATTGAAGATACCGAGCTTCGTGAAGACCACCGGCTCGAAAGGAATTCATATTTACATTCCGATCAAGCGTGGGCCAACGCAGAAGCAGGTGTGGACGTTTGCGAAAGAGTTTGCGTATGCGGTGGCGTCTTCAGCGCCGAAGTTGTTGACGGCTGTCTACCAGATTTCGAAGCGGCCGAAGGGAAGAGTGCTCGTTGACTACAATCAGAATGCGTGGGGACGCACCCTCGCTTCTATCTATTCAGTGAGGCCGAACAAGCTGCCGACCGTCTCGACGCCCGTGACGTGGAAAGAACTCGAGCGCGGGATCGCGATTGAAGACTTCCGCATTGATAATGTGCCGGCGCGCGTGCGCAAGCTTGGAGACTTATGGAAGCCTCTCAACGAAGCGAAAGGTCGATTTAAACTTGAGGCGTATCTTTAAGGGTCGGCGGGCCTACAGTTAAGGTTTATGTTTACTGTTTTTACAGTTGGGCACTCGACGCGCAGTGGGGAAGAGTTTGTTGAAATACTCAAGGCGCATGGAGTTGAAGTGCTGGTTGATGTGCGAAGCTTTCCGGGGTCGCGTCGTTATCCGCAGTTCAATCGAGCAGCGCTGAGTGAAGCGTTGGCGCAGGTTGGGATTGAGTACAGGCACGAGCCGCGGTTGGGTGGAAGACGAGCGCCGCGTGCGGATTCGCATAACACTGCGTGGCGCAATGCGCAGTTTCGTGGTTATGCCGATCATATGGAAACTGAAGTGTTTCGTACGGGAGTTGAAGATTTACTTGAACTCGCGCGTGATAAGCGCGTCGCGGTGATGTGTGCTGAAGCCGTTTGGTGGCGCTGTCACCGCGGTCTCCTCGCGGACTATTTGAAAGCAGAGGGACACACCGTCCTTCACATCCTCGATGCGAAGAAGATCGAAGAACATCCATACACACCCGCCGCCCGCATCATCGATGGACAACTCTCTTACCGCGGCCTTCTTTAATTTCCTTTTGTGCCTTTGTGGCCTAACTCGCGCGGTTGCTGTGCCAGACTTTTGCGCGGGCGCCTTTCTTGCGACGCTTGACGCCGGTGCGTTTCGGAATTTTCTTTGGATCGCCGGTCGCGGCTTTCGCAACGTTCCCACCTTCATCTTCTGCGATCTCAGCCAACGAGCGGCGGGTGAGGATTGAAACAGGCGCGAGCTCCGTCACTTCTTCTTCAGTCGTGTAGTAATCACGATGCTTGATCAGCAACCACTGTCGATTGCGCGTCCGCACGAGCACCCACGAGCCTTTCAACTTCTCGCCCTCGAGCGTGAACTTGAAATCGCCTTTGCTCAACGCCGCTTCGGGATCGTCAGTCTCTTCCGGCTTGTACGTTCCGTAATCCCAGACCATCACCGTGCCGCCGCCGTACTCGCCTTCCGGTATCACGCCTTCAAACTTCGCGTAGTCGACCGGATGGTCCTCGACCTGCATCGCGAGTCGCTTCACTTTCGGATCGAGTGATGGTCCTTTCGGGACGGCCCACGACTTGAGCACGCCATCGACTTCAAGTCGAAAGTCATAATGGAGCTGAGTGGCGCGATGCTTTTGGACCACGAACATGCGCCCGGTGCGGGTGCGCTTCTTCTCCGGCCCAGGCTCGGGAGTCTTATCAAACTTCCGCTTCTTCTTGTACTCGGTTAGCGAAGCCATCACTTCAAGTAGACACTAAAGTGTTTCTTTAAGTGTAGTGGAAAGGTGAAGAATCTTCTACGCAGAGGTTTCCATTGCTATTTCCTCTTCAGCCGCGAACAGCTCCGTCTGGATCGGATCGAGGCCCAGCGCCTCTCGCACGCGCGCAAAACTGCGACGATGAATCGGCAGCGCGCCGAGATCCTTCAACACGCGACAGTGCTCAGGTGTTGGATAACCCTTGTGCGTTGCGAGCCCGTACCCGGAATAGATTCGGTCCAACTCGCGCATGAGCGCATCGCGTGTGGTCTTCGCGATGATGGACGCGGCAGCGATGCTTGCAGATAGCGCGTCGCCACGGATGATGCCGCGTTGAGGCGTTTGACAGTTCGGGATCTTTCGCGCATCGACGAGGATGAAATCAGGTGTTGAGTTTAACCCCTGCACCGCGCGCTGCATCGCAAGCAATCCAGCGTGGTAGATGTTGATCTTGTCGATCTCCTCGACCTCTGCAATTCCGGCTGCCCAGCAAATCGCATCCTGTTTGATCTGTTGCGCGAGCTCGTCTCGTTTCTCGGGGTCGAGGATTTTCTTCGAGTCGTTCAGACCGCGAAGCTTGTAGTTCTGCGGGAGGATGACAGCGCCCGCGACGACCGGTCCCGCGAGCGGCGCCATCCCGGCTTCGTCCACGCCCGCCACCATTCCATAACCCTGCGACCAGAGTTCGATTTCAAATCGCAGCAGAAAGTGTAGTCGCTGGCCTTCGGAGCGATTCTCCCGGTAACGTTCGCGAATGCGTTTGGCGAGTTGATGCGCGCCCTGGCGGCGGTCGACTTCCAGGGCTTCAAGTAAACCTTTAGGTACGCGCCGCTGACGACGGACAAAGATGTCGCTCAATTCGGGTATTGATTTGTTGAGGAGGTCTTCCAGCGTGCTCATACGCGAAATACTTCTGCGGAGGATTCTTACCACAAAGGCGGCGAAGGGCGAAAGCGTACGTGGTGTTTTTTTCCGATCCATCCACAGATTACGCAGATTAACCTCTTCTGTGTAATCTGTGGATTAATGCTGTTATCCTAACGCTGGCAAAGCATGAATCTTTCTCCCCGCACAAAACTCCGTTTACTTGGCATACTCCCGCTGATCTTCTTCAGCGCGCAGTTCGAGCACTACTTGAGGATCAACGAGCTCGGCCACCTGCTCTGGATGTGCAACGTCGGCAACCTGCTGCTCGCGATGGGGCTGTTTCTCGAAAAGCCACTCGTGATCCGGCTCTCGGCGATCTGGATGATACCGGGATTGTTGGTGTGGATACTCTATGTGGTGCTCGCGTGGGGGGTGTTTTTCACTTCGACTCTCGCGCACGTTGGTGGGCTGGCGGTGGCAATGATTGCGCTGAGCAGAGTGCGCATGGATCGATCTGCGTGGCGCTGGGCTTTTGGCTGGTATCTGGTGGTCCAGATTGCATCGCGCTTCGTAACACCAGCCGCGCTAAACGTGAACCTCGCACACGCAGTGCAACCCGGTTGGGAGCGCTCGTTTGCGTCTTACTGGATGTTCTGGCTGGCGCTGACGCTGGTTACGGCAGTGGTGTTGTGGTTGTCGGGATTGTTCCTGTGGAGTATCTGGCCGGCCGAACCCCGCGAAGAGCTCATACCGGAAAAGCTCTAAATCGTTTCACGCAAAGGCGCAAAGATCGCAAAGACGCAAAGGCGGATCAAAGGGTTCGGGCGCGCCTTTGCGTCTTTGCGATCTTTGCGCCTTTGCGTGAGACTTTCTTTAGACAATTGCGCGGCGGCCGAACTCGCGGTGCGATTCGATAAGTGATGTAACGAGACTACAAAGCTCCGAGGGATGGCTGGGCTTGATGAGGTACGCCTGCGCACCGGATTTGATCGCCTCAGCACGATCGATCTCGTACGCGGCCGCGGAGTAAAAGACTATTGGCGTCGCCTGATCGAACTCACGAATCCTTCTACAAAGATCGAGGCCCGACCCGTCCGGCAGCCACGAGTCGAGTAAATAAAGATCGAATTCCTCTGAGATTGCCAGAGCAACTCCGCTCTTGATGGTCGAGCCGGTCACCACTTCGATACTCTTCTGCTCCAGCACGAGGGTAACAAGCTCTCGAGTGTCTTCGTGATCCTCAATATAGAGGACACGGGGGGCGTTTATATTTTGCATAGCCTATTAACTCGCTATGAACTAACCACTCGGTTGTACTCGGGATGTTTCTGGGCGTTGCGAACAAACAGCCGCTTAAAAAGGCCGCGCCGACATATATTTCTCAAGGTCAGTCGGGAAGGATATACCGGCACGGCCCACCCTGCTTGTTGTGTGGGTTGGACTTTAGGGCCTTAACTGTTCGCTGTCAGTACGCTCGCGGACAATTTTCGTCAGGGAATTCCTTAGCGGCCAAACTGTTGTAACACTCGAGACTCATTCACGATTTCCCGTTGTACGAGCCCGTACAATGGGCGTAAAATGCTCTCGCAACGGACCCCCTTTCGAGCCCCGGCATTTGGTCACCCGAATCTTCAGAAGGTTGGAGTGTGCGGGATGAGTTTTACTTTTCATTCATCGCTTACGGACAGGCGGGAGTTGTTTGTTACTACCAGCATCGCCTCCAAAAATGAGTTGCTCAAAGAGCTACTCAGCATACCTACCATCGCGAATGAGCTGCTCGCTGAGCTGAAGGTTGTGTCCTTCACGACAAACCAGGTCCTCTTCGAGCAAGGCGACAAGATCGATTATTTATATTTCCCGCTTGATTGTGTGGCTTCCGGCCTGGCAATCATGGAAGACGGGACCACCATCGAAACGGCGATGGTAGGCCGCGAGAGCGTCGTCGGTATGTCGACAATTCTGGGTAGTGGCGTATCGAGACAGTGGGTCTGGATTACGGTCGCAGGCAACGCGCTCCAACTCGAGTCGAGGTTTTTGGACCGGCTGCTGGTCCAAAACGAAAGCGCTCTCAAAGCTCTCCTCAAGTCTTATCGACAACTGATTACACAACTGTCTCAGCGTTGTGTTTGCAATACCCGGCATACGATTATGGAGCGGCTGTGTTGCTGGCTGTTGATGATCGATGATCGCGTCGAAGGCAACAATTTGAATTTGACGCAGGAAATGATTGCTTCCAGAGTCGGTGCGCGCCGTGCCGGCATCACAGTGGCAGCCGGAATGCTCCAGGAGATGAAAGCGATTGAGTATCGCCGTGGCCGGCTACACATCATCAATCGCGAAGTGCTGGAGCGAACGGTTTGCGAGTGCTACAACGCTTTGAAGTCAGAGCGGAGTTTACCCCCCACCGGGTTTTGATCACTCCACCTTCTCGCTATAAACAAACAGACGAATAACGCTTGCACCGCTGGCGTCCGAAATAGGCACTATCGTGTGAATGAAGCGAGGTCTGTCGGACTGGTCCCCATCGACACTGGCGAAAAGCGGCCCCGTTATAAATGGCTGCGACTCACGAACGGACTTTCTTAGAGATTTGATTAATTCATCTACCTGTTGCCCGGTAAAGATCTCACTCATAGGCAGGCCTTTAACATCACGAGTACCGATTAGCTTTGTGTAGGCCGGATTGATCGATTGGATAGTGAGGTCGTCAGCATTCAAGACCATGATGTAATGCGGGTATCTTTCCAGCAACGTCGCAATCTGCAACTGTTCCAAACGATGTTGCTTGGCTAATTCCTGCAACTCCGCGGTTCTTGCGCTGAGCTCGTCATTCGTAGTTTGCAGCTCTTCATTCGTCGCCTGAAGTTCTTCGTTGTTTGTTTCCAGCTCTTCGTTGGTGGCCTGCAGCTCTTCATTCGTCGCTTCAAACTCTTCATTCGTCGCCTGCAGTTCCTCTTGAGTCAGCATCAGCTCTTCATTGGCCGCCTGTAATTCTTCGTTGGCGTCCTGAAGCTCTTTGTTCATGGTGCTGAAGCGTTTGTTGGCGGCGCTGAGCTCACCAACGAGCTCGCTGTGTTCGCGCTGCACCGCCTCGAGTCGCTTCTTGAGCTGAGCCTGGTCAGTGACGTCAAAGGCCGTAATCACGGCGAGCTCTGGTGGTCCCGGTTCGAGCTGCATCGCCATCACTGTGAAAGTCACATATCTCCCTGAGCCTTCAGATGATTCGTCCAGCTCGATTTCCTGCAAGTTCATAGTGACGTGTTCGCGAAAGCAGGTGTCGATGGCGTGACGCACTTCCTGGTAAGGCATACCGCGTACGGTGTGCAGGAAGTCCTGATCGTAACCGATTTCGCGAATGCCGAGCAGTCGTCGCGCGGCGGGATTGATGGTGAGAATGCGATATTGCCGATCGATGATCACCACGGCGATATTCGTGTAACGAAGCATCGATTCGTTGATGCGTCGTAGTTGGGCCATGTCCACGTTAGCCTGCGACAATTCATGTAAACCGGCCAGAGCTGGAGCAGTCGAGCGACGCCGTGATTCACGCGAGGAGTTATTAGCAGCGCGTAGTTCCGGCGAAGTTTCCTGCACGGGAAAACCAGCCGATCCGCCGAGGCAACGATAAATTTTCCACTTCTTGTTGACTAACTCAAATGTCGCTTTAGTCGGTCGCGCTGTTTCGGCCTTACCGAGAAAGAGAAATCCGTGTGACTGGTGTAACGAATAAGCAAAAAGATCGAGCACGACCTGTTGCAGGTCAGGGTTGAGATATATCAACAAATTTCGACACGTCACGAGATCGATACGCGGAAACGGCACGCCGCGGCTAATGTCCTGCTGGCCGAAGATAACGACCTCGCGGAGGGTCTTTGAAATTCTGAATCCCTGATCGACACGTTCAAAGAACCGTTCACGGAAGTCGTCAGGCAAATCTTTAAGGACGTTCTGCGGATAAAGCCCGCGACGAGCGAAGGCGATAGCGTCTGCGGCAAGATCGGTCGCAAAAACCTTGATGTTCCACTCAGGAAATTCCTGTCCAAGATGATCGGCAATGAGAAGCGCGAGCGAGTAGGCCTCTTCACCGGTAGCACATCCGGCAGACCAGATGCGCAAGGTGCGACCGTTTTCTTTCCCGCGTTCGATCAGTAAGGGCACGATGGCGGTTTTGATAAATTCGAAAGCTTCGGGATCGCGGAAGAAACCAGTCACTTTGATCAGGAATGCTTTGACCAGCTCTTTTACTTCCTCGGGATAAGCCCGAAGGTAGTCGGTATAATCCCTGATGCTGCTGTTGTGTGTGACGGCCATACGGCGGCCGATGCGGCGCAGGATCGTCGACGACTTGTAGTTACGAAAATCGATGTTGGTGTGAGTGCTGACGTGTGCCAGAAGATCGCGCAGTGGATCGTCTACTCTCTCTAACGATAGCGGTAGCTGTACGCCCTTTAAAATGTCGGAAAGCAAGGGACCGATCTGTTCCATATCGGCGACGTGGTCCACTGCGGTCGGCGGCAGTGAAAGAGGCATCGAGGGATAGGCTGCGGTTTGCGGATTCTGGATGATGACAACTCCGCCGGCATTCTTAACGTCGACTGCTCCCGCGGCGCCATCCGAACCTGAGCCGGTAAGGATTACGGCAATCAGATGCTCCCCATAAGATTCGGCCGCGCTGGACAACAACATATCTACAGACGGTTTAGGACGATCGGCATGATCGGCTTCAAGGTTCACGTGCCCGTCATCAATTCTGACGTGCCTGTTGGCAGGCACAACATAGATCTTGCCGCCTTCGAGTTTCGTTGGCCCATGTTCACCGACAACGACGATGGGTAACATGCTGCGACGTTCGAGAATCGAGCCGAGGTGGCTGGGACGCTGCGGGTCGAGATGCTGAGCAATGACGATAGGCGCCGGAAATGATTTATTTAGCGTGCTGACCAACGTGGAAAGGGCGCCCACGCCACCTGCCGAGGAGCCAACGACCACGAGATCGTGATTTACAGTTTCTGATTCGGAAGACTCGTTCATATATAGGTTGATTAGGCTCAGTCGTCGACTTGCAGGACGCTCTCGCGTATCTCAGCTTTCTTTGCACTGAGCAACAGTTGCCGGATCCTCGAGCCGTGTTCTTCTGCTTCGCGCGCGCGTCTCTCAAACATGGAGGCGGTACGATTATTCCGCGCTTTGCGCGCTCGTTCGATGACTCGCTTCGCCAATACGACCTGCTCTTCCAAGGCCCTGACAGCCGACCAGAGCGCTACCTCCAGCATTTGTGATTGACCGTCGCTCAAGGCCTCCGCTGAATAAGCATGGCCGACATGACAACGGTAACGCAGCATGTCGTCATCGTTTATTTCCCACAGAGCACCATGACAGTCAGGACACGTAAGCCTCGAAACTTTCCCGATCCGCTCAACGCTCGCGAGGAGCTCGTCGCCCTCCATCTTTTGTTCTGCAATTCTCGATTCAATCTCCACTTCATCCGGCATGGGATATCCTCCCTCTTCCTCGACGGCTTCACGCGAAAGATGATTCAGTAATGGCGCGATCTCCCGGAGCGACAGTGAATAGTCGACCTGGATCTCCTGCATAACGCTCCTGGGCATGCTCGGGAAAGGGGCCTCTGAAGGATCCTGGACGACCGAGAGACCGCCTCGTAGCTTCACCGCACGCATCCCAGCTTTACCATCAGATCGCGCGCCGGTTAGTACGACACCGATCACACGCGGACCTCCCCATCGTGCGGCGGAACGGAAGAGCGCGTCTATTGAGGGGCGGTGCAGGTTTTCTTTTGGACCATGAACCAGCTTCACGCGTTTGTCTTCAATGATTAAATGCCCGTCTGGTGGCGCTACATAGATGCGCCCGGATTGTATCGGTTCGCCATCGATGGCATGGGCCACGTCCAACATCGATTGACGTGCGAGGATCTGCGGCAACAAGCTGGGAAAGTCGGCGGAGATATGAAGGACGATAAAAACAGCAGCCGGCAGGTCAGGTGGCAGATCTGCCACGAGTGCCTGCAGTGCTTGAACACCACCTGCTGAAGCTCCGATAACTATTCGGTCGCGCGTTGCCATATCACCCCTTCCGGCTTAGTTGGGTTCACACGCGAAAACAGGGGAGCGTATGCTCAAAGCGGCTGCACCGGCCGCTTAACGTTTGGCCATTTGGGAAGCTGAAATCTTAGCACATTGAGCGAAAAGTCTTTCACGCAAAGGGGCTAATTACCTTGCTTTTTTGTCATTGTGGGCGGCCAGAGAGTGCGGTGACGAACATTGCCACCCATTCGCAGATCCACTATACTTTCGACGTTGAATACCCCTTTCCTCCTGTGGGTATAGTTGGCGCGGCGGACGGCAAAAACCGCCGCGCTTTTTTATGTGTTTCTGGAGCACAAAAAGTCTCAACAAGGACTTGTTGTGCAAAGCTGTGTGAAGCCTTCCTGCTGGAAGTGATCGTCATGAATTAATATATCGCCTGATGCTTTGTTCGCGCATTCCATGTCAAAAGCAAAAGAAACACCGTGAAGGCCGACCTTAGGAGTTTTCAAAGCGATATCGATCGGGTGGCTTGTTGTGAATGTTCCGGCACTAGCGATCATGCTGATCGTGCTTTTGGCTGGCCTTGCAATTGAGTCGAGACTTTGGTGGTTGTTTCTCTCAGTCGGGTTCATTCTTGGGTGGACCTGGTGGTCTCACTCGGTGCCACGTTGGCGCCGGTGGGCTCATCAGCGTGGAGCCAATCCAGATCGCCTCCAGAAGTGGGCCGTTATCACGGGCCTCGTTTGGCGAAAGGGATCACTAATCGAGAAAACAGAACGCCGGCTTAACGACTAGCGCGGAGATTCAAAGGCCGAGGATTGCACTTGCGCCAGCAGACCGTTTGATACAGCAAGAATGGTAACCATGCCCCACAGTGCCAGAGAGTAGTATTTAGATTGGACGCTGGCGGAGCTCATGATTTCGTCGTACGTTTCTTCGGCAGACTATCTTTGGCTTTAGCTATCGTGAGGATTCCCTTCGCAGCGCCAAAACTCGCCACCGTCCTCAACTCAACGCGTTGAATCTTCTCGACGAAATTCAATGCTCCAAGTTCATCCCATTGCACCAAAGCTTCGAAGCTCGGCATTGTGTTCCATACAACTTCCATTAAGGCTCTCGAGTTTGGCTCAAATTGAAGAGCGTTAAGTGTCTTTATCGATTCTTCAGCAACATCAGGGACCATTGCCTGATCGATCCGAGCGACGACTCTAAGACTCCTTAGCAGGGATATCGCTTTTCCAGGCGTGTTATCTGAACCTCTGACTAGCTTCAGGCTCTCAACCAGCGACTCTTTAGCTTTCCAGAGATCTTTAAGGTTGAAGAAGAGCAACGCCAACCTCTGCAGTGCTTCGGCGCGTGCCAAAGGCATTTCGATTTTCGATGCGATCGCAAAGCCCAACCTCGCATCCTTGATCTCAACTGCACCTTTAACCAGCTCACTTAGGAATTGTTGCCGCCAACCCTTGTTGTTATCGTCAGAAACGACTGACATCGCGAGGTCAAATGCGAGTTGCGGTTTTTTCTCAGCAAGAGCGATTTGGGCAGCTTGTATGAGTAGATCGTTTTTTACAGACGAGTTCGTGGCTGAATTAGCCTCTGTGATCATCTGGCTTAGCCTATCTTCACTCTGCCTGATCCGCTCTGCGATAGCTGAGCGTTCGACCGTGTCGTTCGGCAAACGTGCCCTCACAGTTGCGAACTGAGCGGCCGCCTGTGGATACGTCCCGGGAAGAAGTTTTTGTGTTAGCGGAACCGTCACCCGCAGCAGGTCAAACGCATCCGACAGTTGTCCTTTGTCAGACCATTGATAGCTTTCAGCCGTTGCCGCAACTACGATCGACACGAAACGACGCTTTATGTCTTCGTGATTGTTCCGCCAAATGTAGGGATCTACGAGCCATGACAACATGTCGACTGACAAAGTTCCCGGTCTTCGTTCCTGGACGGACAAGATGTCTGAAAGGACCTGCGGCACGAGCGAAGGCTCTTGTCTTTGCAGTTCACTTAGAAAGTATGTGATCGTCATCGTGGGAGCTGCACCACTACTGAGAGCGCGTGTAAACGTCTGAACTGCGAGTGCCGCCTGGCCCTTCGTGCTTAACATCGAAAGCGCAACATCATACGGGTCTCCGTGTGTGACCTTCTCAGTCGTATCGGTGCCGGTTCGATACCGCGCAGCCAATTCAGGTGCGTGCACTTCAAGCAACGCGAGCAGGTCTTCGCGAAATGAATTTGCGTAGAGCGGCATCAAGTCGGATCGGTGCTCATCCAAATCCCGCAAACCGCTCAGCGTGATTTCGCGAGCGCGATCGCGAGAGTTTTCGGAAAGCTCAGACCAGTGAAATGTAGCAAGCCGAAGCTGTAAGAAGATCCTTACTGTCGCATCGTCGACTTTTTTGGTCTGAGCCGGCAGATCGGCAATCAGTTCAGTTGCTCGTTGCTTTGCGAATGAGGCTTCGTCTTGAATGTTTTGAGCAAGACAGACTTGTCCTAGCGTTAGCAGCAGCACGAACGCGCACCAATATCTGACCATAGGGTTAATCAAGAATCAGTTCTTCCGCGACGTCACACTTCTTTTCGCGCGCTTTCCCGAGGTGTATAGGACTCTTAGTTTGGGAGGTCAATAAACTAATGTCGTGGAGGTAGCTCGTGCCAGCTTGGGAGGTATGCACGAGCGTTCGGAGTTTTATACGCTGGTCTACTAATTCCAGCAATCGGTAAAAACCTGACCCCTCCAAAAAGCGGTTTTCTTGATAGACTCTCGTTACAAATGAAACGCAGCACGCTCCCGACGATTGGCCTTTGTTTGTTCGTCGCTGTCGTCTACTTTGTTGGCGCGGAGCTTGGGCTTTCGCTCGCCTCACTTCATGAAAACGTTACGCCTGTTTGGCCGCCAACGGGCATCGCTATTGCTTCGGTGTTGATCTTTGGGCCGCGTGTTCTGCCAGGTGTTTTTATTGGAGCACTCGCAGCGAATCTGCCTACGAGTCTGCCAATCCCTTTTGCGTTTGGTATCGCAGTGGGAAACACGCTCGAGGCGCTCGCCGCGTGGTTTCTGTTGCGCAGATCGAAACGTTGGCGAAATTCCTTCGACACCGTCGGCGAAGTGCTCACGTTTGTTGTTTACGCCGCGGTGCTCGCGACACTCGTTAGCGCGACTATTGGAAGTCTGAGTGTTTGTTTTGGTGATCCCGCACAATGGACCACATTCACTTCGCTTTGGCTGACGTGGTGGATGGGCGACGGCATGGGCGCGCTCATCTTTGCGCCGCTTATGCTCTCCTGGAGCTCTTCGCGCCGCATCGCGCGAGAAGACGTGTCTGAGATTGCAAGCTTGTTTGTGCTGTTAATGATTGTCTCGTTGATTATTTTCGCGGGCTGGTTTCCGGGACTGGTCAAAACATATCCGCTTGCTTACTTGTGTCTGCCATGTTTGCTGTGGGCCGCACTGCGTTTCGATCAGCGAATCGTGACGAGCGCGATCGTGCTGATAACTGTCGTTGCAATATGGGGCGCGCGGCACGGGTATGGTCCGTTCATACAACCAAGTCGGAACGTCACGTTATTACTTTTGATCTCGTTCGTCGGCACGAGCTCGTTGATGACGCTTCTCGTTGCAGCAGTCACGGCTGAACGACGCAGACTCGGCTCCGAACTCGAGCTTCATCGTCGTCGCGTGGAAGACATCGTCCAGCATGTGCCCGGCGTCGTTTGGGAAGCATGGGGCAAACCGGACGCGGCAAATCAACGAATCGACTTCGTCAGCAGTCACGTCGAAAAGATGCTCGGCTATAGTGCCGACGAATGGTTATCGACGCCGAACTTCTGGCTTTCAGTTGTTCATCCCGAAGACAGAGAACGCGCGGCTGCCGAGGCGACGGCGATCTTCATGTCGGGTAAAGGCGGCTCGAGCCGGTTTCGCTGGGTACACAAGGACGGGCGCGAGGTGTGGGTTGAGGCGCAGTCAATCGTTGTCTGTGATGAGAATGGACCAATTGGTATGCGTGGTGTAACGCTCGACATCACTGCCGCAGTCAAGGCGGAGATCGAACGTGCTGAGCTGCTCGAGCGCGAGAGTCACGCGCGGCAACAAGCAGAAGAAGCGAGCCGGTTGAAAGAAGAGTTTCTGGCGACGGTCTCGCACGAGTTGCGAACGCCGCTGAATGCAGTTGTGGGATGGTCGCGATTGCTTCGTTCCGGGCAATTGGACGCTGATGGCGCCGCACACGCTATCGAAGTGATCGAACGGAACGCAGCAGCGCAACGACAGATCATCGAAGACCTGCTCGACGTGTCGCGCATCATCACCGGCAAGCTGCGTATCAACACGCAACCTGTTGACCTGTTGCTGATCATTCACGCTGCGATTGATGCAGTGCGACCCGCGGCAGAAGCAAAGGAGATCAGAATCTCGACGCACATTGAGGCGCCTGATTCGATCGTACGCGCTGATAGCGAGCGGTTACAGCAGGTGCTTTGGAACTTGCTGGCCAATGCGGTGAAGTTTACGCCCGCTCGTGGCACAGTTGATCTGTATCTGGAGCAACACGAATCGCTCGCGGAGATCAGAATCGAAGATAGTGGTCCAGGTGTGCCGGCGGAGTTTCTGCCAAGGATATTCGAGAGGTTCAGCCAGGCCGATGGATCGAGTACGCGCAAGCATGGTGGGCTCGGATTGGGGCTGGCGATCGTGAGGCATCTCGTCGAGCTTCACGGTGGGACTGTTTCGGCTGCAAATCGTGAAGGAGGCGGCGCCGTACTGACCGTGCGCCTGCCGATCGTTGTGTCGGCTGAACGGATGTCGCTCAGAAAATAGACAAGTCAGGAAGAGGGGCTTGCCCAGCTCGTCCAATCTTAGCAACGGCGGGGGCAAGCCCCTCTTCCTGACTTGTTCTTTCTCTTAGTTGTTCTATTTCAATAAGTCTGTTTCTTTAAGACTGGTGCGTTTGGAGTATCTGCATTCGACACTGCAGCGCCGCCCGATGGGTTGAAGATGTAGCTGTCGCGGGAACGAACCGCGAGATTTGGCTGGCGAGCGCGCACTCTAATCTGGCGTCGCTGGCCGGCTTGAGGCGGACGCTTCGGGTAGTAGCCGATGCTGTACTGCCGTCTCAGCTCTTCAGCAACATTCGCAAACGCATAGGACATGTTTTGCAGTGAATCGGCGTGATACTCCCGACCACCAGTGCTGTTTGCGAGCGCCAGCAGATACTCATTACCGATCTCGTAATCACCTCTGGCGGTGCCGCGTCGTGACGGATAACCACCACCACCGCGACCACCGCCGTGCCCGCCCCGGCGACCACCACCACCAAAAATGCCACCAAGAATCTGATCCCAGACATCGATACGTCCGACCGGAAAATTACCGGCGTTCATGTCCTCCGACGTGTCGTACTGGACCGGATAAATCAATGCATCCAGCTCCTGCGCGTCCATCACGTTTGTGTCGTAGTTCGCTCGACGACTGGTCGTGTCAACGCCGTCGGTAAAGAGCACAATCGCCTTTCTGCCTTGAACGCGACTCAGTTGCTGATTGATAACCATATCAACCGCATCGTAGAGGCGCGTGCCATCATCAGTCCGGGCGCGCTGGATTGCCCGTTCTAGTTTGCGTCGATCGGTAGTGAACTCGCTGAGTATCTTGATGTCGTCGTTGAACGAGACGACCATCACTTTATCGTCATTGCGAAGTTGGTTGACGAAACTGATTGCCGCGTCCTGAATGTCTTCAAGTCGAAATTGAGTGGACGGGCTCGTGTCGAGCATCAACACGACCGAGAAGGGTTTGTCCACTGATTGAAAGAACGCAACATCCTGTTCGACTCCGTCTTCCCAAACACGAAACTCTTCCTTCTGAAGGTTCGGGATGTAGCGGCCGTCGCGATCCATCACGCTAACGGGAATCGTGATGAGCGTCGAGTTGATGCGAATGATGTCGCCTGCATCGACTTCTTCCGGACCGGACGGTGTCGGATTTGTTTGCGCTTCGGGCTGACGATTGTTTGGATAGTTTGCACCACCGAGCACGGGTGGTTTCGCCGGTGCGGATACGGGCGGCGACGTGGATTGCTGACTGCCGGATGAATCACCAACGCGACGCGGACGCGTTTGTCCAAAGCCCACAATGGTAGTTATTGAAACCAGGGAGAGGAGCGATAGGAAAACAAAAAACTTTTTCATAATAGGCTCCAGATAGTGTTGGGCCGCACCGAACCCACTTTGATGCGGTCGGGTAGCATTGGATGCTCGCGGTTTTTGAATGATTCAAAAGGGAGAGAAAACCGGGAAATACCGAAGGAAGAATAGCGTGTTGATGCTTGGCAGGGCAAGGTGAAATCAGCGTAAGTTTTACAGGATGACCGGATTTTCATGATTTACAGGATCATTATGGCAATCCCGTTAATCCGGTAAGCCTGTCAAAAATACTGGTATCCGCTATTCTTCGGATGTGTTATTGGCGGCCGTCGATAGCGCGTTCCAGATAAACGGCAGAGTCGCCCAGGCCTGTCCGCGGTGCTGGGGCCTGAAGCCGAAAAGAACGATTCGACCTTTCCCCACATTCACTTCGGCAAGTGCGATCTGCCCGCTCAGCTTGTCCTCGCCGAGCAGCCAGCCACTCAGCAACAAATTCTCTTTCGCATAGCGCGCGATCACGCGCACGTTCGCATCGGCACCGGCTGTGTATGCTGAGCTGTTGATGAAGTAAGCGGGCACGCTCGACGGCAGGGTGGACGCGATCGGGTTTTTGTTGTCGACATCAAGCGCAACGATCGATCCGGGGCAGTAAAAATCCGACGACCTGACACCTTCAAGCGTATTCTTTAACGGGAGATTGAACTCCTTGATCGCCATGTCGCACGCATTGTCGAAACAGATCAGCATTCCACCATTGTTCACAAACTCTTTCAGGTTCTTCACACCCGCTTCAGTGATGCCGCCCGTGTACTCCTGCGGCAACGTTCCGGCGGCGTTTCCATTGATGATCTGTGTGGCTGCCTGTGACGTAAAAATGAGCGCATCAAACTTCGAGCTCAGCGCGCCCTGACGCACGTCCGCGTCACGAACCGAAGTGTATGGAACATTGAACGTGTCGAAGATGTAACGCGTCCAACCCTCGTCCATGTTGCTCATCCAGCCTTTATAAATCCCGACACGAACCGGCTGCTTCACGGGGTTTTTAATTGGAGACTCGTCAACTTTTTTCAGCGCGAGTGCGAGATCCGCCCGGACTTCGTTAGTGTCTTTTAGCAACGTTAGCTTGCGCTCGCTCCGCTGTTCCCTGATTGCGACAACAGCAGGCGCTTCGACACCCATTTGCAAGGGCAGCGTCCACCCTGCGACGTCGTACGGACGCTCAGCCTCGCCTTGTCCGGTCAGTCTGTTTGGATAGATTTGCGGCTCGAAGAGAGTGATCACGTTGTAACGCTGCGGCTGCGAAAGAAACACGATGTAACTTCCGAGCGGAACTTCCTGCATTGCGCTCAACGGGCCCGCAACTCTATAAGCGCCCAACTTCTCTTTGGTTGGATTTGTGCGCTGCAACACTTGATGGCTCAACACCACGTGCAGCTCGCGATCGAGCCTGTAAACTTCAACGCCTTGATCGATCAAGGTGCCCACGAGTTTCGCCACGGCTTCGTCACGTGCTTGTCCAGCGGGAATTAAATAAGCGAGCGTCTCGCCTTTATTTAGTGGTAATTCAAGGTTCTTATGATTCAGTTCGTAGAAGTTGCGCAGGTACTCGACGCGGAACTTTGCGGCCATCTCGAGAATTGAGCGCGCCGAGATCATCTCCATCGACATGATGTCGCGCGGGCGCCATTGTCCCGCCGGCCACGGGTCGGGAAAGTTCGTACTCGATTCAGTGGCGTTGCGCATACCGCGCGTGCTGGATCTCGCGAGCTGCTCAGTTGTAACTGTCGAGGGCGACATCAGTCGAGCACTCGCCGCCTCGGAAAGAATTCCGATCGAGTTGTGAAAGTATGGAGCAGTGCGGAAGCCGCCGTGCCACCACGTGTCATAAAGTGCGTTCGTCAGCACCCCCTTGAATCCTGCAGCTTGCAGATCGGCGGCGACCTTATGACCCATGAGCCCGACTTGCCTGAGTAGCAACGGCGAGATATTCGGATTCGGCGGATCGTAAAAGGGCGGAATGAAGAAGCGCGAGCCGTTCGAGCCTTGCTGGTGTACGTCGTAAACGATCTGTGGAAACCAGTCGTGCCACAACAGACGCGTGATCAGCTGCGTCTCTTTTAGATTGAGCATGAACCAGTCGCGATTGTCGTCGTGACCGGCATAGTGATGATAAAGCTCAGGTGGCTCTTTTCCTTCGTACGGCGTGTTGAGCGTTTTGCGATACCAGTTCGCGACGATATCGATGCCGTCGGGATTTGGTGACGGAATCAACATCAGAATGGTGTTCTGCAGGATCTCGCGCGTGTCTGCGTCCTGCGCGGTCGCGAGCTCGTAAGCGAGCTGCATCGACATCTGCGACGCGACGATTTCAGTCGAGTGAATCGAGCAGGAGATTGCTACGACGACTTTGCCGTTTGCGAGTAGACGGTCGTGCTGGAGGTTCTGAGTGATCTTGCGTGGATCCGCGAGCTGTTGTTGGATCTCTTTGTATTTTGGCAGAGCCAGTATATTCTCGCGCGCGCTAATGAAAGCCACGATCAGCGGTCGCTTCAAAGTCGATTGGCCCAACGTCTGCACGAGGACGCGATCAGATGCGCGGTCGAGTCGTTCGAAGTAGTCTGTGATCTGCGACCAGCCGGCGATGGTGCGATCGTCGCCGGGGGTGAAGCCGAGAACGGATTTTGGTGAAGGGATAGTTGTTGATTGCGCGCTAGCAGATAAAAACAGAAAGACTATAAAAAAGAGAGCTGATGAGAGGCGTTTGATCATTCTGCGTCCTTTGTCGAGAACACACGTAGTACAGGATTTACAAGATTCACAAGATGGAAGAAAGTCCAGCAATCGTGGAGTCTAGCACAAACGGGCGGCGCAGTTTTATGCGTCGTCTGCATTACTGGTGGTCGCTATTTTGCGCCGGTGCGCTGCTCTTAATTTTAGGGCCGCCAATATTGATATTTGCGTGGCTCGTGAATAAGCACGATCTGGTTTATCCGTGGGCGCTCTTTGGTGCACGCAACTGGCTGCGGTTCAGTGGCGTTCGCGTGAGAGTAAAAGGACTCGAGTTACTAAATCCGAAACAGCCTTACGTCTTCGTCTCGAATCATCGTTCTTATCTCGACACCGCGGCGATGTTTGTCTACACGGGCAGACGAATCGGTTTACTCGCGAAGAAAGAATTGTTGAAAGTGCCTGTGCTCGGTGTGGGGATGGGCTTCGTGAACGTGATGGCTATCGATCGCAGCAATCGTGAGAGCGCGATTCGTACGACGGAAGCTGCCGCGCAGCGAATCAAGTCAGGTGTTTCGTTTGCCGTTTTTGTTGAAGGGACGCGCGCGAAGCCGGGTGAGTTGCTGCCGTTCAAGAAAGGCGCGTTCTACATGGCCAGACAAGCGGGCGTGCCTGTGGTGCCGGTTGCGATCAAAAACTCGGATGTGTTGATGGGCAAGGGAACTGGTGAGGCGCGCTCGGGAACGATCGAGATGGTGTTTATGAAACCGATCGATACCAGGCGTCTAACGACGGACGATGATATCGATCGGTTAATAGCTGAGACACACGCCTTAATCGCGAAAGAGCTGAAGACAATCACAACTTAGGAAAGTCATAACTCAGAGTGCCTGTGACTCTGACAGTGATTCCGTCCTGCGTCATTGGTGTAAACGTCGCCTCACGCGCTGCGGCTTCCGCGGCTTCACGCAGCGCCGCTGGACCATTCAACGCTTGCGCTGAAACCACCTTGCCGTTCTCATCAACAATCACCTTCACCGTGACGCGACCGGAAAGCTTCAAACGCTTCGCCTCTTCGGACAGTACGGCCTTGGGCTTCGATACGGCTTTCGTATCAAGCGCCCCACTATCAACCGGCTTCGCCACACCAGTGTTTGAACTTCCCGGTGTTTCGTTCTCGCCGATCTCTGTGACTTTGAGTGTGGCGCTCGTTGGCGTGAAGTCCATGTAACGGACCTTCATGCGGATGTGCAGCGGCTCGCCACTGTCGAAGAGCAATTCTTCATCGGCATACGAGTAAGTCGGAAACCAGAATTTTCCATCGATGTGCTCGCGATAAGTCTCGACCGTCGGAAACTTGTTGTTCTTTGTTTCCGGAACGCCTTTGCCTTTTGTCTTTACGATTTGCAGGTCCTGATCGTCGACCCAGATGCGACCTTTGAAGAGTCGCTCTTTTGTCTTCTTCGGATCGGGCATGACTTTCGGCTCTACATCGAAGATGAAAAGATTGAGCTCGTCGATCTTTTCTTTGCCGGCATAACGAATGTTGTACTTACCTGCCTTCGTAGGCTCGAGCGCGAAGGGTTCGACGCCACCGAGATCTTCAATGTCTTCGGTGGTCACTTCTGGCATCGACGACATCGGGAAGAAACTGATCTTCTCGTAGCGGTTTCCCTGATCGTCAAAAGTGAACGTTGAGACACGATGGTATTCGCCGATGACCTGGCCGCCCATTCCAATTTTTTGCATCAGGGCGTCGCGCTTGAATGAGTAGCTGTTGAGAGCTCTGCGAAACTCAGCTTCCTTCGCGGTGAACGCATGAATGATGCGATCCACCTCAGCAGGAGGCATCGATCCATTCTCCCCCGTTTGGGCCATAACACTGAGAGCGCTGAGGACCAACAGGGCCACCGCGGCAATGAGCGGAAAAGTATTGATACGTTCTTTCATGATTTTTGAAACATATGAAAAGGGTCCTGGGCCTGGTTGACCCGAAGTTACCGCGCGTTGTGGTGCGAAAACTGACCTGTGCTCAGATGCGGGAAGGAAAGAATCCTGTTGCCAGCCCGGGAGGGGCGGAAAGCCCGACAGACGCCGAACGCCATTTTCCTGTTGCAAAAAATCTTGCATCTAGTGTAAGGTTCCCCTACTAGAATAAGTTACGACTTAACTAGCGGCGCGTAGTTCACTGAAAATGGAGCCCGGATGACCTCGAAAATGGCGGGCTCAGCTAGTTTGACAGTTAAGGTTTCTCAAGGTCCTCATGTCGGCAACAGGCACTCGTCCAAAAACCGTGAAGCTTTACGGCGCGGGAGCGCAGACGTGACGCCGAGCGGCGGCG